>BFBZ01000003.1_pt18 | contig 1898223 bp, 1751 predicted proteins | sample 1888401 | NCBI WGS metagenome assembly BFBZ01 (sample SAMD00112614, study PRJDB3348) | symbiont metagenome | host: Chara braunii | reverse complement strand
AAGCGTAAACCTCGTCGCCTTCGGCTCCGCCAGTGGCCCCCGTCAGGTGGTCCTCAACTGGGAAATCGGGCGGTCCTCAACCAGGAAATCCTGCATACATACAACTTCTCTTACAACGGTACGACTGGACTGTTGGATACGATGACCTACCCCGTGAGTACGGCTGGGTACCGACTCCGGCTCCAATATGGATATCAGTATGGACTGGTGCAGCAGGTTGCGGCTATCTCGGAGAGTCCGTCAGTGGTGCTCTGGCAGGCCACTGCGATGAATCCTTCGCGAGAAGTGACCGCGGAGCACTTTGGTAACGGGGTCGTAACGAGCCGACTGTTCGACTCCGTCACAGGCTTGCAGAGCTCGATCCAGGCCGGGGTTGGAGGTGGCGCCGGCATTCAAAATCAATCGTACCTTTATGACAAAGTTGGCAATGTCATCCAAAGTCAGAATGACGCGCTGGGGTTGACCGAGAACTTCTATTACGACGACGTCTATCGACTGACGTCCTCGGACCTGGTGAACAGTCAAGGTGCTTCGAGCACGAATCTCACGGTCCACTACGACCTCATGGGGAACATCACCAGCCGCAGCGACGTAGCTGCTGGTGCTTCGTGGAGTTACAACTCCACGCACCCGCACCGCCTTGTGTCGGCAGGGGGGACGACACTGAGCTATACCCAAGCGGGTGAGGTTTTCAGCCGCGGTGGCGACGTGTTTGCCTGGCTACAAGACGGTCTGCTGGGGTCGGTTACGTCACCGTCGGGAGCCAGTGTGCGTTTCTACTACAAACCCGACGGTACGCCGTTGGGTTCGTATTATTCAGCTGGAACGAGCACCGAAGCCATCGACCTGATAGGGGAGGACCTGGAACGGGTCAACTACAACGAGTTCAGGCACTACATTCGCGTGTTGGGACGAACTGTCGCCGTCTATAGCCGCAATGCCAGTGGGATCACGGGGTGGCACTACCTCATTGGCGACCGTGAGCAGAGCGTTGCGGCGATTACCGACGCTACCGGCGCCGTAAGTGCGAACGAGAGCTTTGCGCCGTTTGGTGCACGTCGCGACGCGGCGAGTTGGACGGGGGCGGCAAGCAGCGCGGCTACCTCCGCCATGGACGCGATAACTCGAGACGGTTATACGGGACATCGGATGTTTGAAGCGATGGGTCTGATCCACATGAACGGTCGGGTCGAGGAGTCCACCATCGGTCGCTTTCTGAGCCCTGATCCGGTCGTATCCAACCCGGCCAATACGCAGGATTTCAACCCGTATAGTTATGTTGACAACAATCCGTTGACGCTGGTGGATCCTACGGGGTTCGACAGCACATTCGAAGAAGACGGCTCCATAGGCATCGATCCGGGAACCGGCATGTGGGAGGTGACCATTCCAGGCCTCCTCAACAGTTGGGAGAATCCGGGCCTCGATCTCGGGGCGCTGAGTCAGGATCTGCAGGACTCGGGGGTGGCCGTCAACTCCATTCAGTTCGACAGGTCCAAGCTGCCGAAAGGCGGCGGCGGCGGGGGATTGACCATCGGATTCTGGCGCTTCTGCAGCGCGACCGGCTGTACTGTTTCACCGCACGTCATACCTTGCATTTATTGCGGATTCAACGTTGGCATTCTCCCCACTTCCCCCGGGGCGAGCGCGACTAACACGGCGCCACCGCAAAACCCGGGAAACTCTTCCGGCTCGGTGATCCGCAGCCCCTATTCGTCGCTGCACGGGTGGTTCACTGCGTCAGCTATGACAACCTGCCTGTTGGGATGCAGTTCGGGATGGGATGAGGGCATACTTGCTGGCGTGGGCGGGGCTGCCGCGGACCTCGGTGCGGTGCTCGCGGCGTCACTTACGGGCGCTTCGGGCGTGCTAGCCTTCGCACCAACCGCTACGGCGACGCAGGATGACGATAGCGGACAGGTTTTTTACCATGGTACAGATCTGAACTCATATACTTCCCTCGTTGGAGGTGCTCCACTCGCTGCTTCTGCAGCAGCGGCCAACAGCAACAAGTTTCGCGGTGCTCTACCGGGCTTCTATCTTGCGACTGACCCGGACACCGCATGGCATTTCGCCGCGGTCGCGGGAGATAAAGGTAGCGGTGGAACCGTCCTGCAGTACTACATAAACAATACGGCCCTGAGCGGACTGCAGAGTGCGGGGGCAGTGCTGGGGCCCATTCCGGGCAGCAAGCCAGCATTTCCCGGGCAAGAGCTTTTCGTGCCAGTGACCGCATTTCCGGCATTCAATTCATACTTGGCGACTGGGCGAATTATCGTGCAGCCCTATACTGGTCCCCATTGAGTCCGACACTGAACGGAGATCCTTTCATGCGAATCGTCAAAGGCATCGATCAGATACGACAGCATCCTGAATTGTATCTCGGACGTCACAAGCCGACGGCTCCCGTGCTTGCCAGCCGCCTTGCAGAGTGTGCGCTGATTTCCCAAGCACGGCGCGTTGAGATCGTCGTGCTGGATTCCCAATGGATCGCTGTCGGTGCGGAAGCGGATTGGGTCACTCCGAATACCACAGAGCCTTTCAAGAATCGGACTATCGAAGAGATTGTATCCGCGATGATGCCTTTGCGAGGAGGGGGCCAGAATGAGGTGCGGTTTGAGGCGATCGTGACTGCGTTCTCAACGAATATGGCCATTAAGTCGTGTGATCGCTGGTTAACAGTCGTCGGTCAGCCTCCATCGGAGGCTCTTCGGGAAAAGATCCAAGACTTGCAATTTGCTCTTGTTTTCCAGCCTACTCAGACGGAGTGAGTCGCCGCGCTCCGGTCATCATTCTGCGGTACTGCGCGGCGGCAGAATCGAAGTGAAACCTGTGAGGTCCATCTGCCGCAGAAATCGAACTCACAGCGCACTCGGCGATGTGGATGCGCTCCGCGGGGGAATGGCGATCCGAGTTGGTGTCAGTCAACGATTTCATCACCGCCTCGAACCGAAGACCTCGATGTGGATTTTCAGATTCCCAAAGGCTTGGGGCGATTAGATGAGCAAAATCTGCTGAATCTGACCCCTTGGAACATCATGCCGCGCGAGCTTGCGTTGAAGCGAGTGCGAAGCCTCAGGCAACGGTATGCTCGCAAGTACGTGCCGTTTGCACGGCGCCAAGACAACGATGATTTAGCCTGCTTCGACCCTTCCGTGCCCGATCAATCGGTGGTCATCGACGATTTCGCGTCGGAGATGACGGAGGTGCGGCAGGTATCTTCGAGTCTTTGGGATTGGTTTTGGACAGCAATGAAAGCGTCATAGCAGCTACTGCCTAGCGCGCGGTGCGCGTGGGAGGTAGATGGCGGCGCAGTTTGTCCAACGAGGAGACTGCGCGATGAGTGAATATTCGATGCCGGAGACGAGTACGCCAGCGGATCGTACCGTGGGCCGACGCCAGCGTAGATACAGCGTCAAAGACCGGAGGCGATTGCTGAAGCTCTACGAGAACAGCGGATTGAGCCAGAAGCGATTCTGTCGAGACCAGGATATCCCGATTTCGACGCTGTCGTACTGGGCCCGTCGGTCGCGTGCAGAGAGCGTGGGGGCCGCGCAAGCGCGGATGGTGGAGATTCCAGTGGGTGCGGTCGGGGCGGTATCAGCCCAGAGGCTGCCCGAGGAACCGAGCACCGAGGGGGTGGAGATCCGGCTACCGAATCAGCTGCGGTTGAAAGTACCGACGGGCGCCGATGCGGCCTGGGTCGTAGAGCTGCTGCGAGGGCTGCTGACATGTTCGGGTTGAACGAGCAGACACGGGTGTTTCTGAAGCCCGGGCCGACCGACGGACGACTAGGACTGGATGCGCTTCGAGGCTTGGTCACGCAGGTGTTACAGCAAGACGTGTTGGCCGGGGCGGTCTTCGCGTTTTGCAATCAGCGCCGCAATCGCATCCGCTGTCTGTTTTTCGATGGCACGGGATTTTGGCTGGCGAGTAAGCGCCTGGAAGGAGCGACTTTCCAGTGGCCGAAGGATCCGGCGGCGGTGATGCAGATGAGCGTGGTTCAGCTACGTCTGCTGCTGGAAGGGTTTGAGCTCAAGAGCCGCCGCGGCTGGCGACGGTATGAGCATCGGCTGACACCGAGTACGCCGTCAGCCGAAGCGATCGCGACACGCGCGATCCAGACCACAGTTAATCCGTAATCCAACACACCATGAGTGCGTGATGTTATATACTCCACGTACTCATGGTGACCTACGCACCGACAGCCCCGCACGACCCTCAGGCGCTACTCGCACGGATAGGCGAGTTGGAATCACGCTTGAAGATCTCCGAGTCGCGCTGCGTCCAGCTCGAATATAAGCTGCAGGACCTTCTGCGCCGAATCTACAGTCCCAAGAGCGAAAAGCTCAATCCTGCACAGTGGGCACTATTTGGGCTCGCCGACACGAATGCGGCGCTCATTGTGGAATCGGCTCAATCTGCCTCAACGGCCCGCTCGGGTTCGACCGAACGGCGCAAGCGCCGCGGAGGTCGTCGTCCTGCCCCCGAAAACCTGCCAGTCGAGCGTGAGGTCATCGACCTGCCCGAAGAGCAGAAGGCTGGGTTGGTCAAGATCCGCGATGAGATCACCGAGCAGATCGAGTATCGGCCGAGCTTGTTTTATCGGCGTCAGATCATCCGCCCGGTCTACGCCAGTCGCTCACGCGCACACGCTCCGATCGTGGCGGCACTGCCCGCGCAAGTCGTTCCGCAAGCCGGCGTGGGCCCGGGCTTCCTCACTCATGTTGTTATATCCAAGTACCTCGATCACATACCCCTGCACAGGCAAGAGCGAATCGATGCGCGAGGCGGAATCTGGATCACCCGTCAGGCCCGTTGCCGATACGTGGAGGCCGTCGCCCATCTGTTGATCACGATCCTGCAGCACTTGAAACGAAAGATTTTGGATGGCGGCTATGTTCAGGTCGATGAGACCTTTACCAAGCTGCTGGATCCGGATCGACCCGGTCGAGCCCGGGATGCGTACCTGTGGGGTTACCATGCGCCGCACGAGCGGGCCATCGTGCTGGAGTTCTCGCCCTCGCGCAGTGGTGAGATCCTGCATCGGTTCTTTCCGCGTGRCTGGCAAGGCCAAGTGCAGACTGATGGCGCGAAAATGTATCCAGGTGTATTCAAACACTACGCGAGAATCGCTCGCTTCGAGTGCATCGGCCATTTGCGCCGCTACGTTCTGGAAGCGGTTAAAGCGCATGAGGCGCAGGCAGTGCCGCTGTTGAAGCTGATTACACGGCTGTATCGCATCGAGCGCCAGGCGACCGCGTTAGGTCTGGATGCGGCGCGACGCGGAGCATTACGGCACGCGAAAGCCAAACCGATCCTGAAGCAGCTGCAACGGCAGTTCCGAGCCCTCGAGCAAGATGCGCCGCTGTTCGGCAAGTTGCGTGAAGCGGTCGTCTACGCTAACCACCGGTGGCGCAACCTGGCGCGCTACGCCCATATCAACYATGGCCACATCCTGATCGATCAAAACTCCATCGAGCGCTGCTTCCGCCCTGGAAAAATCGGGTTGCGGAACTACTTGTTCATCGGTCATCCGGATGCAGGATGGCGATCGGCCGTGTTGTATAGTGTGATCGGAACCTGTCGCCTGGTCGGTGTCAACCCGGAGACCTACATCCACTGGGTACTGCCGAAGTTGGCCGCAGCGACCAACAGCACGGCGACAGGACTGCTGCCTCACGACTTTGCAGCACTGTATCCCGATCAGGTTATGGACTGCGGATCGTCACCTTCGTTTTGATCGATTGCGCGATGAAGCAGTCGCGATGGGCCATCTCGTGGAAATGGGTGATCGCAGAAGCCTCCACTCGTTGGCGCGCGTTGAATGTGACTCGGGGTTTTAGAATAATCTCGCTGATCCAACTCTGGTCGTCCGCCAGTTTGGCCAAGGTTCCTTCCGCCAGATCCAGATAGCTCTCGACCTCGGCTCCATGACTGAATGCCACGTGCAGCCACGACAACATGTGAGCGCTCACCACGGTCGCTACGAAGGACTTCAACGGGTCCAATCGCGATGCGTCCTGGTAGGCCGCCGGTGCCAGCGCATCGGTGACCTTCAAGCTGAGCTTGCCGGCAAAGTGCCACACGTGCTCACGGGAATACTTACCCGCCGCACCTGACCACTTCCCCCGGCTCCAGTCGATCGTCACCAGGTGCATCGGGCCGTCGTCGTCCGGGGGCGCTCCTTTATCCTTCTTCATCCACCGAGTCTAGACCAGTACCCGGTAAGACGCTTTCACAGCAATAGAGGACATGATTGCATTTGAGTAGGAGGTTGTTGGTCCGGCAACGCTTTACCGAACACGGTAGGGCACCGGTCTGAGTACTCGGATACGGGCGAGTCGAGAGATCAGAATACGAGCCGTCGAGGCTCACAGTGAGGGCTTCGAGATTCATTCAGTGAAAAATCCCGCGACGGTCTTTTTCATTGGGCTCGGAAGCGCTGAGTCAATGGCGCGACTTTGACTCGATGCGGACGGCGAAATCACAGGGGTGCGGCGGGTGTTGAATGTCGCGCCACCTGCGGCGGCGGCAGGAGATCCGCGGCCCAACAGGCGAGGCCGGCGGTGAGCGCTTCGAGGGTCGCGAGCGTCGCATTGACGCGCGGTCAGTCCGCAAGCCTGCGCCAGCTGCGCCTGCGTCCATCCGCGGCCGCGGCACAGCCGGCTGATATTGTCAGCCAACGGGACGCGCAGTGCCGTGCTCGCCTGACGAGTCAAACAACGGTCATCGGAAAATCCCGAGCTGGTCTTTTCCGCTGGTTTGAGAGCGACGCGGATGGCGGAGTCACAGCCCACCGGGCGGTGTGGATTGCAACAACGCTGCCATCATGCCGAGGTCGTCGTCATCGAAGGTCTCAGCTTCAGCGCCTGTCAGGCCTTCTGGTCATCGGTTGGTGCTGGCGGTACTGTCTCTGCGTCAACCCGCCTCCAGAACTGACCAGGTCGGATGATTGAGATCCCGGAATACTCCCGGAGATCCCGGAGATCCCGGAGATCCAGGAGATCCTTGTCAACGGTGATGAGAACGTCGGCGCGACCTGCTACACCCGTGCCGAGCACCGGCAGGTCATTCGGATCTCTGCAAGCTGCGGAGGGGACTTCAACAGGTGAAACCATTTCGCAGTCCGCCAACAGATGACTGCGGACTTCTGCGATCTCATCCTCGGTGAATTTGAACTTGTCTCGCAGCGTCCTTGCGAGTTCGTCGATGATGAACTGCGACATCACCAACTCGTGATCCATCAAGACATCTTCAAGAAGTTCGGCGCATACACCCGCACGGCTGATATGCGCCGCGACGAGCACGGAAGAGTCGATGAGGACTCTCACGGTTCGTCGAGCTTACGAAATACATCCTCGTCGGTGTGGATGCCCTGCGCTTGGGCGCGGGGGACCAATTTGGCACGCAAGGATCGAAACCTCGCCACTCGCAGGTAGCGCTGCAGTGCCTCCCGAGCCAGGTCGCTCTTGGAGAGCTGGCTTGCAGCACTCTGGCGCTCGAGTTCCTGATCCAGGTCGTCCGGTATGCGCAACGTGAGGGTAGCCATGTATTACAATGTAATACGATGATTGCGATTCTGCAATCGACGATAGTCGGCGGAATCTCCAATCCGGGCCGGGCGGTCATCGCTCGTGGGGCTATTGTCAACAGACACGCACAAGCTGCTGATTCTCTTGGGTTGAAGAAGGGCATCGCGAGATTGGGCACGCCGGGGCGCCGGCCGATTGACATCATCTATGTGTAACAACTGTGCAAGTTTCGTGGGCTTCAAAACTAGCGGTTAGCTCCATCAAAAGTCCCTTGCGTCTGTGTCGAGGTTCGAGATCGCAGCGTCGCCGATTCGGAACGACGGAGATTTTCGGCTGCAATTATTGGAATCTCAGCACTTAAGGTTCAAAGCTGACCCAAAACGGCGATAGATTTCAGATCTGCCCGGAGCCGGACTCGAACCGGCACAGCCTTGCGGCCGAGGGATTTTAAGTCCCTTGCGTCTACCGATTTCGCCACCCGGGCCGAGTGCGGCGGAAGACCCGCCGAAAGCGGGGGCGCGATTCTATCGCAGATTCGACCGAAAGCGCGTCGCTGACGCTGCGTGTAGACACTCTTACTGATAGCGCTAAGCCACTGAATTTGCGAGACTCGCGCGCCATCGTCAAGCTGTGTGTGGTCCATGTCCGAACGCCGTCTGCAAGCCGAGAATCTGCACCTGTGGAGGGGAGACCGCCATGTCCTCAAGGGTGTTCGGTTCGCGGTTGGCGCCGGGGAGTGCCTGCAGATTACGGGGGGCAATGGGGCTGGGAAGACCAGTCTGTTGAGGACCTTGAGCGGGATCATGTACCCGGAGGAAGGCAGCATCACTTGGTGCGGCACGAATATCCGCCGCGATCTAGAGGCATATCACGGTGATCTGGCCTACATCGGTCACGAACCGCCGCTGAAGCCCGATTTGACGGCTATTGAAAATCTCCGCTATTGGGTCGGCGTCAGGCGCGCATTGCATGAGGGCGACATTGAGCATGAATTGAGTCGATTGGGCGCCGATCAGTGGCGAAACAGGCCGATAAGGACGCTTTCGGCGGGACAAAAGCGGCGTGTGGCGCTGGCGGGTCTTCTTCTGATGGCCGCGCCCCTGTGGCTGCTAGATGAGCCCACGACGAATCTGGACACGGCGGGACAGCGCCTGGTCGGAACGCTGATTGAGGAACACCTGGCGAAAGGCGGGCTGGCGGTCGCTGCCATTCACCACGAACTGGAGGTTTCCTCGGCGGTCATCAGAAGATTGGAGCTGTCGTCGAAGTGAGCTCGATCGCTTCAGTGAACGACGTTCCGGTTACCGGCACATCAGCGCTGGCAGCGGCGCGCCTCACACTGGCGCGCGACATTCGCCTTGCGCTGCGCAAGCGGGGGCAGCTGGTGCAGCCATTGGCTTTCTTCGCAATCGTGACGACGTTGTTTCCGCTGGGAATTTCGCCTGAACTGTCGCGGCTGCGCGACGTAGCGCCCGGTGTGTTGTGGGTCGCCGCCTTGTTATCCTCACTGCTCGCGCTCGAGTTTCTGTTTCGCGACGATGCGCAGGATGGGACGCTCGAACAGCACGTTCTGTCGGGGCAGTCATTGACGTGGCTGCTGTTTGCCAAGACAGTGGCGCATTGGCTGTTGACAGGCCTGCCGCTGGCCGTGATGGCGCCCCTGGCGGCATTGTCGCTCGGTGTGCCGGTGGCCTCGGTCGGCGGGATCGTGGCGGCGGTGGCGATCGGCAGCGTGGCGTTGAGTTTGATCGGTTCCGTCGGCGCGGCCTTGACTCTGGGAGTCAAGCGCAGCGGCGCGTTGTTGTCGCTGTTGACGCTGCCGCTGTCGATGCCCGTGCTGATCTTCGGTGCGCGTGCCACGGAGCTGGCCATCAAGGGCGAGGGGTTCACGGCTCCCCTGTACCTGCTGGGGGCAATCGCGGTTCTCGGCATCACCCTCGCGCCCCTGGCGGCGGCCGCGGCGGTGCGCATCAGTCTGGAGTGAACATGGCCTGGACCTGGTTTCATCGGCTCGGCTCACCGCCCTATATCTATGGGCTGGCGGCCCGATTGACTCCGTGGTTTGCGTGGTCCGCCGCGCTGTGCATCGTGGCCGGTACCTACGGCGGGCTGGTCCTGGCGCCGGCCGACTATCAGCAGGGCGATGACTTCCGAATCATCTACGTGCATGCCCCGACAGCCTGGATGTCTCTCATGGTCTATACGAGCATGGCCATTTCAGCCGCTGTTGGTTTGATCTGGCGAATCAAGGTGTCACATGCCGTTGCGGCCGCCTGTGCGCCCATCGGTGCCTCATTCACGCTGGTGGCCCTGGTCACCGGCTCGCTGTGGGGCTACCGGATGTGGGGGACATATTGGGAGTGGGATCCGCGGCTGACCTCCGAGCTGATCCTGTTTTTCCTGTATCTGGGCTACATGGGTCTGCGCTCTTCCATCGACGACACGCAACGGGCCGACCGGGCCAGCGCGGTATTGGCCGTGGTGGGTATCGTGAATGTTCCGATCATTCATTTTTCGGTCTTGTGGTGGAACTCGCTGCACCAGGCGCCGTCTGTCATGCAGTTGGCCGCGCCCACCATGCCGGCATCGATGCTCGTGCCTCTGCTGCTGATGCTTCTCGGATTTACGTTGATGTTCGCGGCGCTGCTGCTGGTGCGCCTGAGAGGAGAGATCTTGAGCCGGGAGCGCAGTGCCCAGTGGATCAGGGAGGCCGTGGCCTCGTGAGTGAGTTTTTTAGAATGGGTGGGTACGCGGCGTACGTATGGCCCGCGTATGGACTCACCTTCATAGTCATCGTCTGGAACATCATCTGGGCCCGCAGGCTGCTCGCGCGATCGCGGGAAGAAGCCAGGCGCAGGTTGGCGATGCGAGGAGAGGAAGCATGACTCCGCGACGCAAACGGATGACGTTGGTTTTCGGGATCGTTGCGGGTGTGAGTGTCGCGGGGGCGCTTGCGCTGAATGCGTTCCGACAGAACGTCACCTTCTTTTTCGACCCCACCGCGGTGAGCGCCGGCCAGGTGCCCGCCGGGGAACGCTTCCGCCTGGGCGGCATGGTCACCAAGGGCAGCGTCAAACGCGAGCCCGGCAGCCTGGAAGTCCATTTCGTCGTGACGGATCTGAAGCACGAGATTCCGGTTTCCTACACGGGGGTGTTGCCCGATCTGTTCCGCGAGGGGCAGGGCGTTGTCGCCCACGGCCGCATGGCGGGGAATACGTTCGTCGCGGACGAAGTCCTGGCCAAGCACGATGAGAAATACATGCCGCCCGAAGTAGCCAAATCGCTGAAGAAGCATCAGGGTGAGACGGCGGCGGCGCCCATTCCGGGAGGTGCGTGATGCTTCCCGAGTTGGGTCACTTCGCGCTGATCCTGGCCATGCTGCTGGCGGCCCTGCAGGGCTTCTTCGGCATTGCCGGGCCCGCGCTGGGACGCGATCGCTGGACCGCCGCGGTTACCCCGGCGGTGGCAGGTCAGTTCGTCATGCTCGCCACGTCGGTCGGTTGTCTCATTGCCTCCTTCGTGGATAACGATTTCTCGGTCCTCTATATCGCGGAGAACTCGAACTCGGCGCTGCCGCTTTTTTATCGCGTGACCGCGATGTGGGGTGCCCACGAAGGCTCACTGTTGCTGTGGATATTCCTGTTGGGCTGTTGGACCGTGGCAGTGGCGATCGGCGTGTCCAGGCTGCCTCATCGCTTCGCAGCTCGCGTGCTCGGTGTGTTGGGCGTAGTCAGCTTCGGCTTTCTGCTGTTCATGCTGGTCACCTCCAATCCGTTCGTACGCCTCGATCCGCCGGCGCCCGACGGACGCGATCTCAATCCGATCCTGCAGGACCCGGCCCTCGCGATCCATCCTCCGATCCTGTACACGGGGTATGTGGGGTTTGCCGTTGCGTTTGCGTTCGCCTGCGCCGCGATGCTGGAAGGCAGGATGGACCAGATGTGGGCCCGGTGGACCCGGCCCTGGACGACCGCCGCTTGGGCATTTCTGAGCGTCGGAATCGCGCTCGGCAGTTGGTGGGCTTACTACGAGTTGGGGTGGGGCGGGTACTGGTTCTGGGATCCGGTGGAGAACGCTTCGTTCATGCCGTGGCTGGTGGGCACCGCGCTGATTCATTCGTTGGCGGTCACCGACAAACGCGGGTTGTTTAAGAGCTGGACGCTGCTGCTGTCCATTCTGGCGTTCTCGCTGAGCTTGTTGGGTACCTTTCTCGTCCGTTCGGGCGTGCTCGTCTCCGTACATTCATTCGCCGCCGACCCCACCAGGGGTATCTTCATTCTGGTATTCCTGTGCGTCATGATCGGCGGCGCCTTGACGCTGTACGCCTGGCGCGCACCGCTGCTCAAATCCCAAGCGGGTTTTGACCTCGGGGCCCGCGAGTCCTTCCTGCTGTTCAACAACATTCTGCTGGTCATCGCCGCGGCCACCGTGTTGGGGGGCACCCTGGCGCCGTTGATATCGGACACGCTGGGCCTGGGAACGCTGTCGGTAGGTACTCCGTACTTCAATCCGACGTTCATGCTGTCGATGTTGCCGCTCCTCGCATTGCTGTCGGTGGGTGTTCACGCCAACTGGAAGCGCGGCCGCCTCAGTGACAGCAAGCGAACGTTGTCAGTCTCTTTCATAGTCGCTGCAATTACCGGGATCATCCTGGTGTACGGCGTGTACTCCAACGGCAAGGTATTGAGCCCCGTCGCCGCGACGCTCGGCGTGTGGATCGTGCTGTCCTCGCTCGTTGACCCAATCGATCGCATTCGGCGCAAGATGACGTTGTCGCGCAGTGTGATCGGCATGGCCGTGGCGCACATCGGCCTCGGGATGTTCGTGATTTCGGTGACGACGGTTGAATCCTTCACGCTCGAGCGGGATGTGGCACTGGCACCGGGCCAGCAGACGAGCCTCGGCAACTATGAGTTCCGTTTCCAGGGCGTAAGGGGCATCGAAGGCCCCAATTACAACGGCGTGGAGGGCACGGTGGTCGTGACGCGCCACGGGGTCCCGACAGCGGTGGTGCACCCGCAAAAGCGCTCCTATTGGGTACAGCGACAGGTCACAACCGAAGCGTCCATTGAGATGCATCACGGCAGCAACGTGTTCGTGGCGCTCGGTGATGAGCTGGGAGCCAGCAAGTGGAGTGTGCGCTTCCAGATCCGGCCACTCGTGAACTTCCTGTGGCTCGGCGCCTTCATCATGGCACTGGGCGGCGGGATTGCGGCGACGGACCGGCGCTATCGCATTGCCAATAAGGAGGCGGCGCCGGAGCCGGCGACGATTCCCGGAGTGCCCGGTTGAACAAGTTTCTCATCCCCCTGGGCGCCTTCGTGTTGCTGGCGATCGTGCTGGCGGTCGGCATCAAGCATTCACCCGAGAAGGGCATCATTGCATCGCCGTTGCTCGGGAAACCGGCGCCCGCCTTCACCACCACGCTGTTGAACGACACCAGCAAGACCTTCGACTCGGCCGAGTTCAAAGGACGCTGGACTTTATTCAATGTGTGGGGCACCTGGTGCTTTGCATGTCGCGACGAGCATCAGGCGTTGCTGGAGATCGCCAAGCGGGGCGAGGTCCGACTGGTGGGGCTCGATTGGAAAGACGAGGATCCGACGGCAACCGACTATATCAAGCAACTCGGCAATCCGTTCGATGTGATACCGACGGACCACGAAGGGCGGATCGCCATCGACTGGGGTGTATATGGTGCGCCGGAGTCGTTTCTGGTGAATCCGCAAGGCATCGTGGTGCACAAGTACGTAGGTGCGCTCACTCTGGAAGCATGGCAGTCCGAATTCCTGCCGCTGATCAACAAGAAGTCATGAAGCGTCACCTCGCAACCGTTTTACTTCTGCTCATCGCCAGCCGGGCCAGCTTCGCCGTCGATACGACCCAGATGCCGACCCCGGAGCTGCAGAAGCGCTATCTGGGGCTCACTCACGAGCTGCGGTGCATGCAGTGTCAGAACGAAGCCATCGCCGATTCGCCCGTCAGTCTGGCCGCGGACCTGCGCCGCCAGGTTGCCGAGATGTTGAACGCCGGCAAATCCGACGACGACGTGCGCAACTACATGGTCGCGCGCTATGGCAACTTCATTCTGTTCAGGCCGCCGGTGTCCTCGAAGACCCTCTGGTTGTGGGCCACACCCGGCATCTTGTTGCTGATCGGCGCGGCCGTCGCCGTGCGCATCACCAAACAGCGTTCTGCCCTGCTGGCAGCGGACCACGAGCCTGTTGAAGAGGACGCGCGCTCCTCATGACCACATTCGTGCTGCTGGCAGCCGTGCTGGTCATCGCCGGCATAGCCCTGATCGCCGTCCCGCTCCTGAGGAAGAAGCCCACTGAATACTCACCGGCGCCCTGGGCGGCCTTGATTGCCGCCGGTGTCATCGCGATCGGCTCGACCGTTTTGTATGTGAGGATGACCAACTGGTCGTGGCAGGCCAAGACCGGTGAAGACACGCCGCAGACCATGGTGGCACGGCTCGCACGCAAGCTCGAGCAAAATCCGGACAACCTCGATGGCTGGCTGCTCCTCGGCCGCTCCTACACTCAGCTGCAGGAATACCCACTGGCCGTGCGCGCGTATCAGCGTGCGGACCGTCTGACGGGCGGCAAAAGCGCCGAGGCGCTGGTGGGAGAGGCGGAAGCGCTTGCTCGCAGCGACGAGAACGAGTTGGACGGGCGGGCAGCCAAGCTGATCGAGCAGGCGCTCGCGCTCGATCCCAACTCCGGCAAAGCATTGTTCTTCGGCGCGGCGGTGGCCATGCGCAAGGGTGAGCTGCCGTTGGCACGCGAGCGTTTCACGAGGCTTCTGGCGCTCGACCCACCCGATAACATCAAACCTCTGTTGCAGAAGCAGATCGAGCAGATCGACCGCCAGATGGCGGCTGGCGGGCCCGCACAGGCCGCCGCGCCGGCACGCGCGGGGACAGCCGATTCCGGCGCAAAGGTCCGCATCAACGTGTCCCTCGCGCCTTCCCTGGCGCAATCCGCGTCGGGCTCGGCACCGCTGTTTGTTTTCGTGCGCGATCCCGACAAGCCGGGGCCGCCATTGGCCGTCAAGCGCCTGGAGAGTCACTTCCCGCAGACCGTCGAGCTTACGGCGTCTGATTCGATGGTGCCGGGTCGCGCCATTGCGGCGGGGCAGAAGGTACAGGTGGTTGCGCGCATTGCCCGCTCGGGCAATCCGGTAGGTGCGCCGGGCGATCCCTTCGGCGAGTCGGCCTACCAGGTCGGCCGCGACGGGCTCGTCAACATCATCATCGACCACGTCCTACCCTAAAGCGCGCCCGGTGATCGATTGCGCCCACCGCGGCCGACCCGCAGGGGCATCTTGCCCGTCAGGGGCGCGCATCGTGACGAAGCCCATTGATCACCGAGGCTCTGCTGCTAGAGTGACCGCATGAGTGGACCGGTCACAATGCACTTCTCGGCGGTACCGGCGATCGCGCCGGCGTACCTGAAAATTCTGCTGGCGCGCAAGCCGTCCTTCGCCACTGACACGGTGCCGCGGATCGAAGCGGTGCTGGATCGCTTCGCGATCAACCCGCGGCATCTCGCGCGCTACCGGCGTGTTTGCGGCGATCGCGAGTCCATCGAGTTGCCCATCGCGTACCCACACGTGCTCGCGGCGCCCCTTCATCTGGCGATGATCGCGTGCGAGGCTTTTCCTGTCAGTCTGTTGGGCGTTGTCCACACACGCAATCGCATCACTCAGCATCGGCCCTTGCGTTGCGATGACACGGGTGAAATTCATTCCTGGATGGAGGGCCATCGCGAGACCGCACGCGGTCAGGAGATCGATCTGCGGACGCAACTGCGAGTTGGTGGCGAAACCGTGTGGTCTGAGACATCGACGCTGCTCGCGCGGCGTGCCGACGGAAGTCGGCCCCCTCGTACGAGAGAGGGTGGGCTTCCCCATCTGGATGTGCCACCGCGACAGGAAGTCAGCACCAGCACTTTCGTGGTGTCACCCGGTGTCGGCCGGCAGTACGCGCGCGTCTCCGGGGATTTCAATCCCATTCACATCGCGGATGTGACAGCGCGTTTTTTCGGCTTCAAACGCGCCATTGCGCACGGCATGTGGTCGCTTGCACGTTGCGCCGCCGAATTCGGGGGGCCCACATTCTCACAACCCTGTACGCTCGATGTGGCGTTCAAGCGACCCATTTCGTTCCGCGCCCGCACGGTGCTCGAGAGTTGGATCGCCGACCAGCGAATGGGGTTCAGCCTGCGCGACTCGCAGGTCGCACGGGACCATCTGCTGGGGAGCGTGAGCCGCTCAAACTGAAAATACTTTCTGCCGCCGGTGCGACCGCCGCCGCGGCATGGGTCTTGCTGATACTCCAGTGCTCGCTGGGTTGAGCGAGTCCGATGTAGCTTTTGTGGAGGAGAGTAGTAATGGCTCAGGCACCAACTCAGGACGGCCGCACGTCAAACCGCGGATTCGCTTCTATGAACGCGGAGCGTCAACGACAGATTGCCAGCATGGGCGGTAAGGCCGTGCCGGACGAGAAGAGGAGCTTCTCGCAGAACCGCCGACTCGCCGCCGAGGCGGGCCGCAAAGGCGGTCAGAGCGTTCCGGGCTCCAAGCGCAGTTTTTCGCAAAACCGGGAATTAGCCGCTGTCGCAGGCCGTAAAGGCGGCCAGAGCGTTCCAGACGAGAAGCGCAGCTTTTCGCAGAACCCGGAGCTCGCCGCGGAGGCGGGTCGCAAGGGTGGACAAGCCAGCCATGGCGGCGGCAATGCCGATGGTCAGGCCAAAGCGGCCACGCCCAAAACCCCTGACTCCCAGGGCGAAGTGTAGGGACGGGCGGTCCGCACCCATCCTGCCAGCGGGGACTGTCTATCATGGCAGTCTCCCGAGGGGCCCGTTCAGGGCGCCCGTTATTGCAAAGATTACCTTGGGCGATGCAGAAATTGCCCATGCCGCGCACGAGTCCTTCGAAGGGTGACAGAGGCCGCCGGGGATAGACCCATGACCCCTGGGTCCCCGCGAATCCTGATTGGATCGGTCCCGGCCAGGCGGATAGCCCTGCGCCATCACGAGCGAAATCACAAGTCTTGTTGCACCGGTGCGCGTTCTGCATAGTGCGCCCCCGTCGCTCGTCTCCCAGGACCGTCCCTTCAGATGCACTCCATTGAATCGCGTATCGCTACCGAGCTCGCCGTTGCACCCCAGCAGGTAACGGCCGCTGTCTCCCTTCTAGATGCCGGCTCCACTGTCCCCTTCATTGCGCGCTATCGCAAGGAAGCGACGGGCGGGCTGGATGACGCGCAGTTGCGCACGCTCGAGGAGCGATTGGTTTATTTGCGGGAGCTGGAAGAGCGCCGCGCGGCGATTCTCAAAAGCATCGGCGAACAGGGCAAGCTCACACCCGAATTGCAGGCGAGCGTCGCTGCCGCGGACACCAAACAGCGGCTCGAGGATCTGTACCTCCCTTACAAACCGAAGCGCCGCACCAAGGCGATGATTGCGCGCGAGGCGGGGTTGGATGCACTCGCCGCCGCATTGCTCGCCGATCCGACGCTGGTTCCGGAGGACGTGGCGTTAACCTACATCAAACCTGCGTTCACCACCGCCGCCGGTGATAACAATCCGGGCGTCGCGGATGTCAAGGCGGCCCTGGAGGGCGCACGACAGGTACTGATGGAGCAGTTCGCGGAGGATGCGGAGCTCGTGGGCGCGCTGCGCGAGCACGTAAAGGAAGCCGGACAACTCGTTTCGAAGGTGGCGGAAGGCAAAGAGGAAGCAGGCGCCAAATTCCGCGACTACTTCGACTACCGCGAGCCGATCAACGCCGTGCCCTCGCACCGGGCACTCGCCCTGTTCCGGGGACGCAAGGAAGAGATTTTGCAACTTGCTTTAAAGTTGCCCGAGGATCTGGCGGCGGCCGAAGCGCCGAATTCAACACCCGCGAGCGCTCCCTTTAATACATGCGAGCGTAAAATTTGCGCACGCCACCGGATCGCCGATCAGGGACGGCCGGCGGATGCCTGGCTTTTGCAGACCGCGCGCTGGGCCTGGCAGATTAAACTTTCATGGCAGATTGAAGGCGAGTTGTTTGCCGCGCTGCGCGAGCAGGCCGAGGAAGAGGCGATCCGCGTGTTCGCGCTGAATCTGCACGACCTCCTGCTGGCCGCTCCCGCGGGGCCGCGTGCCACCATGGGTCTGGATCCGGGTCTCAGAACCGGGGTCAAGGTCGCCATTGTCGATCGGACCGGCAAGCTGCTGGACACAGCGACGATCTATCCGCACGTACCGCGCAACGATTGGGACGGGTCGTTGCATGCGCTTGCGTTGTTGGCAAAGACCCACAACGTCGACCTCATCAGCATCGGCAACGGAACGGCCTCCCGCGAGACCGACAAACTGGCCGGCGAGCTGATCAAGAAGCATCCCGAGCTCAAACTCACCAAGATCGTGGTGTCCGAAGCGGGGGCGTCGGTTTATTCGGCCTCCGAATTGGCCTCGAAAGAGTTTCCCAACCTCGATGTCAGTCTGCGGGGCGCGGTGTCGATCGCGCGCCGCCTGCAGGATCCGCTGGCGGAGCTGGTGAAGATCGATCCGAAGTCGATCGGCGTCGGTCAGTATCAGCACGATGTCAGCCAGACCAAGCTGGCTCGATCGCTCGATGCCGTGGTGGAGGATTGCGTGAACGCGGTCGGCGTCGATGTCAACACGGCATCGCCGGCGCTGCTGGCGCGCATCTCCGGATTGTCGGCATCGCTGGCCGAGGCTGTGGTTCGGTATCGCGACGAGCACGGTGCGTTCGCCGATCGTGAGGCATTGCGCAAGGTACCGCGCCTCGGCGAGAAGACATTCGAGCAGGCGGCCGGATTCCTGCGCATCATGGGCGGGTCCAACCCGCTCGATGCCTCGGCGGTTCACCCGGAAGCCTACGAGGTCGTGCAGAAGATCCTGGCGGACCTCGGTAAGCCCGTTGGGGAGTTGATCGGTGACTCGCGCACGCTCAAGGGTATCGATGCCAAGCGGTACACCAGTGAGCGGTTTGGTTTGCCAACCGTACAGGACATTCTCCAGGAATTGGAAAAGCCGGGCCGCGATCCGCGCCCTGAGTTCAAGACCGCCGCCTTCCAGGAGGGGGTGGAGGACCTGAAAGACTTGAAGCCCGGGATGTTGCTGGAGGGCGTGGTCACCAATGTGACCAACTTCGGCGCGTTTGTGGATATCGGCGTGCACCAGGACGGGCTCGTGCACATCTCCATGATGTCGCACAAGTTCATCAAGGATCCCCGCGAGCTGGTGAAGGCGGGGGATGTGTTGAAGGTCAAAGTGCTCGAGGTGGATCTGCAGCGCAAGCGGATCGCCTTGACGATGAAATTGGAAGAGCGGCCGGTGCAGGAGGCTGCGCCTCGGGAACGACAGGCGGCGACTCACATTCCCGCGCGCGACCATAGAGGCGCTGGAGGGGGTCGGGGCACGCCGCCGCGCGACGGCCGGGGCGGTGCGCCTGGCCGTGACTTTCGGGGCGGCCCCCCTGCTGGCGTCCCCGCGGGCCGCGACTCCCGTGGCGATGGTTTCAGCCGCGACAATCGCGGCGGCGGGCAGGGCGGTGGGTTTCGCGACAATCGGGGTGGCGACCGGGGAAACTCACGTCCTGCGGCACCGCAGCGCGAGTCTGATAGCAACGGCGCCATGGCGGAAGCCTGGGCCGCGGCGTTGAAACGACGATAGTCGTTTGCCGCTGCGGCCTGCCGGTGCGCTCGGCGAGCCGCAACGCCACGACCGGTGTCAGCGCGCGCGTCCGGACGGTGCAGTCACGGATGAACCTCAGAACCTGAGGGTGACCAACCAGGCTCCCGCCGCAATGAATGCGACGCCGAGCCAGTTGGTCACCGACAACTTCTCCCCCAGAAACGCCACACCGAATGCCGCGACGAGCACGACGCTCAACTTGTCGATCGGCGCCACGCGCGCGGCATCGCCGATATGCAGCGCGCGGAAATAACAGAACCACGACGCGCCTGTCGCTAGTCCCGACAACAACAGAAAGCCGTACGTCCGCGCCGATGTCCCGGCAATCAGCCGGTACTGTCCGGTAACAACCACTATCACGCTCAACATCGCCAGGATGACCACAGTCCGAACGAGAGTGGCCACATCGGGCGCCACCTTCTCGACGCCCACCTTGGCGAAGATGGCTGTCAATGCCGCAAACCCCGCCGACCCCAACGCCCACAGCAACCAGCTAGGCACCCACCGTGTCTCCTGTCTCATTTCGCGATTGTCCCGTCCGAGGATGATCTGGCGCAAGGTTATTGAAAGGTCGCGGAAAGCCTGAAGAAACCTTTGGGACCTAAAATTCGCGCCCGTCTACGCACACCACGCGATCACCTACCATTATGGACCAGACGACGTACGGACTGGCGCGGCGCGCGCTCCCGGTGCGCAAGCAGCTTCAGATCGTAGGGCTCATGGCTCTGGGGGCCGCTGCCATCGTGCTGCTGGGTTGGGGCGCCTCCCGACTGAGTGCTGCCCAGCCGGAGCAGCCCCTGCAAACCGCGACGGCATCCGACTCTCTTCATCTGACACCTGCGCAACTTTCGAGCGTCACGGTCAAAACCGTGTCCCGGTTGGGGTTTCGAACCGAACAGATCGCCGATGGCCGCATCGCATTGAACAGCGATACCGCAACGCAGGTGTTTTCACCTTACACGGGTCGGGTGATCCGCGTCATCGCCGGCATCGGCCAACACGTAAAGAAGGGCGCTCCGCTGTTCAGCATCGATGCCGCCGAGTTCGCCCAGACCCACAGCGATCTGCTCAACGCCAACACCCAACTGAAGCTGGCCCAGATCGCCGAGGAACGCCGCCACGGCGCCTTCGACAGCAAGGGCGGCTCCCTGCAGGACTGGCAACAGGCGCAGGCCGACCTGGCGGCGGCGCGGACCGCCGTGGATTCAGTGCGTAATCGCCTGAGAATATTCGGTCAAACCGACGAGCAGATAACCGCCCTCGAGCGTGTGAAATCTCCGAGTCCCGTCACCGTCGTAGTCGCGCCCATCGAGGGTGTGGTCACTGACCGGCAGGTTGGGCCCGGGCAGTATCTTCAGTCCGGCAGTTCGACGCCCGTCTATACCATCGGTGACATTCACTCCGTGTGGCTCGTGGCCGATGTGCGTGAAGTCGATGCGCCGTCGGTCGAAGTGGGACAGGAAATCGAAGTGCGGGTGCTGGCATTGCCCAACCGTGTCTTCAAGGCAAAATTGACTTCCGTGGGATCCGCGGTCGACCCGGTGACGCGCCGCGTTCCCGTTCGCGCGACCATCGAGAACACCGACGGCAAGCTCAAGCCGCAGATGTTTGCTACCTTCAGCATCATCACCAGCGCCGAGTCGCAGGCCGTGGCGGTGCCGGAAGAGGCTGTGGTCCGCGAGGGCGAGGCGGCTCGCGTCTGGGTGCTCGAGGGCGCCGACGGGCTCGCTCTGCGACAGATTCACACCGGCCGCATCAACAACGGCATGGTTGAAGTGCTGGACGGCCTGCAACCCGGCGACAAGGTCGTCACGCGCGGCAGCTTGTTCATCGATCGCGCGGCTCGACCCGGGTGAGCGCTGCTCAACGCTCACGACACCTCAAATGAACGCAATCATCGCCTTCGCGCTGAAACAGCGCGTGTTTCTGGCAATCCTCCTGCCGGTCGTGTTCGTTGTGGGGTTCATTGCGTTCCGGCAACTGAACATCGAGGCGTATCCGGACCCGGTACCGCCGTCCGTGGATATCGTCACGCAAAGTGCGGGCCAGTCCGCGGAGGAGATGGAGCGCTACATCACCATTCCGATCGAAGTGCAGATGTCGGGCATTCCGCATGTCACGACCGTGCGCACCATTTCGCTGTTCGGTTTGTCGGATGTGAAGATCCAGTTTACCTACGACTTCACGTACGAGCAGGCCGAGCAATGGGTCATCAACAGGCTCGCCCAGCTTCCGGCGCTGCCCAACAATGCGCTGCCGCAGATTTCCCCGACGAGCCCGATCGGTGAGATCTATCGATATCGGGTGGTGGGGCCGCCCGGCTACTCGGTCACCGATCTGAAGACACTGGAAGACTGGGTCCTCGAGCGCCGCTTCAAGGCGGTACCCGGCGTGATCGATGTGACCGGGTGGGGAGGCAAGACCAAGACCTACGAAATCACGGTGGACCAGCGCCGGCTGGTGCAGCACGGATTGTCGCTCTCGCAGGTCTTGCAGGCACTGAATAACAGCAACGTCAATGTCGGGGGTCAAACCGTCAACATCGGGCCTCAGGCCGCCGTGGTGCGCGGCGTCGGATTGATTCACTCAATGGATGATATCCGCAGGACCATGGTGAGCTCGAATCAGGGGATTCCGGTGGTGGTGGGCGATGTCGCGGATGTTCGGGTCGAGCATGCGCCACGACTGGGTATTGCCGGCCACGATGCGGACGATGATGTGGTCGAGGGAATCGTGCTCATGCGCCGCGGCGAGCAGAGCATGCCCACCATCGAGCGGGTCAAAGCCGAGGTGGACCGGATCAACGGCTCCGGAATACTCCCGCCGGGGGTCCATATCGTTCGGTTGTACGACCGGTCCGATCTCATCAATTTGACGACCCGGACGGTGTTCCACAACGTCGTGGCGGGGGTCCTGTTGATCTTCCTGCTGCAATGGGCCTTTATCGGCAACTTCCGCAGCGCCCTGATCGTCGCCTGCACCATCCCGTTCGCGCTGACATTCGCCATCGCGCTGATGATACTTCGCGGCGAATCGGCCAACCTGTTGTCTGTCGGCGCCATCGACTTCGGACTGATAGTCGATGCCTCCGTGATCATGGTGGAGAACATCTTCCGGCATCTCAGCGAAAGCTCCGATGCGCGCCGGACCGGCTCGCCGCTGATGCACAGGGTGCGCGGAAGCGGTGTGTTCCGGGGGAAGTTCGCGGTCATCGCGAATGCGGCCACGGAAGTGAATCAGGCCATTGTATTTGCCGCCGCCATCATCATCGCCGGCTTCGTTCCGTTGTTCACGCTCAGCGGCATCGAGGGACACATCTTCGGACCCATGGCCAAGACCTATGGGTACGCGATCGCCGGCGGCTTGATCGCCACTTTCACGATTTCGCCCGCGCTCAGCGCCTTGCTGTTGCCGGATCGGGTCGCCGAGGTTGAGACCCTGCTCGTGAGGGGGCTGCGCCGCGTCTATGAGCCGGTCGTGGAATTCGCGTTGGCCAATCGCTATGTCACGCTCGGAGCGCTGGGCGTATTGATTGTGATCGCCGCTATCGCCACCCGTGCACTCGGCCTGGAATTCCTGCCCAAGCTGGAGGAAGGTAACTTCTGGATCCGTGCAACCCTGCCCATGTCCATTTCCCTGGAGGAGAGCAACAGCTACGTGAACCGGATGCGCCGCGTGATCGCAGGTTTTCCCGAGGTACAGACCGCCATTTCGCAGCACGGCAGGCCCGATGACGGCACCGATGCCACCGGCTTCTTCAATGCCGAATTCTTCGTTCCCCTGAAGCCGTTCGACACTTGGCCCGCGGGCATCGACAAAGACAAGTTGACCGCGCAACTCACCCATGCCCTCGAGGATCAATTCCCCGGCGTGGAATTCAACTTCTCGCAATACATCCAGGACAACGTGGAGGAGGCGGCCTCCGGCGTGAAGGGTGAAAACTCCGTCAAGCTGTTCGGCAACGACTTGAACACCCTGGAAGCCACCGCCCTGCAGATCCAGAGTGTGCTGCAGACGGTGCCGGGCATTACCGACCTGGCAGTGTTGAACCCCTTGGGTCAACCCACCATCCGTATCGACATCGATCGCGTGAAGGCCGCGCGGCTCGGCCTGGCGCCCGGCGATATCAACGCAACGTTACAGGCCGCCATCGGCGGCCAGGCCGCGGGCGATCTGTACGAAGGCGGCAGCGACCGGCACTTCCCGATGATTGTCCGTCTCGCGCACGAGTATCGGGCAGATCCCGAGGCCATCCGTCGTATTCCGATCGGAGTGCCCGACACATCAGGTAGCGGCACCACGGTGCAGATCCCTTTGGGTGACGTGGCCGACGTGCAGTTGATCTCGGGGGCCTCGTTTATCTATCGCGAGCACCAGGAACGCTACGTTCCCATCAAGTTCAGTGTTCGCGGCCGCGACCTGGGAAGTGCGGTGCTCGAAGCCCAGGCGAAGGTCGCCCGACAAGTGCAGATCCCGGGCGGGTACAGCCTGGAGTGGGTGGGGGAATTCGGCAATCTGCAGGATGCGTTGCACCGGCTGGCCGTGGCCGTGCCCGCCAGCATCGCACTGATCTGCGTGCTGCTGTTCGTGAACTTCGGCTCACTGATGGATGTGTTGCTGGCGGCCAGTGTCATTCCCATGGCGCTCATCGGCGGTGTGTTCGCGTTGGCCCTCACCGGCACGCCCTTCAGTGTGTCCGCCGCGATCGGAATGGTCGCGTTGTTTGGGATTGCGACGATGGACGGGATCATCGTGCTGTCTTATTACAACTTGCATGTCGAGGAGGGAATGGACCGCGTGACCGCGTTACTGCACACCTGCCGGGTGCAAATGCGGCCCGTCATGATGACGTGCGTTGTTGCCTGCGTCGGCCTGGTTCCCGCCGCCCTGTCCACCGGCATCGGCTCGCAAGTTCAACGACCTCTGGCGCTGGTGGTCGTTGGCGGCATGCTGTTGACACCCGTTCTGGTGTTGTTGGTACTTCCGGTCCTCATCTTGTTGTTTTCACGGCGGGTACCGGGCTCGGGAGAAATCACTCCCGCGGAGGCCTCGACATGAGAGCCGCCGGCGCGCTCGTATTGGCCGCAGCGTTGGCGGGGTGCGCTGTCGGACCCAACTTCAAGCAACCCGCCGCGCCCACCGTGGAGGGCTACCTGCCCGAGCCATTGCCGCAACAGACCGCATCGGCGCCGGGGCAGGGCGGTGATGCGCAGCGCTTTGTTGCGGGCATGGATGTTCCGGCCCAATGGTGGACCGTATTCCAATCGCCCGAGCTGGACGCGCTGATCGAGCAGGCGTTCAAGAACAATCCCACACTACAGAGTGCGCAGGCCGCGCTGCGTGCGGCCAACGAGAACTACTACGCGCAGCGGGGCACCCTCCTGCCCTCGGTTGCCGCCAATTATTCGTTCACACGCCAGAAGAATGCGACCGGCACGCTGGCCCCGACCCTGACTTCCGGCGAGGACATCTTCAATCTCCACACGGCGCAGGTGTCGGTGTCGTACATTCTGGATGTATTCGGCGGAGCCCGCCGCCAGACGGAGTCCGTGCAAGCCCTGGCGGACGAACAGCGATATCAGCTCGAGGCGACCTATCTCACCTTGGCCGCCAATGTCGTTACCACAGCAATTCAGGAGGCCGCCGCCCGCGCGCAACTGACTGCGACCGCGGAGATTGTGCGCAGTGAGAACGAGGCGCTCGAGATATTGAAGCACCAGTACGAGCTCGGCTCCATTGCCATGACCGACGTCATGGCGCAGGAAGCGGCTCTGGCCGCCATGGAAGGAACCCTCCCCGCGCTTCAGAAGCAGGTCGAGCAGTCGCGCCATGCGCTGGCCACGCTGGCGGGCCGGTTTCCCAGCGACGCCGCGACCGAGCACTTCGAGCTGACGAACCTGCAACTTCCGCAGGACTTGCCGGTGACGGTCCCAGCCAGGTTGGTGCGCCAGCGCCCGGATATCCTGGCGGCGGAGGCGCAAATGCACGCTGCCAGCGCCGAAGTCGGCGTGGCGATTGCCAACATGCTGCCGCAGATCACGCTCACCGGCAACGAAGGCGGTGCCGCCACCGAATTCGGACAGCTATTGGCAAGCGGTAATACGTTTTGGGCGGGCGGTGCCAGCCTGACCCAAACGCTTTTCGCGGGTGGCGCGTTGCTTCACAGGGAGCGTGCGGCCCGCGCCGCCCTCGACCAGGCCGGCGCTGAGTACCGAGCCGCTGTGCTCACCGCGTTCCAGAACGTCGCGGACACGCTCAGTGCGCTTCAACTCGATGCTCGCGCATTGGATGTGAGCGTTCGCGCCGAACGGGTCGCCGAGGAAAGCCTGGCGACCGTACGCCGCAACGTCGAGCTGGGGTCTGTAGGTTATCTGGCGTTGCTCAATGCTCAACAGACCTACCAGCAGGCCGTATTGAATCTCGCCCAGGCTCAGGCCAATCGCTATTCGGACACGGTGGCCCTGTTCCAGGCGCTGGGCGGCGGCTGGTGGAATCGAAACAATCATTGATCGGCATGCCTGGGAACCCGCGGGCGGGGGGCGGGGCATTACGACGTCCGAGAGTGCTGTGTTGCCGCAATGCGGCCGAGATACGCACCCCGTTGCGCATGTGAGCGTGGCACCGCAGCACGATGGTTCGAGCGCGGCGCTTTATCGACAAAAGTATTCACCGCGTGTAAGCATGCGGCAGCATGCCAGACCGGATTTCAGAGCATGTCTTTGCGGTTGGCGTGGCGACCATCGCGGCCATAGCAATCGCCGGGACGGTTACCTACACCCGCGTGCAGATGCTGAGCGATGCATCGGGGTATGTCAGTCGCTCGGAGCGGGTTCGTTACGCACTGCAACGAACATTTTCGACGGTGCAGGACGCCGAGTCGGCGGTCCGCGGTTACTTCATCACCCACGAAGAGCCGTTTCTCGAGCCTTTCAACTACGCCCGGCCCCAGCTAGACGCCAATCTTCGGTCCCTGACCCAGTTGCTCGCCGATAGTCCCGAGCAGCTCGGCCGTTTCAGGGAGCTCGACCGCCTGGCTCGTGCCCGACTGGACCGACTCGATACCGTGGTGGGTGAGATTCGTGCGGGTACCTTTGTCATGCCCCCGGCGCCACGGGCCTCGAGTGAGGCTAAGAAGCAGATGGATTTGTTTCGGGCGCAGATTGCTGTGATGCAGTCGCACGAGGACACGGAACTGAGCGAGCGCCTGCGGATCTCGGCGACCGCGCGCAAGGAAGCACTCATCTCGACCGTGAGCATGTCGGGCATCGGCGGCGGCCTCGTGCTGCTGCTGGTGCTCGTGAGTCGCCGGGCCGGGTCCGAGATCCGGGCCAGCGAGCGCTGGCTCGGAACAACACTGAAGAGCATCGGCGACGGAGTCATTGCGACGGATGCCACCGGCGCCATCCGCTTTCTGAATCCGGTCGCCTCCGAGTTGACCGGTTGGTCCCAGTCCGAAGCTCGAGGCCGGCCGATCGAGGAGGTTTTCCGCATCCGCGGGGCCGGTCAGGGCGGACGAGCGCCGAACCCGGTCGAGCAGGTCCTGCGGCAGGCAACCCCGGCCGGTCAGCCCGGGCAGTCGGTGTTGATCAGCCGGGATGGAACCGAGTTTCCCATCGAAGACAGCGGTGCCCCGATTCGGGATGACAATGGACTCATCAGTGGCGTGGTGATTGTGTTCAAGGACGCCTCGGCGGCCCGCGCCGCGCAGTCCGCCTTGCAGGCCAGCGAGGAGCGCCAGCGCCTGGCACTCGAGGGCGCGCAACTGGGCGCGCTCGACGAGGATCTGCGCGCCAACACCGCGGTCTATAACGAACGGATGTACACCATCCTCGGCCATCAACCTGGAATCGAGCTCGATTCCGAAACAATCGTTCGCCAGATTCATCCGGAGGACCGCGAGTATGTGGACCAGGCGCTCCTGCACTCGAGGGTCAACCATGCGCCGTTTCGCTGCGAGCATCGAATCATTCGTGCCCACGATCGAGCCGTGCGTTGGATTTCCTCGAACGGCTTCTATGTGTACGACAAGGATGGCACCGAGATCCGGTTCATCGGGGTGGTGCGGGATATCACGGACCAACGCCGGCTCGAGGCACAGGTGCGCCAGGCGCAGAAGCTCGATGCGCTCGGCACGTTGGCCGGCGGCATCGCGCATGACTTCAACAACATCATCGCCGTGTGGCGCGGCAACCTGGCGAGCATTCGCGCCGAGCTCGCCCCCAACGCGGCCGTCATGTCCTCGGTCATCGACATGGAGAACGCCAGTAAACGGGCCGCGGCACTGGTGCGCCAGATTCTGACCTTCGGCAGCCGCCAGGATCAGGATCGCCGGATTCTGCAGCTCGAGAGCGTGGTCAAGGAGGGAATGAAGCTGCTGCGGGCCACGCTGCCCGCGGCGATCGACATTCGCTTTCAGGATCCGCCCGAGCCGCTGCCGGCCGTACTCGTCGATGATAACCAGATACACCAGATCATCGCGAATCTCGGCATCAACGCAGCGCACGCCATCGGGCGACAGCCGGGCTGCATCGATGTGTGCATGGAGTCGGTGGACGTGGACTCGAGTCTCGCCGCCACCTCGCCGGATCTGCGGGAGGGCCGCTATGTCCGCGTGCGCTTCAGCGACAATGGCATGGGCATGACGCGCGAAGTGATGGAGCGAATCTTCGAGCCGTTCTTCACAACCAAGGCACCCAGTGTCGGCACCGGACTGGGACTGTCGGTCGTGCGCGGAATTCTCAAGAATCACGATGCGGCCATCAGCGTCTACAGCGAGTTGAATAAGGGAACACGGTTTCACTTGTACTTCCCCGTCGCCAACCACCAGGCCCAGGTGGCGCAGCCGGCCCAGCAGGCGGCGCCCCAGAGTGGCCGAGGCGAGCGAATCCTCTATCTCGACGACGAGGAGTCGTTGGTGATCCTGGCCAAACGGATGCTCGAGCGCATGGGATACCAGGTCAGGGGCTTCAAGGACCCCAGCGAGGCACTGGCGGCCTTCGCGGCCGCGCCCCAGGACTTCGACCTGGTGCTCACGGACCTGTCGATGCCCGGGATGAGCGGCATGGACGTGTCGCGGCAAATACTGCGGATCCGTCCGGATATTCCAGTCCTGCTCGCAACCGGCTATGTTCGCACCGAGGATGTGGAACAGGCGCGGGCGATCGGTATCCGCGAGGTGATCTGGAAGCCCCAGACGATCGGGGAGATGGGCGAGTTGCTCGCCCAGCAGCTGCGCAAGCTGGTTTCCGTTCAAACTTGAAGAACCGCTGAGCCGCGCACGCTCTCATACCTGGACCGGGCCCGCCCGCCGGCAACGCTCACGCAGTCCGACATGAACCCGTCTCCTGCAGTAGAGTGCCGCAGGTGAACCGTGGTGGCGTCGCGCACATACAAGCCCGCGTCGCTCCTTGCAAGATAGCGTCCACTATGGCCGATCCACCGAATATTCTGTTATTGATGGCGGACCAGCTCACCGCGCGGGCGCTGCGGGCCTACGGCGGCCGGGTTGCGAAGACGCCGAACATCGACTTGCTGGCGAAAGAGGGCGTCGTCTTCGATTCCTTCTACTGCAACAGCCCGCTGTGCGCACCGTCGCGCTTCTCGTTCATGGCGGGGCAACTGCCCTCGACGATCGGCGCATATGACAACGCCGCCGAATTCCCGGCACAGGTTCCGACTTTCGCCCATTACCTGCGCCGCGCCGGCTACCAGACCTCACTCAGCGGCAAAATGCACTTCTGCGGGCCGGACCAGCTGCATGGGTTCGAGGAACGCCTGACCACGGACATCTACCCGGCGGATTTCGGCTGGACGCCGGACTGGCGCCGCTTCGAAGAGCGCCCGCCTTGGTATCACACCATGGACTCGGCGATCCAGGCGGGCTCCTGCACGCGTACCAACCAAATCGATTTCGACGACGACACGGTGTTCGCGGCGCGCCAGAAGTTGTTCGATATGGCGCGCGGCAAGGACCGGCGGCCGTTTTTCATGGTCGTGTCCATGACTCACCCGCACGATCCGTACGTGATTCCCACCGCGTACTGGAATCGCTATCGGGACGATGAGATCGACCTGCCGCAGGTCGGGGACCTGGCCGGCAAGGAAGATCCCCACTCGACGCGCCTGCGCCACGTGATCGGGCTCGACATCGCCAAGCCGACCGAAGCCAACATCCGGGCCGCGCGCCGGGCGTATTACGGCGCGATATCCTATGTTGACGATCAGATCGGCACGCTCATCAACACGCTGGAGCAGGCGCAATTCGATCGCAACACCGTGATCATGCTCATCGCCGACCACGGCGATATGCTGGGCGAGCGCGGGCTCTGGTACAAGATGAGCTTCTACGAGCCGGCATGCCGGATTCCGCTGATAGTGCATGCACCCGGCCGCTTTGCGCCGCGGCGTGTATCGGGCTCGGCCTCGTTGATCGATCTGTTGCCGACGTTGGCCGCTCTCGCCAACAATGGCACTGAGCTTTCCGAGTACGCAGCGCCGCTCGCCGGGCGCAACCTGTTGCCGGCGCTCGAGGGCCGGGAGATCCGCGATGAAGTCATCGGCGAGTATCTGGGGGAGGGAGCCATCGCGCCGCTTGTGATGATCCGCCGCGGGCAGTACAAGTTCATTCATTGTCCCGTGGATCCCGATCAACTGTACGACGTGGCCGCCGATCCGCAGGAGCGCGTCAACCTGACGGGTCAGGCGGCAATGGCTCGCGTGGTGGAGGACTTCCGCGCGGAAGTGGCGCGGCGGTGGGATCTGTCGAAGATCAACGAGGAGGTCCTCGCCAGCCAGCAGCGACGGCATTTCGTATACAGCTCACTTCGGCAGGGACGCTTCCAACCATGGGATTTCCAGCCCGTCCGCGATGCGAGCCGTCTGTATATCCGTAATGACCAGGAGCTCAATGATCTCGAAGCCATGGCGCGCTTTCCGCGACTGGCGTGAGACGCTCGTCCTCGCGCTCTTCTGCCTCGCCTTTGCGGGCATAGCCGCTGGAGCGCCGCCGGAGCCGGCCTCGTGTCGGACAGTCAGGCTGTCGGATGTCGGTTGGACCGATGTGACGGCGACAACGGCCGTGCTGACGCAGGTGTTGCGCGGTCTGGGCTATGAGCCGCAAACCACACTGCTATCGGTGCCAGTCACCTACGCCGTGATGAAGGGCGGCAATATTGATGTTTTTCTGGGCAACTGGATGCCTGCCCAGACCCGCGACCGCCAACCGTATATCGACGATCACTCCATCGAAATCGTGCGCGAAAACCTTACGGGAGCCAAGTACACCCTGGCCGTCCCGGCGTACGTCTACGATGCGGGACTGCGGGACTTCTCGGATATCAAGAAGTTTGCCGTGGCGCTCAACTCGACCATTTATGGGATCGAGGCGGGCAACGACGGCAATCTGCACATTCTCAACATGATCAAACACAACGACTACGGTCTCGGGGACTTTCACCTGGTCGAGTCGAGCGAACAGGGCATGTTGGCGGAGGTTGCAAGAGCGGTCGCTGCCCGCAAGCCCGTGGTGTTCCTTGCCTGGGATCCGCATCCCATGAACATGCAGTTCGATCTGCACTATCTCACCGGCGGAGATGCCACGTTCGGACCCGACTTCGGCGGAGCGCGTGTGCTGACCGTGACTCGGACGGGCTACCTGCAACAATGCCCGAATGTTGCGCGGCTGTTGCGCAACCTCGTGTTCACCACTCGCGGGGAGAGCGAGGTCATGCGGTCGATTCTGGTGGATCACCGGACTCCGGAAGTCGCCGCCCGCAACTGGCTGCTCGCCAATCCGTCCGTAAAGGCGGGCTGGCTGCAAGGTGTTCACACCTATTCCGGCAAGGACGTGAGCGCTGTGGGCACAACCGCGGCACCCGGCATGGCCATTCGATTCGAGACTTGGCTCACCGAGCACAAGCTGCCTGTGGGCGACGCCGTCGCGGTGGGAATCGAATGGGTGAAGCTGCACGGTGCCGCCGCGTTCCGGGTCACCGGCTCGACCTTGAGCGGCACCATCAGCTGGGTCTATCGGATGCTGAGGGCCGTACCTCCGATCCTGATTATCTTGGCCACGGCGACCTTTGCCTGGTGGATGAAGCGCTCGCTGCCGTTGGCGATATTCGTGGTCGCGGGGCTGCTGTTGATCATGAACCAAGGCTACTGGCAGCAAACCCTGGAGACGCTGTCCCTGGTGCTGGTCGCCACGTTCGCGGCTACCGCCATTGGCGTGCCGGTGGGTATAGCTTGTGCACGAAGTCCATCCCTCGCGGCAGCTCTGCGGCCCGCGCTCGATCTGATGCAGACCCTGCCCACCTTCGTATACCTCATCCCGACCCTGGTTTTGTTCGGTCTCGGGGTCGTGCCGGCCCTGATCTCCACTGTCATCTTCGCGGTACCGGCACCGATTAGAATGACGCAACTCGGGATCTCCAGCGTGCCGCGTGCGCTGCTCGAGGCCGGGGAGTCGTTCGGCGCGACCCGCTGGCAGAGGTTGCTCAAGGTGGAATTGCCGAGCGCCTCGCCGTTGATTTTCGCAGGAATCACCCAGTGCATCCTGTTGAGCCTGTCGATGGTTGTCATTGCCGCGCTCGTGGGGGCCGGCGGCCTGGGAGTGCCGGTGGTGCGCGCTCTGAATTCCGTACAGGTGGGCATGGGAATCGAGGCGGGCCTCGCGATCGTGCTGTTGGCTGTGATTCTGGATCGGATGACCCGTAGATGAAAACAATCAACGAGGTCGCACACCGACGGATATGGCATTCTCATCATTCTCACGACGGGTCGGTATTTTCACGTGTCGCATGCCGCGGTTAGAAAAATGATGTGTTGTGCCTTCAGCGGGCCGGGGGCCGGCGTGACTGCTGCTGTCTCGTTGCGTACCGGGCAGCCGTTCGATCTCGTGGAGATCGAGGCAGTGCAAGCGGAGTTGCGGCGACAGGGCGCCCGGATACAGTGACGCGGACATACGACTACATTGTGGTCGGCGCGGGCTCCGCCGGCTGCATCCTTGCGCATCGGCTCACTGAAGGGGGCAAGTACACCGTTCTGCTCCTGGAAGCAGGTGGGTCGGACGATGCTCTGCGCTTCAAAGTGCCCATCGGTTACGTGTTCACGTACTACGACAAGCGTTCGAACTGGATGTACTACAGCCAGCCGGAGAAAGAGCTCAATAACCGGTCGGTGTACGTCCCTCGCGGCAAGGTCCAGGGCGGCAGTGGCTCCATCAACGCCATGATCTACATCCGGGGCCAGAAGAGCGACTTCAACGACTGGTTCATGCTCGGCAACCCGGGATGGGCCTACGAGGATGTGTTGCCGTACTACAAGCGGCTCGAGGCCCACTGGCTGGGCGACACGGAATATCACCGCTCCAACGGGCGCATTCATATCACGCGGATGAAGCCCGAGGCGCATCCAATCTGCAATGCATTCCTGGATGCCTGTAAAGGCCTCGGATACCCGCTCAACGAGGACTTTAACGGCGCATCCATGGAAGGCGTCGGCATCTATGACATCAATACCCACGCGGGTTTTCGCGACTCGAGCAGCCGGGCGTACCTCGAGGAAGCGCTGAACAACACGCAACTGACTGTCGAGCATCATTGCCTGGTCGACAAGATCGTCTTTGACGAGCAGAAGCGGGCAACGGGCGTTTCCTTCGTGCAAGGAGTCGAGCGCCGTGCTGCGAACGCCGGCCGCGAGGTCATCATTGCAGCGGGTGCCGTGGACTCGCCGAAGCTGCTGCAGCTTTCGGGGGTGGGCGACCCAGCATTACTGCAGAAGCACGGGATCGCCGTCGTCCATCCCTTGCCCGCGGTCGGGAAGAACCTGCAGGACCACGTGTGCGCCAGCTATTACTACAAGGCAAACCAGAGAACGCTGAATGACGTGTTCAACAGTACCTTCGGGAAACTGGGCGCGGGGCTGCAGTTCCTGTTGAGCCGGCGCGGACCGCTGTCCATCAGCGTCAATCAGGCGGGCGGATTCCTGAAGACCGACGACGCGCAGGCTCATCCGAACCTGCAGCTGTATTTCAACCCGCTGTCCTACGGGATACCCAAGGATGGCTCGAACAGCCTTCGCCCCGAGGCGTACTCGGGCTTCCTGGTGGCCTTTTCGCCCTGCCGCCCCACCAGCCGCGGGAGCGTGGAGATTGCTTCGGGGCAGGCGACCGATGCGCCGCTCATCCGGCCCAACTTTCTGACGACGCAGAAAGATATTGACGAGGCTATCAAGGGAGGGCAGCTCGTCCGCCGGATCATGAGCACGCCGGGGCTGCAGGCCGTCACGGTACAGGAAACGAAACCCGGGAAGCTAGTGCAGTCGCAAGCGGAGATGTTGGCCTACTTCCGGGCGGAGGCGGGATCGATCTACCACCTGTGCGGATCGTGCGCCATGGGGCCGGATCCGGCGACCTCGGTGGTCAACAATCGCCTGAAGGTCCACGGCCTGGACCACCTCAGGGTGGTGGACGCCTCGATATTTCCGACGGTCACCTCCGGAAACATCAACGCGCCCACCATGATGGTGGCGGAGAAAGGCGCGGCGATGATTCTGGAGGATGCGGGGTTCTGGTGACCTATTGGCTGGAGCGGCCGCGCATCAGTGTCAATGCGAGTCCCGCGGACGCCAGCATCAGGAACAGACTGACCGCATTGAGCACAGGACTCGCTCCCTCGCGCATCCGGCCGTACATCATCACCGTCAGGGGCGAATCGGACCCCACCAACATCAGGGTCGTATTGAAGTTCTCAAACGACATGAGGAAGGAAATGGCCGCCGAGCCGATCAGCGCCGGCCGCAGATAGGGCAGTGTGATCGTCCTCAGCACGGCGAAGTGGGAGGCGCCCAGGTTGAGCGCGGCCTCTTCCAACGTGACATCGAATCGCTTCAGGCGAGCGCTGATCATGAGCGTGGCAATGGTGGCGATGTAGGAGAACTGGCCCAGCACCACGAGCGGCAGTCCCGGTCGCAGGAACTCGAGGTCCCAACCGAACAGGTCATCCGCCAGCTCCGCCACGCGGCTGGAGAACGACAGAATGGAGATGCCGAGGATCACGCCCGGAATGACCAGCGGGGTGAGCATCAGCACCGAGAGCGCCTGCTTGCCCGGGAACTGGTACCGCTCCATGAGAAACGAGTTGGCGGTTCCAACCGTCACGGACAGGAGGGTCACCCAGATCGCGACGGTGACGCTCGTCCAGATGCTGCCCAACAGGTCAGGGTCGTGGAACAGGCCGACGCGGCCGGATGCGGCGCTGCCGAAGAACCAGTCGAGCGTGAATCCGTGCCACGGCGGAGCCGGGTAGTTTGCGTCGTTGAAGGCGAATACGCCCACCACCACGAGGGGCACGAACAGAAATATGAGGAATGCGACTACGTACAACACCGTGGCGGTGCGAAGCCATGCCGGACGGGGCAGGGACGCGATCATGAACGCCTCATGACATCAACAAATCGTTGCCCGCTCAGACGCAACCCCAGCGCCACGATGGCCGTGGACAGCCCGAGCAGCAGAAAACCAAAGGCGGCGCCCTGTTCCCAGTTGAACCGGACAATGAACTGGGTGTAGATGAGCTCGGTGAACCATTGCGAGTTCTTGCCGCCCAGCAGGTTGGGAGTCAGGTAGTTCCCCAGCGACAGCATGAAAACGACAATGCAGCCGGCGGTAATGCCGGGCGCCGCATGCGGAATGACGATGCTGCGCAGGGTCGCGAAACCGCTCGCGCCGAGATCGTAAGCGGCTTCGATGAGCGAGTTGTCCAGACTCTCCAGGCTGCTGACGAGGGGCGTGACCATGAACAGGAGCGAGGTGTAGACGAGGCCCACCAGAATCGTGGCGTCGTGGTACAGCAACTCGGGCGGCACGCTTGCCAGGCCCAGCTTCACGAGGATCGCGGGCAACACGCCCGACTCGCGCAACAGAATCAGCCAGCCGAGCGCACGGACGGTTTCGCTCACCCAGAATGGGATCAGACACACCATGAACAGCATCGCGCTGGCACGGCCCTTGGCCACCTTGGTGATGACCCATGCGATCGGGAATGCGACAATCAGCGTCAACGCGGTCGCCACGATGGACATCAGCGCCGTGCGTACAAACACCTGCCAATACAGCGGCTCGGCGAAGAACGTCTCGAACTGCGCCACGCTCGCCTGAAACACGTGCGGAGCAACGCGCTCGCGCAGGGCCAGCACTGCCAATTGGACGTGCGGAAGGATGATGAGAGCAAACAGCCACAACAATGCCGGGGCCAGCAGCAGCGTGAGGATCAGCCGTCGCTGCCAGACGCGGGCTGAGGGCTCAAACACGGCGCTTGCTCCAGCCCGCAGAGCCGAGACGGTATGCTCGGTCAACCATGGGGGCCGCCGTGGCTGGCGAAGCAGGTGGCGCGCTGCGGATCGAAGCTGAAGAAGATCTTCTCGCCGACCTTCAGGTCGGCGAAGCGGCCTGTCTGGGGCAGGGCGACGCGGAATTCGCCCCGGGTTAGATCCTCCTGCAACAGGACGGCTGAATTGGCACCGTCAAACAACAACGCTTTCACGGTGGCGGCGTAGTTGATTTGGTTCTGGGGAAGCAGGGACACGTCCCGTTCCAGGGTCGCGGCCTCGGGGCGAACGAAGGCTTCAACGTGAGAGCCTACGGCCATGGGACCGCTCTTGCGGGCGCGAACTCTCCAACCGTCGGACGTTTCGAGCTCGGCGATCTCGCCGTATAGACTCTTCAATTGCCCGAAGATCCGATTGTTGGCACCCACGAAGCCGGCAACAAACGCCGTGGCGGGCTCGTAGTAGAGCTGCTGAGGCGTGCCCACCTGCTCGAAGTGGCCCTGATTCATCACCGCCACGTGATCCGACAGCACGAGCGCTTCCGACTGATCGTGCGTGATGTACACGAACGTCGTGCCGAATGCCGCCTGCAACTGTTTCAACTCGATCTTCATGTGCTCGCGCAGCTTCAGATCCAGCGCACCCAGGGGCTCATCCAGCAATAGCAGCGTCGGTTCGAGCACCATGCTGCGTGCAATCGCCACGCGCTGCCGCTGGCCACCGGAGAGCTGATCCACGCGCTTGCCGCCGGCTCCAGCCAGCCCGACTCGTTCCAACATGGCGGCCGCCCGGCGCAGGCGCTCAGCCTTCGCAACACCCCGGCGCGCCAGGCCGAACGCCACGTTCTCGCCAACCGACATCATCGGAAAGAGCGCGAGCTGCTGGAACACCATGTTCACGGGACGCCGGTTCGGAGCAACCCCGCGCATGCTGCGGCCACCAATCACGATATCCCCGCTGTCAGGCTCGCTGAACCCGGCAATCATCCGCAGCAGCGTGGTCTTGCCACAGCCCGACGGTCCGAGGATGGAGAAGAAACTGCCGCGCCGCACGCTGAACGAAAGGTCATTCACCGCGCGGTGACCGGCGAAGTCCTTGACCACCGAATCGCAGGAGAGATCTATGTCGCTCAATTGGCGGCCTTTACGCGATCGAGGATTCGGCCCTCCAGGGGCTCGATCCCCGGGGGAATGGCGGGATACCAGTTGATGCCGCTGAACGCGCCGTGCGGGAAGCTCTCGTTGAACTGCGCGCGCATGCGCTGGTCGACCAGATCCTCCGTGCCGCGCGCGGCGGTCCAGTTACCGACCTTGCGCGTGATCCGGGCGGCGATCTGCGGTCGCATGGTGAAGTTGATCCATTGATAGGCACCCGCGTCGTTGCGACCCTTGTAGGGCAGGGCAAACGTATCGAGCCACCCCAGCGCGCCGGACTTGGGTACCACGTAATGCAGGTCGGGATTCTCGCGGTTGAGCGTCCAACCGCCGGTGTCCCACATCATGGCCGCGATGACTTCCCCGGAACGCATGCCGTTCAGGAGTTGGTCGCGGTTGTCGAAGAAGAAGCGCACGATGGATTTGCATTCGGACAGCTTCTTGCCGACCGCTTCCATCAGCGCCTCGTAGGCCTTGGGATCGCCGTACAGCGCGAACGGGTCCTGGCCCATGGCGAAGGCGAAGGCCATCAGGGTCGGGCGCCGCAGCCGCATGGAGGTCTTGCCTTTGAGGTCGGCTCGGCACAAGTCCGTGTAGTCGGCGATCTGCGTGTATTGGCTGTTGACCACCAGGCCTTCGGAACCCCAGAGGTACGGCAATGCGTACAACCGACCGTCCAGGGTCGCGGTCTTACGTGCGACAGCGAGAATCTCGGGGCGGAACTGTTCGAGGTTGACCTTGGACAGATCGAGAGGCTTGTACAACCCGAACTCCCGCTGGACGCCGGTAATGCGGTCCACCGAGGGTTGCGCCAGGTCGAAGCCCGCGCCGCCGGTCGCGTGCAGCTTGGAGATGATCTCCTCATTGTTCGACAGCGTGAGCTCGACGTGAATGCCGGTTTCTTTCTCGAAGTCCGCGGCGACATCGGCAGGAACATAGTCGGACCAGGTGAGGATGCGCAGGCGCTTGGAGCTGTCCACGCGGCCACAACCGGCGAGGCTGCACAGGCACAGCAGCACCGCTCCCAAGCGACCGTATCTCCCCCATGCCATGTTGTGTTGTTCTTCAGGTAACGCCGACGGCCCGTGCCTGATCGTCGACGATGGTGCGCGATGCCAGGAAGAAATGAAAGGCCGACCAGAACCCGGCCGGGGCCAGACACAACAGTGCCAGCCGCAGGGATGCGGCATTCGCAATGTGATCCGGGGCGAACAGATCGCTCAGCAGACCCACGGCCTGCGGCGCAATGATGAGGTTGCCGACATTGGCGACGAGCAGCGTGACCGCGCAGTACTGGGCGCGCATCCGGCAGGGCGCCAGGTTGTTCAATACGCCGAAGCAGGGGCCGATGTAGAAATAGATGGCGGGAATGAAAATCCACAGCATCGCCTTCACGAGGGAGAGCGAGTCCGTGTAGATCAGGATGATGGAGGGAATCGTGGCGAGCCCGACGACACCGCCCATCAGGTACATGATCCGGCGCGGGCTGTGCATGCTCGGCAGACCCAACAGCCAACCGGTCAACACCGTGGCGCCGATGCCGGCGATCAGGTGAATCGGTCCGGTGATCTGGCCCGCCTCCCCGGCGGTGATGCCATAGTTGCGCACCAGGAAGGTGGTGATCCACCAGACCAATCCCCAACCCCACAGCGCCGTCACGGCACTTCCCAGCATCAGGTGCACGGCGGACTTCTGGCGCCACAGATAACCCAGCGTTTCCAGCAGAGCGGGCTTCTCGGAACTGGCGCATTCATCCAACTGGCCGCGCTTGGGCTCGCGGATGGTGAGAAACACGAACGCACCGAACACCACGCCGGGGATTCCCAGGGCCAGAAACACGGCGCGCCAGCCATGGGCATCGGCGATCCGGCCCGCCACGTCCGCACCGAGCCATGCACCGATGGGTGCCCCTAGCGAAAAAATAGTTAGCGCCATCGGACGGCGCAGGGGTGGAAAGTAGTCGGCCAGGAGGGAAGTGGCCGAGGGCGTTCCACCGGCTTCGCCGATGCCCACGCCGATGCGCGGCAGCAGCAACTGCAGGTAGGTCGACGCGCGACCGCACAGGACCGTCATCGCCGACCAGATAACCAGCGATATCGCGATGAGGTTGCGCCTGTTCACCCGATCCGCGAGCAGGGACAGGGGAATGCCGAATGTGACGTAAAACAGCGAGAGCACCACGCCGGTGAGGAACGCAATGCCCGAGTCGGTGAGCCGCAGCTCGAGGCGAATGGGCTCCATCACTGTCGAGATGACGTAGCGGTCGGCGATGCTGACCGTGTAGACGAGGCACATCACGATCAGGACGTACCAGCGCGTGAAGATGGATGCGCCTGCCTGGGGTGTGGACTCTAGCGTGGCCACTTCAGTATTCATGGCTCGACCATAGCAAAATAACCGCGCCCCGGGCTACGCCTTGCAAGTGCCTGATCTTCAAGGCGCTTGAACAGAAGCGTCATGCTATCCTCAACACCATGAATGTATCCGTGAGCTCCCTCGAGCAGGTCAAGGCGACCGTGATCGATCTCGCGATCCGCTTCGGTCCCCGGGCGCTGGTCGCGATCCTCATCCTGTTCATCGGCGTCATGGTCGCGCGTACGGTCAGCCGGTGGCTGCTCGAGGCCCTGAAGCGGATCGAGCTCGAGCCGCCGGTGCGCCAACTGCTGGCCCGTATCGGTTGGATCGTGACCTTCGCTCTGTTCTTGGTGTTGGCGCTGCAGAATCTGGGCGTCGAGCTGTTGCCGTTGATCGCCGGTGTCGGTGTCGCGGGCGCGGGCGTGGCGCTGGCCACTCAAGGCGTGCTCAGCAACCTGGTGGCGGGACTGTCGATCATCTTCGCCAAGCCCTTTCGGGTGGGGGAATACATTTCGATCGTGGGGGAGGAGGGCCTGGTGGTGAACATCACGCTCTTCACGACAACATTGACTCATCCCGACAGATCGCGGGTGGTGATCCCGAACCGCAAGATCGTGGGCGAGATTCTCCACAACTTCGGCACCATCCGGCAGCTCGACATCGTGGTGGGAGTTGCCTATGACACCGACATGACCGCGGCGTTCGCGACCATTGCGGAGATCCTGCAGGCCAATCAGCGGGTGTTGCGCGACCCGGGGCCGATCGTGCAGACGCTGTTGCTGGGCGACTCGGCGGTGAATATCGGGATCCGGCCGTGGGTGAATGTTTCCGACTATCGCGCCGCGCTGGGCGAGATCAACACGGCGGTGTTGGAAGCCTTCCGCGCGCGGGGCATCGAGATACCGTTCCCGCAGCGGGAAGTGCGGGTGCTGGAGAAGGTGCCGCGCGGCTGACGCGCCGCAGGCGCATCACCACGGACGCAGCCGCCAAAAACCACGCCCCGCGCGGCCGTAGCCGCGCCATTCAAACAAGCGGCGGCGGAAAAGAACCCGGGCTCCGCGCGGCCAGTGCCGCGCCAATCAAACTACAGTACTTCGAAAATGTTGTAGACCGGGCCGTCCGAGCGGCGGTGGCCGACGCCGATGGCGACTATTCGGTTGATCCAGTCGTATTTCGTGGCGGAAGTTTCAAAGTAGGGCTGCGAGCGCAGGTAGTAGCTGGACGCATCGACCACTTCGCCCTTGGCCATCCGCTGCATTACATCCACCGGGCCATGCACCAGTCCCCGGTAGGTCATCGAGATCAACGCATCGTCATCGGTCTTCAGATTCAGCTTCACTTCCAGTGTGATCGCGCCGTCGCCACGCACTGTCTGCCAATCGCTGCCGCCTTCGAGCACCTTGCCTGAGACACGCTCCCCTTCAAAACGGCCACCGGTGATGACCACGGTCCGTCGATAACCGCCGGGGGTCGGACCCACCACAATGTGCGGCTGGATATCCAGCTTCATCACGAAGAGCGACTGCGTGCGAACGCTCTTCAGAGCTTCCGGCAGGTTGTCGGCAAGAGCGCCCATGTGCGATACCTCAACGGCCGCCGTTGACGATTTCGCCGAACAGGTCTTTCTGTTCACGCGGCGGCGCGCGCCAGTACGGCGGCGGTGCGAAAACCGGTCCACCGAGCTTGGCAGCGGCATGCCAGGCCCACCGGGGGTCGTAGAGCATCGCGCGTGCCAGCGCGATCATATCCGCCTCACCGCCGGCGAGAATGTCCTCGGCCTGCTGCGGTTCGGTAATCAGGCCGACGGCCACGGTGGGCAGACCGGTTGCCGCTTTGATTGCCTTGGCAAAGGGCACCTGGTAGCCGGGCGTGACGGGAATCTTCTGCAACGGCGAGAGGCCGCCCGAGGACACATCGATCCAGTCCGCGCCGCGCTTTTTCAACTCGGTGGCATACACAAGGGACTGTTCGAGATCCCAGCCACCGGCGACCCAATCCGTCGCCGACAGACGCACACCGACCGGCTTGTCCTGCGGAAATGCCGCGCGCACGAGCTCGAAGACTTCGAGTGGAAAGCGCAGGCGATTGTCCAGGGAGCCACCATATTCATCCAGGCGCCGATTGCTCAAAGGGGACAGAAATTCATGCAGCAGGTAACCGTGCGCGCTATGGAGCTCAATTGCATCGAGCCCGAGGGCGGCCGCCCGCTTGGCTCCGGCGGCAAATGCTTCGCGGATGCGATCGAGGCCCGCGGCATCGAGCTCCCTGGGGGGAACCTCGCCGTCCTTCTGAGGAACGGCGGACGGCGCATAGGCCTCCCACCCCCCTCTGGAAAATGGGATCTGCTGACCGCCATGCCAGGGAACATCGCTGGACGCTTTGCGCCCCGCGTGGGCCAATTGCATGGCAATCCCAATCTTCGAGTAGCGCCGAATCGCAGCGACGACCTTCGCGATGGCTGCCTGCCGGTCGTCGTCCCAGATACCGAGACAGCCCGGCGTGATGCGACCCGCGGATTCCACGGCGGTCGCCTCGATGCATAACAGTCCGGCGCCTGACATGGCCAGGCCGCCCAGGTGAATCAGGTGCCAGTCGGTGGCCCGCCCTTGATCGGCGGAGTACTGGCACATGGGGGAAATGAAGACACGGTTCGGCAGAACGAGATTGCGAAGGGTGATCGGCGAAAACAGAGCGCTCATGTCCTATCCAATGCGACCAGGGAGGAAAGCCGGCCGCATTGTGCGCTATTGCGCGCGCCTGAGAATCTCTCCTTAGTAGGTTTTTACCCGTGTCAGACGGACAGCGAAAGGTTCCAGCGGGTGCACAGGCAGGTCGGGCACCCCAGTGGCGGGCGCCCAGCAGGTGATCGATGTACCCGAGGTCCGCCGGCAGAGGCCGGGGGGCAGGGTCCTACTTCGAGAGAGCGTCAGATCCAATGGAAGTTGTGAGCCATGATGCTCAGGAGAGCGCCGGCAAAGCCGTACATCCAGATCTTCAGGTCCGATGACACTTTCTCCAGGCTTTTTTCCATCGACGCAAGGCCGGTGTGCATGTCCTGGCGCAGACCCGCGATGCTCGTGCGCAATTCGTCGCGCAGGGCCGCATCACCCTTATGCATTTCGTCGCGCAAACTGGCGAGGCCCGTGTTCATCTCGCCGCGCAGGGCAGCCTCTCCCTTGTGCATTTCGTCGCGCAAGCTGGCAAAACCCGTGTTCATCTCGCCGCGCAAGCCGGCAAAGCCCGTGTGCATCTCGTCGCGCAAGCTGGCAGAGCCGGTGTTCATCTCGCCGCGCAACAGTGCAATGCTCGAATGCAACTCATCACGCGTGGCCGCACCATCGCCCTTCAGGGCGGCGATGTCCTTCCTCATCTCCCGGACATCCGCCTTCAAGTCCGCGATGTCGCCGCGCATGTGCGAGACATCCGATTCCAATTTCAAGATCCGCGACTCATCCACCCCCGTATCCTCCAATCCAACGTCCAAGTGTGGCTCCGCAATCTTCTAACGAGTCGAGGGACTCATTTGAACACCGAATCCTGATTGCCGTAACCCCCAATAATTGGGCTCTTTCGGGATTTTTTGCGCGATTGCGGACGATCCGCCGAACCGGATCTTCGGGTTATCTATCCAACTTCAAGCGATCACCGCTCGCGCATCACGTGCCTAGTCTAACTTTGAGTCGGATTAATTTGAACCGGCTTTCTCCCTCGCGCGCGAAACAACCACGGATTCTTTCCTCCGGAGTACCTCCGCCGAAACAGACGTCCGGAAACGCAGGCTACGGATAATTAGTACTCTTGTCCGTTGAAGACCTCGAGAACCCCGATAACCCACACCTGTCAGTTCACATGAAAGCGGATTTCGTCTGTGTCGTGACCGTCATCACCAACGGCCCATACTTTGGCGTGCACGCTATGCGTTCCCTTTCGCAGTGGCCATGGGTAACTCGTTCCGGCCGTGCTGGCGGCGAGAGTCCCATCCACGTACCACTCAACTCGCTGCAGACCTGAGACAGGTGCAACCTGCATGGGCAGCGCTTCGAATTCCTCGGGAATGCGCGGATCGCGAGCCACGAGGAGTCCGATGGTCGGCTGCAGCAGACGATATTCAACCTTTTCAGCGGCTGGCTTCACGGTACGCAAGGGAACCGTTCCAGGAACAAACCACTCGGCGGTGGTTTCGCAGGTTGCGTCAGCGGGCTGTCCATCGCGCCGACAAATGTCGGCACGCACCAGGTCCCGGCTCAAGGTGAGCGGTCGCGTGTCCCGATTCCGGTTGAGCTCCGAGAAGACGGAACGCAACACCATCGCCGGACCCACGGCACCCGTCACCCCATCGGTCGCGGACCCATCGAGGTTTCCCATCCAGACCGCCACCGTGTGGCGGTAGTCGAACGCAATGGCCCACGCGTCCCGATAGTCGGTGGAGGTGCCGGTCTTGATGGCTGTGTCGAGCGGAAACTGCAGACCGCGCCCAAACTCGAGCATGCGGGCGTCCGGGTCGGCCATGATGTTGGCGATCAAGCTCGCCACAGCTGGCGTAAACACCGGAGATTCGGGCCTGGGGGCCGTGTCCTGCGCAAGCACCGTCAAGGCCTGAAAGCGTCCTTGGCGGGCCAGCACGGTGTAGGCCTGCGCCATCTCAAACAGCGACACTTCGCCGTTTCCGAGCGCAAGGCCATCGCCGTAGTAATCAGCACGCTGTGTGAGGCTGCGGACCCCCATCCTATGCAAGCGGTCCATGAAGGCATCCGGACCGACGAACTTCAGCGTTTTGACCGCGGGTATGTTGAGCGAGTTGCCCAGAGCTTCTCGCAGGCGCAGCAGACCATACTGGCGATGACTGTAGTTGTGGAATGTATGCTGACCGCCCCCGACTGCTTCGGACAGGTCGGAGTCGTCGATCAGGGTTGCGGCGGTCCAGCCACGCTCCAATGCCATCGCGTACAACAGCGGCTTCAGGGTCGAGCCCGGTTGCCGCGGCGTGAGCAGCGTGTCGTAGCCGGATTTGCCGCCCCCGACCACCCAGGCGAGCACTTCATTGTACTGATGGTCGATGACCACAAGCGCTCCGTCACGGACGTGCCGCTTGGCCAATCGGGCGAGCGCGCTGTCGAGAATCTGCTGTGCCGTGAGCTGCACGTTGGGATCGAGTGTCGTGCGGACCTGGGACCTGGCCGGTCCCCCGCGAGAGAGGCTCAACACATGCCCGACGAAGTGGCTGGCCTCCACTGAGGGGGTGGGGTCATTGAGCACCCAGGGTTCCGCGCGCACCTGCTCGCGTTGCGCGGGACTCAACGCGCCGCGCATGCTCAGACGGTCGGCCAGCTGATTCACCGCCCAATGGGCTCTGGGTGCGTTGGTGCGCAGATCCATACCAACAGGTGAGCGAACGAGGACGGCCAGCGCCAGCTGCTCGCCGGGTGACAAGGTATCGAGGCCTCGACGGAAGTACAGACGCGCGGCCTGAGCCACCCCGCGCCTGCGGTCAGCGTAGGGCACCTGGTTGAGATAGAACTCGAGGATTCGCGCCTTCGAGATGCGAGCATCGAGGCGCGCGGCCTCAAAGCCTTCGATCCATCGCGACCACAGATTTCGCGGCCGCGGGTGCACCATGCGTACAACCTGTTCGGTGATGGAGCTTGCGCCGCGGACGGCTCGACCCGAGCGAACATCCAAGGCCAGGGCGGCGAATCGCGCGGGCCAGTCAACACCGCTGTGCTCGTAAAAGTGTTGATCCTCGGACACGATCAGGGCCGTTTGCAGGAGGGCAGGGACCTCGGTCAGGGATACAACATCGGTCGTATTCCAATCGTTTTCGAGCGTATAGCTCAGCGGCGTCCCGTCCCGCGCCAGGACCTGCGACTTCACCGTGACCCCGGTCAACGAGTTGAGGTCGTCGGGGAAGTCGCGCATAGACAGTCGCGTAACCAGCGCCAGCACGGCACCGCCGATGAGTACGGGCCATCCCCAGCGCAACCACCTATTCATGGCCCACCGTCAAATGAGCCGGCAAACCTTTCCCGTACACATCGGGATCATACATCTCCTCAGCCTGGGTAGGCGAAGCACTGAACTCGCCTTCCGCCATGGCTTGCGCTCCGTAACTCAGGTGGTAGTGGCCGGCGGGCAGGTAGTCCGCGTAGAAACGGGCCGCATCATGCAACAACTCGCGATGATAGAACGACCACAACTGAATGCCGTATTCGCTCCAGTCGGAGTACTTGAACCAAAGTGAGCCTCCGTCGGCCTGGAAGGCCGTGGCGTCGGCATCAACAGTGGAGGCCGTTGCCAGGTCCCGATCGACCGGCTCGAGTCCGCCCGGCACTGGATCGTCCACGACTACGAAATGACGCGGCGCCGGAAGCGAGAGATAGAGGTCTACTCGAACCAACTCGCCACGCTTCACACTCAGAGGTGAATTCAACAGCCGCCAGGAGCCGTTGCGCTGCACACTGTATTCCCGGTGGACCTCCATTCCAGAGTTGGACTCCGTGGCGGCTTGGTCAGCCAGCGAGTAGCGCAAGCGAGTGGAGTAGTAAAGTCGGCCGTTTCCCTCGCGGGCGATATGCACGGTTGCCTTGCTGCCTGCATCCGATGAGCCGTTGGGACGGCTGATCAGCACCGGAGGGTCTTTTAGGGCGCTGAAGCTGGCATTCCCGATCGCAGCACCATTGAGGGCCGCAGTGGCTTTCAGGGCAGGCGTATCCTTCTCATAGAGCGCGGAATAGTGAGCGAGGGCCGAGGTGCAGAACACATTCTCCTGAGTGTTTTCCCAATGATCACGATTGCCGCGTGTCTGCGTAATCGCCCGCACGAGCTTGAAGGGTATATCGCCGACCAGAGCTGCGCCCTGCGGTGTTTCTCCATAGTCGAGAAACGCATTCAGAATTGCGCAATTGCTGCGCATAGGCGTGCCCAACATCTGGGAATACCCGTCGTCCCACCGCTCACTGAAGTGGAACTGGCCGCCGCTCTGGTTGGCATGCGAGAGAATTTCTCCGGCCACGGAGCGCGCGAGGTTCTCTCCCCCTTGCACCTTGACCGCGGCGTCCAGGTAGGCCGCTAGACCAAACAGGTCCATCTTCGGAATGTACCTCTCATACCGCTGCAGGTCCGGTACGGTGATTTTCCGGCGCTCGGCCAGGGCCTGCAGCGCAACTGCTCTGACGCTTGCGACCATGCCCTCGCTGTAGAAGGTGGGCGCCGTATTCGAGCGCAGCAAGCCCTGGAGATAGGTATCGAGCTTCTTTTCAACATCCTCCGGCACGGCATATCCCGCGCCGCGCAGGCGGTTGAAGGCGAGTGCGGTGGCCGCCGACAGATAGGGGCTGACACGCGCGTCATCGGAAGTCCAGAAGTCCATGCCACCATTGGGCGCCTGGAACAGGGAGGCATCGTTGAGGAATGTCTGGGGCAGCGTCTTGGCGTCGGGCCAGTGGATGTCGCTGCCGATGTAAGCCTGCAGTTCGAGGTAGTTGGCTGCCATCAGGGCTTTAGTGAGTCTCTGCTCCCAGCATAGGTACGGATAGTCGCGGACATACCGCATAGCTCCGTCAACATTGCCGATGACGCTGGGCGCAAACGCAACTGTGAAGTCGCCGACGTTCGGCATCATGCCCGCCGGGAACTGCAGGAGCTCATCCACTGCGGATTCGACCGTCGTGCCATAACTTGCCTGCACATCCAGGGAAACCCTTTTGTGGACCGGCAGCGTCTGTGCGAGTGAGTCCTCGTCGAGTTTGTCCGAGGCGCGGGCGGTGAGCTGAATGCTGCCGTCACCGACGGTGTTGACAGGCAGCCAGACCGTCTCCCGTTTGAACGCTCCCAGGGTCAGGACCTGGCGGCGACTGGCGGAGCCAGCATCGATCGGGCCACGGGCGGTGAGGTTCACTTCCAGGGTTCGGGTCTTGTCGGAACGGTTCAGCACACTGAAGCCAGCCGTAAAGCGATCCCCCGAGGTGAGCTGGTTGGGCAGGACGGGGCGCAACTCGGTCAGTTTGGAGCTTTTGAATCGGTAGTCCCCGAGTCCCAGTTGGTCGCCGGGTGTGACGGCAATGGCGAACACCCGCCAGCCGGTCAGGTTATCCGGCAACTGGAATGACACGCGCGCGCGGCCTCGTTTATCCGCCACCAGGGACGGGTTCCAGTAGGCCACGTATTGGTTGACCGTACGCATATCGAATCCGGCGCCGCCGTCGCCACCGGAGTTGGCCCCCTTCTTTTCGAACTTCTGCAGCCCAATGAGCCGGGTCAGCAGGCTGTAGTTCGACAGATCGAGGTCATCCAGATGGTACAGACCCTTGTACGGATCGAAGTAGCTCTTACCGTCCTTGATCAGATCGAACACGGCTTCATCCAGCACCGCGACCGCGAACTCCACCGGTTCCCTGGAGGAATCCGCGGCCAGTTGCAGGTTGACGGTATCGCGCGGTTTATAGGAGGCCCGGTCGCTCTTGATGCGCACACCCAGAGTCTTGTATGGATCGCTCACATCCACTTTGAGGTACCCGATCCGGTAAGTAGGTCGGCCGAGGTCGACGCCTTCCTCGTTGATCGCTCCGGCAACACGCGGTGAAGTCACGACTACGGAGAGATAGAAACCGGGGGCAAAGTCCGGCTCCACTTTGAAGTCGATGACCGGAGTGTTGCCCGACAACTCCTGGACCCATTTCTTGATGACGCCGTAGCGCTCGATGGAGATGAGGGCCTTGGCACCGGGGAAGGGGTTCTTGACGAGGTAGCGCGCATGCTCTCCAACCTTGTAGGACGGCTTCTCGGGGATGAGACTCAAGCTCATGTCCGCGGGCTCTTCCCAGAGCACCCGCCCTTTACCCGTCACCCAGGTGCAGATCTCACTCTTGTGGATGTTTCCGTGAGTGTCCTTCACCGCGGCCATGATGGAGTAGAGGCCCGGATGACTCGGAACAAACGCACAGGATTGGGCCGCTGTCGCCGACGTGCCCGTGCATGAGCCGTCTGCCTGCCACTCAGGTTGATAACTCGTCAGATAGGCACTGCCGGCGCCTTTGACCCGAGCCGCCTTGACGATCTCGCCTTCAATGGTGACCGAGACGGGCTCGCCCTGGACCGGCTTGCCGTGCTGGTCGACGACGAGATACTGGATGCTGGCCGGTTTTCCTTCCTCGAGCGACCAGCGCTCGTTATGCAGCCCTACATAGCGATCACGACCGCGGAATTCGGCATAGCTGCGATTGGCGACGTACTTGCCACGCTCGTCCCGAACGGCGCTTTCGACTTCCAGGCGTGCGCTCAACATGCCGGCGTCGGGCAGCACGAACCGAGTCGTGAATTCGCCCTTTTCACTGGTCGCGGCATCCGACTGGTGGACCATCTGAACGTCCGGTTGACGCTCCCAGGAGCAGTGGCCCGGAGGATCGACGCTGGCGAACTCAAACCCGTTCGCGACCGGTGCGCTCACCTGCAGAGCCTGTGGGAACAGGCGGGCGGTGACTCGCGATGACGCGCTGGCATAAGGTCCGCCGGCGTGGAGGGTTGCCTGGGTAGCGACTTCCACGGAGTCCCCCGGCTGAAACAATTGCCCGTTGAGGGTGTTGCTCACCTGGAAGGGGGCCGGAGTGAAGTCGGCGATGAGCACCTTCATGGGATTCCAGACACGGGCATCCCGGTCCGGGCACCGCGGCCCGCATGGGCACCGCGGCCCGCATGGGCACCGCGGCCCGCATGGGCACCGCGGCCCGCATGGGCACCGCGGCCCGCATGGGCACCGCGGCCCGCATGGGCGGTGCTGCCCGCATGGGCTTTTCAGGTTGAATTCGTACCAACCCACCGCGCCTGCCAGGGGGACATGAAACGAGCCGGAATAGCCGCCGAACCGCGACAGCGTGATGTTGGATTCGGTGTGCACGATCTTGCCGGTCGGATCGACGATCGTCAGCTCGAAGCCCGAAGGGTTCTCTACCGGGGTCAGGGACAGATTGTTCTGGTCGCGAACGTAGAGTTTGTACTGCACCGTGTCCCCGAGCTTATAGACACCCTGGGCGGTCGTACCCCAGGCGTGAATGTGGCTCGGCTCGGTGTCGTAGTCGGACCCCGACCAGAGGGTGCCGCGGGAGGCGCGGTAGAGGTCGACCAGGAAAGTCGGGTCGAGCGGCAGGAGAGCCAGATCGCCGCCGGAATCCACGCGTACCATCAGAGGTTCCGGGCCCTCGCGCGGCGGGTTGTAGTCGCGGTCGATCTCCTTTCGTCCGGGGAGCAGGGCCAGTCCGTCCTTGTTTGTCACGCCCTCGGCCAACACAGGCTCATTGCCGGTGAGGCTCTGATAGCTGTTGCGGAATATCCGCACCCGCGCCTTGGCAACGGGCGTCCCCTGGTCGAGTGAGGTGACCCAGACCAGCGTGTTGAAGGCGCCGATCTTGGTGTGAACCTGAAAGGGCGTCACCTCCGCGAAAAAGTCGCGGTCCGACTTCCCGCGGGGTACGCCCGGTTCTTCGGCATCATCGAAATATCGGTAGCCGTCGACCGATACGGAGGAGGGATGGGGGTCGAAGTACCCGGTGATGACCCCCGAGTGGCCTTCCAACAGGTCGCGGACCTTGGCGGGCGTGGCATATGCGGTATCCCACACGCGCTCGACCCGTTGATTGAAATTCTGCTCCAGAAGACTGCCCGTGGAGATGATCTTGCGGTAGTGGATGTCGATGTCCGTCAAATTGGTGACGAACAGCGGCATGGAGGTCGGCGCATTTTTCTCGAGGACGGCGACCGGGTGGGTCACTTTCAGCCGCGGCGGCCGATGGTCGGTCCTGAACTGCATTGCCGCGGGCCCGCTCAACGGGCGGCCAAATTCATCCCGCAGGCCCGTCAGGCTCGCGAGGGTGTACGACTGGAATGCGCGCAGGTACTCCGGGAGCTCCACGGTGTATTCAGCGCCACGCTTGTGGGGCGAGCCCAGATAGCTGCGTGGGTAGATGTTCTGCCACGGATCGTAGTCGGTGCGACCATTCAGAAGGTCGGGGTCCAGGAGCAGATGGTCCTTGACCTCCGGGGCGAGCACGGGCGCCGAGAAGACCAGTGAGACAGTTCCAAACGGGTTGCAGGCGGGTTGTTGTTCCTTCGGCATGGAGACCGCGATCAAGCGCGAGCTCCCGCCCGTCATGCAGCGGATGCCGAGGAAGCGGAAATCGGGGAAGGTGTCGAATGACACCACGGTGCGGCGTTCGGTGCCTGGTAGCGGACCCTGATAGCCTCGCAGGCCGGGTGTGACCTTCAGTTGCACGGTGGTGTTCGCACGCAGCTCCTGTGTTGGAGAAACGAGCCAAACACGCCGGGCCTCGCTTTTGACTGAAGGGGTACCCTGTGGGATGACGACGGCGCCGGGCTCACCCGGCAAGGGCAGGACGTAGAAGATCTCGCGGTCATACGGGTCGGGTTCGGCCACCGCGCTCGCCTGGGCACCGAAATGCAATGACGATTGCACCGTCTCCCGCACGACCGCCTGGTTGAATACCAGCCGGATGACGGGCGTGCCCGGCGATCGCCAGGTCTTGAACGAATAGTGTGTTACCGCGGGGCGCTCGGTGGTGAATGACCAGGCGTACCCGCTCTCCAACACGGCGCCGTCCAAAGACTGGATGCCGGGGGCGACCGTGACCGTATAACGAGTGGCTGGCACGAGCGCGTCAGCGTCGTTCAGCTCGCAAGCGAGGGAGCGGGGATCCAACCAATGCCATTGGCAGGCGACTGCGGGGGAAACACTGATAGGCGACCGACCCGCGGCCACCGATAGATCGCCCACGGCTTTGACGGGGCGATCGAAGGTGACCACGATCTGCCGGCCCGGGGCGGACACCTGAGTACCTTCGGGGACTACGCGTTGGACCTGGAGAGAGGCGGTGGCGGGCACCGCCGCACTGTCAAATACACCCCAAGCAGTCTTTTCGAGGATGAGTCCCGCTGCAACCAAGGCAGCCACCCCGAGGGCTTTGCGCGCAATCATCATTCGACGCTCCCGTGACCAGCCGCGATTCTCCTTCAACGGCCCGAGGATAGGCGCGAATCCGGTCCAAACCCGGGACGCAAATGTGGCAAACCGGTGGCGGCGAGGGCGCGCCGCTCAGCGCGAATTGAGGATGACGTTGGGAATGCTTTCGAGCGGGATCACCCGGACGGCCGCTTCGAGTCGAATGGCTTCCTTGGGCATCCCGAAGACCACGCACGTGGCTTCGTCCTGGGCAACCGTGTGCGCACCGGCATCCCGCATCTCGCGCAAGCCCCGGGCGCCATCATCGCCCATGCCGGTCATGATCACGCCGAGCGCGTTGCGTCCAGCAACTTTCGCGACGGACCGGAACAGCACGTCCACCGAAGGGCAGTGGCGGTTCACCGGCGGACCTTCCTTGATCTCAACGTAGTATTGGGCACCGCTTCGCCGCAGCATCATATGCTTGCCGCCGGGTGCGATGAGGGCAGTCCCCGGAACCACGCGATCGTTGTCCTTCGCTTCGCGGACGTTGACCTGACACAGTCCATCCAATCGCGACGCAAAGGCCGCCGTGAATTGGGGGGGCATGTGTTGGACAATGACGATACCCGGCGTGACTCCCGGTAGCGCCGACAGGACTGTTTCCAGTGCCTGGGTGCCGCCGGTCGAGGTCCCGATGGCGACGATGTGCTCCGTCGTTTGCGTCATCGCCTGGCTGCGGGACGGCGCTTTCAACATCACATCGGCTGAATTCTTGACGGGTGCCGGCGCGAGCGTAGCGCGCGCGGCGAGCCGCTTCACGTTCACGCGGGCCGCATTGCGAATCGCGGAGATGACTTCCTGAGCGGACTCGCTCATGAATTGCTTCAAGCCCATCTTGGGCTTGGTGATGATGGAGACGGCACCCGCGCTCAATGCCTCCACGGTAGTCGCGGCTCCGGCTTCCGTCAGTGTGGAGCAGATGACCACGGGAGTGGGGTGCTCCTGCATCAGCTTTTTGAGGAAGGTGATGCCATCCATGCGCGGCATCTCGACATCCAGCAGGATGACGTCGGGCCACTGGCTCTTCATGCGCTCGAACGCGAACAGGGGATCGGCGGCGGCGCCGATGAGCTCGATGCCCGGATCCGCCGCGAGAATGCCGGTCATGACCTGCCGTACCACCGCGGAATCATCGACGATCAGTACCTTGATGCGCTTGGTTTGCACGATCACAGCTTTTGGTAGATGGAGGGCGCAACCGGTTTGACCGCGTCGCTGATGCCGTTGAGGTTCTCCGAATGGCCGATGAACAACCAGCCGCCGGGCTGCAGGACGGACAGCGCTCGCGCCACCACCTCCCGCTTGGTCTGCGTGTTGAAGTAGATGAGCACGTTTCGCAGGAACACGAAATCAAAGGTGCCGATGGCCGGCAACCGATCATTCAGGTTGATCTGCAGGAAACTGACTTTGCTGCGCAGGGCGCGGTCGACGAGCAGCGTGTCCTGCTGCTTGCCCGTGCCCTTCAGGCAGAACCGCTGCAGGTAAGCCCGCGGAACATGGCGGGCCCGCTCCATCGGATAATGACCGGCGCGCGCCCGATCCAGCACCCGGGTGCTGATGTCGGAGGCGATGATCTCCCACGGACGCCCCTGATATCGATCCTCCAACAGCATGGCGATGCTGTAGGCTTCCTCGCCCGTTGAGCCGGCGGCGCTCCAGATGCGCAGCGGCTGCCGGCGCTCCGTCAGGCTGGCCAACTGTTGCTCCAGGAACTCAAAGTGGCGCGGCTCGCGGAAGAAGTAAGTCTCGTTGGTCGTGAGCAGGTCGATGGCGATCTGTACTTCCGCGACCGACTCGCCGCTGTTGAGCAACTTGAAGTACTGAGCGAAGCTGCCGAGCCCGTGGTGCTGGACCCGGCCGCCGAGGCGGCTGCTGACGAGCAGCTTCTTGCTGTCGGCCAGCGTGATGCCGGCCGCGTCGAAAATGAACCGCTGGAAGCGCGCGAACTCCTGGTCGCTGATGGAGGGCGACGAGCCCAGGAGCTGGCGGGCGCTACTGGGCACTTTCTTCCGTACGCAGCAGCTGAGCCTCTTCCGGCGCCAGCATGCTGTTGACGTCGAGGAGAATGACGAAGCGGCCGTTGACCTTACCCATGCCCTCGATGAAGTGCGTGGCAATGCGCGCACCGAACGAGGGGGGCGGTTCGATCTGATCCGGAGGGATGTCCAACACCGCATCGACCGCATCGACGACGATGCCTACGTCCTGGCGCTCACCGGCGGTCGCGATCTCGATGATGACAATACACGTCTTCTTGGAGATCGCACTGGCGGGCTTGCCGAAGCGAACCGATAGATCGAGAACCGGAACGACCGCGCCGCGCAGGTTGATGACGCCGCGCACATACTCCGGCATCATCGGCACCGTGGTCAGGGCCGAGTACTCGATGATCTCCTTGATCGCGAGAATGCCGATCGCGAAGACTTCGCTTCCCAGAGTGAACGTCAGATACTGAGCCACCTGCGCTGCAACCGAGGGGTTGCCACGCGCAGCGACGGCCGGTTGTGTGATTGCCTGTGACATGTGTGGCGCTCTCAGGTGAACCGAGTGAATTGGGACTCGTCCGGCTCCGCCTGGACCGCGAGGTTACCGGCAACCCGCAATGCCGCTTTGGGCTTGGAGGAGGCGGGACCGGCACTGCGCCCGCCGCCCGCTTGGCGCTGCAGGCGGAAGAAGCCCATCGTGTCCTTCAACTGCCCGGCCTGGCCGTTCATTTCCTCGGCGGTCGCCGACAGCTCCTCGGAAGCCGCGGCCGTCTGTTGCGTGGTCTGGCTGAGCTGGGTGATGGCGGAGTTGATCTGGCTCACGCCCGTGGATTGCTCCTGCGAGGCAGCCGAAATCTCCTGTACGAGGTCCGAGGTCTTGCGGATGCTCGGTACGATCTGATCGAGCAGCATGCCCGCTTTCTCGGCCAGCTCGACGCTGCCGGATGCGACAGTGCTGATTTCCTGCGCGGCAACCTGGCTGCGCTCGGCGAGCTTGCGAACCTCGGCCGCCACAACCGCGAAACCCTTGCCGTGCTCGCCGGCACGCGCTGCTTCGATCGCGGCGTTGAGAGCGAGGAGGTTGGTCTGATAGGCGATGTCGTCGATGATGGAGATCTTCTGAGCGATCTGCTTCATCGCGGTGACGGTCTCCTTCACGGCGGCACCGCCCTCGGCGGCTTCAGCGGCCGCCTTGGAGGCCATGTTGTCGGTGACCTTCGCATTGTCGGTGTTCTGGGCGATGGAGGCGGTCATCTGTTCCATCGAGGCGCTGGTCTCCTCGACGCTGCCGGCCTGCTCACTGGCGCCCTGAGAGAGCGACTGAGAGGTGACTGCTACCTGTTCCGCGGCGGTGGTCAGCGCCTGAGCGGCAGTGTTGACCTCGGTAATGATCGCCGACAGCTTGAGGACGGTGTCGTTGGCATAGGTCTTCATCTCGCCGAACGCACCCTGGTAGTCCTTGTCGATGGTGGTGGTGAGATCGCCTTCGGACAGGGCGCGCATCGTGCGCTTGACGTCCTCGATGCTCGAGCCGGTCGTCTCGGCCAGGTTGTTCAGGCCTTCTCCCATCTGTTTCTGGAAGCCGGCGAGACCCTCGAGCTCCACGCGCTCGCTGAAATCACCGCGGTTGGCGGCTTCGACCACGCGCTGCTGCCCGGAGATGACGCGCTTCAGGCGCGAAATCATGCCGTTGACGGCGAACAACATGCTGCGCTCGTCGCCGGACTTGACCTTCACATCCACGTCCAGATTGCCGTCGGAGACGGTTTGCAGCAGCTGCGCTGCATACGCCGGCTCTCCACCCAACTGACCCAGTATGCTGCGGGTCACGAGGAATGCGGATATCACGGCCAAAAGCACCGCTACCGCGCCCAGGGCCAGCATCGAATTGCGCGCGTCCTGGTAGGTCTTGGCCGCCTTGGCCACTTCCTCGTCAGACAGCTTCTGTTCGAAGTCGATCAGCTTCTGAAGGGTTTCGCGGAAGTGGGCGTTCTTCGCGGAGCCTCCCGAATCGACAATGTAGTACTTGTACGCCTCCTGGTGCTTTTGCGCGGCACCCAGTTCCGCCGTGTGCAGATAGATGGGTTGCACTTCGGCCCATACCGACTTGATCTTGCTCAGGAGCTCCTTTTCGGTGGCGGTCGTGCTCGCAATGGTGTCGAACATCTTGGCGAGGTCGCTCGCGTGCGAGTCGAACCTGACCGCGGCCTCCTTGATTACCTCGAGCTCCTTCGCGCTCTTCTCGGCGTCGGTGAACAGCATCAGGTTGCGGACCGCGATCGACGATTCGAACACCGAGTTGCGCAGAGCGGTGGCGTGGCCCATTTCCACGTTGTTCTCTTCGGTCACGGTGCGCAGACCTTCATTGATGGCGGCCATCCGGTTCACACCGACGGCGATCACGGCGGACAACAGGGCTACGACGATGGTGAAGGCGATTGCCAGTCGCGTGCCGACTTTCAGGCTGCTGAACATTTCAATTCTCCATTTGATGAACTGGTGGCGTCCTGCGAGCGCTGAATGGCGCGCTCGAGGACCGCGGGTACGTCCAGAATCAGGGCGACGTCCCCGGTTCCGAGAATGCTCGAGCCGCTGACGCAATCCACCCGTGTGAACATCTTGGCCAGCGGTTTGATGACTGTTTGAGACTCGCCCAACAGGGTATCGACGACGATGCCGGCCCGGCGGCCACCGTGGCGAACCACCACGATGCTCTGGCGCTTGGCCGGTGCCGAGCGGGTCTCGAACAAGCTGCTCAGATGGATGAACGGCAGCACCTCGCCGCGCAGACTGGTGAAATCGTGGCCATCCGCGGCGGAGTACTCGATACACTCGTCGATCGAATCCAGAGGCAGTACATACGTGCTGTCGCCGACACCAACCTGGAAGCCGTTGATGATGGCGAGGGTGAGAGGCAGGCGGACGGTCACCGTCGTGCCGGCGCCCTCGACGCTCCTGATATTGACCACGCCGCGCAGGGCCGTGATGTTTCGCTTGACCACGTCCATTCCAACGCCGCGGCCCGACAGGTTGGTGACCGCATCCGCGGTCGAGAACCCGGGCTCGAAGATCAGGTTGAACAGATCCGAATCGGCGGGCCGGGCGGATTCATCGAGGAGACCCCGCTCGATGGCCTTGGCGAGAATCTTGTCCCGCTTGAGGCCACCGCCATCATCACTGACCTCGATGACGATCTGTCCGGAGTCGTGGTAGGCATTCAGTTTGATGGAGCCCGCGGCGCTCTTGCCCCGGGAGGCGCGCACTTCGGCGGCCTCGATACCGTGATCGATAGCGTTGCGCACCAGGTGCGTGAGGGGATCGGCGATACGCTCGACCACTGTCTTGTCGAGCTCGGTGTCCTCGCCGCTGATCTGCAGCTCAATCTCTTTGCCGAGCTCGCGCGACACATCGTGCACGACGCGCTTGAACCGGCTGAAGGTGCCGCCGATCTTGACCATGCGCAGTTGCAACGAGCCTTCGCGGAGCTCCTCTACCAGGCTCGTGACATTGGCCATGCATTCTTCGAAATCGCGGCTGCCCGAACGCCGGGCGACGAGGTTAGCTCCGGCCACCGCGGTAATCAGCTCGCCGATGCGCGTGATCAGGCTGTCCAGCTTCAAGGAATCGACGCGGATCGTCTGACCGGCGTTGCCCGACGGGGCTTGCGCCTGTCCCGGCGCTGCGGCCGGGGCAGCGGTGGCCGAGGCCGCCGCGGCCTTCGGGGCCGGTGGTGTCAGTTTCAGCGTGCAATCGTCGCGAACGAATTCGAATGTCCCCTCGATCTTCTCGCGCGGAGCGTCGGTTTCGAATCCGAATTCAAACCCGAGGTAGCATTTCTGGGCGTCGAAGTCGACCACGGGCGGCAGCGCTTCGTCGACTATAGTCAGGTCAGTAATCGACCCGAACGTGTTCAGGTAGCGCAGGAAACCCAGCGGGTCCATGCCCGCGACCAGTACGTCCGGGCTGAAGCGCAGCGAAATTTGCCATGCGCCGCCCGTCGTGGGCGCTTCGACTGCCGTGGCCTTGGGTGCGGCAGCCGCGCTGTGCGCCGGCGCGCCCAGCGACTGCAAAAGCTTGGCACCGCCGGCCAGGAGCGAGCCATCGGGCGGCGGATTGCCGTCCGCGGCCAACTGCAACAGCTTCTCTACATGATCCTTGCATTCCAAAAGCACGGCTGCGAGCTGCGAATCGAGTACCGCCTTGCCCAGGCGCACCCGATCCAGGCACGCCTCGACTTCGTGGACAAACGCCACGATGTTGTCGAACCCGAACAGGCCCGATGAGCCCTTGAGGGTATGCGCCGCGCGGAAGATTCTGTTGACATCATCAGGGCTCGGCGCCGTGGATGTGCAGGCGAGCAGATCGGTTTCCATCTCGCGCAGCAGCTCGGCCGACTCCGCGAAAAAGGTGGGAAGGGCCTCGTCTATGTTCACGCGGCCTCCTTGACGATGAGTCTGTCGAGATGCACGAGCTCGAGAGTGGCGCGCACGCCCGGACTGCAGGCCGCGATCTTGAGCGCGCCACCGAGCTCGCGGTTCAACAACAACAGCAACTGCAGGCCCGCCGTGTCGATTTCCTGCACCTGAGCCAGGTCCAGCGTGCTGTTGCCGGCGGCCACTTCGGCGAGCAGGGCGCTCTTCAATTCGGCGGCGACGTACACGGTCATATCGCCGGCGACGGCGACCGTCCCGGAACGGGATTCGATTCGAGCTTCCACGTCAGGCCATGACCAGCTTGGAAACGGCCTCCAACATCACCTGGGGCTGGAAAGGCTTGGTGATCCAAGCCTTGGCGCCCGCGGCTTTGCCCTGCTGCTTCATGTCTTCACCGGCTTCGGTGGTCAGCATGATGACCGGCGTGAACTTGTAGTTCGGATGCTTTTTGATTTCCTTCAGGAAGCCGATGCCGTCGAGGACCGGCATGTTGACGTCGCTGATGATCAGATGAATGCGCTCGCCGCTGAGTTGTGAGAGACCTTCCTGTCCATTGGAGGCCTCGACAACCTCGTAACCGGCACCGCGCAGCGCGATTCCCGCGACCGTGCGCACCGAGGCGGAATCGTCGACCAACAAAATTCGCTTTGCCATAAATCCTTCGCTCTTCAGAAAAAGGTGACTGCGCTTTCTTCCACCGCAGCTGTCGTCACCCCCTCGTGGTTCAGCCGCTGCTCTTCCGTCGTATAGCTGTTCATCATCTGCTCGGCGTGCGCGCGCGCCAACTCGGCGGTTGCCGCGGCGCCCGCGTGCGCGGCCTGCTCACTGAAGTCGTTCATGCTCGACACGACCTGCGCCAGGATCTGGCTGACGCGGTCCTGGAATTGCAACTGCACGAGGGACTCGCAGATTTCCGACTTGATGGCCGAGCTCTCGGTCATGGAGCGCTGCGCCGATTCGTGCAGGGCCGCGGTGCTGCTCTCGAATCGCGCCAGCACAGCTCCGATGCGCTGGTCGGCGGCCTGCACCGCAGCATCGTCGCGCGCCGCCACTTCCTCATTGGTGCGGCCGATCGCGGCCAGCGCATCGTTGATGACGCCGACCTTTTTTGTGATCTGCTTGCCGGTATCGCGGGCCGCGTTCGACAGGGCGCGTACCTCGGTCGCCACCACCGCGAAGCCTTTGCCGCTTTCTCCGGCATGCGCGGCCTCGATGGCCGCATTGAGCGACAACATGTTGGTGCGGAAGCCGATTTCATCGACCTGGGTGGCCATTCTGTGAAGCTCGGCCGTATAGGTCGTGAGCAGTCGAATCTGCTCCACCAGCTGATTGCGGCTGAGCTGGATCGCCTTCAGGGCATCCACCACCAGGGCGAGATCGGCCCTGCTGCGCTGGGCTTCCGCGGCCGCTTGCGGCTGCTGGGAGCCGGAGCTCGCGCTCAATGCCGCATCGATGCGTTGCACGATGCCCGAAAAGCGGTCGCTCAGAGCAATAATGGCATCTTCGGTTTGCTTGCGCGAAGTCTCAATCTGGCGCGACCAGATCGGTAACAACGTCACGGCAGCATCAGGGGCCGGCTCGCTCATCTCGGGTTCGAGCAGGGCGAGGGCGTCGGCGTCAGAACTCTCCATCGTGGCCACCGATTGGAGAAACAACTCGAGGGTGCATGGGACAACTCATGTTGGTGAGTATCGTCCACCGGGGGCCGTCCTGAAGTGGACCATTCGACATTTTGCGCATCGAACGCGCGCTTGGTGCGTTGCACAAGCCCAACGGCAGGCCGCGGGCTAGCAGCGTGCGCCGCGGAACCGGCTCAAAATGAGACTCAGCGCGCCATCCGACGGCGGTGGCCTCGAACGCGCACATGGAGATAAGAATGAGGGTAATGAATGAGCCGACTACGAACCCCGCGGTGCGCCCCCCCGGGTGCCGCACGGCGCTTGGAATGCTGTGGCTGGGTTCACCGGCGATATTCTGAGGGTTTGTGTTGAACCCGCTCGAACACTCGCGTCGCGACCGCCGCCTAGATTAAGTCTCGATTTTTGAACTATCTCTCGCATTGCGGTATCGCACTATCCACGCGCTTCACGTACATGCGTTCCCGGTGAACCTATCCTGTTGACCGTCGGCGTCATCGCCAGTGGAGATCGAGACCCATGTTTGCGGATATGAAAGTCAGTACCCGGTTGGCGGCAGCCTTCGGCACCATCGTGGTGCTGCTGATCGTGATCATTTCTCTGGGCGTGAGCCGCATGGCCGTGCTCAACGAGCATCTTCATGCGATCACGGACGTAAATGACCAGGAGGCTGACCTCGCCAAGGAGATGAACACCACTGCCTACGACATCGGTGTTTCGGTCCGCGACATCATCATCCTCACCGAGGCTCAGCAACTGCGTGCCAAGCACGAGGAGTTGCTGGGCGATATTCAGCACCTGGACGATACGATCGAGAAGCTGAGTCAGATGTTCACCGAGATCCCCTCGACGACCGCCAACCAGAAGGACTTGTTGTCCAAGATCCGCACAGCCTTGGCGATTGCCAAGACTTCCGCCAACCGGACCGCCGACCTGGGAATGGCCAACAAGAAGGAGGAAGCGAATGCAGTCCTCAAAGCGGAATTCATCCCGCAGAACGCGCAGGTGCGCGCCCTGTGCGTGCAACTCTCGCAGTTGGAACAGAAACTGAATGCCGAGGGGGTTGCATCGGCGTCGGCAACCTATCAGAGCGGCCGCAGTACACTGCTTCTGTTGGGAGCTCTCGCGGCCGCGCTGGCAATCGCAGCGGCGACCCTCGTAACCCGCAGTCTCTTGAAGCAACTGGGAGGCGAGCCCACCTATGTCGCCCGCGTGATGCAGTCAGTCGCGCGCGGAGACTTCTCCGTTGTCGTAAAGACCCGCGAAGGCGACACGAGCAGCATGCTTTATTCCGTAAAGAACATGGTCGAGACGGCCGGCTCGAGCATCGCAGACGTGGGCCGCGTCATGAAGGGCATGGCGGACGGCGATCTGACGCAGACGATCGACAAGCACTACGAAGGAGCCTTCGGTGAGATGAAGGAATACGCCAACTCCACGGTGTTGAAGCTGTCCGCCATCATTGCCGATGTCAATTCGGCGGCTGATTCGCTGGCCGGCGCCGCGGAGGAAGTCAGCAGCACCTCGCAGTCCTTGTCCCAGGCGGCCAGCGAACAGGCCGCCGGAGTCGAAGAGACGAGCGCGGCCCTCGAACAGATGACCGCCTCGATCGGCCAGAACACCGAGAATGCGAAGGTCACGGATGCGATGGCGACGAAATCTGCGACCGAGGCCGCGGACGGCGGCGAGGCGGTCAAGGCGACGGTCGTGGCCATGAAGCAGATCGCGCAGAAGATCAGCATCATCGATGACATCGCCTATCAGACCAACTTGTTGGCGCTCAATGCGGCCATCGAAGCCGCGCGCGCCGGAGAGCACGGCAAAGGCTTCGCCGTGGTCGCCGCCGAGGTCCGCAAGCTCGCGGAGCGCAGCCAGGTGGCGGCTCAGGAAATCGGTACCGTCGCCACGGGAAGCGTGGAGCTGGCCGAGCGCGCCGGCGGGCTGCTGACCGAGATGGTCCCGAGCATCAAGAAAACCTCGGATCTCGTCCAGGAGATCTCCGCTGCCTCCCAGGAGCAGGCCACGGGCGTCACGCAGATCAACTCGGCGGTGACCCAACTGAGCCAGACGACTCAGCAGAATGCCTCCGCATCCGAGCAGTTGGCGGCGACCGCCGAGGAAATGAGCGGGCAGGCCGAACAGCTGCAGCAGACCATGGCCTTCTTCAAGATGGGCGCCGGCGCACGCCGACCGGCTTCCGCGGTCAGGTCCAAGGCTGCGCGCGCGGCGGATCCGGGCAACCAGCCGCGCATTGCGCCGGGTACGCCGGTGAGCGAGGCTGACGAGACCGATTTCGTAAAATTCGGTTGATACCGGCCATGGAGACGCGCGTGGGGCAGTATCTGACCTTTGTACTGGGTGGCGAGGTGTTTGCCGCCACCATCCTGTCGATCAAGGAGATCATCGAATACACCCAGCCCACCCCGGTTCCCATGTCACCCGCATACGTTCGGGGTGTCATGAACCTGCGCGGCGCCATCGTGCCGGTGCTGGACCTGCAGGTCCGCTTCGGCAAGCCGTCGAGCGAAGTCACTAAACGTACTTGCATCATCATCGTCGAGATCGACGCCGGAGGCACACGGCACGACTTCGGCGTCGTGGTTGACACCGTCAACGCCGTGTTGGATATCCCTGACGCGCAGATCGAGCCGCCGCCAAGCTTCGGCACGCAGATTCGCACTGAATTCATCAGCGGCATGGGCAGGGTCGACGGACGGTTCGTGATTGTGCTCGATGTGAATCGATTGCTGGCGGACACCGAGTTGCTCGCACTGGCCGAGACCCCCGAAGCGGCTTGATGACGCCGCTCAGCGACTCGGAGTTCGCTCGCTTTCGGCACTTCATACACGCCGCAGCCGGCATCTCCCTGGCCGACGGCAAGAAGGCCCTCGTCAGCGGCCGACTCGCCAAGCGGCTGTCGGCCCATCAAATGAGCAGCTTCACGGAGTATCTGCAGCTGCTCGAGAGTGCTCAGGCATCGCAGGAGCGCCAGACGGCCGTCGATCTGCTGACGACCAACGAGACCTATTTCTTTCGGGAGCCGCGCCATTTTGAGTTTCTGGCCGATCACGTGCAATCGCTGGGAGGGCGGGGCGCACCGTTTCGGGTCTGGAGCGCGGCCGGCTCGACCGGGGAGGAGGCCTACAGCATCGCGATGGTGTTGGAGGATTGCATTCCGGGACGGTGGGAAGTGTTGGCCTCCGACATCAGCTCCCGCGTGCTCGAGCACGCCCGCTCTGGCCACTATGCCACGACCCGGCTCAACCATGTGCCGCGAGCTTATCTACAGCGCTTTTGCCTGCAGGGTCGAGACAAGCAGGCCGGTACGCTACTCATCCAGCGCACCCTGCGACAGGCAGTTCGATTCGAGCAGATCAACCTGAATGCGCCGTTGCCGCGCATCGGGCCGTTCGACATTGTCTTCCTGCGCAACGTGTTGATCTACTTCAATCCCGAGACCAAGCGGAACGTCATCGCCCGCGTTCTCGAGACTCTCTCTCCCGGCGGCTACCTGCTCATCGGTCATTCGGACAGCCTGGGGCAAGTGGATCGCCGCCTGGAACCGGTGGCGCCGGCCATCTACCGCAAACTCGGATAGCTCACCCTCGCGTTGGTCCCGCTGACAATAAATCACGTCTTCCTATTCCAGATGCAGATTCTTACGAGCGCTGTCATCCTGAGCCGCTGAGCTGAATTTCAACGAGGCAGACGCCAATTATGTCGGCACTCATGCCCTTTCAGACCCGTGCGGATCTATTCAGTCAACTGGGTCAAATGGAGATGGCAGGCTTGCCGTTCGACCGCGCTCTGCGCGTGCTCAGCCTGCCAAAGCCGTATCTCGTACGCATCGAAGCGTTTCGCACCCTGATTGCGAAAGGCACGGAGCTGCCTTTGGCGGGCGAGCAGAGTGGTTTGTTCACCAAGCTGGAATCTCGCCTCGTTCGCGCCGCGATGGATGCGGGCAGTCCTGCGAATATGTATAAGCGCCTCGCTGACTACTACACGGATCGTGCCATGCAACTCGCGGCGATGAAGTCCCGCCTGGTCCTGCCTGCCTCGATATTGGTGTTGGCGCTGATCGTTCAACCTCTCCCAGCGCTCTTCGGTGGTTCGCTGAGCATTCCCGGATATGTGTGGCGGGTGTCTCATCCAGTCTTGACAATCAGCGCGTTGGCTCTGGCTATTCGGGCATTGGCACGCCGTGACGCCCGAGCATCCGGTAAATCGCTCTACCAGAGCTTGCCGCTGTACGGTCCAATATTCGTGCGCCGCAACTTGCGAGACGTCTTTGAGAGCCTTGGATTGATGCTCGAAGCAGGAATCTCGATGGCGGACGCTTTACCCGTTGCAGTAGACACGGCGGAGGATGGTGACGTGCGCCGGCAACTGCACAGAATGCAGCCTCGAATTGCCAAAGGCTCATCACTCGGCGAAGCGATGCGTGGCATCCGGTATCTGGAGGACAAGCGACTCGCGCAGTTCGTGCTGACCGGTGAGGCCAGCGGCGAGCTGCCACAAATGTTGGCGCGTCATACTCGCCTGGAAACAGAGTCGATCAACGGCTCCCTCGAGCAACTGGCGCTGTGGGTACCGCGCGCAGTTTATGGAATGGTCGTGATATGGATGGCGTATGGCCTGTTGAAGGGAAGCGGGGTTCTGCTGGGGCAGATTCCCTCAGCACTCGAATGAGCTCCGGACCGTTTCGGGCTGTCGGCTGTTGCGCCGGCGCCCATCACCGGTGCCGTAGGGTTCGATCCGGGTTCGGGTGTACGATCCAATTTGGGACTCGGCGCCCAGCTGACATCCCCAACGCGCACGGTTCGTGATCGGTCGGCTTCCCACAACTTCTGTGCGAACACGTTGTTGTTGACGAGGTTTCTAACTGGCGCGGCGCTTCTCTTGCCAGGACTTGCAGAATCTGAGCGGCAGCGCTGAACGAGCGCAGGGGCATCGGGTTAGTACCTGGGTGTGTGTGTTCGCAGGTAAAGCGTTGTCCTCTGGAGTTGATGACTTCGCATTGGCGGTGAGGTATCGCGGGTCGCTCTGGTGTTGGTATATAGATGGCCTGTCCTGATTGTGTCCGCGCCGCGGGAAACTTTGGGAGTGCAGCCTCTCGAGATGACAGTGCGACCGGGAGTTCTGCTGTCTGGATGGCGTGGATGATGAGCCATCCACAGGCGGTGTAGATCGGGTTTACGTCCAGTCCGTGCGATTTCTTCCGCGCGCAAGCGCTCGAGAGGAAGGGTGGCTCGGTCCTCGGCCAACCGGCACATGCGCTAGCGATACAAGCGATGGACGGATACGAACCATCTGACACCAGCCCGTCTATCACCGCACCCCGGAATGGCGTCTGTAGAAGCGTTTAAGCATGCCCGTGACGACATCTCCGACAAAGCTCGTGCAGCCCACGTCGCAACCCCCAACGCCGAATCCAGCTTTCGAATCACGCCCACACAGTAGCGTCTCTAGCCAACCATGCCGCTAACGTCGTTATCTCTGCTGAGGTGCTCCCCGTTTTAGTACCGTCCGGGGTTAGAGTCCGCGGTTGATGATTTGCTTCTTTCCGCCCTTCGTCAAGCTCTTCACCCGCAGGTCAGTCTCACGGCCCCGCAGGGGGACGGGAGAAGCTCTGGGTTCTTCGCAAATTCCTCTGGGGTTAGATCACCCAGAGCACTATGAGGCCGCTCCGTGTTGTATTCGACCCTCCATTGTTCCATGATCTTCCGGGCATGATCGATCGTCATGAACCAGTGCTCGTTCAGACACTCATCACGGAAGCGCCCGTTGAAGCTTTCGATGTAGGCGTTTTCGACAGGGTGACCAGGGCGGATGAAGTTCAGTTGGATGCCGTGCGCGTATGCCCAGGCGTCGAGCACTTGGCCGGCAAACTCCGGGCCATTATCCACCGTGATCGATTCCGGCAGTCCTCGAAGGTCGGCCAAGCGATCGAGGACGGCGGCTACTCGGCGCCCGTTGATCGAGGTGTCCACCTCAATGGCCACAGATTCCCGGCTGTAATCGTCCACGATGGTCAGGCAGCGCAACTTCCGCCCGTTGCGCAACGCATCGGCGACAAAGTCCATCGACCAACTGCGGTTGACGGTGGACGGCTTCGGCAGCGGCTTACGCTCAAAGGGCCCGATGCGCCTGCGTTTACGCCGACGCACCGCCAGGCCCGCCTCCCGGTAGAGCCGGTAGGTGCGCTTACGGTTGATTTGCCAACCCTCACGCCGCAACAGCACGTGGATGCGGCGGTAGCCATAACGACGCTTCTGCGTCGCCAACTCGTGCAGCCGCTCGCGTAATCGAGCTGCATCCGGCCGCCGACTTCGATATCCGTACAGCGATCGAGAAATGCCGACCAGCCCGCAGGCGCGCGTCATTCCAAGCCCGCGCTCTTCCCTGAGTGCGTTAACGGCCTGGCGCTTCATCCGCGGGCTCACCATTTTTGGCCCAGAAGATCCTTCAAGGCCGCCTTGTCCAACTCCGACTCCGCCAGCAGCTTCTTCAGCCTCGAGTTCCTTCAGCCGCCGCGCATCCCCTCAGTGTCACGATAGTTGCCGCCTCGATAGCTCTGTAATAATGGGGGCATTGAGGAAGGATGATGGCTCGATATTCCGACGAATTCAAAGCACGTGCAGTRGCTCGCCTGCTGCCACCGGAGAGCGCRGCGATCCCGCGGKTATCGCAGGAGATCGGTGTCTCGGTGGCTACGCTCGAGCGATGGATGTCAGAGGCGCTGTCCAGGCCCGCGGAGCGGGCCTGGACAGCGGCGGCGCGCCTGGAAGCGGTGATCACGACGGCGGCGATGGACGAGGCGCAGCGCAGCGCCTGGTGCCGCGAGCAGGGTCTTTTTCCGGCTGATCTGCAGCAATGGCGGCAGAGCGCGATGGCGGCGTTGTCGCAACCTGAGGAAGTGCGGGCGAGTCCGCAAGAGACCCGGGAAGATCGGCGGCGAATCAAAGAGCTCGAGCGGGATTTGCGACGCAAGGACAAGGCGCTCGCGGAAACCGCTGCTCTGTTGGTTTTRTCAAAAAAATTAGAGGCGCTCTTCCGCGAGGGCGGGGAAGAATGATTTCCCTGGAAGAGCGCCAAAAGATGGCAGCCATGATCGAGCAAGCACGCCGCGAAGGTGCGCGACTAAAAGCGGCCTGTGAAGTTGCCGGCATTGACGCGCGCACTTTGCAGCGCTGGGAAACCAACGCGGGTCTGCGCGAGGGGGATGCCCGGCCGCGAGCAGTGCGTCCCGTGCCGGCCCATGCACTGAGTATGCAGGAGCGCGAGCAGATCCTGCGGATCGCCAATGAGCCGCGATTTGCGGCTCTGCCACCGGCTCGCATTGTACCTGCGCTGGCCGACGAAGGAGTCTATATCGCCAGCGAATCCAGCTTCAGCCGTGTACTTCGGGCTCACGGTCAAACTCGTCACCGTGGGCGCGCCAAGGCGCCTCGGCCTGTGCGACCGCCAACTACCCATGTTGCCACAGGGCCGCGACAGGTGTGGACGTGGGATATGAGTTACTTGCCGACAAAGGTACTCGGAGTCTGGTGTTACTTGTATCTGATACTCGATGTATATAGTCGGAAAATCGTGGGCTTTGAGGTGCACGAGACCGACGACTCCGAACACGCCGTGGAGCTGCTGCGCCGAACGGCGTTGGCCGAGGGTTTGCATACGATGGCTCAAAAACCCGTGCTGCACGGTGACAACGGCTCGACCCTCAAGGCGACGAGCGTGTTGGCGATGATGTACTGGCTCGGGTTGAAGTCCTCTTACTCACGCCCCCGAGTCAGCAACGATAATGCGTTCAGCGAATCGCTGTTCCGCACAGCCAAGTATCGTCCTGAATTCCCTACGAAGGGGTTTGCCGATCTGCAGCAAGCGAGACTCTGGGCAAGAGCGTTYGTGGATTGGTACAACAACGATCACAAACACAGCGGCATCCGCTACGTCAGCCCTTCGCARCGTCATGCGGGTGAAGACCGGGACATACTTGCAGCTCGTCACGCGGTGTACTTACAGGCAAGAGCGGCTCACCCGCAGCGCTGGTCGCGTCACACACGCAATTGGGATCCGATCGGCGTTGTCACACTCAATCCCGAGCGTGAAGCGCCGATCAACGCGGCCCAAAAAGCCGCTGATAAAACGCGGATCGCCGCGTAAGTCAGGCGGCAACCACCTTGACACACACCGCATCGGAGACCGTCATCCCCCCGTACTTCACCTTCCAGTTATAAAAAGTCGGCTGCGAGATCCCATACTTCCGGCAGAGGTCTTTGGTCTTCGCGCCAGCCTCGCCCTCCCGCAGTACCTTGATGATCTGTTCTTCTGTGTAACGCTTCGCCTTCATTGTCCGCTCCCATTGGGCGGACTCTACCCTGAAACGGTACTATTCGCGGGGAGCACCTCATCTCGAGGTAAATCCAGGCGGCCAATTCCTTTTCGTCGAGCAATTGGTGCCCGAACTTCCATTGCTCTGTGCATTCACATCTTTACTGTCACAGGGAACTATAGATTACGAAATCCGCGCACAGGAACGAGCTATCATCAAGTTAGAGGAATTTTAGAAATCCGACGAGTTTTCACGATTCAAATCCGCATTTTAAAGTTACGATGATCAAACATATATCACTCAGGTCCAGTAGTTGGATCGTTCTCAGTCTGCAGATTTCTTGTGCCGGAGCAGAAGTCGACAATGCTCGCTTGAAAGCCACTTGTCCAGGGGCCGTTGCTTGGTTGGAGCGGCAAACAGCCTCAGCAGACGCCTCCATCCATCCAGAGCATCCCAGTGACCCGAAGCTTCGGACTCAATTGCTACGTATGCAGTACGATGATCAGAAAGTCCGGTTGGATGACACTGCATCCAACCAGGAAAAGAAAGAGTCAGACCTCGATGAGAAACATCAAAGAGAGTTGCGCCAGATAGTGGCAAGGCATGGAATTCCGACGGTAGCGATGGTCGGTACGGACGGCGTTCACGCTATGTGGACACTGGTTCAACATCTTGAGAACGATATCGAGCTGCAGAAGGCCTTCCTTCAAAAAATTGAGAGCGGGAATTCGGGGATACCCCGCAGCGAAATCGCGACCCTCACTGACAAGATTCGACGCAACGAGAATCAACCACAGATTTATGGCTCTCAGTTTCAAGTTCAGTCGGGTCGCTTCGTCCCCGAACCCATTGCCGATGAGAAAAATGTTGATCTTCGACGCGCGCAGGTAGGGTTAATGCCCTTAGCCGACTACGCTTGTATGATAAACGCAATCTATCGTGTGCCAGGCAAATGATTGTAGTGAATTTCAGATTCATGGCGCGTTGGAATTGCGTCAGCAATATGGGTACATAAGTGTCGTACACCTGCCACCCCCAGATGCGCACGTAGACGCTCGGCAACGGTACGTTTGTGGGTCGTGGGGTCGCAGTGACTGGATTCCTTGCGGCCCCGAGCCCTGTCCGATTGTCCGATTTGCAGGGTAAGGCCGGTGCGTTGACTTGGAAGATGGCCAACCCTCGGAATCGAGTCAAGGTGAGCGAGAAGACCTAGCATTCCGATTACTCGGCCGCCCGGCCGCCGTTGTGCGCTTTAAGAGGGATCGTTGGATGTCGTGGGTTGGATTGCAATCGTGCCACCCAGCAGATTAGCAGCGCGGCTCACCTGCATCTGTCCCGGCTGGAAGTATCGCAAGAACGTCTGAACACTGCGATGGCCGGTCATCGTCAGCGCTTCTTTCATGGGAACATTCTGTCGGCCGGATTCCGTGACGAAGCCGGACTGCAATGAATGTGCCCCATAGAGGTCCGGATCGAGTCCAGCGAGTTGCGCGCGCCGTTTGACGATGTGCCAGACCGCCTGAGCGGCGAGGGGCTCGGCCACGACACTGCCCCGAATTCGCCGGAAGATGGCTCCAGAGACCACTCCAGAGGCCTCGAGCCACGCGGTCAGCGCATGGGCTGCGGGTCCCTTGATCGGTTTGAAGTTCTCCGGCTTGTCGGTCGCGCTTTGATTGGTCTTCGAGTGGGTGAGTTGAAAGAGATACGTGTCCGGATCGATGCGGGTGAGACGTTCAATCGTCGCGGCCGCCACCTCGGAGCGCCGGCGACCGCCGCTCGCAAACCCGAATGAGAGCAGGGCGGCATCGCGCAGGCCAATGAGCCCGTCCGTGCAGGTCGCGAGCAGGGCCTCCAAGGGTTCTTTGGTTAGCGCGCTCTTGGGCTCCGGCAGCTCGCCGCGTTGGGCGTGAGCGCGCCGGATGCGGCGCACCAACTCCTGTACGCCCGGATCCCGCGTGGGACTGGCGAGCGCACGCGTCTGGTGTGCCTTCGACAGCACTGACAGCCGATGCAGTACCGTGTTGAGCGCCGGCGCGACGAGTGCCGCCTTGAAGCCACCGACCACCAGCGCCTCATCGATGGCGAGCGGCAAGTCGTGCGCGAGCTGACCGTCGGCTGCAGTGTGCGGGACGTGATCCACCGGGAACTGCAACACCGCCGGTACCGGGACGGGCAGGGCGATGGGCTCCCGGTAGCGCAGCCGAAACCAAGCCGCCCAGTACCGCAGCGCGCTCGCGTAGCTCCGCACCGTATTCGCCGATTCGCCTTCGGCGAGCAAGGTGCGAACCGAATCCTCAGCCTGGGCGTGCAAGACCGCCGGATCCAGCGTGAGCACGCTCGCGTGCGGCACCAGCGCATTCGGATCCCGGAACGCGGTTTTTCGGCGAGTACATTGTCTATTCACGATAACTATCCCTTGTGGTGACTGGAACTGCAAACGGGGAGGGCGAGAAATGCGCACGCTCGAGGGCGACCTGAAGGCAATCGACGAGGACGATCGGGATGGCGCCATCGCGCCGTTTTTCCGGCGTGCTCCGCGAATCTCGCGGGAGGATGTGTTCCAAGCCGCCGATGCGCTGCTCATCCAGGGAGATCGGCCCACCATCGATCGGGTGCGCATGAAGGTAAGCGTACGGCGAACTCATATTGACAGTCGATGATGCCTAGCCTTCGCTCGGTAGTCTCCTCTCGGCTGGCGCTCAACTGCCCGGTAGCCGAAAACAGTAAATCATGGGGTCACCAGTTGCCGACGTGTAGGTGCCTTCCGCATTCAAACCTAGTGCTTTGGGGTCTCGCGAAAGGCAGAACATCTGCTGGGGCTCCGACGCTTCTTCCAGATAGTAGTCGGCCCGGAGCTTCACACGCTGGTCTGGGTCTTCGATAGGCGTCAGGACAAAGAGGCGAACAGCCTTCTTGTACCGTGCATTCAAGGATGTGTGCTGCATGACTGCAGCAGTGATCCGGCCTGAGAGATTTTTGCCCTGGACAGTCTTCTCAACCTGGATCACGGATTTCCACCAAGAGCGCAAGCATATGTCGTTGTCAGGACATTCATCCTTGACGTAGCTCATGGTCTCGTTGGTGACGAGCTTACCCAACACAACAATGTGTGAGCCTACGGATGCTTGAGAAGCCAGAAGGCCCAGAATGAGCAGGAACATTTTTGCAGCCGGATTCACAAGTCTCCTTTCGCGTCCGTTTGATCAGCAGCCACTAAGGGGCACCAGCGGTGGGGCAGGAGTTCCTCGATGCGACTGGCTGGTTGTGTCGGCAATCGTTCGAGCACGTCCTTGAGATAACGGTAAGGATCATGACCATTAAGCTTGGCGGACTGGATCAGGCTCATGATAACTGCAGCGCGTTGGCCTGCACGGAGCGAACCAGAAAACATCCAGTTTGCCCTCCGGAGGGCCACCGGCCTGATGCGGTTTTCGATCCAGTTGTTGTCGATGGGCAGGTTGCCATCGTCCAGGTAACGCGTAAGAGCCTCCCACCGATTCAGGCTGTAGTCGATGGCCTTCGCGGTCGCTGAGCCATCCGGCACCTTTGCCGATGCAGGATCAGCCACTTGTGCAGGGAGTCCGCGATCGGCCGGGCGCGCAACTGTCGTAGGCGCTGCCCCTCACAGCGACGAGGCTTCACGTCCCCGGGCGGGGCGGCGTCAAAAAGCAGGACAGAGGCGCGCGACAGGCGTGATCGCGCTAGAATGTGCGCAGACTTCAGACTGCCCGAGACCGCCTCGATGGGTAGGAAAGTAAAAATAACACCCTCGAAAGCGCACTCTACAGCGCGCCGGAAAAATGCAGCCGAGCAATATCGGTGTGTGTTCGAGGATAGCCCTTCGATCGAACGCTTTCCGAAACTCGCCGGAATGCGCCCGGGACGACTGTTGAAGCTCAAGTAGGGGGCTTTGCCGGCCCGCGGGGCCCAGATTCGATACACCCGCCTCGAACGAATTTCCTGTCACTCATCTAGCCGACACGCGTTTCGTGCCTCGGCGAGCGAGGCTGCTGGAGTTTCACATTTGCTGCACCTGGTCTCACATTTGCTGCCCATAAGGATCGTTTCTCGCGCCCGAATCCGAATGTAGCTATTGCAGTTGAACCAGCCGTGAGCAATAAATAGAGGGGTTTGTGGTCAAGCCGCGATGGGAAGTTGAGTTGACGGTAGTGTTGAGGGAACTCGTGTCGGAGATAATGAGGATCAATGTCTCGTTCTATGAGTTGCTACACACCGGGGTTTCCCAACGGCAGCGGTTTCACTTTCACTGCAGGAAGTCTCAACTTCGCGTTCGTTTCAGCAACCACGAACGACCAGAACTCGGCACCGGCTTTCCCCGCGGGCATCAGCAAAGTTGCATCAGTGATGCAGAAGCCTAGCAATCCACCGCAAGTGCCGGAAATACGTCCGATTCGGGACGGTCACGGAGAAGACGGGCGTATCACTTTGACGGCAAAACAGTCGCAAATTTGTGCCCAAGAGCTAGCTGGCTGGCGGGCACGTCGTGTATTCCGAAGTCCGGTACTGATTGTGTCATGCTGCTGCGTGGAGGGTCACGAAGCTGCGGGTCAGGAGTGACCAAAGGGTCAATCCGGCCTTCATGATGCGCTGCACCGAACTGCGCATAATGTATATTATGGTAAATATCATGCGCGGCTGATCCGCGGATGGTCGGAACACATGGGCCCCTGTGTGGGGACTGTTCTTTGATGTCACCCGACTAATCATTGGTGTCACCCAGGGGCCCCTGTGAGCTCAATGACTTGCGAGCTCGTGACGCCATTCCACGCTGCAGTTGTGGCGGCACGATCGCTGGAATGATCATTGATGTCACCGATGTTCTCCGCGTGGTTCTTGAGGAAAGTGACAACAATGAGCAGTCTGGTGACAGTGATGACTAACAGTTTCGCGAGCCGACCTGGACTGGGTCCTTCAGCTTGAAGATCAACGCCATGTTGTGTCCCCAGGGAATTTCCGCGGCGACGCGCGGCAGATTGTTCCCATCGATTTCGCTCACAAGCTGTGAGAGAGATTCGTCGCGACGACTTTCGCTCACAGCGTGTGAGAGATTTTGAACCTCCGCGGTCCAAGCCAAAAGGAAGCCGCGCGTCTTCCAAATGGACCGTGAATACCGATGTGAGCCGGCGTCACAGACCCAACTCGCTCGTACCCTTCTCAACAGCCCGACGGTGCGGCGCGCCAGGGCGTGGACTCCGTCCAGCGGAACGGGGTGCCCCACGCACCACCGAACCGCCGGCCATCAGCACGAGCGCCGCGCCCGCGGCGGCTCGCACCTAGTCAGGACACCCTGTCTTGGTCGCCCTGCTTCGCCGCCTCACCACTGGCCCCGCACGCCGACCGAAAATGCGCGCTCGGAGAAGGTCGAGTGCCCCGGCTGGTCCGGCCAGACCAGATAGAAGCGCTGGTATTCGTTCGTGAGGTTGGTGCCGTCCACGAACACCTCCGCGAACTTGCTGAACTTGTAGGAGATGGAGGCGTCGAGGTAGCGCTGGGCTGCCTCGTACTCCTCCAGCCCGAGGATGCCGCCTTCGTCCTCGGCCTCCGCGCGCCGCGAGCGATAGTTGTATGCCACGCGGGCCTGGAAGTGCTTATCCTGGTACCACAAGATCAGGTTGCCGGACTCTTCGGAGTTGTCCGGGAACGGGATCTTCGCACCGGACAGATCGCGCTTGCCGCCCTCGCTGCTCGGCGCGTACGTGACGTTGAACTCCACGCCGGTGTTGGCCAGCAGCCCCGGCAGGAACGTGAAGCCCTGACGATAGTCGAACTCCGCGCCCTGGATGCTGCCGCCGGAACCCTGCAGCGGGCCGCTGATGGGCACGCAGTGCGGTCGCACGACGCCGTCTTCGTCGGGCAGATTGCAGTAGTTGACACTGCCGTTGGTGATGAAGCTGTTCACCTCGATTCGGAACAGCTCGAGATTGAACAGGGTGCTCGGGTTGAGATAGTACTCGAAGGAGGCGCCGTAGTTGGAGGAACGCCACGGGTTCAGCTTCGGATTGCCGGCCTGGCTGCCCGCCGACACCGAGTTGATCGGACCCTGCGGGGTCTCCTGCAGCGAGTAGTTCAACTGCAGGCCACCGCCCCACTGACTGAGGTTCAGCGGCATCATGTTCTTCGAATACGAGGCTCTGACCGTGAATTTCTCGGTGACGTTCAATGCCAGGTTGATGGCCGGCAGCACGTCGTTGTAGCTGCGCCGGCTCACTTCCTGACCCAGGTCGGCGGGCTCGGTGCCGTACTGCCCGGGCAGACCGGTGAGCTCCTGCGTCACATTCAGGTTGCTGTGAATGACGCGCACACCGACATTGCCACTGTAGGTCATGTCGCCCAGGGGACCGGAAAAGTCCGTCTGCAGGTACGTCGTCGTCTCCTTCAGCGCCACGCCCCACGTGAACGGCGGCGACGCCTGACGGGTCGCGCCGGGCACGACCGCCTTCCAGAAGCCTTCCGGATCATCCAGCGCTTTCGGATCGATGGCCCAGAAATTCACCCCGGAGCCGAGCAGGTTGCTGTAGGAGCGCCACGCATTTGCCAGCGGCGCTGGCGTCTTCGGCAGCGGCTGCGCGGAGAAAGTCCCGGCCCGATACCAGCCCTCGGAGCTGCCCGCTGTACACCAAGTACCGTCCGGGTTGCCACTCAGGAAGACATCCGCCGCGATATAGCGGACCAGGCAACCGTTGGGATCGCTGGCGCCCAATCCGGCATACACCGGTGCCACCAGGGTGAAGCCACTGTTGTGAGCCGTGCGCAGCCCGTTGCGAACGCCGAAGTTGAGGTGAATCCCCTCGCTCACGTCATAGTGGCCGTCGAAGCGCAGGGCGGTGATGGCGGTGCGCCGATCGTAGTCTTCGCCGGACTCGAGGGTCTTCATCCCCCAGCCGTAGGGGTCGGCGAAGGTGCTGGCGAGCTGGGTCGGCAGGCTGATGCTCATGTTGCGACCGCGCAGGTCCGCGATGAACGGAACCGTGTTCTGCGGAATGCCGTTCGGATTGAAGACGCGGTTGCCGCCGAGCGCGGCCGGATAGGCGTAGGTGTTACAGGGAAGCGTGCTGCTCGGATCCAGCCACTGGCAGCCGTCCGAGTCGGAAATATTGACATCCGACTCGACGCTGTCCTGCTTGGCCGTCTCGCGGATGCCGCGGATGCTCGCCCGAAAAGGGCCGCCGTTGTTGTAATCGAGTTGCAGATTGAGATTCTGCGCCGTGGAGCGGATTCGGGTGTTGGAGGTGTAGGACTCCACATCACCCGGGTATTTCTCGTAGATCTGCGTCGTGTAGATCTGCGAGCCGGCGAAGGCGGAAGCGGATGGATCGCCCGGTGTGTTGTACTGGCTCAGGGCCGTGCTGCCGGTATTCCGGTATTTCAACGGTATGTAGGTGGCGCCCTGCCAGTTCGTCGAGTTGAACTGCAGGCCGTAGGTACGGTTGTTCTGGTTCTGATGACCGTAGAAATAGTCGCTCGTCAGCGACAGTCCATGATCCAGGTCGAGCTGGAAGGACACGTTGGTGGCTTCCCGCCGGCGCTGCACGGAGGAGTCGAACAGTTCGATGTTCTGGCTTCCCATGAAAACGCCGTTCGACTTGCCGTCACCATTGACGTCGACACTGCCATCCGGGTGCTGCACGATTCCCGCGGGGATCGGCTTGCCGTTCCAGGCACCGACGAAGCCGTCGTAGCGGCCCGCGCTGGTCGCATTCTCACCGTTGAAGATGACTCCGTACTGGTCGAGGCCCTCCGAGGAGTACTCGCGGGTGGTGTCGGAGTAGTCGCCCGAAATCTGCAGACCCCAACGGCCGTCGGCGTTGAAGGCGACGAGACCGCTCGCCTGGGGTCCGTTCTTGTTGATGCTGCTGCCCCGCTCGCCGCTGGCGGAATAGCTATAAGTGAATCCGTGCGGCAGGTCCCACGGGCGGAACGTGTGCAGGTTGAGCGCACCGCTGATGCCGCTTTCGGTCTGCGAGGCCGTGGCCGACTTGACCACGTCCACCTGGTTAAACAGGGTGGCCGGTAGCGAGCCGAAGTCCGGCTGCTGCGAGTCGATCTGGTCGGGCGTGATGAAGACCTCGCCGTTGAGCATCGTGCCCACCTGCGGCAGGCCGCGGATGTTCACCGTGGTGCCGATACCCGCGGCGCGACTGATCTGCACGCCGGTGATGCGCTGCAGGGAGTCCGTGATTGTCGTGTCGGGCAGCTGGCCGATGCTTTCGGCGGAAATGGTGTCCATGATGCTCGGCGCGAGGCGCTTCGCCTCAATGGCCTTGATCTGGGACCGGCGCACGCCGTAGACCGTGACGATCGACTCGTCCTGATCGACGTTACCCTGCCGGTTGACCGCATCGTCCGCCGCAGAACTTCCCGTGGACCGCCCCGATGTGGCAACAGTTGTGGCGTCCGGTTGGTTCGCATCAGAGGCGGCGGTCTCGGACGGGACAGGCGCCGGGGCTGCCGCCATGGCAGCGGCCGCAGCCGCCGAAAGCAAGGCCATGGACACAGCGATGGAGACGGGGTGCTTGCGATGTACGTTAGACAAGGCCTTTACCTCTAAAGTCATGCGACGGCGGGCCGCCCATTCGAGGCTGCCGACGGCAGCGATCAGGGGGACGGGTCGACGCGGGATACATGTCACAGAGGGCGGAAATCGAGCGGGCTGCGCCCATCGGGTGCATAGATCGGCGTACCGACGCTTGTAGCGCCCTCACGACTCTCGCATGCATTTGCCGACGACCCATTATCCCCGCCCCACTCTGCCCTAACTGTATTTATTCGGCAGGTGAACGAATCAATGTTGCATTGAAGCCGGCTTTGGGTCAAGCATAGGCCGAGCACTGCCGCGCTCCACCGAGATCGTTCGGTAAGATCCCGAATCAAATGAGACCGATCCCGCCCACGGCGCCCCTGGCAAGCGGGACTCGCCCAGCTGTCGCGTCACAGCGTCTTCGAGGCACTCCTGCACCGTAGCCCGATTTCCCGTGCGGAGCTCTCCAAAGTCACCGGCTTGTCGAAGCAGACCCGGTCGCAAGTGATCGACGCCTTCGAACAGCAGGGTCTGGGCCGAACTGCCGCTGCCGCTGCCGCGCCCGCAGAGCGCTGCGCAATTTATATGATTCTTTATCGTATAAAAGATACTTATATGTTGCTCATCCGGCCAGCTCAGGGTATCGTCTCCCGATGGGCGAAATCCACGACCAGCTCCGACGGCGGCGCCGCTTTCTCGGGCTTCAGCAAAGTGACATGCGCCTGCGCGCGGGAATTGCGCGGCAGCAATACCACCGTTTGGAGAACGGAGGAAATCCGAGTCTGAGCACGCTCGAGCTGGCTGCTGCAGGCTTGAACTTGGTGCTTTTGCTCGTCCCGAAGGAACGACTGCGCGAGGTGACGGAGCTGTTGGCAATGCCTCCTGGCGAGACGGCGGGCCGCCCTCCGCAACCTCTCGAGGCGGAGGATCCCTGGAAGCACCTGCTCGGAAGCAGCGCTGATGACTAAAGAGGAAAGTCAGCGTGCTGCGGCTGACTTTGCAGGGTTCCAACGTGGGGTTTCTGGCGGGTTATGAGAGTGGCCAGAACATCCTTTGCTTCAGTCCCGAGTTTCGCGAGGATGACCGCCGGCCTACGTTGAGTTTGATCACGCAGCCGGACTTTCCCGGCGCACGCCAACGATTGAGCCAACCGTGGATTACTCGCCAGCGCCTGCATCCCGTACTTTCCAACATGTTGCCTGAAGGAGCCCGGCGTGAAGAGGTGGCGCAACGGCTCAAAGTCCACATTGATAACGAATTCCCTCTGCTGAGCTACCTGGGTCGCGATCTGCCGGGTGCGCTGATTGCTTCGCCCGTTGATCCGGCGGAGATTCCATCCTATGCCCTGAAGCACCGCCCGGGTATCGAACCGGTGCCCATCGGGCGGGCCGTACCGGGTTTCAGGTTTTCTCTGGCCGGCGTACGGAACAAGTTTTCGATGCGCGACCGCGATGGGAATTATGAGATGCCTCCGGACGGCGAGCTCGGTGACTGGATCGTCAAGCCGCCGTCACCGCGCCACGCGCTCGTCCCCCTGAATGAGTTCACGGGTATGTCGCTTGCACAGTCCGCGGGCATCGATATCCCCGAGATCAGGCTCGTTCCCGTGACGAAACTGAGCGGGCTGCCCTCACTGAATCTGCCTGCCGAGGAGTATGCCTACGCGGTACGCCGCTTTGATCGCAGTCAGGCGAATCGAATTCACATCGAGGACTTCGCGCAAGTCCTGCTTCACTATTCGCATGACGAGTACGGGCGCACCAACTACGAGCAGATTGGCCAGGTGCTCTATCAATTCACCGGCCATCCGCTGGCTAACGCACAGCAGTTTGCCCGGCGACTGTTGGTCAATATCCTGCTCGCCAACGGCGATGCCCACCTGAAAAATTGGAGCCTGATCTATCCTGACAGCGTCACTGCGGAGCTGGCGCCAGCCTACGATATCCTGACAACCCGGGCCTACATTCCGAGTGAGCAGGAATTTGCGCTCAATCTCGGTAAAACCAAGGATTGGTATCGGGTTGGTTTCGAGCATTTCCGCAATTGGGCTCAACGCGCGCAGATCCCCTGGCGTGCTATCGAACCTCACCTGCAAGACACTCTCGACAAGGCACGGACCCTCTGGCCTCGGCAACTGATACCGCTCCCGATGGCACCCGAGCACAAGCAGATGTTAGTCGATCATTGGGGGCGGCTGAATCAGGACTTCCGGATCCACGATGCCCGCGTGTGATTTCGATTCATCGCCATAGGGCTCGAAAGTCCGGCAGAAGGCAACCGACCTCGCTGTCAGGTCACCGCCGACACGCCAGTCAATGGGGCGCTCAGTCATGCGCCTCGCACCCAAAGGGCTGCTCAGCCAGACTACCGCAGGCGCCTATTCAGGCGCTTCGGGCAGAAAACGCGATGGCAGCCCGCCGGTGTCAACGATGAACTGGGCAATGTTGCGTACGCCGGCGTTCTTTTTCATGTTGGTGAAGATAAACGGGCGCTCGCCACGCATCCTGCGTGCGTCCCTGTCCATAACCTCCAGTGACGCCTCGACCAGCGGAGCAAGGTCGGTCTTGTTGATGACCAGGAGGTCCGAACGGGTAATTCCCGGGCCGCCCTTGCGCGGAATCTTGTCGCCTGCCGAAACATCGATGACATAGATGGTGATATCGGCGAGCTCCGGGCTGAAGGTCGCCGCCAGGTTGTCGCCACCGCTCTCCACGAACACGAGCTCGAGCCGGGGGAAGCGCCGCACCATGTCGGCGACGGCCGCCAGATTGATGCTGGCATCCTCGCGGATGGCCGTGTGCGGACATCCGCCGGTCTCCACCCCCATGATCCGATCCGGACTGAGCGCCCCGGCGCGGGTCAGAAACTCCGCATCCTCCTGGGTGTAAATGTCGTTTGTGATGGCGGCGACGTCGTAGCTGCGCGACAGCAACTTGCACAGTCGCTCGGTGAGCGCCGTTTTGCCTGACCCCACGGGGCCGCCGATTCCCACGCGCAACGGTCCTGTCATGACCTGAACAACCTCGTGTACTGTGTTTCGTGGTGCAAGGAATTCAGCTCCAGGAGCGGCGCCGCGGTGCCCAGTGACTCGAGATCCGCCCGCAGCGCGCGATCGCGCGTGGTCGCTACCAGTGGAGCAAGCTGCGCCACCGCTCGCTGCGCATCGGTTTGACCCAACGGAATGAGCCTCGCGCCCGCTGAAATCAGATTCGCCGAGAAGCCATGCAGGTAACCGAGAAGCGCGTCCTGGCAAGCGACGCCATGGGCCGCGCAGGCGACCGCCATTGCCACGCAATGCGCCAATGGTTGCGGTCCGAGGCGCGCGGCAATCTCATCCAGCAGCGGATGTGGCCAAGCCTTGCGCGTCACCTGCATGAACGCACTTCCCTGCTGCCGGCTTTCCAACGCCGTCTCGGCGCTGCCGCGCAAGGCGCCCGCCAGCTCGATGAGCTCATCGAGCTCGACGCCGGCGCCGTGCCGGGCGGCGATCCGCCAGGCGTGAGCAAACAACACGGCGTCGATCCAACCTCCGCCCCGAAACAGCACGGCCTCCAGAAACTCCAGCAGGCCGCGCAGATTGTTGACCGTGCCCGCCTCCACTGCCCACTCGAGCCCATGGCTGTAGCTGAATCCTCCGGTCGGATAGGCGGGGGACGCCCAGCTCAGTAGCCGGTAATCAGCAGCATCACTCATGGCGATGACCCGCGGGCTGCAATAACGCAAGACCGGTCAATGGACCCGGATGTGAGTGGTACGCGCCGGACTCCGGAGAGAAAGCACCCTGGAACGAGCACACCGTGGCGCCGAGCCCAATCAACATCGCGGTGATGACATGATCATCACGGATGATGATTCGGGACGGCTCCAATTGTGCCGGCAAATGGCGATTACCGATGTGCCAGGCAAGCCGCAGAAGGGATGTCGCATCCGCGGCGGTGACTTCAACCAGAGCTTCCGGCGCTGCCTCTACCAACACGATCGAGTCGTCATCCAGCTTCAGCCCATCGCCCGCATTCAACACCGTGGCACGCGGAAGATCCAGCAGTAACTCGGTACCTCCAGCGGCAATATAACGAAAGCGCCTGCGGTGCCGCTGGTCATAGTCCAGACAGAGGTGATCCGCCGCGGTCTCCGCAGCCCACTGCCCTGCCCGCACGACTTCCACTACCAACTTCATTGCCGGCACGAAGGTGCTCAGAAAAGGAAGTAGCGCTGCGCCATCGGCAGGACCGTCGCGGGCGCACACGTGAGAAGAACCCCGTCCGCCCGGACTTCGTAGGTTTCCGAGTCGACCTCGATTTCGGGGGTTGTATCGTTCAGGATCATGTTGTGTTTGCCGATTTGCCCCCGAGTATGGGTGACAGCCACGGTCGGGCGCCGCAGCCCGATGCGCCCGGGACCGCCGCTGTCAATGAACGCGCGGCTCACAAAGAGCACGGATGAGCGTGTATTTGCCTCGCCGAGAGAACCGAACATCGGCTGGTAGTGCACCGGCTGGGGAGTCGGAATGCTCGCATTCGGATCGCCCATCGGCGCGGCGGCGATTGAACCGCATTTGAGGACGAGGTCGGGTTTCACCGCGAAAAAGGCTGGCGACCACAAGACGAGGTCGGCCAGCTTACCGGGTTCAACGGAACCGACGTGCGCGGCGATGCCGTGGGTAATGGCCGGATTGATGGTGTACTTGGCAATGTAGCGGCGCGCGCGGAAGTTGTCCGAATGCTCGCCATCGGATTGCAGGGGGCCGCGCTGCAGTTTCATCTTGTGAGCGGTTTGCCAACATCGGATGACGGTTTCACCGATACGGCCCATCGCCTGGCTGTCCGAGCTCATCATGGAGAAGGCGCCGAGGTCATGCAGGATATCCTCGGCCGCGATGGTCTCCTTGCGGATCCGGCTCTCCGCGAAGGCCACATCCTCGGCGATCCTCGGATCCAGGTGATGGCACACCATGAGCATGTCGAGATGCTCATCCAATGTGTTGGCAGTATAGGGCCGGGTCGGATTGGTGCTGGACGGGAGCACGTTGGGCAGTCCGCACACACGGATGATATCGGGCGCATGGCCACCACCGGCACCCTCGGTATGAAATGCGTGGATGGTGCGGCCCTTGAAGGCGTCAATAGTGCTTTCGACGAACCCCGACTCGTTCAGCGTATCCGTGTGCAGCGTGACCTGGACATCCAGGGCATCCGCAACCGTCAGACAGCAGTCGATCGCCGCCGGCGTGCTGCCCCAATCTTCGTGCAGCTTGAGCCCGCAGGCTCCCGCGACCACCATCTCCTCGAGCGCACCCGGCTCACTGGCGTTGCCCTTGCCGAACAAACCGATGTTCATCGGGAGAGATTCGGCCGCCTGCAGCATCCGTTCGAGGTGCCAGGGGCCCGGCGTACAAGTGGTCGCCAACGTTCCGTGGGCCGGCCCCGTACCGCCGCCCAACATAGTGGTCACGCCGGCGTACAGTGCATGCTCAACCTGTTGTGGACAGATGAAGTGGATGTGCGAATCGATGGCGCCGGCAGTGAGTATCTTGCCCTCACCCGCAATGATCTCCGTCCCCGGACCGATGATGATATCGACGCCGGGTTGAATGTCCGGATTGCCTGCCTTGCCGATACTCGCAATCCGGCCGTCGCGAATTCCAACATCGGCCTTGACCACACCCCAGTGATCGAGAATCACGGCGTTGGTAATGACGGTGTCCACGGCTCCTTGTGCCCGAGTACGCTGTGATTGCCCCATGCCATCCCGAATCACCTTGCCGCCGCCGAACTTGACCTCTTCACCATAGACGGTGAAGTCCCGCTCCACCCGGATGAACAACTCCGTATCCGCAAGGCGAATGCGATCACCGGTGGTGGGACCGTACATGGCGGCATAGGCGCGCCGGGTCATTTTGTGGGTCATGTCGCTGAGCCTTCAGAGAGTTCCCATGACGCCGCCCCGAAATCCAATCACGCGCCTGGATCCGGCATACGCGATCAGGCTCACGGTTCGCGTCTGCCCCGGCTCGAATCTCACGGCCGTTCCGGACGGAATATCGAGTCGCATGCCCCGGGTCGGGGCACGATCGAAAGCCAGGGCTGGATTGACTTCGAAGAAGTGATAGTGACTACCCACCTGGATCGGCCGGTCGCCCGTGTTGGCCACTTCGACCTCGATGCCGGCCCGTCCGTCGTTCAGGATCAGCTCTTCGCTCGCAGTCAGAATTTCTCCCGGGATCATGTGTCGGCCCCCTTCAGCGAATCGGCTGGTGAACGGTGACGAGCTTGGTGCCATCCGGAAAGGTCGCCTCCACCTGGATCTCATCGATCATCTCCGCGACACCGTCCATGACTTGACTGCGCGTCAACACCGCCGCACCCGCCTGCATCATGTGGGCAACGCTCTTGCCATCGCGCGCGCCTTCGACAACCGCGTCCGTAATGAGCGCGACCGCCTCCGGGTGATTCAGCTTGACGCCGCGCTCCAGCCGCCTGCGCGCCACCATGGCCGCCGCGGCAACGAGCAATTTGTCTTTTTCTCTGGGACTCAATCGCATCTGTAGGCACCTCTAGCAATACCACACCCGGGGCAACCGCTCGGGCAGCGCCGCGGCCCGCCGGCGAATCCTTCCCACCACTGCAACAAGGGCTCGGCGCAGCGCGGCCGCGTCCGTACCCAACAGGCGGCATATCAACATTCCATCGAAAGCGGTGGCGCCCGCCTGGACACCGCAATCGCGCAAAACAGACCGCACGTCCGTCAGGTACTCGGCGGCGTCCGCGCCGACATAGACAACAGTGGAGTAAGCAACGGCTGTGCCAAATCCGAAGGGAGCACCGAGCAGGCTCGTCATCTGCCCCGTCAGACTCAGGGCATCCGCCCAGACGAGGCGACCGCCCACCCGGATCCGCCAGGTGTCATAGACCGACCCGGACACAAATTGCTCGCCCATCGCCGTCCGTCCGAGCACCAGAGATTCAGTGGCCAGCAGCCGGGCTGTCCGGGCCATGTCGACACGGAGCTCGCGCCGCAGCCGCGCGCCATTGAAGAGGATGGTCTCCTGCGCCAACCACTCCGCCCAGGCATCGTCCGCGAGCTGCAACCGGACCTGCACCTGAGTCTGGGGCTCATCCGGCAACGCCCGATACAGCTTTTCGGCTGCCTGAGTCGTCAACGTCGCCCGCGCGCCCGCGGCGAGCTCGATTGCGACCTCGGTCCGGTCCCCACCGGTCAATCCCCCGCAGGTCGTCAAGAGTACCGCCTGCATTGCTTCGTCCGGGTCGACAGTCGGAAACAGAACCCGGCAGGGAGCACGCTGGTACAGATCTCCCAGGACCGTGCGCCCCCCCGGACTGAGTCGGAATGCAATACGGGCCGCGCCGTCTGCACGTTGGAATTGCCGGACTAGGCCGTCCACGTTGGATCCATGGCAATGATGATCGCATGCTCCGCGCAGCTCGATCCAGGAGATCTGACATGCGGGAGCGCATCATTTTCACTCCGCGCAGAGCCAACTTGCACCAATCGTGCGCACTCGGGGAGCGCGCCGGCGCGCTTTCGGGCGAGCAAATGCCTATATTGACGCAACCACAGCGCTCATCCACCATGGGCTCACGATGAGTGACGTCCCCTATCCGCGCGAGCTGCTGGGCTATGGCCGCCACTCACCGCACCCCCGCTGGCCGGGCGGCGCACGCATCGCCGTGCAGTTCGTGTTGAATTACGAAGAAGGCGCCGAGAACTGCGTTCTCGACGGCGACCCGGCATCGGAGACGTTTCTCTCCGAGATCGTGAATGCCCAGGCGTTTCCCATGCGCCACATGAGCATGGAATCTCTGTACGAATACGGCTCACGGGCCGGAGTCTGGCGCGTGTTGCGAGCGTTCGAGCGCCGCAAGCTGCCATTGACGGTCTTCGCGGTCGCCACCGCGATCAAGCGTAACCCGGAAGTCGCCGCCGCACTGCGCGAGCTCGGGCACGAGATTGCCTGTCACGGACTGCGTTGGATCAGCTATCAGTCCGTCGATGAAGGGACCGAGCGTGCCCATATGGCCGAAGCGCTCACCCTCCTGCGCGATGCCTGCGGAGCGATGCCGTTGGGATGGTATACGGGGAGGGACAGTCCCAACACCCGCCGCCTGTTGGTAGAGCACGGCGGACTGCTCTATGACTCCGATTCCTACGCGGATGACCTGCCTTACTGGACCGAAGTACCGCTCGGAGCAGGGGCGCATGCACGGCGGGTTCCCCACCTCGTCGTACCTTACACACTCGACACGAATGATATGCGATTCGCGACGGCTCAGGGTTTCAACTCCGGAACCCAGTTCTTCGACTACCTGAAGGCGGCGTTCGATGTGCTCTATCGGGAAGGGGATGCCAACGGGCTGAATGCGCCCAAGATGCTGTCTGTCGGCCTTCACTGCCGCATCGTGGGCCGGCCGGCGCGCATGGAGGCCCTCGAACGTTTCTTGGACTACGTCCAGCAACATCCCCTGGTCTGGATCTGCAAGCGTGTCGACATTGCACGACACTGGCTCACCACTCACCCCTACTCAGCGTCGCAATGACTACAGACATCGAGCTGCGCAAGCGCTACATCAACGTCGCGGACGAGCGCCTGGGTGCCCTCGCCCTCTTCGCCACCGACGACTTCTTCGCCCCGAAGGAGCGCATGCTCCAGGCTGGCGAGCCGCAATGGCGGGCCGGCGTTTATGACGATCACGGGAAATGGATGGACGGTTGGGAATCCCGACGGCGTCGCGACGCGGGCCACGACTACTGCGTGGTGAAGCTCGCGGCACCCAGCACTCTGGCAGCGATTGATATCGACACTCGCTATTTTACCGGGAACTTCCCGCCCTTCGCTTCAGTGGAGGCGTGCCGGACGCACGGCGCTCCAGATGCGGATACGCGGTGGAGCGTATTGTTGTCGCAAACCGCGCTCGCGGGCAATCAGCAGAACATTTTCCCACTCCAGTCGCAGGACATCTGGACACACCTCAAACTCAACATTTTCCCGGACGGCGGAGTGGCACGCCTGCGCGCCTACGGGAAGGTCGAGTTCGATTGGTCGCAAGCCGCCCCGGCCGAACCTGTGGACCTCGCCTCTGCTTTGCACGGCGGACGCGCCATCGCCTGCAGCGATGAGCACTATGGCTCGATGCACAATGTTCTCCTGCCGGGCCGCGGCACAAGCATGGCGGATGGATGGGAAACACGCCGGCGGCGCGAACCCGGCTTCGATTGGGTGATTTTGCAGCTCGGGCACCCTGGCCGCATTCACTACACCGACATCGACACAGCCCATTTCAAAGGCAACTTTCCACATCAGCTCTCCATTCAGGCAGCGCTGCTCGAAGGACAGTGGGACGCCCATGTCCTCAGCCAGTCATTGTATTGGGCGACGCTGTTGGAGCCGCAATTGCTCAAAGCGGACAGCGAGCACCGGTTTCAATCGGCCCTGCGCGATGTCGGACCGGTGTCGCACGTGCGCGTCAACATCCACCCCGACGGCGGTTTGAGTCGCATCCGTTTGATGGGCCAACCGGACGGTCGGTGAGAAGCGCAGTAGTGTTGGCCGCTGAGCCCCTGACCGCCGCGGCATTCGCGCCGTTTGGTCAGGTAATCGAAACCGCCGGCCACGTTCCACTCTCGATCAACGAAGGGACCTGCGAGCGATTCAATGATCTGGCCCGTGTTGATGTGCTTGCGGAAGGAGGCCGACCGTTGATCAGCATTTTCACGGCGGCCCCCCGGGCACTGCCGTTCACTGTGAGGTCGCTGGAACGTCACCCGTTGTCTACCCAGGCGTTCTACCCGCTCGACGGCCGGCCCTTTCTGGTGGTCGTCGCGCACGAAGGTACGTCAGCCTCACCAGGCGCCCTCCGGGCGTTTCTGGCAGCGGGCAATCAGGGGATCAGCTACGAACGCAACACCTGGCATCACGCGCTGCTGGCCCTAGGCTCCATCAGCCGATTCATGGTGATCGACCGCGGCGGCCCCGGCACCAACTGCGAGGAGACTCCCATTGAGCCGCCTGTGGTGATCACGTGCCCGGTGACCGACGTCTGAAGCTGCTCATCGGCCAGAGGCCGCCACGAACTCATCGATCCTGCGCATCCAGGCCTGCTTGTCAGCCGCAGGCAGGAACGATGCGGTAAGCGAATTGCGCGCAAGCCGCGCAACGTCCGCACGTGACAGTTGCAGCCCGTCGTGGACCGCGCGGTAGTTCTCGGCCAGATAACCTCCAAAATAGGCGGGGTCGTCCGAGTTGACGGTCACACACAGACCCCGATCCAACAGCCGCTTGAGATTGTGGTCCTCGATGCGTTCGACCACCTTGAGCATGACATTGGACAGCGGACAGACGGTCAGCGGCACCTGCTCGCGCACGAGGCGTTCGAGCAGCGAGGGATCCTCCTCGCTGCGCACGCCGTGATCGATCCGGCTCACCCCGAGGACATCCAGGGCTTCGCAGACATAGCTCGGCGGCCCCTCCTCTCCGGCATGAGCGACAGTCAGAAATCCCTCGCGCCGAGCCCTGTCGAAGACCGCCGCGAACTTGGCCGGCGGGTGTCCGAGCTCGGAGGAGTCGAGGCCCACGGCCGCAATGCTCGCTGCAAAGGGAAGACTCTCTTCCAGGGTCCGCAGGGCCTCCGCGGCGCTCAAATGCCGCAGGAAGCACATGATCAGCCGGAAGGTGATGCCGAATTCACGCTCCCCCCGCAGCAGGGCACGCTCGATGCCGCGCACCACGACGCCGAATGCAATGCCACGCGAGGTGTGAGATTGGGGATCGAAAAAGATTTCAACGTGGACGACGCCCTGCCGGTGAGCGCGCTGCAGGTAGGCCCAGGTGAGTGCGAAAAAATCGTCCTCGTCACGAAGGACATCCGCCCCGGTGTAGTAGATATCGAGAAACGACTGCAGGCTGTCGAACTGGTATGCGCTGCGCAATGCCTCCACCGAGTCATGTTGAAGGCTCACCCCATGCTTGTTCGCAAGCTCAAAGAGCATCTCGGGCTCGAGCGTCCCCTCGATATGCAGATGAAGCTCCGCCTTGGGAATTCCGTTGATGAAGGCGTCGATGGAAGTCATAGGGGTACAGTACCCTCCCCGCCCGCGAATGCAGTTGATCGATCAGGCTTCTTCATCGTCGCAGACCCTCCGCGCACACAATCAGTGCGCTCACTGGTATGGCGCACAATATTAGCTCCAATTGTGGACCCAACGTTCGGCGCGTATGCTGCAAATAACGCACGCAATCCGATGATTCCGCGGGCACGATGGGCAAGCTTACGACGCATGTACTGGATCTTGCATCCGGCATTCCAGCCGCCGGAATGCGCGTGGAGTTATATGGCGCCGCTGCCTCCGCGGCGGATTTGCTCGCGACGGGACGGACGAACCAGGATGGCCGTCTGGCGCAACCGCTGCTGGAAGGATCCGTTTTGCGGGTGGGTTCGTACGATCTGAGGTTTCATGTGGCCGAGTATTTCCGCGCGCGCGGCGTGCAGCTCGCGGACCCGCCATTCCTGGATGAAGTGACGGTGCGATTCGCGGTCGCCGACCCGTCACAGAATTATCACGTTCCTCTGTTGGTCTCGCCGTGGAGTTACTCCACTTATCGCGGTAGCTGAGGTGTCCGCGATCGACTCACAGACGACCCGGTTCGTGCTCGACGGTGAGACGGTCGCCGTTGCCGGCTTGCCGGCAACCACCACCGTATTGGAGTACCTGCGCCTCGAGGCCGGCCGGACCGGGACCAAGGAAGGCTGCGCCGAAGGCGATTGCGGCGCTTGTACCGTGGTTCTCGGTGAGCTGACTGACGACGGGCGCATCCGTTATAGCACCATCAACTCCTGCATCCGCTTCCTTCCGACCCTCGACGGCACGGAGCTGGTCACTGTCGAGAGCCTCCAAAGTCCGGCCGGCGCACTGCATCCAGTCCAACAGGCAATGGTTGACTGCCATGGCTCGCAATGTGGCTTCTGTACACCCGGCTTTGTCATGTCGCTGTTCGCGCTGTATCTGGATCAGGAACGCCCGACGCGCGACAACATCCTGACTGCGATATCGGGCAACCTGTGCCGCTGCACCGGTTATCGGCCCATCATCGAGAGCGGCACCCGGATGGCCGACTACCCACAGCCCGAGCATTGGAGTCGTGATGAGGCGCAGGGCCCGGCGCGAGTTGCGCGACTGCGAACCCTGCAACGGACGAGCAGCCTGCGTTTCGAGGGGTTTTACGCTCCCCGCAGCCTGGAGGAGCTCGCCGTGGCCCTGGCGGCCAGCCCTGAATCCTTGTTGCTGGCAGGCGGCACAGATGTCGGATTGTGGGCGACCAAACAGTTGCTCGACCTACCGCCGATCATCTACTTGGGCGCCGTCCGCGAGCTGCAGCAGATTCGCAGCACGGACTCAGGGCTATGGATCGGCGCCGGGGTACCGTTGAGTGTGGCGTGGCCAGCGCTGGTAGCGATACACCCTGAGTTGGCTGAACAGGCACTGCGCTTCGCTTCACCCCCCATCCGCAACTCCGCAACCCTATGCGGCAACATCGCCAACGGCTCGCCAATCGGGGATTCCCTGCCGAACCTGATGGCCCTGGGAGCCGAAATCGAGCTGCGTCACGGCACTCGCACTCGCCATGTGCCACTCGATCAGTTTTACCTCGGCTATCGCAAGAAGGATATGACGCCTGGCGAATTCATCGTGGGTGTCAGGGTTCCGCCCGCCAGGCCGGGCAGGCTGTTCTCGAGTTATAAGCTGGCCAAGCGCACGGAGCAGGATATCTCCGCAGTCTGCGCGGCTCTGCTGGTGGAATTGGAGGCAGGTCGGGTCGTACAGGCGCGCCTGGCATTTGGCGGCATGGCCGCCACGCCGGCACGGGCGAGAAACGCGGAAGCGGCGCTCATCGGACAGCCCTTGGACGAGAGGGCTATCGAGTCCGCGAGCCGAGCGCTTGCAAAAGACTTCACGCCGCTGACTGACGCACGCGCCACCTCCGCGTATCGTTTACAGGCCGCAGGTAACCTGTTGCGGCGATTTTTTCTCCAAAACTCCGGTGCGTCCGCAGCGGTGCGACTGTGACCGGGATCCCCGCCCAACACGACAGCGCACACCTGCACGTAACCGGCCGCGCTGCTTATTGCGACGACATTCCTCTACCTTCGAGCACATTGCACGGTGCGTTTTGCGTGAGCACCGTCGCTCACGGCCGAATCCGGCAGATGGATCTGGCACCTGTGAGGGCCGCGCCCGCCGTGGTGGCTCTCGCGCTGCCCGTCGATGTGCCGGGCGAAAACAATTATGGCGGGGTCGTGCACGACGACCCTATCTTTACCGATTCCTGGGTGCAGTATGCAGGCCAGCCGATCTTCGCCGTGGCCGCCACGTCCTACCGGGCGGCGCGCCAGGCAGCGGCGGCGGCGCGTATCGACTATGAAGAATTGCCGGCAATTCTCGATATCCGCGCCGCGCTGGCGGCGCAAAGCTACGTCCTGCCCAGTCGGCACCTGATACGAGGCGATCCGCAACGGGCGCTCGCCGAAGCACCGCACCGCCATGCCGGCACTGTCGTCATCGGCGGTCAAGATCACTTCTACCTCGAAGGCCAGGTTGCGATAGCGATTCCGCAGGAGGATGGCGCGATGCTGATCCACAGCTCGACGCAACATCCGACTGAGGTACAACATGTCGTCGCGCACGCGCTGGGAGCTGGCGAGCACGCCGTCACAGTCCTGTGCCGGCGCATGGGAGGCGGATTCGGCGGCAAGGAAAGCCAGCCCGCGCTCATAGCCGCGGCGGCGGCCGTCCTGGCTCGCAAAACCGGCCGGCCGGTGAAGCTGCGACTCGATCGCGACGCGGACATGCTCATCACCGGTAAGCGGCACGACTTTCTGGCCGACTATACGGTGGGTTTCGATGAGCGGGGCCGGATCCTCGCACTGACGATCATGCTGGCCTCGCGCTGCGGGTACTCCGCGGACCTGTCGGGCCCGGTGAACGATCGCGCCGTCTATCACCTGGATAACGCGTACTTCCTCGAGAACGTCGAGATCGTGTCGCATCGTTGCAAGACCAACACGGTCTCGAACACGGCATTTCGGGGCTTCGGCGGTCCACAGGGCATGATGGTCATCGAGGCTGTCATCGACGACATCGCCCGCAAGCTGCAGCTCGATGCACTGGATGTTCGCAGGGTCAACTTCTACGGCTTGCACGATCGGAACGTGACCCACTATGGCCAGACCGTCGAGGACAACGTTATCGACCCCATTGTCGCGCGACTGGAGACGGACAGCGACTACCGCCAACGGCGCCGCGAGATCGCACGCTGGAATGCAGCGAACCGCATCGTCAAGAAGGGTCTGGCACTCACACCGGTCAAGTTCGGAATCTCGTTCACGGCCACGCACTACAACCAGGCCGGCGCTTTGCTGCAGTTGTATATCGACGGGACCGTGCTGTTGAATCATGGGGGTACGGAGATGGGCCAGGGCCTGCACGTCAAGGTGATGCAGGTGGTGGCCGCGGAGCTGGGGCTCCCCTTGTCTGCCATCCGCGTAACGACCACCGACACGAGTAAAGTTCCCAACACTTCGGCCACCGCGGCCTCCTCGGGCTCCGACCTCAATGGGATGGCGGCACTGGAGGCCGCACGAACGCTGCGCGGGCGGCTCACGGACTTCGCCTGCGAGTGCTATGGCCTGACCGCGGCCGAAGTCTCCTTCGCGGACGGGCAGGTCCAGCTCGGCACCCAGACGGTCGAATTCGGCACGTTGGTGAGGAAAGCCTACGAAGCCCGGATTTCGTTGTCAGCCACGGGGTACTACCGCACCCCGAAGATTCATTGGGATCGCGCCACGCTGCGCGGCCGGCCGTTCTTTTACTTCGCCTACGGCGCCGCCGTGGCGGAAGTCGCCATCGACACGCTGACGGGGGAAAGCCGCCTGCTGAGCGTGGACATCCTGCACGATGTCGGCAATTCGCTGAATCCGGCCATTGACCGCGGCCAGATTGAAGGGGGATTCCTACAGGGCGTCGGCTGGCTGACCAGCGAGGAGCTTGGGTGGAATGAGAAAGGTCAGCTCATGACGCATGCGCCTTCGACCTACAAGATCCCGACGGCACGCGACTGGCCCGAACGGGCGACGATCAACCTGCTCGACGGCGCCAATCGCGAGGCCACGGTCCATCGCTCCAAAGCGGTCGGCGAGCCCCCCCTGATGTTGGCCATGGCTGTGTTCCACGCTATTCGGGATGCCTGCGCGGCTTGTGGGCTCGCGGGGGCCGCTCCGGAGTTAACCGCTCCAGCCACTCCCGAATCGATTCTTCGAGCGATCCAGTCAGTGCAGCAGGTCCCCGCATGAGTACCTGGCTGCGTCAGCTTCGCGAGCACTGGCTGTCGGCGGTGTGTCGTCATCTCGAGCTCATGGCAACGCCGATAGTCCGGGTCGTCGTTGCCGGCGTGCAGGGCTCAGCCCCGCGCGATCCCGGCGCCTGCATGTTGATCTGCGACAGCGACACACAGGGTACGATCGGCGGTGGCAACCTCGAATGGCAGGCAGTGGAGGCCGCGCGTGCGCTTCTGGCTGCTGAGGTTTGCCTACCACCGGTCCGGGTGCGGCATCTCGTGTTGGGACGTGAGCTGGGTCAATGTTGCGGTGGAGTGGTGCAGTTGTGGCTGGAACGCTTCACGCCTGCCGACCTGCCCCTGTTACAGCGGGCCGCAGCGGAGATTTCAAGCGGGGCGTCTTCAGTCATCACTACAGAGCTGTCGCGGGGCTGCCTAACACGTCGGCTCGGACGCGGCGATGCACACCTGCAGGAGACTCCCTTGCAATTTTGCTCGACGCACGAAGACTCGGCGATGCTGGCAGAGCGCATACAACTCGACGCCCATGCTCCCGTGTGGCTCTACGGCGCCGGCCACGTCGGTCAGGCACTCATCCGCGTGTTTGCTGACCTGCCGTTCCAGGTCACCTGGATCGATTCGCGCCCGGACCTGCTCCCCGACAGACTGCCGGATAACGTTCTCGCCGTATGCGCCGAGTCTCCGGCTGAGGAGGTATGCAATGCTCCGCGCTTCGCCCGGCACATTGTGATGACGCACGACCATGCGCTGGATTATGGGATCTGCCGTGCGGTCCTCGCGCGCGCGGATTTCTTGTGGCTCGGACTGATCGGCTCGAAGAGCAAAGCCGCGCGGTTCCGCTCGCGACTGTTGCGTGACGGTGTTGCACCAGAAGCGGTACAACGTCTGGTCTGTCCTATCGGGGTCCCTGGAGTGAGTAGCAAGTGGCCCACCGCGATCGCGGTGGCGATTGCCGCGCAACTCCTGCAGGACTTGGGCACTGCTACCCACATTGACGCCGGCCCGGGCAGAGAAACCTGTTCGTTGAGCGACTGCTCCGAGTGCGCCACGGCGCGCGGAATTCATTCGTGAGCGGCTATTGGGTCGACTGGCTGAGCTTGCTCGGGCGTTGGCTGCACCTGATCGCAGGCATCGCCTGGATCGGCGCATCGTTCTACTTCATCTGGCTCGACAATCACCTGCTGGCCCCTGCCGACCCATCACTACGAGCACGCGGAGTTGGGGGTGAATTGTGGGCGGTGCACGGCGGCGGTTTCTACAACTCACACAAGTACCGGGTCGCGCCGGCGGAGCTGCCGGCGCTGCTTCACTGGTTCTACTGGGAGGCCTACACCACCTTCCTGTCGGGATTGTTCCTGCTGTGCCTGCTGTATTACGGCCAGGCCGAGGTGTACCTCATCGATCCGGCCGTCGCGGCCCTCTCGAAGCTCGAGGCGATTGCTCTGGGAGCCGCGTCTCTACCTCTGGGCTGGCTGGTGTACGACGGGCTGTGTCGCATACTCGTGGGCCGCGACAAGACGCTCGGCGCGGCCCTCGCCAGCCTGCTGGCTCTGTGCGCCTGGGGGTTGTGCCATCTCTTCAATGGACGCGGTGCGTTCATGGAGTTCGGAGCCATCCTGGGGACGATCATGGTGGCGAATGTCTTCTTCGTCATCATTCCCGGGCAACGCCGCATGGTGCAGGCCAAGCGGGACGGGCGCGATCCGGATCCCAAAGATGGCGCGGCGGGCAAACTGCGTTCCACTCACAACACCTATTTCACCTTGCCGGTGTTGTTCGTGATGATCAGCAATCACTACGCGATGACCTTCGGCGCGCGCGAGAACTGGCTGGTGTTGATCACGATCTGTGCCGCCGGGACCTGTATCCGCCTGTACTTCGTCGCGCGCCACAAGGCGCACGAACGACAGGGACATACATCGCCGGTATTTGCAGTACTCGGCGCATTGATGCTGGCTGGAGTGGCCCTCGCTCTGGCTCCAGCGCACTCGACGAATGGCCTTACATCGGCCAGCTTCGAGCAGATTCAGGGTATCGTGGCGCAACGCTGTGCACCCTGCCATTCGGCGCAACCGACACAGCCCGGATTCGCGGCACCTCCCAAAGGTGTTCTGCTCGATACGCCCGAACGCATACTGGCGCACGCGAGTCAGATGATGCCGCAGGTACAGACCCGTGCGATGCCCGTAGGCAACCTGACCGGAATGACCGAACAGGAACGAGCCGAGCTGCTCGACTGGATGCGACGTGACCTTGCGCGCTGACATCACCGCAAGCATCAGCGCACATCGGGGCGCCATCCTCTATTTTGTGTCGGACCCCGGCCACACGGACGATCCGGACAGTTATGTGTTCCACCCGGACGGCATACTACTGATCGAAAACGGGTTGGTAGCGGCCGTAGGTCCAGCCGACTCGGTGCTCCCTACCCTGCCGGCGAATGTCTCGGTGACGCACCATGGTGAGGGTGTCCTGATGCCCGGCTTCATCGACACTCACATCCACTATCCGCAAATGGATGTGATCGGTTCCGGGGGACGAAACCTGCTCGAATGGCTGGAGCATTTCACCTTCCCGGCCGAACGCGAATTCGCCAATGCAGGCCATGCCCGGGAGGTCGCGAGCGCGTTTCTCGATGAGCTGGTGCGCAATGGCACCACCACGGCTCTGGTTTTCTGCACGGTCCATCGTACCTCCGTGGACGCATTTTTTGAGGTAGCGCAGGCACGCAACATGCGAATGATAGCGGGGAAGGTTCTCATGGATCGCAACTGCCCGGAGTACCTGCGCGATACCCCGCTGACGGGCGAGCGGGACTCCCGTGAGCTGCTCGAAAAGTGGCACGGCTGTGACCGGCTCCACTACGCCATTACACCGCGATTTGCCGCCACTTCCTCGCCGGAACAACTGGCCAGTGCCGGCCGCCTGGCGCGCGACTTCAACGATGCCTTCATCCAGAGTCACGTGGCGGAGAATCGCGAGGAAGTCTCGTGGGTCAAAGAGCTCTATCCGCATGCTCGCAGCTATCTGGATGTCTATGACCACCATGGACTACTGCGAGAGCGCGCGGTGTACGCGCATTGCATTTATCTGGATTCAACCGACCGCCGCAGGATGGCGCAATCGGGAGCGGGCGCGGCGTTCTGTCCATCCTCCAATTTGTTCCTGGGCAGTGGGCTGTTCGATATCGAGGCCGCGGACCGCGCCGCAATGCGGTTCTCGATTGCGACGGATGTGGGCGGCGGCAACCACTTCAGCCTCCTGCGCACACTGGGCGATGCCTACAAGGTGGCACAGATGGGCGGACACCCGCTCGCACCGCTGCGCGCGTTTTATCTTGCCACGCTCGGAGCTGCGCGCATCCTCGGCTTGGAAAACCGGGTGGGCTCATTCAAGATCGGTTGTGAGGCTGACTTCATCGTGCTCGATCCCGGGGCTTCCGAGCTGCTTGCCCGGCGGATGACCCGTTCGCGCACCCTCGCGGACAAGCTGTTGGTGCTCATGAGTCTCGGAGACGATCGAGTCATCCGTCATACGTATGTCCTCGGGAACCGAGTACACACTTCATCCGCTGAGCGGCACAGAGCATGACCGGCCGACTGTCGTTGCACTATCTCAACTGCGCGGCCGAACACGAGTTTGTTGCCGCATTATCCGGTGTGTTCGAGCACTCCCCGTGGGTGCCCGAGCGGGCGGCGGCGCTGCGTCCATTCGCTTCCGGGCGAGAATTGCTCGGCGCGCTGTGTGCGGTGGTCGAGCGAGCGACTGCCCAGGAGCAGATGACGTTGATTCGAGCCCATCCGGAGCTCGCCGGCCGCGCAGCGATTCGCGGGGAATTGACCCTGCATTCGCAACGCGAGCAACAGGGAGCGGGGCTCGCGGAGTGCTCGCCCGAGGAGTATGCGCGCCTGCAATCGCTCAACGCGCAATACACGACCCGGTTTGGATTCCCCTTCATTCTCGCGGTCCGGGGCCACACGCGCGAGTCCATCATCAGCGCGCTCGATGCGCGTACCCATAACACGATCGAGCATGAGCGCGCGGTCGCCTTGGAACAGATCGACCGGATCGCGGCCCTGCGGCTCAGCGACCTGTTGGGAGAGTCGCTGGCATGATGAGAATGAGGACGTATGTTGGGCCGTTGGTGGCCAAGTGCCCGCGTGGGTCCTGATTTTGGACACTAGTCTCGCTATTGGGGTCTCACATCCCCAGATCGGCCAACAAATCGTCCACGTCCCCCTGCGCCCCGACGGCGTCGGTTGTTACGCCCGGCACCGCCGGGCCAAATCCGTTTCCGCCCGACACAGGCGCGGCAGGAGCGGACGCGCTCTGCCCGGCGCCGCCCTCGCCCGCCAGCTCCGAGAAATGCGCCAGCGTACGTTCCAGCTCGGCCACGAGCTTGATGACCGTACGAATGATCTGTCCGCTCAGATCCTGATAGCTCTGTGCCATCAGCACTTCGGCCAGGTTGGCACGCACCGAATTGCCATCCGCCTGCACGCGACCCAAAAACTCCTCTACCCGCAATAGCAACTCCGCCACGGCGCTCCCGGTATATGCCAACCGAGCTTGGCGAATCGGCTCTATCAAAGAAGCCGCGTCCACCGACAAGCGATCCGCCAGCGGCCCGGAACGCTCCACGAGATCGAGTGTGCGATGCGCCGCATCCTCCGTCAGTTTCAGAACATGATCCAGCCGCACGCGTGCATCGGGCATTTCCTTGCCGGCGGAGCTGGCACGCCGGAAGCTGTTGCGGAATTCATCGAGTGTACGCTGCAGGCTCGCGTTCAGTGCCCGCAGATCCTCCCACATGGGTTCCAACGAATGGGGTGTCGCCATGGGATTCATGCCTTGCCGGCTGTCTTGGCCTGCAGGATCTTGTTGAGCTTCTCGCTGAGCGTCTGCGCGGTGAACGGCTTGATGACGTAGCCGCTGACACCTGCCTGGGCGGCCTCGACGATCTGCTCGCGCTTGGCTTCCGCCGTCACCATCAGCACCGGAAGGTGCTTCAGTGCCTCGTCGGCGCGCACGGCCTTCAACAGGTCGAGACCCGGCATCTGGGGCATGTTCCAGTCCGTGATGACAAAGTCGAAGTTTCCGGTCTTCAACATCGGCAGCGCGGTGTTGCCATCGTCGGCTTCCTGCACGTTCGGATATCCGAGCTCCTGCAACAGGTTCTTGACGATGCGGCGCATCGTTGAAAAGTCGTCGACGACCAGAAATCTCAAATCGCTACTCATGTATTCCTCGGGAAGGTAACTGTGCAGTACGCGGACGCTGAATGACACTGTTGATCTTGATTGCCTGCTGGCCTTGGGACAGTCCGAACGTGCCGCGGAACATCGGCACATCCTCGGCAAACACGGTCAGCTCGCCCGCGAAGTCGGTGGTCAACACGTCGCCGGGGCGCAGATTGAGCAATTGGGACACGGTGACGGTGCTGCGCCCCAGCAGCCCGCGGAGCTCGACAATCGCATCGCCGACCTCGTTCTGCAGGGTTCGCGCCCAGCGATCGTCATGGTCGACTCGATCGCTCTGCATGCCGGAGTTGAGCAATTCCCGCAGCGGCTCGATCATGGCGTACGGCATGCAGACGTGCAGGTCGCCGCCTACCCCGTCGAGATCCACGCTGAATCGGCTGACCACGACGATCTCCGAGGGGCTCACGATGTTGGCGAAGTGCGGGTTCATCTCCGAGCCCACCTTCTCGAGATTGAGATCGACCACGTGCGACCACGCTTCGCGCAGGTCGGCAAAGGCGTCTTTCAAGAGCGAATTGATGACGCGGTTCTCGATGGCCGTGAAGTCCCGGCCCTCGATCTTGGCGTGGCGACCGTCACCGCCGAAAAACGCATCCACCAACGAGAACACCAGTTTGGGATCGAGTATCACCAGTCCCGTGCCACGCAGTGGGTTGAACTTGACCAGGTTGAGGCTCGTCGGCAGGTGCAGCTTGCGCACATACTCGCCGAACTTGATGATTTCCACCGAGCCAACCGAGATGGCGGCCGACTGTCGCAGCAAATTATACAAGCTCGTGCGCAGCAGCCGCCCGAAACGCTCGTTGATCATCTCGAGCGTCGGCATGCGACCGCGCACGATTCGTACGCTCTTACCGAGATCGTAGCCGCGCGCTTCGTCTTTCGCTGGGGGCGGCGGTTCAGTATTGATCGCACCGCTGCCGACGCCATTCATCAGGGCGTCGATCTCATCTTGTCCGAGTATGTCCTGGCCCGACATGATGCGGGGTTCTAGCGAACAGGCCGACGGTTGGATTTATGCATGCGCAACGACTCCGAGCCGAATAGTTGATTCGTCACCGGGCGGGGATGAGGCCCAGGAAAGAGTCACGCGCCGCGAACTGGCGGCGGATGCCACTTTTCGTCGAACACTAGGATTCATCCGACGCGATACAAGGATAGGTCCGCTCGCGGGGGCGTTACGTGAAATGTGCGGCTAATTTAGCGGCGCGAGATGAGACGCAGTTCAAAAAACGCCCGACCGGCGGGCGATCCGGCGAAATGGACGATGCATCGCACCAACTTGCCCATCGTTTCCCGCCATCGCTATCCCTCGATGTGGTAGCTCTGGCAGTGCTTACTGCGCCGCGAGTGCATCCATAGTCCTGCTGTGTCCGGGTGCGGCGCAGCACCTATAGTCACCGCAGCTCCGCGATGCTCGCTCGATTGCATCTTAAAACCAACTCAACTTACCCAACACCCACAGTGTTATATTCGTGCCGCCTCGCGGGGCCGGAAATTCTGCCTGCGGCGCGCCGCATCGGGGCATCAGCGCTGGCGCTAGATCGAGGGCATCGGGCCGGCGCTACATCGGGCGTCCGGGGCACCTGCACGCCGGCGCCTGAGCCGCACACCCACATCGCAGCCCAGTTCGGTCCCGGTGGAATCACCCCCCAGGTGGACCGGCATTGCCTGCTGGGGCAGCCGTTGTTGCGACCTTACGTCATAGGCGGGAGACCCCAGTTGCGACCGGGCCGAAAGTACGCATATACTGGGCTGCATCAAGATAGCGCTACCAAAGAAGTACTGGGGTACCTTGCTCTTACGCCAGAGAGCTATGTATTATAGTATGACAGCGCTGACATTTCGGACGCACGTATCCGGACGCCGTCGCACCATAGGAGTGCGTGGGAGTCGATGTTGAGGGGGTTCCAATCCATTTTCAGGTAGCGGGTTACGCCATTAAGAGGGCGCGGCCCGTTGCTGCGTGTTTGCAACACTTGCTGGTCAGGGGGAATTCGAATGAGCCGAAAGACACGGCGGAATGCGTTTCAGAAGGCAGGCAAGGCTTCCAATGTGAGCTCCAGCGTGAGCGCGCTCGCCAAGGCAGGCCTGTCAGGCTTTACGTTGGGGTCCATGGCCATCAGCCGGTCACTGTTTGCCGCCGACGCGGCACCCGCTGACGCCGATGCCGCCCCCTCATCCAATTCAAAGGAGCCGCAGGAGCTGCAGGAAGTGGTCGTGACCGGTATCCGTGCCTCGCTGCAGCGCGCAATGGATATCAAACTGCAGGCCGTCGGCGTCGTCGACGCCGTGTCCGCTGAGGACATCGGACAGTTCCCCGATGCCTCGATCGGCGAAGCGCTGTCACGAATTCCGGGTGTCACAGTCAACCGTGGCTCGGTGAACGCGTCGAATGGCGCAACTACCGCAACTCCCAACCCGACGGGTATCACCGTTCGCGGCTTCGGCACTCAGTTCAACGAGGTCCTCGTTGAGGGTCGCCCGGTCGCATCCGGAAACGGCCAGACCTTCGACTTCGCCGCCCTGGGCGCGGAGTTCGTAGGCGAGCTGGATATATTAAAGAGTCCGGACTTCAGCCTGTCCACCGGCGCGGTGGGTGCGACGATCAACATCAAGTCGCCGAACCCGTTCGACAAGCCCGGCCTGCAGGCACGTGGCCTGATTTCAGGCACGGATAACCAGATGGACGGCGCGGTTCGACCGGCGTTCGCCGCTCTTTTCAGCGACACGTTCTTCGACGATACGTTCGGCGTATTGATCGCCGGCGAATACACGGACAAACACTACACCCAGCATCATTTCGATGACGTGGGTTGGAAAGGGGCCTACCTGCCCTGCCCGTCCTTCGCGGCGGGCGCATTCCCGACGGGCTCCGGCTGCACGGCGGCGAGCACCTCCGATGTAAAGAGCGCGGTACCTAGTTGGTATGTACAGGACCAGGCAATCTACCTGGAGAGGACCGACTCGCGGCGCAAGGACGGCCGCCTTGCCGTTCAGTGGCGGCCCATCGACACGGTGCTGGTCACCCTCGATGACAACTACTCGTCGGATGAAGAAGTCACCAATCGATGGCAGTACAGCACCTGGTTCGGATGCTTTCCATCCGGTTGCACGAACGTGACGACGGACTCCAACGGTACCATCACCAACTTCACGGGTGGCAGCTCGCCCACGGACTTCAATGCATTCGCGAACCGCACCTACATTACGACCAACACGCCGGGCCTGAACGTCAAATGGGACGTCACTGACCAATTGCGGGCCGACCTCGACGTCAGTCAGTCCACCGCGCATCTGAATCCGAATCACACGTGGACCAGCCTCGATGTCGACACGGGGTACGGACCGAACACGAACAACGGCACCAACGGTTACATCGGCGGCGTTGCGGTAACCAACAACGACAAGACCCTGCCTTACTGGACCGCGTATGGTCCCAATACCGTGGCTGGTACAGCGAACGCCCAGTCGGCGAACTTCCAGGGTCTGAATCCGTTCATCATCGGTTCGCACGTGCTGCCCATCCAGCAGCAGGTCAACACGGACAAGGTGAACCAAGCGAAGATCGACGCAACCTGGCACGCCGACAAGACCACGGTGACGGCCGGCGTCCAATTCGTCCAGGACGTCTGGGATTCGAACCAGTACGATACCTTCACCAATAACGAATGGCAGCTCTGGTCTGGTTACGGCACGAATTCCAACAACGTTACGGATGGAGGAATCGTACACGGCGTCAATCTTCCCTCGAACCTGTTTACCGCATACAACTTCGGCACATTCATTCACGGCTTTAACAGCACCAACCTGCCGCCGGGACTGGTTCTGTACAACCCGTACGCAGTGCTCAACTACTTGATCACACAGCCGATCAATGCGGACTACAAGCCGAACGCCGGTTACGGTGCCTATACCGGCGGCTATCCAACGCCAGTATTGAGCGCCGGGAACGTACAGCACATCGATCGTAAAAACTACTCGCCGTTCCTCCAGGGCTCACAGACCATCGACCTCGGCGACATGAGCCTCAAGGCAAACGTCGGATTGCGATACCAGAAGACGCTCGTGCACATCGACGGCCTGGCACAGCAGTTGACGAGCCTCGGGGTGCAGCCGGGAGATTTGACGGCCTATGCCTTCAACCTGACTGACCCGCTACCGGCAGCCGCCAGAAACTCCTACGGCTACTTCCTGCCGTCGGTGGACCTGAACCTGTTTGTCACGCCGCAAATCAAGGTCAACTTCGATTATTCGAAGACGGAAACGCCGGCCGACAATACGAAGGTCACCCCGAGCACGACCTATACGGGTCGCGTGGATGCCCTGAGCTCGACCGCCAATAATCCGGGGTTGCTGCCCTACCTCTCGCAGAACTTCGACCTGGGCGCGGGCTGGTATTACGGCAAGAACGACTACGTGTCGGTGGATGGGTTCTTCAAGCACGTGACTCAGTTCCCGGTCACGACCATCCAGAGCATCACGGTTCCGGGTGTGGTCGATACGAGCACCCGTTCCGCGAATTTCGGCAAGCCTGCCGTGTTTGCGCAGAGCATCTTCGTGAACGGTCTAGCTGCGAACGTGCACGGCGTGGAGGCAACCTGGCAGCAGATGGTCTGGGGCGGCTTCGGCTACCAGGTGAACGGCACCTATGTTCACAGCAACGCCAACTTCGATCCGTATACCTATACGAGCAATCAGTTCGCGCTGCCGGGTATCGGCAACTCCGCGAACCTGATCGCGTTCTACGAGAACTACGGATTCCATGCCCGCATCGCGCTGCAGTGGCAGGCCGAACAATTGCTGCAGCTCCAACAGGAGCAGAACGGCGGCGCGTTCGGCAACGAGCCGGTGTACCTGAAGGCCAATACCAATCTGGACTTCAGCAGCAGCTATGACTTCGGTTCGCACGTGAGCGTCTTCTTCGAGGCGCTCAACCTGACGGACAATGTCTACCATACCCGTGGCCGCTACGATAATCAGACGCTGAACGTCGTAGAGTACGGACGGCAGTTTACGTTCGGAGTACGCGCTAAACTGTAACGGTGGTACAACCTGTCAAAGCAGTAGTCATCGTCGGCGGAGGAACCGCCGGATGGCTCACTGCTGGGATCATAGCCGCTCGCCATCAAGCCAGGATGAAGGCGGGCGGCGTCTCGGTCACGCTGGTCGAATCGCCCGATATCAAGATCATCGGTGTGGGCGAGGGCACCTGGCCGACGATGCGTGCGTCCCTGGAACGGATGGGCGTATCGGAGACCGATCTGTTCAAGCACTGCGATGCCGCCTTCAAGCAAGGTGGCAAGTTCGCGGGCTGGACAACTGGGGCGGCGGATGATGCCTACTATCATCCGCTGATGCTGCCGCACGGATTCGGCCAGGTTAACCTCGTTCCACACTGGCTGCGGCGAGAGAACAACCAAAGCTTCTGCGACTTCGTCACTCCTCAAGGCCGGCTGTGCGATCTGGGCCTCGCGCCCAAGCTGATTACGAGCCCTGAATACAAGGCGGTAGCCAATTACAGCTATCACCTGGATGCAGGCAAATTCGCGCCTTTTCTCGCCAAACACTGCATAGAGAAGTTGGGCGTCCGCCACGTCCTGGGGAATATCACTCAGATCAACCAAGCCGAGTCCGGCGACATCCGCAGCGTCCTGACCCAGGAAGCGGGCGAAGTTCCCGGCGACCTCTTCATTGATTGCAGCGGTTTCAATGCACTGCTCATCGGCAAGACGCTCGGGGTGGGCTTCAAGGATTGTGGCGATGTGTTGTTCTGCGATACGGCGTTGGCAACCCAAGTGCCGTACGACACGCCTGACGACCCCATGCCGTCGCAAACGATCGCGACAGCTCGAGACGCCGGCTGGATCTGGGACATCTGCCTCCCTACGCGGCGAGGTGTTGGCTACGTCTATTCGAGCCGGCACACCAGCGAGGATGCAGCTCACGCTGCATTGGCAAAGTACATCGGGCGCGAGCTGCCTGCGCGCAAGATTCCGATTCGTTCGGGGCACCGGGAGACGTTCTGGAAGAACAACGTCGTGGCTGTCGGATTGGCCGGCGGCTTCCTCGAACCGCTCGAGTCGTCCGCGATCGTGCTCGTCGAGTTGTCGGCAAAGCTGCTCGCGGAGCAGTTGCCCGCCAACCGGCACGTGATGGACATCATCGCCCGGCGTTTTAACGACGTGACCCTGTACCGGTGGGGCCGGATCATCGACTTCCTGAAGCTCCATTACGTCCTCACGCGCCGCACGGACAGCGCTTTCTGGCGCGACAATGTGGACCCGGCAACCGTTCCGGACCGGCTCAAGGAATTGCTGGCGCTGTGGAAATTCCACCCACCCTGGTTTTTCGACGAGTTCGATCGGCTGGAAGAGGTCTTCCCCGCCGCCAGCTACCAGTACGTGCTCTACGGAATGGGCTTCGAGAGCGAGAGCAGCCCGGAAGCGCGAGAGCAGCCCGGAAGCGCTCATGGATACCGAGCTGCAGGCTCATCGCGCCCGCCAGGACGTGGAGCGACAAACGGCGGACCTGCGCGCGCGGCTGCCGACAAACCGCGATCTGCTGAATAGAATCCGTGAATACGGCCTACAGCCGGTTTGATGCCGCCCATCGACGAACCCGCAGCCATGACGAACATCGTACCCCTCAACAAAGAGACCTATCGCCACCTCAAGGTCGACAGCCGCGCCAGTGCCGCCTTCGACAACCGGCGTTTCGTGCAGGTCATCGTCAAGGAATTTCCCCTGCTCCTGGTGCACTACCCCATCTTGTTCTCAAAGGATCCGCAGACCGGGCAGTTCTTCTGCGGGGCGATGCTGGGATTCGACGAGAATGAGAACCTCTTTCTCGAGGACTGGCAGCAACGCGAGCTCTACCGTCCGCTGTATCTTCAGCGTGGGCCCTTTTACGGTAATGGTCCGGAGCTCGCCATCGATCTCGACGATCCGCGGGTAGGCGCCGACAGCGGCAAACCGCTGTTCACCGATCAAGGCACCCCCACCCGTTACCTGCAAAGCATGATCTGGGCGTTTCAGGACCTGACCGCCGGTACCGAGATGACCAAGCTATTCATCGCCCGGATGTTGGAGCTGAAGCTCATTGAACCGGTGGATGTCGAAGTTGAGTTTGACGACGGCTCCATGCGCCGGTGCATCGGCCTCTACACCATCGATCAGGATGTGCTGGCCCGCCTGCCCGATGCGGTGGTCGTGGAGCTGTTCCGGCGCGGGTACCTGCGGCTGATCGATTACATGATCGCTTCACTCAAGCAGATGCCGGTGATGGCGCGGAAGAAGAATCTGCGCCTCCTGAAGGCAACCGCAGGGCTGGCGTCGGCCGTGGGCTGATGGACCCCTTCCAACAGCAGGTCGTCGAGGCAGCCCGGCCCACGGTCCTGCGCGGTTTGGTTGCCGATTGGCCCGTTGTGAAAGCGGCCCGGGAGTCGCCGCGGGGGCTGCGCGACTATCTCGCGCGGTTTGATGGCGGCGCACAGGTGGAGGCCTTCTTCGGCGATCCCGCGATCCGCGGCAAGTATTACTACAACCCCGGCCTGCAGGGATTCAACTTCGAGCGGCGGATGATGTCGCTCATGGCGGGTGTGGACGCCATCCTGGCCGCCGTCGATCGGCCGGGCGCGCACTCCGTGTATGTCGGGTCGATGCCGGCCAACGACTGCCTTCCCGGATTTGCCGCCGACAATCCGATGCCACTGGTCACCTCGGGCACCGGTCCCCGGATCTGGCTCGGAACGCCATCCAACATCTCCGCCCACTACGACACGTTCGACAATCTGGCGTGCGTGGTGGCAGGACGGCGGCGCTTCACGCTGTATGCCCCGGATCTCATTGGCAAGCTCTATGTCGGACCCATTGATAACACAATGTCCGGCCCCCCTGTCAGCCTCGCCGCTTCCGCGGATGCCGCGGGCGACTTTCCGTTGTTCGAGCAGATCGCCGATCAGGCGCAAACCGTCGTGCTGGAAGCAGGCGATGCCTTGTACCTGCCGAAGCTCTGGTGGCACCAGGTGGAGTCGCTCGCCAACTTCAACGGGATGGTGAACTATTGGTGGGACGCCACGAGTGCGGGTCCGGACTCACCCTACACCGCTCTGCTGCTGAGCCTGATCACCATCGCGGAGCGGCCCCTGGCGGAACGACAGGCTTGGAAAGCTTTCTTCGACCACTATGTTTTCAGATCCCAGGGCCATCCGCTGGCACACCTGCCTCCTGAGCAACACGGCCTGTTGGGCCCGCTGAAAGACAACTACGCGAAGATTCGCGCGCGCATCATGAGCCTGTTGCGCGGCTCTTCATGACTACGGCGGCAACCTCAACTGAGACGATACTTGGAACTGCCCCGTCAACGGCGGGGCGGCCGTGCCCGGCTCGTAGCGCTACCTCGTGACCGTGTTGTCCGGGTATGGGAGTCCGTCAATTCGGGCCGCTAGTTGGCAAGAGCTTTCACGAGTGGACTGACGGCAGCGGTAATGGCCGCACTCGAGATCAGGGTCAGCAGGACCCAGCGCATGAGATCGGCCTTGTTGGCCTCGGCTTCCTTACGCACCTTTCCAAACTCGCCGGTCATCTCGAGGCGAACCTGGCCAATCTCATCCGCCATGTCTGTCCGCATGCGCTCGAACCGAGCGGCGCTCTCGGCTTGCATGCTTTCAAACCGCCTGGCGCTTTCGGTGCGCATGCGCTCGAACTCCGCGGCGGTCTGGGCGTGGGTGCGCTCAAACTGAGTGGCATTCTCGGTCCGCATGCGCTCGAATTCAGCGGCGGTCTCGGCGTGCATGCGATCGAACCGAGTGGAGGTCTCGGCGTGCATGCGATCAAACCGAGTGGCGCTATCGGAGCGCATCCGATCGAACTCAGCGGCGCTATCGGCGCGAATGCGCTCAAACTCAGCGGTGGTCTCGGCGTGCATGCGATCAAACCGAGTGGCGCTCTCGGCGCGCATGCGGTCGAATTCAGCGGTGGTCTCGGTTCGCGTGCGCGCGAACTCAGCGGCGGTGTCGGTCCGCATGCGCTCGAACTCACCCCGCAGTTTCTCGAAGCCCGTGACCATCTCCGTGCGCAGGGCGGACATGTCCGCGCGCACTTCAGAGAAGTCACTCCTGACTTCTTGCCTGAGCTCCTGCAGGCGCGAGTCCAGAATGGGTACGGTCACCACTTGTGTCAAGTTGATGGACACCTCGATTGCTTCTGCAATACCCAAAGCCACTTCCGGTTCGAAGTGCGCCTTGTCCACGAGAATCCCAACAGCCGCCGCGTGTATAGCCATGATCGTCATTCACGAGTGAATTGCGAATGATCTTACGGCTGAAAACACTCCGATGATACGGCAATTGCTTACGTGTTTGCCCAGAAACTTCCGACTTTTTCGACACGCAGACGTTGCAAGCAGACGTCGAATCTAACGTGCTGATTAGCGTGTTGGTCGCACGTGTTTGGCTGCAACGTCGTTCCACGTCCAGTCTTTGGCGGACGCCTTGCATGAACCGCCGCCGCCTTTCCATGCGCGGCCCCTGACAATCCGCCCAGTGGGTGCGCCGGTAGCTTTGCCATCGTCGAGCGCCAATTTACCGTTCGCCACAACGTAGCTCACGCCGGTGCTCAACTGATGCGGCTGCTCGTATGTCGCATGGTCCTGAATGGTGTTCGGGTCGAACACCACAACATCGGCGAAATATCCCTGCTTCAGCCGGCCGCGGTCCTGGAGGGACAAGTTGTCCGCAGGCAACGCGCTCAATTTACGCACGGCCTCCTCCACGGTCAGTACATGATCCTTGCGCACATACTGCGCAAACACACGCGCGAAGTTACCGTACGCACGTGGATGGTTGGCCGACAGAAGAAAAACCCCCTCGGGTGCGTCACCCTGCTCATCCGACCCGAAACTAACCCACGGCAACGCAACTTGCCTGCGTACGTTGTCCTCGCTCATGAGGAAATAGGCAACACCCACCCGACTGCCATCTTCGATGACCAGGTCAATAGCAGCATCCTCGGGCGTAACTCCACGTTCCTTCGCAACCTGCGCCAACGTCTTACCGGTCAGCGGCTTTAACTTCGGGCTCTTGAACGCCAACAATAGAACGCCCTGCGGACCGGCCGCTCCGTACAGGTTTTCCCATGTCTTGGGATGCGCAACGCGCATGTCGGCGATCACCTTCGCTCGTGTCGCTGGGTCCCGCAGACGCGCAATCCACGCTTCTAGGCCACCGTCCTGCACCCACAGCGGCATAGCAGCGTCCAGACCCGTCGCGCCGGCGGTATACGTATACATGTTCGCAGAGATTCGAACGCCTGCAGCGCGAGCCGCGTCGACCATGCTGACAACCTTATCGAGCTTTCCCCAGTTGTCCTTGCCCGCGAGCTTCATGTGATAGATCTCAGCGGGCGCGCCACTGGCCTGAGCGATATCGATGGTCTCCTGCACAGCGGACTCGATTCGATCGCCTTCGCTGCGCATGTGCGCGGTATAGATGCCGCCACAGCGCGCTGACTCTCGCGCAAGAGCGATCAGCTCGGGAGTCTTGGCGAAACTGGCCGGCGCGTAGATCAGCATGGTCGTGAGGCCAAGCGCACCCTCTTCCATCGCCTGGCGAACCAGGCTCTTCATCTGATCCAACTGCGGCGGCGTAGGATCAATGTCCTTCTCGCCCAGCACATAGGTTCTGACCGTTGGGGCTCCCACGAAGGATGCGACGTTCGGCGCGATGCCTCTGCGCTCGATTGTGCTGAGGTATTCGCCCAGCGTCGACCACGTGACAGGATATTTAATGTCCCCCTCACGCTCGATCAGCTTGTGCTTCATATCCTCACTGAGCGGACCCATGGAGAACTCGCCCATGACCTCCAGGGTGACACCCTGGGTTAAATCACTCAGCGCCCGACCATCAGCGAAGAATGATTCCTCGGGGTGGGCCAGCATGTTCACGAAGCCGGGAGCGATTGCCTGGCCCTTCGCGTCGATTTTCTTCCGCCCCGTCATACCCCGTTCGGGGCCCACATAGCTGATGCGCTCCCCATCGATGGCCACCTCGCCGGGCCTGCCCGGCTGACCCGAACCGTCGTAAACCACCCCGTGGTGGATAACGAGGTCGTGGACGCTGTTCTGCTCCGCACCGAACGCGAGCAACGGTCCGAAGAACAGGAAGCAGGCGAAGCGGTACCGAGCCATGGAAAACCCCATTGAGGGTCGCTCCCTGAATGATACAAGCTCAGGTCTCTTGCACCGGCCCCGGCAGCAATGTTACGGTCCAGCCATGACCTCCAGCGCGACAGACCTGTCCCCGAAGCACGGCCCCCAGCCGCCGCTTACGCTCGCGCTTCTGCTTCTGCGCCCCCAGGCGCACTAAACACCCATGCGCCAACGGTCGGCGCCCACAAGACCGGACTCAAACCGAACCCCCGAAAGAGGCCCCGAACAGGCTTTCCGGTGGTTCAATTGGATCGCGACCCCAGCCTAGCGAGAACCGCGTCATGTTACGGACCCCAGCAGACAAGTACCGCCCCTTCAGCCCAATCGACCTCTCGGATCGCACCTGGCCGGGTCGTGTGATTACCGCGCCGCCGACCTGGTGCAGCGTCGACCTTCGCGACGGCAACCAGGCGTTGATCGAGCCTATGGACCCGGCGCGGAAGTTGCGCATGTTTCAGCACCTGGTGCAGATCGGGTTCAAGGAGATCGAGATCGGCTTCCCCGCCGCCTCCCAGACCGACTTCAACTTTGTGCGGCAGTTGATTGAGGAGAACCTGATTCCGGACGACGTCACCGTCCAGGTTCTCACCCAGGCCCGGGCCGAATTGATCACGCGGACCTTCGACAGCCTGGCCGGCGCCCGGCGCGCCATCGTTCACCTCTACAATTCGACCTCCACGACGCAACGGCGGGTCGTCTTCCGGCTGGATCGCGCGGGAATCGTGGATATCGCGGTAAAAGGCGCGGAGGTGATTCGCGACCTGGCCGCCGGTCGGCCGCAGACCGAGTGGATATTCCAGTACAGCCCCGAGAGCTTTACTGGAACCGAATTGGACTTCGCGGTTGAGATCTGTGATGCCGTAACCGCGGTGTGGCAGCCCACCCCGGATCGCAAAGTGATCCTCAATCTGCCCGCCACGGTCGAGATGGCAACACCGAACATATACGCCGACCAGATCGAGTGGTTTTCGCGTCATGTCGCGCGGCGTGACAGCGTGATCATCAGCCTGCATCCCCATAACGATCGCGGCACGGGCGTCGCCGCGGCTGAGTTGGCGATGATGGCGGGCGCCGAGCGGGTCGAAGGCACTTTGTTCGGCAACGGCGAGCGCACCGGCAACGTGGACATCGTGACACTGGCTCTCAACATGTACACGCAGGGGATCGATCCGAAGCTCGACTTCTCGGATATCAACGCAGTGGCTCGGACAGCTGAACACTGCAACCAGCTCCCGATTCATCCGCGCCACCCGTATGTGGGGGACCTGGTATTCACTGCGTTCTCCGGTTCGCATCAGGACGCGATCAAAAAGGGATTGGCGGCGCTGGACAAGCAAGGTATCTGGGACGTGCCGTATCTGCCGATCGATCCGGCGGACGTGGGCCGTACCTATGAGTCCGTGATTCGCGTCAACAGTCAGTCTGGAAAGGGGGGCGTTGCTTATCTGCTCGAGCGCGACTATCAGCTCGTGTTGCCTCGCCGGCTGCAGATTGAGTTCAGCCGCGTCGTGCAGGAGGCGGCGGACACGTCGGGCAAAGAGCTGAGCTCGCAGGAGCTTTGGGCATTGTTTGAAGCCGAGTACCTTGCGTCGAACGGACCGATTGCGTATCGCTCGCATCAGTTGGTGGCAGCATCCGGCGATGGGGCCGACCGTGAGCGAATCACGCTGCAGATTCAGGACGACGGTTCGCCGTTGACGCTTCATGGGAGCGGCACGGGACCGATTGATGCCGCTGTGCGTGCGTTCAATCTGCCGATCGATGTAGTGGGGTACCACGAGCATGCGGTTGGGTCGGGAAGCGATGCGGTGGCGGTCGCCTATGTGGAGGTCTCAACGGGACCGGGAAGTGTAATGTTTGGTGTGGGGCGCCACTCCAACATCATCACGGCGTCGCTGTTGGCGGTCGTCTCCGGTATCAACCGGGCGTTCCGCGCAGGCGCCCTGCCCCGGCTGCAGCGCGCCGCGCGGGCATAAAGCCACTCTCGCTCGGCCACGGGGGGCGCGTGAGGCGCCCCTTCGCGTGCGCCTTCAACAGCAGCTTAGCTACCGCGGTGCACAGCGTGCAGCGCATCATGTTTGCGCCCACAATATCTCGAATGCGGGCGTATCTCTTACCAAACGTGTCGCAGTGGTGTAAAAATCAACCGTGGGCGCACGTGGGGATGAGCGTGGGAACGGACACAATCTCGGAGATCGTCAGCAACTATGAGCTGACGATTGCCTGCGAGAAGTGCGGCGCACAAACGCAGAAAACCATCGGTTGGATCCGGCAGCATCGCGACATGAAATGCCCGCAATGCGAGGCGGTGATTGTGCTCAACACCTCGCGGATCACAGGAACCATCCGCAGCGTCGAGCGACGGCTCGGCGATCTGCAGAGTCAACTGACGGAACGAATCCGAAAGTTGTGAGGGTCCGTGGCGTCAGCAATTGCCGGCGAAGCTGCACCGACACCGGGCGCGAGCACCGTCTGCAGCGCAGCTGCCGCCTGCGTTGGAATGACCACGGTGGCACGTAGCCCCGGGTGATTATCACCCAGCTGCAGCACCCCGCCGTGAACCTTGGCGACGGATGCAACCAGCGCCAGTCCCAGCCCAACGCCAGGGGTACCACGGCTCGCATCGCCGCGATAGAAGCGCGCTGCGACCTTCGGCTTCTCCTCATCCGGAATTCCAGGCCCGTCGTCAGCTACGGAAATCTGGATCCGACTGCCGGCGAGCTCGTGCACCTCCACGCTGATAGCCCCGCCCGCGCTCGTATACTTCAGCGCATTGTCTATCAAGTTCCCGATGGCCTGCGCCAACAGCACCGGGTCACCGGACAAGTGAGCCGGGGCCGTTCCGCGGTACGACAGCGTGACGCCCTTGAGCTCGGCAGCCGGCAGGTAGAAATCGACCGCCTGCCGTCCCAGGTCGGCGGCATTCACCGGCACGAACCCGGAACGGCGCATCCCGGTATCGATCTCGGCCAAGCGCAGCAGCGCGTTGAATATCAGAATGACCCGGTCGACGTCGACGACCGCCCCGTCAATCTCAGCGAAGGTTTCCTCGGGGTCCGGACGCGTCAAGGACAGCTCTTCCAGCCGCGACCGCAGCTCAGCGAGCGGCGTGCGCAAGTCGTGCGCAATCGAGTTGGAAACGTCGCGCACACCGTGCAACAACTGCTCGATCTGATCGAGCATGCCATTGATGGTCATCGAGAGCGTGTTCAGCTCATCGCCGGCCGCGTTCGTGGGAAGACGATGGCTCCAGTCGCCTCGCACAATGGCCTGTACCGTGTTGTGAATGCCATCGACGCGCATCAGAACGGCACGGCGGATCAGCAGGCCGCCTACAGCGCCGGCGATCGACAACACGGCGATCGCGGCTGCCAAGCCGAGCCAGAAGCGAGCAGCCAACGGCGCGAACAAGGCTTGATCCCGGCCCACGAGCAACCGATAGCCGCCGGGGAGCTCGTTCTCCACTAACATGGCACGCGTGTGGGAACCCGACAACGTGATCGGCAGGTCATATTCACCAGGCTCGCCTGGAACCAATGCGGGCCAAGAAGGCAGATTCCCGGACAGTCGGTGCAGTGTCGGGTCGGCGAACAGCAGGATGCGCTCGCCGGGAATCTGCATTCCCACGCGACTGTCGATGTAGGTCGACAGCCCCGAGGCACCCTGGCGACGGAAAATCTCGGTCAATCGCTGGGAGTCGGTACGCAGACCTTCCCGGCGCGCGTCCTGCAAGGTCACGTAGTAGGCATACCACAGAGGTGCCGCAAACAGGATGAGCGCCGCAATGCCGAATGCGACGTATCCGAACGCCAGCGTAAAGGCGGAAGAGCGCAGGAACTTATTCATCCGCAGTCAGCATGTATCCGGCATTGCGCACCGTTCGCAGCAGCGGCCGCTCCGCATCCGACTCGATTTTTTGCCGCAACTTGCTGATGTGCACATCCACAACATTCGTCTGAGGATCGAAATGGTAGTCCCAGACGTTCTCCAGCAACATCGTGCGGGTGACCACTTGTCCCGCGTGACGCATCAGGTACTCGAGGAGCTTGAACTCCTGCGGCTGCAGTGCAATGGCGCGGCTGCCGCGCGATGCCTTACGCGATAGCAGATCGACATGCAGGTCGCCGACCCGCAGGCTCGTCTGGGTGCTACTGCCCTGAACGCGTCGATTCAGCGCGTCGAGACGCGCCAGGAGCTCGCCAAACGCGAACGGCTTGGTGAGGTAATCGTCTCCGCCACTCTTGAGGCCCTTGATGCGCTCATCCACGTCCGACAAAGCACTCAGAATCAGGATCGGAGTGCGATTGCCCGCTTTGCGCAGCGCTTCGATGATCGCCAGGCCATCGATCTGCCCCGGCAACATGCGATCCATGATGATGACGTCGTACGGCTCGCTGGCCGCCAGAAACAGGCCATCGCGGCCATTGTCGGCATGGTCGGCCACGTGACCGGCCTCCTGCAGGCCTTTGACTACAAAGCGAGTGACCCGCTCGTTGTCCTCGACCAGCAATACTTTCACGGCAGCCCTCGCATCGTTGGATACATGGCTCAGACGGTGGCAGGCTCATGGGACGTGGAGGGCTGCCCGGGGGCGGTCCCTGCGGGGTGCTTGCGACCGAGCCGCTCGTTGAATCGATCCAGGTAGAGATACACCACGGGCGTCGTAAACAACGTCAACAACTGACTCAGGATCAGTCCGCCGACCATCGTATAACCCAACGGCTTGCGCAGCTCCGAGCCCGTGCCGTTCTCCAACATCAGCGGCAATGCTGCAAGCAACGCTGCCAGGGTGGTCATCATGATCGGGCGAAAGCGCAACAGACAGGCCTGCCGGATGGAGGCTTCCGGGGTCAGGGCCTGCTCGCGCTCCGCCTGGATGGCGAAGTCGACCATCATGATGCCGTTCTTCTTGACGATACCGATGAGAAGAATGATGCCGATCAGCGCCATCACCGACAGATCGATGTGGAAGATCAACAACATCAACAGAGCGCCAACGCCCGCCGAGGGCAGGGTCGACAGAATTGTCAGTGGATGGATGTAGCTCTCGTAAAGCATGCCCAGGATGATGTACACCACGACCAGCGCCGCGAGAATCAGGTACGGCTGGGACTTCAGCGACGACTCGAACGCCTGGGCCGTACCTTGGAACGTACCCAGCATCGAAGCCGGCAATCCGATCCGTGCGGACATGTCGTTGATGGCGTCGACCGCGTCACCCAGAGCGGCACCCGGTGCCAGATTGAACGACAGGGTGACGGCGGGGAACTGTGCCTGGTGGTTCACCGATAACAGGCTCACGTGGTGGGTGTCAAAATGGGCAAACGTGGAGATCGGTACCTGTTGACCGGTGATGGGCGACTTCACATACAGTTTGTTCAGAGTATTCGGATCGCTCTGCAGCTCAGGGGTGATTTCCAGGATCACGTGATAGGAGTTGAGCTGAGTGAAGAACTGCGCGGCCTGGCGTTGGCCGAAGGCGTCATACAGCGTCGCGTCGATCTGGGCCGGCTGAATGCCGAAACGAGCGGCTTCATCGCGGTCAATCTCGAGTGACAGCATGGTGCCGTTCGTCTGTTGATCCGTGGCAACATCGCGAAGCATGGGTAGCTTCTGCATCTGCGCGAGAAGCTTCGGAGCGTAGGCATTCAGCTCGTTGAGATCCGAATCCTGCAAGGTGTACTGGTACTGCGTGCGCGCCGGACGACCGCCCACACTGAGATCCTGGGCGGCCTGCAGGAACAGGGCCGCACCTTTCACCTGGGCAAGCTTCGGTCGCAGGCGCGCAATGATCTCGTCCGCAGTTGCCTTGCGCTGATTGCGCGGTTTCAGATCAATGATGACGAACCCGTTATTGACCGGCCGCGAGCCACCCAGAAAGCTCGCCGAATTGGCTACGTCCGGGTCGGCCGCGACCACCGCCATCAACTCATGCTGCAATCTCAGCATCTCGGTAAACGATACATCCTGTGAAGCATCCGACACGCCGTTGATGACGCCCGTGTCCTGCTGAGGGAAGAATCCCTTCGGCGTATATACATACAAGACGCCCGAAAGCACCACGGTCAGCAAGAACACGATCAACGTCGGCTTCTGATGCTCGAGAACGAAATCCAGGCCGCGCGTGTAATGCTCCAACAGCCACTCGAAGCCTCGCTCGATGACCTGGTAGGCGCGGCCGTGCTTCACGTTGCGCTCATCGCGCAGGAACCGCGAGCACATCATCGGCGACAGCGTCAGGGACACAAACGCCGAGACCAGGATGGTCATCGTCACCGTGACGGCAAATTCCCGGAACAAGCGACCGATGATGCCGCCCATGAGCAGCAACGGAATGAACACAGCAATGAGCGACAGACTGATCGACAGGATGGTGAAGCCGATTTCCCGGGATCCCTTCAGCGCCGCCTCCAGGGGCGAGAGGCCTTCCTCTATGTGCCGATAGATGTTTTCGAGCATCACGATGGCATCGTCGACCACGAAGCCGACCGCAATGGTGAGGCCCATCAATGAGAGATTGTCGAGCGTGTAGCCCACCCCGTACATGAGGGCTGCCGTGCCGAATAAAGCCAGAGGAACGGTGACACCCGGAATCACCGTGGCCCAGAAGTTGCGCAGGAACAGAAAGATGACCATCACCACGAGGGCGATAGTCAGCAGGAGAGTGAACTCGACGTCATGCACCGACGCCTGAATGGTCGTGGTCCGGTCAACAATCGTGTCGACTTTGATGGAGGGCGGAACAGAGGCGAGCGCCCGGGGCATCAGCTTGTTCACGCTCTCGACTGTATCGATCACGTTCGCGCCGGCCTGCTTGAACACCAGCATCATGATGCCGTTCTTGCCGTTCTGGAAGGCGAGCGCCAGATGGTCCTCGGGCCCCTCGACCGCAACCCCGATATCGCGAATCCGCACCGGCGCGCCGTTCTTGTAGGCCACGATGACATCGTTCCAGGGAGCGGCCTTCAACAACTGATCGTTGTCGTAGATCGCGAAGCTGTGGCGCACGCCGTTGATGGAGCCCTTCGGAGAGTCCACCGTCGCCGCGTTGATGACGGTGGCAATGTCCTCCAGCTGGATGCCGAGCGCCGCGATCTTCGCAGGGTCGACCTGGACCCGCACCGCGGGTTTCTGCTGCCCACCCAGCGATACCTGCGATACGCCCGGGATGCGGGAAATCTGTTGCGCGAGGACGTTCTCGGCGTAATCGTCCACCTGGGTGAGCGGCAGAACATCCGAGTGAGCTGACATCACGAGGATCGGAGAATCGGCGGGATTGACCTTACGATACGACGGCGGGGACGGCAGGTTCTTCGGCAACTGTCCGCCGGCCGCGTCGATGGCCGACTGCACATCCTGCGCCGCGCCATCGATGCTGCGACCGAGGTCGAACTGAATCGTGATCTGCGTCGTTCCCAACACGCTGGAGGACGTAAGCTGCGTTACACCCGGTATGGCGGCGAACTGGGTCTCGAGCGGCGTGGCCACCGCGGAAGCCATCGTCTCAGGGCTGGCACCGGGCAGTTTTGCCGACACCTGAATGGTCGGAAAATCGACCTGCGGCAACGGCGCAACCGGCAGCATTGGAAAGGCGACGATACCGATCAGCAATATCCCCGCCATCAAGAGGGATGTGGCAATCGGCCGCCGGATGAACGGCTCTGAAATACTCACGGCTCGGTCTTCCCAACGAGCTCCCGACCCGCCGCTTCACGCGCGACCTTCACGTGCACGCCCGGTTGTAGACGGTACTGATTGCTGGTCACGACCCTTTCTCCTGCGGAGAGGCCGGTCCGCACGACCATGACCGAGCCGCTCTCCTCGCCCACCTTCAACGGCCGCATCTCGACGGTCGAGTCCGTTTTGACAACGTAGGTGAACATGCCATCCGGGCCCCTCTGCACAGCAGCGGCCGGGATGGTGAGCGCGCCTTTGTCCATTCGTACGAGCACCCGCGCATCGACGTACTGACCCGGCCACAGCTGGTTCTGCGGGTTGGGGAAAACGGCCTTCAGCCGGATCGTGCCGGTGCTCTGATCGATCTGGTTGTCCACGAGCGTGACCGTGCCTCGATCCAACTCCCTGGAGCCATCGCGCGACAGCGCTTCCACGGTGACGGTCCCGGCGCTCAGGGCACTGCCGATCGCACTCAGTGAGTCTTCCGGCAACGTGAAAATCAGGGAGATCGGCTGCAGCTGGGTGACTACCACGATACCGTTGGTATCGGTCGCGCGGACATTGTTACCTGCATCGACACGACGGATTCCCGTACGCCCCTGGATGGGCGAGGTGATCGATGTGTACTGCAGTTGAGTACGGGCGTTGTCGATACTCGCCTGGTCTCCTTTGATCTGCGCTTGCAGACCGGCGACCGTCGCCCGTTGCGCATCCAAAGTCTGCTTGCTGGCGAGGTTCTCGGGCGCCAAGGTCACATAGCGATCGAGGTCGGCCTGGGCACTGCGCAACTGAGCTTCATCCTTGGCCTTCTGCGCCAGGGCCTGATCGAGTGCGGCCTGGAACGGGCGGGGATCGATTTGCGCCAGCAGATCCCCCTTGTTGACCATCCTGCCTTCCTCGAAGGCAATCTTCTGCAGCTCTCCATCCACACGGGCCGTCACCGTGACGGTGTTGAAGGCCTGAATGGTACCGAGCCCATCGAGGTAGATCGGCACGTCGGCCCGCTTGGCGTCGGCGACATCCACGGGGATCGGTCCACCACCGTCATGCGGTCGACCCGCGGCGTCACTGCGCCGATCGGGGAGCCACAGCCAGATCGCCGCGGCCAGCAGCGCCACGGCACCGCCCAACCAGCGAGGACTCTTGATCAGACGACGCACGATAGCCATAAACTCGTTACTCAACCTTGGGCAGCCGTCTGCCGCCAACCGCCCCCCAGGGCGTTGAACAGTTGCACCAGCGCCTGCAGGTGGGCGAACCTGACCTGGACCAGGGAGTCTTCCGCACTGAAGAGCGTGGTCTGCGTATTCAACACCGTGAGCACGTTGACCGTGCCGGCGTGAAGCTGGATCTCGGTGATCTCATAAGCGCGGCGGGCCTTCGCCACCGCATCCTGTTGCCGCCGATATTGCTCCGCCGTCTGCTGCGAGGCCACCAGGGCATCCTCGACATTGCTGAAGGCCGAGATCACCGTCTTGTGGTAGTCGGACAGGAGCTCGTCGTAGCGCGCTTTGTTCAGTCGGTAGCCGCCGACCAGCGCTCCGCCCTGAAAGATATCCTGGGCGAGGCTGCCAGCCAGCGAGAACACCCGATTGGCGGGCGAAATGAGCCCCGCCAGCGCCGAGCTCGCCCAACCGCCGCTGGCCGTGAGGTCGATACTGGGCAGGAAAGCTGCCCGGGCGGCCTGGATATTGGCATTGGCAGCAATCAATTGCGCCTCGGCCTGCGCCACGTCGGGACGGCGCGCCAGGAGCTCCGATGGCAGGCCGGGGCCCACTTCGGGCTCCCGGAGGTCCTCGAGAGTGCCCGCGGGAGCGGCCAGATCCTGAGGCATCTTCCCGGTGAGGACCGCGAGGGCATCTTCGGATTGCCGCAACTGCTGGCGCAGCGGCGGGATGGAAGCATTGATGACCGCCACGGTGGTGGCCTGCTGAGCCACGTCCAGGGCATTCGCCGTACCCACCGTTGCCTCGAAGGTTAGGTCCTTTAGGATCGTCTGAGCCGTCGAAAGATTGCGCTGCGCGACGTCCAACCGGTCGTGCAATTCCAGGGCTTGGAAGTACGTAGTCGCAATGCTGGTCATCACCGTCAGTTCAACCGTTGCCCGGTCGTAGCGCGACGCCTTCGCCGTGGAACGCGCCGCGTTCAGCAGAGCTTGGTTCTTCCCCCAGAAATCTAATTGGTAGCTCGCCGAGGCCTGCGCGGAGAATTGGTTGTAATGGATAGGATGGGTACCGGGAGCCGCAAGCGCCGAGGGTTTCGCCTGCTGGCGGCTGGCGTTAAAGCCGACGCCGACCGCGGGGAGCAGCGGTGCACCTGCGATCAGCACCTGCGCATCCGCTTGCCGGACCCGGGCAATGGCGGAGGTTATGTCGTCGTTGGCCTGTCGCCCCTCGGAAATCAGCTCGTTCAGCTGAGACGACCCAAAGGCCGTCCACCAATCGGCTGACGGCCAAGCATTTACCATAGTTGCCGCACCCGCCGGCGGCGGCGGGTTGGGAGATGACGGCTTCGGTGGCGGACCCGCACGCGTGGTCGCAATTGCGTCGGTCGCCTGCGCAGCGGCCGCCGACTCGCCCGCTGTTCGCGTTGTATCAACGCTCCAGCCGGCGGGGATAGAAATGTCAGGACGCTTGTAGTGAGGCCCGAGTACGTTGCACGCTGCAAGCAGGAGCGTCACGCAAGCAATTGCACAAAAATGGATCGGGTCCCTGGGTTTCACAGCGCGGCGGAAATACCTTCGATTCAGCCTCACAGGCTGCATGTTGGGAGGTTGCCGGCAGATGGGCGAAAAATTAATTTCCGTTAACCGGCGGAGCCGGACCGCCGACCGCGTGCTATGCAGCATGATTACTCTATTATATTCATACACATAGGGACGATTCCGCAGGTTGATTCACAAGAGTGGCTCAGCCGGTCGGGGACCGCCGGTCGAGCATTGAACTTCATCGACTGTGAGTTATATTCGGAGCTCGCGCGCATGAGTGGGAACGGTAGATGAACACCACATTGGACCTGTTTGAAGCGGCCACTGTGTCGCTGACACGGGCCACGCCCATCAAGGATCGAATCGCGGATGCCTACAGAAATTACCTCGTGCATATCCACGAGGAAGATCTTCCTGCGGACGTGTGCGAAGAGTTTCGTGCGCTGGCTGACGCGCTTACCCACGTGGGGCCGGAGCTGCGTGGCGACGACCCGCTGAAAGCCACAGTCCGGAAGATGTCCAACAGTGATGCTGAAATCGCTGCTTCCGCGGTAGTTCGGATGTTCGGTGCCGTGTCTCGCGCGAGGGCAGCGGCGCCGCGCGAGCGCGAAGTGAGCGCGACGAATGTAGTGCCGCTGCATGCGGCGACCGGCTGAAAGGCCGGCATCCTGCGAGACAGGCTCCCTAGTCCATCTTGAATTCGATGGTATCCCAGCGCGTCGTATCCTCATGCCGAGCCTGGCGCTTGATGGCATCGACCAGCGCCCGCTCGTCCCAGTCCACGATCTCATCCGCCAGATCGGCCAGCACCTTGGGCACCGGAGCCTGGGAGCCGAACGGCTTCATGAGAACCACCGGCTTCTGGCTGGCCTGGGCATAGAGCAATTGGAAGGTCAGCATGTCCTGCGAGACCGCATAGAGGCTCGACAGGGCAATGATCACCTCCACCGGCGCGATCTGCTTGCGCAGCCCCTCCTTCTGCGCCTCCTTGTCGCCATCCGGGCGCAGCTCGGGCTTGCTCGTATTGCGGTAGAAGAAGTTCCGAGCGCTCTCGAGATACTCGAAGACCCGCAAATAATCGTCGCTGTCTTCCCACAGGTGGGTGACGAACAACCGGATGGGATTGGCCTGCGACATGGCGGTGCACTGCGGCTCGATTGCCTACGGAGGTCTTCAGTCTCGCACAAGCGTGGCGAGCGCGAAACTCGGCGGCGCGGCGCCACCCGGCGACAGGTTTGCTCTCCCGTACGCGGATACGGGACTATAGAATGTATGGTTTGATATAAGGATCGATACGTGCGGCTGCTCGTCTATAACATTCGCTACGCTACAGGTACCGGTCCCTCGTTCCATCTACCCCTCCCAGGCGCGGGCTACCTGCGCAGTAACCGCAAGGTCCTGGATGGCATCACGGACTTCATCCGCCACGAACACCCGGACGTCGTTGGCCTCATCGAGGTCGACACCGGTTCCATCCGCACGGGCATGGTCAATCAGGCTGAGCACATCGCCGGCGAAATCGGCCACTACTCCACGTTTCAGTGCAAGTACGGAACCGGGTCCGTCAATAACTTCGTGCCCATCGTGCGCAAGCAGGCCAATGCGTTCCTGTCGGCACCGCATGTGCACGGCGAGCGGTTCCACTACTTCGACACCGGCATCAAGCGCCTCATCATTGAGCTCGAGCTCGATGATGTCTGTGTGTTTCTCGTACACCTGTCGCTGAAATTTCGCCATCGTCAGTACCAGCTCCGCTCCCTGCACGACCTCATCGTACAGTCGCCGAAGCCGGTCATCGTCGCGGGTGACTTCAACACGTTCTGGGGTACCCACGAGATCTATCTGTTCATGCGCGCGGCGGGACTGCGAAGTGCCAACTCCGCGGGGCTGCCCTCCTTCCCGGCGAAAGTGCCGCGCGTAGAGCTGGATTTCATACTCGTCAGTGAGGGAATCGAAGTGACGGACTTCAGGGTGCCGGATGTGCGCTTCTCGGATCATCGCCCCCTCGTATGCGATTTTCACGTGCCACCGGGCGCGGCCTCGCGTCGCACCGCGGCAGCCTGAGCCATGAGCGAGCCTTCCTGGAAAGTCGACACCGACGCCGACGCCGTCGTCTGGCTGACTCTCGACAAACCGAACACCTCCGCCAACGTTCTGTCGAGCCATGTCCTGCGCGAGCTCGGCACGATCCTCGAGCCCTTCGTACGCAATCCGCCCCGGGCCCTGATCGTGATTTCCGGCAAGAAGAGCGGCTTCATCGCCGGCGCCGACATCAAGGAATTCACCGGTATCACCGATGTCGAGAAAGGGTTCGCGCTGATCCGCTCCGGTCAGGAAGTCCTGAATCGCCTGGAGGCGCTGCGCTGTCCGACCGTCGCGGCCATCCATGGATTTGCGCTGGGTGGGGGGCTCGAGCTGGCTCTCGCGTGTCGTTACCGCGTAGCCGTCAACGACGAGAAGCTTTCGCTGGGCCTTCCCGAGGTGCAGCTGGGCATTCATCCGGGGTTTGGCGGAACGGTCCGGTCCGTGCGACTCGTCGGAGTCCGGCCGGCGATGGAAATGATGCTGACGGGCAAGCCGGTTCGAGCTGACAAAGCGCTGCGCATCGGGCTCGTGGACGAGCTGGTCGCCGCGGACAGGCTACGAGCCGCCGCGAAGGACATTGCACTGAAGTCGCCGGCACCACGCCAGCCCGCTTTCAGCGAGCGGGTGTTGAGTTGGCCCATCATCCGGCGGTTCGTGCAGGGCAAGCTGGAAGCTCAGGTCGCCTCGCGCGCGCGCCGCGAGCACTACCCTGCTCCGTACGCGATCATCGATCTGTGGTCGCGGGGTGGAAACTCCTTTGAGGCCGAAGCTGAATCCATTGCCAACCTCTTCCTGACACCGACTTCCCGCGGGCTGGTTCGAGTTTACCTGCTGCAGGATCGCCTCAAGGCGGCCGGCGGTAAGGGCGCGCCGGACGTCAAGCACGTGCATGTCGTCGGAGCGGGTGTGATGGGCGGAGACATTGCCGCCTGGTCCGCGCTGCGTGGCTTCACCGTGACGCTGCAGGATCGCGGCGTCGAGCTGATCGAGCCGGCCCTCGAGAGAGCCCACCAGCTCTTCGACAAGCGAATCAAGGACCCGACAAAGAACAAGGAGGCCCGTGACCGCCTGAAGATGGACGTCGAAGGCGTCGGTGCGGCCGACGCGGACGTCATCATCGAAGCCATCTTCGAAAAGCTCGAAGCGAAGCAGGAACTGTATGCGCGCCTCGAGCCGCGCATGAAGCGGGGTGCGATCCTCGCGACCAACACGTCCAGCCTGATGTTGGAGCCACTCACCGCGCGGCTGGCGCAGCCCGAGCGCCTGGTCGGACTGCACTTTTTCAATCCGGTGCCGCAGATGCCATTGATTGAGATCGTGCAGTCGGAACGAACCGATCCCGCGATCCTGCAGGCCGCCGTCTCATTCGCGCGCAAGCTCGACAAGCTCCCGGTGCCCTGCCGCAGCGCGCCCGGGTTCATCGTCAATCGAGTGCTGATGCCTTACCTTCACGAGGCAATGTACGCCGCGCAGGAAGGGGTTCCGCTCGCCGTGATCGACAAAGCCGCGGTGGATTTCGGCATGCCGATGGGGCCGATCGAGCTCGCGGACGTCGTCGGGTTGGATGTCGCAACTCACGTGGGCGAGATTATCGCGGCGGAGCTGGGACGGCCGGCTCCCGACCTGGCGCGGCTGCGAGAGCTCGTCGCCGCGAAGAAGCTGGGCCGCAAGAGCGGCGCGGGCTTCTATACGTGGACGGACGGCAAACCGCAAAAGCCCCCCGCCAATGCCCTGCAGGCGCCCGAGGACCTCATCGACAGACTGATCCTCATCCTGGTGAACGAGTGCGTCGCCTGCCTGCGCGAGAAGGTCGTCGAGGACCCTGATCTGGTGGACGCGGCCGTGATCTTCGGAACGGGCTTCGCCCCCTTCCGGGGCGGGCCCCTGGCTTACGCACGCAGCCGTGGAATCGTTGAAGTGGTGGGCCGTTTGGGTGAGTTGGCAAGCCGATTCGGCCCCCGCTTCCAGGCGGACGCGGGCTGGGCACTCTTGCAGATGAAACCGTGACAGAGTCGCCGGTGGGACAAAGGTCCTGTGCTACCATCGTCGGGATCGACGCACCCACTTTGGAATTGTCGCGTCAGGCCCAGTGAAATGCAGGCAGAACGCGAAGCCAGCGTTCAATTACTCAAAACGTTCGCGCCCCTCGATGGACTCAAGCGCGACAACCTCGCCGCGCTCGCCAAGAAGGTGAGCGTAAAGACACTGCCGGCCGGCCGGCTGTTGTTCAAGGAAGGCGATACCGACAAGCGTACGATCTGGCTGGTTTCCGGCACGGCGGAAATCCGTGAAGGCGACCGGACCATCGCGATGATCCGCGGCGGCACACCGGACGCACGCGGTCCGCTGTATCCAAAGACTCCGAGAAAAGTCAGCGCACGCGCGGTGGATGAGATCAGCTATCTCTCCATCGACAGCGAGTTGCTCGATGTCATGATCACGTGGGACCAGACAGGTACCTACGAGGTCTCGGAATTGCAGGCGCAGATGGAGGGCGCGGGCAGCGACGATTGGATGACCACGCTGCTGCAGACCAAGTCATTTCATCGCATTCCGCCCGCCAACATCCAGGCCATATTCCTGCGCCTGCAACGCACGCCATTTCGCGCGGGCGAAATCGTCATCAAGCAGGGTGACGAAGGCGACTTCTTCTACATCATCGTGAGTGGCAAATGTGTTGTCACCCGCGAGACGCCGTTGAATCGCGAAGGCATCAAGCTCGCGGAGCTGAGCGTGGGCGACACCTTCGGCGAGGAAGCACTGATTGCCGAAGCCAAGCGCAATGCCACGGTGACGATGCTGACGGACGGCGTGCTGATGCGGCTCAACAAGCAGGACTTCCGCGAGCTCATGAACGAGCCGCTGCTGCAATGGGTGAACCATGACCGGGCGCGCGAGATCGTGGAGAAACAAGGCGGCCGCTGGCTGGATGTCAGGTTGCCCAGCGAGCACCAGAACCTGTCCATCGAGGGCTCGCTCAACATCCCGCTGTATTTCATCCGTCTGAAGTTGTCTGCGCTCGACCGCAACACCCCTTATGTCGTGTACTGCGATACCGGAAGGCGCAGCTCCGCTGCGGCCTACATTCTCGTGGAGCGGGGATTCGACGCCTACGTCTTGCAGGGTGGGCTGACCAACAGCCCAGTCGCCCTGCGACGCTCAGCGTAGGGTCGCGCCTATCGGCGCGCCTTCGCACCCCTCGCCTTCGCCGCTGCGGCTTTGCGCCCCGGCTAGGAAGTTGGCGCGCGCCAGCGCGCCTCACATGGTGTGCGTAGCCTTGTCACCGGACAAAGCCCCAGCAAGGTAGGTCTCGATCTTCTTCTGGGTCTGGCCGCGGTCCTGGTCGCTGAATTGCACGCCGATGCCCGCCGTGCGCTTGTTCTGAGCCCCCTTGGGAGTGACCCAGATCACGCGCCCGGCCACGGGCAGCTTCTCGTCCTCGCCCATCAGGTTCAGCAGCATGAACACTTCATCGCCGAGCCGATAGTTGCTGTTGGTGGGAATGAACAGGCCTCCGTTCTTCACGAACGGCATATAGGCCAGATACAAAGCACTCTTGTCTTTGATCGTCAGCGTGAGAAGACCTGGTTTATTGCCACCCGCTCGCATTCCTACCTCTCGAGGCGCCGGAACAATGTCTCCAGCGCCAGCCCCCGATTGATCGGCGAATCGAGCGCCGCCCTGAGGTCGCGGACCCCGTCCAGCAGCTCGAACAGCCCCCGTATATTCAAGACCGTCTGCGGGCGTTGCAAATAGGTTACAGCGCCCACTTCTGTCAAAAAGGCGGCGGACACCCCCTGGTCGCGAATTCGTTCCGTGAGCCAGTTCTCAAAGCATCGCAGGCGGAGCGGCAGCTCGGCTCGCGACCAGCGTTCCGCGGTTGCGACGGGGTCGGACCGTCCTGCCGCCGCATCTTCCAGGCCACGGCGCACTTCGGTCCCAATCTGAACCACCGCCTCCGGGTCGGACTCCGCCGCCAACAAGGGCGCCTCGCCGAGTATGTCGAGGACCGCATTCCAATTGCCCTTGCCACGCGTGGACTCGAGCCAGGCAACCGCCGCGGACCGTTCGGGCGCGGCGATCCGGATCCGCTGGCAACGGCTCAGGATGGTGGCCGGGAGCCGCGAGGGCTGTGTCACGACGAGTATGAGCACGGTCCGCGGCGGTGGCTCTTCAAGGGTCTTCAGGAGCGCGTTGGCCGCGAAGCGGTTCAGCACATCGGCCGGCGAGATCACACCGACCTTGTAGCCACCCTGGTGGCTGGTGAGAGACAGCTCCTCACCGAGCTCGCGGATCTGCTCGATGCGGATCTGCTTCGAATCATCGACCGGATGCACTCGTACCCAGTCCGGATGTTGATCCTTATCGGTGCCGAGCACCCTGCGCGCCGTCCAGCTCGCCAGCCACTCACCGCCGGCGCCCGGAGCTTCGTGAATCAACAGGGCGTGCGGCATCCGGTCCGCCTCATGAGCGGCCCGGAGCGAGGCCATTTCCTTTTCGAGCCAGGGAACGCTCACAGGGTCTGCAACACCGCGGTGACTTGCTGAGTGACGGTCGGCAGCGCCGCGGCAGCATCGATGACACGCACCCGCCGGGGTTCCGCGCGCGCGATACGCAGATAACCCTGGCGAACACGCTCAAAGAATTCAGCGGCCTCCGCCTCGAAACGATCGGCGGCGAGGCCGGATCGGCCGCGCGCGCGCGCCAGACCGACTTCGACAGGCAGATCCAACAGCAATGTGCAGTCCGGGTACAGATCGCCGTGCACGGCCTGAGCAAGACTCTCGATCCAGGCCAGGTCCATGCCGCGCCCATACCCCTGGTAGGCACGCGATGCATCCGTAAAACGATCGCACAGTATCCATTCGCCCCGCTCGAGCGCCGGCCGGATGAGGTTTTCGACATGAATGCTGCGGGCGGCAAACATCAGCAAAGTTTCGGCTCGGGGCGAGACGGCTTCTTCGCCTCGATCCAGGACGATCCTGCGGACACGTTCGGCGAGCGGAGTTCCGCCCGGCTCCCGTGTGACGCGCGCGGCAATTCCCCGGGCCGCCAGCCAGTCGCTCACGAGCTGTGCCACTGTTGATTTGCCGGCGCCCTCGATGCCCTCGAGGGTGATGAAGCGTCCTCTAGCGGGCGATGTCGCCATGAGCTCCCGTCTCGGTCTGTCCCTTCTGTGGCTTGTGCTGCTGGGCTCGCAAGTGTTCGAGATAGCTCTTCACGGCCGCGTTGTGCTCTTCGAGGGTCTTGGAAAAATGGTGTCCACCGTCGCCGGTGGCAGTGGCTACAAAGTAGAGCTCACCCGTTTCCTGCGGCTTCACAGCCGCGAACACGGAGTCGCGCCCGGGCAACGCAATCGGGGTCGGTGGCAGCCCGGCCCGAGTATACGTGTTGTAGGGTGTATCAGTCGTCAGGTCCTTGGTCCGGATATTGCCGTCGTAGCCTGCGCCCAGACCATAGATCACCGTGGGGTCCGTCTGGAGTCGCATTCCTCTTCGCAGGCGGGCAATGAATACGCCGGCGATCCTCGGACGCTCCGCGGGCAGGCCCGTCTCCTTTTCGACGATGGAAGCGAGAATCAGCGCCTCGTAAGGAGTCTGCAAAGGCAGATCGGGACTCTTCTGCTGCCACGCTTCATCCAAAACGCGGTGCATAGCGCTGTAGGCGAGTCCCAGGATCTCAACGTCCGCAGTCCTCGCGGCGAATCGATACGTGTCCGGAAAGAAACGCCCCTCCGGAAATTCCCCTGCGTGGCCGATAGCAGCCATCACCTCCGCATCGCTCTTCCCCTGCAGCGTATGCAGTACCGCGGCGTGACTGTCGAGCAGGTGGCGGAAGTCCGCAAAACGCGAGCCCTCGACGAGTGTGAGTTGCTCGAGGACCACGCGACCTTCATCGAACAACTCGAGAATCTGCGCCGGGCTCGAAGCGGCCGGGATCTCATACAGTCCGACCTGGATCCGGGGCGCCTTGTCGTGCCGGGTAATCCGCAGGTACCACTCAATGGCGCGGGGCCGCTTCACGGCACCGAGCCTGGCCAGCTGAGCCAACACCGTGCGCACACTTTCGCCCTGCTCCACCTGGATCCGCACGACGTCGGTTGAAGGTCCGGGCGCATAGAACTGATCCTGCAGCCACCAGTAGCCGACCGCCACCGCGACGGCCAACAGCATCACAACGAGGAAAACCTTACGCATCGGCAGGCTCGCTCAGCAGAGGCTGCAGCATCGCCTGCAAATGCCGGGTGATCGGACCCGGTGTCAGGATGCGATCGTCCACCGACCGCACCGGCCAGATTCCGATGCGCGCGTTGGTCAGAAAAACCTCATCGGCCGACTGCAGGTTCTCACTGCGCAACTCGCATTCCCGCGTAGGAATGCCGAGCTGCCGGGCTTCGCGCAATACGACCCGCCGCATGACGCCGGCCACGCCGCATTGGTCGATGCGCGGTGTCAGAAGGACGGACTCGCGCACCAGGAACACGTTGGTCATGGTGCCTGAAACGAGATTTCCCGAGCTGCTGAAGAGGATGCCCTCGGCCAGCCGGGCCTCGTTCGCCATCTCGGCGCGCGCCAGGATCTGCTCCAGCCGGTTACAGTGCTTCAGACCGGCGAGCCGCGGGTTCTCGCCCAGGCGCATGGACAAGGTTCGAGTCATCACGCCATCGTGCAACTGTGCGGGATCCTCCTGCGGCCAGGGATACCGAACTGTGATGCGTGTCGCCCTCTCACGGCCCGAACGCGCATAACCGCGGGCAACCGCCTCGCCGCCGGTCACGAGAAGTTTGACAATTGCGCGCTCGACGCCACTGACCAGGCCACGAACTTCCGCTGCCATCTCTTCCCGGCCGGGAGGTTGGATTCCCAGTCGCTCGCAACCGAATTCGAGGCGCTCGAGGTGCAGGGACAGAAACCGCGGACGAGCATTGACGCAGGCGATGGTCTCAAACACGCCCTCGCCGAACTGCAAGCCCCGATCGAGGACCGATATCCCGGTGGCCGGCGTTCCGTTGACCCACACCGTCATCGGTTCGCACCGAATGCAGCCAGCATGCCGCGTGCCTTGGCCCGCGTCTCTTCCAACTCGCGGCGCGGATCGGAGTCGGCCACGATTCCGCCGCCGGCCCGCAACTCAACTGAGCGTCCGCGGACGCTCAGGGTGCGGATCAGAATATTCATGTCCATCGAGCCGTCGCGGCCGAGAAAGCCCAACGATCCGGTATAGGCGCCCCGCCCGGTCCCTTCCAATTCGGCGATGATCTGCATGCACCGGAACTTGGGAACTCCCGTGATCGTCCCGCCCGGAAAGACCGCCCTCAGAGCGCCGATGGGCGTGACATCCGAACGCAACTCGCCACTGACATTCGAAACGATGTGATGCACATGGGCGTATGACTCGATGGTCATGAGCTCGTCGACTTTCACCGTGCCCGGCTCACTGACCCGGCCGAGATCGTTGCGCTCCAGGTCGATCAACATGATGTGCTCGGCGCGCTCCTTCGGATGAGCGGCCAGCTCTCTCATTTCGGTGATGTCATCACCCTTGCGCGGGCGGGTACCCGCAATGGGACGCGTATCGATGCGACCCTTATTGATACGGACGAGGCGTTCGGGGGAGGAGCTCAGGATGGTGGTGCCTCGCCATTGCGCCAGTGCGGCGAACGGGGCGGGATTCGCTTTGCAGAGTCTATTGTAGAGCGCCCCGATATCGGGGTCCGTCGTCAGCTCGACGCGCCACGGCCGGGAGAGGTTCGCCTGATAAATGTCGCCGGCACGGACATACTCCTTCGCCCGGACCACGCGGGCGAGGTAGGCCGCGGGGTCTTCTTCGGTCACGGACTCGACGGCTATCTCGACGGGCGCAGTGGCGGTCGCCACGGTCCGGACATCCGCTTCGATCCGGTCCAATGCGGCCGCCGCCGGCGCTTCCGCGACAGCGAAGATTTTCCCGCTCGCTCGGTCGTGTAGCAGGGCCGACGGCACACGCAACGCGAACGCCCTCCATGGCAGGCCGGACGGCGGTAGTCGCAGCAGCGGCTCAATCTCCTGAGCCGCCTCGTAACTGAGAAACACGGCCCAACCGCCAACAAAGGGAAATGGCTGCATCGCAAGCGGTGGCCCACGCTCGGACAGCCACCAGTTTTCCAAGCTCGTGAGAAAGTCAGCGCCGCGCGGAGTGAAACCCTCGGCACCGACCTTCCCTTGCGCATCCAACCACAAAGCTGCCCGGGGTTCGGCAACGAGAATGCTGGTTCGACTCAGTGGACCGTCGGCAGCGCTGTCGAACAGAACGGGATAGCGTTCTGGATAACGCGCTGCCAGCCGCCGCAGTACATCCGCGGAGCCCTCGATCTCGCGGATCGAGGTCGACACCCCGTTTGCCGGCCTAGCCGTTGAAGCGCCGGAAGATGACCGAACCATTGGTGCCGCCGAAGCCAAACGAATTCGACAGCGCAACATCGACCTTCATCTTGCGCGCCGTGTTGGGCACGTAGTCGAGGTCGCAGTCCGGACCGGGGTTATGCAGATTGATCGTCGGCGGAACGATGCCGTCGCGAATCGCGAGCAGGGAGAAGATTGCCTCGACCACACCCGCGGCACCCAGGAGGTGCCCGGTCATGGACTTGGTCGAGCTCACCGCGAGCTTCTTCGCATGCTCGCCAAAGGCATTCTTCATGGCGAACGTCTCGGCCTTGTCGCCGAGCTCTGTCGAAGTCGCGTGAGCGTTGATGTACTGCACTTCGCTCGGATTGATCGCAGCGTCCTTCAACGCATTGACCATGGACAAGCGTGCACCGGCTCCATCCTCGGGAGGCGCCGTGATGTGATGAGCGTCGCCGCTCATTCCGAAACCAATCAGCTCGGCGTAGATATGGGCGCCGCGACGGCGCGCATGCTCGAGCTCTTCCAGGATGATGGCCCCACCGCCATCGCCCAGCACGAAACCATCGCGATCGCGGTCCCACGGACGACTCGCCTCGGTCGGCGCATCGTTGCGGTGTGAAAGGGCCTTCGCCTGAGCGAACCCGCCGAGCCCGGCAGGCGTCGTCGCCATCTCGCCGCCGCCGGCAATGATCAGATCCGCATCACCGTATTGGATGGTGCGCATCGCCAGACCGATCGCGTGCGTCGATGTCGTGCACGCCGTCACCACACCCAGGTTCGGACCTTTCAGTCCGTACTTGATGGACAGGTGACCGGAGATCATGTTGATGATGGAGGCCGGAATGAAGAACGGCGAGATCTTGCGAGGACCGCCCTTCACCCAGTTGTCATGCTCGGCCTCGATAGTATCGAGGCCACCGATGCCGGCGCCGGTGACAGCGCCGGCCCGTTCGGGGTCGATCTTGCTGAAGTCGATACCGGCGTCAGTAACAGCCTGCATGCCGGCAGCAACTCCGTATTGCATGAACTCGTCCATACGCCGCGCGTCCTTGGGCGTCATGTACTGCGTTAGGTCGAAGCCACGCACCGCCCCACCGAAGCGGACCGGAAATGCGGAGACATCAAACCGGGTGATCGGCCCAATGCCGCTTTCTCCGGCCACGATGGCATCCCAGGCTGATTTGATAGTACTGCCAACGGGTGAAATGATTCCGAGGCCGGTGACGACGACGCGACGCTTGCTCACACGATACCTGTATGAAGAGTCAAGGGAATGAAAGACTCGAGGCCTTGCAGCCTACACTGTCCTGCGACGGCCAAACGCCGCCGGATCCCCGGGGGCGCCTAGCCCGTGACGCGACGCGTCAGGCCTTGGTACGACGCTCGTTGATGTACTCGATGGCCTGCTGGACCGTGGTGATTTTCTCGGCGTCCTCATCGGGAATCTCGATCTCGAATTCTTCTTCCAGAGCCATGACGAGCTCGACGGTGTCGAGCGAATCAGCTCCCAGATCGTCCACGAACGACGCATCGTTCGTGACTTGTTCCTGCTTGACGCCCAGCTGCTCGGCAACGATGGCTTTGACCTGCTGCTCAACTGTGCTCATTAGCGCATTGTCCTTTTGTAGTCGTTAACTCGTAAACGCCCGCAACCGGAACGACCACTGTGGCCGGCCGGCGCGGGCGCGGTATTGTAGGGGAACACCCCCTGGGCTGCCACTCAAACAGGGTGCGAGTGGTTGTTTTTGCTGACGAATCTCAACCCAGGCGTTCCGGGGCTTAAAGTGATCGTCGCGCCCCTGGTGTGGCGCTCAACCAACGCATGCGCAGCCGTATTCACGGCATGTACATCCCGCCGTTGACGTGCAGCGTCTCCCCCGTGATGTAGCCGGCGGGATCCGAGCAAAGAAATAGAACGGTTGCAGCGATATCGGCGGCCGAGCCGAGGCGCCCCATCGGGATCTTTGACAACAGCGCGCTACGTTGGTCATCGGAGAGCGCGCGCGTCATGTCGGTGTCAATGAATCCCGGGGCCACCGCATTGACCGTGATTCCGCGCGAGGCGACTTCCTGGGCCAGCGACTTGGTAAAGCCCAGAACACCTGCTTTGGCTGCCGCATAATTAGCCTGCCCGGGATTACCCGTCACGCCGACGATCGATGTCAGATTCACGATGCGGCCGTGACGCTCCTTCATCATCCGCTTCAGACAGGCCTTGGAGAGTCGAAAGACCGACGTCAGGTTGGTGGCAATGACCTGATCCCAATCATCCTGCTTCATGCGCAGCAGCAAAGTGTCGCGGGTGATCGCCGCGTTGTTGATCAGGATGGTGGGCATCTGGCCGGCCGCTTCCAAGTCCTGCAACAGGGCATCGATCGAACCCGCATTGCCCACATCCAGAACGACGCCCCGACCGTTGTATCCATGCGACGCCAGGCTCGCGGAGAAGGCCGCCGCCCCTTCCGCCGTGGTGGAGGTGCCCACCACAGTGGCCCCCGCGCGAGCCAGCGACAGGGCAATCGCATTGCCAATTCCCCGGGAGGCCCCTGTAACCAGCGCAACCTTGTTCTCGAGCACTTTGCCGTTTCCTCTTGCCAATTAACGCTGGGTCGCGGCGAGCGCGGCATCCAGGCTCGCCGGATCTTCGAGCGCCGCGAATTCGAGACCCTCGCGCTTCTCGATGCGGCGGTTGAGCGCCGACAGGACCTTGCCCGGACCGCATTCAATCATCTGGCTGATGCCCTCGTTCGCCAGCGCCTGAACGGTCTTCCACCATTGCACCGGACGGGAGAGCTGCTGGCTCAAGTGAGTACGAATTTCGGCAGGTTGATCGTGAACGGCCACATCCACGGGACTCAGGCATCGGATCGCCGGCGTGCGGATCTCGATTTGCGCCAGACGCTCGCCGAGCCGCTGACCCGCGCTTCGCATGAGACTGCTGTGCGAGGGTACGCTGATCGGCAGCGGCATCACCTTCTTGGCGCCCTTGGCCTTGGCCGCCTCGGCGGCCCGCTGAACAGCCGCGGTCTGCCCGGCGATGACCACCTGTCCACGCGAATTGAAGTTCACGGCTTCAACGATTTCACCCCCGGCGACTTCCGAGCAGACCTGCCGCACATCGTCATCCTCGAGGCCGAGGATTGCTGCCATGGCGCCCTGGCCTGCCGGGACGGCTTCCTGCATAACCTGCCCGCGGAACCGCACGAGATCGATCGCCGTGGCGAAATCAATAGCCCCGGCGCACACAAACGCGGTGAACTCACCCAGACTGTGTCCTGAAACCAGAATCGGGTCCGCGCCACCGCGCCGGTGCCACAGCCGCCAAGTGGCCACCCCGGCCGCGAGCATCGCCGGCTGCGTGCATTCGGTCGAATCCAGCCGCTCCTTCGGACCTTCCTGAGTCAGCTGCCACAGGTCATAGCCCAGGGCAGCGGAGGCCTCATCGAAAGTCGCGCGCACCACCGGGTCGATTTGTGACAGCGCTGCGAGCATGCCAATGGACTGAGAGCCTTGGCCGGGGAACACAAAAGCAAAGGACATCGAATCTCCGGGCGATGGCAAACCGGGGATTATAGCGGCTCCCGCCGCGGCTGCAGAAAAGCGGCCACACCCACGCCTCCCAAGGTCCCAAACAGGTGGGCATCGACCACCACGCCTGCGTGGCTGTCGGTGAATGGCAATGCACCCGCACTCTGCTCGTACGCGAGCTTCACAACGACAAACGCAGCAAGTATCCAGCCATCCAGATCACGGCGGCGCAAATGAGCCAGTGTCCCGGCGGCCATGATCCCGTGCAGCGCTCCTGAGGAACCCACGTACCACTCGACTGTCGAATCGCGTAGCCAAAGTCCTGCATCAATTGCGGCGATGGAGCCAATGAGGATGGCCAGCCAGTGAAGGGGTCGATAGTCACGGGCAAACAATGCCCACATGAGCACGAGCCCGAGGCTGTTGAGTGCAGCATGGTCGAAGTCGAGATGTACAAGGTGCGCCGTGAGCAAACGCCACCATTGACCGGCGGCCAGGGCGACTCTGTCATAGCGCAACGCCTCCCGGCCGGCATCGCCCGCCAGCACGGGAAGCAGCAGCATCACGCACCCCGCCGCCAGCGCCCATCCGAACGGGCCGTCGCAATTGAGAGACTCGAGCACCCGATTGATTGGCCTTTTCGTGCGGTTCACAGGTCGAGACACATTGATTTGTTATGATCCGCCGCGCACTTTTCCGGCCGTTCCGGCCAGACACTGGGACCTATCTCATGAATCATTTAATGGATGCCCGCAAGGTTAACAGACAGCGACCCACCGCCAGGGCCGGTGAGCGCGGCTTTACGCTCATCGAGATCATGGTTGTCGTCATCATCATCGGCCTGCTGGCCGCGGTGATCGTGCCCCAGGTCATCGACAAGGTGGATCAGGCGCGCATCACCAAGGCCAAATCGGATATCCAGGGCCTCGAGACGGCGCTGCAGATGTACCGCCTGGACAACTCGAAGTATCCAACTACTGACCAAGGCCTGCAGGCGTTGATTACCCAACCGACGGATCCGAGCATCCGCCACTGGCGCGTCGGCGGCTATCTGCAGCGAATCAGCAAGGACCCGTGGGGCGCGGATTACCAGTATCAGAATCCCGGCACCCACGGCAAAGAGTATGACCTCTACACGCTGGGCGCGGACGGGCAGCCCGGCGGTGACGGCGTGAATGCGGACATCGGCAACTGGAACGCCGGCGACGAGTAAGCAACGTGCCGAGCGCCCGCCTCCCGGCCCGATCACGCGGATTTACGCTGATCGAGATCATGGTCGTCGTGGTGATCATCGGGATCATTTCGGCGGGCGTGTTGTTGTCGGTCAACCTGACGGGTCGCGACCGCGAGCTGGAGAAGGAAACCGACCGCCTGTTGACTCTCGTCAACTACGCGCGCGAGCAGGCGGAGATGCAGACTCGCGACTATGGCATCGTCGTGCGTTCCGATGGTTATCAGTTTGTCGCCTACGACACGCGCCGCGCGGTGTGGCGGGAAGTCTATGAAGACGATGCGTTGCACCTGAGGAAGCTGCCGGACGGGCTCGACTTCAAGCTCATGGTCGATGCCCGCCCCGTGGTTCTGCTGTCCACGGGGGAGATCCAGCCACCGGACCCGAAGGCGCTGACGAAGAAGAAAAAGACGCTCGACGATCTCAAGAACGTGACGGATGCGGCGGGCCTGAAAGACGCGGTGAACGCACGCAAAATGGACGACGATGAGGATGCGTCCAGACTCGCTGCGGAAAAGAAAATCGCGCCGCAAATCCTGATCTTTGCGAACGGCGACCTGAGCTCGTTCGAGGTGACCCTGGAGCGCGAAGGTGGCGTGCGCAGCATCACCCTCGCCCAGGATGACAAGGGGCTCGTCGTCGCCAGACCCATGGTGGAGTCGCGTACTTGAAGCGGCGTCACCAGGTTGGCTTTACCCTCATCGAAGTACTGGTGGCACTCGTGATCGTCGCCGTCGGCATGGGCGTGTTGATGAGCACGCTGACGACTTCCGCGCGAACGGTTGTGTACCTGCAGGACAAGACCTTCGCGGAATGGGTCGCTCTCAACCAGATCACTCTGTTGCGGCTGCAGTTGCAACAGGGAAATCTGCCGCCGCAGCGCACGACGAACGGCGATCTTGAATACGCCGGCCGCAGCTGGCACTGGCGCCAGGAGGTGATCGCAAGCACGGTCCCGGGGCTCGAACGGATCGACTTCAAGGTGCGGCCGAAAGAAGTCAAGGGCGGCGACGACGACAGTTGGTATGTGACCGTGAGCGGCGTCGTGGGCAACGCCATCGGCACACCCGGCCTCGCCTTCGGGCTGTACAGCTGGGATGGCGGTCAATCGCCCCAGGGCGGTCAGCCGCCCCAACAGGGCCCGAACAACAATTCAACTCCCAACCTCAATTCCAACTCGAATCCGGGGAAGCAATGACGCCTCGCGAGCGCGGCTTCACCCTGTTGGAACTGCTGGTCGCCATGTTCATCGCGGCGATTCTGTTTGCCATGGGGTACGGCACCATCAACCAGGCGGTCAAGAACCGCGAGACGCTCGAAGCGCAGCAGGCGCGGCTGCTCGAGCTGCAGACCGCCGTCCGCGTCATGGAACAGGATTTCGTGCAGCTCGCGCAACGGCCGGTTCGCGATCCGGTGGGCGGGACCTTTCAGCCGGCGTTGCTGGCCGCCGCCAGCTCGTCGACCCCGACCGGACTCGGCGGCAACAGCAATGGCACGCGCGGACTCGGCAGCACCACGACCCAGCCGCTGGTGGCTTTGACGCGCGCCGGCTGGACCAATCCCACCGGAGTGCAGCGGACCGGCCTGCAGCGCGTCGCCTATTATTTTCAGGACGGTACGCTGCGCCGCGAATACTGGCTGGTGCTGGACCCAACACAGAACAGCAAGACCGTGAAGCGCGACCTGATGACGCATCTGAAATCGGTCTCGCTGCGCTTCATGGACGTGCAGTCGGGCAACGTGAAGCAGCTCGACCCTGCTGCGGATTCCAGCAACCCCGGCGCCGGCATCACCTGGAGCCCGATCTGGCCGCCGATCAACAACGCCGGTCAGAACAACCTGCGCTACCGCCCCATCGCGGTGGAGATCACCCTCGAAACCGAGGACTGGGGCAAGATCGTGCGCTACGTCGAGATTGCGGGATGAGCGCCCGCCATGCCCGCCGGCGGCGCGAGTTGCCACGGTCGCCCGCGCGGCAGCGGGGTATTGCGCTGTTGGTCGCGATCTTACTGGTCGCGCTCGGCACCATCATCGCGGCGGACATTGCTTACCGCAGTGCCATGGCGGCGCGCCGCTCAACCGCGACGGTGTCGTTCGATGAAGCGCTGCTCGTGGCGGAAGCCGCCGAGGCATTGTCGGCTTATGGTTTGAAGACCGTTCTGTCCTCAGGCGGCAAGTCGGGGGCGGTCAACGCGGCGAGCGTCAACGCACAACAACCTTGGAACACGCCTGTGGGACCGATCGAGGTGGTGCCCGGAGTGACGCTGGAAGCTCGGCTCGAAGATCTGCAGGGACGATTCAATCTCAACTGGCTGGTGACCCCGAGCTCGGCAAGCGGCGCGCCGGGCGGCGGCGGCAATAATCCGAATATCCTGCAGAAAGACGCCGGTTCGAACAACGAATCGCCCGCGGCCGCCGCCGCGGTGGGCCAACCCAATCCGCAGGCCGTGGCGGCTTTCCGGAAGCTGCTGGAGTTGTCGAACGTGGATCCGAAGTGGGCCGACATGGTGGTCGACTGGATCGATCCCGACAACCAGCCGCAGACCCAGGGCGCCGAAGACAGTGCGTATCTGGGCCAGAACCCGCCCTATCTGGCTGCCAATCAATACATCACGAGCACCACGGAGCTGCTGGCGTTGCCGGGCTTCGGGCGCGAAAACTACCAGAAGATCGCGCCCTTCATCGCGGCACTGCCCCCGGGGACGACGTTGAACATCTGCACGGCCAGGGGACGGGTACTGGACGCCTTCACTCCGGCGGGTCTTTCGGAGTGGGAGGACGAGGCGGCACTCGCGAAAAACCGGGCGGGCGCGCCGGGATGCTTCCCGGACTCCACTACCTATCGCAGGACGTTCGGCTCCGAACAGGGCACGAGCTTCAACGCCAGCCTGTTCGCCGAGACCTCCAGTTATTTCCGCTTGTCCAGTCTGGTCACAATTGGCAGCGCCGAGTTCAATCTGTACAGTCTTCTTTATTTGGATCAGCAGTATTTTGTTCATCCCATCCAGCGCAGCTTCTCGCCGGACTGAACCCATGCAGGTACCCGTCCATGGCTGATTGGCTGCTCATCAGACTGCCGCGCACGGCGGAACAGCCTGCCACCTGGCTCACCGTGGATCCGCGGGGGAATCCTTCGAGCCCGCCGCAAAGCGGGCCATTGTCGCTTGCCGCACCGCGCGCGGTGGGGCGTCGGGTGTGCGTCCTCGTGCCCGGCACCGACGTCCTGCTGACCGAGCCGGAAGTGCCAATGAAGGCGGGCACGAAGCTGCAGCAGGTCGTGCCGTTTGCTCTCGAAGAGCAGCTCGCGGATGACATCGATGACCTGCACTTTGCGATGGGCAAGCGGGCAGCCGATTCTTCCAAGATTCCGGTCGCGGTCATCACGCGCGCGTTGATGGATGAGTGGCTGACAACATTGCGATCGCAGGGACTGGAACCTGAGAGCCTGTACACCGAGAGCGATTTGTTGCCGCAGAATCCAGGCCAGGCCGTGGCTCTCATGGAGGAGGATGTCATCATCGTCCGGCCTCCCGTGGGATCGCCGGTCACCTTGCCGGTGGAAGCGCTCGGTGAGGCGTTGGAAATCGCACTGCAGGGCGCGCCGGAGCAAGGCTCAACCGGGGGCCGCGGACTCGTTCTGTACACCGGCGCCGCCGAGTGGCACCAACAGTCACAGAAAATCGAAGCGCTGCGCGAGCGCTTCGACGGTATCAAGATCCAACTTCTGAGCGCGGGTCCCCTGGCGCTGTTCGGCCAACAACTGCCCACGGCGACGCCGATCAATCTGCTGCAGGGCAGCTACGCGCCGGCCAAGGTGAATGCGGTCGGCTGGCAGGCCTGGAAGGTGGCCGCGATCCTCATGGCCTGCCTGGTCGGGCTGCACATTGCCGGCAAGTCGGCGGAGCTCTCCGCATTGAAGCGCAGCGAGAAATCGCTCGACTCCCAGATCGGCGACACCTACCGGACGGCCATGCAGGGACAACAGAAGCCTTCCGATCCGCGCCGGCAGATGGAAATCCGGCTCGCGGCCATACAGAACGGAGGTGGACAAGGAGGACTGCTGCCCGCGCTGCAGGCACTCGTCGATTCCCGCTCGGCCGCTCCGGGGACGAGCATCAAGGCTTTGAGCTTCCGTCAGGGAGTCGTGGATATGAAAATGTCCGCGAAGGATGCCTCCACCCTGGATCGCCTGGGCCAGTCCCTGAAGTCACGTGGCTGGAAGGTCGATTTCACCTCGGGCAACACCACCCCGACCGGTTATGAGGGGCGGGTGCAGATGAGCGGCAAGTAGGCAACAGCATGAAATTCGACTACGACACGTTACAGCCGCGCGAGCAACAGCTCGTCAAATACGGCGGCATCGCCCTGGTGGCGGTCCTGATCTTCGGCGTGTTGATGCCGCTCGACAGCAGCGTTTCCAAGGCCCGCACGCGGATCGTCAAGAAGCAGCAAGACCTGGTCTGGATGAAAAGTGTGGCGCCCGTGCTGGCGCTCCAGGTGCCGCACGAGAACAACGGCGAGTCGCTCATTGTCATCGTAGATCGCTCGGCCCGTGAATCGGGCCTGGAGAAGTCCCTTGCGGGCACCGATCCCAGCGGCGCCGGCGGCATCCAGGTACGCCTGGAGAAGGCACCCTTCGACTCCATCATCGGTTGGCTCTCGCGCTTGTCTCAGCAGAATGGAATCGGCGTGGACGGTGCCACCATCGACGGTGCGGGCGCACCGGGACTGGTCAACGCGGCGATCGTCTTGAAGCAGCAGTGAAGCGAACGATTCTGCTGATTGTGTGTGCCGTGCTGGTGTTCGCCGGCTTGGTGATCGCTCGCCTGCCGGCCAGCTGGCTCATGCCGGGCCCGAAGTCCGCAGTGGCCTGCAGTGACGTCGGCGGGTCCATTTGGGACGGTAGCTGCACCGGACTCACGATCCAACAACAGCGCATCGGCGATCTTACGTGGGAAGTCCATGCGATGCGGTTGCTGGCGGGCAAGATCAACGCGGATGTGGTTGTAACCCGACCCACCGGCTCGATCCGCGGCAATGTTGAAGCGGGCTTCGACCGGAAGCTGGTCGCGCGCGATGTGCTGGTGGACCTGCCTCTGGACGCGGAGCTGGCTTCCGGGCTGCCGCCGAATCTGCGCGGCTTGCGGGGCAAGGTGCATGCGCAGTTGGCGTATCTGCGCGTCGACGGGCAGGTCATCCGGGGTGTCGAGGGGATCGTGGAGGCTCACGATCTCAGCGACGGGGAGCAGAAATGGGGCAGCTATGCGGTGAGATTTCCGTCTCCGACGACGGCGGAGCCCGTCGGACACCTCGAGGATCTCGGATCCGGGCCGCTGGAAGTGGAAGGCTCGATCAAACTGACACCGGCCCCTGGGTTTGACCTGCAAGGCCTGGTGGCCGCGCGGCCATCGGCCCCGCCAGAGCTCGTGGAGAACCTTCGGTTTCTGGGCTCGCCGGATGCCCGCGGCCGGCGGCCGTTCTCGCTCGAGACCAGTTTCTAGCGCGCTTCATTTCAGCTCGCGGAACACATCCAACAGCGGGAAGTAGAGGCCGGCCCTGACGGGTGCGGTACCCAGGCCTCGTGCCAGCGCCACGTAGGTTTCGAGCTGGGACCGATACCGCTCCATTTCCATTTCCAGGAAGGTTTCCAGGCCACCGCCTGCGTGACGGCTGGTCTTGAAGTCGATGACCCAACGCGTGCCGCCCTCATCGACGAACGAGCGGTCGATGACCACGTTGGTGAGTCGACCGCCGGCAATGCCGGTGATCGCCCATTCGCTGCGTGACTCGCTATGCTCGGGCGCGAAGATCCAACGACCGCGGTCACTGCTGACGGTCCTGGTCAACGCTTCCACGACTACTGATGCTGAGCGTTGCAGGTCGGCTTCGGGGACGCCGTGGCGCCGGAGTTGGTACTCATAGAAACCGCGCTGGGCTTCGATCGCGGTAGCGGATGGAAGCGAGCTCGCGGTCGCGAGCCGCTCCAATGCTGCGTGCACGACCGTGCCGACGTGGCGGGCAGTCTCGCCTACCCAGCTGAACTCCGGGGGCTCCAGGGATTGATGGGCCACCGGCAGATGCGGCAAGTCGGGTGCTGAGGTCGGATCTGGGAGCGACCAAGACGAGATCAGTCGGCGAAGGGGTCGCTGTCGCACTTGCGGCGCATCCGTGTCTGTCGATGGGTCGCCATTGCGGGCGTCGGTTGCTCCCTCGGTGCCGGGGGCCGGCGAGGCTAAACCCTGCTCGGCGGCTAACATCGGCGCGGCGGCGGGCCACAGGCTGGCGAGGAGCGTACCGTAGCGCGGCTGGATCTTGCCGTCCGCGCGGGGCTTCGGGGCCGCCGATAACTGCAGGGTATGCTTTGCTCGCGTCGCCGCCACGTACAAGAGCCGAGTCTGTTCGTTCGCGGCGCGCCTCGAAATCAAGCGCTTGAGATACGCAGTGACCTCGCCGCCCTCCTCATCCCCGATGGCCGGCACGGGTGCCATGATCAAGTCGCTCGGTCCCTCGCTGCGCGGCAGGTCGAGCCACCGCAACAGCGGCTCGCGGCCCCGATTGAGCTCCCTGTCCAGCGCGGGCACGAACACATGATCGAATTCCAACCCCTTGGCGCGATGAATGGTCATCAACTGCACGGGATTGGCCGCCAGCGATTGCGGCTGGGCATACAAGTCCCCCAGCAACGAGTCCAGATCCTGCGGCCCGGACCACTCGCCCCCGGCCACTCGCTCACTCAACGCTTCGAAAAACACACGCGCATGGCGCAGATCCTCCGCGGGGTACGCATCCGCGGCACCCAGCCTCAACCAGGTCCTTTCCAGCCAATCGGCCAAGGGCATGCTGTTGCGCGAGTCCATGGCGGCCTCAAGCACGCCTCTTACGCGTACCACACGCGCCACTTCATCCGGCGAGCAATTCGCAAGACGCTGCTCATCCGCCAATGCTTCCCATACCAACTTCGGATCGCGACGCCTCGACAGCTCGGTCAGCGTGCGGAGAGTCGCGCCACACCAGGGGGCGCGCAGCACGGCGAGCCAGGCCGTTCTGTCACCGAGGTGACTCGAGGCTTGCAGCAGCGCGACGAGGTCGCGAACCACCGATAGCTCGCGCAACGGCACCAAATCCACGCCTATAGCGTCGATCCTGCGCGCTTCGAGACCGGTAATGATCGGAGCTGCGTGGGATCGCGACGCAACCAACACAGCAATGGACGCCTGGGGATCGCTGAGCCTGAGCGCGGCGATGCGCTGAATGATCGCCTCGGTTTCAGCTTCGCGCGATGCGTTGTCGAACATTCGAAGTTGGACACACGCGGTTGGCACGCCGGCCAGCTCGCCTCTTGGGCCCGCCCCCGCTCGTCCAGCCACGCTTCGCGTGTATGACACGGCGCTGGCTCGCAGGTCATCCTGTGCCGGAAACAGGGTGGCGAATGCATCATTGATCCAGCCGATGAGATCCGGCACGGAGCGAAAGTTGCGCGTCAGCCGCAGCGGCTCCAGACGGACTGTGCCAATTCCACTGTCGCGAGCACGCAGGAACAACCCCACTTCCGCCTCGCGGAATTGGTAGATGGATTGCATCGGGTCGCCGACAACGAACAGCGTTCTCCCGTCGCCCTCCTCCCATCCGGCGGTGAGCGTCTCGATCAGGTCGAATTGCGCCAACGAGGTATCCTGGAACTCGTCCACCAGAATGTGCCTGAGCGACATCCCGGTTCGCAGGGCCAGGTCGGTCGGCAAGCCCGCGTCGGCCAACGCCTCGCGCGCGGCGCCGGCAACGTATGTGTGATCTATGCGCCCACTAACGGCAAATTCAGCCTGGAGATACACGGCTGCGGCGCGAAGCACGCGTGTCAGCGCTTGAATTGCTGTCGCATCCGCATTGCTGAGGGTCGCGGCCGGGAGCGCATTCAACTCCACCAATGTGGCTTGGATCCCGGGCACGCCACTCAGAAGCTCAATTGCGGACTTCAGGGCGGCCTTGGCTGCCGGGTGCTCGTATTCAGGGCCCGACCCTTTCGTGACTACTTTGCGCCATGCGCCCTTCCCGGTCAGGGTCAGTGTGGCCAGCTCTTTCCAGGACGCGAGCGCTTGGGGGTCTGTGCCAAGCGATCCTACCCGCGGCAGGCCGCCCAGCTGGTTGCGAAGGGCGTTCGGGAGTAAGGCCGCGGCGCTACGCAGGTGGTCACTCACGATAGCTCCGAGGCTATCGCTGATTCGCATGCACAGGGCATCGGGAGCATGCCCCAGCACATACCGCAGCCAGTGACCGCGCTGCCGGAGCATGTCGGCCAGCAACCGCTGGACATTGGCCCAATTGTTGTCGAGGCGCTCGAAGAGCAATTCGACATCGGCTGCCAATGGCTCGTCGTGGTCGGCCGCGGCCAGGGTCTGACGGGCCGCCCGGTTGTAGAGCTCGCCCGGCCGCTCGGTGATTTGCAGTGAACCGCCCGCCTGGGCGGTGACGGTGAGCTGGGTTGCCAGGCGGAAGTTGAACGAGTCGATGGTTTGAATGCGCAACCGGCCCGGATCCTGCGCAAGATCCCAACCGCGCTCAGCGGCGCGTGCCAGTGCGGCGTCGGCGAATTTCCGCATGCGAGCGCCTTGAGCGCTGGATGGATCTGTCTCACCGCGGAGCGCTTTGAGAACGCGCGCCCGCATCTCAGCCGCCGCCTTGCGTGTGAAGGTGATGGCGAGAATTTCCTCCGGTTGGTCGACCTCGGACAGGAGGCGCAGCAGGCGTTCGGTCAAAACGGTTGTTTTGCCGGAGCCTGCGGGCGCTTGCAGCAACACGGACCTCCGTGGATCCGAAGCGCGGTCGCGCGCCAGCGCGTCGGCGGCGAGGTCGGCCGCGATGTTGGGATCTGTTGGCAGTGCTACGCGCGCTGTTGACGCCTCGGCGGTGGATCCTGCGCCGGAGATATGTGGCCCAGCGGTGTCGGTCACGCCTGGCCCTCGAACTTGATTGGCAGCAGCTCGGCAGTGACGTCGATGCCGGCATCGCTGATGCGGCATATGCCTACAGCGTGACACCAATCGCAGGCGTTCGGCTTGGGATCTACAACTGCTCGGCCGGCGAGAAACGAGTTGGCGAGGCGCTCGATGCAAGCCAGCCACTGGGCTCTGCGAACGTCCCAAGCGTTGACTGCCGAATCGGGGACCGGCGGTTCGACGCCGCGCACTTTCGGGAGAAGCTGCCCGGAGCTGGCAATGCCGTCGAAGCGCACCTCACGGCCAGTCACGTTGACCGTTGCCAAAGCGATCACATCACCGCCCACGGCTGCAAGATACGCAAGCAGCTGTGGATGCGAGGGTCGTTCGCCATACCAGTCAGCGGTCGTTCGACGGCCGCTCTTGTAATCCAGGATGGCTCGTCCGCCACCCTCCAGCACGTCGAGTCGGTCGATACGCACCTTCATCTGCGCACCGGACACGATCAGTGTCTTCTCAAATTCAGTGTCCTGCACCCGGAATGGCTCGCGCGTCAACTCGAGAACGCACAGCCTTTTGATGAGTCGAATCGTGCGACGGCATTCGCGGACAAACAATGGGGGCCGCGCGTTGTCCGGCGCGTGCCCGAGAATCTCATCCGCCGCTGCGGAGACACTTCGCTCTATGAGATGGTCGAGTGTGGGCTCGGCCTGTCCGGCCAGCGTCGCCGAGTCGCGCAGCTCGCGCCACAAGATATGCAGGGCCGCATGCAAAAGCTGGCCGCGTTCCTCAGGCGCAACACCGGGCTCCGGGACGCCCAGCTCGCTGCTGCCGAGTCGGAGCTCCGAATATGCGCGGAAGGCGCACATGTTTTGGAGCTCCAGGCTGCGCGTGCCAGCCGGCAACGTTTGCCCGGGCGGCCACGGGACCCCCATCGAGTCGTCCAGGAGCTCGAGCATGTTGGAGCGATGAATCCGCTCGGCGAGCCACCCAGCGATGTCGACGAGCGGCGCGGCTGGGGGATCAAACAGATCCGCTTGCGCTGGCTTCTCCACACGCTTCTTGGGAGGAACCGCGGCAGACGTAGGGGGGAGCTTGTCGCCCGCTGAACCCAGCCATTCGGCGAGCAGCGGGCTGGGCAGCAACTCCAGGTCCTGCGCACGTGAAGGGACGCTCAGCACCAATGTGTCGGTGGCGGCTCGCCAGGCGGTCAGAAGCGCGCGCGCTTCAGCGAGGCGGCCAGTGGCGCTCGCGGCTGGAATGCCGGACGCGATCTGCGCTGGAAGCGGAAGAAAGGGATCTGGCTGCACGGGCTGGGGAAATGCCTCAGCATGGAGCCCAGCAACCCAGATCCCGTCATATAACACCACCGGATCGGCAAGCGCCGACGATATTGTGACCACACCGTCATCATCCGCCGGACGAAATGCCGTGCGCGAGGCAAGCTCGCCAAACCAATGAACCGCTTCCTCCCTCGACATAGACCCCGCTGACGAGGCCAACTGCCCAAACTCATCGAGCAACTCGTGTAATCGAACGACCGTCTGTTGCTCGCTGCTATCTCGCACGCGCTCACCCGGCCAGTGAACCGCATCCAGGACTGCACGAAATCGCTCCGACCATTCCCGTGGCGAGATCACGCCCTCACCCAATGCACTCACGGCTGCCCTGATTTGGCGGCCCCACTCCTGAGCGCCTTCGCCAATTGAGGCGGGAGCGCCAGCGAGCACCGCTCCCCATTCGCGCCCGTTGATACTCATTCGACCCGTTTCTCGAAGCCAAAGGTCGATGCGTGCGCGAACGCCCGCGGGCGGGCTATCCCAATACGGCGCGCGGAGCCACTCACTGACCTCTTCGAACTCCCCGTTCGAACCGCCGAGCCATCTCAGCGTGGATAGAGCATGCTTCACTACAGGTACGTCGGCGAGCGGCGCTCCACCCTCAATTACAACGAGGTTGTCAGACGCAGAATCCGTGTGATTCGGTGAGAGCCAACGCTGCGGGTCAATCGCTTGTCGAATCAGCGTCGCCAATCGCTCGCGTCGACCTGGACTGCCGGGCAGGATAACGAGCAGGCGCGTATCCGCCTTTGCGGCGATCTGGCGTTTACACCACCCGGCGATTCGTTCCAGTTCGTCAATCTCATCAGTGGCGATCGCTACACTCGGACGGCACAAGCGATCATTCGCCGACGTAAGAACTCCGCCAATACCGAGGAGCCGTGGAGAAAGCTTCAGAAATCCGGCGCACGTGATCTCGAAGTGCGAGAGCTGCGAGACCAGTGACTGTATGTTCGCAGCGTCGAGCGCTCGATAGCGTTCGTCGACGGCTTGCTGAGTCTGATGCAGCAACTCGGCTTCAGCGCCGGCAAAGCTGGGCAGCTCAGGGATGCCGATGCGGTACTCCGCTGCCAGCGCGCTGGCATGCCGCAGTGATTCGGCGAGAGACCCACGATTCAGCAGCTCGATATCGCGAGTGGCATCAGCGGTGCACTGGCGCCACACGAGCCAGTCTTCCGCAGGTGAGAGCACTCGAGGCAGAACCTGCCCCGACGCAGAAGCTAATGCTTCCAGCTCACGAACGAGCCACGCATCGACGGCGAGAATGTCCGGCGTGTCCCAAACGCGCATACCGCTCGCAAGCCGCGTGGCAGCGACGGCAAGGCGCGCGGCATGCGCTCGCTGACGCGACGGAACGACCACGGTTCCGCCCGCGAGTATGATCTCCAGGAGGTCGCTGGGAAGTCTAATCAAAACAGTTGACTGGCTTCTCTTCTGAAGAAGCTACTTGAAGCGTTTGCCCGCTTCGAGCACGTTGCTCTTTCCTTGGCCTGCGGGTGCATTGGCGTATGAAGTCAGCAGCTCGTCGATCCGTCCAAACACATCGCGCAGCATAGCCGAATCCGGCAGATTGGTGACCCGGAAATGGGTGCGGTACGGCACGTTGAAGCTGACCCCGGGAGCGATCAACACATGCTTCTGCTCGAGCAGATCGAGCGCGAACCGTTGATCGTCGAAATCAGGCAGGTCGGTCGTGTCTACGCCGACGAAGCCATACATGGCGCCCGCGGGCGGTGCCAGCCGCAAGAAACGGCTGTTGTGCACCGCGGTCAGAATTGCTTTGCGCGACTCATACAGGCGGCCACCTGGCGACACGAGCTCGCGGACACTTTGATGGCCTCCCAGCGCTGTTTGGACGGCCCATTGCGCCGGGACGTTGCTGCAAAGGCGAAGCGAGCTGAGGAGCTCGAGTCCCGTCAGATATTCGGACGCCGCATGCACACGGCCTGAAAACACCGCCCAGCCAACGCGATAGCCACACGCTCTATAGATCTTCGAGAGCCCCGACATCGTCGCGCATAGCGTGTCGCGGACAATGGTGGCCATAGGGATGAATTCAGCGCCGTCGTACAGCATCTGGTCGTAGATTTCGTCGGCGTAGACGATCAGACCGTGACGCTCGGCGAGGCGCGCGAGCCCCTCGAGAACGGAGCGTGGATAGACGGCGCCCGTCGGGTTGTTGGGATTGATGACAACAATCGCGCGCGTGCGCGGAGTGATGAGGGCTTCGACCTCATCCGGACTCGGAATGAAGCCGTTTTCCGGCCGGCAGGGATAGTGCACGGCACGACCGCCATTCAACGTGACGGCAGCGGTCCAGAGCGGGTAGTCGGGGCTCGGAACCAACACTTCGTCCCCGTCATTCAGCAGCGCGCGCAGGACGAGGTCGATGAGCTCGCTGACACCGTTGCCCATGAAGACTTCGTCCGCCGTCACGCCCGTGACGCCCCGTCCTTGCTGCTGCATGACCACCGCTTCCCGAGCCGGGAAGATGCCCTTCTGGTGGCAATATCCTTCGGAGTCGGAAAGATTCTCGATCATGGCGAGGCGCATGGTTTCGGGCGTGCGGAAACCGAAGGCGCCGGGATTGCCGATATTCAGGGAAATGATCTCGTATCCCATGCGCTGCAACTCATGGGCGCGCCGGGCGAGCCCACCCCGAATCTCATAACGGACATGGCGCAGGCTCTCGCTGGGACGGACGTGAATTTCAGATTTCATGGGCATTGCATGGCTGGACGACTGAACTGCGCCTGAGGATACCCTACCGGGGGGTGCATGAGCCGAGGCACGGCTCTCACGTGCACTGCCACTACAAGTCGCGCCAGCGGTGGCAGGCTAACCATCGGCCTGGCTCGGCCTCCTCCCAGGCAGGCGCGCGCTCCGCACAGATCGGGGCGGCGTGCGGGCAGCGGGTCCGGTACACGCAGCCGCTGGGTGGCGACAGGGGTGACGGTGGCTCGCCTCGGAGCGCTCGCGACAGCCGTGCGGGCTGGATGTCCGGGTCGGCGAGGGGCGCGGACTCCAGGAGCTCCGCTGTATAGGGATGAAGTGGGCGCGAGTAGATCGATTGCGCCGGGGCCAGCTCCATCATGCGGCCCAGATATAACACCAGAATGCGGTCGCACAGCCGCCGCACTACCGACAGGTTGTGGCTGATGAACAGGATCGCCAATCCGCCTGCGCGCTTCAGCTCGGCGAGCAGACCCACGATTTGTGCCTGGACCGTCGCATCGAGAGCGCTCACGGCCTCGTCACAAATCAACAACCGGGGCTGAGTCGCCATCGCCCGGGCAATCCCCACTCGCTGGCATTGGCCGCCACTGAGCTCATGCGGATAACGACCCGCCAGCTCGCGATCCAGTCGTACGAGGTCCAGCATGCGCAAGACCTCAGTGACACGCGCGGCGCGATCCAGCTCGGATCGATGCACGTGCAGCGGCTCGCCAATGATTTCGGCCACGGTCATTCGAGGATCGAGGCTGGCGAGGGGATCCTGGAAGATCACCTGGACATCGCGACGGAGCGGCCGAAGCGTTTTCTGCGCCAGCGCATCGACCTCGCGTCCCAGCCAGACCACCCGGCCCGATTCGGCACGGATGAGTTGCAGCGCGGCGCGCGCCAACGTTGATTTGCCTGAACCTGACTCACCGACGACGCCCAGGGCCTCGCCGGGGGCCAACTGCAGATTGACCCCGTCCACGGCGACTAATGTCTGTTGTTTGCCGAAGGAGCGCGTGCGAACCTTAAAGCTCACGCGCAAGTCATCCAACACAAGAGTGGGCGCGGCGCTCGTCAGAGTTCCCTCGCGGACGTTATCCGTGTTGGTGCCGGCACGTGAACCCACCACCGCGCCCCCACCGACGTAACCGCCGCCGAGGACTGTCCCAGGAGCTTCGCTGCTAACGGCTGCCGAAGCGTTGGAATTCACGCCCTGGACCGCCGCCAACAACTCCCGGGTATATGGATGCTGGGGTGCCTTGAACAGGGCGCCCACGGGTCCCATCTCCACGATCTCCCCGCGCCGCATCACCGCTACACGGTCGGCAATGCCGGCCACGGCGCCCATGTCATGCGTGATGAGCACCATTGACATTCCGCGCGAGCGTTTGAGCTCGGCGAGCAACGATAGGATTTGTGCCTGGATGGTCACATCCAGGGCGGTTGTGGGCTCATCGGCAATGAGCAACTGGGGATCGCAGGACAAGGCGATGGCAATCATCACCCGCTGGCGCATGCCGCCGGACATCTCATGAGGATACTGGCGCATCCGCCGCGCGGCGTCGGTCACATGGACACGATTCAACAGTGCCAACGCGCGCCTGCGTGCTTCCGCGATTGACACTCCCGCATGCCGAACGAGCGGCTCGGCGATCTGATCGCCGATGCGCATGTGGGGGGTCAGCGAGCCCATCGGATCTTGGAACACGAGGCCGATTCGAGCGCCCCGCACGCGGTCCAACTCGCGCCGGCTCAATGCCAGCAAGTCAACGGAGCCCAGACGCGCCGCGCCGGTTGCGCGCCCGTTCGCAGCCAGCAGACCCAGAGCCGCGAGAAACGCCTGGCTCTTGCCAGCCCCGGACTCACCCACCACGCCGAGACATTCCGCCGGTCCCACAGACAGCGATAACTCCCGCACCGCGTGCACGACACCACTGGGCGAAGTAAATGTGACACCGAGGCGGTCGAGCGACAGTACCGCGCCTGCAGGCGGAATGCTCCCCGCGATCGACGCATCGTGACGAGGATCAGTCATGCGTCCACCGTCATCGCCGCACCCCGTTGCAGGCATTCACGCCACCGATGCACAGTGAATCCCCAGGGCAAGTTGACCATCAGATGAACAAACTCGAGGTCAGTCACGCGGGCCACCCTCGTCCCGGGGGTCCAGAGCCTCAGTCAGTGCGTCCCCCAGCAAGTTGAAGCTCATCAACAAGACCACCAGAAAGCCGGCGGGCAACAGCAACATCCACGGTGCGGACTGCATCTCCTGCGCCCCGTCATTGATGAGGCTGCCGAGACTGGCGAGCGGCTCCTGCACACCCAGGCCGAGGAAGCTCAAGAAGCTTTCGAAGAGGATCATCTGCGGAATCGTCAGCGCCGCGTAGGTGACAATCGGCCCCACGAGGTTGGGAAGAATGTGCTGGAGCAAGATCGCCGGTGTGGTCAGACCCAGGGCCCGGGCAGCCTCGATGAACTCCCGGCGCGCGAGCGACAGAGTCTGTCCCCGGACGATACGCGCGGTGGTCAGCCAGCCCACGGCGCCGATCGCGCAGAACAACACGGGCAGACTGCCGCGCTCAAAGAGCGTACTGAGGATGATTACAATAAACAGGTAGGGCAGCGAATACAGAATATCCACAAAGCGCATCATCAGCTCATCGGTGCGCCCGCCGACCAACCCGGCCACGGCACCCCAGGCAACACCGATGACCAGGCTAATAGCGGTTGACACTAAGCTGATAACCAATGAGATGCGCAGACCGTGACAGATGCGCACGAACAGGTCGCGGCCCAACCTGTCGGTCCCCAGCCAATGCGAGGCGGAGCTGAACGGCCCCACGGCGAGCCTGTCCCAGTCGAGCGTGTCAACAGCGTAGGGGCTCACGAGAGGTCCTACAATCGCGCAGCAGGCCAACAAGAGGATGACACCGGCGGCTGCCATTGCTACACGGTTGTAACGCAGACGTAACGCCGCTTTGCTCCACAAACTCGACGTACGACGAAAGTCGCACCTCGCGGCCGTTGCGTCACTCATATCGCACGCGCGGATCGAGCCACCCATACATGAGGTCAGTCATCAAATTAAGAAGGAGTACTAACGTGCCGTAGACAATGACCATTCCCATAATCAGCGGGTAGTCGCGATTGATCGCTCCCTGCACCAGGTAGCGCCCCGTGCCCGGCAGACCAAACACCGTTTCAACCACCAACGAGCCGGTGACAACGAACGCCGCAGCGGGCCCGACATAGCTGATGACCGGCAGCAAGACGGGTCGCAATGCGTGTTTCCATAAAACCCGTCGCCCGCCGAGGCCGCGCGCAACCGCTGCGCGGATAAAATTCGCTCGAAAGACGTCCAGCGCCGCGGCACGTGTCAGGCGAGCGATATGCGCGGCCACGGGCACCGCGAGCGTGATGGCCGGCAGCACGAGGTAGCGTGGCGCACCCTCTTCCCAACCCCCGGCGGGCAGCCATTGCAGATACACTCCGAACAGCAGCGCCAGCAGCGGCCCGGTCACAAATCCGGGCAGCGCCAGCCCCAACACAACCAGACTCGTGATTCCGATGTCGACTGACGTCTGTCGACACGCTGCCGCGACCATGCCGAACCCAATACCAAACCCCAGCGCCAGCAGGAGCGCACTGGCGCCCAACGCGGCACTTACGGGCAATCCCTGCGCTATCAGCTCTGTAACACTGAAATCGCGCTGCTTGTATGACGGACCGAAATCACCATGTGACAACGCGCGCAGGTACCGGACGTACTGAACGGTCAACGGTTGGTCCAGCCCGTAGACTCTGTCGAGATTCGCGCGTACCTCACGAGAGAGAGTCTGCTCCTGGTCAAAAGGACCGCCGGGAGCCAGCCGCAGGATGAAAAATGACGCGCTGATGATGATCAGGAGTGTCGGAATGCTGCCGGCAATGCGCCTCAGCGCATAGCGCAGCATCAGAAATGCCCCTCAGGCAAACAAAAACAAATGTTTTCCCTTCCGAGCCGTTGCGCTGCGGCATAAACAATTCCTAAACTGCGCATTCGTTCCGATTTCATACACCCACTACTACAAAAGACTACAACTGATCCATGGAATCGACCCGACCCATCAGAGCTCTCGTACGCGGCCTCGATGCGCTGACCACACTCAATCAACGCAACGGCTCCACCGTTTCCGAAATAGCACAACAGATCAGGCTGCCGCGTACCACTACGTACCGCATCCTCGAAACTCTCACCCACGCCGGCTACGCGTACCGCGATCCCGCCGATGACCGCTATCGGCTGACAATCCTGGTGCATCGACTCGCCGACGGATTCGATGACGATGCCTGGGTCACCCAAATCGCCCGCCCGTGCATCGATGAGCTCGGCAAGGAAGTGATGTGGCCGGTGGCCTTCGCTTCATTGTCGGGGACGCAGATGCTCGTTCGCGAAACGACCGATCATCGCAGCCCGCTCGCCATCGAACGCTTCTCGCCCGGAATCCGCTTGCCGTTGCTCACAACCGCCGCGGGGCGAGCCCACCTCGCATTCTGCCCGGCCGAGCAACGCGAATCCCTGCTGGAGATTCTGCGCCGCTCCACCGACGAAGTGGACAAGTTGGCTCACGATCGTCCGGAGCTCGACAAGATTCTCCAAGAGACGCGCGAGAAGGGTTACGCAAGCGCGGTTCACACGCGGCGGGTCTCCGACGAGATCAGCATCGCCGTACCTGTTCTAGTGGAGGATCAGGTGATAGCGACCGTCGTTGTGCGATTTGCCGAGACGGCGGTACCGTTGAAGATTGGGGCGGAGCGATTTGTCCCCAAGCTGCGCGATGCGACCACTCGTATCGCGCAGACCTTCATCGAGCAGCAACTGAACCCGCCTCACCGGCAGCCGCCCCGCCCCCTGTCCCTGCGCTGACCCCGGGGGCTCCCAGGCAAGCCCCGGTCGCCCCGAAGACCGGTCCACGGGCGCGCCGCCCGCTATACTCGCGGATGGCGCCCCGTACCCTAAATTCTGCCGGGGACGCCTCAACGGAGAGTCCTGAATGAAGAGAATTCTGGTCGGTATCAAGCGCGTTGTGGACTACAACGTGCGCATCCGCGTGAAGCCGGACGGCAGCGGTGTCGTTACGGACGGGGTGAAGATGAGCATCAACCCGTTTGACGAGATTGCCCTCGAGGAAGCCCTCCGAATCAAGGAAAAGGGCGGTGCCGAGGAAGTCGTCGTGGCGACGATCGGGCCCGCGGATTGCCAGCAGCAATTGCGTACGGCGCTGGCCATGGGCGCCGACCGTGCCCTGCACGTCCAGGCCGACGGCGTCATCGAGCCGCTGGTGGCCGCGCGTGGACTGCTCGAGCTCATTAAAAAGGAACAGCCCTTCCTGGTCATCGTCGGCAAGCAGGCCATTGACGATGACAACAGCCAGACCGGCCCCATGCTGGCGGCCCTGTGGAATCGCCCCCAGGTCACCTTTGCCTCCAAGGTCGAGCTCGCGGACGGCAAGGCGCGGGTCACCCGCGAAGTCGACGCGGGGCTCGAAACCCTGGAGGTCGATCTGCCGGCCCTCGTGACCACCGACCTGCGCCTGAACGAGCCGCGATATGTGAAGTTGCCGGACATCATGAAGGCCAAGAAAAAGCCCTTGGAAACCCTTCCCCTGAACACCCTGGGTATCGAGGCGAAGCAACAGCTCAAACTCGTGAAATTTGAACCCCCGGCGCAACGTCAGAAAGGCGTGCGTGTGAAAGACGCCGCGGAGTTGGTCGAAGCATTGAAGAAGAAGGGGTTGCTCTGATGACCGCTAAGATTCTCATCGTCGCCGAGCATGACGGCGCGAAGCTCAATACCAGCACGGCCAAGTCAGTTGCCTGTGCACGCGGCATTCAGGGTGGGGAGATCACCGTTGCCGTGTTTGCAGCCAAACCGGACGCAGTGGCCGCGCAGGCTGCGCAACTGGCCGGTGTCACGAAAGTAGTTACTGTCGAGAACCCGGCGAATGAACATGCGCTGGCCGCCGTGCTGGCTCCCCAGGTGGTCGCATTGGCGAAGGACGCTACTCACGTGCTCGCTGCATCGACGACCTTCGGAAAGGACCTGATGCCGCGAGTGGCCGCTCTCCTCGGCTCGGCCCAGATCAGTGACATCATGGCTGTGGAAAGCGCGAACCGCTTCCGGCGTCCGATCTACGCCGGCAATGCCATTGTGACAGTGGAAACCGATCCCGCCGCCCAGATCGTCGGAACCGTCCGCAGCGCCTCGTTCGAAGCAGCCCCAACCGGCGGCTCGGCACCGATCGAGAAGGCGAGTCTCCAGGTTGAGCTGCCCACTCACACGCGCTTTGTGGCCGTTTCGGCTGCGAAGAGCGACCGCCCCGATCTGCAGACCGCCTCGAAGGTGGTGTCCGGTGGACGCGCGCTCGGGAGCGCCGATGGGTTCAAGATCCTGTATTCGCTGGCTGACAAGATCGGTGCCGCGGTCGGTGCATCCCGTGCGGCAGTGGACGCCGGATATGCACCCAACGAGCTGCAGGTAGGTCAGACTGGCAAGATCATTGCGCCGGAGCTGTACATGGCGATCGGGATCTCCGGCGCCATTCAGCATCTGACAGGTATCAAGGACGCGCGCACGATCGTGGCGATCAACAAGGACGGTGAGGCGCCGATCTTCGAGGTTGCCGATATCGGGCTGGTGGGCGATCTCTTCCAGATCGTCCCCGAGCTCGAAAAATTGATCTCGTAGTGGCTTGGCGCGGCGCCCGACTCCGTCGCACGCCGGCAAAAAGCGTGGATTTTGCCGGCTGCGTCGCTGGGGGCACCTGCGGCGCATCTACAGGTGCTCGGGAGCGACCCTCACGAGCACCGTTCCGAAGCTTTCTTTGCGCATGAGCCGGCAATACGAGCGCGGCGCCTGGGCGAGCCCCTCCTCGAGGTCCTCACGGTAGTGAAACAAACCCGTGCGAATCCAACTCCCCACCACTCTCTCGAGCTCGGATGAGCGATGCAGGTGGTCTTCGACGAGAGCGCCTTGCACCGTCGCCCGTGAGCGCAGTAACCAAGCAAGGGACGGGGCAACACCGTACGCCTCGGGCAATCCGCCCAACACTACACGGGCATGCCGGGCAAGATGCTCGAAAACACGCGCCAGAAGCTCACCACCGACCGTGTCGAAATAAACATCCACTCCATCCGGGCACGCACGCGCCATGCGGGGCGCGAAATCGGCCGAGGTCTCCTCGATACAGGCTGCAAATCCAAGCTGCCCGACGGCGTATTCACACTTCTCGCGGGAGTTTGCAATTCCAACCGCGCGCGCCCCGACGATGCGCGCCGCCTGCCCGGCCGTCGAGCCCGCCGGGCCGGTGGGATCCGACACCAGGACCGTCTGACCGGGCCGCGGCTCGCCCTGGTAAATGAGTGCGGAATAACCCAGCAATCCCGGCAAACCGAGCACACCGAGCGCCGTTGAGATGGGGGCTGTGCCTGCGTCCAGGCGGCGGACGCCGCGGCCGCTCGACAAGGCAAATTGCTGCCAGCCGTTGCGCACGACGACGAACTCGCCCGGCCGATGCTCCGGGTGGCGCGACTCCAGAACCTGTGCCACGGTCTCCCCGCCGACCACCTCGCCTGGGTTCAGACGAACCGCGGGATCGATCGATAGATACAGGGTTCGCGACAGAAATTGACCGGGCCCCGGAGTAGGGACCGCGGTCGTATCGGTACCGAAGTGCTCGAGCCCAGGCAATCCCGCCGGCGGCACGGAACAGAGAATCCGCTGGTTGCGATCGCCTGCTTCGTGCATGACTCGAATGCAGCGTCCTCGTGATGCAAACAGGACTCGATTCGCGCCGCCGTATCGATCAGAGCTGGCTGAGGACGTGCTCCGCCGAGGACACCTTGAACTGGCCCTTCTCCTCGACATCCACGCTCTTGGCCACGCCGTCCTGCACTATGATGGCGAACCGCTGGCCGCGCGTTCCCATGCCGAATCCGCTGGCGTCCATATCGAGACCCAGCGCCTTGGCATACTCGGCATTGCCGTCAGCCAGCATCAAGATCTTGTCGCCGACATTGGCGGACTTGCCCCAGGCGTTCATCACGAACACGTCGTTCACGGCCACGCAGGCGATCGTGTCCACGCCCTTGGCGCGAATCTGGTCGGCCAACTGCACAAAGCCGGGCAGATGCCGGGCATCGCAGGTGGGAGTGAATGCGCCGGGGACGGAAAACAGTACGACCTTCTTTCCCTTGAACAATTCGTCCGCGGTCACATCCTTGGGCCCATCCTGGGTCATCGTCTTGAGCTTACCCGCGGGCATGCGATCGCCTGCTTTGATTGGCATCTGCTGATCTCCGGTTGATGAACAAAGAGGCCGGAAGATGACTCCTCCGGCCTCCTGTAGGTGAACGTCATCGGACCCCTGCCATGGACAATCGGGTCCGAAGGCAGTTCCTTACGCCTGCTTGGCGTGCAATGACCACAGTTCGGCGAGACGTTCCAGGTTCTGATCGCCCTTGACCGCCTTGAAGGACTTCACAGCGTCATCCTTCTTGCCGTTCTTGAGCTGCGCAATGCCGAGCAGCAGGTGAGCCTCCGCATCGTTCCTGACGCCTCCCTTGGTCACGCCCTTGCTGAGCTGCTCCAGGGCCTTGTCGTACTGCTGGTAGCCCAGGTACGCGATGCCTACGCCGATGTTCTTGTCACCGGTGCTGCTGCTGTTCGCATCCGCTTCGACCTTCGCGAGGGTGGCCTGGTCGGCCGCCGCCGCCTTCTTGGCGGACTCCAGCAGGCGCTGGTTCTTGTCCTTCTGCCGCGCATCGGTGAACACACCCTTCTGCAAGCCCTTCTCCAGGATATGCTGGGCTTCACCCGGATTACCCTGCTCGATGGCCAATTGGGCCATCTCCGTGTAGTCCGTGGGGTCCTTGAGTACGTCGAGCTCGGACATCAGGCGATACACCTGCAGGGTGTTCTTATCGCCGAGGTTCGGAGCACTGCGCACGGAGTAGAGGAGGTTCTGCCAGTACTCGGGCTTCGGATGGTACTCGACCAACCGCTCCAGCTCCTTGGTGGTGCACTCCGAGTCGTTCAGCTTCACGCAGGCGCTCAGAGCCAGCTGCAGCGGCTCGTCCTTCGGCGTCTGGCCGGCCCTGATCTGCTGTGCGATCAGCTCGTCGTAGAACTTGAGGGTGCCCTTGTAGTCGCCCTTCAGGTAATACGACTGACCCACGAGGGTCTTCATCTCCTCATCGGCAAAGCCGCCCTTGATGGCGCGCTGGCCGTATTCGATCGCCTTGTCGTAGTTCTTGAGCTGATAATTCATCTGCGCCACGGCCTTGATGCGGCCGGGCACCTCCTTCTCCTCGAGAAAGCCGTCGTTGATCTCGGCTTCGAAGTACTTGGAGGCTTCCTGGTAGTTGTTGGACTTGGCATACGCCACGCCCGCCAGCTCATTGATGATGTGCTGGTCGAACGGGGTCTTCTTCGGGTTACCCTCGGCTTCCTTCAGCTTGGCGATCGCCTCGGGAATCTGCTTCTTCCCCAGAGCATCCTGCGCCGCCTTCAGAGACGGTGCCAGCTCCTTGCTGACCTTGTTCTTGTCCTTATCGGCGGCGACGGCGGAGCTCGAGGCCAGGACCGCGGCAGCGGCCACCGTGGCAGCGCCCAGGACCAGTCGCTTGGTAATACTGTTTACTTTCATTGTGGGTCCGTTAATCGTGGAACTCGGAAGTGTTTACAAAGCCGATCTTCTTCATTCGGTTCCGCTGGGCCGCGGCCAGAACCTTCGCCACATAGTCGTACTTGGCACGACGATCGGGGCGCAGGTGAATCTCCGGCTGCACGTCCTTCTTCGACTCCTCGCCGAAATAGCCTTCCAGCTGACCGAGGCTCTGCACCACGGTGCCGTTCCACACCACCGTGCCGTCGAAGTCGATCTCGAGGTCGATCACCTCGGGACGCTGGTCCGGCGGCGGCGGATTGTTGTTCTGGGGCATGTCGAGCTTGACCGCGTGGGTCATGATCGGCAGCGACACGATCAGGGTCACCAGCAACACCAACATCACGTCGATCAACGGCGTGGTGTTGATGTCGCACATCACACCGCCGCCCGCATTTCCAACTTGCATCGCCATTGTTGTCTACTCCTCGCGCTCAGCCGGGGCCGCGGCCCAGGCCGTGGTCGGGTTCGGTGAGGAAGCCCACCTTGACGATGCCACCGCGCTGAATTGCGTACAGCACCCGTCCGACCGCCTCGAACTTGGCGTCCTTGTCGGCGCGGATGTGCACTTCGGGCTGCGGCTTGATGACCGCCGCGTTCTTGATGTTCGCAAGCAGATCGTCCTTGTTGGGCATCCGCTTGTCGTTCCAATAGATATTGCCTTCCTTGTCGACCGCCACCGTGATGTTTTCCGGCTTGGTCTGCGTCGGAATGTTGACCGCCTTGGGCAGCTCAACCTTCACGGTCTTGTTGATGACCGGAATCGTGATCAGGAAGATGATGAGGAGAACCAACATGACGTCGACCAGCGGCGTCGTGTTGATGTTGTTCATCACCTGCTGTTCTTCGCCGGAGTTACCGACCTGCATAGCCATACTGCTTGACCCTCAAAAAGCTTTCCGGCGGCGCGCAGACCGGCCCACCGGAAAGCGTTGTGACCCGAAGGCGTTCTTACTTGCGGATGGCAGCAGCGGGAGCCGCGGCTGGGCGTGCGCCACCAGCCTCGTTGGCACCTACGCGCGCGCCACTCACCAGATAGGCATGCAAGTCGCTCGCGAAGTTCCGCAGGGCGTCCTGGATCAGCTTGTTGCGTCCCAGCAGCCAGTTGTAGCCCATGACCGCGGGAACGGCGACGAACAGACCGATTGCAGTCATGATCAGCGCCTCACCGACGGGGCCGGCCACTTTGTCGATGCTCGCCTGGCCGGCGATGCCGATACCGACGAGGGCGTTCAGAATGCCCCAAACGGTGCCGAACAGACCGACGAACGGAGCCACCGAGCCGACCGTGGCCAACAGGCCCAGGCCCGAGTTCAGCTTGCTGTTCACCTGATCGACCGCGCGCTGCAGCGACATGGTGATCCACTCGTGCAGATCGATGCGGTCCGTCAAGCGGCCGTCGTGATGCGAAGCGGCGCGCAGGCCGTCTTCGGCCACCAGACGGAAATCATCGCCCTTCTTCAATCGTTCCACGCCGTCCTTGATCGAAGGGGCCGTCCAGAACTGCTTCTCCGCCGCGCGCGCGGACTGCTTGAGCTTGTGCTGATCCCAGAGCTTCGTGAGGATCACATACCAGGAAGCCAGCGACATGATCGCCAACAGAATGAGTACCGAACGGGAGATGAGACCGCCGCCGTTCCAGAGGGCCTCCAGGCCGTATGGGTTGTCGGTGGTTTGTGTGGGGACTTGATTTTCCATAGTTTCCTCGAATCACAAAAAGCCGGGCATGGCCCGGCTGCTAATAGTCGTTTTAGTTGCGGAGCTGGAACTTGATGCGGAATCCAAAGCAGCTGGCAATCGGGTTACCGTCCTCGGTCGCGGGCTTGTAACGCCCGCTGGCGGCTTTTGCCAGTTTCAATGCGCCTTCATCGAGCCGCCCGATGCCGGAAGTCTGCTCGAGCTTCGGCTCCTCGGTCAGCTTGCCCTTCGTGTCAGTGCACACGTGCACTGTCGCCGTGCCCGATTCACCGAGGCGCGCCGACGCCGACGGGTAGTAATCGTCGGTCGACGGGAAGTTCTTACCCGGTCCACCCGCAACGCGAACGGCCTGGTGGGTTGGGGCCGGTGGCGGCGGAGGCGCCACAACAGGCTTGTTGGTCGTGTCCTGGATGGCCGTTGACTGAGTTTCCACCGGCATGTCGATCTGCACATCCGGCGGCGGTACCTCAACCGGCGGCCGCTCCATCTGCGGCGGCGGCGGGGGCGGCGGCTGGTCCTGCTGCTTCACCTCGTCGATGACCGCGGTCTGCAGTGGCGGAGCGACCAGCTCCATCGCCCGACGGGCGAGGCCGGTGGCGAGCGCCCAGGCGATAAAAATGTGGAGGCCGATGATCGCAAACAGTACGACTGTTCGGCGTGTAAAGAAATTAGAGTCGTGTACGTATGCTGCCATGAGTTGATGCGGCGTCGTCGCTGTTACATTCCCAGATTAATAAACGGATCCAATCGTGAGCAGCGCAAAGTAACTGGCTTTGTCGCGCCCTGCAAGGTGTCGGACCCGGCCCGGAGCCACCCGGTCCCGCGACCGGCTGGCTGATTCATACATGCGATGCGCACGTGCGCAGCCTGCTGGGCTGACGCACGCTCGGCTTTTTTATCCCCCGATCTGATTCGATGATTGCGACGTGCGCTTGCAGAAAGACGCCACGGCTCACCGTGCGCGTTTTCAAATTCCGGCCCAACTCTAACCGCTGCAAAGTGCACTGACAACTCCGCCTAAGCTCAAGAAATACCACGAGGTGCGGTCACCGCACCAGTGGAAGCACTCCCCACCAGAAACGCGTATTTGGCGAGCACGCCGGCCGTCGCGTACGGTTTCCGTGGTTTCCACGCAGCACGCCTGCGCCGCAATTCGGCCGCGGACAGGTCCGCATGAATGGTGCGCTTCACTGCATCGATGGTCACGACATCCCCGTTGCGTAAAAGCCCAATGGGTCCGCCGACCGCGGCCTCCGGGGAGATATGTCCAACCACGAACCCGTGGCTGCCGCCGGAAAACCGCCCGTCAGTAATCAACGCCACCCGAGCGCCGAGCCCGCGGCCCATGATGGCGCCCGTCGGACTCAGCATTTCGCGCATCCCCGGGCCCCCTTTCGGCCCCTCCTGTCTGATCACCACAACATCCCCGGCCCGTACCGTGCCATCGAGAATGGCCGCGGTCGCCCGTTCTTCGCCTTCGAAGATCCGTGCCTTGCCGCTGAACTGCAGGCCTTCCTTGCCGGTGATCTTGGCGACCGCACCCTCCGGCGCCACGTTCCCGTACAGAATCACGAGATGGCTGTCTTTCTTCAACGGGTCGGACAACGGCCGCACGATGTCCTGTCCAGCAAGATACATGCCCGTCGCGGCCAGATTGTCGGCGAGCGTCCGACCGGTCACGGTCAGACAGTCGGCGTGCAACAGGCCCGCCTCCAGCAGCATCTTCATCAACGGTTGAATGCCGCCGATGGCAATCAACTCCGACATCAGGTAACGCCCGCTGGGCCTGACATCGGCCAGCACCGGTACCCGCTTGCCGATGCGCGTGAAGTCATCCAACGTGAGCCTCACACCGGCGTCGTGCGCGATAGCCAGCAGATGCAGCACGGCGTTGGTCGAACCGCCGAGCGCGATCACCACCGTGATGGCATTCTCGAATGCCTTGCGAGTCAGGATGTCGCGCGGCCGGATCCCCTCTTTCACCAACTTCACGACCGCCTCGCCGGCACGCCTGCTGTCGATGCGCTTGTCGTCACTGACCGCTTCCTGCGCGGAGCTGCCGGGCAGGGAAAGTCCCAACGCCTCCATCGCCGAGGCCATGGTGTTGGCCGTGTACATTCCGCCGCAACTGCCGGGGCCGGGAATCGCGGTGCGCTCCACTTCCTGCAGCTGCTCGTCGGAGATCTTCCCGGCCGCGCGTGCCCCGACGGCCTCGAACACCGAGACGATATCCCGCCTCTGTCCACCGGGACGAATCGTGCCGCCGTAGACGAAGACCGCAGGACGGTTGAGGCGCGCGATCGCCATCGCGCAGCCGGGCATGTTCTTGTCACAACCGCCGATGGCGACGAAACCGTCGAAGCCTTCGGCTCCGACCACAGTCTCGATGGAGTCGGCGATCACTTCGCGCGACACGAGCGAATAGCGCATCCCGGGGGAACCCATGGAGATACCGTCAGACACCGTGATGGTGTTGAACAGCACGCCTTTGCCACCGGCCGCATCCGCGCCGCCGACAGCCTCGCGCGCGAGCTCGGCGATATGCATGTTGCAGGGAGTGAGGTTCGCCCAGGTGGAGGCAATGCCGATCTGCGGCTTGCTGAAATCAGCGTCCTGGAAACCGACGGCGCGCAACATCGCGCGTGAGGGTGCCTGCTTGATTCCATCCACGACGAGCCGCGAGCTGGCCCGGGCGTCTACTTGTTTCTTATTACCGGCCATTGCCGCCGAACAACCTTCCCAGTCCTTAAAACTTAAAGTACTTCCGTCCCCGCTGTCCAGCCAAGAGTACTACGGAATGAGCGTGAGTTTGGATTCCGCAAGGGGGTGTTCGCATTATGACCGTACCCCAACACGCAATTTCAGGGTAAACCTGACCCCACGCGCGACCGGATGAGTCGGTACAGAGCGCGAATGCATTGCGCCTCCGCGCCCACGGGTCGTCCGGGACGATCCTTGGCGTTCCAGGCATACAGATCGATGTGCAGCCACGCAGGCGTTGCCGTCACGAAGCGCTTGAGGAACAGGGCCCCGATGATCGAGCCGGCGAACGGTACGGCCGAGACGTTGCTCAGGTCAGCGATCTTGCTCGTCAGCTCATCCTCGTAACCGGCCCACATCGGCAGCGGCCAGACGGGATCGGCCTCCTCCTCCGCGTTGATACGCAAGGCCGCGAGCAGGCCCTCGTCCGTTGAGAACGCCGCGGGCACCTCCGGCCCCAGGGCCACACGCGCAGCCCCGGTGAGTGTTGCCAGATCGATGAGCAGCTCGGGCCGCTCAACATCCGCTTCCGCCAGGGCATCGGCGAGCACCAACCTGCCCTCCGCGTCGGTGTTGCCGATCTCGACGCTCAATCCCTTCTTGGAGCGCAACACATCTCCGGGTCGGTAAGAATTGCCATCGACGCTGTTTTCCACGGCCGGGATCAGAACCCGCAGTTGCACCGGGGCATCGAGCTGCATGAGCATCTGGGCCAGGCCCAATGTGCAGGCGGCGCCTCCCATGTCCTTTTTCATGAGAAGCATGCCGGCGGAGGGCTTGATGTCCAGGCCGCCGGTATCGAAGCACACACCCTTGCCGACGAGCGTGATCTTCGGAGCGTCCGCCCGGCCCCAGCGGATATCGATGAGCCGCGGCGCCCGGGGACTACCGGCGCCCACACCGCGTATCAGGTGGAAGTCTCGCGCGAGCAACTCCTCGCCCAGGATGACGTGACTGCGCGCCGCAAAGCGCCGGGCGAGATCCAGCGCCGCGGCCGCGAGCTCTTCGGGTCCCATGTCGTTGGCGGGTGTGTTGATTAAGTCGCGGGCCAACGAGGTACTCGCGGCCGCTGCCTGCGCATAGGGGAGATCGGCTTCCGGGGGGACGACGAGAACCGCACGGGGTACCGTCGGCGCAACGGACCGATAGCGCGTCATGCGATAAGAGCCCATCAACCAACCGAGCACGATATGGGTGGCCGCGCTCCCGCGCACTTCGTTCGCGATGTGGTACGTATACGCCGGAAGTCGGTCGGACAATCCCGCGGCGTGCCAAAGCTTCAACTCTTCGACCGAGCGCAAGGAGCCCAACCCCACCACGGCACCGCCGACGCAGCCATCGGGATTGGGGAAAGCCAGGGCCCGGTGTTTCTCGGCCTGGAATGCATGCGCGCGAATCCAGCTCGCCACGGGAGCGGGCTGCTGGCTCAACCACCGAGGAAGCTCGGATTCGGTGATAAACCACAGGGGCAGACTGCCCGCGGACTCTGTCGTCAACAGCTTGTCTTCCATGAGGGAACAGCTTACCAATGTCGCGGCAGCGTCACGACCGCGCGTTGCGGGCAGGTGCGTTTCGCAACCGCACACCTGCATCCGCGTTGACAACAGCGCACTCGTTGTGATCCTATCGCGTGCTCAATTTTTCGCTTTTGCAGCGCACCCGCACGAGTCTGAATGGCTCCTACGACAATCAGCACTGGGCTAGTACTTGTCGGACTTCCGCTCCTCCTTAGGAGCGCAAGGTGCGGGGCACTCGCGCACGCCTGACATACAACCGGGCACGAGCGAGCAAAGACACCAAAAACCCCGCACCGGCCGAGCGCCGATGCGGGGTTTTTTACGTTTGGCACATCCGGCCACCGGCCACTTTGGAGAGGGACGATGAAGCTTTATTCACAGAAAGACGTCGACAAGAAGGCACTCAAGGGCGCGCGCATCGCCGTGCTCGGGTTTGGGAGCCAGGGCCGCGCCCATGCGCTCAATCTGAGCGACAGCGGTTTCGATGTCGTCGTGGGCGTCCGCAAGGGCGGCACGGGTTGGAAGAAGGCGAAGAAGGAAGGCCTCGCCGTCGCCGAGCCCATCGATGCGGTCGCCGGCGCAGACCTCGTCGCGATGCTGGTGCCCGATATGGCGCAGAAGGCCGTCTACGAGAGCGTTGAAAAGAGCCTCAAGAAGGGCGCGACCCTGCTGTTTGCTCACGGCTTCAACGTCCACTTCAAGCAAATCGAGCCGCGGAAGGATCTCGACGTCGTATTGATCGCCCCCAAGGGCCCGGGTGACCTGGTCCGCCGCCAATATCAGCAGGGCCGCGGCGTTCCGTGTCTGATCGCGGTCTATCAGGATTCCACGGGTAAGGCGCATGCCAAAGCCCTTTCGTACGCTCACGGAATCGGCGGCACCCGCGGCGGCGTTCTCGACACGACTTTCGCGGAGGAGACCGAAACGGATCTGTTCGGCGAGCAGGCAGTCCTGTGCGGCGGCGCAACCGAGCTCGTGGTGAAGGGCTTTGAAACCCTCGTCGAAGCGGGCTACCAGCCGGAAGTCGCCTACTACGAGTGCATGCACGAACTGAAGCTGATCGTCGACCTGCTCCACGAGGGCGGCCTCACCAAGATGCACGAGTTCATCAGCGAGACCGCCAAGTACGGCGACCTGACACGCGGCCCGCGTGTGGTGACCGACCGGACGAAGAAGGAAATGCGCAAGATTCTCAAGGAAGTGCAGACCGGCAAGTTCGCGAAGCAGTGGATCGAGGAATACGCGAGCGGCCGCAAGGGCTACGACAAGATGCTGAAGGAAGACACGAATCGTCAGATCGAGAAAGTCGGCGCCGCGCTGCGTGCCCGGATGCCCTGGCTGAACGACCGGCGCGCGTAGCCCGACGCATCACACGGAGCGTGACTCAACTAGAGGAGAAGACCATGGTTCCCCATCCCGACCGGGTTTTGATTTTCGACACCACGCTGCGCGACGGCGAGCAATCGCCGGGCTGCAGCATGACCCAACCCGAGAAGCTGCGGGTCGCCCGCTCGCTTGCCGAGCTCGGTGTCGATGTCATCGAGGCGGGTTTTCCCGCGGCCTCGCGTGGGGATTGGGAATCGGTCAATGCGGTCGCGCGCGAGGTGCAGGGGTCGATCATCTGCGGCCTGGCGCGCTGTAACCGGGAGGACATCGAGCTGGCGGCGCAAGCGCTGCGCCCGGCGCCCCAACACCGCATCCACGTGTTTCTGGCGACGAGCGCGATCCACCGCCAGTACAAGCTCAACATGGCCCAGGAAGAAATCCTGCGCACGGCCGTCGAGGGCGTGAAGATGGCGCGCGATGCATGCGAGGACGTGGAATTTTCACCGGAAGATGCTTCCCGCACGGAGCTGGAGTTCCTGGCTCAGGTCGTGGAAGCCGCCATCGAGGCCGGTGCCAGCACGGTCAATATCCCGGACACGGTCGGTTACACGGTCCCCGATGAGTTCGCCGAGATGTTCCGGTACCTGCGCAAGAACGTCCGCGGTATCGATCAAATCCGCCTGTCCGTGCATTGTCACGACGACCTGGGAATGGCCGTGGCGAACAGCCTGACGGCGGTCGTCGCGGGCGCCCGCCAGATCGAATGCACCATCAATGGAATCGGTGAGCGCGCCGGCAACTGCTCCCTCGAGGAAGTGGTCATGGCTCTGAAGACCCGCGAGGCGTTCTTCAATGTCCGCACCCGGATTCAAACCACCCGCCTCTACCCCACTTCGCGCCTGGTTTCGAGCATCACGGGCATGCCCATCCCGCGCAACAAGGCGGTCGTGGGCGAGAATGCGTTCGCGCACGAAGCGGGCATTCATCAGCACGGCATGATGAAACATCACTCCACGTACGAGATCCTGCGCCCGCAGGATGTTGGACTGTCGCGCAGTCACCTCGTGCTCGGCAAGCACAGCGGGCGGCACGCCTTCCGCGAGCGCGTGAAGGAGCTCGGTTTCGAGCTCGACGAGGCGGAATTCAATCGGGTCTTCGAGGAATTCAAGGCGCTCGCCGACAAGAAGAAAGAGCTGTTCGACGGCGACATCGAGGCGCTCGTGCTGCGCGCGGCAGGCTCCGCCAGCGGGCCCTGGACCCTGTTGGATCTGAAGACGGTCGCCGACAGCAGCTCGCCCGCCGAAGCCATCATCCGACTGCGGCACGCCGACGGCCGGGTCGTGAAGCACAACGCGGAGGGCGACGGTCCGGTGGATGCCGCCTTCAAGGCGATCGAAGCCGCTACCGGCATCAACGTCATGCTGCGGAAATTCGAAGTCCGTGGCGTCTCCGAAGGCGAGGACGCGCAAGGCGAAGCTGTCATTTACGTCGAATATAATCAGCGCAGCTATCGCGGCTCGAGTGTCAGCACGAACATCGTCGAGTCGAGCACCAAGGCGTTTCTCGAGGTCATCAATCGCATCGAGCAGTCGCAAGCGGGCAGCCGGTCGCGTGATGAGCGGACGGGCGCGGCCCGAGTCGCTCAGGAAGCTGTTTGAGGACGAGGACACAGTATGAGTACTCCCGCGCACACGATGTTTGAAAAGGTCTGGCGACAGCACGAGGTGATTGCCGAGACGGCGGACACACCCGCCGTGCTCTATATCGATCTGCATCTCATTCATGAAGTGACTTCGCCTCAGGCCTTTTCAGTCCTGCGCGAGCGCGGCCTCCCCGTCCGCCGGGTAGACCGCACACTGGCCACGATGGACCATTCGACGCCGACCCGCACCGAACAGATCTTCGGCGGCGCGCCGATCTCCATCGAGTCCGCCGCCCGGCAGGTTCGCGAGCTCGAAAAGAACTGCGCGCAGTTCGGGGTTGAGCTGCTGGGCTTGCGCCATCACCAGCGCGGCATCGTGCACATTATCGGACCCGAGCTGGGTATCACGCAGCCGGGTAAAACGGTCGTTTGCGGCGACAGTCATACGAGCACGCACGGCGCGCTCGGCGCGCTGGCGTTCGGCATCGGCACGACTGAAGTCGGGCATGTGCTGGCCACGCAGTGTTTGTTACAACGGAAGCCGCGAACCTTCGCGTTGAACGTGTCGGGAGGGCTGCGCGGCGGCGTGACAGCGAAGGACCTGATCCTGGCCATCATCGGCAAGATAGGCGTCGGCGGCGGCACGGGTTACGTTCTGGAGTACCGAGGGGATACGATCCGCGGGCTCGATATGGACGAGCGCATGACCATCTGCAACATGTCGATCGAGGCTGGTGCGCGCGCCGGCATGATTGCTCCTGATGAGACCACCTACCGGTACCTTGCAGGGCGGCCGCGCTCTCCCCAGGGGGATGCTTGGGAGCGAGCCGTTGAGCAGTGGCGTCGGTTGCCGAGCGACCCGGGTGCCCGGTTCGACAAGGAGGTGGACATCGATGCTTCCACGCTCGAACCGATGATCACTTACGGCACCAACCCCGGCATGGTCATCCCGATCACTTCCGCCATTCCGACTCGCGCCAACGACGCCGTCTTCAGCAAGTCGCTCGCTTATATGGGTCTCGAGGCGGGCGCGCCGATCAAGGATCAGCCCGTCAATGTGGTGTTTGTCGGTAGCTGCACCAACGGCCGTATTTCCGACCTGCGAAGCGCCGCGAACGTGCTGCGCGGGCGCAAGGTTGCCAAAGGCGTGCAGATGCTCGTCATCCCGGGCTCCCAGCAAGTGAAGAAGGAAGCCGAGGCGGAAGGCCTGCACCAGGTGTTCATCGACGCGGGCGCCGAATGGCGCGAGTCGGGCTGCTCCATGTGCCTGGGGATGAATGGCGATCTGGTGCCGAAGGGCCAGTATTCGGTGAGCACCAGCAATCGCAATTTCGAGGGCCGGCAGGGGATCGGTGCCCGAACGCTGCTGGCGAGCCCGCTGACCGCGGCGGCCAGTGCCGTTCGCGGACGTGTGACCGATCCCCGGGAGTTGCTGTCATGAAAGGTATCCACACGATTACATCGCGCACCGTGGTGCTGCCGTCGAGCAACATCGACACCGACCAGATCATCCCGGCGCGTTTTCTCACCACCACCACGCGCGAGGGCCTCGGCCGCTCGCTGTTCGCGGACTGGCGCTACGACGCACAGGGCGAACCCAAGGCCGACTTCGTCCTGAATCGCCCCGAGGCCCAGGGTTGCCGCATTCTCGTCGCGGGAAACAACTTCGGATGCGGCTCGTCACGCGAGCATGCACCCTGGGCGTTGTTGGATTACGGCCTGCAGGCCGTGGTCAGCACCGAGATCGCGGACATTTTCCGAAACAACTCCCTGAAGAACGGCTTCCTGCCGGTCGTGGTGGATGCGCAGACCAGTGAGTGGCTGCTGGCCAACCCCGGCGCGCAAGTGACGATCGATGTCGCGGAGACGACCCTCACGTTGCCGAACGGCACGCGGGTGAGCTTTCCTCTCGAGGGATTCGCCAAGTACTGCCTCCTGAACGGGGTGGATGAATTGGGCTTCTTGTTGGACCGCCGGCCGCAGATCGAGGCCTACGAGCGGCAGCGGCAGATATGAAGGCACAGATTGCTGTTCTGGGTGGCGATGGCATCGGACCCGAGGTCATCGCCGAGGGACTGCGCAGTCTAGCGGCGGTGGCGAGCGCCTTCGGCCACGAGCTGACGACCGCCTCCTTTGATTTCGGCGGCGCCGCGATCGATGCCAAAGGCGACCCCCTGCCCGCCGACACGCTGCAGGGCTGCCTGGCTGCGGATGCCGTGCTTCTCGGGGCGATCGGCGGACCGAAGTGGTCGTCGCCCGATGCGAAGGTTCGACCGGAGCAAGGGCTGCTGCGGCTGCGCAAGGAACTGGGGGTCTACGCCAATCTTCGGCCGGTGAAGCTGCATCCGTGCCTGATCGGCTCGTCCACCCTGAAACCCGAAGTGCTGGCCGGCGTCGACCTGGTGTTCGTTCGCGAGCTGACGGGCGGCATCTATTTCGGCGAGAAGCGGCGTACCGCGACCGGCGCGGTCGATGTTTGCACCTACACGGTGGAGGAAGTCGAACGCATCACGCGCGTCGCGGCTCGCCTGGCGCGCCAGCGGCGGCGCAAGCTGACTTCGATCGATAAATCAAACGTTCTGGAGACTTCGCGCCTGTGGCGCGAGGTCGCGAGCCGGGTCATCCAAGCGGAATTCGCCGATGTCACGCTCGATCACATGTTGGTCGATGCGGCGGCGATGCATCTGATTCGCCGCCCCGGCGACTTCGATGTGCTGGTCACGGAGAACATGTTCGGCGACATCCTGACGGATGAAGCGTCCATGTTGGCCGGATCGCTGGGATTGCTGCCCTCCGCGTCCCTGGGCGACGGTCAGCGGGGATTGTACGAGCCCATCCATGGGTCGGCGCCCGATATCGCCGGCCGCGGGATTGCCAATCCCATCGGCACCATCCTGAGTGTCGCCCTGCTTCTGCGGCATTCCCTGAACCTGGTGAAGGAGGCGGATGCACTCGAGGCCGCCGTGGGTCGCGCGCTGGAAAGCGGGGCCCGTACGCCCGACATCGCAGCCAAGGGTGAGAAGCCTGTCAGTACACGAGAGATGGGCGACGCCGTCCTGAAAGCGCTCGGGCAGACTTAACCGCGCCCGGGGTTCGACCCCCGATTCGCACTTGTCCGCACTCGAATACCGGTAGATACGTACAGACCCTTGCCGGGCCGCCGCAGATACTTTGGGTCCTCAGCGGCGGACCCATCCATTGACTGTAACTCCAGGCACTCTCGTTTCGATTCGCGGAAGCGTCGTCGACGTCCGATTCGAGGGCGAGCTGCCACCGATCAACAGCCTGTTACGCGCGGGTAAGGACAACCGCGTCGTGATTGAAGTTTGGGAGCACCTGGACGCCCAGCACATCCGGGGCGTCGCAATGACCCCCACTCGGGGCCTCGCGCGGGGAATGCGTGTCCTCAATACAGGCGCGCCGCTACAGGCGCCGGTCGGCAAGCAGATCCGATCCCGGATGTTCGATGTGTTCGGGCAGGCAATCGACCGGCTACCCCCTCCCGAGGCGGTATCCTGGCGCTCGGTGCACCAGCCACCGCCGGAGCTCGCGGCTCAGGCAACCCGCTCCGAAGTCTTTGAGACCGGGATCAAGGCAATCGACGTGCTCATGCCCCTCGAGCGCGGTGGCAAGGCCGGTTTGTTCGGCGGCGCCGGCGTCGGCAAGACCGTGCTGCTGACCGAGATGATCCACAACATGGTGTCGCGCCACCAGGGCGTCAGTATTTTCTGCGGCATCGGCGAGCGCTGCCGCGAGGGCGAAGAGCTCTACCGCGAGATGCAGGCAGCCGGCGTGCTGTCAAACATGGTGATGCTGTTCGGCCAGATGAACGAGCTTCCCGGCAGTCGCTTCCGGGTGGCGCAGGCCGCGCTCACCATGGCGGAATATTTTCGCGACGACGAGCATCAGGACGTGCTGCTGCTCATGGATAACATTTTCCGGTTCATCCAGGCCGGCTCCGAGCTGTCCGCCTCCATGGGCCGCATGCCGGCCCGTCTCGGCTATCAACCGACACTCGCCACCGAGCTCGCCTCGGTCGAGGAGCGGATCGCCAACACTCGCAGCGGCGCCATCACGTCCATACAGGCAGTGTATGTGCCCGCCGATGATTTCACCGATCCGGCCGCGGTTCATACGTTCTCCCACTTGTCAGCCTCGGTGGTCCTTTCCCGGCAGCGCGCGAGCCAGGGGCTGTTTCCGGCCGTCGACCCCCTGCAATCGGAATCCAAGATCGCCACGGCCGCGATTGTCGGCACTCGCCACTACGAGCTGGCGCGGGAAGTCCGCAAGACGCTCGCGCAGTACGCCGAGCTGCAGGACATCATCGCCATGTTGGGGCTCGAGCAGCTCTCCCGCGGCGACCGCGACATCGTCGCGCGGGCCCGGCGCCTGGAGCGCTTCCTGACGCAACCGTTCTTTACAACCGAGCAGTTCAGCGGCCAGCCCGGCAAGGCGGTGGCCCTGACGGACGCTCTCGATGGCTGCGAGCGGATCTTGCGGGACGAGCTCAAGGACGTTCCCGAGAGCGCGTTGTACATGATCGGGACCCTCGAAGAAGCCAGGCAATCGGCCACCGTCCGGACTGACGAGCCCGCGCATGCAGCTTAAGATCCTGCTGCCCTTCAGAGTGTTCGCCACGGTCGACGAAGTGACCCGTATCGTCGTACCCACGCGGACGGGCTCCTTCGGTTTATTGCCCCGCCGCCGCGACTGCGCGGCAACCCTGGTTGCCGGTCTGCTGAGCTATGCAACGACCTCCGCGCAGAGTCATGTGGCTATCGACGAGGGCGTGTTGGTCAAGACCGGAACGCAGGTTCTCGTGTGCGTGCGCCATGCGATCGGTGGGGCCGAGCTCGGTGACATCGGGCACGTCGTCGGTCAGGAGCTGTTGCGTCTCGACGAACAGGAGAGAACGGACCGTTCGAGGTTGGCTCGACTCGAAACCGGTCTCGTGCGCCGATTTCTGGAGTTGCGAGGTGCCTGAGTTCGAGCAACGGGTGGCAGCGCAGGAACGGCGCAAGCTGCAGGCGCAACGCACGCCGCCCCGAGTCCTTTCCGGGTTGGCCTACTTCGGCCTGGTTGGCTGGACAGTCACGCTGCCTACCCTGCTCGGAGTGTTGCTGGGACGCCTGCTCGACACCCGCTATCCCGGCAAGCGGTCCTGGACGTTGGCGCTGCTCATCGCAGGCCTGTGTGTCGGTTGCGCGAGCGCATGGCTGCAGATCGCCAGCCGAGGCCATTCGGAGGACCCATGAGCATCCTCGCCTGTCTGCTCGCCGGAGGCGTGCTCGGGACCCTGTTCTTCGGCGGTTTGTGGCTGACGATCAGGTTCGCACTGGCGCGCGCAAACCCCGCGCCCTGGCTCATCGTCAGCTCGATGTTGCGAACGGCAGCGCTGCTTGCGGCGCTCTACCTGATCTGCCGCATCGACCAGTTGGGTCTGATCGCCGCCCTGGCCGGCTTTCTGCTGGTGCGCGTGGCCGCCACCCGTGGCAAGTCGTCCATGTGCCGGCAGAGGCCACCCCGAGGCCTGAAACATCAAATCGGCCCCAGCACGCACCCAGGCACAGGGAGTGCCCCGGCGCCGCAGGCGGCGGAGAAACGAGCCAAAACCCCGCTTTTGGCTCGTTTGCACGCTGGGCCGGGCAGGAGGCCCGGATCCAGCGTTTCATGCTAGAGCCCTACCATGCACGTCACGCCCGACCAACTCGTCATCTGGAGCTATGGCTTCATAAAGCTCAACGTCACTGTGCTGACCACGTGGGCATTGATGCTGTTGCTCACGGCGAGTTCGTATTTGATCACGCGACGGTTGACGAGCGACCTGAACCCCTCGCGCTGGCAGGCTGCGCTGGAGATTCTGGTCACCGGGATGGACCGCCAGATCGAGGCGGCGGGCCTCGATGTGCCGCGCCACTACCTGGCCTTCATCGGCACCCTGTTCCTGTTCATTGCGACCGCCAACTTGTGCACCATCCTGCCCGGTTACGAGCCCCCCACCGGCTCGCTCTCCACGACGGCGGCGCTCGCCATCTGTGTGTTCGCGGCGGTTCCGCTGTATGGGGTGGCACGCCGCGGCTGGCGCGCCTATCTGCGATCGTACCTGGAACCGACCTTCATCATGCTGCCCTTCAATCTCATCGGCGAGCTGTCGCGCACCCTGGCCCTGGCGGTGCGGCTGTTCGGCAACATGATGAGCGGCTCGATGATCATTGCCATCCTGTTGAGCATCACCCCCGTGTTCTTCCCGGTGGTCATGAGCGTGCTCGGGTTGCTGACCGGCACGGTCCAGGCCTACATCTTCTGCATTCTCGCGACGGTCTACATCGCCGCCGCCACCGAGAGCTGATTCATCTTCGTTCGCAACGGGAAACTGAGCATGGACAACATGACATTGATCGCCGCCGTCTCCGCCGTGACCGCGGGTATCACAATCGCCATCGGCTGCCTGGGGCCGGCAATGGGCCAGGGCCGGGCGGTCGCCACGGCCCTGAGCGCCCTGGCCCAACAACCGGATGCGGCACCGACCATTACCCGCACGCTGTTTGTCGGTCTCGCCATGATCGAATCCATGGCCATCTACTGCTTCGTGGTGTCCATGATTCTGCTGTTCGCGAATCCGTTCTGGGCACATGTGATCGCGAAGTGACCCATGCTGATCGACGGATTCACTGTCGTTGCGCAGGTATGCAACTTCCTGCTGCTGGTGTGGTTGTTGAAACGCTTCCTCTACCGGCCGGTGCTGGCCGCCATCGATGCCCGCGAGCAGCAGATTGCCGCACGGCTCGAGAATTCCGCCGCGCAGGCCGCGCTGGCCAGGCAACAGAGCAGCGAGTGGGAGCACCGCAACGAGGTGTTCGAGGCGGAGCGCGCCGGCCTGTTGCGCAAGGCAAGCGACGAGGCAGCCGAGGAACGCAAACGACTCCTCGAGCAAGCACGCGACGAGGCCGCGGCGCAGAGGCGCAAGGAAGCCGAGACACTGGCGCGCGAACGTGCCGACCTGAGCATCGAGTTGGCCGGCCGGGCGCAGGCGCAAGTGCTGGCGGTGACTCGCGATGCGCTGCAGTCGCTCGCGGACACGCACCTGGAGGATCGCATTCTCGAGGTATTCGTGGCGCGACTGGCCGATCTGCCGGACTCGCAAAGGCAACTCATGGTCGCCGGCGAGCGCGCCATCCGTGTCCGCACTGCATTCGATCTGACGCCCGCACAGCGCAACCGGCTGGAGGGCGCGCTGCGGGAATCGTTCGGCCCGGTCCTGGACGTTCGCTTTGCGGTGGACCCCGAGATCCTGTGCGGGCTGGAACTGACCACGGGAGCGCACAAGGTCGAATGGAACATGGCCGGATATCTAAAGTCGTTTGCCGACACGCTGCTGGACACTTCGCAGGTGCATGCGGCGACGGGAGCCAACGGTGGCCGTTGACAGCACTTTCAGTAACGCCATCGAGCGCGCCTTCAGCGAGCTGGATCGCGCACGGGAGGCATTTGAGCCGCGCCTGAACGCACGTGAGGTCGGCACCGTCACGTCACTGTCCACGGGCATCGCCGGGGTCCAGGGATTGCCGGGGGCCGGATCGGAGGAACTGTTGGAGTTCCCCGGCGGCCTGTTCGGCATGGCCTTCAACGTCGACGAAGCGGAAATCGGAGTCGTTCTGCTCGGTGATCACAGCCACCTGCGAGCCGGCGACGAGGTTAAGCGTACCGGCCGGGTCATGGATGTCGCAGTGGGCGAAGCATTGTTGGGCCGCGTGATCGATCCCCTCGGCCGACCGCTGGACGGCCAATCCGCTCCGGTGTGCCCCACCCGCTGGCCCATCGAGCGGGATGCCAAGGCCATCCTGGATCGCGCCCCGGTCTCGGTCCCGCTGCAAACCGGTATCAAAGTCATCGACGCCCTGATCCCGGTGGGACGCGGCCAACGAGAGCTGATCCTGGGCGATCGGCAAACCGGCAAGACGACCATCGCCCTGGATACGATCGCCAACCAGGACGATGCGAACATGGTGTGCATCTATGTCGCGATCGGTCAGCGATCCTCGGCGGTGGCGAAGGCCATAGCCGACCTGCGCACGCAGGGTGCGATGGGTCATACCATCGTCGTGGTCAGTGAGGCCAGCGATTCCCCAGGCCTCAATTACATCGCGCCCTACGCTGCCACGAGCATCGGGGAATATTTCATGGAGGCCGGGCGGGACGTGCTGATCGTCTACGACGATCTGACACAACATGCCAGGTCCTACCGGGAAATATCCCTGCTGCTGCGCCGGCCCCCGGGGCGGGAAGCGTTTCCGGGAGATATTTTCTATATTCACTCCCGGTTGTTGGAACGCTCCACGCATTTGCGGCAGGAGCTGGGCGGCGGCTCACTGACATCGCTGCCCATCGTTGCGACCGAGGCCGAGGACATTGCCGCCTACATCCCAACCAACCTGATTTCCATCACCGACGGTCAGCTTTACCTGTCTCCCAAGCTGTTTGAGCTGGGAGTGCTGCCGGCCATCGATGTCACCACCTCGGTCTCCCGAGTCGGTAGCGCGGCACAACTCGCCGCCTATCGCGCGGTCACGGGCCGGCTCAAACTCGCCTACGCCCAATTCGAGGAGCTGGAGGAATTTTCGCGTTTCGGCACGCGGCTGGACGACAACACACAACGTGTGCTGGAACACGGCAGGCGCGTTCGGGCGTGTCTTGCGCAATCCGCGTTTTCGCCCGCGCCGGTCCTCGAGCAGCTCACGCTGCTGCTGGCCCTGACGGCCGGTCAGTTGGATTCTGTCCCGTTGGAGCGGGTTGCCGAGGCGGAGCGGATCGTGCGCGCGGCCAGCTCGCAGTTGCCCCCGCGGATGCGCGAACGGATCCTCGCCAATGACACTTTGACGGACGAGGACCGCGCGGCCGTGTTGGAAATCACCGCCGCGTCGCTGGGCCCATTGCGCAAATGAGCGACTCGGCGAACGGTTTGCGCCGGCAGATCTCGAGTGCTCGCCAGCTCGGGAGCGTCGTTCGCGCATTGAAGGCGATGGCGGCGTCGAGCATTGCCCGGTATGAAGCGGCCGTGGTGGCGCTGGAGGACTATGAACGCTCGATCGAGCTCGGGTTGAGCCTGTGCCTGCGCGAGCAAAGCGGCGGTGCTTCGCGCGCTGTCGATTGGCATCCGCAACCCATCAGAGCCGTGATCTTCGGCTCGGACCAGGGCCTGGTGGGACGCTTCAACGAGACGGTCGCGGAGCTTGCGGTGCGCACACTGTCCGCACTCCCTCAACACAAGCAAGTGTGGGCAGTCGGAGAACGGGTGATCCCCCAGCTCGAGGAGGCCGGACTCGAGATCGCGCAACAGTGCGTCCTGCCCAGCTCCATCCAAGCGATTTCGTCGTTGATTGCACAGATCCAACTCGAGGCCGAAACCCATGTCGGCACACCTGTCTACGTCTTTCACAACAGGCCGCTGCCGGCCGCACAGTACGAGCCGGTGGGCCGTCGGTTGCTGCCGCTCGATGATGCGTGGCGACAACGCGTCACCGCCCTTCATTGGCCAGGGAATGCATTGCCGGAAATTCTGGGCGGCGCCAGCGAGGCGGCGCTCGCATCGTTTGTCCACGAGCACCTGTTCATCGCCCTGTACAAAGCCTGCGCCGAGTCACTGGCGGCCGAGAACAGCAGCCGACTGGCCGCCATGCAACGCGCCCAGAAGAACATCGAGGACCTCTCGATGACCCTGAGCAAGACCTTCAACCGGGTCCGGCAGAGCTCGATCGATGCCGAGCTCTTCGATGTGATTGCCGGCTTTGGCGCGCTCAGTTAGCCGTTTGCGGCTTGCGGTACTTCGAGTACGCGCGCGACCCGTTCCAGCCCTGCAGCGAGATCGCGCTGTAAGTCTTCCAACGCTTCGATCCCCACCGACAAGCGGATCAGTCCGTCCGCGAGCCCGGCCTTCTGCCGTGCCACCGGATCCATGGCTGCATGGGTCATCGTGGCCGGGTGAGCTACGAGACTCTCGACACCGCCCAGCGACTCTGCCAAGGAGAAGCACTGAAGATCGCAGACAAACTCTCTCACGGCATCATGGCCGCCTTCCAATTCGAGCGTGACGATTGCTCCATAACCCTTCTGTTGCCGACGCGCAATCTCGTGACCCGGATGACTGGGCAGCCCTGGGTAGTAGACTTTTTTGACGCTCGGCTGCTCTTGCAGCCACTGGGCCAACGCCTGCGAGTTGCGCCCGTGGTGATCGAGCCGCGCGTGCAGTGTCCGCAAGCCGCGGAGCGTCATGAAGCTATCGAACGGTGCGCCCGTCAAACCCAGGCAATTTGCCCACCAAACCAACTGCTCGTGCAGTGCTTTGTCCTTGGCTACCACCGCGCCACCGACGACGTCGCTGTGACCGTTCAGATACTTGGTCGTTGAATGCAGCACGAGATCCGCACCCAGTGACAACGGAAGCTGCCAAGCGGGCGACAGGAATGTGTTGTCTACGACGGTGATCGCGCCTGCGGCCTTACCCAGCGCCGTAACCTTCTCAATGTCAGTGATTCGCAGGAGCGGGTTGCTCGGCGTCTCGATCCAAAGCAGGTGGGTGGGCTTTGACAACGCCGCACGCAACGCCGCTTCATCGCCAAAGTTGATGAACTCGACCTGCCGCTCGCCACGCTTGCGCCACGCTTCGAACAGCCGATAGGTTCCACCATAACAGTCATGGGGAGCGACGATCCGACCACCCGCCGGAATCAAATAGCCGACGAGCGTGATCGCAGCCATTCCCGTGGCGGTGATGACACCACCCACACCCCCCTCCAACTCAGCGATCGCACTGCCGAGCAGATCGCGAGTGGGATTGCCCGAGCGGGTGTAGTCGTAACTGCGCTTTTCGCCAAAACACTTGAAGGCGAAAGTCGAGGTCAAATGGATCGGCGGCACGACGGCACCCGTGACATCGTCACATTCGAGCCCGGCACGAACGGTCTGAGTAACCTGGCTGGGGCCAGTTGCCTGGCTGGGGCCAGTTGCCTGGCTGGGGCCACTTACCTGGCTGGGGCGATCGCTCACGAGACGCTCTCCAGGGCCACAGTGAATATCCGGCGCAATTGTTCAGTCTCCTTCAGGAAGGCATCGTGGCCGTAAATCGAGGAAATTTCGTGCAGCCGCGCAACCGGCAGGCGCGCAACCAGGGCACGCATGTCCGCCAACGGCACCAATTGATCCTCCCGGACCGCGACGGCCGTCGTCGGTACGAAAATTCGAGCCGTGTCCACCCGATGCAGATCAATGGACTCGGACAAACACAGGAACGATTCGGGGCGGTAGCGCGACGCATAGTCGCTTCCGCGCGCAAACAGGTAGCTCTCTACAGGGAATACGAAGCGCTCACCATCCAACGCGGGCTCGCCGTTGAAGCGTGCGGCGAATTCTTCCGTGCTGCGGTAGGTTGACATTGCGAGTGCGCGTGCCAGTTGCACACCCTCCGTCGGGCGGCCGCAATCCACTGCGAAGCGCAGGATTTGCCGCTGTACACTCCGCCAGGCCGTCGCCATCGGATTGGCCCGATCGGCGGCGCCGATGATCAACAAGCGACCGACGCGCTCCGGATACAACTCGCCGAAAGCCAAGGCAACCATGCCGCCGTAGGATCCGCCGACGATGGCATGAAGTGACTGGATACCCAGGTGATCGATGACCCGCAGCAGAACCTGCGCCTGGTCGTAACTGGAAACACTCGGAAAGGTCGCACCGGCCTCGGGTCCGGTGGTCTCGCCACTGCCACCCAGATAATCGAAGCTGAGAATCCGGAACTGATTGACGTCGAGCGGACGGTCGGGACCTGCGATCTGCGACCACCACTCCTGGCGAGGATCGCCAACCAGACACACTCGACGGCCGCCGGAGATGCCACCCGCCGCGCATACAACCGGCGCGGATGTTGGACCTACGAGCCGCCAGGCAATTCGAACCTTGGAAAGCTTGCCGCCATGATGAAGCGACACTTCACCAGGGACCTCGAAGGTACCCTCGCGAACAATCATGTCCGTAGCGAGCGCGACGAGCGTATTTGCCGCGGGCACGACAGCGGAAGGCACGCTGTGTCGTTGCTGCGTCACTGGCAAAGATTCAACTGTGGCGTTCATCGAAAGCTCCGCAAACCCTGGCACGGTCTCACCGGCCTCCCGCGGAGCGCCCACCTGTTACGGCAGGTTGTCTACGTCCTACCCCGAAACCCGCCAGGACGGCAGGCGCGAAGCTACGTAAACCGCTCATCTGTCGATACCTACCGTCACCGGTGATATCGCAGGAGTTGGCACCTTTCCAGGATGGTTAAACCTGGCGGTTGCCCCGACGTCTAAGGGCCTTATCCCTCGGTCGGTCTCGATGAGTAAGCGAAGTGTATGGTGGGGCTCAGGGACCCGTCAAGGCGCCGGAGAGGGTTTGGAACGCCCGTCACGGGCCGAAGATTATGTGCCCTGTCATCGGGTTGCGGGCCCGAGTCAGCGGGCCGTCTCCGCGGCCGCGGTGCTCGGGGCCAACTGCGACGCGCTCTTGTTGGCAACCCGCCGGAACGTCTGGGGCGGATGGCCGAATTTACGGATAAAGGCGCGGCGCATGCGCTCGGGATCGGCGAAGCCGGTCTCCCGTGCCACGACATCAATGGCGTGGCGGCTCTCCTCCACCAACGACTTGGCGGCTTCGACCCGCAGGCTCTCGATCGCCTTGGCAGGGGACTGGCCGGTCTCGGCCCGGAAGGTCCGGCTGAACTGCCGTGAGCTCAGGTTGGCCACCCCGGCCAGCTCGCCCACCGACAAGGTCTTGCGCAGATTGCGCTTCGCGTAATCCAACGCGAGCTGGATGCGATCCGACTTCGACTCCAGTTCCAACATGGCCGAAAACTGTGACTGCCCGCCGGTGCGGCGGTGATACACAACCATCTTCTGAGCCACGGACTTGGAAACCTCAAACCCCAGGTCCGCCTCCACCATGGCGAGCGACAGGTCGATACACGCTGTCATGCCCGCCGAAGTCCATACAGTTCCATCGGTGATGAAAATACGGTCTTCCTCGACTCGAATGGCCGGGAACCGCCTCTGCAGAGTGCGCGCACTGGCCCAATGGGTCGTCGCGCGGCGCCCATTCAACAAACCGGCCGCCGCCAGAATAAATGCACCGGTGCAGATGCTCGCGGTGCGCCTGGAAGCAGCCGCTGCCGCCGACACAGACCTGACCAACCCTTCAGAGGGTGTCGCGATACCGATGTCTCCAGTGACTATCACCGTATCGAACGCAGGGTCCGTCAGCCTGTGTGTCTCGACCTCGATTCCGGAAGAGGAGGTCACGCGGCCACCGGTCTCGGAGTACAGCGCCACCTCGTAGGTGGGCCGGACGGCAAACAGGTTGGCTACCTCAAATACGCTGGCGGCCGCCAGGTCGAGGATCTGAAAGCCGGGAAATACGACCAGACCCACCCTCTTCATGAGCTTTTGTCCTAAAAGGCGGTAAATACGTCATTCAGGACACAAGGTAGGCGCTCACACTCCTTCCAGTCAAGCGAAACATGGGGAGAAAATGATGACGACGACCAGCAGCCAGGGCACCGCACTGATCACCGGCGGCTCTTCTGGTATCGGCTCAGTCTACGCCGAGCGCCTGGCACGGCGTGGCTATGACCTCATCCTCGCGGGCCGCGATCCGCAGCGACTGCAGGCCCGCGTGGCCCAGCTGCGCGACACAGGGCGCAAGGTCAGCACCATGACAGGTGACCTGAGCAACCGCGAGGACGTAAAGGAAATTGAGCAGCGACTGTTGACGGACCCGTCCATTACCTTGTTTCTCAACAATGCGGGTCAGGCCGTGCTCACCCCGGTCGTGGATTCGGACCCGGATGCGATCGACCAGATGCTCGAAGTGAATGTCATGGCATTCACCCGCCTCGCCATGGCCGCCGCCCGGGGATTTTCTAAACGGGGGCGGGGCACGCTCATCAACATTTCCTCGGCGGTCGCGCTCGCACCCGACATGTTGAATGGGGTCTACAACGCATCGAAGGCCTACGAGCTGAGCTTCACCCAGGCTCTGCAGATCGAGCTCGCCGGCCGGGGCGTGCGGATCCAGGCAGTGCTTCCCGGCGCGGTCGCCACCGAAATCTGGGCCCGCGGCGGCCGGCCCGTCGAACAGCTTCCTCAGGAGATCGTGATGCCGGTCGAGTCCGCGGTGGATGCCGCGCTCGCGGGGCTGGACCAGGGTGAGCTGGTGACGATCCTGTCGCTGCCGGACATTGGGAATTGGGATGCGTTCCTGGCTGCCCGGAAGGCCCTTCGCCCCAGCCTTTCGCTGGCGACGCCCGCTCCTCGTTATGCGTCCAAGGCGCATCACTAGCGTTTGATCGCGAGCCGCGGCGCCTGCCCGGGCGCCGCCGCCGCGCAAGTCCCGGCATGCCCGAGCCCGCGCGGCTCTGTCCTTGCGCGTACCAATGTGCTAACGTGATAGCGCGCTAGTACATTGGGACACCATGAAAAGCCACCGTAACGTCACTCCCCGCCAGGAGGCGCTCGCCGAGCGCAACCTGTACACCGCCCTCGCGGCGCTGCAGAAGCCCGAGGAATGCCGGGCCTTCCTGCGCGACCTGTGCACCCCGGCCGAGATTCAGGCCATGGCGGACCGGTGGAGCGTCGTCGAGCATTTGCAACGCGAGCTTCCTTATCGGGAAATTCACCGCCTCACCGGTGTCAGTGTGACGACTATCGGGCGCGTCGCGCGCTTCCTGCAAAGCGGCAACGGCGGTTACGAAGTCGCCGCCAAACGTCTGAGCAAAGAGGCATCCCGCCATGGATGAATTGCGTCTCAAGCTGGCAGTCCAGAAATCGGGCCGCCTCACCGATCCCTCGCTCGACATGTTGAGCCGCTGCGGCCTGAAGCTGTCGCGCGGCAAGGATCAGTTGATGGGCTTCGGCGAGAACATGCCCCTGGACGTGCTGTTCGTCCGCGACGACGACATTCCCGATCTGGTCCAGGAGGATGTGTGCGATCTCGGGCTCGTGGGTCTCAATGTCCTGGAGGAAAAACGCCTCGAGCTGCGCGAACGTGGACAAGCCGCCCGCTTTCAGATGGTGCGCACTCTGGACTTCGGGCGTTGCCGCCTGTCCCTCGCGGTACCCGAAGGCTTCACCTACGAGGGCGCCCATTCGATCCGCGGCAAGCGAATCGCAACAACCTATCCGTATCTGCTGCAAAAATACCTTCGCGAGCGTGACATCCCGGCGGACATCGTGACCCTGTCCGGTGCCGTTGAGATCGCGCCACGACTCGGCCGCGCGGACCTCATCTGCGACTTGGTCTCCACCGGATCGACGCTGCAGGCCAACCACTTGCGCGAAGTGGAGACCGTGATGGAGAGCCACGCGGTCATCATACGCACACCGCTGCAACTAGCCCCGGAAAAGGACGAGTGGGTGGAGCGGCTGATGATGCGAATCGACGGCGTGCAGCAGGTCAAGGAGAGCAAGTACATCATGTTGCATGCACCCCGTTCCGCGGTGGCTGAGATCCGCAAGCTGCTGCCGGGAAGTGAATCGCCAACGATCCTGACTCTGGATGGGTCGGACGACAAAGTCGCGATTCATGCGGTTTGCCGGGAGAACGTTTTCTGGGAGACGCTGGAGAGCCTGAAGAAGGCGGGCGCCAGCGCCCTCCTCGTCCTTCCCGTGGAAAAGATGCTGGCATGATTCGTATCCTGGAATGGAGCTCACTCTCCGCGAGCGATCGGGCCGGCGCGTTAGCGCGACCCGCCCAGGAATCCCGAGCGGACATCGCTGCCGCCGCGGCGGAGGTCGTCGATACCGTTCGCCGCCACGGGGACGCTGCACTCTTTTCCTACACTGAAAAATTTGATTCGGTGAAGCTGGATTCGCTGGCGGTGTCCGCCGAGGAATTCGCCGAGGCACGCACAGCGCTGACGCCACAACAGCTGGCTGCACTGAAAGCGGCGATTGCCAATGTCGAACGGTTCCACTCCGGGCAACTACCTCAGCCCCTGGCAATGGAAACAGTCCCCGGTGTGCGCTGCGAACGAATCGTCCGAGCCATCTCGACGGTTGGTTTATATGTTCCCGCCGGTTCGGCCCCTCTGCCCTCCGCGGTGATCATGCTGGCGGTGCCGGCGCGGATCGCGGGCTGCCCCAACCGGATCCTGTGCACGCCGCCCGCTCGCAACGGCAGGGCCAACCCGGCCGTGTTGGTGGCCGCTCAACTGTGTGGCATCGAAACCGTATTCAAGGTCGGTGGCGCGCAGGCCATCGCCGCGCTCGCCTATGGCACACAAACGATTCCCAAGGCTGACAAGATCTTCGGCCCCGGCAATGCTTACGTCACCGCGGCGAAGCAACTCGTTGCCGCCGATCCGGCCGGCGCCGCCTGCGACATGCCCGCCGGGCCGTCGGAGGTGCTGGTTGTCGCCGATGACAATGCGAACGCGCAGTTCGTGGCGTCCGATTTGTTGGCGCAGGCGGAACACGACACGCAGGCACAGGCCATCCTAGTCACGCCATCACGGCGACTGGCTGAGGCCGTCGGATCCGAGGTGCAGAAGCAGACGGCACTGCTGTCCCGGCGGGCTATCTTGCGCGAGTCCCTGGCGGCGAGCCGTTGCATCGTCGTTGCGGATGTCGCTGCGGCTGTTGAGGTTGCGAACCTGTACGCTGCCGAACATCTCATTCTGGAAGTCGAGGAGCCGCGACAGTGGCTCCCTCACATACAGAACGCAGGCTCCGTGTTTCTCGGGGCATGGTCGCCCGAGCCGATGGGGGACTACTGCTCCGGCACCAACCATGTGTTGCCAACCTATGGCTATGCACGCGCCTACAGCGGCCTGTCGGTGCTCGACTTCGTCAAGGGCATCACCGTGCAGGAGCTATCCCCCGCCGGCTTGCAGGGCCTGGGCCCCGTCGCCGTGGAACTGGCCAAACTGGAAGGCCTCGATGCGCACGCCAGCGCGGTGAGCCTCAGACTGGATGTGCTGAACCGCGCGGGATCCCTGTCGTGAGTTGGGTTACCGAATTAGCGCGGCCGGAGATCGTCGCGCTGAAGGCGTATGAGCCTGCCGCATGGGAACCGGAGCTCGAACGTCTGCACGCCAACGAGCTCCCCTGGCGCTCGTTCGCGGACGAGTCGTCGGCCGGTTTGAATCGCTATCCCGAGCCCCAATCGCAGGCGCTCGTGGATCGGCTCGCCGCTCTCTACAACATGCCACCGAGCTCAGTCATCGCCGGCCGCGGCAGCGACGAGGCGATCGACCTGCTCGTGCGCGCATTCTGCCGCGCCGGGCAGGACAGCATCCTCATCTGTCCGCCGACCTTCGGCATGTACTCTGTATGCGCGCGCATTCAGGGCGCGAACGTAATCTCAGTGCCGCTTCGGGCGGACGCCGGGTTTGCCCTCGATGAACCGGCCGTACTGGAAAAGTGCACACCCGACGTCAAGCTCGTTTTCCTCTGCTCACCGAACAACCCCACCGGGAACCTGCTGAGCGAGGACGCCATCATCAGCCTGACCCGCGCGTTGCGAGGTCGTGCCATTGTAGTGGTCGATGAAGCCTACATCGAATTCGCCGGTACGCAGAGCCTGGCTCGCAGGATCGGCGACCTTCCGCACCTCGCGGTGCTGCGGACCCTGTCCAAGGCCTACGCCCTGGCGGGGGCGCGTTGCGGAGCCCTGATCGCCGATCCGGAAGTAATCGCGCTCCTGCGCAAGGTGATCCCACCCTACGCGGTCCCGCAACTCTCCATCGAAGCCGTCCTCAAATTCCTGCAACCTGCCCAACTGGCGATCTGCCATGAGCGGCTGGCGACCATTGTGTCCGAGCGCGACCGAATCCTGCCCGCCCTGGCGAAACTACCCAACGTGACTCGCCTCTGGCCGAGCAACTCCAACTTCGTGCTCGTCGAATTCGAGGACGCCTCCCGGGCTCTCGCTCGCTCGCGGCGCGCCCGCCTGCTGATTCGCGATGTGCGCAGTTACCCCGGCACGAGCCGCTGCCTGCGAATAACCGTGGGCTCCCCGGAGCAAAACAACCGACTCCTCGAGGCTCTGCAATGAGCGCACCCGTCCTTTTGATCGACCGCGACGGCACCCTGGTCGAGGAACCGCCGGACCGCCAGGTCGATGCCTTGCACAAGATCCGCTTCATGCCGGGCGTGTTTGCCGCGCTCGCCGAATTGCAGCGTCGCGGCTTCCGGCTGACGATGATCTCCAACCAGGACGGACTCGGCACACCGTCCTTTCCCCAGGAGGCCTTCGAGCAGTCCCACCAGTTCATTCGGGCCGCCTTCGCCTCGCAAGGCATCGCGTTCGAGCGGGAATTCATCTGCCCCCACTTCCCTGCCGACGCATGCGAATGCCGCAAGCCCAGGACCGGGCTGGTGCGTGACTTCATGAGCGATGGTGACATCGACCTGGCCAACAGTGCGGTCATCGGCGACCGCGATACCGACCTCGAACTGGCGCGAAACCTCGGCATACGTGGCCTGCGCGTGCTGCAAAACGGCACGGAGGCGGAAACCTGGGCAGCCGTGGTCGCCGCGCTCACCGCCCGTTCGGCGGTTGTCGACCGGCACACTCGGGAAACGCAGATCCACGTCCGCGTGGGCCTCGACGCGACATCGCCGATCCAGATAGCGACCGGCATCGGTTTCTTCGATCACATGCTGGAGCAATTGGCCAAGCACGGCGGGTTCGCTCTCGAGCTGACGTGCAAGGGCGATTTGCAGATCGACGAACATCACACCGTCGAAGACTGTGCTCTGGCATTGGGCGAGGCCCTGCGCAAGGCGCTCGGCGACAAGGTGGGAATAGCGCGGTACGGCTTTCTCTTGCCGATGGACGAGGCCGAAGCGAAAGTCGCCATCGACCTGTCGGGACGAGCCTATGCGGTGTTTGAAGGACGCTTCGGGCGCGAGCAGGTCGGTGGGCTACCCACCGAGCTCGTACCTCACTTCTTCCATTCGTTGGCTGAGACACTCGGGGCGGCCGTGCACGTCGGCGTCACGGGCGAGAACACGCATCACATGATCGAAGCCTCGTTCAAGGGCGTAGGCCGAGCGCTGCGGCAGGCTTTCAAGCGCGAAGGCAATGAGCTTCCATCCACCAAGGGAGTGTTGTAGTGGATGCCGTCATCATCGACAGCGGCGGCGCGAACCTCGCCTCGCTACAGTTCGCCTTCGAGCGACTCGGCGCACAGACCCATGTGAGCGCGGACGCCGCTGAGATCCGATCCGCACCCAGGGTCATTCTGCCGGGCGTTGGATCCGCCGGTGACGCGATGGCCCGCTTGCGCAACAACCAAGTCGCCTCGCTGCTCCCGACACTGAAGCAGCCCGTCCTCGGCATTTGCCTCGGGATGCAACTGTTGTTCGAGCGCTCGGAAGAAGACGACACCGAGTGCCTGGGTATCATTCCGACCGCAGTACGACGCCTGCGGCCGAAAGACGGCCAGCCGGTTCCGCACATGGGATGGAACCAACTCTCCTGGGTGCGTGAGGATCCCTTGCTCGAAGGCGTTACGCCCGATGACTACGTCTATTTCGTACACAGCTTCGCGGCACCCGTCTCGGATGTAACGCTGGCAAGCGCGGACTACGGAACGGAGCTATCCGCCATCGTCCGACGCGGCAACTTCTGGGGCACTCAATTTCACCCCGAACGATCCGCCCAGGTCGGATCCCGGGTGCTAGCCAACTTCCTGAATCTGACCTGAGGCCGCTGCGCATGCTTTTGATTCCCGCCATCGATCTTCGCAGAGGCCGTACCGTCAGGCTTTTCCAAGGAGACTTCGAGGCGGAAACGCAATACGAGCTACAGCCCCGGGAGTTACTGCTCCGGTATAGGGACTTCGGTGCATCCTGGCTGCACGTGGTCGACCTCGACGGCGCCAAGGACGGTGCTCTTTCGAATCGCTCAATCATAGTCGCCCTCGCTTCTCAGAGCGCCGTACGCCTGCAGGTCGGTGGCGGCATACGAAGCGCGACCACGATTGATGATCTATTGCAGCAAGGCGTCGGCCGCGTTGTGATTGGCAGTACCGCCGTTGAGCGTCCCGAGGAGGTAAACGAGTGGCTCCTCCGCTACGGACCTGAGCGAATCTGCCTCGCCTTCGATATTCGACTCGACGAAGGCGGCATTCCGCGGGTCCGCACGAGAGGTTGGACTGAAGGCACAGCGCTGAGCTTGTGGGACGCGATCGCGCGCTTCCCCTCTGATCGTCTGAAGCACGTACTGTGCACCGACATTGAGAGAGACGGGGCATTGACGGGTCCTAACATCGAGCTATATCGAGAGGGTGTATCCCGGTTTCCCTATCTGCTATGGCAGGCGTCGGGGGGCGTTCGAGACGCATCCGACCTGGCGGCACTTGCCAAGACCGGCGTAGCTGGCGCCGTGAGCGGCAAGGCGTTGCTGGAAGAGCGAATCACTTCTGAGGAGCTGCGACCATTCTTGCAAGACGCATCATCCCCTGCCTCGATGTCCGCGACGGGCAGGTAGTCAAGGGCGTTCGCTTCCGCGACCTCGAGGTCGTGGGCGACATCATGGAGTTGGCGGCGCGCTACCGCGACGAGGGCGCGGACGAGCTCGTTTTCTACGACATCACGGCAAGCCCGCAAGGGCGATCTGTTGACCGCGAGTGGGTCAACCGTGTTGCTCGGGTGCTCGACATTCCCTTCTGCGTTGCGGGCGGAATTCGCTCCGTTCAAGACGCAGAAGCGATATTGAATGCGGGGGCTGAGAAAGTTTCAGTGAACTCTCCCGCGCTGGCGAACCCATCGCTGATCGATGAGCTGAGCAGACGTTTTGGAGCGCAATGCGTCGTCATTGGAATAGACAGTCAACTCACTGCCGCGGGATACCGCGCATACCAAAACAGCGGTGATGCCAAACGGGCGCAAGAGTCGGGACGAGACGTTCTGGAATGGGTGCGTGAAGTACAGGAGCGCGGCGCCGGCGAGGTTGTACTCAACTGCATGGGGAGTGACGGTGTGCGCATGGGCTATGACATCGAGCAGTTGCAGAAGGTGCGCGCGATCTGCCGCGTTCCGTTAGTGGCATCAGGAGGCGCTGGCTCGGTCGAACACTTCAGAGATGTATTCGCTGAGGCGCAGGTAGATGCCGCGTTGGCCGCAAGCGTGTTCCATAGCGGAGCTATCGTCATTTCGGACTTGAAGCGCCAGCTCGAGGCCGACGGAATCGCCGTGCGCCCCTACGTTCCCGATCGTCAGCGCGAGACCGCGCGCGCCACCTCCGCCGTCGTTTCTCCGGCGACTGGATCGGCATCATGACCTCCATAAGGGCCCTTCACCTGGGCGATATTGACGGCCTGGACTTCGACAAGTCAGACGGCTTGCTGCCCGCTGTGGTTCAACATGCAGACACGGGCGCTGTGTTGATGGTCGGCTACATGAACCGCCAGGCCCTGCGCGAGACTCTGTCCCGCCGCCGTGTTGTTTTCTTCAGCCGCAGCAAGCAGCGCCTGTGGGAGAAAGGCGAAACGTCCGGCCACTTCCTCGAGCTCGCGGAAATACGCGCCGACTGCGACCGCGATGCCCTGTTGGTCAGCGCCCGCCCCCTCGGGCCCGTCTGCCACGAAGGCACCGCCACTTGCTTCGGCAACGACCCGCTCACCCAGGGTGAACGGCTCGCCTTCCTCTCGATCCTCGAAGGGGTGATCGAACAGCGCATCGCGGAAAGCCCACAGGGCAGCTACACCGCCCGCCTGTTCGCCGCAGGCCCCCAGCGCATCGCCCAGAAAGTCGGCGAAGAAGGACTCGAAGTCGCCCTCGCCGCCGTGGCGGAAACCGACGACAAGGTGGTCTCGGAATCCGCCGACCTGATCTTCCACTTGTTGGTTCTGCTGCGCAGCCGCGGCCTTTCCTTCCAATCCATCGTCACCGAGCTCCAATCCCGGCACGCCACTAAACCGTAACTAACAGGCGTCTGCACGCACGTCCGCTTCGGAGGCTGCGAGTCCCAGCACGACCGGCGGAACGCATCGGATACTCATCGGGCTGATAAGGCGTTGGCTTTTGCGTCGGCGGTGGCGGCTTCTTCGTTGCGGCGGCGGGAGCGGAGGGAGTCGGCGATCAGGCGCCAAGCGGAAGCTTGTGCCTGCACGTCGCCAGTCGCGAGGGACAAGGCCTTGTGACCCATGCTGTCGGCTTGAGAGTAGTCACCCGCGGTGTAGCGAACCCGGCCGAGCTCGATCCAGAGCAATGGGTTGTCCGGCTCGATCCGCATGGCGCGTTCGATGGTGGCGGCGGCGAGCCCGAAGTCGCCGCCGGTTAGTTGCTTGTGGGCTTGGGCCACCAGCGCGGTAGAAGCCGGGCCGAGTCGGTATTGTTTGGGCACGGGACGCGGCGGCTGCTCGGCGGGCGGAGGCGGCACGGGCGTGGCAGGTGCGGGTTGCGCGGAGCCGGGAGCGCGGGGCGCCGCTACCGGTGCGCCGGACGGCTCCGGGAAGGATGGTGGCGGTGCGCGCAAGGAGGGACACGCGGTCAGTAACATCACCATTGCAGCAACCAGCAGCGTCGTCCGAATCAAAATCGCATCCCCTACGCGTTGAATCGCGTGCAGTTTACACAACGTCTCAGTGAACGAGATCGCGCAACCACTCGCCAGCCCGCTTCACGATGTCGCCGAGTCCATTGTTGTCGCTGTTGTGCGCGGCGCACTGCGGTGCCAGCGGTATCTGCGTCCCCACCGGTACGGCTATGGGCGTTGAATCATTGGACGCGCAACCCGGCTGGACCTGCAATCCCGTGGGAAAGTCGATCCAGGTCTCCGCGAGCGACTCAGGTAGCGGCGCATTCCAGGAAGTGGTTTGGAGGCCGGCCATCAGGCGCGCCCAGACAGGCAATGCGCCGGAGGAACCGGTGAACCCGGTGGGCAGGTTGTTGTCGTAGCCGACCCACACAACAGCGACGTGCGAGCCGGAAAAGCCCGCGAACCAGTTGTCCCGATAGTCGGAGGAGGTGCCGGATTTGCCGGCCACCACCAGGTTGGCGGGCAGAACGGCCTTCGCGGGCCGGCCGGTGCCACGGACCATGACCTGCTCCATCATCCGGTCGATCTGGTAGATGTTCTCTGGCGTGGCCACCGGCGTGACCTCGAGACCAAACGCTCGGATCTTCTTCCCGTCATCGCTGATCACGGCACGAACCGCACGCAAGGACGTGCGAAATCCACCGTTGGCAAGACCGGTGTACATCTGGGCGACTTCAATGGGTGTCGCATCCACTGTACCCAGCAACATCGAAGGAACAATGGCAGGCTCGCGCGGCAACCCGAAGCGTTGCAGCGTCTCGGCGACCTTCGGCAATCCAACATCCATGCCGACATGGATCGTGGCCAGATTCAACGACTCCGCCAAAGCGCGCACCACCGGGACCGGGCCCGCGGAGGTTTTGGTGAAGTTCTCGGGCTCCCAGAACTTGCCATTCACCAGCTTGATGCTGACAGGAGCATCCTGAACGACGGTCGCAGCGTTGTAGCGACCAGTTTCGAGGGCCGTCAGGTAGATGAACGGCTTCACCAGGGAACCGATCTGCCGGCGCGCATCCAGTGCGCGGTTAAAACCGTCATAACCCACGTTACGACTGCCCACGATGGCGATGACATCGCCACTCTGGGAGGACGTGACCACCACCGCACCCTCGAGCTTCGCGTCAGGATATTTGTGGGCGCGATCGAGGCGCGCCAACTCCTTCTCGAGAGCCAGCTCGGCCTGGTCCTGGGCCCGCGGCTCCAGGCTCGTATAGATCCGCAGCCCCTCCTTGGTCAGATCCTCGTTGCGATAGTCACGGCGCAACGTCCGCCGCACGAAGTCGAGATAGGCCGGGTAGTAGGTGCCGCCGGGTTTCGCGGTCACCCCCAAAGGTTTGCGCATGGCGGCCTGGGCATCCACCTGCTTGATGACTCCCCGCTCCACCATCAAACGCAATACCAGGTCCCGCCGCAGGCGCGCGCGATCCGGATGGCGCCGCGGATCGTAGTAAGAGGGTCCGCGGACAATGGACACCAACAGAGCCACCTCCTGCAGATCCAACTCGGAGAGCGACTTGCCGAAGTAGAACTGGCTGGCCAGCCCGAATCCATGGATGGCCCGGTCACCGTCCTGACCCAGGAAGATCTCATTGATGTAGGCATTCATGAGATCGGCCTTGCTGAAATGCGAATCGAGCGACAGCGCCATCAGCGCCTCGCGCACTTTACGGCCCGCCGTGCGGCGCGAGTCGAGGAAGTAGTTCTTGACGAGCTGTTGCGTCAGGGTGCTGCCGCCCTGCTCGATCTGACCGGCGCGCAGGTTCGTCCACATCGCGCGCGCGATACCAATGGGATCGACACCGTGATGCGTGTAGAAGTTGCGATCTTCGACGGCCGTCAACGCGGCCGGCAGCATCGCGGGCACCTGTTGGGGCGTCACGATGATGCGATCTTCGCCATGGGTCGGGAAGATACTGCCAATCAGCTGCGGCTCGAGGCGAACGATCGCGACATCCTTGCCGGCACTGTCCCGCAGTGACTCGATGCCCTCCGCGTTTTGCGTGACGGACAGAATGGACGCAGGTCGCGATTCGTCCGCGAACACAGCGGGCCGCAGCGCGACATCGATGCGATTGCCCTGCTCCCGATACGTGCCCGGGTGCTCGAGCTTGTCTACGCGCCGATACTGCAATCGCTGCAGCTCATGCTCCAGATCCGCTTTCAGCAGAGGCAGGCCTGCATAGAGCTCCAAGGGGGCCGCGTAGATCTGTGCCGGCACCGTCCAGCGCCGACCCTCGAACTGCGTCGTGACTTCGCGATCGAGATAGACGTAATAGCCAACTAGAGCCAACACCACGAGGGCCACCGTACCGAGAACGGTGCGCCAGATGATCCTTCGAAACTTGCCGCGCTTCAGAGGTACAGCTCCACCGCCGGATCACGAAGATTGTAGTGCGAGCTCATGGCAAATCCATATGCGCCGGCGTTGGCGATCAGAAGGACGTCGCCTTCGCGGGTGGGCGCCAGTAGCCGATCGTGCCCCAGCACATCCGCGCTCTCGCAAATCGGCCCGACGACGTTGACGAGCTCGGTCGGCTGCTCATCCGCGCGCGTGAAATTCACAATCTCGTGGAACGCGCCGTACAGTGCCGGCCGGATCAACGAGTTCATGCCGGTGCTGACACCGACATAACGAACCTCACCCTTGGATTTCAACTGCGTCACCCGAGCCAGCAGCACGCCGGCCGCCGCCACGAGATACCGCCCGGGCTCCATCCAGAACTCGAGATTCGGATGTTCGGCCCGAACGGCCAGCAGCAGCGTATCCAACTTCTGAAGATCGACCCCAGGCTGATCGCTTCGCTCGGGCACTCCCAGACCGCCCCCCACATCGATCACTCTCACGTCGGTGAAGTGCTGCGCGAGGTCGGCGAGCTGGCGCGCCTGGTGCTCCCAGTTCGTGACATCGAAAATACCGCTGCCCACATGGGCCTGAAGGCCGACGATCCGCACGTCCAGGTCCTGCGAATGCCGCAGGAACTGTTTGAGCTCGGCGACCGGTACGCCGAACTTGGAATGCGCGCCCGCCGTGCGGACGTGATGATGATGGCCGCGACCCACGCCGGTATCGATTCGCGCGAAGATTTCGCGACCCCGGAACAGCTCCGGCCACGCGGTCAGCGCGTAGAGATTGTCGACCGTGACTCGTACGCCGCGCTCGAATGCCCAGGCGTACTCATCCCGCGGCGCGAAGTTCGGCGTGAATAGAATCCGCCCCGGATCGAGGTCCGGGAACAATTGCAACGCCCGCTCAACCTCTCCGCGCGAGACGCACTCGAAGTCCACGCCTGCGGCGCGGATCGCCTGCAGCACTTCGGGGCTGGAGTTGGCCTTCATGGAGTAGTGAACACGGCCCAGCGACTTCATTGCACGCAGGGAGCGTGCCGCGACACTGATACTCTCGAGGTCGTAAACGAATGCTGAACTTCGATCGCCGAGCGTCTGCAGCACCTGCGCGCGCTTGTGCCGCCACCAGGGCACCGCACGGGCGCCGGAGTCGGCCGACTTCGCGAAGATCTGTTCCCAGGTGGGGCCGAGCACCGGATCGCCCGGCACCGGACGGATCAGCAGCTCGTGCAACTGCTCCACGAGCCGGTCCCCCTGGTTCTCATCCACGACGAAGGTGAAGTTCAGGTCGTTCGCGGCCTGGCTGACCAGGTAGATCTTCTGCTCTTCAAAGAATTCAAAGGCATCGCCGAGCTGATGCAGGATGGCGCGGATGTTGCGTCCCACGAGGCTCACCGAGGCGCAAGGTCCAATCACCTGCACACGGCACAGCCGCGACAGATCCGTCACGAGCGCGCTCAGCAACGTGTTGTCCAACGTGTTGGCCGCCGGATCGAGCGATACGGTGACGTTGGTTTCCGAGGTCGAGACGAGATCGACCGACATGCCGTGGGCTTTGAAAATCTGGAAGGCATCGGCCAGGAAGCCGACCTGATGCCACATGCCGGGGCTCTCCAGGGACACCAGCGTGATGCCCTTCTTGGTGCAGACCGCCTTGACCTGCGCGCCGCCCTCGCCGCCGTCGGCACTCAGCACGGTGCCCGGAAGATCGGGCGCCTGAGTCGCGTAGACGTGCAGCGGAATCCGGTACTGCCGGGCCGGGAGGATGCACCGGGGGTGCAACACCTTGGCACCGCTCGTGGCGATTTCCTGGGCCTCATCGTAGTGCAGGTGCCGAAGGAGCCGGGCCGTTGGCGTGGAGCGAGGATTCGCGCTGAACATGCCGGGCACGTCGGTCCAGATCTCCAGGCGTTGCGCACGGATCTTCGCCGCGAAGTAGGCACCCGAGGTATCCGAACCACCGCGGCCCAGCAGAACGGTATTGCCATCGTCATCGCTGGCAATGAACCCTTGGGTGATCACCACCGGCGCCATGGCATCCAGCCGGGACTCGAGATCGCCGTCCGGCCTGAAGTCACACGTTGCATTCAGGATGCTGGACTTCGTGTTGGCCCCACGCCGCTCCTCGGCCTTCAACATGGTGCGCGCATCGGCCCAGTCCACCTGGAGCCCCTGTGACCGCAGGAAGCGTGACCCGAGCTCCGTCGCCATCAACTCACCGGTCGACATCACTCGCGCCCGGGTGCGATCGCTGACCTCACCGACCAACGCAACACCGGCGGCGATGTGGCGCAGCTCCGCGAGATAGCGCTCGACTTCAGGACCGAGCTCGATCCCGAGCTCCTGTGCGAGACGGCTGTGACGCTCCTCGATGGCCCGCATTTCCGCCTCGTGCTTCTGCGCGAGCGCCGCATCGAGCAGCTTCTCCAGCCGATCGGTAATGCCGCTGACGGCGGAGTGAACAATCAACACGCGCGCGCCGGATTTGAGGCGGTCACGGGTGACTTTGGCGATGTTGCGCCAGTTGGCGAGCGACGACACGCTCGTGCCGCCGAACTTCAGAACAATCCACGCAGAAGGCGTGCGCGTCACGGATCTATCCTCGCGGCGCACACCACGGCGGCATCACAGCCTGCAAGGCATCGCAGCCCGCAAGGCCCTGCGCCGATCGTCGCCTCGTTATGTTGACTCGGGGTCGGTAGGGGTTCAACCGGGGGCGATTACAGCTCGTCGTCGAAGTCCAGGAGGTCCTTTTCCAGTTTTTTATCCGCCAGCACTTCCTCGAGCTTGCTCCAGGCAGCCTTTCCCTTCTTTCCCTGGTTGCGTACCCGCTTATCGACCCGGTCCAACAGGCGGTCGTAATCCGTACCGTCTTCCGTGGGACCGCTCAGGAATTCATCGTCGATATCGAAGCTCTCGTTGTCTCGTTCCGACATTGCGCGGTGGATAAATTTGTAGGTTTATCAATGACTAAGGCGTTGCATGCAAGCGCCGCAAGGCTGGGCACTATAACGGATTGGGGCTCTTGCGCAACTCTAATTGCGACGAGTCCCTTCGCGCACCACTATGGGGGCCCCCCGACTCAAGCCCAAGCCCTCGGCCGCACTTTGTTCCGCCCGGGCAATCTCCAGGACGCCGAAGGAATTCACCAGGGCCAGGTAGTCTCCGGGCTGCGCATCCCCATAGGTGCGCAGCAAGGGAAACGTATGGTTGCCTGCCTGCACCAGGGGCTGGCGGAAGCGGCCGACCAGGGTGCCGTCGATGTTGCTGATGAGATTGCCGAAGTGATCGATCGTAATGACGACGCCCGCGACGGCGCCTGATTCCACGGTGGGCTCGTCCACCCAGGCCGGCACGATCGGGCCCGCCGGGGGCCCCAGATCAGCCAGAACGCAGCGGCCCGCCGCCAATTCGGCGGCGATCGGCGCAAAGATATCGCGGCCATGGAACGTCGCGCTCGGGCGGTGCAGGCCCAATCGCCCCAGTCTCTGCCCTTCCAGCCGGATCACCTCCGCATCCGGATGCCGGCCGACCACGGGCGCAAGCAGACCGTTGTCCGGGGCAAGGAAGACATGGTTCTGCACGGAGACCGCCACAATCTCACGCGACGTACCGACGCCGGGATCCACGACGGCGATGTGGACGGTCCCCGGTGGGAAATACCCGAACGCCCGCGCCAGCCAGAATCCCGCCTCAGCCGGCCAATGAACGACGATCTCGTGGGTGAGATCGATGATCCTGGCTTCCGGAAAGCGCGTCAGGATCACCCCCTTCATGACGCCCACGAACGGACCCTGGTGTCCGAAATCGGTGGTGATCGTGATCACCCCGGATGGCTTGGCTGAAGTGGGCATCGAGCAAATACCTCCTGGCTGCCGGTGGGCTTTTCCACTGAGTGGACGGGCTGGACGGGCTGGGATCCTCTATCAGATCGCAGGGCCGCGCCAGCGCCGCACAACCGGCAATCGCGCTGTATGCTGCGGCAGTCCCTTCGTGCGCCGCGAGGAAGCTCGCCGCGAACCGCAGACCGACATCGATGAGCTGGCAAGATGAGCGCTTATGACCGTCTCCCGCTGAATGCGCTTCGGGTGTTCGAGGCCGTGGCCACGCGCCTGAACTTCGGCGAGGCGGCGGAGGCTCTGCACGTGACCCCGGCCGCGGTCAGCCAGCAGATCAAGACGTTGGAGGAATACCTCCAAACCCCCCTGTTCCGCCGGGACGGCCGCCGGGTCTCGCTCACCGCGGAAGGCTCGCGACTGCTGCCCGGCATCCGCCAGGGCCTCGATCAGCTCGAAGCCACGCTGCAGCGGCTGAAGCAGGATCGCCAGTCCGGCATGATCAATGTCAGCACCCTGGCTTCGTTCCTGCAGCGCTGGCTGATGCCCCGACTGGCCGGTTTTCGACTGCAGCATCCCGACATCGAATTGCGCATCCATACTTCCTCGGAGCACATCGATTTCGCGCGGTCCGACTTTCACGCCGCCGTGCGCTTTGGCCTGGGCCGTTATGGAGAGCTGCGCACGGAAAAGTTCATGGACGACTGGATGGTGGCGGTGGCGGCTCCGGGCGTCCTCAAAAAACACGGCGAGCTGTCGCGCAGCTCCGACCTTGCTCACTATCCGTTGATACACGGAGATGAGCTCGACTGGTCTCATTGGGCAACCGGCGACACCCGGTCCTTGTCGGTGTGGCGGGGTGCGTACATCGACGAGCCGGTGAGCATGATGACCTGTCTCTTATACACATCTAGATGTGTATAAGAGACAGCTTCTGCGCTGGACGATCGCGTACGGCGAGCTGCAGGCCGGCAAGCTCGTGTTGGCGAGCAAGCACATCGTGCCGCACGAGTACTCGTACTACTTCGTCTGCCCGGAGGACTACGCCACCTTTCCCAAGGTGGCGGCCCTCCGTCAGTGGTTGCACCAACAGGGAAGCGAATTCCCGAAGCCGCAACGCGGCTCTTAGCGTTACTGCGCGCGACGCTCTTCGAGCCAGCCCTGCAACTTGTCGAACGGCTCGACAAACTTCCGCACGGCTTCCTCCTCGAGCTGTCGGGCCACGTCCTCGAGATCGATCCCGAGCTGGTTGAGCCCGTCGCGGATGCCCTTGGATTCGGCAATGTGCTTCTTCAGCGTCAACTGGGGCTTGCCGGACTGCCGATAGGCGTTGATGGTCTCCAGCGGCGCGGTGTTGACGGTGTTCGGGCCAATCAACTCCTCCACGTACTTGATCGGGCTGTACGACTTGTCCTTGGTGGAAGTCGACGCCCACAACAGGCGCTGCGGACGGGCTCCGGCCCTGGCGAGTGCCTGCCACCGAGGTGAGGCGATGAGCTCCTCGTAGATCTCATAAGCATGGGCGGCGTTGGCAATGGCGGCCTGACCGCGCAACGCCTTGGCAGCGTCCGTGCCCAGCTTGTCCAACTTCGGATCGACGTTGCTGTCGATGCGGCTCAGGAAGAAGCTCGCCACCGAGGCGACGCGATCGACGGGCTTTTTGGCAGCCACGCGTTGTTCCAGGCCTTCGATGTACGCATTGGCCACAGCGCGATAGCGCTCGGGAGAGAACAACAACGTGACGTTGACATTGATGCCGTCGGCAATGACCTGGCGGATAGCGGCCACACCCGGCTGGGTGCCGGGAATTTTGATGAAGGCGTTCGGGCGATCGAGCGCGCCCCACAGACGGCGCGCGTCCTTGACGCTGCCCTCCGTGTCGAACGCGAGATGCGGCGACACTTCCAGGCTCACAAACCCATCCTTGCCCGCTTCCTTGTCGTAGGTGGGTCGAAACAGGTCGGCCGCGCGCTGCAGGTCATCGATCGCCAGCGCTTCGTAGATCTCCATGCTGCTTTTCACTTTCGGCAGCAGGTCCTGGATGGCCTGGCCATACAGCGGATCGCTGGTAATGGAATGCGACAGAATGGCGGGATTGGAGGTCACCCCGGCAATCGCGTCATCCTGGATGAGCCTGGCGAGACTGCCGTCCGCGAGCATCTTCTTACCGATGTCGTCCAGCCAGATACTTTGTCCGAGTTGGTGCAGTTGCACGAGGGGATTTGAAGTAGCCACGGTATGTACCTTCAATAAAGGCAGATGAGTTCAGTGCGCCCCACTTTCATCGCGACTGTCCTGCCAGATCCAGTCGCGCACTTCCGGCATGTCCTCGCCCCGCTGGACGATGTACAGCTTGTGATCCGTCAGCTTACCGCGCATCAGTTGCCGCAGGTAGGCGGCCCGATAGCCGAGCTTCGGGACACGGTCCACGACCTGCATCACCAGGTGGAACCGATCCAGATCGTTGCGCACGACCATGTCGAAGGGGGTCGTCGTCGTGCCCTCCTCCTTATAACCGCGCACATGAATATTGCGATGGTTCGTGCGCCGGTAGGTGAGCCGGTGGATCAGCCACGGATAACCATGGTAGGCAAAGATTACCGGCTTGTCAGTCGTAAAGAGCGAGTCGAACTCCCCGTCCGTGAGCCCATGGGGGTGCTCTTCACGCGGCTGCAGGGTCATCAAATCGACTACGTTGACCACTCGAACCCTGAGCTGCGGAGCGTGCTTGCGCAGCAGGTTAACCGCGGCCAGCGTTTCCATCGTTGGAACATCCCCGGCGCAGGCCATGACCACATCCGGCTCCGCGCCGGTGTCATTGCTCGCCCACTGGAATATCCCGATGCCAACCGCGCAATGTCGATACGCGGCTTCGATATCCAACCACTGCGGCTCGGGTTGCTTGCCGGCCACGATGACATTCACGAGATCGCGACTGCGCAGACACTGGTCGGCAACACACAGTAGTGTATTGCCATCCGGCGGCAGATACACACGGACAACATCCGCCTTCTTGTTGCAGACGACATCGATGAATCCCGGATCCTGATGGGAGAAGCCATTGTGATCCTGACGCCACACGTGCGAGGACAACAGGATGTTGAGGGAGGCGACACTGCGGCGCCAGGGTATCTTGCGGCAGGCCTCGAGCCACTTGGCGTGCTGGTTGAACATCGAATCGACGATGTGGATGAAGGCTTCATAACAACTGAACAGACCGTGCCGCCCGGTGAGGAGATAGCCTTCCAGCCAGCCCTGGCACTGATGCTCGGACAGCACTTCCATCACACGCCCGTCGGCGGCGAGGTGACTGTCGCCGGTGACGAGCTCCCCCTGCCACGCGCGTTGCGTGACTTCAAACACGGCATCGAGGCGGTTGGAGGCCGTTTCATCCGGACCCCACAGACGGAAGTTGCGCTCGGCCGCATTCAGCTTGAAAAGATCCCGCAGATAAGCCCCGAGCAGGCGGGTGGACTCGGCCTGGTCCGCGCCGGGTCGTGTCACCTTCGAGGCGTACTGGCGGAAGTCCGGCAGGCGCAGATCCTTCAACAGCAGGCCGCCGTTGGCATGCGGCGTCGAGCCCATGCGGCGTGTACCCTTGGGACTGAATCCGCGCACCAGCTCGACGGGGGCGCCCGCGTCGTCAAACAACTCCTCGGGTTTATAGCTGCGCAGCCATTGCTCCAACATGCGCAGATGCTCCGGATTCGTAGCGAGCCCCGCGAGCGGAACCTGGTGCGCCCGCCACGTCCCCTCCACCATCTGACCGTCGACGACCCTCGGTCCCGTCCAACCCTTGGGACTGCGCAACACAATCATCGGCCAGGCCGCTCGCGTGGCCCTGGCGCCGGCCTTGCGGGCCTCGCGTTGTATACTGTCAATGCGCTCGAGTATCCGATCGAGCGTACCGGCCATCTGCCGGTGCATGTCTTCGGGCTCGTGGCCTTCGACAAAATGCGGCTCCCAACCATAGCCGACCAACAAACTCTGCAGCTCCTGGCGGGGAATGCGAGCGAGGATCGTCGGGTTGGCGATCTTGTAGCCGTTCAGATGCAGGATGGGCAGCACCGCGCCATCCCGCGCCGGATTCAGGAACTTGTTGGAGTGCCAGGCCGTGGCAAGGGGGCCGCTTTCCGCTTCGCCGTCGCCGACGATGCAGGCGACCAGCAGATCCGGATTGTCGAACGCGGCACCGAACGCATGGGAGAGCGAGTAACCCAGCTCCCCGCCCTCATTGATCGACCCAGGCACATCCGGCGCGCAGTGGCTGGGAATTCCGCCCGGAAAGGAGAACTGCTTGAACAACCGCCGCATTCCATCAACATCCAGACCGATGTCCGGATACATATCCGTATAACTACCTTCGAGATACGTGTTTGCCACTAAGGCAGGTCCACCATGGCCGGGACCGATGATTGCGAGTACCTTGCGATCCCGAGCAACAATGATTCGATTCAAATGCGCATAAATGAAATTGATGCCCGGTGTCGTTCCCCAGTGGCCCAGCAGTCGCGGCTTGATGTGTTCGAGGGTGAGCGGCTCGCGCAGCAGGGGATTGTCCAGCAGATAGATTTGGCCGGCGGCCAGGTAGTTGGCGGCGCGCCACCAGGCATGGATACGTTGCAGCTCGGTAGCGGACAACGGTTGGGGTGGCGCTTCAACTGCGGTGGACATCGTGTCCCTCATGGCTCGGGAATGCTCCAAAGGAAGCTCGGTGTGTAGCACAAAACATTCCGCTGGGTCTTGTACCGTACTGACCGTCAACAGCGGCAGCACCTCGGTGAAGCTCGCTGCCTTCCGCGCGAGCGCCGCGGGCGTCATGCAAATTTCACACGATCATCTCGATGGCGAAAAACTCGTTCCGCGGCAGGTTTTGCGTGCCTTCCTCGCCAAGCTGCCGGCGCCTCCGGATGCCATGGCTCACCGCGTTGTTCATGGGGGTCACCACTTCCCCGCGCCGGTGAAAATTGATGGTGAGGTGATCAAGACAATTCAAACGTTGTCTGAGCTGGCACCGCTGCACAATCCGAAAGCGCTCGAATGGATCGAGGCTGCGCGCGAGGTTGCAGGACCCAATGTGCAGCAGATTGCGGCGTTCGACACTTCATTCTTCGCGTCATTACCGCGCGTTGCGGGTGAGTATGCATTGGCACCCGGGCTGGGCGTTGAACAGGACGTCCGCAGGTACGGATTCCACGGCCTCGCTCATCAAGCGCTGTGGCGCCGTTGGACCGAGTTGTGTCCCGATTTGCCTCAGGGCGGCCGACTGATCAGCTTACAGCTCGGCGGTGGCGCCTCCATTGCGGCGCTCGATCGCGGCCGCCCGATGGATACTTCGATGGGATTCTCTCCTCTCGAGGGGCTCGTCATGGCCACCCGTTCGGGGGACATCGACCCCGCCGTGGTGCCTCATCTCGCGAAGCGGCTAGGGAAAACGGCCGATGAGGTCATTTGGTTGCTGAATCACGCAGCGGGTGTCTCCGGCCTGTCCGGCGGACACACCAATTTCGGGGAACTGGTGGCGGACCCAGACCCGCAATCCCAATTTACGGTCGATCTGTATTGCTATCGCGCCCGTAAATACATCGGGGCGTACCTTACCGTCCTGGGTGGCTGCGATGGTATCGTCTTCGGCGGCGGAGTCGGCGAACACGTTCCGACCGTTCGGCAGCGTATCCTTGCCGGGCTGGAGTGGGCTGGAATCGAAGTGGACGCGCTCGCCAATGAGTCTGCGCGCGGCCAGGAGGCCAGGATCGATTCGACCCGGCGGCCCGTCAGGGTGCAGGTGATCCCCGTGGAAGAAGAAGGGGTTCTCGTGCGTGCCGCCGTGGACATCCTTGCGAGCCGAGGCGTTGAGTGAGCTGGACGCGGGAACGATGCTTGCCTGCATGGATCCCGTCATACCTTTACCTGGAGTACCCCAATGGTTGAGCTGAATGTTGGCAAACTGGCCGATGACTTGCAGACCCTCGTGAGCGATGCCGAAGAGTTGCTGCGCGCGACGGCGGGCGTTGCAGGTGAAAAGGCCGCGGAGGCACGCGATCGTGCCGAGGAATCATTGCGTGCGGTACGCAGCCGGCTGAAATCCGTCGAGCGGGACCTGTCCGGACGGGCACGGGTCGTCGGCGAGTATGTCGAAGACAATCCATGGAAGGCGATCGCCGTTGTCGGGGGTGTCGCGCTGGTGCTCGGCCTGCTCATGGGACGGAAATGACCGAAGAGCCCACCAGCGATCACGCGACCGAAGACATCCCTCCGCATGGACCGCTCGGCGCCGTCAGGGGCCTTTTTGTCAGTGTGATCGAAGCGGCTCGGACGCGACTCGACCTGGCGGCTGTTGAAGCCGAGATCTTTCTCCTGCGATCGATTCAATTGTTGCTGTGGTCGTTCGCGGCAGTCGCGTGCGGGCTGCTGGCCTTGGCGTTCGCGGTGGTCGCCGTGGTTGCCGCACTGTGGGACACCCATCGAATGCTGGGTGTACTGGGAGGCGCGGGACTCTTCCTGGTGTTGATGGGTATTTTCGGCTACATCGCCTCCAGGACATTCCGATCGAAACCGCACATGCTGGCCGGGACGCTCGCCCAGCTGGAAACGGACCAACACCGGGTGAGTGGACAGTCATGAGCCGTATCGATGCGTTGGAAGCAAGGCGTCAGGAACTGCTCAACCGGTGCGAGGAGCAGCGACTGGAGCTCGCTTATCGCGTCGCGCAGATTACGCCCCGCAATGCTCTCACTGCCTGGACTCGCAGCCGGCGAGCGGACGGCAAGGGCGGGATTGCGAGCTTGCTGCCTCTGATAGCGGGCGCAGGCGGGCTGCTGATGATGTTGATGCGCCGCCGGCGGCGGCGATCCCGCGGCGGCGGTGCCGGCCTCGGTGTCGGATTGATTACGACGGTGTTGGCTTTGACGGCGCGGGCAACGACGGTTTTGCGGATATTGGCGCAGCTACGGTCGCTGTATACGACCTACAAGGCGACGCGCCGCTCCGAACGTCCTTAGGCTGCAAGGTCGAGCAGGCTCGCGGCACGGCCTCTATGGGTTTGGGCGAGTTGGCGCCGCTGCGGATGAATTCGATGTTGGCTTCGGCACGGCGGTCGCCGATGGAGGCGAGTTGCCGGAGCCGGTGCCGGGTGCGAACACCGGGGCCAACGTCTTCGTGGGCGGGGCACTCGCACCCGCGGCGGCTGGGGACTCATTCGCGCCGGCGGCGGCCGTGTTACCTGCGCTTGCTGGCGCGTTGGCGGTTGCCTGACTCGGCGCGGTCGCGGCAGTCGATGCGGCGGATGGGCTGACTGCACCACCCGCGGAAGCGGCGACGCCGGCCGTACCTGCTACGCCATTGGGCGAGCCTGGCGTATTTGGTGGTGGAGCCGCGCCATTCGGTGCGTCGGGCGGCGGGGTCAGGTCGGCCTGCAATCCAACCACCGCGGGAATTCCATTCGCCGCCAGCAGGGTATCGCGCGCCAGATCCCAACGGATTGCCGCGGTATCGTTGCCGACCGCCTTGTCCAATTGTTGCGACAACAACTGCAAATTGGGCTCAGTGGTCTGGCCTTCGCTATCCACAGGCGGGGGGGCTTCGAGCAGCAGCTCGCCGTCGACATACGCCACCTTGACCGGATCGTTGATCAGCCACACCTTCGTACCGACCGGCACGAGAGGAAACAACGCGGCCACGTCCTCCGGGTACATGCGGATGCAACCGTGAGTGATCGCCATCCCAACGGCCATTGGATTGTTGGTCCCGTGGAGCATGTAACTCCCGCCGCCCACGGCGAGTCTCATGGCGTAATCGCCCAGAGGATTGTCCGGGCCCGCGGGTACAACCTTCGGCAGCGGATCACCGTTCGCAATGTGCTCCTTCCGCACCGACTCGGGTGGATACCACGCCGGATGCTTCTGCTTGGAAATAACCTGTGTCTGCCCAAGCGGTGTGCTCCAATCCATTTTCCCGATGCTCACCGGGTAGGTGATGACGACCGGCTTCTCGCCCTTCTTGGGCTTCGGGAAGTAATACAGCCGATGCTCCGGAAGATTCACCACGATCCCTTCACGCGGACCGGGCGGCAGAATCCGTCTGCCCGGCAGCAGAATGTCCGTGCCCTCGCCCGGCAACCACATGTCGACTTTCGGGTTCGCGCGAATGATCTCTTCGTACCCGAGGCTATAGCGTCGCGCTATGTCGAGCAGCGTGTCCTGATAGGTGGATTTGATCCGCTCGTCCGTGCCGAAAACGGCGGCACCATTTTCCGGCAACTCATACACGGTGGCGCCCGCGGGCCCGCTCAGGCAGCCGAGCAGCATCAAGATCCCGGTCGCACGCTTCATGTCATTTCCACCAATATCCGATAACTTGTTGAATATTAACAGATCGAGACCAAGGTCTCAACCGGACCCACCACCGGCAGGTGAATGATGGGCACTGCTCTTGCTGAGTACAAGCCAGACAACTCGAGCAAACCTCTCGGATAGCGGAGCCTGTATGCGAACACCGATCAACCTGGTTGCCCTTTCGGCCGTGGTGCTGCTGGCCAGCGGCTGCAGCGTATTCAAAGGTCAGAAGACAGCTGGGCAATTCGTCGACGACTCAACCATAGCCACGCGTGCGAAAGCCGCCTTGGTGAAGGACAGCACGGTCTCGGCGACCGACTTCAACATCGATGTCTACAAGGGGGAGGTCACCCTCACCGGGGTTGCCAAAACCCAGTCTGAGATCGAGAGAGCAATTGATGACATCAAGCGGGTTGACGGTGTGAAGAGTGTAAAGAACTCCACGCGCGTTGCCTCTGCCCAATAGACCATAGCGGCCGGTGGCGTGAGAATTCACGCCCCATGGCCAAGAAAATCTCCCGCTCCTTCTACGCGCGCGAGGACACACTCCTCGTTGCGCGTGAGCTCCTCGGTCTGCACCTCGTTCACGATGACGGTGTGACCAAACGAATCGGTCGGATCGTCGAGACCGAGGCGTACATGGGTCCTGAGGATCAAGCCGCTCACTCAGCCCGTGGACGTACGGCACGCAATGAAGTCATGTTCGGACCACCCGGGCATGCATACGTCTATTTTATCTACGGGGTCTGGTATTGCATGAACGTCGTAACGTCTCGCAAAGGCGTGCCGCATGCTGTGCTGCTCAGAGGGCTGGAACCTGTGTCGGGGCTCACGGACAAAACCTGGGGCCCCGGCCTGCTTTGCCGGGCAATGGGAATCGATCGCACGCTGAATGGGACGGATCTGTGCGGCGAGCGTCTGTGGCTCGAGCGGCCCCGGGAGCCCGCACCGGTGAAAATCGGCACCGGCCCGAGAATCGGCGTGGATTACGCGGGACCCTGGGCCAAACGGCCCTGGCGCTTCTTTGACAGTCGTTCGCCGTATGTTTCGACCGCTTCGGCGCGACTGCGGCGCGGCCGCGGTGATGGCTCATCCTCAGATGGGGAATAATAGACCCTGCGGAACGACACATGCCGTGTTTGTCGAGGAAGGTCATGAAGTCCCAGGCCCCAGTCATTCTCATTCTGACCGCGCTGCTGACAGCCTGCGCCGCCACGAGCGGCAAGGCGACCCAGGCTGACCGGAAAACGGTTCAGGCAGCGGCCGCTGCGTCCCTGCCGGAGCCCTCCGAGCTCTACCCTTCCACTTACCGCGTACCCCAAAGCGCGCCGACTCTCATACGCAACGCAACAGTATTAACGGGCACCGGCACGCGCCTGGACGACGCCGACGTGCTCATCGTTGGTGGCAAAATTCAATCCGTCGGACAAAACCTGCAGGCGCCCCCGGGAGCCCGCGTCATCGACGGCAAGGGCCACTGGGTGACGCCCGGCCTGATTGATGTCCACTCGCATCTCGGCGTGTATCCCAGCCCCGGCGTAGAGGCCAATTCCGATGGAAATGAAGCCACGTCGCCGACCACACCGAATGTCTGGGCCGAGCACTCCGTTTGGCCTCAGGATCCCGGCTTCCGTACCGCGCTGGCGGGCGGCATCACCTCGCTGCAGATCCTGCCAGGTTCGGCCAATCTCATCGGCGGCCGCTCCGTCGTTCTCAAGAACGTCCCGAGCGTCACGTACCAGGGCATGAAATTCCCGGGCGCCCCCCAGGGCCTGAAGATGGCGTGCGGTGAAAATCCCAAGCGGGTTTACGGCGAGCGCAATACCTTCCCCTCCACGCGCATGGGTAACGTCGCCGGCTATCGCGAGCAATGGGTGGAGGCGCGCGAGTATCTGCGGGATCAACAAGAGTATGAGCAGAAGAAAGCCAACGGCGACAAGGATGCCAAGCCGCCGAAGCGCGATATCAAACTCGACACGCTCGCCGGCGCATTAAAGGGCGACATCCTGGTGCACATGCATTGCTATCGCGCGGATGAGATGGCCACGGTCCTCGACCTGTCGAAGGAGTTCGGTTATCACGTGGTGGCTTTCCATCACGCCGTCGAAGCCTACAAAATCGCCGATCTGCTGGCCGAGAACGGCGTGTGCGCGGCCATGTGGGCCGACTGGTGGGGCTTCAAGATGGAAGCGTATGACGGAATTCCGGAGAACATTGCATTCGTGGACGCGGCTCCGAACGGCTGTGCCATCGTCCACTCCGATTCCGAGGAAGGCATTCAGCGACTGAATCAGGAGGCCGCCAAAGCCATCGCCTATGGACAACGTGCCGGTCTCACGATACCGCCCGAGCGAGCCATCCGGTGGTTGACCGCGAACCCGGCCCGATCGCTCGGACTGCTGGATCGGGTGGGCACTCTGGAGGCCGGCAAGATGGCCGATGTGGTGGTCTGGAACGGCAATCCCTTCAGCGTGTATGCGCTGGCCGATTTCGTGTTCGTCGACGGAGCCTTGCGGTACGACCGGTCGAACCCGGCACTGACGCCGCAATCCGACTTCACGCTGGGTCAGCCGGCTGCCGCGGGGGTGTACCCATGAAGGCGCTAGAGACATTGCTGTGCACGCTCGGCGTACTGATCTCAATGCAGGTGACTGCGGCCCCTGGCGCGGTACTGATCAAGAACGCGACCGTGCATACGGCCGACAACGCGGGCGTGCTCGAACACACCGACGTGTTGATCTCGGACGGCAAGATCGCGGAGCTCGGTCACAACCTAGGAGCACCGGCCGGCGCCGAGCTGATCGAGGCTGACGGCAAACCGGTGACGCCCGGTCTGTTCGGCGGCTTCAGCCACCTGGGAATCGAGGAAATCGGCCTCGAGCCCACCGTGGATGACTATTCCCTGAAGCTCGGCTCCATGCGTCCGGAATTTGACGTCACCGCGGCCTTCAATCCTGAATCCGCCGTGCTGGGCGTGGCCCGCGTCGCCGGAATCACCTTTGCCGTCATTTCCGCCACCGCCGAACCCGGCGGCAAGGGCGCGCCCGGCGGAACGATCATCGCGGGACAGGGCTCGGTGGCGCTGCTCGATGGAACCCTCGTGCCGCAGTCGCGAGCGCTGTTTGTAGATGTGGGCGGCGATGCGAGCGCCCTGTCCGGTGGCAGTCGCGCCGCCGAGTACATGTTGCTCAATCAAGCCATCGGCGAAGTGCGTGCGCCGAAGTTGCTGCTCCCCAATGACCAGCGACTGCTCACTCCCGCCGGCAGACAGACCCTGCAGGGATACCTGGATGGCCACGGGCTCGTGGTGTTCGATGCCGACCGGGCCTCCGACATCAGGCAGGTCATCGCGTTGGTGAAGCGCGAGAAGCTGCGCGCGGTGATCAAGGGGGCCGCGGAAGCGTGGCGGGTGGCGCCTGAGCTGGCTGCCGCCCACATCCCGGTTGTGTTGAATCCGCTGCAGGATCTGCCGGAGTCTTTCGACATCGTCGGGGCCACTCTCGAGAATGCCGTGAAGCTGAATCGAGCCGGCGTCAAGATCGCCTTCAGCCTCGATGACCCGCAGCCACACAACATTCGCAAGGTGCGCCAGACAGCCGGCATCGCCGTGGCCCATGGCCTGCCGTGGGAAGCTGCCCTCGCCGCCTTGACCCGCAATCCGGCCGAGATCTTCGGTGTCGCGGCCCGCAACGGCACGATTGCACGCGGCCGCCCGGCCGATCTCGTTCTGTGGAGCGGCGACCCCCTGGAAGTCACCTCGCTGGCACAGCGGGTGTTCATCGAGGGACAGTCGCAACCCATGCAGTCGCGGCAGACTGTGCTGCGCGACCGTTACCTGGAGAAACTGCGGGCCCACGCGGCCCGCTGAAACCTTTGAAAAGCTATAAGTACTACGACCTGATCCTCGGCGCCTATGTGTGCGTCGTCCTGTGCGCGAACATCATCGGACCGGCGAAGGCAGCCACTGTCCACGTCCCCGTCATCGGGGACGTGACTTTCGGCGCCGGCGTGCTGTTCTTTCCGTTCTCGTATTTTTTCGGCGATATCCTCACTGAAGTCTATGGCTATGCACGCGACCGGCGCGTGGTGTGGAGCGGTGTCGCAGCGCTGGTGTTTGCCTCCCTGATGGCAACGGTCATCGTCAAGCTGCCGCCCGCGCAGTTCTGGAAGGCGAATCAACCGGCGGTGGAAACGATATTCGGCAGCACGCCGCGCATTGTGTTCGGGTCCGTTGTCGCCTTCTGGAGCGGCTCGCTCGTCAACAGCTACGTGTTGGCCAAGATGAAAATCATGACCGAGGGGCGCTGGCTCTGGACACGGGTCATCGGCTCAACCCTCTGCGGCGAGCTCGTGGACTCGTGCCTGTTCTTTACGATCGCCTTCTACGGCGTGTGGCCCACGCGACAACTCATCGGCGTCACGGTGACCCAGTACCTGATCAAGTCCCTCTGGGAGGTCATCATGACTCCGGCCACCTATCGGATCGTGGCGTTCCTGAAGCGGGTGGAGCATGAGGATTACTACGACCGGGATACGAACTTCACGCCGTTTTCCCTGAGGGCCTGAGCATGACGGACCGCTTGCGAGTGGGCGTGTTGGGCGCTGCGAACATTGCCCGCAGTTTTATTTCCGGCGTGCAGCCCTCGAGCCTGGTTACGGTCGTGGCGGTTGCCAGCCGTTCCCCCGACCGGGCGGAAACGTTCGCGCGCGAGACTGGCGTTCCGCGTGTTCACGGCTCCTACGAGGCACTGTTGGCGGATCCGCAAATCGACGCTATCTACAACCCGCTGCCCAACAGCCTGCATGCGCAATGGTCGATTCGCGCGTGCGAGGCCGGCAAGCACGTGTTGTGTGAGAAACCACTGTGCACGAGCGGCGATGAGGCGCGTGCCATGTTCGCGGCGGCCCGCGGGAACCGTGTGCATCTTGTGGAAGGCTATCCTTATCGGGCCCAACCGCAGACGATCTGCGCCCTGGAGCTGATTCATGCAGGGGCCATCGGGCCGCTGCGGCTCATTCAAGCGAGCTTCGGGTTCACACTCCGGGACGGACCCAACATCCGCGGCAGCGCCGAGCTGGCGGGTGGCTCACTGATGGATGCGGGCACGTACCCGATCAGCCTCATTCTCATGGCGGCCCGGGAACGACCCACGCGCGTGAGCGCGGTCGCTCAATTCAAGGACGGCGTCGATCACGCTTTGGCCGCGACCCTCGAATTCAAAAGCGGACTGTTGGCACAAGTGACCAGCAGCTTCTCTACTAGCGTGCACCGCTTCGCGCTCCTGGCCGGTACTCAGGGTGTCATTCACACACCGTTCCCGAATCACCCACCCCCGAACCGCCCCGCCGAATTTCTCATCAAGCGCGGCGTGGGCGCCGAGGTGGACTTCCAGACAATCCAAACAGCCGCCTTGAACGGTTTCCGCGCGGAGGCGGAATCGTTTGCGCGGCTGGTGCGGGGCACGGAGGCCGAATGGCAGGGTCCCACGCCTGAGGAATCCATCGATATCGCGAGCACGCTCGAGGCCATCCTGATGAGCGCCCGGGCGGACAGGCCTGTCGATATGTAAACCGCCTGCGAACCTGCGCGGGCAAGAAGGGGCGACGTTACGCCGCCACCTCCCGGCGTCAACTGCTCGGCGTTGTTGAGGTGGTCGTTGCGTCAGCGGTTGCCTGGGCGGGTAGCTGCCTCACCAACGGTCCCGTATCCTGCAATGCTGTCAGGTTGAACAACTCGGGCCGCAGGACCCGATACCGTTCCACCGCTACAAACAGTGTTGAGGGATCGCGCTCGAGGCGCCGTGCGACTTCGGCGAGGCTCGCCACGCCGCGCTCGGTCGCGTACCAGGTGATCAGCGCCCTGGCGAGTGCCAGCCGGCGCTGGCGCGAGCGGGAAAGGACTTCGCTTTTTTCCAGGCCCAACGTGCAGATGACCGTATCGATGACCTGGTCGAGCGAATGGGTGCTGCGGTACACGCGCAGGTTGCGCGGGATCGCCGCCATGAACTCGCGATCTCCCAGAATTCGCGGATCATCGGTTCCGCCCTGCTCGAAGCTCAGCGTTTCCCCGCCCGCGGGGGGTTCCAACATGAGCTCGCGGTAGGCGAAGCGAGCTTGATCCAGTCGTTGCCCCAGCATCCGCAGCCCCACAATGGTCGTGAGCCACGGCGTGTTGACCTCTCCCGCATAGGCGAGATGACTGCTCAAGGCATGATCGGCCGGGTCGGTCACCTTGCCGGAACGCACCGGCAACATGTGCACGTGCCGGATGAGCCTCAACAGATACACATCCGGATCGATCAACAATGCGTGATAGCGCTGCTGGAACAGGTGCCCCAACTCGCCCGCGCGCCGGTGTACGCGCCGGGCGTATTGGCTGCTCAGCCGTTGCATGAGCCGGCCGACCGGCATATCGGAAATCTGCAGGACCAGATGGATCGCATCGGTTTCCCAGCAGTACGCGTGCGCACGCACGCGGCATCTGGCCAGCATCGTCGAGAGCAACCTCTCGAACGTCGCATAATCGGCCTCTTCCGTGAAAATCGGTTGACGAGCGTTACTACGTTGAACCACGTAGTAGACGCCACCCGGTACGTGCAATCTGGATCGGCGTGACATCCTTGCCTCCCCACTCCCATGTGCGATTCAGTGGCTTCCGTGCTTGTCGCAGGTACGAGTCCGCGCCTGGTGCGGCACCTCAGTGGGTCTCCATGCCGGCAAGTCGGCTCCACTCCATGACCTGTTGGGTCATTTCGATCCGGATGGATCCGACAACTTGCGGGGCTCGATCATTGAGCCGCGGACACCGGGTCTGATCCTGCAACATCGCGCCACCGCAGGCAAGCTCCGGCGTGAGCCCACGCAGATTTATTTTTCGCGAGCCGCGTGAATACTCCGTGCCGGACATGAAGGTGCGAGTGAGGCAGTTACTGTCACCCACCTAGGGCCCCTGGAAGAAAGTCCCCTTTTCTTTCCAGGCACCGGGAGACGCTAGGTCCCTATCGTACGGACGAGCGATCTGCACGTATTCCTTCGACACCATCCGATCGACAACGCTCACGCAGGAGACAGCAACTGCCACACTGTTACTGCTGCAACACAGCGGAATATCTCACCGGGATGAATTTATTTTTGTCCGCTGCGGTATCGGGTGTCAATCGACAGGAGCGGTAGTGAGCTCCAACAGCGCGCTGCCCTCGCGGACCCTGTCACCGGGCAGGAAGTGCAGCACCTGCACGGTTCCGGCGTGCGGCGCGGTGATTGCGTGCTCCATCTTCATCGCTTCTATCACCATCAGAACATCGCCCGCGACAACTGCTTGTCCCTCGGCGACCTTCACTGCGACAACGACTCCAGGCAGCGGCGTCGTGAGCCCGCCGCCGGCGGCGGCGGCGGCAAACTCCTGATCGCGCGGGTCCTCGTGAACAAAATCATAGTGCTGACCTTCCACCCACACATGCACGTGTATTTCGTATACGCAGACGCGCGCTCTTGAACGCACTCCGGCGAGGATCGCGGCGACTTCATTCTGCGTACGCAACACGTCGGCAACGGTGACGGGCGTCCCATCAACGACTATCGTCAGCTGTTCGCGCCGTTGCTCGACGGCGATGGCGCGCCGTTCGCCACGAAGTTGCAAAGTGAAATGCACGGCCGCGGGCAGGTTGGGGCTGAAACCATCCATCGCCCCCCAGGGATCCGCACCGGCCTGCGGTGGGTGGACGGCCAGGGCCGCAATCACCGCTGCGCGCCGATCTCGCGCCACGTCGGCCGAGTCGCCTAATTGTTTCGCATGTGACTCGAGCCAGGCGATGCTGTGCTCCACCCGCAGGAACTCGGGCGCCGCGAGAATTCGGGCGAGCCAGCGCTCGTTGGTGCGGACGCCTGCGCAATGAATCTGCTCCAGTGCAGTGGCGAGCTTGCGGGCCGCTGCCGTGCGCGTTTCGCCCCAGCAGATCACCTTACCGAGCAATGAGTCATAATGGTCGGGAACCCGGTCGCCGCTACGAAAGCCGGCATCCACTCGTGCGAATTCAGGCGCCGGCCACTCGAGCAAGCGCAGATCGCCGGCACTCGGCAGACAATCGCGTTCCGGATCTTCGGCGCAGATGCGCGCTTCAATCGCATGGCCGTTGAGATTGATCTCGGCCTGCGCGCGCGGCAAAGGGCCGCCCGCGGCTACGATGAGCTGCCATTGGACGAGATCGAGCCCCGTGACCTGCTCCGTAACGGTGTGCTCCACCTGCAGGCGGGTATTCATCTCCATGAAATAGAACTGGCTGCCGTCGAAAAGGAATTCGACGGTGCCCGCCCCGACGTAACCGATCTCGCGAGCGACGACGATCGCGGCGGCACGTAACCGCTCACGCAGGTCATCAGGCAATCCCGGGGCGGGTGCCTCTTCGATCAGCTTCTGGTGACGACGCTGAATGGAACAGTCGCGATCGCCTAGATGCACGTAGTTCCCATGCGAGTCGGCGAAGATCTGCACTTCAACGTGGCGGGGTGCGGGCAGATACCGCTCCAACAACAGCGCGCCGTCGCCAAATCCGCTTTCGGCCAGCCGGCGAGCGGCGGCGAGGGCCTCGGGGATCTGCTCCTCGCTGCGAACGATGCGCATGCCCTTGCCACCCCCGCCCGCGGCGGGCTTGATGATGAGCGGCATCCCCAGGCGACGCGCCTGGGACTGCAGGTGCGCGAGATCCTGATCGGCTCCTTCGTACCCGGGAAGAACCGGCACGCCCCTGGCCCGCATGCGCGCCTTGGCTACGATCTTCGAGCCCATGGCGGTAACCGCCGCCGCGGGTGGACCCACATAGATCAATCCGGCGTCGACCACAGCCTGAGCGAACTCGGCGTTCTCCGACAGGAAGCCATAGCCAGGATGAATCGCGTCCGCGCGGGTCGCGCGCGCGGCATCCAGGATCTGCTGGATGTTGAGGTAGCTCTCACGGGGCGGAGCCGGCCCGATCCGGACAGCTTCGTCCGCTTGCCTCACATGCTGCGCCGTCGCGTCGGCATCGGAAAACACCGCGATCGTGCGGATTCCCAGCTGGCGCGCGGTTCGGAAAATCCGGCAGGCAATCTCGCCGCGGTTCGCCACCAATAGACGTTGAATCACTCGCAGCTCCTCACATCCGGAACACGCCGTAGCGCGTCTCATCGCCTGGTGAATTGCTGACCGCCGCGAGACTCAGTATGAGCACCCGTCGAGTTTCAGCCGGATCGATCACACCGTCATCCCAGAGTCGCGCGGACGAGTAGTAAGGATGACCTTGCGTCTCATACTGCTGGCGGATCGGCTGTTTGAACTCTGCTTCCTCGGAGGCCGCCCAATCGACGCCCTGGGCTTTCATCTGATCGCGTTTGACAGTCGCCAACACGCTCGCGGCCTGCTCGCCGCCCATCACCGAAATCCGCGCATTCGGCCATTGAAACAACAAGCGCGGCGCGTAGGCGCGCCCGCACATTGCATAGTTGCCGGCGCCGTAACTGCCTCCGATGATGACGGTCAACTTCGGCACGTTCGCGCAGGCAACCGCGGTGACCAACTTGGCTCCGTCCTTGGCGATGCCACCCGCTTCCGCGCGCCGGCCGACCATGAACCCGGTGATGTTCTGCAGAAACAACAAGGGCACCCGCGCCCGCGCGCACAACTCGATGAAATGCGCTCCCTTCAGGGCGCTTTCCGAAAACAGAATGCCGTTGTTGGCAAGAATGCCGACCGGATAGCCACCGATATGGGCAAATCCGCACACCAACGTGGTGCCATACAGCTGTTTGAATTCGTCCAGCTCGGAGGCGTCCACCAGGCGCGCAATGACCTCGCGGACGTCATAAGGCTTGCGCAGGCTCGAGGGAACCACGCCATAGAGCTCCGCCGTGTCGTATTTCGGATCGCGCGGCGCCACAGGTGGAGCGGCGTCCCTCGGCGGGGCGAGCCTCGAGACGATCCCCCGCGCGATCGAAAGCGCATGAGTGTCGTTTTCAGCGTAGTGATCGCAAACACCCGACTCGCGGCAATGCACGTCCGCGCCACCGAGGGATTCAGCATCGATGTCTTCACCGGTGGCGGCCTTCACCAAGGGCGGCCCGCCGAGAAACACTCGGCCCTGGTTTCTCACAATGACGTTTTCATCCGCCATCGCAGGCACATAGGCGCCGCCGGCGGTACACGAGCCGTGCACCACGGCGATTTGGGGTATGCCAGCGGCCGAGAGCGTTGCCTGGTTGTAGAAAATCCGGCCGAAGTGATCTCGATCCGGGAACACCTCATCCTGTGCGGGTAAGAACGCGCCACCGCTCTCGACCAGGTAGACACAGGGAAGGCGATTGTCCCGGGCAATCTCCTGAGCCCGCAGATGCTTCTTCACCGTGATCGGGTAATAAGTTCCACCCTTCACGGTGGGATCGTTGGCCACGATCACGCACTCACGGCCACTGACGCGACCGATGCCGGTCACAATGCCACCGGCGGAGATCTCCCCGCCATACATGCCGTTCGCGGCGAGCTGCGACAGCTCGAGGAACGGGCTGCCGGTGTCCAACAGGACACGAACCCGCTCACGGGCTGTCAGCTTGCCGGCCGCCTTGTGCTTTTTCACGGCCGCGGCCGACCCGCCCTGCGCCACACGCGCGACTCGTTGCCGCACATCCTGCACCAGATCGCTCATTGCCTGGCGGTTGGCGCGGAACTCTTCCGAATGAACATCGACGCGGGACGAAATTGCAGCCATACTTGCCACGATTGCCGGTTTGTCCGACAATCATACGATCTGACAGAAGGGGAAGGCAAGGGTATGGCGGCCACAGACTGCGACTTCGGGCTGGATGAGAGCATCGAGGAGATCCGAACCCAGGTGCGACGCTTCGCGAGCGAGCGGATCGCACCGCGGGCCGAACAGATCGACCGCAGCAACGAGTTTCCGCGCGACCTGTGGCCGGCGCTGGGCGAGCAGGGACTGCTGGGAGTCACGGTACCCGATCGCTGGGGCGGCGCAGGCCTCGGCTACCTGGCGCACACAATCGCCATGGAAGAGATATCGCGAGCTTCCGGCTCTGTCGGCCTCTCCTACGGCGCGCACTCCAACTTGTGCGTGAACCAGATCCGACTGAACGGGACCGACGCGCAGCGTGACGCCTACCTCCCCAAGCTGGTGAGCGGCGAACATGTGGGTGCGCTGGCCATGTCTGAACCGGGTTCAGGATCGGATGTTGTATCGATGCAGTTGCGTGCCGAGCTGAGTGGCACCAGCTATGTTCTCAACGGCCGCAAGATGTGGATCACCAATGGTCCCGATGCGGACGTGTTTGTCGTCTATGCAAAGACGGATATCTCGGCTGGCCCGCGCGGCATCAGTGCATTCATCGTGGAGCGCGGGACGCCGGGATTCACCACCGCGCAAAAGCTCGACAAGCTGGGGATGCGGGGCTCCGGCACCTGCGAGCTGGTGTTCGAGGATTGCGCAGTCCCCGCGGCGAATCTGCTGGGCAACGTGAATCGAGGTACGGCCGTATTGATGAGCGGCCTCGACTACGAGCGCGTCGTGCTGGCCGGCGGTCCGCTCGGGCTGATGGCCGCGGCACTCGACCTCGTTCTGCCGTATGTGCGCGAACGCAAGCAGTTCGGACAACCTATTGGTACATTCGAGCTCATGCAGGCAAAAGTGGCTGACATGTACTCCTCTCTCAATGCGAGCCGGGCGTATGTCTACTCCGTGGCAAGGGCTTGTGATTCGGGTACGGTCAAGCGGCGCGATGCGGCCAGTTGCATCCTGTTCGCCGCCGAGCATGCGACGCAAGCGGCACTCGAGGCGATCCAGTCCCTCGGCGGAAACGGCTACACGAACGATTACGCCGCGGGCCGGCTGCTGCGCGATGCCAAGCTCTATGAGATCGGCGCGGGCACCCAGGAAATCCGCCGGATGCTGATCGGACGCGAGCTGTTTGAAGCGGGCGCCTAGACTGCGCGCAATGAGTGTCGTTTCGATGAACCTGCCCTTCGATCAGATCCAGATGGAACCGGCTTACCGCAAGGTGGCCGCGGCCATCAGTGGCCGCATCCTGGATCGCACCCTGCGGGAAGGCGATCGGTTGCCGCCGGAAACGGAGTTGGCCCGCCAGTTTGGCGTGAACCGCTCCACGGTGCGCGAGGCGTTGCGCGAGCTCGAGAGCAACGGCCTGGTCACGCGACGCGCCGGATCAAAGCTCATGAGCGTCACCCGACCCCAACACTTCGCCATCGCCGGCGCGGTGACACGCGGACTGGTCATGCACGATGTCACGTTTCGCGAGGTTTGGGAGGCATTGACACTCCTCGAGCCGCCGATAGCGGCGAGCGCGGCGAGCGCACGCACATTAGACGATCTGATCCTGGTCGATGCGGCCGCAGAGCGGTTTGCATCTGACAATACGGCCACTGAGCGGGCCGCCCACGGAGCGGCGGAGTTCTTTCGCAGTGTCGGTGGCGCAACTCATAACCAGGTCCTGATGCTTGCCCAGGAACCGCTGCTACAGTTACTCGAGCCCTCGCTGCGCGTAATGATCGACCACGTACCTCAGGCGCGCTCTCGCATAACCACCGCACAACACAAGATCAGCGAGGCCCTGCACTCTCGCGACACCGAGGGTGCGCGCACGTGGATGGCGAAACACATCCGCGATTTCGGCAAGGGCTTTGAAATCGCCGGAATCGACCTGGAGCATCGGATCACCGCGAAGCCGGCGTGAGCTGCGCGCCCCCAAGCGCCGGCGGACTATAAAGTCGTGCGCCGCGCCCCCAAGCGCCAAAGGCGCCACACCCAAACGCAGCCGGCAAAAACCACGCTTTTTGCCGGCGGCCGACGAAGTGGAGATCCGCGCGAACTTTTTCGCGCCAATGAAAACATCCGGGCTCCGCGCCCCCAAGCGCCGCAGGCGCCACACCCAAACGCAGCCGGCAAAAACCACGCTTTTTGCCGGCGGCCGACGAAGTGTGGCTCCGCGCGAACTTTTTCGCGCCAATCAAAAAAAAAACGTGCGAGGCTTTTAAACCTCGCACGCTCTAACGTTGCGTTACGACGGATGAGGGGGTCAGCCATCGCTACGAACGCGGCCTCGCTTGGGCACTAAGCCGGAGTCAACGTGCCCGGTGTGAGGCGCACCGCCGGTAGAGATAAAGCAAAGGGCATGCCAACCACGAGACCCCCTGAATCGCGGGTCTTACGGGGACAACCCGTGCGGGTCGGGTCGTTGAGTGCACGTTATGAGTGCAGGCTTTCGCCCTCCCCGCTTCGCTCAAGAGCAACCGTGTCGATTGAGCCGCCGAGGTTGCTAGGGCGTGACGGTAATCCAGTCCACCACGCGGGCAGCCTGCCGCTGCAGAATCCGTTCGAACAGCGGTTCCAGCCTGTCCAGGAGATCGACCGGAGGCCGCTTCGGGTCCGTGGGCGCCACATAGTCGACCCAGAGGTCGGTATATCCGCCGCCCCACTCCCGAGCCTGAAGCCGGGCCCCGTCGGGCGTGATCGCGACCAGCAGCACCTGGGTCATGTCGAAGAGCGCCGGTGCACTGGCTGAGTCACCGGTGACATAGCCCCACCCGCGTAGATACTCGGGGAGATCCTTGCGGTAGGGGCCGCCTCCCGCATGGGAGGCCATATTGAGCGCGGGCACCAGAACGATGAGCGCATCCACCCGCTCCGCGGCGGCCAACTGGGCAAATTGGCGCTCGACCTCCCTCCATAACCCCTTGGCAACGGGGTGGTTCACAAAATCATCATGAAGAAGCGCGTCCAAGGGCAGCCCCAACGGCACGGGCAGCAGCTCGAGTTGCGTCAGCCGCTGACTCACGGCCTCGTCGAGCATGGAGTAGACATTCCAGTTGAGCAGATGGGTCACTAAGAAGCTTTCCGACAGGTTCCTGCTGCCGTGAAAGTGAGTTACTTCCGCATCCATCATGTTGACGATGCCCACCCGGGCACCCTTGCGCAGGATCAACTGCGTCGGATCCTTGGCATGCGTCAACGCACTGGCCAGCAGCAGACAGGCAGCGAACACCACCTTGTGCATGCATTCCCCCCGAGATCTCAGTTGACACCCCAATCTACGTCGGACGGCCACTCTGTCGATAGTACTGTTCCGCACTGAAAAAGGGCAGCGGAACTGTTGTGTAGTGCACAATTTTTTGTCACGCGGCTCGTTATGCTCAAACAATGTCGAAATTGACGAAATACATGCCTGCCGTACTGGGTTACAGGGAGAGGCTGGCGACACTGCAGGGAGCGTGGGACAGCTTGGCCCTTCTTTCGCACCTGAGCGATGACGGGACCAACCTAAGCAACACGCGCGAGGCGTTTGAGTCTCTGGCTGCCGACCTCGTAACACACCTCGAAGCCGAAACGCACAAGAAGGCGTTGCTGGCCGCCCGCGCCCGCGCCCAGGTAGCAATCGACATACTGGTGCGTAATCTGTTCGAACGGACGGCCGACATCGGGTTTCTTGCGGCCGACGACGACATCCGCGACTATGCGAGGGCGGCCTCAGCGTCCGGCACCGGAGAGGAATCATTCGAGGGCACGCACAATGCCCACCACCGATCGCTGCAACAGCGGCTGGCCGAGTACGTCTCCAAGTACTCCGTCTATCAGAATGTCATCCTGCTGTCGCCGGAAGGGAAGGTCCTTCTCCAACTGGACGGCGGCCAGGCCCCAGCGGCGAGCCGAGACTCCCTGATTTCCGCGACCCTGGCCAGCAGCGGTTACGTTGAAATCTTCCGTGCCAGCGACCTCGTTCCGGGCGCCCGCCGCGCCCTGATTTATTCCCAGCGAGTGATATCGGAGGGGCAGACGCTCGGAGTGTTGTGTCTGTGTTTCCGGCTCGAGGATGAGTGCGAAAGCATATTCGCCCAGCTGCACAGCCCGACCGATTGGACGCTGCTGGCCCTCCTCGATGCCAACAACGAAGTCATCATCAGCAGTGACACGCAGCAGATGCCGGTCGGAGCAAAGCTGGCGGGCATCGGCGATGAGACAGGCAACATCCTGCGCTTCGCAGGGCGCGAATACCTCGCCGTGACCTGCAAGGCACAGCCGTACCAGGGATACGCAGGCCCGGCCTGGCGCGGCCATGTCATGGTGCCGCTGGAGCGTGCTTTCGAGGCCCCCGAGGGTACCGAGGAACACCCTTGCGCCGCCGCGGTGCTCGCCGMCCTGCGTGCCACCGCCACGAAATTTTCGGCCGCCCTGCGCGAGATTCCACGCCAGGCCGATGCCGTCCAGCGCGATCTCAACCGCTCGGTCTGGAACGGCAGCGTCCGCCTGTCCGTAGGTGGGGGCTCCAACGGCACGTTCGCCAAGGCCTTGCTGCGCGAAATCAGCAACATGGGGCGCAAGACGAAAGAGGTCTTCGAGCACTCCATCGAGGAGCTGCATGAAACCGTGGTCTCCTCCGTGATGCACGACAGCCGTTTTCTGGCATCCCTCGCCAGCGAGTTGTTGGCACGTAACTTCTACGAACGCGCCAACGACTGTCGCTGGTGGGCCTTGAATGGAACTCTGAGTGGTCGACTGGCGGGCGCCGAGGGTTGCACCGACGAAGCAGCGACGGAGGTCCTGCGCTATATCAACTCTCTCTACACCGTATATCACGCGATTGTGCTGTTCGACAGCCAACGCCGAATCGTTGCGACCTCACGCCCTGAGTATGAAGAAATGCGGGGCTCTGTGATCGAAGAGAGCTGGGCCACGGACGCACTGGCCGTCAGTGGCACGCAAGCCTACAGCGTATCCCAGTTCCGTCCCAGCCCCCTTTATGACGGTCGACCGACGTATATCTTCGCCGCGGGAATCCGGGGTGCCGGCGGCCGCTCCATCGGCGGAATCGCGGTTGTGTTTGATACCGCCCCGCAACTGGCGGCCATGTTGCAGGACTCGATTCCGAAGGACGAAGACGGTAAGCCCCAGGCCGGCTGCGTCGCGCTGTTTCTGGACCGCGATCTGCACGTCCTTTCGTGCACGAACCCGGCGATCGATGTCGCCAAGCTCGAGTGGGTGCGCGAAAGCGCGCGCACGGGCGAAGCTCAGGTCATGCGCATCGGCGATGAATACCATTCGGTGGGCGCGAAACGGGATACCGGTTACCGCGAATACGAGGGTCTCGGCGGCTACGCCGTGGTTCTGATGCCGCTGGGCAGTGTTCCTGCAAAGACCGCCACACGCCACCTGCTGAGCCAACGACCTGGCGCCCGGCAGGACGGCGCCAAGCAGGACACGGTCGAGTTGGCTACCTTCGCGGTCGGTGAGAACTGGTACGCACTCCCCACTGCCCACATCATCGAAGCAGTCGATACGCGTTCGCTGCAGTCACTGCCGAATACGCAGAACTGGTGTGCGGGGTACCTCATGTTTGCCGGCGAGCCGATCGTGGTTGCCGACATGGCGCGGCTGCTTGGAGCGACCAACATCGAGACACCCAGGATCGTCATTGCCATCAGGCCACCTGGACAGAGCCGTCCGTTCGGACTTCTCGTGGAGGCGCTTGGCGATATCCCGGAAGTCCCACGCGATCTTCTCCTGCCAATCGATACCCTGCGGGATGAGGACCCCTCGATGCTGGTCGAGTTCGCACTCGAGGTGGCAAACCCACGCGATCCGATGGTGATGATCCTGAATACCCAACGCTTGGCGAATCTCGTGCGCGGTGAATCCCTGGAAGCCGCGGCCGCCTGAGCCGCAGGCGGTGCCGCACCGATAACGCAGAGTCCGGCACAAGACACCACTCTCATCGGGCGAACGGATTCGCCGTTCCTTGATTGGGGGCGGCGCATCTATCCCCGCGATGCACCAGACACCGATTGTGCAACCGCGGTGAACACGGCTCAAGAGGTGTCCGCAGGCTCATACGAAAAAATCGGGTAGCAGATCCTCCTCGCGCACACCTTCGTGACGGTAGGGCGAAAGATCGGTCACTCCCGCGCCGCGCAAGACCCCATCGTCGATGCAGAAGTTTCCCGTGAATTCCCGGCTGTTGGCGGTGAGAATGACGTGAGCCGCGTCCGCCATGATCTGCGGCTTGCGCACACGCCGACGCTCGGCGCTGTCGTATCCGGCCAGGGCAATTTGGAGCGCGGCAGTGTCGATGACAGTGCGCGGCCATAGAGCGTTTACAGCGATTCCCTGGGCGCGCAGCTCACCGGCCAGCCCCAGCACGCATAAGCTCATTCCGTACTTGGCAATGGAATAGGCGACGTGCGGCGCAAACCAGCGCTCTTCCATGTTGAGCGGCGGAGAGATCATCAGGATATGCGCGTTGGCGGAGCGTGCCAGGTGTGGCAAACACAACTTGGAGCACAAGAACGTGCCGCGCGTGTTGATCTGGTGCATGAGGTCAAAGCGCTTCATGTCGGTATCCGGCGTCCGCGTCGGACTGATCGCGCTGGCGTTATTCACCAGAATATCGATGCCGCCGAAGGTCGCAACGGTGCGAGCAATGGCCGCGGCAACCTGCTCATCGTTGCGGATATCAACCGCCAGCGGCAGCGCCTTCCCTCCAGCCGCTTCTATCTCGGAGGCGGCCGTGAAGATCGTGCCGGGAAGCTTGGGGTGCGGCTCGGTGGTTTTGGCAGCGATTGCGACGTTCGCGCCGTCGGCAGCCGCTCGCAAGGCGATCGCGAGACCGATCCCGCGACTCGCGCCCGTTATAAACAATGTCTGGCCTCGAAGGCTGCGGCCCGCCGGTGGGACAGATCGACTCATGGTTACACTCCCCCTTTTTGCAGGCGTTCCCTATAACCAAAGAGCATTAGGCTAGGTCCCGGAAAGCCCACGGAAACGGTTACGGTCCGGTAACATTCTGCCCTATGCCATTACTACAGGTGACTTTATCTTGGCTGCGATAGGAACGGAGCGGGTACTGAACGTACAGCATTGGACCGACAACCAATTCACCTTCACCACCACGCGCGATTCCAGCCTGCGCTTCGAGAACGGGCAGTTCGTCATGGTGGGGCTCCAGGTCGACGACCGGCCGCTGTTGCGCGCCTACAGCATCGCGAGCGCGAACCATGAGGAGCATCTCGAGTTCCTGAGCATCAAGGTGCCGGACGGCCCGTTGACATCCCGCTTACAGCACATCCGCCAGGGCGATGCGGTACTGATCAGCCGCAAGCCGACCGGTACGTTGTTGCTGCACGATTTGAAGCCGGGTAAGCGTTTATACCTGTTGAGCACGGGCACGGGCGCCGCCCCCTTCATGAGCGTCATCAAGGATCCTGAAGTCTACGATCGCTTCGAGCATGTCATCTTCGTTCACGGCGTTCGCTGGGTGCGCGAGAGCGCGGTGGTGAAGCACAAGATCGAGGAGCTCCGCGAGAACGAGTTCCTCGGCGAGGTGGTGCGCGACAAGTTGCACTACTACCCGACCATTACTCGGGAGCCTCACCCGAACCACGGGCGGCTCACCACGCTGATTCAGTCGGGAAAGTTGTCCAATGACCTGAACCTTCCGAAGTTGGATGCGAAGGAGGATCGGGTGATGGTATGCGGGAGCCCGGGGATGCTGGCGGATACGCGGCACCTGCTGGATTCGAACGGGTTCCAGATTTCCGCGCACATCGGCGAGCCCGGGGACTACGTGATCGAGCGGGCTTTCGTCGAGAAGTAGTCCGGATCCGTCAACGTCCCTGTTCAGTTAGCGTTGCAAAGGAGTAGCGTAGATTTGCTTTCGGAGATCTACGGATTGGGCCGCGGCATTCAGCCGCGGTTCAGCTAACGCAACGAGGTCATCATGGACAACAAATCGCGTCGCCTCACTCCGGTCCGGGCTGCTATTGCGGGGCTCGCGTTGGCGGCCCTTCCGCTATCGTCCTTTGCGTTTGTATCCATTGGAGTTTCGATCACCGTCGCGCCACCTGCCCTGCCGGTATACGTGCAACCGCCGTGTCCGGCGGTTGGGTATATCTGGACACCCGGCTACTGGGCCTATGGCGACGACGACTATTACTGGGTGCCAGGCACCTGGGTGATGGCACCCTCCCCGGGACTGTTGTGGACACCGGGTTACTGGGGCTGGGGTGACGGAATCTACGTCTGGCACGCAGGCTACTGGGGCCCTCACGTAGGCTTCTACGGTGGAGTCAACTACGGTTACGGATACGGCGGTGTTGGCTTCGAGGGTGGGTACTGGCGAGGCGGCGCGTTCTACTACAACCGATCGGTATCCAACCTCGGTGGCGTCAACGTCACCAATGTTTACAACAAGACAGTTGTGAACAATATCAATGTGACTCGCGTGAGTTACAACGGCGGTGATGGTGGCGTGCGGGCGCGGCCGAGCTCTCGTGAGTTGTTGGCTGAGCACGATCGCCACGTTGAGTTCACTGCCATGCAGCGGAATCAGGAGCACGCCGCGTTTACCAACCACGACCTGCGTGCTTCAGTGAACCAGGGTAAGCCGCGGATTGCGGCTACCCAGCGGCCTGGGCTGTTCACTGGACATGGCGTCGAGTCCGCACGTGCGGGTGAATGGCATGGCGGGCCGGGCGGTGTCCGTGGGGCTGAGAGTCATGCTGGCAATGACCGCGGCGGCGGGCCAGTTCGGGGACCGGACTTCCGCGGTGCTGAACGTGGCGGTCCCGCACACGTGGGTTCGGCGAATGCGAATCTGGCCAGCCGAAACGATCGTCCGCCAGGAGCAGCGGGAAGCGCGGAGATACGGGGTGGCACGGGTGGCGGCGGCCGTGGGCTCGAGAACCGCGGACCCGCTGCCGGCGGTAACCCGCGTATGACGGTACGCAGTGATCGGCCGGCGGGAAATGTGACCGCCAACCACGGACCCGCTGCGGGAGGCGAGGCTGCGCACAACTCCTTCGCTGCCGGTCGCAACGACAGGCCGCCGGGAGCCGGCGGTGGCGCGGAATGGCGCGGTGGGCCGGGCGCCGGTGGTGGTCGTAGCGACCGGCCGCCAGGGGCCGGCGGCAATGAGTTTCGCGGGGGCGCGGGCGGTGGGCGCGAACAGCCTCATGTAGCCATCGCGCGGACTGAGCGTCCGATGCAGCCGAATGCCGGTGGGAGCCAAATGAGTCGCGCTCCGCAGCCGCCCCGCGAGATGCACAACATCGCTCCGCCGGCGCGGCCTGCGCCGCAGCCGCAACAGCACTTCAATGGCGGCGAGCGCTTCAACGGCGGCGGTGGAGAACCGCGCCCACAGATGGCTCCGCGCCCGGAAGCTCCGCGTCCGCAGGCCGCTCCTCGACCTGAAGCACACCAAGGCGGCGGTGGACGGGCGCAACCGCAGGGCCGGGGTCCTGGCGAGCACGGGAGACGGTAACCACTATCGCTACGGGGCGCTCATCGCGAGACCGAGCGGCGGAGCCGGCGACCCTTAGGTGAAAGTGGATGACGCGCGATCGACGAGGTCGCGCGTCAATTGCTCATTTTGAGACCGGCCGACACCGGCAAGCGGCGGGGTGCGAGCGTCTGTAGCCCCACCCATGGCAAGCTGGTCGGCGAGACGCCTCCACGCCAGGTGACCCGCCCGATATGGATCAGCTTTCACGCCGGGAATTTATTCAGTCCGCCTTCGCTCTAGGAGCAACGGCAGCCATGGCCGGGGTGAGTGGCAAACCTTCCAATACGCCATGGCACGAACGACGCGACCTTTTCCTCGAAGGTGTCGCGTCAGCTGAACCAACACCCGACAGCGTCCTGCTGTGGACCAGATACGCGGCATCATCGGTTGCGCCTACTGCCGCCAACCAAACTACAGCCACCGCTGCGAGCGCCCCACTTACCGTCGAAGTCGCAACCGATCCTGCCTTCCGAAACGTAGTTGTCACCTCGCATACGACTGTCATCGCGGCGAGCGACTGGACCTGCCGGATTCTCGTTGGCGGGCTCCAGCCCTCTCGGGAGTACTGGTATCGCTTTACCGACGCCCAGGGGAATGGGAGCCGAGTTGGACGCACACTCACCGCTCCCGCGGAAACTGACCCGCGCCCTGTCAAGTTCGCGTTTGTGAGCTGCCAAAACGCCAATCAGGGTGCTCAACACGCCTACCGGCGCATGATCTTCGAGGACGAGAACGCTGCGCCGGGTGACAGACTCGGGTTCGTGCTTCACCTCGGCGACTTCATCTACGAGCTCGTGTGGTACCCCGAAGACCGTCCGCAAGGCATGTACGACCGCCGGCTGCGCGACATCGTTCGCTACGAGCACGGTGAGAAGATCAGCGACTTCCACATTCCCACGACCCTGGCCGACTATCGCGCCGTCTATCGCGCATATCTGCACGACCCCGACCTACAGGACGCGCGCGCCCGCTGGCCCTTCATCAACATGTGGGACAACCACGAATTTTCCTGGCAGGGATGGCAGGGAATGCAGAATTTCGCTGGCAAAACGCGCCCTGCCCAGACGCGCAAGGTGGCCGCCAACCAGGCCTGGTTCGAATATCAACCTGCCCGCGTGACCAGGCCCGGTGCGGGCCGCCTGCAGCGCTTCGAGCCGCCGCTCGTTCATGATGTGCCCGTCGAGACATTCGATGACGCAGGTTTCGGGCAAGAGGCCAACAACATCGCCGCTGTCGAGAGCCTGACGGGTTATCGAGCCGTGCGTTGGGGCCGCAACGTCGATCTCATCATCACGGATCAACACAGCTACCGCTCGCGCGAGCCCAGCTCGCGAGCGGAAGCCGACCCGCTCGACAATGCCGCGTTTCCCAACCTGTTCCCCGAAGAAGTCATGCAGCTCCTGGACGCCGGCCGCGAGTACAACGGCGGCAAGCCTCCCGCGTTTATCGAGCTCGGCACCACCCGCATAGCCAACTTCCGCAAGAGCGATCCTCCGCAAACGATCCTGGGAACGAAGCAGAAGCAGTGGTTCCTCGAAAGACTGAGAACCTCGCAGGCAACGTGGAAGATCTGGGGCAATACGGAGGGAACGCTCGATATGCGAGTGGACCCGCAAAATCTGCCTGCCGGACTGGTCGAGCCCTGGCCTGGCGCCGGCTACGCCACGTTCGGCGGCGGCGGCGACCACAGCACCGCCTACCTCGAGCGGGCGGAGATCTATGACTTCGTGCGCAACCACGGCATCACCGGATTTGCCACGGTCGCCGGGGATCGGCACAGCTTCTGGGCGGGGCTCGCGGCGAAAGCGTTGCCTCCACAGACATTCGACCCTGTCGGAATCGTGTTTGTCACAGGCTCGATTTCCGCGCCGGGGCTGTGCGAATCACTCGAACACAAGTTCCCCGCGGATCACCCGCTACGCGCGCTGTACGTGGCGGATGAACCGGCGAAGGCGCAGGTGATCAATGTGCTGGTGAGGCACGGTGTCAGATCGTGTCTGGAATATCACCGCAGCCAGGATATCGCTCAGGCTCGCAAGCGCTCCAATCCAGAGCTGGCACCGCACTTGGCGTTCATCGACATGGGCGGCCACGGTTACACCACTGCCAAGGTCACGAGCCGGACATTCGAGACGCAGTTCGTGTGTATTCCCCGCCCCGTGGAGAGAATCGACCGCCCGGACGGCGGCCCCCTGTTGTATCGGGTGGCGCACCGTGCACAATTGTGGTCAAAGGACGGACGCCCGCGACTCGAGCAGACCGTTCTGGAAGGCAATCCCCAATTCAATCTGTGATACCTCGAAAGGCCCGACATGTTGTATACGATTCTGTGTTATCACTCGGAAAAGGTGGTGACCGGCTGGAGTGCGCACCAGGATGCGCAGGTCATGGAAAAGCTGGCCGGCATTCAGAAGAAGCTGGCGCAACAGGGAAAGCTGGGCCCGGTGGTGCGGCTCATGCCGACGGGCACGGCGAGCACGCTGCGCAAGGAACCCACTCCGGTGGTGTTTGACGGACCGTTCGCGGAGACGAAGGAGCAACTGCTGGGCTTCTACGTCGTGGACGTCGCCTCGCAGGAAGAGGTCGAAGACATCGCGCGGGAGCTCGCCGCCGTGAATCCCGGCGGCGGTTGTTATGAGATTCGGCCGGTGATGGTCATCAACCCGGTGCATTCGGGACTGCTGCCCTCGAGCGCCGGCACGAAGGTGGCCTCCGGCTGAGGATCACTTCCTCGACCCAGACGCGAGGCATACGCACCGCCAGACACGCAGCGCCGGCGGCCATGTTGAAATGCACTACCCTCTCCCCCTCGAACCGATCACCAATTCGTCATCGTGCCGTCTGCCAAACGATTTACGGGGAGGTAGGCGCGTTGGTATGGGTATTTCGCCGCAAGCGGTTCGTCGATGTCGACGCCCAGGCCGGGGGCGCTACCTGGATGCAGCGAGCCCTTGGCGAACGTGTAGGCATGTGGGAACACCGCATCGGTGTCCGCGGTGTGCCGCATGTACTCCTGCAACCCGAAGTTGGGAATCGACAGGTTGAAATGCAATGCAGCGGCCATGCACACGGGGGACAGGTCGGTTGCCCCGTGGCAGCCGGTCTTCACTGCATGGAGGTCGGCAAGGCTGGCGATCCTGCGTAGATGCGTGATCCCGCCTGTGTGCACGACGCTCGTGCGGATGTAGTCGATCAACTGTTCTTCGATGAGATCTTTGCAGTCCCAGATGCTGTTGAACACCTCACCCACCGCCAGGGGCGTCGTGGTGTGCTGGCGAATCAGCCGGAAGTGGGCCTGATTTTCGGCGGGGACGGTGTCCTCCAGCCAGAACAGCCGATAGGGCTCGAGGTCACGACCGAGACGAGCGGCTTCGATCGGCGTGAGTCGATGATGCACGTCGTGCAGCAAGTCGACTTCCCAACCCAAGGCCTCCCGTGCCGCCTCGAACAGCTTGGGCACCGAGGGCAGGTACTTGCTCGTCGACCATCGGTTCTCTGACGGCAACGCGGCGTCGGCAGGCTCGTAGAACATCTTGTCCCGCGACACGCCATAAGTAGTCGGCAATCCCGGGACACCCGCCTGCAGGCGGATCGCCGTATAGCCCATCTCCCGGTACCGCCTGGCTTCGGCGATCGCCTCTTCGATCGTTTCGCCGTTCGCGTGGCCATAGACACGCACACCGTCGCGGCAAGCCCCGCCCAGCAATTGATACAGCGGCATTCCTGCCGCCTTCGCCTTGATATCCCAAAGCGCGGTGTCGACCGCCGCGATGGCCGTCATCGTGACGGGCCCCCGGCGCCAATAGGCGCCCCGGTACAGGAACTGCCAGATGTCCTCGATCTGATGGGCGTCGCGCCCGATCAGCGTCGGGATGATGTGATCCGTCAGATAGCTGGCGACCGACAGCTCGCGCCCATTGAGCGTGGCATCGCCGAGACCGTAGAGGGCACTCGACCCCGACCCCGTTTCGATTTTGAGGGTCACGAAATTCCGTCCGGGGCAGGTCACGATCACGCGCGCGGCGGTAATGGGCAGGGCGCTCGCCTTCGGCAGGATTTCCACCACGTTGATCGACCCTCTCATCTCTATTTTGGTCAGGCCAGTTGAGCGCATTAGGTGCTTGCAGTCAAGGCTCCGCCGACTCGTCTGGCCAGCCTGTCGCCCCATTGGCATGACCAATTTGAGTGCCCGCCCGCAGCAGGTGGATGAGAGGGTCACAGCCAGCGAGGTCGCGCCATCCATGGCCAAGGATTGGCCTGACCACGTATGATCGGGCGCAACCGCAGCCCACCCGTTACCTCATGGCCGACACCCGCAGACTCTACGAGCAGATCGCGCAGAAACTGGCGCGCGACATCGGCATCGGTCGATACGAAGTAGGCCAGCGCCTTCCCTCGGAACGCGAGCTGGCGCAAACCTTTTCCGTGTCACGGCCGACGGTTCGGGAGGCGATTATTGCCCTCGAGCTCGACGGGCTGGTTGACGTCCGAACCGGCTCCGGCGCCTATGTCCTGAACACGAAGCCGCCGAGCGGCAAGGCCGGTACCACCGACATCGGCCCCTTCGAGCTTCTCGAGGCACGCCGCTCGATCGAAGGCGAAGCCTGCGCACTCGCCGCCTCCCGCATCGATGAAAGCCAGTTGGTGGAGCTGGAGGTGCTCATTGCCGAAATGTTCGACGGGAACGAGCACGATCTGGCGAAGAGCGAAGATGCGGACAGGCGCTTCCACGAGCTGATCGCGCGAGCCACTCAAAACAGTGGAATGATCGCGGCCGTGCGGATGCTGTGGGACGCCCGAACACGCTCTCCCCAGAACCGGTCCATGAGCACGAAGGTTCGCGCGAAGGGCGTCAAACCCCGGATCGACGAACATACAGCCATTGTAGATGCCCTACGGCGGCGAGATCCGGAGGCGGCGCGCGCGGCCATGCGCGATCACCTCTCTCGAGTGATCGGTGCTCTGTTGGAAGCGACCGAGTTCGAAGAGATACAAAGAGCACGAGCCCACATTGCGGAGCAGCGGCGCAGATTGGCCCTGGCGAAATAAATGAGCAAGCGTTGTTCACATCTGGGAACCCTCCGGAAAGTCACCCCGAGCGCACTGGGGTGCGAGGAATGCCTGAAGACCGGCAGCCCGTGGGTGCATCTGCGTCTGTGCCGGACCTGCGGCCACGTCGGCTGCTGCGACGATTCGCCCAACCGGCACGCCCATAAGCACTTCCATGCCACCCGCCATCCGATCATCGAGGGATACGATCCCCCGGAGCATTGGGGTTGGTGTTATGTGGATGAATACGCGTTCGACCTGTCGGATGATCCGACCCCGCAACGAGGGCCTATCCCGAAGTTCTATTGAATGCGCCGGCCGGTGGCGAGGCTGCGCGACAGAGTGGTGAAATCCACCGGCTTCACCAGGTGATCGTCAAAGCCGGCCTCCTGCGCCCGCCGTAGATCTTCCTCCTGACCATAGCCGGTGAGCGCAATCAACTTGACCTGCCCTGAGTGGCCCAACGCGCGAATGCGCCGCGCCACCTCATAGCCATCCACCTCCGGAAGCCCGATGTCGAGCAGCACGACTTCGGGCTCGAATACCCTCGCCAGATCGAGCGCATCCTGGGCGGAGTAACCCGTCCGGGTGACGTGGCCATCCAACTGCAACACGAGGGCCAGCGAGTCGGCGGCGTCCACGTTGTCATCGACAATCAGGACGCGCCGGGCGAGCTTGCCATTCTCATCCGCATTGCCGGCCAGGGTCCCGGTTCGCTCGGTCAGGGGCAGCCACAACCGAAAGGTCGAGCCGCGCCCGAGCCCGGGGCTCACCGCCTCGACCCGGCCGCCGTGCATTTCAACGAGCTGGCGGGCGACCGACAGGCCGATGCCGAGGCCGCCCAGAGAGCGATCCAATGTCCGCTCGCCCTGCACGAACAGCTCAAACACCCGCGGCAGCAGCTCGGGGGAGATACCCGCGCCGTTGTCGGAGATCTCGATGAGAGCCTGGTCGCCTTCGGCACGGGTTTGCAGCTCGATCCTGCCACCGGCATCGGTGTACTTGGCGGCGTTGGTGAGAATGTTGACGACGCACTGCACCAGCCGGGTCTGGTCCCCGTTGACGCGCAAGAGCCGATAACTGGAGACGATGGATACCTCATGCCGGCGCTCACGAAACAACGGTTCGACCGTTTCAACCGCCTGCGCGATGACCAGCGCCAGGTCGACGGGCTCCCGCTTCAACTCCACGCGCCCCTGGGTGATGCGCGACACGTCCAGCAGGTCATCCACCAGGCGTGTCAACTGAGTCACCTGCCGTTTCACCATGGCGACGGCGCCCTGCATGGGCGATTGCGGCGGCAGCGTTCGGGAGAGGATCTCTCCCGCGTTGCGGATCGGCGCGAGGGGATTGCGCAACTCATGCGCCAACATGGCGAGGAATTCGTTCTTCTGCCGGTCCGCCGTTTCGAGGGCGAGCCGCGCCTGCACATGCGCCGACACATTGCGAAAATAACAGACCGCGCCGAATCGACCGTCCGGCAGCGGGATCCGGCTCACCTGCCACTCATAGTGTTCGGCCGGACCGTGCCCGCCGATCTCCTCCATGCGCTCAGAGGTGACATACACCTCGCCCGTCTCCAATATCCGCCGGAAGACGCCAACGAATTCATCCGCGGACGGCTTCGGCCGGATCAAGTGAATGAGCTCGTCGAAATCCCTGCCGATGGGATCGGGTATCGAGCTAAACATGACACGGGCCGTGGGATTCACATCGCGGATCTTGAAATCGGAGCCGACCACGTAGATACCGAGCGGCGCGGCATTGAGCAGCGCTTCGGCTTGCTGACGCAACGCCTGCTCCCGCTCGGAAGCCTCGCGTCGCAGTCTGGCCATCTGCAGCTGTGCGGCCACCCGGGCCAGCAGCTCACGAGCGGAAAACGGTTTGACGAGGTAGTCGTCCGCCATTGCCTGAAGGCCCTCGATGATCGCTTCTTCACCGGCCCGCGCAGACAATAGAATCGTCGGGACCTCCCGCAACAGCGGCTCGGCGCGCAACCGCCTCACCAACTCAAACCCGTCGACCCGTGGCATCATCACGTCCGAAACAATCAGGTCCGGCGGCGAACGCAACGCCGCCTCCAGCGCGGCCGCGCCGTCCGCTACCACTTCGACCGCATAACGAGGCTCGAGCAAGTCCCGCACGTAGGAGCGCATGTCCGCGTTGTCGTCCGCAACGAGGACCCGCGCCGGCAGGACATCCCTTTGCGGCCCCACCGCGGCGGATGAAAATTCCAACCCGGAGTCGGGCCCGGGCCTCGAGTCGGGCAACCAGCGCAGTGCCTCCTGGACATACGCGCGCGCAGTGGCGGCCGGTGTGTACAGCGGCCGCTCGGCAACGACGCGATCCTCGGGCAGATGATTCACACCCAGCGGCAGACGGATGGTGAAGGTAGTTCCCCGCCCTATTTCGCTTTGCACCGACACATTGCCCGAATGGAGCTTGATCAGCTCGTAAACCAACGCAAGGCCGATCCCCGTGCCCTCGTGGGTACGGCCCTGTGCTCCCTCAACTCGGTAGAAACGGTCAAACAGCCGGGGAATGGCTTCAGCGGGTATGCCAATCCCGGTGTCGCGTACCGCCAGCACCACGTGAGCATCGCTGCGTGACAAGGCAACGCTGATCTCGCCCTTCAGGGTGTATTTGAATGCATTGGAGAGCAGGTTGAGCACCACCCGCTCCCACATGTCCCGATCGACGTAGACCGGTTCATCCAACACAGCCAGATCCTGGGTCAACCTCAGACCCGCAAGCTCCACCGCGGAACCGAACGTGCTCACCAGATCGCGGGTCAGTTGCGCCAGATCGGTCGGTTCAAAGGTAGCCTGGATGCGCCCGGCTTCGATTCGCGAGAATTCCAGCAGCGAGTTCACGAGCTTCAACAGGCGCAAGGAGTTGCGGTGCACGACCTCGAGCCGGCTCCTGACGGGCGGGGGTATCCGTTCATCACCCGCCATGTCCTCGAGGGGGCCGAGCATCAAAGTGAGCGGGGTTCGAAACTCGTGACTCACATTGGAGAAAAAGGTGGTCTTGGCCCGGTCGATTTCGGCAAGCGCCGCCGAACGCTCGCGCTCAGTCTCGTAGGCCCGCGCATTGGCAATGGCGGAGGCCACCTGGCTCGCAATCAAATCCAGAAACGAGGCGTAGGCATCGTCAAACGCGCGCCGCGGACTGACGCCGGCAATCAGCAAGCCGACGAGCCGCTCCTGGCCCGCGCTCATCATCGGCAGGACGAGGGCCTGCTGCACGGGATCCGGCCACGGCCCGGCGGAGACTCGCAGACCCCGTTGCGGCAGATCGGTGAGGCGCATGCGCAGTTGCTCGGCGCGCGGCTCGATCAACTGCCAGGGATTGCGGTCGGGGCCGATATCCAGCACCGCGGGAAACCAGCTTTCCGGCAGCTCGCAGCTCACCGCCACGCGGCGCGCGCCGGCCGGGCTCTCTTCCATCAGATACAGCGCCGCGAATGGCAGGTCGTTCGGATACTGCGCAAGAACCTGCATCGCGCGCCGGCAACTCCCGGCAACGCTCTCGATTCCGCCGGACTGCGCGGCCAGATCGTGCAACACACGCAAACGGCGCTCGCCGATGACTCGCTCCGTGACCTCGGTGACCACACATAACATACCGGCAATCCGACTCTGGTCGTCATACACCGGACTGTAGGAAAACGTATGGTAGGTCTCTTCGGAAAAGCCGCTASGCTGCAGGAATAACAGCAGGCCCTCATCCCAGGTGGCCTCGCCGCTCGCCAGCACATGTTGAATGCGCGGCCCGATATCGGGCCAGATCTCCTTCCAGACCTCGTCGGAGCGGGCGCCCAGCACCCAGTCGCGCTTCAAACCGACGGTCGGCAGGTAGGCGTCGTTGCAGAAGAAGGTCAGCTCGGGGCCCCACGCCATCCACATGGCGTAACGGGAATCCAGCAACACCCTGACGATGGTCTTGAGGGATTGCGGCCAGCTCTCCGCCGGGCCCAACGGCGTGGCCGCCCAGTCGAGGGCACGCATCCGGGCCCCCATCTCCCCGCCGCCGGCCAGAAACGTTCTCATTGCAGCAAAGAGTAGTGCGGCGGCCTCGTGCCGACAATCACCCAGATCGAGCCAGTCAGTGAGCGCGGCCGCCGTTGGCGAGCGGTTCAGTTACTTGCGCGTGCGCCTGTCGGTCGCGCCCCGGGCGAGAATCCGGGCGATGTCGGTGTCGCCCAACACCCGCAGGCGCTCGGTGTCGCCCGCGGGTTTGCGGATTTCCACCTCGCGCCAGACCTTTTGCGGACGGTACGGCATGCTGAGAATCTCCTGCCGCGCTTCAGCCAGTTGCTTTTTCAACAGAGGCTGCAACAGGCGCATGGGCTCGACGGCCTGCTTCTCCGAGTCGCTCTCCGCCAGCTCAACGTCACAATGGACGCGGAAGTAATCCGTGTAACGCTCCTGGTAAAGCAATAACGGCTCCGCAAACGCATCGTCCTTCATCAAACCCTTGGCGAGATGATGCGAACAGAAATAACTGGAGGCACCGCGGACGTAATTGCCATGCTCGGCGATGAGTGAGGCCGTGTAGTCCTTCAGGCTATGGAACATCGACATCAGCTTGTGCCGCTGTTGGCGGGTGAGCTGGCGCTCCTGCAGATACTCAAACACAGCTTTACGGTGCAGGAGGCTGAGGGCGGTGGAGCGCAGGGCGACGACTTGCCGATTCATGTAGCGGTGCTCAGACACGCGCCGCATGAGTCGGGAGTGCTCCGCTTCCCAGCGGCGATAGGCATCGGGATACGCCAGCAGTCGCGAGGCAACCAGCATCTGCGCCGGCGTACCGAACTTCGCCGACTCGGCGATGCACAGCTCGGATTCCTCCATGAGACGCGCCTGGTTGATACCCTGGATGCGCAAACAGTCCTCGTTATGTCATCGCTAAACCGAAAGTGTGCACCGCAGGGCCGAGGGATACAACTTTAGTCTCATTTGCGACAGTGGACACCGCCGCGCTCACCCCTGCGCTGAGGCCTTGCCCGCGGATGCTCGATCGGTTACTAGATAAAAATGAAATACCCATTCAGCGTGGACAGGTGCTTGGCGGGAGTCGAGCTGGGCGGCACCAAGTGCGTGTGTATCCTGGGCACAGGGCCGCAAGACGTGCGCGCGCAGGTCTCGATACCCACGGCCGAGCCGGACCGCACCCTGGCCCGAATCAATGAAGTGCTGGATGACTGGTCCTTCCAGGCACTCGGCATCGCCTCCTTCGGGCCGATCGATCTGCGCCCCCGGTCAAAAACGTTCGGGTACATCACATCCACGGTCAAGCCCGGCTGGGAGGGCACGGATGTGCTCGGCCGCCTGGGCGGTCACCGCGCCCTTCCGGTGCGAATCAACACGGATGTCAACGGCGCGGCGCTGGCCGAGGGCCGCTGGGGCGCGGCGCGGGGTTTACATGATTTCGCATATATCACCGTCGGTACCGGCATCGGTGTTGGATCCATCGTGGCGGGCCAGCCGGTGTTTGGCTGCAATCACACCGAGCTGGGGCACATACGCGCCGCACGGCTGCGCGGCGACAACTGGCCCGGAACCTGTCAGTTTCACGGCGATTGCATCGAAGGCCTGGCATCCGGGCCTGCAATCGGTGCGCGCGCCGGCATGCCCGGCGCAGATGTCCCCAGCGACAGCCCGGTCTGGGAACCCGTAACCCACGCGCTGGGACAGTTGCTCCATATAATATTACTAACAACCGCACCCCAACGGATCCTCATAGGCGGCGGTGTTGTTGTGAGCCGCCCCGAGCTGCTGCCGAGAATCCGCGAACAGTGGGTCAAAAGCGTGAACGGCTACCTGGATCTCGAAGAGTTGACGGGCGGAGTTGATCGCTACATCGTGAGCCCGGGACTCGGCGCCCTCGCCGGCCCGCTCGGCGCGCTGGCGCTGGGGATGCAGGCCGAGGGAACGCACGTATCTGATAAGATGCACGCCTCCCCCTAGCATCCAAATAGGAGCCTGCATGCGTCTGGACGCGGTATCGGTCGGTCGTGATCCCCCCAATGAAGTGAATGTGGTGGTGGAAGTGCCTGTTGGCGGCGAGCCGATCAAATATGAGATGGACAAGGCTTCGGGAGCCCTCATCGTCGATCGGTTTCTCTATACGGCCATGCGGTATCCGGGCAACTACGGATTCATCCCGCACACCCTGTCCGACGACGGCGACCCGTGTGACGTTCTCGTGACAAACCAGCGCGGCATCATCCCGGGCGCGGTGCTGGCGGTGCGCCCGGTCGGGGTGTTGAAAATGCAGGACGAAGCCGGCGGCGACGAAAAGATCATCGCGGTGCCCGTACCCCGCCTGACGCGCCGCTACGAAAGGATCCACAACTACACCGACCTGCCCGAGATCACCCTCAAACAGGTGCAGCACTTCTTCGAACACTACAAGGACCTGGAGTCCAGCAAGTGGGTGAAGGTGACAGGTTGGGGCGACGCCGCCGAGGCAAGGGACTACATCGTGCAGTCCATCGAGCGCGCCCATAAAGCCAAAAAGCCCTGAAACGTTACAGTTGTAACCGCAACGGCCTGTATGAGCGGGTTGTTGGGTCGGGCGGGGCCGTTTCAATACCCCTAAATGAGTAGCGCGCGGGACTCTCCTGAAATGTGGCGGCGCGGCGTGGGATTCGTAGACTACGCCGCGCCAAGACCTAACGGAGAGAATGCATGGATACTATCGTCATATTGGAAATCGGCGCCACCGCGGTGCTGTTGGTTGCTCATCTGGTGATCGTCGTACGTAATCGCTTCAGCGAGCGGGCCTGACCGGCTCGATCCGTCGCTCATCGTAATTCTTCGGTGAGTTGACTCGCGTACTGACTTCGTACGCAACCTTCACGTCCCGTGGATACCGTCCCAACACCGCACGCGCTTCCCCCGCCCCAGCTCTGAGCCAGGCATCCGAATCCGCTGGCCTCGAGGCGGCGGGCATGCGCGGCGGGTTGTCGACCGCGCTGTGAATGCGGCTCATCGGCTGCGGGTTGGCCGCACCGGGGCCGGATGACATAATCCGGCATTGCCCGCCGGAGCGTGCTTCAATGAGACCGTTCTTCGTCTTGGTGGCCTGGTTCCTGCTCGCGGTCCTGTGCTGGCCCGTGGCCATCCTTGCACTGCTGCTGTGGCCACTGATGTGGTTGATTTCCCTGCCCTTTCGGATCCTGGGCATCACAGTCGAGGCAGTGTTCGCCTGCCTGCGCGCCATCCTGATGCTGCCGGCACGGCTCCTGGGTCACCGGGGCACCTAGCCCCCCGCCCGCCCCTCCGGCAGGGCCTAGAAGGGCCCTTCGAGCCCGAACATGACGCGGATCGTCCACTTCGCCAAGACGTAGATCAGCGCGACCTGGGCGGCAAAAATCAAATAGCCCACGACCGTCAGGCCGATCTGGGCGCGACGCGTCGGCGCGGTCACGATCTTCGCGCTCACCAGCGCGTGCGTCAGGCCACGGACGCCTGCGTACGAGAGATTGCCGAAGATGAGACCCGCAGCGAACATCCCGAGTACGAAATAAACCGGCGTCTGCCAGGAAATCAATCTCGCTTCGGGCTCGGTGTTATAGAGCAGTGCCCCGGCGACGATCCAGACAATGGCCGCGAAAGTGCCATGGCTCGACTTCATCGTGTCATCAATATCAACGTGTGGCCCCGTTTGAAGCTCGAGTCTAAGCGGTTTTGGCGCCCGTTGTGCACCCTCCCGTCGGAAAACCAGCTCGGACAGCCGATTACGGAACGGAAGCCGCGGCTGTGTATTTCACTCTCATGGCAGATGAAATCGAAACCCCCGCTCCCTCCCTCCTCGCTCATGGCGCGGAGCAACTGAGCCTCGTGAGCGTGGACACCTACAACGCGGAGCTGCGGACCGCCGAGGGATTCATCGGAGATCGCGCCAGCAAGCGCGCCTTTCAAGCCATCCTCGAGGACTGGCGCGAGCGCATGCGCAAGGCCGGCGAGGACCCACTGGGGGACTGTCTCTTATACACATCTAGATGTGTATAAGAGACAGCCTACAACGCGGAGCTGCGGACCGCCGAGGGATTCATCGGAGATCGCGCCAGCAAGCGCGCCTTTCAAGCCATCCTCGAGGACTGGCGCGAGCGCATGCGCAAGGCCGGCGAGGACCCACTGGGGGATGCGCCCAGCGACGAGCTGAGCAAGAAGCAGCTCGATCAACTGCTCGCGGAGGGCGACGCCGAAGCCGCGGGCATGATTCACGGCGCCATCGAGGAATTTGCACAGGAGTTCGCCGCGGTGGTGCGCCGACTGCTGCGCTTGAAGTGTTGGAAGGAAGCCGAACGGATCGTGGTCGGCGGCGGACTGCGGCAGAGCCGGATCGGCGAGCTGGCGATCGGCCGCACGGCGGTCCTCCTCAAGGCCGACGGGCACGAGATCGACCTGAAGCCGATCCGCCACGACCCCGACCATGCGGGGCTCATTGGCTGCGTCCAGCTGGTTCCCGCGTGGATCCTCTCCGGCCACGACAGCATCCTCGCTGTTGATATCGGCGGCAGCAACATCAGGGCCGGCATCGTGGAGCTGCGCGCCCGCAAGAAACCGGATTTCTCCGCAGCCGAAGTGGTTCACTTGGAGCTGTGGCGGCACGCCGACGACAGTCCGAAACGCGCAGATGCGGTGGAGCGGCTGATTGAGATGCTGAAGGGGCTGATCAAACGCGCCGGCAAGGAGGGCCACCAGCTCGCACCCTTCATCGGCATCGGCTGCCCGGGCGTGATCGAGGCGGACGGCTCGATCGATCGCGGCGGTCAGAACCTGCCCGGCAACTGGGAGCACAAGAGCTTCAACCTGCCGCGGCTGGTGCGCGCGGAAATCGGGCGCATCGGCGATCATGACACCGTCGTGGTCATGCACAACGACGCGGTCGTGCAGGGCCTGAGCGAGCTGCCCTTCATGCAGGATGTCGATCACTGGGGCGTGCTGACCATCGGCACGGGCCTGGGCAACGCCTGCTTCACCAATCGCAAGCAGCCCAAGGACTCGGGCAAGGCCAAGGAACCCGGCAAGGCCAAGGACTCCAGCAAAAAATAGCGGTCGCAAGCTAGAATCCGGCAGCCGAAACACTTGCCGGAGCTTCGATGACCGACGCAGCCGCGGCGCTGGCCGCATTCCCCATCACACGCAAGTGGCCCGCCCGGCACCCGGACCGCATCCAGCTCTACTCGCTGCCTACGCCGAATGGCGTCAAGGTCAGCATCATGCTCGAGGAAACGGGCCTCCCCTACGAGCCGCATCTGGTCAGCTTCGACACCAACGATCAGCTGACACCCGAGTTCCGCTCGCTCAATCCCAACAACAAGATTCCCGCCATCGTGGACCCCAACGGCCCGGACGGACGGCCCCTCGGATTGTTTGAATCCGGCGCCATCCTCGTGTACCTGGCCGAGAAAACCGGCCGCTTCCTGCTGCCCACCGCGGCAGGTCGCTACGAGACACTGCAGTGGCTCATGTTCCAGATGGGCGGTGTCGGCCCGATGTTCGGCCAAGTGGGTTTCTTTCACAAGTTCGCGGGTAAGGACTATGAGGACAAGCGCCCGCGCGACCGTTATGTTGGTGAGGCGAAACGACTGCTGCGGGTCCTGGATGAGCGCCTGCAGGGCCGTGCCTGGCTCATGGGCGAGCTCTACACCATTGTGGATATGGCCGTTTTCCCATGGGTGCGCAACCTCGTGGGCTTCTATGGCGCGGCCGACCTGGTGGGTATCGAGCAGTACCGCGAGGTCACCCGGGTCCTGGAGGCCTTCGTCGCCCGCCCGGCTGTGATCCGCGGGCTGCAAATCCCGGCCCGGGGCGGATGATGAGCCTCAATGCGATGAGATCGACACTCATAACAGAAATAGGGAAGGAAACAGGCAGAGACCATCCCAGGAGCCTTCGTGTCGCGACTTCGCCCATACCCGGACGCCGCCATTGCAATTCGCGGACCGCATCGGCCCAATCCATTCAGGGTGCCCATCGCCTCCTCGACCGGCCCAGCGACGCGCCATGAGCAACGACCGAATTGGGGGACTCTCACAGGAAGCCGTTGCTGCCCTGATCGAACAGAACTACGTCGGTCTGCGCCTTCTCGTTGCGCGCCGGTGCCGTGACCCGCACGTGGCAGCCGACCTGCTCAACGAGGCCGTCGTGACGACCTGGTCCAAATGGCAGGCGGGCAAGATCGAGCGGCCCGAACAGATTGCGGGGTATGTGTTGCAGGTGACGATGAACCTGTTGCGCAACCACCGACGGGCGATTGCGGAACGGCCTGAACGCCGCGCCGACGCCGACAAGCTGCAGGAACTGGCCATCGACCGCGAACCCGGCGATGAGACCATCGAGCGGGAAATCGCCGTGCAGGTGAAACGGGTGATCCGCGAGATGTCCTCCCCGCGGGATCGCTCCATCCTGGTGAGGTTCTACCTGGACGAAGAGGAGAAAGACACGATCTGCCGGGACATGGGCCTGAGCCCCCTGCAGTTCGACAAGATTTTGCACCGCGCCCGGGGGCGGCTGCGCAAGCTGTTCGAGGCCGGAGGCCTCGGACGCAAGGAGTTGTTGTGCCTGTCTCTGCTGTGATCGACGATCCCACCCGCGCCAGCCGCTACCTGGCGGGCCAACTCTCGGACGCCGAAAGCGCGGCCTACGAAGCCCAGTTCGCCACGGATGCCGACGTGCTCGCGGAGCTCGAAGCCACGGCAAGGCTCAAGATTGGCCTGCAGCGCCTGCGCAGCGACGGCGAGCTCTCCGAATTGCTCGCGGATCCCGCCGGCGGCGCTCCGAAGCGCACCTGGATGTTGGCCATGGCCGCCGGCATCGCGGCAGCGGTCATCGGCGTGAGCCTGTGGTTTCCGCACAGCGGACCGGTCACCGCACCGGTGCTCGCCTCCGCGGCGAGCGTGTTCAAGGATCACAACGGCCACGGACTGTCAGTCATGGCCACCGCGCCGATGTTTCGTACACGGGCCGAGAAGTACGATGCCGTCGTCGAGCTGCCTGTCGCTCGGGGGGCCATCCGGCTGCGGGTGTTACCGTCGAGCGCTGCCGGCACTGCCCACTATCAGGCATCCCTGTCGCGTATCAAAGATGACAACACCACGGAACGCGGCGCGACTGTCTCCGGACTACAACCGAGCGCGGATGACGGCTTTGTCGATGTGTACGCCGACAGCTCGCTCCTGACACCGGGCCGCTATCAGCTCATACTCACACCCGAGACCGCCGGCACGGGCGGCGGTGACAGCGACACGTTTGTCATCCAGGTGATCAGCACTCACTAACGGGTCACAATCCGGCTGAGCGGCGCCGCCCGTGGCCGCACCACCACGGGATGCGATACGAACGCACCTGACAACAGAACGGGTATCTGAGGCCTGCAATCGCCGACGAAGCAGCGCAGCAGACCGGAGTCACCGGCGCGCATGGAAAATCGAGTGAATCGCTTGTTGAACTGTTTGAGGCATGGACTCACGCGGGCGTTGCAGGCTGTGAGCGCGCTGCTGTGCGCCGGAACCGCGCTGGCCTCCAACTGCGATCCGAGTCTGAGCCACGCACCGGCCATTTACGAGGTGAGCGTCTCGATCCGCGGCCAGAATCCGGTCCGCAACACATTCACGGTTGCCGGCGACTCGGACCTGATCGTATTTGCACAGGAACGCGGCGCGGATGTGACACTCGAAGTGCTGGACCCCGCCGGTCAGTCGCTCGGACGCGGCGACAATCCGATTCGCCGAACGGGGGTGCAACGGGTAGCATTTTCCGCACATCGGGGCCAACGCTTCTACCTTTCGGTGAGCGGGAAGGATCACGCGGACTCCAGGGGAACCGTGGACCTGCGGGTCGTGGACTTGCAGGCCGCCGGCGACGGCGCCTGCCGCGAAGCTCAGAAGCTGATGGCGGATGCTGACGGTGCTTATGCCGCGGGCCAGGCGGTAACACGCGCGATTGCGGGCCAATCTCAATCGACCCACTCCGAAGACACCTACCAGCAGGCGGCCGCCGGCTATGCGAAGGCCGCCGAGCAACTCGGGAACGGACCGTCTCAGGCACTGCGCGCGGCAGCTGAGCTGGCAAAAGCAACCCTGCTCAACAACGATGTGGATGGTTTCGCGGAGGCAAAGGACTGGGCTGCGCGGGCAGTTCAATCCTACACAGCACTGCACGACGACTACGGCAAGGCGCGCGCTCAGGCGATCGAAGCAGCGGCGTCCACCGATCTCGCGGTTGCGGCACGCCGGACAGGTACGGCGGACGCGGCCAAACAAGCGAGTGCAATGCTGTCGCAGGCCCGGCAGCAGCTCGGCAAGGTGACGACTTTCCACGCGCGGCGCCACGAGCTCTACGAGCAGGCGCAGGCACAAAACTACATTGGCATCGCATTTTATTTCGAAGGTCGTTACGACGAGGCCATCCGCGCCTACCAGAAGTCGATCCCGTTGTATGAAGCTTTGCACGAGCGGACCGGAGAAGCCCAGGTTCTGTCGAACATGGCTTTGGTCGAATATGACCTCGGGCGCATCTCCATGGCCTTGGCCCACCATCGGCGCGTCCTGGGTCTCATCGTTCCAGGCGACAATCCGCGAGTGTATGAAGTCGCTCTCAACAACAGCGCGCTGGCCAATTACGCGGCAGGGAACGAGGACTTGGCCCTCCATCAATACAGCGAGTCGCTGGCAATCGCACGGACCATACAGGACACCGCGGAGCAACAGACTCTCTTGCACAACATTGCCTCCGTCTACGCAAGACTCGGCGATCAGAGCCGGGCCCTGGATTTTTACTCGCAATCACTGACATTACGCGGGGCGCCCCGCAATGATCGTGGTCGAACAGCCACATTGCGCGCGATGGCGAACATCCTCAGGCAGCAGGGGCACGCTGCAGAAGCATTGAAGATGGACCGCGAGGCGCTCTCATTGGCGATCACACCGTCGCAACGGTCGCGAATCACCATTCAGACCGCCAAGGACCTCACAGACCTCGGACGGACCCAAGAGGCCGCTGAAAATATCGAGTCCGTTTTGCGGGGCAGTACGGGCGGCGAAGAGCTGGATCGCGCCCATGCACTGCAAGTACGCGCGCGCCTGCGAGCGGCTGCGGGGGACTTGCCGAGTGCCGAGGCGGACCTGCGCTTCGCGCTCAAAACCTATAAGACGTTCGAACTGCCGACGGATCAGTTCGATGTGTGGGTGTCGCTGGCCAAGCTGATGCGCCAACGCGGAGCCGTGGCGGATGCATTTGCCGCGATCGATCAGGCCTTGACGCTGGCAGAGGAAGTACGCCTCGAGAGCGCCAACCCGGAGTTGCGCTCGACCCTGTTGCAACCGCTGCGACCCGCCTTCGATCTGAAGATCTCCATGTTGGCGCAAGCCTATGCCGACGCCAGGAGCAAGCCCCAGGATCGGGAGGCTCTCGCCACTCGTGCCCTCGAGACGGCGGAGCTGGCCCGCGCCCGCGCGCTGGCCGACTATCGGACGCTCGACGTGACGGCACCGGGACTCAACCCCGCCCTGATTGAAAGGCGCCGCGCCCTGTACCAGGAGCTGGCGACGCGGCGCTTCCGACTGGAGAGCCGACTGGACCGCGCAGGTCCTGCCGATGCGCCGATTCAGCAAATCCGCGCGGAAATCGCGAGTTTGCGTCAGGAGCTCGATCAGATCGACGCGCGGATCGGCAAGGCCTCCCAAAGCGTGCCGTCCCGGCACGACGCCGCGCGGAAATCCGCTACGCTGCAATTCGAAAGGATTCCAACAGGCGTCGCGGTCATCGAGTATTGGCTGGGCGCCACGGACTCCTACGCATGGGTGACTACACGCACCGGCATCACGATGACCCAGCTCGCCGCAAGAAGCGACATCGATGGTGACGCGACCAGGCTGCACGCGGCCTTGCGCGACTTCGGCAAGACCTCCCGGGCTGAGCGCCTGTCAGCGGGAGAGCGCCTCTACGCACGTGTGCTGGCACCGCTGCAGACGCAGATCGCGGGCGTGCAGTCCCTGATTTTTGCCCCTGACGGCGCCCTGCACTATGTGCCCTTCGCAACCCTGCGCATGACGGAAGCCGGGCGCAAGGCTTTTCTGGTTGAGAAATACGACATTGCCGTCACTCCTTCCATCCAAATGCTCCTGCAACCTGAGCTGCACCGGCCCGAGCCCGAGGCGCACAAGCAGATGCTGTTGGTCGACGATCCGGTATACGACTCCGCAGATCCGCGAGTCCGCAACGCATCGGCGCCGCCTCCTGATAGTCCGCGGGAATCCACCGAGCAGCTGGCCCTGGTTCGCGGCGGCGGCCAGCATCTGCCACGTTTGCCGGGTGCCGCCAAAGAAGCGGCTGCAATCGTCGCACTGATGCCCAGCGGAAGCGTCGATCGTCTCGACGGGTTCGCCGCCAATCGCGAACGCTTTCTGAGCGCGGCACTCGGCCAATACAAGCTCATCCACGTCGCCTCGCACGCGACCACCGATTCGGACATTCCGCAGGCCTCCGCCCTCATCCTGAGCACAGTCGATCGGGCCGGAAAGGACATCGACGGGCGCGTCTATGCGGGCGACCTCCAGGGTGTGCGACTGCAGGCCGACACTGTCGTGTTGAGCGCATGCGAGACCGCGCTCGGCAAGGACGTCGCCGGTGAAGGATTGATAGGGCTGCAATACATTGTCCTGGCGCGTGGCGCACGCTCGGTGGTGTCATCGCTTTGGCCCGCATTGGACCGAGTTACGGCGGAGATGATGGTGAAGTTCTATACCGCGCTGCTGCACCAACATTCCACCGTCATATCATCGTGGAGCGCTGCGAGCCGCGCAGCCTTGGACGGACCCTATTCCGATCCGGGCACGTGGGGCACCTTCATGCTGACCCTGAGTCACATCGATGATGTGACACCCCCTGAAGCGGCGCCGCTGACAGCACGAAAACAACACTGAGGATGGCCACCATGGCAAAATGGGCAATAGACTGGCACATAGTCAGGTCCGAGCAGAGCTTCCAACACGTGATTCTCACGGACCGTAAACTCACTTTCGAGCCTGCGGAGCAGGAAGGAGAGCTCGGCTACAGGATCGCTCACAACGGCACTTGCTGCTTCAAAGGCTCCTGCAAAGAGACCTTCCTGCGCGTTGAGAACGGCACCGGCAAGGTCCCGAAACTGGTCGATATCATCCGCGATGGTACGCCGTTGCAAACGGACTTCAGCAATGACTCAGCGCTCAAAACGATATCCGACTACCTCAATGCGAACGGGGACAGCCTGGCTCGCCTCGTGGGTGACATCGAATTGCCGCAGCACGCGCTCGAGCCCGGCGAGGGCAACAAGCTGAAATTTTACGTCTACCAGATCGAAAATGCCGTCCAGGGCAATCGGACCTTGGTGTACTTTCAGGCTCACACGAATCCGAGCTCCGCCGCCAACGGCGGTGGCAGCGTATCCGGCTACAGCTGAACAGGAGTACCGCCGGCTCGCCGGGCCGGCGGTGACCGACCGGGGATTGGATTGAAATACGCCATACTGTTCTCGGGCCTGTCTTTGCGCCGCCACGTCAACGGCCTGGAGTTGTGCTATCGCACCCTCGTCGATCGCCTGGGCTTCGAGCCCGGCCACATTCGGGTTCTCAACTACGACGGCTCACTCGCCGCCTATGGAGATGACCCAGTGCCCGCCTGGCCCGGCGACAACACGCCGTTTCGCATGTCCGTCAGCGGGCCCGGCAACCGGGGTGCATTCCAACGAGCCCTGCGCGAGTTGGAGTTGACTGCAGCGGATGACATCTTCATCAACACGATGGGGCACGGCGCGGATTTCGGCGGCCCGGATGGTCCCGATCTCTTTACCTATCCCCACTCCCAACGTTACCGGCGAGACCAGTTCTGTGCCGACCTGGCGACCCTCGCGCCGCACCGATCCTCGACGATAGTCATGGCCCAGTGCTTTTCGGGCGGTTTCATCGACGCGCTGTTGGCCTCGAGCCGGGCAGCGGCTACGTATGTTGCCACTGCGGCGCGCGCGGGCCACAGCTCATTCAGGGACCTGCGGCACCCTGAATGGGATTCATTTCAGCGTAACTGGATTACGGCCATTGGGGGCAATGTCACCCTGGATGAAGCATTCGCGTACGCCATACGCCCGGATATCGTTCACCCGCGCGACACACCGCAATCGGCCGCCCGGCCTGCCTGGGCCGGCACACTGAGGTTGTGCTGAGCTCAAACTTGCCAAGAGTGAATTTCTTCACTATTGTAGAAGTTATGAGGAAGCGCGATTACCTGAGCCAACTCGAGCTCATGGTGTTACTGGCGGTCATGAGCCGCGGGGGGGATTCTTACGGAGTGCTGATTTCTCGAAACATCGCCGCGAAAAGCGGCCGGGAAATTGCGCTCGCCAGCATCTACGCCACCCTGGAGCGCTTGGAGCGCAAGGGCTTGGTGAAATCGGCTCTCGGAGAGCCCACGGCTGAACGCGGCGGCAGAGCCCGCACTTATTTCACAGCGACGGCGGCCGGGATCCAGGAAGCACGGGAGGCGCATGCGACGCTTCTGAGGCTGAGCGCGGACCTTCCGGCACTGAAGGGAGGTGCGGCATGAGCGTGCGCACTCCTCCGCGCCTCGCCACCTGGCTGCTGAAACACCTGGGCCCGGCCTATCGCCGCGAATCTCTAGTCGGCGACCTGCTGGAGGAATACCAGTTGGATCGCAGCCGCGGTTGGTACTGGCGGCAGACCGTAGCGGCCCTGTTCCACGGCGCTGCGCGTCTGATGCGCATCGGACTGCCCCAGTTGGTGTTGAATGCGGCGCTGCGTTTGCTGATTGAAATGGGGATCCTGCTGGGCGGTATTTCGCTCGCGCAGAGCAATGTCTCCCAGCACCCCGCTCCGCCGGTTTCGCACCTGGAGCACGGGCCGTGAGCAGCCTGGATTACTCGGCAATCCTGCTGGGCGTGCTGGTGCTGTGCGGCGCGCTCGTTCTGTTGGATCGATTCGTGCTGAAACGACCGGACAACCCAGTGGTGAGCTTCGCGCGCTCGGCCTTTCCCGTGTTGCTGATCGTGTTGGTGTTTCGCTCCTTCCTGTTCGAGCCGTTTCGCATCCCGTCCGCTTCCATGATGCCGCTGCTCGAGGAAGGCGATTTCATCCTGGTCAATAAATTCGACTACGGCCTGCGCCTGCCGGTGCTCAACACCCAAATCCTGTCGACCGGCTCACCGCAGCGGGGCGATGTCATCGTGTTCCACTCGACCTCCGGTCCGCCCATCAATCTGATCAAGCGCCTGGTCGGCCTGCCCGGCGATCACATCGTCGTCCGGGACAACCACCTGAGCATCAACGGGACGCCGGTTGCGCTCGCCCCGGATGGGGAATATGGAGGCGGCTTCGGATTTACGGGCGCGCCTCTGGAGAAGGAAACCTTCGGCCGCAACGAACACGTGATCATGCTGGCCCCGAACCGGTACGCTTCGGACTTCGACGGGATCGTGCCGCCCAACCACTATTTCTTCATGGGCGACAACCGCAATGACAGTGAAGATAGTCGCTTCGCCGAGGTCGGATTCGTGCCCGAGGATCACCTGGTGGGGCACGCGATTCGCATCTGGATGAACTGGCGGATGGCGGACTGGCCACACCTCGGACGGATCGGCACACCCATCCGCTGACGCGATGCGATAGGTTACCGCTTCGCCACAGATTTCTGGTGTGAAGCAATCTGTCAGCCTCCCCGATGTCTTTGTGTACTGCCACAGCTCCAGATCGCTGGCCCTGGGGGTCGCGAGGGCCCTGCAGGGACTGGTCTGCGCAAGCCCCGCTCAGTGGCCCCGAATCCATGCGGCATTCGTCCCCCGCATCTTGCCCATGCAGTGGACGTCCCTGGAGGGCCGACAGGCTGGGCTCTTGCTGCTGCGACTGCTGAACCAGCAGCCAGGACCTAGCAGCCTGCACGGGGCTAGCACCCTGCACAGGGCTAGCACCCTGCACAGGGCTAGCACCCCGCACTGGGCCGGCAGCTTGCAGGCGGCGGGCACCCTGCAGGGGCTCGACAGCGTGCGCCGGCCGCAGCGCTTCAACCTGGTTGCTCACGGGATGGGCTGCCGGTTCCTGTGCGCGGCACTGCAAGCGCTGGCGGAGGATGATCCGCAGCTCGCTCGAATGAGCGGCAGCGAATTTAACATAGCCCTGCTGGAGCCCGACCCGGATGCCGATTTGCATGCCTGCGGTCAATTACGCACTAACGGGCTGCGAATGCTGATTGCCTCCTCCAACCTCGATCATCTCGCGGTCCCGGTCGACCCACGCTTCAATGTAACAACCAAGGCCGTCCCCGCATTCACCGCGCCGCTGGGAGTCGCCGCCATTACAACCCTGCGGGACGCCGGCGGCGAATTGGACATGAACCCTGCACAGCTCTGCGAGCTCCTTGCGCGATTCTTCGGGCAATGACTTCGCGCCCCCAATCGGCCAGCCCACCTGAACTGTTCCTGAACGGAGACCTCACTCAATTCAACTCGCCCAACACGGCCACACCGCTGTAGGACAATCGGAAGCCGCGACGTGCACACAGTCTGATCGCGGCGCGTTGCCGAATGGCTACAGCGCGGCAGCATTAGTTTTCGGCGCTCTTTTGCGTGCCGGTTAAACATGCGTTGAGGCTGCAGCTCGGGCAGGCACTAACATTGCAACAGCAGGGCCATGAGCATGGAGGTGAGCATGGACCATTCGTTGCCGCAGCGTCCCTTGAGGTTCGCAACAGCGCAGGCGTACGATTTGTCGCCACGGGGTTCAGGAACATCCTGGGTGGAACGCTCGGCAGAACCTTTTGCATTGGATGAGCGGATCGGTACCTCCCACGATCACGACAGCTCGGCGACGGCCAGTGCGCAAATCGGGGAAAATACTGAGATCGCCTCCGCCGCTCAGGAAGCCGGCGTCGTTTGCGCGAATCCGCTGCGCGATGAGCCGAGCGCGCTCGCTGTTGGAGCCGTGCGACGCTTCGGGCTGGTTGGATTGGTGAGCATCGCCATCGGGGCGGGCATCGCGCGTTGGTGGAATTCGTTCAGCCGCCGGGATCACTGAGCGCCCGCGAGCCCAACCTGAGCCGGTATTTTTTACCACTGGGTGTAAGCTCTGGCGCAGCTGCGATCAAGATCGCGCTAAACTGAGGTCGACTACAGCGCCGGCAACCGGGACCGGGTTGCCCACGAATTTCGCATAAAGTACGGACTGGTCATCCACGAGATCGTCTTTCGGACCGGCAAGACGCTGAGGGTTGACCTGCCAGGACGTGATTGCGGCCACGGAAGTGCTGAGTTAGGGCTCGCGTATCACTTCATCCCGCGACTCCGCGGCATACCCTTCAGCATCCAGAGCCACTTTGACCGACTCACGCTCGGCCGCCGGGCGATGTTGGCTCGCCTTGAACTTGCCGACGAGCCGCGTCACGGCAATCTCGAATGTCAGGATGCCGGCCAGCAACTGATCAATGTATTGTGGCGGCGCATCCGCCACCTTCCAGGGTTCGGTCCTCGTTGACTCATGGGCGACGGTCAGCTCGGTAACATACTCGAGCGTCTGAGGCTTCACATCGCCGAAGCGGATGGTGCCGTGCGCATGTACGACCGAGTAATTCCAGGTTGGCACAACTTTTCCGTGCTCCTGCTTGGCCGGATACCAGGACGGTGAGATGTAGTGCTCGGCGCCCCCGAAAATGACCAGCACGCTGGAGTCCGTCGCAACGCTTTTCCACACGGCGTTGCCCCTGGCTACATGGCCCCGCAGAAGTTGGGTCCCGTCGGCACGGCTCGCGAGCATCATGGGGATGTGGTTGGCCGTCAGTCCTTCGGCCGTCATGCAGACCAGCGCTCCCAGCGGATGCCGCTGGATGAATGCCCGAAGAATCTCTGGCCGTTCCTCTCGAAAAGCGGGAGGGATGTACACGCCCGGTGCTCCGTGATGCCCGATACTGGCCCGCACTGTACTGCGGAATGGGCTCTTTGGCGCGCCGAGCCGTGCTTACGGTGTAGAGTCGAAGTTCGTTTCCCCGGCCGGCGAATCCGCCTTCGGCGCGCTTCCGTGCTCGCGAGCAAGCTCGGCCTCACGCTGGATACGCTCGAATATCTCTTCGCGGTGCACAGCCACGTTCTTAGGCGCCTTGATCCCGATCCGGATCTGATTGCCCTTCACGCCCAGGACGGTGACGTCGACGTCATTGCCCACCTTCAAGGTCTCGCCAACTCGTCGAGTGAGGATCAACATCGTCCATCTCCTTGTTCCGGCACTCCTAATCTACTGAGACGTTCGTCCCAATGGAATCCGTTATCCTGGTTTTCTCGCGGCGGATACATCCGCCGCCGCGGGGTCTGGCGGGTCCGATCCGGCCCGGTTGCAGGCCGAGATGGGAGCAAGACGCAGTCGGCGTCATTCATGCGCGGTGATTAAAGTGAAAGTCTGCAGGAAATGGAAGTCGGGACGCCGCAGGGCGAATTCCGTGTTCCCTGGATCGCACAGTCGCTGCAACTGCGCGTAGTCCTCGGGAGTCAGATAGGGTTGCAGGCGCTCGCCCCAGGTCCCCCGAAAAATCGCCTCGAACAGGTAATCCTCGTCAAACCGGTTGAGCGGCGCCAGCCGCTCAATCACTACGGTGCGCGCCCCAACGTCCCGCAGGCCGGCGGTGCGCAAAAGCCCCACGAGGCCTCGAACCGCCGCGGTGTCTCGTTCATCGAGGCCGTACCGATCCAGGTAGTAAGCCCGGTCCGCCTCTCTCACGACCCGCTCGAGGCGCGCGTCCCAGGCGAAGAACATCTCAGGCAAAAAACCACTCTGCCCCAGCGCGATGCGACCTCCCCGCCGCAACAACCCGATGAGCGTCTTCACGCCGGCCAGCCGGTCACGCAGATGATTGAGCGTGTTCACACACCAGATGAAGTCGAACGTTCCGGGGGCGAAAGGCGGCTTCAGCATGTCCGCTTGCGCAATCACCGCGGTATCCGGCGCGCTCTCACGGGCGACGCGAGTGTGGGCAGTAGACAGATCAATTCCGACCACCGTCCCCGTTGCGCCCGTCAGCTCCTTGAACCAGCCGACTGCCTCGCCCGTACCGCAACCCACATCGAGCACGCGGGAACCCGGGAGCACCTCGAGGCTCGCAATGAGGGTCTGCAACTCCGACCGGGCGAACGCATTGAAGCGGCGCAGCTTGCAGGAATAGTCGCGCTCGGCGCTGTCGCCGAGCAATGCGCTCGAGGCGGGGAGTTCCATTACCCCAATCTAGAGCCTACGGGTGCAGAAATGCCAGTGTCGCTTCGGGAATCTGTTGCTCCAGCCAGGCGGCCATGGCCCGCTCCTGCCGTACGTGCTCCTCGCACAGGTGAGTGACTTCCATCTCCTCCAGCGCCGTGGCCGCCGCGCCCACCGACAGATAGCAGGCGATCTCGAAATGCCGCCAGGAATAAGCCGCACAGCAGTCCTTCACCACCTCATCCGAGGCGACTTCGACCGCAAATGCCTGGGCCATCCCGAGAAAGCGGCCGGCCAGGTCCTTGAATGTCGAGGTGTCGGCGCCGAACCTGCGCAGGCACAGCTCGATCCGTTGCGCCTGCGTGATCGACAGACGCCAATGCTCGCGCAGGCCGGACGCCAACTGCGGGAAGCGGGCCAGCCGGTCGGCCATCCGGTCCAGAGAATCAACACTGGCGCGCTCCATCGCGTGCGCATCGCGCAACCAGGCTATGAGTGTCTGTTTTCCCTTCACCATGGCCCCACTCCGACGGCAGCTGCCGCTGTTACTCTTTCACGGGCCCATCCCCTGAAGCGACCGTGGTGGACTCCTCCGGAGACACATAGACAGACTCGGTCATCACGCTGTCGGGACTGAACATGTCGCGGTACAGCTTCCAACCGCCGGCGGTCCGCTTCCAGATCCGAAGGTACTTGCCGGTTTCAACTTCCTGTCCGACTCGAATGTTTCTAACCCGGTAGATACCCTGCTCGATGCCGACATCGCCGCGCACGACGCTCCAGGTCGTCTCGTTGCCGAAACCGATGTACTTGTCGATGTTGGCCGCGAAGAAGGCGGCAATGGCCGGTTTGCCTTCAATGAGCGGATGGCGGGGTGGAAGAATCTGAGCGTCGTCGGTGTAGTGAGCCGCGGTGCGCACGGCATCGCCCTGGTTGAAGTCGCGCGTCACGGAGCTGGTCACCGCCGGTGGCAGGTTGTCTTCGATCCTGCCGCAGCCGGCCAACCCGGCGCATACAATGCCTATCAGCATCGAGGTGGTCGCGACGGTACATGTCGTCATGTGTGCGTTCTCCATTGCTACCGCGTTATTCTGAACCTCTCGCGAGAGGATCCCAAGTGGCACGGCACCGAAGCAGTCAGAACCGCGCCGTGAGCGGTCAGGTTCGCGGCGCGACCTTGGCCTCAGGTATTCGGCCGGCCTGCTGCAGGGCAGCGCTGCAGGGACTCGCACTGCAACGCGAAGTGATCCGGTTTGCTTGCAGCAGTGCGCGCTCTGATATTGCGCGCTGCGACGCGATCTGACCAACGGGGCCGCCACCGGCCGCCATTAGTTTTCCAACGCACTGTGATTGCACTCTCTAGGTTGAATGCGCTCGGCACGCCGGACCAACTTCGCATGGCCCCGACAATGTGGCGCGCGTCCCGGTTGTGACATATCGGGATTGCGAAGGATTTATAACTCGGTAAAACGTCCACACGGGATCGCCGCCGCGGACACGCGGGCCGGTATCACTCCTTCGGCACTGCGATGGACTCACCTTGACCGCACATCACGCACGGACCACCGATACGGATGCTACACATCAACCCGCCACCTCACGCAGCGAATGCTGCAACGAAACATCACCCGCGCATGACGCAGGTGCCTGTTGCCATCCACGGCCGGTAGTACAACACCTCGTCGAGGGCGATCTGACGATCTATTCGGTGTCCGAACAAAAATCCAGGCTGCTGCCTGTGTTTCGGACACCCTACTGCATCGTCGAGTTGGATCTCGGCCAGGTCACCGACATCGACACGGCCGGGGCGCAACTCCTGCTGCTCGGCTGCAAGATTACCGTGATGGTGGGCGGCTCGCTGCGACTGACGAATATCGGTCCGCAGGTGGCCTCGATCATTGAGCTTTTCAACCTCCAGGAAACCTTTGCGCGGGCGCAGAACCATTGTCCGTTGTGCGCCGCGGATCGTATTCGCAATGATGTTTGATCAAACCAAACGGAGAATCCGCCGATGTTCAGTAGGATGAAAGTCAGTACCCGCCTTGCGCTTGCCTTCGGCGCGGTGATCATTCTCATGGTGGTCATCGTGCTGACGGGCACGAGCCGACTGGATCAGCAGAATGCGGGCCTGCACAAGGTTGCCTCGGAGGACACCGCCGTGATGCTCGATGCCATCCGGATGCGCGCCGCAACATTCCAGATGTCGGTGAGTGTGCGCAGCCTGATGCTCTTTGAGGACCAGGCCAGGATGGCGGAGGAGAACGAAAAGCTGCGGGCTGCGACGCAAGCGTTCGAGAAGGCCTCAGAAGCACTCGCGCTCGAGCTCGCGAGCCCGGCGGGCGAGCATGCATCCGAAAAGGCGCTGCTCGAGGACTTGAGATCGAAATGGACGGCGTTTCATCCGATCCTCACCCAGGCAGCCGCGCTCGGCTCGCAGAACAAGCGCCAGGAAGCATTGGACTGGTATATGTCCGACCACGGCGGAGTGAGCGGCAGCGCACTTGCGAACCAGATGCGCGAGAAGCTGCAGGAGCTGGTCGACCTCGAAACGAAGGTCACCCAGGAAGAAACCGCAAGCGCGGATCGTAGCTACAACAGCGCGCGAACGGTCATGTTCACGCTCGGGGCGCTTGCGGTTCTATTGGGCGTCATCGCGGCAGTAGCGGTCACGCGGGGCATCATAACGCAGCTCGGCGGCGAGCCGGCCCAGGCAGCCGATGCACTGCGGCGCGTCGCCGAGGGCCGCCTCGACGTGGATGTCAATGTCAAGCCCGGGGACGACACCAGCGTGGTCGCGTCCATCCGCGATGTGGTTTCACGGCTGCGGCTGGTGTTGTCCGAATTGAATCGCATGTCGGCCGCGCACGACGCCGGGGACATCGATGTGACCATCGACACAAACAAGTTCGCCGGCGAGTTCCGCACCGTGACTGAAGGAATCAACACCATGGTCGGCGCTCATATCGCCGTCAAGAAGAAGGCGATGGCCTGTGTCGAGCAGTTCGGGCTCGGCCACTTCGATGCGCCCATGGACAAGCTGCCGGGCAAGAAGGCCTTCATCAACGATGTCATCGAGAAAGTCCGCGCCAATCTGAAAGCGATCATTGCCGATGTGAACCTGCTGTCGAATGCCGCCGTGGCCGGCAAGCTGGATGTACGGGCGCAGGCGGATCGCCACCAGGGGGACTTCCGGCGCGTCGTAGAGGGCATGAACGCGACCCTGGACGCGATCGTGACGCCGCTCGAAGAGGTGCGTAACGTCCTGTCGGCGGTTGAGCGTGGCGATATGAGCAGCTCGATCACCGGCGACTATCGCGGAGCCTTCGCGGAGTTGCGGCTTTCGGTCAACGGCACGGTCGAACAGTTGCGTCAGGTTGTCGAACAGCTCGGAAGCGTGATGGGCGGCGTGGCCCATGGCGACCTGACACGCCACATGGACGGCGATTTCAAGGGCTCGTTCCTGGAAATCAAGGAACACGTCAACAATACCGTGAGCAAGCTGTCGCAGGTCGTGGCAGAGGTCAATTCCAGTGCCGCGGCGCTTTCAGAAGCGACCAGCCAGGTGAGCGCCACCGCCCAGAGCCTGTCCGGGGCCTCCAGCGAGGAGGCCGCCAGCATCGAGGAGACGAGCGCGTCCATCGAACAGATGACCGGCTCCATTTCCCAGACGGCCGACAATGCAAAGGCGACGAACGCGATGGCTACCAAGGCCTCGGCGGAAGCCACGGAGGGCGGCGAGGCAGTGCGCTCCACCGTCAACGCGATGAAGCAAATCGCTCAGAAAATCACCATCATCGATGATATTGCCTATCAGACCAATCTTCTGGCGCTCAACGCCGCGATCGAGGCGGCGCGCGCCGGCGAGCACGGCAAGGGATTCGACGTCGTGGCGGCGGAGGTGCGCAAACTCGCCGAACGCAGCCAGGTCGCCGCGCAGGAAATCAGTACCGTCGCCACTTCGAGCGTGGAGCTCGCGGAACGGGCCGGGAGCCTGCTGGACACGATCGTACCGAACATCAAGAAGACTTCGGACCTGGTGGAGGAAATCGCCGCGGCATCCGCGGAACAGACGACCGGCGTGAATCAAATCAACAGCGCAGTCACCCAGATGAGCCAGGTGACCCAACAGAACGCGGCGAGCTCCGAAGAGCTGGCGGCCACGGCGGAACAGATGAGCGCCCAGGCCGAGTTGCTGAAGAACTCGATGGGCTTCTTTAAGGTGAGCAGCGCGACCGTCGTGCCGGCTGCCAAGACATCACCGGCATCGGCGGCGCGGCGCCTCGAGAAGCCGGTGTCGCTCGGCGGGCGGCGCGGCACGGCGGCAGCCAGCAAGCTGCAGTCCGGCCAACCGGTAACGGAGGCAGGGGAAGAGGCGCACAGCGGGTTTGCGCAGTTCTGATCGGGACTGTCCCGGCAGCGGATGGAGCACTACATTGAGCACGGTCACCATGGACCCAGCGCTGGCGAGTTTTGTCGCCGAGGCGCGCGAGCTATTGGGAAAGATGGAAGCGGTCCTGCTCGCCTGCGAGCAGTCCGGCCCGGAGGCCGATACCGTCAGCGAATTGTTCAGGTCGGCCCATACGATCAAGGGGTCCGCGGGCCTGTTCGGCCTGAACGAGATTGTTGCCTTTACCCATGTTGTCGAGACCTCGCTGGATCGGGTACGCAGCGGCACCGTGGAGCTGTCACCCCCCCTGGTTGCCGTTCTGCTCGAGTGCGCCGACCACATGGGAGCGCTCATTGATCGAATCGGCGGAGAGTCGGCGGCGGAAGTCGCCGCCCCCGATGCCCGGGCCGAGGAGCTGATCTCCAAGCTGGCCGCGATCTGTAGCCCGGTCGCCGGAATGCAAGATCATGCGCCCTCGCCTCGCGGCCCTGTAGCGGCGGTCCCGACGATGACTTCCAGTCAGCCGGGCGCGGATACATCGAGCGACAACTGGCATATCTCGTTACGCCTCAATCCCGATGTGTTGCGCAGTGGCATGGATCCCGCGTCGCTTTTGCGCTACCTGAATACGCTCGGCGAAATCACCGCTGTGCAGATCGTCTGCGATGCCCTGCCGGATCCTGACTCGATGGACCCTGAGTCCTGCTATATCGGATTCGAGATCGCCCTGCGCAGCACCGCCGACAAGGAGCGAATCGATTCGGTGTTTGATTTCGTCCGGGAGGGAAGCCGGATCCGGATTCTGCCGCCACGCAGCCGGGTGGCCGATTACGTGGAGCTGCTGCACGCCCAGTCGGATGGCGATATCCGGCTCGGCGAATTGTTGGTGCGGTGTGGAACCCTCACCGCCCGCGAGCTCGAGGAAGCGCTCGATGCCCAGAAGAAGGATCGCTCCGCGCCTCCGCAGCCGCTGGGCGAAATGTTGATAAAACAGGGAGTGGTACAGGCTCCGGTCGTCGAAGCCGCGCTGGCGCAGCAGGCACTCAAGGCGCAGAAGCGCGCTCCAGGCGCGGACAGCGCTTCGCTGCGCATCGAAGCGGGGAAGCTCGATCAACTCATCGAGCTCATCGCGCAGCTCACCGTCTGCGGTTCCGCGGTCGACTTGCTGGCGGGACGCGCCGCCAACAGCGAGCTGCGCGAGGCCGGTTCCCGCTTCGGCCGCCTGGTCGAGGACGTCCGCTCAGCCACGCTGCAACTGAGAATGGTGCCGATCGGCAGTGTGTTCTCGCGATTCCAGCGGATCGTGCGCGATCTGTCCCGCGAGCTCGGCAAGGACATCGGTCTGGAAGTGAGCGGTGCCGACACCGAGCTGGATAAGGTGTTGATTGAGCAGATCAACGACCCGCTGCTGCACCTGGTTCGCAATGCGATGGATCACGGGATCGAGACGGCCGAGACCAGGTTGGCCCAGGGGAAAGCCGCGCGCGGCACTGTACATCTGGCGGCATTCCGGGACGGAGGCAGTATTGTCGTCGAGGTACGCGACGACGGGGCAGGCATCAACCGCGCCAAGGTACTGGAGAAGGCACGCACGCAGGGACTCATTGCATCGCAGGACACACCGACCGACAGCGAAATCCTGAACCTGATCCTGGCGCCGGGATTTTCGACGGCGCAGGTGGTGACCAACCTCTCGGGTCGCGGTGTAGGCATGGATGTCGTGAAGCGCAATATCGAACAGTTGCGTGGGACGCTCGAAATAGAAAGCCGGGAGAATCTCGGCACCACCTTTCGAATACGCCTGCCGTTGACTCTCGCGATCATCGACGGATTCCTGCTGCGCGTGGGCGGCGTGTCCTACGTGGTGCCCCTGGAGCTCGTGGAAGAATGTGTCGAACTGGAGCTGACTACGATGACGGCAGGGTATCTATCGCTGCGCGGCGTGCCCTTGCCACTGCTGCCACTTTATGAAGCCTTCGGGCATAGAGGTCCGCGCGCGCGCCGCCGGGGAGTCATCGTAGCGCGCTGGGGCGGCCGAAGAGTCGGTCTGGTCGTGGACGAGCTGTTGGGTAAGCTGCAGACAGTCATCAAGCCTCTGTCGCCGCTCTTCGAGAGCCTGCCGGGGGTGACCGGCTCCACCGTTCTGGGGGATGACACCATCGCCCTGATCCTGGATGTCCCCGCGCTCCTCGAGCTCGCACGGCAAATCAACACCGACGAGCTCGGTGCCCTGGAACCTTGCCTGGCGGAATCAGCATGAGCGCCGCACACTCGCCTCAATCGACGCACGCACCAGAAGTCGCGCGCCGAGGCGCCAAGTACCTCACATTCGCGCTGGGGCAGGAACTGTTGGCCCTCGGGATCCTGCGGGTGAAGGAGATTCTCGGTTATCGCGAGCCGACCGCCGTCATGCGGATGCCGGCTCATGTGCGAGGTGTGATCAACCTTCGAGGCATCGTCATTCCGGTTATCGATCTGAGCGTACGGTTCGGCCACGAGCCGCGAGCCGTGGGCAAGCGATCATGCATCCTCATCGTCGAGACCGGGTCCGAGACGCAAAAGAATGCGCTCGGCATCATCGTCGACGCGGTCAATGAGGTACTGTCCATTGCCGAGTCCGATGTCGGTCCCGTGCCGGAATTCGGGGGTACGATCCGCGCCCACTTCCTGAGTGGGCTGGTCCGGCATCACGGACGCTTCGTGGCATTGCTCGAGGCGGACAAGGTGTTCGATCTGGCGGAGCTCGCACAACTGACACCTCAGGGCAAGTGATTTGGCGCGAAATGACCCACTCCATACGGGAGGTGGTCATCAACACCGGCGAGTTTCACTTTTCCTCCGGCAATGTCCGGGTGAGCACTCTCCTCGGCTCGTGCGTCGCTTTCACGGCGTGGCATCCCGTTCGGCGAATCGGTGGTATGTGCCACTATCTGCTGCCCACCGGCAGATCGGGGCCCGATGCTCCTAAGCACATCAAAGGAACGTTTGCCGACGAGGCGGCCGAGCTGTTCGAGGCTGCCTTCCGGGCCTGCGGGACGCAGGCCAGCGAATATGTAGTCAAGATGTTCGGCGGCGGCAGCGTGTTACCGGAGCCCCCGAAAGCGGCAGGCGGCATTCACTCAGGTGCTTCATCCGCAGTCACCGACCCGTACTTCGATGTGCCGAACCGAAACGTGATTGAGGGAAAGAGGATTTTCGAGTCCAGGGGGATGGTGGTCGTGGCCGCGGATGTGGGCGGCGCCTGTTCGCGCCGCGTGATGTTGGATCTGTGGAGCGGCAACGTCTGGGTGCGGCGAGGCCTTTGACTGGAAAAGGTCGCTGGCATCGGGATGCGCCCCAAGCCCGTGCGGCCTGTGCCGGCAAGCGCACCTTGCACAGACCTTTCAAGGTGTCTATCGCTTCACAAACAGCCTCGCGGCCGCGGCCAGCAAAGTTAAGTTCCGGCCACGCCCAGGACACGCTTGCTATCATGGGGGGGTCCTAAACAACTTCCAACAAAAATACGGATCTTACCTGTGACCTACTCCCGCGCAGTCATTGCACTGCAGCAATCGATTGCATTGTGCGTTCTCGCGATATTCCTGCATGCACCCGCCGCCGTGGCGCAGACGGTGACGACCACGATCGTGGCCGCCAACAGCGGACTGTGCGTCAGCGTCAACAGCGCCAGCACCGCGAACGGCGCCGCCATCGTTCAGACACCGTGCACCGGTGGTAGTAATCAGATCTGGACGTTTTCCCCTGTGGGATCGAACTACCATGTGATCGCCCAGAACAGCGGGCTGTGCCTCAACGTCCCAGGCGCCTCCACCACTGCCGGCACCCAGCTCATTCAATGGCCCTGCCAGGGCGCCGGGAGTACGAACGACCAGTGGCAACTGGTGGTGGCCGGCACCGGACGGCACCTCGTGTCCGTGAGCTCGGGGCAATGCGTGAACATCTCGGGACAATCGACCGCCAGCGGCGCCGCGGTCATTCAGTGGGGTTGCCAAAGCGGCCAGGTGCTCAACGACCAGATGATCGTGCAAATGCCCGGTATCGCTCCGCAGATCCAGCCCACCAGCACCGACGTAGTGGCCGTGAGCAGCGGGCAATGTGTCAACATCAGCCAGGGCAGCAGCGCGCAAGGGGCGCAGATCGTGCAGGCGGTCTGCGACGGCCAGTCCGACAACTCCTGGACCCTGGCGCCCATCGGGTCCGCGTACCACCTGATTTCCAAGCTCAGCGGGCAATGCCTGAATGTCCCCAACAACTCCACGGATAACGGTACCCAACTCATCCAATGGCCCTGCCAGGACGCCTCGGCGACCAACGATCAATGGCAGGTGATTGCAGTAGGAAGCAGCTACCACATCGTCTCGGTCCTCAACGGTCAATGCCTGAACATCTCCGGAAATTCCCAAACACCCGGCGCGGCCGTCATCCAGTGGCCCTGTCAGTCCGCAACGAACCTGAACGATCAGTTCGATCTGTTCCTACCCTCCTCCAACGCCCAGACGCTGAACTCCGCCTGGTCGGCGGTGATCTCCCTGCCGGTCACGCCGATCGGGGTCGCCAACCTGCCGAACGGCAATCTGCTGATGTGGTCCGCCAATGCGCCGTACTCCTATGAGGGAGATATCGGCAATTCTTCCGGGCAGACGTACACGGGAATCTTCAATCCGGCCAATCAAACCTCCAGTGACGTGCTGGTGAGCTCTACGGGCGCCGACTTTTTCTGTCCGGGGACCGCCTTGTTGCCGGACGGGACCGTACTGATCAACGGCGGATCCAGCAGCCCGAAGACCTCGCTTTACAGTCCGGCGAGCGGTACCTGGAGTGCCGCGGCGCAGATGAATATTCCCCGCGGGTACGAAGCCGATACCCTGACTTCCACGGGGGCGGTGTTGACGCTCGGGGGCTCTTGGAGCGGCGGCCAGGGTGGCAAGACCGCGGAGCTGTGGTCCGCCAGCTCCGGATGGCAAGTGCTGAGCGGAGTGCCGGAAACGAATGTCGTCGGACCGGACCCCCAAGGCATCTATCGAGGCGACAATCATCTGTGGCTGTTCGCGACCAGCAACGGTGCGGTGTTTCATGCCGGACCCAGCTCGCAGATGAACTGGATTACCACGAGCGGCACAGGCTCGATCACCTCCGCGGGCAACCGCGGCAATGACGGCTTCAGCATCAATGGCAATGCCGTGATGTATGACATCGGGAAGATTCTCAAAGTGGGCGGCGCAAGCGCCTACCAGCAGAACTCCGACACTCCGACCTACGCCGGCAATTCCGCCTATACCATCGATATCTCCGGTGGCCCCACGCAACCGGTCAAGATTCAACAGCTGCAGTCGATGACCTATCCCCGGGCGTTTTCCAACGCTGTTGTCCTCCCCGACGGCGAAGTCGTAGTGGTGGGCGGCCAGAGCCTGCCACAGCCCTTCACTGACACCGATGCCGTGCTCGTACCGGAGATCTGGAATCCCACGACTCAGCAGTTCAATCTTCTGGCACCCATGCAGATACCGAGAACCTATCACAGCACCGCGATTCTGCTGGCGGATGGCCGCGTGTTCGTGGGTGGCGGGGGACAATGCGGGGTAGGTTGCCCGAATAACCACCTGGACGCGGAGATTCTCTCGCCTCCGTATCTCTTCAACGCGGACGGCAGCCTGGCCACCCGGCCGGTCATCAGCTCATCGCCTGCGACCGCAGGGCGCGGAACCAACATCTCCGTGAAGACGAAGAGTCCGGTGACTTCATTCGCGCTGGTGCGGCTGTCGGCCACCACTCACACCGTCAATAACGACCAACGCCGCGTGCCTTTGAAGATAGTCGCAGCCTCAGGCAGCGCTTACACCCTGGCGCTTCCCTCCGACCCGGGGGTATTGCTGCCCGGCTACTACATGTTGTTCGCGCTCAATCAACAGGGCGTGCCGAGCATCTCCGCCAGCATACGGGTGCGGTGACCCGAGCGAACCTGAGCATGCGGTACCCGGCTTACCTTCTAATCGGCTGGACCCTCCTCGCATCCGCGCCGGCCGCCGCCGCGGATGCGAAGGGATCTGAGCTCTTCAGCGGCGCCGCGCCGCTGCAAGGTCGGCTCTACACTCAATCGGAAGACATGCCGACAGCCGTCACCCGATGCGCGAACTGTCATGCGCACGCGGATTCGGCAAGCGTGCCGTACTCCAACGCGCCTCGCCTGACACAGCAATGGCTCGAGCAGGATCGCAAGCGCCGCGGAGGACCCCGTTCTCACTACGATGTCGCGAGTTTCTGCACGTTGCTGCGCACCGGCGTAGGCCCCGACCGCATTCTCATCAACGTCGAGATGCCGCGTTATTCGATCTCCGACGCCGATTGCGCCGCCTTATGGAGCTATCTGACCGGATGACGCTCCCAACTCGGATTCTCGATCCGGGACGCCGCCGGATCCTCTCGGGGCTGCTGTGTGCGCCCATCGGGCTGCTCGCCGCACAACGAGCCACCAGCGCACTGCTGGTGAATGCCCACGGTGGTCCGATCTTGCCGCCCGTGCCCATGCCCAACCTGGATTTGGAGCTGGCGGACGGATCGCCATCCCAACTGACCACGCAGCTCGCCGGAAAAACCACGGCACTGCAGTTGATCTTCACCGGCTGCTCCACCACCTGCCCGATGCTGGGCATGACCTTTCAGCGGCTGCAGGCAGCTATCCCCGCAGCCCTGCAGCCGCAGGTGCAACTGCTGTCACTGAGCATCGATCCGCGTAACGACACGCCAGCGGCGCTCACAGAGTGGCTTTCGCGCTTCCATGTGCGTCCCGGCTGGGTCGCTGCCAGACCGCGCGACGGTGAGTTGCCGCGGTTGAGTGGACTGTTTGGCGCGAGCGCCGACTCCCTCACCACCCATTCGACCGAGGTCCTGATCATCGATCGGCAGTGCAGGCTCGTCTGGCGAACCAACGAGCTGCCCGATCATCGATCGCTGCTGCAGCTCCTGCAGAGAGTGTCGGGCTGATCCCGGGCCTTCAGGCGGGCTGCGCCCACTGCGCGTCGATGGCGGCCAGAAGCCGGGGCACAGGGCAATTGAAAGCTTGATGAAGGCTTACTGTTGCAATGATCCAACAATCATTGACATGCGCGCCCGCTCGTGTCAGAAACCAATCCCTGTCATTTAGGGCAGCTAACAACACTCCGCCGCACCTAAAATGCGCGCGAATCAGGCAGTCTCGAGGAAACTCATGCATTCACAAGCTGACGGGAGAGCCTTGCCAGGCAAGCTCTCTGTTGCGAATTTTTGCTCAAAGCACACCCACCCGGTCCTTGCGAGGACGCTGATTGCCCTGTCGATAGCGGGGCTGTCGAGCACACCAGCACACGCTCAACAGGCGCCGACCGCCACGGACAACGCGAGCGGGAAGTCCGATCTCGAAGAAGTCGTGGTGACCGGCACCATGATCAAACGCGTCAACGCGGAGACCGCGGAAGCCATCACGGTCCTCAAGTTCGACGCCCTCAAGTCACAGGGCGTACAGAATCTCGAGCAGGCGCTGAGCACCGTGACCGCTGCGAATCCCTCGCTGAACGTTGCTTCGGCGGTCGGAACCTTCTCCGGTGGAGGCACCTATGTTGACTTGCGCGGCCTGGGCCGTGGCCGAACGCTGGTGTTGATGGATGGGCAACGGCTGTCCCCGAACGCTTTCGACGGCTCAGGCGTTGACCTGAACGGCATTCCGATGTCAGCGCTCGAGAGCATCCAAGTGCTGAGAGAGGGTGCGTCGGCGCTGTACGGTTCGGACGCCATCGCAGGCGTAGTCAACTTCATCACGAAGAAGAATTATCAAGGCGGCGAGGTCCAGGTCAATTTCGACCACCCGCAGAAGGTGGGCGGCGGCTCGGGTCAGGCGGAATTCACTTTCGGCCACGGCGACCTGGTGAATGACGGCTATAACCTCATGATCACCGGCAGCTACAGCAAACAAGAGGAGCTGCGGGCGACGCAGCGCGGATTTGCCGCCCAGGGCTTCAACCCGGCCGCGAACATCACCGCAACGAACTATCCGGGATCCTGGCCGGGCAATGTGTTGGATCATAACGGCAACATGTGGCAGTCGGGCTATCCGGACTGCGCGGGCAATCCGCAGCTCACCACGTATTTCGGCGATTGTTCCTACCGCTATTCCGCGGCGACGGACCTGCTCCCGCAATCCCATGAGGTTTCCGGGATGGCGTCTTTTACCAAGACGCTGCCTGCCAACAATCAGCTGCAGATCCAATACTTCTGGACCCAGTCGTCAGTGACCGGATACTCCGGTCCGATGTTCTATGATTTCCAGATGGATCCCACCAGCCCCTATTTTCCCACCGCGGCGCAACTGACCTGCAACCGGGGCGCGGCCAATTGCAGCGCCCCGCCCGACCTCACCGATCCGATCAACGCCATCTGGACCGACCCGAACAATTCCCGCTACAACGGCAACCTCAACACCGAACAGCGCGTTCTGCTCACGTTCTCCGGCAGCAATGCCGGTTGGGACTACGCGGCGGACTTCAACTTCAGCAAGAACCACAACGACAACCGCAACGTCGGCGGGATCCCCAATGAAGCGATACTTGCGCCGGGCGGCGTCCTCAGCACACTGATCAATCCGTTCGGACCGCAGAGCGCAGCGGGACAGGCGTTCATCGATTCATCGTACATCAACGGCGTTTACCAGATCGGCCAGTATCGGCGCTGGAGTGTGGATGGCCATGCCAGTCACGAGCTGGGCGATGCGTTCAACGCAGGAACTCCGGCAACCGTGGCGCTCGGCTTTACCGTAAACGGCGAGCACTATGAGTCCGCGACCACCCCCTACAACGACCTCGTGAGCGCAGCGACGGGACTGACCGACAGTGCAGTTGCAGGCAGTCGCCAGTCGCAAGCGGCTTTCGTCGAGTTGGACGTGCCCATTCTCAAGAGCCTCGATTTCGACGTGTCCGATCGTCAGGATCGATACAGCGATTTCGGCACGACCAACAACGCCAAAGTGCAGTTGCGCTGGCAACCGCTCGATATCCTGACCTTGCGAGGAACCGCATCGACCGGCTTCCGGGCCCCTACGCTCTACAGCCTGTACTCGCCACCCTTCCTCGCTGCGTCGAGCAGCGGCACCATGGGACAAAATAACCCGTTCTGCCAGGCGCCCGCCGCCACTGGAGAGTGGACTCAGGCTACCTGCTCCGCGCAGGGAATCGGGTTGTATGGTGGAAACTCGAAACTGACCCCCGAAACCTCGGAAAACTTCGATTTCGGCGTGGTCGTGCAGCCGATCGAGGACCTGGGGATCACCCTCGACTACTACCGGATCCTCCTCAAAAACACCATCGGAGGTGTACCTGCATCGGCGATCTACGGTAATCCCACCACGTTCTCGAACTACATCGTACCGGCTACGAGCGGTACGTATGCCGGAACTCTTCCTCCGTCGATCGCCGAACCTTCGGTGTGCATGCCGTACACGGCACCCACTTGTGGATACATCACTCTGCAAAGCTCGAACACTGGCAGGATCACCACCGACGGCTTCGATCTCAGTGTCCAGTATGCACAGCGAACCCTGATCGGAACCTTCCACGAGGATCTGGAAGGGACGGCGGTCACCCAGTTTCGCCAACAGCAATACAGCGGCGGACCGCTTCTGAACCTGGTGGGCAACCAGTTGATCAGCGGGCTCAACCCGGCCTTCCGGTGGCAGCACTCTGTGCGGGTCGACTGGACGAGCCCGGGGAATGTGTGGGGCGCTGGACTCAGCAACCGCCTGTATTCCTCCTACATCGACGAGTTCCCCGATGCCAACGGCAACCAACGCAAGGTGGGTACCTATTCACTCGTTGACGGCTACGTGAGCGTCAAGCCGATCGATAAATTCACGGTGCTGTTCGGCATCAAGAACCTGTTCGACAAGAGCCCGCCGTTCACGAACGCCTCCCAGGGCAACTTCGCGGCGGGGTACAACGCGCTCATCGCGGACCCGTTGCTGCGGAACTTCTACGTAAACCTGAAATACACGTTGTAATCAGAGTCAATTTGCTTTGCAGTTGGGCCCCGACTCGTGCGGGGCCCTTTTTTTTGATTGCAGCGCGACTTCGTGCAGCAGGGCGCTGAAGGGTCGATTTTAGTGACCTGATGTATTCCGCTCTTTCGGAAGATCAAAGGCGTACAGCACCCGGTCGGCAGAGATCACAACGTACTCGTGACCATCGATCGCGAAAGTCATGGGATTGGCGGTGATCTCACCCCCGAGTTGAATGTTCCACAACAGCGCGCCATTCTGTGCGTCGAGTGCGTAGAAAACACCTTCACTTGACCCGGAGAAGACCAAATTGCCGGCCGTCGACAGCACGCCCGACCACGGCGGCGTCAGCAGCGTGAACTCCCAAGCCATCTTGCCGGTAGCCGCATCGAGTGCCCGGATGGCGCTTTTGTGCTCCGGGTAGGTCACACTGCCAAAAGTTCCGCCCATGAAGTACGCGCCTTCGACATACGGCGTATCGCGCTTGTAGTAGACCGCGGCGCTGTCTCGCGCCGGGATGTAAACGAGATGTGTTTGTGGATCGTACGAAGGTGAAGGCCACACGGTGGCGCCGTTTAGATCGGGCGCGACCATCTGCCCGTTTTCCGTAGGCTCGCTGTTGGGCCGTACGATAGGCCGACCATTGACCTCGAATCCATCGTTCCAGGTTTGCCACGCATACGCGGTGGCGGATACGAAGGCTCCCGTGCTGCGATCGAGAACATAATAGAAGGCGTTGCGATTGGCGACCGCGATCAACTTTCGCTCGGTGCCATCGATGCGCTCGTTGATCAGCAGCGGCACGTGGCTCGAATCCCAGTCATGCGTATCGTGGGGCGTAAACTGGAAGTGCCAGCGGAGCTTCCCGCTTGCGAGATCTAGAGCGAGAAGCGAGCATGTGTATAGGTTGTCTCCCTTGCGTTGGTCGCCATTCCAGTCGGGACCGGGATTGCCTACGCCCCAGAAGAGGATGCCGGTTTCCGGGTCGTACGAGCCGGGAGTCCACGTCGTGCCGCCGCCCGTCTTCCAACTGTCGTTAGCCCAAGTCTCATTGCCGGGCTCTCCGGGTGCCGGTACCGTATAGAAGCGCCACGCACGCTTGCCGGTTTTGGCATCAAACGCGTCCAGAAATCCGCGCACTCCCGCCTCACCGCCGCTGACGCCTATAACTACCTTGCCGGCAGCCGCAATCGGAGCCGAGGTGATGGCGAAACCCACATGCCAGTCCGCGACCTGGGCTCGCCAGCGCTCACTGCCGGTCTTGAGATCGAGTGCAACCAGAAAGCCATCCAGGGCGCCGACGTACAGTGTGTCATCGAGAACCGCGGCTCCCCGGTTGACCGCGTCGAAGCCGTTGGTGCGGAACTTGGGTGGAAGCGGGCGACTCCAGGTCCAGAGCGGCCGGCCGGTCTTGCCGTCTACGGCCGACACGCTGTTGGGCGCCGTGACATACAAGATGCCGTCGACGGCAATCGGGGAGGTCTCCGTGTGTGCGCTCGGCATCTGAAGAGCCCACGCCATCTTGAGCGAGCCGACGGTCTTGCGATTGATTTCGGCCAGCTGCGAATAATGGTGTCCGGCGTAGTTTCCGGAGTAGGTCAACCAGTTCTGCGGTTCATTGCCCGCGCCGACGATACGCTCGAAAGGCACTTGGCCATGCACGGTCACAGACACGAATACGGCTGCCCAGGATAAACGACGAATCATGGGTTCTGCCCCTGCTTTGCGAGATAGGCCACGAGGTCATCCAGTTGCTGCTTGGAGAGAACGTTGGCGAAGGACGGCATGGGCGTCTCACCCCGGAGGCGGGACAATGAGCGAAGTTGCGATTTCTCCAGGCTGTAAAACGCGCCCGCGGCGTCTTGCAGTTGGAGGGTCACGGTATCTTCGTTGCGCCTCACGCCGCGCAGCGACTGGCCGGATCGGGTGACCACCTCGATGAGCAGGAAGTCGGGCGGAATCGTGCTCTTAGGGTCCAGCAGCGTCTGCCGAAGCGCACTGGCGCCGCGGGCGACTCCGATGTTGGAGAGCTCAGGTCCGAAACCATGCCCCTCCCCTCCCAAGATGTGACAGCTCATGCAGCGGCTTCGCGTGAATACGAGACGCCCCTTTACCGGATCTCCAGGCACCGCAACGGGCGGCAACCGGCCCAAGCTGTAGACGTATGCCGCGATGTCCGCTTGTTCCGAATCCGACATAAACGCAAACGCGGGCATTCCGGGCGGGATGCCATTTGTGATCACCGACGCAATCTCCTCCACGTTGGATGCATGTGCGAGTACCGGGCGGTGCAGATTCGGACCCCGGCCTCCGGTACCCTCAATTCCATGGCAGCCCGCGCAGTTGCGCTCGAAAACACGCCCCCCCGATATCGGGTTGCCCGCCGGCAAGACGGACTGCGCCTGCAGGGGGCTCGGGCCTGCGAAAAACAGGGTGATGATCGCCGAAACCAAGACCGCTGCCGCGGTTCCGACCCTCTGCCGGGCTGGGGTGTCGCTCATGACTTAGCGGATGCCTCCAAGAAAAAATCTAGAATATTGAAAATGTATGAGGGCGGAGCTCTTCCCGAGTGTCGCGGTCGCCGCCTCTCACGGGGCTCCCCCCCGAGACCGAGCAGTTCCGTGGCCACCAGTGCTGTCTGAGTCTTGCCTTTCTGGCCGACCCCAGCCGGGTCATTCAAAGGCCTGCACAGGCAATTTGCGGAATTTCAATTCTGGTGACCTGCTGAATTTCTCCGGTCCAATATACTCGCACCCGCTCGACGCAGGAGTATGGCATCAGACTCTCCCGAAGACGCGAGCAATCCGCAGGGTTGGCGATAGAGCACGTCAGGTGCAAAACGATACGCCTGCGTTTTGCTTCCCGACCGCCGCCGCCGCTAATGAACGTGGGTGCGCAACCAGATCATTGGCCACATGACACAACGGCCCATTCCACGAAATCGCTTCTAACCCACCCACTCGGCATTTCGGCCTCCGTCCCGCTGGGGACTGTTCGCAGTCTACCGCCTTCGGGAAGCGGCCGCTTCTGGCATGGCAACTTCCGGGTCGGCACCAGCGCCCCAACACGAAAGCGCAAGTGCTCCCTATCGCCAACGCCTCACTTCAGTCTGTTCCGGTAATCACCGAGGCCCAGCTCGTTTTGAAATGCCGTTTCAACGTCGCAGTACTTACGTTCTGCCACGCGCTGCTCTGCAAAGTCGAAATAGTAGGTGGGCCGACCGGGCAATCCCTGAGCATTCGCCTCGAGCTTATAAATCCTAAAGGTTACGCGCTCGTCATCCGTAAACGTTTCTCCCATCTCGCGATCAGCCAACACCAGGAGTGATGGCCTGTGCTGTGTTGAGACCAGCAAGCGGAAGTCATGCAACACGCAATCTGCGCCGCCCGATGTCGTGACCGAAAACGACTCTTCTGGCCCCTCAATGCCTCCCCAGATGGTCACGAGCTCCAGTACTCCGTCATTCTGTGTTCCGCTCAGGATCGTTCCCTTCCGCGCATTCAGATAGAACGTGCCGACTCCAAAGCCGTGGGCGTTAAAATTCTCTCGCCAGCCGAGCAATACAGTCCCTTCCGTGCCGGCAGGACCGAAATCGACCGCGTTGACGCCATACACGAGTTTGACGACCCGGTAAGTTTCAAAATCAACAGCAGACGTGGACGGCTTGACATCGGGTTTTGACATCGCCGCACCGGAAAACAGCACTAGGGCAACGCATGGAAAGTAACAACAAGCAACCCTCCATCGTCGGGTCGCCCGCCTCGGGGCGCCGTTCTTGAGCATTGTTCATCCTCGGATTCAAGCTATCGATCATCTTCTCAGGCAATACTGGCAAGATTATGGCAGCGAACCGGCTGATGATGACGGGACCCCGGCCCCCAGGTCAGTCTAATATGGGATGTGTGAGGAGACCTGCCACGTCATCGCGCAGTGACGCGAATTCGGTGAGATCTATCGCGATCACGAACCCGCCCTCAATCACAGTTTTTGCCAAAGTATGTTCCGATCCTTCAAGCCAGCGCGGCGCCTTCCCGTTCTAATGCACCGCGTGGACCTGCACTCGAGCAGCCTTTTGGTCCAAAGTGGGATAGATACCATCCGATCAGCCCGAGCCATTTTCTCGGCGCAATGTAATTCAGAGCGCCGCTGCACTCACCACACTCCTGGCGACATCCGCATGGGCGGACAACGCCCCGTCTCATTCCGCATCCCGATCCATACACGGAGAAACCCTCATGAGCACTGGATTTGTCACTACCCAGGACGGCGTTGAAATCTTCTACAAAGACTGGGGTCCGCGGACGGCTCAGCCGATCGTGTTCCATCATGGCTGGCCCCTGTCCTCGGATGACTGGGACACCCAGATGCTGTTTTTCGTGCAGCATGGATTCCGCGTAGTCGCCCACGACCGCCGTGGACACGGCCGGTCCAGCCAAGTCAGCGACGGGCATGACATGGACCATTACGCAGCCGATGCGGCAGCCGTCGCGGAGCACCTCAACTTGCGAAACGCGGTCCATATCGGACATTCCACCGGAGGTGGCGAGGTCGCCCGGTATGTGGCGAAGCACGGTCAGCCGTCCGGGCGTGTCGCCAAAGCCGTGCTCGTCAGCGCAGTCCCACCTCTCATGTTGAAGACACCGGCGAACCCTGAGGGTCTGCCGCGAGAAGTCTTCGATGGCTTCAGGAAAGGCGTCGCGGATAATCGCGCACAACTCTTTCTCGATGTGGCCACGGGCCCCTTCTACGGCTTCAACCGGTCCGGAGCAAAGATCTACCCGGGAGTCATTCGGAATTGGTGGCGCCAGGGAATGATGGGCAGCGCCAAAGCTCACTACGACGGTATCCAGGCATTCTCAGAAACCGATCAAACCGAGGATCTGAAGACGATCTCCGTGCCAACCTTGGTGCTCCACGGGGATGATGACCAGATCGTTCCGATTGCCGATTCGGCTTTGAAGTCAGCCAAGCTCCTGAAGCAGGGCACTCTGAAAGTCTACCCCGGCTTCCCGCACGGAATGTTGACGACGCACCCGGACGTCATCAACCCTGATCTGCTCGCCTTCATCAAGGCTTGATGCTCAGCTGTTGGTTGAGCTGGGAACCAACGGCCGATGCCTTGGAGTCCCCTGAATTGAGCCATTGACGCTCCGAGCCCAGGCTACCGAAGCCGGGCCAACCAAACAGTGCGGCCCCCACAGTCGGGGTCCTCGCGGACATGGCCCACAACATCAAAGCCATTTGCATCCAGCAGCGCGCGGTATTCATCCGGATCCAGACTCGCATGATAGAGAAGCTCACCTGCGAAGGTCCCCATTGCGACTACCTCCGAAGGTCCACTCGTAAACATCAGGGCGGCTCGCGACGACGAGTGGATCCTGAAGACCGCAAACAGGGCTCGCTGATCGTCCGGACAGAGGTGAAAGAAACTGTCCCACGCCAAGATCCCGTTGAATGTGCGCTCGAGCGACACCGTGCGCATATCGGCGATCCGCCAATCCTCACTCGGGAAGGCGAGCTGACATAGCTCGATGAGCGGGGGCGAGGTATCAATCCCGGTGAGATGGCAGCCGTGTTCAATGAGGTACCGTGCGACGGGCTCTCCTGAGCCGCAGCCCAGATCGAGGACCGTGGCGTGGGCGGGCAACAGCGCCCGGAACCGTTCCAGCCAGGCACCCTCGATCAATCGGGTGCCGCGAGCCTCGGCCCAGGCCAGCCCGTGGCGCTGATACAACCCGATGATGTTGTCTGCGTCGGATGTCATGCTCGCTGTTTATGACCGAGCTACTGCTGAGCTGGGCCGATCGATCAAGTTCCTGACTTCATTGATACATGCGATGGCGATAGAAAAATCCAATCGTTCGTTGAAAATAGTGTGGCGCCCATTTCGGCTGCGTCTTTGCGAGACTCATTGCCGCAATACCGATTGATCCCACAAGACCCGCTCTCGCGCAGGGCGCTGCGACCACCATCGTACTACCGCCAATTCCAAACGTCATGTAGGCGGTGATCAATCGCATTCCATCCCAATACTTCAATTTTCAGTCGAGCAGCAGCGCGCTGTGAACGCCATTGCGATATGCAAAACGGCAACCGTTGTGATAGCCGCCACCAATGCGTCCGTAGACGCATTGAAGCCACCGCTCAAAAGGACCACCAAAGAAAAAGGTACCGGGCTCAACACGAAAACCGCCACCGGTCCACAGCCCCGTTTATTACGGGCCGGCCGCCGCCCGCTAGAGAGCCCGCCCCGCGCGTGGACCTCCCCTCGCGCCTCCCGATCCGAGGGCGCACCGCGCCATCGGGTGCAACCGCCGTGGCCCTAGCAATCAGGGCCGATGAGTCTCCCGATTGAGTTGATAGGCTCAACAGTGCAGATTCCAAGCTGCCGACGGTTCGTAACGTGTGCTAAATCGCGAATCATGGATTCCTCATAACAGCCTCGCATGGATAGATTAAAACGACAGCGCGTGCCTGAGTGGTTCCAATGACCGGAAAGTCGTTTTCATACAGCCTTCACCGAAGCAACTGGCAATGGACAATACGCCAGGAAGCGAATGCCGCTTCCCTAGTGACCTGAAACTTTCTGAGAAGACTGCGAGCGGACGCGACTCATGTAGGCGTCCATGAGTGTATGTTGGGCACGATCGGGAACGTTTCCTGGCCTGGAGGCTTTCCCCAAAATCATTGCGGACTCCTCCTGCTCGTCGAAAGGAGGCCACCGCGGTAGAGAATCTCCATTCGGGTTGCCCGATTTCGCAAAGTTCGTCCAGTATGCCGAGATCGTGGCTGCCATGTCGCGCTCCTGCTTAGGCGACGAACGGCTGAAACCGTAGAGGAACACGTACGGCAGCTCGGCACCATGACCTGCATTTCCACCAACAAAGTAGTAGTGATAGACGTTGCGGTGCGAGGTCTGCGCGTGCAGGCGTGCCCAAGTCCAGATATGCCAGCCAAAACTGGACTCAACCCAAAGCCTCTCTTGCGAGCGCAGCGCCTCAGACTCAGAGCTGACTGGATAGAGCTCAAGAATCTGATCAGCCATCTCGCCGTAACGTTGGCGCACGTTGGCGATGAACGTTGCCGTGGAAACAGAGCTGAACATGTGTGCACCCTCATTGGCGTTGTAACCTAACAGCAACGGCACATTGGCCTGCTTCCCGGCCGCATACAATGTGTAGGGATCGTCTGGGATGACATAGCCGTCCACTATCGGCAGCGCCATGTCTGAGTTGGGCTTATCGGGCAGACCGGGGAAATCGGATGCGATGATCCTGTCGGCAGGGATCTGGCGCAACTGCGCAATCGACCGAACGCCAAAGGTCTTTGCGAATGCAACGCCGCCTTGCTCCGCATCAGCCAGGAGTGCCATCCCTTCTTTCGTTCCGGCTGGACCCATGTCGCCGCCTTCGCTTTCAGCAATCGCGGCATGAAACAGGCCGCGCGCCAAAGGCGAGATCATGAGGTTGTTGATGACCCAGGCGCCGGCTGACTGGCCGAACACGGTAACGTTTTCCGGATCACCGCCGAAGCCCGCGACATTGCGCTGAACCCACTTCAGTCCTGCAATGACATCCAGAAGCCCGTAGTTACCTGAGGCGTGATGCCCCGATTCCGCGGTCAGCTCAGGATGGACCAGAAATCCGAGCGGCCCCAAGCGGTAGCTGAGATTGACCACGATCACGCCATAACGATGCGACAGCTGATTTCCCCAGTAGAGCGGTGTCGAAGCAGACCCGGCGCGGAAGCCGCCTCCGTAAATAAAAACCATCACCGGTCGTTTGGTCTTCGCCGCCTGTGCAGGCGTCCAAAGGTTCAGATACAGGCAGTCTTCGCTGACGGGCTCTACAGGCATCGTCGGCAGTGGCGGCCAGTTCTGCATACACTGTGGCTTATACGTGTCCGCCCCGAGCACGGTACCCCAGTGAGATACGGGTTGCGGCGCTCTCCATCTCAGCGGACCTACCGGAGGTGCGGCAAATGGAATGCCCTTATAGACAACCACATCACCCTCGCGCACGCCGCTCACCAGACCACTGTCAATGACTGTGTGGGGCGAGTCGGCTTGCCCGGAGCAAGCGAAGCAAACGAGCATCGAGGATGAGACGAGGGCAGCTCTCAGCTTCATTGGATGCAATTCCCTATCTGTCGGTGGCACACACAGGTGGCAGGAACTTCAGACATTGCCGACGTGATCGTCGCCCGTGATGGTGGCTTTCGGGCAGTTAACCGGGTATGGCCGACAGGCGGCTCCTGCCAATCGCGCCCAGCCCGCCCCCCATGGAAACTCGGACACGGGTGATGGTGCGAGCCGACGGGATGGACGCGTGCGGTCGCAAAGCTGTAGGCTCGCAATCATAAGAACAAACAAGCCTGAGGGGTTAGCATGCAACTGATTCGTAATGCGGTCGGGGCGGTCGCGGTACTGCTGCTGTGCGGCTGCGCCGCGTCGATGGCCTATAGGGCTGACTACGTGCCGGACAAGCCCGTTGCCGATACCGATCGAATCACGGGCAGGGTTTTGGTGTACACAACCCAGAGCGATGACGATCGACTAGTCACCGCCGGTGCGACAAGCTTCACAGGCAGCGGCATGAAGCTCACAACGCCGATTGGCATGATGTCCAGAGAGATAGCCTTAAAAGTGTTCACCAAGGCTGCGTCGGATGGCGCCGATGCGAGCCACGACCTGAGCAACGCCGGACGCTACACGATCATTCTTCGGCCCCAGGCCCAAGACTTCACGCACGGCTTCCCGCAACTGAAAAACCTTGGCTTTGCCATAACGCCCGAGGTACGAATCACGATGCGCATGACTCTGCTCGATTCGACGGGGAAAGACCTCCTAGAGAAGGATTACGATTCCGGTGTCGTTTCGGGATCCAGCTACATGATCAGCGGAAAGCCTGTGGAACGAGTCAATAAGCTCGCTCATGAGGTCATGTACGACTTGATGCGCCGCACGGCCTCCGACGTCCACGTGTATCAGCAGTCACACCCGATGGTGAACGAAGCGCATTGAGCGAAGACTACTGGAGGTTTGCGTCGGCCTCAAGGCCATCTTTATCACGGCGCGTCGGATTGGTTGCGCGACGGTCCTCCCACGGGCGTGGATCTGGACTCCTCCGCTGCGGTCTTCAGACGGGCGAGCCATTGACGATGACTGTCAAGCAGCTCGGCCGACGAATAGAACATCGAGATCGGCCAGCCACTGATCGATTCGCGGGTTTGGACGCGGGTACGGCCGTCCGGCAACGTGGTTAGAGCCCAAAGATGGATAGCACGGGAAGTGAACAATCGGCCCGTCCAGGAGATCGTCTTGATCGGCTCGAATACGACGATGCGAGAGGTAATGTTGTTACCACTGAGCGACCACGAAAAGGTAACGCCAGCGGCCGGGCTGCGTGCAATGGTGACGTCAGTGATATCAGTCTGCCACTCTGGCCAGCGCGGGATGTCCGCCAGAATTGCCCAGACCCGTGCCTGAGGAGCTTGGATCACAATCTGCGCCTCTGCCCTTACCGGCGCATCCTCCTGGATGGATCCCCTGGCGGCCAGCGCCCTGAGGTCCTCCGCCGAAGGGGCGCATCCTCCAAGACATAGGGTGAATGCAGAAAGCAGGCCGATGCAGTGTTTCAACGATTCAGCTCCGACAGAAAATTGCCACTTGCGCTGCGCCCAAACCGTGCTTGAGTGGAACTATAGATCTGAGCGCCGCGGGCTGCTTGCGAATTGCAGCTTCCACGGTGGGTGAGTCAGTTCCGCGACCCGTGCGGCGGGGTGCTGCCCTACCCGTTTCAGGACGTCGACCCGGTCGGTGTAGACATACAACCGCGGGCCGCTGCGCGGATGACAGAATGTCCGCTACTGGGTGAATGGCCGCTATGAAGTGCAAACGGTTGACAGCAACACCAACTACCTCTCTGCGAAGTTGATCCGCCCGATCTACCCTCGCCCAACATCTTGACGCTGGACGCCCAGCGCCGACGCCGGATCGCACTCCACACGTGCGACACTCGAAATTCATCCGTCGGAGCGCGGGCTCGAGCGCTCTCGCGGGCCGAACGGTTCCGCGCGGTAGTCGCCCAGTTCGAATCGTATCACCCCGTCAGAGGTACCCCCTCCGAGGTGTAATCGCGGAAATCGACGTAGTGAGTCAGCGTCGCAATGCTGCTTTATGCGCGTGATCGGACACCCGCAACAGCGCCTCGGCGCCGAGCCGCGCCGGCATCGGCACCCGCGAGGCCGGAAAGCATTGATTCGTTGTAGATTAGCCGGAGCCGATTCGCTTCAGCGCCTTTTCGGCTTCCTTGCGGACCCACCGTCTGGGATTCTTGCGCAGCAGCGCCTCGATGGCCGGCTGTGCAGAGCCCGCTCGCAACTGGCCCAGGGCGATGACGGCATGGCCTGCCACCGCTTCGTCAGCCAAGAGTCCGAGAAGCACCTCGATGGCCGCAGCGGCGTTTTTTCGCATGTTCCCCAAGGCAACCGCCAGCATCTCGCGGGCTTTGCCGTGACGCGGGTCCCGAACGAGCCCGGCGACATCCTCAAATGCGGAATCGTCGGCGACGATCGACAGCGCATTGCCAATCGTCCATTTGAAGAGCATTTGTTCCGCCGGAGCGCGGCGAAATTCCTGAATCAGTACGGGCGCCGCGGATTTCGCAAACGGAACCGACAGCGCCCGGACGATCGACTCTTTGGCATCCCAATTCAACACGAGGGGCAACCACTTCGTGAGGATCGGCACCGCAGCGGTGTAGCGGCCACCGTGCACGCGCAACTCGCAGATGCCCGCGTAGTGAAAGCCGTGCTCGGCCAATTCAGCGAGCAACGAAGCGTTCGCTGCGCGAATCTCCGCAATCTCGCGGGCCCGAACTTCAGCCTTTTCCTCTTGCTCGTTCACGATGGTGTCTGGATGTACTTCAGCACAATCTTACCGGCTTTGACCAGTGCGTCCAGTTGTGGCGACAGCTGGGTGCCGCCCATGGCCTCAGGCCATACATACAGTTCGAAACTGTACCCCTTGTCCTCGGCGTACGCCATAAAGTCCTTCAATTGCGAGGTGTACTCCCGGTTACTGACATTCTTGCCCTCGCCTATGACCTCCGCTCGGGCATTGAGCACGTCGGGAATACGGTACTTGGCGGTGTTGGTGGCCGAAGGAATGCGAGTGGTGTCTTTGACGATCCCCCCGTCTTCGCCAATCTTGCCCGCCGCGCGTACGCCCGCCATTCGCGTCCGGGCTGCGTCCTTCTCCAGAGAGCGCAGCCAATCCTTCCCGAGAGAACGTAACGTCTGCAATGTAACCCGGCGCCAGTGCCGCCGGCCCACAGGAAGAACAGATCCCCTCTCCGACCGGATCGCCCCAGAAGATCAAGACTCGGGAAAACGGACGTCATGAGGCAAGGGCTGACAGCAACACCGACTACCTCCCGGCGAATCCGATCCCACCGGCTCGCGCCTCGCCCCACCCTCTACCTCCGGGCGCGCAGCGCCGATTGCGGATCTACTCCCCCGATCGCCAAGACCGAAAGCCGGCTCTAAACCGAAGCCACGCGTAGCGAGCGTCCGCTTCAACACGAGTTAGAGATCTGTACCAAGCACGGTCGATCCGAGGCTAATTTTGTCCTTCGAGGATAAAGTCCCCAGTGCTTTCATCCAGGATGCCGAATAATCCCGAGGCGAACGCAATCCGGATATGGGCATGCTCGGCTTTGAAACCCCGTCCTCGCAGCCATTTTAAATATTGCGGAGGCGGTGATTCGGCCACCTTGATTCCGTCGATCACCGGAGTCCGGGTGTCAGAGGGATCGACCTCCTTTAATGGGCTGCGCACCCACATCAGTGTCCCCTGCGCGTCGATGGCGGCCACATTTTTCCCGTCGCTTTCTATGTAGAAGGTAATCGAGGTCCGCAGATCCCTGAATGTAAACGACCTCGCCCCCGCGGGATCCCACGGCATCAGCTCCGCCGCAGTTACAGTGCCCATGATCCAAAACCCGATCGCTGCCAGGATGAGGCCCATCCGTTGCATTTCGGTTCTCCATGACGTGACTCGCAGCGCTCCACTGATCTCGCTGCCACCTGTTTGTTCGCCCCCCCTCCAACCGCCACTCTCTCCGACCGGATCGCCCCAGAGGAACAAGACTCGGGCACTTCCCTGCAAAGGAGAACGGGTTCTCGACCGACAACAACAGCGACTGACGAACCGACGCGACACGACGCCAACTCCACCGCCGCGTATCCGCAGGACCGATCCTCCCCTCGCCCAACCTCCCGGGAGCGCAGCGCCGACCGCGGATCGACTCCTCGAACGTCGCGGCGGACGGACAGCTCACCATCCGTTTCTGCAGGTCGGCAGCCACCGTTTTGCGACGTCCGGGACCACTTCACCCGCCATGGTCCGCTCCAAAAATTAGGTGCTCCACACGAGTATGTCACCCTTTACTTCGGCCACGCCGTACGCTCCATTGCCATAGTCTCTGCAGAGGCTAAATCGAAGGTTTGCTTGGGCCAAGGCCGACTGCAGCGAAGGAAACTTGCTTTTGAGCATCTCGAGGACGCGGTGAGAGTGATTGATCTTCGACCAGGCTTCATCATCACTGGGCCAGTCAGGTTGGTTCTGGTCAAGATATGAGAGAACTTCCACGCGGCCGCGATCAGGATTTTGACACACAACGATGCCGTCGTAAGGGATGGAGTCGCTACCCGCGAGAATCCCGGAGACCTTCCGCCAAAGCGGACCATCGGAGTCGTGCACCTTTGCGCTCCTCTTCAGTCCCATGGCAAGTTAGCAGAGTGCGGAAATCCTCGCTACTCGTCAGAGTCCACGATATGACCGTCCCCTTTCAGGCTACGATTGACGCGTGACGGGTAGACGTTTGGGCAACCGCCGTCTTTGGCGAGCCGCGATCCAAGTTGCTCACCGGCCGCTACCCGATCGAGGCCGCCTTCTTCTCGTCCAACTCCGGATGCTGTGCCGCTCGCCGGATTCGATCCGAGCGAGAGGCGCAGCGCTCCACGGCGTGGCCGCTCATTTTGCCCGCTACATCGATTTCAGCGATTCCGACCTACCATCCTCCACACCGGAGCGAAGCCGATGGTAATTCTCTCCCGGCATCGCGGTGAGTCGTGCCGCGTTGCTCCGGCGTGACCCGGACTAGGCCGCGGAACACTTCTGTGTGACTCAGAAGTCCGCGGCGAGTCAAAGTCGTGCCCCGCGTGATTAACTCCAGCCAGAATTGACCGGACTCGAGGACCGGCGTCACACTGCCTTTCCGGATTGTTGCTACGACAACGTAAGGAGATAATTCAATGTCGAGCGGAAATCTCTTGCGACGTCTGAGACCGGTCGTGGGCAAGCCGGTCGCTACCGTGGTGGCAGAGCCCGGCGCGGATCGCCACTTCATACTCGAGCTCACGTTCAGCGCAGTCGTGGGATACCTGGCCGGCAAATTCCTGGACGGCTTCGTGGAAGGGTTGGGCGTCAACGATCTGGGAAAATCTGTTGGGAGGAAGGTGCGGGAGGCAGTGACGGGGCTTGGAAAGCTGGTTCTCGAGGCGGAGGCAAGCCCGGAGCAGGAGCTGAGGCTGCAGACGTACGTGGAGGTGATCGAGATCGCTGTCGACCAACTTGCGAGCGAGGCAACGGATCCCACAGCTCTCTCCTTCGGCGAGAAAGCGGTCAGCGAGACGCTGCTGGAAAAGGGTTTGCCACCTATTGAGTCACGGCGGCTCGCGGCGCGGATTCGCGAACACATTTTCCTAATCGACGCCCCGCCCAATCATGATGGATGAGTCCTGCTCACGAGAGCTCCATCGGCTGCTGAGCTTCTTCCGCTTGCTCACAGATCTTCACCCGCGTGTGGGCGCGCAGCTCTATGCCTTGCACGTTTTTGGCCTCACAGAGCTGAAACCGGGATGGAATGCGGTGCACGCCGAGGAGGAGGCTGATCGGGTTGTCAGATACATGTGGATCGGGACCGACGGCGGTCGGACCACATTGAAGAAGCCCGAGGTTCCGGAATCTGAGATTCATCACGTCCACGAGGGGCAAATACCGGAGTTCGAAGGCAGTCCCGCACGTCAGGCAATGATTGCCATCGCAGAGGACGTCGTACAGCTCAATCTCCCGGGGTTCGATGCCGCGTGGATTCGCGCGACGGTCGAACAAATTGATGCTACATCACGACAGCCGCTGCGAGGTCCCGCCCCGTCGGTCGATGCGCGAATCGAACGGGAGCTGTCACGTTTGAGGAGGCTCATTGCGAACAATGTGTCCGTTCCGCAGCTCACTGAGCCGTTGTGCGATGTGATTCGGGATTTTTTGAGCTTCCGTCTGACCCGAACTCACGCAGCGAACATCCTGTCAGTGCTGTTATGCCACTATCTGAAGTTACCCTCGCCGCTGGACAACAGCCCGCTTGCGGATCGTCTCGTGGCGAACGTCGACCACCTCATAGAACGGGTCGTTGCCTTGAAGAACGATAGGAGCCGCTGGACGCTCTCCTCGTTCTATGACGCGACTTGTCTTGCGCTGTTGCTCGGAGACACGGCTCTAATCGTATGCCGACAGCTAGCGAGCAGACCGCAAGTGCCCGCAGAGCAACGGCACTTCGCAGACCGGCGCGGCCTTTTCATTGACGAGCTCATGGCGCATGAACTGGCCCCGTGCCTCATAGCACCCATCGATCTTGCGCCTATCACGCCAGCCGAGACGCATCATGCCCAGATGATCGGAATCGTGGATCCGGCTTCGGTCTATTCCGGGGCCGGCATCGAGAAAGCGGGGCCGGTTGATTTCACAACTATCTGGCCCAAGGTGGCGGCTTTTTCACAGCGCGCTGAGGTAGTGGATATCGTTACCTCGATCACGGACCGCAACCACCCGATGTCGCTCGCCGAGCGCCAGCGGCTCATGATGTTTCTCATAACGATGGAACTTGGGCGTGTACAGAAGCCCGGATGACGATGGCAGTTGGCACCATTGCGCCGGAGACGTTTTCGAATTAATACGCGACGGCGAATCCCGGAGGGGTCAATGTTCAACTTCGTGTGTCTCGGCACCCGAGACTTGGCGCGTGCGTGTTGCTTCTACGATGCGACTCTGGCGACGCTCGGGCATTCGCGCTGTGACGTATCAGGCGAGCCCGGGTGGGACGGTTGGTGCGGCTGGGGCACGTATGAACACCACGGCCTCAGAGAAATCGCGCTGTGGGTGTGCCCGCCTTTCAATGGGGAGCCGGCGACCGCCGGCAACGGCACGATGGTGGGGCTCGTGGCCCAATCGTGGGAACAGGTGGACGCGTTTTATGCGGCGGCGCTCGACCACGGGGGTACTTCGGAGGGAGCGCCCGGTGTGCGGTTACACTACCAGCCGGATTTTTACGCCGCCTATGTGCGCGACCCCGACGGCCACAAGCTCGCCATCATTTGCCGTGGCTACACCACGAGGCTGCCCGTCCCGGGCGCTTCGAGTCAGACCGGCTAAACGCCCCTATAACAACTACGATTTCATCGCCCTTCCCGAACCCTCGATCGCGTGGCTGCGTTAGGTAACTTCCGCGCACGCAGTTATCCCAGGCCAGACGAAATCCGGCGGTCACCCGCGCGTGGTTGTATTCTTATTGCATGGGATGCGTTCACTCCTGCGCCGACCGACTCCTGCGAGAGCACTCCCGCTGGCGGGCGCAGCTGGGTCGGCCCACCGCGCCTCTTCGCTCGCGGCCTCAGTGCGCGTCGATCGCATCAAGCGCTCCTCGCCCGCAAGCGCAGCGCCGGCCGGGCTCGACGAACCGGGCACCGGTGGCGACTACATCCGCAACCCGTTCCAGCGATGAGCTCACGCCGCTTTCAGTGTCAACTGCAGCCCGAGCGCTTTGCTCACCTTGAGCAACGTGTCGAGAGTCGGGTTGCCGTCTGCAGACAACGTACGATAGAGCTGTTCTCGGCCGAGCCCGGTTTCCTGGGACAGCTTGAGCATGCCGCGGGCCCGGGCGGCCACACCCAGCGTGCGAGCAATGTGGGCGGTATCGCCACTCTCAAAGGCCACTTCGAGCAAACCTTGAAGGTCCTGTTCGCTTTCCAGATACTCCGCCACATCGAGCGGGCGTGTTTTGACTTTCCTGCGTGTTGCCATCGTCTGTTACTCCGGGTTGTTGGCCGCCTTTCAGGCGAGTTTGATGTCAGACTTCTGCGTGCGCTTCGTACTGGCCGCCAGTACCACGATCACCGTGCAACCTCGACGAACCACGTACACCCGGTATCCCGGTCCGTAGTGAATGCGCAGTTCTACGACACCGTCACCCACATTGTCGATATAGCCTCATTGACCGGCTGCGAGGCGCAGCAGCCGATCCGAGATGAGCGCGCGGTCTTTTTGATCAGCCAGATCGCGAAAACATTTCGAGAATTCCTCGGTCTAGCGCAGTCCGAAGATAAGGATCTTGTAATGTATAAACTACATTAGGTCAAGTTCAACCTGTCCGTCGCGCCCATAAGAGGGGTGAACTGCGGACTTGCGGTGGGACGACGCAATTGATTTGGCCGGGGGCGTCGCATTGGTGTCGATGGCGGTTGAAATCCGCCTATTTCCGGCGGTGGCGCGCGCTTTGCCACAGTTGTGGGATGTAGGTCGAGCAGCGGCGTGATCTGAGAGCCGACCCTTGGGGTTCCGGGCGGTTCTTTTTTCCAACATTCCCCCATGGGGGCGGGTTTGACGCCGGCGGCGACAGAAGCTCCGCATTGCTCACAACGTCTGGAAATCCCAAGCGCACAGTTACAGCTCAAGATAATGTCGGCACTCGTCACGGCAGCGCGGCGGGACGGATCTGCGCACAGATGGATGGATAAGAACGAATCCCGGACGCAGTCCCGGGTGGGAGAGCCTCTGGTGCGCCCAGCGCCGAAAACCCCTCGGATTCTTGGGTTGATCGATCAACGCCGCTCGCTGAGCCGTTCCTTTGTCGTAACTGCAGATGCGAGCTAGGTGAGGGGGTTATTGAGCGCGTAACTGTATCGATTGAAGCTCCGCTCCCACGGATCGGTCATGGCCCGCAGCAGCCGCTTTTCCGACCCCTTTCCAACCCGCGCCTCTCGCCTAACGCCTGGAGCGACTGCGGGGTCAATGTCCACGGATCAGGATCGATCCGACTTTGCCAACGATATGATCACGAGGTACGAGTCCCCACGTGCGACTGTCTTCGCTGTTGTCCCGGTTGTCGCCCATTACAAAATACGCCAAAGGTGTGACACGAATGCGTCGCAGCGTCCGGGAGTAGTCAGACACAACGGCCGCCTTCGGTACGTACCCCTCATGCACGGGCTGGCCGTCGACAAGAACGACACCGTTGGCAATCTCAATTGTCGAACCGCCCGTCGCGACGATGCGTTTGACATATGCGACAGTTGGATCGAGTGGATACTTGAATACGATGACGTCGCCTGCGCGCGGCTCCGAGCGCAGGTAAGGCCACCCCAACGCAGTAAAAATCGAGCCCTCCGGAATCGTCGGCTCCATGCTTCCGGATGGCATCCGATAGAACGTGGCGCCATAGAGGCGGATCCGCGGATCCCAGGAGGCGGTGTGGAAGGGGTTGGCCAAGTAGATCAATACGGCAAGCAGGATAAACGCGACCGCAAGGATGACTTCTCTCCGTGGATTCATCGGGACCCTCTCAAAACGCTCGCGCACCTGGTTCCAGCTCACTTAACAAAGGTGATCAATTCCTGCACATGAGTGTTGAATAGTGTACCCAGGTGTTGACGCCGACGCATCTCGTGCATTCGCTCACGCTCCCGCCGCGCAGCCGCCACGGATGCGTCCGGTCGCGCAGCGCCGACCGCAGATCGACTCCCCGAACGCCTCGACCGAAGGCCCGCTCTCGACCCTGAGCCGTATTCGGCAACCCGCTGCCATGCGGCCAGCTCTAGTCATCGATGGAGACGACCGTTCCGGGCGGCAGAGGGTCGCGTACATATCAGCCTTCTGCGGGTCGTATTCATTGCACACAAAGGCAACCAGGGCCTCGTTGAATGTTGGTCTATCAATATATTCAACCTTCACCGCCGCCCGAGGCCGAGATCTGGTAGGTCTGGCCAGAACTCGCGGTCATGGTGAAAGACGCGGGAACGACGGAAAGGGGAGCGTTAACTGTGACAACGATACGCGTGATAGCGGACAGTGAGTCTGTGACGACGATGGTGGCTGTCCCTGGAGTCGCAGGTGCCGTATAGAGGCCAGTTGAGAGGTTCAATGACCCCACGCCTGATTGCTGGCTGAACGTATACGGCGGCGCTCCACCCTGAGCAACGAGTCTAATGCTTGTACCCACCGCCAACGCCGCAGGCGAGGGACTAACGGTGAGCGGAGAGTTGATGGTTAAAAACCACTCATTTTCTTGGCTCTGTCCTAGTGGAACAGCCGTCAAGGGCGAGGGGGCGAGTGTCCGCAATGGCGGAAATCAGGCGTCGGCAAGGAACATCCGGCGCTGGCCGACCACGGCCAGCTGATAAGGACTGCGTGTTGTTTTAATCGCTCAAATCGCTACGGCTCAACACGACCCTGAGGAGACAGTCGCGCCGTTCGGTGGCCTAGGCGAAGGCCATCGAAACGGACGTTCGTACCACGCGTTGGTCGGGAACTAACCGCGGGGTTACCGTCTGTTCGTGTTGACGCGTCTCTCCCAGAGTGCGCGGTCACGCTCGACCAGTTGCTCGATGTCGTGCAGCTTAGGTAGGGAAACCAGGTAGCGCGAGACGAAAAGCTGTTGATCGAGTCCGCCGGTCGCATACTCCACCTTTGTCTGATCTTTGCCGCTGCACAGAAGCAAGCCCACGGGAGGATTATCCTCTGGAGTAGTGATTTCGCGCTTCCAGTAGTTCAGATAGAAGTTCATCTGCCCAGCATCGCTGTGCTGGAAGTGGCGAACCTTCAGGTCGATGATCAGGTGACAGCGCAGTAGCCGGTGGTAGAACACGAGATCGATGTAATCATGCTCGTTACCAATGGTGATTCGCTTCTGCCGCGCCTCAAAACAGAACCCACTACCAAGTTCCAGAAGGAACGCCTGCAGGTGGTCGAGAAGTGCGGTCTCAAGATCACTTTCCGTATAGCACGCTTGTTCGGCAAGACCAACGAATTCAAGTACATACGGATCGCGGATCAGTTCTGAGATTTGGACGCAAGCCTCGGTTGGCTGTCGTCGGGCTCGTTCTATGACCGCCTGCTTGTCAAGGGACAGGCTCGTGCGCTCGTAAAGCAGCGAGCTGATCTGCCGCTGAAGCTCGCGTTTCGACCAGGAACCCCTCAGGCATTCGTTTTCATAAAACGCGCGTTTCCAAGGGTCCTCGAGGCGGATGAGCTCGATCAGGTGAGACCAGGACAAACGCAGGAGCGTAGGGCCATCAAGCGGCGTCGGGAATGCGGTATTAGATTTCGTCACCGCTGGTGACGAAATCTCCGTCCGATCGGTGGGCGCAGGAACTGTGCCGGAGTCCGGACTGGCAGCCGGCCAGCTTTCCGGTAGCCGCGAGACTCGCCGCCCTGGGCACCGTCTCGCCGACGCTGGCCGGCATAGCGGGCGCGGCCTCGGGGATTTCCACTCTTGTGAACTCCGCCACCGGCAGCCGTGACTCATTCTCAGGAGGTGCCGTTCTTGCCTCGGACTATGTGGCGCAGGTCTATGCGCGCCTGCTCGCGCTCCAGGAGTCGCGGCAACCCATCACCGTGGTCACGGGCCTGCGCAGCTATGACAGCATGCTCATCACCTCATTGCGGGCTCGACGAGATGTGCGCACGGCCTATGTGCTAATGGTCAATGCGTTCCTGAAACAGGTGATTCTGGTCGATACACAACCGACCGCGGTCCCGCCACAGGCGAATCAGGCCAACCCAGCCTCCACCGCGGACATCGTGAACACCGGTGTGCAGCGCGCGGTTCAGGTGTTAACCCCGAATTGGGGCTCGTACCTTCCGTGAGCGCCGTTGCCCCTCTAACCGCGTCGACTGCCGATGCGCTGGGCATCGCGTTTTTGCCGTCGAGCACGGCATAGGCATTGCGGGTGTGGATGAAGTGCGGAGCATGAGTTGTCGAGAGGATGTTGAGTGAGGAATTAAGTATGCCGGTGGCGATTGAGCTCACGTTGAAGGATCATGCCTGCCGACTTCATGAAATCCGCAGCCCCCGCCATCGCCAAGGCCCCGATTGGCTTCTTGGGCGGTCCGAACGGACTGATAGGCCAGAGCAATCTCAATCCACCAACAGACGCAACAAGCTTCCTTATGTCGCTTTCGGCCCCAGCGTAAACGCTGCTGTCTACCGTGGAGATAACGAGCACCCCGAGCTTGTTTAAGGTAAACAAGGTTATACAGGCCCCGAATTTCATATCCTTGATTTCGATGGCCCCCGGGTCATTGGGTGCCAGCGTCTTGATCCACCACGATGATGGATTGCGTTCGTCTTCATGAGAGAAAATCCAAATCCGCCAATTACCGGGTGGTACTCTCTTCTCTTCCAGATCTTTGAATGCTCTTCTCTCAGCCGATGTAATTGTTTCAACACGCTCATCCGATTTCTCAACAACCATCGTATACATCGTGATCCACGCGGCGAGAATTCGCTGGGACGTTGGAGTGAGTGTAGTCCACTCTCCTAAAATGAAGGGCAGCAAGATTGGTTTTGCGGTGGTCTGCAGCCTGCTCATCCAGCCGTTGTTACACGGTTCGCAGGCAATTCTGAGCTTCTTCGATCTTATTTTTCCGGGGCTATAAAATTTGCCCTTTATTATCGGGCCGACAAATTCCTGTCCGCCCACGGTCCGAGTTAGGGTCAAACGGTGTCTCTTCCCTTCAGGCCATATGTCTATCGATTCGGGCAGATAGGGATGCATCCATTTAGCAAACAGATGCTCTTTGCTGACCGGGGTCCCCCCGCAAAAAATGCAGCACCGTGGCGGATGTTTCTTGCCGTGGCTTTGACTCACAGCAGCGGAGTTGCGTTGTTCTCGGTAAAATAACGGGCCGCGGGCTGCTGGGTGATTATCTTACGCATCACGTCGGGATTGATTTCCGATTTATCAAACAGCAGCTTGACCAGCCTATCCACGGCCGGAAGATACATTTCGTAACGTTGCTCAGGAGCAATCCCGTCAGGTGCCGGCGCCGGCTCGTAGAGACCAACCGAAAACGATCCGCCGCTCTTCAACAGATCGTCCGGGTAGCGAACGTTCTCAACCTTGTCGAGTTTCTCTACTGTCTCATCGTGCGCCGCAAGCGTGCGGTCATCGTTACGGCGCTTAAATTCCGCCCATGCGCTTCCGAGCGAGTGTCCGTAGCTTTGTCTATAACCGTATTCCCGAATTTGATCGGCAGTATCACGGAGCGAGAGGTTCGCCTTCAGCAACAGTTCCACAGCATGGTGCAGAAGATTGGGAGAGATGAAGACTCCAGCGTGCACGGCAAATCGGCCGCTGACGTAATAGGCGAGACCGTACTCGATTGCATGATGCCAGTAGGACTGCTTGAAGGACTCATCCTCTTGTTCCTTGGAACGTCGCGGAGTTGTTGAATTCGTGATCACTTTTTTTCGTCGGGTCGCTAGTACTTTCGATGTTTGAAGCGGGCTCCCATTTAATGATACCCGTCTTGACATCCATCAGAAATTTAGCCATTTCAAGGTAGGTAGCGTTGTCTGTCCGAAGTTGCTTTGCCTCCCGAGCGGACTCTAAGTTTGGAACTGACACCGACAGATTCGCTTGCTCGCGTTCCACGATCTGTTGGCTGGTCTCGATCAACCTCTTGCGCTGGAATCCCAGAAAGACATCAACCGCCATCGATTGGACCTTCTCCAGTAACGCCGCCGGGAGTTCGTCGCTCATGCGACCTCCAATCGCTTCACCTTCGGGGCAGGTTTCTGGCTGACCTCCCACACATCAAATTGGGCCTGCAGGTTGATCCAGAATTGCACGTCCGGCCCGAACACCGCAGCCAACCGGGCGGCCATATCGGGAGTGACCGAGGCGCTTCCATTGACGATCGCCGACACATGCTTTCGGCTGACACCCAACGCTTCGGCAGCAACAGTAATCGAGACCTCCATGGGATCCAGATACATCGCACTCAAAATCTCCCCCGGGTGCGCCGGTGCAGCCATGGGGTGTTTCACTTCAATGGTAGTCTTCATAGTCCACTCCTACGACGTCCGTTCCTTCGAACGCAAAGGTAACGCGGTAATTTTCGTCCACCCAGACCGCATATCGCCCAGCCTTCTTCGGCGCCAATGGGTGTAGCCGCAGCCCTGGCGCCGACATTTGGCCGGCGTGCGTCGCTGCGTTCAACATGGTGAGAATGAGCTTCAGCCGGTTGAGGTGCTTGGGTTGCACTTTCACCGACTTTCCCGTAGCGAACAGGTCGCCCAGGGGTTTACTGCGGAAGCTCTTGATCATGGAGGGACAGTGTAACCTATGCGGTTACGGAGTGCAACCGATGTGGTTACGCCTGCAGCGGCGCCCAGATCGATGCCCCCGTCGCGGTGGCCGCATCGCAGGCCAACCAAGCCAATCCGGCCTCCACGGCGGCCGTCGTCAACACCGGAGTACAGCAACTGATTAAGACGACAATTAACTTGGCTGGCTCGTTCATTCCGTGATGCGTGTCGTCAAATATCGACATGATGCGGGCTGATACACCATGACACTATCATGACCCTCCTGTGGCGGAACGCCTAAGTCAGGAGGGCCGAACGATGATGGGTCTGCCGGTGCAGATTGCGGTGGGTGATCAGTGGGAGATTTACTCCGAGATTAAGCGAGCGTGGGCGCCTGCCAAGGTTTCGGCGATCGAGGGCGGCGTTGCCGTTTTTCAATACCGAGACTTCCCTGAAGCATGTTCGGTTGAAGTCGCTACCATACCCTTTGCCAAGCGGATGCTGCGGCGGATGACGCAAGCTGGGAACTAGAACGAAAACGCCGGCCCGAAGGCCGGCGCTCTCGTCGCGCCCGAGATAGCTTCCGCTACTCCGGATCCGGCACCCAGGTGAACGAATCCAACGCCACCTGCAACTCGGTGGCCGCCGGTTCCGCCCGGTTGTGCACGAGCGACCCGGCCGTGGCCTCATCGCGCACCTCCTCAACCAGCTCGAGTGCGGCCTCTATGGCCTGCTGCGCCCGCGCGGCCTTCGCCTGCAACTCCGGGGAATCCGGCGGCAGGGGGCCGGACTCCGCTTCAAACGGTGTGACGCCATCATTCATGATTGCATTGACCGTTTGGCGGCCTGCTACAACTTCTCGTATACGTCATGGATGTCGCCCAGCGACTCGCGAAACCGATTGACGATCAGGTTCAGAAGCGCGTGGAGTCGATCGCGGTCAAGCTCCCGTGTGTGCTCCCCCACCATGGAGTAGATCTCCTCGATGCCCTCGAGCGCCTTGAGGGCCATCGAGGCGTCGAGGTAACTGCTTTCCAACTGGTCAATGAGACTCACGTGATCCTTCTCCCACTCGGTAAGCGTGCTCATCGGTAACCCTCCGCACTGGCGATGACCTTGATCGCTTTCCAGATGAGCCAGCACAGCGCCGGGCCGATGACGCCTGCCGCGGTGATGGCCAACAAGAGAATGGCGGTGCTCATGATTGCGCCCTTCCTGCGATCCGCGCCCAAGCGCGAATCAGGGCCGCCGGCTCGCGTACCAGAAACAAGGGCTGCTCGACCCAGGCGATGCACTCGGGGCCGCTCCAGCCCACCTGGAAGAGCTTGAGCGCGTCGTCCTCACCGGTGCCGTCCTCGATCAGTTCCGCGGCGCTGACGCAGTTGTAGATGCGTGCCGCTGCGGATTCGGCCGTGGTGCCGAATTCGAGCGCGGCGATTGCCCCTGCGATTTTGCGGACCGCACCTTCTCGGGAGCCGGCCTCGACGTACACGGTTTTTTCAGGGTCGCGCCAGCTCTCTTGGCCGACAAATGCGCGGTAGAGGCGAGTGAGATCGATTTCGACGTTGGACGGGCGGGAAGCGATAGCGCGGGTGGTTACGCGCGGTAAGCTCGTGACGGCCATGACGTTGTTCTCCTGGAACACGTTGTGGTGAGCCATCGCCGCGGTGTCTGCCGCGGACGATGGCGCTCGTGCGCCGTGAGAACAACAATGAGATTTGGGGATTCAGTCCCGGAAGTGGATACAAACGCGGATACAGCCGCATTTTCGAACCACTGGATTGATTGGTCGGGACGCCGAGATTTGAACTCGGGACCCCTTGCACCCCATGCAAGTGCGCTACCAGGCTGCGCCACGTCCCGCCGACCTTGAACCGCGAATTATACGCTAGCGGCGCAAAACCTTCAGCAGCTCCTCGAGCTCGAGGCGCACCTGTTTTACGATCTGCTGGCTCTGGCTCACGTCCACCCGGGCCTCCTCGCCTCCGAGCTTCTGGCGCGCGCCGCCGATGGTGAAGCCCTGCTCGTACAGCAGGCTGCGGATCTGGCGAATGACGATGACGTCCTGGCGTTGGTAGTACCGGCGGTTGCCGCGGCGCTTCACGGGCTTGAGCTGGGGAAACTCCTGCTCCCAGTAGCGCAAGACGTGGGGTTTAACGCCGCACAGGTCGCTGACTTCACCTATCGTGAAGTAGCGTTTACCGGGAATCGCCGGTAACTGGGCGTTATTCTTTGGCTCCAACATAGGCTTCGACCCGTGCTTTCAGCTTCTGACCGGGGCGGAATGTGACCACGCGACGGGCGCTGATGGGGATCTCTTCGCCTGTCTTGGGATTTCGCCCGGGACGCTGGTTTTTGTCTCGCAGATCGAAATTTCCAAAGCCGGATAGCTTGACCTGCTCCCCATTCGACAGTGCGGCCCGGACTTCCTCGAAGAACAGATCCACGAGCTCGCGCGCTTCGCGCTTATTGAGCCCGAGCTGATTGAACAGCGCTTCCGCCATCTCCGCCTTGGTCAGGGCCATCTCGTTATTCTCGTATCTTAGCGTTCAAGCTCGTACGCAAATCCGTGACGACGGAGGCGATCGCCTGCTCCACGTCATCATCGGTTAGGGTGCGAGAAATGTCTTGAAAAATCAAGCCCAAAGCGACGCTTTTTCTACCCGCTTCTACCCCCGGACCGCGGTATACGTCGAATATTCTCAATTCGCACAAAAGGCTGGACGCACTCAAGCGTACACGCTCGGCAAGGGCACTGAAAGCGACGGTTTCGTCCACCACCACGGCCAGGTCCCGGCGGACCTGCGGAAAGCGCGAGATCTCTTCGTATTGGGGCTTTTCGACGCTCAATGCGTCCATTTCCAGCTCAAACAGCACCGGCGTGTCAGTGAAGTCGAGGTCCTTCACCAGCGAGGGATGCAACTCTCCGAGCCAACCGACCTCGCGACCCTGCAGGAGGATCCGGGCGCAGCGCCCGGGGTGCAGGCAGGCCGGCGCGGCGACCGGCGCTTCGAAAACGAACGAATGGCTTCGGCCGGTGGCGGCGAACAGGGCCTCGAGATCGGCCTTGACGTCGTAGAAATCGACCGGTACCCGAGGGTTACCCCACTGTTCAGGCAGGCGCACTCCCGTCGCAACACCCGCCAATGAATCGATCTCGCGCAGGGCGCCGTCGGCAACCATGAACTTCGCTCCGTGCTCGAACAGTCGGACGCGGTCCTGTTGACGGCGTTGGTTTTCCCCTGCGGCACGAAGCAGTCCCGGCCACAGCGACACGCGCATGACCGCCAGATCGCTGGCGATGGGGTTGGCCAGCGGCAGGCCGTCGACGTTCGGAAACAACTTCTTCTGCAACGGCGGATCGACAAACGCGAAGGTGATGGCTTCCTCGTACCCGCGCATGGCGAGCGCCTCGACGATCACGTGCTCTTCGGCCCGCTCCTCGGGAGCGGCGCGGAAAGCCTGCGGACCGATGGCATCGGCCTCCGGTATGGCTTGATAGCCGATGATTCGAGCCACTTCCTCGATGAGGTCGGCTTCGATTGCGATATCGAACCGGTGTGGCGGTGGAGTGACGAGCCAGCCGTCGGAGCTGGCAGCGACCTTCATTTGCAGACCTGACAACGTGGCCGCGATGCGATCGTCCGCGAACCCGACGCCCAGGAGTCGCTCCAACCGCGCCCGTCGCAGCGGCACGGCTTTGCGCACCGGCTGTTGGTCTGCTGATTGGGTGACACTGACTTGACTGGCCGTACCGCCCGCAATGGAGCGCAGCAGGCTGAGCGCTTTGTCCATCGCGCGTTGCTGCAGTGTGGGATCAACGCCCCGCTCGTAGCGTTGGCTGGCGTCAGTTACGAGGCCCCAGCGACGACTGCGGCCTGCGATCGCGGATGGTGAGAACCAGGCGACTTCAAAGAAGACATCGACGGTCTCGGGACTGACCGCAGTCCGCTGGCCGCCCATGATTCCGGCGACGCCTACGGGGCCTTCGGCGTCGGTGATTAGGAGGACGTCGGGTCGAGCTTCGACGGTCTTGCCGTCCAGCAGGGTGATAGATTCACCGGCATGGGCCGTCCGCACGCGAATGTCGCCCTTCAACTTGGCCAGGTCGTAGGCGTGCATGGGCTGACCCAGCTCGAGCATGACGTACTGGGTTACATCGACGACAGGGCTGATGGAGCGAACGCCGGCGCGGCGTAGGCGCTCGCGGAGCCAGACCGGTGTGGAAGCGTGGTTGTTGACGCCGCGAATCACGCAGCCGACAAATGTCGGGCATGCAGCAGGCGCGTCGAGGTGCACTACGACCGATGTGCGTGATGAAGTGCTGGCCGATTCGGCGCCGCCGCGCGCGGCTTCACCAGGAGACGACGACGCGGTCAGGGGGACGGCTGGGGAGGTGCCTTTGAGTCCTTTTCCGGTCAGTGCGGCCACTTCGCGCGCAATGCCGAGTATCGACATTGCATCGCCCCGATTCGGGGTGACGGCCAGATCGAGAATAGAATCATCCAGCGCAAGGTATTCGCGCAACGGCTGACCCACCGGCGCATCGCCGGGGAGCTCGATGATGCCGCTGGAGGCATCAGCCAACCCCAACTCCTTCGCGGAGGCCAGCATTCCCTGCGAGTCGACGCCGCGCAGCTTCGCGGCCTTGATGTTGAGATTGCCGGGCAACTTGGCGCCAACCGTGGCCAACGCGCTCTTGAGCCCTGCCCGGGCGTTCGCGGCGCCGCAGACGATCTGCACAGTTTCGCCGGTTCCGATCGAGACCTTGCACACCTGGAGCTTGTCAGCCTGGGGATGGCGCTCGGCGGATAGGATCTCAGCCACGACGACGCCGCTGAAATCGGGCGCCGCCGGCTCCAGGCCATCGAGCTCGAAGCCGGCCATGGTCAACCGCGATCCGAGCTCCGCGGCATCGCACGGAATGTCGACCCAGTCCGCCAGCCAGGAAAGAGGAACCTTCATAACTTTAGAACGTCCGGAATTGCCGCAGGAAGCGCAGGTCGTTCTCGAACGCCAGGCGCAGGTCGTTGATCCCATAACGCAACATGGCCAACCGATCGATGCCCATGCCGAAGGCATACCCGGTGTAACGCTCCGGGYCGACCCCACTGGCCTTCAACACCGCCGGGTGCACCATTCCGCAGCCGGAAATCTCCAGCCATCCGGTGTTCTTGCACGTGCGGCAGCCCCTGCCCTCGCAGAACACACAGGACATGTCCACCTCGGCCGACGGCTCGGTGAACGGGAAATACGAAGGACGCAGGCGCATTGCCAGGTCCTTCTCGAAGAAGGCCTGCAGGAAGCCGTGCAACGCGGCTTTCATGTTCGCGAAACTGACACCCTCACCCACGACCAACCCTTCCAGCTGGTGGAACATGGGTGAATGCGTCATATCATGATCGCTGCGATAGACCCGTCCGGGCGCGATGATCGCGAGCGGCGCGCCCCTGGCCAACATCGCGCGAACCTGTACCGGTGAGGTGTGGGTACGCAGCAGCCGGCCGTCGGCGAAATAGAACGTGTCATGCATCGCCCGCGCCGGATGATCGGGCGGGATGTTGAGTGCTTCGAAGTTGTGGAAGTCGTCTTCGACTTCGGGTCCGGTGGCCACCTCGAAACCGGCACGCCGGAACAGCTTCTCGATGCGCAGCCGCGCCTTGGTGACGGGATGCAAGCCACCCCGCTCCTCGCCGCGTCCGGGCAACGTAACATCGATGCGGCCGGCGGCGAGCTGGCTGTCGATCGCAGCCTTCTCGAGGGCCACGCGACGCTCGTCGAGCGCCGTTTGCAAGGCCTGCTTCGCTTCGTTGATCTTGGCGCCGGCCTCGCGCCGCTCGGCCGCCGGCAACGCACCGAGCGCCTTCAACTGCTCGGTGAGCGTGCCCCTCTTGCCGAGCCAACGGACTCGAACCTCGTCGAGCGCCGCGAGGTCACCGACGCCGGTGACCTCATTCAGCGCCTGTCTCTTATACACATCTAGATGTGTATAAGAGACAGGCCTTCAACTGCTCGGTGAGCGTGCCCCTCTTGCCGAGCCAACGGACTCGAACCTCGTCGAGCGCCGCGAGGTCACCGACGCCGGTGACCTCATTCAGCGCCTCGCTGATGAGGGAGCTCAGGTCCGACATGACCCGAACCTCCTGTCAGGCGATCCCGAGAGCGGCTTTTGCCTGGGCCGCGATGGCCCCAAACGCGGCGGCGTCGTGAATGGCCAGATCGGCGAGCATCTTGCGGTCGATTTCAACTTCCGCCTTCAGCAGGCCGTTGATCAGGCGGCTGTAGGACAGGCCATGCAGGCGGGCCGCCGCGTTGATACGCGCGATCCACAGGGCGCGGAACTCGCGCTTCTTCTGCCGGCGGTCACGATAGGCATACTGACCTGCCTTGATGACAGCCTGCTTGGCGGCACGAAAGACTTTGCGCCGGGCGTTGTAGTAGCCCTTGGCCTTACCGAGAATTTTCTTGTGACGGCGACCGGCCATCACACCACGCTTAACTCTTGCCATGATGTCCCCTTATTTGTGATTCGGAAGAAGTGCGGTTACACGCCCGAGATCACTTTCGTGGACGAGGCTCGAGCCGCCGGAACGCGCATGGCGTTTGACCTTACGGTCCTTGTGACCGAGGTTGTGGCGACGCTTGGAATTGTAGTGCTTGAAGCTTTTGGCCGTCTTGCGGAAACGCTTCGAAGCCCCACTGTTGGTTTTCAACTTGGGCACGTTCAATCAACTCCTGTGGCTACCGTTCGCAGGCCCGCTCATCGCAGACCGCTCCCGGGCGAACAGCGTCAGGCCACCGCGGCCTGTTTCGCTGTTACTTCTTTTTTGGTGCAAACACCATGACCATCTGCTTGCCTTCCATCAGGGGGTGCTGTTCCACCACGCTGTGCGCGGCGAGATCCTGAGAAACCCTCTCCAGAAGACGGCGGCCGATATCCTGGTGCACCATCTCGCGGCCGCGGAACCGTAAGGTCACCTTGGCCTTGTCACCCTCGGTCAGGAAGCGGATGAGATTACGCACCTTGATCTGGTAATCACCCTCTCCCGTACCGGGACGAAACTTCACTTCCTTGACTTGAATCTGCTTCTGCTTGCGCTTGGCAGAGTGGGCTTTCTTGTTCGCTTCGAACAGGAACTTCCCGTAATCCATGATGCGCACGACCGGCGGTTCCGCCGTCGGCGATACTTCAACCAAATCCAACTCGGCCGACTTGGCCATGTCCAGGGCTTCAAACCGAGTCATGACACCGGCCTGCGATCCGTCTGCGGCGATCACTCGCACCTGGGGCGATGTGATGTCGTCGTTGCGCCGAACGCGCTTACTTGCACTAGCGATGCGTTATCCCTCCAACGTCTGGCGCCCGCGGCTGTCGAGCTCGATGCGAAGTCGTTCCGCGAACGTCTCCGGGGACATCGTGCCCAGATCCTTGCCGCTTCGTGTGCGCACTGAAAGTAGGTTTGTGGCCACTTCCTTGTCGCCTGCGACCAATAGGTACGGCACACGCTGTAACGTGTGCTCGCGAATCTTAAAGCCGACTTTCTCGTTTCGCAAGTCAAACGCAACCCGAAAGCCCTGATTTTTCAGGGATTCCGTCACGCGGCGGACATAATCGTCCTGGCGGTCGGTGATGGTCATCAGCACGGCCTGAGTCGGGGCGAGCCAGGCGGGCAACCGGCCGGAATGGTGCTCGAGCAGAATGGCGAAGAAGCGCTCGAGGGAGCCGAAGATCGCCCGGTGCAGCATGACCGGGGTGGCCTTGGCGCTATGTTCATCAATGAAATACGCGCCCAACCTGCCGGGCATGTTCAAGTCGACCTGCAGGGTGCCGCACTGCCAATCCCGACCGATGGCATCGCGCAGGACGAACTCGAGCTTTGGGCCGTAAAAAGCGCCCTCGCCCGGGTTCAGGGTGTACTCGATGCCGGCGGCCTGGGTGGCGGCCACGAGCGCCTTCTCGGCCGTGTCCCAGATCTCGTCCGAGCCGACCCGCTTCGGCGGCCGGTCCGCGAACTTGATGCGCAGGTCATCGAAACCGAAATCCCGGTAGATATCGAGGATCAGCCGGGTGATGGCGGCGGCTTCCTCGGTAATCTGTTCCTGGGTGATGAAGACGTGTGCGTCGTCCTGGGTGAAGGCCCGAACGCGCATCAGACCGTGGAGAGAACCGGACGGCTCGTAACGATGGACCTTGCCGAACTCGCAGAAGCGCACCGGCAGCTCGCGGTAGCTGCGCAAACCGTGCTTGAAAATCTGCACGTGCCCGGGGCAGTTCATGGGCTTGATGCAGTAGGTGCGCTCATCCGGGGTCTGGGTGAGAAACATGTTCTCACCGAAGGTCTCCAGGTGACCGGACTGGGCCCAGAGGCTCGAGTCCATCAGCTCCGGCGCGTTGACTTCCTCGTAGCCGGCTGCGCGCTGACGCTCGCGCATGTACGAGATCAGCGTCTGGAAGACCTGCCATCCCTTCGGATGCCAGAAGACGGCGCCCGGCGCCTCCTCCTGCAGGTGGAACAGATCCAACTCTTTGCCGATGCGGCGATGGTCGCGCTTTTCGGCTTCTTCGAGGCGATGCAGATACTCGTCGAGCTGCTTCTTGTCAGCCCACGCGGTGCCGTAGATCCGCTGCAACATCTCGTTGTGCTCGCTACCGCGCCAGTACGCGCCCGCGACGCTCGTCAGCTTGAACGCCTTCAACTTGCCGGTGGAGGGCACGTGCGGACCGCGACAGAGGTCGACCCAGTCGCCCTGCCCGTACAGGCTGATCTCGTCCTTGTCCGGGATGCTGGCGATGATCTCGGCTTTGTAGATTTCGCCCTGGTGTTTGAAAAACCTCACGGCTTCATCGCGAGTCAACACGCGGCGGCTCACTTTCTGATCGGCCTTGGCCAGCTCGATCATCTTCGCTTCGATCGCCGCGAGATCCTCCGTGGTGAAGGGTCGCTTGTACGAGAAGTCGTAGTAGAAGCCATCCTGGATGACCGGTCCGATCGTGACCTGGGCTTCCGGGAACAACTGCTTCACGGCCTGCGCCAGCAGATGCGCGGTCGAATGGCGAATGACCTCGAGGCCGTCCGGATCCTTTTCCGTGACTATGGCCAGCTCGACGTCCTGCGAGATCAGGTGCGAGGTGTCGACGAGCTTTCCGTTTACGCGCCCGGCGAGCGCCGCTTTACGCAGCCCCGCGCCAATGTCACCGGCGACTTCGTCAACCGTTACGGGTTTATCGAAACGGCGTTGACTGCCATCCGGCAGGGTCACGACAGGCATGGGGAGATCAGGACCGTGAATAGGGCCGCGAACGATACAAGAGCGTGCTGGGGGGTGCAAGGAAGCCCAGCCCGGCACGATTCCTGCGAAACTGGACCCTATGAATGGTCGAGTCCAAGTCTCTGGAAACCCCCGGGTCGCCCTGTTCACGACCGTGATCGTGGTGGCGGTGCTGAAACTCGCGCAGGAGGTGTTCATCCCCCTGGCGCTCGCCATTCTGTGCACGTTCCTGCTGGCGCCCCTGGTGCTGCTGCTGACCCGGTTTCGCATCAACCGGGTGATCGCGGTCATCTTGTCGCTGGGAATGGGATTGGCCCTCATGGGAGGGCTCGGCACCTTGCTTTTCAACCAGTTCGCCGATCTTGCTCGCGAGCTTCCCAACTACCAGCAGCAACTGCGCGCCAATTTGAAGCAGTGGGGTGGCCTGTTGCAGGGAGGCGTGTCTGAAACGACAGCGGCTTTTGACCAGCTCACGAAGGAAATCGACCGGGTCGCGCCGTCCGAACCCAAACCGCGCGGTGTCTCCAAGGTGCAGTTGGTCGATCCACCCGAGACGGCGCTGGAACGGGTGCGAGACGTCGTCGGACCGATCATTCGGCCCGTCGGAACGACGCTCGCGGTGATTGTGCTCGTCGCGTTCATGCTGCTACGCCTGCCGGACCTGCGCGACCGGGTTTTGAGGCTGCTGGGATCGCGGTATCTGCACCTGACGACCGAGGCACTAAATGATGCTGCGGGAAGGGTTAGCCGCTATTTGTTAATGCAGATTGTGATCAATGGCTGGACCGGACTCGCAGTCGCGGCCGGCCTCTGGGCACTGCATGTGCCCAACGCGGTGCTTTGGGGCGCGCTGACTTTGGTGTTGCGCTTCATTCCTTATGTCGGCGTCTGGATGGCCGCGGCCATACCCCTCGCGTTGTCATTCGCGGTGTTCGACGACTGGACTCGTCCGTTGGCGGTGTTCGGCTTGTTCGCGGTGTTGGAGCTCTTCGACTGGTCCGTGCTGGAGCCGTGGCTCTATGGCACCCACACAGGCGTATCGCCGGTGGCACTTCTCCTAGCTGCCGGCTTCTGGACCTGGCTGTGGGGATTCGCAGGGTTGTTCCTGGCCGTGCCCATGACGGTGTGCGCTGTGGTGATGGGGAAATACATCCCACAACTGAAATTCCTGCAGGTCCTTCTGGGCGATGAGCCTGTGCTCGAACCATTCGAGCGGCTGTACCAACGATTGCTGTCCAGCAACCGCGACGAAGCCGACGCTGTGTTGGAAGCGGCGCTGCGCGAGAGCTCGATTACTGATGTTTGCGACGAGGTGATCGTGCCGGCGGTTCTGAGAGCGGAGGAGGACCATGGTCGCGGGACTCTTTCGGATGCGAAGCGGCAGCTCATACTCGAACATGTAAACGAATGGGTGGATGAGCGGCTGGAGATGATGGCGCCGGCGAGGTTTCAGATCGCCAACCAGGCAGACATCGAGGGCTCGCAGGCGATCCTTTGCGTTCCTGCCTCGGATCGGGCGGATGAGATCATCGCCAAGCTGCTCGAGGCGTCTCTGGTTGAGCAGAAGGTCTGTGCGAAGATTATCGGTCCGCGCGACGCCATTCAGATGACGTGCGAGGGCTTTGCTCCGCGAGCGGTGGTCATTTCAGCGTTGCCCCCGGAAGCAGTGACTGCCGCCCGTGCCGTGTGCAAGCGCATGCGGAAGGGCGACAGCGATGTGACGATTATCGTGGGACTTTGGTGCGCTGCTGGGGATTTGGATCGGGCGCGGCAGAGGCTTGCGGCCGCGGGGGCTACCCGGACGGTGAGCAGCTTTGCGGAGTGCTTCGCCCTTCTGGAAGCTCGTCCGACCGAGGAGGCCGTGATGCCGGGTCCAGCGCTACCGGCGATGGCTGTTCCGCAGGCATGAGCTAAGCGCATGAAACGGGACACAATTTATGGTAGTCGCGAGTGGGATCGAACCACCGACCACCTCCATGTCAAGGAGGTGCTCTACCACTGAGCTACGCGACTACGAAGTACCGGCGAACAGGGCCGCGAACGATACAAGAGGTGCTCGGGCGAATCAAGCCAACCGGTTGCGTTTGCCCTTCTGATTCAGGGCCTTAGGGCTTTGAGCGCGACTCTCCCCAGGACCCCCGCCGGCGCGTCATGCTCGTGCTCTCGCTCGAGTCATGGAATGGCGGCCGGACGTCATCGGGTGAAGCATCACCCCGTTGCCTTCTTCGGAAAGCCTAGCTCCAACTGTTTGAGGCGCTCGATCTCATCGCGCAGGCGCGCGGCCTGCTCGAACTCGAGATTGCGAGCCCGCTTGTACATCTCGGCTTCGAGCTTCTTGATCTGCCGCACTATGGTTTCCGGACGCAGGTCCGCGGGGGCTGCAACCTCGCCCTTTTTCTTACGGCCGGCCGGCGCCGGCGCGGACGCCCTCGCCCCTTCCATGATGTCCGCTACGGACTTGCTGATTCCGCGCGGCGTGATCCCATGGTCCTTGTTGAACTGGATCTGCCGTTCCCGGCGGCGGGCGGTTTCGTCGAGCGCCCGCTGCATCGAGCCGGTGATTTTATCGGCGTACAGGATGGCCCTGCCGTTGATGTGACGTGCCGCCCGCCCGATCGTCTGAATGAGTGAATTGTCCGAACGCAGGAAACCCTCCTTGTCCGCATCGAGGATGGCCACGAGGGATACCTCGGGCATGTCCAGGCCTTCGCGCAGCAGGTTGATTCCCACCAGCACATCGAACTTGCCGAGCCGCAGATCACGGATGATTTCGGTCCGTTCCACGGTTTCGATGTCGGCATGCAGGTAACGCACGCGCACGTTGTGCTCGTGAAGGTATTCGGTCAGATCCTCGGCCATGCGCTTGGTCAGCGTTGTAATCAACACGCGCTCGTTCAATTCGACCCGCTTGTTGATTTCTGACAGGACATCGTCGACCTGGGTACCGACTGGCCTGATCTCCACCTCGGGGTCCACGAGGCCGGTCGGGCGCACCAACTGCTCCACGACCTGGCCGGTGTGCTCGGATTCGTAGCTGCCTGGCGTCGCCGATACGAAGATCATCTGGGGAGCGAGCCGCTCCCACTCTTCAAACTTCAACGGGCGGTTGTCGAGCGCCGAGGGCAGACGGAAGCCGTACTCGACCAGAACTTCCTTGCGCGAACGGTCGCCGCGATACATTGCGCCCAGTTGAGGGATGGTCTGGTGGCTTTCATCGATGACCAGGAGCGCGTTCTTCGGCAGATAGTCGAATAAGCACGGCGGCGGATCGCCGGGCTCGCGACCTGAAAGATATCGCGAGTAGTTTTCGATGCCGGCGCAGTAGCCGACTTCCTTCATCATTTCCATGTCGAACATCGTGCGTTGTTCGAGCCTTTGCGCCTCGAGCAGCTTGCCGGTGTCGCGCAGCTCCTTGAGCCGCACGCGCAAGTCCTCGCGCACCTGATCCACCGCGCCAATCAAGCGCTCCCGCGGGGTTACGTAATGTGTGCCAGGGTAGACGGTGAAGCGCGGGACCTTGCGTGAGATCTGGCCTGTCAGCGGGTCAAATAGAGAGATGGAATCAATCTGGTCGTCGAACAGCTCGACTCTCACAGCCTCACGCTCTGACTCCGCGGGGAAGATATCGATAACATCGCCGCGCACTCGATATGTGCCTTGAGTGAGGTCCAGCTCATTGCGCGTGTACTGCATATCCGCGAGCCGCCGCAGCAGACGCCGCTGATCTGTTTTGTCGCCGCGTACGAGGTGCAGGATCATCGCCAGATACGCCTTGGGGTCTCCCAGCCCGTAGATGGATGACACAGTGGCGACGATTATGGAGTCGGGACGCTCGAGGAGCGCCTTGGTCGCAGACAAGCGCATCTGCTCGATGTGCTCGTTCACCGAGGAGTCTTTTTCTATGTACGTGTCCGACGAGGGAACGTAGGCCTCGGGCTGGTAATAGTCGTAGTACGAGACGAAGTATTCGACTGAGTTGTGCGGGAAGAATTCGCGGAACTCGCCGTAGAGCTGGGCTGCGAGGGTTTTATTGTGCGCCAGGACCATGGTTGGGCGCTGGACGCGTTGGATTACGTTCGCGATGGAGTACGTGTTGTGGACAAACGCCCCACCCCGCCCTGAGAGGAACGTCTCGGGGCCCGGGACCGAGAGGTCGTATACATAAGGATGAGTGTAGTTGATGGGGGTGACGGCTTGGACGCGAGACCAACGAACTGCGCACAGCGACTCGAGGTCGCGCCAGCGAAGCCACCAGGAGAAATCGCTGACCGCGGTACTGCGATAGACCTCGGCAAGCGCGGCCAGAATCTTCCGCAACATCAACCGCGCCGGCTTTCTCGTACCCTTTTCAATCATGCTGATCATGGGCCGCGAACAGCCGGCCAGCGCGGCCAGGCGCCTTCGCGTGAGACCAACACCGAGGCGTAGCACAGTCAGATCGCCCGGATCAATTGGCACGACGTCAACGTTTGTGTCCGCCCTACTTTCTAAAAGTTTCTGCAGACGTGTGAGTTTTTCGGGATGGTCGAATCCGATGTGCTCGGCGTAGAGACGCACGTCCGCGTGACCAGAGATTACAACACTGGTGTAATGAGAGCCCTGGTGAGATGAATTCGTGGCACGCTTCCAGACTCGCCGCAGACGCGCGTGGATTCCGAAACGTTTGAGCGCGTAGGCCAGTTCGGATGCCAAATCGTCGCTAGCGGTTGTCGCAATGACTTCTCCGCACGAACCGACAGTCCCATCTCCATCGAAATAAGCGCGAAGCAGAACGGCGAGCGAGTGATTGGAGAGCCGCGGCCAAAACTCGGGAAGCCTCTTGGTTCGTGCGCGCTTTCCGCACAGACCCGACAGCAGCGCGGTCAAGGCAAGCGAACCCACTGCGTAGTCCGTTGAGGATCGCTCCCGGAACGGGATTCCCAGCTGTTGTAGCGAGCTCTCTATCTTCGATCGGATCACCGGATGCCGGTTGGCCAGGCTAAAATAGTTGTGCTGCGCATTGCCTGCGGCGATGTAGTAACCGAACAAGGACAGTACCGAGTCGGACAATTTCATGCGGACACCGCGTCCCCGAGCTCCGCTTTCAAGAGCGTAGAGCTTGTAACCGGGGTTATTTCCCGCATCACTCATCGCTGCCACGAAGCCATCGGTTCCCGACGCAACTACGTAGTCGATGATCGGCGCCTCGGCAAACACCGACAGGTTTGTATGGGCCAGATACGGGAGGATGTCGATGGAATCCAGGTTCTCGTGCAGATCCGTGACGATATCCGGGACCGGCAGAAAATCAGTGGGTTGCGCCTCTTCGCTTTTGATGAGTGTCGGTTTACCGCCTCGCAGGACCCAGAAATTGTGGTCGCCAGTGACATCAATCTCGCGACCGCACCTCGTCGAAAGGCGATACATTTGCGGCGGCGCGCGATGACGGAGGAAAGCGGCGACAGGATACCAAGCCGTTGTGCCCCGCTGGGGATCGTAGGCGGGCGTGAGAAACTCGCGGTGCACGATCGAGTGACTCTCGGTCTCGGGTTCGCCGCCATCGGTCGGGCCGTGCGACTCCATGAGAGCGTCGATGAAAGGTCCGGCCTCGACCATGCGGGTGACAATGTCACCCCCTCTCGATTCCGCCAGCAGAAGGGGCTCTTCGTAACCGACGCTCTTGCCCGATCCGGTGACCCCCAGCAGCGTCTGGTGAGCCAACCCATCGTTGAGGCCCTCCACGAGCTTCTCGATGGCCTGCGGCTGATCACCGGACGGCGCGAATTTGGCTTCGAGTTTGAAAGGCGTGCGTTCCATTTCGTTCCAATAATGGGTCACGGGCTGCGACGCTCTCGAGAGGCAGCGCGAGATTGGTGAGCAAGGGTGTGATCCCGTAATATAGCCGGGCCGCCCGAATTAAAGCGCGCCCTACAGGAAATCCCTCGTGACTCTATCCGTTGCACGACGCGTTCAGCGCGTCAAGCCCTCGCCCACGCTGGCCGTAACAGCTCGCGCCGCCAAATTGAAGGCGGAAGGCAAGGACGTGATCGGACTCGGCGCCGGTGAGCCCGACTTCGATACCCCCGCGCACATCCAGCAGGCCGCGATTGACGCCATCCAGAACGGGTTTACGCGCTACACGAACGTGGACGGCATCAATGAGCTAAAAGACGCGATCGCCGCCAAGTTCGAGCGTGACAACGGTATCAAGTACGACCGATCGCAGATTCTCGTGTCATCGGGCGCCAAGCAAACGATCTACAACCTTTGCATGGCGGTCCTCGACCCTGGCGACGAAGCCGTCATTCCGGCGCCTTATTGGGTGTCCTATCCCGATATGGTGATGCTCGCCGACGGACTTCCTGTCATGCCGTTCGCGGGGTACACGCAAGGCTACAAAATCACCCCTCGACAACTCGCGGCAGCCATCACGCCGAAGACGCGGCTGGTGTTGCTCAATAGCCCCTGCAACCCAACAGGTGCGGCTTACACGCGCGCCGAGCTGCGCGCCCTGGGCGATGTACTGCTCGAATTTCCGCGCGTAATCATCGGTACGGACGACATGTACGAGAAGATCTACTGGTCTTCCGAGCCGTTCTGCAGCCTGCTGACCGCCGTGCCGGAATTGTACAACCGCACAATCACGATCAATGGCGTGTCGAAGGCATACGCGATGACGGGGTGGCGTATCGGCTACTGCGGCGGTCCCAAGGAAATCATCACGGCGATGTCGACGATTCAGGGACAGTCAACGTCGAATGCCTCGAGCATCTCGCAACGCGCCGCTGTCGCCGCTTTGAACGGGGACCAGGAATGCGTCGCGAAGATGAATGAGGCGTTCAAGCAACGTCACGACTATGTCGTGCATGCCCTGAACTCTTTGCCGGGCATCAGCTGCCTGCCGGGCGCCGGGACGTTCTACGCCTTTGCGGAATGCTCACGCGCCATCGCTGGGCTGGGATGCCGTGACGACAACGAGTTCGCTGAGCTGCTGCTCACCGAGGGCGGCGTCGCCGTGGTGCCGGGTTCCGGATTCGGCGCACCAGGCCACATCCGCATCTCCTTCGCCACCAGCATGCAGATCCTGGAGAAGGCCATAGAACGGATGGGACGGGTTCTGGAGGTCGGACGACCGGTGGCCCAGACGGCCTGAGGCCAAGCGGCACCCGGGGGCCGGGGACATTTCGGTCGCGGCACGCCTCAGGTGCCTTGACTATCCCGGCCCCGTTCTAGAGAATTCGCCGCCCTAGCGAATCCTTACCGTGTTCCCTGGTAGCTCAGCGGTAGAGCGTCGGACTGTTAATCCGTTGGTCGTTGGTTCGATTCCAACCCAGGGAGCCAATCAAATCAGTGGCTTACGGCCTTTTTCGCAGTGCCCGCTTGGGCCGCTGCAACGGTTGCGCAACCCGTCAGCTATGATGGGCACCTGGAGGCAGGTTTTCGTGAGATTCGTAGGCACCCGACATCCCCCGCAGATCGAACGCCGCGCGAACGGCGCGGCGTTGGCTGATGGCGCTCGATTCAGCGAATCCCTTTCTCACTGGGTGCCTTCCACCTTCATCCCCAAGGGCGTATACCGCTTCAAGTCTCACCAGGACGCAAACAAACACCAACAGGACTGCCTGGCCCGCGGGATGGGGCTGCTGGCGGCAAAGCGAAGTCGTGAGCGAATCGACGAGTCGACCGGCGACACTTGAGGATCTGAAGACACTGCTGTCTTCATTGAATTCACACGGCGTCGACTACCTGTTGATTGGCGGATATGCCCTTGCCGCTCATGGCTACCAGCGTGCGACCACAGACATAGATATTGTGTTCCCTGCTAACGAAGCAACCGGTCACCGGGTCAAAGCAGCTCTGATGATCCTGCCGGATCAGGCTGCACGCGACATTGAACCTCAATGGTTCGAGGAAGGTGACAACATTCGTGTTGCCGATGCCTTTGTGGTCGACATCATGCTCAACGCCAACGGACTAACTTACGACACTCTACGCCAATACAGCGAAACGCTGGACCTCGACGGGATCCCGGTTCGGACCGTGAGCTTGGAAGGACTGCTGCTCACCAAGCAAACCATGCGTGACAAGGACATTGCAGACCGGCTCGTCCTAGAACGCGCCCTCGCTTTTCTCAAGCGTCACGGCGAAGGCGAAACACCTCAGCGGGAGTAGCGTCGGACTTTCAATGTGTTGGTATGGGGAAATACGCAGGCGCCCTGCTTTCACCTCACGATGGATATCCCAGAGGGTACGCCGCCTGGTTGGTAGCCGGCGTCACGGATATGCGCCGGGGGTATGGACTGATTTGAGTGCATGATTTTCGCGTGCTGCGAACTGACCTACTATAGGTAGTAGGTACAGAGCGTGTTGGTATATTTATTTTCCAACGTCCCGTGCGTGCCTTGGCACTGCGCGTGTAACTGGCGCGTGCGCGATACTCACGACTTACCCGACGATGTGCCCGGCCTCAAGCGCCTGGCGCGCCAAAAAGCCACGCCGACGCTCGGGCCGGCGCGCCTTGCCAGCGCATCTGCCGCGCGAGACGGTGGTGCATACTCACCCGGCGGTGGCGAAGGGTTGCCAGTGTCCTGACTGCGGCGGCCGGCTTCGCTACCTGGCCAAAGATCAGGCGGAGATGCTCGAGTTCGTGCCCGGCTACTTCAAAGTCATCTGCCACGTGCGCGAGAAGCACTCCCGTGTGCGCTGCGCGCGGATCGTGCAGGCCGGAGCACCTTCGCGCCCGATCCAGCGCGGACTGCCGGGACCGGCCCTGCTGCAATAAATATTGCCTGCATCAACCTTTGTATCGTCAGAGCCAGTTATAAGGCTTTGCCGGCGTGCCGCTGCGAGGCGATGGACCCTTCGGACGATCCCGCAAGGAACAAGGCCGCACTGGCACAGGCCTCCATGCTGACGGAGCTGGCTCGATGACATGAGCCATCCCGATGGGATCTCGATCGCAGACACCAGATCCCGATCTCGTACATGCAAGTCAGCTGCAGCAGCCGGCCGCTGGGTCCCGGGGCACTCACACACGTTTCACCTGACAGCCGCTTCCAGATCGGTCGCCAGGGCTCGGCGCCACCGCCACCAGCCCGCACTCACCAAGGCGGCAATTTCGAACCAACCCAGAGGGCCCCCGCCCGACTTACCGGGCGCACCGGCATCTGACCCACCGGACGTACCAGAACCAGATGATCCACCGCCTGTCTGAGTGGCAGCGGTTACACTCAGCTGGACGGTGCCCGCTTGCGAGCGGGCACCCTGGTTGTCGGCTATTGAGTAGGTGAACGAGTCGGGGCCGCTGAAATCACTCCGGGCAGTGTAGGTGACGACGCCGGCGGGAGTAACCGACACCGTGCCGCCTTTCGGTTGCGATTCAACAACGATGGTCGCAGGATCAACGCTGCCATCATTGTCAGAGTCACTGGCCAGGACGTCAATGCTGATTGATTTACCTTCCGTCACAGCGCCGGCGGCGACATTGCCCGCGATTGGGGGGTCGTTTCTGACAGCAAACAACTCATCGCCTGTCGTGCCGTCATCTGCCACAAAGAAATAGTTGTTGCCGACCGTGAGACGCTTGCCGGCCGACATGGAACTCGCTGCGTAGCCAATATCTGAGATGAGAGTCGTTCCTGCAGGAGTTCCATTGGTCTTCCACAACTGCGTAGTACCAGGCAGGTTGTTGAGTGGAGGGCCACTCACTTCAAATAACGTCACACCGCGAAAATCCGCGAATACGAGCTCAGATGTTCCCGCAAATCCGGAGGCGACGGTCAGTAATGGCTGAGTGCCCATCAGCGTGCCGTCTGTGACCCACGGCTCGCGGCCGAACATCGAATTACCATTTACGGGATACATAGGAAAATAGGCGTGACTCCCATCGCTAAACAATGGGTTTGGATCCATGAAGTGATCCGCAGAGTTTAGTAACGTCAGTTGCGCTCCGCTCACCGACCAGAGCTGGTCCACCGATCCAAACGAATTGAGGCTAGAGCCGTTGAACAGCAATCGGCCATTCAATGAGATCAACGAGTTGGTCGCATATATACTCGGCTGCGAGTGTCGTGCAACCAACATCGTGCCCGCAGCTGTGCCGTCAGTTTTCCAGACTGAATCTCCATTGGTGGAGTCTAGGACCAGGAAATACAGCGAGTTGTTGTAGGTAATCAGGCTGTGGGGAGTCGAAGATGCGGAACCCGGAGCAATATCGGCCACTCGGGTCGTTCCGGCCCCGGTACCATCCGATGTCCACAGCTCCACGCCTCCCTGCGCCGGCCCACCGTCCGCGGCGAAATAGAGCCTGCCGTTGAGCACCGTCAGATGGCATGGGAAAGATCCCAGCGAGCCGGGATTGATATCCGCAATCCGCATTGTGCCCGGGGCCGTTCCATCTGTTTTCCACAACTCCAGACCATCCTGATCAGACCCGACGAAATACATCGTGTTGCCGACTGCAACGGGAGGCCCGCAGTCAGGATCTGTTGGGGATTGTGACAGCGGGTCTTGAAACGCCAAAGCCTGAGTTCCCTGTACGGTGCCGTCCGTGCGCCACAGTTCGTTCTGGACGCCGTTGCGCTTGGCGTAGAAGTACAGGTACGCGCCGCCGACAAACAGATGCATTGGGCTGGAATCGCCTGCACCCGGATTGAGGTCGACAACGAGACGGGTGCCGCTAGATGTGCCGTCCGAGGCCCATAACTCTCGCCCGCTTGCACCGTCAGTGGCCGAGAAGTAGAGCTGGCCATTGTACGCCGTAAAATCCGCGGGGGACGACGCAGCGCCCGTGTCCGGGGCCAGGTTCTTTAGAAGATGAGTGCCGGCAGCTGTTCCATCGCTAACCCAAGGCTCGTTACCATGTACAGAATCTTCACCGTCGAAGAAGAGCTGACCTCGAGCATAACCAAACATGCCGGATTGAGAGGGGGACTGCGACGTGTAGGAGTACAGCGCCGTTATCGCGCCAGTGGAAACGTCGTGACGATAAATCGTCAAGTGAGGTGTGACGGAAGAGTAGTTGTCTTGGACTCGCAGGAATCCTGTTTGATCGTCGCCTGCAATGTCACGAACATGGCCGAGCGGCAGGCTCGCCAGCACGCCGGTCGTTGCCAGCGTGCCATTGGTGCGCCAGGTACGGCCATCAGCGGTGCCAAAATAAAACCCAGTACCCACGGCCGTCTCGAGCACGGCATCGCCCTGCCCTGCGCTCAATTTGATTGTGCCGGCAAGAGAGCCGTCCGTTACGAAAACCTGCTTGCCGGTAGCACCGTCCGCCGCGACGAAGTAAGCCCGCGAGCCGCCCGGGTGATCGTTGAAAAACGTATAGACCAGCCCACTGTAATTGAGCGGAAAACTGGCCGCGGGCTGCATTGTCCCGAGGGGGAAAGTGCCGCCCGGAGTGCCATCCGTTCTCCAGAGGGTTCCTGTGGTCGCGCCAGTGGAACTGGCAGTGAAGATAGCGACTTCTCCGAGAGATGCCAGTGGCGCGTAGTCTGGAACCCCTGAAGTGATCCCGGGAGCAATGTCGGTGAATCGCTCGACAACGTTAGTAGTCGTATCAATTCGAAACAGCTCGCGACCCGCGTCGGTGCTATTTGAGATGAACACAACATACCTGCCCGCGCGAACAATGGGCGAATTGCTGAGGGCGTCCCGCCCGATATTCGCTGGCATGGTAAGAGGCTGAGTGCCGTTCTGTGTGCCGTCACTTACCCAGGCGCGCACGGTGCCATCCGGCATCAGCTCGAGGAAGTAAAACTTCGATTCGACGACCGCGAATCCATACAGGTCGCCGTTCATGGGAGCATCCGGGTTGGTAAACGGAACAGTGCCTGCCTCTGTGCCGTCGGTGCGCCACAACTGGAACTTGTTCGAGGTAAGTCGAACACCGAAGATCAACCAATTGCCAAAAGCGCCTGTCGGCCCCACCGCTGCTCCAATTGAGCTGAGATCCTTCACACGATGTGTGCCCGCTGGCGTCCCGTCTGACACCCACATGGTGGATACGTTGGCCGAGCCGAAATCGTACATTGACCAAAAGGCTAGATTGCCCATTTTGATGGTCCGATAGCCCACAGTGTTGGCAAACATGGGGTTTATCGAGTCCAGGCGGAAGGTGCCGGCTGAGGTGCCATCCGTCGCGAAGATGCGATGAGCCACAGGAGCGCCGCTGGCCGCATTGATGAATGACCACGATCCCTCGTCATTGAAATCCGTTGGTCCAGAGCTCACCGGGATGATATTGGGGTTGATGTCCCGGACGAGATGGGGCGCGCCGGCAAAGGCCGAAGGGACGTGCGCTGACAGAAAAATGAACAGCAACGCGGCGGCGCCACGCAAGCGACAAACGACATCCATGAAACTCCCCTGAGTGGCCCGTTTTGTTGGTCCAGACCTGAAGTTAGTCTACGCTGTCATTGGAAGTTCTGCATGCTCCCGAGGTACGGGGGTGAGCCCCCGTACCTCGGGAGCCGGCGGCCGGTATCCCAGAGCACTGTGTGGGCGTACGCGGTTGTAATGCTGGCGCCACCGTTCGATGAGCACCTGGGCCTCTCGCAAGGTGTAGAAGATCTCCCCGTTCAGCAGTTCGTTGCGGAGCTTCCCGTTGAAGGATTCACAATATCCGTTCTCCCACGGACTGCCCGGCTGGATGTACACAGTCTGGCCTCAGCCGAATGCACGACCCGTCGGCCAGCCACAGCCGACCCCGCTTCGGTTGCTTGCGAGGCACCTTCAGTCCCTCGAGTTTCCAGATCCGCTCCACTCGCGAGCGACTGATCTGCCAGCCCTCCTGCCACAGCAGCCCCGTGATCAGTCGGTATCCGTAACGGCCGTACTGAGCGGCCAGGCGGATGACCGCCTGGCGCAACGGCCCTTCGTCACTGCGCGGCTGCGGCGCATACTGCAGCGTGGAGCGGCCAATGCCCAGCGCCCGGCAGATGCGTCGCTCGGAGTATCGATACTTCGACCTCACGTGGCCGAGCGCCTCCCGCTGGCGCGCTGGGCTGAGAATTTTCCCTCCGCCACCTCGCGCAGAATGAGCTTGTCCACCGTCAGGTCCGCCTCTAACTCACTGAGCCGCTTGGCCTGATCCACCTTCAGGCCCCCATAAGCCTTGCGCCAGCGGAAATAGGTCTGCTCCGTCACCGCCAGCTGCTTGGCCACTTCGGCCACCGTCCTACCCCGCCCGAGAAGCACGTCCGCCTCGCGCAGCTTATGGATGATCTCTTCCGAGGAATATCCTCGCTTAGCCATCGTCCACTCTCCTTCTCACTCATCGTACGTGATCAGGATCTGGACCAGAAATCTCAGGTCAGCTCACGCTGGATTTCCTACGGATTTTGGCTAATACTATTTACGGATTTTGGCCACTTACTTTTACGGATATAGATATGCCGCGGCAATCACCGATTGAGCAAGCACGCCGTTGGTGGAAGAAGCATGCGGACGCCGATCAGTACGTAGTTCCTCCCACGGCCGCCCCGACGGCGGCCGTAGCACGCGTTCTTCGACAGGAAGGACTCGTTATCGACGTCGCCGGAAGGAGAGCGTGGATACTCACAGCTCAACGCCCAATAGACCGACGCGCAGTTTTCATCTCGAATTATTGGCCGGTTGTGGCATTAGTTTTAAAGCGCTATGAGCCTGCTGCTCTGGCCGGCCTGAGCGCAATCAAACTCCACCTCGAAGACTTCTCGCCTCCGGAAGAACTGCTTGCCTACCACGGCGCAAACAAGAGCGAATACGCGCTTCCGCTCGAACCAGGGTTCGTTCTACGTCTGCGCCCGCGTGCCCTTTCGGCTGCAAGAATCCAGTATGTCGAGGCGCCCGGCGTAGCCAAGATTCCAATCCTGTCGATCGCGGACATCCTAACCACTCTGGATGAACGCGAGATAAACTCCGGCATCGAATCCGTATCTGCGTGGCTCAGACATCTCGTCATCCGTACCCCAGAATTAGAAAGTGCATCCGCCGAAAACCCAAGGGCTGCGACTCTGCAACGCCTCGCAGACATGGCTGGCGCTCTCAACAATGTCGCTTTGGCTCGGCAACTCGACATAGCAGCACGCCGTATCTCTGCACGGATCAGCTCGCCGTCGCGCACCGGAGTCGGAACTCGAATTCAGGTTCCGCAGATACTTCAAAACGCTCCACGCGGCACTGGCTCACCTTGGCTGGACGAACAGGCCATGCGGCTCGCTCGTCAGGAAGCAGAAATCGAAGCAGTCCTCGGCCCGCAGATTAAGAGGCTCTCAACGTTCTCGTGGCGCACGCTACGCGCGAGTGCAGAATTGATGAAAGCCTACGACGCTTATCACAGCACAACGATGGAAGGATATCGGATATCGCGTGAGATTTCGGACGCTATCGTACGCGGAGAACCACTACCGGGCGGGCCACAAGATCGAGACACGCTGCAAGCTGCTATGGCGATCCAAGGGTACTCGATCGCGTTCAATGAAGTGCTGAGTCGCGCACAAAGGAAAGCGTACGTTGATACGGATCTGATCCTGGATCTTTACGAAGCGATATTTCGCCCCTCGGTGGATGCTGGTATTACGGATTCAGCCGCTTTGCGCGGATGGCGAAATTCCAGCGTCGGTCTGCGAGGCTGGCGACACGTACCACCCAATCCAAAAAAGATCCCGGATCTAATCGGAGGGCTAGAACGCTTTGCCGCTCGGAAAGATCTATCACCCATTGCCCGTGCCCTGCTCGTTCACCTGGAGTTTGTAACAATCCACCCCTTCTTCGACGGCAACGGCCGGCTGGGACGGCTACTCATGAACCACGTATTGCTCAGCGCCGGGATACCATGGGTAACCATCCGGAGCGACGAGCGGGTACCGTTCTTCAGGGCAATCGAACAAGCCCAGGTCGACGGAGATTCGGTTCAATTCATTCGGTTTGTATGGCACCTCATCGAGCAATCGGTGTCGGATCTGGCCGCGAAGAAACAGACACCCAAGCTTGCCCGACAAACGTCACGCAAGGCACACTGACAACGAACGACATGCGCCAAGGACAGCGGAATTTCTCGGCTGCTACCAAAACGCTACTGTAATTTCCCGGCATTTGTAAGCAGCTGTTTTCGCAAATGGTTCTGATCTAGTCGGCCACGCGGGGAGAGACCGGAGGAAGGTTCTAACACTCGATGAAGGGCTTTTTGCGGGACATTTCGGGTGCGATTGGACGCGCAGTCGGGGCGATTTCAGCGCCAGCGGGGCGGCGGATTTGCACCCCTTAACGGCCCACAACCATAACGAACAGGGGATCAACACCCTGTCGTTCCGGAAAGTCCTTGATGTACTCTCGCGCCCTTTTCCAGCTCCTTCCGAGAAACTCAGACCGAGCCTCGCCCCGTACGGGATCGCTGTACCAGTTGGCGTAAGCGGTTTCGATTTTCGACCCACGGCGGAAGTAAACGTCGCCCCCAAGGATCGGAACCTCATCCGCAAAACCTTAGGCCGGCTTTCCGCGCGCGATCAGCAGAGTTTGCGCGAGACGATCGAGACGCTCTTCGGGTAATCGGTGTGACGGCGGCCCGGTACCGAAGCGCCGCCACGCCCGGCGTGTATAACAAGAGCCGCCGCGCGGCTATCCTGCCACCCCCTCCAAGCCACCCAAAACCTTACACACGGCCGGCCGGCGGGCCGGCCGGTGTCGGAAGCCCCCTCTCACCGCGCTTCCCCGGTCTATCAGCACGCGCCCGAGCGGGCGGCAGGTCTTCAGAACCCAGTCCAGCCACTGAACTTGCTCATCGATCGCCTCGCAGACGCAACGCTGCAGCGTTGTCGCGGATTCGGCGTCGCAATCGCCCTCGGAGCGCAGGGCCACTGACGTAATGGCCGCGACAGCTTCGACGACTTCCAGCCGCTGACGCACGCTGTCCAGGATTGCACCGGCACTCGCAGGCGCCATGCCAAGCGGCACGGCCGACTGACGCCGGAACGGGGGTTTGCGGGAACGCGCCGGGGCGGCGCGCGTAGAATGTGCGGGTCGTGAACCCATGGTGGGCCTCCTCAGTAGGCTTCGCTGTGGTAGGCCCTCGTCGGTGGTAACGACACTGACGGGGGCCGCTTATGAACTGGATTTGCTCTTGCTTCGCGGCGGGAGCTTCAGCTTCCCGTGTTTCATCAAAAGATCATCCACCGCCTCACGCAGCAGCACCGCCTTCGGGATGCGCGTCTGGGCCGACAGCTCATCTAAAAGCTGCGCCTTCTCCGGCTCCAGATACAACGGCTGCTGATGAAGATTCCGTGCCATATTCTATAATATCCATGAGTATTCGTGAGTTGTCAACGACACCACGGTAACTCCTTGACCCCGCTCGCGGTGTTACACAACGTGCCACGCGCCGTTTCACTTGTAACACAGCATTTCCCGCGCACACTCAAACACTTGCGCGCAAAATGCCCGCCCAACACCTGGGCATCAGGTATGCGCCATCCACCATCAGGACCCGCGGCACGCGGGGAACCGCGATAGCGTGCAGCCAACGCCCAATATCAGGCTTTTGCGGAAACATTTCTCGGTTCCGTTGGTGACAGGCCAGGTGGCGAATTTCGTCCGTCAACGCGAGGGGTTTGACAACTTTGCCGCCTCCTCACCCGCGGTGCAGTTTGCCTACCGAGGTCGCATTTCCCGACCAGTTGGATCGGTTTCTAAAACTGACTCATGGAGGCCGCCAATTACCGCTGTCGGTTGATCGTCTTCATCGACCTGGAAGAGCCGCCACGCAATGTCCCGCACTTCCTTTTCCAGATTTCCTGGATCGTCAAGCAACTGACACAGTCCAAAGAGAAGCCGCCACTGCATGGTTCTCACCACGACCGTCAGGTCGCTCTCAGCTGCGCCAGCTGCAAGAAGGCGCTCGAGGGCCGGGCCAATCTCGCCGCCGGGACCTGCGGGATCATCACCAATACGTGCCTTTACCCAGCTAGCATCGCTGTCTCCGACAACCAGTTTCCAGGCTTCTCGAAGAAACAGGAATCTCGCAAGCTGGGGCAGGTTCTCGTTCAGCTGCGAATTCGCCCAACCGGCCGGATTTCGAGCCCCGAGTTTTCGAAATAGCTCCGTAAGCTCTTTGGCTCTCACGATCGATCTCCTACTGAAACGCTAGGGAGGAAATGTTCCATTCTGCAACCCACGCCCGATTGACTGAAGAATCTGCTCGGCCTGAGCTCTTGTCGTCGCACCAGCAAGCGCCTGGTTGACCGCGTTGTAGTATTCGGCAGTGTGAACGCCGGCGTGTTCCGCTCCCTGGAGAAAGACTCCGTTGGCAGCGTCGTTGATGCCGACTCCGAGCCTTTGCAAGGTGGCTCGCGCAGCCGCAGCACCTTGAGCCGAGCCTGCAACAATGTGGTGTGCAGCTGATCCCGCAGGTCGCGTAATGCCCGCCGCCTCAAGCGCCCGGCCAAGCGCTCTCGAAGATGGCGCTACTGCCCTTGCGGCAAGAGCACGGTGTCACAAACGCCAGATTGCTGGAAAGCTCAGGCGTCTTTGAGTGCATACTGTATTAACCTAGCGCATTTCTGTTGGACCGCCGCAGTCGCGCCAAGGTTAGCACCCCATCCGTCGAGGAAATCCCGCGCAACAAATACCTCCAGGAAATACTTCAGGCCAAGCTTTTCAGCTTCTGCTGGCAGACCGCCGGCTGCAGGCTCAGCGGCAACGATTGCGTCGGAACTCTCGGTCCACGGTGTGGCTGCATAAATCGTCGCCTCGCTATCAAAAGAGTCTAACTCGCGGACAGCTTCGATTAGCTTCATTACTGGCCCCATATAGAGTATCCGCCTTGGCCACCCGGATGGAGGATATCCCAGAACGGGCTGCCGGGTGTGTGCTGCGACCGCGGCACAAGCTGCATCACGCCCGACTCCTGGGCGTGGTGCCAGGTCCAACCTGCCGGCGGCGTGCGTGGCGCCAAGCCAGTGGGCATTCGTTGGAGATTGACTCCGCCTTGTCGCAGCATCGTAAGCGTCAGCCGGTGGCCCATGCTCACGGCTCGTGACTAGTGTGATTATGTGCCCACGTATTTTTACGTGGGCACGATCGGTCGTGTCTACCTGGAGCGCAAGTGGGCACTACGGCGAAGCCAAGTGTGAGCGAGGAGGATTTTGACGGAGTACGGCGTCGACGACGCTGGTCGGCGCAAGAGAAGCTCCGGATCGTTTTGGAGACACTCGACGGCCGGGTCTCCGTGCCTGTGATCGCGCGACGTCACAACCTCAATGCGAACCAGCTATTCAGCTGGCGTGGTCAGTACCGGCGCGGGGAGCTGACCGCGGAGTGCCAGAGACCAGATACCGTCAAACTGTTGCCGGTACAGATCGAACCCTCCGTGCCGACCGAAGCGTCCACGAGCCAGCGCCGAGAGGATCCATCGCCTTCGAGTGGGTGTCTGGAGATCCAGCTCTGTGGAGCCGGGCACGTGAAGATCTGGGGAGCGATGGATGGGCGAGCTCTGCGGATCGTGATTCGAGAGTTGCTGCGAACATGTTGAGCTTGCCCAGCGCAGTACGGATCTGGTTGGTCGCAGGCGTCACGGACATGCGCATGAGCGGCCCGTTTCTTTTGGTCCAGACCTGAAGTTAGTTTACGCGGTCATCTGAAGTTCTGCATGCTTTCGAGGTACGGGGGCGAGCCCCCGTACCTCGGGCGCCGGCGGCCGGTAACCCAGGGCGCTGTGTGGGCGTACCCGGTTGTAATGCTGTCGCCACTGCTCGATAAGCACCTGGGCTTCTCGCAAGGTGTAGAAGATTTCCCCGTCCAGGAGCTCGTTGCGCAGCTTGCCGTTGAAGGATTCGCAATAGCCGTTCTCCCACGGGCTGCCGGGCTCGATATACACGGTCTTCGCGCCGAGGTCTGCCAGCCACTTGCGCAGCTTCTTAGCCACCATCTGCGGGCCGTTGTCGCTGCGGATGAACTGCGGGACGCCGCGCTCGATCATGACGTCGGCAAAAATATCGATTACATCGTTTGAGCGGATCCGCCGGGCCGGATAGATCGCCAGCGCTTCGCGCGTGAACTCATCGATCAACGTCAGGATCTTGATGGGGCGCCCATCCTCACTGCGGTCCATGACAAAATCCCAACTCCACACGTGATTACGGTGCTGCGGCCGCAGCCGAATGCACGAGCCATCGGCCAGCCACAGTCGCCCCCGCTTCGGCTGCTTGCGCGGCACCTTCAGCCCCTCGAGCTTCCAGATCCGCTCCACCCGCGACCGACTGATCTGCCACCCCTGCTGCCACAGCAGCCCCGTGATCAGCCGGTATCCGTATCGCCCATATTGCCCGGCCAAGCGAATCACCGCCTGGCGCAACGGTCCCTCGTCACTCCGGGGCTGCGGCACGTACCGCATCGTGGATCGCCTAATGCCCAGCGCCCGGCAGATGCGTCGCTCGGAGTATCGATACTTCGATCTCACGTGCGCGAGCGCTTCCCGCTGGCGCGCCGGGCTTAGAATTTTCCCTCCGCCACCTCGCGCAAGATGATCTTGTCCACCGTGAGGTCTGCCACCGCGCGCTTCAGTCGTGCGTTCTCCGCCTCTAACTCCCTGAGTCGTTTGGCCTGATCGACCTTCAGGCCCCCGTAGGCCTTGCGCCAGCGGAAATAGGTCTGCTCGGTCACCGCCAGCTGCTTGGCCACCTCGGCCACCGTCTTGCCCTGCCCGAGCAGAACATCCGCCTCGTGTCGCGCTTCACGTCAACATGGACAAAATAGTCTTGTCGAGAAAGGAGACTTCGACTGCTCAGGCCGCTTCGTTGAACCGCTGCTGGTTGATCAGTTTCCGATGCGCACGGGTCGGGTGATCCACTGTGTCTGCACCGGGAGTCCTCTGTCCACGGTGCGGAAGGTCGCACTCGCAGGCGACCCGCGGGCCGACACTGCCGTGATGCCCTACGATGGTCAGCCACCTCGGCCGCGATGATCCATGTGAACCGACCGCCACTCAGTGAGATAGAGTCGGGCCCATGAGATCGCTTCGATCGCTCCTCGGACTCACCCCCACCCCCGACTCGTTTGCGCAGGAGTTGCTCGACAGCGCCCGGCACGCGGGCCACGACCAGTGGCGGTATGATGCTTCGGAACAGGCGCTGATCGATGGCCGGGACCCCGCCCAGCGGGTCCATCTTCCCAACCTGTTTCTCGAATATCGGCGGGCCCCGCGCGCAGCGCGCGCCGGCCTCCGGGCGAAATACCGGGACCTGCTCACGCAGAACCGGGACGTGCCGACGCTGTGGACACTCGCCGCCCCGCAACTCTACCCGGCCCTGCGCTCCCGCTACGCCATGACGACCGTCGAAATCGACCATCGCGACAGTGCAAAGCCCTTTCCGCCGCAGGTCCGACAGCCCTGGGTGGAGGATGTGGTGAAGGTGTTGCTGTTGGATCATGGATCCTCCATGACGGCCGTTCCCGAGCACACGGCGGAGGTCTGGGGTGTCTCGCGCGAGGCGCTCTGGGCGCGGGCGCTCGCCAATCTGCGGGCGTTGCCGCGTCCGCAGTGGAACGCCCTGGATCACGGCGTGTATCAGATCCAGTCCGCGGTGGCCTACGAGGAGTCATTTGTGCTCGTGGACGAGGTCATGAACGCACTCCCCTTCGCCGAGCGGTCCGTCATCACCCTCCCCAACCGCGGCATTCTCTTGGCCGCGGATTCGAGCGACCTCGCGGCCGTGGGCGCGCTCATCACGCTGAGTCGCCAGCACCTCGAGAACAGTCCCTGGCCGCTCTCCGGCACGCTCGTCGCGCGCGCCCCGAGTGGGTGGAGCCGTTATGCCGTGCCGGACACCCTCGCCCCGGCGGCGCACTCCCTGAGCCTCATGAATTGGGCGCAGACGTACCACGACCAGAAAGCCGGCCTCGAGGCGCTTCATGAACGCACGCACACGGATGTATTTGTCGCGACCTTGCGTTGCGGACCGATCCGGCCGCGCCCGAGCAGCTTCGATCCTGGAGCACGTTGTCGGCGGGCGTCGAGACGCTGCTGCCGAAGACGGATCACGTCATTTTCAACACGCAACCCGGCGCGCCGGAACCGGAATTGATTTTCGCGCGCTGGGAAACGGTCGAACGCGTGTGCGGGCACTACCTAACCCCGACCGCCGAAGATCCGCCGCGGTTTCGCGTCACGTCCTTTCCGACCGAAGACGAGCTCGCCAGCCTGCGACGAGCAGCCGCCGACGGCTGACCCCACTGCCCTGCCGTGGCCACGAAACTCGATAAAACACGGAAACCGCTATCCTGCCACCCTCTCCACGCCGCCCCAAGGTGCACATTCGCACGATTTCGCGCATAAGTGCATGTCGTTGCATCGGAGAGCGGCAAAAAATCACAGATGCGCATGTTTTCGCATGTCGGCGCACGTTGTGAACCTCGCAGCGGACGGCAAGATGTGTGTTGTAGGCCCACACCGCAAAGCGGTGCGTTCCTCAACCCTGAGCCTTACTCGCGCTGCGCGCTCGACGGCACCGAGTGGAGTCTCGGGCTACGTGGGCTCCAAGTCATCCTCATGAACATCGACCGAGTCTCCGCCTTCAAATTCAACTGTGTAAATCACCCCCGGGGGGAACTGATTACGTGGAAATCGTGTTCTGTCCTCAGTGATGCCCACAATCCAGGCCTTTTCACCCCGCCTCTCAACGATCGGTGCAATTTCTCGGACTTTGACAATATCGTCGTAAGTAAACCGTGGCATCTCAGCACTTCCCTAGCTGCGGGCAGTTGATTGGAAGATGTGGATTACCGTCCGTTTGAGTCACTCCAGGCACATGGCCATGTGGAGCCTGCGCGGCCGGATCTGACTGCCCTCTGCAGCGGCTCAACGCTGGACGAAAATCTTCGTGCACTCACTGTGCGCGGTCAGACGAAAAAGTCACGATCCGATCGCCGAGCCGCGTTCTACTTAGTCTCTTTTATGCTCAGCAACGATGTCTGACAGGAACTCCCGCTGCAGACGAAGAGGCGATAGTTCGCGATTCGTTCAGCCTCACGCGCCCAATCATCAGATCCACTTGCATACTGTACGCGCAAAGTGCATACGCCGTCCTCCGTAAGCGAAAACGTTACTATATGACTATGGCTCGCTGGTGTTGAAGCGTCAACCGAGTCGCTCTCCTCAACTCTGCGTGCCCTGTATTTGTTCGGAGAGTCACATAGTTTGTTTTCACGGACAACTACACCGACTCTCTTGCCACCCGCAGGAGTGATGGACCACGTCCGATAGCCTCCGGCATCCACCATATTCACTGTCGCATCCGCCTGAACGATGCACCAATAGCGCATTGTGATGTCGCAAGTAACTTGAGGAGCCTGCGGCACTGGCGGAGACGCTTCAGCCACACGGCTCGAATAAGATCCGCCAACGGCCGCAGCAGTGACTGTCGCTATCAAAGTAGCATGCTTCAGTGACATGAATTTGTATCCCCTGCGTTGGTGCAAGTTCTCACAGTATTGTTCGGCTGAGAGGAATTGCGCTGAATTTCATCTCTCGTCTGAGTATTCGCCGGTTTGCCACCATAGTCCCTCATAATCGAACCCGGTGAGCTCGGGCTGGGGGAGTCTTGGTCGGTCTTGTTTCCGTTGGCATTCACACCGCCCTTGTATTGATCGCCCGCACCCAAGGTGTGGCCCATTTCATGGCCTGCAGTGACGGGCCCCACAGCGTTTGGCGCTATTTCAACGTTTCGCCCATTAATCGAGTCTGTATTCGATCGGGGACCAGTTGCAGACGTATCGTTGAGCTTCCCGTTGGTTTGTATTTTTACTGCGTCCTTTCCGCTGCCAGGGCCAAAAACAACCTGCAGCTTGTGGCCGTCCGAGGTGGAACCATTGAATTTGGCCGCCTCCCCCATGATTTGGAAGTCAGAAAACTGGCTGTGATTATCGAACTTTTGAGTTACGACGATAGTACCGTCCGGAAAAAAGTCGTACGTTGCTAACCCCGTCGGATCGGTCTTGTCGAGCGGATCATTGCCAACATAGGCATAGAGATTGACGCCATCCGTAAAACCTACCGGATCGGTCTGTAAAAACCGCCCCAATGTAGGTCAGCGTTGTCGCGCGGCTGATTCCACGCCACGGCCGGCGTTATTCAGGAGGAGCGCACGAACCACGTTAAGAGCTTCGCCGAATCGACCTTCAAATCCTTCGCCTTCGCCTTCGCCACCGCCCCCTCCCCGCGCCGCTGGCCAGGTTCGATCCAGCCCAGGCCCAGTGAGACGGGATATCGGGCAATGGGCGATCATTAACCTTCCTTAGCCCGCCGAACCAGCAGCTCGCCCAATTCGAGCGCTTGTTCCTCACCCAGCTCTACCGGATCACCGAACGGCTCCCGCACCTTCAACAGGATGGCCCCCGACTCCTTGGCCCACACAGCAATGTCGCTTCTGGCCAGTTCATAGAGGGTGCTATTGCTCATACCTGTTGCATTGCTGCGGGATTCATTCAAAGTCTCTCCTCCGCCCGCTCCGCTTCCCGACTCACTGTCCACGTTGAGGGCACGAGAACAACCGAAATGCCACCGCACCTGCATTTCGAATCTACAACTACCTGTGGAATGTGACCGCGAGTGCCAGGCAGACAGCAATCAACACGTCCAGCATCCCACCGAAGATCATGCGTCGAATGCCACCCGCGCGCCGATCCGGATGAAGGCGCCAAAATGATCGCACCCGTGCGCGATAGTCCGACGATAGCATGTATCGGAGCCCCTTGAGCCCGTAGACCATCCACGACCAGATCGCATCGCCGATCGCCGCACGAGTATCAACCACATTCAACTCCTTTCCAGCCGAAACCAAACCCGTCCGGCGCACTCTGCGCCGAGTGAATCGAACCGATGGGAGCGCGACGCCGACTCATTCAATCGCGTGCTGAAACACCGTTGCCAACCACTGCCGCTGCCCCTCCGTGTCCGGGACCGGCGGCCGCGCGTAACCGACGTCCGCCGCCACGCCTCCTTGAGCGGAGTGCCCAACTGTGCCAGAACAGCCGCCGCCATCAAACCCGCCCCGCCCGATGCTCGCCCGGATATGAATGCCAACGGCCTGCCCGCCGCGAACCTTCTCCGCCAAGCCGGCCCACAGGGCGCGCGCCGCCGGAATGGACGCCGGTACGCTACGATCCGGAATCGGAAAGATCTCGAAGCCGAGACCCGCTCGGGCACACCATTGCGCCTCCTGCAGTAATCCGATTTCCCGCACCTCGGACGCCTCGAGCAACGAGACGATATCGGTGAGTCCGGATGCCTTCCAATCGGCAATCTCATCGGCCAACCAGTCACCCGCACGGGGACGACCCACGATAGCCAGGCGTCCGCGCGTGGCCAGGTCGATCCAGTAGATCTCAGCCGTCAAAATCCGATCCTCCGGATATCAGGCGCATCGCCCCGCCAGAACCAGGCGGTCGAGCGAGAAAGTCGAAAGATCCGCTAACGGCCTTGCCGTACCCCTCCGGCGCGCAGCGCCGACCGCGGATCCACTTCCCGATCGCCTCGACGGAAGAGCCGTTCCCGCCCAAGCAACCCCTCAGCGCCATAGCGCCGCTCGAAGTCGAAGTGCAGGCCCGCTCACCCTGGGCCTCTCACGCGAACCTCACGGCAGCAGCGTCGGTTCAAGTCGTGTAGTGTTTAGCCGCATGAAACGACCAATTCACGCGTCATCGACGTATTCGATGCGAGAAGCCATCGGCGAAAGCAACGTGGTTGGCTTCAACGTCGGGCCAAACGGTGAGGTCTATTTCGTGCTCGCGTTGGAGCCTCTGGACTATCGAACCGAGGGTAATGGGTTCGCCACCTTTGCAAGGACGAACCCACGCTCGCCGCAGAGATATCGCGTCTTGGCCATCCGCGAAGGCGACGTGGAGCTCGACCACACGGGGGTACGATACGGACGGTCCAGTGACGAGCATCAGCAGCGCAGGGCAATCCTCCCTCACGTATTATCCCGACGGGACGATACAGACCCTGAAGCAAAGCGCGCCGTCCGTGTTCAGCACGCTGGCCGGCACCACCCAGCTCACACCTGCCAGCAACAGCAATCAGATCACTGCAACCAGCGGCTCGCTGGTCAGAACCTATGCCTATGATGGGGCAGGCGATGTGCTCAGTGACGGGACCCATCATTTTACATACAACGATGCCGGACGTCTGCTCACGGAGACCAGTGGCGGCCTCACCACGACTTATACGTATAATGTGCTCGGACAGCGTGTACGTAAGTCCAGTGCCACCGGAACGACGCTGTTCGTGTATGACGAGGTGGGCCATCTCCTGGGCGAATACGATGGCAGCGGCAATCTGATCGAAGAAATCGTGTGGATGGCAGACATCCCGATTGCCTCCATCCGGCCTGGCCAGGGCGGCGGTATCGGAGTCTTCTACGTGCACACCGATCAGCTCAATGCGCCAACAAAGCTCACCCGCGCCAATGACAACGCAATCGTCTGGCGCTGGGACCATGACCCCTTCGGCAACGGGGCGGCCATGGAGGATCCCGATAACAATGGCCAACGAGTGACCTTCAGCCTGAGGTTCCCCGGCCAGTACTACGATGTTGAAACGGGTCTGATATACAACGGGGCGAGATACTATGACCAACAGTTGGGTCGATATATTGAAAGCGACCCCATCGGCCTTCGTGCCGGTGTGAACACGTATGCCTACGTCGGTGGGAACCCAATCTCGAATAAAGATCCGTCAGGACTCATGTGTGTGCCTGGTGTTGGGTGCTACACGACGCCCGCTGAGGCTGCGGTGGCACAAAGCGGGAACGCCGTCGGTTATTACCAGCTTGCCTGCGCGGGCGGCGATGCTTATGCATGCTTTGCTCAGCATATCGCTGCCAACGACAACTGGTGGGGCCACCAGGCGACGCAGCGGCTGCTCGACAAGTTGCGCGAAGCGGCAAACAAACATGGCCAGTGCGTAAACGAGGACAATATCCTCGATCAAATTCGCCAGAAGATAGCGTTGGCATACGCAAACTATCTGCCGCAAGATCCTGCTCACGCTCGATGGCCTTCGGCCGACGACATAGCTCCGTTTCACTGGGATATGTTTGGTCAATTCGGCCTGCCTCCGAGTACTTTCGGTGGCACGCCGGGTGGCGTGTGGGGCGGACCCGTCCTGCCAGGCGACTGGTGCCCAAACTGCACCGGATACGGCCGACCTGCGCTGCATTGAGCCGACGCAAATGACTAGCCGAAGCGATAGGCTCATGCTTGGACTCCTTGCCGGTTACGGCTCCACTGTGGTAGTCGCTTTTTTGGGCGGTTGTGGCTATGCCTTGATGCTTGGCGTGCACGACAGCGAAGGAATGTTATCGGCGCCGCTTACCGCGATTTTAGGGATCGGCACCGTTGTCGCTATCATGGCAGCGCTAATTGCTGCTGTGGGGGCGTCTATTTTTGCGTTCCCACTGTTTTGGCTATTACTTCGGCGCCAGGTGTCCTCTGCAGTCGCATACTTAGGAGCTGGGGGGCTTGTCGCATTGGCGACGGGTTTGGTGCTCGCGCTCATGCACTATCGCCTAGACTTTCTGATCGACTCGGATTTTAGATTTGGACTTCTCGCTGTTGCTGTTTGTGGACCACTCACTGGGGTAATGTTTTGGCTGGTTGCTGTCCGTAGAAGGACTACGCCGTAGGTCGCACATACGCAATACCGCGCAATCGGTCCCTAAATCGTACGGGAAACGACCTGCCAATCGCCCGTAAAAAACCCCAGTATCGGCTGTTGAAGTGTCCCCATTATCGGGTACCCCGCGAGCCGCGGGTCCTGGTGAGGGATGCCCAACACCTGATGCCCAGGTGTTGGGCGGAGGGATGTGCGCGCAGGTTGTTGAGTGGTCGGCTAAAAAGGGTGTGTTACATCTGGAAACTCGTGTGCCACGATTTGTAACACAGGATGTTGGATCAAGCACTTGCGGCGGGACGGTCGCACGTCTGCGCGAGCGAGCGCGATTTGCGCGTGTAACGATCGGGGCTGTGGTCAGTCTGGGGCAGGATAGACGCGCGGCCGCTCGTGTTAAACACGGCCGGTCCGCTGCGTCGCAGATCTCGTTCTGGGAAGGAGGTGTTGACCGCGGCAGGTGGCGTTTACTTCGCCATCTCGATGAGCTCGATGTCCTTGCGCAGCAGCGCATTGACGAGGGCTGAGAAGTCGACGCCCTTGGCGTTGGCGAGGCGGGTGAGCCGGTTCTGCACTTCGGCCTCAAGATATACCGGCAGCTTCAAGGTGGCCCCGGGCCGATAGAACTGGCCGCGCTTGGCGCCGGAGAAGTCGATCTCGGCGGGCATCTCATCATCGGTGTCAGTGTTGCTCATGCGTTCACCCTATCGGGGTTCGTCCTCGTACTGCTGTCGCTCGCGACGGGTTGCCTCGCGAGCGGAAATGATCCGTGCTTCGACCGGCTCGGCGCCTTCCGGCTGCGGGTAGGTATGCGAGACCGCTAGCAACTTGCCCTCACTGGAAGTGCCCAGTGTAAACCAGCGCTCCTCGTGCTGGGAAGTTACTCGACTTATGCATACGTCAACGGCAATCCCATCTCGAATTTTGATCGGTACGGGCTGGCGTCAGTTGAGGCGGCTATTGCCGATGCCATAGCATCTGGAAACGTAGAGGCACTCGAGACTCTGCTAGAAGCCGCGGATGCCAGCCAAGCACAGGTGATCAGAGCTGCCATTCAGCGGCTGACTTCGACTGCTGATCAGGTTATCTCAAGAGAGTGCCAGGCTGGCGTCAGACGAGTTTTCCCGAAAAGCGTTCTCAACAATACATTGAAGGAGATCAAGGAGTTGTACCGGGACGGCGACAGAGACGCCAAGACGGCGTGGAAGTTGTTGAACGATCTGCGCTTTAAGAAGTAGACCATGTGGTACGCAGCAAACTTGTTATACAAAAGTATTCGCACGCCAGGAGAGTCGAAGCCGACAGTTTGGGAGGAAAGCGTGCGTCTCATTCAGGCCCAGAATGAGGCTGAAGCCCGACAGGAGGCCGAGGCCATTGGCCGCGCCGAAGCCCACAGCTACGAAGTGGAAGGTGGAACTGTAGCCTGGGTCTTTGAAATGGTCGAGCGGCTGTTTGCAATAAACGATGAGCGACTTCGAAGTGGGAGCGAGGTGTTTTCTCGATACTTGAGGGACTCTGAGGTCAAAAGCCTATTGATCCCTTTCGAGGAATAGCACTGACGCATGAATGCGCGCCTTCACGGTGCGAGACGCTGCCCGGACGTCGAGCGTGGAGGCGCGAGTGAGGTTCTTCGGTGTTGTTCAACTCGGTGCAACTCAATGCGCCGCATGCGACACGATGCGACTTCGCACGAAGTTGCGCGAAATGGCCTCCAGGTGCCAGTTACTGGGCCATCTCGATGAGCTCAAGGTCCTTGTGCAGCAGCGCGAGGGTGGAGAAATCCACGCCCTTGCCGTTGGCGAGCCGGGTGAGGCGGTTCTGCACTTCGGCCTCGAGGTACACCGGCAGCTTCAAGGTGGCCCCCGGGCGGTAGAACTGGCCGCCCAGTGTAAACCAGCGCTCTTGGTGCTGGCTGTGCGCAACATCGAAGACGGTGTGCGCCAACGGAGGCCTACCCCCGCAGGGCTTGGCCTTGACGCCGATGGAGCGTCGGGCATCCTCGTTTCCGCGCAGGGTGGATCGCTCCGGAAATTGATAAATCTGGTAAGTCGGCTCGCCCTGCAGTCGGTTATGCCTTACTAGAAATGCAATATAATCAGTCTCCTACGGTTTCAGGCCCCTAGGCTTGACCTTCTTGTCTGGGTGAGGATACTGGCCCTATGGACTGGCGAACTCGAATTAGCGTCGATCCGGCAATCTGCCACGGCAAGGCGTGCATCAACGGCACCCGTATCATGGTGTCCGTGGTGTTGGATAATCTGGCCGCTGGTCAAACTCCAGATGAGATTGCGCAGCTCTATCCAACGCTGCGTAGGGAAGACGTGACGGCTGCAATGGCTTACGCGGCGGAGTTGGCGCGCGAGCGGGTTGTGCTGACCGCAGCGTGAAATTCAAGATCGACGAGAATCTGTCGCCTTCACTGGCGACGATGTTTGAAGCGGTCGGACACGATGCTCACTCCGTGGTCCAACAGTCGCTCGGCGGCCAGCCAGACGAACATATCATTGACGTTTGTAGCCGCGAGCAACGCGCTCTCATCACGTTAGACTTGGATTTCTCCAATATCTTGACGTATCCACCGTCGAAATATCCCGGCATCGTCGTGCTGCGCCTACCGAATCAGGCGCATGTCACGGTCGAAGCCGCAATCCGCCGTGTGGTGGATCTACTGCCGCAGGAATCGTTGACGGGCGCGCTCTGGATTGTCGAGGAGCGTCGCATCCGCATTCGTGACTGACGCATGGACGGCAGGGTCGGGCGTGTCGCGGACAGCAACAGCATTCACAGCCCGGCGCCAGCGCAGGTTCCAACTGTGGCATCAACTTCGTGGGAAAAGCACTCGCCCTTTACGACGGCGGCACAACGTAATACTTCCCGGCCAGTACTACGATGCCGAGAGCGGGCTGATCTACAACTACCACCGGGATTATGACCCGGGCACGGGCCGCTACGTCGACAGCGACCCGATCGGGCTAGATGGTGGAAGTTGGTCAACATACGCGTATGCGAACGCAAATCCTGTCGGCACTTCTGATCCTTCTGGCCTGGGACCACCGGGGCGGACGGCGCCGTCTCCCGTGTTTCCCGGATTTTCGTCGCCGGGGCCATTCGACCAGTCGTGGAATCAGGCTGTGCAGAACCCTGCGCAGCAGATCACAGATGCTGTAAACAACGTTGTTGAGGCAGTTAAAGAAGCCTGCAAGACGTGCCCCGATTGTTCGCCGTACAAAAAGGGCACGATTTGGTACATCGGGCCTCATACCGATCACGATCACTACAATAAGACACTCAGCAGATACTTAAATCCGCATCTCAACCTCTTCGTTGTTCAACAAAATCCGAAAGACTGCAAGTGTTTTTGGCGCAAGCCCAAGCCCGATGACAGTGCCGAACCGCCGCCCTTGCCCGGTTGGGTGGATTTGAACAACGGTTTTCCCCCGCTCACTCCGTGAGGCCCAGGAATGAATTATTCAGATGGGTCAGAAGTCAGGTTGGGCGACAGAGTCAGGCTAGGGAATGGAGATACTGAACCGCCCCGAGATTCCCGGAGACTCCATTTCTTGAGAGGATGGAGCAATGGGAAAGTCAGTCAGGTTTTCGGCAGAGGTGCGTGAGCGGGCGGTGCGGATGCTCAGGGAGCATGAGCACGAGTATCCCTCGCGGTGGGCGGCGATCGTGTCGATTGCCGGTAAGATCGGCTGTACGGCGCAGACGCTGCGCACCTGGGTTCTCAAGACGGAACCGGCCATGGTGGCCGCCGCGAGCGACCAAGGGCGTCTGAAGCAGCTGGAGCGAGAGGTTGCTGAGCTGCGCCGAGCGAACGAGATTCTGCGCAAGGCCTCAGCGTTTTTCGCCCAGGCGGAGCTCGACCGCCGCGGGAAGTGATGCTGGCGTTTATCGACGCCCATCGAGATCAATACGGGGTCGAGTCGATCTGCAAGCACTTGCCGATCGCCCCGTCGACATACTACGAACACAAGGCGCGGCAGAGGGATCCTGGGCGGCTTCCGAAGCGCGTGCAGCGTGATGCCGAGCTGCGTGGCTCGATCCGTCGTGTGTGGGAGGAGAACTTCCGAGCGTATGGAGCGCGCAAGGTATGGAAGCAACTGCACCGGGAGCAGATCCCAGTGGCGCGCTGCACGGTGGAGCGGTTGATGCGCCAAGAAGGTTTGAGAGGCGTTGTCCGCGGTCGCAGGACCCGCACGACTATCCCGGATGGAGCGCTGGAGAAGCCATTGGATCGCGTGCAGCGGCGTTTTGTGGCCTCGCGACCAGATGAACTGTGGGTCAGCGATTTCACCTTCGTCGCCACCTGGTCGGGCTTTGTCTACGTCGCTTTTGTCATCGATGTCTTCGCTCGACGGATCGTAGGGTGGCGAGTGAGTCGTTCGATGCACACCGAGTTGGTGTTGGATGCGTTGGAGCAGGCACTGCATGCGAGGCAAACAGAGACTGGCCTGACCCACCATAGCGATCACGGGTCGCAATACCTGTCGATTCGATACACTGAGCGTCTGGCACAGAACGGCGTAGAAGCCTCTGTAGGCAGTGTCGGAGACTCCTACGATAACGCGCTTGCCGAGACAGTGATTGGCCTGTTCAAGACCGAAGTGATCTATGCTCGCGGTCCGTGGCGCTCCCTGGAAGCCGTGGAATACGCGACCTTGGAATGGGTCGATTGGTTCAATCACCGTCGACTGCTCGAGCCCATCGGTCACGTACCACCCGCAGAGTTCGAAGAAGCGTATTATCGACAACAACCGGGTCAGGCTATCGCGGCCTGACTCAAACCCGGAGCTCTCCGGGGAACCCGGGGCGGTTCACCCCCGTGGGTCCTGTAATTCGAAGCGATGGCCCTTGGGCACTGCGACGGTCACTGCTTCGTCACCGACAACGAAGTTACTGCGAGCCCAGTGGGCCGGGTTCGGATCGAGCTTGGGAGCCGACCCGCCACCCAACAACGAGCAGAGTAGACCGAGTGCGATCAGGTTCATTTGATCTCCGAATCAGCGATACAGTGGCCTCAGCTTCTATCACAACCAACCCGTGCCCCGTGCCGCGCGCGCTCGAATAAACTCCGACGATGTCCTCTGCATGTCCGCAACTCAAGAGCGCCTCGGCACCGTGCGCGAGAGCGAGCCGTCATTCACACTGAGCGCCGAGGTGGCTCGCCAGTGCTCGAAACGCGCCCGCTTGGCGCGCGTCGGTGAACGACACTCTGATCGAGCGTCCCGCGAGCAACTCCTCAACGAGCGCCTTCGCATCAGGGAGGTCGATCTCCGCATGCTCGCGTAGCGCCTGGATGAGCGATACGGTCAGCAACCCCGGCCGCCAGCCCCCTATCCTGACCTCAGTCATCCCCCACCGTCCTAGACGTACCAGCTCGAGACCCGACTTGGGGTCGCCGTTGGCGAACTCGCGCTGCGACCTCGTGAACGAGGCTCGAGTTTCCGGAGATCGAAAAACCGACGTACGTTTCCGCTTCGACAACCAGCTCACTCTCACCCACTTTGAGTGAAAGTGTTTGGAGATCCTGCGACCCACCGACGGCCGAAGACTGGGACGTCTGTCGTGCGCCCATTTCGCGCAGCACATCCAACACCGCCTCTCTCAATTCATCGTCGTATTCGTCACCAAGAATAAGCTTCTCGACTCCGGGTGCAGCGCTCATGGGTTAAAAACCCAGATCCTTGCCACCGGCCCGACTCGCCGACTCAATGATCTGCTCCCACGATTTTCCTTGCGCCCGCAACCATTCAATTGTTGGACCCAACCGATCGCCATAACGCTCAAGGTTCCTCTCATAGATCTCGGCAAGCTTATCAGGAGGAGTAAGTGCTTTGTACTTTTCACCCAACTCACGGCGTAGACTGTGAACCAGTCTCGCAGTATCCTCCGCGCTGGCACCCGCTACTCTGGAGTTTATAGCAATATCGGAGAGCTCATTTACCTCCGCAACATATGCTGCTCTCAATGCGGGGAGCCCTGTTTCAGCTCCCAACACCTCGATTGAGAAGAATCGAGCTGTTAGAAACTCGAGGCCACCGGCGAGCGCGGGCCCGACTTCCAATCCCCGGAACTTCGCATCGTCTACGCCGTGTTCGAATTGGACAGCTTGGCTCCGGCTCATCTGTACCGTGACTGGAACACCCGGAGGACCAATCATTACGGCGACCTGCGAATTAAATTGCGCAGGGCTCGCCCAGTACGGTGTCGAGCTGACTATCGATCCGTCATCGCGCAGGTACACGCCCACCACGACCGTCGGTATGAGGTCGGTGGTGCTCGAGGAAGGATATACCGCTTCAACAACATATCGGTCACCTGTGCTGGTGGTCACCTCACGACCGCCGTCCGGTGTCTGGCCGCCGTAGATACCTTCGCAGCCGCCTTGGCTACATTTGATCGTGATCTCCGCGTTGCTCTCTGCGCTGCCATCATTGACTCGAGGAGGAGCGACCTTCGGCATCGCGGTTTCACCGACGTTGCCGACCGGTAGTTGAATGGGCTCCCCGGGTGTGATGGGTGGGTTGTGATCCACGACAACCTCATCTTCCTCGGTATCTCCCCAGCCGCTCGGGTCGGTATGACTCAGCGGCCGGTTCCCCACATACGCGTAGGGATTGACGGTCAGTTGTTTTCACACCGAGTGCGGGCCAGCAGTTGGGATCACTTGATGGTCTGAGCGAAACAATTCACTTTTCCCCGGTTCCGCTTCCCCCCACCGCGTGGTTGATGCTCTCAGGCATCGGCGGGCTTTGCCTGATCGCACGAAAGCGAAACGTCGCGCAATCGATAAATTGAGTCGCTCGAGTATCGACGAAGTGCGCATACTGAACCGCCCCGGGATCCCAGAGACTCCACTTCTTGAGAGGATGGAGCAATGGGAAATTCAGTCAGGTTTTCGGCAGAGGTGCGTGAGCGGGCGGTGCGGATGCTCAGGGAGCATGAGCACGAGTATCCCTCGCGATGGGCGGCGATCGTGTCGATTCCCGGTAAGATCGGCTGTACGGCGCAGACGCTGCGCACCTGTGCGGATCGCGGATGGGGTCTCGATGAGAAACGCAAGCCCTGTTTATTCAACCGCGCTGTGAAACAACACCTGCTAACCATTACCGCTGCTCCTCCGTGTCGGGAACAGGGCGGCCACGCGCAGCCGACGTACGGCGCCACGCCTCCTCCAGTGAAATACCAAAGTGCGCCAGCACACCGGCCGCGATCAAACCGGCCCGCCCAATACTCGCCCGGCAGTGAATGCCGACGGGCCCGTCGGTGCGCGTCAAGCTACCTGTCGCTTCATTTCATGCAGCGGAGCGTTTCTTCTCCTCGTTTACGACGGCCTGGACGACGGAGTCGCGCTCGGGATTCAGCGTGACCATCGACGCGGGTGGGTGGCCTTCATCTGCGTGAAGAGCGCGTGGCGAGCGGCCAGGATGGCTCGATCCTGGCCAGCATGACGCTGAGCGGGGCTCACGTAGCGGATACCACTGTGACGATGATCGTTGTTATACCAACTCGTAAAGTGCCTCACCCACTGACGCGCATGCTCGACGGTCGCAAACCCTTTGACCGGGAACTCAGGTCTATATTTGACCGTGCGGAACAGCGACTCGCTGAAGGCATTGTCGTCACTGACTCGCGGGCGCGAGTAGGAGGCGCGGTATCGCGTCGCGAGGACATTTCGCCAGCCCGAGCCCCATGTCGTGAGTGATGCGACTACCGTTCGCACAACTTCGGGTCAAAACGCATCGTCGGTGCCATGATGGCACCGGCTATCAAACAGGCTGAGTTCTCGAGTCAACCATTTGCCGAGCGATCTAACATGCATGAATGCTGGATGAAGATTCTTTTTGGATAGATGTTCAGGAACGATGAATATGGCAGCGACGGCCGCGACTGCGTTGCTGACAGTCACGCGAGCTATTTCGCAAGGAAAGCGACCAACGCCCTGAGCCTCTCTTCAGTGAGGTCACTCGGCACGAAAGCCGGCATGGATCTGAGTCCGTTGCGAACGACGTGTTCGACGTAAGCCGGCTTGAGATCGGTGCGTTCGGTCAGTGGTAATGCCTGATCTTTGGCGCGCGTTCGCCGCAGCTGCATCGTCCCCGGCCCGTCGCTGGGGCCATGGCAGTAGGTGCAGTAATGATCGAACACTTCCTTACCTGTCATTTCCGCAGTGTGCGCAGGCGTCGTCGCCAGCGCGGCAAATGCTGACACCACAAATGACAACGGGATATGCTTCATGCTTGGCTGCCCTCGCGCAAGTGCTTCGGCCAGATGCCCGACTTTCCGGGTGACAGGATACCATTCGGATCCAGGGCGTCCTTGATCGTCTGCTGCATTTTCAGCAGCGCGCTGTTATTCCAGTTGTATGTCTTCGCAATCGTATCCATGTAATGTATGTGCGTGCGGTATTCGCCGTAACCCTCGGCGGCTGCCTCGCTCACCAACAGGCCGAACAGCTCATTCAACTTCTGGCGTTCCTTCGGGTTGGTCTGGTCATACACGATCACCGTGACATGGTGCAGCTCGCGGAAACCGACGGCCATCAGGCCCATGTAATCGAAGCCGTACGCGCGGACCCGGCCGCTGACCATGCGGAACTGCTTGATGGCGTCCTTGCCGGTCGTCGGCGAAACCGGCGAGAAGCCGACGTGCCCGCCGCCGCCGTTCCAGTTCAAGAAGCCGAACTCCGTCAGCTTTGGGATTCCCCGCATGGTGTCGGCGCGATGCAACAGTAAGTCAGGCCGGCGCTTGCGGTCCTCCGGGAAGTAGAATTTCACGCCGGGAATTGCGGCAAATGAGTCCCTGATTGCGCTCCACAATGCTTCCGTAATGGGCTTGGGCCCATACAACGCACCGCAGAAATTCCACATGCCAATCTCCTGATCGGCCATGATCCGCTTCGCGACGCTCGGCGGGATGGGACCGGTGCCGGAGTAATATTGGCTCTTGGCCGTGAAGACGGCAGCGTCCAGCACCAGGTTGCGGATGGTGGCTGCATTCTGGATGACGTTGTTGAGTCGCAGCGGTCGCACGATCTCCACGATCTGCTCGATATCCTCTTCACGCGGGAATGTGATCAGATACGGCCGATAGCCTGGGGGTTCCGGCATGAGCCAGATCCCCATCTTCGTGACGATGCCGAAGTTCGACTGCGAGAACATGCCGTCCACATACGGACCGAATCCATACTTGAACAGCTGCCACGTGTTGTTACCAGGCATCGCGCCCATACCAGTTCGTACAACATCGCCATTGGCGAGCACGACCTCCATGCCACACTGCGCCGAGAAATGATCGCCATACGGCGTATAACCCACGCCGTGATCCAGCGCATTCCCCACAACGCTGCCCCAACCCGGATCCGGCACATCCAGCCACAACTTGAGCCCGCGATCCTGGATGTGTTTGTAGAGATCGAAGTAGCTGACTCCGGGTTCGATCAGCGCATATCCGAATTTCTCACTGACCTCGAGGATGCGGTTCATGCGGCTGAGGTCCAGAACGACCGAGCCGGACAACACGGGCGCCGCTCCGCCGTACGCAAAGTTCTTCCCGCGCGAAACGGTCCAGAGAGGAATCCGCAGTTCGTTTGCGATTTTGACGATCTCCTGCACCTCTTCGGTCGATGCAGGCGCAACCGCGGCGTGCGCCTTGTAGCGCTCCGGGTCGTTCGGGATCGTATACGGGTCGTGATAGCTCGCGACTGTCTCGCCGGAGAATACCCTGTCGCCACCGACTATCTTGCGGAATTGGGCCAGAGCGTCGGCCATCCGCAATGCGTTCACACCTGGTGGTAAACGGTGTGTGTCAAGGTGGTTGCCGCCTGACTTACGCGGCGATCCGCGTTTTATCAGCGGCTTTTTGGGCCGCGTTGATCGGCGCTTCACGCTCGGGATTGAGTGTGACAACGCCGATCGGATCCCAATTGCGTGTGTGACGCGACCAGCGCTGCGGGTGAGCCGCTCTTGCCTGTAAGTACACCGCGTGACGAGCTGCAAGTATGTCCCGGTCTTCACCCGCATGACGYTGCGAAGGGCTGACGTAGCGGATGCCGCTGTGTTTGTGATCGTTGTTGTACCAATCCACRAACGCTCTTGCCCAGAGTCTCGCTTGCTGCAGATCGGCAAACCCCTTCGTAGGGAATTCAGGACGATACTTGGCTGTGCGGAACAGCGATTCGCTGAACGCATTATCGTTGCTGACTCGGGGGCGTGAGTAAGAGGACTTCAACCCGAGCCAGTACATCATCGCCAACACGCTCGTCGCCTTGAGGGTCGAGCCGTTGTCACCGTGCAGCACGGGTTTTTGAGCCATCGTATGCAAACCCTCGGCCAACGCCGTTCGGCGCAGCAGCTCCACGGCGTGTTCGGAGTCGTCGGTCTCGTGCACCTCAAAGCCCACGATTTTCCGACTATATACATCGAGTATCAGATACAAGTAACACCAGACTCCGAGTACCTTTGTCGGCAAGTAACTCATATCCCACGTCCACACCTGTCGCGGCCCTGTGGCAACATGGGTAGTTGGCGGTCGCACAGGCCGAGGCGCCTTGGCGCGCCCACGGTGACGAGTTTGACCGTGAGCCCGAAGTACACGGCTGAAGCTGGATTCGCTGGCGATATAGACTCCTTCGTCGGCCAGCGCAGGTACAATGCGAGCCGGTGGCAGAGCCGCAAATCGCGGCTCATTGGCGATCCGCAGGATCTGCTCGCGCTCCTGCATACTCAGTGCATGGGCCGGCACGGGACGCACTGCTCGCGGCCGGGCATCCCCCTCGCGCAGACCCGCGTTGGTTTCCCAGCGCTGCAAAGTGCGCGCGTCAATGCCGGCAACTTCACAGGCCGCTTTTAGTCGCGCACCTTCGCGGCGTGCTTGCTCGATCATGGCTGCCATCTTTTGGCGCTCTTCCAGGGAAATCATTCTTCCCCGCCCTCGCGGAAGAGCGCCTCTAATTTTTTTGAYAAAACCAACAGAGCAGCGGTTTCCGCGAGCGCCTTGTCCTTGCGTCGCAAATCCCGCTCGAGCTCTTTGATTCGCCGCCGATCTTCCCGGGTCTCTTGCGGACTCGCCCGCACTTCCTCAGGTTGCGACAACGCCGCCATCGCGCTCTGCCGCCATTGCTGCAGATCAGCCGGAAAAAGACCCTGCTCGCGGCACCAGGCGCTGCGCTGCGCCTCGTCCATCGCCGCCGTCGTGATCACCGCTTCCAGGCGCGCCGCCGCTGTCCAGGCCCGCTCCGCGGGCCTGGACAGCGCCTCTGACATCCATCGCTCGAGCGTAGCCACCGAGACACCGATCTCCTGCGATACCCGCGGGATCGCTGCGCTCTCCGGTGGCAGCAGGCGAGCCACTGCACGTGCTTTGAATTCGTCGGAATATCGAGCCATCATCCTTCCTCAATGCCCCCATTTTTTCCGAGCTATCGAGGCGGCAACTATCGTGACACTGAGGGTAAATGCTCGGTCATAACGTCGTCCCGTACGGAATTTTCGCAGCAGTGTGTATCGTCCACAGGAGCAGGTCGCGGTTGAGCCGCGAAGCCTGTACATCAAGAAGGGCTCGCTCGCCGAGCAGGATTTTCAGACAGAAATAGATGGATTCTGCCGTCACACCACACAGGTGCAGCGGCTGGTCGCCCGTCATGCCACCCAACTCGGTCCCCCAGAACGGCGTGATATCGCCGCGAACTCCGATGGACCGCTTTGAGGCAGATCCTGAAGCAGCGACAAGACGGGCTATTTCAAACCGCTCATCGAAGAATACGTAGTCCCATTTCTGAGAGGCGCGAGCGAGCGCCATCCTGGACTGTTGGAGCACCGCAGGGAATAACAGAGATGCCGTTGCCGCGCGGAGGAAGTGCCGCCTTTTCATGGGTTCTCGGAAGCCACCGAGACCCGGTGAGAGCTCCATTGCCGCTCAGGATGCCTGCTGTTGCAGAATCGGGGACTTGCATTCGAGCGGCTCCCGGATGACATTCTGAGCACAAGTGCGCATGAGGGGGGTGTCCTATGGCGCGGATCGAGGTAGTCTCGACCGACGGGCTGAGCGGGCGGCGGAAGGTCGAGTACTGGAACGACGTTGCGACGAATGCCATGGCCGCGATGGCGGCCGACCCCGTCGACGTTGCTACGTTCTGCGGACGCATGAGACGGACGGAAGTGGGCGACGTAAGGGCCGTCGAGGTCTTCTCGCATGGCGCGCGCGTCGTCCGCTCGCCCACTCACATCGCGCGCTCGGGTGAGAGCGCATTCCTGCTCGAGATGCAACTTGATGGGGCGAGCGCCACGCGTCAAGGCGGTCGGGAGGCGCGACTCGAGCCCGGAGATTTCACGCTGCTGGACAGCGCTCGGCCGTTCGAGGTGCGCTGCGCATCGCCTATGATGCTGCTCGTACTCAAGGTGCCCCGGGAACTGCTCGGTAAGTACGTGGGGTGCCCCGAATCCTGGGTGGCTGTTCCGATGTCTGCCGATCGGGCCTCGAACGAACTCACCTCGCGCTTCCTGCGCGATCTTTGGTCCCGGTCGGACGAGACACTCAACTCGGGCCGCGCCGCCCATGCCGCCCGCGCGGCCCTTGAACTTATCGCCTATGCCTACGGGGCCCTGCCCGAGTCGTGGAGAGATTCGGTGAACGCGATCGGCGCGCATCGAATCCGCGTGCTCGACTACGTAGAGGCTCACTTGAGCGATCCCTGTTTGAGTCCCACCTCGATTGCCGCAGCGCTGCGGATGTCCTGCAGGTACCTGCACCGTGTGTGGAAGGTGGAGGACGGCGAATCGCTTGCGCGCTACGTGCTGCGACGCAGGCTGGAAAAGTGCGCTCAAACGCTGCGCAATCCGCAATTTGCCCGGCGCACCATCACGGCGATCGCGTTCGATTGGGGATTCGTTGGCATGCCTCATTTTTGCACCGTTTTCCGGGAGCGATACGGCGTTTCGCCGCGGGAGTATCGAACGTCAGCCGACGGCCGGTAGCACGTGAGCGGGCACCCAGTTGCCATGCACCCCATTGCGAAGGCGCAGGGGGAGTTTGACGATCGCGATGGGTCCTGAATCGATCTCTCGGGTATCGAAAATCAGCAGATCATTCAACATTGTCTCGAAGCGGTTAACGAGCACAAGGAGATAACCGTCGGCCTCAGGTGCAGCGAAATGACGCGGCACAAACACCGGCTCCTGCGCGGTGGATTTGGAATCGAGCACAAAGGCGGTAACCCGCCCGCTCTCAAAGTCATAGCGGGCGATTGTGTTGAAGGCCGGGCCGAAGATTCCGCCCCCCGAGAAATCGCGCGCGGGATCGTGGGCAATCACGAAACCATAACGGTGCCGAGCCATGGCGTGGCGGTCGTCGATCCGCGGGAACTCACAGTAATTGGGCCACAGCGTTTGCTCTTCGAAGGTATCGCTATGGCGTTCGAGATCAAACACCCAGCGCGTGATGCGTGGGATAGCCTTGCTCGGATCGAACGGCCGGCCGAGTGTATCTGGATACATGAAGGGGAAGGTCTGCGCTTCTGACACGCATGCATCGGCGATGACGCGCGAGCCCTGGGTGTAGGCGTTGAAGAAGTGAAAGAGCCAGCGCGGCGGACCCTCGAACCAGCGGATGTCCCTCGCGCCAGTCGTACGCGAGAAGATGCCCACCATGGACCTGCACGTTGGATCCCAAAGCCAATGAGGCCCTCCTCCTTTCAAGCGCTCGATGCTCGTGGTTGTCGGGAGTACGGCGATGAGCACGTGCTCGCGTGTTACGGCGAAGTCGTGGATCTCAGCCGCGTAAGGCGCCTGGAACCACTCCTCTCGCACGATGCGGCCGTGGCCGTCGATTACGTAGAAGGCAATATCTCGCGTGGTCTCTCCCTTCGCCGCATATCCGAAGCCGAAGAGTTCGCCGGTAATGGGGTCAATCTTGGGGTGCGCCGTGAAAGTGCGGCTGGTGAGCGCACCGTTGTAGTTCCACGTTCCGCGTGTCTCCAACGTGTGCGGGTCGATTTCTACGGGTGGGCTGTCCTCCTTCAGCGCGAGTAGCTTCGCTCCGTGCCAGATAACGTTGGTGTTGGCCGTTCCACGATTCAAGCCGCGGACGCTCACATCGTCAGTGTAGGGGTTGCGGTAGGCGCCGAAAAGTGCTCGACGCGCGGAACGCTCGAGCAAGAATTTTTCCGTGCGCACGTAGCGACTCCGGAAATCAACGTGCCCACCCGAGAAGCGGAACAGGCCGATCATGCCATCGCCGTTGATGACAATGTCGTCTCCGAGCAGTGGAGGAAATTGCGGCTCGGGTGCAACGCGATAGAACATGCCATCGAGATCGATTGGGAGCCCCCCTTCGACTTCGAGCTCGAACACATCTGCTTCGATGCGGCCGGGTCTGTCGAAACCCGTATAGATCGGCAGAGTGGGGAAAAGAGTGCCGGCGCGACGTGGCTCGAAGTTCGTGCTCATGAGTGGGTCTAAGACACCAAGATGAGCGCGAACATTACTCTCGTCGGATGCGGGCAAATTATGTGAGAGAGAACAAATCGTTCTTCTGGAGTGATCAGATGCACACCTGCGGCCGACCCGGGCGCGACCCTCAACGACGCTGGAGCCGAAGTCGATCCGCGCGCGCTCCTCGCGGGGGGGGTCGGCTTTGCGACCGCGTTTGCGTGGCTCCAATGCGGCTTGCTGCGATTGGTCGCGTTGTTTGCGCCACGTCGAGAGCATCGAGGAATAGATGGCTTCGCGACGCATCAGCGCCCCCAACTCGCCCGGCTGCGTGCAGGCATCCGCCTCGGCAAGAATGCGCCGCTTAGAGTTTGCGGAAAGTCGTCGTCGCTTGGCCGTGGCCACCACCTCGGGGTCCGCCGCGCGGGTCGCCGCGGGCGGCGCGCTCCTGAGCCTCTTTGAGGCGATAGCTATTGCCGGCCAGGGTGAGGATCTCCGATCGGTGCACGAGCCGATCGACCAGGGCGACAACACAGGCGGCGTTGAGGAAGACCTGGTTCCATTCGCCAGACGGCTTGTTGGTCGTCAATATCACGGGTAGGTGCAACTGGTAGCGGCGTGTGATCACCTCGAAGAGCAGATCGGCGTAGATATTGCCGCGGTCACATCGAGTGAAGATATCCACCAGCACCCCGCAGCGACAGCAGTTGTAGAGCCGGTACGTCGGCTCGGGCAGTGGCTCCATGTCCCCTCCCCAAAGCACTGGACAGTACCCGGGCAAGGCGGCATAAAGGGGGGTGCGAACCACCCTACCCAGGCGCAGCGCACCGAGGGCCCGGGGCTCTGACGCCAATCAAAACCCGGGCCCGCGGCTCTTTGAGTCGCCGGCAGCATATCGGAAGTACGTGTACAGCACGCTGTCATGCCGAACCAGCAGCCGTGCTCACGGGCATCGCCAATTTGGGAGGCGATACCTGCACTCGAGGAGACAACATGTTTGTGATAAACCCTCTCGTCCCTGAACTCTTCTGCCGCGATTTTGCGCAGTCTCTTGCATTTTATGTCGAATGCCTCGGCTTCGAAGTTGTTCAACAGCGTCGGAACCAAGCTCATGCCTATATCGCTCTGCAAGGATCCCAACTCATGCTTGCAGCTCGGCATGGGCCATGGGAGACCGCTCCCCTGGAGGCACCTTATGGTCGGGGAGTGAACTTCCAGTTTCTGGTCGACAACGTCACAGACCTACATGAACGGGTGACCTCAGCCGGCCACAAACCCTTCCTGGAACTGCACACCCGGTGGTACTGGCGAACCGACTGGATGGACGAGCGCACTCAGTTTGGCGTTCTCGATTTGGACGGCTACTTTTTGCGTTTCGCGCAGATCAATAGACATAGACCGGTAACAGTTGACGACTGAACGCTGAGCGCAGCGTCTGTGGGTCCTGGGCGGATACGCAGATCACCCCAGACCGTCTGCCGCCACAAGGCAGCAGACGGCATTACTGAAGCAGGTGGAGTTGTTTGAGGTGTCACTCAATTTCGGAAAGTTTGAGTCCGATGTGGGGCCCGCTCAGTCCGAGCCCCAGATTGGGTCACTCTAGTCCTCGTCAACTTCGCCCAATTGCACCTGGGCGGCCGTCAAGACGGTCCCGTTCCAGGATCCTTTCACTGAGACAATCTTCCCGGTGGAGGTTGCGAAGAACGTCGTGGCATTCAGCCCGTTGCTAAAGTGTGTCGCCGACGTAGTCGCTACGGTTGTGGAGAGTATGGTGAAGTTCGGCTGCGCCACCCCCATGATCGCACCAGTCAGCCGAACAACGGACTGTGGTTGAAGTCGGTCAACACGCGCAGCGGTGACTGTATTGCTACTCCCAAGCGAGGGCGCACCCCGAATCTCCAGCCAGTCCCCGCTGTGCACATCCGTCAGACTGAACGTCTCGATGTTTTGCGAGCTGTGGTCCTCGAAGCGAGTACTCGTACCAACGCTGACGTGGATCCCCAGTATGACAACGGTTCCCGCCGATGCATCCACCGAATCCACCTGACCTGAAATGCGATCTTCCGCCGGGTGTCCCACCTGGACTTTGTGGGCCGACAAAACACCCGATGCATTGATAGAGCCTTCGGCTTCCACGCGAACGTTCAGTCCGAGATCGCCGGGAGCGCCCCCCTCAAACGTCGTTGAGGACGAAGTCGTCACCGGCCGTCCGGCGACATCGAAGTCCGTCGCTGACGCGAAGCGCGTGATCAGCCCCTCGAGCTCCATGTGGCCGTCCACATCAGCCTTGAGTTCCTTCCCCGTCCGAAGCTCGAGTCGTGTGGCTTGAAGCACCCCCGCGGAATCGAGGCTCGCGCCATCCGCTTCAACGAGGTCGCCGTCCTTGGGGCCGGTGCTCGGGAAGTCAACCAGTGTCGCTGCCGAATAGTTCACGTTGAGGGCGTTGATCTTCAGCGTCTTCGCAGTCGCATCGGTCGAAGCGGCAGTACCAATCACGTGCAACCCGGCGCCGACGGATTCTCGCTCCAGGCGCGTGGCGTGCAGTGTCCCATCAGCGGCCGGCATGCCACTGACCTCGAGGAGGTCACCGACCTTGACGCCCGTTAGTGAGGCCGGCGTAATACGGTCATCGAACGACGTGTCGGCCGACACCGTAACGCTCTGACCCAGAACAACGAGTGTCTGTGCCGTCACATCCAGTGCACTGACCGGTCCCTGGATGTTGCCTCGGAATTCGATCTGGTCCGCGACGTCCTTACCGCTGGCCGCATCATGATGCGCTTTGACTTCGATGACATCACCGGCGTGCAAATCGCTTTGGATCCCTGCCCTGCCATCGATGTTGATTGTCGCCCTCGTAGTCTCAAACTTGAGACCGTTGAGGTGAACGCTGCCAAAACCGGTAATAGTCCCCACCGCCACCGTAGATATCGATGCGGTTGACGCGGCGGATGAATTCCCGCTCCCACTGTAACCACCGCCGCAGGCAACGATCACCACCCCGGCTGCCAGTCCCGGCAGGATGCGCAAACCTTTCCCAACGGCCCTTGAGTTCAAAGAGCTGATACGCCCAAGCATTGAGGGTCTCCTCATGCGAACGAATCGGTCGCCTGCGTAGGTGGGACTTTGGTCGAAAGCGGTTCATGCTCGACGAATCTGGGGCTGGAAATGAGAACTGCCTAGCATTCCAGACCTTCTCGGGAACGCTGCGCTGAACTTAATGCGTTGGCCATTGGTGGGGAACGGCTGAACGCGCAGAAAGACCAGCCCGGAACTCCAAGTGTCCTGATACGAGAGTGCATCGAGGCAGGCCTGACGCTGGGTCAGCTCGAGCGCGAGATGCTACAGCGGACCCTGGAGTCGACCGGCGGAAACCGCACCCGGGCGGCTTCCGAGCAGGAAGATTGCCTTGCCCGCGGCATGGCGCTGTCGGCCATTGATCGAAGGTGCGAATGCTCGGAGAGACTCGAGGCATGGAGAAGTGCGACCGTTCATGGTCGCAGGTGCACATTAGCACCAGATACGCTCCAAATCGCGAGACAACGTTCCGACGCCGTTCGCGTCCGGCCAAGGCCCCCTCACGACCCCTTGCAGTCGGCAAGCTCGAGCAGATGAGGTGTGGTAGGTCAGCCCGACTGCCTATCCTGTTGCTCTTTCACCGCCCGTTCAAATTGCCGCTGCGCAGTGGTAACGAAGCTATCGTAACCGGCAGGGTCAATCAGTACACGAGGGCCTTGCTGCGGATAACTCCGAAGCTTGGTCAGCAGGTCGAAGTAGTCCCCGTGCGCACCGAGAAACACATCGCACGGCAGCCTGTGCAACAGAGCAAAGGTACGCCGAAAGTCTTCAGCGATGCCGGGGTAGCTTGCTGGTCGATGTGGGCTGTCGACGAAACGGTACTCCGACCAGAACGAGACACCCCCAATGATGACGATGTTGCGGACCTTTCCGGCAGGCTCGCCGGGAATATGGGAACGCATAGTCCACGTCGTACAGCCCCGCGTATGTCCCGCAGTTTTGTACGCCGTCAGTGTCACACCCCCTAGACTTACCACGTCCTGGTCGTGAAGGACGCGATCGACGTGCACCCGAGCATAGCGCCGAAGGCCGGCGGAAGACGCGATGAAATCAGCTTGGCCGCCTGTCTCAACAACCGCAACGTCACCGTCCATCACCATGTTCTTCGCGTGAGTTTGCCGAACGACCTCGGCGGCCCCGCCCATATGATCCTGGTGGGCCTGACTGTTGAGCAGGATTTTGATGTCCAGCCAGCGAAAGCCCAACTTTTCAACGCTTTCCCGTATCTGCGTGGGCGACGTCGCGAGATTGGCGTTGATGAGGATATTGCCCTCCGGGGTGACCACGAGGTAACTGGCCAGATCCTCACTGCCCACGTTGTAAAGGTTGTCCGCGATTTGAAACGGCGCTAACGATGTTGTCCACCGAGGATCCGCCTGCGCATGACAGGACTCGCAAATGAACAACAGTATCAACAGCAGCTGAAACCGATTCGCGCGCATAGTGCAATTTACTCGTGTCAACAAGCCGCCAAGGACGGCGGATCCAGTGGAAATATTCGCCCCGCATCGACGAGGATCTTGCACGTACAACGTGGCGGATCGATGGCCAATTCTGATGAATTATGGCATGCGGTATGACGTCCCATGGAGGTCCACCGATGTCCTTCAACGAGGAAAAGGGTGCGGCACCGATCAGCGGTACGAAAACCCACTCCCGCGGGCCGATTGGCAGGGCGCGCGCGCCGTTGATCACTTCTACAACCCCACGCGCTCCCACGTCCGCGCATCTACCTCATAGGACGTGCGGTCATTACTCAACGTCCGCGATCTGCTCCAAGGACCGCGGCGGAAACGCCTAGATGGATCCGGCGACCGCTTATTGCTACACGTGCCGGCACTCGTGCGCCAGCAAAGGCGGGGGCAAACAGCCGTCCGCTTTGAAGATCCCGCAACCAAACGGCAATGGCTTCCAGCGCCACGATCACCCCCACCGCACAAGGGCCCAACAACACCGCACTACCGGTCGCTGCCGCAGGTCGGGAATCTCATGATTCGTCCGGTTCCATCCGTTCGCGCTTCCAGGACGCGCTTACTGATTCTCGCCACGCCCGCCATCCTTGCGGGAGATCGGCCAACTCGCCAATACTGCGATCCCGCTCAAACATCTCCCCCAAACCGACAACCCGCGCGTCTTCGGTACGGTTGGTCGTCCCACAGAGGACTTGCCAATAACCGTCATCATCGTGTGTAACGAGCAGAATCGGAAAGCCGTCTTCGATCACAGGCCGCGTGCTGAAAGCTGCGACATCCGTCGGATCGCTGAAGGGCCAATCAGCAGGGCGGAACGTGTGGGAGTCCGTGCTCATAGGAGCTCCCGCTTTACTGGGCGGCTGCTCATCGGCTGTACCTCTTCTTCGGCTCGTCGTGCCCTTGGTCCATCCTAGCACCGGTCGGACGAGAGTCCGGCACCGACCGAACACGACATTCTTTGTGGGCGCGCAGTCCAGTGTAGGCACGCCAGTGCAGTCGGGTCGCCCGTACGCTCCCTCGCGGTTCCATGGAGAGATTCACGGTTGCCGAATCGCTCATTCAGGGCGCGCAGCGCCTTTCAGCCCGATAGGTCGCGTTTCGAGTCAAACCCAGTAAGTCAGTAAAATCAATCGGTTACTGTCATAGTAGCGTCGGTGTCTGCCTGCCGGCTCATTAGCCCGCTGCGTAGCGCCCGCGCGGGAGATCGGGAGGCTGCACGGGCCACTGTACGGAGGGTTCCCCAGGCGACAACAGTCAGTCGCGCCCTCCTCGATTTATCGGCAAGATCGTGCTTCAGTCGAGAGTGTAGAGAGGTTCGAAGGCCATGGCTGAAACGTCCCCGGTGCGAGCGTATATTGCGCGCTAGGAGATTTGCATGAACCCTCTGCTCAATCGAATAAGCATCAATCCGCAGATCTGCTTCGGCAAGTCCTGTATCAAAGGCACGCGGATTTGGGTGTCTCTCATCCTGGACCAACTGGCAGGTGGACTCACGATCGATGAGCTGCTGACCAACTATCCGCACCTAGTTCACGAGGATATCCTGGCAGCGATCGCATACGGTGCGGAAGCGTCCCGGGAGCGCATCATTCCGGTTCCGACTGCGCAGGTTGCGTGAGGTTCAAACTCGACGAAAACATAGGCGAGCGCGGAGCCAATCTGCTGCGCTCGGCGGGACAAACTTAGCAGGCTGGATCGCGACCATGCGCGAAGCACTCCATCCGGCGCGGAGGCAACCAATCCTGAGATACTGTTTGCACCCATGATGCGAACCGCAGGAGAAGCTAGAGAGGCAGCCGTCGCGCACCTTGCGATGTTCGAAGTCCCTGTCGTGCTCGTCGATACCCATACAGAGGAATTCGACGCCGGCTGGGTGTTCTACTATCAGTCCGCGAAGTATGTGGTCACGAAACACCTGGGGGACGCGCTGGCAGGAAACGCGCCGATCTTCGTTGCACGAAATGGGGCGCCCCCGCAATTCATCAGCTATCACAGGCCCACGTCGGAGTCGATGGAAGCGTTCGCTTGCTGTGGCGACGCCAATGCCGCGCCCAATCCGGAAGTTGAACTTGTGGGCTGGAGCGAGGGTGCGCTCAAGGTGTCCGCCACGCAGGCCATACGAGAGTGTTCTTCTCTTGGCCTGGCTGCCGCACAGGGAGCCGTTGATGCTTGTTTGTGTAGCACCCCGACCAGAGTACCAACCAAAGGCGTCGCGGCGGCGCGTGAGTTGGTCTCGAAGCTTACCGGTCTTGGCTTCAAAGCGAGAGTCACGTATGGCAGGACAGTTGGACCGGCTTGACCCGCTGCGCCTGATCGCCACGGGTTCGCTCTGAGCCACCGTCGTATAGCGTTGTCGCGGGTGTCACGTCCGTAACGGTCAATTGCGGCTCTTCTTCATGGCTTCCTCGTCCGCCCCGAGAAGCCATCCTCTCAAATCTCAGCTGGTCCGAAAATCGCCAGGCAGGTCAGTCGCTGCAAAGCCTCGAGACCTTGCGATCGCGCCGCGGGAATGAGCTCGGCACCGCCGATAGCACGAGGACGACGGGCACCAGAGTCACTATCAACCGGCAATCCTGCAGCACTCGAAATGACGGCGGCGCCACCAAGCCAGCGAGTTGGTGTTACAACATCGGACTGATACTTCACTCCATGACTGGATTGCTACCGTTACGCTGTACCCGATACCCATGATGACTCACCTCGAAACCGCCCATTGATCTCGGCTCACTCCCCGATCACCTCGACCGAAAGACCGTTCACGACCTTCAGCCGCCGTTTCGCAACGACTGTTTTCTTTTCGCTCGGGTCCCGCTATTTCGAGCGTGCGCATTGGAGTCGACCGAAAGGCCTTCCGTGCTGGTTCCGGGGAGCCGGTAAGGTGCCAATCGCTGCATCATTCTTTTCGACAGCGTCGGATAGGCATACCCGCCCTTCTTCCATGAGATCGACTGCCCGACGGTGCTCTCAGCCAGCACCGCGCGCACCAGATCGTCGTGAGGAAAGAGGTACCAGTCACCGCCGTCTGGAAAGCAGACGTGCAGCTCACGATTCATGTACTTCTTTTCCAAGGTCAAGCGTGGCTTCAACTGGACCTTGAGAAACCGCTTGCCGTCGAGGTGCTGTGCAATGAAGTCAGCGCCCTGCCAGTCGCTACTTAGACGGATCGTGCTAAACCCATAGTCTGCGAGAACAGCAGATACTTTCTGGAAGTTGTAATTTTCGCGCTGGCGCGAATTCAACTTCGTATAGGACACCCGCTCAAACCGATGCCGCATGAATCGCCTCTGGCGATGGAGCCGATCTTACTTCGAAAAACCCATATCGACCCGGTAACTCGATGGCGTACTTTGCACGCTCAGTCCCTGCTCGACCACCATTGACATGAGTGCGCCGAAGGAAAGGTTAGCAGACGTACTGGCAGTATCGATTACGATACGCGCCCGATCCCAAGGATGATACTCACGCGCGGCGACCTCCTGCCAGCTCGGTGGCGATTGACCGTAGATATCGATTTGTCGAGATTCGACGCGGTGATGATGTTCGGCATGTCAGACGCTGACGCGCGGCCCCTAACCGACTCTGCTCAGGTCTGAGCGCAGCGGGTGGCGCGGACATATGCTGCATCATTGCTTGTCGAACTCTATCAGGATATACCCCGCGTCAGTGAGGGACCGTAGAAGTGAACCCACTTCATCAAAGCGTGAGGACCGATCAGGGGCCACAACAATGCGCGCGTTGGTCGATATCCGGATCTCGGATCGCATCACATGCCCGACCTCGGCGCATAGCACGTTTCGGTGCAGGTCGCGATATCCGACCTGGCAGCGCCCGCGACCGTGTTCTGGGAGCATTACCCGTGCGGTGTCTGTGGGAGCCTCGCGCTCCGAGCAAGCAGACAGAATATTCAAGGCGGCGATACCGACCAGCAGACCGCAAATGCGTTTCATTCTGCTCGCCCCGGCCAGGTGCATCTTGCGAAGCGCCCTACGCAAACGACTCCTGCGATTCTACAGCCCCACTCACGCCTGCGCATCGACTTCTACGCCCCCAGTCGACGGCGCCCGCCAGCCGGAGGACAGGTTAGCGCGGCCTCTGCTTCAGTGGCGGCAACGCTAACATTTGGCCCCCGCGCTCAGGGGGACGGAACACCCCGGCATGGTGAAAGTAGACCAGGCTCGCCGCGGCGCGCACAGGCCAGGTCGCAAGCAACCAGTTGAATGCGAGATCCGTCTGGAAGTGGTCGAAAAGGATGCGCAGCAGTCGTTTCACACGGAACTTTGGGTACGACCGCACGAACCAGCCGCTTGGATCCTCCGCTCGTCCGTGCAGGAAATCCGCCACAGCATTGCCTGCGGCCAGCCCATGCTTGAGCGCTGTGTGAATGCCGCCGGCGGTTACAGGCGAGACCATGCCGGCGGCATCGCCGACGAGGAGTGTGCGCGAAGCGCCGACGGGATGCACCACTCCGCCGCATGGAATGATGCCTGCGCGTACGCCCGTTGGTTTGGTGCCGCGCAGGTCGATTACCGGTGCGATCTTTGCCAGGAACTCCTCCATTGCGTCATTTGGCTTGAGCGCTCCGCGTCCGTCGAGTCGCCGCGCGAGCCCGGCCTGCACGCCGTTGACGCCCGCAAGGATCCAGCCGATGTAGCCGCGAGCAAGACGGCGGTTGATGAAGCAATGCAACTTGTCGGGTACGTCGAGCGTCGCGCCCGCGTACTCGTACTCAATTCCCGCGAGAAACTGTGTGCTTGCGCCAAGCCCGAGAGCGCCCGCAACACGAGAACGCGGGCCGTCGGCCCCGATCAGAAATCGCGTCGCTCCGAAACCGGCCACTTCGAAGCCGCTCTGCAGCCGCCGTGCGCTCGTGAACGCTTTGTCGTAAGTGATCGTCGCGCCCGCGCGTTCGGCCTCGCTCGCGAGCCAGCGCATCATGGCGGGAGTGTCGGTAGCGAGGAAGTAGTGTTCCGGCGCTTCCAGATCGACATGACGCAGATTCGGGGCATACAGCCGCACCCCCGGAATCCGACGCACCAATGCATTCGGTAACGCGTCCAGCAAGGCGATCTGGTCCACCGCATCCTTCACAAGGATTCCCGTCGTGTGGAGTTTCGCGCCAGGCTCTGCCTTCTTTTCCAGTACGGTTACGTGCAGCCCATTGCGCGCGAGTGCGAACGCGCTCGCGAGGCCCGCAAAACTAGCGCCGACAACCACGCAGTCCGTGTCGTACTGCCGATTGCGGGCAACTCCCGGCTTCGTGGCTCGGTAGCGTACGTATCTCTCAATCGTATGTGCCATTCGAGTCCCAGCCAGTAGAACAGAAGGTAGTTGCCCACAGTGCACGAACGCCGGCCGACCGCCCGACGCAGCTCGGATTCCTAGGTATCTCTAATGCAATGTACTTTGCATTACAGAGTTTGATGAGTGTAGACCTGAATCTTGCAATTGTCCAAGACCGCTCGCCCGTCTCGGCGACCCCCAATAGCCGGCGCGGGTCGATCTGGCTCCCGGCACCTGCCAGTAAGGAAAACCAGGGGCCCGCGGAGCGTCCACAAACATGTGACGCGCTAAAATCCCAGCTCGCTTGGACCGAGGTCGTCAGCGCTTGACTACAAGTAATCCTGTTTCAGCTCAACTTGTGCGACCCAAACCATGGCTGGGTGGCCTCTTGGGATTCTTCTTTCCAGGATTAGGTCACCTGTATGTGGGGCGGGCTGCCGCGGGATTGAGCCTCCTCGGAGCTTGTTATGGCCTCTCTGCAATGATCATTGCTTGGGGATGGGGTCGAACTGCATGGGGCGAGATCCTCGTCTTGGGATCCTGCCTCGCCCTTGTCCTCGTTGGGGTCATGCAGCCGGTCGTGGTGGCGTGGCACCAGCCCGAGCAGGTTCAACTTCGCTACATGTGCTGGCCCGTTTATCTGGTCTTTGCGATCGCAAGTGCTGTAGTTCAATGGACGGTGCCACCCACCATCCTGAGTCACACTGGAGGATCCATTTTCAGCGTACCCAGCCAGTCCATGGCTCCAACCCTGTCACGGGGAGATGTGATCGCTGTCGACCAGAGCGCATACGTCCGGCAACTACCGGTCCCCGGCGATGTCGTTGTAGTTCGGGTTTTGCTCGGCGCGCCGGCCGAGCCGATCAGTTATGTGCGACGTGTCAGGTCGGTAATCGCCGGCCCAGCCCCAAATGACGCTCGTATCGAGGTCGCGGCCGACAACCGCGACTTCGATACGCCTGAACTGAAAAGCCTATCCGCAAAAGAGGTAACCGGGAAGGTAACACTCATTTTGTGGAGTCGGGACATGGCCCGAATCGGACATCGAATCCAATGAGGCTCGACACGTTCAGAAGCCAGCATCCCAACCTCCGGCCGGGGCACGCAGCGCCCGCGCCTTCTGGTCGGCTTGGATACCCCGAGAACGTTGGCAGCGCTGACGGTGTAGGTGCTTGGCCGGCCCCGATCTTCTCCGCCCGAACCCCGGTTCCCGGCAGCCCAGCGCCGGATGCCGGTCGACTCCCCTTTCGCCCGACTGCTATTATAAGCCACGATGAGACTTGACGCGGTGGCGAAACAAGCGATCAACCCTGATCCCGTGCACAAGAGCCCGGCGGACTTGAGCAAAGCGGTGCGCCAGTCAACGACGGCGCGGGCCACTTGGAAGGATCTAACGCCGCTTGCGCGCAATGAATGGATCTGTTGGGTTATTTCCGCCAAACAGGAAGCCACCCGCCGCCGCCGAATTGAGCGCGCGGTCGAAGAGCTTGCCGGCGGCAGTCGAAGGCCGTGCTGTTGGCCCGGCTGCCCACATCGCCGACCGAGCGCAAGAAAGTGGTTTGACAAACGTCTGTAGTGAAATCCCACTTACGACTCGGGATATGAGCCTGTATATTCGCGCTTCTCGAAAGCGGATGTAGCCAGCATCTACCCGCCGACCGGTGATCTCCCCGGTCGCCCTGTTTCAATCCGACCTGCTCGTGACCGTGGCTGAAGAGTAAGGAGGATTACCGAGGAACCGATCCTCACCTAGCCCAAGCTCCGAGGGCCTGAGCGCGGGCACAACGACCCAAACATGCGAGCGTGCGCCTGATTCAGGCCTCTGGTAGTTGAGTGTGCAGTGCTTGGCGACGAGCAGGCCCTCCCAGGTTGAACAGCTCTTGCCTGAGCAGGACGCCTGTCGCCGCGACACCCACGGCAAGCACCACTATCTGACCGGCGGCACCCAATTCGGCCTTGCCGAGATTGATGCACAAGAAATAGGCAATACTGACGAGCGCAAGCGCAATGGCGGTCATGCGACCCACCTTGCTCAGCGCCAGAGCCGCAAACACGAGAACTGCCGGGATTCCCACGCCCACCATCCGCGCAACATCCGTTGCCAGGAAGATCTGAATCAGCGCGAGAAGAGGTAACGTGGCGAGCGCCCTGAGTTGCGGCGGCGCCGTTGCGAATCCGGCTGCCGCGATCAACCACAACGGTCCGAAGGTTCCTATGATGCTCCTGAGCGCGCCGCTGACACCACCGACAAACTGGTAGACGGAGCTCAGGTAAGCCGAATTGTAAAAGGAGGCATATGAATGCAAATTTGCGGTGTTGCTGAACAAGACACCCGTTCGCAGGAGCAGGAATTCGCAGACGAAAACCGCGCTCAATAGGGACAACTTTCCGAGGATCGCACGCCGATCGGTATCCGCGAGGCTGAAGACCAGGAACGTGGGGATCAAGAGCGCGCCGATGGTTTCCTTTACGAAGCCGGCTGCAGCGATCACGAGTACGAGAGCCAGAAACCGATGCTGCGTGATGGCAACACATCCCAGTAGTAAACATAGATGCTCGGCTAACCCGACATGCACACGGTTGTGCAGGTTGTAGACACCGGGAAATGAAAATGCGAACAGCAGGCAGACAACCGCTGTCACGAATGGATCCAACTTCAAGCGATCGCATAGCCAGTAGAACAAGATGCTCGAGAAGGCGCTGAAAAACGCGATCTGAAGAACGCTGAATGCGGTTGGAATCGCCAGGTTCAGATGGCTCAGAAGGGTTGCCGCATAGGGCACTGCAACACGGTAACCGAATGGCGAACCCACGAATTCACCGGGGTGTGCGGCCATTCTGAGGTAGTAAACCGAGTCACCGGATCCCATCGGCTGTGTGATCAGCATCACCCCCACGGCGATCGCGGCAAAGGCGATCGGCAATCCCAAGCTACGACCCACGGTGGAGCTCATGACAGTCCCTCTTCATGCGTAGACATATCTGAGTCGAGTCGAGGCCGGCCCCCGTCTGACTCCAGTAACAGCCACTCGGACCGTCGCCCCTGCGATCGATAGGTTTTCCGTTGGGCTCACGCTCCACGCAGGAGCATATGCTGATTTTCGGTCATACGCCCGTTCGCCGAGTTCGGCGGATTCGCTCGAATCGCTCAACCGACTTGAAAGGCATCTATCGGCTCCCCATCCGTGCACGCCATCCGCACGAATCAGCCTCCCCCGGTTGGGGGACTCGGTAGTCGAAGAAAGACAGGCAAGCTGGCGGTCTCGCACGGCTCGGGCACGCCTGGACGTTCAACCGGGCCGATATCGACAAGCACGACTTCCCATGACACCGACCCTGTGGTCCATCGCAGTTCTCGCCGTAACGCTGGCGAGCGTCTTGAGCCTGCGCGCGTTGCCGAAGCGCGTCCGACTTGCAGTCGACCTCCTGTGTCTCATCGCGCTGAGCTGTGTGCTCTATCGCAGCGGCATGTCGCCATTTATTCGCGACACTCACTGGGATGCTTCGGCAGTTGGCCTACGGGCTGCCGTGGTCGCCTGGTGGATGGTTTCGGCGCGCGTGGTCGTCTTAGCCCTATATCTAGCGCTGCGGCGCGACCGGCGCTCCCGCGGAGACCAACTCCTTTTCGATCTTCTCGCGGCCGCAATCTATCTGGGTGCCGTTCTCACCATCCTGAACTCCGCGCTGGCGCTTCCGGTGGGCGGGCTCCTTGCAACGTCCGGTGTGTTCGCAATTGTGCTGGGCCTTGCTTTGCAGAACACGCTGGCGGACGTTTTCGCTGGGATCGCCGTCGGCATCGAAGCACCGTTCAAGGCGGGAGATCGCATCCTGCTCGGCAGCAGCACCGAAGGGCGAGTCGTGGAAATGAACTGGCGATCGATCCGCTTGGAGACGGATGGAGGGGACGTCGCCGTTATTCCCAATAGCGTCGTTTCAAAGTTGGAAATCGTTAATCGCAGCGTCCCCACACCCCGGAGGACGGTCACGGTGGACCTGCTGTGCCCCGCACATTCAGAGACTCAGCGCGTGATCGAAGTGCTGACTCAGGCGACGATGCTGTGTCCCACCGTGCTCGAGCAGCCAGCGCCTACCGTGTCGTTGGTCCGAGTCGGACCGCTCTGGCACTCCTACCAAGTCTCTTTCTCGGTCGCCGACACACCGCTGGTTTCAGCCACAAAAACCCTTCTTCTGCGAAACGCTCTTACGCAACTGGATCACTGCGGGCTGCTCGCGCGAGGCCAGCAGTCAGTCACGCGCCGCGCGACGCGCCCTCCTCCCGTTCATCTGCTGCGCAGGCTCGTGCTGTTCGACCCCCTTAGCTCGGCAGAACTCGAAACACTGGCAGGAGCGGTCGTTCCCCACCTGCTCAATGCGGGAGACATTCTTTTCTCCCAGAATTCGGCGGACTGCACGTTGTACGTGGTGGCTTCCGGAATACTGGAAGTCACGAAGAGCCTGCCTTCCGGTGAAGCGCGGTCCGTCGGGCGACTGGGTGCGGGCGAATACCTCGGCGAGATTGGTCTGCTAACGGGGGCACCTCACGCGGCAACCGTTCGTGCACAAACCCGTTGCGAGGTCTACATGCTCCCCAAGACCGCGATCGCGCCGTTGCTCGCGGCAAACCCGGATCTCGCCGCAGCCTTCGACGAGTCGGCACGGCGAGGCCTGGACCTTCTAAATCGAAGTGTGGCGGTCAGCGCCACAGACGTCGGTGCCCGCGGTGATCTCCTGAACCGCATGCGCGCATTCTTCCGCTTTTGAGGGTTCACCCGCCATTCGGGCTCTGCTCGAAACTCGTGGCACTGACTCTTCCGACAAACCACCTTGCCTCCACCATTTCGGCTCCCCCAACCGGGGGACTCCAAGCCTCAGGGGCGACTCTGCAGACTCATTAGCATATGCGCGTCCACACACAGGCTTGCCGGCTACTCTTGCTCTCGGCCCTCTCGTCGGGGTGCCTTCAGGCCATGGCGGCTTCCACAAGTTCGCCCCCTCCCGACACGATCGAGCAACGCATGCTCGCCTGCACACCGTGCCACGGACCCCAAGGACAGGGTACGAGCGATGAATACTTCCCGCGGCTCGCCAACAAGCCGGCCACGTACCTCTACAACCAGCTGAGAGCATTCCGCGACGGACGTCGGCGGTACGCTCCGATGAACTACCTGCTGGAGTTTCAGAACGACGAATACCTCCGCGCAATCGCCGACTACTTCGCCGGTCAGAAGCCCGCTTACTTGACCGGGCAAGTTCCGCCAACCCCGCGCGCAGTGCTGAAATTGGGAGAGTCGCTCGCCACGAAGGGAGACCCGGCGCGGGGTATCCCGGCTTGCGCTGCGTGTCACAATCCCTCCTTCACAGGTATGGAGCCGGGCATCCCGGGATTGGTCGGACTGCGAGCTAACTACATCAGCTCGCAACTCGGCGCTTGGCGCTACGGAACTCGCACCGCGAGCGCACCCGACTGCATGCAGGCAGTCGCAGGACGGCTCTCCGAGAATGACGTGACTGCCGTCGCCGCGTGGCTCTCCAGCCTGCCCGTACCGGCCAACATGACTCCGGTGGCCCAGGGAACCCTGACCCCGCCGTACACCTGCGGCAGCCAGCAAGCTGCGCCACCTGCGGCGATCGTGGCCAAGCAGATGAGCAAAGGTGAGTATCTGGCGCGTGCGGGGGATTGCATTGCGTGTCACACAAGACCGGGTGCCCGACTGTTTAGCGGCAGCAGGCCTATGCCCACGCCGTTCGGAACACTCTATTCATCGAACATCACGTCGCATGAACACGCGGGCATTGGCGGATGGTCGTCGACAACGTTCTACGCGGCAATGCATGACGGCCGAACATCGGATGGTGGCCTTCTCTATCCGGCGATGCCATTCGCCGCCTACACGAAAGTCACCCGCGAAGACTCCGACGCGATCTTCGACTACTTGCGCAGTGTTCCTGCGGCGCCGGAGGAAACACACCCGAACGAGCTGCGATTTCCCTACAACAATCGGCAGTTGATTCTCGGATGGCGCACGCTGTTCTTTACCGAAGGAACCTTTCAGCCGGACAAAGCGAAGTCCGCGCAGTGGAATCGCGGCGCTTACCTGGTGCAGGGTCTGGGACACTGCTCGATGTGTCATACGGCCATCAACGCGCTCGGCGGCAGCTCGGAGTCGAAGGCGTTTCAAGGTGGCCTCATTCCCATGCAGAACTGGTACGCACCTTCGCTGACTTCGAACAAGGAAGCCGGCTTGGGCGAATGGAGCCTGAAGGAGATCTCGGACTACTTGCGCGTGGGTGTGTCTGATCGCGGCGCCGTCTACGGCCCGATGGCGGAGGTGGTCTACAACAGCCTGCAATACCTCACCGACGAGGACACCCACGCAATGTCGGTGTACCTCAAGGGTCTCGCAGAGGGGAAGCCGCCCAAAGCAGCCGTGGACAAGGTCACAGTGGAGGAGAACAGTCTTCTGATGCGTCTTGGAAAGTCCGTGTACGACAACAACTGCGCGAACTGTCACGGCCCGGAAGGGCGAGGCTATACCCCCCACTATCCGCCACTCGCCGCGAATCAGTCGATTCAGATGGAGTCCGCGGTCAATCCGATTCGAATGGTTTTGAACGGCGGTTTCGCGCCCGGAACATCCGCAAACCCCATGCCGTACGGGATGCCGCCATTCGCACAGAGTCTGTCCGACGACGAGGTTGCGGCGGTCGTGACCTACATCCGCACCTCATGGGGTAATCGCGGATCTGCCGTATCCGCTCGGCAGGCGAACGAGCTGCGCTCTGCGCCGATGGACTGACACAAATGTTAAATACCGATCCTGACTCCTCGCGACCCGAATTCAATGATGCGGCTGTCGAGCACGTCATGCAGCGTGCCGGTCGCGGCGCGCTTGCACTCGTCGCGCTCGCCACGGCCGTGGTGCTTGCGGTCTGGCTCGCGTTCTATCTTTTTTTATTTCTGCCGCGGGGGCCTGCCTCGTGAGCTCCGTGCCTGACGCCGAAGCCGCCGGCGCCCGCATTGAAAAATTCTGGGCATGGGTATCGATACTCATAGTCGCATCGCTCGTGTTCATTGCGACGTTCACGGGCGTTCATCGAGCCACGATGCCCCAGGCTCGTCTCGAAACGGTGGACCCGCGAACACTTCACCTGGAGGGCGAGTTCATCGAGAGCAACCTGGGCAGTGCTGTTGAAGCCGATGGGTCGGTCACCGTGCGACTCGTGGGTCAGCAGTACTCCTTCACCCCTCAGTGCATCCTGGTTCCCGTCGATACGCCCGTGAGGTTCCGCACTACCAGCGCCGATGTCGTGCACGGCTTCCTGATCGAGAAGACCAACGTCAACGTCATGCTCGTACCGGGGTATATCACGTCGACGGGCAGCCGGTTCCCCAAACTCGGCGAGTACGAAATGCCCTGCCACGAGTTTTGCGGAATGGGCCACGAAGGGATGTGGGCGCGCGTGCGCGTCATCGACAAGTCGCAGTTCGCAGGGCTCGTGCGACAGCGACGGAGAGTGGATTGTGCTGGACAATAGACGGCTCGTACTCGCGCATTTCTGGTTGGCGTTCGCGAGTTTCGCGCCCGCGCTCCTGTTGGGGGCCTGGCAAATGCTCGCCCGCAGCCCGCTACATCCGTGGGTTTCCGACCCGGAATGGTACTACCGCTCCGTAACCGCGCATGGCACGACCATGGCCTACGTCTTCCCTACCCTGATCGCCATGGGGTTTGGTTACGCCATCACCGAAATTACTCTCGAGCGGCCTCTCATCGGCGTGCGATGGGCCTGGGCCGGATGGCTGCTGGTCGCCCTGGGAATGTTGATGGCGCTCACTCCGGTGTCACTCGGAGTGGCGTCGGTCCTTTATACGTTCTATCCGCCCATGGTCGGCAATCCGTTCTACTACCTCGGCATCGTGCTCATCGTCGTGGGATCCTGGATCTGGGTCGCGCTGATGGTCGTGAATGTGTATAGATGGAAGCGGGCGAACCCGGGCACACCCGTTCCACTACCCATGTATGCCAACGTGACGAGCTCGCTGTTGTGGAGCTGGACCGCGGTGGGAGCGGCACTGGAGTTGCTGACCCAGATCCTCCCTGCCTCTCTAGGACTGACGCATACGATCGACGCAGGACTGTCGCGCATCTTGTTCTCATGGACGCTTCACGCGATCGTCTACTTCTGGCTGATGCCGACCTACATCGCGTACTACACCATCGTGCCGCGTGCGCTTGGGGGCCGGCTGTTCAGCGACTCGATGGCCAGGGTCTCGTTCGCCCTATTCCTCGTCGTCGCCATGCCTATCGGTGTCCACCATCTCTTCAGTGACCCCCAAGTCGGCGCGGGCTTTAAGTTCGTGCACTCAGTCTTCACGGCGTTGGTCGCCCTGCCCACGTTCCTGACGGTATTTACGATTACGGCCTCGGTGGAAATCGCTGCCCGGTTGCGGGGCGGCCGCGGCCTTCTGGGCTGGCTGAAGGCGTTGCCGTGGCACAACCCCATGATGCTCGCTGTCGCCTTCTCCTTCATCATGCTCGGCTTCGGGGGCGCCGGGGGTCTCATCAACATGAGCTATCAGCTCGATCAGAGCGTTCACAACACGCAGTGGATCACCGGCCACTTCCACCTGATATTCGGCGGCGCAATCGTCATAATGTATTTCGCCATCGCCTATGATCTGTGGCCCCATCTGACAGGTCGTCCCATGACAGACCTGAGACTCATGCGGACTCAGCTCTGGACATGGTTCGTTGGCATGATCGTGTTGACGTTCCCATGGCACTGGGTCGGCATCCTGGGTATGCCGCGCCGGATGGCGTACTACGATTACACGCATCCTCATCTGGCGCCGCAGGCGGCGCCGGTCATTGCATCAACGATCGGCGGTTTCATCCTCGTCATTTCAGTTGCGCTGTTCTTAGCAATACTCCTGCGCGGTCATCGGAGCGCTCCGCAGACTACCCCAAAGTATCGGTTCAGCGTTGCGGTCTATCCCCCGCGAAGCGTGGCCGAACCGTTGAACGGATTCGCACTCTGGTTCGGCCTGATGGTGCTCCTCACATTGGTCAATTACGGATTTCCAATCGGTCAGCTCCTCGGCCGTGGGGATACGAGCGTTCCGGTGGTTCCGATCGGGAAGCACCGATGAGGGGTCATTCCAACAAGTACTGGTACGGGGCCGCCATCGGCTGCACGCTGCTACTGGCCGTCACGGCGATGCTGGTCGGCTTCATATTGTTGCCGTACGCATCGACCCAGGATCCATTCTTCGCGGCGTGGGACGCAATCTGCTCCGCCGCCGGACTGGTTCGGGACAAGCCGGTTGGAACCGTCGCCGAGCACCCGGATTACAGCTCGAGCCGCGTTGTCCTGGTGCCCGGCATGCTCAGGGATACCAGCGCGGAGTCGATCGGCCGGGGCGCGACGCTCTCTCTGCAATGCACGATGTGCCACGGCGCGCGTGGCCTCAGCAATGCCAACACGCCCAATCTAGCCGGTCAATTCAGCGCGGCGCTCTACAAGCAGCTGCAGGACTATAAAGGCGGCGCACGAACGAATGCCATCATGGGCCCGCACGCGGCCAAACTCAGCGAACAGGATATAAGCGACCTGGCGGCCTTCTACAACTATCTGCCACGGTTGGCGCCCCACCATCCACGGGATCTTCGGGCGGCGCCTCGGATCGTGCAGAGCGGCGCGCCCATGCGCAATATTCCGCCGTGCGCTTCGTGTCATGGTCTCGTCGACTACAAAGTCGGCAGCGCCTGGCTGGAAGGCCAGCCCGAGGCGTATCTGCGAACCCAGTTGGCCGCTTTTGCCTCCGGCGAGCGTCACAATGACATCAGTGCGCAGATGCGAAACATCGCGCGCAACATGACCACAGAGGAGATCGAGCAGGCGGTCTCCTACTACTCGGATCACTTGCCCGAACCTTGACTTGGGGGCGATGCAGGCAACGACTGACCTGCATTCGCCTCGCGCCCGCTTCGCCGGTCGGGCGCAGCGAGCCTCAGCTCTCCTGCGGGCGGCTCAGCTCCTCGAGCAGGAAAATAAACGACTCATACGGCTTCCCAGTCGCGTGCCGAAGGCCCATCTCACAGGTGCGGTTCGACGAGAGGTAGGCGTCGCAGGGCCGGTCATCCAACACCGCCCTGACCTCCCGCGTCGCCGAAACGACCAGCTCGGGATGCAACAACCCCCGGTCGCCGGCGGTGCCGCAACAGGTCGTGCCAACCGGCACATCCACTTCGTCAGCCAGGCGGCCCGCAATCTGTTTGAGCGCGCCGGCAAGCCCGAGGTGCGTCGTGGAGCACGTCGGATGCACCGCGACCCGCCCCAGCTTACGGGAGATTGTCAGGCTCGGCAGAAGATCGCGACACCAGGCTATCGAGTCGATGATCTCGAGGCTCTCATACTGCTCTCGCCGCTCTCCTTCGAGCTGTGTCGCAACATCCTCCGCGAGACCCAGACTGCACGAGGCCGCGTCGACGACGATGGGAAGGGCTCCCTCATCGCTCCAGCGCCACAGCGCATCAGCCACTGCTCGCGCCATGTACTCGTGCCCTTGCCGATAGGCTTTGGATTTCCAGGGCGTCGAGCAACACAGCCCCGCCACATCCGGCGGAATCCACAGCGGCTTGCCGGCGCGCGCGGACAAAGAAACCAGGGTCTGCGCAAGCGAAGGTGCGGCCGGCCGGGCTGGATCGCGACCGAAAATGCGGTTGATACATGCGCAGAAATACACTGCCGCAGCGCCCTGCCGGTCGGTTTCGGGCAGGCCGGAAGCGGCCCGCGGCATCGGGCCGGGTACCGCGGGTAGCAGGTCGGGATTGACAACACTGCGCGCGGCCTCTGTGAGCGCCGTGAGCGGCTTCACGCCAAACACCGAGGAAAACGCATTAGCGGCACGCAGGCTCACGCGCGTCACGCCTTCGACCGTTCTCCAGTTCCGCGCGAGCAGCAGGGCCGTGCTCTGGGCAGCGGAATTGTTCTCGAGCGCTCTGAGCTCCTTGATCAGCGCCCCGGTGTTGATTCCGATCGGACACGGGATCGAGCAGGTGCCATCGCCCGCGCAGGTCTCGATGCCGTCGTACTGATACTCCCTTTGGAGTTGTGCCAGCATGGCGGAGTCCTGCTTCTGGCGCGACATCTCCCTGCGCAGAGCAATGCGTTGGCGCGGCGTCATGGTGACATTGCGGCTCGGGCAGACCGGCTCGCAGAATCCGCACTCGATGCATTGCGAGGCGCCCGCCACCGCTTCGATCTGCGGAAATGACTTGAGATTCTCGAGGTGAAGACTGGAATTGCCGGTCAGAATCACATCCGGCGCCAGAATCCCGTGTGGATCGGCTAGCCGTTTGATCCGCCACATCAGGGCGGCGGCCTTCTCACCCCATTCTGCCGCGACGAACGGAGCCATGTTCCGGCCGGTTCCGTGCTCGGCCTTCAGGGAGCCGTCGTGCTTGCCGACGACGAGATCCACGAGCTCGGACATGAAGGCCGAGTACCGGGATACGCCATCAGCAGTGCTGAAATTCGCGACCAGAGTGAAATGGAGGTTCCCGTGGGCCGCGTGTCCCGCGACACTGGGAATGAACCCATGCTTGGCGAGCAGTTCCTGCACGTCGTGCGCACCTTGAGCCAAACGCTCCGGCGGGAAACACACATCCTCGGTGATGAGCGTCGAGCCTTCCGGGCGATTCTTGCCAAGCAAGCCCAGCAGTCCCTCTCGAACATGCCACGCGAGCTCGATGGCCTCGGCCACGCTCGTAAACTCGACCGGCCGGATCAGCCTGGCGGCACTCACGAGCTCGAGGACTCGCTGTTGTGTTACTTCGAGCGCGGCCGAGTCCTGGGCGCCGATCTCGACGAGCAGCGCGGCCGCTTTGGGATCGAGCGTCTTCCAGTAACCCGGCGTTTCCGAGAATGCATTGCCGGCCGCGGTCAGCGCCGGAGCCACCATCAACTCGACGGCGGAGGCACCCAGGTCGACGAGGCCGGGAACGAGGGCAATCGCTTCGTCGATGGTCGGGACTGGAATCCATGCCACGCTCGTTACGCGGTGCGCTGGTATCGACTCGAGTACCGCCTCGGCGATGAACGCAAGTGTGCCCTCGGAGCCGACGAGGAGGCGGCGGAAGATTTCGAGCGGCGTTTCGCCATCGAGAAGTGCACAGAGCCGCAATCCGTGCGTGTTCCTTATGGTGTACTTGCGACGCACACGGTCCGCCAGAGCGGGATCTGCCAGAAGCTCGCTTCGCAGCTCGAGCAACCCGGCGGCAAGCCGCGGCTCCGCCAGGGCAAACTGCTTTTCCGCGTCCGGTTTGGTCGTATCGATAACAGCACCGGATGGTGTTACAAACGTGAGAGCGGAAACGGTGTGGTAGGCATCTTTCTGCACCGTACAGCGCATGCCGCCGGAGTTGTTCGCAATCACGCCCCCGATCGTGCAGGCATGCGCGCTCGCGGGATCAGGCCCCAGCCGGCGGCCGTGCCGCTGCAGCAGTGAGTTGATGTGCCCGAGGATCATCCCGGGGCGTGCTCGCACGCGTCGGCCGTCATCCTCCACTTTGCCGCCATACCAGTGACGGCGTACATCGATGAGGATGTCGTCAGATTGAGATTGGCCGTTGAGACTCGTGCCCGCCGCGCGGAACGTCGCATGCCGCCCGGTCTCACGGCAATAGCGGAACAACTTGACGATGTCATCGGTCGTTCGAGGCAACACGACCACTTGAGGAATGAGCCGATAAGGGCTCGCGTCGGAGGCATAGCGGACGAGATCGATTGCTCTATGCAGGACGTTCTCTTTTCCCAGGAGCGCGATGAGATCCGCCTTCAGGCCGACAGGTGTACCGTCGACCAGAGACGCGGGGATCGCATCGCTCGCGGGTGGACCGCCGAACCGCCCCATGCGCGCGGGGCTCGTGGAAAGTAACTTCTGGGTCAACGCGAGCCCTCGTGTATATGAGCTGGGCAGCGTATTCTGGTGGAGCGGCGGGTGCGATCCATCCCCTGAATAGGGGGTGGTTGGCAATTGCTCAGAAAGTTGATTTGTTTCGCCTTGCGTCCCGCAGCCGGTACGCGGCCCAGGCTCATTGGGTGAAGTCCGCGATGATCTCGAGATTCGTGACCGAATACGACAGTCCATAGCGGAATCCCGCCCCGACCTCCACCGGCCCCAATGCGTGAAGCTCCTCGCCGGGGGCCTGCGGGAATGAGAGCTGGCCCTCGCCGCGCCACATGTCAACCAACCTCAGATTGTCAGTGATCGAGAGGGTCAGCTCGTTCACCGCCGGCTTGTCGTGTTGTCCTTTGGCGAGGCGAGGGAAATACCGCAGGAGTGCCGTGGGGCGATTGAAGACCGTGAAGGGATCCGCAACCGGCTCCCGTAAAGTCACACGAGCGTCCGCGAGTCGTTGTCCGTGCGCCGAAACACTCGCCCCAAAGCGAGCTCCCGGCTCAACCTGCGCGGCCGCGGCACTCGGTGCTGCATAGGTACGAGTCTGATGGATACTGCCGAGCTTCTTCGGAAACCCTTGAGTCCAACCACGCGCCAGTGCCGCGTCATTGTCGACGTAAATGAACGGACAAAACATAACATCCCGGGTACCGAGCCGGGCGTCGATCAGGACGAATGCCTCCCGGTATTGATATCGCGCGGGATCGAGATATTCGTCATTGGAGGCGGTGAACTGCCAGTCGATAAACAGGGCGAACGCGTGTCCATTCGTCCGCGGATCCGCGGACAAGCCCTGCGGCAACAGCGCGGCCGTCACGGCTGGATCGGCACGGAATTCAACCGCGAGCGCGTCGCCGGAATAATGCCACGGAGGCGGCGGATCTATGCAGGCGTCCCCTGAGGAAGTGCGCGGGACCATGAAACCTTTCAACATCGGAACACTCCCTGCCGCTCGCGCGGCACATCGTCGCCCAGGTGGACTGTCTTGCGGAAGGCGCGCCGGCAGCCGGCGGCCGGCAGCGAATTTCGTCCGGTGCGGCCGCGCGCTGAATCCCCCAATCGGGGGAATTCGCCGCGCACCGCGCATGACACACACTACCGCGGCTATGCAATCGCGATTTATCTTGGCTCTCGTGAGCTGTGGACTGAGCGCCTGCGAGGGTGCACCGTCGCGCAACATCCTGGGATCCTACTTTCCGTCCTGGATGGTTTGCGCCCTCGCCGGGATTGCGGCGGCGGTCGTGGTTCGCGCCATTCTGAAAGCAACCGGCCTCCTCGCGGAAGTCCCGGCGCCCCTCGCGGTGCTGCTCAGCTTCGCCTGCGCGGTCACTTTCGCGCTGTGGCTGATATGGCTTGCATGAGGATCGAGGCATGTACCTTGGAGCCCCTGTGCGCGGCAAGATAATCGCGGCCGTGTCCCTCTGCGCGGCCATCGTGTTGTGTTTCGCCGTCCTGGTGGTGATCGACCGGCGGCCCCGAACCCACGATGCGCGTGTTTTTGCTTACAGCGCGGCCATGGCGTCCGAAATCAACGGCCGGATCGTTCGCATCCTGGTGCGAAATGACCAGCACGTATCCCAAGGCACACCCCTGCTCCAGATAGATCCCGTCCCCTACGAGATGCAGTTGCGCCAGGCACGCGCGCAAGTGGCCGCTCTGAAAGCCCAGATCGCGCTCACCGGCCGGCAGGTGACCTCGCAGGGCTCCGGAGCACAGGCCGCCGAGAATCAGGTGCAGAAAGCCCGCGAGGTGCTGAAGAATGCTCAGGACACCCGCAAGCGCCTCGAGCCGCTGGTGAATCCGGGCTATGTGACACAACAGCAACTGGATGACGCCCGTACCAACGAGGCCGCCGCGCTGGCGTCCCTCAACGCCTTGATCAAGAACGCGGCTCAGGCGCATGAGGCTGTCGGCGATACCGAAAGTCTGCAAGCACAACTGGCGGGGGCCGAAGCTTCCGAGGCCCTGGCTGCGCGCAACTTGAATCTCACCACGCTGCGCGCACCATTCGACGGCATCGTAGTGGGGTTAAGTATTGCGGAAGGTACATTCGCGCTGTCGGGACACCCTCTGTTTAGTCTGATCAAGTCGGATGTCTGGTATGCGATTGCAGACTTTCGTGAAACGGAGCTTAGACGCATCGCCGTCGGTGACGTGGCCACGGTGTGGACCATGGCCCGGAGTGATCGCCCTTTTTATGGCCGGGTCGAGAGCCTCGGTGCGGGCGTCCAATCCACGGATCAGGACGGTCCGAACCTGCCGAAGGTCGGAAGGGATCTGAACTGGGTCGTCGTCGCCCAACGCTTCCCGGTGTGGGTACGTCTCGACAATCCTCCCGCCGATGCCATGCACGTTGGCATGACTGCGTCGGTCAAAGTGCGCCATGTGGACACTCGCTAGTCCGGGTCACAAGCGCAGCCCCCTGATTGAGCTTCTGGTACGGGAGCTCGCTCCGTTCGAGGGCCGTGCGCAGGCGGTGCTGCGCATCGCGACGGCCTGCTCGATTACCGTCGCCATCGCAATGGTGTTCCAAATCCCGGAACCCCCTTTCATGGCCTATATCGTGTTTGTCATTGCCAAGGATGAAACCTCGGCTACGGTGACCGCGGCAGCCGGAGCGATGGTGGGAGTCACGCTCGCAGTGGGGTTGAACCTGGGACTTCTGCTCATTGGAGTCGCGGAACCGGCAATCCGGCTACCGGCGATGGCGCTCGCAACGTTCGCCGGGATGTACAGCGTACGAACCCTCGTGTTGGGACCCATCTCATGGGTGGCCGGATTCCTCGTGGTTCTCGTGCAAACACTCGTCGATCGCGTTCCGAATCCGGAAGTGCTCACGCGGCTCGCCTTGTGGACATGGGTCATCGTCCTGGTCCCCATCGTGACCACGGTCACGTTGAATCTGGCATTCGCGCCTGCCTGGAGGGTGGTGCTCGAACGCGGTTGGCGCCGGACACTCAGTGAGCTCGAGTGTGGCCTGCGATCGCAGATATCCAAGACGGATCTGGCCCGATGGCGGCAAGCGGCCGTGCCCCTACTGGCAAAATTGAACGAGGCTGCTTCACGCAAGGAATCACCGCTTCCGGTCTCGCCGTTGGCCATCGAGCGATTCCTCGAAGTGCTGACGATTCTCGAAGTGCTACCAGCGGAACGTGCAACCGACGTGGACGCGACACGACCCGCTGAGATCGCTCTTCGTACTGCGCTCGAGCGGATGTACGAAGCGCAGCATGAACCTGGAGACCCTACTCCTCGTTCGGGGGCGTCGGAGGCCACGACTGCCGCGCAAGCCCAGCGCGCAAAGCACCAACAACTGCTCGCGCCCGATGCGTTCAGCAATCCTGCTCACTGGCAATTTGCGCTGAAGACGACGATTGCTGTCATGGCCGTGTACATCACGTACACGCTGCTGGACTATCCCAGCATTCGGACTTGTGTCGTCACCTGCTTCATTGTGGCACTCGGCACCCTTGGGGAGACCGTGCACAAACTAACACTGCGGGTCACGGGTGCGATCATCGGCGGAGTGTTGGCCGGTATCTGCATCGTCTGGGTACTCCCGCATATGACGGATATCGGCCAGCTATGCGCATTGATCGCCATGGTGGCCGCCGGCGCCGGGTGGATCGCGACCAGCAGCGAACGGCTCGCCTACTTGGGGATGCAGATCGCATTCGCGTTCTTCCTGGGTGTCCTGCAGGGCTATGCGCCCGCCACGGATCTCTCCGAGCTGCGCGATCGTGTCGTGGGCATCTTGTTGGGAAATATTGTGATGACACTCGTCTTTAGCATGCTCTGGCCTGAGTCGGCTCGAGGTCGGCTGCGTGCCTGCCTTGCGCAAGTGCTGAGCGCCCTCGGTGCCTTGCTCAGGGCACCCGCTAGCGCCGGCGATTCCCGGATTCGCGCGAGCACGGCCCTAGTACAGGCGCAGCACTATTGCGAGCTCAGCGGCTTCGAATTGCAAATGCTCCGGGCCACTGAGCCTCGGCAGACCGCTATGGTCGCGGGCGTCCGCAGAATCGCCGGAGCCGCTTTCGTGGCGAGCAGCCATGTTGTCCCGGGCTCGCCGGATACCCTGCAGTTGGTTCAACTCGGGGAGTGGGCGCAGCAAGCGGCCGAATCCCTGGGAATGTCACGTCCGCTGCCGCCTCTGCCCACGGTCCTAGCCGCGACTGACTCGCAGAATCGGACTTCAACCGCTCGCTCGGCCACTGAAGAGTTGAGCTTGGAGATTGCCCATGTGGCAGCGACGACGCTCTGAACGCCTCCGGAGCGTCCTGTGTGCGATGACCGCGGCGCTGTCGACCGCGCAGGCTGCGGCGCAGGCACCGGCCACTCCCGACAAGCCCTGGCCGATTCCGCCTTACGCGGCCCGAGCGACTCGATTCGATGCGCGGGGGCTCGAGACGCAGAAGCGCTATGGTCTGGTCGACCTGATCGACCTCGCGCAACGCAACAACCCCCAAACACGTGCCGCATGGGAAGTTGCTCGCGAGGCAGCGGCCGCCGAGGGTCTGGTGGAAAGCTCCTATTTGCCCCAGATATCGCTGCAGGCTTTGGGCGGGCTGGAACATACGCCGCTGCCGGCTCCGAAAAATGTCGTACCCGAGGGTTTCTTTGTGTCGAATGCGCGCGAGGTCATCCCCTCGGTCGCGCTAAAGTGGCTGTTGTTTGACTTCGGGCAGCGTAAAGCCAAGCTCGAAGCGGCACGCGCGGATTCATTCGTCGCGAATGTTTCCTTCACCGGGGCACACCAAACCCTGATCTTTCAGGTCTCGCAGGCCTACTTCGATCTTGGCGCCGCGCGCGGCCGCCTGCGCGCAGCGCAGACCGCACTGAAAACCGCGTTGACCACTCAAGACGCCACGACTGCCAAGCGCAATAACGGGCTCGCGACGATCGTGTCGGTAGCCCAGGCCGAACGCCAGACCGCCCAAGCGCGATATGGCGTGACAGCCGCGGAAGGCGCCGAACGGAACGCCTACGCCAGCCTGATCGCTTCATTGGGCATTCCCGCGGACACACAGCTCGATGTGGTAGCCAACAATGAGCTCCCTTTGCCCACTCAACCGGTGCAGAACGTCTCCGCGGCGATCAGAGAGTCCCTAGCCAATCGCCCGGATGTAATCGCTGCGATCGGAAAGGTGGACGCCGCGCAGGCTGCCCTCGACGCTGAACAGCGGTCCCGCTATCCGGTGATTGAGCTCTCAGCCCATGCCTTCCAGAACGCGGGTTGGGTCAGCTCCGACGGCAAGCCCTACTCCCACGTGGATCGGCCCGGCGGCAACCTCCTGTTCTCCTTCAGCGTACCCATTTTTGACGGAGGCCTGCGATCCAATCGGACCTCGGTCGCCCGATCCAAGGTGCGCGAAGCCGAAGAGAAGTTGGAGCTAACCCGCGACACCGCCGCGCAACAGGTTGTAAAAGCCTACAACGGCCTGGTCACGAGTCTCGCCGAATATGAAGCTTCAAGCGCATTGAGCCATGCCGCACATACCGCATACGAGGCCGCTCTAAATTCCTACCGCCAGGGCGTAGGCACTTACACTGATGTTGCGACTGAGGAAAACGCAATGGTACAAGCGGAGACCCAGGTCGAAGACGCCCGCGCCAGCGCCCACACCGCCGCTGCGGCACTCGCGTTTGCGATGGGAACTACCGACTCGGCTCAAAGCCAAGTGCCGCGGTAGCCGTCCATTGGTTGTATCTCCAGCGTGAACCGGCTGCCGAAGTCCGAGCGCACGTGAGGTAGATTGATCGCACTGGATCCGTCACCCGAAGCTCGTCAACGGCGTTTCAGCCCTCACCCGATCACGAGACACGCCTCCCCGATGAGCGGCCGCGCATCCGCCGCATCTTGCGAGCCCCGACGTGCGCCTCGCGTGTAGGCCTCGCGCCAACCGTCATTAGAGGGCGGAATGATCATCAGCATATGATCCGCGATCTTCAGCGAACTGGTTCCACAGCGCAACCGTGGATTCAACCACTTTCGCCTGCGCCGCCCTACGTTGCCGTTCTCTAACCAAATACTCGGCAAGTAGCAACTCAACAACACCCGATAGGTTTTGGGTGATCTCGCGGACGTGTGCTAGAAGGTCTTCATTAAGCGTCAGTTTTACCGCGCGCTTTCGCGCGTCGAGCTTGTAGGCTGCTTTCATTGGTCACTCCTCGAAGACAGCTTATGCGCATGGCATGCGCATAGGCCACGTATGCTGTCGCGACTACAAAAAGCCGGGGCTGGTGTGATCTATTATCCGCTGAGCGTACGGGCGAGCCCTCGTCCGTTCGCGCTGCCAGACTCGAGCGCCGACTGAATCGCTGCCAGCGTCTCTCGGCGCAGCCGAATCCGGTCTGTGGGATCCTCCACGGACCCGACGGTCGTCAAGACCCTCATCCTCGCGACAAGTGACTCTCTGGCATCGTCGCGCACATGGGGCAGTGCAGCTTCAATCAGCGCCGCAGCCTCAAACCGAGGAGACCAGTGACGGTAGGCGGCAAACATTTGACGCGCGAGCTCGGGGGACTTCGCCCAGTGGGCACCTCCGAATAGCGTTTGTGTGACCCACTGCCCGACACCAAAACAGTCGAAACCTTCACAAGCGCGGTATCCATGCACTGAGCGCATCCAATGAATGGAACAACGATGAAGGCGGTCGAGATGGACGCAGGGTATCTCTGCTGGCTTGTCGGCTGGGAAGCCCTGCGCGATCAGCATATCGGGCACAACACAACACAGACCGCAGCAGCGGCTGCAGTCGGCACGAAAGGAAGGCATTGCGGAATCCTCGTCATTGCGGATGGGCAAAATGACAAGGCGCTCACGGAGGTAGCGCGATCTAAGTGAGACGCATTCTAGGATGCCGGTTGGCCTTCAGTCAATTCGGATCGAGACCCGAGCGCAACGGCCGATAGCGCACTAGGTACCGGACTCCACGAGTGTTTCCCTCACGAGGGTGCGACACATCCACTGTCCCACTTTGGTTGCCTCGGTCTCAGACAATCCACAGATGTCCCTGAATACCAGCAGCGCCTCGATTCCCGTACACAATGCCAACGCACACATGAGTCGTTTACGCTCGGCTGATGGCAGTCGGTTGGCGAGCGGCTTCAGTGCCAGTTTGATCCATTCGAGACGCCGAGCGCCCCGCTGTGGACCGGTCTGCTCTGTGTCCGGCTGCATGACGGTCTCATGAATCATCGTCCGTAGCAGCATTTCATTATCGATAGCCAGTCGCTGCATCTCCTTCACAAGTGTCTCAATGCGCAGCTCTGCGTTCTCGCCCGGATCTTCCCCCACGGGCAAGGTGGCCTGCATGGCGCTCTCCATCGCAGGCCTGAGGCTGTCGAGTGCGGCATCGGCGTGCAGCTTTTCGGCTGAGGGAAAATACCGGTAGGCGGTTCGCCGGGATATCACGGCGGCATCGGCTACCTCGGTCACGGTCGGGCGCTGACCTGCCGCCAACAATTGCGCCGCGGTCTGCAGCAGCAACTGCCGCGTCCGCGCCTAAGCTACGCACGGGCGGCTGCGGAAGCAGAGCAAAGATAGGCGTCGAGCTCCAAAAGCACGCGCCTGTGCTCTTCCAGGATGCCATCGACAATCGAATGCGCCGCCGTCAGGTTACCTTCAACGGCCGTTACCTCCAATTTCCGGCACAGCTCCGTCAGCTTGAATGCTCCCACGTTGCCGCTGCCGGACTTCAGCGAATGCGCAGCCTGTCGCACACCCTTCGCATCCTGCTTACGCATCGCTTCGAGCAAAGAGTGGGTCAGATCGCGGGAGCTGCTGACATAGAGGTCGATCACTCTTTTCAGGAGATCCTGCTCAGCTCCGCGGCCGAGACCCTGAATTCGTGCCAGGGTACGCTCGTCGAGCGTCGCCTCGGCACCGTTGGATGGCGCTATCTTTGGTGAAGGAGCCTCCACACCGGGAAGCGCATACGGTGCCAGTATTCCGTACAGTTGCTCAATGGAGAATGGCTTACTCAAGTAGCCATCCATGCCTGCTGCGAGACACTTCTGCGCGTCACCGCCGAGTGCATTGGCGGTCAATGCCACGATTGGAGTACGCGGATAGCCTTTGCGCTGTTCTATTTCCCGCCAACGGCTGGATGTGGCATACCCATCCAATTTCGGCATCTGGCAGTCCATGAGAACGACCTGGTATGGCTCGGCCGCCATCTTTATCAGCGCTTCCTCGCCATTCCACGCGACAGCCGCACGTATCCCGAGTGCCTCGAGCATCGCCAGGGCAACTTCCTGGTTGACCGGATTGTCCTCCACGAGTAGCAGCCGCTCGATGCCAGCCAGCCTCAACTGCTCCGCCACGGCGGGGGCCGGGGTCTGAGACAGGATGATCATCCGTCTGGTTTCGTTTAGATCCTTCAACAGCAATGCAGCGAGGCTGGAGTGTAACTGGGAGCGTCGCACGGGCTTGCTCACCCATGCCATGGAAGGTTGATGATCGTCGGGTACGGAGCCACCGGTGACTGAAACCGAAGTCATCATCAGAATGGGTATGTTCGTGAGCAGCGGCCGCGAGCGAATCTTCGCAGCCAGCTCTGCCCCTGCCATCCCCGGCATTCGCGCATCGAGAATCAATGCATCAAACTGACTTTCGGTTGCCTGGTCCAGGATATCGAGTGCCGCGCCCGCGGAGGCCGCTTCGCTGATACGTACGCCCCAGAACAGCAACTGTTCTTTCAGATTCGCCCGGCTCGTCGCGTTATCGTCGACGATCAGCATCCAGGTTCCTCCAAGCGTGGACGAGCGAGGCTCCTCCGGAGCCGCCGGATCGATTGCAAAAGGTACATCGAAGAAGAAGCTGGACCCGCGACCGGGCTGACTTGCGACTCCGACCGTTCCCCCCATCAGCTCGACCAATTGTTTGCAGATCGCGAGGCCGAGTCCCGTACCGCCGTATTGACGAGTGGTGGAGGTATCCTCCTGCACGAAGGACTCGAAAATGGTCGCCCGGCTCTCCGGCTTGATACCGATGCCGGTATCCTTTACTTCGAAATGATAGGGCGAATTGAGGAGATTCGAGGCAGGTCCGCGAACGGTCACGCTGACCTCGCCGCTCTCGGTGAATTTCACCGCATTCCCGACCAGGTTGATGATGATCTGCCGAAGCCTCTGCGCATCCCCGAGAACGGCGTCCGCAAACTCCGGAGGTAGGTTACAGAGCAGCTCGATTCCCTTGCTGTGTGCTCGCTCCGCCAACACCTCCACCGCGTCTTCGACCACCTGCCGCACGCTGAAGGCGGCAATCTCCAGGTGCAGCTTGCCAGCCTCGATCTTGGAGAAGTCCAGGATGTTGTTGATGATGTCGAGCAGCGCGCTACCGGACTGGTGTATCGTCAGCGCGTAGCCGCGTTGACGATCGTCGAGCGACGTGGAGATGCGGAGCAGCTCCGCCATCCCCAATACCGCATTCATAGGCGTGCGTATCTCATGGCTCATCCGCGCTAGGAACTCGCTCTTGGCGCGATTCGCCGCTTCGGCCCGCTTCAAGGCCCTACGCGACTCGGCAACCGCTTGATCGAGGCTCACGGTACGCTCGGCCACGCGCTTCTCCAGCTCGTACTGGTTGAGTCGCAGGTTCACATCCCGCTTGTCCAACTCGGCCAGCATTTCGTTGAAACCGTCGGTCAGAGCGCCAAACTCGTCATCGCTCTGCTTCTCCGCGCGGAGCGAGAAATTCTTGGTTTCGCGCACCTTGTTGGCCACTTCGAGGAGCCCACCGACGGGCGCGCTGACGAGTCGTTGCAGCCGGGTCGACAACCAATACGACACCATGCCCGCGAGCAACAGAGTCAGACACATGATGGCGAGCGAGCTTTGCAGATGTGTGTATAACTGCTCGAGATCCGCTTCTATATCGATCCAACCGACATTTTCGCCGTCCAGCTCCACCGGAACCCTGATGTGTGCGAGCGTCAGTCCCTTGAATCTAACCGACGGAGCGTCTCGCGCGGCGTCCGCCATCGACCAGGCTTGCAACCTTTGCGCCGGCGAAAGACCTTTGGTGCCAAATGTTATGTCGGTGAACATCGCACCGGAGGCGTCATACAGCGTAACAGAGCGGATATCGGGATTCGCCCGCAACGATTCCAAGACGGTGCGCGCCAGATGATGGTCGCTGAATGTCAGTGCGCCGGTGGTATTCTCGGCCACGGCCGTCGCGAGGGTCACGAGATTTTGGGCCAGACTGCGCCGCAGGCTCAGCACCTCTCCCGACATGTACAGAACCGAAGCCACGAGCAGCGACACGCCCGCCGCATAGACGATAATCACCCGCAGCTTCGCCGCCAGAGACAGATTGCTGATCCACGCCATCATGGCTGCTGTTCTCCAGAATGATCGGCCACCAGAGTCGCGAGCTGCAACAACTGCGCGCCCAATTCCAGACCGGCGGATTTGCCTGCCGCCGGATTGATTTCAAAGCGTACTTTGCTCCCGATCGTTTTCAATCCAACCATTCCACCCTGTGCCGCAAAGTCCTCAATATCGCTGACCGTCAAAACCGGCATATGTGCCATCGAGGTCAACAGTGCTGCCAGCCGCTCCCGCTCGGACCGGCTGATGAAAACGATGTTGCAGGTGCTGTCCGGCCAACCCGATGGAAAGCGCTGTATGGCGATACTCTGGCCGGCGAGCCGCTGGCCCTGCAGGCTTTCGAGGCTCGAGCCAAAGTCGTCCTGTCCTACAATGCACATTTGCAGCGTCCCGCCATGCCCCTGAAAGGCGCCTTCCGGCCAGCGTACGAATTTTCCGATCTTGTAGATTAGAGCGGCTTTGAGGTCATACTCGGTTACGCCGGCGATCGACAGCCGGATCGCCAGTGATGAACATAGAATCAGAGCAAGCACCAGCGACGCGCCGCGATGCATTCGCTTGCGCCGAGGCGGGCCGCGCATTGGAATTGGATGCACTGGTCTGTACACGGCTAGAACATCCAGCGTGCCCGTGCCGCGACCACCCGCTCTATTTTCGTGGGCACGACATCCGCCAATTCCGAAACAAACTCGAGGTGCGCCGTCTGAAGAAGATTGGTCCCGCTGAGCGACAGCTCCAGTTGCGGCGACACGCGCCAGATGACATTGGCATCGGCGGACCAGTACTGCGGGACGGGAATCGCTGGCAGGCGATCGACATGGCGAAAGGCCAAATCCACGTCCATGGAACGACTCAAACCGAAATCCGCTCGTATGAACAATTGGCTTCGGGGGCTCATTCCTTCAGAGTTCGCCGCTTCCGCGACCAGTGCGGCATCGTTCGATGCCGGCTTCAGGTTGAGCCGCTCGCGCGTATAAGCTGCGCGCAAGCGCAGCGCACTATAGGGAACCCAATCGGCCGCCAACTCCAGCCCCGTGGCGTTCCCGTGCAGCGCATTCTGGAACTGCAGCTGTTCCACGACGCTCGTGGCATCCATTACGCACAGCGGATTCTCGAACACCGGCGTGTTTGATGGCGCACAATAAACAGCCGAGGTCGCCTGGCTGCGCACGTCTCGATAGTCATGGAAGTACACGGTGCTGTCTAACGTCACATCGGATCCAAGTTGGACCCGATAGCCCAGCTCGTAAGCGATCAGCGTCTCCGATCCGACATTGGGATTGGCGACCACGGTGGTAACCAGAGGAACGGGGAACGGGTTCGCAGCGCTGCCCGGCGCACCGATGGGAGCTGCGTTTTGAACAGAAGCCGCGGTATTCTCGTATGATGGCGTGCTTACCGCCTTTGTCACTGCTGCCCAAAGGCGGTTGCGCTCGTCAAGTGTGAGCAGCAACCTGCCGCTCGGCAATGCATCCAGATGACTGGCCGAAAGCGGATTGTGCTCGAGATCGATTCCCACCGTCAGCGAGAGCCGGTTCTGAATGAGCTGCGACTCGCCCTGCACGAAGGCGTTATATCCGGAGACGCTTGGATGGGACGGACTGACGTTCACATCCGCGGTCTGCTCGAATGTGTAGGCGTCATGGCGATAGCCCGCCCCGGCTATGACATCCTGGCGATCGCCGAGCGGAAATCGATATTGAAGCTCCACTCGGGCGGTGTCCCGCTTCTCTCCGAACAGCATTCCTTCGTGGTCGGTTCGCTCGAAATAGGTCTGTGCCTCGAACTCGTGCATCTCGCCCAGGCGGCGGCGCCATTGGGCAATCGTGAAGAACCCCGAAAGATCCTCGTCGGACTGGATGAATGAGGCGTACGGCGGATTCAGACTAGGTCGCATCAGGCTTGCGCCACTCTTCCCCCGATAGGTCTCCGTGGTCATCGACAGCTGGCTCCCCGGCGAGAGGGTCCAGTCGGCTCTTGCGCCGATTCTGCCAAGGTGCCAGTCATCCGCCGTACCGTGGCCGGCGAGATTCTCGTTACCCGACTGATCCAGATACTTCGTGTAGACACGAAAGCTGAAGTCAGCGCCGACATGATCGCCATATCGCAGGCTTGCACTCGTCGAACGATTGCTGTCCCCCGACGCGATGAGCTCTCCGCCCTGGGTTTCGTTAGATGAGCGAGTGATGATGTTGATCACGCCGTTGACTGCGTTGGCACCCCACAGAGTCCCGCCTGGGCCGCGGATAATTTCGATGCGCTCGATGTCGGCCAGCAATGTGTCCTGGACGTCCCAGAAGACGCCGGCAAAGGAAGGAGTGAACAGCGCCCGCCCGTCCATGAGCACCAGCAACTTGTTGGCAAATCTTCCGTTGAATCCGCGGGCTGTCACCGCCCATTTATTGGCATCGATCTGCGCCACTTCGATACCCGGCACCATGCGTAACAATTCAGGAACGTTACGCGCACTCGAGCGCCTGATGTCGTCCTGCGTGATGACGAAGGCAGCGGCCGCCGTCTGCGACAACAGCTGCGACTTCCTCGACGCGGAATCGATCTCCACACGCAGCAGGTCCTCTATGCTGAGGTCCAGCAGGTCATTGCCTGTTTCGGCGCCACGCGCCGGCGGGGTCGCAAGCGCAGTCGTCAAAACGACCGCTACGATCAAAAGCAGTCGGCGCAGTGCGATGGCAAGAGCTCTCATCGGCTCAGCTCCATCCGCCACCGGCCGGTACACCGCAGCTCGTCCGTCATGACACAACTTCGCCGACACGCTGGTCGGGCTCGTGCAGGTTATGCCGCTTCTCGGCCATTCGGACCAGCAGCGCCTCCAGCTCCGGTGCCGGAACCGGTCTACTGAGGAGAAAGCCCTGCACCTGATCGCACCCCAATCGTCGCAGGAAATCCAGTTCCTGCGCGTTCTCGACGCCTTCGGCGATCACCTGCAGTTTCAATTCCCGAGCCATCGCAATGATCGCGGCACAAATGGCCGCTGCATCGCTGCTCGCATGCAGGTTGGTGACAAAAGATCGATCGATCTTCAAGGCATCGACCGGGAAGCGCCGCAAATACGCAAGAGAGGAGTAGCCCGTCCCAAAGTCATCGATCGACAGCCTGAGTCCCGCCGCACGGAACTTGTTCAGAGCCGCGGTGGTGTCCTCTACGTTTTTGAGGAGCAGGCTCTCAGTAATTTCCAGCTCGAGCCGTTGCGGCGCGATTCTGGACTCCATCAGCGTGCGCAGCACGGACTCTACGAAGTCCTCGCGGGCGAATTGCTGAACGGATACGTTGACCGCGATCGTCAGGTGGGCGAGCTCCGTGTCCTTCCAGCGCTGCAGCTGCTGGCAGGCCATGCGGATCACCCAAGCGCCCAGCGCGACTATGATGCCGGTCTCCTCGGCGACCGGGATAAAGGAGTCCGGAGAAATCCAGCCACGGGTCGCGTGATGCCAGCGCAACAGCGCTTCGACACCGACGACCTCGCCGCTCGCGAGGTCCATTTTGGGCTGGTAGTAGACCTGAAAATCTCCGGCATCGAACGCACGCCGCAAATCGTTTTCCAACTCGAGCCGCCCGAGCGAGCGGATGGCCATCGACTCTCCGTAAAATGAATGTCGATTCCTGCCCTGGTCCTTGGCCTGGTACATGGCCATGTCAGCTTTGACCAGCAGGTCCTCAATGTCAGTGCCGTCCGTCGGATAGATCGCTATCCCGATACTCGGAGTTACGACACAACGGTGGCCGCCGCAGTCGAACGCCTCGCCAAGGGCAGCCCGAATCCGGTCCGCCACTATGGTCGTCTGCATCGGATCGCGCAGATCGGTCAGTAGAACAACGAACTCATCACCACCCAGACGCGCGACTCGACCGCGCTCGAATCCGCCCTCTGCCGTCCGCGATACGGTATCCGACGGTCTCGTGCTGTCCTGGAGCCTGCGCGCCACATTCTTCAATAGGGCGTCGCCCACCGAGTGACCCAGGTTATCATTGATGCGCTTGAACCGATCCAGATCGAGATACAGAAGCGCCACCAAAGTTTTAGTTCGTTGCGCAACACGAATGGCGCGGCTCACTTCGCGCATGAAGAGCTGGCGGTTCGGCAATCCCGTGAGTGTGTCGTAGTAAGCGAGGTATTTGATGCGAGCCTCCGCCCGGTGCCGCTCGGTGGTGTCTCGAGTCACGATGAGGAGTGTGCCGTCCGGCTGCGGACGCAGCCGCGTCTCGAAAAACCGGTGCTCGGCTCCTCGGCCGACATCATATTCGTATGTTGTAGTCGGCTTCTCCTCCCCGTTGTCCGCCATGCATTGCCGTGCCCCTCTTACCACCTCCTCCGGGAAGACAAAATCCAGGGTCTTGCCAACAAAGCTCGGAGTGCGTGGCTGCTCATCGCCGGTAATGTGTTCCACCAGCACGCCGTCGGCGCCCACGATATAGATAGTGTCCGGGAGCGCCTGCAACAGCGCTCGGTTCTTCTGCTCGCTGATCCGGAGCGCGCGCATGTTGTCTTGGGCACGAAGAATGAACTCGAGGCGTTGCGGCAACGTCTGCCACAAAACCGGTTTGTTGATGAAGTCGGTCGCGCCCGCCTGGAACGCCCGAGCTATAGACTCGGTGTCGTCGTGTCCTGTGACCATGACGATCGGCACATCCAAACCCCGATCGGACGCACGCAGGGTTGAGCATAGTTCAAACCCGTTGCGGCCCGGGAGCTCGACGTCCAACAATACGAGATCGGGCTTGAACGACTCGAAACAGGCCAGTGCGGCCTCGGCGCCATCGACAACTTGCGTGACAAACCCGGCCTGCCGAAGCGTTTCGCTGGTCAAGAAGGTAAATACCGGATCATCGTCAACGACGAGTATGCTTCGCGAAGCATTTCCAGAATCCATGCGTTTCCCTTGGTTGGTCGTCGACGTTGCGCTCGAGACCGCCGACACCCGTGGCGATGTCGCGTCGCAGTTGACTGCCGACGGCCGCCCCAGGCAGAAGCGCCAACAGCGCGCGCACTCACTGGTCTAGACATCGCTGAGGCTACATATGGTGGGATACAGAAACGGGAGATGAGTCCTAAATCCCGGACAATTTTGCTGAGGTGCACCGTAATCGGGACTGAATCGAGAACCCCGTCACAGGTCACGAGACCATGGTTGTCTTGACCCACTCCGGAATTTCTGTGCGCAATTTCAACTGCTGGGACATTGCCCGACGCGCGGTCGGGCATGGGTCGTCAGGTGCCCGGTAACGCGCCTGGCGTTCCGGCCAGCAACGTCGCCCAAGCCGAACGGGACCCGTGGTTCGGCTTACTGCGAGCAGCCCGCTCCCAACATACGACATGCCTCCTTGGCTACCCCATTTCTCAACCAGCCGTGACCATCGCTGCCTGGACGCCGCCGAGCGCAGGCGCCGCATGCTGACTCGGATCTGAAACTCATCCGTCGCGTTCCGGTCATGAGGAAATAGCACAATTCACTTGCGTTGCAGCACGAGCTTCGATTGAGCCGGCCGCGCACGTGCCGGACTAACAGGAACGAGGACCCTCTCGAATGCCTGCCGCATTGAATCGGCAAGAAATGGGCGCCTTCGATCGGAGCCTGCGCCGACCTGAGGGGTGCCTGCCACAGGCTGCCTTCGAGGTGGCCTACCATGAGCTGTGCACGCGCATCTGGATCGAGCTCGAGCTGTTGGCAGTAGCCGCCGCGCACGTCGCTGGCGGCTTACCGTGCGATCTGGTCATCAAAGCGGCGATTCTGCGACTCGAGCTCCTGGTGTTGATTGACTCGGCCCGCTCCACGAATTGGCGGAGCATGCTGTCCGCGGAACAGAGCCATACCTTGTGTTCAATGCTGACGGACGTGCTGGCAGCACTGGATGTCGACCCTGAACACCTGCTCACAGTGATCACCGAGGCACAGGACAGAGTTCTCAGCTAGTTGACACAGGGAACCGGATCCCTTGACCGCCTCGAGTTGTTCCCCACCCTTGCACTCCTCGCGGAGGATAGGAGTGCCCGACCCGATCAGTCGATACATCGACGCGTGGAGGCTAGTGTTGTCTATTGACTCGGGTCCGCTTCCAAAGTCCGAGCGCGCATTCGACCACCCGTTCGATCTGCCCACAATCGTCCACTCCGTTCGGCAGGCTCGGTCAAACGGAAGAAGTCGCCAAGGCGGTGCTGTTCCTGGCGTCGAGCGACAGCAGCTTTGTGGGTGGCAACGAGCTCGTTGTGGACGGCGGTTTCGTGGCGGTCTAAGCACCCGGATGTAGTGTCGTATTGACCAGGATCTGGCTCCCCTGCAGGTTTCTGCCCCACCCAACCCGGGACTGACTCCTCAGGACGTCAACCTGCCCCGTGCAGACAGCTTTGCGCCGGATGCGGGATACAAAGTGCCCGCCTGGCCGAGACCGAACGGTGGCATGTTGACATACACGCTTTCGTAAGTTCCGGGTCCAGCTTTGTAGGTTTCGTGCCAAATTCCGACCGAACCATTGGTTCCCACCGCTCGATTGAACTCGCGCCACGCCGGCAGGTGCTCTGCGGATTTGTTGGTCGCGTACGTCAGCAACTGCTCCAACGACCGCCAGTATTGCACCATGATCGTGGTGCGAGACGCCCACATCTCGGCATGTATGAACCCCATCTCGGGTTGGCGACGCAGCTCGTTGATCATGCGAGGCATCGCCTGTGCCACAGGCCACCAGCGATGAACCATCAAGGGGCGATTGATCCGCATCCCGATGAGGAACACCACGAATTCACCTTCCAAGAAGGCAGTTGAGCGCTCATTGCGGATCATCTTCGGTCTCTCGAATTCAGCTGTCACTCACCCTAACATACTCGCGACCGAGCGCCGCTGCACGGGGGGCGGCCCTGCCAAAATGGTGACCTGCAATCCCGCAGGCCGGTAGCGGCGAAAAACGCTGCGGCCGAAGCGACGTCATGCGCGAATTTCGCTGCCAAGGAACGCCGACCATAGAGTCACGACGAGCAGCCCCGATGCGGCGATGACTTCCCCGACAATGGTCAAATTCATCGCCAACGAATGAGCGGAGACGGGCGCTATGACGTAGTGGTCCAAGCCGGCGAATCCCAAGGCAGCGTACAGAGCGATTGCCGTCAGGCCGATAACCGTCGAGCCTTTCCGATACAACCCGTAACCCACGGCACCGATCGTGGCAGTCACGAGCCATGCAACCATGACCCAGAGGGGCGTGATCCAGATCGGTAGGTTCGGATATAACGCCACGTACACGGCGTTGTGTACAAAATGCGCCAAGCTCGCTGCGCTGTACAAGACAATAAACGTCAACAGAGTGTTGTTTCGGCTCATGAATATTCACCCATCGCCCATGTACCCTCGCATCTAGGGGCCACGATGGTCATTACCGAGCAGTACGCCGAGGTCCTATCCAACCGCCATGGCTTCAATCTCCAGCTTCCATTTCGGATCCAGCAATCGACAACAGACTACCGTGGAGGATGTCTCATGTTCACCCAAATATTTGACGCGCATGCGCACGTTCGCTTCGTCGTACACGGGATCGGTAAGGTAGGTGCGTAACGACACCAAGTTGCTGAATTCCATACCGGCCGATTTCAGCAGCGTCCCAAGATGGGTCCAGATGACCTCCGCCTGTTCCTCAAATGACTCGGGCATTGTCTTGCCATCCATCAGATAGCCGTTCAGGCCGCTGATCATCAGCAAGCGTGAACCGCCGCGTATCTCGAGCGCATGCGTGTAACACCGGTACGGCGGAAACAGACCGGTCGGATTGTGCTTGATCATCTGCATCGAGCAATTCCTCCATCCATGAATCATGAGCCCATCAAATCGCTCCTGATTGGGTCAACTGCATATGAGCTTCGCGGCGGCGGGGCCTCGGGCCCATCTACGAATGCTATGACATCGTTTGTGAGAACTCGGCGGTCAATTTCGCGTAATCCTCCATGGGAGGGAATTCGGGATAACGGTGTCGCGCGGGTGTTGTCGCCCAGGGCAATTTCGCCCGCGTCCAAGTCTCGATGAAAGGCTCGAACGCGGATACATTCTCCAGCATCGTCGGTCGAACGTTGACGAATTCCGGTAGAAATCGCGTGAACATCCAGCTCATGCAGAGTGGACAGAAAAAGTGCCGTAGATCGGGATTTCGCAAACCACCCAACACAGGCGCGCCGCGGGTTACTTCAAACCCGTTCGTCGGAATGGCCGCACTCAGGGAGAAGGCACTGGCGCTCATTCGCTGGCATCCCTTGCAATGACAAGCCATGGTCAAAATGGGTTGAGCAGTAATTCGGATTTGCACGTCCCCGCAGCGGCATTGTCCAACTGACGGTAACTCGAGCTTGCGCATAAACCCCACCTCATGAAGGACGTCAACGACGCCCGTGCACATGCCTGCCACCCCAGCCAGCTTACTGGATCGGACGCTTCCGGCAAGAGATGCTTGCCTGCCGGCAACGCCTGCAATGGCCTGGACATGCCGACGCCTGCAGTTTTTTAATATATTCATAGACTTACGAATGACAAGGTGCTTGCCCGGTCGGCAGGCCATCGCCGCCACAGACTCACCGGCGGCAAGCACCGCGCACCCGGTGCCACGGATCAGTTGACTTTAGGCACTGTTGTTGCCGCTCATCGGCGTGACAGTCTATCCGGGACAGAAACATCAACTCACGCGGAGGCACTTCATCGTGAACAAACTTGCAATCGGACTCTCTCTGGCCGTCACTCTGGCCGTGCAGTCGGCCAATGCAGGCCTGCACTACTCCTCACCAATAACTGTCAGCGGCACGGCCGCGTATGGCCAAGTGCACGCGGCTCGCACCAGCGGCGATAACAAGCAGTTCATTGGCTGCGCTGCCTACGGCGCCGTCAATACCAACAGCACCTATGTAGCATGCTCGGCTTCGGATGCCGCCGGACACACTCTCTATTGCTCCACTTACAACCCAAACTACTACGTGTGGCAAGCCGCGATGTCCGTGAACGAAACCAGCAACATCATAATCAACGCTGACTCGCACGGTAACTGCATCTATGTATATGTCCAGAATGCCTCGACGAACTTCTAAAGGAGAGCACCATGGTCAGATTGGGATCCGTTTGCGCATTGTCAGTTTTCGTCGGGATTGGAGCTGGCTGGGCTTTGCACGGGACTGGCTCTGCCGACACGAGAGAGTCGGCAACTCCCGCCACCGCACAGATCGCACAGCTCCCGGTTCCTCAGCCGGAGACTGGGGCGCAGTCCGCACTCAATCTGGCTGATTTGCACGCTGCGATCAGAGACGAACTGGCGGCAGCGAGGTCCCAATCTGCAAACGAGCGGCAGGCAGCCCCTGCCGCCAAGGGAAATGCACCTGCATCGGCAGAGGTGATCGCGCAGCGACGCGAGGCGGTGCAGGACATCCAGGCGATGATCGCCACGGGTGAGTGGGGCAGCACCGAACGCGCTCTGTTTCAGCAGAAATTCTCTATGCTGGATCCCGATCAGGCTCGCCAGGTGCTGCAGCAGGTTACGATGGGGCTCAACAACGGCACCATCCACTCGCAACTAGACCTACCGCTGTAATGCGACACCGTGCGCTCGTACAGATCGGCAACTGCCAAGGCGATCTCCTGCGGATCCCGGGCACTCGTGCATGATCCCCGCATCCAGGAACTGCTTGCTGATCGAGCCGATCTTGTAGACTTCTTTGGCGCTCGCCGGGGTACGAGTTTCGAGGTTTTCAAATCCATAGCCCCTCGCTTCCACCACCCCGCCCTGCCGAACAACCGGAGACTGCGTCGATATCTTTCGAGCTCCTGTCCCTAGTCCATCGCCGTAGGTATGCTCTGTCCATGGTCGCCCGAAACCAAAGCCCCCGTTGCCGGACCGCACGCTCACACCGGCTCCACGGCCGGGGCCGCCCCGTCAACCACGCCCTGGCCCGAACCCGCTAGCTGATGTGCGGCCGTTACATCACCGCCCAGGCAGCGGCCTTCTTGAAGGCCGTGAAGATCGGCAAGATTACCTGGAGCTTTGAACCCTCCTACAATGTCGCGCCCACGCAATCCGTCCCGGTTGTGCGCTGGGAAAACGGAGAGTCAGTGGGCCTGATGATGCGGTGGGGATTGATTCCCTTCTTCGCAAAAGGCGAGCCACCCAAGTACTCGACCATCAATGCGCGCATCGAAACCGTGGAAACCGCGGCTTCCTACCGCGGCCCCTGGAAGCGCGGACAACGCTGCCTGCAACTCGCCGCCGGATTTTACGAATGGCATGTGGATGAGAGCGGCCGTAAAGCACCCCATTTGATCCAACTCAACGACCAGGACGTGTTTGCCTTTGCAGGCTTGTGGGATCGCTCCTTCAAGCCCGATGGCACCGGGATCGAGAGTGTCGTGCATATCACGATGCCGGGCAACGAGTTGATGCGTCGGATCCACAACACCGGCACCAACCCCTATCGGATGCCAGCAATCCTACGGCGGGAAGACTATGATGCCTGGCTGCACGGAAGCGAAGAGGACGCACGGGCCGTACTGCAGCCTTATCCGGCCGATCACATGATCGCCTACGAAGTCAGCCCGCGCGTGAACTCTCCGAAAAACAACAGCCCCGATCTCATCCTGCCCGTCGACCGATGAGGTTGTCACAGCCTGGCTGTCGACCTCAGTGGTCCCGGTTACCCTCTTCAGCGGCGGCTCCGCCGAGCTGCGCGGTTAACGCGACAATCATATTGGCGAAAATATCAGACATCCCGCACTCTGTAGCTCAGGGCGGGAGCGTTGGCGGACTGGCGACTGAGTGTCGAGGGGCGGGTCTCGAGACCCAGGAGCTTTTCGCTCGCGCAACTGCAAGCCCTCGCATCCAGGACGCGGATTGCGAAGCACACTTGCGAGGCAGACGTGCAGCGCAGGGTCCAGACCAGTTCGGTTTTCCACGAGTACCGCGACCCTGGAAATCGGGGGAGAATCGACACATGAGAGAACGTCATCACCGCTTCACGCCCGCGGACCTACTGTCCTACATGCGCGCCCAACCTTGGGTCGTCGAGGCAAGCGTCACCCCGCAAGGCACTCCCCAGGCGGCCGTTATCCGTGCCGCGATCACGGATCGCTGGGAGCTTCTGTTCGACACAGTAGCCCAGTCGCGCAAGCATCAGAATCTCGTGAAGAACCCCAGCGTGGCGTTTGTCATCGGCGGGGAGAATGAATGCACGGTGCAATACGAGGGCATTGCCGAGTTGTCCACGGAGGCGGAGCTGCCGGCCGTCCAGAGCTATTATTTGGAGCACTTCCCGGACGGACCCACCCGCCAGAGCTGGCCGGGCCTGGTTTATTGGCGGGTGCGCCCAAACTGGATTCGATACAGTAACTTCAACGTCGATCCCCCGATCATCCAGGAGTGGGATCACTCGGCCATCGCTGGCTGGGGCACGTGAGCCTCTCATAACATTGTCAGGGCAGCATCGGGTAACCTACCCGGATGATGCAAAAGTGGTGGCTCTACCTGCTCGAGTGCCGGGATGGCCGGACGTATGCCGGTATTGCGATCGATGTCGCAGCGCGGTTCGACGCCCACTGCAGCGGCGCAGGGGCCAAATTCACGCGCTCCAACCCGCCGGTTCGTGTACTGGGGACTCAGGCCTTTGCCAGCCGATCAGAAGCGCTCCGAGCGGAAGCGGCATTGAAGAAACTCGACCGCCCGCAAAAGCTGGCCTGGGCCCGCAGTTGTGCTCCGATACCCTAGGCGCTTGGCACAATGAAAACGATCCAGGTCAAAGTGAAGCCGAATGCGCGCAGCAGTGGGCTCGAGGAATTGAGCGACGGGACGTGGCTCGCTCGAATCGCCTCCCCTCCGGTCGACGGCAAGGCCAACGAGGAGTTGGTGAGATTGATCGCGGAGCGTTTCGGCGTGCGCAAGGCGCAGGTATCCATCAAACGAGGTGCTTCGGGACGCCTGAAGCTCGTGCAGATTACGGACCCGAGGTAGCGGCGGCGAGTATGATCCGCGATCGCCCGTCACACCCTGAGGTTGTCCATGGCGCTCGGTGCCACGATGTATGTCTTCGAAATCGAGCTCGCGGACTCGGACCGAGGGGTTTACGAGTCGCTCGAAGTGCGCGTCGCACGTCATCCGTCCGAAGCCCCCGACTACCTCATCGCACGGCTGCTTGCCTATTGTCTGGAGTATACGGAAGGGATTTCTTTTTCGAGCGGGCTGTCCACACCCGATGAGCCGGCCATTGCGGTGCGCGATCTCACCGGGGCGATGCAAGCGTGGATTGATATTGGCACGCCCAGCCCGGAGCGGCTGCATCGGGCCAGCAAGGCGACACCGAGGGTGGCCGTCTATATTCACAAGGACATCGACCCGTTCGTGGCGCGGTTGCGCGGCGAACGGATTCATCGGATCGAGGCTTTGGAGGCCTATGCCTTGGATCGCGGCCTGCTCAGGAACCTGGAAAACAAGCTCGCTCGGCGGCTCGCATTCTCGCTAACGGTGATGGAAAAGCATCTTTACGTGTCGGTGGGTGAGGAAAGTTTCTCCGGCGTCATCGAGCGTATCGCGCTGACCGGCTAGTGCACTAGCACCAGCTTGCCCGTGTGTTGCTTCGTGAGGAAATCTCGCTGCGCTTGCGCGATCGCTGACAACGGATAGGTCCGCGCAAGAACCGGATGCACTTCGCCCGCCTCAAGATAGCGTACGAGATTCTCGAACACGGTTGGCTCCGTCAGTGTGCAACCGAGTAAGCGCAGATCCTTGAGATAAAGAGTGCGCAAATCGAGCTCCACTCGCGCGCCCCCGATGGCACCGGCCACTGCGTACCGACCACCCCGTCGCAAAACATTCAGGCATGCGGGGAATCCAGTCCCGCCGACCACATCAATCACAACATCGACGCTGTCGGCTCCCAACACCCCCAACAGATCCACATCCCTCGCCAACACGGTGGCCGCTCCGAGCCGGGACACCTGGTCGGCCTTGTCAGCTCCCGCGAGCGCGATGATTCGGGCCTGGCGCCGCCGTGCAAGCTGAACAGCGGCCGAGCCGACCCCTCCAGAAGCGCCGGTAATCAAAACCGTATCCCCCGCACGCACGGCTGCTCGTTCGACCATGTTCTCCGCCGCGGAAAACGAACACGGGATGCACGCCAATTCAGCATCGCTGAGCGTGGTCTTAATCGGATGTGCGTTGACGGCTGGGACCACCAGATACTCGGCAAAAGCGCCATGACAGTCAGAGCCCAGGTACAGCGTTTCCCGTCCACGAGGGGTGGGACGGGAGCGAAGTACTGGATCGATCAGAACGCGCTCTCCGCAGAGCGCTGCTGGCACGTCACGGCCGACGGCGACCACATGACCGCAGGCGTCCGCGCCTTGGATCAGGGGGAACTCAACCGCCCGCCCCGACCAACCCGCATCATCTGCTCCCGCCGGCGCCTGCGTAGCTCCCGGCCCGTCCGCCGCTCGTGCTTGCGCGGAGTACCAGCCGATGCGCAGATTGATGTCTGTATTGTTGATTCCGGCGGCGCTCACTCGAACGAGCAGCTCGTCGGGCAGCGGCTGCGGTACGGGCACGTCGCTGCGATACTCGAGCCGGTCGAGGTCACCGTGCCCCGTGAGGACAGCCGCTCTCATGCAGGTGGGTAAGGTTGGCATCGACAACGCCTGCGCACGCAAGCTCGCAGCTTACCCGCCATGCCGGCGGTTTGCGATTCTATTTACGATTTCGAGCAGCGATAGGCGATGCCGGAGGCCGCCTCACGTCGCGAAGTGTTGAGTAAGACTGTGTCGGCCCCGACTTCCAGGGCTCGATTGCGAATCCGCTCCAGGTCCTCGCCCGGCAGAGAGTACGGCGGCACGCTTTGGACGGCACCGATGTGTTTGCAATGCTCCACATCTTCGGCGTTGCGTGTAACTTTCACTCCGTGCACGACTGAGCTGCTGCTCGTACAACCGCACAGTGAGGCAGCAATGAGCGTAATGGCGAGACACCGCATGACAATCCGGTTCCGTTGAGGAGTGGTTGGCGAAGCTACGCCAGAGCGGTTCGCGCGGGCGTGATAGTGCTCACGGCCCCTGCACTGAGGCGGTCCCCTTTTACAATAAGTCGCCCTCGGCAACAACCACACGGGCACGCCCCGCGCGTTTGGCGCTGTAGAGGGCCAAATCCGCCCGCTCCATCAGGCTCTCCAGGGACTCCCCGCTTCTGGCCACCGCGACGCCGATGGACAGAGTGACCTGTCCAATCGTCCCTTCACCCGCGGCTCGTTTGATTCGACCGTGCGACACCAGCGCGCTGATCTGCTTGGCGAGGGTCACCGCGCCGGCAACCGAGGTGTCGGGCAGGAGAACCGCAAACTCCTCCCCGCCCAGACGAGCCGCCACATCGCGTCCCTTGATGTTGGATTTCAACACGTGCGCGACGGCGCGCAACACTTTGTCCCCGAGAACGTGTCCGTGGGTGTCGTTGACGGCTTTGAAGTGATCGATATCGACCATCAGCAGAGCCAGGTTATCCAGGTTACCGCGCTGCAGTCGCAGATCGGCGGCGGACTGTTCGAAACCACGCCGGTTGCGCAGGTCCGTGAGGGGATCGCGCAGGGCTTCGCTTTGCGCCCGCTGCAGACTTTGGGTGAGTGAGTTGACTTCCTCGGTACTGGCCCGCAGTTGCGCCGACAGCTCGGCCGCGACCGAGCGCATCCGGCCGGTATCGCTGAGAAGGTCGACAACGGTCCGCCGCACGTCCGCCACATCGGCAGGCGCGCTCAAACGATCCTGGTGACCGGCAATGGCCTCATCGATCAGGGAGGTTTGATTCTCCGCCCGTTGGGTTTCAGCGGCCGTGTCCTTCAGGATGCGGCGCAGATCGGCTCGCACGGCCTCGTACTGTCGATGCTCGCGGGCGGCGATGTGCTCAGCATGAAGCTGCCAGACGTCCTCGTCCGTCAAGGGAGCCCCCGTGGCCAGCCGCGATTCGAGCACACGGCTCAATCCAGGATTGAGCCCGGCACAGTGCTCGTACCAGAGCGCGAAGTGGGCCGGATTGGGGGCCGCCGGCTGCTTGCCCATGGCCGCAACCGCCAAGCGGAGAATTTCACCGGCCTGCTCTCGATTTTCCGGATAGCGCATTAAACGATCCCCAGACCAAGGTCTCGGATGCTGCAGCATACCGGTAAGCCGGTATTGATGTTTAACCACAACGCACGAAACGAGCCGGGATCAACCCGATTTGCGCGGGAGATCACGGATATCATCGATCTAAAGGGCTTCGATGGGCAGCTGATCTCTGTAGGGACCGCCCTGCGAACAGCGCCCCTGCCGTGTTGAATCAGTGCAGGGAAATCTCAAAGGAATTGAGGGCCACCGACAGCCTGTCATAGCATAGGGACACGCACGTGGGGGCAAAACATGTCAGCGATGGTCGTGATCGTGTACGCGTGTCTAGCGACCGTTGAGGTCGCGGTGATCGTCGCTTGGGTGATCGCAAGTCGCAGGCATCGCTGGCCCACCCGCCCTGCGGCGGGCGACGTTGCAATCGGCGGCGTCACGAGCTTCCTCGATACGCTCGGGATCGGCAATTACGCGCAGATCACTGCGTTATTCAAGTTGCGACGCTATCCACCGGATGAGCTGATTCCCGGAACACTGAACGTCGGCAACGCGGTGGGGACCTTCGTCAGCGCAATGCTCTTCGTTACGGCCTTTCAGGTCGACCCGGTGCTGCTCTTGACCCTGGTCGTTTGCGCGGGAGCCGGCGCGTGGGTCGGTGCCGGCATCGTGAGCCGGATGCGTCGTCGAGTCATTCAGGTTCTCATGGGGGTAGCGCTCCTGCTCGCCGCCGGATTCTTCACGATGACGAACCTCGGCATCATTCCGCCGACCGGCACCGCGATGGGATTGTCCGGCTGGCGGTTCGCGTTGGCGGCCGTGGCCAACTTCATCCTGGGTGCGCTCATGTGCGCCGGTATCGGAAACTACGCACCCTCGATGGCTCTGCTGTCGATGCTTGGCATGCACCCGATCGCGGCCTATCCGATCATGATGGCCAGCGACGGTGTGCTGATCCCCGTGGCGAGCCTAGGATTCATACGCAGCGGACGCTTCGCCCCGGCGGTCGCGGTCGGACTGACAATCGGTGGAGTCGTTGGTACGGTCGCCGCATTTCCGCTCGTAAAGACCCTTGGCGATCATCTAACGCTGATGCGCTGGGTTGTCATCGGCATCATCCTGTATGCAGCCATCACCATGCTGCGCTCTGCACGGTCAGAATCGATCGAGGCTGGGTACCAGTCTCCCGCGACCTGAAGGTGCGAGCATGAAAAGGATCAACCTGTCGGCAGTCGCCATCGACCCTCCTTCGCGGCCTTCGAGCCGGGTGTCAAGAGTCACTAACAGGAACTGACTTTAGGCACATGCCGCGGTGGCCATCCGGTGTGTACGCTCTCATCCCATGAACACCAGCAGCCGCAAAGACATTCAGCGCCGCTCGCCGTGCCGGTTGTTCCGGCATCGGCGGGCCTGGTCGGTCACTGCGGCTGCTGGCGTGGCTGGCGAGTAGTTATCTGCGGTTGCGCTGTGAATCGTTAGCCCGGCGCAAGGCCTGATCCAACAGGCGCTGGAATTCCGCCTGGGCTTCTTCCCGCTCGGTCGCGCTGGCAGTAAACCGCTGCAGCACGGATTCCAGTGCCGATCGGATGCTTCCGGTCAACAACGCGCCCACTTCACCCTGCAGTAAATCGCTCCCGCCGAAGTTACGAGTGGCTTCCATGGCCGCCATTTCCAGGGCAGCCCGGGGTCGCGTCGGCGGTCCTGGAGGCGGCATGATCACGGTACGCCCCCGCAACACCGTCGCGCTCGTTTCGTCACTCTCGAAGGCCGCGATCAGGGTGTAACCGCCGATTCGCAGCTCATCCCCTTCACTCAACAGCACGCGCATGCCGGCACTCAGCGGCCGCCCGTTGTGGAAGGTCGAGCTGGCGGTGCTGACGTGCTCGACCCAATAGCCTTCGTCGCCGAACAGGATCTGCGCCTGGACGCGGGAGATCAGCCGCTCGGGGTCCGGGAGGGTGAAGGTGGCATTATCCGACCGGCCGAGCGTGCCCCCGCGCTCATCGAAGCGCCCGATGAGGGGCTGGCTCAGGGGCTCGTCGTTCAGTTTGATTCCTTTCAGGACGAGGCTCATGGGCGCATCAGGATGAGGATCATGGTGCCTAAACTGAGCCTGAGGGGGGCGGCATTCAAATAACTTTAGTCATTTGACGGCGCGTGCCGGCAGGTTATCGCCGCAGATGCTTGATCAGGCGGACTAAATGCTTGGGCTGCAGGGGCTTGTGCAGCACCACCAGGCCGCTTTGGTGGGCCATTTTCAGCAGGTCCGTGGAGGTGTCGCCCGTCACCAGCATGGCAGGGGTGGCTTCGCCGGTGATCGCCCGCACCGCTTTCACGGCCTCGACCCCGTTCTCCTGCCCGCGAAGCCGCCAGTCCGACAGGATCATGTCGATCGGCACCTGCGAGCCTCTGGCCAGGTCCACCGCCTCGGCAATCGTTGCGGCGGTCATCACATCGACATGCATCGGCTTGAGCAACTCGCGCGTGGCCTCCCGGATCGAGCGCTCGTCATCGATCAGCAGCACCGTCACGGTCCCGAGCTTACGCGCCGGCAAAGTGGCTTCGGGGATGGTCGCATCGACGGCGCTGATATCGCCGACCGGCACAACCACCCGAAACACACTGCCCTTACCCACCCGGGAGCGCAGGTCGAGCGGATGGCCCAGCAGATGGCAGATGCGCTGCACGATCGCCAACCCCATCCCGAGACCGCGACTGCGATCCCGCTCAGGGTTGTCGATCTGATAGAACTCCCGAAAGATCATTTCTTTCTTGTCGTCGGGAATGCCCGGCCCCGTATCCCATACCTCCAGGGCCACGGAGCCGCGCCAGCGCCGGGCGGTGACCAGTACGCCGCCCTCACGCGTGTAGCGCAGAGCATTCTGCACGAGATTGGCGAGAACCCGTTCGAGCAGCAGCGGATCGCTTTGGACCACACGGCGCGTCGCCCGGAACCGCAATGCCAGGTTTCTGGCCTCCGCATCGCCGCCGAACTGCTGGTACAGGCGCCGGAAGAGGTCCCGAATGGGAAATACCTGCGGCAACGGCTGCACCACACCGGCATCGAGCCGGGAGATATCCAACATGGCCCCGAACGAGTCTTCGAGGGACTCGATGGCGCTCATCATGTTGCGCACCAGCGGCCGCTCGGGAGTGTCCTGCAGACGCTGATCGAGTGTTGCGCAGAACATTCCCAGGGCATGCAGGGGTTGCCGCAGATCGTGGGCGGCGGAGGCCACGAAGCGTGTCTTTTCCTGATTCGCGCGCGCCGCTACCTCCACCTGGGAGCGCAATTGCTGCACCAGGTCCTCGTTGCGGAATCGGGCAGCCAGCAGCAATGCGAGCGAGTCGTTCTGGGCCAGGGTCAAGCGCTCCAGCACGAGCAGAAACGCGGCCGCCAGCAAGGCCAGCAACAACGAGGCCGCGGGGCCGCCGAGCCAGCGCCCCAACATCAGCATGATCAACAGCGGGGCCAGCGCGGGAATCAGCGACAGGTGGACGGCGTTGCGCCACGCGACCACCAGGGGCGCGGATAGACTGGCCGCCGCCAGAAACAGACCGGTCAACAAAATGCCGGTCGACGGGTTATCCATCAACAACAACGGCGGCCCCAGACCCCACACCGTGGCTGCGCCGAAAAGCAGCGACAACCACGTGCGTCGATGAGCCGACGTCGACTCGAGTGCGTCCTGCGCCGCCCGCGGTCGATTCCACAACAGCCGCGCGCCTGCAAGGGCCACGCAGGTCGCACACCAGACCCAGGCCACGTTGGAGAAAGTGCGCCGCTCAGCCAACAGGGCGACGAAACACGAGCCCAGGATCGTGACGAGCACGGCGCGGCGGTCACCCGCCAGGGCCATCCGATAGAGTACGGCGGCGACCCGAGGATCCGCGCGCGCGGCCTCGGCGCCAGGAGTGTCGGCGTCGGGCACGCTCAGTGAAACAGACTGATCAGATGCGACCGTGATTGGACATCCAAGGCGAGCAAGATGGCCGAAACATAGTTCTTCACCGTGCCCAACGACAACTCGGTCGACGCACTGATCTCCTGATTGCTGCAGCCCTCGAGAATCAATTCGAGAATCTGCAGGTGGCGGCTGCCGAGCTCGGCCACGCGATCGTAGTGTGAGGTGCCGGCGAGGCGCGGAAAGCGCTCGGAGATCGTCGCCTTGGCGGTTCCGGAGGGTTGCAACAGCGAGCGTAAGGCCTCTTTCAGCCGGTCCGGGGTCCAGGACTTCAGCAGGTAGCCGACGGCACCCATGGCCTGGGCCTGGCGGATGACAAACTCATCCTGGGTGCCGGTGAGCATCGCGAAAGGGATGTTCGGACAATCATTGAGCAACGTGCGCAGGCCCTGCAGGCCTTTGGCATCGGGCAGGTTCAGATCGAGCAGCACCAGGTCGAATGGCCCCTGCTCGCGACAGGCCGTGCGCGCTTCCTCGAGCGAGCGGCACGGGGTGATGGTGCACTGCACCGCATCGAGCGACTCCAACAGCATGCTGGTGCCGTAACGCACCAGGTCATGATCGTCGACGAGAAGCACTTTCTTGTTGGAATCCATCGCAGATCCCCTTAGTTAACGCAGCGCGTCCAGGAAACGCGCCCGGGTTGCATCGTCGCGCAGGTGGGCCGCGAGAGCTGCAATGAACTGCTCGCGGGTCATCTCAGGTCGGGCTGTCCGCTTCGCCAGCAGCGGCGCAATGGGTCCCAGGAAAGTCACGAGCAACTGCGAAGCACGTGCGATGTCCTCCGGTCGCAACGGCCGTTGCGCCGCCGGAAAGGACGTTGGGTGCGTGCCCCCACTCTGGGTATCCAGAGGCGACTTGGTGTAAGCGGTCGGCACCCCCTTCGGCGCCACCACCCCGGTACCCTTCAGGAATTCCTCGCGCTCGGCCGCGCCCGGGATCTTGCTCGCGACCTGCTGAGCCAACACAAAGAGATCGGTGGTCTCCTTGGCCGCGCGGCGGACCATCACCTTGGCTATCGGCCCGAGATAGCGCGCGAGCCGCCTTTCCAGCTGGGTGAGGTCATCCATGTCCCAGCCACCCTCGACCAATGTGTTGGTGGACGGCGGCGGGCGGCTCGTCAACTCCCGTCCGACGGCGTGGTTCTCGGGACGAGGCTGAATGATCGTCTCATCCGAGCTGCCGGAGTTGCCGGTGTGCGCCTGAGCCTCGAGAAGCGCCGCCCGGAATTGAGTTGCACTCGAGAACCGCTCTTCGGGCTTGCGGGCGAGTGCCCGCATGACGACGGAATCGAAGGCCTGCAGAGAAGGCAGGCGCCCGGCCACCGAAGGCGGCACCGGCGTCTCGTAGCAAACCTTGAACATGACTTTCTCGGCCGTGCCCAGGAACGGCGGCGTGCCGGCCAGGAGCTGATAGAGGACCACGCCGGCCGCGAACAGATCCACGCGGCTGTCGAAGGTGTCACCCAGGTACATCTCGGGCGCGATGAAGCCCGGCGTGCCCATGATCGCTCCGACCTGGGTCAACATGGACGACTCGATCCGGGCAATGCCGAAGTCGGTGACCTTGACCCGGCCATCGGTCATGACCAGGATGTTGGCGGGCTTGATATCCCGATGCCATACACCGCGATCGTGCGCGTACTGCAGGGCCTCGAGCAGTTGCGACAGGATACTGACCACCTGCCCGATGCTGAAAGGCATCTTCTGCTCGAAGCACTCCCGCAGGCTGCGGCCTTCGATGTACTCCATCGCTATGTAGGCATACGCGTCCTCTTCGCCGTACTCGTAAACGGACACGATGCCTGGATGGGCGAGCCCGCCGGCGGCCTGCGCTTCGATGCGGAAACGGGCTGAGAAATTCTCGGTCTGCGCCTGCTCCAACAGGTCACGTCGAATGGTCTTCAGGGCCACGGGGCGCTTGATGTGGGGATCCACCGAGCGGTAGAGAATACCCATCGACCCCTTGCCGATGACTCCCAGCAAGGGATATTTCCCGAGGTTTCGCGGGTCAGCCTGTCCTGGATTACCCTTCACCTCGTGCTGCGGTGGAACAACCTCCATACTCGTGATGCGTCAGGTTTCGAGCATCTGCATGGCCTGAGCCAGGCTCTTGCGCATCCGGGCGAGCGATTCGGCCAGTGTATGGATCTCATCGCGGCTGCGGATCTCCAGATCGGGGGCTTCGAGCTCACCCAGACTGATGCGGTCCGCCAGGGAGGAAATGCGGCTCACCGGACGGATGAACATCCGCCACAACAGAATGTTGAGAATGATTCCAATGCCCGCCAACACCGCCACCAACGAGCCCATGAAGGTGAAGAACGCCTTCTGCGCCCGATCGAAGGCCACCTGCGTGGGCACGGACACAACCTGAGCGCCCACGGTCTCGTGGAACTTCCACCCGAAGCCATTCGCCGGTCCGTAGACATCGACCATGGGCTTGGGCGCAGCCTCAACGGTGCTGTGGCATTGCAGGCAGGCTCCGTCGTTGATGGTCAGCGGCCGCGCGAAAAACAGGGCCGCGCCGGCCGGCGTATCGCGGACTCCGAACTGCTCCTTCACATCCGGATTGTTGCGGAACCGGTTGACGATATCCGCCTCCCACTCGACGGCGCGGTCGCGGGGATTGGTCGGATTGAGCAGCGCTTCCTTATAGCCGTAGTTGGGATACTTCTTGCGCAGCTCGTTGAGCACTTCCGTCGCGGAGAAGGCAGGTACCGATTGCGGCAGGAAGCTGTACACCATCTGTGTCGCGAGCAACGGCTTGATCTGCTGCGATGTGTACGAGCGCACCGCGACCGCGACCGTCATCATCAGCCGCGCGTTCTCGGCAACTTCCTCCTGTGCATTCTTCTGCAGCAATTCCCAGGAGATATAGCCGCTCGCTCCGATGCCCAACAGGAACAGGAGGACGAAGACCAGATTGAACTTGACCAGGAGTTTCAATTTTGTATCCCCGCGTATCGCAACTAGTTTCTTCTAGGGACGGAATCCGACCGCGAATCCGGTCCCGGCCGCGCCGCGGCATTGCGATTGCCGGCCGGTGGTGCAGGCGCCGTCGCCTCCACTTCATATTTCTCCGGATGCAGTATCCGGTCCCACTCCGGGTGCTTGGCCAGGTCGCGATCCAAAGGACCGCGGAAGGCCGGATCACTCACTTTGCGCAGCCACAGACTCGAGAACTGGCGCCGGACGGCGAGCTCTGCATTGAGCCATTGCTCCACCTCCCCGTAGCCGAAACCCCGCGGGTTTTGCGGCTCCACGACCCGAGATACATACACACTGTAACGAGACGGTAATGTATCGCGGTAGGCGCGGGGCAAAGCGGCCATGAACTGCGCTGTTGGACGCGCCTGCACATCGGACACCGAATCCGGCTCGACATTGAGGAAGTCACCTTGATTGAGGGTGAGCGTCCCACCGGAGTGCTTGACCACCCGAGCCGTGCCCTGCTCGGCGAAAATGGAACGGCTGTCGCCCGCGGCCCGGATGACCAGCACCTTGGAGATGCCGACCACATCGAGATCCTTCAGGGTGAGGGCTGCGGCCGCCCCCCCTTTGCAACCCAACTTGAGCCAGCCTTCCAGCAGATACAGGGCCGGCCGGTTGGCGCGCTTTTTATCAGCCGGATGAAAGAGTTGCAGCTCGGTGTCAGGACCCGCCTCGAGCGAGCATTCATCCGCGTACTCCACGCGCAGCAGGCTCATGGGCTGGGTGCGAAGCAGATCGCCGGGCAGCAGCCGCACTCCCTCCGCGGCATCGAACTGCACGAGATTTCTGATCACGGTCGCCTTGCCTTCGAGGATCGTCACGATGGCGGTGCGTCCCGCGGGCGGCCCGGCTTTGGCCGCCGCGGCTGCAGCAAGTCGGATTTCCCCGAACAGAGCGAGGGTGGCCAACGAGCTGACGGCGAGCCAGCGGCGGATACGCGAACCGGCATGTTTGTAATTGTGTTTCATGCAAGACAGCTAACGTAAAACGGCCGACCAACCGGTCATCCGCGCAACCGAACGCGTGCGCAAGTGCCTGTCGGCACAATGCACCGCGGTGACAGTACACGGGCAGCGAGCGCGGATCCCAACCGAACCCCGCAAGATCGAGTTTGCAGCCGGGCGGCCGCAAACAGCAACAGTTGCGCTCACGACAGACCTGCGCTTCATATGATTTTTCATGTTGTTGCGCGGCTGCCGCGAATGTTGCGTCCGGTCCAACAGATGCCCTGTTCTGTTGTCCGCCGGCCGGCAGTGCGCCGCCGCCGTCGCGCGCTCGCGGACTGCCCTGCGAAAATTCTTATCGTTTCGAAGTCAATCACTTAGCCGCAAGTCACGGACCCGCGCCATGCGAGCTGGCACGGGGCTGGCAACGTAGCCGCCGCGAGCAGACGCTCACAACATCGAATCCAACTCAACATCGAGACACTTGAGGAGACCTGACATGAAGATCGAGAACCTGAACAAGGACCTGGACAGCGCGGCGCAGAAGGAAGTGACCGGCGGTACCGCCCTCACCGGCCAGGTGGTTCCCACCAACGTGCAGAGCAACGAGCTGTTGCAGAAGCTCAACGTCGCATCCGCGGGTCCGGTCGCCCTGGGCAACGATGCCTCCCAGGACAACTGCTCGAGCCAGGACACCTTCGCTCCAGTGGGCTCCGCGGTGCTCGGCCCCGACTTCCTGCGCCGGGCCTGAGCCGCACCCGGCAACCAACTCAACTCGTTGGTTCTGTCCGGTGCCACCGGTGGGGAGCCGCAACGGCCCCCACCTGCGCCTGTCTCCGCACTCCCAACATACGGCCGCTCCGGTGTTGCCCGTCACCCGCCAGACAGGCCTGTTACAACTCATCCGCAACTGTCGGCCCGCGCCGGCGGACAGATTCTTTCAATCGGGTTTTCAGCCACTTGCCGCCGAGCGGCGCCGCGCGCGCCCGTGCCTGGCACGCCGCTGGCACGTAGCTGGACGCTCACTTCCACTATAAATCGACAAACCCCAACATCGGAGAGCTCAGATGGAAATCGAAAACCTGAACAAGGACCTCGACACCGAGGCGCAAAAGGCAGTGAAGGGCGGGACGGCGCTGACCGGCCAGGTTGTGCCGACCAACGTGCAGAGCAATGCGCTCGAGCAAGCCTTCAACGTGGCTTCAAAGGGTCCCGTGGCGATCGCCAACGACGCCGACCAGTCGAACGAGTCGGAGCAGGGAAGTTTTGTGCCGGTGGGATCGCTGCTGGTCGATCCGCTGCGCAGCACCATTCTCAAATAAAACGCGGGCAGCCTGAGGTGCGGGCCGGTCCGGCCCCCACCTCAACCCCGCGGATTCTGCGCGACCGGCGCGCCCAACCCCGGCGGATACTCCACAATCGGGCGCTTCTGCCGCTGCGCGCTCGCCGGCAGCGGTCCGCGCAATCCACCCCCCAGAATCGACCGCATCGCCTCGCGGTCCAACTCATCGCTTTGGGGCAGGTCCTTGATGTCGATGCGCGCCATGAGAAACCTCGGATCGAGCGTGGCCGCCACTATAGCAAACCGGCCGGCGGCCCCGCCGCAGTCGTGCGCCGGCCAACAGATTGCCGGAACACTGTTGGCGAGGAGCCGACACCGGCGCACCCCGGAAAACCCGCCCGGCTCCCCCCGCACGCGCGATTATCCCTGCCAAATCCGCGACTTGCCCGGTGGCCGGGCGGCAGCGCCGCCGGCTGGCACAGCGCTCGCAATACAGCTCAGCGAGCCAGTGCTCACAACCTCAACCCAACTCAACTATTTGCGGGAAGAACACCATGAAGATTGAAAACCTCACCCGGGACCTCGACACCGCGGCGCAGAAGCAAGTGCAAGGCGGTACCGCCCTCACCGGCCAGGTCGTGCCCACCAATGTGCAGGGCAACGCCCTGGAGCAGAAGTTCAACATCGGCTCCTGCGCTCCCGCCGCCATCGGCAACAGCGCCGAGCAGTCGAACTACTCCTCGCAGAGCACGCTCGAGCCGGTCGGCTCGCTGTTTGTGACCCCGACCTGGTGCGCCGACTGATAGCGCTGCAGCAGTGTCATCCACGCAGGTTCGGTGGGGGGCCGCGGCGCTCCCCCACCCAACCGCCGCCCAACCGACGAAACAGGATTCCATCATGAGCACCTTGATCATCAGCGACCTTCCCACGAGCCGGGCCCTGGACTACAAGGCCATGGCCGTGATCCGCGGCGCGGGTTCCACGGGTGACTGGTGCCTGTTTGCGTTTCAGCCGTTCATACCGGCCAGCGATCGGATCGTGCCGACCGTCAATTTCTTTCAGACCAACTACTTCGCCGACCAGCTCAACCTGACGAACACCAACATCGACGTGCACAACTCGGGCGGCGCGGTTAACATCAATACGGTGCAGAATGCGCTGAACATCATCCAGGGAGCCTCGAGCGGAACTCCTTCATGACGCAGGCCCTGGAGGCTGCCAGCATGGATATGGAAACCGAAGCGGATACGAGCTCGTTCATGTGGACCTCGGCATCCCGCACGCATCCCGGCCGGGTGCGCCAGGTCAACGAGGACGCCTGCCTGGAACAGTGCGATCACGGCCTTTGGGCCGTCGCCGACGGCATGGGCGGTCATTCACTGGGCGAGCTGGCCAGCGGACTGGCCATGCAAAGCCTCGTCGACCTGCCCCTCGAGGAGCAACTCGAGGAACGGGTCAACGCGGCCGTCGATCGCTTGTATGAGGTCAATCGCCACCTGCGGGCGGAAGCACCCAGGCGCAACGTACCCCTCATCGGTACGACCGTCGCGGTGCTCGTCACCGCCGGCAATCTGTGCAGCTGCCTGTGGGCCGGCGACAGCCGTATCTATCTCTACCGAGGCAGGCGCCTGCAGCAACTGACACGCGATCACAGTCACATCGAGGCTGCGCGCTTGCGCCAGGTCACAGGATATGACGACACCGTCGAGCTACCCAAGGCGAACCGGATCACGCACGCGCTCGGGGCCGAGGACACTCTGCACATCGACCGGGTGACCTTCGAGTTGCAGGACGGAGATATCTTCCTGCTCTGCACCGATGGACTGAGCAACGTCGTCAGCGAGCTCTCGATCGAGCAGGCGCTATTGACGGGCATTTGCCGCATGTCCTGTGACGCACTGATCGAGATGGCGCTCGATCGCAAGGCGCGGGATAACGTGACTGCTGTGGTTGTCCACGCCGAAGATCTGGGCAGCCCGGATCGGACGATCGTGCGGGCGCGCTGACCGGCTTCAGTTGCCGGGTCGCGCGGTGGCCCGGAAGTCCTTCGAGTGAATGCCGTGCTTCTTCAACAGCACCTGCAGATGCGAACGGTTCATGTTGCAGCGCTTGGCCAACTCGACCACGATGCCGCCCACTTCCTGCAGGCCTCGCTCCAGGAACTCGCGCTCCGCCGAATCGCTCGCCGCGCGCTTCGCCTCGCTGAGCGCATCGCCGCTCAACGGCGGCCCTTCCTCGCCCATGGGCGCTTCGGCCGATCGTTTCGCCTGAGCGGTCGGCCGGATGTCCGGCGGCAGGTGCTCCACATCGGCCGTCTGGCCCGCAAGACAGGATAGACGGTAAATGATGTTGCGCAGCTCGCGAATATTGCCCGGGTAGGCGTAGTCGAGCAGGAAGGTGCGCAGGCGGCGGCTCATCTCGATGGGACGGCGCTTCAAGACCTCGGCCGCTTCGTGACCGAAAAATTGAAACAACAGCGGGATCTCGTCCTTGCGCTCCCTGAGCGGCGGCAGGGTGACGTGAATGACACCCAACCGATAGTAGAGATCCTCGCGGAAGCGCCCTTCCTCGCTCATCTTGCGCAGATTGCGGTTGGTCGCAGCCACGACGCGGGTGTCGACCCGGATGGCCTGGTCCGATCCCACCCGCTGCACCTCGTGGGCCTCGAGCACGCGCAACAGTTTCACCTGGCCGGCGAGCGGCAGCTCGCCGATCTCATCCAGGAAGATCGTACCGGTGTGCGCGCTCTCGAACTTGCCTTTGCGATCGCTGACGGCCCCGGTGAAAGCCCCCTTGCAGTGTCCGAACAGCTCGGACTCCAGCAGGTTGTCGGGAATCGCGCCGCAGTTGACGGAGATGAACGGCCGGTTGGCGCGCTTGCCGTTGGCATGGATGACGCGGGCCATCAACTCCTTGCCCGTGCCGCTCTCGCCGTCGATCAACACCGGCAGACCGGTTGGAGCGGCCTTCTCGGCGGTCTCGAGCGCCTCCAACAACCTCGGGTTGTCACCGAAGGCACCCTCGAAAATGAAGCTGCGCTCGATGAGGGCCTGGCGGCGCTGGCCCCGGGAGAGATCGGTTCGGGTGGGCTCGGCCGCGGCGGCGTTGACGAAGCGCTCCTTGTGGGAGAGCTGCATGACTTCATCGCGCAGCGTGCCGGCCTGGCGCAACAGCTTCTCGATGTCCGCCCGTTCGAGCCTGGAGGCCCAGCGCAGCGTCGAACGGAAGATCTCGATTTTTTCAATCAGCCCGGCGTAGGAAACGGTCGAGCTGGCGACGGGGTCCTGATCAAGTATCTTCATGCGGCATTCAACTGTTTCTGGACCAACTCATAGTACATTCCCCTGCGCTCGACGAGCTCCTGATGGCGCCCCTGCTCCACGACCTTACCCTCGTACAGCACCAGGATCTTGTCGGCGCGCATGATCGTGCTCAGGCGGTGCGCGATGACCACCGCGGTGCGGCCCTTCAGGACCTCATCGAGACTGGCGATGATGTTGCTCTCGGACTGTGAGTCCAGCGCCGAGGTTGCCTCATCCAGCACCAGCAACCGCGGATCCCGGTACAGCGCACGCGCGATACACAAACGCTGGATCTGCCCGCCCGACAGTCCCGTGCCGCGCTCACCGACGATCTGTTGATAGCCCTGGGGCATCTTGCTGATGAAGGCATGAGCGTCCGCCTTCTTCGCGACATCCTCGATGCGGCGGCGGTCGGGCTCATCGTTGCCACAGGCGATGTTCTCGGCGATCGTCCCCGAGAACAGCAGGTTCGACTGCATCACGTAGCCGACCTGTTGCCGGTAGTATTCCTTGTCGATCACGCCGATGTCGTAACCGTCCACCGTCAAGCGGCCTTCGGTGGGCTGATAGAATCCCACCAGCAGCTTGGCCAGGGTGGTCTTGCCGGAGCCGCTGCGGCCGACAATCGCGATCAACTCCCCGGGCTTGATGTCGAGGCTGATATTCTCCAACACGTACGGGGTATCTTCACCGCCGTAGCGAAAATACACGCTCTCGAACCGGACCTCCCCCTGCAGGTCCGGAAGGACCACGCGCGCGGCAATGTCCTCGGCCTTTTGCTCCGGCTCGAGATCGAGCACATCGCCCAATCGCTCCATCGCCACGGAAGCATCGTTCGCCAGGCTCCACAGCCCCACGAGCCCCATCAACGGGGCCAGCACGCTGCCCATCAGGGCATTGAAGGCGATGAGCTGGCCGATCGTCAGCTCCCGATCGAGCACCAGGCTGGCACCGGCCCACAGGATGGCGATGGTCGTGGCCGAATTGAGGAGTTGGCCGCAGAAGCCGACCCCGATGTTGAATGCGGCGGCGCGATACTGAATCTCCAACGCCTTGGCGTATTTGGTTTCCCACTTCAGGCGCACGGGACGCTCGATGCCCATGCCCTTGACGGTCTCCGCTCCGCCAATGGATTCCATGAGGTAGGACTTGGCATCGGTGGACGCCGCGAACACCTCGCGCGCGAATTTCTTGACGCGGGGAGTGACCAGCACGGTCAATCCCAGGATCGGGACGACGAAGGCAATGAGCAGCAGGGTCAGCTTGACGTTATAGAGAAACAGCACCGAGAAGTAGATGAAGATCATCAACAGGTTCAACACCGTGGTGATCGTGGACTCGGTCAGAAAGGCCCGGATGGTCTGGTTTTCCTGGAAGCGCGCGAAGATGTCGCCGGTCTTGCGCTTGGCGAAGAAGGAGTATGGCAGCGAGAAGGTGTGCCGCAGGAATTGCGACATCATGGTGAAGTCGAGCTTGCGGACCATGAAGTTGGCCAGGGTGGCGCGAATGGTGGCCGTCAACTGGGTGAACAGGTTGGAGATGATCAGGCCGACAATCAACAAGTGCAGCAGGTTGACGTTCTGGTGCACGATCACGCCATCCAGGATGTTCTGGATGATCATGGGAGGCACGATCCCCAGGATCTGAATGACGAACGTCGCCATGAACAGGTGGGCGAGAATCTTCTTGTAGGGCAGCAGGTAGCGCGCGAAACGCACCCACGGGGAGCGGGCGGCGGCCACGGCCGCCACCTCCTGGCGGCGGGTGAAGGTCAGGCACGTGCCGCTCCAGCCGCGCTCGAACTCCTCGACGCTCATCTTTCTGAAGCCGACAGCCGGGTCGGCCACCCATACCTGGGTGCTGGACACTCCATACACCACTACGTAGTGATAGCCTTCCCAGTGCACGATGACCGGCAGCTCGAAACTGCGCAGAGTGTCGAAGGTGCATTGCACGCCCCGCGTAGTGAAGCCTATGGATTCGCCGGTGCGGGCCAGGCTGTCCAAGGTCGCGCCCTGGGTGGTGACGTTGGCCAGCTCCCGCAGCTTGCCCAGGGTCATTCCGATTCCGTAGTGCTTGCAGATCATCGCAAGACACGCGGCGCCGCAGTCCATCTCCTCGGCCTGCTGGATCCAGGCGAAGCGGCGGATGACGTTCTCGCCGAGCTCGGGCTTGGATTTCAGGTCGACAACCAACTTGGGACGGCGCAGCTCGGCAACCTTCATCTGCCGCTGCAACTCGCGATTGTGGATCCGGATGCGCTCCTCGAGCGCATCGCGCACCTTCGGATTGCGCTCCAGGATCAGATGCACCGCCTTCTCGGGAATCACGAGAAGCGTGGTATCCGTGTTGGCCACGATCGTGGCGCCCTGCTCCTGGCGCATCAGGCAGGCGCGCTCGCCGAAGGTCTCCCCTTTGCGCAGGGTGGCCAACCGGTATTCGTTGCCGTCCTCATGGCGGATGACGCGGACCTCCCCGTCGCGCACCACATAGAGCCGGCGGTCCTCCTTCGCGCCCTGCTTCAGGATCGGCCTGCCGGCCCCTATCCGCTTCACACCGACGCTGCGGGTCAGCGTTTCCAACTCGCCTTTGTCGACCTTGCTCTTCAGATCGAACAGGTGGCTGATCAACCCGCCCGCCGAGCTGATGGCGACCCGGTCGGCGATGAAGGCACGGGCCGTGGGATTTCTGGAGACGAGCGGGGCAATGACTTCACGTGGGATATACAACAACTCGGTCTTGCCCGAAGAGCGGGCGGACCACTCGTGCACGTACTCACGCAGCAGGGTCATCTCGCCCAGGACTTCGCCCGCTTTACGCAGCCCGAGACTGGTCTCCTTGTCGCCGTCGGAGGCGAACACGCGGATCGACCCGGACCTGACGATGAACAGCCCCGTTGCCGGCTCACCGGCGGTGCACACGGTGTCACCGAATCCCAAGCGGCGGGACTGCGCGCTGTGCGAGAGCGTTTCGATCGCCGCGCGCGTCAAAGTCGACAGCAGGTCGACCGAGGCCAGGAATTCAACCCGCGCCTGGATCTCCTGCGTGCCCGACTGCGATTCTTCGGTGTTCATGGGCGGCGTCAGGCGGCCTGGATGACGTGCTCGGCCGCCCGCGCCCGCAACCAATCCTCACGCAGCAGGCGCCGCACCTCCGTGGCCGTGTCCTCGTCGAGCCGCGCGGGCTTCTTGGCGTTCACTTTGAAGATCTCGTAGGTAGTCCTGTCGACCGATGAGAACGGACCCAACAGATCGCCGGCGCTGGCATTGAATACCTTGGCCTCGACATCGGAACGCAACGAGCCGCGCAGGACCTTGCCGATGAAACCGCCTTCGGCCCGGGTGTCGGCGATCGAATGTTCGCGGGCCATCTCAGCGAAACTGTCGGGATCATCGCGCAGGACCGCGATCATCTCGCGCGCCTTGGCCTCGGAATCGAGCACGATGTGGCTCACTTCGATGCTGTCGAACTTGGGTGAGTTGAGCTTGAAATAGCCCTCGACCGGCTGCTCGCCGCACACCTTGCTCATCATCTTTTCCTGATACAGGCTGTCGGTGATGAAGGCCTCGAATTCCTCCAGGCTGACGCGCAGGGCGTCGAAGAACTTGTTGGTATCGGCAGCCCGGTGCAGACCGCGGACGCGCCGATACTGGTCGGCGCGCTCCTGGATCTCCTCCTCCGTGACCTTGATACCGGCCTTGCGCGCGCCCCGCGCGGCCAGTCGATCGCGCACAAACTGCTCCAGCAACTCCTGGAACTGGCCCGTCAGCTTCAGCACGCGGATGAACTCTTCGAGCTGCACGTCTTCGCCGTCGATTTTCACGAGAATGGTCATTGGATGCGCTCCTACTCCCCCACAGTGGTTGATGAGATCAGCCGCCTATCTGCCGGAACGGATCGAGGGCGAGATCGATGAGCCGGCGCTCGCGCACGATGATTTCCACCGCCGCCGTCATTCCATATCGCAGCGGGTAGCGGGTCCCCGCCACCTGATAGTAATCGCGCTCCAGTGAGATCCGCGCTTCATACACTGGAAGCTTGGTGGCCGGCGAGGGCTTGGTTGCGGGTGAGACGTATTCCAACGTCCCATCGATCGCCCCGTACCGCTGGTACGGGAAGGCGTTGAATTTCAACTTGACCGGCAGTCCCTCGCGCAGGAAGGCCCGATCGTTCTCGGCGATCTCGACTTTGACCACGGAGCGGGAGCGGCTCGGCGCTATGCCGCCCAACGGGGCGTTGGCCTGGACCTTGTCGCCCGTCTGCGTGGAGGTGAGGTCGGTGACGACTCCCGAGACCGGCGCCAGAATCTGCAGGAAGTTGTCCTTGTCGATATTCTCGAAGCGGATGCGGGCGGCCGCGTCGGCCTCGACTCGCGCGGTGTTGAGTTGCAGGCGCAACTTCTCTTCGGCGGTGGCCAGCTCGCCGGTCGCGGACTCGTAATCCAACCGCAGCTTCTTCAACTGCTCGCCGCTGGATTCGAGCTGGGCCTGGGCCTGCTCGAGCTCCAGACCCTGGCGGGCGGCGAGCTCGCTCACCCTGGATTGGGCAACGCGATAGGCGTTCTCGGCGGCCTGCCGGGCGTTGCGCTTGGCCTCCACCTGTACGAGGGATACGCCGCTGCCACCGGGGCCGGCAAGCACACGCTCGTACTTCTCGACTTCCGCCTGCGCAGCGTCGCGCGCCCTGCGCCTGTCTTCGACGTCGGTGCGGGCCTGGGCCATCTGCGCCTTCTGCTCTTCGACCAACCTGGTGGTTCCGAGCGCGGTCCGCTTCTGGTGTTGTTGCTCCTCGAGCTCCATCGCCTGGCGCAGCGTGGCGGCTTTCTGCTCGAGGAGAGCCTTCCGTTCCGGAAACTGCCGCCATTCGCGCTCGGCGTTTTCCAGCTTCAACTGGGCCTGCATGGCGTTGCTCGCCGCTTCGATCGCGCCCCGGGCGTTGAGTCGCGCGATGACATCCCCCTTGGTGACGGGCTGACCTTCGGCTACATACAGATTCACCAGCTCGCCGTCCACGGGTGCATACAGGCGTCTGACCTCGGAGGCCGGAGCCAACGCGCCCTGCTCGGTCACAATCACATCCGCACGCCCGATGAAAGACCAGACCAACCCGGTGAACACCAGGCCGATCATCGTGTAGACGAGCGCATGCAGGGCGCGCCAGGGCTCGGCGGTCAGGATCGCGATCCCCTCGGAGCTGTGGTCGCCCAGCACCTCGGTGAGGGGAACGAGACGATTCGACTGTGTCATTCGCTTGCCTCTCCGAGCAGAGCCAACTTGGTATTCAACAACGCGGGCTCGACCACATTGCTCAGGTCCCGCAGGCGGCTGCGCTGCTCATTGACCTCTGTCTCGATCTCGTCCCGAATCGCAGCCCAGGGGGCGGCCCCGGAAGGCTCCACCAGCGAGTAGAGCCGGAAAGCCTGCTGCACGGACTTGCTGGCCTCCGCCAAAGCCCTCGCACGGGACTTGAAGTCTTCCGAAACGGTGGTCGCGATGCGCTGCGAGGCATCGATGGCGCCGGCGTTCCTGTATTCCTGCCAGTAGGCTCGAGCCTGGCTGATGGAGTCCCGGGCCTTGGCGATGACCTTGTCCTTCTGTTGGGTCAGATCGGCGGCGGTGGCGCGGACGAAGTACACATCCTCGGCGGCATCCAGGGTTTCACGGAAAGCCAACAAGCGGTCGACATAGTCGGGCGCGCTCTTGGACAACTGAAGCGCGGCGAAACCGGAGGCTACGGTGCCTCTGCGGTCCAATTCGACCTTGAGGTAGTCGCCCCAGGGACCTGCGGTGGTCAGCTTCTGCAGCTCCGTGAGCGCATCGGTCGGGTTGTGCTCCCGCCAGGTCCGCGTGGCCGCCCCGTACTGCCCGAGCAGATCGGCTGGGGGAAGCTGGCCGCTTTGGCCGAGCGCATGGAAGCTCTGTTGGAACGGGGGCGTCACGAAGTGGGCTTTTTCCAGCAGCGCGAACAGGCGGCCGGTTTTCCGCTGGCGAGCTTCGTGGCGGATCTGCGTGTAAGCCGCCAGGTCCTGGCGCAGGACGTCCATGCCACCCAGGCGGGGATATTCGGCCGCGATTTCCTCGAGGGAGTGCTTCAACACATCGGGATTGTCGCGGCTCAGCTCGGTGGCGATGTTGTTTTTGACACGCCCCACGACGGGGAGGTACACGGTGGATTCGCTTTGGAGGCGCCGCAGGTGGGTGAGCGCTTCGCCGTACCAGTCGACAAACTGGGGGACATAGGAGGCGATCCGCGCGAGGGATCGCTGGTGCTCGCCGGTGTCTTCGTTCCAGCGGCCGATGACGTGCTCGATGTCGTCTTCGTCGGCGTAGATGCGGATGGGCGCTTCGGGGCCGCCGCGCAGGCTGATCAGCTTTTCGAGGTCGCCCAGCCATTGCAACTCGTCGATGAGGGGTCGCAGGTCGCTGTCGCGCTTGCCGAGGCCGGCCGCGCCGGTGAGAACGGCCTTTGCGCCATCGAAATCACGGGCTTTGATCTTTTGGAGCCACGCCGGGACGGTGGCTTTCAAGCCGACATCGGTGGCCTTGGCTTTGAGCTCGATGTCATCGGGGTGTTTGTCCAACAGGTACGTGGCGAGCGCGGCGGCGCGCGGAAAGTCGCTGTGGGCGATCGCATCTTTGAAGGCGCGCTCGGAGGCGTTCCAGATGTATAGGGTGGTGGCGAGTGCTACCAGGACGGCGGCTGCGAGGGCTGCGTAGCGCCACTTTTTCCTTGCGGTGCCGTCATTGTCGCTCTTGAGGAGGGTGGCGAGCTCCGTCAACAGCATCAGTACGCGGCCGCGGGGGCGGCGTTTGGCATTGGCTTCCCTGGCCGCCACCTCCACTGCGGCTGGGTCCGGGGCCGCCTCTTTCTTGGGGGTGTCGGCGGCGCAGAGGACTGTGAGGAAGGTGGTGCCGGCTGCCATGAACTGCGTGCCGCTGTCCATCGCCAGGAGGTTTGGGTCGTTGGCGGGTGGAGGGTCCTGCGGTCGTTGGGCCGGCTGTTGGGGTTGCTTTGACGGCGCGGCCTCGTTGTCGGCCTGTGCGGCGTTGGGGCTGAGCGCGAACGGGGGCTTGCTGTCGGATTGGAGGACCACGGCAACCGCCGGTTTGCGTTCACCCTTGCGACTGAATAGGCCCCACACGCCTTTGCGCTCAGGCTTGGGAGAGGCTGCCACCGCGGGGGCGCTCCTGGCCACCGGGCTAACGTTCAATTCCGGCTTGCTGTCCGCTTTCGCGCTGACGCTCGCGTTCGCCGGGGATTGCGGCTTGGGCTCGCCGGGCGCTGCAGCGATCCGAGCCGCCAGAGCCTCGCGGCTCAGCAACGCATCCCGGTAAATGGTGACCCGCTGTTCCGTCAGATGCTGCCGGGTCCCCTCTTCCGCCGGCTCAACGGCGGACTGGCGGGCAATCCCCACTCGGTACACGAAATGCTTGCCGCCGAAGGAAACCACCGCGCCATCGCGCAACAGAACCGGCTGCTCCTGCAGCCGCTGACCGTCGAGGAACGTGCCATTGGCACTGCCCAGATCCCCCAGATAGGCCTGATCTGCCTTCTGATAGATATGCGCGTGCCGCCGCGACAGGTACTTCAGCTCCGCGCCGTGCGCGGCATCGCCCTTGAGCTGCGCAAAGATCCCGTCGGTCTTGCTGACCAGCAACGGAAACTTGGAAACAACGATCGTTTCCAACCCGGAATCTTTCGACTCGGGCGTCAACACCAGCGTCAGGCTGCCCTCGGGCCGCAGCCGCGGCGTGATCTGAATCCGATAGGACAACGAGCCGCCAAAACAGATTTCATCCCCATCGCGCAGCTGGCACGGCTCGTGCCCGATGGCAACCCGGTTGACCGTGGTGCCGTTGCGACTCTGCAGATCGACCAGGTAAACAAACCCCTCCTTGCGAAACAGGCTCGCATGCCGCCGCGACAACATGTTGAGCACGTCATTGCCGTAGGAGTCGAACGGCGCTTCAGTGCGTCCGATGGGAAACACAGCCGCATCGACCCGGATCTCCCCGAGATCGGGCCGGCTGAGGGGCTTCAGAATCACATCGAGGTGACGGACCGCGGGTGCCTGCCGGACCCCCGCCCACATCGTTGCATCGTTTTCCACTGTGGCCACCGGCCGGTCAGCGGCTGGCATTGGCGACCTCGATACGGTCCCAACCGCCACCGAGCGCCTTGTAGAGGGTCACCGTGTCGGCCAGCACCTGCTGGTGACTCGCCAGCAGCCCGAGTTGCGCGGCCAGCAGCGTGCGCTCGTTTTCAAACACATCGAGCTGCGATACCGTGCCGATCTCGAGCTGGGAAGCGGTCTGAACCGAGACGATGGTGAGTTGGTCGACCTGTTTCTGCAGCTCCTCTTTTTGTTTGCGGTGAGCATCGAGGTTGACGAGCGCGTCCTCGACTTCCTCGTACGCGGAAATGACCGTCTTGCGGTAGTCCGCTTCGGCCACCTTGATCTGCGCTTCGGTGGTCTTGGCGTGCGCCTTGATTCCCGGGTTGAAGGCCGGAATGTTGACGGTCGGCATCAGGCCGAAGGTGAAGGCCTTGAACAAATCGGTCAGCGCGAAACTTGCGGTGCCACCCTGACCCGTGAGACTCACCGTGGGCAACTGCGCGAGACGCGCTTGGCCCATGAGGTCGTGCGCCTCCAGTACTCGGTACTCCGCGGCCACCACGTCAGGTCGACGGGCCAGAAGATCCGCGGGCAGCCCGGCCGGCACCGCCGGAACGTGGACGCGATTTTGCAGGCGGCCGGGCGGAATCTTCAGCTCCCCGGCGGGCACGCCGACCAAAGTCGCCAGGGCGTTCTCGGTCACATCGCGTGCCCGCCGTAATTCCAGCAGATCCTTGGTCAGCCGGCTGTTCTCCGCCCGCTGACGCAACACCTCGGTGTCGGCGAGCAGACCGTTCGAACGCATGTTTTCGTAGATGGTCAGGATCTGTTCGTTCTTGCTCAGCGCATGCTGCTGAGCGTCAATCTGTTCGTCGAGCTGCAGGATCTGGAAGTAGGTGGTGGACACATCCGCAACGATCTGCAGGTAGCCGGCACGCCAATCCGCCTCGGTGGCATGGAACTCGGCCGCCTGGCCTTGCACGCCCTTCTCGACTTCACCCCAGATATCGATGTCCCACGCGACGCGCGTGCCTGCGTTGAATTGCTTTGTGAGCGCCGAGCCGGTGCTCTTCTGGAAGTTGGCACCGGCACCCACATCGACGGTCGGCAACGCGCCGGCGCGTACCTCGGCGATTTGCGACTTCGCCACGGTGATGCGCGCGGCGAGGATCTTCAGGTCGACGTTCCCGCCGATGGCTTGCGTCACCAGCGAATCGAGACTGGGATCGCCGAATTGCGACCACCACTGTGGGGAGATCGCCTCGGAGGCCGTGACGGTGCTGCCTGCCGGCCGGGACCAATTGGCCTTCGCCTGAGCTTCCGGGTGCTTGTACTCGGGCACGCGTACCTCGGCGCACCCGAAGAGCAATCCAACATAGACGCTCGCAAGAACCCAGGCCGGTTTCATTGTATCCCCTGCTCGCGGTGAATCCTTATGCGGCGCACTGTGCCGGAGGCGGTGGGACACTCATAGTTACTAAAGGCACTACGCCCGCCGGGCAGGCGACGGGTCGGGAGCGGATTCGGTTTCGGGCGCAACCAGGTCGGGCCCCAGGCGAGGCCGCAGCCCTCGATCGGATCAGCGCCGGAAAATCCAGGTCAGCAGCGAGATGACCGCGCTGATCAGCAGCAGGCTCGTCAGCGGGAAGAAGAACTTGAACCCCGGGCGGTCGATGACGATATCACCGGGGAGGTGAAACAGCGGCATGCGCCGCAGCCAGGGCCAGATGAGGCCGGCGACGATCAATATCGTGCCGAAAATGATGAGCAATCGGTTCATGCACCGGCAGATTAGCAAGTCACGCCGTGGATGAGGAGGAGAGCCGCAGGCGGTTGAGCATCTGCGCATGGATCACTTCGACGGGCTCGACACGTTCGACGAGCTCCCGCGGGATGGGCGGTGTGTCGAGGACAGGTGGTTTTAGTCAAACCCACGGTGCCCTGCCGTCAATCTCGCGCCATTCGCCGGGGGCAAGGCCGGCAACGTTGACGCGACCGATGGCGGCACGCACGAGTCGCAGGGTGGGAAAGCCAACACGCGCCGTCATGCGGCGGACCTGGCGGTTTTTGCCTTCGCGCAGGGTGATTTCGAGCCACGCGGTTGGGATTTTCGCGCGGTAGCGGATGGGCGGATCGCGCGGCCACAGCCCGGGAGGCTCGTCCATGGCGCGGGCGCCGGCGGGTTGGGTTTTGAAATCGCCGAGGTCGACACCGGCGCGCAGCTCGGCGATCGCCGACTCGGTGGGAATACCTTCGACTTGCGCCCAATACAGCTTGGCGAGTTTGTGGCGTGGGCTCGAAATGCGTGCCTGTAACAGGCCGTCGTCGGTCAACAACAACAGCCCTTCGCTGTCGGTGTCCAGGCGGCCGGCGGGGTACACGTCGGGGACTTTGATGTAGTCGGCGAGCGTCGGCCGGCCCGGCTCGGGGCGGAATTTGCAGATGACGCCAAATGGCTTGTTAAATGCAATTAACACTCAGGACAGGAAGCCTTCTATCAAATCTTCCGGAACCGTTGTGGCTGGAGCTCGTCCGCGACGCCCCCGTCCGCGAGGTTCGAACCACTCGGCCACATCAACATCCAATCCGACGCCGTGCATGTAGTTGTAGATTGCCTTGCGCAACCCGGCACCCAGGTAGTCGTGGTCGGTGCCGGTGGGATCTTCGAATGGCAGGTCGTTGTGCGCGAAGCGGATCTCGCCGGGTGACTGGAGCGTGATGCCGTAGGATCGGGGATTCAGCCCGATCGGGGAGTGAGCCGTCGCCGAGAAGCGGTGCCAGTAAGCTGACTGTATACACCCGGCGGCAAACAACTGGCGCACCCGCTCGAGCGCATCCACGGTGTCCTGCTCGGTCTCGGTCGGGAAACCATACATCAGGTAGGCGTGAACCATCACACCCGCATCGGTGAAAGCACGGGTCACCCGGGCTACCTGCTCGACAGTCACCCCCTTCTTCATGAGCTGCAACAACCGATCGGAAGCCACCTCGAGCCCTCCGCTCACGGCAACGCACCCGGACTCGGCGAGCAGCGAACACAGCTCGGGCGTAAAGGTCTTCTCGAAGCGGATGTTGCCCCACCAGGTAATGCTGAGCTTCTCGGCGATCAAACGCTTGGCCAGCGAGCGCAGGCCCGCCGGCGGCGCGGCCTCGTCAACCAGGTGAAAGCCGGTTTCGCCGGTCTCCTCGATCAGGGAGCGAATCCGCTGCATCACGAGGTCCGTGCCCGGCTTGTCGTAACGGCCGATGTAGTCGAGCGACACATCGCAGAACGAACACTGCTTCCAGTAGCAACCATGCGCCAGGGTGAGCTTGTTCCAACGCCCATCCGACCAGAAGCGATGCATCGGATTGAGCATTTCCAACAAGGACACATAGTCCTCGAGGCGCAGGCCCTCGTAGGTCGGAATGCCCGTATCCCGCTGTGGAATGTCGTGTTGCGACCGATCGTTCTCGAAGATCACCTCGGCGCCCCGCCGCACATAAGTGCGCACGAGGGAGCGCGGCCGGCCGCTCAAGGACTCGAGAAGATTCAGGAGTGGACGCTCGCCGTCGTCGAGGGTGACATAATCGAAGTAGTCAAACACGCGAGGATCGCGCAACGAGCGCAGCTCCGTGTTGACCCACCCTCCTCCGAGGATCAGGTGGGTACCGGGAGAGGCGGCGCGCATGGCGCGCGCCATGCGGAACGCGCCATACACATTCCCCGGAAACGGCGCGGTCACGGCCACAACATCCGGTCGATGCTCAGTCAACAACTCACTCGTGATCTGATCGAGCGTGGTGTCGACAATAGTCGGCGCTGCCGTGAGGGCCTCGTGCAAGGGATCAAAGCTCGCGGCGCTGGCGGCCAGTCGCTCGCCGTAACGAGCCAGCTCGAAACGCGGATCGATGCCGATCCGCCAGACATCAGCGAGGTCGTCGACGTACAGGCTGGCGAGGTAACGAGCCTGCTCGGTCGTGCCGAGCGTACCGAAGGCGCAGATCAGCTGCTCGCCGGCGTCGCTGGACAGGTGTTCGAATCGAGGACCCTCCGGAAGATAGGCACGACCTACGATTCGGAAAGCCAAGCTGGGATTGCGGCGCTGTAGAAACCGAATGGTGGGCTCGACGGTGTCGGCATACCGATCGGCGTGCTCGAGGAAGTGAGCGATCGAATCCGGCATCCCAGCCTTCTTGCGCAGCCCGCGTGCCCGACGCCGCAACTCTGCAGCCATCCGCACCACCCCCGACGCGGAGAAAAGCCGCAGGAATAACGCAATCGATGCATCAGCCTGCGTCACCTCGAGCGCAAGATCGGCGGCATGCAGCCGCAAAAAGCCCGTCAGATACGCCGTCGCGGGATACGGCGTATTGAGCTGGATCATGGGGGGAGTAACGAGCAGGCAACGCATGGGGCGCGTAGCCTAGCGCAACCGACACCACCAAGCCTTCCAGGCTGGGCTGCCTTCCAGGCTGGGCTGCCTTCCAGGCTGGGCTGCCTTCCAGGCTGGGGAGCCTTCCAGGCCGGGGAGCCTTCCAGGCCGGGGAGCCTTCCAGGCTGGGAAGCCTTCCTGCCCGGGTTTTGGCCAGGGCCGGCCTCGCTCCACTCGAGCCGGCCGATTATGTTGCGAACGGACGTACCACCACTGCCGGAGCGCTATGCTCGACCCGCCAGTAGAAGAAGAACACCAAGGCGATTCGTGGCTTCGCTGAACACCGTCATCTTTCTCATTCTGTCGCTGTCCATGCTGATGGGCGCTGAGGAAACGGGCCGCTGGAAGGTGGTCGCCGTGGCTGTCGCATCGGTACTCGTGCAGGCTTCCCTGCGAGAGCTCCTTCCAGGCTTCGTGGGCGCACTGGTCGCAGTGCTCGCCACGGTGGCGTTCGTGGGCGCGGCGCTCGTCAGTTGGTGCGGAATCGAACAGCCCTTGGTGCGCAAGATCGTGAATGCCTACGCAGGCTGCAGCCTGGTGCTCGGCATGTTCTCGGCGATGCTGAGCCAAATCAGCACCTAGCAGCCGCGCCGCCCCCCTACGGCTTCAAGCGAGCGAACACCCGATGGGCGTTCGCGTAGTAGATCTTGTCGATGACGGACTTCGGCAGGGCCAGGCCCTGGACGTCGGACTTGATGGCGTCGATGTGTTGCACACCGTCCGTGGCCAGAAATACCCAGTCCGAACGCCAGAAGTCATCCGCTTCCTTCTCGAAACCCTGCCCGTTGTCGGGAGGATTCTGAGCACGCGCGTTCGGGTCGGGCGGATTCTCGGTCAGATCCGAACCGTACAACAGCCGATCCTGGTACTTGATGAAGAACTTGCGCACTTTCCTGCGACTGGCGCGGGTCTGAAACTGCACCTGCGTCATGCGGGCGGCCAGATCGACCGTCGCGTTGGGATAGGCGTCGAGAAACTTCGCCAGGCGCTGCACGCTCCACTCGAGACTCGCCATGTGCGCGCCGACGAAAATCAGCCGCGGATGCCGGGCCACGAAGCGATCGCGATGGCGCATCAGGTCTTCGTAACTGGGCTGCTCCGGGTGCAGGTACATGTAGTACTCAGGATGGTCCTTGAAGTAGCTGCGGTCATTCTCGGTCGTCATCTGATCCAGGGGCAGCCAGCAGTTGCGGGGCTCGGCCTGGTGGGCCACCAGCGGAATGCCGTCGCGCTCGAGATGATTCATCAGACCGTCCAAGCGCGGGTCGTCCAGGAAAATGAGGTTGTGCTGCGCGTCCCTCTCCACCATCCCCACGTTCTTCCAGACCTTCACACCGACGGCGCCGTTGGCGACTTCCTCGTCGATATGGCGAACGCTGTCAGCCGTCCACGTCGGATCCTCGAAGCCCTTCATGGTGAAGGTGGTGAGGAAGTGAAACCGCTGCGGATCCTGCGCCTGCAGTTTGTGCGCCACCGCTGCCTGCCGATCCAACTGCGGGAAGTCGGGGTAATCGACATTGATGGACAGCAGCTCGAAGCCGTCCTTCGCGGCGATATCCAGAAACTTCCGATCGTCGACGTTGGCATGTACGTGCGAATCGAACTTGCGAACACCGGCAAAGTCGGCCGCTGTGTACGTCGCCGGGGCGGCGAAGGAAGTCGACGCCCAGAGGGCGAGCCCGAAACCAACCAGATAGCGCATCATGCAGGATCCTCGACAAATCGGCTCTCGAGCGCCGCAACAACCGCGCAGCTCAAAGGGTGGCCGGCCATCCTGGCCGCATACAAAGCGGCGCCCGCGACGGGGGAAAGCCGGGGCGCCAGCAACTCATACCGACGCTCGGTGGCATTCACGGCGGTCTCGAACAGCGACTGCACCAGATCTGTCAGCCTGAACATGCCACCCGAATACGACAACGTAACCCGGATTTCGTGCGGAACGTGGAGCTGGTCGTAGACAGCGTGCACGATGGCCGCGAGATGCAGCGCCGCCTGTTCGAACAAACGGCGGGCGCCGCGGTCGCCTTCACGAGCGGCTTCCGCGACCAAGGGCGCCAGGGATGCCAGCCTGCTGCGGCTCATGAGGGGCGGTCCATACACGACCGCGCACAAATCCAGATCCTGCTCGAGCTCAAAGCGGTCCCGCATCAGGTGATACAACGGGCCCCGGGGCTCGCGCCCGTCGCTCATGCGAGAAAACAGCGTGAGTGCCTCGCGCGCAATCCAGTAAGCGGAGCCCTCATCGCTGAACAACTCGCCCCAGCCACCGGAACGGGCCTGCCGGGACTCGAACTCGCCATAGGCGATGGAGCCGGTGCCCGCCACGATGTTGATCCCGTCGGACCCGCCCAACGCGCCGGCCCAACCGCAGACCATGTCATTGCCGCAGCGGAATTTCGCTTTCGGCAGTATGCCCGCGGCGATGCTGTTCAAGCGCGGCAGGAGCCCGCTGTCCTCGCCATGCGCGGGAAGCCCGATAAATGCGAATGTCAGGTCGGAAACCGCAAGACCCGCCTGCTTCAAGACGGCCTCGATCCCGGCGGTCAGCATCGACTGCAGGGCATCGACCCCGGTCTCTAGGTAGTACGCCGATCCGCCCTGGTGGGAAGCCAGTAGGTTTCCATTCTCGCCGATCAACAGGAAGTCCGTCTTCGTACCTCCCCCGTCGATGCCGAGAAAGGTTCTCACCGCGATGGATTCCAGGGATAGATCGATACACCCTGTACCACGCGATTAACGACGCCCCGTGCGTTCGGCGTGTCAGGACGCAGTCCCAACGAAAGCGAGCGCAGGAAAGCCAATGTCTGTGCAAACACCGCGTAGGGGAAACACAGTGCCAGGTTGCTGGCACTCGCCGGAGCACCGACGCGGATACTGTCCTCTGAGGAGCCGAGCGCAACAACGCGCCCCGCTACCCCGTCGGCGCGCAGCTCCCGGAGCAAATCAGCCTCGTACTGCCGCGCGTAGGGGTCATTCGACAGGAACATCACGACCAGCGTTTTGCCGTTCACAATGGTTTTGGGGCCATGCCGAAAACCCAACGGGGTTTCGGCCACTGCCACCGTCTTGCCGTCACTGAGCTCGAGCATCTTGAGCGCAGCCTCGCGCGCCAAGCCCTTGAACTCCCGGCCGCCAAGATATACCACCCGCTCGAAGCCGGCCTGGGCCAGCTCTTCGATCAGCGGCACGCGCGTTTCGAGGACTTCCGCCCCCCAACGCGCCAGCGCCGCGACCTCTTCCTGAGGCAACGCGCCAAACGCCAGCGCAGCCGCCAGCACCATGGCGGTGAAACTCGACGTCATGGCGAAGCCGCGATCGTCGGTTTCCGCGGGCAGCAACAGGACGTGTGCGTTGGGCAAATTGCGAGCGCGGCGATACAACTCGCCGTCGCGGTTGCATGTAACAATCAGGTGATGTCGATCGCGAACCAATTGCTCCGCGAGGTTCACCGCGGCGAGACTTTCAGGGCTGTTGCCCGAGCGCGCGAAGGATACGAGGAGTGTGGGTACCGACTCGCCGAGTGCGGTATCGGGCGAATCGACCAGGTCGGTTGTCGCGACGGCCTCGATCCGCAAACGGGTCGCCTGCTTCAAGGCGGGCGCGAGCGTTTCGCCGATAAACGCGGACGTACCGGCCCCAGTCAACACGATGCGCAGATCCTTACGGTCCAACAGCGGGCGCAACCAGGCGCGCAGCGCCGCCGACTCGCCGTCCAACTGGCTCTGAACCTTCGGCCAGACCGCCGGCTGCTGCGAAATCTCGCGCGCAGTCCAGATTCCGCCGCCCGTTTCGAGCTCGGCTTGCGGATGTCCTAAATACTTCATTGATCTCCTCGACACGCATGGTCGTAGTGGCGCAGTACCTGCTCCACGCTATCGAGCACCAGCTCGCGCGGATCATTGGCCAGTCGTCCTTCCCGGATGGCGGCGTACTGCAACGGTAGATATTGACTGATGAGAGTGAGCGGGATACCCCCGCGTGCCGCCAGCGCCTTCAGCAGCTGCGCGCAGGCCGTTTCGACGACGGGCGTGCTCCAGTAATAGCGGATCCGGTCACTGAGACTGAACTGCAGATCGAAGTCCTGCTGCTCCGGGTTTGTGTAGTAGGACTTCCAGTAGCGGGGATTACGCTTCATCTGCGCCAGCACGACCTCCTTCAGGGAAGCGATTCGGAGCTCGGCGGCGATGTCTGATAACGCCCACAGCGCTTCGCGCAGCGCAAAGGTCACGCCCGGACCGACCTTGAGGATCGCGAAGTGATCGCGAACGAGATCGGCCAGGGCGCGGGGGGTCTGATAGTCGGTCGAGTGGGCTTCAAACACCATACGCTCGACCGACTCGATGCTGCGGCTCAAGTCGACGGCCTTGGCGGGTATGTAGTCGATCACTTTGTGATGATCGAACTCCACTCCCGGCTGGGTTACCAGGCCGATCACGCGCGCCCAGGCGTCATGAAGACCATGACGCTCGAATGCCTCGCGATGGACTTCGATTGTCGTGCGCGCTGCCTCCGGGGTCGTGACCGCCAGGCCTTGGAGATCTTCGTGGGCGCCGCCGGGGACAGGGACTTCCGTGCCAACAATATAGACCGGGGGCTCGCCGCCGACCTTGCGCCACTGGTCTTCGGTCACCTGGCACAAGCGGGCGGCCCGCTCTGCAATGACCTCATCCCCCAAGGTGCGCGGGTCATCGGCGCAGGACATGGAGCAGTCCAGGTGGATCTTTCGAAAGCCCGCCGCGACGTACTGCCCCACCATCACACCGGCTTTTTGCAGTGCCGCGGCGGAAGGCTGGGACTGCCATGCATTGGGCCCGAGGTGATCGCCGCCCAACACGAGGCGCTCACGCGGCAAACCCACTGCCGCCGCGATCGACAGCAGACGCTCACGAAAATCCGTGGGGACCATTCCGGTGTAACCACCCTCCTGGTTCACTTGGTTCGAGGTGGCTTCGACCAACGCGAGGCTGCCCGTCCGCCTGGCAAGCCGCATGGCGGCCTCGAGCACGAGGGGATGAGCTGAACACACCGAGTAGATGCCGACGCGCTCACCGGACCGGTGGCGCCGGACCAGGTCCAACATCGCCTTCATACGGGTTGCTCGACGAGCTTCTCTTCCGGCTCGATCGCGAGTAGCGCGGCGGCCAGAAAAGCCAGCACGATCGCAATGATGGTGACTGAGTTTGGGATGACCCCCAGCACGATCATGGAAACGATCGCGGTGATCATGGGAGCCCCGGCATTAGCCAGGGGTGCCACGACCAAAGCACGGCCGTAGCGGAACGCGTAGACGAGCGTCAGAGCACCCACGGCATTGAGGATCTGAGTCACTGCGGCGAGACCGGGACCTTGCCAACCATGATTGATGGGAGTCGAGTAATCCGTCATCCACAAAGCAACCGGAACCAGCAACAGGCTGGTTAGGGTCATGTAGAGAAAGATGTTCTCGGCATCCATACTCGCGTTGGCGAGCTTCATGAAGTAGCCCTGCACGCCCCAGGCAAAGAGGACAATCAGCGCGTAGATAAACCACGTCACGCCCTGCGTGCCGGAAGTCTCCCCCGCCGGCGAGTAGTTGAACAACGGCAACGCAAGCAAGGCCAACAACACGCCGAGCGCGCCGATCCGGGTCACTCGCTCGCGCAGAAACGCCATGGACAAAGCAATGGTCACCACGGGAGACAAGGCAATCACGGGAAAGATCAAATAGGTGGGACCCGTATGCACGGCATGAAACAGCAACATCTGCCCGCCGGCACCCGTGAACCCGATCAATGATCCCAGTAGCACCGACTTGCCGTTACGTTGCACACGCCAGCCCACCCGCTGCATTGCATAGAGGGCTGGCGGGATCATCGTCAGGGTCCAGACGACATACACCAGCGTGTCGGGGAACCCGTGCCGGGTTGGAAACTCGGCAAAGGCTCCCCACACTCCCCAGAACAGGGTGGTGATCAACGCATAAATGAACCACGGCTTGGACATGTTTTTAGAAGCGGTATGACACGCCGGCTACGTAGCTGCGGCCATAGGCACTATAGCCATATCCCACGCCGCTGGCGCTCTGCCCCACCAACTGACCCGGCGCCCACGGCAACAGCGAGTTGCCGTTGAGGTAGGTTCGAGCAATGGCATTGGTGAGGTTGCGGCCTTCGAGATAGACCTCGAAGCCCTGGAACGCTCGCCAGTGAACGCTCGCCGTCACCCAGGAGAACGGATCGGTGATCGCCGGCCAACCTGGGATCTCCGTGCAGGTCGCGCAGTACGAGGTATATCGGGAAGTCCAGTCCCAGTTCACGTCGGCGCTGATGGGACCCTTTTCATAGATGAGGCTGGTCGAAACCGTTGTCGGCGGAGCCTGGTTGACTGCGCCCGCCGCTTCCCAGGTATGAGTAACCTGAAAGTGGGCACCCAGGCCCATCTCCAGGAAGTGCTGCCAACTCAGCTCTACGCCTTTGTAGGTTGCACTCGCACCGTTAGCAGGAGCAGAAATGCTCCAAAGGAAGGGAACTCCGGGCACCTGGCCCGGCGCCGAGCCACCATCGTACTTGATCGTGCCGAGATCGACGTTCGGCGTCACGCGCGTGTAGATATCGTCGGTGACCTTCTTGAAGAACGTGCCGAGTGTCACCGCGGCGTGCGGCTGGTAGTACCACTCGGCCGACAGGTCGAGATTCCAGGCCTTGATCGGCTTCAGACCGGCCGAGCCCGTGTAATCAATGATGGGTGTGCCGTTGGTGGCCTGGTTGGTCGCGTTGGGTGCCAGTTGGTTCAAATCGGGACGGGCAATCGTCTCACCGCCGGCCGCGCGCAACTGCAGACGTTCCGGGATCATCCAGTAGCTGAAGTTCGCCGAGGGCAATGCAAAGGTATAGGAAGAATTCTCCGCGAAGTCCACCCCGTCCGCGTACTGTACGTTGTAAGTGACTGTCGAGGCACTGGGGTCGGCGGTCCACAACGAAATGGGCACCGTTTGCGCAGTGGTTGCCTGAGTCTTCGTATGCACAACCCGTACACCGACATTTCCGGACCAGCGCTCACCCTGGAAGGTGGCCTCCGTGTAGAAGGTAAAAGTCTTCTCGATGACATCGTAGGAGTTGAACGGATTGCGCTGCGGCAGCGTGGTGGCGAAGTTGAATGGCTGGCAAATGCCGTTCTGGTCGCAGAACTGCGGATTCGGCTTGCCGTCCAGGCTCTTCATGAACGCGAGGAGCTGCCCCACGTCCAGGCGCGGCAGCGTGGTGGGGTACGAGCCGCCGGCACCCTGCATGAAATGCGGCGGGCTGACCATTGAAATGACATTGAAGCCCTGGCTGCCGAAGCTGTAAGGCGCGCACTGCACCGGGCACCCGGCGGTGTTGTACAGCAGGCCGTACTGTCCCGAGCCGTTGGTCCAGTCGTTACTGATGTCCGCGCGGGTCTTTTCGCGATGACTATAACCCGCGCCGAACAGGATTGAATCCAGCGGGCCGGCCTGCAACTTCCAGGCACCGTCCAACGTGAAACCGGTGACCTGGTCGTGCACCGAGTAGCCGTTCAGGCCATCGTAGTGAGTCGACCAGTACTTGTTGTCATTCAACGCGCCTGAGTTCATCAGGGCCGTGTAGGAACAGTAGCCGGCCTGGGTGGTGCTCGCCGTGCCGGACGGGCAGGCGCTCATCCCAAGCTGCGACGGGGGAACCAGCACGTTCAGGCTCGGCAGGCTGTGCGGCAGATCCTGCATCACGAGGATATCCGGAGCGGTCGGGTTCTGTGACACCAGGCCCGCCGTCACGAAGGTATCGGTACCGCCCTCCGGGCGGCGCGCCGCCGAGCGATAGGCGTCGAAGTCGAGCTTGAATTTATCCGTCGCCTGCCAACTGCCGCGCAGACCGTACAACGAAGTCGTAACGTTGCGGTTGATCGTGTTGTTGACGATTTCGGGCTGGAAGCCCGCGGAGGTGACACCTGTGACCACACCGTTGGTGATGGTCGGATCGGTCCAATAGGGATTGCCGTTGGGGTCCGTGCCATAGGGGAAATAGTAGGACTGGTTGTAACCGTTCTGCTTGTCCTCGAGCTTCGTCCACAAGCCATCGGCAATCAGCTTGAAGCCTTCGAACGGATGCCATTCGAGGCTGCCGGAAATCGCTTCACGCTTCTTGTCATCGAAGATCGAGCCGAAGGTGATGCAGCACGGTGTGGAAGCCAGCGGTATGGCACCATTGCTGCCGTCAGTGTTGTCGAACGGATAGTACGCCGGCCCGTAGAAATTCTGATTGTAGGCGTTCAGCGAATCCGAGCGGGTCTTGTTGTTGGAATAGACTCCGCCGATCAGAAAGCCCACGGTGTCATCGAACAGCGTGTTCGACAGGAAAGCCGAGAACTTCTTGCCCCACAGCTCGGACATGTCATTGTAGTTGCCCTCGACATGGGCACCCGCGTGCAAGCCCTTGTTCTCGAAGGGGCTGGCGGTGCGCAGATTGACCGTGCCGCCGATACTGCCCTCCTGGGCGGAAGCCTGGGAGGACTTCAACACATCGGCGCCGGAAATGATCTCCGAAGGCAGCACGTCGAATGCCAGATCGCGCGCGTCATCGTCCGTCGCCAGGATGCGGTTGTTCAGAGTGACGATGTTGTATTGCGGGCCGAAGCCGCGAACACTGACCTTCTGGCCTTCACCGCCGGTGGTCCGGGTGATGGTGATGCCGGGAATGTGCTGCAGTGAGTCGGCGACGTCCGCATCCGGAAAGCGGCCCAGCTCCTCGGCGTTGATGGAATCCTGCACGACGAACGAGTTCTTCTTGTCCTCGAGGGAGCTTTCAAAGCTCCGGCGCAGCCCGGTGACCACGACCTCCTCCAACTGTTGAGGTGAGTCGGAAGGCGCCGGGCTGGTGCCCGCCGGCCCGTCGGCCGCCGCGGCGGTGGCGCCGGTCGAGATGAGCAAGGGTACCCAGAAGGCAACGGAGGCAGGTTTCGATCGCAGCACTGTGGCTCCCCACTTTCTACAAGTCTTGTTGATCGATCGAAAACGAAACAAGTCGCAGGCGAGCGAGTCCCCTAAACTTTCGCTTTCTTACATTTCATCTTATTTCTATTTTCGGGCTTGTCAAGGAGCGGCCCGACCCGAAAGGACTAAACGAGGCGCACCTGCACGCCGCGGCGTTGCATGGCGTCGACGGCGGGTTTGGGAGCGCCGCTGTCGGTGATGAGCGTGTGGATCTGTTCGACTTTCGCGATCACGGAGACATTCCGGCGCAGCAGCTTCGAGGAGTCCGCGACCACCACGACCTGGCGGGAGATGCGGATCATCTGTGCGTTGAGCTCCGCTTCCTGCAAATGAGGGGTCATCACGCCGAGTTGCGGGTCCAGGCCATCCGCGCCGAGATACAGTCGGTCCGCCTGCAGATTGGCGAGCGCGGCGGCCGCCATCGGGCCGGACAGGGAGTTGGATTCCCGGCGCAGGATGCCGCCGAGCATGATCAATCGCACGGACGGCACATCCATCAGCAAGGCCGCCACATTCAAGGCATTGGTGATCACGTTGATGGAATGGAGATCGGCCTTGCGCAAGGCGCGCGCAATTTCGGCGGTAGTCGTCCCGGAGTCGAGGATGATGGTCTCACCGTCCCGGATCATCGAGATCGCGGCATGGGCGATACGCACCTTCTCCGCGTGGTGCTGGAGCTGCTTCACATCCAGCGACTCATCCGGCTCTTCATCCCGCGGCAGTGCGCCGCCATGGGTCCGCGTCAACATCCCCGCCGACTCGAGCGCGGACAGATCCGCCCGGATGGTTACCTGGGAGGTACCGAAACGATTGGCGAGCCCTTCGACCGTGACACGTCCGTCCGCGAGCAACAACTCGCAGATACGTCGCCGGCGCTCTTCAATCAACAGTCCGCTTTCAATCATCAGACAGGTACCGCCTCGATCACCAGGAAGTCATCGAAGGCGACCTGGAGTTGGTTGTTGCGGCCGGAGACTTCACTCAAATCCCGGTCATTGTAGTAGTCGCGCACGCGGTAGCGCGTGCCCGCCTTCAGGCCCCGCAGCGGCACCGGGCCACTGAAGTTGCGGCCGTAGAAGGCGTAGTAGAAGCGCCCTGCTTTCTCGATCACATGCGTTTCCGGTTTGTCGAAGCCGATATCGTACAACTCGCCGCGGTACGTGCCGAGCGGCAGCTGCTTCTCATTATAAAGCGCGATCCACTTGCGCCAGACCGGCTCCTTGGCCGGGGTGAGCAGGAAGGAGTCCTTCGGTTTCGGGTCGCGCGGCCAGGTAAACTTGGTGGAGACGATGCCCCCAACCCCGACCGTGGAGGCGAAATCCGCGCCGCCGGTGCTCAACTCGACATGGTCACCGGCAAAGGCCGCCGTCGGCCCCATGAGAGCCTTCAGGGACTTGCCCTTGTGACGCACCTGCCAGGACGACTCGGGATCGGAGGCCGGAGCCGAGTTGAATGAGCGGAAATTGAAGAACGAATACGAGGTGCCGCAGGGGCACAGCTCGACCACCGCTTGCGGGTTGCTCTGCAGCGCGGCGGCATAGATCGCCTGGAAGAAGTCCTGCAGCTTCTCGACCGATTCCTCGGGCCGGGCGTGTTTGTGGGCCGGGTTGTAGCACGGCGCCACTGAGTTCAGGTGTTGCCCGTCGATCTTCAGGCCCGCGTACCCCCAGTCACCGATGAACTTGCGGACCAGGCCCACCATGTAGTCCACGGTGGGCTGATAGCCGGGGCACAGATAGAACGAGTTCCACCAGGACACATTCTGGACGGCCCCCGCCTCGTTCAGCAACAACAGGTCGGTATGGTCGTGCAGCAGATCCGCACCCGGCGCGACCGCCAGCGGGGCCCACCACAGACGCGCCTCGAGTCCCTGGGAATTGATCGTTTTCACCAGGTTGCGCATGTCGGCCTCGCCGCCGGGATAGCGGACCGTGCTGACCTTCCAGTCCCCGATGTTGGTTTGCCAGCCATCGTCGATGACGGCCCACTTCAGGCCCAGCTCGCGAACCTTCGGCAGGGTATCGATGATCAACTGCAGCGTGCAGTCGCGTTCGTAGCCCCACGCACACCAGACCGCGTCATAGGCTGCCGTGGGGGGCCGCGGAGAAGCGATTCCGCGCACGGCCATGATCCGCCGGTAGGCATCCAGAATGGCGAAATAATCGCCGGTGTGGGTGGCTACAAACGCCTGCGGCAGGACGAGCTCGCCGCCAACTGCGAGTGTGTGTTGGGCGCTCGCCGTCATCGACAGCCGCAACTCGTCTGGGCCACGGGTGAGAGGCAGGCTGATGAGGCGCGGGGTGGTTTCGATGTGGCCTATCGCGAGGCCGCCCGTACGCCGCCAGACATCCACGATGGGGGTGCCGCCACCGTAGTCGGAAGCCTCCATGCCCATGAAGTTGTCCTGGTTGAAGCCGGCTCGCACCGGCTGCACCCAGTCGCGGCGGTCGGAGTGGGTACTGCCGCAGAAGCTCCAGAAATCCTCGTTCCGATGGGGCACCGTGAGATCGAGTTGGGTCCACTTGCGAGTGGCCAGCGGCTGCGTACCGAGGTTGCGGTAGGTCACCTGATACAGCGCGAATCCCGGCAACTCGCGGTACAGCTCGATCACGACTGTCTTCTGCAGGCGCGGCGCCTCTGTTTCGCCGATCAGGCGCAGGCGGGTGCCCGCGCCGTACGGGCCCTTCATGGCCTGCTTCGCCACGGACTTCAGGATCCAACTGTCGGGTTGCGAGTCGAGGGAATCGGGCGCGGACCAGCTCGTAAGAGGCGCTCCAGCGGCCGAGACGCGCATGCGCATCCGCGGGTCGACGTCGATCGAGATCAGACCATCGCCGATGTTGGCGGGCGACACATCGGCCGCGAGAGCCAGGTCGAATGGAGCGCCGGCCACACTGGCGCCGGCGGCGGCGAGCTTCAGGAATCGACGTCGGCTGGTGCGCAGCTTCTTCACGCGGTGGTGCCTTTTGTTGAACCCAATCGAAGATAACCGAAAACCCAGCGAGGCAAAAGAGGCCGCAAAAAGTTTCGTTTTCTTTCGATATGAGTCTCTATTTGCGTGATTGTACACGTTGTCATTCTTGTTTGTGCCTGTTATCGTTTGATCATGCCAGATGAGCCGCCCCTCGCTCGACGCGATGTGATCGCGAGTCGCCTCGCCCAGGGGCATTCCGTCGTTGCCGCGACGCTCGCGCAGGAATTCGCGGTGTCCGAGGATGCGATCCGCCGAGACCTGCGTGCTCTGGCCGATGAGGGACTGTGCCGCCGTGTCTATGGAGGAGCGCTGCCGATCTCCCCGGGCTCAGCCCCCCTGGCGGCCCGGGCGGAAGTAGGCCGCGATCGCAAGCTGGCCCTGGCGCGCACCGCCGCGCGCACCATTCAACCTGGGGAGCTCCTGTTCCTCGACAGTGCCAGCACCAACCTGGCGCTGGCGGGAGTGCTCCCGGAGGACTACGAGCTCACCGTGGCGACCAATTCGCTGGATATCGGCGCGGCCCTGCTGCGGCGTCAGGACCTGAAGCTCATTTTGATCGGTGGGCCCGTGGACCCGTTGATCGGCGGCTGTGTCGACGCCGCCGCGCTGCAGAGTGTCAGCCTGTTGAATATCGATCGGTGTTTCATCGGCACGTGCTCGATTTCGGCGACGAGCGGCCTGGGTGCCTTTCACAGCTCGGATGCCACCTTCAAACGGGCGTTGATTGAAGTCAGTGAGCATTGTTCCACCTTGATGACCACGGACAAGTTCGAGGCACGGGCGCCCTATCGCGTGGTGCCGCTGGCGCAGCTCCAATCCATTGTCGTCGAGCCTGATGCACCGGCACCTCTGCTCACCGCTCTCACCCGGGCCGCGGTGACCATCCTCCAGGCTGAGCCGGCCCGATGAGTCCGGATCGGCCCGCCACGCGCCTGGCGACGCGCATTGGCTTCCTGATTGCGGGCTTCGGGGTTGCGTGTTGGGCGCCGCTCGTTCCGTTCGCCAAGGCACGGTTGATGGTCGATGAAGGAGTGCTGGGACTGCTGCTGTTGTGCCTGGGGATGGGCTCTATCGGGGCGATGACCTTCACCGGCATCATCAACAACCGTTATGGCAGCAAGCCGATGATTCTCGCGGGCTGCATCGGGCTGTCGGTGATTCTGCCGCTGCTGTCGCTGGCCCCCACGCCCCTGGAACTGGGTGCGGTTCTATTGGTGTTTGGTGCTTCACTGGGCACGCTGGATGTCGCGATCAATATCCACGCGGTCGAAGTCGAGAAGGCCTCCGGCAGCTCGCTGATGTCGGGCTTTCACGCACTCTACAGTATCGGCGGCTTCATCGGATCGGGTTTCATGACCTTCCTGCTGTCGGTTCATTTCGGGGCATTCGCCAGTACGCTCGGCGCCGCTGCGCTGATGTTGCTCGGCACAGCCATCCTGCAACCGCGCCTGTTGCGAGGAGGTGGCTCCGAGGCGGGTCACCACTCGGTCATCCCCCGCGGAATCGTCTGGTTGTTGTCGCTTCTGACGGCTATTACGTTTCTGGCCGAAGGAGCCGTCCTCGACTGGAGCGCGTTGTTGGTCACATCCAGCAAACTCGTAACCGATGCGCATGGCGGGCTCGGCTATATGCTGTTCAGCGTGGCCATGACCACGGGACGCCTGCTCGGCGATGGCATCGTGAGTCGCATCGGAGATCGCGCGACCCTCTTCTGGGGCAGCATCGTGGCCGCCGCCGGCTTCGTGTTGGTGGCGAGCGCTTCCATCGCTCTCATCGCCATGGTCGGGTTTGTGCTGATCGGCGCTGGCGCCTCTAACATCGTGCCCGTGTTGTTTCGTCGTGCCGGCGCGCAGACGATCATGCCCGCGGGCCTCGCGGTCGCGGCAATCTCGACGTTCGGGTATGCGGGGATTCTCGCTGGGCCCGCGGCGGTGGGTTTCGTGGCGAGACTGAGTAGTCTGCCCGCGGCTTTCTGGATGCTGGCGGGCCTGCTCGCGCTCGTCACGATTTCCGCCAGGAAGGTGACCGCTTGAAAAAGCATTACGCCGTGCCCGCTGAATTGCGAGTGCGGCGCCGGCCGACCTCACCGCCCCCTCTTTAGGGTTAGGAACCGTGACCGTGTCCTGTGGTTTTGCCATACTTCGGGACCGTCTACTGCATCGCTCCAGTCCATGGATGAGTTGAGTCCCGCTGTCTCTCAGGCGGTGACGGCGCCGCTGTCGCGCGCCGCCATCTTCCTGGTGATGACCGTGAAACCCGGCACTGACAGTCGCGCGGCCGCGCGTGGATTGTGCGCCGGCCTGTCGGGTCTCGTTCGTACGGTGGGTTTCCGGGATGTCGAGGCCGGCTTGTCCTGCATCATGGGCATCGGTTCCGAAGCCTGGGACCGGCTCCTCGGAGCGCCGCGGCCAAAGGAATTGCATCCGTTCCGGGAGCTTCACGCTGAGCCGCGCCACGCCCCGGCGACCCCCGGCGATCTGCTGTTCCATATTCGATCAAAGCGCATGGATCTGTGCTTCGAGCTGGCCATGCAGATCGCCAACAACCTGGGCGACGCGGCGGTCACCGTCGATGAGGTCCACGGCTTCAAGTACTTCGACGATCGGGACCTCATGGGCTTCGTGGACGGCACCGAAAATCCACAAGGGCAGCTGGCGGCCGACTCGACCCTCATCGGGGCGGAAGACCCCGAATTCGCCGGCGGCAGCTACGTGATCGTGCAGAAATACCTCCACGATCTGAATGCCTGGAACGCTCTGTCCACCGAGCAGCAGGAGCTCATCATCGGCCGGCGGAAACTGTCCGATGTCGAGTTGGATGAGGCGATCAAGCCGAGTTGGGCGCACAGCGCCCTCACGGTGATTGAAGAAGATGGCCGGGAGGTCAAGATCCTCCGCGACAACATGCCGTTCGGCAGCATCGCCAAGGGTGAGCTCGGCACATACTTCATCGGCTACAGCCGCTCGCCGCGCACCATTGAGCAGATGCTGGAAAACATGTTCATCGGGCGCCCGCCCGGCAACTACGACCGCATCCTCGACTTCAGTACCGCGGTGACCGGTGGGTTGTTTTTTGTACCGGCGGCGACATTTCTCGACGACGTCAGCGACACACCCGCAATGGACGGGACCGCGCCGCGCGCGCTCCAGCCCAAAGTCAACGCAACGGCATCCGCCGACGGATCGCTGGCCATCGGCTCCCTGAAAGGACAATCGAATGAATAATCTGCATCGTGAGCTGGCACCCGTTTCGGATGCCGCCTGGGCTCAAATCGCTGAAGAGGCCACCCGCACGCTCAAGCGTTACTTCGCGGGTCGCCGCGTGGTCGACCTGCCGGCGCCCGGTGGCACTGAGCTGGCCGCGGTCGGTACGGGCCATCTGCATCAGATTGCCTCGCCTGCGCAAGGCATCGGCGCCCGGTTGCGTGAGTCCAAGCCGCTCGTTGAATTGCGAGTGCCTTTCGAGTTGAGCCGCGACGGCATCGACGATGTCGAGCGCGGCGCGAACGACTCCGATTGGCAGCCGGTGAAAGAGGCGGCGAAAAAGATCGCCTTCGCCGAAGATAACGCGATTTTCGACGGCTATCCCGATGCGGGCATCATCGGCATCCGCCAGGGAACGAGCAACCCGGTCATGACGTTGCCGGCAGACGTCAAGCACTATCCCGACGCGATTGCCCAGGCGTTGAGTCAGTTGCGCCTCGTTGGCGTGAACGGTCCGTACAAAGTGGTGCTCGGTGCCAATGCATACACCGCGCTGGCCGAGACCAGCGATCACGGCTACCCGGTGTTGGAGCACGTCCGGCGACTGGTGAACGAGGACGACATCATCTGGGCGCCCTCCCTCGCGGGCGCGTTTGTGATGACCGCTCGCGGGGGCGACTTCGAGCTGACGCTCGGGCAGGACACCTCCATCGGCTATCTGAGCCACACGGACAGCGTGGTTCGGCTGTATCTGCAGGAGTCGTTCACGTTCAGGTATCTCACCAGCGAAGCCGCGGTGGCCCTGGTCATTCCCACTCCTTCAGATAAGGGATGATGCCGGCCCCGCCCACTCGTTCTCTGGAAAGGCCCCGGGTACGGTGATTGCTCGGATTGCAGCCACCGCCGCCGGCGCACTTTCTGGAGGATCAACCCATGTTAAGAACTGCCGTATTGCTCATTGCCGCCCTTCCGGTTGTCGCCTGGGGTGCCGGCACCCAGCCGGACGAGGACTTCTTCAAACACGCCGCCGAAAGCGGGATTGCCGAAGTGGAGGCCGGTAAGCTGGCCGAGAGCAAGGGCAGCAGCCAGGCGGTCAAGGACTTCGGGGCAATGATGGTCGAGGACCACACGGAGGCCAACGACAAGCTGAAATCCATTGCAAGCGCCGAGAACGTCGAGCTGCCCTCGACCTCCAGCGCCCGGCACATGGCGACCAAGGCCAAGCTCGAAGTGTTGACCGGGAAGACGTTCGACCAATCCTATATCAAGGGTCAGATTGCGGCCCATCAGCAGACCGCCGCGCTCCTCAAAAAGGAGATCGCCTCCGGCCAGGATGCCAAGGCCAAGGCCTTCGCCCAGGAAACCCTGCCGACCGTGCAGGCACACCTGAAAAAGATCCGCCAGATTGCCACCGAGGCCGGCGTCCAGCAGCAGTAGCGGCCGATCAGTCCCGAGACGGCCACCTCGAGTGGCTGCAGCGACGCCGGCCCCGGGCGGATTTCCGTGACCCGCAGCGAAGTCCGACCGGCCCGAGCGCCCTGCAATGTTACCCGCCTCACAGTTTCAGACATTGCCGAAAATTATTTTTCGGCGTTGAAGTGTCGCCACGCGTAAACACTAGTGCGGCGCGACTGCCTACGTACTCACCGCTAACGCGCCTCTACGGGCCCGCGAACCGCGGATCCAACTTTGTCTCGACCGCACGCGGGTCCATTTAACACTCGACGCACAGCGCCTGTACCGGGTTGCAGGCGATTTTTCGATCGGGTTAACTTACCCCACAACGCAAGGGCAAACCCGTCGCAAGACGGGGACGCAAAGCCTCCGGTCTCGAGCCGTCACCGGCACGAGATAGCGGGGTTACCGGCAAACAACCTGTTTGTCGTCAGCAAATCGCTGCCTTGGCGTGAACACGAGTTCGATACCGGGGTAGTGATTAATGATCCGCAATCTCATTCTGGTCGCCCTGGCGACCCTTGCTCTCGCGGCCTGCGGGGATGGATCGGGCAGCAGCGGCACCGCCGCTGCGACCGCGGTACCCAATACAGGCATGATCAACCGCGCGCCTGACTCCAATACGCCGAGCGTCACCGCGCCGCCGCCCAGCGCGCCTCCGCCGACCACGGTCGCCGTGAATCCGCCCCCGCCGGTAACGGTGGTGAACGGAGTCGCGACCCTCGACTGGCAGCCGCCGACCGCGAATGTCGATGGTTCGACTCTGACCAACCTGGCCGGTTACACCGTGTACTACGGGACCTCCCCGGACAACCTGTCGCAGAGTGTCAAGCTCAGCAACCCCGGCCTCACGGCCTACTCGGTGACCGGCCTCACCTCCGGGACCTGGTACTTCGCGATCACCTCCTATTCCTCGGACGGTGTCGAAAGCGCCCGCACCACCACCGTCAGCACGAAGATTTAGATCCCAGAATCAAAGAGGCCGCGAGTAGCGGCCTCTATGTGGCGTTCGATGGATGCAGCCCGGAGGTGATCTCGACGCCACGGGGTGGACTCTACGCCGCCGCCGGTGCCGGGAAACCTCCCGCCCGCCGCGTCCCAGGGTCGGCCCAGTCCTACGCGAGTCGCGGGCGAATGGCTCCAACTGCCCGCCCATCGCAGGCATGATGCGCGCATGGATACACCTGTCCCTGCTGCCCGCGAGAGCGGGCGAGCGGCGCCCCGATTCAGCCGGGCGGTCAATCTCATTGCGGCCGGCACGGTGCTGGCCCTGCTCTATTTCGCCCGGGATGTGCTGGTCCCGATCACCCTGGCCGTCATTCTGAGCCTGCTGATCAATCCCCTGGTGCGGCTGCTGCGCCGGCTGGGGTTGGGCCAGGCGTTTTCGGCCCTGGCCGCGGTGATGCTGCTAGTGCTGGCGGGCGCCAGTTTCGCTGTCGTGATCGGCACCCAGGTGGTGCGGATGGCTGTCAGCCTACCCCAGTACCAGGAGACCATTCGCTCCAAGCTGCTCACCCTCGATCAGTTGACGGTGGGCGGGCTGCAGAAGCTCACCATCCAGGCCGGCAAGGTCATTCAGGAGCATGTCCCCCAGGACGAGCCGCTCATTCTGCGCCGGCCCCTGGCACAACCCGACAGCAGCGATCCAACCGCCAGCTACGTACCGGTGGAAGTCCACCAGCCACCCGATGAGCCGCTGGCGGTCATCCAGAAAGTGATCGCCTCGGTCTGGGGACCGATTGCAACCACCGGCGTCGTGCTGGTTGTCCTGGTGTTTGCCCTGCTGGAACATGAAGGGCTCCGCGACCGCGTCATTCGCCTCGCGGGCGTCACGGACATCCGCCTCACCACGTTCGCCCTGAATGATGCCGGCGAGCGCCTGTCGCGCTTTTTCGTATCGCAGTTCGCGGTCAATTTCAGTGTCGGCTCGGCGATCGGGCTGGGGCTCGCCTTGTTGGGCATTCCGCAGGCGATGGTCTGGGGGGCGCTGGCGGCGATCCTGCGGTTTGTCCCGTACGTGGGGATCTGGATCGCGGCGCTGTTCTCAGCCCTGTTGGGTGCCGCAGTCGATCCGGGATGGTCGCTGGCGCTCGAGAGCATCGGCCTGTTCATCCTCGTCGAGCTGATCGCGGGTCAACTCATCGAGCCGCAGCTCTACGGACACACCACCGGCCTGTCGCCACTGTCCGTCATCATCGCGGCCATTTTCTGGAGCTGGCTCTGGGGGCCGGTCGGGCTGCTGCTGTCCACGCCGCTGACAGTCTGCCTGCTGGTGGCGGGGCGGCACATCGAGGCACTGAGCCTGTTGGACATCCTGCTGGGCGATACCCAGGCACTGACCATGGCGCAGGGGTTCTATCAGCGCGCCTTGTCCGGGGATTCCGCGGAAATCATCGCCCGGGCGCGTGAATTTCTCAAACGCAACACCTTCGCCGCCTACTGTGACCTCGTTCTCATGCCCGCCATCCACCTGGCCCGTTTGGACTTCGGCAGCGGCGCCATCAGCGATGACCAACAAACGAAGGTGCGCACAGCCGTCACCGCGGTCATCGGGGAGTTGCTCGGACAGCGCCGGGGACTGCTGAGGAAGTGGCGCACCAGCTCGAACAGCCTGGGACGTCAGTTACGTTCCCTGCGGGAAGAGCGGACCGGCCGTTGGCAGGGTCCCCTGGACGTTCCTCCCAGGTCCATTGTGTTGGCAGTGGGACTGGGAACCACCGCGGACGATCTGGCCACCGAGATCCTCGTGAGATTATTGCGCGAGGAAAAGGTGGACGCCCGCCACCTTTCCATCGAGGATCTGCAGGCACCGCCCCCGGAAGCCAGGCCGGAGAGCATCGCCCTGATCTATATCGTGAGCGCCTATCCCTGCGAGGAGCGCAAGCGCGCCACGGCGTTGATTGAGGGCATGCGCAATCGATTACCCCACGTGCAAATCATTACTGCATTTTTTCCCGGGATGATGGCGGAGTCGAGTGTTGACTCGGTGCCCGCTGCGAATGCCTCCGCGCATTCCTTCGCGGAGGCGGTGCATATGTACCATCTCGAGCTGGAGGTACCCGAAAGATGAAACCCAGAGTGGCGCTGGTCACGGGCGGGGGTCGCGGTATCGGCCGCGAGGCGGCCCTGCTGCTGGCGGCGGCAGGAGCGCGGGTCATGGCCGTGTCCCGGAGCGAATCCGAGCTGGCGGATCTCGGGTTGGAGTACGTCACGGCCGACCTGGGAACGGCCGCCGGTTGCGCCCGAGCCGTAGCGGAGACGGAGCGACGACTGGGGCCGGTGGACCTGCTGGTAGTCAATCACGGTATCGGCTCCGCCCATGAGCGCCTCGTGTGGGAACAGGATCCTGAAGTCTGGCGGGAAACGATGCGCATCAATCTCGATGGGCCATTCGAGCTGACCCGGTTGACCGTCGGTGGCATGTGCAAGCGCGGCTTCGGGCGAGTCGTCTATACGAGCTCGACCGCCGGTGAAAAAGCAGAACGATCGGGGAGTGCCTATACCGCATCCAAACACGGTGTCATCGGTCTAGCCCGTGCTGTAGCGCAGGACGCCGGGCCCTTTGGTGTGACATCGAATGCGGTGTTGCCCGGCTGGGTGCGCACGGCAATGGCGGAGCGCTCGGCGCAGACGGAAGCTGAGCGTCGAGGTATTACCGTTGGGCAGGTTTGGCGCGAACGGGCTGCGATTTATCCGCAAAACCGTGTGTTGGAACCGCGGGAAGTCGCGGAAGTGATTGCGTTCCTATGCACAGACGCCGCCGGCGCGGTCAATGGCGAGGCAATAACCGTAGCGCTCGGCGGCATCTGGTGATCAGCTACATCCTCGAGCCGGTGTTGTCCCAATACCGGGGTGCATTGTAGTACTGGTACGTCTTGTCCCGAACACCGAATCCATCGTCCTCGGTCAGCTCATCGATGGATCCCGCCGGCGCGGCCTCCAACTGTGCCTTCGTGTAATTGACAACGTAGGCATTGTCGCCAGGCGAATACTGCAAGGATGACCAGGGGATCGGATGGTACTTCTCGGCCATGCCGAGAAAGCCGCCAAACCCGACCACGGCGAACATGATTGCGTTGTCCTGCTTGTCGAGCACGATGTCCTCGATCGTGCCGATCTTGGTGCCGCTGGGATCCTTAACCGAGGTACCGATAACCGTCTTGGCGCGGATGGCGGATGTGTGACCGGAAGCTGTTGCCATGTTTAATCTCCTAGTGCAAACGGTGCAACGCAGATTAAGCACCCGGCGACTGCGCCGGGATCAGGCAGGTTCGCATCACAGGGTCGGCGTCTTCCTACGCTAAGTTGGCGCTCGCCGGTTTCTCATCCGAATGCGCAGCTCCGGCATGTCATGTCGCTCGAAGCGCCCGGGTGATGGGCATCCCAGCCGCCCGCAGGGCGGGCAACAACCCACCCGCCAGGCCCATTGCCAAGGCCCATTCGACTCCGATCACGGCCAGCGGCGGCGTGACCGCCAACTGAAAGCTGAACCCGAAGGGACTGGCCGACAGGCCGTTGAACAGCAGCCACGCGGCCAGGGTGCCGAGCACGGCCCCGGGCAACGCCAACAGGATCGATTCGAGCAAGATCGCGGCCACCACGGCCCAACTGTTGAATCCGATCGCCCGCAACGTTGCGATTTCACGGCTGCGGGAATCCACGATGGCATACAGCGAATTGACCGCCCCGAGAGTCGCTCCGATGGCCATGATGGTGCCGACGAACAGGCTCACGAAGTCGAGCAGCGCGTTCAGGGACTTGAACTGATCCTTGATGAGCTCTTCTTCGCGCTGAGCTTCCACATGCAGCGCGGGGTTGCTGCCGACTGCATCGTGCAGCACAGTGTAGTCGGCGGGTGAATTCAGCAACACGGTCGCCATGGAGTAGACATTGCTTTTGAGTAATGTCATCAGGGTCTTCGCATCACCGTAAACGACGCACTGCTGAGAAGCGCCGCGGTCGAAATGTCCGACAATCGTCCAGTCGGTCCCGCGCAGGGCCCGCCGTTCACCCATCTCAAAGCCGACGTATTGCCGGCTGCAGGGATTGCTGACAATCAACTCCCGCAAGCCGGGCTGAAACAGGCGGCCGGCGGTCAACCGGATTTCCGGCGCGACCTCGATGACGTTGGGCGTGATTCCGACCAGCGGAAAGTAGATGCGGGTGCCGGTGACACGGCGGCGCGCCTCGAGAGGCACCACCGCCTCGAAGGCGACGAGCGGATTCCCCTGCGCGTCCTTCCTGATTCCCGGCAGCCCGAGAATCACGGCGGCTTCCTCGCGGGTGATACTGCCCTGCCCCAATCTCGCACCCGTGGTGGTGAGGGCGGCGCGATCCGCCCGGATCGTGGCCAACTGCTGCTCGCGGGCACCGATCCCCATCGCCAACATCGAAACCAACACACCGACCGCGCTGGTCACGCCCACCAGAATGGTGAGACTCGCGCCCAGCCGCTCGGAGAGCCCCGCCAGGTTCATCCGCAACAGAGCCCCCAACTGGCGCAGAAATGTCACGCTCGGATCACCGGCCGGCCAGGGCGTTGACGATGTTGAGCCGCGCCGCCAGCGCCGCCGGCACCGCCGAGCTGACCACCGCCACGACCGCGGCCAGCGTGAGTCCCAGAGCCACCACTTCCCAAGGCATCGACAAACCCGGCACGAACCTCGCCGCCAGCGGAAAGGCGATCCAGGCCAGCAACAGCCCCAATACGGCGGCCGCTACGAAGATGACGATGGACTCGGCCAGAATCAGGATAAAGACAGCACGATCCACAAAACCCAGGGTCTTCAGCACCGCCAGCTCCGAAGTGCGCTCGCGGATGGACTGCATCATCATCGTGGCCACCGCGAACAACAACGCCACCAGCACGGCGCTCACGATCGCGCGGATCAGGAAGTTGAGGTCCCCGATGGACTGCATCTGCGACTGCGCCAGCTCGCGCAGCGATTCGGTCTTGGTCTCGTTGGCGGAGTTGGCAAAGCGACGATCGATTGCCTCCGCCACCGCCACCGCCACCGCCTGCCGGGGATCGCTCACGGCGACATTGAAATGGCTGACGGTGCCCTTGCCCACCACGCGACCTTCATCGAAATAATCGTAGTTGATGAGGATGGTGTTGTTACCGCCTCCGACGTCGTCATCGTCGTACGTCCCGACGACATCGAAGGTCCAGGTCGTTGAGCCGTTGGCCTGGGCGGCCGCCGATTGGAACGGGATGTGGTCGCCGATCTTCCAGCCATACTGGGCCGCGAGGCTGGTGCGAACCAGGGTACCCGTGCGCCGCGCCTTCAGAGCCGCGGCGGCCTGCGGGGAAACCTTGAAAGTAAATGCGGACTCCCAGTCCGCATCGGGACGGATGGCGACAATGACCACCTTCTCACTGGGCTTTTGATAAGTACCCAGAAAGAGCTCAACCGGGATCACGACTTTGACACCCGGGAGGGTTTGCATCGAATGGAGCAGACCGACCGGCAGCGGATCCACGATGCTGAGATTTCCATGCACCAGCAGCAGGTCGGCGCGCGCCTGGGCCACCACGTGCTCGACTCCCGTCTTCATTCCCTGTAGGACACCGAACAATGCGAAGGCGACCGCGACCTGAAGAAATATCAAGACGGTTCTTCCGGGCTTGCGCCACAGGCCGGACCAGATGAGGGGCAGGTATTTCACCGCGTGCGATCATCGCATGTGGGTCTGAATAAGACACCTCGGACGGGCGCGGATGGCGCTCGGCTCAGCTTTGTCAGCCGTGACTGACAATGCGAGGCGCCGCGCTGGGCTTGCTGGCTGCCGGCGCCGGCGGCACTCTTCAAATCGTGAAAATCGCAACTGACAACACTTGCGCCGAGCCCTGGCACAGGCGGGGCAATTCGACCGCCACGCAGCGCAGAGGCCGCAAGCGGGTTCTCATCGCCGACGATGACATCGAAGCGCGCACCTCCCTGGGCGAGCTGCTGGAGTTGGCGGGCCACGAGGTCCATGTTTGTGGCGACGGCGATAATGCACTTCGCATCGCTCGCGAGTGGCACCCTGATGTTGTTCTACTGGATATCGAAATGCCGGGACTGGATGGCTATGCCGTGTGCCATCACCTGCGCTCCCTCGACGGCTTCGAGCAGACGAGAGTCTATGCGGTGAGCGGGCTCACCGGCACCGCTCACGAACGCCGCTGCCGGCAGGAAGGTTTCAACGGCCAATTCGTGAAGCCGCTGGAGATCGCGGCGCTGGATCGACTGGTTTGAGGATTCAGGGTGGTTATGGATCGCAGCGAGGCGCGTTACGGCCAGCGCATCGACGGTAGCGTTATGTCCCATGCCCATGTGAGGCACAGCACAGTGCCCTGCCGGCCGATGAGGTAGTGTGCTCGCATGAACGGCATTTCAGGGCTCAGTGCAGGCGCACTGCAATACGCCCAGCAGGGAATTTCCCGCGGCATGGCTAACGTTGCACAGGACGCGCAGGCGATCGCCAGCGGCACCGATCCGACAGATGCACTCGTCGATGCGAGCGTGCAGAAGCTCAACGTCGAGGCGTCCGCCAAGGCGCTGCAGATTACGGATCAAACACTGGGCACGCTGATCGACATCAAGGCGTAGAGCGGTTCCACCACCAGGCCGCGCCGAACAGCGCCACCATCATCACGGACACGACCAGTTTGATGATGGTTCCGAAGATCAGGCCCAGCCACGTCCCGGCGCCTACGTGAGCTGACCGCAGCACACTGTTTCCCGCCGCAAGCTCGCCCAACAGCGCTCCCACAAACGGCCCGAGCAACAAGCCGGGCAGCCCGAAAAACAATCCGACGAGCGTGCCGAGCAGAGCTCCCCATACAGCCCTCGGACTCGCCCCCACACGCTGGGCGCCCAGGCTGCCTGCAATCAGGTCCATCAGCAAACCGATTGCGCCCACGGCGCCGATGCTCAGCAACCAACCCACACCCAGATGTTGGTAGCGGTCGACGGCTGCGATCAGCCAGATGCCGCCGAAAATCAGGGGAATGCCCGGCAGCAGAGGCACAATCGCCCCGACCAGGCCCACGACGATCAGCACGGCACCAACTACGTATAGCGTCGCATCCATCACGCTCGTCTCTACAGTCGCATGTGCCTAGAGGATGCCCGCCCCTATATTGATCAGCAACGCCAGCACGGTCGTGTTGAACAAATAGGCCAGGATGCAATGGAGCGACCCGATGCGCCGCAAGGGTTTTGCGACGAACGAGACGTCGGCAGTCTGGCCGGACGTGCCGATGACGGCGGAGAAGTAGAAGAACTCGCCGTAGTCAGGATCCTCGCAACCCGGGAAGCTGAGCACCGCGGGACGGCCATGGCACACGGCAGAGTAGTATTCGTGCGCGTAATGCAGCGCAAACATAACTTGGATGAATGCCCACGAGGACAGCACCGTGAAACCGGCGAGCGCGACGTGCGCGGTCTTCAGATACCCGTGCATGTCCTTGACGACCGTCAGCTCGGCCGCAATGGCGATCAGGCTCGCGACCGCGGCGAGCGTGGCCAGTACGAGAATCGCCATCTTTCCGTCATCTTGCAATTGCGCGCGACGCCGCATCTGATGACTCGTCGAACGAATCATCATTGCCGCCGCCAACAGCACATACAAGACGGTTCCGACATTCCACGCGAGGAGAAAACGAGTCACCCCGTGGCTGGCAATACTGGTGGGGACCAGAAATCCAACGGCCAGCGCGACCGCGGTCGCGGTCGTCAGTCTGGGCCGGGCGTGAATCTGACGAAGCAGTCGATATCGTTGCCAACTCATCCGCGAATGATATCCGCTGCGCGGCCGGGCAACGAGGGCGAGCTCATCCAAGGCGGGTGGCTGGGTCGCCCTACTCCTGTCCGACGGCGGTGTCTGACCGGCCTTTGGTGTAGACTCGCGAGCCCCCACGATCCCGGAAGCGATGTGAAATGACCATCCAGAGACTGCAGAAATCCGCGCGCATGTCACAGGCCGTGATTCACGGCGGACTCGTTTACCTGGCCGGCCAGGTCGGCACGGAAGGCGCCGATTTCAAGGAGCAGACCCACCAGGCGCTGCAATCCATCGACCGGTTGCTCGCGGCCAGCGGCAGCGACAAGTCGCACCTGCTGCAGGCGACGATCTGGCTCGCCGACATGGCGGACTTTCCCGCCTTCAACGCAATCTGGGAAGCCTGGATCGACCGCGACAACCCACCGGCCCGCTCAACCGGCCAAGTGCCGATGGTCTCACCGGGCTACAAGGTTGAAATCACCCTCGTCGCGGCGGTTCTCTAACGGCCCGTCAGCACCCGGGTATACAGCGGCATCAGGCGCAAGCGCTCTGCGCGTGACTCCCTCACGCCCAGAGCGTAATAGCCGACCTGGTGAAAGTAGCTGATCCGGGCGCGTACGAAGGCCTCCTGGCTTTCGTATCCCAGGTCGGTAAATACCTGGCGCAGCACTTCGATTCGAATGTCATCCGTACGACGCACGGCGTTCGCCACCTTGGTCGACACCCGGGCCCAATCCCTGACAGCCGCATCCCACGCCGGACTGTAGCTCGTTTCATTGAGCCAGACATCCACGAGCGCCTGAAACTCCGCCATCCCATTGCGGCCGGCGGTCCGCACAGCTGATTTGAAACCTTCCGTGTTGCGCTCTTCCCAATCGGCCAGCAGCGCATTCAGCAACTGCCGGTGGCTGTCGAAGAACCAGTAGAAACCCCCGCGAGTCACCTTCAGTCGCCGCGCTATCCGGTCGATCTTCACCCCCGCGATGCCCTCGCGCATGAGGATCGCACGGGCGGCGTCCAGCCAGCCCTGCCGGCCGATACCCGGCGCCTTCGCTTTGGCTTTGGCAGTCATACGCGGTTACTATACACTACTGTCCGTACAGCTCTGTATGGAGACGGCGATTGCGGCCCCGGTATTCAGCGTTGGCGCTCGTACGCGCCCGCTTGTCCAGCAAGCGATTCTGGCAGCCTCTGTGGGGTGGGCAGCGCCTGCAGCCGGCATATGATGTTGTCGTCGTTGGCGCAGGCGGCCACGGGCTGGCGACCGCGTACCACCTTGCGCGCGATCATGGAATCAAACGAATCGCCGTGTTGGAAAAGCGGCTGGTGGGTTATGGTAACGTCGGTCGCAACACGACGGTTGTGCGGTCGAACTACCTGCTGCCCGAGAACCACTACTTCTATGAGGATTCGCTGCGGCGGTGGGAGACGCTGTCGCGCGATCTGAATTACAACGTGATGTACAGCCCTCGGGGCGTGGTTGACCTTGCGCTTTCGGATGATGATATGGGCAGGCTCGCCCGGCGTGGCAACGCCATGCGCCTGGCCGGGATCGACGCCGAGCTGCTGGACCGCGTGGCCCTCGAGCGGTTTTGCCCGGAATTGGGGCTGCACACACCACGCCGGTTTCCGATCGTAGGGGCCTTGGTGCAGCGCCGTGGCGGAACGGCCCGACACGACGCGGTGGCATGGGGATACGCAAGGGCCGCAACAGCGCACGGCGTGCACATCATCGAGAATTGCGAAGTCACCGGGGTGCGCACGGCCGCCGGCAAAGCAGTGGGTGTTGAAACCACCGCGGGGTATGTCGGCGCCGGGCGAATCGTTTTCGCGACAGCCGGCCACACGGGAATGATCGGCACGATGCTCGACACCCCGCTCCCGATTGAAACCCATCTGCTCCAGGCAATGGTGTCCGAGCCCATCAAGCCGCTGTTGAACACGGTGATTGTGTTTATTTTCCCCGGCCACGGGGAAACCTATATCGCACAGTCGGATCGGGGCGGGCTGGTCATGGGCGGCCACCTGGACGGGTTTCCTTCCTACACACGCGAAGGTCGTTGGGACCGTCTCGAGGATGTTGTCGCCGGCGCCGTGGAGCTGTTGCCCCAGATCGGCGCGGTCAAGATTTTGCGCCAGTGGGCGGGTACCAATGACATGACCATGGATGGCAGCCCGATCATGGATCGGGTGCGATACGACAACGTGTTCGTGAATGCCGGCTGGTGTTATGGGGGATTCAAGGCCATCCCGGCGTCCGGGGCCGCCTTTGCAAGTTTCGTGGCGTCCGGCACGCCCCCGGATCTCATCAAGGCCTACAGCCTGTCCCGCTTCGAAACCGGCCACATGCTGGACGAATCCGGCGGCGGGCCTTTTCCGGTGCGGCTATGAATCAACTGCCCTGTCCCTTCTGCGGCGCGCGCGAGCTGCAGGAGTTTGAATTTCGCAAGACGCGGGCGAATGTGACTACGTCCGATTTCAGCAAAGTCTATCTACGGGTCGACAGCGTTGATTTGAGCGTGGAGTATTGGCAGCACGTGCACGGGTGCCGGGCGTGGCTGCTGATTCAGCGGAACCCCTCAACCGGGGTCGTTTCGAGCGTTGAGGTATTGCGATGACAACGGCTGCGCGGGAACCCGCGACCCGTCGCGGCTCGCGGCTGAGCGAGCAGCGATTGAGCTTCACCTTTGATGGCCGTCGGTTCGAGGCCCAGCAAGGCGACACCGCGGCATCCGCCCTCCTTGCCAACGGCGTTCGGCTCATGGGACGGAGTGTAAAATCCCGCAGACTTCGCGGCGTGCTGACGGCAGGGCCGGAGGAACCGAACGCGCTGCTGACTGTCGGCGTCGGGCCGGATGTCATTCCCAATGTTCCGGCGACACAGCTCGTGTTGAGGGAGGGGCTGGTGTTGCGCAGTCAGAACCGGTGGCCCTCGCTCCGCTACGACGTCGCCTCACTATTGCAGGCCGGGGGCAGCTTGTTCAGCGCCGGCTTTTACTACAAGACGTTTATCTGGCCGTCCTGGCACGCCTATGAAGGACTCATTCGATCGCTCGCGGGCCTGGGTGAAGCACCGAAGGCCTGTAGCCTGCCGCCCGTGCCGGTTGAGCATTTCAGTTGCGATGTGCTGGTCGCCGGCGCAGGACCTGCCGGCCTGATGGCGGCGCGCTCCGCCGCCCGCAACGGGGCTCGCGTGGCGATCTGCGAGCGCGAGCCGGTCTTCGGCGGCGAGCTGGAGTTCGAGACCGCGGTGATTGAAGGCCAGCCTTCCGGGCAGTGGGTTCGGTCGGTGGTCGCGGAATTGACCGCGCTGGGTGTCAGGCAGCTGCTGGATACCGCTGTCGTGGGCAGCGGCGGCGGTCAGATCATTGCTCATGCCGAGCCCGGGGGCTTGGCCGGGCGCAACAGGCTGTATCGGATTCGCCCGCGGAAGTTCGTGATGGCAATGGGTTCCACGGAGCGCCCGCTGGTGTTTGTTGACAATGACCGGCCGGGGGTGATGCTACTGGGCGCCGCGGAACGATACCTTGCACGTTACGGTGTCAAGGTGGGGAAGTCGGTGGTGATTTTTGCCAATCACCAACGCGCTTACGCGGCGGCACTGCGACTAAAGGCCGCGGGGATTGATGTACGTGCGGTCGTTGACACTCGTGGACACCGTGCGCCCGATGAGGTGATTCAGTCAGGGGTGACGTGTTTGACCCACCACGCCGTGATTGCCGCGACCGGTGGCACCTGCGTCACGGGAGCGGCGATTGCCGATCTCAGTGGCGGAACGGCCCCGCGGGTGATCCCCTGCGATGCGATATTGATGAGCGGCGGCTGGACACCTGCGATGCATGCGGCCACCCAGGACGGTGGGGTCAGAAAGTTTGTTCCGGGAATCGCCGCGTTCGTCGGGGGTGAGCAACCCGACTGGCGGGTTTCAGTTGGAGCAGCCGATGGTGTGTTGGACGTGGCCGCGATTGTTGGCCAAGCCACCCACGCTGGGCGGGCCGCGGGCGATCCGGATCCGCAGCTCATGCCCTTCTGGCGCGCCGAATGCCCGCGGTCACAGGAAAAGCGCCAGTTCGTAGACTTCCAAAACGACGTCTCCGTCGCCGATCTGCGCACCGCCGTCGAGGAAGGCTTCACCGACATCGAGCACGCCAAACGCTACACCGCCCTCGGCTTTGGTACCGACCAGGCCCGCCTTTCCGGTGCGCTAGGAGCAGCCATCATCGGCGAGCTGCGCGGCAAAACACTTGGCGATGTTGGCACGAGCCGGCTGCGGCAGCCCTATCACCCGGTAACCATGCGGTCGCTGGCGGGTCTCAAGCATGGCCCGACACTGAGAATTGAACGCCACACTGCCCTCCACGACTGGCACCTCGACAACGGGGGGGTCATGGAATCCATGGGCCTGTGGCAGCGCCCGCGGTACTACCGCGAAAACGGCGACAACCCCTCGGCCGCCTCCATCATGGAAGCCAAACGAGTCAGATCCACAGGTGGAATCGCTGACGCATCCACCCTGGGCAAAATTGAGATCAGCGGTCCCGACGCGGCGGCCTTCCTCGACTATGTCTACATGACGAGGGCGAGCACCCTGAAAGTGGGCCGCAGCCGATATGGCGTCAATCTCCGCGAAGACGGCATGGTCCTGGATGACGGCTTGATCCTGCGCATCGCCCCGGACCGCTTCCGCGTGACAACGAGCACAGGCCACGCCGGCCACATGCTGAGCCAATTCGAATTCTACAGAGCGACCGAGTGGGCGCACGGGGCGCTCGCTCTCACGGACGTAACAGACGCCTGGGCTGTCATCGCGGCCGCTGGTCCTTCATCCCGACGCAGCGTGCTCGAAGTGTTTGATTCCGAGTCCCGCGACGCAATTGCCTCGCTCAAACACATGGACTTCTGCACGGCTTGCTTCTCCGGCGCCGAGCTGCAGGTGCTGCGGGCGACCTTCTCGGGTGAGTTGGGATACGAGATTCACTGCAATCCGGAGTTGGCGGTGCCTGTGTGGCAGGCGCTGATCCGCTGCGGCCTGCAACCCTACGGCCTGGAAGCCCTGGACATTCTTCGCATCGAGAAGGGCTATCTGACACACTCCGAGCTGAACGGGCAGACAACACCGTTCGACCTCGGCATGCAGGGCCTCATGAAGAGAGACGATGACTTCGTTGGACGTCCCCTGTTGCAACGCCCGGCGTTCCACGAGCCGAGCCGCCCACGACTGGTGGGCTTGCGTGCCATGAGCCCCGGCGCCCAGTTCCTGGGCGGCGCGCAGATCACGCTGCGCTCGGATCTCAACCATGCCTGCGGCTTCATCACCTCGAGCACGTTCAGTCCCGCGTTGAATGAATGGATTGGGCTTGCGTTGGTGGCCCGATCGGTCCCGGAAGGCGCACAGCTCGTTGCTCGCGATCCTGTCAGGGCCGGCGATACGGCAGTGCGGGTGACCTCCCCGGTCCACTATGACTCAACCGGTGAGCGGATGCGCCAATGAACTCTTTGTATGAAGTCGTTGCCTTGCGGCCTGCCACCGAGCTGCCCGCCGAAGCTCGCGGGACCGCCTTGCGGATCGCCGCGGATCGCTGGCTGTGTCCGAAGCAGAAACCGGCACTGCCCGCCGGCTTTGCCGTGACCGAGGTCAGCGGCAAGTGGCGGGAAATCCACCTGGACGACGCGGCCCGGATTCTGGCCAACACCGTGGATGTTGAAGCGCTGCTCGCCGGGCGCGATTGCGCAAGAACCGCTCTTTTCGACTGCCCTGCGATTCTGGTGCGCGACGGCACGGGATATTCAGCCTGGGTTGAGCGCAGTTACGAGCACTCATTCAACGAGGCCGTACAGCAGGCTGCCGCGCTTTGAATCGCGACCGTTGGTACGTTCTGGGGGTCATGACGATTGTCTACGCCCTGAACATCGCCGACCGTTTTTCCATCTCCACGCTGATCGAGCCGATCCGGCTGGAGCTGCACCTCACCGACAGCGGAATCGCATTCCTCACCGGTGTAGCGCTGGCGCTTTTCTATGTCACCGTCGGCATTCCCATCGCGTTGCTGGCCGACTCGGCGAACCGTCGTAACATCCTCGCCATCGCCCTGGCCACGTGGTCGGCCATGACCGCCGCGTGCGGATTGGCCCAGAGCTACTGGCAGTTGCTGCTGGCCCGGTTCGGTGTGGGCATGGGGGAGGCCGGTGGAACTCCCCCCGCCACTTCCCTGCTCGCCGACAAGTTTCCTCCCTCCAAACGCCCGATGGCATTGACGATCTTTGCACTCGGCGCGTGCTTGGGAGCATGGCTGGGCTCGTCAGTGGCCGGCAGCGTCGCCGATAGAGGCGGCTGGCGAGCGGCATTCCTGGCGTTGGGCATCCCAGGACTGGTTGTCGCGCTCATCGTGTGGTTGACGGTGCGTGAGCCCCAACGAGGAGCGTTGGACGACGTCACCGAGAAAACCGCTCCAACCACCTTGCTCGCTACGCTCTCGTACATAGGACAGCACAGAATGGCGTTCCATCTGCTGATGGGCGGAGCGGTCGCCACCCTATGGAGCTGGGGCTTGATGTGGTGGATGCCGACGTTCCTCGTGCGCGCCTATCACATGACGGTCGGTCAGGCCGGCGAGCTGCTCGGTCCCATGCATCTGCTCGCCGGCACAGGCAGCACCCTGCTGGCAAGCTGGCTCATGAGCCGCCCCGCGGCAGCCGATCCCCGCGCCGTCACGCGCCTGTTGGCCTGGGTTACGGCACTGACCACCGTGCCCTCGCTGCTTCTGTTTGTGGTTCACTCACAGCAGTGGACCCGGCTCCTGTTGTGGATTTTTGTGCCGTCCGTCTATTTCTACATGGGCCCGATTCTGGGCCTGCTGCAGAACGCCGTTCCGCCCCGGATGCGAGCGACCACCTGCGCGTTGTTATTGTTCGCCGCGAACGTCTGCAATCTCGTGATCGCCCCTCAGGTCGTCGGCTGGCTGAGCGACTGGCTCTCACTTCGATGGGCAATGTTGATCCTGGCCCCTACAGGATTCTGGGCCGCCTGGCACCTGGCGCTCGCCCGAAGGTAAGCGCAGCTCGAACGGACCGGGTGGGACGCCGGAGGAGTCGAACAACGTGCAGATCGGGCTGTCGGCCCAGAGATAGCGGATCCGCGTTGGCGCGGTGCCCGGTGGGGCAGTGAGCTCGACCTGGGACCCTGACAGTCGGGCATGGGCGAAGCGACAGCTTCCCGGTGCGTCCTCGCACAACTCAAAGCCAATCGGCTCATCGTACCCGTACACGACGAGACCTTGATCGATGTCGGCGAACTCAACGGTGATCTGCTGACCGTTGCGACTCACACCCGAGGGCGTCGGCCCCGAGGGCGGACGCGAGTCGCCGTAGATGACATGCCGAGCTGCGCGAACCAGCCGCTTTGCCACGTCCTGCTTGTCGGTGGGATGCAGGTTGTGGGGTTCACCGACGTCAATAGTGACGGCCAGGCCCGCGTGCGGGTCACTTTTCACGGCGAGTCTTTGCGCCTCACGCAATCCGGCCCAGTCCGACTCTCCGGGAGCCGCCGCGAACGGACCGAAATTCGGCAACTGCACCATCAGGAACGGCAGATCGGCGCCGAACTGCCGGCGCCAGTCGCTCATCAGGCCCCCGAGGAGACTCTGATAGGTTTCATTTTCAGAGGCGTTGGATTCCCCTTGATACCAGAGGACACCGCGCAGGGCGTAGGGCCCCAGCGGCGCGATCATCGCGTTGTAGAGAGTTGTGAGGCCACCGACGGATTCCCAAGGAGCCCTTGGGGGGCTCCCCCACTTCTTGGGCACTACGCGATAGTGCCAGGTCCCGTTGAGCGCAATCGTCGCGCCGCCGGGCAGATGTAGCGCTCGATCGGGACCCCCATTCAGCAATCCACCTGCACCATAGGTGCTGAGTACGTTGACCACCAGAACGTTGGTTCCAGCGTGGAGCAGGTTGACGGGTAACGCATACGTTCGGGGCTGTTCATAGCCGAATGTATTGCCGAGTGCACGGCCGTTGACCCAGGTCTCATCGACCTGATTGATCTTGCCGAGTGTCAACGTCGGCCCAGAGGTTTCCGCAACGTGGTCCGCGCCAGGCGATGGCACAGTGGACTTCAAGCCGCCGCGGGCGCTCTGCAAGGACTTCACTTGCGCCGGCGTCAGCGAGAATTCAGTCCGAAACCACACCAGGCCGGTGAACGTCGTCAGCTCAGGATCGCCCCAAGTGCGCCAATCACCCAGCGCGGCCGGCGCGGTCCGCCAGTCGCCCGCGATTTTGCCAGCCCATGGCTCAGCGCCAACCTTGTCGCCCGAGGCGGCTCGCCACCACTGCTCCCATTGCCGGGCCAGTTGCCGTTGGCCGGCGGCAGGGTCTTTTGCATAGGTCGCGAGCACACCGAGCCCGGGCTCATAATCGCCGAGTGCATGCAGTGTCCGCACGCTGATCCAGGGGCGGATGTTGGACCCGCCCCAGGTCGACTGAATCAATCCGATCGGTACGCCGATCGTGGGCTGCAGCTCCCGTGCGAAGAACAGACACACGGCCGACCAGTCGGCCACGGTGTCCGGCGAGGAGATTTTCCAACTCACGGGGCTCGCGAAGCTCGCCCGCGGGGTCGAGCTGACCGCATGAGTTACATTGAGCAAGCGGATGGTGTTGTTGGCGGGCGCGTTGTTGATTTGGCCGTAGGAGTCGCCGGAGCGCAGCACCGACATTTCCATGTTCGATTGCCCGGAGCACAGGAACACGTCGCCCACCAGGACGTCGTGTGCTGACTGGGTGGCGCCGGAGGTGGTTTTCGCGGTGAGCTCGTACGGTCCGCCGCCCGCCGCAATGGCCGGCAGGGCAGCGCTCCAATGGCCATCCGGTCTGACTTCGGTCTGGGCGCTCGCTGCTTGCAATGAGACCGTGACGGTGTCGCCAGCCGGCCCCTGCCCCCACACGGTGATCGGCTTGCCGCGCTGTAACACAGCATGGTCCTGAAACATTGGATCGAGCTGCAATGGCTGCGATTGCGCGTGGAGCGCGGAAACGCCTTCCACGATCATCAGCAGCAGCGCCGCATTCAGCGTGTTGATTCTTATGGCAAGCCCCCCTCAGCCACCGCGCTCATGGTAGCGCTATCAAAGAAGTTGAGTCAAACCTCGCGGCGCCTCATACAGTGCCTTTCAAAACCGTTTGCTGAGGACACGGTTCGCGCAGGCATGATCGTCCCCTCCACCCCGACGCAGGATGAGCCCCATGAACCCCCTCATGCCCCTCTCTTTGGACGTGGTCACCTGGTTCAAAGTGACCGATTCAAATGGTCGGATCCTGCGGTCCGAAGAGCTGAAGCCGGGGACGGATCTGCATGACCGCCTGCGGCTGGCGCATCGCAATTACCAGTTGCAGGACTGGGCGGTGGATCCCCTCGTGCCGGGGCGGTGGAACTTCTGCGCCAGAAAGGGCGGCCGGCAGATTCTCATCGGAATCCGCATCGCGGCACCGGCGCCCACTCGCAACGCGATGTTTGAATCGCCAGGCTCGAACGCCGTGGCGCAATCGAACTGACACCCACCGCCCGCCGGGTCACCGGCGGGCGGTGGGAAACAACACCGGGTACGTCGGACCGGTTACTTCGGAATGTCCTTGCCCGCCTCCTTGGCATTCTTGGCATGATGTTTCGCCTTGGCCTTGTGGACCTGGGCTTTCGCCTTGTCCACCGTCTTGTCCGGCTCTGAAGACACTGCGGCCTTGGCCTGGTCGCCCAACTGCTGTGCCTTCTCACCGGTGGCCTTGGCACCTTCCTTTACCGTGGTTCCCACCTGCGCGAGGGAAACGTTGCACAAGGCGAGCGCCACCACTCCCAACAGAACCTTCTTCATGACTTTAAACCTCAACTGCTATGGGTAATCTTGCACTGGAGCTAAGCAAGCACCGTGCCCGTCGCAGCAAGACTATCAACCATTGGCTGAACCGATCCTGTCCAGCGCGGCCCGCTCGGTGGCGGGCAATACCAACTCGCCGGCCGCCAGGTTTTCCCGCACATGCGCCACCGAGGAAGTGCCGGGAATCAGCAGGATATTCGGCGAACGGTGTAACAGCCATGCGAGCGCGACCTGCAGGGGGCTGGCATCCAGACGCTCTGCTACCTCCGACAACGTCGCTGATTGCAGGGGGTTGAAGCCACCCAGGGGGAAGAACGGCACATAGGCAATGTGGTTCCGCGCCAGCTCGTCGACCAGGGCATCGTCATTGCGGTGCGCCACGTTGTACTGGTTCTGCACGCAGACGATCCGACAGATTCGGCGCCCTTGCGCGACCTGTGTGGGCGTCACGTTGCTGAGCCCGATGTGGCGAATCAACCCTTTGCGTTGCAGATCCGCCAACGCGTTGAGTTGGGGTTCGATGGAGCCTTCGGCGGGCCCATGTACATCGAACATAACGCGCAGGTTGACGACCTCGATGACATCGAGACCCAGGTTGCGCAGGTTGTCGTGGACCGCGGTTGTCAGCTCGGCGGGGGTGAAAGCGGGCAGCCACGATCCGTCCGCCCCGCGCCGGGCGCCGACCTTGGTCACAATCACCAGGTCGTCCGGATAGGGATGCAAGGCCTGGCGAAGGATCCGGTTCGTGTGGTGCGGCCCGTAGAAATCACTGGTGTCGATGTGATTCACGCCCCTGGACACCGCTTCGCGCAGGACGGCAACCGCGGCGTCGGGGTCTTTGGGAGGTCCAAATACGCCAGGACCGGCCAACTGCATCGCCCCGTATCCGAGCCGATTCACCTGCCGGTTGCCGAGAACAAAGGTACTACTCATGGTTCGATCTCCTTTGGGTCCCTCACTGTGGGGCCTGTACGGATGCGCGATAACCCGCCACAATCGGCACGGGTTGTGCGGAAAATCGAACAATGAGAGCGGATCTAGGTGACTTGAGCGCTTTTGTAGCCGTCGCCCAGGCTGGGGGATTCCGCGAAGCCGCTCGCGCCACTGGGGGCAGCGCATCCGGTCTGAGCGAAGCCATCCGCAGAGTCGAGACGAGACTCGGCGTCCGACTCCTCAACCGATCGACCCGCAGCGTCGCTCCCACAGAGGCGGGCCAACGTCTGCTGGAACGCCTGGGCCCGGCCCTGACCGAAGTCGAATCGGCCCTCGACGGGGTCAACGAATCTCGCGACACACCCGCCGGCACTCTCAAGCTGAATGTGCCGATCAGCGCGGCACGGCTGGTGCTGCCGCGGATCATTCCGCCGTTTTTGGCCGCCTATCCGCAAGTTCGGGTGGAGATCGTGGCCGAGGAGAACTTCATCGATGTCCTGGGGGCCGGATTCGACGCCGGCATCCGCTATGACGAGCGGCTCGAGCAGGACATGATCGCGGTGCCGATCGGTCCCCGGACACAACGCTTCGCGGCGGGAGCGGCAACCTCGTATCTCGACAGACACGGCCGGCCGGAGCACCCCCGCGAATTGCTCGATCATGTCTGTATCCGCGGCCGCTTTCCCAGCGGCGCCACGCCGGCCTGGGAATTTGAGCGCGACGGCGAGCTGCTGCGCGTAGAACCAACAGGCCCCCTGCTGGTCAGCATCGGGGGAGCCACGGACCTGGCCGTCGATGCGGCGATTGCCGGAACGGGCATCGTCTATCTGTTCGATGCCTGGCTGCAACCGTATTTTGACCGTGGCGCACTGGAACCGGTGTTGGAACCCTGGTGGCACCCGTTCTCCGGGCCTTTTTTGTACTATTCGGGACGGCGCCTGGTGCCTGCGCCGCTGCGGGCGTTCATTGACTTTATCAGGAGCGATTGATGCAAGCCTCTACATCCTCCGACGGATCCCTGAACCTGCGTCTGGAAACCGCCGAGGCGGACCGGCTGCGCAGGTCCATCAAGACGGCCATTTCCGCCATGGTGACGCTGTATGCGCGGGAAGGCATGACCGATGCGAAGAATTTCTTCGTATCCCTCGAGGAAGCGTTGCGCAAATCGTAAGGCCCTCGAGCTCATGTCCAGCGACCCGCATCACTACTACGAACCCTCCCAAGGCCATCGCCTGCCGCACGATCCGCTGAATGCGATCGTCGCGCCACGACCCATCGGCTGGATTTCCACTCGCGGCCCGAACGGCCACGTCAATCTCGCCCCCTACAGCTTCTTCAATGTATTCAACTACACCCCACCCATTGTCGGATTTTCCAGCACGGGTTGGAAAGATACCGTGCGCAACGCGAGCGAGACCGGCGAGTTTGTCTGGAACCTGGCCACGCGCAAGACCGCGGAATCGATGAATGCCACTAGTGCCGCAGTCCCGTACGAATCGGACGAGTTCGTGTTATCCGGATTGACGCCGGTGCCCTCCCGCCTCGTCGGCGCACCCCGCGTAGCCGAGAGCCCTGTCAACTTCGAGTGCAAGGTCATCGACATCCGGCAACTGCAGGATCATCGAGGCACGGCGCTTCAAACATGGCTCGTGCTGGGCGAAGTCCTCGCCGTGCACATTCTGAGCTCGCTGCTGAAGGACGGGATCTTCGACACCTTCGGCGCCGGAATCATCGTCCGCGCCGGCGGCGCTTCCGCCTATGCGGAAATCAGACCTGACATCCGCTTCGACATGAAGCGCCCACGATAATCCGCTCAGCTGAACTGGGGATTGGTCAGCAGCACCTTGCCGACCGTGCGCCCCGATGCCAACAGCCGGTGGGCCTGTGCGGCGTCCCTCATGCTGAACACCGAATCGATCACAGGGCGGATTCGGCCCGCGGCGATGAGAGGCCATACGTTCTCGCGCACTGCTCGAACAATCGCAGCTTTCTGAGCATGCGGGCGCGCGCGCAGCGTCGTTGCCGCGACGGTCAGCCGCTTCATCATCAACAATCCGAGATTCAACGGCAGATCGTCAGTCGAACCCATTCTGCCGATGATGACGAGCCGGCCGTCGTGGGCCAGACATCTCAAGTGGCTCTCCAGATAATCCGCCCCCACGATGTCCAGAATGCGATCAACGCCCCGCCCGCCCGTTTCCTCGAGGATCACACGCGCGAAATCCTCGCGGCGGTAGTTGATCGCTCGTTGCGCGCCGAGGCTCAAACACCGCGCGCACTTCTCGTCACTACCGGCCGTGGTAAACACTTGCGCACCCAGCGCTTTCGCCCATTGGATCGCAAACGAACCAATGCCACTGCCACCGCCCTGGACGAGCACGCTCATCCCCGCAGCCAACGGCTCCTTCATCCCGAGATTCGAATAGACAGTACAGGCCGCTTCCGTCACAGCCGCCGCTTCCAGCAGGCTGAGCTCCCCGGGAACGGGGAGTATCTGGTCGGCAGGCGCCACGACCAGTTCCGCATAGGCACCTCCGGCAACCAGAGTACAGACGCGGTCGCCTACGGACACTGAAGTGACGTCCGTGCCGACCGCCGTGATGACTCCGGCGCACTCCAAGCCAAGGATAGGACTGGCGCCGGCAGGCGGTGGATAAAAGCCCTGGCGTTGCAGCAGATCCGCGTAGTTGACACCTGTGGCATGAACAGCGATGAGGACTTCGCCGGGACCCGGTGACGGATCCGCATATTCACTCCAGTGCAAAACCTCCGGACCGCCGGGGCCGGAAAACCAAACTGCATGCATGCGACGACTCGCTGGTAGCTGCGGCCAGTCATACTAGCAAAGACACCGCCGCGTCGATCAGCACATGGGTCAGCGCGCGGGCTCCGCGCATGAACACACGCGAGTATCCTCGGCCCGCGGGCGCGATCCTTGCAGCATCCGCCCGGACTTTCGAACATTCCAGCCCAGGGTGTACTGATGCAAACCGTAAAGCTCCTTACAGGCGAGACCGTTCCGGCCTTGGGCCAGGGCACCTGGCGCATGGGTGAGGACCGCGGCCAGCACGCCCAGGAAGTGGCCGCCCTGCGACTCGGTCTCGACCTGGGCCTGTCCATGATCGACACCGCCGAGATGTACGGTGATGGCGGGGCGGAAAAAGTGGTCGGTGAAGCAATCCAGGGTCGGCGCGATGAGGTGTACCTGGTTACGAAGGTTCTGCCTGAGAACGCGAGTCGTAAGGGCACCGTAGCCGCATGCGAGCGCAGTCTCAAACGCCTGGGAACGGATCGGGTCGACCTGTATCTGTTGCATTGGCGCGGCTCGCATCCGCTCGCCGAAACACTGCAGGCGTTCCAGCATCTGGTGCAACAGGGCAAGATTCGAAGTTGGGGCGTCAGCAACTTCGACGTGGATGACCTGGAGGCGCTGGCGGAGCTCGCCGGCGGAGCCGATTCAGTCACCAATCAGGTTCTCTACAACCTCACCCGCCGCGCCATCGAATGGGACCTTCTGCCCTGGTGCCGGCGCCACCACATGCCGATCACGGCCTATTCCCCAATCGAGCAGGGCCGCCTGCTCTCTCACCGCGGCCTGGATGAGGTGGTCCAACGTCATGGCGCTACCCGAGCCCAGATAGCACTGGCCTGGGTGTTGAATTCGGGGAGCCTGGCCATTCCAAAAGCACACTCCAGCGCCCACGTTCGGGACAATCGAGCGGCCGCGGACATCCGCCTGACGACCCAGGACTTGGCGGACCTGGATCGCTCATTCCCGCCTCCACGGCGCAAGGAGCCGCTCGCTGTTCTTTAGACCACGGTCACTGCACCCTCGACCCCACCCACCAGGGTGGAAACGGATCCGAATAGCCCTGCCAGACCCTTGCACCGCCCGCGAGCTCGACCTCGTCGAGCAGGCACTCATCCAGGAGCATTCTCAAACGAGCGACGTCCATGTCGATGCCGATGAAAGCGAGGTGCTGACACCGATCGCCGAAACCGGGATACGCCGCGGCAGCCGGCGCCCCCCACGAACCGGCGACACGGTGGCGGCGCGAGCTGCCCGCTTGAGATATCTCGCCGACCCAGTCCAACCGGGTGGCGAGCCAGAAGAAGCCGCGGGCGCGAATGACACCGGGCCACTCCGAGTGGATGAACTGCATCAGTCTTTCGGGATGAAACGGCCGCCGCGCGTAATACAACAGGCTGGAAATTCCCAGCTCATCCGTGCGGCTCGAGCCGAAGCCGGCAAGCACTTCGACCCAGCGAGCCCGATGTTGCGCATGAATGAGATCGAAACTGTGGGTTGAGATCACTGTCTGAGGTGGGATGCGCCCGAACTCGGTCTCGATGAGCGGCGCATCCGGGTTGAGAGCCCGGATCAGAGCCGTCGCGTTGCGCCGTACATCGGGAGGTACCCGATCCACTTTGTTGAGCACGATGACATCGGCAAACTCGATCTGTTCGGTGAGGGCTTCCACGAGCGCGCGGTCGTGCCCGAGGTGCGTGACGAGACCTCGATCGGATAACAACTCCCAGGAGGCAAAATCCTCCAGCAGCGACGCTGCATCGATGACGGCCACCATGGTGTCGAGGCGGACGAGCTCGTCGAGCCCCGCGCTGGCGAGTCCTTTTCCCGTCAGCCGTGTGGCAAGGGACTCCGGCTGACACGAGCCACCGGCCTCGATCAACAGATAATCGGCATCGTGGGCAAATGCGACCTGGTGGACGTGTCCGAACGCCGCCTCTCCACCGTACACTTCACTGCAAATGATGCGTTCGTTCGGGCGCTGTTCACGCAAGTACCTGGATAAGGTTGTCTTTCCCGCTCCCGGCAACCCGTAGATCACCGTGAGCGGCAAGCGAGCAGATTGCATAGCTGACTCTCCAATGAGTGGGCACCGCCTCGATTGAGGCGGTGCCCGTCCCTACTCAGAAGCTGTAGCGGAAGAACGCACGCACGTCACGACCCGGTAACATCACAACGTCTTTGTTGAACGACACCGAGTTCCGCTCGTCGCGGTTCAACAGGTTGGTACCGACGACGGCCACTTCGAACCCCGGCATCGTTGCTAGAGGTCGAACCGCCACATCGGCGTCCAGGTTGAGGAAGCCGGCCGTTGTGGTCTCAAACCGCGCGACATCGTCATGACTGCCTGAGTATTTGGCGAGCACGCGTGCGTCCCACAAAGGGCTGCGCCACTGCAGACCGCCTCCAATGTGATACGGGGGAATTCGAGGTACGTTACCCGCACCCTCGTTGAGCTTCGCCCGAACATAGTCACCCAGGCCCAATGCCTCCAGCTTGCCGGAGTCATCGCCCAACAAGGGCACCGTGGTCTTGCCTTCGACGCCGTAAAACTTGGCGTCGACCTGACCATAGTTGAGCTCCCGCAACTCCTGCTCATCTGCCTGCGAGCACACGCCATCTTCATCGCAAGTGCGACCGGTCAATGCGCCGAAGATGTAGTTCGTGAACCGAGCCCCCCACACCGAGCCTTCGAACGTAACCTGCTCGTGGTGGATTCTCAGGCTCGCCTCCAGAGAGTTGGCCCGCTCGATCTTCAGTGAGGGATCGCCTGTTTCAAAGGTTGCGGGTCCATCGTGAGCGCCGCGCGCGAACAGCTCCGTTTGGGCGGGAGCACGCGCCGTGCTCGAGGCGGTCAAGCCGATGTGGACACCCTGGGCGATGTCATATAGCGCACCGATTGAACCGCTGACCGGGGTAAAACCTCGTTCGGTTGCAATATCCGTACTCGGTGTACCGCTCACACGGACATCCTCCACGCGTGCCCCGGCCTGAAACCGTAACAGCGGGTTGACCGGCAGCTCGGTGAAGAAGAAGACCGCCGCGGACTTCGTGGTCGTCGGAAACAAATAGGAGGAATCCTCACCCAAGGCCGAAAAGTCCTTGTGCTGGAACTGCACGCCGAGCGCCGAACCGCTCAGCGGGCCCAGGGCATCGAATATCAACTCGGCCCGGGAGTCCCACTCTTTGTCCATGAACGTGGAATTGGTGCTGCCGTCCGGATTTCGTTCCTTGTGATTATAGTCGCCGTAGCCACCCTCCACGGTGAGCGTTTTGAGGGGGCCGTAGCCCAGAGCGAACGATGAGCGCAGCAGCTCCTTGGTCTGGTGCATGTCGATCCAGGTCGTGTCGCTCGGAATGCCGTACTTGGCGTCATAGTGAATGACCCCCAAGCCCACGTGACTCGCGTTGCGGTCGCCGAAGAAATACGAACCGCCGCCCGAGTAGCCATCCCCCCGGAAGAACGAATTCGCCTGCACGCCATCGGGGATATCGTAGTCGTGAGCACGCCGCCCGAAAGCATCCGCATGCAATGCAAACTGCCCGACCGTCCCGTCCAATAACCCGGCCGCGTCCTTGCTGTCGGATTGGGTGCCATATCCGCCATCGACCTCGCCGCTCACCGGTGTATCGGTGAGCTTCGTCGGAACGCGATCGTTGATCGCGTTGACCACACCGCCGATGGCCTGACTGCCATATCGCAGTGTGCCCGGTCCGCGAACCACCTCTATTCGTTGCGCGGACAAGGGATCTATCGGCACACCGTGATCCGGCCCGACATCGGATACATCGAACGACCCGACGCCATCCTCCAGGGTGCGAACGCGGTTTGCGTCGAAGCCGCGAATGACCGGGCGACTCGCTCCCGCCGCGAAGGTGGTCGCGCTCACTCCAGGAACATCCGCCAAAGCATCCGCCAGATTGGCACCGGCATGTTGGAAAATCCGCTCGCGGGACACGCTCTCGACAATTGTCGACAACTGGTCCGGATCGGTGGACAAGGGCGACCCGCTCACTACAACGGTTCGCATCGGCTCGGCGGCGCTGTCCGATGAGGCGGAATCCGCCGGCTCCGCACCGTGAGCCGTGCCAACCAACAGACAAAAGGAACCCAGTGCGGCACCGCTGCCGCGAAAATTGCTGCGCATGTTTGATATCCAGCCCTGTACACAGGCGTGCCGCCCGGCGGCAACCTGTCGATCTGAAACGGGCGAATAGCCTTGGCTACACGCCGACTTGCATGGTTTGGATCAGACCGGGGAGCGCGGGGGCGCACGCGCCTGCCCGCGGTGGGCGAGGATCAGCGGAGGAGATTCGTACCCGTAACGAACATCCAGGTGGGGCGTGGTGCGGCCCGCGGCATACAGAAGTACGGCCGCGAAGACCAACGGCGCCGCGTGGGAAGCGATTTGACACAATACGCACAGGTCATCGCGCGTGTCATATTCGAATGACGGGCCGGAGGCATGGCCGTGAGCCGCGGCAGCCACCTGAGCGGTGGCATCGACGTGAGTCTGTGCAATGAACGCGTTGAGCGAGACGGACAACAGCACCACGCACAGCAGAACTGCGCGCCGCGCGGTAGCGGTGAGGCTACGTACCCGTGCTCGTTGTTTCTTCGCCAACAATGGAGTAACCAGCGATCGAATGCGGTTCACGTGAGGCCAGTGTTATACCACACAGCCGTGCGGAACGAAATTCGCGGTCCGAACGCCCCGGCGGAGTGCAACTGGCGCACCGATGAGCAGGACCTGTGCAAAGCGGAGGCTCCGCCCGGGACTTCAGCCCCTCAAAACCGGGGTATCGAGGTGGCACGCCCATTGCAATGTATAAACCATCGGGTGACCCCCTCGCTCGATTTCGACGCCGCCCGCTCTCTCATCGTGACCCCCTCGCGATGTTGGGCCGGGCGGCGTCGTAGTTTCATCCCAGGTGCAAGTCATGAGCGCCCGCGAAGCTGATTCAGTTGCGGGTGCGGGATCGTCAGGAATTCGACGAGTGATCCGGTGCGCGCGGCGTTGTGATGGTCAGCGCGCTTCGCCGATCAGGCGAGTGTCGCCAGCGGCGAGTGCCTGATCGGCATGGGACGTCGCGAGCGCGCTCGGAGCCTGGGAGGGGGTTGAGTTCAGCGCCTCGGCACAGACCGAAATCAAGAGAACGAGCGCAATCTCCAACAGGAATTGTCGAGAGCCCTGCTCTTGCTTCCCGGCCGGCCAGCGAGGCGAAGCGCTCACCCCGCGACGACCACGCGGCGCAGATCCCGATCCGGGCGCGCGCTGAACGCATTGCCGACTGAATCGGCCGACTTGCGAATGTGCTCCTGCCAGGCATCAAACGGATTCCAGCGCTTGAGGCTGTAGGAGTATTTGGAGCGGGTCTGCTCGAGCGCGGTCGAGGGCTTGTCGAAGTTCGATGACATGGGCTGCTCCACCTGGGTTGTCCTGCGTTGCGCCCACGATAGGTCGCCCCGGGGAGCGGGCGTAAGGTCGCTTCGGTCTGAAATGGGTGATAAACGCCCCGACCGGTGACAGATCGGTTATGAGCCGTCAGACCGACAGCTGCACCTGGCGGCGCAGCCACTCGTGCGCAGGATCGGAATCAGAACGCTCGTGCCACACCATGGCCATCTCAAAGCGCGGTAGAGCCAGCGGTGCGGCCAGCGTGTGCAGCTGACTGGAGCGGCTTCGGGCGAGGCGTGAGGGCAGCATCGCGGCAAGATCCGTCCGTGCCACGACTTCGGGAATGAAGAGGAAGTGCTGCGTCGACAGAATCACTCGTCGCCGATAGCCGAGTCGCTCCAACTCTACATCCGTCACGCCCCTGAAACCCCCGCCCTCCGGGGACATCAGGACAAATTCGAGCTCCGCCAGCCTGCGCGCCGTGAGCCGCCGTCTGAGCGCCGGATGTCCCTTGCGCACCACCAGGACGTACTCCTCCTCGAACAGCACCTGCTGACGCAGATGATCCGGCACCGCATCCAGCGCCATGAGCGCAAGATCGATCGCGCCGCCGTCCAACTGTTTGAACAGTCTCGCGTGACTGCCCTGCAGGGAGGCAAACGACATCCCGGGAGCCGAGCGCCGCAGGCGGCCGAGGAGCGACAATAGGATCACAGCCTCGGCGTTGTCGGACCCACCGATGTGCCAGGTCAGCCGCGCGGTGGCCGGATCGAAGGAGTGAGTCCGACCTAACAGTCTGCGCATATCGCCCAGCGAAGCGCGCAGGTCGGGCAACAGTGAGAGCGCTCGTGGCGTCGGCGCCATGCCGCCGGGCGCCATCGCGAGCAATGGATCGGAAAACAACTCCCGCAGCTTGCGTAGTTGCACACTGACGGAGGGCTGGCTCAAATTCAGTCGCTGCGCCGCACGAGTGACGCTGCGTTCCGTCAGCAATGCTTCGAGGGTGACCAGGAGGTTGAGATCGATGTTGCGCAGATTGTCCATGACTATGCCTGGAATTGAATCGATTCATTTCCACTATAGCCCAGGATTCGGCACAATCGCCGCATGAATATCCTGATCGTGCACGCCCATCCGGAGCCGACTTCGCTGACCCGTTCACTGGTGAATGAATCGGTCCGCACCCTGCAGGCGCAGGGTCACGAGGTGGCGCTGTCGGACCTGTACGCGATGCGCTGGAAGGCCGTGTTCGATGAGCACGACTTCCCGGTCAGGAAAAACCCCGAACGGTTGTGCTTCATCGCGGAATCGGGACATGCCTACTCCACTTCGCAACAGACGGCGGATGTGCAGGCGGAGCAACGCAAGCTGCTTGCAGCGGACGCTGTGATATTCCAATTTCCGCTGTGGTGGTTTGGAATGCCGGCGATTCTCAAAGGCTGGGTGGATCGGGTCTTCGCGTATGGGCTCGCTTACGGATATCGGGGCGAAGGAAATCGATACCGGTACGGTGCCGGTGGCCTGCAGGGCAGACGAGCGCTGTTGTCGGTGATGGTGGGCGGACCGGCGCAAGACTACGGTATGCGTGGGATCAACGGCCCGCTCGAGCAACTCCTGTTTCCCATCACCCACGGCATGCTCTTCTTTGCCGGCATGGATGTCCTGCCGAGCCATGCGATCTACAGCAGCGTGCAGGTCACCGCGGCGCGGTTCGAAGAGGAGCAATCAACCTGGCGGCGGCGGCTCGAGCGGCTCTTTGATGAAGCCCCCATTGCGTTCCGCCGCCAAAACGACGGCGACTATCCGGACGGCCACGTTCTCGCGGACCTCGTGGCCGTCGGCCAAACGGGCATCATGGCTCACATAGCCGAACCTCAGGCTTCGATTCCCACCGGTATCCGGTAACCGGCCCGCGGCAGCAGCACTCGCAACAGCGGCCCCGTCATGACCGTGGTCACCACGGCCATGATGACCAACATGGTGAACACGTTCTGGGGAATGAATCCGAGGTCGAATCCGATGTTGAGAACAATCAACTCCATGAGCGCGCGGGTATTCATCAGGCAACCCAGTACGGTCGCCTCCTGGTGATTGAAGCCGCCGGCGCGGCTCGCAAGATAGACCGGAATGATCTTGCCGAGAATCGCCGCGGCCAGTACCACCAACAGCCAGGACCAGTCCGCGGCGCTCGACAGGCCGAGGATCTGGGTGCGCAGTCCCGTGAAGGTGAAGAACACGGGCAGGAAGAAGACCAGCACGAACTGACCTACCTGGCCGCGCCAGGCCTCCACGAACCTGCGGTCGTGGTGAAAGAGCAGGCCGGCCAGAAAGCCGCCGAAGATAGTGAAGATGCCGAGCTTGTAGGTGCAGATCCCCAGTACGAATATCAGGCAGATGACCATGGCCATGAGATTGAGCGGCACCCGGCCATTGTGCGGCGGCATGCTCAGCAGCGCCCGATGCACCCCGCGGCGCAGAACCAAATAGGTGAACGCGCCCAGCAACACGATCCCGCCGACCTGTAGACCGATGCCGCCGGCGGAGAACTGGGCGGAGGCATAGGCGGCGATGCCTGCCAGCAACACCCACCCGGTCACATCGTTCAGAGCGGCGGCGGAAATGGCAACCACGCCGATCTCGGTCCCGGTCAGATCAAACTCGCGCAGGATGCGCCCCAGGATCGGCACCGCGGTGATCGCCAGACCGACCCCGAAAAACAAACTATAGGTCACGCTGTCGATTCCCGGGGCGAGGTGCGGCGCCGACACATGGCCGATGGTGAATCCGAGTGCGAAGGGGATGCTGACCGAGCTGAGCGCGATGAGGAGCATGCCGGTGCGGTTGCGCGCCCGGGCGAGATGGCCGAACTCGAACTCCGCGCCGATCTGAAACATCAACAACACCAGGCCGATCTGACTGATGATGGTGATCGGCGCAGCCACACCCGGCGCGGCGAACAGATAGGCGGCGGTCTCGGGAAACAGGTGGCCGAAAAGCGACGGACCGAGCAGGAGCCCCGCGACGATCTCGCCGATGACACCGGGCTGACCGAGGCGGCGCAGAAGCTGGTTCGCCAGGCGCGCCGCGGCGATCATGACGATCAGCTCGAGCAGGACATGAAACAGCAGATTTTCGGTCTGATGGACGGACGAATGCATGCGTGAGGGCTCCCGGGCGCCGCCGGGCGTGACCGCGGCGACTGCGCTGTGGACTTGTCATTTCCGGCACGGCCCTCGAGCGCGTGCTGCCTCGGTGATATTCGGTTATTGTGCCGCCCGAGGCAACCCCATGACCGATCGACGGATCCGCAAAATAGCCATCGTTGGAGGCGGCACGGCCGGCTGGATGGCCGCGGCCGCCCTGTCGAAGTCGCTGCACGGAATGGGAATCGAGATCCGGCTCATCGAGTCGGACCGGATCGGCACGGTGGGCGTGGGCGAGGCGACAGTGCCCCCCATCATGGATTTCATCCGTCAACTCGGGCTGGCCGAGAGCGACCTGGTGCGGGACGTCCAGGCGACTTACAAGCTCGGTATCGGGTATCGGGACTGGACTCGCCCGGGGCACTTCTATTTCCACCCCTTCGGCCCCACGGGCCCGGGGCTCGGCAGCATTCCGTTCCAGGCCTACTGGCTGAAGATGTTCCTGGCGGGAGAGGCTGCCGCGCTCGAGTCTTACTCCATCCAGGCGACGGCCGCGATCCGCGGCCGCTTCACCCTGCCCGTCCATGCACCCAACACGCCGCTCAACAAGTTGACGTATGCCCTGCACTTCGATGCCTCGAGCTTCGCGCGATATCTGCGCGGATTTGCCGAAGCTCGGGGTGTGCGGCGGACCGTCGGCGAGGTGCGCGCCGCCCGCCTGCATCCGGCCAGCGGGTGGGTTGAGTCGGTGAGCCTGGAAAGCGGCGAGTCGGTGGCCGCGGACCTGTTTATCGATTGCAGCGGCTTTCGCGGCCTGCTCATTGAAGAGACCCTGCGGACCGGCTATGACAACTGGAGCCAATGGCTGCCGTGCGATCGGGCGCTGGTGGCTCACAGCGAACCCGCGCGGGCGCCCGATCCCTACACGCTGGTCACCGCTCGCGAGGCCGGTTGGCAATGGCGGATCCCGCTGCAGCATCGTACCGGCAACGGTTATGTCTACAGCAGCGAGTTCACCACTGACGACATGGCGGCCGGGACGTTGCTGGGCAATCTCGATGGCCGCTCGCTCACATCGCCCCTGTCGCTGCGCTTCACTCCGGGTCGCCGGCGCAAGGCCTGGAGCCGTAACGTCGTCGCGCTGGGCCTGGCCGCGGGATTTCTGGAGCCGCTGGAAGCCACCGGGATCTACCTGATCCAACGCGGCATCGCAATGCTGTTGCGGTTCTTCCCGGATCGGGACTTCGCTACCGCCGATATCGACCGGTATAACCGCGTGCTGGAGTCCGAGTTCAGCCGCGTGCGCGATTTCCTGCTTCTGCACTATGTCCGGACCGAGCGGCCCGGTGGCTTCTGGGAACACTGCAGATCCATTCCATTGACCGACACACTGGCGGAAAAGATCGAGCTGTTCCAGAGCCACGGCCGACTCCTGCGCGAGGACGCCGAGTTGTTTCCCATCTCGAGCTGGCTGGCGGTGATGATCGGTCAGAACATCGTGCCGCGCCGCTACGACCCGCTGGTAGACAGTCTGGACGCGCACCAGATCCATTCGAAACTGGAAGAATTGCGGACCGGCATCGAGCAAAGCGTCGCCGCCATGCCGGCCCATGGGGATTTTCTGCATGCGAGACAAATACGACTGGGCCGGTAAGCCCAGCACCGACAGTGCCGAAGTCATGCAACAGTATGACGAGATGGCGCCCACCTACGATGCCACGCTGTTGAATGACTGGGGCTACCGGGCCCCGGCCGTCGCCGCGGAATTGCTGGCTCGGCATGTCGGCCTGCAATCAACGATACTCGATGTGGGTTGTGGCACCGGCCTCACAGGCAGGGAGCTGCGCAGTGTTGGATTTGAAACGCTGCGCGGGGTGGATATTTCGGCGCCGTCGCTGGAGGCGGCGACCCAAAAGGGAGTGTATGAGTCTCTGGTCAGGAGCGACCTGATGAAACCCCTGCCCTTCGCCGACGACAGCTTCGACGGCGCCATTTGCATCGGGGTGCTCTCATACATCACAGGCGATGGCCTGTTCCGGGAAATGTGCCGCGTCGTGCGGCCCGGCGGAACGCTCGTGCTCTCCCACCGAACCGACCTGGTGTTGGAGCGCAAATTCGGTGAGCTGCTGGCGAGCCTCGAAACCGAAGGCCTGTGGTCGGCGCTGGCCACCTCCGCCAACCTTCCCTACCTGCCCGGACATCCGGACTTTGGTACCGGTATCGAAGTCCAATTCTTCACTTTGAAGGTACGTTAGACATGTATTACGGACACGGCGGCCTCTGGAGCATTCTCGTCCTGATTGCCGACATCTGGGCGATCGTGAACATCTTTCAAAGCGCGGCTTCCACGGAGCGCAAGGTCCTGTGGACCGTGCTGGTCATCCTGCTGCCGGTACTGGGCTTCATCATCTGGCTGGTGGCCGGCCCACGCACCGGCCGGGCCTGATCAGCGCGTCAGGACGACCCGGTAGGCTTGTCTCGTCGTGCCATCGTGCGCGACCACGCCGATGGCCACAACGTCCTTACGACCTTTGAATGAAACATCCACAGGGGCGCCGGGTAGGACGGGCTCGCCGTTGATGGTGATGGATTCAACTCGGGAGGATGCGGGTTTCACCGCGATCGTGATGGGACCCGAGCCCTTCACCTTTGCCTCGTAGTCGTGCCCTGTTGACGTGAAACGCGTCGTCAGGGTCGCACCCTGGAGCTTTATGAGCGTGAGACTGGCGATTTGATCCGGCGGCGCGGGCAGGAAGGTCTCGGAATTGACATTCATACCGAACCAGTTGGGATCGGCAAACCGGTCGCCGATCACGATTTGCCGAATCCCGCGAGGCCGGTACGACGGCACCAGCGCGCCGGCACCCTCGTCCATGGCGCGCTGTAGAGCAGCCTCGAGATTGTCGAGGTAGACCGTGCCGACCAACGGCCGGTCGTTGTGACCGGTCATGATCAGCTTGACTCGATCCCCCAGCAGCTCGCGCCCGGTACGGACGGCGGCGAAATACCGGTCCAGCGGATAAGTCAGCCATTGCATCCACAACACATCGGGTGGCAGGTTGGAGTTGTTGCCGAAGGTATCGCCGGTAAACAGATTGCCCGATGCCGGGTCCAGGACCACGAGTGAGCCCGGCGTGTGGCCGGCAACGGTAACCACCTCGAGCGCGCGGTCTCCGAGATCGATTGTCGAGCCATCGGTGACGGTTTTGAGGTGGGCGGCAATCTGTTGAGGCGTGGCGCCGTGCTTCTGCAGGAAGTCCGCGGTCGCCTCGCGATCACCCACGCCGATGTACTCGGTTGAGTCGGCGATGAATTGATCGGCCTGACCGATGTCTGTCTCTTATACACATCTAGATGTGTATAAGAGACAGGTTGAGGCGTGGCGCCGTGCTTCTGCAGGAAGTCCGCGGTCGCCTCGCGATCACCCACGCCGATGTACTCGGTTGAGTCGGCGATGAATTGATCGGCCTGACCGATGTGGTCACCGTGACTGTGGGTGAAGATCACCACCAGCGGCAGACCGCCGGTGTATTGAGACAGATAGTTGCGCAGCTCACCACGACCCATTCCGGTGTCGACGAGCGCGTAGCGCTTTGCACCGCGAATGAGAAACATCTTGTCATTGTCGGAGTCGCGGATCATGCGCACGCCGGGCGCGACTTCCTCCGACAGATAATCGGTCCGGTCACGGCGCTCGACGCGGTAGGAAAAGGTGACCGGATCGCTGGAGGCCATGCCCTGCTTGATGGCCACGGCGCGCAACGTATAACCGGTCTGCAGTCCCTTGTTACCGTCATAAACCCCGCCGATGAAGAGCACTTCGCGCGGGTCGTAAACCGGCGAGCTGGCGGTCGGCTCGCTGCCATCCCAGGTGTAGTGAATCTCAGCGTCAGGGACTCGATCCTGCAACGCAAGGGACGTCGTATTGAAGTAAGTACCGGGAGCGGGGAAGATCGTGGGAGGCGGAAGTTGGGGACCGGCGGCACCGGCCAGAGCCAGCACACTGAGCATACCTGCGAGCTTTTCCATGTCTCAGTCTAGCCGATTTGCTCATGATGACTGAAGTCGATGGCGAAGTGGGCAGGTGCCGCATGCCTTCCCTGGCCATGCGGCACGGGTCTCGAGGTTAGTAGCTGGCCGAACCGCTTGCGGCAACGTTGGCATTGCCTTGCGCCGAGACGGCAGGCGGAGGGTTGGAAGCACCGGTTGCGATGCCACCGGCCGACGACGCACCGACCGCGGTCGTGGCTCCGCTGAACCCACCGCTTGCCGTGTTGGCCGTGTTGGCCGTTCCGCCTAGCGCGCTGCCGGCGGCGGTGGCTGCGGTCGTGGCTCCGCCAAACGCACCACCGGACAGATTGGCGGCAGTCGTAGCTCCGCCGGACGCGCCGCCAGCGGCGTTGGCTGCAGTCGTGGTTGCGCCGAGAGCTCTGCCGGCCGTGTTGGTCGCAACCGCGGTTCCGTTGAATGCGCCGGCGGCTGCGCCACCCATCACGGCAGTTGTGTTGGTCGCCCCGGCATTTGCGCCATCCATCACGGCGGTTGTGTTGGTCGCCCCGGAAGTTGCGCCGCCCATCATGGCAGTTGTGTTTGTCGCGCCCTCAGTTGCACCACCCATCAAGGTAGCTGTGTTTGTCGCATTAGCGGTCGCGCCACCCGCTATGGCGCTGGGACTGGCGGCACCGGCTGCGGCGGCGGCCGCATTCATGGACTGGCCGGCGCCCTTGTCGGCTGCGTGCCTGCCCGAGTTTGCCGCTTCCTTGCCGGAACCAACCGCGCCTTTAGCGCGGCTAACGTCGTGCGTCAGCCAGCCATTGGAACTGGCGTTCATCGAGCCGTTGCTCATTGCATTGGCGCCGAACGCGTCAATTCCGGTGCTGTGCATTCCGTTGAAGCCTCCACCGAGCGCCCCACCAAAGCCCCCGCCCATTCCGCCGACGAGGCCACCCGCTTGGACGGACGCGCTGAAAATCAGGCCGGCGGCCACCACGGCGCTCGCAATCAGATGATTCGTCTTCATGATCGTTTCTCCGATAATTGACCGCGGCCAGTCCGCGACCTTCACAGAGAACTACGACGGGGCGCTTCGATTCCTTCCGTCGACCGGCCGCTTTATTTCAATTTTCCATAATCCGCGCCTACCAGCCCATAGCCATACACGGGGTCAGGGCCCGGAGCCCCCAGATCGATGGCCTCCCGCGCCAGCTCTTCGATTGCCCGCTGCGCCGCGGTTGGATCCGGCACGGGCAACCGTGCAGCCAGCAGCCCTGCCACAATCGGCGCGGCAAACGAAGTGCCGCGGACGACCTCGAAGGTACGAACGGATTTCGCCGCGGAAATATCGGCCCCCGGCGCCGCAAACCGCACCTGCGGCCCCCGTCCCGCTTCAAAGAGCACCCGCCGGTGCGCATCAACGCCGGTAACCCCAACAACTCCAGGATACGAAGCGGGATACAGCGGAGGCGCCGCCGGCCCATCATTGCCGACCGCGGCGACAACCAGATGTCCCCGCGCAATGGTCAAACGCACGACCGTCTCCAAAGTGACGTTGGGCGGCCCAACCAAACTCACGTTGATCACCGCCACATGCTCGTGGGCGAGCCATGAGAACGCCTCGGCAACGGCATCCGCTGCACCGCCCGTCGCCGTCCCACAATAGACGTCGGCGGCGTATAACTGCGTCCCCGGTCCTGCCAGCAAGGAGGCCACGGCAGTCCCATGTGCGTCCGGCACGGGAGCAGAACAACCGTGTTGGTGTAGGAGCACGTCTTTGAACACCGGATGTGCTGCATCCACCCCGCTGTCGATCAATCCGAGCTTTCCTGCGGGCGCAGGAGTTCGCGCGTGCTCCGGCAACTGCACGGGCGCGGCTTGCAGCTCTCCACCACTGCTGGAGTAAATGTGATTCAAGTCAAACTGGGTTGACGGCGCGAGCGAGCGCAACTCATCGAGGGCACGCAACGTGTCCATTCCAGCGGGCACTCCCAGGACGACCACCTGAGTATCCAGTCCCTCCAGCACCCGAGTGCGCACCACTGTAAACCCGGCAGCCACGGCCGCATCAATCGCCGCCCGTTCCGCGGAAACCGCCAAGATCTCCCCGCGAACAATCGCGGCACCCTGGCGGTCGGCCTGAATGACCGCGCGGTTGCGCCGAATGAGATCCCTGACGGCGAGCCGCCGGACGTCTTCGAGTCTCCGCAGGTCTGATCCGGCCTCCTCCGCGACGCTCGCCATCAGCGGAGCCCGGGGCAGCGCGGGAAGGCGCACATTGGGGAGAGTGATCTGCGCCTGCGCCGCGGAGACCAGTATCATGGAGGATATGCAAGCCAGCCGTCTCATGGGAGCCAATGTATTGGAGCGCGTCCCGGACGGGAAGAAACCTGCATCACGGTTCGTAGTACAGACATAACCCGCATGCCTGCAGTGAAAGATGACCTGGGTGAGCAAATTGTTCAGCTGTTGCCCCGCCTCCGGCGCTTCGCGCGGTCTCTGGTCAACCCCGTCCAGGATGCCGACGACCTGGTCCAACTTGCGATCGAGCGGGCTTTGTCGCGCTCGGAACAGCTGCGTCCGGATGCTCAGTTGTCGAGCTGGATGTTCGGCATCCTGCGCAATGCCTGGATCGACGAATCGCGGTCGCGGGGACGGCGCTCTCGCGTGTTCGTGCCGGAAGAGCTCGGCGAGGAGGTTGCCGATCCGAGTGCCGGTGGGCACGCGGACGCCCTGTCGGTCCAGGATGCGATGGCGCGCCTGCCGATCGAGCAGCGCGAGGTCGTCGGCCTCGTCCTGGTCGAGGGCCTCTCCTACAAGGAGGCATCCGAGATCATCGGGGTTCCTGTTGGAACCATCACCAGTCGCTTGGCACGAGGCCGCGACTCACTTCAATCGATGCTCGGAGCGCCGGCATGACTTTCTCTGACGAAGACCTCATGGCTTATGCCGACGGCGAGCTCGACGGCCCAAAGCGCGAGCAGATTCGGGATGCCATCAACCGCGATCCGCAGATCGCCCGCCGGGTGGCATCCCATCAGGCCCTGAAAGACAGATTGCGCAACCACTTCGAGCCGGTTCTCGAGGAGCCGCTCCCGGAGCGCCTGCTCGTGGCGGCGCGCTCCAGGTCCACCCACTCTAAATCCAACGTTGTGCCGTTGCGCGGCCACCGGGGGCACGTCCGCCCTCAGTCGCGCTGGTTGGCCCTGGCAGCCAGCTTCATTCTAGGTGCACTGGCTTTGCAATTCGGTGCAAGCCTGCTGCGATCCGACTTCATCACGGAGCGCGACGGACAAATTCTGGCCGCAGGTCACTTGCGCGAGGCGCTTTCAAACCAACTGGCCGCCGCGCAGACGCCGAGCTCGGCGGTTCAAATCGGGGTCAGCTTTCTGTCCCGCACCGGACACTACTGCCGTACCTTCCAACTGCGGGAGCTGGGTGGACTGGCCTGCAACCAGGCGGGAAGTTGGAAACTGGAAGTACTCGCCCGGGGGAGTCACGCCGACGGCCGGGAGTATCGACCGGCGGCTTCCAGCCTGCCGCCGGCGGTGCTTCAGGCTGTCACGGACACCATTTCAGGCGAGCCGCTGGATGCGAATGCGGAAGCCGGGGCGCGAGCTCGCAAATGGCGGCAGTAGCCTCAGAGATGGGCGCCGTCCGCCACCGCGCCGCGCGGGGGACCCGCGTGCGACTTGAAGAGCTTCCACTCCTCGGCCGCCAACACAAACACCAGGCACGCGAGGCCGCAACACAGGACTCCTATCGCGAACGGCAGGGTCGAGTTGTCGAAGGACTTGCCAATGAGCGCGCCGATGAGCGCGGCACCGGAGGTTGTCACAAACCCCTGCAGCGAGGCTCCGGCGCCGGCCACCTCGCCGACCGGCTCCATGGCCATCGCCCCGTAGTTGGACACCATGAGCCCAAAGCAGCCCATGGCGAGAGCCTGAAACAGGACAAAGGTCCAGAGCTGCTCATAGCCTTGGAGCACGACGAGGCAATGCAGCAGCGCCACGGCGATGGCCGCGAGCAATGCGGAATGCGAAATGAGGCGCATTCCCAACCGCTCCACCAGCCGCGAATTCAGATACGACGCAACGCTCATCGCTAGCGCGCACAATGCAAACATGCCGGGTAGCCAGCTCAGGTGCCCGAACACGGTGCCGAATATCTGCGGCGCCAAGGCAACGTAGGCCAGCACGGAGCCGAACGTCACAGTGACTCCCAACGTATAGCCGAGGGAAATCCGGTTGCCGAGTGAAATGCCGGCCGCCCCGACCCAATGGCGCACGGACAGCGACTGCCGGCGCTCGACGGGCAGCGTCTCCGGCAGCCGTAACAACGCCCAGACCATGCAAGCCGTCGAGAAAACCGCGAACAGGATGAATATGGCGCGCCAGGGCCAGATCATCAGAATGCCCTGGCCGAGCGTGGGCGCCAGGATCGGAATGATCATGAACACAATGAACGTCAATGACATGACGCGAGCCATCGACCTGCCCGAGTACAGGTCGCGGATCACGGATCGCACCACGACAGCACAGGCAGCCGCCAGGCCGTTGACCAGTCGCGCAACCAACAGCATCTCGAAGTTTCGAGTGAGCGCGCAGGCGAGTGCCGCCAGGCCGTAGACAGCCAGGCCGCAGATCAACACGGGACGGCGTCCAAAGCGATCCGACAGCGAGCCCCAGAGCAACTGGCCCGCGCCCATGCCCAGCACATACGCAGTGACGACCCACTGCACGCGGTTGTCACCGGGACTGAGCATTTCCCGACTGATCGCCGGCAGCGCCGGCAGCATGGCGTCGATGGCGATGGCCTGGATGGCCATCAGTATCGCCGTCAATGTGACAAATTCGCCGAATTTCAGGGTATGCGAGGTCATGGATCGGGCTGGGACCTGAGCCGCGGGTGGGCCATCGACTACGAGTGCCAGGGTAGCGCAACGGCAGCGCAGGCAGTCGGGAAAGTGGCTCGCTCAGGTGCGCGAGGCGCCTGCTTCAACGCGGCGGTAGATGGATCCGGGCGGCGGTCAACCTTCGCCGCCCGGATCGCCGTGGGGCGTGCCGTCCAGCCCCTACACCGTTACCCAAACATTGCCACCACGGGACGACTTCAACACAGCCTCGACGAATTTCATCCCGCGTACCCCGGCCTCGATGCCAGGATAGGCGCCGGCATCGACCGGCTCGCCGTTCACAGCCCGAGCGACGCCCCGATAGAGGTTGCCCATGGCATCGATAAAACCTTCGGGATGCCCGGGCGGCAGCTTGGAGGCCGCCCGCGCCACCGGCAGGTCATATGGGTGACCCGGCGTGAAGAGCGAGCGGGGCTTGCCTTCCTGCAGGTGCACCAGCTCATTGGGGCTTTCCTGCCCCCATCTGAGCCCACCGTTACGGCCGTAAACGGCGATCTGCAGGTTGTTCTCTTCGGCCGTGGCGATCTGACTGGCGCACAACACGCCCTTGATGCCCCGCCCCAATCGCAGCAGCACCGAGCCGTCCACATCCAACGCGTTGTCAGGATAAAGTGTATCGATATCCGCCAACACCTGTTGGATCTGCAGCCCGGTCGTATACTCGATCAGGTTGAAGGCATGCACGCCGATGTCGCCCATACAACAACTCTGGCCACCCTGGCGCGGATCCAGGCGCCACACCGCCTTGCGCCGGGCGGGGTCGTGGATGACCGCATTGATCCAGCCCTGATAGTACTGCACGTGCACTTTCTGGACGGGGCCGATCAGACCGTCGGCGATCATACCGCGCATCTGCCGCACCATCGGGTAGCCGGTGTACGTGTGCGTGACCGCGAAGATCTGGTTGCATGAATGCAATGATTGCGCCAGCGCTTCAGCCTCGGCGGCCGTGGAGGTCACCGGCTTCTCGCAGATGACATGCAACCCCGCGTCGAGCAACTTGCGGGCCATCTCGTAATGCAGATAGTTCGGCGTGGCGACGGTCACGACGCGCACGCGCTCGCCTGCGGGCAGCGCCTTCTGCGCGGCAATCATCGAATCGATATCCGCGTAAGTACGCGCGGGGTCGAGTCCGAGGTCCTGTGCGAACTGCCGGCTGGCGGCAAAATCGTGGTTGAACACGCCACCGGTCAGCTCATAGTCATCGCCCATCGCGGCGGCGATCCGATGCACGATCCCAATGAGGGAATCGCCGCCGCCGCCCAGCAGGGCCCACTTTATTTTCTCAGGTTTCACGATTGCTCATAGCGCACGTTCTCGTTGCGGAACGCCAGCGCAAACAACACGAAGATCACCGCCGCGAAGGCCGCCGGGAACTGCCAGATGGACTTCCAGTCATGGGCCCCCACACCCGTCACGTAGCGGTCGGTGATGAGGCCGGCGGCCCAGAAGCCGATCAACATGCCGGCGCCGTAGGTGGCCAGGGTAATCCGCCCCTGGGCGGCGCTCTTGATCCGGGGACCTGCCTTGGAGTCGATATAGATCTGGCCGGAAACGAAGAAGAAATCATAACAAACCCCGTGCAGCGCGATGCCGATCAGCAGGAGGCTCACGAGGTCGCCGGCATTGCCGAATGCAAACAGGAGGTAGCGCACCGCCCAGGCACACATGCCCACGAGCAGTGTGGTCTTCATCCCGAAGCGATTCAGGAATACCGGGATGAGCAGCATGAACAGCACCTCGGACATCTGGCCGAGGGTCTGCTTGCCGGTCGCATTGGGGACGTGCAGCTCGGTCAGGAACTGGTTGGCATTCTGGTAATAGAACGCGAGCGGAATACAGATCAGGATCGAGCTGACGAAGAAGATCAGGAAGTTGCGGTTGGCCAGCAGGCGCAGCGCCTCCAGGCCGAGAACGTCGCGCAGCTGTGGATTGGAGCCGCTGATGGGGGGCGTCTTCGGCAAGGTGAGGCTGTAAACACCCAACACCAACGAGGCGACGCCGCACATCTCGAAGGTGTTGCGCAGGGCTCCCTGGGCGATCGATTGCGAAGAGTCCCAGCCGAACACGAAGCTGATGCACAGGCCGGCCACGATCCACCCCACCGTGCCCCACACGCGGATGTTTGAAAATTCGCGGGAAGGATCGCGCAACTGCCGGAAGGCCACTGCGTTCACCAATGCCAGAGTGGGCATGTACAGGATCATGTAGGCGAGCAGCAGCGGGTAGAACGCCGTAAAAGTCGCCGAGCGTGCGATCAGCAACAGCAACACGCCACCTGTCAGGTGCGTGACCGCCAGCACCCGCTCAGCGTTGAAATAGCGATCCGCGACGAGTCCGAAGATGAAAGGTGCAATGATGGCACCCCATGATTGGGTCGCGTATGCGAGCCCGATCTGCGCGCCGCTGGCGGACAGCGAGGCGCCCAGATAGCTTCCCATCGTGACGAACCAGCCGCCCCAGATGAAGAACTCCAGGAACATCATCAGACTCAAACGGGTCTTCATGCGTGTGCGGAATCCTTCGTCAATTCACGCCTGCAGTATTCGTAAGCCGTCTTGACCTCGCCCACCGCGGACGTGCTGCCGATGTGCTCGATCTCGATCATGCACGGAATATCATAACGCCTATCCCGCAACAGGCGCAGGACATCGCCGATCGGCGTGTCGCCCTGCCCCCAGGGCATGTTGGCACCGTCCTCGATGTCCGTCGACCGGTTACGCTTGCGGTCCTTCAGATGTAGGTTGGTGATGCGATCGTGGAAGCTGTTGATGAACTCGATCGGATCGCCGCCGGCCGCTGTGTAGTGACCGATGTCCAGGTTCGCGCCGACCCACTTGGATGCCGCAAACGCCTCCGTAAAGGTGCTGCGCGTCGAGAAATGCTCGGGATCGGAAACGGCGCTGTGACCATGCGGAGCAATGATGATCTGGTGCTTCTCGGCGAAGGGCACGAGCCGCGCCGCCGTGATCGCGCCCTGCCAGGAACGGATGTAATCCGCGACATAGCGGCTGTCTCTTATACACATCTCTGGTGCTTCTCGGCGAAGGGCACGAGCCGCTTCAGATATGGGCGTGTGATGGATGCATTGATCGCTTTGGCGCCGAGTGCCTTCGCCGCATGGAAAATGCCGTCGATTTCGGCATCGGTGGTGGGCATTTGCGGGGTGGCGGCACCCGGGTCCATGAATGGATTGTAGGAATAGATCTGGATGCCGGCAGCGTCGAAGCGCTTGCGAATCGCCTCGAAATACTGGGTGGGTTTCGATTCCAGGAACGCGCGAATGGCCCGGCGCGTCTCGAGCAGATCCTCGCCCTCACGCTGGCTGAATACCCAGGCGAAGCCATTGCGCTCGCTGCCCCCCTTGCCTGGCTCGCACCCCACGTCGGGTTTCGGGCAGTCCTGCCGCGAGGGTCGCCGGCCAACGTAGGAGGAGGCCTCGAGGTGACCGGACCAGAGCTCGCAGATACTGAGCCCGCAGGCCTTCATGTTGGCTACGACCCGGTCGGCATGGTTGCCGCCATCATTGGGAATGTCGTGGAAGCTGTAGGTCTGGGCGCCAATCCTGACACCGCGAATATTCTGCGGGGCGGCGGCCATTGCCGCACCTGACCGTAGCGCGGCGGCTACCGCGGAAGAAGCCGTGAGCGCCAACACTTGCCGCCGTGACAGAAAGGATGTCTCCACGGAAACTCCCCTACTGATACAAGTTGAATGCGTAGAGGGTATCACCCGCTGCGACAATAATGTATTGACGGTCATCCAAACTGTAGGTCTGCGCGCCGTTCGACACGCCATGAAGTCGCGTATGCCACAGAGTCGCACCCGTCTTCGCATCGAAGGCGATGAGGTTCTCCCCGGTGTCGGAGGCGAACAGCAGCCCGCCCGCCGTGCTCAGCAATCCGGTTCCCAGTGCACCGGTGATGCCTTGTCCCGGACCGAACGCATGCTCCCATACGAGCTTGCCGGTGTGGTAGTCGATGGCCTGAAGGTTGCTGCCGAAGGACACCTGGCCGCCGCGAGCGACGCCGCCCAGCCCCATGGCCCCCTTGGGATCCGCTTCCGTGTAGTACATGACTCCATAGCTCTCGAGATCGCGCAGATAAAACAACCCGGTCTGCGGGCTGAAAGTGGCGGGCGGCCAGTTCGCCCAGCCATCCGGCGAGATCAATGTCCCACCCTTCGAGGCATCCTTTGCCGGATCGCGCACGGGCTGGCCCCGCGCGTTGAGCTCCTTGACCCACTTACCCCACTTGGCAAAGCGTGTGGTGAGCAGATGTTCCCCCGTTACGCGATCGAGTACGAAAAAATGGCCGTTGCGGGTCGCTTGCAACACCAACTTGCGCGGCTTGCCGCCGAAATCGCCATCCACGAGGATCGGTGTCTGGGCTGAATCCCAATCATGGGTATCGTGCGGCGAGGTCTGGTAACTCCAGACCAACTTCCCGGTGCCCACGTCCACCGCTATCAGGCTGCAGGTGTACAGATTATCGCCATCACGACCCTGCGGGACGTAGGCCGGGCTCGGATTTCCCGTGCCCACGATGTACAGATGGGTCTGTGGATCGTAGGCGCCGCTCGTCCAGACGTTGCCGCCACCATGACGAGCCGCGTCGAGGCTCGGCCATGTGTCGAGTCCCGGATCCCCTTCCTTCATCGGAACGGTGTGCAGTGTCCACTGCAGCTCCCCGGTCCGCGGATCGAAGGAGCGTAAGGCACCCGCCGCGTCAGAGTCGTTGCCGGCGCCCACCAGGACATGATTGCCGATGATGATCGGTGCGGCTTCGGAGAAGTATTGCTCGGCGAACGGCGCGGTCTCCTTGTGCCAGCGCTCCTTGCCGGTGCGGGCCTCGAGCGACACGAGGTAGTCATCGGCCGTCTCCATGAACAGCCAGTCCCCATACATTCCCAGACCTTTATTGGATGTATGAGTGCCGCCCTTGGTCTTCCAGTAATAATGCCAGATCACCGTCCCGGTATGCGCATCGACGGCCCAGGCATTGTCAGGCGCCGACACATACAGCACGCCGTTGACCTGAAGAACCGACCCGCGGACACTGATCGGGCCGGCTGAAGAAAACACGCCACCGGTGACAACCGCCTGCTCCACTTCGCCGCCCACGATCGTCGGCGGGCCGAGCGGTGTCAGAAGACCATCGCCGCCCGAGCTTGCCCCACCCGCCAGCCTCGACGTCCAGGCCAAAGTGAGATGTTTCACGTTGGATCGGTCGATCTGCGACAAAGGGCTGAAGCGCTGCCCGCTCAAATCGCCGGAGTACGTGGGCCAGGAACCGGGACTGGGTTGCTGCGAGCGCCCCACACCCGGCAGGACTGCCAGCAGCGACAGGCCGGCGGCGGCCAGATGGATTCGTATCTTCATTGCTGGCTTTTCAGGAACGCGGTCACGTTGTGGAGGTCCGCGTCATCCCACTGCCGGACCCGATCCAGGTGCGCCTGCAGGGGGTTGCGGATTTCAACTTTCGGCGCGGGCCCGTCCCGGAGAAACGTGTGGCGGTTGCCGGCCGGATCGGTGAGCGTTACGTGAAAATCATCAACATCGACGAGCGTACCGGTGACGACCGGTCCGGAAGCCGGCGTGACGCTCACCGTCTGCGCAGGTGCGCTCGGCAGAGGAAAACCCAACATCGTGGTAGCGCCGCCGGAGACGATATTGTCCTGCAGTGTCTTGGCGTCCAAACGCGAGCCGATGTGAGCGAGATCGCCCTTCAGGGAATGACAGCCCGAGCAGCCGCCGGCTCCATTGAAGAATGCCTTGCCGCGAGCCGGCTTGCCTACCAGGATACTGTTGGGATCGAACGCGTCCGCTGCGCCGCGGCCGACCGGAATGCTGTGCAGGAAAGCGGCGATGTCGGCGGCGGTATCCGCCGGCAGGCTGAACTTCGGCATGCCCTTCTCGGGCCGGCCGACCTGAATGAACGCTCCGATGACCTCGCCCTGCTGATCATTCAACAACAGCGGTGAGCGCAGCAGGTTGGGACCACTCTCACCGCCCCGGGCTGCGGAGCCGTGACAGAACGCACAGTTCACGCTGAAAGCCTGCTTGCCGCGCGCTATGGCTGCCGGGTCCGGCGACGGCCGCGGGTAGTCGCCCGCGGCCGCAGCGGGTTTGTCATTCTCCCCGGCACCGGCCGGCGCGCTGAGCGCACTCATCAGGCCGAGCCCGATTACAGCCACGGCGGCGGATCTCATCATGAGCGGCGGCTCAGAGCAGCTTCGAGACGTAGTCCGCCGAGCGCTTCAGGGCCACTTGCGGGTCGGCGACAATGTCCTGCTCGACGATGTACTCCTCGATGCCGACCTTCTTGCCCTGCGCCACGATGCCCCCGAGATCGAGCACCCCGTCGCCCGCGGAAGTCATCAGCGGAAACAGCTCCATCCACTGACCGGGGTCACCGCCATCGCCCTTGAACGTCTGCCGCTGCTTCATGTCCTTAAGATGCAGCTGCTTGTACCGGGATGGATAATCCTTCATGAGCTGGACGGGATCGACACCGGCAGCCGTCGTCCAGAACACATCCATCTCCAGGTACACGAGCCGCGGATCGGTGCTGTCGAACAACACGCGCTCGGGAATCTTGCCCTGCATCTCGCGCCAGCCGTAGCCATGGTTGTGGTAGCCGAATTTCAGACCATGCTGTTGGGCGGAACGCCCGATGGTATTGAATACATCCGCCATGCGCTTGTAGCCATCGAGAGTCTTGCGCCGGTCGGCCGGAATGGCCGGCAGGATGACGTATTCGGTTCCCAGCACATGCGCGGTATCGGCCAACTGGCCCATCTTCTCCTGCAGGGTCTCGAGATCGGTGTGCAGCGAGGGCGCCGTCAGGCGGTGCTCACTCAGAATCGCCTTCACCTGTTGGGGCGTGTGGCCATACAGGCCGCTGCCACTGAAGCCCAACTTCGGCTCGAGCGCCTTCCATTCGGCGATGGTGGCCGCGGGACTGAAATCGAACGGTCCGTAGAACTGCACCTGGGTGTATCCCATGGATGCCAACAGCGCGAGCGTCCCGCGCAGGTCCTTCTCGGCCAACTTTGGAATCGAGAACATCTCGATGCCGAGCGGCTTTGCGGCGGCCGCCGCGAACACGGGATGTACGGCGCCGGCGGCGACCGCCAGCGATGCCACGGACAGGAATTCTCGGCGCTGCATGGATGCCCCCTTGGGATCGCTCGGAATGCGCCGACAGTGTAAAGGTTTACATCCGTTATGCAAGCACGCGGCGCGGCAGGCGGCCCCCCGCGTGTACACGGTTGATGTAATGGATTACAGTGACGGACCGCAGCAGTGGCCGAGGATGCTCGTGACCCCCGAAAAGTTCCAACCCAAGCCCATGCGACTGAGCCTGCTGACCGCGGCCCTGCAGGAGCTGACCCCGCGCGACGAGCGCGATGCCGATCCGGACCTGGCGATCGAGGACTGGCTCGATTTTGCCCGCCGCCTGCGTTGTCCCAACATCCAGCTGTCGGCGGCGCTGCATCCGAGCGTCACCGACGTGCCGCCCGAAGCCCTGCTCGATCCGGTTGCCAACACCCTGGACCTGCGGGAGCCGTTTACGCAGGCGCGCGCCGCAAGAGTGCTCGCCGCGATGAAACAGACCGGGGTCGGACTCACGGATCTCGGTTATTTTGACAATATGCTGGCCGCCGATGCCGGTGCCCGGGCGCGCAAGCGGGAGTTCATGCTGCGGGTGTTCGATGCCGCGGTGTTGCTGGGGACCCCGGCCGTCTGCGGCTTTGTCGGCCGCAATCCCAACCTCGAGATGGACGCGAATCTCGAGATGTTCGAATCCGAGTTCGTGCCGTTGTTGGCCGAGGCGAAGGCGCGCGGCCTGGTATTCCGGGTGGAGCACTGCCCGATGCCCGGCTGGACCCCGCTCGACCGCTGGCACAACAACCTGGCGTATGCGCCCGGACCGTGGATCGCGTTACATCGGATCTGCGAACGACACGGCGTCGGCGATCAGTTCCGGATTCACTATGATCCCTCGCATGCGATTCTGATGGGACAGGACACGCGGTCGATCTTTCAGTACCTGAAGGATGAGGGGTACGGGTTTCTGATCGGCGGATTTCATGTCAAGGGACAAGTCATCGATGCGCGGGGGATCGCTGCCTGGGGTTATGGCGGCCAGACGATGCAGCGGGGCGACTGGATCGCGGGCAGGCCATCGCCCCGCCCGGCCGATCAGGTCAAGGCCTGGAAGAAGCAGACCGTATTCGCCGAGCACGAGCTGCCCGGAACCGCGCGCCACGATCCGTTGGGTTACCTTCAGAACCGGACCGTCGACTGGCTCGATCATCAGCTCGCCGCCCGCGAGCTGTTGGATATCGATCCCGCGCAGACCGTGCTCGTGCTGGAGCACGAGTATCCGCCGGCGCGCGTGCAGGACCCGGGGCGCCTGGCGCCGATCCTGGAGGGCTCGCTGGAGTTTGTGCGCGCGATCGATGCGGCAGCCGCTGCCATGCATTCGCTTCAACACGATGTGTTGAAATCGCAGGGTATCGCGGTCCAGGGTTTCGGACGCCAGCCCTACCGGAGCTGACGCTCGGCGATCAGCGCGGCGGCCGCGGTGGCGCTCCGGTGCTGGAGCGGATTTCCAACTTGTGCGGCAGTGTAATCGACACGGGCGTGGTCACCGTGCCATGCAACACGCCGAGCAACAAGCGAACGGTCTCGCGGCCGATATCGACCATGGGCTGACTGATGGTTGTCAAAGCCGGCCGCATGTACCGCGCAAAGCGAATATCGTCGAACCCAATGACGGACAGCGACTCCGGAACCGCGCGCCCCACGCGGTTGGCATAATCCAACACCCCGATGGCCATTTCATCGTTGAAGCAGAACACGGCCGTCGGGGATGTCGGTTGCGCGAACAGGCGTGCAGCCCCGGCGATACCGGATTCGATGGAGAAGTCCCCATTGACCACGAACACCTGTTTGGCCGCTCCGTTCTCCTTCGCGCATGCCTGCACGCCCCGCAACCGATCGCGACTCAACGGGCTCGCCAGGGGGCCGGTGAGGACACCGATGTGGCGATGGCCGAGCCCGTACAGGTGACTCATGGCCTCGTACGCCGCGGCCTCGTTGTCAACGTGCGCGCTCGGCACACCGAGACTGGGACTGTACTCGCAGCCGTTGACGATGGGGGCCAACTGACCCTTCTTCATCATGCCCGCTACGGACTTGCTCATGCTGTGGCCGAGGAAAATCAGACCATCGACCTCGCGCCGCAGGAGCATTTCGCCATAACGTTCCTCGCGCTGGGCGTCATGATGTGTGTCGCCCAGCATCACGGAATACCCCTCGCGCAGGGCCGCCTCTTCAATGCCCTGGATGATCAGCGAGAAGAACGGATTGGCAATATCCGGCACCGTCACCATGAGCTTGCGGGTGGTGAGTGTCCGCAGGCTCTTGGCCGCCGCATTGGGCGAGTAACCGAGCTGATCGACCGCCTTCAGCACCCGCCGGCGGGTGGCTTCCGAGACCTTCTCGGGATTGCTGAGAACTCTCGAAACCGTTGCAGTCGAGACCTCAGCACGTGCGGCGACATCATGGATGGTAGGCATCAGGGGATCCGCGTCCAGCGACGCGCCAGTATAAGCCTTTGTACGCGCTGGCCGCGCGACGCCCGATCAGTAATCGCGCCGGGGCCCTGCAGCTGAGGCCCGGCGCACGCGCGGCTGAACGTTGTTGTCGAGCCCGGCGCCCGGGAGGGCCTTCAGGCGAGCAGTCGGGCCGGCACGGCGTGGCCGGGTTGTCGGGGCAAACTGACCAGCCGGGCCGCTGAATGGTCCAGATAGCTCTTCAACACAGGCGTCAGAGACAGCGGCGCAGGCAGCAAGCGCCGTCCCAATCGGGTGATCAGCTGCGCGGAGGTGTCCGGCAGAGCGTGGCCGTCGATCGGCACGACCCGCAGCTCCCCACGGGCGAGCTCATCAGCGACACCGAGTGGCGGTAACAGCGTGCACAGATCTCCCGCGAGCAGCAAGGACTTCAGCAGCGCAATCGAGTTGCATGTCACGCCCGGCTGCAGCGTAATACCCTGCGCAAGTTCCATCTGCTCGAGTATCTGGCGCGTGCGTGACGAGTCCTCCGGCAGGCACAGGGCATGTTGGCTCAACTCGCCCAGTGTGACGGCGGACTGTCTGGCAAGCGGGTGCGAAGGCACCACGATGGCGCATAACGGCAGGCTGACCGCCGCCGCCACGCGCACCCGCGGATCGGCGCAGGCATCGAAGACGAGCCCGAGGTCGGCCTCGTCCTCGACCACCAGCCTGGCAACCTCGCTGGAGGCCGCGAGCACACGAACGTCTACCTGCAACCCCGAATGCCGGCCGGCGAACCTCGCCAACTCAGCCGAAAAGGCGTTGCTGAGGAAGCCCTCCCCGACGGCCAGGCTGACACGCCCGCGCCGCAGTCTTTTGAGATCGGCCAGCCGGGCCAGGAACAGCTCCCGCTGCAAGCGCTGCTCCTTGTAGTAATCCACGAGCAACTGTCCCGCCTCGGTCAGGCGGATCGTGCGCGCGCCGTGCTCGAAGACCGCGGCGCCGATCTCCTCCTCGAGTTGGGTGATCTGCCGGCTGACGGAGGACGGCGACACAGTGAGCCATTGCGCCGCCGCGCGCATGGTCCCGAGACGCGCAGCTTCGTACAGATATTCAATGTTGATATCGTACACGACGACCTCCGCCGGATGGCGCGCCAATTGCTGTGCAAACGATTACATCGTAACATCGGCCGCGCATCTTGCAAGCTACCGCCGGAAGGGATCATGGATCGCAGAGAGCTCATCAAACGCACCCTGCTGCTGGCCGGCGCGCCGGCGCTCGGCGCCGCCACGCCCGCGGGGCACCGGCCCCTCGGCCTGCAGTTATATACGGTCATGCCGCTCCTGCAAAAGGACTTCGCGGGCACGCTGCAGGCAGTCGCCGACATCGGCTACCAGGAGGTCGAGACCATCGGCACGTTCGGGCGCGAGCCGGCGCAGCTGCGCGCACTGTTCGACAAATACAACCTGCGCTCGCCGTCGCAACATATGGTGCCGGGCAACCTGTACGAAGTCTTCAACCGGCTCACGCGCAAGGAGCTGTCCTTCGAGCAGGCGAGCCGGATGTGGCAGCAGATCATGTCAGTGGAGCGCATCGCGCCGATCATGGAGGAATGTATCCGCGCGGCCGGGGCTCTGGGGCAGCAATACATTGTCTGGCAGATTTTGTGGCCGCAGCAGATGCAGACCCGCGAGTTGCTGGAAAAGTTCTGCCACGGCCTCAATGAGGCCGGCCGGCTCGCCGCCCGCGCGGGCCATACCCTGAATTTCCACAACCATGCCGAGGAGCTGAAACCCCACGATGGAGTCATACCGTACGACTTCATCCTGGCCAACACGGACCCGCAACTGGTCAAAATGGAGTTGGATTGCTTCTGGACGGTCGCCGCAGGGGCCGATCCAGCCACCTACTTCAGGAAAAACCCAGGCCGCTTCCGGCAGTGCCATCTGAAGGACGGTACCGCCAAGGGCGAGGTCACCGTGGTAGGACAGGGAATGATGCAGTTCGGGCCGCTTCTGGCGGCCGCACGCGCAGCCGGGGTCGAACACTACTACGTCGAGCAGGACGGCGCCGCGCAGCCCATGCAGGCCAGTACCCAGGCATACGGATATTTGCGCCGCTATTTCTGAAAAACCGCCGGGTCGTGCCGAGAATCTCGACACGACCCGGCCAACGCGCCACCGGGGGGGCCGGCGGCGGCATCGACTGTTACCAGTGAAGAGTGACCTGCATGCCGTAGGTGCGCGGCGCGGCGAACTGGTAGTTATAGGTCGACCACAAGCCGTTCTCCTGCGCGTTGATGATCACGGCCTTGTTCTCGAGGTTGCGGCCGTAAGCTTCCACGCTCCACTTATCCTGCGGCGAGTTGTACGTGAGCATGGCATCCGTGCGTGTATAGCCGCCCTGGCGGTCGTCCGGATAGTTGTACACCGTCAGGTACGATGCAGTTTCCAGATGGGTCTGCACCCGGGGCGTCAGGCCACCGCCATTGGGCAGCGCGAAGCGGTGTTGGTAGCCCAGGTTCAAGGACAGTCTCGGCGCCTGCGGCGGACGATTTCCAGCGAGCTGCACGTTGGTGCCGCCGGCTGCCAGCAGGAAGTCGGTGAACTTCGCATGCAGGTATCCGATGTAGCCGTCCACGCGGTCCTGGTCCGTCAGCAGTGCCGTACCTTCCAGCTCCAGGCCGTACAGCTGCGACTTGCCCGCATTGCGGATGTAGGTACGTCCGTCGATGAACTGGCTGATCTGCTGGTTGGTGTAGTCGTAATAGAAGCCCGAGACGTTCAATTGCACCGTGTTGCCGAACAGGCGATTCTTCGAGCCGATTTCATAAGCATTGATCGATTCCGGCGCATAAGATGCCGCATCCGTGAAGCCGCCGGCCTTATAACCCGTATCGAACTTGCCGTAGAGGAGGTTCGTCGGGGTCGCCTGCCAGTCGAGGCCGACATGGTAGGTGGTCTTCGAGGAGTCCGAGGAGGCATCCTGCTGCTGGACACCCGAGCCGTAGTTGAGATTACCGACCCGGCGCTTGTAGTCCTTGGTGTAACGCACGCCCGCTTCGACCTTCAGCTCATCCGTCAAGGCGAACGCACCCTGCCCGAACCCCGCCTTGGAAGTCGCGTCGATGTTGGGGTACGTGAAGATAAACAGGTTGGCTGGATTGGTCGCGGTGCCCGCGTTGTAGTCCTGGAAGAACGACAGCAGGTTGTTGGTCTCCTGGAAGTAGAACGCGCCCAACTGCCAGGTCAGGCGCTGATCCTGCTTGGAAGACAAGCGGACTTCGTGGTTCCAGGTGCGGGGCTGTTCGTTGGTCTGGAAATAGTAGGCCTCACTCTCGATGCCATCGAGGTCGTACAGATTGTGAAAATCCAGCCGGCGAAAACCGCCCAGGTAAGTCAGATCGGCGAATGCGAGATCGTAATCCAGCTTCCAACGAAAGGCCTTGATCGTCGCATCGTAATAGCCGGAGGGCAGGTTGAGCGGCCAGCCTTGCGCCTTGTCGGGCAGTGGCTGGCGATTGTGGTCAAGGTTGCCGTTGGCATCCGTGACGAAAGGAGTGCCGTACACGGCCGGGCCGTTGCCACCGAGCTTGGTCATCTCCGCGGTCAACAATACGGTCAGCTCGTCGGTAGGTTCGGCCATCAGATGAATACGAGCCGCCTTGGCGTCCTCGTCATCGCCATCGCGCGCCGGCGCATTGTCACGATATCCGTCATGCGAGCGCGTGAAGAAGGACACTCGCATCTGCACCCGATCCGACAGCGGCAGATTCAGAGCGCCCTCGGAGTAAAGCGTGTCGTAGTTGCCGAAGCCCGCGGTCGCGTATCCCTCGAATTCCTTGGTGGGCTTCGCCGTTACGACGTTGATGGCACCGCCGGTTGCGTTGCGCCCGTAAAGGGTACCCTGCGGTCCGCGCAGCACTTCGACTCGTGCAAGATCAAACAGCGAGTCCCCGAATCCAATGGCACGCTGGAAGTAGAACCCGTCTATGTTGACCGAGACCGCGGGGTCACCGGTTTCGGTGGTGTCACGGCTGGAAATGCCGCGTACCGTCATCACAGTGGAGGCGCCCGCGCGCGCGAAACTGACACTCGGTGCTATGGAGCTCAAGTCCTCGAGGTTGCCGACCGCGTTGCTGCGCAACGTGTCCGTGGATAACACGGTCATGGAAATTGGCGTCTTTTCCTCTGAAGAAGTGCGCTTTTCCGCGGTGACGACGACTTCCGAGAGCACGCCGACATCCGCGGCTTCGCCGGCGTCCGACTGTGCGAAGGCACGGCCGAAACCGAGCGCGCAAGTCACAGCGAATGCAATGCTGCTGGCGTTTCTACGAATGTTGCGTCGATCTGACAACATAATGGATTCCCCCGGTGTGATGTAATCGATTGCAGTGCTCGTAGAAATACCATCGTTCGTCGTTGCATGTACAGCGAATTTCGTTGCGCGGGATGCAACAGCGGTCGAGCCGGCGGCTGATGCTGAAGATCGATGCCGGCGAATCAACGCGGCGCGCGAGCACTATTCAACGAGTTAGCGCCAGAGCTGACACCACTCGAATGGATGACAGCGCTGACAACGCGCATCGCCACGCGGGCGAGCACGCGCGCGGCGCCGCTGGTGCTCCACAGCAGGACCAGGAAAATCCGCGGGCGACCGCGCCGCGGCTTTATTCAGCGCAGCGTCGATACAACGCCGAGAATTGCCTGAGGCAAGGATGCGCCCAACCGCAATGCCCGCTCTGGAGTCCATCCGCGGTCCGGATCCTGCCACCACGAGGTGTCCTTGAAAGGTTGCTCGAGGAGCATGGACAGGCATCCGAAGCGCTCCGCTATCCAGTTCCAGGCCATGCGCAGATCGGCCTGCGCGGGAGCGCCGCCGGGATAGGGATGGCCCAACTCGTACTCCGGAGTCGCAGCCGCCCAAGCCAGCTCGAAGCCCCGGAACAACCCGGTCAGTCGTGCGCTGCGGGAGGGAATCTCCAGCGGGCCACCCAGAAACACACAGCGCAACTCCTCATCGCCGTGGACGTCCAGACAGAAATCGACACCCGTCTCCTCCATGCGCGCGCGGACCTGTGCGACTTCCGGGCTGCGCTCCATGCTCGGGGACTGCCATTCGCGATTCAGATTCACCCCGGCGCCGTTGCAACGCGTGAGCCCGAGCGCCGCGCCATCCGGATTCATGTTGGGAACGATGTAGAAAACCGCCCGCCTGCGCAGCTCGCGAGCGACGGCATCCAACGGATCGACCAGCCGGTCGAGCAGGCCCTCCACGAAATACCCGCCCATCATCTCCGAAGGGTGCTGCCGGGCGATCACCCAACAGGACTTCTTGTCGGCAGCGGGCTCACCCACCCGCAACAGTGTCAGCTCCGCGCCGCGCACCGTTTTGCCGACCGTCTCGACTCTCACACCGGGCAGCGTGGCGCACCGCGCGAGCAGGTCCAATTCTCTCTCGAGCGGATACGGGGCCCACTTGGCGTAGTAGCACACATCGTGCTCAGGAACATGATCAAACACATAGCTGGCTCCCTCCAGGCGCCCCGGGATGCGGAACCAGTGCCGGCGGTCATACGAGACATGCGGGCCTGTGTTCGTCCACTCGTCCTCGTATTGCTCGCGTCCAGCAAGCCGCTGCGCGGCATCGCTTCCCGCATTCACCAGCCGAAAGGTGCAAGGCACCCCGCGTGCCCCCGTAGCGCGAAAGCAGTAATAGCCGACAGCGAGCGGATCGGGACCTGCGTCGCGCCTGATCCGCAAGCGCACGTGAGCCGGATCGGAGGCGTCGATGACTTCGATGCTGCCGTTGGGGATGACACCCGTCACTGAGAATTGCATGGGCGATGAATCACTTGTTGAGATCGTACTTCATGATCCGGCCGTGACGGCCGTCGCGATCGCGCTCCAGAGTGTAGACGTCCCCGGTGGGACCCGCACGCCGGCGGGTAACCGCCTCGATGGCAGCCGCGTCCTCGTCATCGAAATCAACACTGCCGATGCGGCAATTATCGGCGAGATGACTGATGTCAGTGGCTCCAACGATGACCGCGGCAACACCCGGGCGAGCGAGCATGGCGCGCGAGGCTACCGTGGCGATATCGCAGCCGCGCCGGTCCGCGATCCCGCGCAGCACCCGCAGCAACTCCTGAAACAGATCCCAACCGCCGAAATCATCGATGATCAGCTTGTACTTCGCGAGCGAGCGGTTGACCGGAGAGTCCGCGGGCTCAGGCCGGCCGAGCCACCGATCGGACAGGAAACCGCCCGCGACGGTGCCATAGCAGAGCAGCGCAATCCCGTGCCGCCCGCAGAAATCGACCATGCCGTGGGCGGGGCGGTCATCCAGCAGCGAGTACTGCAGTTGATGGGACAGGATCGGCACCCCCGCGCGCACCAGCTCCCCGAGATGCGGGACATCGAAATTGGTGACGCCGATGTGGCGGAGCAACCCGGCCTCCCGCAAGCGCTTCAGCTCGACCGCCGCCTGTACATAGCCGTCCTGTTCGTAATCCCACCAGTGGAACTGCACCAGATCGAGGGCCTCCATCCGCAGCCGCTGCAGGGACCGCCGGATCGTGCGTTCAATGTGATCGGAGCTCAAACTTCCGAGCGCCTGCAGATCGGGGACAAACTTCGTGTGAACGCGGACCTGGCCGGCCAACTGGGGATGGCGCGTCCGGAACTCTCCAATCAACGACTCGACGCCGGTATAGATGTCCGCGCAGTCGAAAGTGGTGATCCCGGCAGAGACAAATGCCGCCATGTCCCGCAGCGCTCGCGTGGTATCGACCGGCCCGTGCCCCCCGGCGAGCTGCCAGCCGCCCTTGATGATCCGGGAAATCGAGTAGCCTGCCGTCAAATTGACACGAGGAACCGACCTGCCACCGCGGGCCGCCGCGGTGGCCGCTTGATCGATTCGCCCGTTCGAGATGATTACACGATAGATGTCGCGAGCCGCCTCGGCGGATACGTAGCCTTCGAGCACGTCCTCCAATACCAGGGCCGGATCGCGCTCCAGCGGCGAACCGTGCCCTCCTCCACCGGCTGTCGTGTAGACAGCCTGATCGCCCGCCGTCACCGGCACGCGACTGGTTCCAACACGCCGCTCGCGTGGCGTGCCGGGAAACAGACACATCGAGATGGCCTCGGGCTCGAGCCCGCCCGCGAGAGCCCATGGGCGGGTTTTCGTCTTTTTCACGACCGTCAGGAACTCGCCGGCGGAGTGAAATCGGATGCGGCGGATTTCACCCAGCCCCCCCCGGAAACGACCCGCGCCGCCACTGTCGCAGCGCAGCTCCAACTGCTCCATGAGCATGCCGGTGCGCATTTCCATGACCTCGATGGGCGTGTTTCGCACCAGGCTTCCCGAAATGTGATTGGTGGCGTTCATCCCGTCATGAGAAGCCGTCGCGCCCCAGCCGACGGCATCGTTGTTACTGACGGCATACAGGCCGCCGGACCGGTTGGTGCCCACCATCATGAAGCCCGGGACGTCGCCGCCGGAAGAGGCAGCCAGCTGCGACTCCATGCCTTGCGCGAGCGCTTTATAAATCAACTCAACAGCCAGGTGAGCGGTCCACAGAGTGAAAGTCGCCGCGGGCGGCACTGCATGGAACAGCGTGCCCGGCTCCGCTGCGACGCGCAGCGGCCGGAAGTGTCCGGCGTTGCTCGGCTCGCCGGGGGTGGTGAGCGATTTCAACACCAGCTTGCAGACCGTTTCGGTCAGACCGAACGGCATGTTGATCGGACCGCGAACCGCGGGCGAGGAGCCGGCGAAATCACAGTGCATGCCCTCGCCATCCAGGCTGACCGTGACCTTGATCGGCACCGGCTCATCCGTGATGCCATCGTCATCGACCAGATCCTCCGCCGACCAGGTCCCCCGCGGAAGCGCGGCCAGCGCCCGGCGCGCCAGCGCTTCGCCGTGGCGTTTGATTTGCTGCGTGGCGGCGTCCACCCGCTGTGCCCCGAACTTCTTGCGGATGTCGATGAGCCGCTGCTCGCCGGTGCGCGTGGCCGCCACCTGGGCCTCGAGATCACCGATGACGAGCTCGGGCATGCGCGAGTTGTAGCGGATGAGCTCGAGGATCTCGCGATCCGGCTTGCCGCGCTTGTAGACCTTGAGCCCCGGAAGAATCAGGCCCTCCTGCTGTACGTCGACCGAATCGAGAACGTAGCCGGGATCCTTCGCGCCCAGATCCATCCAGTGCGCCCGGATGCATGTGAATGCGAACGGCTGCGGCTCCTCCGGCGCGAACACAGGCGCGAACAACGTCACATCCAGCGCATGAGCCGAGTTCCAGTAGGGGTAGTTCATCAGCACGATATCCCCACGCTCGAGATTCTCGCGGCCGATATAGTCGACGCCCTTGCGGATCGCATAGTCATTGGCACCCAGGAACAACGCAAGCCCGGGCGCATCGGCGATCAGCTCGAGATCCGCGTCATAGAGCGAGATGCCGAAATCCAACACCTCGTAAATGACCGGGTTGAACGCGGTCCGCACCAGCGTGCGACGCATCTCCTGCGCCGCTGACAGCAGGTAGCTGCGAATAACCTGGGTTGTCGCTGCATCCAACATCAGGCCGCCCTCACGCGAATGACCAAGTTGCCGTATTCGTCGACCACGATCGTCTGATCCGAGTGGACGACCGTTGTGCAGGTGCCCTCGTCGATGATCGCGGGCCCCTCGATGCGGTCGCCCGCGCACAGCGCGGACCGCTCATGGACCGCGAACAAACAATAGGCGCGCCGCGCGAAGCAGTAGGCTTCCCGTTCGCGCGCCGCAACGGGTGAGGTCGCGACCGCGCGCGCCGCCAATCGCCGCAACGGCGGCTTTTCGAGGCGGCCGGTGGCACGCACTCTCAGGGTCGATACCTGAACCGGAACGTTCAAAGCATGGCCATAACGGTCCGCATGCAGCTCGTTGAAACGCTGCACGGCGCTCTTCGCGGTCATCCGCTCGTCCAGTGCCACCGCGATCGCATGCTCCTGGCCGACATAGCGGCATTCGATCAGGCGATCGGTCACCCGCTCCGCCGGGGCAACCCCTTGTTCCGCCAATTGTGCGAGCGCCTTGTGCTCCAGCTCCACAAACCCCGTCTCCACCTGCGGCCAGATGCTCTCATCCAGCACCCGAATGTCGGTCTGTGCCACCTCGAACACCAGATCCGACATCAACATGCCCCAAGCCGAGAATGCAGCGGGCACATTCGGCACGATGACCTCCACCGCCCCCACCTCGCGCGCGATCATCGGCGCGATCATGGGTCCCGCGCCTCCAAAAGCCAGCAGTGAAAACTCGCGCGGATCCTTGCCTCGCTCAACCGTGATCTCGCGGATAGCCCCCACGGTTTTGGCGACGAGCACATCGAAGATACCGGCGGCCGCCGTGCCGCTGTCCGCGTTGAGGGGCGCGGCGATCCGTTTCTCGATGCCGGTGCGACTGGCCTGCATGTCCAGGGGCATGGCGCCCGACAAGAACCTGCCGGCATCGATATAACCCAACACCAGGGCGGCATCGGTCGTCGTCGGCTCGGTGCCCCCCTTGCCGTACGCGAGCGGTCCCGGATCGGCGCCGGCACTCTGTGGCCCCACCTGCAACAGCCCTTCCTGGACCCAGGCAATTGACCCGCCTCCCGCGCCGATGCAGCGAATATCGAAGATGGGCATCAGAACCGGAAAGTGCTCGAGCTTCGCCTCATACATCACCAGCGGCTCGGCATTCTCGATGACCGCGGCATCCAGGCTCGTGCCACCATAGTCGAGCGAGAGCAGGCGCGGCCTGTGCAGATCCCGACCGAGGCGGCTCGCCCCGATGATGCCGCCGGCGGGTCCCGACATTACGGTGTACAGAGGGACCCGGGCCGCGACTTCAGCCAACATCGCGCCGCCTCCCGAGCGCATGACCAGGAAACGCCCGCCGAATCCGGCTTCAGCGAGCGCTGCGCGCAGCTCGCCCAGATATTTGCCGAAGATGGGCCGGATGCAGGCATCGAGCACCGCGGTCGCCGTGCGCTCAACTTCGCGATACTCGCGGGTGATCGAGCTCGAGACGGAGACGGCGATCCGTGGGAAGGCCTCGCTGACGATTTGCGCGGCACGCTCTTCGTGCTGCGGATTGCAGTAGGAATGCAGGAAGGCGATAGCGATCGCCTGCACGCCATCGGCGACGAGCGCCGCAGCCGCATCACGAACCCCTTGCTCATCGAGCGGCTCCACGATTCGTCCCTGGGCATCGATACGTCCCCGGACACCCATCCGATGGCGCCGCCGCACGAGCGGCGCGGGCCGCTGATACGCGAAGTCGTACATGTGCTCGCGTGGTACGTCGGCCCGACCGATTTCAAACAGATCGCGGAATCCGGCGTTTGTCAGGATGCCCGTGACCGCACCCTTGCGCTCGATGACGGCATTCAACCCCAGAGTCGTGCCGTGAACGATCAACTCGGTTTGCGACAGCGGCGTGCCGAGACGGCGAATGGCCTCCAGAACCCCCTCCTCGGGGCGACCTGGCGTGGTCGGCGCCTTGCTCAAACGGACACTGCCCGTGCCCTGATCAAACTCAACGGCATCGACGAACGTGCCCCCAATATCAACAGCGATTCTGAAGCGGTTCACAGTGTATTTAGATCGGTTGTGTACGGTCGGGCCCATTTCACGAGAGACCATTGACAAACAGAGGCGGCCAACAGGGCATCCAACGCGGGAATGGACGTCAGCCGGATCAGCTCCAATCCGTGGGAACCCCGCGGCAGCGCGGCCAGACCTACGAAGATGCCGGCTGCCCAGGCTGCAAACGAATGCCACCGCACTTTGCAGTCCGGAACCTGCGCGGTGAAGCGGCCCGGATCGCGCCAGAAGTCCGCGAGATAGACACCGGCAATGGGAGCAATGGCAATGCCTGCAAAGATGAGCAACTCGATGAAATGCTCGAAAATCCCCGCCGCCGCCAGGGCGGTACCCACGGCCCCCGCGAAGGCTGTCAGTTGCCAGCGCTCGCGCCGCGGAAACAACGTGGATAATGACAACGCCGACTCATAGAGATTTTTATCGTTACTGGTCCAGGTTGCCAGCACTATCACCAGCAGCGCGGGCGCTCCCACCCCGGAAGCCACCAGGATCGAAATGAGGTTGGCGTTACCGTAGATGACCGATAACAGGGCTGCCAAAAGCAACAACACCGGGAGAGCGCACCCCAGACTCACGAGCATCCCGATCACTACATCCCGGGGCGAGCGCAGAAAGCGGGTGATGTCGGGAGCTATGGTCACCGCGACCATGTGGCCGCCACTGATGATGGAGACGATCAGCCCGAAGGAATAGGCGCCCTGCGCGGCCGGCGCGCCCAGCAACGGCGCCATATTGTGAGTCGAGACAGCCAGATAGGTTGGGACTGTAATCACCGCCAGTAACAGCGGGACCGCCACGTAAGCCACCTTGCCCAAGGCTCGAAAACCGATGATGGCGGTGGAGCTCATTGCTGCGCCGCATGCGACCGTGAGCCCCAGCCGCGGCAAGGAAATGCCCATCCCGGACAACAGCAGCGTGCGAATGCTGTCCACCAGCATCTCTGTCTGAACACCGAACCAGCCCCACAGCGTCAGAATCAGGATACCTGCAACGGCCCTACCCCCGAGCTCCCCGAATGCACTGCGCATCAGCACTGCCGTTGGAACCCGGGCACGTACGCCCACGATTCCGGTCAATGTCGCGAACAGGCACGCAATCAATGCTCCCGCAACAACGGCCGGGATGAGGTCAGTAAAGCGCGAGTGTTGCCCGAGCTGTCCCCCGAGAGCGAATAAAGGGACGCAAATCGTGACGCCGACTTGAATTGCGGCCAGAAAGAACCAACTGCGCCGGTCATCCTGCCCGACCGGCCTGTGGGGATTGCGCTCGACGAGGCGGGCGAGCGCGTCGCCGATTCGGCCTCGGATGGTTTGCGACATGCCCTCAGTGATACCACTCCTTCGATGAGCCGGGAGAATTTCTCGTTGCGCTGGGCGCAACGGTCGGTTCGAGCCTCAGGCGTTCAAACGTGGGCCTGCGCGACCGCGGATGGGATTGCCGGGCTGTGACTAAAGGCACCCTTGCAGGGTGACCAAGGGCACTGGGGCCGCGACCCCAAGGCGCGGCACAGTTGGCCCCATGAAGAAGGCAATCACAGCGCGGCTCCCCAAAATCAGTGCAATCACGATCTTCAATATCGTGGTTCTGGTCATCCTCGCGGTGCTCATCAGCAACAAGGTCTCCAAGGAGCACGAGGCGCAGGTCGAGTCGGCCATCCGCAGCTCCCACCGGTTTATCAAGGCAGCCAGCGAGAAACGCGACAGGGTGCGGGATCAGAGGCTCGTCGTAGCGCTGAACAAGTTCGAGTAGCTACTGGGCCGGCCCCTCGATGTAGACATGCCCCGGATCGGCACGCCGGATCCGCGCACCGGCTCACCGACGGCGGTTTGGAAGCGTGAGGTCTGCTGCTGCTTGTATAGGTTCCAGCCCACAACCAAGGCAAGCACGGCGGCGGCGGCGATCACGCCTGCGAGCCAGCGCCGAGCTCCGGGTCGCTCCGGCGCGGCTGCGGCATTCATGGCCTGGCCGAAGCTCACTGCAAATAGCGGTTCGTCTCCCGGATCGCGCGCGAGATGTGCTTCTCGACCGTCTTGACCGAAATGCCCAGTCTGTCCGCCACTTCCTTGTAGGAGCACTCGTGGAAAATGCGCAGGGTGAAGGCGGCACAACATTGCGGCGGCAGGCGGTCTATGGCTTCCTGGACGAGGCGATTGCGTTCGTCGCGATCAATCCCGACTCCAACGACTCGCACTCGTCGCGGGCTCTGTATTCCTCCAGGTTGGCCTGCGCATCGCGCTCGACCGTCCTGCGATGGCGATACTCGTTGGCAGCGAGGTTACGCTCGGCATCGCCGTGGGACCGATCCGTTCGCGGGCTACCCTAAACTCACGGCGGGCCGGCGGCAACTCTGAGAGATCGAGTGGGGGTTTTAGTCTCCTCAGGTGTCGTACTGCAGCCAATGCGCCTCCGTGATATTTTCAGAGCATGGACGTCGTCACGGGCGGATGTGCTTGCGGAGGTGTGCGCTATGAGGTGCGTGGGCCGCTGCGCGCCATCATCGCGTGTCACTGCGAGCAATGCCGCCGCACCAGCGGCCACTTCGTCGCCGCGACCGCGTGCCGCCGCAGCGCGTTCAGCATGCCCAGGAGCGATACCCTCAAGTGGTTTGTGGCCGTGCCCGGATTCCGGCGCGGCTTCTGCGGTGAATGCGGATCTTCACTGTTCTTCGAGGAAGTGGGCGGTGAGCGGGTGTCCATCGCGGCAGGAACGTTGGATTCCTCGCGGGGACTGAGGATCGCGCACCATATTTTTGTAGCCGAAGCGGGACATTACTACGGCCTCGAGTCCGAGGTGCCGAAGTCGGCGGACGGTACCCACAACGTACCGTTACCTTAGCTCAGAAGCGCATTCCACCGGCCAATCGCCAGGCATTCTCGGCCGAGAAGTTCTGGTACGGATCGTACGCTACCCGGGCAAACCAACGCGGCCAGTCCCAGTTGGCACTGAAGCCCCACGCCTTGATGTAACCGGCATCGCTCAGGCCGCTCTTGCGCAGCACGTCGAACGTTCCATGCATATCGCCGACCGGTATTTTGAGGGTGGCGTGCCAATCGCGCTGTTGAGTGTGGAAACGATTGTCCGCTACGACGAACACGGCGTAGCTGGCGGAGTTGTCGGATTGGTGGCCGACTCCGAGCGTGACCGCATCGTTGGGGTCGAAGTTCAAGTTGAAGTACGGTCGCGAGTCGGTACGACCGATTCCTGCCATGGCATACCAGGGTCCGCCGACCTGGACGTTCAGGCTGCCGCCCACGAAACCGCGGGTGGCAAGTTGCACGGACGGTTGCAACTGGAGGTCATCGGTCAGGTTGATGGAGGTGTCGGCACCGATGCGCCCCTGAGCTCCGAACACTCGATCTGTGTAGACACCCAACCAGGCACTGGTGTCGTGAGCCCGCCAACGCAGGTTAGCGTCAGTTCCGGCGTAGCCGGTATAGATGTATTCGCCCAGCGTCGCTTTCCAACTCAGGTCCCGCGAGACCGGATCGGTGCCCGCAGCGCCCTGACAGAGGGTGTTCCAACACAGAGCCGAAGCGAACAGCGTCCGGGTAGCCGCGTGCATCAGGCATCGAGGTCCTGTGATTGCAGATCGATGGACTGGCCGTGAGGAGTGCGCTGAGCCGCGTGCTGCCAGGCTCGCTGGAAGCGAGCCAGCTCGGCGGCGGAGGTGGCGCCCTTCGCGGCGAGCAGAGTTTGCAGGGCAGCGAGCCAATGTTGGTAGTAGGGAGTCTCGGCCACCGCGTTCGCATCGGGTGGCGGCGCAGGAGTGCCCATTGCTCCCGGGACCCCGGCTATTTGAGCACCAAGCGCCTGCGCCCATTCCGACCAGGTGAACAACCCCTGTTGGTGGAGCAGCACGGTCATGGCGAAAGCCTGTGCTTCCCAGGGCTCGCGGAAAACAGGATCGTCGGGAATCATGTCAGGTAGGACTCCCAGGCATCGATCGATACTGTGGCGGTCTCATCGCCCTCGGAGCCCCACAATTCTCGTGCGGTGAAGACTACGTTGTAAAGCCATTGCGGTTGCTCGCCCAGGCCCCGCGCATGAGCGTCGGCGAAAACATGAGGTCCATATACAGCCGCAATTCGTCCCAACTTGCCGCGGGCGTACGCAGGCAGCCGGGTGTGATGATCCACAGGGGCCGAGCGCGTCCTGACCCGGTCGCCAACAGCGAACAGCGCGGGCGAGTTGGCCGGCCGCAGTGTAGGCGCCCCCTTTGCCAACACCGCGGGCACATCCGCAGCATGCAATACGCGCTTCACTGAGGCAGGGGCGTGGAGCATCCGGCCGGCGGCGAGCTCGTCCTCGCCGACGAGGTCATGTCGCCGCAGCAGCTCGATGAGACCGCGGATCCAAATTTGGTAGTAGGTCAGTGAGCGGTATTGCGGAAGAGTCTCCCGAACGCTGCGGCTTTCATCGATATTCCACATACCGGTGGCACCCATGGCCAGCGTTATCGCCAGGGCGCTGCGTTCCCAATCCGCATGGAACAACTCACCCTCGGGCTCCGGCTCGACGGGACCGTATCCTCCCTGACCGCCCACGTCGGCATGCGACTCATGAGTCATGGCGTCTTCGCGAGCCCCGTTCCAATCATGGAATCACGGGTGACCAGATCGGCCAGTTGGACCTCGCTCAGATGCTCGGTGCCCGGGGGACGCCGCGGCAACACGAGATAGCGCACTTCCGCGGTGGAATCCCACACCCGGATGGCCACCGACTCCGGCAAGTGCACGTCGAAGTCCGCGAGCACCCCGCGCGGGTCTTTCACAGCCCGCGCCCTGTAGGTCGGGCTTTTGTACCAGGTGGGCGGGAGCCCCAGTACCGGCCACGGATAGCAGCTGCACAAGGTACAAACCACCAGGTTGTGTATCGACGCGGTGTTCTCCAAGGCGACGATCATCTCGCCCTGTCGCCCGTGGTAACCGAGGGATGCAATGGCTGCGGTCGCATCGGACAACAGCCACTTCCGGTAGGCGTCGTCCGTCCAGGACTTGGCGACCACACGCGCCCCGTTGCGTGGCCCAATTTTGGTCTCGTACGTATCGATCAGAACATCCAGAGCCGCCGGATCGATGTACCCCTTCTGTTCGAGCACGGTCCGCAGGGCGCGGACCTGGATCTCCAGGTCACTGAGCTCGCTGTGGTCGTCCTCATGGTCAGGATCGTGCGCCATGCGACAATATTAGCTCGGACTTCCCGGAGACCCTGCATTGTTCCGCTACGCTTTCGCTATCTTCACCACGGCAACCTCGATCGTCGCGAGCGCATCCGACCTGTCGCTGGGCCCGGCCTCCATTCAGAAACTCGTGAGCGAGCAACTGTTCAGCCAGAAGGGTCGCTGGTACCTGCTCGACAATGGCCCCTGCTATGCCTACTTCGAGCGTCCCAGAACTCATCTCACGGACGGTCGACTGATTCTGAACGCGCATCTGTCCGCGCGTGTCGGCCTGCAGATCGGTCAGCGCTGCGCGGGAACCGATGTGGCATCCAATGTCACTATCTCGGCGCGGCCGGCGGGCAAAGGCTCCTCCCTGACACTGGAGGACATTCGCTTCGATCGCGTGGAGGACGGGGCCGCGCAGGACGCCTTGAGCGCCATTCAACAACTGGCGCCGCAGGCCATTCCAAAAGCCTTCAGCTTCGATCTGCTGGGGATGGTGAAGGACGAGTCTCTCAACGCGGCAGGAGTGCCCGTAACCGTGAGTCGGTTTCGAATACTCAACACGCAGACGCGGCGCGACGCGGTGAAAATCGACTACGACATGTCGCTCACGGCTCCCTGACGGGGCCGTGAGCGACAGGAGGATCAGAACAGCGTAAAGGCCCTGATCAGGGCGGGTACGTTCGGCGTGCCGAGTCCGGTCACGTTATCGTAGCCCACTGTCGTCAAGAGCGAGGAATCAGCCCCCTCGATCACCTTGGTCGGGTCTGCAGCGGAAGGGACCGAGTTCATGGTCACTACCCGAACCTTCGTCGAATCGCCGAGGTAGCCCCGCAAGACCGCGGTCGGTGTCTGTGGCGGAAGCACATCGATGATCGGGGCGTAAGTGGAGCCCGGGGCCCCGACGCCCAGGAGGTACAGTGCGGGATTGACGAATCCAACAGCCTGTTTATGCCGGTCAAACCGCGCCTGGTTCACCAGTGCCAGCACACCAGCGAACAGCGGGGAGGACAGGCTCGTGCCACCGACGCTCTCTTCGCAGTATTCAGTCGTCTTCGAGATCTTCACGCACCCTGCATCGAGGATCGGGTCACCGGTGATCGAATAAGTCTGGCCGGTGACGAATCCCGTGTACGGATCGCCGACCATCGCTATATCCGGGGTAACCCGGTGCGGCGCTTCCAGGGGAACCACAGCTCCGCTTTCCAGGGTCGTATAACCCGACAGGGAGTACGGCACGTCCGCCTGATAGTCAGGAGCCAACATCGCGAGGCTCGGGCCACCGCCGGAACCCGAGTAATAAGTGAATGGCAGGGCTGCGCCGCTCGTGGTGATCTTCTTGCCGTTCGCGGCAACCTTCGCGTTGCTCAGAAAAGCACGATAGTTGCCCCAACCCCACTCGTCCTTGGTGCCCGATTTGTCATAAAGCGCCAGACTCGTACCGCCGACCGCGGTCACCCAGGGGCTGGTGGCCTCCCAGCTGCCCGAGGCAATTCCGTTGATGGCCGCCAGGTCGCCGTCATCGCCGCTCGAGAACAGAATGCTGATGCCCTCGGCCGCGGCCTGCATGAAGTATTGATTCTCTGTCTGGAGGAAGTCGGCGGGCAGCGACTCGCCGTTGAACGAGTAGCTGTTGGTGACAATGTCCGCGCGGTGATGATCGATGAAATCATAGAGCGCGGTGTTGCCCGGATCGGTGCACTCGTTGCCCCCGTAGATGATCTTCGCGCCCGGTGCCACGGAGTGCACGGCTTCGACGTCGAGCGTCTCCTCGCCGTACCAGCCCTGCGGACCGCACGGATCATCCGCCGGAACATCGAACAGGCCCGCCGGTACATACTGCTTGAAGTTCTTGCCGGTGAGCTTGGGCAGCTTGTGGTTCGCGGAGTAACGGTTCACGTCGTCGACAATAGTCGGGGACGCATAGATATCGACGATGCCGACCGTGACGCCGGTGCCGTCCTGCTTGACCCGATCGGAGCCGTAGGCCTGCCGGATCTGCTGCGGCGTGTAGCCACAGACCAACCACGGCAGCGTCTGCGGATAGGGCCCCGGGGCCGTCGACAGGGTCGCCGTGTGATCGCCGAAATAGTTGCTGCAGACCGGACTGTTGATGCCCTCCTGCGGCCCCGGCGGCGCATCGGGAGTGACTTCATACCCGCTGTTGGGCTTCGAGGACTGGTGCAGGCCCAGGCGTATGGCAGCCGGCTGGCGCAGGGCCGCGGTATCGTCGAGACCGGCAATGTAGGTGACGATATTCGCGATCGATGCAGGCAGCCGCGGCGTTTCCACGTTCGCGCGCATCACCTTGCCCTTGTAGGCATACAGCTCCTGGCTCACGCCAAAGCGGTACTTGATCTGCGCCACCGAACCGCGCGCCTGGACAAACAAACCGCTGTCCGGGACGAAATCGATGGTGAATCCCATCTTCTTCAGCTCGCTCTGCACCTTGGCGACATCCGCGGCGCGCGGCGAGAACTGCGCGTGAAATTCCTCCGGCGTCAGGTATTTTCCATAATGCGCGCTCTTCGGGTCGGCCTGCTGCGCGATCAATGACTTCAGTTGTGTTTGGTTGCGGAAGCTCAGAAACACCGTGAAGCGCACGGACTTCGAGTCGGACGCGCTGCCGATGCGTTCCGCCCCGGCGACCCAGTTCGACACGTTGTGTCGCGGGCCCGGCACATATGCGCCGCTGGGGGCGGCGGCCCCTGCAGTCAGCGTCAGTAATAAAACACTGGCAAAAGGAACCCCTAGCCTGCGGCCATGCATGAGTGATCTCCCCGAACGTTGTTTATGAACCAGGCAAGCGCGTTTGTGTTATGCCGCGCGTGTACCCGAACGTGACATGAGCCCCGATACTATGCTGCTTCCTGTCGCGTTGTAAATGTTCGGAAGGCCCCGGGATTGCAACTTCAATTAAATTCAGGTTCGCGCTTTTCGAAAAACGCGCGCACGCCTTCAACACACTCGTGCGCCGTCAGCACGCGCTCCTGGGCGCTGCGCTCGGCGCGCAGTTGCTCAGCCAATGAATGATCGAACGCCGAGGCACTGAGTTGGCGAATCTGTGCCAGCACGGAGCGCGGGCCCGCCGCGAGACGGTGCGCAATCTCCTGGGAAGCGCGCAGCACGTCCGCTTTGGGCGTGACCGTGTAAGCCAGACCCCACTCCAGTGCCTGAGCCGCGCTGATTTTCTCCGCCAGGAGCAACGCCGCCAACGAGCGCCCGCCACCGATCCGCCGCGCGAGGCGAAATGTAACTCCGGCGTCCGGCACCAGGCCGACGCGCGCGAACGATGGCCAGAAGCAGGCATCCTCGGCGGCCACGATGATGTCAGCCGCCAGAGCGAGACTCAAACCCGCGCCCGCGGCGGCGCCATTGACCGCGGCGACCATCGGATGACGCAGCTCACTCAGGCGCATCATCAGCGGGTCCATGAATTTGCGTAGTTCCAGGTGCGCCGACTGGCGCGCCTCCGGGGTACTGAGATCCACCGAGTGCAGGTCAACTCCACTGCAGAAAACACCGTCACTGCCGGTGATGACCAACGCCCGGATCGCGGCGCCCTCTTTCTGAATATGATCGAGCACACGGTGCATTTCGCGCACCATCGCAACATCGAAGGCATTGCGGGTCTTGGCCGCCTGCAGCGTGATCGTCGCTACTGAATCGGCGGTCTCGATACGGATTGAGCCCACGTTGCTGATCCCCCGCAACTGAAGATGTATGTAGAAGACTACACCCGACGTGCTTCTTTCAACAACGTCCATAAATGCATGCTCGCCAGGCTGCGATTAGGAGCGAAACGCATCATGAGACGTTCGGTGTCCCGGGCATCCGGCCGTTCCGGCAGCTCGTGCACTCGCTGCAAGGCAGTCGCCAAAGCGCTGTCGCCGACAGGCGCCGAGTCCGCAAACCCACGCCGCATCAGTACATAGCGGGCCGTCCAGATTCCAACGCCCCGCTGCGCGATCAGCCGGGCTTCGGCCGCAACGGCCGATCCCAGGGTGATATTTTCAATATCCAACTGCCCGCCTGCCACCGCACCCGCCGCGTCGATGAGGTAACGTGCCTTCGACGCGGAATAGCGCAAGGCCGTCAGCGCCGGCACGTCGAGCGCGGCGAGCGCCGGGGCAGTTGGATGAGTAATCATACTTCCAACCTTCTCGCCGGCGAGCCCGATCATCGCCCGGCGCAGCGCGCCGGCGAAACTCAGATTGATCTGCTGCCCGGTGATCGCCCAACACAACGCATCGAAACCGCGGGGAATCAACGGCAAGCGCAGCCCGCGCCGCGGTTCGACGAACGCCGCATGCTTACGCTCGAACTCGTCGATCCGGTTGACGAGGCCCAACATATGCAGGGCATCGCCGTGAAGCACCGCCATGCTGGCGGCACTCAGCCGCCGCTCGCCATGCACCTGTGCATACACCTGAGCCGGTTCGAGTGTCAGCTGCAGGACCACGGGCCCGTCGGCGGTCGGCAGCGCCTTCCAGATCCGGTTACCCTCGGATCGCTCCGTGAGACCCTGCGGATCGCGCGCGTGATACGCAAGGACCTCACCGGGCCGATAGCCGGGCGGCAGAGCGATATTAAATGAGCGCGCACGCCCCAAGGCCCGATACGCCGCCGAAGGCATCCGCATCTCGTCCAGAAAATCCGCCTCCAGTGCAACCTCATTGTCATATCCGGAATCGGCGGCGATCTCGGCGATCCGGCGGCGCGTCGACAGCAGTGTCGCGGCAGCCTTGCGAACGCGCAGGCGCCGAAGCCACGACCGGGGGCTGAGATGAGCATGCTCACTGAACAACGCATCGAGCTTCCTCACGGTGATGGCGCCGCCGCGGGCGACCGCCGCTGAGTTGGCAAAAGCAGCCGGGTCCGCGGTGACACGCTGAACCAGGGCTTCGAACACCGCCAGATCCGGGTTTATCTCAGTCACAGCGGTATCTTACAGTTGCCGCTCATGAGAGCCCCCACAGACGGTTCGCGACCCCCTTGAACGGCGGCGGATCCAGGCCCAGATTAGGGGGCCACACCCTCTCAATCCGTTCTTCCAAGGAGTCTCCCCAGTGACCACCCCATCCACGGAACGTGCAATCCTCGCCGGCGGCTGTTTCTGGGGCGTGCAGGAGCTGGTCCGCAAGCTCCCGGGCGTCATCTCCACACGCGTCGGCTATTCGGGCGGCGACGTGAAGAATGCCACCTATCGCAACCACGGTAGCCACGCGGAGGCGATTGAGATCCTCTTTGATCCCAAGCAGATCAGCTTCCGCCAGTTGTTGGAGTTCTTCTTCCAGATCCACGATCCCACCACGCTCAACCGCCAAGGCAATGACCGGGGCGCGAGCTATCGTTCGGCGATTTTCTATACCAGTCCGGAACAGGCAGCGGTCGCCGAGGACACGATCGCCGACGTCGAAGCCTCAGGCCTGTGGCCAGGCAAGGTGGTCACCCAGGTGGAACCGGCCGGCGACTTCTGGGAAGCCGAGCCTGAGCACCAGGATTATCTGCAACGGATTCCGGACGGCTACACCTGCCACTTCATTCGGCCCAACTGGAAGCTGCCGGTACGCCAGAAGGCCGCCAGAGCCTGAGGGGTCTCAGCGGCGCGGCCGCTCGAGCGACGGGCGACGTGTCGCCCGCGACCGGCACACTCCTCTACATGTTTCTACATGTTGGCTCGCGCCACCGATGCATGCTCGATTGTTGAGTTGGGTACGTCCTTCGGTATTTCAACACTGCATCTGGCGGCGGCGCTGCGCGACAACGGCGGCGGCCGGATCATCGGCACGGAATTCGAGGCCTCCAAGATCGCCCAGGCGCAGCCCACTATTTCCGCGGCGTGCCTGGCGGACCTCGTGGAAATTCGCTCCGGTGATGCATTGCAGACAGGGGCCGGCGACCTGCCCGACCCCATCGACCTCGTCCTGCTCGACGGAGCCAAGTCGACAAGCTGTGAGCTGAGGCAGCGCTGTCAGCAACATCCTACGCGGAAAAGATCGGACTCGATGGCTGACAGTGTCCTGCAAAAAGGTGCATGCTTCCTGTTGCCCGGTTGGTGCGCCGGGCAGGAGGGCCTTATGGAACATCGTCTCGGCTCTAGACACGCCATCGATCTGGATGTGTATCTGAGGACGTGGGGTTCAACAGTGTCGGCCAGGGGCCGCCTGAAGGATTTGAGCGTAAGCGGCGCCTTTATCTCAACACAACTGCCTTGCCGCCCTTTGCTGCAAGTGACCATACAGATTCCTCTCGAAGGGCAGCGGCGCCGCAACGCGCCGCTGTTTGAGGCACAGATCGTGCGACTGGCCGAGGGGGGGATTGGTATCGAGTGGGCTGAGCTGCAGCCGGAGCTGGTCGCGCGGTGCCTATTGGTGGAAGACGCAGACGAACGAATGAGAGCTAACAGTACTCAATGGATGTAGTCGACCCGCCTGTCTCCACCGGCCTGATTCTGATCTGCGATCAATGCGGCAAGCGCATGAAGGCGGACTGCGATGGCAACCCGAGTCGCGAGCTGGTGGCGCGACTCAAGAAAGCGTCTAAAGACGCCTTCGAAAAGGGTCAGGTCCGCGCGGCCCTGACCTCCTGTCTGGACATCTGCCCCGACAAACGCATCGCAGCGGCGATCATACCGACGGGAAGGCTTTTAGATGGAGCACGGTACTTCACGGTGAAGGCGACCGATCTGCAAGACACTGGTGAAAAGATCGTCAAAGAAGCGCGGCGGACCTTCCTACCGCAGCGCCAGATGAAAAAGTAACGCGACACCCACAGCGGCAGCCATACCCGCCGTGACGAGGACCGCAGCCGCAGCACAATCCTTGACTATCTGGATCCGAGGATGCGTCTGCGGGTGCAGATGGTCCGCCAGATGCTCCAATGCGGTATTGAAGAGCTCGGCCGCCAATACAACGCCGCTAGCCAGAAGCACGAGTGCCCACCAGACGGGCTCTATCTTGACGAGCGCCAGGACGACTATCACACCCAGCAGCGTCATCACTTGTATCCGGAAGTTCGCTTCGCTGCGCCAGGCAGCGGCGAGGCCCTGGAATGCGAATCCAAACCGGCGAAACAGCGACTGGTTTTTGTGAAGCGTCATCCGCCTTACTGTACCGCACCCGAAATAAGCGTAGCCATGGTCCGGTCTATACTGAATCGACCAATGAGGCTAGGGGTGTGTCGCGATTGGATGTCTCGTCCCTGTTCGACGACTTTCTTCGGGCCCTGTGTGACCCCCACGGCGGCAGTCGTCTGTACCAACTGCATGCGCCCAGGGCCGCCATCCGACATGGAAACGGCGTCCGGGCTGCCGCAGAGGTAGACGCCAGTGAATTCTCCGCTGCACACCTGGATTACAGCCTGAAAGGACAGGAATCCCTGCCGGTGTTTCGTCGCGAAAGGCTGCTCGAGCAGTCTGAGGACGTAGCCTGGTTTCAAGTGAGCGAGGCACGTGGGGGACTCAGCGTCCCAGTTGCGATGGGGTTCGAGGGTCCGGCAATCGTCTGGTGTTCCGTCTCCCCGCAGGTCAAGCGGTGGTCACACCAGGAGGGTCTGCTGCAGTCCCTCTCTCACTATCCCTGGATGCGCGACGGCACGCCGGTGTCGCCGCGAGCGCTCATCGACGCGAGCTTCTTCAGGCACTACTGGCGGCAGCCGCTGAAGTTCCAGACGCTTCCCGATGCGCGGTTCAGCTGCATGATGAGTACCGTCTGCTGCAAGCACGACTATGAGATCACCCTCCCGCCAGAAGCGCAGATGCTAATCGACGCCGTGCCTTGGGACAGCGTTCAGCCCCGCTTGGTGGGAACGAAGCTGCCCGTCCGAGGGGATGGGCGGCTGCAACTGAAAACTTTGAATGAGCACTGCCGGTTTCTCGGCGATCGACGGCAATGCCTCATCCATCAGACCTTGGGACGGCAGCCGTTCGGGCCCTGCGCGGTATTTCCGTTCTCGTTCGCACATACGCCCGAGGGTGTTTCGGTCGCAATGAGCCCAATTTGCGGTGCAGCTCGCCGCGGGATAGGGGTCGCCCCGGGTCACCGCGAGGAGGATCTGCGGGAGCGATTTGTACAGTCGGAGGCACGGCGGGCTGAAGCGTTTCGGCTCACACCGCAAATGACGATTCCTTGGGAGAGCTTCCGGGACATCGAGAAGGCTCTCTGCGAGCTGCTCACCGAAGACGCCATCCCTGTCAGACAGCGACTTTATATGTGTACGCGCTTGCTGCAGTCCCTTCGGGACAGTGAGCCGCTCGATATGAACAAATGGGTCGGCGAGACTCCAGGTCCGATTTCCGACGAATTGCGTGAAGCGCTCCGAGGGATGCTGAGGCGGGTGCTGGGGTGGGATCGCGCAGCATTAAAGGCACTGCCAACGGTCGTGCCGGCCACGCTTGCGGACCTGGAAGCGAATGATCCCGCCGTGCTGGTTCGTGTTCTGCAGAACACACTGTTCTCAAAGATCTACTCGTATCCGTTCGACCTCACGACGGCATTCAATCTCGTGATTGTCCTGTACCTGGTAGCGTTGTTGATGCAGGACGCATCGCCGGCCGGGACGCTCTCGGATGTCATGTGGCAAGAACTGGGGTCGTTGGGCGTCCACGGGCTGCTGAAGTTTCTCCTGCACGAGGGCGTGCCGGACGGATTCCGTGCTACGTTTGGGACCGCGGAGTTCGGACAGTGGTTGGTGGTGGTTTGATGGCCCTGAGTCTTTTGACATTGGTCACGGCAACAGCCGTTCTTGCACAGACGCCCCCCATGGGCTGGAACAGCTGGGATGCCTACGGCTTCACAATCAGCGAGGCCGACTTCAAAGCTAACGTCGCGGTGCTGGCGAAAGTCCACCAGTTCGGCTGGACGTACGCCGTCATCGATGAAGGCTGGTACATGGGCAACCCCTCCGGCGAGAAGCTGGAGCAGCGGGACTATAAGCTGGACGGCCACGGACTGCTGGTGCCCTCCCTGGATCGCTTTCCGTCCTCCAAAGGCGGAACCGGCCTCGCCCCGCTGGCCGCCTGGACTCATTCGCGGGGTCTGAAATTCGGCATACACATCATCCGGGGCATTCCGAAGGCGGCCGTGCGCGACAACGTGGCCATTGCGGGATCCAACTTCCACGCTACCGACGCAGCCGATACCAGCGACCTGTGTGCGTGGGACGACGGCAACTACGGCATCAAGGACAACGCCGCCGGGCAGGCCTACTACGATTCGATGCTGAAGCAGTATGCCCGCTGGGGACTGGATTTCATCAAGGTCGATTGCATTGCGGATCATCCCTACAAGGCCACGGAAATCCGCCAGATCGCCACGGCGATCCAACACAGCGGCCGGCCGATCGTGCTGAGCCTGTCCCCCGGGCCCACGCAACTGGCGCACGCAGCGGAGGTCGCGGAGTATTCGCAGATGTGGCGGATCTCGGACGACATCTGGGACGGATGGAGCTTCCCGCCGGTCAAGCCCGGCGTCGACTTCCCCAATGGCATCGTGACGGCCTTCGACAACCTGGCCAAATGGTCACCGTACGCCAAGCCGGGCAATTGGCCGGACGCGGATATGCTTCCGTGGGGATCACTCAAACCCAACCCGGGCTGGGGCAGCCCGCGGCAATCGCGGCTGACCCACGACGAGCAACAAACCCAGTTTGTGCTGTGGTCGATCGCCCGATCGCCGCTGATCCTCGGCGCCAATTTGACTCAACTCGATGCGTTCACGCGCGTGTTGATCACCAACCGCGCCTTGATCGACGTCAACCAGAAGAGCACCTCGAGCCACCCGGTTGAGAAGCTTCCCGCCGGGCTGGATGACATTCGCGTTTGGGTGGCGAGTGGTGGCGTGGTCGCCCTCTTCAACCTGTCCGCCGAGCCGCGGAAAATCCACGCCACGTGGGCCGAGCTGGGGCTACCTGCCGGTTCCCATCGAGCCCGCAATCTGCTGGATGCCAAGACGCTTGCGGCCTCGCCCGACATGGAGATTGAGCTGCCGGGTCACGGGTCGGCAATCTACAAGCTTTTGTAGCAGACGCCCTGCCCGGTCATCTGCGCACCACTGAGTTTGCCCGCGGCGGCGATGTCCTACAGCGAACGTTTCGCTGACGTCCACGCAGTCATGACGCTCAGCGCAGGGCGTGCGTGGTGGCGCCGAGGATTGCTTTTTGACCGGGGGCCTGTACGAGCACGGCTACGTCTGTGGCGTCGGCGGGAAGACTGGAGGTGGGGACGTTGAAATGGGCCGCGTTCCCGTGCCATGAGCCCAGGTTGTGCAAGGACCGGACAATGTTGAATTCCTCGAGCCGGCGCCCGGCATTCTCGCCGCGGTCGATGGCCGACACGGCGTGCCGGAGATAGGCGACGAGAACGACATCGCCCGCGGGAAAGCGCGGCTGCGCTCCAACTTCAACCTGGATGTCTCGATCGGCGACACTCACCGTGACGGGTACCGCATCCGCGGCCGCGTGCAATGGCAGCTCGGTTCGTGGAGTACCGGTCACCCCATCGACAACCCACTGCGGCGTGTAAACCGTGGAGCTGCGAAAGCTCCTCGCATACTCATTCTGCCGGTCAACCGCCTCGGTCAGGCCAAAGCGGTCCCGCCAGCCGAGGTCGTCCCAGTAAGTCACGTGAAATGCCAGGGCGATGACGTCGCCCCGCTGCGCGAGCGTTCCCATGTACGCCTCGGCGGGCGGGCAGGAACTGCAGCCCTGCGAGGTAAACAACTCAACCACGGCAGGCCGGGTCTGGGGAAAAGCAGGCGCGCTGAGTGCCATCAGCGCTGTCATCACGAGATATCTCATGCCGCAGCAGACCTGGGCAGCAGCGAAGTTATTTCGCCGCTCCCAATTGGGTGGGATGTCCCAGTTTCCGCCGAAACGTGCAAGCGTCCGCGGGCCCGGATTCTCTATCTTGGCGCAACGCCCGAGGAACTTTCCATGGCACTTCCCGTTGAACCCGACTGTCCCCGCACCTGTCAGGTGCGCTGCCCAGCGGTTTCGCCATGACCACAGTGCTGTCGCCCATCGGGCCGGTGGGAGCCGCCGAACGGACCATCCTGCTAGACGCGCTCGCCATCATGTTGGCGATTGTCGTGCCCACGATCGTTGCTACGCTCGCATTTGCATGGTGGTACCGCGCAGGCAACACTCGCGCGCGCTACCTGCCCAACTTCCAGTATTCGGGGCAGCTCGAGTTGCTGGTCTGGTCGGTTCCCGCTCTCGTCGTGCTGTTTCTGGGCGGCATTGCCTGGATCAGCTCGCATGATCTCGATCCCGCCCAGCCCCTGACGTGGGCAACCCCCGCCCACGAGGCGCGCAAGCCGCTGGAAGTAGAAGTCGTTTCACTCGACTGGAAGTGGCTTTTCATCTACCCGGAGCAACACGTCGCCAGCATCAATCGCCTGGTCGTCCCCACCGGGGTGCCGCTGCACCTGAGGGTCACCTCGGCAACCGTAATGAATGTGTTCTTCGTGCCGCGGCTGGGCAGCGAGATCTACTCCATGAACGGCATGGCCACCCAGATCAACCTGCAGGCTGACCGACCCGGCCGCTATCCGGGTCTGTCCGCCAACTTCAGTGGCGACGGCTTCTCCGACATGCATTTCACGCTGGAGTCCGTGGACTGCGAACAATTCAACACCTGGGTCACGGGCGCCCGGGCGAGCGGCGACGCGCTCGATGAGACGACCTACCGCGCACTGCTGCGGCAGAGCGCCAACCTCCAGCCATACACGTACCGCGACGTCGCTGCCGGCCTGTTCAACCGAATTGTATCGCTGCAGCTCCCCCCGGGGGAGGGGCCACCCGCGGTGCCCGCGCCATCCAGCAGGAAACCTTGATGTTCGGCAAACTAACCTGGTCGGCGATTCCCTTCGATCAGCCGATCCCCCTCGGTTCGTCCCTCGTCATCGGACTGATCCTGTGCGCGGTGTTGGCGTGGGTCGTCATCAAAGGCCACGCTCCTTACATGTGGCGCGAGTGGATCACGAGCGTGGACCACAAGCGAATCGGAGTGATGTACTGCATTCTGGCATTGGTCATGCTGATCCGAGGATTCATCGACGCGCTGATGATGCGTTCGCAACAAGCACTGGCCTTCCACGCCCCGGGCTATCTCCCACCGGAACACTACGATCAGATCTTCTCCGCCCACGGCACCATCATGATCTTCTTCGTCGCCATGCCGTTTGTCATCGGCCTGATGAATTTTGTGATCCCGTTGCAGTTGGGCGTGCGCGATGTCGCGTTTCCCACGTTGAATTCGGTGAGCTTCTGGTTGACCGCCTCAGGATCGTTTCTCGTGACGATCTCCCTGGTGGTCGGCGAGTTTGCGCGCACCGGCTGGCTCGCCTATCCACCCCTGTCCGAGCTGACTTACTCCCCCGGCGTCGGGGTGGACTACTACCTGTGGGCGCTGGAGATTTCCGGGATCGGCACGCTCATGGCCGGTATCAACATGGCCACGACCATCCTCAAGTTGCGGGCGCCCGGCCTCGCCTACACGCGAATGCCCGTGTTCTGCTGGACCTCACTTGCCTCCAATCTGCTCATCGTAGCCGCCTTCCCGATACTCACCGCCGTGCTGGCCATGCTGCTGCTCGACCGCTATTGCGACTTCCACTTTTTTACGAATGAGGCGGGCGGCAATCCGATGATGTTCGTCAACCTCATCTGGGCCTGGGGACATCCGGAAGTCTATATCCTCATCCTCCCGGCCTTTGGAGTGTTCTCCGAAGTCATCGCCACCTTTTCCGGCAAGCCTCTGTTCGGCTACCGCTCGATGGTGGCCGCCACGATGGTGATCTGCATTCTGTCCTTCACCGTGTGGCTGCACCATTTTTTCACCATGGGCGCGGGAGGCGACGTCAACGCCGTCTTCGGCATATTGAGCATGGTGATCGCCGTTCCCACCGGTGTGAAAATATTCAATTGGCTGTTCACACTGTATGGCGGAAGGATCCGGTACACCACCCCGATGTGCTGGTCGGTGGGTTTCCTGGTTACCTTCGCCGTCGGCGGAATGACCGGCGTCCTGCTGGCCGTCCCACCAGCTGACTTCGTGCTGCACAACAGCCTCTTTCTCGTCGCGCATTTCCACAACGTCATCATCGGCGGGGTGTTGTTCGGCGCGTTCGCAGGATACAACTACTGGTTTCCCAAGGCATTCGGCTTCACGCTGGATGAGCGCCTCGGCAAAGCCGCCTTCTGGTTCTGGTTTGTCGGTTTCTGGGTCACATTCGTGCCGCTCTACATGTTGGGCCTCATGGGAATGACTCGCCGGATGCAACACTACGACCGTCCCGAGTGGTACCCCTGGACCCTTCTGTCCATGGCAGGGGCACTGTTGATTCTGACGGGAATCGTGCTGCAGGTGGTGCAACTGGTTGTATCCATACGGACGCGCGACCGGCGTCGCGATCCTACCGGCGACCCGTGGAACGGTCGCACGTTGGAGTGGTCGACTGCCTCGCCTCCGCCGGTATTCAACTTCGCGGTCTATCCCGAGGTCGGCGGCGCGGACGCATACTGGCACGCGAAGTCCATGAAGCTCACCCAGGAACCGCGCTACCGCGCGATTGAAATCCCCCGAAACACGCCCACCGGCTTCGTGGCGGCCTTTTTCGCAACCCTGACCGGCTTCTGCCTGATCTGGCACATCTGGTGGCTGGTCGCCGTGGGACTGATCGGGGCCTACGCCACGTTTGTTGTATTCGCCTGGCGGGACGAGAGTGAATACGAGATCCCCGCGGAGGAAGTCGCCCGGATCGATCGAGCTCACCGCGCGGCGCGAGCGGAGCTGTCGGCATGAGCGCGGCAGCCCCTTCAGTGCGGATGGAGGAACGGGCGCCGACGAGCGCGGACGGGCCGGCGTCTCGCCGGATCATCGTCGGCTACGGGTTCTGGATCTTTCTGCTGTCCGACATCATCATGTTCTCTGCGTTCTTCGCGACCTACGCGGTCTTGAATACCGCCACGAACGGTGGACCGGGCCCTGCAGAACTGTTCGACAGGAACAACGTCGCGATTGAAACGGCGTGCCTGTTGGCTTCGAGCTTCGCCTGCGGGATGGCCTCCCTCGCGGTCGCCGAGCGCAACCGGATGTGGACGCAGATATCCCTGCTCGTGACCGGATTGCTGGGCGCGAGCTTCCTGGCACTCGAGCTGCAGGAATTCAGCAGCCTGGTGCAGCGCGGCGCAGGACCGAGTCACAGCGCCTTTCTGTCGTCCTTCTATACGCTCGTGGGCTGCCACGGTGTGCACATAACGGCGGGGTTGCTCTGGTTGGGTACGATGATGGCCCAGTTTCACGCCAAGGGCTTCCGGGAGAACATTCAGCACCGATATCTGTGCTTCAGCCTGTTCTGGCATGCCCTCGACATCATCTGGATCGCCCTCTTCAGTCTGGTGTATCTCAACGGGACGCGGGCATGAACGCAGCAGGCGTGAGTCCCGGCGATGCCGGCAGCAACGGTCACTCCCGCCGGCGAGGCGTGCGGACCTACCTCATCGGCCTCGGCCTGGCCGTCCTGCTGAGCATCGCTTCCTTCTGGGCAGCGCAGACTCACCTCATCTACGGACCGGGCATCTCCGTCGCCATCGTGGTATTGGCCATCGCGCAGATGGGCGTTCACCTGGTGTTCTTCCTGCACATCACGACGGCTCCCGATAACACCAACAACGTCCTGGCCCTGGCCTTCGGCATCCTCATCGCGTGCCTCGTGATCTTCGGCTCGTTGTGGATCATGGCCAACCTGAATCACAACATGCTGCCGATGCAGCCGATGTAGCGCTCGGTGGCGCCTCGACCCTATGATGGGGTCATGATTGTCCATCTGATCGACGGCACGTACGAGTTGTTCCGGCACTTCTACGGGTTGCGCCGCTTCAACAAGGGACAGGACGCGCCGCTGGGCGCCGTGCTCGGCGTGCTCACCACCGTAGTGCAGATGATCGAGGAACAGGCGACCCATGTGGGTGTCGCCACCGACCACGTGATCGAATCCTTTCGCAATCAGCTCTGGCCCGGCTACAAAACCGGGGAAGGCATCGATCCGGCGCTGCGGGCGCAATTCGAGCCGCTGGAAACCGCCCTGCAAGCCATGGGCGTCGTGGTCTGGCCGATGGTTGACGTAGAGGCCGACGATGCGCTGGCTTCGGCGGCGCATCTTGCGTCGGAAGATGAGCGCGTGGAAAAGGTCTGCATCTGGACTCCGGACAAGGATCTGGCTCAGTGCGTTCGGGGTGACCGCGTAGTCCAGATCGACCGCAAGACCAGGGCGATCCGTGACGAGCAAGGGGTTCGCGACAAGTATGGAGTGAGTCCCGTACGTATTCCCGACTTCCTCGCGTTGGTGGGCGATACCGCTGACGGCTATCCGGGACTGGACGGCGTCGGCAAGGCAACCGCGGCGAAGCTGGTCAACAAGTACGGTGCTATCGAGACGTTTCCGCCCGATGTCCTGGGCGATCAGCAGGAGCTGGCGCTCAAGTTCAAGGAATTGGCCACACTCAAGGTGGACCTTCCGCTGTTTGCCGACGTGGAGACACTCCGGTGGAAGGGTCCGACCCCGAAGTTTACTGCCTGGGCGACCGCGGCCGGTGCCGCCAAACTACTCGAGCGCAGCCAGAAGGCTAAGGCCGGTGTTTGAGAATCGCTCGGGCGGGCGCGGCCTCGTGCCCCGTCACGCGCAGCGGCAACACTATCAGGTCGTAGGTCCCCGGCGTCACATCGGTCAACTGCAGGCCTTCCAGGACGGGAATTCCCTTTCCCAGGAGGATCAGATGCGTTCTGAAGTCGGAGGATCGGTACTTCTCCGCGGACAGATAGTCGATACCCACCAGCTCGACGCCCGCGTCGGCCAGCAGTTGGGCCGCATCGGGCGCCACGTAGGTGAAGTCTTCATGGAAAGCAGGGTCCGTCATCCAGTGATTGCGGCTGTTACGCGTGCGGAACAGGATACGACGGGCACCCTTCCACCGATGTTTGTTCAGCTCAGCGGCATCAATCACCTTCGCGTCCGGTGTGCAATCGATGACGAGCGCGGGCCCCACGAAGCGCTCCAACGGCACCCGGTCCACTGATGCGCCGCCTTCGACGAAGTGCATGGGTGCATCGATGTGAGTCCCGGTGTGGGCGCCGAAGGTATAGCTCGACAGGGCGAGCTGGTCACCCTTGTCGTAGCTCAGATTGAAGTCGAGTTTGACCGGTGTGTTGCCGGGATAGACCGGGGTGGTGTGCGGATCGATGGGCGCCGAGACATCGATCCAGTCACCGGCACGCGGCTCGGCCCCTGCAACAGTCGAGACAATGAGAGCCGCGATCAAGGTGAGACGATGTTTCAAGACAGCAGATCCGTGAGCTCGAGGCCGGTAGCGTACGGTGCACCAGCGCTGTTGCGCAAGGCATCGCATTGTTTGCAGCATCGCAATCAGACTACCAGAGTGAGCGACAGACCGTGTCCCTGGACACCAACAGCACCAAGCCGCTCGAAACGCTGCTGGCCAGCTACTTGACGCGTTGTTTGCCGAGTTTGCGGGCGAGGGTTCGGCGATGCATGCCCAGGCGGCGGGCGGTTTCGGAGATGTTGAAGCCGGTTTCGGCAAGCGTCTCGTGAATACGCTCCCATTCAAGCGTTTTGATTGATGTTGGGCGTTCGGAGAGACTGACGTCTGCGTCGCCCTCTGCTCTGCCGAATGCGGCTTCGATGTCGTCTGTGTTGGATGGCTTGGCCAGGTAATGGCATGCGCCGAGCTTGATCGCCTCGACCGCCGTTGCAATGCTGGCGTATCCGGTCAGCACGACGATCAGCATCTCCGGATCGTGCGCGTGCAGCTTCTGCACGCACGACAACCCTGAAGCTCCACCGGCCAGCTTCAAATCGACAACTGCGTATTCCGGCGTTCGCGTCTCCAGGAGCTGGGTCATTTCTTCCAAATTGGAAGCAACGAGCACCGCATATCCCCGACGCTCAAATGAGCGCGCGAGGGTGCGCGCGAACGCCGCATCATCCTCAACGATGAGCAGCGAGCGTTCAGCTTCCATCAGAGAGACTCTCTTCCATCACAATCGACTCGAGCGGCAGCGTCAGCGTCACTATTGCGCCGCCCTCCGATCGATTATGAGCCGAAACGCTCCCATGAAGGGTCCGAGCCACATTGGAAACGAGGAATAACCCCAGCCCGGACCCTGGCCTGTCCTTGCTGGACTGATACGGTTTGCCCAGTTGCGCCAGCATGGACTCCGGAAATCCCGGTCCCCGGTCGGTGATGGTCAGCTTCAGAGCGTCACCTTCATGGGCAACGTCCAGGCCTACCCAGGCCGGCGACGCTTCGAGTGCGTTGTCGAGGACGTTGTGGACCATCTGTTTGATCGCCGAATCCGACACGATCGGCAGATCGTGACCGAAGCGATTGGTGTATTCGAGCTCCTTCACCGGTCGCGTGTCGCGCCACTCTTTCACCAAGTCATCGACGAACGTTCGAATCGTTGTTTCGACGGGCGAGTCGCCGCGCGCTTCGCCGGCTGACAGGAGAATTCCGCTGACAATGGTTTTGCAGCGCTTGACCTGAGCTTCCATCTCGTCGATTTCTTCAAGCATTTGCCGGTCGGTGGCGATCGACTTCATTCGACGCCAGTCACCTAGGATGACGCACACGGTGGACAACGGCGTCCCCAACTCGTGGGCTGCGCCTGAGGCCAGCAATCCCATGCGTACGATGTGCTCTTCCTCGGCTGCGCGCTCTCGCAAATCGGCCAGACGCGCGTCGCGCGCTCGCAGATTACGATTGATGCGCGTGATGAAGGTGACGAGCAGCGCGGCGTTCATTGCAAAGCAGATCAGCGTGCCTTCCAGGTAGTAATCTGGGGGCGCTGCCAGCGGTCTGTAAAAAAATGTCAGGCCGACGAAACACGCGGCCGTGACGCCCACCATGGTCCAAACAGACCCGGATCGGAGCAAGACGGCGCCCAGAATGACCTGTAACAAGTACAGAGAGCTGAAAGGATTCGTTGCTCCGCCACTCAGATACAACTGCGCTGTCAACGACGCGACGTCGACGAGCAACGCAAAGAACAACTCGCCGTTGGTGACCTCGTGGTGCTCCCGCCAGCGGAACATGCTACCGATGTTGAATGCGACCAGGCACACGAGGACCCCACCCATTTCCTTCAAAGGGAGCTGGATGGCAAAGGCAAAATGGACGATGGCAATGGTGATGATTTGACCGACGACCGCGATCCAGCGGAGCTGGACGAGCTGACGCATATTCTCCATGCCGGTCAGTTCGTCGAAAACGTGCGGATCGATCGCTGCCGTACTGGTTTCGCCGGTGCTACCGGCCTCGCCTGTCATTGCTTGCGCATCCCCACGGGTATCGCGATGGCTGTCATGAGCGCAAGCGTATACCAGGTGATGGCGTAGACGAGGTGGCTGTTGTGGAAGTGGATCACAGTAAGACCGGGCGTCGGAGGCACTGCGGCATTGGCCAATGGCTGAGTCCCCGCCGCGGCGCCGGACGACGGCGCGCTGGGTCCTGCAGACCGCGATTCTACGGTTGGCGCTGGTGCGGCTTCTGCGTCGATGAAATAGGGCGCCACGTGCGTCAATCCACGCTTGGCTGCGATGGCGGCCACATCGCGGGAATACCACTGGTTCGTCGCGGGGCTGTTGTGCCGGAGGAATGCCCCACCGGGCTCTGTGAGCCGCAGTAGGCCGGTTACGGTGACACCAGAGCCGCCCGGCTGGACCCTGCCCCGGTCGTCCGCTGCCACGAACCCCCGGTTTACCAGCACGATGTTCCCATCGCCCGCCTGCAGCGGGGTTAGCACCCAGTAGCCGGCCCCTAGGTCGGTGACCGCCTGTACCAGCGTCTGCGAGGAATCGAGGAAGGCGCCGGTAGCCGTGACATGCCGGTATTCGTCAGTGGCAGCGGTCACTTCCGACCAATGAGCCGAACCGGGCGCTGCAACGGCCGGAGCGTGAACGCGCTGCTCAACCCGTGCAATGAGATCGAGCTTCCAGGCCCGGCGTTTGACCTGCCAGGTCCCCAAAGTCACGAACACCAGAAAGAAAAACACAGCCAAGACGACGCCAAGCACCTTAAATAGCGGCGACCGCCCTCTCGGGAGCGACGCCGTGTTACCTGGGCCGTCGCCCGCGCTACGTCGCGCCTCGCCAGGAGCCGGCCGTACGATCACGGCGTGCTCCCGGCGGAAACGGCCTGGGCTGTCACGGCATGTGGTGCATGTTCATCATCGAGTCCGGCATCATATTGTGATTCAAGTGATACATCACCCAGAGCGATCCGCTGAGCGCGATCACCACCAGCATGACCGTGAACAGCAGCGCCAGCAGATTCCACCCGCCTTCGGACTTCGGGCTCATGTGCAGGAAGTAGATCATGTGCACGACTATCTGCACCGCGGCAAACGCCAGGATCACCGCCGCCGTCGTAGTCGGAGCACTGAACGTCTTGCCCATGACAAACCAAAACGGGAGCGCTGTCAGGAAGACAGCCAAGAGGAAGCCCGTTACGTAGCCGCGCAGGGTGAAATGCGTCTCGGAACCCCCGTGGCCGTGCCCATCGTCACCGTGTCCGCCATGACCGCCGCCGTGGCCACCGGGCCCATCACTACCGCGTCCACCATGCCCACCACCGTATCCGTGGCCAGCGACCTCAACAGCAGCATTCACGGCAGCACTCCCATCAGATAAACAAACGTAAACACGCCGATCCAGACCACATCCAGGAAGTGCCAGAACATCGACAAGCACATGAGGCGCCGGCGGTTCTCAGGGATGAGTCCATGCTTGCCCGACTGAACCATCAACGTGATCAGCCAAATGATGCCGCAGGTGACGTGCAAGCCGTGCGTGCCGACCAACGTGAAGAACGACGACAGGAACGCGCTGCGCCCTGGCCCAGCACCCTCGTGAATGAGGTGCGTGAACTCCGTGAGCTCGATGCCGACGAAGCCGGCGCCGAGAAGGCCCGTGATACCGAGCCAGACCAACGTGCCAGGCAGACGCCCGCGCTGCATCTCGATCATCGCAAAACCGTAGGTGATCGATGACAGCAGCAGCAACGAAGTGTTGACGGCTACCAGGGGCAGATCGAACAACTCGGCGCCCGTGGGACCGCCGGCATAATTGCGTCCTAACACGGCGTAACCGGCGAACAGACAAGCGAACACGAGGCAGTCGCTCATCAGGTACAGCCAGAACCCGAACAGAGTGCCGTTTTCCGGGTGATGCTCGCGCGTCAGGTAGAACCGACGCGCGTCATTCGCCGCGCCGGCCACGGCGGCGCCGGCGCCCACCGACACCGCGCCCACCGTCGACGCTCCATCGCTCGAAGCCGACACCACGCGCTTTGCCGAGCCGCTCGAAGTCTCGCCGGGCGCGGGCTCGCCGGTGACCGCGGTCACCGCCGCGACAATCAAACTCTCAACCACCGACATACGCGCCTTAGACATGACCACCCGCCAGCACCCGCGAGCGGATGCTCTCCACGCGTGTCACTTCCTCAGCCGGAATGTGGTAATCACGCTTGTAGTTGAAAGTATGAACCACAATCGCGATCAGCAACGTGGCGAAGCCGACACAGGCGATCAGCCACATGTGCCAGATCAGCGCGAAGCCGACCAGCGCGCTCAGCGCGGCCAGAATGAACCCCGCGCCGGTGTTCTTGGGCATGTGAATGGGAATGAACCCGCTCTGCGGGCGCACATAACCACTCTTCTTCATGTCATCCCAGGTGTCGTTGTCATACACGACCGGGGTGAACGCGAAGTTGTAAGCCGGCGGCGGCGATGAGGTGGACCACTCGAGGGTACGGCCATTCCAGGGATCGCCGGTGGTATCCCGCAGTGTCTCGCGATTGCGAAAGCTGACCACCAACTGGATCAGGAACGACCCGATCCCCAAGGCGATCAGGAAAGCGCCGAAAGCCGCGATCTCGAACCAGATCCGCAGCGACGGATCGTCGAAGTGGCTCAACCGCCGCGTCACGCCCATGAGACCCAGGACGTACAACGGCGTGAAGGCAAACCAGAACCCGACCAGCCAGAACCAGAACGAGCACTTGCCCCAGAACGGATCGAGCTTGTAGCCGAACGCCTTCGGGAACCAGTAGGTGATACCGGCCATCATTCCGAACAACACGCCACCGATGATGACGTTGTGGAAGTGCGCCACCAGGAACAAGCTGTTGTGCAGCGCGAAGTCCGCCGGCGGAACCGCCAGCAACACCCCGGTCATGCCGCCGATGACAAAGGTGACCATGAACCCGAGGGTCCACAGCATCGGAACCTCGAACCGGATGCGGCCACGGTACATGGTGAAGAGCCAGTTGAATATCTTCGCGCCGGTGGGGATCGAGATGATCATGGTCGTGATCCCGAAGAACGAGTTCACGCTCGCACCCGAGCCCATAGTGAAGAAATGGTGCAGCCACACGAGGTAGGACAGGATGGTGATCACCACCGTCGCATACACCATGGAGGTGTAACCGAAGAGGCGCTTGCCACAGAAAGTGGCCACCACTTCCGAGAACACGCCGAATGCCGGCAGGATGAGGATGTACACCTCGGGGTGACCCCAGATCCAGATGAGGTTCACGTACATCATCGGGTTGCCGCCGAGCTCGTTGGTGAAGAAGTTCGTCCCGCAATAGCGGTCGAGCGACAACATGGCCAGCACAGCGGTCAGCACCGGGAAGGCGGCAACGATCAGCACGTTGGTGCACAGGGCCGTCCAGGTAAACACCGGCATCTTCATCAGGCTCATGCCCGGCGCACGCATCTTGACGATGGTGGCTATCAGGTTGATACCCGAGAGCAAGGTACCCACACCCGCGATCTGCAACGCCCAGATGTAGTAATCGACACCCACATCGGGGCTGTACAGGATTCCCGACAGCGGCGGATAGGCGAGCCAGCCGGTGCGGGCAAACTCGCCGACGAACAGCGAGGCCATCACCAGCACCGCGCCGCCGGTCGTCATCCAGAAGCTGAAATTGTTGAGGAATGGAAATGCAACGTCCCGGGCCCCGATCTGCAGCGGCACCACGAAATTCATCAGGCCCGTCACGAGCGGCATGGCGACGAAGAAAATCATGATGACGCCGTGCGCCGTGAACACCTGGTCGTAGTGATGCGGCGGCAAAAATCCATGCGCATCACCGAATGACAGCACCTGCTGCGCACGCATCATGATTGCGTCCGAAAAGCCGCGCAGCAGCATCACCACTCCGAGGATGATGTACATGATGCCGATCTTCTTGTGGTCGATGCTGGTGATCCAGTCACGCCACAGCGGAACCCAGCCGCGGAAGTAAGTGATGGCGGCGAGAATCGCAATGCCGCCGGTGGCCACGGCGATAAAGGTATAAAGCAGGATCGGCTCGTTGAACGGGATCGCGTCCCAGTCGAGCCGGCCGAGCAGGTTGGCAGTCAAAGCGGAATGTTCGGGCATGATGTCAGTTCGAGGCCTGGGCTGAGAGACACGACGTCGCGACGCATTGGTTCAGGATCGCGTCGTACAGCGACGCATCCACCGATGAATACAGATGAACCGGCTCGCGGTCGCTGGGCGCCGCCAGATTCACGTAGCGCTCCTTGTTCAGCGCCTGGTCGCTCCCCTTGACCTTCCGCACCCATTGCGAGAACCCCTCGGGCGAGAGTCCCTTGAAGGTAAACCGCATCCCGGAGAAGCCGGCGCCGCTGTAGTTGGCTGAAAATCCTTCATACTCACCGGGACGATTGATGACGGCATTCAACTGTGTCTGCATGCCGGCCATGGCATACACCTGGCCCGCGAGCGCCGGCACGAAGAACGAGTTCATCACCGAGGAGGCCGTGATCTTGAAGTTGATGGGCACATCCACCGGAGCCGCCACTTCGTTCACGGTTGCAATCCCCTGTTCGGGATAGATGAACAGCCACTTCCAGTCGAGCGCCACGACTTCGATGGTCAGCGGCTTTACCTGCGCGGGAATTTCACGGGCGGCATCCAGGCGTCGCAGCGGCCGGAAAGGATCGAGGGTGTGCGAGCTGATCCAGGTAAGGGCGCCCAAGGCGATGATGATGAGCAGCGGAGCCGCCCAAATGACCAGTTCCAATTGGGTTGAATGGTCCCAATCGGGGGTGTAGGTGGCCTCTTTGTTGGACTGGCGATATCGCCAGGCAAAAACAACAGTGAGCGCAATCACGGGGATCACAATCAGCAGCATCAGAAACGTGGATTGCACGATCAGGCGGCTCTGCTGCGCCGCGACCGAACCCGATGGATTGAGTAATACGCTGTTGCAACCGCACAGCAAGGCTGCTGTGGCCAGTGCCACAGAACTTCTGAGAGTGATCATCCGCGTAATTTAGTGCGACTGCGAGCGCGCAGGCATTGGACGTTTTGTCCTATCGCAGTCACAGCAGTGGAATGAGAGGCTGCATCGTGTAGTACTGACTCAACGCACCCCTTGAATTGCGCCTGATTGCACCAAATATGTCCAACACGAACACCACTGCACTACCACAGCACATTCCCGGCAACGACGCGCGGCAGACGGCGGACCATTCGCACGTCGCACCCGGCGAAATCGCCATTGGTGTGATTATTGGGCGTGCCTCCGAGAACTTTGACTTCTTCGTGTTCGGCATTGCCTGCGTGCTCGTGTTTCCCTCCGTGTTCTTTCCGTTCGCCAGCGGTTTGAACGGCACGCTCTACGCCTTCACGATCTTCGCCTTCGCCTTTCTCGCGCGCCCCATCGGCTCCATTGCATTCATGGCCATTCAGGAGCGCTTCGGGCGCGAAGCCAAGCTGACCGCGGCGCTCTTTCTGCTCGGTATCTGCACCGCCGGCATTGCGTTCGTACCTTCGTACAACACTCTCGGATTCGGTGCCATCGTGCTTTTGTCAATCTTCCGGGTGGGTCAGGGCATCGCGCTCGGTGGCTCTTGGGATGGCTTGCCGTCGCTGCTCGCGTTGAATGCGCCCGAGCAGCGCCGCGGCTGGTACGCGATGCTGGGGCAGCTCGGCGCGCCCGTCGGATTTGTGATCGCCAGCGCACTCTTTGCCTTCTTGTACTCGAGCCTCGCGACGGACGATTTCATGGAGTGGGGCTGGCGCTACCCGTTCTATGTTGCATTCGCGATCAACGTCGTCGCACTGTTCGCCCGCCTGCGCCTGGTGACGACCCACGAGTACGCAAGGCTCCTGGACGAGCGCGAGCTCGAGCCCGCGGGCGTGGTCGAAATCGTCCGCAACCAGGGATCCACGGTCCTCGTCGGCGCGTTCGCCTCGCTGGCGAGCTACGCCCTGTTTCACATAGTCACGGTCTTTCCGTTGTCGTGGATCAAGCTGTATTCGCACCAGTCGATCCCGGAATTCCTGGGCGTGCAGATGGTGGGCGCGGTGGTCGGCGCGATCGGGATCATCGTCTCGGGCAAAGTGGCGGACCGCTACGGACGTCGCAGAACGCTGGGCACCCTCGCCGTTATGATTGCCGTATTTAGTGGGTTTGCACCGACACTGCTGGACGGGGGCCCCTGGGGGCAGGACCTGTTCATGATCCTCGGATTCAGCCTTCTCGGGCTGTCCTACGGACAGGCAGCGGGAGCCGTGAACTCCAATTTCGAGCCACGGTACCGGTACACCGGTGCAGCATTGACGTCCGATCTGGCTTGGCTGATCGGCGCGGCGTTTGCTCCGTTGGTGGCATTGGGACTCTCCGCCAACTTCGGGCTCGCTTATGTCAGTGTCTACCTGCTATCGGGAGCGGCCTGCACCCTTGCCGCGCTGAGCTTCAACCGCAGCCTGAAATTTCGAAATTAATGTCGAAGCGCGCCGATGTACCTGGAATAAAGACCTACAACAGCCCCGCCGGGGGCTGGGGTGCATTGCGCGCGACCGCGAAGGCGGTGCGGGAGCAGATGGATGTGCATGTCGCACCCAAGCTGCTGCTGCGGACCAACAAGCCGGACGGTTTCGATTGCCCGGGCTGCGCGTGGCCCGACAAGAATCATAACTCCACATTCCAGTTCTGCGAGAACGGCGCGAAGGCCGTGACGTGGGAGGCGACCAAGCGGCGCGTAACGCTCGACTTCTTCTACACTCATACGGTCACCTCGCTGCTGCAGTGGACGGACCTGCAGCTGGAAAGCGAAGGCCGCCTCACGCACCCGGTGGCGTACAACCGCGAGACCGATACGTACCAGGCGATCACCTGGCAGGCTGCTTTCGAGCGCATCGGCGCTGTCCTGCGGGCGCTGCCGGATCCCAACATGGCCGAGTTCTACACTTCGGGACGCACCTCGAACGAAGCGGCCTTTCTGTATCAGATCTTCGTGCGCGAATACGGCACGAACAACTTCCCCGACTGCTCCAACATGTGCCATGAGGCCACGAGCGTCGGCCTGCCTCACTCGATCGGCCAGGGCAAGGGGACCGTCTCCCTGGATGACTTCGAGGAATGCGACCTGATCCTCTCGATCGGTCACAACCCCGGAACCAACCATCCGCGCATGATGGGCACACTGCACGAGTGCTCGCGCCGCGGCGTGCCGATCATCGTGTTGAATCCGCTCAAGGAGCGGGCGCTGGAGCGCTTTGCCGATCCGCAGAATCCCCTCGAGATGGGGCTGTTCGGCTCGACCCAGATCGCCTCCTCCTACTACCAGGTCAAGGTGGGCGGCGATGCCGCCGCGCTGCAGGGAATCATGAAGGCCCTGCTGGAAGCCGAGGACGAGGGCAGGAAAACCCTGGACCGCGACTTTATCGCGACGCACACCAACGGCTTCCAGGAGCTTGCCGACAGCCTGCGCGCCGCCGAATGGCAGGACATCCAAAGACGCAGCGGCCTGAAACGGTGGGAGATGCAGACGATTGCCGCGGCCTACGCGAAGTCGAAGGCCACCATCATCAGCTACGGCATGGGCGTCACTCAACACCTCACCGGAACCTCCAACGTGCAGCAGCTTGCAAACCTGCTGCTCCTGCGCGGCAACATCGGCAAGCCCGGCGCGGGCCTGTGCCCCCTGCGCGGCCACTCCAACGTGCAGGGCGACCGCACGGTCGGTATCTGGGAGAAGCCTCCGGTTGCGATGCTGGAAGGGATCAAGCGGACCTTCGGGTTCGATCCCCCGACCGAGCACGGACACGATTCGGTTGCCGCCATGGAGGCCATGCTCGACGGGCGCTCCAAGGTATTCATCGGTCTGGGCGGCAACCTGGCCGTCGCCCTGTCCGACCCCGAACGCTGCTTCAAAGCCATGCGCAACGTGGATCTGTCCGTCCACATCGCCACCAAGCTCAACCGCTCGCACCTGCTGATCGGCAAGGAATCCATCATTCTGCCGTGCCTCGGACGCACCGAGACGGATATCCAGGCCTCCGGACCGCAATCGGTCACCGTCGAGGACTCCATGTCCATGGTGCATGCCTCGCGCGGCAAGCTGCCGCCCGCTTCCGGCTTTCTGTTGTCGGAGCCGGCCATCGTGGCGGGCATCGCCAAGGCAACTCTGCCCAACACCCGCGTCGCCTGGGACGAGTTGGTGGCGGATTACGACCGGATCCGCGATTGCATCGAGTCGGTGTTTCCCGAGTTCAGCGGCTACAACGAGCGGATCAGACAGCCCGGCGGTTTCCGTCTGCCGCTACCCGCCACGCAGCGGATCTGGAATACGCCTTCCGGCAAGGCCGAGTTCCTGTTGCCGGCGCAGCAGGCGACGGTCCCGGGCGCGCTGCTGCTCACCACCATCCGCAGTCACGACCAATACAACACCACCATCTACGGCAACGACGACCGCTACCGCGGCGTGTTTGGTCGCCGCGATGTGATCTTCATGTGCGAAGAGGACCTGGTGGGTAGAAATCTGCGGCACGGCGATCGCGTAGATATCGCCACCGCGGTGCCCGGATTCGAGGATCTGCGATTGCAGGGCTTCACGGTCGTGTCCTACGACATCGCACCCGGCTCGGTCGCCGCGTACTTCCCGGAAGCCAACTGCCTGGTCCCGCTCGCCTATCAGGATCGGCTGAGCGGGACCCCGGCCTACAAGTCAGTACCGGTCAAGATCACCCGCCATTGTACTACCGAGCAGCGCTGAGCAGCTTGCTTGCCCTAGCGAGGCGATCGCTGTAGGCGTTGAGCGCCGCGGCGGTCAGGGCCGCGTACTGATTCGCCTCATCGAAGCGGTTCTGCTCAATCGCCTCACGCACTCCGGGTACGGTCTTCACTCCGTAGCCCGTGTACAGCCCCGGCGCATAGATCAGGTGCTTGTACCAGTCGCGACCCGGCAGCCCGCGTGAGTCCGTCAGCGCCGCCTCCATCTGGCGCAGCTCGCTGTTGAGCTCCTGCAACTGCGCCGGCGCCAGCCGGGCCTGGCCGGCCATCAGTTTGTTGTAGGCCTCGTCATAGGCCTGCGCGCTCTTCTTCACCCGGTCCACGGCATTGTCGAGCGCGGCGAATTCCAGGTGCGGCACCTGCGGCTCGCGCTCCGGAGCCAGGACCACTCGCGTGGGATCCGCCGCCAGCTCAAAGGCCCGCTCGTCGAGCAACTTGCCGAGCTCGACGGCGGTCTTGCGCCGCGCCTCGGCGAGCTCATGCAATTCGTCCACGTAGCCGCTCACAGTCTGCGCGAATGCACCGAACTGCATCGGCAGGACATCGGCGTCCGCCATCCGCAGAATGATGTGTCCGACGGTCTGCGCTTCCGCGATTCCATAGACGAAGCCGGGATCCCCGTAGCGAATGTAGTGATCGTAGGAATCGTAGTTCGAATGATAGATGCCATCGCCGTCGGCTTCTCCACCATAGGAGACATCGAGCGTGGTGAGCCCCAGGTGTTGCAGAAATGGCGTGAAGTCCGAGCCTGAGCCCAACGCGGCGATACCCAGGTCGCCCCCGGCGGCCGCGACCTGCGCCGCCTTCTTGTCTTCATCGGAAGCGCCCTTCTCGAACCCGTCGACTTCCAACTTGGCGCGCAGGCGCGCCTGCGTGCTGACTGCGGTCTGCGGATCCTTCACGCTGCTGGAAACCTCGTTAACCAGATGCTGCAGGGAGTGACTGCCGCCCGCGGTCAGGAATCCCCGGTCGTTGCCGTCGGAGTTGAGGTAGAGAACCGCCTTGCCCTGCAGCTCCCGGGCGTGCGCCTCGGCCCACTCCGTCGAGCCCAGCAGTCCCGGCTCCTCGCCGTCCCAACTCGCATACACGAGGGTGCGCTTCGGCTTCCATCCGGACTTCAACAGTTGGCCGATGGCCTTGCCCTCGGCCATCATGTCAATGTGCCCGGACAAGGGGTCTTCGGCGCCGAATACCCAGCCGTCCCGGTGGTTGCCGCGTACGATCCATTCGTCCGGAAACTGAGAACCGGGAATGCGAGCAATCACGTCGTACAACGGCTTCTGGCTCCAGTCGGAGCTGACGGCCATGTGAACCTTGGCGCCGCCCGGCCCCATGTGGTAGGTGATCGGCAGCGCGCCGCGCCAGTGTGGTGGGGCGACCGGTCCGGTCAGCGCAGCCAGGAGCGGTTGCGCGTCCGCGTAGGAAATGGGGATCACCGGAATCTTGAGAATCGTCTTGGCATCGGCGATCGCAAGCCGCTTGGCCTCCTTGGTGGCACCGACGCCCGGGGTCAGCGGATCCCCCGGGTACACCGGCATGTCCGCCACCGATCCGCGCTGCACGCCATCTTTCGGCCGCCAGCCGCCCTTGGGCCATACATCGCCGGGCCCATAGCCGTCCTGTTGGGGGTCGGAGTAGATGAGACAGCCAATGGCGCCGTGGACCTGAGCCAGCTTCGGCTTCAGACCGCGCCAGCCCACGCCATAGCGGGCAATCGCGATCTTGCCTTTGACATCGATGCCGCGGCGGGCCAGGTCCTTGTAGTCATCGGGCATGCCGTAGTTGACGTAGACCAGCTCACCGGTGACATCGCCATCGGCGCCGTACACATTGTAGGGGCCCATTCCGTCGGTCCGCGTCGAGGTCGCATCGCCCTCGACGGGAGGTTCCCGCAACGCCGCCACGAATCGGGTGGGTGCCACCATTTCGAGGGTGTGCGACTTCAGCGTGGGATACAGCGGATAGAAGACTTCGATCTTCGCATCCCAACCCCATTGTTGGAATTGAGCGCGCGTGAACTCGGCATTGGCCTTGTCGTGCGGAGCACCGACATGGTTGGCCTCGGAGGCCATGTTCTTCAGCCAGGCATCCAGATCCGCCGGATTCAGGGCGGCGTCGAAGCGTTGTTCGAGGGTTTGTTGAGTCGCCGAGTCCGCGGCCGAGAACCCGAACAACACCGGCGCGCGTCCGGTTCCCGCTGCAAGCGTAACCGAGCAGGCGAGCGTCGCAAGGACGAAAACGGCAGACCGTCGAGCACACAACACCATGGCTGTTTTTCTCCATTCAGGCGCGAACCGACACCCGCGCCGCGAGCCCTGATTCGGGCGTTACCGAAACACTTGCAGACAGCGCTCAGTGTAGCGGCTCGCGGACGGACTTTTCATAAGAAATTATTGGGCCAGATCAGGGTGCGCCACATGTGCGCGGTCGGGGAATCGTCGAAGCCGAGGCCTGCCGTGGGCTGCTTGAAATTGCGGCCGATGACATCGGTGAAGATCTCGGGATCGATCGTAACGTTGGTTTGGAAGGAGTACAGGTCGTAAATGGTGATCAGCCGGGAAGTCATGTACCAACGGTGCGCGCGCGCGTGGCGATGCGCCTGTTGGATGTATTCGGGAGGCTCGTAGTCCGCGCCGAAGAATTGATTGTAGGCGTCCGGGTATTTGAAGCCGACCGAGTCGTCGGCGAAATAGCGCAAGGCCTGGTGATACTGGATGGCCCAGGCGACTTCTTCGCTGACATAGGGTGCCACGAGCTGCGCGCTCCAGTAGCCGTGCTCCGTTCTGATGAACGCGCCGTTGGAGATGTCGTGCAACAGGCAGGCGATGACGATTTTCTCATCCTGGCCCGCATCCAGGGCGGTCTTCGCACTCTGCAGCAGGTGCCGATAGGTGATCTCGGAGAACCGCAGGCGGAAGAAGTCGAGCAGCTTCGGTGCCTTGGGCATGCGCGGCAGCGCCGGATTGTCGCCCATCATGAACACACGCTCGGGTGACATCCGCGCCAGCATCGGGGCTTCCAGGTTCGGCTGGCCCGTACCCAGGGCACTGATGGGCTGGGGCAGAATCATCCGCTCGCGCCCCTGTTGCGGGAAGGGCTCGCAATCGAGATTGCCCGGACTCGACTCGTCGTTCATGCGAGGTATGGTGCCAATGCGGGTATCATTAAGCAAAGATGCACAGATTAGCCACATTCGCGCTGGCGGCCCTGCTGACCAGTTGCGCGAGCGACCGCGCGAGCGGACCGAGGATCAGCGAGGCTGACGCGCACACGATCATCGAACGGGCTTTGCCGGCGAGCGTGTCGGACAAAGCCGGCTGGAGTGACGATATCTACGCGGCGTTCGCGGCTCAGCAGATCGAGCCGACGAAAGAGAATGTGTGCGCGGTGGTGGCGGTCATCGCGCAGGAATCCAATTTTCAGGTGAACCCGGTCGTGCCGGGCATGTCACGGATCGCCTGGAAGGAGATTCACAATCGCGCCGCGCACATGCTGGTGCCCTGGATGGTGGTGCAGGCCGCATTGGACCTGAAATCGCCCACCGGGCGCACCTACAGCGAACGCATCGACCGCGCGCGGACCGAAAAGGATCTCAGCGACATCTACGAAGACTTCATCGACTCCGTGCCGCTGGGGCATGCTCTGTTCGAGAGTCATAATCCGGTACGGACACGCGGGCCGATGCAGGTGAATGTTGCGTTCTTGAAGCAGACCCCGGCCGTGCGCAGCTATCCCTACGCCATGAATGGGACGCTGCAGGATGAGTTGTTCACGCGTCGCGGCAGCGTTTATTTCGGAGTGGCGCACCTGTTGGGATATCGCGCTCCGTATTCACGGTACCTGTACCGTTTCGCCGATTTCAACGCGGGCCAGTATGCGAGCCGCAATGCGGGCTTTCAAAGCGCGTTGGCCACTGCTTCAGGCAGGCCGGTCGCCCCTGACGGGACCCTCGGTGAGGAAACCGAGGCCGCCCTGCGCGGACTGGGTGACCGCCTCAATGTGAGCAACGAGGATATCCACAGCGCGCTGGCGGAAGGCAAGAGCCCGGATTTCGAGAAGACCAGCACCTACCAGAGAGTGTTCGCCCTGGCCAGGCACCCCGCGCCGGCCGTGGTACCCAGGATCAAACTCCAGGGTCCGAAGCTGTCGCGGACGCTGACCACGGACTGGTACGCGCACCGTGTCGACGGCCGCTTCCAACAGTGTATGAAAAAGTCGCCATAGATCCGCCCTATCGACTCCATTCAAACAGCTCATTGGCCGCGACTCGGGGTGGCGCGGACAATGCGCTCCAGAGAGATTGAAGTGGAGTGAGCTGAAGATGTACGACACTCGAAACGATCTACCGGCCACCGTGCGGACACCCATTGTGGCCCTACTGAACGGCCGCCTGGCCGATGCCATTGACCTGGGAACCCAGGCCAAGCAGGCGCACTGGAATGTGAAGGGACCGCACTTCGCGGCCCTGCACGAGCTGTTCGACCGGATCGCCGAACATATTGAGGATCATGTGGACACGCTCGCTGAGAGGATTACGGCCCTGGGTGGTACCGCCAACGGCACCATCACGGCGGTAGCGCGCGCAACCAGCCTCGCCCAGTACCCGGAGAACATCACGGAAGGGATTCAGCACGTCGACGCCCTCGCCGGCGCCGTCGCCACCTTCGGGGCACGAGTCCGTGCGGGCATAGACGAAGCGGCGCAGCACGGAGACGCGGATACGGCGGATTTGTTTACTGGTATATCGCGGGGAATTGATAAGGATTTGTGGTTCTTGGAAGCCCATTTGCACGCAAAACGTTAAGTCCGCGAACGCCTCCGGGCATGAAAGCTGCGGCGCAGGCCAAGTCGAGCTAACCTGCGCGCAGTTTTCGTGGGAGATTCACTATGCGGATGGACGATCAAGGCGAGAGCCAGAACGTCGAAGACGTGCGCGGCTCGGGTGGCGGCGGCTTCAGGCCCGTTCACGGCATCAGCCTCGGCACCGTGGCGGTGGCGTTGATTGCAGGCTGGGCTTTCGGGGTCAACCCACTGCAGATCCTCGGGCTGTTGAGCGGCGGGGGCACCGGCAGCAGTGTCCAGGCCCCCGCCGAACCCGGCCAGGCCCCCCCGCAGGACGACGAGCAGGCGAAGTTCGTATCGCAGGTGCTGCGGAGCACCGAGACGGTCTGGACTGCCGCTTTTCAGGAGCGTGGGGCGACGTATGAAGAGCCGAAGTTGCGGTTGTTCCGTGACAGCTATCCTACGGCATGCGGTATGGGCGAGGCTGCGGCGGGGCCGTTCTATTGTCCACGCGATCACATCGTCTACCTGGACCTGACTTTCTTTGATGTCATGACTCAACAGCTCGGCGCGCCGGGACAGTTTGCGCACGCGTACGTAGTGGGCCATGAAGTTGGCCATCACGTGCAGAACTTGCTCGGGATCATCGACAAAGTCGATGCCCAACGCTCGCGCGGCAGCGAAGCGCAGTCAAATGCACTCAGCGTTCGCCTCGAGCTGCAGGCCGACTGCCTGGCTGGGGTCTGGGCTACGCGCTCGCAGAAAGAGAAAGGCTGGCGGTTGGAGAACGGAGATATCGAAACGGCGCTGAATGCGGCAGCGCAAATTGGCGATGACACCCTCCAGCGCAAGTCGCGCGGCACCGTGGTGCCCGAATCGTTCACGCATGGGACCAGCGCACAGCGGGTTGCGTGGTTCAAGCGGGGCGTCGAGGGCGGTCAGATCGATTCCTGCGACACTTTCGCCGCGGCTCAGCTCTAGGGCGAAGTCGGCTTCGAGCCAACCCCGCCTTCGTTGAAGCCTACTTGGGGAATTCGCCGGGGATGATCCCATCCGCAACGGGGCGGGTTTACGGGACCGATTCTCCAAGGCGTGTCGGACGGGTCTGATCTTGTATCATCGGCGCTATGACCTACTGCGTCGGGATACTCCTCAACGAAGGCGTCGTCTTTGCGTCGGACTCGCGCACGAATGCGGGCGTCGACAACTTCGCTACGTTCTGCAAGATGAACGTTTTCGAGCGGCCCGGGGACCGGGTGGTCGTATTACTGAGCTCGGGAAATCTCGCGGGCACGCAGGCAGTGATCAGCCAGCTCAAACAACGTGGCGAATCGACGGGCGATGGAAAGCCGAACATCTGGACTGCGCGGACGATGTTCGATGTAGCCACTGTCGTCTCTGATGCCGTGAGAGCCGTGGAGCGACGCGACGGCGAGCACCTCGCGAACAGTGCCACCCCTTTCAACGCATCTTTCATCCTCGGCGGCCAGATAAAGGGCGAGCCCCCTCGCCTGTTCCGTACGTTCGCCGAAGGCAACTTCATTGAAGCTGGAGCTGACACGCCTTTTTTTCAGACGGGTGAAGCCAAATATGGCAAGCCGATCATCGACCGCGTGATCAGTCAGTCGACGAACCTGAGTGACGCCATGAAGTGCGTGCTGGTGTCGTTCGACTCGACCATGCGCAGTAACCTGTCCGTCGGGATGCCCATCGACCTCGTGTGCTACGAGCGGGACGCTCTGCGCGTCAGCATCCGCCACCGCTTCGCCCCAGGCGATGCCTATTTCACTTCTCTCAGTAAGTCCTGGAGTGAAGGTGTGCGCTCCGTTTTCAGAAGCTTGCCCACCGTACCACCACCTGGCGAGTCAACCCAGTGACGCTGCTGGAAGCGGATGAACCTCCTGCATTCCGCGTGGAAAACCCCGATGGCCAATCACCGTATTTCCTGACATGCGATCACGCCAGTGCGCGCATTCCCAGGAGGTTGGGCTCGCTCGGTGTCAGCGCGGAGGATTTGCAGAGGCATATTGCGTGGGACATCGGTGCGGCCGCAGTTACTGTCAAGCTTGCCGACGCGCTCGATGCATTCGCGATTCTGTCCGGTTACTCTCGACTCGTCATCGACTGTAATCGGCAGCCCGGCATTCCCGAGTCGATCGTCCGGAAGAGCGAAGCGACGCGCATCCCCGGCAACGAAGTTGTGTCCGTGGAGGAAGCGACTGAGCGGGCACAGGCGCTCTTCCATCCCTACCACAATCGGATTCGCACCGAATTGGACGCGCGCCGCGCACAACAACGGCCCACGGTCCTCATTTCGGTGCACAGCTTTACCCCGACCTTCCACGGTGTTCCCCGTCCGTGGCACGCGGGATTGTTGTATAACAGGGACACGCGCCTCGCCACTGAGTTGCTGAGACAGCTGCGAACCGAACAGGGCTCAGCCGGTTCGAAATGGATCATCGGGGACAACGAACCCTACGCGGTCGGGGACAACACCGACTACACGATCCCCGTGCATGGTGAGCAGCGGGGTCTTCTACATGTGGGAATCGAGTTGCGACAGGATCTGGTCGCGACCGCGGCCGGGCAGAGCGAGTGGGCGGAACGATTGGCGCGCGCGCTCGTTTCAATTGCCGGCAGCGGAGATTCCTGGTGCAAATTCGACTCGGCTACGAACTGATCTACCAGTCGGCGCAGCCCACTCCCATGATCCTGAATCTGAACGTCCATTACACGCGGGCGGCGGATCTGGTGCGCGCGGATCATATGATGACCGATCCCTGGGTACCGCTGACGCTGTACCGGGATGGCTTCGGGAACTGGTGCACGCGACTGGTTGCGCCCGCGGGCCGGATTCGGATCACCTCCGATGGCCTGATCACGGATCGCGGTACGCCGGACCCGGTGGTTCCCAACGCTCCGCAGATCAGTGTTGAAACTCTGCCGGAAGAAACACTCGTCTACCTCCTGGGCAGCCGCTACTGCGATACCGATAACTTGTCACAGATTGCCTGGCAGCTTTTCGGGCAGACGACGCCGGGCTGGCCAAGGGTGCAGGCTGTCTGTGACTTCGTCCATCGACACCTGCGGTTCGGTTACCAATATGCACGCGCCACGCGCACGGCTTCGGAGGCATACAACGAGGGCCTGGGCGTGTGCCGGGATTTCGCCCATCTGGCTGTTACGTTTTGCCGCTGTCTCAACATCCCTGCCCGGTACTGCACGGGCTACCTGGGCGATATCGGTGTACCTCCGGTCGATGCTCCCATGGATTTCTCCGGTTGGTTCGAGGCGTTCGTGGGAGGCACCTGGTACACGTTCGATGCACGACACAACGTGCCACGCATCGGCCGGGTGTTGATCGCAAGGGGCCGGGATGCGGCGGATGTGGCCATCAGCATGACGTTCGGGCCGACTTCGCTGACCCACTTCAAAGTGTGGACCGAGGAGGTCTAGAAGTCCTCCTCCCAGAACTCGCCGTCGTTGCGCGAACGCGGTGTCAGCTCGCGGGCCAGCTCCGCGCGGCGCAGCTCGACCCGCCGGATCTTGCCGGAGACCGTCTTGGGCAGGTCGGCGAACTCGATGCGCCGAATCCGCTTGAAGGGCGAGGTGCGATCGCGCACGAACTTCAGGATCGAGGCGGCGGTTTCCAGGGAGGGCGAATGACCGGCCGCCAGGATCACGAACGCCTTGGGGACCGACAGGCGTTGCGGATCGGGGCTCGGGACCACGGCCGCCTCGACCACGGCGGCGTGCTCGATCAACAGGCTCTCGAGCTCAAAGGGACTGATCTTGTAGTCCGAGCATTTGAACACATCGTCATTGCGGCCCACGTACGTGAAATATCCGCGGCTGTCGCGTCGTGCGACATCGCCGGCATGATAGAAGCCGCCCGCCATCACTGCCGCCGTATTGCCGGGGTCATTCAGATAGCCGGGCATGACCGGCACTGGCTTCTCCGGCAGCGATACGCCGATCTCACCCTCATCGCAGCTGTTTCCGTCAACATCCAACAGCTCGATGCGATAACCCGGCAGAACACGGCCCATGGAACCCGGCACCACCGCCTGCCCCGGGCTGTTGCCGATCTGCGCCGTGGTCTCGGTTTGTCCATAGCCATCCCGTATGGTCAGGCCCCAGGCGGCCTGCACGCGTGCGATGACCTCGGGATTCAGGGGCTCGCCGGCGCTGGCCAACTCGCGAAGCCGGGTTTTGATCTCATCCAGCGGCAGTTGGATGATGGAGCGCCACACCGTGGGGGGCGCGCAAAACGAGGTCACCTCGCAACGCACCAGCTCGCGGACCAGGGCCGCGGCGTCAAAGCGCGCCTGGTTGACCATCACCACGGTCGCCTCGGCGTTCCAGGGCGCGAAGAACGAGCTCCAGGCGTGTTTGGCCCAACCGGGGCTGCTCAGGTTCAGATGCGTGTCTCCCGGCCTCAGACCCAGCCAGTACATCGTCGACAGATGACCGATCGGGTAGCTGACGTGGGTGTGTACGACGAGTTTGGGTTTCGCCGTGGTCCCGGAGGTGAAGTACAGGAACAGCGGATCCGTCGCCTGCGTGTCGGTACCCGGATCGAAAGAGTCGCGCAAGCCCATGCTGGACAAGGTCTGCCAACCGGCTGCGCAGCCGCGGGTCAACATACCCAACACGCCGTCCGGCAGCCGCTCGAATCGTCCGGCGAACAGAGGATCGGTGATGACGATCCGCGCGTCCCCGCGCTCCACCCGGTCGCGCAGCTCGGCCGGCATCAGCAGCGTGGTGGTTGGAATGATCGGGCAACCCAACTTCATGCAGGCGAGCGTCAGCTCCCAGAGCGCCGGAACGTTGCCGAGCATCAACAGGATCCGGTCGCCCCGCACGACGCCCAGGGATCGCAGCTCCGCGGCGAGAAAGTTGGAACGCCGGCGCAGGTCATCGAACGACAGCTGCACATCCAGGCCGCCGTCACCGACAATTCGCAGCGCGGGACGCGGGTTGCCGAGCGCTATGGAGTCGAACCAGTCGATGGCCCAATTGAAGCGCGCGGGACGGGGCCAACGGAATCCGCGGCAGGCTCCTTCGTAGTCCGTCCGGTGGGCGATGAGAAAGTCGCGCGCCTGTCGAAACGATTCGGTTGAATTCACGGGTTCCCCTTGCGCACCTCCGCGAGCAATGCCCCGCAATCGCTGTCCTTGGCAAGCCCCGGATCCACGAAGGCAAGCATAGCCGCAACCGGGGTCAGGAGCACCCCCAGGGCAATGGCCCCACCGGCCTGGACCATGGGTCCCCGGGCATCGGTGGTGAAGGTGGGATGCCGGAGGCTGCCGTGAACCAACAGCGGCGCACGCACCCGCAGGCGGGGATGCTTGGGACGGCCGACGAGTTTCAGATTGAGCGATTCGGAACCCAGGTCAATGGTGCCATCGCCGGTAATGAGCACCGGATCGGTATCCAGCAGCAGGCGCTGCGCCGTGAGTGTCCCCGCCTTGACGTCGAAACTGGCGACGCCGCAGCGGACACCGGTTTCCTCGTTGCTTCCCGCCGCCATGAGGCCCAATCCGCGCAGATCGAATCCGGCGAGCTCCGCCAGCGACGAGCGCACGGCCCCATGGGGCAACACGGCGGTGATCGTGCCCGTTGCGTTCGAGGCCAGTGCGTGGAGGGAGTTGCCTGCACCTGCCAATGCAACCCGGCCCTGCAACGGGCCGTCGATGGAGGTACCCAACTTCAAGTGCATCACGCGCAGATCAACATCGGCACGGGGTACATCCCGTGTGACATCGATCTTGAAACCACCCTTCACCTTTCCATCACGCACCGTGGCGGACAGCGGTGCCACTTCAATGTGGCCGAGATTGATCCGCGCTTTGGCAGTGAAGTCGCGCATCGGAAGCTTGCCCATCTGCAGTGTTGCCGCCCGGTAGTCAACGTCGAAGATCGAGTGGCGCGCGGCCTCCAGGTGCAACGGAGTGTCTGCAAACAGCAACCCCGGTTTGTCATCCGGCGGCGCGCGGCCCGCGGCCCGGGCACCGAGGTCCGCCAGGCGCAGCAACTTCGAGCTCAGCATCGCTTTGGAATGGGAAGGCGCCCCGTGCCGCTGGAGGTCGACAACCATTCGCCCGTGCAGGTCGCTCTCACCCGAACGCGCCTGCAGATCGTTGAATTCGAGGTGGCGGTCCTGCCGGCTGAATCGACCGGTGAGATGGTACTCACCGGTTTCCGGCAGGCCCAGGCCGGTCAGGAAGTACAGGTCCTTCAGGTCCGCACCCGTGGATTCAAACTGCAGATTCAGGTAGTGGAAATCGAAAGGTTTCGGCACCTCGCCCCTGCCGGTCAGCAAGGTGCCGCTGGAGACCTCCATGAAGTCAAAACGGTACGGCTGCTCGGGAGTGACCGTCGCCAGCGGGTCGCAGTTGAGGGCGAAGTTGGCTGCACGACCATTGAGCCGACCTGCCCCCTCGATCCGCAGGGGCGGAGTCGGACCGGCATCGGGCAGGTCGCGCGCCGTCACGAGGCCCTCGAATTTGAGCCGCCGGCGAGCGTCATCGTAGAAAACGAGAGCCGCCGGCACCCGCAGGCTGTGGATCAACGGCGGCCCGGTGCCCCGACCGGATCCGGGTGGCCGAACCTGCCAGTTGGAATGACCGTTCTCCTGACGGACCAGGTGCAGCGTCGCGCGCTCCATGACAACGCTTTCCAAACGAAGATTGCGCAGCAGGTCGTACTGCAGCTCCAGGTGCCCGATCGCGGCTGTCTGCCCGGGGGGCATCCAGAGCGGATTGCCGATCACCACGTTCTCGGCGGTGATCCGGGGATGCAGGGAGAAGATTCGTGCTCGGAACGCACCGTCCACCCGGATCTGGCGTTGTGACCGGGCTTCAACATAGCGGACGAGGGGCTCTTTCAGGCGGGCCTGCACGAGCAGCAGCGCCGCCAACACGACGGCTGCCAACCCGGCTACGCCTATAAGCGTTCTGACCGCCCGGATACGCCACCTGTGCCCATTCTTCATGGACACAATAACGCACGAAACCGCACGCGGGTCAGACCTCCCAAGATCGCGGAACGTTGCCGCTGGCGCTCGATGCCTATTTGCGAATGATTTGCATTTGCATCCCGGGTTCGGTAGCCTCGATATCGAGATTGACGAGGAGCTCGGCATGTTCACAAGTCGCCCGCCGCACGGATACTCCCCCCAGCAGCTCAGCGAGTTGGGGACAGCCGAGCTCTTCGTCCTCTCATCCTGCGCCTTCGCCACGGCGCTCGAGTTGCACGGACTGATGATTCCGATCCGTGAGCATGAAGCAGTGCGGGCGCGCGCGCCCTCCATTGCCGCTCCTTCAGGCTCGGCACTCCTTCACTGAAGCTTCACGCGCGTCCACAATGGCGGGCATGAAACGTACTCTCATTCTCGTGCTCGCCCTCGTCGCGTGCGGCGCCCAGGCTGCCGATCAACCCAACAGCACGCCACGCTACACCTTCTCCTGGCAACTCGGGCAAGCCAATGCCCCGGCTCCACGCGGGGGCACCACGCGCGGCCCGCAGATTGATCTGGAAACCGAACCGTCTGCGAGTTGGAACGCCCTGCAGGAACCCCGCCTGTCCGCGCTGGAGCACGACCGGCGCGCCATTCTCGCGATGGCCGGCGACTATCAGGTCAACTTCGATTTCCTCGAGATCGAGACCTTTGGAGCCGACCGAGCCCGCGACAGACCCTACCAGTCCTGGGGCACCGAGCGGGTCTACGTCGATGTTGATAAGGGCACCTACATCAGCCTGGTTCACATCCTGGACATGCGCGTTGTCCAGGACGACGGCACGCTCAGTGAGCCGATCGTCACCAAACACTGGCGCCAGTCATGGCAATACGAGCCCCGCGACATTGTGGAATACAAGGGTCAGAATCGTTGGCAGCGCCGCAACCTGAGCGCCGCCGAACGCACAGGTCAGTGGGCTCAGACGGTTTACCAGGTTGACGAGTCGCCACGCTACGCCAGCGTGGGGCGCTGGGCTCACAACAACAGCTTTTCCACCTGGATAGGCGGCGACACCTGGCGACCGTTGCCGCGCCGCGAGTGGACAGTGCGCTCGGACTACCAGGTGCTCCTGGGTACCAACCGTCACACCATCACGGCGACCGGCTGGCTGCAGGAGGAAAACAACCTGAAGATGGTGCTCGGCACGAACGGCGAGGCAGATCCAGCGCTCCCCTATCGCTCCCGCGAGTACGGCGTCGCCCGCTATTCCCGGATGCGGGGCGGCGATTTTCAGGCCGCGGACCAGTACTATCAAAAAACGCGAGCCTTCTGGACGAGTGTGCTGACCGATTGGCACGAACTGTTCAAAGCGCACCCGGTCATCTCTCTGCGCGCCCAGGTTGATCAGGCCGGATCGTTCAAGAAGCTGTTTGCATATGCGGATCAACTGGCAGGCGGTGAGACACCGCGGCAGTACGCCGCCGCCGTCATTCACGAGTCCCTGGCCGAGATGGGCGCGCCCGTCGCGGAATGAAAACGGACGACTAGGCCGGCAGCATCGCGCGGCGCAGGCGCTCGACCGCGAATTCGATGAAAGCTGACACCGCGCGCGGGAGGTGACGGCGGCTCACATACACGGCGTAGAAATCAGCTCCGTCACGCCGGTATTCCGGCAACACTCTCACGAGGCGGCCCGCGGCAATGTCCGCTGAGATGACCGGATGGGGCAGAAGCGCAATTCCGAGCCCCGCCACCGCGGCGCGCAGCACGGCGCGCGCGGTGTTGGCGCGGAAGCGGCTGGACACCTGTATTTCGGTGTCACCCTGGGGCCCGATCAAACTCCATGTCACAGGACCGGTCCGATTCGACTGCGGCAGGCAATCGTGCGCGCTCAATTCCGCAAGCGTTGCGGGCGTGCCGTTGACCTCGAGATAGGCGGGACTGGCGACCAGATCGAAATGAGTAGCGACGATCTTGTGGCCGATGAGATTGTCATCGACGAAGTGCGCGGCGCGCAGCGCCACATCGATGCCCTCGCCCACCAGGTCCGCCTTGGCATCGTCGAGCACAAACTCCATGCGCACCCGCGGATGGTCCGCCATGAACCGAGCCACCCACTCGATGGGAAACAGATCGAAGAAGTCGGCGGGAGCGGCCACGCGCACGACCCCGCTCGCCACCTGTGTCTCATCCACGGACGCCTGCCCCGCTTGCGCCAACTCGGAAACCGGGCCGGCGCAGCGATCGAAGAATGTGCGGCCCGCGGCGGTCAGGGTGAGCTTGCGCGTGGAGCGATGGATCAGGCGGGTGCCGACCTGGGATTCCAGCTGCTGGATCTTGCGGCTCACCGAGTTGGCGGGCATCCCCAGGCGCCGCGCCGCCGCCGCGAAGCTGTTGGCCCGCACCACTTCCACAAAGAGGAACACGTGATTCAGGTCCAGGGCGTGATTACTGCTTTTTTTGGATTTCATCCACTCTATTATGCCGTGTTCTCGAGCAATAGCGGCACGGCCTATGCTCTTGCCAAGGCGTCGCAGAAAGGAAAAGTCATGGCAAAAGTCCTCGTTCTCTACTACTCCTCCTACGGACATATCGAAACGATGGCGAACGCGGTCGCCGAAGGTGCGCGGTCTGCAGGTGCCACGGTGGATATCAAGCGGGTTCCGGAAACGGCTCCGGCTGACGTAGCCAAAGCCGCGCACTTCAAGCTCGAGCAGAAAGCTCCCGTGGCCGCGATCGACGAGCTTGCCAACTACGACGCCATCATCGTCGGCGCTCCGACGCGATTTGGACGGATGTCATCTCAGATGGGGGCCTTCCTCGACCAGGCGGGTGGTTTGTGGATGAAAGGGGCCCTGAACGGAAAAGTGGGCGGGGCTTTCACCTCAACCGCGACCCAACACGGCGGGCAGGAAACGACGCTCTTCTCGATCATCACCAACCTGCTGCATTTCGGCATGACGGTGGTCGGCCTGCCCTACAGCTTCCAGGGACAAATGAAGCTCGATGAGGTCACGGGCGGCAGCCCGTATGGCGCGACGACGATCGCGGGCGGCCAGGGACAACGCCAGCCGAGCGCAAATGAGCTCGACGGTGCGCGGTTTCAGGGTAAGCTCATCGCGCAGACCGCCCAGAAACTCTTTCAAGGTTAATTGAACGCCCGCGCTCCGGCTCATCCGGTACATCGAATCGACGGCATTCTGCTCGCCAGCGCGGGGGCGATTGCCTTCTCCGGCAAGGCCATCATTGTCAAGTTGGCCTATCGGTACGGCGTGGACGCCGTCACCCTCATCATGTACCGGATGCTGTTCGCGCTTCCGCTGTTCCTCGCGATGGCGTGGTGGGCGGGTCGCGACCGTGAGCCCCTCACGGGCGCCGATCTTGGCTTGCTCACCTGGCTGGGCTTCAGCGGCTACTACCTCGCCAGCTTTCTCGACTTTCTCGGCCTGCAGTACATCAGCGCCAATCTCGAGCGCCTGATTCTTTATCTGAACCCAACCATCGTGTTGGCGATCGGCGCCCTGAAGTTTCATACGCCGGTGACGGTCAAACAGTGCATCGCACTTCTGGTGAGTTATCTCGGTGTCTGCGTGGTGTTTGGACACGACGTGAGCGTTGTCGGTCCGCACGTTGCCCTGGGTTCGGCGCTAGTGCTGGGCAGCGCGGTGAGCTACGCGCTCTATCTGGTCTACAGCGGGCATGCGGTCAAACGGCTGGGTGCCATGCGCATCACGGGCATCGCTTCAACAATAGCGTGCGTCCTGTGTATCGCGCAGTTCTTCATCCTGCGACCGCCATCCGCGGCGAGCGTCGCACCGCAGGTTATCTGGCTGTCCGTCATCAATGGAACTCTCTGCACGGTCCTGCCCGTCATGCTGGTGATGACTGCCATCCAGAGAGTCGGCGCCTCCGTCGCGGCACAGGCCGGCATCATAGGTCCCCTGTCGACGATCTTCCTGAGCATCCTCATCCTGGGCGAATCCTTCACGCCGTGGTTGGCCGCGGGAACGATGCTGGTGCTCGGCGGAATCTGGCTGCTGGCCCGCTGGAAGTAGTCCCGATCAACTTTCGTACACCCACTGGCCGCCCACCATCGTCCGCTGGACCTTCACATTCACCAACTGCGACGGGTCGGTGTTCAGCAGATCCCGATCCCACACCACGAGGTCGGCGAGCTTGCCGGGTTCGAGCGTACCCTTGATGTGCTCCTCGCGGGAGGCGGTGGCGCCATCGAGAGTGCCGGCACGGATCGCTTCCTGGACCGTGATCCGTTGGTTGGCACCCCAGGTGTGGCCCTGATAGTCCGTCCGCGTAACCAACGACTGCAGCCACATCGCCGGATCAGCAGGGCTGGCGGTGTAGTCGGAGGACAGCGGCGGCCGGATGCCCGCGTCGATCAGCTCGCGCATGGCAAACATGTGGCCGGTGCGTTCTGCGCCGTAGAAGTGCATGACATCGCCATGGAAATACACATACCCCGCGAACGGGATCGGAATCGCCCCCACGGCCTTGATGCGCCGGATGAGATCGGCATTCAGCAAGGTGCAATGCTCGATGCGAAACCGCGGGTCGCGGCGCGGCGCTTCCTTTTGCAGACGCTCGAACACCGACAGCACGCGGTCGATCGCGAGATCGCCGTTGGCATGCACGCCGATCTGCCAACCCGCCAGGTGAGCCTTGTGAGCCTCCCTGTAGAGATCTTCGGGTGAGGTCGTCTGCAGTCCCCGGAACTCGGGCATGTCGTTGTAGGGCTCTGACAGCCACGCGGTGCGTTCAGAGATCGAGCCGTCCGCGTACAACTTCACGGCACCCAGGCGGACCCACTCGTCCCCGAAACCGGTATGAACACCGGCCGCAATCATCTTGTCGAGATCCGGGCCGCCGATATGGTTGTACATCCGGATTTTCAGCGCGCCCGCGTCCCGGGCATCCTGCACGCCCTGTACCGTAGCGGGTGTCCCGTCCGCATCGCAGGCCGAAGTCACGCCCTTTGCAACAAACATCCTGGAAATGAGTGCCGTGCCCTGCCGAAAGTCATCTCGCGAGGGCTCGTAGGCGGCCAGCTTCTCAAACGGATCCATGCCGTGATCGGCGATGCGGCCGTTGAGCCTGCCATTGGCGTCGCGGAAATACTGACCGTGCTGCGGCTGGGGTGTGGCCTCGGTGATGCCCGCCATTTTCAGAGCCAGGGAGCTCACGAACAGGGTGTGTCCCCCGCGATGACTCACCATGACGGGATGGTCCGGTGCCGCCTGGTCCAGGTCCCAACGGCTCAGCGGTTGCGGCGTCTTACCGTCGTCGTAGAGAAACCCCAGGACGGGTTGACCGGCGGGTGTCATCGCCGCCCGCTCGCGGATGTCCTTCTGGATGGCCGCAATCGAGCTCTTGTCGCAGGCCACCTTGCGCAGATGTTCCACTCCGGACAGCACCGGGTGAGCGTGCGCATCGTAGAATCCCGGTGTTACCCGCTTTTTCTCCAGATCGACACGGCGGGTCCCCGCGCCCGCCAGCGCCAGCATTTCGGCATCGGTGCCGACGGCCATGATGCGGCCGCCACTGACGGCAAGGGCTCGTACCTCGGGGACGCGGTCGCTGACAGTCCAGATGGCGCCGTTGTGGAGCACCAGATCCGGCTCGGCCTGCCACCGGGCCAGCGCGGAGGCGGCCGCTCCGACACCCGCTGCGACAAAGGCGCGCCGCGACAGTCTGGGATAGGATCGTGTTTCAGCAACCGCCAGGTCGTGCCCATGGGTCATCGCCAGTCTCCCATTGTCGGTCGGAACAAACTCAAGCTGGGTTTCTTCTCTCCCAACTGCTCGAGCGGCATGTCGGTGACCAAGGTCCCCGAGCGTTGGCGCAATACCTGGGAGAATAACATCCGGTTGGCCCAGTTGGCCGACGAGGCCGGCATCGAGTTCCTGTTGCCCATTGCCCGCTGGATCGGCTACGGCGGTGAGACCGACTTCCACGGCAGTGTGCTGGAAACGATCACCTGGGCCACCGGTCTCCTGGCTCATACAAAGCGAGTGAACGTGTTCGCGACCGTGCACACGGCCTTCATACATCCCGTGGTGGCGGCGAAGCAGCTCGCCACCGCGGACCTGCTCGGCCGCGGCCGGCTCGGTTTGAATGTCGTCGCCGGCTGGAACAAACCCGAATACGATGCCTTCGGCGTCGAGCTGCCGCAGGAGCACACAGACCGTTACGCGCTGGCGCAGGAGTGGTTCGATGTCGTGAAGAAGATCTGGAGCCACGAGGGCCCGTTCGACTGGCACGGTCAGTTCTACAAACTGAAGGGCGTGTACGGCTTTCCGCGACCCTTCGACGGAGTGCCGCCGGTCATGAATGCGGCCGGCTCGCAGGAGGGCCGCCAGTTCGCTACCCGCAATGCGGATTTCCTGTTCGCCATCTCGGTGGATCCGGAGCAGTCGCGTCCGGAGGTGATCGAGATCCGCGACCGGGCACGGGCACAGGGGCGCGACACCGGAGTATTCACCCTGTGCCATGTTGTTTGCCGCCCCACTGTCGAGGAGGCGCAGGAGTATCTGCACTACTATGCCGATGACAACGCGGACTGGGCTGCCGTGGACAACCTCATGCGGCTACAGGGCATGCACGCGCAATCCTTTCCGGCCGAAGCGCTGCAGATGCTGCGGGGCCGATTTGCCGCCGGGCACGGAACTCTGCCGCTGATCGGCGATCCGGATACCATTGCGCGCGAGCTGGCGCGCATCTCGGCGGCCGGGTTCGCGGGCTGTACCTTATCCTTCGTGGACTACGTGAAGGAGTTTCCGTACTTCCGCGACGAAGTACTCCCGCGGTTGGAACGATTGGGCTTGCGTCAGAGCCCGGAGTGATCGGGCCTATTCAGATCCGCCGAATGTCAGCGGCCGTGTTGTTGATCAAGGCACTCGGCGGGGGCTGGAAGTCACCGAGCAGCGGTGCCCTGCCCAAATGAGCCAGGGACGCCCGCAGCGAACGGACCGCGCTTTCATCCTCCTCCCGCAATATTCCGCGCCGCTGCGCGATTGACACCGCCTGAGTGCGGCTGGAGGCATCGAGCTTCCCGAGCACCGACTTCACGTGGGTCTTGACGGTGCCCACCGCCAGGGCCAGCTTGGAGGCAATCGCCTTGTTGCTCATCCCGAGCATCATGTGCCGAAGAATCTCGCCTTCGCGCCGCGTAAGAGCCTGCTGTTTCATCCGGTCGGCTATACGGCTGGCAACGAGTGGACCGAGCGCGATGCCGCCCAGGTAGACCGACCGCAATCCCGCCGCCAGATCCTGCAGGCTGCAACCGAGCAGCAGATAACCGCGCGCGCCCTGTTCCAGTGCATGGCAGATCTTCGCTTCACTGTCACTGTGCGTGAGGATCAGGACACGCCGGCCGGCGGCGGATCCCGCGGCAATCATCCGCAGCGCGGAGTCGTAGTCCGCGATTACAACATCCGCCGCAGGCAGGCGCGGGCCGCCGCCGAGTATCTCGAACTCACGCATCCGCCCCAGAGTCGCCTCGAGCCCCGCCGCGATCAGCGGATCGGCGTGCACAATCAGCACTTTGATCGGGTCGTTGGGACGCATCGCTCTCTCCTGTTGCGTTGTGGAACTGTAAACGGTCACGCCCCGCGGTCTCTTGTATATTTCTGGCGTGTTTGGAGCGATTCTTCCCGCCCGGGGGTCAATCACCCGAACGGGGGGTTACCGGCCCACCCATTCCAGCATAAACGTCTGAAATCACACGAATTAATACTCTTTCAACGGTTTGCCCGGTACCCTACAGGCTCAGCGTGGAACCAACAGTGGAGGTATGCGAAATGCACGAGGATGTTCCCGAGCCGCTGCTCGAGCGTTTGTCAGCCGTCGTCACCGAGCTCTTCAACGCGGCCAATCATGCGCTTCGCAACGAGCATGCACCCGCGGAAAGGTGCATGCAACGCGCAAGTGCGTGCCTGGAGAAGCACGCGGTCGTTCCAGGAACGACGCCCGCCTCGCCACTACCCAACACTCGAGCTCGCGGTGGGCTCGCCCCATGGCAGATCCGCAAGCTGACAACCTACGTGGAGGCGAATCTCGACCGCACCATCACGACCCGGTGCCTGGCCGATGTCGCACGCCTGAGCCCGTTTCACTTCTGCCGCGCGTTCCGCGACAGTTTCGGCAACTCGCCGCATGGCTACGTGATCCGCCGCCGGCTGGAACGCGCCCAGGGGTTGATGCTGACGACCCGCGCTTCGCTCGGTCAGATCGCCGCGGACTGCGGCCTGGCCGACCAGGCCCATTTCAACAAGTTGTTCCGCAAATTTGCCGGCGTCAGTCCCGGGGCGTGGCGCCGGGCACGGCTCGCGCAGGCCGCCGGCAATCCAAGGACAACGAGAGCTTGACGGCGCGGGGCTCGGCCGCAGGCACATCGATGCGGTGATCCTCTCAGGGGCGCATCGACCGGGATTGCCGCTCGTTGGCTATTCCAACTGGACGGCCGAGCCGGCCGCGGACCGGGTGGCCTGCGAACGACCAAATGCGTAGACGAACACTCCCAACCCCAGGAGAGCCACGGCCCACAGCAGCGGCTTTGCCTCGATCCCCAGGGTCGCCCATGTGCAAAAGACGAGCGCCCCGAGCGCGGCCGCCTTCACGAACCGGACGCGCCCCGGCGAGATGTCAGGGAAACGATGGGCTCCCAGCAAAACAGCCAGTGCGCATACAAAATAAAACGGCAGATTGCCGGCGGTCACCACGAGATTCAAGAACGCAAACAGGCCGGCCACGGACTCGGTGTAGTTCGTCAGGAGCATCACGCTCGCGATCGCGCCGGTGGCGATCAGGGCGAAGGTGGGCGCGCCGTGGCGGTTTTCCTTCGACAGGAAACTCGGGAAGGACCCGTTTCGCGCCAGGGTCTGCGTGACTTCGCCCACCACCAAAGTCCAGCCGTTGAGCGCGCCCATGCCGCCGATGACAATGAAGACAGCCAGCACCTGACCGGAGCGGTCCCCCAGAACCTGCGCAAACAGGTCGGCAAACGGAGCGTTGGAAGCGCTCAGTGCCGCCTGCGGAATCAACAGCATCGGCACCGCGGACACGCCGATATAAATCGCCGCCGTGACCAGGGTGCCGATCAGGGTGGCCCGCGGAATGGTCCGGGAAGGATCGCGAACCCGACCTGCCGGGATCATTGCGCATTCGATACCGAGCATGGCGAATAGAGTCAGGGTGGTCGTGCCGCTCAATGCGCCCAAGCTCATCGGGTTCGGCGGAACGTGTTGGGCATAGGCCGAAGGATTGGACAACAGCACCCACAACCCCAGGCAGATGACCCCGAGCAACGGCACCAGCTTCAACACCGTTGTCATGATCTGAACCCAACCGGCGGCCCGCGCGCCAATGAGGTTGATCAGGACAAAGAACCACAACAACCCAAGCGCGGCGACGGGCGGCAGCCAGGAGACGGAATGCAGGCCGGGAATCAACACCGTCAGGTAACCGACAACTCCGACCGCAATGGCGGCGTTCGTCACCCAGGTGGAGAACCAATAACACCACATCGTCAAGAACGCGACGCCGTCGCCGAAGGCGCGCTTGGCATAACTGTAGGGACCGTCATCGTTCGGGAAGGCACGGGACAGGCTCGAGAGGGAAATCGCGAGGAAGGCGCAACCCACCACGGTGATCGACCACCCCGTGAGCGCGGCCAGCCCGTAGGGAGCCAACGAGGCCGGAAGCACGAAGATTCCGACACCGATGACGTTGCCGACCACGAAGGCCGTGCACATCCAAGGTCCCAGCACACGGGACCCGCCTGGCCGCGGGACCGGGATGTTCAACCCTTCACCAGAGCTTCCTTCATGGAGACCTCCGACTTTTGCATCGTTATGAGGGACCGCTCGCTGTCCCGGGCGCATGAATGCAGTCTAGGCCATAATCGATGCGGGATGGGACGGGGAAGTGCCATGCGGATTCTTTTGGGCGTTCTGGTGTGCGGCGGATGGCTCTCGGGGGCCGTGGCGGGGGCTGAGATCCCAGGGCCGCCGGTTGCACCCGTGCGCCCGGTGACGGACACCTACTTCGGCACGCAGGTCATCGACCCCTATCGGTGGATGGAAAACCGGCACGATCCTGAGTTCCTCGCGTGGGCCAAGGCTCAGAACGACTACGCGCGTGCCACGCTCGCCGCCATTCCCAACCGCGGCAAGCTGCTGCAGCGGATCCAGTCCCTGTCCGGCGCCACCACCCTCGTGAGCAGCTTGCAGCGGGCGCCCGGCATCCTGGTCTATGAAAAGCGCCGGCCCGGCGATGATGTCTACAAGCTTTACGCCCGCAGCGTGGTCTCCAACGCAGAGCGACTGTTGCTGGATCCGAACGTCGGAGTTGCCAAGGGGAAGCACCAGACGATCGATTATTTCGCGCTCTCTCCGGATGGCAAACAGGTGGCAGTGGGGGTGTCGGAGGGCGGCTCCGAAGAAAGCGTCATGCGGATCATCGACACGACATCCGGCAGTGCCCTGCCGGAACGCATCGACCGGGTCGAGTACGGCTCACCCGCGTGGAGCGGCGACAGCCAGTCTTTTTTCTACAATCGGTTTACGAAACCGCCGCCGGGAGCCCCCGAGACGGCGAAGTATCTCAACAGCGGATTGTGGCTGCATCGGATCGGATCGGCGCCCGACAAGGACATTGCCATTCTCGCCGTCGGCCTCAACCCCAGCGTCAGCCTATCGCCGGTCGATGCGCCCTTCATGGTGACGGCAACCGGCTCAACGCAGGCGCTGGCTGTCATCAACCACGGTGCCACTCCCGAAAGCACGGTGTACCTGGCGCCCTCGAGCCAGGTGCGTGACGCGCGAACTGCCTGGGTGAAAATAGCCGATGTGCCGGACGCCGTCGCCACTGTTGCCTTGCGGGGTGATGACATTTACCTGCTGAGCCACAAGCAGGCGTCGCGTTACAAGGTCCTGCGGATGAAGGCGAGCGATCCTGACATCGCGCACGCGCAGACGGTCGTGCCCGAGAGCAGCGCGGTCATCCAGGATATTGGAGTCGCGCAGGATGCGTTGTACCTGCGCGTGCTGGATGGCGGCGTGCAGAAGATCCGCCGTCTGGATTTCAAAGACAACAAGGTGGCGGATCTGCCCAAGGCGCCCGCCGGGGGCATCGGCGCCTGGGCCACTTCCGCCGACGTGGCGGGCCTGTTTTATTCGGTGCAGACGTGGATTACGCCCCAGCGCTGGATCGAGTTCGATCCGGCGGCGGGCCTGGCGAGCGATACGGGACTGATCCCGGCTTCGACCGTGGACACATCCGCGTATCGCGCGGTGGAAACCGAGGCCACCGCGGCGGACGGGACCCGGATTCCGCTGTCGATCGTGAGTCGCAAGGGTATTGCGCTGGACGGGACCCATCCGACCCTGCTCACGGGATACGGGGCGTATGGAATTTCTTTGACGCCCTCGTTCCTATCCGGGCAACTGTCCTTGTTGGAGCATGGCGGGGTCGTTGCGGTCGCGCATGTGCGCGGCGGCGGGGAGTTCGGCGAGGATTGGCACAATGCGGGCAAGCAGGAAACGAAGCCTAACAGTCACCGCGATCTGATCGCGTGTGCGGAATATCTCGTGAGCAAGGGGTATACATCGCCCGCACGCCTGGCCATCCGAGGTGGCAGCGCCGGGGGCATCACGGTTGGGATGGCGCTGACGGAGCGGCCCGACCTGTTTCGGGTCGTGTTGAGTGATGTCGGCGATTCCAACGCATTGCGGGCGGAGTATGAGACTGACGGGGATGCCAACTCCCTGGAGTATGGGAGTGCGAAGACGCAGCGGGGATTTGCGGCGCTGCTGGCGGTGGATGCGCTTCACCATGTAAAGGACGGGACGGCCTACCCGGCCGTGCTGCTGACCACCGGAATCAATGACCCACGGGTGGCGCCGTGGCAGCCGGGCAAGATGGCCGCGCGACTCCAGGCCGCCAACACCAGCGGCCGGCCGGTGCTGTTACGGGTCGACTATGATGCGGGCCACGGGATCGGATCGACCCGCACGCAGCGGGATGAGCTGCTGGCGGATCAGCAGGCGTTCATGCTGTGGCAGACGGGGGATCCGGACTTTCAACCCGGTGGCGCCGCCGCCGGGGGTGACAGCTCGCGACGTTGAGCGGGCCTGGGGCGTGCCGGGGTCCGGGCACCTACCCCACCAGTGCCCGCAATTTCGCGAGGTCGGCATGGCGCGTGGGGATGTCGAGGCGGTTGGCGGCGGTGCGCAGGTCGCGCAACATTTCCAGGGCTCGCAGGAGCACTGACAACGGCGGGCCGCTGGCGGTGATGGCGGCGAGGTGGCGCGTTTCCAATTCCTGGGCGGGCACCTCGATGAAACGCTTCACCAGCGCGTCATGGTGCTGCGTAGCCGTTGCGCCGAACAGATCGCACACTTCCAGGTACGCGCGGGCGTTCTGCTGGAACCAGTCCGCCGTGGAATACCGCGGCGCCAGGGCCAACAGCTCATCGAGCAGACTCTCGCGCATCATGCAGTCGCGCAGCCGCGCCTGCTCGGACGGCAACATGAACAACATCTTGTCCATCAGCAGCTGGGCGTAATAGGGATTGTTGGCACGGCACAAACCCAGCAACAGGTCAATCTCATTGATGCCCGCGAAGTCGCCGGCATTGGCACCCCGGTACTCCTGCCGCCCGACCCTGTAGGGTTTGTAGTACGGGCGCACCGAGTAGAAGAATCTCTGCACGTCGAGCTTTTCAAACAGCCGGGCGTTGAAACGAATCACATCCCGCAGCGCCTGCTTCGCCGTGTCGAACAAGACATCGGCGACGGGACTCGAGACGCCCAGGCAGGAGATCTTGGTCAGCGCCTCGGCCACCCGTTGCAGCGAGAGGATGCCGCGCGTGTTCTCGTCAATGAACAGAAACTCATCCGGCAACGAGGTGAAGCTCTTGCGCAGGCCGGCCTCGGCCCTGTTATGAGTAGCCAGGTGGGCTGTCGCGAAGCGCGGCGCCATTCCCAGGGATGAGCCCACATGCAGAGCCAGTGAGGAGGCCTCCACAAACGGGGACCTCTCTTCATGCTGAGGATTGGTGAGCTCATGGCGGCGAAGCGCGCCCAGGTACATGCCGACGCTGCCGAGCACGCCGAAGGCGTTATCAAAGCCATCGCCCGTGTTGCCTTCGGCAAGCAAGGCGACGACGTGCTCGTGACCTTCGTCCCGCAACGCCGCCTTCAGGGAGTCACCGCAGCCTTCGACCTGCGCGCGGTCCTGCTGGGCGAAGTAAAGATTCTCGAGCTCGGTATTGATCTCGACAAAGGAGGTGCGGATCCAACGGTCGAAGCGTTCGGAGTTGTTCATGCGGCTATTGTGAGGGGCCGGCGGCAGGACATTGTTCCGGCCGTCCCGGCCGCGTCGCGAGCCGCAGAACGATCGGTTCACTCCCCTGCCGAGGTGACGCCGATCGTACTATGAGCTGCAGGACAGCGCGGAGCAGCCGGCCCGGTGCCGGGCCCATTCGGGGCGGCGGCGGGCCAGGTCTTCGTGTTCGGGCTGCTCGTCATACGGCTGGGCGAGCACCTTCAGCAGGCGCTCGATCTTGGACACATCGCCCTGCGTGGCAGCGTCGATGGCCTCCTGCGCCTGATAGTTGCGCAGCACGTACTTTGGATTGGCCCGATTCATCCGGGCGATGCGCTCCGACGCCGGCACGGCTTCGACCCGCAACCGGCTTTCATATTTCTCGAGCCATGCAGTCAGCCGCGCGGCATGGGCATCAGACGGCTCGCCGTCCTGATAGAACGCCGCACGCAACGGGTCCAGGCGTTTCGCGGATGCCGTCGCCAGCCCGCGGAAGAACAACGTCATGTCGGTTTCCGTCTGCTGCAGGACCCCGAACAGCTCCCGCACCAGGTCCTCATCGCCCGCTCGGTCGAGCGTCGCCAGCCCGAGCTTCTGCGCCAACATCCCGCGCCAGGTCGCGGTAAAGACTTCCGCGTAAACCTCGAGCCCCCGTTCGAGCGCCGGCACCGACTCGATCAGCGGGTGCAGCGCGTTGGCCAGGCGCGCAAGATTCCACGCCGCGATGTCGGGTTGACGCCCATATGCATAGCGCCGGCCCGGCAGGTCGGTCGTGTTGGGCGTCCAGGAAGGGTCATACCCTTCCAGCCAACCATACGGTCCATAGTCGATGGTCAGCCCCAGAATCGACATGTTGTCCGTGTTCATCACCCCATGAACGAACCCAACTCGCATCCAATGCGCCAGCATGATCGCCGTGCGCCGGCAGATGTCCTCGAACCACTGCGCATACACCTGCGCCGATGGGGTACCGAGATACCGGAAATGCTGACTGATGAGGTAGTCCGCGAGAGCCCGCAGCAACTCGTTTTCACCGCGACTGGCGTGAATTTCGAAGTTTCCAAACCGCACGAAAGACGGTGCGACGCGGCAAACCACCGCACCCGGCTCGGGCTGCGGATCGCCGTTGTAAAACATATCGCGGACGACGACGTCGCCCGTGGCGACCAGACTCAACGCCCGGGTCGTGGGAACGCCGAGGAAGTGCATCGCCTCGCTGCAGAGAAACTCGCGTACCGACGAGCGCAGGACTGCCCTGCCATCCGCCGTCCGCGAATAAGGGGTGGGCCCCGCCCCCTTCAATTGCAACTCCCAGCGGTCCCCGTACGGGGTCAACTCACCCAGGGTGATCGCCCGCCCGTCTCCGAGTTGTCCGGCCCAATGACCGAACTGGTGCCCGCCATAACGGGCCGCATAGGGGCGCATGGTCGGGACCAGCCGGTTGCCGGCGAGGATTTCAACGGTGGCTTGCGTCGGGCGCGACAACCCAAGCAGCGCCGCGCAGTCATCCGACCACGCCAGCAGCCGTGGCGCAGAAACCGTGGTCGGCGCTACCGGCGAATAGGCGGCCGCGGCGACCTGCCTGACGAAATTCCGGCTCTCGGGGTCGGCCGGCAGGCTCCGGGTAAAGCTGTCGTCAAACGCGAGCGCCGCCAGATCGGTTGCGACTGAACGATCGGCCGGGACTGGGGGCGAATGGGGTGGCATGCTGCAACCCTAACCCGAAGTCACGGTCCAGGCCATCGCTTTGCTCGGAGTCTGGATCTCGGGCATCCAGCCCACTGTCCCGCGGCTCATTCACCGCCAGGTCCCGGGCAATCCCCAGTGTCGCGCCGATCGCAATGGCTACCACCGCCAGAAGAGCAAACAGCAGCGCACTGCTCAACATCAGATGGGTCATCTCGTCCGCTCCGGTTGTCGCTCTTTGGAGCCAGTAGCAAGATGCGCACCTCGAAGGATCGTCGCGGGGAACTTCCGCCGGTTGATCGATCTTGGAGTACTTTTCCGCAGCGCGGGCGCGGGCGCGGGCGCGGTCTGGGCAGGCGACGGTTCGCGGATCTGTCATGAAGCCGCCTCGATGTTGGATCATGCTAGTATCAAACGCTGGCTCCGGACATCCTGCCCGGCTCAGCGTGGAACGCGGCGCGCGATGAGCGAGCCGAGCAGCGACGGCGATCGTTAGCAGCGCATCATTGGATGCGCACTGACGAGTCAAAAGCGGGGTTTCGGCTCGTTTTCTGCGCCGCCTGCGGCGCCGGGGCACCTCCCTGTGTGTAGGATGATTCCTACAGCCGCGAGGGACTGTGCTGCATTGTTGGGTCACTTTGGTTGAGCCATGCTGGAACGTCGGCACAGTACGCCGGATTGAGGGAACACATATGGGCCGCGAAGTTGCAATCATACGGATCGAAGGGACTGAGCCGGCGGCCACTGCCAAAGCAAAGCCGGCGGTCAAGAGAGAGTTCCGCAGGCCGCTGTATTGGGTCCCCCATCGCCTGACTCCGGCGGAACGGCATCGCCGCATCAGCGAGCTCGCCTACCGGCGAGCGGAGATGCGCGGCTTTGCACCGGGCCACGAGCACGAAGACTGGCTCGAGGCTGAGCGCGAAGTCGATGCCGGACGGTTCTGATCGCCCAGCCGCCCGCTTCCCTGTTGCATCGCCGCCGGCCCACGACGGCGGGCCGGCGCGCATGGCGCTGTCTGCGCTGACCGGCATCGGGTGTTGAACGCCTACCCTGCGGGAACCCGTCTCGAGCTCGCCCGTTTAGGGTGCCAGTACACGATAAGAACGGGAGTGACTGACCATGATTCGTGCCGGAAGTATGCTGACTCTGACTGCGATTGCGATGTTCGCGCTCGCGGCCTGCAACCAGGCAAAGTCGCCCGAGACGGTGCAGAAGGACGTGGCTAACGCGACTGACAAGGCTGCCGAAAACGATGCACAGGCGGCTGACAAGCTGGCCAAGGCGGATGCGAGTGCCGATAAGATCTTGGGCGATGCGCAGGCGAAGGCTGACGAGAAGACCACCGATGCCGCCGGCGATGCGGTGATTACGCAGGCTGAAGGCGACCACAAGGTCGCGGTCGCGCAATGTGAGTCGCTGTCGGGCCAGGCTCAGAAGGACTGCAAGAAGCAGGCGGACGACCAGCTCGATGCCGTGAAAGCCAAGGTCAAACAACTGAAGAAGGATGCGAGTTGATTGCAGGCTCGACATTCCACCACCGCGGCAACAGTCTGCGCACGCTGGAATGGGTGAACCTGTCGTCAATCAGGTAAAGCACGCCGCGGTCCGTCGTCGTTCGAATGACGCGGCCCGCGGCCTGGACCACTTTCTGGATCCCCGGGTACAGGTAGGTATACTCGTATCCTGAGCCGAACCGCGTTTCCATGCGGCGTTGCATTTCTTCGTTGACCGCATTCACCTGCGGTAATCCCAGGGTCGCCACGAAGGCTCCGATCAGGCGGGAGCCGGGCAGATCGACGCCCTCCGCGAACGCACCGCCCAACACGGCGAATCCAACCCCAGCCCCTTCGGGAACGAAGCGGGACAGGAATGCCGCCCGCTCGGACTCGCTCATCCCCGAATGTTGCCGCCATGTTGGGATGTGCGGATAGCGCTCGGCCACCTGCTCGGCGACACGCTCCAGGTAGTCGAAGCTGCTGAGAAACACGAGGTAGTTGCCGGGTTGCCTGGCGTATTGCCGGGCCAACAGGTCCGCGATGGGCGCGAGCGAGCGCCCGCGGTCCTTGAAACGGGTGGAAATGGAGCGCACCAGCTTGACGGCCAGCTGCTCAGGTTTGAATGGCGAGCGCACATCCAGATATCCACAGCCGCGAGGCAACCCGAGAATGTCGCGGAAGAATTCGTGGGGGGCCAGGGTGGCCGAAAACAACACCGCCGCGCGCGCGCCGCTGAAACGTGCGGCCAGGAACCGGGCCGGGACCAGGTTTCTCAGGCACAGGACCGATCGGTGACTGCCTTGCCTGGTGACTTCGTACAGGGTGTTGGAGTCGAAGTCGGCGGCCAGTCGGGCGAAACTCAGCGCCGCGAAGAAGAATTCCTGCAGGGCCTCGTTCTGGCCCGCGTGAGTGCTCAGGTAGTCCACCAGGACGCCGATGAGCTTGTTGAGGGCTGAGAGCAGCTCTTCCTGCGGCTCGTCGTAGATCCGGTGAGCTTCTTGCTGGGCAGCGTTGATGTCACTCCAGATCCGCCGCACGGGCTCGAAGGCTGCAGGAAGCAAATGTTGAACTTCGTGCAACGCGTTGGAGTCGAGCTCGCAGGTGTACATGGCGCGCGCGCGCTCGACCAGATCGTGAGCCTCGTCCACGAGGAGACAGACGCGCCATTCGTGGGTGATGGTCCAGCCGAACAGCAGCGCGCTTCTGTCGAAGTAATAGTTGTAGTCGCCGACCACCACGTCGCTCCATCGGGCCAGTTCCTGGCTCAGGTAGTACGGGCAGATCTGGTGGCGTAGCGCAACCTGACGGACGGCTTGCTGATCGAGGAATGCCTCGGCCATTGCCGCGTCGCGGGCCGCGGGCAGCCGGTCGTAGAAGCCTCTAGCCAGGGGACATACGGCGCCGTCGCAGGGCAGGCCCGGGTTTTCGCAGGATTTGCCGCGGGCTACCAGCTCGACTACTCGCAATGGGAGGGGCTGGAAGCGCCGCAGCGCATCCAGCGCCAACTTGCGCTGCGAGGTCTTGGCGACCAGGTAGAAGACCTTATCCAACGGTGTTCCCGCGAGCGCCGTGGAGGTGCCCATTGCTTTCAGCGCGGGGAACAAGGTGCCTACGGTTTTGCCGATGCCTGTGGGGGCTTGGGCCAGGAGCGCACCCCCGGAGCGGACGCGTTGGTAGACAGCGCGGGAGAGCTCGCGTTGGCCACCGTGAAAGTCCGTGAAGGGGAAGCTCAAGTTGCGCAGGGCTTCGTCGCGTAACTGGCGGTGGGCGGTTTCGGATTCCGCCCAACTCACGAATGCCTCGCAATGGGCGACAAAGTGCCGTTCCAGCTCGGCCGCGGTTTGTTGTTCTTCGATGACGGTTTCGCGTTCGCTGCCGACGTCGAAGTACACCAGGGCCAGGTTTACCTGCTCGAGGTCATTCTGTTTGCACAGGAGCCAGCCGTAGATACGCAACTGGGCCCAATGGAGGGCGCGGTGGTTCTCCGGCATGCGGTTGAGGTCGCCGCGATAGGTTTTGAATTCCTCCAGGCGGTTTGAATCGGGGTCGTAGCCGTCGGCGCGGCCACGCACGCGCAGTGGGCCATGGTTGCCGGCCAGAATCACCTCAGTCTGAAAGGACGTGCCGCGACGGGCGGCGATGGTGCGATGGCCCGCCATGCCTTCGATTGCAGAGGGTGAAGGCGTGAAGCGCATGTCCAGGTTGCCCCGCTTCGCCGTGAATTCACACAAGGTCCGAACCGCGACTTCGTAGGTCAAATCCGCACCTGCGGCGCTAAACCGGGCCTGACAGCGTCAGGCGGCACGGTCAGCCATGAGACGTGGCAAACACTGACGGGAATGGAGTGATCCGTGCAGAAGGTCAGCCAGCGGATCTGGTTGTCCTGAAGGCGGTCGCCGGGGCCCTTCACTTCAATCAACCGGTAGCGGCGCTCCCGGGGCCAGAACTGCACCAGGTCCGGGAGGCCGCAGCGATTGGCGCGGATATCGCGCAAGATTCGGCTGAAGCAGGCCTTCAGGTGCTCGGGTGGGAAGCAGCTCAGGGCGCTCTCCAGCAAGGACTCCGACAGGGCACCCCAAAAAACAAACGGCGATTGGATGCCCTGCTTGCGCTGGAAGTTGCGATAGATGGTGTCGCGATAGCCATCCGTGTCCAACTGCGCGAAGCAGTGTGCGAATACGGGCTCGCGGCGGCGGCGGAAGTCGGGGGCCAGCAGGTCCGCGGGGGCGGCCTGGAACTCGTGGAAGAACGCGCCGGCCACCGGCGCGAAGATGGCCTGCCAGCACAGCAGGCCGAACAAGGAATTCAGCAAGCTATTCTCGACGTAGTGCACGGGGGCATCCGGGGTCGAGAGAGCCTCCCCGCTCGCTGCTTCGAGGAAGTCGGGTCGCCGCGCGACCGGCAACACGAGTTGGAATGTGGGCCAGCCCGGCGGGCGGCGGCCGCGCGCGGTTTTCAGGCCGGCCTTGCGCTGCAGGCGGGGCCATATGCGGGCGATCTGCTGGACTTCGATTTCATCCGCGGGTTGCTCGCGGACCCGAAAGGCGAGTTGCATCGCTGAATCGATCGATCCGAGCCGCTCCAATAGGCGCACGCAACGCAGGCGGGCGCCGGTGTATTGGCAGTCGCGATACAGCGCCAGGGCACCCGTGAGATCCTGCCGCTGCTCGTGGCATTGGGCGATCTGGAATTTCAGCTTTTGGCGGCGGGCTTCCAACCATTCGCTGTCGGCGATGGACGCCGGTAAAGCTGCCGCCGCGGCGGCGAGGTCGCCGGTTTCCTCCAGGCGGCGGCGACACTCGAACATCGAGTAAAATGTGTCGATGTGCTGGCGGGTTTGAAAGGCGCGCGTGGCCGCCTCGCGGGGGACCTGCTCGTATTTGAAGATGCCCAGGTCGGTGAGCACGAGCTCGGACCAATCCTGGTCGAAGTGGCCAAAGAAAAGCAGGCGCAGTCGGTCGCACAAGGGTTTGATGACGACGCGAAAGATGACGTCACGGGCGTCAGGCCACCACGCTTTGAGACATCGAGGTTCCAAGGGCACGGCCGCAAAGCTCCCGAGCATGTCGGTCTTGCGCGCATGCCGAGGCGGTGGAGGCAGTGGAGGCAATCGGTTAGCCTCTCCCTCGGTGACCGGGACGCGCGTGTCGTGGATGCAACCCAACACCCGCGCCAGCTCGTCCCTCCTCAATAGCCTCCCCAGTTCCGCGACAGTGAGGACAGGGGCGCAGTCTAGCCACCCGCCTTCGATCAAAGGGGTGGCGGCGGCGCGAGCGCAGCCGATCTCTTCATATTGCAGCCTTTCGGTGCGGAACAGATCGCCGCGGCGGCCCAGCATCCGGACCAGGAGGGCCGCCGACGGCAGGGGCAGCCGCTGGAAGCGCTCGATGAATTCCCGCTCAGGCTCGTTCAGCAGATCCCCGTAACGCTCTTGGAGCCAGCCGAGCGCGGTCCTGAAGTTCTCGAGATAATAGAAAGGACGGGGATGGGGCATCCAAGGAGCGTAGTGTTTAGGTTGGGGTCGCGTCCATCCAGCCGTTGGAGGCGGTGGACACTGTATAGCTTCGGACACGCTGCTCGATATACTGCGGCGAGGATCATGGGGGGCCCGGTATTGAAGCGTGCTGCGCTGGCGATTCTCACTTGCGCGCATTTCAGCCTGGCCGCAGCCGAAGAAACGGTCATTGTCACGACTGCTCGGGTCCCCTCGCTCATTGGGGACGAGCCCATTCGCATCGAGGCCGTCCCTTCCGAAGAGATTGAAGAGAATCTCACCGTTCAGCCCGGAAACATCTCTACACTGCTGAACGAGCTCCCCAGCGCTCGCATCCAGGCCGCTGCGCCAGGCCTGGGCGGCGTCGGTCTGCAGCTCCGTGGCATGCCCACGCGACACACGCTCGTGTTGACCGATGGGCTTCCGCTCCTTGGCGCCGAATCAGATGACTTTGGGCTTCTTCAGACGCCGCCCTTGGACCTGCAAAGAATAGAGCTCATCAAGGGCGCCGCGTCGGCGTTATACGGGGGCTCCGCGCTGGGTGGTGTTCTCAACATAGTTTCCAAGAGCCCTAAGGCAGAGTCAGCAGTCCTGGCAAATGCCACCTCGCGCGGGGGGCGCGACTTGGAAGCTTTTCTGACTGACGACTCACTGCGCGGGTGGTCTGGGACTCTCACAGCCGGGGTACATGACCAGTCCCGCGAGGACGTCAACCACGATGCCTGGACTGACATCCCCGGCTTCCGCCGTTACTCCGTAAGACCGCGGATTTGGTGGGACCCAGGCGAAAATCAGTCAATGTTCTTCACGGGAGGCATCACGGACGAGCGCCGAGAAGGAGGCACTTTGTTGGGTCAGAGACTGCCGACCGGCACGCCCTTTCCCGAGGTATTGCGAACACGTCGCTTCGACGGCGGTGTGGTTGCCTATTGGAAGCTGAGCGACGTGCTGACGTTGAACAGCCGTATCTCAGCTACCTCGGCCAACCTGGATCGGACCTTTGGGGAGTTGCGGACGCCATCGACTCAAACCACGATTTTCAGCGAGCAGTCCCTTACCGGCGATACGGGCGGACATCAATGGGCTGCAGGCCTTGCATTTCAGCACAACGCTCTGCGCGTGGAATCCGCCGCAGGTGTGGGATACACCTACAACGTTCCTGGCGTGTTCGTACAGGATGAATTCTCGCCCGCCACCTGGATCAAACTGGCAGCGGCGGGCCGTGTAGACTCCAATAATCGTTACGGAACGTATGCGAGCCCTCGCCTGTCCGCATTGTTTCGCCAGCCGGGAAGCCCGTGGAGCCTGCGAGCTTCGGCCGGCGGCGGGTTTGCGGCACCCACGCCCTTCGTGGAGGAGGTTGAATCCACCAGCCTGGGGGTACTCGAGCCGCTGCGCGGATTGCATGCCGAGCGCTCGTGGACCGAGTCGTTGGACGCCAAATGGGCCCGCAACGAATGGGACGTGAATGTCAGTGTGTTCAATTCGGTGATCCGCAACCCGCTGCAGACCCGCCCGGCCCCGGGAGCCCGCTTGGAGTTGGTGAATGACCCGGATGCACGCAAGGCGCCGGGGGGCGAGGTCCTGATCCACTACGTCGTGGGGCCGTTGCAGATGATCGGCTCCTGGAGTTATATCAACGCGACGCGGAACGCGTTCCTCGTGCCGCATCACTCCGCCGAGCTCGGGGGCATCCTGGAAAGCGACGCCCTCGGGCGCATCGGACTCGAAGCCAATTACAGCGGCGCGCAGCGGCTCGAAGACGATCCGTATCGATCGTTTTCCCAACCCTACATCACGGTCAATGCGCTGGGGGAGATCCGCTTCAAGGGCTTCTCGGTGTTCATCAATGCGGTCAACCTGACCGGCACGCGGCAAACGCGCCATGAACCCCTGCTGAGGCCCGCACCCGGCCCGGGCGGTGATCCCATTACGGATGTCTGGGCCCCCCTGGATGGCCGCACCTTCAACATCGGCATTCGCACGGGCGTGCAGGATCAACCGCGAATCGCCCCCGAATCCGTGAAATAATCAGCTCATGAAACGAACCGCCGCCCTGCTTTGCCTTGCCGCTGTCTCCACCACCTGGGCTGCCAGTCCGGGCCCCCTGCCACCCAAGGCCGATCAGGATCTGGGACGCGACCTGCTGAAAGAGCTGGTGGATATCAACACCACGCATGATCACGGCTCGACGGCCGCCGCGCAGGTAATGCAGCAGCAGCTGTTGGCCGCGGGATTCGCGGCTGAGGACGTTGTGCTGATCGCGCCCACCGACAAGCCGACGAAGGGCAACCTGGTGGTCCATTACCGGGCGAAAAAGACCGGCACGAAGCCGGTGCTCTTCCTGGGCCATCTCGACGTCGTTGAGGCCAAGCAAGAAGACTGGACGACCGATCCGTTCCAAATGACGGAGAAGGACGGGTTCTTTTACGGCCGCGGCACCGAGGATATGAAGGACGGTATCGCCGCGATGATGGAAACCCTGATCCGGCTCAAGCGCGAGCATTATGTGCCGGCACGCGACATCATCGTAGCATTCACGGCGGATGAGGAAGCCGGCGGCGATGCAAACGGCCCGGCTTTTCTGCTGAAGGAGCACCGCGATCTGATCGATGCGGCGGTTGCGGTGAATCTGGACGGGGGTGGCGGCAGCCTGAAGGACGGTGAACGGCTCTTCTACGAGATCGGCACGAGTGAAAAGGTCTATGCCACATTCACGCTCGAGACCACGAGTCCGGGTGGGCACGGGTCGCTGCCGGGGCCGGACAATGCCATCTATCGCCTGACGGACGGACTGAGCCGCTTGGAGCAGTATCAATTCCCCTTACTGACGACCGCCACGACGCGAGCGAGCTTTGAGAAATTCGCGGGATTGGAGACCGGGACGGCACGCGATGACCGGCTGGCAGTGGCCCGGCAGGCGCCGGATCCCGAGGCCGCCGCGAGGTTGAGCGAGAATGTGAAGCTCAATGCACAGCTGAGAACGACGTGTGTCGCGACATTGATTTCCGGGGGACATGCGGAGAATGCCCTGCCCCAGCGCGCCAAGGCGACGATTCAATGTCGCATGATGCCGAACGATACGATCGAGAACGTGCAAACCTTGATTACCCACGCGCTGGCGGATCCCAAAATTTCCATCCAGTTGGATGCGCCGCCGATCCTGAGCCCAGAGTCGCCGCCGACGAAGGAGATCATGGACAAAGCCACCCGGGTAGTGCATTCCATGTGGCCCAACGTGCCGATCATTCCGACCATGGCGAGCGGGTTCAGCGATGGACGGCAGACGCGCACGGCGGGGATTCCCACCTATGATCTGAGCGGACTGTGGATGGATGTGGATAACAATCGGGCGCATGGCCGCGATGAGCGGATCGGGGTGCGCGAGTATGACGAAAGTGTTGAATACACTTATCGGTTGATGAAGGCGTTTGGAGCGAAATAGCGCACGGGTCCGCGGCGTCAGCCGGCGGCGCGTTCGCCAGATGATGGGTCCGCGGCAGAGGGGCCGGTTGGCGGGGCGAAGCGGATCTGGCCTCGCTGAGCGCGTTTGGCTTCGTAGCAGGCGGCATCGGCGGCGGCCATCCAGTCCGCTGTGCTTTCGTATCCGTTGGTGATCGCGGCGACACCGAGACTTGCGCCAATGGAATAGGTCGTCCTGTTCCACTCCACTTCCAAGGGATTGAGCGCCTGTTGAATCTGAAGTGCCACGGCGCGGGCGCGCTCCGGAGTCACTTTCTCCAGTACGACCGCGAACTCATCGCCGCCGAGGCGCGCGACGGTATCCTGGGGGCGGATGTTTTCGCGAAGCACCGCAACAACACACCGTAACACGGCATCTCCGGCGGCATGGCCGCCCAAATCATTGACCGCCTTGAAGCGGTCGAGGTCCACGGCGACCAGCGTCGCCGGCAAAATCAACAGCCGTGCCCGATCGAACAACACCTGCAGGCGCCTCTCGAACTCGAAGCGGTTACACGCACCTGTCAACACATCATGAGTCGCGAGATGACTGAGCCGGCGGTCACGCTCGTACGTCTCAGTCGCGTCGCGCAGCACGAGAACCGCGCCGACAACCTTGCGAGCCTGACCGAACACCGGCGTCGCAACCCTCGCCACATAGCGCAAGTCTCCGTCGGGGCGATGCAACAGCCCGATTTCGTCAGGCCTGACGATTTCTCCCGACTCGATACATCGGACGAGCGTGGATTGCGCGACCCGCGAAGTGCGTGGATCCGTCACTACAACCACATCGTAGAACTTGCGCCCCTGGATGTCATTCAACGACTGCCCGATCAGTTGTTGAGCGGCGGTATTCAGGTAGGTAATTTGACACTGCGCATCGGTCGTGATCACGGCATCGGCGATCGCACCCAATGTCGTCCGCAGGCGCTGCCGTTCAGCCGCCAGCTCGCGAGTAGCAGTGCGTCTCTCGTCAGTCGCGAGCCCGACCGCGACCGGGGGCAGAATCGTGGCCACCAACGCGAGAAACGGCAGCGGCAGCGGCGAGCCATCCAGCAAGCTCGGTCGCAGTCCAAAACTCCACAGCCCGATGATGAGCGCTCCGCAGACACCCGACAACACCGCGGCGCCGAAAGAACCCATACGGAACGCCGACACCGTCAGCGTCAGGGCCACGATCACGAGCGGATGATGCACATACCGCACGCTGAGAAAGGATCCAACGAGGCAGAACGCCGTCAGGGTCAGATTCTCGGCGAGGAAGGGTTTCGAGATCAGACGTCGCGCCGTCTTCGCGCTGTACAGGTAAACCGCCGGCGCGCACAGGCAACTGCCCATGGCACCTGCCAACCACCAGTTGACGCTGGCCTCGAACAGCGGCACGCCGAACTCCGAGTGCACCAGCAGCCCACCGGGAAGCGCAGTCAGGACGGGCACGGCGAACGCAAACACACCGGCCATGCGCAGTCCCTGCTGGAAGGAAATATTCGGCAGTGGAAAGGTGAGCCAGTTGCGGAAAACCCAGGCAGTCATGCCGATTTCGAGCGTGTTGACGACGCTCATGCCGACAGAATACGCAAGCGGCTCGTGAACCCCGAGCCAATTGGCGCAGATGCCGGCGACGCTGATTGCGAGCAGCGCGGCGGCCCAACGAACGTGCGGCAAACGCACCAGGAGCGCCGCCGCCAATGCATTGCCCGGCCAGACCGTATCCAACGCCTCGTTGACGTGCGACAGTCTGGCGGCAGCAAAGGCAGCGACAAAAAACGCCACCGCAACAGCGAACTCACCCAGAGGCAAGCGACGCAAGAACTCAGTCCTCGTGGGCTACTCTATGTTTAAGCTCAAGATTACCGGCAACGCTGCACCATGGACGAGCACTGCATCCCATTAATTGAACGTACGCTCAGCTTCTGAGGCGTGAACCGGGCGACTCTGCCGCAGCGCAGCAATCGCGCTCAAACCTCGGTATTCTCCGGCAGCGTGAAGTAGAACGTGGCGCCCTCGCCTACCTGCGATTCAGCCCAGACGCAGCCGCCGTGGCGGGTGACGATGCGCCGCACCTTGGCCAGTCCCATGCCGATTCCGCGCAGGGCCTCCGCCGAATGCATGCGCTGGAACGGGGTGAAGAGCCTGGTCGCGTACTGGAGGTCAAAACCAACGCCGTTGTCCCGCACAAACAGCAGCAACTCGCCCGGCTTGTGCATGCGGGTGCCAATCTCTATCACGGCCGGATCCCGGGGCTTGGTGAATTTGACGGCATTGCCGATCAGCTCGACAAACACCTGGCGCAACAGGCCTGCATCGCCGCGGATCCCCGGCAGGCGCGCCCGCGTCCATTGGATATTGCGCCCCTGTGTCCATGGGCGTACCCATTGCAAAGCTTCGCCCAGCACCTCCTCGAGATCCACTGCGGTGATAACCAACTCGGCGCTGTTGAGGCGGGAGTATTCGACCAGCGCGCCGAGGTGTTCATTCATCGTGCGCGTGGCGGCGATGATCCGCTCCAGAAAATCCCGGCTCTCGTGATCCAGCACCGCGCCACGCGAGCTTTGCAGCAATTGCGCGAATCCATCAATGTGCATCAGCGGCGTGCGCAGGTCGTGGGCGATTGCGTACGTCAGCGAGTCGATCTCCCGACCGGCCGTGCGCACGGCTTCCTGCAGCCGCTCGTTGCTCGCCTCGAGCCGGCGTATCAATGCCGCCTGCGGCTGTTCGGTTGTGTCAGTGTCGCTCATGGCCGCGATTGTAGGGGTGTTTACGGTGTTGGTGCATTGTTGTTGCAATGCATGCTATGACACACGTCTCAATTGGACGGAAATTTGCGATTCCGATCACGATCGGGGGCGGCAGCGGCAGCTCAAAATGGTAAGTTCGATGCGTGAAGGAAGGAGGACGGGGCCGCAGGCGTGCTGGTGCGAGTGTTGTTCATCGAGGACGTTGAATCCGACGCGGAGCTTGCCATCCGTCGCCTGCGCTCCGAGGGTGTTTCGTGCACGTTCAAGCGGGTCGAGACCGAGTCGGCGTACCTCGAGGCGCTGCGGACCGGGACGTACGATGTCATTCTGTCGGATTTCTCCCTGCCGCAGTTCGACGGGATGGCGGCGCTCGCCATCGCGAAGCGCGAGCGAGCGCACGTGCCCTTCATTTTCATCTCCGGCACCATCGGCGAAGAGCGCGCGATCGAAGCGCTGCGCCGCGGTGCGGTCGATTACGTGCTCAAGAACAATCTCGAGCGACTCGAGCCGGCCGTGACCCGAGCTTTGCGCGAAGCTGAGCAGGAGCGCGAACGGGCCGCCCAACAAGCGCGTATCGAGCGCCTGACCCGCATTCTCGAGATGTTGTCGGGTATCAACACCGCGGTGGTGCGCATCCGCGAGCGCCGCGAGCTGCTGCAGGAAGCCTGCCGCATCGCGGTCACGACCGGCCATTACATCACCGCGTTGGTCTCCTTGATCGAGCCTGGAACCCGCGGCGCGCGGCCGTTCACCTGGGCCGGCCAGGGCGGCGAGCGACTCCATTCGCTGGTATTTTCGATTGCGGCGAATGCGGAGTCGGATTCGAGCGTGACCGGCCGGGTGCTGCGCACGGGCGAAGTATTTCTCTGTAACGATATCGCGCGGGCCGACCGGACCGTCGCACGCTTTGCCACTTTGCGCAATGCGCGCTTCCGATCGATCGTCGCCCTGCCGCTCACCGTGGATGGAACCACCGTGGGAGCTCTGACATTGACTGCACAGGACCGCGATGCCATCACCGTCGAGGAACTGAAACTGCTGGGCGAGGTGGCCGCCAACCTGTCCTTTGCACTGCAATATTTCGAGAAAGAAAACGCCGTCCAATTCCTGTCCTACTTCGACTCGCTCACGGGGCTGGCCAAGCGCGTCCTGTTCTGCGAGCGACTGGCGACTCGATTGACGGCCCGTAAGGCGGAGGAACCCCAACCCGCGGTGGCCATCATCGACATCGAACACCTCAGCATCATCAATGATTCTTACGGGCGTCACGCCGGAGACCATCTTTTGACCCTGATTGCCGACCGCTTGCGGACCCGGTTCGACACCGAGGCTCTCGCCTATCTCGGTGCCGGTTGCTTCGCGATGCTCCTCGTGCAAGCGGACAGTGAGGAGGATGCACTGCGAGAATTGCAGCAGCACACGCTGTCTTTGTTCGAAAAGCCGTTCCGCATTGAAACGCATGAGCTCCCCATCACAGTGAAGTCGGGGCTGGCGTGCCGGCGATCTTCGAGCCTGGATGCGGAGGGACTGGTACAGAATGCCGAGGCCGCATTGCGCCAAGCGAAGGCGTCAGGGGAGCAATACCACCATCATCGCCTGGACTTGAGCTCGAAGCTGGCGGCACGGCTCGCTCTCGAGCATCGCCTGCGCGGGGCGCTCGACAATGCGCAGTATCGGCTGTACTACCAACCGAAAATCGACATCGCCAGCGGCGAGTTGGGGGGCGTGGAGGCGTTGCTGCGTTGGGAAGATCCGGAGCGCGGTATCGTATTGCCGGGCGAGTTTCTGTCCATACTCGAATCAACCGGGATGATTGTCAGCGTGGGCGAATGGGCCCTCCACCAGGCCGCTGCCGACTGCCGGCGGTGGAAAGCCGCCGGCCTGCGGCCTCTGCACGTGGCCGTGAACTGCTCCCCGCTGCAACTGCGGCGCCCCGGATTCGCGGAGCGCGTCCAGGATATCGTCTCGGGGTGGTCGGACGAGGGGTGGGGGCTGGATCTGGAAATCACCGAGAGTCTGCTCATCGATCCGGACTCCGATGAGGTCGGCAAGCTGCGGGCGCTGCGCGGCGCCGGGGTGCGGGTGGCGATCGATGACTTCGGCACCGGCTATTCTTCGCTCAGCCGGCTGTCGGACCTGCCCGTGGATACCCTCAAGATCGATCGATCCTTCATCAACGGACTGCCCGGCGACCGTGCCTGTGCCCGGCTGGTTCCGACGGTCATCAGCCTCGCGCGCGCCTTCGACATGACCACCGTGGCCGAGGGCGTGGAAACACGAGCACAACTCAACTTCCTGGCGCGGGCCGGCTGTATTCAATCGCAGGGGTTCCTGCACGCCCATCCCATGCCCGCGGCGGCGTTGGAGCCCCTGTTGGCACCGAAACACTAGCATGTACCATACTGGGCGAATGGACTTGGAGCCCCCGCGGTGAGTGAAAACGCGACCGAGGATGCGGCGCGCGAGCGCAAGACGCTGTTTGGCTTTGTAGCCTCCGGAGTCCTGCTCGTATCCGTTTTTGCCCTCGCGATTCTCGCGGTGCGCGGTTACGAAGATACCAGCAGATGGGTCGCCCACTCGTATCAGGTCGTCGCGGAGCTCGAGGGACTCGCCGCCTCGCTCGCCGAGGCGGAATCGGTCTGGCGCGGCTTCATGGGCTCCGGCGAGCGGAGCTATCTAGAGGAGCGCGCGGCGGTGCTGATCAGGTTGGACCGGCACCTGCAGGCGGTGAAGCAATTGACCGTCGACAATGCCGACCAGCAATCGCGGCTGCGCGAGCTGGAATCGACCCTCGACATGCGCCACGAGCAGATCGATGAGTTGATTGCGCTCGCCCAATCACACGGACTGGCCGTTGCGCAGCGGGCCCCGCTCACCGAGGATGTACACAAGGCCACGCTGCGAGTCAGTGTGCAGATCGACGAGTTGCAGCACGAGGAAAGCAAGCTGCTGGCCAAACGTCGCGGTGAGGATGCAGCTTGGTCCCACGGGCTGATCGCCGCATTCGTCACCCTGTTGGTCACTGTCGTCGGCGTATTGGCGTGGCTATGCCTGCGTGTTCGATCAGAGACTCGTGCGCGAGCCCGCCATGCCGCGGCGCTCGATCGCCTCAACGTGAGTCTCCAGGCCGCCAACCGGGAGTTGGAAAGCTTCAGTTATTCGGTCTCGCACGATCTGCGCTCGCCGCTGCGCGCCATCGACGGCTATTCGCTGATGCTGGAGGAAGACTACGCACCGCGCCTGGATGAAACAGCACGGCGCTACATCAAGACCATCCGTGCCGGCAGCCAGCGCATGGCCGCCCTCATCGACGATCTCCTCACCTTCTCGCGGTTGAGCCGGCAAAGCTTGAACCGCCAGACGGTGGACATGAACATGCTGGCCCGGCGAGCCGCCAAGGAAGTGCTCGACATCCAACCCGAGCCGAAGCCGGCCGTCGACATCGAGCAGTTGCCGCCGATACCGGGCGACCCGGCGCTGCTGCGGCAGGTGTGGACCAACCTGATCGGCAACGCCGTCAAATACAGCTCGAAGTCGGCCGCTCCGCAGGTGCGGATCCGGGCGCACGCCGAGGGGCGCCAGGTACGCTACGAGGTGCAGGACAACGGGGTGGGTTTCGACATGAAGTACGCGGACAAGCTGTTCGGCGTGTTTCAACGATTGCACAGCATGGACGAGTACCCGGGGACCGGCGTTGGACTCGCCATTGTCCAGCGGATCATCAACCGCCACGCAGGTAAGGTCAGCGCTCACGGCGAGCGCGGCAAGGGGGCCACATTCGGATTTACACTCCCGACGGAGCTCTGAAAATGACCGAGGGCAGCTATGAGCCGGTGGAGATCCTGCTGGTCGAGGACAATCCGCACGATGCGGAAATCACCTTGCGCGCCCTGAAGCGCGCCAACTTCGCCAATCACGTGCAGTGGCTGAAGGACGGCGAGGAAGCGTTGGCGTTCCTGTTTTCGCAAGGTCCGTTCAGCGCTCAGCCGCCCCCGCGGCCGCGGGTCATGTTGCTCGACATCAAGATGCCGAAGGTGGACGGCATCGAAGTGTTGAAGCGGATCAAGGCGGACAGCCGCACCCGCTCGATTCCGGTGGTCATGCTGACCTCGAGCAAGGAGGAATCGGACCTGGTCCGCAGCTACGACCTGGGGGTCAACAGCTACCTGGTGAAGCCCGTGGATTTTCAGCGATTTTCCGAAGAGGTCACGCGGGTGGGCTACTATTGGGTTGCCATGAACCAGCTGCCGGGCGCACCCTGAGGTAAATCGTGAGGTAACGATGGATTTCGACAAGACCGCGCAATGATTCGAGCCTACGATCGGTCTACTCGAGCGGATATTTAAACGGGGGGAGATCATGCACAAGGTGCGTTCAGCGATTGTTGGAGCCATTCTGCTGCAGGTGGGCACTGCGTTCGCGCAAAGCAACGAGTTCGCCACCGGCAACATGCATTTCGATGCCAAGGACATGGATACGAACGGGGATCACATGATCACCCGCGAGGAAATGGTGGCCTACGCCGCGAAGCAATGGGACTTGATGGCCCAGGGCAAGGACACCCTGCCCATCGACGTGGCCGCCAAGGACTTCGCCACCGGTGGCGTCAACTTCAAGGCGCGCACGATCGACAAGGACCACGACGGGACCATTTCCAAGGAGGAGTTCGTGGCCTACGCGGGTCGCAAGTTCGATTCAATGAAGAAGACGGACAAAATGGTGTCCGTGGATGACATGGCGCGCGCCATCGCCCGGGGCAACACCGAACACAAGATGTCACCTCATTAGTGATCGGGCTTCGAGCAGGGCCGGGTGCTCGTCGTCGACCGTGGCGGCCAGGTGTTCGTAGGCGATTGCCGCAGTCTGGCGTGCCTGGGCGGTTTCGCCGTGGCGCAGTTGCACGCGCGCGAGCAGCAATGACGCCTGCCCCACCCGGCTGGAATGCGGGACGCCGCCCTGAAGTTGCTTTGCCGTCGCCACGGCGGTGCGGGCATCCTGCAGGGCCGCGGGTAGTCGGTTCTCGGCCAGATGCAGCTCGCCCCTGGCCAACGAGGCGGAGAGGACCAGGGGCGGCTGTTTGGCGTTGGTGAACACAGCCGCCAGCTCTTTGTCGGCCGCCTCGAACTGCCGCCGCTGCACGGCCAACTTCGCGCGAATCAAACGCAACGTGGTGCGCGCTGGAAACCCAGGCGGAAGTTGGGGGTTGATGGCGGCAGCGGTCCGCTCGAGATAGTCGTCGGCGGCGGCGAGATTGCCGCGCTCCTGTTCGACTCCGGCGATACCGAGCATGCAGAAGAGCTCCGCGGGAGACACCGAACCCGGCGGGCCGCCTGCTTTCGGGGCGCAGCCTTCATACGCCTCGCGCGCCTGCTGGTAGCGACCCACGGCTTCCAGTGCGCGCGCCCGGTTGGCAAGCAGGTACGCGGGCGGCGCCGAGCCCGGATTTTTCTGCTCCACGATCTGCAGTGTCTGATCGTACAATTCGAGCGCCTTGCGCGGCTCTCCGGCGCCCAGGCTGACCACGGCCCAGTTGTTGCGCACCGCCACTGCTTCCGGGCCGCGCTGCCGCCCGGCGCGGCTGAATTGCTCGAGCGAGCGACTGAAATAGCGTTCGGCGGCGTCGTTCTCGCCACTGAGCTGGTAGGAAAATCCAACGGTGCCGAGAAACAGCGCCTCCTGGGTCGGCAACGGACTTTTCACCCGATGCAGCCGCTCGAGCGCAAGCTGACTGTATTTGAGCGCATTAGGCACATCGTTCCCGTCCTGATAGATGTAGGCAAGGAACTCGAGACACGCGGCCGCCACATCGTCGTGCATCGCCGGATCGGCCAGCGCTCCCTCCAGAAGGCGGATCCCACCTGCGACATCACCTTGGCCGGCCAACGTCAACCCGTGACCGCACGTCAGCTCGAGGCGCAAGTCCGGATCCGCTGAGTTGTGCAACGACTGCAACGCCTCGCGAAACAACGGCTCGGCGAGCTTATCCTTGCCGACAGTGTGATAGTAGTCACCGAGCACCGCCAGGATGGCGGCCCGATTTTCCGGGGTTTCCGAGTACTCGGACGCCAGGAGCGCGGCGCTGCGCTCCATCATGTCGCTGACCGTGACCGGTACGTCCGCGCCGCCGGACTCCGTAACCAACATCTTGACGAATTCGGTAACGGCCTCGCTTCTGCGCGAATGCGCCAACGCCCGATCTCGTTCGGCGGCGGCGGTTCGTGCTTCGATGAGCGCGATACTCGTGGTTGCGATCAGGACCAGCGCCGCCACGGTGCCGGCCGCAACCGGCAGCTTGTAGCGGCCGATGAACTTCGCGAATCGATACCAGGTGCCAGCGGCCCGCGCTGCAATCGGCTCCCCGCGCAGGTGATGCTCGATATCGCGCGCCATCGCATCCACTGTCAGGTAACGGTCGGCGGCCTCCTTGCGCAGCGCCTGCAGCGCAATGGTATCCAGATCGCCACGCAGGGCCCGGAACAGGCCCTTGCGAGTCGTGCCGCGCAAAGCAGCCGCCGCCACGGTGACGACCGCGCTAGGCCGGGACGGCTCGGCCCCCAGAATCGCCTCTTCCAGCGCTCCGCGGCTCACGCGCTGCAGGCGATAAGGACGCTCGCCCGTCAACAACTCGAACAACAACACACCCAGGGAGTAGATATCCGTCGCGGTCGACACGGGCCTGCCGGCAATCTGCTCGGGGGAGGCATATTCGGGCGTCAATGCAATGCCGGTCATCTCCGTCAGGCCTTCTTTCTGAAACGGCTCATCCGGAATCAGCTTGGCGATGCCGAAATCCAGCAGCATCGCCTGCCCCGCGGCGGTGACGATGATGTTGGAAGGCTTCAGGTCCCGGTGGATCACGAGGTTGGAATGCGCGTACTGCACCGCGCGCAAGACCTGCAGAAACAGCTCCAATCTCGCCCGGACGTTGAGGCGCCGGCGATCGCAGTACTCGATGAACGGCAGTCCGGCGACGAACTCCAGCGCGAGAAATGGCTGGCCCGACTCGGTTACACCGGCGTCATCGAGCCGCGCGATGTTGGGATGGGAGAGCTCGCCGAGGATTTCGCGTTCGCGCTGAAAGCGCTCCGCGAGCTGCTCCGACTGCGGGCCCGCATGGGGAAGCTTGAGAGCCAGCGGGCGTTTGATCGCGCCGTCGCGGCGCCGCACGCGCCACACGGCTCCCATGCCGCCCCGGCCGATTTCCTCCTCGAGTACATACGGGCCGATCACGGATCCCGGTGCGATTCCGTCCGGACTGGGGCCCCTCTGCCGGCCGCCGACCCGGGGCAAGGTGACCAGGAAATCGCCGGTTTCCGCCGCCGCGCGCCGGCGCAACAGCTCGCGCAACTGGTGGCGATGCACCGCATCCGGCGGCGGCAGCGTGTCCAGCCACTGCTCGAGGCTGTTAATCGGCACCTCCAGGGCTTCATCCAGGAGGCGCGACAACGCGGGCCATTGCGCCGGGTCGATTTCCACGGCGCTATTTCTGCAGAGCCGCGTACAACAGCAGCCGTGCCTTTTCCCAGTCCCTGCGAATGGTCCGCGTCGTGACGCCGCGCGATTCGGCGATCTGCTCAACCGTGAAGCCGGCGAAATACCGCATCTCGACGACTTCCACCAACCTCGGATCCAGGACCGCGAGCTCCTGCAAAGCTTCATCCACCTGCATGATTTGTTCTTCGTTGACAGGCGTGCAATCCCGGATGTCGGTGCCCAAAGTCACCCGCAACTCATCCCCTCCGCGTCGTTTCGCCAGCCTCTGACGGACGAAGTCAACGACGATAGAGCGCATGACTCGGGCCGCATACCCGAGAAAATGCGACCGATCCTGGGTCTGCAACTGCCCGACCCTGACCAGCCGCAGGTAGCACTCGTGTACCAGCGTGGTGGTATCCAGGGAGGTCACCCGGTTGGACCGATGGAGTCGCTGGTGCGCCATCTCGTGCAGCTCGCGATAGGTCAGGGAGAAAACCTGATCGATCGCGCCCGCTTCCCCGGCGCGCACGGCTTCTAATAGTTGTGTGAGCTCCGCCATATCAGGATCTTGTCCGAAGGACTGTGTCAGGAGCAACCAATTCGCGGAAATCCGCTCACGTCAGGATCACCACTGCCTTTTCCTTCAACCAGTTACTGTTACGACAGCGAACGTTGTCGCACGGCAGCGCGAGCAGTTGCGAGCGCAACCATCGCCCCATACGGCTCGGACCCGCGCGGCGGCGCCCAGACCCGACTAAATCCCCATAGCCGGCGATGAGCTGCAGCAGCCTTCAGCTGCCCAGGCGTGCCTCGACTTCCGCCCAGAGAGCTGCGTATACCAACCCTACCGGACTGCGCGGGGAGATCGCCGGCAGCGGCGCGCGTCTCTCGGTCATCCGCTCGATGTCACTCGAATACGGCACCTCCGTGGCCAGCATCGCAGCGAACAACTGCCGGGTGCTGGCGATGACCTCGGCGTGCAGGGACTTGCGCCGGTCCACCATGGAAAAGAACGGCAACAGTTTCACATCCGGCCAGCCCTGCGCGTCCACGAATTCCTTCAGTTGTACCAACATCCGCACCGACAGCGGCGTCGGCAGCAGCGGCACCACCACAAGGTCGGCCGCCCGCAGGACATTCTCGGACAAGAGGGAGATGCCGGGTGGACAATCGAGGAACAGGACATCATAGCTTGCCGCGAGCGGCCGGCTCATCCGCAACAGGCGTTGGGTTGGATTGCGGCGCTCGCTCAGGCGCACATCGAAGTTGCGATAGGAGAAGTCGGCCGGCAACACATCGAGCCGCTCATACTCCGAGGCTACGACGAGCTCGGGCAACTCGCGCTTGCCCGCCAGCAGCTTCTTCACGGACGCCCGTTCGTGGGGCTCGCATTTCAACGTGTAGGTCGCGGCCCCCTGGGGATCGAGATCCCACAACACGGTGTTACGGCCGGCGGTGCTGGCGAGATACGCGAGGTTCACCGCGGAGGTGGTCTTGCCCACACCTCCCTTGATATTCGTGACCGCGATGATCTTCAATTTATACTGACCGCCCCCGCCGCGACCGAAGCGGCGGCCTGAATGGCGATTTTACCAGGGAACGATGCATTGAATATCCAGTCTAGCGATCCGCGGCGTGCCGCTCTGACACTCGCATTGTGCTTCTGCGCGGCGATCATCGAGGGCATCGACCTGCAATCGATGGGGATCGCGGCCGCCGCGATCGCCGCCGAGCTCCATCTGCCGACCGCGGCTTTGCGCTCGGTGCTGACCGCCAGTCCCCTGGGCCTGTTCTGCGGGGCATTTCTCGGCGGGCGAGCGGCGGACGCGTGGGGCCGGCGCACGGCTCTCATCGCCTCGATCGTCGTATTCGGCGCGTTCCAGCTGGCGACCCCCTGGGCTGGCGGCTATGAGGGCATGGTCGCGATCCGCTTCCTGTGCGGTCTCGGCCTGGGCGGTGCCTTTCCCAATCTGATTGCCTTGACGGCGGAAGCATCGGGCGGACGCAACAACATCCTCAACGTCGTGATTACCGCGGCGGGTATGCCGGCGGGTGGCGCACTCGCGGCGTTCATAGCCTTCGCGGGCGGGCCTGCCGGGGACTGGCGGATCATCTTCTATATCGGCGGCATCGCACCGCTGGTGTTGGCCCCCGTCATGGCGGCGCTGTTGCCGGAGTCCGTTCTCTTTCAGTCGGCGCGCTCCGGTGCCCGCGCGCGCCTCGGGGTGTTCTACACTTTGTTCGATCGCACGCGAGTGCGGCAGACATTGTTGTTGTGGGTGGCGTTCTTCTGTTCGGCGCTGATGTTGCATCTGCTGCTGAACTGGATGCCGAAACTGATGGTGGCCAAGGGGTTCACGCAGCCGCAATCCTTCCTGATCCAGATGGTATTCAATCTCGCCGCGGCCGCCGGCTCGGTCGCGGTCGCCTGGATCATGCAGGTGCGGCCGAGCCGCGTCCTGCTGCTCGTGTGCTACGCGGGACTCGCCGCGGCCCTGTTCATCATTGCCGCCCTGGGTCAGGACCTCGTGTTGGTCGCCGGCACCGCCGCCGTGATCGGTATCTGCCTCATTGGGGCTCAATTTACGCTCTACGGTCTCACCCCCAGCTACTATGAGACGATGGCGCGCGGGACCGGAACCGGCGCCTGCGTCGCGGCCAGCCGGTTGGGTTCGGCCATGGGGCCGTACTTCGCGGGCCTGCTGCTGAGTGCCGGCGCGAGCGCAACCCAGGTATTGCAGAGCCTTCTGCCCATCACGGCCGTGGCGGCGCTGGCGGCCTCTATTCTGATGTTTCTGCCACGTCCTCTGGAGCTGTAATGCGCGTGCTGTGGTTGGTTGTACTGGGAGTTGTGAGTCTGAGCGTAGCCTGCCCGGGACGCGCCGCGTCCATCCTGTTTGTCGGTAACAGCTTTACGTACGGTGAGCTGTCGGATGTCAAACACTATCGGCCGGACACCGTCCACGACCTCAATGGGGAAGGCATCGGCGGAGTGCCCGCGCTCTTCAAGAGCTTCACGGCGCAGGCGCATCTCGACTATGAGGTGAGCCTGGAAACCTCGCCGGGAAAGAATTTCGACTTCCATTTTCAGCACAAGGCGGCTGTTCTCGGGCGTACCTGGGATCATGTGCTGTTACAAGGCTACAGCACGCTCGATGAGCACCGGCCCGGCGATCCGGCGGTGCTGATCGACTATGCAGGCAGGCTCGCCGCGCTGTTTGTCGCCAAGAATCCCCATGTGGATATTCGCCTCGTGTCCACCTGGTCGCGAGCCGATCAGACCTATCTTCGCAGCGGACATTGGTATGGCCAGCCGATCGATGCGATGGCGCGTGATGTGCGCAAGGCATACGACCAGGCGGCGGCGGTCTCCTCCGCGATCCACGCCGTCATCCCCGTTGGACAGGCGTGGAACCGGGCAATCGCCTCGCACCTGGCCGCGGCGAACCCCTACGTGGCCGTGCCAAAGGGACAGATCGATTTGTGGGCGAGCGACCATTACCATGGGAGCACGTACGGCTATTACCTCGAAGCGCTGGTGATCTTCGGCAACGTCACGGGACGGGACCCGCGATCGCTCGGCCCGGCGGAAGCCTCGGCGGCGGCTTTGGGTATCGAACCGTCGCTCGCAGGCAAGCTGCAGCAGCTCGCCGCGGAGACACTGGCCGCGGAGAAATAAAACAACCGCAGGAACCACTCCCTCATGCGCAAGCTCGCCTCGCTGTTCGGTCTACTCGTGCTCACCGGACTCGCAGCCCCCGCCTCGGCGGGGAAAACCCAGAATGTCGTTTTGATTGTCAGCGATGGATTGCGATGGCAGGAAGTCTTCCAGGGAGCCGATCCGTTGTTGCTGGACGCCAAGGTGGGCGGCAACTGGGTCGAGGATGCGGAACTGAAGAAGCGCTATTGGCGCGCGACGCCCCAGGAGCGCCGCCAGGTCATCTTCCCCTTTCTATGGGGGACGGTGGCCCGGCAGGGGCAGATCTTCGGTAATCGGACCGAAGGCAGCGACGCCCATGTGACCAATGGGAAGGCGTTTTCCTATCCGGGTTACAACGAGATGTCGGTGGGTTACCCGAACCCGGCGATCGACAGCAATTCGTTCGGCCCCAATCCCAACGCCAGTGTATTCGAGTGGCTGAACAAAGCGCCCGAGCTTGCGGGCCACGTGGCCATCTTTGGGACGTGGCAGGCCTATTACGACATCTTCAACCAGAAGCGCAGCCATCTGCTCATTCAGGCGGGGTGGACCCCACCGCCGAAGACAGGCGATGGGTCGAAGGACGCATTGTTCGCTCGGCTGTACGAGACGACCACGCGTTTCGATGAGGAGGATGTGGGGAACTCGTTTTTACAAGTGGAATTGTTGGATCATGTGCGCACGGCCAAGCCACGGGTGTTGTTCGTGGGTTACGGGGAGACGGACAACTGGGCGCACCAGGGACGCTACGATCTCGTGTTGGAGAGTGCGCATCGGACGGACAACTTCATCAAGGAACTGTGGGACACGATGCAGGCGATTCCCCAGTATCGCGACACCACGACATTCATCATTACCGCGGATCACGGGCGTGGCAGCGGACCGGTGCAGTGGAAGGAGCACGGAGTCGAGGAGCCGGGATCGGAGAACGTATGGATTGCGGTGATGGGGCCGGATACGGCGGCGCTCGGGGAGCGCAAGCACGTTGCGGCGGTCACGCAATCGCAGATTGCCGCGACTATTGCTGCGTTGCTGGGTAAGGATTACGTGAAGGATGTGCCCAAGGCGGCACGGCCTATCGCGGGTGTGTTGGGGAAGGGGGAATGAGGATGCGCAGCACCGCCGCCGGGCTGGTTTGATGGCGCGTGGAGCCGGAATCGAGGGCTTGCTGGCGCTACGCGGGCGCGCACCTCTGGTGGATACAGCGACCGCCGAGGGTGTGGCCCGGGAGCTGTACGGGATTACGGCGCGAGCGCTGTTGCTGGCGGGGGAGCGGGATCGCAATTTCCTCCTCGAGGTGGAGAGCGGCCGGCGGCTCGTGTTGAAGTTTATCGACCACGAGGCTGATGATGTCGTGGTTGCAGGGCAGTCGGCCGCATTGGCGCATGTTGCCGAGCAGGATGCGCTGCTCGCCGTGCCGCAGGTAGTGCCCACCCCAGGTGGGGAGTTGGCTGGCGTTGTATCGCTCGCCGGCGGTGGGACTGATGACACCACGGAGGTGTCTTGCCGGGTGCGGTTGGTAAGTTATCTGCCGGGGCGGTTGTTGCAGGATGTGGCGCTGCCGGGCGCGCAGCCCGAGGGTGCGCAGGTGTCGCCCCCGCCGAGGACGGGTGCGCACCCTCCGCCAGGGGGAATGAGGCAGCCTGGGGTCAGGGTGAATCTGCTGCGGTCGGTGGGGAGTCAGATCGCACGGCTCGACCGGGCGCTGGTGGGTTTTTTCCACCCTGCCCTCGCACAGTCCATAGCCTGGGATGTGCGCCGTGCGGCGCTGTTGTTGCCGGTGTTGGAGGACATTACGTCGGCGCAGGTGCGGCGGGTGCTGGGCGCGGCACTGGAGCCGCTGGACCAACTGCTGCCGCGCTTGCGGGGATTGCGGTCGCAGGCCATTCATGGCGATTGCCATGGGGGCAATCTGTTGGTGAACGAGGCCGCAGATGCGTGCGTCGGGATCATCGACCTCGGGGACATGATCCATGCGCCGTTGGCGCTGGAGATAGCCGTTACGATGGCGGAGTTACTGACGCATGACGTTGCGTCGTTGGATGAGCTCGCCGAGGTACTGGCTGGGTACACGAGCTTGCAGTCGCTGGAGCGGGCGGATGTCGAGGTGTTGTATGACCTGATGGCGGCGAGGATTGCCGTTGGGGTGTTGATTCAGGAATGGCGCGATCGGAACGGTGCGGGCGCGACGGCGGCTGGCGCTGAGGATCTCATCACCGCGTCCGTGAGAGCGCTCGAGGAGTTGGCCGGGCGAGGGAAAGAGCCGCTTACGCAGCAGTGGCTGGAGGCGGCAGGAGTTGTGTCGCTGCGTGTGGCCCGGGGGCGGGTACCGCCGGCTGACCTCGTCCAACGGCGGCGCAACGCGCTGGGAGCCAGTGCTGAGTTGTCGTATGACGAGCCACTGCACCTGGTGAGAGGCGAAGGTGTCTGGGTGTATACATCCGACGCTCAGCGATTCCTCGACGTCTATAACAACGTACCGCATGTTGGCCATGCGCACCCTGCTGTTGTAGCGGCCATTACGAATCAGGCAAAGCGGATTGCCAGCAATACGCGGTATCTGGACACGCGGATTCTTGAATACGTAGAGCGTCTCACGGAGACGCTGCCCCCCGAGCTCAACGCCTGTTTGTTCGTCAACTCGGGTAGCGAGGCGAATGACATCGCGTGGCGTATGGCGAAGGCACATTCTAGGCACGAGGGTGCGCTCGTGATGAACTTCGCGTACCACGGCATAACGGACGCCGTGACGGCGTTATCGCCGGCGATATGTCCAAATGTGCCACCACACGTCGAGCAACTCGCCGCACCCGCGGCGGAAGACATCATCGCCGCGGCGGCTGAGGCCGATGTGGCGGCGGCGATAGAACGCCTAGAGCGACGCGGTTTTCAACCGGCGGCTCTGATGATTGATAGCGCCCTGACTAGCACGGGTATCTATGACCCTCCACCATCTTGGATCGCGCCCATTACCGCAGCGGTGCGGAAGGCAGGTGGCCTCATCATTGGGGATGAGGTTCAGTACGGCCTGGGGCGGTCCGGTTCGCATTTTTGGGGGTTTACGAGACGCGGGTACCAGCCGGACATTGTGACTCTCGGGAAGCCGGTGGGAAACGGCTATCCATTGGGTGTCGTGATCACCAAGCGGGCGCTGCTGGAGAAGTTCCAGCGTGACACCGGATTTTTCTCCACCTTTGGCGGAAACCCAGTCGCGGCCGCCGCGGGATTGGCGGTCTTGGAGGTGCTCGACCAGGAGCGCCTGGTCGAGAATGCTCGGACAACGGGCGAGTACTTCATCCGCAGGCTGAAAGAGTTGGCGCGAGCCCACTCTACGATACGCGACGTCCGCGGCCACGGATTGATGATCGGCGCCGAGCTGACCGACCGGGCAATGACGAAGCGCGTCGTCAACGGGTTGCGTGAAAGAGGCGTCTTGACGGGATCCGAAGGGCCTCTCGGCAACGTGCTCAAATTACGGCCACCCATGCCGTTCCACATGGGGCACGTGGAAATCGTAATCGACGCGCTCAACGCAACGCTGTTGGATGCGGTCAGCCGCCGCGGCGATCGTCCATGATGTTCACAAGAGCGGCACGGATGCCAGGCTCGAACGCCGAATGGCCAGCGTCTTCGATGATGTGCAGCGTCGACTCGGGCCACGCCTCATGCAGCGCTACAGCTGTAATCGGCGGGCATAGCAAATCGTACTTCCCCTGAACAATCGCACACGGGATGTGCCGTACCCGCTCAACGCCACGCATCAACGCATCATTGGGCACAAACTGGTTGCTGCGCATGTAATGCACTTCCAGCCGTGCCAATCCAACCGCGGAAGGTGAAGCAGTAGGCCCCGACGCTACGGCGGTGCCGCTGGTTCGCAAGCTCACGCTCTTTGCCTCATACCCTGCCCATGCATTGGCGGCAGCAGCCCGAATCTCCGGCAGCTCGTGATTCAACTGCGCCCAGTAGCCGTCGCAAAGATTCCCTCGCAAGGACTCAGGCAGGAACTCGTAAAACTCCTCCCAAGCCTGCGGCGCGAAGTTCCGGATCCCGTGCAGGAACCAATCGACCTCGTATGCCTGCAGCAGGAAGATGCCGCGCAGCGTGAGGCTCAAACAAGGCTGAGGATGTGTCTGGGCATATGCCAGAGCCAGTGTGGAACCCCACGAGCCGCCAAACACATGCCACCGGTGAATCTGCAGCAGCTCCCGCAGCTTTTCGATGTCGGTGACGAGATGGGCGGTGGTGTTATTTCTGGTCTCACCGTGCGGAGTGGAACGACCCGCGCCCCGCTGGTCGAACAACACGATCCGGTAATACTGCGGATCGAAGAAGCGGCGATGCTCGGGTGAGCAGCCTGCGCCCGGTCCACCGTGAAGGAACAGCACAGGGGCACCCGTGGGGTTGCCGCACTCCTCCCAATAGATCGTGTGAAGGTCGTCTACCGGAAGACGACCCGTGCGATAGGGCTCAATCGATGGGTACAGGTCACCCTTCACCGGCTAGATTTTCAGGCCTGCTCGCATCCGTTCATCATACCAGCGGTGGAACGCATCGACCATGAACTCGGTGGCGCTCAACGGTCCCGGGACGTATTCAGGGCTGGCGGTCCCTCGCTGAGTCTCCTCAACGAAAAGCGCATCCTGGTGGTTCGTCGCATTCCAGACCTGCGTCAGCTTCTCGACGTCGTAGTCCTTCCCCTCTTCCGCGTCAGCGTGCACCAGCCACGTCGTTCGAACCAGAGTGCGCACCGGGTCGATCGGGAAGACAGCGAAGGTCAAAATGTGGTCACTGAGGAAATGAAACCAGGCATTGGGTTGCGTATGCAGGTGCAACGTCCCCAGCCGCTTCTCGGTCAACGATCCGAGCAGCTTGGTGCAGGCCACCTTGGTGTCCAAAGTCATGGACTCACCCGCGCCCTCGAGGACGAGCCGCTCGGTGCGAAAGCCGGTCGGCCGGCCGTAGAGCTCTTCGATCCGCTCCCACGGCACGCCGGCGCGAGTCCAACTCTCCATCACCAGCCGCTGCGACTCCTGGTAGCGGACGTAAATCTTCCGCTCCTGCTCGGAAAGCTGGGCCTCGTCGATGTCACCGAGGAAGTGGAACAGCGAATTCAACAGCTCGGGGTGGCCGCCGCAATGAAAGCACTCACGGTTGTTCTCCATGGTGAGCTTCCAGTTGCCGTGCTCGATCAGATCCACCTGCTTCGCGACCTTGGTGCGCGTCAGCTCGTGCTTCGCAAGGTACGGTGTGAGGCGAGCGGACAGATCGTCGAAGTCCGCCGGCGGGTTTTCCCCGACGCACACAAACAGCAACCCGGACAGATTGCGCAGGTGGACCGGCTTCAACTTCAGGCCGCGTGCCAGCTCGGCATCGTTGCCCGGACCGCAATCCACCACCCTGCCCGACTGGTCGTAACCCCACCGGTGGTACGGGCAGACGATCTTGGAACCCACCACACCGGAGGGCTGCTGCAGGATGCGCGAGCCGCGATGCCGGCAGGTGTTGTGAAAGGCCGCGATCGAACCGTCGTCCTGGCGAAGGATGAATATCGGATACGCGCCGATCTGGTAGGCCCGGTAGTCGCCGGGTTCGGGAATCTCCGCTTCACTGGCTACGAACAACCAGTGACGCGCGAAAATGTGCTCCAGGTCGGCGGCATAGACCCGCTCGTCACTGAAGAGGGCGCTGGGGAGCGCGTATCCCGGGCGGCGGGAGTCCAGCAGGGCAGCGATGTAATGGCGGGAATTGAAGTCGTCCATACTGCAAAGACTACACTTGCGCCGGCCCGGATCCGATTAAATTTCCGCATGACCCCATCGAAAAAACTTACGCGCAGGGCGCAGCAGCGCACAGGCCGATGTTGGTTTTGAACCACGCGCGGCTCGCACTCGATTACGTCACATTGGCGATGATCCGCGCCGGGCACCGTCCTTGCTGTCCAGCTGCAGTTTTGCCCGAGTTAAGATGTGACTGACGTACAACAAAGGTGGACTGAATGAGTGAGGCGACAGCCGGCGTCGAGGCCGAATTCCGCGGGGGGCCGCGCGTCGGTGCCCCCCTCCCACCCGGGCCCATGCTGGGTTTTCTCGTCGCAGTGGCCGCCGTTGCCTTCATCGCACTTCTTACATACCAGGCACTGCAGACGCGCTCCGTAGCGGCCGCCCGGGTGACTCACACGTTGCAGGTGATGGATCAGCTGCAGACAGTGATGTCACTCGCAAAGGACGCGGAGACCGGCCAGAGGGGCTATCTCCTGACGGGGGAAGAGGCCTACCTGGAGCCTTTCAGGAACGCCAAGTCGCAGCTGCCCGAGCAATTCCGCAAGGCCCATGACCTGGTCGAAGGCGACCCGGTGCAATTTCAACGGCTCGAGAACCTCGAGCAGGCGGTGAAGGACAAGTTCGCCGAGCTGGAGCAAACCGTCTCGCTGCGCCAGAAAGGTGAAGGGCCGGCGGCGTTGACGATTGTGCGCAGCGATCGCGGCAAAGCTCTCATGGATCGCATCCGGCAGCTGGTCACCGCAATGGCCGCCACCGAGCGCGCCGCCCTGACGCAGAGGCAGGACGACTGGGCGCACTCTGAAACCATCTCTTCCACAGTGACCTTCGGCGGTTCAGGCCTTCTGCTGGTTCTCATTGGGGCGGCTGCCATCCTCACTTCCCGTGACTACCGCGCCCGGCAGACGCAAGTGTGGTTGCGCACGGGACAGATGGCGTTCGGCCAGCGGATTCAAGGCGAGCAACGCCTCGAGCGCCTGGGTGAGCACGTTCTGAGCTTCCTGGGTTCGTATCTGGGCGCCAAGGTGGGCGCTCTCTTCATCGCTGAAGGAGCCGGCGTGTTCCGCAGATTTGCCGGTTATGCCATGGCGGCTGGCAGTGAGCTTGTCCGCGGAGGCGATGGGTTGCTCGGACAGGCTGCCCGGGACAACCGCGCCATTCGCGTCGAAAACGTGCCCGAGGGGTACCTGCCGATCACGTCCGCCTTAGGTCAGGGGTCGCCCCGTGAGATCCTGATTGCTCCCGCGACCGCTGATGGGACCGTCCACGCGGTGGTCGAGCTCGGCTTCCTTCGCACCCTGCACCCCGAGGACCTCGAGCTGCTGAGCCGAGTATCGGAAACTCTGGGGATCGCCATTCGCGCCTCCAAGGACCGCACGCGACTCGAGGAGTTGCTGGAGGAAACCCAACGCCAGGGCGAGGAGCTGCAGACGCAGCAGGAGGAGCTTCGCGTCAGCAACGAAGAGCTGGAAGTCCAATCCCGCTCACTGAAGGAATCGCAGGCCCAGCTCGAATCCCAGCAGGCGGAGCTGGAGCAGACCAACTCGCAGCTCGAGGAGCAGACCCAGCTGCTGGAGCATCAGAAGGACGAGTTGTCCAAGGCCCAGGAGGTGCTCACCGAGCGGGCCGCGGAGCTCGAGCGAGCGAACCAGTACAAAAGCGAATTTCTGGCCAACATGAGCCACGAGCTGCGCACCCCGCTCAACTCGTCACTGATTCTCGCGAAGATCCTCGCGGACAACCGCACCGGCAATCTGACCGCGGAGCAGATCAAATACGCGCAGACGATCTCCTCCGCGGGCAATGACCTGCTGGCCATCATCAACGACATTCTCGACCTGTCGAAAATCGAAGCCGGCAAGGTGGAGCTGGCACCGGAACTCGTGGTGGTCGCGCGCATCCTGGATGAGCTGTCGCGCACCTTCCAACCCGTGGCCCAGAACAAAGGTCTCGGCTTCAAGATCGAGCTGGCACCCGGCACGCCGGCCCAGCTCGAGACCGATCCGCAGCGCGTGGGCCAGATTCTGAAGAACCTGGTTTCCAACGCCCTGAAGTTCACCGAGGCCGGCGTTGTGACCGTACGGGTCTTCGCGGGCGCTCACAACACCCTGTGTTTCGATGTGATCGACACCGGCATCGGCATTTCCGAGCACCAGCGCGAAATCATTTTCGACGCGTTCCGGCAGGCCGATGGCAGTACGCATCGCAAATACGGCGGCACCGGGCTCGGGCTCACGATCTCACGCGACCTCTCCCGACTGTTGGGAGGTGACATCAGTGTCATGAGCACTCCCGGCACGGGCAGCACCTTCACACTGACTTTGCCGCTGAGCTACAGGCCGCCCGCGGAAACACCGGCGAGCCCGTTGGCCCCCGCCCCGGCGGCGGTGCCCCTCCGGCAGGTGCCCAGACCGGCGCCGCAGCGCTTGGTGGAGGATGACGCGGAGCGTATCCAAGGCGACTCGCGTTTGATCCTGATAGTGGAGGACGATCCGCCCTTCGCCACCATCCTCAGGGACCTGGCGCACGAGCTCGGCTTTCAATGCATCGTCGCGCATACCGCGAATGATGCGTTGGCCGCGGTCGCGACCTACAGGCCCAAGGCCATCCTGCTGGACATGAATCTGCCCGACTACTCCGGGCTCGGGGTGCTGGATCAGCTCAAGCGCAATCCGCAGATGCGCCACATTCCCGTCCACGTCGTGTCGGTCGCGGATTACTCCCAGGAAGCGCTCGCGATGGGTGCGGTGGGCTACGCCATGAAGCCCGTGAATCGCGAGCAACTGGCCGAAGCGCTCCAGAAGCTGGAGTCGAAATTCTCCCCCGGCGTGCGCAACGTCCTCGTGGTCGAGGACGACGAGCGTCAGCGCGAGAGTATCCGCCAGTTGCTGCAAAACGAGGATGTACAAATCGCCGCGGTGCGTACCGCCGCCGATGCGCTCTCGCGGATTCGCCAGACGACATTCGATTGCATGGTCATGGATCTGAACCTGCCGGACTTCAGCGGCTACGAGCTGCTGCAAAAGATGGCGGAAGCCGAGGATGTCGCCTTTCCGCCGGTCATTGTGTACACGGGCCGCTCGCTGACCGCCGAGGAGGAGCAGCGGCTGCGGCGCTTCTCCAAATCCATCATCATCAAGGACGCCCGCTCTCCGGAACGCCTGCTGGATGAAGTCACTCTCTTCCTCCACCAGGTCGAGTCCAAGCTGCCTGTCGAACGCCAGCGCATGTTGCAGGTCGCCCGCGACCGGGACGCGGCCTTGGAGGGCAGGCGCATCCTCGTGGTGGAGGATGACGTTCGCAACATCTTTGCATTGTCGAGCCTGTTGGAACCCAAAGGGGCGGCCATTGAAATCGCGCGCAACGGCCGCGAAGCGCTCGAGTCCCTGACGCGGAACTCGAACATCGATCTGGTGTTGATGGATATCATGATGCCGGAGATGGACGGACTCACCGCCATGCGCGAAATCCGCAAGCGACCGCAATGGAAGAAGCTGCCGATCATCGCCCTGACCGCCAAGGCAATGAAGGATGACCAGGAGAAATGCCTCGCCGCGGGCGCCAACGACTACATCGCCAAACCGCTCGATGTGGAGAAACTGATGTCGCTGGTCCGGGTGTGGATGCCGAAGTAGACGCGCACGTGGCCGCCGAAGACACCGACATCGAGCTGCAGCTGCTGATCGAGGCGATCTACCTGAAGTATCACTACGACTTCAGGCGATATGCGCCCGCCTCCTTGAAGCGGCGGCTCACGGCGGCCCTGGGGCGCTTCAAATGCGCCACCTTCTCGGAGCTGCAGAGCCGGATCCTGCGCGATCCGACCCTGTTTCCGCTGCTGCTGGACTTTCTCACCGTGCCAGTCAGCGAGATGTTTCGCGATCCGAGCTACTACCGCTCGCTGCGCGAGACGGTGGTGCCGGTGTTGCGTACCTATCCGTCGCTCAAGGTCTGGGTGGCCGGCTGCAGCACCGGCGAGGAAGTCTATTCACTCGCGATCCTGCTGCGCGAAGAGGGACTGTTGGATCGCACCCTGATCTACGCGACCGACATCAATCCGAACGTGCTGCAGAAGGCCGCCGCGGGCGTGTATGAGGTGGAGCGGATCGCGGCCTTCACGGAGGCTCATCGCAAGTCGGGCGCGAAAGCTTCGCTGTCCGATTACTACACGGCCGCCTACGGGCGCGCCGTCTTGGACAAGTCCCTGCGGGAACGCATTGTCTTTTCCGATCACAGCCTGGCCACCGACAGCGTGTTCGCCGAAGTGCAACTCGTGTCCTGCCGCAACGTGCTCATCTATTTCAACCGCGACCTGCAGGACCGGGCGATCGGCCTGTTCAGGGATGCGTTGTGCCGCAAGGGATTTCTGGGGATCGGCTCGAAGGAGTCGCTGCGCTTCTCGGCGCATCGCGACTCGTTCACCGAGCTGGTCGCGAACGATCGGATCTTCCAGAAACGGGATATCCTGTGATCGCGGCCGAAACGCTTCGTGGCCGCATCGAGGCTGTCGTCATCGGCGCTTCCGCGGGCGGCGTGGAAGCGTTGGGATTGATCCTCCCCGCGCTGCCCGCGAAGTTTCGCCCGGCGCTGCTGATAGTCCTGCACCTGCCGCGCGAACGACCCAGCCTGCTCGTTGAGATCTACGAGAAACGCTGCGCGTTGCCGGTGCGGGAAGCGGACGACAAGGAACCGATCGAGCCCGGCACCGTCTATTTTGCCCCGCCGGACTATCACATGCTGGTGGAAAGGAACCGGCAGATCGCCCTCTCGACGGAGGAGCCCGTGCACTTCTCGCGGCCCTCGGTCGATGTCCTGTTCGAATCCGCGGCCGATGTGTATGGCACGCGACTCCTGGGCATCATCCTGACAGGCGCCAACGAGGACGGCGCGGCGGGCCTGCACGCCATCCATCGCGCCGGCGGCGTGACGGTGGTTCAACAACCGGACAGCGCCAAGGTACCTCTCATGGTAGTGTCCGCGCTGCAGCGCCATCCGGCGGATTTTGTATTGTCGTTGCCGCAGATCGCGGAGCTGCTCGCCGGGCTGGCCTGAGCGCTCACCCCCCTGGTCACAATGGAGAACTCAGTGAAGTGTCTGCTCGTCGATGATCTGGAGGAGAACCTGCTGGCCCTGGCTGCCCTGTTGCAGCGGCCGGACCTGGAAATCCTCACTGCGCGCTCCGGCCGCGAGGCTCTCGAGCTGCTGCTGGTTCACGATGTCGCCCTCGCCTTTCTCGATGTGCAGATGCCGGAGATGGACGGATTCGAGCTGGCCGAGCTCATGCGCGGCAGCGAGCGTACGCGCCAGGTACCGATCATTTTCGTCACCGCCGGGGCGCGCGACCAGCACCGCCTGTTCAAGGGTTATGAAAGCGGTGCCGTGGACTTTCTCTTCAAGCCCATCGAGCCGCATATCCTGCAGAACAAGGCGGACGTGTTCTTCCAACTGCACCGGCACAAACAGCAACTGGCCCACGAGCTGCGCGAAAAGACCGAGACGCTGCGGCTCAATGAGATGCTGACGGCCGTGCTGAGTCACGACCTGCGCAGTCCCCTGAATGCGGTGCTGACCTCCGCGGTGCTCATCCAGCGCCGCTCCTCGGAGCAGCCGGTGAAGGACACCGCCGCGCGAATCCTCTCGAGCGGCAAGCGAATGAGCCGCATGATCGAGGACATGCTCGACATGGCTCGGGCCCGACTCGCCGGTGGCATTCCCCTGAAGCGCGAAGCGGCCGACCTCGGCGCGTTGGTGGATCGCGTGGTCGGAGAGATACAGGCTGCCTATCCCGATCGCCGCATCGACGTCCAGAAGGCCGGTGAGCTCAACGGGAATTGGGATGGCGAACGACTCGCGCAGGTGGTGTCCAACCTCCTTGGAAACGCTCTGCAGCACGGAGACGAAGGCGAAGGCGGTGATCACGCCGTCAATGTCAACCTCGAGGGTACGGGGCCGCAAGCCGTGGAGATTTCGGTGGCGAACTCCGGGACGATTCCCGCCGACCTGCTGCCGCAATTGTTCGATCCGTTCAGAGGCGCACAGCGTCAGACCGGGCGCGCCGAGGGCTTGGGCCTCGGTCTCTATATCGTGCACCAGATCGTTCAGGCACACGGCGGCACGGTCGAGGTGATTTCCGGGGCCGGCGATAATCGGACCGAATTCCGGGTCCGCATTCCGCGTTAGAGACTCGATAACACCGCGGCGAAGCTGTGGATCTCAGCAACCGTGTTGTAATGCACGAGTGACACGCGAACCATCCCGGTTTCCCTGGGCAGGTTCATGCGCTTCATCAGGCGCGGGGCATACATGTGTCCGTCGCGGATACCGATCCCGGCACGCGCCGCCGCTTCGGTGACCGTAGCCGGCGACACTTTGGGAATGTTGAAACAAATCGTGGGCACGCGCTCGGCGATGCGCGCCTCCGAATCGATCCCATAGATGACCGCATCACGGTCCTTCAACACCCGCAGCAACTCTATCGAGAGCGTCTGCTCGTAGCCGCGAATGGCATCCATGGCGAACTGTATATCTTCGCCCAGGCTTGCGGATTTCCCCGACACGGTGCGGCCCAGTTGCGCCAGGTAGTTGACCGCCGCATCCATGCCCGCGACGTTCTCGTAAATGAACGTGCCGGCTTCAATCTTTCCAGGCGGCTCATCCGGAATGAAGTCTTCGCGGAAGGTCGGCAGCGCCCTCAACAGGCCGTAGCGACCGTACATGAATCCCATGTGTGGCGCGAAGATCTTGTATCCGGAGCACACCAGATAGTCGCAATCGAATGCCTGGACGTCTATCCGCCCGTGCGGACCGTAGTGCACGCTATCCAGAAAAATCTCGGCGCCCACGGCATGGGCCGCATCGGCAGCGGCTCGCACATCGACAATAGTGCCCAGCGCGTTGGATGTCAGAGTACAGGCGACCAGACGCGTACGAGAGGTCAATAACGGCTTCAGATCCTCCACGTGCAGACAGCCGTCGTCGCGCATCTTCCACCAGACGAACTTCGCGCCCATCCGCTCGAGGACCAGCCAGGTGGCCACGTTGGCTTCGTGATCCAGGTCGGTAACGATGATTTCGTTGCGCTCATCGAGTGTCTGACCGATCGCGAGACTGATCAGGCGAATGAACGAAGTTGCATTCATGCCGAATGCAATTTCTTCCGGACGGCGGGCGTTGACAAACGCGGCGACGCTCGCGCGCGCACGGGCAATGGTCTCATCGACGGCCAGGCTCTGCCGATAACGCCCCCCGCGCTGCACGTTATGATCGATCAGGTGGAAGTTGACCGCATCCAACACCATCCGCGGCACCTGAGCACCGGCGGCGTTGTCGAAAAATATGCCGGCACCGTCATGCTGCAGCGCCGGGAACTGCTTACGCAGGGATTCTGCAGGAAAAGCCACCGCTGGTCTCCACTTCAGGAATGAAGGGATGATACTCGACAGCTTCGCGGCATCAGGGACGAAATTCGGCCCGATGGCCTAGAAGCGCCTGCACGATGGCCTCGACATCCTTTTCATTGTTGTAGAAATGAAAGGTGGCCCGCAGATGCTCATCCCGGAACGAGGTCACGATATCCTGCTCGCCCATCCGGGCAAACAATTGCGCAACCTCCCTGGCCCGCACACAGACCATCGGTCCATGCCGCTCATCCGCACGCGGCGTGATGCTCGGCCACTCGATCTCCTCGAGCCGATCCATATACAACCGTGTCAGGTACCTCACCCGCTCCTCGATGACATCCGTTCCCACCTCGAGAATGATCTTCAGGCCCGCCTCCACCGCGTAGCAATTGACGACCGCGGGCGTGCCTGCCTCGAAGCGCCGCGCCGTCGGCGAAGGCCGGTTCGCGGTGATATCCATTGCCCCGATGTTTGCCTGGGCGAACCACCCCGTGCTCGCCGGTATCAGAGCCGGAATCAACTCTTTGCGAACGTAGAGAAACCCGAGCCCGGCGGTACCGAGCAGATACTTGAGCATGCCGCCGACGGCGAAATCGACGTCGAGCTTCTTGACGTCGACCGTCATTGCGCCCACCGCCTGGTAGCAGTCCAACATCACTTTCGCGCCCTTGGCGTGCGCAAGTTTGACGATTCCGGCGATGTCCAGCTTGGCGCCGTTGCGGAAGCAGACGTGGGTGACGGCAACCAGTTGCGTCTCCTCGTCGATCGCCTTTTCGAAGTGCTCGAGCGGAATGTAACCGTCGGCATCGCGATGCACGTGCACCACCTTGGCGCCGCGCGGTTCCTGCGCATGCCAGATCTGAGCGTTGGTGGGGAATTCGAAGTCGCTGATCACCACCTTGTTGCGCTTTCCGGTGAAATCAAACGCGCTGGCGAGCGCGTTGATGCCGGCGGATGCCGACGCAGTCACCGCGATCTCATCGGGCTGCGCGCGCAATACCTGCGCCATCAAGGAGCGCACCGACTCGTTCTTCATCACCCAGACGTCCCAGTTCGCTCCGACGAGCAACCGGTCGTCCATGTAATTGTTGATCGCCGCCTTCACGGTCTCGGCCAGCGCGCAATAGGATCCGCTGTTCAGATAAGTCTTGCGCTCCAGAACGGGGAAGCGGCTGCGCAGCTCTTTGAAATCAATCATCATGTCTATGTGCCTTTCGCCATATGAAATACGCGCCGGAGATCAGCAACATCCACGGTATGCCGAACTCCCAGGAGACGTTGTAGTCCTTGCTTGCTCCCATCGTGATCAGTACGGCGGCCAGCATCGTCAGGCCGAAGATCTGCATCCATGGAAATAGGGGCATGCGCACCGGCAGTGTCTCGGGATCGTGGTGGCGGCGGAAGCTCAGGTGGCTGATGAGGATCATCATCCACACCACGATGGCCGCGAACAGCGCGACTCCGAGCAAATAGTTGTAGGCGCGCGGCGTGTAGATCGAGACCCCCGCGGCGACCAGAATGCAGGCTCCCGAGGTCAGAATCGCCGCCACGGGCGTGCCGTTCCTGCTCAGCCCGCCCAGGAATCGGGGCGCATAGCGGCCGCGCGATAGCGAGAACAGCATGCGGGAGCACAGATATACATTGGTGTTCATGCTGGAGAGGGCCGCGGTGATCACCACGAAATTCATGATGCCGGCGGCATGCCGGATACCCGAATGCGCGAACACGCTGACAAACGGACTCTGAGCGACGACTTTGACCCCGGTCGCGGTCCACGGCGCGGTCGTGACGATGATGAACAGAGCGAGGACGTAAAACGAGAACAGGCGGAACACCATGGTGCGCAAGGCCGCGGGAATGGCGACCTGGGGGTTCTGCGCTTCACCCGAGGTCACGGCAATCACTTCGATGCCGTTGAAAGAGAAGATGCCGACGATGACGGCCATCCACACGCCGCTGAAGCCGTTCGGCATGAAGCCTCCGGGCAGCCCCGTGAGGTTGTGAAAGCCGGTCGCGGGCAGGCCGAGACCGAAGATCGTAGCCACGCCCAGGAGGATGAAAAACAGGATGGCGGCGATTTTGATAGTCGAGAACCAGAACTCGATGGTGCCGAAGTGATTGACAGACCGGGCGTTGAAATACAACAGGAGCGCGCTGAACCCCAGCGACCACATCCATACCGGAACGTCCGGGAACCAGAACGTCATGTAGAGGCCCGCCGCGACCGCCTCCCCACCGATCGCAATGACTTGCGAGATCCAGTAGGTGTAGCGCACGACGAAGCCGGCCCAGGGATTGAGGTACGTCTCGGCGTAGGTGCCGAACGAGCCCGCCGTGGGATGGACCACCGCCATCTCGGACAGGCTGAACACCATCACCAGCGCGACGGCGCCCGCCAATGCATAGCTGAGAATCACGGCCGGGCCGGCGGAACCGATGGCAATGCCGCTGCCCATGAAAAGGCCGGTGCCGATGGCACCGCCGAGGCCGATCATGACGATCTGCCCCTTGGACAGCCCGCGGCGCAGGCCGCCTTCCCGTTCGGTGATGGAGTTTGCGTTCATAAGTGTCCGGACCCGTATCCGGTCCGGTCGCGTTCCGAGCTCGCGACCGGGCCCGGGGTACAGGCCGAAATCAAAAGGGACTCGCCGAGCGGCGCAAACCGGCGCGCAGTGCCGCGCAGGGACGATACTAAAATTTGCGCGTAACTTTTATCCCCACTGTGCGCGGCTGGACGGTCAGCAGCGCATTCGGGTCCTGGGTCGAATTGATCGCCGAGATCTCGGCCCGCTTGTCGGTGAGGTTCTTGGCGAATGCCATGGCAGTCCAGGGACCGTTGATGACGCCGAGGCGCAGGTTGACGAGGGTGTAAGGCCGCAGCCCGAGATTGAACTGCTCGTTGGAGGTGAAGTATGCATTGACCGCGTCGCGATAGGTCACATCCACCGCGCCCACCCCTTCCCAGTCACCGTAGAGCGGGCGCCGATAGCTCAATCCAACATTGAACTGCAGTTTCGGCACATTCGGGATCGCATCCCCGGTGCGGCCGAGCGTGGGATTCAATGCATATTGTTCTTCCGAGGCGCCCTGCACCAGAGAGGCATCCTGGTACGAGCCCGCCAGGCTGGCGGTCAGATACTCGATGGGCCGCGCCGTCAACTCGAATTCGACCCCCTTCACGTGCGTGGTGCCGGCATTACCCAGGTATACAAAGGCGGCATCCGCCGTGGTCTCCTGCACCTGCATGTTGTCCCAACGAATGAAATAGCCGTCCAGCTGGTATTCCAGGGTGTTGTTCAGCAGGCGGCCTTTGATGCCCACTTCAAAGTTGGTCAGGGTGTCCGGAGCATAGGCCTTGGGAATGGGCTCGAAGGGCTCGCTGACCGCGTTCAGGCCGCCGCTGCGAAAGCCGGTGGAAATGGTTTCATAGGCCAGCAGCGCGTCGCTGATCTTGTAGCTGAGGTTCTCCTTCCAGGTAATCTTGTTGAAAGACTGTTCCGGGTCGGGAACGGGCACGAGATTCGGCGCATCGGCCGGGAAGCCGCCGAACGGGTGGGTTTGTGTTTGTACGCCGTTCAGAGTCTCGGTGAAATACCGGATTCCCGCCACTGCAGTCAGCGCATCCGTTGCCTTCCAGGTCACCTCGCCAAAGGCCGCCCATTGGGTGGTGCTGCGCGAGTCGGTGCGTCCAAAGAACGTATTGCCGTTCGGATTACCCAACGCATCATCAGCGTTGGACGAGCTGAACGGGCCGTTCACGAGGCCGAAATCATTGGTCTTGATGACCTCGACAGCCAGTTCCTGGGTCTCGTGCTCGCGGTAGCCGCCGACCACGAAGTTGATCGGACCGCCGAGCTCGCTCGCGTAGCGCAATTCGCTGGAGTTGACCTTGCGCGTCCGCGGCTCCAGCGTCTCAGCGGGGATCGGCACATTGAACGACACCAGGATCGGCGTCGAGTCGAAGTTGAAATCGACCGTACGGTTGAACTGGTTGCTGGTGGCGGTCACCGTGCCGTAGTGGGTATTGTAGTTAACGGTCGCGCCGAAGACCGACAGCGTGTCGTTCCACGGGCTCTGGGTTACATCCGTGTTGCACAAATCGCAGCCCTGCACCGGCGCGATCGGCCCACCGTTGAACGCCGTCACACCTGGGGGAGTCCAGCGGGAGGAGCCGGCCGACTTTTCTGTCTGTCGCGTGTAGTTGGCATCAATCGTCAGGTCTTCAAACGGCTGATAGCGGACGGCCACGCGCGCGCCAGCAACATCGTCGTCGTTGACCCCCTTGATGAGCCCGACCGTACCGACTCGTATCTGATCCACATAGCCGGAGTCGTACTGTTTCCAGCCCACCGCGCGCACCGCCAACACACCATCAATGAGAGGCAGGTTGACAGCGCCGTTGAAATTGTAGTTTTCCTTCGGCGTATGCACCGTATTCGAATATTCGGCGGTGCCGTAACCTTCCAGGGTGTTGAGATTCGGCAGTTTAGGGATGAAGCGTATCGTCCCGCTCATGGAGCTGGCGCCGTACAACGTACCCTGGGGGCCGCGCAGCACCTCCACGCGATCGATGTCATATAGGCGCACGTCGGGATTGAATCCGCCGCCGTCATCCGCATTGGAGCCACTGATCACGGCTTCACCGTAATAGACACCGGTGGTGGAAGCACCCGTCGAGTTGATGCCGCGGATGACGTACTTTTTATCACCCGGTCCCAGATCCTGGATGGACAGGCCGGGAATGTCCCCGGCTATATCCATGATGCCGGATGCGCCCGCGTTTTGCAGCGCATCACCGGAGAGTGCCTGGATCGATGCCGGCGTATCCAACACCTTGGTGGCATTCAGTTTGTTGGCGGTGACCACGACTTCGCCGAGCTGGGCTTCGTCGGGCGCGGGAGCGTCGGCCGCCGCGGCGACGCTCGAGGACAGAATACTGGCCACATAAATCGCGATGAGTCGTGATCCGTTGTTAGTTGGCACGATAGAAGGACCCCCGGGTTGTACAGCGCTTGGTGCGCGCTAGTCGTAGTAGTTGATACTCGGATTGTCGCCGGGGCAGATGACCCCGACGACATCGATGCCGTCCGTTGACGTGGCTTCCAGCGAATGAAGTTGTTTGCGTGGCAGAAAGATCACATCGCCGGCGCGCACGCGCGCCTTCCTGTCCTCCGTCCACATGTACCCTTCCCCGTTCAGCACGATGATCGCCTCTTCGTATAGATGGCGATGGGAGGCGGCCTTCGAGGGCGGAATGTGACCGATGAACTGGGTGATCACATTGGAGCCGACGCGCTTGTCCACGAGCATCTGGAAATAGCGCGGACCCATGGCGGTACGCTGTTCCGGGTCGACGGACACGACACGCTGCGGATACCGCGCCTCGAAGCCGGCGGGCATCTCCTCCAACCAACTGATCTCGCCCAGCGGACAGGCAAGTACGAACACTTTGAGAACCTTTCCCGCGGACGCGCTGAGTTGGATTGCTTCCGATGGACGGATATACACGCCATCGGTGGCCTTTACCGCGAAGGCCTCGCCTGAAATGGTGACCGTGCCCGCGCCGGCGCCGATAAAAAGAATCACATCGCGTGTGCCGAGGGTGAAGACCGGTGAGGGCACGTCGGTCGCTTCCATCAGCAATTGCGTCTGGTAGAGCGAACCCATCTCCGCCGAAACCATGTAGCAGTACCGCAGGGAGCCCCGGGTCTGCAGGGCGGCGAGGTCGGACGAGAACACGTAGCAGGCGCCGTTCAACAGGGCTCGCGCACCGTCCCGCTTAGTGACCACCGGGATGTCGCGGTTTTCCACGCTCAGCGGGTCATCGAGTGGCGAGCCGCCGGGAAGGTTCGTATGGGCGCCGTCACAGAAGGGTCCGTTACGTGTGTGTTTACAGCCACAAAAGAGGAGCTCGTCGTCCTGGGTGGCCGTGAACTTCTGGGGCCTGAAGTCGGTGCCCTTGTGCGAGCCATCGCAAAATGGCTGTTTTGAGGAACGACCGCAACTGCACCAGAAATAGGTCTTGCCGGCCTCGACGGTCACCAGACAGGGTTTCGGGCGCGCAACAACGGGGTTGTCCATCGCCGTACTCTCCCGAACGGTCAACGGGTTGTACAGACCCGCTTTAGGCTGGGTGGCCTAATCCGCCCGGTTTTGGACCGACCGCCCGATTACGGAGCGCGCCGCACCGCGTCAAGATGCAACGCGCGTTGGCGTAGGGTCGCAGGAGCTGCTCGCCATCTGCGCTGGTCACTCGGTGCCGGAATCAACCACGGTCGAGGTATGAGCCAACCGCCTACTTCAGTATTCAACACAGATCTTGCCGAAGTGACGGCCCGACTCCTGATATAGGAATGCATCCGCGAGATCCCGGAGCGCAAACGTGCGGTCAATGACCGGACGTACCGCCGTAGCGGCCAGGCCCCTGATCATCTGACGCTGTTGTTGACGGCTCCCCACGATCAATCCCTGTAAGCGGATCTGCTTGATCATCAGAGCGGCCGTTGGAATCTGGCCGACATACCCGGTCAGGGTCCCGATCAGAGAAATGTGGCCGCCCACACGGGAGGCCCGGATCGACTGCGCGACAGTTCCGGGTCCACCCAGCTCGATGACGTGATCTACACCTCGACCGCCGCTCCAGTGCAGAACAGCATCACCCCACTCTGCAACCTCTCGATAGTTGATCGCATGATCGGCGCCGAGTTGACGCGCCCGCGCGAGCTTCTCTTCGGAGGATGAAGTCACCACAACACTCGCGCCCATCGCTTTGGCGAACTGAACCGCGAACATCGAGACGCCACCCGTCCCAAGCACCAGGACGGTGTCACCCGCTTTCAAGTGCCCGTCGCCAACCAAAGCGCGCCAGGCGGTCAGCCCCGCGGTCGTCAACGTCGCCGCTTCTGCGAAACTGAAACCGTGCGGCGCGTGTGTAAACCAAGTCGCCGGCCTGACGACGATTTCACAAGCATAGCCATCGACGCCGTCACCGGGCACTGTCGAGAAGTCTCCTTCTGTCGGCTCACCGTCCAGCCAAGTCGGGAAGAACGTAGAGACCACACGGTCTCCAACACTGAACTCGGTCACAGCGGAGCCCACTTCTTCCACGACACCCGCTCCGTCGGACATGAGTATGCGTCCCACGTGCGCGGGGCCGCCGCGCTTCGCGACCGAGTAGTCGTGATAATTCAACGAGCTTGCATGGATACGAACGCGAATCTCCCCCGGGCCGGGCGCTCGGGGCTCGGGGATGTCCGCGATTTCCAGATGCTCGAGACCCGCGGTTGCACCGATTTTGATGGCTTTCAACTGTCTTCCTCTAAGGTCAGTAAATCGCGAATTTGCGTCAGCACCCGATGGGGGCGTCTCTTACCGTTCGTCCGCTCCCAGTCCTCCTGCCGCATGACGCCCGTCGTTACCCCGAAGGCCGTTGCCCCGGCGCGGCGCGCCATGACGATCTCGACGGCCGGATCGTCTCCGACTACACCGAGAGCGCGAATCGGCACACCCAGCGTTCGCGCGACAAAGCGCAACGCATGGAGCGAAGGCTTACCGGTCAGGATCGGCACAGCGCGGGTCATCCTCCGGATCGCTCCCGTGATGGCATACGAATAGCCCATTGTCCGCCCGTGCCTGGTTGCGAAAAAAGGAACATCCGACGCCACGTACAATTTTGCACCAGCCCAGATGGCCTCGCACGCTGCCTCGATGTCCTTCAGGGTGCACTCCGGATGCCAGCCGACAAAAACGGCCTCGGCGCCGCGCGCCCCCGCTTCGCCGCTGAAAGCAATTTCGATTCCTCGTTCCGCCAGAGCGTGCCCGACGCCTCGACTGCCAAGCACGAGAACGCGCCCGACGCGGTTTCGTGACATGAGCTCCGCCGCAACGCTGGACGGTGTGAACATCCGGTCATCCGCGACCGGCAGACCGAGGGCTCGCAAACGAGCCGCCTGCTCCGCGGGCGGATATGCACTGCCGTTGGTCAGCACGGCGAATGGAATCGCGCGCTCCTGTAGAGCCGAGAGCACTTCAATGGCGCCAGGCAGCACCTCGTAAGCGCCAAGGGATCGGTCGCTGAGCAACAGAGTCCCGTCGAGATCGAACAGGAATCCTCGGATCGAGGGGAACGCGGGAATGCCACCGCGGGCACCGCCTCGGCGCGGCTCATCGCGTAACGGCTCATCAGGCCTCGACGCACTCACGGCTGGGACTGCGGCCACGCGGTGCTGGCGTGCTGCCGCAGCTCTAGACTGAATGTCCCCTTGCGCACGGACACTTGTTTCAGGTCGCGACGCGCGGTCAACTGTCGCAAGAGACTAATGACAGGCCTTACAGCGGGATTGTAGTGCCGTACCGCCGGACCGGCCGCCAGCATGGCATCCACTTGGCCGGCGGGCATCACCGCCCGCAGCAGAAACTCTTCGTCGCTCAGGCGGTTTCCCAGTTGCCGGCGCAGCTCCGCGAGGGTGGCCATCGGAGGCTCCGCACGCAACTCCCGCGTGCGCGGCAGCGAGTCGATGCGATCCATGACGTTGGCATGAATCGGAACGTTGGGTTTGCCGAAGCGGCCGATGGCGTACCGGATTGCTTCGTCCGGGATCACCTCGTAGCGCTCGCGACCGGTCACATTCATGACCGCCTGGGTCAGCAGAATTTGTGCAAACGGCGTCATCACGATCGGCCAACCCAGCTCCTCCCGGACGCGACCCAACTCTTCAATGACCGCGGCTTCCCGATCCGAAAGGCGGATCTCGGCGAGATGACGCCGCATGGTGCCAACCATGCCGCCCGGCAACTGATGCTGCAGATAGGCCGCATCAAAGGACTGTGGACCGCCCTTCGGCAACCCCTCGGCCTGCGCAAGACGCGTGAAATAACTGCCAACCTCCTGCAGGGCCTCATCGTCAATTCGCACAGTGTGGCCGAGAGCGCGCAGATTCCTGACCACTCGCTCCGCCGAGGGATTCGAAGTGCCATCCGCTGCCGCACCGGATGCACATTGCAGGACAGTTGCGCCGTAGCGTGGCGCATCCATGTACAGATGCTCAGCGAGTCCGATTGTGCAGTGTGAGTGCAGCTCCAGGGGCTTCGCTCCCAACACAGCCTGGATCGCCGGAATCAGCGTTCTCGCCCGATCCGGCGAGAGCAAGCCTCCCGGGTCCTTGATATAGAGGGCGTCGATGTACGGGCAGGCCGCGAGCTTGCGCGCGGCGGCGACGTAGTGGGCGTCGTCGTGAACGGGACTCAACGTAAAGACCAGCGCGGCAATGACCCATTCACCCCCGCCCTGCTTGACCATCCGCGCGCAGGCGATGTTTGAATCGGCATCGTTCATCGGATCCGCCAGACAGAAACGCCGGATGCCATTGCGCGCGAGCACCCGAAACGCGAGCGCCATGAATTCAGGATGGGCGGTTTCCCACGAAATGAAGCGAAAGCCGGTGGACATGAACTGCAGCGGCGTGTGGGGCACGGCGGCCGCCATCAGCCGGATGCGCTCCCAGGGATCTTCCTTTTTGTAGCGCACCGCCACGCCCATGTGCGTGGAGGTTGTAAAGTCGATGGCCTCGAATCCCACCCGGTCCATCACCGGCGCGATGCTCAGGGTCCTCGCCGTGTCGATCCCCAATGCCCCCCACAAACACTGATTGCCATCGCGCAGGGAGGTTTCCACGATCCGGATGTCAGCCATGGCGGGCGTGCTCCGTGGCGAAGGAGCGGCGCTCGAGCAGTCGAGCAACCAGCCCCGTATCGAACGCGCCGCTCCGAAATTCCGGGTCGGCCAACACAACCTCCTGGAACGGTAGATTGGTCGGGATGCCCGTCAGTCGAGTCGATGCGATAGCCTGGCGTAAGCGCGTGATGGCCGTTGCTCGATCCGGGGCGTGTGAAATGATCTTCGCCATGAGCGAATCATAAAAAGGGGGCACACGGGAGCCGGATGTCACATAGGTGTCCACGCGAATGCCCTCTTCGCGGGGCCAGATAACCTCCCGCACTCGTCCCGGGCTGGGACGGAAATCATCGGCGGGATCTTCGGCATTCACACGGCATTCGATGGCACAGCCGCGCAGGCGGATGTCCGACTGGGACAGGCGCAGGCCGGCGCCCGCGGCGATGGCGATCTGCTCGGCCACCAGGTCCACGCCGGTCACGGCTTCGGTCACCGGATGCTCCACTTGAATCCGTGCATTCATCTCGAGGAAATGGAAACTCTCCCGCTCCCGGTCCACGAGAAACTCCACGGTGCCGGCACCGCGATAGGACAGCCGCTGCGCGAACCGAACAGCTGCCCTATGCAACGCATCACGGAGCAATTCCGACAAGCCGGCAGCCGGAGTCTCCTCCACCAGCTTCTGATACCGCCGCTGCACTGAGCAGTCACGCTCGCCCAAATGGACGATTCGACCCTCTCCGTCACCCAGAATCTGCACTTCGATATGGCGACCGCTTGCGATGAAGCGCTCCAGGTACACGCGCCCATCGCCGAACGCCGCACCCGCTTCGGCGGAAGCCAGGTCCATGATTGAAGGAAGATCTTCGAGTCGATCAACGCGCTTCAGTCCGCGTCCCCCACCGCCCCCGACTGCCTTAACCAGAATCGGCATCCCAATATCACGTGCCGCCTCCAGAGCCGCGGCGGTCGTGGATACCGCACACCCCGGCACTACAGGCACGCCCGCGGCTCGCGCTTCCGACCGGGCTCGCAACTTGTCACCCACCGCTTCGATCTGCGCGGCCGTTGGGCCGATAAACACAACTCCTTGCCTCTCGCACAGGCTCGCGAGCGCGGCTCTCTCGGACAAGAACCCGTAACCGGGATGGATAGCTTGCGACTTCGTGGCAATCGCGGCGTGCACCATCGTGTCAGCTTTGAGATAGCTGGCAGCCGGTTGCGCCGGACCGATGCAGACGGTGCGATCCGCCAATCTGGCCGGCATGCTGTCGAGATCGGCCGTGGAGGCGGCAAGAACAGTCTCGATGTTGAGCTGCCTGCAGGTGCGGATGATGCGGACCGCGATTTCACCCCGGTTGGCGATCAGGATGCGGCGCAGGGCCAACTGACTAACCTGCTTTACGCACGCGCAGGAGCGGCTGGCCGTATTCAGCCAGGTCGCCGTCGGCGATGACTATTTCGGTCACGGTGCCCTGCACGCCGGCGCGCACTGTATTCATCAGCTTCATGACTTCGATGATGGCCACGATTGTGTCCGCTTCCACGGGCGAACCCACTTCCACGAAGGGTGGCGCGCCGGGTTTGGGGGCCCGGTAGAACGTGCCCAGGAGGGGTGAGGTGACTTCGTGGAGGCTTGGGTCGGCTGAGGCCTCGACGTTGGCGTCGGTCCAAGGCGCCCGCTGCAGCGGCGGCGAGCTCGATGTGCCAGAGGCGACGTCAGCGTTGTGATTGGACGGCTGCGAATCGGGGTGCAGGGAGGTCGCGGCGGGCTCGACGCCAGGCGCGGCGTTCGGCTGCGAATGGGCAGGCGCACCGCGCCGCAACGACAACTTGATGCCGTCCATCTCCAGGATCAACTCGTCGAAGCTCGACTGCTCTACGAGGCGCATGATTTCCGCAACGTCCGCGGCAGTCAAACTCACTGTTTGCCTCCAAAAATCCACATGACATGCAACATCGGGTCCACGGCGGGCCGCACGAGCGGGGCCGACTCCCGCGCCGACCACACGGTTTCCGGGCGGCTCTGCAGCAGGAACAGCTGGTTGGTACCCCGCTGCACCGCCCACTCGATATCCTGAGGCCGACCGTAGTGGCGTTCGACCTTCCGTGCGATCGTCCTGAGCGTCTGCAGCTCCGCATCGCTCAGGCAGGCGGCGCGGCGCAGATCGTCCGCAACGGCCTCACTGCGAGTGCCGCCTCCCGGTGCCGGCACGTGTTGGAGTTGCTTTTCCGAGATCGTGCGGACCGAGATATCCCCGGTAATCTTGGCCAGCACCCAGCGATCCGGCGTCACCTCGCCCCCCACTACCGCGGAACCGAGGCCCCAAGAGCCCTCCACAGTCAACACCGAGCGATCCCCCGTGAGCGGACTTCGGGTGAACATCACACCGGCTGTGCGTGCATCCACCATCCTTTGAACAACAACCGCCATGGCAACGGTCTGTTCAGCCAGGCCACGCCTGCGCCGGTAAGTCACTGACTCCACCGAATACAGACTGGCCCAACAGCTTCGCACCCGTTGCAGTGTTTGATTCAGATCGGTCATCCACAGATAGGTATCCTGCAGACCGGCGAAGCTCGCATCCGCGGCGTCCTCGGTCGTCGCCGAAGAGCGCACGGCAACGGGGCATGAGTCGCCATCACCCAGACCGCAGAGAACGGAATACGCCGACGCCAGCTCATCCAGAACCTCCGGCGGCAGGCTTTCCTTCTCGATTCGCCGGCGGATCGCATCGCATTGCTCGGCAATGTCTGCGGGATCCGCGCCGCTCAAAGCCTCGATCGGCGAGCGCACCGGGGCTTCGCGTTCCAACGCCGCAATGAAACGTTCGAATGCGCCCGTCTTGATCACGAACCCCGGCGGCACGGCAATGCCGGCGCGGTGCAGCTCACCGAGGCTGCCGCCCTTGCCGCCGACCTGCGGCCGATCCTCCAGGCCGATATCGGCGAACCAGGCAATGACCTCGTTGGCGGCCATGTGCGCCTATCCGAGTATCGTTACAACGCCACGCCCGCCGTCCACACGGATGCGCTGGCCATCCCTGATACGCGATGTGGCATTACCGGTTCCGACCACCGCAGGCAAGCCGTATTCGCGCGCGACAATCGCCGCGTGGCTCATGGAGCCGCCGATGTCAGAAACCGCGGCGACGATCGTATGAAAAATGGGTGCCCAGGTGGGGTTGGTGATCTGGCAAACCAGGATGTCGCCCGGCCGCAGGCGGGCGATCTCCTTGACTGACTTCACGATGCGGGCCGGACCTTCCACCACGCCGGCCGAGGCGGCGAAACCGCGCACCTCGTTGCTGTCGGCACCGAGGTCCGCTTTGAGCCATGCGTTCAGATTTTCGCGGGTGATGCCCCAGAGCATCACGATAGCCGGATCGTCGATGACATCCGGCACCGGCCCGAGCGCCGGCGCCGGTACGTGCTTTGCCCACTCCTTCAATGCCGCGCGCCGCTCGCTCACGATTGCAGGCCAATGCGCAGGCCCGCGCGGCGCGGAGCCATTCGACCATGCCGACATCAGATCGATGATCGCCATTTCCAACTCATAGTGGGTGAGCTGGAACACCGCCTCCGTATCCGGGAAGAATCCGTGCGCCGCCAGCAACGCGCCGAATTCGCGGATCTTGTTGAAGAACAGGTTCGTGTACCAGTGCTCGCAATAGAACTTGTGGCCCTCGACGTAGGGGAACACGCGATGCGCGAGATCGATCATCTGGTCATAGGCGGCGCGATCCTCGTCCGTGTCGAGCAGCTCCCGGTAGCCTTCGATGAGCTCGGTGCGCTCGGCACGCAGTCGCTCGATCGGCCGTTCCAACGACTCGCCTGACTTTACGCGCTGGATATATTCGGGCAGGCACGCAAAGGGCATGGAGAGGTCGTCATTCCACGCCCGGTGATAGTGATAGAAGCCGTCTCCCACGTTGATGTTGAACCAAGGGTGGCGGGCGCTCTCGAGCTCCTGCAACCACGCCTGCCCGGCCGGACCCGACTGTTGGAGGACCGCGATGATCTCTTCGGGGGATCGAAGCGGCTGAAACTCCGCCTCCACACCGAGCTCCACGGCGCGGCGCGCCAGACGCCGCAGCTCATCGTCCGGACGGAAAATTTCCGCCTCGATGCCGGCGACCATGCGTGCAATGGTCTGGTCCGTGATCTCGGGAAAAGCCTTCTTGCAGAACGCGAAGAACGTGAGATAGGCGCCATAGCCGAGCAGCAGGAACTCGAAATGGTGGTGCCACATCCGGAAGTACCCTTCGAGGGTCTTCTGGTAGGTGTCCAGCAGATAGTGATTGGAGGCAACGCCCCGTCCGGCCTGTACATGCGCGAGGGGCTCGAATTCCGGCAGCTCGAGCTTCGGCAGCGCCTGTGCATCCCGGATGAGCGCCAGCATTTTTTCATGCCACTGCGCCTGGAGCCTTTCCCAGTTGGCGTAGTAGTAGAAAGCGCGCTGCTGGAACTCGGCGGTCCGGCGAGCAATCTCCGCAGGATCGGTGACCGCGTTGCCCCCGATGTACACGCGACCGTTGATGATGCGGTGATCGATTCCCAGTGTCGTCGGCAGGCTGTGAACGCGGGTGTTCGCGGAACCCAACGCGCAATAGGCGGCCTCGGCCGTGACCATGTCGAAGGCGCACATGGGCTCGGGAAAGTGCATGGAGTTGTAGAACCAGAACCGATCGTCATCGGCCGCGGTGAATTGCGTCAGGTACGGATATGCCGCCTGTGCACGCTCGGTTCCCGCAACCACCCGGATCGAGCTGGGCAGCGGAAATCTCTGCGCGGGGGCGGGTGTACTCATGATCCGAGAGTACCCGGCCCCGACTCACATCGCGCGGATCACAGCGCAATCGCCTCGGGCCGCAGAACAATATGACCCACGGCCGTATTCGAGGCGGGCACGTGATAGAAGCGATGGAGCTCTTCAACCTGCCTGCCCAGCGCGCCACGCATGATGAGCCACAGGATGAGCTCGATGCCTTCCGAGCCGCTTTCGCGCACGTACTCCAGGTGGGAAATGCGCCGCAGCGCCTGTGGATCGGCGGTCAGATTTTCCAGGAACCGGCGGTCGAACTCCTGGTTGATCAGGCCGGCGCGTGCCCCCTGCAGCTGGTGGCTCATACCGCCCGTTCCCCAAATCTGCACATTCAGATCCGCCCCGTAGCGGCTCACCGCGCGTGCGATCGACTCGCCCAGGCGCCAGCAGCGCTCACCGCTGGGCGGCGGAAACTGGGTCACATTGACACAGATGGGAATCACCTCGACAGGCCATTCACCGACCCGCCCGAACATCAGGGACAGCGGCACCGTGAGCCCGTGATCGACCTCCATTTCATTGAGGATGGTCATGTCGAAATCATCGAGGATGAGGCTCTGCGCCAGGTGGGCCGCAAGCTCGGGGCTGCCGGGCACGGGCGGCACCGGGCGGGCCCCCCAACCCTCATCCGCCGGCATGAACCGATCGGCGCAGCCGATCGCGAAAGTCGGCACCATGTCCAACATGAACGCGGAGGCATGGTCGTTGTAAACCAGAATCACGACATCCGGGCGCTCCCGGGTCAGCCAGCGGCGCGTCCACTCATAGCCGGCAAACACCGGCTGCCAATACGGCTCGTCGACCTTACCCAGATCCAACGCGGCGCCGATGGCCGGCACATGGCTCGAGGCGATGCCGGAACCGATTCGCGCCACCTCAATCACCCCGCTCGATGGACCGAATGCCAGCCGGCGACCGCCCGCCGGCCAACATCATCGCCGCGTAGGCTTCAGTCGTCATCCCGCTCATGCCCGCCACGGTCTGTTGCACGCTGCAGCCGTCGGTGTTTGAGATCTTGAGCAGGAAAAACACGTTGCCACCCAGGGCAATGAGCCGGTTGAAGTCCCGGTCGCGCACGGCCTGGCGCTGCTCGGGCGACATGGGGAAACGCGCGAGGTACGCGGCTTCATCGGCTTTGAACTGCGCCCGGTTGCCGGCCTTCATCAGGGACTGACAGAACCTGTGCAGTTGATAGGCGCGGCGCGCGCTCAGGGTCGTAAACACAGTTGTTCCCGGGATATCGCTGAACTGCGACAGCGGGTCACGGTCGTGGCTCATTGGCGTCTGGTGCGCCAACCTTGCGCGTACGAGTCTCGTGCCACTTCCGAATAGGGCACCGGGCTCACCGTCGCGTTGATCTCGGTCTGGATGTGCCGCTCCACGGTGGGCTTGCGCGTGCCGCCGCCTTCTTCGCCCCAGACGAGCTGCACGGAGGTGCCCGGTTTCGCGTGCTCACTGTCCATCATTGCCAGCGCCAGCATCCTGCCTTCGTTCGAGCTGTAGCCGATCCAGGTGGACAAGCCGGCCAACTTTCCATTCACCAACACCCGATCGTACGGATGCATCGAGTAGACGGCGGAGGGAAACTCGAGCGCCTTCGCCCGGCTGTCCTGCTGAAACATCGAGCTCATCACGCGCAGGGTGTCCTGCACATCCAGCGCCAACGTCACCTTGCGCCGCTGCGGCTCTTTCGCCTTGCGCTCCAGTGCGTCGCGTCCGATGAATTCATGGTCGAACTTGACGAAGCCCCCGTAGCCCAGGTCCCACGGAGTGAGGTAGTAGCCCTCGATGCCGGCCGGCACATAACTGCCGCCGATCGAACAGGTGCCTTCGTAGCCGTTCGCCGGCAACCACTCGCGATACTTCTGCAGCTGCGCCCCCGTGTAGATCGCAGGCAGCGGCGAGGGAATCCAGCCGGACTCCAGCGTGTTGGAAGAATAGGCGCGCCCGCCGACCTGGCGCAGCCCGAATGCGCTGCCCGCCTCAACCAGCGCCAGACGGACCGCTTCACCCTCCTCCCATGGACCGAACAGCTCGAACCCCGGCTGCCCCACCATCCCGTGGCGCAGTGCCCGGACGGACTTGCCGGCGATCGTGAGGGTCGTCATGTTGAAGAATTTCAACTCAGGGGGCCGCGCCCCGGTGGCCGCCTCGATCACCTGCATCGCATTCGGCCCCTGGATCTGGAACCGGTAGGACTTGCGGCGCCCGTCCGAGCGGCGCGCGGTGCGCTCATCGAGCTGCACTTCGACGTCGTACCCGCCCGTGGCCGCGTGAAATCCCACCCAATTGAGCGCCGGCGCCCGGCCGACGAGATTGAAATGGTCCTTGCCGAGATAAAACAGGATGACATCGCCGATGACATAACCGTCGGGGGTGCACGGAACGAATTGTTTCGCCTTGCCCACTTCGAAACCCGCGAAGCTGTTGATGCCCAGGTAGGACAGCAGCCGCAGCGCATCCGGGCCGGTCACCGCCAGATCGGCCATGTGATAGGACTGGTTGAACAGGACACAGGTCTTCTGCCAGGCCTGCTGCTCATCGCGCCAGTTGGTGAATTCGGCGGGTACGCCCGGGTAGGTATTGGGCCCGGTCTGCTGGTTTCTGAGCAGCTCGACCAGGTCGCCACTCGACCGGATCAGGCTCTCGAGGGAGTCCCCTGGCTGCATTGTGTACCGACCTCGGCTGGGTTGCTTGACGCCCTTTACGATATATTGGATCCTGATTGCGCGTCAACGAGCCATATCTATTCGATTTACGCCGATTTTGGATCCATTTCGTGAGGTTCCGCCTTGGACACGCCGCTCCGTGACCGGGAAAACAGGCTGAAGCGCTGGTGGTGGGCGTGCTCCCGGAACAGGGATTCGGCGCGCGCCGCGTCGCGCTCGCGAATGGCCTCCACAATGGCGTGATGGCAGCCATGAGCCCGGAACAACAGGTCGAACGCGCGTGCGATTCCAACTTGATCGAACAGCAACACCGAGGGGGCCACGAACGGCAGCAGGTTCAAGCGGTCGACCATTTGTTTCAACAGCGGCGAGCCGCAGTTATCCACCACGAGCCGGTGAAACGTGCCATTCATGATCCCGTATGACTGCTCGTCGGCCGGCCGCAGACGCCGCTCGGCAAACAAACGGTCACCGCTCGCCAGGCACTCATCGAGCGCCGCCAGCACCTGTGGGCTCGCACCCTGCTGCGCCAGCAGCCGCGCGGCCTGCCCTTCCAGCAACGCCCGCAGCTCCAGGGCCTGCCAACATTCCGCTTCGCTGAAGGACTTGACCGCAAAACCCCGCTTGCCCACCGGCTCGAGCAGTCCCTGGGTCGCCAGGTTGGGCAGGATGTGTCTGATCGGGGTTCGCGAGATACCCAGCCGTTGCGCGAGCCCCTGTTCGGTCACACGCTCTCCCGGTGCCAGCTCACCGGAGAGAATCATCTCCTTGATGCGACGCATGATGGGCGCATCGGCGATATCGCTGGTGCGGCTGCGCTCGGACAGGCCGGCTGCGGAGTTGACGGCTTTGTGTCTGGGCAAGGGGGAAACCAACTCGATGAGTGTGTCCCGGGGACGGGACTGGGTCTCCATTCTAACGGAAGCACTCGGATGTTGAGCAATAACCCACCGCGGCCCGTCCTGGCGTTGCTGTGCGGGCTTCTGTGCGATGAGGACATCTGGCGCGAGGTCATTGCCGCGCTGACAACGCCGGTCGACATCAGAGTCTTCAGCTTCCCGCATTTCTCTTCCATCGCGGACATGGCCGAACACGTTCTGCAAACCGTTCAGGGCCCCTTCGCGGTAGCGGGGCACTCGATGGGTGGGCGTGTTGCCCTCGAGATCGTCCGGCGAAGCTCAGCGCGCGTCACCGGTATCGCGTTGCTGAACACCGGCGTGCACCCGCCCGCCCCGCACGAACCCGCCACCCGCGGCCGGCTCGTAAACCTGGCCCGCGACGCCGGCATGCAGGCGCTTGCGGCCGAGTGGCTGCCGCCGATGCTCAACAATGCCGCGCCCGTGCGACCGGACATCCAGACCCGACTGGTCGCAATGGTCGAACGCGGCTCGCCCGCCAGCTTTGCCGCGCAGATCCGCGCCCTGTTGACTCGGAGCGATGCCACCCCGGTTCTGGCGACCCTGCGGATCCCAACTCTTTTGCTGAGCGCAACCGGTGACACGTGGTCGCCGCCGGCGCAACATGAAGCGATGCGGCGGCTGTGTCCGCAAGCGACGCTCGGCATCGTTGCGGAGGCAGGCCACATGCTCCCGGTAGAACAGCCGGCCGCGGTGTCAGCCGCCCTGGATCGTTGGTTGCAACGTGTTGCCGAACAATCAACTCCCGAGGTCGTGTCATGACCGGGCCCGGGGAGCTATTGTGGACCGCGCCCGCCGAGCGCCGCCGCGCCGCGAATGTAACGCTCTTCACGCAGTGGTTGGAACGCGAACGGAACCTGCATTTCGCCGACTATGCCGCTCTGTGGCGCTGGTCCGTTGAGGACCTCGACGGCTTCTGGGGTGCGCTGTTCGATTACTTTCAGATCGAGTGCTCGGCGCCGCCCACGTGTGTGTTGGCCCGGCGGAGCATGCCCGGCGCGCAATGGTTCCCCGGGGCCCGTCTCAATTACGCCCAACACATTCTGCGGCGGGAGCGCGACGGCGGCGATGCCGTCATCTGCGCGAGCGAAAGCCGGCCGCTCGAGCCGGTCAGCTGGCGCGATCTCGGCGGCAGAGTCCGCAAGTTCGCCACCGGTCTGCGGGCAGCGGGCGTGGCACCGGGCGACCGCGTAGCAGCCTGGATGCCGAACATCCCGGAGACGATGATTGCCATGTTGGCAACGACGGCCATTGGCGCCATCTGGGCCTGCTGCTCGCCGGATTTCGGCGAACGCGGGACGCTCGACCGGTTGGCGCAACTGCAGCCGAAGGTCCTGTTGTGCGTGGACGGTTATCGCTACGGCGGCAAGGCATTCGATCGGCGCCCGGAGCTGCGCCGCATCGTTGCAGGGCTCACCGAGCTGCAACACATCATCTACCTACCCTACCTCGACACGGGCTCGACGGGAGTGCCGGGCCTGGACACCGTGCTCTGGAGCTCGCTGATGGAGGGGCCGCAGGTGGAGGCGGGCGACTTCCGCTTCGAGCAGGTGCCGTTCGAGCATCCGCTGTGGATATTGTTTTCATCGGGCACGACCGGATTGCCCAAGCCCATCGTGCACGGTCACGGCGGCATCCTGCTCGAGAACCAGAAGAACGCCACCTTTCATTTCGACCTGCACGCCGGCGAGCGACTGTTCTTCTTCACCACCACCGGGTGGATGTTGTGGAACTTTCTGACCGGCACGCCGCTGACGGGTGCCGTTCCCGTCCTGTACGACGGGCACCCCGCTCACCCGCAACCGGACCGGTTGTGGCAGATCGCGGACGCCGCCGACGTGACGGTTTTCGGCGCCAGTCCGACTTACATCGATCAGATGGCCCGCGCCGGTATCGCACCGGGTGCACGCTATCGGCTGTCCAAGCTTCGCACCATCAGCCTCGCGGGCTCGCCGGCCACGCCGGATTGCATGCACTGGCTCTATCGCAATGTCAAAACGGATCTTTGGGTCGCCAACGGCAGTGGCGGAACCGACTGTTGCACGGGTTTCGTGGGCGGAGTACCCACCCTGGCGGTGCACGCCGGCGAGATCCAAGCGCCGTCGCTGGGTGTCAGTGTCAGGGCCTTCGACGAGCGCGGCCGCAGCCTCATCGATGAAGTGGGAGAATTGGTCATCACGCAGCCCATGCCGTCCATGCCGCTGCGCTTCTGGAACGATCCGGGCGATGCGCGTTATCACGAAACCTACTTTCAGGACTATCCCGGCGTCTGGCGGCACGGCGACTTTTTCAGGATCCGGGCGGACGGCCGTTGTGTTGTGTTGGGACGTTCCGATGCCACCCTCAATCGTTACGGAGTACGCATCGGCACAGCCGAGATCTACAGGACGCTGGCGCTGCTGAGCGAGGTGCAGGATTGCCTGATCGTCAATCTCGACCTGCCTGACGGTGGATTCTTCATGCCGCTGTTTGTCAAGCTCGCCCCGGGAGTGGCCCTGGATCCGGCCGTCGAGTCGAAGATCCGGGACCTGCTGCGGCGGGAGTATACGGCGCGCCACGTGCCCGACAAGATTTACGCAGTGCCGGCGATTCCCTACACGCTGACCGGCAAGAAGATGGAAGTGCCGGTACGGCGCATACTGATGGGAGTCCCGCCGGACAAGGCTGCGAATACCAGTGCAATGTCAGACCCGACGGCGCTGGCCTTTTTCATTCACTACCGCGAGCAACAGCACGACTACGCCTGTTGATTGCGACGCACGAGGGGGATACGCAATGGCAACGGTTCTATCGCAAGTGGGCGCAGCACCGCAATCCTGGGTGCAGCCCGACTACTCCGCCGCTTCGGTACGCGCGCTGGCACGTAAGCCGGCGCTGTTCATCAACAACCAATGGGTCAATTCGACGCACGGCGCAACCCTTGCGGTCGAAGACCCCTCATCGGGCAAGGAGATCTCCCGGATCGTCGATGCCTCCGATGCCGACGTGGATCGTGCAGTCGCCGCCGCACGCGCGGCGTTCGACGACGGGCGCTGGTCGAACCTGCCGCCGAACAAGCGCGAACGCATCATCAACAAACTCGCCGATCTCATCGAGTCGCACGCGGCGGAGCTCGCCGAGCTCGAGTCGATCGACAACGGCAAACCGGTCGGGATGGCGAGCGCCATCGACATCCCCGCCGCGGTGGACCAACTTCGCTATATGGCCGGCTGGGCATCCAAGCTCGGCGGGGAAGTCATCGAGCCCCAGTCAGTGCCGCGCGGCACATTCTTCAGCTACGTATCGCGGGAGCCGGTCGGAGTCGCCGCCCAGATCGTACCGTGGAACTTTCCGCTGCTGATGGCGACTCTCAAGATCGCTCCAGCCCTGGCCGCTGGTTGCACCCTCGTGCTCAAACCGGCGGAGCAGACCTCCTTGACGGCGCTACGGCTGGCGGACTTCGTGGTCGAAGCTGGATTTCCACCGGGGGTCCTCAACGTCATTACAGGCAACGGTCACACAGCGGGAGATCGCCTCGTCAAACATCCGGACGTGGACAAGATTGCGTTCACCGGATCGACCGAAGTCGGCAAGATCATCAACCGTAACGCGACGGACTCGATGAAACGCGTGACTCTCGAGCTCGGCGGCAAGTCCCCCGTGGTCGTGATGCCCGATGTGAATGTCGAGGAGGTCGCGGCGGGAGCCGCCGGCGCGATCTTCTTCAACGCGGGCCAGGTCTGCATCGCCGGCTCGCGCCTGTTCGCACACCGTTCGATCTTCGATCGCGTGGTGGAGGGGGTGGCCGCGGCCGCCTCGTTTTGGACACCCCGCCCCTCCCTCGATCCGCAGGGCCACATGGGCCCGCTCGTATCGCGGGAACAATTCGACCGGGTGATGCGCTACATCGATGCCGGCAGGCGCGCAGGCGCCTCCGTGGCCATCGGCGGCGACGCCCCCGCGGCGAACGGGTACTACGTCAATCCAACGATCCTCGTCGACGTGAAACCCAACATGAGCGTGGTCCGGGAAGAGATCTTCGGCCCCGTGGTCGTCGCGCAGCGATTCGAGGACCTGGACGAAGTGGCGAAAGCCGCCAATGACACTTGTTACGGCCTCGGCGCGGGTATCTGGACGAAGGATGTCTCGGCCATGCACAGGCTGGCCGCCAGGATCAAAGCCGGCACGGTATGGGGCAATTGTCACGCCGTCATCGATCCCGCGCTGCCGTTCGGCGGGTACAAACAATCCGGCTTCGGACGCGAGCAGGCTCGCCAGGGCATCGAAGCCTATACCGAGCTCAAGACCGTCATCATCAAACTCTAAGGTTATCGAAGGAGCGCTCCGGCATGACCGACAAGTCCAGCGTCAACACCGTGGCATACGACGTGCAGGATGGAATCGCGTGGGTCAGGTTCAATCGCCCGCAGAAGCGCAACTGCATGAGCCCGACGCTCAACCGGGAAATGCTGCACACCCTGTGCGAGTTGGAATTCCGTGACGATGTGGGCGTGCTCGTGCTCAGTGGGGAAGGTACGGCCTGGTCGGCCGGCATGGACCTGAAGGAATACTTCAGGGACACCGAGGCGCTCGGACTCGCCGGCATTCGCCAGTCGCAACGCGAGGCCTATGCCTGGTGGGAGCGCCTGCGGTGGTATCAGAAAGTCACCATTGCCATGGTGAATGGCTGGTGTTTCGGCGGCGCGTACGGTCCGCTGTATGCCTGCGACCTGGCCATTTGCGCCGATGAGGCGCAGTTCGGACTGTCGGAAATCAACTGGGGCATTCTACCCGGCGGCGGCGCCACCAAGGTGGCCACCGAACTGATACCCATGCGCAAGGCGATGTATCACGCGTTGCTGGGCGAAACGCTGACCGGGCGGCAGGCCGCCGACTGCGGCCTGGTCAACGAGTCGGTGCCCGCCGGCCAACTGCGCGCCCGGGTGCTGGATGTGGCCAACAAGCTGTTGAAAAAGAACCTGGAGACACTCAAGGCCACCAAGGATGCCGTGCGCCGGGTCCGTGAAATGACCTACAACAATGCCGAGGATTACCTGATTCGCGCCCAGGAGGCGCTCAATTGGCGCGACGCCTCCGACGGGCGCCACGCCGGCATGAAGCAGTTCCTGGACGATAAGACCTACAAACCGGGACTGGGCGAGTACGACAAATCCAAGTCCGGCGGTTGAGTGTGTAACAGCAAAGCAACTGGAGCCGCGCAGTTGAGTGTCAGACAGCATCGTGCCCGGATCGGGCAGCTCCACGGGCCATGCTCAGGCGAGACCGAGCAGCCGCGCGGCATTGTCCTTGACGATTCCCGCCAGCACCCGCGGCTGAAATCCCACCTGTGCGGCCGCCTCGAGCCACTTGTCGGGACGGATCAAAGGGTAATCCGAGCCGAACAACATCTTGTGCTGCAACTGGCCGTTGGCATAGCGGATGATCTGCGGCTGCAGATATTTCGGGCTCCAACCCGACAAGTCGATGAATACATTGTCCTTGTGAAGCGCCATGGACAAGCTCTCATCCACCCACGGCCAGCCCGGGTGAGCCAGGACGATCTTCATGTCGGGAAAGTCCACGGCCACATCGTCGATCAACATCGGCTGGCCCCATTTCAGGCGCACACCGCCGCCGCCGCGCATTCCCGTGCCCATGCCGGAATGGCCGGTGTGGAAGATGGCCGGCAGCCGATGCCCCGCGATGACTTCATACAGCGGATAGGCGATGCGGTCGGCGGGACTGATGTCCTGCATGATGCCGTGAAACTTGAACCCGCGGATGCCATGGCGCTCGATGAGATCCCGCGCCTCGCGCGCGCCCGCCTTTCCCTTGCGCGGATCGATGGAAGCGAACGGAATGACAATGTCGGGGTTCCCGGCGGCGTGCTCGGCGATCTCGTAGTTGCTGACCCGCTTCGCCCCGATGGCGCTTTCGCAGTCGACGGTGAACAGACACAAGGCGATGCGCAGTGTCCGGTAGAGCTCGATGATCTGCGGGATCCGGGGCCGCTCGCGCGGCGCCTTGAAATAAACCGAGGCGGCATCGAAGAAGCGGCCCATCAGCGGATCTTCCGGATCGTGACAGGACACCTCGGCGTGGACATGCACGTCGATGGCCCGAATGTTGGTTAGATCAATCATGGGTTCGACCTTCATCTTGATGCATTGCATATCATAACGGATACCGAAGCCATGCGAGCTGCCGTATTTCGCGCGCTGGATCTGCCTCTGTCGCTGGAGGATGTCGCCGACCCCCGCCCTGCGGCCCATGAGGTGGTGATTCGTGTTGGACGCTGCGGCATCTGCGGCAGCGACCTGCACATGACGCGCGAACCCGCCTTCGGCGTGGCACCCGGCACGGTGCTGGGCCACGAATTCGCTGGAGAGATCGTCGAGGTCGGAAGCTCGGCCGAGGGATTGAGTCCGGGCGACCAGGTCGCGGTCGCTCCCCTCCGCGGCTGCGGCCACTGCCCTTGCTGCCGCAATGGCGAACCCGCCTGGTGCACCCAGATGTCGCTGCAGGGTGGCGGCTACGCCCAGTATGCGCTTGCAACCGACCGGCAGTGTTTGAAGCTTCCCGCGACCACATCAACGGAGGAAGGGGCGTTGGTGGAGCCGCTGGCGGTAGCACTGCATGCAGTTGCGCTTTCCGGCCTCAAAGCCGGCGACCGCGTGTTGATCATGGGCGCCGGGCCCATCGGCCTGGCCGCCGCCTATTGGGCCCGACGTCACGGCGCCACACGCGTCGCGGTGAGCGATCTGACTGCGTTTCAATCCAAGCTCGCGCTGCAGGTTGGCGCCACCGCATTCGTACAAGCCGCGGACGATGTCCTCGCGCAGGTACACGCGAGCCTGGGGGGCGCCCCGGATGTTGTATTCGAGTGTGTCGGTCGGCCTGGCGTGCTCGCGGAAGCCCTCGAGCATGTCAGACCGCGCGGCAGCATCGTGATTCTCGGCCTGTGTACCTCGCCGGACAGCTTCGTTCCGTTTCGCGCGGTATCGAAGGAGGTCAGATTCATCACCTCCGCGTTTTTCAACTTACGCGAATACCACGCAGCGCTCGACACGCTGGACGGAGGATGCTCCGCGGCGCGACTGCTCATCACCGATACGGTACCGCTGACCGGGCTGCCGGCGATGTTTGAGAGCCTGAGGAACCGCACTTCCCAATGCAAGGTCATGGTGTGTCCATGAAAATCGGCGAACTGTTCAAAGTCGAGGGCTACGGGGTCGTGGTCACCGGCGGCGCCAGCGGAATCGGGCTGGCGTACGCCGAAGCGCTGGCGGAAAACGGCGCGCGTGTCACCATACTGGACATCGATGCGCACGGCGTGGAAAGGGAATCTCAACGCCTGAGGGATTTGGGATATTCAGTACGGGGCGAAGCGGTGGACGTGCGCGACAGCGCGGCCATCGACCGCGCCTTCGACTCCGCGGTACGCGCCCATCAACGTCTGGACGTCGTGTTCGCAAATGCGGGCATCGACTCCGGCCCCGGCTTTCTGGGAAGCTGGGCGGGAAGCGCACGGCAGCGAAATCCCGCCGGGAGCCTCGAAAGCTATACCGACGAGCGTTGGAAACGGGTAATCGAAACCAACCTCAACTCGACGTTCGCCACGCTTCGGGCAGGCGCGCGGCACATGCGCGCGCAACGATCCGGCCGCCTGATCGTCACGACCTCGGTGGCTGCCTACCAATGCGAGCCGGCGATCGGGGCCGCGTACATGGCTGCCAAGGCCGGCGCGGCGCACCTGATGCGCTGTGTCGCGCAGGAGCTGGCCGCGGACGGAATCACGGTCAACGCCATCGCGCCCGGATTCTTTGTCACCAATATTGGCGGCGGTCACGCCAAGCAACCCCAGGTGCAAGCGGACATGGGCCGCGCGATACCCGCGCACCGCGTCGGCTTTCCTGAGGATATCAAGGGCCTGGCGCTGTTCCTCGCGTCCGCGGCCTCAGCCTATCTGACCGGCCAGCAAATCACCATTGACGGAGGGTGGACCCTCGGCGCGGCTGACTGAGCCGCCGAGCCAACACACGGGGCGCGGTTTCCCGCAAGCCAAATGCCAATACACCACCCAGCAGCGTCAGACACAACATCATCCACAGGGGCGCCTGCAGGCCGGCCCGATCCGCGGCGACCCCTGCGACCAGGGGTGCCAGGACGCCGCCGATCACCTCACCTGCCCCCATGCACAGGCCGAGCACAGTCGCCGTATGCACCGCAGGGACACTCTCGGATGGAACGGTTGCCATGAACAGGGGAAACACGCCGTTGAGTCCCCAGCCGACGAAGAAGATGGCTGCCAACAGCCAGGCGGAGCCGTCGAAAAACATCGCTCCGAGCGGCAGTATGACTCCCAACAGCGGCATGACGATCATGACCGGCCGCCGCCCGATGCGATCGGAGAGCGCGGAGATCGCGAGGGAGCCGATGGTCGCGGAGATGCCCAACGTACCCATGAGCCAGCCCATGGTAGCCGCATCGAACCCACGTACCCTCGTCAGATACAATGGCATGAAGGCCCAACAGATCACCAGGTACGAGACCAGAAGCACCCCCAATACAGCGCAGATCCAGACATTGCGCTCGCGCAGGGCCGCGCGCATCGTCAGCTTCCCGGTTACCGAGGGCGACGGCGGCGGCACCGACGGCTCGCGGACCCAGCGCCACATCAGGATGGCTGCGATCAGTCCGGGCGTGCCGGCGACGAAGAATGCGGATCGCCAGCCGTATGCGGCGGCCAGCTTGACCAGCAACACCGGCGCCACAAACGAACCCAGCAGGTTGGAGCCGAAATTCTGGGTGATTCCCATCGCGAGCCCGCGGTGCGCGGGCGGAATCTGCGCGGCCACCATCGACTGGCTGATCGGCATGATCCCGCCCTCGGCCGCGCCCATCAGCAGCCGTGCGCAAAGCAACATCGCGAACGAGGCAGCGATGCCGGACAGGAATGAGCACGCGCAGAAGGCGAGCGTGGCGAGAATCAGCCAGCGTTTGCGATGGCCCGTCCGGTCCGACACGTATCCGATTCCAAACGCCGCCAGGGCCCAGGTGAATGACAGGGCCCCCGCCAGGATCCCAACCTGCGTGTTGCTCAAACGCAGCTCCGGTTGCGTGAAGGGCATCAGGAAGTTGAGTGCATTGCGGTCGAAGAACACAATACCGAAATTGAGACTCAACAATGCGACCAGACACACCTGGTAACGCGTGCCCGCGGTTGTTGTGTTGGGCTCGCTTGCGGCAACTGGCTGCATGGGAGAGGGTCCGTGGCCACGGTTGATGCAACTACTCTAAACGATTGGCGGCGCCTGTATCGGGGACTTTGGCGCATTCGCCTGTTCGAAGGGCAGGTACAACGCCTGGCGGCGGCCGGTCTCGTACCGGGTTTTCCGCACCTGTCGAGCGGCCAGGAAGCGGTGGCGGTCGGGGTTTGCGCGCACCTCGCGACCCACGACCTGCTGTTTACCGGCCATCGAGGCCACGGACACACGCTCGCGAAAGGTTGCGATATGCGGGCCACCTTCGCGGAGATTCTGGGCCGCGAGACCGGGCTGTGCCGGGGTCGCGGCGGCTCCATGCATCTCGTTGATGTGACCCACGGGATGCTCGGTGCAACGGGTGTGGTAGGAGGCAACCTGCCGCTGGCCGCCGGCGCGGCCTGGGCAGCTCAGGCCCAGGGCAGCTCGGCAATCAGTGTCGTCTTCTTCGGTGATGGTGCGACCGGCGCCGGTGTCTTTCATGAAACGCTGAATCTGGCCGCGCTCTGGAAGCTACCGATCCTGTTCGTCTGCGAAAACAACGGCTATGCGGAATTCACCAGCCGCGAGGAGCATTCCAGCGTACAGCAGACCAGCGCTTTCGCGGGACCCTATGGCATGTCGGCAAGCACGATCGACGGCAACGACGTGTTGGCGGTACGCACGGTGGCCGGCGAGGCCATCGCACAGCTGCGCCGCGGGTCGGGGCCCTACTTCCTCGAATGCATGACCCAGCGCATGACCGGGCACTTCGTGGGTGATGCCCAACAATATCGCTCAAAGGAGGAGTTGGCCGCTCTGACGGAGAAATGTCCGATTGAGCGTTTACACCGCCAGCTGCGCGCGCACGGCGCGACTGCGAGTGAGCTTGCAGCAATCGAGGAGCAGACCCGCCAGGAGGTGTTGCAGGCTGTCGCTCTGGCACGGGAGGATCCGCGACCCGACCCGGCAACAGTGCTCGAATTCGTCTATAGCGCCGCCTGCCTGGCGGTGCAGCCGGGGCGCTCGCCGTGAGTCGGACATTCATCGAAATTTTACGGCGCGCACTCGATGAGGAAATGGCGCGCGACCCGGCGGTGCACCTGTTGGGCGAGGATGTGGCAGCCGGCGGCGCGTTCGGTGTGACCAACGGGCTCGCCGCGAAGTACGGCGCGCAGCGGGTACGTAACACACCCATCAGCGAAGCGGCGATTACCGGCCTCGCAGCCGGGGCGGCCCTCTGCGGCCTGCGGCCGGTGTTGGAGATCATGTTCATTGATTTCGCCACCCTGGCGCTGGATTGTCTCGTCAATCAATGCGCCAAGTATCGCTACATGTCGGGGGGACAACTCGCGGTGCCGATGGTGGTCCGGACACAGGCAGGCGCGGCCGGTGGCGCGGCTGCCCAACACTCTCAGAGCCTGGAAGCCTGGTTCATTCACGTCCCGGGCCTGGTTGTCGTTGCACCCTCCTCCCCCGCGGAAGCCTACGGACTGCTGAAAAGTGCCATCCGGTTGGGCGACCCCGTTCTGTTTATCGAACACAAACGACTCTACACCCTGAGAGAAGACCTCCCCCCGAACATCGAGCTGCCCCGGATCGGTACCGCGCGGGTCGCGCGCGCCGGCGCCGATGTTACTTTGATCACTTATGCGGCGATGGTCCACAACGCACTGCAGGCCGCCGACGAGCTCGCTCGCGTGCACGGTATATCCGTCGAAGTGATTGATTTACGGACACTGGTCCCCCTGGACATGGCAACGATCGCCGCCTCGGTCGCGAAGACCCACCGTGTTGTAATCGCGCACGAGGCGGTCCTCAACGGCGGCGTGGGCGCGGAGCTCGCGGCGCGCATCGGTACGGAGCTGTTCGATGAGTTGGATGCCCCCGTCATTCGCCTCGGCTGCCCGTTTTCCCCCATCCCCTTTGCCCCCGAGCTCGAGCAGGCGCTGTTGCCAGGCACCGCGGATATCGTGCAGGCTGTGCTCAGGGGGAACAGCAAGTGACTCGGGTGGCGCTGCAGATTCCGAAAGTCGGGCTCGTCATGGAGAGCGTCCGCCTGGTCCGTTGGCTCAAGAATGTGGGCGACGGGGTGGCCCAGGGCGAGCCGCTGGTGGAGCTCGAGACCGAGAAGTCGGTTGTTGAAATCGAGTCGACCGAAAGCGGGCGGCTGGTGGACATCCTGGTGCAGCCGGAGCAGGAGGCCCGGGTCGGCGACCGCATCGCCTGGATCGAAACAGACACAGCCGGCACGGCGCCCACACCGGCGGCCACGGCCGAGCGTTTGGACGGGAATGCAGTGCCCGCATCGGGCGCGGCCATCGTGGAGTCAGCGGCCGATGCCGCGCGTGAATCAACAGCGGACGCTGCAGGGGACTCGCGGACTGAGGCCTCGGAGGATTCACCGGCTGCGGCTCGCTCGGGCAATCCTGGGCGCGTTGTCAGCTCGCCGGCTGCACGGCGCCTCGCGGCTGCATATCAGGTGGATCTGCGGCGGATCAAGGGTACAGGCCCCCGCGGCCGGGTGCAGATGATTGATGTGCGTCGCACTGTCGACTCGGGCAGCGCACCGGCTGCGGGCTCGCCCCGCCTGTCTGGAATGCGACGCGCGGTGGCTCGATCGATGACATTGAGCAACGCCACCGTTCCCCAATTTACTGTCGAGCGCGCCGTCGACTGGACCGCTGTCAACAGGCTGCGCGCGGCAACGACGCAGAACCCGCAGGTCCCCTCCATCACCGATTTCGTCCTGCAGGCCATGGCAGCTGCGCTGCTCGAGTTTCCCGCGCTGAACGCCACCTTCGTGGGAGACGCAGACTCGGCTGAAGCGGGTATCGTACCCGCGAACGGCGCAAATATCGGGCTCGTGGTTGCTGTCGAGGACGGGTTACTCGTACCTGTCATGCAGGGTGTTGAAAAGATCGGTCTCGCCGAATTGACGCAGCGCCGCCGGACCCTCGTCGAACGTGCGTTGACACGCACACTGAAGGCAGATGAGCTCGAGGGGGCCACGATCAGTCTCTCCAACCTCGGAGCGCGCGGGCCGGATCGTTTCAATGCCCTCATCAACCCGCCGCAGTCGGCCATTCTCGCGGTGGGGCGCCAGGCCGACCGCGTTGTCGCCCTGGACGGCGGCATTCATGTGCGCTCGGTTTCCCAACTCACACTGACAGTGGACCACCGTGTCGCCGATGGCCGGCTCGCGGCGGACTTCCTGGCGTTCCTGGTGGACATCCTCGAGGGCCCGCACGCATGACACAACCGGTGCGACTGCTCGGATCGTTCTGGACACTGGCGGTCGGGGCCGACCCCAAGGGCGAGCAATACTGCGCGCACGATCTGCGACTGCGCGTGCAAACGGCCGCCGCGGCCGGCTTCACGGCCATGGGCTTCTGGCATACCGATCTGCGCGCGATCCTCCGCAGATACAGCCTCGTGGAAATGAAACAGATCCTGGACGGCCACGGCATCACCCACATTGAGTTGGAATGGCTGCTGGACTGGTTCTGCACCGGTGAGCGCCGGGTGGCATCGGATGACACGCGCACGTTGCTGCTCGATGCCGCCGAAGCTCTCGGCGCGGACCATATCAAGATCGGCGATCTGGGCAATGACTGCGCGGATGTGGCGCGAATGACGGATGAATTCGGCTCTCTGTGCCACCAGGCGGCCGAGCGTGGCACCAACGTGTTGTTTGAGATGCTGCCGGCGCAATTCTCGCGGGCACCCTCGCTCGATGCGGTGATTGCGATCTGCGGCGGCGCAGGGGCCGCCAACGGTGGGATCATGTTGGATAACCTTCATCTGCAGCGCTCCGGGACGCCGCCGGAGGACATCGTGCGCAAGATCGGGCGCCACATCCCGCTCGGTGTCGAGATCAACGATGGCACGCTCGCCATGCCGCTGGACCTGGAGGACTCCGTCATCAACAAGCGCCTGCTGCCGGGCGACGGCGAATTCGACATCGAGGCGTTCCTCCAGGCGGTGTGGACGCAGGGTTATACCGGCCCGATCGGGGTCGAAGTGCTGAATGAGTACATCCGCAAGTGGCCTTTGCAGACCGCGGCAACGGAATCATTTGCGAAAACGCAGCGAGTCGTGAGCGCAGCCCGCGCGCGCTGGGAAGCAGACCGGAGGGGAAAGCCATGAGCCTGCCGTTACCCGAACCCGACAAGCAGATCTGGATGTTCACCCAGATGCTGCGCATCCGAACCTTCGAGGAAAGCGTCAAGCGCACGTTCAGCGAACATCCTGGGGTAATCCGGGGCCATACGCATCTGGCGGATGGCGCCGAAGCATCCATTGTCGGTTCGCTCAGTCATTTCCGCGAAGGTGACGCCGCTCTTGCGACGTATCGTTGCCACGGTTATCCCCTCGTACTCGGCAGCGATCCCAGAGCCATGATGGCGGAGATCTACGGCCGCGCGGATGGACTGTGCAAAGGCCGGGGCGGCTCGATGCATCTCACTGACGTAAAGCGCGGCTTTCTGGGCACCTCGGGCATCGTAGGCGCCGGAATTCCACACGCCGCGGGGGCGGCCTGGGCGGCGCAGATTCGCAACAAGGGCGATGTCGTCCTGTGTTTCTTCGGCGATGGCGCATCAAAACAGGGCGCGTTCCATGAGACGCTCAACATCGCCTCGTTGTGGAAACTGCCCGTGGTCTTTGTCATGGAGAACAACGGCTATAACGTAGTCACCACCTCGGCACAGGAAGATGCAAACGCGGCGGCCGGGGAACCGCTGTCGGTCAAGGCAAAGGCCTATGTCATGCCGGGTGTCACAGTGGACGGGACAGATCCGGTGGCCGTCTATCAGGTGGTCGGGACCGCTATTGAGCGCGCTCGCTCAGGTCACGGGCCCACCCTCGTGGAATCCAAGGTGTACCGCTTGTCCGCGCACGGCAACATCATCGCGCCACCCGGCGTGCCGCTGCATTATCCCGAGCACGAGGCCATTACCGTATTCGGCAAGCGCGAGGAGTACGAAGCCGCGTTACGTGGCGATCCGGTGCCCCGCTTCCGAGGCGTCCTCGTTCAGAACGGCGTCCTCGCGCCCGCCGAGGCGGACGATCTTTCGTTGCGAATCACGAGCGAAATGCAGGACGCGGTGACCTTCGCGCTCAATAGCCCATTTCCGTCACTCGAGTCGGCACTCGACTACAACTACGCCTAGCACGGAGAGTCTCATGGCTCAGATGCCCTATATCGCTGCGATCGATGCGGGGATCCACCAGGAAATGCGGCGCGATGCCCAGGTGCTGTATTTCGGCCAGAACCTGGCCACCACGGAGAACCACGCGTTCGTCGCCGCGTACGGTTCCAGCCGCGTGCGTGTTACACCCATTTCAGAAACGGCGGAGATCGGCATTGCCGTGGGTGCGGCCATGGCCGGGTTGCGCCCGGTCGTCGAGCTGTACATGGCCGAATTCATGCTGGTGGCCCTGGATCAGGTCGTCAACGAAGCGCCCCGATTTCGCTATATGACAGGCGGACAGGTGAAAGTCCCGTTGGTACTCAAGGCAGGCTACGGATTCACCGCGGGATGGGCAGGCCAACACACGGGCTCGCTCACCGCCCTGTTCATGGGGGTTCCTGGACTCAAAGTCGTCGTACCCTCCACGGCCGCCGATGCCAAGGGACTGATGGCCACTGCAATCCGGGACGACAACCCGGTCGTCTACCTGCATCACTACATGTTGACGTTGGAACCGGGTGAAGTCCCGGACGGGGAGCATCTCGTGCCGTTTGGTAAGGCCGAGATTCGTCGTGCAGGTAGTGACGTGACGATTGTGGCCACTGGCTGGATGGTCGCCCGCGCGCTGCAAGCCGCGGAGCAGCTGGCGAAGCAAGGGATCCAGGCGGAGGTGATCGATCCCCGAACGGTTGCGCCGTTGGATCTGCAGACGATCCTGCGGTCAGTCGATAAAACGAGGCGTGTCGTGCTCGTGGACCAGGCGCCGCGCCATGCATCCGTCAGCGCAATGATCGCTGCCGACATCGCCGAGCATCGCTTCAGCGTGCTGAAGGCACCGATCATCCAGGTGACCGCGGCTGACACCACGATCCCGTACAGTGAGCCGTTGGAGGCTCATGTGATCCCGAACGAGACCAGAATCGCGGCAGCGGTCCACGAGGTATTGAAATAGGCTCGGTGGCGCGGCAGCATCCGTCTGCAGCCGCTGAAGGAGTCCGAGAATGGGGGCACGACTCGAAGCGCCATTGCAACGCCATTGGTCCACCCAGCAGGTGGGCCAGCAGCGCGCGCTTGCGTACTGGGTAGACACCGTTTGCGACCAGTTTCTCGAGCTGGAAATCGACTCGCCGGTGCGCAACCGTTTCCATGCCTCGTTGGACCAGGTGGACCTGGGCCCGGCGACGGCCAACTTTTTCGCGGCCGACACCCAACTCGTCAGGCGCACGCGAGCGAAAATCGCCCGCATGCGCGCACCCATGTTTGTTCTGATGCAACTGCGTGCCGGCGAAGTCAGGTTCCGGCAGTTGGGGTGCGATGTGCGCATCGGTCCGGGGGAATGCGTGTTCGTCGACGGCACGGAACCGTACGAGCTGGAATGTCTGAGCCCGACCCAAGCGGTGGCTCTGCGCCTGCCGGCCGACTGGCTGAGCGGCTGGCTCGCCCAACCGCAGCACCACGCCGGGAAAGTATTCACCAGTCATGGTTGGAGCTCTGCCCTGTGCGCATTCGTAGCCGGCCTGAATCTCGATTCCTGCGATCAGCTGGCTCTGCCCCCGGAGGCACTCGCGGAGCCGATTGCCACGCTGCTGAAAATGGCGATCGGACCGGAACGCGAACCGTCCGCGCGGCAACCGATCCTGTTCAACCGCCTGATGTTTACTTTGCAGAACCGGCTGCACGAATCGGATCTCTCACCGCTCGCAGTCGCCGGCGAGCTGGGCATCTCCACACGCACCGTCCACTATGCGTTTGCCAGAGCGGGCACGACTTTCGTCCAACGCCTGATGGAATTGCGCCTCGGCCGTGCCCGCGACCTGCTGCGCAATGCCCGCCTGTACGATCTGCCGGTCGCCGAAGTCGCGGCCCGCTGCGGGTTCGCGGATCCCAGCCACTTTGCCCGCCGCTTCCGCGGGCGCTTCGGCCAGTCACCGCTGCAATACCGCAGCGCGGCACTGCAGGCGAACCATTGAGCGAGGTGTCGTAGCGCCGTCGTTCCAGCATCCTGTGCGCGCCGGTTTTGGATCCCAAACCGCGGCGACGGGATGCAGAGTCGGTGCGCCGGAGGGCCGCTTTGCACTGTGGGACTGGAATTTTGCGCCGCTGTCCGCGCGTGGGTATGCCACGGAGGGTACGCTGTGTCCAATAGTGCAGCGTCGTTGCCCAAAATGAATAACCAACAGACCCGGGCGCTGGTTCGCATACGGGAGATGATCCTGCAGGGAAAACTCTCCGCCGGTCAGCGCGTCGTGGAGGCACCACTGGCTGAACGGCTGGGAATGTCGAGGACACCGGTTCGCCAGGCTTTGCCGGTACTTGCGCAGGAAGGCCTGCTCGTCGAGCACGGGACACGCGGTTATGTGGTGAAGACCATGAGCACCGCGGACATCCTCGACGCAATCGACTTGCGCGGTGTGATGGAGGGTCTGGCGGCACGACGCCTGGCCGAACGAGGCGTTTCTCGGGCCTGTTGCGAGGCGTTGCATTCGTGCCTGGCGGAGGGTGACCGCATCTTCAACAAAGGAAGCATGCAGGAAAGCGACGAGGCGCTGTACGCCGACATGAACGCCCGGTTTCATGACCTGATCATCCGCGAGGTACGCAGCCCGATGATCGAGCAGGCTTTGGAACGTAACGCCCGCATTCCCTTTGTCGGTCCACAGACACTGGCCTTCGACAAGTCGAGCCCGAACGGCATGTACGATCTGCTGCTGTACGCGCACCGGCAGCATCACTGTATTGTTGAATCCATCGAGCGCGGGGAAAGCGCCCGGGTGGAAGCGTTGATGCGCGAGCATACGAATCCGGTCAAGGATAGTCTGAATTTCACCGCTGGCAGGACTTCACGCCGTCCGTCCGCTCCGGGACTGACGCTCGTTCGCTGAGGCTGCGCCACCGGGACAACACTGCTGAGCGTGCGTTTTCGGTTGTTGGGGGGGGGAACACCAAGATGTATCGGTCAAATCGCTATCATGTACACCCGCGGATCGCCGCGATCGGTATCGCCCTGGCCGTGTGCGGTGGCAACGCGGCGGCCCAGGAGGCCCAGCTTCAGGAAGTCGTCGTGACTGCCCAGAGGCGCTCGGAGAACGTACAAAACGTCCCGATCGCGGTCACGGCCTTCTCCGCCGAGGCACTGGCCAGCCGCAACCTCACGGACGTGCACTCGCTCGGCAATCTCACGCCGGGAGTCAACCTGGATGCCGGCGCGCCCTTCTCGGCCGACCGCTCGGTCCTGTCGGCCTCGATACGCGGCATCGGGCAGGATGACTTCGCTTTCAACCTGAATCCCGGCGTGGGCGTGTATGTCGATGGCGTGTTCCTGGCCCGCACGATCGGGGCCAACCAGAATCTCCTGGATGTCGACCGGATCGAGATCCTCAAGGGTCCGCAGGGCACTCTGTTCGGCGCCAACACGATCGGCGGCGCCATCAGCATCGTGACGCATACACCCGGCAACGATACGCGGTTCATCGCCCAGGCGACGGGCGGCAGCTACAACCGGCGCGATGTGTCATTCACGGCCGACCTGCCGATCATCAAGGACGTGCTGCTGACGAGTGTCAGCGTGGCCTCGCAGAATCAGACCGGCTGGCAGAAAGTCATTCCCTACCCGACCAGCTCGGTATTCGGGCAGTCGCCCTTTGTCGTCGATCCGCAAAACGTGTATCCCAAGTCCGGCTACCAGACATCGGATAACTACGGTGGCACCGGCGTAACGAGCATGCGCGCCAAGGCGCTGTGGAATGCGTCCGACAAGCTCAATGTCACATTCACCGGGGACTGGTCGCACGAGGACCAGACCGCCCTGCCGTACACCGTACTGAACACTTACTCCGGGAACGTCAATCAATCCACGTTCTCGACCCTGTATAACCTCTGTATCAGCAACGGCCCCGACACCATCCTCGGCGCAATCTTCGGCGCAGGCGGCCCTCCGCCGCCGATCGTAGGAGTGGTGCCGGGCGTCCCCAACTTCTCTCTGGCGTGTACCAGGCCTCGCGCACAGGTTCCGGGATTGTCGATCGGCGGCGCTCCGCTCCTCGGCGCGGGATATGTCGGAGGTCCCCCGGGACCCTACAATTACGCGAACGTCGCGGCCGGGCTGCCGTACCTCGGCACCAATCAACCCCGGATCTGGTACAGCAACGCAGCGCTCACGGGCAACCCCGACACGACGTACGGCAACGGACCCGACTTCGCGCGCAATGACGTATTTGGATTCTCCCTGACAGCCGCCTACAGCCTGTCCGACACCCTCACATTGAAGTCGATCTCCGGTTATCGGCAGATCAAGTGGAATATCGGCGGCGATCTCGATGGCACGCCGGAAACGATCCAGGAAGTAACCGATGCTCAGCATCAGTGGCAGGTGACGCAGGAATTCCAGCTGCTGGGCAAAGCGTTCGACAACAAGTTGAACTACGTGACCGGCCTCTACTACTTCAAGGAAGCCGGCTATGTGCACGACTACGTGCCCTTCGAAGGGATACTCTACGTTTATGACCAGTCGAACGATGTGGAGAACAGGAACTACGCAGCCTTCATCCACGCCGATTATGCCCTGAACGAGCAGCTCGGATTTACGGCGGGCGGAAGATACACGGACGTCCAGGCAAATTTCCTCGGCGGACAGAGCGACCTCAACAACTTCCCGTTCGTCGGCGCGGGCGGGCTGCCTTCGAGCGCCAACGCGGTGCTCAGATACTTTCCCGCAACTCCCGACAGCCAGTCGTGGCACATCTTCGATCCGACGTTGGGCGTGCAGTTTCACTTCAACAACGACGTCATGGCCTACGCGAGCTGGGGGAAGGGCTTCAAGGCCGGTGGCTGGACCACGCGCCTGTCGGCGGTCATCAACAGCCCGAAAGCCGCGGAATTCCAGCCGGAGTACTCCAAGACGTGGGAGCTGGGTTTGAAATCGCAGTGGTTCGACCGGCGCCTGCGAGCCAACGCCGCCCTCTTCTACACCGACTACAACGGCATCCAGCTGAATGTCCAGCAGGGGATCTCGCCGGTATATACCAATGCGGGCAATGCCAAGATCAAGGGCGCCGAGCTCGAGCTGCAATCCATTGTCGGTGCCGGTTTGCAACTCAACTTGGCTGCGTCTTACATCGACGCCTACTACACCTACGTAAATCCAAACGCCAATATTCCCCAGTACGCCCTGCCTGACGGAAGTAACGTCTGTCCGGCGTCGGCACTCGTCGGCGAGCCACCTCATCCGGTTTGCGCCGTCAATCCCCCTGGCGTCACTCAGTTGGACGCGAAGTTGCCGAAGACGCCGAAATACAAGATCAGCTTCGACCCGGAATACACCTTCACACTGCCGAACGATGCGGCGATTCGCCTGCTGGCCGCCTTTACGTACACCGCGGAAATGTTCAATGACTCGCTGAATACGCCGGAGCTGCGGCGGCCGCCCACGCGCTCCCTCGATGGTTCGATTCATTACGTTGCGCCCGGAAGTCTCTATGACCTCGCGGTCGGTGGAACGAATCTCACCAACGACCGCTATGTCACGGGGGGCTCACCCAATTACGGCGCGGGCGAAGTCGGCGGCTACTACAACCCGCCACGCCAGTGGTACGCCAGCATCCGGGTCAACTTCCAACCCTGAGGACGGGATCATGTCGACTGTTGAAACAACACACATGACGGCGCCGCCGTCGACCGCGTACCGGATCATCGACGTTCCCGATCCCTTCCGCGAGCTGATCGCACGCCATGGAGTGCCCGGCACGTTTGTCGGGCCTTCCTTGCAGGAGAGCCCCTGGGTTCCCTTCGGGGCCAATGCCGCGATCCGCCATCTCGCCTTCGATGTGCGCAACAACCGCTTCAGCAATGTGCTTTGGCTGAAATCGCCGGGCGTCGTGGGCACGCACAAGCACCACGGCACGGTGGTGATGATTTGCCTGGCAGGCAGTGTGCGCTACCTGGAATACGACTGGGTAGCCGGACCCGGGGATTTCATCTATGAGACGCCCGGACTGGTGCATACGCTCGTCAGCGACCACGCGGAGGGCGTGAAACTGTTCGGCTGGCTGGAGGGTCCCATCGACTTCTTCGATGAGCAGGGACGGTTTGTCGAGCAGGTGGATGTGTGGTGGTTCATCAACCACTACGAAACCCACTGCCGCGCGCACGGCATCCCGATCAACAAACAGCTGTACCTGTAGCCGCGGGCGGCGCCTCTGCCTCTGCCGCTGCCTGGGCGGCTAAACGCTCTATGGTGTGATAGGACTCCCGCGTAATCTGCTGGAGGTCGGCGACGATGTAGGGCCGCAGGACCTCGAGGGTCTCAACGTATCCCTCCAGCATCACTTCCACCGTCGCTTCGCGGTCGTGATAGTCCATGTAATTGAGCCAGTTCTCGTTCACGATCCAAGTGACATCGATGATGGAACGCAAACGCTTCGGGTCCGGCGGTAAACGCATGAGACCAGCGGACTGCAGCGCCAACATGAACTTCTCCAGGTCGCGCATGCGCCGTTCGCGGTTGTCGGCGTAGCGCTTTCGCAGTTGCGGATCCTGCCTCAGCAGGTCGCCCATTTCCCGATAGAAGAAGCGGTACTTCAGTATGAGCTGCAGTTGGCGCACGAACATCGTCGCCATGTGATCCAGCGTGGGTGCGAGGTGATCCCGGTACCAACCCCCGTCCATTTCATGGATGGCCCGTTGGAACACCGCGTAGATGATCTCCTGCTTGGTCTTGAAGTGATACTGAAGGTTGCCCTTGCTGATGCCGCAGCGTTCCGCGATGCGATTGGATGAGACGGCGGTACTGCCGTGCTCATTGAAGAGCTCCAGTGCTGCTTGCAGGATTCTGAACTGGGTGGCGCGGGTAGCCATGGCGGCATTTTCCCCGGCCGCCCGTAGGCCACGCAAGAGTCAGTGTGGTAAGCTTTAGATCTAAACTATCTGGAATGGGAGCCCCTGTGCACAACCCCCTCGATCTGTTCGATGTTCGCGGCGCACTGACGGAAGAAGAGCGCATGGTGCAGGACTCGGTCGGACGGCTGGTGGACGAGAAAGTCTTGCCGATCATCCAGAAGTGCTTCGAAGAGCACCGCTTTCCCCGTGAGCTCGTTCCCGAGCTGGCCGCTTTGGGGTTGCTGGGCTCCTCCCTCGAGGGCTATGGATGCGCCGGCCTGAACGGCATCTCCTACGGGCTGATCTGCCAGCAGCTCGAGCGCGGCGACTCGGGCCTGCGCAGCTTCGTCTCCGTGCAGTCCTCCCTGTGCATGTATCCGATCTACGCCTTCGGCTCCGAGGAGCAGAAGCAACGCTACCTGCCGGGCATGGCCCGAGGCGAGCTCATCGGCTGCTTCGGACTCACCGAGCCGCACGGGGGCTCGGATCCGGCCAACATGAAGACCCACGCCAAGCGCTCCGGCCAAGACTGGATCCTCAATGGCGCGAAGATGTGGATYACCAATGGGGCCATYGCCGAYCTCGCGGTGGTCTGGGCGATGACCGAGGAGGGRATCCGCGGGTTCATCCTGGACAAGGGCATGCCCGGATTCGCGGCCACGGAAATCGAGCACAAGTTCTCCCTCAGAGCCTCGGTCACCGCGGGGCTGTTCTTCGACCAGGTCCGCGTGCCCGAGCAGAACGTGCTGCCGGGGGCGCTGGGGCTCAAAGGACCCCTGTCCTGCCTGACCCAGGCGCGCTATGGGATCGCCTGGGGAGTAATCGGGGCCGCCCAGGCCTGCCTGGCGCAATTGCTCGACTATACCCACGAGCGGGTGCTGTTCGGCCGCACGCTGGCCCACAACCAGASCATCCAGGTGCGCCTGGCGCAGATGGCCCGCCAGATCACCACCGCGCAGCTGCTCGCGCTGCAGCTGGGACGYCTGAAGGACTCSGGCGCCATGACCCCGGCGCAGGTCTCCCTGGCCAAGTGGAACAACTGCCGCATGGCTCTGGATATCGCCCGCGATGCCCGCGACATGTTGGGTGGGGCCGGCATCAGCGCCGAGTACGTGCCCATCCGCCACATGCTCAACCTCGAGAGTGTCATCACCTACGAGGGCACCGAAACCATCCATCAGTTGACCCTCGGCCGCGCCTTGACCGGCGTCAACGCGTTCTGACCGCTACGCAGCCTGCGCGGGCACACCCAGTGCGGCGATCTCGCGGCGCAGGGTGTTGCCCTCCTCGTCTGCCAATGCGGCGTCGATGAGCCGTGCCAACACGATGCCGCCGTCCGATCTGCCGGCCAGCGCGTCCACTTGGCCGAGGAGAGCCGAGAAGTTGCGCCAGCCGCGCTCGTGGGTCTCGCCGTAGCCTTTGACCAGGCGCTGGGCCTTGGCCAGTTGCACGGCGACGCGATAGTTGTCTTTTGCAACGCTCTCGATCTTCGCGAGCCACGCTTCAATGCGTGCATTCTCCTCGTGAAACCGCAGCGTCCCGCGCCGCCAGCGCCTGAGGCCGGCTAACAGGTACAGCAGGCCGAAGCCCCTGAGAGTGCGGGTTTTGATCTGATGGCCCGAGGTGTGCTTCGCAAGCCAGCCGCTCACGCCGGGCGATCCCAAAACCCATTGGCCGAGCCGCACCGGCAGGGTGCCCGCAATCTCCTCCACGCGCGGCTTCATGAACTCCGTGATCCCGAACAACTGATCCTCGTCGGCCCGGATCTCCTCCTGGACGCGCGCAAACCGCGAGCCTCGTGTCTTGAGATCCGCGACTCGGATCGTGTCCTCAAACGTCATCCACAACGCGAGGCTGCGCGAGACCGCTTCCAACAAAGCGTATGAACTGGCATCAGCCCACAAGCGCGCCTCCAGAGCAGCGACGGTCTCCAGTCGGTCGAGATACTGCTCCGCGTACTCAGCATCCTGGTAATCCGCCGCCCGCCGGGCGCCTTCCAACACAATGGGCTGAACGAACGGAGGTAGCCTCTTGATCCGCTCCAGTACAGGCTGCAGGCTCGCCGACCGAGCCTGCAACGGCATATCAGGAGAAAGCTTGCTGACGGCCTTGCCGGTGAATCCACTATCACCGCGCTGAGCGCTCTGACAGGCGTCCTCAAATGCAGCCAGGTTGGCGGCCACGGCAATTCCACTGTGCTTGATCGTCTCCTGGAAGCTGGACTTCCGAAACGGCAACACGCCGGCGCCGCACAACGCACCCAACATAACGGAACTGATGACCGTATGGTTGCGTTCAGCGGTCTCGTTCATGTCGAAGAGCACGACATTCTTCGCCTGAGTACGGACGAGATTGACCAGCCCCTCGGAATCCGCAGCTCCCTGCCCCATCGCGCTTTTCTCAGCGACGGCATAACTGCGGTGCGTCGACGCGATCAGAGTCGTCTTGTCCGGCGTCACCAGACCGCGCTGAATCGCGCGGCCCGCCTCGGCCAACTCCGATGCAATAACGCAGTCAACATCGCCCGGCACTGGCATCAATGCCAGGATGGGTGCACGTCCGGCCTGCTCGGCAGCGGCGCGCGGGAAAAACTCCAGGTAGTAGATCGTCGCGCCGGTACGCTGTGCCACACCAGGAACCGAAGTCGACTGGGCGATGTAATTTTCCGCTTCGGCGATTTCGATGAGCCAGTCGGCGAGAACACCGCCACCCTGTCCACCCAACGCAGCGATTGTGAGCTTGATCGGACGGTCGGTCATATCAAGAGGCGACTTCGCTCGCTCCGCCGCTGCAGCGCCCCGATGACCGAGTTGCGCAGCGAATGCATGAACCGGTCCCAGCGGGAGGGATTGTAAACCAACTCGGCCCGGTAAAAAGACGGACACAACACCGCGGCGTGAGCGACTTCGCCACACACTCCGCAGCCAACACAGCTGTTATCGACGTGGGCGACCGGATCCGAACGCAGAGGATCGGGATTCTCCTTCACCGTCAATGACGGGCACCCGGACAGGCGGATGCAGGAGTGGTCGCCCGTACACGTATCCGGGTCCACACCAAAGCGCTCGCGCACGACACGCTGTCCATCCTTTATCGCCTTGCGCATCTGCGGCTTCACACGCCGTTGGCGATTCAGCTGGCACTCGCCTTCAGCGACGATAACCTTCGGACCTCGCACCGGCGTCCGCAGCGCCTCGCGGAGCACCTTCAACGTGCCTTGCATGTCGTAGGTGCGCGTGTGCTTGATCCATTTCACACCCACACCCTTCACCGCATCGACAATCGTATTGTTTCCCTGCCGATGCTCATTTGCCCAACGCGACGACGGGATGTCCTGACCACCGGTCGCGGCTGAATAATTGTTGTCGATGATGACAGTCAGATCATCATGCTTGTTGAAAACAGCATTTCCGATGCCGCTGGTCAATCCGTTATGCCAGAAGCCGCCGTCTCCCATCACGGCGACCGCACGTTTGCCTCCATCGGTGCCGAACGCCGACGCACTGGCGGCGCCCAGACCGTACCCCATGATGCTGTTGCCCATGTTGAACGGAGGCAGCGTAGCGAAAGAATGACAGCCAATGTCGGCGCTGATGTGCAGCGGACCAGTCTCCTTCTGCAGGATCTTCATCGCCGCGAAGAACGGGCGCTCCGGACAGCCCGTGCACAGGCCCGACGGTCGCGGCGGCACGAGAGCAGCGAGCTTCGCGGCGGCCTCAGGTGAAACCTGGGTCTTGCGGGCAGGTGGGATTTTCCCTTCGGCACGCAAGTGAGGAGCATACTGATCGAGGAAACGACTGATGCCGGTACGCACTGCATCGACGGTGTACTCGCCGAATCGCGGCAGAAGCTCCTTACCTACGATCCGAGTGCCTACGTCTGCCTGATGCAGCATCTGGGTGGCCGCTTGCTCGATGAATTCGGGTTGCCCCTCTTCCACCACCAGCACCGCGCTCTTGCCGCTGCAGAACTCGACCCACTCGGCCGGGACGAGTGGATAGGTTGCATTCAATACATACAGAGGAATTCCACTGTTGCCGAAGGTATCGGCACAGCCGAGCAATTCGAGGGCGCGCAAGGTGCTGTTGTACAGACCGCCCTGCAGAACGATCCCGATACTCATCTCGTCGCCATCGATGAATTCGTTCAAGCCTTCACGAGCGATGAAATCGACCGCCGCCGGCAGGCGCCTCTCAACCTTCTCCTTCTCCTGCGCGAACGTCGACGGCGGCAGTATGATCTTGCCGTAGTCGCGCGCGGGAGCGGCCAAGGCGTCAGCGGCGGAGAAAGAAGGCTTGCGGTTGTTCTTTGCTGGGAACGTGCCGTGCACGTGACAGGCACGGATACGCAGCATCAACATCACAGGTGTGCTGCTCGCTTCGGACAGCTCGAAGCCTTTTTCGACCATCCGGGTGATCGCCGGCAATTGCGGACGCGGGTCGAGCAGCCACATCTGTGACTTCATCGCAAAAGCGTGTGTTCGCTCTTGCATGATGCTCGCACCCTCGCCGTAATCCTCGCCCAGGATGATGAGCGCGCCTCCCTTCACTCCGGACGATGCGAGGTTTGCCAACGCATCCGAAGCGACGTTGGTGCCGACAGTGGACTTCCAGGTCACAGCACCACGCAGCGGATAGTTGATCGACGCGGAGAGCATCGCCGCGGCGGTCGCCTCGGAAGCGCTGGCTTCGAAATGGACGCCGAGCTCATTGAGGATGCCTTCGGCATCGGCCAGCACGTCCATCAGGTGCGAAACGGGCGCACCCTGGTAACCGCCTACATAGGCAACTCCCGACTGCAGCAACGCCTTGGTGACTGCGAGGATGCCTTCGCCGTGAAACTCCTCGCCTTCCCCGAGGCGCAGCTTCTCAACTTCCTTGGCGAAAGACCGTTCGGCCATTACGCCGGTACCAACGCCAGCACGCGCAGGGGACTGCCCGAGCCGTTCACAATCTTCAACGGCGGGGCGAATACCACCGCGCCGGTCGGTGGCAATTGATCGAGGTTGGTCAGGCTGGCGAGCCCGAACCTGTTGGAACCGTGCATGATCGTGTGACAGGGAAAGGCCGGATCGAAGCGGTAAGCCTGCCCGGCATCCGTACCGACCGTCTCAACTCCCACGCCGAGGATGTCGCGCTCCTGGGCGAGAAACGGGACACACTTGGGATCGAATCCCGGGGTGTGAGGACCGTCCTCCTTCGCGTTGAAATACTGCGCGCCCTTGCGCTTCGACCAGTCCGTGCGGATCAGCACCCAGGCATGGGGAGGAATGCGGCCGTGCTTCTGTTCCCACTCCTCGATGACCGGCTGGGTCAGGAGGAAGTCGGGATCGGCTTTCGCGCGCTGCGCAACGTCGATCACGCATGCCGGACCCACGAACTTGTCGACGGGTATGTTGTGCGTCGCGTTGTTCGGATGATCCTTGCCGGTAATCCAGTGAACCGGGGCATCGAAGTGGGTGCCGGTGTGCTCACCGCACTCGATATTGTTCCAATACCAGCCCGGCCCGCGCTCGTCATAGCGCGAGATCTCCTGCAGCGCGAACGGCTTGGAGTTCGCGAACGGCGGCGGCAGGTTGATGATGGGCGTCGACGGCTCCAGGGGAACGGTCAGGTCGACGACGCGGATGCCACCGGAAACGATGCCGGCGGCGAGCTGAGCCAGGGTTTCAAGAGGTGTGCTCATGAGCTCTCAGTTCTCGCAAATGACAGGCGAAAGAATAATTGACACCTGAAGTACTTGGCAATATAACATACTGACACAGGCGGGCAAGATGATTGGCTCATAGAGGGGTGTGACCAGGATGAGGCGAATCGTGTGCTTGGGCGGCGGCCCTGCCGGACTGTACTCGGCGATTCTGCTGCGCAAGGCGTGGCCGCGGGTCCGGGTCGAAGTATACGAGCGGAACCGCCCCGACGACACTTTCGGCTGGGGCGTGGTCTTCTCCGACCAGACCCTGGGGAACTTCCGCACGGCCGACTCCGCGAGCTACGATGCCATTACAGGGGCTTTTCACCACTGGGACGATATCGCCATCCACTTCCGGGGGCGGCGCTTTGTCAGCGGTGGCCATGGATTCGCCGGAATCAGCCGTCAGCGGCTGCTGAACCTGCTCCAGGAGCGGGCCCACGAGCTGGGCGTGCACCAGAGCTTCCAGCACGAAGTCGCGGCGACCGCCGATTTTGGGGATGCGGACCTGCTGATCGCGGCGGACGGCGTCAACAGCCGCACCCGCAACAGCCACAAGGAGGTCTTCCAGCCGGACGTCAGCGTGCGCAAATGCCGCTTCATCTGGCTGGGGACGACGCGGAAATTCGACGCCTTCACCTTCGCTTTCGAGCCGACGGAGCACGGTTGGTTCCAGATCCACGCTTACCAGTTCAGCCAGGACCTCTCGACCGTCATTGTGGAAACGCGGGAGGAGACCTGGAAGGCCCATGGCCTGGATCAGGCCACTACGGCGCAATCCATCGATTTTTGCGAGCGCCTTTTCGCCCGCTACCTGGACGGCCACCCACTGCAGAGTAACGCCAATCATCTGCGCGGTTCGGCGTGGCTGAATTTCAACCGGGTGGCCTGCAAGAACTGGCACCACGGGCGAACCGTATTGATCGGCGATGCCGCGCACACAGCGCACTTCTCCATCGGGTCGGGCACGAAGCTGGCGATGGAAGATGCCATTTCACTCGTCAAACACGTGACCGCGACAGATGATTTCGACGCCGCGCTCGGCGCGTATCACAGGGAGCGCAATGTGGAGGTCCTCAAGCTCCAGAGCGCGGCCCGCAACCGCATGGAATGGTTTGAGAACGTCGCTCGGTATGTGCATCTGCCGCCGGAACAGTTTGCCTACAGCTTGTTGACGGGTAGTCAGCGAATTGGGCACGAGAATCTCAAGGTGCGCGACCCCCAGTTCGTCGCGGGCTACGAGCAATGGTTGGCCCGCGAGGACGGCGTTAGCGAGCCACGTCCGCCGATGTTTCTGCCGTTCAAGCTTCGCGGTCTGGAGCTGGTGAATCGGGTGGTGGTCTCTCCGATGGCGCAATATTGCGCTGTCGACGGTATGCCGACCGACTGGCACCTCGTGCACTATGGTCATCGCGCGTTGGGCGGCGCCGGACTCGTTTACACTGAGATGACTTGCGTCTCACCGGAAGGTCGAATCACTCCTGGCTGCCCTGGACTGTGGAACGCAGCGCAGCGAGACGCTTGGCAGCGAATCGTTGAATTCGTTCACGCCCACTCACCCGCGAAAATCTGTCTGCAGTTGGGACATGCCGGACGCAAAGGCTCGACCCAGGTCGGTTGGGAGAAGATGGATCACCCGCTGCCCCAGGGCAACTGGCCCGTTTTGGCGCCTTCGCCGCTGCCTTATTACGAGGGCATCAGCCAGGTGCCCGTCGAAATGACTCGATCAGACATGGATGCGGTGCGGGAGGCTTTTGTGCGCGCCACCCGTTTCGCGGTGCAGGCGGGCTTCGACATGCTGGAGCTGCACATGGCACACGGCTACCTGCTGGCGTCCTTCCTGTCCCCGCTCACCAACCTGCGCCGTGACGAATACGGCGGGGACGTTGAAAACAGGTTGCGATTTCCGCTCGAAGTGCTGGAAGCAGTTAGGAAGGAGTGGCCGGTCGACAAACCCTTGTCGGTGCGCATCTCGGCGACGGATTGGGCGGAAGGGGGACTATCCGAAGAGGATGCGCTGGCGATTGCACGCTCCTTTGCGAAGGCGGGTCTCGACCTGATCGATGTCTCAACCGGACAAACGGTACCCCACCAGAAGCCGGTCTACGGCCGGATGTGGCAAACACCCTTCTCGGACCTGATTCGTAACGAGATCGGGATTGCGACCCTGGCAGTGGGCAACATCTTCGCATCGGATCACGTCAATTCGATCATAGCGGCCGGGCGTGCCGACCTGTGCGCCATCGCGCGCCCCCATCTGGCCAACCCGGCCTGGACCCTGGAGGCGGCGGCATCCCAGGGCTACTCATCGCAATGGTGGCCGCGGCAATACCTCTCGGGAAAGAGTCAGCTCGAACGCAACATCGAGCGCGCCACCCCGCCGGAGTCGAAGATTTGACCGCCAGGTCCGCATCGGCAGCGGATGGACCCGGGCCGTCGTCGCTCGCCAGCGGCGGGTCGGCGCCGGCAGATTCGCGATCGCCCACCGGCGGCGGACCGATGCAACTTGCCGGCCTGCATGCCGTTGTCACGGGGGCGAGCCGCGGGATCGGCGCTGCGATCGCGGCAGCTTTGGCCGGCGACGGCGTGCGCGTGTCCCTGTTGGGGCGCGACAGCGACAGCTTGCAGCGCGTTGCACAGGAATTGGGCGGCCCGGAGCGCGCGCAACCATTGATAACGGATGTTACGGACAGCGAGTCTGTTGAAAGAGCGTTCAACAGCGCGCGCCGGCATTTCGGCCCCGTTCAACTGCTCGTCAACAACGCCGGCCAGGCGGCCAGCGCGAAATTCACGGACACGGACGAAAAGCTGTGGAACCAGCTGTTTGCCGTGAACCTGCACGGTACCTACCTCTGCTGCCGCCAGGCCATTCCCGACATGTTGCGGGCGGGCTTTGGCCGCATCGTCAACGTCGCCAGTATCGCGGGTCTGCGCGGAGCCGCGTATATTTCCGCCTACGTCAGCTCGAAACACGCGGTCATCGGCCTCACTCGCGCGCTGGCATTGGAATATGCCACCCGCAACCTCACGGTGAATGCCGTTTGTCCGGGGTATGTGGATACGGATATTGTCAAGAGCGCGGTGGCCAACATTGTCAGCAAGACAGGCCGCAGCGAGGCCGAAGCGCTCGCTGCGCTGGTCGCGAGCAATCCGCAACGCAGGCTGATCGAGCCCCGGGAGGTCGCGGACACGGTGATGTGGCTGTGCCGGCCGGGGACGCCCAGCGTGACCGGACAGAGCATCATCCTGGCCGGCGGCGAAGTGACTTGAGGAGGGGGAACATGCCCAAAGAGAAGGGCTCGCTCAAACTGATCGACCCGCATGTCGATGCCGAAACCCGCGTCCACGACGACCACCATCTGTCGGTGCGCCTGTGGCTGCGGATGTTGAGTTGCACGAACCGCATCGAGAATGTGGTCCGCCAGAAACTGCAGGCGAGCTTCGACACCACCCTGCCCCGCTTCGACCTCATGGCGCAGTTGGAACGCGCCCCGCAGGGGCTGAAGATGAGCGAGCTGTCGCAACGCATGATGGTGACCGGCGGCAATGTCACCGGCATCACCGACGGTCTCGAGAAGGAAGGCCTGGTGATCCGCGAGGTCGACCCCTCCGACCGGCGCGTGTTCCGGGTCAAGCTGACCGCCGAAGGTCAGAAGCAGTTCCGGCGCATGGCGTGCGAGCACGAGCAGTGGATCGTCACGCTGTTCGAGGGCATGAGCGTCAAACAGAAGAACCAGCTCACCGACCTGTTGGGCGAGCTCAAGCAACACATCGGCAAACATGACTGAATTCACTCCGCGGCACTTTCTGTGGCGCCAGGACGGACGGGTCGGGGTCATTACCCTGAATCGGCCCGATAAGAAGAATCCGCTGACGTTTGAGTCCTATGCCGAGCTGCGCGACCTGTTCCGGGAGCTTGCGCAGGTCCCGGAGATCAAAAGCATCGTGTTGACGGGGGCGGGAGGCAACTTCTGCTCGGGCGGCGATGTGCACGAGATCATCGGGCCGCTGACGAAGATGAATTACGCCGGGCTGCTGGAGTTCACCCGCATGACGGGGGATCTGGTCAAAGCAATGCGACATTGCCCGCAGCCGATCGTCGCTGCCGTCGACGGTGTGTGCGCCGGCGCGGGGGCAATTCTGGCGATGGCGTCGGACCTGCGCATTGGGACACCCCGGACCAAGACCGCCTTCCTGTTCACGCGCGTGGGGTTGGCGGGATGCGACATGGGGGCCTGCGCTCTGTTGCCGCGGATCATTGGGCAGGGGCGTGCCTCGGAGCTTCTGTTCACCGGGCGTTCGATGTCCGCCGAAGAAGGCGCTTCGTGGGGTTTCTTCAACCGCGTGATCGAGCCTGAGCAGGTGTTGGAGGAGTCGCTGACACTCGCTCGGGAGTTGGCTGGTGGGCCGACGTTTGCGCATGCGATGACCAAGAAGATGTTGCATGTGGAATGGGATATGCCCATTGACGTTGCCATCGACGCCGAGGCCCAAGCGCAGGCAGTGTGCATGCAGACGGAAGACTTTGCCCGAGCGTATCGAGCGTTCGCGGCCAAGCAGAAGCCGCAATTCGAGGGCAACTGAGGTCGTGCGGACACGGGACTTCCTGGAATGGCCTTTTTTTACACCCGGGCATCGGGAGCTGGCCTCGCGGGTGGACGCCTGGGCTTTTGACCGATTCTCTGGCCGCGAGGGGCATGGTGAGGACCGCGCCTCTGTTGACGCTGCGTGTCGCGAGTTGGTCCGTGACCTCGGTCGCGCCGGGTGGACCCGGTATTCGGTGCCCAGCGAGGCCATGATGGCAGACGCCGGGCGAGTTGCCGCGGCGCACGGTGGCTCTGCCGTCGCAGGCTCTGCGAGCGACTCGGCGTCAGCGGCTGGCAATGAAGCCGGGGCGTTTGATGTTCGGGCGTTGGCGCTGATTCGGGAGACGTTGGCCTATCATGACGGGCTGGCGGATTTCGCGTTCGCCATGCAGGGATTGGGCAGCGGGGCTATCACGTTGGCTGGATCGCCTGCGATCAAACAGAATTATCTGCCTCGCGTTGCCACTGGGGAGGCGATTGCAGCGTTCGCGCTGTCTGAGCCGGACGCCGGGTCGGATGTGGCGGCGATTAGATGCAGTGCCCGCCTGGACGGCGATAGCTACGTGTTGGATGGTCGCAAGACCTGGATCTCCAACGGCGGGATCGCCGATTTCTATTGTGTGTTCGCCAGGACCAGCCCTGCGCAGCTTCGTCCTGATGGCTCGGTGACCGCTCGCGGCATCAGCGCATTCGTCGTCGATGCCAATGCCCCTGGATTCTCGATTGCCGAGCGCATTGACGTCATCGCCCCCCACCCGCTCGCTACGTTGGAGTTCAACGGGTGCCGGATTCCGGCCGGCAATCGGCTCGGGCCCGAGGGGGATGGATTCAAGTTGGCGATGCGGACACTCGACGTGTTTCGCACGTCCGTCGCCGGCGCCGCCCTTGGCTTTGCCCAGCGCGCTCTCGATGAGGCGCTGCAGCAGTCGCTGGCCCGTCCCATGTTTGGCAAGACGCTGGCGGACCTGCAGTTGACGCAAGCTGCGCTGGCGGACATGGCCACCGAAATCGATGCAGCCCGCCTGCAGACCTACCGCGCGGCGTGGTTGCGGGACCGTGGGGCTGCCGTGACCCAGGAAGTCGCCATGGCGAAAATGAGCGCCACTGAATCGGCGCAACGCGCGATTGATCGCGCGGTGCAGGTCTTCGGCGGGCGCGGAGTCGTTCGCGGTGAGACCGTCGAGCACCTGTATCGCGACATTCGCGCGCTGCGAATTTATGAAGGGGCTACTGAAGTGCAGAAATTGATCATCGCGCGCGAGCTGCTCAATGCCGCGCGCAAGGCGCAATAGATGACTACGGCGACCGACGTTGCAAACGACTTCCAGGTTCTGAAGCCGGCCGGCTGGCCCCGCCCGAGCGGTTACAGCAATGGCATTGCAGCAACCGGACGGCAGATTTTCGTGGCCGGCCAGGTAGGCTGGGACGGGACGGGCAAATTCAACAGCACCCGCCTCGCCGACCAGGTCAGGCAGGCTCTTCAGAACGTCTGCGCGGTGCTGGCCGAGGCGCAGGCCGGCCCCGAGCACATTGTACGCCTGACGTGGTATCTCACGAGCCGCGAAGAGTATCTCAACGATTTGCAGAGCATCGGCGCGGCTTACCGGCAGGTCATGGGGAAGAATTATCCCGTCATGAGCGTGGTTCAGGTGGTTGCCCTCATTGAGGCTGAGGCAAAAGTCGAGATCGAAGCGACGGCGGTGGTGCCAAGCGCCTAGTGCGTGGCGGCCGGCGGCGATTGCAACGCGCGCCGACATTGGCGATCGGCGCGCACCGCGAAGGCACTAAACTATGTGGCGCCCACCCGAGCGCATCAAACACACTGCTACTGGCGATACCTGGCCGACCGCCGCGGAAGCTGCGGCGTCGCGGCTTTTCTCGCCCGTGCGGGTCGGCGGACTGGAGCTGATCCAACGCACGTGGATTCCGGCCATGGTGCCCTGGCGTGCGAGTGACGACGGGTTTGTCACTCCGGAGGTGCTCGAGTGGTATGAGTGTTTCGCGCGCGGGCGGCCCGGGGCCATCGTTGTCGAAGCAACTGGAATCAGGGACGTGCCCAGCGGGCCCCTCCTGCGTGCCGGCCATGATCGGTTTCTTCCCGGGCTCCGCGAGTTGGTTCGCGTGGTGCGTGAGGCGAGCGGCGGACAGACGCGGCTTTTCATACAGCTCATCGACTTCCTGTCCATCCGGCGACGGCCAACGCCGTCGCGGTACTTCGGACAATTCCTCGTTATCACACCTCGACACCGCGAAGCGTTCGGGGATGCTTCGGCAACTGACGCCGAGGTGCGTGCCTGGTTGGGCTCTTTGACTTCAGAAGAAGCCGCAAAGGTGTTGGATTCTCGCGAGCTCAACGCCCTGGAATTTGGTACGCGTGAGCGCGTCACTGACACGAATCTGGATCACATTCGCGAGCTGCCCTTTCAACTGCCGCGACTATTTTCAGATGCGGCACGCCGTGCGCGTGAGGCGGGATTCGATGGGGTGGAGCTCCATTACGCTCATGCGTACACCATGGCGTCCTTTCTTTCGCGTACGAACACGCGCGAGGATGGCTATGGCGGCGTTGTAACCAACCGGGTGAAACTTCCTCTCGAGGTTTATGCGCAAGTCCGCAAGACAGTAGGTGCGGACTACATCGTTGGATGTCGCTTTCTGGCGGACGAGTGCATCCACGGCGGGTCCAATACCGACGACGCAGTATTCTTTGGCACGGAGTTCGCCCGTGCCGGGATGGATTTTCTATCGCTGTCGCGGGGCGGAAAATTCGACGATGCCAAACAGCCGAAGGTTGGCGACGCGGCTTACCCGTATACGGGTCGCAGCGGCTACGAGTGCATGCCTTCGTATTATTCTGACGCGGCGGGACCGTTCGGCAGAAACCTGGAGTCCACCGGGAGGGTTCGGGCGGCCGTGCGGGAGGCAGGGTTTAGCACGCCGGTGGTAGCCGCTGGGGGGATTCACAACTTCGTACAGGCAGAAGCGTGCTTGGCCTCCGGAACGGCGGACATCATAGGCTTCGCTCGGCAGGCGCTGGCGGATCCGGATTGGTTTCGCAAGGTTGTTTCGGGGCAAGGCGAGCAGGTGCGGCTGTGCCTGTATACGAATTACTGCGAGGCGCTGGACCAGCGCCATCGACAGGTGACCTGCGAGCTGTGGGATCGCGAAGGACTGGGTGAGCCCGGGGTCAAATTGACGTCGGATGGTAAGCGGAGGCTCACGCCACCTGCGTGGCGGCCCTAGGCTCAGCAAAGAGTCCATGGGCGCCTCGCCCATTGCCGCCATGCGCGGCCGAACGTCACTGCTTTTTGTTGTACATCCGGCACCAGCCATGGGCGTCCACGTACTTCCCAGGGAAGAATGTGCACGCACCCCCGGCTGCATCGCCAGGTTTGCCCTGATACCACGAACAGGTGGAGCACGTTGACCCGGCCTTGTACTGCGGGCTGGCTTTCGGATCGACGTGTTTCGCGTCCGATACGTAACCCAACGCGATGGCCACGGAGTCCTTTTCGTTCACCTTTGCCGGGGTGGCATCCGCCAACACACGGGCCGTGACGCCGGTGAGCAAGGTGAACGACAACATTTGGCGGCGCGAAATTATTTTTGTCATGGCTCATCATAGCGCCATTCGAGACGCGATGGAGAGACAGCATGACCGTGATTCTGATGATTTTGATCGGCCTCCACATTCTCGCCGGAGTCTTCTGGGCCGGCTCGACCTTCACGATCGTCCGATCCGGTGGCACCGGAGCTTCTACGTTGTTCGGCCCTCAGATGGGCGCTGCAACTGTGACGATCCTGGCCGGCGTAGGCCTCTGGGGCACCCTTCACAGTGGCCCGCAGGGTCCGATGGAACACACGCTTGCCCTCGGCGCGCTGTGCGCGGTGGCGGCAGCCGGCGTGCAGGGCGCGACTCATAAGAAAAATCCCGTGAAGGGTCAGCGTATTGCGGCCGCCCTGCTCCTCGTCGCCGTCGTCTGTATGGCAATTGCCCGATACGTGCACTCATGAGAAAGGGGGTCTTTGCAGTCGTACTGGCGCTGATCGCGTCGCCCGCGTGGGCCGAATGGCACGAGCGGAGCGACGCGATCATGGGGACGAGCATCTACGTCGAGCTCTGGGGCGAAGACTCCGCTGAGGCCGAAGCGGCCATCGACGCTGTGATGGCGGACATGCGCCGCATCGATGAGCTCATGAGCCACTACAAGCCGGAGAGCCAGCTCTCCAAAATCAATCAGCTCGCGGCGCAGGAGCCCGTGCAGGTCGATCCTGAGCTGTTCGACCTGATCAAGTTGTCGACGCACTATTCCATCATCACCGAGGGGGCGTTCGACATCACATACGCGAGTGTGGGCCACCTCTACGACTTTCCGCATCACGTGAAGCCGACGGAAGCGCAAATCAAAGAGGCCCTGCCCGGCGTCAACTGGCGCAACATGGTGCTCGACTCCGAGCACCACACCGTGAGATTCGAGCGGCCGGGAATGCGGATCGACCTCGGCGGCATCGGCAAGGGATACGCCGTCGATCACGGCATCGGAATCCTACAGGCGCGCGGATTCCAACACGCGCTGGTCACCGCAGGTGGTGACTCGCGCATTATCGGCGATCGCATGGGACGCCCGTGGGTCGTCGGCATCCGCAATCCTGACGACAAGAACAAGGTCGTCACGCGTATTCCGATCGTGAACTCCGCAATGTCAACGTCGGGCGACTACGAACGCTATTTCGACGAAGGTGGAGTCAGGTACCACCACATCATCGATCCGCGGACGGGTCACTCTGCGAGTAAGGTTCGCAGTGCAACCATCCTTGGACCGACCGCGACAGAAACGGACGGTATGTCAAAGACGGCCTTCGTCCTGGGTGCGGAAAAGGCGTTGGAAATCATCAACCGGATGCCTCAGTACGACGCGATTTTCGTCACGCCGGATGGGAGAGTGCTGTATTCCAACGGCTTGGCACCGCCGCCGAAGCCTGACGGGAAGGCGCCTCAGAAGTAGTAACGAAGCCTACTGCGACGTGGCGGCGGCTCGAGCTTTCAGCAGCGCGTCGACTTCAGCTTCGGCTGCGAGCCAGTCCTGTTCCTCGTGACCAGGAGCAAAGCCGCGTCGCTCCGCCCGGAGGTAGGCGCCTTCGGCAATCATGCCGCGACGGACGTCCTCGCTGACCGTGATCGCCGTGGGAGCCTTTGCAGGAGCAGTGGCGGCAGGCTTCTTCGCGCGAGGCGTCGTCGACTTCGCACGTACGCGAGGTGCCTTGGGGGTGAGCTTCTCGTCTGCCTTGATAACGTTCGGAATTTCCTTCGACAGATCTACGCTGCGAGGGGGCTCGGTGGGACGGCGAGTGGCCATCAGTTCCTCCTAGGTGAATGTTGGTGGGAGCTTGCGTGGACGCGCTGCCTGAGCCTGGCGAACCGCACTGACAGTACTACGGGCGCGCTCGTGACCCTGTGGATCCCTTCCGTCCCCGCCCAGTAGTCCGTGCCGCAGGCTTCGCAGCCCCGTTGCCAGGGGGGTTCTTGCGCCGCTCAATCTGCACGTATTCGTTGCCCTTGGCAGCGATAGAGTTGATGGTCTCGCGGTTCAGGCTCTGCAGGTACTTACCGAAATCCTTCCCCAACTGCGGATGGCCCAAGCCGAACTCAACTGTGGCCTGCAGATACCCGAGCTTGCTGCCACAGTCATAGCGCTTGCCGGTGAAGCGGTGCGCGTACACGGCCTCTTCCTTCATCAGGGCGGCAATGCCGTCAGTCAATTGAATTTCGCCGCCAGCGCCCTGCCCGATCTTCTCGAGGTGCTGGAAGATAGCCGGTGCCAGTACATAACGGCCTACCACCGCGAGGTTGGACGGAGCATCGGCGGGCTTCGGCTTCTCAACGATACTGTTCACGCGACTCGTCGCGGACTTGTCGGCATCGACGGCCACGATGCCGTATTTGTCCGTGTCGCCCTTGGGAACAACCTGGACGCCGAGCACGCTTGCGCGGCGGGCCTCATAGACCTCAGCCATCTGCCGTAAGCAGGCAACTTCGCTCTTGATGAGGTCGTCGGCCAAGTGCACGAAAAATGGCTCCGCACCTACAGCTGGTTGCGCGCATAACACAGCGTGGCCCAGTCCCAGAGGGGCGGGCTGACGAATGTAGATGCATGAGGCATAGGACGGGAGCACGCTGCGTACCTGATTGAGCAGGTCACTTTTGCCTTGTGCTTCCAGTGTGTGCTCCAGCTCGGGGTCCGAGTCGAAGTGATCTTCGATGGCCCGCTTGGACGCGCCCGTGATGAACACCAGCCGTGTTGCTCCAGCCGACAACGCTTCTTCCACCGCATACTGAATCAGCGGCTTGTCGACGACAGGCAGCATCTCCTTGGGGCTGGCCTTGGTAGCAGGTAGAAACCTCGTACCGCGACCGGCAACGGGAAACACGGCCGTGCGGATGGCTGGCGTGGAGTTCGTCCTCATCAAAATTCGTCTCCTGGGACAGCTTTACAGAAGTCTGAGTCTAACGCCCTGGAAAGAAGCAAAGTATATGCCAGTGCACATATTTAAAGGGTCCTGGCGGCCACGTCTGCGCGCTGCGCCCACCTCAAAACCGCGGGACGCATACTGTCCCACGAGCGGCACTTGGGGCAGTGCCAATACCAGCCGACGCTATGGAGTCCACAATCATCGCACTGGTAACGGCCGCCGGCGTCCCCGATGCGGGTCAACAGTGCCCCCAGGGAGGCCGCGTCCGCTGGGGAGTCAATGCCGGTATCAAATTCTCGTGTTACCGACGGCAAATGGATCACATCCTGAGGTGGCAACGCTGTCGCGAGTACCCACGCAAGTTGGCGGCCGCTTACCTGACCGTTGCGCTGCAGCCGGCGGGCGACCTGGGCAAGGACGTCGCTTTCCCCTGCCTGTTTGGCCAACGCCAGGACTCTTGGGATGATTTCCAGGGCTAGTCCGGGAAACGTCTCCAGTGCGCTGAGATACAGCAACAGGGCCTCGCCGGAGTTGCCTCCGAGCTCGGTGATGCGTGCCGTCAGTATCTGAGCCCTCGGCAGATCGCCATCGTGCGTACGCGCCTGCCGTAGGAGCGTACGAGCTCGATCGGTGTCGCCCTGCAGGAGGGCGTGTTCGGCCAGCTCGCATAAGTAGTGAGCGGCAACGGTGCGCCGTTCATGTTGGAGATTGGGGGGAAGATCGTGGAATATCTTGAGCGCGTTGGCCCAATCGGCTTGTTGCTCGTAAATGCGCAACAGATGGTCCAGCGCGGCGTTGCGATACTCCCGCGAAGGGGCCAGCTCTTCCAACAGCCGCTCCGCGCGGTCCATGAGGCCGGCGCTCAGGTAGTCGAGGGCAAGTGCAAACGCAGCCTTCTCACGGAGGGTGACAGCGCCGTGTTCCCTCAACCGAGAATGAAGGGCAATGGCGCGATCAACTTCCCCGCGCCGCCGAAACAGGCTGCCCAGTGCGAATTGAATTTCGGCGGCGTCGCCGTCCGCTTGCGCCATGCGCGAGAAGATCTCGGTCGCGTGGTCAAAACGGTCGTTGATGAGATGGTCGAGGCCGACGTAGTAATCACGTGGCAGTCGGACAGTCCGGGCAGCGCCATGGCGGCGCCCTAGCACCCAGGCAGCAATGCCTACGGCTATAAAAGCAAGTGCGAGCAGAATGGGCGGCAGCTCGATCACACCGCCGAAGTTAACACAGTCCTGTTACAACATCAGTCTCGGATGGGGCGATCGGCCCCATCGTTGACTCTCTCCCGCAGATCCTTGCCTGGTTTGAAATGCGGGACGTACTTGCCCGACAACGCGACCGCCTCACCCGTCTTGGGGTTACGCCCCTGGCGAGGCGGCCGGAAATGCAGCGAAAAACTGCCAAAACCGCGGATTTCGATGCGCTCTCCCTGGGAGAGCGCATCGCTCATGATTTCGAGTATCTGCTTCAGCGCGAGCTCCACGTCCTTAGCCGGCAGGTGCTTCTGCTTCGCAGTAATGATCTCAATGAGTTCCGATTTCGTCATGAGCTTTTCAGTACTCATGCGGTCAGGACAGTCGTCGCAGCATCAGTCGCGATCCGAGCCGATTTGCTCCTTGAGCAAATCGCCCAGGCTGGTGCCCGAGGAGCTGCCCGTCTCAGAGCGGTAGCTCTGCACAGCTTCCTGTTCCTCGTGCATTTCCTTGGCTTTGATCGACAACGAAATAGTGCGGGACTTGCGATCCACGCCCGTGAACTTCGCTTCGATCTCTTCGCCCACCTTCAGAACCGTACGTGCGTCCTCCACGCGATCGCGACCGAGCTCGGAAGCACGCAACTGACCGTCGATCCCGTTGCCGAGGTCGATGACCGCACCGCGAGCATCCACTTCCTTGACGACACCCTTGACGATGGTGCCCTTCGGGTTCTCCGCGATATACGCCGAGAACGGATCCTTGGCCAGCTGCTTGATACCGAGAGAAATGCGCTCGCGCTCGGGGTCGATGGACAGGACCATCGCTTCGAGCTGCTGGCCCTTCTGGTAATTGCGCACGGCCTCTTCGCCTGGCAGATCCCAGGAGATATCGGAGAGGTGCACCAGGCCGTCGATGTTGCCCGGGAGCCCGATGAAGATGCCGAAGTCCGTGATGGACTTGATCTGTCCCGACACCTTGTCGCCGCGGTTGTAATTCTCCGCGAATTCCTTCCACGGGTTGGCCTTGCACTGCTTCAAGCCCAACGAAATACGACGGCGCTCCTCGTCCACGTCGAGAACCATGACCTCGACTTCCTGGCCGGTGTGGACCACCTTCGCCGGGTTGACGTTCTTGTTGGTCCAATCCATCTCGGAGACGTGAACCAACCCTTCGACGCCGTCCTCGATCTCCACAAATGCGCCGTAGTCGGCGATGTTGGTAACCTTGCCGAACACGCGGGTGTGCGGCGGGTAACGGCGGGAAATGTTTTCCCACGGATCCGCGCCCAACTGCTTGAGGCCGAGGCTCACACGTGAGCGCTCGCGATCAAACTTCAGGATGCGAACATCAATCTCGTCGCCAACCTTCACTACTTCCGAGGGATGCTTGACGCGCTTCCACGCCATGTCGGTGATGTGCAGCAGACCATCGATGCCGCCCAGGTCAACAAACGCACCGTAGTCGGTGAGGTTCTTGACGGAGCCGCGCACGACTGCGCCTTCCTGCAGGTTATCCATCAGTGCGCTGCGCTCCGCGGAGAACTCCTGCTCCACAACCGCACGCCGTGACACCACGACGTTATTGCGCTTCTGATCGAGTTTGATGACCTTGAATTCGAGCGGCTTGTTCTCGAGGTACGACGTATCCCGTACAGGGCGAACATCGACGAGCGAGCCCGGCAGGAATGCGCGGACGTTGTCGATTTCTACCGTGAAGCCGCCTTTGACGCGGCCCGTGATGATGCCGACGACGATCTGCGAGTCGTTGAATGCAGTTTCCAGGCGCGTCCAGGTGCGCGCGCGCTTGGCCTTCTCGCGGGACAGGCGAGTTTCACCGGTTCCGTCCTCGACGGAATCCAATGCAACTTCCACCTCATCACCGGGTTTGACTTCCACCTCGCCGCGTTCATTCTTGAACTGCTCGAGGGGAATGACTGCCTCAGACTTGAGACCGACGTTGACGATGACGACGTCATCGGTGACGTCCACAATGAGCCCGGTGAGAATCATTCCCGGGCGGATACGCTGGTTGGCGAGACTTTGCTCGAAGAGCTCTGCGAAACTTTCTGTCATACCTTCACTCGCACGGTGTCGATACCGTGCATTTACTGGACCCTCTTCCGTTGCGGCCCAGGCAAGTTAAAAAAAGTGCGCGCATCCTGCGCGTACCCAAAGAATCAACTGCCTCTACGCCCAAAGACCACGCGCGCGTCCCAATGCAACGACTCGATCGATGACCTGCTCAATGGTGAGACTCGTCGAATCGATCACTTCGGCATCGGGCGCGGGCTTCAGGGGGGCGACCGCACGGGTGGAGTCCCGCAGATCGCGCTCGGTGATCTCGCGCGAAAGGGCGGGAAGGCTAACATCAGACCCCTTGTCTTTCAACTGCTTATAGCGCCGTAGAGCGCGCTCGTCGGGGCTGGCAGTGAGGAATATCTTGAGGTCGGCGTCGGGAAACACAACGGTACCCATATCCCGGCCGTCGGCGACGAGTCCAGGAGCCTGGGCAAAGGCACGCTGCCGCTCGAGCAATGCGCTTCGCACGGGTGGCCACGCGGCGACCCGGGAGGCGCCCTGCCCAGCCTCCTCCGACCGGATCTGCTGGGTAACCTCTTCCCCGGCCAAGGTTATGAGCTCGCCACCGTCGGCGGCAACGTCAAAACGGACGTCCATGGACCCAGCTATCCGGGCATGGCCCTCAATATCATCGGATTTGGCGCCCCGCTCGAGCCCGGCAAGAGCGACCAAGCGATAGAGGGCGCCGCTGTCCAGCAAGTGCCATCCCACTCGGACCGCGACGGCACGACTAATGGTCCCTTTTCCGGACCCGCTGGGACCGTCGATGGTGACAATGGGTGAGCGTGGCATCTGTCGCGACAGCGTGGGTTACGCCGTCGTTATGTGCAAGCCCACCGAGCGGGACAGCTCGACGAATCCGGGAAACGAGGTGGCGACGTTCGCGACGTCCAGAATTTCGATTTCGCCTTTCGCCCTCAAGCTCGCGACCGCGAAGGACATGGCAATACGGTGGTCACCATGACTGTCGACCGTCCCCCCCCTGAAACCGTCTCCGCCGCGGATCCATAGACCGTCCGGCTGCAGCTCGTTCTCGACGCCCAGAGCCGTCAGGCCTTCGGCCATGGCGGCGAGGCGATCCGTCTCCTTCACCCGCAATTCCTCGGCCCCCCGCACCAGGGTCTCCCCCTCGGCGCAGGCTGCCGCGACGAAAAACACTGGAAACTCGTCAATCGACAAGGGGACGAGGTCCTCGGACACCGTGATGCCCTTCAGGCGGCTCTTGCGGATCTCGATATCCGCGATCGGCTCCTGGGCGTCCCCTTTGGGATGCACCTTGATGTCGGCACCCATCTGCAGCAGTAGCTGCAACAGGCCGGTGCGCGTGGGGTTGACGCCGACATTACGCAGAAGCAGAGGCTTTTCCGAAGCGGCGAGGCATCCCGCGACCATGAAGAACGCGGCGGACGAGAAATCCGCAGGGACCTGAATCTGCGTGCCCTCGAGCGTCTGACCGCCCTCGATGGTGATGGTAGGACCGTCTGTTCGGATGTCCACGCCGAAGGCGCGAAGCATTCTTTCAGTGTGATCGCGGGTGGGCGCCGGCTCGGTGACGCGCGTAACGCCCTGCGCCTGCAGACCGGCCAGAATCACCGCGGACTTTACCTGCGCGCTGGCAACAGGCAGCACGTAGTCGATGCCCTTCAGCGGCGTGCCCTGGATTTCCACCGGCGGACGTCCGTTGTGGGTGGTGATCCTGGCGCCCATCAGCCGCAACGGCACTGCCGCGCGCTCCATGGGGCGGCTCATCAGCGACTCATCGCCAATCAAGGTCGACCTGAAATTCTGCGCAGCCAGCAATCCCATGGAAAGACGCATGGCCGTGCCGGCATTCCCCATATCCAGAGGTTTGGAAGCAGCCTCGAGGCCCCGTAGCCCAACACCCTGAACGATCACGTGCTGCTCTTGCGGACGCTCTATTTGAACACCCATCGCCTGCAGCGACCGCAGCGTCGACAGGCAATCCTCGCCGGCGAGAAACCCGGTGATGTCGGTAACCCCTTCGGCAATACCACCCAACATCAGGGAGCGATGGGAGATGGATTTGTCACCGGGGACTGTCAGCTCGCCCTGGGCAACACCGCCGGGGCCGGCCAGATATTTAGGCATGATTACTGCACCGCGCGCGGATAAGAGCCGAGGATGCGGAACAGCGAGGCGCGCCTTTTCAGCTCGGCCAGCGCCTTGGCGACATGCTTGTCGTCCGCATGCCCTTCGATGTCTATGAAGAAAACGTAGTCCCACTTCTTCTTGTGCGAGGGACGTGACTCGATGCGGGTCATGGACACTCTGTGATCGGCCAGCGGCTGCAGAAGGCGTTGCAACGCGCCAGGGGAATCCGTATGGCCGATCGAGACCAACAACGTCGTGCGATCGTCGCCGCTGGGCGTGAAGAGCTTGCGCCCCAATACAAAGAATCGCGTCGTGTTATCCGGGCGATCCTCGATTTCGGCCGCCAGTATCTTCAAGCCGTAGACCTCGGCCGCCGTTTCACCGGCAATCGCCGCGGTCCCCTGCTCGTCCCGGGCACGCCGCGCACCCTCGGCATTGCTCGACACCGGCACGCGTTCGACATCGGGAAGGTGCTCATCCAACCAGACACGGCACTGCGCCAACGCCTGCGGATGCGAGCAGATGCGCACGATGCGGCCCAATGAATTCATCTTTCCCATGATCGAATGGTGAATCCGCAACTCCACCTCGCCGCAGATGGTCAGTGGCGAGGCGATGAAACGGTCCAACGTGTGGTTCACCGTCCCTTCGGTGGAATTCTCGATCGGCACCACCCCGAAGTCCGCGCTGGCAGCCTCCACCTCGTGAAACACTTCGTCGATGGATGCGAGCGGCAAGCCACGCACCGAGTGACCGAAATGGCGGAGAACCGCGGCCTGAGTGAACGTACCCTCCGGCCCGAGGAACGCGACCTTCAGGGGCTCCTGCTGGGCGAGGCAGGCGGACATGATCTCGCGAAACAACCTGAGGACTTCCTCGTCGCGCAACGGTCCGTTGTTGCGCTCCTTGGCCATCCGCAGCACCTGCGCCTCGCGCTCGGGGCGGTAGAAATCGACGGTTTTGCCTTCCTGCGTCTTGGAAATTCCGACCTGCTGGGCCAGTCGGGCCCGGTCGTTGATCAGGGTATGGATCTGTTCGTCAATCGCGTCGATCTGGCTGCGGACTTTGCCGAGGTCCAGTTTCCCGGGTGTCGCGCGGCCGCCCGCGCGCTTTGAAGCAGTGTCGCCGTCGCGCGCCATCAGACGATTCGGGCGGACAATACGCCGCTGATGCCCCTGATCTGCGCCAGGACGTCTTCCCTCACCGCCCCATCGGTATCGATGAGCGTGTAAGCGTACTCGCCACGAGACTTGTTCAGCAGGTCCGCAATGTTGATGCGGGCACCGGCAAGGCTGGTAGATATCTGGCCGACCATGTTGGGCACGTTGCTGTTGGCGATCACCAGGCGCGTGGTATTGGGCGCGCGCGGCATCACGGCTTCCGGGAAATTGACGCTGTTGCGAATATTGCCGTTTTCCAGGAAGTCGCGCACCTGTTCCGCGACCATGACGGCGCAATTTTCTTCGGCCTCCCCCGTCGAGGCACCCAGATGCGGCAGGGTCACGACCTTCGGATGGTCCTTCAGGGCGTTTTTCGGAAAGTCGCAGATATAGGAATGCAGCCGCCCGCAGTCCAGGGCCGCAATGACCGCCTCGTCATCCACAATCGGCGCACGCGCAAAGTTCAAGACGATGCCGCTCTTCTTCATCAGCTTGAGGCGCGCTGCATTGACCAGCTTCGTCGTGTGGTCGTTGAGCGGCACGTGCACGGTGATCGCATCCGCACGCGCAAACAGATCATCCAGCGACAGCGCCTGCTCGACGCTCGACGAGAGCTGCCAGGCGCGCTGCACCGTGATCTGCGGGTCGTAGCCGAGGACCTTCATCCCCAACGATTGCGCCGAGTTCGCGACTTCCACGCCGACGGCGCCCAGGCCCACGACCCCCAGGGTGCGCCCGGGAAGCTCGAAGCCCACGAATTTCGTCTTTCCCTTTTCCACCGCCGCATCGATGGTCCGATCATCGCCGGTGAGTGAGCGCGCGAACCACCAAGCCGGGCAGATGTTGCGTGCCGCGAGGAACAACCCGGCGAGCACCAACTCCTTCACCGCATTTGCATTGGCGCCGGGGGTGTTGAATACAGGAATACCGCGCTTGCTGAGCTGCGCAACCGGAATGTTGTTCACACCCGCGCCGGCGCGGCCGACGGCGCGCACACTGTCCGGAATCGGGGTGCCGTGCATGTCGGCGGAGCGCACGAGCACTGCATCCGGGCGATCGAGGTCGGAGGCAATTTCGTAACGCTCCCGCGGCAGACGCTCCAGACCGCGAGCGCTGATGTTGTTCAGAGTCAGAATTCGGTAGCGCATGGGCTGTCATTCAGCCATGACGGCGGTGAAACTCCTTCATGAATGCGATGAGCGCCTGGACTCCCGCCAGCGGCATCGCATTGTAGAGGCTGGCCCGCATGCCACCCACGGAGCGATGGCCCTCGAGGTTGGTGAGGCCCGCGGCGTTGGCTTCAGTCAGGAAGGTCTTATCGAGATCCGGTGCCGCCAGCGTGAACGGCACGTTCATCCAGGAGCGCGCGTTCTTCGACACGGGGTTGCGGTAAAAGCCGGAAGTGTCGATATAACCGTAGAGCGCCTCGGCCTTGGCGCGATTGCGCTCGCCGACCGCCTGCAGGCCGCCCTGCCCCTGCAACCACTTGAATACCAGGCCCGCGAAATACCAACCGAACGTCGGCGGTGTATTCAGCATCGAGCCCTCATCGGCCATGGATTTGTAATCCCACACGGCGGGGATACCCGGCCGGGCCTTGCCGATCAGATCCTCGCGCACAATCACCACAACGAGCCCCGAAGGACCGATGTTCTTCTGGGCGCCCGCGTAGATCAGGCCAAACTTCGACACGTCGATGGGGCGTGACAGGATGTTGGAGGACATGTCGGCCACCAGCGGCACGCCGTTGGTCTCAGGCACATACGGAAATTCGACACCGCCGATGGTCTCATTCGGCGTGTAGTGCACGTAGGCCGCGCCTGGAGTCAGCTTCAACGCGCTCTGCGCCGGTACGGTGCTGTAGTTTGACGCTGCTTCGTCGGCAGCGACGTTGACCTTCGTCAGACACTTGGCTTCGCCGATGGCCTTCTTCGACCAGGCACCCGTGTTGAGGTAATCAACGGTGGATTCCGGAGTCGTCAGATTGAGCGGAATGGCCGAGAACTGGCCCGTGGCGCCGCCCTGTAGAAACAGGACTTTGTAGTTGGAAGGGACCTTCAGCAGCTCGCGCAACACGGCTTCCGCTTCCTGCGCCACGGCGATGAACGCCTTGCTGCGGTGACTGATCTCCATGACCGACATGCCGGAGCCCCGCCAGTCCAGCATTTCGTCCCGCGCCTGTTGCAGAACTTCCAGGGGCAGCGTCGCGGGCCCCGCTGCGAAATTGAACACTCGCATAGCAGTCGTAGATGGGTATGGCTGAGGAGCCCGCGATACTACCAACTGAGTGTCGCGGGCGTCATAACTATTGGTGGGAGCCGCCCAGGGCTTCAGCTCTCGCTGTCCGGTGCGGCCTCAGGGGCCGCATTGTCGGCAGGTGCGTCCGGCTCGCCAATCGGTGCTTCCCCAGCCTCACCTTCCAGGTGCTCGATCCGCTCGATACCCGCCAGGCGCTCACCTTCCGCCAGCCTGATCAGGCGCACACCCTGCGTGTTGCGTCCGAGAACCGAGATTTCGTCCACGGGCGTGCGCACCAGTGTCCCCGTTGAGCTGATCAGCATGATTTCCTGCCCAGGCACCACCTGCAGCGCGGCTACAGTCGTGCCGTTGCGGTCTGAAGTCTGCAACGCGATGACACCCTGGCCACCACGTCCGTGCGATGGGAATTCCTCCAACGGAGTCAGCTTGCCGTAGCCGGAGGCGGAAGCGGTCAACACGTTGCCCTCCCCGACCACGATCAGAGCGATCAGTTCCTGATCATCGCCGAGTTTGATGCCACGTACGCCGGCCGCCTCGCGCCCCATCGGGCGCACTTCCTCCTCATGGAAGCGAATGGCCTTGCCGCCGCTCGACACCAGGATGATCTCCTTGGCCGAATCGGTGATGGCCACCCCGACGAGCCGATCGTTGTCGCGCAAATCAACACCGATGATGCCGCTCGCGCGTGGCCGCGAGAATGCTGTCAGGGGTGTCTTCTTGACCGTGCCCTGGCTGGTGGCCATGAACACGAAATGATTCTCGTCGTACTGCTTGACCGGCAGCATCGCGTTGATCTTCTCGCCTTCGCCCAGGGGCAACAGGTTGACCATGGGGCGCCCGCGCGAGCCACGACCGGCGAGCGGGACTTCGTATACCTTCAGCCAGTAGACCTTTCCCTTGTTCGAGAAACACAACACGGTGTCGTGAGTGTTGGCTACAAACAGCTTCTCGACGAAGTCCTCATCCTTCACGGCTGTGGCCGACTTGCCGCGCCCGCCGCGCCGCTGCGTCTGGTATTCCGTCAACGGCTGCGACTTCGCATATCCCGTGTGGGACAGGGTCACGACCACATCCTGCGGCTCGATCAGATCTTCCGTCGTGAGATTCAGATGATCGCGGTTGATCTCGGTCCGGCGGGCATCGCCGTAGGTCTCGCGGATGACGATGAGCTCATCGCGCACCACCTGCGTGAGACGCTCGGGACGCGCCAGAATGTCGCCGAGGTCCCTGATCCGTTCGAGCAGGTCCTTGTACTCGTCGATGATCTTGTCTTGTTCCAACCCGGTGAGGCGATGCAGGCGCATGTCGAGGATGGCCTGGGCCTGCTCCTCCGACAGATGATAGCCGCCGCCGTTCAGTCCGAAATCGGCCGCGAGGCCGTTGGGGCGTGTGGATATCGCACCCGCGCGCTCCAGGAGCTGCGGCACGATGCCCGCCGGCCAGGGCCGGGCAAGCAGGCCGGTGCGCGCCTCCGCGGGCGACGGCGCAGCCTTGATCAACGCGATGATGTCGTCGATGTTGGCCAGTGCGACGGCCAGGCCTTCGAGGATATGCGCTCGCTCCCTCGCTTTGGCCAGATCGAAAATCGTACGGCGCGTAACGACCTCGCGCCGGTGCCGGATGAAGGCATCCAGCATCTCCTTCAACGACATCAACTTCGGCTGGCCGTCCTGCAGCGCGACCATGTTGATGCCGAACACCGTTTCCATCGGCGTCTGCGCATAGAGATTGTTGAGGACGATCTCGGTTACTTCACCGCGCTTCAGCTCGATGACGATCCGCATGCCGTCCTTGTCGGACTCATCGCGCAGACCATCCGGTGAGATCCCCTCGAGCAGCTTTTCGCGAACCAACTGCGCGATACGCTCAATCAGGCGCGCCTTGTTGACCTGGAACGGCAACTCGGTGACGACAATGGCCTGACGGTCGCCTTTGCCGACATCCTCGATCGACACCTTGGCACGCACCGACAGTCGGCCGCGCCCGGTCCGATATGCGGTCGCAATCTCCTGTGCCCCGTTGATGATGCCGCCCGTCGGAAAATCCGGGCCCGGCACATGCTGCATCAGCGCGGCGAGATTGAGCGAGGGATCATCGAGCAGCGCGAGGCATGCATTGATGATCTCAGTCAGGTTGTGTGGCGGGATGTTGGTGGCCATGCCCACCGCGATCCCGGTTTGCCCATTGACGAGCAGGTTGGGGATGCGGGCCGGCAGCACCGACGGCTCGGTCTCGGACTCGTCGTAGTTGGGGGTGAAATCGACCGTTTCCTTGTCGATGTCCGCCAGCAGCTCGCCCGCGATGCGCGACATGCGCACTTCGGTATAACGCATGGCCGCCGGCGCATCGCCGTCAACCGAACCGAAATTGCCTTGCCCATCGACGAGCAGGTAGCGCATCGAAAACGGTTGCGCCATCCGGACGATGGTGTCGTAGACAGCCGTATCACCGTGCGGATGGTATTTGCCGATCACGTCGCCGACGACGCGCGCGGATTTCTTGTACGGCTTGTTAAAGTCATTGCCGAGCTCGCGCATCGCGTGCAGAACGCGGCGATGAACGGGCTTCAGGCCATCGCGGACGTCGGGCAGCGCGCGCCCGACGATGACGCTCATGGCATAGTCCAGATAGGACTGCCGCATCTCTTCCTCGAGAGTGACAGTCAGAATTTCGCGTGCAATTTCGGCCATCAAAAACCGGGCCCGTAAAGGCTTTGTGAAAACGCCAATCTTAACACATGAGCCCGTTTGCGACCCCTTCCGACCCTTCAAATAGCTATACTGCGCACTGTCATTTTTCAGCGCTTTCGCGCACATGCCGCCCGAACCCGTAGATCTGCTGATTGAGGCCCGCTGGGTGCTCCCGATGGCACCTGTCAACACCGTACTGGCGGATCACGCGGTCGCCGTTTCCGCCGGAAAAATCGTCGGCCTGGGGCCCGTGGGGCATATGCACGAGCGTTTTGAGGCCCGTGACCGGGTCGTTCGCCGGCACCATGCGCTGCTGCCAGGTTTTGTAAATGCGCACACGCGCGCGGCGATGTCATTGCTTCGGGGCTTGCCCGTTCGGGGCTCCCGTGGTCGCTGGCTGACCGAAACGGTTCGCCCGGTCGAGGAGCGCTGTATGAGTGCCGATTTTGTGCGTGCGGGAACGCAGCTCGCGGTTGCCGAGATGTTGCGGGCAGGAATCACATCGTTCGCGGACATGTACCTGTTCCCTGAAGAGGCGGCTCGGGTGGCCTCGGCTGCCCGTATGCGGGCTGCCATCGGCCTGCCCGTGGCCGATGCACCCAATGTCTGGGCGGATAGCGCGACAGCGCATTTCGAGCGCGCTGAGCAGCTTTGGGATGAGTACCGGGCGGATCCCTGGGTAAGTCTCTATTTTGCGCCGCAGGATGCTGCATTCGTCTCGGATGAGACGCTGATTCGGGTGCGGCGGGTTGCTGATGAATTGGACGCGCGGATCGCCATGGATTCGCCGCCGCTGCGGCGGCTGAATTCGCTGGGGCTATTACGGCCGGGGTTTGCGGCTATCACGCGCGGTGTCGCGGGCCAGGAGGAAGAATCGCTCGTTGCGTCTACGGGCATCAGCCTGATCACGTGCCTGCAGAGCGATCTGAGGCTTGGCGCTACCGCCCGGCGGGGATCTCTCAACCGCACGAAGAATGTTGGCGACGATGAGGCGGTACGAGATTCAGCGGGAGGCGGGTATATGGTGGGCTTGCCGGCAGGCGCTGCCCTGGGCATTGGAGGCATGGCATTGCGCGTTGCGCCGGACTTGCTGTCAGTTGTCGTGGGGCTGGGCTCCGGAGAACCCGCGAGCGTCGGAGCGATCGATATGCTCGCCGAAGCTCGCACGGCAGGCCTTCTGGGCTTCTCCGCGCCAGAGGCCCTGCGACTAGCGACGCTGGGAGGCGCCACTGCGCTCGGCTTCTCGAACGACATCGGCTCGATTGAAGCGGGAAAATACGCTGACCTGACTTGCATTGATCTGAGCCGTCCCGCATGTCAGCCCGTCGCGAGCGTGCCGGAGGCCATATTGTTCGGCGCCACGCGCGAACAGGTGAGCGACGTATGGACCTCTGGACGCCCGGCGGTCAGCGAAGGTCGTGTGCTCGGATTCGACGAGGACGAGTTGCTGGCATCGGCACAAAAGTGGCTGAAACTGGGGAGTGGAACATGAGCGCCGTCGGAAGCAATGCAGATCGAAGTGAGCTCGGTAAGTTCGACTCCATTTCCAGCCGCTTCTGGGATACGCAGGGTGAGTTTCGCCCGCTGCACATCCTGAATCCCATCCGCGCCCAGTTCGTCGCGAATCGGGCGAAGCTGGCCGGCATGCGCGTACTCGACGTGGGTTGCGGCGGCGGATTGTTGTGCGAAGCATTGGCGCGCGCCGGCGCCGACGTGACGGGCATCGACCTGGCACCGGGAATGATCGAAGTAGCCCAGCTGCACGCGGCCGAGCAGGGACTCGACATCGACTACAAAGTCACTGCCGCCGAGGAAATCGCCGGTGAGTTCGACGTCGTGACCTGTATGGAAATGCTGGAGCACGTCCCGGACCCCGCGAAAATGACTGCAACATTGGCGATGCGGGTCAAACCAGGCGGCGCCCTGTTTGTCTCCACTATCAATCGCAATCTCAAATCCTTTCTGTTGGCGATTGTGGCAGCGGAATACCTGCTGAATTTGATTCCGCGCGGAACACACGAGTACGACCGCCTCATTCGGCCCTCGCAACTGGAGCGCTGGGGTCGCGCAGCGGGATTGTCGATGCGTGAGATTGCCGGCCTGGAATTCAATCCCCTGACTTCCACGTGCCACCTCAGCAACAACCCGTCGGTCAACTACCTGGCGCACCTTGAACGGACTTGATCCGCCTACCACTGCGCTTGTGATCGGAGCGGTAGCGCTCCTGGTCGGCGTAGCGTTAGGTTTCCTCGTGGCACAAGTTCGTGCCGGCCGTCGAATTGCGGAACTGAGCGTTGCGCTGGAGACAGAGCGGGTGCGGCTCGAGAACGAGACCGCTTCTAGCGAACGCCTGCAGGCTACGTTCGAGTCCCTTGCAGGGCAAACCTTACGCTCCAACAGCGAGATGTTTCTGCGCATGGCGCGTGAAGCACTCGGACGAGATCAGGCGGTCGCAACCGCTTCGCTGAAGGAGCGTGAGACGGCGATGTCCACAACCATGGCTCAACTCGTCGAGCCGCTGCGGGCTGCACTAGAGAAAGCCGAAGCACAAGTCGCGATCTTGGAGCGCGAACGCCGCGAGGCCTATGCCTCATTGCGCACACAGATTGAAGGGCTGGCGGAAGGTCACGCGACCCTGCAGCGTGAGACTCGCAACTTGGTGACTGCCCTTCGTCGGCCCGAGGTGCGTGGTCGTTGGGGTGAGCTGACGTTGCGCCGCCTCGTCGAGCTGGCAGGTATGTCGGAGCACTGCGACTTCACGGAGCAGTTGCATATTGCATCTGACGAGGGTGCCCTCCGTCCCGACTTGGTTGTGCACATGCCTGACGCTCGTGATCTTGTCGTGGACGTGAAGACACCGCTGGATGCTTTTCTGGGGGCGCTCGAAGCACCGACGGAGGAAACGCGTGCACTGGAGCTCAGACGACACGCTTCGCACGTGGAGACGCGGATCAGGCAATTGTCTTCCAAATCGTATTGGGCGCAGTTTGAGCGCAGCCCGGAGTTTGCTGTTCTGTTCCTGCCGGGAGATCAGTTTCTGGCTGCTGCATTGGCCGAACGTCCCGACTTGCTCGAGACAGCCCTGAAGCAGAACGTCATCATTGCCACTCCTTCAACGCTGATTGCGTTGTTGAAGACGGTTGCCTATGGGTGGCGGCAATCCGCCGTGGCCGAAAACGCCGCCGTCATACGGGAACTGGGGCAGGAGTTATATCGGCGATTGGGCACTTTCACCGGCCATCTCGGGCGCGCCGGCAATCGGTTGGGCGCCGCGGTTGAGGCCTACAACGCCGCCGTTGGGTCACTGGAGAAGCAGGTGCTCTCGCAGGCGCGGCGATTCACCGACCTCGGCGTCACAGCTGATGCGCCGCTGCCGGCGTTGGAGGGTGTGGATTCGCTTGCGCGGATACCGGCTGGGGTTGGAGCAGAGTGGAAGCCACCGGCCGCCTCGGAGTCAGGTGTTGGTCGTGACGCCTGAGTCTCAATCGACGCGATATCTGGCGTTGTTGTATGCGACTCCGGCGGAGCGCCCCGTGCTCGACGCACTGTTTGGCATCGAACGCGAAGTCTTCGAAAGCGTGCGACCTGGACTCGACCATCACGTTGCTCATACACGGCTGCAATGGTGGCGCGAGGAATGCGAACGCGCCCCTCGCGGGGGTGCGGCGCATCCGCTTACGCGGTCGCTCGTCACCGCACTAGGCGATCCACAGGCTAAAGCTGTTCCTCAGCTTGCTGGACTGTGCGGTATTGTCGATGTCGCGACCTGGGATTTGGCGAACGCGACATTTGAGACGCGGCGCGAGTTGGAGGCTTATTGCCAGCGATGGACCGCGGCGATGATTGAGCCGCTGATCCCGTCCGCTCGGCGGAGCGCGGCTTGGCGGGAGCTGGGCGCCGCGATCTGTGAGATCGAACTGCTCGCGGGTCTCGCCCGGGACGCCCACAGCGGGCGGATTCGACTTCCGCTCGATGAGCTGGACAGCGCCAACGTCGATGCGAACGCATTGGCCAGACAGCCCTGGCCCGAGACGGCAGGCGCCTTGATCCGCAGTCGCCTCTCCTCGTTGCGCGCTGACATCGAACGGAGTGTTTCCGGCTCGAGCCGCGAGGAGCAGCAGTCGCTGCGCGGACTGCTGGTCTGGGCAGCGCTCTCGCGCCGTGCCGCCCAACGCATGGAAGGCGCCCTACCCCATCACCTGCAACCTGGCCGCCTCGATGGCATCCGCGAAGCCTGGTACGCCTGGCGTATCGGCCGACGCGCCACCGTCGGCCGATTCAAATTGGAGTGATTCCCCGATGACCGACTCTTTCGACCCACGAACTCACGTGGCGCGCCCCGACGAGCTCGCTGGGCGAGTGATCGCCGTCACCGGTGCCAGCAGTGGAATCGGCCGTGCAGTCGCCCTTGCCTGCGCGAAGTTCGGTGCGACGGTGATCCTGATTGGTCGGAACGCACGCAAGTTGGAAACTGTGCACGGCGAGATCGAAGCAGCCGGCGGCCCCGAGCCGACGATTGCTGTGTTGGATCTCGAGAAAGCACTGGCGTCGGACTACGACCACCTCGCAACCGCGGTTTCCGAACGATTCGGCCGCCTCGACGGACTCCTGCATAACGCAGGCCTGCTCGGCACACTCTCGCCAATCGAACATTACGACGTGCCTACGTGGTGCCGTGTGATGCACGTCAATGTCACAGCCGCATTCGCGCTCACACAAGTATTGATCCCTGCACTGAAGCAATCGAAGGACGCCTCCGTGCTTTTCACCTCGAGCTCCGTTGGCCGGCGAGGCCGCGCGTATTGGGGCGCATACGCCGTTTCAAAGTTCGCGACCGAAGGCTTCATGCAGATATTGGCGTCGGAAGTCGAGAACATCACGGCTATCCGCGTGAACTCGCTCAACCCCGGCCGGACCCGGACAATGATGCGCCGTCAGGCGTACCCCGCCGAAGACATCAACACCCTACCACTCCCAGAGACGCTCACCGGCCCCTACATCGCACTGCTCGGGCCAGCCAGCCGCGGCGTCACCGGCCAAACCTTTGACGCCCAACCACCGGCAAACTGAAGGAGAGTGGACCTCCCGCAGCTAAAGGCGCAACGGATCAAGCTGAAGCACCCGAGCAGTCTCCAGCCGCCTGAGTCAGGATTGGGTAACTGACGTGCTAGTCCGCGCCGCCCTCGGCGGCCGCCAGCAAGGCCTCGAGCTCTTCGGGGGTCAGCTCGCGGAATTGGCCGCGGGACAGTAGACGGTCGAGAGCCAGCGAGCCGAGTTGGGTGCGCAAGACGCGACTGACGAGGGCTCCCTGGCGCTCGAACAACTGCCGGACGTCTTTGCCGCTCGCGCCGCGGGCCACCAGCGAATACCACCGGTTCGAACCTTCGCCGCCCGCCGCTTCACAGCGTTCGATAGTGAGCTTCTGGCCGTTATCCAACTCGCCGCGGGCAATCGTTTCAATTCCTTGTGGGCTCAACTCACCATGAACTCGCACGCTGAATTCGCTCGAAAGGCGACGCATCGATCGTTGAAGCTTCGAAGCCAGGTCACCGTCGGACGTCACCAATTCCAAGCCGCCGTCGACACGGGGCATAGGGCTCACTGGAATGAATCGACGTCCGGCGCGGCGTGGCATTCGATCCAGCAATGGAGTGCCCGATGATTGGGCACCGCTGCCCCGCGTCTCCTCCACTCCCTCTTCGGTCGTGTCGGCGGTCTCGTTGGAGTCCTCAGGCGTATCGACTGGCTGCTGCAGATTTTCGCCAGGTGAGCGGTGGATCAGAAACACGCGCGCGGCCCCGCCCGTTTCCCTCTGGCGAATCAAGCGGCCGTCGAGCCGCACGTGGTCGGATGGCCCTACTCTTACACCAAGAACGGCCGGCTCACCGTTGACCGTAATACGGGCGGCGCGAATCCACTCTTCAACCTCGCGGCGGGATCCAATACCCGCGCGGGAGAGAACTTTTTGAAGTCGCTCGCCCGCTTCGCCACGCGCAGGGCGAGCACGACCGCGCACCGGCTGCTCACCGGAGTCAGGGTCCTGCTGCGGAGTTGCGTTGCCTTTTTGTGGAGTCTCAGTAACCCCACCTTCGTGTTGGGTTGGCGGATTGCCACTCCAACTGGAGAGTGTTGTCTCGAGCTCTTCACCTTGGGGCTGGCCGGCCTCCTGAGGTGTGGCCGGGTGGGGGCCGCGACTACTGTCAGATCCTTCGCGCTTCTCTCGACGAGGCGGACGTGCTTTCGGGCCGCCCGCACGCTTCCCGCTGAAGCGGCCACGAACTGCACCCTCACCCCGCGGCGAATCCAGCGGCGCCCGTCGCCGACTTGGCGCCGAGTCCCACACGGAAGACTTAGCCTTGCCGCTCTTGTCACCGTCGTGAGGACCGCGCGCATCGCCGGACTCGGAAGGGCGGCGTCGGGTGTCTCGGGAAGCACCGCTTGTGCGCGGCCCGCGACTGGGGGCGCGGTCGTCGTTGAACGCGCGTCGGGCTCCGATTTCGCCTGGGCCACGGCGGGGTGCACGGGCGCGATCTGATCCGCTGACGCGCGCATCGCGATTGGTGCGGGGTTTGCGGTCGCCGAAAGGGCGGCGCTCGGACCGGCCGGCCTCGTCGGACGCATCGCGCCGACCCGGCCATTCTGGAGACCGTGGGCGGTCTCCACGACGTGGACCTGCTCCGCGTGAGCTGCTACTGCGGCCCTCATACGGACCGGTGCGATCCGAGGGGCCGGAACGGCCCGAACGCCGCGATTGGCGATCGGCAAATGGCCGATCGCCTGGTGTACGGCTGTTGGAGTAACGACCGCGATTAGCGGTACCACGGCCCGGGGCGCCCTCGGTGCGATCAAACCGCTGGCTTCCGCGCGGAGACCCGCTGCGCTCGGCGCCGCCTCCACGGCTGGCGGAGGATCCGCGGTCTGGACGGTCACGGCCGGAAGAACGGCCAACACTCGGGCGTGCTCGCCCCCCGCGGGGCGAGTTGGATTCATCAGTCGGTTTACGGGGCATGGGGGCCTCTAGTCGGGGGCCGCACTCTAGTCGTCAAGGTCGCGGGGACCCGCGACGAGCTCACTGGAGTCGGGGCCTGCGGCTGACAGTTCGTCTTCGTCCGAACCATCGTCATCGCCGGCCGCCAGATCAGCGTCAACGCTGGCGGCGAATTCTTCCGCTTCGTGAAGTGCGGAGTCAGTCGTTTGTGATTTACCGCGCCTCTTCTTTCGACCCGATCCGGCGCCCTTTACGGGTGATGGTGCATCAGCTACCGCAGGAGCCTCTGAGGGAGCTACTTCGGTCGACACGGGGTCGGCCGAAGCTTCTATACCAGCGCCCTGGGGAGGATGTGGATGCACGGCATTTTCGGCGGCGGCAGAGTCGGTGTTAGATGCTGACGCATTGGCAGCATCGCCAACCGCAGCTTCGGCTTCAGAAACCGTCGCATCGGCAGCCTCGCCAACCGCAGCTTCGGCTTCAGGAACCGTCGCAGTGGCAGTCTCGCCAGACGCAGCTTCGGTGTTAGAGACCGTCGCGCCGGCAGACTCGCCAGACGCAGCTTCGACGCCGGAAACCGCCGCGTTGGCGGCGTCTGCAGGAGCCACCTCGCCGGGGGCGCGCGCGGTATCGGAGACCAGTGCCAGCGGCCCCGGATCCGGCAGATCAAATTGCACTTTGATCTCGCCCAGCGCCTTCACCTCAGCCAACGGCGGCAGCTCGTCGAGGCGTTTCAAGCCGAAATAGTCGAGGAAGTCGCGGGTGGTCGCCAGAAGCTCCGGACGACCGGGGACATCGCGGTGCCCCACAACGTGGACCCAATTCCTTTCGACAATCGTCTTGACGATGTTGGGATTCACCGGAACGCCGCGAACAGCTTCAATCTCGGCGCGCGTGATCGGCTGCCGGTAAGCAATGATCGCCAGGGTTTCGAGCAACGCCCGGGAATACTTCGCCGGACGCTCGGGCCACAGACGCGACACTTCGTTCGAGAAATCCTGCCGCACCTGGATGCGGAAGCCGGCAGCGGTCTCTTTGATCTCGATGCCGCGCGTGGAGTACTCCTCGGCCAAGGCGGCCAAGGCGGCTTGAACGACGGCCAGCGTGGGCCGCTCCTGACCCTCGTCGAAGAGGTCGACGAGATCCGCGGCTTGCAAGGGCTTGCCGGCGGCCAACAAGGCGGCCTCAATCACATTCCTGATGTGCGACTCAGTCATCAGATTCCTCGGTTTGTGCGCCAGCAGCGGGCTGCTGATCGGAATGCTTCGCATCGTGCTGTGCGGGCAGCTCTCCAAACGCAAGCTCTTCAACTTCCACCACGGGACCACCGCTCACGGATTCCTCGCCGACGAGTGATACGTCGCCTGCGATAGAGGTATCGCCGATGAGCGACACATCGTCGTCTGGCGAGGCGTGGTCGGTGGCGGCGATTTCCTCAGCGGAAGGCTCGTATTCAACATCAAACGTGGGCGGCGTCTCTTCGGGAGGCCGCCCGCTCGGTGGTTCAGACTCCGCCGTTGCGGCCGGCGCGTCAAACGAAGTCGGCTCGACAATCGTCGCATCGGACACCCAGGCGTCGGGTCCCGCAACCACGTCGGCCGGCAGACCCGCCAATGAGGTTGGCTCGACGGAGGCGGCCGCGACATCAACCGCCTCAATGCCAGCAATCAACTCGTCAACAACGGACGTCGGCTCAAGCACCTCGGAAGCAGCGTCCGAGGTGGAGGGCGACGCCGGCGGAGAAGGAACAGAGATGACGTCGTCAACGCCCTCGAGCGGGCCATCGTCTTCGTCATCATCGTCATCGATGAAGTTGGGATCGAGCACCAGCTCGGTAATGCTCTCCAGGTCGGCAGGCGATGTGAGCACGCCAATGGCCGGCCCCTCGCCTACCGGGCCCTCGCCGACAACCACGGCTTCACCAGCCAACGCCTCATTGCCACCCACAACGTGCAACTTGCGGCCGGCACCCGCCGCGCGCACGTGAATAGGCGCAAACGGCTCTGCCTGGACAATTTCAATCAGCCCTTCGCGCACCAACTCGAGGATCGCCATGAAGGTGACCGTCACGCCCATGCGCCCTTCTTCGACGTTGAACAGGCGCACGAACTCGACGAAGCTGGCCTGTTCCAGGGTCGACATCACATTCGTCATCCGTTCGCGGACGGATAACCGTTCCCGCTGGATGTGGTGATGCGCGAACATCTCTGACCGCACGACAACATCCTTGAACGCCAGCAGCATTTCCTGCAGCGTTACTGTCGGCAGCAGGCGGACGACCTTGCGGTCTTTCAGCTCAGCGGAGGCCTGCCAAACGTCGCGCTCCAAGCGCGGCAGCGCATCAATGCCTTCGGCGGCACGCTTGAAACGCTCGTATTCCTGCAGACGCCGGACGAGCTCAGCACGTGGGTCTTCTTCGTTACCGTCCTGATCAACCTTGGGCCGCGGCAACAGCATGCGCGATTTGATCTCGGCGAGGGTGGCCGCCATGACCATGTATTCACCCGCAAGCTCCAACTGCAACTCGGTCATCACCTCGATGTACTGCATGTACTGCCGGGTGATCTCGGCGAGCGGGATGTCGAGGATGTTGAGATTCTGCCGGCGAATCAGGTACAGCAGCAGGTCCAAGGGACCTTCAAAGGCCTCGAGGAAGACCTCCATCGCCTGCGGCGGGATGTAGAGGTCTTTCGGCATCTGCGTGACGGGCTCGCCGTTCACGATCGCGAAGGGCATCTCCACCTGCTCCGGCACCTGCTCCGCAGCAGGCACCTCAGGAGGGTTGGATACCACTATCTTCAGCTCAGGTTTGTTTTTTGCGCGCTGCGCCACGCCTACTCCGCCCGCAAGTGCATCGCACGACGAACCTCGTCGAGCGTCTGACGCGCCGCATCGCGCGCCTTGTCGGCACCTTCCGCCACGATACCGCGCACGAGCTCCGGATTCTCCTCGAATTCCGCGGCCTTCTTGCGCAAGCTGGTGACTTCCTCGACCACCTTGTCAATGACCGGCTGCTTGCATTCGAGGCAACCGATGCCGGCCGTGCGGCAGCCTTCGCTCGCCCACGCGCGAGTTGCGTCGTCGGAATAAATCTTATGCAGGTCCCACACGGGACACTTTTCCGGGTCGCCCGGATCGGTCCGGCGAACTCGCGCCGGATCCGTCTGCATGGCGCGCAGTTTCTTCACAACCTGGTCCGGCTCTTCGCGCATCCCGATCGTATTGCCGTACGACTTGGACATCTTCCGGCCGTCGAGCCCCGGCACTCGTTTGGCCTGCGTCAACAGAACCTGCGGTTCCGGAAGAATGGTGACGGCACCGCCCTCCAGGAATCCCAGCAGACGATCGCGATCGGCGACCGTGATGCGGCTGTTGCTGGTCACCAGCACTCGCGCCCGCTCCAGTGCCTCGGTGTCACCTGATTCTTGAAATTTACGACGTAACTGCTTGTAAGAAGTGGTGTTTCGACCACCCAAACTCTTGACCGCCCGCTCGGCCTTCTCTTCGAAGTCCGACTCGCGGCCGTACAAGTGATTGAAGCGACGGGCGCACTCGCGAGTCATCTCCACATGCGCGACCTGATCCTCGCCGACGGGCACAAAGTTCGCCCGGTAGATGAGGATGTCCGCGCTCTGCAGCAGTGGATAACCCAGGAATCCGTACGTCGCGAGATCCTTCTCCTTCAACTGCTCCTGTTGATCCTTGTAGCTGGGGACACGCTCCAGCCAACCCAGCGGCGTGATCATCGACAACAGCAAGTGCAATTCGGCGTGCTCGGGCACGTGGGACTGTATGAACAGTGTCGCGACACCGGGATTCAGACCCGCGGCCAGCCAGTCGATGAGCACATCGTGAATCTGCGCCGGCAGCTTCGATGTGTCGTCGTAACCGGTGGTGAGCATGTGCCAGTCGGCAACGAAGAAGAAGCACTCGTACTCGTACTGCAGACTCACCCAGTTCTTGAGTGCTCCGTAATAATTGCCCAGATGGAGCCGACCCGTCGGCCGCATGCCGGACAGCACGCGCCGGGCGGGAGCCGTGGAGCTCAACTCATGCCTCTGCGAATCGGTTTAAAAATAGACACGAACAGTCCTAGCGCTGGTGGATCGGGCGAACGGTAATTATAGCGCAGGTAGCCGATCAGGCCCGCGTACTACCGAGCAAGGGCCCGAGGCTGCCCTTGCCCTCACGCACAATCGATGGAGGAGAAGACGAAAGATCCACGACCGTGGTCGGCTCGATGCCGCAGTCGCCGCCGTCCAGGACGGCATCGACCTCGTGCGCGAGCCGCTCTTGAATCTCGAGGCCATGGGTGAGTGGTTGCGGGTCGCCAGGCAGAACCAAGGTGGAGCTCATCAATGGCTCACCTAGCTCGGTGAGCAGCATGTGCGGAACCGGATGGTCCGGAATACGCACGCCAATAGTGCGGCGTCGCTCATGTTGCAACCGACGCGGAGTCTCGCGGGTCGCGTGCAGTAGGAAGGTGTAGGGACCGGGAGTGCATGACTTCACTATCCGAAACTGCCATGTGTCCAGGCGCGCGTAGTGGCCCACGTCATTGAGGTTGGCGCACACGAGCGTGAACTGGTGATGACGGTTTGCACCCCGGATCGAACGCAACCGTTCCAGGGCGTTCTTGTCATTGATGTGACATCCCAGCGCATAGCACGAATCAGTCGGGTACGCGATAACGCCGCCTTTGCGAACGATCTCCGCCGCCTGGCGAATCGAACGTAATTGCGGGGATACGGGGTGAAGCTCGAAATACTGGCTGGTCATTGGGCGGCGGGCACTGTATCACGTATCATACGCGACCCTTTTTGCCGGCAAACGATCCAAAGGTTCCGTCTTTCCTTATGCAGGCTCTGCTCGAGTTCGCACCCCTCATCGCCTTCTTTATCGCTTACCGCCTCGGCGGGCTCTATTTGGCGACGGGTGTCCTCATGGGTGCGATGGCGATTTTACTCATCGTCGACTACGTGCGGTTGCGGCGGGTTCCAGGCATGCACGCGCTCAGCGCGGTGCTGGTGTTTCTATTCGGTACCGCGACGCTCGTCCTGCACGACCTGCGCTTCATTCAATGGAAACCGACGGTGTTTTTCTGGCTCGCCGCCGTCGCGTTTCTTGTCAGCCAGTGGATCGGTAAACAGACACTCGCTGAGCGCATGCTGAGTGCTGCGTTGGGCGGCGACGAAAATCACCGTATCGGCGACTCGACATGGAAGCGACTGAACCTTCTTTGGGTCGTTTTCTACGTGCTTTTTGGCGCCTTGAACCTGTATGTCGCTTTCAACTTCAGCGAGCGTGTCTGGGTCTCCTTCAAGTTCGCCGGCATCCCGCTGCTGCACTTCGTGTTTGTTGGAGCCCAGATGGTGTGGCTGCTACGCCGCGGCTCCGCGGATACCGGGGAGCCCTCTCCCCAACCCTGACCTATGGAAACCAGCCGAACCGAAGCGCTGCGCACAGCGCTGCAAGAGGCACTGGCACCGGTGTCGATTGAAATCGTCGACGACAGTGCCAGACACGCCGGCCACGCGGGAGCACGCGAGGGCGGGCACTTTCGTGTCGTCGTCGTCGCGGCGGCATTCACGGGCCTTGCGCAACTCCAACGGCACAGGTTGGTCTATGCAGCCGTCGATCCGCTCATGGGTCGCGGCATCCATGCGCTGAACATCGTCGCCCGTACTCCTGAAGAACTAGTTTAACTACCGTCTCTAACTCACTGAGAATCAAGCATGAATTATTCGAGAATCCTCCTGCTGGCCGGCTTGGTCGGGCTGGCTTCCTGCCAACAGAACGGCGCTGCCAACCTGAGCGAGCCGTCGGACAACTCGCCGGCGGTCGCCACGGTGAACGGCAACAAGATCACGCAGAATTTCTTTGATCAGTACATCAAGGCCATCACCGGCGGCAAGGCGACGAGCGACCTCAGCGCGGATCAGCGCAACCAGGCGCTGGACAACCTGATCCGCGCGCAGGTGGTGGGACAGCAGGCCCTGAAGGACGGCGTCGACAAGGTACCGGAAACCGCGGCGCTGCTCGAGTTGACCCGCCTGAATGTGCTGCAACAGGCCGTCGCCGAGAAGTACCTGAAGGACAAGAAGCCGACCGAGCAGGAGCTGCGCGCGGAATACGAGACGCAGGTGGGTCAGCTCTCCAAGCAGGAATACCATGCGAAGCACATCCTGGTTGCGACCGAGCCGTTCGCGCAAAAGGTGATCGACAGTCTCGCCAAGGGCGCTAAATTCGAGGACGTGGCCAAGAAGGAGTCCATGGACTCATCCAAGGACAATGGCGGTGACCTCGGCTGGTTTACGCCTGACAAGATGGTCAAGCCCTTCTCCGATGCGGTCCTGGCCCTGAAGCCCGGCGAGTACACCAAGAAGCCCGTCCAGACGCAGTACGGCTGGCACGTGATCGAGCTGGTCGAGACCCGTGACCTGCAGCCCCCGACCTACGACAGCGTCCGCCAGCGGCTCGAGCAGGTCGTGCAGGCCAAGAAGATCAAGGCTTACACGGACGAGCTGGAGCGGAACGCCAAGATCGAGAAGAAGCTGCCGGAAGACAAGAAAGCGGACGCGACCGCCAAGCCGGACGACAAGAAGCCCGCAAGCTGAACGGACATTCACGTTCGAGCCTGCTTTTTCGCTTGTATGGGGGTCTTCGGACCCCCATATGTTTAGCTGGATCCGGGCATCCTGCCCGGCCCATTGTGAAAACGAGCCAAAAGCGCGCTTTTGGCTCTGTTGTAAGCCCCCGTCGAGGGAATGCGTTTTGCTTGAACGTAGGCGCGTATAAGGGGTCTAATCGATTGGACCTCGAGGCGGTGCCGGCCACCTGTAGCAGCCGGCGTCGGAGTAAGAATCATGAAGACGAAGGGCTCGTTTTTGAGTAAGCACTACTCGCTCTGGGGGGCGGCACTGGCGGCGCTCCTGGCGGTGGGCTCGCCCGCGTTCGCTCAACACGGCGTTGGCGGCGGACACGGAGGTGGTGGTGGCGGATTTCATGGCGGCGGCGGTGGTGGTTTCCACGGCGGCGGCGGTGGCGGCCATATGGGCGGTTTCAGCGGCGGCCACGCAGGCGGGTTCGCGGGTCGCGCAGGCGGATTTGCAGGCCGTGGTTTCGGTGGCTACTCCGGTGGATTCGCGGCGCGCACTGGCGGGTTCGGCGGGCATTCAGGCGGTTTCGGAGGAAGCCGGCCCGCGTTTACGGGTAGCCGCGGATTTGCCGGCGGGGGCGTGCACTATGCGCCTCATGTCGGTTACTCAACCGGCTTTCGTGCCGGTGCGGTTAGTGCCCACGTAGCCGGTTTTGCTGGTCGGCCGGCGTACGCTGGTCACCCTGGTTATGGGTACGGTTGGGGACGGGGCGGATTCGGCTGGCATCGCCCGTATTGGGGTGGTGGTTATTGGCGCGGTGGTTACTGGCCGCGCGCCTATTACGGCTGGAGCTACCCGTGGTTCTGCGCCGTGCTGCCTGCGGTGTATGCCACTTACTGGTGGGGCGGAGTGCCCTACTACTACGCGAACGATGTCTACTACACGTGGAATTCCGGGTACAACGGCTACGTCGTGACCGATCCTCCACCCGTTGATAGCGGTGACGACTCTGGGAGCGCCGGCAACGGCACGTACGCTTCTGCTGAGCCCGGTGGCGATGTCCAGTCCAACAGCTATAGCAGCGGTGGATCATCCAACGTGTATGCATACCCGAAGGATGGGCAGAGCGACGAGCAGCAACAGACCGATCGCTACGAGTGCCACAAGTGGGCTGTAGCTCAAAGCGGTTTCGATCCCACGCAGACATCGCGAGCCACGGGCAACTCCGCCGACTATCGGCGCGCCATGACCGCCTGCCTGGACGGTCGAGGCTACAGCGCCAAATAGGAGCGTCGAGGCCGACGCTTGGAAAAAGTGGTGCGGGCCGGCTGGCACGCAACCAACGAAGCGCTCAAAACTAAAGGGACGGCTAACCCCGTCCCTGTCTTGCCTCCGCCAGCAATGCAGTGAACTGAGCCTCATCCAGCGTCTGTATTCCAAGCTCAGTGGCCTTCTTCAACTTCGACCCCGCCTCGGCGCCTACGACGACATATCGGGTCTTCTTGGAGACACTGCCCGAGACCTTGGCTCCCAATGCGATCAAGGCTCCTTGAGCCTCCTCGCGGCTCATAGACTCCAAGGTACCGGTCACCACAAACGTCATTCCCGCGAACGGCAGGCCCTCGACCTTCGCAACGTCCGGCCAATGCACCCCCTGCTTCTGCAGCTCGTGGATGACCTTCCGATGGTCCGGCGATGAGACGAACGCGGCCACTTCGGCCGCAACGACCGGCCCGACATCCTGCACCTGCTGGATCTCATCAGCAGAGGCTGACAATAGTTTTTCCAGCTTGCCGAAATGCTGCGCGAGAGCCAAGGCGGTGGCTTCACCCACATCGGGAATACCCAGGGCAAACAGAAACCGCGGCAACGTCGTGGCCTTGCTCTTGTCGATGGCTTTGACCAGGTTTTCCGCGGACTTCTGCCCCATACGCTCGAGCCCGGTCAACTGCTCCACGGTGAGCCTGTACAAATCGGCAGGCGATTTCACGAGCCCGTGCTGATCGAGCTGCTCGACGAGCTTGTCGCCCAATCCCTCGATATCCATGGCGCGGCGGGCCGCGAAGTGGCGCAATGCCTCCTGCCGCTGAGCGGGACAAGTGAAACCGCCGGTGCAACGAGCAGCCGCCTCCCCCTCCGCGCGCACCACCTCTGACCCACACACTGGACACTTGGAAGGCAGCTCAACAAGCGGTGCGTCCTCGCTAACGTGCTTGACGACACGCACAACTTCGGGGATGACGTCACCTGCACGACGGACGACGACTGTATCGCCAACCCGCACGTCCTTCCGCTCAACTTCGTCCATGTTGTGAAGTGTCACGTTAGTGACCGTAACGCCCCCTACGAACACCGGCTCCAGTCGCGCAACCGGCGTCAGCGTCCCCGTTCGGCCAACTTGGAATTTGATCTCGGAAACCGTCGTGATGGCTTCTTCCGCCGGGAACTTGTGCGCGGTCGCCCACCGTGGCGCACGCGAGACAAATCCCAAGCGCTCCTGGTCGGAACGGCTGTTGAGTTTGTAGACGACACCGTCAATCTGGTATTTGAGCGAGCTACGCTTCCTGCCGATTTCCTCGAAGTACTTCAGCAGGCCGGCGACGCCGTTAACCAGATGAGCCTCGGGGGAGACCGGCAGATCCCACTCCTCCAGGGTCTTCAGCAGTTCCCACTGGGTGTCTGGAAGGGTGCCCCCTTCAACGATGCCGGTGGCATAGAAGAACATGTCGAGCGGCCGCCTGGCCGTGATGCGCGGATCGAGCTGACGCAAGCTCCCGGCGGCGGAGTTCCGCGGATTCACATACGTTTTTTCGCCCTTCGCGACGAGCTCGCGGTTCATCCGCTCAAATCCCTTGATGGGCATGAATACTTCGCCACGTACTTCGACGACTCGTGGCGCACGCCCCTGTAACTTGTGAGGGACTTTGTGGATCGTACGGACGTTGGCAGTGACGTCCTCTCCCTTCACACCATCACCCCGAGTAGCCGCGGTTTCCAACACTCCATTGCGGTAAATGACCGTGACAGCCAGCCCGTCGAGCTTGGGCTCAGCTACGTAGTCGAGATCCGCGGGTGCCGCGGAACCGAGCCTTTCGTGAACGCGCCGGTCGAACGCTATGACGTCCTCGTCCGAAAATGCGTTATCCAGCGAAAGCATCGGCACCTTGTGGATGACCACACCCAGCCCCGCAGCCGCCTCGCCGGACACATGTTGCGTCGGTGAGTCGGCGGTAGTGAGATCGGGATGCGCCGCTTCCAACGCCCTCAGCTCCACCATCAGCTTGTCGTATTCGGCGTCCGGCAACTCCGGATGATCGAGGACGTAGTATTGATAGTCCGCGCGCTTGATCTGTTGCCGCAATTCGGCCACGCGCCGTTCGGCGTCGCGGTTCACGATTTCGCCTCAGCCCCCAGAGAATCCCGAAGCGCTTGGATACGAGTTGGAGTCAAAGGTCCTCCCTTATCGTCCTGCAACGCCCCTTCGAGACGCTCGTTCAGCATCCGGGCGGTCAACAACAATTCCTCAAACGCTTTTTCCGGTGCCTTGGGACCTGGCAGCACCGCGATCAGACTCAAGCCTACGAACCGCTGGGTGTCCATGGTGTCCAGGTCGAACGTGCCGGGCTTGGAAAGGTTCGAGGCACTCAGGACCGCCCGATTGTTGACATCGGGTTTATGGAAGATATCGAAGTCTCCGAACAGGAATCCTTCCGCGGACAGCGCCTGGCGCAGCAGATGGCCGCGGAAGCGATCCGGCGGACGGGCCACGAGTCGCAACGACACGATCGTTCGCTGATCCTCGGGCGGCCATTCAACAATCGGTTTGGGAATTTCGGTCGGGGGCGGCGGCAGTTCGACCGCGGGCTGCTCCACGATCACGACGGGTCCGACATCCTGCGCCAATTCCACCTCGACGTCTTCGTCTGCCTCGATCTCGACGACAGGTAGTTCCTTCGGCGACGTCGGCTCCCTTTGAAAATGGACCGGCAGCGGCGGCGGCGGTGCCGGCGAACGCACGTCCGTACGCGCTTCGGTCCGAATCTCCGGCAAAGTCAGTGACGGTTCGCGAGCGGCAACGGTTGTACTGTCCACCGCCCAACTATCAGTAACAACCGGCCGGGGGTCCTCACCAATATGAGGCGCCTGGCGCGACGCCTGATGCGGCCGTCGTCTTTCCCACACCGCGAGAATGACGATAAACAACACGCCAATGATGAGCAGCGTCCAACGCAGCTCGGGCATCACACTTCCCCAGACGACTAAACAGCGGCGAGGCGCATTGCCTCGTCGACATCCACAGCAACGAGACGGGATACACCGGGCTCATGCATCGTCACACCGACGAGCTGAGACGCGAGCTCCATCGTCGTCTTATTGTGGGTAATGAAGATGAACTGCACCCGTTGCGACATCTCTCTCACGATATCGCAGAATCGACCGACATTGTGCTCATCCAGAGGCGCGTCGACCTCGTCCAGAAGGCAGAACGGCGCCGGGTTGAGGTCGAATATGGAGAACACCAGCGATACCGCGGTCAGGGCCTTTTCACCGCCCGACAGCAGGTGAATGGTGCTGTTCTTCTTTCCGGGTGGGCGGGCCATGACAGCCACGCCGGCCGTGAGGATGTCATCGCCGACCAGCTCCAGGTAGGCATGACCGCCACCGAACAGCCGCGGAAATTTCTCCTTCATTCCCGCGTTGACCTTCTCGAAGGTCTCCTCGAAGCGGGTGCGGGTCTCCTTGTCGATCCGGCGCATGGCTTCATCGAGCGTATCCAGCGCCGAGGTCAGATCGGTGAACTGTCGATCCAGGTATTCCTTGCGTTCGGACTGTTCCTGCAGCTCATCAATCGCCGCCAGGTTGACCTGACCGAGCTTCTCGACGTCCGCACGGACCTGGGCCAGCAGATGTTCCCAGTTGGGGACATTGGCATCCTCCGCCAGGTTCTGCTGGACCTCCTCCAGAACCATCTGGGTCTCGGCAAACTGCTCCGCGATCCCTTCCCGACGAACGCGGGTCTCCTGGGCAGCCAGGCGCGCGCTCTCCATCGCCTCACGTGCTTCGTTGACCAACCGTTCGGCGGTCAAACGCTTCTCGTCGAGCGAACGTAGCTCGTTGTCCGCTTCATCGAGCGCACCCCGTGCGATCGACAATTCGGATTCCACCTCTACCCGAGTCGCGAGCGCATCATCGAGCCGGGACTCGAGCTGCAGGATCGGTTCGTCGCCACCGGCCAGCTCGGCTTCCAACTCATCGCGGCGGCGCGCCGCGGAGGCCCGCTGGTCCATCATGCGATTGACGCCCACGACCATGGAGCTCTCAGTGGAGCGACGCGACTCGATCTTGATCAGCAGATCTCGTGCGGCGACCTGAGCCGCCTGTGCACGGTTGCGGGCCGAGGTGACTGCCTCGCGGCGTTCCTCGCGTTCCGACTCGAGCTCGTGCCGACGGGAGTCCAGCTCGCTCAACAAGTACAGACCCCGATCCAATTCCGCGGTGGCCCGCGCCAGCGCATCAGCCGCCGCGCCCTTCTCCTGGGCAACATCCGCGGCCTCTTCATCCAGCCGCTCCCTGCGAAGCACGGCTTCCTGAGCTTTCGCGCGGGTGGCTTCGAGCTGACCCAGCAATTCGGCGTGTCGGCGATGAGCTGCTTGGATGCCGGATTGAGCGTGGTCGCGCTCGGCCTCCGCCTCTACGAGGGACTCGCGGACGCCAGCCAGGTGAGCCTCCACCTCATTTACACGCTCCTCGGTCATCGCAACCGTGGCGCGCAGTCCCTTCAAACGATGCTCACGTTCAATGACACCGGCGTGGTGATCGGGCCCCCGGCTGACCCGCAGCCAGTCCGGTCCAATCCATTCGCCGGTGCGAGTGATGATGGACTGTCCAGGCGTCAACGAGCCACGTGCCAGCAACGCATCCGACAGCGTCTCGGCGGTAAACACACCCACGAGCGGTGAAGGAACCGCTCCAGTCACCTTGGAGGCAAGGGTTTCGCCGGCAGTGCTTGCGACTGCAGCAACACCCACCCCCGGTTCAATCAGGGCGACACGACCTTTGGCCAGGGTGCTCAGGGCACCTGCCAAGGGATCGAGCCCGTCCACGCAGACAGCTTCAAGATAGTCGCCGAGGGCGGTTTCAACCGCACGCTCCCAGCCCTCCTGAACTTCCAGCGTCTCGGCCACACGGGGCCGCTGGGAAAGTCCGGCACCAGCAAGCCAGTCGGCCGCGCTTCCAGCGTCACGGGTCAGTGCAGCCTTTTGCAGTGCTTCCAGGGACGTTTGCTCCGCGCGGGCGCGCTCTCGCTCGCCGCGAGCCGCCTCCAGGCGCTTCTCTGCTGAAAGCTGCTCGGCACGAAGTGACTGCACCTGCTCGAGGGCAACCTTGAGCGATTTATTCAACTCATCCGCAGCGGCGCGCGCTTCCGATTCCTGTTCGGTCAACAGCGCAAGCTGCTCGCTCGAATCCTGTGCGGCAAGCGCGTCTCGCTCGACAGCGAGCCGGTCGGCTTGCGCGGCATGGCGGCGCAGTTGGTTTTCCAACTGCTCGATTCGAGCACGCTCCACCTGTGTGGTTTGGTTGGCTGAGCCGAGCGCCCTATTGAATTGCTCCCAGCGCTGCTGCCAGTCCTGCAACTCGCGCTCGGCTGCTTCCTGGGCCTCGGCGGCCGCGCCCTCAGCCAACTGAACACCCTCGATCTCAGGAGCGAGGCGCGCAATCTCATCGCGCAGATCGGCAAGCTGTCGTTCGTCACGCTCGATATGCGCCGCGAGATCAGTCAGCGTGGCACGCGCTTGCGCAAGATCTGTCTTTTGACGCTCACGCAACGTGCGAGCGTGCTGGACGTTCTGCTCCAGCCGGGAAATCTCTGCACCGATCTCGTAGTAGCGACCCTGCACAGCCGACACGCGATCGCTCTGCTCCGTGTGAAAAGCGCGCTGCTTTTCGATCGCAGCTTCGGCCGAGCGCTGATCGGCCAAAGCCGCCTGCATCGCCATCTCACGCTCACGCATGGCACCGTCGTGCACTTCGAAACCGCCATCCAGATCGCGTAATCGCAAAGCGAGCAGCTCGGCCATGAGGCGGCGCTCCTGCTCCTTGAAACCCTGGTAGCGACGTGCCGTCGCGGCTTGTCGCTGCAGATGCCTGATCTGCTTTTCGATTTCGTCGCGCAGATCCTGCAGGCGCTCGAGGTTCTCGCGGGTTTCCGCTACTCGGCTCTCCGTCTCCTTGCGCCGCTCTTTATAACGCGATATGCCCGCGGCTTCCTCGATGAACGCGCGCATGTCATCGTGCTTCGCTTCGATGACCCGCGAAATCATGCCCTGCTCGATGATCGCGTAGCTGCGCGCTCCCAGGCCGGTGCCGAGAAAAAGGTTCGTGATGTCCTTGCGCCGGCAGCGCGTGGAATTGATGAAATAGCCGGAGGAGCCGTCGCGTGAAACCTGGCGCTTCAGCGACACTTCGTTATAGGCGGCGTACGCGCCACCGAGCTTGCCGTCGGAATTGTCGAAAACGAGCTCCACGGACGCAGTGCCGACGGGCTTGCGAGCGGTAGAGCCGTTAAAGACCACGTCCGCCATGTTGTCACCACGAAGATGCTTCGCGGACAACTCACCCATTACCCAGCGCACCGCGTCGATGACGTTCGACTTGCCGCAGCCATTCGGGCCGACGACGCCTGTGAGATTGCTAGGAAAGCTGACCTGGGTGGGATCTACGAACGATTTGAATCCGGCGAGCTTGATCTTGGTCAGCCGCATCTAGGCACCTGAAGGAAAATTCGGCGCGTAGTGTAAAGTAACTGCCATGCCTTCAAAACCTTCCAGTGATCTCGAGACCTTCCCCAATCCGTCCGATCGCGACTACACGATCCGCATGCAGATTCCGGAATTCACCTGTCTGTGTCCGAAAACAGGCCAGCCGGATTTCGCCACGCTGGATCTCGAATTTGTCCCCGATCAGCGCTGTGTGGAGCTGAAATCACTCAAGTTATACATCTGGTCGTTCCGGGATCGCGGCGCGTTTCACGAGGCCGTGACGAACGAAATAGCGGACCACTTAACCCAGGTAATGGACCCGCGCTTCCTGCGGCTGACCGCCCGCTTCAACGTCCGTGGAGGCATCTACACCACGGTCGTCGTCGAGCGGCGACAGGCGTCCTGGAAGCCTCCCACGCCCGTCACGCTACCTTAGCGAAGGTAGCCATAGACACACCGGGCTTCGCTTGTATAATCCCGCGTCCTTTATGAGCCAGAGGCTTTCTTAGAGGAGCGAAAATGCCGGCCAAGAAACCCGCGCCAAAAGCCGCGAAGGGTCAGAAGGCGGCAGGCCGACCACCGGTTCACAAGCCGTCGGTGGCCCGCAAGCCCGCCGAGCGCTTTGAGGCAACGGCGCCGGCGGCGCACGATCGCCACAGTGCCAAGGATGCGGTCGCGCCCAAAAAGCCCGTTCCGCCCCGTTCAACCCCCACGACGGAAGACACAATCGAGATGCGAAAGGCTGTTGAGCCGGATTCCGAGACCCTCGATGCACCAGAGCCGGGTGCCTCGGGTCACATAGTCGTACCGCCGCGAGCGAGCCCCGTTCTCCAATCGACCGCTGACTCCGATGACAGCGACGCGATTGAGCCGGGGAGCCTGCTGGCCGGCCCCCGTAACGTTCAGCCGTACATCGTCAAGCGTGGCGAGCTCTACATGGGCAAGCCGCAGCTCGAGCACTTCAGGCAGATCCTGAACAACTGGAAAAAGGACCTCATGGTCGAGGTGGATCGCACCGTCTCGCACATGAAGGATGAGGCGGCGAACTTCCCCGATCCCAATGATCGAGCGACGCAGGAAGAGGAATTCAGCCTCGAGCTGCGCACGCGCGACCGTGAGCGCAAGCTGATCCGCAAGATCGACGAAGCTCTGAAAAGGATCGAAGACGGGTCGTATGGCTACTGTCTGGAGACCGGCGAGGAAATCGGCGTGAAGCGCCTCGAGGCCCGTCCGGTAGCAACTCTGAGCATCGAAGCTCAGGAGCGGCGCGAGCGTCGCGAACGTCAGTACGGCGACCGAGACGACCGGTACCGCTGATCGGCCGCCTGCCGATCCCGACCTCGCGGTACCTCGGGACCGCGAGCGTCAGCCCTTACCTCCCTATATAGGCCGCTTCGCGCCCTCTCCTACCGGGGATCTGCACCTTGGGTCGCTTCTGGCCGCGGTCGGAAGTTATCTCGATGCACGCCACCACCGCGGCCGCTGGCTCGTCCGTATCGAGGATCTCGACACTCCGCGCGTCGTACCCGGCAGCGCCGATCGGATCCTTCGCACGCTGGAGGGTTTCGGGCTGCACTGGGACGGTCCTGTCGTGTATCAAAGTCAACGCCACAACGTATACGCTGCCGCGTTAGACCAACTCCAAAGAGCGGGTCTCACGTTCCAGTGCAGTTGCTCGCGCCGCGATCTGGCCGGCAATGACGAAACGGGCTATCCGGGCACGTGCCGCAACGGCCCCACCCGTCCCGAGGTTGCAACGGCAACGCGTTTCAGGGTACCCCCCGCGCATGTGGTTTTTTTTGACGATAAAATACAAGGGGCCTGCGACTTTCGCACACCGGAGCTCGGCGATGTGGTCATCCAGCGCAAGGATGGAATTTTCGCCTACCAACTCGCTGTGATCGCAGACGACGCCTCCCAACACATCACCGACGTGGTGCGCGGCGCCGACCTGCTGCTCAGTACGGCATGGCAGATCTTGCTGCAAAGGGCACTTGCGCTGCCCACTCCCGCGTACGCGCATCTGCCGCTCGTAGTGGAGCAAACACAAGAAAAACTCGGGAAATCCCGGCACTCCATCCCGGTTGAGCCACGCCATGCATCCGCCTACCTCACAACCGTCCTGCGCATGCTCAACCATTCGCCGCCGGCCGAGTTGGAAGGCGACACGCCGGCACGGCTGCTTGCCTGGGCAACCTCCAATTGGAACGTGGCGGCGCTGCGCGCCGTGCGCAGTGTCACGGCCCGTGACACTGCGCACGCAAAATAGTTTCTTACAATGCGGAATATGGACTAAGGTAGGTAGCCACGCCGATCCTGACGCCCTGGGACTGGGAACGTCCCGCTTACACACGAGGGCAGTGAGAATGAGCGAACCGCGAACGATCAAAAAGTATCCCAACAGAAGGTTGTACGACACCGTCGAGAGTCGTTACATCACGCTTGCCGACATTCGGAGGTTGGTCATCGATCGAATTGACTTCGTGGTCATGGACAAGAAAACGCAGGAGGACATTACCCGCTCGATTCTGTTGCAAGTCATCGCCGAACAGGAACACGGCGGCGAACCATTGATGAGTCGGGACTTTCTCTCGCAGATCATCCGCTCCTACGGCGGTGCGATGCAGGGAATGATCGGAAGCTACCTCGAGCAGAGCCTGAAGCTCTTTTCGGGTCAGCAACGAGACGCTCGCGAGCGCATCAAGAGCGCAGGCGATCCCGAATCCGCCGAAGCCGTCAACCACCTTGCGCAGCGCAATTACCAGCGTTGGCGTTCGGTGCAGGACGAGATCTACCGCACGCTGATGAATGCAGCGGCGCGCGGCAGATCCGAGGTCGAAACAGTGGAGGGTCAGTGACCTAGGCTGCTCCATCGATGATAACGATGCCCCTGGGGGGTCTCGGGGGCATCGCATCGTTGGCAGTCCAGAATCGCCGGATTTGCTATCCGTTCAGGCAGCGTCGACGTCCCGCATGGACAGGCGGATGCGGCCCTGGCGATCCACTTCCAACACTTTCACGCGAATCACGTCGCCTTCCTTGAGCTTGTCGCTCACCCGCTCGACCCGCTCGTTGGAGATCTGCGAGATGTGCACCAGGCCATCACGTCCCGGCAGAATCGTTACGAACGCACCGAAGTCCATCAGCCGCGCCACCTTGCCTTCGTAGACACGACCGACCTCGACATCGGCCGTAATGAGCTCGACGCGCCGCTGCGCTTCGCGTCCCGCGGCGCCGCTGACGGATGCAATCTTCACGGTCCCGTCGTTCTCGATATCGATGGTCGTGCCGGTTTCTTCCGTGATCTGACGGATAACGGCGCCGCCCTTACCGATGACATCCCGGATCTTCTCCGGGTCGATCTTCAAGGTGATGATGGAAGGCGCCCACTCGGACATCTTGCTGCGGGGCTCCTGGAGGATCTTGTTCATCTCGCCCAGGATGTGCAGCCGCCCTTCGCGGGCCTGTTCCAGCGCGACCTTCATGATCTCGGGCGTGACACCCTCGACCTTGATGTCCATCTGCAGCGCAGTGACGCCGTCTTTCGAACCGGCCACCTTGAAATCCATGTCGCCCAGATGATCCTCGTCGCCGAGGATGTCGGTCAGAACCTTGAACCGGCCGCCTTCGAGCACGAGGCCCATGGCAACACCGGCAACAGGTGCCTTGATCGGCACACCGGCATCCATCAGCGACAGCGAGGTTCCGCAGACGCTGGCCATGGAGCTCGAGCCGTTGGATTCCAGAATTTCAGACACTACGCGGATGACGTAAGGGAACGTCTCCATGTCGGGCATCATCGCGGCAACGCCGCGGCGCGCCAGGTTGCCGTGACCGATCTCACGACGCTTCGGCGAGCCCATCATTCCAGTCTCACCCACCGAGAATGGCGGGAAGTTGTAGTGCAACATGAACGGCTCGCGGCGCTCGCCGGTCAGTGCATCGATGATCTGTGCATCGCGTGTCGTACCCAACGTTGTGACAACCAACGCCTGGGTCTCGCCGCGGGTAAACACAGCGGAACCGTGAGTACGGGGCAGCACACCGACCTTGATGTTGATCGGACGGACGGTCTTTACGTCGCGGCCGTCAATACGCGGCTCACCGTTGAGGATGCGCTGGCGAACGATGTTGCTTTCCAGCTTGAATAACTGGCCATCAACCTGCTCTGCCGTGAACTTCGGGCTGTCGCCGGCCGTGAGCGTAGCAACTGTCTGAGCCTTGATCTCACCGATGCGCGCATAGCGCTGCTGCTTCTCGCTGATTGAATACGCCTCGCCCATCGCAGCGTGCGCGTGCAGAGCAACAGCGCTGGCCAGATCGGCGTTATCGGCGGGCGGCTCCCATTTCCACCGCGGCTTGCCGGCCTCGGCCGCCAACTCGCGGATGGCTTTGATCGCAACCTGCATCTGCTCGTGGCCGAATACCACGGACCCCAACATGATCTCCTCGGACAGCCCATTGGCTTCCGACTCGACCATCAACACGGCCTTCTCGGTACCCGCGACCACCAGGTGCAGCGCGGACTGCGCCAGCTCCTTGGCATCCGGATTCAACAGGTACTTGCCTTCCTTGTACCCGACGCGCGCGGCGCCAATCGGTCCGTTGAAGGGCACGCCGGCTACGGCGAGCGCGGCAGAAGCACCCAGCAGCGAGGGGATGTCCGAATCGATCTCAGGATCGAGGGAGATCACGGTGGCAACGACCTGAACGTCGTTGAAGAATCCGTCCGGGAACAGCGGACGAATCGGGCGGTCGATGAGACGCGAGGTCAGCGTTTCCTTCTCGGTCGGGCGACCTTCACGCTTGAAGAATCCGCCCGGGATACGACCCGCGGCATAGGTCTTCTCAACGTAGTTGACCGTGAGAGGGAAAAAGTCGCGCCCCGCCTTCGCGGTTTTCTCAGCGACGGCAGTGACGAGGACGACGGTGTCGCCCATCGACACTTTTACGGCCCCATCGGCCTGGCGAGCCAGCTCGCCGGTTTCCAGGGTGACAGTGTGGGAACCGTATGGAAAAGACTTGCTCACAACACTCAAGCTTGAATCCTCAATTGGGAATTTTTTTAAACCGGGAGCACTAAAGCACAAAGGCCGCTCGCTTGTGGCGGCGGCCCTTGCAATCGCTTCAGCGACGAAGCTCCAGTCGCTCGAGGAGCTCCTGGTACTTCTGAGGTTGGGTCGATTTCAGATAATCGAGGAGCTTGCGGCGTTGGTTGACGAGCTTGACCAGCCCGCGCCGTGAGGAATGATCGCGCTTGTGTGCGGTAAAGTGTTCACCGAGGCCCTTGATGCGCTCCGAGAGGAGCGCAACCTGGACTTCCGGGGACCCTGTATCCGACGTGTCACGGCGAAACTGCGCGACGATTCCGCCCTTCTGCTCAACTGTTAAAGCCATTGCGCATACACCTAAATGCTTGTCTCTTGAACCCTTTTGGGAAGCCGCCAATTCTACCGGGTGAAGCGCCTTCGCCACAAGGTTTTACCTGCCAGGAGCGCAACCATGTATAAAACTTTCCTGCTCTGCCTGACCGCCACGCTGGCGGCTTGTGCCGCGAGCCCCCCTGCGACCCGCACCGCGACAGCGCCATGCCAGCGCGACAGCACCGCGTCTCGCATTCCGGACCAATGCTCGGCCAGTTCGGTGCGGACCTATAGCCAAGAGGACGTTCAACGTACGGGACAGACAGACGTAGCTAGCGCGCTGCAGATGCTCGACCCCGCGATTACGGTGCACCACTAAACAGCCGTCTCGGACGGACGCCGCCGGCCCCGTCCGACTCGCCGATGCCCAAAAACGCGCCCTGGGCGTCGTAGAGACGCACGCGTCCGGCCGTTCCGCACTCGCCAGCCGATACCGGCTGGCCGTGCAAAATCCGGGTGGTTGCCGTCGAATCGAGCTTCACCGCCGCCATATGTTGTAACGGCGCATCAGCGGGCAGGATCAGAGGCCTCGCCCCTCTCTCAATCGCGCTCGCAATGGATTCCAAGGTTTCCATTGCAGCGTTGTCGAACGGTTCGACATATACCCGACGCAGGGCCCGGACATGCCCGCAAGTGCCTAACGCCTTGGCAATATCTTCCGCAAGCGTCCTCACGTAAGTGCCCTTGGAACACAGAACCTCGAGGTCCAGGTGCTCAGCCCCGGAGGACTCACCGGATACTCTGAGACTGAATATCTCGATCTGACGGGCGGCCCGTTCAACCTCGATCCCTGCCCTGGCCAGCTTGTAGAGCGGCTGCCCGTCCTTCTTCAGAGCGGAATACATCGGGGGGATCTGGGTCTGGTGGCCCAGGAACTGAGCGAGCACTGCGGCCAGTCTGGCCTCATCGAAACGGGGAACCGGCGCGCTTTCCACGACGCCACCCTCCGTATCGCCGGTAGAGGTGCGCGTGCCAAGTGCAACGGTGAAGCGGTACATCTTGCGGCCGGATAGGATGTCGCCCGCGATTTTGGTCGCTTCGCCCAGGCAAATCGGGAGCATCCCGGTTGCCAGCGGGTCGAGACTGCCTACGTGGCCTGCCTTGGGGGCACCGAGCATGCGGCGGGTTTTCTGGAGGGCGGCGTTCGACGAGAGCCTCAACGGCTTGTCGAGCAGCAGAATTCCATTGATCAAGACCGGGAGTTCACTCGTCGTCTTGATCGACGTGAGAGGCTTCATCGTTCTTCACCGCACGATCAATCAAGCTCGTGAGGTTTGACGCCTTCTCGGCCGTATCGTCAAAAATAAATTCCAACCGCGGCGCGTGTCGCAGCCGCAGCCGCCGGCCGACCTCACCGCGGAGGAAAGCCCCCGCGTGAGTCAGACCGATCCGCACCTGCTCGGGCGGGTTTTTCGACGCGAAAGGCGTGAAGTACACGCGGGCAGCGCCCATATCCGCGGCGACGGACACCGCCGTGATAGTGACGTTACCCACGCGAGGGTCTTTTACCTCGCGCGCGATGAGCTCCGAGAGCACACGCTGGATCTCGGCTTCTATTCTTCTTTTGCGCTGTGCTTCAGCCACCGGCTTACTGCAGGGTTCTGGCGACTTCGACGCGAGAGTAGCACTCGATCTGGTCGCCTACCCGCACGTCCTGGTAGTTCTTCACACCGATGCCGCACTCGGTACCCGCACGCACCTCGCCTGCTTCATCCTTGAAGCGCCGCAGTGACTCGAGGGCCCCCTCGAAAATCACCACGTTGTCGCGCAACACGCGAATCGGGTTGTTGCGTTTCACGAGGCCCTCGGTCACGAGACAGCCCGCCACCACACCGAACTTGCTGGAGCGGAACACTTCCCGCACCTGTGCGATGCCGACGATGGTTTCCTTGATTTCCGGCTTCAACATGCCGGACATCATCTGCCGCACGTCATCGATGACTTCGTAAATGATGCTGTAGTAGCGCACCTCGACGCCCTGTTCCTTGATCGCATCGCGCGCGCCGGCATCGGCACGGACGTTGAAACCGATGATGAGCGCTTTCGATGCTGCCGCGAGTTGGACGTCGGATACGGTAATTCCGCCCAACGCGCTTCCCAACACACGCACCTGCACCTCAGGCGTGGAGAGCTTGTCCAGCGACTCGCGCAGCGCCTCGGCGCTGCCTTGTACGTCCGCCTTGATGAGGACTGCCACAACTCCTGCTTTCTCTTCTCCCATCTGCGAGAAGACATCCTCGGAGCGCGGCGCCTGGCGGGCGAGCTTGTTGTCGCGGGATTTGCTCTGCCGATACAGGGCCACTTCACGCGCCTTACGCTCGCTTTCAACAACGAGCAGATCGTCACCGGCATTGGGCGGATTTGTCAGGCCCAACACAACGACCGGCATCGACGGAGCGGCGGTCTGCACCGCGGCGCCCGTCTCATCAAACATCGCACGCACTCGACCGAACTCGGCGCCCGCGAGAATCGGGTCGCCCATCTTCAGGGTGCCCTTCTTCACGAGCACGGTAGCGACGGCGCCGCGACCCTTCTCGACGCTCGACTCAATGACGATGCCGGAGGCCAGGCCATCACGCGGAGCACGCAGCTCCAGGATTTCCGCCTGCAACAGAATGGAATCCAGCAGGTTGTCGATGCCGGCGCCGGTGCGGGCCGACACGTTCACGAAGATCGTCTCGCCGCCCCACTCCTCAGGAATGACATCGTGCTTCGCCAGCTCGGTGCGAACCCGGTCCGGATCCGCCTCGGGCTTGTCGATCTTGTTGACCGCGACCACGATCGGCACGCCAGCCGCGCGGGCATGTTGAATGGCTTCAACTGTCTGCGGCATCGCGCCGTCGTCCGCGGCGACGACGAGCACCACCACGTCGGTAGCCTTCGCACCGCGGGCACGCATCGCCGTGAACGCAGCGTGGCCAGGAGTATCGAGGAATGTGATGACACCCTTCGGCGTCTCCACGTGATATGCGCCGATGTGCTGCGTAATGCCGCCCGCCTCACCCGCGGCAACCTTGGTGCTGCGAATGTAGTCGAGCAACGAGGTCTTGCCGTGGTCGACATGACCCATGACCGTGACAACCGGCGGACGCGGCTCGCCCACCGCGGGCTCTTCCGGAGCCGCGCCTTGCAGATCCTCTTCGATCTGATTCTCTTTCAACAACTTCGCGGTGTGACCGAGCTCTTCCACCACGAGCACAGCGGTGTCCTGATCGAGCGGCTGATTGATCGTGGCCATGACGCCCATGTTCATGAGCACCTTGATCACTTCGTTGGCCTTCACAGCCATCTTCTGCGCAAGCTCTGAAACGGTCTGCGTCTCGCCGACCGTGACTGCGCGGACGACAGGCGCCGTCGGCATCTCGAACGCATGGCGGCCCTCTCCACCCGGAGCGGGTCGCATCTTTCCGCTGCGCTTTTTCTTCTTATAGCGCGAGCTCACGTCACCGGCGACGTGCAACTCCTGACGACCGTAGCGAGTCGCAGAATCTGCGTTGGGAGCCGAAGCGGCAGGACGCCTTTGCTCCTGGGCAGGTGGCGGCGACTGTGGCTGAGCCGCCGGAGGCTGCTGTTGCGGCCGCGACTGCTGAGGCTGTTGGCCTTGGCCGCCTCGTCCTTGCTGAGCCGGAGGCGGGTTGTTGGGACGAGGGCGCGGGTTGACGCGCCCAGTCGACACAATACGCGGAACGAATGTCGGCTGAGCGGGTGGTGGTGGCGGCGGCGGCGCAGCAGGCTGCGGAGCAGCAGCAGCGGCGGCGGCGGCAGCGGCGGCTTTGTTGGCCTGCGCCTGCAACTGCTCCTGACGCTCGCGCTCACGGCGCTCTGCTTCCTCGCGCGCCCGCTGTTCAGCAGCGCGGCGGGCCTCTTCCGCGGCCTTCAATTTCGCCTGTTCTTCTTCAGCACGACGAAGGTTCTCGGACTCAACACGCTCGCGCTCACGGCGCTCGTTCTCGACACGCTCCGCTTCGCGACGCACGGCATCCTCGGCCTCACGTCGCTTGGCGTCGATCTCATCCTGTTGATGACGTGCCTGCTCTTCCAGCACGTCACGTTTGATATAGGTCTTCTTCTGCCGAACTTCGACGTTCACCGTACGAGCACGACCCTGCGCGCTGGCCAGCTTGAGCTCGCTCTGCGTCTTGCGCTTGAGCGTGATCTTGCGGGGCGCCGCATCGCCGTCTTCGCCACTTCCGTGGCTGCGGCGCAAATGAGTCAGCAATTCGAGCTTCGCATCATCGCTGATGCGAGCGTCGGGTCCGTCCACCTTGATACCTGCCTGGTCGAGCTGGATCAGCAGCCGATCGACCGGCACCTTGAGGACTTCTGCAAACTGGGAAACCGTTACTTCTGCCATAGGTTATTCAACCCTCCGTCCCTTACTGGCCCGCTTCGAACCAGTGGGCACGCGCCGTCATGATGAGCTTGCCGGCCTCGTCCGCCTGCAATCCATCGATATCCGCCAGATCGTCCACCGACTGCTCGGCCAGCTCTTCCCGCGTCCGCACGCCACGGCGTGCCAGCGCGAGGGCCAGGTCGGGGCTCATGCCCTCGAGCAGCAGCAAGTCATCGGAAGGCATCGACTGATCGAGGCTTTCCTCGCTCGCGATGGCCTGAGTCAGGAGCACGTCGCGCGCGCGATTGCGCAACTCCTTCACGATGTCCTCATCGAACTCGTCGATCCCGGCGAGCTCGGCTTGCGGAACGTAGGCGATCTCCTCGATCGTCGAAAAACCCTCCTGTGCGAGGATCGTTGCGACGTCCTCATCCACATCCAGTTGCTTCATGAAATTCTGAACCAGCTCCTTCGCTTCGGTCTCGCTCTTGGCCTCGGCGTCGGACTCGGTCATGACATTCAGATCCCACCCGCTGAGCTGGCTCGCCAGGCGGATGTTCTGACCGCCGCGGCCGATCGCCTGCGACAGCTTCTCTTCGGAGACCGCGATATCCATGCTGTGCGAGTCCTCGTCAACGACGATGGACATCACTTCGGCAGGCGACATCGCATTGATCACAAACTGCGCCGGGTTCTCGTCGAACGGGATGATGTCCACGCGCTCGCCCGCAATCTCGTTGGAAACCGCCTGCACTCGCGAACCGCGCATACCCACGCACGCCCCAACCGGATCGATACGAGGATCGTTACTGCGTACCGCGATCTTCGCGCGAACACCGGCGTCGCGCGCGGCGCCGAGGATCTGGATCAAACCCTGACCGACCTCGGGCACTTCGAGCTTGAACAGCTCAATCAGGAACTCCGGAGCCGTCCGGGTGAGGAATAGCTGCGGTCCACGGGGCTCCGAACGCACTTCCTTGAGGAAAGCCTTGATACGGTCCTGCGGCTTGACCTGCTCGCGCGGAATCATGTCCGTACGCGGGACAAAACCTTCGGCGTTGCTGCCGAGGTCGACATAAATACCGTTGCGATCGACGCGCTTGACCACGCCGCTCACCAGCGTCCCGACGCGGTCGCGATAGGCATCCACGACCTGAGCGCGCTCGGCCTCGCGCACCTTCTGTACGATGACCTGCTTGGCCTGTTGGGCGGCGATACGGCCGAACGCCACAGACTCCATGCCCTGCTCGACAAATCCGCCAATCTCGACCTTCGGGTCAATGTCACGCGCATCTTCCAGGCGCAGCTCGCGCTCCGGAACTTCGAGCTCCTTGGAATCGTCGGCGAATACCTTCCAGCGGCGGAAAGTCTCGTAATCGCCGCTCTTGCGGTCGATCGAGACCCTGACATCCCACTCTTCTCCATGCTTCTTGCGGGTAGCGGACGCGAGCGCGGCTTCGAGAGCCTCGAAGATGACCTCTTTATCGACGCCCTTCTCATTCGAGACGGCATCGACCACCATCAAAATTTCCTTGTTCACGCGTCTTACCCCTACCTGCCAAAACTGTCTGAAACTCAACCCGCCAGCGGCGCCAATCGTGCTTTCGCGATCTCCCCGAACGGCACGTCGACCGTCTGCTTATCCACTTCCAACTCGACCCCGGCAGCGGACACGGCCTGCAAAATACCGGTGTACCGTTTGCGTCCCGCACGGGGCACCCGCAGCTCCACGAACACTCGCTCACCCACGAACCGCTCGAAATGGGCCGGTGTCCGCAATACCCGGTCAAAACCGGGTGAGGACACCTCGAGCGTATACGCGGTGGGAATCGGGTCATCGACATCGAGAAGCGCCGCCACATCGCGGCTGACCCGCTCACAGTCGTCGACCGAAATCCCCGCGGGCTGATCGATGAAGATGCGCACCACTGCATTCGTGCGCCCTGCGGCGTACTCCAGCTCAACCAGCTCATAGCCCAGTTGAGCGAGCACAGGCTCAATGAGGGCGATCAGCCGTTCCCGCAAGGTGACCGTCATCGCAACTACCCGCCGCTACAAACAAAAATGGGCCCAAACGGCCCACCAGATAACAAAAAAGCCCCTCGGGGGGCTCTTGGAAGCGCACGCCATGGAATGTGCTCCATGGCGTCCACCGCGGCCGAGGCCCGCGGGGGCGCGCATTCTACCCAAAGCCGGCCCGCAGTGAAACCAATTATTAAAGGGGCCGTCCGGCGCCCCACCCCAACCCTGTCTAGACAGGCTGCTCGTGAGATGCGAAGCTGCACGGATGTCCCAGCCTCTGCCAGCGACTGCGCGTTACCTTCACGTGAAGCAATACGTGCTGAGAAAGATTGCGGACGGGTCGCTGCGGTCCGGTGAACGGGTCCCGTCCGAGAACGAGCTCGTCCGTGAATTGGACGTTGCGCGTATGACGGCCAATCGCGCGCTCCGGGAACTGGCTGATGAAGGAGTGTTGCTGCGCGTTGCCGGCGTGGGCACTTTCGTGGCCGAGCCTCGCGTCCATGCCCACCCCCTGGAGGTACGCAACATCGCGGATGAAATCCGCGCGCGGGGACACGAGTACGAAGCAAAGGTGGTGTCTGTAGCGTCTGTGACGGCCACCCGGGAATTGGCTGATCGTTGTGGCGTCGCCGTAGGGGCGCGGCTGGATCACTCGCTCGTCATTCACTTCGAAGGCGGCGCGCCATTGCAAGTTGAAGACCGCTACGTGAATCCGACGGTGGTACCTGGCTATTTGCGGAACGATTTTACCCTTGTCACGCCCCATGAATTTCTCATGAAGGCAGCGCCCCTACAGCGCGCCGAGCACACGGTCAGGGCAGTGATTCCCGACAGCCGCATCCGCCGTATGCTGAAACTCGATACAACTGATGCATGTCTGCTCATCAGGCGCCGCACCTGGGCCAGCGAGCGTATTGCCACGGTTGCCGACCTCTACCATCCCGGCTCGCGCTATGAGCTGACCGGGTCCTTCCAAGGCTGAGCTGTCTATACAGGTACAACGACCATGGACAATCTGAACTCCCGCGGTACTCCACTTCGCGCCCCCCGCGGCACCCAGCTGAGCTGCCGCAACTGGATTTCCGAAGCAGCCCTGCGAATGTTGCTCAACAACCTGGATCCGGAAGTGGCGGAGCGGCCCGAGGATCTGGTCGTTTATGGCGGCATCGGCAAGGCCGCGCGCAATTGGGAGGCCTTTGACCAGATAGTGGCCGCCCTACGTCGCCTGGGTGAGGACGAATCGCTACTGATTCAGTCCGGCAAGCCCGTCGGCGTATTCCGCACGCACCCGGACGCGCCGCGCGTTCTGATCGCCAACTCCAATCTTGTCGCCAAATGGGCCGACTGGGAGCACTTCAACGCCCTGGATCAGAAGGGCCTCATGATGTACGGCCAGATGACGGCCGGGTCGTGGATCTATATAGGCAGCCAGGGCATCGTTCAGGGTACCTACGAGACCTTCGTAGAAATGGGTCGCCAGCACTTCGGCGGCAAGCTCGCCGGAAAGTGGATCCTGACGGCGGGCCTCGGCGGCATGGGCGGCGCGCAGCCTCTTGCTGCAACGATGGCGGGAGCGTCGATGTTGGCAGTGGAGTGCCGGCCCGACCGCATTGCCAAGCGCTTGCAGACACGGTACCTGGACAAGGAAGCAGCCTCCCTGGACGAGGCATTGAAAATGCTCGAAGACGCCAAGCGTGTGGGGAAGCCGGTATCCGTTGGTCTGCTGGGTAATATCTGCGAGGTTCTGCCCGAATTGCTGCGGCGAGGAATCAAGCCCGACGCCCTCACCGACCAGACCTCCGCTCACGACCCGGTAAACGGGTATCTGCCTGCCGGGTGGACTTTGGAGAAATGGGATCGCTTGCGTGCCACGGACCCGAAACAAGTGGCGGATGCATCCCGCGACTCCATGGCGCGCCACGTTGAGTCGATGCTTGCATTCCAGAAGCTCGGCATTCCTGTCTTTGACTACGGCAATAACCTCCGTCAGGTTGCCTTCGACGAAGGCGTCAAAGATGCGTTCGCATTTCCCGGGTTTGTACCGGCGTACATCAGGCCCCTCTTCTGCCGCGGTGTAGGTCCTTTCCGTTGGGCTGCGCTGTCAGGAGACCCGGAAGACATCCGTCGCACGGATGCGAAGGTCAAAGAGCTGATCCCGAACGACGCTCACCTGCACAATTGGCTCGACATGGCCCACGAGCGCATCCAGTTCCAGGGCCTGCCGGCTCGCATCTGTTGGGTCGGCCTCGGCGACCGGCATCGCCTGGGACTGGCGTTCAATGAAATGGTCGCCCGAGGCGAGTTGCAGGCCCCCATTGTGATCGGTCGCGATCACCTGGACTCGGGTTCCGTCGCCAGCCCGAACCGGGAAACTGAATCCATGCGCGATGGCTCGGACGCCGTTGCAGACTGGCCATTGCTCAACGCATTGCTCAATACGGCGAGCGGGGCGAGTTGGGTCTCTATCCATCATGGTGGTGGAGTCGGTATCGGATACTCCCAACATTCCGGCGTTGTGATTGTCTGTGACGGAACGCCCGCCGCCGCTCGACGCATCGAGCGCGTATTGTGGAACGATCCAGCCACTGGAGTTATGCGACACGCGGACGCTGGCTATGAAACCGCTATTGCGTGCGCGCGCGAGAACGGCCTCAACTTGCCGTTCTTGAGCTGATTGATGTTGGCGCTCTGGCGAAACGCCCACGTCGCAACGTGCGACGATTCGATGACTGTGTTCGAACATGGCGCGATTCTTACGCGTGACGGTCAGATTGAGTGGGTTGGCGATGAAAGCGCGCTACCCAAGTTTGGTCCCGCGGAAGTACGGGACCTCGGTGGCGCCTGGGTTACCCCCGGACTGATCGATTGCCATACGCACCTGGTGTTCGCCGGTACGCGCGCGACCGAGTACGCCGAACGGCTGAAGGGGAAGTCGTATGCGGAGATTGCACGCGCCGGAGGCGGAATCCTTTCTACCATGCGAGCAGTGCGTGGAGCTTCGGACCAGCAGTTGTTCGACGAGAGCGTGCCTCGATTGCAGGCTTTGCTGGCCGAAGGGGTTACGACCATCGAGATCAAGTCAGGCTACGGACTGACTCTCGCCGATGAGAACAAGATGCTTCGCGTGGCGCGGACCCTGGGACGCTCCTTCCCAGTGACTGTCAAAACCACTCTGCTGGCCGCACATTCCCTGCCGCCTGAATTCAAGGGCCGCGCTGACGACTACATTCAAGTCATCTGCGATGAGTGGCTACCCTCGCTCCACGCAGACGGGCTCGTCGATGCAGTGGATGTGTTCTGCGAGTCCATCGGATTCACCTTGGCACAGTCGGAGCGGCTCTTCGAGGCGGCTGCGGCGTTGGGGTTGCCTGTAAAGATGCACGCCGAGCAGCTCTCCAACCTCGGCGGGAGCCAAATGGCTGCCCGGCACGGTGCGCTGTCATGCGATCACCTGGAGCTCACTACGCCCGACGACGCTGCCGCCATGTCCGCGGCCGGCACGGTCGGTGTGCTGCTGCCCATTGCCTTCTATTGCCTTGCCGAGGGACATCGGCCGCCCATCGCTGCGTTTCGTGAGGCGGGCACGCGGTTGGCAATTGCTACCGATTGCAACCCGGGGTCAGCGCCGGGCACGTCGCTGCTTCTGGCGATGAGCATGGCTACTCGCTTGTTTGGGCTCACCTCGGACGAAGCACTCGCGGGAGTCACGCGCAATGCCGCGCGAGCACTTGGGGAGGGTGAGAAACGTGGCACGCTGACCGCGGGAAAAGTTGCCGACTTCGTGATCTGGAATATCCGCTCAGTCGACGAACTGAGCTACTGGATTGGTTTCAACCCACGCCGCGGCGTCGTACGCGCCGGCAAAGTGATTTCATGACAATAGAACTCGAGCTCGGCTCACGCCCGTTGAGCCTCACCGATCTGCGCCGCATTTACACTGAGCCTGTCAGGGTCAGTATTCACGCGCGCGCCATACAAGCGGTGCGTGATTCTCACGCCGCGACTTCCCAGCTCGCGGCCGGCGAGGCAGCTGCCTATGGGATCAACACGGGATTCGGACTTTTAGCCAACACCCGTATCGCTCCCGACCAGCGCACGTTGCTGCAGCGGAATATCATTCTGTCACACAGCACGGGCGTGGGGCCGCTGCTGGACGACTCCATCGTCCGCTTGACGATGGTTCTGAAGCTCGCCAGCCTGCTGCAGGGCTTTTCGGGGGTCAGCGAATCGCTGACGGGCTTCCTGCAGAAGCTGATCAACTCCGGGCTCTGTCCCTGCATTCCCGCGCAAGGATCCGTAGGTGCTTCCGGCGACCTGGCGCCGCTGGCACACATGTCCCTCGCGGTGTTGGGACAGGGAAAGATTCGTCGCAACGGGGAGATTCGCTCGGCGGCGCAATGGCTGGCTGCCGAGGGAATCGAAACGGTCGAGTTGGGCCCTAAGGAGGGCCTGGCGTTGCTGAATGGCACGCAGGTATCGACCGCGTTGGCGCTGGCGTCGTTGTTCGAGCTCGAATCGGCTTTCTGCGCCGCCATGGTCAGTGGAGCGATGTCGCTCGATGCGCTCCAAGGCAGCGATGTGCCGTTTGACCCACGCATCCACGCGCTGCGCGGGCACCCGGGGCAGGCGCAGGTTGCGCAGGCGTATCGTGAATTGCTGGCCGGGAGCCAGATCCGCGAGTCGCATCTGACTTGTGAGCGGGTGCAGGACCCGTATTCGCTGCGGTGTCAGCCGCAGGTGATGGGCGCTTGCCTGGACCTGATCACCCAGACCGCTGAAACGTTGCTGATCGAGGCCAACGCGGTGACGGACAATCCGCTGATTTTCGCGACCAGCGGTGAGGTGTTGTCGGGCGGCAATTTCCATGCGGAGCCGGTGGCGTTCGCTGCGGATATCCTGGCGCTCGCCTGCGCGGAGATTGGCTCGATCGCGGAACGGCGTATCTCCCTGTTGGTGGATCCGAAGATGAGCGGTTTGCCTGCCTTCCTTGCACCCGACAGTGGCGTTAACTCAGGCTTCATGATGGCGCAGGTCACCGCCGCGGCCCTTCTGGCGGAGAACCGGATGTTGTCTCACCCCGCCAGCGTCGACAGCGTACCCACATCGGCGAATCAGGAAGACCACGTGAGCATGGCTACCCACGGCGCCCGCCGGACGCTGACCATGACGGGCAATCTGCATAACATTATTGCCATTGAGTTCCTTTCCGCTGGCCAGGGCATCGACTTCCGCAAGCCCTTGAAGACGTCCCCTTCCCTGCAACAAGCCCTCGACGCGCTCCGCGCACGCGTGCCCTTCGCGACAAGCGACCGGTTGTTGGCCGACGACATCGCCGCTGCCGCCGAGGTGATTCGCACGCCCGCCGTGCAGACCTTGACGGAGTTCTTGCTACCGAGCTTCGGTTAGCACGCGCGTGCCCACTCGCTCTGGCCATATGCATCGGTGTTGAACGATAGCCGCCGAGGCCCGGCGCGGAGCTAGGCGCGCTTTTTCTTAGCGTGGCGCTCGGCGGGGGCCCGGTGCGGGCCGGCACGGCTGGCAGCCGCTTTTCCGCCTTTCGCCAGGCTCTGCTCGAGGATGTCCATCAGGTCGATGACCTCGGCGGACTTCCTGGGCTTGGCTTCCTTTCCAGGCTCAGTGAGAGTGTGGGTTTCCTTGTTGCGTACCTTCTCGTTGATGCGCTTCATCAAGTCCTCGCGATACGTATCGCGGTACTTCTCGGGCTCCCACGGCCCTGACATCCCGTCGATGAGCCTCTCCGCCATGGAGATTTCCTGGGCTGACAGACCCGCCCCCTTCGTGCCAGGGACCTCAACGCCAATGTCGTCGGCGGTGCGAATCTCATCGGCAAACCTCAGCGTATTGAGCAGCAGGATATCGTCCTCTGGCAACACCACAGCCAAGTGCTGGCGTGTCCGCACAACCACGTTGGCAATAGCAACCTTCCCCGTCCGCTTCAGCGCCTCCCGTAGCAGCGCATAAACCTTCTCACCACCCTTCTGGGGCGCTACGTAGTACGGCGTCTCGTAAAACTCCGGTGTTATGTTGCTCGCCTCGGTAAAACTCTGGATATCGATCGTCTGCGAGCCCTTCACATTGGCCCGCCGGAAATCCTCGTCGGACAGCGCGACATACTGTCCCTTCTTGTACTGATACCCGCGGACAATCTCTTTCCAGTCAACCTCTTTCCCGGTGCGCTTGTTGTAGCGCTTGTAGCCGACCGGTGAGAAGTCACGCTTGTCGAGGTAATCCAGGTCGATAGTGGCGCTGCGTGTGGCGGAATACAGATTCACCGGAATGTAGACGAGCCCGAATGAAATAGCGCCTTTCCAGAATGAACGAGCCATGGAATACCCCTTAGCCGAGCGGTGTGCGATTAACGTATGACTGCCGGTTACAGTTCCAACCGATCGTTTTAGAATCTCCTCATGACTAGCAAAAACGTCGTCTATCGCGAGATTTCTCGCCCGGACCCTGCCGCAGTCAGTGCACTGGGGAAACATGGCGTTGCCACGGTTCACGAATCGCAAGGGCGAACCGGGTTGTTGGCACCCTACATGCGTCCCATCTATTCGGGCACGTCCCTCGCCGGGCCGGCGGTGACGGTCTTGGTGCCTCCGGGCGACAACTGGATGATCCACGTTGCTGTGGAGGTGTGTAAGCCAGGCGACGTGCTCGTCGTGGCACCGAGCTCGCCATGCAATGATGGCTACTTCGGTGACCTGTTGGCGACGTCACTGAAGGCACGCGGGGTGATCGCGCTGATTATTGACGCGGGTGTGCGCGATGTTGCGACGCTTACTGAGATGAAGTTTCCGGTGTGGGCGAAGAACATCTGGGCGCAGGGAACGGTGAAGGCGAGCCTGGGTTCAGTGAACGTACCCGTGATCTGCGCTGGCCAACGCGTTGAGCCTGGTGATGTGATCGTGGCAGACGACGACGGTGTCGTAGCGGTGAGCCGCGCCGACGCAGTCAAAGTGGCCGACGCCGCCGCCAAACGCGTCGCCAACGAAGAGGAAAAGCGCAAGCGCCTCGCCGCCGGCGAGCTCGGCCTCGACCTGTACAAATTCCGCGAGAAGCTCGCGGCGCTGGGGCTGGAGTACAAATAACGTGGCGCTGGAGCACCTATGCCGCGTTGACCTCTACCGTGGCGCTGGGAGGCCTTTGTGACCGCTGTCGCGTGCACGCTGATGCGGGGTGGAACCTCAAAGGGCCCCTTCTTCCTTGCCTCCAACTTGCCGGCAGCGGTGGAGGTTAGGGACCGGGTGTTGCTCGCGATCATGGGGTCGCCTGACGTCAGGCAAATCGACGGGTTGGGTGGTGCGGATAGTTTGACGAGCAAGGTAGCCGTTGTTGGGCCGTCGACTCGGCCCGATGCTGATGTGGACTACCTGTTTTTGCAGGTCGTGGTGAATGAGCCACGCGTCGACGCATCTCAGAACTGCGGCAACATGCTGGCCGGGGTCGCTCCGTTTGCCATTGAGAACGGCTTGGTGCCCATTACCGGCGATCGCACTCGGGTGCGTATTCACATGGTGAACACAGAGAGCATCGCCGTTGCCGAAATACAAACTCCTAACGGGCGTGTGCAGTACAGCGGCGACGCCTCCATTGACGGCGTTCCCGGTACCGCTGCGCCGATCCTGTTGGACTTCCTGGACATCGCCGGCTCGAGCTGCGGCGCGTTGCTACCGACTGGCAACCCTATCGACGTGATCGAGGGCATACAGGCCACTCTCATCGACAACGGAATGCCCGTCGTGGTGATGCGCGCCACGGACCTCGGGAAGACTGGCGCTGAGTCCCCAGCGGAACTGGAAGCCGACAAAGCACTGAAGGCGCGCGTCGAAACCATCCGACTCGAAGCAGGCCGCCGCATGAACCTCGGTGACGTCACGCGCAAGACGGTTCCGAAGATGTGCCTCGTTTCTGAGCCAAAGAACGGCGGTGCGATTGCAACCCGCAACTTCATTCCGCATACGGTGCACAAGGCCATCGGCGTCTTCGGCGCGGTAAGCGTCGCTACCGCCTGCGTAGTCCCTGGCTCCGTCACAAACAACATTGCCCGCCTCAACGGCGCTGGCAGCACCCGCCGCCTGGACATCGAGCACCCCACGGGGTTCTTCACCGTTGAAATGGATGTCCAACCCGACGGCGCAGGCATAAAGGTCCAACGCGCCGCTCTACTGCGCACCGCCCGCAAAATCATGTCCGGCGAAGCCTTCGTCGACGACGCCATCTGGGACGGCGCTAAGCGAGACTCCTAGCGAGACGGGGAAATACCCGGCGGGCGTTGCCTTCGAAGAGCTTTTTCTTGTCTTCGGCGCTGAGCGACGAGGCTTCGATGTAGCGTTTAGTGTCGTCGTAGTAGTGACCCGAGCGGGGGTCGATTCCTCTGACGGCGCCGACCATTTCCGAGCCGAACAGGATGTTGTCCACCGGTACCACTTTCAACAACAGGTCGATCCCGGGTTGATGGTATACGCAGGTGTCGAAGAACACGTTGTTCTTCATCATTTCTTCGAGCGGCGGTCGCTTCAGGTCCTGGGCCAGGCCGCGATAGCGGCCCCAGTGGAACGGGACTGCGCCGCCACCGTGCGGGATGATGAATCGCAGCGTCGGAAAGTCCTTGAACAAGTCCGCGGTCAGGAACTGCATGAACGCGGTGGTGTCGGCGTTCAGATAGTGGGCGCCGGTTGCGTGGAAATTCGGGTTGCAGGACGAGCTCACATGAACCATCGCAGGCACGTCCAGCTCGACCATCTTTTCGTACAGCGGATACCAATGCCGGTCCGTCAACGGCGGCGAGCTCCAATGGCCTCCCGACGGATCCGGGTTCAGGTTGCAGCCAATGAACCCCAAATCGCGTACACAGCGCTCCAACTCCGCGGCGCTGTTGGCCGGCGGCACGCCAGGCGATTGCGGCAACTGGCAAACACCGACGAAATTGTCCGGATATAAGCCGCAAACCCGCTTGATGAGATCATTGCAGACCCGAGTCCACTCGAGGCTCGTCGTCTCGTTGCCAATGTGGTGCGCCATCGCCGATGCTCGCGGCGAGAAGATCGTGAGGTCGGTACCGCGCTCACGCTGCAACTTGAGCTGCGCCTTCTCCAGGCTCTCGCGGATCTGATCGTCACTGATTTTCAGACTTTCGCTGGATGGGGTCTGCGCCGGATCCTCGAGGCCGGCAATCTGCGCTTCGCGAAACTTCTGCAGATCCCCTGGCGCAGTCGTGTAGTGGCCATGACAGTCTATGATCATGATTCGAGACTCTTCTCGAGGCGCTCCAGCGTGCGCATGGCCGGCAGCACCTGAGCGATGCTGGCGTTGGGCTCGCGCTTCTCTCGGATGGCCGCGAAGAATTCACGGTCCTGCAGCTCGATGCCGTTCATGGAAACAGCCACCTTCGTCACGTCGATCGGCTTTTGATAGCCGTCCACGAGATCGTCGTAGTTGGCAATGTAGGTGCCGTTGTCGCAGATGTAGCGGAAAAAAGTGCCCAGCGGACCGTTGTTGTTGAACGACAGCGAGAGGGTGCAGATGGCGCCCGAGGGGGTTTTCAGGCCGATGCTCATGTCCATGGCGATGCCCAATTGCGGGTGTTTCGGGCCCTGCAGGGCCTGCGCACGGGAGGCCACTTCGCCGGTCTGGTACTGGAACAGGTCCACGGTGTGGCATGCGTGGTGCCACAGTAGGTGGTCGGTCCAACTGCGCGGCTTGCCCAGCGCATTGGTGTTGGTTCTGCGAAAGAAATAGGTTTGTACATCCATTTGCTGAATCTTCAGCTCGCCGGCCCGGATGCGCTGGTGAATCCACTGGTGGCTGGGATTGAAGCGGCGGGTGTGGCCGCCCATGCAGACAACGCCGGTCTGCTTCTGCGTCTTCAACAGCTGCTCGGCATCGGCGAGGTTGTCGGCCACCGGAATTTCAACCATGACATGCTTGCCCGCCTGCATACACTGCTGCGCCTGCTTTGCATGCATCTGGGTCGGCGTCGCGAGAATTACGGCTTCGACGCCCGGCTGGGCCAGGCTCTCTGCCAGATCGGTTGTCCAGTGAGGGATCTTGAATTTCTTCGCGACTTCGGCGGTTTGCTCGGCATTGCCGCCGGCCAAGGAAGCCACCTCGATGCCTTCGATCCTGGAAATAGCCTCGAGATGCTTGACGCCAAAGGCGCCCTGTCCTGCCAATGCGATCTTCATGCTTCGTTCTCTAGAATGATGTGCCCGACGGCCGTGTTGGATGCGGGAACGTGATAGAAACGGTAGACCTCGCGCACCTTCTCATCCAGCGCACCGCGCATGATCAGCCACATGACGAGCTCGATACCCTCGGAACCGGCTTCACGGACGTAGTCCACATGGGGCATCCGCGCAAGACCGCGAGGATCTCGGGTCAGGTTGTCCAGAAAGGCGGTGTCGAAAGCCCGATTGATCAAACCGGCGCGCGGCCCCTGCAACTGGTGCGACATCCCGCCCGTGCCAAACACCATCACTTTCAGATCCGGATCGAAAGAATCGACGGCGCGGCGGATGGCCTTGCCCAGGTTGTAACAACGATTGCCCGTGGGCGGCGGGTATTGCACGACGTTGACGGCCAGAGGAATGACCTGACAGGGCCACTCCTGCGGCTGGCCGAACAGGAGCGACAACGGCACAGTCAGGCCGTGGTCGACGGCCATGTTGTTGACAATGGTCAGGTCAAATTCGTCGAGGATCAGGGACTGGGCGATGTGCCAGGCAAACTCCGGGTGGCCTTTGACCACGGGCACGTTGCGCGGACCCCAACCCTCATCGGCGGGAGGGAACTCCGCGGCGCAGCCGATTGCGAAGGTGGGAATGATCTCCAGTGAGAACGCCGAGGCGTGATCGTTGTAGACGAGGATGATGACGTCGGGCTTCTGCTCGGCAATCCACTTCTTCGCAGGCTCGTAGCCTTTGAACAAGGGCTGCCAGTACGGCTCCCCGGTCTTGCCGAGGTCGATGGCGGCGCCAATGGCGGGCACGTGCGAGGTAGCCACCCCGGCAACTATTTTAGCCACGGTTTTCCCAGTCCTTCTTGCTGCGGTTGCCTTCCGGTGAGCGGCCGCCGTTGAGCATCATCTGCGCATACATTTCCTGCGTGGAGCCCGTCATGATGGCCGCAACCTGTTGGAATGACTTGCCGTCCGTCGAGAACAACTTGGCCAGGAAGTAGATGTTGCCGCCAAGTGCGATCAGGCGGTTCCATTCGCGTTTGAGCACGGCGTCGCGCTGCTGCGGCGTCATTGGAAATTGCTGCAGGTACGCGGCCTCGTCCGCCTTGAAGGCGGCGCGATTGTCGGCCTTCATCAGGGACATGCAGAACATGTTGAGGTGATAGCCCTGGCGCGAGCGCTGCGCATCGAACAGCGTGGTGCCCGGAATGTCATCGAACGGATTCGGCTCATCCTTCAAAGGAATACAACCTATGTGGATTATCGACGAGTATTTTACGCTGCAGTGCCGGCTGCGGTGCAAACAGGGGGAGCAGGTCCACCAGGTCGCCGTCATTGGGCATGTGTCGCGCGATATTGGGATGCGGCCAGTCGGTCCCCCATAGGATCCGATCGGGTGCCGCCTCAATCAACGCCTGCGCGAACGGGACCGCATCCGTAAACGCAGGACCGTCGCTCGAGATCCGCTCCGCGCCGGAGATCTTGACCCAGCAATCGGGGTGGGTGCGCGCGAGGCTCAAGAGTTGCTGAAATGCCGGCTGCCCGAGACCCAACCGGGTGGGGACTCGGCCCATGTGATCGATGATGAACGGTACGGGCAAGCCGCGCAGCAGCTCGTCATAACCGACGAGGTCGACGGCGTCGAAATGCAGGTCGACGTGCCAACCAAGGGGTCTGATGCGGGAGATGACCCGATGGAATTCATCCATGTCCGGCACACCGCCCAGATGTTTGACGAAGTTGAAGCGCACCCCGCGGAATCCGGCGGCGTGCAGGTCTTCGAACATGCGATCGGTGAAAGAATCGTCGGCGTTGGCTACGCCCCGGTAGCGGCCGCCGCTTTGAGCGATCGCATCGACGATGACGGTGTTGTCGACTCCGTGGCAACTCGCGTTCACCAGTACGGCACGGTCTAGGCCCAGGGTGGATTGCAACTCCTTGAACCGTGACAGCGGTGCGTCCGGCGGCGTGTACGTACGATCCGGTGCGTACGGATACCGGTCACCGGGGCCGAAAATATGGCAATGAGCGTCGCAACTGCCCGGCGGAGGGCGGAACTTCGGCGAGTGCGTGTCGGGGTCCGGCGCCTTACATGTCGGTATTTGCGTCATATTCGGCATCGTAACGAGGGGGTGGCGGGCAGACAATCCGCTTCCGGCCGATGATCGAACAGGAGCCCCGGCACCACCGGTCTCGAAGCCACCCCTGACAGGGACGATCACGCTGCAGTACGCAGGCATGACACCGGCGGCCGACGGCATCGAATAGAATCGCGGGCATGAACACCGCCATTCGCCGCAACGACCTCATCGACAGCGTAGCTGCCGCCCTGCAATACATCAGCTATTACCATCCGCCGGATTACATAAAACATCTCGCACGCGCGTATGAACGCGAGGAAAGCGCGGCCGCGAAGGACGCCATCGCGCAGATCCTCACGAACTCGCGGATGTGTGCCGAGGGGCGCAGGCCGATCTGCCAGGACACGGGCATCGTGAATGTGTTTCTCAAGGTCGGAATGGATGTCCGGTGGGAGGGATTCGAGAACGGCACCGTCGCGGATGCCGTGAATGAAGGCGTCCGCAGGGCTTATCTCAACCCGGAAAACGTACTCCGTGCTTCAGTACTCGATGATCCGCTGTTCGGCAGACGCAATACTCGCGACAACACGCCCGCGGTCATCCATACAGAGCTCGTGGCTGGCGCGGAAGTCGAAGTAACCGTGGCCGCCAAGGGCGGCGGCAGCGAGAACAAGTCCAAATTTGTCATGATGAATCCGAGCGACAGTCTCGTCGACTGGGTCTTGAAGACGGTGCCGACCATGGGCGCAGGGTGGTGCCCGCCCGGCATGCTTGGGATCGGGGTGGGCGGCACGGCGGAAAAGGCTGTGCAGATGGCGAAGGAAGTGTTGATGGAAGACATCGACATGTACGAGCTGCTGCAGCGCGGACCGCGAACGAGGCTCGAAGAGCTGCGCATCGAGCTGTTTGAAAAGGTGAACGCGCTCGGCATCGGAGCGCAGGGGCTGGGGGGCCTGACTACCGTGCTCGATGTGAAGATCCGCACCTGGCCCACGCATGCGGCTTCCAAGCCCGTCGCCATGATCCCCAACTGTGCCGCCACCCGCCACGCCCATTTTGTCTTGAACGGTTCAGGGCCAACCTATCTCGAGCCGCCGAGCCTCGACCTGTGGCCCGACGTTCACTGGGCACCCGATTACAACACCAGCCGGCGTGTCGATCTCGACCAACTGACGGCGGAGGAAGTCGCGAGCTGGAAGCCGGGACAGACTTTGCTGCTGAATGGCCGCATGTTGACCGGTCGCGACGCGGCCCACAAACGCATCGAAGAGTTGCTGGCACGCGGTGAATCCCTGCCGGTCGACTTTCGCAATCGGGTGATCTACTACGTGGGTCCGGTCGACCCGGTGCGCGATGAAGTGGTCGGACCCGCGGGGCCGACCACGGCGACCCGCATGGACAAGTTCACCGACCTGATGCTCAGTCGCACAGGTTTGATCGCCATGGTGGGCAAGGCCGAACGGGGACCGGCTGCCATCGAGGCGATCCGCAAACACCAGAGCGCCTATTTGATGGCGGTCGGCGGCGCGGCCTACCTCGTGTCCAAGGCAATCCGGGCCGCCCGGGTCGTGGGATTCGCGGATCTCGGCATGGAGGCCATTTACGAGTTCGATGTGCGCGACATGCCGGTGACCGTTGCGGTGGATTCAAACGGCGCCAGCGTGCATCACAGCGGTCCCCAGGAATGGCAGGCGCGCATCGGAAAAATTCCGGTCAAACGTCACACCGCGGTTTCGTAGCTACCCGGCGCGCGCGGCGCGCAGAGCGAGGCCGGTGGCGACCGAAGTGAATTCGCCTCCGCCGGCTATCTTGCCGGCGCCGAATCGGTCGATGAACAGTTGGCGCACGGCGGGGACGAAGGCGGATCCGCCCGTCAGAAAGACGTGATCGATCTCGTCGGCGCGAACGCCGGTGGTGGCCAACAAACGATCGACGGAGGCGCCGATGGCCGCCAGCTCCGATTGGATCCACCCTTCGAACTCGTGCCGGGCTACGCTTCGATGAATCGTCGTGGGGCCGCAGTTGAATTCGAACGTGGCCGAAGGCGCATGCGAGAGCGCGATCTTGAGCGCTTTGACTGCCTCGTAGAGCTGGAAACCCAGGTCCGCGCTGATGAAATACGCGAACGCTTCAATACCGGCGGCGTCCAGCGCAAGGGGTCGCAACCGCTCGAGCAACTGCTCGACTTTGGGCCGATTCAACAACGACAGAGCGTGCCACTGCTCCAGGACGGCGTACGGCCAGTTCGGGACCGGCAGGCGCTTGTCGGGTGCGGCCTGATATTCAGTGCCGAACCCCAGAGCCGGTGCGACCAGATGCCGGACGATCTGGCGATCGAACGCATCGCCGGCGATGGCCACGCCGTCATTGCCGAGAATGGACCTCGTCCGCGAGCTGCCGCGCGGTCCGGGGCCGACCGGAAGAATGGAAAAATCGCTGGTACCGCCGCCGAAGTCGCCGACGATAATCAACTCATCGCGCTGCAATGTCTGTTCATAGGTGTACGCGGCCGCAACCGGCTCGTATTCGAAGGCGATGTCCGTAAAGCCTGCCGCCTGCACGGCCTCGCGCAACTGAGCCAACGCAAATTCATTGGCTGCTTCGGCACGCTCGTTGGAGAAATTGACGGGCCGGCCCACCACGACGTGGGAGGGAATCGGACCCAGCGTTGCGGCAGCCGCCTCCAACAGCTTGCGCAGAAACGCGGCAATCAGGTCGGCGAGCCTCAGGCGCCGGCCGTAGAGACTGGTGCCGTCGAATGACCTGTCCGCCAGGTAGGCCTTCAGCGAGCGCATCAGGCGCCCCGGTGAATCGTGACTCAGATAGCGCTCGATCGCGGTCGCGCCTGCAAAGGCTCGCAGGACCGGCACCCCATTGTCGAGATCGCGCTCGAAATGAAGTACGGAAGGAAACGTGTCCGTGAGTCCCGAGGGGCCGGAGAACCGGGCGAGCTGCGCCACGCCCGCTGCATCTACACACGTGACCGCACTGTTGGACGTGCCGAAATCCAATCCGACTGCTCTCATCCATCCAACCTCTCGGGAGAAGGGGTGTCGAATGTGCCCATCAGGAGCCGGCGCTGTGCATCACTTGCAGCAGCGACTCGCCATAGCGCTCGAGCTTCGTGGCGCCGATGCCTGAGATATCGCGCAGGTCGTCGAGTGAGCTCGGGAGACGTTCGGCGAGCTCGAGGAGCGTGCTGTCGTGGAAGATGGTGTAAGCAGGGACTCCGTGTTCTTTCGCCATGTCGCGGCGCCAGCCCCGTAAAGCCTCGAATACGATTGCGTTTGCGCTGTCCGGCGTCGCAGTGATGCGAGCCTTGTCGACTGTTCGACGCTCGCCGCGTCTGGCTACAGGCTTCGCCACCTGACGACGCAAACTCAGTCGGCGCTCTCCACGGAGCACTTCCCGGCTGGCTTCCGTCAACCGCAGGGTGTTGAAACGCTCGTGGTCAACTTTAACCAGACCGTGCATCACGAGTTGGCGAAGGACCGAGCGCCATTGGTTTGCATCGAGGTCGACGCCAATTCCAAAGGTGCTGAGCTTTTCGTGACCCAATTGCTGTACCTTGGCCGTGCTCTTGCCCAGCAACACGTCAATGATCTGCACGGCGCCGAAGGAAAACCCACTCGCCTGCTCGCAGCGGAAAATGCATGACATCATTTTGCGGGCGGCTTCGGTCCCATCCCACACTTCAGGCGGGGTAATGCAGTTATCGCAGTTGTCACACGCCTTGCCCCGTTCGCCGAAATAGTCGAGCAAGGCGACCCGCCGGCAGGCTGTCGTCTCGCACAGACCGAGGATGGCGTCCAACTTGGAGGTCACGATGCGCTTGTAAGCGATGTCGCCCTCGGATTGGTCGATCATCCAGCGCTGCTGGACGACGTCCGAAAGCCCATAGACCATCCACGCGTCAGCCGGCAGACCATCACGACCCGCGCGGCCCGTCTCCTGGTAATAGCCTTCGATGCTTTTCGGGAGATCGATGTGCGCGACGAAACGGACATCGGGCTTGTCGATGCCCATGCCGAACGCGATCGTAGCGACCATCACTATGCCATCGTCCCGGATGAAGCGATTTTGATTCGCCTCGCGCGTGGCGCTATCCAGTCCGGCGTGGTAAGGAAGCGCATTGATGCCGTTTCCGGCGAGAAACTCGGCTGTTTCATCGACGGTGTTTCGCGATAAACAGTAGACGATGCCGGCATCGCCTGGGTGCTCGGTCTTGATGAATCCCAGCAGTTGCTTACGTGGGCTGATTTTCTCGTTGATCCGGTAGCGGATGTTCGGACGATCGAAGCTCGAGACGAACTCTCTGGCGTTCTGCAGGTGCAATCGCTGAATGATCTCTTTCCGCGTCAGCGCATCGGCGGTGGCAGTGAGGGCGATCCGCGGTACGCCCGGAAACCGTTCGGCCAGGACGGCGAGACGGATGTACTCCGGACGAAAGTCATGACCCCATTGCGAGACGCAGTGAGCCTCATCAATAGCGAACAGGGCCAGCTTGGATGCGCCGAGCAGCTCCAGGCAGCGATCGGTCAGCAACCGCTCGGGCGCAACATACAAAAGATCGAGATCGCCCTGCCGAGCACGCCGCTCAACGGCCTGTACATCGGGCCAGGTCATGCTCGAATTGAGCGCAGCCGCCCGTACGCCCGCTTCTTCCAGCGCTGCCACCTGATCCTGCATCAGCGCGATCAACGGCGACACGACGACGCCCATTCCCTCACGAACCAGCGCCGGAATCTGGTAGCAAAGAGACTTGCCGCCGCCCGTGGGCATCAGCACGAGCGCATCTCCGCCCTCCGCTACGTGCGCGACGATGTCTCGCTGCTGGCCGCGGAAGGCAGGATAACCGAAGGTGTCTCGAAGAATCTGCTCGGCGCGCGAGGCTACTTGCATCGCCGAAGCATAGCGGCGCCTACAGCAGTCCGTCGAGACGATCTATGTCGATGATGACCCGGAAATGGCCGACGCAGCAGGATGCGAGGCGCTTCTCAGAGTAACTGACGCAATGTCGAGCCTGCGGAGGCGGCCTGGGGGCCCACAATCACGTGCAGCCAATTCGGGGCCGCATGGGCCACGCCGCGCAGTCCCAGAGCTGTGATTGCGGACTCGTTCACGGCCTTGGGGTCGACTATGTTGATGCGTAGACGGGTGGAGGCGGTTTCGATTGCCCGGATGTTGGTGGGGCCACCCAGGGCGGACAGCAGGTCCGAGAGGGTTGATGTTGGTACGGGCGGAGCCAAGGGGGTGGCGACGGATCCATCCGTAGCTGGGGTGGCTTGTGCGCTGGCGGCAACGGGTCGGACGGGATCGGTGTCTCGTGTCGCGCCAGTGGCGTCGTGGCGGGCGCTCACTGTGGATATGGGCACGCCGGCGGCGCCTGCGGAGCGGAGGGCGACTCTCATCTCCCCTGCCACTATATCGGCCTCGGCGCCCACAACGACCTGTAAAGCCGTCGCGGAGGGTTTGATCACGCCGCGGGCGCCGAGGCGCTTCAGGGCGGCCTCATCGACTCGCGATTGATCTACCATGACCAGACGCAGTCTCGTTGTGCAGGCGTCCAGCGACGCTATGTTCGAAGCACCACCGAGGGCCTCGATATACGCGAAGGCCCTGCCGGCCGGCGCCGGCTCGGCGTCGGCCGACTCCGCGCCAACCAGAGTGTCCTCACGACCGGGGGTCTTCAGATTGAGCCATGAAATAACGAAACGGAACAGGCCGTAGTAAAGCGCGAAATAGACCAGCCCCACCGGCAACAACAGCCAAGGGTGGGTTGCCTTGTTGAAATTCAGCACATAGTCGAACAGCCCCGCCGAGAACCCGAAGCCCAACTTCACGTGCAGCGCGTTCATGATCACGAACGCCAGACCTGTCAGCAGCGCATGCACCGCAAACAAGGCGGGCGCCAGGAACATGAACGAGAATTCGATGGGCTCGGTGACACCGGTCAGCAGGGAGGTCAACGCGATCGACCAGAACAGGCCGGCAACCGCCTTGCGCCGCTGCGGCAATGCTGCTCGATACATTGCCAGGCACGCGGCCGGCAGGCCGAACATCATCACCGGGAAGAACCCGGCCATGAAGGCCCCAGCAGTGGGATCCCCAGCGAAGTACCGCTTCAGGTCGCCGGTCGTGCCGTTATAGTCGCCCAACAGGAACCAGGCGATGTTATTGATGATGTGGTGCAGGCCCGTGATGATGAGCATGCGATTCAGGACGCCATAGGCGAACAGGCCGAACGCGCCCGCGTGCACGATCGACTCGCTCAGCGAGTTCATTCCGGTTTCGAGGCGTTGCCACTCGAAACCAAATACGGCGGCGACCAACAGTCCGGCAAATCCACTGGCGATGGGCACGAAGCGCCGGCCTCCAAAGAATGCCAGGTAGCTGGGGAGCCGGATGTTATAGAAGCGGTTGTACAGTGCGCCGGCAATCAGCCCTGAGATGATGCCCACGGGGACGCTCAGCTTCCCCAGCTCCTTCGACTTGTAAGCCGCGATGGCCAGCGCACGCGCAGGCCCGGTAAAGGCCGCGACCGCATCCGGCGGAGCATCGATGAGTACTTGGGCACCCTGGGTGGTGACCAGATAACCGACCACCGCGGCAAGCCCGGCCGCTCCGTGGTTTTCCCGGGCCAGACCGACCGCCACGCCGATCGAGAACAGCAATCCCAGGTTGTTGAAAATGGCATCGCCGGCGGCCGCCATGGACGTCGAGTCCAGCAGGTCGGGTTGACCCAGGCGCAACAACAACCCGGCGATCGGCAGCACGGCGATGGGCAGCATCAACGCGCCGCCGATCCTTTGAAGAGCGGAGAGCATTTGTTTCATGTCGTTACTCGCGGGCGCGCCCGGTGGCATCCAGGCCCGAAACGGATTGCAATGTCAGCGCGCGAACGTCTTGCGCCGTTTCCCGATCCAACGCCTGGCTGGCCAGAGCGGCGCAATCCTCGAGATTGAGGGTGGCGATCAGCGCCTTGAGCTGCGGAACCACCGCGGGCACCATGGACAGCTCGTGAACGCCCAGACCGATGAGGATGGGTACGGCCACTGGGTCGGATGCCAGCCCGCCGCAAATGGCGACCGTTCGGCCATGGAGCTTGGCGGCGCTCACTACGCTGGAGATCAGGCGCAGAACCGCTGGATGAAGCGCGTCCAGTCGCGCTGCCAGCTCGGGATGTCCGCGGTCCATGGCAAGCGTGTATTGCGTCAGATCGTTGGTCCCCACTGACAGGAAATCCGCTTCCCGGGCGATGCGGTCCGCCATAACGGCAGACGCGGGTGTTTCGATCATGGCTCCGACTTCGATTGTGTCCGTGCGGCCCGCTTCACGACGTAGCTCGTCGATCATCGCGCGAACAGCGCGGATTTCGCCCGCATCCGTAATCATCGGCAGGAGGATCCGACACTGCGCTGGCGGCTGGACACGCATGATCGCGCGCAATTGAATGCGTAGGAGCTCAGGCCTCCAAAGACTGGTTCGCACACCGCGCAAGCCCAGTGCCGGGTTATCTTCGTGGGGAAGCGGGAGGTACGGAATTGGTTTATCGCCGCCGATGTCGAGTGTGCGGATGGTCAGCGGACGACCTTGCAGCGCGGTCGCGATCTGTTGGTATTGCTCGAGTTGCTCCGCCTCATCGGGAGGCGCTGTGCGTTCGAGGAATAGGAATTCGGTCCGCAGCAACCCTGAGCCTTCGGCGCCGTTGCGGACCGCCGCATGGGCCTCTGCTTCAGAGCCAACGTTGGCAAACACTTCGATGCGCGTGCCGTCGGCAGTGCGGCATTCGCGTTGGGCGGCCAGTTGCTCAGCGACACGCCGTTGGCGTTTCTCGGCAAGTTGGCTGCGAGCCAGATCAACGTGTATCCGTGGAGGATCGATGTATAGCCAGCCCGCTTCGGCGTCCAAGACCACGGTGGTCCCTGTCGGGACGCGCAGGGCTTCCGGCCCTGTTGCAACAATTGTTGGGATGTCCATCGCGGCTGCGATGATTGACACGTGGGAAGTCGCGCCGCCTGCGGCCAGGCATATGCCGGCGAGCTGAGTGTTGTCCAGTGCGACCAACTGTGACGGCAGGAGCTCATTGGCTATGAGGATGGTTTCGGGTGGAAAGCGCAGACCAGCTTCGGCAGCGCCGGTGAGAGCAGAGATCACGCGGGATTCGAGGTCCAGCAGGTCGTCTGCGCGCTCCGCCATGCGTGGATCGTTGAGGGCGCGTAGTTGCTGTATGCCCACGCGGAGGACGGCACGCCAGGAGTAACCAGCGCTTTTTCCTTGGTTGATGAGGATGCGGGCGCCGTCAACGAGCTCGGGGTCGTCGATCAGTGCCAGATGGGCTTCGGCAATTTCGCTTGCGGTCATGTTGCCGGAGTTGGCGCTGCGTTGAAGGTCGGTTCGGACGGTGTCGCGAGCGCGGTTCAATGCTTCGATCTCGATTGAGGCGCCTGCCCCCTGCTCCGGAACCTCGATAACCGCGCGGGCAAATTGGTAGGCAGCGCCTACTCCAAGGCCGCGGCTAGCGACGACGCCTTTCAGGGCGCGATTTGAAACCGCAGCCGCGTCGGTACCGCGTTGATCTGCCAAGTCGGGCAGCAGTTGCCGGCGCGCGGACGCGGCGGAGACGGCGCCTCCCGTCACCGCCAGCGTCGCCGCGTCCGCGTGGGAATCCTTTCCACCGGCGATTGCTTGCTCCACCGTCGCCGCAGCCGATTCGGCGTCGACGCCGGACGCCTGAATAATGATCTCATCGCCCTTACGCACACCCAATGACATCAACGCGACCGGGCTCTTGGCGCTCGCCTTACGGTCGCCAAACACGATGTTGACTTCGGCAGCGAGCTTCTTGACTACGGCGGCGAGCGTCGCGGCTGGGCGGGCGTGGATGCCGTGGTCCAGGAGCACGACCAGTCGGCGCTCAACGAGGCCACCGAATGCCGTCGCAGCAAACTTTGCGCTGCTGGCGGAGTCACCGACCGGATCCACGGCTCGCGTCTGCGAGATGGTCGACACCTCCATCAAAAAATCACCGACGCGCAGCGAGCAATTCTCGCTCCGGCGGGTCACGCGGAATCCGGTGGTGTCCGTGACCAACACCGGCGTCACCAGGCTCTTGGCCCGCTGCGCCACCAAGTCCAGATCGAAGCTGATGAGCCGGTCCCCCGCCCTGACCTGCTGCCCTTGCTCCACATGCAGCTCGAACCCCTCGCCCGCCAGCCCCACCGTGTCGATACCGAGGTGTAGCAAGATCTCAGCACCGTTCTCGGCGCGAATCGTCACGGCATGTCTGGACGCGGCAACGACAGTCAATGTGCCGTCGCAAGGCGCATGCAGCGTCGTACCTGTCGGATCGACGGCCACGCCATCGCCCATCATGCGGCCGGAAAACACCGGATCCGGTGTTTCCTCGAGGGGCGCGCTCCATCCCCGCAGCGGTGAGACCAGAATGAGTTTCGATGCGGCCACGATTACTCCAGGCGGATCCGATCGATGACCCACAGGGGGTCGAGTGATCGTTGGGTGAACTTCATACACAAGTCGTGCGTGCCGTCACTGCGCGCAATCTTCGCCGCAGGCAACTCCGTAACCCCGTTGTTGCCCACAGCAGTCTGCAACGACAGCACCGCGACGGGGTCGCCATCACAACCATCCACTCTCACTTCCAACTCCCCGGAAGGCGTATGGGGTGAATTCAGCTTGATCCTGTGGAGGTCGTCGCCGAGCTGGAAATTGAACGGCACCTGGCCTACATCCGCCACGAAGGTCCGCTCGCGGCTGAGATCGGCCGCGGGATAGATCCAGCACGGATTCAGGATATCCACCTGAAAGGCCGGGCCCGGAAGCAGGTCGTCCTCCAGTGATAGCACGACTTTGTCGGTGCAGGTCCGCAACTGCTGACTCACCAACCCAGCCTGCGGGACAGGAGCGGCGGGCACGTACGGTTTGATACCCAGGAGCTCGTACCTGTGCAGTAGCGCAGGCAGACGGCGCAGAAAGCCGTCCCAGCTGAGGCTGCCGGGGGCGGACCACCCGACTTCGGCCACCGCGGCGGCGCGGGGAAAAGTCATATATTGCACGCGCTCCTGCGTCCGGATGTGCTCGGTCCAGATGTTCGCTTGCAAACCCAGGATGTGCTGTCGTTGTTCGGGAGCCAATGACGCAGGCATGGGGTCGAATAAATACACGTCCTCGAGGCTGGTCACGTGGCCGCGCCCCGGTTCGGTATCGCTCGCGCTCTGGCGGTTATCGAAATACAACGTTGGCGATGGCGAGAGTACGGCATCGTGGCCCGCACGCGCGGCGGCGTATGCGCCATCGACCCCGCGCCATGACATGATCGTTGCGTCGCGCGGGATGCCTCCTTCGAGAATTTCGTCCCAGCCGATCAAACGTCGGTGGTGTGCGGTCAGGAATTTGCCGATGCGTTCCACGAAGTAGCGCTGCAGACCTTCTTCGTTGGAAACGCCTAATTCACGAATACGCTGCTGGATGTGGGGGGATGCCTTCCATTGGTCTTTGACCGCCTCGTCGCCGCCGATGTGTACAAATTGCGCCGGAAACAGGTGCACGACTTCGGCCAGCACGTTCTCGAGGAATTCGAATGTGGCTTCATCAGCGTTATACAGATTGGAATAGACGCCCCAATCGGAGGGCACTACGGCAGGCGCTGGAACGATACTCGCGAGACGCGGATAAGCAACCAAGGCCGCTGTCGCGTGACCAGGCATGTCGATCTCGGGTACGACCATAATGTGGCGCGCCGTAGCATGCTCTACGATCTTGCGCACGGTGTCCTGCGAGTAGAAACCGCCGTAGAGTCGCGGGCGTCCCGTGGTGGGATCGATGTCGGACGCGGGAGCGGCTCCCGCGGGCACACGCCACGCGCCGATTTGGGTCAGGCGCGGATATTTTTTTATCTCCAGGCGCCAGGCCTGATCATCCGTCAGGTGCCAGTGAAGGACGTTGAGCTTGTGGAGGGCCATCCAGTCGAGGAAGCGCAGGATGAATTCGGGGGATTGGAAGTGGCGGGCGGAGTCGAGCATGAGGCCCCGCCACGCGAAGCGGGGTGAGTCGGCGATGTGCACGGCAGGCAGGGACGCAGGGCCGCCGGTGCTGAGCTGCCACAGCGTGACGGCCCCGTAAAACAACCCGCGGGGATCGCTTGCTGCAATCACAATTCGGCGCGAGGTAACATCGAGCGTATAAGCCTCCGGGCCTCCTGCAACGGGCAGCAGCTCGAACACGATGTCGCCCGCTCGAGCCGTCTTCAATTGCAACAAATCGGCAAGATAAAGCGCGATCGGCGCGGCACGAGGATCGCGGGGGATAGCGATTCGGGTGCCTGCGCGGATCGCAAAACGACCCGGATGCAGCTCGTAACGAGCTGGCAGCGGAATAATATCGACCGTGGAGGGCTGAGGGACCGCGAATACCGGCATCGTCACTGCCAAGCAAGCCGCCGCCGTGGCCGCGATGCGAATCCTTACGAGCACCATCAACACCCTAAACAACCGTCCGAGAAGCGGGCACCATAGCGGGTCTGCGCACCCGAATCTGCACCAGGTTTCCGACGAGGTTTCATTCATGCCAGCAGCGCCCCATCCTCTTGTACTTCGTGGTCGTGAAGCCTTGCAACGCGGCGACATGCGTGCCGTGGAAGCAGCGGCCGAGGAGCGTCTCAAGACTGCCGGGCGCGATGTCAACGCACTCGAGCTCCGATTTCTGGTGCAACAGAAGCGCGGGCAGTTCGGCCAAGCCGCCAGGACGTTGGATACGGTCATCGGAATCGATCAGCGGGCGGATTGGGCCTACAACGAGCTCGTTCAGCTGTTCAGGGCCCACGGTAAGCCCGAGGATGCCGAGAAGGTGGCGCGCGCGGCTCTTCGGGCGAATCCAAGCAACGCGCACGCTCACAATTTGTTCGGCACCCTTCTTTCCGAGAAGAACGAGTTGCCCGCGGGCGAATGGCATTTCCGCAAGGCGCTGGATCTCTCGGGCAGGCAGGCACCCGTTCTCATGAATCTCGGCTTGAATCTGATGAAGCAAGGCCGTGTAGAGGACGCCGACGCCGCATTCGCGCAGTCCCACGAGCTCGCCCCGCAGGACCTGAAAACCCTTGCCTACTGGGCTACCCTGCAAGAAGGTCGCGGTGACCTGAAGAGGGCCGCAGAGCTGCTCGACAGAGCCGAAGCGGTGTCCTCTCCTGCGCAGGTCAATCTGCTGCGAGCCCAGTTTCTGGCTCGGCTCGGCCGCCACCCAGAGGCTCTGGCGATACTCGACGCCGCCGGTACCCTCGGGGGCGAGGCACATCTGGCCCGCGGGCGAATTCACGACCGGCTGGGCGACTACCCGGCGGCCTGGACGGATTTCGTCACCGGCAAGGCGATGCTGTTGAAAGAGAACCCGGGCACGGAGTACCGCGCCGAGGCGGTCGACTCGCTTTTCGAGCGCTGCAAGGGCTTCTTTACGCGCGAGCACGTGAGCCTGTTGCCGCACGCACAAACGCGCCCTGACACGGCGCAACCGATTTTCGTCATGGGATTTCCGCGCTCCGGCACGACACTCGTGGAGCAGATTCTGTGCAGCCACCCGGCCATTGCCGCCGGCGGCGAATTGCCGTTCGTGAGCGACATGACCAAACAGGCGAGCACCCTCTATCCGGCATCGGAGCGCTTCCCGGAGAATCTCGCCCACAGTTGGATGGCGGATTATCACTACACCGCCACACTGTTCCGGGACTACTACCTCGCGCGTGCCGAGCAATATGGTCTCCTGCGCGGCGGCACCGCTTTCTTTACCGACAAGATGCCCTTCAATGAGATCTACCTGCCACTGATCAAGATGGCCTTCCCCAACGCGAAGATCGTGCGCGTCGTGCGCCATCCCCTGGATGTCTGTGTGTCGATGCTGGCGAACAACATGACCCACGGATTTCATTGCGGGTACCGGATCGAGGATATTGCCCACCATCTGGCCGCGGTACACGAGCTGGTGGAGCATTACACGCGGGAGCTCGAGCTGCACGAGCTGGTGCTGCGCTACGAAACGCTGGTCGCCGACCAGGAGGCACAGACTCGCAATCTCCTCGATTACCTGGGGTTGCCGTTCGAGACCGCCTGCCTGAAGTTCCATGAAAACCGCCGCTATGCCCCAACGCCCAGCTACGCACAGATCACCGAGAAACTCCACGACCGCTCGATCGGCCGCTACAGACACTACGCCAAGCAACTCGAGCCGTACGTGCCACGACTGCGGAAGATGATGGCGGCGTACGGCTACGAGTGATCCTCAGAATCGCAGCTTCACCCCTGCGAAGTACACACGGCCGTTGTCATAGATCGCGCGGGGATGTGACAGATAGTCGGCATACTGCGTGATCTTCGCATCGGTCAGGTTCTGTGCTTCAGCGGTCACAGCGATGTTCTTCGTGATGTTGACCGAGGCGGCCGCATCCAGCGAGGTTACGGCCGTTTCGTACAGGTTGGTGGTCCGATCGAAAGTGACGAAGAAGTCGGACCGCTGCGTCCATGACAGGCGCGCGCTCACGAGGTCGTTCTCGAAGAACCCGGTGAAGTTGTACGTGTTCCTGGAGTTGCCGGGGAACGGGTTACCGCTGTCGAGGGTGGCATCCGAGTAGGTGTAGTTGGCCTGCACGCCGAATCCATTCCAGATCGGTTGGGTGATACCCACTTCGATACCCTTCAGCTTGCCGCCGCCACCGTTCGAGCGCACGTTGACGGTGTAGGGACAGTTGAACAGGTTCGGGCTGACCGTCGTGCAGGCGGCCGACGGGGCCGAATCGCCCGAGAACGGCAGGACCTGCGCCACCGGCTTGTCGACGATGAACGACTTGATGTTCTTGTAGTAGAAGGCCAGCGAGTACGCCGTATCCTTCGTGGGATAATACTCAAACGACAAGTCGGCCTGGCTCGCGCGGTACGGATCGATGTTCGGATTGCCCGCGGACCCGGTCAGGGCACCTACGTTCAGGGTGGTCCGCGGCACCATGTCGGTGAAGTCGGGACGTGACATCACCTTGGCAGCCGCGAAGCGCGCGATGAACTCCGGCGTGATGTTGTAGGCAAGGTTCAGCGACGGCAGGGCATCGTTGTAGGTGCGCTCGGCCGAGGTCGGAATGTAGGCGCCGAACGGGTTCGGGATCACGCCCGGCTGATTCGGGTCGGCAACGAACACCGCACCGGTTGTAATCTGCTGGGTGTGCACGAAACGCACTCCTAGGTTACCGCGCCAACGCTCGCCCCCCAGGTTGGCCATCACATAGCCGCCCGTCGTCTTTTCCTGGGCGGTGAAGCCGCCCTGCGGATAGGGAATGCGCCCGGAGATCGCTTCCTGCTGCGCGAGAATCGCCTGCGCCTTGGCGGGATCCACGATCCAGGCCTGCCGGAGGGAGCCTGAGTTGGCGATGCCGTGGAGGAAGTCGCCTGGAGTGAGGCCACCGGCGAAGTCGGAGGCCGGCAGCGTGTTGATGGGCCTGTAGAAGCCGCCGTAGGTCGTGAAGTCGCCGGAGGCATCGCGCTCGTGATTGCTGGCCTTGAAGCCGACTTTCACGCTCTTCAGCACACTGATGTCGAGCTTCTGCTCGGCATCGAGGTAGAGATACGACTCCTTGTCCTTGTTGATGAAGACATCGTCGTTGGCGAAGTCGAACACAAATGAATTGGGGTTGGTCCAATCCACCGTGGTGCCATTTGCATTGGGCAGCATGGTGACCTGGGGGGCGCCATGCCGGAAGTCGTAGCTGAACGCCGCGGGGGCGCCGAACTCCGGGAAGTACTGCGGATCGGTCTTGCCGGTGGCATCCGTGTAACCCAGATCCAGGTGCAGCGACAGGGCGTCGGTCGGCGAGTACTTCGTATCCAGGTCGATGTTGTGACTCGTCGTCCTGGCGAGACGATGGAACGAGTCGTAGAACACCCCGAAGTCCTGCGTACCGCCGGCCGCGGAGGTCACGGTACCAGCAACGTAGGCACCGTGGTCCAGCACGCCGTTGGTCAGCGTGCCGCCGTTGGCTATCGCGCGCTGCGGATCCACCAGATAACTCTGGTTCGTGTTCTCGGCATCGAAAATCGACAGAAAGCCGTTCAGATTGAATTCAAGCTGCTCGGTCGGCTTGTATTGGAGATCGAAGTTGCCGCCCTTGCGCACCCGATCCTGCTGGAACAGCGCGGAATTGATCAGCGTCGGGACCAGGTTCGGATCGGTGCTGCCGGCCGCCGTCTGGTTGAGAGGCGCATACCCCAGGATCTCGAAGCCGTCGCGGCGGATATGCCGCTCCTGGTAGATGCCCGCAACGAGCACGCCGATCGTGCTGCCCGGATCGTGCCAACTCAACAACACCGTGCCATACGGATCGTACTTCTTGGATGTCGAGGTGTACGCGCCTTCCATGGAAGCAAAGGCCGTCAGCGGATCCAACTCCAGCGGCCTGCGCGTCTGGATGTTGACCGTGCCGCCGATACCTCCCTCCTGCACGTCCGCCTGGGCCGTCTTTTGCACCTCGACCTTGCCTATCAGGTCGGACGGAAACATCAGATAGTTGAAGCTGCGGGTGGCATTCTGCTGATCGAGGAGAAACCAGTCGGCGGTGGAAAGTGCATGGCCGTTGAAGATCGCGTTGGTCAAGGTGGTGAGCGTGCCGCGCAGGTTGATGCGTTCGCCTTCGCCGAAGTCGCGTTGGGTGACGATACCGGGGACTCGCTGCAGGGCTTCCGCAAGATTCTTGTCGGGGAATTTGCCCACGTCCTCCGCGGTGATCACTTCCTCGACGCCGGTAGCCTCGCGCTTGCTTTCCAACGACTGGCGAACACTTGCGCGGTAACCGTGAACCACGACCTCTTCCAATGCGCTGTCATCAGCAGGAGCAACGGCCGGTGCATCTGCAGCCCTTGCGGCTCCGTTGCGTCCAAACAGCGCCAGCGCGACAGCTGTTCCCACCAAGGTAGACCTTGCGATTCTCATACCTTTTCACCCCACTGTTTTTTGAGTGTGGCACGTGGTTGGCGCCGCTCCTGGCGCTCCACTACCACTTACATTCCAATATAGTACCACTTATGGGCAAATGCCAATTCGGGTGAGGCCTCCTCAGCTGTTTAGCTTGTACCTCTTCTGAAACAATTACTTATGGTTGGTCTAAAGGCCCGCTGGGGTACTCATTGGTACTATCTTGGTAGTATGATGGCGGCCACCAGCTAACCGGGAGATCCCTTTTGACCCTGCTGTCGCAGTCCCTGGGGCCGCTCGATGAATCGAGCAGCCTGCCGCTTTATCAGCAGTTGCAACGAGCCCTCAGGGAGGCGATGGAGCGTCGCTTATTGGGTCCGGACGATGCCCTGCCCGCGGAGCGCGACCTGGCAACTGAATTCTGCGTATCCCGAATCACCGTCCGCAAAGCCATCGACGGGCTGGTCAATGAGGGGCTGCTGGTGCGGCGCCAGGGATCGGGCACGTTCGTCGTGGCACGCGTCGAGAAGAATTTCTCGAAGTTGACTTCGTTCTCCGAAGATATGCGCGCCCGCGGCCGCACGCCCCGCAGTGTCTGGTTGCAGCGCTCCGAAGGCACCGTCTCCCCCGAGGAAGCGCTCGCGCTGCGGTCGAGTCCGGGCACGCCGGTCTATCGCTTCCACCGTATCCGCTTCGCCAACGACGCGCCGATGTCGATCGAGTACGCCACCGTGTTGGCCTCCTCCCTGCCCTCGCTCGACTCGGTCGAGTCCTCCTTGTATGAAGCCCTGGAGAAAGCGGGCAACCGGCCGGTACGGGCGCTGCAACGCCTGCGGGCCGTTCTGTTGACCGGGGAGCAGGCGCGACTGCTGCAGGCGAAGGACAAGGACGCCGGACTGTTGGTAGAGCGGCTGGGCTTTCTGAAGGACGGAAGTGCCGCGGAGTTTTCACAATCATACTATCGAGGCGACACGTACGACTTCGTCGCCGAGCTGAGTAGCTCATCATGAATCATACCCATCTGTTTGAAGAAGCGGCGCAGGGCGCCGAGACGGTCCGGCTGCAACTGCGCACCAACACCGAGATCATGGAACGGCTCGGTGAGCGACTGCGGCGCCATCGACCCTACGCGGTGGTGACCTGCGCGCGCGGCAGCTCGGATCACGCGGCCACCTTCGCGAAATATCTGCTCGAGACCCGTGTTGGCATTCTGACCTCCTCCGCCGCGCCGTCGGTGAGCTCCGTGTACTCGGCCAAGGCGGATTTGCGCGGCACCGTGATGTTGGCCATCTCGCAATCCGGCGCGAGTCCCGACCTGCTCGCCACCGTCGCGAGCGCCAAAGCGGCTGGAGCGACGATTCTCGCCATGGTCAATGTCGAAACATCTCCCCTGGCGCAGGCAGCCGACTACACGATTCCGCTGTGCGCGGGGCGCGAGCAAAGCGTGGCGGCCACTAAATCGTACATCGCGGCGCTGGCGGCCATCTGTCACCTCGTGGCGCTGTGGTCGGAGGATCAGGCGTTGTTGGATGCGCTGAGGAATGCTCCCGCGGCCCTCGAGCGCGCCTGGAAGCTCGATTGGCAGCCCGCGGTGGCCCCTCTTGCGGCGGCTCGCGACCTGTACGTGGTCGGACGCGGGCTGGGGCTCGGGATCGCGCAGGAAGCCGCATTGAAGTTGAAGGAGACCTGCGGCCTGCACGCGGAAGCATTGAGCGCGGCCGAGCTTCGCCACGGGCCCCTGGCACTGGTCAACCCGGGCTTTCCGGTGCTGGTGTTCGCGCAGCACGACGAAACCCACGGGGGCGTCGAGTCGTTGGCGGCCGAGCTCGCGCAGCGCGGCGCGCAAATCATGCTGGCCGGCGCGCAGGCACCCCAATCCCTGCTGCTCCCCGCTGAAACGGCGCATCCGGCGATTGAGGGAATGCTCATGGTGCAGTCGTTCTATCGACTCGTGAATGCACTGTCACTCGCGCGCGGTTACGATCCCGATCATCCACCTCACTTGCGCAAGGTCACCGAGACCGTGTGATGCCCATCGAAACTACAACAACAGCCCTGGTCAACGGGCGCGTGCTGATTGATGAACGACTGGTCGAAAATCGTTACGTGCTCATTGACGGCGAACGCATCGTCGACATAGTCGAACCGGACGACCCGAGGTGTGCCGCGGCATCGAAACACGATCTCGGCGGTAAGCTGCTGTTGCCGGGTTTCATCGACTTGCAGGTGAATGGCGGTGGCGGCGTTCTGTTCAACGACGCACCCAGCGTCGAGTCCATTCGCGCCATCGGAGCCGCGCACCGCGGGTTCGGTACCGCCGGGTTTCTTCCCACACTGATCAGCGCCGACCTGGATGTCGTGGCAGAAGCCATCGCGGCTGTCCAAGCGGCCCTGGCCGCGAAAGTGCCCGGCGTGTTGGGCATTCACATTGAGGGACCCTTCCTCAATGTGGAGCGCAAAGGCATTCATGATGCGAGGAAGTTCCGCGAGCTGGACCCTGCCGCGGTCAAACTGCTGGCGTCGCTGCAAGGCGGCCGCACACTGGTGACGCTCGCGCCAGAAATGACCACCCCCACGATGATCGGGAAGCTCGTGGAGGCGGGAGTGGTTGTGTCGGCAGGACACACCAACGCGACCTATGAGGACATTCAGCTCGCCCTGCAACAGGGCCTGACCGGCTTCACGCATCTGTTCAATGCCATGTCGCAGCTGACGGGGCGCCAGCCCGGCGTCGTGGGCGCAGCGCTGGACGATCCTGACAGCTGGTGCGGAGTCATCGTCGACGGCGAGCATACCGATCCGGTCGTACTGCGGATTGCAATGCGCTGCAAACGCCACGACCGCTTCATGCTGGTGACGGATGCCATGCCGGGGGTCGGGACCCGCATCGAGTCGTTTGTCATCGGCGGGCGCAAGATCGCCGTGTCGGGCTACCTTTGCCTGGATGAGGAGGGTCGGTTGGCCGGATCCAACATTGACATGGCGAGCTGCGTTCGCAACGCCATGTCCATGCTGCAACTGCCCCTGCCACGAGCCGTGAGGATGGCCAGTCTGTATCCGGCGCAATTCATGGGGCTCGCCCATGAGCATGGCCGAATTGCCCCCGGATATAAGGCCAATTTTGTCGTCGCCGATGATCAGATCAACGTGTCGCAAACCTGGATCGACGGGCGCGCTACGGCTTGAGGCGGGGGAGCCTGGAAGCCGTTGGCGCGGTAGGTCAGAACCAGGGTGTCACGCACGCCGCCCTCGCCGTCCGGCTGAATGGGCGTCGTTTCGTGAATGACGCGCTCGTCGTCCATTAGTAGCAACGACCATGGCTCTTGCATAGTGAAGCGAACTCCCGAGGAACCATGCGCATCGAAAACGCGCGTTTCGCCGCCGCGAACATTCCGCCGTTGAACTAGTAACAGCGCGACAAAGTCGACCCCGTCCCGGTGTGCCCCCTCCGGCGTGGGCCTTCCAATTCCGTCGGCGGTGTCGATTCGGAATTGATGGGCCTCGATGTACCAACGCTTCACCGGGCGTACTTTGGAAAAGAGCGCACCAATGGAGGATACGAGACGAGTCCATACGGGTGCGTTCGATACTTGTTGCACCACAGGCTCAAACCAACGCTCGAGACCCCCATGCAGCGCGTTGTAAGACGTAGGCTGCCAATGCGCACGATGAGGAGCCAAAGTGAGAACACCCTCGTCGTCCACAAAGCAGGAATGCCGACGCGAGCGATAACGACCACCGTCACGCAGGTACCCGTCCCGCGGCAGAGCAGACCAGTACTCCTTCAGCGCATCGAGCTGTGTGATGTCCACGCGCAGCTCAGAAGCCACCTCGGCCGCGGACAGAAAGGCGTAACCGACTTTAGACAACGATTCGACTGTGCCCATGACGACCATTTTACCAAGGAACTCCCCGCCGCACGGCGCGTTGAACCACATACGCCCGCGGGCCGGAGTACCGTTCATGAGCCACATCAAGCAGATTCAAGAGATTCGCGATCGCGCCCGCCAGCAGATTACGGAAGGCGCGGTCACCAGGGATTACCCGCTAGACCGCCGGCAGGTGATCGGCATCCTGAACGAGGCACTGGCGACCGAGCTGGTCTGCGTGCTGCGCTATAAATTCCACTATTTCATGGCCTCGGGGATTCACTCCCAGTCGGTGAAGGAGGAATTCCTCGAGCATGCCAACGAAGAGCAGGTGCATGCCGATCAGCTCGCCGAGCGCATCAAGCAGCTGGGTGGCAAACCCGACATGAACCCTGCCATTCTCACGGACCGCAGTCACAGTGAGTACCAGGAAGGGACCTCACTGACCGACATGATTCGGGAAGATCTCATCGCCGAGCGCATCGCCATCGAGTCCTATCGGGACATCATTCAGTTCCTGGGCGACAAGGACCCGACCTCCAAGCGGCTCATGGAGGAAATTCTCGCCAAGGAGGAGGAGCACGCGGACGACATGGCCGACCTGCTCTTCGCGGTTCAGCCCGACACCGGCGAAGGTGCGCGCAATCTGTATTTCAAGGACGAGGTTCCCGGGTCCACCACCGCCGGCCAGCAAACCGGTGATGGCAAGCCCGCAGGAACCCGTCCCAGCTGAGCTTGCACGGCGTAACAGCCACCGCCGGGAAGTCGAGCGGCTGAGACCCGGCCGCCCGGCTGCGGCGCCTCACGCGCCCGCTGCCGAAAAACCTCGACCCCGCGCGGCCGGCGCCACGACGCTCAAAGCAATTTCTTCACCGCCTCAACCACGTGACCTACGGTGAAGCCGAAGTGCTTGAAGAGCTCGCCGGCGGGGGCGGATTCTCCGAAGGTGCTCATTCCGATCACCTCTCCGGTGCGCCCCACATACTTCCTCCACAGGTCGGCGGAGCCAGCCTCCACCGCGACCGTGGGAAGATCCAAAGGCAACACCGAGTCCCGGTAGGCCTGCGACTGCCGATCGAACACCGTCGTTGACGGCATCGACACCACTCTCACCGCAACGCCCACCTGCGCGAGCACCTTTTGTGCCTCTACAGCGAGCCCGATCTCGGAGCCCGTGGCGACAATCGCCGCGCGCGGGATCGTGTCGGGTTCAACGAGGACGTAGCCGCCGCGAGCGATGTTGGCGGCAACCTCGGGCGTACGTTTCTGGAACGCGAGATTCTGCCGACTGAAGATCAACGAGGCCGGCCCGTCGCGACGCTCCAACGCCTCGGCCCACGCAACTACCGACTCCTCGGTATCGCAGGGGCGCCACACATCCATGTTGGGAATCAGCCGCAAGGAAGCAACATGCTCAACCGCCTGGTGCGTCGGCCCGTCCTCGCCCAACCCGATGGAGTCATGGGTGAAGACAAAGAGCGAACGGATCTTCATCAGCGCGGCCATCCGCAACGCATTGCGACAATAGTCGGAGAAGGTCAGGAACGTGCCCCCGTAGGGGATGAATCCACCGTGCAAGGCGATGCCATTCATGATGGCCGCCATGCCGAACTCGCGCACGCCGTAGTGGATGTAGTTTCCGCCCGGCTTGCCGATCGACTTCGACCCCGACCACAGGGTCAGGTTCGATCCAGCCAGGTCGGCGGAGCCGCCCAGCAGCTCCGGCAATCCGGGTGCCAACGCTTCAATCACATCCTGCGAGGCCTTGCGAGTGGCAATCGTCGCGGCCTTTTCGCGTACCTTGTCCATCAGTGCACGAACGTTGTGCGCGAAATCCGCCGGCAGATCTCCGGCCAGACGACGCTGCAATTCGCGCGCCTGCGCGGGGAAGTCCCGGCTGTACTGCCCGAACAAATCGTTCCAGTCGCTCTCCGCGCGCGCGCCCGCCTCACGAGCGTCCCAGGCCGCATACACCTCGGCAGGGATCACAAACGGCGCATGAGACCAACCGATGTTGGCCCGCGTGGCGGCTACTTCCTTCTCGCCCAACGCTGCGCCGTGTGAATCATGAGTGCCTGCCTTGTTGGGCGAGCCCTTCCCGATCACGGTCTTGCAGCAGATGATGGAGGGACGATCCAGCGCGGCCTTCGCGGCAACAATGGCGCGGTCGATCGCCTCGCTGTCGTGACCGTCGACGTTCGGCACCACGTGCCAGCCATAGGCTTCGAACCGCTTCGGCGTATCGTCTGTAAACCAACCGGTGACGTGCCCGTCGATGGAAATTCCGTTGTCATCGTAGAAAACGATCAGCTTGCCCAGGCCGAGCGTCCCGGCCAACGAGCATGCCTCGTGCGAGATTCCCTCCATCAGGCATCCGTCACCGACAAACACATAGGTGAAGTGGTTGAACAGCTCGATCCCGGCCCGGTTGAACTGCTCGGCCAGCAGCTTCTCGGCGATCGCCATGCCGACGGCATTGGATATCCCCTGCCCCAGCGGTCCGGTGGTGGTTTCGGCTCCCGGGGTGATGCCGTACTCGGGATGGCCGGGCGTCTTCGAGCCCATCTGGCGGAAGCTGCGGATCTCCTCCATCGGCAGGTCATAGCCGCTCAGGTGCAACAGCGCATACAACAGCATCGAGCCGTGGCCGTTGGACACGACGAACCGGTCGCGATCGGCCCAGGCCGGATTGGCCGGATTGTGCCGCAGGTGGCGCCGCCACAGTACCTCCGCGATCTCGGCCATGCCCATCGGCATGCCCGGGTGACCCGAGTTGGCCTTCTGCACGGCATCCATCGCCAGTGCGCGAATGGCGTTGACGATGTCACCCTGTCCAGCCCGCACCCGCGGTTCTACTTTTGCATTCATGAGCGCGCCGCCCCCGTGTTATACAGCTTCAAATTCGGTTTCGCGGACGTCTGCAGCACGCACAGCGCCACGATTTCGGTCATGTCATCGACCCGGCCGTCGGGTTGCACGTCCCCGGCGCCGCCCGCGTGATCCTTGCCGTAGCCGTAGCTTACGGCAATGACCGGTGAACCGGCGGCCCGCGCCGCCGCGATGTCCATGCTCGAATCGCCCACATACAACATCTCGGCCGGCATGACGCCCAGCCGCGAGCAGGCGGCCAGCAGCAGGTTGGGACTGGGCTTGCGATCCTCGGCGCGATCCGCGCACAGCGTAAATTGCAGAAACTCGCTGAGCCCGGCTGCCCGCAACAAGGGTTCGGCGAAGGCGCTGTCCTTGTTGGTGATGCAGCATCGTGCGAGACCCGCCTCCGACAGCGCGCGCAAGGTATCGAGCACGCCTGCGTAAACCTTGCTGTGCTTGAACAGATGCTGGCTGTAAATCCGCCTGAACAGCGCCAGCGCGGCGGAGCGTTGCGCTGCATGCGTCGATGAGTGGCCGACGCTTTCAGTCAGAGCACGCTGTACGAGTGTCTCAACGCCATTGCCCACGAGCGCCCTGACACGCGCCTCGGGTAGCTCTTCGGCACCCAGCATGCCGAGCATCAGGTTCACCGAGGCCGCCAGGTCCCCCATGGTGTCTATCAAGGTGCCGTCGAGGTCGAAGGCCACCGCCCGGATTTGTTGACTGAGCTTCGACATGTATTGACTACTCCAGTGCAGCCACCCAAAACCACGTTTGCTGGGCGGGGGAAGAGAACCTCGGCCGCGCGCCAATCAGGACATGGCCGCCGCATGCAAGGCGCGCAGACGCTCGACGCTGAGATATTTCGCGCCCAGTCGCTCTGCTTCGGCTGTGCCCAGCGGTTCCGCTGGATCGCCGAGCGATGACAGCAGCAGGTCGGCCGCGGTGAAGTCCTGTTGATGCGTCCACACGCTGGGCGTCGCGACCGTAAACAGGCCCGCCGCTTTCGCCGAGGTCACACCGATCGCCGAATCCTCGACTGCGACCGCGCAGGCCGGATCGAGGCCCAAGGACTCCAGAACCACATTGTATACGTCCGGCGCCGGCTTCTTATTGGACACAATGTCCCCGGCTGCAATGGCATCGAACCAGCTCAGCGCCCATGCGGGCTGCGAAGCCTGGCGTGCGAAGCCCGAGGCGATCAGCGTCTCGATATTCTCAGGTGAGGTGGTAGTGGCCAGGGCCACGCGCATGCCCGCATCCCGGGCTTCCATCATGAGGCGCCGAACCCCCGTCCTCGGTCGCACGTGACCGACCTCGATCAGCTCCTTGTACAGTCGGTTCTTGGTTCGATGAATCTCCGGGATGAGATCGACCCACTGGCGCCGTTGCGCCGCCGGGGGCTGCAACCGCTCAATGTAGCTGGCAATGCGCTCCTTGCCGCCCGTGACCTGCAGCAACTCGCCATACAGGGCCGCATCCCAGCTCCACTCGAGGCGGCATGCTGCAAAGGCCAGGTTGAACGCCTGGCGATGCACTTCCTCCGTGTCGGCGAGCGTCCCGTCGACATCGAATATCAACGCCTCGCATCTCATCTGCGAACGACCTGCGAACCGCGCGCCAACATCTCCTTGCGGCATTCCATCAACCGCCAGATCATGGGTGTGAAGATCAACTGCAGCGCGAGATCCATCTTGCCGCCCGGGCAGACGATGGTGTTGGCCCGCGACATGAAGGAGTCATGCAACATCGAGAGCAGGTAGGGAAAGTCGATGCCGCGCGGATTGGAGAAATGGATCACCAGCATCGACTCATCCGGAGTCGGGATGTGGCGTGCGATGAACGGGTTGGAGGTATCCACCACCGGCACGCGTTGGAAGTTGATATGCGTCCGGGAGAACTGCGGGCAGATGTAGTGCACGTAGTCGGACATGCGCCGCAGAATCACATCCGTCACGGCCTCGGCGGAATAGCCGCGTGTCGCCTTGTCGCGGTGCAGCTTCTGGATCCACTCGAGATTCACCACCGGCGTCACGCCGATCAGCAGATCGACATGCCGGGCGACATTGATCTCCTCGGTGACGACGGCTCCGTGCAACCCTTCGTAGAACAACAGATCGGTCCCGCCCGGCAGATCCTCCCATTCCGTGAATGTCCCGGGCTCCTGTTTGTAACGGGCCGCCTCCGGCTCATCGTGCAGGTACTTGCGCACCCGCCCGGTGCCCTGCCGGCCATAGCTGCTGAACAGCTCCTCGAGCTCGGGGAACAGGTTCGCATCGGGACCGAAATGACTGAAGATATGATCGCCGCGCTCGATGGCGCTCGCCAGGCGCTGTTTCATCTCCGCGCGATCGTAGCGATGGAAGCTGTCGCCTTCGACGAATCCGGCCTGGATGTTCTCCCGCCGGAAGATCTGCTCGAAAGTGCGCATGACGGAGGTCGTCCCGGCGCCCGAGGAGCCGGTGACCGCAATGATGGGATGCTTGGCCGACATAGTGGTGTACCTGGGTTAGGCCGGTGTCTTGAACAGGCCGCGCGAGCCGAACAGCGGCGCGTCGAACTCGAACTCGTTGTGGTCGCGGTGGTAGCGTTCGATACGCTCCACTTCGTTGCGGGCGCCGAAGACAAACCCGATCCGCTGATGGGCCGCCTGCGGCTGCACTTCCAGTATGGGCTCGTGCCCGGTACTGGCCCGCCCGCCCGCCTGCTCGATGAGGAAGCCGATCGGATTGGCCTCATAGAGCAGACGCAACCGCCCGTTCCTGGAGGAGTCCTTGCGGTCGCGTGGGTACATGAAAACACCGCCGCGCATGAGGATCCGGTGCGTCTCCGCCACCAGGGATGCGATCCAGCGCATGTTGAAATCACGACCGCGCGGGCCTTGCTGCCCCGCCAGGCATTCGTTGACATACCGCTTGATCGCGGGCTCCCAATGGCGGGAATTGGAGGCATTGATGGCGAACTCGGCGGTGTCCGGCTCGATGGTGATATCCGGGTGCGTGAGCATGAACTCGCCGATCTCCCGATCGAGGGTGAAGGCGTTCACGCCACGGCCGGTCGTGAGAACCAGCATGGTCGACGGGCCGTAAATGGCGTAACCGGCGCACACCTGCTGGGTGCCGGGCTGCAGGAAGTCCTGTTCGGTGGGCTCGGAAACGCCCTCCGGACAACGCAGCACGGAAAAGATGCTGCCAACCGACACGTTCACATCGATGTTGGACGAGCCGTCGAGCGGATCGAACAGCAAAAGATACTTGCCGCGGGGGTACTCCGCCGGAATGGGATACGGATCGTCCATTTCCTCGGACAACATCCCCCGCAGGTTTCCGCCCCACTCATTGGTACGCACGAAGATGTCGTTCGCCAGCACATCGAGCTTCATCTGCGTCTCGCCCTGCACGTTGGTCGTGCCGGCGGTACCGAGAGCGTCGGACAATGCACCCTTGCCGATCACACGGGCTATGCGCTTGACGGCGAGACGCACATCATTCACCAGGCCGGTGAAACCCCCGGTCGCATTGTTATACCGACGCTGCTCCTCGATCAGGAACCGCGTCAGGGTCTTGGTCGTGAAATTCTTCGTGTAGGCCATGGCCTCGCCCCCCCCTGCTCGTTATGTGTTGCCGCTGAACACCCGGCTGGCGCGGATATCCGCCGCGTCAATGGTCATCAAATCTTCTTTGGACAACAGCCCGCCGCGCTTCTCGAACAGCCGGCTGGCCTGCCGCAGCCGGGCGCGATCCAGGGCATTGCGCACCGAGCGGGCATTGGCAAAATGCGGCTGTTGTATTCGCCGCTCGATATACTCCAACAATACCGCATCCGCCGCCGGGCTGAGGCGATATTGCATCTGCTCGAGCATCAAGCCGGCGATCGAGTGCAGCTCCCCGGGCGTGTAGTCGGGAAAATCGATGTGGTGCGCCACTCTCGATGACATGCCCGGGTTGCTGCGGAAGAACGTATCCATGCGATCCTTGTAGCCCGCGAAGATCACGACCAGGTCCTCCCGTTGGTTTTCCATAACCTGCAGCAGGATCTCGATGGCCTCCTGGCCGTAGTCCCGCTCGTTCTCGGGCCGGTAGAGGTAGTAGGCCTCGTCGATAAACAAGACGCCGCCCATGGCGCGCTTCAGCACTTCCTTGGTCTTCGGCGCGGTATGGCCTATGTACTGACCGACGAGGTCATCCCTCGTGACCGACACGAGGTGGCCTTTGCGGACATATCCCAGGCGGTGCAGGATCTGAGCCATCCGCATGGCTACCGTGGTCTTGCCCGTACCCGGATTGCCGGTGAAGCTCATGTGCAGCGAGGGGGCTCCCGAAGACAAGCCGAGCGAGGCTCGGAGCTTGTCAACCAGCAGCAGTGCCGCGATGTCGCGGATGCGGCTCTTGACCGGCGTGAGCCCGATCAGCTCGCGTTCCAACCCATCCAGGACTTCCCCTATCTGGGATTCACGGAACGCGGCCTCCAGGCTCAACATGTCGGGTGCGATCGAGGTATCCACGGCACCGGCCCATCAGTACCGCTCGCCTTCGGGGCGATCGACGGCGTATGAGCGGGTCGTGTACTGCAGGTTGCGTCCGCCCACTTCACGGCGTTCCAACGAGAAGCCGGGCTCCTTGTCCGGACGATTCACGATGAACGACAGCCGCAGCGATTCACGCCCGTGCGAGGAGTCGAACGCGTTGACCTTGATGTAATGCTGCGGAAATGTCTTTCGGCAGGATTGCAGCTCGCCCATGATGCCGGCCGCATCGCGGATGTCGAACATCGGGTTGCCGAACATTTCCCAATACGTGTTGCGCGGGTGCGGGTCGTCGGTGTACTCGATTGACACGGCCCAGTTGTTTTGCAGGCAGTATTCGATCTGGCTGCGGATCTGCGCATCGGTCAGGTCGGGCAGGAACGAAAAGGCGCCTTGCGTGAGTCTCATGGTAGCAATCCTTCTCAGGCGGGGGTGGCGGTGGGGACGAAGTCGAGCGTGTCGGTGCTCGTGTAGTTGAAGGTGATCTCGCCCCAGGTATCCAGGGCAGCCTTCAAGGGCGCGCAGTCCTTCGCGGCATTTGCAAGAATCTGCGGACCCTCGTTCCAGATGTCCCGGCCCTCGTTGCGAGCCAACACCATGGCCTCCAGTGCCACGCGGTTGGCGGTCGCGCCCGCCTGAATACCCATGGGGTGGCCTATGGTGCCGCCACCGAACTGCAACACGGTGTCCTCACCGAGATAGGTCAACAACTGGTGCATCTGACCGGCATGGATGCCGCCGGAGGCCACCGGCATGACACCCGGCAGTCCGGCCCAGTCCTGCTCGAAGAAAATGCCTTTCTGCAGATCGACCGGATTGCCGTTCTCCCGCAGGACGTTGTAGAAGCCCTGCACCGAGGCCGGGTCGCCCTCGAGCTTGCCGACCACCGTGCCCGCATGGATGTGATCCACGCCGGCGAGCCGCATCCACTTGCAGATGACACGGAACGAAATCCCGTGATTCTTCTGCCGCGTGTAGGTTGAATGTCCGGCGCGGTGCAGGTGCAGGATCATGTCGTTGCGGCGCGCCCAGTTGGCCATCGACTGGATCGCGGTGTAGCCGATGACCAGATCGATCATGACGATGACCGAGCCCAATTGCTTGGCAAACTCGGCACGCTCGTACATGTCTTCCATCGTGCCGGCCGTGACGTTCAGATAGTGGCCCTTGATCTCACCGGTGGCCGCCTGTGCCCGGTTGACGGCCTCCATGCAGTTGAGAAACCGGTCGCGCCAGTGCATGAACGGCTGGGAGTTGATGTTTTCATCGTCCTTGGTGAAGTCCAGGCCGCCCTTGAGGGCTTCGTACACGACGCGGCCGTAGTTCTTGCCCGACAGTCCCAACTTGGGCTTGATGGTGGCCCCCAGCAACGGCCGGCCGAACTTGTCGAGGCGCTCGCGCTCCACGACGATGCCCGTGGCCGGGCCCTTGAAGGTCTTTACATACGCGGTCGGGAAGCGCATGTCCTCCAGGCGCAGCGCCCGCAGCGGCTTGAAACCAAACACGTTGCCGATGATCGAGGCCGTGACATTGGCGATCGAGCCGGGCTCGAACAGATTCAGGTCATAGGCGATGTAGGCGAAATACTGATCAGGGGAGCCGGGCACCGGCTCAACCTTGTAGGCCTTGGCGCGGTAGCGGTCGCATGCGGTCAACCGGTCGGTCCATACCACGGTCCAGGTTGCCGTGGAGGACTCGCCCGCCACCGCGGCCGCCGCTTCAATGGGATCCACTCCTTCCTGTGGCGTGATGCGAAACAGCGCCAGGATGTCGGTGTCTTTCGGCGCATAGCCGGAATCCCAGTACCCCATCTGGGCATACTTCAGTACGCCGGCCTTGTAACGCGCCGCGCCGGTTTTGACTTTGGCGGCAGCCCCGTTGCCGCCGTTCCCCAGGCTGGTGTCCTGCATTTGTGTCCCCTCTTGGCGATTTTCGAAAGTGTTCGCGGGAGCCACTGTGGCCCTTGCTTTCTATTAGGTCTAGTTAGATATTGTTCTCCAAAGCATAAGTATCCCTTATAGGCGCAGCGGCGGGTAAATGACACCGTGGGACATTTGAATGCGTAACGTCACTTTGCGGCAGATGAAGGTGTTCGTTTCGGTCGCCCGGCATTTGTCATTTACCCGCGCCGCGCAGGAGTTGCACCTGACCCAGCCGGCCGTCTCGCAACAGGTCAAATTGCTGGAGGAGGAGGTCGGCCTGCCGCTGTTCGAGAAGCTCGGGCGCAAGGTGCAGCTCGCCCCGGCAGGCGCGGAGCTGCTGCGATATGCCACTCAGACCATCGAGCTCATGCGCGAGGCCACCGAAGCCCTGGCCGCCATGCGCGGCTTGCGACGCGGGGTTCTGAAGCTCGGGGCGGTGAGCACGGCCAAATACTTCGCGCCGTCCCTGCTGTCGGCGTTCGCCCCGGCGTACCCCGAGGTGCAGATCAAATTCGATGTCGGCAACCGCGAGGAGATCATCAAGCAGATGGCGGCCAACGAGATCGACCTGGTGATCATGGGGCGGCCGCCGCGCGAGCTCGAGACCATCGCGGAGCCCTTCGCGAAGCATCCGCTGGTCATCATCGCCGCACCCGATCACCCCTTCGCCGGCCGCAAGCGCATGCAGCTGAAACAGCTCAGCAACCAGCAGTTTCTGATCCGGGAGGAAGGCTCCGGAACGCGCGCTTCCATGGAACACGTGTTCCGGGAACGGCACGTGCCCTTCCGGGTCTCCATGGAGGTCAGCAGCAACGAAACCATCAAGCAGGCGGTCATGGCGGGGATGGGAATCAGTTTCATTTCCGCGCATACGGTCGGGCTGGAGCTGGCCGCGGGCAAGCTGGTCTGCCTGGATATCGTGGGCCTGCCGATAGTGCGCGACTGGTATGTGATGCACCTGCGGGATAAGCATCTTTCGCCGATCGCTGCCGCGTTCCGCACGTTCCTGCTGGAGCGCGCGGGACAGATCATTCACAAGACCATCGGCGAGCCGCCCGGGGCCCGGAGAGCCTCGTGAAGAGTCTGCTGTGGGCGGCATTGGCTGCGTTGAGCCTGGATGGAGTGCATGTGCAGGTGGACTGGCGGGATAAGAGCTTCAGCGGCGGAACCGCACCGCTGCTGCAATGGATCGAGCGCTCCGAGGGAATCGTCGCGGCCTACTACGGCCAGTTTCCAACTTCGTCACTGCGGATCCAGGTTGTGCCGCAGGACGGCACCGGCGTCCGGGGTGGGCAGACCTGGGCCGGGTTCATCCGCGTGCAGGTCGGGCGCGATGTCACCCCGGCGCAGCTCACGGATGACTGGGTGCTGGTACACGAGATGACCCATCTGGCCTTGCCGGATATGGGAGAGGCTCAAAGTTGGTTTGCGGAAGGCCTGGCCGTCTACGTCGAGGGAATCGCGCGGGTGCAGGCCGGCAATCGGTCCCAGGAAGATGTATTCAGCGAGCAGATGCGGCAAATGCCGCGCGGGATGCCGCAGGCCGGAGACCGAGGCCTGGATCACACCCACACGTGGGCACGGACGTATTGGGGCGGCGCGATGTTCTGCTTCCTGGCGGACGTGGAGATTCATCGCCGCACGGGCAATCGGTTCGGGTTACAGGATGCCATGCGCGCCGTGGCGCGTGCGAGCGGGGGACTCGCGAGCGACTGGCCGATCGACCGGGTGTTTGATGTAGGCGATCAGGCGACCGGGGCCCGCGTGTTGGAAGAGATGTACGCGCAGATGAAGGACAAACCTGTTGCGCCCGACTTGCAGGATCTGTGGGCGAAGCTGGGAGTTGTGTCGGACGGAAGCGGCGTGAAGCTGCAGGATGACGCGCCGCTGGCCGCGGTTCGCATGGCCATCATGAAGCCCCGCGGGGCGGCTGCTACGGCGGATCCGGCGAAAAGAACGTAGTCATCACGGCCGTTGCTGTCAGGACGACGCAGATCAATACGTATTCGATTACAACCGTGCGCTTGAATGCGACGGTATCGCCCTCGGCACAGGCGGGGCCGAAGTGGTACTTGTTCAGGGACGCCATGACCATCAGCACGGCGAAGCCGCCCAGTTTGGCCAGAAGGAGTTGGCCGTAGGGCTGTTTGAATGGAGCCAGGCTGGGAAGCAACAGGGCTGACAGCCCCACGCCCGCGAGCAGGATCAGCGGCACCGCCCAGAGGGCCGTGTCTGAAAATCGCTCGATGAGATGACCCGCGGTGGCGGGCTGCTCATTCCGGGCGGCCAGGTACAGCGGCCAAAGGGAGCCGAGCCAGAAGGCGACCACCGACAAATGCAGGGTGATCAGAGCCGCCGCGGCGGCGCGCTGTGGGTTGGTGGCTGTGTGGCCCATGAGAGTGAAGGAAGTGATCACCATCAACGCGCCCAGCAGGGCAATCGAGATTGAGGGCGCAGACGGTGACGACTGCGCGACGAGGCTGGCTGGCGCTGTGGAGGCTGCGGTTGCCACGGTGGCGCCGGAGGGGGCGGTCGTGGCGCTGCTCGGCGATGGGGTGCTGCGCAGTCCAGCGATCAACAATATCAGGCCGAGGATGCGCGCAGCGAAGGTGGCACCCGCGGGGGACAGGAGCGCCATTCTTTGCATTGCCGGGTCAGCGATGCCGGCCATCTCACCCGTCATTCGGGCGCCCTCGAGGGCCTGGTGGGCTGTCATGAACACCAGAGCCAGTATAGCGAGCGTGCTACCGAGCTTTTTGATGTCCTGCAGGCTGTTGAGAACGAGGTGCCCGAAGGCTGCGATGAATATGGGTGTGCCCGCCGCGTTGAGGAGCAGCACAAAGCTGACAGCCCGGAGCGCGGCGGACAACGCGTCCGGGCCATCGATCATCATGGACTTGTCGAGCCGGGCGCGTGCGTGGTCGCTGGCGTGGCACCCACGCTGAAGGTCAGCTTCCCAGGCACCACGTGGCTGTCATTGCCGACGGCTCGCCAGGCAAGCACGTATTTCCCGGGTTCCAGCTTGGGCGCGGGAACAGAAATCTCCGCTGCCGCATCCTTCGGTAAGGGTCCGATCTTCTGCGCCGGCTCGCTGCCTTTCTGCAACGTGAGCGCGGTCAGCTTCGCCGGCTCACCAAATGTCAGTACGAACTGGGTTGGCGCGGCCTTCAAGGTGCTGCCTTCGACGGGATCGGACTTGAGCAACTGTGCATGCGCGAGCGCGAGCGCGCTGGCACCGGCGAGAATCAATGCGCAGGATATTCGAGCGGTTTTCATCACAACTCCTATTTACAGTTAAAGCCAGACACGCAACCCGGCGGTCAGTTCCCAGTCGCTCCTCTCCCCTCCAGCCGCCCGCACGAGGTCCGCCGTCTCACCGAAACGGCTCAGCCAAACGAGACCCATGTACGGTGCGAACTGGCGGGACATTTCATACCTCAAACGGAAGCTGATCTCCAAGTCCGAAAGACCCGAGCCGATCTCATGCGCCGGGTCAGAATGGCCAAAGAAATTCGACTCGACGAACGGCTGAAGCACGAGCCGCTGGGTCAGCAGCAACTCATATTGCGCCTTGAACCGCGCGGCAGTGCGCCCCTCGTCGCCGAGGTACACCGTGGCCTCGATCTGGAACCACTGCGGTGCAAGCCCTTCCACGCCCAATGCTGCCCAGGTACGTGATTGCCCGGAGCCAAAGTCTTGGCGTCCGCCGGCCTGAAGATTCCACCAGGACGAGATCACGCGGTCCCAGAGGACTTCGACATCAGCATCGTGGACACCGGCGCGGCCGTTGGCGATGTATTTGCCTTCGGACTTGATCCACAGCTTGTCGTAGTCGCCGCCGTAGTAACCCTTGGCATCCCAAGCGGCACGCCCTTCGTCATAGCCACCGTTGCGCCACTCGAGTTGCTCGAACATGAGTTTAGCGAACCGCGCGGAATCATCCATCTGCATGGTGTCGACCATTTCGTGGTACGACATGTCATGCGGGACACCAGCGCTGCCGTTGACGACGGAATCCGCGGCGTGCGATGTGCCAGGATTCACCGCACCGGCGATGAGCGGGACTGCCACAAAAAAGCCACGCATGGACTTCATGGGCTGCCCTCCACCACTACTTCACGGAACATACCGGCTTCCATGTGGTACAGGAGATGGCAGTGGAACGCCCACCGCCCCGGCGCGTTGGCACTTACGCAATAGCTCAACTGCTGCCCGGGTTGAACTATGACAGTGTGCTTTCGGAAGCGGAAATCACCGTCAGGCGATTCCACCTCGCTCCACATACCGTGTAAGTGGATGGGGTGGTTCATCATGGTGTCATTGATGAGCACGATGCGCAGCCGCTCGCCGTAGTTGAAACGCAGCGGTTGGGCCTCAGAGAACTTCTGGCCGTCGAAAGACCAGATGTATCGCTGCATGTGGCCAGTCAGATGCAGGCGTATTTCGCGACCTGGCTCGCGGGGGTCGATGGGTCCACCGAGGGTGCGAAGGTCGGCATACGTGAGAACCTTTCGTCCATTGCTGCGAAGGCCAATGCCAGGGTCAGACAGGCTCGTCTTGGGTTGCGAAGCAACCATGTCAACGTTGGGCCCGAACTTGGGTAACCGCTCCGCCGGCATGTTGGACATGTGCGCCATGTCATGCGTGGCCGCCGACGGGCTATCCGCCGCGGTCACCGGGGTGGCGTCGGACATGTGTGCCATGTCGTGGGCCGGCGCCGGCGCCGGCGCCGGCGCGGCCGATGCTGGCGCGGCGCTGCCCGCGTTGGTGTTACTGCTCATGTCCATACCTGACATGTCCATACCTGCCATCTCTTGCGATCCGGACCCGCTGTGGCGCAGCTTGGACATGTCCATGCCCATGTCGGCCATGCTCAACACGACTGGAGGATCCAACGGCGGGATGTCGGCGGACAGGCCGGAAGCGGGAGCCAGTGTGGCGCGGGCGTAGCCGGTGTGGTCCATCGATTGCGCGAATATCGTGTACGCCCGGTCGTCGTTTGGCTCGACGATGACGTCGTAGACTTCCGCGGCGCCGATGCGGAATTCGTCGACTGTTACCGGCTCGACGTCTTGGCCGTCCGCGGCAACCACGGTCATCGAAAGACCGGGAATCCGAATGTCGAAGAAGGTCATCGATGCGCCATTGATGATCCTCAGCCGCACCCTCTCACCTCGGCGGAACAAGCAAGTCCAGTTGCCCGCGGGGGCTACGCCGTTCATCAGGTATGTGTAGGTGTGCCCTGAGATATCCAGAACATCGGATGCATTCATTCTCATCTGCCCCCACATCCGCCGGTCGGACACGGCAGCAGACAGGCCGCTCTTGCGCACATCGGAAATGAAGTCGCCGACGGTTCGGCGGTTGTAATTGAAGTAATCGCTTTGGAGCTTGAGCAACCGATAAATGCGCTCGGGATCGGTGTCGGTCCAGTCGGACAGCAACAACACGTGCTCGCGATCGGACCGATGGCGCTCGCCCCCGCGGGGCTCGATGACAATCGGGCCGTAGAGGCCGAGTTGTTCCTGAAAGCCAGAGTGGCTGTGGTACCAGTAGGTACCGGATTGGGTCACGGGAATGCGATACTCATACGTCTCTCCCGGATGAATTCCCGGGAAACTGATCCCGGGGACCCCATCCATGTGGGCGGGAAGAATCATGCCGTGCCAGTGAATCGAAGTGGGCGACGGCAGCCGGTTTGTGACTCGGATCGTCACCGTATCGCCTTGCCGCCAACGAAGTAGGGGCGCGGGGAGCTGTCCGTTTACGACAATGGCGTCCCGCGGCACGCCGGTCGCGCTCACTTGGGTTGCACCGACTTCGAGTTGGAAGTCGGTGCCGGACAAAGTTGCAAGTCGATCGCGTGATTGGCCATCAGTGCTAGCGCCGTTGCGGGCGACACCCCACGAGCTGTTGCCTGCGCCGCCCGAGGCAGCCCCCGATGGGGACGCACCCCAACCCAGCTGCCGTCCACCGGCAAGTACGAGCGCGCCGCCCGCAAGCCCTTGCACAAATCGCCGTCGCGATTCGAACCGAGATCGAATCATTTGAATCCTCCGCGATGCGCGACGCCAAGTACGTGCGCAACCATTCGGCCGGAGACCGACGTCAAATCAGACGTGGTGCCGCCGGCTTAAACCTGACCTATTGATTGTTCTGAATCAGGCGATGGGAGGTCGGAGAAATTCGTCGACGCGCGGCGCGACAAACTGTGTTGTCGCGAGGGTGGGCACCGCGATTGAGGTCGCGACCTGGGCGAGAGCCGGGAATGCGATCGTCCCGGGCGTGTAGAGGCACTGACATTGGCACGCGTTGGCGCGACAGCATTCGTGGGGCGTTGAGTGGTCGGGGCAATCCGGCTGCGACGCCCGGTCGGCGTGAGTCACTCCGACTGCGTCGATCGGTGTGAACGACACACGGGACTTGTGGACCATCCCGTGAACAGTCGCAGTCATTACCGACTCCACCGCGCCGGCTGCCTGCAGTTGAAGACCCAGCACCCACTGCAGCGCCAGCAGTACAAAAAGCACTGCCTTCAAAGGACGACGTCTGGCTTGTGAAAGGCGTTTCAAGGCAGTCAGCTTACACCAGAAGTGCCGATACGCGACACAGCCGGCCGGAAGGCCGGCTGCGATTAACGCAGGCGTCGGCGGTTCATCAGCGTCCCCCGGCGGAGCGACCGCCGGTGGCACGGTGACGCTGTCCGCCGCCGTTGCCGCCAAAGCGGCGCGGCTGCTGACCGGGGCGGCCGTGGCCACCACCGTGTGAGTGCCGACGTTGGTGGTCGGGCCGAGCGGTGGATTCGCCGTCGCCGCGTGGGCCGCCTTCGGCGCGCCGTTCAAGTTGGACCCCTTCAGCGTTGCGACCACCCCGGTCGCCACCAGCGCCCTGGTGTCGGCTGTCTCCGCCGCCACGACGTTGACCACCGCCACGACCGTGACGTCGACCGGCATCGTTGCGGCTGCGGTGTTGGCCACCGCCACCATCATGGCGACCGTTGCCGTCGCGGCGGTCAGAAGAGGCGCCGGGGGGCGCGGCCACAATCTCGAACTGCGGTAATGCAGTCACCGGCAACGCCCGCCTGAGCATCCGCTCGATGTCCTTGAGCAGCGGCCCCTCATCCGGCGAGACGAGCGAGACAGCATGTCCGGACTCGCCCGCGCGTGCAGTGCGACCGATTCGATGCACATAGTCCTCGGGGACATTCGGCAACTCGTAGTTCACAACGTGCGGCAGCTCCTTGATGTCGAGTCCGCGCGCCGCGACCTCGGTCGCAACCAGGGCCACGATGTTGTTGGCCTTGAAATCCGCCAGCGCCCGTACCCGCGCACCCTGACTCTTGTTGCCATGGATGGCCGCCGAGGCAATGCCCGCCGACTCCAACTGCTGGGCGAGCCGGTTGGCGCCATGCTTGGTGCGGGTGAACACCAACACCTGGTGCCAGTTCCCATCGTTGATCAGGTGCGCAAGCAAATGGCGCTTGTGATCCTTCGAAACGCGATACACCTGTTGATCGACCTTATCGGCCGTCGCGTTGCGGGGGGAGACTTCGATATTGACGGGGTTGCGCAGAATGCGCCCGGCCAGCTCGCGGATATCATCCGAATACGTCGCGGAGAACAACAGGTTCTGGCGCTGGGCCGGGAGCAACTTCACGACGCGGCGGATGTCGCGGATGAATCCCATATCGAGCATGCGATCCGCCTCGTCCAACACAAAGGTCTGAACCGACCGCAGATCGAGCTCGCCCTGCTCGGCGAGGTCCAAAAGACGGCCGGGCGTGGCGACGAGCAGATCGCAACCGCGGTAAAGCGCATCAATCTGCGGATTGATGCTGACACCCCCAAACACAACAATCGTGCGCAGGCCAACGTACTTGCCGTAGGTCCGCGCGCCTTCGGCAACCTGGGCGGCCAACTCGCGAGTCGGCGTGAGAACGAGCGCCCGCGGCGCATGGCCGCCGGGCGCGCCCAGCTTCTGCAGAATGGGCAGGACGAAAGCCGCGGTCTTGCCGGTGCCCGTCTGGGCGCCGGCGAGCACGTCGCCACCGGCGAGTACGGCTGGAATGGCTTGGGCTTGAATGGGGGTAGGAACGCTGTAGCCCTTTTCGGATACAGCACGCAACAGCTCGGGCTTGAGCCCGAGATCGGCAAATGACATTACGGAAAAAACCTCTGGGTGAGCTCGCAGGCAACGCAAACGCGCCGCAGCGGTCAGTTGCGAGGGAATTGGATCGACTTAGGGTTGAAACGAGGCGCTGACCGCGCGCCCTAGGTAGGTGCGGGCACTCTACAGACTTTGCAATGCCACGTCCAATCCGCTGCAATGGCAGCATGTCACTGATCACACTTCTGAATGCACATCTCGCCTACGGCGACCGGCCCCTCCTCGACGGCGCACAGCTGTCCGTCCGCGCGGGCGAGCGTGTCGGTCTCATCGGCCGTAACGGCACGGGTAAATCTTCGCTGTTGCGTGTAATTGCCGGACACGCTCACCTGGACGAGGGTGAAATCCAGCGTCGCGACAGTATGCGGATCACCTTCGTAGAACAGGAGCCCGCGCTCCCCGACAGTGCAACGCTGCGCGAGAGTCTGTTGGCACGGGCAGCACTGGAACCGGATGCCGCCGAGCTGCACGCCGACGAGCGTGAACGATGGCGAATGGAAGCGCGACTCACGGAATTCATGCAGCGGTTCGATCTCGATCCGGAGCGGGTCCCGGCCACGAGCTCGGGCGGTGAGCGCAAGCGCGCGGCCCTTGCGCTGGCGCTCGCATTGCAACCGGACGTGTTGTTGCTCGACGAGCCGACCAACCACCTGGATATCGAAGGCATCGAGAAGCTCGAAGAGCTTCTCCTCAAGGTACCCGCCTCGATTGTGATCACTCACGACCGCGCGTTTCTCGATCGGATCACCACTCGCATCGTGGAGCTCGACCGGGGAATTCTCAGGTCGTATCCCGGCAACTTCGCGGCCTACGAGGACCGCAAAGAACAGGAGCTCGCGGCGGAGGATGTCGCCCGGCGCCGGTTCGAGAAGTTCTGGGCGCAGGAGGAGGTCTGGATCCGCAAGGGTGTCGAAGCGCGGCGTACTCGCAATGAGGGACGCGTCAAACGACTCGAACGGTTGCGGGTCGAGCGCGCGGAGCGCCTGGATCGGCTGGGGAACGTGAAGCTCAGCCTCGATTCGGGCGAGCGTTCCGGTCAGTTGGTCGCGGAGTTGACGGATGTGTCGAAGCGCTTCGGGGACCGCACGATCATCGATAACCTGTCGATGCGGGTGATGCGCGGGGATCGCATCGGGTTGATCGGACCCAACGGCGCGGGCAAGTCGACTCTCATCAGTATTCTGCTGGGCACGATGCAGCCGGATACGGGGCAGGTGAAGCTGGGCACCCACCTCGCGGTGGCCTACTTCGATCAGTTGCGGGGACAACTGGACCCGGAAGCCACTGTCGCGGAGACGATCAGCCCGGGATCGGACTGGGTGGAAATCGGCGCTGAGCGCAAGCACATCATGAGCTACCTCACCGACTTCCTGTTTCCGTCGCAGCGGGCTCAATCGCCAGTGAAGATGTTGTCCGGAGGAGAGCGCAACCGGCTGCTCCTGGCACGGCTGTTCGCACGGCCCGCGAACCTGGTGGTGCTGGACGAGCCGACCAATGACCTCGATATCGAGTCGCTGGAGTTGTTGGAGCAGAAGCTGCAGGACTATTCCGGCACATTGCTGCTCGTCAGCCATGACCGGCGTTTTCTGGACAATGTCGTGACTCAGACGCTGGCTGCCGAGGGTGATGGACAGTGGCGTGAGTACGTGGGTGGCTACACAGATTGGCTGCGCCAGCGCCGCCCCGCAGCGGCGGTAAAGGCCCCCAAGGCTGCCCCGGCCCCTCCGACCGCGACTCAACCCCGGGTCAAGCTGAGCTATAAGGACCAGCGCGAGCTGGCTGCCCTGCCGGACGAAATCGAGGCCTTGGAACGGGAGCAGTCCGCCTTGAACACCCTCATGAGCTCGCCCGACTACCATCGCCGGGGTCCCGACAAGATACGCGAAGATCGGCTCAGATCCGAGCAAATCGAGGCTCTTTTGCTGACCAAGTTCGCACGCTGGGAGAGTTTGGAGCAAGCTCGGAAATAATCACAATTGACCGGGAATTATTGAGCACCCGGCAGCTCGATTCGGTGCGTCGCGCCGCTTAAAATACGAAAATGAAGCACTGGAATCCCTGGATCGGCGGGCTGTGGGTCGCGATCGCGGGCCTCGTGGGCTGCGCTCCCAAAACCGACGTGTCGACCACCGCAAACGTCCCGGCGGCGTACGCGCACGTCTATATGTCCGTAAAGGAGATCTGGTTCAATGCCAATGCTTCGGCAACTCCTGACGACACCACGTGGCAGAAGTACCCACTGGCCACACCGGTCACAGTCGATCTGTCGAGCTCTCTCGACGGCACACTGAGCTCCCTGACAACGGGCCTGAACGTTCCCATCGGAACGTACAACCAGATCCGGCTGATCCCCGTCGACCCGTCGGCCACGTTGCTCAGCTCCGCATCCACGCTCGGCGCAAAGTACAACTCCGAAGTCGACTACACCGACAGCGACAACAACGCGCAGCAGGTGCCGTTGGAGCTGCTGAACCCGGACAAAGGGCTCGGTGTGACCGCCTCGGTTCAGGTGAAGGGCGATACCACCAACATCCTGTCGACGAGCACCAGCTCCACGAGCACGAGTTCCTCCAGCACAGACTCCTCGAGCACCAGTTCCACGAGCGGCACGGTCGATTCGACCACTGGCGTAAAACAGGCGGCGCCCTTCAAGCTCGCAATCAACGTCGACGGCTCCAAAGACGTAGCTCCGTTCACCTACAGCAACACAGCCGGAATGCTGTTGAATCCGCACATTTCCGCCTTCGACCAGAGTGCGGCCGGCGCGATCTCCGGAACTCTCAATGTTTCGAGCCTGACGGGTCTCACCAGCCTGAGCACCAGTTCCTATCTCAACATCCAGGTCACCGCGGAATCACTCAGTACGGATGGCTCACGCCACGTCGCGGTGAACAGCGCGCCAGTGAAGTCGGACGGCACCTTCACTATCTACCCACTATCGACGAGCTCTTCATCCTCTACGAGCTATGACCTTGTCGTACACGGCCCGGGCATCGCAACGATCATCGTAAAGGGCGTTACACCGTCCGCGGGAGACCCCTCCTCCGTCACACCGGTGAACATCGGGACACTGACGCCGCGCGCCGCATCGACCTTCAAGGTCAATCTAGACGCCGCTACAGACCCGCTGCCCGCCGGCGTACTCGTCGGGTTCTATCAGACCCTGCCAGGGTCCAATGAAGTGCCCTACCTCATCGACTCCCAGCCGATTGACCCGTTCACCCGAACCTTTTATGCGGATGTAGCCGAGTCCCTTGGGGACCTCGACTATGGAACCTACTCATCGGGCGCTGTTTCCGTGACTGAAGCCACTCCAACGGAAGGCTCGGCCACCTACCGAGTTGCGGGGACTGCGCCTCTATTCGCCGACGGCGCTCTGACGACTACGGTCACCGGACAATCGGGGTCTACGACGACCACCACTGTCGCGGTGCCCACGCTGGCAGCGGCCTCGGGCGCCACGTTGAATACTATCCAGGTTACAATCGGCAAAGCGTCATCGACGGCATACAACAAGGGCCAACTGATATTCAGTCACGACGGGGCCATCGTGCAGACAGCCACCATCGACTCCCTACTGACACAGAGCGCCAACGGCACCTTGACGATTTCTGGCCTGCCGGGAGGCGGCTCCGCCGGACAATTCGCGGCCGGGCTGTACTACGTGTCGGTGCGCGTCTGGAATACGAGCAACCCGGCAAGCACCGTGACCCGTGAGACCTACTCCAGCCCGCTGGATCTGCGCAACGGGTTTTCGAACGGTTACTCGCTCACCATTAACTGAAGCGCCTCATCCGGGCGCAACCGCCGGCCGCTTTTAATATAATTTCGCCGAACCGATCGGCGAATGAGACCTCTAATCGTCCGATTCCGGGCAATATGCGCCCCCCGGCCTACTGAAGAAGGGAGACCTCTTGATGCCATTTCCGTCCGGTCGCGCCATTTCCGGCGCGCTCTCGGTATTGCGCGCCGCATTCGTTGGCGCCGTCGCGATCATAGCCCTCGGCAGCTGCGGCAATAACAAATACACCTACGGCACCCCGCTCATCACCTTTTCGGTCACCCCGGGGCCGTTCACGTCCTACCTGGTCGAAATCGACCAGATCCTGCTGACCCGGAGCGACAACACGCCGGTCTACCCGCTGTTGCAACCGCAAGTGGTGGACTTCGTGAAGCTGGGCACGCTGCCGGAAGTTTTCGGGGCCCCCGCCGTCCTGGAAGGCACCTATACCTCCGCCTCCATCACGGTGAACTACGCTTCGACCGTCTACCAGCCGGCAGGCGCCCTGCTGTACATGAACGTGAACGGCAAGTCGACCCTGGTGACTCCGGTCGACACGACCGGCAAGGGCACCGCCAGCACCTCCGTCACCTACACGGTCAAGTTCGACCCGAATCACCCGCTCGTCATCAAGCACGGTGTTTCCACCCCGCTCGACTTCAATTTCGATCTGAGCGCCGCCTCGGTCATCAATACCTCGACCTCGCCGATCCAGGTGACGACGCGCCCTTTCATCAGCGCGAGCACTCTGCCGAATTACACCCGGCCGCTGCGCGCACGCGGCGTCTATGTGACAACGGACACCCAGAACAACAACCTCACGATCAACTCCCGGTCGTTCTTCGATACCCAGGGCAGTCCCGCCGGTGCCATCGAAATCCAGACCAGCGACAGCACGGTGTACAACATCAACGGCACCCTCTACACGGGCGCCGCCGGCCTGGCCCAGATCAACAAGCTGCAGATCAATACGATCGTGGAGGCTTACGGCACATTCGGCGACCTCAATAACATCAAGCCCAACTTCGTGGCCACCCAGGTTTTCGCCGGCATCGCAGTCGAGAACGTACTCCTGGATCGCATCACGGGGACGGTGTCCTCGCGTAACGGCGACACGTTGCACATCAAGGGCGCGGAAGTCGAAGTGCGCAACTTCAGTGTCACCACCGGTGTTACGCTGACTTTCCAGGACGACCTCACTTTGACGGTCGGCCCCAGCACCCTGGTGAATGTCGACGGCCATCCGGAAATCACCAACGTGAACACCGATTACATATCGGTCGGACAACAAGTCGATGTAGAGGCGCTCGCCGTATCCGATTCCAGCGGCAATCCAGTGCTCGATGCGAACAAGCTGCCCACGTGGTCGGCCACCAGCGGCTTGGTACGCCTGACGCCCTCGACGGGCTGGGCAACCCTGGGTTCGATCGGCTCGGGTGATGTCTCCGCGAACCTGGTCAGTCTGGGCGGATTCGATCCGGCCACGCTGGACTTCACGGGCACGAACTCGGTACCCACAGCGTACACGGTCAGCACCAACGGGATCGACACCACCTCGCTGTCAGCCAGCCCGCTGTTCCGCTTTGATGGGTTCGTGAGCCCGTTCGGGATGACGCCGCCGGATTTTGTCGCCGACAGCGTCACGTCCGCAGCAACCGAAGAGCAGGTGCTGACGGTGCAATGGACCGGAAGCGGTACAGCGACGCCTTTTGTCAGCAAGGATGCCAACGGTCTCGTCGTCAACGTCACTGGAGGCGGTCTCGCCGGGACACCGGTCGTTCAGTCGGGGCCCCTATACCTGAATTCGCAGGCGACCACGACGAGCCTGAGCGGGGTCAATCCGATCATTGTGGCGGACCCGTCGTTGCACAGTCAGTTCACAATCGGCAACCCGACCTCGAAGACCGGCCTTTCGGTGTACCACGACTACAGCAGCTTTAGATGTGTATAAGAGACAGCCCTATACCTGAATTCGCAGGCGACCACGACGAGCCTGAGCGGGGTCAATCCGATCATTGTGGCGGACCCGTCGTTGCACAGTCAGTTCACAATCGGCAACCCGACCTCGAAGACCGGCCTTTCGGTGTACCACGACTACAGCAGCTTTGTCACAGCCTTGGGCAGCGCACTGAACGGCACGAACACAGTGCTGTCGGTGGTCGCGGTCGGCCACTACAACGCGAGCACCAACACGTTTACCGCCTATCGGATCGACATGGTTGAGCTGCCATGAGATGAGGTTGTCAGCAACTCCTGGAGATACTGCTTCCACAGGACAGCGATCGTATGAGACCCGTGACCGCGGGTCTGATCGCTGTAGGGAATCACCACCGCCTTGCCATGAGGCACGCGCTGGATCTCCCTCTCCAGGATACCCAGCTCGGGCGGATTGATGAGGTCGTCGGCGAAATTGACCGCGAACACCGGTGCCCGGATCTTCTCGAGGCCCGGCCCCGGATCGTAGTCATACGATGCCTCTATCTGATACAGAGTGTCATTGGCATCGGCATGCGGCAGGTTGCTCGCCACATAGGCATCGATCACCTGGTCCGCCTGCGCGAGGGTCGGCGCTTCCTTCTGACGCAGCACCGGGTTGCTGCCGACGAACCACAACATCTCGAGCGCTGTACGCAGGGCGGGTGGTTGAGCGCTGTACTCCCCGCCATTCCAGGCGGGATCATTGCGGATCGCATCGCTTACGAGCTTGCGCCAGACGCGATTGCGACCGGACACCTGGGTGGGCAGGCAGGCCAGCGGCATGAGGGCGTCCATGAAGTCGACGTGTTGCTCACCCCACAGCCACGTGTGCATACAGCCCATGGAGGTTCCCATGATCAGGCGTGCGTGCTTGATGCCGAGTCCTTCAGTCAGCAGTCGATACTCCGTCTCCACCATGTCGTTATAGCCATAGCGCGGAAACTTCGCATGCAGGCCGTCGCTCGGCTTGCTCGACTTCCCGTGCCCCAAGGCATCCGGCAACACGATGAAATAACGTGTGGCATCCAGGGGCTGGCCCGGGCCGAACAACTCACCTGAAAACTCGGGGCGGATGAGACTGCCGCCGGAGCCGCCGGTGCCGTGGACGATCAACACGGTATTGTCCTTTCCCGGCGTGCCAAAGGCGTGATAGTGGATGCGGACCTCCGGCAGGGTCGCACCCGATGTGAGCTTGAAGTCGCGGATGACGAAGTCCCCTTCGCGCACCGCAGGGCTTGCCGCGGCCCAGGTCCACTGACCGGCCATCACCATCAGGCCGAATATCCAAACTCGCATGGGGGAAACTCCGGTCAGGCGAGGACTCGCCGTACGGTCTCTATTAGAGCAGAGAGACGGAAAGGCTTGCGCAGGAACGCGGTGTAACCATCGAAGCGCTCGCGCACGACGGTCTCGCCGACGGCGCTCATCATGATGATGGGGATGTTCTTGAAGACGGGATGGGCCTTCATTTCCTGGCCCAAGGCCGCGCCATCGACCAGCGGCATCATGAAGTCGATGACGGCCAGGTCCACAGGGCCTTCACTCAGTTTCTCCAGCCCATGGCGCCCGTTGGCCGCGCTCAATACGCGGAATCCCTCGTCCTCCAACGCCGTCGCGACGACTTCGATGGCTCCAAGCTCATCATCGACAACGAGAATGGTTTGCACGGCTGGGGCTCGTCCGTGCGTCAAGTGTCGGGGGAGGCGGCGGGATGACTGGCAGCCGCGCTGGCGGGCTCGCGGGCGACCCCGGTGGTCAGGCCCTCGACTCCGGCGAATGCCTCGCCCACCTGGATGCCGTGGTCGGTAATGAAGAACTCCCGCAGGCTCGGATCGTGGCCGCTATCGCGCACCTTGTGGACCGAAACCAGCCGGTTGAGGATCGAACCGCGCTCCACAAAGCGCAGGAACACCAGGTTTTCCAACAGCGCCGACACTCCGGTCGAGGGCACCCTGGAGACGGGGCCGGTGATCTCAGGCACTTCCATGGTGAAGAGGGTCGTGGCACCGAGTGCCCGCAGCTCGTTCGTCAGACACGAGAAAAAACGGCTGACTCGTTGCGGTGAGGTCGCGGACTCGAGAAAGCCGCCCAACCCGTCGATGAACAGCCGCTTGACCTTGCGCCGGCGCACGGCTCCGACCAGGCGGTGCGCCAACTCGTCCAGCACGTTTTCGCGCTGCGGCTGCCACAGCAGCTCCACATCGCCCCGATCCACCGCCTTGCCGACCTCGAGGCCCAGGTGCCGGGCCTTCAGGCACAGGCGCGCCGGCGTCTCGAAGAAACCAAACAACAGGCCGGGCTCCGCGGCGCAGGCTCGGGACAGGAAGTGCAGGCCGAAGGTGGTCTTGCCGATGCCGCTGGGGCCGATCAGGCCCGTCGTGGTGGCGGCCGGCAGGCCGCCGAGCAACATCTTGTCGATGCCCGCGATACCCACGGAAATCTTTTCATCGCTCAACACATCGGCCCGGCTTGCCGTGGCAAACACGGCTTCCACGCGCGGAAAAAACTTCACACCCTCGGCGCTGATGCGGAACGAATGACGGCCACGCAGGAACCCGCTGCCACGGAACTTGCGCACGATCAGGCTGCGCTCGGTGCGGAACTCGAACAGCTGGTCTTCCAGCTCGAACACGCCGTCCACCATGGTGTGCTCGGCGCTGACCTGGCGCAGCAGGCCGCTGGTCAACAACAACACGGTGCAGCCGCTCGCCGAGGCATGAGCCTGCAGCTCGTTGATGAATTTCTTGAACTCGCGGTCGGTCGGCGCCGACTCCTGGGCCGCGACCAGTCCATCGACGACCAACAGGTCAGCCTTCTGCCCCTTGATCTCCCGGCGCAGCACGTCGATGAGGCCCTTCAAGCCATCGCCTTCCAGGATGTTGAAGGCGCTCACGTAGTACAGCGATTGGGGAATGACCGACTCGTCGAAGAAGGCCATCGGGCGCAGATGCTGCAGCAGGCGTGTATGCATCTCCGCCAGCAGCGTGACATACGCGGCCCGCCCGCCCCGCGCGGCATGGCGGAAACAGATCTCGTTCGCCAGGACCGTCTTACCGGCTCCCGGCGAACCCTGCAGGATGTAAACACCACCCTCGAGGAAGCCCCCCCGCAGGATGTCATCGAGGCCGCCGATGCCCGTCGATAGTCGCGGGAGCGACGGTACCGGCTCGTCAGGCTTCGTCATGGTGCTCACCCACCGCCGCGCCGGGCTCGAGCGGCAGAATGACCTTGAACGTCGCCCCCTTCGCGGGCTCGCTCTGGACTTCAATGGTGCCGCCGTGTGATTCAACCAGACCTCGTACGAGCCACAATCCCACCCCGGCGCCGGCCGGGAGGCCCGGCTGGGCCGCCAACCGCTCGAAGCGGCCGAAGATGCGCTCCTGGTCGACCTCCGCAATTCCGATGCCGCGGTCGTGAACTTGAAACTGCACGCTGTTGTCCTGTTTGCTTTCCGATAACGACACATCGATGGACGCGCCGGCGCCAAACTTGATGGCATTGGAGATGAGGTTGGAGACGATCTGCTCGAGCGCGAGGCGATCCCAGCGACCCGCCACCTTCGCCGGCGCCTGGACGTTGAGCGGCGCCCGGTTGAAGGCGGCCTCGGGCGAATACGATTCGACGACTTCGCGAACCACTTCCGCGAAATCCACGGACTCCCGCTGCGGCTGCATGCGATTGGCGTTCATGCGCCCCACATCGAGCAGCAGGGATGCACGTTTTACATACCGATCGACGATGTGCTGCACGCGTTCCAGGCGGCGGGACAGGGGCGTGGCACCCTGCTGGCGGGCCAACTGCAGGGCCGCCGACACCTGCAGCAGCAACGAATGCATGGGGTTGCGCAGCTCGTGGGCTGCAATAGAGAGGAACTCATCGCGCCCCTGGAGGAGTTGCTCCAGTTCCGCGATCCGCGCGCGAAGGGCGGCCTCGTTATCCGGGAGACTGCTCCGTAAGCGAGGGTCTCCAGTCAAATCCAACTACCCCCCAGGAAAGAAAGGGGGATCTTACACGGTTTCCAACGCAAAGCGGCACCCGCGAAAGTGTCAGCCTTCGCGGGTGCCGATCATTTCAACAGCCTGTTACTTCAGTACGCCTTTAGCCTTGGCAGTATGGGTCGCAATCGCGTCCATCAACGGCGGGCTCAGGCAATCGTAAGGCTCGAGCTTCAGCTCCTTCAGGCGTGCGCGCACCTCACCCATGCCCTCCGGGTTGTAGCCGGACTCGATGATGGAGGATACGAACGCGGCGAATGTCGGGGCCGACCAGCCACTTTCCTTCGACAGCTCGGTGTGTACGAAATCGAGACCATAGAAAGGATGGTTCTTGTTCTCGATGCGGCCGTACATGTGAACGCCGCAGCCCGTGCAGGCATGACGCTGAATGGCGGCCGACGGATCCACGACCTTGAGCTTCTGCTCGTTGGCGGTGACCTTCACCTTGTCCTTGCCGATGACCGCGATCTGCGAGAACACGGTGCCGGATGGCTTCCAGCACTTCGTGCAGCCGCAGATGTGATTGTGAGCAACATCGCCGCCGAGGCTGACGGTGACGGGTTGGGACGTGCAATGACACGTCAGCGTGCCGCCGGAGATGCCGGTGCCCGGCTTGACCCCGTTGTCGACGGCAGGATGAATTTTAACAGCCATGATTTTTTCCTTTAGCGGTGCTTAGAGATAACTTCAGAACGTGACGACCGTGCGGATCGACTCGCCCTTGTGCATCAGATCCAACGCATCGTTGATCTGCTCAATCGGCATCACGTGAGTGATGAGATCATCGATATTGATCTTCTTGTCCATATACCAGTCGACGATGCCCGGCACTTCGGTACGGCCGCGAACGCCGCCGAATGCCGTGCCCTTCCAGTTGCGTCCGGTCACCAACTGGAACGGACGGGTGGAGATTTCCTTACCCGCCCCGGCAACGCCAACGATAACGGACGTGCCCCAGCCGCGGTGGCAGCACTCGAGGGCCTGACGCATCAGGTCCACGTTGCCAACACACTCGAAGCTGTAATCCGCGCCGCCGCCGGTCAGCTCTACCAGGTACGGCACGAGATCCCCTTTGACTTCCTTCGGATTGACGAAGTGAGTCATGCCGAACTTCTCGGCAATAGCCTTGCGCTTGTCATTGATGTCGACACCGATGATCTTGTTGGCACCGACCATCTTGGCGCCCTGAATGACGTTCAGGCCGATTCCGCCGAGACCGAATACCACGACGTTGGCACCTGCCTCCACCTTGGCTGTCTTGATGACGGCGCCGATACCGGTGGTCACGCCGCAGCCGATGTAACACACCTTCTCGAACGGCGCGTCTTCGCGAATCTTCGCCACAGCGATTTCCGGGAGAACGGTGAACTCGGAGAAAGTCGAGCAGCCCATGTAGTGATGGACCTTTTCCTTGCCGAGCGAGAAGCGGCTGGTGCCGTCCGGCATCACGCCCTTGCCCTGAGTGGCGCGGATCGCGGTGCACAGGTTGGTCTTGTGCGAAGTGCATGACTTGCACTGGCGACACTCCGGCGTATAGAGCGGAATGACGTGATCGCCCTTCTTGACGCTCGTCACTCCCGGCCCCACGTCAACAACGATGCCCGCGCCCTCGTGGCCCAGGATGACGGGGAACAAGCCCTCCGGGTCGGCGCCCGAGCGGGTGAATTCGTCGGTGTGGCAAACGCCGCTGGCTTTGATCTGAATCAGGACTTCGCCAGCCTTCGGGCCGTCGAGATCCAGGGTCACGATCTCCAGGGGCTTGCCCGCGGCAGTTGCAATAGCGGCTTTGGTTTTCATAGCTGATGGATTTCCAGATTTAACATGACCAGATGGTCCGGCATGGGGCCGTACGATGCGCGCAAGTCTGCCCGCATCGGTTCGGCTAGTCCAACGCGGGAATCTATACATATAGCCGGGCGTATCAATATAAAGGCGGATTGCGGCGCCCCAATCAAGGTCTCTGGTCCCTTTTGGAACACTGACCGTGTGCGGTGTATCGATTCCGATGCTGATCGAGTGCGTTTCGCCGCGTACGTGGCATACTGCCTCCGAGGGGGTGGTCGCATTTGCGAACACCTGGGGCTCCGCCAGACAGAGGGGGAGGCAATGCTCCAGCCGATTGGTAGTCATACCCGTTACATTCAGTCCGTCCTGAAGGGCACTGCCCGCGAGGACGGGGCTGCGACACCGGACTACGTCAAGCGTTCGTGGGTTCGCTGCCTGAGTCAGTACCATCTCGACCCGCAATCCCAGCGGGAACCGTTCGTGTTGCCCCGCGAAGAGCGGCTGCAGCGGAAGGAGGCGAACCTCGAGCTCGTCTCGTTCGCCGACGCCGAAATGGCCCACCTGTACCACCAGTTGGCCGGCTCGGGTTACTCCATCATCCTGACCGACCATGACGGGGTGTTGCTCGATTATTACGGTGACCTGAGCTTCCGCAACGCCGCATTTCGCACCGGTTTGGTGCTTGGCGCCGTGTGGAGCGAGGAGCACGGTGGCACCAATGGCATGGGCACCTGCCTGATTGAGCGGGCGCCCCTGATCATCCACCGGGATCAGCACTTTTTCTCGCGCAACACCGGACTCACTTGCTGCGCCGCCCCGATCTTCGACTACCGGGGTGAGCTGGTGGCGGTGCTCGATGCCTCGGGCGAATCCGACCGCGCGCAGCAGCACACGCTCGTGCTGGTGAACATGTCGGCGCAGATGATCGAGAACCGGCTGTTCCTCAACAAGTTCCGCGATGCGCACGTGGTGCGCTTCCACAGCCGCCCGGAGCTGGTGGGGACGTGGGGCGAAGGAATCATCGCCCTGGATGCGGCGGGCGCCATCGCGGCGCTCGACCGCAACGCCCTCTTCCAGCTGGGATGCAAGAGCGCCAGTGAATTGATCGGTGCGCCGCTCGAGCGCGTGTTCAACATTTCGCTCGCGGCGCTGTTGGGTCGCAGCCAGAAGAAGTCGTTCCACGCGYTGCCCATCTACGAGACCCGCCACGGCGGCCGCTTCTTCGCGGTTGCCCAAGCGCCGCAGTCGAAGCGGATGCAAGCCGGGAAGCAACAACTGCCCCCGGATGAAGAGCGCGGCGCGCCGTCGATCAGCCGCAGCGTGCTCGACGAGCTGGATCTCGGTGATCCGGCAATGGGGCGCAACATCCAGGCCGCCAAGCGCCTGGAATCGCGCGATGTCCCGTTGCTGTTGGTTGGAGAGTCGGGCACCGGCAAGGAATTTTTCGCGCGTGCCCTGCACTCGGCGAGTGAACGGGCGGACAAGGCTTTCGTGGCTGTCAACTGCGGCTCGCTTCCGGAGATGCTCATGCAAAACGAGCTGTTCGGACGCGGGGGCGCGGGGACGAGCGACGCTGATCGCGGACGAATCGTGCAAGCCAACGGCGGCATGCTCTTCCTGGACGATGTGGGGGATCTGCCGCTCGAGTTGCAAGCGCAACTACTGCACGTGATCGAAGAGCGGGAAGTGATGCCTCACGGGTGCGATGCGCCGATCAAGGTGGACGTGCGCCTGGTCTGCGCCATCCGCGGCAGCCTGCAGGAAAAAGTAAGGCGCGGGGAATTCCGCGAGGATCTGTTTTATCGGTTGCAGGGGTTGGTGCTGCCGCTGCCGCCCTTGCGTGAGAGGCAGGACAAGGCGGCGTTGATTCGCCACATCTTTGCCCAGGAAGTCGCGGCGACTCCCTCAGTCACGTTGAGCGAGGACCTGGTTGAGGCTCTGAGCGCTCACTCGTGGCCGGGCAACATCCGGCAACTGCGCAATGTCATGCGCGGAATGATCGCGATGCGCACCAGCGACCGTCTCGACATCGGCAACCTGCCATCCGACTACGGGATTGGAGTACCGGTAGCCGAGACGCCCTCACGCGAGGTCTCGCCTGAAACGCAGTCGCTGAATCCGCTCGAGAAAGCCGAGCGAGCCGCGCTGCTGCGGGAGATCGATCTGCATCATGGCAACATCAGCCGGGTCGCATCCAAGCTCGGCATAGGACGCAATACTCTTTACCGCAAGATGCGGCGACTGGGGATTGCGTTCCCGTCCAGGCAGTCAGCGCGGCGCTAGGGACAGGTAGAAATAGACGTATGCGGTGATTGCCAGGACGCACACACCGCATGCGATGAAGGTTGCACACGCCGCGGCAAGCAGGATGAAAATGCTCGGCGTTCCCACAGTCGCGGCGCCTCCTCCGAGGTCCTCGAAGTACGCGGTCAACAGGACCGCGATGCTGCAACTGGCCGCCCATCTCAACATGCAGGCCGGCAAAGACCCGCGCAGGCTGCGATTGTGGCGAAACGCCGCAATCCGCTCCTCTTTCGAGCCGCGGTTCACATCCTTCATGAGCCTGAAGGGCGAGAAGAATCTGAACAAGACCTGTAACACGTCGGCACTCTTACATTGAATACTCAGATAGACGTGCGGGCTCCGTACATGTTCCGGTTCCCAGGAGACGACTGTGCCCTAGAATTTGCACATAAAACCGGACCGAGCGCTCAGTTTCAGCTCATCTAACGAGAGGAGGACACCATGGCGGAGACCATCTTTGGGAAGATCATTGGGGGCCAGATCCCCTGCCACAAGGTCTACGAGGACGACCGGGTGCTCGCATTCCTCGACATCAATCCACTGACCCGGGGTCACACACTGGTCATCCCCAAGGAGCCGGCCCCGACCCTCGATAAGCTGTCGGATGAATCGGCTGCGGCGCTGGGGCGGGTGCTGCCGCGCATCTGCAGGGCTGTGATGGCGGCGACTGGCGTTGCCGAGTACAACGTGCTCGAGAACAACGGCCCGGGAGCTCACCAGGCCGTATTTCACGTGCATTTCCACATCATTCCGCGCCCGAGCCCCAGCGAAGGCCTCGGCCTCAACTGGCTGCCGCGCTCGCTCGACCAGAGGGAGGCCGGCGAATTGGTCGAGTCGATCCGCGCCGCGTTGCAAAAAACGCCCTGAACTGGGGGCTTTTACACCTCACTGCAAGGGTCTGATATTTGCTGCGTCGGCCATGATGCAGATTCGTAAAGCCCGGACCGGCATTCGCTCGGTGGGGGCGAAGCGGATCGTACTGGACACCATCGAGTCGCTGTTTTCGGGACTCGCCAACGCCAACATCCTGCGGGCCGAGCTGCGGCGCCTGTTTCGCTGGCTGAAAGACAAAGGACTGACAGCCGTCATCACCGCCCGCGCGGCATGGCGCATTCGAATCACGTCCATGATTTCGAGATCACGGACCAGGGATTGCGCCTCGGTGACGGCGGGAGGTGAATGATGGCTTCATCTGAAAATTTCGTTCTACGCCTGTATGTCGCCGGCCAGACCCCGAGGTGCATGCGGGATGACGGGTTCGGGATCACTCCTGAGCTGCTGCCTCCTGTTTTTTGATTTGTTCGTGCAGGGCGAGCGGACGCTCGATCGGTCACAGGGTGGATTGGGGATCGGCCTCACTTTGGTTCGACGGCTCGTGGAGCTGCACAATGGGACCGTCTCTGTGGACAGCGAAGGGGCAAACTGCGGAAGTTTGTTTACGGTGCGCTTGCCTGCGGTGCAGGCCGTGGGAGTTTGTGGCTGCGCCGAGGATCGACCTCGCCCGCGGGGGTATGGGACGCCCGATGCGCTCGAGCGATCACGTCGCGCTGGGTTCGACCATCACTTGATCAAGCCCGTGAACCCTGAATCGCTCTATCGGCTGCTGAGCACTTATGAAGATCCCGCATCCGCGGGGGTTGCTGCACCGGCGGGACGCTTGTACAATGGGCGGCTCAACTGGTGCGGGGTGGAGCAGTCTGGCAGCTCGTCGGGCTCATAACCCGAAGGTCGTAGGTTCAAATCCTACCCCCGCTACCAACCGTCCCTACGCCCTCAGCCAAGAGGGCGGCGCGCTTAAACTGCAGGTGCGCGACGAGGTGCGTACCGCATTCTGCGGGCACAAGCGATATCTTATCTCCAAGTAGCTTGCGAACCGCCATTCGAGCGCGTGCAGCCTCGTCGCGGTGGCCCTGCAATCCTTTGGCTATCTGAGCACGGTACTGCGTAGCGAAGGCCGGCACGGCTGCTAGAACCTTGTCAATCCGCTCGGCACCGGGCTCGGCCGCGAGTAGGTCGGTGCGCTTGTTCTCCGCTTTTTGGATAATCCCGAGCAACTCGTCAGCTGTTAGATCCGGATCTCCTGATTTCAGGCGCTCCTGTAGGCGCGAGATGCGACGATTCAACTCTTCGAGTTGGGCAGGGACCCTCGTGCGTTGAGAACGAATCTCCGACATGCGCTCATCGTAGTACACGCGCATCTCTCGAATCATCGCTTCGACCATCGCGGGTGAGAGCAACTCTTCCACTATCGGCTGGAGAATTACCCGCTCAGCCAGATCCCGACGGACACGGATGTCGTTATTGCATGCCTTCCCGTCGACGACACTTCCGCAACGATAGTGAGTAGCACTGTCCATGACGAAATGCGCCCCGCATTTTCCACACTGCAGGAGTCCACTGAGCATGTAGACCGCGCGACCACCGCTCTTTAACCGCACATCTGGATTCTTGCCTCGATTGACGGCAAGGCGCTTTTGCACGCTTTGCCACATTGCGGGGTCGACGATGGCGAGCCCTGGCGCATTTCCGGCCCGCCCCTTCCAGTCCGTCTCGCTACGCGCTCGTACCTTGCGACCCTTCTCCGTTCGCTGCCACTCAACACGCTTCCAGTAGTATGTGCCGCTGTAGAGGGGGTTCCGCAGCATTTGCCAGATTCCGGACCGGGCCCAGCCTCCGCAGCGCCGCTTCGTGCGGTTCCACGTTGAGCCAGGTGACGCTACGGTTCTTTCGTTCAAATCGGCCGCGATGCCCTGCGGACTGTCACCAGCGGCATATCGTCTAAAGATCTCGCGCACAACAGATGCCTGCGCGGGATCAATCTCCAGGCGCGAACCTATGCGCTTTGGTCGGCCGTACGCGTCCTTCTCTGTGTCACTCGCTACCTCCACCAACCGATACCCATAGGGCCGGCCCCCGCACCAGTAGCCTTCGTCGAACCGATCTTCCAAGCCGCGCAGCGTGTCTTCACGCAGGTCGTCCAAGTACGCCTCGTCCATCGCGCCTCGAACGACCCGGATCATCTTCCGCGTCTTGAGAGAGTTCGCGCGCGTGTCATACCCGTCTATGGTGATGAGCCGCAACCCCAGTTCTTCCAGGCGCCGCATCGCGCGCTCGATTTCCGGTTGGTCTCGACCAAGTCGACTCTGTTTCCACAGCAGTATGGCGTCGAATTCCTTGCGTTCGGCGGCGGCCAACAGGTGCTGATATGCGGGGCGGTTGTGTCGTGAACCGCTGATCCCGTCGTCCCTGTAACACTCACTGACGGAAAGGCCGAGTTCCTTGGCCCTTTCCCTACATGCCCTCTCCTGCTGGTCGCAGGAATCGATTTGCTCGCCGCTCGAAGCCCGGCAATAAATGACTGCGTTCAACTGCAACTCCCCCCCCCGCAATGACCAAGATGTAAGCGTCATCGACACGCCATTCATTTTATCCGGAGACGCGATCGATGTGCCGCGGTTCCGCGCAGAGTCTCGTTCCAGCGCACGCGCCACCCTCCGCTTTCTTAGCCTCTGGCGAGTTCAACATTTCATCGACCGCCGCACGGGCGAAGCAACGGGCCAGCTCGCGAAGAATTTCGCGATCGAAGGAGGACTGCCGCAGTGTGGTTCCAGAACACATCGCTAGTCCTCGACACATCCGACTCTGGGCTTACCGGGCCACCGACCGTACGTAGCCGTGGAACACATCGAACTTGGCATCAACGTGACTCCTTGCAGGTGAGCCACGTGTAGAAGGCGTTTTTATCCCTTGCCGCAGGCCGGCTTATGTTGAGTTCGTGCCTGAATTCGCGGACAGGCTTCTGCGCTGAGTCGGACGCTCGGATGCGCAAATTGCGTCTCGCTCGTCCATCGAAATGTATAAACCACGTGCTCTACCCCTCCTCGTAGGCGCGACAGGCGCGTCATTTGTGGAGGTTTATATGAAGTCGGAATCCAGTGCCGGACAAAAGCTGCCGGTCATCAACAGCCAGGGGGAATTGATCGGGAAGTTCGATGGCACATCGGCCCGCGATGAAACCTTTACCCTGGTCGCATCACCCGGTAACAATGTCACACCGTCGAGGCTTCAGAGGCGGCGTTCATGAGCACCAAAAGTCTTTGGCAGCCACCGCGCGTGCACTCATACGGAGCGCAGTTCAATCCTACTCAAATTCCGCGTCGTCAATGGCTCCTTGGCCATCGTCGCGCACGGGGAGAAGTCACTGCGGATATTGGGCCACCAGGTGTCAATAAATCGACCCTTCTACTGATCGACGCTGTGGCGATTGTTACAAGTCGTCAGTTGCTCGCCGACAAACCGTACGCGACCGGCGATGTGTTGATGTTTGCGGGGGAGGACTCAAAGCGCGACGTCGAGGCGAAGCTCGCCGGCATCCTCGCCCATTACCGGATCAACCCAGCGGAGCTCAGTGATCGACTTCACGTAGTGTACTTAGCGGAAGTCAACCCGATTACATATTCCCTGGCGCAGATGATCGAGTCAGTGGCAGTAGTCAACCGCGAGCTACTTGAGTGGGTGAGGACCTTTCCTAACCTGGTCGCGGCATTCATCGACCCCATCGCGGCATGGCATGGTGTGCTCGAAAATGACTCGGGTGCGATGAAGGTGCTATGCACGGAACTGCGCCGCACCGCCGCGGCCGCGAATATCCACATCGGATTCGATCACCACATAACGAAAGCCACGATGTCCGATCCTGAGGGGCATGTCGGCAATCTAGCTGCTGCGCGCGGGGCGTACATCGCCGCTGATGCTCGATGGGCGTTCACCCTTGCCAAGCTGCGTCAGAGTACTGCTGATGAGTTCGGCATTCCCAGGCACGAGCAATCGCGGTGGCGCCGGCTCGATTCACTCAAAGCGTCGTACGGGCCCGATGATGAGGAGACACGCTTACTGAAGGTCGAGCCGATAGCCATTGCAAACGGCGAGGAGGTCGCAGTGCTTTCCGAAGTCGATGCTCAGCGGATCCGCGCAGATGCCGTTGAGCGAAAGGCGACCGCGCAAGCCCAGCAGACCCAGGCACTGACCAGAGCACTGACGCAGATGCTTGAGGAAGACACACCCCGGTCCGCCGAGGGCGCCGCGGCTTGGATACAAAGCCGTCATCCAGAACTCTTTCCCGGTCGCGGTCACCCCCTATCAACCAAGACAATCCGAGAACGGCTACCAGGGCTGATCGGTCGTGGACTCAATACGACGCGCTATGGTCGCCCAGATCGCATTGTATGCCGCGTCTCCGGTACCGGCAAAGGCGCACGGCGGGAGATCCTGTTCGCCCAGATGGACCTTGCATGACACGATTAAAAATTAGGATCTCGCCCACTTCCACATCACGATGGCGCCTCATCCTAACATCGAAAGGCAGCTAGGGCAGTGGTGGAAGTGCGCCCCGTCTTAAGGGGCACTTCCACTTCCACTGCCTGCAGATCTCGTCCTGTGGTGCAGAGTGGAGATCAATGGAGGGGTACCGACAGACAACGGCCCCAGGATGTTGCTTACATCCCAGGGCCGCCCAAATGTTATGGTGGGTTTAAATCCAGTCGTTCTGCGACCCGCTGTAGGAGCCGATTAGCGGTCTCACAGAACATCTGAATCATTATGAGGTTTGTCGCACTCACGGTGTCCACCCGCTTTCCTTGCGCAACTGCTCGTTCGATCCTGAGTGCCGCAAGATTTAGTTCACAGACAGCATAGTGAGCGGCCATGAAGCAAGGCTCCAGTCGATCCGCTTCACTCATAGAGTTCATTGCAGCACCGCCGACTTCGTTTCGATCACGTCATCCTGACGCTGACGTCCCCGGGAGTGGTGTATGAGGGATCTTTCTGATCCGGGCTTTTTAGCTCGGAAGCCGTAGGGAGACGCGGGCCCGAAGGGCCGCGGAGTCTTCGAGGCGGTCACCGTGAGTTCTAGGTTAAGGTTGGGTTGCGACACCTTCAACCAAGACCAGGAGTTCCTCACGATGACCACCAGAACCAATATCGCACTCGCCGAGCTCGCCGAGAAGGGAGCGGACGTCGATTTGCTGCGAGACATGATCCAGCACGTCGCCCAGCGGATGATGGACATGGACGTGGAGAGCCTGTGCGCAGCCTCCTACGGCGAGCGCAGCCCCGAGCGCCTGAACAGCCGCAATGGCTACCGCGAGCGGCTGTGGGAGACGCGCGCAGGATCAGTCGATCTGAAGATCCCAAAGCTGCGCAAAGGCAGCTATTTTCCAGGGTTTTTGGAACCGCGTCGGACGGCCGAGAAGGCCCTCGCCGCGGTGATCCAAGAAGCCTACGTGCAGGGGGTCTCGACCCGCTCGGTCGACGAGCTGGTCAAGGCCATGGGCATGAGCGGGATCAGCAAGAGCCAAGTGTCGCGGCTGTGCGCCGAGATCGATGAGCGCGTGAACGCCTTCCTCAACCGGCCCATCGAGGGAGACTGGCCCTACCTATGGATCGATGCGACATACCTGAAGGTGCGCGAGGCCGGGCGGATCGTCTCGGTGGCCGTAATAATCGCCGTCGCCGTGAACACCGACGGAGTGCGTGAAGTGCTCGGCATGGCGATCGGACCTTCGGAGGCGGAGCCCTTCTGGACGGACTTCCTGCGCTCACTCACTCGGCGCGGATTGCGCGGCGTGAAGTTGGTGATCTCCGATGCGCACCTCGGCATCAAGGCCGCGGTCGCCAAGGTGCTGAAGTCCACCTGGCAGCGCTGCCGAGTGCATTTTCTCCGCACGGCGCTTGCGCATGCCGGCAAGGGTCAGCGCCAGATGGTGCTCGCGCTGATCAACACCGTGTTCGCGCAGGATACGCACGAAACGGCCATCGAGCAGTGGCGGGCCGTCGCCGATCAGCTCAGAACCAAGTTCCCCAAGCTCGCAGCGCTGATGGACCAGGCGGAAACTGACGTGCTTGCCTTCATGACGTTCCCGAAGGCACACCGCGTCCAGATCCACAGCACAAATCCCCTGGAACGCCTCAACGCCGAGATCAAACGCCGGACCGACGTCGTGGGCATCTTCCCGAACGAGGCCGCCATAACGCGTCTGGTGGGCGCTCTGCTGCTCGAGCAGAACGACGAATGGCAACTGCAGCGGCGCTACCTGCAGCTTGAAGGATTGCAGGCACTCGCCGACAATCAACCCGCCCGGCTGTCCGCTGTGGTCAGCTAGGCACGAGTCCAACCGAACCGGAACTCACGACTCGTACACCACTCCGCGGGGCACGATCATCCTGACGGGTTTCCTGAGCCATCCCGCCCTGGATCGCAATCTGCAGCAATCTCAGCACGCAATCGACGTTTCCGTTCAAAATCCTGAGCATGTTGCTTTCGGAATCGCTCTCCGGAACTGCGATGCCTCGAACGCTGATGAGTAAGGACTGGACCTTCTTGCACAACTCTTCCGCCCTCGTCAGGTATTCCCAAAGAGTTTGTGCTTCTTCAAGTGACTGAGTATGCATGGTGACCTATATAGTTGATCGATTGAATCAGACGACAGCTGCTGGGCAGCTGCGCCGAACATCACCCGTGAGGATCGCCCGAATGTCAGAGTCCCACAGTGATGCTAGATATAGCGATCGACACTGTCGCTTCCGTCTGGCTCACATGCTTGCGTTCATCGTTCCCCGGAGAAGGGGCCGGCGCCGCCAGGACGCCGGCCGAGTGATTACCGAAGATCAGCCAATCGTTTGGCCGGAGCGCTCACGACCAGGGATCGAAACCCGTACTGCTGGAGGATGACCCAGTGTCAAAGGAACTTGATAGGCTGTCGCATGAGCTCCACGAAGAGCTTAAGTCAGAACCGTACGTCGTGGTTGTGAAGTCGTGCGACGGGAAGGCTGAACCGCCCCGGGATTCCGAGAGGCTCCCATTACTTTAGTAGGATGGAGCAATGGGAAGACCAAGTCGATATTCGCAAGAGGTGCGTGAGCGTGCGGTGCGGATGGTCCGTGACCACGAGCACGAGCATGGTTCACGATGGGCGGCAGTGTGCTCGATAGCCGAGAAGATTGGCTGCACGCCGCAGACGCTGCAGACCTGGGTGCGCAAGACCGAGCCCACGCAGATCGCTGCGGCCAGTGATGCTGCGCGTCTGAAGCAGTTAGAGCGTGAGAACGCAGAGCTGCGTCGGGCCAATGAGATTCTGCGCAAGGCATCGGCGTTTTTTGCCCAGGCGGAGCTCGACCGCCGCGGCAAGTGATGTTGGCGTTCATCGACGCACATCGGGGTCAATACGGGGTCGAGTCGATCTGCAAGCTGTTGCCGATCGCCCCGTCGAGGTACTACGAACACAAAGCACGTCAGCGCGATCCCCGGCGCATTCCTGCCCGGCATCAGCGCGATGCCGAGCTGCGTGGCTCGATTCGTCGAGTCTGGCAAGAGAACTTCCGGGTTTATGGTGCCCGCAAGGTGTGGAAGCAACTCAACCGCGAACGCATTGCAGTGGCGCGTTGCACGGTGGAGCGGCTGATGCGCCAGGAAGGCATCAGAGGCGTTGTGCGCGGTCGCAGGGCTCGCACTACGATACCCGATGCAGCTCAGGAAAAGCCGCTGGACCGTGTGCAAAGACGTTTTACGGCCTCTCGACCCGATGAACTGTGGGTCGCGGACTTTACCTTTGTAGCCACGTGGGCGGGTTTCGTCTACGTCGCCTACGTCATCGATGTATTTGCCCGTCGCATTGTTGGCTGGCGGGCCAGTCGCTCGATGAACACCGAGTTGGTGCTCGACGCTCTGGAGCAAGCCTTGCAAGGAAGACGTCCGGGCCGCGGCCTGATACAGCATACCGATCACGGTTCGCAATATCTGTCTATTCGCTACACCGAGCGTTTGGCTGAAGCGGGCGTGGAGGCGTCCGTCGGCAGTGTTGGAGACTCTTACGACAATGCGTTAGCCGAGACCATCATCGGTTTGTTCAAGACTGAAGTCATCTACGCTCGCGGTCCCTGGCGCTCTCTGGAGGCGGTAGAGTATGCGACCCTCGAGTGGGTCGACTGGTTCAATCACCGGAGGCTGCTCGAGCCTATTGGGCACGTGCCACCCGCAGAGTTCGAAGAGGCGTATTATCGCCACCAACCCGGTCAGGCTATGGCAGCCTGACTTAAACCCGGAGTCCTCCCGGTTTCCCGGGGCGGTTCAGGCGCTCCCGCACTCAGCAGTCACCTGATTTTGGCAGGCGGTGTTCCAGGCGTTTGAGTAGTCTGCAGCAGACTCCTGGTCCATCGACGGCGCGCTGGTCGAGAAATCCGATCCACTGATGGATGTCGAGTCAATGCTAGTTGAAAAGGTGGTGTTGGAAGTGCGCTCCGATTCCGAAGCACCGAAGAAAAAATCGAACAGTTGGTTAAACAACGGGTCTCTCCGCGGCTCCCGGGATTGGGGCCGTGCTCCTTGGAGATTGGACCGACAATTGTCATTCTATCCGCGACCCTGGACTGCCGTGCGAGTCACGCGACATATTCACGTGGATTTCCTGAAGAGTACTTTTACTTTTCAGTATGACTAACGGATCGATTTGGGGATCCATGTTTCAGACGAGCAGAAACCCCGGAGTGATTCTCCGGGGCTGAATGTGTGGTCGATTCCTCTTCTGACTGCTTCAGTCTTGACCAACGGCATGAACTTCCAACGGATCTCTGAGGTGAGATCGCGCCCGGCCGCCGTTGCTCGCGGAGATCGGCGCAATCGAGGCGATCTGCACCTTGTAAACCATCATGACATCCGTATCGTCTTCTGCCCCGAGCGGACGTAAGAACAGCGCATGTTCGTCCGCTGAGACGGCCGTTCCACCCAGACGCGTGCCGGATCCGAGCCAACACCAAATGGGACGTCGGTCTGCGACGCGCGCCTGGAGAAATGACTCCTCTGTTATATTTCGATTCTGATTCATTTTGCACCTTGGTTCTTCTGCCCCGGGGAATCGGGACGGCCAGTAGGTATAGCGACGAGTGCGTCGGAACCGCGGCAGCAGCCATAATCCGTGGATAAAGCCGCGCGGCGGTCTCCCTAAAGAAGCCCCGCGAAAGCGGGGCCTCTTACTCAACATCTATTTCTGGTTTCCTAAGAAGGATCTCCCTCCGCTACCGAAGAAGTGCCCGGTGCCACCCGGGGCGCGAGAAGTTGCCACACCTCTCGCTTCGCTAAATCGTTACCCCGCCTGCCTAGACGGAGCGCCATCGTTTTCGAACCGCTTCGCGCTTTCGCGTCATCGACCACAGCCAGTCAGCCGAAGACGTCGCCACTTTCGTGGCCTACTTGCGCGATCTCCCCCACCTGCCGTTTTTAAACGCCCTGCCACAGGCGCCGACGTCGGTGGTTCCCGAGTTCTCCCACGCAGTGATGTGATAAAGACGTGCTGGCTCAGACTCATGGATGTGCTAGGCCTGAGGCCCTCCCCCGCGCGATATGCGGGCTTTCTCAAGGGCGGAGCTACAAACCCCCTGGTACTGCCATGATCCTCATCGCCACAGGCCTACGCGCTCTCAGAGCACGCACACGCCTCGATCCCTTCAATAGCAAGCTCGTGGCTTGCATTTACACGTTTAAGCTGTGCATCGATCCGGCGAGCCTTCTCGACTCGACGGTACCGGCGCGGCAAGACTACCCCCGCGCCTTCCACCCCTCTCGAGGTGGACGTGAAGCCTCCGTGTTGTCGACGTCGCCCGGTCGCCCGGGAGCCGTCGGCCAGGTTGGTTACTGGCACCTGCATGGGCAGGGTTTCCCGTTTCAAGACAGCGTCAACGGTGCTGTCCGTCCCCGGTTGGCCCGCGCCCTCGTCGCCCGGCATCCTGATCGCCGAGGTAATCGGGTCAAACGTCCATTGCAGGACGAGTGCCCGGTTGTAGCTGGACGAGCGGGATGAACCGCATCCAGCTTCAGCAGTCCTTGGGTCGCTTAGCGAGCGACCCTATGCGTCATCTAACGCACGATGGCTGGTAACGGGGGTTGGCGGCCCCCAGACGGTCTGTCGAGTAGCCGGCTTCCCCGCGTTGGCAGCACGGAAGATGCCTCACCCACGTGTAGTCACCGCGTTTCGTGGCGGTAACTCCTTTTTGTTCGCGCACCACCGCGTGTTCGCTACACCAATCGCATATTGGTGCAATTTCAGTGCGCGCCTTTTGTTTGCGCACATGCTCTAAGGAGAAGACGTGCGTCGCGATGTCGAGGTTCTGGACACGCTCGTAGCCATGCAGAGGCACGCGGATTTCATTCGGCGGGGATATCACTGGTGGACAGGCGGTGTCGTCGAAGCGACACGGGCTCTGAGGCTGGTCCGGCGCTTTGAAGTCCTCTACGAGACCAATCTCCACCGCAACACGCGACGGCGACGGCGGGCACGCGGAGAGGGTGCCTCGCTCCTCCTCCTGTATCGTACGCCTATCGTGCGTGCGTTCAGCGATCGGTGTAACAACATGAGTTCGCCTTTGTGTATCGGCTGGACGCTGTTGGTATCGGATGGTGATTGCGCCGCTCGTCATAGGGAGGCACTGCACAACGCCAGGGAACGGGACACAAGGCTCGTGATCGGGCCGTACGAGTTGGTGAGGCACAATCGCAAACACCAGAGCCACCCGGCGTGGACATTTCGGATGTCGCATCTGTATTACGAGCACTGGCGCGGGCGGGTCGTCCGTTCTGCCCGAGGTGACCCACACGAACTCTGCTGGCACGTGCTGAAGGATCTGTACAGTGAGCCGGGCTTCGCTGGCGTGCGATCCCAGGTGGGTCATGTGTGTGCGCTCTACCGTCGTGAGTGGCGTCGCCGGCGAAATGCAGGTGACGCGTTTCCGGCACTCCCGCGACTAAGCTATGTGCAGCGGCTGCCGACAAGCTCGACGTCGCTCAAACTGCTCCTGAAGGCAAGCGGAACGCACACACCGATTCGCACACCATAGTCCACCTCAGACATTAGACCCTGCATGCTGCTGCACGAACTCCTCGACCTCGGCCACCACCCAAGTGATGTGGTGACTGCTGTCGATCGCGATCCATTTCCACGGCGCGCCCTTGAAGTCGCCATTGCTGCATTTGACCAGTTCGCGATCACCCCAGCTGAACGTTGGGCCCATAAAGTGGGGTGATTGCTTGACCACCTTGGCCAGGTCGTACATCTGGGCACCCTTGTTGCCCTTCCGCAGCGAGTGTCCCCGTGCGATGAAGTAGCCGCCGCTGGTGGTGTAGCGGATCTTGCCATTAGTGTCCGGCGCGATGATGTCGTCGGCGGCCTTGGGCCCGCGCACTGCGTAGTCGCCAAACAGCCAGGAGAGCTTCGGGTACGCGGCGCGCAGACTGCGCCATAGGGTCCACTCCCGGCGCACAATCTTTCCGGTGGAGTCAGGCTTGCTGACAGCCTGCTCAATAGACGCCGGTATCGAACACCCTGCCGTGGCGAAGTGCTTGAACCCAATACCTGCGAGCGCCGCTATCACGCTGTGGCCCTGATCAACGAGTTGCTCGATGGACGAGACGGTGGTGTCCTCGAAATCGATCAGCACGAGGCAGTTGGCAGGAGTCAGTGCCATGTCCTGAAGCATCTGCTTCACGCGATCTTCGAGGAAGTCGGGATCAGCTGAATCTTCGAGCGCGTGGGTATCGAGTCGAAGGCAGACCTGACCGCCTGCGTCCAACTCGAGACTCCCCATTGCGTCGCGATACACGTCGCTCTCCCAGCGGTCGTAGCCCAGAACAGGAATGACCTTGACGCCCAGGGTCGTGAGGCGCTCGTAGAAGTACGAGATCAAGTGCACCCCAGATTTGAGGGCTTGGTCCGCCGGCCAGCGCATCGCATCCACGAGCGCGGCGCGGCTTCCCCATACCTCGGCAATCTTCTCGGCCGTTTCGTCCACGTACGCCTGCGTGATGTCGAAACAGCCCTCGAAGCGCGCGACCGACTTGCTGGGTTTTGTAAGATCAAACAGCGGCAACAGGCGCTTCTTCTGATCGTTCTCCAAGTATGACAAAGCCGTGAACTCGCCACGCTTCGTTTTGAGGATCGACAAGTAATTCACGGCCATGGGGACCATCACTCCATTATCGCCTGAGGCAGCATCGCCCTGACTTCATGAGTTCCAATCAGATCGGAGAAAATTCGGTAGTTGCCGACCTCCCGCCGGAGGCGACCCGCGATGATCGCGGGGTGGATTCGCAACTCGCGCGCGAGCCTGTCGATGGACTCCTTGCTCGGGGACAGGAAGGCATCGCTCCGCTTCCACACGAGGCGCGGAATGAATGCTTCACGGGCAAGCCTGTTCGCCTCCGCCTCGCGACGATCTTCGGACGTCACTTCCAAGTCGTCCAGAAATACTTCGTCGCCCGTGACATGCCGCCAGAGGTGAGCCACCTCATGCAACAAGGTGAACCAGAAGTTGTCCAGGCGATCATATCGGAGGGTCAGTCCAATGATCGGCTCGCCGTTGATGTCCCGCAACGCCGCGCCGTCGAGCTGAGTACCTTTCAAGTGAGGCTCGACCACCACGGCGATGCCGTGCTTCTCCAGAAATTCGATCGCCAGCAGCGGCCCTCGGTCGGACCAACTCAGCTGCGCTAGCTCGCGGAGGAACTCAGCTGTCAGCGCGTCGGCCCGGAAATCAACGAGCGTCGTGCGACGCCTTCTGGCTCGCTGGATGACCCGCGCTAACCATGCATACAGCGCGTACTTGGTGGTAGGCGTCTGCGCTTCGCCAGACAGGGACCTTCGAAAGGCTGCCGCGCCGAATTGAAGACCGGCGTCTGCCACGAATCCCTTGACGACATCCTCGACGGCCTCATCTGTGCGGTTCGTGAGCTTGCGAATCCAGCCTCGCTGCACCATTTCCGCGACGGGAAACTTGGCCCAGTCGATGCTCTTGTTCTTGGGAGCGCCATCAGGCGTTGTAGCCAGCCCGACCAGGGTTTCGGCCGAGATCCCCAGGCCGATCGACAGCGCGCGAATCATTTGCACGGTCAGAGGCCGCTTGCGTCCGAGCACTTCCGATACGCGACTGCTGGTCCCGAAGTACGGGATGAGATCTGCCTGCTTCAACCCCTTCTCGTGCATCCGGAAGAGGATTGCATCAACGGGATCTGGTGGCTCGACGGGGTACCTTTTGCTCTCGTGAGCCTCAAGCAGAACCGTCAGTAATTCCAGCCTCTCACTCTCTGTCTTGGAGAGCGAGCCCTTCATCATCAGCTGCTGCACCTGTTCGAGGTAGTCCTGATGCTGCTGCTCGGTTCGAATTACCTTCACGTCCATGGGATTCACTCAACTCTCAAGGCAGTGACCAAGGCAGTCTGGTGCGGGAATGTGACAAGTAAGGCAATAGACCACCTGCACTGAAGTACTGGAAACAGGAAGATGTTGCCGACTTCCTGCGAGGAGTTAGGAAACTGAGAGGAGATATCGTTGGGACATGCCCAATGCGCGTTCACCACCTCGGCGACCCAGGCAGTCGTCCATTTGTCCACCTCAGGGCTCTTGGCCCGAAGCGGGGCAAGCCGATTACGCCCGATTAAGCGCATTGTCCTAGTTCCCAATTTGGGAGCATTATGGACTGGTAACTAAACGACGTCAATCTCCCAAATTGGGAGGTGGTTTGGTTGCCAACTACGGCCGCGAACTGCGATTTGCGCATAAGACCTAACGGCGGCCCCCACATCTTCCTTAGAGTTGTCCTCACGGTGGTGGGGTATTCCGCGTTGGGATATGCCGAGCTCGACGAATCGACTGCAGATCACCGCACAAACACAGTGCTGGTGCGTCGGGTTCAGTTATTGGACACGCAGCGGCCGCCTTCGCGTGAGAAGGGGTTAGCGGCAAGGTGGCGGAGGTTCTCAAGAGCAACGCATCGAAGCGGATTTGGAGGAAACCAATCAGGCCGCTGAATGTATTCGGTCGGTCAACCTGTCATCCGCATATCGTTGCGCACACTTCAGGGGTCATTTCTCGCCGAAATTGGCCGTCTTGACCGGCATGAGCAGACCCACTTCCGAGCACCCAAGGCCGCTCGCCAACGCGTCGAGGTTCGCGAGCGTGATGTTAACCGTCTCTTGCTCAACGTCACCGATATAGTTGTCGGGGAACCTTCAGAGACGCGCCAGCTCGTGCTGAGTGTGACCCCGCGCTCGACGAAGCCTCTTGCAATTAGATGCAAGTCGCCAAAGTATAATGGGGTCGGGGATGCTTCGATATCTACCCATGAACAGGGGCATGCCAAACAGTTGGCAGTCCTCAGTAGATGCAGATTTGGGTGACTATGGCCGGCCGGCTGGCCCGTCCTCGGCCGTGCCGTACCTGTGCGGCAGCCTGCGGCATCACCCCAGCTGGTCGCTCCGGTGCCGGCTGGAGACGCGGTTGAAGCGACACGCGCAGCGGTATACTTGTCGAATATTTACCAATCCTACGTGGGTGTCGCTCGATGCCGGATGTCCTCGATCCACTAGACCCTGCGGCGGCGGATCGCCTCGCGGCACTGTTCCTACCTTCTTCGGCTCGCAAGATCAAACGTCTGTATGCGGGCGAGAATCCTCCTCCAGCAAAGTTTGCACACTACACGTCAGCGCAAGTTGCATTGAAGATCATTGGTGAAAAACGGTTGTGGATGCGCAGCACAACCTGCATGGATGACTACAAGGAAATTGCGCACGGCAATGAGATGATGAGTGCATGCTATCGGGATGGTCTGCGCGAAAAGATCATCGCGGCCATGGAAGAATGCAAGCCAGGACTTGCGGCCGAGACGCTTGACCTTTTCGATAAAAACTATCGCGATACATTATTCAACACATTTATAGCCTGCGTTTCCGAACATGACGAGGCACACGAGGACATGTGCGGGCGGCTTTCGATGTGGAGGGCATTCGCTCCAAACTCAACGCGCGTAGCATTGGTATTTGCGATTCCGGCAAGGTCCGACGCCACCGCCAAATTGGCGCTGATTTTCTCCCCGGTTCTGTATTTCTCCCTACCTCAGATGCGAGCGGAGATTGAGGAGGTTATTTCCAACATTCACAAAGAGAAGGAATTTCTGGCCGGAACCCCAAACGAGTACGTGAAGAGTTCGTTCTTTTTGTCGCTGCTTGCGGGTCACGTAGCTGTCAAACACCCAGGATTCCATGAAGAACAGGAATGGCGTGCCATTCATGGCCCGGCTCGATGGCAATCTCAAATCATGCTGAATCAGATGAAGATAGAAGCGCCAAACGGTGTGCCACAACGAGTATACAAGCTCCCCCTAGATGGATCTGTTGACTCAACGCTGGCTGATATAGATTTCGCGCGGGTCTTCCATCGATTGATAATTGGGCCATCGCCTTACGCCGTCGCAATGGAGGATGCATTCATTCGAGCTCTGGCTCAGGCAGGCGTCGAAGATCCTCACGCCCGCGTTGTTAAATCAGACATTCCAATTCGCTCGCTGTTGTGATGGCAATTCTGTGATGAGGTGTCAATATGCCCTGTCAGTCCTGACATTGTTTCTCGCGGGCTGTGCGTCCACTCCGGCGGCTCAGGCCGCAGCGAGTAGCCAACCGATGGATGTCAAAATCGTGTCTGCGCCTGAATCGAAAGACGGCTCTGAGCTTGGCGTCGTCATTGCCACTTGGGCGCTCGTGGTCGCCACTTATCTGGGATTCAGATATGCCGCAAACCCGCAAACAGGCAGAGCGAGGACATACGAAGGTCAATCGCCGCCGCAGAGATGGCTGCCGAAACAGCAAAACGCTCTGCGGATCTCGCGGCAGAGGCCGTCCAGCAGGCGGCCAAGGATCGGCGCGCCGCATTGACACGAGATGCGACTCTGGCGCTTCATCGTGTGTCCTACTCTGGATTGAGCGCTCGAAGGCTGGCGGATAAGGTCCCGACCGCCATGAAGGAGCTGTTAGGACTCGCCGGCAGACGGGTTGGTGAGAATGTCCCTCTCAGCGACGAGACACGGACGCGGACTGTCGAACTGGAAGCGATGGTTAAGACGTCGGGCCAGACATTGCTGACGCCGTGGGATAAGATCCCGCGATTCCGAAGGGATAAGAAAGGAGCCCCCCTCGGGGTTCCGACAATGGCAAAGATTTAGAGCAAGCTCGCTTGCCATTTCTTGGGCTCGCGCATGGCCCCTCGATGTTCATCCACCGTCTCTATGGGCTTCCCGAACAGTAAGAAGTCAGGAATGTTCAATGGTGGGACTACCTTCAAAGTTTCCCCAGTATCGCTCTTGACATGTTCGCGTAGCTCCATCAGCAGGCGCCCCAAGATGTTCTGACCTATCAACGTGTCTTCGGCAACACCGATCACCTTTGCGCCCCAATAGTCATCCTTCCGAGACTGTTCAACGATTGATCGATCTTTCGTCGAAAGCAATAGGCGGCCAAATTCTTCGTAGTTTTGCGCCAGCTTCACACGAAGACACCAGCGCATCACCTTTGTCCGCACATAATCCCAGTCAGGCCGCGTCTCTTTGCGGTGCGGCTTGCTTTTCATCTTTGCGGTCATCGGGCTGTGCTGTCCAATGATCATACGCTGCACATCGGGAAGGTGTGGGAATCGGCACGCTTGGTATAGAGCCTCTGAGGTCAGTATCCGAACCCTGTTGACTCGAAGCGGAAAGCCAGAAGCCATGTTCGACAAGCCGCCGAAACTCTCCTTCGTCCTGTAGACGACAACAACATCCGCCCGATGGTACGTGCGGAGAATGTTGGACGTCTCAGACTGTGAGGTCATCGAAGTCATTGAACACATTCTCCGGTGCTGAGTAGGTCTTGCGCGGCAGCAATGGATACCAGTGTAACGCCCCAGACGTTGCTTCCGGGTCACCCCACCATAGGGCTAACGGACAGTTGTTCGGACAGTTCCGATAAGTCGCAATCAGCGAACCGAAGCCTACTCCGAAACTCCCGAAACCTAGAGGTCGGATGAAATCTTTGGGCGCCTGAGTCAGTGACCTAATCTTGACTCCCGCGATCAGGAGCTCACTTTCCAGAATCTGGCGCCCCGCCTCCGAGGAAAATATACCCAGCGCACCTCCGGGCTTTCGCGGATCCAATGGAAACCTCTTCTCCGTGGCGACGTAAGCCTGGACTGTGGCATCGTTCGGAATTATTGCGGGCCAAAGCACGTCTGAGCTGTCCTTTTGATACTTCCGATTCTCAAGCGCGATCAAGCGCCAATAGTTAATTTGGATCTTCTTCCCAGACTTCTGGACAACTTCTTTGAGCCGCTTATCCGTGTAGTACTGACCAAGGGTGTGATACGCCATCACAATCACTTGAACGGTCGCGTTCTTTGGAGCTTTGTCAGTGATCCACGCCTGAAGGTCCGTTCCCACACGCCCGCCACTGAATAGCACGTCGTCCAGATAAATGTAGTCTCCTCCGTCCGTGCCGCACTTCGAAAGTTTCAGGCCGCATTGCGCCTCCAGCGTCTGGGCGAACAGGCTCACCATTTCCTTCTGACTCTGCCCCGCCTTCTGTATGCGAAGGATATTCGCCCGCCCCCAATACGATTTCGGGTCCTTACCCGCCAGCTTCTCGTTATTGACCAAGTTGCTCAGGAACCGCGTAACTGTTTCCTTGGTCAGGAATGTCTCCTTGACAACATGATCGAACTCCCGGAGGAGTGGCAGTTGATTCGCCGGGGTGAACTGACTGGCCCAGCGGTCCACGTGCTCAGGTGTAGGCTGGGCACATTCGCCCGCCCGATAGGCGTTGATCGTCTTGGCTATCGAGGCCATCAGGTCGGCTCTTTCGCTCATTCACTCGCTCCCTGCGCCGGTCGATTCTTATTCGTGACAATCTCAGGACTTAGCAACGACGCGAACCAAAAACAAGAGCGCCAACGCCCCAGCAAGTGGGTGTGTGGCTCCTTCGCTTGGTATTATCTCACGTGGATGCGCAACAGGCCGCTTTGAAATATGCCATTGATTTAAAAAAGGAATATCTGCGGCCCGCCTTGGTGGCAGAGGACGGGGTACTCACTTCATGGCGTCGAAGGCCCGTTTAGGCACGCGCTGGCAGTAGCGCCATGGTCAGTTGCAGTGCAACCGGTTCAGTACAAATCGAGCCCCCGCTACCATTAATACCGACGACTCACTTGGAATGATCGGCAGAGCTGCGCCGATCCCATAGTCAGCCCACAGAAAGCGGCCCGACTCGTCCGGTTCCAACACGACTCGCTCTCCAAAGATTTGCGCCAGCGCTGTTCTCGCTCGCTGCGGATCCTTCTTCAAACTCTCCTCGAGCTGTTCCACCAAGGTGGCGAAGATCCGCGGCACGTTCGGTGCGATCCGGCCAACGACAGACGCGCCAGGACGCTCCGCAGCCTGGAGGCGCGACAGCTCGCCCTCCGCCGATGCCAGCCGCGCGGCCAATGCCGGCGACGCGCGCAGCATCCCACTCGCGATAGCGTCGGTGAGATTCTCGATTTCCTTCGACAGCTCCGAAACTCGTTTGCGGTTGTCGGCCTTTGGCTTTGTGCGCGCGGCCAGCGCCTTCGCGACTCGCCGCTCGACCTCAGCAATCAACTCAGGGTCCTGAAGGTCCGCCCTCACATTCCGCAAAAGGATCGACTCGACCAGGGAGCGCTTTACGCTGATCGTGTTGTCGCAACAGCGGCCGTTCAGATGGCTCGCGCACTGATATCGCTCGCCATTGCTGATCACGAACGCCGCTGAGCATTTGCCGCAGCGGAGTAGTCCGCTGAAGAGATGCCGTTGCGGGCGGCCCCCGCCGGCCGCACGCTGTCGCAGCACGCCTTTCACGTTCGCCCCGATTGTGTGGCTGCGCAGTTTTTGCCGCGCCTTCACACGCTCCCAAAGCTCCTGCGGAACAATCCGCAATCGCTCCTCCACCAACTCGTGAGCGACGCCCCTCGCGAGCATCTTGTGTTTGCGCTTCTTGCTGTCGGCCGCTGATCGCTTCCACTCTGATCGGCCCCAGGTCACAACGCCGATGTAACGGCGGTTGTTGAGGATCCCGGTTCCTCGGGTGACATCGCCATGAATGGCCGACGCGAGCCATTTGCCGTCGGTGCGCCGCTCGCTGCGATTCCAGCTCGCACCCGGCGACGGAATACCTTCCTCGTTGAGCAGCGCTGCAATCGAGCGGGGCGCCATCCCATCCGCGTACAACTGAAAGATGCGACGGACGACCTGGGAATGCTCCTCATGAATCTCAATTTGCCCTGTTGAGCTGTCGCGGGCGGCGATATATCCAAACGCTCGGCCGCCCGTGGACTTGCCAGCAATCGCGTTGCCTTCCAAACCACGGCGTGTTCGGTACGATGCCTCGCGGCGTGCGTGCTCGGCGACTGCCTGTTTGATCTGAATGACGAGGCCCCAGCCATCGCGGCGGGTGTCATCACCCACGCACGTCAGGCAATGCACACCGAGATCCTCCAATTCGGCCGACCTTGGACCGAATTCCGCCCGGTTGCGCCACAGTCGAGAGATATCCTCGGTGACGATGACGTCAAACTCGTGTCTGCGAGCCGCCGTCAACAACGCTTGATAGCCCGGCCGAGTCGCAGTGCCGCCGCTGATTCCCTTGTCCTCGAAGCGGGAAACGACCTCCAGGCCGGCGGCCTTGGCCGTGCGCTCGCACTCGCGGACCTGGTCATCGATCGAAGCGTCGCGCTGTTTGTCCGTCGAGAATCTTGCGTAGATGGCGGCTTTCATTTGTGCTTCCTCGATGCGTTTTTGCCTGTTTTTCTTGCACGGGAACGCTGTGCCCGTTTTCCTGACTGTTTAGCATGCGCTTCTAACATGTGATCACTCGAGCAATAAAAGCGCTGCGGACGTCCGGTTGCGGGTTTCTTCATCAAAAAGAACCGATCGCACCCCGGCAGTCGACATTGACAGAGGTCCCGCCCGAAAGAACGCTCCTCATCCAACAGCATGCTGTCGATGTAGGCATCAAACGACTGCAGGTCCGGAATGATGCTCAGCGAGCCGAGGCGGATACCCGATCCCTCTACCCGCTCCACCGTGGGTAACATCCACAGTCGCTGCAACTGTTGCGTAATCCGGCCGATGGACAGGTCGGCAGCCTTTTCCCGATCGTTGAGGACGAGACCAAAAAACTCGCGACGCTTCGCACGGCCCGTTACTTCAATCAATTCATGATCCAGCGCCACTTGTTCGTCTGGGGACAAGCTCGCACCTTTCGGCTGCAACTTTGACTGCCCGGACGACAGCAACATCTTGATGTGCGACCGATCCGTGTCGCCGTTGGCGAAATCGAGTGCGTATTGCACCAGCTCCCGCTCACTCTCCCACTTGTTCGGCCGCTTGTCCTGTCCGTAGAAGGTCCCGACATCCCGTGCGACTACAAAGCGTGAGCCTTTGCGGGCCGATCGGCCCATGTGCTCGAGCATCGAACGGGCGGTGCGGAGGTGTTCGCTGTCAAAAACCTCGACCTGCTCACTCGCTTCCACCGTCACCATAAAGTCGCCCTATTACTGCGCTTGCTGGCAACAATAAACGAATGCAGTTTATGGCGCAATGACAAAAGCGGGTGAGCCAATGACTACTGAGGAATTCACAGAGACCAGTAACGCCATCGCGCGCGCGGTGCCGACGCAGCCCTGCGACCCCTCGACGGTGCGCTTCTACGCTGACCAGGGACTGATCGAATGCCGCCGTCTAGCCAATGGCATCCGCCTGTTCAAGCCCTCCGCAGCGCTCCGCGTGGAAGAGATCCGCACCGAGCGCCTGGCCCGCCGCGGCGGCAACCATGGCCGTGGGGCTGCGGCCTGACGCAATGTCTCTATCTCCCCGCCTCGCAAAGTACGACTCGATGATCGACTTGTTAGTCGACGCGGTCGTGCGCGAGATCGAGGGGGTAACAGAAACGAAAGCGGCCGCGCGAGAGCACAACTTCCCGGCGGCCGCCGTGATCAACACCCGAACATCACAACCTCAAGGAGCGAGCCATCATGCTACGCCAGAAAAGGCGCCCACCGCAATCCGCACTCCGTAACACTGCTCTCCGGGGATCCTCCCTGACTGCGCCGCTCGCACCGTTGATTGAGGCAAAGGCGGCGACCCGATTGCAGGCTGTTGGTGTTCACGCGATTGGCGACTGGCAGAGGCTGACACGCGCTCAGAAAAACTCGTTCTGGGGAATCACCGCCGCGATGGTTGCCAGCGTTGATGCTGCAATCAGGAAGGCCCTGCAGTCGTGAACAGAGTTGATTCCGAAAACGAGTGGATTATCAACGGCGTGTTGGTGACCGACGACGAAGACGGCTATTTCAAGGAAAAAACGGCTGCGGACAGCCACAATGATGTTGATAACACGGCGCCGCTTCCACGGAAAAGCCGTCTCACCGGCATCAACTTTCAGGACATGAAGCCACATCTGACCGACGGTTACTTGGTGAAGGGAGTGTTGGCCCGAAAAAGCATCGCCGCGATCGTCGGATCTTCTGGGGCCGGAAAAACATTTCTCGCCACCAACTTGGCGCTGCACATCGCAGGTGGTGGACCATGGCACGGGCATCGCGTGGCCGGTGGATTCGTTGCGTACTTCGCACTGGAAGGTATTGTCAGCGCCGAGAATCGCTTCGCCGGGCTGCGCGAGCACTACGGCCGGTTGCCGCCAAGGATCCCGCTGAAACTCTCAGGCGGCCCGGTCAACCTGCGTGACCCCGCCGACGTCGCAGCCGTAATCGAGTTTGTCAACCAGGGAACGGCTGAATTCGGCGTCCCCGCGGCAGCCGTCATCATGGACACCGTAGCTCGCGCTAATGCGGGCGGTGACGAGAACGCATCCGCGGACATGGGCGCGTTAATCGAAGGCGTCGACGCAATCCGCATCGCCACGGGGGCGACCGTGATTCTGGTGCATCACTCCGGCAAGGATGAGTCCAGAGGAGCGCGCGGGCATTCCAGCTTTCACGCCGCCCTCGACACGTTGATCCAGGTAAACGGCACCAGCGGCCCCCGCATCGTGTCGGTGACCAAACAGCGCGACGGACTGTGCGGAGTGCTGTTCGCTTTCGAGCTGGAGCCGATCGAGCTGGGTGTCGACGCTGAGGGGGATTCGATCACGACCTGCGTTCTTCAGTGCGTAGAGCCGGACGCCCCGCCCGATGATCGCAAGGTACCCGCCGGCAAGCATCAGATGGCGCTCCTCAGCGCGATCAAGAGCTGGCAGGCGGCAGCCAACTGCGCAGGCAATCCGAACTGCACCGAGATCTCGATCGCCGACCTCAAGGCCCTCGCTAAGGCTCAGGGCATACCGACCAAGCGAGTCGGAGAAGCGACCGACAGCCTCGTCAAAAGCGGTTGGCTCATCCCCAAAGGCAACGCTTACGCCATCCCTTAAGGAGGCTCATTTCCGTGTCCGGTTCCGATCCGACCGTCCTGTCCGAAATCCGATGCCTAAGTAGGCATTTCGGATATTTCGGAACAATTGGACCAACCGAAATCGGCCGATTCGGAACATTTCGGAAGATTCGGACAATTCCCCAACCTCCTTCTCGCCAAACAGTCCGAATTCTTCCGTTTCGGACAACTTCGGACATTTCGGACGTCTACCCATGAGCAACTTGGACCAAAACCACCGGCCACCAACAGGGAAGACGCTCGCTGCTGAAGTTATTTCGCAAGGCGCGGTGACCAACACTCTGGAGGAGTTTGTTGACGCTGAGACGCCTCGACGGCCACCCAACGCGGGTAAGGGGCGCGTGGCCGGCGTGCCGAACAAGGTGACCTCATCTGTGCGCGAGATCATCACCGACTTGCTCACGGGCAACAGGGAGAAGGCACAGGGGTGGCTCGACAAGTTGGGGGAAAAGAATCCGTACCGCGCGCTGGTGATCTATGCGCGCCTCGCCTCGATGGTGCTGCCGCGTCCCACGCATGCACCCGCTGCGAGTGTCACCGTCAATGTGGCTGCGTCGAGCAGCAGCAACAGCTCCATGACTCGCGACCAGGCACGGGCGCTGATCAGGAACCCGAGCAAGGGGAGCCCTGCACAAGTGACCGAGGCCGCGCGTGTCCTGCAAGCCGCTGCGGACGCATTCACGTTACCTGCGGCCTCACCAACGCCTGCGGCTCCATTCCAGGGCGTCGGCGCCGACGAATGTCGTAATCGGGCACCCGATTTGGACGGCGCAGCATGATTGCCAATCCGTTCAACCACTTGCCGCGCAATTACCGACGAGTCGCTGACGCTGGGGCCGCGCGGTGTGAGGTCACGCCATGAGCCCCACTCTCGAAGTTCTGAACTATCGCCGCTTGGCCAACCTGCACCGGCCGACCGATACGAACACCATGCGCGTCGCCGTGCACGAATTGGCCAGCCGAGGCCTGACGGAGCGGGACATCGGCGCGGCCTTGAATCTCGATCCCGCCGCCGTTCGGCGGCTCCTCAACATCAACAACTCCGAGGACATCAACCCATGAACATTGCCTATGACGACTGGCTGGAGGCGCGCAACGAAGAGGTCATCCCGGATGTGCGGAGGGTCTCGATCGGACTGCAGACGCTTCCAGTACAGAGTCAGGAGATTTACTTCGCGTATTGCACCGATCTACGGATGGACCCCAATGACCCGCCGACTCTGATCCGGCAGCCGAGCGAGCATGCGCTGCGCTGGGCGGCCGAGAACAACATCGAACGGGCACGGTTCGTCACGGCATACGTTGAATGGGGCCGCGGCAACGCGCAGGCGCACGAGCGCTTCCCGGACATGCGTCCACCGCCGCCGGTGTTGGACCCGTCATTATCGGACGCCGACAAGATGACGGCGTGTGAACACTTCGCAGCTTTGGATGAGGCGCGTGCAACTCAGGAGCTGCCGCACGAGGCGATATTCCGACTCGATCCGGCACAGATTAAACAGCGACTCGGCGTCACCATCACAGCGGAGGAACTGAAGGGGTACGAACGCGCCATCGAGCGGATGGTCGGATACTCGGCATTCTGGCGCCTGGCGTTCACTACCTCACAGAGTGGGTTCATACGCGAAGCGGTCTCGAACTTCGATCAGCTCGCCCCGCCGGAGCAGTTCACGGTGACTTGCCTACACGTCGACTTCATGTGTCCCGAGCCGCTGATCAGACAGGACGCGCGCAGTGGTGTTCCAAGCCGCTATTCCCTCGCGATGGCTGAAGAGACCGGCTATCCGCTCGATCAGTTCAAGGACCACTACGCGCTCATAAGTGAACACCTGATGCAGCAGTTCACGGCACCTGAGCCCCACGCTAATCATTGATCGATCACAACCCAACAGCACATCAACGAGGAGAAAAAGCATGATCACGCACGACACCATCGACACCATCGAGCGCGCCCGCTGCATGCGACTCCTAGCAACGCTGAAGCAGCAGGCGATTGCCCACGGCAGGAGCGCAGCGGAGGTGGAGGAAGGCCGGAATGTACTGAAGGCCAAAGGCTGCCCACTCCACAAGATTGCAGCGTGCGAATTCGCAGAGATGCGAATGTTTGAGGACATCGCCTCGGACGTCGAGTCAGTCAGCAACGCGGCGCTGCTCGGGGTGCCAAGCGCGGACACGATCGCGCTTGCTGAACGTGACTGTCACTGCATGGACTGCTTCCGCTACTGGTATAGGGAGTTTGCAAACACGTTTCGCGAAAGCGGCTTGTATAGCGGTCGCAGCAACTAAGGCATCGGCAACACGCCCAATCACAAGCTATGGGAGAACACAACATGAATAATGCTACCCCTTTGACGCGCGGCCGGGATGCGCTGCTGGATGCACTACGGAGGATGTCGCCATTACTTCCGGCCGACCCGCAGATGCGCACGGAGAAGAACTTACGCCATCTGGTACGCAGCAAGCAGGAGTTCGCCTTGAAGGCCCTGCAACACGCTGTCGAACATCTGCGCGGCGCAACGGACGCCGCTGCGCAGTTGCCGTCCTGTGCGGCGCATGACGAGCAAATCGCGCTGCTGAATGACCTGCAGTCGGCGCTCAAGGAGCATCGGAAACTCGTCGAGGCGACAAAACAACTTTACCCGATGCCGAGGGACCAGCCGCGAGAGCGCGCTGAGCCGTTGTTGCATCTGACATGTTCGAAAGACTACCTGCAGCACCTGCCCACAGAGGACGCGAAACGGGCGTTCTGCGAGATGCGAGCATTCAAGATCCCACCCCGGATCGCCTTCAACTTGCTCTCCGGGCGTATCGATGCGCTGCGAAGAACTCCTCTCGATGAAGTCACTCAGGCACGCTTGAAGGCATGGCGTGCGCAGCGAGCCGAGTAGGACCAAGATATAACCTCAACATTCAGCCCCGTTAAGGACACACCGACATGAACATCGCTACTGCTCTCCCCACAACCAATCCCCCTGAGACCGACGACGAGACGGCCGCGGAATCACCGTTGGCGCCACTCGTTGCAGCGTTGGCCGAGAAGGAAATCGCTGAAAGGGAAGCGCGTGCTGAGGTCAAACGCCGGCAGGACATGGTCACTCTCGCCACGCAGGCGGCGACGGGTTATCGAGATGCGCTCGCCGTTGCGACACAGGCTCTGAACAGCGCGCGGGTAGCCGATGCCATCACGTTCGAGCATGCGCGGCGGGATGCACAGGTCGTGTCCGAGGCTGCGGACCGCGAGTTGGCGGAAGCAACATCGAATCTCGACAAGGCTCACGAAGCGCTGCACGCGGCGAATACAGAAGTCGCGGCTGCGAAGCGCGCCATTGCGATAGAACAGGTGCGCACCGAGTACTACGACATGCTGGCCGATGTTGGGCAGGCGCAGGCGAAGTTTCTGAAGGTATTGGGAGCCTATGCGGTGCTGCGTGACGCGCTGACCCCGAGCGAGTGGATAGAACTGGACTATGTATGGACGGCTCCGGCAGACATGCAGGTCGTGCTACCGGGTGAGGATCTGCCGCTCAACCTGGGTCCGAAATCTCATGAGATTCCGGCAAAGGACGTGCGTGATGGTATGGCGCGCGATCGCTTCGACCTAGCGAGCGCATGGTGGCGTCGAAAGCTCGCCACGATGAAGGCCAGCGATTTCCGGGAAGGCGACGCCCTATGAGTTTGACCCCGCCGGCCTGGGGTTGGGCGCCTGGGCCGGTGTCGCCGGGTTTTGGTTACGGTACCGGTGGCCGGACGAGTTGGAACGTGTCCGCAACAACTTCCAAAGGTCGGCGCGCACACGACATGGTGCGGTGGCCGGCAGCGCGCTGTGTTGTAGCGATGCGGCGCGCGCCCTTTCCTTGGAAGTGATAGTGTTGACAAACATCAACGGAGGGATTGCACAGATGCACAAAGTGGATCGTAGCTACTTCGCGCCAACCGCGGTCGGTAAGACCCGGCGGCTCCTGCCCAACGGATTCCTGTTGTGCGAGGGCGTGCCGGTGGCGCGTGTGGGGACGCAGACCTATTCCGCTGCCGAGTTACCTGGATTGCAGCCCGGTCCAGACGGCAAGATTCATGTGGAGAGGCTGCCCGAGGAAGTGTTTCACCGGGACACAATCGCGAGTTTCGAGGCGGCAACCGTCACCGTCCATCATCCGCGCGAGTTCGTGAACCCCGCGAACTGGAAGGCGCTGTCAGTCGGACATACTCAGAATCTGCGCCGCGGTGAGGGCGACGAGGCGGATTTGCTATTAGCGGATGTCATTGTCGAGGACGCGGCCGCCATCTCGCAAACCATGGCCAAACTCCCTCAAGTCAGTTGTGGCTATGACGCCAACTATGTGCCTACTGGCATCCCCGGCCACTACTACCAACGACTCATTCGAGGCAACCACGTCGCTCTGCTGCCAAACGCCCGCGGGCGCGCCGGTGATCGCTGCAGTATCCGTGACCACGCTCTAAAGGAACCAACCATGCACACACTGACACATGACATTCAGCGACTATTTTCGACTGCGCCGGCTGAGGCGTACGCGCGTAACCTCCAGCGAGGTCGCGCCGGCGCGTCGGGGACGGCGCAAACGCGGGACGAGCTGCTTACGCCGATGACCTCGGAGAGACCGATCCCCTCGTTGGGCACTCAATGGACCGGCAGCAGCATCAATCCGCACGTCGACAATGCAGTGCAAACGGTGCGCAAGTTCTTGCGTGGATTCGTCCTGGGTAACATCGTAGGGGCCGAGGACGTGCCTATAGTCATCAACGCGGGCCGTATGTTGGCTTCGCAGATACCTGTGGGAGAGACGCGGAGCGAGTTCGACAAGCTTCTGGCTGAGGCAGAAAAGAAAGCGTTTTCCAAGAGCGGACCTGTGACTGACGAGGCGCTGCTGCCTGGCTGGAGCGGTAAGAACCTGGTCGCGCGCACGTTTACCCCGGAGGATTCAATGGGAACGACCGATTCGATCCGCCGGCTGTTTTCCTCGCGGCCCAGCGAGCTGTACACGCAGCGGCTCCAGGCCGGTCGCAAGACGATGGACGCGACCGCGCCGGCTAAGGTGCGCACGCCTGGCGACTACGCGGCCTCGCTCGCTGCTGGTCGGGCTGCGATGGGGCGATAGGCAGTGCACCAGATCAACGTGCTGCGCCCGTTCCGGCTGCTCGCGTTCGGGCGTGAGCAGCAATTCACCGTCGGTAAGCATGACATCGACAACGCGACGGCGTGGCATCCTTGGGTCCAGGCATTCGCGGATGGCGCCATCGAGTCGCCCGCGCAGGAGGCGGCCAGGCTCGAGCGAGAAGCCGCGGCCGCGCGGCTGGCCGTGCATCAGGAGCAGCGCGCCGAATCCCCAAAGGTGGCCGCTGATGAGTCGGTCATCGCGGCACCGGTCATCGTTCCGCCACCGGCTATGGTTGTGCAGCCGGCGGAAGCCCCCGGCGTTGAAGTTGCTCTAGGTGGGTTCGATTGGAAGAACCCAACGCGCTCGCTCGCAGTTGAAGACGCCAAACGAGCAAGCGCGCTGGCGCGCATCCGCGCGACACCAGAACTGCTGCCGGACCTCTTTGAGCTCTACGGAGCCGACCCCGCTTCGTTTATCTGCGACTGGGGTGTAACGACGGATCCGCGAAACATTGAGGTTGGACTTCCGACAGAAGTCCCCTTCGTCTTGTTTCCGCGACAGGTTGAGTTTGTCAATACGATCATTGAAGTATGGAAGGGCCGCGAGAATCTGATCGTCGAGAAAACACGGGAGATCGGCGCTAGCTGGATAGCAATTGCGTTGGCCTGCACGCTATGTTTGTTCCGCGAAGGAATGGTCATTGGATTTGGAAGTCGCAAGGAGGAGTTAGTCGACAAGCTGGATGATCCAAAAAGCCTATTCTGGAAGGCTCGAGCGTTCATGAGCGCGTTGCCGATTGAATTTCAGCGCGGCTGGGATATCGACGAGCACGCGCCCCACATGCGCATCATCTTCCCAGCGACAGGCTCATACATCACCGGCGAGGCGGGCGACAACATCGGCCGCGGTGGACGCTCAAGCATGTTCTTTGTCGACGAGGCGGCATTCCTCGAACGTCCGTTGCTAATCGACGCTGCACTCAGTCGCAACACCAACTGCCGCGTAGATATTTCAACACCAAACGGAATGGCAAACTCATTTTTTCAACGTCGTCAATCAGGCAACACTAAGGTATTCACATTCCACTGGCGCCATGATCCCCGGAAAGATCAGGCGTGGTACGAACGGGAAAAGCTCAAGATCGACAACCCGGTGGTGGTGGCCCAGGAGCTGGACATCTCGTACTCGGGCTCCGTCGACAACGTGCTGATCCCGAGTGAGTGGGTGCAGTCGATCGTTGGTGCCGCTGAAAAGCTCGGGATAGAACCGTCCGGCTATCGCATCGCCGGCTTCGATGTGGCCGACGCCGGGGTGGACAAAAACGCAGTCGCCGGGCGTCACGGAATCGAGTTGGTGTTCCTCGAGGAGTTCAGCGGAAAGAACAGCGACATATATGCCAGCACCGTGCGGGTCATGGGCATCTGCGACCAAAACGATTTTGAATGGCTCGAGTACGATGCGGATGGCTTGGGCGCAGGCGTCAAGGGCGATGCGCGGATCATAAACGAACATCGGATCGCGGCCGGGAAGCCACAGATTCGCGTTTCCCCGTACTGCGGTTCCGGCTCGGTCGTCGACCCCGATAAATGCATGGTTGAGAAGCGGCTCAACAAAGAGCTATTCCTCAACCGCAAGTCCCAGGCGTGGTGGTGGCTGCGGCTGTTGTGTCAGAACACAGACCGCGCCCTCAAGGGATTGCCGTTTGATCCGGCAGAGATCATTTCAATCAGCCCTCGGTTGCCGCCGTCGATATTGGCCGCGCTGTGCGCGGAGCTGTCGCAACCAACGTGGTCGATGAACAACCTGGGCAAAATCATGGTGGACAAGCAGCCGGAAGGCACGAAGTCCCCGAATTTGGCCGATGCGGTTGTCATCGCCTATTCGCCGGGCAGCGCTGCACGGGCGATGCGCGCGTGGTTGCGGCTGGCCGGCAAGGAACCGAAGTGAAGACTGAACCGAGCGAAGTTGCCGCCGCGGCGGTATCCCGCCTGGCCGGGATTTCCGGCAGGACGCCGGCACGGGCTCGCTATCTTGCGGAGCACGAGACTGGGGCTATCGCAATCCGCATGTACCGTGCACGAGTTCAGGCTGGACTGAGCGCTCGCCGATTTGCCTCCATGGATAGCGCAGCGGTGCGGGTGTTCGCCGCTCGCTTTGATGTGGCTCGCGTTGACGTCCTGCTGGCCATCGAGTTGGTGAAATTTATACACAGTGCGCGTCGCATTCAGCTTCTGGGCGGACACTCTGACACAGAAGCACGGAACAGGCGTGCCCGCTCGACTCAACACTGACTTGGAGAAAGCTCTCATGACGCTGCAGTATTTACGCAAGGTGTCTATTGCCGTCGGTACCGATGCCGGCGACGCGATCGATTTCGCTGATTTTAAATGCAAGTTTTACATCGAGCGCGGAGACATGCAGACTCCGAACTCGGCGGATGTCACCATATACAACTTGTCGAACCAGACTGCGCAGCGAATCAACAGCCCGGAGTTCACACAGCTCGTCATCCAAGGTGGCTACGAAGGAAACTTCGGATTGTTGTTCCGTGGCGAGGTTAAGCAAGTGCGCCTGGGTCGCGAGGACGCCAAAGACAGCTATGTTGCGATCACTGCGGCCGACGGTGATTCTGCGTACAACTACTCCGTCACAGCGCTTTCGTTGCGGGCCGGCCAGGCGGCGCCCCAGAATGTCGTCGAGCAGCTCGTCGCGCATATGGGCCTTCCGATCGATTACGTCCCGCAGTTGTCGACCAATTCCTTGCCGCGTGGCCAGGTCTACTTCGGGCTCACACGTGACTGCCTACGAAAATTCGCTCGCGATAACGATTGCGTGTGGTCAATTCAGGACGGGAAATTTCTGATGGTTCCACAGACCGCATATCGGCCCGGTGAGATCCCTTTGATCTCTCCCCAGACTGGTTTGATTGGCGTGCCTGAGCAGACTCCCAACGGCCTCCAGATCCGCACCCTTTTAAACCCGAGTTTAAAAATTGGGCAGTGCATACAGTTGGAGGGGCCGATCAACCGCCTGCGCTTTGGTCTCGACTTGAACAGCCAGGGCGGCCCCAACAGTAACTTGGTGCAGAGTGAGACTGTCGCAAAAACAAACGCTGCGGGTCTCTACTATGTTTTAAGGGTTGATCACCACGGAGATACTCGCGGTAACGAATATTACAGCGATCTGACATGCCTCGCAGCGGATGCAACCCAGCCGATGAATACCCAGCTCTATGGGGCCATCAACCCCGCGGTCGCTTCCATCAAACGGTACTGATGGCGCGCCCATCATCGCGGCGAAGTCCGTCGATGAGGTCAAGGATATTCGTGACAAGGCGTTGGCGCTGGAGAAGTACGCGCAGCAGGCTCGCAACATTGATGCGGAGAAGCGCGCTGCGTCCATCCGGATCCGCGCCGAGATGAAGGGCGCGCAGCTCTATCGCGAGTCGGAGAAAGCGAAGCGCGGCCCCGATAAGAAGGCCAGCAAACCTCAGAGGTCGCAGCGGTCTACCTCTGACTCTAACAAGCCACCACCAAAAACCCTCAAAGAGGTGGGCATCTCGAAGACGCAGTCAGCCAACTGGCAGCAGCTCGCGGACAACCCGAAAGCGGTGGAAGCGCCTCGAACGAGATGTGAGCTATGCGGCGCTGCGGGAGATCGCGGCCGCGCTCGAGACCACCATCAGCGAATTGGACGCGCAGGTGAACATCGTGTTGCGGGCAAACCGGATGGCTACACCCCCGGCGGGCGAATCGCGCGGCCCGCAAGAAGTGATCAGCCTGGCTACCTTGCGTCACTGGCTGGTCGTCGCCGTCGTCCCTAGAGAGCCCACAGCGAGCGCCTGGGCCGTGGGCGGGACTACCGATGCGGATCGCCACCATGAGCCGCTGCTGGCACTTCACAGCCATGAATACCCCCCACTGGCCGGATTTCACAGCACCGCAGGGGTAGCCCTGCCGGCTGAATGCATCTTGAGCATCCCGCAGGCGCTGCCAGAGGTCGGTACCGGCAGCTAGGTCGCCGCCCCGGATGATCCGCCCAGTCTGGTCGGAGACCCGGTAGTGAGCCACCCGAGCGGCCTGGCGCGGCATCGGGTCGATTGCTCTGCCGATGGGTGTCTTTGCCATGGGGGGCGATCATGCCGCACTCGATCCCGCCCCTCAGCAAATGGTTCCGCGCTCCACTGGATGAATTCCAGGGAGTATCCTGGGACCCATGACCGCGAAGAAAAACCGCCGGCGGCCGCAATCCCGTCGCCCGGACCTGATCGAGCGATTCGCCGACACGATGCGCGTGGTGCACGAGCGCGACCAGGCACTGAAGGAGGTCGTCGGCCTGCGAGATGCCGGTAAACTCCGTGAGGCACGGGCCAAATTCAAACAGGCCGAAAAGCTGCACGCCCGGGCGGAGCGGATGCAAAACGAGATACTGCAGTGAGCGAAGAATTCCCGGCCGGCACGCCCGGCGCGTTAGCAATGGCCTCCCAGTCTGTTCCATCGAGAAATACAGGGCGCGTTCCGGGGACAGGCGCAGTGGACGTCGGCTCAATGCCGCCGGTTTTGACGTTGGATGCAGCCCGAAATCTACTTGGGTACGCACGGCAGCTCTCCACGGGCTCAACCGTGATGGAATGGCAGCTAGCAGTGATATTTGCGCAATCCGCCTGCGAGCTGCGGACGGATAAAGCGCTTTCCGACTTGTTGCAGCACTTGTCGGCGCCATTGAAGGAGGCCGTGCTAGGGTTATGCGGACAAACAGTCAGTCTGATGGACGAGAACACGCGTAAGTGGTGGTGTTTGCTTACTGACGATAAGGTGGGAAAGAAAACGTTGGTTTGGTGGAAAGAATGGACCGAAAGCCGCGAACTCCGTAATGATGTTGCGCACCAGGGCCGTTCTGTCACCTTCGACGATGCGGCCCGATCCGTCGCGCTCGCGGAACGATACATAGATCATGTGACGCGAGTCGCCGCCGCTATTACAGCGCCGAAGTGAGCCAAGTGGTAAACCGTAGTGTTGGAGCGCCGCGACGCGATCCTGTGCTCGGTGGGCGCCCACGCATAGCAGTTGAAGCGGGAGGTTCTTCAGTGAGCGACCTTTGGGAGATCCGCCGCCGGGGAGCTGAGCGAGCGCGTGTTGGCCAGTGCCCGCGAGCTACTCGCTCACCTGCAGCAGCGTGCACCGATGGGTGCGGCATCGGCCGGGATGACATTCCCCCTCGGCTAGGGCTGTACATGACAATCGGGCCGCCGCCGTCCTGGTCGACGGCCGCCGATCAAAGCCGGGAATCGTAATAGGCCGGCGCCAATGGAAGGGACTAACACGTGACGTTCGACGATAAATTCTGGACCTCAATGGTTGGCTCGTTCATCGGTGCATCCTTCGCTTTCGCATTCGGCCTGATCACTCAATGGCACACCAGGAACAATGCGAAACGCTTAGCGGGCAACGTCGCAATCCTAACGCTCGCGGAGATGTACTCTGCGGTCAACACACTGAACAAATCTCTGTTTGTGGAGCAACTTCCCGTATTGAGAGAAACGCTGGGGCGCGAGCCCCAGTTCTTCCAAATAAAACCGGTTGTTGAAGTCCCAGTCGAGATAACGTTGGATATGGTCTCGCTCGGATTTCTTGCCGAGAGCCATGATCCCGATATATTCGCTCGTCTGGTGACCGTCAGAGACGTCGCAACGTCCATGTCCAGCTACGCAGCGCACCACGCGACTCTGCACAGAGAGTTTCAGTCCATAGTCGCAAAAAGTGACGGGCCGAAGGAAACTGTCGGTGATGTCCGAAAGATAGCGGGCGCGGATCTGTGGGCACAACTTCAGGCCACGCACGACGCGCTGAAAGATGGATTGCCAAGATGTTTAAAGGACATCTGCGTAGTCGCCGCACAGCTCGTTGAGGTGTTGGAGGGCCACTTTCCAACTCGTCGGTTTGTCCGCTTCGTTCCCGAAGATAGAGGGCCTGTATCAGAAGCCGAGGTAAAGGCGCGTCTACCTACGCTCTGGAGACGAGTGGTCCGGTGGATTCGGCTGTGATTCGTAGGACGCTCGCCAGCACGCGACTGGGTACGTTGTCTGGAACCGGGAGAAGCAAATGACTTTGGTGGAGGATGCACAACGGATTGCCTCTGAGAGCGGCAACACCTTTCATTTCAAAGTTGCGAGCCATATTCGGAGCAAGCAATGGAAGGTGATGCTAAGCCCGTACTACTTGGACAGTGCAACCGACAAAGCCCGCGAGCTGGATCTATTCTGCGAACGGGAGATTTTAGCGATAGGGCGTCGTACGGGGACTTCACGAGCACTGCGCATCCAACTCTACATCGAATGCAAATACATCAATAAAGCAACGGTGTTCTGGTTCGATCGTCATGACCATTTTGGATATAACTCATGGCTCGCTACGCACGTGCGTTTTATGATGACTCACCCTTCGGAGCTGAACCATCACTATGTAATGACAATGGACTCTAGTGTTGCGAATGTTGCGAAGTTATTTGCATCCCAGCGCGGTCAAAACGACGAGAATGACCCGATTTACAAGGCTGTCTCACAGAGCCTTGGAGGCCTCATCCATTTCCGCGACGTAGCCTCACCATTTCAGTTCTCGAATACAAATGTACCGACGACGACTCTGCGCTACCCGGTCATCATCCACTCCGGTGGTTCTCACTTCTTTCGCACAGGCGCCAACGCTAATGGAACTGTCGAGCCTTTGGACGACAACTTCCTGTTGGAAGTTAACTACGCCTACGTAGGTCACAACGATACGCGTGCCTTGGAGTATTTTTTGATTGACGTCGTAGATTTCAACAAATTGGACGTTTTCCTAGATATGTTGGATCAGGAGGCAACGCATGCATTGCAGCTTTTGCATGCTCAAGCGGACGCTGAGTAACGGGGGGCTGTGCATTGAAGACTGAGGCGCCCGATCTGCATGAGCTGGTGGAAGCGGGGTGGGATGACGCCCCACGCTGTTGATGACACAAAATGTGTCTTTACTATCTATCCCACGAGATTCGGTCCAAGTAATCGAACGTGCTGTCCCACCGCAGTTGCTCAGGCCAGTACTCATCTGCGATTGGCGGACCGGGATGACGATGTGCCCACTCAAGGTCGGTGTTGTGGTGCTTGTTCAGGTGCGGATGGTGACGCTCAATCAGATACTGTTCGACCCCTCCCAAGTCGCTCTTTGCAACCTCAAAGACATGCAGGTGACTGAAGGAAAACTTGCGGGCTTCGGGGTATTTCTCGTGATCAGCCAATCGGTGGGCGCCATCAACTGTTTTTCCGATGTATATCGCCTCCCCACCTGCGGTTGGGGGTCAAGCAGGCCATCACGTAGATTACCGGTCGGCGCCGAAACAGCAGTTTGCTGAAAATGTCAGCAGCGGATGCCGCGATGACATGCGCCGGTCTGTCGGGCAGCCAGCAAGGATTTGGAACAGCAGTCATGACGCTGACGCTACCAGCGCGCACGGTGGGGATGACATCAGGGCAAGCCTGACCAGGAGCGCTCACCGCCGCTGTGGCTGAGTGCTGTACACCCGGGCGAATCCTGCGGCGGTCTGTCTCCGCGTTAGCGCGGCAGCATCCCTGCTGCACCTGGGTGCGTGAACCCGAAAACCGCGTAGGGCCATTCGGCTCCCCGCGGGTTCGGGTCGACTGCCTGCCTTCCAAATGGCATAGCCGGCGGTGGCGTGATCTCTCGCACCGTCACCTGCGGCGACAGGAAGGCATCGGCCTCGCGCTCAAAGTCGACGTGCTGCGGCTCAGGCTCGGAAGGAGCATTCGGTCGGCGAGGGCACCACACCACATTGAACGGCGGTTGCGGTCGGCTGCACGAGCGTCATCTCAGCGACCCCCATCGAGCCTGATATGGATACGCCCGAAATGAAGGCGACGCTGGGCTGCACGACCGGTGCGGCATCCTGCTCGGGTCCCTGCTCGACCTGGCGCTCCTCGTGGTCGACGGGGTGCGGGTCCGGACGACCGCAGGCCGTTCGCTGCTCATCGGTGGGGACGATGCAGGAGTCTGTCGCTGCGTGGACGGAAGGAACGCCAGCGCTCAGGGCGGCGGTGGCACCAAGGACGATCCCGGGGAACTTGCTCATGAGCGCGAATTATAGGGCCCCGGGTGGCCGAACGGGGCGCAACACAGTGGACCTAGGATGCGCCAGGGGGTGGGGGGGATGGGCATCGAAAAACGCCCGCGCCCCCCTGCCCTCGGCTAAAATGGCTCCGTGAACCGCCCCGGGATTCCGAGAGGCTCCCATTACTTTAGTAGGATGGAGCAATGGGAAGACCAAGTCGATATTCGCAAGAGGTGCGTGAGCGTGCGGTGCGGATGGTCCGTGACCACGAGCACGAGCATGGTTCACGATGGGCGGCAGTGTGCTCGATAGCCGAGAAGATTGGCTGCACGCCGCAGACGCTGCAGACCTGGGTGCGCAAGACCGAGCCCACGCAGATCGCTGCGGCCAGTGATGCTGCGCGTCTGAAGCAGTTAGAGCGTGAGAACGCAGAGCTGCGTCGGGCCAATGAGATTCTGCGCAAGGCATCGGCGTTTTTTGCCCAGGCGGAGCTCGACCGCCGCGGCAAGTGATGTTGGCGTTCATCGACGCACATCGGGGTCAATACGGGGTCGAGTCGATCTGCAAGCTGTTGCCGATCGCCCCGTCGAGGTACTACGAACACAAAGCACGTCAGCGCGATCCCCGGCGCATTCCTGCCCGGCATCAGCGCGATGCCGAGCTGCGTGGCTCGATTCGTCGAGTCTGGCAAGAGAACTTCCGGGTTTATGGTGCCCGCAAGGTGTGGAAGCAACTCAACCGCGAACGCATTGCAGTGGCGCGTTGCACGGTGGAGCGGCTGATGCGCCAGGAAGGCATCAGAGGCGTTGTGCGCGGTCGCAGGGCTCGCACTACGATACCCGATGCAGCTCAGGAAAAGCCGCTGGACCGTGTGCAAAGACGTTTTACGGCCTCTCGACCCGATGAACTGTGGGTCGCGGACTTTACCTTTGTAGCCACGTGGGCGGGTTTCGTCTACGTCGCCTACGTCATCGATGTATTTGCCCGTCGCATTGTTGGCTGGCGGGCCAGTCGCTCGATGAACACCGAGTTGGTGCTCGACGCTCTGGAGCAAGCCTTGCAAGGAAGACGTCCGGGCCGCGGCCTGATACAGCATACCGATCACGGTTCGCAATATCTGTCTATTCGCTACACCGAGCGTTTGGCTGAAGCGGGCGTGGAGGCGTCCGTCGGCAGTGTTGGAGACTCTTACGACAATGCGTTAGCCGAGACCATCATCGGTTTGTTCAAGACTGAAGTCATCTACGCTCGCGGTCCCTGGCGCTCTCTGGAGGCGGTAGAGTATGCGACCCTCGAGTGGGTCGACTGGTTCAATCACCGGAGGCTGCTCGAGCCTATTGGGCACGTGCCACCCGCAGAGTTCGAAGAGGCGTATTATCGCCACCAACCCGGTCAGGCTATGGCAGCCTGACTTAAACCCGGAGTCCTCCCGGTTTCCCGGGGCGGTTCACCGAACCGGGTGGTGGAATTCATCCGGCGGAACAAAGCTTTACGCGGCGGCGGAAATTAGCGAATCGTGCCCCCGCTACCAACTTGGAAGTCCTTGATTTCTAAGGACTTTGCGGCCGAGGCCAATAACACGGTCTCGTCAATCTCCAGACGAGCGAAGACTGCCGCACCATCCTGCCTGATTCTCACCTGCTTTCCGAGCAGTTCAGCAATCAGTGCGCGTGCTTCAGCGCGCTCGGTCGGGTCCCGGAGTGTTGAATTCAGGTCGCGGACCGCTGCTCGATAGAGAGCCGCACTCTGCGGAATCCCTTTCATCGCTTCTTCGAACACTCGCCGCTCGTCTCGCGAGGCGTGGATAACCAACTCGGCGCGCTCGCGCTCGATCGCTTCGAGAGCGGCTTGGGCCGCGACAGACGACAGTCGTCCTTTCTTCACGAGACCGCGCAGCTCCTCAGTCTCCTCGTCCAGCTTCGCCAGTCTGGGTGAGGTGGACAGCTCCTGTTGACTCAGCTTTGCGCGACCGAAGAAGGATTGAAGTCCCGTCTTCACGCGCTCCAGGGCTTCGTCAGACAGGATTTCCGCCTCAATCTCGGCCAGGATGCGCTGCTCCAGGGCTGACCGCCTCACGCGCGCCGTATTCGTACACTCAGCGAGCCCGCCTTGTTTGAGACTGGCGCAGCCATAGAACGATTGGTCCACGGCGATGAATCGCGAGCCGCACGAAGCACACACCAGCAGACCTGACAGGAGTGACGTGGCCGGCCGCCCCGTTCGCGCCGCTCGGATGCGCATTGCGCCTGCGGCCATGATCGCCTGCCGTTGTCTGACACGATTCCAAAGGTCATCCGGGATAATGCGCAGTCGCGGCTCCTCGTATGTCACCCACTGCGAACGATCCTCGACCAACAGATTCACGCGCTTGGAACTATCGGCGGCGCCGCGCTTCCAGCGCGAGCGGCCCCATTCCGGATGATGTCGAGTGTCCAGCCCTTGCTTTCCCCTTCGAGACTGCGGAACTTGTAGAGCTTGTCGATACCGAGCTTCCAGGCAAAGCGCAGCGCCGTGGCCGCTTCCTCAAGCTCTTGACGATGCGCCGCGTCATCACGCGCTTCTTTCAGCACCCCCCGCACGAAACCTCGAATTGCTGACACAGATGCTCCGTGACTCGAATCTATGACCAGATTCTATAACCTCCAACACCGGACCTCCCTGCCGCTCCCATCCAGTAGTCCGGCGACCGGAGGACTCGACCCGAAATGACGGTGGCCGCTAGGCCGAACTCAACCATCTCAGCCGGCAGTACGTACCATGACTCAGGTTATTGACGCCGAGTTGGCGCACCTTTTCGCGCCGTTGGCTTCGCCCGTGCGTTCGCGACATCGTGGCGGCCACTGGAGGGCCCCGGGCAGTTCCGCTGGCCCAAATACAAAATGCAACACACGCCTCACTCCATCGACTGAGACTTTTGACGAGGCGTGAAGTAGCAAGGGCTTCATTAGCATTACTCCTCCGCGCGGCACTTCGACGCAAACCTCGCCGTGCTCGTCCTTGGCCCGAATCGCCTCGGCAGTTGTCAAACGCCCCAATCGATGAGATCCCGGTACAACCCGAAGGGCACCATTTCGTTCGTTGCAATCGTCGAGATGGAGGCGCAGCGCCAGCACGGTATTCAGCACTGAGACCGGGGGTTGGACAAACAATTCGCCTTCCTTTTCCGACCAACCTTGACATCCGGGGCTTTCCACACGCTCGGCGACGGGAATGCTCAGATCCTGGTGAAGCGACACCAGCCAGTTATTCTCCATTGACTTTACGAACAGCGCGCATTGGACGGGAATGACTTCAGTTGAAAGAAACCCCGACAGGCGCTCATCGTGCATCAACCCCACCGCGAGCTCACGACACCAGGGAAGCTCGATCAAACGCCGCGTGCCGGCACGATCGCAGACGAGGCCACCAGCGAATCGAGCGATTTCGCGGAGCTTCGCACCATCGAGCATGTCAGCAATGACGACATACCCGGCCTCGTTCAATTGGCTTCCATAACCCGCCACTTGTCCAGTACCCGCCAGATCTCCCCCGTTCCGGAAGATTCCGTCGTCAGCGGTTTCTCCGACACCGGTCATAACAAGTCGCTCTTGTTAGCCTTCAGCCAACTGAGAGTCGCCGCGTGAAGCGACTGGGCTTGAGACACGCATTCCGCGACGGCGGATTCTGGAATGAGGTCGCCGGTGTATTCCGTGATATTGCGTTGCTTACGCAACTTATCGAGCCGGATGAGAGTATGTGAATCGACGCCGAGAGTCGTGGGCAAAGTCTGAATCGCGGTTTGATGGTGCCCGGGCTTGCTTGTCAACGTTCGATAGCCGTGAGCATGTAATCCAACATCGGCGAGCATCCGAATCGCAGTGTACGCACTCGTGAACCGGGTTTCGGCGCTGATGGCATCAACCTTAGCGTCGGCAATATGACGCGCGGCTGCGTCGAGCAGTCGCTTTATGGTCTCCCTGGCAGGCGTGATCTGCTCAAGACTTATGCCGACTAAGTTCTGTAAGCCCATCCTCATCCCCTACCAAAAAGATCTTTTTCTTCGACATCACATCCGCGACGAACGGATTCCGCTCCCTCACCTTCGCTTTCCACTCCCGCGGCGAGAACACTTTTGGATTGATTTCCCTCGCAAGCTGCTGCTGTGCTGTATGGAGCGCATCAACTACCGTCCCAAACTCCACTGAGCCGATGATCATCAAGTCAACGTCACTTCCCTGAGTCTCCGTTCCACGCGCGACCGAGCCGAAGATGAACGCCGAATCGATGCGATCGGCGATCGGCTCGAGCGCCTCGACGACCACGTCGGCCAGCCCCGACGTCTTGCGTAGAATGCCGGCCAGCTCCTCAAAAATTGGAGACTGCCGATTCGCGCTATAGACGAGCTGGTTACCCCGGCGCTCACAATTCAGCAACCCGACATCGGCCAGACGTTTCAGCTCGCGGGTAAGCGTCCCCGCCGGCAAACCTGTCCGACGAGCTATCTCGCGGCCATGAAGCGATTCCTCCGGGTGAAGCACGAGCATCCCGAGGACTCGTCGGCGGTAGCCGGGAAACAGGACAGCAGACAGCGACTGATGCATAATTTGCATCGATTGTCGCCTTTTTTGCATCATTCTGCAAGTACGCTCGCACACCCTATTAGTCAGCAAACTCGGATTTCCTCTGCGGGCGGTACAATCCGTTTCGACATGGACATCGCGCAACTCATCCGGGACGAATCGGCGAAATATCGTGCCCTGCACAAGCGGGTCCACGAAACGTGCCAACGCCGAAACGTGGATCACTCCTCGCAGGAGGCGTGGCGGCAGGCGTGCAAAGCCTTCCACGCATTCCGCTCCAGCCTGGACCCGCTCTTCGAACGCGCGTTTCAGGAAAAGATCTACTGCGATAAGACACTGATCGAATTTGCTATCAGCTTCTTGGAAGTGGATCCGCGTTTCTTCCGTTCAGGATATATCAAACAGATCATTCTCACTCGAATCAAGCGCTCGGTTCTCTGCGAATCCGACCGACGGCGGCTGCGTGGCGTGTGTATCGACGCAGTGAACTATCGTGGCGGGCGTGAGTTCAAATATTACTGCCGACTCGCTGCTGCGCTCGCAGATGACCTCCTGATCACACAGCTCGAAGGCGCGACCGGCGGAGCCCCCACCGCGCGCACGGCGCGGGCACGAATAATGTTGGCGCGAATCCGGCAGCGCTGCGCCGAAATCGCCGCGCGCCGACTCCCCGCTTTCGTCCCTGACCGCTCGGCCGAGGTGGGCTCATGAGGTGTGCGCCCACGTGCGCACGGCTGGATCGTCTACTCTTTGGGCTCTTCGATTTTCGATACAGGCTTTCGGTCACCCACTTGAAAGCCTGACGTAGCTATCGGACTCGGATTTCCTTGGTTTTCAAGGACCTCCAACTGGTGAGTAGGCCGGGGGAATTTCACCCCCAGCCTCTCGCAGAACCGTACGGGACAGTCGCCTGTCATACGGCTCCCATCGTTCGCACCGGGATTTTTCCAAAAGCGAGCCAATGGATGAACAACCGAGGGTGTCGGTTGACCATCTTTCGCAGCCAGCAGCGAGCGCGGCGCAGACTTCGCGCAAGTTTGCGGTATTTCCGCAGCGCCCATCGAAGCAGACTGCGATCTAGATGATCAAAGATCCGCCCCAGCGCAGACCGGTAGAAGCGGCCATAGTAGTTCAGCCATCCTCTCAGCGTGGCATCGTATCGCTTAGCCAGCTCATGCAAACTCGCGGAGGTTTGTCTCGGGAGATGCCACTCGCGGATCGTCCTGCACATCCGCTGAGTCGCTGCTGCACTCACAGCCGGCAGGAAGTTAGTCCATAGCTTCCCGTTGCGGCTCTTGGCACGACGCGGCCGAAACGTGTATCCCAGGAACGTGAACTGTATCCTCGGATACTCCTTGCGCCGATTGTCGTCCTTGCAATACACCACCCCGGATTTTTCCGGGTGCATTTCCAACTTGCATACCTTCAAACGCCCCGCAATGTCTGCCAGCAGCGCCTTCGCCTCGCTTTCGCTTCGGCAGTGCGCTACAGCATCGTCGGCATATCGGGCAAATGGATTACGCGGGTGCTCCCGCTGCATCCACGCGTCGAAGCAGTAGTGCATGTACAGGTTCATCAAGACTGGGCCGATCACAGAACCTTGCGGCACGCCTTTGGTGCGTACGACGGTCTGCCCGTCCGCACTCACCGCCGGCGTTGTCAGCCAGCGCTCGATGTACAGCCGTGCCCAGGGATCCTTGACGTGCTTTCTAATCGCGGTTCTCAACAGATCCCAGTCGAGTTCATCGAACGCACGACGGATATCAAACTCGACACACCAGTCGTACTTCCAGCATCGCTTCCGGGTCACAGCCACCGCATCCGCGGCCGATTTCTCGGGCCGATACCCGTACGAGTCTGGATGAAAGAGCCCTTCCAGCTCTCCTTCGATTCTCGCCTTGGTTACCTGTTGGGCGATTCTGTCAGCAACAGTGGGTACTCCTAAAAATCTCACTCCGCCTTGCTTCTTCGGTATCTCCACCTGCTTGACCGGCGGCGGGAAGTAGCTTCCCGAGGCCAGGCGATTCCATAGCTTGTGCAGATTCCTGCTCAGGTTCACCTCAAACATCGCGATGGTCTCATCGTCGATGCCCGCTGCGCCCCGATTCGCCTTTATGTGCCAGTAAGCCTCCAATACCCTCCTTTTGGATATGTCGAACGGCTTGGTCGATGTCATATGCTCTTCCTCGTTTCCAAGTTGGCCTATCACCTCGACCGAACGACGCCACCGCTTTGCTCGACGCCCATTGCAGACGCTTCAACGCTCATATCGGTGGCTCCGCCGCTGACCGGTGCAGGCCCAGGCTGAACAAGTCGGCACGCGGATGATGTGGGACACGGTTCTCGAGGTCAGCCTCGACGGCAGCCCTTTCCGCGCCCTGGGCGACAGCGGCGATATCTATCAAGGCGACGTATTGGTTATCGCCACCGGTGCACAGGCCAAGTGGCTGAGCGTGCCGGGCGAGCAGGAGTATTCCGGCAAGGGCGTGTCGGCCTGCGCGACCTGTGACGGTTTCTTCTACCGCGGCAAGAAAGTGGTTGTGATCGGCGGCGGCAACACTGCTGTAGAGGAGGCGCTATACCTCACCAACCATTCGTACGATGTAACACTGATCCACCGCCGTGACAGTTTGCGCGCCGAGAAAATCCTGCAGAACCGCCTTTTCGCGCATCCCAACATAAAGGTGCTATGGAACCAGAAGGTCGAGAGCTTCATTGGAAGGGCTGGCAAGGGCCTCACCGGCGTCAAGTTGGTCGATACCGTCAGCACCGCAGAATCCGTGCTCGAGACCGATGGCGCTTTCGTTGCCATAGGCCATGCGCCTGCGACCAAACTGTTCAAGGGCAAGTTGGAACTGAACGAGAGCGGCTACATCGTCGTGCAGCCCGGGACACCCAAGACAGCTATCCCAGGCGTGTTTGCCTGTGGCGACGTCATGGATCACACCTATCGCCAAGCCGTCACCGCAGCGGGCACTGGCTGCATGGCTGCGCTCGACGCCGAGCGCTTCCTGGCAGAACTAGACTTCAGGGCCGCACGGGGCTGACTCCAACGCCGATTTCACAGCAGCGCAGTCACCTTCACCAGCACGGAAGACCCAATGACACTGTGCCCAGGCAGGACTACTCCGAATGTGCGCACGCGCCAGTGGTGTGGCACTTTGCGCTAAATCAGGTGCGTTGCTCGAAAGGCTGCTTATGGCCCGGTTTCAATCCGACGCCACACCTCATCCCGCCAGGAACTCGAAACCATGACGCGCCTGTTGTCGCGCGACGTTGTGCAGGATCTCCCGCTTTGGATCCACCCGATTTCCTCGTATTGGACCCACACCTTGCATGGTCACCGGCGGGTGCCGTCGGCCAGATGATTACTCGTCTTTCTTTTCGGCGGCCAGTTTTCGGGCTTTCACGCCTCTCTCTCCGGTGATGGTGATCGTTCTTGATCTGCATCTTCGTGATCGAGCGGGTTGGCGGCGAAGTCGAAGTCCATCTTCGTTTAAACAATGACTTTACGCAGATCGGTCCGGAAACAGGCCCGGCATCCACCGCGATGCCAGCGTTGCCGGAAAGGCCAGCCGCAGCGGCGCGCGCGTGCTGTCGGAGACCAGCACGCCATATCCGACAAGAGCCGAGACCACCCGCCGTGCCTGGCGGTCACCGGTGCCAACAATACCGGCGGCGTCTCCGCGCGGCAGTTCGCCGCGATAGAGTAAGGCTTCCAGGATGGCGCTCGATTTCGGCGGCAGCCTGCCAAGGCGCATTTCTTCCTCCGCCCACAGCAGGATGCGGGTGCGCAAGGAATCCGGCTGCATCAGCCCTTCCATGAAAGTGACTTGGTCGAGGCAGGTGCGCAAGAAGAACTGCGTGAATTCCGCCAGAGCCTCCTCGCTCAGATTACCGCGTCCGTCGAGATCATTGCGGCGGGTTTGGTCGCAGGCGGCAAGATGGCCCTTGTAGGAGGCGACGTTGCGCGCAAGGCCGCGCGCGACCGACCACACCGCACCGGTATCGAGCGCGTCGAGCAGAGTTGCATGCGACATCAACCGGGCGACACGACCGTTGCCGTCAACGAACGGGTGAATCCACGCCAGCCGGTGATGCGCCGCCGCCGAGGCGAGGATGGTTTCCGTCTTGCCAAGGCGACTGTAGACCTCCTCGAAGCGCTGCAGGAAGCGCGGCACGGCTGGTGCGCTAATGGCGATATGGTTGCCTACGGCAACATCGCGCTCGCGCAATGCACCGGGGATTACCTTCCATTCATATCTTGCCGGATCTTCAGCACATAGCAGATCGTCCGGCAGCAACTCGCAGAAGCGACGGTGTATCTCACGAATAGATTCGGCGGTGACGGTCCGCCCGCGGATGCCGCCTTCGTCTATCCATTGCTGGACGGTGATATGCGCTTTCGCTTCGATCTGGAGATCGCGCTTTTTGGTGTCTCGGCTGTAATCGCCCCGTAGCGCGCGCTCGATGTCGATCGGATGCGTGTCATGCCCCTCGATGAGATTGCTGTAATAGCAGTTCATCGCGCGCACAAGTGTTGCCAGCGATGACAGCAGGCTCTCTGGCAGTGAGCGACGGAAGCCGGCGCTTCGCTGCGCCAGCTCGAGCGCAAGGTCGGTCAGTTCCTGGCGGTGGCGAGAGCCCTCGCTGAGGACAAGCGGTTCCATGAGGGTGATACGCTCACCCCGATCCTCTGCCACTTTAATGTCCGGTTTTTTGTCCGGTTCTCTACTGACCATAAGTAATTATAGATCATCGAGTTACGGCTTACAAAAAGATTAAAATAGATCCAAGAAAGTCCGGTTTAGGGTCCGGAATATGCAGCATCATTGCGCCGATTCAGCCAGCAGCCATTCGTACGTCGTTCGAGCTCGTTGAACACCGCTGTTTCGAGCGCGTACCGTGTATTAGCTCGACCGCTGGCGTCGAACGCACGAATGAGTCCGGGGTCGGCAGGATAGATTTTACGTGGATTGACGCTGAAACTGCCCGCGGGGTTACGCGGACAGTGGCGCACCAACCGGCGCAATGCTGTTCACTTGCGAAACCTCAAACCGCTCCACCTCATCGCGAAACAAAACGCAGTCCACGTAACTCTGCAGAAGCTCGACTTGCAGGGCGGGGGTAAGACCCTGGGCCTCCGGGAATCCGCCACCAACCATAAACTCGCGAAATCGGTTCTCGACGGAAGAGCGCTGAGCCGCGGTCCACTGCCGTGCCGGCTTTGTCGGCTCCTCTTTACGGTGTCGTAAAAACTCGCGAAAACTGAACGGTCGGATGACTGTCTCCATCCCGCGTCCGCGCAGTGAGGTGTGTACTTCCCGCGAGAGCATTCGTGCTGAGGAGCCGGACACGACGAACTCGACCCGCTCGGAATCCATGGCCCGTCGAACGAAACGCTCCCATTCGGGTACGAGTTGAATTTCGTCCAATAGCCAAAGCACGTTCTGACGGCCGCGCAGCGCCGGGTATCGCCGATAGAACTCCTCCAGCAGGAACCTCGTTCGAGTCCAGATTCACGAGCAGGCACGTGAGGTCTGTTAACTCACTCGAATCTCTTTATTTTTCAGTGACTTCCAACTCAAGATCGAGCCGCCGCTACCACAATTTCCGGGCTGTCACGACGGGCAACTGCAGCGTGAGAGCCCTCCCCGATCTCCATATTCAGAGCCCCGATATATCGCTCGTATGAGTAGATGCGCCCTCTGGCACGTCCGGTTGTCTCACGGACAATTCCCAGCCGCTCCAACTCGCGCAGTGCCTGCGTCACCGTGGGCGTCGTAAGACCGGTTGCCTTCGTTAATGTTGCAATCGTCGCGAGCGGCTTCGACTGTAACGCTTCCTGAACCAACAGCGACGCAGGCGCCAACCTTCCCAGCTCACGCAACCTGTTTCGGTCTTCCTGAAATACCGCGAACACTCGCTGTCCAGTCAGAGTCGCTTGCTCCGCGCTCATCCGAATCGCGGTCGCGAAAAACTCAATCCAGCGTTCCAAATCGCCAGTTTCCCTGACGGAGTTGAGCTCGGAGTAGTACTGCTGCCGGTGCTGTTTGAAATACAAGCTGCTATACAGGAGCGGCTCACGCAAGGTGCCATCGTGGCAGAGCAGCAGCGTGATCAGCAGTCTGCCAACACGACCGTTGCCATCGAGGAATGGATGTATGGTTTCAAACTGAAGATGTGCGAGGGCTGCTTTGAGCAGGGTCGGAGTATCGGAGTGAAGGAACCTCTCCAGGTCATTCATGCAGTTGTCGACTTCCTGCGGAGGCGGTGGCACGAAGGCCGCATTCCCCGGACGTGTACCGCCAATCCAGTTCTGCGACCGCCGGAATTCGCCGGGAGCTTTTTCTGCGCCTCGGCCTGCAGCGAGGAGAATGCCGTGCATTTCGCGCAGCAGACGATTCGAAAGCGGGAAGCCACCTTTGAGACGCTCGAGTCCATGGGTCATCGCCGCGACGTATCGGGATACCTCGGCGACGTCTTCGATGGGCACACCGGGGCTCTCACCGAGTTCGTGCGTCAGCAAATCGCTCAAGCTCGACTGAGTGCCTTCGATCTGAGATGACAGGACGGCCTCTTTGCGCACGAACGTATAGAGGAGCAGATGCGCATCGGGCAGGGTGGACGCTGCGCCATCGAGCCGACCAACTGCAAGTAGGGCTTGATCCAACGCCGTTCGGACCCCGCCCGTGAGTTCCAGCGCGGGAAGAGGCGCCAATGGGGCCGGGACGAACGCACGAACCTCCTCGCCACCGGCCACCGAGGTGATGTAGCGTCCAAGGTCGGGTCGCTTCACGAAGAGCCCTTTTAAACTGAGCTTAATAGCCCGATGCGCTATTAAAGCAAAGTCGCATTCCCTTTAATAGCGTCCCGCCCTACAACGACGGCGCCCTCAAAAGAGGGTCATCGGACTTGGATTTCTTTAATTTTCAGTGACTTCCAATTCAAAATCGAGACCTCGACGTAAGATACCGGCCTTGTGGCGGCCACCGGAGGGCGCCGGGCAGTTCCGCGGCGGCAAATACAAAATGCAACACGCGCCTCACGCGTTCGACCGAGACTTTTGACGAGGCGTGAAGTAGCAACGGCTTCATCAGCATTGCTCCGCCGCGCGGAACTTCGACGCAAACCTCGCCTCGCTCGCCCTTTGCCCGAATCGCCGGGGCGCGCCCACCGCGCGCACGGCGCGGGCACAAATAATGTTGGCACGAATCCGGCAGCGCTACGCCGAAATCGCCGCCCGCCGACTCTCCGCTTTCGTCCGTGACCGCTCGGCCGAGGTGGGCTCTTGAGGTGTGCGCCCACGTGCGCACGGCTGGATCGTCTAGTCTTTGGGCTCTTCGATTTTCGATACAGGCTTTCGGTCAAATATCCCGGCTGCGGCGTTCGCTCTGCGCAGTCAGCCCGGGTGTTCTCCGTCCGCGAGCCGTTGATTGATCTCCGCAATCACCGGAGGCAGGTCCCGCAGATCGTCGATTACGTAGTGAGCGCCGCTTTCCCGTATCAACTTCTCTTTCGACGCCCGCTCGCGCTCAGCCAACTCCTGGGCACTTAGCGTCCTCGCCACGGCCCAGCTGTCAACCACGTAGTTGCTCCATTTCGAGACCGCAACACGCCAACACAGGGGTGCTCCTTCACCGGCACCCGAGACAGTGTCATCCACCTTGACGGTGCGTCGCATCGCGTTCTTGAGGTTGAGTACACCTAGACGCTCGAGATTCTTGATTACCATGTATGGGCTCGGTCGAGGCATATCCACCTCATCGCCGGCGCAGGCGGCATCAGGATGAAAGCCCTGCTTGGCGCCGCCCGCGAGCAAGATGTCCAACATATCGCGGGTGAATCCGGTGGTGACACCGACCTTGATTCCATCGGTCTGCAGCTGCTCCACGACCGCTGCGGTGCCGGGCAGGAGCTCGTGATAATTGCCGCCCTTCAACAGATCGATCTGCGTCGGGACGAACACCGCGAACATTTTTCTGACATCTTCCTGATCCGGGTCGCGACCGAACCGGCTCTGGAAGCGCTGACGGACCGAGGCGATCTCGGTGATGGCCTTGATGTGCAGGTCCTTACGTAGCCCCATGGGCTTGCGCGCCTCGTCCATACTGATCTCGACGCCGTACTGTCTGAAGACCTCGACGAACACGAGCGCGGGGGCGTCAACATAGCGGTCCATGGTCGTGCCGGAGCAGTCGAGCATCAGGTACCCGACACTGTTTTGCGTATTGTCCTGATCGAAGCGCATTTGCTGGGCCGCCGCGCAACGGATCTCCTCGGGAACTCGCCCGATGGAGGACAATCTGCCGATGAGGCTCATGGTGTCGATCTCCGGTTGAGTTGATTCCGGCTCGCAACTTGCCTTCAGGCCGCCTGCATGCACTCGATCACCTGGCCGACCGCCTCGACGGCGCCTGCAATCCCTCGCTCACCGAGTTGTCCGATGCAACCCACGCGGAAAGTCTCCTGCGTCGTGAGCTTTCCCGGATAGAGGATGTAGCCGCGCTCTTTCACGGCGTTGTAGAAGCTTTTGAAGTTGTAGCTTCGGATGTCGGGAGCATGGAACGTAACGATAATGGGCGCCTGGATCGCCTCCGGCAGAAAGCTCTGGAGGCCGAGCCTGGCCATCCCCTCTATGAGAGTGCGACAGTTGCGGGCGTACCGGGTACCTCGCGCAACCAAGCCACCTTCCTCGAGAAACTGCTCGATCGCTGTATCGAACGCCGCCACGACGTGGGTTGGAGGTGTAAAGCGCCATTGCGTCGTCTTCTCCATATAAGTCCATTGATCGTAGAGATCCATGGCTAGGGAATGGCTGTTGCCTTCGCAGCGCTCGAGCGCCGTACGCCTCATGATAACGAAGCCCATTCCCGGCGGACCCTCCAGACACTTTCCCGAGGCCGCAATGATCGCGTCAAACGGTGTGCGGCGCGCATCGATCTCGAGTGCACCGAAGGTGCTCATCGCATCCACCAGCAGTCCCTTGCCGTGCCGAGCGACGACCTCGGCGACCTCGTGTAGCGGGTTCAAAATGCCCGTGCTCGTTTCGCAATGGACGAGAGCCACGTGAGTGATGGTTGTATCGGAAGCAAGAGCGCGGTCGATATCATTCGGCCGCACCTGTGCATTTTGGGCGTAATCGAGTGTGGTGAGCTTACGCCCGAGAATTCGACAGATTCGCGCGATGCGTTCACAGTAGGCACCGTTCTGCGGCACGAGCACGTGGCCGCCGCGCGGCACTAACGTGCCAATCGCCGCCTCGACCGCAAAGGTGCCACTCCCCTGTAGAGGGATACATTCGTGCGTACCCGTGCCGTGCAGGATCTGGAGCAGTCTCTCGCGAATGCGAGCTGTGATGCGGTTGAAGTCAGCATCCCAGGAGCCCCAATCGCGCAGCATGCTCTGCCGGGTGCGGAGCGAGGTGGTCAGGGGGCCGGGTGTCAGCAACAGCGGGTCTGCGCTCATAGGGAAGCCTGTTAGGTCCTTGAGCTTTAAAACGATAATCCTATATTGGATTGGGGCCGAGGGCCAGAGACACGCCGGCGGGTCTCGCGCCTGATGTAGTCGCCCGGGAGCACGCACACCACGTGTCGATCTATTCAAACCATTGATTTTCCGATAAATCCATCGCCCGCCCTACTTCACGCGGGTCAATTGTGGAATGCTAGGCACAGCCCATATCACGCCCCCGCTACCACTCAACTCGAGGTGTATTCCTGAGTGCGCTCTCGAGTGCCGGAGCGCGACCGGGTGCTTTTGGATAACGGCAATGCACGTGTCCGTATCGAGCATCCACCTCATGGCAGAGAGTCCCGCTGGTCAACCTCCCGCGGTTAAACGCCATGCTCGATTAGGCCGGAGACGACATGGCGGGCTTGGCGGTCTCCCGTGCCAACAACGCCGGCGGCTTCGCCGCGGCAGCTCGCCGCGATAGAGCACGGCCTCGAGGATTGCGCCCGATTTCGGCGGAAGTCGGTCGACGCGGATCTGTTCTTCAGCCCAGAGCAGGATGCCCGCCAACGCCGGCGTCGTTCACGGGTGTTGGCGGAACATCTCGCTCAGGCTCGTCCGCATCTCGTGTGGATGTTTGCCGCCGGTTTGAAGGACCACGTCGCCCGGCTTCATATCCGCAGGACATGCCCCCAACCATTTGGCCTCCTGCCGGGTATCCGACTGGCTACGACCGGCCAGCGGCGGATCGTACGTGGTGTGCACCGTGGTCATTGATGCGCTATCGCCGGTAAAGGTGGTCACCGACTCCGACGTCATCTTTACGCTACCCAGATTGCAGACCGCCTTGGCACGCAACTGATCGCCGGTGGCTCGAGTCTGCACGCTGGAGCAGGCCTCCTGACCGGTTGCAATGCTCTGGCGGTTCAAAAGCTCCTCGGACTTCGCGTCCAGGCAGATCCGCTGTTTGATGCCCTTCCCCCCAGCCCCTTCGGCATCGGTGACTGTCATTTCCCAAAGGCCGGGCTTGCGATGGGGAATGTCTGCGGCGCCCGCCACGCCAATCACTCCCGCACAGACGATCGATAGTATTCGCGTTTTCATTCATACACCTCATGTTGTGCCCGGCCATTCACTGTCTGACGAGCTCGACCCGGCGATTGCGCGCCCGCCCTTCCAGGGTCCCATTCGTGTCCTGCGGACGGGTGGCGCCGTATCCGGAAGTGACCAGCCGCTGTCCATCCACGTGGAATCGCGTCATCAGCGCGGTCCTCACCGCCGCGGCACGCTGCCGGGAGAGGGCAAGGTTGGCCGCGTCCCCACCGATGCTGTCTGTGTGCCCGGAAACATCCAGCTTCCAGTCAGGGTGTCGTTGCAACACGCCGGCGATCTCACGGAGTGCCGGCTCCGACTCGGCACGTAGAGTCGCGCTGGCGAAATTGAAGTAGATGTCGTAAACGAGCGCCTTGCCCGTCTTCGCCAGAGACTCCTCGATCGCGCCCGGCGCGGACTCGGCGGATTCCCCTGCGCAGCGTGTGAAGATCTTGACGACCTGCAGTACGTCGCGATCCTGGCGTCCGTTGCTCGAACCAGCGACGATGCGGTCGCCCTCGACGTGCTGAAGCGCGCCAATCCCCGAGCGATATTGCAACGTGAGGGGATTCTCTGGGTCATCCAGAAGATACAGTTCCGTGCGATCGCCCTGGAAGTCGCCGCGTGCATGAATCGCGGGTAGGAGAACCGGCTTGTCGTTGAGTATGACGGGTACCGACACCGGCTCCGGCTCTACCCGTGTGATCGTTGCGTCCATCTTGTTGTTGAAAACATAAAACACGTCATCAGGGTTCATGGACGGCTCGCCGCTGAAAGCCACGAAGATGGAGAAGTCAGAAGAACCCTTGGATTTCAGCGCGCGCAGCACAGCCGCGGAGGCGCCGATGGCGGTCGTGCCGGGAATAATCTCCGGCAAGCCTTCGTAGAACTGCTGTTCGTAGACAGTCGACGAAGCGAGGTCGCTGGCGCGCACTGAGCGATATACAGTTGAATGCACTAAATGCGGAGGATCGTCCGAGAACTCGTCCTTCGCCATGGCTTCCGAGGAGTACTTGATGCGGACAGCATCGTGGGTGACCGACTCCACGAGTTTGATCGACTCGTAGTCCCCTTCCGGTTGATTCACGGCGGTGACGATGGTGAGACCAGCGCACAGCGGGACCCGCGGAGCAGTCACTCCCCCGAATGACGCGCAAGCGAACGCTGTGAAGGATGCTGCGAGAAACGTTCTCAGAAGCTGACGCACTCTACTGTTTCTCCTGGCCGCCCGTGCGGCGGTAAGCAAGTAGCAGCGATTCGAGTGTTGTACATAGCGAGGCAAGCCCCGGCCGTTGACCCCGCTCGAGCGCATGCCCACCGCTGCATAACTTCACATCCACATAAGTCCCTGAGTCCTCATCGAGCCGGTACACGCCGATGACCTGTGTGACTGCGTCATAATCGGGAAACTTCGGGGTTGGCATCGCGGCGGAGGTGCCGCTTGCGGCGAGCTCCAGGTTCCACTCGCGCAACTGGTTCGCATCGACGCTCGCCTGCCATCGCGTGTGATGGCTGAATTTCTCTTCGAGGTCGAGGCGCCCGATGTGTTCGCTTCCCCCGGGAGCGAGACTCCGTTGCGCCGGGTCTGCCCGATAGCCAAAGCCAAAAACATCTCCCCGCGCAGTCACATAGATACCGCGGAGCTGGCGGTCCCAGGCGTAGTTCACAGCGTGCGCGTAGAAGATCACCGGTCCGAGGGCAGCCGCTGTCTCGTCGAGCGAGTCCTTACCGGCGGCATCGTCCGGCACGCTGGTCCGCACGACCAGGGAACCTCCCCAGCTACTCAGCCCGCCGGCGTTGCACCTACCGGTCAGCCCCTGCGCACGCAGGCTCACGATGTGCTCACCGGAGGTGACAGTGCCAAAATCGAAGTAGTCCGCCGACTTGCCTGGCGGGATGGGACCGGATACTCCTCGTTCCACGCCGTCGAGGTAGTAGTGCATCCGCACCTGCGAGCAGTGCACGGCGGCTGCCGCGTACCGGACCTGCAACTGTCCCAGTGTGTGCACCCGCACCTCTTCGGCTGCGGAAGCGAGCTGGCTCGCGTCCCCGGATGTCACCGTGAAGGGACCGAATTCCTCGAATTGGATTGCCGCACCCTGCACAACTGATGACACCCATAACCCGCCCACTCCCGCGAGACTCAGCAACCCGGCACGCACGATTCGCTCACCGCAATCGATCCACAGGATGAGCATAGAAGCGCACCTCATGACGGTTCCACGCCGCAGGATGACCAGCGAAACCGACACTCAAGGGAACGCTCCGATAGTTAGTACCGCCCGCCTGTGTGATCTGTGGCCCCTCTTCCCGGACCGCGGCGTCACCCTTGTCACTCGGCCGGACTATCGCGATATGCCCCGGTTTGTCGTCGTGGTGATTCCGGTAAGTAGCTACGACAAGCCAGCCCTCGTTGGCGTACCGCTGCGCCTCCGAGGCCGAACCGAGCGCCTGCCACCCGCGAGCCGCCCCCTCTTGTTCGAGCCAGTCGTACTGCGCGTTGGCGAGCAGCACCTGGTTGTGTTCGGGCGGCCGCAGTATGTAGATCCCGAGCGAACGGGCCGCCGACGCGACGAACGCGCTGCAATGGGTATGCTTGCCGCTGGAGGTTTCCGGCCGGCCATCCGGCTCGCCGGTATCCCACTTCACGTGGACCCCCGCCGGCCAGTGATGCTCGACGTCGAGACTGTCGATGCGCTCGGCAACGTGCGCGGCAGCCGGCGTAATGGGGCTCGCCCCCGCGTTGGCTGTCCACAGCAGTGCAATAGTCAGTCCAAGCATCGTTCGAGGGATCATGTTATCTCCTGCCGCCAGGTGTTGATTCGACCGGCGTGCCGGGCTGCGGTGTGCTCCGGGATCCGGGAAATGGTTTCTGGAAAGCGGTTCCCGAGGCGGGACTGCCACCCCGTATGACATTCGTAGCGGGGACTCCCCAGTCAGGAACTCGATCGGGTGTTCCCGGGGACTGCTCGGGCCGGTCCGACAACGCATTCTGGACTGCGGAGGTCGCGGCATTCTCGCGCGGCACCGGAACCCTCTGCTGACCCGAGTACGGTGGTTTCACTGCCGGATCAGGTGACACCCCCACAGGTCCCGTGGCATAGGCGCTGATGGAATATGCCGCCTCGTAGATGTAAATCTTGTTCTCCACCAGGATCGTGCGGAACAGGTCGGCAAAAATGCTGTTGTCGGCCTCCATCGAGCCTGTCTGCTCGGTGCTCCACGCCACATCGAGCGTGGCGCTGCCGGGCTCGCCCTTCTCGAACCCTGAGGCGGTGATCGTGCCGGCGGTGGTCTCGAAAGCCGCGCTTTGCAACACCCAACTGTTGCCGACCGCGATGCGCCAACTGTCCGATCCCGACAGGGCGCCGCTGCTGTCGCCGTCGCTGCGACTGGCATGATGCTCGACATGGTTGTCAGCACAGAATGAGTCCTGTTGGGCACAACCGCCAATGCGAACGAGGTTCGCAGGAAGCTGACTCGATTCGCGGCGTGCGAGGAATGACAGGCGCCGTGCGTTCGAGACGCGTCCATCAGCGCGCACCACTACCACCGATGCGGCCTGATCCAGCACTCCCCTCAAGTCCGCCGGCACCGTCGCCGCGACACTCTCCTGGGTCCACAGGTTGACGGGCAACCGGATCACTCCGCCCGGAAATTCGCCGTACATGCGCACCTCGCCCGGAGCGGCGCCCAGGCAATCGGCCCTGAAGGCAACCATCCCGCCGGGAGTCAGTCTGGCGCCCTGGGTCTCGAGAATGCCCGGCCCGCGCTCGGGGCAGGGTTTCATGCCCTGCGCCATCTCCGCGTTGGCCACAGGTTTGAAGGGTGCGGAGCCTGAGGTCGCCTGGAAGCTCACAAGCTGCACCTGTCGCAGTTCTTCGGCACTGGGTGGCAGTCTGATCGATGCCAACAGCCGTTGATTGAGGCCGGCAAGATCGGAAGCGCTCGGCAGTGGCTCGGTCTTGCGCGACGCCTCATTCCTGACCGGCGCACGCCTCCTGGCGATGGCGGCCCGCAAATGCTCCCGCACTGCAGCTGCCGAAACCACATGACCTTTGATCGTCGCGGTCGCGGTGTCCGGCTGCGTCAACAGACGCAACAGCACTGCGGCATCACCCGTGACGTGTGTCCGGGCTGCACCCGCGGCCCCAGCCGGCGCCCGCCACGCCGGTGCGGTGCTCGCCGGAGCCTCCGGCGCGCGGTATGCAGGCGACACCGGCCGATTCTCCTTGCCGCCCTGCACAGTCGGTGCCGACCACTGTGGAGTCTGCGCACGCGCGTCGTGACCGCTCCCGAGAGACGCGAGGAAAACCAGTCCAGCACCGCCGAGACGCGCCCAGTGCCTGCAACCGAGGTGTATGAACATGTGATCGGCTCCTGAGTGTTTGACCGAATTCGCCCCGGGGATCGCAGGCCGCCTCAGTTGGCGCTCGTCTGCGGCAAGTCAACTCGCTTGGCCAGCTCGAGCACCGCATTCTCAATGCACTCTCGCAGGGTCGCATCGACTCCTGCCTGCCGTCCGCTCTGCAACGAGACATCCGGCGTAAAGGCACTTGCGACGCCACCGCGAGCCGCCGCGACGGTGTTGACGAGCGCGGCGGTCCCGCTGACACTGGCACCGGAAGCCTTCACCGGACGCGAGACGGTCACCGAGTCGAGTATGTCGCCCGTGTCAGCATCCAGAATTCGGACATCGACGGAAATGACATCTTCGCTCTTACTGCCACCGAGCTGCAGGCCCCCGATGTTGATCCCGCCCTGGCGGCTGGAAACTCCCGGATTCGCCTCCGTCACCGATCCTTCGAACAGGTACTGCGCACCGCGCAACTTCTTCTGGGCCGTGGCGCCGGTGGTCTGCGCGGCGGCGTTCATCCGCTTCTCCTGACCCAGTCCCTCGTTGACACGGTTACGTTCCACAACCCGGAACTGGTGCGAGCGCACCAGCGCAGTGGTGAACATGTCGGTCGCGGTGCCGGCGGAAATCGCCGACGCCTCCGAGCGGAACTCGTAGATCGAAACGGCCGCGCGCTGCTCGAGGGGCCTGGGAGCAAGTTTGTCCAACACCGAAGTGGCGGTTGCATCCGCCTCCGCAGCCACAGTGTCTACCGGTGCCAGGAACGTCATCGAGCAAATCGCCACCATCGTCGTCAGTGTTGCGCGCCACATCGCATTTACCGCCATTGCTTACCTTGTTGATTCATGAAATCGGACCCGCCGCGACCAACAGTGCACCGGGTGCCGCTGCCCTGCGCCTCAGGCGCCGACGGACTCGCACAGATGCGTTCCAGGAGGATCGATCTGCACCAGATCCTTCTTGAAAATCTCGGCCTCCGGTCGTCCCATGTCCTGGGCGGAGAAGGTGACTTCCGCTCCGACTTTGCCGGACACGTGGATGTCGTGGCGCGTGCAGGGAGTCATGACCGACACCCCGGTGGTGCTCATGCCGATGCTCGTCACCATCTCGAAATACGCGTCCGCTTCGCTTTTCAGCAGGTCGTTGAAGGAGGCAGCCAGATTGATGCTGCCGGTCGGGGAGGCTTTGTAGCGGGCATACTGCTCCGCGCTGAGCGCCTTGCCGGCGAGCCAGTCGGTGGCCGCCGCCGCCGCGCCCACCATCCCCTTGGTGATCGCCGCGGGCAGGAAGGACGATTCCCCGAGCCCCAGCGCAAGTTCGAGCCTCGGGGCGGCGAAGGCCACCACCATCCCCAGCGGTGCCGTGGCCGAAATGTTCTGCGTTCGCAGCCGCTCGATGTCGGCCGTCACGGCACCGGTGGGATTGATTCCGCTGACCGAGGCGTCGACCCCCTCCGAACCGCTGTAGGTGAGCTTGAATGCCCCGTGCGTGTACTCGCCGCCGCCGGACAGGGCAGGCTTCAAGATGATGGCGGAGGTCAGATTGAGGTACACCGGCAGGCCATCGAGTGCCGCCGCGAGCGGAACCCTCAGGAGGGGCGGCAACTTGATGTGGTCATCGCTGGCGCGGAAGCCGTGCGCCTCGGTGGCCAGTTCCCACTCGATGGTGAGCTCGCCATCCACATTGCGCAGGCCCGACTTCAGCTTCTCCAGCGCGCCATTGTGAATGGCGATGTCCGAATCGAACGCGAAGGTCTTCAGAAAGCCGGTCGCGGTCACTTTGCCGCGAAAGCCCGGCTCATTGCGCGTCAGCTCGATGAGAATGTGCAAGCGGCCGTCGGCGGCGAGCATGCCGTTGGGAGCCTGGGTGGTGAGCGTTGTGTTGACCGTCCAGCCGGCGATCGGCACACCCTTCAGGTTGTGGATGGAATTGCCGTGAATGCCGCCAACACCTGCACCCACCGGGCCTGCCGCCTCGGCGGACGGGATCAACCAGGAGAAACTGTGCGAATGGCTGCCGGCGGCCGCCAGAGGTGCATCATCGAAGCGAATCGGCTTGCTGATCCGAACCCTGCCCTCCTGGATAACATCCGTGAGATGCGCCGGTTGTGTGAGGAGGATCACCGAGCCGTCGGAGGTGCGATCGAGCGCCAGTATTCTTCGTGCCACCAGGCCTTTGACAATCAGGCTGTCTCCGGCCTTGTAGCCGACAGCGGCGGGGTTGTGTCCATCCAGCAGATACCCCGCCCCATCGGGGCTCATACCCAGGATCAGGTTCTTCGCCTCCGCGACACCCAGTACGTGAGTGCCCTGCTTGTAAGTGACCTGAATGTCCTCGATCCCGGCTCCGCCGGCAACCTTCGGATCCCGGGCACAACCGCTCAGACCGGCAAGCGCCAGGGCGAGCAGTAAGACGGACGTGTTGATCCTCACGCCGGCCGCATTCAACATAAACCTCTCCGTATAAAGGCACGGCTGATTCCGCACCCTATCCAGGAGACTGCTTACGAAAAACGCCGTGGAATCCGGCCACCGGGACACTCGATGGCGCGAACGATCCGCGGAGCGTCAAATTTATGGCGGCGTCTGCAGGCTCGCACGGGCGTGGGCTAGCGCTTCCAGCACTTCGACATGATCGGGTGAGAGTTGGATCTGGCACCTTCGGTAGAGGGTGTCGTGCTCTTCGAGCGCGGATAGCGCGTCCTGCCAGCGCCCTACCTGGCTGAGCAGAATCCCGAGGCGGGCAATGGCCTCGGCATTGCGGCCAAGATCCGCCAACGCATCCCCACATGTCACTTTCGCAGCCGTGGTGAGCGTGCTGTGTACACCGAACGTGGCGGAGGCAAGTGCCATGGCTTCGTGCGCCACCTCAGCGCGGCAGCCACCTGCAGTATGAGCTCGATGCAACCCTCGATACCGACATCGCGCGCGGCAGAACTGCGCGAGGGGCTGACCCTCGATCGGAGCGTCAGCCGTCCATGGCAGCGGCCAGCAGCATGCGGGCTTTCTCCCACTCGCGGCGCACGGTACGCTCGCTGATGCCCAAGGCTGCGGCGATCTCGGGCTCGGTCATGCCGGCGAAGTATCTCATCTCGACGATGTTGACCAGGCGCGGCTCCAGGGTGGCGACTTCCTGCAGAATCTCGTGCACGTGCAAGATCTCATCCTCGGCCGCAGCGCCGAGGTGATCCACCCCGCTCTGGGCATCGAGGGCAATGTGCGCCGCCCCACCTCCCCGCCGCTGCGCGAGCCGGGCACGCACATGATCCACGATGATCGAACGCATGACCGTCGCGGCATGCTGGAGAAACGTATTGCGGTCCTCGGGCAACAGCTGCTCGACCACGGAGAATTTCAGGAAGCACTCGTGCACGAGCGCCGTGGTATCGAGAGTACCGTCGCGCACGTTCCGGCTGAGCCGGCCATGCGCTACGCGCCTCAGCTCGGGGTATAGAGCCGCAAATATCTTGGGGAGTGCATCCCGATCGCCTGCGCGGGCGTCGGCGAGGAGCGTGCTGATGGCATTCATTCGTGCTGGCGGCTGACCCAGGGGTTCCTACGCGGGGTTGTGTTTTTACCGCAATTCGCCGCTGCTCGCATCTGCCCGGCTCGCGAAAAAGCCGCCGGCCCGACGGGGAGCCTCGCCCAAGGCAGTGGCCCTCGAGTAACGCGCGCTAGTGGGTCAATTCGCGCTCTACAGGACGAACACATGCTCCGCCAGCGGCAGGCGGCGGACGCACTTGTTGGAGTCGATCTGCAATCTTGCAACCCATTTTCGATGCGCAGGCCATCGATGCGCGAGAAGTTCAATCAAGGCGTGACCGACCCTGCGAGCTCCTGACATTCCGTAGGGATGCCCAATCGAGATGGCGCCGCCGTTGACGTTGATTTTTTTCGTCCGGAATGCCGAACCTATCCTGACAATTCAACACTTGGAGGGCGAAGGCCTCGTTCAACTCCCACAGGCCAATGTCGCCGATGCTTAGATCGAAGCGCCGGCGCGCCGGCGCGCTGGCGTCCTGAATCGGACTGCAAGTGCGCGCACCATGTCCCGCCGAACCGGCACGGGCCTGCGACTCAACGCGGCCGGCACCGAGCTGAAAACCAACAGCCGACTCAACCCAATCCGTACGCCGCCCTGTACGTCCGCCAGAGTTGCGCCGCGCGGTCTGTTCAGGATTGTGCCGTCTTGGCGTATTTCGAGCGCTCGGCACGAGTTCTCATGTAGGAAACGGCTTCATGGTACAGCCGCTTGCGCTCGTCCGCGTTCCAGAGCGCTTCGCGCACGATCCGCCAGGCGACGCGCGGACGGAAGTAGTACGAGTCGTAGAAGCGGTTGACCGCGGCCATCATCTCCTCGCGGCTCAGGTCCGGATACTCGAGGTGCGGGAGCTGTTGCCCCCCCGAGCTGACCATCTCGCCCGTGGAAAGAGTTCCGTTGGCCAGGGCCTGATCGTAGAGCTCCGTGCCGGGGAAGGCGTGTGCGATGGAAACCTGAATGGTCTCGCAGTCGATCTCCCGGGCGAAATCGATCGTCTTCTGGATTGTTTGTTTGGTCTCGCCCGGCAGGCCGATGATGAAGTCGCCGTGAATCTTGATGCCCACCTTCTTGCAGTTCTTCGCGAACGTGCGCGCCTGCTCCACGGTGCAACCCTTCTTGATGTTCTTCAGGATCTGCGGGTCGCCGGATTCGAACCCGACAATGAACAGCCGCGCACCCGCATCGGCCATGGCCTTCAACGTCTCATAATCACTGTGCACGCGTGCCGTGCAGGACCACTGGAAGCCGATCGGCGCGAAGCGCTTACACAGCTCCAGTACCCGGTCCTTGCGAATGTTGAATGTGTCGTCGTCGAAGAAGAATTCCTTGGCCTGCGGGAACATCCGGTGCGCCTGCTCGAACTCGCGCGCTACGCTGTCAACCGAGCGCATCCGCCACGTGTGTCCGGAAAGCGTCTGCGGCCAGAGGCAGAATGTGCACTGCGCAGGGCAGCCGCGGGTCGTGTAAAACGAAACAAAGGGATTCAGCAGGAACGGCACGTTGTACCGCTCGATCGTCAGATCGCGCTTGTAGACTTCGGTCGCAAACGGCAGCTCATCCAGCTCGGCGGTCTGCAGGGGCGGACGACTCGGGTTGTGAACCAGCTTGCCATCCTTCAGATAACTGGCATTGGCTATCTCGCCCAGCGGCTTGCCCTTCGCATAGTCCGTGACCGCGTGGTCGAATTCTCCGCGGACGATGAAATCGATATCGGGGCTCGCCCGCAGGCTCTCCTCGGGCTTGATTTGTACAGGCGGCCCGACGAACGCCACCTTCATTCCCGGATTGACTTCCTTTATCTTCCGGACGAGCTTCAGATCACTCTGGAAGCCCACGGTCGAGGTGAACAGCACCAGAAACTCGTAGTCCTTGGCGATCTCGACCGTCTGCAGCCCGGAGATCTTATGTGGCGGCGCATCCAGCAGCCGGCTCCCCTCGAGCATTCCCGCGGGATAGGTCAGCCAGACCGGGTACCAGAAGGACTCGATCTCGCGGGTCGCCGGCCAGCGCGAGCCGGCGCCGCCATCGAAATTCTCAAAGCTCGGCGGATTGAGCAGGAGTGTTTTCATGACCGACGCCATCACCATTCTCCTCGGGTTCGAAGCAAATCAGCCAATTTAACACTAGTCGAATTTCATCCCAATTAAAATCACCCTTCTGCCCGCCACTGTTCGTGAAGCTGGCGGGCCTCGGCCCACTGCCAGGACAGCAGCGAGGCCACGCCCAGCAGCACTTCCCGCAGCCGTTTGGCCATCGAGACCGCCAATGCCAACTCGGCACCGATCCCGAAGCTCTGGCCAAAGAGGATGAGACCCGCCTCCTGAACGCCCAGGCCGGCCGGTATGACGAAAGCGACGTGGCGTAAAGCTTGCGTCAAGCTTTCAAGAACGACGGCCGTCCGCCAATCCACGGCGTGCCCGAACAACCGTAACGCAAACCAGACTTCAAACGACCCAGACAGCAGCGCGACGAAGTGCAGCAATCCGGTCTCGAGCAGGACTCGACGGCGGCCGAGGAGCGCCTGTATCTCCCGATCGAGAGAGGCCGCGCCTTCGGAGGACGGCGGGCTCGTCGTAACGAATCCCATCAGAAAGCCATGCATGCGCTTGAATACGGACCCATGTCGCAGCAACCACGCCGTCACCACTGGAACCGGCAAGGTCAGCAGCACCGACAGCAACAGATACGGATGCTCGTGAAGGCTCATGCCGACACTCAGCAGCAGCAATACTCCCAATACAAAGAAAAAATAGAGGGCGAAGAGCGTCAAAAGGATCTCGACAATGATGCTTGCGCTGGCTCCCGCCATGGGCACACCACGCCAGCGCAGTAGTCGCACTCCCACCACCCCACCGCCCACGCTGGCCACTGGCAGCAATCGATCGATCCCTTCGCGGACCGTCGCGACCCAAAAAAGATAACCCAAGCCTACGTGACTGCCGCCCTCGACGGTGCGCAGCAGGATGGCCCAGCCGACGGCATACGGAAGAAAGTAAAGCATTCGATACGGGAGCAGGCCCAGCAGCGGCCAGCCTGCCACGGCAAAGACATGGATCATGGCCGCAAGATCAACGCGTACCGCCAGGAAAACCAGGAGGGCGACACCTGCGAGGGCGCCGATATACAGGGCAATTTTCAAATCAGTCGTGCTCGCTGCTCAGCGCAAAGCATAGAGCCTCACAATCCGATCCGCACGAGTTTCTCGAGACTTCGCGGCGCTCCAGGTCGCGGACACGGCGCGCGTTGGGATAAGGGGAAGCACCCCATGGGATGACCGAGTTACCTAAACATACACACTGTTGCGCGCAACAGCGCACAAGAGACCGGTCCCCTGCGGTGCGCCGGTGTTTGTATTGTCGTCGAAGCGTTGGAAGTTGCTGGAGGAGAGTGATACCCGGATCACACTTCAGACCTGACAATGGGTCGCCAATGTGCGACGTGTTGTGTCAATCCGGCTTTCAACTTAAAAGAGCGTAAGTTTCCCCAGTGAGTGGATATCCATCTTGCAAAAATTTCGCGCCGTGCAGCCCTGGGCTGTCGTTTGCCTCGCCGCACTGGCGCTGGCCGGTTGCGGTGGCGGCAGCTCTTCGGGGCCGTCGGCGTCGAGCGCGACGGCGGGTGCTGCGAGCCCGTCCGGAGGGAGCGGTTCCGGAGTATCGAGCACACCCGGTGGCTCGGGTAGCACGGGCTCGGGATCTGGGGGTACCGGCGGCGGCAGCGGAAATGGCAGCACCGCAACCGGGCCCGCGGCGGCGCTGGCAGCGAAACTGGGAGTGTCCTCGCGCTTGTTGGTAGGGCTCGGCAGCCAACCGAACTCCACGATCATTTCACAGAATTTGAAGCCCGACATTCTCGACCAGTATCTGGTCGGCGCCGGTAACGGCGACTGGACTACCTGGAACAGTCCCGCGGGCGCCTACGTGGGCATCGTCGCCAGCAATGCCGAACAGGTGGGCGCGATCCCCATGTTCACGCTGTATCAGATGGCCACCCACGGAGACGGCAAGCTGGCCGATCTCAACGACAGCACGTTCATGACGCGGTATTGGGCAAACATCAAGTTGCTCTATCAACAGATCGCCGCCTATGGCAAACCCGCCCTCGTCAACCTGGAGCCTGACTTCTGGGGCTTCGCCGAGCTGCAGTCGAATCAGAACCCCGCTGCGCTGACCGCGCAGGTCACGGCCAATCCGGACTGTGCCTCCCTGAGCAACGATATCGCCGGAATCGCGGGCTGTCTGGTCAAGATGGCCCGGCAGTATGCGCCGCGGGCCTACGTCGGCTTTCCGCTGTCTGACTGGGGTGGCAACAGCATTGCGCAGGTGGTCACATTCATGTCGGCGGTCGGTGCGCAGAAGGCGGATTTCATTGTGGTGATGACATTGGACCGGGATGCCGGTTGCTTCGAGGTCACTCCATTGCCCTCCGACTGCTCGCGCGGCGGGACGGGCTACTACTGGGACCAGACCGCTTTCAACCAGCACTTCGCCAACGTGCAGCAATATCATTCCGGGCTCGGCAACCTGCCCGTGATCTGGTGGCAGACTCCCCTGGGCGTGGCCTCGAGCACACCGGGCGGCACACCGGGTCACTATCGCGACAGCCGGGAAGACTACTTCCTGAAGCATCCTGCCGAATTGACGGCGGCGGGGGGTCTGGCCGTTGTGTTCAGCGCGGGCGATGGCAATCAGACCACATTGACGACCGATGGTGGCCAATACCAGGCGCTGAGTACCGCGTACGCGAGCGCGCCGGCAACTCTGCCCTGAGTGGCTGCTGTCTGAACAGTGACTGAACAAACTGGCTGGGCCTGTGTTTTTGCTTTGCCGCAACAGACGGCTGGCCTCCCTCAGGTGTCTGCGATCGCAGAACCACCAAGCGGGTCACGCCGCCGCCTCGACAACCTGCGAAAATGAGTTTTGCCGACGTGGCGCGAGGCAAAGCACAACGTGTTGGATGAAGTCGTAGACAAGGAAGCGGGCGCCGAGCCCAAGTTGGTCGGTCCACCCGCGCCCAGGCGTGTTGGATCGCCAATGCGACATATTTCGCCGGGCGAGCTGGACGCGTACGTCGAAGGCCGGTTGTCCGGCGCGCGGCTCGATTTCGTCCGCAATCATCTGGACGCCTGCGGGGCGTGCCGCGCCGAGCTGACCGATCTACGAACCCACAAGGCCAGCGCTGTGGGTATCTCGCAGGCATCGTCCCTCAAGCGCGAGTTGGAACGGCGCAGACGGCAGCGAATGCTGAAGAGTGCAGCGACTGCCTGTATTGTTGCTGCTGTTGTAGCGGCGATCGGGGTGGCGGCGTGGAACGAGTTTGGGAAGGCGTGGGTGCACAGGGTTTCGCTGGCCCTTGCAATGCCGGCTACGAGCGGGCAGCCGCCAGCACGAGCGCACGCGACAACCACGAACATCGCGAGCACCACTGCAAAACCGGGTGACACAGCTGCCCCGGTGGTTCCCGATCGCAGCGGACAGGCGGCACCACAAGCACCTGACACGTGGCCGGTAGCGGCGCCAGGCGCAACAGTGCTCGACTCTCCACAGCACGCGAAAACTGACGCCAGCACTGCACCGCTCGCCAAGGCGGCCGCGACGGGACCCACTGGAGAGACAGCGGCGCGGACTGTGGTGGCAGGGAGCACTTCATTTGCTCTGCTGGAGCCGGTCGGGGATCAGGTTTCCGATGACCGCCCTGAATTCGCCTGGCAGCCGCTCGAGGGTGCGACCCAATACGCCATTATCATCGTCGATGAAGGGCTTCGTCCGATCGCTCATGCTCGACTGAAGACGACTACTTGGCGGCCGAGAAAGCCGTTGCGACGGGGACGCGGTTATCTATGGCAGGTTACTGCCATCCTGAAGAACGGCACCAAGGTCATGGCCAAGGGACCCGCGTCGCAGGAAGCACGGATTCACATCAGCGCGCCGCCGAAATGAGCGCTACTTGCGTGTGCTCGGTCACGCGAAGCGCCCACACCTGAATCGCCACGGTCCGCTGGCCCCGCCAACAACGGCGGCGGGCACGGTACAATGCGCCAATGGTCTCGAGACTAGACAGCCCCGACCTGACAACCGATCCCGCGGCCCGGCGCGCCATCAAGGATGAGAAGGTTGCCGTTGAGTTCGCCACTGAGCCGGGCGAGCTCCTCAGCGCCGTAGGGGTCAACCACTACGCCCCAGGAGATGCACTGATAACAGGCTCCACAGGCGATCGTTGGTGCGTATCGCGGGACCGCTTTGATGCCAAGTACGAACCCGAATCGCCGACGCGGCACGGAAACGCCGGCACCTACCGAAACCGCCCCGTCACAGTGCTGGCCAAGCAGATGAACGAGCGCTTCAGTGTCGACCGGATCGCAGGCGGGGACCGCCTGCGAGGGGAAGCTGGTGACTGGCTCATCGAGTACGCTCCAGGAGACCACGGCATCGTGGAGCGTAGCCGCTTCGAGCGCGTCTACCGGATCATTTCGACAGATCGGTGAACAACGACAGCATGTAGGTGATTGAGGGCGTGATGGTGTTCACCGGCACACGCTCGTTCAGACCATGGCTGAAGCGATCGCTCTCCTTCATGAAGATCGGGCTCACGCCGTAGCTCGGGATACCCTGCTTTCGAAACCACATGCTGTCACTCGCCCCGGCGGACATGGTGGGAAACACCGCAACCCCCGGGTAGCTGATGTGAATGGCCTTGGTGACGGCGTTGACCAGGTCAGCACGCAACGGCGACGCATCGGTTGCAACACTGCCTTCCGAAATATCCTCGAAATGAACTGCGGGATCAGCCGCCACACGCTGCAACTCGGCCATGATCTCGGCGCGGGAATGACCGGGAAATATCCGACAGTTGATGTCCGCGGTGACGCTCTGTGGCAATGCATTGAGGGCGTGGCCGCCCTTGATCATCGTCGCCACGCAGGTCGTACCGATTTTCCCAACCGTGGCGGGATTCGCTCGCAAGGTTGCGATGGCGTTCACATCGGTTGGATCAGCGGCGAACGCGCGCATGGCCGCCGCAATCTCGGGCGCCTCGTAGGTCGCCGCCGACTTGAAGTATTCTCGAGTCAGGTCACTGAGCTCGGGTTTGAACCCGTAGTGCCCGATCCGTACGAGCGCGGCGGACATCTGGGTGATTGCGTTCGGATCATACGGACGGGAACTATGACCGCCCGGTGAAGTGACCGTCATTTCGAAATCGGCGTAGGTCTTCTCGGCACCCGACCAGGCGAAGTACAGCGGTTTTCCCTGGGAGTCCAACTGGCCACCGGTGCCGTCGACATTCAGCACCAGCTCGCCGTTCGACAGCGACTTCGCGGCGAGCTCGGTCGTCTTCATCGTCGTCTCTTCATCGCCCGAAAGGACGAGTACGATGTCGCGACGTGGTTTATATCCCCGGTGCTTGAGCTCGATGAGCGTTGACACAGCCAATGCGTCGTCCAACTTCATGTCGCTGGCACCACGACCGTAGAGGAGGCCATTCTCCACCACGGGTGTGAAGGGATCTCGCTCCCAATCGGATGGCTTGGCCTCGACCACGTCCATGTGCCCGGAAATGAGAAGCGGTTTGAGCTTCGGATCCCTGCCTTTCCAGCGCGCGATCAGATACGCGGTGTCGTCAACCGGTGTGACCTCGACATCCGCATCGGCATAACCACCGGCCACGAGTGCTGACTTGAAGAGTGCAGCCACTCGCGGCGCCTGGTTGCCGGGGCCTCGCACGGAGCGCAGCGCGATAGCTTGCTTCGCGAGATCCAGCGCCTGTGCGTCGGCTTTGCCATGATCCATAGCCCGGGCGCTCGAAAATGCCAGGAATCCCGCTGTTACCGCCGCCAATCGCTGCATATCCAGCCCCCATTTGACTGTGTTGAGACTGTATCTTTATCGGGCGGCGCGACTGCCGGACCCACCGAATCAGGCAATGGCGAGGTTATCGAGACTGCCTTTGGATTGCTCCCGCTTCTCCCCACCAAATTGCGCAGATAGAACCACCACGGGCTGCTTGGGGCGGGGAAACATTTGCGGGCCGGGCAACTTACGATAAGCCTGCCATACCCGAACGAGCTTCAAGGACAGGCCGAAGTTCTGCGCTACGCGCGGGCACCCCTCCAGCACGATGTCCCGGAACAAGCTCGGCAGGCATCGGCCGATGCGGTCGTGCAGGTCCCCAATTTCGGTCAGCAGGCGCGGCGATACGCCTTTCAAGTGCTCACGCAGCTCGTCATGGGCAGCCAGCACCTGGTGAATGGATTTGCCTTCCATCGAATTCGAGTACCAGCGGTCTGGAATCAAGGCACCGAGTCCGCTCTTGCCGCCTTTTGTTCCGCGATACTGCCCCTTACCACTCGAGGACATGCAGCCATGCGCCTGATTCAGCAGATGCAGGACGGCCATGTCAAACGCTTCTTGATTGTTCATTCACACCTTGCTTCGTGCGCCAGCCCAAGTGGCAGTTGAGGATGTGACAACAGTAACTCAAACGCCTTTGTAATTCAGCAACGGTCGCAACACGGCTTCAACGGGCACCTGCTCCCCCAGGGACCAGCACCCACTCCCATTACGAGGGACCCTTCAGCCTCCTCCGAAGTCACCGCGTCAGCGAGACCCATGCGCCGAACACCTCATCGAGCGAAATCTGGTCCACGCGGCTGGAATGCGGCGGTCCACCAAGACCCAACACTGCGGCGCCGGACGCGCTGCGTGGCAGCCAGACACGCTGAGACTCGGCACCAAACAAAACGACCAGCGGAAGGTCCAACGCCGCGGCCGCATGAGCGGGGCCCGTGTCCACGGAAACCATGCTGTGCGCGCCTTCACTCAACGCCAGCAATTGCCGCAGACTCAACTCCGCGGCAACTACATCCGGACTCGCAACGCTCCCGGCGATCTCACGCAGCATCGCTCCCTCCTGGGGCGCGCCGCATAACACGACGCGCGCATCCGGTAGCGCGCCGAGCATCCGGCGGATCAGGGCAACCCAGTTTTCCGCGGGCCATGCCTTGTCATCCTGTTGTCGCCGCCGGGAGTCATCGCGACGTCGGCTCATGGTTCGGAAGTTGCCGGGCTGCAAAAGCACGAGCGGTCGCCCGAGCCAGCCGCGGGCCCGCAGCCAGTCATCGCGCTCCCGCCGGTCGGAATCCGACACATACAGCCGGGGCGCCTGCCTTCCCGGGACGGCGGGATAGTCGGTCGCTGCGAATGCGGCCGGGGTGAGCTGACTCAACAGGATATACCGGTCCACCCAGCTTACCGGCTCACCCCGCAGGTGGTCGATGAACAAACATCGGGCCATATCGACCCCGGCGAATGCCAGCATTCGTTTGATCCGGGAAAGCTGCCGCGGGGAGTGCTCGAACACATAGATCGGGCCCGCCCCTGACTGCTGTAATGCAACAAGCAGTTGCCACCACGCACGGCTCAGCATCGACGGCATGTGGCGGGAGATGGACAGCACGCGCTCAACGTCGGCATGCCCTTGGAAAAGGGGGGCATTCCAACGACCAGCACCCACCAGCAGGCAACGCCGTCCAAAACGCCTGTGCAGAAGGGGCAAGACGGCGCTGAGCATGACCATGTCGCCCAGCCGCCCGAATCCGAAAACGACCGGTTGCAGCTTCCGCAGCGCGACGGTCGCCAAGTTTGTTGGCAACTCACTGGGGGCACCCGCGGCGCCAGTGAGTTGGAAAGGTGTGTCAGCCACTCATCCGAAGGCTAGCACAATCTGAACCCGAAACGCCTCAGAGCGGACGCGCCACGGATCTCTGCCGCTCCAGCAGCGCCACAGCGAGCCGGAAATACAGACTATTTGCACCATAATGGCGCTGCTGAATCCGTGTGTTGATAGGTTCGTGAAAGGAATGAACAACGAACCGGCTGGAAGAGAGTTGCAACACTCGTCGAAGGGCCTGGCCGGCTTGCGCAATCGCGGGGTCACGGTGTAACGGGATCGACTCTTTGTTACGTATCGTCACTTTCTGTATGCCCGGGACCCACCGGCAAACCGCTGTCGAGCATGGGTGTCGCCAGCCGCATCGACCCGCGCGACCGACTCGGCCGGCCTGCCGAGCGTCCCTCGGACTACTCAGCCATCCCCTTCAAGTAGCTGACCAACGCGTCCAGGTCCGAATCCGGCAGCGTCTTCGTCCCGAACCCGCTCATGTGTTGCTCCGGCCAGGTCCGAACACCGGCTGGATTGCGAACGATGGCGCGCAGTCCGGCTTCGGTGATGTATCGCATGACGGGCATCGGCCTGCCGAGATCCGGACCTACTTTGCCGACACCCGCGCCGCTCAACTGGTGACAGGGCAGGCAGAGGGTCACAAACACCTTCTGACCGGTCTGGGCCAGCGGCTCGGTCGAGTGACTCAGCAACTGAGGCCAGCGGCGCACCGGGCTGGCCACGAACGTGAGGCTCGTCAAGGCGAACGGCCACTGCTCCGAGCGGATATCCGAACGCTGCGGATGATCCCAAACGACGTAGAACGGTCCCGCGGACTTTTTCTCATTCGGCAGCGCGGGCCAGGGATGGGCAGGGTCTTCCACGGCGAGGTAAGGAATCGCCGCACCGCGCGTCACCAGATCCAAAGGAATCTGTGCAACAAAACCATCGGTGGCTTTCGCCTCCAGGGTGTCTTCCTTCGAAGCGGGCAGCAACGCGCGCAAGGGTACCGCCCTGTAGGTCATCGAACGGCGATAGGAAACATCGTTCGGCACGGTAATCGAAGTGGCATCGGCACGGCCGAGCAATTCCTCCGCGCTGTACTGCTTCTGCTCGATCGTCAGAACCGCGACCAACATCACTAATAGGCTCATTCATCTCTCCGGGCGAACGGATACGGCCCGCAATGCCTGCGACCGCAGGTCGGTGGCCTCCCTGCGGGCCGGATTGTCGGGATCAAAGGCTTGCCAAAACTCATCCGCGGCGGTGGCCTGCAGCAACGCCGCGCGCGGATCATTGCGCTTCAGCAGAATCAGCGCCAGTCCCACTTGCGCGTCGGCCTGGGCAGGTGTTGCTGTGTGTGGAGCGCCCGCTCCGGAGGAGGCGGCCTGCAGCTTCAAAGCGGCCTCCTCCAGCCGGCCGAGCCGCAGCAGCGCACGTCCCAGATCCGCACGAATCCTCGGCAGCAAAAAAGTCTGATCCGGATTGGCCGCCACGAGCCGCTCGGACTCCTGCAGGCATTTCACCGCGTTGCCGAACTGCGCCGCACGCAGATACAACGCACCCTGAAATCCCAGCAGCCGCCCTACGAACGTCGAGCCGGCAGAGCGCTGCTGATCGAGCAAAGGCTGCAGTTGCAACGCAGCTGCCGCTGGATCGCCGACCATCCCCGCGGCGAGAATGGCAACCGCCTCATATCGAACGCTGCTATCGCGGTTTTCCGTTCCGTAGGTCTTCGCGTGGACCTCACGTGCTTTGGTGGCCCACTCGAGAGCCGCGGGACCGTTCCGAGCCCACAGATAATCGAGGGCCAGGCCCAGAGAAACAGTAGCGACACCGCGGGGTGAGTTGCTGGCGGCAACCAAAGACTGCTTCGCCAGGGCGATCGCATGATGCAGCTCGCCGCGACGTTGCTCGATGACCGAGTATTCCCACAGATCAACGCCAAGCTGGTGACTGTTCGCTCCAAAGGCTACGGTCAACTCCGGCAAAAGCGACTCGTACTCGGCAGCAGCCTCGTCGCGGCGACCCACCGCGGACAACGCCCGCGCTCGCAGGCTTCGCAGCGCCAGACGCAGCCCTGGCATTCGGGACAACTCCGTCGGATGCGCCAATGCGCGATCGGCTGTGGCAAGCGCCGCGCTGTTGTCATCGGAAACGAACTCGACACGGGCAAGCGCCAGGGCCGACTCCAGGCTATCGCGCGAGCCTGCCGGACTGTAGGCACGGACCATCTCGTCCCCGCGCCGTGCTTCCTCCAGCGCCTGCTTCTCGTGATTCTGATTGAGATCGAGGGTCGCCCGAGTGAGCATCGTCTTGCCGGCAATCAGACTCGGCGAGCCGTGCTCCGCCTGCTCGGCCGAACGTAAGACCGCATCCGCTGCCCGATAGTCGCCGAGTATCGCCAGCAGGTCCGCGTAGACGTTCAAACACTCCGGGCGTGCGACAGTGCGGACTTTTTCAAAAGTCGCGCGCGACTCGGCGTTCGCGCCCAGAGCGTACAAGCTGTTGCCGATCGTGCACAGCAGCTCGGTCTGCAATTCCGGCCGGTTGTGCAACTCCTGCTCCACGCGCTCACGTCCGTGAATGAGCAGGTCGGTCGCCCGGACATCACCAGCCGCGCTGCCGGTGGGATCGGCATCCTCGAACACGGAAGTGATGAAGTGACTGATCGCCTGTGCTTGCGTCGCACGCTCACGCGCAACGTGCGCCTGCCAAAGCGCAACCCCCAGGGCGGTGATCATCGCAAGGACGATTGCGCTGGCCGCCAGTACGGGAAACAGGTTGCGGATGAGAAATTTGCGCGCCCGGTACCAGGTGCTCCGACCGCGTGCGAGGATGGGCTCATTGCGCAGATGGCGTCGCAGGTCCTCGGCGAATGCCGCGGCGGTGCTGTATCGCTCCGACTGTTCCTTGCGCAGCGCAGTCAGAATGATGGTGTCGAGGTCGCCACGCAGAGCCCTTTGCGACTTCTTGTTGTGGGCGACTCGACTGGGCAGCGGCGGTTGCGCCGTGAGGACCGCCTCCTCCAGCGCGCCCAGCGTGTCGCGCTTGGGACTGTAAGGCAGTTGCCCGGTTGTCAGCTCATACAACAGCACACCGAGCGAATAGACATCGGTGGCGGTCCCGATGTCCGTGCCTTGAATCTGCTCGGGAGAGGCATACGTCAATGTCAGGGGCGCACGCCCCAGACGAGTCAGATTGTCGGCCGGCGCGCCATCCGCGCTCGTCAGCCGCGCGATTCCGAAATCCAGCAGCTTGACCACGCCGTCGGCGGTGACAAAGATGTTGGGCGGCTTCAGGTCGCGGTGAATCACCAGCCGGCTGTGCGCGTGCGAGACCGCGGCGAGCACATCGAGAAACAACTCGATGCGCTGCGTGACATCGAGCTGCAGAGTGTCGCAATAGTCGGTGATCGGTTTGCCGCGCACATACTCGAGCACGAGCAACGGTTGCCCCGTGTCGCTCACGCCGGCATCGATCAGGCGCGCAATGTTGGGATGTTCGAGCTTCGCCAGCAGGTGCCCTTCGCGGACAAAGCGATCCTCGCCGCCCCCGCCCAGCAACGCTGCATTCAACAGCTTGATCGCAACTTCACCCTCGAAGCGACCGTCGCTGCGGTGGGCGAGCCAGACCGTTCCCATGCCGCCATGGCCGATCGCGCGGTCGACTGTATACGCGCCGAGCCGCCTTCCTGCCAGGCTGGTGTTGACAGCAAGCACCGCCGGCAACTCGCGCCCGAGGAAGTTGTCGCTCTCCAGCCTGTCCAGATCGGCAAGGTAGGCGCGAATTCGCTGCGCACGCTGCGGATCCGTCCGCTCCAACTCCGCGAGCCAGCCCTGGCGGGCCGCAGGCTCGAGCTCGAGTACCTCATCGAGCTCTGTGCTGATCTCCCGCCAGGCCTGTTCCAGCGATCGCTTCATGGGCATTCCCGCGGCACATCAGTGCGGGCGACATCCCTTGAAACGTTCGAGCAGTTGCGCGTAGCGCGCCTCTTCGATCGGGCCCGCCTGGACCCACTCCAGGGTGAGAGTGTCCATTTCGGAAGCATCGACCTTGACGCCCTGTCCCATGCTTTGCATGAGGCGCTGCACCTGGTATTCACGGCGCAGTGCCTGATCCTCGGGCGGGCTCGGACGGTCCGCCAGAATTTCCGCGCGGACACACAACAGGCGCAGCGATTTCTCGTTCGCCGCCAGATCGGTGCCGGCGGCGGTGCGCAACGCGACTTTCAAGGCGTCGTGCCCACCCTTCGGCCATTGAGTGACGGCACGCAGGGAGTCCTCGAGTGTCTGTCGCAGGGTCTCGGCCGAATCAGGCGCGTTGACGACCGCCAGTTTATAGGCACGAACCCGGTTTGCCGCTTCCAACAAGGTGCTCCAGCGTTGCTCGGTATCCCGCAGCTTCTGTTGCTCGACTGCCGCTTCACAACGATCCACCGCCCGTTCGAACCGGCTGCGCAGGTCGCGCGCTACACCGCGAGGAAACTCACCGAGAGCCGCGAATGCTCCTTGCAACTCCGTGACACGGCCGGCGCTGGCCAGCAGCAACGGTCCGGACGAGCTCGCAATTCCTTCGAGCTCTTCACAGATGGCAATCGCTCCGGCCTCGTTCGCCTCCAACGTGGCACTGTATTCGGCGAACTCCTGCTGGCGACGCTGAAACACAGCGTCACAATGCTGCCGGAACTCCTCCCACAAGCGGTGATCCTCGTCCCGCGGAACGATGCCCACCGTCTTCCAGCGGCGTTGCAGCTCCTTCACTTCATCAATGGCGCCGCGGCTGTCCTCGGCCGAACACAACTGTTGGGCCCGTGAGATCAAAGATTTCTTTTGATTGCTGTTGGCAGCATACGCGGCCTCGAGGCGATTTTGCAGTTTGGATGTGACCGCAACGAACTGCGCGTGCACGTCCTTGCCCGCGGTCCGGTCCACGGGCGAATGTTGCCGCCACAGCTGCCTGGATTCACGCAGGGCGACCAACACGAGACGCCAGTCCGGCTGCTCCCAGTTGTGCCCGGCCTCAAACGCAACCAACCGCGCCACCAACGCAGCGCGCCGCTGCAGATTCTCCTGCCGCGCGAGTGCCTGCGCCTCGAAATACTCGCGACAGGGTTGATACGCCTTGCGGGCTGCTTCCTGAAATCGCTGCCAGTCCGCCTCCAGGTTCTCGCCCGCGCCCTTGCTCAGGGTGCGCCATTGCTCCTGCAGACTCTTGATGCGCTCGGCCAGTACCGGCGGATCGAGCGTCGAATCGATGAGTGCCTCCATGTCCTCCATCAACTCGGCGCGCTTGGGCCCCACGGAAAAATTCTTCCAGTCTTTGAGCTCATTCAGCCGTGTGTCGAGATTCAGCAACTGGCTGGCGAGCGAAGGTGACAGTGGCGGCGCGCCCGCGATCTTTTCCTCGATCGCGCGGCGCAGGCCGGCCGCACGTCCGGTACTGCCTTCGTTCAGAGCGCCCTGGGCCTTTCGAATGAGCCCGCCGATCTGCCGGAATGCGAGCGCTTCCGCCGCCAGTCTTTCCGCTCGGGCCTGACGCTCTTCAGACTCGGCCTGAGCCCGTTCGGCTGCCGCAGCCGCGGCGGCCTTCTCTGCGACTTCCTTGACCCGCTGGGCCTCCGCGGCCGCGTTTTCGGCAGCCAACTGGCGCGAGGCCTCCACCGCGATCCGGCGCAGGTGGGCAGCAATCACTTCACGAGACCGATCGATGGCCGCACGCGCTTTCTCGACCTGATCGGGCGCGGCCCGCGCCACCACGGCCTGCCAGCGGATTTCGAGCTGATCCAGCGTCGGGCTGAACAGTGCATCGTAGGGGCGGTGACTGTGACGCTCGAGCGCCGCAGCCGCGGTATTGATCTCCTCCTGCAATTGCTCGGACTTGCGGGTCTCGTTGAGCAGCCCATCCCGCTTGGCCGTCAGGATCTTGTAGACGCTCTTGTCGTTCCCGCCCCGTACTTCCCGGATCAGCTCTCGCAGTTGCGCCGGATCGTCGATGGCATGGGCGGCGAGCTGGCGGACCTTGGTGGATTTCCCGGCCACCACCAGCCTGGAAAGGGTTTCTGCGTCTTTCCGCTCGATCGCGGCCTGAAGCGCCGCCTCTTCCTGAGCGGCTTCGCGCGCGCGATCCGGCTGCGGGACGGCCGTGGGTCGGGCGAGGGCCGCCGGCGGGCGGGCGGGGGCTTCGGGAACCGGCGGAGCTGGCGGCGCCTTACGGAAGAAGCGCGAGAACAGTGACATCATGGGCCTTCGCAATAACTGGAACGCCCATTCTACCGACGGCGAAAGCTAGCGGCGTTGAAACGCCTGCTTCAGTTGGCGGGTCGAGGTCTTGAAGTCGCTCAGGTTCGAGACTAGCCGCTTGGACGTGTCGGTCGAGGTCTGCGCGGACGCTTTGACGAACGACCGGTCAGCCAGGAACCGCTGGCCGGCGGCCAGGTAGCACTCGCCGGCGCGCTGATGATCGCCGTCGCGGGAGGCCTTGTCTGCGAGCCACCGGGCGCGTTCTGGAGTCGCATCGCCGCAGCTCTCGGCCACGCCGGTGACAACAACGGTGTCCTGAACATCGGCTGCAGCCGTCCCCGCTGCACCTAGAAGCGCAAGCACCACCCAAAACGTCCTCATAACCCAGACACTCTCTCAATAATTCGCTGGATACCTGTATACGCGCGAAGCTCGCGAATTAAAGCTCAACTGGGGATGACAATCGGCTCACCCTAAAGGGATACCGGCGCGTCGGCATTGCGCGGAGCCCGCATCCCGAGTGCGTCCATCCAGCGTCCGGAACGCATATTCGTAGCGATTTTTTTCCAGGTGCAGCTCCACCAGCCCATGCCTGCGCGCGTACGATTTGGCTCCAAGAACGACTGACAGGTCGTACAAACCCGCCCCGCCGGTTCCCGCGATGATCTCGCGCATACCGGCCGGATCGTTCCGGCCAGAGGCGTCCTTGCGTTCAAAGGACTCGTAAAAATGTTCGTGACCATTCAACACCAGGTCGGCCCCCGCGCGTTCCAACGCCGCCCAGGCCGGCAGCATCTTTTTGCCATCCTTGCGATGCAGCCCGGTGGAGAAAACCGGGTGGTGCCACATTGACACAATGCAGCGGCCGTCACCCTCAATTTCGCGCAACTGCTGCTCGAGCCAGGCCTGCTGCTCATCGAGCCCAGGTGAGGAAAGGTTGCTGTCGAGACCGATCACCCACCAGTCGCCCACCTGCACGCGGTACCAGGTCCGCCGGCCGTTGCGCTCACCGAAGTACTTCAGGAAATCGGCCGGCGAGCCATCGACATAGTCGTGATTGCCGGGGACTGCGTAGGTATGCGCGAGAAACGGTCCCCACGTGGGCGTATAACATTCTTGCAGTGTTGCCGTATCCGCACGCGGATAAGCCGTGTCCCCCACAACGAATACCGCGGCGTCGGCAGGGATCATTTTCGCCGTTTGCGCGGCCGCGCTCTGCGCCGCCGGCTTGCCTGCGCATTCACCGATATCCCCGGCCGCATACGCGAGCACTCCGCTCCAGGCAGTGGAAACAACACAGACGAGTGCCGTCAATAGAAGAATCTTCATACTGGGCTCAGTGACCTGAAATCATCATGATATCGCGTTGCCAAGTCGGCGCTCGCGGACACCCTTTGCAACACGTGGAGTTGGTACGGGTATGCCGTCAAACTGCGCGCCATGGTAGCCGCAGCAGCGAGCGACGCGACTTGCGGCCGCTCCGCTTGAATTCGTAGCTACGCGCGGCCATTCGCAGTCCCGTCGGGTCCATTTCCAGCGCGGCGCGTTGCTCGCGCTCGTCGAGCCCCGCCGCCTGGACCACCCGAGCCGGTGATTCGAGGAAGCTCTCGCGGTATCGGGTATCCGAATACAGTCGCGCCAGAAAGGTTTCAAACGACTGCGAGCTCATATGCCTCCCGTGAACGCTTGTCCCGGCCACATGCCAGTGCCGCGCGCGCCCGCTGTAGCTGATGCAACAAGCCGGTAAATTCAGGATAGTGACCGTCGCGCTCCAGAATCACCGTGAGTGGCTGAGGGCACTGCTCGGCGAGCCAGCTCAGCATGGTAAAGACGATGTCAGGCACGTCGTGCAGGTGATCATCCAACAGGCGGCGCGTGCCCTCCAGCTCGATCCAGACGCCTCCGCTGATATGCACCACTTGCACTCGATGCAGTGGGAAGCACCGCAGGTACTCGAACGGGTTGTGTCCGAAGTTCACGGCATTTGCGTACAGGTTGTGCAGGTCGAGCAGCAGCGGCGTGCCGGCCGCCGCCGCGATTTGCGTGAGCCAGTCCGGCTCCGACATCTCAGAGGCCGGTGGGTCGATGAGGGTCGCGATGTTTTCCAGCGCCGGTAAAGAGCCTACGGAGCTGCGTATTGTCTCGATATTGATCACGGAGCTTTCGATGTTTCGGTGCGTGCGAGGAGGCGCTGCCAGATGGCCGATTTCGTAGGAGCCGCTGCGAACGAAGGCACAGTGCTCCGACCAGATCTGCGGCTCGAGGGCATGGACCACTCGCGCCAGCCGCGCCACTCGCTCGGTAGCGACGGGACTCGCCGAAGCCAGACCTAGCGTTACGCCATGGCCGATCACCGGGACTTCTCTGCCGAGGCTGCGTAGCGCGCGCAGTTGGCGCGACGAGGCATGGAAGTAGTCATCCAGGATGACTTCAACAACGTCGATCGAGTCCAGGTGGAGGTAGACGCTCGCCGCTAACGGGTCGCGCCAACCGAGTCCGACTCTGTCGAGCTTCCTCAACTTCCGCACCCTCCGCAGCCTCCCCCGCCCCCTCCGCAGCCGCCGCTGCTGCCGCAACTGCTCCCGCTGCCGGAGGAGTCGCTGGGGAACATCCTGGCCCAGGAAATCCTGTCCAGTCCTGTCACTGCGTACACGCCAAACACCGCAGCCAGAAGCGCCGCTTCCGATACCGCACCCGCGGTCTTCGGAATGGCGCGTTTGCGCAGAGAGGCAAACAGGACGGTCAGCTTGCGCAACGCGGCGTTACCGGCGGCGGTGCGGCGTGCCCTGGCACGTCCGCAGAACGCGACGACGGTGATTCCGGTCAGTATCACCAGAAAACCGATATTCGGATGTCCGGTCGCCAACGCCACCTGGATCTTGATGAAGGCGATCAAGACCAACACCGCGCAGGCCGGCAGCACTATGATCCAGCGCTGGCCCTTCACGTGGCTGTCGGCCAGCAGACCGCGCCTGAGCAGATCGGCCCGATAGCTCGCTTCCACGATCGCTTTGATCTGCGGGTCGCTGACGATCTGCGGAGGCGCACAATCGAGTGTGCTCATTTTCAACACCTGGGTTTCGATGGGGACCTGCACCCGGTCGATTTCCAGCTCGGTCACGGTGTGAAAGGTCTTCTTGTCGATGCGCAGCAGTCCGCGCAGGCACAATGACAGGGCCACGACTCGAATCAACTCGCGAATATCGCCCCTCAGGTAGGCAATGGCATACGGGTCGCGAATCCGCGGATCCGCCTGCAAACGGGTCTCCCGCCCGTTGATCACCGTGTTCACGGCCACGTACACGAGAATGGCGAGCCCTGCATATAGAGCCAGAAACTCCGGGCCACGCAATGTAAACATGTCAGTGAATCCGGCGACCGAGGGCAGCCAGGTCCGTGATCAGGACGAGCACGTCCGCAAACAAGCTACGCGCCGCGCCCGCCGGCAGGCGCTCGCCGCGATGCACGGCTGAGAGTGCCTGCAGACTCGATTGCCGTGTGGCGAACAGTTCTTCCAATGCAGCCTTGGGTGCGAGCGTGCGGCCGTCCTGCAAGCTCACAAGAGTAGCCGCGCTCGCACGCAGCGGACCGGTGGCATCGGCAATGAGGCGCTCCAGGCGTTCCTGGTGATCGCCCTCCACGACGTACCGCTCCCGCAATCGCAGCTCCAGGTTCAACAGCACCTGCTGTACGCGCCGCAGGGCCGAATCGCGCGTGATCTGCATCGAGTCGAACGGCGAACGGCCGAACAGCACCCGGTGGCGTGCCTTGATGTCGGCGAACTTCACCGCGAAGGACTCTACGGCGGCGGCCACTTCGGCACTCTTCAGAAACAAGACAGTCAGCCCGGCGGCGGCGCGACCCGAACGCAAAGGCAGGCGCACGGCATCGAGCTGCTCCAGGGTCCAGTCGCTCGCGATGGCGAGCAGGTTGACGTCGGAAGTGGACCGCAATCTTCCTTCCGCGGCGGAGCCAAACAGAATCACGGACTCCAGCGGCAGGGTGGCCGCAAGGACGGCCACGAATTCCTGCAGGATCGTGGCTACCGCGGCCGGCAGATCCTGGGTCAGTTCCGGGTTCAGCTCGAACGTCATTGCCTGGGTACCTCGCAACTGGGCATCATAGGGACGTATGACTGCAATGGGCCAGAGCCCCGAGCGCGTTTTTATAGGCTTGGGCACGAATCTCGGCGCGGATCTGGATCGCAATCTGCACGAGGCGATCCGGGCCTTGGGCCGCCTGCCGGACACCGAGATCGTGCGATCCTCCACGTTCATGAGCTCCGCACCCTGGGGCGTGAGCAACCAACCGCGCTTTCTCAATGCCGTAGTCGAGATCCGCACCGGGTTGGAACCGCTGCCGCTGCTCACGGCCCTGAAGCAACTGGAAATTGAGTTGGGTCGGGTGCCGACTCATCGGTGGGGACCGCGACTCATCGACCTCGACATCATTCTGTATGGCTCGCGGGTAGTGGACCTGCCGGAGTTGAAGATCCCGCATCCCCATTATAGGGAGCGTGAGTTCGTGCTGCGGCCGCTCGCCGAAATTGCCCCCGATCTGTGAGCCCGTTGCGAGCGCTGCCGGCACAATGGATTGCCCTGCTCCTCGCCTCCGCCGCCATCGGTGGCGTGCTCGAGTGGGTGCGCATTCCGGCCGCCCTGCTGCTGGGTCCCATGTTGGCCGCCATCGCGGTCGCAGCCGCCGGTGGCACGGCGCGCGTGCCGGGCTGGGCATTTCTGCTGGCCCAGGGATTCATCGGCTGCATGATCGCGAAGCTGGCCCCGCTGTCCATCGCGGCTGAAATGCTCAACCGCTGGCCGATCTTCGTGTTCGGTGTGTTGGCTGTCATCGCGGTGAGCACGTTTCTGGGATGGTGGATGACCCGCATGCACATCCTGCCCGGCACAGCGGTGTTATGGGGCTCGAGTCCGGGTGCCGCCACGGCAATGATCGTGATGGCGGAGGCGCACGGGGCGGATGCGCGGCTCGTCGCCTTCATGCAGTACCTTCGTGTCGCCGTAGTAGCCGGCGGCGCCTCGGTTGTTGCACGCCTGTGGAATATAAACGTCGCGCATGCGGGTCCGCGGATCGAATGGTTCCCGCACCTCCCCTGGCTGCCACTGATCGAGACACTGGCGCTGGCCGTCATCGGACCGTTCCTCGCGGCTCGATTCAACATCCGTTCCGGCGCCATCCTCATTCCGCTCGTGGCCGGCCTGCTGCTCAGTCACCTGGGATGGCTCGACATCGCGCTACCGCCGTGGCTGCTGCTGCTCAGCTATGCGCTCATCGGCTGGAGCATCGGGCTGCGATTCACACAATCACTGCTCGTGCACGTAGCACGAGCCTTCCCGCGCGTACTCGCCTGCATGGTCGCTTTGATTCTTCTTTGCGGGGCACTGGCAGCGTTGTTGGTGGTAATCGCGGGCGTCGATCCGCTCACCGCCTATCTGGCGATGAGCCCCGGTGGCGCCGATTCCGTGGCCATCATCGCTGCATCGAGCCGCGTCGACGTTCCCTTCGTCCTGGCCATGCAGACAACGCGGCTGGTGGCCGTGATTTTCCTGGCACCCATCCTCACTCGATACATCGCTGAGCTGCCGCGCTCACGGTAGTCCGGAAGGACGAGCGGTTGCTCGCGTCTCGCGCTGCGCTCAAACTGCCCGTCCGGGACCCCAAGGACACCTTTTTATGACAGTCATGCGCCTCGCCAGCCGCTCCGGCCTGAGCGCCGAGATCAACGCTAACGGCTCTGTCCGGCGTTTCGATTTTGGATCGATCTGCCTGCCGTTGTTCGTGGGTAACGAGCTCGATGGCGGCCCGACCAATCTGTACTTGAGAAAGCACGGAGCGGCGCTGGAATGGGTTGCTCTCCTCGGCCCGACCAGCCCCACGAGCTTTCATACCGCGAGCGGCATGCTGGTCGGCAGCGGCACGTGGCAGGGCATCGATTATTCGATTGCGCTCGTATTGTCCGATAGCTCGGCAGCGTGGTTCTGGCACGTACACCTGGAGAACACCCTCACCGAGCCGCTGACGGTCGATGTGACCTACGCGCAAGATGTCGCGTTGGCCAGCTACGGAGCAATCCGACTCAACGAGTTCTACGTAGCCCAATACATCGATCACACTCCATTGCAATTGCCCGGTCATGGCGTGATGGTTGCTTCGCGACAGAACCAGGCAGCCGATGGCAAACACCCTTGGAGTCTGATCGGATCGTTGCGCGAGGCTACCTCCTACGCCACCGATGCGCTGCAATTCCACGGCCTTGCGGGCCGGGCGGGCGCTCCGCCGGTCGGTCTTTCGGGCGAGCTGCCGGCTCGACGCCTCCAGCACGAGCATTCGATGGTCGTGCTGCGCGATAAACCCATCAAGATCGAGGCGCGCACCGGCGCCACGACCGGATTCTTTGGTCTGTATGTCGCCGACCATCCCGGCGCGACCGATGCGCCGGACAGTCAACTAGCTGCCCGCGTGCTCTCTCTGCCGGAAGCCACGGCCCCGACACTGTATTCGACGGGAGATGAAACTCCGCATGCCACGACGTTGTTCAGCTCCGCGGCGCTTCTCGCGGCCGAGGATCTGAGCCCGGAGGAACTGCGCGACCTGTTCGGGTCCCAGTGGCGCCACGTAGAGGTGGACGAGCACGGCACGCGCGTCTCCTTCTTCCATGGGCGGGACTGTCATGTCGTGTTGCGGGCGAAGGAGTTGCGGGTGCTGCGCCCACACGGCCACGTGCTGCGCACAGGCAGGCACACCACTCCGGATGAGACCGCCCTGACCTCCACGGCATGGATGAGCGGCGTGTTCCATTCGATGGTGACCGAAGGTCACGTCAGCATCAATCGCTTTCTGTCGACGGTACACAGCTATATAGGTTTGTTCCGCTCTCACGGCCAGCGCGTCTTCGTGGATTTCAATGGCCGCTGGCAGTTGCTGCATGTACCTTCCGCTTTTGAGATCTCGCCCAACCGTTGCCGCTGGATCTACCAACATGACAAGGGCGCGATTCATGTCGTGGCGGAGGCGAAGACCGACCCACACGAGCTGACTCTGTCCATTGAAGTCAAGTCGGGCAGCCCGACGCGATTCCTCATTTCCAATCACGTGGCGCTCAACGACGATGACGGCAGCGCGCCCGGCAGCGCCCTGTGGAAGCTCGCCGGCGCGCGCATCGTGATTTCACCCGCGGCCAACACGGAGCTCGGCCGGCGCTTCCCGCAGGGCACCTTCACGATCACGGCCGCCCGCGGCACCGAGTTTGAAAAGGTCGGCGGTGACGAGCTGTTGTTTACCGACGGACAGTCGCGGCAACAGCCGTTCGTGTGCGTCATCACGGCGCCATCGACCCATGTTGGACTGAGCATCCGCGGGGGACTCCTCACCCGAGCAGTGCCCGCGCCGCTGTTGGCCGAGAAGCTCGAAGATCTGACACCGCAGCTGCGGTTTCAGGGCGCCGCCAACGCGGAGGCGCTTGCGCGGCTGGCCGACATTGTGCCCTGGTTTGCGCAGAACGCATTCATTCATTACCTCTCGCCGCGGGGACTCGAGCAATACTCCGGCGGCGGCTGGGGCACGCGCGATGTCTGTCAGGGACCGGTGGAGCTGCTGCTCGCCCTCGGGCACCTTGATGCCATCCGCGACCTGTTGATCCGGGTCATCGCGAACCAGAATCCGGATGGCGACTGGCCGCAATGGTGGATGTTCTTCGAGCGCGAGCGCGGCATCCGGGCGGGCGACTCGCACGGCGACATCATTTTCTGGCCACTGGTGGTCCTTGCGCAGTACCTCGCCGCTTCGGGCGATGCCACCGTGCTGGATGAAAGCGTGGCCTACTTCGACGGCGGCGCCGCAACTGTCTGGGAGCATGTTGAGCGGGCGCTGTCGCTGATCGAAAAGCGCGTCATTCCCGGCACGTCGCTGGCTGCCTACGGCCACGGTGACTGGAATGACTCTCTGCAGCCCGCCGATCCGGCCATGCGCGAGAAGATGTGCAGCGCCTGGACCGTGACGCTGCATCACCAGGCCCTGGTGTCGCTTGCGGCCGTGCTGCGTCCGCTCGGACGAGTGCAAGAGGCAGAACGCTTTGAAGCATGGGCCGGGAGAGTCAAGAAGGATTTTCAGCGCCTGTTGGTCGTGGATGGAGTGCTGAGCGGCTATGCCCTGTTCAGCGACGCGAAGCAGCCACGCTATCTCTTGCATCCGAGCGATCGGACCACGGGGGTCCGATACAGCTCGCTGGCCATGATTCACGCCATCATTGAAGATCTGCTGACTCCGGAACAGGCACGTGAGCATCTGAAGCTCATCGAACAGCATCTCAGCACTCCTGACGGAGTGCGTCTGTTCGATCGACCCATGCCCTATCACGGCGGCCCGATGGAGTTGTTCCAGCGCGCGGAGACGGCCACCTTTTTCGGGCGCGAGATCGGGTTGATGTACATGCACGCTCACCTGCGATACGCGCAAGCGCTCGCGCATGTTGGCGAGGCGGAGAAATTCCTGCACGCGCTGTGTCAGGCGAATCCGATCGGCATTCGCTCGATTGTGCCGACGGCGACGCTGCGGCAGGCCAATTGCTACTACTCGAGCTCGGATGCGGCGTTCGAGGATCGATATCAGGCGAGCGAGGAGTATCAGCGCATCGGCCGCGGGTCGATTGCGCTGGATGGTGGGTGGCGGGTGTATTCGAGCGGCGCGGGCATTGCGCTGGGATTGATTCTTCGGCGCTTCCTGGGTGTCAGCCGGGAAGCTGGCGTGCTACGCGTCGATCCGGTGATTCCGGCAACGCTCAATGGGCTGCGGGTGGAGGCGGCGCTCATGGGACGGACCGTGGAACTGAATTACCGGATCAAGGGGCCGGGGTGTGGGGTCAACCTCGTCACGTTGAACGATACGCCGCTGCCGTTCGAGACCGAGCCGAACCCGCATCGCCGCGGCGCCGCGCTGGTCGACCTGGCGGCCGTTGAACAGGCCCTGAAGCCCGCCGGCAACGTGCTCAGGATCGCGATCGGTTGATAACGGCACACCGGGCGGTGCGGCGCGCGGCGAGCCAGCGCTCCGCGGCCCGCGGACCCGCCGGTTCCGCCCGCCACAGCCGCTGCGCCTCACATGGCCTTGAACCGGTGAGCATACAACCGACTGACCGGCAGCCTGGCGGGGTGACCTTTCAACATCAGCTCCACTTTTCCAGTATCGTCGCGCGTAGCCGTCGCAATGGCCTGCGCGCACACCACGAACGCCCGATGCACCTGCCAGAACTGCTCAGGATCCAACTGTTGCAGCAACTGACGCAGCGGCATCCTGATCAGATACTCGCGCGTAGCCGTCACCACCTTGATGTACTTGTCGGCAGCTTCGAAATACAACACTTCGCCAATGGACACCAGGTGAATTGTGGCACCGCGACTTGCCTGCAACACGCGCAGTCGCGGCACGGGAGGTCCAGCACTGCGCAACGCCGCCAAAGCCGCGATCAGCTCATCAGGCAGAGCCGTTGTTGTTTTGTTACGCGACGCCAATGCATCCCGCAGCCGGCCGCACGTGGCGGCGAGTCGGTCGGCCTCCACAGGCTTGAGCACGTAATCGACGGCCGCACGATCGAAAGCCTGCAGCGCGTACTGATCATACGCGGTCACGAAAACAATCAGCGGCAGTGGCCGCTCGCCAGGCCAATCCTCCGCAAGCAACTCCGCGGCTTCCAGCCCCGATAATCCCGGCATGCGGATATCGAGAAAGACAACGTCGGGTCTGTACGCCAGCGCCTGTTCCACAGCCGCCGCCCCGTTAGTCACCGTGGCCACTATCCGCAATTGCGGCCAGAGCTTCGCCAACGAGGCCTCGAGGTTGGCGGCCAGTAATGGCTCATCTTCGGCAATCAGTCCAGTGGCCGTCATTGTTTCAGGGGTATGCGAATACTGGCCACGGTACCCCCGCCGCCATCGCTCGCCGCATCCAGGGTCAGCGAAGCTGCCGGTCCATACACGGTTGCGAGTCGCTCGCGTACATGCTGAAGACCGTAACTCGTACCTCGCGTCAGGCCGCGCCCCAAACCTACTCCCGTATCGCGCACACTCAGGATCAAAAACGCCCCGTCCCTCACCGCCCGCACTTCGATCCAGCCGCCGATCACGGACGGCTCGAGCCCGTGCCGGATGGCGTTTTCAACCAGGGGCTGCAACAACAATGGCGGCACGGGGACATCGACCAGCGCCTGCGGCAGATCAAAGCGGGTTCGCAGGCGATCTTCCATGCGGACCTGCATCAAAGCGAGGTAGTCGCGGGTTCGGGAAAACTCCGCGCCCAACGGGTGCGCGGTCGCTCTCGAGCCGTTCAGGGTGGCGCGCAGGAACGCAATCAACTGATCCAACATCGCCTGGGCGCGGGGCGGATCGATGCCGATCAACACATGTAGATTCGCGAGCGTGTTGAAGAACATGTGGGGCTCGAGCTGGGCTTCGAGCAGCCGCAGGCGGCTTTCAGCCGCCTGGCGCAGCGCGGCCTGGGCGGCCGCCTCCCGCTCCGCGATGACGCTGCGGGCATTGAACAAATAGGTGATGACCAGCGCCGGCAGCAACACTAACAACAGGTCGCCGAGCACGTGCCGCGGATCCTCGGCACCCGAGAAGATGAGGTTGTGCCGACCGGTCAGCGTATCGGCGAATAGAGTACCCCCCAGCATTCCAAGACAGCCACCGACGGTGACGACCGCCGTCATCCAGCGCCAGCCGGGCCAACCCGGTCGCTCATCGCCCGTGCGCACATACGTGGCCACCAGGTAGCGACCGCTTTCAATGAAAAGCCAACAGGCGAATGAGATGCACGCCGAATAGACCACGGTCGTCGCGAGGGGCTGCCGGCGAACGAACGCAATGGAAAGTCCGGCCAGGACGCCGAACGTGACACTGCGAAGCGCTCGGGCGAAATAGCGCTTGCGAGGTTTCGCCGGCGCCGGCTCGGCAATGGCCTGAGCCAGGTCGTTGCCGATGGCTGGATACATGGCTGCCCATCTTGCCCGATCGAGGCTCATCACGTGGCCACCGGCCGGCTACGATCGCCGATCAGCGCGCGAAGCGATTGAGCCCGGGCCCAAAAGAGCCCCGCGAAGGCGCCATACACCAGGCTCAGGGTCGCGGCCACACTCACGTTCGCCGCCAGGTTCGGATGCATCGCCAGTGCGATTCCCGCCGCATACTTCGTGATAAACACCGTCAGGATGAGGAAGAGCGGCACGAAACTGCCCGGTATTCGCAGATGACCCCGCCGAGTCGTTCGGGTAGCGCCGCGGACTGCCACTGCTTTACCGGCCAGCAGCACAGACAGGCCGACGCCGAACGCCCAGGCTATCCAGGCGAGTGGCACATGCGCAAATGCGCCGAGGACGCCGCTCAACGACAGCACGATCATGACGACGGGCAGGATTGCAGCCCTCGCAATGCTGACATCCCGAGTGCGAGTCTGCTGCAGCCCCAGCAGCAGGATGGCTGCGAAGAGGATCCAGACCCAGACCGGGGTATGCTTCAGAATGCCGAGGATCATGTGTGGACTCCTAATCTTCTCGAGGGATAGGAACCATTCTGCGGTCACCGCCCCTTACGGGCGAGTGGGATGCGACGGACCGCAGGCATGCGGCGCAAAATGCTCGTAATCGAGCGCCGTCAAATGTGATGTCTGCGCCAGCGTCGAGGGCGGTCCGGTGTGGGCCCAGGGTCGCCGCGCGCGGTCAGCGGCGCGCCAGCACGGAGAATTCGGAAAAATCCAGCAGCGCGCGCATCAGGCCGTGGCCGGACTGGTTGGCGTGGCAGCCGATACACAGCACCATCAGCTCGCTGAGCGGGTTGTCGAACTTCACGACCTCCTTGTGGTGAACATGCAGGAATCTGCGCAAATGCACAGCGCTCAGATCGATCCCACATTCTGTACACCGGAACCCCGCAAGCGCCATGGCCTCGGCGGCGTGTTCGCCGAAGTCGCCACCGAAATCATCCAACAAGACGGTCTGGGCGCCGAGCCCCTCGCGCAGCTCCCTCGGCCACAGCTGGTAGAAGTGCTGCACGGAAAAGGCGTTGGGATCGCCTTCGTACTGTAGCTCATCCAGGCAGTCACGACAGACTTGCAGGCGTTCGCTTTGGGCAGCGGGTTCCGCGCTCAAGACATAACTCGTGTCGCGACTATTCGAACGCATTGCGCGAACCCGTTCACAGTTGGCCACGTGAAACGGCAGTGCTGAGTCCTTCATGTACACCAGCACTCTTTGATTTCGATAGGCCAGGGTTCCGTCCCCGAGCGGCCGCACGAGCGCGAGACCCGCCATCTCGATTCCGGGGGTGGCCGTCGGACTGCATTCGCGGTCATCTGCGAAGTCGGGTTGTTGCACTCGGGCATTTTACCCGGGGACGTTCGCGCACCGGGTGAGACGGGTCATAGTTCGATGGACCGGGCTCTCTCAGGCGCCCAAATCGAGGTATCGCAGCAGCACTCCCTTCGAGTAATGACGGGCAATTTCACGCGCGAAGCGTGGGAAATCGTGTACGGAGCTCTCATCGGCGGAATCGGAAATCGTGCGCACTACGGCGAACGGAATTCGATATTCGTCACAGACCTGGGCTACGGCGGCGCCCTCCATTTCCACACAACACACACCGGGCAGACGCTCCCGCAGGTCGCGCACGCCCTCGCTGCTGGCGAAGAATTTATCGCCACTCGCAACCGTTCCCGCCACTACCCTGGGAACCGTCATTTTGAAAAAAACGCGCTCGACGTGCGGGACATGGGTGGCCAGGTCGTGCTCGGCAAATAGGCTGGCCGCCCGCATGAGCCCGGCGCGCAGGTCGGGATCCGTCGCGAACCGCGCCTTGCCTAGCAATGGCACCTCATAACGGGGAAACAACGGGCTGGCATCCATGTCGTGTTGCACCAAGTCGGTGGCGACGACGATATCGCCGATGGCCAACCCAGGCTGCACTCCGCCAGCCACTCCGCCGAAGATGAGCCGGTCCACCGGGTAAGAGGCCAGCAATTGGGTTACGGTTGCCGCCGCCGCGACCTTTCCGTACCGGGAAAACACAGCGACGACATCGACGCCGTGAAATTTGCCGGTGTGGAATTTTCTGCCGCCGAATTCTCGGGTATTCACATCGCTCAGCGTGTCGATGACGCTCGCGATTTCCTCGGCCATGGCGCTGACGAGAGCTAGCATGTCACATCATAGTTGGCACAGACAGTCAGTGCCTAGCGCTCGAGAGTCCACCGGGACGGGTCATCGGGCTGGCCGGTTTCCAGGCCGGAACCTGGACAAGGCGGCGATGAGCGCGAGGATGGCGGTGCCGTAGGAGAGGGCCACTGTCGTGGCGATGGCCGGGCCCAGGCCGGACTCACCGCCAAACAGCCGCTCACTGAACATGGAAACAGCCGAAGGACCCACCGCACCGCCGACGGCTACATTCAGGAAGAAGCTGATGGACATGGCGAAGCCGCGGGAACGATTGGGAACGACGTCGAGGATTGCCGAGAAGCCGCAGGCGGTGACGATCCCGGAAAGCGCGAAGTAGGCCGGCACGGACAGCATGACGAAGTTGGCATTGCCGGCGTTCAGGGACGCGGCGACCGGAAGTATCAGGGCGCCGGCGATCAGGCAGAACAGAAGCTTGCGGGACCATCCGCCGGCGATACCGGCCTTGTCGGCCAGCCACCCGCCGATCAGCACACCGCCGCCGAAGGCGGCCGTGAGCATGAAGCCCAGCTCCATGCCGACTCGGGCGGGGTCCATGTGGAATTCGCGTGTCAGCAGAGTGGGCGCCCAGGCGCCGACAGCGTTATCTACGAGCGAGGCGATGGCCACGACGATGTAGATAGGGATGACCTTGGCCCAACCGATTTGACGGGTGCCGCCGGTTGATCCGTTCTGTTGCGCCAGGGTCGCATTCGGAGCCCCAGCCCCCGGAGGATTGCCAACACGGCTGGCCGCCGTCGAGCCCTCCGAGGCTGTTGGATCCGCGCCCCGCCGCACTGGCTCGCGAATCGCGAGAATAACAAGGGCCCACAGCAGGCCGGGGGCACCAATCAACAGCAACACCAACCGCCACGGCGCCAGGTTGGCCAGCGGCGTGCCCCCCAGCGCACCCATCTGTACGAAATGCAACACCCCGCCGCCGATGAGGATCGCGGCGCCAATGCCCATGGCAATGCCGCTCAGAAAACAGGCAACGGCCGTTCCGCGCCGCGACGGGGGGAAATAATCGCTGATCAGTGAGATCGCCGCGGGGGACAGCACCGCCTCGCCCAGGCCGACAACGAGTCGCCCGGCGAACAACTGGCCGAAGCTGCGCGACAACCCGCAGCCGAGCGTACCGATCGTCCAAACGATCACACCGCAGAAGATGAGATTGCGCCGCGACGTGCGGTCGGCCAACCAGCCGAGAGGGATGCCGGCGACGCCATAAACCACCGCGAACGCGGTTCCCAACAACAGGCTGATCTGGTTATCGCTGATCCCCAGATCCGCCCGAATCGGATCCACGAGCAGGCTCAATACCTGCCGGTCGGTGTACGACAGAACCGCCGTGGCAACCAGAATGGCTACGACAGTCCAGGCATAACCCCGTGGTGGATAATCAGCGTCCGGTTTGCTTTGGGCCACTGACCGGGGAATCAAGGCTTGGGAGCTTCCGGAAGCGGCACGGCTGTTGTGTCGGATCGACGGAAGTACCTGCGTCCCGTCCGGGTGATGCGAAAGCGTGTCGGGCAGTGTGGATCGGGACACGCAACCTCGGCGTCCGAGGACATCCAGTCGTTGGGGTCGGTCACGCGTTGTTTAGCCGGCAGCAGCGGCAGCAGCGCCGCCAGCGAATAGATCGAAAACCCCTGCCCCGCGGGTAGCTTCAACATCTCGCCGTGCAGCTCGAAGTAATCGCCCAACCGTGCGCCGCAGTAAAGGGTCCGGTCGGGGGGACCTACGACTTCCACTCGCAGGTCATACAGCTCGAATCCGGCATCCGCCTCGCCCGGTGATCGACTCACGCGGCTCCGCCCTGCTCGCGCCGGAACACCGGATCGGTCATCACGAGATCGAACGAACGGCCGATGTCGGACTCCAATGCCGCGCGCGCCGCCTTGCCGTCGCCCCTGGCCAGGGCCGAGACGATTTCGGTATGAAAGCTCGTCCCGCGGCCTTCGCGGCCGTCGAAGCGTTCAGAGGCGAGTCGCAGGTAGGGCCCGAATTGCAGCCACAGACTCTCGATGATCGGCAGCAACACGGCCGACCCCGACTGGCGATAGATTGCAAAATGAAAGGCGCGATTCTGCTCGGCGCTCGCCTCCGACACGTGCTCGGCGTCCGTAGCGCTTTGACCGATGATGAATTCGCGCAGGGTCGTCAGCGTGGCGGAATCCATGTTCGCTGCCGCTCGTTCGACCGCGAGACCCTCGTTGGCGCACCGGGCCTCCATGAGGTCGCGCAGGGATTCCGTCGAAAGCGAGGGAACGCGGACGCTGCGGTTTGGCATGGACTCGATGGCGCGCTCGGCAGCCAACCGATTCAACGCCTCCCGAACGGGCATGGCGCTCGTACCCAGGGCGGCGGCCAGCTCGGCGATCTTCAGCTTTTGGCCGGGTTCAAAGCCGCCGCGCATGAGGCGGTCCCGAAGCACCGAGTACACTCGATCCTGGACGGTCTCCCGTGCGATTCGTGCCAATCCTAGCTGCGAATGAGCCGGCATGAGGTCCTCTTTTGATCTTTGATCACAGATTTATAATCAAAACCGCGAGCCATCGCAACCCGCGACAGCTTTTCCGCTCGGGCCAAGCGAACGCTCAGGTTGCCCTGCATTCGCTACCGCCTGGCGAACATTACGCCACTCTCGCCCAAAGTTCCGCTGCAGCAGACCCGCCGCCGCAGGCACAGCAGCCGATCGGCGAGTTGTTGGATGTTGGAGCGCAAAAGAACGCCGGTCGCAGGATATTCTTCCGGGTTGTTCATAGTGTGCGGCCGGCACCGCAATGGGAGCGCTCGACAGTGGTGAAGAACGTGATTTTCGACTTGGGTGGGGTCGTCCTGGAGTGGAATCCGGATCGGATTCTGGAGGCGTACTACTCGGAGCCCGAAGTCCGGGCTCTCATGAAGCAGCAGATGTTCCAGCATGCGGACTGGCTGGAGCTCGATCGGGGAACGATGCACGAGACGACAGTGCTGCAACGCGCCAGCGAGCGCACCGGCCGGCCGCTGGCGGAGGTGCAAGATCTTTTTCAGGCCGTGCGCGAATCGTTGCACACCAAGCCGGACACGGTGGCCCTGTTGGACAGGCTGTACGCGCGGGAGGTACCGCTGTATTGCCTGTCGAATATTTCCGCGGACATTTTTGAGTACCTGCGGGAACGGCACTCGTTCTGGCACGTGTTCAAGGGCATCGTGATCTCCGGGGCCATCCAGATGATCAAGCCGGAGCCCGAAATCTTTCACCACCTTCTGGCGCTCTACGGAATCGAAGCGCGCGAGACGGCATTCGTCGATGACAATGCGCCCAATATCGAGGCGGCCCGCGGGCTCGGGATCCACGCGGTGTGGTTCAAAGACGCACGCCAATGTGAAGCCGAGCTGGAAGCCCTGCTGGCGAAGAGCTAACACCACGCGTGCTGCCGATCGCGCCGCGAGCTCGATGTCTCGGAAGGACGACTATGCAAACATAGCTCAACGGGACACCGAGCCGCCCTGAGCTCGCTGCGCGGCCACGACCGCGAGCAGTCCACGAGTGCGCTGTGCCGCCTGTCGCTGCGGAGAGCTCGATCGCGCGGGAGCCATTGCAGCCATCGCTGCGGCGGCGAGCTCGCGCATTCTATGACTCACCTCGGGGGCAATCGAGCGGGAACTGATTGCTGCGAGCCCACCGCCCGGATTGCGTGAGGCAAACAACGTCGGCTGGGCCGGAGCCACATCGGCACGGCGCAGTGTGGGCACTCCTATCTGCATGGCTGAACGGGCCGGGGACCCAAAATGGCTGCTGGCGAAGTCATAGGTCAACCGGTTGCCCAACTTCAGGCTCGACTGCGAGAGGCGCATGTTTGAACGCGCATCCACCTGCCAGCTGAGCCACTCACGGCGCTGCATCGGATCGCCCTGCTCCGGGTCGCCATTGTTGGCGCCCTGGTGAATCTGTTGGAGCCGCAGTCCGAAGTGGGGGCGCATCGAACCGCCGGCACCGGCGCCGACCGAGTGGCTGAAGTACACCATGATCTCGGGCGAGCGCGGTGCGGCACCGCCGGGGCCGAAGTAAGGGGCGCGGGGCGCGGCGATCACGGTCATTGCAGCGGCCAGACACCACAGGCCGGTACAAAAACCCAATGCCCCTGACCTAGCCACTGCTGCCCGCCCTCCGCGTTAGCTCACGGTTGATAATCTCCGCGAACGGCCGGCGGCGAGATATCCGCTCCCTGCCAATCGTAATGTAGGACGGATTCCACTCGAGGGACCGGACCGAGACTGACCTGGAAGTAAAGGCCCGCGTCGCTGAGCGTTGCTGCAGGCCCGCGATCCGCGGCAGCTCTAGCGACGGTTGTACGGGTCTCCGGACCAGTCGCGCTGGCGTTCGATTTCAGCGTCCAGGGCCAAGCCGCCGGGTGCATCGAGCGTAGTGAGCAGCTCGGCGACTGACTTTCGGGACAGGACGCCCGTTTCAATATCCCAGTGCCAGACAGCGTTACCGCGAGAGTCGTGCATCACCCGGCCCTGGGCAGTGCGCTCCGGCGCGGGTCGCTGGGCCGATTTGACGAGAGTGAGCTTGGTCAGGCGTTTCGTAGACATCATCAGGTTTCCATAGAAGTACTGGGGAACCTGGTGCACAAAGGGTGCCCGCCCTGGCCTTGGTCGCGAGTGGGCTGAGAAAGTGTGGGATGGATCTCGCCGGCCGCTAGGTGGATGTGACGCAAGGTCAAGGTTCGGGCACGTGGCGTCGACCCGGCGGTGCTGCGGGCGGCAACTGCTTGCCGGGGTGGCAAACCTTTGCAGCAACGTGAGGTAAGCTCACGGTCCTCGGGGAGCGGGGGATTCACAGCGATGGCGGCCTTTCAGAGAGAGATCCTGGTTCGGTTCGGACACTGTGATGCGGCCGGGTGGGTGTTCTACCCGCGCTATTTCGAAATGATCAGCGACTTCGTGGAGGACTGGTTCGAGGACGGCCTCGCAGCCAGCGCGCCGGGCCTGTTCCACCACAAGCAGATCCTCACGCCGTCCGTGCATTTCACGGTGGATTTTGTGAAGCCCACCCGTTATGGGGACCGGCTCACGTTCTTCCTCTGGACGACGAAGATCGGAACCAGTTCGGTTGAGCTGCGCATCGAGGCGTCGCACCAGGGAGAGTTGCGCATGAGGGTGCAACAGGTGCTGGTGTTTATCTCAGAGCATACGTCTCGATCGACGCCCATTCCGCCGGAGCTCGTCAGCCGGATGCATCGCTTCCAGGTCGATGACGCTTCGGCGCCTGCTCCCAGCACGGAGGACGCGCCTCCGAAATCACGTAAGCGCAAGCCTCCCGTCGGGTCGTAACATTGCCCTGTACTGGGCCAGTGGCTATGATCAACTCATGAATACAACGACAACCGCGCTGCCTGATTCCCGCACCGAGTCCCTGAGTGAGAACAAGAGTGTGGTGGGAGCCCTGACTCTGATTCTCGGCCTCGGATTCTTGTACTTCGTCGGTTTTGCACCGTTGTCAGCCGTCCATAACGCCGCACACGATACGCGGCACAGCGCTGCGTTCCCCTGCCACTGAGCTCCCTCGAGTGGTTCGTGAGACATTACTTGCGGCGATAGTCGCAGGGCTCGTGGCTGCGCTCGTCTTCACCGTCGTCCAATCTGTGTGGGTTACTCCCCTCATTCTGCGGGGTGAGGTGTACGAGGATGCTGCCGAGGCGGCGCCCCATTCGCGGGAGCATGAAGTTTACGAAGAGGCTGCGGGTGGGCATCACCACGATGAGAACGAGTGGAAGCCCGAAGACGGGTGGCAGCGTGCGCTGTTCACCTTCGGTGCCAATCTCCTGATGGGAGTTGGTTACGCCTTCGTGTTGGTTGGTCTCTATCTTCTCTGGCGAGAACCGAGGAATCTACTGACGAGCGCGTTGTATGGGATCGCTGGCTTCCTGGTGTTCTTCGGCGCACCGGCGCTCGGATTGCCACCGGAGTTGCCCGGCACCGCCGCTGCGGAGCTCGGCATTCGGCAGCAATGGTGGGCGATGACGGCTATCGCGACTGCCATGGGCCTGATCCTGCTGTTCTCACGGCGGCGATGGTCGTTGCGGATTTGGGGGATCGCGTTGGTCATCGCGCCGCACCTCGTTCCGGCTCCTCAGCCTGCGGTTGAGGCTTCGTTGGCGCCCGCGGATTTACAAAGCCAGTTCCGGATGGCGACTGCCATCTGCAACGCGGTGTTCTGGTTAGCGCTGGGTGTGGCATCAGGCATTGCGTACCGGAAGCTGGTCGCCGGAGCCGCGGGGTCGCGTCCGGGGGCGTGACACCCGGGCAGGCCCCCGTGCCGCAGGCGATGGCCCACTCCTGGCGGTTTGACATCGACTCGCTGAGTTTCCAGCCTCGTGGCCACGCGGGGCAATGTGTCATCCATCGTCGTGCCTTTGCCACCATCCTGGGTTTCGACCCGACGCCGGCCGATTGCTCGGCGTGCTTCCAACAGCGTTTGAGCACGTTTGAGGCCGCGGCGGCGGCGAAGATCAACAGCGCCGGCCTCGCCGCCCATGCTCACTTTCACCTCACCAGCCGCGACATCCTGCGCGCCTGAGGCTTCTTTCCGGGCATCGACGCGCGGCTACTCCAGGCAGAGTGCGAATCCGGCGTTGATGGCACCGCGATCCAGGTCGCGGCCGATGAATACCAACTGCGTACGCCGCGTTGCGTTGCCCCAGGGTCCCAGGGTAGAGGTATCCACCACCATGTGGACACCTTGAATGACGATGCGGTCGCTGACCCCCGCGAAGTTGAGGAAGCCCTTCATTCTGTAGAGTCGGGTGCCGTGGGTCTTCAGGATCTGCGACAACCAGGCCTGGAAGCGCTCGACATGGACGGGACGCGCGGTTTCAATACTGAAGGAGCCAACACGCTCGTCGTGCGAATGGCCTGGGTCGAAATTGTGTTCGGCGGTCAGGACAGCGGGCTGCTGTGCTGAGCTCAGAAGCTGCAGAGAGAATTCGCTCGGCAGGTGCTCGGTGAACAGCCAGTAGCGGCCTGCCGCGGGAATTCGGATGGTGAACCGGCTACCGCCGGATTCCGGCAGGAGGAGCCGGTGGACCTTCAGTCCCGGGCTCACGACCGCCCCGGGCGACGCAACGTCCGCGTTCGCTGAGAACAGCATGAACACGCGCTCCGCGGCCTTCAACGGATCCAACTGGTCTTCAGGGAGTAATTCGCACACCAGTAGCTCAATCGAGGGATCAGGGCCGTCCTGCAGGAGCAGCGTGTAGTCACCGGAGGCGAGCTCAAACGCGCCGGCCCACTCGAACGGATATTCCGGCTCCAGGAACGTCGGTTTGTATTCGAGCGCGCGCGCAAGGTCAAAGCCGCCGATCCCCAACACGGCCTGCATCGGCACGCCGGCCCGCTCAGTGGGATCCGCACGAACGATACGTGCGAGGGCGTTCATCCCGCGAATGCGCTGTTCCAACGCATCGAGCTCCTCCGGGCTGACCAGATCCGCCTTGTTGAGAACGATCACATCGGCAAATGCGACCTGAGTCGTAGTCTCGTCGCTGTTGACTATCTGCTGATCGAAGTGCCTGGCGTCGATCAGGGTCACGATGCCGTCCAGCACAAACTCCGCGCGCATGGCGTCGTCGACAAAAAAAGTCTGGGCCACGGGTCCCGGATTCGCAAGTCCAGTGGTCTCGAGTACGATCCGGTCGAACTGATCGCGCCGGGTCATGAGATTGCCCAGGATCCGGATGAGATCGCCGCGCACGGTGCAACAGATGCACCCGTTGTTCATTTCGAAGATCTCTTCCTCCGCATTGATCACCAGCTCCTGGTCGACGCCGATTTCGCCGAACTCGTTTTCAATCACGGCAATGCGTTGGCCGTGGTTCTCGGTGAGAATGCGATTCAGGAGCGTGGTCTTGCCGGAGCCTAGGAAGCCGGTGAGCACGGTTACGGGGATGCGTTGGGCGTGAGTCATGAAATCCTGCCACGGAGGGGTTATAGAGCTTCGAGCCGGCGCTGAATCCGCAGGGTGAATTCACCTGCCTCCAGGGAGCTCAGAGGAATGCATTCCGCGTCCAGGGTCGACGCCAGTTGACGTGCGCGTCCCAGGACTATGGGCCCCGGCTCGCAGTCGATGACTACCGCCGCCGCGCAAGCGGCTCTCAGTCGCGCGGCGGCGGCGAGCGCCTCCTGCCAGGGGTCCCCGCCCGCGGCGGCAACATTGGCACGGCCGTCGGTGAATAGAATCAACAGTGAGGGATCACGCGTGTGGAGGATCTGTGCTGCTTCGGTCAATGCGCGCGCCAGTGGAGTGCGGCCACCGGTTGGCGCATCGGCGAGCGCCTGCTCCACACCATCGATGCTGTGGGTGAAGGGCATGATCAGATCGACGCCCTCGCCGCGGAACACCATCAGCGCCACTTCGTCTCGATGGGGGTAATTCGATTGCAGCAGGCCGAGCACCACCCCTTTGGCAAGCTCCAGGCGGCGTTGTGTCGCCATTGAGGCACTGGCATCCACGAGAAACAACACGGAGCTGCGGCCGGGGCCGCTGCGGCCAAATTGCATGAGGTCGCCGGCGCCCAGCGCGATGCCCCGCTCGCCCACGCGACGACCGCGCACCGCCGCGGTGGTGATCGTTTCGTTGATCGCCAGGGTGCCTGTTTGGTCGTACTGCGTTGCCCGGGTGGCGCGCCGCGACCCCAGTGAACCCGTACCTCGGCGGCCGGCGCTGTCGCGGTCGATGAGATCGGTGACGAGGTTGCCTGCCAGGGATTGCGGGGACAGGGGCGCTGGCTGGCTGTCGTTGCCTCCGGGCGCGGACTGCCCGCCGGACTGGGAGCCATGCGCGCCGAGCTCGAGTACCGCGGGTGTGTCGGCGGCGCTGGACGCCCTGGTTGTGCCGTCGGCGGCGTTGGAAACCCCCGTTGCACTGCCGGTGGATGTTGATCCGCCGTTGGCGGACGCAATGGCGCTGCTTTGCAGGCCCGAGAGTGTCATAGGCGCGGCACGTTGGGGAGTGGCGTCAGCGAAGTTGGTGAAGCCCGGGCCGTAGTTTCCAGGGGGTTGGGCTTTGCGCTGCGGGGGCTGGCGGCGCATGCGATGGGGTAAGGCGAAAGCGGTCGCGCGGCGGATGTGGTCGGCACCGATCTCGGCTGCTTTCTCCCATGCTGCCAACGCGCGCGCCGACTTGATGATAGAGAGATCGCCGCGGATGCCTTCCAGCGATTGCTCAGCGCAGATAGCCGTGACCATCTTAAGATGAGCGCTCGTGATATGCAGCGACGAAACTCGTGCCCTTGCCTCCACAATAGCCGCGCGCAGCGAGTCCTCTCCAGGACGCGCAGCGGCGATCACTGCGCCTGGATTCGCGTCGAACTCCAACCTTCGGCTGACCGCTGCCATCCTCTCATCTTGGCTGCGGAGCCCCTGTACGACAACCGACAACCCAAAGCGATCGAGAAACTGAGGACGCAGATCGCCCTCTTCCGGGTTCATTGTTCCCACCAACACGAAACGCGCGGCCTCACCGGCAGATACGCCATCACGCTCGACGGTCACCCATCCAGTCGCCGCAGCATCGAGCAGCAGGTCAACGAGGTGGTCCGGTAGCAGGTTGACCTCGTCGACATACAAAACGCCCCCGTTCGCCCGCGCGAGTACTCCCGAACGAAGCTGCGTATCCCCTTCGCGAAGCGCCTTGTTCACATCCAGTGACCCAACAACCCGATCTTCGGTCGCGCCTAACGGCAACTCGACGAACGGGGCGGGAACGCCAGCGCGATTCAGTGGCAGTAGCGCCGCCAACCCGCGCGCGACGGTGGTCTTCGCCGTTCCGCGCTCGCCCTTGATGAGCACGCCGCCGATCGTCGGATCGACCGCGGTCAGCAGCAGTGCCAGCTTCAAATCGTCCTGGCCGACCACGGCGGAAAACGGATATTCGGCTCGCATCTCTATCCTCATGGGCAAGTCGCTGAATGTAATGGCTCTTCCTCGTATCCTTCCAGGGAAGCTTCGGTGGCCAGCAAGACGGAACGAAGCGCTTCCAGCGTCTCGGCCTTTGCCGACCATAACTGACGCTGCTCCGCCTCGAGTAACCGTTCCACAACAGCGTTGAGCGCCCACGGGTTGGTGCGCTCCAGAAACGCGCGCATCTCTCCATGCGCGAAAGTGCCGGCGGCCGATTCGAACATCCAGTCACTGATGACGCCGGCAGTCGCCGCGAACCCAAACAAGGAATCGATTGTCGCGGCGATTTCAGTTCCGCCCCGGTAACCGTGGCGTTGGATTCCAGCAAGCCATTTGGGGTTGATCACTCTCGTGCGGAACACACGCAACGCCTCCCCTTTCAGGGATCTAACATCTGGACGTGCTGCGTCGGAGCTATCACCCACGTACGCGTGGGGCTGGGATCCGGACAAGGATGCTGCCGCAGCGACCAAACCACCGTGATACTCGAACTGGTCGCTCGAATCGAATAGATCCTGCTCGCGATTGTCCCGATTGTGCAGAGCGAGCTCTACTGTGGTCATTCTTCGACGGAATACGTCTGCGGCTTGGACGGCGGTACTGTCCGCGTATGCCCAGCCGCTCCAAGCGAGAAATACTTCCGCAATGTCTTCTGTGCGACGCCAGGAGCGGTTGTCGATGAGATCCATCACGCCGGTACCGTAGGCGCCCGGTTTTGAGCTGAAGACGCGGAACGACGCGCGCCGAGCTGCGACCTCGGGACTGTGACGCTCGGCTATCAGGGCAGCGGTTTCGGCTAACCAATGTTTGCGCGGGTAGTTTTGCTCGGAGGGTTCATCGAGCATCACCACACGCTGTACTGCCTCATCGAACAAGTGCATCAGTGCCGGGAAGGCGTCGCGGAAGAAGCCGCTTACGCGGAGGGTTACATCGATGCGCGGATGGCCGAGCTCGGAGACCGGAACTATTTCCAGACCGCAGGTCCGGCGGGTCACTGGCTCCCACAGAGGTTTCACGCCCAGGAGAGCCAGAGCTTGCGCGATCTCGTCGCCACCTGTGCGCAGGGTCGGCGTGCCCCAGACACTCAGTACAATGTTTTCAGGCCAGCGGTTTTCGTCGTCATGAAACCGTCGGAGTGCGGCGTCAGCCAACGCTGAGCCGGTGCTCCAAGCGGCCGGGGTTGGTAGGCCGCGAGGGTCAACGGTGTAGAAGTTTCGGCCGGTGGGCAGCACGTGCGCCATGCCGCGAGTGGGGGCTCCGGACGGGCCTGCCGGTACGTAGTGGCCATTTAGGGCTCGTAGCAGATTGTGGGTTTCGTCGGTTGTGCGAGCCAGGCTGGGGGCCAACCTTGTGCACGCAAACTCGAGCACGGTGCGAAGCGGGCTCAGTGCGTCAGGAGAGCTTGGCGCATCGTGTCGCAATTCGCTTTGGATGCCACTCGCGACGAGGACCTCGTCAATTGTCCCCGTGGCGAAGTCGTGCGCGGCTAAGGCGACCAACAAGTTGCGGGCCACAAGATCAATTGCAGTGCGAACCTGAGTGACCGTCGCAATAGCGGCAGAGCCTTGGACTTCTTCGCCAGAACACACAACGTGGGCCAACACCGGCGGCAAAGCGTCGAGCCATATACCGTGGTGGATGCGTAGGGTTGCTGGACTGATGCCGCAAGCTCCGATCACCGAGTCAATGAGGGATGGGATCTCTCCGTTGGGGCTATAGAGGATTGCGAACATCAGGTCGACCAGAGCATCGCCGGTGGGAGCGACGCCGAAGACATGCAGACCGCCGCGGATTTGGGCGCGGCCCAGATCGCACAGGTAGGCATCGAGGTCTTCGATCAAATGTGCAAATCCACGACCTGACAGCACCTCCAGCCCACGCGGTACACCCTCCTCTGTCAGCCTGTCATCCCAGGAATGAACGTGATCGGCATGACGTTCGCGCCGTACTTGCTTAAGATCCTCTTCCAACTGCTCGGTCCGCACCAGATCCCATATCTGACCGCGCAGGATGGTCAGCTTTGAAGGGTCCATGCTCTCCGCTCGGTAATACTCCTCCACCAGGCGTGCAAGCGCGGCCAGCGGCCCGTACGTCTCCGCCTGAGTCAGCGGCGGGACCAGGTGGTCAATGATCACCGCGTGCGTACGCCGCTTTGCCTGAGCGCCTTCACCGGGATTGTTCACGACGAACGGGTAAAAAAGCGGCATGTCACCCAGCAAAACGTCGGGAGCGCAATCGGCCGATGGTGCAAGACTCTTTCCCGGAAGCCATTCGAGCGTCCCGTGAGTACCGAAGTGAATCACCGCGTCCGCGCGCCAGCCTTGGTCCAACCATCGGTAGAAAGCTGCGTAGTGATGACACGGCGGCAGATCCTGAGAGTGATACATAGTCTCCTGATCGAACCCAAAACCTCGTGGAGGCTGGACGGCGACCAGGACCTTGCCAAACGCAACTCCGCTGAAAAGGTAGTCTGCCTCGTCGGTATGCGGTTCGTGCAGCGCAAGCAACGGCGCGCGATCCGATTTCCGACCGGCTCGCCAAAATGGCGGCGCGAGTGTCGCCCCTGATAACGTGGGTTCTCCCCAGGCCTCCCTGACAGCTTTCTTGAAGCCTGCCGACTGAGCACGAAACCAATGAGTGTACGAAGCGCGGGGCATGCGCCATGCGTCGGCTGCATTCAGGGGTAATTTCTCGTCATACGACCCGCGTGCGAGAAGCGCCGACATCAAATCGTCGGGAGATGGAGGTAGTACACCAACATCATATCCCTCGTCGCGCATATCGGATAGGAAGCGCAGTAATGACGCAGGCGTATCCAATCCGACTGCGCCGCCGATTTTCTGCGCCTTTCCACCCGAGTTACTCAACACGATGGCGAGACGTTTGTCGCGGTTAGGCGTGACTCGCAGCGAAGCAAGCCGTCGCGCGATGTCGGCAACGCGTCCAATGCGCTCGTCGTCCGGGACGTAGCGGTGGTTCTCTTTGAACGAGATCGGCACGGTAATGATGCGGCCATCACACTCGGGAAGCGCGATGTTCATCGCCGCTTCTGCAGGGCCCAGTCCTCGTGCCGATTCCTTCCACACCGCGCGCGTGGTCCCACTGCAGACGGCTTGAATAATCGGCACGCCCATCGCCTCGAACGACGTGTGCTGCGCTTCCGCTGGGGGGCGTTCCAAAGATGTCAAATTCAGCACGGGGAAGCTGAGAGTGTTGACTATCACAGCAGGCTGCTCCACGAGGCGAAGCGCCGCCGGTGAGCCGGAGTCATCGCGGTCCCTGAGCGAGCTGGTGAAGACTCCGACCGCGGCAAAGCCGCGGAGCTCCAGGGCACGGACAACTTGGTCTATGAATTGGAGGTTCCCGCTCAGGACGTGCGCTCGGTAGAAGAGCACCACGGCTAATGGCTTGTTGGGGATGCGGTAGGTTTGCCACTCTTCTGGTGACGTTACCAGCAAATCGGGGTGATACAGACCCTGTGCTGGCATTTGAATCGGCGGGTCATACTGTATCCGCACACCGAGCAGATCGTGTGCGACCCGGCGCATGGCCTGGACGACGTTTCCCACACCGCCAGCCATGAAATAGGCTGTCAGCGCGGCGGCCAGATCATGGGAAACGTCGGATGTTCGAGGCAGCGGGCCCGCATCTGCGCCGATGCCACTGATTACAACAATGGACCCGCTAGCGTGCTGAGCGTCGGCAATTAGCTCGGCGAGGCCAGGCACCGAGGCAGCGGTTCCGTGGACACGAACGACTGCTGCGAACCTCGCGCCGCGCGCTCTGCCAATGAGTGCGGAAAGCTCGTCGGCGGTACGGACGGCATTTAACGTACGGCCGGTGACGACCGGAAAGCCAGCGGGCAAGTCGTCCACTGCCCGCTGCAACGCGAGGAGATCGGTCTCGGCGTGTGACAGGAGAACGATGCCGGCACCACCGCTGAGAGGCGCAACGTTGCCCGGTTCAACAGTCTCACGTGCGGACACGCTTGCCATGTTGTTCAAGCGGACGCCGCTTGCGGACGAGCCGCCGGTGCCAAACGCCGCGCACCGCAGGTCGGTCGCCGCGGACGGATCAAAAATGAGCGGCTGAAGCTCGGGTCCTGGGGAGACAAATGCGCTAGCCGCGAGAACTTGCTCGGCGTACTCGATGACCAGGCGGCGCGTCGCTGCGTCGCCTATGGGGGCGAACCAGCGAAGCGTTTCCCCAAAGCCGAGCCCGACGGCGGGTTGGGGGCCGGATTTTGGGGACACTCGCTGCAGAATGATCCGCGCAGCCTGCGGACTTGCGTGCTGGTCGGCTTGCCAGGCCGCCCATGCCGGATCATCCGCTGCAATGGTGGCTAAAAGAAGTCGTATGCGGGTGGGAGCTGCGCTCACCGGCGATCCTCAGTCATCGGGACATACTAGCCTGCGTCGGGCGGACGGACCATTGACAAGCCAAGGTCGCAATTGTGTACTGCGCGCCTGATTGATGGTCTCTCGAAAGAGAGCGAAGAGGGAATGTGGTGATAGCCGAGGTCACGTGACTTCGGTACGAAACCACGCTGCCCCCGCAACTGTGAGCGGCGAGCGCTTGCCATATGCCACTGAGCACCGTCTTGAATGACGGCTCGGGAAGGCGGCGAAGCGCACCGACCCGCGAGCCAGGATACCTGCCATCGATCGGTTCGAACGCCGGGCGGGGTGCCTCGGTGATAGGAGCTGCGGGTGACGACAAAATCGGCTGACGATCGAACCACGGTGTTGGTTTGTATTACCTGCCGTGCGTCCGCCGATGAGGCTGATGCGCATCGCAAAGGCCCGGCGCTCGCGAAGGCCACCCAGAACGCCCTGGGCAATGGCACGGATATCGAAGTGAAAAGCATCCGTTGCCTGGGGAATTGCAATCGCGGTCTCAGCGCGGCGATCCGCAGGAATCAAGCCTGGACCTATGTTTTCGGGCACCTCGACGCTGAACTTGATGGGCCGCACCTCATTACCGGCGCGCGTCTGTTCGCGGGGTCGACCGACGGCTTGATGCCATGGCGCGGTCGACCGGACTCCTTGAAGCGAGGCCTGATTGCACGAGTGCCCCCGCCGGACTTCGAGGGCGAACCTATGGAACCTGCGGACGCAAAGTGACATTAGGGAATTCAAATGTCCGCGGCGCCTGCCCAACCGTCGCAACTCCCATGCAGACGGGCGATGGGTTGTTGGCGCGCATTATTTCGAACGAACCGATCACCGTCGAAAAGCTCATTGCACTGTGCGATGGCGCGGAGTCACACGGCAACGGCATCATCGAAATAACTCAGCGCGGTAGCTTGCAAGTCAGAGGGTTGACCGAGGCCTCCGCCCCAGTATTCGCAGACACGGTTGCCAAGATTGGAATCGGTACTTCCAATAGCCCTCCGCTTCTCACGTCGCCGTTGTTTGGTCTAGATGCAGGCGAATCGTTCGATCCGACCCCCCTGCTTCCACAACTGCGCGCCGCGATTCATCGCGATAGACCGGACCTCGTGGGACTCGGCCCCAAGGTCTCCGTGTTAATCGATGGTGGCGGCAGTCTGCATCTGGACAGCATATCGGCGGATGTACGCATCGAAGCCACGTCTCACTTCCTGTTTAAGCTTTCTCTCGCTGGGGACGCCAGGACTGCGTCGCTTTTAGGCTACGTCAGCATGAACCGCGTTGTAGCCAGCGTTGTAGACCTTTTGCGGCACATCGCGAGTTGGGGTCCGACGGCCCGAGCGAGAGACCTGGTTGCAGGATTGCGACTCGGCCCAGCGCCGGAGGTGACCCGGCAGGCTCGGGAGCCGATCGGCGCGTTTGCGTTGAAAGACGGGACTTTCGCGAACGGGTTTGGCCTTCCATTCGGGCACAGCACATCCGTGGCAGTGCGGCGTTTTGCCCAACTGGCCGGCGAGCTGGGTGTTCAGGGGCTCAGGGCCGCGCCGGGTCGCGCATTGCTCGCGATTGGCCTGTCGCCGGCAGCGGCGCAGAAGCTGAGCGAAGTGGCGGTGAGAGAAGGCCTGGTCGTCGACGCGAATGATCCACGACGTCACGTGATCGCTTGCGCGGGTGCGCCCGCGTGCGCTTCGGCGCGGTTGCCAACTCGGGAGTTGGCGCCGCAAGTTGCGCACGCAGCTCGCTTTTTGGTGGGCACTTCTCATGTGGTGCATCTGTCCGGGTGCAGCAAGGGGTGCGCTCACGCGGGGCCGGCGGCTGTAACTGTAGTCGGGCCTGAGCGTGTGATTGTGAACGGGCGTGCCGGCGATACGCCACGAGCCAACGTGTCCCGCGCGGACCTGATCGCGGACATCGAGCGGCTGTGTGCCAGGCTCAGCCATGCTTGATTATATCCGCGACGGAACCGAGATCTATCGCCGGTCATTTGCCATCATTCGCGCTGAAGCGGATCTGTCGAACTTCTCGGCGGCCGAGGCTGACGTGGTTGTGAGAATGATCCATGCGTGTGGGCTCGTTGAGGCGAGTCGACACATGGTGTTTGGTGGCGGATTTGTTGAAGCAGCCAGAATCGCGTTGCAGGCCGGGGCGCCGATACTCTGTGACGCCGAGATGGTTGCGCACGGAGTTACGCGAGCGCGACTACCCCAGCGAAATGAGGTGGTTTGTACATTGCGAGACCCGGGCGTACCGGATCTGGCCAAGCACCTCAACTCGACCCGGTCGGCGGCGGCGCTGCAGTTGTGGATCAAGCAGCTCGCGGGCTCAGTGGTTGCCATCGGCAACGCGCCGACGGCGCTGTTTCGACTGTTGGAAATGATCGATGCAGGCGCAGCGAAACCCGCGGCGATCGTGGGGGTGCCGGTGGGGTTTGTGGGCGCAGCGGAATCAAAAGACGCGTTGCTCAGCAATTCGCGGGGAATCCCCTTCCTGGTCGTGCGCGGCCGCCTGGGTGGCAGCGCGATGGCCGCCGCGGCCATCAATGCCCTGGCGAGGCCAGGGCTATGAGCCTGCTCATCGGCGTGGGTGTCGGGCCTGGTGATCCGGAGCTCATGACCCTGAAGGCGGTACGCGCGTTGCACGGAGCGGATGTGGTTGCGCACTTCGCGAAGGCGGGTCATGCGAGTAATGCCCGGGCGACGGCGGCGCAGTATCTGCAGCCGGGCCAGCGCGAGATTCAGTTGTTATATCCGGTTACGACGGAACTGCCTGCCGCCGCCGCGGCCTATCGCACCGCCATCGACCGATTCTTCGACGAATCGGCGGCGCAGCTTGCGGAACTGCTGGCGGCGGACAAGGTCGTGGCTGTGTTGTCAGAGGGAGATCCGCTGTTCTTCGGCTCCTACATGCACATCCATGTCCGCCTGATGAGCCGTTTTCCCACCACGGTCATTCCAGGTGTCACGGCCATGTCGGGGTGCTGGTCCGCGGCCGGACTGCCTATTGTTCAGGGCGATGACGTGTTGAGCGTGCTCCCCGGCACGCTCGACGAGGAGGAACTGGTGCGGCGCCTGCGGCGCAGGGAGCCGACGGTCATCATGAAGCTGGGTCGCAATCTGCCCAAAGTGCGGCGTGCCCTCGTCGAAAGCGAGCGACTGGACAATGCGATCTACATCGAGCGCGGCACGATGCATAACGAGCGCCTGATGCCGCTGGGACAGAAGACCGACGACGCCGCGCCGTACTTCGCCATTGTGTTGGTTACCAACCGCTGGTGGCAGACGTGACCGGCAAGCTGTACGTTGTGGGCCTCGGCCCCGGCAACGCGCAACAACTCACTCCCGAGGCTGACGAAGTCCTGTGCAACGCGGATGACTTGTTCGGATATGGTCCCTATCTCGACCGCGTACCGCAACGTGCAACCCAACGCAGGCACGTCTCGGACAACCGGCAGGAGCTGCAACGCGCGGCAGACGCGCTGCAAACCGCGATGCAAGGCAGAACAGTCGCCGTGGTTTCCGGCGGCGATCCCGGTGTGTTTGGAATGGCGGCGGCCGTCTGCGAAGCCCTGGAAAGCGGGCCGGCACCGTGGCTGGAGGTGGAAATCGCAATCGTCCCCGGCGTCAGCGCGATGCTCGCCGTGGCCGCTCGAGTCGGTGCGCCCCTCGGCCACGACTTCTGCGCCATCTCACTTTCTGACAACCTCAAGCCGTGGGAAACGGTGGAGCAGCGTTTGGAGTTGGCAGCCACGGCCGGCTTTGTCATCGCGCTCTACAATCCCGTCTCGCGTGCCCGCCCCTGGCAGCTCGACCGGGCGTTCGAAAAGCTCAGAGCGGTGCTCCCGGCCTCCACGCCAGTCGTGTTCGGACGGGCCGCCGGTCGCCGGGATGAACGGATTGCGATCACGCAACTTGCCGAGTCTCGGGGCCGCGATGCCGACATGGCTACGTGCGTCATCATTGGATCAGCACAGACGCGTTTGCTGCAACGACCAGGAACAACCCCGCTGGTTTATACGCCGCGCGGAACGTCGAGACCAGCCGCTTGATAGAGCCAATTGACAGCCTCGGGTACTGTTGCGACCGAAGGACAATCCGGCACCGGCGGCCGCTCGAACATGAAAACGGGTATACCCAGAAAGCGGGCCGCGGCAATCTTGCCGTAAGTAGCGTCCCCACCGCTGTTCTTGGCAACCAACGCGTTGATGGAGCGCGACTGCAGCAGCTCGCGATCGGCGGCTTCGGTGAACGGACCTCGCGCCAGAATGTAGTGTGCATGCGGAACGTCGAGCGGCGGATCAACGGGATCGACACTTCGGATGAAGTACCGATGCTGTGGCGCGCTACGGAACGGACTCAACTCCTGACGTCCGACCGCGAGCAGCACGCGTCTCGGAGCGTTGCCCAGTGCACGCACAGCACCCTCGGGACCCGCGACATCGATCCAGAAATCCCCGTCAACAGCCTGCCACGGCGGACGGCGCAGACACAGGATCGGAGTGGATGTTTTCGCGGCCGCGGCCGAGGCGTTAGCGGAAATCGTCTGCGCGTAGGGATGCGTGGCGTCTATGAGGAAGTCGACCTCGTTGGCACGCAGATACTGCGCGAGACCTTCAACGCCCCCGAAGCCGCCGACTCTCACAGGCACCGGTTGCGAAGCAGGGGCGGCAGTGCGACCCGCCAACGACACAGTGGTGGCAAACGGCCGCCGGGTGAGGGCCCGGGCCAGCTCGCGGGCCTCGGTCGTACCCCCGAGGATCAGGACGTTTGGTTGCATGTCTGCCAACACTAACATAGATCAACCGACCCGGTGGCTTGCTATCGTGGGCATCGGGGAGGACGGGATCGAAGGTCTGGGTGAGCCGGCCCGCGGGCTGATCGCGTCCGCCGAATTTGTGTTTGGCGGGGCGCGGCACCTGGCCCTGGCTGCCACGCTGATTCACGGCGAGTCACGCGCCTGGGAGAGTCCATTCGACAGGTCAGTGGAGGACGTGATTGCCTGCCGGGGACGACGTGTCTGTGTCCTCGCCTCGGGCGATCCTTTTCAACATGGGGTGGGCAGTCTGTTGGCGCGGCATGTTGCCCCGGAGGAGACCATCACTGCTCCGGCGGTGTCGGCCTTTACCCTTGCAGCGTCGCGCTTGTTGTGGGCCTTGCCGCGGATCACGCTGCTGTCGCTGTGCGGGCGGAGCCTCGATTTGATTCGCCCGCATCTGCATCCCGGGGCGCGCATTCTGGCGCTGACCTCGGGAGCGCAGGCGCCGGCTGCCATTGCCGGCCTATTGTGCGCGGCGGGCTTTGGGGAATCCACCGTGACGGTGTTGGAGGCGCTCGGGGGGCCGCGGGAGCGGGTCCGGTCGAGCCGCGCCCACGGGTTCAACCTGGAGCTGATCGATCCGCTCAACACGGTTGCTGTTGAAGTGGTCGCCGGGCCGGGTGCGAGGATCATTGCGCGGGTGGCCGGGCTGGCGGACGAGCTGTTCGAGCACGACGGGCAGATCACCAAACGGGAGATACGGGCGCTGACGCTGTCGGCGCTGGCACCTCGGCATGGGCAACGGCTCTGGGATATTGGAGCCGGCTCCGGCTCGATCGCCATTGAATGGATGTTGTCGCATCCGTCGCTGACGGCGGTCGCCGTCGAACGGCGCGGCGATCGGGTGGTGCGGATCAAGCGCAATGCAGTCAACCTGGGGGTGCCTGATTTGCACGTCGTGGAGGGAGCTGTTCCCCAGGCACTCGATCAACTACCACCGCCTGATGCTGTTTTTATCGGCGGAGGCGCTACGACGCCGGGGCTGATAGAGAGAGTGCAGGCTGCGCTCGAACCGCGGGGGCGCTTGGTTGTCAACGCGGTTACACTGGAAACAGAGCGGCTGCTGCTCGACGCTCGAGCGCAGCATGGTGGGACCATGACACGGATGCAGATACACCACACGCGCCCGGTCGGCGGGGTGGACGGGAGGTTTACGAGCTGGCGACCCAGCAATCCCGTCGTGCAGTGGAGCTGGGTGAAGGACTGATGGTAGCCGGAATCGGGTGTCGGGCGGGCGTGAGTGGCGAGCAGGTGGAGGCAGCTATTCAGGCTGCCATGCAAGCGCTGCAAAACGGACCGGCTCTGCAAGCGATAGCAACACCGGTCGCGAAAATCAACGAGCCGGGTATTCAGGCCGCCGCGGCGGCTCGAGGTGTGCCCTTGTTGGCGATCCCGCAAGAAGCGTTGGAAGCTGCCAACGCCGCAACTGTGACGCGCTCTGAGTATTCCATGGCCGCCATGAACGTCCAGTCCGTCGCGGAAGCCGCTGCATTGGCGGGTGCTTGCGCAAGGGGTCTGAGTCCCCGTCTGCTGCAACCACGAGTGATCGTCGGGCCGGTCACCTGCGCCCTCGCGGAAACGACCACATCATGACTGTCCACTTCATCGGCGCGGGCCCGGGCGCCCCGGATTTGCTTACCGTTCGGGGCAGGGATCTGCTGGCCCGCTGCCCCGTTTGTCTGTATGCAGGCTCCGTGGTGCCCCAGGAACTGCTCACGTACTGCCCCGGGGGCGCGCGGCTCATCGACACGGCACCGATGACCCTGGATGAGATCGAAGCTCAGTTTGTCAAAGCTCACGCGGCCGGCGAGGACGTGGCACGGCTGCACTCAGGTGACTTGTCCATCTACAGCGCCGTCGCCGAGCAGACCCGGCGGTTGGAGCGCCTCGGAATTCCTTACTCCCTGACACCCGGCGTGCCTGCGTTCGCCGGCGCGGCCGCCCTCCTCCGCCGCGAATTGACAGTTCCTGGGGTGGCCCAAAGTGTTGTGTTGACGCGCGTGTCCGGCCGTGCGTCAGCCATGCCTGACACGGAGAAACTGGCCACCTTCGCCTCCACCGGCGCAACGCTCGCCATCCATCTGGCCATTCACGCGATCGACACCGTCGTCAGTGAGCTCCAGCCCTACTACGGCGCGAATTGCCCGGTGGCGTTGGTCATGCGCGCCACCTGGCCCGACGAAAAAGTGCTGCGGGGCACGCTCGGCACCATACAGACGCAACTCAACGACGAGCCCATGGAGCGCACCGCCTTGATCCTGGTAGGCAAGGCCCTGGGCGCGGCGGATTTCATCGAGAGCGCGCTGTACTGCACCGAGTACCGCAGGCGCTTCAGGCCGGCATGAAGATTCGAGTCATCGGTATCGGCGCGGGCCACCCGCAGCAGATCACCTTGCAGGCGATCGGCGCCATCCAGCAAACCGATGTGCTGTTCATCACCGACAAGGGTGTGGAAAAAAACGAGCTGGCGCAGTTCCGGCGCGACATCCTCGAGCGCTACGCCCCCGGGAAGCGAATTGTGGAAATCTCCGACCCGGCCCGTGACCGCAATCCGACCGACTATTCGGCGGCGGTCGAAACGTGGCACGCTCAACGGGCCGCCCGATACCAGTCCCTGTTCCGGGAGCACCTGGAGCCTGGCGCAACGGGGGCATTCCTCGTCTGGGGCGATCCGTCTCTCTACGACAGCACGATCCGAATACTCCAGCGGGTTGGCGTCGACTTCGATGTCATCCCGGGAATCACCAGCGTGCAGGCGCTGGCGGCGAGTCACCGAATTCCTCTGAATCAGATCGGCGCCGCGGTCCACATCACTACGGGACGAGTGCTAGCCGCCCACCCGCCGACAGCGGATACCGTGGTCATGCTGGATGGTGAATGCGCCTTCAACACGGTCGAGGACGACGATATGGAAATCTATTGGGGCGCGTACCTGGGAACAGCGGATGAAATCCTGATCAGCGGCAGGCTCGGCGAGGTGGCAGCGACAATTCAACAAACCCGCGAGGCCGCACGCCTGCGCAAGGGCTGGATCATGGACACGTATCTGTTGAGGAAGCCGCGCCGATGAGTGGACAGTGCGCCTGCGTGCACCGGGACTAAACGCAAGTCGTCGCGAGAGTCCCCGTTTTGAACCGGAACTCTCCTACGCTGATCTACCCGCAGTCTTACAGCCTCAAACAGGGCGGCATTCTAAGCTGTGCCCCAGTTAAAGGAGGCACACATGGGCGTTAATAAAGATCAGATTGACGGTCGCTTGAAAGAGGCTGGCGGCAAAGTTCAGGAGGTTGCCGGTCGGGTCACTGGAAACCGTACACAGGAGGCCAAAGGCGCCATCAACAAGAATCTGGGCGCTGCTCAGGCGAAGGTGGGTGACGTCACGGAAAAGGCCAAGGACGCTGTGCGGGACGCGGAAAGGGAGTCCGAGCGCGACACTCGCGACTATCGCTGAGGCGTTCGCTCCGCTCGACCATCCGGGGCTCCGCGTCTAGCCGTGAGGCCGACGCGGAGCCCCCGCATCTCGTAGTGTAAGCTACGGGGTATGTTGAGATTCGTCCGCTACGGCCTACTTGCCGGTCTGTTCATGTTGGCTGCTTCCCCGCTGCTGGTGGGTGGGACTTCCGCTTCTCGAGTCAATGAAGAGGCCGTGCAAGCAGAATTCAAGGCTGCCCTGCAACGTATCCGCCAACATCAGCCCGACCAGCAGGACTCTCCTGCGCTGCAGACCTACGTAATTTATGAATACCTGCTCGCCGCGCGCTTGCGGCGCGACCTCGAACAGAGGCCCGGCGACGAGCTGGACGCCGCCATCAGTGCATTCCTCGAAGCGCATGCGGGACAGCCCGTCGCGAAGAATCTACGCAATGACTGGCTCACCAGCCTGGCCAATCGGCGCAAATGGGATTGGTTCATGCCGCGCGCCACCGAGGTGACGAGCCCAGCGCTGATCTGCGACCGGCTGCAGGGCAAGATTGCGGCGCTGGCCGGCATGCCCGGCGGAGAGATCGCGAAGGCTGGAACCCGTGCGGCCCCAGGCGGGCCGGCCGCATCGAGCGAGGCCGCTGCGCAAGCGACTTCAACGGCACACGAAATAGCAACTGAGGCACTCACCCGATGGGGCTTGGCACAGAAGCAGCCGCAGGAGTGTGAGCCGGTGTTTGCGTGGTTGCGCCAGCAAGGTGTCATTACGCCGGAACTTGCGGAGACGCGCACGCGGGCTGCCTTGGCCGCCGATAATGCGAAGCTCGCTCGCGAGTTTGTAGTCGATGTGCCACCGGACCGGGCGGCTCCCTTGCTGCAGTGGGCGCAACTGTTGGATTCGTCGAGGGCGGCGCTCACTGCCCTAGCCTCCACGCCATTGGCCCCGGTAGAACCGGCCGCCCTGGCTGCCGGGTTTGATCACCTGGCTCGTGCGGACTCGGCTGCGGCGCTGGCATTGCTCCCCAAGTTTCTCGCTCGCCCCGACATGAATCCGATACTCCAGGCGAAGTTACAGCGAATAGCTGCGATGGGCGCTGCGTTTGGGCGTGACTCCGCGGCGATTGCTGCGTTCGAACTGCTGCCTGAAAGCTCCGTGGACAGCGACGCCCGCGAGTGGCGCGTCCGGGCGGCGCTTTGGGCTGGCGACTGGCAGAAAACGCTCGCATGGATCGACTCGATGCCGGCGACGCAGCTCTCGCAACCGCGATGGCGGTATTGGCGAGCGCGCGCCGTTGCGGCAACTCGAGGCAGCGAAGCAGCGGCTCCACTTTATGCGGAGCTGGCCGAGTTACGCGACTTCTACGGCTATCTCGCTGCGGACCGAATCCACCGGGGGTATGACCTCAACGCAAAGGCATCGTTCAACGACGAGACCCTCCAAAACGCGATGGCAGAGCAACCGGGGCTGATTCGAGCCCATGCGCTCTTCGACTGTGGCTTGGACGACGATGCGATGCTGGAGTGGGCCGTGGTATTCAACGCATCCGACAACGCCGTGAAACTTCAGGCCGCCCATTTGGCGGCTCGCTGGGGTTGGTATTCGCAGTCGATCGTCACCCTGGCCCAGGTGGGCGAGTTCAATGACGTTCGTTTACGGTATCCGCGGCCTTACGCGTCGGCGGTTGCTGATGCGAACAAGCTGACACAGGTGCCAGCGGACTGGATCCTGGCCGTAATGCGACAGGAAAGCCTGTTTAGAGACGACGCGGTATCACGGGCGGGTGCCCGCGGCCTAATGCAGATGACCCCTGGCACGGCTGTCTCAGTTGCCAAACGGTGGCATTTGCCGGTGCCGGACGGAACGTTCGACCCGCCAATGGACGTGCAGCGTGGAGCTGCCCATTTGCGGGATCTGCTCGATAGGTATGGACAGCTCGCGTTGACGCTGGCGGCCTACAATGCGGGAACGATCCCTGTCGCCCGCTGGGCGCCAACGCGCCCGATGGACGCGGACGTATGGATTGAAAACATCCCCTACGGCGAGACGCGTAACTATGTGCAGCGAATCATCGAGCACATAGTCGCTTTCGCATGGGTGCGCGACGCGGAACCCCCTCGCTTGGCGACACTCCTACCGACAATCCAGCCAACGACCTTCGCTGCGCAGACCCGGCCAACACCGCGATAGCGTCGCAGGCAAATCGACCGGGACACTGCAGGGTCAGACGCCGGAGTCACCGCACGATGCTGAGCGGAGAGGGTTCGCCGTGGCGCCCGAACCGTGGCCCTCGCGATCACTTCGCATTGCTGGATGGCGCCGGGTCGAAGGTGAATTTCTGCCCCGCCACGGTCGCCTGATACATGGCCCCCCCTTTCACGATCGTGAAGACGGCCATTCCCTTGTAGTACGAGCTACCTACCGTGGTAGCGTCCTTCTTGCTACCGCTGGCACCCGCACTAGCACCGATGGTTCCGGCCGTACCACCGGCGGCAGCCGTAATGGCCACGGCACTCACTCCAGCTTCGAACTCGAAATTTCCGTTGGTGAACTCCTCGAGGGCCCGCTTATCCTCGAAGAATATGATCTGGCTATACGCCTGGCCACCCGCCTGGAACCCCACGCTGAGTTGGGTCACCGACGTATTTCCGATGTACTTGCCCTGCTCGTACACGTGCCCGGTGCCATGCGCCCCACCGACGATCAATCCACCCTTCCCGATGGTTGGAAATACCGCATATCCATAGGCAGAGTTGAAAAAATTCGCGCTCTCACCGGCGTTCTTGAACAGCGCGATGGTGTCGACGTACTTGTTTGCAAAAGCGACGCCGCTGACCGCGAGCAATACGACCCAGGCAAGCGCTGAACGAATCGATTTCATACGGTGTCTCCGAGCAAGGCGGGATGCGCGGAAGCTTACGCCGGGGGCATGCCTGATGCATCTGATTCCATGGAGAGAACCGCCTACGTCAGTGTGCCGATGGTGCCCCGTTGACGATTCGTCTACGATCGAGGCATGGATGTCGAATTTTCCGCCGAGACCCCCCCGTTACCCTGAAGCCAACGCCTTGCGCCTTGGGTATACGCCAGTAACGTCCGTCAGAGGCGTTATCCTCCAAGCGACCTATCGCGTCGCCAACCAGCCGGGCGGCCGGCGTGTGCCGGTCGTCCATCTGTATGGCCGCCTCGAAGACGGCGGGACATTCCTCGTCCGCGATGACCGCCAGCAGCCACACTTCTATATTCCCACGCAGGATGCTCTGCGAGCGCAAACGAGCGCAGGTATTCGCCCGACACCAACAAACAAACGCGACTTCGCGGGCACGCCCGTGTCGCGCGTCGCCGTCGCCATCCCCGCCGATGTCCCGGCAATCCGCGACCGGCTGCACACGATCGGCATCGATACCTTTGAAGCAGATGTTCGCTTCCCAGTTCGCTACCTCATCGAACGCGGCATCAAAGGCGCCTGTGTCATTGAAGGCAACGCCACTGCAGGCATCGATGAAGGAATTGGTGTCACCCTCGTCTTCGACAACCCCCAGCTCACTCCCACGCAAGTTGAAATAGAACCCAGGGTCCTGTCGTTCGACATCGAAACCGATCCCAAGGCCGAGCGCCTGTTGGCCATTTCAATGTACGGACCAAGCATCGACGAAGTATTGATCGTCGACGGCAGCGCGCGACCCATGCCGGAAAGAGCGCGTCGTTGCGTCGATGAGCGGGCCGCGCTCACCGCCTTCTGTGAGCGCGTGCGTGAGCTGGACCCGGACGTCTTCACCGGTTGGAACACGATCGACTTCGACTTCACCGTGCTTCAGCGGATCGCAACGCGACTGCGGCATCCGTTTGTCCTAGGTCGCGACGCCGGTGAGCTCAGAATCCGTCGCGCTGAAGGCTACTTCGGCAGCGGACGAGCCACGATCCCGGGCCGGCTGGTTCTCGATGGCATCGATCTGCTTCGCGGCGCGTTCGTTCGAATGGAAGATTACTCGCTGGATGCCGTGGCCCGCGAAGTGCTCGGCGAAGGCAAGGCTCTCGAGTCCAACTCCAAGGACCGCCTCGCCGAAATCATCCACAACTACAGACACAACCTCCCGGCATTCGCGCTCTACGCACGGACAGATGCCCGCCTTGCCTTCGACATCGCCCGCAAGCTGGATCTCATCCGGTTGGCGTTCGCGCGGAGTCAATTGGCCGGCATGATGCCCGACCGGGTCGCGGCCAGCATCGCCTCTTTTGATTTTGTCTATCTGGGCGAGCTGGAAAAGCGCGGTATCGTTGCCCCGACCGTCCGATCCGATGACTCGCGTGTATTCGCCGCTCAGCAGGGCGGTCACGTGCTGGAGCCCGTAGCGGGCCTGCACCGTAACGTTTGGGTATTCGACTTCAAGAGCCTGTATCCCAACATCATCCGCACATTCAACATCGACCCCCTGTCCTATGTCGACAGTCCACGGGCCGGCGAAGACCTGATCGAAACGCCGGGCGGGACGTTTGAACGAACCCCCGCCATCCTGCCGGGCCTGCTGGATGATCTGTTTCCGCGCCGGGAAGCCGCCAAGAAACGCGGCGATGCCGTGGCCGCGCAATCCATCAAGATTCTCATGAACTCCTTTTATGGCGTTCTGGGCACGAGCGCCTGCCGGTTCTACAACCCGGCGCTCGCCAACTCCATCACCGGCTCGGGGCGGGAAATGCTCCTGTGGTCGAAGCGCTGGTTCGAGGACGCCGGCTTTCGGGTGCTCTATGGCGACACGGACAGCCTGTTCGTAGGCTCGGGCAGGCTCGAGCCACCGCCGCCCGAGCAAGGACCCGCACTGGCTGCCCGGCTCAATCAAGAGCTCACGAGCTATATCCGCCATCGCTGGAATGTGACGAGTCGTCTGGAGCTCGAGTTCGAGAAGACCTACCTGCGTCTGCTCCTGCCGCACGCGCGCCACAGCACCCGTGGAGCGAGCAAACGCTATGCGGGTCTGGTGCATGCGGCTGATGCGGCGACCGTCGAATTCGTAGGCATGGAGGTGGTGCGCAGCGACTGGACGGCGCTCGCCAAGCAGGTACAGCGGGAGTTGTATCAAAGGCTGTTCACGGATCAGCCGGTTGAAATCTATCTCGCCGATATCGTGAAGACGGTGCGCGACGGGGCGCTGGACAAGCTGCTCGTGTATCGTAAAAGCCTGCGCAAAGGCGCGGAAACCTACACGGCCACCACGCCGCCGCACGTGGCCGCCGCGCGCAAGTCACGCACACCGGCGCGGGGCCGAAAGGTGATCGAGTATGTCATGACCACCGGCGGCCCCGAACCGCTCGACAATATTCAACATCCGCCGGACCGCGAGCACTATGTGGCGAAGCAGATCCGGCCGGTCGCGGAGCCCGTCCTGGCCACCCTGGGGCTCGACTTCGACACGGTGGTCGGCGATGGCCGCCAGGGTGAGCTGCCCTTCTAGCGCCGTACCCGCGGGGGCGCCGTACCGACATCGCCGCGGCCTACTCGAGGACGCCGGCCGCCGCGAAACGGTCGAAAGCCTCTCGCCAGCGGTGTCCGGCAGCGATGGCCACGACTCAGGACACGTTTTGGCGGAGAATGGGCGCGAGTTCGGTTTCCCGGGTTGAAGAATGGCCGCGCTGATTATTCTCGTTGTGACCCTCGTCGTGAGCATCGTCGGATTGAGCTCTCCGCGCTTCATCGCGCGTTCACTACTGATGCCGTATCGAGTGACGCACGGAAGCGGGTACGCGGGACTGATCACCAGTGGGTTCGTGCATGCGGATGTCACCCACATGCTGTTCAACCTGATCACCTACTATTCGTTCGCCTTCAGGCTCGAGTCCGTGATCGGCCCGGCGATGTTTGTTCTGCTGTACTTCAGCGCCATGCTGGTGGGCAACCTCGGGACGGTCTTCAAACACCGCGACAACCCACAATACGCCTCCCTGGGCGCCAGCGGTGCGGTGCTGGGTGTTCTGTTCGCTTCGCTGGTGTATTTTCCGCGGCAGTCGGTCTCGTTCCTGATTCTGCCGATTCCGATTCCCGCGCCCCTCTTCGCGGTGGGCTACCTGGCCTACAGTTGGTATTCCGCGCGCACGCCGCGCGGCAATGTCAATCATGACGCGCACATCTTCGGGGCCCTGACCGGACTGCTGTTCGTGCTGGTCACCGACCTCACGGCATTCCAGTCGGCCGTGAGGAGCTGGATCTGATCGACCCTGAAAGGATCTGCTTGCCGGGATGGGTGGACATCCACGACCCCCAAAGAATCAAGGTCAGGCCGGCCGCCCCGCTCCATCCGAAGGGCTCATGGAGAATGCCGACGCCCAGCGAGGCGGCGACGGCCGGGTTGATATAGGTAATCACCGAGGCGCGGGCCGCGCCCGCTTGCTGGATCAGATAAAAATAGAGCTGCAGCGCCAGCGCCGTGCAGATCACACCGAGTACGGCCACCGACACGATTGACAGCGTACCCGGAACCGCCTTGGGCGGCGACCACAGGGCAACTGGAAACAGCGCAACGGCGGCAATGGTGAGACATACCGCCACTGCCGCCAACTCGTCTGTGTTGGAAAGATGTTTTTGAACGATCAACGAGGCCGTCGCATATCCCAACGTGGCAAGCAGAATACATCCCACGCCCACCCAGGCCTCAAAGCCATGCACGGACCCGATACCCAGCAGGATCACCACTCCGATGAACCCAATGGCCAGACCGGCCAGGCGCTGTGTACCGAGCGGCTCGCGCAACCCGAAGGCCGGTGACAGCAGGATCAGCGTGAACGGCAGCGTGGCGACCAGGATTCCGGCCAGTGACGAGCTGATCCAGGCCTCACCCAGGGCAATCAGAAGGAAAGGCCCCACCAGCTCGGCGAACGCGTAGCCCAGCAGCGCACCTTTGTGATCGGCCAGCGAGCGCAGGGTCCCCCGCTTCCAGGCAATCGGCAGCATCACCGCCGCCCCCAGGGCGATTCGGCCCCAAGCTACGCCGGCCGGGGAGATATCCACGAGCGCGAGCTTGATAAAAAAGTACGGCAGACCCCAGATCACGCCCAACGCCCAGAACGTCAACCCCGCTTTCCAGCTCACTGGCAGCCCCTCCCCGGACCTCCCGGACATGTTCCCGCAGTCCGCTTCAACCACTCAATCACAAAACGTAGGGTCCACCCCCATCCAGCCCGACACAGGCGTAAGCTTCAAGGGTGGCCACTGAGATTCCGCTGGTCGCGCTCGCCCGCCGGTACGCCGGTGACAGCCTGTGGTGGGGGCTGCTCGGATCCTGTTTTCTCGCGAATTCCCCAACCGTCCACGCCGGCACTCCCGATCCCCCACCCGCCGTCGGGACCGCCAGCACGCCACCCGACACTCCTGAAGTGCTCGTCGAAGCCAACGAGCCGAAGTATGTAGCACCCACCCTTCGCGACCGGATCGGGCGGATTTGGGCGCCGGTGTTGATCAACGGCAAGGGTCCCTTCCGCCTCGTGCTCGACACGGGCGCCAGTCACTCGGCCATCATCGGCCGGGTCGCGAGCGCCCTGGGCATGCAGGCTCAGGCTGACAACATTGTCGTTCGGGGTGTGACCGGCTCCGCGGTCGTTCCGGCCCTGCGAGTGGATCGCATGGAGGTGGGCGCCGTGTTGATTGAGCCGTCGACGCTTCCCATTGTCGCCGATGTCTTCGGCGGCGCGGAAGGTGTGCTCGGCCGCGAGGGCATGCCGGACAAACGGATCTATGCCGACTTCACCAGGGACCTGCTGACCATTTCCCGCTCGCATCGCGAACATGCTCCGCCGGGATTCAACGTGGTGCCCCTGAAGCTGATGAAGAGCGGTCTGTTGAGCACCGAAGTGCGGATCGGCTCAATCAAGGCCCGCGCGATCATCGATACCGGCGGCCAGCAATCCGTCGGCAATCTCGCATTGCTCGAGGCGCTGAAGAAATATCCGCCCAAGGACTCGGTGATGGAAGACATCATCGGCGTGACGCTGGAAATACAACCGGGCAGCACCGTCAACACGCCACCGATGGACATCGGGACGCTCAAGCTCCGCGGAGTGCGCATCACCTTCGCGGACATGTATCTGTTCGATCATCTGAGCCTGACGCGAGAACCCACCGTGTTCCTGGGAATGGACGTACTGGGCTCATTCGACGTACTCGTCATCGACTACAAGATGCGCGAGATGCAGATCCTGCCCCGCGGCCGCCACCGGTAGTCAGTCAGCTAGGCGCGGAAGTCGGTCTCGACAGCTTCCAACAGCGTGGGGCCCTTGCGATGCAGGGCGGTACGAATTGCTTCGGTCAGCTCTTCCGGTCCACGCGCCCGCTGCGCGTGCGCTCCATAGGCGCGCGCAAGCGCCAGGAAGTCCGGGTTGTGGCCCACCACACCGGTAGGCGGTATGCGCGAGGCGATCATGTCGTCCCGAATCTGACCCAGCGCACTGTTGTTCCAGATGACGATCGGCAGGTTCAGCTCCAACTCCACCGCGGTAGCCAGCTCCTGCGAGGTGAACTGGAAGCCAAAGTCTCCGGCCAGGGCCAACACGGGCCGGTTCGGCTCGGCAAGCAACGCGCCGATCGCAGCCGGAAAAGCGTAGCCCAGCGTGCCGTACCCGGACGGATGCAGCCAGGTTCCGGGTCTGTCGGCGGCGAATGCATAGTTGCCGAGATACGCGACCTGAGTCATATCGGTGAAAACGGCGGCATCCTCGGGAAGCGCCGCACGCACCGCCGCCAGCAGCCGGGCGCAAGTGCGATACACCGAGTTGAATCCGGCTTCTATCTGATTTCTGTGAGTAGCTGCCGGCCCGAGCTCGGTTCGCCAGCGGGACGAGCCAGCGCGCAAAGACGCGATCAGCGCATCCAGACTCGCAGCCGCATCGCCCCAGATACCCACATCCGCGGCGTAGTGGTCCGCGAGCTTCGTAGGATCTATGTCGATACGGATGAGCCGCCCCGTCATCTGCAACCGCGCGCCGGAATAGAAGTCGGTTTCCGATAACTCGGTGCCGACGGCGAGAATGACATCCGCCTGCGCGACCAACTTCTGCGTCGGCTCAAACTGAAGTGAGGCACCCAGGTTGGCCGGATGAGTCTCCGGCAGCAGACCTTTCCCGGCGACCGTGGTCACCAGATAGCCGTCCAGGAGCTCAACCAACCTGCGCAGTTGCGCGCCAGCAGCCCTCGCGCCACCACCCGCGACGATCATGGGTCTGCGCGCGCCAGCAAGCAGCGTCGCAGCGCGTTCAACCACGGCGCCTGCCGGTTGTGGACCGCCCCCCACGGGAGCAAAGAGTTCCGCTTGCAAGGACGTCGTCTGCGCGAGCAGATCGAGCGGAACTTCAAGATACGCAGGCCGCTGCCGGCCCAGTTGAAACGATGCGAACGCCTCGCGCAGATGATCGCGAGCGTCCTCGGCGGAACGCGCGGATCGCGCGGTACCCGCCACGCCCGCTGCCATCAGTCGCTGGTCATCGAGCTCGTGCAGCACGCCCCAGCCCTTCGCCAATGACGATTCCACCGGTGTGCTCGCCAGTATCAGCATCGGCACCGAGTCGGTTTTGGCCTGCGCGGCGGAGGTCAGGATATTGGTCAGTCCGGGACCCGAGATGACAAAAGCCGCGGCCGGTCTACCGCTCGCCCTCGCAAAGCCGTCGGCGGCGAACCCCGCGTTTTGTTCGTGGCGTACCAGGATGTGCCGCAACCCGGCACTGGCGAGCCCGCGATAAAACTCGAGATTGTGAACACCGGGTATGCCGAAGACGGTATCGATGCCGTTGGCTGCCAGCAGCGCGACAATGTATTGTCCGATCGTTTGTGGTTCGTCACCCATGCACCGATGAATATATGAAGTTCTCGCCTCTCGTACAACGAATCAGTGGTGAAGGCGCCGATGCCTGGTTGACACACTACCAAGCCAGCGCCGCGCGGGATCGCGGCGAAGACGTGATTATTCTAAGTGTCGGCGATCCCGATCTAGACACGCCGGTCGCCGTGGTTGAAAAGGCGGTTGAGCGCCTGCGAGCCGGCGACACTCATTACACCCCTGCTGCCGGCCGCCTGGCGGTTCGCGAGGCCATCGCCGCTCACCATTCGAGGCGAACGGGCCAGATTACAACGGCGGACAACGTTGTGTTCCTGTCTGGAGCGCAGAACGCATTGTTCGTTGCGTCGCTGTGCATTGCCGGCGTGGGAGATGAAATCATCTCGTTCGACCCGATGTATCCAACTTACCCGGCAACCCTGCAGGCCTCGGGCGCGAACATGATTCGCGCGCCCACGACCGGCAACTTCAGACCGGACATCCGCGCGCTGGCCTCACTGATCAATGCGAATACGCGCGCGATTGCCTGGGCAACGCCCAACAATCCCAGTGGCGTGATCCTGCATGAAGAAGAGCTGGCCGCGATCGGAGCGCTGGCTGTCGAGCATGATCTCTGGTTGATTTCCGATGAGGTCTACGCCGGTCTTGCGCCGGGCGGCCGCATACCCAGCCTCGCGGCCCGAATGCCCGAGCGGCTCATTACGCTGGGCAGCCTTTCGAAATCACACGCCATGACGGGCTGGCGGGCCGGCTGGCTCGTCGGTCCGCGGCCGCTCACGATTCATGCCGAGTCCCTGGTGATGTGCATGCTGTTTGGCTCGCCGGGATTCGTCCAGGAGGCGGCGGTGGCGGCGCTCGCCATTGCCCCAGAAGCTGAACGGCGGATCCGCGACTACTGCGACCTGCGCCGCGCGCGGATCGTCGCGCAACTGGCCGGCATTCCCAAGATTCGCACCGTCGTGCCCGAGGCGGGCATGTTCATGTTGGTGGACGTGCGCGAGACAGGACTTTCGGGCTACGCGTTCATGCGGGCCCTGTATGAGTCCGAACGCGTAAGCGTGCTGGACGGGGCCGCTTTCGGTCGGGAGACCGCCGGGTACGTGCGAATTTGTTTTGCCACGGATGAGACATCGCTGGATACGGGATGCGAGCGGATTCGGCGCTTTGTGCGGAACGAAATTGCGGGTGGAGCGTAGGTTATGATCACGCTCTGTCGGTGGCGGGCATTGCCGCGCGGACGTTTTGCGAGCCAATGGGGCGGTGAGCGACCACGCTCTGGCAATAGGAGGACTCTCTCATGACTTTGACGCTTTCTGTTGGACCTTTGATCGCCCTCATCGCCGGCATCCTGATTCTCTTGATGCCACGGTTGCTCAATTACATTGTGGCTTTGTACTTGATTTTGATCGGGCTGCTGGGACTGTTTTCTCACCCTGGGCAGCACCTGATCTAGACAGTCGCGCCACGTGGCGCGCATTTGAATATACTGCGCCCCCTTTTTTCGGCGGGGCGCCTCTCCAAGATGTGGTTCAAGAATCTCGTCGTCTATCGTCTGCCGGCCGATTGGTCCGTCTCCGCTGCCGCCCTCGAAGAGAAACTCGCCACGCGACCGCTGCAGCCCTGCGGCCCGTTTGAAATGCTCAGCCGCGGCTGGGTCGCCCCCTCGAGCACCGGACAACTCGTGCACACCGTCAATCAGCAGCATCTGATTGCGCTCGGTGTCAATCAGAAGTTGCTGCCTGCATCCATCATTCGCCAGGTCACGCTCGAGCGCGCCGCAGCGCTTGCCCAGGAAAACGGATTTCCGGTGGGGCGACGCCAGATGCGCGACCTGAAGATGAGAGTGACGGAAGAATTGCGCGCCAAGGCACTGACGCGCCGACGGGTTACGCGCGCGTGGATCGATCCCGTACACGGTTGGCTCGTAGTCGACGCCGCTGGAGCGGCCAAAGCGGAAGAACTGATCGAGATGCTGCGTGACACGCTCGAGAGTCTTGCGGTGCTGTTCATCGAGACGGAGCGGTCACCGCAAATGTCCATGGCGGTGTGGTTGAAGCTCGGCGAAGCGCCGCTGCAATTGAACATCGACCAGGATCTGGAGCTGAAGGCGGGCAATGGCAGCAAGGCCACTATCCGCTATTCGCAGCACGCGCTGGACGGCAAGGAAATCCAGGCGCATCTGGCCGCGGGTATGTTTCCGACGCGCCTGGGTCTCACCTGGAACGATCGCATCTCCTTTGTATTGAACGAGAAGCTGCAGGTGAAGCGGCTCGAGTTCCTGGAGATGTCGAAGGATCCCGCCGAGGGTGCTCAGGAGCTGAACGAGGCGGAGCAGTTCGACATCGACTTCACCGTGATGGCCGGCGAGCTCGCCAAGCTCATCGATGACCTGGTCGCCGCGTTGGGCAACGACGCGCAGGTGCAACGGGCCGCGGCCGCGTAGCAACCTGACTGACTCACTGCATCTTGATGGTGGGATGTTTGCCGCTGGCGGCGGTTGAGGTTCGATACCACCGCCACAGGTTGCCGCCTGCGCGCTTGGCTTCGTAGAGCGCGATGTCGGCGGACTTGTAGAGGCTGTCCAGGGTTGCGCCGTGGTCCGGGAAGACCGCGACACCGATACTGGCGCTGCCACTCACTTCGGCGCCGGTGATCGGCACCGGCAGTGCGAAGCTTTCGATGATGCGGTGGCAGATGCTCTCAATGTCGGTGGCCGCGGGATTCTGCGATAACAGCACGCCGAACTCATCGCCACCCAGCCGCGCGACGCAATCCGACTTGCGCACGGCCGCCTGCAGGCGAATCGCCGCCTCGATGAGCAAAGCATCCCCGGCGTCGTGGCCGCGGGAGTCGTTGATCTGCTTGAATCGATCGATGTCGAGCAGTGCGACGCAAGTCTCGCCGACCTCGCCTGCATTCGCCTTGGCGATCATCTCCTGCAGCACTGTCTCTTATACACATCTAGATGTGTATAAGAGACAGAACATGAGCAGCTCGCGAAACTCCTCGGTGAACATGCGCCGGTTGGGGAGCGCGGTTAGGGTGTCCTCATAGGCGATCTGTTCGAGTTGGCGCTGGCTCTCACGCAACTCGGCCGTCCGCTCAACCACCTGGCGCTCGAGATCACGCTGACTGCGGCGAAGATAGACCGTTCGGCCCTGCACCAGCGCCGCGACCAACGCCGCCGCCAGCAGAGCGACCGCAACCCGGAAAGTCATCGTCTGATACCAGTCCGGCAGTACACGAACCGGAAGAGCCATGGTCGTTTCCGACCAGACGCCATCGCGATTCGAACCGCGCAACTGCAGCGTGAAATCTCCGGGTGGCAGATTCGTATAAGCGGCGACCCTGTGGGAGCTTTCCGTATCGATCCAGGCTGAGTCGAATCCGTCGAGCCGGTAAGCATACCGATTGCGCTCGGGCGCGGAGTAATCGAGCGCGGCGAATTCCACGGCGATACTGTTGGCTCCCGGTGCAATCCGCAGCGGCTGCCGCGCGCCGCCCGCCGGCTTGCCGCCGATGCGAATGTCGGTAATCACAACCGGCGGTTGATAGGTCCAGCGTGTCAACTGGCCGGGCTTCACGACCGTCAGCCCACCGGCGCCGCCGAACAACATCTCGCCCTGCGTGGTGGTAGCACCCGAGCCGACCCAATAGCTGCAGATGGGCAGACCCTCGGCGCGCCGCAGCGCACGCACGGCCAGCGTCTCTTCATTGATCACGGCCAGGCCGTCATCGGTGCCGACCCAGATGTTGTGCCTGGAATCCTGCAACAACTTGTCGGCATTGTCGTTATTCAGACCCTGGGCGGTCCCCAACCGAGCGAACTTCGGCCGGCCATCGGGGCCGCGAGCCTGCAGTAGATTCACTCCACCGCCGAATGTGGCGACCCACAGCCGTCCGCGGGCATCCGTCAGCAGCGAAGTGATGTAGCCGGCCGCCAGGGCTGTCGGATCGGCGGGGTCCGGCAGGATTCGCTCAACGACGTGGGTGCGCAGATCGAGACGGTTGAGGCCGTTCTTCGTGCCGATCCACAGCGAGTTGCCGTCACCTCGCGAAAGGGTAGTGATGCGCTGATCTGTGAGCCCGCTGATGCTGTCGGCGCGGCTGACCGCGGATCCGGAACTATCGAGCTGCACGGCCCACAATCCGTCGTAACCGCCAACCCACAGGACGTTGTTATCCAGGAGCAGGGCCCACACTGGTGCCGCGGGATCACGTTGCGGCACGGCCACGCGCGCGGCTGCGCGCGCGGTACGCTCGACACGATACAAACCGCCCTCGGTTCCAACATACACATCGCTGTTGTCGGATGCAGCGAAGGCATTGATGTAATCCTTCGGCAGTGCCGCTTCCGGCCGCAGCGGATCGGGGCGCAGAGCAGCGACCCGGGCACCGTACGGATCGATGACGTCGATACCCTTGCTTCCGAGGCCGAGCCAGATTTTGCCATCCGGCATCGGAAGGATGGCATCCACGTCCGGGTCGGAAATGCTGTCAGGACGGCTCGAGGCACCGAACACAGTGATCACGCCGGGATGCGAAGGGTCGTGACGACTGATGCCGCGATCGCTGCAGATCCAGATGAGACCCGAGCGATCCTTGAACATTCCCTGAATACTATCGTCAGCCAGGCTCGCCGGTTGTGTCAGGTCGCGGCGCATGCGACGTGTCCGCGAGTTGGCAACATCGACCGCGACAATGCCCTGCCCCAGCGTGCCCAACCAAACCTGTCCGGGAACCACTTCGACGATCGACGACACGCCTTCGCTCTGAAGAGTTGAATGCGCGGCGTCGCTCTCTTGCACGGCGCGTGCACCGGAGGCGTGAGAGTCGATGACGTAGGCACCTTGACGGACGGTGCCGATCCAGATCCGACCGGCCGTATCTTCTAGGAAGCTCCGAGGTGCAGGCACCGTGCCCGGCGCCGCAGGCAGCGGCACGCGCTCGAACCGGGCAGATCCCTTGTCCAGCCGAGTCAGGGCGGTCGCGGTACCCACCCACAGAGTACCGTGTCGGTCTCGCAGCAGCGCGCGGATCCGGTTGTCGGGAAGACTGGCCGGATCCTCGTCCGAATGGCGGAGGTGCTCGATGACATCGGAGCCCGCCTCGACATGGTCCAAGCCGGCTTCGGTAGCGACCCAGACGCCGCCGTCGCCGTCGTCGGCAATCGCGCGGACGCTCACATGGCTGAGCCCTTTCGCGCCTACAGGGTAGGCGACGAACCGTTCATGTTCCCGGTCATAGCGCGCTAGCCCTCCCGATGAGGTGCCGATCCACAGGACGCCCTGAGCGTCGGTCAGCAGGGTCTGGATGAAGTTGTCGGGCAGCTCACCGGGCTGGCCAGGGTGGGCCCGGTAGAGGCGAAAATGGTAACCGTCCCACCGGGCGAGGCCGTTTTGTGAACCAATCCACAAAAAGCCGTCCCCATCCTGAGCGGCGGCGGTCGGAATGGCGCCATTGGGCAGCTCGTTGTCGCGGACGAGGTGCTGGAAAACCGTGTCCGCCAGCCCCGCCCAGCGCTCAGCGGAATGAGACGCCGAAGCCGCTGCAAGCCATGCCGCGGCCATCGCGAGTTGACGGAGTATCTTTCCGAGGCCCCACATCTCACTGTGATCACTTTGATGCAGCAGCCCGATACTACTCCCCGCAGTGCGGAAGGCCGATGGACATTCCCCTGAGTTGTGCCCCCCATCACGAGTGCGGAACGCACAAATTCAGCAGCGGCTGGCCCATCCGGATCGTTTCGCCCGGCGTCCGCTGCTCGCACAGCTGCATCCCGGGCGGCGCGAACACAATGATGGTCGAGCCATGCTCGAACCAGCCCATTTCCTGGCCCTTGGCGACCCGCGCATGGCAGTCGATCCGGTTCGGGCCCTGATATTTCAGATGAAGTGTCACATCTATGAAGCGCAGCCGGATACTGGCCACGAGAATGGCCGCCACCGGCACGAGCGTCAGAAGCTGGCCGGTGCGCTCCAGCCGGCACTCGATTGCGGCGCGCTCGTTCTTGCAGAACAGCCGCTCGATGCGCTTCAGGGCAATCGGATTGACGTTCCAGGTATCCCCGGAAATGTACGTAATCTTCTGCACAGTCAGATCCGCCGGCGCATGGAACCGGTGATACATGCTGGAGGTCAACCGAAGCGTTACATAGGTGCCGTTGCGATACCGTTCGGCGAGTTGGGGATCCCCCACGAGATCGACAACCGAGTACGGAAACCCTTTGGCCTGCAACACCATGCCGTCCACGACCTGCCCGCAAGCGCCGATGATGCCGTCGCACGGACTCGTCAGCACGTTGGGATCGGGGTCGACCGGACGCGCGCCTTCTTTCAGCTCGCGGGTAAAGCAATCGTGCAGACTGTCGAAATGAGTCTTGCGGGCTTCGCTCAGATCGAGGTCCGAGAACAGTTTCCAGAGGGCGATGGAAGCGTCGCGCACGAGCGGGTTGCGCACCTTGCTGAGGCGGCCCACGAACAACGTGAGCCAACGGCGCGGGATGCGATTGGTGAGCAGGAAGTTGAGATCTTCCTGTCCGGTGACCCGGGAAATCAATGTACGGACCGTCATGTAATCGTCACTCAACTGCAATAGTGTTGCGCGCCGCGTAGCTCGATGCGCATTGGCCAGGAGGAACTCTTGAACTCAACTCTCATTCTTTACATAGTGGGCGCGGTGGTTGGGCTCGCCATTTTGCGCGCGGCGCACATCCGGCTGCAGCTCTCGCGCGCCAAGCATCGTTCGCTGGCGGGGCACTCGAAATGGTCGCGGCGCTTCGCGCGCCTCGTGCCCTTCTACGAATACAGCGAGGCCGAGTTCTTCAGCGCGGATGATGCACCGGCGGAGGTTGCCGCCAAGCGCCGCGAGGCCTTCATGCGGCTGGCGAGCCTGTTTGCACAGCGCTTTCCGAAATCCGCCGCCGCGACAGCCAGCATCGCGAGCGGCGTGTCGGACATGCAGTTCACGTCGCGCTATCGCGTGCCGTTTCAATTCAGCTCCCTGGTACGCAAGCACTTCAAGATCGGCTCCGTGTTGGAATCGTCGGCGGGACCCTTTGTCACCGACCTCGACGGAAACCAACTGTACGATGTTACCGGCTCGTACGGCGTCAATGTCTTCGGCTACGACTTCTATAAAGAGTGCATGGCCCGCGGCGCCGAGCGCGTCGCGAACCTGGGCCCCGTGCTCGGCTCCCTGCATCCGGTTGTCGGCTACAACGTGGAACGTCTGAAGCAGATTTCCGGGCTCGATGAAGTCTCGTTCCACATGTCCGGCACGGAGGCGGTGATGCAGGCGGTGCGTCTGGCACGCTATCATACGCGGCGCAGGAATCTCGTGCGCTTCTGCGGCGCCTACCACGGTTGGTGGGGCGATGTGCAGCCGGGGGTGGGTAATCCGCAAACAGCGCACGACACCTATACGTTGAAGGACATGGACGAGGCGGCGCTCAAAGTGCTGCGCACTCGTCGCGATATCGCCTGCGTTCTCGTGAATCCCCTGCAGGCGCTGCATCCCAACAGGAACGCGCCCGGCGACTCCGCGTTGATCGATAGCGGCCGCTCGGCGGGGTTCGACCGCGCGGCCTACACGGAGTGGCTGAAAAAGCTGCGCGCCGTGTGCACTGAAAGAAACATCGTGTTGATTTTCGACGAAGTGTTTCTCGGCTTTCGACTGGCTCCGGGCGGTGCCCAGGAATACTTCGGCGTGCGCGCCGACATGGTCACCTATGGCAAGACCCTCGGCGGCGGATTTCCGGTCGGCGTGGTTTGCGGCAAGCACCACCTGATGCAGCGCTTCCGCGAAGACCGCCCCGCCGACATCTGCTTTGCCCGCGGCACCTTCAATTCCCACCCGTATGTCATGGGCGCGATGCATGAGTTCCTGCAACGCCTCGCGACTCCCGAAATCCAGGCAAAGTACCTCGGTCAGGACGAGCGCTGGAATGCGCGGGCACGCTCGCTGAACGAGCGCCTGAAGGCGGCCGGCCTGCCGGTGCAGGTGAGCAATCTGCAGTCGATCTGGACCATCGGCTACCTGCGGCCCTCGCGCTACAACTGGATGTTTCAATACTATCTGCGCGCGGAAGGCTTGGCGCTGAGCTGGGTGGGCACCGGCCGGCTCATCTTCACCCTGGACTATTCGGATGAGGACTTCGAGGCAGTCGCCGCCAGGATTCTGGCGGCGGCTGGGAAGATGGCTTCCGAAGGGTGGTGGTGGAGCGCCGCGGCGCTCACCAACAAGGCCATCAGGCGTCGCGTGTTGAAAGAGATGCTTCGAGCCCGTCGCGGTCGTGCTGCGCATGCAGCGGGTCAATCAACTCACCCCGAAGCAGGGCCAGCGGCGCTTTATAATAAAGTTTAATGTCGTGGAACGGGTCGGTGATGATCTTGGTGGCCCACACCAGGCCCGTTTGCACGTCCTTGATGAAGAACAGATGCACCGTGCGGAACACCAGTCCGCCCAGGCCCACGGCGAGCCAGACCTGACCCAGGTGCTGCACGAAGTCGCCGCTCGTCGCGTCCGGGAACAGACGCAGGCAGGTGGGGTCGATCCAGAGGATCACCGGGACGGCCGCCCAGATGGCCATCAGCACGACTTTGCGCTTCAGGTTGTAGCCGACCTTGATGTCTTCCTTGTGCTCGTGGGTCGCGTGGTTCACCTGGTCGTAGCCCTTGGGCTCGAAGAAGAAGTGACCCGCCTGCCGGCTCGTCATGGACACCAGCCAGGCCAGCAGCGCCGCCGCCACCGGGTTGGTGAACATCAAAAAGTAGGCACAGACGAAACTCATCGCGCTGAGCAAGTGCAGCGACTGGTTTATGCGGCTGTGATGGTAGTAGCGATGGTCATCCCAACGTTGGGTCTGGAGCGCCTGCCTGAAACTTTGCATGGATGGTTCCTGAACGGTTTCGACACCGTGAATGAAATATCGCAAGTCGATTTCAAGGATGTTACAAGGAGGCACTCTCCCCGAAGGTTCGCGACCCATACCGCCAAATAGGCACCCCGCGATGGGTATGGCGATTGCTGTCCAAGCCGCGGGGAGCGTAGTAGCCTCGACCTGCGTCCTCGAGGGACGTGCCTTGGGAAGATTAAAGTGAACCGCACAATGAATGACATCGACGGGTTCCCAGGATTCCTCGCGGCCGTAGCCCTAGGGCTTCTGGCCAGCCTCACCGCCGCCCACGGGCAGGGCCCGGCTGCGGCACCGCAGCCCCCCTCTTCCGCGCCAGCCTCGTCCGGCCCCGCCTCCTCCGCACCCGGATCCACGAAGCCGGCACCCAATAGCTCCAGCTCGAGCACGACGGCACCGGACGCAAGCGGCCAGTCCGACCCCGTATGCTTCAAGCTGACCGGCCACTGCGTGGACACATCCAAGGCGCGCAAGCCCGGGACGGCGACCCAGACCGCGAAGACCCAAGGCAAGAAGCTGAATCTCACCGCCCCGGACGTCAGCACGGTCGTCCCGGAACAGGAGCTCAAGGAGCCCCTGCAGAACCCGGAGCAGATCCAGGAGGCACAGGAGTCGCAGACGGTGTCGGTCAAGGCCACTGAAGGGGTGCCGCCCGAAGTGCCCGGCGGCCTCGGCGCCATCTGGTGGGCCGTCGTTCACCCTTCGCAGGCGTGGCGAATCGTAACTCCCGCCGAATAGCACGCCGCGCACCGCCAACGTGTTGCAAAAGCCCGCCCCCGGCGGGCTTTTTTTCGTCAACCTTTGTAGTCCTGGAACGCTCTGTATATCGTGAATGGAACGAGCGCCGAGCCCATTAACAATAGGTAATTATCGCTCTACAACAGTTGAGGAATGAAGTCATGAAGCTGAACAGGACATTGAGCTTGCTGCTGGTCGCAACCGCGACCGTCGGTGCCGGCGCCGCGGTGGCTGCGGTGAGCGCAACGGCAACCCCGGCTGCCACAACCATCGCAACCGCGCCCGCCCCAGGCGGCAAACACTGGCACCATGCCCATCGCGGCGGCGGCATGTTGGTTGGTGTCATGTTGCGCGCCACGCGCCAACTCAACCTGACATCGGACCAGGAAGCATCCATCAAGAGCATCCTGGGCAGCGCACGCGCGCGGCACGAGGCGGCGGCCGGCACGGCCTCCGTCGACCTGATGACGCTGGCCAACCCTGGCGACCCGAACTATGCCACCGCCCTGCAGAACGCCAAGGCCGCGGCCGCGAGCCGCCTGCAGAACGAGGTGGAGATTCAGAGCCAGATCTACAACGTGCTGACCGCCGATCAGAAAGCCAGGCTGCCTCAGGTCCTCGCGGACATGAAGAGCAAGTTCGAGGCACGCCGCGCCGCATGGCAGCAACAGCACGGAGCAGCGAACCCGGGCGCCGCTGGCAGCAACTGATACCGTCCGCTCGAGCCCGGCTGCCCCGAGCCGGCAACCCAATGCCGGCGACCTTCGTGTCGCCGGCGCTGTTCGGCCCCTTGGTGTCACGCCAATGACACGACCAACGTCCGCGAACCGTCATCGCGTCGGCGTTACCCGACACCCTCGTGTCGGGATACTGTGAACTCCTTGTCGAAAACAGCGACTAATCGCTCGTTTGTTGCATATCCGGCTGTGCACACTGGCGGGTGTGCCGGTTGACCGCCACATTTCCCGTCATTCATATAGAGGACGCCCAGCAGTGAAATCGGCCAGCAGCAAAGCGAAGCGTGTTTCGTACTGTTTCGCGGCGACCGTGCTCGTGAGCCAGCTCGTCTGCCTTCCGGCATTCGCCACCCTGGGTGAAGATGCCGCCACCGTCGAGAACGATCGGATCAAGCTGAAAGCGCTGGTCCGCACCACCGCGGTGTCTGGCTATACCGTGCACGAGATCGCGAGCCCCACGGGTACGACGGTACGCGAGTACATCAACGACTCGGGCAAGGTGTTCGCGGTAGCCTGGACCGGCCCCCTGCTGCCGGACTTCCAACAGACCCTGGGTAAATATTTCCCTCAGTATTTGACTAGTGCCAGCTCCCATCGCGTGGGGACCCGGCACCTCACCATCCAGGGAAGCGACCTCGTGGTCCAGTCGAACGGACGCATGCGGGCCTTCTTCGGCACCGCGTACGTTCCGTCGCTGCTGCCGCCGAACTTCTCTGTTGAAGACATCCACTAGGAGACCGCTAGCGTGCGTGCGAATCTGTTTGCTGCATTGATTGGAATGCTGTGCGTCGCCGGATGCGGTGGGGGTGGTAGTGGTATCGCCGGTGGTGGCGGCGGTGGAGGTGGCGGTTCCACCGGCAACGTGCAACCCATCGTGGTTGATTCGGGACCTTCGGTGGTGGCGAGTTCCTCGACTCCCGCCATCAACACGGCCTATACGACCGTCACGATCTGTGCTCCGGGCAGCGCTTCGAACTGTCAGACAATCGACCACATCCAAGTGGACACGGGATCGGCGGGTCTGCGGATTCTTTCCGAAGTTCTCACGATCGCCCTGCCGACGCAGCCGGATGCCAGCGGCAATACCATCGCGGAATGCGTCGGCTTTGTCGATGGCGCAAGTTGGGGCCCGGTTCGCCAGGCCGACGTCAAGATCGCCGGGGAAACGGCAGCCAAACAGGAAGTGCAGATAATCGGCGACACGAGCTATACCGTGCCCAGCAACTGCACCGGAACGAGCGGCGCGGGTACCGGCTTGGAAAACACGGTCGCGAAATTTGGAGCTAACGGCATCTTGGGCGTCGCCCCGTACGTGTCCGATTGCGGGCCTTCGTGCTTGCAGCAGAACAACGGCACCTATTACACCTGCCCGACGCCGACCACCTGCGCTCAAAGCATGATGGCGGAGAATCTGCAGGTATCCAACCCCGTGGCCGCCTTCACTACCGATAATAACGGCGTGATCATTAAACTGCCGTCAGTGCCCGCGTCCGGCTCGGTCTCGGTGACCGGCTCGCTGATCTTCGGCGTCGGAACCCAAAGTAACAATGGGCTCGGCAGTGCCACTGTCTTCAACCTGGACAGCCACGGATACCTGGCGACGACCTACAAGTCAGCGTCGACATTACATTACGCGTTCATCGACAGTGGCTCCAACGGCTACTACTTTCACGACACCACGATCGCCCCCTGCACGACCAACACCGGGTTTTACTGTCCGGCCTCCGACCAGGCGCTGCAGGCCAACATCATCAATCCGGTCAACAATGCCAGCAAGCCGGTGACCTTTACGGTGACCAACGCCGATGCCCTTTTCAAGAACGCCCAAACCACGATTGGCGCCACGAGCGGCCTGGCCGGCGACAGTCACTCCTTCGGCGACGGCACCAACGGCACCATCCCCGGCGACCAGGCGTTCGACTGGGGTTTGCCGTTCCACTACGGGAAGTCGGTATACGTGGTCATTGAAAACAGTAACTCCTCAGGAGGAATGGGACCCTTCTTCGCGTTCTGAGGTTAGTTTGCCCGCGGGCCCCGGCTCGATGAGGCGCCGGGGCCGCATGGCCTGACCCATTCTGCTGTGATTGCGCGGCGCTCATCGTTTGCCCGGTGTGAAGCGGCTGCGCAGGCCCTGCCAGCACTGCGCGTAGTCGGTCTGCAACTCGGGTGCTTCGAGAGCGAACCGCGTCGGCCGGATGACCGTGCGCGTTTCAAACATGAATGCCATCGTGTCGGTGAGGTGGTGTGGCTGCGAAGTATCGCTGCTGCTCGCCTTCTCGAACGTCGCCGCATCGGGCCCATGGCCGCTCATGCAGTTGTGCAGCGAGGCGCCACCGGGACTGAAACCTTCAGCCTTCGCATCGTAGACGCCGGCAATCAACCCCATGAGCTCGCTCGCGACATTGCGATGAAACCACGGCGGCCGAAAGGTGTTTTCGGCAACCAGCCACCGCGGCGGGAAAATCACGAAGTCGATGGCATCCACCCCGGGCGTATCGCTCAGGGACTGAAGCACGAGGAAAATCGACGGGTCCGGATGGTCGAAGCTGATCGACCCGAGGGTATTGAACCGGCGCAGGTCATACCGGTACGGCGCATTGTTGCCATGCCACGCCACCACATCGAGGGGCGAATGATCGATGGGCGCCGACCAACAGTGTCCCATGAACTTGGCGACGAGCTCGAAATCGCCGATCCGGTCCTCGTACCAGGCCACCGGCGTCTCGAAGTCGCGCGGATTGGCGAGACCGTTCGAGCCGATCGGGCCGAGATCCGGGAGCCGCAACGGCGCCCCGAAGTTCTCACAGAGATAGCCTCGGGCCGCTGCATCGAGCAGCTCGACCCGGAATCGCAGGCCCCGCGGGATGACCGCGATCTGTTGGGGCTCCACCTCCAGCAGACCGAGCTCCGTCGCCAGGCGCAACCGCCCGAGCTGCGGGACGATCAACAGCTCGCCGTCCGCGTTGTAGAAGAAGCGGTCGGTCATTGAACGGTTTGCCACATACCAATGTATTCCACAGCCGCTGTGCTGCTGCGGCGAGCCGTTGCCGGCAAGTGTGCGCAGTCCCTCCACGAAATCAGTCGGCTCCGCGGGGACGGGCAACGGACTCCAGCGCAGCGGGTTCGGCGATGGATCGACCGCATCGAATCGACTGGTCAAATAACCATCATCGATGCGGCGAAACGGACCGTGCACGGCGGCCGGCCGTATCCGATACAGCCAACTGCGCCGGTTCGCATGCCGCGGCGCGGTAAAGGCAGTCCCGGAAAACTGTTCGGCATACAGACCATATCCGCAGCGCTGGGGCGAGTTGCGACCCACGGGCAAAGCGCCTTCGAGGGCCTCTGTCCCAAATTCATTCGCAAATCCGTTTTGGTAAATGAGACGCATAAAAATCATTTTCGCACATCGCAAATTAGTTGCGCGCGCAACCTTTTAAGGAGACGATAGTGTCCGCCCGATTCGACACCCTGTTCGCGGGAGCCGGCGCGTTGAGCGTTCGTAAAGAGGTCTTAGCTGAGGAGATCTCCTCCCGGCCGCCCGCCGCCGCCCCGACAACCGCTACACCGGCCCTCGCGAGCGCCCCAGGCCTGCTCTTGACCCAATACACCCCCTTCCGGCTCAACCGGCTCGCCCAAGGCGTGAGCGATCGAGTCGCGGAAGTCTACAAGCGGAAATTCGGCCTGGAGATCCCGGAGTGGCGGGTGATCGCGACAGTGGGACCGCTGTGGAGCTGCACCGCTCAGCACATCGCCGACACGACCCGCATGCACAAGACACGCGTGAGCCGAGCGATCGCCAATCTGGTGAAGCGTGATCTGGTCGAGCGGACTTCCAACGCGGACGATCGTCGGGAGATGGAGCTGCGCCTGACGAAGGCCGGGCGGGCGATGTACAACGAGCTGGTGCCGCTGGCGTTGGAGCGCGAACGCGCCCTGCTCGCCTGCCTGAACGAAGAGGAGCTGCGCTCGTTCCACGAGGCGCTCGAGCGGCTCGAGGAGTTCCTCGGACTGGCCTGAGTGGCATAAAGTGTGCGGACCATGGTTCTGCCGGTCCGCATTCGCCGTCTACTGCTTTGGGTCGCGCTCCCTGCGGTGGTCCTGATTCTGCTGTATACGGTATTGGGGTTCTACGTCGTGCCGCGCCTGTTGCGCTCGGGCGTGCACGACTTCGTCAACAAGAACTATCACCGGGAAGTCAGCGTCGGCGACATCCGGTTCAATCCCTACTCATTGCGACTGGATGTACGGGATTTTTCGCTGCCGGACGCCGACGGCAAGCCGATGTTGGCTTTTCAGCATCTGCTGGTGGACCTGACGGTCGCGAGCCTCTGGCGGTGGGGACCGGACTTCGAGGCGATCGTGCTGGAGCAGCCGTTCGCGCGGCTGCTGATCAAACCGGACGGGACTTTGAATTTCAGCGAGCTGGCACTGGCGCCGGCCCCGAATGCCCGCCCGCAACCGCCCGACACGACGCCAGTCCGGCTGTTCATCAAGCATTTCAATCTCGTTGCGGGGAACGTCGCTTTTGAGGACCTCGCGCACCCCAGCGCCTTCCGCACTGAAATCAAACCGATCACCTTCGAACTGCACGACTTCGCCACGGTGGGTAAGGAAGGCGGCGCTTATTCGTTGAATGGGGTGTCCGAGGCGGGGGAACGGTTCAGTTGGTCTGGGTCGCTGAACACGTATCCGCTGGCGTCGCGGGGGACGTTCGAGGTCGGTAACCTGCAGGCAAAGACGATCTGGAGCTACCTGAGGGACAGTGTGCAGTTCGAGCTGCCCTCGGGGGCGATATCTATCGCGGGTGAGTACGACTTCAGCGCGGCCACATCGCCTGTAGCGTTGGGCGTTACGGTTCATGACATTACGGTCACTGACCTGGGTGTGCGGCCCAAGGGCGGTGCGGGTGACTACGTCAAGCTGGCCCGGCTCGAGGTGCGTGAGACGCGGGCCGATGTGGCCAAGCGGACCGTTGATGTGGGCAATGTGCACCTCGCCGGCGCGGAAATCCGTGCCTGGGTGCCCGGTGCCGCGGGCGCCGCGGTGAATTTGTTGGAGCTGGCCGGGCCCAATGGCGGCACGCCACCTGCGAAGGGTGACGCACCGACAATGCCCGGGACCGACGTGAGAACCGGGGCGGCGGCAGCGCCAGATGCCGACAGGGCTACCATCGGTCGCTCAGCAGGCCCGACGGTGGCGGCTGACGCGAATGGCGGCAGTGCAACTGTTGGAGCAGCGGGCAATGTACCAAAGGCGGACGGCACTTGGGTGGTGTCGGTGCCGGACATTGCCATCGATGGCGTGAAGATCGCCGCTGAGGATCGGCAGATCACCCCGGCCGTGCCCGTGCAGCTCGACGAGCTCAGTGTGCACGTCACTGGTTTCACAACCTCACACAGCACACCTGTTGCTGTCGTGATGTCAACAAGAGTCAACCACGGCGGCAAGCTGGATGCGAAGGCCGATTTTTCTCCCGATCTAGCCGCCCTGAAAGGCGATGCCGACCTGGGGAATCTGGATCTGACCGTGCTCCAACCGTACATTGGCCGGCGAACGGCGATGACCCTGCGCAGCGGCCTGCTGTCGTCCCAATTCCACATCGAGCGTGCCGGGGATGGTCACATGGCCGTGATGGGTGAGGTGGATGTTGCCAAGCTGCGCACCGTCGACAACGAATTGAAGCGCGACTTCATCAAGTTCGATGATCTGAAGGTCACCGGAATCGACTACCAGGTGCCTGCGACGGCGGCTGCCCAGCCGGCCAGCCTGCACATCAAGAACGTTACCGCCCGTGCACCCTATGCTCGCGTGATCATAGAATCTGATCGCACCGTCAACGTCAGTCGGGTGTTGAGTGGTCCCAATGCCGCCAAAGAGGCGAAGGGAAAAGGCGCAGGTGTGGCGGAGTCCGTCGCCAATGTCTCACCTGGCGCCCCCGACACCGGCGAACCCCACGCGGCACTGTCCATAGGCAAAGTTCAGCCGCCGTCCGAAGGAAGTGTCTCCTCCGCCGCGACTGCGGGTAGTGCGTCAGCGTCCGCTACAGCCGGCGGCGGAACATCGAATGACTCTGCGACGGTCACGGAAGGAGCTGCTGCGGCAGCGGTCCATGCCGCGAAATCCGCGGGCACGACCCAAGGCGCCAACGAGCCTCCCGCCGGTAGCGTAACGACCAAGGGCAAGCGCGCGAAAAAGCCAGGTGGCAAATCAACGCCTGCAGCACCGCCGGCGAAGAATGATTCGATGGCTATTGCCATCGACGCCATCAACATCGTGGACGGTTCGGCTAACTATGCCGACCTCTGGATCCAACCCCACTTCGCCGTGGGAATACAAACCCTGAACGGCTCCATCCTGGGCCTCTCCTCCAACCCAAGGTCGCACGCCAAGGTTGAATTGAAGGGCAAAGTGGACCGTTATGCCCCGGTGCATATCTGGGGCGAAACCAACCCACTGGCGGCTACCACCTATAGCGACATCAAAATGAACTTCCTGGGCGTGGAGCTGACCAGCGCCACCCCGTACTCCGGCCATTTTGCCGGCTACAAGATCCAGAAAGGTAAACTGTCCGTCGACATCGATTACAAGATCGAGAATCGTCAACTGACGGCGGCCCACAAGTTTGTCCTCGATCAATTGGAGTGGCCCACAAGTTTGTCCTCGATCAATTGGAGTTGGGCGAGCGGGTCGAAAGCCCCGACGCGATCCACCTGCCCCTGAAGATCGCCGTGGCACTGCTGAAGGATCGCAACGGCGTGATCGACATCGACCTGCCGATCAGCGGCAGCCTCGACGATCCGCAATTCCGGATCGGCCCGCTGATCTGGAAAGCGGTTCTCAACCTGCTGACCAAAATCGCCACGGCCCCGTTCGCTTTGCTGGGCCACCTGTTTGGCGGGGGTGAGCAGATGAACTACATCGAATTCCACCCCGGCAGCGCGGTGCTCGACCCAGCCGAGCACGACAAACTCGTGGCGCTCGTGAAGGCGCTGAAGGAAAAGGAAAAGCTGGAGCTCGACGTCCCCGTGACGTACTCGGCCGACATCGACCGCCCCGGCCTCGCCCTTGCGCATCTGAACCAGCGCTTGCTGGCGTTGAATGAGGCCAACGCCAGCGGCCACAAGCGGGGCAAAACGGTCAAATCCAACACCGGCTCCGCGGGAGACGCTTCACCAACATCGGGCGCTACCGCATCCGCAAAGCCCCCGGCAGCATCCCCGGCGAGATCGACCCCTGGCGGCCAGAGCCAGCCGACGCCGCCGAAGCCGGGGACAGCAATGCTGGCGATTTCTTTGGGGGAGGCGCCGAAGTCACCGCTGTCGGGAATCATGGACGCACCCCCGCCGGCAGAACCGGCGATCACGGATCCCGCGCAGCGGTATCGGCTGCTCATCGCTCTGTACAAAACCGACCTCGGCAAAAGCGCCCCCCTCCCCGAACAAGCGCAGACCATCGAAAACGCGGGCAAGAAGAAAGGCACACCGCCGCCCGATTACGGCGCCGCAAACGCCAAGCTCGAAGCTGCGCTCTTACAGAAGGGCCCGGTGGCCGACACGGAATTGGAGGTACTCGGTAAGCATCGTGCCCGCGCGATCCAGGACGTGCTGCTGAATGGCACCGACATCGACCCCTCGCGAGTGTTCGTCATCGGCAGCGCACCGAAGAGCGCTTCCGGGAAGGACACGGTTCGCGTCGAGTTGGCTCTGAAGTAGCACAACTGATCCGGCAGCGGCACATGAGCGTGTGCCCCGACGAGCTTGCGTGTCACAGAATCGCGACGACGGCTTCTGGCGCGCGAGCGTAGAATCAATCCATGACTGACGAACAACTCCAGGATTGGCGGGCCCGCGCGCTTCGCGTGGAGGAAGAAGTAACCAAGGCCGTCGTCGGCCAGCAGCCCACAATCAGGCTCATCAACGTAGCATTGTTCGCTCGGGGACACGTGCTTCTCGAGGGCGACGTGGGCGTCGGAAAGACCACGATTCTTCGTGCGTTCGCCCGGGCAATTGGTGGTGACTTCGAGCGTGTTGAGGGAACGGTCGACCTCATGCCCGGCGACCTCGTGTATCACACGTACGTAGACGCCGAAGGAAAGCCCCGCATCGAACCTGGGCCTTTGCTTCGCCACGGCGAGCGGCTCGTCACCTTCTTCTTCAACGAGATCAATCGGGCGCGACCGCAAGTTCAGTCGCTCCTGCTGCGCGCGATGGCCGAGCGAACGGTGTCCGCATTCAACCGCGAGCACCGGTTTCCGCACATGACCGTATTCGCCGATCGAAATCGGGTCGAGAAGGAGGAGACTTTCGAGCTCGCCTCCGCGGCACGCGACCGGTTCATGCTCGAGTTGCGTATGCCGACGCCGACCGATCTCGAAATCCGGCGCCGGCTGGTGTTCGACCCGGCATTTCATGATGTGGATCGGTTGCTCGAACGGGTTGCGCCCGATATTTTGGACTGGCAGGCGTTGAACCAGGTGGGCTCGGCCATCCAACGGTCAGTACGGACGAGCGAAGCGTTGGAGCGCTATGTCCTCGATCTCTGGGATGCTACTCACGCGCCACACAAGACAGGCGTACGCCTGGATGGCGTAGACATGGAGAAGTTGATTCTCGCGGGAGCGAGCCCGCGCGGAATGATGGCGCTCACACGCGCTGCGCGCGTTGTTGCCTGGCTCAATGGACGCGACTACCTGACGCCCGACGATATCCGCACGATGGCGCAACCTGCGCTCGGTCATCGCATTTTCTTCACTCCGGTCTATGAATTGCGCCGCGCTCAAATCGCCGACGAGCTGATTACGCAGGTCCTGGAAAAGGTTCCCACGCCACGGTGATGAGCGAGCACCGCGAGTTCCATTATCGATTGCCGCAACGGATCGGCGGCTGGCGCCCCGGCTCACATCGCGGTTCGAGCCTGGGCGCAGGCCAGGAGTTTGTGTCGCACCTGCGACTGTATGATCGGCCCGACCCGCGCCGGCTCGATCTGCGAGCGAGCCTGCGTAACATTCAACAGGAATGGCTGGTTCGGGCGAATCGCCAGCCGGCCAGCATTGCGGTGCACGCGGTGGTCGATGTTTCCGCGTCCATGAGCTTCGGATCGCAGCGCGGCAAGTTGGCTGTCGCCGCGGAATTCGTCGCGGCCCTGGGGCGAAGCACCTTCAAGGTGGGCGATTCGCTCGGGATGTTGGGGTTTGATTCGCGTGAGCGGACGGATCTGTTCGTGCCGGCGATGGTGAGCCGTGGAATGGGGGAAACCCTGGCGGCGCTGCTCCGGGGGACCGCCGGCGGCGCCGGGAGCGCGGCTGGGTTGGTCGAGGCCACGCAACACCTAGCTGGACGGCAGGGGTTGGTGTTTATCGTGTCGGACTTTCACTGGCCGCTGGCGGGAATGAGCCCTGCACTGGATGCTCTGGTACACGCGTTTGTGGTGCCGGTGGTGGTTTGGGACGCGGCGGAAACCCAGCCGCCGGCGCATGACGGGTTGGCCCAGTTGCGTGACGTGGAATCGGGTGCGCAACGCACTCTGTGGATGCGGCCCAGAATACGCCAGAGGTGGCTGGAATCCGCCCATGCGCGCCGCACAGAGTTGAATCAACTGTTTGCCTCGCGGGCCTTACGCCCGTTTTACGTATCAGAGCGCTTCGATAGCGAGGCCATGTCACAGTACTTTTTCGAGGTCGCCGCGTGACCCGCGTCGCGTACGGATTACCGGCCGCCCTGCTGCTGGTTGTCATGCAACTGCACGCCGCACCTTCACGGCAAGCCGCGACCACGCCATTGGCCGATACCACGCACCCCAACACAATGTTTTTGCCGGCAACCAGCGGCGCACAGTCCAGCGCGGCGCCCGCGGTGGAGCCGCAGGCAGAGGGTGACGAGGCAGTTGTGGAGCAGCCGCGGCCGTTTGGGTATGTGTTGGGGGACACACTGATTCAGCGAGTGTATTTGGCGCCTGAATTCCAGCTGGAATCGCTGCCGCCGTTGGAGCGCGCCGGTCTTTGGTTTTCGAGGCGATCGGCGACGCTCGAGCAGGGTGAAGACGGGCGGCGTTGGCTGATCATGGACTACCAACTCGTCAATGCGCCGCAGGCGCTGGTGACGGTGAGCTTGCCTTCTGTGACACTAAAATCCAGAGCAGGCAAGGTACTGAAAGTATCCCCGTGGCCCATCAGCGTGGGGCCGCTGACACCGCAACATGCGTTCGCGAAAGGCGGGCTGCAGGAACTACGGCCTGACCACCCGGCACCGACGGTGCCCATCGCAACGCTGCAGAGAAAGTTGCGGCTGTGGCTGACCGCATTCGGCGTCACCGTCGCGGCTTGGCTTGCTTGGTGGATCATTCGCTCGATCCGCGCGGCAGCGAATCAACCTTTCGCAAGGGCATTGCGCGAGGTGCGGCGAGTCGGACACGACAGCCCTGAGGCGTGGTTGGCTTTACACCGTGCGTTCGATAGGACAGCTGGCCGTGCGTTGCAGATGAGCACCCTGCCTGCCTTGTTCAATCAAGCCCCGCATCTGGCTGCCGAACGGCCCGCCATCGAGCAGTTTTACAACCAGTCGAACCTGCGCTTCTTCGGTGGCGGCGATAGCGGCCGAAACAATAGCAGTGCTGTGGAGCTGCGCGTGTTGGCGACGACGCTGCGGCGACTAGAAAAGCAGCACGAGCCGTGATGTTTACGCACTTCGACTTCGCCCACCCTTGGGCGCTTCTGCTTCTACCACTGGCGGTGCTCCCCCTCCTACGCAGACGTAGAGACACGCTGCCGTTTTCGTACGCGCCATGGCTCCCGAAGGACCCGCTGGGTCAAATAGCAGGCTGGCTCTGGAGGGTACTCGCGGCAGTCGCCATCTTCAGCACGGTCATCGCATTAGCCGGCCCGGGCAAGCCCCAAACGCAAGTGGCCCGAGTCGGGCGCGGCGCCGAGATTCTGGTCCTGATGGACAGAAGCCGCAGCATGGACGACCACATGCTGCCCAGCGACTGGCGCAAAATCGATCGTAGCCTTCTCATCCATCACCTGACTCGTGGCCAGCCTAAAGCCAAGATCGCGCGTGACCTGCTTTCGAAGTTTGTCGCGGAGCGCCCGGACGACCGCTTCGGACTGATGTTCTTCAGCACCAAGCCGCTGTCGGTGGTGTCGTTTACTCAACACGACGAAGTGGTGCAGGCGGGAATTACCGCCGCCGACATCGGCCGCGGCCTCGCCAATACCGAGGTGGGTCGGGCCCTGCTGGCGGCGATCGCCGAATTCGATCGGCGCACCTATTCCGGCAGCCGGATCATTCTGCTCGTCTCCGATGGCGGCGCCTATCTGGACGATGAAACGAAACAGAAGGTGCTGGCCGGCCTGGCGCGCAACCGGATCGCGCTCTACTGGATCTACCTGCGATCCTACAACTCTCCCACGCTCGACAACACGGACCCTGACCGCAGCAGCGCGCCGGAGATAGCACTGCATACATTCTTTCAGTCGCTGCGCACCCCTTACAAGGCCTATCAGGCCGAAGTGCCGGAGGATCTGCGAAAGGCGGTCGCGGACGTCGGCAAACAGCAAAACTTCCCGTTGGACTTCATGGAGGAAGTACCACGCCAGGATTACAGCCGCCGGTTTGTCGCCGCCGCGGCTGTTTGTTGTCTGCTGCTTTTGCTCGGTCGAACGCTTGCGCTGAGGAGTTGGGCATGAGGCGCCGCACGGTTCACGCATCATTCGCAATCGCCGCGACTGCATGCGCGGCGGTTGCGATCCTGTATGGCGTGCAGCTGCAGCGCGCCAATCGGATCAACGAGGCTATCGCCCACCGCAGAGCTGACCTGTCGGAGGTTCCGCAGGCGCAATTGGCGCAGGCCCTGGCCCTGGCCCGGGCAGGCAAGTTCAATGCGGCTGTGAAGGCTTACAAGGCACTGCTGGGCGCGCCCGATGAGGTACGGCTGCCTGCGCTGTACGACCTGGGCAATTTGAATATGCGGGAGGCGTTGAAGAATGGCCAGGGTGAGGCGCAACGGGCATTGCCGCTCATTGAGCTGGCCAAGCAAAGCTACCGGGATGACTTGAGAGTCAACCCGGGGGATTGGGATGCCCGCTACAACCTGGAGCGAGCGTTGTGGATCGCGCCGGAGTATGACGACCCCATGCTCCAACGCAACCAGGCACCGGTTCACTCGGAGCAAGCTACCAGCACCGTGCAAGGCGCGAGGATCGACCTCCCGTGAGCAGCCCCGACCCAACAACATCGGGCAAGATCCCGCTGGCGGGAGCCGATCGTGCCGCGCTGAGCTGGGCGCGCGGCGCGCTGGATGCTGATGGGCGCGCGATTCTCCTCGCGTTGGCACTCCTGCTGATAGCCTGGTTCGTGCCGCCCGTTCCTCTCAAACATGACACCTACGAGAGCCTCGTCATCTTCGACATCACGCAAAGCATGGATGTCGAAGACTACGACCGAGGCGCCACACCGGTCAGCCGCCTGGCATTCGCCCGCGAGGCCGCGAAGCGCGCCCTCCGCGAGCTCCCCTGCGGGTCCAAGGTCGGTTGGGGGGCATTCGCGGGATATCGCACGTTGATTCTGTTGGCTCCCGTGGAGGTGTGTGAAAACTACGGCGACCTGCTCACCTCGCTAGCCAAGGTAGACGGCGGGATGCGGTGGGAAAACGCCAGTGAAATCACCAAAGGGGTCTACTGGTCCATGCGCGCAGCCAAGGACCTCGGCACCAATCCCAACGTCATCTTCATAACAGACGGCCAGGAGGCCCCGCCCCTGGACCCCACCAACATCCTGCCGATGTTTGACGACTTGAAGGCCGGGCAGGTACGCGGCTACCTCGTCGGCGCCGGCGGCTACGTTCCCCGCCCCATTCCGAAGACGGACGAGGACGGCAATCGCATCGGATACTGGCGCGCAGACGAAGTCATGCAGCCGGGCGACATCATCCCAGACTCGAAAGTACGGGGCGCCGAGCAACTGTCCTCGCTGCGGGAACCGCACCTGCAGGAAGTGGCGCACCAGGTAGGGTTCGGCTACGCACGTCTGGCGAGCATGGAGAGCATCGCGCGTGTCATGTTGGATCGGCGCTTCGCGCGCCGCGACGAGGCGCTGACGGACCTTTACTGGATCCCGGCCCTGCTGGCACTGCTGCTGCTGGCCGCGCGGTTCTCGCCGCTCGCGCTCAGGCGTGCCGGTAGCCGATCCGGAACGAGCCCCAATGGCGCCCATTCACGAAAATAGGCGAGGAGATGTCCTTCATGAGCACAAACTTGCCGCCACCCATGTCGCGCCGGTAGGTCTGCAACAGGAACGGCTTGGTGTTGGCGCCCGCCTTCTGCACCGAGCGGTCGTTGAATAACCGGCGATTGCGTGAGTTGGCCGCATTCCAGGCCGGGTCCTTCCCCTGGGGCTTGCTGTATTCCGGATTGTGGGTGGGCAGAAAGCCCCCCTTCGCCCAAGCCACCGCATACACGATGCGCGGGTCCGCCTTCTGCACCGGGTCCTGGATCGGGGGCAGGATGCGATCCGTGAACTGCACGTAGTCGGTCATGAACTGCTTGGGATCGCTACCGGCAATTTCGCGAAGGCGCTCATCGAACAGTCGCGACAGCGTGATCTCGCCGCGACTCACGGCGGACTCGAACGCGGCGGCGATGCGGGCGGCCGTGTCGACACCCAAGCGGATCAGGGGCGTGTCGGCCGTTTCAACACCGCTCTCGGCAATGAACTCGATGAGCGTCTCGCTCAGCTCGAGCAGGCCCTCGATGCGCTTTTCCGCGCGCGTGAGGTTGCTGGATGAGGCCTCCACGCCGGCGGCCAGGTCACTCAACTGGGTGAGCGCGGCATTACAGGCACCGAGGTTATCGGTAGCCGATTGGGCAATGGCGTCGATCTCACGACCCACCGTGTTGAAGGCATCATCCGCGCGGATGATCACTCCCTTGACCTTTTCAGTGCCCGCGCCGGCATGGCCAGCATGTTTGGCCGCTTCGTTGCTCTCGCTGATGAGGCCATCGATCTGGTCACCGAGAGCCCGGACGATGTCTCCGATCCGATCGGTCGCCGTGCGGGTCTCCTCGGCGAGGCTCTTCACCTCGCCGGCGACGACGGCAAAGCCGCGTCCAGCCTCGCCCGCACGAGCCGCCTCGATACCGGCGTTCAACGACAGCAACCGTGTCTGCTTCGCAATCCGCTCAATGTCGGTGGCCACGCCGCCAATCTGGCGCAACAGCGTGCTGAACGAGCCCAGCCGCTCCTCAATATGGCCTACGGCGCCGGTCAGGTCGGTAATGTGTTGGACCGCACCGCCGATCAGGGTACGGGATTCCGCGATTTCGGTACCGGCCGCGGAAGCGGCCTGTTGGGCCTCTTTGGATGCCCGATCGATTTCACGGTTTCCGCCCACCATGGTCTCGGCCGCCCGTTGCAGCTGCTTGAACTGCCCGGCCTGATTGGTAACACGGTGGGCGACCTCTTCGAGGTTGCCGGCCACATCCGCGAGCTCCACGCCCAGGGTGCCGACCCGCGATGCCAGCTCAGACACCAGCCGTCCCTCGTCTTGAGACCCGTTGTCTTTCATGTCCGGGATTATGCTCCCGGCACCGCGACATCCGTCTGTGCCACAACCCGCAAATGCCACATTGCTTCAGTGCACTCCTAATGACCGCCCTGCACAAAGAGCCCGGCCCCGCTCAGGGCCTGCGCCAACTGTGCTTCAATTCTCACGGCCTCCCCCCGCGCGATGGACTGCAGGTGCAGTGTCGGGCCCGTCAGGACCTCCAGGCCCCGCTTCAGGACGCTGCCGGAGGCACGGATGCCGGCCTTGTGCTGATCGAAACGGTCCGCCGGACTGTAGTGGCTCATTCCGACATAGACCCCGTGAGGATCCGCGCGGCTGTCGCTGTAATCCAACAGCACGAGATAGATATTCGTGCGGCCCTTGAAGGCGGCCCGGAACCCACCCGCAACCTCGTACGCCACCGGCAGCCAGTCCACATAGCGCATCGGCAGCCAGTCCGGAATCGACTTCGATGCGTATTTCCACAGGGTCTCGAGCGCCCGCTCGATGTTGTCCGGCCACTCGCCGCGCATCCACAACTCATGCACGCAATGCGCGCCCGCGACGCCATCCGCGTCCGCCAGCGCCGCTTCGAAGCGGGCCAGTACGTGGTCTCGCGAATGAAATTGCAGCGGCCGATCCCACGGTCGGGTGGTCTCCGCAACCGGCACCACGACACTCAATGGGCTGTCATCAACTTCATAGGGCGGTAGAAGAACTCGTTGCCTTGATAGAAGGATTCAATCGAATGTATTCATCCTGTCCGTGCGCGCGGATGTTGTCTTCCGGCACGGGCAGGGCTGCAAAAAGGCGTCGATACATGCAATCATCCCCCTCGCATGCTCATATTGCGGAGCAATAGTATGACCAGAATCATGGCGTTGGTGGGGGCGTTCGTGGGCGCACTCAGCGTCGCGACCGCGGGTATGGCCGGCGAGGATGCTGCCACCGAGCAGCAGACAGTGGAGCAGTGGCGCGCGGCCCGGGTCGCCGAGCTCACCAGTGACACCGGCTGGCTGACCCTGGTGGGCCTGTTCTGGCTCGATAAAGGGGACAACACCTTCGGCCGGGCGCGCTCCAACCACCTCTTTCTCGAGCACCCGGCCCTGGCCGCCCAGGCCGGGACCTTCCGGTGGGATACGAGCGGCGTGCACTTCACCGCACGGCCCGGCAGCCACATCACCCATGACGGCGAGCCCGTCTCCACTATCGATATGGTGATGGATTCCCAAGGAGAGCCGACGGTTGTGTCGAGCGGACCGTTGCGTTTCTTCATCATTGAAAGGTCCGGAAAGGTTGGCGTGCGCGTCCGCGACATCGCCAGTCCGCGGCGCCGGGAGTTTGTCCCGATCAGCTACTATCCGCTCGCCACCGACTGGGTCTTCAATGCCCGCTTCGAGCCCTATGAGCCGCACCGGCGCCTCAAGATCATCAACATCCTGGGACTGGAAGTGGAAGAGGACTGCCCGGGCGCGCTCATATTCAACAAGGACGGACACGAGTACCGGCTGGATGCCGTGCTGGAGGGCCCCGGCGAATCCACGTTGTTTGTGATGTTTGGCGACCGCACCAACGGCAAGGGGTCATATGGCGGCGGACGTTTTCTGCATACGCCACTGCCCGCCGGCGGCAGTGTGCGGGTGGATTTCAACCAGGCGTACAACCCACCCTGCGCGTTCAGCAATTTTGCCACGTGCCCACTGCCCCCGGAACAGAACAAACTGGCACTGCCGGTGGAGGCTGGAGAAAAAGCCTACGGCAACGGGCACGCGGGCCTGTAAAATAGGCTTTCCAATCTACAAGGGGGACCTGCGCTGTGAAGAAAACACTCGCTTTCGTGATGGCCGCGCTCGCCTGCGGCAGCGTTTTCGCGGACCCGCCGAAGACCTTGAAGGTCACCAAGTCCGTCAACGTGGCCGCCCCGGTCGACAAAACCTGGGACACGATCAAGAACTTCGACTCGCTCAACAAATGGCATCCCGGCTTCTCCGCGGATGAGATCCAGAAAGGGGTCAACAACCAGGTGGGAGCGGTGCGCAAGCTGACCGTCAAGGACGGTCCATCGTTCACGGAGGAATTGCTGGCCTTCGATGACGCAAAGCATACGTATAAATATCGCATCATCGAATCACCCCTGCCCTTGCGGGATTACGTCTCCCATATCACGGTCATACCAGGCCCCAACGGTGGGTCGCATGTAACCTGGGTCGGAACCTTCAAGCGCAAGAGCACCTCCGACACGCCGCCCGAGGGTGAGAATGACGAGGCCGCCCTCAAGCTCATCAACAGCGTGTACAGCGGGGGCCTCGACAACCTCAAGAAGACCCTCGGCAAGTAAGGCGGGCGTTACGCTTCAATCAGTCCGTGCCTGATCGCCAACAAGGTGAGCTCCGACTGGTTGACCACGCCGAGCTTCTGCTTGATGTTGTAAAGATGAGTGCCGATGGTCGAAGCCGACAGCTTCAGATCATCGGCAATCTTCTGCACGGTGGCGCCTCCGGCGAGGCGAATGAAGACTTCGAACTCCCGCTCCGACAACTGCTCGATCGGCGAGCGCGCCGCGCCCTCGATCTCCGCCAGCGCCAGCTTCTGCGCCAATCCGGGATCGATATACCGGCGGCCGGCGGCGATGGCGGCGATGGCTTCGATCAAAGCCTCCGGGGCGCTTCGCTTGGACAGGAATCCCAACGCACCTTCACGCAGGGCGCGGCGGGCATGCATGGGATCATCGTGCGCCGACAGCGCCAACACACGCGCCCCGGGGTTGCGGGCGCGGATGCGGCGCAGGGCCTCGAGCCCTCCCATGCCCGGCATACCCAGATCCATGACTACAACATCCGGGCTCAGCTCGGTGAACATCTGACAGGCGGCTTCGCCGGACTGGGCTTCGGCGACCACGTTGATGTCGGGCTGGGATTGCAACAGCAGGCGGAAACCGGTGCGGACGACCGCGTGGTCATCGGCTAAAAGAACCTTGATCATGCGTGCGCCATCAGGGGAATCCTGGCGGTCAGACGCACGCCATGCGGCGGATGGTTCGCGGCGGTGAACGAGCCGCTCAGATGCTCCACGCGCTCAGCCAGACCCCGCAGGCCGAAATGGCCCGGCCGGGCCCAATCCGCCGGCAGGCCGACTCCATCGTCGGTCACGGTGAGCGTGATCTGTCCATCGCCGCAGTGCAGATCGATCTGCACGCGGCTCGCCTGGGCATGACGCAAAGCGTTGATCAGGCCTTCCTGCGCAACCCGGTAGATTGTCAAAGTCACCGTCGGCCCCAACTCCTCAGATACATCATTGCGTGCCGACAACTGCACCGCGGGATAGCGGCGCTGCCAGTCGCGCACCAGATTTTCCAGTGTGTCAGCCAGGCCCAACGTGTCGAGTGACAGCGGCACCAGGCGCGGGATCAACCCGTGCATGGCGTCATAGAGCCGGGCGGCTTCATCTGAAATCAACTGCGCGGCATCACTCAGCTGCGGGTTGCGTGCCTGCGTGACGATCGCCATGGCGAGCGAGCGGATGGCGGTCACGGACTGTCCAAACTCGTCATGCAACTCGTGGGCGATCAGACGGCGCTCCTCCTCCACACGTTGCTCTACGAGCCGCGCGAGCTCGCGGCCTTCCTCCAGTCGCATCTGCGCTTCGCTGGCCTTGCGCTCGGCCTGTACCTTGTCCTCGACTGCCTGCGCCATGCGATTGAATGCCGCTCCGATGCTGCTAGCCTCGAATCCTGCAAGCTGCGGCAGGCGGAATGCCAGATCCCCGCGCTCGAGACGCTGCAGGCCCGCGGTAATGACCGGAAATGGAGCGAGTGCCAGCTTGACCAGCCAGAACACCAGCCCATTCACCAGTACCAGCATGACGGCGCCGATCACGAACAGTTTGCGGAAATTGTCCCAGGCATCGAGGATGGCCCTGGATGCATTCGCGGTGATGATGAGCTGGACTCCCCCCTTCAAGCCGAAGGTTCTCTTGGCGATGGGGGGTGCCATGAGCTGCACAAACCAGCCGGGGGCGGCCCGGCCGGCCTTGTAGGTGGCATCCGGCGAGCGATACAACAGCTCGCCCGAGGGCGCGCGCAGCTCGACGTCGTTGGCCCGCACGTGCCCGAGCTGGACCAGGAACTGTCGTACAGTCTGCGTATCGCCCTCCCGGGAGTAGATGGCCGCCAGGCGCCCCAGGAGCTGGGCACCGACCCGATTCGCCGCCTCGACCTCCTCGTTGACCGAGGAGCGGGTGTCCTCGATTTCGGCGAAAATGATGACGGTCACGAACAGGGCGGTCAGGCCCGCCACGATCAAGTTCAGCCGGGTGCGCAGCTTCATGGCTCGCGAGTGTACCGCCCAACGCGCCGCAGGCGCCTTGCCACAGGCATAGCCGGACTGGGCGTCCCGGCCAAAACCACGGCTGCGCGGCTCATGCCGCGCCGATGAAAGCAGTGCCGGCGGAAGAGAACCCGGGCTCCGCGCGACCGGTGCCGCGCCCAATAAACGAGCCAGATGAACGAAGTCATGAAAATCATGAGGTCCGATTCAAGATCCTCCCCTATGGCCGGGATGTGCCGCGGCGGAAGATCGCTCGGGCATTGATCCGACGACCACCTACTCTTTGAGGAGATTGCACCATGAAGTGGGAAACCCCTGAAGCCGTCGACCTGCGCTATGGCATGGAAATCACGATGTACATCAGCAATCGCTGATCGACCGTCGTCTGAGCGCCGACTCCCGGCACTATGAAGATCAGAGTACTGGGGGCGGCCGCGGGTGGCGGGTTCCCGCAGTGGAACTGTAACTGCCCGAACTGCGCCGGGGTCCGTAAAGGGACCCTGCGCGCCAAGACCCGGACCCAGTCCTCAATCGCCGTATGCGGCTCTGACAATGTCGGCTGGGCGCTGATCAATGCCTCGCCTGACATAACGGCCCAGCTGCAAGCCAACCCGGCTTTCCAGCCGGGACGCGCGCTGCGCGACTGTGCGATCGCGGGGATCGTGTTGGTAGATGGCCAAGTCGATCACACGACCGGGCTGTACATGCTGCGCGAATCGACCCGCCCCTGGCCCCTGTGGTGCACCGACAGCACCTATGCCGACCTGACTCGCGGCAATCCGATTTTGAATGTGCTCGGTCATTTTTGCGGAGTGGCTCGGCAACGTATCGACCTAGCAGGCAATCCTTTCCAGATTTCCGGTGTGACCGGCGTCAGTTGGCGCGCCATCCCTGTGCCAGGCAAGCCGGCACCGTACTCGCCCAATCGTGACAACCCGGTGTTGGGCGACAACTTGGCGCTCGTCATCACGGATGCAGCGTCGGGACGCTCGGCGGTGTATGCACCGGGACTCGGCGCCATGGACGAACGAGTCTGGGAGGCTATGCAGTCCGCTGCCGTGATCATGGTCGACGGCACCTTCTGGACGGATGACGAGATGATCCGCTTGGGAGCTTCGAACAAGCATGCCCGCGATATCGGGCATCTGCCGCAAAGCGGTCCGGGCGGGATGCTCGAATGGCTCGCGAGGCTGCCGGGAAGCCCCCGCAGGATTTTGATCCACATCAACAACACCAACCCCATCCTCAACGAGGACTCGGACGAAGCGGCCGAGCTGGCGCGCCGCGGCGTCGAGGTCGCCTGGGATGGGCTGGAGATCGAGCTGTGACCGAGGCCGCCTGGAGCCATCAGGAGTTTGAGCAGCGCCTGCGCGAGAAGGGCAAGGCGTATCACATCCACCACCCCTTCAATGTGATGTTGAATTCAGGGCGGGCCACGCCGGATCAGATCCGCGGATGGGTGGCGAATCGGTTCTACTACCAGATCAATATTCCCATCAAGGATGCGGCGATTCTCGCCAATTGCAGCGACCGCGCCGTGCGGCGCTCGTGGGTGCAGCGCATTCTGGACCATGATGGCCATGGGGATGACCCCGGTGGCATCGAATCGTGGATCAAGCTGGCCGAGGCGACCGGGCTGGATCGCTCGCATGTGGAGAGCCTGGCCGATGTCATCCCGGGCGTTCGGTTTGCGGTGGACGCTTATGTGAATTTCGCGCGCCGGCAGCCGTGGCAGGATTCCGCCTGCGCGTCATTGACCGAGCTGTTCGCACCGGAGATTCACAAACAGCGGCTGGCCCATTGGCCCGAGCATTACCCCTGGATCGATTCCGCGGGGCTGCGCTACTTCCAGAGTCGGGTGGCGCTCGCGCGGCGGGACGTCGAGTTTGGGTTGAAGGTGACGCTCGATTATTTTTCCAGCACGCGCGCTGCGCAGGAACGGGCGTTGGAGATTCTGCAGTTCAAGCTGGATATATTGTGGGAAATGAATGATGCGATGGCCCTGCGGTACGGGGTTGACCCGGTGTCGGCCGCTGCGCCTGCGCCTCGGAGCCCGGCGTGATTGCCGCTGATTCCAAGCCGGCATTGGGGCGCGGGTTCCGGCTGCAGTGGGAGCCGGCGCAGAAGGCGCATGTGCTGCTGTATCCCGAGGGGATGGTGAAGCTGAACGGCAGCGCCGGGGAGATCATGAAGCGCTGCGATGGAGAGCGCACCGTTGCTGAGATTGTCGCCGATCTCGAGAGCACGTTTGCAGCGACCGGCCTCGGGAAGGACGTGCACGCTTTCATGACGATGGCGTTGGACAAGCGATGGCTGGAGCTCAGGCAGTGAGCGCCGAGGCGGTTGCCGCCAGCGCGCGGGTGGGCGAGCCGGGGCCGCCGTTATGGCTGCTTTGCGAGCTGACCTACACGTGTCCATTGCACTGTGTGTTTTGCTACAACCCGACCGACTTCGCGAACGCCGAGCAGGAATTGTCCACCGACGACTGGATTCGGGTGTTGCGCCAGGGGCGCGAGCTGGGGGCTGTGCAGCTCGGCCTGTCGGGGGGTGAGCCGCTGACGCGGGATGATCTGGAAACCATCGTCGGCGAGGCACACACCCTCGGTTACTACACGAACCTCATCACCTCCGGCATCGGCCTCACGCAAGAGCGGATCAAAGCGCTGAAGAGCGCCGGCCTCGACCATATCCAACTGTCCTTCCAGGACAGCACCCGCGAAGTGAACGACTTCCTGAGCAGCACGCGCACCTTCGAGCTGAAGTCGAAAGTGGCGGCGCTGATCAAGAAGTACGAGTACCCCATGGTGCTCAACGTGGTGCTGCATCGACTCAACATCGACCACGTCCAGGAGATTCTGGAGATGGCCGAGTCCATGGGCGCCGAATACGTCGAGCTGGCCAACACGCAATACTACGGCTGGGCCTGGCACAACCGCGAACGACTGTTGCCGAGCCGCGAGCAATTGCGCCGCGCCGAGGAAATCACCAACCGGTTTCGTGAGCGGATCGGGAGCCGTATGCGGGTGCTGTTCGTGGTTCCCGACTACTTTGAGCGGCGGCCGAAGCCGTGCATGAACGGATTGGGATCGGTGTTTCTGACCGTGACCCCGGATGGCACCGCTCTGCCCTGCCATGCGGCGAAGTCATTACCGGGTCTGACGTTCCCCAATGTCAAAGACGCCTCGGTCGAATGGATCTGGCGGGATTCTCCGGGGTTCAACCACTATCGGGGCGATAGCTGGATGAAGGAGCCGTGCCGCAGCTGCCCGGAGAAAGCCAAGGACTTCGGCGGCTGCCGCTGCCAGGCGTATCTGCTGACCGGCGACCCCGATAACGCCGATCCGGTCTGCGACCTGTCGCCGCACCACCACCTAGTGACGGAGATGGTCGATAAAGCCAGCGCCCCCAGCGCCCCAGCTCCAGCAACCGAGCGCCCCCTGATTTTCCGCGACAGAAAGAGCTCCCGCGCCCTGACGGGCTGATCCCGCTGGTTCGCACCCCCCGGGGCGGGAACCCTTTGACTAACAGTGCCCATTTGTAAGCGGGTTGGACTTCGAGTAACCGTTTTGACCGGCGCGCTGCTGTTCCGTCCGTAATCGCGCCTTCGATGGCATTCGGCCGCGGGTCCGGGCGGCTACACTGTCCCGATGACAGTGAAAAGCAAGCTTCACTACGCGTGGGTCGTCCTGGGTGTCACTTTTGTGTGTCTGCTGGTGTCGGCGGCGACGCGTGCTACGCCGAGCATTCTGATCGTTCCGTTGGAGATGGAATTCGGGTGGTCGCGGACGACCATTTCGATGGCCATCTCGCTGAACATTCTGCTGTATGGGCTGATCGGTCCATTCGCCGCCGGCTTCATCAATCGCTACGGCCCGAGACGGGTCATGGCGACATCAGCGGTGCTCATTGGGCTCGGCACGCTCGCCACCGTGACAATCAAACATCCATGGCAACTTTTCGCTTTGTGGGGCGTGCTGGTCGGTGTGGGTACCGGGATCATTGCGATTGTCCTGGGCGCTACTGTCGTTCAGCGTTGGTTCTACGCGAATCGGGGATTGGCGCTGGGGATGCTGACAGCCAGCGCCGCCACCGGACAACTGCTCTTTCTTCCGTTCCTCGCAAAGCTGGTGGTCGACCACGGTTGGCGCTCCTCAGTGATCACCATGGCCACTCTGGCTCTGTTGATGGCGCCGTTGGCATTGCTCCTGATGCGTGACGAGCCGGTCGAGAAGGGCCTGCTCCCGTTGGGTCAACCGGACAGCGTGCCCGTCCCAACACTCACCCTGCAAAACCCCTTCGTGGCCGCGATCCGCGCTCTGGCGCAGGCCAGCCGAAAAAAGGAATTCTGGATCCTCGCCGGCAGCTTCTTCATCTGCGGCGCCAGTACCAACGGCCTGATCGGCACTCACCTCGTCCCGGCCTGCATGGATCACGGCATGCCGGAAGTCCAAGCTGCCAGCCTGCTGGCCATCATGGGCGTTTTCGATCTCGTCGGAACCACCGGCTCCGGCTGGCTCTCGGATCGCTTCGACAACCGCATCCTGCTGTTCACCTATTACGGCCTGCGGGGGCTGTCCCTGCTCTACCTGCCGTACGGGTTCAGCTCCGAGGGGCACGGGCTGTCGGTCTTTGCGGTGTTCTACGGGCTGGACTGGATCGCGACCGTGCCGCCGACGGTGGCGCTGGCTCGCCAGGCGTTCGGGGCCGAGAAAACCGGGCTGGTCTTCGGCTGGATTATGGCATCGCATCAAATCGGCGCAGCCCTGGCGGCGTCCGTGGCCGGGATGATCCGGACCTCCGAAGGCAGCTACGACCGAGCTTTTGTGCTGGCGGGCGGCCTCTGCCTGGCGACCGCCATTGGGGTCTTGTTCGCGGGCAGGGGCAATAAAACCGGACTTGTGCCTCAACCGGGATAATTTGCAGCATTCGGTTGTTGTGGAAACAATCGGCCAGATATAGCGTGTGGAGATGTCTCACGCAGCCCCAGCTGAACAAACGGCACTGCCTTCGGCGACCGGTCCGTTGGATCGTAGACGGCTGTTTACGGCGTTCTGTCTAACGCCGTTGCTCGCTGGCTTTTACCCAGCAATCTTCCTTGCAGAGCCATCGCTGATGCCTGTCGGGCTCGTTCTTGCCTACGTATCCACCGCACTGCTTGGAATTCCGCTCGTCGCCTATTTCGACCACCGCGGCGTCCGTCAGTGGTACATGTACATAATTGGAGGAACCGCATGTTCGGTTCCAACCGTATTGCTGTATGCGTTCGCCCCCTTACCAGAGCACATTCAACCGTTCGGCGCCGTCCCTGTTCTGGCGGTGCTGGTCTGGGGTGCGTCCTCGGGTATCGTGTTCTGGATGATCGGCGTTGCGGGTGACTCAGCGGTCAGCCTGCGCTCACTGTTCGATCCGGTCTCATCGAAAGATTGAGCGCCAGGCGCCTCCTCCTAATCGCCGCCTCGACCGCCATCCTGCTCATGTCAGCGTGCGCAAAGCGCACGCCCAGGTCACTCGAACTGTCTGACGGTACGACGCTGGTTCTACTGAATGGCACGACAGCCGTCCCGGCTGACGGTTTCCCCCGGAACCGGGCGATCCGGCTCGAAGGCAATGGACAGGTTTTCCTCGAAACTCACCGCCACGAAGCGCCCCTCATCGTCCACACGGGTCTTCTGACTCTCACAGTTGAAGGCGACAGCGCTGTTCGGGTGTTAGTGTCGTCGGAGCAGATCGGAGAACAGGCCGAGGTGCTGTATGGTCGCGTGCGAGCCGCCAAGGCTTATCCATCGCGCTTCAGCGACCCCGATGACCTCCGGGCGGGTGAGATGTCCATGATCAACCGGTCCATTGACCTGATGGAAAAAGAAAAATTCGATCCGACCGAGCTGACCCGGTGGAGGCAGGAGGTGGTCGCGGCGGCTCGTGGGAATCACGGGCAATGACTCGGTCGGCCTGACCGGCGACTTCGCCGGCGCCATCCACGCGAGGCGCGACCCTGGCGCGGGCCGCTCGCTGAGGTCGCGAATGCGGCGCCGCGGCCCCAAACAGGCTCAGTGAATCAGGCGCGCGCACAAGTCCAAAAGCGGCGCTGGCAGCACACCGAGCACCAACACTGCCAGAGCGTTGAGACCCAGCGCGGCGCGGACGCCGGCGGAGTGCTGCGGCGGCGGGTAAACCGCCGGCGGCGCATCGAAATACATCAACTTGATGACGCGCAGGTAGTAGAACGCGCCCACCACCGACATCGCGGCCGAAACGACCACCAGCCAGAAGTGGTTCGTCTCCCAGAGCGCCTGGAAAATACGCAGTTTCGCCCAGAAGCCCACGAACGGCGGCACCCCGGCCGTGGAGAACATGAGCATCATCATCGCCAACGCCAGCATGGGATCGCGCTTGTACAGCCCCTTGTAGTGGTCGAGCTGTTCCGCTTCGAAACCCTTGCGGCTCGCAATCAGAATCACGCCGAATGATCCGAGAGCAACCAGGATGTAGATCAGCGTGTAGTACAACGCCGCGGTGTAACCGTCAGGCGTGCCGGCAGTAAAGCCCAACACAATGAATCCAACATTCGAGATGGTCGAGTAAGCGAGCATGCGCTTCAGATTCGTCTGCACGATGGCGACCACGTTTCCGACCACCAGCGTGAGCACGGCAAGTGCGCCCAGCATTTGGGACCATTCGACCACCACGCCACCCAACCCATGCGCCAGCAACCGCAGAGTCAAGGCGAAATACGCAATCTTCGGTGCCGTACCAATGAACAGCGTGACGCTGGTCGGTGCGCCCTGATACACATCCGGCAACCACATGTGGAACGGCACAGCGCCCAACTTGAAGGCGACCGCGACCACCACGAACACCAAGCCAATGGTGACCCCCAGATTGGGCTCGCCCTGCAGCTTCTGCGCGAGCTCATCGAGATTCAAGGTGCCCGTCATGCCGTAAATCATGGACATGCCGTATAGCAGCGCGCCGGAACCGATCGCACCCAGCACGAAGTACTTCATGGCCGACTCGGCGGCCACGCCAGAGTCGCGGTCGAACGCGGTCATGGCGTAGACCGACAGAGCGAGCAACTCCACGCCGATATAGACGGTCAGCATGCTGCCGGCCGAGACCAACACGAAGATGCCCAAGAGCGCGGTCAACAGCAGAATGAAGTACTCGCCGCGCAAGATGCCCCGCTCTTCCAGGTAGTCACGCGAGTACAGCAGGCCGAAGGCCACGAACACGTAACCGAACAGCTTCAGCGTGTATGCCAGGCCGTCGGCTATATACATGCCGTCAAACAGGATGGTGCGGTGATCGACGTTCGCGTACGTGACGGTCAAGGCTGCGCCGACCGCGAGCGCGATCAGAGTCAGTGTGGGCGTCAAGCCGCGGCGAGTCTGACCGGCAAATGCATCCACCAGCAGGATCACGCAAATGGCGACGACCAACCAGATTTCCGAGATCGCGGGCGCCAAACTTGCCCAGTTCATTGTGGTTTCAGGCATGTTGTCCGCTCGTTAAACTGGAATCTTACTGGCCACCGCCTGGTCCACCAGGTGGTGAATGGTCGGTTGCATGACTTTCAACAAGGGCGCGGGCCAGCACCCCACGACCAGCACGGCCACGGCCAGGACCGCCAGGATTCCGAGCTCCCGTCCGTTCAGGTCGGTCAGGTGCTCCACCTTTTCATTCGCGACCGGCCCGAAAATCACTCGCTTGACCAGCCACAGCGTGTAAGCCGCGCCGAGAATCAGCGTCGTCGCCGCCAACAGTGAATACCAGAAGCTGGCCTTGAAGCTGGCGATGATCACCAGGAACTCACCTACGAAGCCGGAAGTACCGGGCAGACCGGTATTGGCCATGGCGAACAACACCATGAAGGCGGCGAAGATCGGCATCTTGTTGATGACACCACCGTAGTCCGAGATCTGCCGGCTGTGCACCCGGTCATAGAGAACGCCCACGCATAAGAAGAGCGCGCCCGACACCAGACCGTGAGAAATCATCTGCACCATGGCGCCGTCCATTCCCATCCCCGCACCCTGCAGGCCGCCGGTGTTCCCAACTATCTGATAGACGATGAAGGCGCCCAGCGTCACAAAACCCATGTGCGCGATGGATGAGTAAGCGATGAGTTTCTTCATATCCTGCTGCACGAGCGCCACGAACCCGATGTACACCACGGCAATCAGCGACAGCGCAATGATGAAGAGATCGAGCTCGCGGCTGGCATCCGGCGTGATCGGCAGGTTGAAGCGCAGGAATCCATAGCCGCCCATCTTCAACATGATCGCCGCCAGAATCACCGATCCTCCCGTAGGAGCCTCAACGTGCGCATCAGGCAACCAGGTATGAACCGGCCACATCGGCACCTTCACGGCGAAAGCCAGAAAGAATGCGATGAAGATGTAACGTTGCTCAACCAACGTCAGCGGCAGCGACTGGAAGCTTGCAATCGAGTAGTCGCCCGCCTTCACGTACATGTAGATGAGCGCGACGAGCATGAAGACGGAGCCGAGGAACGTGTACAGGAAGAACTTGATCGTCGCGTACACGCGCCGCGGGCCGCCCCAGATGCCGATGATGAGGAACATCGGGATCAGCATGGCTTCCCAGAAGAAGTAGAACAGCAGCGCATCGGTCGCGGAGAACACGCCGATCATGAGGCCCTCCATGATCAGGAACGCCGCGTAGTACTGAGCCGGGCGGGCTTCGATCACCGTCCAGGCGGCAATGAGCACCGGGATGGTGATGAACGCCGTCAGCACCACGAGAGGCATGGAGATGCCGTCGAGGCCGAGCGCGTAGTAAGAATGAAACCGGGTGATCCAGTCCACTTTCTCCACGAATTGCAAGTCGGCGGTGGCGGTACCGAAGTGCAGCGCCACCGGCAAGGAGATCAGGAACGTCAGTACCGCGGCGCCCAGCGCCAGCCAACGCCCCGCTGCGACATTCCTGTCGCCGAGCACTAACACCGCGACGCCCGCGGCGATGGGTAGCCAGATCAAAACTGACAGGTAAGGAAACATTCAATGACCGCCGTGTTGACTACCGCACCAGGAACCAGCCGAGCATCACTGCCAGGCCGATGACCATCCAGAACGCATATGCGTACAGATAACCGTTCTGTACACGCCGCACGATGCTTCCGAACCAACCCACTGTAGCTGCAGATCCATTGACGAGCGCGCCATCGATCAGCACCTGATCGCCGGCCTTCCACAGAGTGATGCCCAGGCCCCGCGCGCAGGCGGAGAGGATCTTTTCGTTGAACCAGTCGAAGTAGTACTTGTTCAGCAGCAGAGTGCGGACCGGGGCGAGGGTCTTGGCCCAGGCGTCGGCCCACTTCGGGTTCTTCAGGAAGAACAGCCAAGCGAAGAACACGCCCGCTGCCGCCAACCAGAAGGTCGGCGCGGCAAAGCCGTGGATCGCCATCGTCGCGGGGCTCTGGAATTCCTTGCCCAGCTCGCCCACGACGTCGTTCTGTTCGAGCACGCGAATGGAGTCGCCGAAGTAGCCGCCGAACAGGACCGGACCGACAGTGAAGAAGCCAATCAGCAGCGAGGGGATCGCCAGCGCGATCAACGGGCCTGTCACGACCAACGGGCTCTCGTGTGGCTCGACCGGGCCATGGTGATCATCGTGACCGTGGTCGTCGTGCGCATGTGCGGCAGCGACAGGCGCGTGGCCATGGCCGTCCTTGCCGGCGGCAGAAGGCTGCTCTTCCTTCTCCTCGTGGTCCACAGACTTGTCATGAGCAGGCGTATGAACGTCCTGACGGAATCGCTCGGGGCCGTGGAACGTCATGAACACCAAACGGAACGAGTACAGCGCAGTTACGAACACGCCGGCAAGTACACACCAGTAGGCATAAGTGTGTCCCCAACGGTGGGACTCACCCACTGCTTCGATGATGGTGTCCTTCGAGTAGAAACCGGAGAAGAACGGCGTGCCGATCAACGCCAGCGAACCGATCCAACTGGTCACGGCCGTGATGGGCATGTACTTGGCCAACCCGCCCATCTTCCGCATGTCCTGCTCGTGGTGCATGCCGATGATGACCGAGCCGGCGGCGAGGAACAGCAGCGCCTTGAAGAACGCATGCGTCATCAGATGGAACATGCCGGCGCTATAGGCCGACACGCCCAACGCGGTCACCATGTACCCCAGCTGGGACAGCGTCGAATACGCAATGACCCGCTTGATGTCGTTGTTCACGATACCGAGCAATCCCATGAAGAACGCGGTGGTGGCACCGATGATCATGACAAACGACAGCGCGGCATCCGACTGCTCGAATAGCGGCGACATCCGCGACACCATGAAGATGCCCGCGGTAACCATGGTGGCCGCGTGGATCAGCGCGGAAATCGGCGTGGGACCTTCCATCGAGTCCGGCAACCAGACATGCAGTGGCACCTGCGCCGACTTGCCCATCGCACCAATGAACAGGCAGATACAGATGAGCGTCATGGCGTGGACGCTGGTGTTTGAAGTCAGCGGCAGCATCGCTGCCGCGATCTTCGGCGCCGCCGCAAATGCATCTGCGTAGCTCACCGAGTTCGTGAAGTAGAAAATGCCTGCAATACCGAGCACGAACCCGAAGTCGCCGACCCTGTTGACCACGAAGGCCTTGAAGTTGGCGAACACCGCGGACGGCTTGGTGTACCAGAAGCCGATCAGCAGGTAGGACACCAGGCCCACCCCTTCCCAGCCGAAGAACAACTGCATGAAGTTGTTCGACATCACCAGCATGAGCATGGCGAAGGTGAACAGCGAGATGTAGCTGAAGAACCGCTGGTAGCCCGGGTCCTCGCTCATATAGCCGATGGTGTAGACGTGCACGCACAGCGACACGAACGTCACCACGACCATCATCATCGCGCTCAGTCGGTCGATCAGAAAGCCGACATCCAGCTTGACGCCGTCACTCACCAGCCAGGTGTAGACCGGGCCGTCGAAGGCCGGGACACCATCGAGATAGATCTGCTTCAGCACGTGGAACGACAAGGCGCAGGAGACCGCCACACTCAGGATCGTGACGGTATGAGCCCCAGCACGGCCGATGAGGCGGCCGAGCAGGCCTGCCAGCAGCGAGCCGATCAGCGGCAGCAGGGGAATCAGGACGAGTTCGGTCAGATTCATGCTCGCATCAGCCTCGCAGCGTATTCATATCTTCAACGTTGATGCTGCGACGCTCGCGGAACAGCACCACGAGAATGGCCAGTCCGATCGCCGATTCGGCGGCGGCCACGGTCAGCACGAAGAACACGAACACCTGGCCGTGGATGTCGCCCAGGTAGCGTGAAAAGGCAATGAAGTTGAAGTTCGCCGCCAGCAGCAGCAGCTCGACGCACATCAACAGCAGGATGACGTTCTTGCGGTTCAGGAAGATGCCCGCGACCGACAGCGCGAACAGGATGGCCGACAGAGTGAGCAATTGCGACAGCGTGATCATGAGCGCTTCTCCGCATCCATCTTCACAATGCGCACGCGATCCCTGGCATTCACACTGACCTGCTTGCCGATGTCCTGGACCTTCAGTCCCGGGCGCCGGCGCATGGTCAGGGTGATCGCCGCGACAATCGCAACGAGCAGCAGCACGGCCGCGAGCTCGAACGGATAGGCGTACTGGGTGTAAAGGGCCTGGCCGAGCTCGAGAGTGTTGCTGTAGTCCGGTGCCGTCGGAGTGGGGGACTTCGACGTATCGATACCGATACCCTTGACCCACACGACGCCCACGATCTCGACAATGACCGCCGCGGCGGTGAGCCAACCGAGCCAGGCGAAGCGAGTAAAGCCCGCGCGCAGCTCCTCTACGTTGATATCGAGCATCATGACGACGAACAGAAACAAGACCATCACCGCGCCGACATACACCAGCACGAGGACGACCGCGAGGAACTCCGCTTCGATCAGCAGCCAGATGGCGGCCGAAGTGATGAAGCAGACCACCAGGGACAGCGCCGAATACACCGGATTGCGTGAGGTGATCACACCCAGCGCGGCCAGAACCAGGAAGGTCCCGAAAACATAGAACAGAACTTCTACTAGCATTATGTGCCCGTCAACGGTACGGCGCGTCGGCCGCTTTGTCGGTTGCAATCATGGCCTCGTAGCGCTCGCCGACCGCGAGCAGCTTGTCCTTGCTCATGATGTTCTCGCCGCGATGCTCCATGTGGTACTCGTGGATACGGGTGAGCACGATCGCGTCCACCGGGCACGCTTCTTCACAGAAGCCGCAGTAGATGCACTTGAACAGGTCGATGTCATAGCGGCTCGTACGGCGGGTGCCATCGGCAGCGACTTCCGAATCGATCGTGATGCACACCGCCGGGCACACCGCCTCGCACAACTTGCAGGCGATGCACCGTTCCTGGCCATTCGGGTAGCGGCGCTGGGCGTGCAGGCCGCGGAACCGAGGCGACTGCGGCGTCTTCTCCTCGGGATAGTTCAACGTGTACTTGGGCGCGAAGAAATTGCGCCCGGTCACCGTCATGCCCTTCACGAGCTCGGTCAACAGCAGTGTCTTGAACAAACTGGCCATACGATTAAACCTTCAATGCGCCCACGGACCGACCTTGTACCAGGCCATCACCATCTCGACCCCGATCCAGACGATCGTGACCGGAATCAGCGCCTTCCAACCCAACCGCATGATCTGGTCGTAGCGGTACCGGGGGAAGGTGGCGCGGAACCACAGGAAGAAAAACAACACGACGAAAGTCTTGAGGATCAGCCACAGCAGGCTCGGCTGAGCCAGGATGAAACCAGGGCTCGCGTAGCCGTCGAGCGGTGAGAGCCAGCCGCCGAAGAAAAACACGGCCGTGAGCGCCGAGATCAGGATCATGTTCGCGTATTCGGCGAGGAAGAACAGCGCGAAGGCGATGCCCGAATACTCCACGTGAAAGCCGGCGACGATTTCCGACTCGCCTTCCGCCACGTCAAACGGTGCGCGGTTGGTTTCGGCAACTCCGGAGATGAAGTACACCACCACCAGCGGGAACAGCCAGAACCAGTTCCAGGAGAGCATCCCGCCCTGCTGCCGCTCGATGATCGTGCCGAGATTCAAGCTCTGCGAGGCGATGATGACGCCCACTAGCGCAAAGCCCATCGCAATTTCGTAGGCAACCATCTGCGCCGCGGAGCGCATCGCGCCGAGGAACGCATACTTCGAGTTGGACGCCCAGCCCGCGATGATGACGCCGTACACACCCATCGAAGACAGCGACAGGAGGTACAGCAGGCCGGCGTTGGCATTCGAGACCACGACGGTCGTCGACAATGGAATCACAGCCCATGCGGCGAAGGCCGGGATCAGCGCGATCATGGGTGCGAAATGGAACAGCACCTTGTTGGCGTTGGTCGGGATCACCACTTCCTTGGTGAGCAGCTTCACTACATCGGCGAAGGGCTGGCCCAGGCCGGGCAGCATCCCGAGGATGCGCACGCGATTCGGACCGCGGCGCAACTGCATCCAACCGATGACCTTACGTTCCCACAGCGTCGTAAAAGCCACGCACAGGATGAGGACGATGGTGATCGCGATGGTCCAGACAGTCGTCCAAACGGTGTGCTGACCGAATGGACTCAGTGAGTTCCAGGCGTCTGTGAGACTTTGCAACACGCGAGCCAGATCCTGTGTCAGTAAGTGACGGCCAACGTACGACCTTCGCGCGTCTTCTGCAGAGAAGGCGCACGACGCACGAGGGCATCGATGTGGTACATGGACAGATCGAGCACATCGGCGCCAGCGCTGCCGCCGGTCACGCGATGAGTGCCCCTGTAGGCGGTTGCCGCGCTGCCCGCGCTCGCGGCCCCAATCGCCGCGACGTCCGTGCACGCTCTGCGCAATTCTTCGCGAACGTCCTCGGAGGACTGGTACTCGAACCCGCCGATGTTCGCCAATGTCCCGAGAACGCGCAGGATTTTCCAGCCCGGGCGGGATTCGGCGAAGGGCTGAGCAGCGCCGTTGTGGCTCTGCCAATGGCCTTCGAGATTCACGTAGGTGCCGGAAGTCTCCACATACGTGCCCATGGGCAACAGCACGTGGGCGATCTCGCGTAGTTGGTCGTTCGCAAACGGCGTAATCGCTACAACGAACTCGGCTTTGCCGATGTTGCGCGCGGCCTCAGTGCCGACAGAATCGACCCACGGCTCGACGCCGCCGAACAATACATAGGCTCGCAGAGTCTTCTGAACCATCTCCAGGGCGTTGAGCCCCTTCGAGGCTGCAACCTTGCCGCCCGCCTCGCGATGCGCAACCGCACCGGCGAGGAATGCGCCCGCGGCGTTTCCACCTTCGGCCAATACTCCAAACGAAGCTCCGGTCACTTCAGCCAGCGCGGCGGCAAGCGCTCGAATGTCGGCGTACGCGGGATGCCGGAGGGCCAGCGAACCCAACCAGATTGCCCGCTTCTCCCCCGCGACCAACGCCTCGGCGGCGGCACGGTGAGTGTCCCCCACCTTGGCCTGTTGCACGACGGCAGACAGGTGATCGGGTACCGGCTTGCCGGCGGACTGGGCGGCCACCGACAGGATCGCTGCGAGGTCATCAACCTGCTGGGCCGGGGAGGACAGCATCTTGACCGCCACCGGGAACAGATAGTCCGCGGCGACCGGCGTCATTGAAATCACCTTCGCACCCTTCAGCGCCGCCTTGCGTACCCGGTGCGCGAGGATGGGGACTTCACGGCGAATATTCGCGCCGATGATGAGCAGACTGTTGAGGTGGTCGACATCGACCACGCGCATTCCGAGATTCGGATACACGGGGTCGGCGTCCTGATCGCGGAAATCACGCTGCCGCAGGCGGTGATCGATGTTTGCGCTGCCCAGGCCGCGCGCGAGCCGTCCCAACAGGTACAGCTCTTCGAGCGTGCTCGTGCTGCTCGCCAGGACACCCAGATCGGAAGCGCGCGGCTTCAGGCCTTCGATCACTTTGGTGAGCGCCGTTTCCCAATCGGTCTCGATCCACTCCGAACCCTGGCGGAGCATGGGCTTCTGGATACGATCCGGGCTGTAGACGCCTTCGTAGCTGAAACGATCCCGATCGGGGATCCAGGTCTCGTTGAGCGTCTCGTTCTCACGCGGAACCACCCGCATGATCCTGCCGCGCAGCACGTGGCCAAACAGGTTGGTACCGACGCCGTCGTGCGGCGAAATCAACGGATGGGAGATCATTTCCCAGGCACGGGCGCTGAAGCGATATGGCTTGGAGACCAACGCACCCACGGGGCACAGGTCGATGACGTTGCCGGACATCTCGTGATGAACGGTCTGCTCGATATAGGTGCGAACCTTGACGTTCTCGCCGCGGCCTATCATGCCCAACTCTTGATAGCCCGCAATCTCCTGCGTGAAGCGGACGCAGCGCGTGCATTGAATGCAACGTGTCATGTCCGTCGCGATCAGAGGGCCGAGGTTCTCATCCTGCACCGAGCGCTTGCGCTCGTGGTAGCGCGACAGATCGCGGCCGAAGCCGACAGCGAGATCCTGCAGCTCGCACTCACCGCCCTGGTCGCAGATCGGGCAGTCCAGCGGGTGGTTGATCAGGAGAAACTCCATGACCGCGCGTTGCGCACCGATGGCCTTGGGCGACTTGGTGAAAACCTTCATCCCCTCGGTCACCGGCGTTGCACACGCGGGCAGCGGCTTCGGCGCCTTCTCAACCTCAACCAGGCACATGCGGCAGTTGGCCGCGACGGTCAACTTCTCGTGATAACAGAAGCGCGGCACGTACGCGTGGTTGGCGTCCGTGACACGGATGATCATATCGCCCTTGCGCGCCTTCACCGGCACGCCGTCGATTTCCACGTTTACGAATTCTTCGCCGCTCATGCCGCTATCGCTCCACCAGCCTGGTCGCTCACCATGCTGCGGCCGCCGTGATCGATCATGTATTCAAACTCGTGGCGGAAGTGCTTGAGCGCGCTCTGCACCGGCCAGGCGGAGGCATCGCCAAAGCCGCAGATCGTGTGGCCTTCGATCCGGCCGGCCACATCCAGCAGCAGACCCAGATCCTCGCGACGCGCCTCGCCCGCCAGGATCCGCTTGACCAGCCGGTTCATCCAGCCCGTGCCTTCGCGGCACGGTGTGCACTGGCCGCAGGACTCGGACTTGTAGAAGCGGGTGATGCGCTCGAGAACCTTCACCATGCAGGTGGTCTCGTCCATCACGATGATCGCCGCGGAACCGATGGCCGACCCGGCCGCCTTCAGCGAGTCGTAGTCCATGTTGGTCTTCATCATGACATCGCCCGGCACGACCGGAACCGACAGGCCGCCGGGAATCACCGCCTTCAGCTTGCGACCGCCCTTGACGCCGCCGCACAGGTCCAACAGGTCCTTGAACGGAATGCCTAGAGGCAACTCGAGGTTCGCCGGCTTCTCGACGTGACCGGAGACCGAGAAAATCACAGTGCCCGCGGAGTTCTTGGGGCCGAGGTTCACGAACCAGTCGCCACCCTTGCGCAGGATTGCGGGGACGGAGGCGAAGCTCTGGGTGTTGTTGATGGTCGTCGGGGCGCCGTACAGGCCGAAGTTTGCCGGGAACGGGGGTTTGAAGCGCGGCTTGCCGGGCTTGCCCTCGAGTGAATCCAGCATCGCGGTCTCTTCACCGCAGATATAGGCACCCGCACCTACAAACGTGTAGATGTCCATGTCAACGCCGCTGCCACGGATGTTCTTGCCGAGCAGGCCCGCGTCGTAGGCTTCCTGCAGCGCGGCTTCGAAGCGTGGAATCGGCTCGCCCAGGAACTCGCCACGAATGTAGTTGTACGCGACCGTGGAGTTGGTCGCGTAGCCGCCGATGCACAGACCTTCAATCAGGGCATGAGGCGTAAACCGCAGGATGTCGCGATCGTGGCAGGTGCCGGGCTCGCTCTCGTCCGAGTTGCAGACGAGATACTTCTGAACGGGGGAGTTACGCGGCATGAAGCTCCACTTCATGCCCGTCGGGAAAGCCGCGCCGCCACGACCGCGCAAGCCCGACCCTTTCACCAGCTCGATGACCGACTCGCGCGTCGGCTTCTGCGCCAGCATGTTTTCCCAGGTGCTGTAGCCGCCGACCTTGCGGTAGCTCTCGAGCGTCCAGGGTTGGTCGTACTTCAATACTTCAAACAGAAGCAGGTTCTGCTTGGCAGCCCGCTCGTTCGTACTCATGTCATGGCCTTCGGCCAAGCTTTCAACGGGGTCGAGGCGACCCCGAAAATGCAGCGGCGCGGGACGCGCCGATTCGTCTGGCTCATTTCAAATTGTCCAAAATTTCGTCCACTTTCTCTTTGGTCAGATACTCGTGGAATACGTGGTCGACCATCATCATGGGCGCGCCGGTGCAGGCGGCCAGGCACTCTTCTTCGTTCTTGAGGAAGATGCGGCGGTCGGGCGTGCTCTCGTTGAGCTTGATTCCGAGCTTCTTTTCGGCGTGCGCCACCAGGTCCCAGGCGCCGTTCAACATGCACGACAGGTTCGTGCAGATGCTGACGTGATGACGACCGCAGGGATGGGTCTCAAACATCGAATAGAAGGAGGCGACCTCATAGACCTGGACGGGCGGCAGGTTGAGATACTCAGCCACGGCATCCATCAGGTCCGGCGTGAGGAAGCCCTGGTTCTGCTCTTGAGCAGCCCGCAGCGCCGAAATGGTCGCCGAGCGTTGCCGCCCGGGCGGAAATTTCTTCACCCACTCGTCGATCTCGTGACGGGTGTGCTCGGACAGCAGCTTCAGTTTACTGGTGGTCTCTGTACTCAACGGTCGATTTCCCCGAACACGATATCCTGGGTGCCGATCACAGCCACGACGTCGGCCAACATGTGACCGGTGCTCATTTCCTCGAGCGCGGCCAGGTGCGCGAAGCCCGGTGCACGGCACTTCAGCCGGTACGGCTTGTTGGCCCCGTCGGAAATCAGGTAGATGCCGAACTCGCCCTTGGGCGCCTCGACGGCGGCATAGGCCTCGCCCGCCGGCACTTCGTAGCCTTCCGTGAAGAACTTGAAGTGGTGGATGAGCGATTCCATGTCGTCCTTCATGCGCTCGCGGCTGGGCGGCCGGACCTTGCGGTCATCGATCATCACAGGTCCCGGATTGGCCGAGAGCCAATCGGCACACTGACGGATGATGCGATTGGATTGGCGCATCTCCTCGACACGCACCAGGTAACGGTCATAGCAGTCGCCATGCACGCCCACCGGAATGTCGAAATCCATCCGGTCGTAGACTTCGTACGGTTGCTTCTTCCGCAGATCCCACTCGATTCCGGACCCGCGCAACATGGGGCCCGAGAAACCGAGCTGCATCGCACGCTCCGGCGAAACAACACCGATGTTGACCGTGCGCTGCTTCCAGATGCGGTTGTCCGTCAGCAACGTCTCGTAGTCGTCGATGTTGCCGGGGAAGTGATCCGTGAAGTCCTTGATGAAATCGAGCATCGAGCCCGAGCGCGCCTCGTTCAGGCGGTCGACTTCCTTGTTGGAGCGGTACTTCGAATATTGGTACTTCGGCATCGAGTCCGGCAGATCGCGATAGACGCCGCCCGGACGGTAGTACGTGGCATGCATGCGCGTGCCCGACACTGCCTCGTACAGATCCATCAATTCCTCGCGCTCCTTGAAGCACAGGAGGAATACGGACATGGCACCGATGTCCAACCCGTGTGCACCCAACCACATGAGGTGGTTCAGTATGCGGGTGATCTCATCGAACATCACGCGGATGTACTGGGCCCGCTCAGGCGGGACGATCCCCAGCAGCTTCTCGATCGCGAGCACGTAGGCGTGCTCGTTGCACATCATGGACACGTAGTCCAGACGATCCATGTAACCGATCGATTGATTGAAGGGCTTCGACTCGGCGAGCTTTTCAGTTCCCCGGTGCAGCAAACCGATGTGCGGATCGGCCTTCTGAATGGTCTCGCCGTCCATTTCCAGGACGAGGCGCAGAACGCCGTGGGCCGCCGGATGCTGCGGGCCGAAGTTCAAAGTGTAGTTTCTGATTTCACTCATGCTCAGCGTGGCCCCTGCAGTTCCTTGGGGACCGCATCGCGCAGCGCCGGGTCATAACGACGATCGTGACGGATGACCTTGGGCACGAGCACGCGCGGCACGATGCTGACAGGCTGGTAAACCACGCGCTTCTTCTCGTCGTCGTACTGCACCTCAACGTTGCCCGACAGTGGGAAGTCCTTGCGGAACGGATGGCCGATGAAGCCGTAGTCGGTGAGGATGCGGCGCAGGTCGGGATGACCGCGAAACACGATGCCGAACAGGTCGAAGGCCTCGCGCTCGAACCAGTTGGCCGAAGCCCAGACCTCGATGACGGAATCGACCTGCGGGTCGAGCGTGTCCGCGCACTTGACTCGCAGGCGCAGGCGCTGATTGTGAGCGATCGACAAGAGGTGATACACGACCGCGAAGCGGCCGGGCATCTCGGGATCGGGAGCGGCGCTGCGCGCGACGCGGGCGCGGCTGAAACCCGAACGGGTGGCCGTTTCCGTCTGCCAGTCGTCGCGCCCGAAATGCAGATAATCGACTCCGGCGACGTCCATCAACATCTCGAACCGCAGCTCCGGGGTGTCGCGCAACAAACGGCAGACGGACACCAACTCCGCGGGGTCGACCTCGTAGGTCACTTCATCATTCAGCGCCGCGACGCGCCGCACCCTGCCGGCCAGGTGCGCATCGATCCGAGACGCCAGTGTCTGCGTATGCTCACTCAAAGTGAGATCTCCTAACGGGCGATCGTGCTGGTGCGCTCGATCTTTTTCTGAAGCTGAATGATGCCGTACACGAGTGCCTCGGCGGTCGGAGGACAGCCGGGCACGTAGACATCCACGGGAACGATCCGATCGCATCCGCGTACGACCGCATAGGAATAGTGATAGTAACCACCGCCGTTGGCGCATGACCCCATGCTGATGACCCAACGGGGCTCAGCCATCTGGTCATAGACCTTGCGCAACGCCGGGGCCATCTTGTTCACCAGCGTACCGGCCACGATCATCACGTCCGACTGACGCGGGCTCGGACGAAACACCACGCCGAAACGATCGAGGTCATAGCGCGATGCACCGGCGTGCATCATCTCCACTGCGCAACAGGCCAGTCCGAAAGTGACAGGCCAGAGAGATCCGGTGCGTGCCCAGTTGACGAGGCTGTCCACCTGGGTGGTCAGGAAGCCGCGCTGCGCGAAGCCTTCGGCGCCCTGCGGGTCGGCCACTGCTTCTAATCCCACTCGAGCGCTCCTTTCTTCCACTCGTAAATAAAACCGACCACCAGGATGGCGAGGAACACAGCCATGGCAATCAGACCCAAGCCGCCGATCTTGCCGAGCGCCACGGCCCAGGGAAACAGGAACGCGATCTCGAGGTCGAACACAATGAAGAGAATGGCTACCAGGTAGTAGCGCACATCGAACTTCATGCGGCTGTCTTCGAAAGCCTCGAAGCCGCACTCATACGGCGAGTTCTTCGCCTTGTCATCGTGGAAGCGGGCGAAGTAGCGGCCGAGGCCGGTACCGAGCACGAGCATGACCACCGCCAGAGCGGTCGCGATTCCGAGGAAGATCAAAATCGGCAGATAGTTGGAAAGCACCTCAACGGCACCTCGCTGGCAAAAACCGCGCTTTTTGACAGCAGCTAAATCGGAGCACGGACCTCAACTCCGCGGAATCGCCATCGGCGATTCCGCCCATAAACAAAGAGGACAGGCCATCCATGATCAGCCTGTCCCCCTCATAATTATTCACGCGTTAGCCATATATTGTAAGGCACCCCAGCTAATCGCGCATGTGGCGAGCGATAATTTCGTCCTCTCAGCAAGACGCGCCATATACCCGGGACCCCGGGCAGCGCGTAACGACATCTGGTGCCGACGGCGAGATTCGAACTCGCACACCTCGCGGCGCTAGCCCCTCAAGCTAGTGTGTCTACCAATTCCACCACGTCGGCTAAAAATCTAAGTTACTTCGGCGGCGGCGTGCCCTCGGGGGCCGCCGGCGCCGCCGGCGCCGATGTCGGGCTTGGCGGCGTCGATGCCGGTGCAGGTAACGTCGCCGTGTTCGGCGCCGGAGTCTTTGCCGCACCCGCTGGCGTCTTGGATTGCCCCTGACCCGCCTCGTCAAGAATCGTTCGGGGCTGCGAGTCCGAAATCTTCGTGCCCACGTAGGTCAGCAACAGGCTGTTGACCATGAAGATCGCCGCAAAGATCGCTGTCGCGCGCGACAACGCCGTGCTCGCGCCACGGGCGCCGAACACAGTGCCGGATGCTCCCGCGCCGAAGCCTGCGCCCGCCTCCGCGCCCTTGCCGCGTTGAAGCAGCACGAGCCCGATAATCGAGAACGCCGAGAACACCTGAATCACCGTTAAAATAATTCGCCACATATCCGTTCAACCGCTATCCGGCGGCCTTCACAATAGCTAAAAACTCGTCAGCCTTGAGCGACGCGCCGCCAATCAGCCCGCCATCGACATCGGGCATCGAAAACAGCTCCGCCGCATTACCAGCCTTCACACTGCCGCCATACAGAATGCGGGTTGCACCCGCAATTCTAGCATCCCGAGCCCCTATCCGGGCACGGATGGCAGCGTGCACCTCCTGGGCCTGCTCCGGTGACGCGGTGCGACCCGTTCCAATCGCCCACACAGGCTCGTACGCCACCACAGCCTGGCTGAGAGTGTCCACCCCACTCAGCTCCAATACAGCGTCCAGTTGACGCGACACAACCTCGGAGGTGCGCCCCGCATCACGGTCGGAAAGCTGCTCCCCCACACACAGGATGGGAATCAGCCCTTTCGAGTGCGCCGTCGCAAACTTCCGCGCCACCAGCTGATCGCTCTCCCTATACAGCAGGCGTCGCTCGGAGTGACCGACGATCGTGTACTCGCAACCGACATCCTTCAGCATTGCCGCCGAAACCTCGCCGGTGAACGCTCCCTGGGTGTCCGCACACACGTCCTGCGCACCGAGCCGGATGGGCGTATCACGCAACAACCGACCGATCTCCTGCAGGTACACCAAGGGCGGACAGACGACGCAATCCGCAGCCGGATCAGCAGGGTAGTGAGCCCCCAGCTCCTCGATCAGCCGCGCGTTTTCGGCGCGCGAGCCGTGCATCTTCCAGTTTCCGACGACGATGGGGCGGCGCATTGTCCGACCTCCAGATTTCGCGGGCGCGCGATGATAACGACGCCGTTACCGTGGTGCAATCATCTATTGGCGGCGGCACTGGCCGCCGCGGAAGTCACGGCAGTGCCACAACGACCCCGCGGCAAAAAGCGTGGTTTTTGCCGCTCCGAGGTTTATTCGGCGGCGGCTTTAACCACTGCCGCTAGCTCGGTCGCCGCAGCCTTGGTGGCGGCCTCGCCCTTGCCCTCGACCATGACCCGGATGACGGGTTCAGTGCCGGAGGCACGCAAAACCACGCGGCCGTCGCCGCCCATGCGCTTTTCGATTTTTTGCACTGCTTCCTGCACCGACGGCACGCTAGAGGGATCGAAACGCTTCGCCACCTTTACATTCAGGAGCACCTGCGGAAACTTTCGCATTCCGGACGACAGCTCCGCCAGCGAGCGCCCGGTTTTCTTCATGACACCCAGTACCTGCAGCCCGCTGACCAGACCGTCACCGGTGGTCGTCTTGTCCAGACAGAGAATGTGCCCCGAGGTTTCGCCGCCGAGCGTTCCACCTGATTCGCGGAGCATTGCCAGGACGTACCGGTCGCCGACGGGCGCCCGCATGAAATCGATCCCCGCTTCGCGGAAGGCAACCTCGAGACCGAGGTTGGTCATGACCGTGCCAACCACCGGCCCCTTGAGAGTCCCCGCTTGCTGCCGCGCGCGTGCGATAACGTAGAGAAGCTGGTCGCCGTCGACGATTCGGCCCAGGTGGTCGACCATGACGAGGCGATCACCGTCACCATCAAGGGCCAGACCGACGTGGGCCCGAACGCCGGGCACCGTCAGTTGGAGCAGGTCCGGCGCGGTCGATCCACAGCCGTCGTTGATATTGCGGCCGTTCGGAGAGCAGCCGATGGGCACAATCTCAGCGCCGAGGTCAGTCAACACCCGCGGACCGACCTTGTATGCCGCGCCGTTAGCACAGTCGACGACGATCTTGATGCCCGACAGGTCGACGCCGGCTTCGATCGTAGCCGCACAAAACTCCTGGTAGAGAGTGCGCGACCGGTCGACGCGGGTTGCGCGTCCCAGGCTGCGGGAAATTCGGGTAACGGGCGGCTGCGCCAGCTCCGCTTCGATGCGCTCTTCCAGCTCATCCGACAACTTGCCGCCACTGGCGTCGAAGAATTTGATGCCGTTGTCGTCGTACGGATTGTGCGATGCGCTGATGACCACGCCGAAATCACAGTTGAATCGGCGCGTCATATAGGCGATGCCCGGTGTCGGCAGGGGCCCGATGAGCTGCACGTTGACGCCGGCGGCGACGAACCCCGCTTCCAAGGCGGATTCAAACATGTAACCCGAAAGGCGAGTGTCCTTACCGATGAGTACGGTACCGCCCTCCGGCGCCAACACGCGGGCGGCGGCACTGGCCAATTGAAGAGCGAAATCCACGGTCATCGGGTGGTCGCCCACCTTGCCCCTGATGCCGTCCGTTCCGAAATATCTTCGACTCATTCACCTAGCCCCTGAACAGTGACGACTGTCTTGAGTGCGTCCATTGTCGGCCCGACATCGTGCACACGGACGATGTTCGCGCCATTGAGTACGGCCATCATGGCTGCCGCCACGCTCCCATGAACTCGCTCGCCGGGTGGCCGCCCGGTAATCCGGCCGACGAAGGATTTGCGCGACAATCCGACTATTATCGGCCACTCGGAGCCCAGTTTCCGCAACTGACGCAACAGTTGCAGGTTATGTTCGAAAGTTTTGCCAAAACCGAACCCTGGATCGATGGCGATACTGTCCCCCGCCACACCGGCGGTCCGGCACGCGGCAACTCGCTCATCGAGGAACGCTTTGACCTCCATGACGACATCCTCGTAGCGAGGAGCCAACTGCATCGTCCGCGGGTCCCCCTGCATGTGCATGACGCACAGAGCGCATTGGGTAGCGGCGGCGGCTTCGAGCGCGTGAGGCTCAGAGAATGCCCGGATATCGTTGAGGAGGCCAGCTCCGGCCTCGGCAGCGGCGCGCATGACCTGCGGCTTGCTGGTGTCGACAGAGATCACCGCGTTGGTTTTCGCTCGCAGCTTCTCGATTATCGGAACGACTCGCCGGATCTCCTCTTCCGGACTGACGGGGTCGGCGCCTGGTCGCGTGGACTCGCCTCCGACATCGATGATGGCGGCGCCCTCCTCGACCATGCGTATGCCATGGGCAACTGCGGCTGCGGCGTCGAGAAACTTCCCTCCGTCAGAGAAAGAGTCCGGAGTGACGTTGAGCACGCCCATGATCACCGGGCGCTTCAGGTCGAGAGTTTGCGTTCCACACCGCATAAACAACATCGGGGCGCGAACGCCCCGATGCCTCTTCAACGTTGATCCCGACGCTCAGTGCTGACCGGCCGGAGAGCCGATCGGTCCACTGGGCGCGCCTTCCGCCGGCGGCGTCCGGGGCGGCTTGTTGGACAGGTTTTCGTCCCAGTCACGCGGCGGACGCGGAACCTTACCGGCCATGATTTCCTTGAGCTGCTCTTCGTCGATGGTCTCGTACTTCATGAGCGCGTCGGCCATCAGGTGCAGTTTGTCCAGCGCCGCCACCAGGATCTGCTTGGCTTTCTGGAAGTTGCTTTCGATGACGCTTCGCACTTCTTCGTCGATCGCGTGCGCCGTGCCATCCGACACCAGCTTGTGCTGAGTGACGCTGCGACCCAGGAAGACCTCGCCGTCGTCCTCGGAGTACGTGAGCGGACCCAGCTTGTCCGACAAGCCCCACTTCGTGACCATGTTGCGAGCCAACTCGGTGGCGCGCTCGATGTCGTTGGAAGCGCCGGTCGTCACGCCCTCGCGTCCGAAGATCAACTCTTCCGCGATACGACCGCCAAACAGCGTGGCAATGGCGCTTTCGAGGCGACGCTTCGACATGCTGTAGCGATCCTGCTCGGGCAGGAACTGGGTGACACCCAGCGCGCGGCCGCGCGGGATGATCGTTACCTTGTAGACGGGGTCGTGCTCAGGAACGGTCATGCCGACGATGGCATGTCCCGCCTCGTGATAGGCAGTCATCCGCTTCTCGTCTTCGCTCATGACCATGGACCGCCGCTCGGCGCCCATCATGATCTTGTCCTTAGCCCGTTCGAACTCGTCCATGCCAACGATGCGCTTGTTGGCACGAGCCGCGAACAGCGCTGCCTCGTTGACCAGGTTGGCGAGGTCGGCACCCGAGAATCCCGGGGTACCGCGCGCGATCAGGCCCGGCTTCACGTCGTCAGACAGCGGTACCCGGCGCATGTGAACGCGCAGAATCTGCTCGCGACCGCGCACATCCGGCAGCGGCACCACAACCTGGCGATCGAAGCGGCCCGGACGCAACAGCGCCGGATCCAACACGTCGGGACGGTTGGTGGCGGCGATGACAATGATGCCTTCGTTACCCTCGAAGCCATCCATCTCGACCAGCAACTGGTTCAGCGTCTGCTCGCGCTCATCGTGACCGCCACCGAGACCCGCGCCGCGATGCCGGCCGACGGCGTCGATCTCGTCGATGAAGATGATGCAGGGGGCGTGCTTCTTCGCCTGTTCGAACATGTCGCGGACGCGAGATGCGCCCACACCCACGAACATCTCAACGAAGTCGGAGCCGGAAATGGTGAAGAAAGGCACCTTGGCCTCACCCGCGATGGCGCGGGCAAGCAACGTCTTGCCGGTACCCGGCGAGCCGACCATCAGCACGCCCTTTGGAATCTTTCCACCGAGCTTCTGGAACTTGCCCGGGTCCTTCAGGAAGTCGACGATCTCCGATACTTCCTGCTTGGCCTCATCGACGCCCGCGACGTCCGCGAACGTGACGTTGACCTGATCTTCACCGAGGAGGCGCGCGCGGCTCTTGCCGAACGACATCGCCCCGCGACCGCCGGATGCGCCCTGCATTTGCCGCAGCATGTAGACAAATACGAGTATCAACAGAAGCGCCGGTGCCAGCTGCAACAACAGTTGCGCCAGGAAGTTCGGCTGCTTCGGCGGGCGGCCCTCGATCGCCACGTTCGCCTTCTGCAACGCGCCGATCAGGGCGGTGTAGTCGGTCTCGGGATTGAACGTCTTGAACTGGGTTTTGTCCTTGCGGGCGCCGTAGATCATCTCGCCCTGCAGGACAACGGAGTCCACCCGGTTCGACTTCACGTCGTCGAGGAAGGTGGAGTAACGAACCTCTTCGGGCTGTCCGACGGTGGGCATGTAGCGGCTGAAGACCGCCAGCAGCACCAGGACGATCACGACCCAGAGGAGGATATTTTTCGTCAAATCGTTCAAAGGGTTCGACCTCTATTAGCGCGCAGTGAGGTGGCTAAAAAGCAACCTACACCATCGTAAACTCCATAGCCAGCAAATACAGTGCGGGTTGCGGGCCAGTCCGTGTCTTGATCAGGGCACGGGGCCAGGGTTCAAGACCCGTTCTGGGTCAAAGTTCCGATTACAATGGCGCAATGGCTCAGAAATACATCCCTTCCCGCCGGGTACGCCCGTCCCGCTCGCCTGCTGAACGACCGGCCGGCGCCGGCCTTTACAAACGCAAGCGCGTGCGCGCGGGCGGAACGCCGCCCAAACCCCGCAAAAAACGCACTCCCGCCGAGAGCACGGACGTCGCTGCCCCGCAGGTGGCACCCGAGCTGTCGGAGAAGCAGCGCCGCCACCTGCGCGGCCTCGCACACGACCTGAAGCCGCTGATCCGCCTGGGGAATGCCGGGCTCACGGAGGCCGTTGCCACGGAAACCGCACGGGCCCTCCACGACCATGAGCTGATCAAGGTCAAAGGACCCGGCGGTGACCGGGAGGCCCGCGATGCCCTGTTCACTGACCTGGCTCAACGTACCGCGAGCGCATTGGTGCATCGCATCGGAAACGTGGCGGTCCTCTACAGGCCGAACGCCAAGCTGCAGCGGATAGTGATACCCGACTAGTCCGGATCGGCCGGGCATCCGGAGGCGCGCAGCCCGAGTCCTCGCAAGCTGTAAAGGCGCCTCAGGGGCGGCTCGGCTGAGGTCCTGCAGCCGGGCGGCCCGCAGGGTTCATTCGTAGCGGACCGCTACGATCTCGTAAGACTTGATCCCGCCTGGGGCGGTGACGTCCACCACATCGCCTTCGGATTTGCCGACCAACGCGCGGGCAATGGGCGACGTAATGGATATCCGCCCTTCGCGAATGTCCGCCTCGTCCTCGCCTACGATCTGGTAAGTGACGTGATGCCGGGTGTCATCCTGATCGTCGAGCTCGACGACGGCGCCGAAAACCACCTTGCCGTTGGTGACCAGCTTGCTAGGGTCGATGATCTCGGCCGTGCCGAGCTTGCCTTCGATCTCGCTGATCCGCCCTTCGATGAATCCCTGCTGCTCACGCGCGGCGTGATACTCGGCATTCTCGGACAGATCCCCGTGGCCCCGGGCCTCCGCGATCGCCTTGATCACGTTCGGCCGCGACTCGGTCTTCAATTTTTTCAGCTCAGCCCGCAGCGCCTCGGCGCCGCGTAATGTCATTGGTGTGCGTTTCATGCACGTACGGCCTCTTTGTGCAGGTCTTGCAGTCGATTGACCTCGACATCATCGACATGATCCAGGGCCTCGCAAGTTGCGAGCCCCGCCGCGAGCGTCGTGTAGTACGTAACCCGGCGATGAACGGCTTCCCGGCGAATGGAGTTCGACTCCCGTACCGCCAGCTTCCCCTCCGTCGTATTGACGATGAGGTCGATCTCGTCATTCTTGATCATATCCACAATATGGGGCCGGCCTTCCCGCACCTTATTCACTCGGCGACAGGCAATACCGGCTTGCTCGAGGGCCTGTGCCGTTCCATCGGTCGCCAGCACGTCGAACCCCCGCTCAATGAGCTTGCGGGCAAGCCCGACTGCCCCCGGCTTGTCCCGATCCCTCACGCTGATGAAGCATACGCCGTTGCGAGGCAACGTTACGCCTGAACCCGCTTGAGCCTTGGCATAGGCCTCGCCGAAGGTCTTGCCCGTGCCCATGACCTCGCCGGTGGACTTCATTTCGGGTCCCAGAATCGGGTCGGATTCCGGAAACTTGTTGAAGGGGAACACGGCTTCCTTCACCGAGTAGTACCGCGGCACGTGCTCGACCGTCGCGCCCAGCTCCTTCAGCTTTCGGCCGGTCATGACCTGCGCGGCGATCTTTGCCAATGCGACGCCCGTGGCCTTGGACACGAACGGCACCGTACGCGAGGCACGCGGGTTGACCTCGAGCACATAAATGACGCCGTTCTGAATCGCGAACTGCAGATTCATCAGCCCGACGACGTTCAGGGCCCTGGCGAGCTTGCGGGTCTGCTCGCGCAACTGCGCCTGCACTTCGGCGCTCAGACTGTTGGGTGGCAGCGAGCAGCCGGAGTCGCCCGAATGAACGCCCGCCTGCTCGACGTGCTCCATGATTCCGCCGATCAACACATCCTCGCCGTCGCATACCGCATCGACGTCGACCTCGATGGCCACATCGAGAAAGCGATCCAACAGCACGGGACTGTCGTTGGAGACTTTCATGGCATGCGTCATGTAGGAACGCAGGTCATCTTCAGTGAAGACAACTTCCATCGCCCGGCCGCCCAGAACGTAGGAGGGCCGCACCACGAGGGGGAAGCCCACTTCACGCGCGAGCCGGACAGCCTGATCCTCGGTCCGCGCCGTCGCGTTCGCCGGCTGCTTGAGATTCAGCTTCTTCACCAGCGCCTGGAAGCGCTCGCGATCCTCGGCCACGTCGATGGAGTCCGGCGTGGTACCGATGATCGGCGCACCGGCGTCCTCCAGCGCGCGCGACAGCTTCAATGGGGTCTGCCCGCCGAACTGAACGATGATGCCGATCGGCTTTTCCTTCGCGATCACTTCGAGGACGTCCTCGAGCGTCAGCGGTTCGAAATACAACCGGTCCGAGGTGTCATAGTCGGTCGACACGGTCTCCGGGTTGCAGTTGACCATGATGGTCTCGAACCCGTCCTCGCGCAGCTGCAGGGCCGCGTGCACGCAGCAATAATCGAACTCGATGCCCTGGCCGATCCGGTTGGGACCGCCGCCGAGGATCATGATCTTCCTGCGCTCGGTGGGGTTGGCCTCGCATTCCTCCTCGTAGGTGGAATACATGTAGGCGGTCGACGTGGCGAACTCCGCCGCGCAGGTGTCGACCCGCTTGTACACCGGTCTGACACCGAGCTCGTGGCGCTTATGGCGAATCGCCTTCTCGGACATGTCGAGCAGCCTGCCGAGGCGCGCGTCGGAGAAGCCTTTGCGCTTGAGCAGAACCAGGCGCTGCGCATCGAGCGCGCCGAGACCCGCGGAGCGAACCAACTCCTCCTCCTTGATGAGGTCCTCGATCTGCGCGAGGAACCACGGGTCGATGTGGGTCAGCTCATGGATGCGCTCGAACGACCAGCCCGCGCGAAACGCATCCGCGACATACAACAGCCGGCCGGCGCCGGGCGCCCGCAGCTCGTAGGCCAGCCTGTCCTGGCTCTCATCGCTCAACGGCAATGGGAACTGTTCCGTCAGGCCATCGAGGCCCGTTTCGAGCCCGCGCAACGCCTTCTGCAGCGACTCCTGGAAGGTGCGGCCGATCGCCATCACCTCGCCGACCGACTTCATCTGCGTCGTCAGGCGATCGTTCGCGGCCGGAAATTTCTCGAACGCAAAGCGCGGCACCTTGACCACGACATAGTCGATCGACGGCTCGAACGATGCGGGCGTGGCGCCGCCGGTGATGTCGTTCTTCAACTCGTCGAGCGTGTAACCCACCGCCAGCTTCGCGGCGATCTTCGCAATCGGGAATCCGGTCGCCTTCGAGGCCAGGGCCGATGAACGCGACACGCGCGGATTCATTTCGATCACCAACAACCGGCCGTCGCGCGGGTTGACGGCGAACTGTACGTTCGAGCCGCCCGTATCGACGCCGATCTTGCGCAGTACCGCGATGGAGGCATCGCGCATGCGCTGGTATTCCTTGTCCGTGAGCGTCAGAGCCGGCGCGACGGTGATGGAGTCGCCGGTGTGCACGCCCATCGGATCGAGGTTTTCAATCGAACAGATGATGATGCAGTTGTCCTTGTGATCGCGGACCACCTCCATCTCGTACTCTTTCCAACCGATCACCGACTCTTCGAGCAGCACTTCGCCGGTGGGCGAGGCATCCAGGCCGCGCGCCACGATGGCCTCGAGCTCCTCGCGGTTATAGGCGATGCCGCCGCCCGAGCCGCCCATCGTGAACGAGGGCCGGATGATCGCGGGATAGCCGGTGTCGGCCACGATTTCGAGCGCGTCCTCGAGGCTGCGCGCAATCTGGGACCGCGGGCACTCCAGGCCGATCTCGCGCATGGCATTGCGGAACAGCTCCCGGTCCTCCGCCATGTCGATGGCCGCCCGGGAAGCCGCGATCAACTCAACCTTGAACTTCTCGAGCACGCCTTCGCGCACGAGATCCAACGCGGTGTTCAGCGCAGTCTGACCGCCCATGGTGGGCAGCAGAGCATCCGGCCGCTCCTTCTCGATGATACGCGCCACCGTCTTCCAATTGACGGGCTCGATGTAGATGGCATCCGCCATCCCCGGGTCAGTCATGATCGTGGCCGGATTCGAGTTCACGAGAATGACCCGATAGCCTTCTTCCCGCAGCGCCTTGCAGGCCTGCGCGCCGGAATAATCAAACTCGGCCGCCTGGCCGATGATGATGGGGCCGGCACCGATGATGAGGATGCTTTGAATGTCAGTGCGCTTTGGCATCAGCGGCCTCCCGCGGCTTTCAGCTGCGCCTGCAGCCGGCGCAACATGAGGTGATTGAAGCGCTCGAACAAGGGCTTCAGGTCGTGGGGGCCCGGGCTCGCTTCGGGATGTCCCTGGAAGCTGAACGCCGCCTTGTCCTTCAGCGCGATCCCCTGCAGGGAGCCATCAAACAACGAGCGGTGGGTGGCGCGCACGGTCGCGGGCAAGGTCGCCTCGTCGACGGCAAACCCGTGATTCTGACTCGTGATGAACACGCGCCCGGAGTCGAGATCCTGCACCGGATGATTCGCGCCGTGATGGCCGAACTTCATCTTGATGGTTTTGGCACCGGCGGCGAGCCCCAGAATCTGGTGGCCCAGGCAGATACCAAACACCGGCAGGTCCGTCTCGAGGATCCTGCGGGTGGCATTGATCGCGTAATCGCACGGCTCCGGATCGCCGGGGCCGTTTGAGAGAAACACACCATCGGGATTCAGTGCGATGACCTCTTCCGCGCTGGTCTGAGCGGGCACCACGGTCACTCGGCAGCCGTAGTCGCAGAGGACGCGCAGGATGTTGCGTTTGACACCGAAATCGTAGGCGGCAACGTGCATGCGCTGGTGCGAGCGGATGGGCGCGCGCGGATTCTCCGGCCACACGCTGCCTTCATTCCATTGGAAGCTGCGCTTGGCGGTGACCACCTTCGCGAGGTCCATGCCTTTGAGGCCGGGAAACTTTCTGGCCAGCTTGATGGCCGCGGCTTCATCCACCTTCTCGCCGGTCATGATGCAACCGGCCTGGGCGCCGCCTTCGCGCAGGATTCGTGTCAGCCTGCGCGTGTCGATACCGGCGATGGCGACGACCTTGCCGCGCTCGAGAAATTCCGCCAGCGACTCGTTGGAGCGCCAGTTACTGCGCAGCAGCGGCAGGTCGCGAATGATGAGCCCGGCAGAATAAATCTGCGCGGCCTCCAGGTCCTCCGGTGTTGTACCGGTGTTGCCGATGTGTGGAACGGTGAGAGTGACGATCTGGCGGGCGTACGACGGGTCGGTGAGAATTTCCTGATAGCCCGTCAGGGCAGTGTTGAAAACGACTTCGCCGGTTGTGTTGCCTTTGGCTCCGATTGACTGGCCGCGGAAGATGGTTCCATCCGCCAGCGCCAGCACAGCGGTTACGCTCACTAGTTGAATCCCTCAGCAAAAAACTGGAAACGGTGCGTGAACTTCGAGGGGCAGATATACAAAGCGGGAGGAGTTCTCTCGAACATCCTCCCGCCTTGCATTGGACTAACCCGAACTCGGATTAGGCGGAAATTTTACGGGCATACAGCGCGATGTGTCCATGGAAAATCGTATGCACCGAGAGCGCTAAAAACACGGTAAAACTCCGCAGCGTTCCTCTCAACTGCCTGATTTATGAGTGAATAAATCGCGCATGAAATACCTTCCGGGTGACCGGGCCTGGAGCCAGACAGCGGCCCGCAGGGCGCCGCGGGCGAACAGGGCGCGGTCGGTGGCGCGATGGCTGAGAGTGAGGCTCTCCCCGATTCCGGCGAACAAGACGGTGTGCTCGCCGACGATGTCGCCGCCCCTGACCACCGCAAAGCCAATCTCGCCCCCCTGGCGGGGCGCTCCGTCCCGGCGGCTGGGTTCCAGAGGCTGCCTGCGGCCCTCCGCCGCGGCCTTCCCCAGCGCCAGGGCCGTTCCGGAGGGAGCGTCCTTTTTCATCCAGTGATGGGCCTCGATGATCTCGATATCGAATTGCTCCGGCAGCGCGGCGGCAGCCTGGCGCACCAGCTCGATGAGCAGCGTGACCCCGAGACTGGTATTGGGAGCCACGAGTACCGGGATGTCCTCGGCGGCGGCATCGAACTCGGTGTCCGCGGGATAGCCCGTCGTGCCGACGAGCAGCGGCTTGCGGGCCTTGCGGCACGCCTCGAGGTTGGCCTGGGTGGCCGCGCCGTTCGAGAAATCGATGGCGACATCGGCCACGGCCAATGCCGCGGCCAGATCCGATGTCACGTGGACGCCGAGCCTGCCGACTCCGGCGAGCTCGCCCGCGTCCTTGGCGAGAGCGGCACTGTCGGGCGAGGCCACCGCCGAGGCGACGGAGATCTCCCGCGATTCAGAGGCGGCGCGCACGAGAGCGAGCCCCATCCGACCACTGATGCCGATGATGGCTGCGCGAACCACCGGTAGCTACTTGGCGCCAGTCGAAAAGAAGCGCTTGACGCCCTCGAAGAACCCCTGCTCGCGTGGCGCGTGCCGGTCTGAATTGCGCTTGAGCGACTCTTCGAGCTGGCGGATCAGATCCTTTTGATCGGCTGACAGATGCACGGGCGTTTCCACGACAACGCGACAGAACAGATCGCCGCGAGCGCCGCCGCGCACCGGCTTCACACCCTTGTCGCGCAAGCGGAACACACGGCCTGACTGGGTTTCAGCCGGCACCTTCAAAGTGACATCGCCATCGAGCGTAGGCACTTCAACCGTGCCGCCCAGCGCCGCTGTCGAGAAGCTCACCGGAACCTCGCAGCTCAGATGCTCGCCTTCACGCTCAAAAATCGGATGCTCGCGAACGTTGACTTCAACGTACAGGTCGCCGGGCGGCCCGCCATTGCGCCCCGCCTCGCCCTCGCCGCTCAGTCGAATGCGATCACCAGTATCGACACCCGCAGGGACCTTGACTGAGAGCTTGCGCGTGCGACGCACACGCCCCTGCCCGAGACAGGTATCGCACGGGTTTTTGATAATGGTGCCGTTGCCACGGCAACGCGGACAGGTTTGCTGAAGTTGGAAAAATCCCTGGCTGATGCGGATCTGCCCCGAGCCGCCGCAGGTGTCGCAGGCCGCGGCCGTGCTGCCCTTGGCCGAGCCGCTTCCATGACAGGTCTCGCATTCGGTCAGCTTGGGGACCTCGATCTCCGCCGCGTGGCCAAACACGGCCTGATCCAGGTCGAGCTCCAATTCATACCGAAGATCGGCGCCGCGAAACTGCTGGGTACGGGGATCTCCGCCGCGGCGCGCGCCGAAAATGTCACCAAACACATCGCCGAAGATATCGCTGAAGGCATCGCCCCCGGAGCGACCGCCGCCACCGCGCGAGTGAGCTTCGATGCCGGCATGGCCGTGCTGATCGTAGATGGCGCGCTTGTTGGCGTCGGTCAGAACCTCGCACGCTTCCTTGGCTTCCTTGAAGCGCTCTTCCGCTTCCTTGTCGTTGGGGTTGCGGTCGGGGTGAAACTTCATCGCCAGGCGTCGATACGCCTTTTTGATTTCTGCTTCGGTCGCGGTTTTAGGTACGTCGAGTACCTTGTAGTAGTCGCGTTTGGACATGCGTGTAGATCAACCAACCCCAAGGTCCCGGAACAAACCACGGGGCTCACTATGTTCCTAGTGAGCCCCGCTCATCTTCGTGAGATTACGAAGCTTTCCGGTCCTTGTCCTTCACTTCTTCGAACTCGGCATCGACGACGTCGTCGCGACCGGCCGCGCTACCCTGCGCTCCTGCACCCGCTCCAGCGGCACCCGGCCCACCGGCCCCCGCCGCGCCCGCCTGCTGCTCGGAAGCATAGGCACGCTGGGCAATGGCGGCCGAGGCCTGTGCGAGCGCATCGGTCTTTTTCTCGATCACACCCTTGTCGTCGCTCTTCAGAGCGGAGCGCAGATCGGAAATCGCCGATTCCACCTGGGCACGCTCGGCCGCATCCACCTTGTCGCCCAGGTCCTTGAGTGTCTTCTCGACCGAGTGGGTCATGCTGTCCGCCTTGTTGCGGACATCGACCAGCTCGCGGAACTTCTTGTCCTCTTCGGCGTGCGCCTCGGCGTCGCGCACCATCCGCTTGATCTCTTCCTCGTTCAGGCCGCTCGAGGCCTTGATGACGATCTTCTGTTCCTTGCCGGTGGCCTTGTCCTTCGCCGACACGTTCAGAATGCCGTTTGCATCGATGTCGAAGGAGACTTCAACCTGGGGCATGCCGCGCGGTGCCGGCGGAATGTCCGTCAGGTCGAACTTGCCCAGCGACTTGTTGTCGGCCGCTCGATCGCGCTCACCCTGCAGGACATGGATGGTCACCGCAGTCTGATTGTCATCGGCCGTCGAGAAGGTCTGCGACGCCTTGGTCGGAATCGTGGTGTTCTTCTCGATCAGCTTGGTCATCACGCCGCCCAGGGTCTCGATACCAAGAGACAGCGGAGTCACATCGAGCAGCAGCACGTCCTTCACTTCGCCAGCCAACACGCCGCCCTGAATGGCCGCGCCGACCGCCACCGCCTCATCCGGGTTCACATCCTTGCGCGGGTCCTTGCCGAAGAAATCCTTCACGTACTTCTGGACCAGCGGCATGCGAGTCTGGCCACCGACCAGAATGACCTCGGCGATATCGCTCGCGGACACACCGGCGTCCTTCATGGCCGTCCGGCACGGGCCGATGGTCTTCTGCACCAGGTCCTCGACGAGCGACTCCAACTTCGCACGGGTCAACTTGATGTTGAGATGCTTCGGTCCGGACGCATCGGCCGTGATGTACGGCAGGTTGATGTCGGTCTGCTGGGTGGAGGACAGCTCGATTTTGGCCTTCTCGGCGGACTCCTTGAGGCGCTGCATGGCGAGGGGGTCCTTGCGTACATCGACGCCGGACTCCTTGAGGAACTCCTCGCCCAGGAAGTTGATGATGCGCAGGTCGAAGTCTTCACCCCCCAAGAACGTGTCACCGTTGGTGGAGAGAACTTCAAACTGACGCTCGCCGTCGACTTCGGCGATCTCGATGATGGACACGTCGAATGTACCGCCACCCAGGTCGTACACCGCGATCTTGCGGTCCTTGCCCTGCTTGTCTTCGCCGTAGGCGAGCGATGCCGCGGTCGGCTCGTTGATGATGCGCTTGACATCCAGGCCCGCGATGCGGCCGGCGTCCTTGGTCGCCTGGCGCTGCGAGTCGTTGAAGTACGCCGGCACGGTGATCACGGCCTCGGTCACCGTCTCACCGAGATAGTCCTCGGCGGTCTTCTTCATCTTCATCAGCACGCGGGCGGAGATCTCCTGGGGCGCCATCTTCTTGCCCTGGACCTCGACCCATGCGTCGCCGTTGTCGGCCTTCACGATCTTGTACGGGACCATCTTGATGTCCCGCTGCACGATCTCATCGTCGAACTTGCGACCGATGAGGCGCTTGATGGCGAACAGGGTGTTCGCCGGGTTGGTGACCGCCTGGCGCTTGGCCGGCTGGCCCACCAGAACCTCCCCGTCCTTGGTGAATGCAATGACGGAAGGAGTGGTGCGGTCGCCCTCGCTGTTCTCGATCACGCGAGGCTTGCCGCCCTCCATGATGGCCACGCAGGAATTCGTGGTCCCGAGGTCGATGCCGATTACCTTACCCATTGGTTGATTACTCCGCAGAAATTCAGTTGTGTTCCAATAGTCACACTTGCTGGGTGCTTGCCCCTACCTATTCAAGTAGAGGCGCTTGCAAAAATAGGCGGCCGCTCAGCCCTTCGAGACAATCACCCGGGCCGGTCGCAGAACCCGGCCATTGAGCTCGTATCCAGGCTGCACGACCTGCAGGACCGAATTCGGGGCCGCGGTGGCGGACTCCTGGGCCATCATGGCTTCGTGACGGGCCGGGTCGAACGGCTCGCCCTGCGGATTGATGGGGGCGACCCCGATTTTCTGCAGGGCTTTTGACAGAAGCTGCAACGTCGCTTCCTGTCCCTGCACCAGGGTCTTCAAGTCAGCGGCCTTGGCGGCGTTCTGCACGGCCAAGTCCAAGCTGTCCCAGACCGGCAGCAGCTCCTGGGCGAATTTTTCCAGGCCGTAGCGATTGGCCGACTCTATATCGCGCTGCGCGCGCTTGCGGACGTTATCCAGGTCCGCCACGGCCCGAAGATACTGATCCCAGTGATTCTTCGCGCGCTCCTCGGCTTCGGTCAGCGCTTGTTGCAACCGCTCGAGCTCGACGAGCGAGGCCGCAGTCTCGGGTAGAACGGCAGTGGATTCGCCGGCTGGCCCCTGGCGCTCATATCCGGGCTCGTCTGCGTTCATCAAAAACCTCCTGAGGAAAAATGCGGCAGCGATCGGCCCCCATTCGCGGGGCCGGAAGGATGCCTGAAAAACGAGTTTGCCGCCTACTTGAGGTTCAGCGGCGGGAGTTCAAGGCAGCCCCGAGCAACTTTGCGGTCATGTCCACGATCGGGATGACCCGTTCGTAGGCCATGCGGGTCGGTCCGATGACACCCACCACGCCGACGACGGAATCGCCAGCGGCGTACGGAGCGGTGACCACGCTGCAATCGTCCAGAATCTGGTAGCCCGACTCGTGCCCGATGAAGATCTGCACGCCTTCGGCTTTCAGGCTGTTGTCGAGCAGGTGCAGGAAATCGCGCTTCTCGTTGAAGGCTTCAAACAGGCGGCGCAGCTTCTCGACGTTGGTGAGCTCGGCGGCGCCCATCAGATTGGTTTCGCCCTTGATGACGTACTCGAGGCGGTCCTCGCCCTCACCCGCCTCGAACACATGCTGCGCCATCGATATGGCATCCAGCATGATCTGGTTCATGTGGGCGTGCGTCTCGGCGAGCTGCCGCAGGATCTCGTCGCGCACCTGGCTCGAGGTGCGACCGCGGAACTGCTCGTTGAGGAAGTTCGAGGCGCGGCGCAGCTCATCCGGCGAGTAATAACGCTCCAACTGGATGATGCGGTTCTGTACTTCGCGATCGTTGAACACCAGCACCGCCAGCACGCGATTCTCGGACAGAATGACAAACTCGATGTGCGTGATGGAGGCCTGCTGGGTGCGCGGCACCGTCACGACGCCCGCGAGCCGAGTCACCTGGGACAGCAGCTGGGAAACGGAGGCGATCAGGTCCTTGGAGCTGTCGCGCTTGCTATCCACCTGCCGGCGGATCTCGGCGACGGCGGTTTCATCCAGGGGTTGCATTCGCAACAGGGTGTCGACAAAGAACCGATAGCCCTTGTCGGTGGGGATGCGTCCGGCTGAGGTGTGGGGAGAGGAGACGAAGCCGTACTCCTCCAGGTCCGCCATGACGTTGCGGATCGTGGCGGAGCTCAGCTGCAGGCCGGATTCGCGCGAGAGCACCCGGGAGCCGACGGGTTGTCCGTCGCGGATATAGCTTTCTATCAGTATCCGTAGGAGGGTTTGAGCGCGGTCACTCAAAGCCTCGTGTTCTCGACCTTCGTGCGCCATCTCGGCCACGCTAACGACGGCGGACCTCAGCGTCAAGCAATGCAGGTTTAAGTCGCCGATCGGGGTCCATTGGGCGCATTGGCCCTGCCCCGGGGTCGTGCTACAAAGGCGCCGCCTCGTAACTCGAGGTGAGAACTCGAGGACCTTCGCCTGATGGGCTTTCCCGTGCAACGCTGCGCGCTGGTCGGCAGATTCTCGGACCCGCGCGTGGCGGAATCCGTGAATGGGCTGATTCCCCACCTTTTATCCCGCCGGATCGAGGTGATCATCAGCACCGAGACGACTTATTCGGGCGAGGCGAGCGGCATCCGCAGGATGCCGGAGGCGCAGATCGGAGCGAGCGCGGACCTCGTCATTGCCATAGGCGGGGACGGGACCCTGCTCTATGCGGCGGGGTTGGTGGCGCGGCACAAAGTACCGCTGCTGGGTGTCAACCGTGGCCGACTCGGTTTTCTGACCGATGTCATGCCGCAGAACATGTTCCCCTGCATCGATGCGGCGTTGGAAGGCCGATTGACGCCCGACGAGCGCCCGTTGCTGGCGGCGTGTCTGTACTACGCCGACGGCCGGGTTGCCGAAGCGCTGTCGCTCAATGACGTGGTGCTCCAGAAGCTGGTGACGGGCCGGATGATCGACTTCGAAACCCATTTGAACGGGGTGTACGTCAACACCCACGCCGGCGATGGCATTGTCGTTGCGAGCCCCACGGGCTCGACCGCGTACGCCCTGTCCTGCGGCGGCCCCATCGTCGCGCCGGACCTGGATGTGCTCGTAGTGGCGCCCATCTGCCCCCATACATTGTCGGATCGGCCGATTGTCGTCGCGGCCCGGTCGCGAATCGAAGTGCGGCTGCTGGAGCGACCCGACATCCGGGCACAGGTAACCTGCGACGGGACCGTGCTGGGTGACATGGAGCCCGGCGACCGGTTGTGCATCGAGGCGGCCTCGGAAACCGTTACCCTGCTGCATCCCGCCGGCCACGACTACTACAAGTTGCTGCGCTCCAAGCTCCATTGGGGCCGCGGCAGTTTCGAGCGTTAGAGACATGCTGACTTATTTGCAGATCCGCGATTTCGCCATCATCGAGGCTATCGAGCTCGAAGTGCATCCGGGCCTGACGGTGCTCACCGGCGAGACCGGCGCGGGCAAGTCGATCCTGGTGGACGCGCTACAGCTGCTGGCCGGGGGCCGGGCCGGCTCCGAGGTGATCCGCCACGGTGCCGAGCGTGCCGAGATCACGGGGACGTTCGATTTGAGCAGGACCCCGCGCGAGTTGAAGCGTTGGCTGGAGGAACAGTCTATCGACACGGGGGCCGCGGAAGAGCTATCGATTCGCCGCGTGGTCTCGAACGATGGTCGCTCGCGGGCGTATCTGAATGGGCAGGCGGTGGCCATCCAGGCGTTGCGCGAAGCCGGCAACATCCTGATCGATATCCACGGGCAGCATGAGTTCCAGTCCCTCACCCGCTCCGCCGCTCAGCGCGAGCTGCTGGATGGCTACGGGCGGCTCGAGCAGGCCGCCAGCCAGGTTGGCATCAGCCATCGGGTGTGGCTCGGCCTGTTGAATCGCGCGCTGGAGTTGGAAAGCAAGGCCCGCGATCGCGATGCGCGGCTGGAATTGCTGCGCTACCAGGTGTCGGAGCTGAATGCCCTGCAGCTGAAGGAAGGGGAATTCGACAGTCTGGTGGAGGAGCGCGCGCGGCTCGCCAATCGCGGCAAGCTGGCGGATGCCACCCAGACCGCGCTCTCTTTGTTGTATGAAGGAGAGGAAGGCAGCGCGCACGCCGGGGTCAGCCGCGCGTTGCAGTCCTTGCTGACGGTCGGCGGCGTCGATCCCAAGCTCGCGGCCGTGTTGCCGATGGTTGAAGAAGCGGCCATTCAGATTCGCGAGGCGGCCCGTGAGCTCGCCCACTATCGCGATGGACTCGAGCTGGATACATCGCGCCAGGCGCAGGTCGAAAGCCGCCTGGCGGCCATCGAGGAGTTGGCGCGCAAAAACCGTGCGAATCCGGGCGAGTTGCCGGCACGGACCGCGGAGCTGAATGCGGAGCTCGCCTCGATTGAGAGAGCGGATACGGACCTGGCGGCCTTGCGCAAGGACCTCGCATCGGCGCTGGAAGAGTTCCGCACGCTCGCGGCTCAGTTGTCGGCGAAACGCGCGACCGCGGGCCGCGCGCTGTCCAAGGACATCACGACGCGCATGCAATCGCTGGGCATGGCCGGCGGGCGGTTCCAGGTTGAGGTCACTCAGGACGGAACCCAGGAACCGACCCAACATGGTGTCGATCAGATTGAATTTCGGGTGACCGCGAATCCGGGGCAGCCGTTGCGCCCGTTGTCGAAAGTCGCCTCGGGCGGCGAGTTGTCGCGATTGTCGCTGGCGGTACAGGTTTCCGTTGCCGCGCGCGACACGCGCTGCATGGTATTTGACGAAGTTGATTCCGGAATTGGAGGCGCGATCGCGGAGATTGTGGGTCGCGAGCTGCGCTCATTGGGCGAGCGCGGGCAGGTGTTGTGCGTGACGCATCTGCCGCAAGTTGCCTCGCAGGGACACCATCATTTACGAGTCGCGAAGTCGAACGACGGTAAAACAACTCGTACTTCTTTGACACACCTGACGCCAGCGGACCGGGTGGAAGAAATCGCGCGGATGCTGGGTGGCGTTGAGATCACCGGCAAGGCGCGTGAGCATGCCAAGGAGATGCTACGCACCCACCTGGAGCTGCCTGCCGACCCGACGCCGACTGATCGAATGCCGGCGTTGAAACAGAAGGACGTGTTGGCGCAGGCGAAAGTGGCCGCAAAAGACGCCAAGGACCCCGCCGCGGAGCCCAAATCACTCGGCGTGGACCCGCGATCGACCGCTCGGGCGGTTGGCGGAGCGCCTCGGGGTTCCGCAGGCGTCGGGGGCGCATCGGGTCCAAGCAGCACCTCGACGCCCCCGGATACACCCAAGGGTAGCGAGGGCAAGGCGGCCGGCAAAGGCGTCGGCAAGGGCGCAGCCAAACCGGCTCCGGATGCCAAGGGTCCGAAGGACGACGGCAATGTGATCGACTTGAATGCCGCCAAGGCGGCGGGGCGGCCTGCCTCTAAACGGCGGTAGGAGCCCAGACAGGCCGCTAGCTGGCCTTCTTCTTCCGGTACGCACAATTGGTGCGTTTACAATGCCCGTACATGATCAGCGAATGGTCGCGGATCGTGAACCCCAGGCGCTGGGCGACCGAGTTTTGACGTTCTTCGATACCGGAATCCATGAACTCTTCGACCCGCCCGCAGTCCAGACACACGATGTGGTCGTGGTGTGTCCCGTGATTGAGCTCGAAGACGGCCATGCCATCCTCGAAGTGGTGACGGGTAACTAGGCCGGCTGCCTCGAACTGCGTGAGAACTCGATAGACGGTGGCCAGCCCAATGTCCTCATTGCCATCGAGGAGCGTGCGATAGATGTCTTCGGCCGAAAGGTGCCGCGTATGGCTGCTCTCGAGAATCTCCAGGATCTTGAGGCGCGGCAGAGTGACTTTCAGGCCGGCTTTGCGGAGGTCTTTACCTTCCACTGAAGCTCTCCGGTATTATCCAAACCCATTATTGCCTATTGGAACCCGATGCGCTCAATAAATAAAAAGCTACTGCTGACGCTGGCGCTGGGCGCCGCGTTTGCAGCGTCTTCCGGCTGTGTTTACCGGATGAATATCCAGCAGGGAAACTTTCTGGAAGCGCGGACTGTGAATCAATTGCAAGTGGGCATGACTCGCAGCCAGGTCCGCTATCTGCTCGGAACACCCATGGTGCCCGATGCGTTCGACAAGGGACGTTGGGACTATTTGTACTTCTTCAAGAAGGGTCGCTGGCACAAACCCGAAGAGCGGCACCTGATCGTGTTCTTCAAGGAAGACAAGGTGGAGAAGTTCGAGAAGAACAACGTACCCGACAAGTCTCCAACGGAGCAGCAGAACGGGCCGCCGATCGAGAAGTTCCCGGTTATCTGAGCCACAGTCCGTCGGTCCGGCGGTTACTTCCCGCGGGCTTTCCGTTGCTGCTGGACGCTCGCGCGACGTCGGTCGCGCGGGTCATTCGCCAGCGGGCGATACAGCTCCACTCGGTCCCCCTCCGCGGGAATGTCTGATCGCTCGTGCGGTTCGCCGAAGATGCCGACGGGAGCAGTATCCCACGGTACATCAGGCTCATCTGCCAACTCGCGGGCCGCTTCGATGGCATCCGTGATGGTTGCGTCCAATGCGATGTCGACAGCCCATAAATACTGACGCTCACGCGTAGCGTAAGCCACAACGCATCGTTTCCGGCCATCTCGTGTCATGGAGGCAAAGTACGCGCTCTCGCAACGAACGCATCCATCAGTGCTGCTGCTGTCTCAGCGAACTTCTGCTCGAACAATACGGCTGTCAATGTGTTTTTGAACGCGAATTTCATGCTCAGTTGAACCCGGCAGCCCGTGCCCTCATTGAGTGCGATCGGCGTCAACAGCCACTCGCCTTCCAACATTTTGAAGGGGCCATCGACCAGGTGCATGAGAATGCGCGTATCGGGCTCCAGCTCGTTGCGCGTGGTGAATTCACTCTGCAACGGCCCGCGCCGGACGCCGATGGTCGCAACTATCTCGCGTTCCGAGCGCGAGAGCACTTTGGTGCGGGAGCACCAGGGGATGAAGCTCGGATAGTGTTCGATGTCATTGATCAGGTCGAACAACCTGCGGGGCGGCTGGGCAACCAGCGCCGAGTGCTTGATTTCTCGCATACGGTACAATTATCAGATGGCCAAGCCGGAAAAAACAGAACGCCTCATTGCCGAGAACCGCCAGGCGCGGTTCGAATATTTCATTGAGGAGCGGTATGAGGCAGGCTTGGTGCTACAGGGATGGGAAGTGAAGGCCATGCGGGCAGGCCGGGCGCAGCTGAAAGAAGCATATGTATTCATCCGCGGCGCCGAGGCGTTTTTGTTCGGCGCCCACCTGTCACCATTGAATTCGGCGTCCTCCCATGTTGTCGCCGATCCCACACGAACTCGCAAATTGCTGCTGAACGCCGCAGAGCTCTCGCGCCTGATCGGAGCAGTGGAGCGCAAGGGTTACACGCTCGTGCCGCTGGAGCTCTATTGGAAGAACGGCCGGGCCAAATTGGCCGTTGGTCTCGCCAAGGGTAAGAAACAACACGACAAGCGGGCTGTGGACAAAGATCGCGATTGGGCGCGCGACAAGGCACGGATCATGCGGGGCCGATGATCCATTGGCGCGACACGGGCCGCGCGCGGAACCCGGCTCCGTCGGCCGGCGGCAAGAACGGGGCCTGATCAATCGATCAGGGCCGGCTGCGCTTGCGGATATGCCCCGGCGGACCCATTTTGCGGTATGATGACTGCGTTTGGGGGCGACCGGTTTCGACGCGGGTAGTGAACCTCCAAGTGCGTGCCGAGGCGCAGTGCCCTCGTTAATAATGCTGCAAATCATAGTTGCCAACGAAGACAACTTCGCTCTAGCCGCTTAACCCGGCTGACCTCTGACCAGTTTGTGCCTATGCAACTGAATCAGGGGTAGCGCTCATAGGATCGCGATACCGTGTGCGACAGGCGGTATCGTTAAAATCTACTTTCGCTGGCCGAGCGTTTTCCCTGCTCCTCGGGTAGCGCGAAGCGAGAAAATAAAGAGAGAGCTACACACGTAGGTCTTGGCGTCTAGCGCTTGCGGACGGGGGTTCGATTCCCCCCGCCTCCACCAATTTTGGGAACCATCGGCGTTGCCTGTCATTGATCTGGCAGGATGACGCACGAGGATGAACAGGGCCACCTTCACTTGGCGCGTGATGCGCGCGGTGAGAACGATGCGCACGGGCTCACGGGTGCGAAGACGCTGAAGTCGACGCGCGAGTTGCCCGAGGCGGTTAATTCTTGCAGGCGCTGTGGATTGTGGCGGTCGGCGACTCGAGCCGTGCCGGGCGAAGGCAAAGCGCCGTGCGGGCTGATGCTCGTGGGCGAGGCGCCGGGGGACTCCGAGGACCTCAAAGGCCACCCGTTTGTAGGGCCCGCCGGGGCGATGCTGGACCGCGCCCTGGAGGAAGCGGGCATGGACCGCAAGTCGGTTTATGTCACGAACGCGGTCAAGCACTTCAAGTTTGAGCCCCGCGGCAAGCGGCGGCTGCACGTAAAGCCCAGTGTCGAGGAAATTCAGGCGTGCAATGCATGGCTCGCCGAGGAACTGCGTTTGGTTTCGCCCAAGCTCGTGATCGCGCTCGGTGCAACCGCGGCGCGTGCGTTGCTGGGGCGCGTGGTGACCATCGCGCAGACGCGCGGGTCAGCCATTCAGCTCAACGACACAACCCATCTGTGGGTGACGATCCATCCCTCGTTTCTGCTGCGTATTCCCGACGAAGACAAGAAGCGGGCCGAGTACCAACGGTTCGTGAAAGAGCTGACCGCAGCGCACCGCTGGGTCAGCGAGTAACCTGCCAGGCGCGTGGCCGCCAACGCAGGCTGACATCGCGCAACTCGACACCCCAGGCAGTTAGCGCGAGTTGGAGAACCCGTCCAGCGTCGTCAAGTTGCCGTACAAGTCTGGGCGACGATCCCGAAAGACGAACCAATTGCTGCGCATCTGCGCGAGGGCGTCGAGATCGAACGTCGCGGTCAACACCGCATCGCCCTCCTCACCGGCTTCCGCGACTTTAGCGCCGAGGGAATCGGCAATGAAGGAAGAACCATAGAACCGGATGTAGAGACCTTCGGGATCCTGGAACGACTTCTCCACCCCGTAGCGATTAGAGGCAATCAAGGGCATCAGATTGGCCGCGGCATGCCCCTGCTGCGTCCGCTGCCAGTGATCACGTGAATTGACGTTCACCGCCGGCGGGGGCTCGGACCCGATCGCCGTGGGAAACAACAAGAGCTCGGCGCCCATCAGAGCCATTGAGCGCGCCGTTTCCGGGAACCACTGGTCCCAGCAGATCCCCACACCGATGCGCCCGTATCGCGTGTCCCACACCTTGAAGCCGGTGTCCCCGGGACTGAAGTAATTCTTCTCCTGGTAGCCGGGCCCATTGGGAATATGCGACTTGCGATACAGGCCCAGGTTGCGGCCATCGGCATCGAGGATGGCTATGGAATTGAAGAACACCTGCCCCGCGCGCTCGAAGAAGCTGATGGGCAGCACCACACCCAGCTCGCGCGCTACCTTGCTGAAATGCCGCACGGCCTGATTTTCCTCCAGCGCACAGGCTAGATTCAGGTGGCGGTTGTCCTGCTCGATACAGAAGTACGGAGTTTCAAACAGCTCGGGCAGCAGAATGACTTGCGCGCCGCGCGCGGCGGCGGCGCGCACCAGCTTTTCCGCCTTGGCGATGTTACCGGCGACATTCCAATCGCAGGACATCTGCGTGGCGGCGACGGTGACCTGGCGCGGGCTGCGCCGAAAATGCTCTGGCTCAGTGGACATCGATGACTTTTCCCGGGTTGAGAATGCCGCGTGGATCGAGTGCGGCCTTCAATGCTCGCATGCTCGCAATTTCGGCGCGCGTGCGCGAGATTTCAAGATAGGGTTTGCGCTCGAGGCCAATCCCATGCTCGGCGGAGATGGAACCCGAGAGGGCGCGCAGCGGCTCATACACGCAGTGCTCAATACGCGCCGAGTCGACATCGCCCGCGCACACGGAGATGTGCAGATTGCCGTCGGCAACGTGACCGAACACGAACGAGCGGGCATCCGGGAACTGAGCCCGGAGCGCGCCGCGGAACGCATCGAGGTAAGCAGGCATGTCCGCGATCGCCAGGCTGACATCAAAACTGTGGCTGGTACCGTAACGGTCCATCTGAAATACATCCTCGCGGGGCGCCCACAGCGCGTTGCGATCCGCCTCGGACTTCGCGACAACCGCATCCGCTATCCAACCGCTCTGCATCGCATCCCCAAGGACCCGCTCAAACCGCTCGCGGTCGGCCTCGGGGTCCGCTCCCAGCGCTTCGATCAAAACATAGAGGCCGTGGCCGTAGGCGAGGATCGGAGCGCTGCGCGCGGGGGCCGTCGTGGTGAGCTCGTAGAAATCGGGCCACATCGCCTCGAAGGCGCTCAACTGGCCGCCGAGACGGGAATCCAACACTGCGAGCAGTCCCACCAGGGCGGCAAAGTCCCGGCACGCCACCAGCGCCGAACAGGCCGACACCGGCCGGGACGCCAGGCGCAGATCGGCCCGCGTCACGATCCCCAGGGTGCCTTCGGAACCGATGAACAACTGCTTGAGGTCGTAGCCCGCGTTGTTCTTCAACATCCGGTTGAGGCAGACCAGAACGGTCCCGTCAGCCAACACGACTTCCAGCCCCAACACGAGGCTGCGCGCCATGCCATACCGAATGACACGCATCCCGCCGGCATTGGTTGAGATATTGCCCCCGATGGTGGCCGACCCGCGGGCGCCCAGGTCGAGCGGAAACATCAAGTTGAAGCGCTCGGCCTCTTCCTGTACGCGCTGCAAGGTCACGCCGGCCTCGACCCGCATGGTCCGACCGGCCACATCCACGGACTCGATGCGGTTCATGGCCTCGAGCGACAGGAGCAACTCGTGCGCGCGCGCCGAACAGCCCTGGACGAGCCCGGTCAGCCCGCCATGGGGAACCACCGGCTGGCCGCGCGAATGACACAACGCCAGCACCGCCGACACCTGCTCGGTGCTGGCCGGCCGAACCAGTACGCGAGCCTCGACCTTCCCAACATACTGGTCATACACGCGAGCGCGCAGGCGCTCACCCGTGAGCACGCCATTGTCACCCACAATCACACGCAGGTCCGCAATCAGTGCGTCACCGGGATCCGCATGCCGGGCCGAATCAATGACTGTCACGGCGCCTCACCGGGCCTGTGCCGCCGGGACCACCCGTGAAGTCCAACGTCCGTCCAGTCCTCGACAACGCTCACGGCGGGCTCCTGCTCAACTCTTGGGCGGCCGCTCGGCGAGCGACTTGTGGACCTGCTCCGTGATGCGCATGGCGGTTTCCAGCGCCCGCAGGCCCGCCTCGCCACTGACGACCGGCGGCTTTCCCGTGCGCACACAATCCAGAAATGACTCGATTTCGGCCTTGAGCGCATCGCCCTGCTCGAGCGATCGCTCCTCGATGTTGACCGGCAACGGACCGGGCGCATCGGTCGGGCCGCGTTTGCGAATCAACGTCAGGATCTTCTGCTGCAGATCCAACGAGAGATACGCGTCGTCTTCAAACACGCGCATCTTGCGCTCCGTCTTCAGACTTACGCGACTGGCCGTCGCGTTGGCGACGCATCCGTTGGTGAAACGGATCCGCGCATTGCAGATATCGATCTCTTCCGAGAAGACGGGCGTGCCGACGGCATCGATCGCCGCAATCGGCGCCCCGACCATCGTCTGCACGATGTCGATGTCATGAATCATGAGATCCAGCACGACATTCACATCCGTACCGCGCTCGCGGTACGGCGCGAGCCGATGACATTCAACGAACCGGGGCGACTTCAGGTAGGGCTCGGCCGCCAGAATCGCAGCGTTGAAGCGCTCGAGGTGACCGACCTGAAGAATGAGCTTCCGCCGCGCCGCCAGCGCGATCAGCTCGCGCGCCTCCTCCGCAGTCTCTGTAATCGGCTTCTCGACCAGCACATGAGCGCCCGCGTTCAGGAAGTCGCCCGCGATCTCAAAGTGCGCAGGTGTTTGCGTGACGACGCTGACCGCGTCGACCGAGCCGAGCAACTCTCGGTAGTCAGCCACAGTGCGAACTCCCAGCTCGCCGCCGACCTGGTCGCGTGCTTGCTGTCTCGCGTCGGCGACCGCTACGAGCTCGCAACCCGAAGCTTGTGCATATTTCTGGGCGTGAAAGCGGCCGAGGTAGCCGACACCGATGACTGCTGCTCTGATTTTTTTCATCACAAAGGTATTATGCCCCGCCTCGCCGCCCAGGAGTCCGCCCGCTGCAGCCTCTAGACCGCATCCGCCGCCTGTTTTTCATCCGGTCCAGGATCGCGCGCGAGTTGATCCTCCTGACCGGTGCAGTGCTCCTGGGGGTCGTGGTGGTTCCCTTGCTGATCTGGGTGGTCGGCAGCCGGATCCTCGGCCCCTATACCCACGGCAACAATTCGCAGGCCGGTCCCATGGCCCTTCTCGGGGACTTCTACGAAGGGCTGAGCAAGGGTTGGCTCAGCTACTGGCTCGTGGCCGTGGGGCCGCTGGTGATCATCGTATTCGCGCGTGCGGCTTGGGAGCTGATTGTGCCGAGAGGCAAGGTCGCGGCTCCCAAGCCTCCAGCCGCGTCGCCCCCAAATAAGTCCAAAGCCCGCATCGAGCCGTATGTCGCCAAAGACAGACTGTGAACTGCGTCATACCTGACCGGGAACAGTCGGTGCCAAGCTCCGTCTAAGTCGGAGCACGCAATAAAGACGTGCACTGGATCGGGGAAATGAAAGAGAAGAAGAAGGCGGCCATGCCGTCGCCGGATGTGTTCAAGCGCTTCCAATTGGAACTATTGGACGAGTACGTCTGCGAAAAGAGGGGCTATGACCCCTACGACACGTCGAAGGATCACTCGCGGGATATCTGGGCCAGCAAGCGCAAAAGAGCCTGAAGGCCTCGCCGGCCCGCGCGCCCCTTTAAGAGGGCCAATACACCCATATCGTCGCTACCAGCAGAAGCAGCGACAGAGCGTGGGCACCCACGCGCCATGTGCGCGTACGCAGGTCGCCGTAGAAGCTGAACGCACTGGCAGCAGCCAGTGCGGTGAATATGGCTATAGACTGCAGGAGCGCCGCGTGCTCAGGTGCAAAGCGTTCGGCATCCTGGGGCAGGAACAGGATCACTATCCAGGTACCGAGCAGCCCGATGGCCAGCGACACCGTCGAGCCCATCACGATTCCGAGCAATATGGTTAGAGGACGCATACCCTAATTGATAGAAGAGAAATGGACCGGCCTGGCGGTCCCGCACTTGCTGAGCTGAACTGCACGCTCTAGCCTTGCTCCAAAGTGTAATGCCTTTCCGAACCTGCGAGCGTCTTGAATGATGCCTAAACCGTCTCACCGCACAGCCAGGTGGCTGACAGCCTCGATTCTGGCAACCCTGGCCGTACTGGTGCTGGCCCAGTCGTCCGGCTCCGCCGCCCGCGCTCCGAACGCCCCCGCCGCCATTCTTCCGGCGGGTGCCATCGCACCCACTGACAACCAGAAAGCCACCGCCCGCAAGGTCGGCCGCATCCTGGAGGAGGCGCACTACAGCCGCGCGCCGATCGACAAGAAGATGTCGGAGCAGGTATTCAATCGCTACCTCGACTTCCTCGACGGCCAGCGCAGCTACTTCCTCGCGAGCGACATCGCCGAATTCCAGGCCTACAAGTTCAAATTCGACGACATGATCCGCACCGGCGATGTGGAGCCGGCGTATGCGATCTTCGCCCGCTTCCAACAGCGCAACCGCGAGCGCATTCAACATGCGATCGGCCTGCTCGCCAAGGAACCCGACTGGACGCTGAACGAGAGCTTCGAGTTTGAACGCCAGAAGACGCCATGGCCCGCCACCGCCGCCGACATGAACGAGCTGTGGCGCAAGCGCGTCAAGAACGATGCGCTCTCGCTGATGCTCACCGGCAAGCAATGGCCCGAAGTGAGTGACATGCTGAAGAAGCGCTACGACCGGGTATTGAAGCGCGTCGACCAGGTCACCTCCGAGGACGTGTTTGAAAATCTGATGAATGCCTACGCGCGTTCGTTCGATCCGCATTCCAGCTATTTCTCGCCGCGCAACTCCGAGGAATACCGCATACAGATGAGCCTCAACTACGAGGGCATCGGCGCTTCGCTGCAGCTCATCGATGACTACGTGACCATCATGAATGTCATCGAGGGCGGTCCCGCGGCCGTCGCACAGACTCTCAACACCAACGACCGGATCATCGGCGTGAGCCAGGGCAAGGACGGCGAATTCAAGGACGTCATCGGCTGGCGGCTGGACGATGTCGTGCAGTTGATCCGCGGCAAGGCGGGGACCACCGTGCGGCTGCAGATACTGCCGGCGGGCGCGGCACCGGGCTCGCCTGAAAAGGTGCTCGAGTTCGTGCGCAACAAGGTCACCCTGGAGGCGCAGGCCGCTCACAAGGAAGTCAAGAACATCACGCGTGACGGCAAGACCATCAAGGTCGGCGTCATCACGGTTCCCGGCTTCTACCAGGACATCGCCGCCCAGAACGCGGGCGATGTGAATTACCGCAGCACGACACGGGACGTGCAGCGCCTGCTGGGCGAGCTCAAGACCGAGAACGTTCAGGGCATCGTGCTCGACCTGCGGGGCGACGGCGGTGGCTACCTGCCTGAAGCGACCGCCCTCACCGGCCTGTTCATCGACCATGGTCCGGTGGTCCAGCTCAAGGACACCTCCGGGCGGCTCGAGGTGCTGGACGACCCGCAACCGTCCGCCGCCTATAACGGGCCCCTGGCGGTCCTCGTAGACCGTTTCAGCGCCTCCGCGTCGGAAATCTTCGCCGGCGCCATCCAGGACTACCACCGGGGCATCATCCTGGGCCAACGCACGTTCGGCAAAGGCACGGTGCAGAATCTGGTTCCCCTGGATCGCTGGTCGCAAAAGCCCACCAGCGGACAGCTCACCGTGACGATCGGCAAGTTCTACCGGGTCACGGGCCAAAGCACTCAGCACCGGGGCGTCGAGCCGGATGTGCCCCTGCCCTCCCCCATCGACCTGAAGGAAGTCGGTGAGAGCGCCCTCGAGGCCGCGCTGCCCTGGGACCAGATTCCGGGCGTACCGTTCCAGGCAAGCGCGGTGAATGTGTCGACACTGCCCCTTGCGACGTTGATGTCCGATGAGGATAACCGCGCACAGAAGGATCCCGACTATCGTTGGCTGCTCTCCGACATTGCCGCCATCGACACGGTGCGCGAACAACACAGCGTGTCGTTGAATCTGAAGACACGCAAGGAAGAGCGCACCCGGCTCGAGAAGGAACGGCTCGAGCGCGAGAACAGCCGGCGCGCGGCGAAGAACCTGGCGCCGTTCAAGACGGTCGAGGAGATCGACAAGGACAAGTCCGAGTTGCCGGATGTCGTGCTGTCGCAGGCCGCCGAGATCATGGCTGACATGCTGACGGGTGCACGCCCTTCCCCCAACCAGAAGACGGCGCGGCGCGGATAAAATCACCGACGCAGCCACACAAAAACACGCTCTGAGGCCGGCGGCGGGCTGCGCGCGGCCAGTGCCGCGCCAATTAACGCAATAAGATTCGGAAGAGGTCCCAGGTATCTTCCGCCAGCACGTTGGGCATGCGGGCGGCGACCACTCCCTGCGGATCGTGGGATAACACGTCGCCTGCGGAAAACGCGATGGAATCCGCCGTGGGCGCGGTGTCGTTCGGGCCGCGATATTTCGCAACCTTCTTCAATCGCTCGGTGCGGCCCGCGATTTCCTCAGCGATGTTGCCTCTTCCCTGAATCAAACCCATGGCCTTCTCTATGTCGCGCATCAGCGCTTCACACTCGACCTGAGTGCCATAGTCATCGGTGCACTCGCGCCGTTGGGTCGCTTCGCGCGCCAACCTCACCAACTGGGTCTTGACCAGGCGCAGGCACAGTATCTCGGCGTACGCGAGCGCCGCCAAGTTGATGGCACGACGACTCTCAACCGACAGTCCCGGGAACTCCGGTACGGGTTCGTTCTCCAAGTCCTCCGCGGCAGCGCGTGCATCCGTCAGAGTTGCATTGGCGGCTACGGCCTTCCCGACGGCTTCGGTAATGCGATGCTCGAGAGCGCGGCGCTTGAAGTAATGCCAGAAGCGCCTCAAACGCGCCCGCTCACCTTCGAGCTCGGACACACGGTTGGCGGCGTCGGCCGCGCTGGTCTCGCAGTCCCGCAGCTGCCTCTCGACGGCCTGGCGGCGCGGAAACTGCCGCCGGTTGTGCTCGGCCAGATGTTGGCGGCGTTCCCGATCTTCCTGTTGGCGGGCCAGGTCGGCAATCATCTGCTCGATCAGCTCGCGGCCCGACTGCCAGAGCCGCCGCAGCTGGTAGAATACGAGCGCGGGATAGCCGGTGTCGGGCAGCCCCAGACGCATCTCGAGGGCGTTGAGCATCTCCTGGACGCGCTGCGTTGCGCCTTCCTGCTGCTTGATGCGCTCCTTGAGTCGATAGATCTCATCTTCCAGCCCGCCATAGGCCTTCTTGAGCTCCGCCCGGTTGCGGAACAGGGTGAGGACGCGATCCTCCTCGGCAGAAGGCGCTTCCTGGCGAAAGTGGAGCTTGAGAAATCCTAGCTGACGCAACGCCTTCATGAGACCCGAAGCGAGGGTTCGCTTCATCTCACGCGGCGGCTCAGTCGATGGCGGCGAGCCGGGTGGCGGAGGAGAAGCGATGGCCCCGCTCTACGCAATATTCCAGCCACTTGTTTAGCATCACGTTGCGGGCCCAGCGCTGATCCAGTTCACGCTCCGCATGGGTCCGCAGTGCCTTCAAAACAGGCTGCGAATAGCTCCCGGCCCACTCGTGCGCTTCGACCAGATGGGCATCGTGATAGACCCGAACCTGCATGTCCGGCAGCCGCAACTCACCGGTCTCTTCGGGGAATAAATACGTCAAATTCACCGTGCTGGTATACGGTGAGCGGTCGGTCAGCGTGAGATGAAGATCACACTCGCCCGGAACCTTGGAGCGGTGCTCGCCATCGAGCGACAGCAGGTCGCCCGCGAGCGAAGCGAGGCGAATGTAGTTGCTCTCGTACAGTCCCATGAGCGCCACGAAGCTGCGGGGCCGCGCGCGCCAGGTAACGGGTGTCAGGGTGTCATTCAGCATTGGGTTGACTATAACTCAGACAGGCATTCGTGCAAGCCGCATGAATCGTGCCATTGGTAACCTGATTCAAGGGCGCAGCCGCCGTTCGATGCTGGAGGTGTTTAAAATGCGGCTTGCGATCTCTTCGATGGAACATTCCGTCGTGTCCAGACAGGGTATTGCGTAGCGCGTGAACAAGGCCTCGGCCGCCCGCAGCTCGTATTGCACCTGCTGGCGGGACGCATAGCGCGAGTCCGGACGGCGCTCGTTGCGTATTTGTTGCAGCCGTTCGGGTTTTATTGACAGCGCGAACAGCTTTCTGCGGAAGGACTCGAGACGCTTCGGAAGTTTGCCGGACTCGAGGTCCTCCTCGGTGAGCGGATAATTGGCCGCGAACACACCGTATTGGAGCGCCATGTACAGACACGTCGGAGTTTTGCCGGAGCGTGACACACCCACGAGAATGACATCGGCGTGGGAGTAATCGCCGCCGGTGCCGTCGTCGTTGGAAAGAGCATAGTTCGTCGCGTTGATTCGCGCAGTGTAGGCGGCGCTGTCGGCCATGCCATGCGCGCGTCCGGCGCGATGTGTCGACCGCGTGTTGAGCTCGCGCTCCAGTGGCCCGACAAACGCGGCGAAGAAATCGAGATACAGACCATTCGCGGCCATGACGATACCACGCAGGTCATCCTGCACAAGTGTGCTGAAGATGATGGGGCGGATACCCTCTTCCTCGGCGGCGCGATTGATGCGCCTGACAGCCTCCTGTGCCTTGTCAACGCTCGACACAAATGGCAAAGTGACCGGTCGAAATTCCAAGCCTTCGAACTGCGTCATGAGACTGTGCCCCATGGTTTCCGCAGTCACGCCTGTCTGGTCCGAAACGAAGAAAACGGTTCGACGACTCACGACGCGAGGCCCGCACGGTTTGACAGATGAAACCACAGTGTTTCACCGCCGTGGCCCTGGAGCAAGTGCAAGTGTCGTACGACCGATCGCAAATGTCAGTTGAGGAGAGACTTTGAACACGTACGTGATCCCTTTTGAACGTCTCGGCATGCACGATGTCGAAACCGTCGGCGGCAAGAACGCTTCCCTGGGAGAAATGATCGGCTCCCTGGCCAACCTGGGGGTACGGGTGCCCGGCGGCTTTGCCACGACCGCCCAGGCCTACCGGGACTTCCTGGCGGAGGGCGGCCTGAACGAGCGCATCCGCAACGAGCTCGCCGACCTGAATGTGGACGATGTCGGGGCGCTCGCGGCGACCGGCGCCCGGATCCGCGGCTGGATCATGTCAACGCCCTTCCCGGCGACCTTGCAGAAGGCGGTTATCGACGAGCTGCGCAGGATGAGCGGCGGAAAGGAGATCTCCGTGGCCGTGCGCTCGTCCGCCACCGCGGAGGATCTGCCGGAAGCCTCTTTCGCGGGACAGCAGGAAACCTTCCTCAACGTCCGCGGCGAGGACAACGTATTGAAGGCGATGCACGAGGTGTTCGCGTCGCTGTTCAATGACCGCGCGATTTCCTATCGCGTGCATCAGAAATTCGATCACAACGCGGTCGCTTTGTCGGCCGGCGTGCAACACATGGTCCGCAGCGATCTGGGTGCGAGCGGTGTCATGTTCACGCTCGACACGGAGTCCGGCTTCCGTGATGTTGTGTTTATCACGGCCTCATACGGTCTGGGTGAGACGGTCGTACAGGGAGCCGTGAATCCCGATGAGTTCTACGTCTACAAGAAGGCGTTGAGCGCCGGTAAGTTCCCCATTCTGCGGCGTAACCTCGGTGGCAAGGCCATCAAGATGGTTTACGCACCCGCGGGCTCGGCTGAACGGGTCACGACGGTCGATGTGCCGCAGGCCGAGCGGATGCAGTTCTGCATCACCGAAGAAGACATACTGGCGCTGTCGCGCATGGCGCTGACCATTGAGAAGCACTACAAGGCGCCCATGGACATCGAATGGGGCAAGGACGGCTCGAGCGGCGAGATCTTCATTCTCCAGGCGCGGCCGGAGACCGTGCAAAGCCGCGCCGGCCGCTCGATTCAACGTTTCTCGCTGAAGGCACGTTCCAAGGTGCTGGTCGAGGGACGCAGCATCGGGCAACGCATCGGTTCGGGCCCCGTGCGGGTGATCCGGGATGTTGCCGAGATGGCCCGCGTTCAGGCCGGCGATGTGCTGGTCGCCGACATGACCGATCCGGATTGGGAACCCGTGATGAAGCGCGCATCGGCCATCGTGACCAACCGCGGCGGCCGTACCTGTCATGCGGCGATTATTGCGCGCGAGTTGGGTATTCCCGCCGTCGTCGGATGCGGCGATGCCACCGAGAAGATCCGCGAAGGTCAGGAAGTAACTGTATCCTGCGCCGAAGGCGACACCGGCTATGTCTACCAGGGTATGCTCGAGTTCGAGCAAAAGAGCATCGAGCTCGACTCGCTGCCCAAGATCGACGTGAAGATCATGATGAACGTGGGCAATCCCGACCGCGCGTTCGATTTCGCTAGCATTCCACACCGCGGTGTGGGACTGGCGCGGCTGGAATTCATCATCAATCGCATGATCGGCGTGCACCCGCGCGCCCTGCTCGACTTCAACCGGTTGGACAGCGAGCTGAAGGAGCAGATTGGCGCCCAGATGGCCGGCTACTCCGACCCCGTCGGATTCTACGTCGACAAGCTCGCCGAGGGCATCTCGCAGATTGCCGCGGCGTTCGCGCCGGAGCCGGTGATCGTGCGGTTGTCGGACTTCAAGTCCAACGAGTATGCCAACCTGATCGGCGGCTCATTGTATGAGCCCGATGAGGAGAATCCGATGTTGGGATTTCGCGGCGCCTCGCGGTATGTGGATGAGACGTTCCGGCCGTGCTTTGAGCTGGAATGTCGTGCGTTGAAGAAAGTGCGGGAGGCCATGGGCCTGACCAACGTGCAGGTGATGGTGCCGTTCGTGCGGACAGTGAAGGAAGCCAAGCAGGTGACCGAGCTGCTGGCGCAGAACGGCTTGAGCCGCGGAGTCAACGATCTGAAGGTGATCATGATGTGCGAGCTGCCGACCAATGCGCTGCTCGCCGATGAGTACCTAAATCACTTTGACGGCATGTCCATCGGCTCAAATGACATGACGCAGCTCGCGCTCGGCCTGGATCGCGATTCCTCGATCGTGGCCAAGGCCTTCGATGAGCGCGACGAGGCGGTCAAGATTCTGCTGGGGATGGCGATCTCGGCCTGCAAGCGCCGCAAGAAATACGTGGGCATCTGCGGCCAGGGCCCTTCCGATCATCCGGAGCTGGCGCACTGGCTGCAGGAGCAGGGAATCGAGAGCATGTCGCTCAACCCGGATACGGTGGTCGAGACCTGGATGTTCCTCGCGCAGCACAAGCCGGCGAAGCCGAACGATCAGACGATCCTCTAGGGGTCTTTCGAGAGGTCTGCGACCTTGGCGTCGGAGGCCTCCCGATCGTTATCGTCAAACAGCCGGACCTCGACCTGCTCGATGGTGGCAGGCTCCAGACAGTGCACATTCACGCTGTAGCCGTCGGGATTCGACCGCGGCACATAGAAGGACTTGATGCCGCAGCGGCTGCAGAACAAATGCCGCGCGGTCCCTGTGTTGAACTTGTATTCGGTGAGCTGGTCGGCGCCCCGCAGGAGTCGGAACCGGGACCGCGGCACGATGAGATGCAGGAAGCCGCCCATCCGGCAGATGGAGCAATTGCAGTCGGACGCGACGATTCTGGCCGGCGCTTCGACTTCAAACGCAACGGCGCCACAGTGACAGCCGCCGGTGTGAGTTACGTGGTTGGGGTTCATGTCAGTATATCCCCGCGCAGGAACGGACACTGCTCGAGGTCAACGTTGCCGCCGGAGATGATGATGCCGATCCGCTGCCCGGGGCTTCCCAACTTGCCGGCGAGCGCGGCAGCGACTGCGACTGCCGAAGACGGCTCGATCAGCAACTTGAGATCCTGCAGCACGATACGCATCGCGGTGACGATTTGCTTCTCGCTGACCGTCACCACATCGTCGACGTGACTTTGTAACAGAGTGAAATTCCGGACGCCGATCGAGCCACGCAGCCCATCGGCGATCGTCGCGGGCAAGGTCACAGAAAGCCGTTTGCCTTCGCGGAACGAACGATAGGCATCGTCAGCCTTTTCAGGCTCGGCGGCAATGACACGGCACCGCGGGGCCATAGCCTTCGCCGCCAGCGCCGTGCCACCGATGAGACCGCCGCCTCCCACCGGCGTGCAGACAACATCGAGATCGGGCTCCTCGGTGAGGAGCTCGATCGTTGCGGTCCCCTGCCCAGCAATGACGCGCGCGTCATCGAACGGGTGGACGAGGCTTGCCCCCGTCCGCCGCATGACTTCTGCCAACTTGGCCTCGCGCGCCGGCAAACCCGGCTCGCAGAAGATCAACTCAGCGCCGGCCTGCTCGATGTTTGCGATTTTAGGCCGTGCTGAGTCGTGAGGGACGACCACATAGGCGTCCAGACCGCAGACTTTGGCTGCGAGAGCAACTGCCGCGCCGTGATTTCCAGAAGAATGAGTGGCCACTGCGCTGACGTCGCCGGCCATTGCGAGCGGCAGAATCGCGTTGAGCGCACCGCGGTACTTAAACGCGCCGCCGTGTTGGAGGTTCTCGCATTTGAAGACGACGCGGCGGTCTGCGCGTTTGTCGAACGCTGGCGATCTCATGACCGGCGTACGCAACACCCGGGAACTGATTGAGTCCGCAGCCGCTGCGACGTCTGCGAAGGAAGGGACAGTAGTGGCGTCAGGTTTCACTGCTGGGCGGGATGGCGATGGCGTCGGCTTACGGGGCCGGCGTGACAGCGATGCTGTGCGTGAATAGTTTGCGGCATTGCCGGCATGGGCGGCCCCTGTTACCTGGGATCATTGGCCTGAGTACGCGGGCGCGAACAGCTTCGCACGATAGTGCCTGAGCTCGCGAATGGACTCGTGGATATCATCGTGCGCCAAGTGGGTGCCCTGCTTCGAAAAGCTCTCCGTCACCCCCGGCGCCCAGCGGCGTGCCAGCTCCTTGAGCGTGCTCACATCGAGGTTGCGGTAGTGAAAAAATCGCTCGAGCTGGGGCATGTGTCGGGCCAGAAACCGCCGGTCCTGGCAAATGCTGTTGCCGCACATCGGAGATGCCCCCGCTTTCACCAGCGGAGCGAGAAATTCCAGGGTGCGAGCCTCCGCTTCCGCCTCGGCGATCGTGCTGGCCCGAACACGCGCGGCCAGGCCGGATGAGCCGTGCTGCTTCTGGTTCCACTCGTCCATGCGTGCGAGCACTTCCTCGGACTGATGAATCGCGAACACGGGACCGTCCGCAATGACGACGAGCTCCTTATCCGTCACCACCGTGGCGATTTCAATGATGGAATCGGAATCGGGCTTCAGCCCGGTCATTTCCAGGTCGATCCAGATGAGATGGTCGCTGCTCGGCATGGAGGTACGCCACCGCGATTTGCGAAAGTTGAGGCGAAGTTTACCAGAGGTAGGAGCCAGGCTGGCTGATGGACGCGGCAGCGAGGCCGGCCCTCAGCGCGCACATTTCGGCGATTCTTTCACGCACATAGTCGATACTATGTAAGTGAAAGAATCGCCCAAAGATGCCGCTGCGGGCCAGCCGCAGCAGGCGCACATCAGTCGGCCTGGCTCCTAGGCTTCGGTCCGATGCGGGACACTTTTGAAGCCTTGGTCATTGCGACCTTTGGCCGCCACCTCTTGGTGCGCGACGCGACTGAACGCGAACTGAAGGCCCGGCCCTTCGGGCGGGGGCTCGTTATCGTCGCAGGTGACCGCGTCCTGTGCGTCGACGACGAACGCACCCATGAAACGCATGTTTTGGAGCTATCGCCGCGGCGTAACGCGCTTTATCGATCCAACCTTCGGGGGGGCGCGGAACCCGTCGTCGCCAATTTGTCGCAACTGCTCGTGGTGCTGGCACCGAATCCCAAACCGGACCTGTTCGTGCTGGACCGGTACCTGTCCGCAGCGACTTCCGGGGGAATTGCGGCAACGCTTGTATTGAACAAAAGCGATCTCGGGGTTGGGGATGAGCTGCAGCAGGAACTGGATGTGTACCGGTCGATTGGATACGACTGGTTAGCTGGGTCAACGCGCGCGGGCACAGGGATGGAGGGGGTCCTTGCTGCGTGTGCCAACCAAACGTCCGCGCTGGTGGGACAGTCCGGCGTTGGAAAGTCGTCGTTGATCCGACGACTCGTTCCCAAGGCGGAAGTTGAGGTTGGTGATCTCGTGCGTGAAGAGGAAGGCCGGCATACGACTACTGCTTCACGATTGTTTGATCTGCCGGAAGGCGGGAGCCTGATCGATTCTCCGGGCGTGCGCGATTTCGCGCCGGCGATCGATCGGCTGGATAGCGGGCATCTGGGGTTCATTGAGGTGGCCAGGCTCGCGCCGGAGTGCCGGTTCGCGGATTGTCGGCATATGAGAGAGCCTGGATGCGCTGTGATGGCAGCATCGGAGTCGGGTGCCATGCACTCTCGGCGCTATGAAAGTTATCGGCGCATGCGCCGATTGTTTGAGGAGTTGACGGAGGTGCGGGGACCGCACAAGCGCAGGTAGGCGCAAGGTTTGGCGCGCACACGGTTGGCACGCTCCCGCGTCGCGCCCCCTTTTGGTCAACGCGACGAGTTGCCGAATACCGCGCGCAGGTTGGGCGCGGCAAGAGCCCGCTTGAACCAGCGCTCCAAAGTCTCGAGCCGGGCTCGTTGAATCCGCGTGCGCAACGACGGTGCCAATCGACCGAATCGGGCGATCAACAGACACATCAAGTCTTCGGCCTTAGCCTCGGCCTTGCCCTCGGCCTTGCCCTCCGCCCTGCCCTCCGCCCTGCCCTCGGCCCTGCCCTCGGCCTTGCCTTCGGCCTTACCCTCTGTCATACCCTCGCTCCTGCCCCGCGCCTTGCCCTCCGCATGCCCTAGAGCCATTGCTTCTTGCTTCCACCGTTCACCGATTGTCGCCAGGTTCGATCTCATCTTCATCTCCAGCAGGTTGATGGATTGCGGCAATTTGACCCCGAGCCCATTGAAGGCCTGGCGAACCAACTCGCCGAACACGGCCCGCAAGCGCTCCTGGTCCGGATGCTGACGGAACCAGCTGCTCACTTCGGTCCGCACTCGCTCCAGCTCATCGGGCGCAAGCGGCCGTTCGAGCCTAAATAACAATGCCGCGAGGCTGCGGCGGCGTGCCAACTCATCTCCCGGGAAGGCACGCATATCCAACAGATGATAGAGGACGTTGGGCTGCCAGGGCCACAGGCAGGAATCCCGCGAAAGAGCAATGAGCTCGCTCATCTGCCTAGGTGCGTTCCAGGGCGTGAGGCCATTGTAGATCACGAGTGTCAGAAGAGGCGGTAGGCGCGCGCCGGCTTTGAGCTTCAGTTCGTCAATGACCTGGTGCCACAACAAGCTCATATAGACCTGCGCGCGCACCGGCATCCACCAATCAATGCGGCTTTGAAACTCGAGTAACAAGTGTAGGGGTTGCGCGCTGTCACGTATCGGCAATCTCCAGATCACATCGGCCTCGCGCCGGCGGGACGAACCTCGGCGGAAGTGAAATTTGGTGTTGACTCGCCGTAATCGGGAGAAATCCAGCTCGGCCGCCATGGCTTGGGGCACGAACTCGCGCACGAGCATCTCCACCATGCACGGAATGGAAAAAAGGCGGTGATACAGCGAGTCGGAGTCGGGCACGAGTGAGACGGAAGTGCGACTGGAGCGACCATCTCAACTTGCCGATGATGGGAAATCAATTCTGTATTTGTATCGGAAACAACTGAATATGCCGGGAAATGGCGGGAATATCAAACACGCAAAGCGTTGGCGCGGACGCTGCGCTTGCGGGAGTTTCACCGTGTTTGGCCCGACGCTGCGGTCGCGTGGGTTACGGGCGTCCGGTAACGCTAGTCTGCGCGGGCGTAGGGACCAACCGTTGCGCCGACGAAGCCGCCTGCTACGTCGGTGCTGAGTATGGAGCCGTCCTCGTGTTCTTTCAGAGCGCTCCAACCGGTGGGGCCTGGGTCGAAGTAAAATGAGTAATCGCCGACTCGGGCTGAGATTTTTAGTTTGATGCGCTCGGCGCTTGCGGACAGCAGCGCGGTGGCGACGGTTTCGGTTTGCTTGCCGGCGCGCCTTTCGAGAAACACTTCCAGGTGACCCCCTTGGCGGCGCACGCCCAGGAAAAACCAGTAGTTCTGGTTTTGGAAGGCGGCGAGGCCGGCTGACACTTGGGTGGGATATGCCGTGACATCGAGCTCCGTGCTCGCGTCGCAGGTCTGATGTTGTTGGCGGCGCGCCAGGAATGAGGGGTTTTGCAGGCTATCCAGGCCTACCTGTAAGGCATGGATCGTGAGCCAGCCCGGGCGTTGGGTGAGGTCGGCCCATTCGGTCACCGGCGTTCGCACACGGAGCCATTGCTGGTTCAGCACGGGAGTATTGAAATCGTCGCGTAGCTCGAAATTTCCAGTGTGCCGAATGGATGTGACTCCGTCGGCAACCGTCGCGCTCGCAATGACGCCACCCGTTGGCGATCCATGGCGGCCGGGATTGGCACCACTCGCGGCGGTGGACGACAGTGACGAGTCACCGCCCATCCGCAACCTGGGCGCCTGCACGATGTATGGAATCGGTTTACCTTTTGGCAGGATGTCGGGCCAGCCGTCGTGCCACGCGACGGGCAGCATGAAGGTCTCGCGGCCGGTGTTGTAGTGAACGCCTTCGTACGACCGCGAGGCGAGAAACACCGCCCACCACGACCCGTCTGGAGCTTCGACCAGGTCGGCGTGTCCGGCGTTGATGACCGGGTTCGGCCGACCCGCGGGCAAGTCGCGTTGAGTCAGGATAGGATTGCCCGCGTACGGTTTGAACGGACCCCAGGGCGATCTGGACCGGAACACCACTTCGGAGTGTTGAGTGCTGGTGCCGCCCTCGGCACACATCAGTATATACACGCCTGCATGGCGATAGAGATGCGGTCCCTCGATCCAGACCGGCTTCCTGGAGATATCGACGCCGCCGTCGACCAGAACTTTTCGGGGACCCACCAACTTCCGGGACGCCGGGTCAAACTCCTGGATCCAGATCGCCCGATGCCCCGCGTACTTCGGATCGCCCTGCGGTGGGCCATTGTTGAGCACGTAGGCCTTGCCATTGTCATCGAAGAACAGCGAGGGATCGATGCCGCCCTGAAGCTCGGGCAGCGGCAACGGATCCGACCAGGGCCCCGCGGCATTCCTGGCCACAAACAAGACGTTGCCACCGGAATCCACCGCCGTGGTGATCAGATAGAACAGGCCGTTGTGATAGCGGATGGTGGGCGCGAATATGCCCCGCGATACGTCTTTGCCGTTGAAATCCAACTCACGGGGTCGATCGATCACGTGGCCGATCTGTTGCCAGTGCACCAGGTCACGGCTCTCGAACACGGGGACGCCGGGAAAAAAGGTAAACGTTGAGTTGACCAGGTAGAACGTCTCGCCCACGCGGGTGATGCTGGGGTCCGGGTAGAAGCCGGCCAGTACCGGATTGCGATAAGTACCCTGCGGCGCTTCTTGGTCAAACACAGCGTCAGCGCCGCGGTACTCGAAGGACTTGAAGTAGACGATGGGATTCATCGCCACTGTCGGCGACGGCTTTGCTATGTTGTCGGATCTGGGGCTCTCGGCCGAGAGCCCAGCGACGCTCGCGAGTGCTATCAACAGCCCTGCGAGCGCCCGCATGAGCCGTTCAGAGCACCGACTGACGACCCGCGAGCGCATGCGCAAGCGTGCCGCCATCGACATACTCCAACTCTCCACCAATCGGCACTCCATGGGCGATGCGGCTGGCGCGAATTCCGCGCCTGGTGGCGAGCTCACCCAGGAAATGCGCGGTCGCCTCTCCCTCGACGGTCGGATTGGTTGCAAGAATCAACTCCCGCACGAGTCCTTCATTCAGAATCGCTTCCAGGTCGCGGACGCCGAGCTGCTCCGGACCGATGCCGTCGAGGGGAGACAGGTGTCCCATCAGGACAAAGTACCGTCCGCGATAGCTGCCTGACTGCTCGATTGCAACTACGTCTGCCGGAGACTCGACGACACACAGCAGTGAAGCGTCCCGGTGTGTCGCTGAACAGGTTGAGCACAGCGGCTCTTCAGTGAGCATTCGACAGCGCCCGCAGCGGACCACTGACGTCAATGCAACGTCCAGCGCACTCGCCAGCGCCCGGGCTCCCGACCTGCCCTCCTGGAGAAGGTGAAACGCCATACGCTGGGCGGTCTTTGGCCCCACGCCGGGTAGAGCGCGCAGCGCATCGATCAACTGAGTCAGGTGAGGAGAATGCTTCACGTCGGATCAGAAAGGGAGTTTGATTCCGGGTGGTAGTTGCATGCCGGCAGTGACGGAGGCCATCTTCTGCGAGATCTGGGCTTCCACCTTGTGGACCGCATCGTTGATGGCGGCGGCCACCAGGTCTTCGAGCATTTCGCGATCTTCGCCGGAGACCGACGGCTCGATGGTGACGCGCTTCACTTCGTGCTTGCCGGTCATCAGCACTTTCACCATGCCACCGCCCGATTCGCCGGTGACCTCCAGGAGAGCGATCTCGGCCTGCACCTTCTGCATGTTGGCCTGCATCTGCTGAGCCTGTTTCATCATGTTGCCGATATTGCCGCGCATGGTTGGGCGCTCCTGAGGACTGCTGAATAAACGATTACTTTACGGGACGAATGGTTTCGGGCAAGAGCGTAGCGCCAAAGCGCTCCATCAGCCCTTGTACACCGGGATCCGATTCGAACGAGCGGCGCGCGGCTTCGAGATCTTCCATGCCGGCGCGGTGCTCAGCCTGGGCAGGGGTTTCGATGTCCGCGGAGGCCATTTCAAACTCGAGCCGGATCGGCTGGCCGAAGTGGCGGGACAGAGCCTGCGCAAGCTTCTCTTCCTGTGCGGGGGTGCGCATGTGCTTGTTGCGCGCATCCAGCGCGAGACGAATGGCCCCGCCTTGGCGACCCAGCATCTGGCAGTTGCTGGCCAGTTGCCGCGCCGCGCCGCCCAGGTCCAATTGGCCGATGAGGGCGGACCAGGGTTCGCCCCTGTCGGCGCCCGGAGAGTCGGCACTCGGTGCAGCCGCGGCAGCGCTTCGCATCGACGCCACGTTCCCCGTGGCCACTCCGCCAGCAAAGGCAGCGTTTCCGTCACGGGATGGAGGCGGCGCCAGTCCGGGGGCCGCCCGAGCGGCTCCGGCTGGTGAGGCGGCTTTGTTGCCGAGCCCCGCCGCGGCGGCACGGGCGGCTGCGGCACCCGATAGCGAACCGGAGCTTGATGGCAAGCCCGGTGCGGCGACGGCGGGCCCTGCGCTTGAAGGCGAGCCCGATGCGGTGCCAGCCGGACCGGCTGAGGGGTCAGCGGCATCGGGCAGCGCGGACGCCCCCCTCGGCCCGTCGTTTCCCGCAGCGCGCGGGCTTCCAGGACTGCCACGACCCGCAGCACCGGCCGCGGCAGCACGGGCTGCGGCGGCTCCACCACCGGAAGAGCTGGACGCTGAGCCACCACCACCGCCGGAAGGGCCTCCGCGAGTTTGTTCGGCTTCGCCGAGCGGTCGAAACGCGATCATCCGCAGCAGCGTCATCTCAAACCCGGACCGGGGATCCGGCGCCAGCCCCAAGTCCCGGCGTCCGGTGATGGCCGTCTGATAGAACAACTGAACGTCTTCAGGTGCGATCGCCTTCGCCAGGCGTGTCAACACTTCAGGGTCGTACAGCTCGTCGCCTTCAAAATCACTGAGCGCCTGCTTCATTGCGATCCGTACAAACAGCGAGGACAACTCGTCGAGGACCTGCGCGTAATCCGGCGCAAATTCCTCCAGCGACCGCGCGCAGCTCATGAGCTCAGGCACGTTCATCGTGCCCAGCAACTCAGCCAGCCGCACCACATGATCGCGCGCGATCGTGCCCAGCATGGCACGTGCCTCTTCCTCTCCCGCCTTGCCATTGCCGAACGCAATCAACTGATCTAGCAGCGACAACCCGTCCCGCATACTGCCATCAGCCGCCTGCGCTACCAGCCGCAAGCCGGCGGGCTCGAACGGGATGCCCTCCTGCTCCAGGATCTCCCTCATTCGATCCGCAATCAGCGTCACGGGCAGTCGCTTCAAGTTGAATTGCAGACACCGCGACAGCACGGTGATGGGAAGCTTTTGGGGATCGGTGGTCGCCAGCAGGAACTTCACATGCGGCGGCGGCTCCTCCAGCGTCTTCAACAGCGCGTTGAAAGAGTGCGTCGAGAGCATGTGCACCTCATCGATGAGGTAGACCTTATATCGGCCCCTCGCCGGCGCGTACTGAACGTTGTCCAGCAGCTCGCGAGTGTCATCGACTTTCGTATTCGACGCGGCATCGACCTCAACGAGATCGACGAAGCGTCCAGAATCGATTTCGCGACAGGCTCCGCAGGTACCGCATGGATTCGCGGTAACGCCCGCCTCACAGTTGAGGCACTTGGCAAAGATGCGGGCGATTGTCGTCTTGCCGACACCGCGGGTGCCAGTGAACAAAAACGCGTGGTGGACCCTTCCAGTCTCGAGCGCGTTCGTCAGCGCCCGGCGCACATGCTCCTGTCCGACGAGCTCCGCAAATTTTTTCGGGCGCCATGTCCGCGCTAATGCAGTGTATGCCATCTACCCTCAGGTTCAGGGAGATGACCCGTATCAGCCGGAGCTCCGGCACCCGACATCATCGCTGCCGCTGCTGCCTTCCGGCCCTGACGGGATTCACGACTGGTCGTCGCGGAGAAGCCGATACGGGCCACCACAACTGAAAAGGCGTGCAGTAACCGACCCCCGCCCTGCGCGGGGCCGGGGATCCTACCACGTATGACGCGCATGGGGATCAGGCGCGCCCTCGTGTGGCCTAAGTTGGGCCGGAAGATCGACGCTCAAGGGCAGAATTGTGGAATCGCGGCTCGGGGTCGTGACGGCGCGCTATGACGCCGCAGCGGCATCGCCTTGTGAGATGTCAGGCTCAACATCGGAATGAACTGCAGGAACAATGACATCGGCTGCAACAGCAAACGAACCGCGTTCCTCAGATGCTTCAGCGTCACTCCGCGCTCGGGATCCTCACCCCGGTATAGCGCCACCGTCTCTGCGTTCGTCATAGCGTGACGAATGCCGGCCCCGAAATCACTTTGGTCGACGTTCGATCGACGGTAATCTTGTAATACGCCCGGCGGTTGAATCGGGTCCCAGGCCCTTCGGGCCCTGTCTCTTATACACATCTAGATGTGTATAAGAGACAGGCCGGCCCCGAAATCACTTTGGTCGACGTTCGATCGACGGTAATCTTGTAATACGCCCGGCGGTTGAATCGGGTCCCAGGCCCTTCGGGCCCGACGCGCCAGAGCCCGCGTCGTCCAAAATTGCTCCCGGCAATTTTGTCGAACCCGCTCGTTCATGTTCGTGGGTTCGAATCCTCGACGAAATCAGCCTGCGGACGACGCACGACGACGGGCGGATTGAGCGAAACTGGCGGACAGAGTGGGATTCGAACCCACGAACACCTGTGAAGATGTTACTGGATTTCCAATCCAGCGCCTTCGACCGCTCGGCCATCTGTCCGTTCAAATACTTACGCCCACTTCCTAGAGCGTATTCGACATCACCCGCCGCAGCGGGGCGCGAATGATACATCGTTACGCCTGCGGAGGCGCCTGCTTTGGAACGTTAAACGGCGGCGGCGCATCCAGGCACGGGTCCTTTTTGCCCCGGCGCGGCGGCTCGGGCGTATTGAGGGCCGGGACTTTCAGAGCGTTCGAGCTGTCCGGGGTGTCCAGACCAGGTGGAATCTTCAGTGGCGCGACGCTCTTCGCCTTCATGTAGGGCTTGGTGTCATGGCACGAGCCACCCAGATTGCGCAGATGCTGGCACCCCGTCAGCCCCACAACAGCCGCCAAGACACCCAACAGCGCGAGGCGCTGCCTCGTCAAAAAGCTCGTGCTCAACCTATAACACTCCCGCAGTGCTCAAAGCGGCCAGAACGGCCGGCTGATACTGGGCAGACAGCTCCGTCAGTGGCAGCCGGATGCCGCTCCCGATCATTCCCATCCGCATCAACGCCCACTTAGTGGGAATCGGATTCGCTTCCAGAAACAGGTCGCGGTGTAACGCAGCAATGGGCTCATCGAGCTGTGCAGCTGCAGTCGCATCGCCCTTCAACGCAGCCGCGACCATGTCCGACATCGCGCGCGGCGCGACGTTGGCGGTAACGGAGATGACCCCCTTAGCGCCTGCCAAGATGGAGCGCCGAGCGGTCGCATCATCGCCACTGAGGACCGCAAAGTCCCTGGGACAGATCTCGACCAGCTTTCGCACCCGCTCCAGATCAGGCACAGCCTCTTTGACCGCAACGATGCCGGGAAGTTGCGAGAGCCGCTCTACGGTTGCCGGGAGCATGTCGACCGCCGTCCGCGCGGGCACGTTATACATGATCACGGGAGCCAGTGCTGCGCGAGCTACCGCTGCGAAATGCTGATAAAGACCCTCCTGCGTGGGCCGGTTGTACGCTGGAGTCACCACGAGCAGACCGTCGACCGGCAGCTCGGACAGTTTCCGTGTGCGCTCAACGGTGGTGGCGGTACTGCTCGTACCGACGCCAGCAATAATCTGCACCCGTTTACGCAAGTGCGTGCAGGCGCGCTCAGTGAGCTCCCACAACTCGGAGTCGCTCAAGGTCGCGGACTCGCCGGTTGTGCCGCCGACTACGATCCCGCTGGTACCACTGGCTGCATGGAAGTCGAGAAGACGCTCCCACGCAGGAAAATCGACGGCGCCATCTAGCCGCATGGGTGTCGCAATCGCGACCAGACTGCCTGAAAACATTCATCTTCCTAGGTGTTCGCGGGACGCATGGTACAATGGGGCTCGCAGACGATGGAATGAAAATCACACGCAGATGAAGCAGCACCTGGCCGTTTCGGCGATCGGTGGTGACCGCACCGGGATGGTTCACGAGCTGACGCGAGTCATCAGCGAGTGCGGCGGCAACATAAGTGAAAGCCGCATGGCGAGCCTCGGTACCGAGTTCGCGATGCTGCTGCTCGTGGCAGGTAACTGGCACGCGCTGGCAAAGCTCGAAACCGAGCTCAAGCGCCTCGCCGAAACCAGCAGCCTCAGTATTCACCTCAAGAGGACGGAGCCCCGTGCCGCGCGCACGGACATGCTGCCGTACTCGATCGATGTCGTGTGTCTCGACCAGACGGGAATCGTGTCGGGGCTCTCGGGCTTTTTCTCGAGCCGCGGCATCGACATCGCAGAGGTCTCGACACGGAGCTACCCTGCCGCACACACAGGCGCACCGATGTTCTCGGTACAGATGATTGTGAATGTGCCGAGCCGCATTCACGTGGCGCACTTGCGGGAGGAATTCATGGAGTTCTGCGACTCCCTCAATCTGGACGCAATTTTGGAACCGGTGAAATCCTAGTCAAATGGCTAAACCCGCAATTGGCAGCAAGGTAAAGGAATTCTCGCTGCCCACGAACGGCGGCGGTACCTGGTCGTTGCGGAACGCCAAGGGCCGCAAGCTGGTGATCTATTTCTATCCCAAGGACATGACGAGCGGCTGCACCCGTGAAAGCCAGGACTTCCGGGATCTATACAGCGCGTTCCGCAAAGCAGGTGTGGACATCGTCGGGGTTTCGCGTGACAGCGTGAAATCGCACGACAAGTTCGTGGAGAAGGAGAGCCTGCCCTTCCCGCTCCTTTCCGACGAAGAGGAAAGGGTCTGCAAGCTGTTCGATGTCATCCAGGAGAAGGTTCTCTACGGTAAGAAGTACCTGGGTATCGAGCGCAGCACGTTTCTGTTGGATGGCACTGGCATCCTGCGGCGCGAGTGGCGCAAGGTGAAAGTTCCGGGCCACGCGGAGGAAGTACTTGAAGCAGCGAAGTCTCTCTGATCCAGGACCGGCCAGCGCCCAGACCCATTCGGCGCCCGGCGATTCACGTGAGCTCAAGACCAGGTCCCGCGATGGGCACCGGTTGTTTGTGCTGGATACGAACGTGCTCATGCACGATCCCACGTCGATATTCCGCTTCGAGGAACACGACGTTTACCTGCCGATGGTCGTGCTCGAGGAGCTCGACGCGCACAAGAAGGGACTGTCGGAAGCATCTCGCAACGTGCGCCAGGTAACGCGCTTCCTGGACGAGATGATCAAAGACGCCACTAAAGAACACATTGACCGTGGCTTGCAGCTCCCGAGCGGTTATTCCGGAAATCACGGCAAAAAGCCCTCCACCGGACGCTTGTTCTTTCAGACCCGTCAGTTTCAGAGCGTCTTGCCCGACAGTCTCCCGGGACAGCTGGCGGACAACGTCATTCTCGGCCAGACGCTCGCACTGCAAAAGGAAAAGCAGGACGCACGTGTCATCCTGGTTTCCAAAGACATCAACCTGCGCATCAAGGCGGCTGTTCTGGGCGTGCACGCCGAGGACTATTACAGCGACAAAACGCTGGAAGACTCGGACGTTCTCTACAACGGCATGACCGCTCTTCCCGCCGACTTTTGGGAAAAGCACAGCAAAGACATCCGCTCGTGGAAAGAAGGCGACCGGACGTTCTACGAGCTATCAGGACCTTCCGTTGCCCAGTGGCAGCCGAATCAGGGTGTCTACGAAGACACGCCCGAAGGCATCGAGGGCATGGTCCGCAAGACCGCCGGCAACGAGGCGACGATCGAGCTACTGCGCGACTATCGCAGCGAGCGGCACAACGTCTGGGGCATCGTCGCGCGTAACCGCGAGCAGAATTTTGCGTTGAACCTGCTCATGGACTCCGAGATCGACTTCGTGACCATCCTGGGCCCTGCCGGTACCGGCAAGACCCTGCTCACGCTGGCCGCAGGCCTCATGCAGACCCTCGAGACGAACCGCTTCGTCGAGATCATCATGACGCGCGTGACGATCCCTCTCGGCGAGGACATCGGTTTTCTGCCCGGGACCGAGGAAGAGAAGATGGAACCCTGGATGGGCGCCCTCATGGACAACCTGGAGGTGCTCACCGGCAGCCAGGAAGGCGGCAACTGGGGCCGGGCGGCCACGAACGACCTGCTGCGCAACCGGATCAAGATCCGCTCGCTGAACTTCATGCGGGGGCGCACCTTCCTGAATCGGTTCATCATCCTGGATGAGGCTCAGAACCTCACGCCCAAGCAGATGAAGGCGCTGATCACTCGCGCGGGGCCCGGCACGAAGGTGGTGTGCCTGGGCAATATCGCTCAGATCGACACGCCTTATCTCACGGAAATGACGTCGGGCCTGACTTATGCTGTCAACCGGTTCCGCGGGTGGCCGCATTCCGGTCACATCACTCTGGTTCGCGGTGAGCGGTCGCGACTGGCGGATTTCGCCTCGGACATCCTGTAAAGCACTGCCAAGGAAACTCTGACCGCGACTGTGCGGTCGAACCCCAAATAATGCGTCCTCTGCTGATCTGTGTTCTGGCCGCCCTGACGACGTTCACCACGGTGGCGGCGGCGGAAGACCCCATTACTCTGCCCAACCCGCCGGAGCTGCCCGACATAGGCAGTCCCGCGTCCGCCATGCTGTCCGGCTCGGACGAGTACCAGTTGGGCGCGATGGTCATCCAGCAGATCCGCGACCAGAACGGGATTCTCGAGGACCCCGAGGTCACGGAGTACCTCAATGCCCTCGCCTCCAGGCTGGCAACTCAGGCCCCCGACGGGGCCCCTCACTTCCAGCTCTTTGCGGTGAAAGACACCGCTATCAACGCGTTCGCGTTGCCAGGCGGCTTCATTTGTGTCAACGCCGGACTGATCATCCAGACGCACAGCGAGTCGGAGCTGGCGAGTGTCATGGCGCACGAAATGGCGCACGTCACCCAACATCACATCGCGCGTGCAATCCGGGCACAGAGCCAACAGAGCCTCACGACCGCGGCAGCCATGTTGGCGGCCATTCTTCTGGGCACGCTCGGCGGCGGTGGCGGTCAGGCCATCGAGGGCGGTATCGCGGCGGCACAGGGGCTGGCGGTGCAGCAGCAAATCAACTTTACCCGCGACAACGAAGCGGAAGCCGACCGCGTCGGAATCGGCTTCCTGGCCGGTGCCGGCTTCGATACGCGCGCTATGGCCAATTTCTTCGAGACCATCGGTCGCACCGAGGGGCTCGCGGGAACGTACATTCCCGCCATGCTGCAGGACCACCCGGTCACTTCCGTCCGTATCGCGGAAGCGCGTGCGCGTGCCGCGCAGTTCGGGCCGCAAAAGGTCAAGGAGTCGCTCAACTATCTGCTGGTCCGCGAGCGCGTCCGGGTGCTCACCGCGCCGGGCGACCAGGATATCGAGAAGTTCTATCAGGCGAGATTGCAGAAGAACAGTGCCGACATCGGCACGCGCTACGGTGAAGCGCTCGCGCTGATGGTGGACAACCGTCCGGTGGAAGCCGAGAAGATTCTCGACAAGCTGGTCGAGCAGCACGACAGCCTGACATTACTCCATGCCGCGTTGGGCCAGGCGCAGGTGAAGGCCGGCCAGACGAACGACGGGGTTGCCACTTTGAATCATGCTGTACAACTGTTCCCGCGCAATGTGCCGGTCACGATCCGCTATGCGGAGGCGCTGATGAAGGCGGGCCGCCCTGCGGAAGCGCACACGGTGTTATTGGATCTATTCAACAACGTGCCGCCTACACCGGAGCAGATCCGCCTGATTGCCCTGGCGGCGAGCGCGGCCGGCGACCCGGGGGATGCGTATTTCTACATGGGTGAGTACCAGATTTCCGGTGGCAACCTCCAGATGGCCGCCCAACAGCTCACCCTGGCCCTGTCGACCCCCAACCTGAGCTCGGTACAACGCGCGCGCTACCAGGCGCGGCTGGATGAAGTGCGCGAATACCTGCAGAACTCGCGATTGCGGCGCGTGAGCAACACTCAGTAGCGGCGGGTTGAGGGGTCCCAACCGGTTGACGCACGGGGCGCGGCTGCAAGCTTTGCGCGGGACGCGGGACCTATATGGGCGCACGGCTCGCGCCGGCTGCGAGCTCGCTCTGGAGCATGCCCTGACCAGACGGCCCGCTCTGCGCAGACCGAGGGACCTGAGCAGACTGAGAGCCCTGAGCGGGCTGCGAGCCCGGAGTAGGCTGTGAGCGCTTAGTAGGCTGCATGACCTGAGCACGCGCGCGCCCTCCCCCAAAGGGAGCAGGCCCGGTTAGCTCGACGTAGTGGGCCCCCTTTCCGGGGTACGCGAGCCGCACGACCTGACGCTGCTGGTACAATCGCCGGACTTCACTGCAGGTCTGGTCAAACGATGCGCAAAACAGCCCGGGTTATCCTGCTCGCCGCCGCCTGCCTGACCGTATTCGGGTGTGCGTCCCTACCACCCAACTCCAAACGCGATCCGCGTGATCCGTGGGAGCGACTGAATCGCACGACCTTCAAGGTCAACATGGCGATCGATCATGCGGTTGCGCGACCCGTCGCCCACGGCTATCAGAAAGTGGTGCCGGGACCCGTGCGCACGAGCGTCTCCAACTTCATGGACAACCTGTTCTATCCGATTACGATCGTGAATGACCTGCTGCAGGCGAAATTCAAGGGCTTCGGCCAGGATACGGGCCGTTTCCTGTTGAATACCACGGTGGGCATCGGCGGTCTGTTCGATCCGGCCACCCAAGTCGGCCTGGAAAAACACGAAGAGGATCTCGGTCAGACTTTCGGTGTGTGGGGCATCAAGCCGGGCCCGTACTTCGTGCTTCCGTTTCTCGGCCCCTCCGACGTACGCGATGGCGTGGGCAAGGTCGGCGACGGATTCCTCAGCCCCCTCAGTTACGTCAACAACAACTACATCCGCTACGGCGTTTATGGGGTTTACATCGTCGATACCCGCTATCGGCTGATACCCCAGGAACGGTTGCTGGATGAGTCGTACGACCCGTACGCCTTCCTGAGAAATGCGTACCTGCAGCGCCGTCAGTACCTGGTGACCGACGGCAAGCTGTCGGAAGAGGATCGCAAGAAGCAGGAGCAACAGCAGTTGGATGAGGAGAAGCGGATCCTGGAGGAGTCAGGCGGCGATGATACGAGCGCGCCTCCCGCAACACCGCCGGAAGCACCGGCCACTGCGCCAGAGCCGCCCAAGTAACGGCTGGACTAGACGCCCCTCTGCAATAACTCGAGCACGTCGCTGATGTGCGCGAGCGCTTCGACCTGATCGGGCAGGTTCGCGTAGCGCAGCGACCGGCCCGAGCACCTGGCAAAGGCCAGCCAGTCCAACAGCACCGTCATGCCGGCGCTGTCGGATGAGCTGATTGCGGCGCAATCCACCTGAATATCCTTTGCGGCGGTGGCACCCAGCACCGCCAGCCCGCGGTCGCGGGCCAACCGTGCGGTGGCAAACGTGAAGGAACCGCGAGCGGCAAACTGACCCGGCGAAGTTTCAGTCAGCTCGACCGCTGCAGCGTTCACGATGTCTTGTCCGTGGTCTTCTTGATGTTGTCGGGCTTTTCGCCCTTCTGCAGCCGCGTGATCACCGACTCGATGCCCTGCTGCTCAATCTGGGCCCCGAAGTCCTCGCGATAGCTCTTAACATAGCTGATTCCGTCAATGTTGACGTCGTAAGCCTTCCAGCCGGCCGGCTCCTTGCGCAACTCGTAGTTGACGGCGATGCGATCTCCATTGTCGCGCTTCACCTCGCTGCGGACCGTGGCATGGTCGTCCGTCGCCGATACGTTGGTCGGAAACACTTTCAAACGGTCGGCGGTGAATTCCGCCAACGCGCTGCCGTAGTTGCTCAACAGCGAGTGGTAGAAGGCATCGATAAAGCGCTTCTTCTGATCGTCCGTGGCCGTCCGCCAATATTTCGCCAGTACCAGTCGTGCCGCGTATTCGGTGTCGAAGTGCGGCAGCAAGTACTTGTCCACGAGCGCGGATACCTTGCTCGGATCCTTGCGATACAGGTCCCGGTTGGCATCCAGGTCCTTGAGAATACCCTGGGCGGACGCCTGCACGATCTCACTGGGCTGAACGACCGCACCCGTCGCCGCAGGCGCGTTGCCCTGCGCGAGGACCGGCCCGGTGTTGAAAGTCGCCCCGGCGAGCAATACACCGGCCGCGACGAGCGTCGAAAGTTTCATTTCTGGGTTCCTTGCTGCTGACTGTGGTTGCCCTGATCGGCGGCGGGGGCCTGGCCGCCGTTCTGGCCACCCCCGCCCGCCTTGTCCGCGAAGCTCGCGAACAGCTTGTTGATCAGACTCTCGAGCACAATGGCCGACTGGGTCTGCTCTACCCGGCTGCCTTCCTTGAAGTTGGTGTCGGAGCCGCCCGGGCTGAAGCCGATGTACTTGCCGCCCAGCAGACCCTGAGTCTGAATGCTGGCGAAGCTGTCGTCGGGAATCTGGTTGTACTGGTTGTCGATACGCAACACGACGACCGCCTTGAAGGTCTTGGGGTCGAAATGAATCTTGCTCACATCGCCCACACGGACCCCCGCGATGGTAACGGGCGAACCGACCTTGAGGTCCCCGATGTTGTCGAATTCCGCCGTGATGTGGTATCCGGACTTCGATCCCGCGAGCTTCAGGCCCGTGGTGGGCAGCTGGGTGGTGAGGAAGAACAGCGCGGCGAACCCCAGCGCAACGAACATCCCCGTCCCGATTTCCAATGTTCGATTGGCACGCATGGTCTGGCCTCTAAAGGAAAAAAGCGGTCAAAACATAATCCAGCAGCAAAGTCATCACCGACGAAGCAACGACCGTGCGCGTTGTTGCCAAGCCCACGCCCGCCGCGGTGGGAGCCGAGTTGTAGCCCTCGTGGACGGCGATCAGGCTGCAGGTCACCCCGAAGACGACGCTCTTCACGAACCCTTCGTTGATGTCTCGCAGCTCCACGGCCGCCTGTAGTTGGGACCAGAATGCGCCCTGGTCGACATGCATGAGCTGAACGCCGATGAGCTGCGCGCCAAACAGGCCGATCAGGCTGAATATGGCGGCCAGCAGCGGCATTGCAATCACGCCGCCGAGGAAGCGCGGGGCTGCTACGTAGCGCAACGGATCGACCGACATGATCTCCATGGCCGTCAGCTGGTCCGTGGCCCGCATCAGGCCGATCTCCGACGTCAACGCCGTGCCCGCCCGACCGGCGAACAGCAGGGCCGTGACGACGGGACCCAGCTCCTTGATCAAGCCCAGGGCCGCGGCCGAACCCAGCGCCTCTTCCGAGCCGAATCGCTGCAGCAACTGGAAGCCCTGCAGTCCCAACACCATGCCGACAAAGAGTCCGCACAACATGATGATGATCAGCGAGCGACCGCCGGCGTTATAGATCTGGGCGATGATCAGGCTCGGCCGGCTGAGCGCCGGGATGCACTGCCCCAGCAACTTGAACAGAAAGAGGAAGGAGGCCCCCATGCGCCGGATTCCGGCGATGAGGAAATTCTCTTCCCGGCGCCCGTTGCTCATGGCTGCTCGTCCGTGAGCAGTTGCTCGAAGTAATCGGGTGCCGGGTAGTGAAAGGCCACCGGGCCGTCGGCCTCGCCGCTCATGAACTGATGCACGACTTCCAGATTGCTGGCAGCCAACTCCTGCGGGGAACCGTTCGCCACGACCTTGCCGCCGGACAGCAGATAACTGTCATCCGCAATCGTCGCCAGTTCCTGCACGTCGTGCGAAACGACCACGCTGGTGATTCCCAGCGCGACATTCATCTGTTTGATCAACCGCAGGATGACTCCCATCGAAATGGGGTCCAAGCCGACAAAGGGCTCGTCGTAGATCAGGATTTCGGGGTCCATCACGATGGCGCGCGCGAGAGCCACACGCCGCGCCATACCCCCTGACAATTCCGTGGGCATCAACTCCGCGGCGCCGCGCAACCCGACGGACTGCAGCTTGGAGAGGACGAGCCTGCGGATCAGCGGCTCCGGCAGGTCAGTGTTCTCGCGAACCGGAAACGCGACGTTCTCAAACACGCTCATGTCCGTGAGCAAGGCGCCGTTCTGGAACAACATGCCCATCCGCTTGCGCAGGCTGTAGATCTCGTCCTTGTCGGCCTGTCCGAGATCCTTGCCGAGGACGGCAACGGTGCCCGAGGTCGCGGCCACCTGCGCCGTGATCAGTCGCAGCAGAGTGGTCTTGCCAGTGCCGCTGGGCCCCATGACCGCGGTGATGCGGCCCCGGCGAGCGCGGACGTTGAGTCCGGTAAAAATAGCGCGACCGTCGACGACGTAATGCACATCGCGCACGTCGACGACTGCGTCATCAGCCTGCACCGCTGACGCGCCTTTGAGCGGAACAGGTACTCTCACGCGAGGTGCGCGGTCGCCTCAGGCGGCCTGGCTCTCCATCGAAGAAGAATAACTTCCCGTGGTGGCGAGGCTGTTGAGCTTCGCACGCTTGGCCATCTCTTTCTGGCCGGCTGCGAACTTGTCAGCGCTCCCACCCCAGGTCTTCAGAGCGTCATCCTGCAATGCGCGGCCGTAGCTGAAGGTCAGCGCCCAGGGCAGCGGGCCCAGCTTGTTCATGAGCGACAGGTGAAGAGTGGCTTCCGCCGAGGACTGACCTCCGGACAGGAACGCGATTCCCGGCACGGCCGGCGGCACATGGCGCTCGAGCGTGCGCACAGTGGCTTCGGCCACCTGCTCCGGGCCGGCGCGATTCGCAGCCTTTTTGCCCGAGATGACCATGTTGGGCTTCAACACCATGCCTTCAAGCAGGATGCGATGCTCGAACAACTGGTTGAACACCGCCTGCAGCACGCTGCTGGTGACTTCCTCGCAGCGCTCAATCGAGTGAGCGCCGTCCATCAGGACCTCCGGCTCGACGATCGGCACGATGTTGTTTTCTTGTGCCAGCGCGGCATATCGGGCCAACGCATGCGCGTTGGCCTCGATCGCGAATGAAGTGGGTATGCCGTCGGCGATGTCGATAACCGCACGCCATTTGGCGAAACGGGCGCCCAGCTTGTAGTACTCGACGAAACGCTCGCGCAGGCCATCCAGCCCCTCGGTGATGGTCTCGCCCTTGAAGCCCGCAAGCGGCTTCGCGCCCAGATCGACCTTGATTCCGGGGATGATGCCCTTCTTGGCCAGCAACTCGGGGAACGGCGTACCGTCCTTCGCCTTCTGGCGCAACGTCTCGTCATACAGAATGACGCCACTGATGTAATCCGCAGCTCCGGGAGCGGTGAACAGCATCTCGCGATAGCTGCGCCGATGCTCTTCGGTCGATTCCAGCTTGATGCTGTCGAACCGCTTCTTGATCGTGCTGGAGCTCTCGTCGGCGGCCAGTATCCCCTTGTTCTTGACCACCATTGCCTGCGCAATTTTTGCGAGCTCAGCGCCGTTCATTATTGGAGTCTCCGGTTCACTGGGATTAATGCTGAAGAATAGCAAATTCACCCCCCTATGAGTTCTCGCCCTTACGGGGCATAGCGTGGCCCTGGGTCTATTGGCGCCGGCACACGGGCGCGGAGGAGCGCTGTGCCTTCGTGCGGCCCGGGACCGGGCGCCCCAGGCAATCGGCGCGACGTTTGCCGGTCAACGGCCGAGGCTGATCTTGGAAAGAGCGACAAAGAGTACTAAAATGGTCCTGTATGCTCAGGATCAGCAAGCTCACCGATTACGCCACTGTCCTGCTGGCCGCCTTGGCCCAGGACCCAGAGCATCTGCATACCGCAGCGGCACTCGCCGAACGGACGCGGGTGGCTCCTCCAACGGTCAGCAAGCTTCTGAAGCAGCTACAGCGAGCCGGCCTCGTCACCTCGACGCGCGGTCTGCATGGCGGATACCAGTTGGCCAAGCCGGCGGCCCAGATCAGCGCCGCGGCCATTCTGGATGCATTGGAGGGCCCCGTCGCCCTGACGGACTGCTCGGTAGGCCATGGCAACTGTGACCTGGAAGCAACGTGTCATGTAGGCAAGGTCTGGCAACGCCTCAACCTCGCCATCCGGCGATCCCTGTACGAGGTGAGCCTGGCACAGCTTGCGGGACTCGATCCCACGCAGGTGCGTCTGCCGGAGCTCGACAAAGAGATGAAGATGGCGGCCACCCGAGGCATCGGCCGGCCTGGAGTGAATCGACATGAATGAGACCGCAGACCCGCTCGAGAGCCTGCTGGACCGGGGCTACCGGCACGGCTTTGTGACAGACATTGAATCGGACACCGTGCCGCCGGGTCTCGACGAAGACGTCGTGCGGATGATTTCGCGCAAGAAGAACGAGCCGGCCTTTCTCACGCAGTGGCGGCTCAAAGCGCTACGCCATTGGCTGACGATGCCCGAGCCCAAGTGGGCGCATGTGAACATTGCGCCGATCGACTATCAGGGGATCTCGTATTACTCCGCGCCAAAGAACAAGACGGACGGCCCCAAGAGCCTGGACGAGGTCGATCCGAAGTTGCTGGAGACGTACGAGAAGCTCGGTGTGCCGCTGCATGAGCGGGCGCGGCTCGCGGGTGTCGCCGTCGACGCGGTGTTTGACAGCGTGTCGGTTGCTACGACCTTCAAGGATCGTCTGGCCGCCGCCGGTGTCGTGTTCTGCCCGTTCTCCGAAGCTGTGCAGACACACCCTCACTTGATTGAGCAGTACCTCGGTTCGGTCGTTCCCGTCGCCGATAACTTCTTCGCGGCTTTGAATTCCGCGGTGTTCTCGGATGGCTCGTTCGTCTATGTGCCCAAGGGTGTCCGCTGCCCGATGGAGCTGTCGACCTACTTCCGCATCAACGCCGCGAAGACGGGTCAGTTCGAACGGACGCTGATCATCGCTGATGCGGGCGCCCAGGTGAGTTACCTCGAGGGTTGCACGGCGCCCATGCGGGATGAGAATCAATTGCATGCGGCGGTTGTCGAGCTCGTGGCATTGGACGATGCCTACATCAAATACTCGACCGTGCAGAACTGGTATCCCGGCGATGCCAACGGCAAAGGCGGTATCTACAACTTCGTGACCAAGCGCGGTGAATGCCGCGGTCGCAACTCACGCATTTCCTGGACGCAGGTGGAGACCGGCTCGGCCATCACCTGGAAGTATCCGAGCTGCGTGTTGCGCGGCGAAGGCTCGATCGGTGAGTTTTACTCCGTCGCGACCGTGAACAACTATCAGCAGGCGGACACCGGCACAAAGATGATCCACATCGGCCAGAACACGCGCAGCACCATCGTCTCAAAGGGTATATCCGCCGGTCACGGCGAGAACACCTACCGAGGCCTGGTGAAGATCCTCCCTTCCGCCGCAGGCGCGCGGAACTTCACACAGTGCGACTCGCTGTTGATGGGGGGCAACTGTGGGGCGCATACATTCCCTTACGTGGAGGTGAAAAACCCCTCCGCGACGGTGGAGCATGAAGCCAGCACCTCCCGCATCAGCGACGATCAGTTGTTCTACTGCGTGCAGCGAGGCATCGCGCACGAGGATGCGGTCAACATGATCGTGAGTGGCTTCTGCAAATCGGTATTCAAAGAGCTGCCCATGGAGTTCGCGGTCGAGGCCCAAGCGCTGCTGGCCGTGAGCCTGGAAGGCGCGGTGGGCTGAACAGTTATGCTGAAAATTGACAATCTGCACGTCGCCGTCGGCGACAAGAAAGTACTCAACGGGCTGACGCTCGATATTCCAACGGGTGAGGTGCATGCGATCATGGGCCCTAACGGGTCCGGTAAGAGCACCCTCGCCCACGTGCTGGCGGGTCGGCCCGGTTATACGGTTACGGCAGGTTCCATCACGCTCGACGGCAAGGATCTGTTGGCGTTGGAACCGGAAGAGCGAGCACACGAGGGTGTGTTTCTCGGTTTCCAGTATCCGGTTGAGATTCCCGGCGTCAACAACGTGTATCTGTTGAAGGCGGCATTGAACGCAGCGCGCAAGCACCGTGGGTTGCCCGAAGTCGATGCTTTCGAGTTCCTCACGCTGGTGCGCGAGAAGATGAAGCTCATGAAGATGGATGAGAGCTTTCTGTCACGCGGCGTGAATGAAGGATTCTCGGGCGGTGAGAAAAAGCGTAACGAGATTCTGCAGATGTTGGTCCTGGAGCCCAAACTGGCGGTTCTCGACGAGACCGACTCGGGCCTGGATATTGACGCGCTGAAGGTCGTATCGAACGGAGTCAACACGCTGCGCTCACCTGAGCGGTCCGTGGTGCTCGTGACGCACTATCAGCGGTTGTTGGACTACGTGGTGCCTGACCACGTGCACGTTTTGGTGCGCGGCAAAATTGCCCGCAGCGGCGATAAGACCCTGGCGTTGGAGCTCGAGAAGCGCGGCTACGACTGGGTTATCGAAGAGGCGGCCTGATGAGCGCCACTGCGCCAACCCCGAAGCCGGCCGGCGCTCCCGCCAGCCCTCTGACCGCACGTATCGCCGCGGAGTTTGCTGCCACCGGCAACGGAGCCGGTGAGCCGCGGCGGCAGCGGGCGCTAGCTGCCCTGACCGAAGTTGGGCTGCCGACGTCGCGGGAGGAGAACTGGAAGTACGTCAATCTGCGGCCCCTGGACAAGGTGAACTTTGCCCCCCCGCCCGCCGGCGCGTGCTCTGCTGTCAGGCCGACAGATCTGCCCGCGGCCATCGGCAAATCCCGGTACGTATTTGTTGACGGCGTGTTCGATGCCGTCCTGTCGTCGCCCAACGGGCAAGCCGGCGTCACGGTCACAACCGGCGCTGTCGCGAACACGCACGAGCTTCCCGGGGACCTGCGATTCGCGCTCCTGAATGAGGCGTTTGCGATCGATGGGGCGGGAATTCAGGTGACTCGCGGCACCGAGTGTCCGATTTGCGTGGAACTGGTGTTTGTGGCGACCACGGAGGCGAAGGCCGGGGCGTCGTATCCGCGGGTCAGCTTCAAGGTGGATGCCAATGCTCGGGTTGGACTGATCGAGCGGCATGTGAGCATCGGCAGCGATGCCAACTTCATCAACTGCGCCGTCGATGTCGAAGTCGCTCGCGACGCGAGTGTTCAGCATTACCGCGTGCAGCAGACTGGCGCCCGCGCCATCTGGTTCGACACATTGACAGCGAAGCTGGCCGAGAATGCCAGGTACCAAGTGCATCTGGTGAACCTGGGCGCCCTCGCCGCCCGGTCGACGGTGAACGTTCAACTTCTGGGCGAACGGTCGGAGGTGGGCGTGTTTGGCGCCTCGGTGGGCGGGAAGAGCCAAGTTCACGACACCTTTGCGTTGGTCGACCATATCGCCCCTAATGCCCGGACCGAGCAGAGCTTCCGTGGAATTGCGACTGGACGCGCACGCGTTGCGTTCAACGGGAAGGTAGTCGTCCGCAAAGGGGCTCACGGCACTGACTCGAGTCAGTCTTTGCGCGGGTTGCTGGCCGGAACGGACGCTGAGATCGACGTCCGACCACAGCTGGAAATCTACACAGACGACGTCAAGTGCAATCACGGCGCGACGGCCGGTAAGTTGGACGACAACATGTTGTTCTATCTGCTGTCACGCGGATTGGACCGCGAGACGGCCCTGCGCCTGCTGAAGTGGGCATTTCTGGAGGACGTGGTCAGCAAGATCGAGGTCCCGGAGCTGCGGCGGCAAATTGAGGCAAGCCTGGCTGGCCAGCTCAATGAGTCCGACGCGCTGGCAGCATCCCAAGGTCCGCTGGCTGCCGAGCCCGCGCAGAAGGGTGCGCCGCATGCGGCGCACGGGCAAGCCGGCGACGGATTGCCCAGGGTCGACGGTGAGCGGGCAACGCCCGCGCAGAAGGAGAAATATTGATGGCCGCAACCGCCTCGCAAGTCGCTAAAACACCGGTGTTGGACGTCGACCGCGTCCGCCGGGACTTCCCGATTCTGGACCGCACGGTCAACGGCCGCCCGCTCGTCTACCTTGACAGCGGTGCCTCCTCTCAACGCCCCATCGCGGTGCTCCGAGCAGTGGAGGACTATGAAACGCACTCCCACGCCAACATCCACCGCGGCGTACACGCCCTGAGTCAGGCTGCAACCGAAGCCTTCGAAGGAGCCCGCGAGCGCGTACGGCGTTTCATTAACGCTCGCTCCACCAAGGAAATCATCTTCGTCCGAGGTACGACAGAAGCGATCAACCTGGTCGCGCAGTCGTATGCCCGCACTCGTCTGACGGCAGGCGATGAGATTGTCGTCAGCGCTCTCGAGCACCACGCCAACATCGTCCCCTGGCAGATGGTCTGCGAGCAAACCGGCGCCACCCTGAAGGTCGCCCCGATCAATGCGCGCGGCGAATTTCTATTCGACGAGTACCTGAAGCTGCTGTCTCCGCGCACGAAGATCGTTGCGGTCGCCCATGTCTCCAACGCATTGGGCACGATCCTGCCCGTGAAGAAGATCGTGGACGCCGCCCACGCGCAGGGCGCAGTGGTGTTGGTTGACGGGGCGCAGGCCGTCCCCCACTCCCACGTTGATGTCCGTGCCTTGGGTTGCGACTTCTACGCCTTCTCCGGACACAAGATCTATGGCCCGACCGGCATAGGCGTCCTCTATGGCCGCGAGGAATTGCTGCAAGCAATGCCGCCCTGGCAAGGCGGCGGCGACATGATTCTGACGGTGGCTTTCGACAAGACCACCTACAACGATCTGCCCGCGAAGTTCGAAGCCGGCACCCCGAACATCTCGGGCGCAATCGGCCTGGCCGCGGCCATGGATTACATCGAATCCCTGGGAATCGACGCCGTCGCCGCTCACGAGCACCATCTGGTCGAGCTGGCAAGCGCCGAGCTCCAGAAGATTCCCGGGATTCAACTGGTCGGCACCGCCCCCATTAAAGCTTCGATCGTGTCATTCGTCATGGACTCAGTGCATCCGCATGACCTCGGCACGATTCTGGATCACGAAGGCGTCGCGGTACGCACCGGCCACCACTGCGCCATGCCGCTGATGACCTTCCTGGGATTACCCGCTACGGTGCGCGCCTCGTTCGCGGTCTACAACACCGAGAACGACGTCAGGAGCCTGGTGGCGGCGCTCGGCAAGGCCCGCGAGGTGTTTGGTTGATGGATCTGAAAGAGCTCTATCGCGATGTGATCCTGGATCACAACAAGCGACCTCGCAACTTCGGGACGCTGGCGCCGTCGGACGCTCGCGCAGACGGCCACAACCCCCTGTGCGGCGATCGACTGACCGTATTCCTGAAGATGGATGGCGATCGCGTCGAGGACATCCGTTTCGAGGGTAAGGGCTGTGCCATCTCAACAGCCTCGGCCTCCCTCATGACGGAAGCCATCAAGGGTAAGGACAAGGCCCAGATCGGCGCCCTGTTCGATAAGGTGCACTCGCTGCTCACGCAACAGGAAGCCGTGGCCGACCCTTCACTGGGCAAGCTGGCCGCCTTGTCCGGCGTTCGCGAGTACCCCGCCCGAGTCAAATGCGCGAGCTTGTGCTGGCACACCTTGAACGCCGCGCTGGACAAGGGCGCCGCCACGGTGTCGACGGAGTAGGCCATGCGCAGTCACGAAAACGAACCGTTTGTGGTCAACCGGGAAGTGCCGGCGGTGATCGTACCCGCCGGCGTGGAAGTGAAGTTGAAGCCCGGCCAAGCCGGTTACATTACCCAGGCGCTGGGGGGTAGCTTCACCGTCTACATCGAAGGCAACCTGTTCCGGATCGCCGGCGAGAACGCCGACGCCATCGGCAAGGAAGCGGCGAAGGCCCCCGAGCTGCCTCCCAATGCGACCGAGGAGGACGTCAAACAGCTCGCCTGGGACCAGATGCGCACTTGCTTCGACCCGGAGATCCCGATCAACATCGTGGACCTGGGACTGGTTTACGACTGCCACGTGACCGCCAATGACGATGGCACGCGCGCGGTCGACATCACCATGACACTCACCGCCCCCGGTTGTGGCATGGGCGAGGTGCTGGTCGAGGATGTGAAAGACAAGGTGCAACGCATCCCCACCGTGAGCAGCGCCAAAGTGGAGCTGACCTTCGACCCGCCGTGGAATCAGAGCATGATGTCCGAAGCCGCCCGGCTGCAGACGGGAATGTTTTGAGCACCGACTGGGTCGATATCGGGGCCACCGATGTGCTCGAGGACCAAAAATCCCTCGCCGCGGATATCGACGGGCTCGCCCTACTTATCGTACGCTGCGGTAATCAGCTCTACGCAGTAGAAGACCGTTGTACACACGACGGCGAGCCCCTGGAGGGTGCGGAAGTGGAGGAATGTAGGATCATTTGCCCGCGGCACGGTGCGCATTTCTGCGCGCGGACCGGTGAGGCACTCACTCCACCCGCGTACGAACCTTTACGAACCTTTCAAGTGCGCGAGGAGAACGGGCGCATCCTGGTGGAGAACCCTGCTTGAAGCGACTGACACTCATGCGCCATGGAAATGCGCAGTGGAAGGACCCGCAAGTATCGGACTTCGACCGGCCGTTGAATCGCCGCGGGCAGACGGAGTCCGAGGCCATGGGGCGCCGCCTGGTCGAGCTGCAACTCGCGCCGGCCGTACTGCTCACGAGCGCTGCGCGCCGGGCCGCCCAGACTGCTGAAATCGTTGCACGGGAGCTCGGCATCGGCGGCCGGAACATCCGCAGCGAGGAATCGCTCTACCTCGCACCGGCGCAGGACATTCTGCGGATCGTGCAGTCGACCGGTCCCCGCATCCAGCACCTGATGATCGTCGGACACAACCCCGGCATATCCGAAGTGGCCCACCTGCTCGCCCCAAACAGGGGCATCGGCGAGCTGAACACGGCAGCCGCCTGCTCCTTCACGTTTGACACAAACAGTTGGAGTGCCGTGGTCTCCAGCACGCTGCGCGACACGTTCAACGAGTCACCCGCCGTCGGCCTCTTCGCACTCTGGGCCTGATCAGCACTCCGGAACGTTGACGGCCAAGCCTCCTTGAGAGGTTTCCTTGTAGATCGTCTGCATGTCCAGGCCCGTCTGTTTCATGGTGGCGATTACCTGGTCGAGCGACACTTTGTGGGTGCCATCGCCGCGCATGGCGAGCCGGGCGGCGTTGATGGCTTTCACCGAGCCCATGGCGTTGCGTTCGATGCAGGGGATCTGTACGAGACCGGCGACGGGGTCGCAAGTCAGACCGAGGTTGTGTTCCATTCCGATCTCGGCCGCATTCTCGATCTGCTCGTTGGTACCGTGCAGGGCCGCGACCAACCCGGCCGCTGCCATGGAGCAGGCGACGCCGACTTCGCCCATGCAACCCATCTCCGCACCTGAGATAGAAGCGTTGCGCTTGTAGAGCATCCCCATCGCCGCAGCGCACAACAGAAAGCGCAGGATGCCCGCTTCGTTGGCCCCCGCCTCGAAGCGGGCGTAGTAGTGAAGAACGGCGGGAACGATTCCGGCGGCGCCGTTGGTGGGAGCGGTGACGACACGGCCGCCCGCGGCATTTTCTTCGTTGACCGCAAGCGCGAACGCGTTCACCCAGTCCATGACCTCGAGGGCGGACGAACCCTTCCCCTCGGTCAGCACCCGGTACATTTTTGGCGCGCGCCGACGCACCTTCAAAACGCCAGGGAGGTGTCCTGTCTGGCGGAAGCCGCGCTCGACGCACTTCTGCATAACCGTCCACAGATGCAGCAAGCCCGCACGGACTTCCTCCTCCGGCCGCCACGTGCGTTCGTTGGCGAGCATCAGCTCATACAACTCCAACCCATTCTCCCTGCACTTCGCGAGCAGCTCGGCTCCGGAGTTGAATGGGTACGGCGGCTGTTTGTTCGCAAACACTCCACTGGCTTCGGCCTCGTCGCCGCGAACGATGAAGCCGCCGCCGACGGAGTAGTAATCCTCCTCACGTAACACGCGGGAGTCCGCCGCAAGCGCGGTGAAGCGCATGCCGTTTGAATGACGCGGGAGCGTCTCGTGTCGCATGAACAGAAGTTGCATCGGCTCGTCGAAAGCGATCTCGTGCTCGCCGAGCAGGTGGATGCGGCCCTGCGATTTGACGCGCCGGATGATGGGCTCGATGCTGTCGGGGTCGACGGTCTCCGGCTCGGCGCCTTCGAGCCCGGCCAGCACGGCTCGATCCGTACCGTGGCCGACACCGGTGAGCGCCAGCGAGCCGTATAACCGCACTGCAATCTGGCTCGTGGCCGCGAGCAGGCCGTCCCGCTTCAAATTGAGCACGAACTCACGCGCGGCGCGCATGGGGCCCATGGTGTGGGAGCTGGACGGCCCGATGCCGACCTTGAAAATGTCAAAAACGCTCAGCGTCATGCAACCCCCTTTGGGCCCGGATAGCTGCCTTTCAATCCCTGCCGCGCAACCGACGCAATGCCTTACGGTCATGCTTGTCCGGCCGCTCGAGGGGCCGGGGGGTCAGCGCAGCAGCGACTTTCATCCGGGCGGAGAACTCCTCCCGGCGCGCCTTGCTGGCCGCCGTTTCGTCATAACATCGGGCGGCCTCGCTGGCCGGCCCTCGCCGCAGCGGAATCGAGCTCACCACGCACTCGAACTCAACCGAGCCACGCGTGAAGGTCACGGTGTCGCCGACCTCCACCTCGCGGGAAGGCTTCACTCGCTGGTGGTTGATGTGAACCTTGCCACCGCTCACCGCATCCGCGGCCAGCGATCGCGACTTGAACAGTCGGACTGCGAACAACCAGCGATCGATTCGCGCGGCCCCGGGACCGCTTTCAGTGGCAACGTCGCTCATGCCCGAAGAGTATAATTGAAGCCATGAATGCAGCTTTCCTCGAACGGTTGCGAGCCGATCTCGCGGGTCTGAAGGAACAGGGCCTGTACAAGAGTGAGCGCGTCCTCGCGGGCCCGCAGGGGGGCCTCGTCAGAACGGGCGACCGCGACGTCCTCAACCTGTGTGCGAACAATTATCTGGGCCTGGCGAATCATGCGGCCATGCGCGAGGCGGCGCACCGGGCCATCGACCGCTTCGGTTATGGCATGGCCTCCGTGCGTTTCATCTGCGGAACACAAAGTGTTCACAAGCAGCTCGAAGAGCGCTTGAGCCAGTTCCTGGGAACCGAGGACACCATCCTCTACTCCTCCTGCTTCGACGCCAACGGCGGCCTGTTTGAGACGCTGCTGGATGAAAGGGACGCCATCATCTCGGACGCGCTCAACCATGCCAGCATCATCGATGGCATCAGGTTATGCAAAGCGCAGCGGCATCGCTATGCCAACAACGACATGAATGAGCTGGAAAACGCTCTGCGGGCCACTCAGTCGGCGCGGACGCGGCTCATTGCGACCGATGGCGTGTTCTCCATGGACGGTACCATCGCCAACCTGAAAGCGATCTGTGACCTCGCAGACAGGTACGACGCGCTCGTGATGGTCGATGACTCGCATGCGACCGGGTTCATGGGACCCACAGGCCGTGGCACACCGGAGCATTGCGGCGTCGCGCGACGCGTCGACATCATCACGAGCACCCTCGGTAAGGCCCTGGGTGGCGCGAGCGGCGGCTTCGTCTCTTCCCGCAAGGAAGTGATCGACTGGCTCCGCAACCGGTCGCGACCGTACCTGTTCTCAAACAGCATTCCGCCCGTGGTGGCGGGCGTCAGTCTGAGAGTTCTGGATTTGCTGGAAAACACCCCGGAGCTGCGGAGTCACTTGTTCGACAACGCCCGTCACTTCCGTGCGGGCCTGGAAAAAGCCGGCTTCAACCTCAAACCAGGTGAGCATCCCATCATCCCGGTGATGCTGGGCGATGCCGCTCTCGCCGGCCGCATGGCCGAGCTGCTGTTGCAACGCGGCGTCTATGTCATCGGCTTCTCATTCCCCGTCGTGCCGAAGGGACAAGCGCGGATTCGAACTCAGATGTCGGCCGCCCTGACACGGCAGCAGTTGGATCGGGCGATTGAGGCGTTTACTTCAGTGGGGAAAGAAATCGGAGTAATCCAGTGACCGCAATCCGGATCGGCGCGTCCCACGCGCCGCTGCATGTTCGGGGTCGCGCTGGCGCGCTCCCCGTTGAAGCCTGGCCGCAGGCCATGACGAGGGTAATCAATTGAAAGCGCTCGTTAAGAAAGAGGCCTCGCCGGGCATCTGGTTGGCTGAAATTCCCGAACCGAAGGTCGGTCCCAACGATGTGTTGATTGAAGTTGCCAAGACCGCGATCTGCGGTACTGACATGCATATCTACAAGTGGGATGCGTGGGCGCAGAAGACCATCCCGGTGCCCATGGCCGTTGGCCATGAGTATTGCGGCCGTATCGTCGAGATGGGATCCGAAGTCCGCGGGCTCGCCATCGGTGACCGCGTCTCCGGCGAAGGTCACATCACGTGCGGTTACTGTCGTAACTGCCGGGCCGGCAGCAGGCACCTTTGCCGCAACACTGTGGGGGTCGGCGTGAACCGGCCGGGCGCATTCGCGCAGTATCTGTCGATACCGGGCGTGAACACTTTCAAACTGCCGGACTCCATCAGCGACGATGTCGCCTCGATTCTCGACCCGTTCGGCAATGCGACGCACACGGCGTTGGCATTCGACATGGTCGGTGAAGACGTTCTGATCACGGGCGCGGGCCCCATCGGCATCATGGCGGTTGCCATTGCCCGCTTTGTCGGCGCCCGTCACGTTGTCATCACTGACGTGAACGACTATCGCCTCGATCTCGCTCGCAAGATGGGCGCATCAAGGGCCATCAATGTCACCAGTCAATCGCTCGATGACACGATGAAAGAGCTGGGGATGAAGGAAGGCTTCGACGTCGGGTTGGAGATGTCGGGCAATGCCACGGCGCTTCGCGAGATGCTGCGCACGATGCGTCATGGCGGATCGATTGCGATGCTCGGCATTCCGCCGGAGGAAGTGGCCATCGACTGGAACCAGGTCATCTTCAAGGGACTGACCCTGAAGGGCATCTACGGACGCGAGATGTTCGAGACCTGGTACAAGATGTCCGCGCTCCTGCAGAGCGGGCTCAACCTGCAACCCATCATCACGCACCATTTTGATATTCAAGACTATCTGAAGGGATTCGAGACGATGGGCTCCGGGAAATCGGGGAAAGTGATCCTCGACTGGAGCTCGTTGAGCGCCGCGCGGCCCGTGCCGCGCTAGTTTGCAACACAGAAGCAGTAGGCGTACACCTTGTTGGGCTCGCTGAAGCGGCTCAGCAGCTCAACCTGCTGCGTCAACGGATCGAACCGCTTCGCCACCTGCCCCAGGGGATCCTTTGTGGACCCGATGGCCATTTTCACAGCGCGGGTCTTCATCTGCAGCACCAGCTCCTGGGCCCAGGACAACTCGGGCTCCATGAACTCGACTTCGTAGTCGGTCAGCTTGGCCCGCCGGGCCGCCGCCCGGGTGGCGTCGTCAAACGAACCTAACCCGTCGACCAGACCCAACCGCTTGGCATCGACCCCGGCCCAGACGCGGCCCTGCGCTATTGCGTCGATCTGCTCGCGAGTCTGCTTGCGGCCGGTGGAAACTCGATCCAGAAACACGTCGTAGCCGCGCTCGATTTCCGATTGCAGCAGAGCGCGAGCTTCCGCGCCCAAGGGGCGGTCGATCCGCATCTGCGAGGCCAGCGGGTTGGTGCCCACGCCATCGACGTTCACACCGACCTTGCCGAGCGTCTTGTCCACGGTCGGGATGATCGCGAAAATACCGATCGAGCCCGTGAGGGTCGCCGGGCTCGCCCAGATCTCATCGGCTGGCGCGGAGATGTAGTAACCACCGGACGCGGCCAGGTCACCCATGGACACCACCAGCGGCTTGCCCGCGGCACGCAATGCCTGCAATTCCCGGTAGATATGCTCCGAAGCCAGCACACTGCCGCCCGGACTGTCCACACGCAAAACAACCGCGGAAACATCCTTATCCAACCGCGCCTGCCGGATGAGCCGCGCCGTAGTGTCGCCGCCAACCGTGCCCGGAGGCTGATCCCCATCCAGGATCTCGCCCGCGGCAACGATCACACCGACGTGTTTCTTGCCGTCACCGTGGAGCTTCTTGTCAGCATGCGCGATGCGCACGTAATCCTGCTCATGCACGTTCCTAAAAGACCCATCGGAATCGTCCTGGCCGACGAGATCGATGATCCGTCGCTCAACATCCTGGCGTGACTTCACGCCGGTGATGAGGCCGGCTTGCAGCGCTACCTGCGCGGCGTTGCCGGCAGCCGCAGGCACTGCCTTGGAAAGAGTATTGACATAGGTCGCAATCGCCCCAGGCGGAAGCTTCCTGGCGCGCGTCATGTTGGCCTGGTAGTTGCTCCAGAGTGCGTTGAGGTAAGCGAGGCTCTCCTCCTTATCCTCGGGCGACATGTCAGTGCGGGTGTACGCCTCTACCGCGCTCTTGAAGGCACCTACGCGAAAGACATTGATATCGACGCCGATCTTGTCGAGCGCCTCCTTGAAGAACATCCGGTAGCGCCCGTACCCGTCGAGAAGCACGAAACCCAGCGGATCGAGATAGATTTCATCGGCCTGCGCGGCGATGTAGTAACGGTCCTGGGTGAGCTGGGTGCCGAAGGCAATCACCTTCTTGCCGGCGGCGCGGAACTCGCGGATGGCCCTGGCGAATTCCTCCAGGGTGGGTTGGCCGGCGCCGTCGAACTTCTCGAGATCGATGACCAGGACGGGAATCCGCTTGTCCTTCGCGGCGTAGCGGATCGAGTCGACGACATCCCAAAGGAGCGTTTCGGGGTGACTCTGGCCGCGCGCTTCCTGGATTGCGCGGCCCAGCGGATCGCCGGACATCTGCTCGACCAACTGGCCCTCGGGCGAGATCAGGAGGGCCGCCTTGGCGGGAACGGTCGGCAGCGACACGCGCAGCGCGCCGAACACAAATCCGAATACCACCAGCAGAAAAATCAGGTGCAGGAACTTGCGCAGCACATCCAGGCCACGCCAGAGCCCCCACAGAATCGCCCGGACCATATGCAAGTTGCGGCCTCCGGCCGTCCGTCCGCTCGCTTAGATTTTTTCTTCGATTCTCGCGGCCTTACCCGACAGGTCACGCAGGTAGTACAGCTTCGCGCGACGGACGCTGCCGCGTCGCTTGATAGAAATGTCGCTGATCGACGGGCTGTAGGTCTGGAAAACACGCTCGACGCCCTCGCCGTGCGAGATCTTACGCACCGTGAAGGACGAGTTCAGTCCGCGATTGCTGATGGCAATCACGACGCCTTCGTAAGCCTGAACGCGCTCGCGGTCACCTTCGACCACCTTCACGTTCACGACCACGGTATCACCGGGCTTGAAGTCCGGGACTTCGCGGGTCATGCGGGCTTTTTCGAGTTCCTGGGTAATCTTGCTCATATCTGTATCCTCAATCGCTCGTTCCCACCGCTCGCGCGGTGAGGAACTCATTCAGTAACTGGCTCGCCTCGGGCGCGAGTGGGTTCGCCGCAATCAGGTCGGGACGGCGCAACCAGGTGCGCTCCACCGCCTGCCTCAGTCGCCAGCGGCGGATGTCGGCATGATTACCCGACAACAACACCGGCGGTACCGCCAATCCCTCGAATACTTCCGGCCGTGTGTAGTGCGGCCAGTCGAGCAAACCAGCGGTAAACGACTCCTCGACACTCGAACGCTCATCGCCCAACGCGCCCGGCAGCAATCGCGCCACCGCATCGATCACCACGAGTGCCGGCAGTTCACCGCCCGACACCACATAGTCACCGAGCGACAGCTCGCGATCTATGCCCAGCGCCAACGCGCGCTCATCCAAACCTTCATATCGTCCTGCCACCAGCACGAACCCGGGCAACGCGGCCAACTGCTCAGCCTGCCGCTGTCCGAAGCGCTCGCCCTGCGCTGACAGATAAATTCTCGGGCTGCCCTGCGGCACCCTCGCCCGCGCCGCCGCGATCGCCGCCAGCATGGGCTCTGGTTTGAGCACCATCCCGGGACCCCCGCCATACGGCCGGTCATCCACGGTGCGATGGGGATCGGTGGTATGGGCGCGCGGATCTTCCGTTCCGACGCTCAACAGACCCCGATCCAACGCACGGCCGACGATGCCGAACTTCAGTGCCCCGCCGATCATCTCCGGAAACAGCGTGACGACTTCTATTCGCACGACGTCCCTCTACTCGAGGCCCAGCGGCCAACGCCAAGCGGCTGCCCGAGAAACTCGCGACTTCCGCAGGCTGCTCATCACGGCTCGTCCAGCGGCCAATCCACGAGGATCAGACCGGCTTCCATCTCGACCTTGCGCAGATACTCACGTGTGGCGAGCACCCAGTGCTCCCGCCCGTCAGCATCCTTCACCACCATCACCGGGCCCGTCGGCGCGTCAACAAACTGCGCGACACGACCCATCTCAACGCCTTCCAGGTTGCGCACCGCCAGCCCCATCAGGTCGGCGCGATAATGTTGGCGCTTCCCCGGTGGCGGCAGCTCGGTCCGCTGCACCTCGATCACGCACCCGGTCAAACGTGCCGCGGCGTCGCGATCCTCGATTCCTTCCAACCGCGCGACCAACCGGTCGCCCTGCGGCTGCCCTTCGACCAGCTTACGCGTTACGCGATCCCCCGAACCGCTTCGCAATACCCATTGGGGATATTCGAGCAGGCCGTCGGGCGGATCGGTGTAGGAGTCAACATGCACCCAGCCTCTGACGCCGAAAGGAGCGCCCACCCGGCCGAGCTCGACCCAGCGTACAGTCAGGCCGTGGCCTGCTTCCGATAGGAGGCAACGAGCGAGCGCACTCGATCGGACTGCTGCGCGCCCTTGCTCACCCAATAATCAATTCGCGGCAGATCGAGCTTCAGTTTCGGCTCGGCCTTGCGGGCAATCGGGTTGAAAAAACCCACGTGCTCCAGGCTCAGGCCGCCCTGCCGCTTGCGGCTGTCGGTGACTACCACATGGTAGAAGGGCTGATTGCGCGCCCCGCGTCGCGTCAGGCGTATGGTTACCATTTATCCAGTTCTCTCGCGTTCGGTACGGACCAGGTTCGAGCCGGCCCAAAAAAGAGCGCGGATTCTACGTGCCTTTTGTGTCTTCTTAAAGGGCCTGACGGGATAAATTTCAGGGGCTTAGGCGCCGAGTGCCGGCGGGGGCCTAGCGGCCCGGAAACCCGGGAGGGGGGCCTCCGCCCATGCCGCCTTTCAGGGCACTCATGAGCTGGCGGAGCTTACCGCCTTTCATGCTCTTCATGACCCTCTGCATCTCCATGAATTGCTTCAGGAGCCGGTTCACGTCCTGGACCTGCGTTCCGGAGCCCGTCGCGATGCGGCGGCGGCGCGAGCCATCGATGATCGCCGGATTGCGCCGCTCCTTACGGGTCATGGAATTGATGATGGCAATCTGCCGGCGCAGGTCCTTGTCGCCCTGCTCCGCATTGAGGGCCCCCGCTTTTTGCGTGGCCGCCGCAGGAAGCTTGTCCATCAGCGACGCTACGCCCCCCATTTTCTGCAGCTGCTCGAGCTGGCTCTTGAGGTCGGCCATATCGAAACCCTTACCCTTGACGACCTTTTTGGCCAGCCGCTCCGCTTCCTGGGTGTCTACCTGGCGGTGCACCTGCTCGACGAGGCTGACGACGTCGCCCATCCCGAGGATGCGGGAGGCCATGCGCTCGGGATCGAACGGTTCGAGGGCTTCGGTTTTTTCGCCGACGCCGATGAAAACGATGGGCTTGCCGGTGATCTGCCGGACGGAAAGGGCGCCACCGCCACGGGCGTCGCCGTCCGCCTTCGTCAGGATGACGCCGGTCAGATCCAGGGTTGAGCCGAACGCGCGAGCGGCGTTGACCGCGTCCTGGCCCGCCATGGCATCGACAACGAACAGGCGCTCTGCGGCGTGGACGGCGGCGTCAATTTCGCGCACCTCAGCCATCAGAGCCTCGTCCACATGGAGCCGGCCCGCGGTATCAACAATCAATACATCGAAAACGCCGCGTTTGGCGGCATCCACCGCCGCCCGGGCTATGTCAGCCGGCGGGTCGGAGGCGCTGGCGGCGAAGTATTGAGCTCCCACCTGCTCGGACAGTCGTTCGAGCTGCAACATCGCGGCCGGGCGGCGTACGTCCGTGCTCACCAGCAGGACACGCTTCTTTTCGCGATCGATGAGCCAACGCGCCAACTTGGCGGCGGTGGTGGTCTTGCCGGCGCCCTGCAGACCCGCGAGCAGCACGACGATTGGCGGTTGCGCGCGCAAATTGATGCCGGCCCGAGGCCCGCCCATGAGCTGGACGAGCTCCTGGTGGATGATGCCGATGAACGCCTGGCCGGGGGTCAGGCTGGCGGCGACCTCGGCGCCCACTGCCTTGGCTTTGACGGACTCGATGAAGGTCTTGATGACCGGCAGCGCTACGTCCGCCTCGAGCAAGGCGACGCGCACTTCGCGCAGGGCCTCCCCGATGTTGTCTTCGGTGATCCGGCCCCTGCCCCGCAGGTTTTCGATGGTCTTGGTGAGGCGAGCGGTCAGATTGTCGAACATCAGGTAACCGGTGCGGTGAACGTAGACGGCGGACGTCGATTATAGTCCTTTCGGGATCGATTCAGATCGAGGAACACTGCCTTGGACGACGCTCCGTCGAGTGCTTTGCTGTTTGCACTGCTTTTTCTGCTGGTGATCATCGCCTTCTCGTCCGGCACGGAAGTCGCGATGCTCTCCGTCAACCGCTACCGGATCAAGCATCGGGCGCAGCAGGGCCAGAAAACGGCGAAAGTGCTGGAAGCGCTGCTGTCCAAGCCGGATGACTGGCTGGGCGCCAATCTGGTGATCCTGGCCGCCGCGAGCGTTTTTGCCTCCTCGGTCGCGACCATCCTGGCGCAGCGGACTGGGTATGAGTGGGCCATTCCGGTCACCGGCTTCGTTCTGACGGTGGTCGTGATCGTGTTCTGCGAGCTCGCGCCCAAGATCTACTCCGCCACCTACCCCGAGCTCGTCGCCTTGGGCGCGGCCCGCATTTATAAAGTCCTGGTGATCGTCGCCCGTCCGGCGCTGTGGCTGACCAACAAGCTGGCGTACGGGTTGTTGAGAATTTTTGGTGTTGGCAAGTCCTCGCGCGCCACGCAGTCACTGAATACTGAAGAGCTGCGCACCGTCGTAGCCGAAGCAGGTCCGCTGATTCCGGCCCGGCACCGCCAGATGCTGCTGTCGATCCTGGACCTCGGGCAGGTCACGGTGAATGACATCATGATCCCGCGGCAGGAGATCTCGGCGATCGATGTGCAGGAAAACTGGGACGATATCCTCGACCAGCTGCGCCAGACGCCGCACACGCGGCTGCCCGTGTACGACGGGGAGTTGGACAAGCTGTTCGGCATCCTGCACATGAAACGGGTGGCGCAGGAGTTGGCGCGCGGCACGCTCACCCGGGAGAAGCTGATAGAAGTCGCCAGCAGCCGGGAACCGTACTTCGTACCGGAAAGCACGGCCCTCACCGTGCAGCTCTCGCAGTTTCAACGCAACCGCCGGCGCCTGGCCTTTGTAGTCAACGAGTACGGCGACATTGAAGGCCTGGTGACATTGGAAGATATTCTCGAGGAGATTGTCGGGGAGTTCACGACCGACCCCGCAACGATCACTCACCGTGACATTCACCCCGAGCGGCCGGGGGTCTTCATTGTGAATGCCAGCGCCACCATCCGGGCCTTGAACCGCGCGCTCCAATGGCAGTTGCCCACCGACGGTCCGAAAACCGTCAACGGCCTGCTGCTCGAGCAACTGGAAACCATCCCCGAACCGGGGACCGCGCTCAAGGTCGGGGAGTACCAGTTTGAAGTGCTGCAGATCGCCGATAACGCCATCCGGACGGTCCGCATCTACGCGCCGCCGACGGATGAGGTCACGGCGACCGGTTGAATACGGCTTCCAACGCCTCGCCGATACGACCGACGGCCAGGACCTGCAGCCCTTCCAACGGCTTGCGGGGAGCGTTTTCCCTGGGCACGACCGCGAGCCGGAAGCCCTGCTTGTGCGCTTCGCGCAGCCGCTCCTCCCCGTAGGCAACGGGACGCACTTCCCCTGTCAGGCCCAACTCTCCAAAAGCGATCAGAGAGTTGGGTATGATCTTGTCGGTGAGACTGGAGGCGAGCGCCAGCACAACCGGCAGGTCCCAGCCCGTCTCATGGATACGGACTCCACCTACGACGTTCACAAACACATCGTGTTCCTGCAGGGACACCTGGGCATGGCGATTCATGACCGCCAGCAACATGGCCACCCGGTTGGAATCCAGCCCCTGCGCCACGCGCCGCGGCGCACCAAAGCGCATTCTGTCGACCAACGCCTGTAACTCGATCAGAAGCGGCCGGCCCCCCTCCCGGGTGACCGTCACGATGCTGCCGGCGGCGGGATCGGTGGCGCGCGAGAGGAAGATCGCCGAGGGGTTGCGCACTTCCTTCAGACCGGTTTCGGCCATGGCGAAGAATCCCAGCTCGTTGACGGCGCCAAAACGGTTCTTCGTGGAGCGCACGATGCGCAGGCGACTGCCCGCCTCGCTCTCGAAATACAGCACGGTGTCGACCAGATGCTCCAGCATCCGCGGGCCGGCGATCGCTCCTTCCTTGGTGACGTGCCCGATGATGATGACCGCGGTGGCGGTCGACTTGGCAAACCGGACGAGCTGTGCAGTACATTCCCGCAATTGCGCGACCGCACCCGGGCTGGACTCGACCGCGTTCGATTCGATGGTCTGGATGGAATCGACGATGAGCAACGTTCCCTGGCGCTCCGTCGCAAGCGAGAGAATGGTCTCGAGGTTTGACTCGGCAACGACTTCGAGCGTGCCCTCCAGACCCAACCGTTGCGCGCGAGCGGCGATCTGGGATACGGACTCCTCGCCACTTGCGTACAGCACACCGTTGGTGGTGGCCACGCCGGCGGCGACCTGCAGCAGCAGTGTCGACTTGCCGATGCCCGGATCCCCTCCCAGCAAAGTCACCGATCCGGGTACGATGCCGCCACCCATGACCCGGTCCAGCTCTTCATGGCCCGTAGCGAGCCGCTTGCCGATCCCGCCGAGGGCTGTCTGCAGCGGCCGAGGTTCCGCGTTGGAGGGGGTGACGAGGGCAGCACCCTTACGGGCCGCACGGCTCGCGGGCACGGCCCGCTGCTCGAGGGTGTTCCACTCCCCGCACTGGGGACATTGGCCCTGCCACTTGGGGGATTCGCCCTGGCAGGCGCCGCAGACAAATACGGGACTGATACGAGCCATCTATCCGCTTGGGTTTCAACTGGTTAGGATGCGCCGGCCATGCCCGAACATGGAAATGACCAGTTTGTGACCTTTCGCCTGCAGCGCAGCGCGGCCAATGCTAGCGTATGCCGGCTCGAATCGGGGACGGGAAAGTGACACGTATCACAGTTTGCGGACCGGCAGGTCAGGACGCAGCATGAGCCTGAAAGGCAGGTTGCGTTTCGTTGGTTTGACCGACACCGGCAAGGTCCGCGAGCACAACGAGGACACAATTGCGTTCGATGCGGACATCGGCCTGCTGGTATTGGCGGATGGAATGGGCGGGTACAACGCCGGCGAAGTTGCCAGCGGTATCGCGGTCAAGACCATCGTCAACCTGGTCCGTGAGCAGGTCGAGCGCGAGGATATGAACATCCAGGATCGAGACTCCGGCCTGTCCCGGCCGACGATCATCCTGCGCGATGCCATCCATCGTGCCAACAAGATCATCTACCAGACGGCGAAAACCCAGCCGCAGTGCGAGGGCATGGGGACCACGGTGGTTGCCGCGCTGTTTTTTGACAACAAGATCACTATTGCACATGTCGGTGACTCACGGCTGTACCGCCAGCGCGGCGACAAGCTAGAGCAGGTCACGATGGACCACTCGCTGCTGCAGGAGCTGGTGGACCGGGGCTTCTACTCAGCGGAGGAAGCCCAACGCGCGGCAAATAAGAACTACGTCACACGCGCCTTGGGTGTGGAACCCAACGTTGACGTGGAAATCCAGGAGGTCGCCGTCCAGAAGGGCGACGCCTATATGCTGTGCTCGGACGGCCTCTCGGATATGGTTGAAGACGAAGATATTCATTTAACCATAAACACCTTTAATGATAATCTGGATACAGTCGCCAAGCAGTTGATTCAACTGGCGAATGATAATGGAGGGCGGGATAACGTCTCGGTCGTCATGGCGACCGTGCTGGACGCCTTTCCCGCCAAAACGCGCATTTTCGACAAGATCCTCGGCTGGTTCGGCTGACAGGGGCTACGCACATGGCAAGGTTGGTCTTGAGCCTGGATGGCCAGGTGATGGCGGAATACAACATGAACAAGGAGCGGTACACGATCGGCCGCCTCCCTGATAATGACATCCGCATCGACAACGCCGCCGTCAGCGGACACCACTCGTTGATCATCAACATCCTCAATGACTCTTTCCTGGAGGACCTGAACAGCACGAACGGCACGTACGTCAACGGCAAGCTGATCAAGAAGCACGCCCTGCAGCATGGCGACGTGGTCACGGTCGGGCATCACCAGTTGCGCTTCGTCGAAGACGACGAGGCCCAGGACGAATTTGAGAAGACGATGGTGATTCAGCCGTCGTCGCGGCCCCTCGAGAAGGTCCGCGCGGCCACCGAGTCCGCTGAGAAGGCCTCCCCTTCTCTGTCGGCCACGGGCAAGACTCGGGCTTTGAATGACACCGCTTCCTCGGCCGCGGCGTTGAAAAAGGCGAAGCTGCAGGTGCTGTCGGGCGCTTTCGCAGGTCGCGAGCTCGAACTGAGCAAGGCGCTGACGACACTCGGACGGCCGGGGGTGCAGGTCGCCGCAATCACCCGGCGGGCCGAGGGGTATTTCATCGTTCACGTCGATAGCGGCAAGGCTGACGACTTCCCGCTGCTCAATGGCACGGCCATCGGGGCGCAAGCGACCCGGCTGGCTGACAATGATGTGATCCAGCTCGCCGGCGTGAAGATGGGGTTCTTCGTTTCCTGAGGCCGGCGGCAACCCCGGGCACGTTGGCTAATCGGCACTGCGTGGGAACGTAGGTTCGTCACGCTTGCGGAGTGCCTGGGGTACGCGTTGGCTCAGTCGGCGCGGGATACTCGGGAATGTTGCCCTAGCGGAGCTCCAAGGGCACGCGCTGGCTCACCCCGCATAACAATTCGTAGGGAATGGTGGCCGCATAGCGAGCGATTTCCTCTACGGGCAGGCCGACTCCCCATAACACTACCGGCGTTCCTACGTGAACGCCGCTCGTGTGCGTTACATCCACCGCGATCATGTCCATCGAGACGCGGCCGACTACCGGAGCGCGTTGGCCGTTGACGAGAATTGGGGTTCCACCAGCGAGATTGCGCGTGATGCCATCGCCGTAGCCGGCGGCGATTATGGCTATGGTTGAATCGTGGGCTGCCTTCCAGGTACCCCCGTAGCCGACGGTCTCGCCTGCTTTGACCTTTCGAGTGGCAATAACGGAGGTCTCCAGGCTCATGACCGGGTGCAAGCCCAACTCCGCGGCGGTCCTGTCCTCGAACGGTGAGGCGCCGTACAGGGCCAGGCCCGGCCTCACCCAATCTTGTTCGATGTGCACGTCGCCGAACAGGCCCGCCGTGTTGGCGATGCTGACTGCGTGTCCCGCGAGCTTCTCGGTGGCTCTTTTGAATTTCGCCACTTGCTCGCGCGTCATGGAGTCATCGCTTTCATCGGCACGCGCCAGGTGGGTCAGAAGCCGGATTTCGAGCGCCGCGGGGCGCATCCGCTGGATGCGCTCGAGGGCTGCCGGGAAGTCCTCGGGGCGGAAACCGAGCCGGTTCATGCCGGTGTCGATTTTCATCCAGACCAGGAAGCGGGAGGCCCCGGAGTACTCCTCCAGCAGCTCGATCTGCAGGGGGTCGTGGACCACGAGGTCGAAACCGTGGCGCGCAGCTTCCAACAGGTGGTCCTGGGCGAACACGCCTTCGAGCAGCACGATGGGCTGGGTGATGCCGGCTGCGCGTAGCGCGAGTCCCTCTTCCAACCTCGCGACGGCAAACGCATCCGCCTCGGATAGAGCCAGGGCTGTTGGGATCAGGCCATGGCCGTAGGCGTTTGCCTTGACCACCGCCATGACTCTCGCGCCTTTGGCGCGTTCGCGGATGGTCCGCAGGTTGTGCCGCAAGGCACGTGTATCGATGACGGCCCGGATGAGCCGGTTCACCTCAGGACTCCGTCGCCGTAGGTATCGGGGACGTAGTTGGCGAAGCGGGTGAACTGGCCTTGGAAGGTCAGGACGAAGGTACCGATCTCACCGTTACGATGTTTGACCAGGTCGATTTCCGCGATGCCTTTTTTGGTGGTGTTGCGGTCGTAGACTTCCTCGCGGTAGATCAACAGGATCATGTCCGCGTCCTGTTCGATCGCACCGCTATTGTGACTAACAATACCATCAGCTAACCAACATGACGTTTCAGGTACTGTAATATCAAACACATCTTCATCGCCAACAAACTCAACAGATACGATCCTGTCCCAGAATATATCATTGCTCGCGGCTTCCTTCAGCAGGTGGTCATCCAGAATCCGCGCATATTCAGCCATGAGTGGCCGCGACGCGCAGCGGCCGATATTGAGCGTCGACCTACCTAACATGTTGGACATGACTCGCCGGGAGATCCCCTGCTGCCGCATGAGGAAGCGCGTGCGCCACATCATGACTTCGGTCACGGTATCCACGTTGGTATTGGCCTTGACCCCGACCAGCGCGGCGAGCAGCTTTTCGGCCGGGGCGGCTCGCGGCCCGAAACTTCCGACCCTGGCGAGGAAAGTCGTCTGCTTTTCGACGCCGTGCACCCAGACCATGTGGACCGGGTTCTTGTATCCGGATGTCACTGTCTGAATTCGAGCCACGATACCGAGGCGCAGCAGGAGTGCCGCCACGTCATCCGCCAATCCACGGCTGCACGTCGAGAAGTGCACGCCATGACCGCCGCGCAGGCCCGGCTTGCGGGGCGATATTGTCCCGTCGGTCGCCCACAGGTGGCGCAGGAACAATCCGATCTGCTCGTTTGAAAGCTTGAAAACCTCCGCCGGCACCCGCTTCTGCGCCGAGCGCTGGTCGAATATTCCCAATTCGCGCAACCAGCGGTTCACTCCGGCCGGCTTCCAGCGATTTCCATTGCCTGACAGCACGAGCTGATGCCAATTGCCGCGGCCGGCATGACGGGTCACTGTCATACCGAACTGCGTTTCGGCAGCCCGGCGCACCACTTCACTGCATTCCTCGGAGGCGGTCGTGTAACGCATCGGCTGATGCTTGGGGTAACTTCCATCGCCGATCAGGTGCGCCAAGAGTGCAACGCGGTCGTCAGGCCACTTCTCAGGCTGAACCGGCTCGGGGATCTGGCGGGCAATCGCGAGGCGATCACCGGGCCGCAGATCGTCCACTCTCTGCCAGCCAAACGAGGCGTACAGCCGATGCTTGCCGGTCGCCCGAATCTTGCGACCACTCGCCAGTTTCAATTCATAGACCGGCCGCTTGCCGACTTTCCACACCAGATCGGACATCGCCCGGGTCAACCGCCCATCCTGAGTCATCGACACCACTTCGGGAGTCTGACCCACCAGCTCCTGGATCGGGACGCGCCTGCCGTCAGCCAGGCAAACGAGGGTGTCGCCCGTGACACATTCACGGAGGTCCGACATCACCGGCTTTTTGTTTTCACGCTGCTCGACGCCGCGATTCAACTGGGAGAGCGCGATGACCGGACAACTCAGCTCCTTGGCCAGGACCTTCAGGCCGCGCGAGATCTCGGAGATCTCCGTGGCGCGATTCTCCTTGTTGCCAGGTACCTGCATGAGCTGCAGATAGTCGACCACGATCAGATCGAGCCCATGCTCGCGCTTCACGCGACGCGATCTGGCACGCAATTCCGTCGGCGACAGCGCGGGGGTCTCATCGATGAAGATCTTCGCTTCCGACAACTGGCTGGTCGCGCTGGTGATGCGCACCCAATCATCATCGGAAATCTTACCGCTGCGCAGGTTGTGCAGCGGTACACCGCCGATGGATGACAGCATGCGCGTGATCACTTGCTCGGATGGCATTTCCATGCTGAAAATAGCCACGGAAGCGGGCTTTTCACGGGTATGCAGCGCCGCATACTCGGCCATGTTGACGGCAAGGGTTGTCTTGCCCATCGACGGGCGCCCGGCAACGATCACGAGGTCACCGGGGCGCAGGCCGCCGGTCATCTTGTCGAAGTCGGCAAAACCGGTGGGCAGGCCGCGCAGACTGTCCGGGTTCGCGAAGGCCTCATCGATCTGGTCGATGACCGCCGGCAGCAGCGCCCTGACTGCCTGGGCCCCCTGCTTGCCGCGGAAACCCAGTTCCGCAATTTCAAAAACCTTCTGCTCGGCCTTGTCGACCAACTCGCGGGCCGTCTCGCCATCGTTGTTGAAAACGGCAGAGGCGATTTCAGACCCCGCGGTGACCAGCTGACGCAGGATCGAGCGCTCACGCACGATGTCCGCATAGGCGCGAACGTTTGCCGCGGTTGGCGTTTCGCGGGCCAGTGCGCCGATCGTTGCCATGCCACCCGCCTGCTCCAATTCGGAGCGACGCTCCAGCTCGCCGACGACCGTGACGACATCGGTCGGTTTGGAGGTGGCGGCCAAGGCCGCGATCGCCTGGAAGATCAGCTTGTGATCGGCGCGATAAAAATCTTCCGCGCTGAGGACGTCGGCAACGTTATCCCAAGCGGCTGAATCGAGAAGCAGGCCGCCCAGGACGGCCTGCTCTGCTTCGACTGAGTGCGGTGGCAGCGGCGCACCCGCCAGCTCGAACGCTGGCGGTTCGCGACGCGTTTTGGTGGGACCGGCCACCGGCGTCGAGACTTACTCTTCGGCTACGATCGTCACTGCAAGCGGGACATCGATGTCCGCGTGCAGGTGCAGAACAACAGAGTGGTCGCCGATTGTGCGCAGCGCACCGTTCGGGAGACGCACTTCGCTGCGCTCGATCTTGATGCCAGCCTTCGTCGCCGCTTCGGCGATGTCCGCAGTGCCGATCGACCCGAAGAGCTTGCCTTCAGTACCCGCCTTCGCGGGGATGACGAGCTTGAACTCCTTGAGTTGCTCGGCGCGTTGCTCGGCCGAGGCGAAGTGCTCGCGGGCGGCCTTTTCGAGCTCCGCACGACGGGCCTCAAAGCGCTTGATGTTGTCAGGGGTAGCCAGGGTGGCCTTGCCCGAGGGCAGCAGGTAGTTCCGCCCGAACCCGGACTTCACTTTGACGCGATCGCCGATGTTGCCCAGGTTGGCGACCTTCTGGAGAAGAATGATGTCCATGTGAATCGCCTCAGTGCTGGTCGGTGTACGGCAGCAGGGCGAGGAAGCGCGCGCGCTTGATCGCTACCGCGAGTTGGCGCTGATAAAACGACTTCGTGCCCGTGATGCGGCTGGGGACGATCTTGCCCGTCTCGGTGACGTAGCCCTTCAACGTGGCCAGATCTTTGTAGTCAATGTACTTGACGCCTTCGGCCGTGAATCGGCAGAACTTCTTGCGACGTGAGAAACGGCCACCGCCGCCTCCGCCACCGCGATCTCCACCGCGATCGCCGCCACTGCCACCGCCACCAAAGCCGCCACCACCGAATCCGCCATTTCCGCCGCCGCTCGGGCCGCTGGAACGATCTCTGCTCATTGCCATATTCGGAATTCCTCTATTTGGACGTTGCCGCTGTGCTGTCTACGTCGATGCGCGATTGCGCGCTTCAGACGTTGTCAGCAGGGCCGTCGTCGTCGTCTGCTACGGGGTTGTCATCGCGCGAGCGGCGCGGAGGACGGTCACCGTCATCATCACCATCATCGCGACGTTCGCGACGGCGTCCACCATCGCCCTCTTCGTCTGCGGCCTTCGCCATCGGTGAGGGCTCGGTGACGGCTTCGTCCATGTTGACCACCAAGTGACGCAGGACAGCGTCGCTGAAGCGGAATGCGCCGGTCAGGTCGTTGAGGGTCTTCTGGTCGCACTCAATGTTCATGAGAACGTAGTGCGCCTTGTGGACTTTGGCGATGGGATAGGTCAACTGGCGTCGACCCCAGTCTTCGAGGCGATGCACGCGGCCTTCGCCGGTGGCAATCATGCCTTTGTAGCGCTCGATCATGGCGGGCACCTGCTCGCTCTGATCAGGATGGACGAGAAAAACGATCTCGTAGTGCCTCATGGGTTCCTCCTTACGGATTGGGTTAGCCGCCCGTCGCGAGGCTTTGCTCGGTGCGGCAAGGAGCCTATGGCGGCGGACTTCTGGGGCGCCCGGGCAATAGGGGGCGCGAAGGATACACAACCGGGGGTATGGATGCCAGCCTTGGCTGGGCGCCGGAGGTCGGTGGCGGGCTTGCCCCGCTGGCGGGCGCGCCGCTACCGCGGCGCCATGGACATCCGCTGCCTCACCGCCTCATAAAGGAGCATTCCGGCGGCTACCGAGACATTCAGGCTCTCGACCGTCCCCAGCTGAGGGAGCCGGACCATCCAGTCGCAGGTCTGCTTGGTCAGGTGCCGCAGACCTGACCCTTCGGCGCCCAGAACCAGCACGGTGCCGCCCTTCAGATCCGCCTCCTGAGCCAACTGGGCGCCCTCCGCATCAGCGCCCACTATCCAGAGGTTTGCGTCCTTCAGGAGCTTGAGCGTACGGACCAGATTAGTGACCGCCACAACGGGGGTGGTTTCGGCGGCACCCACCGCAACCTTTCTGACCGTGGCGTTGACCTGCGCCGCCCGGTCCTTTGGAACGATGACTGCCAGCGCTCCGCAGGCATCCGCCGTTCGCAAACAGGCTCCCAGATTGTGCGGGTCCTGCACGCCATCCAAGGCCAATAGCAACGGGTCCTTCGCGTGTTGCAAGGCGTCGAGCAGATCGTCCTCCGACCACGGGGGCAACGGTGTGATATCAGCTACGACACCCTGATGGGCTACGTCACCCAATGCGCTCCTTAGAGCGTTGGCGTCAACGCGCTGAACCGGTCGCCCCTTCCTTTGGGCGAGTTGATCAATCTCCCTGACGCGCGGGTCATCTCGTGTGTTTGCGAGGCGTACAGTGATGACACGCTCGGGATGCTTCTCGAGCAATACCCTGACCGCGTGAACTCCGTAAATCGTCTCTGCGTTCTTCAAGCGTCTTCAACCAGATCCAGGTCGATGAGCCCTTCGATGGGGTTCACCGATGTGACGATGACTCGGATATGCGCACCGGTCCGTAGCCGTCGCCCAGTGCGACGCCCCGTCCACGCATGTCCATCGTCCTCCATCTCGTAATCGTCATCTCTCAGATTGTCGAGGTGTAGCAACCCATCCACCCCTACGTCCAGGATTTGCACGAAGCAACCAAACTCCACCACTGTCGTGATGATGCCATGGAAGGTTTGGCCGATCCGCTCACGCAGATAGGTGCACTTCAGGAAGGTGGCGACATAGCGGTCCGCTTCGTCAGCGCGCTTCTCCAACTTCGAATTGGCCTCACCCATGACTTCCAATTCATCATTGCCGTACTGAACGGCAGATCCACCGGGGGCGCCAATCAGGGCCTTCAGCGTACGATGAACCACGAGGTCCGGATAACGCCTGATCGGTGATGTGAAGTGTGCGTAGTGCGTAAGCGCAAGCCCGAAGTGGCCGATATTGGTCGGCTGATACACTGCTTGAGGCATTGCTCGCACGACCAAGGACTCAATGAACGGTCTTGCCTCTGAGCTTCCAAGGCGCTTGGTGATCGCCTGAAGATCACGGGTCGTGACTGTCTCTGGAATTTGCACGTCAACTCCAAGGGCATGGAGAGTCGTCTGCAGACGCTCCAACTTGAGCTCCTCGGGCTGACCATGGACGCGGTAGAGCGTTGGCGTGCGCTTACGCGAAAGCTCCATGGCCGTAGCCACGTTCGCCATGATCATGCACTCTTCGATCAATCGATGCGCGTCGTTGCGAGCGCGCATCTCGATCGCCTTCACGCGCTCGCTCGAGTCGATAACGAATTCCGCCTCCGCGGCATCGAAATCCAACGCACCGCGCCGGCCACGTGCTTTCAGCAACGCCTTGTACACATCCACCAGCGGCAGTAGTTTCGCGACGAGCGCTCCCAGCTCTTCGCGGGCAGCCGGGCGTCCTTCGAATAAAGCCTCGTATGCCTGGTTGTACGTCAGGCGCGCGGCAGATCTCATCACCGCCGGATAAAATCGCGATGCCTTCAATGCACCGTTCTTTGAGATGATCATGTCGGCCGCAAAGCACAGGCGGTCTACACGCGGCGCGAGCGAACACAGGTTGTCCGAAAGCGCATGCGGCAACATCGGAATCACACGGGTCGGGAAATACACCGACGTGCCACGCTGCCGCGCGTCGCTGTCGAGAGCGCTGTCCGGACGCACGTAGTGGCTGACATCCGCGATTGCGACGATCAAGCGGAACCCGTCCTCGTACGGCTCGGCGTACACCGCATCGTCAAAGTCGCGGGCGGTTTCCCCGTCGATCGTTACCAGCGGGATCGAGCGAAGATCCTCACGTCGATCCGACTCCGCAGGATCGACTTGGTCGCCCCAGCTTTGGGCCTCTCTGAGCGCCGCAGAAGAGAACTGATGCGGCAGGTCGAAACGGGCGATAGCTGACTCCGTGGCGAGCTCCACTGGTCGGTCGGGGTCCAGTCGCTTGACGACAATCGCTTGCGCCGGGGCGATCGCGTTTGCGTGCTTTGTGATTCGCGCGATCACCCAATCTCGGCTCTTTGCGCCGTTGAGATCGCCGTGCGATACCGCACAGTGGAGCTGGAGCCGTCGGTCCGCCGCGTTGATCCACGCACTGCGACCATCAACGTCCACTGTCCCCAGGAATTCTTTGACGCCTCGCGAGACAATTCCCTCAACCGTCCCCAACCAGCGATCACTGGAGTCCTGAGCTAGCTTCACTTTGAGACGATCGCCATGCATGACGCCGTTCATCTCTTTGGGCGGGATGAAGACGCTGTCTTTCATCCCTTCGACGCGAAGGAAGCCGTAGCCGGCGCGGTTCGCACTCACGATGCCTTCGACTACGGCGCCGACATGGGCTTTCTCGCGACCCTTGAGCAGGAGGCCCTTGCCGGCACGCTCGAACGCGCCACCACCCCCTTTACGTCCGGGGACGTGCCCACCGCGCGGCGGCGGATGAGCCGCGGCCTTTCCCTTGTCGGAGGCGTGGACGCCAGGGCCGCGAGAAATCTTTGAACCGGCCTTGCCGGCCTTCGCACCCCCCCTGCGGGAGCCGCCGCCGGGGACGTTTCTGCCGCCTTTTTTTCCGGCTCCGTACTGAGTTCTGCGCGCTTTCAATTGACAGCTCCGTACCCCGTGCGTAGATTGCCGCGCCTTCCCTTCCCTGCCCGGGTGGCGGAATTGGTAGACGCACTAGTTTCAGGTACTAGCGGGTAACACCGTGGAGGTTCGAGTCCTCTCCCGGGCACCAAAGTTGATTCCATGGACGTCGTCCGACGTCCGATCATTCCAATAACTATTTGATTTCTCAATGTTTTTATTCCTTTGACGTCCATCGGAGTCCGAGGACGGCCAAACTTTGTAGGGGGTAATTTAGGGGGTATCTTCCGGATTGGCAGGTCCGGGTTGTCCGGCCAACCGGATTCGATTCCGTGTTACCACCCAATCTACCCCCTAGCAGGTAACGCACATGGCGCTGACGGAATTGGCCATACGCAACGCCCCCTCGACGCACAAAACCCTACAAATTGAGCGACGACCAGAGGCTGTTTCTTCTCATCAAGCCAAACGGCGCCAAATGGTGGCGGTTTCGGTATCGATTCGGTCTGAAGCACTCGCTCGAGCGAGGGCAGAACACCGAGAAGGAAAAACTCCTCTCGTGCGGTGTCTATCCTGAAGTCTCACTCAGTGAGGCTCGCAAGCGACGCGATCAATTCCGTACGCAGCTCCGGGATCGCATCGACCCGGGCGCCGAGCTGCGAGCCGCAAAGCTCGCGACCGTTTCGACCCTCGCCATTATCGCAGAGGAATACCTGCTGTCGCGCGAAAACCCGGCAAAGAATGATAAACGCGCGCCCTTGTCGGCTCAGACGATCGAGAAGCAGGGATATTTTCTCGAAGCCTTCGTCCTGCCGTCATTGGCCTCGGTGCCCATTGGCCATATCACCGTTCCAGAGCTGTTCGTCGTTCTCAAGAAGCTGGACGACCGAGGTGCGTACGAGACTCGGAAGAAGACCCAGGAGCTGTGCGGAAAAATCTGGCGATATGCTGTGGTGAGTGGTCGCGCGGCGCGAGACATCACGCCCGATCTGCGCGGCGCCTTCCTGGCCGCTCGCTCGCAACCTCATGCGGCAATCACTTCGCCGGCGCGGATCGGCGAGTTGCTTCGGGCCATTGATGGCTATTCGGGTCAACGGACCACAGTGCTGGCGCTGAAGCTGTCCCCCTATGTGTTCGTTCGGCCGAGCGAGCTTCGCTGCGCCAAGAAATTTGAGTTTGATCTCGGGCGGGGTTTGGTGAAGAGGAAATGACGGGTCATGGATTTCGCACGATGGCCTCTACGAGCCTGAACGAGCTGGGCGTGCACCCCGATGTGATTGAATTGCAGCTCGCGCACTTGGAGCGAAATAACAGCCGCCGGCCCTATAACCATGCCACCCGGCTACCGGATCGGCGTTCGACCGCCGACATCGACCTGTCTGCCGTCCTCGCGTCGCCTGTCCTCCAATCCGGTCCGACCGCCGTTGGAGCGGTAGATATATTCTCACCTCGGAAACAGGTGGGCCGATCAACAGGGGTTTACGTGGCGAACGGATCAGCCAGCACATTTACGGCAACCATTCAGGATGTTCCTCTTAGCTTCGAGACCGCACCAGGTGTCTTCTCCCCTCGCAACATCGACGCAGGTAGCGCCACGCTATTGGCGAATGTGCAGCTTGAGGCGAGCGATAAGGTCCTCGATCTAGGATGCGGGTACGGCGCGATGGGTATCTACGCTGCGAAAGTGATCGGCCCCGAACGAGTTTACATGCTCCTAATTAGGGGTCATCCGCCCCACAATCCCTTTCAACCCGAGTACGTCCAATAACGACCGGCGGAGAAGATTCCGGAAATCCAGTAACGATAATTAATGAAGCGGCACCCGGCGGCGCACCAACACCAACCGGACGCCTGACCAATATCACGTGACATTGATCTCACTGTCGAGGGCTGGCGCCGTGCCAACCTCAATTTCCAAAGACGAGTCTCCCCCGGTGGGATGGACGACGGAGCGGGGTCGCATTTCTCCGGCTATCGTTGATCCCTTGGGTCGGGGTGATAGCGGCCATGACTGAGAAACGTAACCCCGTTGCTATATCTCCGCGGCTGTTGGCCGTACCCGCCTTCGAATTTCAGTGCTCTGAACAACAACCATGACCGGGCACCGCAAACCCAGTGTCGAAATTCTATCGCGACTTTCAACCAACCTGAAGAACGTTCGCAATGGGCGAGGATACACGCAACACGAATTGTCGAAGGCTTGCGGATTCGCCGCCAGCTATATCGGGGACATCGAGCAGGAGACGGTCAACATCACCCTGGCAAATCTCGAAGCACTGGCGCCGGGGCTCGAGCGTCACGAAGCAGACCTACTCATGCCGATTCGGCCGACGCCATGACAGCGGCGGCAGGCTCAAGCAGAGAAAACACCCGAACAAACAAGCAGAATCGAAAACCCACCTCTATATTTGAACGTCATGCGGCAATAGCTACCGCTGATTGTCATGGGTATCAGGAACAGAGCTGCGCCGGTCCGGAGACTTCATCCCATCAAAGAGGTGACCATTAGCCTCCTCCTTGCCCAAGGTACATCCAGCGGCAAGTCCCGCGATTCCAAAGCCTATGATGCAATTTTCAGTGGGCCGAAAATAAAGGAAGCCGTTCTGTAGGCCCGCCCGCTGCTTTTTCGCGCTCCATTCGAAATTGCGAGGGCGCTCTGGACACAGTGGCAGCTTCGATGAGGGATCACCCTTCTCGTTGCATTTACCGATGTTGTCTCCCAGGCGGGAGGCTACATCCGACGCAGTGCGTTGGGCTTCCATTGACCAATCGATCGCCGATGGCGGGTTAGCCTGATTGATCGGCGGCGCCTCAGGCCCACCCGCATCCGCTTTCCGGTCTTGTTTTCCAGGCTGTGGCCGGCGTCTATGCGCAAGAGCACGCGATAGATCCTTGGGCCGATCCACACTCGGTGGCACTTCGGGGGGCACCTCGACCAACAGGAGAGACGCAGTTTCGTCGCGCGGCGTCAGCAGCGGCCTCGCAGGTAGCAACAGGACCACCACAAAGGCGATGTGAATGGCAAGGACCGCCGCCAAAGCGATGCAGCGGCGCCATCGTCGATGCAATACGCCCTCATCTCTGACCGTGCGCGGCAACCCTCCTCCCTTGTTCGGTCAGACATCTGGTCGATGACCTTTTTCGCTTTCGACGTGTGAAACCGAGCCAAGTTCCGAGCGGGCACATCGTGGGCCAGCTGAGAAGAGCGCGCGGCGGTTGCAGGCCCCCTCACTGAGAACGTTTAGCGATGGTAGAGATGAGACGGTTGAGTGTATTCGGTCAACGCATTCTTTCGATCGGATCTAAGCTCGGGTGGCGCCCATGAACGCCGACCTGGCGAGCCAGTTGCACCTGATCCGTGGTTGGCGGGGGCATCTGTTGGACGAAATGATCCACCCGGTCAGCCAACTCCTGTTTGCCGGAATCTCTTAGCTGACTGGCAATGGCATGCCAGCCGTTCAAAACTTCCAGCCTCGTTCGCTGCAGAGTCTCCTGACCCCGAGCGAAGCGACGGAGGGACTCAGGCGAACCTTTGGCGGAGTCGCGCGCCTCCCGCATCTGGTGAGTGGACAGCCCCCTCTGCGCCGCGCCTCCTTCGGCGTCAGCGAACGCGGCGCCGCGCGCCCAAAGGACCGCAGATCGAGCAGAGCGCTCCCGGATCCTAAATCAATCGGGTGGCGTGGCATGTCCGCTGTCCCAGCGGGCCATGTTGGCGTTGATCAGAGCCTTGATGTGCGTGCGCATTCCGGTCAGCACGCGAATCATGTCGGATAAAGCTGCGGGGTCTGGCCCCGAGGGCCACTGCTGTTGATTCACGGCCCGCGGAATCTGATTGATGTTCCGGCCGATCGCGCCGATCTCGGACACCGATTTCTTTAACGCCGCGAGCTCGCCGCTGGGCAATGGCGCCAGCCCGCGCAGGTGCGTTCGGACCAAATGGGAAATGTACGTGCTCGTCGGCAGACCCCTTGCCCTGGCGCATTCTCGCAAAAGACCGCAGTCGATCCAGTCGGGCGGAGTCTTCGAAGGCCGCCGTGCGTCACTCGGACAGCAGAACCTACAATGCTGCACGATTGAACTTCGTAATTGCTCATCGGTCCGATGTCGAAACATCCGATGGAGCGGCATATGTCTCTGGGGGAGCGCCGAGTCGTAGTGTTCGCGCTCATATTGGCCGCCCACGGGCTCCTCGGATGGGTACTGCAGCAGGGTGGCGCACGCATCGCTCGGACGAACAATAGCGACCGGACTTTCGAACCAGCATCCGCCGTAATCTTTGAGAGAACGCCACCAGTACTTCCACCATTTCCGAATAAGAGCTTCGGGGATCAGCTTCCGTCGTTGATGCGACGTCATGATCCAATCGCGATACAGGTTGAACCTATCACAATCGATGCGGAGCCCACGCACCACGGACCGATCGATTGGAGTTCTGAAGCACGAGCCGCAGCCCGGGATATCGTTGCAGGAATAAAAAGTGCAAAGGGAAGCGGAACAGATCAGGTAGCCGGAAAGGCCGGTGTGTTTGGCTCTCAGGCTGAAAATCACCGCGCCGGTATGGTTGAAGGGGGATCGCGTTACTGGGTCACAGACGATTGCTACTATGATTTCCCACGGGGATTGCCACCACCGGCCCGCTTGGCCGGTGAGTTTCATTTGCTGACCCGGACGTGCAAACACCCGCCGACGGGCGGTGGAGCTGAAATGTTCGACGCCCTGAAGCCGGAAAGTCTCCGCGCGCCGATTGCACCGGAGCGCGCTCCGAACCACTAGTACGAGCTTCAGCCAAACCGGCGCACGAGCAATTGCGTTCCTATCGATAAAGGTTGGAGAGGTTTATGACGCAAACCCGAAATTGGCGCCGCTTCGCGGAAGGCGTGTTTTCCAGCCTGATTGCTGCAATTTGCGCCGCGTCGGAGCCAGACGTTCAGCGACGATTTCAGGTTCGCGACTCAATCGAGATGGCGAAGTTTGTCGAGCCGGCGCTCCTGTCTCCAGACCAGCGCTACATCGCTACCCTTACTGAGCGGGGACGCGTCGAGCAAAACGCTATAGAGGCAACGATTTGGCTTTTCGACACTGAATCAGTACTCCGAAAAATAGCGCAGCCAAGCCACGCGGTCGTTGAGCCCACGATTCTGGTCCGCAAGTCGGCATTGATTAATGGCGTGGTGATTGAGCGCATGGCGTGGGAGTCCCACAGCGACAGCCTGCTATTTTTGGGAAGCAATGGCGGCGAGAATCGTCAGTTATTCCGCGTGAAGCTGAGCGATCATGCACTGACCGCGCTCTCGCTGCCTCAACAGGACGTCGTCGACTTTGCATCCACCGACGGTCACATCGTGTACCTGGCGGGTCCGGATGTAAACGCGGAAAATACCTGGTGGGCGAACGATCCCTCCGCCCCCGATATCGTCGGCGCAGGCCATTCTGTTTGGGAAACTCTATTTCCAAACTACGGAAAACTTCAGCGGTACATGCCAACCGAGTTCGAGGTGTGGCAATCAGATGCTTCCCCCACACCCGTAATCGATTCGACAACCGGAAAGCCGATGCGACTGCTCGGGAGTTTCAACCTACGTGCGATGGCGCTTTCTCACGATGCCTCGAAGGTCATTGTCATGGCTCATGTTGACGAAGTGCCCGAGGCATGGCGAGCTTATGAAGTGCCAAAGGGGCTGGACTACTGGCCGTATCATCCTACGCCGAATGGAGCACACGTCTCGCTCACTGAGCGCGAGAACGAGTATTCCTGGCCCATTCAATATCAGCTCATTGACCTCAAACGCGGAACCAGGCGGCCCCTTCTCGATGCGCCCGCTGCGGACTTCCAGCGCGACCTCGTCGACGAGCTACAGGTGTCTTGGTCGTCAGATGATCGCGCCGTCGCCGTTACGGGAACTTTTCTACCGTTAGGCTCGGGCGCAAGCGGACTCAAGAGACCCTGCGGAGCTGCCATCATCGACTTCAGAAGGAGTCGTATTGACTGCTTGCTGAGCCACGATGACCCAAAGGCCGCACCAGTAACCGAAATTAACTGGGAGAAAGATCGTAATCGCTTGATCGTGCGCGCGGAGACACTGACTGCATTCCAATACGACGGCGGCGGCCGCGTGTGGAAACGTGCACCCGCGCGCCCACACGCCGAGCGTCTTAACCTCCAAACATCAGTCCGGCAGGATCTCAACACCCCGCCGGCACTGCTGATCAAGAATAATCGCAGCGGCAAATCCGCCGTGATCTTCGATCCCAATCCACAATTGAAACAGATCGCCCTTGGGGACGTGTCCGTATACACGTGGAAGTCCCCACAGGGTCTGTCGGCCACTGGAGGACTCGCCAAACCGCCCGGCTTCGTGCCGGGGCATCGATATCCGTTGGTGATACAAACTCACGGATTTCCCGCTGATCAATTCTTTCGGGTAGGTTATTACTCTGAGACTGCCAACGCCGGACGTGCGCTGGCAGGACGCGGGATGCTGGTCCTGCAGGTAAAGGAGCCACACGGGCCAGCGGACGGCACTTGGCAAGAGGCTTCGCAGCGGGGTACGGAGGTTTACCTCTCGGCGGTGGATCAACTGGTAGCGCAGGGCTTGGTAGATCCCAAGAAGGTCGGGATCACTGGATATAGTCGTGCGGGCGGTTTCGTCGCCAAGGCCATAACAGAAGCTCCTGAGCGCTTTGCCGCGGCTGCGGTAGTGAATACCGACCCAGGATCTCAGTTCGGTTACTACACGTATATCGATTATTCTTTCCGCGGCAGCAACGAGCGGATAGCAAACTTCTTCGCGGGCTCCCGTCCATATGGGGCCGGGTTGCAGGACTGGGTGCAGCGCGCGCCCGGGTTCAATACCGACAAAATAACCGCGCCAGTCTTCATATCTGCGGGCGATCCGCAGCATCTGCTCGCACTTTGGAGCCTGTATGCGCCGCTGCGTGATCAGAACAAGGCGGTTGAGCTTCAATACATTCGTAACGGTCAGCACAATCTGACGAAGCCCAGCGAAGTGCTCGCGCATCAAGAGATGCTGGTCGACTGGTTTGACTTCTGGCTAAACGGCCACGAGGACGGCAGCGGCGCGAAAGCCGATCAGTACGATCGATGGCGCAAGTTACGTGAGTCGGCTGGAACGAGAGACCCGAGAAGTCCCTGAACGTTGCAATCTGCCTCAAATGAATGGCGCGCCGGGCGGGACTCGGACCGCGATCCAGACTATTGTGCGCCTACTGCCGCTTTAGCGGGCGACTCACTGATGTCGGCGCGCAGAGACGGAAGATTCTCCGTCAATGGATTGGCAGGCGGCGTAGTCGAATAGCTCGCTCCGTAACTGTCCCAGCCGCCCCGCTTTGGAGGGCACCCCCTACTTCGCTCCAAACTAACTTCAGTAACGAGGCAACCTCCGCGCCACGCAGTCGCTGCTGGCGAATACGAACAACCGATGGAGAGGCTGCACCGGTGACCGCCAGTATCGAGTGGAAATCGGCGTCGAGAGTACATACGACTCGCCTTTCGCGGCGCGCATATTCGAGAATTTCGGCTCTTCGTGGATTTGAGTGGGTAACAATTGGGGCATAACGGTCTTGCGAGCCTGGTTTTGCCGAGCTCTGCAGGGGTTGAGGACGCGGAGAAATTTGGCATGATTGCCGGATGTCGAAGACTCGCAAGCCCCGCCGGTTGGCGGACACATACACGTTTCCCGGCTTCCAACCCCTCGCGTATGTACAGGGAATCTTCGGTGATCCGCAGGCGCGGCTCATTACTCTGGTTCGGCGGACAAAAAAACAATCTGCGGCACGTGTGGCATGGCGCATTGGACTTGGTACGACCGCCGACAACGGCGCGTCCGGGACCTGCCGTGCGGGGATTACCGAATCTATCTGGACCTGGAGGTGCGGCGGGTTCAGTGCCGCCGTTGTGGCGCCGTGAAGCGGGAGAAACTGGAGTTTCTGCTGGAGAACGCGCTGCACACCGAGCGCTTCGCGCGCTATGTGGGTCGACGCTGCCGCAGTGGCACAATCAAGGACGTGGCTGCGGAGTTGCGTCTGGACTGGCACACAGTCAAGCGTCTCGAGAAGCAATACATGACCGAGCAACTCAAACGCGCTGGCAATCCTCGCCCGAACATCATCGGCATCGACGAGATCTCCGTGCGCAAGGGTCACGACTATCGCATCGTGGTCAGCGACCTTCAGAAGCATCGCCCGATTTGGTTTGGGGGAGTCGATCGCAGCGAGGCAAGCATGGATGAGTTCTACGGATTTCTCGGCAAATCCAAGGCTGGCAAGCTGTAAGCGCTAAGAGCGCGACGTTCTTCATGGCTCGCGCGAGAGTGAGCACACTGAACTCCAGATTCACCTCTGGAGTTGAGCGATGGAGAAGATCAGTCGGGTGCGACGCAGCCAGAGTGACTGGCAGGAACTGGTTGAGCGGCAGAAGCACAGCGGCCTGACGGTGGCCGCTTTCTGCGAGCAGGAGGGATTAACCGCGGCGAGTTTGTACATGTGGCGATCTCGACTGAGTCGATCCACTGAGCCGCAGCCAACGGTGCCACCGCAGCGCGGCGGTCATGTTGTCGCACCCCAGGTGAGACCGGAGTTCATCGATCTGGGATCGTTGGGGACATCCCGTTCTCGATTCGAAGTCCGTTTGGACCTCGGCCAGGGGGTCCTGCTGCATTTGGTCCGTGGTTGATGTTCTTTCCGGAAGGACAGATCCGCGTCCATCTATACGGCCAGCCTTGCGATATGAGGAAGTCGTTTGATGGTCTGCAGGCCCTGGTACGCCAGGGCCTGGACTGCAATCCCCTGGATGGCTCCTTGTATGTATTCGTCAACCGTCGTGGTGCGCAAATGCGCGTGCTGTATTTTGATCGCTCGGGATTTTGTATCTGGGCAAAGCGTCTCGAGAGTGGCCGCTTCATTGCGGACTGGTCTGAAGTTCGTACTCGCGAGTTGATGGCGGCAACCACACCGGGCGAGCGCAGTGTGACCGTTGCACTCGTATCGGAATGCTTCACCTGCGTGGTCAGCGCCTCGGATCCTGAGAGCCGATCAAAGTCCTCAGCCCCTTCGAGATAGAGACGATCGCCTTCGCCGAGATCGAGCCACTCGTAAAGAGTGGCACACACATGCCCGTGCTGTCGATTCCGTCTTCTGCACCGGTCGGGATGTGCCCTCAGCGGCCATGCGCTCCGGATCGTCAGTGTATCCGGCCGGGGACTGTAAATCGGTTGGTCGTTGCTTGATTCCAACTCAGACATCCCATCAAATCGCCCACTGCTTCCTTGATCGCGTGCAATGTTCGTCATCAAACGCAGAACCAACTTTCCCCATCCGTCAGTGATCGTCTTGCGCGGTCATCGGCAGTCGTCGCAATCGAATGGCCCGTTCTGTGACCGTCACAGCAGCCCCACTTTCGATTGCTGGTCCCACCTCATCCCACACGCGCTTCAATAACGACGCGACATCTCCACCTCGAAGTCCTTGCTGACGGATGCGCACGACAGATGGACTCGGGGCGCTGGTTACTGCTAGCAATGAATGAAAATCCGCGTCGAGCGTGCAGATGACGCGCCGTTCGATGCGAGCGTATTCAAGGATGTGCGCATCGCTGGCCGTACTGAGGTCGCATTGATAGGCATGGACGACATCCCAGCCATCCCGGTTCAGAAGCTCGACTGTCGTTCGCGGAAGGCCTTGGTCGAGCAGCAGTCGGATCACGCCGCTTCCAGCGGATGGATCTGATCGTCGAGGTTGCGAGCTGCGAATTCCAGAGCCTGAGCGATATCGTCGTCCTCGAGCTCGGGGTACTCACGTTTCAACTCACCACGCTCTGGATATAAAGCGATCGCCTCAATGACTCGTCGGACCGTCAACCGCATTCCCCGGATGCAAGGCTGTCCATTCATGATGGCGGGATTGATCGTTACGCGATCGAGCTTGCGTGCCACTTAAAAGCCCTCCGATGCCGATATCGAATGATAGTCGGTAAAGCTGCGGAACGCCTGCCCGCGACAGACCGCACACACGCAAGTCTTTTAAAATCAAATAGTTGAGCTCAAGCTCAGGTCTCGCACGACAGATGGCTCTGCCCGACGCTTCACAGCTCACAAAAACGTGGGTAGAAGATGGGGTAATCGAATCGTCGGCTGCGAGGAACGGGCCGCGGAACAAAGGCTTACGCCCGAGGTTCGAGTCCTCTCCCGGGCACCAATAAATACTTATAATTCAATAGTTTAGATCCATTATTTGATTTGATTCGAGCCTGCTCAGGCCCTATGATACGCCTCGGGGGCGTGCTCGCTGGTCTCGGGAGCGGGCACAGGCTGCCGCAAAATGCGGGCAGATGCAGCCGATTTCAAAAACCGGTAAGCAAAAAGTCGACCGCCGTCAGGATGGCCTGGCGCTCCGCGCTCAAGCTACCCACGAGCGGACCGAGGTCCGCGCGACTGATACCCGCCAGCTGAGGCGTCATCAACACATACTTGTCATCGCCGAAAGTAACCTCCGGCGTGAGATGACTGACCGGCTTGCGCGCCAGCGCCGGCACTCTGGTCAGCGGAATGACCACCCGCGTAACGAGCGGTTCCAGAAGGTCAGATTGCACATCGACGAGCAACGGGAATGTGGCTTTGGTACGCGGGTTCTTGTTCCGGTACACCGAAAACTGGGCCACTAGAAGCTTCGAGCTCCATCTGAAAACGCACCGTGTTCGGCGACGTAGTCGTTATACGAGGCAATGGCCTCGCGATTCTCTTCGCGCCATTGTTTTCGGCGCAAATTGGCTAGCTCGTGCTCCAGGGCTCGCTCCAGAGTGGCGGAAAGATTTACTCCGGCCGCCCGCGCCGACTCGAGCAGGTCACTGCGGATGCTGACATTGGTCGCGCGCTTCGCCAGAGACTGATCTCGACGCCGCGGTCCAAATTTCCTTCTCATATGCGCATGATAGCCGATATCATTATGCGCATCAACTATGCGCACACGGTGTGCATACTCCCAAGCACCGTACTTATCCTGCCCGGAAGAGCGCCACGGCGCTGGTCTCCATCCATACATTGCCTCCTTACGGGAAGATTTTTCACTGACCTCGAGCTAATCCATCCAGTACATCGCGCACCTTCGCCGCCAGATCGTTGAAGCTGAATGGCTTCGTTATCAATTGCACGCCCTTGTCCAGGCGGCCGTGGTGAAAGATGGCGTTGCGTGCGTACCCAGTTGTGAAAAGGACCTTCAGGTCAGGACGTAACTCTCGCGCCTGGGCCGCTACCTGGGCTCCCGGCATGCCTCCCGGCAGGACCACATCTGTGAATAGCAGGTCCACGGTTGTATTCATCTCGAGGAGCCTGAGTGCCGAAGGCCCGTCGGATGCCTCAATCACCCGATAACCCAGATCGCGGAGTGCATCGGCGGAGTAGGCCCTGACGGCGTGATCGTCCTCAACAACGAGGATTGTTTCGTTGGCGTTTCCCTCCGGCACGGGTAATGAGGAAGGGACGTCTCGCTCCTCATCCGGGCGCTCGAGCCGTGGCAGATAGATCTTGATGCTGGTGCCTTGCCCCACCTCGGAGTAGATCTTGATGTGCCCCCCAGACTGTTTCACGAATCCATAGACCTGGCTCAACCCGAGCCCCGTTCCTTGTCCAACGGGTTTTGTTGTGAAAAAGGGCTCGAATGCACGCCTGACCGTCTCGGAATCCATCCCAACTCCAGTATCCGATACGCAGATGAGCACATACTGGCCTGGGATAACTTCAGCATGTGCGACTGCATACGCCTCATCAACGTAAGCATTCATGGTCTCTATCGTCAGCCTGCCACCCTTAGACATGGCATCGCGCGCATTGACGGCCAAATTGAGGATCGCCGACTCCAGCGCATTCGCGTCAGCCTCGATCTTCCACAGGCCCACACCGCGTATGGTCTCCACGGAGATAGTTTCACCCAGAGAACGGTTGAGGAGCTCGGAAATTCCGTTCACGAGTGCGTTGACATCGATCGGCTTGGGATCGAGCGGCTGACGCCGGGAGAACGCGAGCAGACGCTGTGTCAGGGAGCCGGCTTGCCTCGCACCGTTCAGCGCCTGCTCGGCGGAGCGCTGTATCCGGCCCGCATCGGCAGGCACCAGTCGCCGGATCAATTCGAGGTTGCCCACAATCACCTGCAGGATGTTGTTGAAGGCGTGCGCCACGCCACCCGTGAGTTGGCCGATCGCTTCCATTTTCTGCGCCTGGCGCAGCGCTTCCTCATTGATTCGTAACTGCCGGGTCCGCTCCGCAACTTCTCGTTCCAGGTTTGCGTTGAGGTTTCGAAGCGCCTCTTCGGCTCGAGTGCGCTCCGCGATCTCCTTTTGCGCGGCTTGGGCGAGATACACGTTGTCGATTGCGACCGCCGCCTCGGCCGCGAGGCCTGTCAGTCCGCGCTCTGACCTCTCCGTAAACACGCCAGGCGAGGCGTGCCCGAAGAACAAGCCGCCAAGGACTTTCCCGTCGCGGGCAACAACCGGCACGGCGAGGTAGCTCCGGACCGGCAGATGTCCTTCGGGCATTCCCTTGCGAGGGGCATTGCGACCGTAGCGCGGATCCTTCGTAATGTCATCCGAGCGGACAATGCCTTCGCCGTTGAAGGTGGGCGCAAAGACTTCGGTGTTCCTGGGCATCGGAAATTTGGAGAAGGCCTCCGCGGGAGCGCCGGAAAGGGTGTAGAGCATATAGCTCTCTGCGCGTTCATCCTTCACGTTATAGAAGAAGGCGCCGAACTGCGCGCGCGTAAGCTCCACTCCCGCGTCAGTCACAATCTGAACCAGCCGATGCAAGTCAGTTTCCGCGGCAAGCGCGGAGCCTGCCCGGTTCAATACCTCCAACGCCCAACGTTCTTCCCGTACGGCCTCCTCTGTCTCCCGCTGTTGAGTGCGATCGCGCAGGATCTTGACGAATCCTACGATCTCATTTCCCTCCAAAATGGGAGTCACTTCACCGGAGCCCCAGATTTGGCTGCCGTCCTTTCACAGTCGCCAACCTTCCTCGCCGCCGCCTCTTCCACGAGCGATGGCGCCGGCGATTTCACGCCCGAGCTGATCGGACCCCGGTGGAAAAATCCGATCCAGCGCCTTCCCAACCATCTCCGCTTCGCTCCAACCCAGAAGGCGACTTGCGCCGGCACTCCAGCTGGTAACCCGCCCCTGCCGATCGAGGCTGATGATGGCTATATCTACGCGGCACTATTGACGATCTGGCGCCACTGCGTCGCTGTGATGAGGGTCGACTCGAGCGATGGTTCATCGTGCATGTTAGCTTTGGGTTGATTCTCAGCGCAGCCGTAGCCGGAGCAGTCGGATTGTTCGAGTTCTGAAGCAACGCAGGCTACTGTAGCAAAATCGTGCCCATTGGCCCGGTCAGCGACGCGCAACTCCCTGTGTTGACTCGCAAACTCTCACGGAGAGTAACCCGCCGCTCCAGCTCGAGCTCGCACCGGGCGGTACGATCGGGAACTGCGGCGCTTACCGTCCGTTCGCCTCGATGCCCTTTGAGTGGAGAGAACACGTGATGAGCTCGCCCGATGGAGAAAATGAACCTGGCCGCGCAAGTACCGGCATACCGGGTCTCGATTCGATCCTCGGCGGCGGACTGCCGGCGGGCCATATGTACCTGGTCGAAGGCGAAAGCGGTGCTGGCAAGACCACCCTGGGTTTGCATTTTCTTCTGGCGGGCAGACAGCTAGGGGAGACGTGCCTCTGGATCACGATGTCCGAAACGGAAACTGAGCTGCACGAGGCTGCCCGGTCTCATGGGTGGAACCTGGAGGGTATTCACATCCTCAATCTGGTCCTGACCCGGGAAGTGCTGGAGGCTGGGGAGCAATACTCCTTTTTTTCGCCCGCCGATGTCGAGTTAAATGACACGACGCGGCAGATTCTCGACGCTGTGAAAAAATGGGCTCCGGCGCGCGTGGTGTTTGATCCCTTCTCGGATATCCGACACCTCGCCCGGGAAACGCTCGGCTACCGCCGCCAGATTCTCGCGCTGCGGAGTTTCTTTTCCGAACGCAGCTGCACGGTCCTGCTGTTGCAGGAGATGACACGCGGCAGCCCGGGTGATGTTCAGGTCGAAGCGCTCACTCATGGCTATATGACACTTCACCAGGAGTCACCCGAATACGGCGGGCAGAGGCGCAGGATCCGCATCCACAAGATGCGTGGCATCGCTTTCCGGGACGGCTTTCACGATTTCACTATTCAGAAAGGGGGGATCTGCGTCTACCCACGCCTCATTCCAGCCGCGCACTACACCGAGTTTGCGGATGAGACTGTTTCAACCGGACTGCCGGAACTGGATCGGTTGTTGGGAGGCGGCTGCGACCGCGGCTCGAGCCTGCTGCTGCTCGGCGCCGCCGGCATCGGCAAGAGCTCGCTCGCCTCTCAATGTGCGGTGGCGGCTGCCGAACGCGGTGAGAAGGTTCTGTACTTCATGTTCGATGAGACCATCAGAGCCTTCAAATCGCGAAGTCGCAAACTCGGACTTCCGCTCGATGACTTCGTGTCGCGTGGTCTCATTCAGTTACGACAAATCGATACGGCCCAGTTCAGTCCGGGAGAGTTCGCGCAACTCGTAGTCGATGCGGTGGATCGCGATGGGATCCAGGCGATCGTTATCGACAGTCTGAGTGGCTACATCGCCGCCATGCCCGAAGAACGTTTTCTTGCCTCCCATCTGCACGAGCTCCTGACGTTTCTAACGTACAAGAACGTCTTTACGATAATGACCCTCGCTCAGCACGGGGTGTTGGGGGAGCACGTGCTGTCACCAGTAGATTTGAGCTACCTCGCGGATACCGTCATATTGATCCGCTACTTCGAGGCGTTCGGCGCCATTCGCAGGGCCATATCCGTCGTCAAAAAGCGCAGTGGCTCCCACGAAGTGTTAATACGAGAGATGCTCATTCAGGATGGCAAGGGAATCACTTTGGGAGAGCCGCTCCGTCGTTTCCAGGGTGTGCTGACGGGGCGCCCGACGTTCACCGGCGAAGAGCCCATGTTGGACAACACTGTAAACCCGCCTGCATGAAATCGGGAGAGAGCGCAAGGCACGAACAGCGCGCGTTAGTCTGGGCGGTGGGTCGCGACGGGGCTCTGACTTGCGAGTTCCTCGCGCGTGCCGGGTTCGAGGCGCTATCGGTTCATAACTGTGACGAGATCTGTAGCGAGATCGAGCGCGGCGCAGGCGTTCTCGTGCTGGCCTCTGAAGTATTGTCCGACCCTCACAGTGCGGTCCTACGTAATCTGTTGAGCAGACAACCGCAATGGTCAGACATCCCGATCGTCGTTGTAGCAGGACGAACTGATGAAGCGAGCACTCTCAATCACATTGTCAACGACTTCACCGGAGTGTCCGTTCTACACCGCCCTCTGTCGCTGGACACTCTGATTTCGACCGTTGGCGCCGCCCTTCGAGCCCGACGCCGTCAGTACCAGGTCCGGGACCTCCTCCGGCAGCGCGACGAGACTGATCGCCGCCGTGATGAATTCCTGGCGATGCTTGCGCATGAACTACGCAATCCACTGTCTCCCATCCGTACCGGTCTGCAAGTGTTGCGCGTAACAGAATCTCAGGAGATGGCCACCCGGGTCCGTTCCATGATCGAGCGCCAGGTCGGCAATCTCTCCCGACTCATCGACGATCTGCTGGATGTCTCGCGTATCACGCGTGGCAGGATCTCCCTGAAGAAACAAGCAGTCGAAATTGTCCAGGCGCTCGCCGCGGTAGTGGAAGGCCACGCGCGAATCGCAGCCGAAAACGGCGTGCATCTCGAGTTCTCCCGGGACGGCACATCCCCTCCCCTGTGGGTCCATGCCGACCCGATCCGACTCGAGCAGATGATTGAGAACATCGTCTCGAACGCCATCAAATACACGCCGGAAAGAGGGTCGATTTGCGCTCGAGCTGCACGCGAGGCGCAGCACGCGGTCATCCGGGTCAAAGATACCGGTATCGGCATTCCGACTGACAAGTTGGAGGCTGTATTCGAGCTCTTTGCGCAAACAGAGCGCGCGCTGGATCGAAGTCAGGGGGGACTCGGCATCGGACTGACGATAGTGAAGACGCTCGCGGCGCTCCACGGAGGGTCCGTTGAAGCAATCAGCGATGGAGAAGGCCACGGGACGGAAATTGTTCTGCGGCTTCCCGCGTTATCCTCCGCCGAGCTGCCGATGGATAGTCGGCATGAGGAGCCGCTCGAGCGACGCTCGACGAGTCGCAGGGTCCTGGTGATCGAAGACAATCGGGAGGCAGCTGACATCCTCGCCACCTATCTGCGTTCGCGCAGTCACACCGTGTACGTCGCCTACGACGGAGGCACCGGCCTGGAAATTGCCCGCCGCGAGCGTCCGGAAGCGGTCATCTGTGACATCGGACTTCCAGTCATGGATGGCTTCGAGTTGGCACAAGCGCTGCAACATGAGCCCGCGGTGGCGAGCTGTTTGCTGGTCGCGGTGACCGGGTATGGTGAGCCTCGCGACAAGGAGCGCGGGCACCTGGCCGGATTCCAGCATTATCTGGTGAAGCCCGCGGACCCACGGGAAATCGCGCGCTTGCTGGAGGCTCGCTGAGCTGTCTGAGCGGACCGATCGGCCGCCCGCGGTTGATATGGGCGGCCAACCTACACCGGTCGGCGCCATGAAGGTTTGCGCCGCTGTCCCCCCGTAGATCAGATGCTGGCCACGCAGGGCAGGCATAGGGCGAAATCCGTCATTGTCGGGAACCAGCTACTCAGCCCCAGCATCAACTGCGCCAACACTTCGCGGCCGCACGCTCCACATTCAAGGGCGTGGCAGATCTCCACCTCGCTGTCGCGGTGCGTCAGAATGACCACTCGATGCCCGATCGGGGATGTGGACTGAATGTGTCGCAAACCGGCGGCTCAGACGAGCCAACTCCAAAGCAATCTCGTTCGGACGCAGGACCCATCCAATGCATCCAGTTTCGATAGCACTGATGGGCATGCTGGGAAAACGGGCAGAGCCCGGATATTGAGCGAATGTAGCCCCGCCGGTCGCATTGATGGCGCGTACACCCAGAGCCCCGTCCGAGCCGCCCCCGGACAGGACAACGCCAATTGCAAGATCACCGCCATCTGCCGCCACCGAGGTGAACAGTACATCGCCCGGGCAGCGCACCCCATTCGTGCCGGGAGTCACGCTGAGCAGCCCATCGACAATTGTCAACTCAACATTGGCTCGCATCACATAAACATGGCCCGGCTCCGGCATGACACCGGCGTGAGCAACGACGACCGGTTGGCTGACTCGCCTGGCCAGAGCCTCGTCCAGCGGAAAGTAGCGACGACCCGGCTCCAGATGTTGAACAATAATGAAGGCCAGGGGTGCCTCGGTCGGGAGGGCCGCCAGCAATTCAACGACCGGCTCGAGGTCTCTGGCCGAGGAGGCCACGACCACGATGGGACATGGCTGCATGGATTCCCTCGTATAACAATTGAACAGGGCTGGGGTGATCATCTCGCGCACGTCCAGCTGATAGTAATGGGCCGCACCGGAAATCTCGGTGGGCTGGCGAACACAACCAGATTCGCCGGACCGACCGCAATGCCGTCCAGGTTTCCTGAAACCAACTCATGTGACCGACCAGACGGCGACCCGGCGTACTACTCGGTCTTCACCTTTATGTTGTCCACCACCTTGCCCTCCCCCGCGATAGCGGCAGCCTGGCGGTGAATGGTGGACTTCTCCTGCGCGGTCTGCACGACACCGTTTAGAGTGACCGTGCCGTTCACCGAAACAATCTTGACGTTGTGACCGTAAGTCGAGAGGTTTTTGTCGCTCATCACGCTGTGCCGGATCCGCGCTGTCAGATCAACATCCTGTTTACTGTTGCCCTGCTCATCGGCGGAGGCCGCCCGGTTGGTGGCATCGGCATTGGTGCGCGAATTGTCAGGTGCTTGCGCCAACGCCAGGGACGTTGCCAAAAAAGGCACTGCCAACAATACGGCGCGCAAACTCTGTTTCATGATTATCTGCTCCAAAGGTGATACGGGTGCACGCCCCCGCCTGAATCGGCGGGAGGCGCGCAGCCAATGGTTACCGGACGCTCGCGGCTCGGACCGGTGCCGGGTCGGCCGATGCGCTCTCCCCGGTTGAGGCAATGTCTTCGGCCCCAGTCGACTTCAGGAGCTCTTTTGCGCGGTCAATCTGCTCGCTGGTATCGCAGTGTACGGACAGTAGGGTGCCGCCGTCCTTTACACGCCCTTCGTAGCGCTTTGCTTCGTACTCCGGAATTCCCATGCCGACCAAGGCGCCCACGAGGCCGCCAACGGCACCGCCGACACCCAGGCCGGCCAGACCTGCCATGATCGGGCCCGCGGCTATCAATGGCCCGACACCCGGAATAGCGAGCGCACCGATCCCCGCGAGCACTCCGAGCGTGCCGCCCACCACTCCGCCGGTGGTCGCTCCGGCAGTCGCGCCTTCAGGCGCCTTCGTGTCCTTCGTATGTGCGAACTCCTTTGTGCTCGCGTTGTCAGATAACAACACGGAGATAGCCGCACTTTGAAAGCCCGCCGCAATGAGCGCATCTACGGCACTTTCAGCGCGTTCGGGCGACGGGTATATACCAAAGACAGCAGTATTCTTTGCAGACATAAAAACTCCGGGAAATGGTTGGGTGGTGGGCGCGGCGCGAATCTCGCGGTGCCTGAGTGCGCTCAGTAGGCGCTTTCCCGGGCCCAAATGATGTAGGAGAAGCGGGCGACCGTCGGTCGTGCGGATCCGGCCGGCAGAACGGTTGCGGGCCGAGTCTGATTTCGAGCTCTGCCGTGCGATGGCCGGCGCGGGAGCTACCCGTAGCGGATGGGCAATTCCCAACGGCGGCCAGGACTCGGCGCTTTCCTCCGTTAGCCGCCATCACGGCGGTTTGGGGCGCGCTCGCCTACCGAACCGAGTCCCGCAGTGCTGTACCGGTCGTTGCGGCTGGCATCAACTCGAGATCGTTTACGACATGCCGCTGTCCAACGATCGCGGCCGCCTTTGATCCGATCTGCGCCTTTTCTCCTTCGTTCTGAACCTTCCCGCTCAAACGGATACTCCCGTCGGTCGCCACAATGGTGATTTTGGCAGCGTAGGTAGACAGATTTCTGTCAGCCACCACGCTACGCCGAACTCGCTCAGCCAGGTCAACGTCCATGGCGGATACGCTATGACCTGGGGGGCTCGGTGTCTGAGCGCCCGCGGGTCCGGCAACGAGCATAACTACTGTCAGGCCTGCTGCGAGAAACGACGTCTTTTTCATGATATGTCCTGCGTCTGATTCAGACGCGACCCAGTAGCATCCGATGTCCGAAGCAGACCATTTTAGCCTGACCGTGTCCCGACCAGCGTTTGATCGAAGTGTCACCAGCACATCGATTGCACAGAGGTCTACTGTGCCCCTTGCCACGCCGTCGCGACCCTGCATGGCACTGGGCTCGCCTGGCACTCCACTGGAGACATTGGAAAATCAGCATGAGACCCGCATCCTGTCCAGGCTTTGGAATTACCCTCCGCTCGCTTGCTGCATATCCAATAGATTCCGAAGATCGAGGGACACAACGGGTTTTGTAATATAACGTTCGAATCCGGCAATCCTCGCCAGCTCGCGTCCAACCAGCTCAGGGCTCGAAGTCAGTGCGATCAAACGCAAGCCCTGGCCCTGTGCATGCTCGCGCAACAAACGCGCGACCTCGTATCCACTCATATCATGCAGATCGAGCTCGAGCAGTGCCACGGACGGCGCAAACTCTTCTGCAACCGCAAGTGCCGCATGGCCGGAATAAGCAGTACGCGTTTGCGAATAACCGGAGGCATGTAGCATGCTCTCCAGTGATGCTGCCGATTTGATATCACTGTCAACGATCAGGATTCTGACCGGCTCGGCCGGCAATGCCGACTGCAGACGTTCATCCTGAGCCGTGAATCTGTCGGAATATCGCCGCCAGGTGGTTGTTACATCATCCTGCATATTCAACACATAGGCCCAGTTGTCCGACTGACCACTCAACTATCGCTGGCCGCGATCCGCGCTGAACAGCGAGTGCGCCTGGGGGAGCGCGGCCGTTCGGCCGCCCTCTCCTTCCCACGAGTCGAGCTCTCGACCGCGAGGCTCCCTGTGCGGCAGAGGCATCCGTACCCAACTGTCTGACGGAAGACCCACACTCAACGTTATGGAATGCTGGCAGTCACTGCAACCGTCACGCATTGCGCATTCCTCGCAAAGCGTCTGCCCGTTCCACGTCACCGGCTTGTCTTCACGCTGCCTGAAGTCACGGTGTGGCCAGCAAGAGCAGTTATGGCACCAGTGCCAGGTGAGGCTGTGGGTCAACTTGCGATAGGGCATGGAACAGGTCCTCAATTCAATGCGGCGGGCGGACTGCTGATGAGCACCTCGACACGACGGTTCTGCTGTCGGCCGGCGGCGGAGTCATTGTCTGCTACAGGGTTGCTCCGGCCTTTGCCTACTGCCGAGAGTCGCGTTGAACCAATCCCCTGTCCAGTCAGATAGGCCTTTACCGAGTCGGCGCGGCGCTCAGACAGTCTCTGGTTCGAGTCTTCAGTACCCACGCTGTCGGTATAACCCTGGATGGCGACACTGCGATCCGGGTATTTGTTGAGGAAAGCGACCAGCTTGTCCAAATTACCCGAGGCTCCCGCCTGGAGATCCGCTCGTCCCGTCGTGAATAGCACATCGCCCAGTGTCAGTACCAAACCGCGATCCGTGCGCTTTGCCTGCAACAGATCGAGCTGACGCTGCAACTCCGTAGCTTGCTGCTCCGAGCTGGTTGCGGCCAGCTGCGCTGCCGTGGCATCCAAGCGGGCCTGGTCTGCAAACAGCTTCTGTTCGGCACCTGCCGCGCGTGCTGTGGCCACTTGACTCTTTGCCGCATCGGCCTCGCGTGTGCGCGCATCCAGACGAGCGCGGTCGCGCTGGGCAATGAGCCCGGCACGCTGATCTTCAGCGAGACGAGTCTCAGCCAGAGCCTTGGCCGTGTCCACTTTGCGATCGGCCAGGTAGACTCTGTGCGCGGCCAATTCTTTGTCCGCCTCCGGTTGCTCGGCTTCGCGAACCGCAACATCGGCGTCTTTGATGGCGGCCGCCGCGCGGCTCGCCAGGTTCGAATCCGACTGCAGCCGGGTCAGTTTGACCCTTGCTTCAGCAGCGCCGTCCGGTCTACCCGGAGCGGTCGCGCAGGCGGCTACGAGCAATATAGATGCCACAGCGGTGCCGATCGCCGTTCTCCGGGCAAACCCGTTGGTACGTTTTGTTGTGTTCATAATGGATCTCCCGAGCCGCGCTTCATCTCATCGACCAGCGTGCCGTTGCTACTCTTCATTTCGTCGTTCACCGCGTTGGCCTTGGCGGCCGATGTCCTGGCGGAAGCCAGTTCGGCTTCAGCGCGCGACTGATCGGCAAAGTGCTCCGCTACTATCATTTTTCGCCCAGTGATCGCAGTGTTTGCTGCGGCAAGCTTGGAATGCGCCTCACTCAGCTCTCCGGGCGCGTACCGGGCGGCCTCGTCTCGCTCGGCGGTGGAGATCGCCTGCTGCGCGGCTTGCAGATTATATGTAGGGATCGGCGGCGTTGATGCGCAGGCGGCAAGCAGGAGTAGCCCCGAGTATCCGAGCGCCTTCTTCGGACGCCAGGCACAGTCAGCTTGCGATGTGACAATCATTTGGATTCTCTACTAGGTGAAGGTGGGCGCGGGCACTGCCGTCCTCCCATCAGGAGCACGAGTGTGCGCTTTCCCAACGCAGTCATCGGTGCGGCAGCGTACGTAGACTTCGCAGCTGTTGACTCTCGCTGATCAACGAGGATCACTGCGCCACGTAGCCTCCCTCCACATGCAACACACGGCTCAATCGATACCAGGATGGAGCCTGCAGCGTTGTGCGGTGCAGCACAGATCATGAGACTTCCTAACAAGGGTTGTTGTGAACTTTCACATGAATGACACACTCCGCAGACAATCGGCTAAAAAGCGGATGACACATGCTCATACTGACCAGCCGGACCGGCGAAACGATCTGGATCGGCACGGACGTCAAGATCACCGTCCTCCGGCAGCACGGCCACCAGGTGACGATCGGCATCGATGCTCTGACAGCCGCCGCTGTAGTACACGGACATCGCGCTCTGAAGGACCTCGCGGAGTGCAAAGTGCGGCTTATGTACGCTAACGCACAGAGGATCCGTAGCAGATGCTGCAGCGTGGCGCGAGTACGCAGCGCGGGTGTGCCCCTTGCACTATGGCCGACTTATTGCTGATTCTTCGAAATCCAAAGGACTGCATCGCCATACGGCACTTGCTCGCTCTCACCCGCGACGGTCCATTCCACATAGAATCGGTGAGTCGTTGCGAGGACGGCCTCGACCAATTGAGCGTTGATGGAGGCAAAGAGTTCGCGGCGATCATCGTTGATCTCTTTCTCCCCGATTGTCAGGGTATCGAGACATTCCAGAGGCTATTTCACGCCTCGCCGCAAATTCCCATCCTGATCTTCAGCCGGATACGCGAAGAGCAGATCGCGCGACTCGCCGTGCAGCGCGGAGCGCAAGACTATCTTTTGGCAGAGGACCTGAACGAAAGGGTTCTCTCGAAGGTGCTCTTCAGCACACTCGCACGCGCAAGCTACGCTGCCGCCATGTCCGTGGAGGCGCAACGGGCCCTGATCACACTTCACTCGATCGGCGACGCCGTGATCAGTACCGACCTCGCCGGTCGCATAACCTATCTGAATCCGATGGCGGCCAGCATGACGGGCTGGTCAATGTCGGACGCGCGCGGCCGCCCGCTCGAGGAAGTGCTAAAAATCATCGACGGCGACAGCCGCGCGTCGGCCATGAATCCACTCGCACTGGCGATTCAACACAACATACCGGTCGGGCTCAGCGCGAACTGTGTTCTGATCCGGCGCGATGGCCACGAATCGGCCATCGAAGACACTTCGGCTCCCATTCACGACATGCGCGGGCAGCCGATGGGTGCCGTAATCGTATTTCACGATGTTACTGTAGCGCGCGCCATGTCTATCAGGATGTCGTATCTGGCGCAGCATGATTTTCTCACCGAGTTGCCCAATCGCATGTTGCTGAACGACCGGCTCAGGCAGGCGATTACCATCGCGCGTCGCCACGGTACCTCGTTGGCGGTATTGTTCATAGATGTCGATCACTTCAAGCGGATCAACGACACGCTGGGTCATCCGATCGGCGATGAGGTCCTGAAGTCGATCGCACGACGCCTCGCCGGCTGCGTGCGAGACTCGGACACGGTCAGTCGTCAAGGCGGCGATGAATTCCTGGTTCTGCTCCCGGAAGTCGGTCACGCGGACGATGCGGCCGTGAGCGCGCAAAAGATCCTCCTTGCGGTAGGTGCCACACACCGCATCGCCCAGCGCGATATGCATGTCACGGTCAGCATCGGAATCGGCGTGTACCCCAACGATGGTACGGATGCGGAGACCCTGCTGAAGAACGCCGACGCGGCCCTGTTCCAAGCCAAGGCCAAGGGCCGCAATCGCCACCAGTTCTGCAGATCTCAACGGACCGCCGCTCAGCGGAGCCGCGGACCCAAAAGAACAATCAACCAGGAATGACTCAACCCTCGGGGCACGTGCGCTTCCGCACCGACCCACGGCGAGATGTGACGTAAGGTCCACTGCGGACGAGCTCACGGCAGATGAGGACACGCAACACATTATGAATAGGTTATTTCCAGCGAATGGGAGCCTGGCAACCGCCGCTATTGCGGTTTGCGCACTATGGCTCAGCGGCTCTGGACCTGCCTTTGCTCAAACGGTCCCCGGCATCTTACCGATGCATGCGGACGCCAGCCGCTACGGTGACGGATGGAACTGCCGCCCCGGTTACGCACGAAAAGCGCAGTCTTGCATACCGATCGACGTTCCACCGAACGCCTATCTCGATATTCCTCACAACCGTTGGGAGTGCGTTCGTGGATATGTCAGAGCCGAGAAGTCCTGTATCGCTGTCAAAGTGCCGGCCAACGCCTATGCCGAAGACTATTCGTTCGCCAGTGGATGGCGATGCAATCGAGGTTTTCAGCAGAACGGGATGGCCTGCACGCCGATTGTAGTACCAGACAACGCCTACGCTCTGGAGCGATCCTCGGGCCGCGGATGGGAATGTAACCGTGGTTATCGCGTTGCCGGCGCGACCTGCGCGCGAGTCAAAATCCCTTCGAATGGGTTTCTGGGAAAATACGGAGATGATTGGCAGTGTGAACGCGGCTTCACCAAACAGGGTGAGACGTGCGCGCTGCTTGCCATACCAAAGAATGCATACCTGGATCCCAGCGGAAGCGACTGGCAATGTGAGCGTGGCTTCAGCCGTGAAAAGGCCGCGTGTACGGCGCTGAATGTGCCGTCTAACGCCTACCTGCTCAGTTCCGGGCATGAATGGAGTTGTGCCGACGGTTTCCGCAGGAACAAGGAAATGTGTATTCCTCAGTGACGCCTGTGCCCGCGTGTGGGGCAAATCGCCCGGATCTCGCACGACCTCCTACAAGGATCGGCTGCACGAGGGACTAAGCTGGGTCGTTCTGAATCACAGACTTTTGCGGAGACAGAAATGACCACGGCCAGCAGTTTGAAAGACGTTTATGCGGATGAGATCAAGGACCTATGGTCCGCTAATGACCAGATGAGCAAAGTGATGGGAGTGATGGCCGGCAAGGCGCAGGATCCTGAGCTCAAGCGGGCGCTCGAAAATTCCATCACAGGTATCACCAGGCACGCTGCGACCATCCGGAATCTGCTGGAGGATGCCGGCGAGACTGTCAAGAAAGAGCATTGCCGCGGCATGGAAGGATTGGTGACGGAAGCCACCAGGCACTTCACCGAGGAAGCACCCGAATCGCCGGAGCTTCTGGACATTGTGATAGTCGCCCAATACCAGCGCATGTCCCATTATGGCCTCGCGGGATTTGGCACGGCTCAGGCCTACGCCGAGGCATTGGGGCTGACGGAGCATGCGAATCAACTCTCGGCCATTGTGAACGACATCTACAAAGGCGATGAGTACGCCAGCAAACTCGCGGAAAAAGCCGAGCAGAGCGTGATGAACGCGCCATAGCGTCCGGGTCGCCCTGCCGAAGCTGTGAGCTTGGCTCAAACTAACTCATGTGAGTGCGTTGGACACCCGCAGGACTCACTCTACAGCTCATCTCGGCGTGCCCTTTCATCGGTACACCCGCATAACGCGCGTCGGCTCCCCGACGCACACGAAATTTCAGCAGCAGGAATACTTCATGTTCAGTCACAACAAACGTCTGCAATACACAGTCCGCGTGGACGAATGCAATCCGGGACTCGCCAACCTGATGCTCGAGCAGTTCGGCGGTCCGCAAGGAGAGCTCGCGGCGGCCTGTCGCTACTTCTCGCAATATCTGGCGGAGGATGATCCGGGTCGAAAAGACATGTTGATCGACATAGCGACCGAAGAGCTCAGCCATCTGGAGGTCATCGGCACCATCGTGGCCATGCTCAACAAGGGCGCAAAGGGCCGGATTGCCGAAGGAACCAACAGCGAAGCCGATTTGTATCGGGATATCTCCGGTGGCGGCAATGATTCGCACACCACCCAGGTATTGTTCGGCGGCGGCCCCGCCTTCACCAACTCCGCGGGGGTTCCGTGGACCGCCGGCTACATTGACACGATCGGCGAACCCACCGCCGATCTGCGCTCCAACATTGCGGCGGAGGCACGCGCCAAGATCGTCTACGAACGCCTGATCAACTGTACGGATGACCCGGGCGTGAAGGAAGCCCTGGGATTTTTGATGACGCGCGAAATTGCGCATCAGCAATCCTTCGAGAAGGCGCTGTATTCGATTCAACCGAACTTCCCGGCCGGGAAGCTTGCCGGCATGCCCGAATTCACCAACGTCTATTTCAACATGTCGCGGGGCGACGGTGACCTTCGCGGACCCTGGAACAACGAGCCCACATTCGAGTATCGGGAGGGCGAGCCGGCCGTCGACGGCGGTGACGGGCTTGCCGCGGTCGAGATCGACAAAGAAAGCCTCGAGCTGCTCAACCGCGCTGCCGTGCGCCTGCAGTCGGATCCGCAGAGCGACCCGGTTACGGGGGCCATGCTGGGCATGGAGAACGGAACCCACGATCCGACGGGTAACGGGGCCGCCGCAGCCGCGTCGAGCCGGTCAGGAGCCCAGCTGGACGCCAAATCGCAGAAATCCCGGCCTGGCCGGCGATCCTGATGCGTCATGCGCGAGAGACGGCCGGGCTCTGACTTTCGCGCACGACTTCGTGGCCGCCATTCGGTCTGAGTACGCGTGCGGTCGCGGTGGAACTGTTGTTTCGGCTCGGTGAGTCGGTGAACAGCACCACCGCGGACGTCGCGGAGCGGGCTCACGGGCGCGGCGGCCCGCAAAAACGTAGCAGCCGGAATACAGTCGCAGTTCCGCTGTCGAGCAGCGGAGCGTCCCAGCTGCGCCGCGCACTTTCTTTTGTAGGCCCCGGGTACCTGGTGGCCGTCGGTTACATGGATCCCGGGAACTGGGCGACCTCCCTGGCCGGCGGATCCGAGTTTTTACTACAGGACATCCAATGCAAACTGTTTTAGGCACCTTCCCTGATCGTCAGACCGCGCAACGTGCGGTGGATGAACTGCTGGCCCGCGGCTTTGCGCGGGCGAGAGTACATCTGCAAACGAGCTCGAGCGCTGGCGGGCCCGAAGCGCAGACCGACATTCAGCGTGGAATGATGGCGAGTGTTGGCCACTTTTTCGCCACTCTGTTTGATTCCGACGACAAGCCTCCCGCCAGGAACTACGCCGAGGCCGTCCGCCCCGGCGGCTCAGTCGTCGCTGTGGATACGAGCGATGACTCGGAAGTTCAGACGGCCGAATCCATAATGGGCCTGCTCGGCACGCTCGCTATCGACGATCGCGCAGCGCAATGGAAAAGCGAGCGCCCCAACAGTGAACTTCCGCGCACCGAACGCGCCGGATCGGCTCCGAACGCTTCCGGAGAGGATCCGGACCATGCGACACGCCGGTCCTGAGACGCTGTTTCGACCGCCGACCAGCGTATTGAATGACCCGACCCCGCCCGGCCCATTCAATTCATGTGCTGCTGATAGGTGCGCTCGGCCACGGCATAACAATCGCAACTCGTGGCCTGTAAGCCGCGTCCGTTCAGGATGGTAATGGTGCCCCGGTGATAACGAATCAGCTTCTGCTTCTGAAAGGAGGCCGCAGCTTGTGTGATCCCGACACGACGCACCCCGAGCATCATTGCCAGGCATTCATGTGTCAGTTGAAACGTGTCTGAGCGTGCCCTGTCGCGGGTCAGCAGCAGCCAGCGGGCCAGACGTTGCCCGACGGTATGAAATCGGACGCAGACAATCATCTGGCCGAGCTGAGTGAGGCGAACATACAGATAGCGGTCCATCACTGCGCGGAACCTGGGATCCCGGGCGAGTCCCTGAACGAAGACAGCCGCCTCCAGGCGCAAGGCTGCACCGGAACCCTGCACGACCGTGTGCAGCGGTGCGAGCACGATACCGAAAATGGACGATGAGCCCACCATCCCCTCCGCTCCGATCAGGCCCACCTCAATACGGGTTCTTTCGTCCAGGGAGGAGATCTGGGATAGGTAAGCGTCCATCGGAAAGTAGACGTAACGCTCGACTTCGCCCTGTTCGTACAAGACCTGCCCGAAAACCAGTTCGACTGTTTCACCGACAGCCGCGACTCGCCGCAATGCCAAATCGGGAAGCGCGGCCAGGATATGGTTGCGTCGGGCCGGATGAGCCGGGGTGAGCTGCCGGCTGCGCGCTGCGGGGGCTGATCGTTTTGACTTCATCCCCGAGAATAGCGTCATGGCGACACCACTGTCAGTTCGCTTGCGCACTCATGGGTGTGGGCAGTAAACGATCCGTCTCTTTCTTGACCACCGCGTAGCACTCGCAACAGCGCTGCTCGAGAGCCGGTCGGTCCAGCACGGTAATCTGGCCGCGATTACTGCGAATGACTCCCGCTTTCTGCAGCTTGCCTGCTGCTTCCGTCACGCCCTCGCGGCGGACACCCAGCATGTTGGCTATCAGTTCCTGCGTCATGGTCAACTGGTTTGACGGGAGCCGGTCTAGAGATAACAACAACCAGCGGCACAACTGCTGATCGATGGAGTGATGTCGGTTACAAACGGCCGTCTGGGCCATCTGGGTGATCAGCGCCTGCATGTACCGCAACAGCAGAACGCGAAACTCGACGCTGCGGTTGAATTCTTCCTTGGCGATATGCCTGGTGACCCGAAACGCGCTAATCGCGCTTTGCACCACCGCGCGACTAGGTGTGGATTCACCGCCCATCAGCAATGACACGCCCACCATTCCCTCATTGCCGACAACCGAGATTTCAGCTGAAGCGCCGTCTTCCATAACATAAAGCAAGGAAACGATGCCTTCGACGGGAAAGTATACGTGCGATAGCACGTCACCCGGTTCATAGAGCACGTGCCCCAGAGGCAAATCGATCCGCTGCAGCTCAGGTTGCAGCCGACCGAACCCCGGCCCCGACAGAGCGTGCAACAATCCGTTTTGCAGCGGATTCATATCAATTTCGGGCGACTCGAACAAGGATCGTCTCTCCACGAACCAACCGCGGGCAGTCATGGGAGATTCAGCGGGAAAGAAGATCGCCCGTTGTCTGCCACGGGCCAGTCTCTTGTACGCTACCGCACAAACTCTGTAAATAGGCACTTAGGGCTCCACGCACCTCAGTTTCCGAGTGACCAACGTCTGTGTAGGGAGCGAAGCTCGAACCGCGAGACCAGCCGCTCGCTGCAGCGCAATGATCTCTCCTGACTGAGTCAGGTGGAGGGCAACAGACTCGTGTGCGGGAGCGGCACCCGTGCTCGGCCGTCGTAGTCCACAGACTGAATGAGGGTCTCACCCATGGCCGCAACCGAGTCATCAATTGCATAAATGCTGACATCGCACACGGCGCATGCAAACCGTGCCGCGCCCGGAATCGTGTGTTGGGCCACGAATTCCGTGCAATCGCAGCCACAAACACATGATACCTTCATGAGATAACCTCCTGACTGCGCACCGCAATTGATCGGTCACATTATAACCGCCGTGGACTCGATGTCAGTTCGCAATCGAACGCTGGGCGGTGCCTGTCGCGTTTAACCCTCGAGGTTGTCCAAAAGCGCAGCGATCTTCATCGTCGCAACGCTGCAGAACGTGTCGGATATCGCGTACGGCAAAACGATTCGATCATTGTGACGCATGCCGCCGCACGTGTAGACCACGTTGGGCACGTAACCTTCGCGATCTGAAGGCTCCGGCCGAACCAACGGTTCACTGGAACGAGCCAGGACCTTGCTGGGATCGGCCTTATCGAGCAACACCGCCCCGATAGAGTAACGGCGTACCGGCCCTACTCCGTGCGTAAACAGCAACCAGCCCTCATCGAGCTCGAGCGGCGCCCCGCAAGTGCCGATCTGGACAAATTCCCAGGGGAAATGCGGCCGCAGCAGCATCTGTCCGCCATGCCAGGTGAGCAGATCATCCGAATAGATCAGGTGCAGGTTTTCATTGTCCTGGCGCGCGATCATGGCGTACTGGCCGTTGATCCGGCGTGGAAACAGACCCATGCCTTTGTTGCGGGCCGCGCTTCCCCGCAGCGCTGACATCCGGAAGGTTTCAAAGTCCCGGGTCTCAATCAACTCCGAGCGGATCGCGCGTCCGGTGTAGGCCGTGTAGGTCGCATAGAATATCCTCTCGTCACCATCGATAAACTCGAGAAAGCGCGCATCCTCCACACCATTGGATTGAGATGTCAGCACCGGGAAAATCACCCGCTCGCTCAAATCGCCACCCGGTCTGAATGCGAGCTCGACATGATCGGCATCCGGCAACGGCACGGGACCGACGATGTCCGGAACATTGGCGAGGCGTGCAGGTGAGTCGATGCTGACGCTTCCGTCGGCAGTTACCGAACCCGTTCGGAAAGTGAGCGAGGAAACATGACCTTCGCCTACGGCCCGCAGGCTCAGAATGAAGCGCCGCCCTCCGGCGGGGGCGCCCGTCTGATCGGGATGGCCGACGATACTCGGATTGAATAATGCCGCCGCTTCGAACGAGTATTCATGGAGAAAATAGGCTCCAATCAGCCGTCTTTGATCCAATGTGAAGGGCACGTGCCCTTCGAAGGCCGCTTCCATCTGCAATGCCCGGGTCTCGAAAATCTCGAGTAGATTGCGATGCCGTCCGAGAGAGCTTTCCAGGACATCAGCCAACTGCGCGGCCACGGTCGCGGAATCCAGTGCCAGTACGCGTTCGACAATTTGATTCGCACGAGACTTATCTGTCGGGTTGAAATCGCGCGGCTCCGTTGCTGGCTTGAACGGACGAACCACCACACGCGCAGGATCGGGGCGCAGGTGCAGAGCCTGCCTGTTGAAAAACGTGCTTTTTGACAAGAATTACTTCCGTGTTGGTAATGAGCGTCAATGGACCTGCCAGGGCACCGGACGGGATCGCGAAGATTTCGCCGTGGCGCCGGCGGATCGCGTGAGGCTGCGCGCCTCGACGAGGGCAAGCAGATAGGACACAACGGACTCGCCGCCATTGTTCTCGTTGGCCCGATCAGGATGCAAGCCGTCACAACAGCTCCCGGTTCGGGGATCAACCAACGCAATCGAAAGATCGTTTGCGCCGAAGAACCATTCGAGCGCGACGGCGGCCGTGGCTCGCCACTGCAAGTCACCATCGGCGCGCCAGGCGGCAAGCGATGCGGCAACCGTGGCCGCCGCTTCCAGCGGTTGCTGATCAAATGGCTGCGGCCGTTGTCGCGATGCGCCGAAGCTCCGGGAACCGACAGGTCGGAACAGGCCCGATTCGCTCGTCTGCACAGCGGTGAGCCACCGAAGCGCGCGCAAACCACCCGCCGTGTATGCAGGTGTGGAGGTCGACACTCCGGTGACAATCAAGGCCTGCGGCAACCGAGCATTGTCATACGCGAGCTCGTTCTCAAACCACTGCCATTCGGGAGTCGCGGCAGTAGCCAACATCGAGAGCAGTCTACCAGCCAGGAGATGCTGAAACTCCGCGACGCCGGGATCCCGATTTGCTGAGCTCCGAAACGCTTCCAAGCCGAGCAGCGTGAATGCCCAGGCGCGCGGCGATGTAAAATCGCGTACGCTCGGCAAGCCTCGTTCAAACAGTGCGGCCGCCCAACGGGCGCGCGACGGGTTGACATCGCTTCTGGAACATTCACCCAGGGCCCAGAGCGTGCGGCCGTGACTGTCTTCCGAACCTCTGTCCTCCAACCAGCGTCTGTCGAAGCTCATGAAGTTGCGAAAGCGGCCCTCATCCGGATTCCAGGAGTGCTGCACAAATGCAGCAAATCGAGCCGTGATCGTCTCGGACAGCCGTTCCTCGCCCGGCGCATTCAAAGCGCAAGCCAATATGAGCGCGCGGGCGTTATCGTCCACGCAGTAACCGTGGGATCGGTCCGGCACGGAATGAACCGCGTGTTGGAACAGGCCCGTGTCATCACACATGGAGAGAAAATGCCCGAGGTTGACCTGCGGCGGAATCTGCCCGCCGGCACGTGGCACGCCTTCGTTATGAAGAACCAGCAGCTTACCGCGGCCGCCATGAGCCGCCCGCGCGAACGTCGCCATATACCGCTCGGCACTACGCTGCCAGGTCATGGAGCGGCTATGGGAATACGCTTCCTTGCGCAGCGCGTTACGCCGCGCATCATCGGTCAATAAAGCTGCAATCGAGTCCCCGAGTGCCAGTGAATCCGCAAATGGAACCAGGATGCCGCGGCCATCGGCCAGCAACTCACGTGCGTGCCAATACGGTGTTGAAACCACGGCCTTGCCCGCACCAAAACTGTATGCCAACGTACCCGAGGTCATCTGGGACTCGTTGAGATAGGGCGTGACATAAATGTCACACATCGATATGTAGTCCACGAGCGTGGCCTGGTCGACGAATCGATCGAGAAACACGACGTGCTCCGCGACACCCAGAGCAGCGGCGCGAGCCTGCAGCCTGGCTCTATATGCCTCTCCCTCGTGACGTACGAGGTTGGGATGTGTCGCACCCAGCACAACATATACGGCATCCGGGCGCCTTTCCAGGATAGCCGGCATTGCCTCGATCATGTGCTCTATGCCCTTGTTGGGCGAGAGCAGGCCAAATGTCAGGATGACCGCGCGGTCCTCGAAGCCATGACGCCGTTTCGCCGCACCAGGCTCGACGAAGGCACAGTCGGGAATGCCGTGCGGAATGACTTCGATCTGATGGGGCGCGATTTCATAGACGGTATTCAGCAACTGCCGGCCCTTCTCCGCCATGACCACCACGGTGGCTGACAGGTCCGCTATCTTCCTCAGTATACGGCGCTGTGCCGGAGTCGGCTCCGCCAGAACCGTGTGCAACGTCGTCACGATCGGTATGGTCAATTGTTCCAACAGGCCGAGAATCCGGGCGCCTGCCTCGCCGCCGAATATTCCGAATTCGTGCTGCAGACACACGACATCAAACTGGCTTGCGTTGAGGAAACGGGCGGCGCTTTGATATTGGCTCGGGTCGGAATCACGAATCTGAAAGCGCACTGCGGCTGGATAGTCGTAGGAGCAATCACTGTCATTCATCGCCACGATGGCAGTGTCGGCAACCGCCTGCGAGGCCGCAATCGCCTGCTGCAGATCGGTTGTGAAGGTTGCAATCCCGCAGCGGCGCGGCAGGGAATTTCCGATGAACGCGACTCGATAGGCAGCAGTCAAATGCGGCGCCTCCAGGATAATTCCAGGAAGACACGATGGGGCTGAACTGCCCTCCGTCAACCCGGCGGCGCCTAAACTGACGACCTGCAGGACCATACACCGATGCATAGCAGCGTTCTGTACGGTATCGCACCCAGTGGGGTATGAGCGGCCGCGTGCTCCAGGTCCGCGGCACCGTCGGCTCAGCTACGCGACAGACTATGTGCGGTGAGGAACAGACACCGGGGCAGCAAAGTGAGGGAATCGAGCGCATGCAAACCTGCTCGTACTCGAGCATATTCGAGGCGGAATCGACGGAAGGACGTGGCACGATGATAGAGCTGAGCAAGACCCTGTCCACCCACCATCCGCGCGCCACGCCCGAGCTCGTTGCGCTGATCGGCAGCGAGCTGGCGAAGCTAATCCCGGCGGGTCCGCTCGAAGTGATTCGCGAGCAGAACCGGGAGTCGCTGCGGACGTTGGAGGATCTGAAGGCGCGCCAACTGCAGAGCGACCAGATGTATCGGGACCTCAGCGCGGCATAAGGCCAGGTTATGGACTCCAACTTTCAACTGGAGGAGGAGGCCCGCACGTTACGGCGGACTACGGCGGCAGAACGGGCGGCCCGCGCGGAAGCAGAGGCAGCAGTGTCCCTGCGGGAAGATCTGCTAGCGATGGTCTCCCACGATCTACGTACCCCCCTTTCCAGCATCGTGGCCAGCGCGACCGCGCTTGATCGCTCCCTATCCAAGGGCGGCGTGGACGAAGTGATGGTCCAAAAAACAACCCACATTATCGTTCGGTCGGCCCAGCGGATGAGCAGGCTCGTCGCCGATTTGCTGGATCTGGCCCGCATCCGCACCGGCACGTTTCAAATCGAACGGCGGGCAGTCGCGGTGCGGGACCTGATCGAGGAGACTCAGGAATTCCTGGAGCCCGTCGCGGCCCAGACCGCTGTCCGAATCACATGCGCGGCTCCCGCTGAGCTGTGGGTGTCGTGTGACAAGGAACGTACTCTGCAGATTCTCGCCAACCTGGTGTCGAATGCCATCAAGTTCACCTCGGGGGGCGGCCTGATCTGCCTCGAAGCGGTGGAACGCGGCAGGGACGTCGTGCTCAGCGTTTCTGACACAGGCGCCGGCGTACCGCCTGACGACTTGCCTCACGTGTTTGATCGCTACTGGCAGGCACGGCACAAGCAGGGCGGGATCGGGCTCGGCCTTTCCATCGTCGCCGGCCTCGTGCAGGCACACGGCGGTCGGGTGTGGGCCGAAAGCGAATGCGGGATCGGCTCAAAGTTTTATTTCACGCTGCCGCGGACTGAAGAAACCGGGCCACTCACCCCGGGGTCTCTGCGTCAGTAGCGATCCAAGGCGTTACTCGGACTTCATCGCCAGACGCACCGCATCCACGGCGCCATCCAACAGCGACTCCCGCCGCCGGTCGGTTATCTGAATGGATTGATGATCACGACGCCGTCAATGTCTCGGCCGTGATCCATGTCTTCCGAATACAGCTGTTTGCAACCCAGCTCGCGTGCTGCGGCAACCACAGCGCTATCCCAGTAGGAGAATCCGTGTTTGGCCTCGATCTCCAGAGCGCCCATGAGCACCGGGACCGTAATATCCTGCACGGAAAAACGAAGCCAGGTGCGAATCAGACCAGTGGCGACTTCTTGGGTTAACCGATCAGGGCGAGTCGCTCGCGTGGCTTGCACAAAGAACTCGCGCCTATGCCCGACCGGTGCCGGCGTGGCCGACATTCGACCACCTCATGTCGATAATTGCAAGTTTCTTCGACATGTTTCGCCCACATGTCGACGGTGTCGACATTGCCTCTCGCCCGGGGCCTTGCCGGTGCCGAACGCCCCCATTTCACAGAATTGACGTCACCAGCGCGGGGCCGAAATTCGTGATCCTTTCCATCCGGTTGAGAACCATGATGACACGCTTTGAAGGCTGGCGCCGGGACACCCGAGTCAGGGTCTGAAGCTCCGGGTCTCGGCCAACCATCATTGCTTCATATCAAGTTAGTGATGTTGTTGCTCATCTTCTTCGTCCCCCGCCTCCATATCGAGCCACCAGACGGTGTTAGGGCGTGGCGGATGGGGCGTCGTTTCCGGATCCTCGCTCGCATCAAAGCATTCGAGGCGGAAGTTGAATCCGGTAAACGGGCTCAGGAACCTGCCAAACTCCTCCCAACCATACTCGCGGCCATCCACAACAACCGTAGGCCCCTCGTCGTTCTCCGATATTCTCCCATTGACAGCAGTACCGTCGATGTATAGTCGATTCTGACCGGCTCCCGCGCCGGGAAAATCCGACGAACTCAGATAGCGTTGAGCCAGGCCCGCCTCGATTTTTCGAATGAGCTTGTCATAGGCCTCGCGCACCGGGGTCTCAGGATGCACCAGCACGAAGAACTGATACCCGCCGGGTTCGCCGTTGATCCACTCAGTGGCTCTTATGCCCAAGCCTGTAGTCATCATAACGGCAAAATAAAACGTATGCTCTCTACCCACCGCATCGAAGCGGCTCACTGGATCAAACTCCGACACCTCGAGCTCCGGCAGTCCGGCGCGCTGCAGGTAGTCACGGTTATAGCACCGCGGACACAGATTCCTCGACGGGCCACCGTTTCCGGATCCCAGGGTGACGAATCCAAACGCCATCTTCGTCTGATCGCATTCGTCGCAGCGCGACTGTGGCAGTGTGGCGAGCTTTCTCTTCATAGGTTTTCATCCGATTCCCGCGCCTGAACTCGGCTCCCGCCACCGCTATTGTGATCGAGGAGGCGTGCCCAAAAGCGGGTCTTGCGCCCATGCGCAAGACGTAATGTCTGTTCGTACAGTTCGTGTGTCGGGTGACCCTGATAGTCATCTATGTGGGCTGCGATCTCCTGGAGATTTCTCAGATATCGGGCACCATGGCCGTACGCCTTCGCATAGGCTCGCTTCAAAATGGCATCCAGCAACGCGCGTAACATGAGAGTAGCCGCCAGGAAACAACCTTCGGCTCGCGCTTTTTCTACCAGCGCTGTAAGGGAACCGTAATACCCGCCGTTGAGTTCAGCCGCGCGCTCGATGATCAGCCTTTCAGCGAGCCTGGGCTCGTTGAGCTCGAAGAGCAACTCCGCGGCGGTAGCCACGTCCCGGTTTGTCATGGCCTCCGCGCATGCGTGGCCTCTCAACTCCGCTCGGTCATCCTCGTGCAAGAGTTCCGCGAGAGCGCGATAGGTGTGAACGCTGGGAGCCTGTTGGTACGCATTGCGACGAATCTCGATCCGCTTGGCGGTGTCTCCAATCAGGGCATAGGCGCGGTCGAGGAGCCGGAGACGCTCATGTTCAGAACTATTCTGCCACGGCCCTTGCAGCCAACGTAACGCCCCCTGCGCGTCACCACATCCCAGGTAGTGTTTGGCGATATCCAGGGATTGCAACTCGTTGGGCTCTGGCGAGTAGATCCGTATCGATCGTTCGTGCAGGCTGGGATCGCGTAGTGACTCGGCAACGAGGCCCATGGCAGAGGCGGGGTTTATTACGCGGTAAAATCCTTCGTCTCCCCGGGCAGTGTGTTTGATTAATTCCACAGCATCTCGTTCAAATCGAGCGGCCAGCAACCGAAGCTCCTCGTCCGCCAGCAGGCGATGCGCCTCCTTCAATAAGGGCTCCCGAATTCCGTAGCCGTTCTTCTGATAATAGTCATACAGAAGCTCAGTCCAGGGTGTGACGTCATTCGACTCCGTGGCGCGTTTTGCGGCAGCGGCGTCGAGCCAAAGAACACACGCGTCACGCAGTTCACTACCGATTGACCCGTTCGAGTCGTCTGCCCGTTCGAAGATCACCTGATCGAGTGAGAATAATTTCTCCGCAAGCGTCTGTGCTTTCGCCGGAGCCAGGGGCAGCAGGTCGGCTCTGATATCCGAGGCGATCGTCGCTATCTCGGCGGCGAGATCCCAGGACTCTGAGTAGCTCACAAAACGCTTTCCATTGCGAATGGAGCTGATACGTCGCAGCAGCGTTTTGACGACGTTGTTCGAATCGGTGAGGTAGTTTATTCGGGCGGCGCTCTCCTCGGAATCGGCAGCCAATCGCTCAATCAACTCGATGAGCTTCTCCTTCGAGGCGATCTCGAGTCTGGTACGCAGCGTCGGCTGGGAACGAGTGTCCGCAACCTCCTCATCTTTGTCACCGTGGGGAACCGAGTTATTGAGCGGCATGGGCTCTGGGCTCCGCCAGCATGTTCGTCACCAAGCGAATCATCATTTGCGTGTAGCGGGCGATGATGTCCACCAGCCCTCGGCCTTGATCAGTGGTTAGCATGTCTCCGGATGCTGTTTTGCGTACGAGGACCAGTGACGCTTCCAATTCGCGCGCGCTGTCCTCAAAGCGCTGGCGATTGAGGGTGAAGCCCCGTACGAGATGATCCCGAAGGGTCCCGGTTGCCCATTGTCGAAACCTCACGCCGCGACGCGAATTGACGTGATACCCGACAGAGATGATCGCGTCCAGGTTGTAGTGCTTGACCTGCCGCCGGACCCGGCGATCACCTTCCATTTGAACTACCGAGCAAACCCCGGTAGTTGCGCCCTCGTCTGTCTCATTGTTTTCAAAAATATTTTTAGGATGCTGCCCAATATTGTCCGCCGACGAGTCAAAGAGATCAGCCATCTGCCGCTGCGCCAGCCAGACCGTATCGCTGTCGAGTCGGACATCCACGCGAACACCGCCCTCGGGCGTTTCGTACACGAGGACTTCGCCTCCAGGCGCACGGCTCATTTCATCCGCGTCTGCCATCTCGCTCCAATCGCAGTCTTGAACCCCCTATTGTGCTCCGTAGAACGACGGGCAGAAATGTCGAGCCGGAAAGGTCCTGGATCTCGATGTTCGTTTCCATAAGACGCGCAAAGGAAGCCGAAGAGCCGAGCAGCCCGCGGAAAGCCCCCCTTGCGGAAAAGGCGAGGTCCGAGGACATCCACCACAGTCCAAGTGAACTAGCGGGTAACCCAGGTGGTAACTCCCGCGAATCGAACCAGTTTTCCCAGGAGAAGCAATCACTTGGCAGGGTTTTAAATTCCTCTCCCGGGCACCACATAAAAGTCTTTGCTAATCAATAACTTGATTCCGTATTCTAACAAGAAGTTTTGAGATGATACGCCGGTGGAGCACCGGCCCGCGGCGGGATTTTTGATCTTTTCGCCGCTCCATCCTAGCACTGCCTGATTGGGCCGCGAGCGCCAAATCCAGGGCGACGCCACTCAATGCACCGCTCAGGCAAGCCCTTCCGCACCCCAACATAGGATTCATGAAGACACCCTCGAATCTGCAACCCCTCATTGACGATGGTCATCGACGAAGTCATCCGTTCGCTCAAAAGCGGCAAGGAAGCGACCGTGTACCTCGTGCGCTCCGGCACGCAACTTCGCTGCGCGAAGGTCTATCGCGACATGGGCCAGCGCACATTTCAGAAGCGGGCTCAATACCAGGAAGGACGCAAGGTGCGCGGCAGCCGCGAGGCGCGCGCGATGGGCAAAGCCACACGCTTCGGACGCAAGGAGCAGGAGGCTGCCTGGAAAAACGCCGAGGTTGAGGCGTTGTATCAACTCATCGCGGCTGATGTTCGCGTTCCGCGTCCCTACGGGTACTTCAACGATGTGTTGATTATGGAGTTTGATGGCCCGCTGGTTCGTGAGAGTGTTCGAACCTCACCACGAACAGTTTCGGAGTTTCAGATTCTTACGGTGCATGTAACCGCTGTCGGCAACCTTTGCCCAATCATCTTCGGGAACGATAGCCAAGGCGTCGATGTCTTGCGTGAGTCGGGGCCGCCCCAGAGCCGACGCCGCAACTCCACCAACGATCATTGAGGGAATGCTTGGGTCATGCAGCCAACGCGCAAGGTCTGACAGCGCGGCCTGCAGGGACGGTTGGAAGTGCTCAACCACCCAGTGCCTTTCTCAACAGTGCCCATCGCTCCATCACCTGCTGAATCTGGGCTTCCCGGTTTGGATCAGATGGAAAGAGGTGGCGACACTCCATGAGCGAGGAGAGCTGACGTAGCTTTGCTTCCACTGTGGCTCGCTCCAGCTCCGAAGCTCCGAAGCTTCGACCCTACTGACCAGCTCCCAACGATTGAAATACGATCGAGCTTGTTTGGGTGTAATTTCAGTCATACCGCATTGTACCCCTGAGGTGAGCCTGTATCACAAAATGCCGAACCAAACGCCGGGACGGGGTTGTCAGCGACGAGCACGCAGTTGAGCCCGCGCCGCGTCGATCTCCGCGCGGATTTCTTCCGCGGTCGGCGGCGGAGCTTGGTACAGGGCATCCAACCTCGTGAAGGCCACCCCCAAGCGCTGGGCAGCAGCATCACGTTCACGCTCCTTGTGGGCTCCAAGAAAGTCCATGAAATCTTCCATCTACACGCGCTCCCCGGATAGCAATGACATCAATGCCTGACGGCTGTGGCCTTAAATACCACGGCTCCAGAGGCGACCCGCGTCCTTGCGGGCTGGAGCAATCACGCGAAATGTGACCTTGCGTGGCAGCCCTTGATCGAGCATCAGTCGCGTCACGCCGTTTCCAGCGGACGAATCTGACAGTAGCGATTGCGGGCGGCGAAAACGAACGCCTGCGCGATATCCTCGTCCTCCAGCTCAGGGTATTCCCGCTTGAGCTCATTTCGGTCCGGATACAGTGCCGCAGCCTCGACCACACGGCGGACCGTCAGACGCATCCCTCGAATGCAAGGCTGACCGTTCATGACTGCGGGGTTGATGGTTATGCGATCCATCTTGCGTGCCACGTGACACCTCCATTTCCCAAAGGTCAATGATAGTCCGTCGGAATCTCCAGCGCGTGGGGACAAGATGCGTGACTGGCCTCAAATGCAAGGCCGGACATGCACGATCCCTACTGGGATCCGTGCACCGCCACTGAAGGCCTGCTGAACTAGAGGGTAACCCTGGTGGTAACCCGGGAGCACTGAAGTAGTTTTACCCAAAGAAACGAGTACTTGCCGGAACAGAGAGTTCCTCCCGCAGGCACCAGTTTATTCAAAACTTTCAATAGCTTAAGTCCAATCGATTTGATTCGAGAGCCGATTCGGTCCCGATGATAGCCCCGCGTAGGATTGTTGATCTTAGCGTGCGGGCGCGGAACGAGCGGTATGTTTGGGGCATGCGTGGAAAAGTTAAACGAAACCGCGCCCGTGCTTCCGAGAATGATTACTCATTTGCCCTGCGCACATCATTTAGGCGCATCAACTCAGCACGAACAGCACCGGCCTCGCTTTCGGGCGCCACGCAGGTAGTCTCGACCGCAGTCTGACCGCGCTCGTTCCTGAGGCGCGGATTGGCATGTGCTGCAATGAGTATTTGAACGGCATGGAGGTCACACCACGAGGCTGCATTCATCAGCGGCGTGTAGCGCCCGAAGCCTCGGTTGGGATCGGCACCATGCTGCAACAAAATTGCGAGCACGGCGTCTCCTCCGTGTGGACCCGTCGCAATGTAGGCCAGAGACCCGTCGGCGGTGCGTAGATTAGGGTCACCACCCAGTAAGAAATAAAGACGCAGCAGGTCGGGCTCATTTCTCGACACGGCGTAGGATGCGAAATCCCAGGATCGCAGCCATGGCACGATACCCAGGGACACCCCAATGGCCAAACCAACTAGGGCACCGAAGAGAAAGCGTTTCATTGCATGATCCGTCTTCATTTCCGCATCTGGTTCATCCAACGTCGGGCTGAGTTTGTTGTGTCAGTGACCGCATTCTGTCCACCACGACCTGAGTCCGCTCCTCCGACGATCACGAGTTGTCGCAAAGCGGCCGCAGAGACCATCTCCCCTTGCAACTTACACAGCTTCAGGGGTTGGACCGATCAGGTGTAAGGACTGAGACAGGGGCGACTGGATCCGCCGCACGTCGCGCGTCCAGCCGCGTGAGGCCGGCATACATCAGCGCGCCAACAGGCAACCCCACGATCCAACTCAGATCCGACTTTCCGAGCGCCACCGCGATGGGTCCATCGAATAGCGGCGAGCGCATGGTCAGTGCGGCTGCCAACATGCCCGTGGCCAACGCGATGTAGCCCTGTGGGTTCAGGCCGTGCCAGCCCCAGTAGCGGGATTGCGGACCCGCCTTTGCGTGGATGGCGCGGAAGTCGACGTTGCCGCGCCGCAGGTAGCCATCGCACAGCCATACGCCGCCGAACGGGCCAACCCAGACGACCAGCAGTGCAATGAAGTCATTCAGGGCTGTGGTGAAATCCTCCACAAAGAGGACGTAGAGCGTGACCGCGGTTGACGCCGCTATATCCCACGCGGTGGCGGCGTAACGGTGAAGTTTCAGCCCAATGGCCTGTAAGCTCAGGCCAGACGAGTAGTAGGTGGGTACTGTGTTGGCCAGTGAGCCGCCGATCACCGCCAGGATGTAGACGATGAACAACGAGTCCGGCACGAACGGCCGTAGACCGGCAACGGGATCGGACATATCACCCAGCGTGGCGCAGATTGCGCCCGTCATCGCCAGGGCGACCGAAGGCAGGAAGCTCGCCCAGAACACGTGTTTGAAGATGGAGCGCCCCGGGGTCGCCGCCGGCAGATAGCGTACCCAATCCGGTCCATTGAAGAGAAATGACAACGGATTGGATGCGATGGTGCCGCAGGCGGTCAGGAAGAGCGCCGCTGTGGCGCCGGCTGACAGGGCGAGGTGCGATCCGCCCGGTGCATCGAGATGTATTCTGCCTGACACGCAATAGATAACGACAGCGAGCGCGACGCTCACCAATCCGGCGAACACGCGCTGGAACCAGATCATAGTGGCGTGGCCGAGCACTGCGATGCCACCGGCGAGAATCAGTTGTACCAACACCGCCAGGAGCTTACCGGCGGTACCGGGATCAGCCCAGCCGCACAAACGAAACAGGGCGAGCAAAGCCTCGACACCGAAAATGGTATTGATCACCTCGAAGGCTACCGAAGCGACCCACGACAGCAGCGCATTCGGCAAATTGCCGCGCATGCCAAAAGCCGCCCGGGACAGCGTGCTCACCGGAAGCCCGGCGCGGACGGATACGATCGATCCGAATGACACACAGGCATACGGGAGACTGCCGACGATGCAGGCGACGAGAGCCATCCGCAGACTCAGGCCCTCCCCCGCCGCCAGCGCACCGAGTGCGAAGGACAGCAAATTCACGCTGTTGGCGACCCAAAAGTGATCCACCTGCCGCAGGGTCATGTTGCGTTCAGGTTCCGGTATGTGCTCGAACCCGCGCACCTCCACGCGAAAGACTTCGTTTCCGTGAACGATCGGCTCTTCATCGTTACGCATGCGGCAGACTCACGCGAGCGGCTGTGCGCCGGCCTCTGTTTCGGGTAAAGGCGCCCAGCCCGTGGAGGTCCGACGGAAAATCGGGATATGCCCTAGTACCCGGACCCGGGCCGGCAGTGTCGGATCAATCCGGGAAAGAGTGGTATGCCATTGCCACCCCTCGCTCAACACCGCGAGGACGGCCGTCACATTGACCTGAGCCTTCCGCAGTAGCTCGATGGCCGCCGCCATCGTATTGCCTGTGTTGAGTACATCGTCAAGGACTATGGCGCGCTTGCCCTGGACCCGGGTTAACAGGGCCGGATCCAGATAGAGTCTCTTGTTGTGCTCTGGGCTGGTGGAGGAGACAGTGGGCTGCGACAGCGCCTCGTCATACCAGAATTTGCGCGAGTAGCCCAACGCGACGAAATCCGACAATCCAAGAGACTCGGCGACGGGTCGGGCGTAAGTCAATCCCAGAGTGGGAACCCCCACTATCGCCTGAGCCGCGTCCGCGCGTGCCAGCTCGACCAATCGGGCCACGATTTTTCGCTCCACATCGAAGCTGGTCTGATTGGCCATCAGAAGCGCTACCGCCCGAGCGCCTCCCGGGAGCGCAGTCAGCGGCAAGCTCATACCAGAACCATCGCGCAGCACCACCAGGTGACGATCGACCAGCCGGTGATCGGCGACCGTAACGTCCGCGCCAGCCGGAAACCAATCAACTCGATACGGTGGAGCAGTCATGTCGATATTGCTCAGTGGCCGGTGGCGCGATAATTCGACACTTCACGCGCGAGCGTCGCAAAGGCTTGCGCGGCCCGTTCCAACAGCAGCTTGCCGATGGCCGCATCCGCCAGCGTAGCATCGCCGCATGCGCCAGCCTCGTTCAGGTCCTGTGTCTGCCAGCCGATACGGGTGGTCCCCTCGACCCGCAGGACCTGGTTTTCGGCTTCGATCGTGCTGGCGCGTGAGAGGAAATTCCGGGCACGATCCAGCTTCACCAGGCCGGGGTGCAGGTACAACATCAGACTGGTCTCGACGGCGCCGCCATGTATCCCGTGGCGCAACTCGTGCGCATCGAACAGATCGGACATGGGGGTGACGTCGAACCAGGCGCAGCTCACGGCCAACATGTTGAGTCGTACCCGCAGGTCACGGCAGACGATGTCGAGCAACTGGGGCTGGCCACCGTGCGAATTGAAGAAAATGATCTTGCGGCATCCGGCCCGGTAGACACTCTCCCCGAGGTCGAACCAGAGCCGCCCCAGGGTCTCGTAATGGACGGTCAGTGTTCCCGGAAAGGCCAGGTGCTCGTCGGACTTGCCGACGTTCTGCGCCGGGAGAACCAACACCGGCAGATCCCCGGGGATGAGCTCCAAAGCGCGCTCCAGGATTCCCGCGTTGATGGCGGCATCGACGCGGACCGGCAGATGGGGTCCATGCTGTTCGACGGCGCACACCGGCTGCACGGCCACCAGGCGCTCCTTGTCGAGCTGTGCGAATTCCTCCGTTGTCAGGTCCCACCACTGTCGTGAGATCATGCCGCGCTCGCCAGCCGTGCGGCGAGCTCGCCCTTGGCGATCTTGCCGGTCGGCGTCATCGGCAGATCGGCTACCACGGTCACGCACAACGGCGCAATGTTGTAACTGACTTTGCCCGCTACCGCGATCTTGAGGGCTTGCGGGTCGAGAGAAACGCCCGGCAAGGCGGTGATGAAGGCATGCGGCCGCTGGCCATGGTCCGCATCGGCGACACCCACCAGCGCCGCTTGTGCGACACCTTCGATCTGGCAGAACGCCTCTTCCACATCGCGCGGGAACCATAGCACGCCGTCCGTCTCGATCAACTCCGAGCGACGCCCGCGCATGGTGATGAAGCCGTCGCGATCGATCAGTCCCAGGTCTCCGGTCCGCAGCCACCCGGTGCCGATGACTTCAGCGGTTTTCTGCGGCCGGCCCCAGTAACCGCTCATGAAGCCGCCGCGCAATTCAATCTCCCCGATCTGCCCCGGTGGCAGGGGCGTTCTGTTGGAATCGACGATCCGCACTTCCTTGTCGGGGAGCGGCGGGCCGACCCGCGGCAGCAAGGCGTCATCCGGCTCCAGCTCCGGGAAGCCCAGCGCCATGAAACCACCCAACTCGCTTTGACCGAAGCTCTCGACCAGCGGCAACCGCAATTCATTGCGCCAGGCTTGCTTCAGCGTCGGTGGCACCGGGCCACCGCCGGACAGTCCGGCCCGGAGCCGCTCCGGCACCCGGCCGTGCGCCCGGCTCTCGGCCAGGACGTGGCCGAGCAAGGTCGGATTGGCCACAAACACACTCGCCTGCGTCTCATCGAGCGCCTTCCAACCGGCAGCCTGGCTCCACTTCCCCATGACATGGACGCTCGCCCCGCGGCTCAAAGGAGGTAACAGATTGGCGACCAACTGGTAGGAACTGGAGAGCGCCGTCGGGCCGAACGAGTGGTCGGCGCCTGTGATTCTCAGACGCTCTGATATGCATCTGGCAGCGCGCATCGTCGGCTCGTGTGCCAGGCAGGCCCCCTTGGGTTTGCCGGTAGTCCCGGAGGTGTAGGCGAGATGGGCCACGGCATTTTCGTCCCCGGGATCCGCCGGCGCGGTAAGGCCGGCTTTCATCAGGTCGGGCAGGGACAAGGCTCCCTCCTGCGGACCGTCCATGCAAATCAGATGGCGTACTGAAGGGACGGCCCTGGCGGCCTGCCGCACGGCATCCACCATGTCATGGGTGTAGATCACGGCTGTAGGTGTGTGATCGGCGAGGTAGTAATCCAGCTCCCGCGCGAATTGCACATTGACTACGGCGGCTATCGCCCCGATTCGCCACGCGCCAAACATTGCCAACAGGTAATCCATGCCGTTGTGCGCGAAAATCGTGACCCGCTCGCCTTTGCCGATCCCGAGCGAGCCGAGCGCTCCGGCCATATGCTCCATACCGACGACGGCCTGTTCATACGTCAACGCGACATCCCGGTCCACCCAATGCAGAGCCAGTTTGTCCGGCCGGCGAGTCGCGCCATCGATCAACACCTGATGCATCAGCATGTCCCACCCTCCTTCATGATGCCGAAATACCGGGCCAACACACTGTCAAGGTCTGCCACGCAGGTCTCGCTGCGTACGCCGGCATCCACGACAATCAACCGGTCGCGGCTGAGTGTGATACGCCCTCCGGCGGTCGCCCGGGTACATATGAGGCCGCGCGCAAAAATCGACTCAGGTGATGTCTGATGGTAGCGATGCATCGGCACGAAGGCGGCGAGAGGCTGTGCGCCCAACGTCATCTCATACAGCGGCCGATCCGAACGCGACAGCAACCAGACCGTGTCCGTCACCTGGGTAAGCGAGTACCGACCAGAGACATCTTCCAGCGTGTCTGCGGGAAAACGCAGTGGCGTGCGATTGTTGTCACCGAAGCCGACATCGGTCAGGAATTCACCTTCCGGCAGCGAGACCACCAGGGCCAGATGATCGTAGGGCGGCCCGAACCTGGTCTGCTGCTCGAGCCACACTCGCGCTTCGATGCGCCTGATGCGGAATCCCAGGCTGGAGAGCAGCGCACCGAAGGCCTCGTTCAGCTCATAGCAAAAGCCCCCGCGTCCGCGTTCAATCACCTTATCCAACACACCGGATGTCGTCAGCGGGGTGCACACTCCAGCCACGATGTCGAGATTCTCAAACGGCACGGCCTGCAGGTGGGCGCTCACGAGCTCGCAGAGCATGGGCCACGACGGGGCATCGTGCGACCTCACGCCCAGCCGTTGCAAATAGCGCTCCATGAGATCCTCATGCCTCACGCCGCGGCCGCCGTCATCCGCATACGACGCAGCACGAAGCTCTCTAGAATCCTCACGCACTGATAGAAGCCGACCGACACGGCGACCGCGACAAAAGCAACGGTCCAGATCATGCCGTAATCCAACTCACCGCGAGCGGTATTCAACAGGTTGCCCAGGCCGTATCCCGTGGCCAGCCATTCAGCGATCATGACTCCCAACAATGCGGCCGGAGCGACCAGTCGGGCCGCGGCACACAGGTGGGGCAGGCTCATCGGCAGACTCACCTTGAAAATCCTGGTCAGGCGACCGGCCCCATAGACATCGAGCAGATCGAGGGAAGACCGCGGCACCTGCGCGAGGCCCTGCACAATGGTGATGTACGCCGGGAAAAAGGTAACCAGCGCGGTGACCACCAATGTAGTGGCCACGCCCCTGCCAAACAGCAGTACAATGAGCGGTGTAAGCGCCACCAGCGGCATAGTCTGCAACAGCAATGCGGCCGGCATGAGCATGGAGCTCAAATTGCGCCAGACCGTTCCCGACACGGCCAGTAACAGCGCCAGCACCAATGCCAGCAGCAGTCCAGCCCCCGCCAGCGGCAGAGACTGGCCGAGCGCCTGCACGATCGCGCTCCGGGAATCCGCCGCCTCGGGCGCGCTGGTCAGGTATTGCCAGATGGCTAGGGGCGACTTGGCGATCACGTTAGAGACGCCAAAGACCCTGGGAATGGCCCACCAGAGAAGAAACGGCATGGCCAGTGAGCCGAGCGTGAGCAGTCCCCGCGCAACCGGGGACATGGGGGTGTTGTCGCTCGCGGTTCCGCCCTTGCCCCCGGCGATCGTCACCGCCGTCATCGAGGCAGTCGCACGGCGGGCCAAGAGCGCGCACGCCCAGTAGGCGCAGGCCGCGATCAGTGTAGCGGTCAGCCCGATGCCCCAGATGCGAGCCGGGTCGGCGCGGCCCATGGAGCCGAGCAGAAACGATCCTAACCCCCAACGAGCGCCACTGCCGAATTCAGCGAGTATGCCGCCAAGGATCGCCGCGGGGGCCGCCACGCGCAGGCCCGCCAGCACGCCGGGCACGCTCGAGCGTAAACGCAACAAACGTAACACCGCCAACGTACCTCCGCCATAGGCGCGGATGACATCAGCCGGCCGCGGGTCGATATCGCTCAATCCCAACACCGCCATGACCATGGTCGGGAAATAGACGCCTATCGCAGCCAGTGCGACCTGCGGCCACTCCCCCGGTAAAGTAATCACCAGAATGGGACTCAGCGCAATGGGCGGAATTGCGAAGATAGTGACATTGACACCGCGCATCAGGCCGGCCAACACCGGCGACAGTACGAACGCGACGGCTGCCGCTACTGCGATTGTGTTGCCGATCAGGAAACCCAGCGCCGCCGGCCCCAGCGTTGCCCAGATATGCGGCGGATAATCGGCGCGGTCACGCCACCATTGGAGGATGATCGCACTGGGCGAGGGCAATGCCCCCGCCGCGACCAGGTGCATATCTCCTGCACATTCCCATAGTATCAACATGACCAACACGCTCAACACGGCTTTCACGTCGCTGCCCCTGAGTACAGATGGGTAGCGATCTCATCTTCCAGGCAATGGAACTTCGCGGCTGCGAACAATTCCGGCTTGCGGGGCCGCTCGAACGGTATGTTCACAACGCAAGCGATGCGTCCGGGGTTGCGCTGCATGACCACCACTCGATCGGCGAGAAAGACCGCCTCGTCTATTCCATGAGTGACGAGCAGTGTCGTGGCCCGGGTCTGCATCCAGACCCGTTGTAGCTCGATGTTCATGTTCCGGCGCAAAATCTGATCCAGGGCGCCGAACGGCTCATCCATCAACAGCACGGAAGGGTCGGTCACCAGCGCCCGCGCGATTGCAACACGCTGCCGCATGCCACCGGAGAGTTGCCCGGGCCTCGCGTCTTCAAAGCCAGCGAGTCCCACCAATTCGATGAGCCCTGCGATCTTGTCGGTCGCTTCCCGCACACTGCGCCCGAGAACCTCCAGGGGTAACGCAATATTTTGCCGCACCGTCCGCCACGGCAACAAAGCAGGGTCCTGGAAGGCCACGCCAAGAGCACCGCTGCGACATTTCTCGCGGGGGCTCGCGCCGCCCATCGAGACCACCCCTCCATTGGGCGCCTCGAGGCCGGCAATGATGCGCAGCAGAGTCGACTTGCCGCACCCCGACGGCCCGATCAACGCGGTGAAGGATCCCGCCTCGCAATGCAATGAGACATTGCTCAAGGCAGCCACCCGTTGCGCACCCATCATGTACGTCCGCGTTATATCCGTTAAGTCGATGTCATCGAGCTGCAGTTTGACCTGTGCGCCGTCCATGGATCAGACCTGCTCCAGCAAGGAGGTGTCGAACATGGAGCGCTCGGCGTTGATCCCCATGCTCTTCAGATACTTGATGTTGGCCGCGATGCCGGCCTCGGTCATGGCGAAAATCCCGGCCGGGGTGTCGATCAGGGGTCGGTCGGCCGTGTTTGTATAGGTATCGTTGGCGGTGGAACGCCCGGTGCCGCTGAACCAACTGTCCGCGAGTAATTGGGGGTATTTTGCCGGGTCCTTGAAATTTTCCACCCATCCCTGGCGACTGGCACGCAGCCAACGTACCAGGAGGGAACGGTTGGCGGCGAGGAACTCCTCAGTTACGGTCACTGTGTCGGCATACACCGTCACCCCGTAGTCGTAGAGCAGAAACGACGTTGCCTTCTTGCCGGCGAGTCCGACGGTGTAAGGCACATCGGTGACGAAATCGACGGTCGCATCGATCTCGCCTTTGATCAGAGGCGTTGGATCGAAATGATAGGGAACAATGCGCACGGCGCTTTTGGCGATGCCATTGAGCCGCAGCATGCCCGTGACTTGCGCCATGTTGATGGGCGGCACGGCGAGAATCTTGCCCTCGAGCGCCTTGACGTTCGGGACGGGACGGGACTCGAGGCTCACCACGCCTATCGGGGTCTTCTGAAATTGCGCGCCGATGATCTTGAACCGCGCCCCCTGGGTGGTGATCGCCCTGATGGTGGTGTCGGGAACTGTGAGCGCCAACGGCGCCTTGCCGGCGAGCAACGAGCTCTCCGGAATGACATCCGGACCGCCGGATAGGTAGCGCACATCGACATCCTGCGCCTTGTAGTATCCATTGCGCAGGGCGACGAAATAGCCAATGAACTCCGCATCGTTCACCCAGGCCGCCTGCATCGCCACCGTAGCGTTGGTTGAAGCGCCCAGGGCGCGCAGGCTGCCAAGAGCGGCTGGCAGGGCGAACGAGGCCATACTGGTCGATGCCAGCGATCGACAAAAGCTCCGGCGTGTCAGCATGCCGCCCCCCTGTGTTGACTGTTACGAATGGCTTCCCTGATGAGCATAGGCGTGAAAGGGCCCGACCCAGCGGGCAACCTCACCTCCGGGCCGAGGGCGTCGGCTACCGCGTTGGCGATGGCCGCCACCGCCCCGCTACATCCGGCCTCGCCAGCCCCCTTCATTCCCAAGGGATTGAGTGGTGAGGGAGTTTCGATATGGCGCAGAATGAAGCGTGGCGCGGTTGGTGCGGTCGGCAGGACGTAGTCCATGTAGCCCTGCGCGAGCGGCGCCCCCTCCCGGTCATACTGGATCGCCTCGAACAGGCAGTTGCCGATGCCTTGCAACACCCCGCCCATGATCTGACCATCGACCAGCAGCGGGTTTGCCACGCGCCCGCAATCGTGCGTCGCGGCATACTCCAGGACGCGGACGGCGCCGGTTTCCCGATCCACTTCCAACACCGCCGCGTGACATGCACTCGCGAAACTCACTCCGGTATCTTCGAACTGAGCACCGACTTCCAACATTCCGTTCGCGGCGAGCCCGCGTGCTTCGGCCTGCTGCCGCAGTGACTCGAGCGTCAGCGACTGGGTGCCGCAATTCAGGAGGCCCCTGCTCCAAGTCACTTCCGACTCGCTTACGCCCCACAACAAAGCGGCAACGCCGCGAACGTGGTGCACGAAGGCATCCCCCGCGCGACAGGCAGCGTTGCCGCCCATCGTGGCACCCCGCGAAGCGAAGGTTCCGGGGGCGTCCGGCAGGTCCCAGGTGTCGCCGGCCACGAAATCGATCCGATCCGCGACAATCCCCAGGTGATCCGACAGTATCTGGACCAGGGTGGTCTCACTGCCTTGACCGATGGGCGTGATGCCACTCGACAGCCGCAGCCGGCCGCCCTGCAACAGCGTCAATCGTGCCGGTTCCGCGCCGCCTCCCCCAGTCATCTCGACCACGAAGGAAAGTCCCAGTCCGAGTGACACGCCGGGCGCGGAATGCGACCGCCGTGCCCGAAATGACTCGTAACCGATTGCATCGAGGGTGGAGGCCAACAGCGCCGGAAAATTGCCGCTGTCGAATACCACGGGGCCGCACCCGGGATAGGCCACGCCGCGGTCCACGGGAAACTCCTCCGGTACCAGCAGGTTGCGGCGGCGTATTTCGGCGCGATCCAGGCCGGTCGCGGCGGCAGCTAGATCCATCAGGCGCTCCATCGATGCAACCGCCTGGGGATGACCGGCACCGCGGTAGACGTTGAGAGGTGTTTTGTTGGTCACGACCGAGCGGCCGCGACTGCGAAAATTGGGAATGCGATAAGGGCCGCGTACGGTTGCTATCGCCGCTCCGGGTGTATTGCTGAACAGCGAGTAGGCGGCGCCGATGTCGGCAAGGCAGTCGGCCTCAACCGCGGTGACGGTGCCACGGGCATCCATTGCGACGCGCAGACAGAGAGTCTCCTCGCGGCCGTGCACAGTCGCTGCAAAGGACTCTTGCCGATCCTCGAGCCAGTAGACATCGCGGCCAAACTTTCGCAACGCGAGCAGCAGCAGCACCTCCTCGGGATAGATGGCCTCCTTCGCGCCAAATCCGCCACCCACGTGGGGAGCGATCACACGCAGCTGGCGCGGATCCACGCCGGTGATGCGTAGGAGCTCTTTTCGGAGGATCTGCGGAATCTGGCTGGAGCTATATAGTACGTAGCCGCCGGTTTCTGCGTCGAGCCGCGCCACTGCACCGCGAGTCTCCATCGAGCTCGCACAAACTCGATGAAACGTGAAAGTTTCCTCCACAACTGCAACGGCCTCAGCGAAGGCTCGATCGGGGTCGCCGACGCGCTGTGTTGTCTGGTGGACGATGTTGCTACCGAGCTCGGGATACAAAAGCGCGGCGTCGGATTCGATGCCAGCGTGAACATCCAGGACGGCAGGAAGTGGGTCGTACTCGACCTGCACGCGCTCCGCCAGGTCCTCCGCAACATACGCGTCTGTCGCGATGACCACAGCAACGGGCTCACCCACATAGCGCACAGTGCCGCGAGCCAACACGCTCTGGTGAACCGGTGCGGAATCCTCCACAAGATCAAACGCCGGTAGAAAGCCGGTCTCGGCGGGCAAATCACTGGCTGAAAGGACGCCGATACAGGCGGCATCGTTGGCCGCTGCACTCACATCGATTCGCGTGATGCGAGCGTGCGCGACACTCGAGCGAATGATGCGCATGGCCGCCATGCCGGGGCGGATGAAATCTGCAACGTAGGGCGCAGTGCCCGTCAGCAGCCCCTTGTCCTCCCGCCTGCCCAGACGGCGTCCGAATTTCCCAGGCTCGCTCATTGTACGACCGACTCGATCGCGGCGATGATGCTGGCGTAGCCGGAACATCGACAGAGGTGACCGTTCAGATGGTCGAGTATCTCCGCGCGGCTCGGGCGTTCATTCTGCGACAGGAAAACGGCGGTCGAGACCAGAAGCCCGGGGGTGCAATAACCGCACTGCAGCGCGTGGTGCTCGCTGAATGCCCGTTGCAGACGCGTGAGGCCATCCTGTAGCTCCCCATCGAGGGACGGCAAGCTGGCGACCGTTTGTACCGTGGCACCGTCTGCTTGTACAGCCAACATCAGACACGCCCGAACTGGAACACCGTCCACAACGACGGTGCAAGCCCCACATACACCCTGTCCGCAAGCCACGTGTACACCGCCCGCGCGCGCCCTTTCGCGAATAAAGTCGCTGAGCAGGTGACGCGGGCTCACTCGCCCGGCAACTGCCGCTCCATCAACTCGCAAAACGATGTCGAACAGTTGGTCGCTCATGCGTCGTAGTCCCGCAGCGCCATCAGCCGCGCCGCACGCTGACTCACCAGAGGCGCGACATCCAGCCGGTATTGGGCGCTGGAGTAGCTGTCCGCATGCACAGCATCGGTGAGATCGTCTCGCAAAGCGGTGGCCAAATCGTGTGCCTGCGGAACACCCGGGAATTGCCGCGCAATCACTCGCGCCATCGTCGGGCAAGACAGACCGGTGCTGCAGATGCCGCTCAGCGCCACCCTGCAATCTCCACCACCGAGGGTGACCAGAGAACTCACTACGGGCGCGTGCCCGTGACGGCGCGCGACCTCATAGAACCCAACGCTGGCCGGCCGACGCGGCCAGAGAACGTGCGTAATCATTGCATCGGCGGCCACACGCTGGCGTGGTCCGAGTAGTGAGGCCGCCGGCAGGATCTCCTCTCGTTCGGCATATCGCACGACGAATCGAGCCTCGAGCGCCAGGGCAACGGCTGGAAGCTCAGCGCCCGGGCTGTTGGTTACGAGGTTACCAATTACCGTGCCGCGCTGACGCACGACTGGATTGGCCACCCACGCGAGTGCCGCTGCAACACCGGGCGCCTCGGTGCTCACGATGGCCGAGCGTAGCGCCTGCTCTTGCCGCACGAGCGCGCCCATGCGGATGTGTGACTCCAGAACCTCAATCTGGTCGAGGCCTGGAATTCGGCTGATATCGACAACCCATGCAGGCCGCGCAATCCTGCGGGTCAACAGCGGCATCAAGCTCTGCCCGCCGGCCAACAACCTGGCCTCACCTGGGGAGGCTGCGAGCAGACTGACTGCCTCCGTAACGGTGCCGGCTCGCGCGTAACGAAACGGCGCCGGTTTCATTCGGGGTGCGCCAAGTGATGGTAATGGTAGCGTCCGGCTGTGCCGGCCACTCCGATGTCCTCCGCCCAAATCTGCGGGCGCTCGGCGATGAAGCGTTGCAACAGCTCGTAGCAGGCCGGATCGTCCATGACGGTAACCGTCGTGCCCAGCGAGCGCAGCCAGCCGTCGGCTGCCTGAATCGTCCTGCTATCGCCCACAACAATCTTTGCGACACCGAACAGCAACGATGCGCCACCGCACATATAGCAAGGCGACAACGTCGAATAGAGAACCGCTTCACGGTAGACCGACGCCGGTAGCCGTCCCGCATTCTGGAAGCAGGACATTTCGGCGTGCAGAATCGGGTTGCCGTCCTGCACCCGCCGGTTACGTCCGCGCCCGATGAGCCGCCCTTGATGAAACAGGGCCGCTCCGATCGGCAATCCGCCTTCGAGATAGCCGGCGAGCGCCTCCTCGTAGGCGATGCGCAAACCCGGATCGGCAGGCGGCTGGGTTGACAACATGGGATCCTATCTCTCCACTACGTATGACGGTCATCCTGCGGGGCGGTTGCCGGCGCAGGTCAGAATTTGCCGCTGATGGTCAGGTCATAACTGCGCGGCGGCACTCGTGTGAGGAAGTCATTACCGTAGTAGGGATAGTCGTTGGTCACGTTGTGCTGATTGGTGGCGTTGTAAACACTGAATTTGATCGTGTAGTTGTCCCGGCTGTAAAACAGAGCGGTGTTGAGTGTGTACTGCCATGGAATCTGCGGGGCCTTGTAGGACCCGTCGGCGCCAACGATCGATAGCGGCACCACGCCCCCTACTCCAACCAACTGGGGGAAGCCGTCCTCGGCGGCCAGGGCATTGGTCGCGGCAACGTCGATCCGGCCGGATTGTGTGGTGTAGATCGGCCCGGTCACCTGGATGTTCGCCTGCGCACCGAAGCCGGATTCATGCTTGTAATTGGCGAGGACGTTGAACAAGTGCTCCGGGACGCCAGGATCGAGGAGTGTCTGGCCCGAAGCAAACACCGCAGCGCCCCCGGCGCCATCGTAATTCAGGCCCTGGTACGCCGGGAAATTCCAGAAGGTGGAAGCCGTGTCGAGCGTGGTGTGCAGGTAGGAGTAGCTCGCCGTGGCGAAGAAGTGCGGATCGGGCTGGAAGTTGAGCTCCACCTCGGCCCCGCGAATATGAGCCAGGGAGTGGCCGAGATCCCCAGGTCCGGTGGGCAGAGACCGCTCCTGTTTGAACAGCGCACTCGATATGAACAGCCGCTGGTCCAACAGGTCGAGCTTGACGCCCAACTCAAGAAGCTTGGTCTTTTGCCGAAGCTGGGTGGTCGGATCCAATCCCAACGTACCGACCGCACCGTCATTGGCGTTGGAGAGCACGTATTGGGCCTTGTTGAAGGTAAAATAGGTGGAGAGACGCGCCACAGGGCGGTAGACCAGGCTGATGTTGCCGTTGTACAGCCCGTACCAACCGGTGTGCTGTGTCGGCGGCACGTTCATGCAGAACTCGGTGCACCCCGGGTACGGCCCGAGTCCCGCCGCAAGCCCTTGTTCATAGAGCGGATCCGAGTCGCTCAATTGCACCAGATCGCCGCGCAGTCCATACAAGACGCTCCACTGTGGAGTGAGCTCTATGTGGTGCTCGAGGAACAACGCTGCGTCCTGAAGGTTCGACTCGATGCTGCCGTTGGCGTACAGCGCGTAGCTGCCGGGTACTCCGTACTGGGTACGATTGAATGCCGCGGTGTAGGGTATCGCTCCACCGGAATACTGCGCGGACGGCGGAAATACCCAGGTAGTCGGGTCACCCGAGAGATCGAACACACTGACCGGCTCGTTCGCGTAGTTCTGGATGTCAAGGAGGTGCGCGTAGCGATAGGTGAAGCCGCCGTCAATATCGTGGTGCACACTTCCCGTCGCGAACTTCACCTTGAGATCCGTCTTGTTCTCGATCGTGTAACTGCCTTTCGCCGTATCGGCGTAGTAGTCCATCACCTCGTTGTAGCGATTGATGTAGTCGTAGAACGTGTTGTTGACGACTGAGAATTTGTCGCTGGCGGTGAAGGTCTGAATGATTTGCCCCTTCACGTGTACAGAGTGAGCGCCTGTTCCCGGCGTCTCGTCGATCAAAGTTCGGTCGCTCAGATGAGCAGTACCGTCCAGCAGCACCGGCGTGCCGAAACCCGAAATGGGCGCGGTGGGCAAGCCTGTCAGGTAGTTTCCGTTGTCGATGAGATCCTGATTCACCCGGTTCACGCCATCGTTCTCGCGATAGCGGGTGTCTTCGAACGAGCCCGTCACCACCACGGAATATTGCGGGCTGAGGTTCCACTGAAGCGCGGCATACAGCGACTGCTGGTGAAAGTACATGCCATGGTAGTAACTGCCGCTGTCATCGGTGGTGAAACTTACGCGCGCCGCTACATTTGCTGACAGGGGTGCACCCACATCGAAGGAAGCGCGCCGCTTTTGTTGCGAATCGAATTCCACGTCAAAGGCCGCAAAGGGCTTGCTGAAACTCGGCATCTTGGTCGCGATGTTGATGGAGCCGCCGACGCCGGCTCCCGGGCCACCCTGAACACTGGCCGGACCTTTGATGATATCGATGGAGTCTGCACTATTGAAGCTCACCGGTGCTCCGTACCCGTTCACGGTGAAGCTGTCGCGCATGCCGTTGAAGAACATGTCGGCGTACTGGCCGCGAATACGCGGAACGTTAGGTTGTCCGAATGCCGCGTCCGAATAGCTGCTGGAGGTCAGGTAGGAAAAGCCGCCGGGGTTCTGGATATTGAGCGCATCCAGCTGTGCCTTCGATAAAAGGGTGTTGTTCCGCGGCGTGTCCATGACGCCCAAATCCAACCCGTAGGCAGATCCGGATGTGACCGTAGTCGGGAGGATCAACTCGCCGCGCTTGATACCGTGGATGACGACCTCATCCAGATCGCCGGACGCGCCGAGCGGTGTTGTCTCCGCCGCTGCAGAGGGAGCGGAATCTGAAGGTTGCCCGGGCGCCTCGGCCGCGAGCACAGACCCGAGGAGGGAGCACAACAGAATCGCCGAACATAAAGAGGTCCACGAGCGCCGCATCATTCTATAACCCCCGCTGGTTGTTATTTACTGCGTGCGCCGATGTCGCTCGTGTCACGCAACAGGGGTTCTGCAAAAGGCGTGCCCCTCCAAACAGCGCAACCGAGCAGCCGTGCGCAACATGCCTACCAGGTTAGATAGTGGAATGGGAGTGCTTCGTAAACTTCTGACTTGAAAGATAAAATTTGGACTGTTGGCGGTAGGTTCGAGGACTACCTTTCATCCGGCTTTCTTACCGATGCGCGGTTACGATGCACCAACTTCGTACAGCCCGCCAACATTCTGCACCGTTCACGACGAGCAGACCAGGTCGCCCGTCAAGCAGGTTGATCATGTCCTCGATATCATGACTGGCGGGCATGTCGCCTCCACCGCGATCGGAGCACGCTCGAACTTGGTGGCAAGGAATACAGGTGCCGCGATCAGCTTGATGATCGTACCGCTGGACAGCCTGACATCCCGCGCGGTCTCGACTGCGAGCGGATACCACCGGTTGGCAAAGCCAAGGACCCTGGAATCCATCGGCATCAGATCAACTTCAAGACCGCGATATCGCCAGCGGCAAATGGGGGCATCACGCGAAGTGTCGCGACTGAAGCCCAGGCGGACGAGCTCCTTCTCGATTCCATGATAGGCCGAGAGAGCCGAGACACGCGCCACTAGATCAACGTCGTACGTAACGCGTACGGGTGCGGCCGCAGGGTCTGTAATCAGCAGACCTACGGCGCAGCCTCCGACGAACACGTTCGATTCCTCTCCCGGGCATCAGCCAAAATTTTTCTGATGCCGCGCGCTTCCCAAAAGCGGAAGCCCCTGCACCCGACCTGACGATCGTCGGTTGCGAAATGGAATCTACGTTGCCGTTATGCGTCGCATAATGGGATCAGCAATGCCATTTTGCGATGAAGGCTGAATTTGTCCCCCGGCTCCTGCCGACTCCTTCGGGACACTTCTTTCTGCTCGGGCGGCGAGGCACCGGCAAGACCGCCTGATCAACGCGCAGTTCAGAAACGCAGTGCGGGTCGATCTTCTCGAGGAGGCTGCATTGCGTGAATACTCCAGCCAACCCGAGACATCCAGGAAATTCCGGCGGGTTTAGTTTGAAAGGTCAATGCGCTATCGGCGCAGACGCCGACACAGTGGAGCCAGCGCGACTGAGAATCCAGGCCGATGAGTCCCTTGCGTTTGCGATGGAGCAGCCGACCCATCACAGGCCACCTGTCTTGGAAATGGCGCGCGGCCAGCCGCACTGGCACACTCGAGCACGCTGTGAACTGAGAAGGCGCGCCAGCCGGCTAATCCACCTTCAATGGCTTGACCGTGCTGTCGAGCTCACTCGCATCGAGGTAGCCAATCGCGTACGGATTATCGGCAAGCAGCCTGCGCGCCGCCGCGCCGTCTCCGGCTGCACGCGGCGGCATACCCCTGCCGGTGAAAATGATCTTGGACCAGTGAGCCCGCAACTGCGCAGGCGTCTTGCCCACAAAACTTGCATAAAACTCATCACGTGCAGAGCTCCCATCCGCCTGGTCGATCGGAACCACCGGCTGCCCGTCAGGACCCAGCGAATTGCGCCCGAGAAAAATGTCGGACAGGGCTCTTCTGCTCAAATGATCGAGCGAGCTCTTTGCCGAAACGACTGGAATGACATCCGCATGAGCGGCAGCGGCGGCCAGGCCAAAGAGACACGCGGCGACGAGCGCCGTGCACTTTCCGGGTCGCCGGACCGTTACCACGAAAAATCCATTGCCAGGCTCAGAACATGCACCGTGTTGCGTGTGTTGAAGGCAGGTTGCTGGTTGAGGAAGGGACTACCGAGACCCCCGTGCAATACCATGCGGTCGAATTGGAACTTTGCATCGAAATGCCGGGCGAAATCCCAGCGAACACCCAGGGAATCAGTCCTTTGATCCACGTTTGAACCCGCGTTGGGATTGCCAGTCGCGTCATTGTAGGCACGCGCGAAGCCCAGGTAGGCGGTGAATTGGTTGAAGCGATACCCGCCGAACAGGTACCCGCCGTAGTGCAAGCCGAGCGTCGCGTCCGCAGAGCGGTATCCCTCTCCCAGAATATACCAGCCTCCCGGATCGTAACTCGCCCCCACACTCAACATCGATTGGTAATCATCCACATTATATACGATCCCACCCTGAGCATAATCGTAGTGCAAAGTCTGGTAGCTCAAGTGCAATGTCAGTGCATCGTCCTCGACGGTCGTCGCCAGACCTCGCAACCGATGTGACTTGTAATATCCCGACGGTACATCGGAGTTGAATTGGCCGATGAACGCGTGCACGGCCGTCGTCGCGCCGCCTATGTGAAATCGATATTCCCCATCCACACCGTCATTGCTGGCGGCCGACCGATGCAGGACCACTTCCAGCGGGACACGAACATACGGTAACGCATACCCCACGTTGACCGTGTCTGAATAGAGAAATGTCGGCAAGGCAATTCGTCCGACGCGGAGGTCTGCATCGGGTGTGACCCGATATTGGAGGTTTGCCCACTCCACCTTCGGCCGATACGATCCGTCGGCCTGGTACTGCGAAATGGCCTGGGCCATGGCGCGGAGCCGATCCCAGAACGTAGCGGTCAGCTGCGCGCCGATTTTGCTGTCCGGAGTCGCACTCCATTCGCGCGTGAATCCCGCTCCTGCAGGCTGCCTGAGGTTGGTTACGAAATCGGCCTGGTCCTCACTGGAGTGGACGACGCCCAGAGTCCCGAACGCGTTGAACGAGTAATCGAAGCTGCCGGCCCGAGCACCGATACTCAGCGTCGCGGACAGAATGATCCAAGCCGCTGTCACGTGTAAACGCATCACGTGCCGGCTCCTGACTGAATGCGTTCACCCGATCCGCCGAAATCCCAGGCAGCACGCGCCGCAACCAATTGCGCCGCCTGCTCGGCCGGCAGCGGCTCATTGAAGTAGAACCCCTGCAGCTCATCGCAGGCGTGGCTGCGCAGAAAGTCCACCTGGGAACGAGTCTCGACCCCCTGCGCGACCACCGTCAGGCTCAACGCCCGCCCCAGAGCAATGAGAGCATCAGCGAGCAACTCGTTCGTGCCGCCGCGCGTAGCGCCCCGGACAAACGAGCGATCAATCTTGAGGGTGTCGAGCGGAAATTGTTTCAGCAGCGCCAACGTTGCATATCCCGTACCGAAACCATCCACGGCCAGTCGCACGCCCATCGCCTTGAGACGACTGAGAATACCCACCGAGCGCGTTGTGTCGCGAATCAACACGCTTTCCGCGATCTCGAGCTCGAGGAACTGCGGCTCCAAGCCGCTCGCGCGCAATGCCGTCTCGACATCCTCCAACAGTCGCTCGTCTGTAAATTGCCTGCCGTTGATGTTCACAGCCATGATCAAGGGCGGCAGGCCGGCTTGCCGCCAGGCCACATTCTGTTGGCAGGCACGCTCCAGAATCCAACGCCCAATCGGGATGATGAGCCCCGTCTCCTCCGCGATATGAAGGAACCGCAGCGGAGCAAGAAGCCCCATGTCCCGGTGTCGCCAGCGCACGAGTGCCTCCATCCCGGTGATGTGCCCGGTCAACATGTCGCGCTTGGCCTGGTAGTGCAGCTCGAGCTCGCCGCGCTCCAAGGCATGGCGCAGGCCCGTTTCGAGCGCCACCCGCTCGAGCGAGTTCGCGTTCAGCTCCTCGGAGAAGAATTGAAAGTTGTTTTTGCCCCCCTCCTTTGCGTGATACATCGCGATATCGGCGGTCTTGGTCAGCGTCTGCTCATCCAGGCCGCCTGACGGATAGGTGCTGATGCCGATGCTGGCCGTCACGCGGAATTCCTGTCCGATCAACGTATAAGGGCTGGCGAGCGCGGCGAGGATCTTGCGCGCCACCGCGGCCGCATCCTGCGTCCCCGCGAGCTCCGGCAAAAGGACCACAAACTCGTCGCCACCCAGACGCGCTACCGTGTCACTCGCGCGCACACAACTCTCCAGTCTGCGCGCTACCTCCTGCAGCAGTTGATCTCCGGCTTCGTGTCCGAGCGTGTCATTGATGTGCTTGAAGCGATCGAGATCGAGAAACGCCACGGCCAATTGAGTGCCGTTGCGCTGAGCTTGCGCAATCATTTGCGCCAGCAGCCGGCTGAAGAGACTGCGATTGGGCAGGCCGGTGAGCGAATCATGGTAGGCCAGATGTTCCACCTGCTCCGCGTGCGCCACCCTGGACTGGACCTCGCGCTGCCGGCTCTGTGCGAGCTGCCAGCTCATCCGCCACAACAGGCCTCCTAGCCCGACAACGAGCACGCTTCCCAGTGTTGCCCGCTGCAGAAATACCCGAGTCTTCCTGACAGCGCCTGCCAGTTGCTCCGCCTCACTCAAACCAACCACCACCGCCAGTGGATGTCCGTAGAGCGCCCGCCCGGCAACATAACGGCGGACTCCATCCCATGACCCGGCTGACAGAACCACGGGCACGTCAATGTCCTCGTCATCATCGCGGTCGCGCAAATTGGGAATCAACCTGGAGTAATCGATCCGCTCTCCGGAGAATAGTGAATCGCCGCTGCGCCTCACCGTGACTACACCATCATCTCCCGCCAGAGCCACCAGCCCGTGCGCGCCGAGCTTGCTCGATTCATAGCCGCTGACAAAGTAGGCGGCATCCACCGCCACGAGCGCGATTCCGGAGAAGGAGCCGTCTGCCTCATTGAGGCGCAGGGCGAATCGAAGCTTGCGATTGGCCGTCGGCCCAGGCGCCAGGCGCTCCATCGTGACGCTGTCAGTTGGGGTGTCGCGAGCTGACTTAAAGAAGTCCGCCGTTGCAACCGAATCGCCTGCGGTCCCCGTACTGGCGATGATTCTCCCCTCACGATCGGCAATGCTGACCGTGAACAAAATATCCGGTGGCAATAGCGCACGCCGCGCCAACTCGTCCAAAGGCACGCGATGGCCACGCTCATAGGCATACTTCACGAGCCTCAACGCGTCATCAGTCTCGTGAAGCGCACGAACCACTTGAGCCTCGTAAGTACCAAGCAGCTCACGCGTTGACATCTGCGCGGCGTGCTGAGCATCTGAACGCTCCACATCGGCCAGCGCGAGAGTTCCGCCCCAGATCACGGCGAGCAGCACGACGATGATGATCGGTAGCACCCAGTGCTCCAACCCCGTGACACTCACACGTTTTCCGGTACGTGCCCCGGCTGCTGCGGAAACTTTTGTTCCACCCATTCTCAAGACTGCTCGGTATTCGATTCACCCGCCGAAGCCCAATCAAAAGTTCGTGCTCGTACTCGCGCCGAACCTAGATTGCGGCTCATTCTCACCCCTCGCCATGTCCTGAACGGTGTTGACCGTGTCGACCACGACGCGCGCGTCGACACGGCTGTCCTTGCCATCGAGCTCTATGACTACGACGCAAATGCGTCGGACAGCGGGGCTCGCGAGGCGAGCGGGCTATCGTGACGATCCGGTCGGATATGGAGGACCGGCGCAGATGCGATGCCGCAAAAGGCAGGGGGCGGGCGCGCATGCTGGCAAGCTCCACGGAGGAAGGCCGCCAACAAAGGAAGTTTACGCAGCCTATGCGGCTCGTTTCGTGAAATGGTTGGGAAAACGCAGCGAATCTCGGGAAAGGCAATGAGCCATGAGAATCGCAATGGCTAGCCGGGATGCCCGGATCCCGCGCAACTCGGTGCGATGCGCTGATGGGAACGGGACTCGCCGTGATCCGCGGACCGCCTGGGCGCCAGCTCTTCAGCCAGCGCCCGCGCGGCTGCTATGGTCCGCGAACTCTTGAGAAGCTTCTCGGGATAATAGGCCGACTCTCCGGCGTGCATCGCGCCGACGTTCGTCATCACGACCAACACCATGTCCCCTCGAGGAAGCCACCCAACGGCCGCGCCGAAGCCGAGTACATTGCCAGTGTAGCCGATCAATTGTTCCTTCCCGTATCGATCCAGGGCGAGGCCCTGTCCCATGTCCTCGTCCCGGTCGTCCGTGGGCTTGAATGACTCCATTCGGCACAAGCCGCCGGGCGAGACGATCTCGCCGTCTCGCAGAGCGCGTGCGAATACTGCGAGATCGCGGGCCGTCGCGACGATGGCACCGGCGGTCCATTCCGTCGAAAGGTTGGAGCGTGATACGTCTATGAGTCGTTGGTCGATTCTGCGGAAAGTTGCGTGCATGCCCGCGTCACGCAGGAACTCTGGCGTTCCGAAGTGGTAGCGAGACGGGAGCCGCGCGCTGTCTTCCACTTCGAATCCCTCGAAGTGAATGTCCTTCAGTCCTAGCGGCGCCAGGATCCGGTCATGGACTTCCTGCACGGCCTCGTGGCCGGTGACTTTCTCGATGATGAGGCCGAGAAGGGTGTAATTCGAATTGGAGTAGGCGTAGCCGGCGCCCGGCTCGTTCGCTGCCCGGTTTCGGCCGGTTCTCAGAAAGTCGAGCGCCTCGGTCTTGGACCAGACGTGACCGATCTGCATATCCGCGCCGCGTCCTTTGCGTATCCAACTGGGGTCGAATTCCCAACTGGGTACACCGCTCGTATGGTCGAGCAGCTGCCGAACGGTGGCGCGGTCGGCGTTGGGAATTCCGGCCACCACTGCCGCGCCGAGCAGATCGCCAGCGGTTGCGTCGAGGCTCAGGCGCCCTTCGTCGACCAATTGCTCAACAACACAAGCGACGAATACCTTCGTGATACTTCCGATGCCGTATAGGTAGCCCGGGTGCGCGCGACTGTGGGTCGTCAAGTCGGCGTAGCCTATGGCAGCCGACCAGATCACACCCTGACGGGTCGCAATGGCGGCCGAAATGCTGGGCATGCCGGCTGCGAGCCCTTTGGATAGTTCGTTACGCAGTGTCAGTTCGGCACTCTGTGCCCGACAAAGGGGTGGCACGAAGTTGCAGAAGCCCAGAGCAAGCAAGACCGCATAGAGATTGCGCATAGACTCCCTGAAATGAAGGTCACACGCACACCTGCCGGCGTCGGCCGGTGCGTATCAACCGCCAAGTGATATTCGCATTGTACGCACGTCGATGTGACTCGAATTAAGTCAATTTGCCGCAGCCCGCCAATCCTCACAACTCGATTGCCAGACCTGGGCCTCGGGCATTATAGTGTCCGCCGTCTTTCGTCCTGACAACGGAACGTCAAAAAACAACAACATCCTGACGGTTCCGGATCCATGCTAAGCCGATGGTTTTTTGGGATTCTTTCCACGCCCTGTTTATGTCTGCTGCTCCAGTCCCAGGCCGGCGCGCACGGCCAGGAGGCGTCGCTCGCTGATTCGCTCAGCGGTCCCCTTCACGTGTTTCGCGAGGTCCGGCTTCTGGATCAGACCGGTGAGAGATTCTCCCCGCGCAGGTTGATGGGGAAGATTGTCATATTAAATTTCATATTTACCGAATGTTCCACCACCTGCCCGCTGCAAACGATGGAACTGTCAAAGATCCGGGAGTCATTACCCGCCGACCTGAAGGACCGGGTCGTGTTTCTATCCGTAAGCGTTGACGCGCTGCACGACACCCCGCTCAAACTGCGCGAGTACGCGAAAGCATTTCACGCGGATGTTCCCGGTTGGATCTTCCTGACGGGAACCGCCGGCGAAGTCAGTCAGGTTGTCGACGCGTTCAATGCGGCGATCGGCCAGGGAAACGGTCCCGCGGCCGCCCGTCATACGACCGACATCCGGATGTTCGACAGCGACGGCCGATTGATTCAGCGCTACAGCGGCGCGCCACTCGATCAACCCAGGTTGAGCCGCGAGATTCAACTGCTCGCGGCCCTTCCTCGCACCTGATTCCTTTCAATCCAAATCAACAGAAGCCTTCCACCACATGCTGAGACTATTGAAAAGCCCCCGCCTGCTCACGACTACCGCGCTGTCGTTGGGATGGGTCTGCGCGGCGCCTGCCCAGGTTACGCCGATGTACGCAATTGCAGTTCCCCAGACGGCGGATCCGCTATTTGCCAATCTCACTATTCCGCAAAGCGCAGCCACCCAGGGCATGTGGTCCGCTACTCAGGCATGGCCCCTCGTCGGGATCCATATTTCCGTGTTGCCCGATGGCCGCGTGCTGACCTTCGGCACTCCGCTCGGACAAGGCGTACAGGACGGGCGAACTCTCGATCTCTGGGATCCCAGGCAGGGTTTCGCGCCCGCAAGTCACCTCACCATCTCCAATGGACAGATGGTGGATAGTTTTTGCGGTACCGCCACTTTGCTCCCATCGGGCACGTTGCTCGTCTCCGGTGGAGGGTCAACCGGGGATGGCTACACGTCGTTTGCCAGTACATTGGTCAACTCGGCTGCATCGACGGCGGTCGCCTCCAGCTCCACATTGGCCGCGCAGCGCTGGTACGCCACGATGATCACACTTGCAGACGGGCGCGCATTGATTACGGGTGGGAGCACGCCGTACACGATCGTGAACGCCTATGCCAATCCCTCAGGCGCTGAAGCCAACATCTCGGAAACGCCCGAGGTCTATTCTCCCTCGACCGGATGGTCGAGCTTGCTCGGTGCGCGCAGCGCCGATGCATTCGGCCCCATCAATAACCGGGCCTGGTACCCGCGGCAGTGGGTCGCCGGCGATGGCAGTGTATTCGGCATTTCAACCGACAAAATCTGGCGGTTGGATCCTACAGGGTCGGGCTCAATCCAGACCCTGGGAACCTTCAAGACCGCGCCGGACAACTCGACCACGCCGAACGTCGGGCCTACGTCCACGGCAGTCATGTACGACACCGGCAAGATCCTGCAAGCCGGCGGTAATGGCTATTATAACAATTATCCGAGTCCATCCAGCCCCTTTGCCACCATCTTCGATATCTCCAATCCCACCAATCCGATCGTGCGGGACACTCAATCCATGCACTACGCGCGGCAGTGGGGTAGCTCAACCGTATTGCCGACAGGCTCCGTGCTGGTGACCGGAGGATCGACTTACGCGGATCAGAATGGCGCTAACGCGGTGTATCCGGCAGAGATCTGGAACCCCGCTACGGGTGCCTGGACGGTCGGGGCCAGCGCCGCCAACTACCGGGGCTACCATTCAGCCGCCGTGTTGTTACCCGACGGGGCGATTCTATCGACCGGTGGCGGCGTTCCGGGACCGGTGACCAACCTCAACGCGGAAATCTATTATCCCCCATACCTCTTCGCGACGGTCAACGGCAAGGCCGTGCTGGCGAACCGGCCGCACATCATCAGCCTGACTACGAATGCGCCGGCTTACGGCAGCCAGATGTCACTGCAGGTCGGAACCGGTGATGTGGTCGCCTCGGTCTCGCTGATCGGATTGAGCTCGGTCACGCACAGTTTCAACACCGGCCAACGCCGCCAGACTTTGCGTTTTGTACAGAGCGCATCCTCGGTGAGCGTCGGATTGCCGGCATCCCCCAGTCTTGCACCGCCCGGGTACTATCTCATTTCCGTGTTAAATACCAAGGGTGTGCCATCGCCCGGCGCGATCATCGCCCTCCAGGCATCGGCACCGCCTCAATCCTCGCGAACAGCGCTCTTGCCAGTGGATGGAGCCGTGCGCTCGCTCGAGCCCCTCGGCCTGCCGGGCAGCTTGATCCGGCATGCGAATTTCGTGGCGTGGGCGAACAGCATCTCACCGACCAGCGATGCGCAGTCCCGCGACGATGCATCCTTTTACACGCGTGCCGGGCTCGGCAACTCACAGTGTTACTCATTCGAGTCCAAGAACTATCCCGGCTACTTCCTGCGGCACCGGAACTTCCAAGTGGGCCTGGCGGCAAATGACAACAGCGCACTGTTCCAGGCGGACAGCACGTTCTGCGCGGTGGCCGGCCTGAGCGGAACGGGCGTCTCTTTACAGTCGTTGAACTACCCCGACCACTACATGCACGTCCGGTCGGGCTCGGATGTCTGGATCGACACGAGCGACGGAACAGCGTCATTCGCGCAGAACGCGAGTTTCAGCCTGGCCGAGGTTTATCTGCCGACCGACACGGCACCCCACTCCTTCGGGGTCATCAGCGTCCCCGGTGAGCTGATCCGGCATCAAAACTTCGTCGGCTACGTCAGCTCCATCGACTCAGCCTCGCCGGCCGGCGATCGAGCCGACGCCTCCTTCGTGGTGCACCCGGGGAACGCCTCCGCCAACTGCTATTCATTCGAGGCGTCGAACTACAAGGGCTATTACCTGCGGCACTATAACTTCCAGCTGGTTCTGAACCAGAACGACAACTCGGCGCAGTTCGCGCAGGACAGCACCTTCTGCATGGCAGGCGGCCTGGCGGGGCTGGGATTTTCCCTGACATCGTTCAACTACCCGGATCACTACCTCCGGCAGCAAAACGGTCAACTCTATTTTCAAACCAACGATCAGACTGCTCAGTTTCCATTGGACGCGACACTGACACTCAACCCTGCACCATGACAGGATGAGGGGAGCGCGGCCGACGTTGAAATGTCGGCCGCGCATCCAGTGTGGCCTCGCAGTCTACGCAGGAATCGCAGACTGCTCAGCGGCAGCCCGTCGGCGTCCGAACATGCCCAGCCCGAGTAATCCGCTCACGAACAGCCAGGCTGTTGCGGGAATGGGTGTTGGCACCACGTCCAGACCTCGATAGACCTGGCCGAGAGCCGCGGTATCCAGCACCTTGAAGTCCTCTCCCGTGGCTTGCGCCAGGGTGGTCGCTGCCAGCGAGTCGGTGATTTCGACGATCTGGTTGGGATCCGCGCCCGCATCGCCCAACGCGCTTCCGATGGTGGACGTTACGGCAAACAGCCGGACTGTTCCATTGGGGTCGATCTGCGCGGTCAGATTGCGAAGCCCATCCGTCCTCGTCGTCAGACTGCTGCCCGCCAGCGACCCCGTACCATTGACGGTGTAGCTCGATCCAATGAGTGAGCCACGCAACGTGTAATCGAGGGTCCAGGTGCCGTTAACCAGGCTCCACTTCTGCAGACCGCCTGCTTCATAGGGCGTGCTGCCGAAGTCGTTGACGCTGCCTGAGCCCTCATCCGCCACATACAAGGTATTCGCATTCGCGAAGAACAGACCGAACGGATGGTCGACCGGATTGGCGGCGCTCGGGGTTGCGCGCGACAGCGTCGTCGAGAATCCGGGGAGAATGGACAGCTGGCCGCTCGCCGTCGCCGTGGGATTGCTCGTGCTGGCTGTCATCCCCGCGGGTCCCACCTGATAGACGGAATTGATTCCGTTCGATCCGCTTCCCTTGGTGACATACAGCGTGCCGTTGAATACAGTCTCCCCGCGGAAGTTGTTGTCCTTGGCCGTCTTGTCGGCCGCATAACCGTTCTGCGTAATGCTATAGGACGCAACCTGCGTGGTTCCAGGCGCCGCCGCGGTGGCATTCACGCCGGGCGTGAGTAATTGCACCCCGGTCGCAGCCGTTGTAGGGGCTCCTCCATTGCCATTTCCCGCGTTGCCCACCATGTAGTATTGACCATTCGCGCCCAGGATCGCCGCCCGGCCGTTATTGCCGTCATATGCGTTGGTGGTCGTCACGGCCAGCGAGTTGTTCGAAAGGTTTACCTGAGCCACCGCGCGATAGGTCGGGGACGCGGTATCGGTATTGCCCGCTTCGATGATTCCGGGGGTATTTGAATTCGAGATGTCGAGGGCACCCGCCGCGGCGGTGTAGCCCATGAAGGTCACGGCACCGCCATTGGGGGACAGATTCAGCGCAAGCTCCGACTTCGAGGGGAAGCTGGTGACGAGATTGATCCCCTGCTGAGCGGCGATCTGCGAGACGTTGATACTGTTATCGACGTTGCCACTCGTCGAATTGATGTTCTGCAGCAGGATCTGCGAGGTGATGCCGAAGTTCCCATCGACCGATGCGTTGTTCCAGACGTTCGAGGAGCAATTGGCATTGCTGCAGAAGGCGCTGGAGCTCACGGCCACACCGGCGCCGGAGGCGGAGTTGGGCAGAGCTGCGCCGCTGGCGAAGCCGGGATCGGTGTAATAGCTGGAGCTGACCAGCAGGTCGCCACCATAACTGCCGAGCGCCTGCTGGGCGGCGGCCGGCTGTGCGACGAGCGGAGCAAATGCGGTGATCGCCAAACTGGCTAAAGATTTCTTCATGAGCACCCCTGTGCGGTTCGAGTTGGTATCAGGACAGCGATTTGCCCAACACTTTGCAGGACAAATCAACGGGACCCTAGTTGGATGTGATTGAAGAAAGATGACAGTTCGATGAATGCGTTTGCGTCTGTGTAACTACATGCCGCAGCGCTGCCTGTCATGAAATCTTCGCGAAAGGTTCGGTGACTTTCCGGTGCGAAGCGGCCGGCTTACGGCGCAGGTTTCATCCAGCTGTCATCTGGGTGATATGTAGAGTTCCTACAGTCCGGCGTTTTACAACGACCTTTGGGGGTCAGCAAAATGCCGAGCAAAATCGCTCACGGCCGGACCATGAGCCGCGCTTTCCTTGGAGTATCCATCCTCGCCGCAAACCTGCTTACAGCCCTGCCCGCGCAGGCGGCCGGCGATCCGGTGCTCTTCAGCTTTGCAACGCTCGGCGACAGCCGGACGGACCCCGCGGCCGCGGACCCCACGACCTTCCTCCCCAACAACACGGGGACGCTGCTGCCGCAGGACCGCTTCTGGCTGAACAATACCAAGGCCTTCTCCCGGATCCTGCGCACGATTGCCGGCCAGAAGCCGAACCTCCTCTTCTTCAACGGCGACATGATCTACGGCTACGGCCGCCCGGTACCCCCGGTAGTGACAGGCACCGGCACAGCCGGAAACGGGGGCACCGCTGTAACCGGCACCACCGTATGGAGCAGCACTGACGGCAACCCGACCGACTGGACAGGCCAGAACACCACGGCCACCGTGACACCGGACTTCGTTGCGGACTATGCGCAGTACGCCTACTGGCGCGGGTTGATTGCCAACACATTCGAGACCGGCACCTATGTAATCCCGGTTCCCGGCAACCACGAGACCCAGTGCAACCAGACCAAGTATCCCTACAGCTCCTCAAACAAGAACCCGAATTGCGCCAGCGGCAACCATGCCTACGCCGAGAACGAAAACATGTGGCGGACGAACATGGGCGACCTGATCGGCGATCTCGTGGTCAATACGCGATTCCAGGCCGTCACGGGCTTCGCGGCGAGCAACGTCAGCGGTCTGACCGCGAGTACGGCTCCGGCCGCGAGCCCCAGCCAGCCGAATAACGGGTCCATCACCGGCAACCAGGCCGAGCTCAGCTATTCATTCGACATCACCACCGCGGCCGGTATCCTGCATTTCGCCGTCATCAACACGGACCCCTCCGGCGCGGATGGCACCGCGCCCGCCGACTGGCTCGCCGCGGATTTCAACTCAGCGAAGACGCGCGGCGCGATCAAGTTCTTCGTATTCGGCCACAAGCCGGCCTTTACCTACAATTACCAGGCCGCCAGCGGCGTGACGCTCGGCTCGGGGTTGGCTTATGCCGGCCTGGATGCGACCTCCATCCCGCTGCGCAATGCCTTCTGGAGCGTCATTGCACAGTACAACGCCACCTACTTCTGCGGCCACGAACACACGGTCAATGTCGCCCAGTTCGCCGACCCGCTGCTGGCTTCGAAAAACACGCCCTACCAGGTGCTCGTCGGCTCGGGCGGTTCCGCGTTCGATGACAAGTTGAGCGGCACGTGCCCCTCGTGCACCGAGCCCACGCTCACGAACCCGAGTGACCGCTACTACGCCTGGGCGCTCGTACAAGTTCATGCGAGCGGTGCTGTCACCTTGAACGTTTATGGCTTCAGCGACTCTTTTGGCCCGACTCAGTCGTTGACCTACTACAACGTGAATTCCCTGCAATAGCGGCGCGGAGGTAAATGCAAAGTGAACACCCACAAAACCGTGCTCGCCGGCCTGGTGCTGGCCGGATTCCTTCTACCTGGCGCAGCGAACGCAGCGTTCATCCTGGATACGGGAGCTCCCACCGGAGCCGGATTGCCGGTCACACTCGACGGTAATGACTTCTACGCCGCGGAGTTCAGCCTGGCTGCCGGACAGACCATCACCGGCATTCAGAACTATCTGACCGCCGGCCTGAACGGCCCGGGGACGACGTACAGCATCGCTCTGTACTCGAGTTCCGACTTTGGAACACGCTCGGCGACACCCGTGTTCTCGACTCAGGCAACGTTCGGCTCGGACGGTTGGAACGGAGTGACGGACCTGTCGCTTTCAGGACTTGCCGCCGGCAATTATTGGGAAGCCGTCGAGGTCGGAATCAACGACAGCGCCACCGGCCTGGCCCTTCCAGTGCCTGCAGCTAACGGCACGGCGCCGGCGCTTGCTTACGCCTTCAACGCAGGCTCCGGATATACATCAGACGGTGCACAGGCAATCGGAGCGCAGATCAGCGTAGCCCCGGTACCGCTGCCGGCGGCAGTCTGGCTGTTGGGAAGCGGGCTGCTCGGATTGCGCGCGGCACGCCGCGCCCGTGGTAGATAGAGGCATCACATAGCCTCAAGAGCCGACGCAGGTCTTAGCCTGCGTCGGCAGCGCTTTTCCGCCTGCCTACCCGAGTTCTTCACCCAAGGACATGCTTCGACTGCCTCTGATCAGGCGAACTTGACGAAGTCACCGTCATCGCTCGGCGCCGGCGGGCTCGGAACCCCCCGGGGCTGACCGGACACTGCCTGGGAGCGAGTGGATTTGGCGGTGCGCCCCAACGGCGGCTTGCGTCCGCTGGCACCCAGCCTGAAAAATGACATCGTCTGTTGCAATTGCTCCGCCTGGCCACTCATTTCCTCGGCCGTCGAGGCCAGCTCTTCCGATGCCGCCGCATTTTGTTGGGTCGTCTGGCTCAGTTGAGTCACCGCGCCATTGATCTGGTTGACCCCCGTTGACTGCTCCTGCGAGGCGGCCGAGATCTCCTGTACCAGATCGGAGGTCTTCTTGATGCTGGGTACCATCTCCGACAACAGGCTTCCCGCCTTCTCAGCCAATTCCACGCTTCCGGTGGCAACCGTACTGATTTCCTGCGCGGCGACCTGGCTGCGCTCCGCCAACTTGCGCACCTCCGCCGCGACCACCGCGAAGCCCTTGCCATGCTCGCCGGCGCGCGCCGCTTCGATCGCCGCGTTCAGCGCCAGCAGGTTGGTCTGATAGGCAATATCGTCGATGATCGTGATCTTCTGGGCGATCTGCTTCATGGCACTGACGGTTGCCTTGACCGCCTCTCCGCCTTCGGCGGCCTCATGGGCGGCTTTGGCAGCCATACTGTCGGTCACCTTGGCATTTTCCGTGTTCTGCGCGATCGACGCCGTCATCTCTTCGAGGGAGGCGCTCGTTTCCTCGACGCCCGCCGCCTGCTCGCTCGCTGCCTGTGATAACGACTGCGAGGTGCTGCTGACTTCCTCCGCGGCACCCGCGAGGGAATCCGCCGCGCTGTTCACGTCACTGATGATCGCTGACAGCTTCAGCACAGTACCATTGGCATAATCCTTCAGGTCGCCGAAGGCACCTTCATAATGCTTATCAATGGTCTGTGTTAGATCGCCCTCCGCAAGGCCTTTCATCACACGACCGACATCCGCGATGCTCGCGCCTGCAGTTTCCACCATCGCTTTGACGGAATGCAGCATGCTGCTCGTATCACCGTTCTGAATCTGCACTTCGACCGAGAAATCACCCTTGGCCACCGACTGCATCACTCCGGCCACGTATGCCGGCTCGCCGCCCAACTGCTTGCGCAGAGCGCGCGTCATCAGGACCGACGCGAAGATGGCAACCAGCGCCGCTGTCGCGCCCAACAGCAGCAATGTGTTGCGGCCGCTTCGATAATTTTCCGTGGCCGATACCACCTCCTTGGCACTCAAATTGTCTTCAAACTGCGCAAGTTGCCCACACGCCGTGCGAAGTTGCAAGTTCTTCGGCATGAACTCCGAAGTCAGAAACGCGCTCGCTTCCGCCTTCTTGTTCGCCATGGCGAGATCCGCGGCCTGGGTCGCTGCGGCACGCGCCGCGGCAAATGCACTTCGGATCTTGGACAAAAGCTCCTTTTCGGTGACCGTGGTGCTGGCAATGTCCGTAAACATCCGGTTCAGCTTCTCAATAGCGCCGTCCATCTGCTGGAAGTCCTCTTCCAGCTTCTTGTGGCGAGTCTCGATAGCCTTGGCATCGCTCAGCATGATGATGTCGCGAACGGAAATGCCGACGTCGTAGGCGGTCGTGTGCAACTCGTTTGCCAACCCAGCTTCCGGGTCGTTCTCGGCGGTGATGACGCGCAGGTGCTCGTTCAGGCCGGCCATTCGGCTGATTCCCAGCCCGATAACGAAAACGAGCAGCACGACAATCGTTCCGAAAGCGACCGCGAGCCGCGTGCTCACCCTCATGTTTGCAAACATCACCATTCTCCAAATGAAATTCAGGCTTCGTCATGTACCGAACCGGTCGCAGAGCGTTTGAGGCCCGCGCCACGCATAATCGGAAACCGATGGAGGGTCAGGTGCGCAATCGTGGCTGGCCCGTCGGACGTTGAAGACGGCCGCACAGGGATTGCCGTAGATGCTATGCCGCAACACGCCGGGTGCGGGCATTCATGTGACACGTTCCACTGATTTGGGCCTCCAACAGAGGAAAGCTTACACAGCCTTTCCGGGCCGTTTCGTGAATTGGTTGGGAAAACACAGCGAATCTCGAGAGACAGACCAGACTACTCGAGACTGCATCTGAAGCATCAGCCGCGCTGATGCCAACTCCTCGACTCTCCAACACGCAGGGGCCGAGGGTCGCCGGGCCGGCCCGCAGGCTTACAACACCGTAGCGATGATCTCCCCATGCCGGCTGGCGAGAGGAGCTACAAGCAAGATACGTATTTTCCGCAGATTCCCGTTATATGCAATGCACCACGAGATCAAGGTGCATGTGGCGAACCGCGGCGACGGCGGATCTCTTACGTCTCACTGCCGGGAATGCTCTCAATCACTCGCGCGAGAGCAGATTGAATGGTCCGCAGGTCTGCAACAGGCAGCATCCGACCTTCATGCGATTGAAGGGTTGCAATATTGCCGCGCACACCTTCCTGGAGACGCTGCAACAGTCTGTCGACAACATCGGGAATATCCCCGGTCCCCGCAGACTCACGTTCGCGGCGGCGCGCTTGCCGTAGATCCTCCAAAGCCTGCCACATCTGCTCCAGAAGTCCTGCGAGTTGCTCGGCGCGAGCTCCGGCACGCTGGACTGCAAGCTCGAATTGGGCAAGTGCGTCGGCCAGGGGCTGCGTGGCGTCGATCTCGTGACTCATGTGTTGCGATTAAATCCGAGGAAGTGAGGTCCGGCCGTCGTGCGAAAAGACAATAGCGCACTATCTGCGCACGGGAGGCGGAGCGAGTTGTGAAATCGGATGCAGGTCCGAAAATTCCGCTCAAACCCTGTGCGGCATTGCTGCGCACACGCTGTCGCTGTGAAACCGTTGAACATGTTGCAACTCGGAATGATCAGCCGCGCCGCGCCACGATTCAAACGCGGCGCACGCAGCCTTCGCGGGATGTCAGGCCTGCTCCGTGAGCGCCATCATCGCGTCCTGATCCGTTACGGGTGGCGTTTGTGACTTTAATTCCGCGAGTTGGTTCGAACAATGCGCCAAAACCAAACTCAATCCGGGTGTCCCCTGCATCCGAATCAGTTCCCGGAGAAACTCCTCGGTCAGCAGCGGTTTCGCCGGCTCCTTTTGCTCGAGCTCGCGACGCACGACGATGTCCGTAAGAATCTTCTGCGCAAGATCGGTCCCGAGATAAGCATCCGCGATAGTTACATGGTGACCGTCCCGTAACAGGGCGCCCACCTCGTCAAACGTGACGTAGCGCGTGAACACCGGATCGTACAGCCGTCGATTGGCGTACACGCGGATATCATGACGAACGCGCTTCAACATCCACAACCTCGCTGTTGCATCGCGAGAACGTAGTCCCCGTACAGTGCCAAACCAATCGGGCAAACCCTGAGGTTGGGCGTACGTACCCTGCAAGGCAGAGCTCGATTGTCCCTGCGCGCTTCGGGCGTCAGGTCCACCCTGCGACCCGGTAAGGTTCCCGAAAGGACGGACCCCACCCGCAGTCCGTAACGGGTTGCTGCCCGCTGGGGCGGTCATGGTACCCTCGGCGCGCTCACCGACCCGCGGCCAAGCCTCACTGTTCGTTGTCCAAATGCACTTCCAGACCACTTTCAACCTGGCTTCCTACCTCGACACCCTGGTCAGTTATGCCTTGGCGCTGGTGCTCGGCGCGCTCATCGGAGCCGAGCGCCAGTATCGCCAGCGCACGGCGGGCCTGCGAACCAACGCTCTGGTTGCTTTGGGTGCCTCCGCATTTGTCGATCTGGCACAGAAATTGGGCGGCAATGTCGAAGCGATCCGGGTCATTTCCTACACGGTCTCGGGAATCGGCTTTCTCGGCGCCGGCGTCATCATGAAGGAGGGGATGAATATCCGCGGCCTCAACACGGCGGCCACGCTCTGGTGCTCGGCGGCTGTCGGCTCCTGCGCGGGCACCGACATGGCGGCGGAGGCGGCCACACTTGCCGTATTCATCATTGCCGGCAACACCTTGCTGCGCCCCGTGGTCAATGCGATCAACCGCATCCCGCTGGCCGGCGGCATGATCGAGGCAACCTACCTGGTTACGGTCACCACCGCCCCGGCGGATGCGCCGGCCCTGCGCGAGGCCCTCGTGGATCATCTCGAGCTCCTGCGCTATCCCGTGGCCGAGACGCGCATCATCGAGCAATCCGAAGAGCAGGTGGAAATCCGTGCCGTGCTGGTCACGACAGCCGTGATCGACGCGGATCTCGACACGGCCGTGGCGCACCTGGCCAAGATTCCGTGTGTCCAGCATGCCACTTGGTCGGTCCAGACAAAGGACTGAAGCCGGATGATGCACCCCGAATCATGAGGCCCCGCGCGCCGTCCGCGGGCGAATCTTCTGGATCCGAAAGTTGGAAAATACGAAGTCGAAACCGGCCTCTTCCACGAGCCGATCGGTCGCCGCATCCGCTCCGTAGGCAGGGCCCGTGAGCGAGACAAATGAGCGCACGGGATGTCCGAGGTGTTTCCTGAACTGTTCCTGGGAGCCGACTACTTCCTCCCTGCGGGCGGCCGGGCTCAAACCGGCCAACAGAGTGTGTGAACGGGTATGGCAAGCTACAACGTGCCGCTTGTCGAGCTGCCGCAGCTCATCCCAGGTCAACGCGTAGCGTCCATCCGGATACTCGTGCGTCAGCATGTCGATGTCGTGGTGCTCGGCGTAGTCGAGCTGCTCGTGTACCGGCGTATTGATGAAACCCGTGATGACCCAGTACCACCCGACAAAGCCGTGCTTCTCTATCAAAGGAGTCAGCACTTCGTAGCTGTTGCGGTAGCCCTCGAACACGGAGACGATGAGGCCGGGCCTGTCTTTGTGCCAGCGACCGCTCGTGAGGAACTCATCCAGCTCGTCCTGATTGACGGATGCGAAGCGGGTGCTGTAGTGCGCGAGCTGCCGGTCATAGTGCTCGAGCTGCGCCCGGGAGGTGTTGTGAAAGTTGACGGCGCGGATGATCGGATGCCCGGCAAAGGCCTTCTCCAGCTCCGCGGCGCGGGATGCGAATGTGGGCTCGGCGCTCATGATCCACGCCCCTCCCCGTTACGGGCGAAGTCGCGTTCCGCCAGGACTTCAATTACTTTTGCGACATCCGCGGCCGGCGCCTCGGGATGGATTTTCTGCCAGGCGATGGCAGTGCTGCGGAAATCAGCGGCCACTCTTGCGCTGAATTGCGACACCTCGGCGGGCGCCGCCGCGGACAGGTTCTCGCAGGCGAGGAACACCGCTATGCCCTCATCCGAGTACGCTCTGTCACCCATCCGCGCCAGATCCTGACGAAGAGCCGCTTCCGCGGCTTCATCGGACCCGCCCCCCTTGGACGTATCGACGGCCGCCTCCCGGCTGTCGGATGCAGCAACGCCGAGAGCCTGGCTGCACAACGTGACCGCGCCGGCAGTCAACATACCCATCAGAGTCGAACGACGGTTGATCATAGTGTTGGATCGCTCACATGTTGTCACGCGGCACGACCGAGCCGCTGCCACCGACCAGGAAATCGAAATCGGCACCGTCATTGGCCTGCATGACATGCTCCACGTAGAGCTTCACGTACCCGCGCGCGGGCGCAGGCGTGTGCAAGCGGAATCCGGCGCGCCGGCGCTCGAGCTCTTCCTGTGGGACCAACAGCGACAGGCAGCGCTGTCCCACATCGAGCTGAATAGAGTCCCCATTGCATACCAACGCCAAGGGACCTCCCACCGCAGCCTCCGGCGCGCAATGCAGCACCACCGTGCCGTATGCGGTACCGGACATGCGAGCGTCCGAGATGCGGACCATATCCGTCACTCCGCGTTTGAGCAACTTCGGCGGCAGCGGCAGGTTGCCGACTTCAGCCATCCCGGGGTAGCCCTTCGGGCCGCAGTTTTTCAGGACCATCACGCAGGTCTCATCAATATCCAATGAATCATCGTTGATTCGCGCCCGCAGGTCCTCGATGTTCTCGAACACGACGGCGCGCCCGGTATGCTGCAGCAGATGCGGCGAAGCCGCCGAGAGTTTCAGAACCGCTCCGTCCGGTGCAAGATTACCCTTGAGCACGACGATGCCGCCCTCTTCCTTGAAAGGCGCATCGAAGGCACGGATCACCTCGCGGTTCCAACAAGGCGCCGCAGCGTTGTTCTCCCAGATGCTGCGGCCATTGACCGTTCGCGCATTCTTGTTGAGCAGATCGTGTTGACCCAGCTCGCGTAGGACGGCGGGCAGCCCCCCGGCTTCGAAGAAATCCTCCATCAGATAGTGGCCCGAGGGCATGATGTTGAGCAGGCACGGAACCTCGCGCCCGAGTCGGTCCCAATCCTGCAGATCAAACGGTATGCCGAGGCGCCGGGCGAGCGCAATCAGATGGATGACCGCGTTGGTGGAGCCCCCGATGGCCGCATTCACGCGCACCGCGTTCTCCAGAGAAGCCCGCGTCAGGATCCTCGACATCGTGACATCGTGTTTGGCCATTTCTACGATGGTGCGGCCGGACTCGCGCGCCAGCAGATTGCGGCGCGCGTCCACGGCGGGAACAGCGCCATTGCCGGGCAGAGACATTCCGAGCGCCTCCACCATGCAGGCCATGGTCGAAGCGGTCCCCATGGTCATGCATGTTCCGTGGGACCGATGCATGCACGCCTCGGCCTCGTGATACTGCTCCAGCGAAATCTCCCCCGCGCGCAATTGCTCGCTCATGGAGATTGTGTTGGTTCCCGAACCGATATATCTGCCCTGGTAGGCACCCCGCAACATCGGGCCCGCGGAGATGCCAATGGTGGGAACATCCACGCTGGCGGCTCCCATCAGCAAGGCGGGAGTGGTTTTGTCGCATCCCATCAGCAGCACCACCGCATCGAGCGGGTTGGCGCGAATCGACTCCTCGACATCCATGGCCGCCAGATTCCGGTACAGCATCGCCGTGGGACGCAGCAGAGTCTCGCCGAGCGACATGACAGGAAACTCGAGCGGGAAGCCGCCTGCCTCGAGAATGCCCCAGCGCACATGATCCGCCAGGGTCCTGAAGTGGGTATTGCAGGGAGTCAGCTCCGACCAGGTATTGCAGATCCCGATGACCGGGCGGCCATCGAACTGGTCCTGCGGCAGTCCGCGGTTTTTCAACCAGGATCGATAGTAGAAGCCGTTCTTGTCCTGACGGGCAAACCAGGCGCGGCTGCGTAACTGTTTCCCGGCCGTCATGCGCCCTCCTGCGCAGCCGTGCCGCTCGATCCGTACGGCTCGCGCACGATTTGTTGTTGGGCACCCAGCCCCTCGATGCCCAGATCAACCCGGTCACCCGCTTTCAGGAACACAGGCGGCTTCTGTCCCAGGCCGACACCTGCCGGCGTCCCAGTGGAAATGATGTCACCGGGCTGCAGGGTCATGAAGCGGGAAAGATAGGAGATCAGATGGCGTACCGTGAAAAGCATCGTTGCGGTTGACCCGCTCTGATATCTATGTCCGTTGACTTCGAGCCAGATTGCCAGCCTCTGGGGATCCGGCACTTCGTCCGCGGTCACCAGCCAGGGCCCCAGGGGTCCGAAGCTGTCGTGCGACTTGCCCTTGGTCCACTGGCCCTGCCGCTCGAGCTGGAAGGTGCGCTCGGAAACATCATGGGCGACGCAATACCCGGCTACGTGATCGAGCGCGCTCGCCTCGCTGACATACTTCGCCATCGAGCCGATGATCACCGCCAACTCGACTTCCCAATCCACCTTGCGAGCGTTGCGGGGAATCTCGATGGCATCGTAAGGGCCGCAGATGGCGGAGGTCGCCTTCATGAACACCACCGGTTCGCTCGGCAGCACCATGCCGGCCTCGGCAGCGTGATCGGTGTAGTTCAAACCGATGCATACAAACTTGCCGCTTCCGGCCACGCACGCGCCCAGTCGCGGCGAGCCTGGCACGAGCGGCAGTGTCGACGGGTCAATTGCGCGCAGCCGCGCGAGCACCGCCGGTGCCAACGTCGTTGCGGAGATATCCTCAACATGATCCGACAGATCGCGCAGCCGACCGGCGGCATCCATCAGTCCAGGCCGCTCTGATCCAACTGAGCCATAGCGCACGAGCTTCATGACGGTATCCGCCAGGCTGCCGGATTCACCGCGTCGGCGGGTACCTCGCCTCCTAGCGCCTGCAGCGCGTTACGCGCCGCCCGCACCGCCGCGCCGGTCTTGCCACCTTCCGTGAGGCCCGCCTGATGCGGTGTTAGAACGACATTCGGCAACTCGAAGAAGGGGCTGTGCGTCACGGGCTCGTTCTCGAACACATCCAAACCGGCACCGGCAATTGCGCCGGAGCGCAAAGCATCGAGCAACGCCGTCTCATCAACCAATTCGCCGCGCGCTATGTTGATGAAGTAGGCAGAAGGTTTCATGAGTCCGAGCTCCCGTGCACCGATCATCCGCCGGCTGAGGTTATCGAGCGATGCAAACAGACCGACCACGTCCGACCGGGCGAGCAACCCGTCCAGGGACGCATATTCAATGCCCTGGCTGCTGCCGAATTCGGCATCCGGCGTGCGGGTGTGGACGAGAATCCGCATGCCAAACGCGCGTGCCCGCCTCACAAATGCCCTCGCGATCTGACCCAAGCCGATCACTCCCATGGTGGCTCCCTGTAAGTCCATGGATGATTGGGTACGCGAGGCCCACAGCCCGGCTCGAATTGCATGGTCGCCAGTCACGATCTTGCGAACCACGCAGAGCGTCAGCCCCATCGCGAATTCGGCACACTGCTCGGCGTTGACGCCTTTGACGTTGGTTACGAGCACCCTCCTGCGGCTTGCGGCTTCAATGTCTACATTGTCGCAGCCGGAAGTGTGCAGGGCGACGACACGAAGCTGCGGCGCAAGATCCAATGCGGCCTGGTCCGTACCCAACACTCGGCCCATGACAACGGCGTGCGCGTCCTCGAGGGCGCGCCGGTGTTGCGCGCTGAGCTCGGTCCACGGGGTCAACTCCGGCACGTAGGTAACGCTGTGCCCGGATCCCTCGAGAAGAGCCATTGCCGGCGGCAGAGACTGAAAGCTGTCCGATATGACGACAATCCGCCCCTGCTGCACCGGTTTCGGGCCGGCAGCGGCGCTCATTCCGCCGCAACCCAGAGGCCAACAACCGAGCTTCCCGCCGCGATACACAAGTCCGCAATCTCACGGGATGAGAACGCGCAGGTGTCCCACGATTCGAGTGACAGCGAACCGGTGCTGCCCGTTTCGATGCGCGCCGACCGGGTCGCGGGCCGGGTCCTGAGATGGATCAATGACTCGTGCATCTTTTCAGCTCCCGGCAGCGTACAGCGGACAGCGTGTGGGCCGGCGTCAATTTGCAATATTCGCAAGCGAAGCCGCTCCGCGTGAGTGATGTCTTCCAGCAGCAGGCGAGACCCGTTCTCATCCTCGCGGGAATCCGAGCATAGAATGGCGGGCGGACGGCGGTGCTTCGGCGTAGCTCGTACGTATGCGACATCCGCGCCGCTCTGGGGGGTCAGTCTGTATTCTGCTCCCGGCGGCAAATAGGCCGCGCATGCAACGCTGTCGCTGTCGGTGGCGGCGCTCAGGGTGAAGTGCTCATGGCTGTTGGACCAACAATCGCTCCGAATGACCAGATCCGCGGCGCCCGCGAGTATCACCATGAAGACCTCGTCCTCCTCGGCATGGCCTTCGATCACGGCGGGAGGCTCGAATTGATAGATCCGCAGAGTGCGCAGGGCCTGGAAACCCGTCTGGCCCTGATCGATATCAACGGGCCGCGGCACCGCTCCCACCCCTTCCAACACCACACGGCGGCTGCAATCCGCTTTGAGCAACTTGGCCATGCTATCAGGCAAACTGCGGCAGGTGCGCGCGGTGGGCTCGAATGAGATCCTTCGCCAGGGCGACGGCGCGATCGGGCTCGGTGACCGAGCCGTCGGTCAGGAGAGCCTCGACAAAGAGGTCGAAGCGTCCCTGCAGGGCGGCTTGCACCGTCACTTCCACCGCCGCGAGCTTCGACAACACTTTGGCGTTCAACGCTGGCGGCAACGCCGGCGACTGCAGAGCCGAGAAGCCCTTGCCACCCGCCGCGGCCGGCAGTTCCAGAACAGCATCGCGCGGCAGGTCGGGGACTGCCCCACCGTTGGGCATGTTGGCCGAAAAGACCTTGCGCCGGTCCTGCAGGATTGAATAGATGATGGCCACCAGCTGCTCGGATTCGCCCGGCACGTTGTCGAAGTAGGCCGGTGGCAGTGGGTCGGGCGAGCCAGCCACGGCCAGCATCTCATCAAACCAGGTGTCGCCGAGCGCGATGCGCCCATCAATGGAAAAGGCATCCACACCGAGAGTGCGGCCATAGTAGCGGCCGCCCGGGAAACGCTCCGGAAAGAACTCGGACACGTGCCGGTCCATCGCGACCGGAAACACGCCGTAGCGGTCAAAGATGGACCACGACAGCGGATCGTCGGAATAGCGGATGGCGCGCCCGCTCACGCCGTTCGGCCACTCGGTCTTGCGCCGGATCTCCTCTTCCAACAGCGGCCGCTGCTCGGCGAGCTTGGCTCGTATGAGCGGTTTGGCATCCTCGCCGTCGACGCGGATGTCAGTCAGGAAGGTCATGTGGTTCAAGCCCACGCCGAAGCTGCTGACAGTGCCTGGCTCACGGCCCAGAAATCCCGCCAGCAATTGCTCGACATACGTCACGCCGTGGCACAGGCCCACGACCGGCACGCCGGTCTGCAGGCGAATGGCCCGGCAGATGGCGGTCATCGGATTGCCATAGTTGAAAAAATGAGCTTCGGGACACAGCCGCTCGATATCCTGCGCAATGGCCACCATCTGGGGGATCATGCGCATCGCGCGGGAGATTCCCCCGGGCATGACCGAGTCTCCCACCGGCTGAAAGATCCCGTGCTGGCGAGGAATCTGGATGTCCTGCTCCCAACCGCGCCGGCCGCCCACGGCGATGGTGGTCACCACGAAATCCGCGCCGGAGAGCACCTCCCGCCGGTCGGTGCTCGACACGATGGGGAACTCGACTCCCTTGAACCGAAGCATCTTGCGCACCAGCGCATCGACGGCCCGCAGCGTGACCGGATCGATATCCACCAGGGCCAGCTCCCAGCGGTGACTGTCGCCGCTCAGGATCAGATCGGCAACCAGCCGCTGGGTGAACACCGTGCTGCCGGCGCCGATCAGTACGAGCTTGAAACGATCACTCACGAATCTCTCCCGCCCTCATGACACCACCGCGGCGGACCGTGCCGCCGTGTGTTTCAGAAACGATAAGCAACACCGAACATGTAACTGCGCCCGAAGGCCGTGTAGCCGGCTCCCACGCCGCTCGCGCTCTGCCCCACTGCCTGTCCATTGGCCCAGACCAACAGCGGATTGTTGTTTAGATAGCTGCGGACGATCGCGTTGGTGAGATTGCGGCCTTCGACGGACACCTCAAAGCTCTCGAAGAGCTTGTAGTGCACGCTCGCGGTGAGCCACTGAAAGGAATCGGAGTACACCGGCCAGCCGGTGACTTCGGTGCACTGCGAACAGGCGCTGCGGTAATGTGAGGTATAGTCCCAGTTGACGTCGGCGCTGATGGGACCCTTTTCGTAGATCACGCCGACGGACGCAGTTGTCGGCGGCGCCGTGTTCACGGCATTCGCGGAGCTGGAGGTATGTGTCACCTGCACGTGAGCGCCGAGGCCGTTCTCGAGCAGATGCTGCCACGTCAGCTCCACACCCCGATAGGTGCTCTTGGTTCCGTTCGCGGGTGCGTAGACCGTCCACACAAAATCGCGGACCGAGGTGACGCCAGCGGAACCGGGCGGACCGCCAACATAGAGCTGGGTACCGAGATCGACATTATTGGTCACTCCATTATAGATGTCGTCCCGCACATGCTTCTCAAAGTAGGCAAGTGTGACGGCGGCTCGCGGCTGATAGTACCACTCGAGCGACAGGTCGCCCTGGTAGACCTTGATCGGCTTCAGGCCCGCGGTGCCGCTGTAGTACAGCTCCGGACGTCCCCCCAGTGCACCGTTGGTGGCATTGGGCGCCAACTGATTCAAATTGGGGCGGGACATGGTCTCGGCCAGGCTGGCGCGCAGCTGCAGTTGCTGCGGCAGCAGCCAGTAGCTGGCATTCAACGACGGCAGCGCAAGTGTATAGCTACTGTCCGAGCTGGTCGGTTGCGACAGGTTGTATTGGACATTGTACGTGACGGTGGAAGCGCTCGCATCCGGAGTCCACAACGACACCGGCACCGCCTGCGCGTAGTTGGCGGTAGTCGCGGTGTGCACGATACGCACTCCGAGGTTGCCTGCCCAACGTTCGCCCGACCAGTCGGTCTGCAGGAAGAAGGAGCGGGTTTTCTCGGTCACCCGGTACGAATTGAACGGATTGGCCTGCGGCAGCGTGTTCGCGAAGTTGAAGTACGTGCCCGGCTGGTAGGGATTCTCCTTGCCGTCCAGGCTCTTCAGGAAGCCGAGCAGCTGCCCCATGTTGATGGCGGGCAACACGCCCGGATACGAGCCGCCCGCGCCCTGCATGAAGTTGGGAGGGCTGAGAAGGGATAGAGCGTTGTAGCCCTGCGAGCCGAAAGTATAAGCGCTGCATTGAATCGGACAGCCGGCGGTGTTGTAGAGAGCCCCATATTGGCCCGAGCCGTTGGTCCAATCGTTGCTCACATCGGCGCGCGATTTCTCGCGGTGACTCTCGACATAACCGAACTGCACCTGGGCGAGCGGCCCCCAGTTGAGCTTCAAGGTGCCGTTCAGCTGACCGCTGTCAACCTGATCATCCACCGAATACCCGTTCAACGAGACGTAGTGCGTGGACCAGTATTGATTGTTGTTCAGATACCCGGAGTTCATCAGGGCGGTGTAGGAGCAGGAGCCGGGGCTGGCGGCACTGGCGGAGCCGCCCGGGCAGGCGCTCAGTCCGAGCTGGCTCGGGGGGACCAGAACGTTGATGCTCGGCAGGCCATGCGGTGTATCGTTGAAAACCAGCGTATCAACGGCACTGGCGGTCGGCGACACGAGCCCCGCGGTCACATAGGTGTCCTCACCACCCTCCGGCCGCTTCGCCCTGGAGTGGTAAACGTCGAAACCCAGGTTCAGGTTGGAAGTGGCATCCCAGCTGCCGTTCAAACCGAACAGTTGGGTTTCGACTTTGCGGTTGATGGAGTTGTTGACTGCTTCGGGCTGGAAGCCGGCGGAGGTGACGCCCGTCACCAACCCGTTCTGGATGGTCGGATTGGACCACAATGGATTGCCGGCAGCATCGGTGGTGTACGGAAAATAGTAGGACTGGTTGTACCCGTTCTGCGGATCGCGAAGCCGTGTGTACAGGCCGTCCGCTACCAGCTTGAAGTCCGAAGTCGGCCGCCACTCGATGCTGCCGGAAAGCGCATCGCGCTTTTTCTCATCGAATATCGAGCCGAATGCGATCGCATAGGGTGCGGCGACGATCGCCGTGGCGCCCGGGGCGTCGCAGGGCGCCCCGAAGGGATAGACGCAGGGCCCGTATACGGTCTGGTTGTTGTTATTGAGAGAGTCGGTACGCAGCTTGTTGTCCGAGTGCACCAGTCCCACCAGCACGCCGAGGCTGTCATCGGCGAAGGTGTTGGACACAAACGCCGAGTATTTCTGCCCCCACAGCTGCGACATGGAATTGTAATTGCCCTCGGCATGCACGCCCCCATGCAACCCACGGTTATCGAACGCGCTGGCGGTGCGCAGGTTCACCGTGCCGCCGATACTGCCCTCCACGGCCGAGGCCTGGGGCGATTTGAGCACATCGGCACCGGAGATGATCTCCGAGGGCAGCACGTCGAAGGCCAGATCGCGAGCATCGTCGTCCGTCGCGAGAATGCGGTTGTTGAGCGTTACGATGTTGTATTGCGGACCGAAGCCGCGCACCGTGACCTTCTGCCCTTCACCGCCGGTGGTCCTGGAAATGGTAATGCCGGGCAGGTGTTGCAGGGAATCCGCAACGTCTGCATCGGGGAAGCGGCCGAGCTCGGTGGCGTTGATGGAGTCCAACACCACGGGCGCCTCCTTCTTGATGTCCAGGGACTTCTCCATGCTGGCGCGGATACCCGTCACGACGACCTCCGCGATTGAGTCGGAGGAACCGGGCGGCGCGGCGGGGCCCGCCTGTTGGGCAGGCGTACCGGCTGCCGCCATCAGGCCCACTACACACAACAGCCCCTGACCCACTGACGCTGGTATTCCTGTTGACACGTGCTACCGCCCCTATCGCTTTTCTTTTCGACTTTTGATCCGGTGCATTTAAAAGACCATATGAAAGGAAATAAAACCTAAAACACCGAATCGGCTTTCATATCTTATCGATTGGAGTTTATCGGCGCCCCCAGCAATGTCAAGAACTCCGCCATCGCAGCCGCGCGGCTGCGATGTTCCGGCTCAGGGGATCTGCGCGCGGCAGCTCGTGGAGATTTGCGGGGGGCCGCTGGCGGTAGCGCCCGGCCGGAAAATACCGATCAGGCGAGCCGGACCTCGACTCCACGCCGGCGCAGCTCGGCGACGACGGACGGATCGGCTGCATTGTCGGTGATCAGCATATGCAGCTGCTCGACGGGCCCGATCAAACACACGTTGCGGCGCATCAGCTTGGAGGAATCCGCCACCGCGACCACTTGGCGCGAAATGGCGATCATCCGCGAGTTGAGCTGCGCCTCCATCAGGTGCGGCGTCATGAGCCCACTCTCCGGGTCGAGGGCGTCGGCGCCGAGGAACAATGTATCGGCGCGCAAGCCCGCGATGGTCGCTTCGGCCATGTAGCCCGAGAACGCATTCGATTCCGGTCGCAAAACCCCACCCGGCATGATCAGCCGTATGCCGCGGACATCGGCCAGCAGCACCGCGATATTGAGCGCAATGGTGATGACATTCAGGGACTGCAGCTGCAATTGCCGGATCTGCTTGGCAATCTCCGCGGTCGTGGTGCCGGAGTCGAGAATGATCGTCTCGCCGTCGCGAATCAGTGCGACCGCCTCCTTGGCGATGCGGACCTTTTCAGCGTGATGCAGAGTGCGTTTGACGGCGATCGGCTGATCCTGATTGTCGCGACTGAGCAGCGCCCCGCCGTGTGTTCTCTCCAACGCGCCCATGGCGGCCAGCGCCGTCAGATCGTTGCGGATGGTGGCGGTCGAGATGGCAAAGGTACTCGCCAGCTCATCGACGGTGACCCGCCCCTGCTTGGTGAGCAAATCCAGGATTCGATGGCGACGCTCTCCCACCAGCAAAGCCGATTTGCTAGCGCCTGGCGCATCACCAGCGGCCCGCGTCACAGAATCGCTTGCTGTCGCCGCCTGGCCGACACCGGCGGACCGTTGCGTGATTGGAGTTGTTTTCGACATCTATGTCATTGAATGGTACGACAAATCGAGCGTGAGTATCGAGCCTCGGGCTTGTAAATATCAATAGCAAATGCAAGGATTCGAAAATATATGCGCACGAATAGCGCTCGTTTTTAACCTATAGCTGGCAAAGCGCAAGCCGATCTCGTGGTCTCGGGCAATCCCCCGTCGTCGGTAGCGCCACAGCCTGGCAAAGTCTAATGAAACTGCTGAGCAATCTCGTGCGGCTGCACAAATCGGGGCTGCCGGTCGGTATCTACTCGGTCTGCTCCTCCCATCCGTGGGTGCTCCAAGCTTGTATGCAGACGGCCGCGGCGAGCGGCGGCTATGCGCTCATCGAAGCCACTTCCAATCAAGTCAACCAGGACGGCGGCTACACCGGAATGGCCCCTGCCGACTATGTGCGCGCGGTCCATCAACTCGCCGCCGCCGCGAGCCTGCCCACGGACCGCGTGCTCCTGGGAGGCGATCACCTGGGACCTAACTGCTGGCAATCCCTACCGGCGCAGACAGCCCTGAAGCGCGCCGCGGTGTTGGTGGATCAGTACGTGGCAGCCGGTTTTCGCAAGATACACCTCGATTGCTCCATGGCATGCGCCGCGGAGCCCAAGGCGCTGGGAGATGAGTTGATCGCCGAGCGCGCGGCGGCACTTTGCGAAGTGAGCGAAGACAGCTGGCGCCGCGTTGGCGGCCCGCCTCCTGTTTATATCATCGGCTCGGAAGTACCGGTTCCCGGCGGGGCTCAGGAGTCGCTGGATGAGCTTGCCGTCACGACTCCGCAAGCAGCGCTCGCCACCCTCGAAGCACATCGTCTCGCCTTCTGCCGGCAGGGCCTGCAGGACGCATGGGAGCGGGTCATCGGCCTGGTGGTGCAGCCGGGGGTCGAATTCAATCATCACCAGGTGATCGACTACCAGCCTGGCAAGGCCGCAGCCCTCAGCCGTAGCATCGAGCGTGTCCCCGGCCTCGTGTTTGAAGCCCATTCCACGGACTATCAGACACCGCGGGCACTGGCCGAGTTGGTGCGCGATCACTTCGCCATTCTCAAGGTGGGCCCTGCAGTTACTTTCGCCCTGCGCGAAGCTCTCTGGTCGCTCGCGGCGATCGCGACGGAGCTCGGATTGGAGTCGGGAGCCGCGCTCAAACAAACGCTGCTGCACGCAATGCGCCGCGACACGCGCCACTGGGCCTCCTACTATCGAGATCCGTCGCGGGAGCAGTTGGACCTGCAGTTCAGCCTCAGTGACCGAATCCGCTACTACTGGAGCTCCCCCACAGCCACCGGCGCCTGCAGTAGGCTCCTCGAAGAGCTGCGGGCGGCTGGCATTCCGGCGACCCTGCTGAGCCAATATCTCCCGCACCAATACGCTGCGGTTCGCGAGGGCCGCACGATCGATGACCCGCACGAGTTGGTGATTGAAGCCATCATGAACGTGCTGCGCGATTATGCAATGGCGTGCGATCCCAACAAGATCCTCAATGGCGCACTGCTCAGTGGAGACCTGCAATGAACTTCATCAATCAGTCCAGCGACGAGTTGGACCGCTCGGGCGCGGCACTGACGGCCCGCGAGATAGCGCAACAGCCGGATGTATGGCGGGCAGTCGAGCGCATGATCAGCGGCGACGCCGGCTTACACGCGTTTCTGCAGCCACTGCTGGCGCGCCCCGAGCTGCAAATTGTGCTGACCGGTGCGGGCACATCCGCGTGCATCGGCGAATGCCTCGCGCCGATCATCACGAAGCGCTACGGAATGCGAGCTCACGCGATCGCCACTACGGATCTCGTGGCGACTCCCGAGAGCTGCATCGGCGCAAGCCCCGCGATCTTGTTGGTCTCTTTCGCCCGCTCCGGCAACAGCCCGGAAAGCCTGGCCGCGCTGACCGTGGCCGAACAACTGACCCCCGACTGCCATCACCTCATCATTACCTGTAACCGGCAGGGGGAGCTCTATCGGCAGGGATGCCAGCGACCCCGCACTCACGTCGTGGCTTTGCCGGAGGAAACCAACGATCGCGGCTTCGCCATGACATCGAGTTTTTCGAGCATGCTCCTGAGCGCGGCACTTGCGTTCGATCTGCTGCCGGCCGGTACGCCCATGGCCCTCGCCCGGTGGGCGTCGCACATTCTGCAAGACTTCCCGGCGGTCGCTCCACTTACGTACATCGGTGTGCGCCGCGTGGTTTATCTTGGCCATGGACCGTTCAAGGCGCTCGCACGCGAAGCAGCCCTGAAGATGCTCGAGCTGACCGACGGTCAGGTCGTCGGGATGTCCGACACTCCGTTAGGCTTTCGTCACGGGCCGAAAACGGTCATCGATGCCCGCACCCTGGTGCTGGCCTTCCTGTCAAACAACACCCATGCACGCCGCTATGAGATCGACCTGTTGAAAGAGCTGTGCCGCGATAATCTCGCCGCACGGATTGTCGCGGTGACGGCCGGCAATGCCGCCGTGCCCACGACAGATGTGATTCGCATACCCGGCGCGGAGCTCGTGGATGAGCTGGATTTATGCTTCCCCTACGTCGTGCTCGCCCAGAGTCTGGCATTGCAACAATCCTTGGCGTTGGGCCTCCGACCCGATAACCCCAATGCGCGAGGCGTAGTCAATCGCGTGGTTCAGGGCGTTACCGTATATCCGTGGCAGCCCGCCCAATGAGCTGGTTTCTGGGCATCGACGGGGGTGGAACCAAAACCGACTTCCTGTTGATCGATGCCGGCGGCAACGCGCTTGCCCATCGGCGGGAGGGCTCCGCCTATTATCTGGAAACGGGGGTGGAGGCACTGCGCCGGATGCTCGTCGAAGGCATCCGTCAGACTCTGGCAACCGCCGGGCTCGCACCCGAAGATGTCAGCTATGCATTCCTGGGCCTGCCCGCCTATGGCGAGAATCGGTCCATGCTGCATAGCCTCGATCACATCGCCGACGACGTATTCCCAACGAGCCGCTATAGCTGCGCAAACGACGTACAGTGTGGTTGGGCGGGCTCCCTCGCCGGCGTGGATGGCATCACCATCGTAGCCGGCACCGGCTCCATTGCATACGGCCAGCTCGCCGCGCACAGCGCCAGGGCCGGCGGTTGGGGAGAGCTCTTCGGCGATGAAGGTTCGGCTTTCTGGATTGCTCGGGAAGCATTGACCTTGTTTTCGCGGATGAGTGACGGACGGACCCCTGCAGGCCCTCTGCATGCGCTCATCCGTCAACACTTCAGGGTCGAGAGCGATCTGGAAGTATGCGCCGCCGTGTACGGGCCGCCCGCGCTTGGGAGGCGGGAATTCGCAGGCTTGTCGAGATTGGCTTCCGAGGCGGCTCGCAACGGCGATGCACAAACAATGGAGATCTTCTCGCGGGCTGCCCGCGAGCTCGCAGCCGTGGTGCACGCGGTACGCGATCGGCTGCAAGCTCCGCCGGAAATCCGCATACCGGTATCCTGGTGCGGAGGTGTGTTGCAATCGGACGGACTTCTGTTGCCTCTGTTCGAATCCGCCCTGGCGAGCAGCGGCCGCCCGTACGCGCCTGCGCCTCCACGGCTGCTGCCCTGCGCCGGTGCGGCGCTCTATGCAGCAACCCTAGCCGGAGCCCCCCTGTCCAGCCAGGCCATAGACAAACTGGCCCGTACCCATGCCGCCACCGCGACATCCGATCAGACCCGGGTACCGCGATGACGCCAAGCGAAGCAACGCGCATGCCCCCTACGGCAGCCTACCGCTGGACAGTGTTGCTGGCGGTCAGCCTGACGATGGCCGCCAACTACTATATTTACGACAGTATCAATCCGCTCGAGCGCATATTTATCCAGCAGTTGGGTTTCTCCGCCACCACCTTCGGGCTGTTGAATTCCGCCTACGCGGCCAGTGCCATCGCCACGCTGCTGTTGGGTGGCATCCTGATCGACCGGATCGGCACACAACGAGCCATTCCCTGTTTTGCCGTGATTGTGTGCCTGGGAGCGGGGCTGACGGCTGCCAGCGGCCACCCGGCCACGATGATCGCCGGCCGCGCGCTGCTCGGGCTGGGTGGCGAGGCCCTGGTGGTCGCCGCCACCACGGTGATCGCACAATGGTTCAAAGGCAAAGAGCTCAGCTTTGCCTTCGGTGTCAAGGTGACCATTGCCCGCCTGGCCTCGGTTGCCTCGGACAACTCGCCCGTCTGGGCTGACAGGATATTTTATCCCGCGGGCGCCGCTGCGGCGGCGAGTTGGCAAGGCCCGTTGCTGTTGGCGGCGGGCGCGGGGTTGTTCGCGGTCCTGTGCTCGGCGATCTATTGGGGTCTGGAGCAGCATGCAGGCCGGCGGCAGCCGGTGTCAGCTCCGCCGGGACGCCAGCCATCCGGCAGTTGGCGCCAATCGCTTCGATTCAACCCCTCCTACTGGTACGTGGTCGGCGTCTGCCTGACGTTCTATTCGGCGATCTTTCCTTTCCGCACCTTCGCCATCGACTTTTTCACCAACCGCATTCTGGCCGCGAACGGCGGCATCGCGGCAACGGAAACCGCGCACATACTGGCCCATCAACAGGCGAGCATGTTTGCCAGCCTGCTGCCCCTGTCGGCGATGATTGCCACACCCGTGCTTGGACTGCTGTCCGACCGGATCGGACGTCGCGCTTCGTTGATGATGATCGCCGCGGTGTTGCTCGTGCCGGTTTATGTATTGATGGGATACACGAACGTTTCTCTCCTCGTGCCCCTGTCCATGATGGGTGTCGCCTTCGCGGTGATCCCTGCGGTCATGTGGCCCTCTGTGGCCTATCTGGTGCCCCCAGCCCGACTCGGTACAGCGTATGCACTGATGACCCTGATCGAGCAGCTGGGATTCTTCGCATTGAATCTGATCATCGGTCGCGCCAACGACTCTCAGCTGGCCGGCCCCGGCAACCTCGCGGGCTACCGCCTCGGCCTGTTGATCTGCTCCGCCCTGGCACTCAGCGGGTTCGTGTTCACGGTGCTGCTGAGAGCACGCGAGCGCGGGCCGGATTCGCATGGATTGGAAACACTCACGGCGTCCGGGAGCCGGCCGCAGCCGAGCTGACCGCCCGCCTGATCGAAGGTCTCGCGATCTGAGCTCGAACGTCTCGAGCGCTCAGGAGCGAGAAGTTGGGCGCCCATGGATTGCTCGCCGATGCGATCCTGTCCGGGTGAGCAGCCAGTACTGCCTCTTCCGGGGGATCGGATGCGACGCCCGCCGCGCAAGTCCTGCCCCGAAGCACCAACAACCCTGCGCCCGATGCGGGGGGTGGGTGGACCAACACTCGCCGGAATCGTCCGCACATCGGTCAATGAGTAGATCGATGCAGGCTCAAACCCTCCCAGGGGCGACCCCGATCGAGCTTTTCCCGGCCTTCTTCATCAAACATTCACCGAATCATCATTGATGCCTCGCACCATTCGCACGCTTCCACGCGGGTGGTTGCGACCAACAAGGAACGTAGCGATCGCGCGTGGGGCACCTCTTTACAACCATTTGCCCCATCTCGAGGTTCCTCAATGAAGCTTGTTGTTACCGCGGCAGCGATAGCTGCCGCTCTCTGTGCCAGCGCCGCGGCCAGCGCTGCGACATTCGACTTCTCCTATACATTCCAGGACGGGCAGCAGATCACAGGCTCTGTCGATGGCGTGCTGAATGGTTCGACCATCAGCAACATCAGCGATCTGCATGTTGCCCTGAACGGCATCGATTTCGCAGGTGGGACGGACGCCGGTGGCGCGACCGCCCTGCGGATATACGGCTACGACGCCGCGAATCAGACTTTCGATGCGCCGGCCGTGTTCTCCACCAACAGCTCGCAGAACAATTTCCAGATCGCGGATGAGCCGCCCACCGGCGCAGCCCAGGCGAACTACTTCTTCTCGTTCGTCAATGACCCGTCCTTCGGCACATTGATCGGCGCCGGCAACTTCTTGCAAAGCGACCGGTTCAGCGGACCGGGCGCCACGCAGTCGGCTGCCGACTTAGCGGACGGCGGCACCTGGAAGGTGACTCCGGTACCTCTGCCGGCCGCCCTGCCGCTGTTGATGGCTGGCCTCGGTGTGCTCGGCTTCGGCCGCCGCCGCCAGAGCATCTGAGCTACCCATTAGTAAGGAAGCAACACATGCACCTGCACAGATTCGTTCGTTGCGCATTGGCCGCCGCCGCGCTGGGCGTCGCCGGCTCCGCTCATGCTGCCAGCCTGACGGGCACTGGCTATTCCGAGAATTTCGACGAGATGGGCACCGCGGGAACCGCAGCACCCACCGGCTGGTCCCTGTTCAAGGGCTGTCTCTTATACACATCTAGATGTGTATAAGAGACAGGATGGGCACCGCGGGAACCGCAGCACCCACCGGCTGGTCCCTGTTCAAGGGCGATGGCGGCTCTCATAGCACATGGACCACCTCCATTCCGGCGAACGGCGCGCTCAGCGTCGCTTCGATGGTCGCAACCTCGGGCACACTTACCGCCAACAACACTCCCACTACCACCAACATCAACGGCTTCAATGCGGAGGCCGTGAATTCGTCCGGCGCACTCGCCGGAACCGGGGACCGGGTTCTCGCGACTTCCCCGACCAGCGTCACAGGCAATGCCATCCAGCTCACCTTGACCAATAACACGGGCGCGGCTCTGACCGGCCTGAATCTCAGCTACGACATCGATCGACTCACCGCAATTTCGAGCTCCAGCAACTACGAGGAGCTGCCCGGATACTGGCTTTTCTACAGCCTGGACGGCAGCACCTGGACCAACGCCAGCTCCTTCAACTCCACGCCAGCCACGGTGCCGAATGGCTCCAAGGGCGTCTCTACCACCAGCGGCACCTTGTCGTTCGCGTCCGCGGTCGCTGCGGGCTCCACGTTCGAGCTTCGCTGGGTCGACGACAACGGAGTTCCCACATCGCCCGACCAGATCATCGGCCTGAACAACGTCAACGTCGCCCCCGTGCCGGTGCCCGCCGCACTGCCGTTGCTTCTGTCCGGTCTGGGCGGCCTGGCCGCGCTTCGCCGCCGTCGCAACGTTTGACTGAAATAGGAAGTACATTGAGTATGAAATCCAACCTCAACGCCACGCGCCCGTCGCGCGTTGCACTCGCGGTCGCCGGCAGCCTGGCTGTGTGCTCCGCGCCTTCGTTCGCCGCTCAGTCGCTCGTCAAGGGCTTTGTCGGCGGAGCATATTTTACCCCTCCGGTGTTCGCCGACACCGCTGCGGCCTCGTTCTCTTCCAGCACAGTGGCGAGCACCTATTCCGGCGCAAAGGTCTGTTTCGACCTGAACGATAATGGCGTGTGCGACTCCGGCGAGCCGTTCACCACCACGGGCGCCGACGGCAGCTTCACGCTGCTCAGCAAGTCCCTCGCTCCCCTGGTAGCCGAAATCGGTACCGGCGCCACGAACAACGGCCATGCCGTTGCCAGCCGCAATGTGTTTCGTGTCAAACAGGACCAAATCGCCGCCGCGACCGTCAACCCGCTGCTCCCGGCAGCCGTGGACATCACACCACTGTCCACGGAAGTCGCGCGCTCTGTAGAGAACGACGGGATCAACTACACGCAGGCAGTACAGAATCTGGCGCGGCGTGTTGGCGTGCCCGCCGCGGATGTGCTGAAGGCACCGACCCGGATAGCCGATCCCACCGAGCTGGCTGCACTCGTGAAGGAGTCGGTGATCGACGCGGGTCGTTTTGAGCTGGCGGCAAAGTTCGTCGATCGCGGCGACACCGTCGGGGAGCTGCGTGGCAATTTCGATTGCCCCAATGTCGCCTCGTTCGACAGTGTCAATGCCGATGCGTGCCCGGCCTCGGATCTGCAGACTGTAGACATCAAGACGGCGCAGAACTACGCGCAGAATCTCGAAGGAATTCCGCGATATGATCACGTCTTCGTCATCATCGAGGAAAACGAGTCGCTGAGCAGCCTCAAGAACAATTCCAACCTGCCGTATCTCAATGCGCTGCTGAACGCCGGCAGCCAGTTTTACAACTACTACTCCACCGGCAATCCGAGCGAGCCCAACTACCTCGCGTTGGGCAGCGCGGATGACTGGGGCGTCACGGGGGATGAGCCATCCAACCTCCCGTACCCCGGCGTGACCGGCGTCCGCGCCAACATGTCCAATGCGATCGACTCGAAAGGCCTGACCTGGCGGCACTACGAAGGCTCGCTATGGCCTTCTCCCGCGGGCAGCCTGTCCAACCCGGGCGCGAGCAAATGGAACAGTGCGACGGGAGGCGCTTTCTTCGACAATCCGGCAAACAGCGCGATCAAGGGAAATGACGGGACCACCTACAGCAGCGGACTCGTGGCGAAGAAGCACAACACCGTTTCGTGGTTCGCGGATGTAACCGCACAGCCGAACTTCCTCACCAACGAGCGGTCCGTGTCCGGCACCGGCTCAGATGTCAATGGCAACCCCATCCCATACGCCTGGAATGGCAAGAGCTTGGGTGCCGTTCCGGTCTCTTCGGGGAACTGGGACGCGGCGCTCCAGAGCTATGCGACCGCCAACAACATCAAGTCCTGGTGGACCGGCAACACACAGCCGTGGAATCAGGACCAGTTCCTGGCCGATCTGAAGGCGGGGGATGTGGCCAACTACAGCATCATCGTCCCGGACCAGAACGATGACATGCACAACACCGGAACGACCTCGCGCGCGGACTACTGGGCCAACAACATCATCGCGAAGATTCAGTCTTCCGCGATCTGGAACAACCCGGCCAAGCGTGTCGCGATCATTGTGACCTTCGACGAAGGCGAATCCGCGAGCACCGCCTGCTGCGGCTGGAATCCCAAGCGCACCGGTAACGGCGCTGCTCAGCCGCTCGTTGTGGATAACCACGGCTCCGCTTCGGTTACCTCCGGCGTCTCGGGCGTGGGTGCCTACAGCGGATCTCCGTACAGCGTTACGTACAGCAGTGGAAATCACGGCCACGGCGTAACGCTGTTCGGTGTTCTGACCAACCAACAGCAGTTGGGATCCGCACCGCATGGGCATTACGACACGGACTACTATAGTCACTTCTCCTTCGTGCGGACCATGCAGGACATGTTCGGACTGGCCGATCCAGGCCAGCCGGGGACCTACATGAACCGGTCCAAGTACACGGAAAACTTCATCCAGCAGAACGCGACGTTGCTGCCGGAGCTCGCCAATAGCGCGAATCCGCACTTCGATGCCGTACGCGCCATGAATCACGTGTACCAGTTCCCCGCCGGGGTGACTCACGTGGTGGCTGCCGGTGCCGGCACTCCGCCCACTACGGTCGGTCCGGACGCGGATCAGGTCAATCTCTGGGCATTGAAGTAAGCGTCTGAAGCAGGCCGGCGGACACGAATCCGCCGGCCTGCCGGGAATTTGGAGAAAATTGAGTGTTTAATCGACCGTACATCGCAACTGCCCTGCTCACGGCGCTCGGCACCTTCATCGGCACCGTCCAGGCGCAATCCAGTGTCACCACGCTGAGCGTTCGAGCCGAGGCGGGCCGGAAACTGTTCTTTGACCCGAACCTGTCAGCCTCCAAACAGATGTCGTGCGCCACTTGCCACGATCCCAACAATCACTACGCGCCCTCGAACGCCCAGCCGGTGCAGCTCGGCGGCCCAAATCTGAAGACCCCCGGCTTGCGCGCCGTTCCGACCTTGACCTACAAGGATCTTACCCCCCCTTACTCGGATGAAGCGCCGAACCCGGACAACGTCAGCACGAACGCGCCGGGCGGCGGCTTGACATGGGACGGCCATGCCGACACTTTGGCGGAACAGGCGGCCATTCCGCTGCTGTCCTCGTTCGAGATGGCCAACACCAGCCGGGCCGCGGTTGTCCAGGTGGTGCAGGATGCGAGCTACGCCGCCCTGTTCAAGCAGGCCTTCGGGGAAGATGTTTTCAACGATCCGTCCACGGCATTCACGGATATCGGCCTGGCGCTGCAGCAGTACCAATTGGAGGACCCGAGCTTCCATCCCTATTCCAGCAAGTATGACTATGCATTCCTGATCGAGCTCAGCAACGGCAAGCCCGTGTCCCTCACGGCAGCCGAGCTGCGCGGCTACGACGTGTACCTGCAGCCTGACAAGGGCAATTGCTTCGCCTGTCACTACAACGGTCCGATGGTCGGCGGCGGAGGCGCGCTGTTCACCGACTTCACCTTCGAGGCGCTGGGCGCGCCGCGCAACACCAACATTCCGGCCAACATCGCGCGTCCCGGCATGCCGACGACTTACTACGACCTGGGGCTGTGCACGGCGCAAAATCCGGCGTATCCGCACTCGCTGCCGTCATCGGCGCAGTATTGCGGCCTGTTCAAGACACCCACGCTGCGCAATACAGCCACACGCCAGGCCTTCTTCCACAACGGCGTATTCCACAGTCTCGCTCAGGTAATCGACTTCTATAACACGCGCGACACGAACCCGGCCGCGTGGTATCCGACCGTCAAGGGGGTGGTACAGAAGTTCAACGACATGCCGGCCGCTTACCAGGCAAACCTCGACCGCAAGGACGCGCCCTTCGATGGTTTAACGGTGGGTTCTACGCCGCACATGACCGCTCAGGAGGCAGCCGATCTGCAATGTTTTATCGAGACTTTGACGGACGGCTACATCGAGGGTGTCACGCCGCAGGATCCGAACTGCATCAATTGACTCTTTGAGTGAATCCATGACGACTACCAAAGCAAGGGCTGCCTGGTGGGCTGCCATCCCGCTGGGCGTGTTGGGACTGTGCGGCGCGCACGCCGGCTCGCCGGAGCCTGGCCAAAAAGAGCTGTCGCGGGCCGTGAAGGCATTCCTGGCCGATCACGGCGATCTGTGCATGGCCAAGTACACCTGGCCTCGCGATATCATCGAGGGCGACGCTGACGTCGACCGAAACGATGTCGTGCAGCTTCCCGTGCTGGAGAAGCTGGGGCTCGTGCACTCGGTGGAAGTTTCGGGTGAGTCCGGTCTGACCAAGCGCTACTCGCTGACGGACAAGGGACAACTGTACTACCTGAAGAAACGGCACTCGGTCCTGGGACCCCACGATGCCGTGATCGAGCACAACGCCGATTTCTGCGTCGCGCACTTGTCCTTGGACAAGGTGGTCAAATGGTCACCGCCCGAGACGGTGCACAACCACCTGGAGACGGTGGTCCGCTACACGTACCATGCGCAAGCCGCCGAATGGATGTCGGATCCCGAAGCGCGCCGGGCTTTTCCCATCGCGGACCGGATCATCCGCGGGCAGGGTGTTATGTTGATGAGCGTCACCGTTGTGCTGCGTGATGGAAATTGGGTTCCCGTCATGCCGGGCCAATAGGCCGCGCGAAGCGAGCCAGCGATGCCGTTGACCGTGAATGTGTCCACTGGACTTCGAAGCTGGATCATCGACAACCTCCATCACGGCACGCCACCCGCGGTGCTGGTCGATGAGTTGGTGAGACGGCGGTTCGACAGAGACATCGCCTGCGGCCTCATCGACGCATTTGTGAGCGCGCGAGCCGCGAGCCGGCCGCCCCCTGAACACCAGGTTCGCTTGGACTCGAGCGCGCCGCCCTATCAATACGAGAAACCACGCATCGCGCCCGGTAATGTCATCGACGCCGGTGGCCGTGAGGTGCGCGTCCTGCATAGACTGGCTCAACCCACGGTGGTGACATTGGAGAATGTTCTGAGCGTGGAGGAATGCGAACGGCTGATCGCTTTGGCCGCTCCGCGGCTTGCACGCTCCACGGTGGTCGATCCGGCAACCGGGACCAACGCCGTGGCCGACTACCGCAACAGCGAAGGTATGTTTTTCCACCTGCGCGAGAATGCATTCATTCGTGAAATCGATGAGCGCATATCGGCTCTGATGAGCTTTCCGGTGGAGAACGGTGAGGGACTGCAGGTGCTGCGCTATTCAAATGGCGGTTACACAGCGCCGCACTTCGACTTCCTCATCCCCTCCAACGCCCACAACTCCGACTCGCTCGCCCGCAGTGGGCAGCGTGTCAGCACGTTGATTGTGTATCTCAACGATGTCCCGGAGGGCGGTGAGACGATATTTCCGCATGCCGGACTGTGCGTCGTGCCGCGCAGAGGTCATGCGTTGTACTTCGAGTATGCGAACAGCCGCATGCAGGTGGATCAACTCTCGCTGCACGCCGGGGCGCCGGTCACCCGCGGTGAGAAATGGGTCGCAACCAAGTGGATGAGGGAGCGGCGCTTTGTCTCCAAGGCAACCGTCCCGAAGCCGGCAGGCTGACCAGCGATATCAGGGACGGTTGCGCATCCAGTCTGCGACACCCGAAAGCTTTTCCACCAGCCACTCACGAATCGACACATCCGTGACGACCTCTTCCAGGGCGCCGCGCATGCATACCATCCATGCATCGCGCTCCTCGTCACCGATGCTGAAAGGCAAGTGGCGCGCGCGCAGGCGCGGGTGGCCGCGCTCTTCCGAGTAAGCGCGCGGCCCACCCAGCCACTCGGCGAGATACCGTTTCAGAACGGCTCGCGTCGCGCCTAGGTCTTCCGGATGCAGCACGCGGATAATTCGGGCTTCGGGCAGCGTTTCCATGCGGTCGTAAAATAGATCGATGATGCGATCGACCGCGGGCTGACCGCCGATCTGCTCAAAAGGAGTCGGTCCCGTCATTCACTCAGGCCGGCTGAGGGCTGCGAGAAGCCCGCGGCTGCAGTAGTGCCGAACAGGGTCCCGATGCTCTGATACTTTTCGATGTACCAGCGGTTTTCGTTGTTGTATTTCGGAATCGGCACCGGCTGAACACGGGTGCCGGAGACCCTCCAGACACAGGGACAAGCCACCGCGTCCGCGGCAACCTGCACTCCGGGGGGGCTCAGCTCATCGAGGTTGACCTTCATTTTCGTCAGGACCCGATAGAGCTTCGCGACATTTCGGCCCCCGCCGTTGTAGGCGGCAACCGGAAAGATGCCCAGCACTTGCGGGTTGGCCCGATACGCCTGACGGATCTGCGGTGACATCCCTGCCAGATCGAGGTCCAGCAGGCAGACAGCCGCTTTCATGGCGTTCAGCAGATTCGTGGCTCCGCGCTCGAAAATCGGATCGAGCTTCGCGCCAGGACAGCGTCTGACCACAAGAGAATACGTCCCGTTGCCGCGGCGATTGGTGAATTGCATCGGTCCCAAGGCTTTCGCGCTCGACACGCTGTAGCGGAACGCCTCCTCCTTCTTCAGACCGTATTGGCTCAGTACGTCATCGAAGGCGAGCGCCTGCTTCTCCATGTAATCGGCATCATCGGTCTGCTCGATGACCGCCAGTGTCGTGACGACCTGCGGCGGAATGACATCTGCAAGCAGCTCTCCGGGGAAGGCCGCACTCGGCACCTTCGCGCGGCGCAGGTCGCTGATCGCTCGGGTGGCTGTGGCAACGAGAAACTCCTTCCCGCTGGTGACGAAAGCAGGGTCGAAGGTGTCCTCGGTGAACGGCAGATAGACGATCGGCTTCGCTGTCTGGACGACGGCAGCCCACTGTTTGTGCTTGACCAGGGCATTGTCGAACACGGGAAACTTGCGTCCGTACACTTTCAGCGCGTGCCCGTCCTTCGAAAAGGAGAACATCAGCCGCTCGGCACCTGTGCCTTTCACGTGCTGCGCCTGGATACCGGGCGTCAGAGTGCGAAACGGGAACGGCCGACCACCGGGTTTCCACTTGACCGGCGGGCGCGGAAGCTCGATCTGAGCAATAGACCACTCCTGCGTCTCTTCGCTCCAGAGCGCGAAGGCGACCGGCCGACCTCGCAGCACCTGACTCCGGCCTTTTCCAGTCAGGACGTACCGGAGCTCGACATCCCGGAGCTGCAACTGCGCTTCGGCGACCAAGTCGTGGATCGCATCATGACGGGCTTTGGGGCCGTGAACGACGACCTCCTTGGGGGGAGCCGCCTCGGTCTTTTCCGATTCGGCCACGGCCAGGGGGACCTCGCCCTCCTCCTGCTTCGAGCCTTCCTCCGCCACCGGTGCCATTTGTGCGGCCGGAAGTGACTGCACCGGCTCGATGACCGGGGGCTCGATTTCGGCACCGTCACCGCCGGTGGTCGAGCATCCCGAGAAGCTGAAGAACGACAGTGTGAGCAGAGTCAGCGCGGCCGAGTGCTTGGCAAGTGTGTTCATGGCACAGATGATATTCATAGTCGGCGAGCAACGCCCGTACCGGTATCAAGAAATCCCATTGCCGCTGCAACACGGCGCGAACGGAACGCCGGACGAAGGCTCACGCGGGGCTCACGGCGGGCTATCTATCAGAGCGCGCCCGCAAATCGCTCCCGCGCCAGTGTCAGAAGCTTCTCGCCCGTGACGGCGGGACTGAAGTAGAAGCCTTGCGCCTGTTGGCAGCCGTGCTGTTTCAGGAACTCGAGCTGCTCGGCGGTTTCCACCCCTTCGGCGATGGTCCCGACCGACAGGCTGCCGGCGAGCCCGATGATGGCTTTGACGATCGCCTGATCCTCCGGGTCATCCGCCACCCCGCGCACGAATGACTGATCGATCTTCAGCTGCGAGGCACGGAACTTCTTCAGGTAATTGAGCGAGGAGTAGCCGGTCCCGAAGTCGTCGATCGCGATGCGCACGCCGAGCTCGTGCAGCTCGTTCATCACGGCAACCGCACCTCCCGGGTCATCCAATGCCACCCGCTCAGTGAGCTCGAGCTCCAGAAAACGCGGATGCAGACCGGCCTCGTCCATGACGCTGCGGATCAATTCAGGCAGTTGCGGATCGCGGAACTGCACGGACGACAGATTCACCGCCAGCGACACGGGCGGCATTCCCTGCGCCAGCCAGTCGCGCAGTTGGTTGACCGCCTGCCGCAGGACCCAACTGCCGATTTTCAGAATCTGGCCGCTGTCCTCGATGATCGGAATGAATTCGGCCGGCGATACCGTGCCCAGGGTCGGATTGTGCCAGCGAAGCAGCGCCTCCACGCCGGTGAGCCGTCCATCGGTCAATGATATCTGCGGCTGATAGTGCACCTGCAACTCCGCCCGTGCGATGGCGTGGCGCAGCTCCGCCTCCAGTATCAGGTTGCGGGCCGAACGGATATGCATCTCTTCGTTGAAAACAACGTAGTGACTGCGGCCCTGCTGTTTGGCCCGGTGCATGGCATGGTCGGCACACTTGAACAGGGTTTCAAAATCAACCCCATGGGCCGGCGACAAGGCGACGCCGATCGAAGAAGTGATCATCAGCTCCAACTGGCCGGTGCGAAACGGCGTGGACAGAATCTCGATCAGGCGTTGCGCCGTGGGAATGGCCTGCGAGATCTTGCCGCCTCTCAGCACCAGGACGAATGTATCCCCGCCGATCCGCGCGACGACGTCCTGCTCGCGGGCCAAAATCACGATGCGCTTGGCCACTTCCCCCAGCAACTCATCACCGATGCCGTGACCGAAGGTGTCGTTGATGTTCTTGAAATGATCGACATCCACCACCAGCACGGCCAGGGTCTGCCCCTCGATGCGGGCCTGCGCGAATGCACCCGGCATGAACTCGCTCAACCAGGTCCGATTCGGGAGCTCGGTCAGGGTATCGAAGTGCGCCAGTCTCCTGATCCTCTCGTCCGCGGCCTTCTTCTCAGTGATGTCCTGCCTGATACCCAGCATCCGGGTGGCGAGCCCCTGGGAATTGCGATCAACCACCATGCCGCGAACCTGCATCCAGCGGTACGTGCCGTCGGCGTGCCGCAATCTCGCCTCGTACTCGTAAGGTGCAGGGTCTCCCTGCATCGCCTTTTGAATGATTCCCTCAACGAAGGCGCGATCTTCCGGATGAACCCGCTCTAGCCAGACGTCACGATTGCCACGGCGTCGCTCCGGAGGGTAACCGAGCCCGGTGTAATAAACTCGCGAGGCATACCACCGGTCCCGTTTGATGTCCCAATCCCAAATTGCGATCTGACTCGCATGCAGAGCGACGCTGAGCCGCGCCTTGCTGAGCTTGGCCGCCCTCTCGGCCCGGTAGCGCGTGGTAATTTCGCGCGCAACCCCAAGAATGCCGATGATTTCGCCATCGGGATTGCGCATCGGCGCCTTGATTGTCTCAAACAAACCTCGATAGCCCGTCGTTGCGAAGGTCAGCCACTCCTCGTGCGCCCGCGCCTCACCGGACGCCATCACTTCCCGGTCGCTCTCCTGGAAGAAGTCCGCCAGACGTTTATCGACCAGCTCATGGTCGGTGCGGTTGATGATGTCCGCCGCGCCGGCTCCAATGTACCGTTCAAACGGCGCGTTGCAGATGAGGTAACGCCCGTCGAGGCTCTTCAGCCACGCCGGATCCGGAATGGCATTCAACGCCGCGACCAGCTGCAGTTGGTCGCGGCGTTGGCGCATCCGTCGCGCGAGCAACACGGCAATAGCGCTCACAACGAACGCCGCGATGATGGCGCCAGCCAACTCTCTGCCGAAGCCTCCGAGCATGGAGAGCTCGTTGGCCCGCGCGGCGCGTTCCAGTCGCACGGCCGCGAGCACCGCCAGCCCGAACATGATCAGGCAGAGTACGACGTAGTGGACCCGGGAATGCATCCGGCTCTGTCCCCGAAACGGGAACGGACTGCTCACGGATGAGTCGACAGGCTGATCGTGCGTAAATGCCCCCATTTCCACGAGCGCGACGCTGGCTCGATTCTGTCTGCTTTCGAGCGGCAGCGCCATCCTGGCGGCAAACAGCATGCTGCGGCGCACAATCGCCAACCAACATCGGCGTGGAGGATTCCGCAGCGCTCGTGTTGCGTTGGATCGCGCAACCAGTCAGCGCAGCGACTGGCGACCTCTGCGGTCGGCCTCGATTGGGGCAGATCAAACGCCGCCGAGCGGGAATGCATCACTTGCGGCCGTGACTCTCATCCATCTCGATAACAAACGGGTGGACGCGGCGCCCGCGGGCCCGTACCAGGAAAACCGTCTGCCGGACCTCCTCCGTACGCCCTACGACGCCAAGACGGGACTGTCTCATGACTTCCCCCGCGATTGAGCTCGGAATCGCGGCGAACCCCAGGCCCTGAGCGGCGAAACCCTGCAATAAAGCGCTGTCTTCTATGCGTCCGACAATATGCACGCGCACGCTCTGCCGCGCAAACCATGCTTGGATCGCCTGACCGAGAAGGGACCGCGGCGCTGAACCGAGCAGAAAGGGCGCATCCTGCACACTTGCGGGAAAACCGCGCGCCAAGCGCTTCGCCAACGGCCTGGCGGCGAGAAAAGTCATTCCCGATTCACTCAGCATCTTCGCCTCCAGGACGCGCGCCAGACTGGCCGGCACCGGCGCGTCGGCCAACACCGCATCGAGCTGTCCCACCGCAAGCTGGCCCAACAGGTCCGCGTAGGCGCCTTCGCGGCACTCGAGCTCGAGTTGATTGCGGTGACGCTCAATCACCGGGTGAAGTGCCGCGACCGTCAACAACTTGGGGACGCTGTCGGTGGCCGCGACCCGCAACCGGATGCTCCGCGGCTTGCCGGCGCCCCGCAGGACCTCGGCGAGCTCGTCACTCAACGCGAATATCTGGTTCGCGTAATCCAACGCGCTTTCGCCCGCCATTGTCAGACGCAAACGCCGGCCAGCCCTCTCAAACAGCGGCTGACCGACAGACAGCTCCAGCTCCTGCACCTGTCCGCTCACCGTCTGGGGCGTCACAAACAAGGCGCGGGCGGCCTGGGCGACCGAGCCCCGACGGGCGACCTCGGCGAAATACCGCAGATGTTTCAGGTTGAGCGACCGGGCCTCGTTCATCAGTTTTTTCCTGCGTTCAAGATGCTGATTTTCTGCTTTTTCCTGCATCCACGCTACATTACAGTCAGTGCTCCCGTTTCACCGACCGAGGGCCCTGACATGCACATCGACGTCCAATCCCGAGGCTTTAGTCTGAGCCGCGCCTTGCAGCACGCCATCGAGGGCGAAGCCAGGCAATACGCCGCCGAGTGCGCCAATGCGCCGGCCCTGATTCGCGTGCGCATCTATGACAACAATGGTCCGCGCGGCGGTATCGACAAGAGCTGCCTCGTTCAGGCCACGCTACCGCACGGTGGCAAATCGGTTATCGTCTCGCATATTGACGCGGACATGTATCGCGCGATTGCGGTGGCGTTCTCCAAACTCACGCGTGCGACGCACGCGTTTCTCGAGCGCCGCAGATCCAACCGGCGTGCCCTGCCGGCATTGCTCCCCCAGGCGGCGAGTTAACATCGGGGCATCTTACTGTCATGACCTCAACGCCAGTACAACTTCATTTGACGGCGTGCAATGACCAAGGCCATTGCGTCGATCCATTTCTCGAGCTGCTCGCGCCGGTAATGCTGCAATGATTTCGGTGTCATCATGGATTTCTTCCCCGCTATGCCTGTGGGAATATCATTCCATCGAACCCGGCTGGGCTATAGTGCCCAAAGTCACCCCCGTCGGCGGACCTCGGGAACAGGCACATGAACGAGCACGCAGCACACGTCCTTTCCATTCACATCGGCAAGATCGCCGGCCTCGGGCCGGAGGCCGTGCCGAGCGGCTTCGTGAAACGGCCCGTGCAGGGCCCGGTCACCGTGTCCCCCACCGGATTGGCCGGCGATGAACAGGCTGACCTGAGTGTGCATGGCGGGCCGGACAAGGCCGTCTACGCCTACGGCGCGGCAAACTACCAACAGTGGCGGCGGGAGCAGCCGCGGCACGCGGCGCTGTGGGTGCCGGGTGCGCTCGGCGAGAATCTGGCGATCGAGGGAATGCGGGAGGAGGATCTGTGCGTCGGCGACATTCATGCCATCGGGACCGCGCGGCTGCAGGCCTGTCAGCCACGGCAACCGTGTTTCAAGCTGGCGCTGCGCTTTGCGGACAAACACATGCCCAAGGCCATGATCCGTAACGGGCGCTCAGGCTGGTACTACCGGGTGTTGCAAGCCGGCAGCCTCAATCCGGGTGACCGCGTGGAGCTGCTCGAGCGACCGAACCCGAACTTTCCGTTTGTGCGACTCGTGCAGCTCATCTCCTTCGGCAAGGTCACCCCCGTTGAGTTGGAGCAGATGCAGGACATGCCGGGGTTGGCGGTGAATTGGCAGCAGCGCGCGCGCGAGGCGCTGCGTGGAGCCGGGGAATGATACGCTCGTCGCATGAATCGACTGAATTTCCAGCTGCAAGCCACGGCCTCGGGCTCCCGGGCACGGGCGGCACGCTTCACGACTGCACATAACGAGGTCCTCACACCCACTTTCATGCCGGTCGGCACGCATGGGGCGGTCCGATCGCAGCGCCGTGAGGACCTGCTCGACAGCGGCGCCCAGGTGCTGCTCGCCAATACCTATCATCTGCTGTTGCGGCCCGGTGTCGACATCCTGGGGAAATTCGGCGGGATCCACGGCTTCGCGAACTGGCCACGATCGGTACTGACCGATTCCGGCGGCTTCCAGATTTTTTCACTGCCCGGCAGCCGCACCCTGCGGGAGGACTACGCCGAGTTCCGCAGCTATGTCGACAACACGCTGCTGCAGCTCAGCCCGGAACGCAGTATCGAGGCGCAGAAGATCATTGGCTCGGATATCATGATGGCGCTCGATCAGTGCGTGCCGTCGACCGTGGAGCACGACGTGGCTCGTCAGGCGATGGAGTTGACTCATCGTTGGGCCCGTCGGAGCCTGGATGCGCGCGGCGACTCCGCGCAGGCGATGTTTGGCATCGTTCAAGGTGCTACCTACCGGGACCTGCGCGTGGAAAGTGCCCGCGCCATCACTGACATGCCGTTCGACGGGTACGCAATCGGCGGTCTCGCGGTCGGTGAAAGCAGCGAGCAGCGTGAGGAATGCACGGCGACGGTCACCGAGCTGCTGCCGGAGGATCGGCCGAGATATCTGATGGGTGTTGGAACCCCTCTGGATGTGCTCGAAGCCGTTCATCGCGGCGTCGACATGTTCGATTGCATTTTGCCGACCTCGCTTGCACAGCAAGGCGTCGCGTTCACGAGCCAGGGTCGCCGGGACTTGCGGCGCGCCGCCTATCGCGACCAGGCCGGTCCGATCGACCCGAATTGCCGCTGTTACACCTGCGCAACCCACTCGATTGCGTACCTGTGGCATCTGCTGCGTGTTCATGAGAGCCAGCTCTGGCAACTTCTGGCGCTTCACAACATCCACTTCTATCTGCAACTGACCCGCGCCATGCGAGAGCACATCCAGGCGGGCACCTGGCAGGGTTTCTACCAAGCGCAACGCCGCGTGCTCGACGCGCGCGACAGTTACGGCAAACCGGTTACGCATGTCAGCAAAGCCATGCGCCGCAAACAGAAACTGACGCGCGGGCGATATGAGGTCCTGGTGCGAGACGGGGTGGGATTCATCCGGGACACGACTTCGGGTGAGACGATGCACTCCATCAACAATCCCGTTGAGGAAGCGCGCTCACTCTATGTGGAACAGTCCCGGCTCGTTGAACGCCTGCAGGCGCCCGCGGCTGAGCCGCTCGTCGTCTGGGACGTTGGCCTGGGAGCCGCGGCCAACGCCATGGCCGCGATCCTCGCAGTCGAAGGCGCGCCGCCGCCGCGGCGCTCCATGAAGCTCGTGAGCTTCGAGAACGATCTGGATTCACTCGAGCTCGCGCTCGCCAACATCGGATGGTTCAGCCACCTGCATCATCCCGCTCCAAAGGAGTTGCTGCGGCGGGGGCGCTGGACCAACCGGGAGGGGACTCTCGAGTGGTTGCTGCAGGCCGGCGATTTCGCAACCCGGAAGTTTGCAGCGCCCGCGGCCGATATCATTTTCTTCGATCCGTTCTCCTTCAAGACCGACAGCAGCTTGTGGACGTTGGCGGCGTTTCGCGAGCTGGCGTCGGTGTGCGGCCGCAGGCCGGTGGAGCTGTTCACCTACACCAACTCGACGAGTGTCCGGGCGGCCATGTTGGCGGCCGGGTTTCACATCGCCAGAGGGCGCGGCACCGGCCCCAAAACGGAAACGACCATCGGACTGTCGCCGGCCGCGGCAGCCGCGCAACACCCACACGAGTTGCTCGGCGCGCAATGGTTGGCCAAGTGGCGTCGCAGCGGTGCCCAGGCACCGCATGGCAGCGATCCCGGCGACCCCAGCTGGCACGAAGCGATCAACGACCATCCGCAGTTCGCCGCGGGGGACGGCCACATTCTGCGCAACACTCGGTAGAACGGCTGAAAGTGATGGACCCAGTCGGCTCAGGTCATCCCCCGGAAGCGGTGGCTCATGTCCATCGCGAAGTTGCCATTGCGGCCCGGCTGGTCCAGGGCTGCGTCGATTCCAGCGGGTCGGTCGCGATCAGCGCAACACCCAGAAGCGAACGGCCTGCTGCTCCAGAAACTGTTCCGCATCCTTGCCGTTCAAGACAGCCAAGGTGGACAGCAGCCCCGCTTCGGTGCAACTGCTCGCCGCCACGGTGACAGATCGGGGCGCATCGGGAACCGGCCAACCGGTGCGCGGGTCGAGTATGTGTCCGTAGCGAACACCGTCCTTCATCACAAAGCGATGCGAGTCGCCGCTCGTGGCAAGCCCTCCCTGCTCTATTTCCAACATCATGGCTGCCTGGCCGTCGCTGTCGGGTCGCTCTATACCCACCTTCCACGGGCCGTGCCCGAGCGGACGACCCACCCGAAGATCGCCGCCGAAGTTGACCAGGAACGGGACGGGACATTGCACCCGCATGAGATCGTAAGCGCGATCCACCGCATACTCCTTGCCGATACCGCCGAAGTCGATTTCCATTTCCGGCGGGACCCCGAGCCAGGGCGATGTCCAACTGAGCCGGTTGAAGCCGATCACGGGCAGGATCTTTTCGACGTCCTGTGGCGCCGGCAGACGGTCGGACCCGTCGAAGTTCCACACGCGCCGCAAGGGGCCGCAGGTGATGTCAAACAGACCGTCGCTCAACTCGAAGCAGCGCGCCGCGAAATCCAGGAGCGAAGCGGTCTCCTCATCGACCTGCACGAGTGCGCCACGCTGTTGATGGATGCGGCTCACCACGCTGTCCGGGCGATAACGGCTGAACTTCGCTTCGATTCGCCAGGCCTCGGCGGCTACCACTGCGCCCAGTTCCAGGGCAAGCTGCCGGTCGAGGCCGCTCAGAAGCAACTCGCACGGACTGGCCATGGCTCGAAATGACACTGCGAGGACACCGCCCGGCAACTCCCGCAAGTCCAGCATTTCAGTAGCTGAACCCCACCTGTAACAGAAACGCCTGTAGCTTCGGATACAGATCCAGCCCGCTCAATCCAGGGGGCGCTGCCGGATTTCCCCGTAGAGTCTGCTCGTAATACTCGAACCGGATGTTGAATTCGGAGCTCTCGCGGCCGAAGAGTCCCAGATGATCGGTGAGCTTGCAGCCGTATTTGATGCCGTAGGTGAGCGCATGGAAGGCCGCCAGCCGGAAATCCGCGGAGGCATTGGCAGGTAGCGGTGCGCTATCCGAGAGCCAGGGATGAAAGAAGTCAGCCGCATTTTGCCGGTACCAGCGCGCAGTCGGCTCTATGTACTGATCGCCTCCGGCCAGCCACCAGCGCATTCGCACTTGCCCGGTTGCGGAGCGAATGCCCCAGCTGTCCGTCATATAGCGCACATCCGCCGTCACGGACCCTCGCGACCACCCCACCCGATTCTCCCAGTACACACTGCGGCGCGTCCGCGAGTCGGGACGGTTCTCATACACGTAGCTGGAAGGACTGCCCGAAGCATCGACCACGGACACAATCTTGTACGGGTCGTTCAAGTAACCCGAGAACCGGTCGACAGAGACATTGGCCAGCGTAATCCAGTTGCGGGTCATCACCTGAGTGACACCCGCCAATACACCAACTCCGTGCTTCGACTCATGACCGCCCTTCTCGAACAGCGTGTAATCACTCAGGGGACGGGGCGCGCCGCCGATGGGCTGCAGAAAATCGTTCTCGCTGTTGACTCCGACAGACACCGTCGTGTTCTTGTCGTTGAAGTCGCGTTCCAACCCGGCATTCACCGTGGCGGAGTAGAAGTCTTCTTCGTACGAGAACTTGCCCCCTACACTGGCACGCATGAGCCGGGACAACGGTATCGTCCAGCTTGCGCCGCCGGCGAAACGGGCGTCGCTGTAGTTCGGGTCGACCGGCAGTTTGCCCGATGAAACGGTGTAAATTTGGCGCGCCTGCGCGAAACTTTGCGCCGACGGTGAGGCGAACGTCTGTACCTGCCGACTCGTCAGAGCCCCGTTCGGACTGCTTCCCGACAGGCTGTCGAACGTGAAATTGAAATTGAGCTGCCCCCCGTCCGCGAGGTCATGCTGGGCCTCGATCACGGGCTCCACTGCCTGAATCCGTCCATTCTCGTGGTAGTACGCGACTGCCGCATCGAGCTGCCAATCGGCCAGGGCCCGATTGAGCGAATCGGCCACGCCCTGTGTCTGTGCACGCGCCACGGGAGCGGCTCCCAGCAATGCACAGCTCGCAGCAATGAGTTTGCTCCTGAGGCTGCCGCTGTCGGACTCTAATTGCACCCGCAGCCTCCACCCCCGAACGAACGACCTCCGGAGGAAGCCTCCTTGCTGAAGTACATATGCTCGTCGATGGCATCATCGATACGAGCGCCGCCGGGTTGCATGTCACGACGGGCGAGCAGATCGCGCTGCCATGGCTCGACGCCGATCGAGCTGCACGCCGTGTTGAGCACGGCGCTCAACATACATAACGAAATGATTGTCAGTCTCATTTACTTTTCCGCCAGCAGTTGTTGAATCTGTTGTTCATATTGAGCAGCATCCGCATTGCGGAAGCCGATGTGGGTGAAGCGGGACCTGCCGGTGCGATCGAGCAGCACGCTCGTCGGCATGCCATGGACCTCGAAACGCCGGGCCCAGTCGCCATCCGGGTCGTAGCGGATCTGAAACGCCGGCGCCAGCTTGCGGACGAAGCGCTCCGCATCGAGGCGCTCATGATCCAGGTTGACGGCCAGAATGACGAAACCGCGGTCCGCATATTGCTTCTGCAGCTCATTCATCCACGGGAAGGATTGACGGCATGGCGCGCACCACGAGGCCCAAAAATCCAGGTACACCACTTTGCCCCGCAGCGAGGTCAAATCGATGCTGTCCGGCTCACGCGCGGTGGCGCAAACCACCTGCAGGCACGACATTATCAGCAGGCACACGCGAATGACTCTCATCTGCAACTCAACATCCATTGCAACCCGGGGCAGCTCTCATGCATTTACTTTACGATGCAAAGTACACGGACCGCAAGGTCCCGCGGGCGCCGTGGCGCCTTGATCAGCGTGGGCTACAGAATTCTTTTGCTACTGGCGCTGGCGGCGTGCGCACCGGCGGCACTCGGCGCCGATGCGAGCCTTTCGCAGCAGCTCGGATTACATACGGGCGCTGCAATCTACCAGGCTGCCTGCGCGGCCTGTCATGGGCCCACGGGCCACGGAACCCCCCAGACAACCGCCGGTTTCGAGCAGCCGGATAGTTTTCCTCACTTCGACAAGTGTGAGGAGACCACGCCGGAGTTCACCCGGGACTACACGGCTGTCATTCGCGACGGCGGCCCCGCCCGCGGGTTCTCCCAGATCATGCCTGCATTCGCGGCGGTGCTGACCGCGGCCGAGATCAATCAGGTAGTGCGATACCTGCGCGGTTTTTGCAAAGAGACCGGGTGGCCGCCCGGCGAGCTCAACTTGCCGCGCGCACTGGTAACGGACAAGGCTTTCCCCGAAAGCGAGACCATACTGACGACGAAGGCTAACGCCCACGGTCCCGCCTCCGTCACCAACGAAATCGATTACGAGCACGCCTTCGGCAAGCGCGACCAACTGGAAGTGGGTGTCCCTTTCGGCTGGATGCATCGAGCCGGCGGCGGCCTCGGAGCCGGGCTCGGGGACATCGTGCTGGGCGAGAAACATGTGCTGCTGTCGCGGCTCAACAGTGAGCCCGAGCGCCCCCTTTACGACAGCACCGGGGCGATCCTCAGCATCCAGGGAGAAGTCACGTTGCCTACGGGAAATGTCGGCAAGGGGCTCGGCGAGGGAGAGACCGTGTTCGGCGTGTTTGCGGCGTACGACGTGCTCCTTCCCGCGGACACCTTCATTCAACTGCAGGCGGGCGGCGATTTCCCGCTGCACATTCATGACACGCCCAACTCGATCTTTCTGAACAGTGCCTTCGGCAAGATCCTGATGCGCGACTTTGGACGGCAGTGGAGCCCCATGCTCGAGGTACTCGCCAAGCGCGATCTCGGCGCGGGCGCCGTCACCGATTGGGATGTAATACCGGAATTTCAGGTCACCCTGAACCGCAGGCAGCACATCCGGGCCGCGGTGGGATTTCAGCTCCCGCTGAATGACACGGCCGGCCGACCCAAGCAGATCATCGCGTACGTGCTGTGGGATTGGTTTGACGGCGGCTTGCTGGAGGGCTGGTGAAAACATCGCGACTGCTTCCGTTGCTGACCATGGCCTGGCTCGCCGGCCCATTCGCGCGAGCGGACGAGCCGCACTCTCTGTTTCTGACATCGGATCGGTGCGTCGCCTGTCACAACGGCATGAAGAGCGCGGGTGGCGAGGACTTCTCGATCGGGCTCGACTGGCGTACGAGTCTGATGGCCAACTCCTCACGCGACCCGTATTGGCACGCCAGCGTACGCCGCGAGACGCTCGATCACTCCGAGTCGAAAGAGATGATCGTGGATGAATGCTCCACATGTCACATGCCGATCATTCACCACGATGCCAGGAGCCGGGGGCGCCGTGCGGAGCTCTTTGCCCACCTGCCCTTGCGCAGCGATAGGAGGAGTGACGCAAAAGGAGCGGCCGATGGAGTGTCCTGTACAGTGTGCCATCAGATCGGTCCGGAGTTGCTCGGCGACCCGGCCAGCTTCAACGGCAATGTCACCATCAAAGTCAACACTGACGGCACCCATCGCGAGTCGGGGCCGTTCGATATCGATCCTGCGCTGAGCACGGTGATGCACAGCTCAACCGGTGGATTTCAACCCGAGCGCGGTGACCACATCCGCTCGGCACAACTGTGCGCGAGCTGTCATACATTGATCACGCACGCGCTCGGTGAGGATGGCCGGGAAATCGGCTCATTGCCGGAACAGGTTCCTTACCAGGAATGGTTGCACAGCGATTATGCCAACGAGCGCACCTGTCAGTCCTGCCACATGCCGGCGGTTTCGCAGGCGACTCCCATTGCACGCGTCCTGGCCGCGCCCCGCCCGGGCGCAGCTCATCATGAGTTCGTCGCGGCCAATTTTTTCATGCAAAAGGTGCTGGAGCGATATCACGATGAGCTCGCTGTCCCGGTTGATCCGGCGGAGCTGGCGTCGGCCGCCCAGCGCACATTGAACTATCTTCAGTCACAGGCAGCGCGAATCGCGATTCGCGAACCCTCTGTCGCGCACAATCAGCTGAGCGTACAGGTAAGCGTGCAGAACCTCGGCGGACACAAGCTCCCGACGGCGTTTCCGTCCCGACGTGCCTGGGTCCATCTGATCGTCACGGATAGCGACGGACGCACGGTGTTTGAGTCGGGCGCGCTACGCGAGAACGGCTCAATCGTGGGCAATGACAACGACGATGACGCCTCGAGATACGAGCCGCACTATCGCGTAATTCATTCATCCGATGAAGTGCAGATTTACGAGAGCATCCTCGGCAACGAAAACGGTCGTGTCACCACCGGACTGCTGGCCTCGACGGGCTATCTAAAAGACAACCGGCTGTTGCCCAAGGGCTTCAACAAGACTACGGCGGCGCCGGAGATAGCCGTTCATGGCGATGCGCTCGATGATCCCGGGTTCACGGCCGCCGGCGATGTCATCACCTACCAGATCGAGCTACGCACGGCGCCCCCTCGGCCCTACCACATCGCGGCTGAGCTCTGGTATGAGCCGATTGGGTATCGTTGGGCCCAGAACCTCGCCCACTACGATGCGCCCGAGCCGCGCCGATTCGGTCAACAGTACGACTCCCTGTCGGCGGTCGCCGCCGCGCGGCTCGCCAGTGCGAGTCTTTCGTGGGGAGCGGCACCCACCAGTCGTTGAACATCGGCAACACCCACCCGAGCAGGGAGGGATAAGAAGGTCGGATGCACAGCCTGTTCGTCACATGCTATTCGGCTCCCGACATTAGCGCTCGAATATCGACCTGCAGGAGCACTTCCGCAAGCGCCGCAATGGACTGCTGGCCGCCGCCGAAGGCCCACAATTGATCCTGCTCGCGCAGACTGCGGGGACCGCGCTCGGCATCCAACACCGGGCTGTGATATTCGAGCTCACCGAAGCCGAGTCCGTCCCACGCCTGAAATACCTGATCGTCGCGCGGCACGCCGTAAGGATGATCGCCATAGCGAGCCGCCACATCGACCGGAAACTGACGCACCAGCAAGCACCATTGTTGGGATGACAGACGCTGCAAGATGCCCGCGCGACCTGTGAGGGCGGCAGCGGAGAGTCCCATCTTCGCGTTGCCGCTGCCCTTGATGTGCCAGATCACGCTGTCGGATGTTGTGGACCAGGGACCCGGCACGCCGTAGGCAAGGGGTTGCGACCGATGGCCCGGACGCAGCGGCACGATCAGAATGGACCCCGGCGGCATCTGCAGCAGGTGCCACAAATCGATCTGTCCGCAGGGAGTTTCGTCCGCGAGCGCCAGTTCGTGGACGGCTTCGACACCAACATACTGAACCCCCCGCAGCCGAGGCTCAGCGAGCTCGAGCGGCGGGGGCGCCATGCGGATCCTGCGTTGCACGCGGAATCCCACACTGCGCCCGGTGCCGCGGACCGGGAGTTGTCCCTTGGCAGCCAAGGCGACGACACCGGGTTCCGAGTCGACGAGCTCATAGCGACCCGGCTCCGTATCCGGCGGCACCTCGTAGTTGGTCAGCTGCTGCCAGTCCGGCTCCCCGAGCCAGTGATAGTGCAGCTCGGGAGCAAACCAGAGGCGCTCGCCGCCGATGCCGCCGATCAGTTGGCCAGGTTGGCCCCTCATACTGCCCAGATCGGGATGCGTCCACAGGAGGTTCGGCTCCGTCTCGCGGAAGGCGAGCGCCACGATGCGTGCCGCGGCCGGAGTGATCGCGACCGCGCCGGGGCCGGGCAGCTCGAGCACCGGCACCGAGGCCTTCCGCAGGTCCCTGACAGTCTGCAAATACATGCTTCGCGCCGCAGTCGTGTACGTTACCGAATCAGATTAGACGTCGACCTCGCGGCGGCCGTCAAGTTTGCAAGCGCATCCGCACGGTGAACTTGATACGATGAGCCGCGATGTCCGCGCCCAAGTCCCCGAAACCCAAACAGAAGTCACCGGGCACACCCGCGCGCCGCGCGACAGCCGCAGCGGCCGATGCGAAATCAGCCGGAATCAAGCAGATCGCCGCCGCCGTCGGGGTCTCCATCGGCACCGTGGACCGGGCTCTGCACTCGCGCCCCGGCATCAGCGAAGCCACCCGCGCGCGGATCCTGAAGGCCGCGGCGGCGCTGGGCTATCGCCCAAACCTGGCCGCCCGGCATTTGAAGCTCGGCCGCCAACAGCTGATCTCAGTGCACCTGCCGCAGCAAATCGCCTCCTATTTCGACGCGATGCGCCAGGGTATCCAGCAGGCGGCCGCGCAACTCCAACCGCCGCTGAAAGTTGAGTTTCACTCCTTTCCGCGGATGGGCCAGGGCGAGATCGAATCCCTCCAGAGCGTGCTCGACCAGTCCTGTGACGGCATCATTATCGCGCCGGGCGCGCCGACACGGGTTGCCCCATTGATTCGCCAAGTTACGCAACGCGGCACTCCCGTCGTCTGTGTCGCGACCGACGCACCAGAAAGCGACAGGCTGGCGGTTGTATCCAGCGACCCCTTCACGAGCGGTGCCATTGTCGCGGAGCTGCTGACCAGGATGGATAAAGGTCGTCACCAGACGGCCATCATCACCGGGGATCTTGCGACCCTGGACCATTCCGAGAAAGTGCGTGGCTTTCGCAGCATGATGGCCGATCTCGGCAGCTCCCTGACGCTGGCTGAAGTAGCTGAAGCACACGATGACCCCCGGGAAGCGTACCGTCAGACCAGCGAGCTTCTGGCCCGCCATCCGAAGCTCTCGAGCATTTATGTGAGCACTTCCAATTCCCTCCCCGTCATACAGGCCCTGGAAGAACGGGGACGAACCGGAGAGATCAGCGTGATTGTCACGGACCTGTTTTCGGAGCTCGTCCCGCTCATGCGGGCCGGGAAGGTGTTCGCCACGCTCTACCAACGGCCCCTGACCCAGGGGCGCCTGGCGTTCGAGGCCATGCACCGGTTCATTGTCGAGGGCATTCGTCCGAAGCCGGTACAGAAACTGCCTCCTTACATTGTCCTGCGCAGCAACCTCGAGCTGTTCATCGAGAGCTCGCCCGAATTCGACCCAACCGCAAGAAAAGACTGACGCACAGCCGCGCGCCGTTGAATTTGCGTGAACGGTGACGTCCACGGTCGCAAGACGTATTCGAGCACCAGCTCAGCGGCTCGTACGATCCAACACTACGGCGGCGGCCTGGAAGTCCCCTTTGAGCATCAGTTGGATCCCGTCGTTCATCCAGTGAGCGCCGCTCGCCTCGAGCGGCGTGCCCTCCTGCGCTGCTCCGGCCAACAGGCGCAGTCGATACCGCGCCCGCGGATCGAGACCTTTGAGTTGAATCTTGGGATAGGGATACATGAGGCCGCTCGAGTGCAGAAATGCGAACAGCACCGCCTGCCCGCCATCGGCGGCGACCGACTCCGTCACGGAGTATGAGCTGCCGTCACGGGGGGAGATCAGGCGGTACAACTCCCCCTGTTGAACGGTCATGCGGATGGTTTTGTAGTCGGCCACGAGGCGCCGGGCGGTGTCGAAGTCCGGGTCGGTCCAGTGAGTCAGATCGGCACCGATGCCGAGCGATCCCTGCATGGCGGACAGGAATCGATATTCGAGCGAGGTGCTGCGCTGGTTGGCCCAACCGGGAGAATCGGTCACCCACGCCATCATGATTCCGGGCGTGTACGCGTAAGTGAAGCCGTCCTGAATACTCAGGCGATCGAACGGGTCGGTGTTGTCGGACGGCCAGACCTCATCCGTGAATCGCATGATCCCCAGATCTACGCGACCGCCGCCCCCCGAGCAGGACTCGATTTCGAGCTGCGGATGCTTCGCGCGCAGGTGCTCGAGAATCCAGTAAAGGTTTTGGACGTAGGTGACGTAAACCTTCTGTTGGTCCTCAGGCGCAAGCTCGGGCCAGCCCGGCTCGCTCCAGTTGCGGTTGTAGTCCCACTTCAGGAACGCAATCTCGTTTTGCGTCAGCAGATCGTCGAGTACCTTGAAAAGGTGATCGCGGACATCGCGGCGAGCGAGGTTGAGCACCAGCTGGTTGCGCGCCTCGGTGCGCGGTCGGCCGGGAAAATTCAACACCCAATCCGGATGTCGCCGATACAAATCGCTGTCGGGATTCACCATCTCCGGCTCGACCCACAGGCCGAAATCCATGCCGAGCGCATGCACCCGATCAATGAGAGGCCGCAGACCGTGCGGAAACTTGTTGGGATTGACCACCCAATCGCCGAGTCCCGCGCGGTCATCATTGCGCGCGCCGAACCAGCCATCGTCCATGACGAAGCGCTCGACCCCGATCCGCGCGGCCATTTCGGCCAGCTTCACCTGCCCGGCCTCAGTGACCTTGAATTGGGTTGCTTCCCAGGAGTTGTACAGGACCGGACGCGCTCGTGGATGCGGTGCCTGCGGCAATACGTGTGTCAGCTCGAACCGATGCAACAGTCGCGACACCTCGCCCAAGCCACCGCCCGTATAGCCGGCAAAGAACACGGGAGTGTCGAGCGACTCACCGGCAGCCAGCCGGTAGGAGAAATCAAAGGGGTTGTAACCGCCGGTCACGCGAACCCGACGCCTGAGATCCGGCTCTACCGTGATGCGCCACGAGCCGCTCCACGCGAGCGCCCCGAACCATACGGGGCCGCCATCTTCGGTCGTCCCGGCCGGCGTCAGTGCAAACCATGGGGCGTTCTGAAGTGCTGTGGAGCCGCGACGACTCTCTAGAATGGTCTGGCTGGGCACCACCGGACGGTGATCCAACTGCCACTCGCCCGCCCATCGACCCGACAACGAATGCAACACGTAGTCGTTGGCCGCAGGCAGATTCCACGTTGCGGCGGCCGCCTGTTGCACTGATACCGATCTGCCGGTGTGATTCTCTATATGCGCCGAACGGGCCAGAATTCCAGAATCGACGTCCATGTCATACCGCAGCTCCACCCGCACATCCCGTGAGATGTCTTTCAGCAGCACCGAAACATGCGAGCCGTTGATGGTGTGGGAAAGATAGTGCAGCACCAGATCGCGGTTGCCGTCCGGGAAGCTCACCTTGAGCGCTGGCTCGGCGTAAAAGGCCGAACCCCAGGCTGGATACTCCTGAGGCGTCGAGCCAGCGGACGGATCGAAGGAGGAAGAGCCTTCGTCGGGTTTGGCTTTGAGTACGGCGTCACCCACCGCGCGCCCCGCCCCCCAATAAAGGGACTGAAGCTCGCCGCGCTCATTGACACCAAAGGCATACGTAACCTTCGGCGAGCTCAAGGTGAAGACATGTGTATCGGGGTTGTAGCTGGCCTCCTCGGCGTGGACGGTCGATGCAATGGCGCCGAGCGCCAGCGCCGTCACCGCGCCCGTGCGGCGAATGCCGGCTGACTGCTGCGATATTTTCACGTTCCCCTCGAAAAAGCGGATCCAACGTGGATACGTGTACGTTAACGATTGATTAGATGCCACCTGCGCGCAGGCCGTCAAGCCGCGCGGCGACCTGGATTCCCCGCGCCTGCACTTTACCGTGTAAAGTGATAAGGTGATCGCACCGTGCACAATCGAGTCAGGCAAGCAGCGATCCAGGGACTGCCGCTGGCGGCCGCGGCCGCCGCTACCTGGGCCCTCGGCCTGGTAGCCATTCTGTGCGAGGTCTTTGAGCGGTCCGAGGCTCTCATCGGGGTGGCTCGCATCCTGTTCGCCTCGGCGACCTCCTCTACCTTGTGCCTCGCGCTGGTTTCAACGGACCGGGCACGCTGGATCTCCAGGGCAACCTATGTCCTTTTGTACAGCCTGGCCGTGGTGCGGGTCGGCTTGTACCTGTGGACCCCGGCGCGCCCCCTGGAAGACTTCCAGTTCTACCTCGTCGCTTGTGTCTTGCCCCTTTGGTTGATCCGCGCGGTTGTATCGGCCCGTTGAGTCCGACCCCGGCCAACAAAAGGGGTCGGGGCGACAGCTCTCCCGATTGAACCAACTCAACCAGCCGATCGGCGCTACTGGGGGGAGCCGTGACGGCTCCACCCACGTCCGGCGCGACCAAGTGCTCAGGTCTCGAATGGTGCACCCCGGCAGGGCCCGCCGGTCCGCGACGAACCTGTAATCTGGCCCGCCCCTGTTGCATCCGGAGCCGTGATGCCCGAAGCGACCATGGACCAGCGCCACGCGGCCCGAGTGCCTTGCGACTTGCGTGTGCTGGTGATGGTCCATCCCGCCATCTTCGGGCCGGGAGTACTGTTGAATGTCAGTAGCAGCGGTGCCCTGCTGCAAACGCCGTTGAACCTGATTCCCGCGACGCAGATCGAGCTCGAAGTCGAGGGACCCGGTGTGAGCCGCTTCTGCATCCTGGCTTCGATCACGCGCCGCGAGCTCAATCAATATGGAGTCGCGTTCCGGCGTACCGACCATCCGGCGATCGCCGGCATCGTGCGGCGGGCGGCCAGTGACGAAAGTCATTCTCCGGATACACCTCGCCTGTCGTGACGCGGCCCACACATCGGCCGCGATTGTTGGCCGACAACCCTCCTTCGCACCCCGACCGCGGGTCCCCCGCAGGCGCCGCCGAAACTTTTTTTGGCCTGCTTTTTCGGCCATTTCACGCAGTCCGAACGCGACGGCGGCGGCCGCTGGCACGGCGCTCGCACTACCCGCCTGCGAGCGCAAGCTCACGACCTCAAACCCAGTCAACAACCTTACACACGTTTTGGAGACCCTCATGAAAATCGAGAATCTGAGCAAGGACCTGGACACAGCGGCCATGACGGAAGTCACCGGCGGTACCGCCCTCACGGGTCAAGTTGTTCCGACCAGCGTACAGAGCAACGCCTTGGAGCAGGCGTTCAACATCAAGGCCAGCGGCCCCGTGGCGATTGCCAACGATGCCGATCAGTCGAACGAATCCGACCAGGACAGCTTTTCCCCGGTCGGCTCGATTCTGGCGATTCCGACGATTCGCAGCTTGATCCGCTGATTGTCCCGCCGGCATGGGTGGGGCCGCGGCGGCCCCACCCACCGTATGTTGGTCGCCCCGCGACCAAAGTCCGGATCTGGGAGGTAGATCACACCGCCGCGGGCGCCGTCGGCCGCTATATCCCGGTATGAACGCGGCACCGGCTGTTCCAACCCCACTCGACCCCCAGCTCATCCTGGAGGCGGCGCAGGCGCTGCGCATGACCGATTCGGGGCCGAATTCACCCACCAGCCTGATCGGCGCCCTGTGTGACGAAGGCGTGGGCGGCGACGAGCTGGCGACGAGGATCGAAGCGCAACCGGTCCTGTGCGCCCGTGTGCTGCAGGTCGCGAATTCGCCTTATTACGGACAGGCCAAGACGGTCGCCAACATTCCGCGGGCCCTGATGCTTCTGGGCATCAATGCCGTGCGGGGAATTGCCGCGGCGGCGTGTGTCGATCGGGTCATGCCGCAGCGGATCGAATGTTTGCCGGACCTCCCGGCAATCCTGCGCCACAGCCTGGCGACCGCCATCGCCGGTGAAATGTTGGCCTCGATGACCCACCCGATGCTGGCGCGGGATGCCTTCCTGGCCGGGCTGCTTCACAACCTGGGAATCGGGTTACAAGCGAGCCTGGACCCAACCGGCACGAGCGCCATCATCGCCGCTCGACAGACGCGCCGGGCGGAGCCCATGCGCGCTCTGGAAGCCCAATACTCCAGGTTCCCGCACGAAGAATGCGCCGCGGTGCTGTTCGAAGCCTGGGCGCTCCCCGATTGTTTCATTGAATCGGCCCGCCACCACCATCTGGCCAGCGAGACCCATCCGCCGCACCGGATTCTGACCAGCCTGGTGTGGGCCAGCGCCCACCTCGCCCTGAGCTGCGGCAACACGTTCTGTCTGGAACCGAGCGCACCGGCAACCGACTTCGCCTGGTTGAGCGAGCTGGGCTTGTACAGCCGGCACCTCGAAACCGTGAAAGAGCAGTTACCGGAGCGGTTGGCGCTGCTGAGCGGCGCCGTCCGCTGACTTCGATTGCCCGCGCCGGTTATCAGAACCGGTACTTCAACTCCAGTCCGAACGTCCGCGGCTCGCCCACCAAGGCATAATCGAATCCCTCGCCACCCTGATCCGGATCGCGCTGTGCCAACCCGTAAGCAAGGTACTTGCGGTTGGTCAGGTTCTTGATCCAGGCCGCCGCCGCGAATCCGGGCACCTGGGCACTCGTGAAGCCGAGCCTGCCATTGGCCACCGCATAGAAGCCCTGCGAGATCCGCTCGGTATTCGGGGCATCGAAGTACTGTTTGCCGTAGAGATTGCCATCGAGCAGCAACCGCAGATCACCGGCATTCAGGTGCGCGAAGCGCCACTCGATCGCGCCGCTCGCATCGTAGTCCGGCGCCTGGATGAGCCGGTTCCCCGCGAGATCGACACCGTGCAAGGTGAGCTCGACGTACTTCGTATGCAGCAGCCCCAGACCGCCGCGCAACTGCAGGTCGGAGGACACCTGCGCGCGCGCTTCGAGCTCCGCGCCGTCGATTCGCGACTTCGGCGCATTGACGGTGTGAAAGCCGGTGCCCGAACCGCCAGGCAGCGCGAATGCATCCAGAAACTGCTGATTGCGGTAATCGTAGTGGAAGGCGGCGACATTGAGCTCGGCGCGCCGGTTCCACCATTGCGACTTCATGCCCACCTCATAGGCATTCAATTTTTCAGGCGCGGCGAAATTCAGCTCGGCCGGTGCATTGAAGGCCTGCCCGTTGAAAGCGGCGCCCCGATAACCCTGGCTGAAGCTGCCATAGACCAACAAATCGTCGGCCGGCTTCCAATCCGCGCCGGCCTTGAAGCTGACGTTGTTGTTGTTCTGTCCCAACGTCGGAGTCACTCCCGCCTGGGGGGTGTAAGCAGAGGAAAATTGGTTATAGGAAACAATCGTCGAATACGGGATCGTTTGCGTCCACAGCGTGGTGCCCCCGTCGGGCGCGGACCCGGTCGACGGGCCCGCGAGTCCGCCTTCCAACGCGTAGAAATGGTCGATCGAAATGTCATCGTGGGTGAATCTCACGCCCGCGCGCAAAGTGACCGTCGGAGCGACATCAAAGTGTGCGTTGAGAAATGCCGCTTTGCTCGTCTTGATCTGGTCGAAGTTGTTGTACTCGTCGAAGCCGTAGAGCGGCGTACCGTCAGGAAGCGCGAACGATCCGACATATCCGTCGAAGAAGTGAAACTGAACCGATGCATGGACGCTCTCGCGTCCGTAGTAGAGGCCGGCAAGCCAGCCCAATGCGCCGGTATCGCGCGATGCCAGCCGGATCTCCTGGGAGAACGAGTTCACCGTTGAGAAATAGGTATTTGGATCATCGAGCCGCGCCTCGATCGGGAGGCCGCCGTCGTCACTCTTCTCGTACCAGCGCCCGAAATCGAAGCCTGTGATCGATGTCAGGGAGGCGTGCTCGGCGAACGCCCATTCGAGCTTCAACGATGCGCTGTCGCTGCGGATATCCTTGTGGACGGCGTACTTGGCACCATTGTCGAACCAACTGATGTTGCCGTTGTAGCCGGTGACGTTCGGGTCATTATTCAGGGCATGCGCACCGTAAGGGGTTCCGCCCGAGCGGCTCACAGCCAACTTCAAGGTGGCCTTCATGTCCTCCATGGGCTTCGCCAGGAAGGTCAGTCGCCCGGCGTACGAGTCGATTCCGTTCAGACGTTCAACTCCGGGGACGACACTGTTGACCCAGCCGTCCCGAGTTTCGTACATCACCGCGGCGCGTACGCCAAGCACATCATTGACGATCGGCGTCCCGGCGGCCGCACGTACCGAATAATCATGGAAGTTCCCCAGTCCGGCGGTGACATAGCCGGCCGTGTCGGTCAGGCTCGGGTTGGCGGAATAGAAGCTGACGGCACCGCCGGTCGCATTCTTGCCGTACAAGGTCCCCTGCGGCCCGCGCAGGACCTCCACGCGATCGAGGTCGAAGGTTTGCAGCGCCTGAACCGCGCCGACCGGCTTGTAGACCTCATCGACATACATTGCGATCGGACTGCTTTGATTCTGACTGAAGTCCTGAGTCGTGACGCCACGCAGCGTGAAGGTCGGTTGCGCCTCCGGTCCGTAGGGCGAGTTGAGGAGCATGTTGGGGACACTGGCGGTCACATCACCTGCTTCCCGCACTCCCCGGTCCGCAAGATCGTCGGCGGACAGGGCGGTGATGGCGATGGGAACATCATTCAGCCGCTCGATCTGGCGCTGTGCCGTGACCGTGATCTCGGTCAATTCGTCCTCGGCGAGCGCGGTGCCGGCTACCGGCACCAGCGTCACCGTCGCAACAACCCACCAGCGAGCCCGGAGCGCGTCTTTTCTGAACATACACAGTCTACCCCTGTAATTTGCTTGGCTGCTTCTGCGAGCAGATCGGCATGAATGTTGGAAACGTCCCATTCGGTCGGAACATCATCACAGCGACCCATCTCGAGCGGCCGCGAGAGCCAGGGCGCTACCTGCACCGAATAGGAGCACGACGGACCGCGGCGCCATGGCAAGGATTGTCCTCGAGGAGGGGCTGGCACCGAGAATAGCCCATCATCTCGTGCGAACAAAGTTCGCTGGCGAACAAAGTTCGTTAAATTTATACTGCGGCTGTTGGCAGGCAGCAACAGCCGGGTGCCTTCGTGGCAGCAAACGACCTTTTTGCGAGCAACTTTGTCGCACGCGCCTTTTGGCGGGACGACGTTGACCTGCGTGTCGGCGGTGAACCCGGGGGTCCGCCGTCATCCGCCGACGTAGTCATCATCGGAGGCGGCTACACCGGATTGTCAGCTGCCACGCCGATCGCCGCGGCGGGCCGCAGCACGGTCATCATCGAAGCCCGCTCCCTCGGCTCCGGTTGCTCCGGGTTGAACGGGGGCCAGGTTTCAACGAGCATCAAACCGTCGGTTGCCGGCCTGAGCGCACGCTTCGGCGACGAGCGCGCCCTGGCAATCCATCGCGAAGGCATCGCTGCACTGCAAGCTCTCCAGGAGCTCATCGCGCGTCACGGGTTGAATTGCGACTGGCAGCCGGTGGGGCGCTTCGTCGGCGCACACTCCCCCCGGCACTTCGAGCAGTTGGTCGAGCGAAGCGCCACTCAGCACGAGCGACTGGGAATTCCCTCGCAACCCGTTGAGCGCAAGGATCAGTACCGGGAGATCGGCTCGGATGCCTATCACGGCGGTCTCATCTACCCACTGCATGCCGCCGTGCATCCGGCCAAACTGCTGCGCGAGCTGTATCGGTTGGCACACCAGGCCGGCGCCCGCTATTTCGAGAATTGCCCCGCGATCTCGGTGCGGCGAGCGGGCCGGCTGCTCGAGGTCCAGACACCCCAGGGGACGATCGCTGCCCGCAATGTCATCATTGCCACCAACGGATATACGGGGCCGTTTTCACCCTGGCACCGGCGGCGAATCATCCCGATAGGCAGCCAGATTGTCGCAACGGAGCAGCTCGCACCCGAGTTGATGCAGCGCCTGCTGCCGACGGGGCGGGTGATAACGGATACGAAGCGGGTGGTCATTTACTATCGGCCCTCCCCCGATAGAACGCGCATTCTGTTTGGTGGCCGCGCAACTCTGTCCGACAGCACACCCGCGACCTTCGCACCGAAGCTCGTTCGGTGGCTGCGGGGGATTTTCCCGGAACTGGCCGCCGTGCAAATCTCGCATGCCTGGTCGGGCACGGTCGCTTTCACGTTCGACGAGCTACCTCACTTCGGACAGTCGCAGGGCGTGCACTACTGCATGGGGTACTGCGGTTCCGGCGTTTCCTTGTCCACGTACTTCGGTAGAAAAATCGGCCTGCAGGTGCTCGGCCGGGAGGAAGGAAAATCACTCCTGGAGGGTGTCGCCTTTCCGACCAGGCCGTTCTACAGCGGATACCCGTGGTTCCTGCCGCCCACCCTCGTGACCTATCGATTGCTCGATGCGCTGAGAGTCTGACTGAGCAGGAGTGCTGCGGCCACGCAGGCGGCCATCAACTGCAGGGCGAGATGGTAGTTGCCTGACCGGTCGTGCAGCGCGCCAATGCCTATCGGCGCGGCGAACAGAGTAGCCAGGAAGGTGAAATACCAGACTCCGAACGCATCGGCAAACGAACGGGCGGTACCGCGCTTGCGGATGTAAGAGACGATGCAGGTGTCGAATCCTCCCACCGACACTCCGAAGGCGGTGGCGGAAATCAACAACATCGCCGGACCGGAGCTGGCATCGAACGCCAGGAAACCCAGTACGCTGCCCAACATCAACCCCAGCTCGCACAACATGATCAGCCGAAACGGCAATCGATCGCACAGGTACCCGAACACCAGCGCACCCACCAGTGCAGCCCCCGCAGTCAGGCTCAACGCCAACGCGGCTACGGAGTGAGCTATGGGATGCTCGTTGACGAGGGCGACTTCATGAGTCAAAAGGCCGCCGTAGGCAACACCGCCCAACACGGTGACGGCGACTGCCAGCCAGAAGGTGGCCGTCCGTAGCAACGGCAGCCCTCCCTCCGACGGGGACTCCACGACCGCGGCTCCCCCGTCCAGTGCCAGCCCGAGGGCTGCGGGGCTTCTGACTCGACCCCAAGCGATCATGAGCGGCAGGCTCACGATCATGATGAGGGCGCCCAACAGGAACGATGTGTTGCGCCAACCGACCTGGTCGATGCAGTACTGAGCGAGCGGCGCGAGCACCAATCCGCCGAAATGCCATCCGGAGTAGCACACCGCCAGCGCCATCCCGAAACGCCGCCGGAACCAGACCGCCGCCTGCAGGTTGACGCCGGCCGCCATCATGATCTTGCCCAGCCCCATGATGGCCCGGATGAGGAACATGCCGGTCAGCGAATGGCTGAGACCGACGAGAATCATGCACACGCCCTCGACAATCACACCCGCGCCGACGAGCCTGAATGCACCCAGGCGATTGTTGAAATAACTTCCGGCGAGCGTGAGGGGCGCCGCCAGCCAGAAAATCGACACCAGCCCACCGGTGGCCGCCCGGCTCCAGCCGAATTCCGAGGTCAACGGCGGGATAAACAGGGTAAACGCATAAAGGCCACCCCCGTAGACCATCATGCCTACGACAAACAGAGCCGCGACTACACGCCAACCGTAATAGATCGGTGCTCGCATGACTACTTTGGCGGCGGAGCCACTATGCATACGACACGCGCGGCCTGGCTTCTCGACGGGTTCTCATAACGGTGTGGCAATCGCGGATCGAAATTGAACGAGTCCCCGGCGCGCAGACGATGGGACTCGCCGCCATCGACCGAGATCTCCAGGGCACCGGACACAACAATGATGACTTCCTCATCGGCGTCGAGCGAGTGAGGCTCGGCGCCGGAGCGCCCGCCCGGCTCGAGGTCGGCCCAGATGACCGTGACGCGATGCGCGTCGCGCGCGGAAACGAGTGAGCAGACCATACCCTCCCCGCCGAAGGGAATCTTCTGGCGCTCATTGCTTCTGACGACGCGCGGCAGGGAGCTTCGAAACAGGGACGAAATCGACAACGACAAAGCGTCCCGCAGCCGCATCAGGGTCGCCACGGAGGGAATTGCCTTGTCACGCTCGATCTCGCTCAAAAAGCCCTTGGTGATGCCCGCCCGGTCGGCCACCTCCTGCAGAGTCAGATTGAGCAGCCGGCGCTGCTCGCGCAGCATCGCGCCCACCAGGGCCGCGGGACCGGCGCCCTGCGCAACGGGCGGTGATCGGTCAGGCTTGCGCGGGAGTTTCTTTCCGGCCATCGTCCATCCTATTGGCGAACTTTGTTCGCTGTCAACGCGGCCGTGTTCCGTTGGTGCCGGGCTCCGAGGCATCCTCTGTTGATGGCAATGGAGAGCTGGCGCAGGGCACGCACGGGGCGAGAATCGGTCGCGCCCTGAGTCTGCGACTCAGTCACTATCCTCGATGCGGCCGGCATTGCGCCCGCCAAAGGCATACTTGACGCCCAACCAGGCACCGAGCGGCGTGCCGGGTCCGCGAAACTGCTCATTCACGGGATCGACCCCGGCCGTCGGCCCGAAAGTCCTGCCGGGTCCGGTGAAGAAATTCTGACCGACCACCCCAAAGTTGGAATAGCGCCGATTGAGGACATTGTTCACTCTGGCGAAGACTTCGAAGCTCTTCGAGATGAGGAAACGACCGTCGAGATTCACGACCGTGTATCCCGGGAGCGGGCCGTTGATGTCCCGGTTGTCCTCATCGCCCCGCGCGTAGGAGCCGGCGCTGCTCAGCAGGTTTGCGCCGACGAACAGTTTGGCTGTGAGCGCCCAATCCGCCCGGATCTTCAACACGTTGCGGGGGTTCGCTGGAATCCGGTCGCCGGGCGAAACCTGGATGACGCCGGCCGCATCGGCGCTGGAGTTGGCGGGACTGCTCTCGGAGAAGGCCGACTGGAAGGTGGCATCCAGGAACGTGTAGCGCACGGTCAGTGTCACCGGGTTCAAGTTCGTCTCGAGCCCGAGCTCCACGCCCTGCCGGCGCGTGTTGCCTACATTGGAGAAAAAACCGGCATTCGTGGCACCGGCACCGGAGCTGATGAACTCGATGTCGTTCTCGAGCCGGGTTCTGTATACAGAGGCACTCCACCGGGTCAACTTGTCCAGCGCACCGCGCGCACCCACTTCAAATGTTTTCGACACGACCTCATGCAGCGGCGGGTCCGCCAGAAAATCATTCGGGAGCTTGCACGGTGCATTCGGATCGGCACAGGTCAACTCGATGGCCGTCGGCGCGCGCATTCCTTCGTTATAGCTCGCATAAACGGTCAAATTGGCGGTGGGATTGAAGTTGACGCCCACGGCAGGATTGAAGCGCGAGAAGGCATTCTCGCCGTTCAACGCCGGCGCCTCTCCCGTGCGGTCCGCAATCCGAACTTTCGCGTAGTTGTAGCGGCCCGAGGCCGTCACGGTCCATTGCGGGCTCAGGTTGAAGGTATCCGCAATGTAGGTGCCGTAATAGTGTGTATGAGTATCGGCATCGGTTTGCAGCGTGTAGTCGTCGATGCCAATCGTGTTTCTGTCGGCCGTAAACACCGCATCCTGCGATGTTTGAGTGAATCGGGCGCTGGCGATATCCCCCGTCGCACCCACCGTCAACTGATTCTTGCGGCCCAGGGGATGGTCGGTCAGCACGAGCTGCAGGCCGCCGCCGTAGCCGTTCTGGTCGATCTCGGACGCATCGTTGGTGGCCTGGATGCCGTCATCGTCGAAGTTGTCATTGACGTTGCTGCTGACCGCGCCGTTGCGATAATGCCGATAATAGAAGTTGCCGCCCAACAGCACGTTGTCGGTCAGGAAATGGCTGCCCTTGGTGGTTACGAACGCCAGCTTGTTGTGATTCTCGTCCGGAAACGTGTAGGCCTGCCGGATGTCGTTCAGGAATGACAGTGGCAGAGTCTGCGTTCCCTGCAGCGTGTTGTCGGCCCCGGTGAAGCTCAGATCCAGATCGCTCTTCTCGGTCTGAAACCCGAGCTTGCCGAAGTATTGGCGCACCTTGCTCGGGTTGTGTTGCGCCCAGCCGTTGTCATCGAAGCTGTTGCCGGTCAGAAAGTAGTCCAGCGGGCCGCGCGAGCCGCCCCATTCGACTTGCGCATTGCGCCGGCCGAACGAGCCGCCGGAGAGCTGGACATCACCGCCGGGGTACTCGGCGCCGCTCTTGGTATACACCGAGACCGCCCCACCGAGCGTGTTCAGACCGAATGCCGGATTGGAGCCGGGAATGAGCTGAATGCTCGCAATTGCCGATTGCGGGATGAGGTCCCAGTTGACGACGTCGCCAAAAGGCTCATTGACGCGCACGCCGTCCTGGAAGATGGACACACCCTGGGGCGTGCCCAGCAGCGGGGACGCGCTGAAACCGCGGAAGTTGATGTCGGGCTGAAACGGATTGCCCTGCGCCGCGTTGGTCGCGATCCCATTGGGATTCTGTTCCAGGTAATCGGTGACGTTAGTCTGGCCCTGCCCGGCGAGATCCTTGCTCGTGTAGACCTGAACGTTGGCGGGCACATCCCGCGTGGGCGTGCCCAGTCCCGGCAGCGGCGTCGTTCCGATGACATCGACCGTCGGCAGCTCCAGCGCCTCGGCGGGATTTTCCTTCGGCTTCCCACCTTCATCCGCCTGCACGGTGGAGCCGATCCACAGGCACAGACAGCCGAGAATCATCGACCACTCGATTCGCACCGCTCACCCCCTCGCTGGCACGTGATGCCGGGAGGATTTTCGCTGCATACGCGCGGGATTTTTTCCCGATCAAAAAAAAACGGCGGAATCCTCGCGGACTCCGCCGTTCCTGCTCGAGCACAACTGCGCCGGACCAAGGTAATCCGTACGGCAACTGTATCGGAGCGTCCATCCGTTGGACCCGGTCGCGCGCGTAACCCCGGCACTAGACAGGACAAGGGCCTGCGCGCATTCCTCTATGGCCTCCTGGCCGGCACGAGGTACCGATTAACGATGAGCCTCGCCACCCACCAGCGCGCCCAGAAGCGCGACCGAACCAACGTTTCTACTAGCCACTTGGATCACCTCCTTCAGTTGCCGTGGGCTCCAACATCGACGCGCACCGCCCACCAAAGCCGCGCGTCCCTCTAGCCGAGACTGACCGAAATTGCGGCGCCTGGGAAGACTTCAAGCCCCCGCCCCCCGGGCGTAAGCGGACAGGTGTCCCGCAAGCCCGTCGAACAGAACGCGAACGCGGCGACTGCTGCGCAGGTCACGGTGCATGGCCAGCCATACGTCCCTCGGAGCCCGCTTCCCGTAGGTCTGTACCGCTGCGGGGCCAGTACAGTTCCCATTTGCTGTGTCTGTTGTTACCGGCCGGATTTTGCCAAGGTCGCCGCTTCCTGATCGGAGATAGCCCGTGGCGCGACACTTTCACCTCGTTGATGTATTCGGTACCGACCCGTTCACGGGAAATCCGCTGCCTGTGATCGGGGATTCGGATGGGCTCTCGAGCGGGGAGATGCAGCGCATTACCCAATGGTTCAACCATTCCGAAACGACGTTTCTGCTACCTCCTTCGGATCCGAAGGCCGACTATCGTGTGCGGATCTTCACCCTCACCCACGAGCTGCCGTTTGCGGGACATCCGACGCTGGGCAGCGCACATGCGTGGCTGGAGAGTGGCGGGAAGCCAAAGCGCGAGGGAGTGATCGTGCAGGAGTGCGGCGCCGGTTTGGTCACCCTGCGCCGCGATCGCGACCGCCTGGCATTCGCAGCGCCCCCACTCATTCGCGGCGGGCAACCGACGGAACAGGAAGTTGCACGGGTCGCGCAGGTTCTGCAGATCGACCGGTCGGCGATTGTCGAAGCCACTTGGGCCGACAACGGTCCCGGCTGGATAGCCGTGATGCTCGAATCGGCCGACGCCGTTCTGGCCGTCGAGCCGATCCGTCACTACCCGGGTCGCATCGACATCGGCATCGTGGGTCCCCACCCTCCGGGCGGCGCGACTGCTTTCGAGTTGCGAGCCATTTTCTACGATCGGCAGGGCACGTTGATGGAGGACCCCGTCACCGGCAGTCTCAATGCATCCGTGGGTCAATGGCTTTTCGCCACGGGCCGCGTGACCGGCCCCTACATTGCCGCCCAAGGCACCCGCCTCGGCCGCAGCGGGCGCGTGTTTGTTGAGCAGGACCGGGACGGCCAAGTGTGGATTGGCGGTGCCACACGGACCCTGTTCGCCGGTCATACCGGCTTCTAGCGGTCAAACGCGATCATGGCCCGAAGGCTGCCGATCCATACAATTCCAACACAACGCTCGCCAGCGCCCCGGCGATAATTCACAGGCTCGTTTGAACTGGCGCGTCACAGTAACGCACGGAGCCACTGACTGACGCGGTGTAGATGACAGCCAGGGGCCGTGTTCAGGGTCATTGCCCCCGGGCCGGAAAACACAGGCTGACGGTCGTGCCTTCGAGATACGCTCGGCCACCGCTGCGCGCGGCGAAATCTTTTGCCAGCTCCCAGTCGAAGCTGTGGGGGCCCATGAGGTCAAGCCGCGCTTCGTGTGTTGCAATCGTGATAGCGCCGTTCCCATCCGTGGCATCCGTCGCATTGATCGCCAGCGTCAGCACAACGGCCTCCAACTCAGCAGGGTCACACTGCACCGCGCCCGCCCCCTTGTTCAGGTTGAGCTGCAGCGTGAAGCGCTCCCCGCAGATGCGCCGAAGCAGATCCTCCAGCGACAGCACCAGGGGATTCAACTCGACTGAGCTCGAGCCGGCCGCCGCGCGCGGCGCGAGCCGCTGCAGGATGCGAGTCAGCTCGCCGCCCCGCTGAGCCGAACGCAAAGCGGCGGCAATGAAGCGGGGGGCTCGCTCGAGGTGATCCAGCTCGATCAGTTTCTCGATCGTGGTCAGCGCGCCGACGATCGTTTGCAGAGCATTGTTCAGGTCGTGGGCAATGTGCCCAGCCAGATGCCCCAGCGGTCGGTATTTGACGCCGCGAGCCGCGAGGTCCCGCAGCGCGCGGCGCAGCTCGGTTTCGGTCTCTGAAGAGTCGGCCATTTGCGTGCGAGTCTAGCAAGGCCGCAGCGGGGGCAAGGATGGTTTCGGCCCCTAATGGCTCAGCCTGAGCCCCTGCTGTCACGGTTGCGCCTGCGAGCAAGATGGCCCGTCTCATGGACCGCCGACTCTGAGCTCTACGGCAGTGCGTACGCCACGTAGGCTGCCCCTTTGGGCCCCTTGGGATTGCGCGAGTTGTTGGTGGCAATCACCACGTACTGCCTGCCGCCGGCCACGTAGGTTGCCGGTGTCGCACAGCCGGAGTACGGTAGATCCGCGTGCCACACCAGCTCCCCCGTTGCCGTATCGAACGCGCGGAGCTGGTGATCAAACACCGTGGCGCCGATGAACAGCAATCCGCTGGCGGTTACAATGGGCCCGCCGTAGTTCTCGCTACCGGTGTCGTGCTGTCCCAGCTCCGGATATTCGCCGAGCGGCTCACGCCACAAGTATTTTCCGGTGTTGAGGTCGATGGCATTGAGCGTACCCCAGGGCGGAGCGACGGCGGGGTAGCCCTCGGGGTCCAGAAACTTCAGGTAACCGGAGAAACGATAGCGCTGCGGGCTTCCTTCTGAGAAGAGTGAATCGCTCCTGGGCGCATCCTCGTGGCCGGTCCTCAGATACTCAACGAGCGCCGCCAGCATGTGGGACTGGATGTTGTTGAACGCGGGCATGCGTCCACGACCTGTCCGGATCACATCCGCGATCTGCTCGGCGCTCAAACGGTCACCGACGCCGATGAGTGAGGGAAACGCCGGGGGCGAACCCTGCCGCTCGGTTCCATGACAGACGGCGCATTGCGACTGATAAATGGACGCGGACAAACCGCCGCCGGCGACGCTCTGTATCAGGCCGCCTGTCCAGGCGACGTCATTGGAGTTGATATAAAGAATGCCGGCTCGCGGATCGACCGCCATTCCGCCCCACTCGGCTCCGCCATCGAAGCCGGGAAAGATTACCGTCTGCCGGCCGACACTGAAGGGGACGAACTGCCCCTCGCTGCGCAAGGCGTTGAATTTCTCCTGCGCCCAGGCGTGTGCTTCCGGAGTTCGTTGCGTCAACAGCTCCGGGGTCAGGCGCTGGCGCGCGAACGGCTCCGGAGCCGTGGGCCGCGGCTGAGTCGGTGCAGCAACCTCGCCGGGCACCGAGCTGGCGGGTACGCTGACCTCTTCAATAGGAAACAACGGCTGGCCGGTGGCCCGGTCAAAGACATACAGGTAGCCCTGTTTCGTCGATTGCACGAGCGCGGCCACCTTCCGACCGTGACTGCGCACCGTCAGAAGCGAAGGCGGCGCGGGAAAGTCCCGATCCCAGATATCGTGATGCACGCCCTGGAAGTGCCAGATGCGCTTGCCGGTCGCGGCGTCGAGTGCCAGCAGTGAGTTGGCGAACAGGTTGCTGCCGGCGCGCTGGCTGCCGTAGAAGTCGGGAGCCGCGGAACCGGTTGGCACATAGACAATTCCCTTGCGGACATCCAATGTCATGCCCGGCCAGTTGTTGGCCGCGCCGGCTTCGGCCCGCGCGTTCTGCGGCCAACTGTCGGCCCCGAATTCACCGGGTTTAGGGATGGTATGAAACGTCCACCGGAGGGCGCCGGTGTGTACGTCATATGCTCGGATGTCGCCTGGGGGAGCCGGCAAGGTCTCCGACGTCCGAAACCCGACAATGATCAGATTTCTGTAGATGACCCCAGGGGATGTCAGAGCGACATAGTGTTGTCGATAGTCACCGCGCAGTCCCTTGCGCAGGTCGATCGCACCGCCCTCCCCGAAACGGGTGACCGGCTTGCCGGTCTCGGGATCGAGCGCATACAGGTAGTGCATCACTCCCGCGAACAGGCGCTTGTGTCCGCCCTGATCCAGATAGGTGAGTCCCCGGCTCGGGCCGGTAAAACGGGTCCCCGGCGAGGACTCGATCCCCGGCACGCCCGCATCGAACTTCCATCGCAACTCGCCCGTTGCGGCATTCAACGCAATGACCTGCAGCTGCGGCGTGAGTCCATACAGAGTGCCGTCAATTACCAGTGGATTGGTCTGCGAGTCGCCGCTCGGGTCCATCTCGAAGCGCCACGCCAACCGCAGCTTGCCGACATTCGACTTGTCGATCTCAGTCAGGTCGGAATAGCGATCCTGGCTCGGATGAGCGCCGTAGTATGCCCAGTTGGTATCCACGGCCGCTGTCGCGGCCTGCGCGCTCAACAGCGCCGCCACGGCGCAGCCCAGGTGTGGTTTCATCAGAACAGGCGACTGCGGTTGGGCAATGGGTGATCGGGTTTGAACGACACCACCGAGCCTGCGGTATCGGCAAAACCGAGCGTCAACACTTCTTCAACGGCCCATGCGCGCCAGCTGATGGGGCGGATATCGCTCCCCCTGCACCGGGGTTTGCTCGAGGATTTCGTTGATCCGAGCGAGCTCCGCGGAGCTCAACTCAACCGAGTCGGCGGCGAAATTCTCCTGCAGGCGCGCCACCTTGGTGGTGCCGGGAATGGGCACGATCCACGGCTTCTGAGCCAGCAGCCACGCCAGGGCGATCTGGGCCGAGGAGACGTTGCGCGCCGTGGCGATCGTGGCGAGGCGCTCCACCAGTGTTTGATTAGCGCGGCGCGCCTCAGCCGAAAATCGCGGGTAGGTGTTGCGGATATCGCCCTTGGCAAACGGGGTCGTGTCGCTCATCTTGCCGGTGAGAAAGCCGCGCCCCAGGGGACTGAACGGCACAAACCCGATACCCAACTCCTCGCAAACAGGCAGTATTTCGATCTCGGGCTGCCGCCACCACATGGAGTATTCACTTTGCAGGGCGGTGACGGGTTGCACGGCATGCGCCCGCCGGATCGTCTGGACACCGGCCTCCGAGAGCCCGAAGTGTTTGACCTTGCCTGCGGCGATCAGGTCCTTGACCGCGCCGGCCACCTCCTCCACCGGCACGTCCGGATCGACCCGGTGCTGATAGAACAGATCGATGTGCTCGACACGCAGACGTTTGAGGGAGGCCTCGGCCACTGCGCGAATGTGTTCCGGGCGGCTGTCCATGCCGGCCGCGGGCACGCCATTCCTGAAGCCGAACTTGGTCGCGATGACCACCCGGTCCCGCATGGGCGCGAGCGCTTTGCCGAGGACTTCTTCGTTCGTGAACGGACCGTATGCTTCCGCCGTGTCGAAAAAAGTAACTCCCAGATCGTAGGCGGCTTTTATGAGAGCGATACCGCTGGCTTCGTCCACCGCGGGACCGTAGGCGAAGTTGAGCCCCATGCACCCCAACCCGAGCGCTGAAACCTGGAGGCCGGATTTGCCGAGTTCACGCTGTTTCATGCTGATGGCGGTATTCCGAATGAATGAGGGGCGGTGGGTCGATTGCCCAATGGTATCGGTTTTTCGGTCAGTCCGATCCAGTCGCCGAGGATTCTGCTGCGCGAGCATCCGGCGGACGAGCCTGAAAGAGCGCAATCAGCTGTGGGCGGGCAGGTAGCGGTCGAAGCAGGCGGCGATCAGGCGCAGGAAGTAGCGGCCCTTGGGACTCGCCACGATCCGGCTCGAGCAGGCCCAGACCAAACCGTCGGCCTCGAGGGACTGCAGCGACTCACGAGCTCGCGCGAAGTAGGCCCAAAAGTCAACAGCGTACTGTTTCTCGATCGCCGCGATGTCGACCTCACCCTGACACATGATCCGGCCGATCACATCGGCCCGGAGCAGATCATCCTGGTTCAGGGCAAGTCCCCGCCAGACCGGCAAACCGCCGGCGTCGATCGCCTCCTCCCAGTCGGACAGGTCGCGCGGGTTCTGGCTGAAACTGTCGCCTACGTGACTGATGGCACTGACACCCAGGCCCAGCAGGTCGTTACCGCCATGGGTGGTGTATCCCATGAAGTTCCGTTGCAGGGTCCCTGCATCCTGGGCCAGCGCCAGCTCGTCCTGCGGCAGGGCGAAATGGTCCATGCCGATATATCGATAGCCTGCGGCTGTCAACATTTCGATCGCCATGCCGAGCAGCGCCACCCTGGTTGCCGGATCAGGCAATTCATCACTGTTGATCTGGCGCTGACCCTTGAACATGTTCGGCAAGTGCGAGTATCCATAGATGGCCAGCCGGGACGGCCGCATATCCAGAATGGTCTGCAAGGTCTGATGGAAGCGCTCTTTTGTCTGCCGTGGCAGGCCGTACATCAGATCGACGTTGATGGAATGAATGCCGGCCCGCCGGCAGTCCCCGATGGCGCCGACCGTCTGCTCCAGAGTCTGAATGCGATTGACGGCCTTCTGCACCTCGGAATCGAAATCCTGCACTCCGAGGCTCACGCGATTGAAACCGACAGCCGCCAACTTCTGAACATCCCCTGGCGCCAGCGCGCGCGGGTCAATCTCGATGGAGATCTCACACTGCCCGGGAGAAGCGAATTCAAACTGACTGCGCAGGGCGCCGATGATGGAGCCGAGTTGTTCGGGTGCCAGGAAGTTGGGTGTACCGCCGCCGAAGTGCAGTTGCTCCACGCGTCGCCCGCGGAAAAGCGGGCCCATCCTGTCGATTTCCTGCGCCAGCCGCCTGGCATAATCCTCACCTCGCGCGACCGACCGGGTAATCACACGATTGCATCCGCAATAGAAGCAGGGGCTGCTGCAGAAAGGAACATGGACGTAAAGCGACAGCGGAGCCGCCCGCTTACCCTCTGCGAACTGCCTGAAGTCGGATGCTCCGAAGGCAGTGGAGAAGTTGGGCGCGGTTGGGTACGAGGTATAACGCGGCCCGGGCCGGTCATACCGGGCGAGCAGCACAGGATCGACGGAGGCTACGCTGATCATGGCCGCAAGCGTAGGCGAACCGACCAGCGTGTCCCATACGTATAGATACCCATATCAATGAGTTACGTCGGTGGCGGCTTGCCGCCGCGCTCGCTGAATGTCGTACCGGTCGAGTCGACCCGACCGGGCAATCGAGCTGTGACTGGGTACCCGGCTGCGCCGAGAGTCAATGATACCTTGGTGTAGTGGCCGCCAACCGCGCAGGCGTGTCACTTTTCGCCATCGGGAGCCAAGGGAGAGAGGGTCATGAAGATGAAGGGCCTGCTGACAGGTTTGGGTGTTGCGGCCACGATGGCCACCGTGGCGCTGGCCGCGCAGGATCGATATACGCTCAAAGTGCCCGGCGGTCTCGCGTTTGCCGATTTTCGCGGCTACGAGACATGGCAGGTCATTTCGATGAGTCACAACGGGGATAAGCTGGCGGTCATCACCGGCAATCCCGCCATGATCGCGGCCTACAAGGCCGGCATTCCGGACAACGGCAAGCCGTTCCCGGATGGCGCCAGGATGGCCAAGATCCACTGGGTCGCCAAGAAGAACGAGAATTATCCGGGGACGCCCCTGGTGGCCGGAGCGTTGCATGACGTCGACTTCATGGTGAAGGACAGCAAGAAGTACGCGGACAGCGGAGGCTGGGGCTATGGCGCCTTCGAGTACGAAGCCGCGACCGACAGCTTCCGGCCGGCCAACACATCGGATTCGCCGCCACAAGGCAACGATGCGAAATGCGGCGCTGCCTGCCACACCGTGGTGAAAGGCAAAGACTTCGTGTTCACCGAGTTTCCGCAGCGGTAGTGATGCGCCAACCCCAAAAGGGGTAACCGCCGCCCTCCCCTAGTCAGGGTCGCTCTTGCCTGACCGGTTGCACATCATTCGCCGCAACCGACAGCGAGGAGCGACCATGACCACGGCAGCGGATTATCTGGCGACGACCCTGGCCAAAGCGGGCGTCAAGCGCGTTTTCGGCGTAGTGGGCGACTCGCTCAATGGCTTCACAGACTCGCTGCGCCGCCAAGGTGAGATCGAATGGATTCACATGCGGCACGAGGAAGCCGCCGCGTTCGCCGCCGGCGCCGAGGCTCATCTGACCGGCTCGCTGGCCGTCTGCGCGGGCAGCTGCGGCCCGGGAAACCTCCACCTGATCAACGGGCTGTTCGATAGTCACCGCAGCGGCGTGCCGGTGCTCGCTATCGCCGCGCACATTCCCAGCAAGGAAATCGGCATCGATTATTTCCAGGCCACCCACCCGGAAGCCCTGTTCAAGGAATGCAGCCACTATGTTGAGTTGGTGTCGGACCCGGCGCAGCTGCCGCAGATCCTCAATCGAGCGATCCGGGTCGCTGTAGCCCGGCGCGGTGTCGCCGTTGTCTGTCTCTTATACACATCTAGATGTGTATAAGAGACAGGTTCAAGGAATGCAGCCACTATGTTGAGTTGGTGTCGGACCCGGCGCAGCTGCCGCAGATCCTCAATCGAGCGATCCGGGTCGCTGTAGCCCGGCGCGGTGTCGCCGTTGTTGTGCTGCCTGGCGATATCGCATTGAAAAAGCTCGACGCGGCGGTACCGCGCTGGTTGATGCCGTCCCGGCCCGTGTGTCTGCCACCGCCCTCGGATGTTGACTCGCTGGCCAAACTCCTGAACGAAGGCAGCCGGATCACATTGTTCTGCGGCGCCGGGTGCGCCGGCGCGCACGATCAGATCATGGCGCTGGCAGCGAAACTGCGCTCACCCATCGTGCATACCCTGCGTGGCAAGGAGCACATCGAGTACGACAATCCCTTCGATGTCGGCATGACGGGGCTCGTCGGATTTGCCTCCGGCTACCAGGCCATGGAAACCTGCGACACGTTGCTGATACTGGGAGCCGATTTCCCCTACCGGCAGTTTTTCCCCCAGGATGCACGCATCGCGCAAATCGACATCCGGCCGGAGGCGCTCGGCAACCGCTGCAAGTTGGATCTGGGAATCCTGGGAGAGGTGTCCGCCACGCTGTCCCAACTCATTCCCAAGCTGCACGACCGGCATGACCATCGACATCTGGAAACGGCGCTGTCCCATTACCGCAACGCGCGTGCGGACCTCGACTCCCTGGCGGAGTCCGGGCCGCTCTCCAGTATCATCCATCCGCAGTATGTCACCCGGGTGGTCAGCGAGCTGGCCGCCGAAGATGCGATCTTCACCTGCGATGTGGGTACGCCGATCGCCTGGACCGCACGCTATCTGCGCGTCAACGGCAAGCGGCGCATCGTAGGCTCCTTCAACCACGGCTCCATGGCGAACGCGATGTTGCATGCCATCGGCGCGCAAGCCGCATTCAGGCAGCGCCAGGTTATTTCCATGTCGGGTGACGGCGGCTTCACCATGATGATGGGCGACCTTCTCACCCTGACCCAGGCGAACCTGCCGGTGAAGATCATAGTCCTCAACAACGGCACCCTGGGGTTCGTGGAATTGGAGATGAAGGCCAACGGCTTTCTGGACACCGGCTGCGAGCTGAAGAATCCCGATTTCGCGCAGCTGGCCAACGCCGTCGGTATCAAGGGCATCCGGGTCGAGCATCCCCGGGAGCTGAAGCCGGCCGTGCAGGAAATCCTGGCTCATCCGGGACCCGCGCTGCTGGATGTCGTGAGTGCCCGGCAAGAGCTGATCATGCCGCCCAAGACCACGGCCGAAGAGGCGGCGAATTTCGGCCTGTTCCTCATCAAGGCTGTGTTGGATGGGCGAACCACGCAGCTCATCGACCTCGCGAAGGTGAACTACCAGCGCTGAGCGGTGGCACGATTGATGCTGCCCGTCCTTCACGAACGGAGGAGTCCGCCCCAATGATCGCCCACACGTCTCTCGCTGTCAGCGACTACAAGCGCTCGAAGAGCTTCTATACCGAAGCCTTGCAGCCCCTCGGTTACAAAAACAACATGGAATACGGCGAGGCCGCCGGTTTCAATGACGGGAAGAACACGGACTTTTGGATCACCAAGGAAGCGACCGTAGTGCCCAGCCACGTTGCCTTCGAGACGGACAGCAAGCAGCGGGTCGAGGCATTCCACCAGGCCGCGATTGCCGCGGGCGGTCGGGACAATGGCAAACCCGGCTACCGCGACTACTCCCCCGGCTACTACGCCGCCTTCATACACGATCCCGACGGAAACAATATCGAAGCGGTCTGGTACGATCCGTCCAGGGAGTAACCTCAACCGCGGCAATCGCTCGCTGCATTACAACAAAGCCGCAGCGGGAGCGGGAGGGTTGTGACCCGCCTCTCAAATCCGAGCCTTCGCGATTGGCACGGGGGCGCCATTGCGCGGACATTTCCGCCATGAGCAACGAATCCGGCGGCCTCCAGGATTTCGTTTCGCAACCCTCAATGGCGGGCAGCAGTGATGGGATCGCCAAGGTGCTGCACGCCATCCGCACCCACCTGCAAATGGATGTGGCCTTCGTGTCCGAATTCCGGCACCCCGTGCGGATCTTTCAACATGTCGATGCGGCGGGCCGCACTCCGATCCACGAAGGCGACAGCGCACCTCTCGATCAAGGTTACTGTCAGAAAGTCGTCGATGGCAGGCTGCCGCAATTGATCCCGGACGCCCAACGCCTTCCTGAAACGGCCTGTCTGGCGGAAACCCGGGCAATTCCGATCGGAGCGCATCTGAGCGTCCCTATCCGTCTGCGTGACGGTCGAATCTACGGAACCTTCTGCTGCTTCAGTTATCTACCCGACTACACGCTCACCCACCGGGACCTGCAAACCATGCGGGTGTTTGCCGACCTCGTCGCTCATCAGATCGACCACGACCTCGCGGCTCAACGCGACCGCGAGACTGTGATCCGACAGTTGGATGAGGTCATCGCCACAGGTCAGCCGACGATGGTCTTCCAACCGATCTACGATATGGCCGCACGCCGCTCGACCGGCGTGGAGGCTCTGTCACGGTTCAACTCCAAGCCGACGCGATCTCCCGACCTGTGGTTCCGCGACGCCGCAAGTGTTGGGTTGGGAATCGACCTCGAGCGCCGCGCCGTGTCTGCGGCGCTGCAGGCTCTTTCCCATTTTCCCTCGGACACCTATGTAGCCGTGAATGCTTCCCCGATCGTCGTCGAGAGCGGCGTGTTGGAACCGCTGTTGCGCAATGTCGATGCCCGACGGCTGATGCTGGAAATCACCGAGCACGATTCCGTCGCCGACTACGGCCGGCTCCTGGAAATGCTCGCGCCGCTGCGCGCGTTGGGCGCTCGAGTTGCAATCGACGACGCCGGCGCGGGGTACGCCAGCATGAGGCACATCCTGAGCATCGAGCCCGATCTCATCAAGCTGGATATGAGCCTCACCCGCGGAATCGATCAGGACCGCAAGCGCCGTGCGCTGGCCTCCGCCCTCATTGCCTTCGCCCACGAGACCGGGGTGGACATTGTCGCCGAGGGCGTGGAGTCCGCCGGCGAGCTGAATACACTGTGCGAGCTCGGCGTCAGCAAGGTACAGGGATACTTCCTGTCACGGCCCCGGTTTCTCGCCGATGTGCTTCAGTGTTTGACGATGCCGGAGTCAATAGCCGACTGCGCGTCCGTTCTCGTTGCGAAAGTCACTCGCACCTAGGCGCTCTCCCGTGGAAAGATCGATCGCGATACATTCGGCGTCCCCATCGATCTGCGGGTCGGTCACCTCGGTCCCCGCCGCTTGCAGCAAACGAACGGTGTCGGGTGAGAACCGACCTGCCTCCAGCTCAACGCGGTCGGGCAACCACTGTTGATGGATGCGGCCCGCGTTCACCGCTTCCTGAACATCCAGCCCGTAGTCACGCATGCCTATCACGATATTGGCCACTGACGTGATGATGGTGGGGCCACCTTCCGCGCCCAGCACCAGCCAGAGCTTGCCGTCCTTCAGGGCGATGGTCGGAGTCATCGCGGACAGCGGTCGTTTGTTCGGGCCGACGGCGTTGGCGGCGCCCTGAATCAGGCCGTAGAGGTTCGGCACGCCCGGCTTCGCCGCGAAATCGTCCATCTCGTTATTCAAAAGAAACCCGAGAGACCCGATCGTCACCCGGGACCCGTAGTCATCATTCAAGGTGGTGGTCACCGCGACCGCATTGCTGTCCGCGTCGACAACGGAGTAGTGAGTTGTATGATGAGGCTCGGGAGGGCTGCCCAGGACGGGATGCTCGCGAGCATATCGCTCCAACTCAGGATATTTCGCGGGCCGCTCCAGCTTCAAACTGGCGCTCGGACGCTCAACCTCGATGGACTTGCTCCAGGCCAGCGCGTAATCCTTGTCCATGAGCGCGGCTACGGGCAGCGCGGTGACATCCGGGTCGCCCATGAACTGCGCTCGATCGAAGAACGCCCGCCGGTAGCTCTCCGCGATCAGGTGCACCGACCGGGCCGATCCCAGGCCCGCCTGCGCCAGATCGAAGCGCTCCAGGATATTGAGCGATTCAATGAGCGCCGTCCCGCCCGAGGATGGCAGGGGCGCGCTGATGAGCTCCACACCACGATAGGTACCGCGTACCGCCGTGCGTTCCTTCACGGCATAGCCGGCAAGATCCTCCGTGGTGATCAACCCGCCGCCGCGGCGCATGAAGTCGGCAATCTCCCGCGCCATCCTGCCACTGTAGAAGTCATCGGGAGCGGCGGCAATCCGCTCCAGCGTCCGCGCGAGCTCCGGCTGTTTGAGCACATCGCCGGGGCGCCACCCCCGACCATTGTTCTGAAAGATACGCCGCGAGTCGGGAAAACGCGCCAGGTCCTGTTCCGCGTTCAATGACCGGGCGGCACCCCAACTCAACGCAAATCCCTGGCGCGCGAGCCGGATCGCCGGGGCCAGCACCCGGCGCACATCGAGCCTGCCGAAATGCTGCTCGGCGTAAACCAACCCCTTCACCGATCCCGGAACGCCCACTGCCCGGTAGCCGAGCACGCTGAGATTCGGAACCACATTGCCTTGGGCATCCTGGTACATCGTCTCGGTTGCCCGAGCGGGCGCCGTCTCGCGAAAATCGAGGAAATGCACTTCGCCGTCCTTCATGCGAATCAGCATGAAGCCGCCGCCGCCGATGTTACCGGCGTTCGGGTGCACAACCGCGAGCGCAAAGCCGGTGGCCACCGCGGCATCCACCGCATTGCCGCCGTCTTTCATCACTTGCGCGCCCGCGCCGGAGGCCAGCTCATTCTGGCTGACCACCATGGCGTGGGGAGCGTGTTGAGGATGCGAGCTGCCGCCCGCGAAGCACTCGTTCGCGAGCAGAGCCAGTGGCAGGATGCAGTTTCTCAGGCGCATGCGGCCACTATAGTGGATTCAGTGCCGGTCCTTGAAGCTGCCCTTCACGAAAGCATCACCCTTGCACAGCCACTCGCCGTTCACGCGAGCCCACAGGAAGAGGATCGCGAACGTGAAGGGTTCGGTCTTACCGTCCGTGGGATAGACGTGGAAGTCCGCCCAATCCCAGCCGGCATCGCCCTTGACAAACGTGCGAACGGATTCAATCTTCACCTTGTTGTTCTCGACCACTTCCAGGTACAGAGGCCGTATCGCGTCCCGGCCGATGAAGACTCCCTCGCCCTCTCCCACCGACACCACATCCTCGGTGTAGAACTTCGTCACGATGGTTTGCGCGTCGTGCGCGGCAAACGCCTTTTCCTTGAGATCGTATTTGGCCCGAATGGCCTGTTTGAAAGCCGCCAGCTCGGCATCCGGCGCCGCAGCCGCAGCGAGGCCACTGACCAGCAACATCAACAATCCGAGAATTCTCATGCAACCTCCAACGCTTCGTTACCCGCCCGCTCACCCTCTTCCGCCGCCGTCTCCCACATCTGCGCGCCACTCAACTCGGAGTGGCCGAACGACAGCCGTTCGTAGCGCTTGCGCAGGACATCCTTCGGAGCCGCTTTACCATCCTTGCCGAAGAAAAACCCGGGCGGATCGACAATGTAGGCATGCCCCCAGCGGTTGGTGATGATGCCGGCAATATCGCGGTCGGCATCGAACCCGGCATCGGCGAACATCCTGGTGAATTGCTCGCGCACGGCACTCTCGATTGCCGCGTAGCTCATGCCGAAGAGCTGCATGCGCGCGGCGGTGCACTGCTGTGGATAGGGCACTCCCGGCAACGGGAAGGGGTTGTACAGCGTCAAGACGGTGGGCTTGGAAGGATCCAGAGGCTGCGTCGCCTGGCCGGGGATCTCGAGATTGCGCCGCAGGCTGGTCCACCAGCCGAAACCCTCGAACCAGCGGGCCGAGGCGATGCCGAGCCTGTCCAGAAACTTCCAGTTCCGCAACGCCACGTTGACTGTCAACATGGGCGCGTGATGGAACTGATTCATGGCCTCACGATACTCAGACGGGATATCGCGGCAAATGTGCCGGTTGGCGTGCTGTTGGCCACACAGCACCGCGGCCCTGGCGCGTACTCGATATAACTTGCCCTCCCTGGCGTAGGTCACGAGTACCGCCTCGGAGCCTTCGTGCCGCACGGCGACAACCGTCGAGGACAGCCGCATCCGCACGGGCTCGCCCGGCTTGTCCAGCTGATCCCAACGCACGGCGCCGTTGAGAATGTCCGCCATCCGGTATTCGCCCTGCAGCGCCGCCGGGATGATTTTCTTGAGGAAGTGGCGCGCCGTACCCGCATGCCCCCCCGGAAAGCTGGCGAGATAAACCTCGTCCGTCGGGTCCATGCCGCCGTTTTGATAGCGGTAATAGCCGTTCACGCCCGGCTGCAGGAAGTTATATGCCGAATAGGCCGATATGACATCCGCGCCCAGCCCGCAACCCATGGCACAGGTCACGGGATTGAGATACTTCAGCACCTCGGTGAGATCCGCCTCCCCGATGCCCATGACATCCGTCAGGAACTGCTTGTAAGTCATGGAATCGAGCCACGGGCCCCAATCCGCGCGCCGCGGCGGAGTCCGATACAGCTCCATGTCCACCAGTGCCTTCCTGGCGGACTCGGGAATCGGCGCATGCTTGAACCCGTCGCGCCAGGGATTTCTGACCCATCCCTTACCCTCGTAGAAAAAGCCCGTATCCGATCTCTCCCACGCAATATGCATCGGTGACCAGGCATCCTCCGGCACCAGAATGTCGTTGGTCAGGCCCGTCGGGCTCTGGTACACGAACTCATCGGGAAAGCCGAGGTCCGTGGCGAAATGCGACCACATGCCGGCACTTTTGGCCTTGTTGAAGGGCACGACGATTCCCGTCGCACCCTGCGGCGCGGTCAGATGATAACCGTCCACCTGGAATTCATTCTGCTTGGCCTCGCCGCCGAAGATCGGATGTTGATCCAACATCAACACCTTGCCGTCAGGCCGCCCTTTCCTGAAGGCCCAGCAGGCCGACAGACCCGCGATTCCGCACCCCACGATCACCGCATCCAGCACTTCCCCGGTGTCGATGGCGGAGCGCAGGGCCCGGTCCCATTGTTGATTACGAATGCCACCGTGCGCGGCGTTGACCACTTCGTGCGTATTGCCGTTGGAGTTGGCGTAATCGCCGATTCCCCCCGGCCCGGTCCACTCGGGCCCGAGACCGGTCATTTGCGCAGCGGAGGTTTGCGCGCGAACCGCGGCGGGCGACCCCATGCCCAGCAGCGCAGCGCCGCTGCCGAGCAGGGTAGCGCCGACGAAATCGCGGCGCGTGATGTCGTTCATGGCGACTCTCGTTTTTGGTCAGTTGACCAATAAACTAGCCGCGCGGCCGGCCGGGCGTCAAGTCAATTCAATTTTTTGGGCGCAGATCCAACACCCGGCGGGCCTTGCCGGCCGAGCGTTCCAGGGCCCCCGGTTCGCGCACCTGAACCACGACACTGATGCCGACGTTGTTTTTGATCAGGCGCCCCAACTGCACGCCGGCCTCTTTACGGGAATTGGCATCGGCCGCCGCGACGCATTCGACATGCACCGCCAGCGAATCCAGATGCCCCTCGCGCGTCAGCTCGAGCAGGTAGTGGGGCGTGAGCCCGGCACAGCGCAGCAACAGCTCTTCGATCTGCGACGGGAACACATTCACGCCGCGGATGATCAGCATGTCATCGCTGCGGCCGGTGATCTTCGCGATCCGGCGCATGGCACGCGCGCTCGGCGGCAACAGCCGGGTCAGGTCCCGGGTACGATAGCGGATGACCGGCAATGCCTCCTTGGTCAAGGAAGTAAATACCAGCTCGCCCTCCTCGCCGTCCGGGACCGGCTCGCCGCTCAGCGGGTTGATCACCTCGGGATAGAAATGATCCTCCCAGATGCACGGCCCGTCCTTGGTTTCAACAAACTCGCTGGCCACACCCGGCCCCATGACTTCGGACAGGCCGTAAATATCTACTGCGTCGATGTCGAACCGCTGCTCTATTTCCCCGCGCAGTGCCTCGGTCCAAGGCTCCGCCCCGTGGATTGCGATGCGCAGGGAGCTGTCGCGCGGATCCATCCCCTGGCGGACAAACTCGTCCGCGATGTTGAGCATGTAGGACGGCGTCACCATGATGATGTCGGGCTCAAAGTCGCGGATCAGTTGCACCTGCTTCTCGGTTTGTCCACCCGACATCGGAATGACCGTGCAGCCCAGTCGCTCCGCGCCGTAGTGAGCGCCCAACCCGCCGGTGAACAATCCGTAGCCGTACGCCACGTGCACCTTGTCCCCCGGCCGCCCGCCGGCCGCTCGAATCGAACGCGCCACCAGGTCCGCCCAATTGCAGATATCGTTCGCCGTGTAACCGACAACCGTCGGTTTGCCAGTCGTGCCGCTGGAGGCGTGCAGCCGGGCGATCTTCGACATCGGAACCGCGAACAGGCCGTACGGATAGTGATCCCTGAAGTCCTGCTTGTTCAGGAACGGAAACAGCCGCAGATCCTCCAGGCGCTTCAAGTCATCCGGATGCACGCCGTGCGCTTCGAATCCACGCCGGTAGTGCTCGACGTTGTCGTACGCATGACGTACCGACCACTTGAGCCGTTCCAACTGCACGGAACGCAACTCATCCAGACCGGCTCGTTCCAGGCTCATTTGGCCCCCGCGAGCAGCCGGCGCCGCTGCGCCTTCACGGCCACCAACGGCTCGTGCCGGTAGGCAGCCACTTCCTCGGCCGTGAATTTCGCGATTGAGCGGGGAACCGGCACCGCGCTCAGGTTAGCCACCATCCAATTGAGCACGGCGGCCAGATCCGCATCGGAGAGTTTCGATTGCGCGGAGCCCGGAACCTGGATGAGGTAGCGACGCCCGGCGGGCTTGCCGGCGAGAGGGACCAAAGTATCGCGAACCGAAGGCACGCGCCCGGGTTCTCCGCGTCCGTCCGGAGTGTGGCAACCCATGCAATGGAGCATGTAATTGACATGCGGCTCGTAAGCTGCGACTGCCCCGGCATACAGCAGCCCGAACGCAGCCAACAACCTACTTCGCAACAGAAACGATGCGCGCCGTCGAGCAATGATAGGGAACGTTGGCCTTGCCATTTCCAGAGCACCAATTGTAATCGTTGGACTGGAACGGTATGTACAACGGAGTGTCGCGCTCATTTCGATTACACATGCATCGGCCGCACGTCGACTTGCCGCAGCAGTCGTTGTACGAGATGACGTAGTCTTTTCCATCGAGCGGGTTGTGACAAGTCCCTACCCAGGTGACCGCGGACATCGTGGTGCCGGGAGGACAGGTGTCCTGAGTCCCTCCGCAGCACCCGCACAGATAGCCATCGATGGCGCAGTGGCGCCAGTAATCGCAACTGGTTGGATCGTCAACCCTCTTGGCCTCCTCGCCGGGCTTCTTGGCCGGCGGCGGCGTGGCACCCCTGGCAACCGGCAACAGCGGCGCGGCCGTGGCTCCCACCAACAAGGCTCCCAGGGACCCGACCACGCTGCGTCGCGAAGTGCGCTTGGCCAACGATCGGGCCGAGCCCTCCATCATCCGATCCAGCCACTTCATGGGTTCACCAAAACGGTGGGCGTGGTTCCGATGTCGGTCACCGAACGCAGGAATTTCCCGCTGGTCGCGTCGTAGATGTCGAGCACGTTGCTGTCAATGAAGATGGAGAACATGAGTGGCTGCGCGTCGCGGCTCACCTGGATGGAGCCGGCGTCGTGTTGCATGGAAATCTTCTGGATCCGGGCGCGTTTGGCCAGATCGTAGACCCAGACCTCGCGGCCCGGATCCTTGTGGGAGTCCAGATCGCCCTGGTGCATGATGGAATACAGGCGGTTCAGGCCCGTGTGGACGGCCAATTGCTGCAACCCGCCCGGTCGCCATTTCGCGGCCTTGTCCGCGGCGCTGAGCAGCGACCAGGTCGGCTGCAATTGCGAGCCTGCCTTGACCGGGTAGATCGTGCCGCCGAAGGAAACGAAGTACCACGTATCCCCCACGCGCACCGCCTTCTCGGTCACCGGGTCGTGCTCGACATCAAACACCGGATCGTCGGTCCGCACGCTGGACTTTACTTTTCCCGCATCGTCGATGACGGTGTTCAACAGCGCGCCGTCGGCGCAAATGCTGAAGAAGGTGCGATTGCCGGTGGGATAGATCAGGGCGCAACCCGAGCTCTCGATCTCCCCCACGAACTTGCGCGATTGAGTGTCGACGACCGTGATGCTCTGCCCGGGGTTGAAGTTGTACACGAGCAGGAAACGGCCGTCATCCGTCAGCTGCGCATTCGCCATCATCGGCAGGTTGGACGAGCGCTTGGGTGGAATGCGGATCTCGCCGATGAAAGACAGATGCGCCGGGTCGTAAAGCGAGATGACATCGGTGCGCTCACCGCGCGTACCGCGGGAAAAATAGGTCTCGGGAGAGTAGATGAGGCGGCCGTCCAACGAGGGCACCACCCGCATCGATCCGAATCCCGTATCCAACTCCCCCACGAAGCGGCCCGCATCGCCATCGACGAGCAGGGCCTTGCCGCTCACCATGTGCGGAAACACGAAATCGTTGACCCAGATCCAGTGAGCTGGAGTGGGCTCAGGCAAGGTGACCACGTTGGCTGCAGGCTCCGCGGCCGCGGCCGTCGCTGACAGGCAGGCCAGCAGGAGCATCCCCACTTTTGACATGACTCGAGCGCTTCTTTTGGTCGGGTGACCAATACGCTACAATCCGGCCCGAATGCAAGTCAAGACAAAGCGAGCCGCGAGCAGCCGGCGCGCCGGCAACGACACCGCCAAGCGAATAGTCCTCGCGGCCCGCGAGCTCCTCCTGACCGAGGGATACGCGCAGTTCTCCATGCGCAATGTCGCCGCGCGCGCGGGGCTGCATCTGGCCAATGTCCAGTACTACTTCAAGACCCGCGAGGACCTCATTGAGGCACTCGTCGCGGACACCGGCGAGCGCTACCGCAATTCGTACGCGCAGCTGCGCGCGAAGGGGCCGACGGACCGGCAAGCGCGCTTCGAGGCCATCGTCGAATTCAACCTCAAGGACATTGCGACCACCGCGACGCGCCGCTATTTCATCCAGTTGTGGGCCCTGTTGACGGAAATCGACGGTCGCGCGGGCCACTTGATGAACGATTTGTACGCAATCGACATCCAGCAGTTGAGTGACTGCATCGCCGAGCTGGTACCCGACACCGAGCCCGCGGAGGTCCGCCGGCGCGCAAGCATCCTCGCGGCCATGATTGAAGGCATGGTGGTGGTGCGGGGCGCCCACAGCCGTAACCCCGCGGAGCTGAAGAAGCTCATGGCCCGCGCCCGGGGCATGGCCATGCAAATCGCGCTTGGCCTCGTGCCGGATGTGAATTAGGCTGCTGCGATGCACGCGCTTACTCACATCGAAGCGACGGCTCTGCCCTATCTGCCCGATCCGCGATCGGTGCAGTCAGGGGACACGGTTGACGAGGCCACTCACGTCGTCAGCGAGAACATTCATCCGCATCGCCTGCGCACGGTCAATACAGGGGGCCGCAGCCTCATGTGCCTGACATCGGCCCTGGATCTCGGGGATTGCGCCCTTGGATATGTGCAGTACGGCTTCGAGGTCGAGATTGATTCCGGTGTGATCGCCGACTACCAGTTGGTGAAATCGACCCTGGCCGGCCAGGGGCGCGTGATCTGCGGACCGCAGTCCGCAGTGACTTCTCCCCGCTCGATCGTGATGACCTCCACGACCGAGATATCGCGCGTCATCATGTCGGCGGAATGCCGGCATCTGACAGCCCGGGTTTGCCGCAAGGCGGTTGAGCAGCGAATCATGGAAAAGCTGGGGCGCCGCCTGAGCGCGCCGGTTAAATTCGACATGGAAATCCCGTCCGATTCGGATTTCGGCCGGGCATGGCATCAACTGCTGGCGCACATCTGCAACTTGTCGGCCACCGCGCCCAAGGCGTTGGCGGCCGAGGAAGTTCGCAGACAGTATTCCCGCACCCTGATCGAGCTGCTGGTGCACGCGGCGCCGCACAATTACTCCGATGAGCTGGAGCGCGGTGCCACGCACCAGGCGATTCCGTGGTACGTGCGCCGTGCCCGCGCCTACATGCACGAGCATCTGTCGGAGCTGCGTTCGGTCGCGGAAATTGCCAGCGCCGTGGGCATAACGCCGCGCAGCCTGCAAAACGGCTTCCGCCGGGTCTTCAACATGACCCCTGCCGAATACCTGCGGGATATCCGCATCCAGGCGCTGCACGAGTCGCTGCTGCGCGCCGCTCCAGGCCGCAACGTCACAGAGCTGATGCAGGATGTGGGCATCGTCAATTTCGGCCGTTATGCCCAGTACTATCGGCGCAAAATGGGCGTAGCCCCGTCCGCAACGCTCAAGGGCGCCATCTAGACGCGCGTTGCGTTCCGGCAACAGCCGGGCCGCCGCGCACAATTATTTCCGAATCCGTATCGCGTCTTCGCATTGCGGGCGACTAAGCTCCCCGGAGCTTCCACGTGGAGTGCCATCGCGATGTCCCGAATAACAATGAAGGCGCTGGCGGGGTTGTCCGCAAGCGTTTGCCTGGGGGTAGTACCGAGCGTCTGGTCGCAGGAAAACAGCGACTCCGACAAGCTCGCCGAAATTGTCGTGACCGCGCAAAAGCGCGAGCAGAACCTGCAGGAGGTCGGCACGTCGGTCACCGCCTTCGATGCCAACACTCTGCAACAACTCGGGTTGAAGGACGTGACCAGCGTGACCTCGCAGGTCCCTGGCCTGCAATTCAACCAGTACGGCTCGACGGTGACGATCTACAACCTTCGCGGTGTGTCGCAGAACGACTTCAGCGATCACCAGGAGGCGCCGGTGGCCGTCTACAGCGACGACGCCTACATCGCCTCGACCGGCGCGTTGGCTGGCACCTTGTTTGACACGCAGCGGGTCGAAGTCCTGCGCGGCCCCCAGGGCACGCTCTTCGGGCGTAACGCCACGGGCGGACTGATTCAGTACTTCAGCAATCAGCCCACCGATCACCTCGATGGCTATCTGGATGTCACGGGCGGGAACTTCAGCCGCTTCGACTCGGAAGGCGCCATTGGCGGCCCGCTGAGCGACACCCTGGCCGCTCGCGCAGCCTTCGCGACCAACTATCATGAAGGCTACATCACCAACGACCTGGGCGGCCGCATCAACAATCAGCGGCAGTTTGCCGGCCGCCTGCAGCTCACCTGGAAATTCGCCGACAACGGCGAGGTGCGCCTGAAGCTGCACGGGATCAACAACGACTCGGAGGTCGCGGGCAACTATTCGTGGGCCGCCTCGGCGCCCGATGCGACCGGCCGCGGCGTCTTCGTCCCGGGTGGCGCCGATCTCTTCGGCTACACCAATCCGAGCACCAGCCCGTTCCACCAGTCGGAGGACCGCAAGGGCATTTTCAACCGCACGGTGTACGGCGCGACCGTCCATGCCCTCTACAAGACCGACTGGTTCACGGTAACTTCGGTCACCGATTACATGCACGTGCAGAAGCGCTACGGCGAAGACTCCGACATGTCGCCGAACCCGATTTTCAACTACGACGTGTTGTATCACTTCCATCAGCTCTCGCAGGAGCTGCGACTGAACGGCGAAGGTGACCGGTACCGGTGGGTCGGCGGCTTCTACTACCTGCACTACAACAGCCGGGATATCGGCACCACCACCCTGATCGAGCCGATCGGCCTGGGACGCGCCGATTTCAGCCTCAGCACCAGCTCCCCGTCGGTCTTCGCCCAGGGCGAGTACGACATCCTGCCGCAACTGACCTTCATCGCGGGCGCCCGCTATACCTACGATGACAAGGCCTTCGACTATTACTACTACTGCGAGGCGTGCGCCCAGAACCTGCACTATGTCTCCCCGGACTTTCCCGGCGCGGCCAAGAAATTCAACATCGGCACCGGCAAGGTGGAGCTGGATTACAAGCCCACCAAGGACCTCATGGTGTACGCGAGCTGGAACCGCGGCGCGAAAGGCGGCGGCTGGTCGGCACCCACCTCGGGTGCCGTCGATCCGCAATCCCTGCCGTACGCCATGGAACGTCTCACCAACATCGAGGCGGGCTTCAAATCCACCTTCTGGGATGGACGCGCGCGCCTGAACGGGTCGGTGTTTCACTACGACTACAAGAACTACCAGGGCTTCTTCCTGGATGTGGCCACGCAGGTCGTGGAGAACATCGACGCCAAGGTCAAAGGCGGCGAGTTGGAATTTTCCGTCATCCCGGTCCACGGCCTGAATGTCCAGCTGGGGGTATCGCACCTCGAGTCGATGGCACCCCACGTGCCGACACCCTCGGGCGAATTCGTCCCGGCGGAAATGCCACAGGCTCCCCACTGGACTTTCAACGCCCTCGCCCGCTACGAATGGCCGATGTTCGGTGGCATGGCTTCGCTCGAAGGCGATGCCAAATGGAACAGCCGGCAGTACCTCGAGCTGATCAACGCGCCGGTCGACCTGCAGCCCTCCTATGCCGTAATCAACGCGCGGGTTGGATTCGGGAGCGTCGATGACCGGTGGCAGGTCAGCGCATTCGTGAAGAACGCGGCCGACAAGTGGTACCGGCTCTACAACCTCGATCTCTCGAGCTTTATCGGCAGCAATCAGGGCGTGTATGCGCCACCGCGCGAATACGGATTGGAGCTGCGGTATCACTTCGGAGGATGAGCGCATGAGCTTCTCTTTGACGATCGGCGGCAAGGCCGCGGCGACAGCCAAGACATTCAACGTTCTCAATCCCGTCGACGAGAGCGTGGTGGCGGCTTGTCCTGAGGGAACACCGGAGCTGGTGGATGAAGCGGTCGCCAGCGCGCGCAAGGCGTTCAAGGGCTGGGCGGCATTGCCCGATGCGGAGCGCGTCGGCCAGTTGATGGCCATCGCCGATCTGATCGAGAAACATCACGCGGAACTGTCCGAGCTCATCACCCGTGAGCAGGGTAAAACTCAGAGCGGTCCTGGCGCCAACCTGGAAGTGGGCGGCGCCGTTGCCTGGACTCGTGCGACGGCCAGCCTGGCGCTGCCCGAGCAGACCATCCAGGACGATGCCAAGGGCAAGATCGTCATCCGGCGCAAGCCGGTCGGTGTAGTGGCCTCCATCACCCCTTGGAACTGGCCGATGATGATCGCCGTCTGGCACATCATGCCGGCGCTGCGTGTTGGTTGCACCGTTGTCATCAAGCCCTCCCCGTTCACACCGCTGTCGACTCTGCGCATGGTCGAGCTCATGAATCAGGTGCTGCCCCCCGGAGTCGTCAATGCGGTGACAGGTGGCGCGGATGTGGGAATGCGCCTGGTCAATCACCCCGATGTGAACAAGGTCGTCTTCACCGGCTCTATTCCCACCGGCAAGAAAGTCATGGAAGGCGCGGCCCACACGCTCAAACGGGTGACTCTCGAGTTGGGCGGTAACGATGCCGGCATCATCCTGCCCGGGACGCGGATTGATTCGATGCTCGAAAGCCTTTTCTGGGGCTGCTTCATCAATGCCGGCCAGACCTGTGCCGCATTGAAGCGGTTGTACGTACACGAAGACCAGTACGACGAGGTTGTGCAGAAGTTCGCCGCCTACGTGGCCAAGATCCCCGTGGGGAACGGCCTCGACCCCCGTAACCTGATCGGCCCGGTGGCCAACAAGATGCAGTTCGACAAGGTGGCGGAGCTCGTCGAGGATGCGCGCAGCAGTGGCGCGAGAATCGTGGTCGGCGGCAATCCCGAGAACAAGCCGGGATATTTTTATCCGTTGACCGTGATATCCGAGGCCACGGACGCCATGCGCGTGGTCAAGGAAGAACAGTTCGGACCCGTCATACCGATCGTGAAGTATAAAACCGTCGAGGAAGCCATCGCTCGCGCCAACTCGCTGGACGTGGGCCTCGGCGGGTCGGTCTGGGGAAACGACCCCGAGGAGGCAGCCGGGTATGCCAGCCAGCTCGAGTGCGGCACGGCCTGGGTGAACCAGCATGGCACCTTGCACCCCATGGCGCCCTTCGGAGGCGTAAAGTGCTCGGGGATCGGCGTGGAATTCAATGTGGACGGATTGAAGGAATACACCACGGTGCAAGTCGTCAATGTCGCGCTATAGGCCTGCATGACCATCGTCGACAGGCGCGGTTTGATAGCGGCCATACTGGTCGGTGTAATCGGGCCGGAGGTGTTCATTGTCCAACCCGGTTTTGTGCAGGGGCTGGTCGAGCACCTGGGGTTCGACGATCGAGGCGCCGGCTACGCTGCGTCCATCGAAGTCTGGGGGATCACCGCGACCACCGTGTTGATGACCTTCTTTGCGCATCATTTCAACTGGCGCAAGGTGATCACGGTCTCCCTGCTTATCGTGGCAATCAGCAACCTCGCCTGCATCGCGGTTCATGACCGGACGGTGTTCGTGGTGCTGCGGTTCATCGCGGGTCTGGGCTGCGGAAGCCTCATTTCTCTGAGCTTCACGACGGTGGGACTCACGAGCAACCCCGACCGCAACTTCGGCTACCTGATCATGTGGGTATTGCTGTACGGCGCGATTGTATTGTTCGCCATGCCCGCCGCCTTTGCGGCCAGCGGCATGACGGGCCCCCTGGTGTTCTTCGCGCTGTTTCCCCTGGTTGCCCTGCCCTTCGTGCGGGCGTTCCCGATAAGCGGCGAAACCGTGGCCGCGGTGGAGGCCGACGCGGTCAATCTCTCCGCGTGGTTGAAGGGATCGGCACTGGCGGCGATGTTCGCGTATTTCATCGCCCAAGGTGTTGCCTGGGCGTACCTCTTCCTGATCGGTACCGCGGGCGGACTGTCGGAGCAGAAAGTGGCGAACGCGCTGACGTTGTCACAGTTTGCCGGGGTCGCGGGGGCGTTGCTGCCTGCCATGTTGGGGTGTCGGTTCGGGCGGTGGCGGCCTCTTTCCGTCGGCATTGCCGGGGGCGCCGTGGCCCTGGTGTTTCTGATCGGCCACTTCGAGTACCTGCCCTTCACGATCTGGGTCTGTGTCTACAACTTCTTCTGGAACATGACCCACCCCTACCTGCTGGGTTCCATGGCTAGCTTCGACCGGCGCGGCCGGGTGGTCGTGTACGCAGTGGCGCTGCAGATGTTGGGACTAGCCGTTGGGCCCGCGCTGGCCGCCAGCGTGATTTCGCCGGACCACTACGACCGCGTGAACTGGCTGTCGATCGGCTTCTTCATGCTCAGCTGGATGTGCATTCTGCCGCCCGTGCTCGCGCAACAGCGCAGCACGCAGGGCGCCAAACTCGGATGGGGAACGTCATGATTGGAGATCTCGAGGGTAAGGTTGCGATTGTCACCGGCGCGGGCCAGGGCATCGGCGAAGGCATCGCACGCTGCTTCGCGAAGGCCGGCGCTAAAGTACTGATTGCCACGCGGACCGCCCGGAACGGCCAGGCCGTCGCGGACGCGATCGTGAAAGAGGGCGGGATCGCCAGCCTGCTGCAGGTGGATGTCGGCCAGCACGACCAGGTAAAGCGGGCCGTGAACCACGCTGTGACCACTTACGGCCGGCTGGACATCGTGGTGCATAACGCCGCGGTCTATCCCGTGCTGCCGATCGAGGAGTTGAGCGACGCGGACCTGGACATGACATTGTCGGTCAACCTCAAGGCAGGCTTCTGGTTTATCCAGGCGGCGCTACCGCACCTGCGCAAGCAGGGAGGCGGTCGTTTCCTGTTCACCTCCTCCGTTACCGGCCCCAACGTCGCCATGCCGGGGACCGCGCACTACGCGGCCTCCAAGAGCGGCATGAACGGCCTGATCCGCACGGCCGCCCTGGAGTTTGCCCGCGAGAACATCACCGTCAACGGTGTCGAGCCGGGCTACATCCGCACTCCTGCGATGGAGGCCCTGGGCAGCGAGGCCGAGATCGCGGAGATGGCCAAATGCATTCCGCTCGGCAAGCTCGGTAATCCCATCGACATTGCCAACACGATGTTGTTCCTCGCCTCGGATGAAGCCCACTACATCACCGGCCAGACGATTGTAGTCGACGGCGGGTCGACGCTCCCCGAGAGCCCTGTTGTGCTAGACGCCTACTACAACTCAAAGAAATGAACGCCCAATCCCTTCTGCAACGTCGTTTCAACGTTCTAGGGCGCCACTCCCCTCTCTTCTACGAGAAGCCCCTGCAGCTCGTGCGCGGCGAGGGAGTGTGGGTCTGGGATGCCGACGGCAAGCGCTACCTGGATGCCTACAACAATGTGCCGCACGTTGGACATTGCCACCCGCGCGTAGTCGAAGCGCTGCGCCGCCAGGCCGGCATACTCAACAGCCACACGCGCTATCTGGATGAAACCGTCGTCAACTACGCCGAAGATCTGCTATCGACGTTCGATCCCAGCCTGAACCGCGTGTTTCTGACATGTACCGGCAGCGAGTCGAACGAGTTGGCGCTGCGGATCGCGCGCGAGACCACGGGACACCTGGGCGTCATCTCCACTGATTTCGCCTACCACGGCAATACCGCCGCGGTCTCTCAGATCAGCTCGGTGTTTACTCCGGCCGAAAAGCGCGGTCCATACGTCCGCTATGTCCCGGTGATCGACCCTTTCCGGCAACGCAACGGCCGCAGCGACGAGCAGTTGGCGGATTTCTATATCGAGCAGTTGCAGCACGCGATCGACGACCTCGAGCGCAACGGCGTGAAGCTCGCGGCCGTCTTGTTCTGCACGGCTTTCTCCAGCGAGGGATTACCCGATATCCCGAAGACCTACCTCACCAAGGTCGCCGCGGCCGTGCACGCGGCGGGCGGTCTGGTGATCGCGGATGAGGTGCAGGCCGGGTTTGGTCGCTTTGGCTCCCACATGTGGGGCCACGCTCGTCACGGGATGGTTCCAGACATCGTTACCATGGGCAAGCCCATGGGCAACGGTCATCCGTTGGCTGGTGTCGTGACGACCGCGGCGCTCATGGAGGATTTCACGAGCAAGAACATGTACTTCAACACCTTCGGAGGTAACGAAGTATCCGCAGCGGTCGGGCACGCGCTCTTGAATGTCCTGCGCGATGAGAAGCTTCTGGATAATGCGCTGACAGTAGGCGAATACGTGCTGAGCGGGATGCGCCGGTTGCAGCAGAAGTATCCCATCATTGCCGACGTTCGCGGCCAGGGGATGTTTTTCGCTGTGGAGATCGTCTCAAACGGACAACCGGACGCGGCGCGAGCCAGGAAGATTGTCAACACCATGCGCGATACCGGTGTTCTGATCAGCCGGATCGGCCCGCATGACAACATTCTCAAGATCCGCCCGCCCATGGTGTTTACTCGAGAAAACGCCGACGTGCTGTTGTCTACACTGGACGCGGCGTTGCGCTGAGCCATGGACGCCGTGTTGCGCAGACTCGTGAATCTGGTTGAAGCACGGTGGCCGCTGCGGTGCGCGTCGATTCAACCCATCAAAGTCCGCGAGAACGCGGTCTACGCCGTGCACCTGCGCGATGGCGGCAAGGTTGTTCTGCGGGTGCACCGTTGCGGATACCACTGCGACGATGCGCTTCAATCGGAGCGGACCTGGATGCAGGCGCTCGAGGCGCACGGCATCGAAGTGCCCCGGCACGTCTTGTCGAACGGCGGGAGGTCGTTCGAACGGTCGCGCATCGAGGGCTTTGAAGGCGAGCGCCAGATCGATGTATTTCACTGGATCGCGGGTCAACAGTTGGGATCGGTTGAGCAGGGAGTGGCGGCCGAGGGTGTTGCCGATGTGTATCGCAAGGTGGGCCGCCTGGCCGCACGCCTGCACAACCAGTCGTCCGCATGGAGCGCTCCCGCGGGCTTCCTGCGCCATGCGTGGGACGCCGAAGGCCTGGCGGGGGAGCGGCCGTTTTGGGGCCGCTTCTGGGAGCTGGCGGCGCTGACGCAGTCGCAAAGGCAACTATTTGTTGAGCTGCGGCGCGCGCTCTGGCGGGACCTGATCGAGTTTGGCACGGCGTGCGACCGATACGGCCTGATCCATGCAGACCTCGTGCCGGAAAACATCCTCGTGGACGGCGACTCGCTGCAGGTCATCGATTTCGATGACGCCGGCTACGGATGGCATCTGTTTGAGATTGCCACGTCGCTTTATTTCATTCGCCGCGACTCGATCTACGCGCAGGCGCGTGAAGCGGTGATTGCGGGCTATCGCCAGCACAGGACGCTGTCCGACGAGCACCTCGAGCTGCTGCCGATGTTTCTGGCCGCGCGCGGCAGCACTTACCTTGGGTGGGTCCATACTCGCGCCGGCGAGCCGGTGGCGGATGAGCTGACGCCGGCGTTGATTGAGCTCGCCACGGCCGCCGCCGAGGACTACCTCAGCGGCTAATAGACGATGCTGCCCACCGAGGTGCCACCGCAAACAAACAACGTTTGACCGGTAACGAACCCGGCTTTTGGGTCCACGAAGAACAGGATCGCGCGGGCTACATCCTCGGGCAGCCCCAAGCGCTTCACGGGGATCGATTGCACGATCGCCGGGAGGCGCGGGCTGTCTTTCGGGATGATCTCATGGAATACCTCCGTGGCCTCAATGGGCCCCGGAGCGATGACATTCGCCGTGATCCCGTCCGCCCCCAGCTCCAGCGCCCAGGTCCGCGCCAAACCCAACATGGCGGCTTTGGTGGCGGAGTACGCGGTCCGTTGTGCCAACCCGAGCACCGCTCTGGATGAGACGAGCACGATGCGCCCAAAGCGGCGCTCCCTCATGGCAGGCAAAGCCGCTTGCACCAGCGCAATCGGCGCGGCAATGTGCAGATTGGCCAGCGTCTGATAATCGTCCTCGGTGACCTTCTCCAGCGCCTGCTGTCGCACCGCCCCCGCGTTGTGAATGACGGTGGTTATCGGGTACTGCCCGGCAAGCTCATGGGCCGTCGCCGCCGTGGCGCGGGTGTCCGACAGATCGACCTGCACGTGCCGCAGGTTGGGTGAAGTGCTCGCCCCCGGCTTGCGATCCAGCACAATCACCCGATGGCCCGCTGCCAACAGCTGCTCACAGGTCGCCGCCCCGATTCCCGAGCTGCCGCCCGTGAGCAACGTGAACGAATTGCTCATCGCGCCACCAGCACGGCATAGCCTTCCTGAAGCCTCATGCTGACCTCGACATCGGCAGGCGCCGGCGGCACGGCTTCGTCCACATAGGCCAGTGCAACCGGACCGCACCGCAAGTGAATCAACCCGATGCGCAACGGCAGCTGGTCCCTGAACTGCCGCAGATGACTATGCAACAACCTCGTCTCCGAAATGAGGCGCCCGGCTCCGGATTGGAGTGTCCATTGCAACTCGACCGACAGACAGCGGTGACATGCATCGCGCGCCGGGTACTGCACGGCGCCGCACTCCGTGCACTGCTGCAGCTCGAACCGCCCCGCAGCGGCGGCCTCGGTCATTCTCAGGGCAGCCCGGCTATGCAGCTGCAAGGATCGTTGCTCCACAGCACAGACCTCGATCGTAGTTGATCATCCCGAACCCACTCACGAGCGCGAGCTTCGCATCGGCGACCGGCTTCCCCCATGCCGCGCCCGTCAACTGCCGGACAGCATCCGTCATTCCCAGAAAGCCACCGGCCGCGCCCGCCTGACCGCAAGACAACTGGCCGCCCGAGGTGTTGTGCGGAAAGGTACCGTCGTTGGTAAAGGTATGCTCGCGAATGAATCCCGGCCCTTCGCCCTTGGCACAGAACCCCAGGTCTTCGATCTGCATCAGGCTGATGACGGGATAGTCGTCATAGGTCTGCAGGAAGTCGATTTCCTCGGGTCTGACCCCGGCACGCCCAAACAACGCGTCCCGATCCAGAACCCAACCGCCGCGCACCTGGATGGGATCGTCCGGGAAGGCATTGTGGCGCTCGCAGGTGCTGAGCACCGCGACCGCCTTCAGGCCGAGCCCCCGGGCGCGTTGCTCCGACATGACCAGGAAACCCTCGGCTCCCGCACACGGCATGACGCAATCGAACAGGTGGATCGGCTCCGCGATGGGTCGCGCGTTCAGATACTCGTCCAAGGTGAGCGGCTTGCGAAACAGAGCGGTCGGGAAACTCAACGCATTTTCGCGCTGTGCCACGCAGAGCTTGCCAAAATCCTGGCGGGTGGCGCCGTACTCGCGCATGTAGTACGAAGTCAGAAGCGCGAAGCTGGCGTTAGGGCCACCGGCTCCGTACGGCCAGACAGCGTCTTGGGTGAATCGGCTGAAGTTACCCAGTGTCGATCCGAACGCGGCCGGCGAGTTTGTGTCGGCCCCCACACAGGCAACCACCTCCGCATCGCCAGCCTCGACCGCGCGCACGGCGCGTCTCAAAGCGACGATGGCGGCCGCTCCACCCATGGGAATGTGATCCAGCCATCGCAAGGAGAGGCCCAGATGCTGGGTCAGGCCAACGGCCGAGTCAGGTGCCAGCGTGAAGCTCGAGAAGCAAAGTCCGTCGAGTGCCGCCTTCTCCAGACGGGCCGCCTGGAGCATTTCCTTCAGCGCTCGCGCGGCAAACCAGTGAGCCGTGTTCTCGCTGAACCGTGCATACGGGATGGTGACCGGCACCGTAATGACGGCTTTCATGGAGCGCGCTTTTTCATCGACCGCAGGTCCAGGGTACCGGCGAGGGTCACGCGCTCGCGCGCCAACTCGGCGAGGCGGGCGCGCTGGATTTTCTCGGTCGCGGTGAGGGGCAGCCGGTCGCAGAACGCAATGTAGCCGGGTGCTTTGAAGTAAGCGAGCTTGCGCAGGCAGAACTCGACGATCTCCTTCGCCAACCCCGGTTGATCCTCGACGGGCCCGCGAGGCACCACACACGCCATGACCTCATCCCCACGAACCTCGTCGGGCACCGCGGCAACTCCTGCTCCTGCGATGCGGGGGTGCTGCAGGAGCACACCCTCGACTTCAACAGCGGAGATATTCTCACCACTCCTGCGGATGACGTTTTTCTTTCGGTCCACGAAGTGGAAATCACCGTCTTCGTCCACGAAGACGATGTCGCCGGTGTGAAAGTAACCGCCCTGCCAGGCCTGGTCCGTTGCCTCGGGGTCCTTCAGGTATTCGCGGAAGAATCCACGCCTGGGTCTGTCGCCGGCCGCTCGAACCCACAGCTCGCCGTGCTCTCCCGGCGCCGCGTCCTGGCCCTCCTCGGTGACAACACGGCATTGCACCCCGGATGAGGGTCGCCCGAAGCAGGCAGTGCCGATCTTGCGAGGCTCATGGCTGGCGATGATGGCGGCCGCACATCCGGTCTCCGTCATCGCCCAGGCCTCGATCAACGGGAAACCGAATCGCTGCTCGAAGGCGGCATGCAGCCGAGGGCTCACGCCCGCGCCGAATCCGAACCGGATCGCGTGCGCCTTGTCATTGGGCGACGCCTCGCTCCCCAACAACATCGCCGGCATCACGCCCAGGTAGTGAAGCACAGTCGCCTTCGACCGGCGGACACAGTCCCACCAGGTGCGCGGGTGAAACCGGTCCAGGGGGATGATGCACCCACCCGTCAACAACATGGCCATCGTTGAGCAAGCCATTGCATTCATGTGCGTCATTGGCAACGGCGTCAACAACCGCTCTGCCCCCTCCTGCAACGCGCACAACCCGCCGATGCCGGCGTACCAGGCACCCGCTCCCAGGAAATACTCGTTCGTGAGCACGCATCCCTTGGGCCGCCCCGTCGTACCCGACGTGTACAGAAGCGCGCACTCGGCGTTTGCGCCAAGGCCATCCTCCCCGAGCTTCCCGTCTGCGCCAACGGCGCACACGGTGCTCGCAGCCAGCCTGCCGTCCCTGTCGACAACGCCATCCAGGGTGTCCTCGGTGCCAACCAACAGTTGGGCGGCGACACGCCGGAGCTCCTCGACTCTCGTCGAGGGCACAATGGCGGCGACCATTTCGGAGTGACCGACGACATATTCCAACTCCGCTTCGCGCCAGTCGGTATTCAGCGGAACCGCCGAGACTCCGAGGCCATTCAGCGCCAGCCAATGGAAGAACATCGCCGGCCGATTCTCGAGCATCAGCCCCACGCGGTGCCCCGTGCCGAGTCCAGCCGCGGCGTAGCGCTCAGCGAGATCGGCGATTTTCTCAGCCGCGGCGCTGTAGGTGTAGCTGCCCGCCTCGATGCCGTAGTGCCGAGCGGTCTCCGGAAGGATCGCGAGAAACTCCCGATCTCCATGGCGCGCCAGCGTCCGTTGGAATGCTTCGTAAACCGTCCCGCCGACCATGACTACAGCAGCAGTTGTATGGAAGGAAGCGCCGCTTCGCGATTGAGCAGCTCGATCTTCTTCATCTGGATCTGCCACTCACCCGGCTCGCCCCGCAAATGATGGAACGCCACGCCGGCGAGAATAATCTGCTGATCCAGTTGCGCTTCCGCATACAGGAACGGAGTGCGCAGCACGCACTGCTGCGCGCCGGACTCGACCACGGCAGGCTGCTGCAACACATGTTGGCAGAAACTCGGCTGCTGCTGTGAAAATGCATTCGGATGGCGCAGCCGCTCAATGCGCACCTTCAACAGCAACTTGTCTTCGTAAAACAGCGATGTGTGAGCCTCACCCATCGGCTGCTCCCGCATCAGGGGCATCCAGTACAGCGCATCGTCCGCGAACAGCTCATACCACTCGTCGAAGCGCTTCTCATCGAGCAACCGCGCTTCGTGATACACGAAATCGATGGCTGATGTCACGGCTGCACGCCTTCCGGCCGGGTCATCAGATCGAGCCACGCCCGATATTGGCCGCGCATCGGCGCCTCGTTCGTGGCGCCGTAGACTCCGGCAAGCGACTCACTTTCGCCGGCTGAGTAATTGCGATGCAGACTCACCCAAGCGGCGCTCTGCGAGCTCAACCCCTCCTGGATCGCCCGATAGCAATGCAAATCATCGTGGCCGACCATCGACGTCGGCGCATTGATCAGCCGCGAATACGTGGCCGTCCGTGCCAGCATCTCCTCCGGCGCGCCCACCAGTCGAAAAGTCCAACTCTCGATGACCGTCCTGTCCACGGCCAGCGGGCGCGCCACGCGAATGGTCTGAATCGCCCCCTTGATGGTGAGGCTCGGGTAGTAAACCGTGTTGTGCCGCGCCTCCGCCAGAATAGCCTTCGCCCGCTCCTCCCCGTACGCGGCAAACATCCGCCGCTCATACTCACCCACGCTCGAGTACTTGGAGTGAATCGAGAAATTCACGCCGGTGTAGCTGTGGCCGTTAGGATAGACCTTGACGCCCATCTTCTCGAAGAACTCATAATCGTTCACGAAGGGCGTGAACTGCTCGATCACCATCGGCTTGGGGGCGCCTGCCGCGGGCGCCGAGGAGTCCCACAGCTTCTTGGCCGTGCCGGCCGAGGACTCATGCGCCACCATCGGGTGCATCGCATCGTTCAGATTCTCGACGTACATCTTCCAGTTGCAGTCGTGAAAATACCGTAAAGGGGCACCGGCCACCTCCAGTCGTCCCTCCGGAGAGCGATCCACCATGTTGTCGATGGAGCTCAGCGAGTCGCCGAAGAACTCCTGGAAGCCGATGCCCTGCGCAGCCAGGCGCACGAACACAAACCCACGATAATTGTGGGACGTGAGCTCGCCGGTACCGTGCAGAGCCTCGGCCTGGGCCGCTGCATCGTAACCGCCCTTCAGGGGGACGGAACGCAGCGTGCCATCCAGGCGATAGATCCAACCATGATAGGGGCAGCGCAGCAGGCCGCCCTGGCACTTGCCCTGGCGGGCACCGACCAACTGGGTTCCCTTGTGAGCGCAGCGGTTGGGCAACACCCGGACCTTGGCGTCGTTGCCGCGAACCATGATGACCGGCTCGTGGCCGATCCGCGCTGTGTAGAAATCGCCGGTCGCGGGGACCTGGCTGTCGTGCCCGACATAGACCCAGGCATTGCGCCAGAGGTGGCGCATCTCCAGCTCGAAGACGGCGGGATCGAGGTATACGTCCCGATGGATACGGTCCGGACGTACCAGCTCGCGCACGGAAGCAGGATCGGCGTAGCGATTCATTTGAGAGACCCCTATGCCATAATAGTATCCCCATCACGTGATTTTGCAAGTAATCATGGCCCGAGCCGATGCCAAGCGCCGCGGCGACCCGGCGTACCCGCGGTTCAGGATCGCGGACTCGCCCTTCTACCTCATCGCGCGGACGGCGCGACGTTATGAGATGGACATGGAAGAAGCACTGCGCCGCATCGACATGGATGTGCCGAGCTGGCGGGCCATCATGTTGGTGCATGAGCAGAATCCCAGCAGTGTCAGTGAAATCGCCGAACGGGCAGTGACGCGGTTGTCGACCATGACCCGCGTGATACAGCGGCTGCACAAGCGCGGACTGGTGAAGTTGGCGACCCGCGCGGCCGATGCGCGGGTGACCGAGGTGTTCATTACGCCCGACGGGCAGGAGATTGTCGAGCAGGTGCGGGCGGTGGCCAGCCGCATCTATCAGGCCGCGTTCAAGGACCTGACCAGCAGTGAAGTTGAGACATTGAATGGCCTGCTGCTGAGGGTGTTCAACAGCTTGTGATCAACCGGACGAACACCCGGCGCATCGCTATTGCTTTGGCGCTCGGCGGCGCGCTGCTGGTGTGTTACCCGGCCGTCTCCGGCGGCCTGTTATGGGATCTGGGCGCGGCCTGCGGCTATGCGTGCTTGATCCTGTTTGTGTGCCTGTACATCTTTCCCGTCCGCGGCGACGGCCTTCCCCACGCCCGCCTCCTGGGCTTGTCGCAGCACAAAATGATCGGTTGGTGCCTGCTGGCTGCCGCCGGCGCTCATGTCGCCGTCCTACTCATGGCAGAGCCCCTGAACACGCGCTATTTACTGCCCTCCGCCCCGCTCTTCATGTGGTGCGGCATCTTGGCTCTGCTGTGCGTGGTTGCCTCGGTGATAACGGGACTATCAGCGCGCTCACAAATGCGGCGCTCTCATGAGTCACCTCGCGCCATGCATTCACGCGCGACCTTGCATGTCGTCCTCGCGGCCGCGGTCATGATGACGGCCTGCGCACATGTGGTCGGCAGCTCTCAACTGCTGAGCGGGCCGGCCAAGACGGCAGTCGTCCTGCTCATGCTCTGTTTGCCGCTGGCCTGGTATGGATTGCGACCGCGGCCGCGGGGCATGGGCGGTAGGGCGGGCCCTCCGGGAATCCCGGCGCGCCTCACCCTCCGGCGGGCGAGCCAAATGGGCGCCGTCGTGTTGATCGCCTCGTTGCCCGCGTCGATGTCGAAACAATTACTGCTGGAGCCGCTCGCACGACCAGCGGCGCTCGCCGTGAGCTTTCCGCATGACCTGCACACGACAGTGAGCTGCGTCACCTGCCATCACAACTATGTGGATCACACCGGCACGACCGCTTGCATCGAATGCCACCGCGGCTCACGTACCGATCTGGTGCGTTCCAGCGAGGCGACGTTTCATTCATTCTGCCGTGACTGTCACATGCAGCTCGCGTTGGACAGCTCCAGGCACGGGCCGACACGCAGTTGCGCGGCCTGTCATCAAGGGATACGGTCCAACAACCGCTGAGCTTGTTGGATCACCGCCTCCTGGTGCGGCAGCAGTCCCTGCCCGCCCATGTTCTGAAATACCGGGAGAAATGGATCGGCGCAATCGGTGCGGACGCCTGTCATCTCTTCGATGACGGCCAGGCCGCAGTTGGGGACGTAGGCCGTGGAGTAACCCCCCTCGTGCAACATGACCACCCGTCCACCGCAGATCTCGTCCGCAAGGTCCAGTGTCATCCGGGCCATCGCCCGGTACGTCTCACTCGTACACAACATCCGTCCCAGCGGATCCATGGCGCTGCCGTCGAACCCGCTCGACACGATGATCAGATCGGGCCGGAACCGCCGCACCGCCGGCATGACCACTTTGGACCACGCCTCGAGATAGGCGCCATGGCCCGAGCCCGGCGGCAGCGGAATGTTGATGTTGGCGCCCACGCCGGTGCCCCGCCCGTTCTCCGTCACATGACCCGAATCGGGCGGGTAGTAGTTGTCCTGGTGCACCGAAACGGTCAGCACCGACGGATCTTCCAGAAACGCATGCTCCTGGCTGTTCCCATGGTGCACATCCCAATCCACGATGGCCACGCGCCTGCATCCATGCACCAACTTGGCGCGCTGGGTCACCAACACATTGTTGGCGAACACGCAGAATCCGCGGGCCTTGTCCTTCTCCGCATGGTGCCCCGGTGGCCTGACCAGGCAGTAGACGTTCGCGACCTGGCCTTTCAGCACCGCATCCAGTCCCTCCAGCGCCCCACCCGCGGACAGCAGGGCAATCTCATAACTGCCCGTACCGACTGGAGTGAACTCGCCCGCATCGCCACCCACGCCCGCCGACAGCTCCCGCACGCGCTTTACATACTCGGCGGTGTGGTAGTTCGTGACTTCCTTCAACGTGGCTTGACGCGGCTTGATCCGCACCAGCCGCTCGAGAATGCCGGAGACTTCCAGCAGGCCGAGCAGGCGGCGCTTGGTTTGCGGATTCTCCGGATGCTGGTCCGGCTGCAATGTCAACCCATATGGCAACGGCCCGGCACTGGCCCCGGTGTGATGCCAGAAATAGTGTTCGTGACAGACGAGTCCTGTTGAATGCACGGTTTGACCCCAATCAATGACGGTAGGTGAGCTCGACACCGTAGGTGCGGGGCTGGCCCGGAACGAACTCGAATCCCTGCGCGCCCACGGCACCGAAGGCGACCGGGATGATGGGATAACGCCAGCGGCGCAGGTCATAGTCCTTGTCGGTCAGGTTCTTGCCCCAGGCGAACACGCCCCAGGCACGATCCGCGCTCTCCCACCCCAGGCGCGCACCCACCAACGTGTAGCCTCCGATCCGCAATGGCCAGCTCACGGCGCCGTTGTTCAGCAAGCGCACGCCATCCTGGTTGACCGCATCGGAATACTCGAAGCCCCGCGAGCTGGTGTCCGCGTGGAGCACGAGGTTGCCGAAGCTGAACGGAACCCGGTAATCGGCGCTCGTGCCGATATTCCAACGAGGTGTGAATTGCAGCCGGTTGCCCGAACAATCCTGATGCAGGCCCAGCGCATCGCAGTCCGGGAACTCGAGGTACTTGGCATCGAGCCAGCCGCCGCTGACACCCAGTGTCAGGTGCTCGACCGGCGCCCAGTCCACCTCGAGCTCCGCGCCCCGGATCCGCGACTTGCCCGCGTTGTTGGTCGTGAACCCCAGACCTACGAGCTGGCTCACCTGCATGTCCTTGTACTCGGTATCGAATATCGCTGCGTTCAGGCGGAGCCGCCGGTGCAACAGCTCGGTCTTGGCGCCCAATTCGTAAGTGACCGCCGTTTCCGGCTTGAAGCTGAAGGAGGCCTGGTCGCTGAAGTCGATGATGTCGGTCTGGAATCCGCCGCTCTTGAAGCCCCGGCGCACGGTACCGTAGGTCAACAGGTCATCGGCCGGTTTCCAGGTGAGTGTGACATCGCCCGACACCTGCTTGTCGCTGCGGCGCACGCCGTCGAACTGCACGAAATCAGACTGAAAGCCGAGCGGCACGTTGACCGACTGGACGAAATTGGAGTCCTTGCGATCCAGCGTGTAGCGCAGGCCGACGCCGAGGGTCCAGCTCTGCAGGAAATGGTAGTTCAGGTTGCCGAAGCCCGCGTAAGAGCGGGTGCCCACCTTGCCGACATCCAGAATACCCAGGTTCTCGGCCGGGTACGGCACCACGGCGGTGTGACGGTTGGCCCTGACATTCTCATCCAGGTAATACAGGCCGACCACATAGTCATACAGCTCGCTCTGCTTCGATGTCAGCCGGAATTCCTGCGAGAACATGGCCGACTTGTCGATGAAGTGCGAATGCGTGAGGGTGATCGGACCTGCATCGTCGTCGTTGTCGAGGTTGAAGTTGTTGATGCGGTCGGCCGTGATGGAGGTGAACAGCAGGCCGTTCGGCAGCGTCCAGTTGACTGTCAGCGAGCCGCCGCCCACATCGATCTTCTCGAAATTGGCATCGTTCTGGTTCGTGGTGAATCGATCCGGGAAGTACCAGTTCGGAACGGCGAGATTCAGCACCGGCTCCATGGACAGGCCGAAGGCGGTGCGGTGATCCTGGTGCATGATGTCGCCCGACAGGATGATTTCCAGGTTGTCGAGCGGCGTGAAATACAGCCCGATGCGACCGCCCTGGCGGTTCTCATTGAGCAGATCGTGGCCGTCGGCGATGTTGTGAACATAACCGTCGTTGCGCTGCTCGAATGCACTGATTTTGCCCGTCAGGACCCCGGGAACGATCGGCCCGGAGACGCCGACCTCGGCATCCTTGCGCGAATAGTTGCCGAAGTTCAGATCAACATTGACGCCCAGCTCGTTCGTGGGCCGCTTGGTGGTGATATTGACCGCGCCGGCGATCGTATTGCGACCATAGAGTGAACCCTGCGGGCCGCGCAGCACTTCCACCTGGTCGATGTCGAACAGCGAGGCGTTGAAGCCCACGGGCCGGCCGACGAATACGCCATCGACGTAGATTCCCAGACCGCTTTCCTGGCCGGCATTGCGGCTCTGGTCCACGATTCCGCGCAGTCCCCAGGAGGACAGGGCATTGATTCCGACCGGGTCCCAGTCGAAATTCGGCACGTGCTCCACCAACTCGCCCATGTTGCTCGCTCCCAACTCCTGGAGCTTGGAATCGCTCAGAGTGGTGATGGCAATCGGAACATCCTGGGCGTTTTCAGCGCGTTTGCGCGCGGTGACCACGATTTCTTCCAGCCCGCTGTCCTCGGCGTAAGCCGTGACGGCACCGCAAGACAACGCTATTCCCAGGGCAAAGCAACCCTTGAGCATGAAACCCCCGCGATCTTCTATTTGTGTGGACCAGACCTGCGACGCTATTCCCGCGGAAGCGGATGGGGTATCGTTCAAATGAACGGTGTTTCGCGATCGGAAGGTGCCGTGACCGCCTCTGAGCTGAGCGCGCTGCTGCTCGATCTGTACCGCTATTCGCGCGAGATGACCCTGGGAGACTTCCAGGGTCAGGCGCTCGAGCGCTTGCGTCAGAACCTGCACTTCGACTGTGCGTGGTGGGGCGTGGCCCACAGCAATCACGACGTTCACGGGTCCTTCCCGTACAACCTGCCCGACCAGTATCCCAACTTCTATCTGGCGCATGTCAGCGATACGGATGCCTTGGCGGAGGCAGCCCTGGCCACTCCGGGGCGCACGGTACGCTTCGGGCCCGAAGACTTCGCCGCCTCGCCGGGACTCAACCTGCTGACGGAGCATTTCGGGATCCGACAGGCGTTGTGTTGTGTGCTGAGCACGCCCATCCTCAACCTGAGCATGTTCATCTCCCTGTATCGCCAGCGCGCGCAGCCGCTGTATCGCGCGGAGGAGCAGATGTTCTGCCAGTGGGTTGCACCGCATCTGTGGGCGATCTGGACGGCCAACTGGATCTCCCAGATGGAGCACATTCAGGCCGACAATGCCGCCAGTCGAGTGGCGCACGGCATTTGCGATCACCGGGGCGTGCTGCACAACGCGGAGCCGCGGTTCGTCGAGCTGCTGCGCACGGAATGGCCGCAGTGGAGCGGCCCTACCTTACCCGCCGCGCTGCAGCAGAATCGCTTTCCCGGCGCCGAGTATCGGGGGCAGGCCGTATCGCTGCGGTTATTCAACGCCTGCGGCTTCATGCTGATGCAAGCGCGACTCAATTCGGTGCTGGACGCCCTCTCGCCGCGCGAGAAGATGATTGCCGAGGCGTTCGGCGAAGGACAGTCGTACAAACAGATCGCGGGGCAACTGGGGCTGTCGCCGGCGACTGTGCGCCATCACCTGCGAAACATCTACGCGAAGACCAACGTGTCCAACAAGAGCGCCCTCGCCGGGCTCCTGCGGTAACGGTCTCAATCTCTATTCGTAGAATATGTGCGGCGGCTCGTCGCGGACATCGCTCAGGTCCGGCGCCGGGGCGCTATCACCCTCCTGCAGATGCCGGTAGCTTCCGGATTGGAATAAAAGCGGCTGGTGCGGCTGCACGCCCGTGTGCAACTGCATGACCTGGCCGAACACCATGTGATGGTCGCCGACGTCCAGGATCTTCCACGGCGCGCACTCGATCGCCGCGAGGCTGCCTTCCAGCCGCGGCGCGTACCCGGATGGAACGAGGCGAAACGGCGGGGGCCGCGGCTCCCGCCAGCCGCCCGCGAAATAGGTCGACAGGGCCTGTTGGTCGTACCGCAGAATGTTGATGGAGAATGCGGCCAGGCTCCCCAGGTGGCGCGCCAGGTTGGAGCGTTTGCTGGGACAGAACATCACGAGCATGGGATCCAGCGATACCGAGGACACGGCATTCGCCGTCATGGCGAGGGTCTCCTCGCCCGCCCGGGCCACGATGACCGCCACGCCGGTCGCGAACAGGCCGATGGTGTTGCGGAACTGGCGTGGGTCCGGCGGGGCGAGGGAACCGTTCACTTGAAGGCTTCGTCGCGTGCCTGCCTGACGAAGGCACTGACCTGCTCCGCATACTGTTGGATCTGACTCGAATGCCCGGTCACGAGCGCACCGGCCATCCGCACCGGATCGCCGAAAAAGAAACGCTCATACAACACCTGGCGGCCGGCGAACGCCGAGATGGAGGCATCCCAGGCAAGGCGGAACAGTGGAATGCGGTCGAAGGCTTCGGCACGGGCCGACTGGTAATATTTCCGGATATCCTCGACCAGCGGGCCATTGAGATCCGCTTCGGTCGGCATGGCCACGAGCCCGCTCGCGCCGATCTGCTGGATGATTTCAACCATGCGCGGATACAGGCGCGGAAACAGATTCCGGGCCGCATCCAGGGGATTCCAGGCGGGTCGCATGACACCCCACTCATCCAACTGTGCATCGGCTTCGGCGGCGCGCAGGAACGCCTTCATGGTCTCCAGGTTCACCCAGATCTCGGCGAGCTTCTCGTGAATGTGCTGGAAACCTTCGGCGCCGATGGAATTCACCATCAGGTGGGCCAGACCCAACATGAACTCACACTTGGCGATGTTCTTCACCACCACCTGATGAGTCATGTGGACGACCGCCCCGGTGCGGGCGTAGGCCTCGTTGCAGCGCTTGATGTCGCGATAGAGAACGACCTTCTCCCACGGCACGAAAACGTCGTCGAAGATGACGACCGCATCCATCTCCTCGAAGCGCGAGCCGAGCGGATGATCGAAATGCGAGCGCCCGTAATCGACACTCTCGCGGCAGATGAACCGCAGCCCCCGCGTGTCATTCGGGATCGAGAATCCGAACGCGTACGGAGCGTCCTCTTGCGGATTCTTGAGCAGGGTCGAGGGGAAAACCATGATCTCGTCCGAGATGGGCAGCGTGGCCAACATCCGGCAGCCGCGGATCACGATTCCCGCATCCGTCTCTTCCTTCACGCGAGCCGCGAGGAACGGATCCGCCTGCTTGGCGGAGCTCACGGCTCGATTCGCCTGCGGAGGGATGAGCGTGTGGGTCAGGCACAGATCGCTTTCCCGCAGGAATTCGTAATAGCGAATGGCGTTGTCGCCAAATCGAGGATCCGCTTCAGCCAGGAAGGGCGCGCCGGCCGCATAGCCTGTCATGGCCCGATTGATGTAGTCGGGGACTCGACCCATCATGCCGTGGGTGTAGTCTTCCCACACCTTCATCGCCCGGCTGATGCTGACCAACTCTTCCTGAGTCTTCGGCATCATGAAAGAGCGCGCTACCTTGCGACCGCTCGTCGGTGAGTCATAGAGACTCACCTCGGGGTTTTTCCACTGCAGGTCATACAGGCTTGCAAGAGTGTGGACGCCCCCGCGCAGTGCGGGATGAGTCGTCACATCCTCGATGAGCTCACCGCGGTACCAGATCGCGGGCGGCCGCTCGCGCAGTCGCTGCAGAACCTGCTCGCCCCGCCGCGCACCCGTACCTTCAGTCCTGGTCATGCCTCCACCCCCAAATTACGATATATGCAACTAATTTATCTTATCGTAATTTCAAATCGACGCTGGCGTCAAATGCTTGCTACAGTGCGGCCATGGGATCACGTAAGCTAAAGTCGCAGCAGGGAATTTCCTCTATCGAAGTCGGCGCCCGCCTGTTGCGGGCCATGACGCTCGAGGCGCGGCCGCGCATGCTTCGCGACCTGGCGGCGGCGGCCGGGATGCCGCCGGCGAAGGCTCACCGCTATCTGGTCAGCTTCATGCGCATGGGCCTCGTCGAGCAACAGAGTGAAACCGGCTTGTACGAGCTGGGCGGCTTCGCCTTGGAGCTGGGGTTGAGCGCGCTCGCCCGACTGGAGCCCGTGACGCTCGCCGCCCCCGCGCTGGCGGACCTGCGCGATGAGATCGGACAGACAGTGGCACTGGCGGTATGGGCCAACCACGGACCGACCATCGTTCGCTGGTTGGGAGCCGATACGCCGGTGTCCGCGAGTCTGCGGGTTGGCGCGGTCATGCCGCTGACGCGCTCGGCTACGGGCCAGGTCTTTCTTGCGTTCCTACCGCCCGACACCACGGCCGCCTTCGTCAAGAAGGAGTTGGCCGAGAACATACGCCTGGGATTGACTCCAACTCATCGCGAGGCGGTGGAACAGCTGGGCGCCGAGATCCGAGGCCGCTCCTACTCGCTGACCAGTGAGTTCATCCCCGGCATTGCCGGTATCGGGGCGCCGGTGTTCGATTATTCGGGAGTCCTGTCGATGGCACTCGTCGCTCTCGGCTACAACAAGCCGTTCGAGGCCGCGCTGCAATCCATCACCCCGGCCGTGATTCGCACGGCCGAACAGTTGTCGCGTCGCCTGGGCGCACCCGCCAGGCGCTGAGCCTCACACCTGGCGCGAGCGACGCTCACCGCGGTCGATGTCAGTCTCGGATGCGGCTTGCAGCATCGGCAGCCTCTCGAACAGATAGTCGAGTGCGCCGTGCAGACGGTTGCCGAATTCGGTACCGAGCGCGTCCTCGAGCAGCCGATAGGTGGCTTCGATCTCAGGAGACATTTCAGCGGCCAGCCGCCGCGACTTCGCCGTGAGTGAGACGAGCACGCGACGTTGATCGTGATGCACGCGCCGCCGCGTGATGTACCCGCTCTGCTCCATCCGCTCGAGCACTCCTGCCATGCTGGGGCTCGAGATCGCGCACAACTCGCCGATCTGGCGCGGCTCGAGCGCCGGCACCTCGAGCAGCACCCGCACGATCCGCCATTGCTGCTCGGTGATCCCATGCGCATTGAGAATCGGGCGAAAGTACGAAATGACCCGCTCACGCGCCTGCAGCAACAGGAGCGGCAGATTGCGATGCTGGGGGCGGCGGGTTTTCGAGTCGGCCATGGTTGACATACTCACATATTAGTAATCAAATTGCTAATGTATTAGCAATACACAGGGGGTTGTCCGTGGTGGCACTTTGCGAGTCGATCGTTCCCATGGACGTAGCCCCCTACCGGCTGTCCGGGCGCGTCTACGGCACCCTCGTCAATCATCGCAGCGCGCTGGAGGCCCTCGGCGATGCGAGCCGTGCAGCTCCTTACAAGTCACCACCGCAGGCACCGGTCCTATACATCAAGCCTCGCAACACGCTCGCTCGGTCCGGAGACTCCGTTGTAGTCCCATCGGATACGCAGGAGTTGGAAGTTGGCGCATGCCTGGGCGTTGTCATCGGCAGGACCGCGTGCGCGGTGTCGGAACAGACGGCACTGGATTTGGTGGCGGGCTACCTGGTGGTGAATGACATCAGTATCCCCCACTCTGTGTACTACCGCCCATCCATACGCTTCAAGGCTCGCGATGGGTTTTGCCCCCTGAGCACCGTCGTCCCGCGCGCGGCGGTTCCCAACCCGGATCGACTGGAGGTACGCGTGTTCGTGGATGGCGAGCTGCGGCAAAAAGCCAGCACCGCCGAGCTGGTACGCCCCGTGGCGCGACTGCTGGCGGACGTAACCGACTTCATGACTCTGTCGTCCGGAGATGTGTTGGCAGTAGGCGCCGCGGCGCCCGCGCCGCGGGTGCGCGCCGGGCAGACAGTAGCGATTGAAATCGATGGTGTGGGACGCTTGGAGACTTCATTCACATGAAGCAGGCTCGCGTAGCTTTTTCCGGCGCCATCCATACCGCTCAGCCAGACGGTCGCGGAGGCTTGCGGCTCGCCGATGGCCGTCATGTATCCGAGACGGAAGTGGTCTGGCTGTCGCCGTTTGAGCCCGGAACCCTCATCGCCCTCGGCCTGAACTACGCCGATCACGCCAAGGAGCTCTCATTCGGCTCCCAGGAAGAGCCGCTCGTCTTCCTCAAGGGACCTGGGAGTGTGATTGGGCATCGCGGCGTCACCCGGCGGCCGGCCGGCGTGAAGTTCATGCACTACGAGTGTGAATTGGCCGTGGTCATTGGCCGCACTGCTCGCAATGTCGGCCGCACGGACGCCCTGCAACACGTGGCGGGGTATTGCGTCGCCAACGACTATGCAATTCGCGACTACCTGGAAAACTGGTACCGCCCGAACCTGCGGGTCAAAAACCGCGACGGCGGCACGGTGCTCGGGCCTTGGCTCGTTGATGCAGCCGATGTGCCCGACCCGGGTAACCTGGATCTGCGTACCTACGTCAACGGCAAACTCGTTCAACATGGCAATACGCGCGACCTCATTACCGACGTTCCCGGGCTCATTGAATACCTGAGCTCATTCATGACGCTCTCCTGCGGTGATGTCATCCTGACCGGCACCCCCGAAGGCGTGGTCAACGTCAACGAGGGCGATGAGGTCATTTGCGAGATTGAGGGCCTGGGGCGTTTGCAGAACACCCTGGTATCGGATGCCGCCTTCGGGAGGACAATATCAAAATGAAGATCGACCACCTCGTGAATGGCAAGACCTTGCCGGGTAAAACCTACTTCGAGGATATCAGCCCCGCGACCCAGGAAGTGTTGGCGGAGGTGGCGGCCGGCGGCGAGTCGGAAATCAACGCCGCGGTGGCCGCGGCCAGGGCGGCTTTTCCGGCATGGGCATCACGACCCGCCACGGAGCGGGCGGCCCTGTTGCGCAAGTTGGGCGATCTCATTGCCAGGCATGTGCCGGAAATCTCCCGGACGGAATCCACGGATACGGGCCAGCCGATTGCCCAGACCGGCAAGCAGTTGATACCGCGCTCCGCGGACAACTTCTACTACTTCGCCGAGATGTGCGTCCGGGTCGACGGGCACACCTACCCGACCCCAACTCATCTCAACTACACGCTGTTTCATCCGGTTGGGGTATGCGGACTGATTTCGCCGTGGAATGTGCCTTTCATGACGGCGACCTGGAAGACGGCTCCCGCTCTGGCATTTGGCAACACGGCTGTGCTCAAGATGAGCGAGCTGTCCCCCCTGTCAGCTTCGAGGCTCGGTGAGCTGGCCCTCGAGGCCGGAATACCGCCCGGAGTGTTGAATGTCGTCCATGGCTACGGCAAGGATGCCGGGGAGGCGCTCTGCCGCCACCCGGATGTGCGGGCTATCTCGTTCACGGGGTCGACCGCCACGGGTGATCGCATCGTGCGCGCGGCCGGGCTGAAGAAATTCAGCATGGAGCTGGGAGGCAAGAGCCCGTTCGTGATATTCGAGGATGCCGACCAGGCGCGCGCGCTGGATGCCGCGATCTTCATGATCTTCTCCAACAACGGCGAGCGCTGCACGGCCGGCTCCCGGATCCTCGTGCAACGCTCGATCTACGCTGACTTTGTGAACCGCTTCGCGCAGCGGGCCAAGCGCATCAGCGTGGGCGACCCGCTGCAGGAGTCGACAATAGTCGGACCCATGATCAGCAAGACGCACCTGGAAAAGGTTCGCGGCTATATAGAGCGCGGTCCGAAGGAGGGAGCCACGCTGGTGTGCGGCGGCGTCGATCGACCGGCCTATGCACCGGAGCTTCCGCAAGCGCTGAGTCGGGGCAACTTCGTGTGGCCGACGGTGTTCGCGGACGTGAACAATCGCATGAAGATTGCGCAGGACGAGATCTTCGGGCCCGTGGCCTGCCTGATTCCGTTTGAGGATGAAGCCGACGCCATTGCCCAGGCCAACGACATTCAATATGGCCTGAGCAGCTACGTCTGGAGCGAGAACCTGGGCCGCGCCCATCGGGTTGCCGCGGCGATCGAAGCCGGCATGTGCTTTGTAAACAGCCAGAATGTCCGCGACTTGCGTCAGCCGTTTGGCGGCACCAAGGCTTCCGGTGTCGGCCGTGAGGGGGGCACATGGAGTTACGAAGTGTTCCTCGAGCCGAAGAACGTGTGCGTGAGCCTCGGATCACACCACATCCCGCATTGGGGCAAATAGATGAGCCTGTACCAGTTGCAGAAATTCCTGTTCGACATCAACCGGGATCCCGCGGTCCAGGCCGAATATCGTTCATCGGCCGAGGCCCTGGTCCAGCGCTATGATCTGACGCCGCAGGAGCGCGCCGCCATCGTCGCAGGCGATATCGGGCTCATCTATGTGTTGGGTGCCAACGGGCAGTTGCTGATGCACTTCGCGGCCTTTCTCGGCATGCCGTGGCCGGCCTACATTCAGTCCATGCGGGACGGGATCATCAAGCACGGCCCGGTGCGCGCGGGCATCTACGCCATGACTACCACTGTGGACGAGAGGGTTGCCGGAGTATGAGTCTGGTATTCGCGGGAATCTGCAGCCACGCACCCGGCATAACCGGCCGTGCGGATATGGCGGCCGCGCAGTTGCGCGAGCCTCTGTATGCGGCATTCGGCCGGCTGCAGCAGCAACTGGCGGCGGCGCGGCCGGATGCGCTCATGGTCATCGCCGCGGAGCACTTCGCCAACTTCTTCATGAACAACATGCCGAGCTTTGCCATCGGCATGGCGGATCGGTACCAGGGGCCCATTGAAGACCCTGCCTGGCTGCGCATTCCCCGCACCACCATACCGGGCAGTGCCGGGCTTTCACGGCTGCTCATCGAGCAGATCATGCAGACGGTGGATGTGGCCTACGCTGAAGAGTGGAAGTTCGATCATGGCATCATGGTCCCCCTGCATTTCCTGACACCCCGGTTCGACGTCCCCGTCATACCCGTCAATATCAATTGCCAGGGCCCCCCGCTGGCGCCGCTGCATCGGGCCTGGGCATTCGGCGAGGCAATCCGACGCGCGGCCGACAGCGTCCCGCAGCGTATCGCGCTGGTCGGTACTGGCGGAATTTCCCACTGGCCGGCGACACCCGACTCGGGTCGTATCAACGAAGCGTGGGATCGCGACTTCCTGTCGCGCTGGTCCCGCAATGACCGCGAAGCGCTGTTGGCATATACGGACCCGGAGACTTACCGGGACGCTGGCCAAGGTGGCTTCGAGATCCGAACTTTCATCAGCGTCGCCGCCGCCGCGCGCGGCCAGGGACACGTGCAACATTACGTGCCCATCCCGATTTTCGCCGTCGGTTGTACAGTCGCATCCATGGATATTGCCGCCTGAGGCTCCTCCCATGCCCCACCTCGTCGTTCTCTATACCAACAACCTCGAGACTGAGACCGACATGAGCGCCTTGTGTCGGAAGCTGGCGAATGCCATGCCCGCGGTGATGGATGAGAATTCCAAGCAGGTGCTGCCCACCGGCGGGATTCGAGTACTGGCCTATCCCGCCGCGCATTACGCCGTGGCGGACGGACAGCACGATTATGCGTTCGTCTACCTCAATCTGCGCATCGGCCGGGGTAGATCGGATGCCGCCAAGAAAAACGCGGGTGAGACACTCCGCGCCGTGGTGCAGGAACATTTCGCCGAGCTGTTGGCGAAGCGCTATATCGGCGTGACATTTCAGATCGATGAGGGCCACGAAGTGTTCGATTCCAAGCAGAGCTCCATTCACGCCCTGTTCGCCCGGAAGTAGTCATGCTCACGGATCAGGTTGTACAGCAACTGGCTCGCCAGCTCTACGAAGCACGCAAGAGCCGCGTTCAACTGCGGCACTTCTCCAGACAACATCCGCAGATGACCATCGAGGACGGTTACACCATCCAACGCGAGTGGGTGAAGCTCGAGTTGGCCGATGGCCATGTCATCAAAGGTCGCAAGATCGGGCTCACCTCCCGCGCTATGCAGCAGGCCTCGCAGATCAATGAGCCCGACTACGCGCCGCTGATGGATGACATGTTCTTTGAGACCGGCACCGAGATTGCGGTCGACCGGTTCATTGCCCCGCGTATCGAGGTCGAGCTGGCATTTGTCCTCGACAAGCCGCTGCGGGGGCCGGGAGTGACATTGCCGCAGGTGTTGGCGGCCACGGCGTACGTCATACCGGCGCTAGAGATCATCGACGCTCGGATCGAGCAATTCGACCGCGAGACCCAAGCGCCGCGCAAAGTATTCGATACCATCGCCGATTTCGCCGCGAACGCCGGAATCGTCACGGGCGGGCGCCCCATCCGCCCGGACGCCGTGGATCTGCGGTGGGCAGGCGCGATGTTGTATAAGAACGCGGTCATCGAAGAGACCGGACTGGCCGCCGGCGTCCTCAACCACCCCGCAACGGGTGTCGCTTGGCTGGCAAACAAGATTGCCCGGTACGACGAGCAGTTGAACCCCGGCGACGTGGTCCTGGGCGGCTCTTTCACCCGCCCCACCTCGGGCGCGCGTGGCGATGTGATTCACGCAGACTACGGTCCCTTGGGCAACGTCACCTTCCGGTTCACCTAGTGCGTTGAGTAAACCACGCCCTCCTTGGGCTGGTCTCGACCGGCTATCAGGCGGGCGGACCTGACACGTCCCCGCCCGGAGTGCCGCCCGCGGTGTCGTCCTCGAAGCTGACCAACGCCAACGGCGGCGGCGCACGCAGCCTGCGCTGCGCCGGCCGGCGCTACAGTGTTGAATTAAACGCTTTGGACGGTATTCCAACCGCCGCCTACGACGCACTGGACGCGAACACCGACATCAGCAACAGCCATTGGACCTTCAGGTTGTTTGGCCAGAATCTCGCGGACAAACGCGCGTACCTGGCGGCTTTCAGCTTCCCGGACATCAGCAGCGCGGTGGTGCAGAACGAGGGCACGGTGCTGCAACCGCGGACGATCGGCCTGGCAGTGGACTACGAGTTCTGAGTGCGCGAGTATGCGGGCCCCTATCAATGAGGCTCGCATTTCGATGCAGAACAAGATCAAGCTCGTGGCCGGCGGCGTCGCTCTGATTCTAGCAGCGGCCACGGCGGGTGCCGCGCAAGCGCCGGCCTCCGCCACGCCCATTGTGCTGAAGGCTGCCCACCTGTTTGATTCGGTTTCGGGCAGGCTGGTGGATCACGGAGTGGTGGTCGTCGTCGGCACAAAGATCCAGGCCGTGGGGGCGGATGCAACCATTCCCGCGGGCGCGCAAACCCTCGACCTGGGCGATGCGACGCTGGTGCCGGGATTCATTGACGCCCACGTTCATTTGAGCGGCGTCGCCAGCAACAACTGGTACGAAGACTGGTACAACGGAATCATGCGCTTTCCGGCCGAGCAGGCCCTGTATGGCGCCCACTATGCCGAGGAAACCCTGGAGGCCGGGATTACCACGGTGCGGGACCTGGGCTCCACAGACTACATAGCGCTCGGCCTGCGTAACGCCATCAACGCCGGCGTGATCCCGGGCCCTCGCATGCTCGTTTCGAATTATGCCGTTGGCTCCACGGGCGGCCACGCTGACCAGGATCCGGTCCCGCCGCAGAAGATCGCGGTCGCAGGTCCGATACAGGGCGTGTGCAACGGGCCGGAGCAATGCCGCGAAGCCGTGCGCTATCAAATCAAGTACGGCGCGAATGTCATCAAGTTCATGCCGTCCGGCGGCGTGTTGTCCTTGTCAGACCCGGTGGACAACGTGCAGCTCACCCAGGAAGAGATGAATGCCATCGTGGGTGAAGCGCATGCATGGGGCCGCAAGGTCGCGGCACATTGCCACGGCGATCGCGCGGCCAAGATGGCTATTGCCGCAGGCGTCGACTCGATCGAGCATGGCAGCTTCCTGCACCCCGATACGCTCACGGAAATGAAGAAGAAGCACGTATTCCTCGTGCCGACACTGTTCGCGGGCTACTGGATCGGTCAGCACCTCGACACCTTCCCTCCGAACATTGCCCAGAAGGCCCGGGCCGCATCCGAAGCGGTGCAGCAGATGTTCAAGGACGCGGTGAAGATAGGCACACCCATTGCCATGGGCACCGACGCAGGCGTCGAGCCGCATGGGCTGAACGCCAAGGAGTTCTCGCTGATGGTGAGCTACGGAATGGCGCCCGAACAGGTGCTGATCGCAGGTACGGCCAACGGCGCCGAGCTGTTGGGCTTGGCCGGCCAGACAGGCACGCTCAGCGCCGGCAAGTCAGCCGACATCGTCGCGGTGGCCGGCAATCCACTTACCAACATCGCAACTACCGAGCACCCGCTGCTGGTGATGAAGGAAGGCACTCTCTACGTGCGGCCCGCTGTGCATTAGTTTTCACGCTGGGCCGGGCAGGAGGCCCGGATCCAGCGTTTCAAACTAGTTGTCCCTGTGCCGGCAAAGGCCCACCCCGAGGCCTGAAACATCACATCGGCTCCAGCGCGCAGCCAGGCACAGGGAGGTGCCCCGGCGCCGCAGGCGGCGGAGAAAACGAGCCAAAACCGCGCTTTTGGCTCGTTTTCACGCTGGGCCGGGCAGGAGGCCCGGATCCAGCGTTTCAAACTAGACAGTGGGGGCGGGGCGTGGGTTCTTCCGCAGATGACGCGTCACGAAGTAAGCCGCCAGCGTGACCGCGACTGAGATGGCACTGGCCCGGAATTCGAGCGCGTGCTCCGGGCTGCGTGCCATCGCGATCAGCACCAACGCCATGCCGCCGATCGCGACATAGCTCAGCCAGGGAAACAGCCACATCGGCAGCGCCGGAGCCGGCTTACCGGCGCGTTCCCGGGCCCGGCGCGTGCGCACCTGCGAGAGACCGATCGTCAGATAGATGAGCGCGATAATGGCGCCCGAGGCATTGACGAAGAATGCGAATACCTTGCTGTAGGAGATGATCGCCGTGATAACGCCCAGCATTCCCAAAATGCTGGCGAGCCACACTGCCCGCGCAGGTACGTGCCGGCTGTTGGTATGGACGAGCCAGCGCGGAGCGTCGCCCCGACTCGCGAGAACGAACAGCACGCGGGACGCTACGTAGAACGATGAGTTGAGACAAGACAACACCGCAGTCAGGATCACCGCGGCCATGATGTCGGTCGCGAAGGGCACGTGCACCTGATCCAGCGCCGCGGTGAACGGCGACTGCCCGGGCACCACCTTGTTCCAGGGCAGCGCGCACAGGATCACAAAGACCGATCCGATGTAGAAAATGACGATGCGTCCAATGATGCTCGAAGTCATTTTCGCGACGGCCCGCGCCGGCTCGGGCGACTCGGCGGCGGCAATCGTGACGACTTCCGCCCCCATCATGGACCAGATGACCGTGGTCACGGCCGTGAGCACGGAAGTGGCGCCATTCGGGGCGAACCCGCCGAAGGCCACGAGGTTGGAGAACGTCGGTCCCGTGGGTGACCTGAACCCGAGCACGTAAGCGCCGACCACGATCACGAAGCTGATGATGGCCGCGACCTTGATCGAGGAGAACCAGAATTCAAACTCGCCGTAGGCCCGCGCGGACATGAGATTGACGCCGGTCATCAGCGCCATCAGGACAGCGCCGATGAGCCAGGTATCGTAAGGCAGCCAACGCTGGATGATGGCGGCACCGGCCATGGCCTCCACGGGGATCACCACGATCCAGAAGTACCAGTAGAGCCACCCGACGGTGAATCCGGCCCAGTCACCCAGGCCCACGCGGGTGAACTCGGTGAACGAGCGCACTTGCGGCATCTCGACCGCCATCTCGCCCAGCATACGCATGACCAGTAGGACCAGAGTACCCGTCAGGAGGTAGCTGAAGATGACGGCGGGGCCGACGGCGGCAATCGCCACACTGCTGCCGACGAACAGGCCGGCCCCGATGATGCCCCCGATGGTGATCATCGAGATGTGCCGGGGCTTCAGTGAGCGACTGAGGCCCGGCTCCGCCGGCGACGCCTCGGCGTGGATCAGAATCTGCGGTGAGGACATATTGTATTTCTTCAGCCCCGGGGTGTCCCTTACGATAGAACGAAACGTACCACAGGACCCCTCCCCTGATGCCAAAAGCTCATCGGCGCCTGCGGATTCGTGCTCGCCGGACTGAGCGCCACCGCCCCGCTGGCAACCCGGGACGCAACCGTCTCCCGGGAAGTGAATGAGGCCTATGCGCCGGCGTACGAGCTCAATGCTGAAGAAGGCGCGCGCGCCCGGGACTGCCTTCAGGAAGAGAATCGTGGAGCTGCCTGCGGACTGCCGCGGCGGTGTTGGTGTGAACGAGCGCTCCGGCTGCGTCTCCAAGCTGTGCGCAGACCGCCGCGGCGGTCAGATGCACCCGCCAGTCCGAGTTGGGCGTTTCGAAGCCACGCGTCACCTCGATGGCTTTTTGCACCGACTCCCGGGCCGCGGTGGCGTCCTCGCGCGCCAGGGCCAGATGCGCATGCGAATCCCACGCGAGCGCCTGCCACGTGCGCTCATCCGACTGATTCGCCTGATCGACGAACAGCTCGATCCGGCGCTGCGCGCCATCGAGGTCGCGGCGGCTCAACAGCAGCCGGGCCGCCGCCCAATGCAACGGCAGCACCCAATACCAGTCCAGATGCACCGCCTGTTGGCTCATGGCCGCATCGGCTGCATCGATGTATTTTCCGGCCTGCTCCGGGCGATCGAGCTCCAGACAGGCCAGCGCGCAGAATATCAGCGCAATACGCTGCTCAACCGGCAGGATGTTGGCCAACTCGGGCTCGCTGAAGAGCGCCCCTGCCGCGGCCCGCTCCGACACCAATTCGCCCGATTCGATCACTCCCTCGTAATCCGCCGCGAAATACAACAAGATGACCCGGTAGATCCTCAGGGCAACGGCTGAGGCGTGGTCCCCATTGCGCTCGAAGGCCTCCGTGCCTGCCTGGTTTTCGTGCAGCGAGCGCCCGAGCTCTCCCAGGAACATCAGCGACCAGGGCGTGCCCAGATGATACATCCAGAACGCGCGCGCGATGTCCGGATCGACGAGGTGCTCCGGATTATCCAACAACAGCCGGTAGTTCTCATTGAAGCTCTGATAGGCTTCGCGATAGCGCGTGGAGACGATGCAGAGCATGCTGAAGTTGATCAGGGCCCGGGCTGCCGCGAAGTTATCTCCGCGGGCGGTGATGGCTCGAACGGACTCCTCGCATTGCCGGGCGTCGATCGGATTCCAACCTGATACCCAGATGCGGCGCACGCAGATGGTTATCCGAGCCACATCACGCTCCAACGGATCCTGCAGATCGGCGCTGCGCAGCAGCGCGATTTCGAGCGACTCCATGCTGCCTGCCAGGTCGCGCCAACTGCGCACGTAGGCGAGCCCCAGCAGTCCCCGTACCTCGTTCTGAACGTCACCCGCTTCCGCGGCTTCGCGTACGAGCGAGGTATAGGTTTCGACAGCTCGCGGATCGTGCGAGGAGCCGAAGATGCCCGCGCGGCGATCGAGGAATTCCAATTGCGCCTGCACTCGCTCGTCCTTCGGCAGACGCAGTGCGACGGCGCTCGCCTGATCGAGTATGACCAACGCATCCCGGTACGCGAATCGCCTGAGGGCGGTACGCAATGCCAGGCGCCAGTAATGTATGGCGCGCGACCATTGCGCCGCCAGCGTGAAATGCTCGGCGAGCTCCCCGACATGCGGCTCATCGGTTTCCGAGGAAAACAACTGCTCCAGACGCTCGGCGATTCTGCGATGCTGCAGGGCGACCCGGGAGGGGCCCTGCCTCGAATACAGCACCCGGCGGTACAGGATATGATTGAAGGAATAAGTCCGCGCGTTGGCCGGTGTTGGATGCAGACCGTCTTGCCGAATTGAAATAAAGAACCGGCGGCGTGCGAGCTCGTCGCAGACCGACTCGAATGCGGCCACCTCCAGATTGGCCGCAAGACTGGCCACCGCGGCATTGAAGGACACGCCCGCCACACTGCCCGCCTCGAGCGCGCGCTGCTGGTCGCTGGACAGCCGCGCAAAACGCACTTCAATCAGCCGTGTCAGCGTATCCGGAATTTCCAACGCATCGGCGGCCGCAGCCAGTCGCCCCTGCTCGGCCAGGTGTTCCAATGTCGCGCGCAAAAACAGAGGGTTGCCTCCCGAGTGAACCTGCAGCTTCTGCGCGAGCGAGACATCTACATGCGGGGCATTGGCAGCGAGATATTCCGCAACTGCCGCTGCCGTCAACGGGGTCAACGTGATCTCGTTGGCAAACTTTCGCAGCAACAGATCCCGTGACAACTCGTTGAGAGGATGTGCCGCATCCCGCAGATCTTCGGCGCGATAGGTCGCGATAATCAGCAGACGCGCCCTCTTGCGACGCCTCATCAGGGCGCCCAGCAGATCGAGTGTCGCGAAATCCGCGCAATGAATATCCTCGAGGAGCAATACCAGCGAGCGGTCGGAGGCAAGCAACTCCAGCAGCTCGCATGCCTCACGCAACATCCGATCGCGAGAGGAACTGATCATCTGATGGTGGACGCGCTCGCGCACCGCAGGTTGGATTTGTCCGGGCATCTGCAGGGCCCAGGTGGGCGCGTACTGTAGAAGGGCACGCGTCGCGGCCGTACCGGATGCGCCTTTGCACAGCGCCGCAAATGCTTCAAACACCGCATAAAACGGCTCGCGCGAGCCACCATATCCCTCGACACACTGACCCGCGCAGGCCAAAACATCCGGCCGGTTCTCGATTTGCGACACGAAGCTTGCAACGAGCGCGGATTTGCCGATACCCGCCTCCCCGGTGACAAACATGAGTTGCCGTGCCCCGGTCGCCGTTGCTTCAAAGGCCGTCGCGAGACGCGCCAGCGGAACCTCCCTGCCAAAGAGCCTTCCGTCCGCGAGCGCCGCGCTTTCAACCGCACCGGAAGTGAGACCAAACGTTGCGAGCGGGCCGACAAACCGGTAGCCGCGGCCCCGGACCGTCTCCACGAAACGGGGCGAGGCGGCGCGGTCGCCGAGCGCGCCGCGAATGGCCAGGATGTGACTCTTCAGCACTTCCTGTTGCACCGGGGCATTGCTCCACACCGCGCTCAACAGCTCTTCATGAGTGATCAGCCGGCCCGCGTTGTCGAGGAGGTAGCGCAGGACCTGGCAGGTCTTCGGCGCGAGCTCGATGCGCTGCCCACCCCGCCACAGACTGTGATCGACCGGGTCGAGGCGGAACGCCAACTCGTCAGTCATGCCGGAGCAGCCCGCCCTGCAACCCCAGAGAAACGGCTTGCGCCCGCGTGCGTACCTCGAGCTTGGAGAAGATGCGTTTCACGTGGGACTTCACGGTTTCCGGTGTGATCGTGAGGGCATAGGCAATGCGCTTGTTGGTGAGCCCGCGGCCGACCAGCACGAGGATATCGCGTTCGCGGGGACTGAGGCCATGGATCGGCTTGGGGCGCTCGCCGCCTGCCGGCGCCGAGGGTCGGGCTGGCGTCGCAGGCGGCATCGCACTCCTTCGATTCAGCAGGCTGCTGACATAGGGCATCAGCTCCCTATCGGTAGGCCAGTCATGAAGGCGCTCGAGAACCTGGAAGACGAGCTCGCCGCCGTCGAGCACGAGCTGGAAGGCTCCCGCGGCCCGGGCGGGACGCAGGATCGTCAGGAGCAGTCGTTCAGCCTCTTGTGCCGAGCCCAACCGTTCGTACGCGCAAACCATGTACACCGCGGTCGACATGGCCGCATGCAGGTACCGACGCCGTGCGTAGCGATGATACAGACTGCGAAAAGCCTCAACGGATTTCAGTGAGGGCGGCTCGGTCAGGGTGAGATACGCATTCGTCAGAGCGCGATATTCCCGCACTTCCGCTGAGTCGGCGCGTCCCAGTCGCTCAAACTGAAGTGCCTGCGCACGCGCGAGCGAAACGCAGCCGCGCTGGGAAAACGAACGGACCCGTTCGGCAATGCTCAGGGCGACCAACCGGGGCCAGTCCCTTTTCTGTCCCAGTTGCTCCGCCTCGCGCCACAACGCGATGGCCGCTTCGAAATCGCCGCGTCCCGTCGCGGCACGCGCCAGCACCCAATACGCTCGCAAGGCGCAGTCCAATGTCCCCGCGGAGTTGATCGCCCCCAGTCTCCCCCGAATGAGGTCGACTGCTTCGCTGGTGAAACCCTGTTCGTACGATACAACGGCCGCGACGCTGGCCGGCGCGGCGCACAGCGCGTTGTAAAACGGAAACCGGTTCACAGCGACCGCCAGCGCATCCATGGCCACATGACGGGCGGCCGCGAGTCGCAGTTGCTCAAATTCCAACGCCGCTTCCATGCTGGAGTCGAGAGTGCCCAGAAATGCGCCCCGCCGGCTCATCGGCTTGCTTCGGGGCAGCGAGTAGAAGGCCTCCAGATCTCGCGCCCGCCAGTAAGCGTACCTACAGACCGTCGCCGCATAGGGAGACAGATCTCCCTGGCGCGCGCGAGCAAACGACAATGCGGAGCTGTAATCGTCCCGAAGGATACAGTCGCGCGCATTGCGCAGCTCGCGAAGACAGCGATTCATTCCATATCCTGAGTGAGCGCATGCAATCCAGCGAAAACGCAGACTATTCACTCAGCTCATGCCGAGCGTGAGCGCTGGGTGATTTTACGGTAGTGAGAAGGTAGTGATTCGTGAAACCCAAAGAACAACCGCGCTGCGGACTCTCATCGTCCCTCGGGAAGTGCGAACGAGTACACCGTGTTTCCGGCCGAGATCGCCACGAACTGCGCGCCCTCGACGCTGTAGCTCATGGGCGAAGCCACAATGGGTCTGTTGGATTGGAAGTGCCATAGCGGCTGTCCGGTCCGCGCATCCAGGCCGAGCAGATTGCCCTCGGCGGTCGCTGCGAAAACAACGTCACCGCGGGTAGCCAGTACGCCCGCGGGCAAACTCAGACGCGCCACCGGGAACGTCCAGAGCTTCTTCCCCGTGAGGACATCGAGAGCCATGACTCCCTGCTCCGGGGGCCGTTTCGGGAGGCGAAAGTGGCCGAAATTCGAACCGGTAAACACCTGTCCGCTCGTGTATTCGGCCGGCTGGTACGTGGCGGTTCCCTCGGCATCCAGATAGTTGAGAAACAGCACGCGGCGCCGCGGATCGTAGGAAGGCGCCTGAAAGTTGGTGCCACCGACACCGGGTGCGATGCTGTGTCCCTGTGGCGTGGAAAGGGAGGCGGGATCCACGATCGGGCGCCCATGCTCGTCAAAACCCTTGTTCCAGTTCTGCCGCACAAACGGCACCGCGCCGATGAACTTGCCCGTGACACGGTCGAGGGTATAAAAAAAGCCGTTGCGATCGGCGTGCATCAGAACCTTGCGCGTGTGCCCGCCAACCGGAGCGAAGCGGAGGGAATCCCGCGACGCCCCGGCGGCGCGACGTGGGACAACCGGAATATCCCCCAGGATCATGTCCTCGTTGGAATCCCAGTCGTGAGTGTCGTGCGGGGAGAATTGGTAGTACCAGACGAGCTTGCCGGTGTCCGGGTTCAGCGCCACGACGGACGAGGTATAAAGGTTATCCCCGGCGCGCTTTTCAGGGTCGAAGTCGGGACCGGGATTACCTACGGCCCAATACAACAGGTTGAGTTGCGGGTCGTAGCTACCAGTCAGCCACGTGCCCCCGCTGCCGGTCTTCCAGGAATCGCCCGGCCAGGTTTCGTGACCGGCTTCGCCGGGCCCCGGAATGGTGTAGAAGCGCCACAACCGATGCCCATCCCGGGTGTCGTAGGCGTCGAGGAAGCCCCGGATTCCCATCTCGCCGCCGGAAATCCCCACGATCACCTTGTTACCCAGCGTCAAGGGCGCGCCGGTCATGGTGTAACCTTCCAGGGTGTTGGCGATTTGCTTCTCCCACAACACGCGGCCACTACGGGCATCCAAGGCGATCAGTTGATTATCGAGTGTCGCAACCAACACCCGTTGCTCGAGGACAGCGACGCCGCGGTTGAAAGGATTGATCTGGAACGGATTGACGACCTCCTGCTGGCGATGGAACCGCCAGATGAGCAGACCGCTCCTTGCATCGAAGGCGTAAACGTCTCCCGGCGCCCCGGCGAGATACATGACTCCGTCGACGACAATCGGTGTCGACTCGAGCGGCACGTCACCCGGCAGCGGGGCAGCCCAGCGCGCCTGCAGCATCGACACATTGGTGCGATTGATTTGCCGCAGCTCACTGAAGTGCTCGGAACGATAGCTGCCCCAGTAGGTCAGCCAGTTCCACGGTTCCTTGCCGGCCTCCTTCAGACGGGTAAAGGTCACACCGGTTGCAGGCGCGTCAATCGGCGTCGGCGCGCGTTGCTTCTGCCGTGCAAGAAAAGCCAGCAGGTCGCCCACCTGATCCGCCGAGAGGCGCTGGGCCAGATCCGTCGGGACCAGGGTACGTGAGCTGTCGGTCAAAGTCCGGATGCGCCGCCGGTCGAGCAGCCGATAGTGGCCATCGAGGGTCTGCAGAACGATTGCAAGACTGTCCTCGTTCTTGATGAGACCCTGCAGCCGCGCGCCATCCCGCAGAGTGATGTCCACGTAGCGTGTGTTCGGCCCATTGGACATGCGGCGGAAATCCGGCGCGTGCTCCATCCCCAACTTGATCCGGGCAGGCGTCTGCTTGCCGATCTCCGACAGGTCGGCGGCGAGGATGGACCCAGTCCCGTTGATTTCGTGGCAGCTCGCGCATTGCCCTGCTCCGAAGAACAACCGTTCGCCGCGGCCTGCGTCCGCATCGGCAGGAATGGCTCCAGGGCCGGAGGCGGACTGCGAGAGGCTCTTGACGTAGGTGACCAACTGCCAGATCCGATCCGCGCCAAAGGAGGAAAACGCCGGCATCTGCGTCCCCGGTACACCCTTCTGGATGGTCTGAAAGATCTCGAAGTCCTCGCCACCCTGCTTGAAGCGCCCCGAGTCGAGCGACGGCGCCCGTTCGGTGCCTGCGCCGGCTGCGCCGTGACAGGGCGTGCAGGTTGAGTCAAACACGTGCTTGCCGGCCTCGGCGGCCGCGGTCGCCGCACCGCCGGTAAACGGGTTCCTGGCAGAATCCTGGGCCCATGCACCCGGCATGACCAGCAGCATGAAGAGCAGATAGGGTTTCATTGTGTCGCTCTCAGCGTGGCAAGGCCGATCGCGAAGGCAGTGATTCGGTAACGCGCGGAAGGCGCAAGCACTGAAGGAGTTGAGACGTGCACGATCAGTTACGCTCCGCTTGGACGGGCCCGAGGGCCGTCGTCGTGATGGGTGTCTCCGGCAGCGGCAAATCCACGTTGGGCGCCGCGCTGGCCCAGGCGCTCCACTGCGAATTCCTGGAAGGGGATCAGTTCCACGCCCCCGAAGCGGTCGCCCGCATGGCCCGCGGAATTCCCCTGACGGACGAGGACCGCTGGCCCTGGCTCGATCGGCTGGGGGAAGCCATCGGCGCCAAGGTGGCCACGGACGGACTCGTGGTCGCCGCGTGCTCCGCGCTGCGGCGCATCTACCGCGAGCGCCTGAAAAAAGCGATCGCAGCGCCCGTGAGCTTTGTTCTCATGGACACCGATCGCGATGAGCTGATGCGCAGGATGACCGGGCGCACCGGCCATTACATGCCGCCCAGCCTGCTCGACAGCCAGCTCAATACCCTGGAGCGTCCCGATTCCGGCGAAGGAATCCTCGCGCTCGACGCGCGCCAACCTGTTACAGCCCTGTGTGAACGGGCGCTCACATGGCTCCGGGGAGGTTGACCGAGTACAGCGCATGATGAGTAAGAACGAAGAGCGTCTACCCGCTCGCCAACACCTGTAAAGGCCGGCCGCCCGGCACGTCGATGACACCCAACGGCTGCCCGTCGGAGCCGTAGACAAACACCTGGCCGTTGGCGAGGTATACGCGGCCGGCGGAATCGGTTGCCACGCTCTCGCCTCCCCGCTCGACAAACATCCGCAGGTTGATCAGCTCGCCTTCGCGTCCGACCGTGGCGCTGTATGTCTTCGGGGAGCAGCCGCGACTTGGGCCATAGCTGAGCACCCGCCCGAGGAGGCGGCAATGACGCTGGAAACTCCGACCCCGCGCTCAGTCGTTGGCAAAACGATCCTCCCCCCTCGGCACCGTGGCCCGAGCCCGACTGTATACTATGTTCAGTTTGAAGGGAGCGCTAACAAATGTTTCACCCGCGGCGCCGGAGGCCTCGGGTCAGGGTCCTCCTCCGGGCTGCGATCAACGCTGCGCGAGGTCGGCCAGCTCGTGGTTGAAGCGGTGCGGATACTCCCAAAAGGGCATGTGACCACAGTTGGGATAAATCGATAAGTTTCCACGCAAGCGTTGCGCGATGTGTTCCGCGGCCACGGGCGCTGTCACCGAGTCGCTGTCACCGTGGGTGACGAGCGCCGGCAGGTGCACCGCGTCGAAATAGGTACTGTATTCCATGTGCCAGGAGCTCGCTCCTTGGCGCGCCACCCTTGGCACCGCCATCGCCACATCGAGGAACCTACGCTCCTCCTGCGGACTCAGCGGCTGATTCGCGCAGGCCCGAACAAAGCGGAGCGTTGCCGAGGCTGATTCCACCTTCGACTCGGGAGTGATCCGCGCGGCGCTGCTCTCGCCTCTGATCGCGGAACCCGGCGGTAGCAACACCCTCGCGGCAATGACATTGAGTCCTGAGACTGATGCCGCGCCCCTGACATACACGTAGTGCACGGCAACTCGGCCGCCGAGCGACCAGCCGGCGAGCACGGGACTTTGTAATCCAGCCGTCCGCAGCACACAATCGAGGTCAGCGGCCCACAGGTTTCCGTCCGCGTAGGCGGCGGGACTCTCCGGCTTGCCCGACTCTCCATGGCCGCGTAAGTCGTAGGCAATGACACGACATCGCTCGGCCAACTCGCCGTGCATCTGGTGCTCAAATGCCGCACGTGAGAACAACCACCCGTGAATCAACACCACGGGAGGACCGCGCACGTTGCCCCACTCGCTGAAGGCGATTTGCGTGCCGTCGATGCTCGATGCGCGTCCGGTTCTGACCATGCGCGGCAGCATATTCGATAAGTCCGCTCAAAGGTGTCTTGCAGTCCGGATTTACGCTACGCCTGCGGCAATCGAGGCCCTAACCACCCACCCCTCTCCGATAGCTATCAACACTGTAGCGCTCGGGCGAACTTCAGCAGCACCCAGTCGTCGAGGGTGAAATCGCCAGCGGATTGCACGCCGGCGGCTTCGTAGGACAGGCGGAGTGCCGGTACTTGGGGGCGCGTGAAGCCGCTCATGAGCAGCACGCCCCCAGGTAACAGTGCCCGGCAGAGCGCAGGCGCCAGAGAATGCAGCGGCGCTTCCAGGATATTCGCCACCACGAGGTCAAATCGGGCGCCCCAGTGGTCTGGCGCTTCGCTGCCAAAGTGAACGTTAGCGGTCGGCGAGGCGCCATTCGCGCCGCCGGTCTCGGCGAAACCCGAACCGGGCGGCGTGACATGATCCAATTGGGCATGTGCCTTGGCGCAGTCGACTGCAATCGGATCGATGTCAGTCCCGATCACGGAGCTCGCGCCGCGTGCCGCGGCGATGCGGGCCAGGATACCCGTGCCGGTGCCGACATCGAGGACCGCCATGCCCGGCCGCTGACGGCATAGCATGTCGACCGCCCCAGCGCACAGCCGCGTCGTCGGGTGAGAACCGTCGCCAAATACCGCATGTGCTTCAAATCGCGCAAGTGCAAGCCAACCCTCCTGCAACGCCGGTGATGGAGAGCCGTGGTCATACACGACGACGCGCGGGGCGATATTGAAAAACGACCGCATGGGCACGCTAAGCAAACACCTGGCGCAAATGCTCGAGGGCGCACTCGACGGCCCGAGTGGCGCGCACCCCGCCTGGCCGGATAGCGTAAATGCGCTCGCCGAAGAAGCCCACGGCGCGCCAATCGGGAAGCACGCGGACCAGGGACGTGGAGTCAGCGCTGAAGTCGGGGAGAAGGCCGATGCCCAGACCGCCCTCGATGGCGACGCGGAGCACTTCACTGTTGTTGGCCTTGAACGGCCCGCCAACCGGCACGCTGATGCGCTCCCCACGATTGCGGGAGGTGGGTTTCTCGAACGACCAACTCTGCGCCGCGCCATCGCGCAGGTACATCAAACAATCGTGCCGCGCGAGGTCCGCAGGATGCTCGGGAGTGCCGCGGCGCTGCAGGTAGTCGGGGCTTGCCATCAAGAGCGAGCGCGAGTCACACAACACTCGTGCAATATAGGTATCTGGAATCGTGCGCGCATGCCGGACAGCGAGGTCAAACCCTTCCTGCGCAACATTCACAAACCGATCGCTCAAATCCAGCTCCAGCCGAATCTCCGGATAGCGGCGCACGAAGTCCGGAACCGACGGCGCAATCCGCTGCCGCCCGAGCGCCACCGGAGCCGTGATCCGTACCAATCCCCGCGGCTTGCCGGCCACCTCCTTCGCCTGTTCCAGGCTCTGCTCAATGCGAGCAAAGGAGGCCTGAGTATCTTCGACCAATTGCAAAGCAGCGGCGGTCAGCGTGACCGAACGGGTCGTCCGCCGGACGAGCGACATGCCAACCACGCGCTCCAGATCCCGAAGCCTCGTGCTCACTGATGCCTTTGAAATCCCGAGCCTGCGCGCGGCCTGAGTCAGGCTTCGGGTCTGCGCGATGACGGTCAGCAAATGCATGTCTGCAAGCACGCTGGCAACGCCGGTGACGCTCATGGGGGTGTCCTGGTAGCAGCCGAACATTGTTCATTTTACTGAACATTGAGATCAAAGGTTCGAGCTTCTCGGGTGCCACCACGCGGGCCTAGACTGCCACATGAGCACCCCCACGCATTACCAGTCGACAGCCACGGTCTTCCATTGGATTGGCGGCGAGTCCGTCGAACCCGCCCGAGCCCCAACACAAGCGGTTTTCAACCCCGCCACCGGCGAAGTAGCCAGACAGGTGGCTCTCGGGGCGGCAGCGGAAGTCGACCAGGCAGTCAGAAGCGCGGCAGCCGCATTTCAATCCTGGGCGGACACCCCGTCCATCCGGCGCGCCCGCATCCTCAATAGCTTCCTTACGCTCCTCAACGAGCATCGCGACGAGCTGGCCAACATCATCACCAGCGAGCACGGCAAGGTATTCAGCGACGCGCAGGGTGAAGTCATGCGCGGAATCGACGTCGTCGAGTTTGCGTGCGGCATCACCGAGCTGCTCAAAAGCGACTTCACCGATCAGGTTTCCACGGGAATCGACAATTGGACGATCCGCCAGCCCCTGGGCGTCGTTGCCGGAATCACGCCATTCAACTTCCCGTGCATGGTGCCCTGTTGGATGTTTCCCATCGCTCTCGCGGCGGGCAACACCTTCATCCTGAAACCCAGCGAACGCGATCCGTCCGCCTCCATCTTCATGGCACGGCTCCTGAAGGAAGCCGGTCTGCCCGACGGGGTATTCAATGTCGTGCAGGGTGGAAAGGACGCAGTCGACGCTCTGTTGGACCACGCGGACGTCCAAGCGTTGAGCTTCGTCGGATCCACTCCGATCGCTCGCTATATCTATCAGCGCGGTGCCGAACGCGGCAAACGCGTTCAGGCGCTCGGCGGAGCCAAGAACCATCTCGTCGTGATGCCCGATGCAGACCTCGAGCAAGCAGTCGACGGCTTGATTGGCGCGGCTTACGGATCAGCCGGCGAACGCTGCATGGCGATCAGCGTCGCGGTTCTCGTCGGTGATGTCGCCGACCAGGTTGTGCCGATGCTTCACAAGCGCGCAGCACAGCTCAACATCGGCGACGGCCTCAACCCGAAGACAGAAATGGGTCCCGTGGTCACGCGCCAGGCAGTGGAGCGTATCGAAGGTTATATCGACATCGGCGTGAAAGAAGGCGCGGAGCTGGTGTTGGATGGTCGGGGCCACAGAGTCACAGGCAACGAAGAAGGCTTCTTCACCGGAGCGACTCTCTTCGATCGGGTGCGTCCGGACATGCGGATCTACAAAGAAGAGATCTTCGGCCCCGTGTTGTGCTGTGTCAGGGTGGAGGACTTCGCGGAAGCCGTGAAGCTGATCAACGCCCACGAGTTTGGCAACGGCGTCTCCTGCTACACTCGCGACGGCCACATCGCCCGCGAGTTCGGCCGGCGGATTCAGGTGGGCATGGTGGGAATCAACGTCCCGATTCCCGTGCCAATGGCGTGGCACGGGTTCGGCGGGTGGAAGAACAGCTTGTTCGGCGACATGCATGCCTACGGAACCGAAGGCGTGCGGTTCTACACTAAGCAGAAATCGATCATGCAACGGTGGCCGCAGAGCACGCCCAAGGGCGCCGAGTTCGCGATTCCGACCGCGAAATAGACCCGGCTCAGGGCGACTTCTCGACCACCACCTCGCTGACCTGCAGGACCGGAGTCAGATCCGTGTAGTTGGGAATGTCACCGAGGATCTCCGCGGCGTGCGGGCCGAAACCTTTCTGGAACGCCTCGGGGCTGTCGCAGAAGATGTGACACAGGGCGATGTAGGTCGGCGGCGATCCCGGTTCGCCCCCGGCCACGCCCTTGTCGACCGTGTAGTACTTGCAGTAGGCGCCCATGCGCGCCTTCACCAAAGGCATGTGCTTGTCGCGGTAGTAGGCGTGATCGAAGCGGGCGCCGGCCTGGTTCGGGTACATCACACTGACTTTGATCATGAGTCGTCGGTCTCCTGTGGCAGGGCGAATCAGGATAGAGTGCGCCCCTGTTCCCGGCAACCGGCAGCGCAGATGGCTCGAAAAGGCACCCTGGCATCGATCAAATGGCTACGCGCCTCGCGGCGGCGCGACGCGGGGCTGGTTCTGCGGGACCCGGATCTGAATCCAGGCGTGGCGGTGTATCACTACCTCGAGTATCCCCACGCGCTGGCCATCTTCTCGGAGAACCGGCTGCGCCTGGCCGATCCTGCGGGGTGGACCGACCCCTATGAGCTCGGGCGCCTGGCGCGCATCCCGAAGGGCAACAGTGTCTATGCGCTGTGCTTCAACCGGAGCCGCTTCGATGAGCCGGCCTGGCGCATGGTCGGATTCGGGCGGACCAATGCGCTCGTGAGAATCCGCTGCCGGATGCGCGGTCTGCTGGCCGCAGCCGCCAGCCTGGCCGAGCAGCGCGCGGGCGAGTTTTATATGGGTCGAGTCCGGTATGACAAACGCGAGCCGGCGGTGAAACAGGATGTCAGGTCCGCGGCGGGTCTGTTACTGCACAAGAGCCCTGCCGTGCGCTTCGAGCGGGAAGTGCGCGCTCTGTGGTTCGACCCAGAGCCCCAGAGCAAGGGGTTGTTCCTGCCGATCGAAGCGCGGGAGACCATAACCCAGGTGATGTGCAGCCCTCACGCCCATCCCGACGTGAAGGCGCGGATTCAACAGGAGTTCGAGAAGCTCGGTGTTGGTGTAACCGAGGCGGCGACGCGGCCCTAGCCGCGAGCCTACCCGAAGTCGATATTCCCGAGAATGCCTTTCGGGTCACAGAGCCGCTTCAGCTTGCGGGCAAACGCACGCTCTTGCGGGCTGGTGTAACGCTCGTAGTAAGCATGGTTGTACGGTCCAACACCGTGCTCCGCGCTGAACGACCCACCGAATCGCCTCACCACAGTGTCATACACCAGATCGCGCAAGGCCGCGACCGTGGAGGAATCGTAAGCTGGACCGGCATCGGTCGGCCAGACCATGTTGAAGTGATCTCCCCCGTCCCCGCCGTGTCCGAAATCGCAAATGCGCAGGAACGGATAGGCCGAATGCACCGCCCGCAGGAGCTCGGCACGCAGCCCCGGAAGTTGGGTACGGGGAACAGACACATCGAACGCGATGATCCGCCCCAAAGACTTCACGCCATCGCTGATGCAATGGCGGATCTCCCAGAGGTCGGCGGACCGACCGAGCAAGCCATCGACAATCAGCGCATCCTGCGCGCTCATGTACGTGCCGAGCAGGTCGGCCAGCAAGTCGTTCAAATCGATCCGCTCGGGTCCGAGCACCGAGGCGAGCTCGATCAACACCGTGTAGGGAGGAATCGCGCCGCCCCCGAACGGATTGCGAATCCGGGGGTTGTGCAGCAACGCAGCTTCCACGGCATTCGCGGACATGCCTTCGAAGGCGGCCAGGAATTCCCCGGCGTCGGCTTCCAGGCGATTCAACAGTAATGGAATCGCTTCCTGCCGCGCGGGAACGAGGAGCGCAGTCGCCGTTTGCGCCGGTATACGGGCGACTTCCAACTGCGCGGCGGCGATGATGCCGAACGTGCCCCCGGTACCGACCGACAATTGCTTCAGATCGATTCCTGAGTTGTCCTTGCGCAGCGCCTTCATGTCGCAGAACACGGTGGCATCTTCGTCCGCCAGCACGACTTCGAGACCGAGCAGGTTTTTCTGTACGTCGCCGTAGCGCAGCAGGCGGGAGCCTCCCGTGTTACTGGCGATCATCCCGCCGATGGACGGATCGGCACCCAGATCAATCGGAAAGAAAAGCTGATGGTCGGCGAGCTCGCGGTTCAAAGCGCTCAATCGAGCGCCGGCCTGGACGCGTGCCGTGCGGTCACCCACATTGATCGCCTCGACGGCTCGCAGCCGTTCCAGGCTGAGAATCAACTGATCGCCGGAAGAGTCCGGTGTCGCAGCAGCAACGAGGCCGGTATTCGCGCCCTGTGGGATGATCCGGATGCTATTCGCGTAACAGTAGCGAACCACGCCACGCAGCTCATCGGTGTCGGCCGGTCGGGCGACTGCAAGCGCGCGGCCTGTTCCGTACCGATACCCGCGCTCGTATCTCTCGAGCCCCTCCGGCGGCGCAAGCAGGCCGTCGGCGCCAATCAACCGTCGCAGGTCGCTGACCGCGCTCACGCCGCCCCGGCGGCGGTCATCTTGAAAATGCCTTGCGCATTGCTGCTGTCGAAAGCCAAGTCGAGCCGCGGGTGACCGGTGGCCGGATCCGACACAAAATCACGCTGAATAAACTCGTAGAACGATCCCGGCACCCGGTGCTGCCGCACCGAGCCATCCTCCAGCAGGAAATCGCGCGTCACGGTATCAGCTCGAAACGCCGTCTGGCGAACGCGGCCGGACTTTGAGGATTCGATCGTGGGTTTGAGGGCACGTCCCGTCTTGCGCTGTTCATCCACCAGGGCATCGATCGAGGCGACCCGATCGGTGGCATGATTGAAGGCGTTGCCTTCCGTGGAAATCCAGGCCATCTCCGCCGACTCGGCCAACAGGGTCTGATAGTCGGCCCAGGCTGGGGTCGCATGCTGGCGGCGGAAGCAACCCAACAGGCTGCGGATCAGGTGGCTGGCCGTCGCGGTGTCCAGCCACTTCTGCTTCTGCAGCAACCGCAGATTCAGGAGGTCCTCGTGAGTCAGGGGATCGACCGACGAAGCAGTCACGCGGCGCACCGCATCAATGAACGCAGGCGAGAAGCGCTCAGGGTGCAACTCGCTGACGAAAAACTGCGGCAACGTTTCCGGATGGTCTTCGTGAGTGTAGGCGCGGCCGGTCATTCCCAGACGATCCAGCGGATACACATCGCTCATGCGATAGCCCAGGGGCAACAATACCCTCGTGATCGCCGCTTCGCCGGCAGGGAGGCTTCCCATTCCCTCCAGCGCCACCGTCCGTAGAGCGCCGTGGTCAAATACCACTTCCCGACCCTGCGCCAGGCAATCGGTTACGTAGGCGCGCCCGGTGGGCACCCGGTCCAACAGATCGCCGAACAAGGCGACATTCAATGCCAAAGAAATGAGCGCGCGCGAGGCCTTACCCGGCTGCGTACCGGCCAGCACGCGAGGCAAGTGCAGCGCGCGCAGGGAGGTCTCGAGGGTGGCGGGATCGACTACGGATTGCAGGAGGTCGGTCAGTTGGGTGTGCAGGGTCTTACGCATGGTGGCTTTTCACATATCATCGTTGGCGGCAGGCCATGACGACAGGCGAGTGTGGGGCCGCGCTTGCCAGTCTCAAGGGCCGGGGTCACAGCCCCGAGGCATTATATTATGGATGTGCCGCGTTAACCGGCCCTTAAAAGAACTTTACGCCGCGCGCGGATACTTCGCGTAGCGCTGCACCATCTTCTCGAGCGGCAGCGGCCGGATCTTGCTGGCATGGCCGGCCGACCAGAACTGCTCGAAGCGATCCTTGCAGATCCCCCGGGCGGCCACGGTGGCCTCCTTGAACAGCTTGCGCGGGTCGAATTCAGCTCGCTCCAGCGACAAAAGCCGGCGGATGGCGCCGGTCATGGCGATCCGGATATCAGTGTCGATATTCACCTTGCGCACGCCGTTGCGAATGCCTTCCTGGATCTCCTCGACCGGTACACCGTAGGTCTCCTTCAATTCCCCGCCATGCTCCCGAATGGTCGCCAGCCACTCCTGCGGCACGGAGGAGGAGCCGTGCATCACCAGGTGGGTATCGGGCACCGCCTGATGGATTGCCTTGATACGATCGATGGCGAGCACCTCGCGGGTGGGCTTGCGGGAGAACTTGTAGGCACCGTGAGATGTGCCGATGGCAATGGCCAGCGCATCGACTCCTGTCCGGCGCACAAAATCCACGCACTGTGCAGGGTCGGTCAGCAACTGCTCGTGCGACAGCTTGCCTTCGGCACCCGAGCCGTCTTCCTCCCCGGCCATCCCGGACTCGAGGGAACCGAGGCAACCCAACTCGCCTTCCACCGACACCCCCACGGCGTGCGCGATTTCAACGACCTTGGCGGTGATGTCGACGTTGTATTCGTAGGTGGCCGGCGTCTTCATATCCTCTTTCAAGGATCCATCCATCATCACGCTCGTGAACCCGGACCGAATGGAAGCCTGACAGACAGCCAGGCTCGCGCCGTGATCCTGGTGCATGACCACCGGGATGTGCGGCCATGTTTCAACAGCGGCGGCGGTGATGTGGCGCAGAAAGGCTTCGCCTGCGTATTTGCGAGCGCCCGCCGAAGCCTGCAGGATGACCGGGCTGTCGGTTTCGTCGGCGGCCTGCATGATCGCCTGCACCTGCTCCATATTGTTTATGTTGAAAGCCGGCACGCCGTAGTGATGCTCGGCGGCGTGGTCGAGCAGCTGACGCAAAGAGATCATGGCCATCGACTTACCCCCTTCATTAGATGGGGTACATCGTGGGTTGCGGCGTTCGCCGGCGTCCAGTTAGTAATTCTTTGCGCAGCCATAACCCGCGGCTTATGGCTGAGATCCGCCGCAATCCCGGAGCAGCGAGCGGCACCGCCGATCGAGCAGATCTTGCGGAGCCGGCCACGAGCGCCCGCATCATCGAGGCGCGCCGCACTCGGGCGCGGCCTACTTGCAAATGATTCTCATTACCGATAGAGTGCGCGCATCGTGTCTCCTCTCGTTGATGAGTGGCTTCCTATCGACCCTCGCAGGGTCCTTCCCGGGCTGAGCCTGCTGGCCCACGACGGTGACAGCCAGGCCCAACTGCTGCTCGGCCAACTCCTCATCAACGGTGTTGGTGCGGCACGCGACCCCGAGCGTGCTCTGCATTGGTTCAAGGAAGCGGCACGCGCACGCCATCCGATGGCTATCAACATGGTCGGACGATGCCACGAACACGGGCTCGGGACGCCGGTCAACCATGAGGAAGCCGCCAAGTGGTATCACCGCGCGGCGACGTATGATTGCGACTGGGCCATCTATAACTACGCTCACCTCTTGGCGAGCGGGCGCGGAGTGCCGAAGGATCGGGCCGCGGCATTCAGCTGGTTCCGGCTCGCCGCCTCCCGCGGGCATGCGCGCGCCATGCATTTCCTCGGCCAATACTACGAGTACGGGTGGGAGACCCCCGTCGATACGGTAACGGCGTTCGAGTGGTATCGCCGCTCCGCTGAAGGTGGGGATTTTCGCGGACAGTGCAGTCACGCATCGGTCCTGGCGGAGCAAGGCGATGTAGCCGAGGCCGTTTACTGGCTGCGGCTCGCGATCAAGACGGCCACGCCGGACTATCTCGAGCACTTGCGGCAGGCATTGGGTCAGTCGCAACATGAGGAGCTGAGAGCGCTCGCGCAGCAGATCGGCGCAACCGGTGAGGTTCAGGCATGACCGACCAGCACAGGCTGCCCGTCAACGATACAACGACCGTGGCGACGCTTTGGGAGTCGCCGCGCAAACCAAAGGCCTGCTATGTACTGGCTCATGGAGCCGGAGCCGGCATGACCCACGCCTTCATGCAATCCGTGGCGAGCGCACTGCTCGAGCGCCAAATCGCGACCCTGAGGTTCCAGTTTCCCTACATGGAAAAAGGCTCCAGGCGCACCGATTCCCCCAAGCTCTGCCACGCGACCATTCGCGCGGCAGCGAAGTATGCTCGCGAAAAAACCGACCTACCCCTGATCGCCGGTGGTCGTTCCTTCGGAGGCCGCATGGCCTCACAGGCGCAGGCCGATGAGCCTTTGCCGGACGTCGTGGGCCTGGCATTCCTCGGGTTTCCGCTGCATCCGCCGAAGGTGCCCTCGGACGAGCGCGCCGTGCACCTGGATCGGGTAAAGATCCCCATGCTGTTTCTGCAGGGGACGCGGGACGAATTGGCGGATTTGACGCTCCTGAAGGCGCTCGTTGAGCGGCTGGGCCAGCGCGCAACGCTGAAGCTTTATGAGGATGGCGATCACTCGTTTCACGTGCGCGCCCGCAGCGGGCGTACGGATAGCGAGGTGTTCGATACGATGATGAACGACCTGGCCGGCTGGATAGACGCTATTTGCGGCAACTGATCCTTCGAGGTTTGAAGTCACATGGAATGTGACGTGGCGTTGAACCAGCTCTCCACGAGCCGTACCCACATCGAGGCTCCCAGCGGAATGAGCTGATCGTTGAAGTCGTAACTCGGGTTGTGGAGCATGCACGGACCGCCGCCATGGCCGCCGTCGCGATGCGTTCCGTCCCCATTGCCGATGACGAAGTAACACCCCGGCTTCTCCAACAGGTAATAGGAGAAGTCCTCCGCGCCCAGGGTGGGCTCGAATTCCTTCACGTTCTGCGCTCCGACCATCTGAGCCAACACGCCACGCACGAAGCTCGCTTCGGCCGCGTGATTGATGGTGGGCGGGTAGTTGCGCCTGAAGGAGAAATCGCAGCTCGCATCGAATGCCGAGCAGATGGCATGCGCGACGTCGCACATCCGGCGCTCGATCATGTCGAGCACATCCAGAGTGAACGTTCGCACGGTGCCTTGCAGCTCACAGGAATTGGGAATGACATTGGTGGCCTCGCCGGCCTTCACCATCGTCACTGAAATAACAGCCGCATCGATCGGACGCTTGTTGCGTGTGATGATGGTTTGAAAGGCCTGCACCACCTGACACGCCACCGGCACCGGATCGATGCCGTTGTGAGGCATGGCCGCGTGCGCGCCTTTGCCCCCGATGGTGATCTTGAACTCGTTGCTGGAGCCGAAGGCGGGACCCGGGTTGACGGCGAACTGACCGGCCGGCAGGCCCGGCCAGTTGTGGATGCCGAATACGGCATCCATCGGGAACAGATCGAACAGCCCGTCCTTGATCATCTCACGCGCGCCGCCGCCCCCCTCTTCCGCTGGTTGGAATATCAGGTAGACGGTCCCGTCGAAGTATCTGTGCTGCGACAGATGCTGGGCGGCAGACAACAACATCGTCGTGTGGCCGTCATGGCCGCATGCATGCATCTTTCCCTTCGCGAGGCTGGCATGCCCGAACGTATTGAGCTCCGTGACCGGCAATCCATCCATATCCGCCCGTAACCCTACGGCCCGGTGGCTGTCGCCGTTGTGAATGATTCCGACGACACCGGTCTTTCCCAGACCGCGGTGAATGGGAATGCCCCAGTCCGTGAGCATCCGGGCCACGAGATCGGACGTGCGCTGCTCCTCGAAGCAAAGCTCCGGATGAGCGTGGATATCGCGCCGTATCGCGGCGAACGCACCCGCTTGCGCGGCGATGGGCTCGATCAAAGTCGTGGGCGGGGCCATGGACTCTCCGCAATATGGGCTCGAACGGTATGATGAGCGTATACGGACGGAGAGTCACATGATCTATACCTTGGGAGACCGAAAACTGGAGACGCAGGGCGCGGACTATTATGTCGCACCCAGTGCCGAGGTGATCGGCTCCGTCATTCTGGGGCGTGGCGCCACAGTGTGGTTCAACTGCGTTTTGCGCGCGGATTCGGACCGCATCATCGTTGGCGACGGGACCAACATCCAGGATGGAACCATTATCCATGTGGACCCGGGCAGTCCGACGCACCTAGGCAACAACGTGACAATCGGTCACGGCGCGCTGGTGCATTCCTGCTTCATTGACGACGGCAGCCTGATCGCCAACCGCGCCATGGTGCTCGACCGCGCCCGCATCGGCCGCAATTGCCTGATCGCCGCCGGTGCCCTCATCCCACCCGACAAGGAAATCCCCGATGGCTCGGTGGTCATGGGCGCTCCCGGAAAAATCGTACGCCAGGTGACCGATCGCGACCTGGCGATGATGCGCCACGCCTGCGAGCATTACATCGAACGCGGCCGCGAATATCGTGAGCTCCTCAAGGTCGCGAAGCCCGATTACTGACTACTTCCGGAAGAAGCCGAGGGGGATTGCATCCGCCATGGCTTTGTAGCCGGCGGCGGACGGGTGGAGGTGGTCGCCGCTGTCGTACTCGGCGCGCATGTGCCCGGGGTGTGCGGGATCTGCGATTGTCTTGTCGAAGTCGACGCACGCATCGAAGTGGCCCGGTGCCCGGATCCAGTCGTTGACCTGCGCCCGGTCCGATTCGTTGGCGGCATCGGGATGATAGAAGCCGGAGCCCGCGAACGGAGTGAGGGTGGCGCCCAAGACCTTGATGCCGTGCGCGTGGGCATGCAGGATGATTTGTCGATAGGCGCCGATCAGCGAGTGAACCAACTGCGCGTGTTGAGCCTGCGTGGCGGTTTGAGTGCGTGTCAGGTTTCCGATGTCGTTGATTCCCTCGAGTACCACCAGGTAACGGACCCCGTTCTGCGCCAGCACTTCGCGGTAGAGGCGCTGTGCCGAAAGCATTTGAGATGGGGCTATTGCGTCCTTCGATTATCGAAATATAATTCGCTAATGAATACCAATGGCAACCGCCGACGGGAAGCCATGGGGGGCCTTGCCAAGGGACTGGCCGTCATCCGTGTCTTCAAGCGCGAGCGCGCTTCCCTGAGCCTAAGTGAAATCGCTCGCAGCGCCGGCATGCCCGCCGCCACCGCGCGCCGCTGCCTGCTCACGCTGGAAGAGCTCGGCTATGTAACCCGGAGCGGCCGTGACTTCGTGCTGCGCCCGAAGGTGCTGGAGCTGGGAGCCGCCTATCTCGACTCCATGGACATCGAGCATCTGACCAAGACCCACCTGGAGGAATTGGCTCGCAACACATCCGACTCCGCGGCACTTTGCGTGTTGGATGGGACTGAGATCGTCTATGTTGCGCGCACCTCCGTACGCACTGTATTGCGTCTCGAGGCCCATGTGGGCAGCCGCTTTCCCGCCCATGCAACCTCAACAGGCCGAGTGTTGCTGGCCGGTGTGTCAGCGGAGCGCCTGGATGGATTTTTTGAGACCGCCAAGCTCGAGCCGCTCACCGACCAGACCGTAACCAACCCGGCGCGGCTGCGGCAGCTCATAGACGAGTGCCGCAAGAACGGCTATTCGGCCATCGAGGACGAACTGGCCTACGGCGTTGTGGCGCTCGCCGTGCCGGTGTTTGATCAGCGCGGCAGGGTGGTGGCGGCGCTCAACAGCTCCAGCCACTCGAAGAAGATATCGAAAGCCAGGCTCGTGCGCGAACGGCTGCAGATGCTCCAGCAACTGAGCCAACAGATCTCCACCGACCTGCGCGGCCTGCCTGGTTTGTCCCTCAGCGCGACGGTCTGACCGGGCCCTCATCCTTCTTACCGGCCGTGATGGACGATCAGCGTAGCCTTCCCCAACAGATTTTCCTGCAGTGAGTAAACGACCATCGCGCCACTCGGATCCGGTGGCACCGACAGCTTCGGAACCTTCAGGGCATAAATCGTAAATACGTAGCGATGCGGCTCGTCCCCCTTGTCGGGGCATGGGCCGTGGTACGCAGCAGTACCCAGGTCCGAACGACCCTGGCGTGCCATTGCCGGAAGCGTCTTGCTGTCAGCGACGCCGGCACCGGCGGGCAGCTCGGTCGCGCTGGCGGGAAGATCATACACAACCCAGTGCCACCAACCGGATGGCGTGTTGTGTTCGTCCATGTCGAACAGAGTAATGACAAAGCTCCGCGTCCCCTTCGGTGCCCCGCTCCACCGCAGCGGCGGCGATCTGTTTGCGCCCGTGCAGCCGAAACCGTTGAGAGTGTACTCGGCCGGGAACTGCGTGGCACCCAGAGCCGGGTCACCACTGTGCAGCGTAAATGGCGACCCGGCTGCGAAGCTGACATTGGCCACAGCCAGTGCAGCCACGAGACCCAGGCGGATTTTCTCGAACATGGATGCCTTCCTAGTGCGGTTGGTATGCGGCCCAGGCCTGATCGACGAGGTACGAGTGGATCGCCTCCGCGTCCGCCTTCGAAAGCACATCGTCCCAGCGAGCCATGCCCTTGGCACTGTAGGCGCCGTGGAGCACGATCTCGTAAAACAACTGATGTGCGGGAGGCGACAGCCGGCGCAGATCCGGCAGCAGGCCGACGCCGAACACGTGACAGCGAGAGCAGAAGCGGTTGTAGAGCACCTCGCCGGCCGCGATCGTCCGCGCAGTCCCTTCGCGCGCCGGTGGCTGCAAAAAGGGCTCTTCACGCCGCAATGGAGGTTTGGGAACCGACGCGCCATTGAGCTTGAATGCCACGATGCGGCCGGCGTTGCCGTATTTCTGCGCGGCGCTTCCCGCAGGGAACGGCATGAACAGCGTGCCGCCGCCGTAGCCCGCCATCACCGCTACGTACTGCTCATCATGAACAGCGTACGTCATGGGGGCAGCCATGATCGAAGTACCCACGTCGATGCTCTGTAGCAACTTACCGCTGTCGGCGGCATAAACGTTCAACTTGCCCGCGGCGTCACCGCGAATCACGAGGTTCCCGGCAGTGGAGAGGACTCCCCCGTCCCACAGACTTCCCGGTTGCTCCCAGACGATACGACCGGTCATGGGCTCGACCGCGCGCAGCACACCGCGGGACTGCAGGGGATGTGCCACGCCCCGGTCGATCTCGCTCATGGGTTGCAGCGGCCCGAATAGACTGGCGAGTCCCTGTGGATCGTAGTCCTCCGGCATGATTCCCACGAGATTGAAGTTACCCTCCACGAGTCCGGCGCGCCGTCGCTCGGTGTTGATATACACCATCGCGGCATCGATCACCGGGATGTACAACAGACCCGTCGCTGCGCTGTAGGACATCGGCTGCCAACTGTGCGCACCGGTCATTGCCGGGAAAATCAGTTTGGGCTTGCGTGTGTAGTCGGCGGAGGGGTTGCGGATGGGCCGGCCGGTTTTTGGGTCGAGGCCCCGGGTCCAATTCACAAAGGCGAACGGCTTGGCGCCGATGAGCTCGCCGGTCGAGCGATCCAACACGTAGATATAGCCGTTCTTGGCCGCCTGCAGCAGCACTTTCCGGCTATCCAGCGTGGCGAGGATGGTCTTTTGGGTGGCGTCGTAGTCCCACCCGTCGCCGGGAACTTCCTGGAAATGCCAGGCCAGCTCGCCCGACTCCCCATGGACCGCCAACAAGGACGCCGCATAGAGTTGGTCGCCATGGGGATCGTCTTTGCCGATGGCGTAGGGAGAGGGATTGGCCGTGCCGAAGTAAATGAGCTTCAACTCGGGATCGTAGGACAGACCATCCCATACCGAGGCCCCGCCGCCCGTGGACCAATCGTAATGCGGGTCCCAGGTATCCAGGGCTTTGGTGAGGTGGGGTTGATCCTGGGGCCCCTTGGCGGGGTCGCTGGGAACCGTGAAAAATCGCCAGCGGAACTGCCCCGTGTCCACATCAAAGGCCGAGATATATCCGCGCGCACCTTTGAAGTCGGCTCCTCCGTTGCCGACGATTATCTTGTCCCCGGCGATCAAGGGCGCACCGGAGGCGAAATAGTGGAAATCCGCGGGACCACGACCGGTCAGCGTGTCGGATCTCCAGACCAGGTGGCCGGTAGCAGCGTCGAGGGCGTGCAGGTAGCCGTCGAGTGAGATGACGAATACTCTGCCCTTCCAGACGGCGACGCCACGGTTCACAACATCACAGCAGGCATAGCGACCCCACTGGGCGTCGACACCTGGGTCGTAGGTCCACAGCTCGCGACCGGTCGCAGCATCGAGGGCGTAGACCCGCCCCCAGTTGCCGGATGTATACATCGTGCCATCGATAACAACAGGCGTCGCCTCCAGCCCGCGCTGGGTATTCAGCGCATAGTCCCACGCAAAACCCAGCTTCTGCGCGTTGGTGGAGTTGAGCCTCGCCAGCTTTGAGTAGTAGGCCCCGGATGCGTCGCCCCCAGGGGTGAACCACTCGCCCGGTTGATCGGCCGCGTTGGCCAGCCGGTTGGCGTCGAGGCTGCCGAAGTGTTGGGCGGGCGCCGCGGGCGCGGGCGTCGAGTCGCGCTTGCACCCCGCGATCAACAGTGCGCCGGCGGCCAATGTGAAAACCATGCCACCGATCCACGCCTCAGCCCAACGAGCCGCCACGCAGCCTCGCTCGCGACCACCCTCGTCAACATCGCGCATCACAGGAGCGTCGACCGGAACTCTATTCCGATCGTGATGGGCTGATTGGTGACGATCCGGGGCCGGCCGGGCAGCTCCACGGCGATCGACCGGTTGTCGGCGAGGTTGGCGTGCTCGTTGGTCAGATTCTTGCCCACGAGCGCGATCTCGTTGCGCCCGAACGCCAGCGCGCACCGCGCATCCAAAATTGCATACGGCGAGCGTGTCCGCGGATCGAACGGATCGTTGTTGGCACTCTTGCTCTCGCCTACATAGGAATAACTGACATTGTTCACCAGGCTGAAGGTCGAAGTCAGAGGCACCGTATAGGTAGCGGAGGTGTTCGCCGTCCAATCCGGAACCTGGTACACGCGATCGCCGGGCTGCAACGGCGACTGTTCACCACCCGCCCCGGCCCGGGTGATCACCGCATGCTGGTAACCCAGCCCGGCTGAAAGATCCAAGCCATGCAACGGGCGGGCATGAACCTCCAGCTCCGTACCCTCGCTCTTCGCCGCGCCCGCGTTCGTGCGGAACTGAAATCCGCATCCCAACAGAATCTGCTGCTGAATGTCCTTCCAATCTATATAGAACACATCCGCGTTCACGGTGAGCCGATTGTCCAGCCACGCAGTCTTGGTTCCCAGCTCGTAATTCCACAGGCTGTCGGACTGATACTTGTGGGTTTGCTGCGTCGTCAATCCCAACGCCGCCAACTGCGCCGGGCAACCGAGGGCCTCTGCCGCGGGCACGGTGGGCACCAACCCGCCCGGGCGGAAACCTTTGGCCGCGGTCGCATACACCATCGCCTCGTCAGTCACTTGATAGTCGGCCTGAAACTTCGGATTGACACCGACCTCCGTCAACGTGCTCGGCGAGTCGATGACCACGGCACCGACCGCCGCACCCTGCTCGGTGCCGCTCGCGGTGGACTTGATCTCATACCAACGGGCACCCGCGGTCAGCTTCAGGGGCTTGAACACCTGGTAGGAGACTTCGCCGAAGACGGCGGGCTCGCGAATGCTGCTCGGATAGTTCTGATAAAAGAACAGATCGCCGGGGTATCCGGACACATCCGTCAGGCCCGGCACCCGAGTTTGCGGGTAGTAGCCCGGCGTGGACTGCCCGTTGGTCTGCGAGAAGTAGGTGCCGGCGACAAACTGCACCGGCCCGCTCAGCTGCGAGGCAAAGCGAATCTCCTGCACAAAGCGGTGCAACGGCTTTATTTCCGTGATCTGCGAGAACGCCGGCGGCAGCCCCGCGGGCGTATAGAAGAATAGCGAAACCACGTCGGATTCATCCTCGCGCTCGACCACGCGGCGATCGAAATAGGACGTCGAGGACACGAGCTCGCCAAAGGGCAGGCTGTAGTGAATACCCAGCGAGTAAAGTGTCCATCGATCGCTGCCCCCTTCCGGATCGTCGAAATTGCGTGTCTGGACGAAGTTGGTAGGCCGCAGGTCCTCCGGCGTGGCATCCGCGAAGGGAAATCCATTGTAGGTGGTTTCCTGATGCAGGATGCGCGGGGTAATGGTCAGTGAATCGGTGAGCTTCCACAGCAAGGAAGCCGACCCGCCCTGCACCACGGAACGTCCCACATCATCGACGGTGGTTAGCTGATCGCTTCCCGGGGTGACCGGGAAACGTCGCTTGAAGAAGCCGGCCTCGCGGTCGAAGAACCCGACCACCCGCAGCGCGAGGGTGTCCTGGATCAACGGCAGGTTGACGACAGCGTCGGCGACATAATTCGGCGCGACAGTGTGTTGAGTAGAGGAAATCCCGCCATGCACCGAGGCAGACAAGCTGTTGGTATCCGGCTGGTTCGTGAGCAGGCGGACAGTGCCGCCCATGGAGCGCGCGCCATACAGGGTTCCTTGGGGGCCGCGCAGCACCTCGATGTGGTTGATGTCGACGATTCGGGGATCCAGGGAATCCGGCAGCGGCGTTTCATCGAGATAGAACCCGGTGGTGTTGTCGCCGCTGACACCGCGGATGGAAATCGTCCGGGAATTCGCGGCCCCGTCACCGGAAGCACCGAATCCCAGGTTGGGCACGGAGGTGGCGTAGTCCATGAAATTCTCGACCGCGCGCTCCTTCAGCTCCTGGGTGCCGAAAGTGGTGATGGACAGCGGCACCGTCTGCAGGCTCTCCGCCCTCTTTTGCGCCGTCACCACGATCTCGGCCAGTTGATCGCCCGCGGCGGGGACTTGAGCCAACACGGCCGGAATCCAGGCGATCAACGGAACCGGCACGAGCCAGCAGCCGGTGCTTTTTTTCATCTGTACTTCCCGTGCTCAGGCGTAGGGTCGCCGTTGAGCTTTAAGGTACCCGGTGATACAACCGGGCGGTTATCCCGATTGCGCAAATATGCGCGTGCTGCGGCGCGGCCTGCGAGGGCCGGCCGGATCGGGTGGAGTTTTTATGCAACAGTGTGCAGGTGAGCTGCCATGGATCTCCGGCGGCCAGTTCACCGATGTCGATGCGCAGGCAGCGCATTTGCATGGCTATGACCAGCAATACCAGCAGCTCAGCGAAGGGCCCTTTGAAGGGCGGTTCCGCTCGTTCAGCTTCGCGGACGATCTTGGGATTCACCTCGAGGGGGCGAATCGTGCCTTGGCGCAGGCCGCCTCAACCCCGCCAGGACGGCTGTCCGTGTGCCTGCTCACGGCGGCTTCAGAGCAGTGCACTCTGAACGCCGGCCACTTCGGCCTCAGCCAGGTCGCGATGTGCCCGGAAGGCCTGGTCCTCGAAGGCAAGACGGCCGAGGGCGTCAACCTCTGCTGCATGGATGTCTCAGCCGACCTGTTGCCGGCCCAGGGACGCGGATTGCAAACGGTGCGCGTGATTGACGATGCCTTGCGGTCCCACCAGCTGCGCGACCTGGTGCATTCGGGGCTCAGCGCCCTCACGTCGCTGGATACGATTGCGCGCTACCCGGCCGCCGTCAAGGAATTCAAGTCGGCCCTGGGCGACCTGTTGTGGCAGATCGGAATCCAACAGCCCGACGAGGATGTGAAACGAGCGAACGGCCACACCAGCGAGCGCACGATGCGGATTTTCCGGCGTGCCCGCGACTACATTCACGCTGGCCTGGCGCAGGGGATCTCCATCGTCGCGCTGTGCGAAGCGGTTGGAGTGAGCCGCAGGGCGTTGGAGTTGGTATTCAGATCCGTGCTGGGCACGGGACCGGGCCAATACGTGCGGACACTGCAGCTCAACGAAGTGCGGCGTGACCTGCTGTCCAATCCGCAGAGCGAGGTTTCGATCGGCGCGATCGCCGCCCAACACGGCATCTGGCACTGGAGCCGCTTCTCGCGCGACTATCGGACGATGTTCGGAGAATTGCCGTCGCAGACGCGGACGCGACTGCGCCCGGCGGCTCGGGCGGTGACTGTCTGTGCCTGAGCCGTTGCCAAGCGTCCCCGACGTCGATCCGCACTTCCGCCGGCAGCTCGCATCGGTCTGGAGAGCGCCGTCCTGGGCGTCGTCTTTCACTTCTTCATCAGCCTGTGTGCGGCGGCGATCTATTACGCAGCGAGCCTGCGGTTTCGATTCCTCACGCGCCGGGTGGTCATCTCCGCCATCGTGTTTGGAATCCTCGTTTTTCTCACAATGCGGCTCGTGGTGGTGCCGCTGTCGGCTGTGAAATCCGGACCCATGAAGATCAGCAGCCTCGTGGGCGAGTTGTGCTCGCACATGTGCCTTTTTGCGATCCCGATCGCCTACGCCGCCTCCCGCGCACACGCTCGCCGCCTCGTCTAGGACACCCCCCGCCGCCGACATCTGTCGGTGGAGAAAACCGGATCGGCACACAACCCTGAACGCGGCAGCGGCGAGCCACTAGAATGGTCGCCGTATGACTCCATTCTGGTCGAAGCTGATTCCCGTTGTGGGGGCGCTCATTCTGGGCGCCGCCATTGTGCTGCCCATGCATCCCGTGATTGCGGCGATATGTTTGCTCACCCTGATGGGCAGCGTCGTCTGTGCCGTACACCACGCGGAGGTGGTGGCGCATCGGGTTGGGGAGCCGTTCGGGACACTGGTGCTCGCCCTCGCTGTCACGATCATCGAAGTGGCGCTCATTGTTTCGATCATGCTGTCTGGTGGCCCGGAGACGGCTGCCGTGCCGCGGGATACGGTGTTCTCCGCGATCATGATCATCTGCAATGGCCTCATCGGCCTATGCCTGCTGATCGGCGGCATCCGCTACCGCGAGCAGTCTTTCAACATCGGCGGTGCCAACGCGGCGCTGGCGACCTTGATCGCGCTGACCACCCTGTCGCTCGTGCTGCCCGGATTCACTACCAGCTCCGCCGGCCTCACCTACACCCCCGCGCAGCTCGCATTCGCGGCGCTCGCCTCGCTGGTCCTGTGGGGCATGTTTGTATTCGTGCAGACCATCCGCCACCGCGACTATTTCCTGCCGGTTGCCCACCGGGAGGACGAGAACATTCACGCAACGCCCCCGACCCACCGTGACGCCTGGGTGAGCTTCGGCTTTTTGCTGCTCGGCCTCGGGGTCGTCGTGGGGCTGGCGAAAACGCTCTCGCCCAGCATCGAAGCCGCGGTGCTTAGGGTTGGAGCACCGCAAGCCACCATCGGAGTGCTCATTGCAATGTTGGTGCTGCTGCCCGAGACCACCGCCGCCATCCGGGCCGCCATGGCCAATCGCCTGCAGACCAGCCTGAACCTCGCACTGGGGTCGGCGCTTGCCAGCATCGGACTCACCATCCCGGCGGTGGCCGTGCTGTCGCTGTCCCAGGGCTGTCTCTTATACACATCTAGATGTGTATAAGAGACAGGCCTCAACCTCGCGCTCGGCTCGGCGCTGGCCACCATCGGCCTCACCATCCCGGCGGTGGCCCTCACCTCCTGGCTCCTCGGCACACCCCTGCAGCTGGGGCTGCGATCCAAGGACCTCGTGCTCCTGACACTCACGTTCCTCGTCACGTCCATCACACTCACGACCGGCCGCACATCGGTGATGCAGGGCGCGATTCACATTGTTATCTTTGCCGCTTTCCTGCTCCTGACGCTCATCCCTTGAGCGCATTTACGCTGAACTACATCGGGCCGATGCCTGTGCGTCCCCGGTACCATGCCGATGACGGCCGGCGCGATGTTCTGGCACTGGACCCCCATACCGTCGAAGTCGCAGACGCTCGCTCGAGGGCGCAGCCGCCGTGCCTCGACCACGAAGGCTTTGCACTCATCGCCGACCAAAGTGCGGTCGCGGATTTCGGCAACGACGATCAGATCAACCGCGTGTACTTGCCGGAAACCCGGCGGTTGCTGCGCAACCTGACCGGCGCCGATGCAGTTGTGATCTGCTCCAAACCGGTGCGCCGTACGACCGAAACCTCCCGGTTGACAGCGTCAGATGCGCTCTACAACGCCCGTCCTGCCAACTTCGTCCACGTTGATGTCAGTAACGCCACGGCCACAGCAATGGCTGAACGCCTGCAACCCCGAACAACCGTCAGACGGTTCGCCCACTACAACCTGTGGCGAACGTATTCCGCGCCGCCCCAGGCGATGCCGCTGGCAGTGTGCGACTACCGCAGCGTATCTGCGTCGGATCTGGTGAAAGCGGATGCCGTGATGGACATTCCGGGAATGAAAGAATCGTCTTACGAAGGACTCGTCGTTCGCTACAACCCACGCCACAGCTGGTCGTACTTTTCGTGTATGCATCGAGATGAGGTGCTCGTCTTCAAGACCGAGTTGCCCCATACGGCATTCATCAACACGACATGTCCATCGGGCACGCCGCCACGCGCGAGCATCGAGATGCGTGCAATCGCGTACTGGTACTGACGCGCCCTACATTGACAACGATGACTTGGGACTATCCTCAGGTTCCGGCTGCTCAATCATCTCGCTGATGCTCGTCCCGTCGAGCACTCTCCGCGAATCATAGACGACGACCCGGTCGCGGCCGGTCCGCTTCGCCTGGTACAAGGCAGCATCCGCGTGCGCCAGCAGCTGCCGCAGCTCATTGCCCGAGGCGACCGTGGAAGCGATGCCGAAGCTCGCGGACACCCTGGACTCGAGCCCCGCCGAGCTGGCAACAATCTCCTGGATCGCCACGCGCAGCAGCTCAGCCCTGTGCCGGGCCTGCTCAACACTGACGCCCGGGAGCAAGATGCTGAACTCTTCGCCGCCGAAGCGCCCGAACAGATCGTCCGAATTCAGGTGGCGGCGACACTTGGCCACGGTTTGTTGCAACACGAAGTCGCCCATCGCGTGGCCGTGCCGGTCATTGATGGCCTTGAAATGATCCAGGTCGAACAGAATCGTGCTGATTTCCTGGCCCATCTTGCGACTGTGCGCCAACGCGCTCTCGGCCTCGCCGATGAAGTGCGGCCGGTTGCTTATGCCGGTGAGACCATCCAGGCGCGAAACACTCATGAAATGTAATTGCGAGCGCTTGACCTTGTAGGCCCACAGCCCGACGAAGCCCAGTACCGAGATCAGCAGCGTGATGTACAGGCGGCTGTTTTCAACCGCCTTCGCCCCCAGCTCCTTCTGGAGCTGCAGGACACGCTTCTGCTCATTCAACGCCGCGACTTGCAGCTTGTCCGCGATGTTCTCGTGGACCACCTTCTCATACGCCAACTGCCGGGCACTCACCTCATCCAGGCTGCCCTTGTCGGCTTCGACATATTGCTCGTGGAGCGCCAGCGCCCGCTTGAAGTCGCCGCGGTCCTTGGCGATGTCATAAAGCACTCCCAGCGCCCGCGCCGTGTTGGCCGGATAATGGCTGTTCGCCGCGTGCGTGAGTGAATCGTTTGCGTACTTCGACGCCAACGCCACGAGACCCTTGCGGCGGTAGGCGTCCGCCAACAGGGTATCGAACGCCGCGATCAAACGGGTGTTCTTTGTCCGGGTGACTTCGTCGTAATGATCCCGCAAGAGTGTGATTGCATCATCGAGCCGGTTCTGGCTGATGTAGAGCATCGCAATGTGGGTATTGATCTCGTTCGAGTAGCCGTACTCGCCGCGCCCCTCGCAGGCCGTGAGCACCGACTGGACTTCCGCATCCACGCTCTGCAGCCGGCCACTTTCGAACGAGGCAGCCACTTTTTGCTGGCCGCCCCGGCACATGCCCCGGTCAGCCCAGTTTTCGTCCATCAGGGCCTGCGAATAGCGCAGGCTGAGATCCGTCTGCCCGACCGCGCGGTACAGTTGCGCGGCGTTCATCATTGCCTGCTCGCGGGCCCCTTTGTCGGCCACCCGCGGCAACAGCTGAACCAGCCGGTCGAGCTCCGCGTAGGCCGAGTCGTAGTCGCGTGTGAGCTCCTGGACGTTCATGAGCGTGGAGCGGGCCCGAAACTGCAGCGTGACGTCGTGTGCCTCGGCGATGAGCTGCTTCAGCATCACGATGCCGGTCTCGTTGTTGCCTTCGACGACCGCATTCCAGGCTGTCAGGTAACTCAGGTACTCCTTCTGCGCTACCGACAATTCGGCCGAGCGCGCCGCGAGAGTATCCAGAATGCTCATGAACTCCGCGTGATTGGAGCTCTTGATGCCGTCGGCCCTTTGCAGGAGCCGGCCGAGATCGGTCTGCGCCCCGAAGGTCACGCAGGCCTCGATCAACAGCAGGCTCGCCGCAAGGGCGCTCGGCAGGAAACGCCGGAGACTATTCCTCGTCTTCATCATCCTCGGACTCTTCCTGGTCCTCATGCTCGTCCTCTTCCTCTTCTTCCGGTTCCTGCTCTTCTTCTTCCGGATGATTGACCATGCAGCAAATGTTGTGGGTCGCGCCGAGCAGGGATTCGAGGGCCAACGGGTCGGCTCCCAGCAGGGCTGCCCGCTCCTCGGGTGCGAACCCGGCCTCAATCAGGGCCGCTTCCCGTGCCGCATCCGTTGCGTGGCGCCATTGGGCATCCCGTCCCCACGATTCGATCACATCTATTAAGTTCGACATCGGTTGCGTTCCTGTTTATCCGCTCGAGGTTGGATCCGCCGGCCACGAGTGGCGCCAGGCAGACCGTACTAACTTACCTGATCCGGTCTCGGTGTTGTGTGACAAACCGAGGCTGATGGTGAGGCGCCGGGCGTCCGCGTTGTCGGCTGCATGTTGAGTCCAAACCTCGTCAACCGCAAATGTAGCAAACGCATGATCGATCAACGCGCGCAGCCCCTCCTTGCCAAACCCCCGGCCGCGCGCGCCGCTGCCGAGCATCATGCCGGCCTGCACCCGGTGGCGGTGCAGGTCGAAATCCTGGAAAGCGCCAATACCGATGGATCGGTCGGTCGCCTTCTCGACGATCACCAGCAACACGAGCTCAATCGGGCGCCGTTCGACCGACTCCAGCACTTTGCGAAAACCCCGTTGCGCCCGTTCCCGCGACAAGGGGGGACCCACGAAACGCATCGTCTGCGGATCAGTGTACAGCCAACAGTACAAGGCCTCATCGCCCTGCACCACCGGCCGCATGCGCAGATTTTCGGTCTGCAGCACGCCTCAGGCGCTCTCCAGCGAATCCAGGTCGGCCAGCCGTTGCCTCACCGTTGGATCGGCCTGCAAGCGCGTCGCCGGCGGAACCACCAGGGTCATGTGCATATCGACAGGGGCTGCCGGCAGGTCTCGCAAGGATAGATGCTCGATGTGAGGCTGATGCATGGGCAGCGTCACAGCCTTATAAAGAATAGCCGCATGGCCCAGGTCATAGTCCCGTGCCAACACATCGACCAGGACCTGCCGATGAGACACCCCGGTTGAGAATCGCGCCAGGGATCGGTCGCCCGCCACGCCGACCTGCCACAGCACCAGGTAGGCGGAAGTATCGATCCGCCGCCGGTAGAGCATGTACTGGCTCGTTTCGTAGTGCTGGCAGCCGAATTTGCCCGGATCGATCCCCAGGTCGGCATAGAGGCAGTCTTCCGCGGAGACCCCGGGCTCCATGTGGGCGGGGAAGCCCTCGCGGCGCGCCATCTCGATTGCCTTGTGAGTCGGCAAAGCAAACACACCGGGATGGCCATAGAAGGCGCCGCATACTCGCTTGCCCGCGCGCACCTCAGTCATCATGGCATCGACCATCTGCCGATAAGTCTCGCTGCGGGGCTTGCCTTCGCGATAGAGGGATTGAAGGCTGCGCACGTCGGGATTCATTTTGGCCAGCCACAGCTCGATGATGCCGTCTGACAGGGCCGTAAAAACAACATCGGCCGCGGCGATGTAGCTGCGCGCAAGGGGGGTGATGTGGGAACCGAGCGTCATGCCGATCCCCACGCACACCAGGCTTCCGGAACGATCCATGCGCGACTCAGGTCCCGAGGCTTCCGCAGTCCTCAGTCTAATCGAGCTTGGCGGCCCCGGTCACGAACACCCTGCGGTGGACGACGTCCGGCAGCGCTTCGAGCGCTTTCAGCCCGCCGATGCCAGGCACCGTTATACCGGGACATTAGTCCCGCAGGTTGAATGTAACCTGGAACGAGTAGCAGGAGCTGACCGGCCGACCGTCCTCCAGGCTGGCCCGATAGCGACCGGAGCCGGCCCTGGCCAGACGCAGCGCTCCTTGATCCAAACCCGCGCTGCCCGAGCTCTTCACGATGGTGGGAGCAGCGGTCAGCCTGCCGTGCTCATCCGTGCAGACGTTGACACCGGTGGTGCCTTCAACTCGCGCACGAATTTCCGGGGGTGGGTAGAAGTCACTCGAGTCTGGAAAGCCTTTGCCGGGGCCGCCCCCTACCCGGTGGACCGTCGGCGGTGGCGGCACGAACGGGGCGGCAGGTTGAGTTGGCGTTGGGTCCACGCCGGCTATGATCGGCGGACCGTCCGTCTCCACGTCGAACTTCGGCACATCCGCATCGCGAGCAACAACGCGGATCTGCTTGCGCAGCGCGGGATCGGTCGGCAGCGGCGGCGGCGGCTCGATGACCCTGGGTGTAGGTTGCACCAGCGTGACCGGCGGGACGAACTTCACGAGCACCGAGTGTACGAGCCCAGTTGCAAACCCGTAGATAATCAGGGTGTGCAGACCCATGATACCGAGGACCGCCACGGTACGCCGTGAGAGCACTGAAAAGTCCGGTCCCTGGTGGCTGCTCGTGGCAATCGCCGCTCCACTGGCGGTCGACGCGGCTACCTTGGGCTCGAGGTACTCGTGGGCAATGACCTTGGTCGCCCAGGCGCAACCGACCGCAAAGCGCAGCCGTGCCAGGGCACCCTTGCGCTCTTCGAAATCCGCCAGCCACTCCTCCTCCAGGCGCTCAGCCAGCGCGGGCGGTGCCCGGCGAGCGGCCTGTTGGACCAGTGACCTGGCATAGCCATCCGCGAAGTTGTTTTTCATGTCGTCAGGACCCCCCGGCCGAAGCTTGCGAAGACCTCACTTGCACGCGCAAGTCCACTTGGTGTGAGCCGATAAAGCCGCCGCCGCGGGCGCCCGACGCTCGCGGGATCGACGGCTTCCCACCGGCTCACAAACCATCCAGCTGATTCGAGTCGCAGGAGAATGGGATACAAGGTCCCGGAAGCGAGCCCGCTGCGTTTCTGCACATCGGACCCCGACAGCTCGTCGGCTGGGCTCTCCAGGAAGGCTTCCAGCGTGCGCAAGGTCTGGAGCGACATCCGCACGGAACGATCTTGCTTACCCATGATCGTAACTCTACATAGGGTAGCGTTCGCAATGCAAGCTTTGGCGGCCTACACTTGGGCCAGAGCCTCGTGCAGCGTTCCCAGGTAGAAATCGTCCAGCACGCCCGCTGTCTGTAACTTCCCATAGACCCGCTCATTGGCTTCGCACAGGAACACGCGCACCCCCCGTTTACGCAGCTTCCCGATCACCTCTTCCAGGGTCTGGATCCCGGTGATATCCATGAAGGGCACGCGATCGAGCCGGACAATGAGCGTGCCGGGAGGCGGCCGCATCTCGAGGAGCGCGCGCCGGAAGTTCTCCACGGCCCCAAAGAACATGGGACCGGCGATCTCGAACACCATGACATTCGCCGGCAGCTCACTCTTTCCGAGCTGCTGCAGCTCGGCTTTGAGCGCATGCGCGCCCACGGGCTGGGTCTCGGTGGTCGCCGACATGCGGCGCAGAAACTGCAGGACGGCGAGAATCACACCCACATTGACCGCGACCACCAGGTCCGCGAACACGGTCAACAGGAAGGTGATCACGAGAATGGCGCGATCCGCCCGGGGAGCGCGCTTCAACAGCAGCACGAAGCGCCTGCTTTCRCTCATGTTCCAGGCGACGACGAACAGGATGGCGGCGAGCGCCGCGAGCGGGATACTCGCCGCCAGGGGTGCCAGCAGTACCAACACGGCGACGAGCGTCAGGGAATGGGTGATGCCGGCCAGCGGACTGCTCCCGCCGTTGCGGATGTTGGTGGCGGTGCGCGCAATGGCGCCGGTGGCCGCGAATCCCCCCAACATCGGCGCCAGGATGTTGGCAATGCCCTGCCCGATCAGCTCCTGGTTGGAATCGTGACGGGTCCCGGCCATGCCGTCGGCGACGACGGCCGACAGGAGCGACTCGATCGCTCCCAGCAGCGCGACCGTGAAGGCCGGACCGATGAGCGTGATGACATGAGAAGGATCCAGGTCCGGCAGCGCGAAGCGCGGCAATCCCTGCGGAATACCGCCGAATGCGCTGCCGAGTGTGGCGACGCCCGGCAGGTGCAGGAGGCTTTGCAGCAGCGTTGCCACTGTCATGGCGATGAGCGGTCCAGGAACCCGTGCCAGCCACTTCAGGCGCGGCGCATAGATGACCAGCAACAGGCTGAGCACGGCCAGCGCCGCCGTCGGCACATTCAGGTGCGGCAGCGCCTGGATCAGATGCCACAGCCGCTCGTGGAAATGCTCGCCGGTCACCGGTGGCAGGCCGAAGAAATCGCGCCACTGGCCGACGAAAATGATCACGCCGATACCGGCGGTGAAGCCCACGATCACGGGGGCGGGAATGAACTGGATGACCGCTCCCATCCGCGCGAGCCCCATCAGCACGAGCATGATGCCCGCCATCAAGGTCGCGGTTTCCAGACCGGCGATGCCATATTTCGCGGTGATACCGGAGAGAATGGCGATGAACGCCCCGGTGGGACCGGCAATTTGCACCCGGCTGCCGCCGAAGATGGATACGCACGCCCCGCCGATGATGGCGGTATACAGGCCCTGCTCCGGCCGCGCGCCGGATGCAATCGCAAAGGCCATGGCCAAAGGCAAGGCAACGACGCCGACGATCACGCCGGCGATGATGTTGGGCAGCCATTGATGGGCCGCAAATAATCCCGCCCGGCGGGCCTCGATCAGCGCAATCATCGGAAAAATCGGCTCTCCGGCCCCATCCTGCAGGAATACTGCCTGAACCGCTGTGCAACAGGCATGCTTGCCAATGCCAATCGCACCTCGGAATCTACCTATTCACCAGTACGGCCGCGCCGTTCAGCGCGCCGCGTCGCAGATTATCCAGCGCCTCGTTGGCGCGCGCCAGGCTGTAAGTTTCCACCTTCGGTTGCAGAGCGACGCGAGCGGCGACTTCCATGAACTCAGCACCATCACGACGCGTGAGATTGGCGATCGAGCAAATCGAACGCTCACCCCATAACGATTCATATGGAAAGCTCGGAATGTCGCTCATGTGAATGCCCGCGCACACGATACGCCCACCCTTGCGGGTGGCCTGCAGCGCGATCGGCACCAACATGCCGACGGCAGCGAAGATGATGGCCGAGTCCAAGGGTTCCGGCGGCGCCGTGCCGGAATCACCTGCCCAGGCCGCTCCGAGTGACCGGGCAAACTGCTGACTCTCCACATCGCCCGGCCGGGTGAACGCGAACACCCGGCGACCGTCCGATCGCGCGACCTGGGCAAGCAGATGAGCAGAAGCGCCGAAGCCATACAAACCGATGTTGACCCCGTCACCGGCGGCACGGTAGGCACGATAGCCGATCAAACCGGCGCATAGAAGCGGCGCGGCTTCGGCATCCGTATACCGCGGCGGCGGATGCAGGCAGTACCGCGAGTCGGCGACCACGAATTGCGCATAACCCCCGTCCAGCGTGTATCCGGTGAAGCGGGCGAAATCGCACAGATTCTCTTTTCCGGCGAGGCAATATCGGCATTGGCCGCAGGTGTAACCCAACCACGGGACTCCAACACGATCGCCCACCGCAAAGCCGGCTGCATTCGCACCTGTTTCAACCACCCGGCCGACGATCTCATGTCCAGGAATAATGGGGTAGCGCGTATCGGGTAGCTCGCCGTCCAGCAGATGCAGGTCGGTGCGGCACACGCCGCACGCAAGCACTTCCAACAGGAGTTGACCTTCCCGCGGCTGCGGGCGAGGCACGGAGTCGAGCGACAGCGCTCGGCCCGGCGCGCCCAGGCGCATGGCTTTCATTGTTTGGCCCACGACCGCGATCTCCCGTGTGTACCCGTGCCCGCCACCTGGAGCAGGTGCCAAGCTTCCAATGAACCCCTCTGCCGGGTGTTCATTCGCAGCCCCCAAGTGTAGCCCGTCCCGGCTAGAATCGAGCGATGAGCTCTGTCGCACGCTTTGAGCTGGTGCTGCTCCTGTTGACCGCGGTGATCATTCTCGAGCTGATCGCCAGACGCTTTCGCATGCCGCCCGCGGCCGCCTTCATTCTGGGCGGGATTGCGCTCGCCCTGAGCCCGCGGATCCCCGACGTCGAGATGGATCCGGACCTCGTGCTGGTGCTGTTTCTGCCGCCGCTGTTGTTGGCCGGAGCGTACTTCACCGTCTGGCGCGACTTCCGCGCCAACTTGCGCATCATCCTGGAGCTCGCCATTGGCGCGGTCGTATTTACAACCGCGGCCGTGGGATTCGTGGTTCATTGGCTGGTACCGAGCCTACCCTGGTCGGCCTGCTTTGCGCTGGGAGCCATCGTGTCACCCCCGGATGCCGTGGCCGCGAAGGCGGTTCTGCAACGCATCGCGCTGCCACCCCGAGTCACCGTTCTGCTGGAGGGAGAGAGCCTGGTCAATGATGCCACCGGCCTGGTCCTGTTCCGCTTCGCCGTGGCGGCCGCGCTCACCGGTACTTTCAGCGTGGGCAGTGCCGTGGCCACTTTCGGCGCCCTGGCGGTCGGCGGAGTGGCGGTTGGCATCGCATTCGGGTTGCTCGTCACCCGCTGGCTCACCCGGATGCATGATCCAACACTTTCGGTGCTGAGCAGTTTCCTGGTGGCCTGGGTTTCCTACATCGTGGGCGAGCACCTGCACGTTTCGGGTGTGCTCAGCACAGTGGCCTGCGGCCTGGTCATGGGCTGGAAGCAACATACCGTGTTGTCGGCCGCGACCCGTACTCAGGCCGGCGCGGTCTGGGAAGTCGTGACCTTCCTGCTGGAGTCGTTGATCTTTGTGCTGATCGGCCTGTCCCTGCGCGGTGTCCTCTCCCGCCTGGGCGGCAACCTGCATACCCTCGACAGCCTGATTCCAGCCGGTCTCGCCGCCGTCGGCACCGTCATCCTGGCCCGCTTCGTGTGGATCGGCCTGGCGATTTACCTGCCCCGGATATTCAGGCTCGAGCGGCGCAAAGATTCACCGGCCTTTGCCATTTACGTCATCATGAGTTGGGCCGGGATGCGCGGTGTCGTCAGTCTGGCCGCCGCGCTCGCGTTGCCCCAGGACTTCGCCGGTCGCGATTTCATCCTCGCGACGACCTTCGCCGTCATCCTGGTAACGGTTCTGGTGCAGGGCTCCACACTGGGCCCGTTGATCCGCTGGATGCGCCCGGACGGGTTCAAGATTCTGACCGGCAACACGCTGCACGAAGATGAAGCGCGGGCCCTCGTAGCACGGGCACAACTTGCCGAGGTGCAGAGGCATTCACTGCAGCCGGACAACACGCACAAACATCCGCGGCTGGTGGAGCAGTACACCTACCGGGCACGGGCCACTACGACCTTCAGCGAATCGAAAGGATCGTTGGTCCAACACAAGCGCGATCACTTCACGGTCGTGCTGGCAGCGATCTCCGCCGGCCGGGCGGAGATCCTGCGGTTGCACAGCTCAGGCTCGATTCACGACTCGGTGCTGCAGACACTGGAACGCGATCTCGATATGGAAGAGATGACCGTGCGCCGTTATCTGGGCGAGCACGCCTAGCGTTTTGGCGCGACCAACGCGAAGAACGCGCCCTGTGGATCGGTACACTGGATGATATACATCGGCCCCGGGACCTCGTGGGGGCCGTTGATCACCTTGCCGCCGGCCGACTTCACTCGATCCGCGGCCGCATCAACCGCCGGTACGTTGAAATAGTAGCCCCAGTACGGACGGGGAATCGCCGGCGGCTTGGTCATCATGCCCCCCACCGGCTCCGCGCCACTGGCAAACAATTGATAGATGCCGCCCTGCGCTCCCATGTCGTGGGCCATCGCCTGGGTCCAGCCAAACATCTTCTGGTAGAACGCAAACGCCGATTGCCATTCCCCCGCATACAACTCATGCCAGCCGATCGCTCCCGGAGTACCGAACGGTAACGGGGGCGGCACATCGTGCGACAGCCCACGCGCAATGAGAAATCCGGCTCCCTGAGGATCGCTGACGACTGCAAAGCGCATGATCCCCGGGATCGTGATCGGACCTTTGTGAAGGGCGCCGCCCTCGCGCCTCAGCTTTTCGGCCGCTGCATCAACGTCGTCCACCGCCACGTAACCCATCCAGGCAGGCACTGCACCCTGCTCGGCAGCGTCCGCCGGTATCGGCATCAGTCCGGCGACGCCCTGGCCGTTGACGGTGAAAATGCTGTACTCCTTGTCGTCGGCGTCGGCTTTCTGAATGCCCCAGCCCACGACGTGACCGTAGAATCGAGCGGCCGCCTGGGTATCGGTGGTCATGATGTCGTACCAGAAGAACTGTCCGTGCATCGCTGCGAAACTCCAATAGAGGAATGGCTCTTCGAGGACGCATGAGCGGGTGCCAACCCGACAGTGCGCGGCAAAAATATTCGCGCCGCTGCGCCTGCTGAGCGCGCGCCCGAGCGCTCGAACGGTCATCGCGCCAGGCAGCCAGCAAGGCTCGAGGGCCTTCCGCCCGCACAGTCAGGAATAGGTGGGTTCGGTGGGCCCGGTCTTGACCTTGATGGGCGCGGTCTCCGGCAACTGGATCAGTGCGATGAGCCCGATGATGACGCCGCAGAACATGTACCAGGCCGGTGCCAGTGGATTGCCTGTCGCGCGGATCAACCACGCAACGAGGAATTGCGCCGACCCCCCGAACACGGAAATGGCGAGCGCGTAGATCAGCGCGATGCCGCCGGAACGCACTCTTTGTGGCAGAGACTCCGTGATGGCCACGATGATCGTGGCGGATGACAAGGTCGATATCGAGGCCAACCCACCGCAAACCGTGTACAAGGCCGCGCCGGTGCGCAACCGGTCCAACATCCAGAAGGCGGGGAATACCAGCACCGCGAGGAACAACCAGGGAATGACCAGGATCGGCTTGCGGCCGAAGCGATCGGACAACCAGCCCCCCAGGGAATCGCACAACACGCCGCTGAGGCCGACCACGGCAGTCGCACCGAAGGCGATGTTCGCCGGCATTCCGAGGTTCACACTGGCGTAGGTCGTCATGTACTCGAGCAGATAGTTGGTCGTGGTCGCCGTGCTCAGCAGGACGAGTCCCAACACGACGATGCGCGAGTAACCGGTAGGTGGCGGGCCATACATCTCCGCAACCGAGGGGTTCAAAGTCTCGTCCATCCGTCGCCGCATCACCAGCCCGAACGGGACGATGCCAGCGCCCAGCAACAGGGCTACCCGCCAGCCCCAGGCATCCAGCGCCGCGGTATCCAGCACGCTCGCGAGCGCTACACCGACGAGCCCGGCTACAAAGATTGCAAAGTCAGCGCTCGTCGCCTGCAGACTGACATACAAACCTCGGCGCAACGGCGGAGCTGCTTCCATGAGGTAGGCGGTATTCGGACCCATTTCGCCGCCGAGCGCAAAACCCTGGACCAGTCGCAAGATGATCGCGAGCACCGGCGCACAAATGCCGATGGAGGCATACGGGGGAATGAGCGGCAGTCCGATGACGCCCACGCCGATCAGAAAGAACGACAGGAGCATGGCCGGCTTGCGACCGCGACGATCGCCGAGCCGGCCGATGACCAGCGCGCCCAGCGGACGCGAAAGAAAGCCGACACCGAAGGTCGCGAGGGACGCCAACAGGCTCGTGCCCGGCGTGTCCGAGGGAAAGAAGGCGCGGCCTATCTGCGAAGCAAAGAAGGCATAGGTCACGAAGTCGTAGTATTCGAGCCCGTTGCCCGCAACGACCGCAAGGACCTGCTTCAGAGGCGGATGCGGAGCGCTCGAATCAGGGGGCATTCAGAACTTCACGTGACCATACAACCCGAAGGTGCGCGGCTGGTTGGTGATGTAACCCACGCGAGCACTGCGACCCCGCTCGTAGTCTAAGGCCAGGCGGGCCGTCTCGTCCCAAAGATTATTGACGTAGAACGCGGCTTCCCAGCGAGGGGTCCGCAGGCCGAAGCGCACATTGCCCAGCGAGTAGCTGGGTAGCTCGGCGTTGAAATTGATCTGGCTGGTGGTCAGGGGCCCGCCGTAGGCAATCAGGCGGGCGGCATTCGGCGAGGTCCCGCCGATGGACCCAAACCCACCCTCTTCATTCTCGAACTGGGAGAACGAGGAGCCGATGTACTGAACCGTGGCCAGGGCGAAGAAGTCCCGGTCCGATGCCAAGGGCAGCGTATAGCCGAGACTGCCCACCGCCTGGAATTGCGGGGCCGTGGGCAGCCGGTTTCCCGACTGCAGACCACCTACGACCACCGTAGAGCCATTCGGGAGCGTTGACACCACGGACGATTTCAGCTTGGCATTCACGTAGGTTGCGGACAGCCCGACATCCCAATTGGAGGTGGGCCGGGCAAACAACTCCGCCTCGATACCCTCGCTGCGCGCCTTCGGCACGTTGAACACGATCCGGGAAGAGCAAGTCCCGGCCGTGGTGGTGGCCTGAAGGTCCTTGATATCGGTGTAGAACGCCGAGACGTTTAAAGTCAGGCGCCGTTCGAGGAAGCGCATCTTCGCGCCCACCTCATAGTTCCAGTCGTGCTCGTCCTTCCATTTCTTCTGATTGCCGAACACCGCGATGTCCTGAGGCGTGCACAGAGGGATGTTGATGGGGTCATTGATGCCGCCCAGGCGGAAGCCGCGGGCCGCCTGGGCATTGAACTGCATGTCCTCATCGACCTTGTAGCTCACGATAGCGCGGGGCGAGACACCGTTTGAAGAGGTGTCGCCAGGGACGCCCCCCGGAGGGGTCGGGCTCGCGAACACGCCGCCGAAATTCAATATGCGATCTTCCGAGTAACTGTAATACCGCAGGCCCCCGGTCAGCGACACATTGTCGGTCACCTTGTAGGTCGCTTCGCCGAATCCGGCATATTGCTTCAGCGTGTAGGTCAAATCCGAATAGAACGGCGTGTTGGCGGGCGCGTTGTTGGCCGCACTGTCCGTGCCGATCAGCGTTTGAGTGAGGGCGTCATATCCCGGGGTGGGCAGGTCCTGGCCATAGCGGCGGCCCACGTGTTGAAAGAACCCACCGACCAGCCAGGTCAAGGGGGAATCCGGGGTGGCGGAAGCGAACCGCAGCTCCTCGCTGAGCACATTCAGATGAGTTCGGTCAAACAGCGGGGAGTTGATTCGGACCTGAGCGCCGTCGCCTCCCAGGTCATATGTGACGCTGCCGGTCAGCTGGGTCGCATCGCGAAGCACCTGCACGCGGCGATGGGTGTAGGAGGTGATGGATGTGGCGGTCACGGGACCCAGGTTGTAATCCACTTTCAGGTCGGCAAGCGCGAAGTCATCGTGAATGCCTTCTTCCTGTTGCGTGTATTGCTCGCGCTCACCGATGGTTACTGCAGGTTGCGTCGTCGTGTAGGGATTCGCGAGTATGTTATAGAGATCGACTCTCGGGTACCCATGCGTAACCAGGCTCTGGAATACCAGGCGGGGGGTCACGTAAAGCTCCTCAATCGGGTGGAACAGCAACGCAATGCGGCCGCCGCTGCGATCGCCGTCGTTGACGTTTTTGCTGAGGCTGCCACCCGGTTGGATCGCGTCTATGAAGCCGGGCAGATGATGGTAGTAGCCCACAAACCGCGCGGCGGCTACCTCGCCCACGGGCAGGTTCACCGCCGCTCTGACCGATCCGCCAATATCGCCATGCTCGACGTCTTCAAAGGACGCATCCGCATCCCCTTCGAACGTTTCCAGCTGCGGCTGCCGGGTGATGTAGCGAACGGTACCTGCTTCTGAGCCGGCGCCGAACAAGGTCCCCTGCGGACCGCGCAGCACCTCGAATCGATCCAGGTCGAAGAGCTCGAGATCGGGGGTAAACAGAGCCACCGAAATCGGCGACTCATCCAGGTACACGCCCACCTGTTCCTTCACGCCGGGCTGATCGCGGATCACCTGACCGGCGCTGATGCCGCGAATGGCCATCTGGCTCTGGCCGGGACCCAGGTCGGCGATGGTGAGCCCGGCGATATTGCGCGCGAGATCGACGACGTTGCCGGAGCCGGAGTTGCGGATCTGGTCCTGCGAGGTGGAGGCGACCGAGAACGGCACGTCCTGCAGATTGGCGACGCGCTTCTGGGCCGTTACCAGGACCTCCTCCAGGGCATCGCTGTTCTGTTGCCCAAAACTAACACCAGCAACCCAGAGCGCGGCCATCCCGAGTGCAACTGCAGCAATCCGCTTCGCTTGCATAGGCCCTCCCTTTGCCGCGCCGCAGCGCGCAGCCGCATTGTTGTGGAGGGAGCTTGCCGCCGCGGTGGCGCCGAGTCAATACAGACCGTCAGGACCCGGTGTCAGTGTTGGTTTTTTGGCACGCAGGCGCCGGTTCAGGGGCTCCGAATACACCCGCGCGACCACCTCACCCAGCAACGCGGCGAGGACCATGGCCGCGATGAACAACAGCGCCACGGGCGACCTGAGCAAGTTGAACAGCGCAAACACCACGAACATGTGAGTCAGATAGACTTCATAACTGTTCCGCCCGAGGCGTGTCAGCGGTACCAACACCCGGGGAGCCACCCAGCCGCTGCGCGCGGCGGCGAGGCTGGCCAGACAGGTTCCAAGAGCGATGACCGTCATGTCCAGACCGGTCGTTTCGAGGCCCCAGGCCTCGGCCGCATCGGACAATCCGAGACTGAATACCAGGAGCGTCACGCCGGCGAACCCGGCCCGGCGCACGGCTGCCTGCGACAGCGGGCGCTCCGACAGCAGGATCGCGGTCAGGCAACCCCACGCAATCGCATCCATGCCGCCGAGATAGGAATATTCGTGCCAGATGTCGTTGCCCGCCGAGAAGAGCGTACGGGCGAACGGACCCAACACAATAAACACACTCAGCACACCGATCAGGACACGCCTGGGCAACCGGCACGCCAACGGGAAGAACAGATAAAACATCTCCTCCACGGACAGGGACCACAGTATGTCCCAGTTGCCGGGCAGGTAGCCGCGGGTGGCCTCCAACCAGTTGACGTGAAATGTCAGCGCCGCCAACAGAGCGCGCCCGAGCCCACCGACCTCGTCGGACACGACGAAGTCCTTTAGACCGAATGACGCTGACTTAAGCCGCAGCGTTTGGGAGATATCCATGGAGCCTGACCTGTCTGCGAGCGCGACGTCGAGGAACTTTTAGCCACGGGTAAGGTTTGGGTCGACGCTTTCTGGCGCGGGGTTCGATGCGGCCCGGTCGATTGCCCACGCGCAACTGTCCAATTAGAGTGAACAGGAGTTCGAGGGAGGTGCCGCGATGATCRCACAGCCGGTGTGCGACCCATTCGCTCCACAGTTGCACGGTGTGTTTGAAGCTGAGCGTGCGGGGATGTCGGGCGGCTTTCTGCGCCGCCTGTGCCATCAGCAGGCGGATCAGGTTGTATGCCAGGAAGTGCACCCAGACCTCCTTTTCGTTCATCTCCGGGGTGTTGCAACTCAACTCAGCCATCTGCAATGTCGTTTTGATCGCCCGCAGATCCAGCTCGACGTGCCAGCGCTGCCGAAAGAGCTGCCCCAATGCTCTTTTACAGACCTTGCGCGGGCACAAAAAGCTGGTGACCAGGACCTTCTTGCCCACCTTCACTTCGCGCAAGATGAGTTCATCGGGCAAAGCCGCATAGTCCTCGCAACTCATCCACTGCGGCCGCGCCGCAGGCTTGGGCCAACTCACCCGATGGTCACGCTTCCCGAGCTTCTCGCCACGTCGAAAGTCGGTGTGCCGCGCGCCGTTTTGCGGAAACAGCACGTCTACGCCCATGGCTTGCAGGGCGGCGATGAGAAAGTAGTTGCAGTAAAACGCATCTGCCAACATCACATCCCCGGCCGAGAAGACCGATGTCAGYCGGCGCCACAGGCCCAACTCGCTCGTGCCCTTACCGGCGTGGGGTCCCATGGCCGCATCCAGCAGCGCCCCGGTCGACAGGCAGATCACCCCGACCAGGCGCGCCAGCGGCGAGCCCACCCCCGGAGCCTGGCTCGAGGGCTGCGGATAGCTCGCCTGGTTTGCGGCCGTGTCGGGCATCAAAATACCGGTGCCATCGACCAATTTCACGCAKCGGCCCCGCCAGCGCCARCCTACCTGCGCGCGCTCACTCAACAGCACGCCGGTGTGGCGAGCCAGCGTGCGCACCATCTCCAGCGGCAATCGCTGGCGCGCCTTGCAGTAGGCTCCGGTATTGACGCTCTGGACACTCAGGCCTTCCGCCGCGCGCTGCGCGGCCCAGCTATCGACCGCCTTCTGACACGATCCATCCTCGCTCAGGACCTGTCCCATGAACATCGACAGGGCCAGCGTCGGCGGGTACAGCCGTTCACGATGTTCCGGCAACAACGACTCGGTCATCTGCAGCAGTTCCGGAGCAGTGAGCAGGTTGAAGAAGTCGACCGCCGCGATCTGCTGGGTATTACGGACGATCGAATTGGCATGTTGCTGAGAAGAAAACCGGGCATTACGATCCATCTAGGCTGGCCCTCGCGGTTGTTGGTGGTGCTGCTTGGTAACAACATCCTACCAATCTCGGAGGCCAGTCTTCTTCATAGATTTCAATCCGTTAGCGCGACATCCAGAACTCGCTACGGCTTATCTCAGTGCCATTCCCTTTAGACCCACTGCGTGCAGCAGGCTGAGAACCAGCAACAGCGCAAGCAACAGTGGCGCGATCCGGGCGGCGCGCGTCCGGTAGAACGCCTCGGTCTCAACCTGCGACAACGAGCCCCAGCGGCGGATGGCGGTTGAGGTGATGAGGAATCCCGAGACGGCAAAGAAGATCTGCACGCCGCGCTGGCCATTCCAGAACAGGGTGGCTACGAGTGGGTGGGGAAGACCTGCGGTATAGGGAATCTTGGCCAGAAACAGGCGCATGTTCACGTGGTTCAACAGCACGGTCAGGATCGCGAGCCCACGCAGGAGATCCACTCCGTCGAGGCGGGTCCGAATAGACAAGATTCCGCCGTTTGTGTTATTAGTACCCAATGGCATTCTCAATCAGCCGCTATCGCTTTGCCTATTATTTTAGAACCCTGTACTCAGGCGGTAAGCGGGCGAGCGTTTGACTGAAAGCTGAACGATCGCATCCCCAGAAACCGCCGGCACCGGCGGTTTTTTTTCGCCAGTCGGCCGGCAGCACTGAAAAGAGCCGAAGGTGAACAGACAAACCGACGACCTGCGCATTCGCGAGATCAGAGAGCTCATCACTCCCGAGGAGCTCACGCGTGAGCACGCCCTTACCGATGAGTCCAGCGACACGGTGACCCGCTCGCGCAAGGGGCTGCACCAGATCCTTCACGGCCGGGACGATCGTCTCGCGGTCGTCATCGGGCCGTGCTCCATTCACGATGTGCATTCAGCCATGGAGTACGCGCGGCGGCTCGCGAAGCAGCGCGAGCGGCTGAGCGACGCCCTGGAAATCGTCATGCGCGTCTATTTTGAGAAGCCCCGGACCACGGTGGGATGGAAAGGGTTGATCAACGACCCGGAGCTGGACGGCAGCTTCAACATCAACCGCGGGCTGCAGGTCGCGCGCCGGCTGCTGATAGATGTCAATCAGCTCGGACTGCCGGCGGGTTGTGAGTTCCTCGACATGATCACGCCGCAGTACATCGCGGATGTCGTGGCCTGGGGAGCGATAGGCGCACGGACCACGGAAAGCCAGGTGCATCGCGAGCTGACCTCGGGGCTGTCGTGCCCGGTGGGCTTCAAGAACGGAACGGACGGAAATGTAAAGATTGCCGTGGATGCCGTGCAGGCGGCTTCTCATCCGCATCATTTCCTGGCGGTCACCAAGCAAGGCCGCTCGGCCATTGCGACCACGACGGGCAATTCGGATTGTCACGTCATTCTGCGTGGCGGAAGGGCGCCCAACTATGATGCCGGGAGCGTCGACGCGACCTGGCAGGTGATGTCACAGGCGGGTGTTACCACGCGCATCATGATCGATGCCAGCCATGGTAACAGCAGCAAGCGACCGGAAAACCAGCCGAAGGTGATCGAGTCGATTGCTCAACAGATCGAGGCGGGCGAGCGCCGCATCGGCGGCGTGATGTTGGAAAGCCATCTCGTGGCGGGACGGCAGGATCTGGTGCCGGGCAGGCCGCTCGTCTATGGGCAGAGCATCACGGACGGGTGTATCGATTGGGATACTTCCGTGACGCTGTTGGATCGGCTGGCGACCGCCGTCGAGCGCAGGCGCCGCGCCGGCCCCGGGTGACGGAGCCTCCGGCCGGCACCGGCGCCCCCCGGAGCGACAGCTCGGGCGGCGGGCACCCCGACCGGCGGGGCTTGGCAACCGCAGGTTGGGTGTTGTACCTGCTCTCGTGGGTCACGCCCAGCCTCGATGGTCGGCAGTTCGGGGCGACTGCGTTTGTTCTCTCGGTCAGGTTGGCCCGACACCTGCTCAGCACGGGCAGCGTTCTGGCGGGCACGCTGGTGCTGCTGGGCTGGCTGGCCAACCTTTCGGTTTTCCTGCGCTTACCCTGCTCGCTGCGCCTCCTGGCGGTCGGCGCGCCCTGGCTGGCATTCGCGGTCGTGCTGGCCAAGGTGCCAGCACGCGCGACGTTCTTTCTGTACTTCTATCCCTGGGCGCTGGGCATAGCCCTGATTCACGCCGCCAGATGCTCATCCAGAAAAGCAACGAGCTGAGCCTTGCTCAGCGCTCCAACGCGGGTAGCCACAGGCTTGCCGCCCTTGAAAAGCATCAACGTGGGGATGCTGCGGATGTGGTACTGGGTCGGTGCCTGCGGATTCTCATCCACATTCAGCTTCGCCAGATTGAGCCGTCCCGCGTACGTGGCCGCCGACTCCTCCAGCATGGGGGCAATCATCTTGCAGGGCCCACACCACTCGGCCCAATAATCCACCAGAACCGGCACTTCAGAGCCCAGCACCTCGGTCTCAAAGGTCGCGTCCGTCACTTGCGTTACCATGATTTCCTCGAATTCACCTGGCACGCGAGCTTATTATTCATATAAATAGCCGTAAACAGGCTATTATGAAATGACTATTCATATCCATGAACAATATCGATGGACAAGCTGCAGGCCATGCAGGTTTTCGTCCGGGTTGTAGAGACCGGAGGGGTTACCCGGGCGGCCGATAGCCTGGGCGTACCCAAAGCCACGGCGACCACTCTGATCCAGAAGTTGGAAGCCACCCTGGGTGTCCGCCTGCTCAATCGGACGACCCGCCGCGTCAGCGTGACGCCGGACGGCGCCGCCTACTACGACCGCTGTGTCGCCATCCTCAGCCTGGTGCGCGACACCGAGGAGTCACTCGGTAAACAACACGCAACTGCGCGTGGTCGGCTGCGGGTCGACGTTCCAACACTGATGGCGACGTCCGTGTTCGTGCCTGCCCTGCCCCAATTCTTCGCCCGCTATCCCGATATCGAGCTCGCGCTGGCGGGCAGTGAGCGCCGGGCCGATCTCATCGAGGAAGCGATCGATTGCGCCGTGTGGAGCGGCGAGATCGCAGAATCCAACTATGTAGCACGGCGTGTAGGCTTCTTATACTTCGCCACGTGCGCTGCCCCGTCCTATCTCGAGAAGCACGGCAAGCCCCGACATCCCGACGATCTCGTGAATCACAAGTGCATCAACCATTTCTCGCCGCGCACGGGCAGAGTCGCCGATTGGGTGTTTTCCAAGGGAGGGGTGCGGGTGCAAACTTCGTTGCACGGGTACGTAGCGTTGGAGGACGAGAACAGTTACGTCGCGGCCGCCGAGGCCGGACTGGGGATCGCGCAGATCCCTGCTTTCGTTCTCAAAAACTCACTGGAGCGCGGCACGCTGGACCTGGTGTTGGGCGACTGGTTTCCGGAGCCTTCGCCGCTGTATGTCGTGTACCCCCAGCACCGCCACCTGTCCGGCCGCATTCGCGTATTCGTCGACTGGGTGACCGAAATGCTGGCGGATCACGACGGGATCCAGCTGCGCTCCACGTTGAGCCGCAAAGCAAACTAACGCGCCGGCAAGCAGGAGCGAATCGATGAGAATTCGCTGCCCGCCTCTGCAGGACCCGGGCTCTCGTACACCTGTTTGATCCGCGAGCTCACGGCAACGCCCGTCGGAAGGTAAGGTTGATTCGCTGGTGTCCCAGCAACGGATGCTCGCCATCCTGCAGCGGCCGCACGCCGTGAAACCAAAGTCGTGACGCTCCGCCCCACACCACGACATCGCCGTGAGCCAGTGGAATGGCGCGAGTCCGATCATCCCGACGCGGGCCACCGAATAAGAACACCGCCTGCAGCCCGAGCGACACTGACACGACCGGAGCTCGCAGGTCTCGTTCATCCATATCCTGATGCAATGACAGCCGTGTACCGGGCTCATAGCGGTTGATCAGGCAGGCATCCGGCTGGAAGTCGGCGAAGCCACCGCGAGCCGCCGCCCGCGCGGCCAGCGCGATCAACACCGGCGGCATCGCCGGCCAGCGCTCGTGCGTCGTCGGATCGATGGAGTCGTATCTGTAGCCGCGGCGGTCTGTAACCCAACCGACAGCGCCACAGTTGGTCATTGCCACCGACATACGAAATCCGCCGGGCGTAATCATGTGCCGAAACGGCGCTCGCTGCGTAACGTGCCCGATCGCGCCCAGCAACTGCGTCGCTTCATCGAGCGCAAAGCCCCGCAGCAGCGTGGCGCCCGGTCCGAGGGCCTCTACCTGCGGCCGGCCCGGCGGCAACACTTCAAATAAGTCCAAGGTCATGACAGCCCGAGCGTACTCCACAACTCAGCTCTCCACGATCGCTCTCCCGGGCACCCCTCCATATCCCTGCCTAGCTGCGCACGTCCAGGCACATTTCTTGCCGCCGCGTCGGGCATAATAACTCGTCATCCTTCTTCCCAATCCCAGATGCCATTACGACTGCCCGTTCTCTCCGCAGCGCTCGGCGCGCTGCTCGTGCTTGCAGCCTGCGGTCACAAGCAAGAGCCGCCGCCCCCGCCGCCACCCGCAGCGGTCAAGGTCGTCACGCTGCAACCTCAGCCAGTGAGCCTCACGACCGAGTTGCCGGGTCGCACCGTCGCTTACCGCGTCGCGGAAATCCGGCCTCAGGTGAGCGGTGTCGTTCAGAAGCGGATGTTCGTCGAGGGCAGCGATGTCAGGGCCGGAAAACAGTTGTATCAGATCGACGCTGCACCCTATCAGGCAGCCTATGAGAGCGCGGCCGCCCTGGCGGCATCCGCCAAGAGCCAAGCCGAACGCTTCAAGCCGCTGGCGGAAGTGAATGCCGTCAGCAAGCAGGATTACGACAACGCCGTCGCTACAGCAGCGCAGAACAAAGCCTCGGCGGACACAGCCCGTATCAACCTGATTTACACGAAACTGTTGTCGCCCATCTCCGGCCGCATCGGACGATCATCGGTCACCGAAGGAGCGCTGGTCACCGCCAACCAGACCACGGCTCTGGCAACGGTGCAACAGCTCGATCCGATCTATGTAGATGTCACACAGCCGAGCGCCGTGCTGCTGCGTCTGAAACGGGAGCTGGCCGCCGGTCAGCTCGTGGCGGCGAGCCGCACCGAAGCCGAGGTCACACTGACGCTGGAGGACGGTAGCCACTACGGGCCGCGCGGCAAATTGCAATTCACGGAAGTGTCGGTCGACGAGACGACCGGCTCCGTGACGCTGCGGGCTTTGTTTCCCAATCCGGACAAGTTGCTGCTGCCGGGCATGTTCGTGCACGAGCAGATCGAGGAAGGCCGGCGCAACGACGCTCTGCTCGTGCCGCAATTGGCCGTCACCCACAACCAGAAAGGCGAGCCTACCGCGCTCGTCGTGGGCCCGGACAACAAAGTCGAGCTGCGCACTCTCACGACCGAGCGCGCCCTGGGTGATAAGTGGTTGGTCACGGCAGGGCTGAAAGCAGGCGAACGTGTGATTGTCGAAGGCATCCAGTTCGCCAAGCCCGGCGCACAGGTAAAGCCGGAGGAGCTGTCCCCTGCTGCCGCGCCGGCGTCCGGCGCGCAACCGCCGACGCCCGGTACTCACCAGCCAGGGTCCGGCGCGCAACCGCCAGCGACCGGGGAGCCCGGCCAAGCGGCGCCAGAGCAACAACCGGACCGGGGCGGGCAACCCAACTCCACGCCGCAGTCCGGTTCATAGGCGGGCCGCTGACGTGTCTTACTTTTTCATCGACAGGCCGATTTTCGCCTGGGTGATTGCCATAGTGATCATGCTGGCCGGCGGCCTCGCGCTGACCAGCCTGCCCATCGCCCAGTACCCCAGCATCGCGCCGCCCGCCATTTCGATCTCCGTGGTCTATCCTGGCGCATCGGCCGAGACGGTGCAGAACACCGTGGCCCAGGTCATCGAGCAACAGATGAGCGGTCTGGATCATCTGCTGTATTTCACTTCCGAAAGTGACAAAGACGGCACGATGACCATCACTCTGTACTTCGAGCAGGGAACCAACCCCGACATCTCGCAGGTGCAGGTCCAGAATAAACTTCAGCTCGCCACGCCGCTACTGCCCACCGAGGTGCAGTTGCAGGGCCTGCGGGTCGCCAAGGCAACCAAGAATTTCCTGGTGGTGGTGGGATTTGTATCCACCGACGGCAGCATGTCGCCCGCCGACATCAGCGACTACATCGCCTCGCACGTACAGGACCCGATCAGTCGCACGCGTGGTGTCGGCGACTACCAGCTCTTCGGGGCCCAGTACGCGATGCGCATTTGGCTGGACCCGGCGAAGCTCACAAACTACGGGCTGATTCCAGATGACATCACCGCCGCCCTTCAGGCCCAGAATGTCCAGGTGGCTTCGGGTGAAATGGGCGGCTTGCCCGCGGTGCGAGGCCAGCGCCTGAATGCCACGATCATCGGACCGCAGCGCCTGCAGAACGCCGATCAGTTCCGCCGGATTCTGCTCAAGGTCAATACGAACGGCTCGCAGGTATTGCTGGGCGATGTGGCGAAGATCGAGCTGGGCGGTGAAAACTACTCGGTCAATACCAAGTACAACGGCCGCCCCGCCGCGGGTCTCGCGGTCAAGCTGGCGCCGGGCGCGAACGCGTTGGATACCGCCAAGGCGGTCAACGAGACGGTTGAGACTCTGAAGCCCTTTTTCCCCCCCGGCCTCCAAGCCGTATTACCGTTCGACACGACACCGTTCGTCCGCATCTCCATCCAGGAGGTGGTGAAGACGCTGTTCGAGGCAATCGTCCTCGTGTTCCTGGTCATGTATCTGTTCCTGCAGAACTTCCGCGCCACGTTGATTCCGACGATCGCGGTACCGGTCGTGCTGCTCGGCACTTTCGGGATCCTGGCGGTGGCGGGCTTCTCCATCAACACCCTCACCATGTTCGCCATGGTGCTGGCCATCGGCCTGCTGGTCGACGATGCGATCGTGGTGGTCGAGAACGTCGAGCGCGTCATGGAAGAGGACAAGCTGTCGCCGCGCGATGCCGCCCGCAAGTCGATGGAGCAGATCACGGGCGCCTTGGTAGGTATTGCATTGGTGCTGTCCGCCGTGTTTCTGCCGATGGCGTTCTTCAGCGGCTCCACGGGCGTGATCTATCGCCAGTTTTCCATCACCATCGTGTCGGCGATGACTTTGTCGGTCTTGGTGGCGTTGGTACTGACGCCGGCGCTGTGCGCCACATTGTTGAAGCCGCCCAGGGAAGGCGCCGCCGAGCGGCATGGCCGGTTCTTCGGCTGGTTCAACCGAGGCTTCAATCGCGCCAATCGCGATTATGCCAGGGCCGTGCAGCACATGACGAACAAGACCGGCCGCTGGTTGCTGGTCTACGTCCTCATCGTCGTTCTGATGGGAGTCCTGTTCCTGAGGATTCCCAAGTCGTTTCTGCCCGATGAGGACCAGGGTGTTCTGTTCGCTCAAGTCACCACCCCTCCAGGGACACCGGTGGAAGTCACGGAGCAGGTGTTGGATCAACTGCGGAATCATTTTCTCGCAGACGAGGCGAGCGCGGTGCGCTCCGTGTTCACGATCAGCGGCTTCAGCTTCGGTGGCCGTGGCCAGGGCTCGGGGCTCGCATTCATCAGTCTCAAGGGCTGGGGTGCCGAGCGCGGCAAGGGCGACTATACGGTGCAGTCGATCGCGGCCCGGGCCAACAAGTACTTCTCGCGCATTCGCCAGGCGCAGGTGGCGGTGTTCGCGCCTCCAGCCGTGTTCGAGCTGGGCAATGCCACCGGCTTCGACTTCGAGCTCATCGACCGGGCCAATGTCGGGCACGAGGCGCTGATGCAGGCACGCGGCCAGTTGCTGGGACTGGCCGCGAAAGACCCCAACATCGGCATGATCCGGCCGAACGGCCTGGATGATGAGGCTCAGTACCGGCTGGATATCGACTGGGAGAGAGCCAGTGCGCTGGGAATTTCCATTGCCTCCATCAGCAATACGCTGGCCGCCGGTTGGGGCTCCACCTACGTCAACCAGTTCATCGATCGCGGCCGCGTAAAGAAGGTGTTCGTCCAGGGTGAGCCCGGCGCGCGCATGTTGCCGCAGGACCTGGACAGGTGGTATGTCCGCAACGCCGGCGGACAGATGATCCCGTTCTCCGCCTTCTCCAGCGCCCATTGGACCTACGGTTCGCCGAAGTTGGAACGTTACAACGGTAATGCGTCGCTGGAATTCCTCGGAGCGCCGGCTGCCGGCAAGAGCAGCGGCGATGCCTTGAAGGCCATGGAGAGCCTCGTCTCCAAGCTACCCAAGGGTATCGGGTACGACTGGACGGGCCTCTCGTACGAAGAGCGTCTGTCGGGCTCACAGGCGCCGGCGCTGTATGCGATCTCCATCACCATCGTGTTTCTATGCCTGGCGGCCTTGTACGAGAGCTGGTCGATCCCGGTAGCCGTGCTGTTGGTCGTGCCTCTCGGAATCATCGGTACAGTGCTGGCAACGACATTGCGTGGTTTGAGCAACGACGTGTTTTTCCAGGTCGGCCTGTTGACCACGGTGGGCCTTGCGTCCAAGAACGCGATCCTGATCGTCGAGTTCGCCAAAGACAATCACGACGCCGGGATGAATCTGATCGAGTCGGCAGTCACCGCGGCCAGACAACGTCTGCGCCCGATCCTCATGACTTCACTGGCATTCATATTGGGCGTCCTGCCGCTTGCGATCGCCAGTGGGGCCGGCGCCGGCGGCCGGATCGCGATCGGCACAGGAGTGATCGGCGGCATGGTGACAGCCACGATTCTGGCGATCTTCCTGGTCCCGGTGTTCTTCGTGACGGTGTTGTCGCTCTTCAAGCCAAAAAAAACCCGCCACCCTGAGCGACCGGTTGAGCAGGGGCTGCCGCCATGAAGCTGCGGTCAGGCCTCGTGGCCGCGCTAGCCGCGCTGACAGGCTGCACGATGGAGCCGCACTACGAACGACCGACGGCGCCTGTGCCGGCAACGTGGACCGATGAGGCTCGGCCGCCCGCCGACAACACAACTTCGGCGCCGCAGACAGGCTGGCGGGACTTTTTCCCCGACAAGAACATGCAGCGCCTGATCGAGATCGCGCTGGCCAACAACCGCGATCTGCGGGTAGCCGCTCTCAATGTGCAGGCAACCCAGGCGCAGTATCGAATTCAACGCTCGGATCTGTTTCCGACTGTCGCGGCGACCGGGTTGGAACAAATCCAGAAGTACCCTTCCGGAGTCAGCGCGGCGCAAGGCAGCACGGGCAGCGGTGGCAACGCGGGTACAACCATCGGCACAGGCGGCCAGACCGTCCGCTTCTACGAAGCGGGCGTTGGATTCACCTCCTACGAGATCGATCTCTTCGGCCGCATTCGCAGTCTGAGCCACGAAGCCTTCGAGAAGTACCTGAGCTCCGAGGAGAGCCGCCGCAGCACGCAGCTCAGCCTGATCGCCCAGGTCGTGAACGCCTACCTGACGGTGCTGGCCGACGAGACCATCCTCCAGGTCACTCGCGAGACATTGAAGAGCCAGCAGGAATCGTACGACCTGACCAAACGCAGCCTGGATGCGGGAACGACCACAGCGTTGGCCTTCCATCAAGCTGCCACCACGGTTGATACCGCGAACGCGAACCTCGCCCAATACACTCGCCAAGCGGCTCAGGATCGCAACGCCCTGGCGCTCCTGCTCGGAGCTGCGATTCCCGCGGACATCGTATTTGATATCGACCTCGGTACTGTGAATCTATCCGCGGACCTGCCCTCCGGCGTGCCTTCGGAGGTTCTCACGAGCCGCCCTGACGTGCTCGCCGCCGAGCACACTCTGATCGCCGCCAACGCGGACATTGGCGCCGCCCGCGCTGCTTTTTTCCCGAGTATCACGCTCACCGGTCAATTCGGCACCGCCAGCACTCAGTTGTCCGGCCTGTTCAAATCGGGCTCGGCCGCGTGGAGCTTCGCGCCGCAGATCACCCTCCCCGTCTTCACCGGGGGAAGAAACGCGGCCAGCCTGGATCTCAGCCGGATCGAAAAGGACATCAACATCGCTCAGTATGAAAAGACGCTGCAGACCGCGTTCCGCGAAGTCGACGATGCCCTGTCGGCCCGTCAGACATTGGACCAGCAACTGGTGGCGCAGCGCGCGCTCCTCGAAGACACCTCACAGTCCTACGAGCTCGCCAACCTGCGCTTCAAGAACGGCGTCGACAGCTTCCTGCCCGTGTTGGATGCTCAGCGGGCGTTGTATTCCGCTCAGCAGAGCGTCATCAGCCTGGAGCTGATCCGGCTGCAGAATATGGCCACTTTGTACAAGGCCCTGGGCGGCGGAATGCGGGAGGCAACGCGGCCGTAAAAGGGTTGAGCGGGCCGCGAGGCATTCTTCCTCATGACATCACGGAGCCGAGCAGCGTTCCGCGACGCGCGTAAATGTGGATGGTTGCGTTCGTGTTGGTCTATCGGCACATGAAATACGTCACCGCGACCTGCGTAAGGCCCCTGGCACCGATGTTGCCGAGCGCGCTGCAAAGGGCGCTGGAGACGGATTCAGGGACCTGACAGAATACCGCCCCTGATTGGATGTCACGGCGGCGGGCCCCCATTGCAGATTGCGACGATTAGACTGATTGGCATCGATGTGGATGGTACGCTGGTGGGCACGGGTGGACTCATTCACCCCCGGGTCTGGGAAGCCGTCGCACGCGCCCGTGAGCGCGGAATCCGGCTGGCGCTGTGTTCCGGCCGCCCCGCTTTCGGCCTCGCGTTGGAATACGCGCGGCGCCTCGAGCCTAACGGCTGGCATATCTTTCAAAACGGCGCCAGCATCCTCAATCTCCCCACCGGGCGCTCGCGGTCGGTCGCACTCCCGGCGCACTGGGTGAAGACACTCATCGAACAGGCACGTCGCACTGGCGAGGTGCTCGAGCTTTACGGTGACACCGGCTACGCGGTGGAAAGCACGGCGCCCTGGGCGAAGCAACACGCGGAGCTACTCGGGCTTCCATATCAGCCCCGCTCTCTAGACTCACTCACTCAGCCGGTCGTCCGTGCCCAGTGGCTCCTGTCGCCCGAGCGCGCGGTCGAATTCACCGCGGCCCCGCATCCCGGTCTCGAAGTCGCGCAATCCACTTCACCGCTCATGGTGGATACGCAGTTCGTTGGACTGACTCAGGATGGCGTCACCAAGGGAACCGCGATACGCAGCATCGCCGCCGAGTACGGCGTGCCTTTGCAGAATGTCATGTATGCGGGGGATGCCGGCAATGACCTGTCAGCACTGAGAATCGTCGGCTATCCCGTTGCGATGGGCAACGCCGACCCGGAAGTTAGAGCCGCGGCGAAGCACACCGTGGGTGTGGTGGACCACGGAGGCCTGGCCGAGGCCATCGAGATGGCAATCGCGAGTCAGTGAACCGCGCCGGCAAGCCCAATGGGTCTGCGGCTAATATCGGGATACTGCTCGGGAAGTATTACGTTGCGCCGGCTCCTGAAAGACCGCTTTCCTGCTTTCTCACAAAGTCGACGCCTCCAAGAAAACCTCCGTCGGTGACGGTCGGTTATCAATACGCTTGCCATCCGAGTCATGTCCTGCCTTCCACGTTGGGCTGCTTGGATCGCCGGAATTGCTCCAGAGCCTGCGCCACAGCTTCTTCCGGACTCACCGCTTTCCGGCGGCAGTAGCGTCACTGCCTCGAACTGTGTTGGGGGCGGGTCGGGCCACAATCGCGCCTGCGAACTTCCCCAGTTTCTCAGTGTTCTCTACACGGCCGACAGCTTTCAACGCGGCTACCGCCCCAGGAGCCATAAGCGCGTGCCATGGCGCCACACGGTCCCGTGAGCCTTAGAGATCCATTTCGTCAGGTACTCCGACGTCGGCTTTGATGTAGAGGGTTGCCAGGGCCGCAATGATGTCCAAGTCGGCACCGATGCGCTCGCGGTCAGCGGGGATGTCCGGGTCGACGATATTGCCGCCCACGCTTGCATGAGCCACTGCGCAGCGCCCCGAATCGAAAAACGTTTGCCCGCTCAGCGGTGATCGCGCCCCTCCGCGCGCTGCGCAATCTGCAGCTGCGCACGCTTGGTAGCTTGCTCTAGTCGCTCGATCAATACCGTACGCGGCGGCAAGGTCGTCAGGTACTCAGCGACATGGATACCGGACTTGTCTAGCTCCAACAGCTCGATCTGTTCGGACTTCTTACCGGTACATAGGATGATTCCCAGGGGAGAGGCCTCTTCGGCCTCACGCTCATACTTGTCGAGCCAGCGCAGATACAGCTCCATTTGCCCCTTGTAGGCCACCTTGAACTCACCGACTTTCAATTCGACGGCGACCAGTCGGCGCAGTTTTCGATTGTAAAACAGGAGATCCAGGTAGAAGTCGTCCCCATCCAATTGGATGCGCTTCTGACGAGTGACGAAAGTGAAGCCGGCACCCAGCTCCAGGAGGAAGAACTCCATTTCCCGGAGGATCGCCCCTTCCAAGTCGCTTTCCTGCCAAGTGTCGCGCAGCCCGAGGAAGTCAAGGACGTAGGGGTCTCGCATGACGAGACTGGGTGACATCGGCTGGGCCTCCTGCATCGTTGCCAGCTCCTTCGCAATCAATGCGTCTGGATGCCGAGACAGTGCCGTGCGCTCGTAGAGCATTGAATCGATACGTCCACGCAGCGTACGCACGCTCCAGCGTTCAGCGCAGCACATCTGGGCGTAATATTCCCGCTGCAGCGGACCTTTCAGCGGTATCAGAGCGACGAAGTGCGACCAGCTCAATTGTCGTGACAGTGTCACGACAATTCGTTCACCCGGGAATGTGGCCGCGAACTGCACCATGCGACGCAGGTTCTTCTCCGCAAAGCTCTGGCCATAGTCCCGGGTCAGCTGGGCTGCCAAGGCTGGCACAATCTGCTCGCCATACCCGGCACGTTCGCCCGCCAGAACTTCCGTGTGGACGCGTCGCCCGATACGCCAGAACAGCAGTGTCAACTCACTGTTGACCATCGCCGTAACGCGCTGGCGTGCGGATTCGATCAATGCGCGAATCTCTCCCAGCAGCGCCTGCGGAAGGACCAGGGCGACGGTGGAAATTTTCCGTCTAGTCATCACTGTTGTTTCCTGTGCAGCTGCTCACGACCGCTTGATGTGCATGTTAGGTTGATCATCCTGCCCGGAAAGGAAGGATGCCCTACGTTCCGACGGTGTCAAGGCAAAGCCTTACGGGGGCGGGCTCACGCCCGCCGCCTTGATCCGTCTCCTCTTCGGGTGTTAGGTTTTCCGTGCAGGACGGATCGGACTAGTCGTCCTTTGTATCGTCCTCGCCGTCGAGCCGCTGCTCGCGCGGGTAGAAACGGCGATGTACGGCTTTGAGATCGGTGATGTTCACCCACGTGTAGATCTGCGTGGTCTCAATCGACGCATGTCCCAACATCTCCTGCAGATGCCGGATCGGTGCGCCGGCCCGCAGCATATGTGTCGCGCAGCTGTGACGAAAGGTGTGGGTCGACACGGCTCGGTCGATGTTGGCAGCGCGGCTGTACTTGTGCACGACGTGCCACACGGCGTGCAACCGTGGCGCAGGGAGGTGCGGCGTCACGGTCTTTCGGATGCCCGCCCGTTTGCCATACTGGTTGAGCAGCTCCCGGATGTGAAATTGCCGAAGCGCGCGTCCGCCGCGCACGACAAAGAGGGCTGGCTCAAAGGGGCGGGGCTCGGGCGCAGCGCTTCAAGTACTCCGCGTGATCAGTTGGATAGTGAACATCGATGCCCAACAACTCATTCCAGCGATTGGCGACCGGCGCCAGCCGTGGATAGAGCTCGGCCCGCAATCGCGCAACGACATCGGGCAATCGCGTTCCAATCCATCATCGCGCATCGGCGACTGCAATCACCCTCTTCAGCGCACGTCCTCAGTATCGAATGATGGCGGCCATTCTCACGATCGAGCGTCTCCAGCGCATTCCGATTCTTGCGCATCGATGTGTGCGTGCCAAGTTTCACAGCCAGGCGCACCGCCATCAACTCACACCAGGGTGGCGATGAACACCGCGAGGATGGCCAGCGGACACAGATACCGCAGCAGCCACACCATCGCGATACGGGCAACAGGCGTAGTCTCGGCAAGCTCCTCACGCTCGAAAACCGTACTGACACGCCATCCCACCAGGATGCTGGTCAGCAGCGCCCCCAGCGGCATCATGATATTGGAGGACACGTAATCCAACAGATCGAAAACGGTCTTGTGCGCGAACACAGGAATGAAGCTCAGCGGAAACCACTCGGCCCAGCGATTGAACGACAGCACCGAGCCGATGCCCAGCACCCAGGAGGAGATGCCGATCGTCCAGACGGCTGCACCGCGCGCCAGCCCGAAACGGGACATCATCCACGCCGCCACAGGCTCGAGCAGCGCGATGGACGGCGTCGTCGCCGCCAGCACCAACAGCAGAAAGAACAAGCTGCCGATGAGTCGACCGCCCGGCATCTCGGTAAACACCCGCGGCAGCACGTCGAACACCAGCGCCGGTCCCTGTGCCGGGTTCATCCCATACCCGAACACCAACGGGAATATCATCATCGTGGCCAGCAGCGACACCGCCAGAATCGAGGCTGTAATAACCAGGGAAGTGCGCACGAGGGAGGTCGCCCGCTCCATGTAAGCGCCAAAGGCGATCATCATGGCCTGGCCGACGCCGGTCGCATAGAAAGCCTGGCCGATGGCGGACAACACGACCTGCGCGTTGACCGCGGAAAAGTCAGGTTTGAAGGCGAAGGTCAAGCCGCGGCGCACGTCCCCTGTAGACAGTGCATAGGCCACCAGGATCAGCAACAACACCAACAATGCGGGCGCCCGGATCCGGTTGGCAGGCTCGACGCCACCCTGCAGCCCGCGCGCCGAGATGACCACCACGACGGCGACAAACGCCGCATGCCAGCACTCAACCTCGAGAGGGCGGGCCTGGAATGCGCTCCACAGCTCCGCCACGTGCGCAGGCCCCGCATCCGTCAGCAGGCCGCTGGCGCACTTCCACGCATAGGCCAACACCCAGCCGGCGATGACCGTGTAGTACGAGAAGATCAGGTACGCGGCCAGCGTTCCCAGGATCCCGATGGCATTCCAGCGCCGATTCCCTGCGAGCACGCCTGCGGCATCCGGCGGGCTCCGCCGGGACTTCCTGCCGAGCGCAAACTCCGCCGCGAGCAGCGGCGTGGCCACCAACACGCATGCCAGTACGAAAATGAGAATGAAGGCGCTGCCACCGCCCGTGCCCGCCAGATAGGGGAAGCGCCAAATGCTTCCCAGACCGACCGAGGCACCCGCCGTACACAGGTACACCGAAAGGTTTGACGACCAGGCCGCTGCCGGGCGCGCATTTATTTTGCTCATTGCAGACTGTAGCGGTAGCGCAACATCCTTGGCAACGCCCGCCAGCCCCCTTCCGGGCGATATCCGCCCCGCGTTCTCTCTGTCACATTCCCTGATCAAAATGAATGGACAGTCAAACAATGGGGCACCCCATGGCAGCAGACGGCTCCACTAAATCGGTCAGCGTCGACAGTTACGAGCGCCACCTCGTCACCGATACCGTAGTGGATCCCAGCTCGGCAGCACCGCGCGATCGCTTCGAGGCCTTTGCTCGCGCCGTGCGCGACATCTTGTCGCAGCGGTGGATCGACACCGAAGCCACTTACGCCCGCGCCAACCCCAAGCGCATCTATTACCTCTCGATGGAGTTCCTGATCGGCCGCACATTGGCGAACAACGTCACGAACCTCTTCCTCGATGATGCGGTCCGCAACCTGATTGCCCACCATGGCCTCGACTGGCCAACCCTGCTCGACGAAGAGCCCGACGCCGGTCTCGGCAATGGCGGCCTAGGTCGTCTCGCGGCGTGCTTCCTGGACTCCATGGCCACGATGCAACTGCCCGCAATGGGATACGGCCTCCGCTACGAATACGGCATGTTCCGCCAGGTCTTCCGCGACGGCTGGCAGCAGGAACAGCCCGACAATTGGCTGCAGTTCCGCGATCCTTGGGAGGTCGCGCGGCCCCAGGAACGTGTCGAAGTGAAGCTCAATGCCTCGTATGAGGTGCGTGAAGGCAGCCTGCGCGCCATCGTAGGCAAACCTTCAACGCTCATCGGCATTCCCTACGACCGTCCGGTCGTAGGCTACGGGGGCAAGACCATCAACACGCTGCGTCTGTGGGCAGCGGGCGCCACGGACTACTTCGATTTCCAGGTCTTCAGCCACGGCGAGTTTGTCGGCGCGGTCGCTGAAACACTCGAGGCAATGTCACTGACGCGCGTCCTCTACCCTGATGATTCCACCAGCATGGGTCAGGGCCTGCGTTTCGTGCAGGAGTACTTCCTGGTGGCCTGCTCGCTGGCCGACCTGATCCGCCGGTTCCGGCGCAACGGCGGCCAATGGAGCCAGTTGCCCGACAAAGTCGCCATCCAGATGAACGATACGCACCCCTCGCTCAGCGTGCCGGAGTTGATGCGCATCCTGTTGGATGAGGCACGCCTGGGGTGGGATGAGGCCTGGGACCTGACAACGCGGACATTGGCCTACACCAACCACACCCTGTTGCCTGAGGCGCTCGAGAAGTGGCCCCTGGCGTGGTTCGAGGCTCTGCTACCCCGGCACCTGGAAATCATCTACGAAATCAACCGGCGGCTGCTCGACCAAGTGCGCGCCCGCTATCCCGGCGACGACGGCCGCGTGCAGCGCATCAGCCTGATCGAAGGCGACAGCAACAAGAAAATCCGCATGGCCAACATCGCCATCGTCGGCTCGCACAGCACCAACGGAGTAGCCGCGATTCACTCCGAGCTGCTGCGCAAGACCACGGTCAAGGACCTGGCCGAGTTGTATCCGGAGCGGTTCAGCAACAAGACGAACGGCGTCACGCCGCGCCGCTGGCTGCTCGTCGCCAACCCGCCGGTGGCCGGATGGATCAGCGCTTCAATCGGCCACGACTGGGTCACCGACCTGTCCCAGCTCAGTCGCCTGAAGCCGCTGGCCGACAATCCGAGCGTGCGCGACGCCTATCGCGCCGCGAAGAGCGCAGCCAAGGTGCGCTTCGCCGCGTGGCTCGAGAACACACGCGGCATCCGCATTGCCGCGGACTCGGTGTTCGACTGCCAGGTCAAGCGCATCCACGAGTACAAGCGCCAGTTGTTGAATGCGCTGCGTATCGTCGTGCTGTACAACCGCCTGCGAGCCCACCCGGATGCCGCATTCACGCCGCGCACCTTTATTTTCGCGGGCAAGGCCGCGCCGGCCTACCTGCTGGCGAAGCTGATCATCAAGTTCATCCACGACCTCGCCGACACCGTCGACAGCGACCCGGCCGTCGGCGGGCGCATGAAGGTGTTGTTCCTGCCCGAGTACGATGTTTCGCTGGCGGAGATACTGATTCCAGCCGCGGATGTCTCGAACCAGATCTCAACCGCGGGCTACGAGGCGAGCGGTACGAGCAACATGAAGTTCATGATGAACGGTGCGTTGACACTCGGCACGCGGGACGGCGCGACCATCGAGATGGCCGAGGAAGCCGGCGAGGAGAACTTCTTTCTTTTCGGCCTGACCGCACAGCAAGTCGCCGACAGCCGCGGCTGGTACAACCCGTACTGGCATTTCGACAACGAGGCGGAAACCCGGGCGGCCCTCGAGCTGATCGGCTCCGGACACTTCAATCGCGCCAATCCGGGGATCTACGCGCCGATCGTCGACACCCTGCTGAAGCACGGCGATCACTACATGCATCTGGCGGACCTGACGTCCTACCTCGCCGCGGACGAGCGTGTGCGTCGGTTGTACGCGAACCCGGATGACTGGGCACGCAAGGCGATCCTGAACATTGCCGGCTCCGGCAAGTTCTCGAGCGACCGCACCATTGCGGAATACGCGCACGGGATCTGGAACACCCCGCCCTGCCCGGTCAATCGATAATCAGGTTGCGAACAGTTGCGCTTCAATGTCCTTGAACGCCTTGAACTCCAGGGCATTCCCGGACGGGTCCAGGAAAAACAGGGTGGCCTGCTCGCCAGGCTCCCCCTTGAAACGGATGTAAGGCTCGATAACAAACTTCACGTCGTGTTGTTTGAGGCGCTCGGCCAGGGTCTGCCAGTGATCCATTTCCAACACCACCCCGAAGTGCGGGACCGGCACGCCGTGCCCGTCCACCGGGTTGTAGTGTGATCGGATGCGCCCGTCGGGCCCGAGCGCCGGGTTCAGATGGCACACGAACTGATGGCCGAACAGGTTGAAATCCACCCACTCGGGAGAGCTGCGCCCCTCGGTGCAGCCGAGCAGGCCTTTGTAGAAGCGGCGCGCTTCCTCGATATCGCGCACCTGGACAGCAACGTGAAAGGGAGTGAGTCTCATTCGGTCAACCGCCCAGGGGATAACATCTCGGCACCGAGTCCCGCATCGGCCAGGTGCCGCGGGAAGGGCGCACCGCGCGCGAGCGCCGCACAAGCCTCACCCATCGCCGCGGAGGTTTGAATCCCATAGCCACCCTGGGCCGCCACCCAGAAGAAGCCGGGAACCGCTGGATCGAAGCCACCGACCAGCGCGCCATCGGACACGAAGGAGCGCAATCCGGCCCAGACACGCGCGGGACGGTTGACACTCAAGCGGGTGATGGACTCGATGCGGTCGATCGCCAGGGCCACATCCAACTCCTCGGCCTGCACATCGTGCGGCGCGACGGGGTCCGCATTGGCGGGCGAGCCGAGCAGCATGCCGGCCTCCGGTTTGAAGTACCAATCCTCTTCGGCACCCATGACCGCCGGCCACGAGGCAGTCGGGACACCGGCAGGCGGCGCGAAGATGAACGCGGAGCGGCGGCGTGGCTCCAGCCCGATCGGGGCTACACCGGCCAACCGGGCGAGCACATCCGCCCACGCCCCGGCCGCATTGAGCACGACGGGGGCCACAAAAGCCCTCTCGCCGGCATACACCCGCCAACCGGCGCCATCCCGCTCGAATCGCGTCACCTCGCAATCACAGTGCACCACACCGCCTTGCCGCTTCAGCTCGCGCAGGTAGCCCTGGTGCAGCGCATGCACATCGATGTCGCAGGCGTCGGGCTCATACACCGAGCCGAGCAACCCGCCAGAGCGAAACACGGGCACCAGGTCGACCGTCTCTGACGGACTCAGTCGCCGGGTGAGCGTAGTCGAGGACCTGATCTCCTCCCAGTATTCTTCCAGTTGTGCTTCCTGCCCCTGCGTTGCCACTGTGAGCGTGCCCCGTCGCGACAGCAAGGGATGCTGGACGAATCCCGCCGGAGGGTCTTCGTAGAAGCGCCGGCTGGCACGAGTGAGCGCGCGCACCTGTTCGGGACCATAGGTCTCCATGAACAGGGCAGCCGAGCGGCCCGTGGAGTGATATCCAGGGTGCGACTCACGCTCCAACACCACGACGCGGGCATGTGGCGCCAGAAAATGAGCGACGGAGGCCCCCGCGATACCTGCCCCGATGACTATGAAATCAGCCTTTTCCACGCGGTACAGTATGCCACACCGGTCCGACGGCGGCGGCTGAGGCAACGCGCCCAGCCCGCAACAGTGCACCGGCCCGCTCGCGGATGCTACTTCGAAACTTCCTTGCGAAGATCGGCCACGTTGGCGGCCGTCACGCTGGAAGGCTGTGCACCAAATCGGGCCGTGACATAGTTGGCGACCGCCGCGATCTCCGTATCGGAATACGCAGCGCCGAAATCGGGCATGTACAGCCCGCCATGCACGTTGTTGTTCGAGGAGCCCGCGACGACGATCTGAACCACATTGGTAGCGGAGGGATCGTTGACCGCCCGGGAGCCGGTCAGATCCGCGTAGGAGAGGATTGGGCTGTTGCCACTCCAGCCATGGCAGCTTGCGCACGCGCCCTCGTAGACCTCCTTGCCGCGCGGATCGATTGATGCTGCAACACCCATGTTATGGTCAGCAGGCGCTGCCGCATTCTTCACGACCGGTTGGTCCTTGGAAGGAGTCGGAGGCACACTGGCAACGTATGCTGCCAGCGCGTTGATATCGGACGGTGTCAGATACTTCAGGCTGTACTCAACTGCTTCTCCCATGGGCCCATCGGCGGTGCCGCGGCCAGCCGCATGACCTGTCGAGATGTACTTGGCAATCTCGGCAGGGCTCCACTCCCCGATACCTGACTGCTTGTCGCTGGAGATGTTGTAGGCCACCCAGCCCGCTTGCTTCGCGCCCGCGAACTTCTTGCGGTTGTCGAGAGCAAATGCGGCGTTGCGCGGCGTATGGCACTCCCCGCAATGACCCATCGCCTCGGCCAGATAGGCGCCGCGATTCCACTCGGCACTGCGCTCGGTATTCGGCTCGAAGCGCTCGTCGGGGTTGAACGAGGCCGACCAGAATCCCATCAACCAGCGCTGATTGAAGGGAAAAGACAGGGTGTTGGCAGGAGGTGCCGACTCGACCGGTTGCAGGGTGAGGAGATAGGCTTTGATGGCCAGGGCGTCAGCGTCGGTCATGTATGTATACGATGCGAACGGCATTGCCGGATACAGGCGCTTGCCATCGCGCCCGATTCCCTGGCGCAGCGCGCGAAGAAATTCCGCGTCCGTGTAGTCACCGATACCGGTTTTCCTGTCCGGAGTGATGTTGGTGGAGTACATCGTGCCGAAGGGCAGGACGAAGGGTCGGCCCCCAGCGAAGGACTGGCCGCCCTGAGTGGTATGGCAGGCTACACAATCCGCCGCCCGCGTCAGGTACTCACCGCGCTGCACGGGAGTGGCATTGGCGAGCTCCGCCGGCACACCCGAGCCGCTCGATCCCGGGGCACCCCGCTTGCCGCCGGCGAAATCCATCGGCCCGGGCCCCAGGACCAACCAGGCGCCAAAGGCCGCTGCCAGCAGCGCTATGACTGCTATCCCAATGATGAGGGACCGCGTCGCCGAGCCCCGCTGCGTCAATCGCCTCATGTGCACTCCCCTGGTAACCGGTCAGGCCGTCTTCCTGCCCGTAATAGCATCTTTCTTGCCTGCAAGCACATCGCGATCAATCGGTAGCCGTCGCAGGGGTATCCCCGTGGCGGCGAAGATGGCATTGCGCACGGCCGGGGGACCTGCAGTGGTCCCCGTCTCCCCGATCCCGCCCGGTAACTCTGTGCTCGGAATCAGATGCACTTCAATCGCAGGCGCCTGGTCCATCCGCAGCATCCGGTAATCGTGGAAGTTGCTCTGCTGCACGCGCCCCTGGTCGATGGTGATTTCGCCGTACAGTGCCGCGGTGAGACCGAATATGAGACCGCCCTGGATCTGGGCGATCACGGTGTCGGGATTCACGGCTATTCCCGTATCCACCGCGCTCACGATGCGATGGACACGAACTTCTCCGACCTTGTCGACCTCCACTTCGGCGACCGTGGCGATGTAGCTGCCGAACGCCGCCTGTGCGCAAATGCCGCGACCCACTCGGCCCCCGTTTCGGGCCTTCAAGGGCTGCCCCCAGCCGGACTTGCCGGCCACGAGGTCGATCGCAGCGCGCATGCGAGGATTCTTCTGTAGCAGGCCGCGACGGAGCTCGATCGGGTCCTTGCCCATCTTCCTGGCCAGCTCGTCAAGGAAGCCTTCGATGGCGAACACGTTGTTGTTCGGGCCGACGCCGCGCCAGAACCCGGTCGGAATGCCAGGCGGTTCCTGGCGGACGTACTCGATCCGCAGGTCGGAGAATTCATAAGGCAAGTCGACGGCGGCATCCACCGCATCGATGTCGACTCCTTTCTGAAACGCCGGCGGCAACCACCGGGCAATGACGGCCGACCCGACTATCCGATGCCGCCAGCCGACGATCCGGCCGCCCTCGATGGCGGCGGACATCCGGTCCTGATAGACCGGCCGATACACATCGTGTTGGATGTCCTCTTCGCGCGTCCAGAGGATCTTGACCGGTCCGTCGACCTGCTGTGCGATGCGCACCGCGGTCTCGACATAGTCAACCTCGAGCCGCCGCCCAAACCCGCCCCCGATCAGATGGTTGTGTACCGTCACTTTCTCCAACGGCAGGCCGGTCACCTTGGCGGCGATCGCCTGCGCCCGAGCCAACACCTGGGTGCCCACCCAAACCTCGCAACTGTCCGGCTGCACGTGCACCGTGGCATTCAGGGGCTCCATCGTCGCGTGGGCCAGGAAAGGCAACTCGAAGTCAGCTTCGATCCGCTCACCCTGTGACAGGGCTTTGTCGAGGTCCCCTGCCGCCTTGGCGGTGACACCCTCGCCCTGCCCCGCTGCGCGCAGCTGCTTCCACACTTCGTTGGTGTCGAGCGCCGCATGGGGGCCCGGCTTCCAGACTATGTCGAGCGCTGCGAGCCCCTGCTTGGCGGCCCACATGTGATCGCCGACCACCGCGACCACATCATCGAGCACAACAACCTGACGGACGCCCGCCAGGGTCCTGGCCTTCGCGTCATCGACGCGCTCCACCTTGCCACCGAATTGCGGGCACTGCGCCAGGGTTGCGAATTTGACTCCCGGCGGCAGGACATCGATGCCGTACTGGAGCTTGCCGTTGACCTTGTCCGGCGTGTCGTAGCGCTTCAGGGACTTCCCGACCAACTTGAAAGTGTTGATCGCCTTCAGGGGTGGGTCCTTGGGTGGGGTCATGCCGCCCGTGTGATCGATCAACGCCCCGTAGGCCAGCTTTCTGGCGCTGGCATCGTGGATGACCTGACCGTGCTCGGTGCGGCAGGACGAGGGGTCCACATTCCACTTTCTGGCAGCAGCCTGCACCAACACCGCGCGCGCGCCGGCGCCCGCTTTGCGCATGGGCATCCAGAATGCGCGCATGGAAGTGGAGCCTCCGGTCGCCTGTAGACCGAAGATGGGATTGGCGTACAGCTTCTCATCGGCAGGAGCGGTTTCGAGTACCACCTGGTCGGCTGCGACATCCAACTCTTCAGCCAGCACCATCGCCAGACCTGTGTAGATGCCCTGCCCCATCTCAACCTGAGGCATCACCAACGTGACCAGCCCCTGCCGATCAACACGGATGAACGCGTTCGGCTCAAACCGTTGGGCCGCCGCGGTCGCTCCCCGCCCGAACGGCAAGTGAAAGCCCAACACCAACGCTCCGCCCACGGCAGCGGCAGCCTTTAGCACCGACCGGCGCCCCGGATTCGCCGGCCCGCCCGCGATGTCATCCGGCTGTGTGCTCATGACTTCGACTCCGCTGCGTGCTTGATGGCATTGCGGATCCGCACATAAGTGCCACACCGGCAGATATTCCCGGACATGGCGGCGTTGATGTCCGCATCGTTGGGAGCCGGTGTCGAAGCCAACAGCGCCGCGGCCGACATGATCTGCCCGGACTGGCAGTAGCCGCACTGGATCACTTCCAGATCCAGCCATGCTTTCTGGATCTTGACACCCTCGGGCGTGGCACCCACGCCCTCAATGGTGGTGATGGGCCGGCCGGCCACTGCACCGATGGGCAGGATGCACGAGCGGGTCGGCTTCCCGTCCAGGTGCACGGTGCACGCGCCGCACTGGCCGATACCGCAACCGAACTTGGTGCCGGTCAGCCCGACGATGTCGCGCAGAACCCAGAGGAGCGGCATGTCCTCCGGCGCAGCGACGCTCTTGTCTTCACCATTGATGTGCAGAGTAATCATTCAGTAACCGTATCCCCGTGGGGAGCAAATTACTTGAACGTTACTGCTGCGCGTTTCCGAAAAGCGGACACGCAGCCCTCCTTTCAGGCCCGCAGGCGCGCTCCGCGGGGATCGAAGGCCGGGGCCATGAGCCGCTCAGCCCGCAGACGCTCGCCCAGCAGCTCGATTTCAAAGCCGCTGCTCGCGCTCGCTATATTCATTGGAACATAACCTAACGCAAGCGACCGGCGGACACTGTCGGTCACTCGTTTGAAACAGCCAGATGCACCGTGGATCCGGCCGCACCCCGGGGATTGGTTCCGAAACGCTCGATCAACCAGGATCGAAACAGCGCTACCGCGGTGTCAGCGAGCGCTTCGGGGTGTGTGATCAGGTAATAACCATAGCCGTCGTCCAGCGAGGCATCGAACGGCCTGACGAGGCGGCCCTGCTCGAGGGCCTCGGTGAACAACAGGGGATCGCACAGCGCCACGCCCTGCCCGCTCAACGCATACTGGACGGCGAGCACGGCGGTATCGAATACCAGCCCGCGTTCGTATTTGACATTGGGGATGCCGTTCTGGCGCACAAACTGGGACCACAGGTGGTGGCGCGGCAGATCGGCAATGCGCACATGCACGATTTCATTCGCATCGATGAACGCCGCGAGATCCTTGCCCGCGTGCTGCGCCGCGATGTTGGGATGACACAGAAGGGTGGGCCGCGCCGCCCACAGCAGGTCGGCCACCAGATCCGTGACCGTGGGCTTCGAATAAACAACTGCCACATCGACATCGCCGAGTGGCGGCCCGACGCCGTACGGACTGATGAGATCGATGTCGACTTCAGTGCTCGCGCCGCGAAAATCACGGAGGATCGGAACCGCCAGTTGCACCGCGAAGCTGGGCGGCATCTGCACACGCAACGTGCGTTGCACGGGAGTGCCGTCGTGACGGATGTCATCGAGGGCGTATTCCAGCCGATCGAAGGACTTCACCACCGCGGGCAACAGATGTTGACCGGCCTTGGTGAGGGACAGGGCGTGGGGCTTGCGATCGAACAGTTGCACCCCGACCAGCCGCTCGAGGGCGATGACATGCCGGGACAACGCACTCTGTGAAATCAGCAGCGCATTGGCGGCGGCGGTAAAACTGCCGTGTTTCGCAACACCCTCGAACGCGCGCAGCGCGTTCAGGGGCAGCCAGCGCCGGTCGATGCTCTTTTTACTCATGATTGCACCGTCTCGATTCTAACGTGACCCGGACCCCGAAAGAGGTCCGCACACCGATGCCTTTTTTCGATGCCCATAGTCAATTTCTCGGCTTTGTACACCGCATCCCGATATGAAAGTCTGCCCGCCATGCCCGAGCACAGAATTGCCGCCATCCAGATTACCCAGCATCGCCTGGAGCTTCACCCCCCGTTCAATGCCAGCTGGGATACGAAGCCACGGCAGCATTTCGATGCGACCCTGGTCCGGGTGAGCACCGATACGGGGCTCGTGGGCTTTGGCTCCGGGGATCTCATGGTCGGCTTCGCGGGGCACGAGACTCTGTTCATAGGACAGGACCCGATGGCCCTCGAGCGCCATTACCGAGTTCTGTCCAATATCGACTTCCATTATGGCCGCTGCTGGCCGTTGGACCTCGCCCTCTGGGATCTCGCCGGGAAGATTACCGGCCAGCCGGTCTGGAAGCTGCTGGGCGGCCTGTCCAATCGGGTCCGCGCCTATGCCTCCTCGGGAACACTCCGCGATCCCGGCGCCATGGCGGATGCGGCCGAGCGGTACCTCGCCCAGGGTTTCCCCGCGCTGAAGCTGCGCTTTCATCGGGGGGACTGGCGCGAGGATGTCAAGGCTCTCGAAGCGGTGCGCGCGCGTGTTGGAAATCGGCTCGAGTTGATGGTCGATTGCAACCAGGGTTGGCGCATGTCCTGGGATACGGAGGCGCCCTGGTCCTTGAAGGATGCGGTTGCCGTCGCGCGCGAGCTGGAACGACTCAACGTTTACTGGATGGAGGAGCCGCTGCATCGAGCTGATTACGCCGGCATGCGCGCCTTGCGAGAGTCCGTGGACGTTCGCATCGCTGGTGGTGAAATGACCCGGCAGGCGCATGAGCTGCGCGAGTTGGTCAGCCGGGGATGCCTGGATGTGCTGCAGCCGGATGCGGCGCTGGTCGGCGGCATCACCGGGCTGCGGCGGGCCGCCCTGATGGCTCAGGATCACAACATTGTGTTCACGCCGCACACCTGGACCAACGGCATGGGCGTGCTGGCCAACACCCAGTTGGTGGCAGGTCTCGGGCAATCCCCGTTCATCGAGTTCCCCTACGATCCGCCGCAGTGGAGCCTGGATCGCCGCGACTACATCATGGCCGAGCCGCTGACGGTCGATGGTAGCGGGTGGATCAACCTGAGCAACACACCGGGCATGGGCTACGCAGTGGACGAGGCTCGGCTGGCGCTCACCCGCATCGGCTGACGGCGCCGCGCCAGGCTGAGGTCAAACAGCGATCGCGCATCTGCTGGCCGACCGGCGGGGCCCTGCCCAGCACGTTCAGGGGGTGTCGAGGAAGCCGTTGATTACCCGGGCGACGGCCTCGGGCTCTTCCCAGAAGGGATTGTGACCGAGTCCTTCGAACACTTTCACCTTCGCCGCCGGCAGAGCATCACGCAGCGATTGCCGCACATCCTCCTCCATGATCGGATCCTTGCTGCCCCAGATGAGCAGCGCCGGCGCTTTCAGCTTCGGCAACATGCTCTGGATATCGGCAGGGTTGGCGCCCTGCTCCAGCACCGCGAGCCACACCCCCAGCGGAATGTTGGCCGCATCGCGCCGCTGACGGCGAATGAACTCCTCATTCACCGGCGTGGGAGACGCCCACCACTCGACCATGAACGGCGAGTCGGGATCGATCGGCTCCTCGAGCTTGCGAATCTCGGAGGCAAAATCGTAAGCCGGCTTCTTCGGCAGGGCGCCGGGTTTCGGGCCGCCCGTGGATGAAATCAGAATGACCTTGCGTACCCGGTCCGGCCACTGCTCCGCCAGCACCTGGGTGATCATGCTGCCCAGTGAGTGCCCGACGATGTCCGCCTTCTGGATGTGCAGCGCGTCCAACAGCAATTTGATGTCGTACGCGAAGTCGATCCGCGCGTAGCAGCACTCCGGCTTGTCCGAACGCCCGTGCCCGCGGATGTCGACCACGATCAACCGGTAGTGCTCATCGAGATACGGAATCAACGGCACCCAGTCGCGCGCGTTGTCCGTATAGCCGTGAATGAGGACCACGGGGCGGCCCTTCGGGTCCCCCATATCGATGAACGCCAGGTGCACCCCATTCGGCAACAACACCGTGTGCTTGCGGCCGTCAAAGTCATCCAGGTCGATCTGCAAGGGCGGCGCGGCCTTGGCTGCCGGAGGGCCCGGGGATTTGGCCACTGCGGCCCCACCGGTACACGTCAGGGAGAGGATCGCCACCCACAACCACTTCTTCACGATAAGGCCTCTCGCAGCGGCCCGAGCCACGGCTCGAAATGCCGCCATTGATCCAATCCCTCCTTGAAAATGGGACGGCGTACCTGCTCGGAGCTTGCGGTACGCACATGACGCTCGGTCTTCCAGAACTCGAGACAGGCCGGCTCGAACGGCAGGCCACAGAACTCGAGCAAGCGGCGGACGCTGCCCTCGAGATCGGCGACGACCGCTTCGTGCTGCATGCGCAGCACTTTCCCCGGCAACACCTCATCCCAGTGTTGCATCAGCTCGAGGTAGGTCTTGTAGTAGCGGCCGATGTCCCCGAGGCTGTAGGTGAATTCCTGGCCGTGGGCGAACAGTTGCTTGAAGTTGCTGAAGCAACAGGCCATGGGCTCGCGCCGCGCGTCGATGATCTTCGCATTCGGCAGTATCAGGTGAATGAGGCCGATGTGCCGGAAGTTGTTCGGCATCTTGTCGATGAAGAACGGCCGGCCGGCGGTGCGGTAGACCCGGGTATCGGCCAGGTACTTCTCCCCCAATCCACGCAACTGCTCGGCGCCGAGCTCGGCCAGGACCTGCGGATAACGCGCCTGCGTATCGGCCATCTCGCGGCCCTGCAGCTGAGCCACCAGTCGCGGAATATCGGACAACTCCATCGTGCCTTCAACTTGGGAATGGGATGCCAGGATCTGCTCGAGCAGCGTCGAGCCGGCGCGGGGCAGTCCCACGATGAAGATCGGAGCCGGGTCGGCGCAACCGACCCCAGCGCGGGAAGCGAGCCACTCCCGCGTGCAGAGCGCCTTCTGCATTCGCGTGTTGCGCTCGATGATCTGCGGTCGATAGCGGATCTCACCGTGCTTCAACGCATTTCCTTGCGCGTAGTAGCGAAATGATTCCGCGTAGTCGGCCTGGTCCTCGAACGCCTTGCCCAGCGCGAAGCACAGGTGATAGCGATCGACGAGCGTGACCGAGGGGCTGGCCACCTGCGCCTGCATATGGGCCAGCTCGGCGGGCTCGAATCGATAGGTCTTGAGGTTCGCGAGACTCCAGAAAGCATCGCCGAAGTCCGGGCGGGCCGCCGCCGCGGCCCGATAGGACTCGACCGCCTCGCTTTGCCGACCCATGGTCTTCAACGCGTGCGCGATCGACAGGTGCAGGTCCTCGGGCTGCGCAGCGCCGCTCAACAGCTCGCGAAATATCTCCAGCGCGCGCTCATGCTCGCCGAGACCGACGTACGCATTGGCTTCGACCGTGCGGAACGCCCGGTTGCCGGGGTCGAGCCGCAGCAGCTTGCGCGCTTCCTCGAGGGCTTGCTGGAATTTGTGCCGCCGCGACAAAACGAGGGCGTACTCATAACGCGCTGCATGATAGTCGGAGGAGAAAACCAACAGGCTTTCCAACAGGAACTCGGCATCGTCCAACACATCGAGCTTCATGCCGATCTGCGCCAGCAGGCGCATGCCTTCGATGTGGTCGCCGTGCTGCTGCAGGAACGCCCGCACCATGGCTTCGGCCGCGTACGTCTCACCCTCGGCAAACAGACTGGTCGCCGTCACTATGGGCGGCGGCAGGCTCGCCATGTGTCGCGCGAAACGCTCCGCTTCGTCGGCTTCGGCGCCGCGTCCCGCCGAGCGTTGCAACTGGGCCAGCGAGCGCCAACTCGCCGGCAAGGCCGCATTCAGATGCACCGCGGTCTCATAGGCTTCAATGGCCCCGGCGCTCTGGCCGACCGCCTTCAGGCAGTGACCGCGCTCCTGAAAGAGCCGGCCATAGGTGGGGTGCAGCCGCTCGAATTGCTCGAGCGTGCGCAACGCATCCGCAATGCGCCCCAGATAGCGCTGGCTGACCGCGATCAGATACAGAACATCGCGATTTTCAGGAACTTGCGCCCGCAGGCCTTCGGCGAGCGCCAATGCCGCGGCGAACTGCTGTTTTTCCAGCAGTCCGCGCGCGCGCGCAACCTCAGACTCGATGACTGAAACCGGAGCAGCCGCGGCCACCGTAACACCTCGCCACCGGGAGAAGCCCCGGTGGCGCCAGCATACACCGCGAGCTCACTGACCCTTGAACTTGTAGCTCATCTGCAGGCTCAAGGTTCGCGGCCGGGTGATGCTGTTCATTTTCACGAACTGGCTGTAGCTCGAGTACAGAACGCCCCGTACGTCGGTCAGGTTCTGGGCGTAGAACTGCACCATCCAGGCATCCTTCGCGACACCGATCGAGGCATCGTAGGTGGTGTAGCCCTCCTGGTAGTACCGGGTCGGGGTCACCTGATCGATTTCCGTCTGCAGGGCGTCCGTCGTCGAATACGAGCCACCCCGGTGCGAGACCGAGAACTGCGCGAACGGCAGGTAGTCGTTGATGGCTGGAACGTCGTAACGCGCCCGGATGTTGAACTGCGATGGCGGCGACTGCGCCAACGGGCTGCCTTTGGTGCCGTACGGGTTGTGCAGTCCCAATGCCTCAAAGTCGATCGGATTGCCGTTCTTGTCGGGGAATGTGACCTCCTTGTAGAGCTCACTGTGATTCCACGATGCGGCGCCCGTGACCGTCAGCTCGCGGGTGACGCGCGCGGTGATCTCGGTCTCGATACCCTTGACGTGGTACTCGGGTCCGTTACTCGTGAATGTGAGATTGCCGAGCAGGCCGGGGTTGAACAGGCCGATCTGCACGTCCTTCCAGTCCTCGTAGTACAACGCGCCGTTAAATTGTATGCGGTGATCCAGCCACTCGGTTTTCCAACCGATCTCGTTGTTGGTCAACGTGTCCGGCCGGAACCCGATCGGAGTCTGGAAGATGCCGGCGAGCGGTGACGTGGTGGTCGACACGAAGCCGGATGCGCGGTTGAAGCCGCCCGGCCGGAAACCCTGCGACCAGGTGTAGTAGAGCAAAGCGTCATCGGTCACGTGCCATGTCAGATTGGCGCGGCTCTTGAAGCCGGTATAGCGCTTCGCGAGCCCCACGGACTGGTCCGAGTAGGCATTGTTGCCCGGCGGCACTTTCAAAGTGTTGAGGTTCGTACCGCTTTGACAGGGGTCGGCGGTGGTATCGGGAGTGATTCCACCGTTATAGATGCCGCCCGGGCGGCAGCCGAAGCTCCCCTGGACGGCACCTGTCTCGTACGTATCCATCCGGTAGTAGCGGGTACCGCCGGTGAGAGTCAGTCGCTTCGGAATGATGTCGATGTCAATCGATCCAAACAGCGCCTTCTGGTTATAACCGCGGGTGACGTCGTCGTAGAACGCATCATCGGGGTCGCGAACGCGCGGGTTGTTCAGCGTCGCGCCGTCGACAGGCTTGAGCGGCGAGAACCCGGCCGACGGATCGCGGTAATACCAGTCCGATTCATTGTGGATGATGAACTGTTCCCAGTACGCGCCGCCGATGCCGCGAATGCGCCAATCGCCCGGTGTGCTGACGCGGAATTCGTGGCTCTGGTGGATGTTGCGCTCGTGTACCTTGAAGGTCGACGCCGGCGAGTAGCAGGTGCCCGGCGTGTTGGTGGTGGGTTTATTCTTCTTGGCGACAGGATCATAGACAAAAGGCGATCCGGCCAGGACGCATTGATAATAGTCCGCGTACACGCCGCGCGCGTAGTTTGTGTAGTCGGCGACCTGATCGACGGTGCGAACGAGGTACCCGCCGGTGTATACGGCTTTCAGTGCCCCGATACGACCGTTCAGGGTCCAGGCTGTGTTGGTGAATTTGTCCTTGTCGATGTTGGGCTCAAAGAGCGTGACCTGTAGCGGATCGAGCTTCTGGCCGTCGGAGCTGTAAGGCATCTCCGCGAAAACGCCATCCGCTTCCATGTTTTGATAGGACTGTGTGACCAGCGCATTCCAGTCATCATTGATCTGATAAAGAACCGAGGCGCGGGCGCCTTTGTACGTTACCGGGTTGATGTCCTTGCCGGCGATCTTGTCATTGTTGATGACAGCGGACCCCGGCGGCACGACTCCGCCGAAATAGCCCTGAATGCCGCGATCGGTGTTCTTCCGGGTGAACGTGCTCGGCACGTTGTCGATATAGCCGCCGCGATTATCGCTGTACAGGACGAGACGGGCCGCCAGCTTGTCCGTGATCAGCGGCAAGTTCAGAGTCGCATCGACGTTTGAGTTGTTCTCACCGTGGGCCGTCGTACCGTAACCTCCATTGAAGATCGCCTCGGTGGTATTGAGCTTGGGCTTGTTGGTGATGTAGCGGATCACACCCGCCTGCGCGCCCGCGCCAAACAGGGTGCCCTGCGGACCTTCCAAAACCTCGACGCGCTCCAGATCGGCTGCGTAGATGTCCAGGTTGCGGCCGGGCAACTGCGCCGATTGGTCATCGAGGTAGACGGCCACGTTGGGGAAGCTTCCCGTAGCGCCCGTGGACTGGTTGCCGTCCTCGGTGCTGGCGAGTCCCCGCATGTAGATCTGGCCCTGACCCGGTCCATGTGTGCTCGCACTTACATTGGGGAGGACCTTGAGATAATCCTCGAACGTGGCGATGTTCAATTGAGTCAGTGTTTCCGAGGTCAGTGCGGTGACCTGGATGGGAACATTTTGAATGGTCTCTTCGCGGCGCTGCGCCGTGACGACCACTTCGCCGATGGCCAGGCTGTTGTCCGGTTGCGCCGTCTCCGCTGCTGCTACATCCGCGGGTGCGGCGGCGCTCGCCGCGGCGGCGTGGGTGCTCAGGATGGCTGCGACTGCGCAGTAGACTTTACGGTTTGCTTTCAAGCTGCTCTCCCCGCCAGATATCTAATAATTAAATGGTCTTCGGAAGGACCACCGGAGCCCCCTGGCGCTGCTGCACGTCGTCGCGCACATACAACACAGCTCTCGGCGAGCGGCACCCCCACACTCAAACTTTCATTTCAGCTCGTCCCTTTCAAGCGGATAATTTCGATTGGCCCATATAATAAAATCATGGCCGATCCTGACACCCGCCAGCCCACATCCGTTGGGCGATGGCAACACATGCGGGCAGCTCGCGAAATGAACCACGGCGACATATCGCCTGTATGGAGGCGCCTACCCGAGCTCCGCGGTCACGGTAGCGCTGTCAGAGCCGTCTGACACGCGACTGGGGCCGGTTCCGATAAACTCGGGTCGAGCTCACGGCCAATATCCAAACGCACAACGCCAACGCATCGTTCGCGGGCGGCGGGAGAGAAACCAAATGCTTCACTACGCAGTCGTCTTTTTTATCATTGCCATCGTCGCCGCGATCCTGGGGTTCGGCGGTATCGCCGCGGGTGCAGCCGGCATTGCGAAAGTGCTGTTCTTTGTCTTCCTGATCCTGGCGGTCCTGACCTTCCTGCGTCGCGCTTAGCTGCAGTGACGAGTTTCCGAGGGGCGGCGCCTCGGGGGTAGATCCCCGGGACCGCCGCCCCCGGGGCAAGGCATAATCGGGGAATGGATATCCCCTTGGGCGAATTTCTCGCCGGCGCGTTCGTGGCCATTCTCGTCGCGGGCACGGGCGTGCGCCTGTGGCTCACATCGCGACAGCTCGCGGCTGTCAGAGCTCATCGGAACCAGGTCCCTGCCGGCTTCGCGGAATGGGTGTCGCTCGCGGAGCATCAAAAGGCCGCCGACTACACCATCGCGAGCGTGCGGTTCGGCCGCAAATCCGTGGTCATTGATGCGCTCGTCACGCTCGCCCTGACGGTCGGCGGCGTCATCGGCGTGATCGATTTGCTGTGGCAGCACAGTGTCGGCAACAGACTCTGGAGCGGCGCCCTCGTCATCCTGTCCGTGGTCATTCTGACAGGGCTCATCGATCTGCCTTTTTCCTTGTGGCGAACCTTCCGAATCGAAGCCCGCTTCGGCTTCAATCGCATGACCCCTGCCCTGTTCGTGGCCGACCTGGCCAAGAGTTGCCTGTTGGGACTGCTGATCGGCGGCCCCGTCGTGCTTGCGGCCCTGCTTTTGATGGACCGGGCCGGTCCGCACTGGTGGCTGTATGCATGGGTGGGTTGGATGGCGCTGCTGCTGTCGATGACCTGGGCCTGGCCGGCATTCATCGCGCCGTGGTTCAACAAGTTCACACCCCTGCAGGATGAGGAGTTGAAAGCGCGGATCGAGGCGCTGCTGCGGCGCTGCGGGTTCGAATCCGAGGGCGTGTTTGTCGTGGACGGCTCACGCCGCTCGGCGCACGGAAATGCTTATTTTACCGGCCTGGGGCGCCACAAACGGATCGTTTTCTTCGACACCTTGCTGGCACGTCTGAGCCACTCCGAGGTGGAGGCCGTGTTGGCGCACGAGCTGGGACACTTCAAGCTGAAACATATCCGCAAGCGATTGTGGGTGACGATGGCCGGCTCGCTGGGGGCGCTGGCGCTGCTCGGCTGGCTGGCCGCGCAAACTCCGTTCTATACCGCCTTCGGAGTGCAAATTCCTTCCGCGCACGCGGCGCTGCTGCTGTTCATGTTGGTCTCGCCGGCGTTTGGATTCTTCGCCACGCCGCTCGGATCGCTGTGGTCGCGGCGCCATGAGTTCGAGGCGGATGCCTTTGCGGCGCAGCACGCGAGTGCCGGGGATCTGGCAACGGCGCTGGTCAAGCTATACCGCGACAATGCAACAACTCTGACACCGGATCCGCTCTACTCGGCGTTCTATTACTCGCACCCGCCGGCAAGCGAGCGCATCGCGCAGCTAAGGCGCAATGAAGTAAAGGTCGATCGTCTTCCCAACTCGCTCGACAGGCCGATACGCGTCTAGCCACCGGTAGCCTTCGGGCTCATGCGCTCGGGAGAGCGCGGTTATGGCCACCCACCCTGTGGCGGACTGGCGGGGCGCGAGCCGCGTGACAGGCGGGAGGGGCTCCTTGGCCAGGTCGGCTGTTCCCAGGTAGGCGAGGCTGATGCTGGGCACCCTGAGCTCGGCCACCCGACCTTCCAGTCGCTTCAGGTCCTGTCCCCAATCGAGGTCCGAATCCACCAGCACCTGCCGCGGGTCGCTCACCCATTCGTTGAAATAAGGTAAGTAATCGGGATAGGCGGCACCGAGGGTGCTGACTTGCCAGACCACCATCACGGTGGCGGCCGCCGTCCCGAGCCGCGGCCAGGCCCGCCATGCGCAGACCAACGAATAGGTCGCCCCCATAGCCAGGAAGGGATACAGGATCAACACGTGGCGAATGCCGATATTGATGCGGCTGAAGCCACTCGCAAACAAGAGGATGGCGACAAACAACACGACGGGTGCCATCCGCCAGGTACTCGCCTGGCGCAGGCCGTCCCGTGCCAACAGCCCCAGGCCCACCACGCCCGATACCAACAGAGGCAAGGGGGTCTTGGCCGCCAGCGCCACCAGATAGAAATACCACCATCCGCCGGCCTTGATGTTGCCCAGCAAGAACGACACGTGGCCGGAGTCGTTGTGAGCTTTTAGGGCCATCACCCCTTCCGCGTAATTCCACCAGGCCGCGGGCAACTGCCACTGCCTGATAAACCGGCTGGGACCGCCGCCGTCGGGATACAGGTACGCCATGACCCAGTTGAAACTAGGCGGCATCGGGGTCACCTGCAGTCCGCTCCACCCGTACACCAACGTGATGGGAACCAACGTGACCACGGACATCAACGCAAGCCCTACCCAGCGCCTCTGCGCACTGACGGCCGCCGGAGCGACCGACAGGAATGCACGTAACAACAGCAGCACCAACATACCCAGGCCGATGAAGGGAATGGCCGACAGCTTGGTGCAGAACGCCACGCCCGCCGCGAGGCCAAACAGGATGGCATCGCGCCGCCCCCCTCTATCGAGCCAAAGTTGCAAAAGGAAGAGCGCCAGCAGCGTGGTGGCGGCGCCTGGAATATCGAGAGCGGCGAGCGCCGAGTGCCCGATGATGGGCGGTATGCAGATCAGGAGCAGTACCGCCAGCAAGGCCACCCGTTCCGAATCCATCACGCGCCGGGCCCAAAGCCACATGGCGATCAGCAGGACCGGCAGAAATGGCAGAGCGCCGAGACGCGCCAGCATCAGGGTCCGGTCGTAGTGCCCGCCGCCATAGAGGATATCGACGCCCTCCTGCGTTCCCTGCGGAGGAGGAGTCCCGAACGAGTGGGAACCGGCGAGGCGCGGCCCAAGAGCGATCAGCACGCGCGCCAGCGGCGGATGCTCAGTGTCGAATTCGTACTTGCCGCGGTCCAGGAGCTCCATGCCCGCGGCCAGGTGCTCGGGCTCGTCCCAGGTATGGCCGAACACCCGCCACGTACTGGCGGCAACGAAACAGGCAACGAGAATGAGGAGTATCAGCCCGGAGCGGATCACGCGCCGAAAGGATGACGCAGCACAATGGTCTGATCACGGTCCGGGCCGGTGGAAATCATTCCAATCGGCACGTCCACGAGCTGCGCCAGCCGCTCGAGATACCTGCGCGCATTCACGGGCAGCGCATCGTAGTCCGTAATCCCCACCGTGGATTCCTTCCAGCCGGGTACTTCTTCATAAACCGGCTCGACGCCGGCATAGCCGTCGATGGACAGCGGTGGCTCGGCGACGACCTCGCCGCTAATCCGATAACCGACGCCGATGCGAATGGTATCGAGCCCGTCGAGCACATCCAGCTTGGTGATGCACAAGCTCGAAACGCTGGAGTGCACGATCGCGCGCCGCAACGCTACGGAATCGAACCAGCCGCAACGCCGCCGCCGCCCCGTCACGGAGCCGAATTCATGCCCCACCCGCGACAGGTGCTCGCCGTATTCATCGAACAGCTCGGTGGGGAAGGGACCGGCGCCGACGCGCGTGGTGTAGGCCTTCACAATGCCAATGACTTCATCGAAGGCCCGCGGGCCCAGACCCGTGCCCGTTCCAGCGTAGCCCGCCGTAGTGTTTGAGGACGTTACGTATGGATACGTGCCGAGATCGATGTCCAACATCGCTCCCTGAGCACCTTCAAACATGACATTGGCGCCAGCGCGACGCAATGAATGCAGCGCCAAGGTGACATCCGTCACCAACGGAGCGATTTTTTCAGCAAGCGCCAACTGTTGATCCAGAGTCTTCTGGAAATCGACGGACGGCAGCCGGAAATAATGCTGCAGCACGAAGTTGTGGAAATCGAGCACTTCGCCCAGGCGCGCGGCGAATCGATCCCGTTGGAACAGGTCGGCAACGCGCACGGCGCGGCGGGCGACCTTGTCCTCGTAGGCGGGGCCGATTCCGCGACCCGTGGTGCCGATCGCGTTGGGTCCCCGCGCGACCTCGCGAGCCTTGTCGAGCTCAATGTGCGACGGCAGGATGAGCGGGCAGTTGGGGGAGAGCCGCAGGCGCTCGAACACCGGTACGCCCTGCTCCATCAGCATGGCACTCTCTTTCATCAGCGCTTCGAGCGACAGCACGACACCGTTGCCGATGTAGCACTTCACCTGCTCGCGCAGGATGCCCGAGGGGATGAGCGACAGGATGGTCTTCTTGCCGCCGATCACCAACGTATGGCCGGCATTGTGGCCGCCCTGGAAGCGCGCCACCGCGGCTGCGCGCTCGGTGAGGAGGTCGACAACCTTGCCTTTGCCTTCATCGCCCCACTGCGTGCCGATGATGACGACGAACTTGCCCAACTCCAACCCCTTACCCTTACAGTTAGCGCACCAGGAACAGCAGGATCACGCCGACCAGCATGCTGCCCAGACCCGCGATCCGCAACTCACGATCGGTCACGTCCAGGAGCTTGGCGAAAGCCCGCTTGACCCCACGAGGGTGCAGAAACGGGGCAATGCCCTCGAACACAAAGAATAGCGCCAGGGCCGCGAGCAGGTCGGAGAAATTCAAGGACACGTGAGCTTGCGGACCCTCAGCGTTTGCCTTGGCCGGGATCTTTCAAGTATTTGAAGAACTCGCCGTCCGGCGAAATGACGAGCAGATCGCCGTCCTTGCCCAGCGAGCGCTCGTAGGCCTGGAGGCTGCGATACAGCGCGTAGAACTCCGGATTCCGGGAATACGCCTTGGAGTAGATCTGGGTCGCGGCCGCATCGCCATCGCCCCGTACCCGCAGCGCATCGCGTTCGGCATCGGCGAGGATCTCGGTGCGGGACCGCTCGGCTGCCGCCCGAATCCGCACGCTGGCGCTCTGCCCTTCGGCGCGCAGCTTGCTCGCGATCTTCACGAAATTCTGCTTCATGCTTTCGTAGACGCGGGTCGCCACGTCATCCGGCAGGTCGATGCGCTGAACTCGCACGTCAACCAGGTCGACTCCGAGACTGGCTACGTTGCGGGTGGCCTGGCCGATCATTTCCTCGGTGACCGCGGCTCGATCCGCCGACACGATCTGTTCGAGGGTACGCTGCGCCACAACGCTCTTGATGCCGTCCTTGACGATCTCGGCGATGCGTTCGCCGGCGAAGTCCTCACGACCGCCCGTCGACTGGAAATAACGCGATGCGTTGTTGACCTTCCACTTTACGTAGAAGTCGACGATCAGACCCCGATTGTCATTGGTGAGGAACGTCTCACCGGTGTAGGACAGGGACAACACGCGCCGATCGAACTTCACCACCTGATCCCATGGCCACTTCCAATGCAGGCCCGGATCGTCGTAGATACCTACGATCGCGCCGAACTCGGTGCGAATGGCCACCTCGGCCTGATTGATGGTGAACGGCGCAGTGAGGGCGATGAGCAGCGCCGCTATGAGAATCACAATGGGAGCGACACGGGCGGGCATCATCGGTCTCCCCGTCCTCGTGCCTCAACAGTCACCGATTCCGGCTCCTGTTGTTTCGATGCCGAGTTGGCACCACTGTCATCCCGCCCTGCGACCGCCGCCGTCGGGGCTGTGTCGTCGCGTGTATTCGTTTTCTCCAACAGCTTGTCGAGCGGCAGATACAGCATGTTGCCACCCGAGCCGTTACCCGTCTTGGTGTCGATGAGCACTTTGTGCGCCCGTGCCAACACGCTCTCCACGGTATCCATGTACAACCGCTTGCGAGTCACCTCCGGCGCCTGCGAGTACGCCTGCTCGAGCTCGAGGAAGCGCGCGGCCTGCCCTTCGGCAAGCGCGGTCACTTGCGCCTTGTACGCCTCCGCATCCTGTTGCATGCGGGCTGCCGCACCCTGCGCAACAGGAATGATGCTGTTGGCGTACGCCTGTGATTCTTTGACGAACCGCTCCTGGTCCGCAAGTGCCTTGTTGGCATCACGTTGCGACGGGATAACAGCCTCGGGCACCTGCACATCTGTGAGGTTCACCGTGGTGATCGTGATTCCGGTGTTATACGCATCCAACGTACGCTGAATCAGCTCCTTGGCACGCCGGGTGATTTCCGGACGGGTCTTGCCTACCAGCACATTGTCGAGCTCACTGCGACCCACCACTTCGCGGATGGCCATTTCGCTGACCTCGCTCAGGGTGGCCTCGGGATCCTTCACCTGGAACAACACCTTCTTCGGATCGCTGAGCTGGTACTGCACGGCGAAGCGCAGCTCCACCAGATTCACGTCCGAGGTCAGAACGCGCGACTTGTACTCGCTCGACTGGATGCTGGCGACATTGACTTTGATGAGCTGCTCGACAGGCCACGGCCAACGCCAGCCCGCACCCTGGCTGCGAATGTCCACCAGCTTGCCAAAGCGCAGGATGACACCTTGCTCGGCGGCCTTGATCTGGAAAATCCCGGACGCCAGCCAGACCGCCAGCGCCACGACACCCACGAGAATAAACAAGGAACGACCTTCGCCCCCACGCCCACCCCCCGGGCGAAACAGCGATTCCAAGCGCCGCTGCCAGCTTTTGACCCGTTCATCAAGGTCCGGCCCGTTGCCCTGACCACCGCCAGGCCGACGGCCCCAAGGATTGTTCTGACCGGGTTGATTCCACGCCATTTAAGGAAAATCGCTCATGAGGCGTGCTTCGGCCCCGAAACGGGCGTCGATTGTAGGTACGACGCCCCGGTATCACAAGCATCGGCCGATTCGAGGCCCGTGCCGGGTGCGACGCCCGTGCCCGGTGCGACGCCCGTGCCGGGTGCGAGGCCCGTGCCGGGTGCGACGTCCGTGGCGGCTGCCAGGCCGACGCCGACTGCTGGGCTCTCGGGCGGCAGCGTCCCCGGAACATCGACGATCTGTACCCCAGGCGTGCGCGCCAGGGTCATGAGCTCCACGTCGGGCAGCTCCACGCTGAGCTCGATCGAGCCGTCGTCCGCGGAACGCTCTTCGCGGACGGCTTTAGCCTCGTAGAGCCGCGATCGCAGGGCCCCGCCGCTCGCCTGAATGCGGATTCGGGCCTTACGGGCAAAACGGGCAAGGCGCTCCGCGACGGCTGCCGCGAGCAAGTCCAGCCCCAGGCGCTTCTCGGCGGAAATCCACACCGCGGTGGCCAGGCCGTCGGCATTGCGATCGATCCGCGGCTCGATCGCCAGCCGGTCGATCTTGTTGTAGACCAGGATCTGGGGAATGTCACGAGCCCCGATCTGCGCGAGCACGGCATCGACCTGAGCCATGTGCTCCTCGCGCCGCGCATCGCTCGCATCGATGACATGCAGCAGCAACGTGGCCTCGCGGGCTTCCGTGAGTGTTGATTGAAACGCCGCCACCAGCTCGTGCGGCAACTCGCGGATGAATCCAACAGTGTCGGCGGCAACGACGCGGGTACCGCCCGGCAATGTTATGCGCCGTACAGTTGGATCCAGGGTGGCAAACAACTGGTCGGCGACATACGCATCCGCCCCGGTCCACGAGCGAAACAGCGTCGACTTGCCGGCGTTGGTATAGCCCACGAGCGCGAGCGACGGCACCGGGATCTCGGCCCGCGCCTGCCGGCCGGTCTCCCGCTGTTGGGTGATCTTCTCGAGCCGTTTGGCGAGGATCTTGACGCGCTGGCCGATGAGCCGGCGATCGGTCTCCAACTGCGTCTCGCCGGGGCCGCGCATGCCGATACCGCCCGACTGCCGCTCGAGGTGGGTCCAGCCGCGCACCAGGCGCGTGCTGATGTGCTGCAACTGCGCGAGCTCCACCTGCAATTTGCCTTCGAAGCTGCGCGCGCGCTGCGCGAAGATGTCGAGAATCAGGCCGCTGCGATCCAGCACACGCCGGCCGGTCAGCTTCTCGAGGTTGCGCTCCTGACTTGGCGTGAGCGCATGATCGACGAGTACAACCTCGGCCTCGTTGGCAACAGCCACGTCGCGCAGCTCCTCGGCCTTGCCGCTACCCATGAAGTAGCGGGGATCGGGGCGCTCGCGGCGGCCTGTCACGGTTGCAACGGGAACGGCGCCCGCGGAGAGCGCGAGCTGCCTGAATTCCTGGAGGTCCTCTGTGTCGACCGGTGTTCCCAACCCGAGACGCACGAGCACCGCGCGCTCACCCGTTTGGGGGCGCTCGAAGCTCTTCACGGGCGGGCGGCCAGACGGGGAATGAGACTCATTCGGCGGGGGTCGTCTCCGGCACGGCACCCCCTTCCTCGGACGCCAGCCGCACGTTGCGAGCCGGCACGACCGTGGAAATGGCGTGCTTGTAAACCATCTGACTGACGCTGTTCTTCAACAGCACCACGAACTGGTCGAACGAGTCGATCTGCCCCTGCAACTTGATACCGTTGACGAGGTAGATCGAGACGGGGACCCTCTCTTTTCGTAATGCATTCAAAAAGGGGTCTTGCAACGATTGGCCTTTGGCCATCGGTTTCTCCTTGTTTTCCACACACAGCTTCTAATTGTTCGAAAAAAAATCGCAAGCGAACTTCCCTGTCCCGCGATTCAGCAAAGTCCGTGCCCTCGCGGTCAGCGAGGACCGTGCGCTCATCATAACATGCGGTTTCCTTCAAAGCCCAAGCTCTCGAAGCTTCTGACTCACGTCGCGATTCCACGACGCCTGTGACATGGATATGTCCGGATCGAGCCACTCGAACGACCGTTCAGACCTCATCCACGTTAACTGGCGTTTCGCCAGCTGGCGCGTTGCGATAATGCCGCGGCGCGCGGCCTCCTCCAGACCATACTCACCCGCAAGATGCGCCCAGAGCTGTCGGTACCCGACGGCGCGCATGGAGGAATGTCGTGCCTCCAGGTCGCCGCGCGCACGCAACGCCCGCACCTCGTCCAGAAACCCTGCTGTCAGCATCTGGTGAAACCGGGTTTCCAGTCGCTGGTGCAACACAGCGCGATTGGGCGCCAGGGCCCAGGCCCGCACCGGATAACCTTTCAGCGGGCTGACAGTGTCACGCTGTAACTCCGACATGGGCCGGCCCGTCATGTAACAAACTTCCAGTGCTCTTTGAATTCTCTGGGAATCCGCACAGCTGATGCGCTCGGCTGCCACTGGATCCAGGCGCGCCAGCTCGGCGTGCAACGTCGTCCAACCGTCACGGGCGGCGCGCTCATCGATCCGACGCCGTACCTCCGGCGAAGCTTCGGGCAGGTGGGCCAATCCATGCATTAGTGTTCGCAAATAGAGCATCGTTCCGCCGACGAGCAGCGGCACCTTGCCGCGTGCGTGGATGGCTTCGATTGCCGCGGTAGCGTCTGCAACGAAACGGCCGGCCGAGTAAGATTCGGCCGCATCGCAAATATCAATGAGATGGTGGGGCAACCTGCGCCGCAGCTCGCGACTGGGCTTGGCACTGCCAATATCCAGCCCCCGATAGACGAGAGCTGAATCTACGCTGACGATCTCGACGGGTGCGCTCTCCGCCAGGCGCTCGGCCCAACCGCTTTTGCCGGAGCCGGTGGGCCCGGTCAGCACGAAGACCGGCCGCTTTTCCTCCCGGGACACCACGGGAAAGCTCAGCGCCCCCGCAGGAAAAGCTGGTCGAGCTCGGGTAACGACAATCGAGTCCAAGTCGGTCTACCGTGATTGCACTGGTTCGCCCTGTCCGTAGATTCCATCTGTCGCAAAAGCGAATTCATCTCAGGCAACGTCAATTTTCGATGCGCATGAATCGCTGTCCGACACGCTAATGTGCCGAGAAACTGGTCCGCGGCCCCGTCAAGATGGTGGCCATGCACCTCGGTTTCCATATCCCGAATGACTGAAGCGACGATCTCCCCAACGTTCATTCCCGTCAGGAGCGCGGGTATGCGCCGCAGCGCGAGGCGCGTCGAGCCGAGGGCATCGAGCTCAAAACCGGCCCTCTCCCAGTCCGCCGCGTTCTCGAGGATGGCCTCCAGCTGGTGAGGTTTCAGCTCCACTACGATGGGTTCCAGCAACTGCTGGGACGCCGGCGCTGACGCTGCGTGGGCTGCTTTGAACTGCTCGTAGAGCACACGTTCGTGACCGGCATGCATATCGACCAGAACCAACCCGTCCGCGGTTTGGGACAATATGTAGATGCCGTGAAGCTGGGCCAACGCAACGCCGAGCGGCTGCTCACCGGAAGGCAGCACTGCCGGCGGCGCCTGAGCAGGACTTTCGGCTCGGTCAGAAAGGTCCTCGAAAGCCTTTTCAACCCTCCACGGATCGCGCGCGGGTTGATAGAAAGGCAACGGCGCGGCATACGGCGCCTGATTTGCATGATTGATGAAACCGGCCACCGCGGCGGGCGCCGCCGCGACTTCCGGCTTCGTCCGCGCCAGCACCCGCTCAATCGCCCGGAACACAAATTCGTGAATCTGGCGGCTGTCACGGAATCGCACTTCCAGCTTCTGGGGATGGGCGTTCACATCGACCAGCCGCGGGTCGATTGTCAGAAAAAGAACGTAGGCGGGATGGCGGCCGCCGTAGAGGACATCGCGGTACGCGACGCGGACGGCGTTCATCAACAATTTGTCGCGCACCGCACGTCCGTTGACGAACCAGTATTGCTGGTCGGGTTGCCCGCGCGAGGCGGTCGGCAGCCCAACCCAACCAGCCATCTCGACGGGGCCGGCGTGATGTTCGATCGGGACCGAGCGCGCGAGGAAATCCTTGCCGAGAATCTGTCCCAGGCGCGCTTCCTCCACGCCCTCCTTCACATCGAGCAATATGCGGTCGCCGCTTTTCAGACGGAAGCCGACATCGAAACGTGACAGCGCGATGCGCTCGACCAGGCGAGCGATATGTCCCAGCTCGGTAGCCTCGCTGCGCACGAACTTGCGGCGCGCGGGGACGTTGAAAAAAAGATCGCGTACTTCGATCGTCGTACCAGGAGGGTGCGCGCAAGGGCGGACCTCGGAAACGGCTCCGCCATCCACCTGGATCTCGGACGCGTGCGGAGCGCCTGTTGGATGGGACGCCACGCGCAGGCGCGAAACCGAGCCGATGGACGGCATCGCCTCGCCGCGGAACCCTAGAGTTGTAATCGACTCGAGGTCGTCCAGCGATGCAATTTTGCTGGTGGCATGACGGGAGATGGCGATGGGGAGCTCCGCTGCGGGAATTCCGCTGCCGTCGTCGCGGACGCGAATCAGGCCAACGCCGCCGCGCTCGATATCGATCTCGATGCGGTGAGCGCCGGCGTCCAAGCTGTTTTCCACCAGTTCCTTGACGACGGAGGCGGCACGCTCAATCACCTCGCCTGCGGCAATTTGGTCTACTAATTCACTCGGAAGGACGCGTATGGGCATAGGCGCGGAAGTTTAGCGTGTCCACGTGAGCGTAGAGGCTGCGGGTTGCCGCAACGCTCGAGCTCAGCGCCATCGACCGGCCATGACGTGCACCCTTGGGTTAGTTGGTGTCGGCGCTAGCGGTGGAAACACTGGCCATGGTCGCGCGGCGCGCGGCGGCAAAGCGGGTGCCGGCGGGTGGATTCTGTTCGAAGTAATTGCGTACGCCTGAGAAGATCGCGTCCGCCAATTGTCCCTGGTAGCGGGGCGTCTTCAGGCGCAGCTCTTCGCTGCGGTTGGAGATATACGCCGTCTCCACGAGCATCGACGGAATGTCGGGCGACTTCAGCACCACGAATCCCGCCTGCTGAACCTGCGACTTGCGCACCTGGCCGACGTTGTCGAGCTGCGCCAGCACTCGCTGCGCAGCCGTCATGCTGGCGCTGATATTCGCCGACTGGGACAAATCGAGCAGCACCGATGCCAGCGTGTTGTCCTTGTCGTCCAACGTCACGCCCCCCATGAGGTCGGCCGCGTTCTCTCGTTCAGCCAGCCAGCGCGCCGACTCGTTTGTGGCGCCCCGCTCGGACAACACGTACACCGAAGCGCCGCTCACTTCGTGATTGGCGATGGAATCGGCATGGACCGAAATGAACATGTCGGCCTTGGCTACGCGCGCGCGCCGGATTCGATCCCGCAACACCAGGAACTCATCCCGGTTGCGTGTCAGCACGGCCTTCATCCCCGGTTCACTGTTGATCCGCTCAGCAAGTGCCCGCGCAATCGGCAGCACCACATCCTTCTCATGCGTCCCGCCCGGCCCGGTCGCACCGGGATCCTGCCCACCATGCCCTGCATCGACCGCGACGATCACATCGCGATCGGAATCGACCGGCGCATGCGGCGCGCGAACGACGCGGGGAGTTGTGTCAGCCTCTGGAGCCGCATCGCCGAAACTGACGATGAGCTGATGCCGACCGCCACGCGTCTCGGGCATCCAGGTGCTGCGAGCCTCCGCCGGCCCTCTGAGCTGCACGACGATTCTCAGCGTTCCTCCGGGCTGATGACCCTTTCGGACATCCGCCACGACCCCGCTACCTTCGGGCAACCGCAACCCGCGCACCGCGCTGGTACGCGCAAGGTCTATGACGACCCGGCGTGGCTTATCCAGGGTGAACATCTTCTCGGTGGTGGTGCCCGCCACATCGAGGATCAGTTGGGCGGACGTTCCGGTGGCAGTGAGACGAGCCTCCCGCAGCTCGGCGCCGGCCGCCATGGCGGCGCTGGCGCCAGCCAGCAGGCCGGCGAGGACACCGACTTGAAACACCTTTCTTATCATGGAGTTCTGGAAATCAGTTGCGCCGTAATCTACGTTCCGGACGGACTGTTTTCAACTGCTCGACAGCCATGTTTCTCCCAACGGGGAAGTGCCGGTTACGTTGATGTCGTGCCCGGCGACTCCCACGGACAGCGCCACGGACAGATCCGGGAGCGGCAACCGCCCCGTTCCTCGATCCGGCCACTCGACGAGCCAGAGATAACCCGGGCGCGCGAATTCCCGCAGCCCCAGCGGTTCGAGCTCCTCGGGATCGAGCAGCCGATACAGGTCGAGGTGGACGACCGAAACGCTCGGTGCTGCATACACTTCGACCAAAGTGTAGGTGGGACTCTTGACCGGGCCGAGCACCCCGCAGCCGTGCAAAAATCCACGTGCGAACGTGGTCTTCCCGGCTCCCAGGTCGCCGTTCAGGTAGATGACAGCCTGCGCATCGCCTGCCGGCCGAGCGGCGGCGAGACGCGCCCCGAAGACTTCAGTTTCTTCGGCGGTCTTGGCGAGCCAATGCATCGCCTGCGCGCCTAACGGTTCACGCAGTTATGCAGCTCGCGCGTGAGATCACTGGCCAGCAGGCCCCGCTCACCGCCCCGCGCCGCGGCATCGCCCGCCATCGCGTGAACCAGAACACCGACTCTCGCGGCCAACGACGTATCGGGACATTGAGCCAGGATTCCGGCGACCGCGCCGGTCAACACATCACCGGTTCCCGCGGTGGCCATTCCAGGATTGCCACGCTCGCACAACCCCGTAATTCGATTCGCGGTGCCGACCAAGGTCCCGGCGCCCTTCAAGACAATCGTGCCGTGATAACGCTCGACCAGGTGCTCGAGCGCCGCGAGGCGATCGTTCTGCACATCATCTGTCTGGATACCGAGCAGACGGCCCGCCTCTCCCGGGTGCGGAGTCAGGATCCAATTGTCACGCGCGCGCGTGCCCGCCTCGGCGACGAGATTCAACGCATCCGCGTCCACCACGAGCGGCTTGCGCGAATCCAGCACCGCACTGAGCGCCTTACGTGCCCAATCCGTCCGCCCGAGCCCCGGCCCGATGGCAATGACATTGGCGCGCTCGATGGCTTCCGCGAGCTCGCCCTGGTGAACCACCGCCAGGCAAATCAACTCCGGACGGCCCGCGGAAATCGCGGCCACGTTCTCCGGCGCCACCGCAACAGTCACCAACCCGGCACCCACGCGCAGACAGGCCTCGCCCGCCAACCGCGCGGCGCCCGGAAAGCCCGCGCCGCTGCCGACAATCAAGACGCGACCGAAGTCTCCCTTGTTGGAAGAACGCCGCCTGCGCGGCAGCGCCTTCAGGATCTCCGTCTCCATGATGCGCTCCAAGCGGGGCTCAAACCCCTTGGCCTGGGGCGCCACCACCTCGAGATCATCGAAAAACACGGTTCCGGAAAACTCCGGGCCATCGCCGATGAACAAGCCCGTTTTCAGACCTACAAACGTGACAGTACAGTCGGCGCGGACGGTCTCGCCCAACGGTACACCCGTGTCGCTGTCGAGCCCGGACGGCACGTCCAGTGCAAAAACCGGCCTGCCTGCCGAGTTGATCTGGGCAATCACCCTGGCGATTTCCGGACGCGCGCCACCCTTGAGGCCCGTGCCCAGCAACGCATCGACGATCACCTCGCCTTCGCGCAACCAATCGGGGGAGAACGGCCGCAACTGGCCGCCGCTGCTCTTGAAGTCTTCGCACGCCTGCCGCGCATCGTTGCGCAGCTCATCCGGCACCACGGCGTGCAGAACCGAGACCGTCAGCCCGGCTGCCTGCGCGAATCGGGCCAAAACATACCCGTCACCACCATTGTTTCCTCCTCCGCACACAATGACGATGCGATGAGCCATCGGCCAGCGTGTACGCAGGTAACGGAGAGCGGCTTCGCCGGCACGTTTCATCAACGTGTAACCCGGTATGCCCTGCACCTCGATGGCATGAGCATCGAGCGCACGAACTTGTGATGTGGAATAGAGGGCGATCGGCAGAGCCATGCGGTGATTATACTGACATGGGTGGCTTTCTCATGAATGAGTATGAAAAACTCGACCTCTACGCCGTAAAGCGTGCGCTGATAGACGGCGCCCGGGCGCTCGGCTTCAGCAAGCTGGGCGTCGCCCATGTCGAGATCGCCGAGGATGCACAACATCTGCTCCGTTGGCTCGATGCAGGGTATCACGGCGAAATGGAATACATGCAGAGACATGGAAGCATGCGATGGCGTCCGCAGGAATTGGCTCCGGGCACCGTACGCGTGCTGAGCGTCCGCATGGACTATTGGCCCGGCGACAGCGTGGACGCCGGCGCCGTGCTCGGTGACTCGACGCTCGGGTACGTGTCGCGATACGCGCTGGGGCGCGACTATCACAAGGTCATGCGCCATGCGTTGGCACGCCTCGGCAAAGACATCAGCGAACGCATAGGGCCATTCGGCTTCCGTGTTTGTGTCGACAGCGCCCCCGTACTGGAAAAAGCCTACGCGCGCGATGCCGGGCTGGGGTGGATCGGCAAGCACACCAACCTGCTGGCGCGCGATGCCGGCTCGTTGTTCTTCATCGGTGAGATCCTCACGGACCTGCCGCTGCCGATGGACGAGCCGGCCCGCGCGCATTGCGGCACGTGTCAGGCGTGCATCCCGGCCTGCCCCACGGGAGCGATCATCGCCCCCTACCAACTGGATGCGCGCCGGTGTATTTCGTATCTCACCATTGAGCACAAGAGCGCCATCCCGGTGGAATTGCGTGCCGCGCTGGGCAACCGGATCTACGGCTGCGATGATTGTCAGCTCGTGTGCCCGTGGAACAAGTTTGCCCAGGCGGCCCGACATCCGGACTTCCGCGTCCGCAACGGGCTGGATGCACCGCTCCTCACGGAGTTGTTTGCGTGGACGCAGGTGGAATTCGAGGAGCGGATGCGGGGATCGGCGATCTACCGCATCGGGTACGAAAGATGGTCGCGGAACATTGCCGTCGCGCTAGGCAACGCCGCCACCTCCCCGGCGGTCATTGCTGCGCTGCGTGCCCGTCGCGAGGGCGCCTCCGAGTTGTTGCGCGAGCATATTGAATGGTCGCTGGAGCGCCACGGCGCCTCGGATTAGCACCGGCGATCAACGCTTCAGCGTTTGACCTGCACGTTGTCGATCAACCGGGCCTTGCCCAACCGCGCCGCCGTCAACACCACCAGATGACTGCTGTTCGGCCGCGGCTCGCTCAAATCAACTGCCTGCCGGATCGCAAAATAATCCGGCCGCATGCCCGCCGCCTCCAGAGCCTCGCACCCGGTCCTTTCCATGCTGGGAAAGTCACTGTCGCCGTCCTGCAGCCTCTGCGCCGTCGCTGTCAGAATCGCGTAGATACGCGGCGCTACGGCCCGCTCCTGCGCCGACAGATATTGATTGCGCGAGCTCATCGCCAAGCCGTCCGCATCCCTCACCGTAGGCGCGCCAATCACCTGTACCGGGATACACAGATCCGCGACCATCCGGCGAATCACGGTCAACTGCTGAAAGTCCTTCTCCCCGAACACCGCGACATCGGGTTCCACGATGTGAAACAGCTTGGCGACAATCGTGGCGACGCCTTCGAAATGTCCCGGTCGGAACTCACCGCACAGAATGCGCGACAAGCCCGGCACATCGATGCGGGTGGCCGTCTCGGCCCCGTTGGGATAAATCTCCGCTACATCCGGCATGAACATCAGGTTGCAACCGGCCGCGGCAAGCATCCTCTCATCCTGCGTCGGCGTGCGTGGGTAGTGCGCGAAGTCCTCGTTGGGTCCGAACTGCATCGGATTGACGAAAATGCTCGCCACGAACCGATCCCCGTACCGACTCGCCGCCTCAATCAGGCTGACATGCCCGGGATGCAGGTTCCCCATGGTCGGAACGAATGCAACACGCAGTCCCTGCTTGTGCCAGGCGCGCACGCGCTCGCGAACCGCCGCGATCGTGGTCACCGTTTCCATCAGAATTCGTGCTCTGGAGCCGGGTAATGCCCGTCCCTCACTGCCTGCACGTAGTTGGCCAGCGCCTGCTGGTTGGTCCCGGCACCGTCCATGAAATTCTTCACAAAGCGCGGCTTGCGACCGGTTGTGATATCCAGAATGTCATAAAGAACGAGGATCTGTCCGTCCGTATCCGGCCCCGCGCCGATACCGATCACCGGCACATGCAGCGCCTCGGTGATCTGTTTCCCCAACGACGACGGGATGCACTCGAGCAACACAACGTCCGCGCCGGCGTCTTCCAGGCGCTTGGCGTTCGCCATCATCAGCTCCGCCGCATCCTCTTCACGGCCCTGTACGCGAAAGCCGCCTGTTTTGTGCACCGACTGCGGCTTGAGCCCCAGGTGCGCGCATACCGCGATGTCGTGCGAGGCCAGAAACTCGACAATCTCAATCTGCGTCCCGCCGCTCTCGAGCTTGATCATCTGCGCGCCGCCTTCCTGCATCAGTCGCACGGAATTGGTCAGCGCCTCGTTCTTCGAGGGGTAGCTCATGAACGGCAGATCCGCCATCAGAAACGGACGATGCAAGGCACGCGCGACCGCTCGGCTGTGATAAACAACATCGTCCATCGTGACAGGAACCGTTGTGCTGTGCCCCTGGATCACCATGCCCAGCGAATCGCCGACCAACACGACATCCACGTCGGCGGCGTCCAGCAACACGGCAAAACTCGCGTCGTAGCAGGTCAAGCTGGCGATTTTCTTGCCGTCCGCCTTCATCCTGGCAAGGGTACTCAAGGTCACCGGCGACCGGTCCGAGCCGCGCAGTTGCAGGTGTGTATACATGAGCCCCCCTTTCTCTCTACTAAAGACCGCGGCTGCGCAACGGGTTGTAGTACAACCGCCCGCGCTTCATCCGCTGGATCGCCGCCAGCAGCTCGTCATAGTCCGCCTGGTTGTTGATCGGATCGATGGCGGCCGCGTTCACGATGAGCAGCGGCGAGGATTCGAACTCGTGGAAAAAGCGCGCATACGCCTCGTTCAGGCGCTCTAGATACTGGCGCTCAATGTGCTGTTCGTAGTTGATGCCACGCTTGGCGATGCGCTCCAGCAGCACATCCACCGGCGCCTGCAGATACACAACCAGATCCGGCTTCGGCGGCTGAATATCGAGCTTGGTATACACCTGCTCGTACAGGCCGTACTCGGCGTCATCCAGCGTGACGCGCGCGAACAGTCGGTCCTTGTCGAGGAGATAGTCGCCGACCCGGACCGGGGCAAACAGGTCCTCCTGCTTCAGGGCGGACAACTGCTGTGCGCGCTGGAACAAAAAATACAACTGCGTGGGCAGCGCGCCGGCGCGCGGATTGCGATAAAACCGTTCCAGGAACGGATTCTCGGTGGCCTGCTCCAACACCGCCTCCGCGTTGAGACTACCGCAGAGCCGCCGTGCGAGACTGGTCTTGCCCACGCCAATGGGACCTTCAACCACAATGAATTTGTGAGCGGGCTCGCTCGGAGCAGTTGACATCTGTCAACTCGGATTCGAGGTGGGAGGACCGCGACGCCTGCGGCGACGCCGGCCGCCCCGCCGCGGCGCACTCTCCGACCTTGGCGCCTGCCCCGTCAAGGAGTCGGCCATCCTGGCGCGCTCCTCCGAATTGACTTCCTGCACCGTGGTCCACCACTGGGTGATCTCATCCGGCGCCATTCCGAACTCGGCACGCAGGAGCAGCAGGTCGTAGGCCGCCCTGAATCTCGGATGCTCCAGGACACGCAACGCACGCCGGCCACGGGGATGCTCCAGGCGCGGCTGCAGAGCGAACATTTCGCGCATGCCCAGGGAAAACCGCTTGGGCAGCGTGATGTGGCTCTGCACCTGGCGGGCAGCCCGATCACAGGCGTCGAGTATGGTCGACAGCTCATGCCACCGCTCGGGGGGTGTCGACTCGATGAACGCGGCAATCGGTCCGTACAACAGCAGCGCAAACAGGAAAGTCGGGGTCACCGGCTTGTCCGCAAGCACCCGGGCATCCGTATTTTCGAGCCCACGCATGACGAGTTGCTCGACCAGGCTGCCAGGGTTCCGGTTGAAGTAGTCATCGACGGTCGGGAGCAGCACGGACAGCAGCCCGCGCTTGCGCAATACCTCGAAGCTCTTTCTTCCGTGACCGGTCAGGAACAGCTTCAATGTCTCATCGAACAGTCGCGCGGGGGGCACGCCGCCCATCAACGCTTTGAGACGGGGGATGGGTTCCGCGGTTGCGGGGTCGATCTCAAAGCCGAGCTTGGCCTCGAAACGGGCTGCACGCAGCATCCGAACCGGATCTTCGCGGAAGCGGGTTTCCGGATCGCCAATCAACGTCAGCTTACGTGCCGCGACGTCTTCAAAGCCGCCGACGTAATCCCAGATTGAGAAGTCGGCGATGTTGTAATAGAGAGCGTTGCACGTGAAGTCGCGACGCCACACGTCCGCGTCAATTGTGCCGTAGACGTTGTCACGGATGATCCGGCCGGTTTCGTCAAACATCCGTTCAGCGTTCGGGTCAACATCAATGTCTGCAGCGCTTTCGTCCCCGTGAGCGATGCGCTGTTGGTACAGGCGAACCGTTCTCGGCGCGACAACCGGCTGCGGATGGCCGGCGTCGTCACCCAAGTCGTCGTCTTCGTCGTCGTCGAGGTTCGCGGTCGGGTCCAAATCCGGGAGAGCGCTCAGCTCCACGGTGCGATCCGACGGCACTTCGTCGGTGGGCTCGGATAGCGCTTGCTCCGACGCCAGCACATCGGTGCGAGTCAGCGCGTCGTCATCCTCGGCTTCGTCATCTCCGTCGTCGGCAAGACGCGCGTCGTTCTCGGACTCGTCGCCCTCAGCAGCGTCTGCCTCAGCCTCGTCGGCGTCCGCCTCGCCCTCAGACGCACCAATTTCGGGCTCCTCCCCCGGCGCAGCATCGGCCTCGGCCAACGGTTCCTCACCCGGCGACGGTGCGGTGGCCGCGCGAAAAGTGGCCACCTCGATGATCTCCCGGCCAAAAAACACGTGTGCAAGCCGGAACCGCCGTCCCACCAGGCGGCAATTGCGGAACAGCTTCCGCACCTGCTCGGGCAGGGCATCGGTGGCGACATCAAAGTCCTTCGGCTCGATACCGATCAGCAGATCCCGGACGCATCCGCCCACAAGAAATGCCATGAATCCTGCATCGCGCAGCCGGTAAAGCACCCGCAATGCGTTGGGCGAAATGTGCTGGCGCGAAATGATGTGTTCAGATCGCGTAATGACTCGGGGTGTAGAGGTAGGCGTCACAACGGACGCGGAAGACGCGTTCAAATGAAGGCTTTCAGCTTGAGCAATCGACTGGGATCCCTATAATACCGCGCTCTCGCGACAGCCCTGCATTTCCGCTCCCGTCGTCTAGAGGCCCAGGACATAGCCCTCTCAAGGCTAGTACACCGGTTCGAATCCGGTCGGGAGCGCCAATTCACTTGCCTCATCAATGACTTACGCCATCGTGCTGTGCGCATGGCAAGGCGGGTACGCCGTAAAACGGTGCGAATCTGCCGCGCTGAATTCGACTCGGCGCCGGATCCCGCCGCTGACGCCCGCGTAACTCCGGACATCAAGGCTGAGACACCGGTTCCAATGAGAACTGGAGCGTCAATCAACTCAATCACTTACCGAACCGTGGGGGGCGTCATTAAGCCCGACGTACGAGTGTCGGTAAAGAGTTTTTTGCAGGGGCAACGCAGGCGTTCTACCGCATGAAACCCTAAGTGTCCGTGTGCGAATGACGCGGGATCGGGCCGTCAACTGGATGGGAATGAGACAGCCCGCATCAGGCTATGGACCGCGCCGATCCGACCCGGTCATTCACCCAGGTCGCGCAGGTGCCTGACGCGGGTCCAATCCCGGGCTTCTGCGTTCGGGGTAGGCGGAAAGCCCTCGTCATCCTTCGACGCCGAATCACTCGGAGTTATTCGGACGATGATTCCAACGCCGAATCGACACGCTACGTATAGCCTTCCAGAATGTTTGATACGCAGAAGTTATTGCAGGACGGCGCATTGTTGGGTGTCTTCACTAATTATCGCGACTGTTCGGAGCACGATGACCTGCTTAGTCTGCGTGCATGCCTTCCAACCTGCACGAATGGCTTCTGGAGCTGTTCCGCAATCGCTCCGCCACTGCCGCGGATCTTCTGCGCAGTCTCGATGTATCGCTTCCCGAACATGACGCGGTCCGCATCGAGATGCCCAATGTCAACAGTCTTCGGCCTGTTGAATATGTAGCGGACCTCGTGCTATTCCTAGCTCGCGGATCGCGTTACGTTTTCGGCATCATTGTGGAGGTGCAACTCAGTCGCGACGAGGACAAACCTTATGTATGGCCAGTCTATGTTGCTAACCTGCGGGCCCGGCATCGATGCCCGGTGGGCTTGCTCGTCATCACCGTTGAGGAATCCATAGCGCGTTGGGCAGCCAGATCCATCGATCTCGGCCCAGCGGCTCATTGCACGCCTTGGGTCATCGGTCCTTCCAATACGCCGGCAGTGACCGAGATACAGGTGGGACGCCAGAATGTGGAGCTGGCCGTATTCTCAGCGCTGCAGCATGGCTCAAAAGCGGAGCCCTATTTGGCGAAACAGGTCGTGGCGACCGCCCTGGCCGCGACCCGTGACATCGACGATGAACGGACGACCCTGTACCTCGATTTTATCTTTTCCCATCTCAAAGACACTCAGCAGGTGCTGGAGGAAGCGATGAGCTCGTTGGAATTCAAATATCAGAGCGACTTTGCCCGCCGTTATGTGGCGGAGGGCCTGGCTACAGGCAAAGCAGAGGGCTTGGCCACGGGCAAGGCAGAAGGTGCGGCGGAGGGTCGCGCGGAGATCCTCCTCGAACAGCTGGTAACCCGGTTTGGACCGCTGCCCGACTCGATTCGGACTCGCGTCCGTGGCGCCTCGGCTGCCGAGCTCCATGCTGTAGCCAAGCGAGTATTGACAGCGCAATCACTCGAAGAGGCGCTCGATTCGATCTAGTCGGAGTGCCAAACAGGCGGGCGGTCGGTCGCGCAGGTATAGAAGTCAGTGGTGGTCCGGTCACTCAGCTGCGGCTTTCCCGGGTGGAATCGGGACCAGCCACTTGCTGTATGAAAAGAACTGGTCACCACGCTGCCAGCCAGCTGACTCGTACAGGGCCCATCGCACCGATCGCAGCGGCGACGCAGAGCCACACCGCACAACGCAAGCCTGCCGATACCACATCCATCCCCAATAATTCTTCTTCGACCGGAGAGTAGATGTTTGACTACGCCAGAACCTCACCCTGAGTTCTAAGAGCAGGAGCGCCGCCGGCCCTCTAAATGGCGATGATCTTGACGATGGCGTGCAAAGCGCGGAAATCGTCTGGATTGCGCGTGTACAGGGGCAACCCGTTGGCAGAAGCGATAGAGGCAATCAACAAATCGGCGAGCCGCGAACGACTTGATTGTTTGGGGTCCCGAGTTGCCGCATAAATCCGGCCATACGCCCTGGCGCCCTCGTCATCGAAGGGCAAAGGGTCCCAAGTTGCGGTCGCCCACTGCAGCCGATCCTGACGCCGAGCCCGCTCATCACTGTCATCTGTGGCGTGAGGACCTGCAGCCAATTCAGCCAACGTAATGGCTGAAATGGCCGACTCATCCGGAAGTAACTTGGGATCTACAACGTCGTGATCGATCACCACCGACGTATCGAGCAACCCTCGGGTCAACTCACTCATCCAGGCGTTGATCGACTACCGCATCGAGGTCGGTGAAAAATCGGCGAGCTTCGACTCGGGGCGCACGCCTGGCCGCATCGGCTATCAGAGCCCGCGGCACAAAACGTCGCGGCCGAACAGGGCGCAGCTCGGCCACTGGCGTGCCATTTCGGGTTAAAACGAACGTTCGTCCTGCCTCGACCTCTCTGAGAACTTCTGCGGACTGATTTCGGAGTTCACGCTGAGTGATTACACGATCCATGGCGAGCAATGTAGCACTTGTAGCAAGAATCTATGTCGTTGATTTCACAGCAACAATTCGCAAGACCTCGCCGTCGTCCTCGTCTGTGAGCAGGTAAATGGCGCCCTCGCGCCCTTCCCGAACATCCCGGATACGCTGACAACGCTCGGTGAGCAACGACTCTTCCGCCACCACGCGACTGTCCTTCATCTCCAGCCGCACCAGCCGCCTGGTAGCCAGCGCACCAATGAACATACTTCCCCGCCACTGCGGAAACAGATCACCGCGGTAGACCAGCAATCCCGAGGGAGCGATGTCCGGTGTCCAGAAATACACCGGCTGTTCAAGTCCCTTCTTTGCGGTGAGATTCCCGTTGATGGGCTCGCCAGAATACTCGCGCCCATAGCTGATGATGGGGTAGCCGTAGTTCCTGCCGGAGCGAATGACGTTCAGCTCATCGCCTCCGCGAGGCCCATGCTCAACTTCCCAGAGCACGCCCGTGGCCCGATCGAAAGCGACCCCTTCCGAATCGCGGATTCCAAGAGCGTAGATCTCAGGCCTGACACCTTTTTTCCCGACCCAGGGGTTGTCTTTGGGAATCGAGCCGTCCGTATGAATGCGCAAGATCTTGCTTTCGTTGCTATTCAACATCTGCGCCGGCGGCGCATCGATCGCGAATGTACTCACCAACAGTGTGCCATCCGAGGCGAGGGCCAGGCGTCGCGTACCGCCGATTCCTTGGTAGATCGCGCGCAGATCCTCCAAGCGTCGCTCGTCGTTCGAAAGCCGCGCCCGCATCACGCGTCCGAGACCTTTCAGCGGCTGGTCAGCTTTATCAGGAATGATGACCTGGCCGGGTGCGATCTCGTACGTGGTGAAGTAGAGGATCCGGTTCGTGGCAAACTGCGGATCGAGCAACACATCGAAGACGCCGCCATCTCCGTCGGGGAACTTTGCGAGTACAGGTACGCCTTCCACCGGCGGCGACAGCACGCCCGATCGGCTGACAATACGCAGGCGCCCTGCTCTTTCCGTGACCAACATTCGGCCATCGGGCAGGAATGCCAGCGACCACGGATGTGCCAGGCCATGGGCGACTGTGTCGACTTTGAAACTCACCTTTGAGGCAGGGGAAGGAGCGCGGGTCTGCCCGGCGAAGGCTGGCTTCGGGAAATAGGTGTCGGAAGCGTACTCACTGGGCTTGCAGCCTTGCGGTGCTTCGGTGGCGGTCGCAGCCGACACCAGCGGCGCAACGGCGACTGTGGAAATCAGCACCCAAAGCCGCACGATAGTGGACGTCAACCGCTTACGAGCCATTCTCCCCCCTACTGTTTAAACCACCGGTCATTGGGACGGTCGCTCGTGAAAGTCTCCTGCGACCGCGATGGGCTTCACTATATCGACATCTTCCGGCAGCAGGAACCTCTCTTTGATTGAGGCCGCCCTGGCAGCCTCGAAGCGGCGTAAGTAGCGGCCGTAGTCGCCATACAACCAGCGCAGTTTAGCTGCGCTAAACCGGATCTTGGTGTCATACAACAGGCCGCACTGAGTCTCCGCTTCTGTCATATAAGCAGCCGCCGGTACCGCAACCCACGGCGGGCGGACGCCTCCAACGAGGTTGTGCGTTATCGGATCGCGGACCACCTCCCGGCCCCTGCGTTGCACGCGCTGCGCTCGCGGCATCGGTTTGTTATCCCGGACCCACATGTCCATCGCATCCAACAGCGCCGCCACCAGAGCGTCCTCGGGTTCCTCGTCATACAAATTGGAGCACTTGGGATCGTGCTCCTTGCCGATCTCGATCGGAAGCAACTCGACCTCCTGCGTGCCCAGATCCGCCGGCCGCATGTGCGGCACGCCCGTCAACTCGTAAAAGCGCACGCGCGGCTGGTCTGAATCAGCCGCCGCCGCGGTGCCGGCCGTCACATCGGTCATCAACTCCGACTGGCTGTAGACATTCACGAAAGGCGCATCCGCGGGCATACGTCGGGGGACCCTGATGATGTCACCGCCCAACAGGCCGAACTCCATCTTTCCGGTCATGTACGCATCAATCAGCGGCCGCCCGTCCGGCATCCGCCATTGCTGATGCCTGCCCTGGTCGAGGTAGTCCATCCAGACCTGAGCGTCAACCGCCCAACTGTTGACGTAGACGCGCTCTACCTTCAGTCCCGGTAGCGGCCCTCGTGGCGCATTGGATTTGAGCAGTAACGCCAGTTGTGCGCCGATACCCTGACTCTGCGGCAGGAACGGGTCGGGATGTCCACCGCGTTCAAACCGCACGGGATCAAAATACATCCCCAGTGGCGCATAACGCGCGTAATCAAACTGGCGCATGAAATCCAGATTGAGATTCGCGGGCGGCGGCGGCTTGCCGGGCTGCGGATCGGCCCAATCCGGATCGCTTTCTATTTTCGGGTCCTTCCCGGGTTTGCTGATTTCCAACGTGTAGGCCACCGACGCGTAGCCGTGTTTGAGCAGATAACGTTTGGTCAGAATCCAGCCGGCACCCCGCTCACCAATCCAGGTGAGCGGCTCGATGACCACCGTGCCGTTGAATCGGTCAGGGTCCCTGGGGCGACGGACCAGGATGCGCGTGATGTAAGGAACCTCAAACAGGTTGTTGCCATCCGCAGTAATCGCCGGCGCAACACCGTGCAGGTAAAATTCTTCTTCGATGTAGCCTGCGGCAGCCAGGTCCGCATATTCGGTCCCGTGTCGCTCGGCGGAAGACAACGGCATCGCTGCCGTTTGGGGCACGCGAGTCACTCGGGGCAGTTCCGGAACGTCAGCCCGCGCCTGGCCGGTGAATTGGGCAATCCACAGGCACGCGAGGATGATGGTCCTGCGATTCATCATCTATCTGCTGTCGGGCCTGCCCATCGATTGCTAAATTTCAACAATAATGCCTCATTGTGGTCTATTGTATCAAGATTAACATGCGAGTAATGTCAGCAATACTGGGCATTCGCCGCTCGTTACTCGATATCGAATAGTGTCCCCCGAGTCTTCGCTCCCGGCGTCCAACAACTCCGATCTGGAGCTGTATTCAGCTCAGCTCCTGAGCCGCTCCCCCGCCTCGAGCCTGGCCACCGTTGAAACGTGGGTCCGCGAGCGATATGGAATCGAGGGACGTGCCGAACGCCTCACGGGTGAGCGGGATGAGAATTTCCGGATCCGCACCGCAGACGGCCCGGACTATGTACTGAAGGTCTCTCCTGTCGGGGAGCCCGATGTCTCGGCGGACCTGTCCGTCGCCGTGCTTCTGCATCTCGAGGGTACGGCCCCCTCAATACCCGTGCCACGCGTCATCCGCACGGTCGAGGGTCGGACAGGCATCGAGATCAATGACTCGTCGCAAGGCGTCCGTACTGCAAATCTATGTACGTACATACCGGGCAAACTACTCTCGACTTCGAGCATTCGAACGACGGCGCAGCGGCGGGCCTGCGGACAACTGCTGGCGCGCCTGGGAAAGGCACTCACTACGTTTGATCACGAGGCCTGCCGCCGCAGCATCCCCTGGGATCTGCGCCAACTGCCGCGACTGGCGAGTTTGATTCCAGGCGTGCCAGATCTCCCCGATGTTGGCTTCCTGCGGGAGTTTGTCGCGGAATTCACCGCGAGCATCGCCCCGCGACTCGGCGGCCTGCGCAGTCAATTCGTGCACAATGATTTCAATGCCCGCAACATCATCATCGATCCGGCTGACGAGTCCCGCATAGTAGGTGTCATCGACTTCGGCGACGCCGTGCACACAGCCCTGGTCGCGGACGTCGCTGTAGGCGTGATGGGGCAACTTGCCACACCCGAAAGCGCCGATGATGCGATCCGCGAATTCGTCGCCGGCTACTGCGTCGAACAACCGCTGCGCGCCGAAGAGATGGAGATACTCAACTGGCTGATAGCCGGCCGAATCACCCAGAACGTGGTCATCACCGCCTGGCACCGCGCCCAGAATCCGGCGACCCGCCACTTCGCCGGCTACGATGCTCAATTTTTCGGTTGGCGAATCGAGCTGGCCCGACGTTTGACTTTAGGTTCACACCATGAATACTGATTCACTCACAACCGCCGACGCATTGGCACGTCGCAAGCGAGTTCTGGCCCCCACGTACCGGCTGTTCTACGAGGAGCCGGTTCACATTGTCCGGGGAGAAGGCGTATGGCTGTACGACTCGGAAGGCCGCCGCTACCTCGATGCCTACAACAATGTGCCGGTTGTGGGCCATTGCCACCCAAACGTGGTGGCGCGCCTCGCCAAACAGGCCTCGGTACTCAACACACATACCCGTTACATTACAGATACCCCTGTAGAGCTTGCCGAACGCCTGCTCGCGACAATGCCTCCCGAGCTGACCTCCGTCACGTTCACGTGCACCGGCAGTGAATCGAACGATCTCGCAGTGCGCATCAGCAAGGTGGCTACCGGGAGAACCGGTTTTATTGTGACCGACGCGGCCTATCATGGCACCACGGAGACACTCTCCCGCATGTCGCCCGTCACCGGACAGGCTGTCGGAGCTAATGTCTTCACAGTGGCCGCACCCGTTGGAGCGGCCGGCGCAGCTGCATTCGCACCGCGCATCCGCGAATGCATTGCAAAGATGCGGTCCGCGGGCATCGAGCCCGCAGCCTTGTTGGTCGATACCATTTTCGGCAGCGACGGAATTGCAGCGGATCCGCCCGGCTTCCTGACTGAAGCCGCGAATGAGATTCATGCGGCCGGCGGCCTGTTCATTGCCGATGAGGTCCAGCCAGGGTTCGGACGGACGGGACGCACGATGTGGGGCTTCCAACGGCACGGCCTCATACCCGATCTGGTCACGATGGGTAAACCGATGGGCAATGGGCATCCGATTGCTGCCGTGGTAGCCAGGCCCGAGGTCATGGACAAGTTTGCGGAGAACCACCGCTACTTCAACACCTTCGGCGGAAATACCGTGGCCTGCGCCGTGGGACTCGCGGTATTGGATGTGATTGAGCAGGGGCATCTCATGGAGAACGCCCGAAAGATGGGCGAGCGGCTCCAACAGGGCTTGCACACGCTGGCCGCGCGCTATCCGGTGCTCGGAGAGGTCCGCGGTGCCGGCCTATTTATCGGCGTGCAGGTTGAATCCCGCGAGGCTACCTCACGGATCGTCAACGGCCTGCGCCGTGCCGGCGTCCTGATCGGCTCCGCCGGCCGGAATGTGGACGTTCTCAAGATCCGCCCGCCGCTGACCATCGCTCCCATGGAAGTGGATCTCCTGTTGGAGACCCTGGATGGAGTGCTCGAGCGGAATGCTTGAGCACTCGCCGGCGCGGTCGAGCTCTCCCCTTCCTGTGCGACGGCCGCAATCGCACGAGCGGCGGCGATCTCCATGGATCGGGTGATCGGCAAGCGCGAGATCCCGCGCATTTGCGAGCGGCTTGGTGGGTACGACCGCCCGCTTTCCGGAAACAGGGGCTGAGTGGTAGTCGAGGGCAGCTACCACAGGATCTGCTGACGATCCCCAACGTCACTCACTTCAACGATCCCTGGTTGGGATACCAATAGGTGACGTGGCAGGCTTCGCATGCCTGATCGATGTCTCCACCGATCGCCAACAACGAGTGGGTATCCTTGTGGTCGATGGCCGTGAGGGCCTTCAGCGCTGATGAGCGCAGATTATTTGCAAACCCGATGAATGCATCCGGCGTCTGCCCGATGCGCTGTTCAATCTCAGCCGGAGGAAGCTCACCTAAACCGGGCACCGCTCCCGCAGGGGCGGCATGGCGGCCGGGCATTACGAGCAGGTTCATGGATTCGATCAAGGTCATGGCGTGACGTCGGACGGCTTTCCACTCCTCGTCAGTCCGCGGCTCGTGATGTTCAACGCCTTTGGATGTTGAGATAACCGATACCGCTTCCCACAATCCATCCGCGGCGGGGTCCACGGTGGAATCCATCAGCTCCTTGATGCTGGCTGTCAGCAGGTACCGCGATTGGCTCGCCGGACTGTTCGCCGAACCTGGCCTTGCCGCACCGGAGTGAGCTGCCGATGCAGGCGCCGGCTCCGCCGCCGTGGATTCGACCGCGTAAGTGTTTGAAAAAACTACGACCACAGAAAACGTCAATGCAGCACCTGTCAATGACAGCGCTGTTCGGGCGGGCGTAATTTTCGGCATGCGCTTGCGCTTTCTCATAGCTCGACCGCGCGTGTCAAAGATACACAGCACGCGACAGCCCTCCATCCACCGCGATCGATTCCCCGGTGAGCCCGCTGGCACGCCGCGAAGCCAGGAACAGTATGCAGTCGGCCACTTCCTCGACCTCCAACATCCGACGGATAGCCGCGGGATCCGCGGCCTCCCGCTTGATCACCGCTTCCACGGTGATGCCCTCCGAGCGAGCAATTTCCGCAAACCAGCTCTCAACATGCTCGGTGCGCGTCACCCCGGGGTGGACGATATTGACGGTAATGCCATCCGGACCGAGCTGATCCGACAACGTTTTGGTCAGATGCACCAGTGCGGCGTTGCGCATGCCGCTCATCGCCTCCGTGTTGCGCGCGGTGAGGCCTCCAACATTGACGATCCGGCCCCATTTGGCTGCCCGCATGTGGGGTACGCACGCTTTGCACATGCGGAAATACCCCACCAGCTTGGTATTCAGGTCCAACAGCAGATCGTCCTCTTCGGCAAGCTCGATGTTGTTGCGAACCAGCCCCCCCGGGGTCGCGGCGCAATTGACCAGAATGTCAACCGATCCGAACTGTCGTACGGTATTGGCCACCAGCCCGCGCACCGATCGGGAGTTGGTCGTATCAACTGCCAGCGGCACAACCTGGCCGCCGGTTTGTTGGATTATCTGCTCCGCGGCCGCCTCCAGTGTGCTCATGGTTCGCGCCGCGATCACGACTGAAACGCCTTCGGCCGCCAGCTTGCGCGCAGTCTCCTTGCCGATCCCGACACTGCCGCCGGTGACGATCGCCACCTTGCCGGCCAACCCCAGTTCCAGACTCATGCTTCCACCTTCCGTCTCATTTACCAACAGGACTGAACTCGACCTGCACCTGAGCAAGATCGCCAAACCTCGCCACGACCTGAGCGTCAGCCGGAATCTGGGTCATCCCCGTACAACTGCCGCTCGCGACCAACTGCCCCTTTTGCAAGCCCGCGCCGTTGCGCGCCAGCCAGTTCGCCAACCAGGTGACGGCTCGCAACGGCTGTCCGAGTACTTTGGCGGTCGATCCCTGCACAGGAGGATTGCCGCGCACTTCCAGCGTGACCGGCAGATCTGCCAGCGTCGCCGCGTCCCACGAGTCCAGTGGATCGCCAACAATGATCAGGTCCGCATTGCTGTTGTCCGCCACCAAATGGGTCAGCGGCCTGTCCTCACGGTCCTCGATTCGCGCGTTACATAGCTCGATGCCGGCAAATGCGCGACGCAGGCTCTCCGCCACCCGTTCCTCAGTGAACGGTGCGCGCTCCGGTGCCAGATCGGCGCCCATTTCAAAGATCACTTCCGATTCGATGATGCGCAGGTGATTCACGGGCAGCTCGATGCGCGAGTGGCTCCGACGGATATCCATCAGCCCGAGGCGCCCGACGATCGGCTCCACCACTGCGTTAGCCCGTTGCGCAGCCTGATTCGTGAGTCCGATCTTGAATCCGGCCAGCGGCACGGCGCGCAACACCGCGACCGCTGTCTGGATCTCATATGCCTGATCGAGATTCACCGGGCCCAGATCCTCGGGCAATTCCTGAAGACGCTCGTGCGTCTTGCGCGACCACATCAGCAGCTCGGCCGCGCGACGCACTCGAATCGAGTTGTTCAATCCCACTGCATTCACCGTTCCGAATGGAGCGCCGCGATCACGTGCGGCCGGCGCCCGATATGATCACGATACCGCACGAGCTCGGGCCACTGCTCGAGCTGCAACCCAACTTCCGAAGCCCATCCAAGCACGGTGAACAAATAAGCATCCGCCACTGTGAACTGCTCGCCGAGGACAAACGGTGGCTGCAACACTCCGTGCAGATAGCCCAGACGCTTGGTCAACCGGCCGAACGCATAGTCCCTGAGAGCCTGCGCGGGAGCGTCCGCAAACAGCGGCGAGAATCCCTTGTGAATTTCTGTGCTGATGAATGTCAGCCACTCGAGTAATCGATAGCGTTCAAATGTCCCCGGCGGCGGGGAGATCTGCGCCTGGGGCTCGAGATCGGCGACATACTGAAGGATGGCCACGTTTTCCGTCAGAACTCGGCCCCCATCCAGTTGCAAAGCCGGCACGTAGCCCTTTGGATTGATAGTACGAAAGTTGACACCCTCGTCGGTCTGTTGGCTTGCCAGATCGACACGCACCAGATCGAACGGCACCCCTGCCTCGCGCAGCGCGATATTAACCGCGAGCGAGCAGGCACCCGGAACAATGAATAGCTTCATGGCAAGGGACTTCCCGTATAGGTCCAGACATCGGGAGTGCCAGCATCGGTGTTGGCAATCACCCGCTTGAGATAGCCGCAGAGCTCGGCGATTTCGTGAGCGGAAAAGCCGCTCAGGGCCTTGCTGGCAATGCGTCCGTCGAGCGCGAGTACGACCACATAGGAGCGTCGTCCATTTTCCGTGATGTGTATCAAACCCGAGCTTGCATCGATACGGAGCCAGCCTTTCCCCGCCATTTGCGCGATGTCATCTGCGCTCGGGGCGTGGCCGGTATGCGCCAGCATCCGGGCCAGCGCGGCAAGGTCGAGGCCATCGCGTATACACAGCAGAGACAGCACAAAGTACTCGGTCTCATTCATTCCCACCCGCTGACACTCGGCCGCCAGTGGTCGATACGTCTGAAAGTGTGCACGGGCCAACAAATAACACAGAAAATCCGGCCCGAAGCGCCCGCTCGACTCATCGATCCCGGCGTCCCCAGGCTGCCCCATGATCAATTGCCGTGCCTGCGCGAACGCGCCCCCATGGAATACCAGAGGCGCACACGCCGCATGGGTGAAGCGCTTGACCTCTCCCACAAAGATCAGGTGATCGCCTCCGTCGTAACGATTCCGCGTCTCGCATTCAAAGCTGGCCGCGCAGTCGCTCAAAAGAGGCACCGCGCCGAGGCCGGCATCACAGCTGAGCCCCGCAAACTTGTTGGCACCGCGAGTGGCGAAGCGCCTGGCCAGCTCCTGTTGCTCCAGCTTCAACACGTGCACGGCAAAGTGCGAAGTCGATTCAAACACAGCGCGGCTGTGTGCGCGCTTATCGAGAGACCAGAGCACCAGCGGCGGATCCAGTGATACCGAATTGAACGAGCTGACCGTCGCCCCGACCCGCTCACCGGAGGAATCACACGCGGTGACGATGGTCACTCCCGTTGCAAACTGCCCGAGAGCATTGCGGAACTCGCGTGGATCGAGCGAGTCGGGCACGGTCAGATGTCCAGCGATCCGTTGGGTAACCCGAAGCGCACCGCTCCCAGATTGCGTCCATACGGATACGGGTTGTTGGCGACGTGAGCGCGGGCGCAATGAATATCCAGAAACGCCTGTTGTACCGGGTTGCCGCGAAACAGCGCTTTCGCGCCGCTGAATTCCATGAGCAGGTCAATTGCCTTGACACAGCGGCTGACCATGAGCGTGGTGGAGGCTGCGAGAGACGCGCGCCGCTCGAGGGTCCAGGTCCCGCGCTCCGCATGCTCCAGCAATTCGCGCGAATCGCGTTCGAGAACCAACCTCTGCTCGTCCAGAATCCGCTCGACCTCGGCTACTGCAAACTGAATGGTCGTATCCCGCGCGAGGCGATCGCCGGTGTAGGTCGCCCGTTTTTCGCGCGTGGCATCGACAAACGTGGTCAATGCCCGCTGCAGTGCTCCCAGCGAGGTGGTGGACACCGTGCGATTGAAAATCTGGGCAAACGGGATCCGATACAGCGCGCTACGGTGAGCTCGGTGCCCGGGGCACTGCAGGTTGAACATGTCGAGCTCGGACAGCGTGCGGTGCTGAGGAACAAACGCATCCTCCACCACGATATCATTGCTGCCCGTGGCGCGCAGACCCATGACATCCCAGTTCTCGACGATCCGGTAGTCGGACCGCGGCAGCAGAAAGTTGCGCGGCTCCGGGGTTCCCTGCCCGTCCGCAGCCGGCACCATTGCACCGAGAATCACCCACTGGCAGTGCGCAGAGCCGCTCGAGAAGGCCCATCGGCCGCTCAACCGGTATCCCCCGGTCACAGTTGTGACTTTGCCGACCGGCATGTACGAGGAGCTGATCCGGGCATCGGGATCCTGCCCCCACACTTCCCGGGCCGCCTGTTCAGGGAACAGCGCCATCTGCCAGTTGTGGACCGCCACGACCGCGTAGACCCAGGCGCTGCTCATGCATCCTTCCGCCAACGTCCGGGCGATTTCGCAGTAAGCGCGCGGCGGAAGCTCATAGCCGCCGTATTGAATGGGCTGCAGTACCTTGAAGAAACCTGCCCGTTGGAAGTCATTGAGGGTCTCGACAGAGACCTGTTGAGCCTCGATGGCAGCTCGTTCGCGTGCGCGCAGCACGGGGATCAGCTCCCGTGCCCGTTCAACCAATTGGCGCTCGAGCATTGCATTGAGCTCAGATGCAGTGGCGGCCATCGGGTGCGATGTTGAGCTGACCATCATAAGTAGATACCCCGAGTGATTCCGCCATCCACGGCCAGCGACTCCCCGGTTATCGCCGCCGCCAGGTCCGAGGCGAGGAAAGCCACCGCATAACCCACCTCTTCCGAGCGGATGATGCGTCGAATCGGCGTCGAGTTGGAAAATTCGGCCTCGATGTCGGCCGGCGTCAGGCCCCGTTTGCGCGCCTCGCTTTCAAAGAGCTCCACGATATGCTCTGTCTGCACCACACCCGGATGTATTGCATTCACGGTGATGCCAGCCGGCCCGAGCTGGTCGGACAATGTCTTGGTCATATGGCACACAGCCGAATTGCGCATGCCGCTGATGACATTCGATGCGCGGCCCGTGAGCCCCCCAATGTTGATTATTCGGCCCCACCGCCGTTGCAGCATCCCCGGTGCCACGGCCTTGGCGCAACGCGCGTAGCCGACCACCTTGGTATTCAAGTCCTGCAGCAAGGCACCGTCGTCCAGAAACTGGATCTCGTTGCGCGCCAGCCCCGATGGATTCGCGGCGCAGTTCACGAGAATATCGACACGCCCGTGATCCCTCGAGACCTGCTCAACCATCCGATCCACCTGTTCCTGCACGGTGGTATCGGCAGAGACGGCCAGCACGCGCCTTCCGGTGTCGCGTTCGATTTCGGTCGCCGCCCGCTCCAGCAGCTCCGTGCGACGGGCCGCAATGGCCACGCGCACTCCCTGGTTCGCCAGCACCTTCGCAACACTGAGACCGATGCCGGCGCTGCCGCCGGTGACGATCGCAACCCGACCAAACAATCCCCATTCCATCAAGCTTTCGGCCTCATTGAAGTTTTTACGGCTACACCGCGGCAGGCACGACGCGCGCATGCGCCCGCATCCCGCTCAACACGATCACCAGGCTCACAACCAGAACTGCGGCGCTCGTCCACAGCGCCGGTCCATAGTCATGACCGCGCAGCAGGGTCGCGGTCAGCGCCGGTCCGGTTCCAAACCCGACAGTTTGAATACACCCCATGGCCACCACCACGCGCCCACGACAATCCGCATCCGAGCAGACGCCCGACAACAAGGGTTGCGCCAGATTCCAGGCAAAGTTGAACAGCAGCCCGGATACAATCAACTCGGCACCGGTAATCTGTCCGCGCAACAGCCAGAAGCTGATCACGGAGAGGATCCCGCTGCCGATGAGCGGCCAGCGCCGTCCGCACCGTGATACGAGCATGACCGCGAGAAATGCACCCCCGACACCGGCGAACGAGGAAAGCCCGGCAGCCTCCCCGATCGTGTTCGGATCGATGCCGCTGGCCGCCCCCATCTGCTCGAAGTAACTCCACACCGCACCCTGCGCGATGAAGTACAGAAACGCGCCGACGAGGCCCGCAACGGCCAGATGTCTCGATACGCCGGTCGCGCCCTCGAGCAGCAGCCCGACGCGGTCCGAGCCGCGCGGTAACCAAGGCAGCAGGATCATGAGAAGCAACACGACCGCCGCATAGGTTTCGAACAACACTCCGGGGCCGAAACCCGCCAACCAGCGCGGCAGCAACGCCAGCACGGCCGCGCTCACCGACAGGCCCACGACCAGATAGATGCCGAAGGCACGGTCAGGATTGGTAGCGCTTCCCAGGGCCGCGAACGCCACTGCAATCGCCAGCCCTTCACCGATTCCCGCGAGGATCCTGGCGGCGACGAGGGCGCCATAGGTATGACACTGGCCTGTTAAAAAGCTGCCGGCCACGAGCAGCAGCAACCCGCCCAAAGCCAGCTGCCGCCAGTTGAGGCGCGCGATCAGGAAAGTAGCAACGCCGATGGACGCAGCGCTTGCATTGATATCCCAGGATGCAACATAGCCGAGCTGTTGATCGTTCAGGCCGGACTGAGCGGCCAGCAGGGTCACGAACCCCGGCACGATCATGATGGTCAGGGCGCCGAGTGTTCCCAGGACGACAGCAGCAATCAGCCCGCGTGAATTCAATCCAGCCGGCGGCACAGCCGTCGCTGCCTCGGGCCGGTGCTCGGACTCCGCGCGCTGCGCAACGCTCATGTTTTACGCCTGCCCCCGAAAAGCTCGTTATTGCGACGCCAGTGTAGAATGCCCCAATTGTCCCGAGATCGCAACAGTAAACTTGAAATCGATGGTATTGTTTGCATTTAGTTCATTGGCTATAGTGATGCGCACAGCGTCCGGGGCATTCCGGATGCCAGCGTCCCCACATCCGAACCGGAGTCCATGCACGTGAGCGCCATCCCTGCGACCGACCGGGCCCAACGACTGAAAGCCGCTCTCGCGACGGGCCCCAGACAATTGTTGATAGACGGCAAGCTGTCCCCTTCCGAATCCGGGGAGACTTTCGATGCTGTTAATCCCGCCACCGGCGAAGTACTCGCCACCGTGGCACGTGGCAATGCCGCGGATGTTGACCGCGCGGTCGCCGCCGCCCGCCGCGCATTCGAGAATCCCGCATGGCGCAACCTCAGCGCCAACGATCGCGCCAATCTGCTGCTGCGACTGGCGGATCTGATCGAGAAGGAGGCCGACGACCTTGCCGTGTTGGAAACGCTCAACAACGGCAAGCCCGCGCACCTGACGCGCCTGGTCGAAGTCGAAGGCTCGATCAAGACCTTCCGCTACTTTGCCGGTTGGCCTACCAAGTTCGGTGGCGAAACACTGCCGGTCTCACCCCGCGGCGGGGCTCAAATCCTCAACTACACCACGCGCGAGCCGGTGGGCGTAGCCGGGTTGATCGTCCCTTGGAACTATCCCCTCTCCATGGCTGCCTGGAAGGTCGCTCCAGCGCTGGCGGCGGGCTGTGCCGTAGTGTTGAAACCGGCTGAACAAACTCCGCTCACGGCCTTGCGCCTCGGCCAACTCGCCCTGGAAGCAGGCTTTCCGCCAGGCGTCTTCAATGTCGTGACCGGCTTTGGCGATGCGGGCGCGGCGCTCGTCGCTCATCCGGGCGTGGACAAGATTGCTTTCACCGGTTCGACCGAGGTCGGGAAGGCCATCGTCAAGGCCAGCGCAGGCAACCTGAAGAAGGTCTCCCTGGAGTTGGGCGGCAAGTCCCCCCACATCGTATTCCCGGATGCCGACCTGGACCTCGCGGCCGCCTCCGTGGCGAACGGCATCTTCTTCAATCAGGGGCAGACCTGCACCGCCGGCTCACGTCTGTATGCACACGCGAGTTGCTTCGACCGTGTGCTCGATGGAATCACCGCGGCCGCGCGCAAGCTCAAGGTCGGCGACGGGTTGCTTCCCACGTCCGACCTCGGACCGTTGGTCTCCCAGGAGCAATGGGATCGCGTAAGCGGCTACGTCGACATCGGCCGCAGGGAAGGCGCCGAGCTCGTCACCGGCGGCAAACGCCCGCAGGGACTGGATCGCGGCTTTTTCTTCGAGCCCACCGTCTTCGCAAAAGCCCACGGCCAGATGCGCATAGTGCGCGAAGAAATCTTCGGCCCGGTGTTGACCGCCCTTGTCTGGAAAGACATCGATGATCTCGTGGCCATGGCCAACGACAGCGAATATGGCCTGTCCGCCGGCCTATGGACCAACAATCTCAAACAGGCTCACCGCGCCGCGGCGGCCCTCAAGGCCGGTACCGTCTGGATCAACTGTTACAACCTCGTCGATCCCGCCACCCCGTTCGGCGGCTTCAAACAGTCCGGCTGGGGCCGTGAGCACGGCCGCCAGGCCATGGAATTGTACAGCGAAATCAAGAGCGTCTGGGTCAACCTGACCTGATGCTGCCGAAGAAATATCGATTCCCGGAGAGATCATGAGCGAGCCCAAGACCCTGCTGGTAGCCACCGACGGCCAGGCCGTCCTGCGCAGTCACGATGATGGCGCTACCTGGCGCCGAGTGAAAGTCGACCAGGACCTGGAATTCGACGACTGCGTGCGCTGCCTCCTGCCCGATCCGCGCAATCCGCAGCGGGTCTTCGCGGGCGCGGAATCCGGTTTGTTTCACAGTGAGGACTGCGGCTCAAACTGGCATCGGATCGACTGTGAGCTCAACAACTACGCCGTCTGGAAGCTGGTCACCCACCCCGCTCATCCGGACATCATGTACGCGGGCACCGGCTCACCGACGCGTGCGGCGTTCTTCCGATCCAAGGACGGCGGCAAGTCCTGGAAGAAAACTTCACTGGAGATGCCACCTAAGTGCGCTGGTGTCAGCCGGCCCCGCATGTTGACCATCGCAGTGGATCCGGATGACGTCCAGGACGTCTGGGTGGGCGTCGAGGAAGGCGGACTTTTCCGCAGTCGCGATGGCGGTGAGTCCTGGAAGCGAATCGATAGGAACGAGGATGGCGGAGTCCGCAATTCCGACGTTCACAGCATCGCGATCCTGCGCGGACCCCCGAAAACGATTGTCGTCATGGTCGTCAATGCTCTCTATTTCTCCACGGATGACGGCAAGACCTGGTCGGAAACCATCACACGCGAGCAGTTTGGAATTTACTACTCCCGCGTCCTGGCGACCAAGCCGGGCAGCGATCAGGATCTGTTCATGGGCATCGGCGATGGGACCCCCGGGTCCACGTCCTTGTTTTTGCGCTCGAAGGACCGCGGCACCACCTGGACCAACGCGCCCTTCCCCGTGCAGCCGAATTCAACCATCTGGGCCATCGGCACCCACCCATCCGATCCCAACCTGCTGTTGGCGGGGACCAAGTACGGCCACTTGTTCCGCAGCAGCGACGGCGGCTACAGTTGGCGTAAGGAATGGCGCGAGTTCAGTGAAATTACCGACGTCACTTGGCTGCCTGCCGTCCCCACGCATCTGGAGGAGGCCGGTCATGCCCATCCCTAAGGTCAAACGGGTCGCCCACATCGTCCTGTACGTCAATGACCCTGAGGCTTCCGCCGCCTGGTATGCGGATGTGCTCGGCATGAAGGTGAGCGCGCGCGTGCCCGAGGGCCCCTACAAGGGGGGTGTGTTCCTGAGTTTCGGCGAGTTCGATCATGACATCGCCCTGTTCCCGGGCACCCCCGGAGCCTCGCGCGGCAAGGAATTCGAGCACATCGGCCTGCAGGTCGACTGCGACAACGACTTGGACAGCTTGCGACGTCTCTACGGCCGCATGTTGCAGAAGAAAGTGCGCATCAACGAGGTGCTGGACCACGGTGTCTCCACCGGAATCTACTTCTTCGATCCGGACGGGCACCAGTTGGAAGTGTTTTGCCAGCGCATTCCCTTCGCCGAGGGGGCCGCCATCGCCGAGCTGGGCCGAAATCAAGGGCAAGCCCTGAACGTAGAGTTACAACCTCTCTTCGACTGACGGTCGGACTCGCCGCTGCCTCGGCCACGCACCCGACGAACGGCCACTCTCAAACGAGCGCCTACGCCGCGCTCAGGCGCCCGGCGGGGTTTCTTTGAGCACCCGGCTGGCGATGCGAAATGCCTCTACGCCGGCCGGGATTCCGCAGTAGATCGCAACCTGAATCAAGGCATCCTGCAATTCATCCGCCGTCACCCCGTTCCTGAGGGCCGCGGCGACATGCAATGCAAACTCCTCCGGCCGGTTCAACGCAGACAGCATTCCCAGGTTCATCAAGCTGCGTTCGCGGCGCGTGAGCGCGGTGCGCCCCCAGCCGGCGCCCCAGCAGTACTCCGTCACCAGTTCCTGAAAGTCGCGGTTGAAAGCATCCGCCTGGTCCAGCCGGCGCTGAACCGCTTCCTCGCCGAGCACTTCGGCGCGGATCCGACGCCCGGTTGCAAATCGCTCGCTCACTGCGTACCCCCGTTCAGCGCCCGGCTACTTGCCTGTCGCCTTCAGCGAGCCACCCTCGCCTTTGTCATTGATGCTGGCCACCAGAAAATCGACAAACGCTTTCACCTTTGCCAGCACGTAATGGCCCTTCGGGAACATCAGGTACAACGGCAAGCGCGCGGACACGTAATCGCCCAACACGACGGTCAGGCGCTTCGCCGCGATATCCTCCGCAATGAGAAACCGCGGGAGAAATGCAATGCCCATGCCCTCGAGAATTCCCTCACGGGTCAGGCGCACGCTGTTTGAAGTGATCGGGCCGCGGCTCACCGAGATGGTCTGATCCTTCGACAGGCGCCACTCCCCCGGCCGCGACAAGTGCGTCTCGATGACACAATCATGCTCCTTCAGCTCAGCCGGGGTCGCGGGTTTGCGCCGGCGCTTCAAGTACTCGGGAGCCGCCGCCAGCACCATCTCGTATTCCCTGAGCTTGACGGCCTCCAGCTCGGAATCGTACGGCTCCCCGACCCAGAACGCCGCATCGAACGCACCGTGCAACAGATCCGCCTTGTTGTCCGACAGATTCATATGCACGCGCACGTCTTTGTATTGTTTGATGAAGCGCGGTATGACCTCGGTGATCCGGAACAACGTCGAGACCACGGGCGCGTTGATCCTGAGATCCCCACGGGGCGTGGTCATCATTCCTGACATGACCTGATTGGTTTCGTTGACCTCATCCACGATGCGGGCGCAGCGGCCATACAGTTCCCGGCCGGCAGGGGTCAATGAAACGCTGCGCGTAGTGCGCGTCAACAGTTGCAGCCCGACCGCGCTCTCGAGTCGCGCGATCTGCCGACTCACGGCCGCCTTGGAGCAGTTGAGCTGCTCGGCGGCGGCCGAGAAGCTGCCCGTGTTGGCCACCGCCGCGAACGACATCATCGCGACCACGTTCCCGACTTGAACCTTGTCTTTGTCACGCATAGTCAACAATTGTCCAGATTCTATTGACTTTGGTCAACAGACGTCGCCCGAGACCACCTATCTGTTGACTAAACGCAATTATACTCTTATTTTCCCCATTATTGTTGCATGCGAGAGACCTCCATGGCCCCCACTCCCCGTCCCGCCAATTTTCATGCTCTTCACATCCGCAAGTGGTTTGAGTTTCGCGAGGAAACCCTGGCGCTGGAAAGCGGCCGGCTCGGCGATGGCGAGCCCCTGCTCAAGCTCGTGATCGCCGCGGCCGTCGAGAATCCGCAGCCCGGGCAGTTCGTGGAGTCATTTGAGGCCGTGATCCGGCAATCGGCCCTCCTCGGTGTGGAATTCGGCCGCCGCTTCCAGGCTGCGCTGGGGCCAGCGAAGGTGCAAAGTTACGGTAAAGCCGCCCTGGTCGGAGTCAACAGTGAGTACGAGCAGGGCAATGCGTTCCTCACTACGGCTTTTGCCGATCCCGTTCGCGAGGCACTGGGTGGCGGCAAGGCGTGGATCCCCTCCACCGGCAAACGGGGCGGGCCGGGCACCTGCATCGACATCCCGCTCGCTCACAAAGATGCGTTGTATGTGAGGTCGCATTACGACACGGTCTCGGTGACCTTCACGGACGCGCCGGGACCCGACGAGATTGTGATTGCAGTGGCAGTAGCCACGCGCGGACGTCTGCATGCCCGCCTGGGTGGCATCAAACTCCACGAGATCGTCGGCAAAGACGGGCTGCGTTGAACAACGATCCCGACACGCTGCCACCCGAAGCGCCGGCGCCCTTGCGGGATGAGCGCGCCGAATTTCTGCACGTAAACGGGCTGAGGCTGAAGTGCAGGCAATGGGGTAAACAGCAGGCCGTGCCCATTGTACTGTTGCACGGCCTGCGGGGCTTCAGTGGCACATGGCGCCCGCTCGCCGCAGCTCTGTCAGATCGATACCGCCTGATTGCCTTCGATCAGCGTGGCCGCGGTGAAAGCGATTGGGATCCCCATCATAACTACTACACCGACGCCTATCTCGGGGACCTCGAGGCGGTCGTGGATGACCTGAACCTCGAGCGCTTTGCCCTCCTGGGTCATTCCATGGGCGGCACCACTTCCTATGTGTATGCTGACCGCCATCCTGAGCGCCTATCAGCCCTCATCATCGAGGACATTGCTCCTGGCTCCTCGGCGAGCGGCGATGGCGCCCGCCGAATCGTCTCGGAGATGCAGGCACTGCCTGTCAGCTTCAGTGGTTGGTCGCAGGCGCGTCAGTACTGGCGGAAAATGCGACCGACGCTCAACACGGCTGCGATCGAACAACGCGTGGCCGAGAGCATGACCGAGATCGCAGATGGCCGCATCGGGTGGCGCTATGACTCGGAGGGCATTCGACGAACGCGGGTACACCCGGATCCCACCCGAATGGTTGATCTGTGGCCGATCGTGGAACGCCTGCGTACCCCGACTCTGGTCATTCACGGCGAACGCTCCGACTTCTGCAAGGCCCCCGTCGTCGAGTCCATGTGTGCGCGCAACTCGAATATCCGAGGAGTAGGCGTCGCAAACGCCGGTCACTATGTTCACGATGACGCCCCTGGCGAATTCCTCGCCCAGGTAGCGCGGTTCCTGGGCGAGCACGCTCCGCCAGGCTGACCGTTGCGGTGACTACCCCGATTCGGGGATCGAAGAGCTCGCCCCACTTTGTTGCATTTATTCAACTAACGCACTTAATTCGTCTCTATTGTATCATTTATAAAAAAGCGCTACTTTAATCTCGGCGCCTGCATCAGCCGTACAGACGGGAGTGAACGATGTCCTTGGATACACAAAACGCCGGCCGGATCGATCGGGCCAGTCTCTTTCATCCGTTCACCTCGGTAGCGGATCACCTGCGCGACGGGCCGCTGATCATTGCGGAGGGCCGGGGTGTCAGGGTCAAGGACATCAACGGCCAGGAATACCTCGATGGGATGGCAGGCCTGTGGTGCGTCAACATGGGCTACGGCCGGCAGGAGATTACCGACGCCATGGCTGCGCAAAGCAGCAAACTGTCCTTCTTCCACGCATTCAACAGCATGTCCACGGATGTTGCCATTGAATGCGCGCAGGCGTTGATAGCGCGTGCGCCCGTGCCGACGGCGCGGGTGTTCTTCGGCGCTTCCGGCAGCGATGCCAACGAGACGCAGCTGAAGCTGATCTGGTACTACAACAACCTGTTGGGCCGCCCGCGCAAGAAGAAGATCATCAGCCGCTGGCAGGGCTATCACGGCTCCGGTGTCGCAACGGCCGGCCTGACGGGGCTGCCCGGCATGCATACCCTGTTTGATCTGCCTCTGGGTCCGTTCCTGCATCTGACGGCGCCGCATCACTACCGTCAGGCGCCCGCCGGAATGTCGGAGCAGCAGTTCTCGCAGCACCTGGCCAAAGAGCTGGAGGCTCTCATTGAGCGTGAAGGTGCCGACACCATCGCGGCATTCTTCGCCGAGCCCGTGATGGGAGCCGGCGGACTGATCGCGCCGCCACAGGGCTATTGGGAAGCCATCGTCCCGATCCTGCGCAAGCATGACATCCTGCTGGTCATGGATGAGGTCGTCTCCGGTTTCGGCCGTCTCGGCACCTACTGGGGCAGCCAGAAATTCAAGCTCGAGCCGGACCTCATCACCGCGGCCAAGGGCGTGACCAGCGGTTACTTCCCGATGTCGGTCTGTTTCGTGTCACCCAGGATCTGGCAGGTGATCGAAGCCGAGTCGGGCAAGGCCGGCCTCTTCGGCCACGGCTACACCTACTCCGCGCACCCGGTAGGCGCCGCGGCAGCGCTCGCGACCCTGAAACTCATCGATTCCGAAAAGGTGGTGCCCCATGTGGCCGAGGTCGGCCCCTACCTGCACGAGCAGATGCGGGCCGCCGTGGGCGAGCATCCGCTCGTGGGCGAGATCCGCGGCACCGGGCTCATGTTGGGAGTCGAGTTGGTCAAGGATCGCGCCACCAAGGAGTCCTTCCCCAAGGAGGCGCTGGTGGGCCGCCGCCTGCTCAAGAACCTCTTCGGTCGCGGGCTCATCTCCCGCGCGCTCGGGGACACCCTCGTGTTTGCGCCGCCCCTCGTCATCGAACGCCGTGATATCGATGAGCTGGTGAGCAAGTTCGAGGCGGGTCTCGAGGCCATTGCCCGGGAAGTCCGATGAGTCGAGCACGTACCGGTGCGCAAGTGTTGCTGGAGGCCGCGCACGCGGCGGGGATCCGGCTTTGCTTCGCCAATCCCGGCACGACCGAATTGGGGTTGGTTCGCGCTCTCGACGCGGTGCCGGGTATTCGTCCCGTCCTGGGCCTGTTCGAAGGCGTCTGCACCGGTGCGGCGGATGGCTATGCACGCGTCTCGGGATCGCCCGCTCTCACCTTGCTCCACTTGGGCCCAGGGCTCGCCAACGGCCTCGCCAATCTGCACAACGCACGGCGCGCGCACTCACCGATCATCAACATCGTGGGTGACCATGCTACCTGGCACCTGCGCTTCGATGCGCCGCTGACATCGGATATCGAGTCGCTTGCCGCTCCCATGTCCGGTCATGTGATCCGCATCCGCGCTGGAGCCAACATCGAAAGAGACCTGCAGGAAGCCATGGCTCACTGCCGCCAGCCGCCCGGAAGCGGCGTCACTCTGATCGCACCGAGCGATCTGATGGACGGCACGGTGACAGCCAGCCCTCTCGGCGCCGAGCCTCTACGCCCTGTGTCGGGCCGGCCAATCGCACCGGAGCGCATCGAGGAGGCGGCCGTGCGCTTGCGTTCATCCGGCCCGACAGTCCTGTTGCTCGGTTCCGATGCGCTCTGCGAGCGCGGCCAACGTGCGGCCGCCAAGATCGCAGCCGCGACGGGTGCACGACTGATCATGGAGTCCTATCCCGCGATCGTTTCCCTGGGAGGCGATCTGCCGCGCCTCGAGCGCCTCGCCTACTTCCCCGACGATGTCATTCGCCAACTGGGTAACAGTGCAGTCATCCTGGCCGGTGCGCTGGCACCGGTCAGTTACTTCGGATACGAAGGGCAACCGAGCAAGCTCGTGCTGGATGAGCGCCTCATCGAACTGAGCTCACCTGGCCGTAACAGTGTTGCCTCGCTGGAGCTGCTGGCCGATGCAGTAGGCCGCGGCGATGGCGCATCGCGGCCTCAGCCGGCCGCTGTGGGCGCCCGTGCGGAGGAGTCAAGCTTTTCGCCTGCGGCACTGGCCGACGCATTGGTTCAACACGTCCCGGAAGGAGCGATCATTTCGCTCGAGGGATCGACCCTGGGCGCTCCTTACCTGCAACGAGCCCACGGAGCGCGGCGCCACCGGGTCATGACCAACACCGGCGGGGCCATCGGTCAGGGCCTGCCCTGCGCGATCGGGGCCGCGATAGCGGCACCGCAAGCGCGAGTCATCTGCCTGCAATCCGACGGCAGCGCCCAATATACGATTCAGTCTCTATGGACCATGGCGCGCGAGAATCTCAACATTACCATCATACTCTGCGCCAACCATCGCTACGGGATCCTGCAGACCGAGCTGCGGCGCGCCGGCGCCGATCTCGCCCGTCCCGCCACTGAGCGGCTCACGGCGCTCGACTCGCCCCGTATTGATTGGATCGCGCTCGCGAAGGGTTACGGTGTCCCGGGCTCGCGGGTCACCACGGTCGAAGAATTCAACCAGGCGCTGGTCGCGGGTTTCAAAACAACAGGACCGCATTTGATCGAAGCACAGCTGGGGTGATCCGTACGCCCGGCGTCCGTTCTCGTCTAGTGTTTCTGGGGAGTCAACACTATGCCGTCATTGTTTACTTTATCGAACACTGATCTAACAAATAATAAAATTGTACATACGGGTAAACGGCGCGCGTGGCTCTATGCCCTGACGCTCGGCTGCAGTATCGCCTCAGCCGCCGAAACGCCGTCCGCTTCCGCCTCGGACACACTCGAGGAAATCACCGTCACCGCACAGAAGCGCAGCGAAAGCGTTCAGAACGTCCCGCTCTCCATCACCACCTTCAGCTCCAAGGAGCTGGAACAGAAATCCATCACCGATTTCTTCGACTACGGCACGAAGGTACCCAACCTTGCGTTCGCCAACACAGGCGATGGTGTCGGCACCTCCCGCACCATCTCGATCCGTGGCATATCCGGCGACAACACCACAGGATTCTACATCGATGACACACCACTCCCCGACTCAGTGGACCCGCGCGTGCTGGACATCGATCACATTGAAGTGCTGCGCGGCCCTCAAGGCACTTTGTACGGGGCGCGCTCCATGGGTGGCACGGTGCGCGTCATCACCAAGTCTCCTCAACTGTCAGAATTCAGCGCCGACATTCACGGCGGAGTCTCGGACACCTGGAACACCACTCAACCCAACTACACCGGCGATGCCGTCGTAAACATACCGATCATCCAGGACCGCCTCGCCCTGCGCGTCTCCGGCTTCTACGACAACGAAGCCGGTTACTTCAAGCGCAGCTATTGCAACGACATCAACGCAACCGCCAACAATCTGAATGCAGCGCCGACCTGCACACCCCTCTCCGTCAATACCGATCGTGCAGCGACTACAGTGTTGGACAACATCGGCCAGGTAAAGACATACGGCGGCGCCGCCACGCTGACCGTGAAAGTCACCGATGACCTGACCGTTACACCGCGCTTCATGACGCAGCGTGCTGAATACAACGGATTCCCCATGTCCGACCTGCTGACAGTGCCGGGCAACGGTTACGGCTACCCGATACCCTCGCCATCAGTACCCCCGGCGCTGCCGCCACTGCATGCGAATGACTTTACGCAGGCGCGCATATTCAACGTGCCGGAGGGGGGCTACGACACCTGGAAACTCGCAAGCCTCGGTATCCACTGGAATACCGCCGCCGGCGAGGTGATCTCCTCCACCGCCTACTTCACCCGGAAAGTGTTCGAGACCGAGGATGTATCGGACTGGCTGTACGCGGGCCTGCTGGGCGGCTACCAAGCCATTCCCGACGCCGTTTCGGAGAAGAAGGACTACTCGCGCTTCGTTGAGGAAGTCCGCTTCGTCTCTCAATTGCAGGGCCCGGTGCAGTTCGTCACCGGCGTGTTCTATTCAGACCTCCACGGCCAGATCCCCTTCGCCGGGTATTATCCGGCCAACTCGGCCGCCGGCGTCGGCAATATCCTCTTCAACGTGTTCGGCCTGTGCCCACCCAACGCGCCGGTAGGCACGTACCTGTGTCCGAACCCGCGCAACCCCGATGAAATCTTCGGGACTTACTACAACACGCGCGTGAAGGAGCCTGCCGTGTTCGGTGAGGTCTCCTATGAATTCGCGCAGAACTGGAAAGCCACCGCCGGCATCCGCTGGAGCCAGGTGAAAACCACCGCCGGCGGCTACCAGGAAGGCGCGGTGACCGAATCGGTGGACGACTACTACGCCGGCATCGGACAACTCGTTGACGCTCCGGTCACCACCAAAGAGTCCAGCACGACGCCCAAAGTCCAACTCGACTATCACATCAACCCGGATGTCATGGTCTACACCACCGCGGCCAAGGGTTTCCGCCCCGGCGGACTCGTCCCCTCGGTGCCGGCAGCCCTGTGCGCAACTCAGCTGCCCACGGGCGTCACGGTCGATCAAACCCGACGTTTCAACTCGGACTCCCTGTGGAACTATGAGCTCGGCATCAAGAGCGCCTGGTTCGACCACCGGCTCACCCTGGATGCCGCCGCTTTCTACGTCGACTGGAAAAACATCCAACAGCTCATCCTGCTGGGCTGCGGCTTCCAGTATCGCGCCAACGCCGGTGCGGCCACCAGCAAGGGCGGCGAAATCGAGCTCAACGCACGCCCCATCCAACCGTTGCAGATCTCGGCCGGTATCGGTTACCAGAACGCCAAGATCTCCGCAGCCGGCGCCGATTCGCCGCAACGCACCGGCGACCCGGTATTCGAGGTTCCCGATATCACCGCCAACGCATCCCTCACCTGGACTCAGCCCGTCTGGGGCAACGACCGGCTCGTCCCCGGCATCGACTATGCCTACGTGGGCCGCAGCTTCAGTGCCAACAACCTGTCGGGCCTGAACGGCTTCTCCACCCGTGAGCGTCCCGGTTACGATGTCCTCAATGCTCGCGTGGCCCTCGAGCACAATGACTGGGAGCTGGCGCTGGTCGGCAAGAATCTGACCAATCAGCACGCCAATCTTGCGGACAGCCGCTCGATCGGCGCGGAGACCGCCGGGCGCCCCCGGCTCGTGACCAATCAGCCCCAGACCATCGGACTCGAGTTCAGGGCCCACTTCTGAAAGCCTCGACACGCAAGCGAGATCCCATGAAATATCCACTTCCCCTGAGAATCCTGCATTGGACGATGGCGGTCATCATCCTCGGGATGATCTGGGCCGGCTGGACCATGGTGCCCATGGACGATAAGACGCCCTCGAAATTCGACTTCTTCTATCCGTGGCACAAGTCCTTCGGCATGCTCGTGCTGATCCTGGTCCTGGTCAGGCTTGCAGTGCGTCTGCGAGCCTCGATTCCGTCTCTGCCCGAGACACTGTCGAGCTGGGAAAGGATCGGTGCAAAGAGCGGCCACATCGCTTTGTACACGCTCATGGTCGTGGTGCCCTGCATGGGTTACTCCATGTCGAGCTCCTACACCCAGAGTGACGGCGTCTACTTCTTCGGCGTGAACCTGCCGGAGATCCTCCCGAAGAACGACGCCCGTTTCGAAGTCTTTCAAGCGCTGCACAGATATCTGGCCTACACGCTCCTCTGCCTCGTCGTCATACACGTCGTCGGCGCGCTGAAGCACCGCTTCTTCGACAAAGACCGGCGCAACGACGTGCTTTCCCGCATGACCTGATGAGGACCTGTTGATGAATCTGGAAGATCCCGACATGCTGCGAACCCACGCCTACGTCAACGGCCGCTGGATCATCGGCCCCGCGGGGGCGACACAGGAGGTCTCCAACCCGGCCACGGGTCGAAAAATCGGCACCGTGCCGGACCTCGGCCTCGCCGAGACCCGCGATGCGATCGAAGCCGCCGCCGCGGCTTTCCAGCCCTGGGCACGACGCACAGCCAAGGAGCGCGCGGTCCTGCTGCGCCGCTGGTTCGATCTGATGATGGCCCACCAGGATGATCTGGCGCAGATCATGACTGCCGAGCAGGGCAAGCCCCTCGCGGAAGCGAAAGGGGAAATCGCCTATGCCGCCGCCTTCATCGAATGGTTTGCTGAAGAGAGCAAACGGGTCTATGGCCATGTCATTCCCGGCCACCAGGCCGACAAGCGCCTGTTGGTCCTGCGGCAGCCGATAGGGGTGGTTGCCGCGATCACGCCCTGGAACTTCCCGGCAGCGATGATCACGCGCAAGGCGGCCCCTGCCCTGGCTGCGGGCTGCACCTTCGTTGTCAAACCGTCTCGCTACACTCCCTTCTCGGCGCTGGCGATGGCGGAACTGGCCCACCGCGCCGGCATCCCTCCGGGCGTGTTCAACGTCATTACAGGTCGCAACACATCTGCGATAGGCGCAGAGCTCACCACGCACCCGAAGGTTCGCAAGGTCACCTTCACCGGCTCCACTGCCGTGGGCAAAAAGCTCATGGCCCAGGCGGCCGGCACACTCAAGAAACTGTCCTTGGAGTTGGGCGGTAATGCCCCCTTCATAGTGTTTGACGACGCGGACCTGGATGCGGCGGTCACGGGCTGCATCGCGAGCAAGTATCGCAATACGGGGCAGACCTGCGTGTGTGCCAACAGGATCCTCGTACACAGCAAGGTCTATGAAGCCTTCACGCACAAGCTCGTGGATGCCGTGTCCCAACTGCGAGTGGGTGATGGAGCACGTCAGGAGACCGACCAGGGCCCCTTGATCGACCAGGCCGCACTTGCGAAAGTTGAAGAACACCTCGCAGACGCCGTTTCCAAAGGCGCTCGCGTGGTCCTCGGGGGCCACCGTCATGCACTCGGGGGTAACTTCTTCGAGCCCACCATCGTCACGGATGCAACGCCGCGAATGCTCTTTGCGCGGGAGGAGACCTTCGGCCCGGTAGCACCGTTGTTTCGATTCGAAACCGAGCGCGAGGCCATCGAGCTCGCGAACGCAACCGAGTTTGGGCTCGCTGCCTATGTTTACACACGCGATCTCGCCCGTGCCTGGCGAGTCTCGGAGGCGATCGAGTCCGGCATGGTCGGACTCAACACGGGTCTCATATCGACCGAGGTTGCTCCCTTCGGCGGCATCAAGGAATCCGGTATCGGCCGAGAAGGCTCCCGGTACGGGATCCTCGATTACACCGAGCTGAAGTACGTCTGCGTAGGCGGCATCGCCTGACCGTTTGATGGTCGAGGTCGCTCACGACCTCGACCACTCCCCCCGCCGCCGCTGATGGCCCAATCTGCAAACTCCTGGCCGCTTTGGTCGTTTGCTCCACCATCGGCCTGTGACAACATCCGCTGCCATGACAACCTCGTCAACGCAGATCGATTTCATCTATTTGTCCGAAGCTGACATGATCCGCGCCGGTGTGATGGACATGCCGAAATGCGTGGACACCATGGAAGAGATGTTTACCCTGCTGCACAGGGGCGACTACCGGATGGCCGGCGCCAACAACAACTCCCATGGCGCAATTATCATGTTCCCGGAGGAGTCCCCTTTCCCGCAGATGCCCAAACCCACGGCGGACCGCCGCTTCATGGCAATGCCTGCCTACCTGGGCGGCCGTTTTCGCACGGCGGGCGTCAAATGGTATGGCTCCAATATCGAGAACCGCGACAAAGGCCTGCCCCGCTCCATTCTGATGTTCACACTCAATGATGCGGACACCGGTGCGCCGTTGGCATTCATGTCGGCGAATCTGCTGTCAGCGTACCGCACCGGCGCGATTCCGGGCGTGGGTGCCCGGCATTTGGCCCGCAAGAATTCGCGAGTCGTGGGAATTCACGGTCCGGGCGTCATGGCCAGGACCTCTTTGTCGGCATTTGTCGCTGTCTGCCCGGAAATCAACACGCTGAAGGTGAAAGGTCGCGGCCAGAAGAGCCTGGATTGCTTCCTGAGCTGGGTAGCAGAGACATTCCCGCAGATCGTGCGCGTTGAAGTTGTGGACAGCCTGGAGGCGGTGGTACGCAACTGCGACATAGTCACCTTCTGCGCCTCGGGCGCGACCGGCGATCCTGTAACCTACCCGACGGTGAAACGCGAATGGGTCGGCCCCGGCACATTTCTGTCGATGCCGGCATCTTGCAACATCGACCGCGGCATGGAGGCGCCCGAGATCCGCAAGGTGTTGGACAATACCGGCCTCTACGAAACCTATCTTCAGGAAAATCCCTGGCCGGTTCACCGGTTCATCCCCGCCGTGGGCGTGCGATTCATGGACCTGGTCGAAGAGGGTCGGATCGCGCGCGAGCAGCTCGAAGACCTGGGCGCAATTGTGAGCGGTGAGGCAGCGGGGCGCCGCAATGACGCGGAGATCATCATCCTGTCAGTGGGCGGGATGGCTGTTGAGGATGTGGCTTGGGGAACCGTTGTGTACCGCAATGCCGTCGAAAGAAACATCGGCATCAGATTGAACCTCTGGCACCAGCCCATCCTGCGTTGATCCCCTTTCAGAAGTAGGCCCCGCATCATGCCCGACATCGTCAAAGTCAAAACCGGCAACCCGTTTGAAGAGCGCGGCAGCTATTCGCGCCTCGTCGCCGTCGACCAATTGATCTTCGTATCCAACACCGCCGGCCGCAATCCGCAAACGAAGCTCATTCCCGAAGACCTGACCGAGCAGACACTGCAGGTCCTGGCCAACATCGAGACAGCGCTCGCCGCGGTCGGCGCAACCCTGGCTGATACCGTCGCAGCGCGGGTCTTCGTGCAGTTTCCGCAGGACATAGAAACCGTCATGGCCGCCTATGCCAAAAGAATGCGTGGCATCAATCCGACCCTCACCATGACCTGCCCGCCGCTGGGATCCGCCCAGTACAAAGTGGAGATTGAGATCACCGCCTACCGCGGTGCCTCGACAGCCAAAGTCACTGAGATCAACCTGGCTCCCTGAATGTGACCGTCCACCTATCGCCCGCCGCCCCTCCCGAGGATCCAAGCTGTGGTTCCGCCAATCACCCCCGTTCAGACATCCCCCACCGCACCGAGGTCAACGACAGCTGTGGTCATCGGAGGCGGAATCGTAGGGCTCACGGCCGCGTTGGCTCTGGCGGAGCGTGGCGTTCCCGTTGTAGTTCTCGAGAAAGGCCGCATCGCAGGTGAGCAGTCCTCGCGCAATCTGGGTTGGGTCCGCAAAATGAACCGCGCGAAGCAGGACATCCCGATGGCGGTTGCCGCCGACCGGCTCTGGTCTCAAATGCCTGAGCGAGTGGGTGCCGACGTCGGGTACCGCCAGGCCGGCATCCTTTATCTGGCGCGCACCGAAACCGAGATGGCGAAGCACCGGGACTGGCTCAATTCAGTCCGGGACCTGTCGCTCGACTCCCGTCTCCTCACGCCGGCGGAAATCAACACGCTGGTTCCCGGTGGCGGCGGCAACTGGGCCGGTGGCATATATACGCCATCAGACGGGCGGGCGGAGCCGCAATTTGCGGCAAGCGCGATTGCCCGGGCCTGCATCGCGAAAGGGGGCATCATTGTTGAGAACTGCGCCGTCCGCACCTTGTCCATGGCCGCCGGCCGGGTCAACGGCGTCATCACAGAGCGGGGCGAGCTTCGTTGCGATCAGGTCCTTCTCGCAGGCGGCGTGTGGTCGCGGCGCTTCCTCGGCAACCATGGAGTCACCCTCCTGACCTTGCCGATCGCCGCCTCAGTTGCGCGGACCACCCCGATGAAAGGTCCCACGCAGATCGCGGTGGGTGGGCCCGACTTCTCGTTCCGTAAGCGCCACGATGGCGGTTACACGATCACCCAGCGGGGCGCCATGCCCACCCCGTTGACGTTGGATCACCTGTTGATTGGCACTCGCTACATTCCCATGCTGCGTGCGCAGTGGGCGAATGTACGTCTATCGCTCGGCAAAGCCTTCCTGAGCGATCTCGCGCTTCCCCGACGGTGGAGCGCACGCGGTACATCGCCCTTCGAGCGAGTCAGGACTCTCGATCCGCCCCCGAACGACGCCCTGAACGACGAAGCGTTGGACAACCTCGCGCAAGCGTGGCCCGTCTTCAAACAGGCAGTGTTAAAGGAGTCCTGGGGTGGCATGATCGATGTCACACCGGATTCCCTGCCTGTCATTTCCGCCGTCAAAAAGATCCCCGGCCTCACGCTGGCGTGCGGCTTCTCCGGCCACGGCTTCGGCACTTCACCCGCCGCAGGGCAATTGGCTGCCGACCTGCTGTCCAACCAGACACCGCTCGTCGATCCAACGCCCTATCGCCTCGAGCGGCACTCCTTCAGAGATTGACAGTGACCTTCAACATCCCCGAAATCGGCTCGAGCGGATGAAATTGAAAGCCGGCCACCCCGGCTGGCGGCTCTCCCGGCAAACGCGAAGTGTAGTAGTAGGCGGATGAGTCGGCTTTGGTATTGAACAGGTTGAAAATGCTGAGCTGCACCCGCATACGCGAGTTGATCTTGTAGCCGGCGTTGCAATTGACCTCGCTATATCCCGCATCGCGCGGCTCAGCGTCACCGTCGCTGACGGGGTAAGACCCGAGTTTGCGCCACTGGAGCCCGCCGAAGAAAGGACCCAGGTTGTCGATCAGGATGCCCAACGATCCGATGAGCTTCGGCGCATTGGCGACAAACGCTCCATTCAGCCCGAACGCACTCAGGTCGCCGCGATAGCGCGCCCTGGAAAAAGCCAGGTCCGTGTTGAGCTCGATCCAACGTGCCGGCCGATACTGTCCGGACAGCTCGACACCCCGTCGCCGACTCGGAGCGCTGGCGGTGTCCTGCCCTGCATCGGCGTCGTAGGCCAGCTCTGAGTTGAAGTCCTGTTGGAACAGTGCCAACTGCAGCGAGAGATTGGAAACTAAATTGCTGCGTACGCCCACTTCCACACCCGTCGTCGGAGCCAGCAGCGGTGTTGACCCTGCTGTCCCCGGTACACCTTCCAGCGGCACAGTACCGAACACCCCGCGCACATCGTCCGAGTGAAATCCTCGCCCGGCACTCACATACAGCTCGGTAGCCGCGAGGGGTCCGACAATCAAGCTGCCCTTGGGCTGAAACAGCGTCTCATGGGCATTTCCCTGGAATCCTGCAGTCAGACTGTGGTCGCTGGCCTGGTAGTATTCCTCGCGTATTCCGAGCACCGTTCTCAGCCAGGGCAGCCAGTACGTCGTGTTCTCGAGGTAAGGCCCGAGATCCAGCAAATGAACCCGGTCCGCGTTGCAGATCCCTCCCGGCATCGGTGCCTGCTCGATCGAGCAATAGGCCAGTGGCATTCGCTGCAAAGTATGCTTGCGATTGACATAGGCGTCGTCGTAGCGAAGCTGCGCTCCCAGCGCCAGGTCATTTTCAATCGACCCGACGCTTCCCGACAGCGTAAACGCCGATTGCCCGCCCGCCGTCGTGCGACTCTCGTATTGCTCCTCCTGATCCCCATTGATCGGGTCGGCCAGGTCGTGCGTGAAGTTGTTCCACAGAACCATCTTGCTGTGGATGAAATAGCCACTGGATCTCAACTTCCAGGCATCACCGGTGGTAGCGAAGTGCCCTGAGAGGCTGAACCGTTCGGAGAGACTGCCATCTGTGGGATCCAGCGTGCCCCACCGTGTAATCAGACCCTGCTGGACGGCCCGTAAGGGCTGGTCAGTTGTCATGTTTCCTGCGCCATGGAAATACATGGCGGTTGTGCTGTACCCCTGCGCGTCCGTGCCGTGGCTGAAGCGCAATGTTCCGGCGAATTTCCGAAAGTTGTCTGGGTGGGTATAAGGTCCGTCCACATGGCCGTAATAGAACCCTCCCAGAATTCGGTCGTCCTTCGAGAGGTGTCCGGTTCCACCGATGAAGGCGTTGTAAACGCCGAGCGTTCCGCCGGCGACGGATACCTGGTTCGGGATCTCATTCGCGAGTCGCATATGCGTCGAAGCGACCGAGCCGAAGTCGCCCACCGAGGCGTAATAGGGGCCCTTGGTGTAATCCAGTCCGTTCGCCAGTTCCGGCATGAGGAAGTTCAGATCCGAGTAGCCCTGCCCGTGAGTGTTGGTGGGCCGGTTGATCGGCATGTCGTCCACAAAGTTCGCGATGTCGGTGCCGTGGTCCAGATTGAACCCACGCGCGAGGTATTGGTTCGCCTTGCCTTCGCCCGAGTGCACCGTGACCACCAGTCCCGGCACGCTCTCCAGAAGCTGACCGACCCGGTAGGCAGGCCGCAGATCCAACTCCTGTTCCGTGACAGATCCCTGGCTCGCCGTCGCCGCTGTCCCCAGTAGATTCACGCGTGAAGTCGTCACCGTGACTTCCGACATGTCTTCCGCCCCGCTCCCAAACGACATCGCGCAAGAAACTACCGCCAATAACGGCGCCTGAATTCTGCGCATTAGAGGAGATCCACCCTTTGCGCATTGAACGCATACCCCGGCATATAACGCCGGATGAATTCCGCCTGTAGGGTCCCGCGCTTCCGTGGACTCTCGGCTTTACTCAGCGCTGCATCCATCGCGGATTCATCGCGAGCGAATGCCAGAATGCCACGCAGATCAGCCCAGACGATCCACAAGGACTTGCCATCGGGCGCAATCCATTTCGGTGCAATCTGGGGGGCATAGGCGCGGGCAGCGGGATCACCGCCAGGCGTCCATGCGCGCTCCTCGTGAATTTGCCTCCAAGGCCCCCAGGGCGTCTGTGACACCCAGAAGCCAAGATAGCTGGCCTTGCCGAACTCCGTTCCGTCGGGGGCGCATCCCACGCCGGCACTCGCCATGAGGTATAGGCCCAGCGGTTCGTTGTAAACAACACTGGGCAACCAGGACTCCACCACGAGATCGCCGGGGAAAAGGTTGGTTCGGTTGACCCATCCGCGTGGGAAGATGTGCACAACCGCCCTATCCCGAATGTCCTCGACCCAGCGGGCGCTCCCGTCTGCCTGCCGACCGGCGAAGAATCGATAGGCACGGCGAGTGAGGACCTGTCCGATCGGCACGCGCAGCAGAACGAGCTCATTCATTTGCCCGTCCACGTTACCATTCAACCCGTACACATACACATAGCCGTCCCTGTTGGCCGAATAGTTCCGGCCCATCTGCAGCACAGACAGGAGCGAGAAGCACCCCTCCGATTCCTGGAAGAACACCAGCCGCTCGCGCGACTGCGCACCCCAGTCCTCCCAGGTCACCGGCGCGGTCCCATCCTGGTTGCACCACGTGCGTCCGTTATCCGGCGAATAAATTAACTTCGCGCCGATCCAGTGCCGCGGCCGTTGCTTCGCCTGGTCGAGCGTCGTGAGAAACTGATAGACCCGATTCCCGACCGCCAGCATCCCGTGGCCGAAATATCGAGGTGCGTCCTCCGACCGTGTAGAGTCATTCAACTCCGGGTATCCCTCGACGTCGGAGAACGCCGCCTTCTGGATCTGATTTTGCAGGGTCCACAGCCGGGTATTGTAGAACCCCTTCGCCGGGTCCAGCCATCCCGGTCCATCGTTGACGACCACATACAGGCGGTCCTGCGCATCCCAGGACATCTCAAACCGATCACCGATGCCACCCAGCCTCAGGAGGGTTTCATCTCTGCGCACGGCTGACTGGATTGCCGGTGGAGCGCCTCGGGCGTAGCCGCTCGCTCCGAGGGCTGCTGCACACGTCTGCTTCAGCACATCGCGTCGGGTCGGCATCTGGGTGCTTCTCGTGCTCTGAGGCCGCTGATTGCGGCGGGCAGCAGCAACGACGCACCGCGGGGGGAAAACCCCCAGGCTCGTGCTCGCGCCGTGGCAGGATCAGCCGGAAGCTACGGTCTCGACCAGGCCCATCCGGTAATACGCCACCCCGCGGCACTGTTCTGCAGGGCCACGGTAAACAGCGCGCCCGCCTCTTTCCCCGGCTTGTCGTGCGCCTTGAAATTGAATTCCGTGGGCACCACCACGTAGGCCCTATCCCCCGTGACATCCACGCGCCGAGGCTTGCCGAGCGTCACGACACCCTCTGTTAGCCCCAATCCTCGGTTATACACTTCCAACTCCGAGGCCCATCTCGCACACGCTCCATCGCCGTGCCACTCGTGAGGAGGGAACTCATCGACAATCGAAGTCTGCGGGGCACAGGCGGCAATGGCCGCCTGCGTATCGCCCTTGTTCAATCCCTCGACCCATTGTCGCACGGTCTTCATCACATCATCCTGCACGGCCGCGCCCGCAGGCTGAGCCACCAGTCCGCCCATCGCGAACAACAGTAGATATTTCGGAAGATGCCTGGTCATAGTCAACTTCTCGGCAATCGAGGTTCATCGAATGTACCATTGTGACATGCGGCCATCCGCGCGCATGATTGCAAAATCGGCAAATTCCTTTGCAAACGGGGCCAACGGACTTTCCGCCCGGATGGTGTCGCAAAACACCGTGGCCGCCTGTAATCTCACTACGCCCAAAGCAACACTCCGAGCGAGCAATGTCGAGAAGCCTCACTGCGGCCTTTGTGCTGGCGCCCCTTGCCACCCTTGCAGGTAGCGCCCAAGCCGACTCCATCGACGACTACATCAACACCGAGCTCGCCCGGCAACACGTCCCCGGTCTCGCTCTCGCAGTCATCGAACACGGTCAGCTCGTGCGAGCGCAGGGCTATGGCTTCGCAAACCTGGAGCACCACGTCCCTGTTCATCCGGACACCGTGTTTGAAACGGGCTCGCTCGGAATGCAGTTCACCGCCGCCGCGGTCCTGTTGCTGGTTGAAGACGGCAAGCTCCACCTCGATGACCCGGTCCGCAAATACCTACCGGCGGCGCCACGTTCATGGGCGCCCATCACGATCCGGCAGCTGCTCAATCACACTTCGGGATTGCCAACTACCCCGAACGGCGAGTTCCGGCGCGACTACACGGATGAGGAGCTGCTCAACATCATCTACCGCCAGGAGCTCAATTTTCCGGCCGGTTCGCATTGGAGTTTCAGTTACACCGGCTACCTGATCCTCGGCATGCTGATCAAGAAGGCCACCGGCGAGAGCTACGCCGACTTGCTGGCAAGGAGAGTGTTCACGCCCCTGGGCATGCGAACCACCCGCCTGATGGACTATCTCGCCATCATTCCCAACCGGGCAGCAGGTTATGAGCTGCGAGACGGCCAGTTGCGCAACCAGGAGTGGGTCTCGCCCACTGCCAATTCCACAGCGGACGGCGCTCTCATGTTTTCAGTGCTGGATTACGCTCGTTGGGAGGCGGCGACGGTGGGGCATAGAATCCTGCAATCGGCTGAATGGGCCGAGACCGCCCGTCCGGCCGGCCTGCCCAATGGGTACACCTACCCTTACGGTTTGGGCTGGCACCTGGAGCGGCACGCCGGCCAGGATGTCTGGCGCAGCGCTGGCACCTGGCAGGGGTTTCAAAGCTGTGTAATCCGCTATCTCGGCGATGAACTGACGGTCATCGCTCTAGCCAACAGCGATAACGCCAATCCCGAGCTCATTGCGCTGCAGGTCGCCGGAATGTTGGATCCGAAGCTCGCGCGATCGCCGGCGGCGCCCATCGAAGACGGCGAGCCTGCACTGACGCGGCACATTGCAGCCCTGCTCCAGGAGATCGGCGCCGGCCACGCCAACTACGCCGCTTTCGCGTTCATCTCCCGGTCCGAGTTCACGGAATCCATGGCCGAGAACCAGAAGACCCTGGCCTCTCTCGGCCCTCGCCGCGAGCTCGCGCTATTCGCCCATGAGCAGCAGGGCAATGAGCAGGCCTACCATTACCGCGCACGCTTCGACAACGGTCTATGCGAAGTGATCCTGTCCCGTACCCCGGCCGGCCGGATTTCCCACTTCGAGCTCAGGCGAATCGAAGACTGGAGCACCCCATTGTAGCCAGATTCAAAACCGATAAGTCGCCCCGAGCGTAAAGTACCGCCCCACCGCCCCATCCTGGTGGAGTGCAGCGTCATATGCGAGATTGCCTCCACCCCCGTAAGTCTGCAGATCCACCGGCGGATTCGCGTTGAACAGGTTGGTCACGGACCCGTGAATGTCCAGGTGCTCGTTGACCGCGTAGTTCGCGTACACGTTCGTCTCTACGAACTTGTGAACGCTGCAATAGGGATACCACGCAGCGGGTAACGGATCCCCGCCCGCATAACGCACCCCGTAGGCCCACGTGGCCGAGTTGCTCAACGACAGACTGCAACTCGTATATCCCGCGGACGGGTCCGTGATGTTAAAGGGACCGATGTAGTTCTCCGTCACGGTTAGCGAAGCCCCCTTGTGCTCCCACGTCAGCGACAGCGAACCACGGTCCCGCGGATTTCCCGTGTCGCCGGAAATTCCGGAGGGGCCATGCGTGCCGGCCAATTGATAAGTGTTCCCCTGCACGGTCAGATCGTATTCGATCATGTGTGTCCAGGTGAGCCGCCCCTTCAACTTGCCGAGGTTGCCTGCGTCAAACTGCGATTGCAGGTCGAAGTCCACGCCTTCAGTCTGAGTCGTGCCGGCGTTCACGTAGGGATAGGCTGCGAACAGCTCCAGTCCCACGGGCGTCGTCGTGTTGACAGTGGTACACGGTGATGCATTGTCGATACACTGGGGCAGGACTGCAGTGGGGCCTCGAACCAGCGAGGTGTAAGCATTCAACCCACCTGCCTGGTACTGGGAGATGATGTCGTTCGTGAGCCGGATCCGATAGTAGTCGACGGACAGACTCAGATTCTGAATGGGTGCCAGAACGACCCCGAAGGTCGCGCTGTTGGAAGTCACCGCTCTCAGGCGCGGATTGGACACCTGGTAGCCGATTAGCTGCACCGCGCACTGGCTGTTGTAAGTTCCGACGACGTTCGTAATCCCACCCGGACACAACGTGTTATCGTATACAGAGCCGGTGCCGACAATCGCCCCGGAATTGCCGGATTCGGAGGACGACGGGGCGCGAAATCCCTTGCCCCAGGTGGCCCGAAAGGCGATCTGATCGATCGGCGCGAGCTTGGCACCGAATTTCGGCACGGCCGTTCCGCCGTAGGTGTTGTAGTGGTCGTAGCGGATCGCCCCGTTCAGCTCCAACATCTTGAACGGCTGGGCATCCAACTCCGCGAATACCGCCATGTTGGACTGGGAGCCGAGCGTATAGGACTGGTTGCCAATCTGGATTCCCTGGGCAATGACCGCGGCGGGCTGCACGTTCTGCGCTTTGTAGAAGTACTGTGCGCCCAGACCCAGCGCCAGCGGCCCACCCGGCAACTGAGCCAAGGGGCGGCTGGCACTGATTCCGGCAATGTCGAGTTGGCTCGAGGGATGATACGACACCTCCGGGGCCAGCATCGGCGCGCTGTTGACCGTCAGGCCGGGGACGTAGGCGCCATCATTGAGCGCGCGCTGGGCCGCTCCGTAAGCAAAGTCTCCGTACTGCTTCAGGCTCATGCTCGAGTACATGCCTCCGGCGTTGGCATCGATATCCCAGCCGAGCAATGCGCCCTTCAGGTCCGCAATCAGCCGATAAGTGGTCGTGGACGTCCGGGTCAACTGCGGACCGATATCGGCGAAATTGTAGATGAGCGGTGCCGGCTGGCTGTAGGGATTGCCGAGCGCGCCCACAGGAACGGTGAGTGGCGGGTAGTAGACCAGGGACGGGGCGGTGCCGGGACCGAAGGCGATGTTCGTCTGCCCACCCAGCTGGTAGTTGGTTCCCGGAAACGGGTTGGAGATGGACGACGCCGCCACCTGCTCGGCATTGCTGACAAAAACCGATCCTGTGGTGATGAGCTGCCACCCATTCCACAGATTCTTCGTGAACCGAGCCAACACATTGGTCTGTTCCGCGGACGGCTGGATCAACCCTGGAAACTGAAATGTGCACCGGTTGGCCGCTTGCAGGTCCGCCGAGCATCCGGGCAGGAAATACTGTGCCGGTAACCCGGCATCCGCCGGATCGCCCGGATTCAAAAGATAGCCCGTCGTGCTGGCCGGATAAGGATTGAAGGGGTTGCCGGAGGCGCCGGGCGTCGTGTTGATACCACCGGGCAGCCCGCTCCAGTCGGTATTCGTGAAGCCGCCATGGCGGGCGGAGCCCGGGATCCGATCGAGATGGTGATAGTCGATGGCAATGTAGGCGTTGTACCCATCCTTGGGCAGATCACCGGTTCCGAAGATACCGGCAAGGTGAATCCCCGAGCCATCGCGTTTATAGGAAGTGCCCCCCTCCGCGGTTACCTCCGCGCCGGCGAACGCTCGCCGCAGCTTGACATTCACCACACCCGCGATTGCATCCGCCCCGTACAACGCGGATGCACCGTCCTTCAATACTTCCACACTGTCTACCGCATTGAACGGAATTGCGGAAATATCCACGAAACTGCGTTGATTGTCGTCAGACAGCGGGTACGCAACCATGCGTTCACCGTCGATCAGTGTCAGCGTGCCGCCCACCGTCAATCCACGCAACGCCACACCCTGGCCGCCGGCGGCAAACGACTGACCGAACGACTGCCCCAGCGCGCCCTGCGCGTTCGCCGACAGATTCCGCAACACGTCGGAGAGATTGGTATATCCGGATTCCTGCAGATCGACCGAGGAAATGATCTGTACGGGGCTCGGGGTCTCCGAGTCGGTGCGCTTGATCAGAGAGCCCGTGACCACCACCGTCGCCAGCTCGTCGTTGGCCTGATCGGCCGAGCGATCAGCTGCCTGTTGAGCCGTCGCGACTCCGCTGGCCGACATGAGACACGCAAGACAGACCCCTGGGCGGTACTTTTTCTGTGGGCTCATGCAGAGCGCCCCCTCGATGTTTATGTGAATTGGAGACTAAATCGCTACGACCGGATGCCTGAGCTCGCCGATCTTCTGCACCCCCGCCTCGATGACATCCCCTGGCCAGAGCCATTCCTGGGGCTTGCGCCCCGCGCCCACTCCAGAGGGTGTTCCAGTCGCAATGATGTCGCCCGGCTCCAGCGTCATTCCGGCGCTGATATCGGCAATCAATTTCGGGACCTTGAACAGCATGTGCCGGGTGTTGGATTTCTGCTTCATCACGCCATTCACCGAGAGCCACAGATCCAGGGTCTGCGGATCCCCGATTTCATCGGCCGTGACGATGCAAGGCCCAAACGGCGCGTAGGTATCCTGCCCCTTTGAATAGATCCATTGACCAGCGCGGCGGCAATCGCGCGCGCTGATGTCGATCAGAACGCTGTAACCAAACACATGGCCGAGCGCATCCTCCTCACGAACCCGGCGGCAGGTCGTGCCGATGATGACGGCCAGCTCGACTTCCCAATCGAGTTGCTGGGTGATCGCCCTGTCGTGTTGAACCGGCTCACCCGGCCCGATGACGCTCGTGGGTGGCTTGGAGAAGATCACCGGCTTGTCGGGAAGGTCTTTCGAGGTATCCAAGGAGCGACTCGATTCCTCGACGTGCTCCACATAATTGAGCCCGATCCCGAAAATGTTCTTGCGCGGTCGCGGGATCGGCGCCAGCAGCTTTACATTGGCCAGCGGCAGCATGCCATCCACCGGCCGTCGCTTGGAATCCTGCAACAGGTTTGCAAGCGCTGTGAGGGCGTGAGGTCCCGCCTGGATGAGGTCCAGCATCGTGTGGGGCAATGACAGTGTTTCCCAATGACCCAGGCGCTCGACATCCACCACGAACTCATCCTCGATGACCCCCAGACGCGCCGCGGCCTCCGCAGAGCTGCGGTAACTCACCAACTTCATGCATTGCTCCGTTGAACTATCGTCTGATGCCCGCCGTGTTCCGCATAGCTCTCCTCGCGATACAGGCCGAGAGAGCGGATCACCGGCAGGTCGTTGAAATTAAACAGGCAGGCGTCCTCCGAAGCCGACAAATTCGCATGCTCGTGCCAGGACCAGGACGGCACACAGAAAATGTCGCGCTCTTCCCAGTCAAAGCGTTGTCCGTCCACGACTGAGAAACCTCTGCCCTTGGCCACCTGGTAGAGAGCGCAGCCGGTGTGGCGGTGGGCCTGGGTGCGCTCGCCCGCTCGCAGCATCTGCATCCCCGCGCCCATCGTCGGCATGATCGGGCCTCCGGTGACCGGATTGACATACTCCATCAGTATCCCATCGTGCACCGACCCATCACTGCTGCTCGCATACCGGCCAAGCGCTTCATACGTCGGCCCCCACTCGTACTTGAACAGAGGCGAGTAAGGCTTCGACCAACTTCCCGTAGACGGTACCAATCCCGGGCTCCCCCAGGCATTGCGCATGTCATTCACAGGGAAATCGACCGTCTGATTCATCTTCGGATGCACGCAATAGAAGTTGGCTTCCATCGCATTGACGAAAGGGATGTCGAGCCCGTCCTGCCAGATGCACGGCGCCCCATCGGCAGCAACACCGTGCTCATGCCAAGTTCCATTGGGTGTCAGCACGAAGTCATTGACGCCAAGCGTCATCTTGTGCCCGTCCACGATGGTGTAGGCACCGCGCCCTTCCATGATGAAGCGCAGCGCCGACGCACTGTGGGCATGCGCTGAAGCGGCCTCGCCGGGATGCATGACCTGCAATCCCGAATAGAGCCAGCCCACGGCGGCCACTACATCACGCCTGCCAGGATTATCGAGGTAGACAACCCGTCTACCGGCCTTCTCGGGAGTCACCAGACTCACCGACTTCAACACATGCGAGCGCAGATCACTGTAGCGCCACAACACCGGCACCGAGGCCGACCTCGGAAACCAGGGCTCGATCCTGTTGGCGACGGTCCAAAGAGCCCCCGTCTTCAGCCGCTCGAGCTCTGCGTAGTACTGCAGCAGCTCGGGGGTATCCTCGACGTTGGCGCGCCCGGCCACGTCTTCACGATGGTTTTCAGGTTTGGCTGCCATGAGAGAGCGCCGGAAAGTGTTTACGCAAGGAGAGGCGTATGTCATCCGGCCATGGATGAGGCCGGTGTTCGGTCAAGGACGTCGCAACCAACACCTGGCGCGCGGACCACTTCACGCCATCAGTCCCCGTTATCTCGTGTGCGAGATGCAAGGACGATTGTCCCAGCTTCATCACCTGAAGCATGAAGTTCAACTTCTCTCCGAACAGCGCGGGACGGGAAAACTGGCAATCGAGTTGCACGGTCGGTGTACCGATGCGGCGCTCTTTGATCAACTCCGGCAGAGAGAATCCGAGGAACACCCAGAAATCCTCCACCACGCCGTTCAACAGGTTCAGATACGCAGGGAAATAGGCAATCCCCGACGGATCGCAATCACTGAATCGCAACAATCGCTCGGCGGTGAATCGTTCCATCAGCCCCCCTCTCCTCGTCCGGCATGCTCACACAGACCCACGCCGGACACGCATGGCAATCGAAGCCACAATGCTTGCAGAATCGGCCACTTCATCCCCTCACACCAACGGCTCCGCCGCGTACTCCACACGCGTGGCTCCAATTCGGGAGTAGACAATCGGTTTGCGCAGCCGCAGCCAGAACGCCTGCAAGGCTCCGGCAATGGCGACACCGGCCAACGCATACGGCAGATGATTCACCACTTCCGAGTCGACGCCGGTAATAGCGGCGTAATTGACGAACGCCAGGTACACCGCGACCGCCATGACCAATCCCGCGACCCCGGGCGCCACACTGCAGCGCAGACCGAACATCCCCCGCTTCAGGAAATAAGCCGGGATAGCCAACGCAGTCACCGCCAGCAATCCCATGAGTCCCACCGATCCCAGCCCCACCAGAGCGGTGGTCACGTTGACCAGCGGATCCAACCCAGCCGCGGCGCTCGCACCCACTATCAGCGCGAGCACCAGCGCTAACAGCACGCCTGCAACGTGAGGCGACTGATGCCGCGGATGAATGCTCGACAGCGCCGCGGGCATTACGCCATCCCTGGCCAGTGCGAAGAGATATCGCGCAGCATTGTTGAACAGCGCAAGCGCCGCAGCAAATGAGCTCGTCAACATGAGAGCTCCGAACGCAAGCCCGGCCCACGTCCCGAGATTCGCAACACCGCGATCAGCTACGAAGGTACCGAGATTGGCGCGTGCGAGCGCGGCGATGCGCTCTGGACCGACCGCCGACGCGAGACACCAGGCCGTCAGTACATAGAACAGCCCCACTATCAGCACACAAATGTAGGTCGCCCGCGGGATCGTCACCGTGCCATTGCGGGCCTCCTCCTGGTAGATGGCAGTCCCTTCCACGCCGAGCATGCTGTTGAATCCGTAGATGGCCGCGATACCGAATCCCGGGGTGAAGACCATTCGCGGCGTGAAACTCCGCAAGCTCAGGCTGCCGGGACTGGCGTGGTGAAGGATTGCGGCATCCAACAGCAGAATCAGCACGACTTCCGCCGCGAGCGCGATCCCCAGCACTCTGGCAGCGAGAGTAATATGGCGATAGGAAAGGACCGTGAGCGAGACCAGGCTGATTGCAGCCCATAGGATCCAATGGGTCTGCACGCCTGTCAGCGTCTTGACGAATTGCGCGCTGAAGAAGGCCAGAGCTGCCAGGGTCGAACAGGACAGCGCGACATAGGAAACGGCCGCAACATACGCCGCGGCCAAACCACACTCGCGGCCGATACTCGCGGTGATATAGGCATAGAACGCGCCGGCGTTCTGAACATAGGGGATGATCCGCACATAGCCGACAGCGAACAGCAGCATTGCGGCCACTGCGAAGAGATAGGTCCCCGGCAGGCCGCCACCGTTTCCAAATGCAAAGGCTATCGGCATCAATCCCACGACCACGGACAACGGAGCGGCGGCAGCCATCACCATGAAGACAATGTCAGCCGTGCCAAGAACTCGATCCCGGAAATGCGCGTCGCTCCGATCTGTCATGTTTTTAGCTCCGGCGCCGCCTCCCCTGGGGTCACATCCTCGACGCCGGTTCGCAGCGCTTCGACAATAGATTTTGCAAATGCAGACGCACCCAGTTTCGCAACCTGGTAGCGCTCGCTGCGGTCGTCATCGAGCGGTGCCGTGTAGACAGTGACGAGTCGTACTCCCGCCGGCCTCAATTGCACGCGTAAGCATTGCGACACGGAGCGAGCTGCTGCCATAGAGGCGCCGTAGGTTCCCCAGGAATCATGTCCGGGCAGGCCGGACACCGACAGAACATTCACCCATGCCGGGCACAGCCGTGTGCTGCGAGCAGCCCGCTCGCTCAGGGGTGATGCGAAATGCTGCACCAGGTTCAACAGGCCGAAATAGTGAGCTTCCATCTCGGCGCGGGCTGTGTCGGCAGCGCCTGTGACCTGCGCATCCGCCGTATTGATCAGAATGTCCAGCGAGCAGCCAATCGCCGCCGCTGCCGTTTTCACGGAGACTGCGTCAGCGACATCCAACCTCAGCCAAGTCACCTGAGGCAGATCCCGCAATGCCGGCGGTTCAGCACCGCTATCGAACCCCACCCAGATGCGGGCGGACCCCGCATCGGCCAGCGCTCTGACCAGCGCCTGGGAATGAGGTGCGCGCCCATTCGTTACCAACACGTTGGCGTCTCGGGGGTCGCTGCACATCTCGCCCAATCGCGCGGTACCGCTTTTCGAATACGCCACTAACACGCCCGCCCCTCCTCTATCCAGATGAGCTCTGACCAAAACACGCGCTGGCGGCTTCGGAACGTCCAGCGACAGATGGGCCACTACGGAAACGCCGCAATCCAATCTCACCAGGCCCACATGCAAAGGCGTGCGCGAGCGGAAATACGGATCGTGACTGTGATGCAGCACTGTTCTGGATAGCAGCTCGCCGGATCCATCCTGTGCCCGCCACAGCAACTCGTCGGACAAACATCGGCAACAGGACTCGCGCGGCGGATATTGAACCCACCCGCACGCGGCACACACCTGCAGCTCAAACCGCCCTGAGGCCGCCGCGGTCGTCATTGGCAGGGCAACGCGGCTGCGTCGGCCACTCGGCGCGGCTGAGCCCGCTTTGGGAGGGGCCAACCAATCCATCATCCACCCCTCTCCAAGATCGCGGCTCCGCTGCACAGTCCCCGGTCATAAACCATCATTCCGAATCCACTGACCAATGCGAGGCGAGCGTCCCGCACCTGCGCGCCCATCGCCCTGCCTGTTACCTGCCGCAGCGATTCGGTGATCCCCAGGAATCCGCCTGCGGTCCCCGCTTGCCCCGCCGACAATTGCCCACCGCAGGTATTCAACGGAAAGGTGCCGTCAGTGGTGAACGTCTGATTGCGAACAAACTCCGGCCCCTCCCCCTTGCTGCAGAACCCCAGGTCTTCCAGCTGAATGACCGACATCACCGGGTAATCGTCGTAGGTCTGAACCAGGTCAATGTCATCACGGCAAATCCCGGCCTGTGCGAACAGCTCATCGCGATCCAGGGCCCAGCCGCCCCGCGTCTGGATTGGATCATCGGGAAACGGGTTATGACACTCGGTGGCACCGAGAACGACCGCGTGAGGCAGGCCAAGCTCTGTGGCACGCCTGCGAGACATGACCAGAAACGCCTCTGCGCCGGCGCACGGCATCACACAATCAAACAATCGCAGCGGCTCGGCAATCGGCCGCGCATTCAGATACTCATCCAGGGTCAGCGGCTTGCGCAGCAGGGCAAATGGACAGTGTCGGGCATTCTCCCGTTGCTGGACGCACAGCTTGCCGAAATCCTCCGGCCGCGCGCCGAAGGTGCGCATGTAGTAATCCGTCAGCAGCGCAAAGCTCGCATTCGCACCACCCGCCCCGTAGGGATAGACCGCATCCCGTGAAAACTGACTGAATTCTTCCACAATCGAGCGAAACGACCCAGGCGTATGGCTGTCGGCCGCAATACAGGCCACGACCGATGCGTCGCCGCATTGGACTGCTCGCAGAGCGCGCCTCAGGGCCACAATCCCTGAAACACCTCCCATGGGGATGTGATCGAGCCAGCGCACGGCGAGCCCCAGGTGCTGCGTCATCGCCACCGCGTTGTCGGCGCCGGCGGTGAAGCTGGAAAAGCACAGCCCGTCCACCGCCTTCTTCTGGAGACCACTCTCCTCCAACAGACCCGCAAGGGCGCGTGCGGCAAACCAGTGAGCGCCGCGGCTCGAGCGTCTGACGTAGAAAACGGTTACGGGAACCGCAATCGCGACCTCTTCATAACCTCGGCGGGCGGAACCGTTCATACCGCTCCCGCCTCAGGTAGCCACGAGAGCCAGAACTCGCAGCGGGCTTCCAGATCCCTCCAGCAACTTCAGGGGTGCCGCAATGATCACAGCACCCGTCGGAGGCAGCAGATCGAGGTTGGTCAGGCACTGCAGCCCGTAGCGACCGCTTCCGTGCATCAATGCGTGAGCGGGTAGCGGTGGCTCGAACAGGTGGGCCTGGCCGGCGTCAGTACCAATAGTCTCCGTTCCGAACCCCAGCACGTCACGCTCAATCAACAGTCGCACCGCATCCGGCGCGGGTCCAGGGGTATGCGCGCCATTCTCGCGCAGGTTTACGTATTGCTCCCGAGGTCGCTTCGACCAGTCCGTTCGCATCAGGACCCACTGCCCTGCCGCGATCACTCCGTGGCGTTGCTCCCAGCGGCGAATAAAGTCGGCCGTCAGGACAAAATCCGCATCGGCAGCCGCTTCCCGCGAGCAATCCATCACCACGGCAGAGGCGACAAATCGCTCTACGGCAATCGTGTCCACCGAATTGTTCGGCAGATCCCGGCCCGTTATCCAGTGAATCGGCGCATCGAAGTGGGTTCCGGTGTGCTCGCCGCAGGTAAAGTTATTCCAGTACCAATGCGGACCGCTCTCATCGTAGCGGGAAATCGTCCGCTGCTCGAGAGGCGCGCATTTTCCAAACGGCGGGGGCAACGTGATTGTCGGAAAGTCAGGAGACAGCGTCTGCGTCAGGTCCAATACCCGCACTGCCCCGCCTTCCAGAGCCAGCATCAGATTGAAAAGAGGACCTTTTAACATGGGTGACTCCCCTAACGATTCCCGGCTGCAGCCGCGTTTCGCTTCTTCAGCGCCCGCGTATCGATATAGGCGTGTCGTGCAAACAAATCGGCGACGAGATCCTTCAGGCCGCGCCGGTGGATCTTCTGAGTCGAGGTGACCGGCAGGCTGTTGACGAACGCGATGTATCCGGGAGCCTTGAAATACGCAAGTCGAGCCATGCACCAACGAACGAGATCGTCCGCCGTGGCTGCCGGGCCCGCCTCGCCGTCCAGATCTATGCAGGCAAACACCTCATCGCCGCGCAAGGGATCCGGCACTGCCGCCACCGCAGCAGCCTTGACAGCAGGATGCTCGCAGAGCACCCGCTCTACTTCCACGGCCGAGATGTTTTCCCCTGAGCGGCGAATGATGTTCTTGTTACGGTCGACGAAATAGACCCGCCCTTGCAAATCCTGCTTGACCAGGTCGCCGGTGTGAAACCAACCCCCCGCCCACGCCGCCTCGGTCGCCTGCGGATCCTTCAGATACCGGTGAAAGAAGCCGCGCCGCGGATCATCACCCCGGCGTCGTACCAACAGCTCGCCGATCTCACCGATTGCGACGTCTGAACCGGTGTCGCTCACGAGCCGAATCTCCAGGTCGCCAGAGGGTCGGCCGACACAACTCGTGCCGGGGTTGCGGGGCTCGTGGGACGCCGCAATGACCGCGCCCGAGCCGGTCTCCGTCATGGCCCAGGCTTCGATCAGCGGAAACCCGAATCGACTCTCAAACGGCCGATGCAGATCCCGAGGCACGCCCGCCCCGAATCCGAACCGCACCGGATGATCGCAGTCCTGTTCCGAAGCGGGCGCCGCCATGAGAATGGCCGGCATGACCCCCAGATAGTGCACGACAGTGGCACGCGCCCCACGCACACACTGCCACCACGTCTTTGGATGAAAGCGATCCAACGGGATCAAACAGCCTCCCAACGCCAACATCGCCATGGTTGAGGTCGCCATTGCATTCATGTGGAACGTCGGCAAGGGCGTCAACATCCGCTCGCCGCCGGGCCGCATCGCGCACAGTCCTCCAACGCCGGCATACCATTCAGCCGAAATCAGAAAGTAGTCGTTGGTCAGTACGCAACCTTTCGGGAACCCAGTGGTTCCCGAGGTGTACAGCACAGCGCACTCTTCATTGCACTTCGAGGTTGCGCGGGGGGCCGCCTTCGTGAGCGCCGGAGGCTTCTCGAGGTCATCCGGCCCCATCACCGCGACTATCCGACCCGCAGCTTTCGCGGCCTGCTCCAGGTCGTGCCGACGCTCAGGCAACGCCACCGCAGCGATCATCTCAGAGTGCTCAATCAGATACTGCAGCTCGCTCGCACGCAGATCCGGGTTGATCGGCACGACGGATGCGCCGATCGCGTTCAAAGCAAACCAGGTCAAGAAGTAGATAGGTCGATTCTCGAGCAGCAGTCCCACCCGGTGCCCTGCCCCATACCCGGCCGAAGCGAACTGACCCGCAAGCTCATCTACCCGCACTCTGGCGTCGTGGTACGTCAATTCCCCTGGCTGCAGTCCATAGACGGACGCAACCTCCGACAACACACAGAGGAAGGGTCGATCACCGTGACTGCGTGCCGCCTGTACGAACGCCTCATACACGCTCTGCGGCCGACCCAATTGCCAGATGGTGCTACTCATGCCCCACCGGTAATGCCCGCAGAGCCTCGTCGAGCGCAGCTCCGTCCTCGTCGGCTAGGGCCGCCTGCCGCAACTTCCGAACCCACTCGGCAGCGTCGTGTCGGCCCATCAACATGCCAGCCGCTTCCATGACCCGTTGAAACTTTCGATCACCGCGTTGGTGCGTCTCGCTGTATCCCTTGACGAGCCGCCGATTCTTGGCCATTTCGAGCGCAAGGCCATAGTCACCGGCCGCAGCGCGATGCACCTGCGTCAGCCACGCGTTCAACCGCTCCATCTCCCGATGGTGTCGCAGCGTCCACCTGCGAAACCGTCTCATCCCTGCGATCAGATACAGCCCGAGAAACCCACCCAACTTGTCCGTATGCACACGGCGTCCTTTGTTGAAAATCCGATCCACCCCCGCACACAGTTGAGGATGCTTCTCCACCCAGGCTCCAATCGACCGAGGCAGCGAACCCAGTACCTCGTCGACCCCCGGATGCATGAACTCTGTCGTGTACAGAATCTGGCCCTCCTGCACGCCGACCTCTTTTCGAATCCGCGCAAAGCGGTTCGAGCGCAGCTTCAGGTCCGCCACCCGGATCACATCGTCGTACGCCATCCCGACAGCAATCTGCCGGGCTGCTTCCGACGTGAGAGCGAACCCCCACGACTCCCCTCCCGCTGCGCGATCCGAAGTGAGCACCTGCCGCAACTTATTCAGATACTCCGCGGCATATTCCAGATCCTGATAGTCAGCGACCCTGCGCAGCCCGGCTGCCAGCATCGGACGGGTCTGCTGCGGAAATTCCTGCAGCGCGCGCGCCACCACCTCGGCAAACTCAGGATGCCGAATGACAGGCAATCCCTCGGGAGCGCCATCCGCAGCGGCTTGCACCGCGGCCAGACCATCAACACCCGACTCTACGTCCCCGAATGCTTGTGCGAATGCCCTCAGGCTCGCTTTGACACCCACACCCCCAATCTTGATGGCTTCCTCAAAGCTGGCCCGAGAGTAGGGCAATGCCGCTGAGGCCGCGAGCGCCCCCAACATGACGGCAGAGATCACACTCCCGTTGCGCTCCGCAATCGCGGCCATGTCGAGTGCCACGACACGCCGCGTCCTACGGCGGATCGCTTCGATGACTCGTGCAGGATCAATCACACCGTTTCCAGGAGCTGACTTCTCGCCGATCGCGTACGACCGGTGCGTGGAGCAGATCAGAGTCGTACGCTCCGCCGTACAGAAGCCTCGCAGAATCGCCCGGCCGCTTTCCAGAAACTCCGCGGCGAGCACCACATCAACCTGCCCTGGCGTGGGCATCAACGCCAATACGGGTGCTCGTCCCCTGTTTGGGAAAACCTCCACGTAGTACACGGTCGCGCCCGTTCGTTGCGCAACCCCTGGCACGGAGGTCCCCTGGGCGAACCAGCCATTCAATTCGGCAGTTGACACGATCCAGTCCGCGAGCACCCCGCCGCCCTGGCCGCCAATCGCGAGTATGGCAATACAGACCGGCCGATCCGCGCTCAATGCCTCGCTCATCAGGCAGCGTCCACCGCAATCACGCGTCCCCGCTCGCGTCGACGCTGCAGGAATCCAATGACTGTTGCGCGAAATGCCGCGAGAAAGCGCTCGCCCCAGGTCGGATTGTCGATAATCTCCGCACGGTAGAACGAAGGACACAACACCGCCGCATCTGCCACCTCTCCACAGTTACCGCATCCGACGCAGGACTGGTCGATGGTGGCGACGGGGTCCTCCTTCAGCGGATCGGCGGCCTTCTTCACCGTGAGTGAAGGACACCCTGAGAGCCTGATGCAGGCATGGTCCCCCGTACATACATCCTCATCGACCCCAAACCGCATGCGCGACACACGCTCTCCCCGCTTCACGGCCTCACGCTTCGCGGGCTTCTCACGCCGCTGTCGATTGAGCATACATTCCGATGAAGCCACGATGACCTTCGGCCCCGGTTCCCTGGAGGTCAGAGCTTCCCGAAACACGCTCTTCATCCGGGTGACATCGTAGGTATTGCCGATCTGACGGAGCCACGAGACTCCCACCCCTTTGACGGCAGCCGCGATCGGATTGTTTGTGTGCCGCAGCGGGTTGATGGCCCGCGACGACAGCACATCCTGTCCTCCGGTGGCGGCCGAGTAGTAGTTGCCGACAATCAGAATGACATTATCGGACTTGTTATAGACCGCGTTTGCAACCCCGGACGACAAGCCGTTGTGCCAGAACCCCCCATCACCCATGACACTGATCGAGCGCCGCGCATCCGGGACATTGAAGGCAGCCGCCGACGCCGCCCCCATTCCATATCCCATCGTCGTGTGACCGATGTGAAACGGCGGAAGAATCGAAAACAGATGGCAGCCGATGTCCGCTGCCACGTGGTGGGGTCCCAACTCCTTCTCCGCGAGCTTCAGCGCCGAAAAGATGGGACGTTCCGGACAGCCGGTACAGAAGCCCGCAGGCCGCACCGGTACACTTTCGGCAATTGATTCGCGCTGCGGGTCCGCCGGTTTCCCTTGCGACGCCGCGGGCGACATTCCAGGCGCCCACTCGCGTACGTACTTCTCGAATCCTTCAATCAATGCCGCAGTTGTATATTCGCCGTAGACCGGCAGTGGCCCTTTGCCTACCACCTTCGTGGCGCAATTCGCGCGTTGCAGAACCGTTGTGATAGCCTGTTCGAGGAAATCCGGCTGACCTTCCTCGACAATCAGTACTGAGCGCTTATCCCGGCAGAAATCCACCAACTCCGCATCGACCAGCGGATACGTCACATTCAGAACGTACAGGGGGATACGGGTCTCGCCGTAACAATCCGCTAGCCCCAGCGTCTGCAGCGCGCGCAGCACGCTGTTGTAAAGCCCCCCCTGAAGTATGATTCCGCACTCTCCCCCGCGCGGCCCGAACTGCTCGTTCAGTCCGTGGAGGCGGATGTACTCAACCGCTGCCGGCCAGCGATGCTCGATCTTCTCCTTCTCGTGCATGAAGGACGCCGGCGGCAGCACGATGCGATTGGTATCGCGTTCCGGATGTTCGAGCGCCTGCCTGAGCGTAAAGGCCGGCGGCCGATTCTCCTTGGCCACGAACGAGCCATGCAGGTGGCAACTGCGGATGCGCATCTCCAGCATCACCGGGGTGTTGGAGGCTTCCGAAAGCTCAAATCCGCACTCCACCGCCCGTACAATCGATTCCAGGTTGGGCCGTGGATCCAACAGCCAGATCTGCGATTTCATGGCGAATGCGTGGCTGCGCTCCTGCATGATCGAGGAGCCTTCACCATAGTCCTCGCCGATGACGATCAAAGCACCGCCGCGGACGCCGCTCGATGTCAGATTGGCGAGCGCATCCGATGCGACATTGGTGCCAACAGGCGCTTTCCAGGCAACAGCGCCCCTGATGGGATACATTACCGAGGCCGACAGGCTCGCTGCGGCAGTAGCTTCGCTGGCGCTCGACTCGAAGCGCACCCCGAGCTCCTCGAGCACTTCACGCGCATCGGCCAGGACATCCATCAGATGGGAAATCGGCGCGCCTTGGTAGCCTGCGACATACCCCACACCACACTGCAGCAGCGCCTTTGTGATTGCCAGGATCCCTTCGCCGCGAAACTCGTGCCCGGCGCCGAGTCTGAGTTGTTGTACTTCCTTCGCGAACGACCGCTCTGCCATTCACCAGCCCCGCCTACTGTTATTGCACCGACTATCGGATCCGCCCAGCACGGCCGTCCAATACAGCAGATAGCCAATTCAATCGCATTTTGATATCAGTGCACGGCGACGGGATTGTGCGCGGTCACCTTCGCGCAGGAGGAATCCGTTGGAACTCAAGCAACTACGTTACTTTCTCGCCATCGCCGAAGAGGAGCACTTCGGCCGCGCCGCTCAGCGCCTGCGCGTGGCGCAGCCAGCGCTGACGCGACACATGCACAATCTCGAGGAGGAGCTGGAGGTTCAACTGTTCGATCGCCTTCCACGGGGTATCCGCGTATCCGCCGCAGGTCGCGCACTCCAGGAGGACGCGCGGCGCGTCCTGGCGGATGTTGCTCAAGTGACACGCCACGTCCAACTCGTTGGCCGCGGTAAGGTAGGTCTGCTGCGTCTGGGCTACATTGAGGTGGCCGGCTGGCAAGGCATCATCCCTGAAAGCATCCGTGATTTTACCTCCAGCACCCAAGATGTCCGGGTCGAGCTGGCAGCCATGCCCTCCCTCGATCAGCTCGCCGCAATTCGCGAACGCAAGTTGGACGCGGGATTCCTGTACAACGCGCCGCCGGATGACCCTGATCTGGTCATCCAGTGCCTCGAGCAACACGCGGTCTGTCTGGCTGTGCCGCGTAACGCACCGCTCGCGCAGCGCGAGCGCCTGCACCTGAGCGAGCTCTCGGGCGAGCCCCTGATCCTGTTCCAACGCCTTGGAAGCCCGCAGTTCTACGACGCGTTGATCGCTGAGCTCAGAAAACACCAGGTCGCGCCCCGAATCGTTCAGGAGGCCGCGAACGAAGCAGCCATGCTGACCCTGGTCACGACCGGAGCCGGCTCAGCCATCGTCAACTCGTGCCACCGCTGGCGGCTGCCGCAGGGCATACACCTGTTGCCGATCGACGGACTCGCCGTCAAATTGGACCTGTCGCTCGCCTACCATCGGGATAACCGCTCGCCGCCCCTGCTGCGCTTCAAAGACTGGTTCGAGGCCCGCGCATCCGGGCACAAATGACAGCCGGATTCGACGGTTACGCGACTAACATAACATCGGAAGGTGGAACAAATAGTTGACAATCGGCTCTGACGTGCTCATCGTTGCGCGCCATCTGTGGCGTCGGATGCGGTAAGACCGCTGACAGTTCCCGGCGCGCGGACCCTACATGAGCAGTTTTAGTTGCTTCAAAGCGGCCGCAGTGCAGGCGGCGCCGGTGTTTCTGGATGCACAGCGGACCGCACACAAAGCCGCAGGTCTCATCCGGGAGGCGGCCGCCGGCGGCGCGCGTCTGATTGCCTTTCCGGAAGTGTTCATCCCCGGCTATCCATACTGGAACTGGATAACCGATCCCGTCACCGGCAGCGCCTGGTTTGAAAGGCTCGTGCATGCCTCAATCAACGTACCGGGTCCGGAAATCTCCATAGTCTGCGACGCGGCCCGCGAGACCAGTACCTACGTTGTCATGGGCGTCAACGAACGCAGTCCGATATCACTTGGCGTGCTCTACAACACGCTCGTGTTCATCGGCCCGGATGGCCGCATCCTCGGCAAGCATCGCAAGCTGGTGCCCACGTGGGCGGAAAAGCTCACCTGGACCGGTGGCGATGGCTCGAGCCTGCGTGTCTACGACACCGAGCTGGGCCGCCTGGGCGGCCTGGCCTGCGGCGAGAACACCAACACCCTGGCCCGTTTCGCACTCTTGGCACAGGGTGAGCTGATCCATGTCGCCAGTTACATTGCCTTGCCGGTCGCACCGCCCGACTACGACATGGCGGAGGCTATCCGCCTGCGCGCGGCTGCTCATTCCTTCGAGGGCAAGCTCTTCACGCTGGTATCCTGTTCGACTGTGTCGGAGGAAATCATCTCCGCCATGAGTGCCATCCGCCCCGACGCACGGGCGCTGCTCTCGCGTCCCTCCAGTGCCTTCTCCGGCTTCATCGGCCCCGACGGACGGCAGGTGGGTAAATCTCTCATCGACGAGGAAGGAATCGTATACGCCGACATCGACTTGAACCGTTGCGTTCAACCGAAGCAGATGCACGACATCATCGGACACTACAACCGTTTCGACATCTTCAACCTGCAAGTAAACCGGCGCCCCCAGCAACCGGTGCAGTGGCGTGAAGCGGCGCCCGAGAGCGACTTCGCTCTGCCTGAAAACGATAGCCCCGAGGTTCGCTCCCGATGAGAAGGTACCGTATCGGGCAGATCGTGCCCTCCTCAAACACCACCATGGAAACGGAGATTCCCGCTCTGCTGCGCATGCGTGAGCGCGTTTCCCCTGAGCGCTTCACGTTCCATTCCAGCCGCATGCGCATGAAGCATGTGACGCCCGAGGAGCTCGCCGCTATGGACCGCGACAGCGATCGGTGCGCGTTGGAGCTCTCCGACGCGCAGGTCGATGTTCTCGGTTACGCCTGTCTCGTCGCCATCATGAGCATGGGGCCCGGATACCACAGAGTCTCGGAGTCTCGCCTGCACGAGCGAACCGTTCAAAATGCAGCGCCGGCTCCGGTCGTTACCAGCGCTGGCGCACTCATCTCAGGCATCCAGACCCTGAGCGCGAAGGTGGTCAGCGTCGTCTGTCCGTACATGAAACCGCTTGCCAAACGAGTGGTGGACTACCTGGAGAACGAAGGCATCACCGTCAAGGACTATCTGGCTCTGGAAGTGCCCGATAACCTGGCTGTCGGGCGACTGGACCCCAACAATCTGTTGGAGGTGTCCTCACGGGTCGATCGAACCGGAATCGATGCCCTCGTTCTGTCGGCCTGTGTCCAGATGCCCTCGCTGCCCGTCATCGAGGCCGCGGAAATCAAATACGACCGCCCGGTCATATCCGCGGCGGTGTGCACGACCCACCAGATGTTGAAGCGTCTCAAACTGGACACCCACGTGCCGGGCGGCGGAACTCTGTTATCAGGCAAGTATTGAACCATGAACCCACTCGCCAACGACCTCTCCAGGCTGACCTCTGCCAGCCGCACATTTCTGCGCCTGCCCCAGCAGCATTTCATCAACGGCAAATTTGTCAAGGGAGCCACCGACAACACCCTGGCTGTGGTAGATCCAACGAGCGGTGCACAGTTGACAAACGTGCCTGCGGGCAACGCGACGGACATCGATCGAGCCGTAAAGGCCGCGCGCGCTGCATTCGAGTCAGGGCCCTGGCCTCGGATGCGGGGTGCCGAGCGGGAGCGACTGTTGTTGCGCCTGGCCGATCTCCTCGAAGCCAACGCCACCGAGTTTTCGGAGATCGAGAGCGTCAACAGCGGTCGTATCCTGGCGGCAACCCGTGCCTTCGACGTGGATCTGTCAGTGAGGTATCTGCGTTACATGGCCGGCTGGGCCACAAAGATCCACGGCAACACGATCGAGCCCTCGATCCCGTACGCAGCCGGAAATTTCTTCGCCATGACGCTGCGTGAGCCCGTTGGCGTCGTGGGCGCGATCACCCCCTGGAACGTGCCCCTCGGACAAGCCATCTGGAAGATCGCACCAGCGCTGGCAACTGGTTGTACGTTGGTCCTCAAGCCGGCTGAACAGACACCCTTGACTGCTCTGCGCTTCGCCTCACTCATCGCGGAAGCAGGCATCCCGGAGGGTGTCGTCAACATCGTCACCGGCCTCGGAGAAGCCGCTGGCGCGGCCCTCGTAGCGCATCCTGGCATCGACAAGATCAGCTTCACCGGCTCAACCCACGTTGGCCGACTCATAGGCGAAGTCGCCGCCCGCAACATGAAGCGCTTCACGCTCGAGCTCGGCGGAAAGTCGCCGATGGTGGTGCTCGATGATGCCGATCTCGACATCACCATTCCCGGTGCCGCCATGGGCATTTTTGCCAATCACGGCCAGAATTGCTGTGCCGGCTCCCGACTGTTCGTTCACGACGCCGTCTACGACAGGGTCGTGGCCGGTATTGCCAAATTGGCCGAAGATATCAAACTGGGCCCGGCCCTCGCCGCGGACACCCAGATGGGCCCGCTCGTCTCCACGAGTCAACAGAAGCGAGTAATGGGTTACATCCAGTCCGGCCGCGACGACGGCGCAGAGCTCGTCGCAGGCGGTGTAGCGCTCGATGGCCCGGGTTCCTACGTGCGGCCCACAGTCTTCGCCAACGTCAATCCCGGTATGCGCATCGTGCGGGAAGAGATCTTCGGCCCCGTCCTGACAGTTGCGCGATTCAGCGATCTGAACGATGTCCTGATGCGCGCGAACGACACCGAGTTCGGCCTCGGCGCGAGTGTCTGGACCCGTGATCTCAACAAGGCTCATTGGTTCATCAAGAACTTCCGCGCCGGCACGGTGTGGGTCAACACACACGCCGTGCTCGACCTCGCGGTTCCGTTCGGCGGATTCAAACAATCCGGCGTCGGCCACGAGCTGGGCGAGGAAGCCATCCGCCACCATACCCGACTGAAGTCAGCGATTCTCGCGCTGACGGATCCGGTTTAGGTGCAACCCTTCTTCGCGCGTGCGAATGCGCTGGGCGACATCCCGGTCCAGGTCTTGAACGCGCGTGACAGCACCGCCGAGTCCGAATAGCTGATCCGGCTGGCCAGGTCCGCGAGCCGGCCGCCGTTGGAATTCAACATTGCCTCGATAGCCGTACGCCGATGCGCCTGCAGGATCTGCCGAAAGGTAGTGCCTTCCTGCTCCAGGTACCGGCGCAAACTGCGCACCGACATCTTCATCTCCGCTGCCACCGTCTCGATTCCGACATCCGAGCGTCCCAGCCGGCGGGCGATTGCGGCATCAACCCGTCCTGCGATGGATCCGGGTGGGTCCTCCTCCTGCGGTTGCAGGAGCTCCATCAGATGCCGCTCGAGGATCGGAGCGATATCCGACTCCTCAGCCTCCGCGCGCCAGCGAACCGGAGCTCTCAGATCCTCGTTATCCAGCACGAGCCGGTTGGCGTCGCAGTTGCCGTGGACCGGGGCGCAGAAGAATCGGCTGAGCGTATCCTCGCGGTTGGCGAGGTCGTGCTCGAATTCAACCGCCAGCGGCCGCCAGCGCTTATGCGTCAGCTCGCGGATGAACGTCGCCAGGGACGCAATTGCAAATTCAGCATCCTGCACGCGCGGCCAGATGGAGGGCTCCTCGATGCGATATCGACAAGCCGAGGTGGGACGGCCGCCCACGAATTCAAACAGTGTCCTCGTTTGCCAAGCCGCCTGAAATCGCGTGAGCTGCACGAGGGCGGACTGCAGGTCGCGCGCGAGAATAAACAGGGCATAAAACGGACCGAGATCCGACAGAACGAACTGCCCTCCCAGCTCGAGGCCCACAAAGGGGCGTCCCAGGCGCGCGGCCGCCGCTTCGGCGAGCGCCACGAACTGACGCAGCGGCACACGCTCGTACAAGTGGGTGAGCTGGGTGACTGATAGGCCAAACCGGCCCAGGAACGAGTCGATCGGAACACCCTGGCTCGCCAGCTCGCGCACCAGAGGCGCGAGAAACAAAGCTCGGATCGTGGCCGAATCGCCCGCAATCGGCACACGCTTGGAACGAGCGATTCCCATGGTCGGTTTCCCCTTCATTGTGAAAGCCGACGCGCAAGAGCAACGGCGCTGGGCTATTTTGGCCGGCTTGCCGCAGCAGCCGCCCCCGGGTGTTTGCAGGGGTATTCCATCACCCGATGTCGAGGCTCCTTTTGATAACGGAACGTCAGTCGATATGGCTTTGTCAGAATCGCCGGGTCCAGTATCGTCAGGTCATCCTGCAATTGATCCGCCCCTGTCAGGCGAATCTTCTCCAGAATCTTCATCTTCGCACTATGCGGGATGCCCAAGTAGCGAACATCCTCACGCACCCCGACCGTCTCAACTACGAGCGTCTCACCATTCCACGTCCCGACCGATAATCCCATGTAGCCGGGGTTGATATCCGCGGGAGCCGGCGGTTTCTCGTCCAGCGCGATGCGCCGCGTCTGCGACATGTACTCCGCCAGGACAGTGACCTGCCCGCGCGTCTGCAGAATCTCCAGGGGGGCATGGGCCGCCATAATCGTCGGCATCCCCTCGACCCAGCACTTTTCGAGCTCACCGGCGGGTCCGCTCGTGGCCGGCGGTTCCGCCCGGCGCTTCGCGTTGTAAGCCTTCAGATACTTTGGCTTCAGTGGAGGTTCGACGGCTGGTTGTAACGCATCCATCGCAACTCGACTCCAAACGCCGCTGATATCGGGCGCGCTCTCGCCCGCAAACACATTCGCCGCGACTCCGCAGAGCGTCACAGCAACAGCCCATCTCAATTCCGAGCCTTTCAGGTACCGGATATTCATCACAATGTAAACCCCACCCAGCGTCCGAGAAACACCACTGAGAGCCACAGCCCCAGCGATGTCGCACCCGCGATCCGCGCGGCAGCCGGCGGCGGCAGCCGCTCGTCCCACTCATCCACCCGTCGGTAGATCGTCAGGTGAAAGATGCCCATGTTGATGGCGGCGATCACAATCAGCAGCAACTTCAGCTGGAACTGCTCGTTGTGCGCATACTTCGGTGCATTCGATATGAACAGCAGCGACCCGGCGATCAGCGCCAACACGAACGCCCCCCAGGTATAGGGCAGAATGTCTCCGATCAGTTGTCGCACGCCACGCCGGTGCGACCGATACCCCAACAGCCGCAGATCCACGATGGTGATCGTCCCCACCACCGTGGCGATGGCAACCACGTGCAGGCACTCGAGGATCGGGAATGCGATCGACCCTTGCGAGATGGCCACTGCGATGGGTGTGTTGCGCAGATATTCCAGCCAGGCATCCAGGTTCATAGGTGTTCCTCGCGCGGCTGCGCAATCAATTGACGTAGGCAATAAAGCGGCCGCAGAAGATCACGGCGACCCAGAGCGCCAACAGGACCCACGCCAGCGATCTGGCCGGCCCCTTGCCGGACTCGCTGAGCGGTTGCAACAGCGGTCTGCGCAGCGTCAAGCTGATGAGCACGGCCGCTACAACGAGAGTCATCTTGATCCAGAACGGCACATTGCTCAGCGTGCGGTCCGGTTCTGCGATGATCATCAGCAACCCGGTGGCCAGAAGCACCCCCAGCGCCCGCCACATCCACGGCAGATAGCGTTGCGCGACCACGCTCAGGCTTTCATCCGGAGCCACGATTCCTGCTATCCGCAGCTCGGTTACCAACGCACTCCCCACGACCACCGCAATGGCAATGATATGAATCGACTGCACAACCGGCACGGCCCATGTGTAATCGCGCATTGCACCGCTCATTGCGGTCCCGTAGAGCCATTCACCCAGAGCATGCATGTCCATGGCCACACCTCACTTGGTAATTTTCAGGCCGTAGGTGCCGTCTTCACCAGCCACGCTGCGGTTGTCGTCACAGATGTACTCCAGGATCTTGTACGTCGGGTCCTTCTTATACCCATAGGTAAATTCATACGGGTGCGACAATACCGTCGGGTCGTCGATCTTCACCCGATTCTCCAACAGATCGGGCGCGGTCAGATGCAACCGCTCCGTGATCACCATGTTTCTGGAGTGCGGGAAGTTGTAGAAGCGGGCGTCTTCTCGGACACCCAGCGTTTGTACGACCAATGTGTCGCCCTCCCAATGTCCCACGGAGTAGCCGTTATAGCTCGGCTCAATCTCGGCCGACGCCGGCATCTTCTCGTTCAGAAATATCCTTCGGGTCTGGGTCAGGAACTCCGCCAGCACCACCAGCTCCCTGGAAGTGTGCAGAATCTGAATGTTGTAAACAGCACCCATGATCGTCGGCATGCCTTCCGGCAGGCACTGGGTGCTCGCATCCAACAGCGGCTTGCCTGCGTCATCGGCCGCCTTCTTGCGGATCTTGTAGTCCTTGTAGGCAGTTGCGTATGGCTCACGCAGTTGCGGATCCCCGCCGGGCGGCGGCGGGTCTGCGGGAATCGGTCCAGCCTCATAGGGGTCCGGATAGCGGGCCCACACACCATTGAAGTCAGGCGCGGCCGCCAACGCAATGGACACAGGACCCAGTGCCACCATTCCCACAATCCAAACCGATCGCGCGTATCGCTTCACGTGTCACCCTTCAATTGTGGATCGCGAGACGAATAGTCACTTCCGTGTCGGAAACATAGGCTGCCTCAAACCCGGTCCCCCGCAGCAGCTCATCGAGCGCTTGATGCCTGTCCAGCTCGCCGCGTATGGCGTTACTGCGACCGTAGGCCACCACGTTATAGACATACAGAAGCTGCATGTGCGCCTGCTCGGCGAATGCCTTCAGAGCCGAAGGCAACGGTTGCGCCGGGATGTCGAAGCGCTCGGCGTCGGCCATCGCCAGTCGCGGCATAACCAGTATCACCCCGCAAACCAGCCAGAATCGGCGCAGGCACCGCCAAAACATCCCGGCTCTCACCAATCACTGCTTGATGGTCGTGCCGTTGGCCAGCGTGACCGCATCGAGCAGTCCGCCCGGCTTCCCATCCCGCAGCGGATAGATCTCCACGGTCACGTGATCTCCAACCTTCACCATCCCCATCTTCCAACCATGGTGCGTCAAGTCATTCACACTCGCGCATTCAATGGCGTACTCGGCCGACTTGCCGGCGGCGTCCTTCCCCTGCACAAACAGGAACACATGCGGATTGGCCCATTCAACCTTGCTCACCGTCCCCGGCACTTTCACCACCTTCGTCTTGTCGAACATGGCGAAAGAGTGATGCGCCCAGGCCGGAACGGGACCCTGCAACACAACCCCGATGACCGCAATGGCGGCGGTCCATCGGTTAAGGATTCGGTTCATCGGTTTCATCTCCTCAAAAAGTCTTTGCAACTGAGACGCCCGCCGTGCGCGGTTGGATCAGGCCGAAGGAGCTCGGCACGGCTGTGCCGATCCCGCCGCCCACGATTCCACGGCGATCCGTCACATTGTTGACGTACAGCTCGAACGTCCACTGATCCGAGCGCAGGCTCGAATGCAGATCCGTCTGTGTGTAAGCCGGCAATACCTGCCGTTGCGGTGCAACCTGGAACGCGCCGGTGCGGCTACCCACGTAGCTGACAGCTCCTCCAACTCCGGCGGTCCAGGATCCGACCGGCCTGTCATAGTCAAAAGTAGTGCTGGCAGAGAAGCGGGCGCTGTACGGCAGTCGATCACCCGATACACCGTAGGCAGCGCTGTTAGCTGGAAAGTCCTTGGTGAGAACCGCATCGTTCCAGGACACCCATCCGCCCAGGTGCAACCCTGTCAACGGCCGCACCTGCGCAGACAACTCCACGCCCTGGCTCTTCGCCTCACTGCCGTTGTAGAAGTAGTTTTGACCGTTGTTCGGATTGGTCAACGACAGTTGCACGTCGGTCCATTTGATATAGTAGACGGAGCCCTCGAACGACAGCCGCCGCTCGAATGCGCTTCCCTTGACCCCGGCCTCATAGTTGGAGGTTCGGTCCGGCTTGAAGTTCACCGGCAGGGTGCCGACGGAGATCAGGTTATTGATGCCGCCCGGCCGAAAGCCCGAGGCAAACCGGGTGTAGACCATCAGGTCCGGCGTAATCTTCCAGCTCGGTGTCACGAGGTAGGTAAACGCATTCTCGTGTGCCACCGTTTCGGGTGTCACTGCCGGTGAAGTCGTCCCCTCCACGAGCGGCACGTAGGGATCTCCGATATCAGTCTCCTCGAAGGTCTGCCGCAGCTGGCTTTCCCGGCCGCCGAATTGAATGTCGAAGCCGTCAATGACATGCCAGGTGAGGTCGGTGAACGCCGCCCACTCGGCATACACGCTGTCGAACTGAGTCTGCACCACCGAGCCCAGGCGCTCGCTGCCATCCGTAACCGGATACAACTCCAGGTCCCACGGCGAATACTCATGCGTGTAGAAGCCACCCACCAACCAGTCGAAATGGGTCCCGATCGGGGTGGCGAGCCGGATTTCCTGCGTGACCTTGTTGGTGTGAGTGTTGTCCGTGTTGATCGTATTCTGTGTTGCGAATATCTGTTCGGTGACACTGCCGAATACCTGCGTGTAGTCGAGCTTGTCATAGAGCCGACTGACGCTGTAGCCCGTGACCGAAGTGAGAGTGAACGTTCCGAGATGCGCGGTTGCCGTGGCGCTGTAGGCCGAGAACTTCCGGTTCAATCGACCCGTCTGCGGCAGAAAGTCCTGCTGCAGATCCCCGATCCCGGGCTCGAGGGTGACATACGGCGAGCCCATCAATTTGTTGTCTTGATACAGTGCACTCAATTTGAGTGAAAACACCTCCGACGGTTTCCACAACGCAGACAAGTGTGTGCCGGCGATTTCCGTTCTGTTGACGCCGCGCTCACCCGTGCGGACATTCTCAATATAGCCGGGCTCCCGGCGTGTGAATCCGCTGACTCGGACCGCGAATGTCTCATCAACGGGTACATTGACGGCAGCGCTGATGTTGTAACCCACACCTGGCCCGCCGTGTACCGTAGATAGTCCTGTTTGCACACGTCCTGAAAAGGACTCAGTCGATGGATCCGCCGTGACGTACTTCACTAACCCACCGATACTGCTGGCCCCGTAGAGGGTGCCTTGGGGTCCGCGCAAAACCTCAATTCGCGCAAGGTCACTCGGGTCGAGGTCGGGGGCAAAATAGCCGCCGCCGTTCACCGTGGAAGGTCCAAAAGGAACATCATCGACGGTGATACCCACGGTAGGATTGGTAAAGTCGCCGGAGGTGATACCGCGGATGGCAATGGTCGGCGCGCCACTGAACTCGTTGGGTGTCAGGGACAGACCGGGCACCTGCGAGTAGTAATCCTGCAGACTGTAATGACTTTCGTCGGCCAGCGCCGTTGCAGTGATTGCAGTCACGGGTATCGGGACATCCTGCAGCCGCTCTGCGCGCTTCTGTGAGGTAACGATCACCTCTTCGAGCTGCGCACCATTGTTTGAATCGGCGGTGGCATGCGGATCGCTCCCGGCGCGGGGCTTGCGGGCGTAGGCTTCCCCAGCAGTGCCGTTGCCCGCATCGGATGCGTTTGGCGCAGCGTCGATCCGGCGAATCGTCACTTCCCTGTCCGAGGTGAACGCAGCTTCAAAGCCCGTATCGCGCAAAAGCTCGGTCAGGGCCGTGCGACTGTCCAGATCCCCATGGACCGCATGGCCGCTCGACTTCGCGACGGCGCTGTACACGTACAGAAGTTGAACATGTGCCTGCGCGGCGAATGCCTTGAGTGCCGCAGGCAGCGGTTGAGCCGGGATATCAAACGCCTGGGATTCGGCCAACCCAATCGCAGGCGCCCCGGCCAGCAATGTACAGGCCGCCCACGAGCGACCGCCTCGGCTGAAAATCATACCTGTCCCCCAACAATCGTTTTGCGGCACCCCTGACTGTGGCGGTGCTCGGCAGCACGACGATTGGAGCGGCAAAAACCCCCAACCCGGTTGGTTACCGGTTGTTGGGCCGCGGTGCCCCGCTGTGCAGATGAGTGCCGCTGGAATCGCGGCGCACCTGCACATCCAGGTTCTGTTCCAACATGCGCACCAGTGCGTGCGCTCCCCGGGGACCGGCCTGAAACGCACCCCCGACCGGCAGCGTGCGCAGCGAGTCATCCTCGAGAATGAGGGGCTCGGCTGAATAGCGATTCAGCTCATCGACCACGTCCGCCAGCGGGCGATTCTCGAAGTAGATCGTGCCGCTGCGCCAGGCCATCGCCTCTGCCAACTCGTCGGCGGTCAGCGCCCGTCTGCGAGCGGCGGTCATATCGAGGTCTGCCTGCTGACCTGCATTGACAGTGACCCAGGGTTGAAGTCGCTGTTCCTCCGGTCGGACAGTCGCGAGCGAGCTGCGGCTCTCGCCGGCCCTGACAGTGCCTTCCCTGACCGTCACCTGCAGGCCCTGCGGTCGCATGTAGACATCGAATTCAGTCCCCACGGCGCGCACCCAGCCGCCTCCCGCGGTAACCCAGAAAGGCCGCCGGGAGTCGTGAGCCACGCGAAAAAACGCCTCACCCCGATCGAGGTGGAGAGTCCTCTGGGCTGACGAAAAATCAACCCGCACCACGCTGTTGCTGTTGAGCTCCATGAAGGAGCCGTCCGTCAGCGGTACGGTGAGCTGTTCGCCCACTGCAGTCTCATACGTCCGCATCGGCGGGGCTTTTCGCAGGTAAGCGTTGGCCAGCAGGGTTGCAACACACAAAGTCGCAGCAATCGCTATGCCCCACCGCCAGCGCCCCCGCTCCGATACCGACGCCGTCATATCACGGACCGGCGCCGAGCTCGCCAGTGGACCCGCATTCACAAATCGTTGCCAGGTTGCCGATACGTCGGCGAATGCCCGCGAATTCAGGGGATTGGCGCGCCTCCAGGTCTCGAATCGGGCGCGATCCTCGGACGTCACATCGTCTGCCCCGAGGCGAGCAAGCCATTCGCTCGCCTCCTGCTCCGCGTTCCTAAGAGTCGGCAATGGATGAACTTCGGCCATGATCGCTTTTCGTCAACTGATAGCGCCTGCGCAAATACTCGTGCGTTTCGCGGATCGCACGTCCAATGTGATTCTCAACGGTCTTGGGTGCCAGTCCCAGGCGGGCGGCGATTTCCTTGTAGGAGCACCCTTCGAATACCCGCAACTGAAAGACCGCGCGGCACTGTGGGCTCAACTGCGCCACCGCCTCGCGCAGCATCCGGCCCTCCTCGTCGGCCAGCGCTTGTCCTTCCACCGAACTGCCCGAAGCTACGACGGGCGACTGGCTCAAATCCCCCAACGTTTCCGTCTTGGCGAGCCGGGTGTGGCGGCGAGAGTCGGTCGCGAGATTGCGTGCCACGGTAAATGCGAATGCCCGGGGCTCAACCACCTCCTCGGCATGCTCACAGGTGCGCAAAAACGCTTCCTGCACAATGTCCTCCGAATCCTCCCGGCTCGGCAGAAACCGGCGCACATAGCGCAACAGCGCTGCCCGGTCATCGGCAAACAGCTTGAGCAGAATGTCAGGGCAAAAGTGCGGCACCGCTCGCAAACCCCCGCAACGATATTTCGAGCTTGCACCTATTGTCACAGACCCGCAACAGTTCTCGCCAATAGCCTAGATTGTTCCAGGGTATGTTAACCAGCGGGTTTCCCAAACGGAGCTTCGAGGCGACCGGGGGTCTTGGGCCTCCGGCGGTACTGCTTTGATGCCTTGGTCAGTGCGGACTGATCAACCGTGCACGCGCGGCGTGCCCTCGATACGCACCTTGGCGAGCTCACCTGGGCGCGTGCCGGTTCAGCCAGTATCATGCGCAACTCGAACACAACTCATTGCGTTCACGCTAAGGTTCGAACCGTGAAAAAGCCAAGCTCGCGCATCCTGCCTTCAGAGATCACCCCCCAGACCGCCTTGCTGACCCGAAGAATGGCCTTGGGGGGTGCCTTGGCAGCCGGTCTGCTCCCGATCAGCTCACCCGCCGAACGCGTCTCAGCGGCCGAGAGCAGCCCGAAACGCTTGCCCGCGACCCGTAATGCGGCGCTGTCCGTGACCGAGACGCCGAACAAATTCGAGGCCATCAGCGGCTACAACAACTACTACGAATTTGGCACCGGCAAGGAGGATCCGAAGCAGAACGCGCAGGCTTTCCGCACTACACCCTGGAGTGTCGCCATCACGGGCGCGGCGGAACGCACCGGCACATTCACTCTGGAAGACATCCTGAAGGCGCAGCCCTTGGAGGAAAGGGTGTATCGCTTTCGTTGCGTCGAGGCATGGTCGATGGTGATCCCCTGGGTGGGTTTTCCGCTCGCGGCGCTGCTGCAGCGCTTTAAACCCACCTCGAAGGCCAAGTACGTGGCGTTCACAACGCTCCACGATCCTGACCAGATGCCGGGCCAGCGCGAATCCGTTCTCAAATGGCCGTACGTCGAAGGGCTGCGCATGGATGAAGCCATGCACCCCCTTACGCTGATGGTCGTGGGACTGTATGGGCAGGTTCTACCCAACCAGAATGGCGCACCGCTGCGGCTCATTGTTCCATGGAAGTACGGTTTCAAAAGCATCAAGGCCATCGTTCGCATTCACTTCACGGAGCAACAGCCCGTCACGACCTGGAGTCAGATGGCTCCCCGGGAGTATGGATTTTTCGCGAACGTCAATCCGCAGGTCGATCATCCCCGCTGGAGTCAGGCCACGGAGCGCCGGATCGGCGCAGCCTTGTTCAACTCTCGCCAGAAGACCCTCATGTTCAATGGATATGCCGAGCAGGTGGCCGGTCTTTACAAGGATCTCGACCTGCGCCGATATTTCTGATGACAACGGCCGAACGCTACCGCTACATCTACAAACCGCTCCTGTTTGTTGCCTGCCTCATCCCCCTCGCGTGGCTCACTTGCCAGGCGCTCGGTCAATGGGGCTCGAGCCTGGGCGCCGATCCTGTCAAGAAGGTCGAGCACTTCTTCGGCAAGACCGCGCTCAACCTCCTGATGTTGACACTGACGGTCACGCCCGTTGCTCGACTCACCGGATGGCGGCAGGCCATTCGATTACGCCGAATGTTAGGACTGTTCACCTTCTTTTACGCTTTCCTGCACGTCGCGGTCTATGTTTCTCTGGACCTGGAGTTTGACTTCCGCACCGTTGCAGCCGACATCGCGAAGCGACCCTATATCACTATCGGGTTTATCGCGCTGATGCTGATGCTACCCCTGGCAGCCACCTCCACCGACGCGATGATGCGCCGCCTAGGTCGCGCCTGGGCAAGACTGCACCGACTCATTTACCTCATTGCCACCCTGGCCGTATGGCATTACTTCTGGCAGGTCAAACGCGATGTTCGTGAGCCGCTGATTTATGCCGGCATCCTGGCGGTTCTGTTAGGTTACCGCTTTGTTACAATCACTCGGCGCTACTCCAGGCAATAGCGCTTCGCGCGACGTCATACGTAAACGTGCCAGTCTCTGGTATCACGCACCCAGCATTCGCGGCTTCCGGTCTCTGCAGGAATTAGCCTGTTCGTACGCGTGACCCAGGCAGTCGACGCCTACACGAAGGGTCGGGCCTACGCTGCATTCATGGACGATCGCGTGGGTTCGCTCGAACCCGGCAAGCTCGCGGATATGGCTGTCCTATCACAAGATGTGTTCAGCGTACCCAGCACGCAGATCAGCCGAACTCAGGTCGTCATGACGGTCGTGGGTGGAAAAATCGTTTACGAGACTCCGACGAAGCACTGACCGCCCGGGGTTTCAACAGTCAGCAATTACAAGCTGTAAGAAAGCGACGCGAGGAACCAGCGCGGACGGCCGATGGTAAATTGCTCGAGACCCAGCGCTGACAGGTCATAGCCATAGGCATGATAGATGCGATCCGTCACATTCTTGACTGAGAGGGAAATATCCAGCCGCTGCTGGGCCTTCGGCGTGAAGACGAGGCTCGCGTCTCCGACCACATAGCCCTTCAGGTAGTCGGCCGGGGCATTGAACGCTTCGAAGTAGTACGAGCCGCTATAGGACCAGTTGGTGTCGATGCGGAAATTGCCGATGCGGGTCGGCTGGGTGTAGGCGATGGACGCGCCGCCACTCCACTGCGGTGCCTGGGGCATCTTGCGCTCAACCGAATCGCCTGACGCCAGCACGACGTCGTAGACCCGGGAATGAAGGAAGGAGGCATACGCGTTCAGCGTGACGCCACGGATCGGCGACGCGGTGATCTCCAGCTCGGCGCCGTCAACCTTCGCCGGATTGTTGGCAATGTGCGACTGCAGGCCGATGTTGGTGAATGTCTGGTATCCCTTGTAGTCGTAGTGAAAAACGCTCCCATTGAGGCGCACGCGATTGTCGAGTAAATCGAGCTTGGATCCCGCCTCGTAGTTGGTGAGGGCTTCCTGACCAAAAGCCATCAGCTTGATGAAATCGGCATCCGCGACCGAGTTGGACCCAGGCGCGGCATAGCCCCCGGCCTTGGTGCCCCGGTTGATGCCCGCATAGAGCAGAGCGTGGTCGGCCGGCTTGTAATCGAGCTCGACCTTCCCGGACCAGTTGTTGTCATGCCGCACCGCCGCGGGATACAGCGAAGGGTTGTAGTCGATGATATCCGAACCTGGGTCGGCCGGCGCGAAAGACTCCTGGTCCAGGTGGTAGGAGTAGCTCTTGCGGTCGAACGAGCCGCGCAGGCCGGTGATGAAGGTGAACCTGCCGGTCGTGTATTCGCCCTGCCCGAACACCGCGATCGAACGAGTGTGGGTTGTATCGTCGACCGTCGTGATCTCGCCGATATCCTGGTAGCCGTTGAACTGACCGGCGCGCGTTTCGATCATCAGGCCATAGGCTCCGGCGACCCACTTGAATGCCCCCATCGTTGAGGACAATCGCAACTCCTCGGACCACTGGTTCAGGGTCTGGTTGGAAATGTAGGACTCGAGCCGGTTCGGAGAAGCGTCGGTATCCTCGGCGTAATACTTGTCCAAGTGCTGGTAGTCGGTGATCGAGGTGATCCCGATTGCGCCGATATTCCCGGTGTACGTGGCCGTACCACCGTAATACTTGCGGTCAAACATCGGCTGCTGATCGAAGGACACCTTGAAGGGTCCGTAGGGATCGCGGTAGCCCAGCAAATCCGTGCCGTTGGGATCGAGCACACCCAGGCCGAAGGCGTCCTGGGTGGCCGGCACCGCCTTGTAGCCGGCCGGAGTCTCATGGTCATTGCGGTTGTGGAATACCTTCACCAGAAGGTCCCCGCCCGCGACATCTGCGTCAACCTGTCCGCGCAAAGCCCAGGTCCTTGCGTTGCCCAGCTTGGTGTTGTTGAAGACATTGGTGACGTAGCCGTCATGGTTGTCGGTCATGAAGGACACGCGCCCACGGACGGCATCCGTGAGGGGACCGCTGATCGCGCCTTCGGAGGCATACTCCCCGAAGCTGCCAGCCGAGAGCTTGACGTAGCCGGACAGCGAAGGGGTCGGGCGGGCGGATTCCACCTGGATCACGCCGCCTGTGGCATTGCGGCCGAACAGGGTTCCCTGGGGACCGCGAAGCACCTCAACCTGATTGATGTCGAACAGTTGCCCGCTGATCGCACCGACCGAGCTGACATAGGCGCCGTCGGTATAGAAAGCGATCGGCGCTTCCTGAGCATCACTGTAATCGTTCTGCGAAACGCCGCGAATATTGAAGACGGTCACAGTAGGAGCGTAAGTATAGGTCTTCAGGCTGGGAACCATGGTAGTGATTGCCGTGATGTCCGACGTACCCAGCTGGGAGATCTGTTCCCCGCTGATCGCGGTCATGGCCGTCCCGACGCTCTGGATGTTTTGCGCGCGCTTCGAAGCGGAGACTACGATGACGTCCAGGAGACCACCGGATTGTGCAGGCGTCGCGTCAGCGGCTGCCAGATCCTGCGCCTGAACAAACGCACTCGGGAGAGCGAAGGCCATTCCCGAACCAACAACAAGCAACTTGAAGCTTTTCAAATTCCCTCCAGATTCGAGATATCCACACCCCCTTCCATAGTTCAAACGCGCAGGCGCTGCCGTCACTCGACACCCCAGGTCGCTCGACTCGCTCGAGTTGAGGCGGCGCCGCTAGGCGGGATCGCGACGCAATGCCTGACACATACAGTGCAGCGACCCACCCCCCAGACTGATCATCGCCACATCCGGGGCCAACACCGTGAGACCCTCGGCCCGGCACGCCGTAATCAGTTTGTGGTTGCCCGCCGGGATGATGACGCGCTCGTCCCCGAGTGCCACCAGATTGCATCCCATTTCCATCGCATCGTGGTAGCTGACTTCCAACACCCGGATGCGCCTGGCCCGCAGCCAGGTCACCAGCTCAGGCTCAACGGCCTCCACGCATACCGCGGCCAAACCCGGAGCGAGCATTCCCATCTGCACATCCAGATGCAGAAAGTGCGGATCGAACGAGTAGGTCTTGAATTCCCAGCCTTCCGCTTCGAACCAGCGCCGCATCTGCTCGACCGCGGGCTCGATGGAGCGCTCACCCGAGTAGCCGCACAAGGCCACTCCCGGCTCGAGGACCATCAGGTCGCCGCCTTCCACGTTACCGGCGCTGATCATGTCGTAGATCGGAATCCCCGCTTCCAGGTAAAAGCGCAGGCACGCGGCATACTCACCGCGCCGGAAAGGCTTCTGCAGTTGCATGATCACGGCGCCCCACGGGGTCATCACACTACTGTCCCGCGCATATAGCTGATACGGCAATGCCGGATCCGGCGTGAGCCGATGGACCGCAACGCCCGCCTGCTCATAAACCTCGATCATTTCCGCGTACTCGCGCCGAGCCGTCGCCTTGTCAAAGCGCAGTCCAACGCGCGTCGAGCGGCTCACGACTGCGTTGCTCTGCGCCTGCCATTCAAAATGCTCGATCGGACCGATCAGAACATCCCGCAGCCGACCATATTCGCTGTCAATTCCCCAACGCTCCAGCCGCGGCGTTCCGCCGCCTTCAATTCGCGTACGTAGCTGCATGATATGAGTACCATCGAAATTTGGTTAATCTAGTTAACTGCAAAGCAGCCCGCTTGGCAAGGCACCCGGCGCGTGCTCAGTCAGTGCGCTGCAGAGTAGACTTTTTTTCCCCTGAACCAAGTCTCCAGAACCTTTGTCGCTCCGATCTTCTCCGGATGACCCTCATCCCCGAGAGCGAGAACGTTCTGATCCAAAATGATGAAGTCAGCAGACTTACCGGCTTCCAGCGATCCGATCTCCGACGCGCGGTTCAGGGCATGTGCGCCGTTGATTGTGTAAGAGTCAACAACGTCACGAATGCTCAAACGCTGCCATGGACTGATCGGAGGCAGCCCATGCCTGGCGCGCGTAACCCCGATCTCCATGTTGACGAACGGTTGAGGATCCTTCGTGAGAACGGGTGCGTCCGATCCTGCAGCCAGTACGACGCCTGCCTCCTTCAGTGTCTTTGCTGGAAACACACAACGCTCGTAGTAGCCGTTCGGGTCATGCAGCGCTTGATAGCCATTGCCTGACACCTTGGTGTAAAATGGAATCGTGCTCAGGTCATAGCCGTTGGGCTCTGCGTACATCCAACTGTACGTCAGTGCCGCATAGAGGCGGTTCTTGCCAATCCTCACTACATCCTCCGGAGTAGCGCACTGGATGTGGGCCAAAGTATCGGGCTGCGTGGAAATGCCATCAGCGGCGCGTGCCGCCTCGATTGCCGCAATCGCCATCTCGACGGCCCCATCGCTGTTCGCGTGGATATGGAGCGTATAACCGGCGAGGTGGGCCCGCTTCACAAACTCCCGGAATATGGCGGGCGCGTGCATAGGAACTCCATAAGAGATGGCGCATTGGCCGGGATGATAGCCATAGGTCTCGACGAAGTCCGCGATTTGCACCGGGGTCGAATATTCCATCGGTCGAGCGCGGACGTAGGCGCACTCAGGCGAGGTCACGTCCACGTAGCCCTTGATCGATAGATCGCCATTGGCATCCTTGCCAAAAATGGGCTGCAGATTCGGTTGAGGGCGTATCGAGGCACCCAACGTCGGCGGCACATTGTTGGGATTGGCCTCCATGCCGCCATCGGCGAAAATCTTCACTACATCCGCGCGGATGAGTGGATTCGCGGCATACTTCCGGCGCAGCCGATCGGCCTGCGCGAACAGCTTTTCCCAGTCGATCCGCCACGACGCGGCATCCCTGAATGCCTCGGGCTCCCAATGCTGCGCCACATTCAGCCGAAACGTCAGTTGATCCTTGCGGATCAACGCATCGTAGACATCGTATATGCTGCCTCGATCGGGTCCATCGGCGATTGACGCCAAGGCATCCTGGATAGCAGTGATTCCGGCACTGTTGAGCCGCTGTGCCAACTTTTCGGGTTCCCGCAGCAACTTATCGAACTCGTCGCGAGCCACCTCGCTGGTATCGATTGGATTCCTACCATCGTCCTGGATGTCACCGCTCGGCTCGCCACTGGCATCCACACCGACGACCGCTTTGTACCGGGCAAAGTCGGTTTCCAGTGTCCGCTTCGAATATCCGACCACTTCGTCTTTCGCATTCCTCGCCCTGGCCAACGCCGCGCTGTTGAAAGCCCCGTGGTGAAAGTCCCAACCGGTCATCACGATGGGATGCTGGGTGGACGCACCATCCAGTGCGGCTCTCAAAGTCGGGTACCGAGAGTCGGCCTGATTCCCGGCGGCGTACTCCCACAGTGATACCGAGACCCAATGTCCCGGCGGTATTCGCTGCTTCTCGATACAGCCGCGAACGGTCGCGGCAATCTGCGCCAGAGTCTTCGGCTTGGCCTGCAAAGTGCAGCCGCCAAAGTCGACGATACCGCCGGGATGAATGTGGACATCGATCAGGCCAGGAAGAACGAGCTTCCCGCCCGCACTCTTCACCTTCGTTTTCGGCCCGATGTATCTGGCCGCTTCGGCATCCGAGCCGGCGAAGATGATCTTGCCCTGGCGCACTGCGAGGGCCTGCACCGTGCGTCGTGCATTATCAGCGGTGTATATAACACCTCGGTTGAGCACGAAATCCGCCCGCTCCATGACGGTGTCGGCGCCTGCACGCTGCGCGGCATACACGTCGGGAGAGGGAGCACAGACGGCCGATGCTGTTGCAACAATCATTACGGCCGCCGCATGCCGTACGCGGGTCAGTGTTGGCGTTCCGCCGCCTTCTACACGTGCACTGGGCTGCTTCATCTCTCGTGTTCTCCCCTTCTTTAGTGATTTGCTGCACAAAGCACTGAGTGGAGCAGCACGTTTGCGCCGGCCTCCAGATCACCCGGTTTGGCGCTTTCTGCTTCGTTGTGGCTCAGCCCGCCCGCGCACGGCACGAAGATCATCGCAGTGGGCGCAAACTGCGCGGTGTGCAGCGAGTCGTGGCCCGCCCCGCTCACCATGCGCATTCGCGTCAAGCCAAGATCCTGTGCGACCCGATCAACCATGCCGACGAGCTCAGCGTCGAACGCGGTGGCCGGCATGTGCCAGATCTTTTCGACACGCGCATCTACGTTGGCGCGCGCGGCATTCGAGGCCACTTGCTCACGGAAAGTCGCGACCATGTTCTCCAGTACATCGCGGTCCGGATGTCGCAGATCCACGGCGATGATCAATCGCTCGGGTACCGTGTTGCGGGTACCAGGAGACACTTTGAGGTCACCGATGGTGGCACGTCCCCATGGCCCGTTCGCCTCCGCGATGGCAAAAGCAGAGTCGATGATCGGTATGGCAGCGCGCCATGGGTCACGGCGCAGATCCATCGGCGTCGGTCCGGCGTGACAAGCCACGCCTTCGAGCGTCACGTCGAGCCAGTACGCGCCCTGAATTCCGGTAACCACGCCGATGGTGGTGCCGACATTTTCCAGTATGGGCCCCTGCTCGATGTGCGCCTCGAACATCGCCCTGAATGGACGCGCTCGGGCGGGTGCGGTGCCCCGATATCCAATCCGCTCGAGCTCCTCACCGAAGCTGCGGCCGGATTTATCGAGACGTGAGTAGGCGAACTCCTGCGTGTAGGTTCCCGCCACCACGCCGGAACCGAGCATGGCAGGCACGAAGCGGCAGCCCTCCTCGTTGGTCCATGCCGCTACTTCCAACGATCGCCTGAGGCGGATGCCATTTTCCTCGAGCACCCTCATCACCTCGAGGCCTGCCATGACGCCATATACGCCATCGAAACGGCCGCCGGTCGGCTGCGTGTCGAGATGGCTGCCCATGAGAACAGGCTCCGCATCACGCTCCAGGCCCTCGCGCGCTGCAAAGATGTTGCCGACGGTATCCACGGCAACCGAACAACCGGCCGCGCGCGCCCATTCGACGAAAAGGTCGCGACCTTTCTTGTCTTCATCGGTCAAGGACTGCCGGTTGTTGCCTCCGTGAGCGGTGGCGCCGATCTGCGCCATCGTCATGAGACTCGACCAGAGGCGTGCACCGTCGACGCGCAGGTGGCTGGTCATGATGCTCTCCACGGGGACTTCGCTTCGAGATACACATCCAACATGCGCGCCATTCAACACTCCCCGCCGATCGGCGCGCCGGCCACCGGCATGGTCCGGCCCTCGAAGTAGGCGGGACTCATCGCGTTCATGATGAGCATGATCGCGACGCCCAGCAGGATCAGGCCCACGCCGATGACGGCGACGAGCCCGATGGAACCCATGCGGGAGCCGCTGCCGTAACCGGGATCCGCACTGTCGATGATCGTCTTGACGAACAGTGCCGCGAGACTCAGGCCCCCGAGCAGCGGCAACAGCAAGCGCAGGAAAAAGCTCCTGGCCGACGTGAACCACTCTTCACGGAAGTACCAGACGCAAGCGAGCGAGGTGAGGCTGAGATAGAAGCACGCCAGGATCGCCAGCGCGGAGACCGTATCGCTGAGCACATTCTTGGAGGTCAGTCTGATCGCCGCGAAGGTTCCCCAAGAACCCAGAGTCGTCACGAGTATGGCTGCGCCCGGCGTCTTGTGGCGGCTCACCCGACCCAACGCCGCCGGAAGTGCACCGTAGAATCCCATGGCGAGCACGGTGCGCGAAGGGGGTCCGATCGTCGATTGCACACACGCGATGGAACTGAACATCAGCGCGATCCAGCAGATGATCGCGAATCGCCCGAATATAGGTTCCGCCAAGGCGGCAAGGACGTTGCTCTGGACCGCAGCGCTGGTGAGCCCGAGCCCAGAGTTGGAAATACCTGCGAAGCTGATGCAGGCGAATGCGATGAGCACAAAGACGAGTACCGTCGCGGCGACGGTCATCCAGGCCGCCATGCCCGGAGTGGACCGCCCTTCCGTAGCCTCCTCATTCAACGTCAGGGTCGTCTCCCATCCCCAGAACATGTAGACCGCCAGGGAAAGCCCAGTGGCAAGACCGCTTACCGCCAAGACGCCGCGCGGGTCCAGCCAGGAAAGGCTGATCGCCTGCCGCGGCATCCCATCGGCCCCGTGATCACTGGTGAAAACAATAACCAAAAATGCGACGAGCACGATCACCTGGATGTTGGTCAAAACCGCCTCCACCGCCTGCGCCGTCGTCGTTCCGCGGTACGCCCCCCAGCCGCATGAGCCGATGATCAGCGCGGATGTCAGCAGGCTGATCAGGGTGTTCTGCGACAGTGCCGCAATTGCCGGCGTGCCAAACACCTGTGCTAGGCCGACGAACAGGAACTCCACCGCGAAGGACGCGGCGTTGCTAAATCCCAGCGCCATGGCCACGGTGAGAGCCCAGCCCGCTACCCACCCCATGCGCGGACCGAACGCGTTCGCTACCCAGGTGAATGACGTACCCGCGTCGGGCATGGCGCGGTTCAACTCACGATAGCCGATTGCCGCCAGCAGCATGGGGACCGCGCCCATGAGAATGACCGCCGGCACATGCGTGCCGACTGCCGCGACGGCAGGCCCAAGAGAGGCACTGGATGTGAAGAACGGGGCTACGGCTGCAACGCCGGTCAAGATCGTACCCAACAGACCGACGGTACCCCCTTGCAAGCCCTTGCGGGCCACACTTTTCTCGGTCGTCATGTCTGTCATGTTCGAATCATCTGCCTGCGTGGCCCTGGAATGGTGATCAGCTCTCCTCCTCGGCCTCACGCAGCATGATCGTGTCCACGTTCGTGTATCCACCGTCGACAATCAAGGTCGCGCCGTTGACGAACGAGGCCGCTGGCGAGAGCAGGAACGCGACCGTTTGAGCAACCTCTTCGGGAAGGCCGTTGCGGCCCAGCGGCGTCAGCTCAGTGGCGGCCGCCGACGCCTCTGTCGACATGCCGGTGTTGATCCAACCCGGAGCGACCGCGTTGGCGCGCAAACCGCGCTTGCCATAAAGGTTGCCCAGGCTCTTTGTCAGGTTTATGAGGGCTGCCTTGCTGGCAGCGTAGGACAGGGTCGCGAAGGTTCCGGTGAAACCATCGGTGCTGGCAATGTTCACCAGGGATCCGCGCGCCGACATTCGGCTGACGAAGAACTGCGAAAGGATCAAAGGCGCCGTCAGGTTCAACTCCAGCGTGGTGTCCCAGACGCTCAGGTCGAAGTTGTCGAAATCCTCAAACAGGACGGTGCCGGCGTTGTTTACCAGCGCGTCGATGCGAAGTGACTCCAACCGCTTGCATAGATCGAGCGTGCCCTGCCGATTGGACAGATCAGCGTGATACAGATGCACAGCATGGGGATACTCCCCGTGGAGAGCACGCGCCGCCGGCTCGCCAGAGCGATAGGTTCCGTGGACTTCGTATCCCTCTGTGAGCAGGCGGCGCGCGATCGCTCCGCCAATCCCACCCGCCACCCCCGTCACGACGGCTACCGGAGCGCCCATGCCAGGCCTCTCATTTTGTACATGTGCCAGCTCCTCAGTAGCGGTACGACACGAACACACCCACGGTGCGCGGACGCAGCGTCGAATCCGTCCACAGGTAACGCTTGAGCCCGGTGAACGCGCTCCTGTTGAGAGCATCGAGCTCCGGATGTGCGCCCGTTATGTTGTTAACGAACAGTGCGACGTCTGCGCCGCCGAATAATGCACCGACTCGGCCGTTGAGCGTGCTATACGCATCGACCGGCGAAAGATCCGGATTGTAGTTCGGGCTGCTTGGATCTGTCTGGCCGACGCGCCGCTGTTCGCTACTGTGCGTAAAGTCCGAACGCACGTAGAATCCCCGCCGATCACCAACGCTGAAGTCGTACTGAGCCGATATCGAGTAGACCCAAGGTGGTGGCGAGCCCGGTACGAACGAGTCTTTGCCCACAATCACGACACCGCCCGGCGAAAGACCCGCGGTGCTGAAGCGCGCTTTGTTGTAACCCAGAGTTCCCGACAGCACCATGCCTGCAAACGGATTCAGCTGCAGCCCGAGATCGAACCCCTTGGAGGTGGCCTGCGCAATGTTGTTGACGAAAGATTCCGCACAATTTGGCAGCAACAGGCCCGTCTGGATATTATTCCAGTCGATATAGTACACGCTCGCATCAATCATCAGGCGATTGCCCAGCAGCTTGTTCTTCGTACCGACCTCGTAACTCCACACGGTGTCGGAGCCGTATTTCAGTGGCTGCGCCGGCTTGCCGCTCGAATCCACGTAGCCGTAGCTGATCAGATCCTGATCGCACGTCAACGGCAGGCGCTGCGAGGCGCCCCCCGGGCGGTACCCCTTCGCCACCGTGGTATAGATCATGTTGTTGTCATCGATCTCGTAGGAAAGTCCGGCCTTCGGCGTCGTTGCATTCTCGGTCGAGCTGACCGACGTGATGGAATACAGGGGCGAGATCGGCAGGGGTACCGGCAGTCCGAGCGGCCCGTTCTGGTTGGCCTCGGCCCCCGCGTAATTGGCGTTGAAGTCCAGCTTGTTCCGGGAGAAGCGCACACCGGTCGTCAACTTCAACTTGGGCGTGATCTTGAAATCGGTCTGGGCGAAGGCGGCAATCTGCCGGTCCCGTGTGTCGAAATTGATGCGCCATACGCTCGAATCCGGCTCCGGAGGAATGCCGAAGTAGTTCTCGTATGCGCTGTGACCAGGCCCAAAAGGCGGCCCGTTCGTGAGCCCGCCGAACGGCAGGTAAAACGCGCCCACGGCCGGCGCGTTCGCGAGGAAGTTCACAAACATATTCTGCAGCGCCTGCTGCTTGCTGTCCGAGTAGAACAGCCCCGCCACCCAACTGAAGCGCGCGTCGGCGTCAGTCGACTGCAAACGAAATTCCTGCACGAAGTTCTTCTGAAAGTTCTGGTATTCGGAAGCGGCCTTCTGACCCGAGCTCGGAAAATCGCCCTGTCCGTAGAACCAAAGATAGTACAACGTGAAGTCAAACCACTGGCTGCTCTTGCGATCGAAATAAGACGTGTTCGATACGAGCTGCATCGGACCGAGATTCCAGTTGACCTGCAGAGCCGACAGATAGAACTGGTCCGTGCCTTGGTCCTTGTTGGGGCCTGCCATCGGCGTCAAGGCTGGATTGGTGGCCGGATTTCCCGCATCGTACACCACCCGTGCATAGTCGCTCGTGCCATTGGAAGCCGCCGGCCAGAAAGTGTCAAACCCGTCGTTGCGCTCGACCTTCTGATACGTCAACGACGGTGTGATCTCCAGAGCGTCGGTTGCCGCGAATTTCAGCGCGCCCCGAAAGCCGGTAGTGCTGACTGAGTTCGTGTTTTTGCGCACCACCTGTTTGTTCACGAAGGTCAAAGAGGCCGGGCCGGCATTTCCGCTCGGATCGAGCACCGCCGGCGTACCGCTGACACCATCGATATAGCCGCCATCCTCGCGATAGAACGCGCTCACGCGAAAACCGAGCTTGCCCTCGATGAGCGGGCCGCCAAACGCCCCGCCGGCCTCGTAGCTGGGGTCGCCACCCTGGGTGCTAGACAGTTCTGCACGCGTGTACGCCGAATACTTTGTGAGGCTTGGCGAGGTCTGGATGAATCGAACGGTGCCGCCTTCCGATCCGGATCCGAAGAGCGTGCCCTGTGGGCCGCGCAACACCTCAACACGTTCCAGATCGAACAGCGCGGGGAAGGTTGTGCCTGCTGCGTAGGCCAGGTTGCGCACCTGCGTTGGCGTATCGTCGATGTACACGCCAGTAGTGCCAGCACCGGCGCCGGAGGAAATGCCACGGATCGAGATCGTGTTCGCGCCGGTGCCTATGCGCGAGAGCTGCAGCCCAGGCGTGTAACGCACGATATCGTCGATTTCCTTCAAGCCCTGCGCGTCGATCTGTTCTTGGCCGATCGCAGTGACGCTGACAGGCACCTTTGAAAGCGATTCCTCGCGCCGAGTAGCCGTCACCACGACTTCGCGCAGCCCATCCTCGTCGGCGTCGGCGTCGGCGGCATGGAGTTGCGGGGCGCCGATACAGGTCGGCAGAGACATGAAGAAAAGCAGTGTCTTGGACGAACGGAACTTAGGTACGCTACGTTGCATTGTTTGTCTCCCGAGAGGTACTCACCGAGATGTGCCGGCCGGGCTCAGTGCCCGTGCCATGCGGATACCGCCTTGAGAAACTCCTCGGTCTCCTTGTAGTACTCGTCGTGGTTCGGCGGGAAATAGCTCAGTTTGACGACCACTGTCTTCGTGTCGGGATCGACATAGATGTATTGGCCCTGAAGGCCAATCGCCGTATAGGCATTGGAGTTGGGAAAGGTCCACCACTGGTATTGGTAGCCGAGCGTCTCCATCTCGTTGATGGGCTCCGGTCCGGTCGGCACGGTCGACTCACGCACCCAGGAGGCGGGTATGATCTGGTGACCGTTGATCCGGCCCTCATGCAACATCAGCAGACCGATGCGAGCGAAGTCTCGCATCGTCGCGTTGTAACCCATGCCGTTGCGCGGCAGACCGTCGGCGCTGACCATCCAAAGGGCAGCGCTTTGTGCACCGAGCGGTTTCCATAGCCGCTCGCTCGTGTAGGTCGCAAGCGGCTGCCCGGTCGCACCCTCTAGAACACGACCGAGCACCTCGGTGTTGGTCGTGAGATAGCGGAACGTCTTGCCCGGCGCATCGGCACGCTTGAGCGCACGCGCGTCATCGAGTGAGCGACGCTGATTCAACACGATCCCCCGCTCGTATTTCTTCTTCGCGTCGGCGTCTTTGGTCCAGTCGTAGTCGTCCGTACCGTCGACGCCACTCTTCATGAGTAGTGCGTTTCGGATCGAGACTCCGTCGTAGGCGGTGCCACGCAGTGCAGGAACGTAGGTGACGATCTGATCGTCGACCGAGTGGATCTTGCCGTCCATGATCGCTGCGCCTATCAGGATCGACGTCACCGACTTCGCCATCGACATCGACAGGAAGCGCGTGTCCCGGTCCGTGTAATTGCGGTAGCGCTCGAAAACGATGCAGTCATTCTTGATGATCAGCAGAGCGTTGGTGTAGGTCCGCTCGAAAACTTCCTCGAACGAATGCTTGGCGCCCTTGTACTCGTAGCTGAATGTCGGTGTTGGCAGTGGTTCGGCCGTCTTGATCTCCAACACCTGAGCGCCGGCCGCGACGGGCACGGTGTCGAAAATCGATGCGATCGAGTGGAAGATGAGCGCATTAAGGCCCTCTTCCGTGAAATGGCGCCGCACCTCGGCGATGGCGGGTGTGGGCGGCGGCAACAGCGCCTGCGCGCCGGCCGGAATCGAGAACAACATCAGCAGCGGCACGAAATGTCGAGCGGACGGACGACGCATCGATGACCTCCCCGAGCTTTTTTATTTCTGACGAGGCCATGAGCCCCGCCTTGTTAATCAAGTTAACCAGAGAGTCTCGACACCGGCAATAGCGCACGATTGACAGTTTTGCAACGTCCGGTTAATTTAATTCACCTAACGCTGACGACACGCTCGGCAGGGTCGACGGCGCTCCACCGGACTCATTGCGGTCGCGTCTGCTTGATTCCCGAATGACGCCCCTCCGGAGCGGGCTCACGGACTGCGTCGGCGGCTCGTACCCTTGTCAAGCTGCCGACACCCTGCGAAAGTCCGGTCATGGCAGTCATTGCAAAGTCGGCCCGGGCCGCCCGACTCGCGCGCCGCTCGAGCCCGGCCGATACCTCGACACGTGAGCGCATTCTCGACGAGGCCGAGCGCCTCATCGCGACCAAAGGTGTCTTCGGCTTTACGCTGAAAGATATTTCCGACCCGCTCGAGGTACGCGTCCCGGCGATCTACAAGCATTATGAGAGTCGGGATGACGTGCTGGTCGCCGTATCCCGGCGATTCATCGCACTGCTCTCCGAGCAGTTCAGCTACGCGCCGGAGGTACTTGCGCAGCCGTTGCCGGCACTGCGGCAGGTTGTCGAGGAGTTCGCGCGATTCCACCTCGACCATCCGGCCTTCGTGCGACTATCCCTGATCGACTTCGCGACTCCCCAGGGGGGCAGCGAGTACATCCGCCTGGCCGCGGGAGGTCCTTTCCGCTCCAACCTGAGCTCCGGCCCGCTTGCGCCGATGCACCGGCGACTGCGACTATTGCTCGAAGCGGGCGCGAAATCAGGCGACTTTCGCGATATTCCCGAGATCGACTTTTACCGTTTGATCAAATCCGTACTCCTGGTTCGCCTGGTGTTTCCAGACGATCTGCTGAGCAGCTCTCCAGTCAGTACGGCGAGCAAACGCAACGTGGAGCGCATGCTCTGGGACACAGCCCTGCGCCACATCGCCGCGGGCCCCTGATCTGACCCCTGCTTCAGCACCCCGCCGCCGCTTCTCTGAGCACGAGCCTGTAGCCCGCAGCGCAGCTGCTGCGCCGATTTACCCATCCGATAGGGTAAGGAACACATGACGTTGGACAGAAGCACTTCAAATCGTTGGGCCTCACCGTGGTGAAGTCCAGGCGCCGCTGAATGTCATTGGATATCCAGGCGCATCAGGCGCGGGCGCACGGCCCGTCCGGCAGCCGTCCCGCGAGGGGCTGCGACCTGGGATAAACGATGAAGTTCAACGCGTCCGCAAGGCCAGGAGCCCGTGATCCACCTTTCGGCTGATGTGAGCCGTCTCCCAAAGCAGCAGCATGGCCCGTGTGCTGAATCCTGACCTTGCGGCCTCTCTCCGCCACTGCAAACGCTGACATAGATATATCGCATTATGAAATTCACTCAACTCATTGTCATGCTGTGCGCACTGGTCGCAGCCTGCCTACACCCAGACCGGGCACATGCCATCAGCGCAGATGAAGCCCTCCAAGAGCAACGCGCAGACGCGCTGCCTCCGACTCCGCTGTACAAGGTTACCAAGCCTCTGCCCGAAGGCCTCCCTGGGACACTGCTCGGCTCTGAGCCGGGCGACGGTTATCGTCTCCCGGGCGGAGTTCGGGCGGTGCGCATCCTCTATCTCTCGCGTAACGCCGCCGACAAACCCGTTGTAACCAGCGGCGTAGTGTTGGTTCCCTATGGCCGACCGCCGGCGGGGGGCTGGCCAGTCATTGCATGGGCGCATGGCACAGCGGGAGTCGCCCGCAACTGCGCACCATCGCTCATGAAAGACGTCTACTACGGTTGGGAAGGACTGTTCGGGTATGTCATGCTCGGGTACGCGGTGGTCGCCACGGACTATGCGGGCTTGGGCACAGAAGGAGGGCGGCATCAGTACATGTCACTGATGGCGCAAGCTCGTGACGTAATCAATGCATTGCCGGCGGCGCACACGGCAGTTCCGGAGCTCGGATCGAGGTGGGTCGCAGTCGGGCACTCACAGGGCGGCGCCACTGTTCTCAAAGTGTCGCAATTGGAGCATGACTTGCGCGACAACGGCTTTCTAGGCTCCGTTTCGCTGGCGCCGCCCACCGATCTCTACAAGATGTGGCACCAGTTCACGGAAGGCTACAGCGAGGCCGCCGGCTATCTCGACATCATCGCGCTGGGCATTCAGGCGGCAGACCCCTCTTTCGATCCAACCCGGATGTTGGGACCTGGCGCGCTTGCGATCCTGCCGAAAGTGGCGGACGAGGCATGCGTCGATGCGGCAAGCGTGCTGCTGACGGGCAAGCCTGCGGCAGCCCTTCTCAAACCTCACTGGGCCGACGATCCAGCGGTGGTGCGCTTTGCGCGCACCAATAGTCCCGATGCCTCGCCGGCTAAAGGACCGATCCTACTGTTGCAAGGAACGGCAGATCGCACGATCCCCGAGTCCCTCACCCGCGAAGCAGCCGCCCATCTGTGCAAGCGGGGAGACCAGGTGCAGTACCAAACCTATGCGGGCATCGACCATGATCCCCTCGTCGATGCTTCCTTCCGGGACCAGATCGCCTGGATTGCAGCTCGATTTGCGGGCCAGCCGGCACCTGCAACTTGTCACTGAGGTCAACTCATCACACGCCCGTGTGGTGGGTGCCGCGGACAGCAATCCACCCAGTGACATCGCTGCCGCGCGGGTCCACGCTAGGGCAGCCGCTCGGTCAACCGCGCGACAATTTTGCTTTCCGTGGGCGTCGGCGAGCGCTTTCAGGAGCGAGCGCAGCAAGCCCACCGTGCTTTCCCAATCGATACTCAAAGGCCGGCCGGGTCAAACCCAGCCGCCGAGCGGCGCCGGATACGTTTCCTTTGGATAATGCCAATGCATCCGCGAACAGCTTGCGCTCCATCTGAGCGAATGTCGTAGTCCGCGTGTCGGCCGGAGGATGGACGGTCGGGTCGCCGGAGCCCTGCACGAGCGCACCGGTCGGACCCACCTGCAGTAATTTATGTGACAACACCTCGCCGTGTTGAAACATGTGTACGAGATCGATGAGATTCCCATCGCCGCAGAACACGACACCGCGTTCGACCAGATTCTGCAGCTCGCGGATGTTACCCGGATATTGGTAGCTCAACAGTGCCTCCAACGCGCGTCGGGAAAAACCCCTGGGCTTGATGCCATGCTCGTGCGAATAGAGCTTGAGAAAGTGTTCAATCAGAAGGGGAATATCATCGCGGCGGTCGCGCAACGGCGGCATCTCGATCGGAAACACATTCAGACGAAAAAAAAGGTCCTGCCGGAAACGCCCCTCGGCCACCGCCTGACGCAGATCCACGTTGCTTGCGGCAACGAGCCGTACATCAACAGGAATCGTACGAGTGCCGCCGACGCGCTCCACTTCGCGCTCCTGGATCACTCGCAACAACTTGCCCTGTCCCACGACGCTCAGGGAGGCGATCTCATCCAGAAACAACGTCCCGCAATGCGCGCGCTCGAACCGGCCGGCCCGCGAGCTTGCTGCGCCGGTGTACGCGCCTCTTTCAACACCGAAAAGCTCGGCTTCGATCAGTGTATCCGGAACCGCGGCACAGTTGAGCGCGATGAAAGGACTGTTGCGGCGCGGCCCTTGATCATGCAACGTGCGCGCAAAGAGCTCCTTTCCGGTGCCTGACTCTCCGATCAACAGCACGGTCGCGTGCGTCGGAGCGACACGATCCAACATGTGCTTCGCAGCCATAAAGCGCGCCGATACCCCGACCGCCTGAGGCGCGGAGGGGGATTCACTTGCCGGTGTGGGTGGTTGGTATACCTCCAGATCCGCCCCCCGGGCCTCGGTACCCCACGCATCGAGTGGCTTGGCAATGCAGCGGCAGCTGGCTGCGCCCATCGCGCGGCACTCCACCTCTCGAAACACAATCGGCTTGCCGAACAGCCAGCTCGTGTACCCGGTGGCATACGCCGTTTCCAGCCAGCACGCCGGCTCGGTGCTGACGCCGAAGGCTGCCAGATGCTCATCTGCCTCCGTGGATTCGTGCCAGAGAAACTCACCGAAATAGTGGCCGCGTTCCAGGTCGAAATCGAAGTGAACAGTAGAGGCGCGCACAAAGCCTTCGAGCGTGTGAATCCTGGGCCCTGCCGCCAGAGCGTGCGTCATATCCTCATGCGGCCAGCGTTTGCGGATCAACCGGGCATCGATCGCTCCTTGCTCATAGCCCGTACGCGTAAACAATCCCTGCGCCCGTTCGACACCGACCAGATCAATGAGCTCCCGGCGAATCCGCCCGAGGGCAACGGAGTGAAACAACACCATGCGCTGGTCGTTCAGCCAGATGCGCCCGTCCCCGGGGGCGAAATACACGCATTCGGCGAGCTCTTCGAGCGTCGGTGAGGCGTTCGCGTGCAAGTCATCGCTTCGACCTTTCCCCAGCATCCTGCCCGACTTCCTCGAGGCCTCCGCCAGCGAAATGAGAGGTTCATTGGATTTCATGATTTGATTTAACCGCTTTCGACGAATTCATCCTATCGTGAAACCGAACCCGAGATCCAGTTGCCGGCCCAGCGACCTAAAGCGCTGAAATTTCAGGAAATCTGGCTTTTCGAGCCATTGGCATGCGATTTGCCTTACTTCAGCCGAGCTCAAACAACTAGGGGGGGGGTAATCATGCGTCACGAGCATCGCTGGCTGCCGGCGTTTTTGGCCGCAGCCTTTGCCGGGTCAGGGGTTGTAACGTCCGCGCGGGCCGCTGATAACGATAACGAGGGACTGCAGGAAATTGTGGTCACCGCGCAGAAGCGCGCCGAAAACGTGCAGGACGTGCCGATCGCAATCAGCGCTTTCAATGCCGCCGCGCTCGAGAGTCGCGGCGTCACCAACATCGCCCAGGTCTCATCCTACTCTCCCAACATACAGATCGATCGCGCTTCGCCGTTTGCGGGTTCCTCCTCGGTCATCAGCGCCTACGTCCGCGGTATCGGACAAAACGACTTCGCATTCAACATGGAGCCCGGTGTGGGTCTCTATGTGGATGGGGTTTACTACGCGCGCGCCGTGGGCGCGGCGGTCGACCTGCTCGATGTCGAGCGCGTCGAGGTGCTCAAAGGCCCTCAAGGGACACTGTTCGGTCGCAACACCATTGGTGGAGCCCTCTCCGTGATCACACGCGACCCGAGCCGCGAGTTCGCCGCTCGGGGTGATGTCACCCTGGGTTCCCTCGATCGCCATGATGAGCGCGGCTCGATAGACATCCCCCTCGTGGAGGGTCTGCTCTATTCCATGATTGCCTTCTCAGCGGAGCAGCGCGACGGCTACCAGCACCGCATTGCTTTCGATCCAACCAGGGTGAGCGTGGTGAACCCGGTCACCGGGGCGCCATACACGGGGACAACCTACGCCACGGACTCGCCGTCCTTCATTCGCGCCACATCCAACTATAGCGGCTCATCGATACAGGGCGGCCAGAACTCACGGACCGCTCGCGTGAAACTCCTGTTCACACCAGCTGACAGCTTCAAGTTGGTTCTCGCCGCCGATCTGACGGATGCGCCTGAAGAGGCCAATCCCGATTCCTTCATCCGTGCGTATGGAACAACTCCGGCGGCGCTCTTCGGCTTCATCTACAACGCCTGCGTCGGCGGTATTCCTCTCGATCTGGGCAACGGTAACGTCTGCACCAAGCCGCGTGGCACCGTCGGCACCTCACTCGGGAACGGCGCGGGCACGCGTCTGCCCCTGGGGAATTTCTTCAACACGGGCGATATAGACACAACCTACGCCACAGGCAGCAATTTCTCCGACGTGCGCACCTGGGGTGCGAGCGCGACGGCAGACTGGCGCCTGAACGATGCACTCTCTCTCAAGTCGATCACCGGCTACCGGCGTCTCGAGTCGCGCTTCGGCACGGATGTCGCGGGTACGCCGACTGCTATGGTGGATACCTCCTTCACCATGAATCAGAAGCAGGTGAGCGAAGAGCTGCAGTTGAACAGCGTCACGTTCGGGGAGCGGCTCAAATCCGTGGTCGGCGCCTACTACTTCACCGAGGAGGGCGGTCTGTTGGACACCGTGACCTTCGCGGAAGGGCTGCTGCAGGTCTACGGTCCCAACTCCTTCAAGAACCAGGCCTGGGCACTGTTCACGCACAACAACCTGGCGATCACCGAGCGGCTCGGCGCCACGTTCGGCGTGCGCTACACGGCGGAGACCAAGTATTTCACCGGCGGCCAAAGTGATCTCAACAACTTCACCAATGGCTTTCTGGGAATCCCGGCCGCGGCATTCCCCGACCCCGCTGACACACAGATCCTGTTTCCGATCGGGCGCAATCGGCGTGACTTCAACAATACGTCCGTGCGAGCCGGCCTCGAGTACAAGCTCACGCCGGATGTCATGACGTACGCCTCGTACGCGCAAGGCTACAAGAGCGGTGGATGGACAACCCGGCTGGCCGTTCCTTTGGCCGTTTCAGCCGGCGCCGGCGCGCCTGTCGATCCCACCAGGCCCCCGCAATTTGACCCGGAGAAGGCCGACACCTACGAAGCCGGCTTCAAATCGGAGATGGCCGAGCATCGCGTGCGCCTCAACGGAGCCGCGTTCTGGACCAACTACCGGAACATGCAGATCGTCGCGGCGCCGGCCTTCACCTTCGGTCCACCCTGGTTCTTCAACGCTGGCGAAGCCAGGATCCGCGGGTTCGAGCTCGAATCCGCTGCGCGCATCACATCGGGTTTCGAGTTGAATGCGTCCGCCGGTTTCCTGGATGGCCATTACACGAAGCTCGCAGCCGTGGCCCTGGCGGGCGGCCTCAACTTGCACGACCAGCTCATCAATCTGCCCAAGTGGACCGCCTCGCTCGGGGGCACGTACACGGCACAGCTTCCGCAGGAGCGGAACCTCGGGGTGCACTTCGATTACAGCTTCAAAGACCGCATGGCGCGCGACTCGTTCAACACACCGGAGCTGATGGCCGGCTCGTTCGGGCTGCTCAACACATCCGTGTTCTACGGTCCCGATTCGGGACGATGGCAGCTCGTGTTGGGTGTCGACAACCTCACAGATAAACGCTATCTCGTCACCGGCAACAACAATCCGTCCGTCGGGGTCATTTCAGGCACCTACAGTGCTCCGCGTGAATGGTACTTCACAGTGAGGTTCCGCCCGTGAGCGAATCGAGCATCAGCCAAAGCACGCTGCTCGCGGACCGGCGCTGGGAGGCGAAGCTGTTCAACGGCAGCTGGTTTGCTTCGGCTGCGGGGACGCGCCAGGTACTCGAGCCGGCTACCGGCGCAACATTGGGCGAAGTTGGATACGCGAATGCGCAGGCAATCGACGCGGCCGCCCAGCAGGCGGCGATGGCACAATCTGCCTGGGCCGCAGTCAGCGGCCGAGAACGTGCCGCCCTGTTGCGAGCCGCCGCCGCGGTTATCGAGCGGGATGCCACCGCACTCTCGCTGCTGGTGGCCCGAGAGACCGGCGGGATCCTTGCCAAAGGAACACACGAGGTACGCGAGACAGCGGCGATTCTCCACAATGCCGCAAGCCTCGCGCTACAGCCCCGCGGTGAAGTGCTGTCCAACACACCGGGACGGCTGAGCCTTGCACGTCGCGTCCCGCGGGGGGTCGTGGGGGTCATCTCACCTTTCAACTTCCCCTTGCTGCTTGCCATGCGCGCGGTCGCCCCGGCACTGGCTACCGGCAATACTGTAGTTCTCAAGCCCGATCCCCAAACCAGTCTCAGCGGTGGCGTCGTCATCGCTCGCGTTCTGGAAGAAGCCGGCCTGCCGCCCGGGGTGTTGCACCTCCTCCCGGGCGGCCCGGAAGCGGGTGAGGCGCTGTGCCTGTCGAAACATGTCCAGATGATTCAGTTCACCGGTTCGACGGCCGTCGGACGACGCGTCGCCGAGCTGGGCGGTCGTACGTTGAAGAAGGTCTCACTCGAGCTGGGAGGCAACAACGCCCTGATAGTGCTGGATGACGCCGACATCGAGCTGGCGGTCAACAACGCGGCGTGGGGCGCCTTCTTCCATCAGGGCCAGATCTGCATGGCTTGCAGCCGGGTGTTCGTTCAGGAAACGGTCGCGACGCAGTTCATGCAAGAACTTGCGCAAAAGGCTCGCACACTGCCAGTCGGCGATCCGGCAGCGGGCGCGGTTGCATTGGGCCCTCTTATCAATGCACGGCAAGTGCAACGTGTGCGTGAGATAGTGGAGGATTCGCAAAAGAAAGGCGCTCGGGTCGTCGCGGGCGGCCACTGCAATGAGCTGTTTCACGAGGCTACGGTTCTCGCCGGCGTCGAGCCGGGTATGCGCGCGTTCGACGAAGAGGTATTTGGCCCCGTCGCGAGCATCGTGACATTCAGAACCGACGAAGGCGCTATCGAGCTGGCCAACCGGCACGAGGGTGCGTTGGCCGCCGCGGTGATCTCCCGCAACGTGGGTCGTGCAATGCGTATCGCCGAGCGACTGAATGCCGGCATGGTGCACGTGAACGATCAGACGGTAAACGACGATACACACAATCCGTTCGGAGGCCCGGGCGTAGCGGGTGCCGGCGCAGCCGTCGGAGGACCAGCGGATCTGGAGGAATACACCGCCTGGCAATGGCTCACCATCAAGGACACGCCACCCCGCTACCCCTTTTGAGGATGCCCTCCGCTGGTCAGCCCGCAACTGCCTCCCTCAGCCGAGCGATGGGCCTACCGGCACGGACAAGCGCCCGTTCTGGAAATCCCGGCATTGCCCGATGACGAAGTCCTTCATCGCGGCCAGCTCGGCCGGTGTGGCATTCTCCGGCCGATCGGCGAACCAGCCGATCTCGGCCAGGCCGCGCACGAGTAGGAACAACGGCAACATCGCCAGATCTTCCTGCGATTGGGGCCTGACTCTGCGATATCCCGACACGCACGCTGCATAGTAGGTGCCAAAGTCAGCGAGATCCTGACACTGGTTGAGGGCTGCGGCGAGATCGTACATGTGCCAGCCCCAGGCGCAGTCGTCGAAATCGATCGCCGTCAACACATTGCCGTTCACAAGTACGTTGCTCGGATGTAGGTCTGCGTGGATCACGCTGTATCGCGACGGGCCGCTGCCGTAGCGGATCAGTTTTTCGCGAACCTGATCCCGCGTCTCGACGAGGAGTGCCGTCTCGCTCGCGGAAAGATCGGCGCGTTCCCAAAAGCGGCCCCAGAACGGCCGCGGTCCCATCAGGCCGTCCGCATCCAGCGCGTGCCGTTGGAATTCGGCAGGCGGATGCCAGCCCGCCGCCTGCACGTGCATGGTGGCGAGCAAAGCGCCGAGCGAGTGAAAAAGAGATTCCACCCGCCCGCGAGGCGTACCGTCGCGAATCAACTGCATCATCTGCTCGCCGGCAATCCAGCGGGACAGGCTTGCATGGTAATGCTGACCGAGAGAAGCAACGTGGATTCCCGCATATTCCCGGGCATCGCGTGTGGGAATCGTCTCGGGCACATGGATGCCGGCCTGCAACAATGCTCGAGTCCACAACCGCTCAGACTGAAGTTCTTCCAGAGCGTGGTAAGCGGGACGGTGCAAACGAAGCGCGTAGAGATCGCCGCCGTCGTCCCTCACCTTGAAAGTCAGGTTCTCGGCGCGCGCGAACAGCGACACATCGAGCGTGTCGATCGGGAAATGCTCCAACACAGCCCAGGCTGCCTGCAGCAATGGATCTGCCTGCATGTCAACCACAGATGTCCCGCCTTGCGGTCTCGAAACCCTCGAGAAACAATGCCGCGTCCTCTTTCGACAGAACCAGCGGCGGGCGCACTTTGACCAGATTTTTGTACGCACCGGCAGCGGCTGTGAGGAACCCGAGCTCCTTCAGCCGGTCCGCCAAGGCCGCTGCCCGTTGCGGATCGGGCGTTCTCGAGCTGCGGTCCGTGACGACGTCGATGACGATAAAGAGCCCTCGACCGCGCACATCGCCAACGTGCTGATCGTTGGTCGCGATCTTCGTCAGCCCGTCCATCAACATCGCTCCGACTTGCCGCGAATGCTCGACCAACCCGTCACGCTCGATGACATCGAGTACGGCCATGCCTGCCGCTGCCTGCAGAGGGCTGGACGCATAGGTGTTGAAGTAGTCGGTTCGGCGGCGAAAAACCTCGATCAGGTCGCGGCTGGCGCCAGTTCCCGATATCGGCACGCCATTACCCATCGGCTTACCCAGCGTCACAATGTCCGGTTGGAAGCCAGTCGCCTCATATCCCCACCAATGACCGGTGCGGCCGAAACCCGCTTGTACCTCGTCAGCGATCACCAGACCACCCGCAGCGCGAACCCGGTCAGCAGCGCGCGCCATGAAGCTGCCGGGGAGATTGGGCAGCCCTTCATTGGCGAAGATGGAGCAAACCAGCATGGCCGCGAGGCCGACGCCCGATGCATCGAACCTGTCGATTGCCGCTTGGACCCACGCGAGATAAGCGTCTTCGAGCTCCTGTTCATTGCACCCAGTTGCGATCGGTCGATACAGGTCTGGAAAGGGAAAAGCGCGGATCTCCGGGTCCTCCGGTCCCATGCGTCCCGCGTTTGTCAGCTTTCCAACCAGGTCGCTGTTGCCGTGGTAAGCAGCATTGGTGCACAGGATGCCCCGCCGGCCGGTCGCCAGGCGAGCCATTTGAATCGCCACCTCGTTCGCCTCCGTGCCACTGCAGCTGAACACGAAGCTCTCGATCCGAGCACAATGCAATGAGGCGAGGCGTTCGGCATAAGCGACGACGCCTTCGTGCAAATACCGGCTGTTGACGTTCAGGGTGCGCTGTTGAAACGAGATCGCGTCCGCGACATGCTCGTTGCCGTGCCCGACCGCAGGCACGTTGTTGTACAGGTCGACAAATCTGCGGCCTTTCTCATCGAAAACATGGGCGCCGTGTCCGCGCACCAGCTGGATCGGCTCGCTGTAGAAAAGCTCCGCGCCTGCCCCGAGTGATCGCTCGCGACGCCTCAGAAGTGTTGTCGAACCCATATCAAAACCGATCCCGCTCGCTGTTCGGCGCCCGAGATTAATCGCTCAAACGGCACCGCGCCAGCGCTTGCACACGTATCGCAGCGATGCGCCGCCACGGTGCATCAGGCCGCGCGGAACAATGCCGGCGCGTTGACAGCCTGCCGCCAACAGGTTAATCTAGTTAACCCTGTTAGTTACAGCTCGGTGTTCAGCCCGGCCATCCAGTGGCGGGGCGGACGGGCATCGCTGCGTCGCGCCCCTGACACGGTGTGGAATCGGAAAGAGGTAGAGTCAGCTTTGGTGCGCAGGCCGCGGCGACCAGTGAGACGCCGCCGACAGAAATGCCAATGCTTCCTGCTCCTTGGGGACGGCCGCCGGTCCAACAGGCGTGTGACTCATCTTCACGATAACCGTCTTCGTCTGCGGATCCACGTAAAGGAACTGTCCCTCGCCTCCCACGGCGGTAAATGCCTCAGAGTGCAACGCCGGCCACCAGAAGTACGCATACCCCAAACCCGTCAAACCGGTTTCGGTGTCGTTGGTCGTGCTGGCTTTCGTGGACATGGCGACATACTCACGCGGCAGGATCTGCCGGCCGTTGAGCTTGCCACCGTTCTGCATGAGAAGTCCCAACCGCCCATAGTCACGCAACACCGCATCGAATCCTCCACCCGAGAATTCCCGCCCGACTCCAGGCGGACCGTCGATGATATAGAACCCATACGTCTCCATGCCACCGGGCTGCCACAATCGCTGACTCAAATACCGGCTGATCGGCATACCCACCGCACGTTCGACCACGAGGCCGATCACGCCGGCGTCCATTGTGTTGTAGTTGTATACGCTCCCCGGAGGGTGGGCCCTGCGAGTCGCCGCTGCTGCATCGGCGTACCGATGCTTCTCTTCCACCCAGGAGGCCACATGCGCGGCGTGCGAGGCTGTCTTCTCCGAGAAGAAGTTGTCATCCCAATCGACGCCGGAACGCATCTCCAGGAGGTTCTCGAGAGTAGTGCCGTCATAACCGGACCCTTTTAACTCGGGAACATACTTCAGGACCGGGTCCGTGACCGCAGCGATCTTCCCGTCCGCCAGCGCCAGCCCCACCAGCACGGAGTTGATGGACTTCGCCATGGAGTACGAGTTGAAATGCGTTTGCGCATTCGAGCGGTTCAGATATTTCTCGAATACGATGTGCCCGTCCTTGAGAATCAACAGCGCATCGGTGTTGGTATCTTCGAGAATATCCAGGGCCGGGTGGCGTACCCCGCCGAACTCATAAGTGAAATCGAGCGTAGCGGGCGCTTCAGGCAACGGGCTCACGGCGCCGCCGGTCTCTACCCGGGCTGTATTGAACATCAGCTCCAGGGTACGGTTGGCCAGACTGCGCACCGGCTCATCGAACATGTGCACCCGGTATTGCTTGACGGTCGCGGACGGCTCTTCAGCCTGAACCGCTGCGCCCAGCGTTGCGGCACCCAATCCCGCCCACAGCCAATTCATCCAACGCATCCTGACTCTCCGATTATCGCTTTGCAAGCACACTATCGAGTAGCCGGCGGTCTGCTCCATCAGGGTCATCGACCACCCGGCACGGTGTATCAAACATTAACGTGCTGCGCCGGCTGCCCGGCTCATAAGCCGGCCAGTGTGGCAGCGCGCGATGGTTGGGATTGCCGCTGCGTGCAAATTGCAGCCACGCACCGCTCATGTTGCGCGTCATCTCGACAGCCGCCGGTCCGCCCCCGTCGAAACTGTGCGTGTAAGGCGTGTCATCGAGCACAAAACCAATGTCGATGGCATGGGGCGCCATCAGCTTGCCGGCGGCTACCGGCGTGCTCCAGTCGGTCCGATACATGAAGACCGGTGCGCGCCGCAATCGCGCTTTGCGTTCCGCAATCCAGATCGAATACATCCGTGTCGGCCAGTCGCTCGTAATCACCGCATACAGCTCCCACGGCGAGAAACTCGGATGCGAAGCGCGGTAGGCATCTAGGACACGCTGCGTGGCGTTGCCGAACAGGCTCGTGAGCCGGTGCCTGAGGGAATCCTCATTCATTCCATCCGCAACCGGGTCCTCGAGAAGTGTGCCGAGTGTCATCTCAGTACGGGTCGTGCCAATCAGCAACGGCACGTCCGCGGACACTCCCGGGGCTTCGGGATCAAACGGATGCCGGGGAAGCCATTTGCCGTCGACCACGGGTGCAAAACCTTGCAGAATCCCCAACACACCGTAACCGCCTGTCTCGCGAAACACCGAGTAATACGCACTCATGATCCGATCGAGCGCAACCTGCTGCAGCCGCTCGACCTCGCCCGCCCCTATTGCGAGCTTTGCCAGCAGCCGGCGCGCCATGTCGGCGGCGTACTGCGGCTCGAGCGCTCTGGGCGCAGGGCCACTTTGCACGATCGCCTTCTGAAACAAGCCCGCGGCCGCCGGCATGGCCAACAACATCGAGACCTTTTGCCCGCCGCCTGACTGCCCGAAGATCGTGACATTGCGCGGATCGCCGCCGAAACGGGCGATGTTCTCCCGAACCCACTTCAAGGCCAGGACCAGGTCGAGCAAGCCGGCGTTACCGGCTCCGGCAAAGGCCGCATTCAGGGGATCCACATACAGGTGCCCGAGCACGTTCAGCCGGTGGTTGACACTGACCACAACGACATCGCCCCGATGACACAGGCGCCCCCCGTCCTGCCACAGCCCTGCGGCCGACCCGACCGCAAAACCACCCCCGTGGAACCAGACCATGACGGGACGCTTCCCGCCATGCAGGCCGGGGGTCCAAACATTCAACTTCAGGCAGTCTTCGCTTTCCGGGACGGGTGTCCAGTCGGGCTCTATGCCCTCATACCGCGAGTCGCCGGCACGCCTGGGCGGCTGTCCGGGTTCATGTTGCGGAGCTTCGGGTGGATCGCCGACCGTCTCCAGCACCCCGCTCCATGCGTCCGGCGCCCGAGGTGGCCGGAAGCGACCGATACCGGCGGTGGAAGCACCGTACGGGATACCCTTGAACTGTGCGACTCCATCCACCCAACGACCCGCTACGGGTCCCGCCTTAGTCAACACCAGGGGCGGATCAGGCGCTTGCGCGCCAGCGGAATCCCGCGTCCGTGCACCAATCAAGGTAGCCGCTGCGGCATGGACCAGCATTGTGCGTCGATTGAACACAGGTGGTTGCTCAGACCCTCTCAAAATCGATAGCTCACGGTGGCTCCGGCCGTCAAAGGCCGAAATGTCAGATCATAATAGAGAGGTGATTTCGGGATGTCGTGCGTACGCTGCAGCAATGGCTGGCTGTTCAACACGTTGTTCACGAAAATCGACGCCTCGGCGCCGCCGAACGCGGTTCCCAAGCGCAGATTGAGCAGGTTGGTCGCGGGATCGAAGGGGATACTGGGATCGTACGCCAGTGACGTCGGATCATTGAGGTTCGCCGCTTGCCCCGCCTGATGGCTCCGATACGTATCGTCCAGACGCAGATAGAAATCGCGCCCGGCGATCCCGAAGTCATATTCCGCCGATGCATCCAATACCCACGGAGTCGTTCCCACCGGCGGGCTCCCCACGACATCGCCCTCATTCACGATCGTCGTGCCGTTGGAGCCCACCGACTTTGAATACTTTGCGTTCGTATATCCGACCGCCCCGGACAGCAACAGACCCGCCAGCGGCCGGCCGCTCACCTGCACATCGAACCCGTTGCTCGTTGCCGCACCGAGATTGGCCGTAAAGCCGATGCCGCCGCAGTCCGGCAACCCAACATACTGTTGTATGTTCTTCCAGTCGATGTGGAAGGCGCTCGCCTGCACTTCGAGGCGGTCATTCAGGCCGCGGCCCTTGAACCCCACCTCGTAACTCCAGGTCTTGTCCGACTGATACTCGAGAGGCGAGGTGGTCAAGCCGAGCTTGGCGAGGTCGAGGCGGCACGCCGGATTCAACGGCACGGGGGTGTTGGCCCCACCGATCCGGTAGCCTTCGCCCGCAGAAAAATACACCATGTTCCGGTCCGTCAACTGATAGGACAGCCCGAATTTCGGTGTCACCGGATTTTCGCTCTGCCCCCCCAGCAGGGTCCGGGAGTCGGGCCCGCTGCCGCTGTAGTTGACCGGCCCCGCAAAGCCCTGTACGAAATCAAATCGGGTATGCGCCACCCGCAACCCGGCGGTCAGCGTGAGGCCCTTGAAGAGATGGTAGTCCGCCTGCCCGAAGGCCGCCGTCTGCTTGTCATGCGAGACGGTGGTCCCTATGAAGGTGTATTTACCGTCCGTCAGAGGAATTCCGAACAGCTGCTGCGCCGTGAGTCCGGTGGCATTCTGGATGAGCGCATCGAAGAACAGGTCCTGTACTTCGTTGTAGTCCCGCTCATGCGCGTTCGAATAAAACGCCCCTACGGTCCACACCAGTGCCGCATCCGGGTCATGCGATTGCGCCCGGATCTCCTGCGAAAAGATATCCTGTGAAGTCCCGACGAATGCCGGCGCATTCTGTCCGGGGAATATCGGAAACGGCAGGCCGGTCCAGATCACGGACTCGAAGTTTGTGTCGTCTGCAAGTTGACTCTGATGCCGGGAGTAGTAGGAAGACACACTGGTCAAATCAACCTCGCCCAGCTCCCAGCGTGCCTTGAGCGCCGGCAGGTAGAACTGGTCGCGGGTGGGTTCCTGCAGCACGTGCCCGTTGCGTAACACACCGCGATCCACATCCGACAGCGACTCCCAGATCGACGCCGTATCATTCAGATGCAGATTCTGGAAGAAGACCGAGGGCGTGAGTTGCAGATTGTCCGCGGGCTTCCAGCTCAATGCTCCGCGGACCACATAGGAATCCTGGTAGTTGGCATTGTTGTAAGCAATATTCGTCTCCTGGTCGACCCGATCCACATATCCACCGTCGCGGCGATACCAGGCGCTCACCCGAAATCCCAGGCGATCCTGCGTAATGGGCCCGCCTGCTGCCGCACCCGCTTCGTAACTTGGATCACCGTGCCGCGTGACGGCAACTTCGGAACGTGCATACCCACTGTAGCTGTTGAGCCCGGGATCGGGCGTGATGAAGCGGATGGCACCACCTTCCGCACCCGCCCCCCAGAGCGTGCCCTGGGGGCCGCGCAGCACCTCCACCCGCTCCAGGTCGAAGACCTGTGGGAAAGCCGCACCGGCGAAATTCTCCTGAGTGGCCCGGGACTGGATGGGTATGTCATCGATGTAGACGCCGGTGGTCGAGGCACCGGTTGTGGACAGAATGCCGCGGATGGCAATCTCGCTGCCGGTGCCACCGCCGAACGGGCTGCGGCTGAAATCAATACCGGGCGTCTGGCGGACAACATCATCGACCGTCCGGATACCCTTGCTGTCCATTTGCGCCTGAGTCAACGCCGTGAGACTGATGGGCACCTTGTCGATCGATTCCGCCTGTTTGGTCGCGGTAACGACCACTTCCTCGAGGGCCGCGCTCTTCTGCGGCGAGTCCGATCCAGCCTCTGCCAGCACCACGCACGGCAGTGCCAGGATTACTCCACTCAACAGTCTGCAAAAATTCGCGAGATTCACGTATACCCCCGGTGTTTCCGCCCACAATCGTGTGTTGCGTGCATGGCAGCCGCCCGGCATCGTCCGATCAACCGGGGTGGCGGCGCATCAACCAAAAGTCTGATGAGGCCGCGGGCCCGCCGCGCGCTCAGCAGGACCGCGGCTCGCTGGACGGCTTGCCGCCCGGGAGCAGTGACGCTGCAACCCAGGTGCCGTGCAACCCGTTGCGCAGACGCAGCGGAAGTCGGATGGTTGCGAGCGGCCCATCCGAGATCCGCTGCGCGTCCCACACAAGCAGGTCCGAGCGCATCTGCTCATACCGGTTCGCCAGCGCCAACAGGTAACCCTCGCCCTCCGCCGAAGTTGCGGCTTTCGGCACGAACGTGGGCTCCTGGAAGGACGAAGTGGGACCGGCGAAATCGGTGCTGGTGCGATTTGTCAGGTGATCCACGTGACCGATGGAATTCCAGAACATTCCTGTGATACTCCCCGCGCGCGTGGCGTCGTAGGGTTTGCTCAGATCCTGAACCGTCATGTAACCATGACGGTAGGGCTCCATCGCGTAACGTTCATCAATGCGGGGAAACTCGCCCGTGACATTGGAAAGCGTTTTGCGCGCATAGCCTTCACTCTTCGAAGCCAGATCGAGTGTCCACCGTTGCAACCTGAAATCGGCCTTGCGCGGATCAAATGGCGCGCCAGACACATCGGGGAAGAATGGAAACGCATTGGACTCGGCCACCGGCACATCCAGATGAATCCGCTCACCGTCCTCGAATGCGTTCATGACGTGTGATACGAACTCGGTCGGACCCCGAAACCAGCGGATATCGGCCGGACCGCCGTCGCGCGGCAGCACCCCAAGATAAACCGCTTTACCGCCGTCCCAGGCGAAGTTCGATGCTCCCTGCCGCAGCCGCTCCTGGCTGCTGGTGAGCGGCACGATCGGAAAAATCACATAGCGCCGCGTCACGGCAAAATCATGAATCATGCAGGAGTACGGCACCCTGAACCATACCTGCCGGGTCACCCTGCGCTGCGGGCTCACCACCACGAAGGCGACATCCGGTGTCGCAACCCCGGCCGCGTCGTAGCCGAAAGCAATGAGCTCACCGGAGTGTGGATCGAGCTTCGGATGTGCAGTGAATGTCGGGCAGTGCAGGGTGCCTGCGAACGTCGTGGGTCCGAGTGTTTCCAGAGACAGGGGATCCAGCTCGATCGGCGGACTGTCTTCTTTCAGTGCCAACAACTGTCCGCCATGAAATACAATGTTGGTATTCGCCGTCCCGCGGCTCCTGCCGCGCACGCTCGGATCGTCGCTGAGAGGATTTCGATAGGCCCCGAATAGCGCCCGCCGTGCGCCGCTCTCCAACAGGAACTTCTCCGTGCGCACGTAGCGGCATTTGAAATCTACGCGTCCGCCCTGGAAGCGGAAGGCAGACACCATGCCATCGCCGTTGAAATAGATATCGGTGCCGTGCAGAGGCGGCCACTGCGGGTCGGGCCCAACACGGTAGAAAATGCCGTCCAGGTCCGCCGGGACGCTGCCCTCGACTTCGAGATCCAGCACATCGGCCTCCACGCGTCCCGGCGCGTTGAAACCACGATAGATGGGAAGGTCGGGAAACCGCATAGCTCTACCTCTTACGAGCGGGACACTGTTCGCGTTCCTGCAGTCTGCCAATCGACCGGGAGGCTGCACACAGCAGCAGCGCGGAAAACGCCAAGGGCACGGCAGCCCATACCAACACGCGCTGGGGTGGAAAGTCGCGCAGCAGCAGCCAACCGGTTACCGTGGGGCCGACTATCGAGCCCAGCCGGCCGATCGTGAGATTCAAGCCCAGCGCCTTGCCCCGCGCAGCCGTCGGATACAGACCGGCAACCATTGCGTTGTTGCAACTTTGCGCCCCGACAATCGTGAAGCCCGCTCCGAAGGCTGCCACGGCCACCAGCCACGGCCCATGAATGGCGCCGATGGCGCCGACGAAGCTCGCCCCGGCCACATAGGCGGCAATGACCACCCGGATCGGACCGAGACGATCGGACAACATTCCTAGAGCGATCGCACCGAGAATGCCTCCAAGTTGGAAACCGGCGGTGGACCAGGAGGCTTGCCTGATGTCAATACCGATGGCGTGAATCAGCGTGGGGAGCCAGTTGTTCAATAGATAAAGAGTCAACAGCGTGAAGAACGCCAGGCAACCGTAAGTCACCGTGACGACCATTCGCCCACCTCTGAACAGGGGAGCCCATCCCCGTAACTGCTCGGCTTGCTCTTCTGCGATCAACTCGATGTGCTCGATCGAGCTCGTACCGACCAGTCGCCGCAAGGTCTGCAAAGCCTGCAACCCGCACGGATCGCGCATCACCAGGAAGCGCAGGGATTCCGGCAACCGCCACTGCAACACCGGGACGAGTAGCAGCGTAGCCGTCCCGCCAACGGTGAACACCGACCGCCATCCGAAGCGTGGCACCAACAGCGAGGCCACGAAACCCCCGAGCGCCGCGCCCAGAGCAAGGCCGCAGAAAGTGATCGTTACGATGCTCGTTCGCCTTCTCTCGGGCGCATACTCCGATATCAAGGCGAGCGCGTTGGGCAGCGCGGCGCCGAGTCCGACTCCTGCAACAAAGCGCAGCGCTTCCAGTTGCGACAGTGATTGAGCCGTGCCGCAAAGTAACGTGAGCAGCCCGACGACTGCCGCGCTCGTCACCAGTAGCCGCTTGCGACCGAACCGGTCAGCCCACGGCGCAAGCGCAATGCTGCCGAGCGCGGATCCGATCAAGCCGGCGGCGAATACGGGACCGAACGCGCCGGTAGCCAGCGACCAGTGCTTCGAGATCGCCGGCGCAACGTACGCAACCGCCTGCGTGTCGTAACCATCCAGCACCAACGACAATGCGGCGAGTACAAATACCCGATACTGCAGGACACCTACTGGCGAATCTTCGATCAGGTCCGCCACGGTCACCGGCGATCTGGTCAAGAATCCGCTCCCCCGCCTATGTTGTCGGATCGACATCGGAATCATGTGAGGCGCGGACTGGCTCGGCATCAGCCGAACGGTTGATCGCGGCCCAAAGCGAGTTCGGTAAGGTCATCACCCTGATGATCGCTGCATTGACCCGTAGCGCGAGGAACTGCCACGCATGATGAATCCAGCCGCTCCGACCCTGGAGCATGCCTTCACGATTTCGCTGGAGCTGTCCGGACTGCGATGGGTCACTCCGAGCCCGATGGGTGCCAAGCGTGGAGCGGTATACGTCTCTTCCGGCACGATTGCAGGCCCGCGCCTTTCAGGAAAGGTAGTGCCCATGTCCGGGGGTGACTTCCCGCTCGTCCGGCCTGACGGTGTCATTGACTTCGATGCGCGCTATCTGTTGGAGGCGGACGATGGCGCGATCATCTATATGCAGAACCGCGGGTACCGCTGGGGCAGTGAGTCGGTCATGGAGCGGCTGCGGCGCAACGAAGCCGTTGCATCCAACGAGTATTACATGCGGGTGGTTCCCAAATTCGACGCGCCGGAGGGGCCTCATGAGTGGTTAGGTCGGCACGTTTTCGTCGGCAGTGCCGAGAAGCTCCCCGGCGCCAATCGCATCCACTACTTCGTCGTCACCTGAACGTTCATTGCAGGGCCCGGCGCACGAGCGCTGCGCGATTCGGCACCTGCAATTTGGCGAATACATGCAGCAGATGGGTTTTCACCGTTGCCAGGGAGATGCTCAACTTCTCGGCAACCTCGTGGTTGCTGTGACCGGCGCAGACAGCTTCAACCACCTCGACCTCCCGCAAGGTCAGTCCGAATTCGCGCACGAGGCTCTTGCGCCAACCAATGGAGTGACCGCGCAGCGTCGTATCGAAGCTGAGCTGAATGTACCGGTGCAGGTTCGTGAGCCGCTCGCGGTCCTGCGCGAGACAGCCCCCCGCCGGCCCGGTCCACAGCAGACTCATGCCCCCAATCGGGTGGCCGTCATGAAGAAAGACCATCTCCGCGGCATCCGTCACCCCGAATGAACGCAGGAATGCCCGGTAAGACTCCACATGATCCGGCGGGCAACGTGCCTCCTGCGCCTGCAACCCGGTCAGCGAGCGATCGCCCCCGCAAAAACGCGTCCTGGCCAACGGATCGATGCGCCAAAGGTGCTCCTGGTAGTACACCGAGCGGAACGCCGGCGGTACACCGCGGGATCCCAGCCAGACTCGGCGGGCACTCTCGTCGAAAAGGTGCATGGTGAGCCAGCTCACGGGCGACAACTCGCTGAGAAACCGCATGGTCTCGGCCGCAAACCCTTCGAGGCCGGTCTGCCGCCGCCTGGCGGCCGGACGCTGTGGATCTAGCTGGTACATGGACACCCTCCGTCGGAAACCCTCGGACCGACATTACCCGGGTCCCAGGCGAAAGGCGACTGTTGGCGGCGCGTCTCCTTTCAGGATCCTTACACCGGCGCGCCAAGCGTCAAACCTTGAATACCCGTTCTGCGTTGGTTTGATACAACATACGGAGGTCCGCGGCGCCGATATTCAATCCGTCTGTGACCGCTACCTCTTCCGGAACAAACTGGTACGGGTAGTCCATCGCGTACATCACCCGATCGGTCCCCAACACCGACAGCACAAACTCGATGGCCGGTGCCCAGGCCATGCCGCTCGTGGTGACATACACATTCTCGAGCAGGTAATCGCTTGGAGCCCGCTTGAGCTTGCGCAGGGCAGCGTACCGATTCGCCGCCACCGCGCGCCGGTGCATGAAGTCGATCCGGAACAACCAGAAAGGCAATGCCTCGCCGAGGTGTCCGACTACGATCTGCAGGCGCGGGAAGCGATCGAACACCCCGGCGGTGATGATTCTCAACAAGTGCAGCCCGGTCTCGGCGGCAAAACCGAAGATCGCGCCATCGAGCCCCGCTTCCAGGAAAGGTTGGATCATCTGGCGCGAGGGCGTATTCGGATGCAGATACAAGGGCACTCCGAGACTCTCCGCAGCGGCGAAGATTTCCCAGAACTTCGGGTGATCCAGATATTCGCCGTGCGTGTGCGAATTGATGATGCCGCCTTTCAGGCCGAGCTGCGTGATCCCACGCGACAGCTCGGCAGCGGCTGCGGCCGGGTCCTGGGGGGCGATGGCGGCGAGCCCGGCAAAGCGCTTGGGGTAGCGGCGAATCGCTTCCGCGAGTTGATCGTTGCTGGAGCGTGCCAGTGCCGTGGCGGTGGGCGCGTCGAAAATCTGCACACCCGGGCAACTCAGCGACAGAATCTGCAGATCGATGCCGGTGGCATCCATGTCGCGGATGCGGCCCTCTCCCAGATCCTGGATCCGCTGCAGCACGCCGGTCTTGCGGGCGCCCTCTTCGCCTCCGTAGAAGCCCCACAGACTGAGGAAACCGGGGTCATCGGCGGTTCCGTCTTCGATCATCCGCAAGTAGAGCTTTACCAGGTCCGGGGGCAGGAAGGCCTCCTCCACTGCGATGCGTCGATAGGCTGCGGGGGCCGGCACGCTGTTGATCATCATTGCAGGATGGTACGAACCCCCGCGACTGCGAACCAGCCCGGTGCCTGGAACCGGGTGTTCCATTGTTGTCACCTCGAAAGCGTGCCTGCATGAGAAATCCCGACACGAGATCTGACTCCCGCCGCCGCACCTCCTCGGCCCATCATCCACCCATCGATGTCAACTCGATGTTGCTGTTTCACGAGGTCATCACCATCGGGGGTATCAATCGAGCCGCTGCACAACTCGGTATCCCGAAAGCCACTATCAGCCGCCGGCTGCGAGCTCTGGAGCAACACGTAGGCGCGGTCCTCCTGAAACGCGGAGCACAAAGGGTGTCGCTGACCGGCAGCGGCGAGACCCTGTACCTGCATTGCCACACCCTGCTCACCGCCGCCCAACAGGCGCGCGCAGCGGTGGCCGATCGTCAGTCCGAGCTGTCCGGACCATTGCGCCTTGCCACCGCAACGGGTTTGAGGTCATGGGTCAACCGGGCGGTGGCGAGCTTCGCCCTGCGCCATCCCCGAGTGGAGTTGGTTGTCGAGGAAACCCATCGATGGATCGATGTCGGCGAAGAACCCTACGACATGGTCATCCACCTGGGCCCCATTCAAAACGAACGTATCCCGGTACGTAAACTGGCCAGTTTGGAGCGCGGTCTGTTTGCGAGCCCGGAGTACCTGCGCGATCGTCCTGTTCTGAACACACATACGGACATTGCGAGCCACTCCTGTATCGTTCTACCACAGCAACTCGATGATGGGCTGTGGGGCGACACGCGGCACGGCACGGTTTGTGAATCCGTGGTCCAGCCCCGGGCGCGTGTCAGTGACGTCCTGATTGCGCGTGAGCTGGCTGTTGCAGGCGTGGGACTCGCAATACTGCCCGCCGCGCTCTGCGCCGCAGACCTCGAAGCAGGAAAGCTGGTCCGGGTATTAGCGCAGAGTTGGCCGATAGCGCCGCTGATTGCCTCCGCCACTTACCTCGAGAGGCGCTTTTTGCCACTCGGCTTTCGAGCGCTTCTCGATACGATCGCCGCCGAATTCAACACCGACACGCGCCGTGCTAGGCCTGGTGTATAGCCTTGGTCACCAGGCAGGCATCGAGCCCTTCCGGCCCATCCTCCGAGCCGTGGCCCGATTCCTTGACACCCCCGAAGGGTGAATCGGCTCCAGCGACCACTGTGGTGTTGATGCCCACCATGCCACTCTCGAGCGCTTCGCCGAGCAGCAGAGCGCGACGAGCATTCTCGGTAAAACAGTAGGCCGCGAGGCCAAAGGGCAGCCGGTTGGCTTGCGCAATTGCCTCCTCGATCGTATCGAATGGAGACATCAGCGCCAGCGGCCCAAACGGCTCTTCCCGCATGGCGCGCACGCCTTCGGGAACGTCCGCCAGTACAGTCGGTGCAAAGAAGAAGCCTTCGGCTGTGCGAATACGATCACCACCGGTCCGGAGCCGCGCGCCTGCCGCAACGGCATCGGACACCAGGGCCTGCACGGCAGTGAGCCGCCTTGCATTGGCCAACGGTCCCATCTGTACGCCCGCCTCGAGCCCGTTTCCAACTCGCAGCCTGGCGGCACGGCCGGCAAACTCCTCCACAAATCGCTCGTAAGTCCCCGACTGAACGTAGAACCGCGTCGGCGCGATACACACCTGGCCGGCGTTGCGAAACTTGGAGGCCAACAGCATATCCAAGGCGCGGGGCAGGTCCGCGTCATCAAAAATCAGAACCGGCGCGTGTCCACCGAGCTCGAGGGTAGTTCGCTTGGCACCCTGCGCAGCCAGCTCCATCAGGTGCTTTCCCACGGCAACCGATCCGGTGAAGCTGATCTTGCGAATGACCGGCGATGCAATGAGATGGCGCGAGACGGCATCCGGGATGCCGAAAACACAACTCGCCACCTCCTTCGGCAAACCGGCATCCAGCAGACAACTCAACACCTCCAGAGCCGAGGCTGGTGCTTCCTCCGCGGGCTTGAGGATGATCGAGCAGCCGGCACCGATCGCGGCCCCCAGCTTGCGCGCGGGATTGGCAATCGGGAAATTCCACGCGCAGAAGGCAGCAACCGGCCCTACCGGCTCCTTCATCACACGCGCGAGCGTTCCCGCGGGGCGCACGAGCACTCTTCCGTATATCCGCTTCACTTCTGCGGCGTAGAAGTCGAAGAGGTTGGCCGCCATCCGGGTTTCGAGCCTCGCCTCGGCCAGTGTTTTGCCCTCCTCCAGGGTCGCGACGGTGGCGATCCGCTCGCAGCGCTCCCGCAAAAGCGTAGCTGCCTTCGCCAGAACACCGCTTCGCTCATCCGGTGTGGTCGCTCTCCATACCCTGAACCCCCTGGCGGCGGCCTCCAGTGCGTTGTCCAGATCTGCCGCGGTCGCGAGCGGCAATTCAGACAGGCAGCGGCCCGTGGCCGGATTGATCACCGTGTGCGTTGATCGACCGGCCGCGCCGAGTCGTTCACCGTTGATATAGAGAGCGAGAGGAGTGTCATAAGGTCGCGACATGTTGCTTTCACCGAGGCTGCCTGGCCTGCCGATCGCATTCTGACACACGAGTGCCGCCGGACCGGCGCCATCCATGGGACAGCCTGGCTCACCCGAGGCAACAGCCAGCGCCTGAGCGGTCTGTGCTCGATTGTTATGGACTATAACTATCTGCTATTCTGCCGTTGGGGCCGATCCGAGGGGTGAGCGATGTTCGTACGAAACCAATGGTATGTCGCCGGCTGGGACTACGAGATCGACCGTAACCCGAAGGCACGCATCATCTGCGGGGAAGCACTGCTCCTCTATCGGAGGTTGGATCGGCAGGTAGTGGCCCTGCAGGACGCCTGCCCGCACCGCTTGCTGCCCCTCTCCATGGGCGTCAAGGAAGGCGACCGCATCCGCTGCCGGTATCATGGACTGCTGCTCGACAGCTCCGGAGCCGCAGTCGAAATGCCCCATCGCGTGGAGCGAACCCATAAGAGCATCTGTGCCAAGGCGTATCCCGTGGCGGAGCGGCATCGATTTGTGTGGGTCTGGATCGGTGACCCGGCCCGGGCGGACCCCGCGCAGATACCGGATTTCTGGCCGTGCTCACACCCGCAGTGGACCTTCGATGGCGACTACTACCCGATCCAGTGTGACTACCGTCTGGTCATCGACAACTTGATGGACCTGTCCCATGAGACGTACACGCACCCGGGCTCCATCGGGCAACCGGAGATCCTCGATACCCCCATTGAAACCCGCGCCGAAGCCGACCGCGTGACCGTGACACGTTGGATGAGCGGCATCGATCCTCCGCCATTCTGGCGCGATGCCCTGAAGCAGGACGGCCCGGTGGATCGTTGGCAGATCTGCCATTTCCTGCCCCCTTCGTCAGTCCTCATCGATGTTGGCGTGGCGCCGGTCGCCGCGGGCGCCACGCTCGAAGACCATGACCAGGGTGCTCGCGGCTTTGTGATCGATGCCATCACCCCGGAAACCACCACGACGAGTCACTATTTCTGGGGGATGGCACGCAACTTTGATATCCACGATGTTGGATTCACAGCCCGTTTGAAACAACAGCAGGGCAAGGTGTTCCAGGAGGACGTGGCGGTGCTCGAGGCGCAGCAAAAATCAATCAGTCGACATCCGCACCTGAAACTCAAGTCCTTCAGTATCGATGCCGGGGGTGTGCGCGCACGCCAGATGATCGAGCGGATTTTGCGGGAGCAGACCGCCACTGACTGTTAATCCGCTGGTCGTTGGTTCGATTCCAACCCAGGGAGCCGATTAAATCAGCAAGTTGCGGACTTTCGAGTCCCGCCCAGCGTCGCCGCCCGGGGGTGTTTGACGAGGGTGTGTCGTTGATCGAATTGATTCGAACACCCGGCAATCAGAGACCGCCCCCTTCTCCGCCGCTCTAGTCGCAGGGACGCTTGAACCTCGAGCTGGTTGTATTCAGTCCCCCGTTGGTAGACGATTAATACCCTGATCGTTGCTCAGGCGGATGGATGTGCGACAAAAAGGGAATTTCGTAAGGGCGGTCGATCCACTCCGGTTCTGGAATTTAAGCACTGTTGCTGTTCGCTCAGAATTGCACAGGAAGTCGGCTACGTGAGGTTTTTACCGCTGGTTTGGGCGGCGCTGTGGCGCAAGCCGGTTGAAGCGCTTCTCATCTGCTTGGCCATAACGGCAGCGTTCTCCCTGTTCGGCCTGATGCTCGGACTGAACGTCACCTATCAGCGGATCGTTGATAGCTCGCGAATGGATCGCCTGTTTGTTAACAAACGATTTACGGTTATCGACGGACCTCGCATGCCGATTGGGATGCGACAGACGATCATCCGGATCCCAGGAGTGGCCGCAGCGGGCCTGTACGATCCACTCAACGGCTACTATCAGGATCCGCATAACTTTGTACGCGTCATCGGGGTGGACCAGGAGATGCGACGGGCCTGGTCCGAACTGCTTAGTGATGCACAGTGGCAACTTTTGTTTTCGCGCCCCACCGGCGTTCTGGTCAGCCGGAAGATGGCCGACAAATTGAAGTTGAAGGAAGGCGATGTCCTTCCGATCATTACTGAACCCGGTATGCGAGCCGATCGCTCTGTAGCTTGGCAATTTCATGTACTCGCGATAGTTCCCGACGATCCAACACGGGTCGCAGGATACATTCTTGGCAACTATGATTACATTGACAGATCGCGCCCGCTACAGGAGCAAGGATCTGCGATTGAGTTTCGTGTTGCCGTAAACGATCCTGATCGTGCCAATGAAATCAGCCTGAGAATTGATGAGATATTCGCCAATTCGGGCACTGCTACCATCACAATCCCACAGAAAGCCGACTACGAGATCTCGCTGCGGAACGGCATATCTGCAGCCTCGGTCACTTGGCCGGTTGCCAGTGCCGGAATATTTATGATTTTTCTGGTCAGCGCCAATGGCATTGCCCAATCCGTGCGACAGCGATTACCCGAGTTCGCGATTCTGTCAACCTTAGGATATCGCAGCTCCACCATCAGTCTGTTGGTATTCCTAGAGGCTGCCCTTCCATGTGTTCTGGGAGCTGTTTTCGGTATATCGCTCGCTGCGTCACTCACTATGTGGCCAATTCAGTACTTGCCGCCGGAACTGACCAATGGGCCTAAACCTACCTTTTCACCGGTTGTATTGGCCTTGGCCCTTGCGTTCGCTTTGCTGCTGGCACTCGTAAGCTCGCCGCTTCCGATTATACGCCTCAGGCGTATGAGGGTGACCGATGCGCTGTCCGGGAAATTAGGATGAACTTCTTCACGCAAAGCCTCATCAACACTCGACTTGCTCTTGAGACTATACCCCAGAGGGCCGGATCCTCCCTGGTCGTTGTCATGAGCATGACTTGCGTCGTGGGAGTACTTCTGTCAATGCTTTCAGAGACAGCCGGTCTTGGGCGTGCCTATCAGGCCGGCGGAGATCCCGGGCGCGCGATCGTCATTTCAAACGACTCAATCAGCGAGTATGGAAGTCTTTCCCGAAGCGACGTAGCGACCATCGCCGATGCCCCAGGAATCGCCAAGGGAACGGACGGTAAACCTCTGTTGGATGCGGAAGTTCTGTTTTGGACACCACCGACAAAGGGTTATACCGTCATCTCCCCGCAGCTACGCGGAGTAGGCCCGGCAGGATTCGCCGTCCGACCTGAGGTCAAGCTGTTGCAAGGACGCCTTTTTCACCCCGGTTTACAGGAGTTGATTGTTGGCGTCACGGCCGCGAAGGCGTTTAAGCTAGGGATCGGAGACAAGGTGATTCTTCCCGACGGAAACTGGCCGATTGTCGGAATATTCTCAGCCGGCGGAGGTATCATCGAGGGACAACTCGTTGGTGATGCCGAGACGGTGATGACATCGAGCCATATATCCACATTCGGTAGCGTGATAGCCGAGTTGGAACGCCCTGATTCGTTCGATACGTTTCGCAGCTGGCTCACCCATAACCCAGCGCTCGGGGTCACGGCGGAAAGACAGTCCGAGTTCTATCTACGTACCGCCAACCAGTTCGCCGCCTTCTTCACGAAAGTTGCCTATGTGGTTGGCGCAACCATGGCCTTGGGCGCGCTCTTTGGCTCGGTCAAGATCATGTATGCGACAGTTGATGCCCGGACACGCGAAATCGGAACCTTACGCGCACTCGGCTACGACTCATTACCGGTCGCAGTCTCTGTGATAGCTGAGACGATACTATTGGCATTGCTAGGCGCCATACTAGGGGCAAGCCTCGCGTGGACATTCTTTAACGGCAAACTCATTGCGGACCATCAACACGCCTTCAACGCGCGTGTCACACCGGAACTCGTTGAGCTGGGCCTGGGATGGGCCGTTGGGGTTGCGATATTGGCAGCATTGGCGCCCGCGGTGCGTGCTGCGCGGCTGCCGATACCCCAAGCCCTGAGAGCGCCATAACCAGCGGAGCGTGCGTCCAGGCCAATGCCTCGAGCGGCAGGTTGTCCGCGGGATTCTCCTTAGGCCACTTTGGGTTTCACCGGGGCGGTACCCGGTAGTGAGGATGTATTGGCCGGGAGAAATCCCCAGCCGTCTATTGAAGAGACGTGAAAAGTGGGCGCTGCTCAATCGCGCCCGCCGGGCCAACTCCGCCACGGAGATCGAATCCCCCAGCCCCTCGTCGATGTGGCGCAATACCGAGCCCATTCGTCGAACGTCGGGGGGGTGAGAGAGAGATCGATCGCATCGCGGCGGTGTTGGGACCGGAGGACTCAGGCGACGCTCAGCCCGACATCCACGTTGTTGCGCGTGGCGTTTGAGTACGGACAGATCTGGTGCGCCGTTTCAACCAGCTTCTGTGCATCCGCGCGGTCGATTCCAGGCAGGCTGACTGTGAGATCCGCCGTGATGCCGAAGCCGCCTGCCGAGCGCGGACCGATGCCCACGGTTGCCTTCACGGTGGCATCGGCCGGAATTTTCAACTTCAGCTGCTGCGCGGCCACTTTGAGAGCCCCCAGAAAGCAGGCCGAGTAGCCGGCCGCGAACAGCTGCTCCGGATTGGTTCCGGGACCCCCTCCCCCACCTAGCTCTTTGGGGGTGGAAAGCTGAAGCTCGACGCGACCGTCCTCGGTCCGAGCGTGCCCTTCTCGGCCGCCGGTTGCAGTTGCACTGGTTCGGTACAAGACATCGACTGACATGGTTATCTCCTTATCGCGATAGTATTTATCGTGATAATAATATTAGCCAGTCATGAATGCGATGTCCAGGCTTTCTTTATCGCAATAAATAATCGCGTGATAATGGAGCCATGCAAGCCACCCTCTCACTCGACGATCAGCTTTGTTTCGGCTTTTACGCCGCCTCGATGGCGATCAATCGCCTCTACAAGCCGCTGCTGGATCGGCTTGGCATCACTTATCCCCAGTACCTGGTGCTGAATGCGCTCTGGGAAGAGGACGAGCGAACGGTTGGCTCGATTGCCGAGCGGCTGTCCCTCGAGCCAAGCACGGTCACGCCGCTCGTCAAACGCCTCGAAGCTTCACAGCTCGTGTCACGCACCCGGCACCCGGACGATGAGCGACGCGTGGTGGTCTCACTCACTCAACGGGGTCGAGAGCTCGAAGAAGAGAGCCGGTGTCTCGGCCAGGAGTTGCTGACACGCTCCGGCATGGAACCGAAAGAGTTGATGGCCCTGAACGCCCAGGTGCAACGCCTGCGGCAGGCGCTCACCGACACCTGACCGGCTCGCTGAACGCTTTAAAAGAAGCACCTCGGCGCTCAGAAACCGTTCACAGCGAGGGGGTCACTGTTTTCAGCAAGCGGGCGCCGAGGTGCGGGAGAAAAGATAGCGCCTCGCCAACGAATTGACAGGCGGAATTTTCTAAACCATGGCGTGAGAAAATTTCAATGCATCGCACGACGAGACGCAACAAACCAGGTATCTACTGGAGTGTGCGAATCGTAATGAGCCTTTCGTCGGTCCCGACGGCGGCTATCGCCACCTAAGCGACATTTGCCTCGAACCCCACGCTGTTGTGACGGGTCCTAACCAGATCCGACCGACAATGACGGCGGGCGTCGCGGCAGCGGCAGCACACGGCCCCATGCCGGCAATCGCCTATCCCGGGGAGCTCGACAATCTCAGCATTGCCTTCAGCAGCAATAGAAATGGCGACAAGGTGTTTCCAGTTCAAACCCTGACGCAGGTCTCACTAGCGCGGCGCAAGAACCTCAACCAGCGTCGCCATTCAAAGACATACCTCTAACGGATGCGCGTTTCCGCTTCGGAAACGTGAGGTGAGTCATCGAGCCGCGAATCGCGACGCGTAAACTGCGCGCGCCTGAAACACGTAGAGGAATCGATTGTGTATTTTATTGTTATTACTCAATTGGCCGCGACCTCGGCACTGCTCCTTGGCCACCTCGCAGTCATTGTGAGGAATCAGTTCGCCCGGGCGCGCTGACCCAACGCGACATATCTCGAGAAAAACCATGATTGTCCGGTGATCACCGGGCAAGCGACATCGGGCGAAGACGGCCCGAAGCGAAGCCGGGCAACGAGTGCCCGGCATCTTCAAACCGACCGTTATTTCTTCTTCTTGGCAGCAGACTTCTTCGCTGCACGGAAGGAAATTCCAGCCCGCATTGCCTTCTGCTGAACCGCGGCGGCCGTACGACCGAGCTCCTTTGCAACCTGGCTGGTGGGAGTTCCCGCCTTGGCGAGTTGCTTCAGGGTTCGCAGTTCAGCGGCGCTCCAGCCTGCACCGTCGTTCGAAGGACGCTTTGCCATTAGTCTAGTCTCCAATCACACCCAATACGGGCATTCTCGGGATGATAGCGGCTGTGCCGGACGCGCGCGCGCCCAACATGGTGTATTGACATGTTGTATTGGTTTATGTTTGTACGAAGGGTGTCGGTGTTGCCGCGCGTCGGTTGACGGGAGCAGGCGGACCGGTCGACTAGCGCCTCATTGCGCCGTCTGCGCCGCGAACGCGGCTTGCAACTGCTCCAGGTCGGCTGGATCTACATCGGACACCGCCCAAAACTGCAGGCCGCGCTGACTCCAACCCAGGAGGTTGTAGCCCTCGCGGCGGGACGGCGCCGGAAACCGCTCGCCCGCGGCCGCCGGCCACACAAACACGTTGATGATGTGTTGCCGTCTTTTGTAGACGACGGCGGCGACGACCCGGTCGTTGATGTAGTCGAGACGGCCACCGACCAGCGGAAAGCCGCGGTCCGCCAGCTCGAGCACCGGGGGCGAGAAGTCGACTTTGCCGGCAAACCAGGGTTTGACCACGTGCCGGTCCGACGTTTGTACGTCAACGAGGTGAGCAGCCAGGAGCGACCTCACGTGACTGGAGACTAACTGGTCCGACACGCCAGCCTGCGGCAGGTGCACGAACAGGACGAACGCCAACGAAGCGGCCAAGGCCGCGACCGAACCGCCCCAGCCCCAGGCAATCCAGCGCCGCTGCCGGCGGCCGGCCCCACCCAAATGGGCGGTGCCGACACCGACCACGCCCGCACCTCGCGCAGCACCGGCGTGTTGATTATCGCCGCCCGCGACTCGATGGATCGCCGCAACCGCGTTCGCAGCCCCGGCCAACACGCCGGGTGGCTGCGCTTCGGTGCCGCCCGCCGCCGGCATTCCTTCGCTGCTGGCAGCGCTTGTTTCAACTTGGCCGGCAGCCGCCGCGCCGGCTCCAACTCGGTCAGCCGAACCTCGCGCCGATGACGAGTCTTTGCGGGCCGCGGCGTCGCGCAGCGCAGCGGTAATTCTAGCTCGCAATGCCGGAGGCGCATCGAAAGCAACACCCGGTGTCCGCAGACGGTTCCGCAGCTCCTGCAGACGCGCAAATTCCCCCGCGCAGCCGCCACATTCCCGCAGATGCGCCTCGCAGCTCAGTGTATTGGCAGCATCGAGCTCGCCATCGAGCAGCCCATGCAGCAGCAGCTCCCTGCCAGCACACGCGCTCATCGCGTTCGCTCCAGCTCCGTACCGAGCATCTGGCGCGCCCGCGCGAGTCGTGACATCACGGTTCCCACGGGAACCCCCGTAACCTCGGCGATCTGCTTATAGGACAACTCCTGCAGCTCGCGCATGACCAGTGTTTCGCGAAAGGGCTCCGGCAGGCGGCGGATCATGGCACGCACTTCTTGGATCTCGCTCTGGCGTAACACGGCAGTCTCCGGTCCGTCCTGGGTGCAATCACCCAGCTCTTCGGGATTGGGAATCCACCTCTCCAACGACTCTCCGCCCGGGTTTTCGCTCACCGTGCGGCGGCGTGACTTGGACCAATCAAAGGAACAGTTGCGTACAATCGCCAGCAACCAGGATCTCGCGTCGCCGCCACGGTAAGTCCCAAATGAGCGAAACGCCCGCAGGAATGCCTCCTGGACAATGTCGTCCGCAGCGGAAGGATCACGCGCCAAAAAGCGCGCGAGACTGTAAGCCGCATCCAGATACGGAAGAAAAAGGTCCTCAAAACCCTGCGTCAAGCTGGCTCCCGCCCGGCGCGCGCCGCGCCCACTTGCGTTGAGTAGTAGAAGACCACGCGGGTCGCCGTTTTATTCCCGCTCCGCCCTGGCCGGCCGCTCTCGGGCGGCTGAACACTGAACGTCGTCAGGCTGGCATTTCAGCTTGTCGGAAGGCGCGCCCGCGGAAACCTGGATGAGCGACTGTCAGCAGCATTCGGCGGCATGGACGGCCGAGCGGGGCTCAACGAGCGGCTTCTGGATCGCCTGCGGATGGAAATCGCCGCGGAGAGGGTCGACGGAGGGCAAAAGTCACGCCTTTTGCCGAGCCCATAAAAAGAATGCGGGAGACGATTCCCCCGCACCCTATCGCTTTCAACCTTGCCGCGTACGCCACCCTTGGTGGTACCCCTCGCGAGCGCCGCTAGCATACGGCACCGGCGCCACTTTCACCCGAACTTCTAGCTGCTTGTGACGCTCTACCGGCGGCTTTCGGGTGCCACCGCCTTCCTCGCCCCACACCAGGGTGAGCTCATCCCCAATATTGATGTCCGGATCCACCACTCCCAGGGACAGCCCCTGACGTTCGTTGTGGCTGTATCCACCGAACATCGATAATCCTACCGTGCGGCCCCCGCGGGTGACCTTGTCATAATTCGATGAGGCGTAATTGGCGATCGGAAGGTCAAAGAATTTGTACGGCTCGACCCCCGGTACGAACAACGACGCATAGATGCGCCCCAGGTCCTCGCCATTCCAGGCGAAGGTCACTTTCTTGCGGTGCGGCGCGGCAGCGATCTTCTCCAGAGCTTCACGCCCGATGAAATCGTGGTCGAACTTAACGAACGGCCCATAACCCAGCTCATACGGGGTCATGTAATAGTCTTCGATGTCGTCGGAGACGAAACTGCCGCCGATCGAGCCGGTCCCCTCATACCCATTGGCCGGGAGCCATTCGCGATAGGACTTCATCTTTTCGCCCGTATAGACGGCCGGCAGCGGCGAAGGAATCCAACCGGACTCGAGGGTGTTGCTGGCATAGGCACGCGAGCCCACTGGGACCAGTCCAAACTCGCGGCCCGCCTCGAGAATCGTCTCGCGAATCTCGTCGCCCTCTTCGTAGGGCCCCCAGATCTCCAGGCCTGGCGCACCGGACATGCCGTGACGCAACGCACGTACGCGGCGCCCGCCGACATTGATGTAATCCATGGTGAAGAACTTCACGTCGGGGATGGGCCCGCCGTTGATCTTTTCCAGGATCCGCGCGGCCGCCGGCCCCTGCACCTGAAACCGGTAGTGACGCCGGAATACGGCCTTGCCGCGCGGATGCGAGGGCGAGCGGTCATCCCGGATCAGGTCGACTTTGTAGCCGCCGGTCTCACCCTGAAATTGCAGCCAGTTCACCGACGGCGCCCGGCCCACGAACGACAGCTCGTTGTCAGCGAGATAAAACAGAATGCCGTCACCGATGACGTAGCCGTCGTGGCTGACGGGCACCATCTGCTTCGCCTTGTTGGGTGTGAATTGAGCAAAGCTGTTGATGGTGGTTTGAGTGATCAGCTTCAGCGCGTCCGGACCCTTTACGGTCAGCTCGGCCATGTGGTGTGTCTGATCAAACAGCACCGCCGTCTCGCGCCAGGCGCGCTGTTCATCGCGCCAATTGGAGAACTCGCTGGGAACGACCGGATAGACATAGGCCCCGATCTGCGAATTACGCAGCATCTGCACGGGGTTGCCGACGGATTGGAGCAGTTGCTCGAGGTTTGGGTAGCTCATGGGCGAGCAAGCTACGAGAGGCGCGGCTCAGGCGCAAATCGATGACTCAAATACGAGCCATAGCAAACACGGATACGGGCCCGCAGTGGGCCCGTTCCCCGGGGCCACCGGCCGACACAGGGCTCGCGGCAACCGGCGAGGGGCAATCAGGCCGGCGGCTGAGTCGCGGAAACCGAAATGGAAGAGCCGGCCGCCCGGCGGAAGGCCGCATCCACGGCATTGGACAGCAACATGGCGATTGTCATCGGCCCGAGGCCGCCCGGCACGGGCGTAATCCATCCCGCGCGCTGCGCGGCCTTGTCATATTCCACATCGCCGACCAGCTTGCCGCCCGCGCCGCGGTTGATACCGACATCGAACACAGCCGCGCCCGGCTTGATCCAGTCACCCGGAACGAAACCCGCCTTGCCGACGGCGGCCACCACAACATCCGCCCGTGCAACTTCAGACTCGAGGTCGCGGGTGCCGGTGTGGCAGACAGTCACGGTGGAGCGCGCCAGCAGCAATTCGAGGGCCATGGGCCGTCCGACGATGTTGGAAGCGCCTACAACCGTGGCACGCAGCCCGGTCAGGTTGATGCCGTACTCCTTCGCCAGCCGGATCACGCCGAACGGGGTGCACGGACGCAGCTGCGGGCGCTTCTGCGCCAGCAGGCCGGTGTTGGTCGGATGAAAGCCGTCGACATCCTTGGCCGGATCCACGGCGTCCATGATGAGGTCGCTGTCGAGTCCCTTGGGCAGCGGCATCTGCACGAGAATGCCGTCGACGTGCGTATCGCGATTCAGCGTATGAATCAGCGCCAGCAAGTCCGCCTGGGAAGTGGTCGCCGGCAGATCATGCGCAAACGACTCGATCTCGGCTTCGACGGAGGATTTACGCTTGTTGCGCACGTACACGGTCGAGGCCGGATCCTGGCCTACCTGTACCACTGCAAGCCCGGGGCGACGCCCGTACCTGGCGGCAAACTCCTTGGCGCGCACCGCGACTTCAGCGCGCACCTTGGCCGCGACCGCCTTCCCGTCCATCACGATCGCAGTCACTGGGATTACCTCAGCACGACGGTCTTGTTGCCGTTTCGGAAGACCCTGCGCTCGGCATGCCACTTGATGGCCCGGTTCAACACCACGGTCTCGAGCTCGCTGCCGATGACAGTGAGATCCTCGGCCGACTGGGTGTGATCGACGCGCTCGACTTCCTGCTCGATGATCGGGCCTTCATCCAGGTCCGTGGTCACATAGTGGGCCGTGGCGCCGATCAGCTTCACGCCGCGGGTGAAAGCCTGGTGATACGCCTTCGCGCCCTTGAAGCCCGGCAGGAAGGAATGGTGAATGTTGATGGCGCGTCCCTCGAAATAACGGCACGCCTCCGGAGTCAGAATCTGCATGTAGCGGGCAAGCACCATGAGCTCCGAGTCCGAGCGCTCGAACAGCTCGAACATCCGCTTTTCCTGCTCGGCCTTGCGGCCGTCGATGATCGGCAGGTAGTGATAAGGCACGCCGTGCCATTCGGCGAGGCTGCGCATGTCCTGGTGGTTGGAAACGACCGCCACCACTTCGATCGGCAGCGTTCCCGTGCTCCAGCGGTGCAGGATGCTGTTGAGACAGTGTCCGTGACGCGAGACGGCGAGCAGAACGCGGCACTTCCGCTGTACTTCGTGGAAGTGCCACGTCATGTTGAATTGCTTGCCCACGGAGGCCCCGAACTTCTCGTCCAGGGCCTCGATGGCCGGCATTCCCTTGCCGTTGTCGTGAAACACCGTGCGCATGAAAGACGTGTTCCCGTACGGGTCGTCGTAGTGCTGCGCTTCGGTGATCAGGGCGTTGTGAGAAGCCAGAAATCCCGAGATCCCGGCCACGATACCGGTGGTATCGGGTGCCGAGGTAGTCAGAATGAACGATCGCGGCGTCACCGCCGCGGGGGCGGCGCGCTGGGAGCGCTCCTCGATGGTCGCCAGGGACATAGGGCCTCTCTGTTGGTTCTTAGTATCGGTAATGATCGGTCTTGTACGGGCCGGCCTTGTCGACACCGATGTAGCGAGCCTGGACATCCGTGAGCTCGGTGAGCTGCGCGTTGAGCTTCTTCAGCTGCAGGCGCGCCACCTTCTCATCCAGATGCTTGGGCAGCACATACACGCCCACGGGGTACTTGCTCGTGTTGGTGAACAGCTCGATCTGCGCGATAGTCTGGTTCGCGAAGCTCGAGCTCATCACGTAGCTCGGGTGACCCGTGCCGCAACCCAGGTTCACCAGCCGGCCTTCCGCCAGCAGGATCACGCGGTTGCCGCTGGGCAGAATGATGTGGTCCACCTGGGGCTTGATGTTTTCCCAGGTGTACTTCTTCATTCCGGCGACATCGATCTCGTTGTCGAAGTGACCGATGTTGCAGACGATGGCATTGTTCTTCATCTTGACCATGTGATCGTGCGTAATCACGTGGAAGTTGCCGGTGCAGGTCACGAAGATGTCGCCCTTGTCGGCGGCGTAATCCATCGTCACGACCCGGTAACCTTCCATCGCCGCCTGCAGCGCGCAGATCGGATCGATCTCGGTCACCCAGACCTGGGCCGACAGCGCGCGCAGCGCCTGGGCCGAGCCCTTGCCCACATCGCCATAACCGGCCACGACCGCGACCTTGCCGGCCACCATCACGTCGGTGGCGCGCTTGATGCCGTCCACGAGCGATTCACGGCAACCATACAGATTGTCGAATTTGCTCTTGGTGACGGAGTCATTGACATTGATTGCCGGGAAAGCCAGCTTTCCCTCCTTGGCCATCTCGTACAGACGATGGACGCCGGTCGTGGTCTCCTCCGTCACGCCCTTGATGTGCTTCAGCCGCTTGGAATACCAGGTCGGATCGGTTTTCAACTTCGCCTTGATGGCGGCGTAGAGGAACTTCTCCTCCTCGCTCGCCGGCTTGGAGATCAGGCTGGCATCGCTCTCGGCGCGCGCGCCCAGGTGCAACAGCAGAGTTGCATCGCCGCCGTCGTCGAGGATCATGTTGCTGAAGCCACCGTCGGTCCACTCGAAGATCCGGTGGGTGTAATCCCAATAGTCTTCGAGCGACTCGCCCTTCCAGGCAAACACCGGGGTGCCGCGCTCGGCGATGGCCGCGGCGGCGTGATCCTGGGTCGAGAAGATGTTGCAGGACGCCCAGCGAACCTCGGCACCCAGTGCCTGCAGCGTCTCAATGAGAACCGCGGTCTGAATGGTCATGTGCAGGGAGCCGGTAATCCGGGCGCCCTTCAACGGCTGCACCGGGGCGAACTCCTCGCGGATGGCCATCAGGCCCGGCATCTCGGTCTCGGCGATCAGGATTTCCTTGCGACCCCAAGCGGCGAGCTTGATGTCGGCGATCTTGTAATCGTGGGTCGACTTGGGTTTGAGACTGGCGTTCATTAATTAAATGCTCCACTAAAGAACGAGCGCCGTATTGACGAATCGCGACGCCTTCGAGCCTGGCAGGGCCGGCACGGATGACCCCGTGCCGCCTGTCGCAACGCTCCTCAAAGACGCGCGTTGCCGTGAAACCTCACGGCGCGAATGGCGCGGCTCATGCCGCGCCAATCAATCAAGCAGCCTTGGCGGACCCCTTCAGCTCGGAGGCCAGGGCGTCTGCCTTGTCCGTCCTTTCCCAGGAGAATTCCGACTCCGTGCGGCCGAAGTGGCCATAGGCGGCGGTCTTCTGATAGATCGGCCGGACGAGGTCCAACATCTCGCGCAGACCGTATGGGGTCAGGTCGAAGTGCTTGCGGACCAACTGGGTGAGGCGCTCGCGTGACAGGCGCCCCGTACCGAAGGTCTCCACCATCACCGAAGTGGGCTCGGCGACACCGATCGCGTAGGAAATCTGCACTTCGCAGCGATCCGCCAATCCCGCGGCCACAATGTTCTTGGCCACATACCGGGCGGCATAGGCGGCCGAGCGATCGACCTTGGAGGGATCCTTGCCGGAAAACGCGCCGCCACCGTGCCGGGCAAAGCCGCCGTAGGTGTCGACGATGATCTTGCGGCCCGTGAGGCCGCAATCGCCCACCGGTCCGCCGATCACGAAGCGGCCCGTCGGGTTGATGTGGAACTTGGTGCGCTTGTCGACCCACTTCTTCGGCAGAACCGGCAGCAGGATCTCTTCCATCACGGCCTCGCGCAGCGCCTTGGTGGAAATCTCGTCACTGTGCTGCGTCGACAACACGACGGCCTCGAGCCCCACCGGCTTGTCATCTTCATAGCGCAGGGTGACCTGACTCTTGGCATCGGGGCGCAGCCAGTCGAGCTTGCCCTTCTTGCGCACATCGGCCTGCTTCTTCACCAGGCGGTGCGCGAGAGTGATGGCGGCCGGCATCAACACATCGGTCTCGTTGGTCGCGTAACCGAACATCAGGCCCTGGTCGCCTGCGCCCTGCTTGCGCTCGTCCTTGCGGTCGACGCCCTGAGCGATATCCGGCGACTGTTTGCCGATGATGTTGACGACGCCGCAACTGGCACCGTCGAAACCCATCTCGGACGAGTTGTAACCGATATCCAACACAACCTTGCGCACGAGCGATTCCACGTCCACCCAGGCATTGGTGGTCACTTCGCCGGCGACGACCACGACACCCGTCTTGATGAGGGTTTCGCAGGCGACACGGCCGCGCGGGTCGTCCTTCAGGATTGCATCGAGCACCGCATCGGAGATCTGGTCGGCCACCTTGTCCGGATGACCTTCGGAGACCGACTCGGAGGTAAATAGATAATTGTTCGCCATTTCACTCATTCCATCGCAGCAGTATTGGGGGGCGGGGAGGAGGCCTCCCGCAGTTTACCGGGACTCAGCCCGGCTCGAAGCTCTCTTTCAGCCTGGCCTCGAACTCGGCCTTCGTAAATCGATGATTCTGGGTCCCCAGTGACTCGATCTTGATCGCCCCCAGCAAGGACGCGATTCTACCGGTGGTCCGCCAGTCCAATCCGTGCAGCAGTCCATGTAACAGACCGGCGCGGTAGGCATCGCCGCATCCGGTCGGATCCACGACCGCCCGGGCTTGGGCGCAGGGAATCTCGATCTCGCCGTCCGGAGTGTGGATCACCGAGCCCTGGGACCCCCGGGTTACGATCAGAGCCTGCACGCGCTGGGTCACATCCCGGGCGGTCCAGCCGGTTTTCTGCTGCACCAGCTCCCACTCGTAGTCGTTCACGGCCACCCAGCTCGCCTGCTCGACGAAGCGCTTTATGTCATCGCCGCCGAACAGGGGCAGGCCCTGGCCCGGATCGAAAATGAATGGAATCTTCGCCGCCGCGAACTGTTGGGCGTGCTGGATCATCCCCTCGCGCCCGTCCGGGGCCACGATGCCGATCGCCACATCCTTCGCATCCGACACCTTGTTGGCGTGGGACTGCTGCATGGCACCGGGATGAAACGCCGTGATCTGGTTGTCATCCAGGTCGGTCGTGATGAAAGCCTGCGCGGTATGTTCCGAGTCAAACACCTTGATGTGGTCGGCGGGAACACCGTGCTTTGACATCCAGTCGCGGTACGGTCCGAAATCGCGGCCCACGGTGGCCATGGGATACCCGACATCGCCGAGCAGCTTCAGGTTGTAAGCGATGTTGCCCGCGCAACCGCCAAACTCACGGCGCAGGCCCGGCACGAGAAACGACACGTTCAGGCGGTGGATCTTGTCGGGCAGGATATGGTTACTGAACTTGTCCTTGAACACCATGATGGTGTCCCACGCCATCGATCCGCAGATCAACGCACTCTTTCCGGCCACTTGGATACCTCAACAGCTACGAACGCGAAGCATCTCATTCCGGCGGCCCGGTTGCCACCGAGCCGCCACGCCCGACTCTCAGTCCGGCTCATTATTTCAACCGTTCTGGATTGGCGTAGACCACATGGCGATCGCGGCGCGCGAAGGCCACGAGCGTCAACCCGGTCTTGTGGGCAAGCCGCACGGCGAAAGCCGTGGGGGCCGAGAAGGCCGCCAGGAAGGAAATCCCTACCGTGGCACTCTTCTGGACCATCTCGAAGCTGGCGCGACTGGTTATCAACATATAACCCGCGCTGCGATCCTCGCCCGAGCGCACCAGCGCTCCAATCGCCTTGTCGAGCGCATTGTGGCGCCCGACATCTTCGCGCACAAAACGCACACCCTCGCCGGGGACGACCCAGGCAGCGGCATGTACACTGCCAGTACGCGCGTTGATCGGTTGCAGCGTCGCCAGTTGCTCGATGGCTTCGTGCAGGCCCGTTATGGAGACCGTGGGGCCCGCACCAACAGGTGGCAGCTCGCGGATCGCCTCTTCCGCCGTTTCGGCGCCGCACAGGCCGCAACCGGTTCTGCCGGTAAGGTTGCGCCTGCGTTGCAAAAGACCGGAGAACCGCTCCCAGGCGACTGTTATTTTGACATCCGCCGCTTCGGCCCCCTGCGTCACTTCGACCGAACGGATCTCATCCGGCCGCTCGACGAGCCCTTCACTCAGGGTGAAACCCACAGCGAAGTCCTCGAGGTCCGCCGGTGTCGCCAACATGACCACGTGGGGAACCCCGTGGTACACGAGCGCGACCGGCATCTCCTCGGCGACCTGGTCGGCCGCATGGGTCGACTCGCCCCGCGACCAACGCTCGACGTTGACCGCGGAGCTGACTTCGAGCGTGGGCCCGCTGGCCACTACCCGGCCCGCTTCAACGGCGCCTTGGCTCGGAAATCTTCGCGGAAATGCTTGATGGCGCTCTGGACCGGAAACGGCGTCATGCCGCCCAGGCCGCACAGCGATCCCACCAGCATGGTGTCACACAGGCTTTCCAACAGAGCCAGATTCCGCTCACTGTCGATGCCGTTCATGATCTTCTCGATCACCTCGACACCGCGCGTCGAGCCGATCCGGCAGGGCGTGCATTTGCCACAGGATTCGATGGCACAGAATTCCATCGCATACCGGGCCATCTCAGCCATGTCGACGGTGTCGTCGAATACGACGATGCCCCCGTGTCCCAGCAACGCGCCGATCGCGGACAGCGCCTCATAGTCGATCAACACATCGAACTGCGATGCGGGAATGAATGCGCCCAGAGGACCGCCGACCTGCACCGCGCGGATGGGCCGACCCGAAGCCGAGCCACCGCCGTAGTCATACAGCAGCTCGCGCAGGCTGACACCGAAGGCACGCTCGATCAGGCCGCCGCGCTTGATGTTGCCGGCGAGCTGCAACGGCAGCGTGCCGCGGGAGCGTCCCATGCCGAAGTTCTTATAGAACTGCGCTCCATGTTGAATGATGGTCGGCACGCTTCCGAAGGTCATCACGTTGTTCACGATAGTGGGCTTCATGAACAGACCATTGATGGCGGGCAACGGCGGCCGCACCCGGACTTCGCCGCGCTTGCCCTCGAGGCTCTGGAGCATCGAGGTCTCTTCGCCGCACACATAGGCCCCGGCGCCGAGTCGCACTTCGAGGTCGAACCGCTTCCCGCTGCCGAGCACATCCGAACCCAGGTAGCGAGCCTGATAGGCGGCTTCGATCGCTGCGTTCAGCACCCGATAGGCGTGGGGATACTCGGCACGCAGATAGATGTAGCCCTGCGTCGCGCCCACGGCGATGCCGGCGATGGTCATGCCTTCAATCAGACAGAGGGGATCGCCCTCCATCAACATGCGATCCGAGAATGTGCCCGAGTCACCTTCATCGGCATTACAGGTCACGTACTTCTGTTCGACCGCCTGATCGAGAACGGTCTTCCACTTGATACCGGTCGGGAAGGCGGCGCCCCCGCGTCCCCGCAGACCGGAGTCCAGCACCGCTTGGACGATCGCCTGGGGCGTCATGGACAACGCGCGGCGCAGACCCTGGTAGCCGCCGTTCGCAACGAAGTCCGCCACGCTGACCGGATCGACAATACCAACACGCGCGAAAGTCAGCCGCTGCTGCGAGGCGAACCAGGGAATCTCGTCCGTCGGCCCGAGAAACAACTGGTGACCCTTGCCGTGCAGAAATTCCGCCGCAAACAGGCTCGGAACATCGGCGACGGACACCGGACCATACGCCACCCGGCCCTGCGCCGTTACGACTTCGACGAGAGGCTCGAGCCAACACGCGCCTCGCGAGCCATTGCGAATGAGCTTCAGATCGATCTTGCGGGCAGCGCATTCCTGGGCGATCGCGGTCGCGACTTCATCCGCGCCCACCGATACGGCAGCGGCGTCGCGGGGAACGTAAACGGTCACCGCAGTCATTGCTTTTTCTCCGCGACGAGCTGATCAAATCGCTCCGGGGTCAGGCGACCGTAGAGTTGATCGTCAATCATGGCCGCCGGAGACAGTGCGCAGTTTCCGAGACAGAACACCGGCTCCAGTGAGAACCTCCCATCCGCTGTCGTCTCGTGGAAGTCCACGCCCAGGCGCTTCTTTGCGTGGGCGACCAGGCCGTTGGCGCCCATCGATTGGCAAGCCTCGGCGCGGCAGATGTGGACTGTGTGCTTGCCGGGCGGGGTCTCACGGAAGAAGTGGTAGAAGGTCACCACTCCATGCACTTCGGCACGCGACAGATTCAGGGCATCCGCCACGATCGGAACCGCCTCCGCGGGTACATAGCCCAGAGCCGCCTGCACGGCATGCAGCAGCTCGATGAGCGGGCCGGGACGGTCCTTCAGGTCCGCAACGATGCGGCGGACGATTTCGCCTTGTTCGGGGAGCATTGGTTTCATAGATCAGCCGAGTATACGCCTCGCTTGTAAGATGACGCGGCCATGCAGCTCAACCGCTTCGACCTCAATCTGTTAATTGCGCTGGACGCCCTGCTCCATGAGAAAAATGTGACCCGGGCCGCTGAGCGCGTCTTCATTTCCCAGCCGGCCATGAGCGCCGCGCTGCAGAAACTGCGCGAGTTCTTCGAGGATCCGCTGCTCGTACGAGTCGGGCGCGATCTGCAGCTCACGCCACGGGGACTGTCGCTCGTCGGCCCCGTGCGGGAGGCACTCCTGCAGGTCCAGGCCACCCTCGGCACCCAACCTACATTCGACCCGCGCACGGTGCAACGGACCTTCACCCTGATCGTATCGGCCGACGCGCTGTTGCGTGTCATGCCTACCGTACTGCAGCGCCTTTCCCGCGAGGCGCCGGGAATCCGCTGTCACATCGAGCACTTTTCCGAAACAACCCTGTCCCGGCTGGAGTATGGGGACGCCGACCTGTTCATCGGCCTCAACAGTCTGCGACTCTTCGGGCTGCGCGAGTTCCCGGAATCGCTGCGCATCGTGAACCTGCGCCCCGTCCGCTGGCTGTGCGCCGTCGCAAACGACCACGCCACCGTCGGCGACACCATCAGCGAAGAGGAATACCTCGCCCTGCCTCATGTGTTTGGTTGGCCGAGCGGTCACACGGTCCCCCTGGAGGAGCTCGTGCGCCGCCTGCTGCGCGCGGAGCTCGACATCCGTGCCACGACTCAAGGACTGCTCGAGATTCCTTTCATGCTGGCGGGAACCCAACTGGTGGCGACCCTTCCCGAAGAGCTGGCACGGACCCTGGCAAAGCTCGCGCCCATCAAGCTGCTGCCCGTCCCGTTTGAAACACCTGACACACACGAGGTGATCATCTGGCACCGTCGCAACGAACCGGACCCGGGTCATGCCTGGCTGCGGGAAGTGCTGATCGGCGCGGCTACTTCTTCAGGATCTTCGCATGATGCCGCAGGTGATCCTCCATGAAGGTGGAAATGAAGTAGTACCCGTGGTCATAACCCTCGTGACGGCGCAGCGTCAGGGGGTAACCCACCTTCTTGGCGGCCGCCTCGAAGATGTGCTGCGGCAATTGCTTCTCCAGGAACTGATCGCCGAGCCCCTGATCGATCAACAGGTGCGGCCGGCCGGCGGCATCCCCGAGGCCCGACACGATCTCGGTTGCGTCATATTGCGCCCACTGACTGCGGTCCTCGCCGAGGTAACCCGTGAAAGCCTTCTGGCCCCAGGGCACCTGGCTCGGTGCCGAGATCGGAGCAAACGCGGAAATCGACTTGTAGACGGCAGGATTGCGCATACCCAGCACCAGCGCGCCGTGCCCGCCCATGGAATGCCCGAAGATGCCGGTACGCGCGGCATCAGCCGGAAACTGCGCCTCGACCAAACTACGCAGCTCCTGCGTGATGTAGGTGTACATCCGGTAGTTCTTCGACCACGGCTCGCGGGTGGCATCGAGGTAGAAACCGGCCGCGACGCCGAAATCCCAGGACTCGCTGTCACCGGGAATATTCAGGCCGCGCGGACTGGTGTCCGGAGCCACGAGCATCAGACCGAGCTCGGCGGCCACTCGCTGGGCGCCCGCCTTGATCATGAAGGTCTCCTCGGTGCACGTGAGCCCGGCGAGGTAGTACAACACCGGCACCCGACCCGCCTGCCCCTGCTTCGGCACGAACACCGAGAAGCGCATCGATGTACCGGTGCTGGTCGAGTTGTGCTTGTAGAAACCGACGGTGCCGTCGAAACACTTGTGTTGACTGATGATCTCAAAAGCGGGTTGGTCGGTCATTGAGCTTTACCTCGGGCGCAAATCGGAGAATCAAGAGAACTGGCCCATTATGGCCCAGAGTGCCCGCCGGGCGCCCCTCGAGCCGTTGCCGGCCGTGCCGGGCGTTCTGCCAATGGAACGCTCGACGCAGCGTACGGTGATCGACTGGTCACCCTTTTACAGCGTGCGGCGATTACACAGAATCGCCGCATGACTACCGACCCGCGCGAGAGGCTCTCCGGCGCGCCGATGAGCGCCCTGCAAATTATGGTTGTCGCCCTCACGGTAGGGCTCACCGCACTCGACGGCTTTGATGTTCTGTCGATCAGCTTCGCCGCCCCCGGCATCGCCGCTGAATGGGGCATCGATCGCGCCGCACTCGGGGTTGTCCTTTCGATGGAGCTGTTCGGTATGGCCCTGGGCGCGCTCATCCTGGGCGCGGCGGCCGACCGCATCGGCCGCCGGCCGACCATGCTCGCCTGTCTTTTGCTCATGACGGGCGGCATGTTCATGGTCACGGGGGCGCGGCAGATCGCCGGCCTGGAGGCCTGGCGGTTCACGACGGGGCTCGGCATCGGCGGCCTGCTCGCCACCGCGAACGCGGTCGCGGCCGAATTCTCCAACTTGCGCCGCCGCAGCCTGAGTGTTGCATTCATGGCGGTCGGCTACCCCGTCGGCGCGGTCGTCGGCGGCTCGATTGTCAAAGTCCTGCTGCACGACCATGACTGGCGCGCCGTGTTTTATCTCGGAGCCTCGGCCACCGCCGCATTCATTCCCCTGGTGCTGTTCGTCGTTCCCGAATCCGTCGACTGGCTCGCCCGCAAACAACCCGCGAACGCACTGCATAGAATCAACAGAGCGCTCGCCCGCATGGGTCACGCGCCGATCGCGGGTCTACCGCCGCTTACGATTCAGGAACGCAAGCACCCGGTCGCCGAGCTCTTCCGCCCGGCCCTGCGGCTGACCACGATCCTGTGCGCGCTGGCCTGCTTCTTCCACATGATGACCTTCTACTTCATTCTCAAGTGGATTCCGAAGATCGTCGCTGACATGCATTTTCCGGCCACGGCCGCAGCCGGTGTGCTCGTCTGGGCCAATGTAGGCGGCGCCACCGGCGGTGCCGTCCTCGGATTGCTCAGCCAACGGATCGGCCTCAGGCCCCTCACGATCGGCTTCATGTTGCTGTCGAGCATCCTGGTGGTTCTTTTCGGACAGGCGCGTGCCGACCTGAGCGAGCTGTCACTTCTGTGCGCGGCCGCGGGATTCTGCACCAACGCGGGGATCGTGGGCCTGTACGCCATCTATGCGCAGGCGTTTCCAACACAAGCACGCGCCACTGGCACCGGTTTCAGTATCGGCCTGGGGCGCGGCGGCGCAGCTTTCGGCCCCATCGTGGCGGGGTACCTGTTCACCTGGGGATACACACTGGCCAGCGTCGCGACCTGCATTGCGTTGGGATCGCTGCTGGCGGCGGCCGTCGTGGCGCTCCTGCGGCTCAACACTCGGTCGCAGTGAGAGCTCAACGCCGGGCCGCCTTCGGTCTCTGGAGCTGTCGCTCACCGGCGTCAGAACGGGTATCGATGGCCAACTCGTTCCCAATTGGCTCTAAACTCCTGACATCGAACCACAGTCACGGGTGTTTTGAGCGACATGGTGGGCACACCTTTACCGTCTCGCATGGCTGTCATCTGCCTTCTGATCGCGGTTGTGCTGCTCGCACCCCGCGCAGCGGATGCCATCACGTTCGACGGGGATCTCACCTACACCAGCGATTACGTCTATCGGGGCATCTCCCAAACCGGAGGCCGTTCGGCCGGGCAGGTGGATCTGCGCATCGCCACTGCCGACGGGACGTTCATTGGAGCATTCGCCTCCACGCTGGATCGAATCTGGAACCGGGGTAACGGCACCGTCGGCTGGGACTACGAGCTCGAGGAATACCTCGGGCACCGCTTCGACCTCTCGCAGTCCTGGAGCACGACGGTGACGGGCGTGAGCTACCAGTACAGGCACGGGAATGTGCCGATCAATAACGACTTCCAGGAAGTGTCGCTCGCGCTGTCCTACCTCGACTCCTGGAGCCTGACGGCCGGCTACATTCCCAATGCGGTCCGCTACGATTTCGCCTATCGCCTCGGGCGCTACCCCGCCTATACGGCCGATATGGCCAGCCAGTTACCGCTCGTCGGCCGGCTGTTTCTGACGGCGGGGGTTGGCTACTACGACTCGGACAGCGCCGACTACTTCTATGGCAACGCCGGTCTGGCCTTTGAATTCAAGAGCTTGAGGCTGGATGCCGGATATTATGTCGCGCAGGACCGCGCCCAGAGGCTGTTTCCCTATGGACGGGCCGGAAACCGCTTCGCGGGGTCCGTCAGCTGGCACTTTTGAACCGAAGCAGCGCTGAGCGACACTTACCGTGTAAATGGACGCCAAAACTCAGGGCACGGCTGCAGAGCCTGGATATCGTAGCGGCGCATCAGCGGCCCGCGAGTCGGAGCTCATCGCGAGGATCGCCAAAGGCGATCGGCGCGCGTTCGAGGAGATCTATAACCTCTACCATCGCCGGCTCGCGCGCTTTCTGACACGCCTGACGCGACGTTATGACCTCGCCGAAGAAGTCATCAACGACACTTTCTGGGTCGTCTGGAAGAAGGCCGGCGATTTTCGCGGCGACTCCCAGCCTTCGACCTGGATTCTCGGAATCGCGTATCGCCGAGCGAGAAACGCGTTCCGGTCCTCGGCAAGAGCCGGTTCCCCCGAGAACCTCGATGTTCTGCTCGAGCCACCTACGAGCGATGAACCGATGCGCACCGAGGAGTTGCGGGACTGGCTGCTGCAGGCCCTGGAGCAGCTTCCGGTGGAGCAGCGGCTCGCGGTGGAGCTCTGCTATGAGCTCGGTTATTCGTGCGAGGAGATTTCGGCAATCATGGGTTGCCCGGTCAACACGGTGAAGACGCGCTTGTTTCACGCGCGCGCCAAGTTGCAGAAGCTGCTTCCCGTCTTGGGCGGTAGCGCTCCTCCTACCGAGAAACGAGGTGGGAAATGATCGCCTTCGATGAACACAGCCGGCACGAGGAAGTGTGGCTACTGCTGCCCTGGCTGGCGACCGGCCGACTGTCCGCGGCTGAACGCGACATGGCGGAGGAACACATCCGTCGCTGCAACGCTTGTGAGCAGGAGTTGGCAGCCCAGCATCTGTTGGGCAATGCACTCACGGAGCCGGACCGCGTGACCTATGCACCCGGTCCGTCATTCCGCAAGTTGATGGATCGTATCGATGCCGACGAAGGCAGGGACATCGCGCAGCGCAACACTTCGGCGCGGGCCAGGAGGCTCGGGGCCAATGTCAGCTCGTTGATTGATCGAATGGGCCACGTGTCATTGTGGCGCCCACCGGGACTCGCCTGGGCCGCAAGCTTCCTGCTGGTGCTCGCAACGACCGGGTTGATCATCCAGGCGTACCATCGGCCGCAGCAGGCATTCCGCACCGTTACGGATGCACCTGTCGTCACTCCCAACGTCCTGCACATCGCGCTGGACCGCTCAGTTCCCATCGGCGATGTGGAAGAGTTGCTGCGATCAGGCGGAGCCCGGATCGTGGAAGGCCCGGGCCATACGGGAGTCCTGGGTGTGATGCCGGTCGGGGTCGATGGACGCACCCCGGCGACAACCGCCAACCGGCAATTGCGGGCTCTGTCAGCCCGACTGCGGGCCGATCCGCGAGTTCTGTGGGTACAGCCGCTCGCGGATGAAGGCAGCTCGGCTGAGCCACGAGCCTCGGATGCGCTGGAGCATTGATGAGCGCCCTCCTGCGCGCGAGCGCGCTAGCTGCTCTGGTCCTCTCAGCCTGGATCGGCGGCGCCGCACGGGCTGACACCCAACCGGCATTCGACGGCGCTCATCGCTTCGTCGTAGTGACCTTCGCTAACGATCCGTTCCGGCCGACTTCCCGTGCCGGGACCACCGCGCGCCGGTATGGCGGCGGTACCTACGGAGTTGCGCAGGGAGCTCACAGCAATGCCCAGCGCATCGCGAATGCCTACTCCCTCAAACCGATCGACAGTTGGCCCATCAAGGCACTGGGCGTGCACTGTGTGGTGTATGAGATTCCGGATAACCGCTCGGTCGCGGAGGTGCTCGCGGCGCTGACCCGGGACCCGAAAGTCACACTCGCGCAGCCGTTGCAGGAATTCCACACGCTGACGAGCCCGCCGCCCGCCTACAACGATCCCTTGTACGGGCTGCAAACCAACCTCGTGTCGCTGGATATCGCCGCCGCTCATGAGCGCGCCCAGGGAGCAGGTATCACAGTGGCGCTGATCGACACCGGCGTGGACAGCCGACACCCGGATCTGCAGGACCGGATCACCGGCAGCCGTTCTTTCGTACCCTCCCCCGCTCCGACGCCGGCGGTCGCCGCTTCGTACCGGCACGGTACCGCGATGGCGGGACTGATTGCCGCGGTGGCGAACAACAAAGTGGGCATCGTCGGCATCGCCCCGCTGGCGCGGATCGAAGTATTCGCGGCGTGTTGGCAACTCACCGCGAACGCGGACGCGGCCGCCTGCAACACATTCACGCTCGCGAAGGCTATCGCCGCCGCCATCGACGCCGGCATCCCGCTGGTCAACATGAGCATTGCCGGTCCTGCAGATCCGTTGTTATCCGCGCTGGTCGAAAGTGGCCTGAAGCGCGGGATGATATTCGTCGCCTCGGCGGCGGATGACGGCGACTCCTTCCCGGCCAACATCGAAGGCGTGATCGGGGTGGGCAACAGCGACGGCAATCACCCCGCTGCCACTCTCACCGCGCCGGCCAGCCATGTGATGACCTTGCTGCCGGGTAACGAATATGACTTCGAATCCGGCACATCCGTGGCCGCGGCCGAAGTCACCGGTGTAGTGGCCCTGCTTCTGAGCGCCAACAGCCGATTGACCCGTGATTCCATCGTGTCGCTGTTGAAAAGCAGCCCATCGCTGGACGTCGATGCAGCCTTGGCAAGGGTGCAAGTGCAGAAAGGCGGCCGACTGGCCCGCAGCTCAGCACACTGAGGTGGGCTGGCGAGGTGCCAGGCCGAACCCGAAGGTCCGACCCGACACCCCCTCGATGCAGCGACTTTACCGAAGCCGCCGCGATAAACCTAGGACTTTTTGAATGGCGCGCAACCGCTCGGGCGCAGCCCGACTGCGCCGCCCGCCGGCAACAGCGCCGTTTTTGCCGGCTGGGCAGTGCGTGGCCAACACTGACACCGGTGTCTAGACTGTCGGGCGACCCAGGCGCGTTTGTTGCTGTCGACGAGCGATCATGGGGAGCACCTTTCGATGCGATTGAAGACACTCGGTAATACCGGTCTGCTCGTTTCCGAGCTGTGCCTCGGCACCATGACCTTCGGTACCGGCGAGGGCCTGTGGCGCAGCATCGGCAAGTTGGAGCAGCCGGTCGTGGATGAGATCGTGCGGGCCGCCTTCGACCAGGGCGTCAACTTTGTGGATACCGCCGATGTCTACCATGCAGGCCGGTCGGAGGTGATGACCGGCCAGGCCTTGCGCAATCTCGGCATTGCCCGCGACCAGTTCGTCCTGGCGACCAAAGTACACCAGCGCATGGGACCCGGCCCCAATCAGTCCGGCCTCACCCGGGTGCACATCCTCCACGCCGTGGACGAGAGCCTGAAGCGGCTGCAGCTCGACTATATCGATCTGTACCAGATCCACGGCTTCGATGCGCTGACCCCCATGGAGGAAACACTGTCGGCGCTGAATGACTGCGTCAGGGCCGGGAAGGTCCGCTACATCGGAGTGTGCAACCTCGCCGCCTGGCAGATCGCCAAGGCGCTTTGGATCTCGGACAGACACCACTACGAGCGCTTCCAGAGCGTCCAGGCGTACTACACCCTGGCCGGGCGCGACCTCGAACGGGAGATCGTGCCCTTGTGTGCCGACCAACAACTGGCCATCCTGCCCTGGAGCCCCTTGGCCGGCGGCCTGCTGAGCGGCAAGTACTCCCGAAATTCGCAGGCTCCGGAAGGCTCACGCCGCGCGCAGTTCGACTTCCCTCCGGTGGACAAGGAGCGCGCCTGGCGGGTCATCGATGCCATGCAGCCGATCGCGAAGGCGCACGGTGTTTCGGTGGCCCGAGTGGCGATCTCCTGGCTGCTGCACAAGAACCCGGTCACCTCGGTCATCATCGGCGCCAGGACCGTCGCGCAGTTACATGACAACATCGCGGCGGTGGACCTCCAACTGACGCCGGAGCAGATGGCGACGCTCGACAAGGTATCGGCGTTGCCGAACGAGTATCCGGCCTGGATGTTGGATCGGATGTCGGCCGACCGGCTGGGGCTCATCGCGCACGGTATGGCGCCGGCGAAAGCCTCGCGCGGCTGAACACAACAAAAGCTAGGACCGACGGCCTACCAGTGCCGCACGGCAGATCCGTTCCACGAGCGTGGGGAAATCGATCCCCGCGGCGCGGGCCGCCTGGGGCAGCAGGCTGTTCGCCGTCATTCCCGGCAGCGAGTTGGCCTCGAGACACCAGAAGTGGCCGTCCGAGTCCATGCGAAAATCGATCCGACTGTAAACACCGAGCTTCAAGGCAGCGTGCGCGCGCAACGCAAGGCCTTGAATTTTCGCAGCCGAATCCGCCGTCAGCGCGGCGGGGAACACTTCACGAGCGGCACCCTTCTGGTACTTCGCCTCGTAGTCGAACACTTCACCCCGGGTGATGATCTCACCCACGGGCAGCGCCTCACCGTCGAGAATACCCACGGTGAGCTCACGCCCCGGGACAAATCGCTCGACCATGACCTCATTGTCGAACCGATCGGCGAGCGCCAGGGCCGGCGCCAGGTCCTCCGGTTTGCGAACGATGGACAGTCCCACGGTCGAGCCCTGTTTGTTGGGCTTGACGACGACCGGCCAACCCAACGCTCCGCTCACGTCGTGCGCGAGCACGGGCGCCATCAGCCAATCCGCCGTCGGCACACCGGCCGCGCGGAACAGGCGCTTGGAAAGATCCTTATCCATCGCCGTCGCACTGGCGATGTGATTGCTGCCGGTATACGCAAGTCCCGCCAGGTCCAGAACCGCTTGGACGCGTCCGTCCTCGCCGGCGCCACCATGGAGCGCCAGGAAGACAACATCGACGTCCTTGATATCACTGGCGTTTGTGGTCAGGGTGAGCGCCGACTCCCGCATGCTCGAGAGGGCGGTTCGCGATGGGGGCTCGGGCCCGACACCCGTGGTGAGCATCTTCTGCTCGACGTGCGCGGGTAACCGGCCGGTCGCTGTGTCGATGGCGATCACGTCGTGCCCGAGACCCCGCAAGGCCGGGATGACTTGCGCGGCGCTCGCAATCGAGACATCCCGCTCCTCGCTCGTGCCGCCAAACAGGACTGCTATTTTCATTCCATCAGTTTTAACAAAAGCAGGTACCGCCCGACGTGCCTCAGCTCACAAGCGCTCGATGATCGTGGCAATGCCCTGACCTACGCCTATGCACATGGTGCACAGCGCGTACCGGCCACGCGTGGCTGTGAGTTGATACAGTGCAGTCGTCACCAGGCGTGCGCCGGTCATGCCGAGCGGATGACCGATCGCGATGGCACCGCCATTCGGATTTACGTTTTCGGCATCGTCAGGCAGGCCGAGCTGGCGCATCACCGCCAGGCCCTGAGAGGCAAACGCTTCGTTGAGCTCAATGACATCCATCTTGTTGATTTCGAGACCGGCGCGACTCAGCGCCTTGCGGCTCGCCGGCACCGGACCGATCCCCATGATGCGCGGCTCGACCCCCGCGGTCGCTGTCGTAATGATGCGCGCACGCGGGGTCAGGCCAAATCGCTTTGCGGCCTGCCCGGACGCAATGATCAGCGCACAGGCACCGTCATTCACCCCCGAGGCATTGCCGGCAGTCACGGTCCCGTTGGCACGGAAGGGAGTTGGCAGCTTCGCCAGTTGCTCCAATGTGGTTTCGGGGCGTGGATGCTCATCGCGTGAGATGACGAGCGGCTTTGCCTTACGCTGTGGAATCTCGACCGGAATCAACTCCGACTCGAAGAATCCGCGGGCATACGCAGCCGCCGTGCGCTGCTGGCTGCGCAATGCGAACTGATCCTGGTCCGCGCGTGAAACCTTGAAGTCGGCCGCGACGTTTTCGCCCGTCTCGGGCATCGAGTCCACGCCGTATTTCTCTTTGAGGCGCGCATTGATGAAACGCCAGCCGAGGGTGGTGTCGTGGATTTCCGCGGTTCGGCTGAATGCCGAATCCGCCTTGGGCATCACGAAAGGCGCGCGCGACATGGACTCGACGCCGCCCGCAATGATCAGGTCCGAATCACCGGCCTTGATGGCCCGCGCCGCCATTCCGATCGCATCCATACCGGAACCGCAGAGGCGATTCACCGTGGCTCCCGGGACCTCGACGGGCAGTCCGGCCAGCAGGGTCGCCATCCGGGCGACATTGCGATTGTCCTCACCCGCCTGATTGGCGCAGCCCAGGTAAACATCGTCGACTGCCTTCGGATCGAGGGACGGGTTGCGTGCAATCAGTGCGGCAATGGGAATGGCCGCCAGGTCGTCAGCGCGGACAGATGAGAGCACACCACCGTAGCGGCCGATGGGGGTCCGCACGGCATCGCAGATGAAAGCATCGGTCATGGGCGTCATCGGGTAATCATTGAGGCGCGAATAGTACCCGACTGAACTCTGGCACCGTATACAGCCACCGCAGCCACGGGTACGATTAACGCACCAGCCGTTCCTATTTCAAGAGCACGCCATGTTGCCTCCGAAAAGTCCTCCCAAGACCTCTGGGGCGTTTATCGCGCAGCGCGTCATGAGCGCGACCGATCCTGAGAACGTGCTCTTCCGGGGCGGCGATCCGGACTTCATGACGTCCCTGGCTCGAGGCCTGCATGTCATTCGCGCCTTCGCAGGGGTCGATCGCCGGCTCACCATTGCGGATGTGAGCCGTGCAACAGGACTGACGCGCGCCGTAGTACGCCGCTGCCTGTACACGCTGAAGGAGCTCGGGTACGCCGGAACTGACGGGCGCATGTATTTCCTGCAGCCGCGCATCCTCAATCTGGGTTACTCCTATCTCTCGACGGCTCCGGTGCCGATCGCCGCGCAACCGGTGCTCGAAGAAATGAGCGAGGCCCTCGGCGAAGCCTCCTCCGTCGCCGTGCTGGACGACGGTGCGGTCGTCTATGTGGGCCGTGCGGCGACCAAGCGGATCATGGCGGTCACGCTGGGTGTCGGAAGCCGGTTGCCTGCGTACTGCACGGCGCTCGGCCGCGTTTTGCTGGCGCATCTGACCGATGAACAGGTAGACATCGAACTGTCCAAAGTCGATTGGACCCAATACACCAAGCACACTGTCACGTCGCGCTCGCGGCTCGAGGAGTTGTTGGTGGAGGTGCGGCAGGAAGGCTACGCCATCAACGACCAGGAGCTGGAGATCGGATTGCGCTCGATTGCCGTGCCGGTGCGCAATGTCGTGGGCACGGTGGTGGCGGCCATGAATGTCAGCAGCCAGGCCTCGCGCGTGTCGCGCCGGGAGTTGGTGGAGCGCTGTCTGCCGATACTGCGTAACGCCGCCGACAAGTTGAGCAGCCAACTGCTGCCGCCGCGCTGATCCGTACTGGTTCGCGGCCGGTACAGTGCGCCGGGGCTGTATCTGCCGCCCCGGCCGGTCCTTTGGATAGCGTGTAGCCCTGGCTCACAGGACTGCCCACCATGATCGACCCCATGCCCTTCGCGACGTACTCGTTCGTCATGTCCATCACCCCCGGACCCAACAACGTGATGTTGACGGCGTCCGGGGCGAACTTCGGTTTCCGCAAGACCATCCCGCACATTCTCGGCGTGCTGGGTGGCTTCAGCCTGGTGCTGTTTGGTGTCTGTGCGGGGCTGGATGTGGTCTTCAGCCGATGGCCGCAACTGCAGACGCTGTTGCGCTGGGCGGGAGCTGCGTATCTGGTCTATCTCGGCTGGCGGATCCTGCGGGCCGGAGAAGCGGGCGCGGCGGTGAGCCGCAAGCCGCTCACCGCACTCGAGGCCGCGGGCTTTCAGTTCCTGAATCCCAAGGCGTGGATGATGACACTCACGGCCGCGGCGATGTTTCTGCCGCGCGAGCTGGGAGTGCTCGCCGCAAGCTCCTACATGGTAGGCATCATGGCTGCCACCAACCTGCCGTGCATCACCGTATGGGCGCTGTTCGGAAGCTCCATGCGCGGCTTCCTGGCCAGACCGGCCGGGCGCCTGACGTTCAACATCGTGCTATCCCTGGCACTGGTGGCCACGGGTATCGCCATGGTGCTTTAATCGAAGATATGTTCGAGCTGGCGCGCGATTCCACCGTAGCCCTGGTCGATCAGGTCGCCGAGCGCATCACGAGCCTGGTCGAGCACGGGCAGCTGCCCGCGGGCGCGCGGCTGCCCTCGATTCGCAAGCTCGCAAAGCTCGTCGGCGCGAGTCCCTTTACCATTGTCGATGCGTACGACCGGCTCGTGGCGCGCGGCATCATCGAATCGCGGGCCGGCCGAGGTTTTTTCGTCTGCCGGCGCCAACTCGCGACGCCCCTGCTGGCCATCGAAGCGCTGACCGATCCGGGGTCGGATGCATTGGCGCTGGCACGGTTCTCATTGACCTATTCGTCCGAGGTGATCGCCGCGGGTTCGGGCTTTCTCCCGGAGAACTGGCTGATGGAAGCCGTCCCCGGGGCAATTCTCAACCGCCTCTCCCGCGGGCGCCGGCCGCAGGCTTGGATGCAGTGCCCGCCCCAGGGACTGTTTGAATTGCGCGAGCAGATTGCCGCCCGCTTGCTACAACAGGGGATCGCAGCCGGCGCCGCCAACATTGTGACGACGTTCGGTGCCTCGCAGGCCTTCGACCTGTTGGGGCGGATCCTGTTCGCTCCCGGCGATGCGGTGCTCGTCGAGGACCCCGGATACTTCGTGCTGTTCGAGCAACTGCGCGGACAACACGTCAAGCTCATTTCCGTGCCGCGCACGGCCGCCGGGCCGGACCTCGCGGCATTGGAGGCCGCCTGCCGCGCGCACCGCCCGCGGGCATTGTTCACTCAAACCCTGTTGCACAATCCGACTGGATCCAACACCGAGCCGGCGGTCTGCCACCGGGTTCTGTCGCTCGCGGAGCAGTTCGGGTTCGCAATCATCGAGGATGATGTCTACGGGGAGCTGCATTCGGGTCCGGCAGTACGCCTCGCACAGATTGACGGGCTGCGGCACGTCATCTTCGTCAGCAGCTTCACGAAGCTGATCGGACCGGCATTGCGAGTAGGGTACATCGCCGCCGACCCCGCCATGGTCGCGCGCATCGTCGAGCGCAAGGTGTTGTCCGTGTTGTCCGGCTCAGCGCTGCAGGAGAGCTTTGTGGCCGAGGTGTTGGACAGCGGCCGGTACCGCAAGCATCTGGAAACACTGCGCATGCGACTGTCACGGCTGCGGCGCGACGCGGTACAGGCCCTCGGCAGCACCGGCGTCACGTTCGAAAACCCCGGCGGGGAAGGGATCTTCCTCTGGGGCCGACTGCCGGAGCCCATCGCGGTCGATGAGCTCGTTCGGGAGGCCCGGGAACAGTCGATTCTGCTGGCCAAAGGCGCGCTGTTCTCGCCTTCGAGAAGCTCATTGCAATGGCTACGCTTCAATGTGGCGCACAGCACGGCTGCCCCCCTGATTCGATTCCTGCAGGGTAAACTGGCGGGATGTTCCCCTCACTACCCCCTGTCACCCGCGCACTGATCGTCGCGAATATCGTCGTCTTCCTGCTCGAGTACCTGATCGGCGAGCGGATGATCGAGCTGTTTGCGCTTTATCCCGCCGGCCCCTCATTTCATCCGTGGCAGCTCATCACCTATGCCTTCCTGCATGAGCCCACGAACCTCATGCACATCGTCTTCAATATGTTCGCGCTCTACATGTTTGGAGGCGCAATGGAGATGTACTGGCGCGAGCAAAGATCCTCCTCTTTCTACGTCCTCTATTACCTGGTCAGCATACTGGCGGCAGCAGGAACCGAGTTGCTGGTGCTGGGCCAGGCCAGGAGCGCCGAGCCGGTGATCGGAGCCTCCGGCGGCGTGTTCGGCATGCTGCTGGCGTACGGCTGGTTTTTCCCGCGTAACCGGGTGCTGGTGCTGCCCATCCCAGTGCCGATTCCCGCCTGGCTGCTCGTCACCCTGTATGGAGGTCTCGAGCTATGGCTGGGTGTCACCGGGCGGCAGGACAGTGTGGCGCATTTCGCCCATCTCGGTGGCATGCTGGGCGGCGCAATCATGATCCTGCTGTGGAGATCGATGAGCCGTGGCCGAACAACCGTGAACTGGTGAGCCGGGCATCGGACGGATAGGCAAAGCCTACGCGAGTTGGGGTGCTCGTCCGCGGTGGCAATACTTCCGCGGCGAATTTCAACTGCTACAATCCGCGCCCGAAAGGACCGGGAGGGAACTTTTTGGCCCCAGCCTCCCTCTACAGCGCCAACGTATGATCAAGACCGAACACCTCAGCAAGCGCTACGACTCACTCGTCGCCGTCGATGACGTGAGCTTCCAGGTTGCTCCCGGCGAAGTGCTGGGATTCCTCGGCCCGAACGGCGCCGGTAAGACGACGACGATGCGAATGTTGGCGGGGTTCATCACCCCGACGGCCGGCAAGGCCAGCATCTGCGGACACGACATCGCCGCGGAGCCGATGGCCGCCAAGGCGAGCCTGGGCTACCTGCCCGAAGGCGCCCCGAGCTACGGCGAGATGAGCGTTCGCAGCTTTCTGGAGTTCATCGCGGACTTGCGCCACCTGCAGGGCGACCAGCGCCGCAAGCGCATGGACTATGTGATCGGCCGCCTGCAACTGGCGCGAGTGCTGGGACAGACCATCGACACCTTGTCAAAAGGGTTCCGGCGCCGCGTGGGCCTGGCACAGGCCATCATTCACGACCCGCCGGTCTTGATTCTCGATGAGCCCACCGACGGCCTGGATCCCAACCAGAAGCATGAAGTGCGCTCCCTCATCAACGAGATGGCACGCGACAAGATCATCGTGATCTCGACGCACATCCTCGAGGAAGTCGACGCTGTTTGCAGTCGCGCAATCATCATCGCGCGCGGCCGGATCGTCGCCGATGACACTCCACAAGGCCTCGAAGCCAAGTCGCGCTACTACAATGCGGTCACGCTGCAGCTCGAAAAAGCGGACCAGCTCGAGGCAGCACGCGCTGCAGTCGCAGCCCTGCCGTCGGTGGCCGACGTTGAAGTTAGTGTGCGCGATGCCCGCTTGACCGCGCTGCCGCGGGCCGGCGCCACGATACTGACATCGGTATCCGAGCTCGCCACACGCCAGGGGCTGAAGTTGAAAGAGCTGCACCTGGAGTCTGGACGGCTCGACGAAGTCTTCCGCACAATTACTGCCTGACCACAGGCACACACTTTCGAAACAGAAAGGGACGCCATGCGTAACGTGGGCATCATCCTGCGCCGCGAGCTTGCAAGTTACTTTGCAACACCGGTCGCCTATGTGTTCATCCTGATTTTCCTGGTGGCCGCCAACGTCTTCACGTTGTCGCTCGGCCGCTGGTACGAGAACGGGCAGGCCGACCTGTACCTGTTCTTCTACTGGCACCCCTGGCTGTACCTGTTCCTGATACCCGCGATCTCCATGCGGCTGTGGGCCGAGGAGCGCAAGTCCGGCAGCATCGAGCTGCTGATGACCCAGCCGGTCACGCTGTGGGAAGCCGTGGTGGGTAAATACCTGGCGGCGTGGCTGTTCGCGGGAATCGCGCTGGCCCTGACGTTTCCCATCTGGATCACCGTCAACTACCTCGGCAACCCGGACAACGGCACCATCCTCGCCGCCTATATCGGCAGCTTCCTGCTCGCCGGCGGCTTCCTCGCCGTGGGCTCAGCGACCTCCGCGCTGACCAGCAATCAGGTGATTGCCTTCATCCTGGCCGTCGTTGCCTGTCTCGCGCTGACCCTGGCCGGCTGGCCGGTGGTGCTCGATCTGTTTCGCTCCTGGACCCCGCAGTGGCTGTTGGAGGCCATCGCTTCGCTGTCGTTCACCGCGCATTTCGAGTCCATCAAGAAAGGCGTCATCGACATCCGCGACCTGTTGTATTTCGGAATGTTGATAGCGTTTTTCCTGCTCGCGACCTCCATCACGCTCGACCTGCGCAAGGCGCAATAGGGAAGGCCCACGAACATGACGAATCGCCTGACACTGGGTGGTGGCGCGCTGCTGGCGCTGGCCCTGCTGCTCATCGGACTGACCGTGCTCTTCGATCACGCGCTGCGCGGCTGGCGGGTGGATCTCACCGCCAATCATCTCTACACCACGGCGCCGGGCTCCGATCGCATCCTCAAGGGACTGAAAGAGCCGATCAACCTGTACTTCTTCTACTCGGAAAAGGCGGCCACGCAGTTTCCGCAGATCGCCACTTACGGTGTGCGGGTCCGCGAGTTCCTGGACGAAGTTGTGGCGCGCTCCGGCGGTAAAGTGCGGTTGCACGTCATCGACCCGCAACCGTTCTCCGAAGAGGAAGATCGCGCCGCGGAGCTGGGAGTGCGCGGCCAGCCGACGGACACCGCGGGCTCCCAGTTGTACTTCGGCCTGGCAGGCACCAATTCCACGGACGGCAAGCAGGCCATCGAGTCGTTCGATCCGCGCAAGGAGCAGTTTCTCGAATACGATGTGATGAAGCTGATTTACCAGCTCGCCACCCCGAAGAAGCCGGTGGTGGGTTGGTTGTCCAGTCTGCCGATGGCCAGCGGCTTCGATCCCCAGACCGGCCAGCAGCGCGAGCCCTGGGCCATCTACTCACAGGCGCAGCAGTTGTTCGATCTGCGCAATGTGGAACCCGCCTCCGGCAAGATCGACGCGGATATCACCCTGCTGGTGATCGTGCATCCGAAGAACCTCTCGCCCGCCATGCAGTTTGCGATCGACCAGTTCGCGCTCAAAGGCGGCCACGTGGCGATGTTTGTCGACCCGCTGGCCGAAGGCGATCAGTCCGGCGCCGATCCGCAGAATCCGATGGCCGCCATGCAGGCCGACAAGTCTTCCCAGCCTGGACCGTTGCTCGCGGCCTGGGGCGTGCAATTCAACCCGAAGCAGGTCGTGGCCGATCGGGGCCATGCGCTGCAGGTGTCCACGCGACAGAGCCAGACCCCCGTGCTGCACTTGGGAATTCTCGGCCTGGACACCACCGACTTTACACCCGGCGATGTCATCACCGCGGGCCTGTCGAGCGTGAATGTCGCGACCGCGGGCAGTCTCGAGCAGGTGAAGGGCTCGAACGTGAAATTCGAGCCGCTGCTGATCTCCAGTACCGATGCGGCGCTGCTGCCGGTCGAGCGCTTCACGATGTTGTTCGACCCGAACACCCTGCGCGACGGATTCAAGCCGACCGGGCAGAAGTATGTGTTGGGCGCCCGTGTCATCGGCAATGTCAAGAGTGCTTTCCCCGCCGGACCGCCCGCGGGCGTTACTCTGCCGCCCGGCCAGACGGCGCTGAAAGAGTCGGTGAAGCCACTCAATCTCGTGGTGTACGCCGATACCGACCTGTTGACCGATTACCTGTGGGTTCACCCGCAGAGCGTGTTTGGACAGCGCGTCGACCAGGTGTTTGCCAACAACGGCGATCTCGTACTCAACACCCTGGACAACCTGGCGGGCAGCGCCGACCTGATCAGCGTGCGCGGCCGTGCAAGCTTTGCTCGTCCGTTTGACCGGGTGGAGAAGCTGCGCCACATCGCCGACGATCAGTTCCGCGCAAAGGAGCAGGAGTTGGAACAACAGTTGCGCGAGACGGAGGAGAAGCTCACCGCCCTGCAGTCGAAGCGCAACGACAAGTCGGCGCTGGTCCTGACACCCGACCAGGAGAAGGAGCTGGACAACTTCCAGGATGAGAAGCTGCGCATCCGCAAGGAGCTGCGCGCGGTGCGCGCCGGGCTGGACAAGGACATCAAGAGCCTCGGCACCGAGATCAAGATCCTGGACATCCTGGTCCTGCCCCTGCTGTTCGCGCTGATTGCCCTGGGCGCCTTCCTGTTGCGCAGGCAAAAGCGCAACGCCGTGGGAGCACAGCCATGACCTCCCGCCGCGTTGGAATTCTGCTGATCAGCAGTATTGTCGTTGTCGTACTGGCTGCGTGGTTGTCCTCGAATCGGCCGGCCACGAAGGCGACTTTGGCAGGACAGCCGGTCACGCCCGGGTTCGACAAGAGCACGGTCAACTCCGTGACCGAAATCCGGCTATCCAAGGGCGATGGCACGCAGACCACTCTGAAGAAGGGCACCACCGATTGGACGGTTGCCGAGCGTGACTATCCGGCCGATTCGGGGAAAGTGCGCAAGCTCCTGTTGGATCTCGCTGCATTGAGCGTGATCGAGGAAAAAACCAGCCTGCCGGAGAACTATCCGGCGCTGGGAGTGGAGGACACCACTTCGGACAAATCCACCGGCACGCGCCTCGATGTGGTGACTGCCGGCAAGACATTCAGCCTGATCGTCGGCAAGTCGGCGGGCATGAAATCAGGATATGTCCGGGTCGTGAACAGCGCGCCCAGCCTGCTGGCGGAGCCTGCGATCACGGTGGAGGCCGATCCGCGCCGTTGGCTCGATCACACTCTGTTCGACATCGCCCAGGATCGGATCAAGGAGTTTGCGGTGAAGCCGGCCGAGGGACCGGGATACACCGCCTCCCGTCCCAACAAGGAGACGAGCGACTTCGCCGTGGCGGATATTCCCAAGGGCCGCAAATTGAGCAGCCCCGCGGCGGCGGATCCCATCGCGGGATCATTGAGCAGCGTGTCCATCGACGATGTTCAGAAAATACCCACAGCACCCGCGACTGGCGTTGCCCACAACGTCTTCAAGACGTTCGATGGGCTCACCATGGATGTTGCAGGTCACAAGGAAGGCACCCGGACAATGGTGACGTTCACGGCCAGCTCGACGGACAAGGCCACGGAGGCCGAGGCCAAGACACTGGCGGCGAAGTTGAATGGCCGGCAGTTCGAGATCCCGAGCTACAAGTACGACGGGATGTTCCGGCCGCTGGAAGAGCTGCTGGAGAAGCTGCCGGAAAAGGGCGACAAGAAGAAGCCGGCCAAGGGCGCCGGGTCACCGCAGGGCCTGCCGCCCGGCTTGCTGTCACCGGGCCCGGGCAAGTAACGCGAGCGTCACGGTTGCCAACAATGCGGTTGGCAGCCAGGCGAGCAGCACCGGGTTGAGATCGAAAACCACGGTGCCGCTCTCGATGAGTTTTTGCAGCAGGAACAACGTCACGCCTGCGATGAGGCCCAGCAACATCCGGGTCCCCGCCCCCGCCGAGCGCAACGAGCCCAGCACGAACGGGATCGCCAGCAACACCGCGAAGAGAATCGCCACCGTGCGCGCAATGCGCGACGAAAACGCAAACAGATAGTCACGCGCGCTCAGCGAGTTGGCCTGCAGGTAGTCGATCAGCTTCAACAGAGCACGGCTCGTGAGCTGCTGGGGACTCTCCACCGCGAGCCCCAGGAACCCCGCGGTAACGTTGGATTCCATGGTCCGATGGCCCAACGGCGGCGCCACAACCTTGTTCCCGTCGAAGCGCGATTCCGCGTAGTCGGTCAGCAACCAGGTCCGGTTGGCCCCCTGCGTGGCGCCACCCGCGTGCCCGATCGCCTTCAACCTGTGATCGCTCGACAGCTCGAAAATCTGCATGCCGCTGAACTGGCGCTGTCCGGACTGGCGCGCGACGTTGATGATGAGATTGCCGTCTCTCACCCAGGCGCCGCTGCCGCCGCCGAAGCTGACGTTGTTGAACTTACTGAACGCCTTGTGCTCCTTGGCCGCCTCATGCAGGGGCGGGCCCAGCACTTCACCCAACAACACCTGCACACCGATCAATATCAGGCCGGCAATGGCGGCCGCCCCGGCAATCCGCTGGGTCGACACCCCCGTCGCCCGGATCACAACGAGCTCGCTGCCGCGGGCGAGCTGGCCCAACCCCAGGAGCGAGCCGACGAGCGCGGTCACCGGCAGAAGCTCATACGCCTGCTGCGGAAGATTGAGCAGGGTGAACCACACGGCCTCGAGCGCACCGTATTGCCCTACTCCAATGTCGTCCTGCTGATCGATGAAAATGACCAGCCCGCCGAGGATGAGGAGCACGGACTGCACGAGCAGCACGAACCCGAGAATGCTGCGGACGATGTATCGATCGAGGACCGTCATGCGCGCCTCAGGCGTAGATTAGCCAGCAACCGTGGCCCCTCGAAGAACAGGATCGCGAACGACACCACCGCGACGTGGGTCCACCACAACCCGAGGATCTCAGGCGTCTTGCCGTGGGCCAACCAGATCTTGCCCGCGGAAATCAGGTTCGAGTAGACAAAGTAGAACATGATTGCGAGCCACACCTTGGCATAGCGGCCCTGGCGGGGCCGCAAGCGCGCGAGGGGCACGGCCAGGACCGTCAGGACCAGGCACATCACCGGGAGCGCCAGGCGCCAATGCAACTCAGCCCGTTTCTCCGGGTCCGTGGAACCGATCAGTTCCGTGGTGGGTTGGGCTTCGATGCTCGTGATCGCATCGGTGGGCATCGGCACCTGAATGGGCACAACGTGCTCGGCGAAACGCACGATCCTGAATTCCGGGCTTCCGGGCACCCCTTCAAATCGCTCGCCGTCATACAACGTGATGGTGTGCGTCATGCCGTCCGCTGTCACCGAGTGCCGCGCGCGATTCGCGAGGGCGACTTCGACTTTCGGCCCCCGATTGTGCTCCACGAACACATTTCCGAGCGTGCCGTCGGGTTTGACATCCTCCGCATAGACCACCGCCGAACCGCCGAAGGTACGGAACTTTCCCGCCGCAATGGCCGCGAAGCGGCCGGCGCGAGCGGCGGCACTGCGCAAACTCAGTGTGCGCTCGGTGGCGTCCGGTGCTAGCGAAAGCGTCAGCCATGCCAACACGGCCACCACGAGCAGGGCCAACAAGGCAACGGGTCGGTAGATACTTACGGGCTCGACGCCGCAGGCCAGCGCGGCCGCCATCTCGCTGTCGTGATACATGCGTCCAAAGGCCAGTACCACGCCCAGCAGCAGCCCCACGGGAATGAGAATGGTGAGGTTCTGCAGGGCGCCCAGCCAGATCAGCTGCAGCACGACACTCTGGGGAAACTGGTTGACCGCGGCCCGCTCCAGCACCGCGGCGAGCTGGTTGGCCAGCAGCAGCACCAGCAGCACGGCGGTCACCACCACCGAGGTGACCACGACTTCCCGAAAAATATAGCGCCCGAGGATTTTCCCCAACAGATAGGCTCGCTTGGTTACACTTATCGTAAATCTTAAGGGGAGATCGAATGCAGTTCGAGGTTTATGCCAAGGGACTGGCAACACTGAGCGTTGATTGCATCGTACTCGGAGTCTTCGAGGACGGTGAGATGTCGGAAGAGGCGGCCGCGATCGATTCCGCCTCCAGCGGCCTGCTGAAGAAGCTGCTCGGGCGCGGCGACTTCTCCGGTCGCAGCGGCGAGACCCTGCTGATCACCGACGTACCCGGAATCGCAGCCTCGCGGGCGCTGCTGACCGGCCTCGGCACACGGAAGAATTTTGGGCGGAAAGTCTGGCGGCGCGCCCTCGGCGCGGCCATTACGGCGGTGCTGCGTACTCGGATCGCGAGCATTGCGGTCGCGGTTGAGCGGCCCACGGGCAAGGACCTGGATGACTACTATTTTGGCCGCGCGGTGGCCGAGATAGTCGGCAACTCGCTGTATCGCGTCAACGATCTGAAGACCGGCAAGAAACCCAAGACCCCGGCGTTGCAGAAGGTGCTGGCGGGACCCGTGAAGAAATCCGGGATCCAAGCGGCCGAACGGGGCCTCGAGCACGGGGAGGCGATTTCCGCGGCTGCCACCGTGCAGCGCGATCTGGCGAACCTGCCACCGAATATCTGTACGCCGACCTACCTCGGTGAGCAGGCGAAGGCGCTGGGCAAGCAGCACGCATCGCTGCGCGTTCAGGTTCTCGATGAGGCGGCCATCAAGAAGGAAAAGATGGGGTGCCTGCTGGCCGTTTCCCAGGGCAGCGAGCAGCCTCCCCGGTTCATTGTGATCGAACACCGGCCGGCCAAGGCGAGCAACCCTCCGGTGGTTCTCGTGGGCAAAGGCGTGACCTTCGATACGGGCGGTATCTCGCTGAAAGATCCACCCAACATGGATGAGATGAAATTTGACATGAGCGGCGCGGCGGCCGTGCTGGCGTCGATGTCGCTGGTCGCCCGGCTGAAGCTCCCCGTGCGCGTGATCGGGCTCATCGCGGCTGTAGAGAACATGCCGAGCGGGCGCGCGGTGAAGCCTGGTGACATTGCCACCAGTGCCGCGGGACTGACGGTGGAAATTTTGAACACGGACGCCGAAGGTCGGCTGATTCTGTGTGACGCACTCCACTATGCGCGTCGATTCGAACCGGATGCGGTGGTGGATATTGCGACATTGACCGGCGCCTGCGTGGTGGCTCTTGGGCATCATCACTCGGGCTGCATGGGCAACGACCAGGAACTGGTCGATGATCTCGTGGCAGCGGGCGTACGTGCCGATGACCGTGCGTGGCAGTTGCCGCTGACGGAGGAGTACGCGGATCAATTGAAGAGCAACTTCGCGGATTTCGCGAATGTCGGCGGCCGTGACGGCGGTGCCATCACAGCCTCGGCATTCCTGGCCAAGTTCACCCAGGGGCTCAAATGGGCGCATCTCGACGTCGCAGGGACCGCCTATCAGGGCGGTGCGCAGAAAGGCAGCACGGGCCGGCCCACGCCGTTGCTCGCGGATTTTCTCATCCATCGCGCCGGCCGCTGACGAGGAACGGCGTCAGTCATGCAAGACAGCGCCGGCATGTCCGGTTCTGCCGCCTCGAACGGCGGAAGCTCGTCGCCGCCCGCCTCATCCGGCGCTAGTCCGGACGGGCTGCGGGTCGACTTCTACGTCCTGCAGGAAGCTTCCTCCGCCGGCCGCCTGAAGCTTGCCTGCCGGTTGGCTGAGAAGGCTTACCTGGCTGCGCAGGTGGCGCTCGTGTGGCACACCGATCCGCGCGAGCTGAAGGAGCTCGATGAGCTCCTGTGGACGTTCATGGACGGAAGCTTCGTTCCGCACGAGATAGTGGCTCCCGGCGGCTCCATTGAAGAGGCTCCGGTGCTTCTGAGCTCGGGAGCTCCGCCGCCAAGAACGGTCGATATCATTATCAACCTGGCTCCTGAACTGCCTGCTTGCCTGGGTCAGACACGACGCGTTGCGGAGATAATCGACGGGGACGATACCCGCCGGCGTGCCGGCCGCGCGCGCTTCAAGGCATATCGCGACCTGGGTATCCAACCAGCCTCACACAACGTCAACGGGTAGTAGTAATCGCCCTGCTCCTCTGGTCGGGGCTCCCGGCCCCGTCCGCTATAATCCCCCAATGGAAAAAACTTACGCGCCCGCTGAGATCGAGCGGCGAATCTATGAGCATTGGGAATCGAATGGCTGGTTCGCTCCGCGGGGCGACGGGCCGCCCTACTCCATTGTCATCCCACCACCGAATGTAACGGGCACGCTGCACCTCGGGCACGCGTTTCAGCAGACTCTCATGGACACGCTCGTGCGCTACCACCGGATGCGCGGCGACGCCGCGCTTTGGCAGCCGGGTACCGACCATGCGGGCATCGCAACGCAAATGGTCGTCGAGCGCCAACTCAACGCCGAAGGCAGGAAGGGCAGCGAGCTCGGTCGGGACGCATTCATCGAGCGCGTCTGGCAATGGAAGGAGAAATCCGGCGGCACCATGGCCTCGCAGATGCGCCGCCTGGGCGACTCGTTGGACTGGTCCCGCGACGCATTCACCCTGGATCCACCGCGCTCCGCGGCGGTCACGGAAGTGTTTGTCCGTCTGTATGAAGAAGGCCTGATCTATCGCGGCAAGAAGCTGGTCAACTGGGATCCCGTGCTGTTGAGCGCGCTGTCCGACCTGGAGGTGGTCAATGAGCCGGAGGAAGGCCAACTCTGGCACCTGCGGTATCCGCTGGAGGATGGCTCGGCACACCTGGTTGTAGCAACGACGCGCCCGGAGACCCTGTTCGGCGACACAGCGGTCGCGGTTCATCCCGAGGACGAACGATATACGGCGCTCGTCGGGAAGAAGATCCGGCTGCCGCTGTCCGAGCGCCTGATCCCGATCATCGCGGACACGTACGTGGACCGTGAGTTCGGCTCCGGCGCCGTCAAGATCACTCCCGCCCACGACTTCAATGACTATGAGGTGGGAGCCCGGCACAGCCTGCCGCTGGTGAACGTGTTCACACCCAACGGTGCGCTCAACGAGAACGTGCCGGCCGCCTACCGGGGCTTGGACCGGTTTGCGGCGCGCAAGCGCGTGGTGGCGGATCTGGAAGCCGCCGGCCTGATCGAACAGATCGACAAGCACCAGCTGAACGTGCCGCGCGGCGAGCGCACCAACGCTGTGTTGGAACCCTACCTGACGGACCAGTGGTACGTGAAAATCGCGCCGCTGGCGGCACCCGCTCTCACCGCCGTGGAGGAAGGCCGCACGCGCTTCATACCCGAGAACTGGACCAAGACTTATTACGAATGGATGCGCAACATCAAGGACTGGTGTGTCAGTCGCCAGATCTGGTGGGGCCATCGCATCCCTGCGTGGTACGACACGCAGGGCAACGTCTATGTTGGACGCAGCGAGGCGGAAATCCGCAGGAAACATCCGGGACTGACGGCGCTCGAGCAGGAAACCGACGTGCTCGACACCTGGTTTTCTTCCGCGCTGTGGCCGTTCTCAACCCTCGGCTGGCCCGAGAAGACACCGGAGCTCGCGAAGTTCTATCCCACCCGAGTCCTCGTGACCGGCTTCGACATCATCTTCTTCTGGGTCGCCCGCATGATGATGATGGGCTTGAAGTTCATGGGCGATGTGCCGTTCCGGGATGTCTACATCACCGGGCTCATCCGCGATGAGCACGGCAACAAGATGTCGAAGTCCAAGGGCAATGTCATCGACCCGCTCGATATCGTGGACGGCATCGGGTTGGAAGCGCTCGTGACCAAACGCACGAGCGGCATGATGCAACCGAAGCTGGCCGCTGCGATCGAGAAGTCCACCCGGACCCAGTTCCCCGAAGGCATTGCCGCGTACGGAACCGATGCCTTGCGCTTCACGCTGGCGGCGATCGCATCGCCCGCGCGCGACCTGCGCTTCGACCTCGGGCGCGTGGGCGGCTATCGCAACTTCTGCAACAAGTTGTGGAACTCGGCGCGCTTCGTGGCGCTGTCCGTGGGCGATGCGGTGGCCACGGATGAGGGACCGATCGAATACTCCACGGCCGATCAGTGGATCCGCTCGCGCTTCGGGCGGACCATCGTGACTGTCGAGACTGCGTTGCGCGACTATCGGTTCGATTTCGCAGCCAACGCGCTGTATGAATTCACCTGGTACGTATTCTGCGACTGGTACCTCGAGCTCACCAAGCCGGTGTTGCAATCGGCGACGATCCCGGCCGAGCTCAAACGGGGCGCCCGCAAGACACTGGCTGAGATTCTCGAAGCATTGCAACGCGCGTTACATCCCCTGATGCCGTTCATCACGGAAGAGATCTGGCAGGGTGTTGCAGGGTTGGCCGGCCGTTCGGGCCCGACGGTGATGCTCGCGCAATATCCCAATGCCGCCGACTATCCCTTCGACGAGGTTGCCGAGCGGGAAATCGCCTGGATTCAGGCTGTGGTCAACGGCGTGCGCCAGATCCGCAGCGAGATGAATATCCGGCCGCCCTCGAAGCTCATTCCGATCCTGCTGCGCAATGCCTCGGCACTGGACCAGGAGTATGCACAGCGGCACCGGGCATACCTGGACAGGTTGGCCGGCCTCGAAAGCATCACCGTGCTGGCGGAAGGCACGCCGCCGCCGGAAGCCGCAATCGCCCTGGTGGGCGAGATGTCGGTCCTGGTGCCGATGGCCGGGCTCATTGACGCGGCCGCCGAGGCGGAGCGCACCGGCAAGCAGCTCGCGAAGGCGCAGAAGGACCTCGCCGTGACGCAGAAGAAGCTGGCCAATGAGAACTTCGTACGCAATGCGCCAGCGGAAGTGGTCGAACAGGAGCGTACCCGCGTCGCCGATCTGGAGCGCACTGTGACTAACCTCACGGCGCAACTGGAACGGGTGCGGCGATTATTCGCGCCATGAATGCAGCCGCCGCGATAGATACCGACTCCGCGGCCCTGCATCGCGCGCTCAACGCGCTCGAGACCCTCATTCTCGGCAAACCCACGCAGGTGCGGCTGTGCGTTGCCTGTCTCCTCGCCCGCGGCCATCTGCTGATCGAAGACGTTCCTGGCGTGGGTAAGACGACCCTGGCGCATGCGCTCGCGCACGTGCTCGGGCTGGCCTGGCAACGCGTTCAGTTCACGAGCGACCTGCTGCCGGCGGACATCATCGGCGTGTCCATTTTCGATCGCGCCAGCCAGCAATTTCATTTTCGGCAGGGCCCGATCTTCACCCAGTTGCTGCTCGCGGATGAGGTCAACAGGGCCAGCCCCCGGACCCAGAGTGCGCTGCTGGAAGCAATGGAAGAGCGCCAGATCAGCGCCGATGCCACGACGCATCCCCTACCGGAGCCGTTCTTCGTGGTGGCGACCCAGAATCCACACGAGCAGCTCGGCACGTTTGCGCTGCCTGAGTCCCAACTCGACCGTTTCCTGATGCGCGTCACGTTGGGTTATCCCGATTCGGCGCATGAGCGCGAGTTGTTGCGCAGTGGCGAGCGACGCGAGATGTTGCCCTCCATTGCCGCTGCTCTGACGCCCGACGGGGTCATCCGGATTCAGAGTCACGTTCGCTCCATGTACGTGTCGGACTCCGTGTTGGATTACGCTCAAGCATTGATTGCGCGCACGCGCGAGCGGATGGACCTGAAGCTCGGTCTGTCGCCCCGCGCCGGACAAGGACTCATCCGCGCTGCCCAGGCATGGACCTACATTGCCGGGCGATCGGCCGTTGTGCCGGAAGACATTCAGGCGGTGCTTCCCGCCGTGGTATCGCACCGCATCGAGCGCCGCGAGCCTGCGGCCCATGAGGACGGCAATTCGCTTGCGAATGAGCTGATTAAAGCAGTCCCTGTCCCCGTGTAATGCGCGCGGCGTGGCGCAAGCGGATCGCGGCGATGATCCGAAAACGCCAGGGTGAGGACACCCTCCCGCTGACCCTCGCGCGCCGCCGACTGTACATTCTGCCCACCCGCACCGGCCTCGGCTTCGGGCTGTTGTTGCTGCTGATGATGGTGGCCGGGCTCAACTACGCCAACAGTCTGGCGCTGTTTCTGACTTTCCTGCTGACCGGGTTCACCCTGGTCACCATGCACCACTGCCATCGCAATCTGTTGGGAACCAGGTTGGTCGCGGCGATTGCTGCACCGACGTTCGCGCAGCGCGAGGGCACTTTGAGCCTGACATTCGAGAATTCTTCCGGTGGTGCCCGCTATCAAATCGCCGCTGCCGTGGGCGAGGGGCCGACGACTCCGGCTGATGTGCCAGGTAACGGCTGCGGACGAGTCGCGGTGCCCGTACAGGCGCCTAAACGGGGCCTCGTGCAGATCGACCGGGTGCACCTGGTCACGACGCATCCCTTCGGACTATTTCGTGCGTGGACTTGGGTGCATGCCCCTATTGAGATGCTCGTGTATCCCCGGCCGCAGGGTGGGCTGCCGATGCCGGCTGATTTCGGCAACAAATCAGGCGCGCGGTCACTGACTCACGCGGGCGCCGATGAGTGGTTGGGGTTGCGACCCTTCCGCGACGGCGACTCGCCTAGACAGGTGGACTGGAAGGCGTATGCGCGCGATGCGCCGTTGCTGGTGAAGGAATACAGCGCCGCGGGGGCGGAAATGCGGATTTTCGATCTCACCCAGGTGAGTGGGTTGGCCGTGGAGGCACAACTGGAGCAGTTGGCGCGATGGGTGGTGGATGCGGAGGCGGCGGGGCAACGGTATGGATTGAGGCTGCGGGGGCGGCTCATCAAACCGGACCATGGGCCGAAGCATCGGCATCAATGCCTCGCAGCGCTTGCCCTCTTTGGGCAAGAGGAGCCGGCCAGTGACACCTGAGCCGGTTATTAGCAACCGGGGCGCGCCTGCGGTACTGGTAACGCCTGAGGAGGCGCCGTATGGCTGACGCGTCAGCGAGCGTCGCTCCCGCGCGGTGGCGCGAACGGTGGACCTGGCGCAAGCGGCCATTGGTGGACGGGTCGCGCCGCGGGCTCGAATGGGCGTCGGTTGCGTTCGTCGCCGGCCTGTTGCTCAACGTCGATCGTATCCCCGTCTGGACGCCGATTGCTGCCCTCGTCTTCGTTGTGTGGCGCCTGATGGCGGCCTCCCGCTCCTCGAAGCTCCCGTCGACCCCCGTGAGGAGCGTCATGGCACTCATATTGGTCGCAGGCGTGCTGTTCCGTTTTCACACCCTCAACGGCCTGAGCGCCGGCACCGCCCTCCTCGTCCTCATGGGCGGCGTGAAGCTGTTGGAAACACGCACCCAACGCGATCAATTCATCGTCGTCGGTGCCGCTGTGTTCCTGCTGCTCGCAGCCTGCCTGGATCGCCAGACTCTCATCCGTGCCCCGCTCTACCTGTTGCAGGCCTGGCTGTGTTGTGCTGCATTGGCGATGGTGGGCTACACGCCCGGCAACTCCCCAACCGCGACGCGCGTGAGCTTCGACAATCGCGCCGCCATGGTGCTGGCGGCTCGCAGCCTGTTGTTCTCCCTCCCGCTGGCAATCGTGTTGTTCGTCTTCTTCCCGCGGCTGCCCGGCGCCTTCTGGGCCATCCCGCGCACCGACGAGGCCCGCACGGGGCTGAGCGACACGATGAGCCCGGGAAGTATTTCGGAGCTCACCACCTCGTACGATGTGGTCTTCCGCGCCCACTTCGAGGGCGCCCCTCCGCCCGCGCAGGAGCGTTACTGGCGCGGGCCCGTGTTGCACGAGTTTGACGGCTACACATGGCGCCGCACTGCGAGCAGTCTCGCTCGAATCGATCCGCTCCAGTACCTCGGTCCGCAATACCGCTACCGCGTAGCGCTCGAGCCCAGCTCGCAGCGCTGGTGGTTCTCGCTGGACACCGTCGTGGGCTCCCCCGGCCCGCAGGCGTTCTTTACCTACGACTACCAGTTGATTTCCTCCGAGCCCGTCTCGCAGACAACACACTATTCACTCGTCTCCCACACCAGCACGCGCGCGACAGGCGCGCTCTCCGATCAAGCGCGCCGGTACGACACGCGCATTCCCAAGGATCGCAATCCGAAGTCGCGGGAGCTGGCCCTGCGGCTGCGTGCCCAGGAGCCGTCGGATGCGGCGTTCGTCTCGGCGGTACTCGACTATTTCAGGACCCAGGGCTTCCAGTACACGCTGACACCGCCGAAGCTCGGGTTCAACTCGGTGGACGATTTCATATTCAACACCCGGCTGGGATTCTGCGGTCACTATGCCTCTGCGTTCGTATCGATGATGCGCGCGGCGGGCGTGCCTGCTCGCGTCGTCACGGGGTATCTGGGTGGTGAGTGGAACCCCATTGGACACTACTTCATCGTGCGACAATCGGATGCCCACTCCTGGGCCGAAATCTGGATTGAAGGCCAGGGTTGGACGCGAGTCGATCCAACGGCCGTGGTCGCGCCCGAACGGCTGCGCCGCGGGATTCTCGACCTGCTGCCCGATGCAGTCTCGGCGCCTGCCCGGTTCGTGTATTCACGACACTGGCTGAGCTCGCTGCTGCAACGGTGGGATGCGATGAATACCTGGTGGGACGATCGGGTGGTCAAGTTCAATTACGAAGATCAATTGAAGCTGCTCGAGCGATTGGGGTTCTCTTCGCCCGGGGCGCAACAGCTCGGGTGGGCCTTCAGCGCAGGCCTCTTGAGCTGGCTGCTGTGGATCGCGTGGCAGGTGGGCCGTACCGGCCCGCACGTTCGCCCCGACCGTCTGGCGCGGGCCTACATGGCCTTGTGCAGAAAGTTGGATCGGGCGGGAATGCGCCGCGAGCCCCATCAAGGGCCGCTGGCTTTTGCCGATGCGGTCCGGGGACAGCGCCCGGATCTCGATGCCGTGCCTTCGCTGTTGCAGCGCTACAGCGAATTACGCTACGGCCGGCCGGAGCCTTCCCGGAACGCGAGCGTTCGCGAGTTCGAGCACGCAGTCAGGCTCCTTTCGGTAACCGCACGCGCATGAGAAACACCGCGCCGATCACGAACAGAATCGTGATCGAGAGGATCGCGAGGCGCGAGTCGTGGGTCAGCAACGCGACGATACCCGTGAGGGTCGGTCCCAGAATGGCCGCTGCCTTGCCCATCAGGTTGTAGAACCCGAAGAACTCACCCGATCGACCCTGCGGCACGAGGCGCCCGAACAGGGATCGTGACAAGGACTGCACGCCGCCCTGGACGAGGCCGATGATGATGGCCATCACCATGAATTGGGTTTCGGTATGCAGGAAATAGGCATAGCAGGCGATCGCCGCATAGACGGCGATACCGAGCAGGATGCCGGCGCGCGGGCCCATCTTTTGACCGAGCCAGCCAAAACCCAACGCCGCCGGGAAACCCACAAACTGCACGGTGAGGAGCGCCGTGATCAGGCTTTCCTGTTTCAGGCCGAGTGACAGGCCGTAGTCGACGGCCATCTTGATGATGGTGTTGACGCCGTCGATGTAGAACCAATACGCCAGGAGAAACATCAGTAGCGTCTTGTCGTTCTTCAGGTGACTGAGCGTGCTCATCAACTCGGCCGCGCCCGCCTTGATGGCCGCGCCCGCGGGCAGTGCCGGCGCATCCGAGCGCTCTTTGACGAACAACACGGTGAACAGGGTGAAGCCGGCCCACCAGATTCCCACGCTGAGAAATGACCAGCGAACCGCCGCCGCTTTGTCGGCCAGGCCGAAGAGGTCTGGCTTCAACACCATGGCGACGTTGAGGGCAAACAGGAGCCCGCCTCCCAGGTAGCCGAGGGCATAGCCATAGCCTGACACGAGGTCGTACTCGTGTTCCTCCGAGACATCCGTCAGGAGCGAGTCGTAGAACTGGTTGCCGCCCCAGAAACCCAATGATGCAAGGACGTAGAGCAGGCTGGCAGTGAGCCAGTCGCCCTTGGCGACGAAGAACAGGCCGGCGGTCATGGCCGCACCCAGGACGGTGAACAGTCCCAGCAAGCGGACGCGCGCCCTGCCCTTGTCCGCGATGGCGCCGATCAGGGGCGCCACGAGCGCCACGATCAGGCTCGCTATGCCGTTGGCCAGACCTAACCGAAAGGTGCTTTCGGTAGCCGGCACGCCGGCATTCCAAAAGTTTTTGAAGAACAGGGGGAAGAATCCGGCCATGACGGTGCAGGCAAACGACGAGTTCGCCCAGTCATACATGGCCCACCCAAACACCGGTCGGCGGGTCAGCACGCGCTTGGCGCGGTTGGTCACCGCCGCCGTGGTATTCACTGGGCGTACTCGCGCGTTTCGTGGAACGTGATGTCCGGCCATCGCTCCTGCGTCAACTGCAGGTTGACCCGCGACGGCGCCAGGTAAACCAGCGCCCCGCTGTGATCCACCGCCAGATTATCGAACGCCTTGGCCCGAAACTCCTCCAGTTTCTGCTCATTGCTCGCCGTTATCCAACGAGCGGTGTGCACGTTGATGTTGTCGAACACACACTGGACGCTGTACTCATCCTGCAGGCGAAACGCCACTACCTCGAACTGCAGTTGCCCCACCGCCCCCAGGATCATGTCATTGTTGCGCAGGGGCTTGAACAACTGCGTCGCCCCCTCCTCGCACAACTGCGACAATCCCTTGCTCAAGGCCTTCATCTTGAGAGGGTCTTTGAGAACCGCGCGCCGAAACAACTCCGGCGCGAAGTTCGGCACCCCCGTGAACGTCAGCTTCTCGCCGTCGGTGAACGTATCGCCAATGTTGATCGTGCCATGGTTGTGCAACCCGATGATATCGCCGGCGAACGCCTCCTCCGCCGCCGCACGATCCGCCGCCATGAAAGTCAGCGCATCCGCCACCCGAACCTCCTTGGCCAGCCGCGCGTGATACATCCGCATCCCGCGCGAATACTTCCCCGAGCACAAGCGCATGAAGGCAATCCGGTCCCGGTGCATCGGGTCCATGTTGGCCTGGATCTTGAAAACAAACCCGGTGAGGTGATCCTCGGTTGCATCCACCGTACGCTCGCGTGCCGTGCGCGGCAGCGGGCCCGGCGCATGGGTCGTAAACGAAGCCAACAACTCCTCGACCCCGAAATTGTTGACCGCCGACCCAAAGAACACCGGCGTCTGCCTGCCGGCGCGGTAGTCCGTCGGGCTGAAGCTCTCCGTGGCGCCCTTGACGAGCTCGATCTCCTCATCAAACGCGCGGGCCATGTCACCGAGAAACTCGCGGGCCTCGGGGCTGTGCAAACCATCGATCGTCAGGTTTTCCCCGACGCGCCCCTTCGCGCCGGCCTCATACGCATAGATTCGGTCTTCCAGCAGGTGATAAATGCCGCGCAGCTCGCGGCCCATGCCGATCGGCCAGGTGACGGGGGTGGTGCGGATCTTCAGCACCTGCTCGATCTCATCGAGCAATTCGATGGGCGCCCGGCCGTCGCGATCCAACTTGTTGATAAAGGTCATGATCGGCGTGTCGCGCAGCCGGCAAACCTCCATCAGCTTGATCGTTCGTTCCTCCACACCCTTGGCGCAGTCGATGACCATCAACGCGGAGTCGACCGCGGTCAGCGTCCGGTACGTATCCTCGGAGAAGTCTTCGTGACCGGGTGTGTCCAGCAGGTTGACGATGCAATCCCCATACGGGAACTGCATTACCGATGAAGTCACGGAAATACCGCGCTGCTGCTCGAGCCGCATCCAGTCCGAAGTCGCATGCCGCGCCGCCTTGCGTCCCTTGACGCTGCCGGCCATCTGAATAGCGCCCCCGAACAGCAGCAGCTTCTCGGTCAGGGTCGTCTTGCCCGCGTCCGGGTGGGAGATGATGGCAAAAGTCCTTCGACGTTTGATTTCCTGAGTTATTTCTGAAACTGAATCCGACACTGTCCCTCACCCTGTACACGGGTACGTACAAAAAATTTGCCTGACCCTGAGCTGCACTGCAGCGACCCGGGGGCGAACGCCCAGCCCCCGGACGCTCGCGCTGTAAGTCCTTGATGATACTATATCTTGCCGAACACCCTGCCGATTTGCGGGCGGCCCTGGCGATGGTCGTCGAACCTTCCGATCTCCTTCGCCGGCTTTTGGACGGCGGTCGTACCGTAGTGGCCGGCCGGCTGGCGGGCGGGTTCCGGAACATCGGCCGGAATGAGATAGCCGATCAAATCCTGCGAGCTATGCGAGCCGCCGGGCATGAGGTGAATGAGTCAGATCCCTTCAAGGATAAACCAGCGGTTGTCTTTGCTGCCCGCGAGACATCGCCGTATGTCAATCGCCTGAAGCTGTTGTGGGCGTCCATGAGCCCAGCGGTGGTGAAGGCCTTTCCCGCGCCTCCCAGCACAAGACTGGATGCCCGGACTCATCTCAAACAGGTGGAAGAGCTCTACGCAAACGATGCCTATAACTCCCTGTCCATTGAGGGTTATCGAGTGAGTACGGCGCTGATCGAGCGTGTCCGCTCAGGCAACTGGAATCCGGACAACGACGAGAATGATCGACAGAACCGCGACGCGCTCGCTGCGCGCGGTTACTGGCAAGCGTTCCAGCGCGTAAAGCAGAGTCTCGAGCCTATTCTTGCCGGAGAGAACCCCGGCGTTGTCGTGCGGCGCGACTACGACGCATGGTATGCGGAGCTGTTTGGTCCGAGCGTCGCCGCCGGAATTTTGAGGCCCGCCGATCTCGCAGGTTTTCGAGGCGGCGCGGTCTATATCCGGCGCTCGATGCACGTCCCGCCGAGTCACGAGGCTGTTCGGGACCTGATGCCTGAGCTCTTCGAGCTCCTGAAGGCGGAAAAAGAGGCGGCCGTGCGCGTTGTGCTAGGTCACTTCGTCTTCGTCTACATCCATCCCTACATGGATGGCAACGGTCGGATGGGGCGCTTCCTGATGAACACGATGATGGCCGCCGGCGGCTATCCCTGGACCATCATCCCTGTCGAGAGACGCGCCGACTACATGACGGCTCTCGAGCAAGCAAGCGTCAACCACGACATTACACCCTTCACGGAGTTCCTCGCAGGCCTCGTGAAAGACACGGAAAGAGGCACGCAGAACGCGGGGACCGAACCCGCACCTCGACAACAACGCGCCGACGCACGATGAATTGACACCCATGAAGGGCTCGGCGAGCGTTGTCGCCGAGCCCCGTGGACATCAACGCTTGATGTTGAGGAGATTCACCTCGGCTGCGCCATTCTTGTTGTCCTGACTCACGATCATGACTCCCTTGGCAGGCGTGATCGCGAGCTCGGCGGGATTGATGGTGATCGTCTCCCCAATCGCCTGATTCGGGTTGACGATGTCGAACGCTCCGGTACTGATCGAGCTGTTGATCGCATTGAACTTCGCCGACTGACTGAATGTGTCGGTGTCATTGCTCAACAGATCGAACGCCACCACGTTGTACGTGAAGCGCGGGTTTGCAGCCGAGATACCCATATCGGCCAGGCTCGCGGGGAGCACGATCGTGCTGGCATCCGTCGGCGCGGTGGCAAGGTACTTCACGATGTATTGCTTCGCCTTGACATCGTATACAAAGGAACCCATCTGTCCGTTGCGCGAGCCGGTCAGGACCAGTCCGACGTCACCGTTGAAGACGACGTAGTCCGGTTGACCGTCACCGTCCACGTCCATCTGGACATCAAACTCCTGCTGCGCGGGTGTCGACCAGCCCTTGTATGTGTTGACTGCGAACGCCAGAACGCCCGGAAAGCTCTGCACGCCCGCGGCGTGCAGGTCCAATCGGCCCTCGGCAATGTCCTTTTTCGCATCTTCGAGGCCCCACGCGTAGAAGTCCGCGCTTGCCGGAATCGGGCTGTTGCGGTTCGTGAGCGACACAACACCCTGCGTATCTTTCGCCCTGATTGAGATCTTCGCATCCACGTTCGAGGAAACACGCGGTACCAGATAATACGGCACGCGCAATGTGTACCCACGGTTGGATGCAGCGGTGGCCGGCGTGAGCGTGATGAGACCGGCCACTTCACGCATTGCCGAGGAATCACCCACCGTTGCGACAGGCACCGTCAGGGTGACTTCGAACGAGCTCTGACTTCGAGGCGGCACAGTGAGGGTGGTTGCGCCGAGAGAAAGGGTATGCGCGGAGCCCTTCTTCCGATCGACCGACACTTTGAACGACACCGGAGTCGCCCCATCGTTCTTCACGTGAATAGTGCCCGACTTGGAGAAGTCCGAGGAGATCTCCTGCATACGGAAGTTCAGGGTCGTCTCATCGTTGTCGGCGTACGCAATCGCCTGCGTGCCGACGGCGCTCGCGGCGTTGACGACGCCGGTTCCCGACCGGCTTTCACGATAGTCGGCGATCGAGGACGGATCACCGCTGTTAATGATGGCCGACTTGATGGCATTCGGCTTCCACTTCGGATGAGCCTGGATGGCCAAAGCCGCCACGCCCGTGATGTGCGGAGTTGCCATCGAAGTGCCTGAATCGATGAGTGTTCCAGTCCCCGTCCCCATTCCCGCCGACACAACGTTGGTCCCGGGAGCCGTGATATCCGGTTTGAGACGCGCATCCGGCGTGCGAGGACCCGCGGAACTGAAGGAGGCCATGCCCGTGACAATGGGTGTTCCCTCGGTGAGGGTGACCGTGGCGCCGTCCGCCAATGCCAGCTTGCTACCGTCCGAGCCCGTCGTGTTGGCCAGTCCTTTCACGCCAAAGTATGGAATAGTGACGGTGTATTGCTCACCGGTGTCGGGATTCCCCGTGATCGGACCTTCGAAGGGAGGCAGACTGGTGGAATTGTTGATCAGCGCCACCGCGGCCGCGCCCGCTTTCTGTGCGAACACCGCTCGGGCCACACGCGCACAACTGCCGCGTTGGGTGACTACGAGCTTGCCGGTCACATTCGCGGCGAGATATTCATTCGGATCGCAGCCGAGACTGACGCCACCGGGCAGCGCTGAATTCTTCAGCACCACGACCTGCAGGGTCTGCGGAGACGACCAGGTGGCGTCGTTGGCATTCAGGGCCGTCAGGACCGCCCCGCTGGACAAGCTGAAATTGGCAGTGCGGTAGGTCGCCTCACGTGCGCTGGCCGCGACCGCGATGCCCTTCAGGCTGCCGCCCGGATCGCCGACCACATACGGGATATCCCCCGCGTTGCCGGCGGCGGACACAACTACAACGCCAGCCTTTACAGCGGCGTCGGCGGCCAGGGAGTCGTCAGCGACGCCACTGCCGAAATCCGATCCCAATGACATGTTGATTACGTCGATGTCATTGTCAACTGCCCACTCGATCGCCTGAGTCACGACGTCCGTGGATCCCTCACACCCGAAAACACGGATCGCGTAGAGATCGGCCAGCGGCGCCACGCCCGGACCTACTCCAAAGGAGTTGTTCTGGTAGGTGAGCTGATTGTAGGGGCCATGGAACGTGGAGCCATCCGCGAGAACGCCGAACCCGGCGGCCGTGCCGGCCACATGCGTGCCGTGCGAATTGCAATCCAGCGGGTTGTTGTCGGGATGGGGAACCGGTTGATAGCTCGCAGAATGGGGGTCGGCGTTGTAATCGTCGCCGACCAGATCGATGCCGCCCTTCACCTTGGGCGCATTGGGACCGACCAGGCTGGGGTCGGGGTTTGCTGTGTCCGTCGCGAGAGCCGCCTCGTAGGCCGCCACCGTGCCCGGACCGCCGAAGTCGGCGTGCGTATAGTCGATGCCCGTGTCGATGATGCCGATCTTGATACCTTCGCCATGGACTCCCGCGGCCCCGGACCAGGCGACCGGCGCCTGGATTCGCGGCACGGTCACGACGTTGAGGGGCTTGTGGACGCCGACCCGAACGACATCGACAACTCCCGGGATCTGCTTCAGCGATCCCAGTTGGTTACGGGGAATCCTGACTCTGATTCCATTCAACGCGCTTTGATACGCGCCTGTAACCTGACCACCCAGAGCCTCGATCTGGGCCCACTTGTCCGCCTGCTCCAGGGCGCGAGCCGCCTTCACTTGTCGCTTTTCGTCTCGTGACAGCCGACGCCCCGCGGTCGCCTGCTCATCGGCAACGGAGGCTCCCGACAGGAGCACCACGACATTGACAGGCGTTCGATCGATCGAGGCCGGCAGGAAGCTCGAGCGGAACGGTCCGCTGAATCCGGTTGGTTGAAACTTGCTCGCGGGGGCCGCTCCCGCGTCGATGGCGGAGCTCGCGAGTATCAGGCCAAACGCAGCCCAGCCCACTCTGCAACGGGTGATCTTCATCGTTCCTCCCCAGGATTATTCGTTGATCCGACTTCCGTTCGTGTTGGTTGGAGTCCAAGGCAAATGAGTGACCGGAGGATAAGAGCTTCAGTTTTATTTAGCCAGCCTTCACGAACCTCGAGGGTGCGCCGCGATTGGACCTATGCACGACCGGATAGTCGCAATCGCAACCGGTCTGCTATTGGCATTTCATATAACTTGTTATATAACGTGCTATATGACAGCCGACATCGTCGATGAATTGGGATATCTGGCGCTGGGAACGCGGCTGAAGCGCCTGGGTGAACGACTCCAGGCGCAGACACAGGTCATTCTGGAGGACTCCGGTATCCAACTGCCCGCATCGCACTTCCCCATCCTGGCGGGACTGGACCGGCACGGCCCTCTGAGCGTGGGCGAGATCGCCGAGGCTGTAGGAATGAGTCAGCCTGGCGTCACACGGATGCTCGAAAGGTTGCAATCGGACGGGTGGGTCAGATCCATGTCCGCCTCCGATGACCGGCGTGTGCGGACAATTGCGCTGACCGCCGCCGGCGAAAAGCTCGTCAGCTCCTCCAAGCGCACGGTCTGGTTGCGCATCGAATCCGCGGTCACCGATGCCTGCAAGGGTCGCGGCGAGTCACTCCTGCCTGCCCTCGCGGCATTGGAAGCGTCGTTGGTGGAAGCGTCCCTCAGTATGCGCTGCGAGCGCTTGCGGTCGGGTGAGAAAACTCGTGCACGTTCTTGATCGGGTTGTCTGGGAAAGCCTGACGACGTTTCATGCTCCTCTTTCGGAAGGGACGGCGCTCGCGCGGCGATTTCTACGCGACATCAATGTCTTCGCCGCCGCTCGGGACGACAGCCCGGCGGCTTTGGCCGAGTTGTCGGCATTGGTGCGACCCGGCGAGCAGGTGTTTGTGGCCCAGGTCCCTACCATCGTCATTCCGCCCGATCTGGTGCAAGTCAAAGCGGCACTCGGCGTCCAAATGCTGGCCACGCGCCCGCCGAGCCCCGCCGCGAGAGACGATATAACTCCCCTGACCGATGCCGATGCGCCCGAAATGGTGGCTTTGGCGAGGCTGACGGAGCCGGGACCGTTCCTGGAACGAACCCACCGCATGGGCCGCTTTCTCGGAATACGCATCGACGGCCGGCTCGCCGCCATGGCCGGAGAGCGAATGCGCATCCCCGGCTACACGGAACTGAGCGGAGTGTGCACTCACCCTGATTTCCGCGGTCGTGGGCTCGCCCGGCGTCTATCGACCGCGGTGGTTACGGACATTGCCGCTCGCGGCGACCACGCCTTTCTGCACGCATGGAAATCCAATCATGCGGCGATCGATCTGTACCAGCAGTTGGGTTTCGAAATCCGCACCGACGTCAACATCTCGGTACTCGGTGCGCCGGCTGATGCCTCTTCGAGCGCGCCAAGCGCCGAGAGAGACCGTTTCGATCTGCACGCCCGCGGGGATAGAAACACGCCCTAAGACGGTGGCCGGCACGGGCGACTCGTAACCGATCCGCGGACCCGTGAGATATCATGGGGCGATGAAGCGAACCGTAGCTTGGGTGTTGGCCTGGGGAATCACGCGAATGACGTTGGCAGCGGAGGCTGGCGATCCGAAGGCGACTGAACAGTGGGAGCCGGTCCCTCGTACCGTGAGCCCTGGAGCCACCTGGGATGCCGCGCCATCGGATGCCATCGTGCTGTTCGATGGACGCAACCTGGATGAATGGATCTCGACGAACGACCGGAGCCCGGCACACTGGACCGTGCACGACGGAATCGTAACAGTCGACAAGAAGGCCGGGAACATCGAGACCCGCAGGCAGTTCCGCAACTACCAGTTGCATCTCGAGTACCGGATCCCGAAGGACATCACGGGCGAGGGCCAGGCGCGCGGCAACAGTGGGTTGTTTGTAGCCTCGACCGGCAGCGGCGATGCCGGGTATGAGATACAGATCCTCGATTCCTACAAGAATGAGACCTACGTCAACGGACAAGCCGCGAGCGTCTACAAGCAGTCCCCACCTCTGGTGAATGCCAGCCGCGAGCCCGGCGCCTGGCAGACCTACGATGTTGTATGGGAAGCGCCGCTATTCGACGCCGGTGGAAAGGTCTCGAAGCCGGCCTTCGTGACCGTCCTGCACAACGGCGTGCTCGTCCAGAACCACACGCGCCTGTCCGGCGAGACCGTGTTCATCGGCAAGCCCGAGTACAAACCCTACCAGCGGGCGGCAATCAAGCTGCAAGCCCACGGCGACCCCTCATCACCCATCAGCTTCCGCAACATCTGGGTGCGCGAGCTCGCCGACTAGGTCTATTTAACTCCGATATAGTGCATCTTAGCCCGCATACCTGGCTATAAGCTGCACTATGATGCAGATTAATGAAGTCAAGGAAATACTCGCCGACCTCGGCGGCCGCCTGCGCGCCGCTGGCGCGAGGCGCCGGACTGACCGTCCCGAATTCGACGCTTCAGAAAATCGGGCGCAGTCGAGCGCTCCTGGTCCGTCGCTTCGACGTCACAGAACAAAACGGTCGTCTGCATATGGTGAGGCACCTGAGTCTCCGGCCGGTGCGCCGCACCGGCACCTCGAGGCGTGCGACCTCTTGCACCATGGCGTCTATCCTCTGACAAAACGACGCTGCGCCGCAGCGCGGTAGGTCCGTCTACATACGCTCGATCCGTTTCCATCGTTGTTGTTATAAATGACTCCGGTGACGAAAAGGGAGATCCGATGCGTCTGACCCGCTTACCGGCCGCTTGTCTGGCGTTGCACGTCGCGACAGTGCCGGCGAGCGCACGCTTCGACTTTGAAGCGCTGCGCGAGCTCATCGCAACGCATCACATCCAGAGCGTGGAGCAACTTCTTGCCGCACTGCCGGAAGACCTGCGGGCCCACTATACATTGGTCTTCGCCAGCCGCAGCCTGCAGGCAGCCAGCCCGGACAGTCCGCGTGTGATTTTGTTCGGCACGGACGCGCAACTCATCGTCACCTTCAACGGCGAACCGGCGCAGCGCGGGTTTGAGTCGCTCGAGACCCTGGAGTTCTCGAACAGCTCCAGCAGTTTCGCATTGCGGGAGATCAGCTTTGCAACCGCTCAGGATGCACCTGCCGTGCACATCTCGGACCCCAATCCGCCCCGCTGCCTCAGCTGCCACGGCACTCCCGCCCGGCCCGTCTGGGATACTCATCCGCTTTGGCCCGGCGTGTATGCGGAACGCTACGGGGCCGGCCTTTCGAGCGCCGAACGCCGCGGAATGCGGCGTTTCATGGCGGCCCAGCCGACTCACGCGCGTTACCGGTTTCTGCTGAACGCCAGCACACTTGCGGACGACGACCGATACACCACGAGCCCGCATGCCGCCTACAGCGGCCAGTCGATCGAGGCGCCAAACGAGCGGCTCTCGGCTCTCCTGGCAACACTCAACGTGCGATTCATCCTGCAGCGCCTGGCCGAGAGCCCGGGCTTCCAAGCGCATCTGAGCCTATTGTTGGCGGCCGCCGGCGAGACGTGCGGGTCGATCGCCGAATTCTATCCCGCCTCCATGCGCGAACAGATTGCGGAGGACCTCCGGCTGTTCGCGGCCGCGACTGCCGAGGCCGACAGACGTCAGGCGCTCGCCAAGAATCTGCGCGTGACGCACCATAGCGCCGCCCGCGGCAAGCTCACACCTGCGACCGAGTTGACGGCTCTACGCTATGTCGCAGAGAGCAGTCTTGGCATTTCGACCCGACAATGGACGTTGGCTCTCGAGCGCGGTTCATATGATCTGTCAGCCCCGCCCTCGGCCGTGGGTTTTGAACAGGCGCTCTACAACTGGCTCGTGCTCACAGATCCTGAGCTGGCCCGGGTCGCGCCGTATCGAACTTACACCGAGTCCGATCCCTATTGCTCACATCTGCGCCGCAGCAGTCAGACAGAGCTCACGCATTGGTATGCAACGCGATCCGCCCCGGTGCGAGGCGGCGTCGCCGCAGGCACGTACAATACCGCACCGCAGTTGCTGCAGTCCTGCATTGCCTGCCACGGCAGCAACAGCACCCGGTCTGCAGCGCCGCCCATTCCATTCGACTCACCTGACCTGCTGGCACAACACCTGCGCGCGGGAAATTATCCACACGGAAGTCTGCTGGATGAAATTCTGTTTCGTCTCACCCAGCAGGCCGGCGCGGATCGCATGCCACGCGGCCTCGCAGTGGATCGCGACGCACAACGCCAGCTCGAAGACTACTTCAGGGACCTGGCGGCAGCGCACTGACACTCCAACTACCAACATTTCGCCGACCGGCGAATGTGAACGCGCGCACGGACCGGCCAACTGTTTATCCAAAGCCTACGCTTGGTGTTACCATCGCGCCGTCCCAGTCATGGTTGAGTCATATGTTTGCTTTGCGAGCAACTCTCATTTGCATTGCAACACTTGGCGCGTCCTGCGCAACGCCCGAGCCGCGCCAACACATTGCAGAGGCCACTCTGGAACAACTGCCGCAGCAGTGGCGCGATGACAGCGGCCGGCCGCTCGCTCTGGCAACGTTGCGCGGCCAACGAGTCGTCCTCACGATGGCTTATGCAAGCTGTCACCGCTTCTGCCCCGCAAGCATAGATGCGCTGCAGCGCATGCAGCAGCGCAGCGATGCGCGCGCCGAGCCGCTCACATTCCTGATAGTCAGTTATGATCCCGCGAACGATACGCCCGCCGTATGGCGTGAATACCGCAGCAGGCGGCACCTCGATCGCGCCAACTGGCATTTCCTCACCGGCAGCGTCGCGGCGACGCGGCAGCTCGCGCACCAACTGGGATTTACATTCTGGACATATGACGAGCACGTGATGCATGAGTCCCGTGCGGTCGTCTTTGACGAGCGGGGCCTGCAGCAGGCCGCACTCGGTTCCAACGTTTCCGGCTGGTCCGAAACCCTTTAATTTCAACCTTGTGTCGAGGCGTTTCACGATGCGCAAGCTGTTGACTCTCATTCAGGCGCCCGCCTTCGCAATCGCGCTCGCGACAGCCAATTGGGCGGCCGCGGCCGACCAGACCGACGCGGCCCGCATCGAGCAGCTGCGCAAGGAGCTGGATCAAAGCCTGAAGATGATCGAGGCGCTCAGCGCTCGGGTCAAAGAGCTCGAACAGCGCCAACAGAGCGCGCCGGCAAATCTCGCCGCCGCTGCGCCACCGGCCGCGGCACAGACGCCTGCGACGGCAACCGCGAGCACCAACGAGCAGCGCCTGGAGTCGGTTGAGCAGAAGGTCACCCAGATCGAGACTGCCAACGCAACGCGCCAACAGGATGACACCGGACTGCCTATCCACGGCTTCGCAGATGTCAATCTCGGCAATCACAACCCCTACTTTCCCTACTTTCGGGGCCTGAGCGTCGGCAGCCTGGATTTCTATCTGACGCCGAAGTTGGGCGATCGAGTATTGGCGTTGACGGAGCTGATCTTCGAGACCGGCCCCGACGGCCATGTGGGTACCGACCTCGAGCGATTCCAGATCGGCTATCAGTTCAGCGACCGCGCGACGGTCTGGGCGGGACGATTCCACACTCCGTACGGCTATATCAACACCGCGCTGCATCACGGTGTCTGGCTCGCCGATGCGCTGCGCCGGCCCAAATTCATCAACTTCGAGGACAAGGGCGGTGTCATGCCGGCGCACACGGTCGGGCTGTGGCTGACCGGCTCGCAGCACATCGGCGAGGGCAAGCTCCTGTATGACCTCTACGCCGGCAATGCACAAAAGATCGAAGGCGGCACGGTGGATATGCAAAACGGCGGCAACGATCACGGCGCCGTGATCGCGGGAACCCGGCTTTCCTACCAGTTCAGCGGAGTGGCTGACGGACTGGCCGTCGGCGTCAACGGATTCATCGACAAGGTCAACAGCGATCATGTGCTCGACGGCAGCACGATCGCGACGCGGCTGCAGGTGGCAGGTGCATTCGCCGTGTACGACACCGACATGTGGGAACACATTGTCGAAGCCTATTATTTCCACGACAAAAGCCTGAACGGGTCGTCGCGGACTCACAACAGCAATGCCTGGTTCTTCCAAATGGCGTACCGCGCCCGCTGGGGACTGCCCTACCTGCGTTACGAGCGTGCCGAGCTCGACCAGGCCGACAGCTACTTTGCGGATCAAACCTTCGGAGCCTCCTACTATCGGGCCGCGCTCGGTATCCGCTTTGACATCAACGCCAAGTCGGCCCTGAAATTCGAGCTTGCTCATACACGCAACACCGACGAACGGGCGGCAACCGACTACCTCGCGTCCGACCTCTCCATCGGTCTGGCGCGCGAGTACACCGAGTATCTGGCCCAGTACGCCGTTCGCTTCTAACCTCAGGAACCTCACCGGCATGCTTCCCAGCAACCTCATCCCGGCCTTGGGCCTCCTGCTGGCCACCTGGGTCGCCACCGCCAACGCCGCCGACGTGATCGTCATTTGTCACCCGTCGGTAACCCTGAAGCCCGAGGAAGTCCGCGACGTGTATTTCGGCGACAAGGGCTTCTCCGGGTCCGTCAAGCTCGTGCCCGCCGACAACAGCGCGGTGCAGGCGGCATTCCTCGAAAAGGTGATGCGGCTCGATGCGAAGAAGTATGCCGGGGTCTGGATCAAGAAATCCTTTCGCGACGGCACCCCCGCTCCTCCGGTCCGCGCAAATGACGCTGAAGCCATCGCCTACGTGAAACAGACACCGGGCGCCTGCAGCTACGTCAGCTCGCCACCCGGGGACGGCGTCGTGACTATCGCGAAATATTGAGCCACGGTAGCTGCCGGGCGGATCGAGGACCATGGAACACGCGTTGCAACTCAAACAGCACGGCTCCGCGCACTTCGCGCAGCCCCGCGCATCAACCGCTGCCGCGCTCCCGCGCAAAGCGAGCTCCATGCGGAAGGTGGCGCTGCTGGTGGGGATCGCCATCGCGGTCTTCGCCGCCTCCACACTCTTCAGCGTCCACAAGGAAATTCAGGGCAGCGGGCAATTGACCGCGATCAAGGACTCGTATTTTCCCGTCCTGCTGCGGCTCGATGCCAACATCGTGAGAATCGACAAACTGCGCGATCTCTACATGGAGGCCGCGGCCACCGGCGACGGCAACCTCATCGACAAGGCGCAGGAGCTCGCGCGGCAGACCGATGAGGTGTTCGCGCAGATCGACCCGCTGTATCCGGGACGCCAATCCGGGATCGCGACCCTGCGCTCCAACCTGCGGCTGTATCAGGATGCGGCGACGCGTGTCGCGCACGCCTACGTGAATCAGGATCTCGCTGGCATCGCACCGATGACGCAGGAGATGAATCGCGCGTTCGCGCAGCTCAAGAGCCAGTTGAGCGCCTTTCGCGAGACCAGCTACACGGGGTTTGTCCGGACGTTGGCCGACACACAGCACGGTGCCGCGGTCAATTTATACATGGGCCTGGCCCTGGGCCTCATGAATCTGGCGTTCATGGCCGTACTGGTGCATTTCATCCGCACCAACATGAAGATGATGTCGATCATCGCCGAGCAGAATGCGACCCTGGAAGCCCGTGTCGAGGAGCGCACCGGACAGTTGAGCCGCAAGACCGCCGATATCAATGCCATGCTGCAGAACATGAAGCTGGGAGTCGCCACGGTCGTTCCGGGTAACACCATTCACCCCGAATATTCCAACTACCTGCGGGTCATTTTCAGCACCGATGATCTGTCGGGAAAGGACCTCCTCGGCAGCATCCTCGCCGGCTCGAACCTGGGCGTGGATGTCAAGGACCAGATCGGCGCCGCCCTGGCGGCGATTTTGGGCGAAGATGTCTGCGCATTCGATTTCAACAACCACCTGCTGGTCGGTGAGATCCGCCTCGCACAGCCGGACGGAACCCACAAGCTGGTGCAGCTCGACTGGAGCCCGATCGTGAACGAGCGCGGCGAGGTCGAAAAGGTTTTGCTCATCGCGCAGGATGTGACCCACCTGCGTCAACTGGAGCTCAGCTCGGCCCAGCAGCGCGAGGAGTTGGAGATCATCTCGAAGATCATCCGGGTTCCCATCGGCAAGTTCAACGAGCTCGCGCAGTCTGCGCACACGATCATCGAGGACAATCGCCGGTTGATCACCGCTACCCACCGCCGGGATACCGACGTCATTGCCGCTTTGTTTCGCAACATGCACACGCTCAAAGGCAACGCGCGCACCTACGAGTTCACTCACATCACCAACGCCGCCCATCAGGCCGAGCAGTCCTACGATGTGTTGCGCAAGCACGAGGCTGCAGATTGGGATGCCGCGGCCCTGCTGGCAGAGCTCGATACCGTGGCGGCGGCGGTGGCCAGGTATATCAGCGTCAGCGAAGAAACTCTCGGACGCAAGGGTCGAGCATCCGATCTGTTCACGACGCGTGGCTCGTTTGTCGGGAATGAGACACTCGCCCGCTTGCGATCGATGGCCGCCACGGTTGCCGCCGCCCATCCGGATGCCAGCGAGCTGCGCGGGGAAATTGACCGCCTGGGTCTCATCCCGTTCGAGCGTCTGGTCTCCGGATCGCTGGATTCCGTATCATCCCTGGCGCGTGAATTGGGTAAACCGACTCCGTCGGTTGCTGTCGAGAACGGCGAGCTTGCCTTCAATCCGCCCTTTGCCGAGGCTTTCAAGAGTTGCCTGATGCACATTCTGCGCAACTCCCTGGATCACGGGATCGAATCGCCGGAAGAGCGAGCTCGGGCCGGAAAGCCGCCGCAGGGTACGCTGCGGTTTGCGTTCGTCCGGCGCGAGGACCGGCTGGAGCTGCGCATCAGCGACGACGGGCGGGGCCTGGCACTGCATAAGTTGTATGAAAAGGCGGTCGCGAACCGCATATTTCAACCCGAGGAGAAACCAACACCCGAGGCCGTCGCGGATACGATCTTCCTGTCGGGTGTTTCAACCGCGGAAGCGGTCACTCAAGTATCGGGGCGCGGAGTGGGAATGGAGGCGGTGCGCACCTTCCTGGCGGCGCAGGGCGCCACCATTCGCGTTGCCCTGCGGGAATCGAGCAACGCGCTCGGATTCACCCCGTTTTCATTCGTCATCGAGGTGCCCCAGGCGGCGGAGTGCTATCCGCCGACATAGTGAGTGAGCTGTGCGTCATCAGCCGGCGGCGCGCGCCTGCTCGCGAATCGGCATGCGGCGAATGCGGCGGCCAGTCGCTGCGAAGATGGCGTTGACGAGCGCCGGCGCCACCGGGGGAATCCCCGGCTCACCGGCACCGCCGAGCGGCATGTTCCAGTCGGTCGCGGGCAGCAAATGCACACGGATGTCCTTGGGCGCCGTGTCCATCCGCGTAACCCGGTACTGGTGGAAGTTATCCTGCTGGGAACGTCCGCGCTTGAAGGTGATCTCGCCCATCGTCGCCAGACTGACACCCATGATCACCGCCCCCTCGAGTTGCGAGCGCACGCGATCCGGGTTGACCACCGGGCCGCAGTCAAAAGCGATATCCACTCGCGGAATGCGCAGGTAGCCTGTTTTGTCGACCTCCACCTGCGCCACGACCGCGGTATAACTGAGGAAGCTATGGTGCGCGGCCAGGCCGAGACCCTGGTGGGTGCCCCAGCCGGCCTCGCGCGTCGCGGTTTCAATCACTCGCCGCAGGCGGCCGGCGTCCACCGGGTAGCGCTGCGGCGACTCGCCATAGTTCCAGGAGTCGTGCAGGCTGCCTGGATCGATCAGGCGCGGCGCGCCGATCAGATCGAGCAGGAAATCGCGATGGTCCTTGCCGGCGGCCGCTGCCAACTCGGCCACAAACGACTGCACGGCAAAAGCATGCGGCACGTTGGAGACCGACCGGAACCAACCGATGCGCGTGTGCGCGACCGCTGCGGGATTCTCGAGCCGGATGTTGGGTATATCGTACGGCAGGTTGACGAGCCCCATGCCTAATTCGAAATCCAGCTCGTGTTTCGGGTCCGGGCCGAAGATAGAGCCAATGCTGGGCGCGACGCTCCGATGCAACCACGATGTCACCTTGCCGGTGGCATCCAGCCCGGCCTGCAGACGCTCGACCGACACCGTGTGAAAGTAGTCGTGGTGCAGATCGTCATCACGGGTCCAAGTCACTTTGACGGGCCGGCCGTCCATCGCCTTGGAAAGCACCGCGGCCTCAGTCGCGAAATCAGGCTTCGATTTGCGTCCGAACCCACCCCCGAGCATTGTCACGTGGACGGTGACGTTCTCGAACGGAATGCCCAGATGTTTACTGACATCGGTCCGGGTAACCTGCGGCGCCTGCGTTGGCGCCCACACCTCACACTTTCCGTCCACGATCCGTGCCACGGCGGCGGGCGGTTCCATTGTCGCGTGCGCGATGTGCGGCAGATAGTATTCGGCTTCGACTGTGCGGGCAGCCTTCGCGAACGCGCCGTCGAAATCGCCGTCCTGGCGCACAACCTTGCCAGGGCCGCGCGCCGCCTTCTCCAACTCGGTGCGAAACGCATCGGAGTCATAGCCGCCGTTGGGACCGTCATCCCATTCAATCTTCAGCGCGCTGCGTGCCTTGATCGCCGCACCGGTGTTGGTGGCAATGACGGCGATACCCGGCAGCGTGTGAAATTGCGCGTCGGCGACAGTCGCAGGCATTTCCAATACCTTGACCACGCCGGGCATCTTCGCCGCTTCCGTGCCATCGAAATGTTTGATCTTGCCCCCCAACACCGGCGATCGGGCGATGACGGCGAACAACATGCCCTCGAACCAGGGGTCGATGCCGTATTGGGCCTTGCCGGTGGCGATGTCGTCCCCGTCCAGGAGCAACGTGCCTTCCTTGCCGATGTACCTGAATTGAGCGGCGGTCTTCAACACAGGCTTGGGCACGGGAAGCTTCGCGGCCTTGCGCGCCAGTGCTCCATAGCCCAGCTTGCGCCCCGTCTTCTCGTGCACCACCTCGTGATTCAGCGCACGAACCTCGGCCACGGGCACCTTCCACGTGTCCGCCGCGGCTTTTTCCAGCATCGCCCGGGCAGCCGCGCCACAGCGGCGCATGGGATCGATGAAATGGCGGATGCTGCGCGAGCCATCCGTATCCTGATTGCCGTATCGCTCTTCGTCGGCGGGAGCCTGTTGGATACGGACCCGGGTCCAGTCCGCCTCGAGCTCATCGGCAACCATCAGTGGCATACCGGTCCGCACGCCCTGCCCCATATCGGAGCGATGAACGGCGATTGTCACGATACCGTCCTCGCCGATCGAGATAAACACCAACGGGTTATCCACGGTGCCGTGAGGCATTCCGTCGGCGCCGTACTTCTCGGCCTCCGCCGCCGTGAGGATGCGTGTCGCGCTGCCCATGACAACGAGGCCGCCCGCGGCCGCGAGCGTTGCAATGAAGCCGCGCCTGCTCAGCCTCGACTCGGGATTGAGCACGGCGCTCATGAGTTTTTCCCCGCGGCCTGTTTGATAGCGGCCCGGATGCGCGTGTAGGTTCCACAACGGCAGATGTTCCCCGACATGGCGGCATCGATGTCGGAATCGCTCGGTGCCGGCTTATCGACCAACAGCGCGGCGGCCGACATGATCTGTCCGGCCTGACAATAACCGCATTGCGGAACATTCAAGCTCTTCCAGGCCTCCTGCACGGCGTGGCCGGTTGCCGTGCTGCCCACCCCCTCGATGGTAGTCACTTTCTTGCCGACCACCGCCGAAACCGGCAACACGCAGGAGCGGACCGGCTTGCCGTCTACGTGAACTGTACAGGCGCCGCATAGGGCCATCCCGCAACCGAATTTGGTCCCAGTCAGACCCAGGAGGTCGCGCAACACCCACAGCAGCGCTGTGTCATCGCTCGCGGTGACCTGCACAGTTCGGTCGTTGATAGTCAGATCCATGGAAACTCCGAGATTCAAAAGCTACTCGAGATCGGACAGCGCGGACGGATCCACGCGCCCGTCTTTGACCGGGACGCCCTCACTGCGAAGGAGCCGGGCCTGCTCCCGGAAATGCCGGGAGCCTTTCGGGAAGACGATACGTCCACCCGCACCCATCACTCGGTGCCAAGGAAGGTTCATATCCTCGGGTACCGTGCGCAAAGCCTTTCCGGCCAATCGCGCGCGACCTGGAAGCCCGGCGGCCCGAGCAACCGCGCCATAGCTGCTGACCCGTCCCCGTGGGATACGGGCGATGACGTTCCAGATCGCCTGCATCGAATCCTCCGAGGAAGTCGGCGCCCGCGCGCTCAGCGGACGGAACAACGCGTGGAAAGATTGCTGTTTGGCGCGTGCCATGCGGACTCCAGGGCCAACAAGTGTGCCTTGGCCGGCAGCCCACCCGCAAACCCGGTCAACTGGCCGTCCGAGCCCAGTACCCGATGGCACGGCGCAATGATGGAGAGCGGATTGCGGCCATTGGCGGCTCCCACGGCGCGCACGGCGGCGACCAGGAGGGGGTTATCAGGCTCTTCCGCGACGATGTTCAGGGGTACGCGGCGGGGGTTGTCGTTCTCCCACAAGATCGCGGCCAAGCCGGCGTCGCTGGCCACCAACCGGAGCCTCCCAACGGGAGACTGCATCGTCTTGAAGACGTGTCTAGCGGGTACTGGCACGCCGGGGGCGCAAAGCCAACTTGAGAACTGCCGCGTCTTCCCGTCCACCCACCGCCTGGTAGTAACCGCGTCGCATACCAACCTGCTCAAACCCGACGGAGAGGTACAGGCGTATGGCTGATGTGTTTGAAGGACGTACCTCTAGGAAGGCTTCACTCATGCCCGCCGCTGCGCCCCGGTCGATGAGATAAGTAAGTAGGCGCCTGCCTACGCCTCGGCAGCGGTACGCATCACCGATGCAGAGATTGAGAATGTGAGCTTCACCGGCGCCGACGCTCATGACTCCGTATCCGATGATGGCGTCGTTCACGGTCACTACGCGACAGACGTATCCCACCCTCAGGCAATCCCTGAAAATTCCTTCGCTCCATGGAAATTGGTAGGACGCTCTCTCGACGGCAATCACTTCCGAGACATCGCTTTCGGACATCTGCCGAATGAGGATGTCAGGGACCGCATTGAGCATCTCAGGCGCAGTTGCCATCGAATCCCACGTGACCTTTTAGGTTGGGTTGAGCCCCTGAAATACGCTCCGTGCGAACTTCAGGTCCTCCCACGCTTTGCGCTTGTCGCTCGGGGTGCGCAGGAGGTATGCGGGATGATACGTCACAATCAGTGGAGTATTAAGCGCGCCAAAGTGGTGAACCTTTCCACGCAGACGAGCCAACGGGGCGTCTGTGGACAAAAGGTTCTGTGCCGCGATCCGTCCCACCGCAAGCATAACGCGGGGTCTCAGAAGCTCAATCTGTCGCATGAGGTAAGGAAGGCAGGCAGCCACTTCCTCGGGCTTGGGATCGCGATTGCCGGGGGGCCTGCTCTTCAACACATTCGCGATGTAAACGTTGCTGCCACGACTGAGGCCGATCGCTTTGAGCATGGCGTCCAGCAGATGTCCGGCTCGCCCCACGAACGGTTCCCCACGCCGGTCCTCCTCGGCGCCGGGGGCCTCGCCGACGACCAGCCACTGAGCTTCGCGGCTGCCGACACCAAAAACCCCCTGGGTGCGACTCGCATGCAACGAGCACTTCGTGCACGCCAGCACCTCAGACCGCAGCGACTCCCAGGTAGTAACCCCTGCGGGAGTCAGGGGAGCAACAACGTCGAGAGGGCCGCGCCGGGTCAGCACATCAGCCAGATTCGGCGGAGCGGCGTCGCTTTCGGAGGCCGCCGAGCCGACCTTGGCCGCCTGCGACGCGGGTTTAGCGAGAGTCTCCAATGGAAACTCTTCGGCGGCCGCCGGGGTAATGGTGGTGGAGCGCCGGGGCACCCAAACGTCCACACCCATCGTCTGCAGATACTGATTGCGACGCAGCGCGTCCATCAACCCGGGCCAGCACCGGGCACAGGTGGCCCACGGAACAGCCGTCGCAACCGCCGGCCCGCCCAGAGCACCGGGGCCGACAACGCGTAGGTACCGAAAATCGCCAGCAGCATCGCCGGCGGATCGAGTGCGATCAGCACAAAAAACAGCGGCACAATCAGCAGATAGACGAACTTGACGCGCTTGTCCAGATTGAACTGCTTGAAGCTCGGGAAGCTGAACCGGCTCACCATCAGCGCCCCGGCGCACGCCGTGAGCAGCAAAGCGGCAATCAACCCAATCAGCCCGGGCTCGTGAAAATGGCTGGAGAACCAGATAAACCCGGCCACATTGGCCGCGGCCGACGGGCTGGGCAGCCCCTCGAAATACCGCTTGTCGGCGGCCGCCCGCACATTGAAGCGCGCCAGCCGCATGCCGGCCGCCGCTGTATAAAAGAAACAGGCCAGCCAGCCGAACCGGCCCCAATACTGCCCGAACTCGGCAATCCGAACGACACCCCATTGGTACGCCACGATCGCGGGTGCGATCCCGAAGGAGACCATATCAGCCAGGCTGTCATACTCCTTGCCGAAGGCGCTCTCGGTCTTGGTGAGCCGCGCCATCCGCCCATCGAGCGTATCGAACAGCATGGCCACGAAAATGGCCTCGCCCGCCGGGGCGAAGTTCTTGTCGATCGCGGCGACAATCGCGTAGAAGCCCGAGAACATGCACCCGGTGGTCAGCAGGTTCGGCAGCAGGTAGATACCCTTGCGGCGCGGCTTCAACTCCACTTCAGGTTCGGCTTGCATCTTCTTGGGCGGTTCCAGCTCATTGAAGGGTGAAGTCGGGCATCTTAGCAGGCGATGCTAATATTCCCGTCCCCATCTCTGACACGGATCTGAACGTAACCGATGAGGCTCTCGCACTACCCCATCAACACCCTCAAGGAGATTCCTGCCGAGGCGGAGTTGATCAGCCACCAGTTGATGCTGCGCGCGGGCCTGATCCGCCGCCTGGCCGCGGGACTGTATAGCTGGCTGCCCATCGGCCTGCGCGTCCTGCGGAAGGTGGAACGCATCGTCCGCGAGGAGATGGATCGCGCCGGCGCCCTGGAGATCGTGATGCCCGTGATGCAGCCCGCCGAGCTCTGGCAGGAGTCCGGGCGGTGGAAGGCGTATGGTCCCGAGCTGCTGCGCATCGCGGACCGCCACAAGCGCGACATGGTCGCCGGTCCCACCCACGAAGAAGTCGTCACGGACATCGCACGGCGTGAGCTGAAGAGCTACCGCCAACTGCCGGTCAACTTCTATCAGATCCAGACCAAGTTTCGGGACGAAATACGGCCCCGCTTTGGGGTGATGCGCGCGCGCGAATTCATCATGAAGGACGCGTATTCCTTCCACATTGACGAAGCCTCCCTGCGGGAAGGCTATCGCGCCATGTACGACGCCTATGTCCGCATTTTCACGCGAACTGGGCTCCGTTTCCGCGCTGTTCGCGCCGACTCGGGTGCGATCGGCGGCGACGTGTCCCAGGAATTCCACGTGCTCGCCTCGTCCGGCGAGGACGCTATCGCGTTCTCGGACGGTGACGAATACGCGGCCAACCTGGAAGCCGCAGTTGCGGCGCCCCCCAGCGAGCCGCGCCCCGCGCCCTCCCAGCCGATGACGAAGGTCTCGACGCCGGGCGCGAAAACCATTGAGGAGCTGACCCGGTTCCTCAAAATCCCCGCCAACAAGACGATCAAGACGCTGCTCGTGGACGGCGTGGATGAAAACGAGATCGTGGCGTTGGTTGTCCGCGGCGATCACGAGCTCAACGCCATCAAGGCTCAGAAGCTTCCCGGCGTCGCCAACCCGCTGCACATGGCGAGCGCCGATCGCATTGCCCGTTCCGCCGACGCGGTGATCGGCTACATCGGACCGGTTGGATTCAAGGGCAAGATCTATGTCGATCACAGCGCGCTCGCCTTGGCGGACTTCGTAGCCGGCGCCAACGAAAAGGACATGCACTACACGGGGGTCAACTGGGACCGCGATGTGCAGGGCATGACCGCGGCCGACATCCGCAATGTGGTGGACGGCGATCCGAGCCCCACAGGGCACGGTCACCTGAAAATTGCCCGCGGTATCGAAGTAGGTCACATCTTCCAGCTCGGTCAGAAGTACAGCGAGCCGATGAAGGGCGTCGTACTCGACGAAAGCGGCCAGGAAGTGAAGCTGTACATGGGTTGCTACGGCATCGGTGTGACGCGCATCGTGGCCGCGGCGATTGAACAGAATCACGATGAACGCGGCATCATCTGGCCGGAGCCCATTGCGCCGTTCCAGGTTGTGCTCGTGCCCCTGGGCATGCAGAAATCCGAACGGGTACGCGAGGTCGCCGACCGGCTCTATGCCGAGCTCACTGCTGCTGGAATCGAAGTGTTGTACGACGACCGTGACGCCCGACCGGGGGTCAAATTCGCGGACGCGGAGCTGCTCGGCATACCTCACCGGCTGGTTGTCGGAGAACGTGGGCTGGAAACAGGCAAGCTCGAGTACCGGGGACGCCGTGACACGGAAAGCCAGGAATTCCCGCTCGATGATGCGCTCGGCTTCATCCGTTCGCGTATGGCTGCTCAGTAGCATCCGCACCGGCTTTTGCATCGCCGGTGCGCTGCTTTCGAGCGTCGCTGCAGCCCAAGGACAGCGCGACCCGGAGCTGAAGGAGGTCGTCCAACGCGCCATCAGTCAAGCGGAGTGCTTCACCGACCAGTACGACTCGGCCGTCTGGTACACGCTGATGGAGCCGCGGCTGCGCGGCATCGTAAAGGCGCACGATGAGCGGATGGAGATTCTCAAGCAGGTCTATTGCGAAACACACCGCTCCGGCGAAGCCCGGCTGCCGCCGGGGCTCGTCATGGCCGTCATGGATATCGAAAGCCGCTTCAACCGCTGGGCTGTCTCGTCCGCCGGCGCTGTGGGGTTGATGCAGGTGATGCCGTTCTGGCCCGAAAAGCTCGGTATCAAGCGATACGAGCTGATTCATACCGGGCCCAACATCCATATGGGATGCGCGATCCTGCGCTTTTATCTTCGATACGAGCGAAACGATGTCCGTAAAGCGCTCGCGCGCTACAACGGCAGCATTGGGCAGCGTCAGTATCCGGACATGGTGATATCGAGGTGGACGCGCTGGAACGGCGCGGACGACCTAGGATTTCCGTCGGCAACGCCGAAGAAGGCGCCCGGCCGAACGCCCACCGCGACGGCCCGCTGAGCGGGCGGGCTCGGCTTACTGCGCCGTTTTGGGCAGCAGCCTCACAACGCCTTCGCGGCGCGAGTCAGCTCCACCCTCCAACGTGCCATCCTCATGCTTCAAGAGGCCATGCAGGCCTGAATTCTCGGCGCGACCGGATTGGAGGTCGATGCCTCGGTCGCGCAGTCCTGCCAGCAACGCCGGAGAAAATCGATCGGTCTCCCCGGCGATGTCATTCCCACGCGCAATCAGGTTGGGCAGCTCGATGGCCTGTTGCATGGACAACTTCCACGCCAACACACCCACAGCAGTCTTGGTGTTGTAGTCCAGAATGGACGAACCGCCCGGCGATCCGAAGGCCGCGACGAAGTGCCCGTCGCGGTCAGTAACAATAATCGGCGCCATCGAAGACCTTGGCCGCTTGCCACCGTGCACCGAGTTGGCGACGGGCCCGTTTTCGTCGGTCGGCTTATAGGAAAAGTCAGTGAGCTGGTTGTTGAGCACGAACCCTCCCACGGTGCGACCCGAACCAAACACGGACTCCACTGTCGTCGTCATGGAAACAACGTTGCCCTCGGCGTCCATAACAACGAGGTGACTCGTCCCCTGTGATTCTTGGGTCGCATCAGGTGCGCGCCACACGTCGGCAAACTTTCCCGCCGCAGGCGGCGGTCCCACCCGGTCACCAATCAAGCTGGCTCGCTGGGCGAGATAGGCGGGGTCGAGCAACTTGTCCACCGGAACCGGGATGAACTTCGGATCGGCGACATAGCGATCGCGATCGGCGTACATGAGCCGGCTGGCCTGAGCAAACAGGAACCACGATTGCGGATCCGCCGGCCCCCGTTGGGCAATGTCGGTGTGATCGAGTATCGCAAGGAACTGCAGCAGGTTGACGCCACTCGACGGCGGGGGTGGCACGCATACCACGTATCCCTGGTACGGCCCGCAAAGCGGCTTCACCCAATCCGCGCGATACGAAGCCAAATCCTGCAGCGTCATCGATCCGGGATTCGGAGCCTCGTGCGTCTTCGCGACAATTTCCCTGGCGATGCTTCCTTCATACAACGCCTTCACGCCTTCGTCAGCAATTCGGCGCAGCGTATGTGCATAGGCCGGATTCTTGAATTCGTCACCCGCTTGCAGCGGCGAGCCATCGGGCCGGTGAAACAAAGCGCGGATTTCCGCAGTGGCCGGAAACGCAAAATCGGGTGACAGGAAGTTGGCCAGACGCTGCGGAACCTTGAAGCCGCCTTCAGCCGAGCGAATCGCTGGGATAAATAATTCACGCCAAGGCAGCTTGCCGAGCTTCGCGTGCGCTTCAGACAGCATCCGCATCACGCCGGGAACACCTGTGGACCGTCCTGTACGCACAGCCTGCACATATGACACTGTCTCTTATACACATCTAGATGTGTATAAGAGACAGGTCTCGCGCCCATCGAGCGTCGTGAGCTGGCGGCCGGCCTCGTCCCAGTAGACGAAGAAGGCGCCGCCGCCGACGCCGGAGCTCTGCGGCTCTACCAGACCCAACATCGCCTGCGCGGCGACTGCTGCGTCCACTGCGCTGCCACCTTTGCGCAAAATTTCCACGCCTGCTTCGACAGCCATCGGATTAGCTGCTACCACTGCGGCAGTCGGCTGCGCGACTTTGGGTACAACGGGGGGCTTCGCCCCCGCGAGCGCAGTCGCGAATGTGGCGATGATCAGATAGAGGAATTTGCGCAAGCGAACAACCTCAGCGTCAACCGGTAGTGAACTCGTCGGGAATCTCTGTGCCATGAGGCGGGTCCGTGGCGTCCACCGAGGTGACATTTGATGCCGACGAACCGATCCATAAACGCTTGACGAGCTCGACGTGGGCAGCTTCGCTGCCGTACGCGAGCACCTCGACGCGCCCATCGGGCAGATTTATGGCGTAACCTTTGATTTGCAGCTCGCGCGCATGCCGGGCTGCCGTGGCGCGGTAGTACACGCCCTGGACACGCCCTGCCACGAAATACTTTTTCCCGACCACAGCGGCAATATACAGGAATAGCTTGTGACGGAAATTCTCGTCCTTTACTACTCGCGCAAGGGTTCGACCGCGGAGCTGGCGCGGCAGGTGTGTCGCGGGGTTGAGAGCATCACCGGAGTGAGCGCAAAGCTGCGAACCGTGCCCCCGGTCAGTGCGGAAAGCGAGCGGCCGGCCAAGCCCATACCCGAAAGCGGGCCGCCCTATGCCTCGCTGGACGATCTGCGGCGGGCCGATGGCCTCGTTTTGGGCAGTCCCACCCGCTTTGGAAACATGGCGGCGCCTCTCAAGTACTTCCTGGATGGCACGTCCAGCCTGTGGCTGTCTGGGGAGCTCTCGGGCAAGCCCGCGGGCGTTTTCACTTCCACGCAATCGATGCACGGCGGCCAGGAGACAACGCTCCTCACCATGATGATGCCGCTGATTCACCACGGCATGTACCTGGTGGGGATTCCGTACACCGAGCGGGCGCTGAATGAAACACGGGGCGGTGGCTCGCCCTACGGCGCTTCTCACGTCGCCGGAGGACAGGATGACCCGGCCCTCGCGGAGCATGAGAAAACGTTGGCACAGGTACTGGGAAAAAGAGTTGCGGCGCTGGCCCTTACTCTTTCAAGACAGAGCGGATAAACGGGATTGTCAGGCGACGCTGGGCAACAAGTGCCGCTTCATCCAACGTATCCAGTAGGTCATATAGCGTTCGCATGTCGCGGGGGAAGCGCCGCTGGAGCCAGCGCGCGGCGTCATCAGGTAGCTCAAACCCCCGGACCCCCGCATGGAGTTGCAGTGCCTTCGCTTGGTCATCCTCGTCTAACTCGTGCAGCTGGAAAATGGCCGCAGCGGTGAAGCGGGAGCCAAGGTCCCGGAGTGACCAGGATAACAGCGCAGGAGGCGCCTTCGCAGCGACTACCAGTGTAGCGTCACGCTCCTGTATTTCGCGGAGAAGGCCGAACAGCGCCTTTTCCCAATCCAACTGACCGACGATCCGGTCGAGATCATCGAGGCAGATGCAGTCAAGCGAGTTCAGACCCTCGAGCACACCTATCCCAAGCGGGGCCACCTCGGTGAGTGGAAAATACCCTGACCGCCCTGCCTTGCCCGCGCGGGCGACAATGGCTTGGAGCAAATGCGTTTTGCCAACGCTGGGGGGCCCGCACAACCAACTGACAGAGCGCGTGCCTACGTCGGGCACTTCAGGTGGCTCGCCCGCGGGCCACGCCGCCGGGCGCTCGGCAGCGTCCCCGTCCCCGGCAGCAATACGCATTGCATGTTCAACTACTTGGGCATTGGGGCCTGCGAAGTAAGTTTCAAAAACCGCGCGATCGGGAATCCGAACACCTAGTGGAAGCTGCTGCACGAGCCACGCCTCAGGACGATCGCGCGGGCGAGTCCCACGCCCGCCGGGTAAACAAGGCCATGTAATTGGCGCCCGAAATCACAGTAGTCAGGAGCACCACGATGGCAAGGGCATCGAGAATCTCCCGCGGTGGGACCCGCACAGCCGCATGGACGAGCACGGCGACCGGATACAGAAGCTGCATGAGCGTGTTGATTTTACTCGACACGAGGGGCCGGCCACGCAACGGCCCGATCAACACCTTGTACGCCAACGCCCCAAGCGCGATTGATACATCACGAGCGACCACTGCTGCAGTCAGCCACCATGGAATCAGCCCCATCCACGCGGACTCGACAAACACAGTGACGAGCAGCAGCTTGTCAGCCATCGGGTCGAGGACCTTGCCCAACTCCGACGTCCAATTGTATCGCTTGGCGAGGTAGCCATCGATGCCATCGGAAGTGCCCGCAACAACGAATAGCGCGAGCGCTGTCAGGTACTCATGATGCGCAAGCGCACCGGCAACCGGCCACACCAGCAGAATGCGAAACACGCAAATGAGGTTAGGCAGATGCCGCACGTCACGGACTAAGGTCTGTACTGAAAGGCGAGCCGCGCACTGGAGGCTTCCTGTTGCACCAAGCGACTGGAGCCGGTCAATGAATGACTGAGGGCGTCGCCACCCCCTCGCGCTACTACATCGAACATCGCAACGCTTCCTTTTGCCGCACTTATGTTGACGCGCCTGACACCGGGAGCACTCTCGAGTAGCCGTTGGACGCTCACGTAATCGCTCAAAGAGGCTACACCGTTGATCTCAACTCTCGCACTCGCTTCAGTCTGCGACAGCGAGCCGCCCTGCGCAGGTGCCATGGCATCGACGGCACCATTGATGCCCGCACTCAACGGGCCGCTCCAGCTTTCGCTCGAGAAATTCGTTTGCAGAGTCCATCGGAATTGCCCGCTGGCAGTTCCCGTGTCGGAACGTCCGACCAGGACGGCGTCGCCGCCGTACCGTTGAGCCATCTGCATCAACGCATCGCGCCCCAAATCGTTGCCCGATGCGTCCACGGGGGACAGTGGCACGACGGTGATTGGCAGACCACGGGCAATCGCCGACTGATCAAGCTCGGCGCGAGCAGCGTCGTCTGCCGGACGCGGAATCGGCGGGTAGATAACCACGAGGGTGAAGGGGCGCACCGGGTCCCAGGTACTGCGTCCGGCGGCGACGATTGCGCGCTCGACGGCCGCGCCGTCGAAGATCACCTGCGACTGGGATTTCGAGGGCGACGTGTAGCCTTTCACGAAGGTATTCGCACTGGAAATGATGTTCGCCAGGGCCGGGTCAGTGGCCGATTCGCGCCGGCCGGTCGCGCGGATGAGGGCTTCGCGCAGGGCGTCTTGTATGGCGGCGGCAGACTGGCCACCCTTCAGGTCCACTTCATAGACCCTGACGGGGCGGCCCGCCCAGGCATCCAATGAAAGCGGGGTCAGAAGCAGCCAGAGGAGAACAGCGGAGGCGTTGCGAGTCATGCAGTCATTTTAGGGGCTGGTAGAATATTTACATGGAAAAAAATCCCCCGACCGACCGAGGAATTACGTATCGCGACGCAGGTGTCGATATCGACGCCGGCGACGACCTCGTGGAGCGCATCAAACCCGTCGTGCGCCGCACGCAACGTCCCGAAGTCCTCGCGGGAATCGGGGGTTTTGGTGCCCTCGTGGAAATACCGCAGGGTTATAAGCAACCTGTGCTCGTTTCAGGTACCGACGGCGTCGGGACGAAGCTGCGCCTCGCAATCGATACTGGGCGCCACGACACAATCGGAATCGACCTCGTGGCCATGTGCGCCAACGACGTCGTCGTTCAGGGTGCGGAGCCGCTGTTCTTTCTGGACTACTACGCTACCGGCAAGCTTCGCGTGGACGTCGCCGAGTCAGTGATTCGCGGAATTGCCGAGGGCTGCGCCCAAGCCGGGGCGGCGCTCGTGGGCGGCGAGACAGCGGAGATGCCCGGGATCTATTCGGGCGAGGATTACGATCTGGCCGGGTTCTGCGTCGGAGTGGTGGAGAAGAGTGCCATCATCGACGGGACAAAAATCGCACCCGGCAACGTTGTGATCGGCATGGCCTCCTCCGGCCCGCACTCGAACGGCTACTCGCTCATTCGGAAGCTGATTGAAGTTGCCGGCGCGAAAGCCGACACGATGCTGGACGGGCGGCCCCTGTTCGACCGGTTGCTGACCCCAACTCGTATCTACGTTAAGTCACTCCTGGAATTAATCCGCAAGTTCCCCGTTCTGGGCCTGGCGCACATCACGGGCGGTGGGATCACCGACAACATTCCTCGCGTACTGAACGAGGAGCTGGAAGTTGTTCTCGACCGCAAGAGTTGGCCGCGCGATCCGGTGTTCGAGTGGCTCCAGAAGACGGCCCGCATCAGTTCGGCCGAAATGTACAGGACCTTCAACTGCGGGATCGGGATGATCGCGGTTGTTCCGAAGGAGCATGCGCAGGCTGCGGTTGGTCTGCTGAATGCTCGCGGAGAAACGGCGTCGGTCATCGGCGAAGTTCGCAAGGGCACCAACGGCGTCGTCATCAACGAGTGAGCACGCTGCGACTTGCGATTTTGATATCCGGGCGCGGGTCCAACATGGCCACGATTGCCCGTGAATGTCAGCAGGCACGAATCGCCGCGACAGTGAATGTTGTGATCAGCGACCGCCCCGGCGTCGCGGGCATCACAACGGCCCAGGACATGGGGATCGAGACTCAGGTCGTGCCCTACAAGGGAGTCGATCGCCCCACCTTTGAACGGGCCCTGGGCGAATCCATCGATACGCATAGCCCGGACCTGGTGGTCCTCGCCGGATTCATGCGGGTGCTGACCGAGCCCTTTGTGCGCAAATATAGCGGGCGGATGATCAACATCCACCCTTCGCTTCTGCCCAAGCACACCGGACTACATACCCATCAGCGGGCGCTCGATGCAGGCGACGCCGAGCACGGCGCGAGCGTCCATTACGTAACTGCGGAACTCGACGGCGGCCCGGTGATCCTACAATCCAGAGTGCCCGTCAAACCGGGCGACACGGAGTCTACGTTGGCCGCGCGCGTTATCGCGACCGAGCACGTGATCTTTCCGCGAGTTGTGGGCTGGATCGCCGATCGACGCCTCGCCTGGAACGGCGGACGGCCCTTGCTCGACGGCAACCCGCTGACGCAGCCGGTTGTGGAGTGTTTCGCGTGAAACTCCCGGCGCTAATCAGCCTGGTCCTGGCGATGGGCAGCGCACGAGCTGACGAGCTCAAACCGTTCGAAGCGTCATACGCCTGGATGTGGCACGGAATGACGGTTGCTGTATCGACGGTGAAGCTCGAACACCAGGGCGACACCTGGGTGTACTCCTCCAGGAGCAGCCCTCGCGGCATCGGCAAGGTGTTCTCTCAACGCCCCACCCAGAAAAGCGTCATGCGAGTGACGGACAAAGGCGTCCAGCCCCTGAGCTACGATGCGGATGACGGCACTTCGTCATCCAAACGCGATGCCCACGTGAAGTTTGATTGGGACACCGGCCGGGCCACAGGCGTTTATGAAGACGTCAAGGTGGACATGCCGCTGCACGCGGATATCCAGGACGACTCGTCGGTGCAGATCGCCCTGATGGTCGAGTTGCTCGCAGGCCGGGAGCCACAGAAGTTCCAGATGGTCGACAAGAACACCGTGCGCGAGTACGGCTACCATCGCGAGAGCTCAGAGTCGATTGACACGCCTGTTGGAAAGTTCGACACCCTCGTCTACGCGGCGCAGAAGGTCGGCTCTCCGCGCATAACACGCTTCTGGTGCGCGCCCACCCAGGGCTACATCCCACTGCGTGTCGAGCAAAAGAAGGACGACGACGTGCAGTGGACGATGCAGCTTCAGTCCGTCAAACGTGAGTAGCCGGGCGCCCCTAGCCGGGCGCCCCTAGCCGGGCGCCCGAAACTGCTTCGCCAGCTTCAGGGTCTGCCCCTGATAGTTGGACTTGATCTGCTGCCCATAGAGCGACTGGGGCATCTCAGCCATGCGCTCGTAGCGCAGCCAACCGACGATCTGCCCGTGCTCCAACAGGAACGGCACCTCGTGCGACCGGACTTCCAACACTCCGCGACTGCTGCCCGCCTTGCCATGCTCGGCGGACCAACCGAAGCCGGGGTCGAAAAATCCCGCGTAATGCACGCGAAATTCGCCGGCGCGCGTGTCATAGGGAACCATCTCGGCCGCGTACTGCGGCGGCACCGCGATCGCCTCCCGGGTCATCAGGATGTAGAACTCATCCGGCACCAGGGTGAGCGAGGTTTCCTTGCGGAAGTGCATGGGCTCCCAGAAATCCAGCGGATCGTAGTCGCGCCGCTCGAGATCGATGCGCCGGGTATTCTGCTTGGCGCGCCAGCCGATCAACCCGCCGCCGCCCCTCAGATCCACGGTGAACGGCAACATTCCCGGTTTGCCGCTCAACCCCCGCTGCTCCGGGGTGTCCACGATGTGCCCGTCTTCGAGCAACTGCTGCCATTCCGAGGAGGAAATCTGCCGCGGGTTCATCCCGGTTCTGCGGCGGAATCGCAGTTGGTTCAGGCGTGTGCCCGTCTTGACCACCACGCTGAAACTGCGCGGCGCGATTTCTATGTACAACTGCCCCTCGTAACCGTCCTCGACCTCATCAAAGTGCGTGGCCCGGTCGGCGATCAACCGCGTGAGGATGTCGAGCCGGCCGGTGGAGCTCTTGGGATTGGCGAACGCGGCCACATCGCTCCTCAGGCTGATGCTTTCCAACAAGGGCACGACATACACGCGGCCGCGCTCCAGCACCGCGCCGTTGCGGATATCGATCTTGAACCGGTCGAAATCCTCATCGAGCTGCTTCATCTTCTCGAGGACCCGCACGCCGCGCCCCGGCAAAAAGCTGGTATCCACCGGATAGGCAAAGTCTCCGAGCCGCAGGTCGATGCTGGCAGGCTGGAGCTGGTCCGCCTCGATCGGCACGAGCAGCGACTGGATCTCGCCGTTGCTCAACATCTCGCGAATGGCCTGGAACGGGAGAATTCCTGTGTAGGGCGCTTCCATCAACTTTCTTCGACAACGATCTTGGGAAAGAGCGCACTGCGATCGCGCGCACGTCGCGACAGCACGGCGGCCGTGCGGCGCGCGGTTTGGAAGTACGCTTCAGCCCGGGGGGTGCCCGGCGCATTCACGACAGTTGGACGCCCGCCATCAGCCTCCTCGCGAATGTGAGCATCGAGCGGCAGCTCGCCCAACAAGTTGACACCGTATTGCTCGGCCATCCGCGCACCGCCGCCGGCACCAAAGATGTGCTCAGCGTGGCCGCAGTTTGAACAGACGTGGATACTCATGTTTTCCACGATTCCGAGGACGGGCACATTCACCTTCTCGAACATCTTGAGCCCCTTGCGCGCGTCGGCGAGCGCGATGTCCTGTGGCGTCGTCACAATCACCGCGCCAGCGACCGGGACTCGCTGTGCGAGAGTCAGCTGGATATCTCCTGTACCGGGAGGCATGTCGACGACCAGGTAGTCGAGCGCCCCCCATTGGGTCTCCGATAAGAGCTGCGTCAACGCCTGAGTGACCATGGGACCGCGCCAGATCATCGCCTGATCCTGGTCCGTGAGAAGAAATCCGATGGACATGGCCACGACGCCATGCGCTGCAAGCGGCTGCAGATGTTTGCCGTCGGGCGTCGACGGCTTCTGGCCTTCCAGGCCCAGCATGATCGGCTGGCTCGGGCCGTAGATGTCCGCATCCAGGAGGCCCACACGGGCGCCCTGCGCCGCCCAGGCAAGAGCCAGGTTCACAGCCACCGTGGACTTACCGACACCGCCCTTGCCGGACGCCACGGCCACGACGTTCTTGATCTGCTCAATCGGCTTCAGGTTTCTCTGCACCGCGTGGGAGCGGATGTCCGCCACCAGCTCGAGCGTCAATGGCGTGGTGATGCCGGAAGCCGCCAGATGAGCCCTCAGGCCGGCGGCCAGCTCATCGTGATAGCCTCCGACCGGAAATCCCAAGCGAATGCGTACCGCGGCACCCTCGGCAGTCCCGTTCAGTTCCTGCAGGGCTTGCGCCGCCCCGAAGCTCTCCCCCAGATAGGGATCCACATACGCATCCAAAGCAGCGCGCAAACCGTTTAGAGTGGGGTCATCGGCCATGTTGAGAACCGGGAGGGTTGAAGGGCTTGAATTGTAGTGGCTGTGACGATCGCATGCTCGGCGGCAGCACGCCGCGGGGGCCGCAAGGCCCCAGCCGAGGCTGTGGCATAATTACTCGTCGTGCCGCGACCCTGGAGTCGCCTTCGCGTGGGACCGCCCCGGAATTCAAAGGCTGAATGAGCTTTTTCACGAACTTGCGTGCCGACCGGCTGATCACGGAGATCCGGTCGGCCACCGACCCGGCCAGCCCCGCCCTGCAGAAGGCTGTGGCGCGACTCAAGGACCTGGGACCCGGCGCCATCGAGCCGGTCTTTGCCGCCCTGCCGGATGCGAGCAAGACCGCCACCATCGCTTTCGTCGAGGTGCTCGCCGGGCTCGTCAGCCAGAAGACCTTTCCCCAGTTCACCCGCGGGCTCATCGAGGGCAGCGCCAAGGTGATTGCCGGTATCTCCTGGGCGCTCACCAGCAACCGCAATTATCCCCCGGCCCTGCTGATCGAGGCCCTCAACACACCCGGCGTATCGAAGCCCGCCATCCTCGAAGTGATCATGGCGCAGAAGGGCCGCTTCGGCGTGCGCGAGCTGCTGGCCGCGGCCTACCAGCAGGAGCCCAATGAGAAGGCCGCGCTGTTCAGGATCATCGGGGAGATCGCCGATGCCGGCGCCATACCGGAGCTCGTGGGACGCATTGGTGGCAAAGACCCGATTGCCCGCGTGCACATCATCAACCTGCTGGCCCGTTTCAATACTCCGGAAGTCCAAACCGCGCTGCAGACTCAGTTGCGCGACCCGAACAAACTCATTCGCGGCGCCACACTCTCCGCGCTCCAGCGAATGGATGGACCGATCGACATCGAGCGCATCTGCACGTTGCTCAAGGACCCGGAGATCGACGTTCAGAACAAGGCGATCGATGTTGTCATCAAGGCCAACCATCCGGAGACGATCCGGTATCTCATCGAGATCCTGAAGGATGAGAACGAGAACGCGCGGCGCGCGGCGGTCGAAGTCCTCAATGAAGTGGGGAATGCGAAGTCGGTCAAGTACCTGCTCGAGGCCCTGAAAGACAGCGACTGGTGGGTTCGCAGCCGCGCGGCGGATGCACTCGGCAAGATCGGGGGGCCGCGCGTCATCGAGGCAGTGTTGCAGCTCGTCCGCGACAAGGACGATGACATACGGCGCGCCGCCATCGAGATTCTCAATCAGACGAAGGACGAGCGCGCCGTCGAGTCCCTGATTGCCGCCACCCATGACAGTGACTGGTGGGTGAGCGAGCGTGCCGTCGACGCGCTGGCTGAAATCGGCAGCAAGCGTGCGCTACCCCGACTCGCTGAGATGCTCCAGTCGGGCAACTCGAAGGCCATGCCCATTGTGGTGCGGGCGATCGGCAAGCTCGGCGACACGAAATTCGTCGATACATTGATGCCGCTGTTATCGGCGTCCGAACGCGAAGTACGGATCGAAGCGATTCAGGCGCTGGCGAAGCTGGTGGACGAGCGGCGGGTCGAGCAATTACGCGCGGAGCTGCAGAACCAGGCGGCCTCCACCGATCAGACGATTGCCCGTATGGCCGCCACGGCCATGGCCGAATTGGATAACCGGATCGGCTCCTCGCCGTCCGGCACATCGCTGCCGCTGACCGGTACCGGTGGAACGCAACATCACACCGCCCCGCCTCCAACGCAGGTCCGCCCGCCCTTGCCGCAGGCCGAACAGGGCAAGACGATGCTGATGTCGGAGACCGCCGTTGCGACCGCAACCAAACAAGCGGAATCGGTCGCGAGGTTGGACATCGGCTCGCTGAAAGCCGGCGATGTCATCGAGGGCCGCTACAAGTACATCGACCGCATCGGCCGCGGCGCCTTCGGCACCGTGTTGTTGATGGAGGATACGGTCGTCGACGAGCGGCTGATCCTGAAGTTCTTGAACCCGAACGTGTCAAGCGACGAAGAAGTCATGAAGCGCTTCGTCCACGAGCTGCGCTACTCGCGCAAGATCACGCACAAGAACGTAATCCGCATCTATGACTTCCTGTACATGCAGGGCAACTACGCCATCTCCATGGAGTATTTTCCCTCGCACACACTGGGCAGCGAGATCGTCAATGAGAAACCGATCGAGCTGCGACGCGCGATCCAGTTCGGTATCGACATGTGCAACGGCATGACCGTCGCTCACCATGTCGGGATCGTGCATCGTGACTTGAAGCCCGCGAACGTCCTGATCAATCAGGAAGGACTCCTGAAGATTGTGGACTTCGGCGTCGCCGCCGCGCATCGCGAGGGCGACACGCAGTTGACCAAGACGGGTTACGTCATCGGTTCGCCGAAGTACATGGCGCCGGAGCAGATCCTCGGCAAGAAAGTCGACGAGCGGGCTGACATTTACGCGCTGGGGGTCATCATCTACGAGATGGTGACCGGCGTACCGCCGTACTCCCGTGGAGACCACATGTCGGTGATGTACCAGCACGTCCAAGGCAAGGCGCGCGTACCCCGCGAGATCAACCCAGCCCTGCCCCAGGGGTTGTCCGACCTGGTGGTCAAAGCAATGGCCGTCGACAAGGCGAAACGCCACCAATCGATGGAAGAGCTTCGAGCAGCCCTGGAACGCTTCTTGTAAACTTTTTTATCGGCGCGGCACTGGCCGCGCGGAGCCAAGGTCCTTATCCGTCGGCAAAAAGCGTGGTTTTTGCCGGCTATGCGGTGCCAAGGCGTGCGTTACGTCAAGTATTTGGGGGCGGCTTGTTGATTCCACAGGCCACAGCGGGCAAAACGGATCAAGTTTAACTAGAGGGGTGTGCGCATTGGCGCGTATAGACGCGTTTTTGAAGCTGGGGACGCAGCAAGGCTGCTCCGACGTCCACTTGGCCATCGGTGTGCCACCCATGCTCCGCATGCACGGGGATCTGCTGCCCATCAAATTTCGCGATCTGCGTCCCGGGGAGCTCGAAGGGTATATCAACGAGATCCTATCCCGGAATCAGCAGGAGGTCCTGGCCAAGGGCAATGACCTCGACTTCTCGTACGTGTCGACCGAGGGCGGTCGCTTCCGTGTGAACGTGTATCGAAAGGAAACCGGGATGGGCGCCACCTTCCGCGCCATCCCACAGGAAGTGCCCTCACTCGAGAAGCTGGCACTGCCGCCGATCGTGACCAAGCTGTGCGACTTCCACCAGGGCATGATCCTCGTCACAGGCTCGACCGGGACGGGCAAGTCGACCACGCTCGCCGCGATGATCGACTATCTCAACACCCATCGTAAGCTGAACATCATCAGCCTCGAGGATCCCATCGAGTTTGTTCACCGGAGCAAGAACAGCCAGGTGATCCAACGCGAATTGAATACGCATATTCCAAGTTTCGCGGAGGGCGTCCGCGCGGCGATGCGCGAGGACCCCGATGTGATTCTCGTCGGCGAGTTGCGTGATGCGGAAACCATCACTATGGCGATGACCGCCGCCGAGACGGGTCACTTGGTGTTGGGCACGTTGCATACCACGAGTGCCGTCAAGACCATCGACCGCATCATCGATGCGCTGCCGGTGGAAGAGCGCGAGCAGACCAAGGCGTTTCTATCGCAGAGCCTGCTGGCGGTCGTGACCCAGATCCTGGTAAAAACCGCCGACGCGCGCGGCCGCAAGGCGATCTGCGAAGTCCTGATGATGAGCCGGGCCATCGCCAAGCTCATTCAGACTGAACAGACTCACCAGATTCCGGCCCAGATGCAGATGGGGCGCGACCTCGGCATGTCGACGCTCGATCAGGGATTGCTGACGGCCATCGCGGCTCGCGAAATCGATCCGGACGACGCCTATAATTACGCCGTCGACAAGAAGCCGTTCCAGAAGTACGTGACCGACACGAACATGCTGCCAAAGGTCGATATCACCGGCACCAACCTGATGCCGTCCAAGTCCAACACATCCGCGTCCGCCTGAGCCACTTGCATGGCCGAGATCGACCACTTTCTCAATGAGGTTCTCGAGAAGCGCGGCTCGGACCTGCACTTTATCGCCGGCGATCCGCCGCGCATCCGTCAGTTCGGTGACCTGATGCCGCTGCGGCCGGATAAGCTGACCGCCGACTTCGTCAAGGCCGCCCTGTACGAGATCATGCCAAAGCCGGCCGTGGATCGGTTCGAGTCCAAGGACGGGGCGGACTTTGCCTATACGTTCGCTGACAAGGGCCGTTTTCGCGTCAATGTGCTGCGGCAGCTGAATGGAATGGGCGCGGTGTTCCGCGCAATTCCATCCAAAGCGCTGTCCCTCGACCAATTGAAGATGCCTGAGGCCGTGCGGCAGCTGTGCCGAGCCAACAACGGGCTGATTCTCGTCACCGGCAAGACGGGGTCCGGCAAGTCCACGACGCTCGCGGCCATGATCGATGACATCAATCTGCGAGTGAAGGGACACATCCTCACCATTGAAGACCCCATTGAGTTCGTGCACCAGCGCAAGAGCTGCCTCATCAGTCAGCGCGAAATCGGCGTGCATAGTCCGAGCTTTGCATCGGCATTACATTCGGCGTTGCGAGAGGATCCTGATGTCATCCTGGTCGGTGAGTTGCGTGACCTGGAGACGATGAGCATCGCAGTCACCGCTGCTGAGATGGGGATTCTGGTCATGGGGACGCTGCACACGAACGGTGCTGCTCCGACTGTCGACCGCATGATTAACGTATTCCCGTCGGACAAGCAGTCGCACGTCCGGACGATGCTTTCGACTTCGCTGCGCGGCGTGGTTTCGCAACAGCTCCTGCAGAAGTCGGACAAGCAGGGCCGCGTGGCCGCGCTGGAAATCCTGGTGAACACACCGGCATCGCAGAACCTGATCCGCCAGGGGAAACTCGATCAGCTCGAGAACGTCATGCAGGCGGGTGGCGCATACGGGATGCGCACCATGGATACGGCGATTCAACAACTGCTCGATTCCCGCCAGATCACCGGCAAAGAGGCTTACAAGAAAGGCATAAACAAGATTCGCTTCGAAGCGGTGAAGGACCAGGGCTAGGACCCCCAGCCGCGCCCCGCGGGGGGCGGTTCGCCCGCCGAGTAAGGTGGCCCTTACTAGGCTAAAATCGGCGGATGGCCCGCAAATTCTTTGTCACCACAGCCCTTCCCTACGCCAATGGCCCGTTTCACATCGGGCACATCATGGAGTACATCCAGGCCGATATCTGGGTGCGTTTTCAGCGGATGATCGGCAACACCGTGCATTTCGTGTGCGCGGACGATGCGCACGGCGCTCCGATCATGCTCAAGGCCGAGGCCGAGGGCGTTACTCCCCAGGCGCTCGTCGCCGGGATCGCGGCCGAACGGCCGCGGTATCTCGACGGCTTCCACATTGCCTTCGATCACTGGTATTCCACCGACTCGCCCGAAAATACCGAGCTGTCACAGGATGTCTATCGGCGACTGAAGGCCGCCGGCCTCATCTACCAGAAGCCGGTCGAGCAGTTCTACGACCCCGTGAAGGGGATGTTCCTCGCGGACCGGTACATCAAGGGCGAGTGTCCCAACTGCCATTCGAAGGATCAGTACGCGGACGCCTGTGAGGTGTGCAGCATCGTCAACACGCCCACCGATCTGATCAATCCGTATTCCACGCTCTCCGGTGCCAAACCGGTCATGAAGTCCTCGGATCACTACTTCTTCCGGTTGTCGGATCCGCGGTGCGTGCAATTCCTGACCGAATGGCTGACGACCCCGGACCGGCTGCAGCCCCAGGTCGTCAACAAAGCCCGCGAGTGGTTGACGGGGAAAGGGGAAGAGGCGCTCGGCGACTGGGACATCTCCCGCGATGCGCCGTATTTCGGCATCCCGATTCCGGATGCGCCGGGCAAGTACTTCTATGTATGGCTGGATGCGCCGATCGGCTATCTCGCCTCCCTGAAGAATTATTTCACCAGCGGCAAGGCCCGCGCCCAGGGAGAAACCCGGACCTTCGAGGAGTTCCTGGCGGCGCCGGATACCGAGCAACTGCATTTCATCGGCAAGGACATCATCTACTTCCACACGCTGTTCTGGCCGGCGATGTTGAAATTCGCGGGTTCCCCGTACAAGGTGCCGAATCACGTGTATGCGCACGGATTCATCACGGTTTCCGGCGAGAAGATGTCCAAGTCGCGCGGCACGGGTATCAGCCCGCTGCGCTACCTCAGCGTCGGCATGAATCCGCAGTGGCTGCGGTATTACATCGCCGCCAAGTTGAATTCGAATGTCGAGGACCTCGACTTCAACCCGGATGATTTCATCGCGCGGGTGAACAGCGACTTGGTGGGCAAGTATGTCAACATTGCCAGCCGCGCGGCCAGCTTCATCACGCGGTATTTCGATGGGGTGTTGGCCTACGATGGCGACACACAGCTCCTCGCCCGCGAAGCGCATGGGATTGCCGCCGCGGTCGCCGCGCATTACGAGGCGCGGGAGTTGGGCAAGGCCATGCGGGAGATCATGGCGCTGGCGGACCGCATCAATCACGATTTCGATGCGCATCAGCCGTGGGTGCTTGCCAAGGATGCCGCGACCAACCAGATCGAGCTGCAGGATGTGTGCTCGCGGGCGCTGCAGGGGTTTCGACTGCTCACGGTGCTGATTGCACCGGTGTTGCCCGAAGTGGCGGAGCGGGTAGCCCGGCAGCTCTTCGGCATGGACCGTGCGTTTGTGTGGAGCGATGCGGATGTGCTGCCCGAGAAGGTCAATGCGTATCAGCATCTGATGACCCGGGTGGATCCGAAGCAGTTGGATGCTTTGTTTGATGTGGCTCCCGCAGACGCAGGTCCGCAAGCCGATGCCGCAGGCAGCGGCGGCTCTAAGACTAAGGGCAGTGGCGCCTCCAAGACTGCGGCTGGTTCCGGCACCGTGACCGGCTCGGGCGCGACGGGCCCCAAAGCCGGCGGCGCGACTGGTGGTGCTGCGGAAACGGCGACTGACGCAACGATCTCTATTGACGAGTTCAAGCGTGTTGACTTGCGCGTCGCGCGGATCTCGAATGCGGAGCACGTCGAGGGCGCTGATAAACTGTTGAAGCTGACGCTGGATCTCGGGACCGAGACCCGTACGGTGTTTGCAGGCATCAAGTCGGCTTATGACCCCGCCAAGCTCGTTGGCCGATTGACAGTGGTTGTCGCCAACCTCGCGCCCCGCAAGATGAAGTTCGGCGTCTCGCAGGGCATGGTGTTGGCAGCCAGTGGCGAGCAGCCGGGTTTATACCTGCTGTCGCCGGACAGTGGTGCCGTGCCTGGGATGAGAATCAGTTGAGCCTGACGATGGCGGCCTCTGTGACGCCAAACGCGGAGAGTTGCCGCACCGTGGTGAAGGGATACCGATGACTCTGGCCGAGCGCATTGATGCCCTGCTCCCGCAGACGCAATGTACGCGCTGCGGATATGACGGGTGTCGGCCCTACTCTGAGGCGATAGCTCGTGACGAGGTACCCATCAATCAATGCCCGCCAGGTGGCTCGGCCACCATTGGCGCACTGGCAGACTTACTGCATCGCCCACGGCTTCCCCTCAATCCCGACAACGGAGTTGAGGGGCCAGCGTTAATTGCCGTGATCGATGAGACGCGTTGCATAGGGTGTATCAAATGCCTTGCGCCCTGCCCTGTGGATGCCATCATTGGCGCCCGCAAGCAGACCCATACGGTTGTCGCGGCGTTGTGCACTGGCTGTGAGCTGTGCGTCGCGCCCTGCCCGGTGGACTGCATCACGATGGTATCGCGAGACGGCGAATCGCGTGAGCCGACACCCGAGCTGAATCGGGCTCGGTATTACGCACACCGGGAACGTTTGGCGCGGCGCTCCGAAGCGCAGGCAGCATTGCTTGCTGCACGCAAATTGTCGGCACGGGCTGCCGCGCCCGACACGCCCCCTGTGGCGGAGAAAGCATCATGACGCCCGCGCGTCGGCGGGCCCTTTTCGGCAGGCTGCAGCAAGCCAACCCGCATCCAACCACCGAGTTACTCAACGATTCGCCTTTTGAGCTGCTCGTGGCCGTCATGCTGTCGGCTCATACAACCGACAAGAGCGTCAATGCCGCAACGCGCAAGCTATTCCCCGTTGCCAACACGCCCGCGGCAATCGTGAAGCTGGGTGTCGAGGGCGTGAAGCCGTATATCAGGACTGTAGGTCTCTATAACACGAAGGCGCAGAACCTCATCGGGCTGGCGCAGCAGATCGTGGACCGGCACGGGGGGCAAGTTCCCCAAACCCGAGAGGACCTCGAGGCCCTGCCCGGAGTGGGCCGCAAGACGGCCAGCATCATTCTCAACATGGTGTTCGGGCAACACGAGATTGCCGTCGACACGCACATCTTCCGTGTCGCCAACCGTACTGGGCTGGCGCCTGGGAAGACGCCTCGCAAAGTCGAAGATGGACTGGTGGCAACCACGCCCAAGGAGTACATCAAGGATGCGCATCACTGGCTGCTGCTTCACGGACGCTACGTCTGTGTTGCGCGCGTGCCCGCGTGTCCGAAGTGCATCATCGCCGACTTATGCGAGTACCCTGACAAAACTCCGGCGAAGAAGCTGGAAAAATCCGACGCCCCCGTTGTCCGCAAAGTTGGCCCCCGCCCACAAACCGAAACGCGGGTGCCCGGCGAAGGCGAGCCTAACTCCCGCCCACGCGGCGCGGCTGGACGGGCAACCGCGAAATCTTCGGTGTCCGACCGGGCCCAACGCAGCGGCGGTGGCAAGTCTGCGTCGACTAGAACGGCCGGCGCTGGCGCGAAGAAGTCTCCGGCGGGCAGCATCGGGCCCGCGCGGAAAGGTAAACCCCGACGGGTGGGAAAGCTGATCTGAGATGGCCGTATTTGCTGGACAAAACCGTGACCAACTGCGTCGGATGTACTTGGACACGTGGAAAAAGTACACCCACCGCCAACCGCTGGAACCGTTGGAGGCCCAGGTCGCGGCGGTCATTGCCGAGCACCCCGAATATGTGGCCTGGCTCGAGTCCGGCGACGCTGCGCTGGCGGCCGACTTCACGCCGCAGGGCGGGCGGCAGAATCCCTTCCTGCACATGGGCTTACATTTGGCCATCCGCGAGCAGGTCGCCACCAACCGCCCCCCAGGCATCACCGCCATTCATGAGACACTGTCAAAGCGCATGGGCGACACCCACGCCGCGGAACACGCAATGATCGAGCCCCTTGCCGAGACCCTGTGGGAAGCTCAGCGTAATGGCCGCACGCCAAACGAATTCGCCTACCTGGAGAAACTCCGGGGGCTATAGACTTGTCTACAGGGCAGGATTGGGAGAGCCCGCACCATGAGAAAACGCATCGTCGCCCTAACGTCCCTCGTGGCGTTGGCTTTGACATCCATCGCCCACGCTGCCACCACCCCCATCGAAGGGGTGAACTACTTCCTCGTCTCTCCGGCACAGCCGACCAGCGTCCCCCCGGGCAAGATTGAAGTCGCTGAGTTTTTCTCCTACGCCTGTCCCTTCTGCTACCAATTCAACCCACTCGTGCGCCAGCTGAAGGCCTCTCTGCCTTCGAACGCGCAGATGGTTTTCATTCCCGCATCGTTCAACCCCTCCGAGGATTGGCCCACTTTTCAGCGTGCAACCTGCGCGGCGCAAATCCTGGGGATCCTCGACAAAACGCATGACCAAGTGTTTGACGCGGTCTGGAAGACAGGTGAGCTGGCCGTAGCGGATCCGAACACCCATCGGATCAAGAATCCGCTGCCCTCGATCGAGGATGTAGCCAAGTACTACAACCACATCAGCGGTGTTCCCGTTCAGAAGTTTCTGGAGACATCGACGTCGTTCGCCGTGGACACGGCCATGCGGCGGGATGATTCGCTCGTGGTCGCTTACCACGTCGACAGCACACCGACCCTGATCGTGAATGGGAAGTATCGGATTACGGGGCCAGCAGCCGGTGGGATGACGGGGATGATCGAGGTAGCCAAATTCCTCGTGGACAAAGAGGCGAAGGCAACCGCCAACGCGCGCGCCGCCAAGGTCCACAGTATCGCGGGCCCCAAGCAGGAGCCCGTCGCCGCCCGCTGACCGCAGGCGTTTAGTACCTCAGCGCTTGGGGATGAACAGGTCGGTCAGCGTGCCTTCGAAGGCATCGGCGGCGCCGGCGACTGTTTCCGACAATGTTGGGTGCGGATGGATGGTCAGTCCGATGTCGGCTGCGTCACAGCCGGTTTCGATGGCCAACGCCACTTCGCTGATCAGATCGCCGGCGTTGGTGCCGACGATACCGCCGCCGAGGACGCGGTGCGTCTCCGGGTCGAACAACAGCTTCGTGAAGCCATCCTCTCGTCCCAACGAGAGCGAGCGGCCATTCGCCACCCATGGGAACTGTCCCTTCTTATAGGGAACGCTCTTGGCCTTCGCTTCCGTCTCCGTCAAACCGACCCACGCGATCTCGGGGTCCGTGTAGGCGACTGACGGGATGACACGAGCATCAAACGCGCTCTTGTGACCAGCAGCCACTTCAGCGGCAACCTTCGCCTCATGCATCGCCTTATGCGCGAGCATCGGGGGGCCCGCGATATCGCCAATGGCGAAGATGTGCGGAATGTTCGTGCGCATCTGTTTGTCCACGGGGATGAACCCGCGATCAGTGACAGTAACACCGGCGTTCTCCGCGCCAATGTTCTTACCGTTAGGGACACGCCCTACCGCAACCAGAACGCGGTCGTACACCTGCGGCGCCGGCGCCTTCTCGCCCTCAAAAGTCACACGCAGCCCTTCGAGTAGGGGCTCCACCCTGGTGACCTTCGTCCCTGTGAGAATCGCTTCGTAGCGCCCTTTGATACGCTTCTCCAGCGGCCGGACCAGATCAGGATCGGCGCCAGGCATCAGACCCGGAGTCAGCTCAACCACGGAGACTCGGCGTCCGAGGCCGTCGTAAACACAGGCCATCTCGAGACCGATGATGCCGCCGCCGATCACGAGCAACCCGCCGGAGAATTCCGGAAGCTCCAGAGCATCCGTTGAATCCATCACGCGCGGGTCGGAAGGCAGGCCCGGAAGCTTGATCGCCTCCGAGCCGGCAGCGATGATGCACGAGTCGAAGTGAATGCGCTCGGATCCGCTGCTGCCCATCACTTCCATGACGTTGGGACTGACGAAACGGCCGACACCCTGAATGACTTCGACCTTGCGCTGCCTGGCGAGCACACGAAGACCGCCTGTCAGTTTATTCACGACGCTGTTCTTGAAGCCGCGCAGCTTGTCCAGGTCGATGGACGGCTTGCCGAAGGAGATGCCATGGGCACTCATGGAATCAGCGTCTTCAATCACCTTCGCCGCATGCAACAGGGTCTTGGACGGGATGCAACCCACGTTCAAGCAGACCCCCCCCAGCGATGACCAGCGCTCAACCAACGTGACCTTCAAGCCGAGATCCGCCGCACGGAATGCCGCCGTGTAGCCGCCAGGGCCTGAGCCCAGGACCAGCAGTTGAGTCGAACGGTTGAATTCCACTTCCGCGCGGTTGAAGCGGGAAAGATCGGGCGCCGGCATGCGAACGGTGTCGCCTGGCCCCTCGTTGCGTGCATCCATGCCGCCATTGGCACCAGCAACACCACTGCTCCCGCCGGGCGCGGATGCAGCCGCAGCGCCACTCCGCCCCTTGGCCGTATCGGCATTTGCTCGTGACTGAGTCAGCACAGGTTGAGTCACTGTCTTTTCGAGCTCGTCAGCGCCGAATGCCGCGCTGATCCCACCGTCGTTGGAGGACGAAGCAGCAGCCTTGCCGGCGCCGTCGGTTTCGACGCGGGCGATAACGGTGCCTTTGGACACCTTGTCGCCAGCTTTCAGCAGCACCTCGGTGACAGTACCCGCGGTCGTTGCAGGCACGTCCATAGACGCCTTGTCTGTCTCGAGCGTAACGAGCGGAGCGTCCACCGCGACGGCGTCGCCCTTCTTCACCATCACCTCGACGACGAGGATATCCTCGAAGTTGCCGATGTCGGGAACAACTAAATCCACTCGACTCACGGCACAGCCTCCGCGAGGCCGCGCGCATCTGCGAGTGTCTGCGCCAGGAATGTTGTGAACCGCGCCGCGGAAGCTCCATCGATGACGCGATGATCGTATGACAATGACAAAGGCAATATCAGCCGTGGAACAAACGTACCTTCACTGAACACCGGCTTCATAGCAGAGCGGGACACCCCAAGAATCGCCACCTCAGGTGCATTGATGATGGGCGTGAACGCAGTCCCTCCGATGCCACCGAGGCTCGAAATCGTGAAAGTGCCGCCCTGCATGTCAGAGGCGGGCAATTTCCCGTTGCGCGCTTTCTCGGACAGATCGCCGAGCACGCGTGCAATCTCGTAGATGTCCTTGCGATTGGCGTCCTTCACCACCGGCACAACGAGGCCGTTCGGCGTATCGGCGGCAAAACCAACATTCACATACTTCTTCAACACGAGGCTGGTGCCCGTCGCGTCCAACGAAGAGTTGAAGAGTGGGAACTCTTGCAGCGCTCTCACGCACGCGCGAATGATAAACGCGAGCGGAGTGAGTTTGAGGCCCGCGTCCTGCGCCTTTTGTTTGAGCTTGCCGCGCAGATCCTCGAGCTCGGTGATATCCGCCTCGTCGAATTGCGTGACATGCGGGATATTGACCCAACTGGCGTGCAGCCGCGGGCCCGATATTTTCTGGATCCGCGACAGGGGCTTGGTTTCGATCTCCCCGAACTGGCTGAAGTCGACAGCCGGAATCGAAGGCAATGCTCCACCGCCGCCGGGCGCGGATACGCCACCCTTGCCAGGAGCGCCCTTGGCGAGGAAGTTCTTGACGAACGCTTTCACGTCATCATGAGTGACGCGTCCTTTGAACCCACCTCCCTTCACCTGCGTCAGATCGACGCCGAGCTCGCGGGCAAACTTGCGAACAGACGGGCCCGCATGCGCGCGCGAGAACCCGGGCTCGTTGATTGGCGGGAGGCCATTACCACCCGCGATGGCCGGCGCCGCGGCACTGCCTTCGTTACCGCCCGCATTGGAGGAGGGCGCCGCGGCAGTAGTAACCGCTTCCTGCTTGGCAGGCTCGCTTTTAGCGGGCTGAGGAGCGGCTTGCTTGGGAGCAGGAGCCACCTTCTCCGCTGCTCCCTGCCGCGCGGCTGGCTGCGATGATGTGGAAGCTGCCGATGCGCCAGAAGCTGTGTCAGCAGCAGCCTTCACGCTGCCTGCGCCGCTGTCAGCCGAAGCACCGGCGGAGCCCTCTGAGCGAACGCTAACGATCAAATCGCCAGGCGAAACCGTCCCGCCCTTGGAGACGTGGACCTTGTCCACGATTCCCCCGACAGTGGAAGGCACATCCATCGTGGCCTTCTCGGTTTCGAGAGTGACGAGCGAGGCTTCCGGCTCGATCTTCTCACCCGGTTTGACGAGCACATCAATGATGGCGACGTCCTTGAAGTTGCCCATATCGGGCACGCGCACTTCGACGATGCCTGCAGCCGCATTCATGGCAGTAGCCTTCAGATTTTCCAGGGGACGGGCTTGGAAGGATCAACGCCCAGCTTTTGCATGGCTTCGATCACCACTTTCTTATCGATCGTGCCGTCATCAGCCAGGGACTTCAGTGCGGCGACCGCAATGTAGTTGCGATCAACCTCGAAGTGCTTACGCAACGCCGCCCGGGAATCGGAGCGGCCGTAGCCGTCGGTGCCCAAAGCAACATACCGGCCACTCACCCACTGCCGGATCTGATCAGGCACCACGCGCATGTAGTCCGTCGCGGCAACCACCGGCCCCGCGTGGCCCTTCAACAACTCCTGCACATACGGCACACGCGCCGGCTCGCCCGGGTGCAACAGGTTCCAACGCTCCACTTCGAGCGCTTCGCGACGCAGCTCGTTGAAGCTGGTGACGGAGAACACATCGGCGGACACGTTGTAATCCTTCTTCAGAATCTCCGCGGCCGCCTGCACCTCGCGCAGAATCGTCCCCGATCCCAGCAGGGTGGCACGCACCTTGGCCGTATCACCCTTCTGCAACAGGTAGGCGCCCTTCAGAATCCCGTCTTCCACGCCCTTGGGCATGGCAGGTTGCGGGTAATTTTCGTTCATCACCGAGATGTAATAGAAAATATTCTCCTGATTCACGTACATGCGGCGCATGCCGTCATGAATGATCACGGCGAGCTCGTACGCGTAGGTCGGGTCGTAGGTCACGCAATTCGGCACGGTCGAGGCCAGCACCTGACTGTGTCCATCCTGGTGCTGCAGACCTTCACCGGCCAGCGTGGTACGACCGGCCGTCGCACCGAGCAGGAAGCCGCGCGCCTGGATATCGCCGGCCGCCCAGATGAAATCGCCCACCCGCTGGAATCCAAACATCGARTAGAAGATGTAGAACGGCACCATGTTGATGCCATGATTGCTGTACGCCGTACCGGCGGCAATCCACGAGCACAACGAGCCTGCTTCGTTGATACCTTCCTCGATCATCTGGCCCTTCTTGTCCTCGCGATAGGACATGAGGGTTTCCGCATCCTGCGGCGTGTACAGCTGGCCGACCGATGAATAGATTCCGATCTGACGGAACAGACCTTCCATACCGAACGTGCGCGCCTCGTCGGGGACGATCGGCACGATATTCTTGCCGATATTCTTGTCCTTCAGCAGCGCCGTCAGCATTCTGACGAAGGCCATGGTGGTCGAGATCTCGCGTTCGCCGGTGCCTTCCAACAAGGCGCTGAACGTCTCCAACGGCGGTATCTGCAATGGCGGCGCTTCTTTGCGCCGGGCCGGCAGCGAGCCACCGAGGAAAGTCCGGCGCTCGCGCAGGTACTTCATCTCATCCGAATGCTCATCCGGCTTCTTGAAGGGCAGCCGCGCAATCTCATCGTCCGTGACCGGAATGTTGAATCGGTCCCGGAAGGCGCGCAGATCGTCTTCCGACAGCTTCTTCTGCTGGTGCGCGATCATCTGGCCCTCGCCGCCCTTGCCGAGGCCGAAGCCCTTCACGGTCTTAGCGAGAATGACCGTCGGCTGGCCCTTGTGCAGGGACGCCGCCTGATACGCGGCATACACCTTGCGAGGATCGTGGCCGCCGCGATTCAAACGCCAGATTTCCTCATCCGACATGTTCGCGACCATCGCCTTCAACTCAGGATACTTGCCGAAGAAGTGCTCGCGGGTATAGGCACCGCCCTTCGCCTTGAAGTTCTGGTACTCGCCGTCAACACACTCTTCCATCACGCGCCGCAGCAGGCCCTTGGTATCGCGCGCCAACAGCGGATCCCAACGCGAGCCCCACAACACCTTGATGACGTTCCAACCGGCGCCGAGGAAGGCAGCCTCGAGCTCCTGAATGATCTTGCCGTTGCCGCGTACCGGACCATCGAGACGCTGCAGGTTGCAGTTGATCACGAAGACCAGGTTGTCCAGGCCTTCGCGCACCGGCATGGTGAGCGCGCCCATCGACTCCGGCTCATCCATCTCACCGTCACCGAGGAATGCCCACACCTTTCGATCCGAAGGCTTGGCCAGGCCGCGATGCTCCAGGTAGCGGACGAAACGCGCCTGAAAAATGGCCATCATCGGACCGAGGCCCATCGAGACGGTCGGGAATTGCCAGAAATCGGGCATCAGCCAGGGATGCGGATACGACGACAGTCCCACGCCCGGGGCCACGGCTTCCTGGCGGAAATGGCGCAACTGGTCCTCGGTCAAACGGCCTTCGAGGTACGCACGCGCATAGATACCCGGGGAGGAATGCCCCTGCATGAAGACCATGTCGCCGGGATGCTGGTCCGATCGCGCTCGCCAGAAGTGGTTGAAACCCACTTCATACAAGGTCGCGGAAGAGGCATAGCTCGCCAAGTGACCGCCATACTCGGAGGACTGCCGGTTTGCCAGGACCACCATCGCCATCGCGTTCCAGCGGAAATAGGCTTCCAGCCGACGTTCGAGGGCGCGATTGCCCGGATATTCCGGCTCGCGCCCGGTGGGAATGCTGTTGACGTACGCGGTATTCGGCTTGAACGGCAGGTATGCGCCGCTGCGTCGCGTGTAGTCGATGAGCCGCTCCAGGATGAAGTGCGCACGCTCAGCGCCGTGCGTCTTCAGCAGCGAGTCGATGGACTCGAGCCACTCCTGAGTTTCAACGGGGTCGAGATCGTCCAGCTTTGGAATGTCAGTCATGCGGATAGCCTACTGTGCTGCTTCGCGCGACAAGTGAGGGCGGAGGCCTCGGAAGTTGTCGCGGGCTTGATTCCCGGGAAATAGATTAAGATGCGCCAGCAGCAACGTACGTAATGCGAGAGAAATTCGCGCCTACACAAGCGGCGCCATGATCCGGTTTTCACTCGCGATGGTCAAGCAAGCTTCAGTCCGGAGTTCATGAGTGTGAGCGCGAGCACAGCTACTACTTCCAAGGGGCGTTCAAAGCGCCGCACAGGCGGGCATACAGGGCGTCCAGAGGCGTCATCACTGCTTCCAGCGTCCAAAATTCCGACAGTTGAACAGTCGGCCACAGCCGACCCAGCGGAAATGGACGCGCTCCTCGTAATTGTCCCGGACGAGCCAACTGACTCTGTCTTCCAGCAGCTCCCGGACAAAGAGCGCTGGCAGAAGCTGAACGCACGCTCAAAGCCTCGAAAAGGAACCGTACGGACCACTGTTCTCGCCAATAGCCGGCAGACCCTTGCCGTCCTCGGCTATATAGGGGCGGCGGCCAGCAGTTTCGAGAGGCTGTCGCTCGCTGGACGGATGTTCAAGGAGGTGTCCGCGCGCAACCCCCGAGTCGTGGGGTTGATGGCGTTGAGCGGCACCCCCCAGGACAGTGAAGCGCTGCTGGCGGCCGGGCTGGCCAGCGCCTTTCAGATGCCGGCCTTTCGGTCCGAGTCGGCGGATGACAGCGGGATCGAGCGCCTTGTTTTGGTGGGCCCTGATCTGATCGGCCGAGGGAAAGTTGACATTCCCCACGCGATCGCCTCCGCCCGTGGAACCAACCTCGTCCGCTGGCTGACCGCCCTGCCCCCGAACAAACTCGATTCACGCGGGTATCGCGAGACGATCGCGAAGCTCGCCCGGACGCACAAACTCGGATTCCAGTGGTACGACGAGGCGGCGCTGAAACGATTGGGCGCCAATGCATTCCTGGCGGTGTCGGCAGCCAACGCAAATCGCGAGGCCGGCATCGCACATCTGACGTACCGTCCGAAAGGCAACAAGGCGCGATCCCCGGACATTGCCCTCGTCGGCAAAGGCATTCTGTTTGACACCGGCGGAGTCAACCTGAAACCGCACCGTTCGATGCTGGATATGCACACCGACATGTCCGGCAGCGCTGTTGCATTGGCGACTCTGCTCGCGCTCGTCGAGTTGGACGCACCGATTGCGATCGATGCGTGGCTCGCGATTACCGAGAACCAGATCGGACCCACGGCCTACCGGCCGCAGGAGGTCATTACAGCCTCCAATGGTGTCACGATCCAGGTGATACACACCGACGCCGAAGGTCGCATGGTCTTAGCGGATACGTTGGCGATTGCCGCCAGAACCGAGCCGCGGTTCATGATCGACTTCGCCACCCTGACGGGTGCGGCCGTGTATTCGCTGACGGAGCGAATGAGCGGCGTATTGACCAATCGGGAATCGCTCGCGCCCCTGCTGGTGGAAGCCGGGCGGACCAGCGGCGAGCGCGTCTGGAATTTTCCCTTCGACCCGGACTTCGACACCGATATCGAGAGTAAAGTGGCCGACATCATGCAATGCAGTGTCGACAGCAAAGGCGACCACATACTGGCCACGCGCTTTCTCAGCCGGTTCGTGCCCGAGAAGACTCCCTGGGCGCATGTGGATCTGTCCGCCTCGACTCGAACAGGCGGCTTGGCTCACATTAACACGGAGGTAACGGGGTTTGGGGTACGGTACGCGCTGGAGTTGATTTTGAAGCATGACATCCTGGGTGCTGTAGGACGCCGCAAGTGACGTCGCTGACCATTCGCCGTCCTGACGACTGGCATTTACATCTTCGCGATGGCGAAGCGTTGCGTGCAGTGGTGCCGCATACAGCGGCGCAGTTTGCGCGCGCGATCGTCATGCCGAATCTGAAGCCACCCGTCACTACAACGGCGCAGGCCCTGGCCTACAAGCAGAGGATCCTGGCAGCGCTGCCTGCCGGCTCGAATTTCGAGCCGCTGATGACGCTGTATCTGACTGACCGTACCGACCCCGGCGAGGTGGACGAGGCCAAAGCCAGCGGCGCCATCTACGGATTCAAGCTCTATCCGGCGGGCGCCACGACTCATTCCGATTCGGGAGTCACCGATATCCGCAAGGTCGATTCAGTGTTGGCCCGCATGGCCGAGGTCGGCTTGGTGTTGCAGGTTCATGGGGAAGTCACCGACGCTGACATCGACGTGTTCGATCGCGAAGCGCGGTTCATAGGGGCCGTACTGGCGCCGGTCATTGACAGACACCCGCAGCTGCGCGTCGTGTTTGAGCACATCACGACTCGTGACGCGGTGGATTTCGTACGTGGCGCACGCAAGGGCGTCGGGGCCACCATCACACCGCAACATCTGCTGATGAATCGCAATGCGCTGTTTTCAGGTGGGATTCGCCCACATCACTACTGCTTGCCCGTGTTGAAGACAGAGGTGGATCGCCGCGCGCTATTGGATGCCATCGCCAGTGGGGATTCCCGGTTCTTCCTGGGAACGGACAGCGCGCCCCATGCCCGACATACGAAAGAGGCACCCTGCGGCTGCGCTGGAATCTACTCCGCGCATGCTGCAATTGAGCTCTACGCCGAAGCATTCGATGCCGCCGGCGCACTGCGCCAGCTCAATGGTTTTGCCTCGGAACACGGTGCTGCGTTTTATGGCTTGCCATTGAACGAAGGCACGCTCACTCTTACGAAGGAATCGTGGGAGGTGCCGGCTTCGTACCGGTTTGGCTCGGACGAACTGGTGCCGTTGCGTGCCGGAGAGAAGATATCCTGGCGCGTCGCGCAATGGGGAAGTGTGAATGAGCGACGCTGAGTCAACAGTCGCCGCGGCCAAACCCACGTTGGTCGTGGAGACCCCCACGATGGTGGTTCAGGCGACGCATCCGGCCGCCCCGGGCCCAACAGCTAACGACGATGCGCCCTCATCGGCGCCGGCCGGTCCCGGTGTTGCGGCCCTGATGGCGCGCCGATTCAGGGGCTTCTTACCCGTCGTGGTCGATGTTGAAACCGGTGGGTTTCACTCATCCACGGATGCATTGCTCGAAATCGCTGCAGTCCTCATCGACATGGAGCCCGACGGCACGTTGAAACGCGGTGCGACACACAGCTATCACGTCAAGCCATTCGAAGGGGCGCGACTCGATCCTGCAGCTTTGGCGATCACTGGTATCGATCCGTTTCATCCGCTGCGTCCAGCGCTGCCTGAAAAGGACGCGCTCGGTCGAGTGTTCCGCGAGATTCGGCATGCGATTCACGCTTACAACTGCCGTCGAGCGATCCTCGTTGGACACAACGCTGCGTTTGACCTTGGGTTTTTGAATGCAGCGATTGCTCGTGCCGACGTGAAGCGCAATCCCTTTCACCCCTTCTCCTGTTTCGACACCGCCACCCTGGCGGGAGCGGCGTTGGGGCAGACTGTGCTGGCCAAGGCGCTCGCCGTCGCGGGGTTGAATTGGGACCCGAGCAACGCGCATTCAGCGTCATACGATGCTGAGAAGACGGCAGACATGTTCTGCCTCATCTGCAATCGGCTGAGCGACAGCTTTCAGGATGCGCAAAGACGCGCGCAGGCCATGGGCTGGATCAGCGCCACCGCCCCCGTGCCAGGGGCAGTAGCCGACGAACCGGATTAGCTCAGGCCGCGACTGCCCCGGCCTCTGACAGGACCTTCTTCAGCTCGCCATTGCGGTACATCTCGAGGGCAATATCGCACCCGCCGAGCAGCTCGCCGTTAACATAAAGCTGCGGGTACGTGGGCCAATTCGAGTACCGCTTGAGCGCCTCGCGCATCTCCGGCTCCTCGAAAATATTGATGTGCTTGAAATCGGCGCCGACGGCGCGCAGGGCAGCGACGGTCTGGGCCGAGAATCCGCATTGCGGGAAATCCGGCGTACCCTTCATGAACAGCACCACGGGGCTGGAGCTGAGCTCCGACTTGATTCTCTCGACAACGTCCATCGATATTCCTCACTTCAAGCGGTCGCGGCGGGCGCGACGCTCGTTCAATTCCGCAATCAACCGCCACTGCTCGGTGGCGCTCATCGACAACCAGCGGCCGATTTCCGCGCCCGTGCGCAAGCATCCGGCACAAAAGCCTTGGGCGTCCAGTGTACAGACCTTCGTGCACGGCGAAGGCGGCCCCGAGGGGCCCTTCAGTGGGGGATGGGTCATCTCCAAGGAGGTAATATTGAGGCCATGCCCACCCTGCCTCAAGACCTGGCTCAGCAGGTCGCTACCGCCCTGGCCGAGGATATCGGCTCAGGCGACATTACGGCTGAGCTCGTCCCTGCCTCGCAGCACGTCACCGGAAAGGTGATCACCCGAGAAGCGGCCGTAATGGCGGGCCGACCTTGGGTGGTGGAGACGTTTCGCCAGCTCGACCCTGGCATTCAGCTCACCTGGCACGCTCGTGATGGAGATCGAATCGCAGCTGACCAGACGCTGTTCGAGATCGCCGGGGCGGCGAGGCCTGTGCTCACGGGGGAGCGCACAGCGCTCAATTTCCTGCAACTGCTATCCGCGACGGCTACCGCCGCACGGCGCTACGTGGACGCCATCGCGGGAACCGAGTGCGCGATTCTCGACACGCGCAAGACAATTCCAGGGCTGAGGACGGCCCAGAAGTACGCCGTGGCCTGTGGAGGCGCGCAGAACCATCGGATCGGCCTGTTCGACCAGGTGCTCATCAAGGAGAACCACATCGCTGCCGCCGGTTCGCTATCAGCCGCGATCGCCGCAGCCCGGCGCGTGGCCGGCTCGCGCAAGGTGGAGGTGGAAGTAGAAACGCTGGCGGAATTTGAAGAAGCCCTGCGGGACGCGCCCGACATCATCATGCTGGACGAATTCAGCCTGGCGGATATGCATACTGCCGTGGCATTGAACAAAGCCAAAGGTCGCCCAGTGAAGTTGGAGGCGTCTGGGAGCGTGACACTGGAGACAGTCAGGACGGTGGCGCAGACCGGCGTCGACTACGTGTCGATCGGTGGGATTACCAAACACGTGAAGGCGGTCGACCTGTCGATGCGACTGGAGTTTGCGGACCGATAGTGCCTGCCCGCGCAACGGCCACTCCGGCCGCGGCGGCCACCAAGAGGCCTGGCGTCGTCAGGCCACCTGGGACTTGAGCACTCGGCTGGGCTGCGCCACACCGTAGCCTTGCGCGTAATCCACGCCCAGGCTGGTCAGCATCTGGATGATCTCGGCATTCTCAGCGAACTCGGCAATTGTCTGTTTGCCGGTGAGATGCCCAATCTCGTTGATCGACCGCACCATCTCGCGATCGATCGGATCCCGCAGAATCTCACGCACGAAGCTACCGTCGATCTTGAGGAAATCCACCGGGAAGTGCTTGAGGTAACCGAAGGAGGACAACCCGGTTCCGAAATCATCGAGTGCGAACTTGCAGCCGAGCTCTTTCAACGCCTGGATGAAACGGTTCGCCTGCGAAAAGCTGGCAACTGCCGCGGTCTCCGTGATCTCAAAGCAGATCTTCGAGGCGTCCAGTCCACTGCGATGGAATTGGTCGATCACGAACGGCAGGAACTTGTCGTCCCCCAGGCTCTGTCCCGACAGATTGATGGAGCAGAGATTCAACTTCTCACGCTCATCCGCCTCGGAGACCAACCAACGGAACGCGTTTTCAATCACCCAACGATCAATCGCAGGTGTAATACCGTAACGCTCCGCCGCGGCAATGAAATCATTCGGGGCCACGATCCGGCCCGCTTCGTCTTTCAGCCGCAGCAGCAGCTCGTAGTGAGCGCCGTGATCCACTCGCTGCAGTGGCTGTATAGCCATGCGGAACAGCTCGAACCGGCCCTCTTCGAGAGCGGCATTGATTCGCGCTGCCCACTGCATCTCACGACGGCGGCGCATCAGCTCAATATCGTTCTCGGCAAAACTATGTACGCGATTGCGACCGCCCTCTTTCGCGGCCTGGCAGGCACTGTCAGCCGCGGAGAGGATAGACGCTACATCCTCGTTGTCGGCGGTAATCGGCACTACTCCGATGCTGGCACCGAGGCGGAAGACGCGGTCTTCCCAAGTGAATCTGAATGCGCGCACACCCTCGCGGAGAATCTCAGCAGTGCGCATCGCCTCATCGAGCGAGCAGCTTTCGAGCAGAATCCCGAACTCGTCACCGCCAAGTCGCGACAGCGTGTCGCGCCACCGAACTTTTGACTTCAGCAACGCGCCTACCTGCCCCAACAGTGCGTCGCCGGCGCTGTGTCCGCAGGTATCGTTGACGATTTTGAATTGGTCGATGTCGAGGTAGCACAGAGCGTACGAAGCCTCGCGGGCCTTCGCGCTCTTCAGCGCACGTTCCAATCGGCTCTCGAACTCGCGTCGGTTCACGAGCCCGGTCAGCAAGTCATGGCTGGCGTGATAGGACAGACGACGGTTCAGCTCTCGAGATTCGCTCACGTCGTGGAACACGAGCACACCGCCCGCCACGTGACCAGCGCCGTCCCGGATGGGAGCGGCGGTGCTTTCGACATACAGCTCATTGCCGTCGCGGCGGATCAGCAACATCGGTCGGACCGACTTGATCGGCCGAATCCGGCGAATCGCCACGCTCAGCGGGTTCTCGAGCGGCTCGCAGGTCTCTTCGTGGAAGGCCCGAAAGATCTCCTCTACGGGTCGACCCATCGCATCTTCCAGACGCCAGCCGGTCAGCTCTTCAGCGACGGGGTTGATGTAGTCGATGGTGGACTGAGCATCGGTCGTGATGACCCCATCACCGATCGACTGCAGAGTGATCTGCGCGCTCTCCTTCTCCCGGAACAGCGCCTCCTCGTAAATCTTGCGCTCGGTGATATCGAGCTCGACACCGACCAGCCTGAGCAGGCGGCCGTGCTTGTCGACTCGGGCGGTCGCGCGGCTGCTCACCCAACGCCATTCACCGTTACGGTGGCGCATTCGGTGCGTGCTTTCAAAAGTCGGAGTCTTGCCCGCCACGTGGTCACGAATGGCCGCCTGCACCCGGGAGAGATCGTCCGGATGAACGAGGCTGCGCCAATCAGGCGACCCGCGCATGTCGTCGTCGGCATACCCGAGCATCGCCTTCCAGCGCGGAGAAAAATAGACCTCGTTGTTCTCCACATCGAAGTCCCACAGGCCGTCATTTGCCGACGCTTGCGAGAGATTGGTGCGCTCTTCCAGTTTGGCCAGACGAGCCTCGATCCGGATCCGTTCGAGGCCGGTCGCGAGGCTCGTGCCGATCAGCTTCATGAGAAGCTGTAGATTCACGTCCCACGCGCCACGCGGCATCGTGTGGGCGAGTCCGAGGAGCGCGGCAGGCTTTCCCTGCACCCGCAAACTCACGAGCAGTGAGGAGCCGATTTGCAGATCGGCGAACTTCTGGGCTTCCGCCGCCTGCTCGCGCCGCGGGGTGCTCGTATCCCGCAGCTCCGATAGACGCAGGTGATCGAGTCGCGATTTCAGCCAGGGAAATTGATCGAGCGCCAGCTCACGCAGCCCTTCGGGCCGGCACTGGGCGAATGCACTTCGAGCGAGCTGAACGTCCTCGACCACGAGCTCATCGGGACGCAGGGAAATCAGGAACGCGCAATCGGTCGCGGTCGCCTCGCGAAGCAGCTCGAGATTGCGCCGGATCGTGTCGTCGATCTGATCGCGACGCATATTCTGGAAATCGACGGCGATCTTCGTACACGCCACATCGAGTCCCAGCACCGGCCGGGGTGCACGCCCCGCCCACGCGTCCGCCGATAAAATGTCGGAAGCCGTGAACTCCGCTGGTTTGTCCGGCGGCAGAGACGACATTGAAAGGGGAACCTCCCGAAGTACCTACCGCAGAGTATCCGACCGGCGACCTGAACGATGTGACGCTGTCGGGGTTCGAGCTCGAATCACAATGCGATTTTCTAACTAGTTGCACGCGATTCTCGCACACTAACGCAAGAACACAAGCTAACTTGCTGTTCGATCTGGGGATACGGAGTTAACTTAAAGGGCGGGCCTGCGATTCGGTGGTCCGAATCAGCGCCAACCAGGCGGCGATGACCGCATCAGGCGTGACGCCGAGAATGCTTTGTGCCCCGTTGCTGCAGCCGGTCACGGCGACGGCGGGCGTCGTGGCGCCACCCGGTCTGAACAGGATTGGACTCGCCGGTCCGAATATCGCGACGGTCGGAGTGCCCAATGCGGCAGCGGCGTGCGCGGGACCTGTATCCACGGAAACCATACTGTGGGCACGCTCCAATATGGGAAGAAGCGTTCGGACCGGCAGCTCATCGGCAACGTTTTTAATGCGTAATGAGCCCACGCGGGCGGCAATGGCGTCGTTGAACCTCCGCTCTGCGCGAGTGCCGGTCAGCAGCAAGGCATGATCGGGACGAAGGTCGGATAATGAGCGCAGCACCTGGGCCCACCGATCCTCGGGCCAATATTTTTCAGCGCCGGTGCGTGATCGAATCGTGCGGCGAGCGACATGTCGACTTCCAGGATGGACAACGATGTAGGGCCGGTCCGCGAGACCTCGCTCAGCCAACCAATCCCCGGCTTCGGCTCGTGCCGCTCCACTCAGTTCCAGGTGGGCAGATCGCGAGCTCGGCGGACGCGCCGGCGGCAGCAAGCCCTCGAAGGCCGGGGGGCTCGCGTTGCCGAGACGAATGTAGCGGTCGGCAAAACCCTCCTCCGGGGTCCAATTGAACGAGCGCGCATCACAAATGTAGTCGTTCGGAATACCCCCCCTATTGAGCAGCTCGATGCCGAGCGCGCGATCGCAATACCACGCAGGGCTCGCGCCGCGTTCGCGCAACCACGACACCAGGCGCCATTGATCGCGGCTCAGCAAATAAGGAGTGCGGCGACTACGAACGATCATCAGGCGCCCCATCCAGGGTTGCCCTTCGAGCAGCGGTGCAGTCCAGGGACCCGACGAAATCACATCGACACGCCTGCCGAAGCGCTCATACAAATGTCGCAACAGTATCGTCAGCAACACCATGTCGCCGAACGCGCCGAAGCGCATGACGAGCGGCGGGCGCGCGGCGGCCGCCCTGCGACTGTTGTCGACGATCAACGTGACTTCCCGCCCAACTCACCGGCAGCGACCGCGTACAACTCTTTCAGGCGCAACTCCATTTCTCCCTGCAACCTCTCCACACCCGCGGCATCCGTCACGCGCGGCACGTACTCGGGCTTGCCGATGGCAATGACGATCCTCGAGAACGGCCATGGAATCACAAACTTGTCCCATTTGACGAGCGACACGCGCGAAGCGGCATACGCCATCGGCAAGATCGGACGACCTGACATCTGCGCCAGGAGAATGGCACCGGGCTTGAACTTGAAGCGCGGGCCCTTCGGCCCATCGGGCGTGATCACCGGCGACTGGTTGTCCTTTACGAGCGCCTGATAGTAGTCACGGAGGGAACGCGCGCCCGTGTGAGTCGACGAGCCGCGGATCACTCCGCCGCCGATCCGGCGGACCATCATCGCCCCGAGCTCACCATCGACGGACGGGCTGATCAGCCAGCCCACCGACAAGCCGCGCGCGCGCTGTTGCAATAAGTATTTGGCGCAAAATAACTGGTGCTGATGCCAGTAACATGGCACCAGTGAGGGCGCCTTGGCGAGGGCCGCGTCGAGGTTCTCAACACCGAGAACGCGCACGACACGGCAGGTTGCCAGCCAGGATTGGATGATGCTCAGGCCGAGCGGCACTGCCAGCTTGTACAGCAGACGCCGCGTTGGCGTCATCCGGCGGCTGGAGCGTGTGGTCTTGCGGTAGAACGAATTCTTGAGGCCGTCATCCGGACCGGGTTCGGTCATGGCGCCGCGGTGCCCCGTTTGGGCCCTGCACCGGCTGGATACGGGTGAGATAGAATGACTATTTTGCGCATCGCCGTCTAAATGACCGCTACCGAGTCCGATTCAAAACAACCGCCCGAGGCCGAGCTTCAGTTCGATGTGGGGGCCACGGACGATTCCCTGGAGCGCATGACGCACCTTTTCGCGCGCCTGGGCGACACCTACCGGGTGTTTGCGCCGGGGCGCAAATCGTACACCTACGTCATTCACCATCCCGACGACGTCAAGCGGGTGCTGGTCTCCAACCACCGCAATTATACCAAGGGCGCCGGTCTCGACCGGGTCAAGATTCTGCTCGGCAAGGGAATCATGACCAGCGAGGGGACGCTTTGGCGCAATCAGCGCTACCTGATGCAGCCCCTGTTCCACCGCCGTGTCGTCACAGGCTTCGCGCAGACCCTGGAGGCAGTCAACGAGCAGTTCCTGGAGCGCTGGGAGGGTTTCGCCGCGCGCGGCGAGCCGCTGAATGTGACCGAGGAAATGAGCGAGCTGACACTCGAGATCGTGCTGCGCTCGATCTTCGGCCGCGACCTGCCCGAATTGGCCGAATCCTTCGCGGTGGTCACCCGGGAGCCGGCCCGCAACCTGCAATTTGCCTTCAAGTTCCGCTCGCTGACGAAGCTCGTCGCCGCGGTCATCGCGCGGCGGCGCGCCAACCAGGAAGATCACTTCGATTTTGTCGGCATGCTCATGAGCGCGCGCGACAAGGAAACCGGCGAGCCGATGAGCGACAAGATGCTCATCGACGAGATCATGACTCTGGTGGTGGCCGGCCACGAGACCACGGCAAGCGGGCTCAACTGGACGTGGTACCTCATTTCGCAGTACCCCGAAGTGCAGGCCCGCCTGCACACCGAGATCGACGCCGCGCCCGTGATGACGGCGCCGAGCCTCGAGCAGATGGAAGCCTTGACTTACACCCGGCAGGTTATCGACGAGGCGCTGCGCCTGTACCCGCCCGGCTGGTTGTTATCCCGACGGACTCTCGGACCGGATGTGCTCGGCGGATATGAGATTCCCCCCAATACCGACGTCCTGTTGCCGTTGTACCTGCTGCATCGGCATCCACGGTATTGGCGAGACCCGGATATCTTCTGGCCCGAGCGATTCGCTCCCGAGCACGAGGCCGACAGGCCCCGCTTCGCGTACATGCCGTTCGCGGCAGGTCCGCGCCATTGCATCGGCGAGACGCTGGCGTTGTACGAGATGCTCGTGCATCTGTACAAGATGGCCCGCCGCTTCCGGTTGGTCTACCAGCCGGATGACACATCGCTGGAGCTCGAAGCCCAGATCAATCTACGCACCCGTAACCCACTTTTCATGAGGCTGGAACGCCGCTGATGACTAACGCCACGACGCTCACCGAACTGATCGAAGGCAACCGCAACATTGCCCGCAGCATCCACTACGTCGAGGGCGAGAACGATGTGCGCGAAGTCTCCTATGGCGAGTTGTATGAGCGCGCGCTCGGCATCCTGTATCACCTGCAGCGGATCGGGGCCAAGCGCGGCGACAAGCTGATCCTGCTGTTGGCCAACAACGAGCAGTTCCTGGATGCCTACTGGGCCGCCGTCCTGGGCGGCATCATTCCGGTCCCGGTCGCGCCGGGCATCAGCGACGAGCACCGCCACAAGCTGCTGCGGATCGCGCGTAAGCTCGGTAACCCCTTCATCTACTCCGAGCGCAAGCTGCTCGACCGCATCGGCTCCTTCGCTTCCCAGGCAGGGGAGACCGACGCGTTCAACCAGCTCCGCTCCCGCGCGTTTCTGACCGACGATCTGGATGACATTTCGAAGGCCGGCAAGCCCTACAAGTCAACTCCGAACGATGTGGCCTTCATTCAGTTTTCGTCCGGCTCCACCAGCGAGCCCAAGGGCGTCGTACTGACGCACGGTAACCTCATCGCGAACACTCAGGGCACGGCCGATGCGGCGCGGCTGCAGACCGATGACCGCAGCCTGTCCTGGATGCCGCTCACCCACGACATGGGCTTGATCGGCTTCCACATCATGATGTTTGCCGAACGCCTGCAGAATTACCTGATGCCGACGGAGCTGTTCGTCCGGCGGCCGATGTTGTGGCTGTCGGTGGCGAGCCGTATCGGCGCCACCATCCTGTGCTCCCCCAACTTCGGCTACCGGCATTACCTGAAGGTATTGGGCGATCGCCCGGTCGATGAGCTCGACCTGTCCGCCGTGCGCGTGATTTTCAACGGTGCCGAGCCGATCTCGGTGCCGCTCGCCAACGAGTTTCTCGACCGCCTGGCACCCGCCAAGCTCAAACGCAATGCCATGTTCCCCGTCTACGGGCTGGCGGAAGCATCGCTCGCCGTTTCTTTCCCGCCCCTCAATTCACCCATGCAGACTCTGACGCTCAACCGTCACAAGCTGGGTGTCGGCGATGAGATCGTCCGCGTCGCGGCGGACGACAAGGACGCCATCGAGTTGGTTTCGGAAGGGGTGGCCATCCCATACAGCCGGGTCCGCATTGCCGGTGACGATGAGCGGCCTCTGCCCGAGGGGCGCGTCGGCCATGTGCATATCAGCGGCGACAACGTAACTCTCGGCTACTACGAAAACCCACAGGCCAACGCCGAGGCCTTTACGGCCGACCAGTGGCTGAAGACCGGCGACCTGGGAGTGACGGTCGCGGGCAACCTGTACATCACCGGCCGTGCCAAGGAAATCATTTTCGTCAACGGCCAGAACTACTACCCGCACGACCTGGAGGCGATTGCCCAGCGCGTGCCCGGCCTGGAACTGGGCAAGGTGGTGGCGGCCGGCGCGCGGCCGCGCGGCGCCCAGACGGAACAACTGGTTGTGTTCGTGCTGCACCGGGGAGGCATGGAGGAGTTCCTGCCCATGGCCACGGAGGTCGGCCGGCTCATCAACGAGCAGGTGGGACTCGAAGTGGCCGAGGTGGTCCCGGTCAAGCGCATCCCGAAGACCACCAGCGGCAAGATTCAGCGTCACCTGTTGGAAGAAGGCTTCGTCAACGGCGAGTTCGACGCCGAGCTGCAGCAGCTCGCCGCCTTGCGGCAGGCGCTGCGCGGCCCGCAGTCTTCTTCCCAGAACCGGATCGAGGACAACCTGCGCCAGATCGTCGAGGCGGCGCTGCCCGGCAAGCGCGTGGACCTCGCGGACAACCTGTTCGAGATCGGTGCCAGCTCCTTGAAACTCATCGAAATTCACGAGCAGATCGACCGGCAGTACCCGGGCCTGGTGGACCTCACGGAGTTGTTCGATTTCCCGACCATTGCCGAGCTGGCGCGACACCTGGAGGGCAAGCTGGCCGCCTGAGAAGACCCGGAGTATGCTCATCCGCATGCACGCAAATCCGACCGAGCAACGCCTGTCCGAGTGCGGCATCCGGCCAACGGCCCAGCGAGTCCAGATCGCCCTGCTCCTGTTGGCGGCGCCCCAGCACCTGTCGGCCGAGCAGATTCTGGCTAACCTGCGCGCCTCGGGCGCGCGGGTCTCGAAGGCCACGGTCTACAACACGCTCAACCTGTTCGCGGCGCATGGGTTGATTCGGCAGTTGTCGGTTGACGGCTCGCGCGCGTGGTTCGACTCCAACGTCGACGCCCACTACCACTTCCACGATGTGGCGACCGGAGCTCTCATCGACGTGCCGGTGCCCGAGGTTGAATTCAGCAAGCTGCCGGCGCCCCCTCCGGGCACTGAAGTGGCGGGCATCGACCTCGTCATTCGCCTGCGCAAGAAGCCCTAGCCTTGGAGCCTGCCGGACTGATGTTCGCCTGCCGCGGCCGGCCCGAGCGACGGCGCCCATGAGTGCGGCAGGCTCCACACTCGAAGCCGTTGAGATTGAGACCGGGCGCAACCCGACCGGTACGGTGATCTGGCTGCATGGCCTGGGCGCGGACGGGCACGATTTTGCCCCGATCGTTCCACAGCTCGTCGAGCCGCACGAGCGGCCGCTACGCTTCGTTTTTCCCCACGCGTCCGTACGGCCGGTCACCATCAACAATGGGATCGCGATGCGTGCTTGGTACGACATTCTTGGATTCGGCCGGGGGGTCCCGCAGGACGAGGTGGGAATCAGAGCCTCGGACGCGCAAGTGGGAGCGTTGATCGTCCGTGAGAACGAGCGCGGCATTCCCACGAACCGGATCGTATTGGGCGGCTTCTCGCAAGGAGGCGCCATTTCCCTCTTTTCCGGCCCTCGGTATCCGCAGAAGCTGGCGGGGATCATGGCCCTGTCCTGCTACATGCTGCTGGAAGACCTGCTGCCCGCTGAGCGCACCCGGGTCAATTACACGACGCCCGTCTTCCTGGCGCACGGCAACCAGGACCCCATTGTCGACTTCCGGCGCGGCCTGGAAGCTAAGCAGTTGCTGGAAGCGGCCGGCTACCCCGTCGAATGGCATGCGTACGGCATGCCGCACTCGGTCTGCCCGCAGGAAATAGCCGATATCGCCGGCTGGCTGCGCAAGGTCCTCTAGCCCGGCCCGCGGCGACCCGCTAAAATTCAAAATTCAGCGCCGACTTAGCTCAGCTGGTAGAGCACATCATTCGTAATGATGGGGTCCACGGTTCGATTCCGTGAGTCGGCATACCCCCTCTTTCCCCGCCACACCGGATCCGAAGCTCAGTCGGTAAAGCGACTGGTTCGAGACAGCCCGCACCGCATCGCAGCAGAAGAGGAGCGCGCAGCCCGCATCGAGCGCAACCATCCTCCCTGCCGAATCCACTATCGCCTGGCCGTCCGTTCAGAACCCAGTGGAGGTTGAAATCGTGTCGTGGGTCATTGTTGGAGACAGTCGATTGCGTACTCTACTCATTAGGTGCACGACCCGAAGGGATTAATATCCGCCAGTTGCGGGCCGCCAGCGCATTTCGCGTCGCGAGATGATGGGAGGCGCGGTCGCCCGGATTCACACCGCGGTGAGACCGTGACCACAGACTCAGAACACTCTGCTCGCGGCGGGGCGCTCGGCCGCCTGGTAACGCGCAATAATCTGCGCGTCAGCGGCGCGGGCGAGCGCGCGATCGTCTTCGCGCACGGCTTTGGCTGCGATCAGAGCATGTGGCGATTCGTGGCGCCGCACTTCGAAAGCGACTATCGGGTCGTCCTGATGGATCACGTAGGCTGCGGACACTCGGATCGCGATGCCTATCGCGTGAGCCGCTACAGCAACCTGTCAGGTTACGCCTGGGACCTCTTGGAGATTCTCGGCGGCCTCGACGTGAGAGACGTCGTCTTCGTTGGACATTCGGTCAGCGCCATGATCGGACTGCTGGCAGCACGGCTCGAGCCGGCGAGGTTCGCATGTCTCGTCATGGTGGGCGCATCGCCCTGTTACATCAACGACGGCGCCTACTTCGGCGGCTTCACTCGCCGCGACGTCGACGAATTGCTGGAGCTGCTGGAAACGAATCACCGGCAATGGTCACAACAGATCGCGCCCCTCGTCATGAGCAACGCGGACCGGCCGGAGTTGGCACAGGAGCTGGCCAACAGCTTGTGCAACATGGATCCGCTGGTTGCCCGCCAATTCGGGCGGGTGACGTTCCTCTCCGATCATCGGGCGAGCCTGGACGGGTTCCCGATTCCCACACTGATCCTCCAATGCACTGGCGACCCGATCGCCCCGGTTGAGGTGGGCCGATATCTGCATCTCAAACTGCCCCTCTCTGAGCTGGTTGTGATGCAGGCGACGGGACATTGCCCTCACCTGAGCGCACCGCAAGAGACCGTTGCGGCCATCCAGGCCTACCTGTCCGGTTTGCAACGCAAGGCGGTCGCCTGTCATGAATGAGAACGTCAGCCTGGTCGCCGCAACCCGAGCTGCGCAAGAGCGGCCCGCCGACCTCAACCTCGAGGCGCTTTTCGATTCGGCACCTGTCGGATATATCATCGCCCAAGCGGATGGCACCGTCATTCGTGTCAATGACACCCTGCTGGAATGGACCGGCTTGGAACGGCAATGTCTGATCGGCCACGATTGGCGCGGAGTGCTGCTGACGCCCGCCGGGCGCACGTTAATGGAGACCCACGTCGCGCCCCTTCTGAGTCTGAAGGGCTGCGCGCGCGAAGTATCGATAGACCTCATCGGTGCTGAGGCAAAGCGGCTGCCGGTGCTGATGTATATCGATCGCAGGAGCAAGGAGGGATCGGGTCCTGTGCTCAGCATTGCGATTGCGGCGGCAGTGGACCGCCGCCGCTATGAGTTGGAGTTGTTGCACGCCAAGCAGAACGCGGAAGATGCGAGCCAGGCATTGCGAGAGCTCACCACCGACCTGGAAAAGCGGGTTGAGGAGCGGACATCCCAACTTCAAATCGCGACCCAGGAGCTCGATGCGTTCTCCTACAGTGTCTCGCACGATCTGCGGGCGCCATTGCGGGTCATGCTGGGCTACGCGCAAGTCCTGCGCGAAGAGCTCAGCGCCACGACCGGGCCTGAGGCCACGCAGTGCCTGGATCACATCGAGCACGCAGGTCGCGAGATGGGTGATCTCATCGAAGGGCTTCTGGATCTTGCCAGGAGCGCCAAGTTGACATTACAGAAGTCCCCGGTGGATATCTCCGCCCGAGCGCGGATGCTCCTGGAGGAAATGGCGAAATCGGACCCGGGACGCCGCGTACACTTTCGCGTTGCGCCCGGCCTGCAATGTCATGGGGATCCGCGACTGCTGGAAAGTTTGCTGCGCAATCTGCTCGGCAACGCTTGGAAATACACCAGCCGTACCCGCGAGCCGCGAATCGCGGTCCATGCCGAAGCGGATTGCTCGCATCGTTGGATCTGCGTAAGTGACAATGGGCCGGGAATCGAAGCCTCCCAAATCCATCGGCTGTTCCAGCCATTCGAACGTTTGCACGTTGCCGGCGAATTCGCAGGCACCGGTGTCGGGCTGTCGACCGTAAAGAGGATCGTCCAGCGCCATGGAGGCGCCATAGAGGCCGTTCCCAATCCGGGCGGCGGCACGACCTTCCGCTTCTGGCTGCCGGATGAAGCGTGAGCGCATGAGAGCCTTGCGTGACCCTCGCCGAAGCTCTGACGGGTTAACCCTGTCTGCATTGAGCGACATCCGTGTTGATGTTGACCCATCCTGGGGCGCCGCGGCAGCGCCCACGGTGTTGGAATCGGATGGTGTTGGGTCGAGTAACGGCGCAGGCAGGTCACAAATCGCAACAATTACCGTGCAGCCGTCGCGGAGCTATCAATTTGCAGTGTCGTTTCGCGCCGGCACCGTGTATCTTCCCACGCGCAACTAATTTTTTGGAGGTTCGAGAGGTTGAAGCCGCCATGTGTGTGGGCGGCAGTCGCTCTGGCTGCGACGGGGCCGCTGGTGGCACTGTCTGCATTTGCCGACGAGCCGCTGTTTGGCTACGTATATACAACGGATCTGTTGCCGCAGGGCAAATTCGAGCTGGCGCAGTGGGCCACCTGGCGCACTGGCAAATCCGCAGGACAATTCGATGTGCTCGAGGGCCGCACCGAGTTTGAATTCGGCGCGTCCGATCACTTCCAGGTGTCCGCCTATCTCAACTATGAGTGGGCGCGCGCCGCGCGCGACAATGCGATCGATGGCAGCACGCTCGCGCCGGCGACCCTGGCGAACCTGGAGGTCGGGCCTGCAGATCGCTTGAATACGACGCGCTTCACGGGTGTGTCCGTCGAAGGCATCTATCGGCTGTGCAGCCCGTACACGCACCCTGTTGGTATCGCGCTCTACGCGCGACCGACGGTGGGTGCGGGATTGCGAGAGCTCGAGTCGCGGCTGATTGTGCAGAAGAATTTTCTCGACGATCGCATGGCACTGGCTTTCAACCTCACGATGACCGATGACTGGCGCGACGTACCAAAGCCGGGCGCCGACGGCGCCGCGCCGTTGGAGCGCAGGTGGGCGAAGTCGAGCGGGATCAACCTAGGATTGGCCGGCACCTATCGCTTTGCCGCCGGCTGGTCGGCCGGGTTGGAATTGCAGAACGAGCGGGGCTACGCGGGCAGCGTGCCGTTCGGCGCGAGCTCCCGGACCGATGTCGCGTACTACCTCGGTCCGAGCCTGCATTACGCCAACGAGCATCTGTTTGTGACGGCGACGTATCTCGAGCAGTTGCCGCTGGCAAGCGATTACGCGCATACGAGCCCCGACTTCGTGGTCGGCGGGCGCACGTATGCGGCCAACTTCGAGCGCCGCCGCGTGCGGCTCAAATTCGGCTGGTATTTCAGGTAACTGTTATGAGCTCCAGATTTCTGTTGTTGCCGGTGGCGGCGGTGTGTTGGGTACAGCCCGCCCAGGCGACTGTGTATATGAGCGTCGAGCAGGCGCAGTCGGCGATGTTTCCGGGCGCCTCCTTCGAGCCCGAATTCCGTACCCTCACGCCGCAGCAGATCAGCCAGATCGAGAAGGCCAGCGACACCCGTGTGCTCGACAAACAAGTGCGGGTCTGGAAAGCCTCGACCGGCGGCTGGTTCATTGCCGACCAGGTCGTGGGCAAACACGATTTCATCCCGATTGCCGTGGCCCTCGACGCCCAGGGCGCCGTGAAAGGCGTCGAAATCCTCGAGTATCGCGAAGCGTACGGCAGCGAGGTCAGAAACGGGCAGTGGCGCGCACAGTTTGTGGGCAAGGGACACGATGCAACCCTGAAGCTCACCCGCGACATTCAGAACATTTCCGGCGCCACCCTGTCATCCAAGCACGTTACCGACGGTGTGCGCCGTCTGGTTACCACTTATGCCGTCATCCGCTCCGGGAATTCAGCGCAGTAAGCCTTTGCTCGGAACGTTCGTGACGGTGCGGGTGCAGGGCCTCGAACCGGCAGCAGCGCATCAACTGATCGACCGTTGCTTTGCCGAGGCTGCGGACATTCATCGTCTGATGAGTTTCCAGGAGCCCGGGAGCGATGTCTCGCGGCTGAATCGGCAGGCGCATCGCGGTCCGCTGCAGGTGGATGCGCGTACCTTTGAGGTTCTGAGCCAGGCCGCGGAGATTTCCGCGCGCAGCGATGGAGTGTTCGATGTCACCGTCGCCCCGCAGGCGGTTGCTTGCGGGGCGGTCGAGGCGCCACCCGGTGCACCGAGTCCGGACGATCGCGCCCGCTGGAATGACGTCGAGCTTCTCCCCGGCGAGCAGGTGCGCTTCGGGCGGCCTCTGTGGATCGACCTCAGCGGCATCGCCAAAGGCTATGCGGTGGATCGCCTCATCGAGTTGATCTCGGGTGCATCGGCAACGCATGGATGCGTGAATGCGGGCGGAGACCTGCGGGTCCACGGCGAGGAATCCGAGTGGGTCAGGGTCGACGCCACTGGCGATGCGGCCGGTATTCCAATGGTCGAGCTGCGAAATGAAAGCCTGGCCAGCTCCGGACATCGGCTCCTCGCCAGCAGCCATGAATGCTCGGTCGCCCACATAGATGGTCGCGCGCGGCAGGAGGCTCCGGTCCGATTTGCATCGGTACTCGCCTCCCGCTGTGCGGTAGCCGATGCGCTCACCAAAGTGGTGATGGCACGCGGGGGCGCGGCGCAACCCACTTTACGGGCATTCGCAGCTCGAGCCTTGCTGCACGAAGCCGGCGACTGGCGGGAACTGGCATGAAACGATCCAGACGAGTGCCGCGACTGCGATGAAGTGGCCGGTCTACGTGACCAGCCTCGGCATCTGGCTGACTGGTTCGATCTGGATAGCGTTTCACTACTTCGTGGTGCAGCAGACCGCGTTCGGCCCGACTCATCATCCGGCGGAACACTGGTCTCTCGTGGCGCACGGAGCGTTCGCATTCGCCAGCTTGTGGCTCATGGGGTTTCTCTGGGGCACCCACGTAACCCGGCGCTGGCGCCTCAAACGGCACCGCAAGAGCGGCGGCACCCTGTTCGCGGTCCTGTTTGTGCTGATCGCAAGCGGCTACCTCCTCTATTACATCTCAGGCGATGAATCCCGGGAGGCCATCAGCCTCGCGCACTGGATCATCGGCTTGGCCATGCCTGTGATCTTTCTGATCCACTGGTCGGTCCGCAGACGCTGAGGCTCGCGATAGCGCCGCTTGCACCGCGCGTGGCGGCCAGCTTAGACTGTTGTGCTGTCACAACGACTGGCGGGTTTCGTCTCGCCGCCCCAGCCCGTCTCCTCGGCGCGTCCTGGATCTGAAAATTCTTCCGAGACGGTAAACTTTCTTCCGTCGAAGTGTTTCCAACTCGACAGTGACCGCAACGGGCTGAGCTGCCCGAGTCAAAGGAATTACCGTGGGCGCGAATCCCGAACACAAGATCCACCCGCCGGCCGGCCACTCCGACCCGGTGCGCTGGATAGGCCGTGAGGCGGCGCCTCTCGAGCCGTTCACCACCGCCCCCCCACCGATCCGCGCCGATCTCGAGGGAGGCAGGCGCTCGGGCGGTAAGTGGATCGCCGCGGTTGTCGTAGCCGCCGTCCTCGCCCTTGTGAGCTGGATTTTGTGGCGCGGACGAGCCGCGGACGCTGAGTTGCCGACACTGGCAACCCAAAGCACCCTCCCGCTGGTCAGCGTGACATCGCCGGGTGTGACCTCAGTGACATCCACAGTGACCTTCACAGGCACGGTGGCAGCGCGTTACGACATGCCGATCGGCATCGAGGGCGACGCCGGTCGCATCGTGGCTGTGTACGTTGAAGCCGGCGACCACGTCAAACGTGGGCAGATTCTCGCTAAAATCGATGAATCCGTGTGGCAGCCGCAGGTCAACCGCCTGGCTGCCTCTCTCGAGCAGGCCAAGGCCCAGGCGGCTCTGTCAGCCGCGGAATATCGGCGCGCCGCGGCCGTTGAATCGGCCGGTGCCTTGTCGGCCGAGGAAATCGAGAAACGCCGCGCGCTGTCCATCACCGATGCCGCCAATGTCAAAGTGGCGGAAGCCATGTTGGCCGAGGCCCAGGCGCGCCTCGCGCGGACTCGTGTTGTAGCACCCACGGACGGGCTCGTTCTGACACGTCGGGCCGAGGTGGGTCAGACCGCCAGCCCCGGTGGCGATGCCCTGTTCAGGTTGGCCAGCGGCGGCGAAATTGAAATGCGCGGTCAGGTGGCCGAGCAGGACTTGTCGGTCCTGACAGTAGGCCAACCGGCGTCCGTCTATCTCGTCGGGTCGACCAAGCCGTACGAGGGTCGGGTGCGACTTCTCGGTGCGGTGATCGATCCACAGTCGCGCCTCGGCGATATTCGGATTGCGCTGAAGCCTGACCCGGCCCTGCGACCCGGTGCATTCGCACGCGGATCGGTCTCTGTAAGCAAGGCGGAACGCCCGATCCTTCCACAAACAGCCGTGTTGTCTGACAGCAAGGGCCCTTATGTGTTTGTGATCGGCAACGACGACCGCGTCGAACGCCGGGACGTTCAGGTTGGCGGCACCATCACCGCCGGCATCATCATCACGAGCGGTCTGACAGGCAAGGAACGGATCGTGACGACTGCCGCCGGCTTTCTGCGTGAGGGAGAGAAAGTCACGGTTGCCCGGTCGTCGGGTGCAGTGGCGAACGCGTCATGAAAAACATGTCGGCATGGGCGATCCGTCACCCGGTCTCTCCGGTCGTGCTGTTCGTCGTGCTGCTGTTCATGGGCCTGGTGGCGTTCGTACGGCTGCCCATCACTCTCAATCCGGACGTGGCCTATCCGCTCGTCCACGTAAACGTGTCTCAACCGGGCGCCGCGCCCCAGGAAATCGAGACTCAGGTCATCCAGAAGATCGAGGGATCCGTGGCGGGCGTGGGCAACATCCACAACATCACATCCCTCGCCCTCGAAGGAAATGCCAGCACCTGGATCGAATTTCAGATCGGTACGCCGATTGATCGAGCCGTTGCCGACGTACGGGATGCGGTCTCGAAGGTCCGCAGCCAACTTCCGAATGGAATTCAGGAACCCATCGTGCAGCGGGTGGACGTGGATGGCGGCCCGATCGCCTACTACGCCGTGTCCACCACGGAAGAGACTGAAGAACAGCTGTCCTGGTTCGTGGACAACACTATCACCAAGCGCCTGTTGTCGGTTCCCGGCGTGGCGCAGGTGGGCCGCGGCGGCGGCGTGAACCGCGAAATCCGTATCGAGCTGGATCCCGCACGCATGCAGGCGCTGGGCATCACTGCTGTCGACGTGAACCATCAGTTGACGAACCTGAATCTGGACTCGCCGGGTGGCCGCGCTCAGGTGGGCGGCGGCGAGCAATCGATCCGCGTGTTGGGTGGGGCGCGCAGCGCACTTGCTCTCGGCGACACGCAAATCTCGCTGCCCGGTCCCGGTAATCGCTTTGCTCGTCTGCGGGACATTGCCACAGTGCACGACGGTGTCGGCGAGATCCGCAGCATCTCGCGACTCAACGGTCGCGACGCGACGACCTTCTCCGTAGCGAAAGCCAAGGGTGCCTCTGACGTCACCGTGATGACGGCCGTCGAAAAGGAGTTGGAGAAGGTCCAGAAAGAGAACCCGCAAGTGAGCATGTCCAAGGTTTTCAACACCGTGGACTACACCAAGGAACAGTATCACTCAGCCTTGAGCGCCTTCATTGAGGGCTCGATCCTCGCGGTGATCGTGGTGTGGTTTTTCCTGCGGGACGGACGCGCCACGGCCATCTCCGCACTGGCGATTCCGCTGTCGGCCATTCCGACGTTTGCGTTCATGCAGTGGATGGGTTTCTCCCTGAACGGCATCAGCCTCCTCGCGCTCTCGCTGGTAGCGGGCGTGTTGGTGGACGATGCGATCGTGGAAATCGAGAACATCGTGCGCCACATGCGCATGGGCAAGAGTGGCTTCCAGGCCGCGCTCGATGCTGCCGATGAAATCGGACTGGCGGTCGTGGCGACCTCATGCACGATCATGGCGGTATTCCTACCCGTGAGCTTCATGCCCGGAATTTCCGGGCAATACTTCATCCAGTTCGGTTTGACTGTGGCGGCGGCGGTGTTCTTCTCGCTGTTGGTCGCGCGACTCATTACGCCCGTGATCGCGGCCTACACAATGAAGTCGGAGAAGGTCGCCGACCATGCGGACGGCCCGATCATGTCCCGGTACATGCAAACCCTGAACTGGTGCCTGCACAACCGTTGGAAGACCATCGGGGCCGGCATCCTGTTCTTCGCGGCCTCCATCATCGGTCTGATGATGATCCCGAAGTCGTTTGTGCCCGATGCCGACATGGGCGCGCCCGACCTGAGCATCGAGCTGCCGACCGGGGTCCGCCTCGAGGATACCGCCGCGGCATCCGCTGCTGCTTATCGGATCATCGCCCGACAACCCGAAGTCACGAGTGTCGTCGAGTCGATCGGTGAAGACGATTCAGGCGAGATCCGCACGGCTCATCTGTATATCTCACTCGTTCCCCGCAACATGCGCACCATCACCCAGAAGGACTGGGAGGCTCGGGTCATGAAAGACCTGCAGGTGCTGCCCGACGCGCAAATCCACTTCAACAAGCAGTCCGGCAACGGTGGCGGACGGGATATCAACCTCTACATTACCGGCGATGATCCGGACCTCATTCAACGCACCTCCGAGAAACTGGTCGAAGAGATGCGCGGTCTGCCTGAGCTGCGCAACGCGCGCATCAACGGCGATATGCAGCGGCCTGAAATCCTCATCAAGCCGCGCTTTGATCTGGCAGCTCAGCTCGGTGTCACGGTAGCGACGATCAGCGAAACCATCCGTATTGCGACCCTGGGTGACCTCGATCAGAACAGCGCCAAGTTCTCGCTGTCGGATCGACAAGTCCCCATTCGCGTGAGCCTGCTCGAGTCCACCCGCCGCGATCTGACCACCCTCGAGAATCTCCCGGTTCCGACTGCTTCCGGTGGCGCCGTGCCGCTAAAGGCGGTCGCGGACATCAGTTTCGGTGAGGGTCCGACCAAGGTACGGCGCTACAACCAGAGTCGCCGCATCATGGTGGAAGCGGACCTGGCGCCCGGTACGGCCCTCGGAACTGCTTTGGACAAGATACACAAGCTGCCCACGCTGGCGCAGCTGCCCACGGGCGTACGACTCGTCGACGTGGGTGACGCCGAAGTGATGGCGGAGCTGTTCACGAACTTCATCATCGCCATCACAACGGGCATCCTCATGGTCTTCGCCGTGCTCGTGCTGCTCTTTGCACGCGTCCTGCAGCCGATCACGATTTTGTCCTCCCTGCCGCTGTCCATTGGCGGCGCGGTGCTGGCCCTCATGCTGACCAGGCACTCGCTGTCGCTGGGCGTGATGATCGGCTTCCTGATGCTCATGGGGATCGTGGCCAAGAACTCGATTCTGCTGGTCGACTTCGCCATCGAGGAAATGCGCGCCGGCAAGGACCGGTGGTCCGCCCTGCTCGAGGCAGGCCACAAGCGTGCCCGTCCCATCGTGATGACGACGGTGGCGATGGTCGCCGGCATGCTCCCGGTTGCCATCGGAATCGGTGGGGACAACGCTTTCCGCGGCCCCATGGCGATTGCGGTCATCGGCGGGCTCATCACTTCCACGGGATTGACGTTGGTGATCGTGCCCGCAGCCTTTACACTGATCGATGACATCGAGCGGTGGCTCGGACCCAAGTTCGGCCGCGTGCTCACAACCCATACTCCAGAAAGGCCGGCATCGGAACCTCATCCAGCCGGCTGAGGTTCTCGTCGACAGTGTCTACGCCTGAAGAAGGCACCCGGCCGCGTTCCGCGTGGTGGGTGCGAATGTTGGCCGCACTACCGCTGCCGGTGCTCTACGTTTTCTCGTCGCTCGTCGGGTGGCTGGCCTGGCGCGTCGTTCCCTACCGCAAGGAGCTGGTGCACCACCACTTGAAGCTGGCCTTCCCGCAATTGGATGAGAAGGCCCTGCAGGAGGTGATGCGGCGCTATTACGCCGGCTTCGCGGACATGTTCGTCGAGATCGTCAAGTCCGCCACGATGGCGCCCGAGGAGATCCGCAGGCGGGTACGGATAGTCGACATCGAGGCCCCGCGGGACTCGTTGGCGCAGGGGAAACCGGTGTTGTGCGTTGCCGCGCATCAATGCAACTGGGAATGGATGCTGCTCGGGTTTTCCCTCGAGTTGGGCTACCCGGTGGATGCCGCCTACAAACCCCTGGTCGATCCCTGGGCCGAGCGGGAGATGAAGATCGTCCGCAGCCGGTTCGGCTGCCGCCTGATTCCGGCCAAGGAGTTGCTGCCGGACATCATCAAGCGGCGGGGTATTGCCCGGGCCGTGGCAATGGTGGCCGACCAGGAACCGACGACCAGCGAGCACAAACACTGGACGAAGTTTCTCAACCGCGATACGGCGTTTTACATGGGGCCGGAAGAGATCGCGCGGGTGACGAAGTTCCCGGTGTTTTTCATCCACATGCGGCGGGTGTCACGTGGCTATTACGAGCTGGCGTTCGAGCCGCTGGCGCGGCCGGATGAGAAGCTCGCACCGGGCGAGCTGACGGAACGTTATGCCCGGCTGGTGGAGAAGCAGATTCAAGAAGCGCCTGCGGATTGGCCGTGGTCGCACAAACGGTGGAAGCTGAAGAAGTCGGTATACGGAGCCCGGCGGTAATTGGAACCCGCCATGCACGGCGCCGCCCGCGGCGCCGGCCTTGGGATCTGTGTTACGAAGCAGCCTTTTCGACGACAGCTTTCCGCAACTCGCGGGGCAACGCAAAGAACACTTTCTCTTCGCGCCCGATCACTTCCTGCGGCACTTCCGCGCCCCAGCTTCGTAGCCGCTCCACGACCTGCTGCACCAGCAGCTCCGGCGCCGAAGCACCCGCCGTCACACCCACGGCCGTCTTGCCCGTGAACCACTCTTTGCGCATGTCATCGGGCCCGTCGACGAGATAACCCGAAACACCCGCGCGGTCGGCAAGCTCGCGCAACCGATTCGAGTTGGAGCTGGTCCGCGAACCCACCACGACCACCACGTCGCACTGTTCGAGCAGCTTCTTCACCGCATCCTGGCGATTCTGCGTGGCGTAGCAGATATCTTCCTTGCGAGGCGTCGACAACGCCGGAAACTTGGTGCGCAGAGCCGCGACGATGGCGCTCGTATCGTCCATCGACAATGTGGTCTGGGTAACGAACGCGAGGTTGGTCGGATCGCGTGCCTCAAACTTCGCCACATCCTCCACACTCTGGATCAGATGGATCTGGCCACCGTGGGAAGAGTCGAATCGGCCCATGGTCCCTTCGATCTCCGGATGACCCGCATGGCCGATCAGGATGACATCACGACCCTCGCGGGCGTAGCGCTGCACTTCCATATGAACCTTGGTGACGAGCGGGCATGTGGCATCGAACACCGTCAACCCGCGCGTCCTGGCTTCGGCCTCCACCGCGCTCGACACTCCATGAGCCGAGAAAATGACCGTGGCGCCGGAAGGCACTTCCTGCAATTCCTCGACAAACACGGCGCCGAGTCCGCGCAAGCGGTCAACGACGTGAGTGTTGTGCACGACCTCGTGCCGCACATAGATCGGCCGTCCGAACAGCTCGATGGCGCGCTCGACAATATCGATCGCCCGATCGACTCCCGCGCAGAATCCACGTGGGTTGGCCAGAAGAACCTTCATACATTCGCCCTCTTCGCGCCGCGGCTCTCCCGCCAGGCGTCGAACAACAGAAACACGGCCCCGACAGTAATGGCCGAATCCGCGACATTGAATGCCGGGAACGGATTATTATCCCAGTGCACCAGGATGAAATCGACCACGTGACCGAGCCGCAAGCGGTCGATCACATTTCCCACCGCGCCCGCCAGTATCAGCGACAGTGCGCAGCACAGCAGCCACTGTACGCGCCCGTTCAACCGCCTCAGCCAGCCCAGGATGCCGATACCCACCGCAAAGGCCAGGCCGGTAAACAGCCACCGCTGCCAGCCGGAGGCATCCTCGAGGAAACTGAACGCAGCCCCCTTGTTATACGCAAGCGTAATATCCAGCACGGGCAGCACGTAGAAACGCTCGTACAGCGAGAAATGGTGGACGATAAAGAGCTTCGTCACCTGATCGAGCGCAATCATGACGGCCGTGAGCGGCAACCAGATCAAACCGTTGGGGCGATTGTTCATGCGTATTGCCGCTTCTCACCTGGACCATCGACGTTGGTAACGCAGCGACCGCACAGCTCAGGATGGCTCGGAGTCGAGCCCACGTCAGGCCTGCGCTGCCAGCAGCGCACACACTTCACCGCCTCGGTCGGCTTCACGGCAAATGAGACACGCGGCGGCTCAGCTCCGTGCAGCGGCCCATGAGTCGAGTGCACAGTGCCCTCGGGCAATCGGTCAACCGAATGGACACGCGCCTCCGAGGTGATGAACAGGAAACGAAGCTCATGGCCGAGCGCATTGAAGCGGGCGAAATCGCGGGGCTCGCAATACACATCCACTTCCGCATCGAGCGGTGAGCCGATGGCCCCGTTGCCGCGGATCTTCTCCATTTCGCGCTGGACATCCCCGCGCAGGTGAATCAACGCGGGCCAATCGATGGAGTCGCGTGGCGTTTCCGGGGTGTTGTGCCAGGTGCTCAGGAATACCGACTCGGGCCGCTCACCCGGCAGGAACTTCCAGATCTCTTCCGCGGTGAACGACAGGACGGGGGCAAGCCAGCGGACCATGCTCTCGGCGATGTGGAACACCGCTGTCTGCGCGGACTTGCGCGCGTGACTGTCCTTCGGTGTCGTGTACATGCGGTCCTTCAACACATCGAGGTACAGCCCGCCCAGGTCCACGATGCAGAAGTTGTGAATCTTCTGGTAGATGACATGAAACTGGAATGTCCGGTAGGCCGCCAGAATGTCTTCCTGCAGCTCGCGGGTCCGCTGCAGCGCCCAGCGATCGAGCGCCACCATGTCGGCCGCCGCGACCGAGTCGCGCTGCGGATCGAAGCCGCTGTCGAGGTTACCCAACAGGAACCGCACCGTGTTGCGCATGCGCCGATAGGACTCGGCCATGCGTTTGAGAATCTCATCCGACACGGCGATTTCGTTGGCATAGTCCGTCGCCGCCACCCACAGCCGCAAAACATCGGCTCCCAGGCTGTCCGTCACCTTCTGAGGCGCGATGACATTCTTGAGGGACTTAGACATCTTGCGGCCCTTCTCATCCACGGTGAATCCGTGAGTGAGCACCGCTTTGTAAGGAGCACGCTCGTACAGCGCCTCGGACATCAGGATCGAGCTGTGGAACCAACCGCGATGCTGATCCGAACCCTCGAGGTACAGATCCACGGGCGACTTCACTTCCGGCCGCGCCGCGCCCACGCACTCAAACGACATGCCTGAATCGGCCCAGACGTCCATGACGTCGGTGACCTTGTCATAGTCGTCCGCTTCCTGATGCAACAGCGCCGCTGGGTCGAGAGAGAACCACGCATCGATGCCACCTGCCTCCACGCGAGCGGCCGCGAGCTCGATGAGCTCCTGGGTACGCGGGTGCAGATCTCCCGTCTGCTTGTGCACAAACAACGGGATCGGCACGCCCCAGGTACGCTGGCGCGAGATACACCAGTCGGGACGATTCTCGATCATGCCCGTGATGCGCTGCTCGCCCCACGCAGGGGTCCATTGAACCTTCTTGATGTCGCGCAGCGTATGGGCGCGAAGCTGGTTCTGCTCCATGCCGATGAACCACTGCGGAGTCGCGCGGAAGATCAGCGGTGTCTTGTGACGCCAGCAATGCGGGTAACTGTGGCGATACGACTCGTGATGAGCCAGCCGGCCACGCTCCTTCAGCACTTCGATGATCGGGAAGACGGCCTCATCCACTTCGAGCCCGGCAAACAACGGCGTGTCGGGCAGGAACCGACCGTCGTTTCCAACAGGATTCGAAACCGGCAGGCCGTACCTGCGACCCACGATAAAGTCGTCCAGACCATGCCCGGGTGCAGTGTGAACTGCACCGGTGCCCGCTTCGAGAGTGACATGATCGCCGGTGATGACGGGAACCTGCCGATCCTGGAAAGGATGCTGCAGCTTCAGGCCTTCCAACTTCGCGCCGTCGAATTGCGCGATGGTCTCTTTCAGCGTCATCTGGTAACGCTGCAGGCAGGCGTCGAGCAGCTCGGCGGCCAGTATCAGGCGGTGCGGTTGGCCATCCTTGATTGCTTCAACGAGAACATAACGGAGCTCGGGGCCCAGCGCGACCGCCTGGTTGGCCGGCAACGTCCAGGGAGTCGTCGTCCAGATCACGACATCGACGGGGGAGGTGGTCAGCTTGTCGGTGGTCAAATCAACTCGCTTCTCCAGGTCGCGGTTATCAACAACCTGGAAATAGACGTCGATGGCCTGCGAGGTGTGCTCCTCGTACTCGACTTCCGCCTCGGCGAGAGCCGAGCGGCACTTCAAGCACCAGTGCACGGGCTTCACGCCCTTGTACAAATGTCCGTTGGCGATGATCTTGCCGAAGGCCCGCAGTTGTTGAGCCTCGTAATGCGGATCCATCGTCAGGTAGGGGTTGTCCCAATCACCCAGCACACCCAGACGCTTGAAGTCCTTGCGCTGCAACTCGATCTGCTCCTGGGCGTACGCGCGGCAGGCGCTGCGAAACGCACTCGCATCGAGTTTGCCGCCGGGACGGCCGTGCTTCTTTTCCACCTGCAGCTCGATGGGCAGGCCGTGGCAGTCCCAGCCCGGGATGTACGGGGAATCGAAGCCGTCCAACGACCGCGATTTGACGATGATGTCCTTGAGGACCTTGTTGACCGCATGGCCAATGTGAATCTCGCCGTTCGCGTAAGGCGGACCGTCGTGCAGGACAAAACGCGGCCGGCCGCGGGCGATCTCGCGCTGCCGTGCGTAGATCCTTTGGTCATCCCACGCCTTGACCTGCGCGGGCTCGCGCTGCGCCAGGTTGGCCTTCATGGGGAAGTCCGTCTGGGGCAGGTTGATGGTTGATTTGTAGCGATTCTCTGTGTCGTCAGCCATTTATAACCACTTGCCAATTCGCCGCCTGGGCGGCAGCTTTTCTACGGCCTGCGGCCGGGGTTCAACGGGGTCGAAGCGACCCCGAACATTGAGCGGCGCGTGCCGCCCAGTCGAGATCATTCCTTGCGGCTTCCTGTTGCCAAAATCCTGCGTGCGTTCGCTGCATCTTCATTCATTTGCACCACGAGTGCGTCGAGGCTCGCGAAATGCTCCTCCTCGCGCAGCTTTGATACAAATTCCACTTCGATTTCGCGGCCGTACAGGTCGCCCGTGAAATCGAACAAGTGTGCCTCCAGCAACATTTCGCCGCCTCCATCAATGGTGGGGCGCGTTCCCAGGCTTGCAACGCCTGGCAGCGGATCACCGGCCACCCCGTGTACGCGGATGGCAAAAATACCGGCTACCGGGACACGCCGCCGGCCCGTTCGCAGGTTCGCGGTCGGGTAGCCCAACTTGCGACCTAGTTGATTTCCCTGGACTACCCGTCCAGTCATCGAATACGGGCGCCCCAGCCAGGAGTGCGCGAGAGCAAAGTCGCTTCGCGACAGCGCCTCGCGGATGCCGCTACTACTGATTCGCGCGCCATCGAGCAACACCGGCTCGACAACGTCGACACTGAACTTAAACACGCCTCCATGTTCCGCGAGACTTTCGGCAGTCGCCTCGCCGTTGCGCCCGAACCTGAAGTCGTGGCCGACGACGATCTGATGCGCATGCAGCTGCTGAGACAGTAGCGTGGCGAAATCCCTACCCGAGAGGTTACGCAACCGCTCATCGAAACGCAGTACACACATATAGTCGACGCCGCATTCGCCCAATATGTGCCACCGCTCGCGCCAGGAAGTCAGCCGGGCCGGCGGACTCTGCGGCTTCAAATACTCGCGAGGCATGGGCTCAAAGGTAAGCACCATGGCCGGACGGGACTGCCGTGCAGCGTGTTCACATAAGCGGGCCAGGAGGGCCTGGTGACCGAGGTGTATCCCGTCGAACGTTCCTATCGTCACGACACTGCCCCAATGGCGTTCGCGCAGGTTCGAGGGACCGCGAATGAGCTCCATAGTGGCTTAAGTCATTGACGGTAAAGCGCCAAAGTATAGCGCGTTGACAAGCGAAGGTTGTATCAGCAGACTACCGCCCCCCGCGATTCCGGGGATCGTTCCAAGACGGAGATTTCGTGGCTAATACCAAGTCCGCCGAGAAGGCTGCTCGCCAAGCTGAAAAGCACCGCGCCCGTAACATTGCACTGCGTTCGCGCATGCGTACCGCAGTCCGTAGCGTTACAACAGCCATCGCCGGTGGAAACAAGGAATCGGCCACGGCCGCCTATAAGGCAGCGGTCCCAGTTGTCGACACCCTGGTGAACAAGCAGATCATCCACCGCAATAAAGCGGCGCGACACAAGAGCCGTCTGGCTGCTCGTATCCGCGCCATGCAGTGAGGCCGTGATGAACGCTATCGTCAAAGACGGCAGGATTGCCGTGACCAACGCAGTCCCCGCCCCGCCGCGGGGCTTCAAGTCGAAGCCGGCTGCGCGTCGTGAGTTTCTTCTCCAGACGATTCGTGAGCGTGGGCGTCACGCTCCCGCTGCTCCTCCAAAAACTTCATAACGGCTTCGGCCAAGTCCCGCGTTCCCCGGCCGGTGGCGCCGGAAATCAGAAAGTGCGGTCCGCGGAAACGCAGACCGCGGACGATCTCGCGCGCACGTTTTTCCGCTTCCTCATCCGGCATCAGGTCGCGTTTGTTGAGCACCAGCCAGCGCGGCTTGGCAAACAGCTCGGCATCGAATTTCTTCAGCTCCGCCACAATTGAGCGGGCGTCCTTTACTGGATCGGCGTCCGGATCCAATGGAGCGATGTCCACCAGGTGCAGCAGCACCTTCGTGCGCTGAAGGTGCTTGAGGAACCGAATTCCAAGGCCAGCGCCTTCGGCAGCACCCTCGATCAGACCCGGGATATCCGCCATCACGAAGCTTCGGTGTTCGCCAACGTCCACCACGCCGAGGTTCGGGTAGAGAGTGGTGAACGGGTAGTCGGCAACCTTGGGACGCGCTGCTGAAACAGCGCGGATCAGCGTGGACTTCCCTGCATTCGGCAGGCCCAGCAGGCCGACGTCGGCAATGACCTTCATCTCCAAATCGAGAACCCGCTTCTCACCGGGCAGACCCGGTCCGAACTGGCGGGGGGAACGATTGGTGCTCGACTTGAACTTCAAATTGCCCCAGCCGCCCTTACCCCCACGCGCGACCAGAAGCGTGTCATCGTGGCGGGTGAGGTCACCCAGGATTTCATGGGTTTCGCTGTCCCTGACGATCGTCCCGATGGGGACCGGGACATAGGTATCGGAGCCGCCCTTCCCAAAGCAATCGTTGCTGGAACCGTTTTCGCCGTGCTCGGCTTTGTAGGTCTTTTCGATGCGGAAATCGGCCAGGGTATTGATGCCCGAAACGGCACGAAGATAGACATTCCCACCATCGCCGCCATCACCCCCGTCGGGACCCCCCAGGGGCACAAACTTCTCGCGGCGAAAGCTGCTGCTGCCGCGCCCGCCGTTGCCGGCCTGGACCTTCAATCGAGCCTCATCAACGAATTTCATAATGAGTACAGCCTAAACAAAAACCCCGGCATTACGCCGGGGTTTCGTTGATCGCGATGGCGCCCGGACAGACCTCAGTGGGCCTCGGCTGCTTCCGGAACCACATGGACGTACAGGCGCTGCTCGGGGCCGCGCTTGGCGAACTTCACCGTGCCCGACACGAGGGCGAACAGGGTGTGGTCGACGCCAATCCCGACGTTCGCGCCCGGACGAACCGGTGTGCCACGCTGGCGAATCAGAATGTTTCCGGCGAGAACGTGCTCACCACCAAAGCGCTTGACGCCCAGACGCTTGGAGTGGGAGTCGCGACCGTTGCGGGTACTACCGCCTGCTTTCTTATGTGCCATGAGTGCTCAATCCTAAAATTAGATAGGGTCTTCGGGGCTCAGCCCGCGCTGATGTCCGTGACCTTCACTTCGGTAAACGGCTGCCGGTGGGTACCCTGCCGCAGGTAGTGCTTACGGCGGCGGAACTTGACGATGCTGACCTTGGCGCCCTTGCCGTGGCGAACCACGGTCGCGACGACCTTGCCACCCTTGAGGAGCGGCTTGCCCAGCTTGACCTCGGCGCCCTCGCCTACGAGCAGCACTTCACCGAATTCCACGGTGGCGCCCGGCTCGGCTTCGAGCTTCTCGACGCGCAAAAGGCCGTCCTTGGAGACACGATATTGCTTTCCGCCGGTGGCGATGACTGCGTACATAGTGATTTGAGGACCGGAATGGGGTCTAAAGAAGGCCGCGCATTCTACTGGCGCAGCCCCCGCCGGTCAAACGCCAGATTCCCCAGCTTACACCAGCACTTAGCGCGCAACTCCCCCACCTTCGGCATTCTCCCCACCCCCCGCATCGGCTAGGATGTGGGGCTCATCATGAATGCCGTCCGCGACACCCTGTTCCCAGGAACGATGACCCTCGAAGAAATCCGGGCGCTCGTTCAATCGGATCTCGAATCCGTCAATCGCGTGATCCGGGCGCGCCTCAAGAGCGCGGTCCCTTTGGTGGACCAGGTAGCCGACCACATCATCGCCGGTGGCGGGAAGCGCCTGCGCCCCCTGCTCGTGGTCCTGGTCGGCAGGGCCTGCGGCGGCGATAGTCACGCGGTCGTCGAAGCGGCTGCGTTCATCGAATTCATTCATACCGCGACATTGCTACACGATGATGTCGTCGACGGGTCGTCCATGCGTCGTGGACGTGACACCGCCAACGAAGTGTTTGGCAACCAGGCGAGTGTCCTGGTTGGCGACTTCGTCTACTCGCGTGCGTTCCAGATGATGGCTGCCCTCACCAATCAGCGGGTCATGGAAATCATGGCCGAGGCGACGAACGTCATCGCCGAAGGTGAAGTGCTGCAGTTGATGAACGCCCACGACCCCGACACAACCGAGCAGCGATATCTCGAAGTCATCCATCGCAAGACGGCCAAGTTGTTTCAAGCAGGTGGGGAAGTCGCCGCCGTGTTGGCGGGGGCGCCGAACAACGTGGTTCAGGCACTGGCCGCGTACGGCAAACACCTGGGAACTGCCTACCAACTCATGGACGATGTGCTCGACTATCGCTCCAACCCGGCCGAGCGCGGGAAGAACCTCGGCGACGATCTCGCCGAAGGCAAGCCGACATTGCCATTGATCCATGCGCTGCGACACGGAGATGAATCCCAGCAGGCGGCCATCCGACTCGCGATCGAGAACGGCGGGCTCGCTCAATTGGAACCCATCGTCGCGGCTATCGAATCGACCGGCGGCCTGGAATATGCCGCACACCTCGCACAGAGCGAGTCCGAGCGGGCGCTGAAGGCACTCGATGCGCTGCCCGACACTCCTTATAGAACGGGCCTGGCGGCTCTGGCCCGGTTCGCGGTCGCCCACACGACCTGAACGTCCTGCCTGTCCGCGAGGGCGGGCGGCCGGCGTTTTTGGAGCCATTGCGGACCCATCAGTGCCGGCGGGGCGAGTCTCATCAGCGCAAGTGCTTGACCGGGCTCGCGGGAGGGCAGATTTGCGTTGCTGCCGGGAAGTCCCTTCAGTACACTTCGCGGCCCCCGCCACCTACGGCCGCCTCCCCGGCCCGCCTGGGTACCGGGTGTCCTTTCGGGGTGTAGCTCAGCCTGGTAGAGCACTACGTTCGGGACGTAGGTGTCGCAGGTTCAAATCCTGTCACCCCGACCAATAAATCAACAGGTTAGCTGTCACCGACATCGAACGAAAGGACCGTGTTCACGCTGGTGAAGCTGTAGTGAAGCTTCGCGAAGCTCCTGGTCCTGGAAGTAATCTTGGGACTACTGAATCCCTAACTCGCGAACGCCTGAGAGCGAAGATTTGAAGAACCGACTCATCCAAGAGCAGCTCCGGTGGGAGGAAGACCCATCGCCGGGTCGTTTAGTCTGCGTGGTGCCCCGCGTGCCGAATACGCACACACTACATTCGAGGGAGCGATGCTCGCCCTGATCCCACAGGAATTAGTCATGACTGGTTGTGCCAGCGCCTGAACTGTGGCTCGCATCGGACCTGCTTTTGCGGCGCGCTGGCGGCAGACTTGCCAAATGCGCCGGTTGCGCGGGCCGATCCCGAACCAGCCTCTCCCGCAGACGGTTTGCGAATGCGTCCAAGCCGCTCTGCGGATACCAAGTGATGCCCGAAACCGGATCGACAAGGCAATCCGGTCCATGCTCTCCTGGATCTTGAGCTCCCCGTCTTCGCCACTTACGCAGCGTGTTCGGCGAGCAAGGAATGCCTAGAGAATTGGTCAAATACTTAGCGGCTTCACGGGTTCGCCGGAGGGCGTCGGGCTGTGTCATCGGAGTCTCTGAATGCAGCAACTGACTTATTGTTGAGCCCGCTTCGCCATAGTGTGAAGTGCTGCGCAATTCTCGCTTGAAGCTTGGGGCCCGAAATAGGTGCGCTCATAGGGCCCTTAACGCGCCCGACCAACAACCTACCGCGAATGGCGCACGGGCTCACCGGCGGCTGCAAGGGGGTCAGATCGCATCGTGAGAGCGGCTTTCCCCGCAATACCGGTCAGGACGGGGCCCGCCGCCGGTAAAGAACCTCGGCCGCAACGCAATGCAAGCGCACCCTATTCAGTTTCGCAGACGTATGCCGCGCTGAATGTTCTGATTCGTCTGCCGTGATTCTTGCCTCCATATTAGTTGCAGACTAATATTGCTCATGCTGCAACCATTTTCGAGGCAGCACGCCTTCAATACCTGGCCCTGGAAGGCAGGGCGCGGCGTTGTGACATCTCGATGACGCGCAACGCGAAGCGCCTGAGGACCTTGGTTACGACCACCGCCCAGAAGATTGTTAGGGAGAAAGAACACCCGAGGGGGGTAGTCCGAAATCCCTGCGCAACGTCGAACACGCGATCGACAAGGCAATTTCGGCCGTCTTGGCTATCCAGGCTTGAGTGCCGAAATGGGCCTCTTGAGGCTCCGCGCCCCGTTACCCGAAATGAGGTGCACATCCTTGCCACCACGCGACTCCAACAGCAACAGGGCTCTCCAAACAACGCGCAAACCAAGCCGCAATATGACGCGACGATCTGGATGAGAGGCGCGACAAACAGGATGATAGTCGGTGTCGCGGCGCGACGATCATGCACGAGGCTGTTTGTCGCTGGCAAGCACTACGTGGTCGGTTGATTGTCGCGCAGCGTCAGTGTGCCCACGTTCTTCGGTGTCGCGTAGTTAGCGGGTCTGCCCATTCCGTGTTGTTTGCGCTCGATGGCGGTCCTTCTCCTGTAACTTTCTACGTTCATTTCGAAGATCGTTGCGTGGTGAACGAGGCGATCGACGGCGGCGAGGGTCATGGCGGGATCCGGGAAGACCTTGCCCCATTCACCAAAGGGTTGGTTGGCCGTGATCAGAAGCGATCTCTGCTCGTAACGGGCACTGATCAGCTCAAAGAGCACGGAGGTTTCGGCCTGGTCCTTGGCGACGTAGGCCAGATCATCCAGGATGAGCAAGTCGAAGCGCTCCAGGCGTGCGATCGCCGCTTCCAAGGCAAGCTCGCGCCGGGCGACCTGCAGCTTCTGCACCAGATCGGAGGTGCGGCTGAAGAACACCCGGTAGCCTTTCTCCAGCAAGGCGAGCCCGATCGCGGAGGACAGATGCGATTTGCCTCCACCGGGCGGCCCTATCAGGATCAAGTTCGCTCCTTTTTCAAGCCAGCTGTCTCCGGCACACAGGGCTGCGACGTGGGCCTTGGAGATCATCGGCACGGAGTCGAAGTCGAAGTTGTCCAGGGTCTTGCCGGGCAGCAGTTTCGCCTCCCCGAGATGACGCTCGATGCGGCGCCGGTCGCGCTCGGCGATTTCATGTTCAGCCAAGGCCATGAGCAGCCGGGCCGCCGGCCAGCCTTCCTTATCGGAGCGCTCGGCGAACTTCGACCACACGTGCTTGACAGCCGGCAAGCGCAACTCGTTCAACAGCAGACCCAGGCGAGTCAGATCGATGTTGTTCTCGTTCATGCTGCTTCTCCCACGGGGTCTTGGGCGAGGCTCTCGTAGACACTCAGAGGAGACAGCTGCACGCTGACCTCGGGCAAGCTCGCCGGGTCGGGAGCAAACATCGCGCGCAGCGCCGTCATGTCTGGGAGCTCCTGTCGGGCAAGCAGTTCGGTGAGTACACCGGCGAGCTGTCCCTCACAGGCTCGATCGTGGGCCAGACTCAACAACTCCACCATCAGTTTGCAGGCAGCCCGATCGGCGAGCCGTTCGCGAAGGTGCTCGAAGGTGAGCCGGTAGGCCTCCCGCGGAAAGAGCTGATCGCGATACACCAGGTTCAGCAGCGCCATGGGTTTGCGACGCAAGGCGTGGATGACATGTCGATAGTCGATGACATGGCCGTGCTTGCCGTTGGGTCCGGCACGTCCGCGCTCGAGCGTGAACAACTGGGTGCCGCCCAAATACAGCTGCAGCCGATCGTCGTAGAGCCGCGCCCGTAGCCGATGACCGATCAGTCGCGAGGGCACGGTGTAGAACACCTTGCGCAAGGTGAAGCCGCCGGAGCTGGTGACGTACACCAGGGTTTCCTCGTAGTCGCAGGTGCGGGTCAGCGGCAGCGGCTGCAAGTGCGCCCGCTCAGCGTCGATGCGCTTCAGTGCACGGGCGTTCTTGCGACTGACGATCTCATCCACGAAGCCTCGATAGGCCGCCAAGTCGTCAAAGTCCGCACTGCCGCGCAGCAGCAGCGCATCGCGCAGAGCCTTTTTCAGGTGTCCGTGTGGGCTCTCGATGGCGCCGTTCTCGTGCGCTAAGCCGCGATTATTGCGGGTCGGCTCCATGCCATAGTGGGCGCACAAGGCCTCGTAACGTGTGGTGAGATCTTCACGTGCGTGTTGGTCCAGATTGCGGAAGGCGGCCGAGAGGCTGTCGCTACGATGCTCGCGGGGAGCCCCGCCGAGCGCCCACAGCGCGTTCTGCAAGCCTTCAGCGAGCGCGACATAGCTCTCGCCGCCGAGGATGACGTGAGCATGCTCGAAGCCCGAGCATGCCAGACGAAAATGATAGAGCCGATGATCAAGGACCCCACCGGCTATACGGATTTCAACATCGCTCATCTCGGTGAAGTCCGACAACCCTAACCGCCCGGGCTCGTGAACTTGCCTGAAGATCACTTCCCGTGGCGGCCCATTAAGCGCCCGCCAGGAGCGGATCCGCCGCTCGAGGGTACGGCGCACGTGGGCCGGCAGCTCGGGATGCCGACGCTGCATCTCCTCGAAGATGGCGATCGGGCGGATGCCGGTAGTCGATTGCAGCAAGGGAACCACTTCGGAGTCGAAGATCTCGGCCAGCGGATCTGGCCGTCGTCGGCCTCGGGGTTCCTTCTTCTGGGAGGGCGGGCGCGGATCGTTCGCAATCCGGTAAGCCGTGGCGACGCTGATCCCGGCGCGGGCCGCGGCAACGGCGGTCGAATCGGTCAATCGGAACTTCATGAACAGCCTCATTTGGTGATCGTTGATGTGTCGGCCGGGCACGGAAGGCAGGTCCTCTCCAGAAAGAACCCCACCTCCATACCCGATCAGCCACGATCACCGGCAGCAGCACCCACCCGGGTGCCGCCGCCCCGGCGCGGGCGGGAGCTTCCCGGGCTACGCCCGGAAACCTCCCGCCCGAACCAGCTTTCTCATCCTGCTTGACGCGCCGTTCTCACCTTGTTTGTCGCGCGCCACCGCAAGATTGTGCGTCAAATCGCCAACAACCTAAAACGCCTGCGCCGATCCGCTGGCTACACGCTGAAGGAATTAGCACGACGATCTGGTCTGAATATGAACTCAGTCCGGAACATCGAAAAATGTAGATGCGGCGTGGATCTGGCCACCATCGAGTCCCTCGCCAAGGGGTTGGGTCGACAACCGCATGAACTTCTCTTGCCGCCGCCACGCCAGGACAAATACACATCGGTAGATCCAGCGCCCAAGCGGCGGGTTATTGGGCGACCTCCCGTGCTGTCCGAGGCCGCCCTCGCCTACGCGAGAAAAATCGTGAGTAATCGGAAGCTTGCGGTCGCGTTCCTAAAGAGGGCCGGCTTTATCGACAGACCGGGTAAGCTCGCCCGTCCCTACCGCTGAGATCTGTTCACCCGGCCTTTTTCGGAGGATCCTGGGCCCGGAGTTCCGCAGAAGGCGTAGTGTCAGTCGAACAAGCTCCGGATCCTGCCTCTACCGTAAGGATTTGACCGCCGTCTTCTGACGACGTGTTCGGAGAGATCCCCCATCGCCCAGAGAAAACTATCTGTTCGTACACCGTGGCGGACCGTTGACCCGATCTGCCAACTGTTTGCTAACGCAGCGGCGACGACCTTGCGGCAGCAACTCTTTTCGGCGCGATTACAGGCAAAGACAGGAACGCTGTCTCGAGCGCCGGTTTCAGCTCATGCACATGACGACGGAGCCTCGGCAGGCTCATGTCTCGAATTCTTCCCCGCATAGGATCAGCAACGTAGTCCAACGCTGCGCCGATACCAAGTCGCACCCGCTGTCGGACTTGTTCTCGAGTGATGCCGGCAAACAGCCCTACTTCGTCGAGAGTTCTGCCATTGACCAGCACGCAATAGGCGGTCCTTATATGGAGATCCGTATCCGGCTTGCGGCCCCGACCGACGCTCGCCCGCAGATCAGTTATTTCAAGAAGTGATCGTTGCACATTGCCCAATCCGGCGGCGAGTTGGTTGCCGCGCCCGGTGCTGATGTTTGGGTTAGGCGTCGGCCCGGCCCGGCTTTTCTCTACGGAGAGTCCGCTTCCGAGGAGCCCACTGGTTCCTGAGGGTGCTGAAGCTAACTCCTTCACGCCGAGTACCCATCTGTCGCTCCCCGTTGGGCCTGCGGCGGCTGAGGAGACAGGCCATGCAGCCTCTTGTCTCTCGAGCACTTCCGCCTGTTGTGGGCTAATCCGTCGAAGCGTGATCGGCCTGACAGATCGCTCGATCCAGTGCTCTCCTTCCGTATCAAACACCCGAATGAGCACGTAGCCAGGCGCGGACCCCACAATCCGGCCGGGAATCTGGCTCGCAGGCACACGCCCCGTGGGTTGCAGGGACCAACAGACTGCACTCCCCTCTCGATACTCCATCGGATGCCCATGGCAAGGTAATAACTAGTCACAAGCATGGTCCCAGGCATACGTCTAGTGAAGCACACGCAGAGACGCGCAGCCGCGCCGAACCGAGGTGCTTATCAACTTCGCGCCGCTGGAATATCGTTCAGATACCATGGCCAAATTGTCCAGAACAGCGTTTCTATGCACCGCCTAAAGTGACGTACACCCAAGAGTGTTAGATATCATGTTGAGAGAAGTTCGGATCCACATACCCAGGCATAACTCAAACGCGAGGCGCTGCCTCCAGGGTTGCGCGAGGCGCCTCCCGCATCGACTCGCTGCTCGCGGCCTTCACATGCGTCGACGCATGTTCTTACTAAATGATGTGAACACTCCTGGATCGTCCGGGATCGCTATTTGTCTGCAGTAACGAGGGCGGTACTTGGTCATCTCACGCCTCAAACGACCACGACTTGACTACGTGTGAGGATATGGAGGCAGAAAACCCAACCTTGACTCCCGTAGAGCTCCGACGCTTGCTCAAATCCACAGATATCGCTGAGCTTGTCTCGGCCTATTCTAGGTTAAATCCGACCGATACCGACTCGGTTCTTCGCGGCCACTGTCCGCTCGCTCCTGACGAACAGCCGCTATTTTTTGTCATGCGCTCGTCGCAGACGTTTCACTGCCTTGGTTGTGGTGAAAGGGGTGATGCAGTGAACTTTCTTGCGCGCATTCACCAGGTCGATGAGACCACGGCCGCCATACATCTCCAGCGTTGGCGGGAGACCTGCAGGCGCGATGACATCGCACATTGCGGCGACCCTGATCTAGCGCGGAGCCTGATCGCGGTCAATGCGGATGCCGCACGGTTCTTTAGCGAGCAACTAAAAGCGACTCCCGCGGCATTACACTATCTCAATGAGCGTGGAGTCACAGAGGAGTCAATATCACAGTGGGGCCTGGGCTATGCGCCCGATGGCTGGGACACCACGCTGGCAGCCCTAAAGCAGCACCCAGCAGAAACTATCGTGGCCGCCGGTCTCGCAGTCGCGCGCGGTGGCGGGGGACAGTACGACCGTTTCCGCGCGCGGCTCATGTTTCCGATCCGGCACCTTGACGCAGCGATCATAGGATTTGGTGGCCGTGTACTCGGCGAGGATACGCCGAAGTATCTCAACTCCCCGGAATCTCCCCTGTTCCACAAGGGCTCACAACTTTATGGACAGTACGAGTCGAGTCGGGTGAATGAAAGTATCGACCGCCTTTGGGTTGTTGAGGGTTACATGGACGTGGTCACGTTGTGCCAACACGGCATCCGCAATTGTGTCGCCACTCTTGGGACATCAACTACACCCCAGCACGTATTGAGGCTAGGTAATCTCACCGACAATACCTTGTATTGTTTTGATGGCGATCCGGCCGGCCGCAGAGCAGCATGGCGCGCTCTTCAGAGCTCACTTCCCCTGCTTCGGCCGGGTCACCGCTTTCAATTTCTCATCCTGCCGGAAGGAGAAGACCCCGATTCGCTATTGCGAAAACGAGGTGCCGAGGCACTCAATGTGATCGCCGATCGGGCAGTGCCGCTAGCAGAGTTTCTAGGCCGACACCTGGCGAACGCTTTCGACATTGATACAGTTGACGGCCGGGCACGCTTCCTTGCTAAAGCCACAACGCTCCTGACCCAGGTGCCCGATTCGGCCTCGCGCTACGAGATCGCGGTCGCGGTAGCCGAGCGCACGCGGGTCACGCCGGAAGTCGTTCAAGGATTGGTGCGCCCGGACGCTTCGAGCGTGCACATAGCCCGACGACCTATCACAGGGCTGGGCGCTTCCGTTCCTATCCGGAGGCCAGCGGTATGAATTCTACTACGAAGATCTCCCAGGAGTGGTTGCAAGGAGTGCTCGAGCGAACCGACATCGTCGAGGTGGTGGGAGCGGAGTTGAAGTTGGAGCGTATCGGGAAGGAGCATCGAGCCTGCTGCCCGTTCCATCCGGAGAAAACACCGTCATTCACGGTCAACTCTCAGAAGCGCTTCTTTCACTGTTTCGGCTGTGGCAAACACGGCAATGCCATCGACTTCCTCATGCAGCATCACGGGCTGGGATTCCGCGACGCGGTTGCCGACTTGGCCCGTCGTGCCGGCATCCGGTTCCCGATGGACGCATTCCCACGGGATCAAAGGGGCGAACATCAGGTAATCAAGGCTTGTCAATTATTCCACACGTTCTTTCTAGGCGAGTTACCAACACAATCCGAGCGATTAGCGGTGCTAGGAATTGACAGAGAACTGGCGCGGCGCTTTCAGCTCGGTTATGCACCCGCTGATTACACTGTACCAATGGATTCATCACCCGCTCTGGTGGAAGCCGGTCTCGTTACGAGCGAAGGCAGGCCGAAGATTGTCGACCGATTGGTTCTGCCGGTGAAAGCCGCTGGCGGAGCGACAATCGGGTTCGTTGCGGTTGATCTCCCGGACAGAGCACCCTCGCCGCCAATTGTGTGCGGGTTAACAGCTGTGTGGGATCACGTGATGCAGGACCCCGGGCAGCCTCGAGTTCGTGGCGGAGATCTCTTCGTGGTGCTCTCTCCGCTGGAAATGCTTCCGCTCTCGACTCTCGGGATTGTCGCAGCGTCGATTCCCGTCCACTATCCGCTGTCAGGTCATTTCGTCCGGCTTTCCCGCTTGGCAGACACGGTCACTTTGTGCCTACCAGAGGGACCCGCAGGAGAGATGATTGCCGTATTAGCCGCTCACCAACTTGTGAACGTACTGGACGCGGATAGTGCGTCTATACGCGTCCTCTTTTTGAAATCGACTTGCTCTTTGAGCCAGGTGATTCGTCGGATGGGTGTAGACACCTTCAAGGAGCATGCCCGAACAGCTGAGCCGCTCCTCGATGCCGCGATCCGTCTGCTGTCCCAGCGGTTGAACCCACTCCAGACAGAGGACCGACGCCGATACCTGGGTCACATGAGACGCTTTTCGAATGCGACCAATCACGCGGTGGGATTGATCACGGTGGATGCCATGATGCAGGCTTGGCGACTGCCACACAATGAGGCGCACGCCGTGATGGACGGCATTGGATCGGACATCAGCCAGACGGTCAGCAACGCTGCTCCATCACCGAGGTCGGCTGCAATCAGAATCCTGTCGATACTCCTGCGATACCCTAGCTACACGCGGCACATCCCGTCGATTCCAAACTCGACAGATCCCGGCACAGGTCTCCTGCGCGAACTGTGCAGTCATTTACGTGCTCATCCAAACTCCGATATCTCAGGATTTGTTGAAACGCATCCGCGCAAGAGTCTACTGACACACCTTGCGGCGCAGACTTGCTCCTCCGATCCCCTGGTCGCCTTAGTGCAGGCGTTGGAAGATCTACGAATACCGACGCATCCGCGACGGGCGACAACAACCCTGCGCCCCGCGAGCTAGTCAACGATGCACGGACCGGATCGGGCATGGGGATACTCTCGTAGCGCGCCGGACTGCACTCCGCCTCGAGGACGTCAATGCAACTCACAAATTTCCCGGCCGCATCCTCTAATCGAACCAATTTCGAAATGCTCAAACGTCAACTCCGAGTGTCTCTCTACCGGCTCGCGCGGCCACCTGTTTGTACTTGCCAATGCGGCAACCTCCATTTGTACCCCTAACCTCGTATCGTTTGCGAGCCACACTTCAAAAGCACGCCACGCCACCGTGTCCTCGCGTGTGCCGGTATTCCTCATGTGGTCGGTTCCGGCCAAGTTGAAACCTACACAACGTCGGGAAAGCACCCCGCGGGATCTTCCGCAGAACAACTCGCGCCAAGAGTCGGAATGATCTTGTGCCGTTCGGGTCGGGTGACTGGACTGCAGCCACGAGAGCGTGCCGTACGAATGCCTGTGTACGCGTCCTTATAACCGAGAGATCTCCTGATGCGGGCGTCTGTATGACACGTGCACATTTTTTCTCGCGGCATCGCGCGACAGCGCATCAACGACGTCGCTCTTGGCATCCACTACGTTCTCTGGTGTTGGGCCAGCACCGACTCATGCAATCGCGCATCGCGGTCGTTTTCCTGGTCGCAAGAGAGTCGATCAGAGGCTCGGAAGCTATCAGTCTCATCGCGAAGAGCCCGCTCGGTCGCGACCGCACGGTCAAACTCGGACGAGCATCGCAATCGCTCGTCGCCGCGACCCTCAAACGGACGCGTGGCAGATTGCGTGTCTATTGCGGGAGCGCCCGAGGCCTGAAGCCCCTCAAGCAGAGCGGCTCCCGCCGCACCGGCTGAAAGCATCTGCCGAGCATGCTCAATCAGGCCCAACCAACGCTCCCGATACGGGAGCCGCTTGCGCTGCAAAGTCCAGTCGTGCAGCGGAATTCGATGGCCCTGCAGATACTGCGGTTGTAGCAACGTCGCGATCGCACACAAGGCCAGCTGATGGCAGTATCCGCGTGAAATCCCGAGCTCCTGTGCACATTGGGGGTACGTGTACCCGTTCAATGTTAACTCCAGTATCCGAAGCCCTTGAAGTGGATTCTCCAGCTTGTGAAGCCATTTACGATTAAACCGCAAGGTACCGGCTACGGGGGGTCTAGTGGTCGATTCGAGCCACATCACATGACCTACGGGTTTCGGAAGTAGCGGCCTGCCGATGGCCCTCTGGTACTGGGCGACTGTCTCAGCCACCAGACCCACCATGACCTCTCGTATAGTTCCGGCAGGAGCAACAGCGAATGCGACACGGTAGAGACTGAGTAGTTGTGGATTGTATTCACCGCGCTCCAACGCAGACCAATAGTTGGCGTGAAAGCCGGCTTTAAGTGAGGCTTCAACGGGCGTGAGGCCCACGCTCACCCGAAGGCCTGTCACAACAACGCCGAGCGATTTCTTCAGTTCCTGAAGGTTGATGTCGATCGCTGACCCCCAGGTGGTCAGCGCTGCCGCTGTGGGGATTTGGGGTTCAGAGCATGACTTGTCGGCAATCGGCACGCCGCGCAGGCGGCCGTACTCTTCAAAACACTCATCAAGCAGAACCGCCGGGCTCGTGCCAAGTGTTCTGCAGATCCGCAGGAGGAAGGCGAGACTGCAGGTCCGTCGCGCCCGTTCTAACAGGCTGATATAGGTTACCTCGATGTCGCTCGAGATGGACAGGTCGCGCTGAGAGCTGCCCTGCCGCAGGCGAGTCGCCCGTAACGCACGGCCGAAAGCCCTACGCCACATTGTCGTGTCGAAGCTCAGCAGCCTCTGCTCTGAGCGTGGGTCGATAGTACCCTCGGGCCGAGAGCTGACAGTGGCCGCAGGCGGCGACAGCGACTGTCGGGTAGGCCCGCATCCCGAGGCTCTAACACAGGCAAGCTTCGAACCCCGCCGCCGTGGACTGCGGGAGGCCCCACCGATTGGCCGATATACCGCCACTCCTCGCGATTGCGCCCGCTTACTCATCTTCCCTGCCATACATCCTGTTGCATCCATTTCGGTTGCACCTGGGAGGATAGTAGACCTGAAACCAATTTAGAGGCAACTTTTCCGAAGACAGCCCGGTACTAGGTCGTTGGTGCGTCCGTCGTCGGGACCCGGCAGCGGGACTACCGGCGAGCCGTGACACGCGGCCGCGCCAACCGAAGCCTAGATGGAAGCGTGGTGACTATTCGTCACGTCGCAGGCCCGGTGAGACGCCCTGAATCAGGCGGCGGATCGCGCGCCTCAGACGCTCCGGTGTGTCCGCATCTGGCCGGGGGGTGGGCGGCAAGGGATATTCGAGCGCACTGTCAATATCGCGCGCAAAGCGTTGCCCGGCCGCAGCCGCAGTGCCCGGATCGCGCCCCAGGGCTTGCTCAATGATCCCGAGATCCGTGGCCAATCCCGCCGCGATCTCGCGCGCTGCGCGAGCAGCCGTCTCGGCGACCTCCCCCATGGCCACGCCCGCAGCCCCAGGTTCAGCGGGCGGCAGCTCCGGGAGGCCCTCAAAGGCCTCAAGCAGGTCGATCGCCGGAGTCCGTGGGCTATCCGTCCCAGCGGCTCGATTCGCTGGGTTGCCGCTGGAGGCATCCGCACGGCGGTCCGAGACCGCGTTGGTACCCCGCAAATCGCCGGCGCCGGAACCGATGCCGGGGGCATCACGGGATCCTCGAAGTTCTGCGATCCAGTGCCAGAGTGCGGCGATGGCGGATTCCATTCTGTCTAGCCCACGCGGGTCCGCCAACACAGCCAGCGGCGCGCCGATGGCGTCTCTGCCCCGGTCATCCTCTTCCACCCGTGTCGTATTCTGTATCAGCGCTGCCAAGCGCTCGGCAATCCGTTTGGGCGCGCCGTGCCGCTGATCGAGTTGCTCACGAGACGGAGGTAGAACCTGCAGCATCTCGTGAACGATCATCTGAAAATCCTCGTTCAGTGGTGGAGCGGCGTGAAACGAAAAACCCCTGACAATCCGCCCGTTCATGAACGCGTGAAACTCTCCTTGGATCTGTTGTTGGAGGTCGCGCAAGTCGATGCGCGCCTCGCGTTTCACGTCAACATCATGGACGGCGCTATAGTGAGCTGCCCCCGAGTGCGGGCGGCCGTAACGACTCGCCTTGACCACATCACCTTCGGCGGCCAGCTCCCGAAAAAGCTCCCAGGTATCTCTCGGGTCGGCCGTTTTGAGCGCCAGCTTGAGCCCCGTGTTGGCCACAATCTGCGCCGCGCTCGCAGGTCCGGTTCCTTTGTCACCACCCTTTGTCATTCCGGCGAAGTCCTGACTTCCGATCGCGGCGATGATGCCGAGCGCCCGCGCCTGCGTCATCACGAGCTCGTAGCCTTCGACTGCGATCACCGGGTACTCGTCCGTCACAATCGGCATGGGCTTCGCCGCGGCTGAAGGCAGCGAATAAATGACATCACGTAAGGTGCCCATCGCGCGCGACCCAAGAGCGATCGCCGCAGCGTTCCGAATCATCGCGAGTGTGAGTTTCCCGATGTTGCGGGTTTCAGCCGGGCTCTTCTCCATTGCCGGCAGCAGCGCCACGAGAATCCGCCGCTGCAGGATCACATCTGGCATGTCGATTTCCGGCCGGGTCGCGCCGTAGATGTGACCGTAGGTATCGACCAGAGAATTCATCAATTGGTTGAAGTAGGAGCGGGCGAAGCCAAACTGCTGATAAAACGGCTCGAGCACCTGCTGCGCCTGTTGAGCCTGCTCGGCTGCGCTCGGCGGCTGCGGCCCACCCCTGGCCGAGGGGCCCAACACCTGCAGCTCTGAGGGGCCCCGGTCTGCAGATTGACGCATTCGCTGCTGCACCAACTCCCACATCGGATCCTCGCGCCACTGCACACCGCCGAGAAAGGACAGCATCGAGAGCCGGTTGGCCTCCTTGACCCTGGGATCATGGGCCAAAGCCACGAACTTATCCGGGTCAAGGTATTCACGCAGCGTCGCGATGCTGACAGGAACACCTTGATCGCGCAGGTCAGCGACCGCATAGGTCTCGGCGTTCATGAGTGCGTGCGCGCTCTGAGCGAAAACGGCGTTATCGCCCTCGGGTTCCGGGACCAACGACAGGATGGTCTGAGATATGTTCTCTGGCGTGCCGAATGAGAGTGGGTTCGCCGTGTTCGATAAGCGCCGACACGAGCGGCCGGGAGGTTTCGCCCCGGTGTTGAAGTTCATCAGCCGAAAGTCATCATCCCGTCCGAGCAGCCGACTGAGAACGAAGATCTGTGCGGCGAGCTTGATTCCCCCTTTGGGATCGACATAGATGCCACCGGAACCGATTCCGATTCCGGCCGAGAACAGCAGACTCACCAACAGTTCGGTTTTTCCGGATCCGGTTGTTCCCAAACATAAGACGTGGGTGAGCAAGTCCGCGAAGGACAACCACAACTCCGGACCTGCGAGTTCACCCGCCTGTGTCGACCATTCGTTGCCAACAAGGACAGCGCCTCGCGCCCTGTTGAATTGGCGACGCCCCGGCATCGGGTCGTTGTAGTCGATGAGTTCGGATTCTTGCGGCAATCGAAACGGAAGTTTGGCGCGCCACAGAGACTGCTTGAGCAACGCCAGCCCGAAGACTCCCAAACCGAATGGCAAGCACAGCGCCGTTGAAACGGGTGCAATCACACCGAGCAGCGCGCAACCGAAGATCAACGCGGTCAGGCCGAGGCGCGAGCTGAGAGCTGCCAGCGCTCGCTGCACCGGCGTGAGCGTATCGCGCCGGAACTGGCGAGCTGCCGCGATCTCTTCCTCCGCCGGTGCCTCGAATTGCGGCCTCAATTCTTTCCAGCCCTAAGCCGCCCCGCTCGCAAATGACTTCGCATGGCCCGAAGAGGCCTGAGTCGTATCTTCGGGCAACCATCCGTTGGAAACGAGCGAGTCCTGGAGTGCATCAACCGCGCTTTCGACTTCCGGAACCTGCAACGGCAATCCGAGCGCCGTCTCCGCCTCATAGTGAGCCCACACTCCGGCACTCTCGGTCCAAGGAGTTCGGCCTCCTGTTTGATTCAGCGCATACCAGAGCACACGGTCCAAGGGACGAAGCCAGACAAACTCACACGAGGGCAACTGCCCGCCCCTTTCCCGGGCGAATTCCAGAAGCGCGACCATCCACGTCACGGTATAGGCGCTATGAGGGTCCAAGCGCCGCTTGATCGACTGGGTGATCGGAAGTTGCGTGAGCAGTTCGTCAACACCCTCAGTATCGAGCTGGAAAGATTTTGCTGCGCCCTCCTTTGGCTCGCGAAACGAGATGGACAACTGATCAAGAAGCGATTGCCCGCGGGCGCGTTGTGCGTGTGCTAAGGCTATGAAGGCCGCCGCCAGCGCCTTGCGATGCGGAGCGAGTTTGCGCAGTCCCTCAAATCGCTCGCCTAGCTGCTCGGACAGAAGTGTTCGGGCACGATCACGGTCGAGCCTCAATCCGGCATTGGCCCGTGCACCATTCTCGGGGCGTTGCAATGGGGACTCCTCATTCGGCAACCCCTCCGCCGTGATCAACCAATCGCGCGGGACCGGCCGGCCCTGTCGATCGACCAGCAATGAGTGCTGCGCCACATATCGCGTCGGGCTCATCGCAATTGCCCAAGGTCCGCGGTGCATCGGCTCCTTGAGAAGGTTTCTGCGCAGGGCCGGTGCGATACACGGAAACAGATGTATGTTGCGAGCAAGTAGATCGCGGGCGTTGAACGTTCTGCGAAACAACCGCCCTCGATCGGCGTAGTGCCAAACAATCGCCGCCAGTGGTACGAGAATTACCACATTGATCCAGCGCATCCAGCGGCCCGCAAGGGACGCTGCGCCGACCATATCGTCCCACTGTAACTGGGCTGGGGAGATGCGGCCCGCCCAGCGGTACAATGCTTGCGCCTGGGACCCCTCGATCCAACAGAAGGCGGCGACCTCAATTTGGATCAACTGCAGCCAGACCCGATTAATCGGTACCCGAAACCGCTGATAGGCGGCAACCGATAGCATCGCTAGCAGCATCACCCCGAGCACCATGACCGCGAGTTCCGTTGGCGTCGTGCCTTCCTCCCGAGGACCCGTCGTCATCTCGATACTACCCCTCGCCCACGCCCAGGCCACGGTTGGCCCTCGCGACAACCTCTCTGACATTCAGGCGGCTGCGCAGCAGGTGATACACCCTACGCTGGTAGTTGAGAGCCAGAGGACCGCGATGGGAGTGATAGCGTCCGATGGCAGCCCATACGTCTCCTCTCATCTCCACCAGCGCCTGTTGAAATATCCATGCAGCCGACAGCACGTTGACGCAACCGTTATTCACCAACACGCCTTCCGATATCCGACGAGCTGCGAGACTACCCAACCAGGAGGAATTGACTTGCCCAGGGCCGATGTCCCAAGTGCCGTTGGTATTGTGGATCACTTGGCCCACCTGTCCGCCTTCGGCAGCGATAATCGCTACGAGCCCGGCAAGCGGCACGTGTTGGGCCCTGGCTGCATCTACGACGCACTCGACCGTCACCGGACTGATTGGCGGAATATGCGGAGGCGAGCCCCAAGCCATGATCGAAACTCCTGATATCGCTTTGTCTGCAGACAGTGCAGACGCCAGGACAGAACCAACGTACTGGTGCTGAGCGCGAGAACGCAGGTCGATGCGAGGATCAAGTACATCCAGCTGTTAAACCGATCAAACACCAATTGAGCGATCAGCGCGCCATAGGCACTCGCCGCGACAATTGCGACCCGCAGGCGAGCGCCCGAAAGCGCCTCCAGCATCCGCGGCACGTCCGCCACCTCGATGCCCCACGTTGCGAGCATCTGGCGGTAGGAGAGTGGCGGTGGAGAACCCCGGCTCGCGTGCCTCCACCCTCGATAGTCAGCGGACAGTTGGCCAAAGAGCCGGGACGCATCCGCCGCCATCGCACGCGTCTCTGCCCCGAACAGGGCCTTGCGCGGGACGGACCACCATCCCTCGACCCACCAGCGACCAGCGCGCCGGAGTAATCCGGGGCGTCCAGCACGCGAGGCCCCGTCAGCCGACCGCGCGAGCTTTCTAAGCACCATCGGGATACTCGAGTCCAATTTCCGCTCGCTGGCCCTGCGAGGCTCGAAGCATCGATGCTCGACTGATCGCACCCGCCGCAGGTGACAAACTCGCCTCTTGTACCTCAGGCTCCGGCGAACCATCCTTCCACGGCTCGGTCGAAGACTCGAGCAGCGCATAGCAGCCAGGGGCTACCGTCATGAACAACTCGTCAGTACATTCGATCAGTATTCCGCCTGGATGCTGAGGAATGTCCTCCAGGTAGGCACGCTTCTGACCTGCATCCATAACACGGATGCGTCGCGAGAGTTCGATGAACTGGGACTCCAGGGTGAAACGATACAACTCACCCAAGCCTTCCAACACACTCGCATACGCTGGCGCCTGTTCGAGGTCGCTCGCGTCCGGCATCAGTCCTTCGGTAATCTCTGCGGCGCTGTCGGTCAACGTGAGACGGATACGCGCTACTACATCCTGGGGACTCTGGTCGCTCAAATAGAGGCGTTGGGTGGCCGGACGCAGCGTCCAAACCTGTAGCAACCCGAGCATTGCCGTGCAAACTGCCCGGTATTCTGCGACCGATTCCGCCGAGTGACCCTGCAGGCGCGCAACTTCGCCCGGCTCTGCGTTTGGTGACGCTCCGGCCCGGAGTCCGATTGCTTGCTGCGCGTACATGTCCAGCAAATGTTCAATCTCGCGGGTTTGCATCTCGGGTGACGCCGTTGGATCTGAGAGCTCCCACACGTCGGCGACCAACATCGCCACCGGTCCCGACAGTGAGATGCGCAACGACGCGTGCGACTCTTCCGACTGTGTCGTCTGGCAGATCCGGTCCAGGGCGGTCTGATACAGGCTTTTCACCGTCTCGAAGGCCTGCGCAAACACTTCGCGCTGCGCTTTGAGCCCTGGGCGCATCAGAACTGCTCGATACAGCGATCCCAATGCGCGTGCTCCCAACACCTGACCCTGCAGGGTCGCAGTGGGCCCGGAAGCCACTTCCGGTCGCATGAGATCAGCCGACCTCTGCACCCCCGATCCTGCGCGCCTTTTGCTCTCGGGGGGCGCATCAGGCCGTGCGAGCCGTTGGCCAACTTCGTACGGATAGCGCATGACAGACTCTTGGTTGAGGCGGCAATGTCAGAGTCTCGAGCGCCAACTGCTTCTCGGAACTAACGGCACGCGCCAGATGCACCGCATGATTCATGAAGAGCAAAAGCGGAGCCCCTAAAACACCCACGGCCGACTCGCGAGAAACGGGCAGAACGGCACGGATGCGAGTCAGGGAGGATTCATCGGGCTCGAGATCAAAGGACGACACCACAGCTGGAACGCCCATGAGATCCGCCCATGCCGCCGCTTGCGCCAGGAATAATGGCAGGCCCCCGTCGCGGGCAGCGACCTCCTCCAGAGTCAACGCTTCCGCACCCAGTGAGCCGCCGTCGAAGCCGCTCAGTCTCAGAAGCTCGACGAGGATCTGCTCCAGGGTGTCCAGGGCGGCTCCGTCCTCGGGGGGTGATGTGAGTAAGTGACCGTGCATACAACCTCAAGAGACTCTGCAACAACCATAGACGACCGGCGTCAAGGCGTGAATACCTGGCGGGTTTTGGCGTATCCGGATTGACCTATATTCCGGCCGCAAGCCGGGCGATGCCTCATTGCGGCCGTGGCCGAAACAGGCCCTGTCGCGCTGGTGGTGTCTCTTTGTGTAATCTATCACATATGTGCTACCGACCCGGCTGATATGATGAACCGGCATGCAGGCAAGACTCAGGAACTGCCGCTCGACTTGGGCACCGAATTACTGGCACGCGCCATCGCGCCGTCACACGGCCGCATCGGACAGCGCCACGACGGCCTGCCGGTCACCGAGCCTCCCCGCACCGTGGTGCTCGATACGGAGACGACCGGGCTCGATGTCGGCGAAGGGCATCGCGTGATTGAGATAGGCTGCATCGAGATGATCCACGGCCTGAGGACCGGGAAAACCTTTCATGTCTATCTCAACCCCGATCGATCGGTCCCCCCCGAGGCCACCGCCATACACGGGCGACGCGACGCCGACCTAGCTACGGCACCGCGCTTTGCCGAGATCGGCCGGGCCTTTGTCGAATTCGTTTACGGCGCTGTACTCGTGATCCATAACGCCCCGTTTGATCTCGGTTTCCTGGATGCCGAGCTGACTAGAGCCGGTTCCGAGCGATCCCTGACCAGCTTTGTGCTCGAAATCGTCGACACGTTGGTGATCGCACGAGAACTACATCCTGGTCAGCGGCATGATCTGCGCAGTCTTTGCCGGCTCTATGGAATTGACACCGCGGGCGCCAAGCTGCATGGCGCCTTGGCTGACGCCGCTCTTCTAACATCTCTCTACTGTGAGATGCGCCTCTCTCAGGCCAGCCTGTCGCTTTCTCCGGTCCCTGAAGATTTCCCCCCGCAGACTGGTCCACGACTGACTCGCACTCCGCTCCTGGTGCAACAACCCACAGCGGCGGAGCGCGCGGCCCATGAACAGTTTCTTGATCACATTGATAGCCAATGCCCTGCTGGCAGTCTTTGGCGTCGTCTTCGTCCATGAGGTATCACTATGCATGTCATTGTCTCCCAAGCGCCCCCACCGACTCTTCTTCACACTGCCGGACACGAGAGATACGGGCCCTACCTTGTCTTCCCGCACTTCCGGCGCACCCTCGAGTTTGGAGGGATTCGCAGTTTTGAGTTATTGATTGCCGCCTTCTGCGACCCTCGTGTCGTGCCTCAACACAAAGCGGTACGCCGCAGACTAAACGGCGTAGCTGTCGTTTGGCACGGCCCCCGGCACGAGGTGATCATCTTGGAAGGACTGGCGTCGGTTGAGCGAACCAATCTGAAGCAACCCACGCAAGGTCAAGTCGCCGCCTATCGCGACCTGGCAGCTCTGTCGTGGACGGACTTCAGCGCCTTCTGCAGGTCCAGTCCGGCAACCTGCCCGAGTTGGCGCCAGACGCTTCCCTGGTCACAGCTGGACCAGGTGGACTTTGACGCCCTCGGTGCCGCGTCCGAAGCTTCGGAGGCAGCGATCGTCGCAACTTGAAGATTGGGAAGAGCGGCCCTTGCATGTAAGCGCTGCAGACGACTACACTAAAACCACATTCCCATCTCAGCTTTGAATCACCTGCCCGCCCGACTTGCCGTAAGGCCCGGGCGGGTTTCTCTTTTGTGGGGCTCACACGTCCAACGGCACTCGCCGCCGGATCCTGCATGCACCTCCGCGCCGAGCCGAGTAGCGGGCGTGATTCACACTTTTGCCATTCTGGTCAAAGCTACTGCCATCGAGTCAGGCAGGAATCGAGAGGATGAAACGCAGGGCCCTAGTCCTCATTGACGGACAGAATCTCTTCCATGCAGCCCGCCGCGAGTTCGCTTACACGGCACCGAATTTCGATGCACTAAAGATCGCGCGTATGCTCTGTGATCGAACTAACAGTGATCCGCATCAGACACGCTTCTATTCCGGCGTTCCCGCTGCCGACGTTGATCCTTGGTGGCATGCTTTCTGGGCCAACAAGTGTTGCCAGATGGAGCGCAGCGGGATCACCACCGTCACGCGGCCGCTGCGCGTTCACGCCGAAGGCGATCACGCCGTCTTCGCCGAGAAGGGGATTGACCTGAGAATCGGCCTGGACATGGTACGTGCCGCCCAAGAAGGCAACGCTGACCTGCTCATCCTGGTTAGCGGCGATCAGGATTTTGTAGAGGCGGTGAAGGATGTACGGCAGGTCGCGCGCCAGGCGGGACGCAAGCTCAGCGTCGCAAGCGCCTATCCGGCAGCGTCCCATCTTCGGCACGGGGTCTATCAAACGGACTGGTTGCCGATTTCAGCGGCCGAATACGCACTGTGCCTGGATCCACGCGACTACCGCCCCTCAGAGCGGCAACTGCTATCACTGACACAAGGGCCTCCTACGCCTGGCCCAGCAACACGGACGCTCGTCCCTTGGCGGCGGAACGCTCGCCAAAGACCTCGATGACGGCTACCTCGGCCGCAAATCATGGGCGGGCTCGTAACAGTCGACGACATCACTGCGGCAGCAGAGGCAGGAGACTGCGCGACACTCAAAAGGATGATCGCCGAGACTGACGACTTTGGCCATCTGGTCCGTACCGGCCCTTCGCATCCGATCGTCACTGCTGCCACAGCGGATGTTGCCGCTCTGCTGCTGCCGTTCTCTCGTCAGCGCGATCTGCTCCGTGCCATCAATGACGCATTGCGGTTCGAGCCGAAGCGTCCGGAGGTCGTCATAACCATCATCGAGCAGGCCCGACCGCGTCTCGGCAAAGCTCTCCGAGATGGTCATGTTTGGATCGATCAATGGTGCGGGGGCTCGCCTGCCTTGCACGTAGCCGCCAACGCTGGCTGTAATGAGGCGCTAACCTATCTATTGACGCTCCGGCCGAATCTCGAAATAAAGGGCCGCTTTAAAACCACAGCACTGGGCATTGCGGTCGAAGCAGGCAATATTCAGGCGGTGAAGATACTACTGGCAGCGGGAGCCGACCCCGATGCCGGTATCGCGACCATTGACGACACTAGTCAGTCGCAGGTCATCGCGGCGCTTCTAGTCGATGCCGGCGGACGAACGACCGCCAGCGCGGGAACGCTATTGACACTCTTACCCCAGGAGGCGTGGCCAAAGGTGATTGGGCAAGCCGCGCCCGCGAGCGCTTGGCCCCACGAACAAGTGACCATTGCATTCGCGGTGGTCGATTCGCACTTCGCACAGCTGTTGCTCGCATCTGGCGCAGACCCCACGGCCGCAGCCCTTGGCGCCTTGAATAATCCCCAGGAGGAAGTGCTACGCCTCGTGGTGAGCCCTCTGGGCGCAGTGAGCCCGAGCGGATTCCACGACTTGGTGCTCAAACCCAACCTTCTTCGAGAAGCACTAGCAAGCGGCCTGGATGCCAATGCGCGGGACGACGCCGGCCATACCCTGCTAACGGTGGCGGCCGCACGGCTGGCGTATGCCTTCCCGACTATTAGGAAGAGGCTTCGAGATTCCATTGATATCCTGATCACCGCCGGCGCAGACCGATCGGGTCGCCTCGGACGCGATTCGCCGCTGCGTGCCTTCTTGGAGATTGCCTTTGAGCGGCACACACACAGTCTCCGCTGGCTGCTCCTGCGCGGCCTTCGGGACCCACTTGCATTGCATCATTATGTGGGTCCCGGGAGGTACCCGTCGGCCAAACTTCTTAAAGTGCTCCTCCAGTTTGGACTCTGTCCCAGCGTCCGAGACGTCCGCGGCCGAAACCCTCTGCATCTGTTGGCGGCAAACGAACAACTATCTGACGCACGTGAGCACCTGGAGCTCTTGCTGCGCGCAGGAGCCGACCCTGGGCTCAAAGACAAAGAGAACCAGACGCCGTTGGATATCGCGCTACGCTCGAAACGCAGCACAATCATCGACGCTCTGACCGCGGAGCACCGCAAGCGAAAGGTGAGCGCCATGCGAGAATCCGTCGTTGCAACTAAGATCACATACAAGCGGCGGACCTTCCAGCTGTAGCGACATCACGAAATCGAATTACAACAGACTTCGAAATCGGCGGCAGGCCGGCTATCTAAAGCTTGAGTCTGCGACGCAGCGAGCTCATCACGGAGCTAAGGTGAATTCCGGATCGCAGATCGTCGGCGCGTTTCAAACGTGGATGAGGAAACGCACGTAGATCCGGCACGGCAGGCTCAGCCTCATCGAGTTGTGCGGCAACCGCCTGAAGACTCTGACCCACCGTGCCCCTCGCGAGGGTGCCTCGAATAAGCGAAACCCATACAAACGCAAGACCGTCAATCTCAAACCAGGTGCGTGGCTCGTCCATCCCCGGCCGCCAGTAACCTCGCTGATCCATTCTCAGGCCAGATACATGCTCGATGAAAAAGTCATAGGGAACTTCGTGCCCGTGCAGCGCCTGAACCAACTCGCTGGGCAGACTCCCGGCCGGTGCGAAATCTCCCGCTATACGAAGCAGCCCATGCTCCTCACGAGTCTCGTTCGATCTTCCGATGAACTGCACGACGTCTGCGACGTGTGCAATTCCCAGACCCCATGTTGGCATCGCCACATTGGCGTAGTGGTTACTCATCGAGATTGTCGCCACTAAGAAATGATCTCGCTCCGGTGAGATCGCGTTGATTCCAAGCAGGTCTCCGATCGAGGCCTAACATCGCAAGAGAGGTACTACCGGAGCTACCGGTACGGCTTCCTCGCTCATCCAGCTGGCTCGGAGGCGAATGCGTCGGACGCAAATGCGCTGCTCGCAGTGACACGCCTCATCGCCTACTTCATCGGCATACTTTCCCCGAACATCCTGTGCGCTCAGGTCCGCGCCTGCCTGAATCACGAGTTCCAATGCGGCGGTGAGTGATCGAGGCTCATCGTAGCGATGGTCGCTGGAAGCGAAGAAATGGTGGAGGACGCTCATGCCATCCGCATCCTGGCAGGATGGATCAGCGCCATCCTCCAACAACGCTTGCACACGCGTCAGCGTCCCAGCACCGGCGTTCCCGACTGCGATCATCAGGGGGGTTCGACTATGGAGGTCTCGCGCATCAGGGTCGGCGCCGAGCTGGATGAGCGTGCGCAGTAGGTAGCGCAGTTTCTCACCGCGAATGCGCCAGTCATCTACCGGGTCAACACGGAGTTCTACCAGAGCATGTAGCGCAGTGCGACCCTCATCATCCCGTGCATTTACCCTTTGGCCGTGCTCCACCAGAACGCGCAGGAGCGGCTCGCTTAGACGACCTCGACAGACCAACTCGGACAATAGGGGGCGCAGGCCAGATCCCGGGGGAGGATTCGAATCAGCCCCCTGCTCCAGGAGCAACGCAAGTACATTGACGTCCGTGTCCACCTCCGTGGCTACGTAGTACAGGATCGGCACGCGTTCTCTAGATTCACCGCCCCTGCTGACCCAAGCGTTGGGATCCGCTCCATCCTCGAGCAACTGCGACATGCCCAGTGCGCAGTCTGCAGCGGCTAGATAATGAGCATCCGTATACTGAAATTGCCCGTGGTCTCGAATGATCGGCAGGAGCTTGTGAGTGCGGTGTCTCAATGCATGCTCAGCCGCACTGCCCGGATCAGCACCCCGCGCCAAGAGCACTCGAGCCTCATCGGGAGTCACTTCACTAAAAAGACTTCCGAGCTCATTCCATGGACACCGTTCCAATCGCACATGAGCAAGCCGCGGATGATCCAGCTTCGCCAAGCCCCACGCTCGCACGATATGGGGCAGCGCTGCAAACACCGGAGCACCGTGCTCCAGCAATATCTCCGCACACTCCCATGACCCGACCTTCGCGGCAATCGCCAGAGCGGTATCCCCCTTGAGGACTGTCGCTCCCGAATTGGCGCCCGCCATGAGCAGTTGCTTGACCGCTGAGGGGTGGCAATGTTCGACTGCTAGATGAAGTGGGGTTATGGGACGCTGAGTCACTGAGTCGATGAAGGCACCCCGTGCCAACAGTATGGAGATACTGGTCAAGCGTCCCAGTTTCGCTGCCAGATGTAATGGAGTGAGTCCATATGGTCCGGGCTCATCCACAGCGCAAATTCCCTGTTCGAGCAGCCACCCGAGAACACGATCGGCGCCCGATGATACGGCCTCTTGCATCAGCACGGGGCGCCGGCAGTCTTCCGATGTAGCTGCAAGTGACAGAACGCAACCTGCGGTGTGCAATGGACGCAAACACTCGAGCGCGTCCGCACTCAGCGCGGCGAGGATCAGCGGGTCGACGACCTCAGCGATCTGCTCGAGTACAGCGGACTCGCGGGCACTTCGGCCGCCTCGACCGCTCAGCCGAAACTGCATCAACTCGATGTATCCATCCCAGCAGTCGTGCTGGTGCCGCGCGATCGCAGCGCGTATGTGATCGCTTGCAACGGCCATTCGCCTACACATCGCACCATACGTTGGATAAGCCACGCGCCCCCTCGCTCCGCATCGCATCGAGAGACATCCTGACAATTACGCCAGGGCCTGCCGACCATTGTGACTGGCAACACTCCTGTGGTGAATCGCCGCTTTGTGATTCCATCACGTGCTGTGGCTGTAGACGCGCACCCGGCCACGCCGAGTCATCGCGCTCAAAGCGTGAGTTTGCGCCGACGCCGAGCGGTCCATTGTGAATCGGTTCGTAACATATCCGAGCGTTCCAGACGCGGATCGGTTGCGTGCGCGAGCCGCGATAGGGCGCGCTCGTGCTCCTCTAGCTGTCCGACCAGTGCGCGTATCTGGTCTGCGGACAAAGTCAGGGTCTCCAATGCGCCACGGATTTCCCGCAATGTAAAGAGTCTCTCGCCATCTGGATCAACCCAAAACTCCACGGGCTTCTGCATACCCGGTCGCCAACCCCCTGCGCGAGCACCCGATTCGTCGGACGCACAGTATTTGAAGTCAAACGGGACCCTTAAAGCTTGAAGATCGCGGTGGATCTCTTCCGGGAAGATGTCATTACGAACCATCTCGGGGCTCCAGAAGAAACATATGCCGTCCTCCAACCAATCGTCATCGGAATGCTTCGCTACGAGATCCCTTACCTGTAGGTAGCGCAGCGCCCACTCCGGCACCGCGACCCGACCCCAGGTTCTAGTTCCCACTTCGTACGCTCCACGCCCCAGAAATCGCACACGCCGGACCGCAGCGTCCGCATTATTTTGACGTCAGCGTCGGCGTCTCGGAGTCCTTCAAGCCCCACAGGCCATCGTGGCGGATCGGATGCGAACCGTGAATACCTCCTGCCCGCTCGAGCCAACGGGGGCGGCTATTCATGACTTGTGCGGTCCCGCCTATAGTGGAGTCGTATCTCGGACCGTTCGTGACTGTCAGCAGCCTCGGACATTCAACTGGGCCACTCCACAACCTTGCGGCCGCACAGAGTACAAATGGACTCAACATACTCCCTCCCATTTCTGACTCGTCGCCAATTTCTTGGGTGCGATCCATGGGATCAGCGCACGCCGTTCGTTCTAACGATCACCGGGACCTCGGGCTCGGGCAAGGGCGTTCTCGCTCGCGAATTGGAACAACGCGGAATGACCCGAATCATCTCGACCACCACGCGCCCACCGCGGCAGAGCGAAGTGCCCGACGTGAACTATCAATTTGTGGATGCAAGTGCCTTCGCTACCACTCTCTGCGAAGGAGGTTTCGCAGAGCTGACCCGGCGTTCCGGGCACTGGTATGGACTCACCCGCGATGTCCTCGCCGAGGCACTGGCCCGAGGGCGGCCGATGTGTGTCGTGCTCGATCCGCGAGGCGTCAGGCGGATGTGCGCCCTGGGGAAGGAACGCGGCTGGCGCATACAAACGCTGTTTCTGAACCAGTCACGAGACCAACTCGCGCGGACTCTCGTCCGTCGCGGCCCATCGGATTCGGGCCAGGTAGGGAACGAAGGCATCGCGATGCTAGACCTCTTGAAAATGCAGACCGGTTGGCTTGCCGAGCTGCGCTGGGACGTGGTGATCAACACCCATGTCAGTCCAAAAATGGTCGGAGCGTTGGCAACCCGATTGATTGACATCGCGCGCCCTGAGAAAGTGCACGCCTCAGGCGCTGGGCAATCCAACCGGCGCGTCATGCATGCCGGATCACGATGACCTAATCAGTAGGTCGGACAGAGTGTCACTCGATGAAGTGCTGGATGTGGGGCGCGCGGTCTATCGCTGCGCAAAGTCACTATCTGCCAGAGCGCGTTTTGGCAGCGCCGTGACGATCGGAATACTGATTGACCAGATACCGGACCAGGTCGCACTCACCATTGCGTTGAGAGAGACCTTCGCGCTGCACACGCCGGCGCCGCATCTGCGTGAGTCCACAGCCGCAGACGAAAGGACTCATCGCGAAAATATTGAACTGCTGCGTCGTTTCGCCACCGGCAGCCCCGGTTTAACTTACTCAGCCGACCAGCGATCCAATTCGCGGCGGGCAACTCCACCACTGTTGCGCAAGCCAAAAGCATGACAGATTTACCAACAGAGGAGGCATGGGCGGCGACCTTCCGATCTCGAGACGTCAACGAAATTCGAATGCGGCTCGCTGCATACCCTGCACTAGTTCCTTTGCTGATGATTGAGGGCGTGCCGGCGTTATATTGGGCCACTCTCCAGGGGAATGAGACCGCAGTGGAGCAATTGCTCGCACATGGCGCCCCGGCGACGGCGTCCGAAGGTCATCACCAACCCCTCATTGCGGCAGTCCGGCGCGGCTTCCTTCGGATCGCCTTGCGTCTGCTCGCGGCCGGCGCCAGCGCAGACATCCGCGACCACAACGGTGATACGGCATTGCACGCAGTATCGACGTGCGACAGCGCTGCACTCGGGGTTGGCCTATATTCGGAACGGTTGGAGCATGGAGCGGATGCCGCCCTGCGCGATGCGAATGGTCGCACATCGCTCGCGCACGCCACTCGTTACCTGCCCGAGGAGATTAGTAGAGCGCTTCGCGCCTCAAGCGCCGGAATTCCTCCTGGTCGCGCCCCACGCCGATAAACCAGCGCGCCAGCCTGCCGGACGCACTTTCAACCTGCTACGTGCTAACTCCTATGAAGTGCTCCCTGACTGACTCGGAATGTCTCGATGTGTGCAGGCGCCTGGAAGGTGAGTTTCAATCGGTCCTTCGTGCAATTATTGCGCACGATCCGGGCTGCTGGGATGGGTATCTGGAGCTCATCCGCTTCCGGTTCCACAGCTCTGCGGTTCGCGTTCGGGAAATGGTCAATCGCATTGCGACCCAGGTTGATCCACTCATCCGAGAAGCCGCGCGAGCCGATGCGCTCGAATGCTTAATTCCGCTCCACCAGGCCGGCTGCCCTCTGGGAGGAATCATTTACGAGAGTCAGATGGTCATACATATGGCCGCGCATAAAGGAGCAGATAGGATCATCGCCTGGATGATTGACGAACATATCTGCAGCGTAGACGCTCGGACCACGAACGGGCTAACCGCGCTCCACTACGCTGCGCTGGCCGGCCGGGACACCTCTGTGAAGGTGCTGCTTGCGCGATGCGCCTTCGTAGACGCAGCGGCCTCGAGCGGGGAGACGCCGTTGCATGCAGCGATTCGAAACGGGAGTCCGGCCGTCTTTGATCTTCTACTGCAGGCAGGTGCCAACGTGGGTGCTACTGTCCACGGCGAACAGACGCCCCTGAGCCTTGCAGCTACATACTCGAATTGGGCGTGTGTCAGAACGCTTCTCTCGCGCGGAGCACCTTGGACTTACGCCCTCCCTGACATTCTCGCGGTCCAGGGTATCTCCGCGCTGCAGGAACCTTCCTTGGTTCAGGCGCGACTGGAGGGTTGCCCGCAAGATCGACTCGGGCGGCTCTTCGCCTGGCTCTCACCTGAGCACGGCCGCGTATTACTCGAGCGTGGTGCGCGACCGAGTAACGCTGCCGAACACGGACTGCGCAACCCCTATCCACTCCTTCAACTAATCAAACAGTATGGTGACTTCCCCTACGGCGAGGCACACTACAAGTCCGCGGCATCCTCCCTCCTTGGGATGACTCAGCTATTGCAGAACGGTGGCGATCCGAATGCCTGGGTGACGCTCAAAGATGGGACTCGTGCTCCCTTGATCTACTACGCTGCAACCGACAACGACTGCGACATCCAGACGGTCTCTTTACTACTGGATTACGGCGCAGATCCGGCCAGGCCATCCGATTCCGCGCTGGCACCCCTATTGAGTGAGTTGATCAAGCACTCACGCTGCTCGACCGAAATGCTCGACAAACTCATTGAGCATGGCGCAGACGCCGAAGCAGTGGATCAGGAAGGCCGCCCTCCCCTCCATCTGCTATTGGCCTCGTTCTGGTGCATAGACGATTGTCAAAAGCTTCTCGATGCGTTGCTTCGAATGCGCGTTGATGTCAACGTCCAGGACTCAGAGGGGCTCACGCCGTTGATGCTGGCTGCCAATCTCTTCTTTGCCGGTGCGCCCGAGCGAACTGCAGCGTTGCTGCAGGCCGGTGCGCACATTGACGCCCGCGACGTCATCGGGCGAACAGCGCTGCACTACCTGTTCGAATGTCTCGAGCAGAAAGCCGACGGCAACGCAGAATGCCAAGAGGTACTTGACCTCCTTTTGCAGGCGGGCGCGGATATCTTCGCGCGCGATAGTCGCGGGACATTTCCGGAAGACCTCGGCAACTGCGACTGCGCCCAACGGGAGCGGAGTACCGTGCGGCGCTTACGTCATCGCGCACAATTGCATGTGAATTTACACACACTGGCTGCACAATCCGTGCGCCAGCGTCCATGACTCCTGTCAGCTTCCGGGCCGCGAGATCTGTTTCCCAGACTGCACCTCTGCCCATCCCTCCCTTACATCGATGTCAGTGTGAATGTGAAGGTACCGCACCCGCTCCCGTTTGAACCGCCGCGCAGAGAGATCGTCGCACCCTGATTTGCCGGCAGCACAAAGTTGAGGGACATCGGCCACAGCACGTATGTTTTATAGTTGGGTGGCTCACTGGCTGACGCCTGCGTCGACATAACGGCCCCCGAAGAAATCGTGGCTTGCAAGGTGATCGCGGTGACCGTGCCTCCCCAGGGGGAACACAGATTGCCTGCGGTACTGCCCGTGCTGCTCATTCCAACGGTCGCCGCAATCGTGACCATCTGCGCATTGGATTTCGATGCGATCGAGGCAGAACCGGTATACGGGCCGCAGACAGTCAATACCGAAGCTGGTGAGCCGTTGCACGCCTCCGGCCCTCCACCAGCGAATGCCTGCGACCCCCAGCTCCAACCGGGTGGAGATGTGCGAGAGTCGGTGGCGTGCCCCGTCGCCCCGATCATGAGCAATCCAACGGCTGTCAGCCAACCGCGGATACTCATGACTGCAGTCCTTCGCTGTGATTATGTTTCATGTTCCGTTTCCACAAAAGATCAATATCCACGCCTGAGAATTCGAATCTGCGTCCTGCCACGCCGAGGAGATGGCCACCTGCATGTGCGGCGCATACATCGACCCGATCTGCTCCAATCGAGTGCGCACCCCGCCAACCGGCTTCGGTATGCCAGTGGGTATCCAGTTGGTCGGGATCGCGACGTAGGACCACAATGTCGAAGGGGTGGGACAGGCGACGGCTGCGCTGCCGGGCAGTGGAATCTGCGGCTGCTGCTGTTGGACGAGACCACTCCAACCGATGAGACCCGAAGAAACGCTGCGGCCGTTGACCAGCAATCCGCTGCTGCTCGAGACGTTCACCGTGCTGGCGTTGACGGTGCTGCTGTTTACCGTCGTTGTCGTCACAGTCGGTGCTGTCACCGTACCGCTCGCGCTAATGTTGGCGGCGCTAATGCTCCCGACGTTATTGATGTTGTTTCCGTTCATGTCTAGAGAGACGTGCATACGGTTTGCATCGGCATTACCGGGCACGCTGAAGCGATAGAGGACGTCGTCGACGAGTTGCCCGGAGGCCAGGTATACGATAGCCGCCAGATGCCCGGCCCCCGGATTTGGGATGTTGGTCGCACCGATATCGAGCTGCCAGCCGCCGGCGGCGCCGTAGATCCGACCGCGCACGGATCCTGCGATGTTGCCGATGGATACGAAGCCGCCAGCGGCACCGGCGTTGCGTGCCGCGCCAGGAACCACGACCTCCGCAAATCGGATGTCTTCGGGAACGGTAGAGTTGTACGGAGCAGTGCGTCCCCCTACCGTCAACACCAGGCCCAAAAGGTTGTTGGCGGTGGGCTGCAGGACATACAACGTGTAACTCTGGTGCCAGGGATCCACAAATGAGCCGGTGCTCGGCAGGTAGCCGCCGGCCTGCAGCGTGGTGACCGAGATAGCAGCTGCGGTCGTCGAGCTCGTGATGGCTTGCAGGGCTGAGTAGTTCGCCTTGATGTAGGCACCCGAGGCTTGTGCGACGGTACGCAACTGCGCGCCCGCAATGGACGCCTCGGCCGAGCTTTGCAGGTTGCGGATCAAGGGCACGGCGGCTGTCGCCACAACGGCGAGGATCGCAGTAAAGACGACGATCTCCATGAGTGTGAAGCCCGCCTCCCTTGCCCGTATACCGTCTCGTCGCATCTGATTCCCCATCTCAGTTCGGTTGCACGATTCCGGCAAGCGACCCGTTCGGGATCGCCCCCGGAACGCTGACTCCGAGGTCGCCATAGATCGGGGAGATGAGACGCCCACCTCGTACCAAACCAACGGCACCCAGCTGTGAGCCGTACTCATCGACGAGCGCTGACAGGGCGGCGCCACTCGCCGGGCCATAGACGAACACCAGGGCTCCGGGCGGACGCAAATTTTGCCAGGGCAATGCGGGTCGGTAGCCGGTCGGCATTGAAAGTGCCGCAGCAGCGACCACCGGCCCTGCCCCCGGAGCGCCTGAGTAGTAGGTTTGGACAGCCGAGCGATAGACCATGAAGTTAACAGCCACCGCGCTCGCATTTTGTTGCGCCATCGGGACATCGGTACTCCATGACTCGAGCAGCGCGAGCACTGCAAGTGCGGCAACCGCCGCTAGCAACCCTTGCATGGATGGAATTCCCGCCTGGGGCAATCCTCAGGATGACTCGAAGGTCAGCGTGTTTGCGCCGCTCACACACGCAGTGCTCGCCGCCGCAACCGCGCCCGTTTGACTGGTCTGCGGAATGCTGGTGCCGTTGACCTGCACAGTCACCCACGAACCGTACATGATGGCCGCCTCGTTCATGCATTGCGCTTGACCTGGTATTCCCGCCGTTGTGATGATGAACGTCGCGCTCGTTGCGCCTTGCGCGAAGGAGAGCAACCCGTTGAATGAGTTCACGGCATTCGTACCGCGTACGCTCTGCGCCGCGATCGCACCGCATCGAATCGCCTGTTGGGTAGTCACCCACGAGTAATCAGCTCCGTAGTTGCTCGCACACTGCTGCAGCTTCGCGCGCGCATTCTGAATCACTGCCGTGTCGGCCCCTCCAGTAACGGCGTCCCGATTGCTCAAAACTAATTTTCCAACTGCTCCAAGCAGAAAGACGAAGATGATGGCCCCGACAATGATCTCCATCAGGGTGAAACCCCGCTGACGGGACTTGGTGGGGACACGCGCGCTGCGGTTCATGACGTTAGGCTCCTCGCCGAGTGATGCGGTCGGTGGGTTCAAGGGTGAGACATGCTGTTGCCAACAATCGCGCTCACCATCGAGAGAACACCCACGATGACGACCGCGATCACGAGATATACGGCGATGATGGCCAGGCTCGTCGTGCGAGCGACACGGGCCGCAATAACCTTCTGACTGCGTTGTAACCAGCGCTCGCCGGTGCGCACCAGAATCTCATCGAAATTCGGAAGCTCCGCGCTCGAGGCCAGCACACGGACAACCTCGCGCGATGGAAAGTCGTAACCGCATCGGTGCAGCGCCTCGCCGAACTTCGTACCGGCGTGGACGAGCTCGAGGATGGCATCGACACGCTCGCGTAACCACGGGCGGGCCGACTCCTGCATGTGCTCCAAGCTCTCCACGAGCTTGTGCCCGGAGGCGAGCATGCCGCCCAACATGATCAGCCATTCCGCCCCCACCATCGCCTTGTAGGCGTTCCAGGGCGGCACGTGTTCGGCCCAGGTCCGCAAACGACCTGTCCAGCGCGGCAGGGACCAGAGCGCCACGACGCCGAGCGCAAGCACCGCCCCCAGGAGCACCGGCGCCCAGGCTGTCAACATGAAGTTGGCAATCGCCCGCAACACCGCTGCGCTTCCAGACCACTGCTCTGGCGGCAGGCTACTCTCGAGCGTCGGAATCAGCTTCACCGCCAAGAGGATCAGGATGCCTGCGACCGCTGGCACTGCGATGGCCGGGATGGTGGCCATTTTCAAGTATTGCGCCTTGATCGACTCTGCGACCGTGAGGCTGCGCGCCGCTTCGCGCAGGATGCCGCCATAGTCGCGCACGGTATCCATCGCCGACAGAATGAGTTGCTCCGTGTCGCGTGCATAGCCGCTCAAAGCGCGGTGGAACGGCTCACCCTCATCCATACGTTCCATGACATGGCGAAGCATGATCGCGCGCATGTCCCAACGGCTATCCACAGACATCCAGCGGGCTTCCTGCTCAACAGCATCCCGAAGTTTGTGACCGGCCGTCACCTTGTCCGCCAGGAGTTCGTACACCTCAGCCCGCTCAGCCGGCCGCACCAGACGCTGGGCGACCGCTCGCGCCCACTCGGACTGGGGTGACCAACCGGCGGCCCGGCGGCGCCTTCGCGAGCGCGTACGGACGACCGGTGCTGTAGTGTCAACGCGCGGCGGCACGATCGGCGCTCTGTGGCCTGTTTATGGGCGTGCGGACCCAGAGCTCATTCGCAAGCGGCTCAAAGCGGCCGACGCGCTGTTCCATCAGCAGTGGATCGACGAGTCCCAAGGCTGTTTTTTCCAACGCGTGCGCCATGATAGGCCGCCCGCCGAGCGCCTGGATCCAGTGCTCCTGCGCCCCCGCGATGTCATGCTTGTTGAAGCGCGCGAGATATTCGCTATCTGTGCACGCCGTCTCGGCCACAACCGTGCGGCCATAGATGCCGGTCACCCGCGCGCCGTCGGTCTGACAGGCACTGCATCCCGGTCCCCGCAGGTGCACCGGATAGTCGAGTAGGCCGACCACCTTCAGCCGCTGGTAGAGATCGCGAGGAACTCGACTCTCATTTCCTTTCAGAGGCTCGCGACACTCAGTGCACAAGAGCGGTACCAGTGTCTGGTAACACAGGCCCGCCACCGTCTGTGGATTGGCGAGGTACATCGAGGGGTCAACGCTCCCGCCCTCCCGATGGCTTCCGATCAACGTGTACAGGCGCACGAGTGAGTCGACACAGGAATTTGTGTGCACGGTACTCAATGCCAAGTGCCCGGTGATTGCCGCTTGTACGGCGAGGACGGCGGAGGCCGGATCGCGCACCTCTCCAATCATGATCACGTCCGGGTCGAGCCTGAGCGCATCGCGGATCGCGCGAACAAAAGCCTCGCTTCGACTCTCGGAGTCATCCTCCGTTACCACGGGGATCTGCATGGCGCCATCAATGTCGTATTCCGGCGGATCCTCGATTGTCAGGATGTTCGATCCTGCACGCTCAGCGTGGACCACCTCGAGCAGATGCATCAGCGTCGTGGACTTGCCAGAACCAGTCTCCCCCGCCAGCAGGATCAGTCCCTTTGGGCGGGCGGTCATGACACGGAACATCTCGATGTGGTCTGGCGAATACCCGGCAGCATTCAAGCGCTCATCCAAGGAGCCCTTTGCGGCGTGTGCGCGGTTGTACAGCAGGCGCAACACCATCATGTGTCCGAGTTTGTGAGGACAGGTTTTGACGCGGATCGCAGCAAGCCCGCGACCCAGGTACTCCGGATGATCGATCTGGCCATCCTGACCTATAGTTGGCACATAACTCGGACGAGCGGTGTTGGTCAGCGATTGATAGATGGTCCGGCAAAGATCTTCGCCGTTCTCCGCAGACATCTGCCATTGCGTGAGTTCCTGCAGCTGACCGTCAATCCTGAAGTAGACGCGCGTATGCCGGCTGCCGAATACACGAATGTGCACATCGCTGGCCCGTAGAGACACTGCGTGTTGCTGGATGTCCAGCGCCAGGCGGATCTTTTCCGAATCGCGCGCCAGCGTCTCGGTGACCGAATCATGATTACGTATGACGTCCTGCAACTCGTTATAAGGCAGGGATCGTTGCGGCACCTGACCATGCAGAGCGTGTTGCCGCCGCAGCCAACTGCGCACGCGCGGGTCCGCTTCCCGGCCCGAGGCGATCAGCACTTCGCCGCTGGGATTGACGAAAATGACATCGACGAGGGTCTGCGGAACTGATACCCGCGGCGGGCGTATATTGAGTCTTCCGACGGAAGCGTTCATAGGACCACCTCACCTCGCCTTAGTGCGCCGTCACGAGCATCGGTGTCGCGGGAAGTGTGAGATCCAGGTTGTGAGCACTTGCGAACGTGTTACCGTCCTCCACATCCGCATCGAGGAGCCGTTGTCGGCGGCCGTACCAACTCACGGTCACACCCTGGCTATCTACGGCCTCCACCTTGCCATTGGGCAAGTTGTCACCGGCCCGGACCAGCAGCTTTCCGCCGGCGCTCATTTTGAGGACGGCGGTAAAGTGGCCGTCGAAGCCGCGGCGCGACAGCACTGTCGGGGGAGGCTCAGCAGGCAATACCGCAGGCCCTGGTGCGCCGGGCACGGATCGCGGAGGGGACTCCATCTCGAGGAGCTTGCGGTGCAGCGTCGCGATATCTACCCGCAAACTCAACAGCTGTTTCTCGGCTTCCAGTCGTGAGCGCTCACCCTGCAAGTGCTCGAGGGCAACAGTTGCCTCAGCGGCTGGTGCAGCCGCGGGCGTCCCGTGAGAGAACGCAACACGGTCGGAGGAATTCTCAACTGCTGCGTCAGAAGCGCCAGCAGTGCCCACCGAGCCGGAAGCAGGCGGCGAAGCCGTGTTGAGCGATCCGGTAGTGACAGCGGCCGAGCCCCGCATTACCGGATCAATTCGCGCCGGAGGCTCTGCGGCCCCGGCAACGCTAATCGCGAGCATGAGCACTGCGCAAAACATTCGCATGGATTTCCTTTTCATTGCGTCGGACCACGGCCCGTGTAGACCACGCCCTCGTAATTCCATTCGCGTGCCGTCTCGCGCCAACTCATCGAATGCAGGGCCAGCCCGGGCACACTCGCCATGGCCACCCACAACTCCGGCTCCGGCGCGCCGCTCTCGGCTGGAGCGGTCAGGTGGAAAGCAGAAGTGTCAAATGGCGGCGGCGACGCCGCCTGCCCGGGTACCTCGACACCCGGTGGGGTCCGCGGGCTGGAGGGCCAAGACACGTTCAGTTGCAGTCCAAACACACGAGCGAGCTCGTACAAGCTGGCTGCGGCTTGCGCACGCTGCGCCACGGAAATACGGACAGCCGCTGGAAGGCCGAGGGGCCGCGACTGCGTGGCCTTATCCGGATCAGCTACGTCCAACTGGGCACCCGCAGGGGGCTGAAGGAAAGAGCCGTCCGAACCCCTGCGCCACGTGATCCGAACGGCACCCTCTGACTGACAGTTCCACTCGCTGGTCCACCAGCCACCGACGCTGACGGGCTCCTGTAGATAACGCTGTAGGCATGCCGCCCCGAGCGCTTCCGGTGGGACAGAAGACTCAGGCATCGCGGGCAGCGCGACTGGCGTTGACCTGGTGGTGACAGGTTGCACCAATGTTGGTCTTACCGTAGCGGGCGGCAGAAAGGCGGCAGCCGGCGCCTCACGCTGATTCGGCCAGAGCAGCCAGGCAATTCCCAGCGCGACCAGCAAGGCGCACGGAACGGCAATCATCCAGCGGCCTACCCTGCCCGCTGCGAGTTGTGACCCAAAGAGTGGCACGAGGGCCGGCCCCCGCGCCTTGAGGACCAGCTGACTCAACAGCGTGAGCGCCTCCTGCGGAGCTTCGTGACGCTCGACCTTCAAGCCGGAGTAGCTGCCCTGCCACTGCGCAAGCAATGCTCGTGCGCTCTCGGCGTCCTTCAGTACAACATCCCCGTCAGCCAGTATCTGACCATCGATGATGCACACGACCCAATGTCGGCCCGTCTTCAAAGCATAATGGCCCGCCCACTTGCCGCTCACCTGATCAGCCAGTACCCCAGCGAGCGCGAGCACCTTACCCGGAAGTCCGCCGTCGGGGGACTCGGCCAGGCCGTACTCCTGGTTGGGGGGGCGTAGCGCGACGAAGTTGAACTCGCGGGCATCCGCGCCGCTCGCCATCTGCAGGGCGAGCTCACGCGCCTCTACCTTCAAACTCTTGGTCTCCCGCGGCTGCCAGAACAGACCCAAAGCGACGTTTCGACCGCCAATCCTCAGAAGTTCCATTGCCATCGCCCCTTACGTCGGTAACAGGTCCATAGTCATGGTCATCACAACGACCGTTCGGTCTCGCGTGACATCGTTCGACCAACTCAACAGGCCTGTGGCACCCTGTTTTCGGCTGATATCCTCCTTGTACGGCACGACCACGACGGTCTCACCGGGCTTGAGCACCATCTCCGCATCGAAAGCACGGCGTGTGTAATCCGGGCCGCCAATCGTCTGGCTGGCCGACTTCAATTGCGCGATGCTGTTCAGGACAACCAATGTCACGCCGTACTGAAGGAGCACTCGACCGTCATCGAGTACATGCGGAGTGATCAGCCCTGAGAAACCCGATACCACGGTGCCCGGCAACAATGAGTCCTGAGTCCCTGCGTTGGTTGCAACAACCGTGGACGTCTGGGCGATGTAGGTGGTTGTTTCGGTCTGCTGCACCGGGGCTGCGCGGTTGTTGCGTGTGATCACCGACATCTCCGTGACCTGTGCAATGTGGCCGGCTGACTGCAAGGCCTGCACGAGCAGATCCGTATCCACCCACTGCGTCAGTCGCCCGGTTGCCGCCGGCAACACGACAGCATTCGCGGTGGCAATCCCGGTCGGCAGACTAAACGGTTGCGCGCCGGTGAATTTCGTCTGCAGGCCGGTCCTTCCCGTGAAGACCGCATCGAGCGAGAAGCCGAGCGCCCGCTCATTCGACATGGTCAATGCATAGAGCCGCACTGTGAGGGCAATCTGCCGGTTCAATCGGCCGTTCACGGCGGAGATGTAGTCGGAGACACGATCCAGCACTGGAGGAGTGTCGGTTACCGTCACAATGCCAGCCGCGGGGTTTCCTTCCGCGCGCCCGGACTGGGAGAGCTGACTACGCACATCCGCCATGACCTGAGCCCAGATATCGCTCTCCGCTTTCAGTTGCACCTCCTGATAGCCACCCGACGAGCTCGAGCCCTGAGCGGTCGTTCCGCCGGACGAGAGCGTGGCGCCTGAGTTATCTGCTGTGCCGACCTGACTTTGGTTCGTGATGCTGTCGGTCATGGTCAACTTACCGGGCACGGCGGACACCGCGAAGACACGTGTGCGTGTACGATAGAAAGCGATCCGTCCGCCCTCGTACTCCCAGTACGCACCAAACTGTGCCGCCGCGGAGTCGAGAAAGTTCACCAGCGGCCCGTCGAAATCGGCCGTCCAGGAACGTTCCTCGGCCCCGCCTGACAGCCCCGCCGGCTGCGGCGCCTGGGTTGAAGTGGCTTGGGCGAGCAGCTCGGGAGCGATCGTCACGGGCACTGCTATCTGGGCGCTGAGTAATGAGGCGACCTCACGCACGGTATGCACCCGCGCGTGCAATGCAAAAGGCTTATTGAATAGCTCCGGCAATTGCGCGCTACGCGGCACCGGCAAGCGGTGACCGTCCGTGATGAAGACACCCGGTATCACCTTGTAGGCAGGATCGCCCTGGGTCTGCGAGGCCGCGCGTTGTTGCAGGCGCTCGACCTCCTGATCGATATCCGCGTGAGAAGGCATCGCGCGATGTGGGCTCGTGCAAGCCGACGCCATAGCGATCGCCGCGAGCACAAGGGCGGCGAGACACGAACGATTAGACACCCTCATTCTCCTCGCGAGGCAGTGAACCCGTGCCCTCCTCACGCGCCACAACCTCATCGAGGAGGTGCTGGACGAAGAACTCATCGAAGTCAACCTCATACGTGGAGCGCAAATCAGACCCGAGCGATGGGTCAGTTACGACAAGGTCGCCGGATGTACCGCGGCACTTGTTCATCGGATAGATCTGCAGTGCGAGCACGGTCAGAACTCCTCCACGACGAGAGCTCGGTTCATCTCGTACACATGCAACTTCAGTCCGGTGCCAACCGACTGTAGGGCCACGCTTATCTGTTTGACGGCCTCCAGAAAGTCGCCGCTCAGAGCTGCAGGGACTTGAATAGACACATCGGCGATGGACTGCGGCCAGTACAGGTGGTAGTGCGCCCGATCGGCCCAGCGCGCAAGTTGACCGCGCAGGCCGCCCGCTTCGAGCTCCCATGCGGACTGAGCGGTAACCGTGCTGCTTTTCCCAACGCTTATCGGATCGGACTCCGTCGCCTTGGCCGTGCGCATCCGATCTGAGTAGACAATCTTGTGGTCCCAATCAACGAGAAACCGCACCTGATAGGTCTCGCCGATCTGTCGCAGGGCTTCCAGCCAGGTCCTGCTGCCTGTCCACGAGACGATCAGTGAATCCCCGTCCGCCGTCGGGACATAACTCCACTCCTCTGGGAGGAGCATTCGCAGCGCTTGGCGCAGCGGCAGTTGGCGCCCAAATCCAGGGGCTGCGGCCGCGATGCCTTCACCCACCTGAGTGACGGCACTGGCGCCGGTAGCGGCATCAACAGAGGGAGGCGGCTGGAGCGGTTGCAACTGCGCATTGAACGCCGCCTGAGCCGCGGTTGCGAATGCACCCGAAAGCACCGTCAACGCCACTGTCGCCATCGTCCTGTGCATGTATCTCCCGTTGCGTGAACCGCGGTTCCAGCGAACCTGCTCAGAACCACCGTACCGGTTGGCCTGCGAGTCGTGAATAGCGAGACATTGCAACCGCCATGCATTTCGAGGCGCCGCGCCCCGCGCAACCTTCAATACTCAGCGCGAACGGCCAGCACCCGCCGAACTGTGATGGCATTCACAACTTCGCCCTCGTTTGGCATTCATCGAGACATGCACAAACGGCAGCATCAAGGCAATCAGTCAACGTCGGCGCACCTGTCCACAACCCCGGTGCGGATCGAGGCTCTGAGACCAACCACCTCATCCAGTCCCGAATCGTGAGCGCCGGGATCGCCTCGGGCTTGATGACCAAACCACTAAAACGGGGATCTCAGAGCCTTCGACCTATCTGGCGGCGCGTGCCATTTAGCGATGCCATCTGCCGATGAGTTGATGAGCAGGCGCCGAAGCGAGGACCGATCAGTCGTCCGCACAGTCGCAGAGTTCCGGAAGCAACTCGAGCAGGTCAGCAGCGCGCATCGACCCTATGAAAACTTCGTCAATTTCATGGAGGCCGCCTATTGCGCGATCGCCAAGCGCAACGCCCTGGATGCCGAGCGCGCTGCCGCCTTGGAGCAGCGCTACATGAGAGTGGTCCAGAAGTATGCGCGGGAGCCCGAGGCAATGACGCGTCTCTCCCATGTGCTGGGCTTTTTGGCCCTGACGATCCCCGATTACCACGGCGACTTTCTCGGCGAGGCCTACATGAGCGGCGGCTTTGGTAACGACCGCGCCGGCCAATACTTCACGCCCTTTGAAGTCTGCTCACTCCCGGTGCGTATGACCTTTGACGAGGAGGTCTTAACCCGCATCAAGGAGGAAGGTCGCCCCATCACGGTCTGCGATCCCGCCTGCGGGGCGGGCGCACAAATCCTGGCAGTGGGAGAGTGTCTGACGGAGGGGGGACTCGACGTGCAGCAGTATCTACTGGCGACCCTGGTAGACGTCGACCGTATCGCCTTTCAGATGGCCTATTTGCAAATGACGCTGAAAGGCATTCCGGCCATCTGCGTGCATCAAAACACCCTGACTCTAGAGGAATACGAGCGGGCACTGACACCGGCGGCTATCCGGCTGTTGATGCGCACCCCGTCGCTGTCCCGCGTTCAAGGAACACAGGAAGGCGTGATACCGCCGACGCAGGCGCCAGGTGAGAGTGTCGGATCTGACGCACCCATCGTACCGGCCGACATCATACAACCGTCAGAAGCGCCGTTGCCAACGGGCGAGATCGAACTCGAGACACAGAGTCCCGAGTTCGAGTCCATTCCGGCTGCGCCTGCGCCGATCAAGCCCCCACTGACACTCGAACTGTTCCCAAGCGCGGAGCCGTCCCCGAGGCCCGCACAGCGACGACGATCTCTCGAGAGTAGCCCTCGCGTTGCTGGTCAATCAACCGACCCGGCCAACGGGCCCGAGCATGCGGGACAGAGCGGGGATCTGTTCGCGGTTACGCCTCCCAGTTTTGCGCCGGTGGAGCAGAGCGAAGCGGACCAGGCCCGTGCTGACCACGTCGAGCAAGTAATCGCCAACTTCGAAGCGGATGAACAGGGCAACGGTTCAACGCCTCACTTGGAGAAACCGAAGCTCACTCGCATCCAACCCTCCGCCGTTCGGCGCCCCTCGCTTCGGTCGCGTCGCTGAGCGAAACCCGGGAGCACACGATGCGCACCATGCGACAACCGACCCATGATGAGTCCGAGGCCACCGACGTATCGATGACGCCGAGTAGCGAGGAAGAGTCTGCCGGCCCGCGGCCCGCGACCGCTCAGGACACCGCACTGCAACTCGCGCGAGATCGCGTTGCTCAACGCCTCGGCGCCGGGCGTACGCCGCTGCCGCCCGATCTCGGCGGCGGCCTCTTCGCCCTTGCCGCGTTGTCAGACTCGGCCATCGAGTCAACACCACCCAACGGGGCCACGCCACCCGGCGCACTCAAGACCTTTGTTGCGAGTTTTGGAATCACGCCCGAACACCGAGCCAACCTGTCGTTTCTGCCACCTGAGATCAGCGCCTGGGCGGAAGCATTGACGGGGAAGTTGAACGCTCTGTTCCTACGTCACGCGGGCTCGAATGATCGAAGCCACGACGGCGGCGGCGTCCCCATTGACGGAGGAAACTATCCGAATCTCGTCGCGCTGCGCATGAAATGGCGGGAACTCGCACAAACCGCCTTGCGTATGGGTGAGTTGTATCGCATCCGAGCAGAGGCCGCCCCGACCCAACGCTCCAACGAACTCATGCACGAGACTCGGGCTCGGTGGGATCGGCAGGTGCGGCTTTTTGAGACGGCTGTTGACAATTACCAGGAGGATGACCCTGCGCGGATCGCCGCGGCGAGGCAGCGCTGGCGTACGATCCAGAGTCTGGGGCTGCAGTTACGGAAGGCGGCGGCGCCCTCAGAGACACCTGCGCTGACGGAACAGGTGCCCATGGCGCCCCCCGGAACAACTGAGGAACGTCAACTCGCTCTCGCGCAGCGCCGGCTCGCAAGTCTCGACCAGGAGGCCCATGACGCCGCGGTCGCTGAGTTACTCGACCGGCATCCCGAACTGCACACACACTCCGGCGAAGTTTTCGCCGAAGAGCTAGTCAAGGAATACGTGAGCACCGTGGCCGCACAGCGTTGGCGGCAGCCCGAGAGAGCCCGCCACGAGCAGCTGGTGACGGACCTGCAGGCGCCTATGGCAGAACTCGAAGCCCGACGATGTAGCCGGCGGGCCGCTGAAGTACGCGCTTTCGCGGAAGGACTTCGGTATCCCAAGGGCAAGCTGAGCCCCAGAAGGCAGCGAGAGTGGCTCGAAGGTGCTCTCGGGCAGCGCGGCTTCGGTAGTCGGGCGGGACAATCACTGCCGAAGTTAGATCGTTGGATACAACAGCACTTCAGGGGGCTATCCGTACTCGCCCTTCGCAAAGGACGTACCTATCTGCGAGAGCGGGTGGCGTCGCTCGGGAAACTGCCACCTCTAACGCTGTTCAACCTACGCGACCTCCAACAGCATCTGACAGCAGTAGTTCGAGCGTACGAGGAGGCGAACCAGTCTCTGCTCGAGTCCACTCGGCACCAGGAGGAGGCCGTTCGCCGCGTGCGGCACACCGCCCACCCCGAGGAGACGTCCGGAGCCCCGACGTTACTCCTGGGGCACGGATATAACTTCCAATCGAGTTTTCCTCAGTCCCTGCGGGGCACGCGGGAAGACAATCCCGATCCGAGAATCCCGGAAGCAACGTGGATCTGCGCGATGCATGGAGCGTGGACCGACGACCTCCAACATGCGCAAAGGAAAATTCAATCGAGCTCCGGGGCCATTGCCAACCCTGTGAATCCGAAAACGGGGCGCAAGCTGAAGAAGTTGGATCCGCACTCGGAGCGCCATTACCGCCACGAGCTCGACAGTGCCAAGCGCACGATCGAGCGCATCCTCGTTGACTATCGGGGCCGCTTCGGTGTCGAAGCCGCACGCCGCTTCTCAGACCACCTCGAGTGGCTCGAGGTCACCGCAGTGCGCGACTTGCCGATGAACGCACTGCCGGCGGAAGAGGAAACGCGACGCGCGCTCGTCTTTGAGTGGGCTGGGCGATACGTCCAGATGTGGCTTTACGATCCGGATCTGTCTCAAGAGAGGTCGCCTGGAAGTAAGACCCAGTGCGCCGCAGCTAGCACTCGAGACGCAGGCCTAGACAACCTATGCCAGGAAGCGCGCGCAAACCAAGCAGTCGCGGAAAGCAACTATCGGAAGGCGTACGGGCCGCAGGCATTGGAGCTGGTACTGCAGGAAGTGCGCCGCGGCCTCGCTGTCCGCGGCTGCAAGGTAATGCCCGCTCCACCCGGCAACGCAGGGGCAATCGACTCGACGTCGAGGGTGGGCGCGGACGCACCCACAGAACACGCGCCGCCTCCCCTGTCTTCCCCGACATCCACTCCTCCTGCAGGAGAGTCGGCTGAGGCCGCCGATGCAGCCACGGCAACAGAAGTCGGCTCTCAAGTGTCCCGTACCGGCGATTCCGCATGCGAGTCTTCGGTAGCATCCGACACCTTCGCGGCCGATCGCCCGGACCGTTCCGCCAGCCAGAGCGCCAAAGCGCGTGCATCTTCGTCGGTTGCGACGAGTGTGGCCGACTCGACCCAACGAGATGCGGCTACAAATGACTCAGCGAGTGCCGAGGTCACCTGGAACCGCGCGATCCCTGACACGAGTGGGATCTCCCAGTACACACTGTTGATTCGAGCTCCGGGGGATGAGCGATTTGAGAAGCGTCGTCGCGGTCGGAAGGTGGGTGGACAGCTGGCCTGGAGAGACGCACTTTCGCCGTCGACTCTGGAAGTATGGCTCAGGAAGATGCGGCAGATCCTCGCGGACGGAACGGCCCGCACGTTCAATCGGATCATTCTCGAGGCCTCAGAAGGACAGTTCACGGCCGACGTAGCTGGCGGCAAAGCACCCGAGCACGCCCTGTGGGAGATGCTTCACCGCGGTGAGATGGAATGGGCGAATCACCCCGGCGGGTATGTCATTTGGCGAAACGCAGCGATTGCCGCGCCCGGTGAAGCGAAAGCCGTTGTCGTACAGCAGGCGTGTCAAGCCTCGCCAGTCCCGACTGTTTCAGGTCCGGAGGAGACGGCTGTCCAGGAGTCGTTGACTACCGTGCGACACATATTTGCCTCCGGGATGACTCGCCCGGTGGACATGGCCGGTGCGATCGAAGCCGCTCACGCGTTCGGGGTGGATGTTGGGTCATTGTCCCCTAGTGGCCGCGCCGGCGTGATTCGCGCTGTCAGGGCAAACGTGCCGGTTTTCGTTGATTCCGGCGCCTTCCGATTGTTCAGGGAAAACTTGGGATTGACGGCGGCCCAGGCGGGCCAGCTCGCATTCCTGAGCGGATGCGGAAGGGGCCTGAATGACGATCAGGTCATGAAGCGTTACGCGGGACTGGTCATTGATCTAGGGAGGAGTCGCTCGGTTGAACTCGAGCATCTCTACCTGGTCGCGCCCGATGTGGTCGGCAACGCGACGGAAACCTTGCGTCTGCTCCGCAAGCATCGGTCCCTTCTGACGGAATTTCTCGACGTTGGCGTAAACGTCATTGTGCCGGTCCAACGGGATCAACAGTATGGTTTCGTTGAGATGGCAGAGTCCGCGGCGCAAATCCTCGCATCCGCGAACGCGAGCCACATTCTCGGCATTCCAACGCAGGAGTGCGCCATGCAGGAGACGGACCTTCAGGTCCTCCTGAGCCGCCAGCGGCCGGCCCGAATTCACTTGTTGGGCTCGGCCGTCGCACAAACGGCCGGTCATCGACTGCGGACGGTTCGGCAGCACAACGATGAGACCGATGTGACCATGGACGGCAACCTTCTACGGTCACGGCTCGATGAGATCGCGGGTCTTTCAGGGGAAGCGCGCTCGAGCGCTATTGCGTCTTTATTGGTAAGAGCAACCGCAGGCAAACAAGAAGTGACGGCGCAGGCGTTCATGGACGCGTCCGCCTCCCATGTGCGCCTCGCCGCCACGCAATCGGATCCAAAATGCCCGAGTCCTGTGTCAGGAGAGCGCCTCGCAATTGATGCAGGCCGCGAGCGTGCTCAGCCTGAGCCTGGGCCAAGCCAAGTGCCTCAGATGTCAGCGGCGAGGCGCCCGAGATCCGTGCGTACTTCGCGCCAGTCAGGGGGTTGATGTGGTTCCGCTGTGCTCCACTAGATCGCGGTTTCCGGGGAACACTAACTCCCCACGCAGGCAACATCTGAGACAAACATTCCTCCATGACGCTAGAGCAGGCGCGGCGGCAGTCAGCAGGAAGGCGATCGCGATCTCTACGGTGTCCAAGGCGCCAATGGCTTCACGATGACTGAACCGACCCAGCCTGCGTTGGACGCCGCTCTTGCCCAATTGCTCGCGGCGGTGCCTACCATCCGCGCGGCCATTCGCCGGCACTCGGAGTCCTGTTGGGCCGAGCACCTCTCGACTATCACGCTCAGATTTCACTCAAACCATTCATCGGCGCAAGATGTTGCGGAACTGCGAAAGGTTGCCGACATGTTGGTCTGCTACGCGGGACAGCGCGATGCCCTCGAATGCCTGCGCGTCCTTCACGATCGCGACTGCTCCTTCTTGCATGTTCGGCGTCCGGGCGGCGGATCGCTCTTACATGCGGCCGCACTCAGCGGCTCAGCGAGGACACTGAGCTGGCTCATTGACGCACAGTCGCTTCCGATCAATGAGCAAGGCAGAGGCGGCGCCACGGTGCTGCATATCGCCTGCATCCGTGGCCACGTTGAGATTGTGCGCTCACTGCTCGCGCGTCGGGCATTCATTGACGCGCCCGACGACTGCGGCGAGACTCCGCTCCACGCAGCTGTTCGCGCCGGTAGGGATGAAATAAGCCAGGCTCTGATCGACGCTGGTGCAAACCTCGGTGCCACATCCCGGTATGGCGCGACCGCGCTGACTCAGGCCGTCCAGCGGGCGTGGCGGAGCTCCGACTGGAAGTTGGTCGCGCTGTTGCTGGATCGCGGAGCTGCACTGACCCACGCGCTGCCGGCCTTGTTGCGCTTGGCACCCGAAGGGATCACTCGTCACCCTCTCATTCCGGTAGCGAGACTCGATAGTTGCGAGCAAGATCAACTCGGTAGGCTCTTCGAGACTGCATCTCCCACTCAGGCGCGAGCACTACTCGGGCGCGGCGCGGATCCGACAATCGCTTCTGTACACGCGTTGCGAAACGCCCAGTATGACTTGCTCTCAGTCATTAGAGCGCAACACGCGCTTCACTACACGTCGGCGCACTATCATGCGGCTTTGGAGTCTCTCCATGGGTTGACCCGGCTGCTCCACCACGGCGGAGATCCGAATGCGATCATTGAACACCGATACGGAGATGAGCGGCATCCGTTGATCCATTTCGCGGCGCGGGGCGGGGGTGATATCGCGACCATTCCCCTCCTCCTGCAGCGGGGAGCTCGGACCTCGGCGGCCTCGGAGCTGCTGGAGGACCCCCTACTGGTGGTTCTGGTCCGGCACGAGCGAGCCTCGCCCGAGGTCATCTCGGCGTACGTTGAACAGGGGCACGACATCAATGCCCGCACATCTTCTGGAAGGACCGCCCTCCACGAACTCGCATCCCAGCGGTGGTGCGACCGCGTGGCCACCACTCTTCACGCGCTGCTGCGGGCCGACGCCGACATCGAGGCTCGAGACGTCGACGGACACACACCCCTCATGGTGTGTGTTCGCAGCTGCTGTCTCTGGCCAGGCGTAACTACAGAACGGATCGCGGTGTGGCTCGACGCCCGGGCTTCTGTTAATGCGATCGATCGGAGAGGCTTGAGCGTTCTGCATCACTTCTTCGGCGCGATGATCGGGCGTGAGCATTCCGATCATAAACATCACGCCGCGCTCGAGTTGCTCCTTAGTAGGGGGGCCGACATTGATGCAACCACCTCAGCCGGCCTGTATCCGGAGGAGTCGGGTGACCAGAAAACCGTCTGGGATCTGCGCGAAGGGCTCCGGCGGTTACGCGGGCGCAGAACTCTCGCCGCGGCAGCGCACAATGACCAACCGGTCGGTAACGCACAATCACAACCGCCGCAAACTGCAGTCATGGGACAGCAACAGCACTCGATAGCTACGGGGAGGCAACTGCGGCGTCCACGCTGGTTATCTCGTTGACCTGACATGCGACACAATCTGGGACAAAGCTCTCGACAGGGCTTCAACTGGGATTTCTGTTTTCGCCGGCATCCTTCGCACTGGCAGCGGTATCCTTGAGGATTCGATACAGATCTTGGCACGTGCCCTCGTATCGGCGAACGTCCCGGCACAGAATGTGATGGGTGTACAGACGCCAAACATCTTCATCCGTCAGCGGCGAATTTTCCCTCAACCGAGCCTCGAGCGTCTCACTCAGCGCCGGATTGAGCCCAGCGCAATGCTCGTACCAGAGTGCGTAGCTGCAAGGATTGCACGCGGCATTCTGCCGCCCCATCAGCTGCAGCGTGAGTCGTAAAATCTCCTCGGATCGTGCCCGGTCTTCGGCGTAATGCATGCTCAGGCCTGGACTTAAGTCGTAGGTCAGTCCGCAGGATACCGGCGCCGGGAGCGATCGGCTAATCACCGTTGGAATTCAGTGACCTGGTCGACCGGGCATACCGTGTAGTCCTAACAATTACGATCGCCTGCGCAGCGCCTGACCCATGCCGCCGCGTGAACGCCCGGTTCCTCTTCGCGGCCCCGCCACCGCAGGTATGGGCAACTCTCCCGCGATCGCGATGACCCCCGGGACATCGATGCGCCGCTCGCCGGACTCGGGCTGCCTCTATTCTGGATTCAGCAACATTGGAAGGGGTTGCCACCGGCGCGTCAGCACCCCGCAGCGCTCTGACCCACTGTAGAAACAAGTGAGTCGGAGTCGATGTCAGACTCATCATCGACACGCTCCGTGTCCCCTCGCCCTTCACGACAACACTGTCTTGGCGGAGACTGAAATGACCAGAACGTCCTGGCTGACGCATCAATTAATCGTGCGGAGCCAGACGCTGCAAGGGGATTCGGAGTGGAAGAAGATCGCCCAGGGATGCATCCGGAGCTCGCACCCGGTGTGCGAGTGCGAGGGCACGTATATCTGTGTACGCCGACGACAGACGGGCTGTATCAGAGACATGATTTCGTGGGCGTAATCGAGCTGGTAGATGACAGTCGCCCACAGATCGGACGTCTTTACTACATCCGCCTCGACGTTCCAATCCCGAGATGGTTTGGCGACGGCTGGACACACATCCATTCGGCTCGCTACAACCAACCCCTGAGCATCGAGCCGGCCGAGCCAGCGACGAGCGCGCGGCAGTTGGCGATCACAGCTCCCACAATGGGCAGGCCATCGCTGAGCCGAAAACGACTGAGAGCGATTCGGTGAAACCCTTGGACAATTCCACCCCGAATAAAACCGCCCAACCGGTGAGTCTTCTCGAGCGACACGAAATGATCGTCGCACGGATCCGTGCTGGCACGCTCACTGTCAAGGACTACCAGCGGGAATTCGCCCGGTTTGTCGAGCAGAAGGAGGCCGTCTATCGCGAGATCGATGCCCGGGTCTGCGACACCTTGAACCAGCGTTGGGGATTGAAGTGGCCCGAGCGTGCGGTGGTCGAGAGGGCCATGCTGACACGCGCGACGTTCATGGGCCTCCTATATGACTATCTGCTCGTTCGTGGCGACGCCGGCTCGCACGCGTCCTTTGGGGAGGACGTGACTGACTTTGTGACCGAGGCCTTTACCATGGCCGTCAATGCAACCGGCGCTCAGGACCTCGCAGCCTATGCGCAGCTCATTCACACAATCCCCCGAAGAACGGCGAGCCACGGTCAGACTGGGACGGTGTGTGCGACAGCGAATCAAACCCACCGAGGCGCTACGCTGGGCATGCCCGAGAGTGGTCCGTCGCCGCGGCGTACACACAGGCGATTTGCGCCCAAACGCTGAGTGGGCTTTCCGGAGGCTCTGCCGCCGCTGGGTGACGATCGAGCGGACCTGCTCGAGGACATCCTCGCCACGGCCTACCCTCTCGTACCGGCCACTCGGGCATGCGATCGCGCCGGCTTCACAGACAGTGACCAGCGCCCCAGATGGCCCCATGCGCTGGTCGTACACTGAATGCATGATCGAGCTGTTTGAAACGCTGTCGGCCAATGGAGCAAGACAGGCTCGGCAGGTGCTCGTTGCGCCGGCGGTCTATCTCGATACCTGGGCCATACGGGAGTTTTCCGAGGGTGCAGCCTTGGGCGATCGGCTGCGGGCGGCTCTCCTGCGCGCGCAAGGAACACTCGCTCTGTCGGACATCAACCTGGTGGAGTTCACGGGCATGAGCGATGCATCTCACGCCCATGAGGCGGGTCGTTTCTTCGACTCTCTCCTCCCGCACCTGTTCCTGATGCGATGCGACCCAACCCTCGTCATTGAGCGTGAAATGGAGGTGCTCCTTCAGAAGAGACATCAGTCGCCAGCGGGTGATGTGAAAGCACTGGCCGAGTTTGCCGCAGCGGCCGCACGACGGAATGACCGATTCAGCGCGAGCGCCTGGTTCAACATCGCTCACAGCGAGCGCACAAAGCTGCAACCCCAACTCCCGGGTATTGCCCGAGTCTTCTATGCTCAGATCGCCCAACTGCGCGAACGGATCGCCAAGGAGCGCGGGGTTCTAAAGCTGGTACCACCTGAGGGCAACCGACCTGCAACGCTCGCGTTGCTACAGGCGATCATCCGAGACCTGCAGGCCGATCACCGCCTGCCCGAGGATCCGAACAGCGCAATCGACTTGGTCCACACCGTTGTGCCCGGCGCATATTGCGATTTCGTATTGCTCGACCGCCAGTGGTGCGTCCGATTGAACAACGCGGCCGCCAAACTGCGGGCAGCGGGGATCACCGCAAAGGTGGCTGCCGCCTATTCCAAACAGAACGGCGGAATAGAACGGTTTCTCCAGGCGCTCGAGGGTTGGTCGAAGCCGGCCGTCAGCTGAACTTCCAGGTGGGTCTTGCGGCCCGCGATGGCGTTGAGCCCGCACGGGCGCCGCCATCGGATCCTTCGATGTCAGATCACAGCCCGAATTCGCTGCGCTGAAACCCCCGACGGTATATTCGAGACTGCGCGACACGAGCAGGTGAATTTTGACGGTCGGTTAGACAGCTGCACACGCGCCGCCCCGCAAGCGTCACGATCACCGCGTCATTTTTATGCATCCCGGACGATATTGGGGTGACTGCAGGTACTCGAGATCCTTCCTATGCCACAGCCGGTGGGCTTCGGAAACGGTCAGTCCAACGAACTCTGCCTCGCTGAACGTGGTCTCATCAGGGTAGTAACGGAACAGCTCCTGTTCCGTGCCATCATCGAAACGGGCAAGCACGCTCGGCATCGGATCCAACATTCCTTGCGGCAGAGGACGCGGCAGGGGTCCGATCGTCACTGACGTGATCTTCTTTACGCTGTTCACCCAGGTTGACCCATCATGTTGTTAGACCGCGCTCGAGCTCCGACGACCACTTCGACTACCAGGATTGCTCCTCAATGGAGTTTCATGCGGCGGAAGCGACGATGCGCTGTCACCTCGGCTTTCGAGTGTATGTGTACGGTCGCGGCGGGTTGCAGGTGATCCACCTGGGCGCTGCGGGTATGTAGATCGGTTGTCACATTTACGACGTTCTCAGGTACTTGCACCGCCGCAGTCGAGTCCCTCCCGGGTGCCTGGACGCTGTCTTGGCTCGGGGCCGCGCGCAACTCCTGGTACGTCGACAAGAACCGCGACTCAGCTTCGCGCAACTGACGCTCGAACACCGGGGAAGCTCGCTGCCAATCGGGCAGCCAGTGCCACACATCGCCCGTACCGGCGAAGGTGGCCGAGCGCTCGACGCTCCTGAGGCCCCGGAAGACCCGCGCGAACCAACTCGGCTCCGTGTGCCAGGTCACCCTCAGACGAGACAGGGGATGTCCCCCCACGGCCAGTGCAATGGCCTCGACCTTCCATTCATTCATCAACGATGTCCTCGAAGTCTCAGGGACGGGCCGACGTCATGATGACTGACGGGTCGAACCCGCACGAGATTTAGTCTGCCCGCGAACCCGAATTTCGTGAAGTGGATCAGGGTTTCCCCGATGGGTGACCCATCCCGGTCACGACGAACGAGAGTTCGCCGCGACGGCCGCGTACGGGCAGGCCCACGCAGGCCCGCTCGCCGTAGCCTGCGGCGAGGAGCGTAGGGATACGAGGCCTCCGTGCCCTGCCCAGCACCGGCAGAAGGCACTCAGGAGGTAGCCGTGTTTGTAGAGCGCGCGCACGTGTTGAGCTCGATGACCGCGATCGGCGGGTCGTGACGACGGGCCCGTGCGTTCGGACGGGGCCGGGGACTTCGGGTTCGCCTTCGGTTTCGAGGGAGGGCGCAACGCAACGCGGTGTGATGGCCTCGTGATCCGCGAGCGGCCAGGCCTCGATCTCACGCACCCAAATGACCACCACGCGACGCGCAATCTGACAGCTCTCGCGTGCTTTCGTGAAACGCGCCGACCGCTCAGGTGACCAATTGCCATCCAGATCGCAGACCAGCATCAGCTGCGTACATCCCGTCCGATCCAACTCGCGCCCAAGGCAGGGCGTGTTTTCGTAATCGTCCCGAGCCGTGATCCACGGCCTTGGGGATCGCCAACCGGGCTCGAGTGAACTTGCGTGCGAGCACCTCTACCACCGCCCCATCACTGTCGCCTTCGGCGATGACCCCGAGAACCGTCATGAGTCCAACCCGAAGGTGCGCCAATACTCCCCCAAGCTACCTTCCGTGCGCAGATACTCGCGCAGCACGGTCAGCTCCTTCGCGGAAGTTCCCTGCGTCAATCCCCTCACCGTGGTTTTGCCGCGCGTGGTGCGCTTCACTGCAAAGACGTTCTCCGGCTGCACGAAGTCCAGAACGAAATCCGAATGCGTTGAGATCAGAATCTGCTGGCGTTGGGATTGACTGCGAATGAGCTCGAGCAGACTGACCAACAACTCGCGGTGCACACCCACCTCCGGTTCCTCCAACAGCAGCAGATCGCTGTGGCCCGACATCACGTAAAAGACCACCGCCAACGCCCGCAGCGTGCCTTCCGACAATTGGTTGAACGACAGGCGTTCGGTCCCCCGAAGAACCGTGGGAATGACCAGCGACCGCTCGCGCCGCCTCGAGGAACGGGGACGATGCGCGCGCGCCGCCACCAGACTCGACGACAGCGAAACCGTCTTCCATCGCAGCGAGCTCAGGAGCCCGAGGCCTTGGGGACCCACTAAGTCGAGGTAGGCCGCAAAGCGAGCCGGATGCGTGGATTGGAGTTGATACAGCTCAAAAAGGAACTGTCGCTGGGCGCGGCCGGCCGTCGCCGGCCCCACGAGCGCCCCGTCCTGGTTGATCTCAAGGCCCGTCGGATACTGACTCGGATCGGTGAACTGCGAGGCGCTGTAATAACGGACTCGTTGGCGAAACGCCGCAACGGCGGTCAACGCTGCCGGGTACTGACCCAAAAACTGCACCAGCGGCTCGGTGGGCTCCATGTACAGGGGCAGACCTGGAATCGCCAGCCGCACGGCCTTGCGAGCCCCAACTGGTTGCTCCGAAAGGAACGCCAACGGCACTTCGACCCAGCCGCGCGCGGAGGCGTTCGGCTGGTCGCCGGCACGCCACTCATCCTTCGAGGCGAACACTGCAGCGCCTCCCTCGTCGCGGTCGCTGAAGCGGACGGTCGAGTGCAGGGTGATCGTCTCGGAACCGGTCTTAAACGCCGCCGTAACTCGGGCGTCATCCTCCGAGCGACCCTGCGCCGGCAATGCCTCGGTGGTCCCCAACGCCGACGACGCCGCCAACATCGCAATGCCTTGCAACACGTTGGTCTTGCCCGCCCCATTCGGCCCAATCAATACCGACAACTGCGGATGCGGCGCGAAAGCCGTGCCGTCGCAGGAGCGAAAGCCGTCGATCCGCACGGATTCGAGAAACACAGAGGATCGCGCCATAGTTCCTTTCGCGCTGCCTTCCATACGGAGACGTTCGGGCTCAGCTTTGCCCGATCGGCGCGTGCGCCCTATCCGACTAGCCACCGTCCACCCCTCGGCTCGCTGAATCGTGACTCCCCGACGATGCGCATGTGCCTGCGTCTGATTCGGGCGTGTGAAGCAGTCCCCCCTGCGTAACACGTCGCGTTGGATATCGATGGGCTGCTCCAGCGGGTCGGATGCGCCGGCCGGCGCCGGCCGAGGATCCAGTGTCATTCCGGAGAGGTTCGCCAGTTCTACGAGCGCTCTCCTCTCTCACGGGCGGGCTCTCCATGCGGCCCCGCGGAGATTCGGAGTGCGTCGAGGGCCCCCTGGGCGACGAATCACTTTGCCACGCCGGATCGCTCTTGAAGCGGCGCGACGGACCTGTCCGCTTCGACCGGCGCGGTTAGCTGAGTTGGATCGCGCCGAGGTACGAGCTCCTCCGCGCTGCCCCGAGGTTGCATTGCGCCGGGAAGACAGGGCCGGTCTGCCTTGGGACGCTGTCCGCCTCGGGCGTCGCGGGGCCACCGCCGCGATCAGCGGATCGACGTAAACCCGGTCGAGACGGTTGACGATGGCTCCCAACATCTTGCGTACCAATGCAACGATCAATCCAGGATCGGGGGAGCTGAGCCCATACGCTTCATGGCGCATCTCGTGTCCATCCTCGAACAGTGCACCCAGAGCGCCGAGCAACGAATCTATCAGGATCAGGCGACCGCGCTCGGTCTCGATGAGCCGTGCGAGAGCACTGTCGCGACCGCTCTCCACATACACGGTCCACTCCCCGTCACTCTCCTCGCCGGCGGTCCCCAGGCGCAGCTCCTCGCGAGCACGGCCTGGTGAACGGCTTCCACCCTCGTCCGTCTTCGCGTTGGTTTGTCCGCTGGGCTCGAGCCGCGACTCACCCGGCATGATCTCGTTCATGGCCGCGAGGGTCGCCGCCGATCCGGCCCGCGTCGCGACAGAGACGATTTGCTCCAACGTCGGCAGGCCGTCGCCACGCGAAGTCTCAGTGTTGCGGCCGCCCGTCCTCGGTCGCTTCGCATTACGCGTTGCGTCCCCGGACGGCTCGGTATTCACACCCAGCCGAGGCCCGGTAGACTCTGTACTAGCCATGTCATCCTCCCGTGTAGGGTGGCTTGGTTAGGCGTTCGTCGGTGGTCTTGACACCGGCGGACGCCGCCATGCTCAGGTGCACGGCGAGCCACCCTTCTCGTGCGCCGCCATCGCGCAGCTCGCATGTCAGCGTAGGGTGCGGCCCGTTCAGGGTCTAGTGATTTGTCAATGGAATCCAACAATAAAATCGGATGTTCCGTTTCGGCGGACGCGGAATATCTAACATGACTTGCGCAGCACACGTACGCATGCTCACCACGTGCGAGGCAGTCCGACGCCGCCACCCGCAGTGCTCGAGACCAGCCAGTTCAGCACCCTCGCCAACAACTGCGGAGGCGGTATGTTCAACGCGTTCGCAATCGCAATGAATTCCGCGACATCGACACGGCGCACGCCTGACTCGACCTTCGCGATCCGAGTGCGATGCCACCCCAGACGAAGTGCCAGATCGTCCTGAGAAAGGCCGGCTTCGCGCCGGGAGGCCGCGAGAACCGTGGCGACGGCGGCACGCCATACCGTTCCAGGCAGCTTGCGCGAGGTCGCACATTCTCCAGGAGAGCACGCGGCGTGCTCTCCCGGAGATCCCTTGTCACCATCGCTCATGATTGCCTGGTAGATCCTCTACTATCCCTGTCGAATCGATCCTGCCCGCTGATCAAACATCAGTCAGTCAGAATGCAGTCCACCGAGGCTTCTCTCGCAACGCGCAGCAGTGGCTACTCACTGCCGAGTGTCCTGTTGCAAGCCTGCCTGCGTCCTCGATCCCCTCGATATGATCACCGCCAGCTCCGCACGGCTTGCGAGATCCTCCACGGCCGTCCGCGGGCCCCCCCTGATCCGACTCGAATCGGGGCGAGTGGGCCCGATCGCGGGCGGCCATAGACCTTTTGCGGATCGAGAACGTTTTTTTGCCACGAAGATCTAACACTTCGGTGGAATCGCTCCGACTGCCCGCCGCAGCTTTTGCGCCTCGCTCACCCGATCGGGAAACATCTCGATAGTCAGTCGCGCAATTTCGATGTGATAAATACACATCTCGCAATGCATGAAGTGTTCTTCGTAAGGCGTGATCCAGGGCTGCGTCACGCCCCACTGCACGTACATCAAGGCCAGCCACCAGCTGCTGCTCCCGTCGACATCGTGGCACTTCCACACCGGCGCCGCCGACCGCGCGCTTGTTGTTTCGGTCACCGGTGCGGAGTGCGCCCTCGCCTCCTTTGCGCCTGTGGCGCGTGAATCGACCAACCCGACAGTCCTGAATACGGCCGCCGTCGGACTCGCATCGAGCAGGGTGTCATGCAGGTTCCAGTCATACTGAGGGTAGATGCACGCCAACGGGGCGTACTCTCCGAGATCGGGGTGCGGTGTCTGCCACCACAGCGCGCCGTGGCGCGCGCCCAGAAGATCGAATACGCGACGAAGCACCAAGCGGCGTGCCATCGCCGTGATGTCAACGGACCGGCCTTCGAGCACCCATCGATCGTGCGCGCCGCTAACACTTAGCTGACTCATAAAACCTGAATTCCCTTCAGCCCGCGAAAGTTGCCTTGAACCAGCTGACCACCTGCGGTAACCCGAAAGCGATTACCAAGCCGAAAATCGCCCCGATACACCAGGCCCACGAGATTCGGCGGGTCCATGCCATCCCGCCCAGAATCAACACGAGAAGGATCGCGAGCGATATGAGCCACTCGGCAACGGAGATGCCCGGGTCACTCGGCATGTCCGGCGAGACCTGCGCGGCGACTATTGCGGGCAAGGACGTCATCGGGGCCATTAACAGGGCCCCTAACCTGTACCGATTCATGGCTCAACTCCTCTGTCGGACGATGGACTGGACCCTCGCGCCGCCGCGTGACTTTCGGTGAAGCGCAGCGCCCTTCCGGCTGTCAGGATGCGAACGGCGGCTTGTGCGCCCGAATCGGACGCAGGAATGGACGAGGACACAAACAGCACCAGCGACGGGACTTCAACCATGCGGGCCCTGGTCGAGCCCTGGGCAGCTGGGTCGACGTGTGAGCGCAGATGGCTGCCGCGTCGGGTCTTCATCGTTTGTCGCCGATGCCCTTCGGGTCTCGTTCCACCGAGGCGGATGTGCGCCGCGGTGTCGGCCATCGGGCTCCTCAGGGGCTCACTGGTCCCGAACTGCAAGGTCAGCACGGAGCGTTGAGTGCCCAACCGAACAACACCCTGTATGGCTTCCACATGGGTGTGCGCGATCTCGGGGCGGCGGTCGTAGTCGCTGAGCGTCGCAACCAACGCACCGTCGTCCGCCCTTCGTCCTACCGCGTTTTCAGCTGAGAGACCTAGAGCCGTCGACATGGGCAAGCTTCCGCCGAAGAAAATTCACCCGTCCTCGCGAAGCGGTGAGTGTCCGGCACAGGATCGATCGGCGAACCACCCAGAACCAACACTGCATTTGCATCCCCGAATGAGAAGGAGTTACAGAGGACGGTCTGGACGCGGTCCACTAGGCGCGCGACGTTCGGTACAAAGTCCAAGTCCCGCAATTGCGCGTCCTGCTGGCGCAGATTGCAGGTCGCTGGCAGGATCCTGTCGCGCAGCGCAACGATCCCGACGGCGGCTCCGAGCGCACCGGATGCACCGACTAGATGACCGTGTTGAGCCTTGGTGGAACTCACCGCGGGCAACCGCGAGCCACCACCAAACACCCGCAGGATGGCTCTGGCCTCCGCCAGGTCGCCGGCGGCGGCGCCTCTGGCATCCGCTGCGATGTAGTCGATGTCGCACGCGGACAGATGGGCATCATCCAAGGCTTTCTGCATGGCCGCCGCGAGGCTCCGCTCGTGCGCGAAGCCGCTCACGCCGGAATCGGAGGTCGATCCGAAACCCAACACCTCGCACAAGATCGCGGCACCCCGCCGATGAGCGCTATCGAGTGTCTCGAGGGTGAACATCGCCGCACCTTCACCTAGCACGAAACCTCTTCGGTCTCCCGCAAATGGGCGGCAGGTTGCTCCCGGATTATCCGGATCACCGCGAGCCATGTCGGTCGTCGTGCTCCACGCGTTCACCAGTCCCGGAGTGAGGCAGGCCTCCGCGCCACCGGCGAGTGCCCGCTCCAGCCGGCCATCGCGTATGGCCACGTAGGCTTCGCCGATGGCTTGACTCGATGCCGCTGATCCGGAGGAGTAGGTCAAGGAACGCCCGAACACATCGTATCGGCAGGCGATCCGAGCCGCGGGCGCATTGCCCAGAGCGTTGGAGATGGTGTACCCATCGGTTGCAGCAGCCTCGATATACCGTCTAATCCAGCCGGATTCCAACGTCTGGATACCGCCGAAGGCCGTGCCAACGTATAGGCCGGCATCCGCGATCGGATACGACGGCTCGAGCCAGCCGCTGTATTCAAACGCCTGCGTGGCGGCTTGTAGCGCGAGCTCCGTGACGGGATCGTGGAGCGATTGTTGGTGGCGGCGCTTATACGTGGGCGGCGAAACCACACGCGCCGCCGCGCAGCCACTGCCCCCTGCGGCGAGGAACCACGTCACGCCCAAACGGCACTTGCGGAGACTGACGGCGAATTGGGCGAGTGATTCGCCGATCGAGCACACGACTCCGGCGCCAGTAATTACGACTCTGCGGGACATTTGCGAATCCTCCCGAGCTCCGGCGCCCTGTCATGCGCCGGAGCCCCTTGCCTTCATTTTGGTTGCACGCATCCCATGGTAGCCCTGCAACCAATTTGGGGGCAAGTCCTCCCTGGTGTGGTGAGCGTCGTTAGCTAGCGCCGCGGCGCCTAGAGGCTCGTTTCGAACTCCCGCTGCGGGCTGTGGCGCCATTCGTCTTTTCTGGGCGAGACGCGAAAATGCGCGCCTTCTCCCCCTCAGTCAGGCCCGTCGCCTCCCCCAGTACATCCAGTCGCAATTGGATCGCCCGAATGGAGCGTTGGTGTTCACTCGCCAACTCTTCGAGCGAGACGCCCGCCTTGAAGGCTTTCACCAGCTTCTCGTCCTCCTCTGGGGTCCAGGGCTCACCGACACGCGGCGGCAGCTGGGCACGACGCCAGCTACGCGCGGCCATCTTGTCGAGCGCGTCACGACCATCCAACAGTGCGCGGGTCACCTCCGCGCGATGCATGGCTGAATCGTTCAGTCGTTCGCCCGAGAACGGATCCAGTCCCTGTATCAGCGCACTGAGTATGGTCTTGACTGAGGGCGTCTCCTTCATCGTCTCCATTTTTCCTCCTTTCCTATTGGCCATGTTGGGTCTTCCTAAACAGTGTTGGGCGGCCGACGGTTGCCAGCCGCTGACGGGCCGGCCGAAGCCCCACTGAGGCCCCCCGCCGCGCCACTCGGTTCTTCTTTCGGAATGCGCCAGACCTGCTCGAGTGCGCGCAGCCGGCCAAGCCAGAATCTTTTTCGCTGGCGGATCGATTGGAGCCCGCCGACCCACTCGGGCACTTGGCGCGTGCGCTTGGTCAATCGAAGCGCATGCACGCATGCCACATGAACGATTTGCCGGATGCGCTCTCGGGTCAGCGCCTCTCGAACCCCGACGACCCCGAGTGTGTCCCCGGCCAGAATGGCGCGCACAATACGGATCTGGCGCCGGCGCCAGGCGAGCTGTGCGACCGGATCGCCTGCCAGATGATTTCCCTCGTACGCCACTGCCACTCGGGGCGCACGCGCGCCCGCCTCTAATTTGGTTGCACTGAGATCAGCATCCTACGCCCGCAACGGAAATGGAGGCAAGAGGGTTTTGGGGTTAAATGGTGCCTCTATTCTGGAGGCACCATTTGAAGCGAGTAGAAGCCGCAGAACAGAAGGCTTTGATGGAGGCGGTGGTCGAGGCACGGGAGGCCACGGGACTCGACCAGCGTTCGTTCGCCGCTCGACTCGAGCGGGACGATGGTTTCGTCTGGAAAATGGAAATCGGCACGCGCCGTCCGCGCATCGTCGAGCTCATCGAGATCGGGTGGGCGGCCGGGATTCGCCCGGACTCATTTATCGATCGAATCGTTTTGCGACGCCCGTTGATTCCCGCCAAGGAGAAGCGGATCCGCATTCCACTCACGCAGTCGCTGCGGGATTTCATGGAAGAGACGTTGATCGCCGAGACCGTGGCCGCTCGCACTCGTAAAGGTTTCGAGAAGAGTCAGCGTCAGGTCGGTGCGGAAATTGGACGGTCTCTGAGCTACGTGTGGAAGCTCGAGAAGGGCCTGCTCACCAAGGGTCTGGAGGTGATCGAATATCTCGCGCTGAGCGAAGCGGAGGCCTTTAAGCCTGCTGAGGTCGTGGCGAAAGTTGCACGAGCTGCGATTGCGAAGGTGACTCGGGGCGGATAGTCAACCGCAAGAAACAACGCGCTCGGGGGATTCAGGCGGCCGCCAAGGGTGTCCTTCTTCAAGCAGGGACGTGACGTCGCCGACGAGTGACGCGTGGCCAAGGCGCGAAGCGAGTTCGGAACGACGCCCAGCGGATCAACGGCGGGCTGAGTTGATGAATTTGGATGCAATCAACACAAGGGTGATCAGGGACCTCGCTAGCGATCGTACGGGTCTGTCAATCTCAACCCCTGCGCAATTCGCCGTGCCGCCATGCCCGGTCGCAAGGACGGCCGCACGCGGCCGGCAAGCCAACCGCGGGCAATGCGGACGGCGGTGACAGCATCGATGCCGCGCCGGCTGAGCACGAGGAAGAAGCCCATTGCAATGAGTGCGACGATGAGGGTCCAGAGCCTCCACCAAAGAATAAAGAGTGCGAGCGGAAAGAGCGCCGTCGCGTCAAAGGGCCCGAGCTTCGGTGTTTGTCCGGTGTAGCGCCAGTGTGTCATGGTCGGTCCTAAAGGCGAGAGTCGATGCCGGCGGCGCGGGCGGTGCGCCATTGCAGAAAACAACAGATGCAATGGACCAACCCGAACCGGCATATTCGGAGAGCGTGCGCACGAGGTTGGAGCACAGCCCGAGAGGTAACGGCACGCCGTGAACGAAGGCCGGGTCCTGACTGAGATGCAATACCAGACAGATCACCTCGGCGACCGGGAACGTGCGCAGTGCAGCGACTTGCGTCCACGCAATCGCTGTTGCGAGAGATCGGCCGCAGTGAGGAGTTGGATCGAGCACGCTGGGCCAGCTGGCCAGGGCGAAGCCGGAGAGTGCTGGAAGGTCCGTTGTGCAAACGCAGGCGGCGGCCGACAGCCCCATGCAGTGGGGATCGCTCTTCTGCGTCGCGGCCTCAGGCGTGACGAGGTTGGTGTCTGTGTCGCGCTGGAGGGAGGTCGAGGGAGTGGCAACGATGAGCACGGTGACCAGGAGAATGCGTAAGCCAAACATCAGGAAAGACCTCGGGTTAGGGGTGCAACGGGCGTAGTGTCAGGAACCGGCCGACCACTCGGGCGGCGGATTCCGCGAGTCGCGCGTAATTGGGCGAATGTGGGGCTGGACGTGACCTAGAGACGGGGCACCTGAGCGGTGCGCATTTGCCGTGGGCGCCCGCCCGCGGGCGGGAAATCCAACACGCGTGGTCAATCATGGGCGCACCGGCTTCTCGAGAGGACAGATGAGCCGTGGTCGGTGGTCCCCCCGCCGTGCCTGCCCGCGGGTCGCCCGCGAGTCAGCAGGCACCCTCTGTCTACCCGCCGCGAGATCGCCGTCGCGCCGCACGCCCGCCGGTGTTGGATCTTCCGCCCGCGGGCAGACGCCCCGCCGTCGTGATCGCCCTGCTCCGCGGGAATCCCGCATCTCGCGCGGGCGTACCGGCAGGTCGGGACCCCCGCCCGAGGCGAGCCGCATGCCGTGGAATTCCCTTTCGGTCGACCCCTCCAGCAGCGGGCAGCCCGAGCCATGTCGATGACCCAATGCGGGAGGGGTACCGACGGACCGCGGGCGACCGCACGCACGTGCACCGATCGCCGCGTCGGTGAGCCCGCCGGGTCCGCCGCGCGCCTTTCCCCAGCGGGTAGCCCCTGGCGCCAGCGGCGCCGCAGATGCTAACCCACGAGCGGTGGGCATCCCGCAGCAGCCAAGCCACGCCTGCGGGCAGCCCGCCGGCCCTCGCCGGGGCGACTCCCTGCAGCGGGGAGCCTCGAGGCAGTCCGGCGGCGTCTGTCGATCAATGGCGGTACTGGTCAGCGGCTTGCCGTCCAAAGATCGGCCGCGGTGGCAGGCTCGTCCAGCCCGGGCGCGCACGAGCACCCGCTGGCAACGCCAGACTTCCATGGACATCCGAAGTTCTCCGGGAAGGACCGCGGCTGACCCGCCCACAGCAGACAACCGCGTTACTAATGACCAGCCTAAGGGGCGACCCCGAAGTCGTGAATGCCTGGTGGAACCCGCGTCCAGACGCCGCGGAACAGCTCGCGGGCGGCCTGCGTCCGAAGCCTCGGTCTGGCCGGATGTGCGGCACGCCGTCGTGGGGCCCGTAGTCAACAGAACGTGCCCGGCCCCCTCCGGTATACTATGCCGCAACGACGCGGCGACCCCGCCGCAATCGAACCTCAGGCCACACTCCCGCGGCACAGCCGCGATGCGATCGGAGCCGATGCTCGCAACAGACTCGATGGCGGTCACGCCCGCGGATGTGCTCGGCGCCCTAAACGACGTCGAGTGCAAGTACGCCCCTCGCGAGCTGTACCTCGCGGGAGACCGTGCCCTCCTGCAGCGCGGGCCGCGAGTCTCCGTGGTCGGCTCGCGCAAAGCCTCACCCGAGGGGTTGCGCCGGGCGCGAGCCCTCGCCAGCAGCCTGGTCGATCACGACATCATCGTGGTCAGTGGGCTCGCCGCCGGCATCGACCGGGCAGCGCACGAAGGGGCGATCGACGCCGGCGGGCGCACGATTGCGGTGATTGGCACTCCCCTCGAGCGGCACTATCCACGCGAGAATCGGGACCTGCAGGAGCGCATCGCGCGGGAACACCTCGTGGTCTCACAGTTCCCGGCCGGCAGCGCTGTGACGCGGAGTAACTTCCCAATCCGCAATCGGACGATGGCGTTGCTCACCGATGCCACCGTCATTGTTGAGGCCGGGGAGCAAAGCGGGACCCTCCATCAGGGTTGGGAAGCGCTGCGTCTCGGCAGACTTCTTTTCCTGCTCGAAAGCGTCGCGCAAAACAGATCGCTCTCGTGGCCACAAGAGATGATTGATCACGGCGCCCAGATCCTCTCGCGCGGAAATCTGGAGGTGGCGCTCGAACACCTGCCGGCGTTCACCGCCGCGACGACCATTGCTTCAGAAGCTTGAGTTCGGCGCCTGCTACGTCTACTCGCCCAGGGGGCACAGCGCCGCCTCAGTGAGATCTCGCGAGCTCGTTGCACGACTCAAACGCGGCGACCCCGAATCGCTGCCGCGCTACGCGCAACGCGTCCGCAGTCTGGTTGAGGAAGGCCAGTTCCCCGATTTCTTTGGCCCCGATGTCACACTCATTCCGGTCCCCGGAAGCTCGCCTTTGGTGGAGGGTGCGTTGTGGGTGCCGCTGCGCATGGCCCAGGCACTGGCAGCACAGGGACTGGGTCGGGAGGTACTCCCCACACTGACGCGGTCGTATGCGGTCAAAAAGTCAGCTTTTCAGATTCCCGCCGAGCGACCGAACGTCCAACAACACTACGACTCTCTGGCTATCGAGCCCCCCGCACAGCCAGCAGGCAGGATTGTCCTGATCGATGATGTCGTGACGCAGGGGTCTACCCACCTCGCGGCCGCGACGCGTGTCGCGGAGGCCTATCCCAACGCGGAAATCCGTGCCTTTGCCATCGTTCGAACCATGAGTGGTGCGGAGTTGGAAAGCTACCTGGAGCCTTGCACCGGCACCATACGTCCACGGCAGGATAGAGCGATGCGAACACCGTAGGTGGATTTGCCTGCCGACGGGAATGCCTGGTGCGCCGCGACTTCATCGTCAAAGTGAGTGTCAGTGGGGGATCGGGTGCGATTTCGGCTTTTGTTGGTAAAATCGCAGAACGAGCCGAGCACTCGCGAGGAGGATTGTTAGCGGGGCCCGGGGTCCGATCAGCCTGTTTTTTCGACGCGGAGACCACCGATGACTCTCGCTGTTCAATTCGCATATCTGGTCGGCATCACCATGATTGCCTGCGGCGTGATAACGCTTAGCATCGCCCTTCCGTCCTGGGCTGCAACCGGCACGCGCAATACCACGTTATGGCAGGGGGTCATGCTGTTTCTCGGGGGGTGGTCTGTCGCCATGGTTGTCGGATACGGGTTCGGCTGACGCACCGGTCGCTCTTTGCCTTCTTCGCTGAGCGCCCGAGGCCAATGTACCCGGCAACTGCTTCCGCAAATGCCCATGATCCCGCAACGCACCCGTGCACACATATGGGCTGACCGGTTGGGGGGCAGCGGCTGGTGTCGGAGGGGGATGTTCCGCCGCATGTCGATCGAGTGCTGAGTAAGCCGCCGAAGCTGCGGGAGTTGCGCGCCGCGCTGGCAGAGGGGCTGGCAAGCCAGCATCCAGCTGATCACTTGGTCCACGAATTGGGAACCGAAATTCGTTAGACTGCTTCGGGGAACTTCGAGACGTTAGATGTTATCTCGTCGCGTCATCGTCCTGGTATTGGCAGCGGTCACGGCGGATTCGCTCTTGACCGCCTGTCATTCACGCAACCCTCCCGCAGCAGTTCCCACATCCGTCAGTACCTCGTCGGGCGATCCCCCGATTCAGCCTGTCTGGAAGCCTGCGAGTGCGCTGACAGGGCATCATGTCGCCACGAGAGCCTTTGGGGTCAGCTCCGACGGAACGGTCTACGCGACCGGTTCCCACTTCACAACCGCACTGCCGAACGAATTTATCGTTTTCCGTTCCCAGTCGGCCGGCGACACATGGGAATATGCGGCCCCTGCACCCGATGACTCCTTGGATCACTTGGTCAAAGTGGACGGTGGAATCCTCGCGACCGGCGGCACGACCCTTGTGTCAACGGATGGCGGAACATCCTGGCAACCGCAGGATACTCGCACGGGCGCTGCCATCGGCCGGATCGCCGCCGTGGTTAATCAACACAATTGGGCTCTGGCTCGGGTTCCCCCCGCATGCAACCCCCTTCAACGGCTCGATGATCAACTGGTGCTCTCAGCCGATGAGAGCGGCACGGTTTGGCACGTCAGGCCGTTTCGAGGCGGCCCTGCCGGTTCAGTGCCCACGCTGTCTGATGTGGTGTCAGGACCCGGACAAATTGTCATTGTAGGAGCCCTTCGGTATCCGCCCGCGACTGCGCTGACGGGCGTGATGTTCACCTCGAGCGACGGTGGGGCCACTTGGGCTCACGAGGAGGTACACCCGACCGAGTATGTTGGATTCGTCCTCGAGCGGGTGTTGCGCCTTCCCGGTGGCGACCTCGTTGGAATCGCGTTGGGTCAACTGGGCAGTGCCAATCGGTATCTTTTCGCCCGGCGCACCGGCAACGCCTGGACCTTCACACCCATTGAGGACGGTTTCGACATCTCCGCGATTGACTTCAGCTCCGATTCCAACGGGCTGATTGCTGATCAAAAGGGAGTCACTTACTGGACGGACGATGGCGGGACTTCCTGGCATGCGGTCACCGTGGCAGCCGGTGAATTCATTTGGGATGCCGTGTTTGTCGGGAGTACGGTCGCATTGACGGGCACGCATACCGGCAAGATTTTCAAGACCGTCGACGCCGGCCGCCACTGGCGACTCGTCTTCTCTCCTTGAGACAGCAAGTGCGCAGGAATAACTCAACGCTCAGTGGTGGAGCTGAAGAAAAGCAGTTTGGGGGGATCATGCGCCAGGGATCGTCGGTACGGAGCTCAACTTACCTACTCAGTGTCCTTTGTATCGGATCGGCCTGCTCAGCAGCGGCCGCGGAAACCTATCGCGTTCCTGAGCATGATTTGCGGATTGCTTTGGATCTATCACCGCTCGTTCAAGGATTGGCTGGGCTCGAAGGGGCCTACTATCGCGCCCACTGGTCGGGATGCAAGCCGGGCGGTCACATCCTGGTGGACGTCCATAGCCGACCGGAGCTGCAGCTCACTCCGACACGCCACTGGATCGATGCGCGCATCGGCGCCGAGTTGCTGCTACGCACGACATTCCATGCCGACCTCCAGGGTCCGGCGTGCCACCCGAGCGTGGGATCAAATTGCAGCCTCACGGGATGCTTGGGGCCGTTGTCCCGACCTGGTGCACTCGACTTGACCGGCCAGTGTGTTTTTACACCGCTGGGGCTCATCTCGTTCGCTTTCCCGATCTCGGTTGCCCTCCCCACCGTGTTGTACGAGGGGTTGAGCCTGTCACTCAATCCCATTAACGAGACAACTTCGGGGCGCTGGACTCGGATGGAGTTTGGGACATTGTCCGGCGGGACATGGACGCCGACGGGAACCACTCTGGTGATTCCTCTCCTCATCAACACGACTGTTGTGGGAGCGAGCTCTGCGAGGACTTTAATTATCGATGCCACGATCGGTCAACGTGTGCGACGCGTGGCTTTCGCCGATGAACCCGCTGCCGAGGCGGCCGTCGCTGCTGATATGCCATTGTGGGACAACTCGAGTTTGGGGGTGAGTGTCGGGATCCCGTTTTTTTCCGCATCGGCCATGCAGGCTGCAAACAAAGGCGGATTGGTGGACCGTCTATTACCCATGAAGATCTATGGGCAAGAATCGGCATCGGGTGAGGCGAGCCAGGAGATCTTCGGTTACGAGTTGTATGTCGATACCGCCGTGGTGGTTCTGCAGCCCAATCCTGCCGGCGGAGCCGCCGTGTCAACCTTTTCGGTCCAGCAACCCCGTATCTGGAAAATCAATCCCTCGACCAACCAGCGCGAGAACGGAATCATCCACAACGCGGCAGCGCATGTGACGCTGTCTCAACCGATCTTGGATTCCTCGACAGGCCAATTGTCACTTGCCGTGCGTGAGTTCGCCATTTCAATTGATGCCACCTTCGGATCTCAACGGGTTCATCTGGCGCCGGCCCACCTCGAGTCGGTTCTCAATGGCGGAGTGATCCCCTTGGGGGACCTCAGGCCCACGTTCAAACCCGAGTTACCGCAATGTGTAGATGTCGGTGGGGACACAGTTGAGGCCTGGAGTGCCTGCCCGGATGGCCATCAGACCGGTCGACTGAGTTTTCAAACGCCCGAAAAAGTGCCCCAGTGGACACTGCAGTCCGACCAGGTGCGCGCGCGCATTGCGAATCAGGCCCTCCAGGTATCCGTGCCGATCGTCACTGCGGTGATCCCCAACACGCCTGGCACAGCTCGAGATCGGGGCCAAATGCCGATCCACTGAATCATGGCTGCACACGATCATTGGGAGAGCTTCATGTCTCGCACTGTCACTGCCGGTTTTCCTCTACCTCTCCTCATCTTCTTTACAATCACCGGTCTTGCGCTGGAGAAGACCCTCTGCGCTGCCCCCACCCTCGATCCTTTCCGGCAGCATCACGACGCCATGGTGGCGGCCATCTTCGATAACAAGATCGACCGGGTGAAGGCACTGTTGAATACCCCCTACATCCTCGTCAATGACACCTCTTATGAGACTCCCTATCTGGCGCACGCAGTGGTGTTTGACAGGCCGGAGATCGCGACACTGCTCATTGACGCGGGTGCCGATGTCAGATGGCACAACAAGGGAAATCGGACGCTCTTTCACGCCGTAGCGGCTAACTTGCCCTCGGATGCGCTGCTGAATGCGCTGTATAGTGGCTTATACAAGCAAACGGGAGCTAGTTACCTCGAAATCATCGAGACGATCAATATGCGCTCAAACGCCTTGTCGGGATCGCCAGGTCGCACTGCCGTATATGAGTTAGTCGATCGCGCCGACTCGGCAAGGCAAGCTAGAGCCCTCCGGGTGTTGCAGTGGCTTATCTCACCTATGCTGGCCGACCCGAACATCCCAGGGATCGTCGCTGGGACATTAGTGACGCCATTGGCATTGGCGAAGCAGCGACATTTAGACGTACTCGCCGAGTTCCTCGAGGATCGGGGCGGACACCTGTAGCGACGTCGCCTCTTCACCCGCTCCGCACCGCCTGGCCGCGTATCGGAAACCGGATCTCATACGAGGGGCTCCACCCTCGCAACCCTCCGGGAGGCGGACCTTGGCGACGCGGATCAGTGTCCTGCCCTGTATGTTGCCGACGCATTTCTGGCTACCGCGGTGCTGTGTTGATTAAGACCGGCCTCTCCAGGAGGTTGCGATAAACAGTGCGGGCTTGCTCGAGTAACTCATCGAAGGTCACGATCCTCACATGACCGCGACGACTGAAGTTCTCCTCATCGAGGCGGACTCGATCCTGCGGGTTGAGTTGAGAGGAGCGTCCTATGACGACGAGGCCCTCGGGTCTCCGGATCCCTGGCAGCCTATTTCGTGCGTACGCGATGTTGTCGTGGATCCACGCCTGAAAATCTCTGACCTGAGAGATGGCGTCGGTGAGCTGGCTATGCAAACGTCCCGACTGCGTGAAGATGCGGTCTGTTGATTTCTCAATCTCGACCAGAATGTACTCGTCGTTCAATCGCTTGATGACAAAGTCGGTAATAAACTCAGTACCCAGCGCATGCTTGCTGATGACCTCCGACGCCAACGGATCCAGGACAATCGGATGCCTGATCAGGAACTGATGCAGTTCCTCCTCTCGGGTAGGCGCTGACTGCAGTAGTCTCTCGAACTGTTCCAACAAGGGCCGATTCAATGCCAGGCGCATGTCGAGCAACATCGACAGAAATACATCAGAGGTGGTGGTACCCGCCGGCTTGCTTCGATTACTCCACAGGTCCCCGGAGAGGTTCGTCATGAGCTGTTGGCGCACGTCCTCGTCGCTCGCCTGTGTCAGCATGAACTCGCGCATGGTCGCCACAGCCGCCCCTCGAATGCGTTCATCTGTCTGGATCCCGCATCGGACGAGCCATTCTGCCGGGACCGTTGCTGGCAACTGGTCAACGAGCGCCAGGCCGGCACTCAACGCCAGCAGATAACGCTGAGCCTGGTCAGCCTGGAAGCCATCAAGGGTGAGGCCCTTCAGGGCTGCGACACCCTCGATGCCCCACGCCATAACCGCCGCCAGAGCCGGTTCCGCAATGATCTCATCATGAATTCCGGAAAGGTCAGCCAGACCTACGACGACGGGCAACGCCTCTGCGAGCCGCTGCTGAGCGGCAAGCGCCACCAACGCAAGAACCTGCTCGACCGGGATGGGCCGGGCAGTCATGAGATCAACCATCTGCGCTGAAAAGGAAGTCATCAGGAAACTGCTCTCACCGGTTCGCTTGCCATCCAGAAAGTGCCGGCAAATGGCAGTGGCCCCTCGTTGCGCGCGCTGAAACTGCGCGGCTTCTGATCCCCCACCGGCAACGGTGGCCAGTCTTCGTAAATCCAGGCTTCGATGCCATTCACGCGCGGATGCTCGGGGAAACTCGCTTCCGAGCCCACGAGGGTGCTCGTATTGAAGCGAAATCCGTAGATCGCTTGTTGATAGAGATAGCCCTCCGCCTCTCCTTCCACCCACACCACCACGCCCCGCTTCTTGAGGTTCAGGACAAGAGGGACACGGTAAGTCGCTGGGCGCCACTGACGCTCATCGAGTGCTATGGACTCCGGCACTCCGATGATAAAGGTTGGGATGACCGGAGCCGCGCTCGTGCGATCCAACACGGCGTCGAGAAATCCGACTTTGAGGCTAAAACTGGGGTCGTTGAAATCCGCGAGATACGCTTCACCGAGCGGTATGGCCAGTGCCGCAAAGACTCTCTCCAGGGCCGCCACCGCGGCGCCAATCATCTGGGCATCGAATGTCTCGATGGTGATACCGCCTCGTCCCACTTCGTTGAACTGAGCTCCCGGGTGCAGGAGCCTGAGGAAGGGTAAATCCTCACTGCTTGCCAGGTCGCGGGCGCCTGCCGCAACCACCGAGTACGTGCAGTGGTGATGGAACTGGCCAGATCCGGTGTCCTCGCAACGATCGGAAATCTGAATCACGAGGCCGGAGCGCGACGCATAGGCGCGCACATCCCCGACGCGGCGCTCGAGAAATTCCGCTTCCGCCCGTTGTCCCTGCCACTCGACGAAGAGCCGCACGGCGGATTCCGCCGGTCCCATGACCATCATGCGTCCGCAGGTCAGCTCCGCAGCCGAGCGCAGCGACTCATGCACAGAAAACTTCTTCAGCGCGGCGTGAAAGCCCTCATCGAACGGTTGCGGCGTGAAGAGGATCTCCATGGCATCGTCGCGCGAGCGGGCATCGGCGAGGTGGAAGATCGCAGAGAGCGTGGGGACACTCACGAGCGTGAACCCTCGCGCGCCCCCGCGCACCTCGAGAACGGCTCCCGGCACGGCGGCCGCGAGGCGCGCCTGGGCCTTGGCCTCTTCGAACAGGTGTTGAAATCCCGGCTGAGCAATGCGCGCCAGCGCCTGCGCGAATGCGCCGGCTCCGCTATGCATGTGCTGAATGTAGTGCGTATGGGACCGTTTGTTGGATTTGAGGAATGACGTCCACTCTTCCAAGAGAGCCTCATCCAAGAAGCGGAACCAGATCTGCTCGGGATCTAGCGAAATGGCGACCAGGCAGAATGGCGTTCGCACGCGCAGAGCGGTTTCCACATCTTCCCGGCTCACGACCACCCCGGGTCGGCTCGGCCGGGAGGTGGCCCGTACTTGCACTGACAGGAGAACGCCGGTGATTTCCTCGACCCGCCGAGAGATCGGCTTTAACTGCTGGCAAAAGTAGTCGATGCCGAAGTCTTCTTCGCTCTCGTTCGCTGTAAGGCCGTTCTCAGTCGCCCAGCGCTCGAAGATCTGCTGACCTACGCGCCCGACCTTCTGGGACACCGAGCGCCGCTTGGCACGGTCCGCCATGGTTTACATGCTCCGGATTTGGGGTCCGACAGAAGACCCCGAACCACGCATGGTAAGTGGGCGAATACCTCGCATCCAAACGGTGTGAGCCCAGAACTCGTGGACAGGAGCACCTCCGACGAGCCTCAGCAGCCCAATCGCACGCGCTCCGGCGCAACCCTCTGCCCTTGGGAACCGGTCCGGCCGTACTGTCACCTGGAAAGCGGACATTCTGTCCGATATAATCCAGACATGATGACCGCTATTGAAGTTGAGCAACTGCTGGGCGAGCTGGGGCTGGAAGTGCCGGAGGCGGCACCCCTACTCGGTGTCTCGGACCGAACAGTACGACGCTGGTTGGAGGGGGATCAGGAGATTCCCGGACCCGCGGAGGCCGCCTTGCGCGCATGGAGACGCCTGCACCAGAACCACTTGGCCTGGCGGCCCGACAGCCTGACGATTCTGCAGGAAGATCCAGAGCGCATCGCTGCCCACCGCCAGCACGCCATCGATCTGGCGGCACTCCTTCAGCGCGTCGAGGCCCGCGGCGGGCCGAAGCTCAGTTGGAGCGTCCGCATCCCCGAAGGCGTTGCCAGCCTGGATCGCCTCCATGTCAGCTTCTACAAGCTACAGAATGGGGGCTTCTCGTTGAGTGTGTATAGCCGTCGGGATGGAATCCCTCCCGATGTGCGAAGGGACTGGGGGCTGATCGAGGACGCCGCTTACTGCATCGCGCAGGCATTCGAGAAACAGGGCCGACGCGCCGACGCGCTCGACGACGTGGCGGGCGAGCTGCGCTCAATCTGCTCGCGGGACGCGGATGCGCGTCTTGCCGAGCTCGAAGTCCTCACGACCCGGATTGAGACCCTGGCGCATTCGACGCGTGAGGGTGACGGCACGACCTACCGCCAGTTCGCGGGCATTCTGGCCGAGCTCACCAAATTGCAGCTCGGCGCACCTTCGGCAGCGCGGATCCACGCTGTTGCGCGCGCCTACGGCGAGGCTGAGCAGCGCCTTCGCGTGCATTTCGTTCGATCGGGCCGCTCACCCTCGCGGCTCACCAAGTCAATCGAGACCGATGTCACGCAGGTAGGGGCACTCATCCAAGGCCGGCAACTGAAGTACCTCGGCAAGCGCCTACCGGTGATGGGCGATTCCGCCACGCTCGATGAGTACCGAGGTCCTGATTTCGTCGTGCTGGAGGTACCCTCGGGCACGGAGTTGACCGACATCCACGCTCCGGGCCTCTACCTGATCGAGCAGCTCGATCCCTCGGCCGTACGCCTGACGGGCTAGGGAGCACATGCATGCGTACCGCCCCGCGCCAACCTTGTGCGACGCCTTAAACTTCGCCGAGCACCCGTGAAACAGCACTCGCGCGAAGAATCTCATCCGGCAGCCCCGTCCTCGGGAGATCTCCGAAGTTCATTCGCACTGAAGCGTCGACTGTTATATGTGCCGGTGTTCCACATCGACACGAATCTCATCAATGCCCGGCAGCAGCTCGCGCCGGTGAATCAACTCGAGCAGTGGTTCGCTGACGGAGTGATCCTGATCAACATGTCCTCCACCGCGCACGCAGAGGCTCGCGCGGGCAACAATCCGCAGCGCAATGCTAAGGCCCACCGGCAGATCTTCACCCTAACCGCGCGGAGCGACTCTGCGGACCCGATGTACCAGAAGATCGAGCGAGTGCTATGGCCCCAGGGTGCGCGCAATAGCAACGAGCGCAATGACATCCAGGTGGTTGCGGAAGCAGCCAAGTACGCCGCCAGCCTCGTCACCGCAGACGGCCGCTCCAAAACGCAGCCACTCGGTATCCTGGGGCATCGCGACGCACTGCGGAAGGCTGTTGGGATCACAATCTACTCCCCTGATGAAGCCGTGGCGTTCGTGCGCCAGAAGATCACCGAGCGAGATGCGGCGAATACGCATCTCGTGCAGAAGTACGGCGGCGAATTGCCGACATGGACCGGACGCGACTGACTGCGAAGGAAGTCAACGCGATGAGCGCCTCGGACACAGACACCTGCGGCGCGAATATCTGTCCGTTCGGTGCGGGCAGGATCCGAAGCACCTCCCGACCGCGGACAATCCCTGGGCCACAGCAAGAATGTCCGAGTATGCGTCCGATGATCTACTTCGTTATCCTTCGGGCTCAGAAATTCGGAAGTCGTGCTTTGCTCCATGGCGGTGGATGACATGGGTCGTATCAAAAAGAGGTCGCCACCGTGACGGACCACAGGTCACGCCAGATTTTTCGCGACCTGAATCTCCGTGCTCGCGGGCTACTCTCGGTGCTCGGTTCTGAGGGGTAATGGTGGAATATCTGAAATGACCTCCGGAGCTGCAGAACTGGAGAGGAATTTGCTGGGCGATCGGGGTGAATCGATACTCTCGTGGGTGTTGTTAACATTTCACGGGAAAGCCCCGCTCTTCAGGCCGGCGCATCTCGGCGGGAAGTGGCCCGTCGCTGACTATGCCATTGAGTTATTTGGAAAGCCGGGGCGTTTTTTTCTGATCCAGGCGAAAACCACGCAACGAGGCATTCAGAGAAACGGACGATTGCGAATCCAGGTCGATAGGGACAAATACAATGCGTTGGCTTCGACGGCGGTGCCCCGATACATTGTGGGCATAGACGATACCAAGGAAGATGTCTTTATATGCGCTGCACGAACCTGTCGAAGCAGTCAGCTTTCCAGCCTGACGACCGCTCACTCACTGAAATTGCCGGAGACTCGACGGATGTTGTTCAAGGAAGTGGACGCCTTTTGGAAGGCGGTTGGCCGCAAGCACTTCAGGGCAAGCGCGTTCAGCGACCGGTGAGATCGACATGACCGATGCAACTGCTTGGTATGTAAACGAACGCGCGGAACAATTTGCCATCATATTGTTGACTCGGCTCAAGAGCCTACAGGTGTCGCGCATGGCGCAAGACACCGGCATCGACTTGCAGGTGAGCATCGATCCACACCAGTCGGCCGGCCGTCTGTTCGGCATCCAAATCAAGGCAGCCAAAAAATTGAGCACTCTTGTCAACTCGAACGGCATGGTCAAGAAGGATCTCGCCTCTCGCCTGGGAGAGAGCGTTCGTGACTACCCGTTTCCGGTCGGTCTTCTGGTCGTCGATGTGGTTGCCGATAACGCTCGATTCGGCTGGATCCTCAAGCCGGAGTTCGACCGTATTCTGTTCACCGGACACATCCATACTGACATTGTGACCACTGACCTGATGGAACGCGCCGTGGCAGAAGTTAGAAGCTGGTACAAACGACGAGCGGTCGGGAGCTGAGCTGTCATGAACGAGCATATATCGGCCTCCAAACAGTGCAACTGCAAAAGCAGGATACGAGTGGATTGCCCGACGCACGGCATCGAGGCGCGGCGCGAACAGTTCAATCGTATGACGCGCCCGGAACTGGCATCGGCGCTTCGCGCGGCGTCACTGACGCTCCTCTCCTCTGGAGGGACTGACGGTTATGCGGGGGTAAACTTCGAACTCGATCCGTGGATAGTCATAGCGCAAATGCTCGAAGCCGCAGCAGAAGCATTACGTAACGAGGCGACCGCCCCGCACTGCAAGACCTGTGAGTGTCCCGAGGCACTTGAGATCATCGAGTACCCCCTGGCGGATGCGCTGCGTTTGGCTCGCTCGTGGCGCGAGGGGAAAATGATAGGCGGGGATCAGGACGCAGTAATCGAGGCATTGCTAAGGGAGGTTGAACGTCTCAATGCCACCGAGGGCGGCAGACCTACCGCAAGCTGAGCGAATGGATCGCTATGCAGGAGGGCTGCCATAACAGCGTGGCGCCGCTTTGAGGCCGGCCGAAGCGAACTGTGTCGCGAATCTCCCTGAAGAACGGCGCGACGTTCGGCAGTAATTCCCACGGGCGGCACACACTCCCTCGCGTGCCCTTGTAGTGACCGGGCCAAAGAGTTTCGCGGCGGTCGCCAATCTCGTCAGGACGCTCCCGAGGTAGGGCACTCGGTATGGGGTGCGCGGCTCCAGCAAGGATGGCTTCTACAGCGGTCGTCATACTCACGACGCCAACACGGCGTCGTACAGAAGCAAACGTCTCTACGCCCAATATGCATAAATGGATATGCATAAATGAATACGCCGGATGAGCCCTGACGCCGAGTCAGCCCCGTCACACCTGAATGCCCGTCACGAAACGTCTGCCGGTACCGCTGTCGTCATACTCACACCGCCCCAGGGACCAGGACGTACACAGGCAAACGTGTCTGCGCCTCGATATGCATAAATGGATATGCATAAATGACTACGCCGGGTGAACCCTGACGCAGAGTCAGCATCGTCACATCTGAATGCCCGTCAGGAACCGTCTGCGGGTACCACGCCGGCGTGCAAGCCACTCCAGAAGCCCTGGAGCATGGTCGACCGCGGCAGTGGCTCCGTCGGGCAGTTCCGGTCCGGCGGCAAGGAGACCTGGATGTTCTGTTCGGCGCGGCCCGTACTTGATCGGGCCGAATGTTCGCTCGGGGCCGGCAACCTCATCGGTGAGCCCTACCCTGTCATCTCTCTACTCCCCGATTCCCCGCTCCGGCGCCGCCTGATTGACTGTCAGAAGTGCCAGCAGCCCGCCCACTGCTGCCCCCGCGAGCACGGCTTCAGGTTTCTTCCCCACGAGGGTGCCGACGAGCGCGCCGAGGGCCGCCATCGCCGCGACATGATTCCCGTGAGTCGCGGTGCCGAGCTGCCCGACGAGACGGCCAGCGGCATCGGTTCGTTCGAGATACGCCTCGTAATGTACACCGAAGTCCCGTACATGCAGGCCGACTGGAGACCCCTGCGGCCAGCGAAAATCCGACCGTTGCCCGACCGGCAGACCCATGCTCGCCACGAGACCTGCCGAGCTGGGATGTTCAACCTGGTGCTTCTGCACGCGGAGTACCGCTCCTGCCGGTTGTGCGGCCAACAGTTGCGCAACTTCGTGCCAGAGCCAGATGCGGCCAACCACGGTCATTCGGCTTCCAGCATGCGCTGCTCGATGATGTCGATGAGCGCAGGGTGCTGCCGATCGGCGATGCCGCGGCCGTCCTTGATGGAGTCCGCCAGGCGCTTGACGCGCTGATCCATCGCAGCGCGGCCCATATGAGACAGCGCGATTGGATGCTCCGCGCGAAGCACATCGAGCGGCACACGCTGCTCGCCGAGCTCGGGCGCAAACCTGTTGCGGATGAGCACGGCGTCCGTCAAATCAACATTCTTTAGATAAGCCTCGACAACGGCGCGAAGCCTCAATGCGTTCGCGACATCATTCGCGATACCTCTCAACTCACCCATCAGCTCTTGGACGTGGGACATCAGACTCAACATCCCTTGCGCCACTGCGAGCTGCACGAGTCGATCCTCGGGTTCCAGTACATGGGTGTGCTCGAGGAGCCAGGCCAGTTCCTCGTCAGCCGTGCGATCCACATGTTCCATGCACACCCCCGCAGAGGCGAGTGTGAGTTGTTCGCGCCAGGCCGCGATCACGAGATTGAGGCGAATTCCCTCAAATAGAAGTAGCTCGAGCAATGCCCGCTCGATCGCAGGAGTCGCCGGGCTGAGCGCGAGTCGGGCGAGGGATTGCTGCAAGTCGGCGGCTATGGGCGGGAGCGGGCTCCTGACCAGCCGTTCGAGCCATGGGACCAGTTCCTCAGGCAGTGAGACCTGGATGATGTCCGTGGCGCCGAGGTGGAACCGCCGCAGGTGGGGATAGTTCTCTCGGTCCTCGGCGGCCGCATAGAAGGGGATGCCTGACTGTCTTGCGTGAAACGCATCGAGCCCGATCCGCAGCAGCTGAGCGCAGATCTCGTCGATGCCTTCACGAATCTGCGCCTCGGATACCCCCAATTCATGCAACGGGAGTGCGCGGACCAACCCATCCAGAATGCCCCGCAGGGCCAGGTGACTATTGTTCATGCGGAGAGTGTCCCACGAGCTGTTGCGCCTTCTGACATCCTGAACGAGAAAAATTCAGCACTTCGCACCCACAGACATTCGCCATGGCGGGTCGCATGTGAGGGGACTGCGAGCGGATCGGTTACGGGAGCGCGGATTGAACCGCGGCCACGACGGCGCGATCATCCTTCAGAACCGCCCGAATGAGGGCTGTCAGCGCGCTGGTGGTCTTCGCGTATGGCCCGATGTAACCGCAGCGCACCAACTCCAAGAAGCCCTCCTGCCGCAGGTAGCGACCATCGAGGGCGTCATAGCTGATGCGGAAGGCTCCCTTGGGCCCCTGGGAGCTCGGATCTCGACGCAGAACCTCAAAATGCTCAACGGGCATGATCACTGCACTTTGTCCCAGCAGGGCATCCCGTCGAACGAATCGCAGGTAAAACCCCTGTGGGTTGATCCTGTATTCACTTGGACTCGGCTTGTGAGCGCGACTGAACAGCTGCATCCGTGCCAGCTCCTTCTCCAACTGTCCATCAGGGCGGTACAGCCAATCGGTCACCCCATCGCTCCGAGCCGGCTCCAGCATTTTGTATTGAACCAGGACCACATTCTGTTTGATGGCGTTGAGATAAATGAGGTCCACACCGAGGGCTTCCTCGAGCGGCCGCTTGTTGGCCGTGATCACCTCGAGCACTTCGGCGCCTTTGCGGAAGACGGCACGCCCGGTCAAGTCACTCCCTGACAGCGCAAAGCCGGGCACTACGCGCGCGTCATGTTCGATCACCGCGTCCTCGCGGATTCGGCGCCGCGTGAGCACTGTCTCTCGATCCCCGGGTGTCGTGACTCTGGCAGCCGCCTCGCCTCCCAACAGTCCGAAGGCCTTCAATGCGAGGCTGACAGCATCCTCCTGCAACGACCGATTGTCCGAATACGTCGCCGGGCCCTCCAGTGAATCGGCGATCGCGCGCAGCGTAGGCTCATTGTCCGGCCGTCGCGCCAGTCTCTCGACCAGGTGCGCGCTGAGTGCGGGCGACAGTAGAGTCACGGCGTCCTTCTCTGCGAGGCGCGTGCGGAGGATCGACTTCAGGGCGTTATCCGTCAGCAGGCGCAAGAGTTGCGCTTCAGACGATGGGGAGACAGGTCCCGCACTGGTAATCTTGAGACGGCTTTCGAGAGTCGTGTTGGAGCTCTTGGACTCGAGCAGCCCGCAGTGGATCACTTCGGGTGCGCCGATCCCGAACTCCTGTCCGAGAAGGATACAGGCGGTGGGCACTCGAACGTTGCGAAGCGAGCTGTAGGAGCGCGCGATCGTGAACGTGTGGGTTCCGCCCCGCGACTCGTTGAGGCCTGCCCATTCATCCTCGCTGAACCGCAACACGACAATCGGCTTCTGCAAGACGGTCTGGGTCAGCGTGTCGAGCCAACTCGCATCCACTGCGTTCGTGTCTCGCGCCATCATGAAGGGAGGGTTGGCAGCAAATCTGGGTCCGGTCGGTCCAGCCGAGTGCGGATGACGTCCATCATGTCGATCCCTATCCGTTGGGGAGTAAAGCGCTCAGCCCCCTGGCCCATCCCGAACCACGAGGCAGATCGCCGCCGCTCCGATGGCTTGGTCGCCGAGCTCACAAGTCCTCTTCGCCCTTCACGTCGACGAGCAGTTGCTCAGTCATCCGTTTCACTCAAGTGCGCAGTAGCGCAGACCGTTAAACCCCCAATCTACCGCGGCTCGATCCCTGGTGCATCGCGGCGGGGACCGCCGTTGCGGGGCGTGCGCACCAGGGAGACGAACCCCTCCGCAAACTGGGAATTCTACCGCTGGCCGTGACGCGCGCGAGCGACGCAACGAGCCCCTACGCCACGTTGCAGGGTCCTCACGCGAGATCATAGATCCGGCAGACCGCGACGGACTCGTGCCCAACCCTCGTTTTTCTCGAAACCGACAGGTGTCCGTAGATATACCGGAATGCCAGATTTACTGTCAGCCTGTCGGATTATTTAGTCTGTGAAGAGCGTGTACGGTGCGCAGCCATTCCCAAGAACCCACGTGGAATGAATTGATCACCAAAATGACATCGCTCGAAGTGAAGATCTGGGGCTGCAGACCTGGTCTGCGTAGAGGAACGAGACGCAAGCTATGGGTTGCGATTCAGCGGCTCAACAGATTCATCATGGGCGGGGTAACAGCTGAGAATGTGGACGCCATAGGGCGGGATAGGCAGGGCTGGATCGACCAGCAATTGGGGAAGCTCCTCGGATCAGCGGAAGGCGAATCGATCCCACAACGTTTGCCTTCCATCCTGCGCCTGGTCAAATCATCCGGCCCCCCGATCATCCGATCGACAGACACCGGCTCCACGGTGAGCACCCAATCCCAGGAACCAACGTGGAATGAATTGTGCGCAATGCTGTTGATGATCGATGCGAAGATCTCTCAACACACCGCCGGGCTTCAAGAGAGAACGAGACGTGACCTGTGGGTCGCCCTTCATAGGCTTTACACATTTCTCGTGGAGGCGGTTACGGATGAGCGTGTGGCCGCTGCCGGACGTGGACGACAGCGTTGGATCGACCAGCAATTGAGGTTGCTAGGATTCGCGGGAGGCGAGCAGAGCTTCCAGAGGCTGCCCCCATCCCGCGCCTAATCAAGTGATGCCGCAGACCGAAGCACGCTCGGAACATCGGCCCCGCCACGTGGACCCCCGATGGTGTGGCAGGTCAGCCTCCGAGTGTGTGCGGGGGGCCCGCTGCCAGCGGGGGCACTGCCGCCGGCGGGCCACCCGCCTGGTCGGCGGACCATCCACCGTGTGGGCGGCGCCCGCCTGAGCCGCCGCTGGCGTCGGCCGACCTACGATCGCAGTAATCCCGCTGCTGAGAGGCTGGGCTGCTGCCAGTGGCAAACCAACAGGCGATGGCATGCCCTCTCGCGCGGGCGACCCACCCAGTGGGCATCCCACTCCCGAGGGCGGCCCGCCGCCGAGCGACGCCGCGAGCAGGATCCGCCATTGGCCAGCGGCCCGGCTGTCCCGAGGGGATGCCACCGTACAGCCAGCGCCCGGACCGCATGGTTGATCCTGCCCGGCGGACACCCTACTCCCGGCTGGATGTCCACCGAGAGGCACACCCGCGGGCGGGCAACCGCCTCAGCCGTCGCCAAACTCACGAGACATCCGCCACCACCGCGGTGGTTGCACGCGTCGTCGGACACCCGAGGCGGCGGCCGACCCGCCTGACCGCGGGCACCCCACTACCAGCGGCACACCTGCTGCCGTGGGCACCCGTCAGTGTGTGGGTGACACCAACCAAACAGCGGCGATCCTCCGACAGGCGGCCGCCGACCTAACACCGGCTCGACGCGGGTTGCCATCCCAACTCCAGACTGCGCGCCGCCGGCAGGCGGTACCCCCGCCGCCGACGGGCGACCGCCCGCAACAGGACGACCCTGTTGGTGATCCTCCCAAGCGGCCCTCCCACCGCTCGCAGCTGACCTGATCCAGCGCGCGCCCGAGTCCCAGTGGTCCTCTCACCAGTGGCGGTCGCAGCGACCGCCCGCGGGACGCCAGCTTGGCCGGCCGGCCATCCGCCTCGTGGGCCTCCCGCCGGAGCGGCCGTTGACAGCACAGGCTGACCTACATCTGCAGAAACTCTGCCACACCCGAGGGACGCCTACTTCCCGCGGCAAACCAACAGCCTATGGCGTGCAGCGCCGAGCAGGCGATCCGCGCAGCGGCTGCCCCAAGGCCGCCCGCCGTCAGCAGACGCCCCACTTCGCGACCGCCAAAGGCAGGTGGCGAGCACCTGAACGCTTCACCGATCGCTTTATCTATACCCTGCCGGGATACTGGTAGTCGCCTATCATCCGCTCGGTCCATTTCCCGAAAACAACGCCCGCAAGCCGAGCACCGGCGAAGAGGACCACTCTCTCTGGGTTGAGGGTCTTCAGGTAACGCCGCGTACGAACCTGCAGCAGCCGCCTCAATATAGCTGGCTCGGTCGTACTGAGACGCACAACGATGTCGCAACCGTGCACGGCCGGAATGTCAGGGTCTACATAAATAATGTCGCCCGGTTCGTAGTCCGGCTTCATCGACTCGCCTTCGATCCGAAGCGCAAAAGTTTGCGCGCCACATTTCGTGGGGCATCTCAGCCACAACTCGGCATCTGGTGGCGTTATTTTGGATGCTCCGCCGTGAGCCCATGATAGGAGCGGAATGATTTCTCGATCCCGCTTCTGTACGCGTTCGATATCCTGAGGCTCGGGTCTTGCGACCAGGGCGCCGACAGTTGTGCCAAGAGCTTTTGCCAATGCTTCGAGGGTATCGGCCTGAGCATCCGTGTCGCCACGCAGTAGTCGCCCGATGGTGGACTGCGAAACGCCCGATTTTTTTGCCAGCGCTGTTTGATTGGGGCCGTCGATACTCGCCTCCATCATCCGCGCCAGGTTCTCACGCAGTGGGGTGACCCGCTTATTTTTAGCCATACGGGGATCCCGTAATGACGCACTGGCCCGTAGTGGCCGATGCCATTGCGCTTTCCTCTCCCACACGTACGGTTCGGATTCTGTTCTCGTGAGTCATAACGTTCCCCTACCACGCCAGAGGGCGAAGCGCTACTGACGTATGTCGGAGTACCGAGTTTTAAGTTGCCAAGCCGAGAAAGCTCAGGCTGAGACAGACGAAAGAATGAGATCGCACGGTGTGCGGTGCCCACGGGCCAGCAGTATGCCCGCTGAGTTGCAGGCATTCCGCCGGGCGCAGTCGCACCGCTACAGCGGGCGAACGTCATCTATTGGCCTGACGCGGGAGGGATGCCGCAACCGCAGCCGCGTGGTCGGATATCCCCCGCTTGCTCACCAATCTCATCGGTCGCGGTTCTTCAGAGGTGCTGCCAGCTGACAGCCGCCGCGCAAGTGGGATTGCCGCCATCGTCGGGAAACCAACTACCCGCCGGCAGCCGGCGGCAGTCGCCCCACCTTACACCGGCGAACCCCGAGTCGCGGGTACACCGCACAGGGGCTCAAGGCGCACCCCGGCCGGCGGCCTACTGATCGGTGGGGCCGCCTACGCCGCGGCCGCCGGTGGGTGCGCTTCCGTCCAGTGGCAGACCCGCTGCGGCGGTTCACCTCCAAAAGGGGCGCGCTGAGTTGGGCAACCTGCGACTCCGCGGATCGCCGCCCCGGTAACCCCACCGCCGGCAGCGGAAAGCCCGGCTCGCCAGCGGGACACCCGCTTGGCGGGATACCCTTCGAAAGCCGCGACCAGCATCGAGGGTTGCCCAACCTTCCAGCAAACCTGTCGGCCAGAAGGTCACCGACTACCAGCGGCCGACCTACAAACAATCGGCGCACTCCTGCGCGGGCCAACCACCGAAGCGGGCGCCCCACCGCTCGCTGCCACTTTCAACAGGGCGGCCACCGACAGCGGTCGCCCCGCGGGGGCCGGCTCGCCACGGCGTCGGAATGTTGGTTGTTCCGTTCATCAACGGAATAGACTTCGCTGTGCACGTGCCAATCGCGTTGGGCATGCTGCCGGTGCCTGATAGAACACCACGCGCCCTTTTTCCTTAATCGCGGGAATGTATGCGTCAAAGTGCTGACACCTTGCATGTGGCGCAATGTAGGCCGGATCGGCACCTGGCCATGCTGGTGCGTGGCCATCTGGCTTTATGTAGGCGACGTGCTTACACCCCTCGCAGCACAAGTCGTAGGAAATGTCTCCCGCCACTACTCATTCTCGCGAACGCCGATCTGACCGAGAAGATAACCCCATACGGTGAGATCGTGAATGGCCGGCTGAGCAAGCATCCGCAGTTCTGTGACAGCCAGTTCCCTGTCTGAGTTGCTGGCGAGCGTCTCCCTAATGCCTAATTGGCTTGAGCAGATCATATGCGTCACATTCCAAGCCATCACACAGCGCTTCCAGATTCGCCACACTGCTGTTCTTCATTCGATCCTCGATGTCCCGAACGAAGCCAGGCGGAAACTTACAGCGACGATTGAGCTGGCCTTGCGTCACGCCCCTCTTCTCTCGAAGGCTCTTCAGGTTGTAGGCCAACCTCGTGATGATTTCATCAATGTATGGCTTGCGCCTCCTTCGTGTTTCAACCGTCGAAACAGATCTGCCAGGGTGCACTCGAGTGCGTCTGCGATTGTCTCGACTACGCCCATCGTGACGATGATTTCTCCCGCTTCGACGGTTCTTATTAATCCTGGTGGTAATTTGCACTTCTCGTCCACCTCCTCCGGTGTGACTCCTCTTGATTCACGGATGCGTTTCAGATTGGCCGTAAATCGAGCGATACCTTCCGCTCTGATTAACTTCTGTTCTTCCTGGTCCATGCTCTTGCCCTATTGGCGTGAATAGTTCGCACATCAGACACTCCAACCCCTTGGCGATGGCTTCAATGATTGCAACAGTGGCGTTTTTCTTTCCATGCTCGATGCAGCTGATATATTTGTTGGGCAAACCCGTGATCCGACTCAAGGCAACCTGCGTGAGACCACGAGCCCGTCTCAACCTCTTAACATTCGCTCCCAGTATCGATAGCGCCTCTAAGGTTGGTTTACGGTTCTTGATTCCCATAACTCTCTGCTTCGTCCTTCACTGGTGTACACAGGTCATATATGAGGCGATTGGCGACCTAGTCTCAGCTCTTCGGGGACGGCCAAACCGACATTCACTACTTTCTGCCCAACCCACTGACAGCTTGCATTTGCGCAAGCGCCACCCGGCCAGGACGGCTCGTGGCAATTTGGTGCCGCAGATCCACAACCCTCTCAGCAGGAGTCACAGTTGGAGAGGTCATGGCACCCACGTCCCGATCCCCGAACCGGACGGCCTCGATCATGGGAGATCCAGCTCGTCGAGTTGCCGACGGTAATCGTCACACTCGGCAATGACGTCGCCATAGTCGAAGTCGCGGTCCCACTCCTCCGAAACCCGGTCATCGAGGTCATCCGTGGCCCACGCAGCAATCTCTTCAAGCGCCGCCAAACGCGGTACGTACGGGCCGTCCCACCGCGGTTGAAATCGTCTCCGGCGGTGGTGCCTCGAAGACACCGGAGCAAGCGCCTCCGGAATCAAGTGAGATCGGGCTGGAACGGGCGCTACTTCTATCCATTGGAGCTGCTCGGGCGGATTGCGCAGCAGCGCACCTTCCTCACACTGGAAGACAAAGCAGAGTGTCCTGAGGATCTTTCGCCGCGGGCTGACTCGTCCCCGTTCGATGAGACTGATGCGGCACTGCTCCCACCCGCACGCACTCGCCAAGGCACGCTGAGTCCATCCGCGCTGCCGACGATGCGCCATGACGTTCAGCGCGAACCGACGTTTCAACAGTCCAAACGCCGCGCCGCCGCGGGCCCGACGGCGGCGAAGCCAACGCCGCACTGCTAATTTACCCAGGAATGGCACGGTGGACGAGGTGCTTTGCGGGTCCGAGCGGGCTCTCGACTGGACTTCTTGAGTCCGCGGGGGCTGCTGAGGCTCACTCATCGGCAAGATCGAGGGGCGTGAAGTCATTCGCTCGACGCTGTTGGCATGGCATGAAGAGCGAATCGGTGACGGTCCCGCTGGAATGGCAGGAGGAGCGATTTGACCCTAACGCCTGCCCAGTTGACCTCTGAGAGCTCGTCCAAACTGATCGGCCTTCGGAGATACACGAAACGACTCGCGGAGTCGGTCTGGAGCCGCCCTCTTATCGCTGTCAGCCGGATCGCATTGGAAGACCTGCCATCGGTATTCTCCTGTTCGACGGTCGACCTCGGCTCCGGAGGAATTCCTGGGCCGTGACACCACCCCCCTTTCACTGGCCGTGGTTCCGACAGAAGAACACCACGTGGCGTGCACGGTGAGTATTGCCAGCCAGGCGAACGCCCGCCCCTCCAGCCCCTGCGCAGGACGGCTCTCGTCGCTACCCGCCTCAATCGCACCGGTATGGGCGACAGCAACTTGCTCGCGGAGAGACCGAGTCGGTCACTCATTACTTCCAAGGCGGCCAACGTAAAGCTGATCTGGGCGACCTCCAGGGCACAGATCACGCTGATGGGTACGCCCAACCGTCGTGCCAACTTGGCCTGCGTCCAGCGCAGTTGCCTTCTCCGGCGGACGACGTTGAACGCGAACAGAAACAAGATGTCATCCCTTGCGAACCGGCGGAGTTTCCGGTGACGGCCGTGCCAACGCGTCACGCGGTCCTCCATCGCCGGCGCCCCTAACCCTTGCCTCCATTTCGGTTTCACCGTGCAGATATTATCCCGCAACCGATTTGGGGGCAACATTTAGCATTTCAGAGGTCGATCCGCTTCCGTCAACTCCTGCAGATAGCGCGAAACCACAGTCCGCCGCCGCGGCTCCCGACCGTGCGGTATTGCCTAATCCAGGAGGTCGCCGACCACCTCCGGCGCGATATGGCGGGCCTCTTTCCAGCCCCGGCGCCGGCGCCCATTTTCAACAGCAGTGAGTCCTCGCGGGACGCGTGCTGACGAGCGCCCGCCCGTCGGCGTGCGAGAGTCAACGGAGACCTCGCCCAACCTGCCCTCAACCGTTCTAAGCACGACAGCGCTCGTGCTCGATCGCCTTGTATGCCTGCTCTGTAATCAGTCCAGCAGCGAGTTTGCGCTCAGCATCCAGCAACAGGGGTTGCCCTTGCGACTCAACAAGTTTTGCCAGAGTCGTACTCACATCACTCAGGGACCCACCCGCCAACTTGTCTCTCATCGCCTGGTCGAGAATCAGAAACTCGCGCACCGCTGTCCGGCCCCCGGCAGGACTCGGCAACAACCGCTGTTGCACCACGCAACGTAGACAGTCGAGCAGACTCGCCAGAATGGCCGGCTGCTCTTCATGAGCAAAAGCATGCACGATGCGGCCCGGTGTTTCGGCGACCCCCCGGGTGTGAACCGTCGAATACACTGCCGGACCCATCTCGGCGAGCTCAATCATGTGGCGCAGCGTCTCTGCATCCCGCGCTTCGCCGACTAGCACGACATCACACGCGCGCCTCGACGCGCTTCGCACAGCCTCAACGAACGACTCCAGATGCCTTCCTTTTCCTACACTCGACTGCTCAACCGGCCCAAGCAATCCCTGCAAGCGGGAGTAATCAAACTCGATCGGTGATTCGAAGGTTGTGATCGAGCGCGGCTGCGTCTCCGCGAGCCGACGTAGCACACTCGCCAGCAGCGTTGACTTGCCCGAACCCATGACGCCTGTCACGAGCACCAAACCGTTCAGCGGCAGCAGACCCGGCAGCAGCGCCTCCTCAATCTGCATCGCCTCAAGTGGCGGCGGGTCCGCCGGAATGACACGCAGTGTCATGCTGACTCCCTCGCGCCGACCCGATACTAACGTCGCGTTACACCGGAACCTCAGTCGCGAGCCGCGTTCCATCCGTACATCGATGTCCCAATCCAGCGTATGGCCGCCCTGCAACAGAGCCGCAGCAGCGGTCGAGCGGTAAGCCTCGGTCAACAAGGCACTGATTTCCTCGGCAGAGAGCGACCGCCGAGTGACACGAATCCACCGGCCCTGCATGCGCATCCACAGCGGCTGCGTCACGATGACCTTGAGGTCCGACATCCCCTGCTGCACGCCCCACCGTAGGACCTGCTCGAAATCGCTATACGCAAACGCCGCAGGCTCGTGCGGATAGAGCCCGCCCGATCCGGACGCCGTCCCCGTGTCAGGCGCCCCCGCGAATCCCTGGCGGGACCCCTCGCGGGAAACGACATCGAGTGTGCTCACGGCGGAGCCCAGCGCCTCAATGGCACTCAACGAGCCGGCACATCGGTCGCTGGAGCTAGCCCTGCACCGGGCTGCAAGCCGGGGGCCGTCGAAGGCGCCGGGATGTACTGGAGAATCGGTCTCCAACTGCGAACCGGCTGAAAGTCCGTGACAGGTGGAATCCGAAATACCCGCTCGCCGACCGAGAGCATGCGCCCGTTAACGACGACACCCAGACGACTCTCCGCGAGCAGCGGCACATCAACGATCCCTTGGAGCGCCAGCAGCTTGAAGCGGGCCATTCCCAGATAGTCACGCCGCAATCGGCCCAGGTGGGTATCGAAGAGGCGCTCGGCCTGTACGACACCGGCGCGCCACCCGCTCGCTACAGCCGTGGCCCATATCCGGCGCTCTGTGGCGTCCCGGGGCAGCATTGCCGGGTCCGGCCTGGTGAAGGTGGGATAACTATGAACCAGGTAATCCCGCCAATCGGGCGACCGACTGACTACCCGTGCCTCTTGCTCGATGGTGTACGTTGTTTCCGTCTGATGCGCCTCGGTCGGGCTGACGATCCGATACGCACCATCGGTACGCTCCACCACGGCCGGCGCCACCCGTCCGTCATGCAACAACAGCGGGCGGAAATCAAACACGCGATCCAACGTGACGTGATTCGCCTGCAGCACCGCATTGATCGCTTCATAGCGCCAACGGACAGCCGTCTGCACTCCCAACGTGTAGGCCACATCCTTCAGCGCATCGTAGCGCAGCGACGTCGCCCGATCCTCCGGCAAGACCGCATCGGGACCCATCTGCTCCAGCGCCTGCAACTCGGGAGGTAACGTCTCGATGGGAGTTGAGCCGTGCGGATCGTTGCGTCCATCCGAGGTCGACGCGCCTACCGTCAGAGCCGGTGGCTGTGCTGCAACCGTTTGCGCATGCGCCTCCACTAACGGCAGCAGCACGGCCACGTGAACCAACAGAATGCACCGCCGGCGCAGCCTCATTGCTGCTGACCGATGTATATCAGCTGAATTTCCCGGTGCCCCTCATTCACCACAACGGTCGCGCGAGTACCCAGCTGCCAGCCGATATCCTCCAACACGTTCCAGGAAGCCAACCTTCGCGCATCAATCGTGATCACATCCGCTGTCAGCGGTGGCTTGCCGATCGCTCGAAACTCGTAACCAATCATGTCGGCAAGCACCCGCAGCACTGGCTCGGGGGGACCGGCCCAGGACAACGTGATCGCCCGAGCAAGTGGCCCCGACTGCGGAACCGGATACGTTGGTTGCGCCGGCCTGGCTGCCTGCTGTGTCTCGGCGAGCTGCCGCAGCGACTGTGACACCTCGTCCGCGGTGGCTTGTAGCTTCACCATCGTGGGGTCGGCGATCGGCCGGGTGGGGATCCGGCTGGCACAAGCGGCAATCAACAGGGTTAGGGTGCCTACGAGCCAGTACGGACGCATTCGTATTCAGATGCCGTTTGCCTAGATCCACTGGTCACCAGCCTACGCAGGGATGCCACAGTCGTGAATATCACCACTGCCGGCGGAGCTGCTACGGGCAAGGGTGCCCTACAGGTACGTTATTGACCGATGGGACGCGAGGTTACTGGCCCGCCCACCAAGGGGTTACTGCCCCTGAAATAAGGGAGCCTGACAGAGTGACGCTGGCAGGCGGTACAGAGCGAAAATCGCAATAAAACCAGCTCTTTGCTGGTCCACGCCGAGTCTGCCCTGTCACAGCATCCCGCCACGACTAGCGCCCGGGCCGATGCGGGTTCTGCCCCCCCGCTGCCGGCTCGCCTACACAATGGTGTCTCTCACTGAGTCCACCGTCGTGAACCGATCAGAACGTGACGCCTGTCACGCTCACTCGGGCCCGCTCGCATCCCAGGGACCGCGAACCGATACGGCGCATAACGTCATCACTTATAGGCCCCGTCCCGCAGAAGGCACCTATTGAGGCTTCAGTAAATGGGTGACGGCTCAAAACAGCTCTGCCTGTTTCCAGAATGCGGTCACGAGGGTGGAACGTCGTTGCATGGAGCGCAATCGAGAGCTGGCGTGGCGTTTCAGATGCGTCAGATCGCGAGCACAGAAGTTGGGCATTGCGTGCGACTTCAGGTAACCCCAGATGCACTCGACGGGATTGAGCTCGGGTGCGTAAGCCGGCAGAAATTCCAAGGCGATCTTGCCGCGTTGCCGCTCAACATACTCGCGTACGAGAATGGAGCGGTGGGCCTGCAATCGATCCCAGATGATCAACACCTTCCTTCCGATGGTAGCCGACAGAGCTTTCAGGAATTCGACGATCTGCGGGCTCTTGATCGAGCCGGGAAACAAGCGGAAGTAGAAACGCCAGTAACTGACTCCGGCAATCGCGGACAGTTGCTTCCAGCTAAAGCTGTATTGCAGAACCGGTGTTTCCCCTCGGGGAGCCCAGGTGCGTGCGCGACAGGGGCGCTCGGACAAACCCGATTCGTCTATGAAGACGATGATTCGTCGCTGTCGCGCCGCGATTTTTTTAGTTCTGGCCACCTCTTGTTCTTCCAGGTGGCGATGGCGCGCTCGTCGCGCTGGCGTGCTTGGCCCGCCGGTCGCTGCACACTCCAGCCCATCCTTCCCAACAGGCCCCAGACCGAGCTGATGGCCAGGCGCACAGCAAACTTCTCCTGGATCAGGGTGGTAATGCGCGGCAATGTCCACATCTCCGTGGCATATCCGGCTGAGATTGAGCCCTTCTTCAACAGCTGCGCCAACACTTGCAGCTGCGAGTCTGACAATCGAGGCGGTCGCCCGCGTGATCCGAGGCGTTTGATGCGCTCGATGCCGCCAGCTTCGATCGCTCGCTCCCAGCGCATCACGGACTGGCGCGAAACATTCATGCGGCGAGCCACCTCGGCAGGGGGTACGCCGCTCTCCAGCAGGCGCGCGCCTCGAACTCGGCGTCGCCTGAGATCTTTCATCCGCTGCTTGTCGTCCATCGCCACCCCGCATCTGAGCATGCTGATGGGTTGGACAGCAACCGCGAATAAAAGTGTCACTCATTTAGTGAATTCTCAATAACATGACCAGTACGCTCGCCTGTGGTCAGACAGTGTCGATGTGACCTTGTATTAAGAGCACCGAAAAAGCGGGCCTGAGCGTCCGAGCGCGGCGTCAACCGTGGACTCGAGCCCCCCTCAAGATAATCCCCGAATGGGGATGGGTTCCGGGTGCAGGGTGGTCTCATAGTTAAGTCCTCTATGGAGCAGTCCAAGCCCATTGCCAGCGCTTCGAGATTGGCGATTCCCACATTGAGCCGTTCCTGCTCAACCTGGCTGACATACCCCTTGGTCAGTCCACAGCGACCGCCCAGCTGCTGCTGGCTATAGCCTCGGGCCTTACGCAGTCGCCGCACGTTCGTCCCGATCCGGCAGAGGATGTCCGTGCTCGGCTTACGATTCTGCTTCACATTGCAACTCGCACGGGGCTCTCTGACACCTGGGCAAGGCTGGGCATTGCCTTGCTCCTGTTCGATCTGGCTGATCTGGTTATTGTCTACTCTCAAACGGCCTCCCAGATCGACCTGTGAATAGCCCCTGGCCTCGCGGAGCCTCTTGATCTTGCTCCTCACCAACCACAGAGCCCCGAGCTCGGTCTGCGATTCCTTTCATCGGCCGGCCTCCGGCGCGGTGGGCGCAAAAAGATCGTACAGTGAGCACTGCAGCCCGTTCGCAAGCCGTTCCAAATTGGCAAGGCTGATGTTCACCGTCTCCTGTTCGATATTGCTGATGTAGTTACGATTGAGCCCGCTGAGCTTGCCCAACCGCCCTTGGGTGTATCCCCTGGCTTTACGCAGCCGCTTTAGATTCGTGGCCAGCAGCCAGAGGTTTCCGGCGCTCGGCTTGTGGTTCGCCTTCATCACCCCTCCATCGGCATAGGCGCAAAGAGATCGTGCGGGGAACAGTCGAGCCCCGTCGTTGCCAGGTGTTTGAGCTCGGCCAAAATGATGTTGACCTTCTTTGGCTCGATGTCACCTATATAGCTGTCCGGAAACCCGCAGTGCTTCACGGACGATCCAATGCATCGAGCTGCCGGTGATAGTGCTCACAGTCGGCGATGATGTCGTCATAGTCGAAGTCGCGGTCCCACTCCTCAGAGACCCGCTCGTCGAGGTCATCTTCAGTCCACGCCGCAAGCTCTCCGGGCGTCGGCAAACGGGGCGGACCGCCCCATCGCGGCTCACCTCGTCGCCGTCGGCGGGCGCGCCAGGACACCGGAGGAAGCGCTTCGGGACTCAAGTAAGATCGGGCTGGCGCAATCTCTATCCATTGGAGCTGGTCGGGCGGCTTGGCCAGCAGTGCCCTGTCCTCGCAACTGAAGACAGCGCTGAGCTTTCTGAGTAGCTTTCGCCTCGGACTGACTCGCCCGCGTTCGATCCGACAGATGCGCTCTGCATGCCACCCGCAAGCATTCGCCAAAGCAAGTTGAGTCCATCCGATTTGCCTACGCCGCGCCAGGACATTCAGGGCGAATCGACGTCGCAGCAGCGCAAACGCGGCGCCTCGACGGCCCCGCCGACTCCGCCAACGCCGCAAGGTTGATCTACTCAGGAAAGTCATGATCAACGAGGGGCACTACGCGCCCAGCCTCGTGCAGACCGGGACTTTCGAGTTGCAGGACTTCGCAGGGGCCCACGTCCGTTCCTTGCGGGAAACCAGCGTATCGCACGGCCATTGGTTTGGAAGAGGATCTCAAGTCGGCATCCGTGAGCGTCGGATCACGGGGTTAGATTTGCGGTGTTCGCTCGGCAGCGCGAACAAGAGATCATCGAGCAGCCGTGTATAGTCGCGAATCAGACCCATCACAGTCTCGAAGCCGGTGAGCCGTGATGAGGCCGAGTAGTAGAACTCCCTTGCTTCGTCACCGAAGAGGTGGGCTTGGTCGCGCGCCTGTGCGAGGGATTTACGCAGCTCCACGAGCCCCGAATGCAGATCCAACAGCCCAAGGCTCGATCGAAAAAAAGTTTCGACTGCGCATTGAGCCAACAAGAAGGCCCCATCCACGTCGGCCAATATGGCGAGAAGTTGAGGTTTATGAAGCGCCTCCTCAACCGCCTCCTCCGCGACTTTGGCGATGGAGCGAGGTGCGGACAGAGACTCAATCTCGGGTATCTCGCCGGTGCGCTGGCGGACTCCGTGGCGGTCAGCGGCGCTGTCTTCGCCCGCTTCTACATTGAGATTCCGCGGTGCGGTGATACCCAATCGAACTCGCCTATCGGCGTCGACTTCGAGGATGTCGACGCGGATCTCGGGGCCTATGCGCACACTTTGAGACGACGCGCGAATAATTGTCTGCATACTAAAGTGCTCTTTGTAGGATCGAGGGGTGATGCGATGTCATTCGCTCGGCGCCACGAAGAAGTGTGCGCGGCGAGTATTGCCATCCAGGCGAATATCCGTCATTCCAGCTTCGCCTGAGGACGGCCTCATTGCCACCGTCCTCAATCGCGCCGGGATGGGCGACAGCAGATCGCTGGCGGAGGGTCCGACTAAATCAACAATTTCTTCGAACGCGGCCAACGTGAAGCTGAGTTGTGCAATCTCGAGGGCGCGGATCACGCTTACGAGCAAGCGCAATTGACGAGCCAACTTGGCCTGCGTCCAGCGCCGTTGTCGTCTGCGGCGCACGAGGTTGAACGCGACGCACACCAGAATGTCATCTCTTGCGAACCGACGGACTCTCCGGTGCCGACCGCGCCAAAGTGTCATTCGCGTCTCCATCCCCGATCCCCTGGCACTACTGCCTCTATTTCGGTTGCACCGCGCAGATATTACGCCCACAACCGAATTGGAGGCAACACTGTGCGGCTCAGGGCGCGCAGGCTGCGGGGCGGGAGCCAGGGCTGCGCTTTGTGATGCATTGAGCCAGCGTGGACCCCGGGGACGGCAATTTGTTCTGCGCCGACCCGCGACACCCCGAGGTCGTCCTCATCCTCACCGAAGCTGCTGCCGTAGCGAGCGATTCAACCCTGTAACCATCCCTGGCTCGGTCAGCTCCTGCAGGTATCGCGACAACGCGGTTTGCCGCTGCGCCTTCCGATGGTTCGCAATCGCCTGCTCCAGTCCCCAGCGGTCTCCCACCAGCTTCAGGCGCGACATTGCGCGAGTCATTCCCGTATAGAGCACAGTGCGTGTCAGCATGAATGCATGCGAGCTGTGCACCGGCATGATTACCTCGCGAAACTGTGCACCCTGGCTCTTGTGCACGCTCATGCCGTACGCGGGATCCAGGGCGTGGAGAGACTCACGGGGAATGAGTACGTGACGGCCTTGAAAATCCACGATCAGCGCTTGCCGCTGCCGGTCCGCGCGGACTACTTTGCCGACGTCGCCATTGATAATGCCGAGCGGGTAGTTGTTTTCTGTCTGCATCACTTTATCACCAGCGCAGAAGACACGCTGACCCACCCGCAATCCTGATGATCCCCGGAAGAGTTGAAACTGAATCGACCGATTCAACGCATCCGATGAGAGTGGGCCTCGCCGCCGCAAGGGCGTGAGCACTTGCACCGCATCCACGCTGCCTAAATCGCGTATTCGGGTGATCGTTTCTTGCACGATATAGTCGGCCGCATCCTCGGCACGCCTGATCTCCACGAACGTGAAGTCATCGTGCGTCGAGGGCATCTGCCCGTGCAGCACATCCCTCGCCGCACGAGCAATCCCGGAACCCTCGCCGGTCCGATGCAATTCAGTCAGGCGCACAATCGGGATCGAGGCTGAGGCAATGAGATCGCTCAGCACGTTGCCCCACTCGATGCTCTCGAGCTGATTCGGGTCTCCCACAAACAGCAATTTACCGCCGACGCGCATTGCACTCAGGAGGCGCGCAGCGAGCCTCGCACCCAGCATGGAGGTCTCGTCGCAGACCACTGCGTCAACATCGAGGTGCTTACCTGAACCGTGATCCTGCGAATTCGATCCCGCAAGGCCCATCAGCTGATGAATGGTCCCTGCAGAGCGCCCCGTCGCCAAGGCAAGCTGCTGTGCTGCCCGCGCCGTCGGCGCGCACAGTGCGCTGTTGAGGCCGGCTTCATCCAACGCCTGCAAATACATCCTTGTTATTGTCGTCTTGCCGGACCCCGGAGGACCTATGAGGATCGCTGCCGAATGGCGTAACAACTCCACGATCCCGTCACCTTGCTCCCGTGTCGGCGGAACCTGCATCCCGGCGCGCTCGGCCAAGGCATGCACATCGATCGGGCCGCCCACTATCGCCGGACCGCGCCCCAGCACCGACAGGTTTCGGGCGATTCTTTTCTCTGCGGCGTGTTGTTCAGGTAACGCGAGCGTGACTTTACCGCTCGGCAGCCGCTCCGCCACCAATGCGCACGAGTCCACCAGGTCACCGATGAAGTCGGCGCAACTGGAGACGGGAAGCTGCAGAAGGCGGGCCGACGCCTGTGCGAGCGCACCGTATCCCACCTCGGTGTGCCCCTGAATGGCCCGTTGGCGCATGGTCGCGACAATTCCCGCCAAAATCCGGGGTGGCGCATTTCGCGCGAGCCCCAAACGGCGTGCACCAGCATCGAGCCTCTCGAAGCCGATGCCCGCAACCTCAGCCAGGACATAGGGGTTGTAACGCACCGCAGCCGCGACATCCGGGTGCTGGGCTCGCAGTGATCGATAGACCCGTCGCGTGACTGATGGATCCAGGCCGAGTCGGCATAGCAGCTGTACCAACTCTTCCACGAAACATCTCGCGCGAGTTCGCGCCCCTACCTTTTTTTCGTTTGATGTATACGCTGCCGATGAACTAGAACTGCATCGGACGCTCGATGTCCCGGGCGCCGCAGACGGCCTTTGTTGGATTGTTGTTTTCCGTCTTCCTCACGGGCCGCGGGCTCCACGCCGTGCCGCCATTCGACGGCCGTTAGCCAAAGTCCTTCAGCAGACGCCGCGCCAGTGCCCCGGACGGCGGAGTCCGGGTAGTCTCGCTCTGCGTCAGAAGCCGCGACTCAGGACGAGCCGGCTCACGCCTGGAGGCCGCCGACACCGCCATAGCGTTGCCTGACGATGTCGATCGTTGTACAGCAGCGGGGGCACTGCGAATGTACTCGATCAGCGCAGCGGTCAGATGTGGCTTCATCTCCGTGCCGCGAGCGGTTCGTGGCAAGGAATCGAGCCAGGTCAGTATCTCGGCATCGATCGGGTTTTGAGGCGAGAGCAGAAACCTGATTCGGCGCGTTCCTCGTTCCATGACACATCAATCCTGGCGCACGGTGGCCAACAGGTACATGCCTTCCGCCACGGCCCATACGCCACCTTCCATCTTTTGCGCATGGGGGATGAGGTGCCGAATGACTGGCAAGAACAGATCCGCCCCGCCCCCGCCCACATACACAACCATTTCGTCTCGGTTTGGCCAACACTGTTCGAGGGCATCGAGGAGTGGCCGGGACAGCAGCAGCGTCAGGTCCCTCAGCGCCTGTTTGACGTTGATCTTGCGCCCACGCACTTCGACGATCCCGGACTGCAAGATCTCGTGGTAAGTGAGAACGTCGGTAACGAAGTGATGCTCGCGCTTCAGATATTCCGCCAACCCACCGGCGATCACTGAGGTACCGAGTGCCACGCCCCCACAAGCATTGACCACCGGGCGGTCTCGATAGATCGCCGAGAAGCCGCTCGTGTAAGTTCCACAATCGATGTTGGCGAGCTTTGCCGGCAACTCCGCCAACTTGCCGGTGTGGTAGTACAACGCCCCGATGGCCTGCGGTACGACCCTCGGTTCGATCTCCACCTCAATCGAGGTCGCACCATAGAAGAAACGATGACGGCCCTGCAACATCTTGCGCAGCGGCTCCCCGAGTTCTTGGTACCACGCCATCGGGACGCCGGTCACGAGTGTGATGTTCCCTGAGACACCCAATCGCCCCAACATCGCATACAGTAGTGCCCTCCAGCCATCACTGCTCGCCCATTCCCGCGAGCATGTGTTGGAAAAAGCCTGATTGTCACCGAAGGCAATCGCATCCTCGGCGACGAGCCAACGCTCCCCTTCTCGCCAGCTGACCGGCTTTGCCCGATCGCCTCCATAGCGGCCCTCACCTCGCGCACGCACGGCGACCGAGGCCAGGAGCTCGCGTCGATTGCCGTCAGTCGCCTTGGTCAAACCCGAGCCTACATCGATCGCTACCGTACGCTCGCTTCCCATATTGTGATCTCGCGGTAAAGTAAGGTTATGTAGTGTCCAAACTCGTCGGGCACTTCCTACGATCTAGGTTAGTCAGTTCCATGGAAGCTGTGAAACGCGCCGCACAGACCGAAGAAGCCTATGCGGCACTGGCTGGGCGCCTGCTGAAGGCCAGTGAGCGGGCTCTGGGTCACTCGTGGAAGATAGATCCACAGGCCGCCATCGACTTTCACAGCGCGCGACGTGGCGAGTTGGCGCGGCCCACGTGGCGACAGTATCGCGCCGCGCTCGCCTGGTTCTTCGAGCACCACGGTTCCCTGGATCTGCGCGACTATGTGCAGGCCCTGGATCAAACCCCCTGTTTGCGACGCGCCGATCGGACCTCGGCACAGAAAAGCAAACACCTGCCACTACCTAAGTTGATCCGACTTACCGAAACTCTCGCCGGTGAGCGTGGGCGCTACGATCGCGCGATCGGCCTGTGGCTCCTGGCAAACTACTATGTCGGATTGCGACCTGAGGAGTGGTGGTCGGCGGAGTGGGTCGGCCCCTGCAGGCTCAGGGTCCGCAATGCCAAAGCCTCACAGCAGCGCACCTTCGGGTCACATCGCACGCTCATGTTGGATGAATTCACGGACGAGGAAATGCGGCTCATTCATGAGTTTCTTGCGATCGTGGCCTCCAACGAATACGATTCCTTCTATCACGCATGTCGAAAACGCCTGCTCAGGCTCAACCTCAGGTTGTGGCCGCGCGCCAAGCGCCACATCACTCTCTATTCGGGCAGACACCAATTTGCAGCCGATCACAAGGCTGCGCAGGTGAGCCGTGTTGAACTGGCAGCCCTCATGGGCCACGGGAGCACGCTCACCGCCGGGCGACACTACGCGCGGCCAGGACGGGGCCGCCGGCGGGTGCGTGTACGACCCTCCCCTGAAGACATCGATCGAGTGAGAGCCCGCAATTCTCCGCAGGCGCCGGCACCTGAATTCCGACCGCCATTGCCCCGTCGATCTTAACGAAGACGGATCCAATGCTATCGTCGCTGAGTAGGCCCCCTCCAATGGGAGCGCGCACGACGCGGGTGCGGACCTTCTTGTCGCATGCCCGCCCATTGCGAAGCGTTGGACAGCAGCACGACGTCAATCTCGAGGTGCTCCGCCAAAGCGCGGGAATCCGGACAGATCGCGAGCATGCCGAACTGATGGCCGGCAAGCCGGGGACCTTCCCGGCCGGAAAAGCGCAGCTGCCCCAGGTCATTGCACTCGAGTTGCCATCCAGGATGAATCGGCGTGATGAGTCCCAACAGGGCCCGGTGGTAGGCGTTGCTGAGGACACGCTCGTCGATTTTCAGCGGTACGTCATCCAGGCAACTGCAAGAGACCGTTGCGTCGAATTCCAGTGATTTGAGTTTCGGGAAGGCTCGTTCGGCGGCGGCGCGAAATCGCGTGTCGATCCAAAACCAGGCCGCCAATGGGGCTACCAGGTCGAACGGCCACTCTCGCACAGAGATCTCCGCGAGCGGTACACTGGCTAACTCCCGTCCAACGAAAGCGGAAAGGCGCATCGGAGCCTACTCCCTGGCTGCATCGGCGGTGCTGGATAGCTGGTTTCCCAGCGTAACGAGCTCCATAATCAACTCATCGATGACGTCGATTCCTGTCACATTACTGTCCTTGCGTAGTTGTCGGCGCCGCTCGATCTCCGGCTTTGCACTACCGGCGAAGCGTGCCGCGAGAACCTGGAGAGCCCGCCGGACATCCAACCGATCGTAGAGCGCCGTGCGGATCGTCATGTCCTCTGTCGTGGTCGAGAACGCCCACACCAGACTGGGGGATAGCGTATTCGTCAACATGTGTGTGATCGCGCCCTCTGCCGTTCGAAACTGACAGATCATATTGGCACCCCGCGGTCCCGGCTTGCCCAGCGCGGTCAGCTGCTCCGTGAGCAACGAGTTTAATCCCAGACGAGCGGCGACCATCCGTGCCTCCTCGACGTCTCCGACCCCGAGGACATACACGCTCGTCACCAGCGACAACAGCGAATCCGGGATGTCCGTCATGCGCTGACTGGCCATACCGATGTGAAGACCCCATTTGCGCGATTCTCGTTGCGCCGTCTCCAAATCCGCCACCACCTGTTGCGTGACATTGTGCTTGCGCATGACACGCTGAACCTCGTCGTACCGGAGCTTCTTCGGGTCCTGGCGAATCTCGTTGATCCGAGGCAGGTGGTATTCGCGATACTGCGCTGGTGCGTCGCTGAGGTGCTCGGGCATCAGAAAGAATCGTGAGGCTGCAGCATGGCGCGCAAGCATGTACATGACGCCCGTCTGCTTGTCCGCAGTGGCTCCGCCTCGCCCGGCCACCTCATCCAGGTCTAGCGCGACGACCCGCGCTTCTCCCAGATCCAAACGAGTCGGGTGAGCCAGCACTGGGTAGCGGCTGATTGCCTCAACCGTGACCCGATGCAGGTACTCGGAAAGCGACTCGCCGTTGGGCCGCCTGATCCGATACATCTCGCTGACCGCCGGATTTAATGCGAGAGCGCCAACGTCCTGCAGGAGCGGTACGGCGTAGCGTTGCGCAAGCGTAGCCTCGTGGGTGCGGCCTGCTTGAAAGAGCGAATCCACCACCTCCCACCAGGACGTCTCCTCATCGACGTCGCAACCGATATCCCTCAGCGCCGCAGTCACCGACTCATCTACGCTCGGCTCGAACTTCTTCGGCCGGCGTTCCCGCGAGAATTCATCGTAGGCATAGCGGATCGACTGTCGGATGACACCCTCAACACCGTCCTCGGGTGCATCGCGATCGTCCGGGGTAGCCAGCAGGCAGACAAAATTGACGAGAAATTCGAGGTGCGCGGGCGTCGCCCGGTCACACCCTAAAGGGGTGTCGTAGGGATTGATCGAATCTTCTTTGCGCTGGCGCAGCCGCCGGTAGAGCGCCAGGTGTCGCTGCTCCGGGGGCAACAACGCGCGCAGCAGATCGATCAACCCACGCGATGATGGCCCGATATCAATGATAGCCAGGTGCGGCAGTCGGGTCAGCCCCGGCGCGAGTAGGAACATCAGATCCTGTGTGTTCTCCCATACCGACTTTCCGCCGCCCATCCCCGCGCACGTGAAGTGAGACCAACTGGCCTGTTGGCTCGACCCGATCGCGAAGGGGTAGAGTTTTCCGTCCGGTGTGTTGAGCAGCACACCCGAATCCCAAAGCGAGGCCGGTCGTGTGAGCGGGAGCAAGGTCACCGCATCGGCGAGCGGTGGGAGATTGGGCGGACCGGGTGCGGACACCAAGCAGCCGGGCAGCGTAGCTGCGACGCCATAGACCGGCTCGCCCATCATGTCAGTCACTGACATCTGCCCCCATTGCTGCAGCAACGAGAGCAGAATTCCTCGTTGCCGCCGCAACTTCGACGCGACCGCCGGGTCATCGCCCTGCTCCTCGACCCAAGTGTCGGCGGTGAGTCTCAAACGCACATGATTGATGCCTTCAGTGTGGCGTCGCCTGACCTCCTCCAGTGCCGCATTGAACTGTTTGTTACTCTCCGACGCCCAGTTCGCCGTACTGCTCAAAAACTCCCGCAAGCCGAGCCCACCGGTACCATACCCCTCGATCAGCCAGCTCAAACGTGCCGGAATTCGTTCGCGGCGCAGCCTCTGTAACAGTCGATTGAACGGCGTCACATACTTCGGCCCGAGCGTCATCATGACTGGCGAGTGCCGGTAGCCCTCCAGCGAAACGGAATACAGATCCGGACGTTCCACGGGAATTGGCCAGACCTGCTCGGACAATCGCGGATACAGCAGTAGTGAAGGAGACCATCGCGGATTGTCATAGTCGGGACAGCGCAACTGCAGCCGATCTCCCGGAACCCACGGGGCCCAGTCTCGAGGAGTGCGGTCGTTAGCGACCGCTGTCCGTATCGCCCGCGCAAGTGTCACCGCAGTCAACCGTTCGCTCAGTGCGCCGTTTTCGGTTAACGCTCGCGCCACGGCACCACAGTAGTCGTTGTGATAGTCACGCAACTCCGTCATGACCATCTCGATGCGCATCGCATCACGCCCGCCTGGTAGGCGTCGCATTGCCCGACTGCGTCGCTCTTCCGCCACCTTGCGCTCGGCCCTATTCAGCGCGTATGGCCGCGTGAGAAGGACGATCAACACACGTTCGCCGGCCGTGTAGCGGGCCACTGTCCGTGCCCACTCGCTGAAGAGCCACTCCGCCTCCATGCCACACGCGCGTGCCGTCGCGGCCGCATCGGCGTAAATCTCTTGCGCGCGCTCGAGAGCCGCATCCGGTTCGTAGTCGAAGACGACCTGCAGCGCGTGACCGGCTTCCTCGAGATACGATCCGATACCCTGAGTTAGGCGAAATACCAGTTCGCCGAACCCGCGCTCATCCAGAGCTGTCTTAATGCCTCGGAGCTCAATGGCCGAGACTCGTGTGCCGTCGCGCATGACCAGCACGTCATCGCCATCGAGCGTCTCGAGATGGCAGTGCGCGGCGCCTCGCTGGCCAAACGCTTCGCTGATCGACCACGCCGCATCGTCCAGGGCTCTGAGAACTGAGCGTACGACCATAGTGCACCCTCACCCCGGCGCCAGAATGATCTGCGCTATCCGTACGCCCTCCAAACTCTCTGTTGGAGGTACCCGTTTCACCAACACCCGCGCAAGTAGACGCTGAGTATGCTCAATCCCCTTGGAGGACTCGTACCCCATCGAAACCGGAAATTCGATCTGCCAGTGCAAGGCACCTCCGAGGCGCTGCTCACTGACCAGCACGGGGGCACCTTCGCTGGTCACCGATGTGACCAAGCGCCCCCGCACAATCAACTCCAGAATGCCTGCGGACTGCAGCGCGGCCTTGAAGCTCGCAAATGCCGGGGGCGTGTAGCGCGGTTCGACATCACTCAACTGCCGCCGATAATTGCTGAAGTCCAGAGACAGAGAGCGCACAACAGTGTCGTGTGTCCACTCCTTCAGTCCGCTTGCCGTCAATACGGGTTCGGTGAGGGGCTTCAACTGCACGACGCGCAGATCGGGCGTGACCCCGAAATAGCGGACCCGGGCTGCGGAGAACATGAGAACAAAATCGCCCGCCAGCGCCACACACAGCAAGATCGCCAGCACAGTGATCGCAATCGCGAGCCGACTGAGCGTCGTGCGCAGCCAGGTCTGGGTGTGCTGGAGGATCAACCGCAGCTCATCCGGGGGCGCACGGGTTGCACCCTCAACTGCCTTCACGATGGGCGCCGGCGTAGCCATCGGCTATGGACCTCCTGCCACTCACTCACCGGGCGCCACGAGGCTACGCTCCAATACGCTACGGCCTGCGCAAACACGCGGCGGTCGGGTATGTAGCGCAGACCCTGCAGACCTCGCTCCCGCTGCTCGTACAACGGCTGAGCCGTGTCGCGCAACGCAAGTAGCCCCGCTCCGAGTAGGGCACACGACAGCCGCTGTACTCCAAACATTCCTTGCGCGGGAGCCTGCAGACGCTCCAACCGACCCCAGAGTTGATCTACTGCCGTCCCGGTCCCATCGCCAGCGGCACTCGCAACTGCCATCGCATTACACAGCAGACATAGATCGCGTTGCTCGATCCACGGGCAGGCCACAATCAGGCCGCTATCCTGGGCACAGCCGGCGCCGCAGTGGAGGGTTTCGTGGCAAAACGGACACACCGCGACCAAGTCCTCGAGCCGCCACTGCCTGTGGTTACCGTGCCGTGGATGCACCTGCAGGTAACCGCAAGCCCGCGAGTTAGTCTCCACCGCGCCAGGATCGGGCACGCTATCGCGATCCGGTGCGGACCTGAAACCGCAATACGCGCACGTGTATTGCGCCCGTCTCAGTACGTGCACAGACGCTGAGATCAGGCCACGGTCAGCGTGATCCGCAAGCCCGTGAACGCGCCACCCACTGCGATCCGCGCCCAACTGTAGCGGGGCGGAAATGCTCTGCCTTCCGTGCGGCTGCATTGTTGTAGGCACTCAGCCCAGATTGAGATCAGACTGCTGCGAGCTGGTGCTGACGAACGTTCCGGTAATGACGCCGACGAGCACCGACAACGATACCAGCGCTGCGCCGATCAGAAGTTTTGTAATTGGTTGCCCCAACGGCTCTCGAGTCTGCCGCAGTCGCTGGATCTCGAGGAACGCGGAACCAACCAGAAACACGCCAAACACTGCAAAGGCAATCAGACCAAACGCGGACAGGTTCTTCAGGAACGTTGTACCACGCGTCAAGACCGTGTTCGCATCATCGGCGAGCGCGACCGGAGACAGCACGCTCGAAGCCCACCCGATCGCAACCCAACGAAATGACTTAACTCTCCGCACTTTGATGCACTCCGTGTCACGACTATCTTGTCGTCGTCTCAAAGTACCTACAGGCAGCGAGAGTTGTGAAGAACGGTCGGGCTTGCGCGATCAAGAGAGAATCTGAAGAAGACTCTGCACAGGTCCGGGAACGAGTGGGGCCAGCAATTGGGCGGCGGTAGTGAAGTTGATTCCGAACACGCCTCCCAACGTGTGACGTAGTGCCGGCCAAAATGCCTGCCGGTCGTAGACAGACTCGCGAAAGAGGAGTAGGCCTTTCCCTACACCGTAGGCGCCAACAGAACCCAGAATCCCTATGATGGCTCGGACAGCCCCCGCATTCACCCCGGACGTTGAGCCTCCATAGGACAGCGGATCGAGACTCCCATGCACACCCAAGAGCGTCATGGACCACAGATCGATCCAACCCGGCAGGTTGACACACGCCGCACCGACGACGATGCCGGAGAAACCGATGGCCGGACCCCCACCCTCATTCCGACGGCGATTCAGGCGCGCGAAACCCGTGCCGACCAGAATCAAACCCGTCACGATCGAAAACGTCGTGAACAGCGTGTAGTACGCCTGGACGAAGCCAATAATGGCCGAAAAGCTGTCAGCATTCATTAGCCTTCAGAACTCCCCGTTCAACGGTTGCAACCATGGACAGCAGGTCTACTCTGTGCCCCGCTCGGAGCCTGCACCGCGATAGGTGATGTCTCCCGCGGTTGTCGTGATCCGATTCGCCACTGTGTCGATCTGAGTGAGCTCAATCTCATCAACGATGGTCTCCCCGATTGCTACGACGTGTGTGCGGCCACCGGGATCTCGCAAAGCCACATTGCGTGAGCTCAACCCAACGATCTCCCAGCCAGGCAGACCGGGCCGAGCGGTCGAGTGTTGTGATGGTGCTTTGAGATCGATAGATGAATGACCATTCGCGGGTGCCTCGCGATGCAAACGCACACCCTCCGGATCCCGAGTGGTCAATGGCCGATGAAGCGAGTCGAGGCGCTTCTCCGTGTTGGCCGATGACCTGCGCGGCTCTGAAGAGGGGCGTGCGGACAATTCCACGCGTACGTTGTCCAGGGCTGCCCGTAGCGTTTGCAGTGAACCCTCGATGCGATCCAACCGCTGCGCGATCGCCGCGCCATCCAGCGTACTGATCTCCGCCGGTGCGGCATTCACCCGGCTCGCCATCGTCGAACCGTCTGCCGAACTACCCTGTTGCGGCGGTGGATCGCCTGAGTCCACCGCGCGCGGTGGATCAAACCTCTGTGCGCTCGAAACTGGCGCTCCGGGACCCAGGCGGGGATCCATCTCATGGCCTGGAGACCTCGCCGACCGATTGCCCAGCGGCCGCTCAACGGTTGCGCTCGCGAGTTGGGGTAAGTCGAGGAGCGCTCGATCCGGTTGAGGGCCGCGCCGCGGAGCGAAGGACACCCAAGCGACCGCCACCAGCGCGGTCACCAAGACCACTCCCGCCAGAGGAACGACATATCGCTTTGGATCCGGCTTTCGGTGCTGCAATTCGGGCTCGCCTGGCTCGAAGTCAATGCCGTCCTCCGAGTCCGGACCCTCTCGCTCCAGCTCCTCTACCTCATCAGCCATCGCTTGTGCGGGTCTAGCCATGCTTACACCTTTCCTCATCCACCTTGTTGGACTTCCCGAAGCTGCTGTGCGCGGCTGGGCGCCGCCAGAATCAGTACACCAACCTCTGCATGCGCCTTTAGCTTTACCGTCGGCGGCTGCGAGAGGCCCTTGCGCAATTCGTTTGCCACTTCCCCGCCCATTCGCCCCAGCGCAATCTCGTTGATCTGGCGTGCACTGTATTGCGGCTGTTGGGTCACGGTGGTCGTGCCGCCGGAGCCCGTCGTCACAACGGTAGTTTCTCCAGACTGCTCGAGCTTCTGTCCGTAGGTCGCCAGGTACACGGATCCGAGGAATCCGCCCCAACGCGCGAGCAGATGATGATCAACAGCGGATCGAACGAAGAGCCGGTCCGCTACCGGATCCACAGCGATGCCCTGTACTGCGAGCACCGTGCCGTCTGGAAGGATGAGCTGGTCGTACTCGAGCACGAGATAGTCGGAGGCGAGCTTGAACTTGCCCTTCAACTTGGCACCTTGAAACTCACCGGCAAGGACGCGGGCGACAGCCACGGATCCGATGTCAGAGTTCACTTCGTACTCGTTTGATGCATACAAGGTATCTCCCACACGAACTGTGGTCGGTGCCGGAGTCTCCGAGAAAATCGGCGCAGCGGCTGGGGCGTTCGAGCCAGACTCACCACCCGCAGCAGCGCGCTCCGTCGTCCCTGTGGACGGTCGCTCCTCAACGCGGCCGACCTGGCGAACCGGGGCGCCCAGACGCCACCCCTGCTCTAGCCGACCCAGGTATTGGTCAATCGCACCACGTAACTCCTCCTGATGCCGCACGTCGTCATCGCTGCGCAAGCCTGTTCGGTCCGGGCGCGGCGCGGTGGCAGCCGGCAATTCAACAGTCGCTGCCGGCGGCGGACGCCTCCTGGACCCGGCGTCCGCATGCTCGTCATCCGCTGGTTGCATCGGATGACTGGGCTCCACCTCGCCGACCGGGGTTGCGACGAACGACTCGCCAGTGCTAGCGGCCTGAGTGACCCGCTGCGTGTTTTCGTGCGCGACCTGTTGGTTGTATTTCGCACTCGCATTCCCGGCCGCAGCACCACTTGTTCGAACCGAAGCCCCTGGACTTGCAATGGTCGACTGCGGGGCAGGCCCGGTGCTCGAAACAGCAACAGTCAGTACAACAACCCCGATGACCGCGCCCATTACGCCCATGGTAAATCCGAGCCCTCTCCACTTACTGACGGCCCGCGGAATGGGCAACTCTGCAACAGGGGCCTCACGATCCAGCGGCATCGTGCACCCGAGGCGTAACTGTGAGATCCGCTGATCCCTCTACGGAGACATTAACAGTCTGACCTTCAATCGATACGAGCAGACTCGGTACAGACGGCAACTCGTATACAGCCGCACCACCAGGTGCCTTTGCTTGCGCCGTCCATGCCGGCCAACGCAGTAGCCGATCCGACAGCAAATAAAGATGTCCTTCGAAAGTCCATGCCTTGCCCACAGGCGGATCGAGTTCGACCTCGTGAGCCCCGTCAGGCGGCGCGTCATAAAGGAACTGTTGTAAGCGGGGGTTCAACGCAGGTTCGGGCGCGGGCCCGACTGATGGACGTTTTGCTGCCGGTCCTAAACGGGTGAGTTTCGCCGTCAGTAGGCCGTCGACTTCCTGAGGCGATATTCCATGCTCGTCCCGCGCGTCCGCATCAAACACAAGGCCCACCGGCACGTCACAACCCTGAAGTGTGATTACCGCGTTTCCAGCGACGTGATTGGCCAAAGGCCGCACGGTCAGCAGATTGTGCGGAGGCACCTTTCCCTCGGCATCCCAAACCACCGCAAACATTCCCTCGTTAGTGGGCGGGCTATCGACATTCGTGATTGCCCACGGCGCTCCGCCCGAGTCAACGAACACGACGCCTGAGATGAAAGGCGGAGCGAGGTGTATCACCGGCGCCTGGTCACCCGGTGCCAGTCCAAGAGTTATTTCACGATTCTTCAGTTGCGGCGGCACGCCCCCAAAGCTGGCCGCCTGGGCGGCATCGCGCGAACTTCGAAAATCGCGGATCTCCGTGGGTCCGAGCGGCAACAGAGCTCGTTTGGCTTGCTCGTATTCGTTTTGGGCGTTACGGGCTGTTGTATCGTCTGCGCCATTCGCCGAGCGGGCGGGGTCCTGCGATGCCGTAGTTGCTTTGGATTCGGACGGGGTTGGGTTGGATGCCGGAGCCGCGGCGATCGCCGTGACGCTTATCACACCTAAGAGACACAGTAAACTCCTTGGATATGCGCGAAGACCAGGTCTACTTCTTCCGCGCCTCGACATCGACGCCAGCGAACTCCTCATGCAGTTCCCGTCCTTGCAGAAACCCGGTCAGCCAGTGGTACTCGGGTAAGGACTGCGCTTCAGGTGGTGCCGACGCGAGATATTGGCGCAACACGCTCAGCGGCGCGAATGGACCGGCATTGTCGACCAGTGCCCGCCAATCCGCTGCATCCAGGGCATTCGGTGCGGCCGAACTGGATTCCAGCTCAGTCGGCCCCCGGCTCCTTTTCCGCTCCGTCTGCCCCCGCACCGCCATCTTGGGCCTCCTGCCAGATCCCTTTTATCCAGGGAAAGTCACAAAGACTTCCGATTCACCGGTAATCGGCAGACGCTGCGAGAATATGAGTCTCCGTGTGTAGGCACGTACCAACTCATGTCTCCAAAGCGCGTCTATGTTCCACAATAGCGACATTAGCCTAGACGCAGCCCACGCCCATCGCGGCTCGCGCACAATGCGACGAGCTTCACAGCGCAATACTTAACCTAAACCTACGAACACCAGACTTCTTTAGCTCCATCGCGCTAACGCGCAACCAGAGTGACGTCGAATGATCGTAAGGCCCGGCGACCGTATGCCGGACCCGAAATCAGGCTACCGGGGGAAGTATGAGTGGTGAATAGCGGCGGGAACCTAGTGCGACCGATGCGCCGATCGCGCACGCACGCCCTTTCGAACAGATCGTCCGGAAGTTGACGGCTTGCGTCGCGGGCCGCTGCTCGCGCGAGCGGCCCATGAGCGAGCGCGGATGACCCCTTCGAGGTTCTCGAATCCACGGGTCTTCGCTTCGACATCCAATACGCGGAGGTATTCTCTAAGCGCCTTGTCACCGCCGTGCCTCACGAGCCAGTCAAGCAGAAACAGGTGCCGCTGGGACCGGATAGTGACGGGCCGGGACCGGAGCCAATCCCCGACCGTCGGTGGGCTGACCAAACACAGGGCCGCAAAGTGGCCTGCCTTGAGCTCTCGCCCGGTGACCCGCTGATAAGGCTGGCGGAGCCGTTCCAAGACCTCAACCGCCGTCGGCATACGCGGCAGCGCACGAAACTCAGGGTCCGCCGCGGCGACCAGGAACACCAAGCGCGTGAGTCCAGACAGCACGGGGTCCTCGACTGGCTTTCGTGCGTGCTCGGGTTTCGCGCTGACCCAGTTGGCGCCTACATGGAACGCCATCAGCCACGAGAAATCCATTAGCGTCAGCCCCAAGAGCTCTTTGAGATCCCGCAAGTCGGCATACTGGAGCCGTCGTTCAGGTTGCATCAAACGGCCCCTTCTGGTGCATCGTGGCACCCTGTACACTGTGCGTTAAATAAAGCATAGGTGATATTTTACATCACGCCCCGACCACATGCCCGATATCACCTGTTGCACCTACGTCACGACGGACGAACCCGACGGCCCCCTGCCTCCGATACGCAGCGTTCCAGTCCCGCCGAAGCCCGGATCCAAAAGAACGGGCAAGGGCACGAAGCTCGTTTCAAGTTATTTCCGCGACTATTTGATCGGCTGGTATGGAAGCACGACGCTACAGCAAATCTCAGATGCCCGCCGAATCGCCCTGTCCGAAAGCAGAACGCTTTATCGTATTGATCTTCTGGTCGACGGTGGCCAATACGCCCCGTCGCGCCAACATCTGGATCAGTTGGGTGGCCTGGGCGTGATCCATGTGGACGAACTGCCGAAAGAAACCGAGAGATTCGTCCTTGAACATCTCGGTACTCGCGGGGCTCGCCCAAGCGGTCGCTACATCACCAGCGACCTAATCTGGCGGCAGCCGACACGCCTCGGCGATCTCTGGAAAATTCCCGAGTTGGCCCGGCTGAACGCGGTCATCTTTTCTGCTAGCGCTGGCGGCGACGCTCGTGTGTATTACGCGGCTCTCCACCCACGTCGCATCAAGCAGATCCGCCCGCCGCCAAATTGTCCGAGCGGCAGCAAACTCAAGATTGAAGTGTAGGAAGCCAAGCGTTCCAGGGCACAAGAGATAGCAAGAGTGCCGCGCCTCATTCAGATAGACCAAAAAACAGAGACTGGAGTTTAGAAGCCGTGAGCTTCCATCCAATGCAGTCCAGATTTGCTCCACACCGGCCAGAACAAGCCCGCCGGCACGTGTGCCTTGAGCAGACCGACGTGAATGCAGGCCAGCACTCCGACAGTGATCAAAGCGATAACGGGCCGCTGCAAGCCGAATAGGATGAGGCCGTACACGAGCAGAATGGTCGTAACGGAGCCGATCAGCATGCTCGCAACCATGCCCAGCGGCCCCCCGACCAGCATGGCACCCGCTGCGGTGAGATAGGCGACTATAGCGCTGCCCAAGAAGGCCCAGAACCCTACGCGTCCGCCGGCCAGTACGATGGCCGCCTTAGCGCTCTGCTCAATCACTTGGATCCCTCCGGCCATCCCAAACTGGCCTGTAACCTACGGCACAGGCTACCCCTTACACACGACCTTGGTAAAGAGACTATCTATTGCCTTCCGGCGCCTGCTCTTTGATTTGGGACGCGGCTCTCGTCCCAACGTCACTCCGGGCGTTCTCGGTACTCACAGGCCCTTTCGTCGGGGGACCTCCGGCCGCCCCTCCGCCTGCGACGGTAGGCGCAAGGTCAGCATTCGACGGTTTCGCTGTCCCGCCGGCCTTGGACACCGAATCCGCTCCGCGTTCCATCCGATCGCGCCCCTCGTCAGCGACTGGCGGAGTCAACCTCGCTCCCATCGCCGCGTTTGCCCCGCCGAAGCCGCCCCGCGCTCCCATCCCTGCACTTTGCATGACCGCACCAAACACCGCACGCGTATGGCTTTCGGCATGTTGTTCGCCAAGTACGTGCCCTTCGCCTTGAATCCACTTCATGACCTGCTCCGCAATCCAGGTGGGAATGCCGAATACGCGATGCACCACTGCCACCAACATCCCGCCGGTCACTCCAAGGAGCGCGACGAAGGTAAACAGTCCCGAAATATTTCCGGCGCGCAATCCCGCGAACGCGGTATGTATCACCAATGTGAGCATCGAACCCACCACAGACATAATTCCGAACGACAGGAAAAAACCCATTACCATTAGAGAGGGACGTAATAGAACCCCCAGAGCCAACATGTAGCCCCGGCGTGCATGACTTCCCGCAAAGCCTTCACCTTCCGGTACGGAGTGTGTGGCCGCCCACAAGGGGGCCGCTATAAGACTTTCACCGATGACAATAAGCCAACCCAAACAGCCAATGGTCCACATAATGCACGGTACCATCGGCAAATAAACGGCGAAAACCATCCCGACGAGAATTGATCCGGCCAGTATTGCGGAAATGTATGGTCCGTAGACTTGGGCGACCGCTTTCAGCATCGCGCCAAAGCCGGTGAACTTCTCAGCTGCGAAGCTCGCCACCTCGCCTACAGCGGTATTTTTCGCTGTGTAATAAGCTACCTGGGTTGCCAATACCGCATTGGTCGCAGATAGCAAGAATTCGCCACAAGCCTGCATCGCCATCAACGGATCATCGTTGGAGGTAAGTAAGTCCGCTATATTCAGCGCTAGCATCGGCCGCATCAGCCAATTGTAGGCGTCAGGTCCAGCGGCTATGTCCTCCATTGAGCGGTTAGTATCCGCAGCGGTGGTCGCAGAAGTCGCCAAACCTGCTCGGTCAGCCAGATTACTTGCCGACCCAAGATAACCACTCAGTTCTTCATATCCCGCAACATACCGTGGCAGGCTTCCCGCGTTCCAGACTGGATAGTCCTCGGCTGCTGAATTCACCGCGTCATTGAATCTGGACATCGTCCAGTACCAACTACCAGCCATGCCCCAGCCGTATTTTTTGGCGGTCGCACCAAATTGCTGCAATGAGCGCCCATACGACGTATTCGTATCTTGAAGCGCGCTCTCAAGCGAGCGTTGTACTGCGAGACGGTATGTCTGCTCTGCCTGCGTGATTGACGCCAAGTCAATTGTAGGCGGTGATTCGTTGCCAATGACACTCGCGACTGCCTGTGCCGACGGCGCGAGTTGGCGAACGAACTCTTGGAATCCCTGAACCTTGTCATTGCAGAGGGGGCTCTGCACGCCGCTCGGGCAATAGATATCAACATAACCCAAGTCATCGGCTGTTGTGTCGCCTGGCTGGCCACTTGCCGGCGAAGGAACTGCAAACTTGCAACGCCACGTCCCTGCCTTTCCCCACCCGCTTTGCTCCACATCAATATCGATATCACTCCAGAGTGTTCGATATGCCGTGTACACGGACGCAAAGGGGCTCCCTGAGTTCTGCTCGGTGGCAGTTCCGATCCGCCGGATCCGGGATCCGCCGAAATCGTAGTTGGCTATCCCGCACGTCACGCCTCCGCCGGAGTGCGCCAGCTGAACTTGAGCGTAATACTGGGCCGTGAGCGATCGCAACACACCAGACGTGGTATGACTCAAGGGTGGGGGGACGGCAGAGATAGTAATGTGTCCCGCGTTTGAGGCCATGAGGTCGACCGCCGTGGACCATAGCTTGTCGGCTAACCCGATGCCCCAATAGGTCGCTGTCAGCAAGAAGGCCTGCAGGACGCTGATCTTGACGGCAGGTAACGGGAAAAGCAGAAAAATCGAAAATGCCCAACGAACTGGCGCCCACACTGTGTGAAAACGCTGGCCGAATGTTCTTCCTTCGTATGCTGTATTGGCGACGCCAACCAGCACTGAGTATACGGAAATAAGCGCGACGGCAGACAACGCTACGAAATTCATGGTGTGCAATAACTCGAACAACACACCGTCGAACCCGCTTGGCTGCTGCAGGTTGAAGTAGTTCGGCCAGCCGGGTCCGAACAACCCGTCTAGCATTTTGACTGTAATGTCATCCTGCGGAGGTGTCGGAGCGATCGATTCATCCTGAAAGCCACTGACAGGCATGAGTTTGACGACTATCGCGGTGTTGGTCGTAGATCGTTCATCTACGTAGGATGCACTGCGGTCAGGCGGGCGATGCGATCCGCGAACTTCTCGAACAGCCTGCTTATCACGTCCGCCATTTGCTTTAACTTCTCTCCCAGACTTTCTCCTTCAAGGTTCGTGAGTGGACCAGCCCGCTCGCTCATACGTTTCAGCCAACTGGCAAAACCGCGCTGGACGTCGTCCACGCTGTGACCTGCGCTTTCAACTCTCCGCATGGCTCGGGTCGCCTCGGCTTGGAGTATTTCGACCCTCTCAAACAGACTGCGGATCTGCCCAATGGCTTCCTCGCCCAGACTCCCGGACGTCACAGTTTCGTGAAATCGCTTTATGGCACGCTGGCGAGTCGCAGCAGTCCGCGGCACGTTCCAGGACCGGAAGTGCTTCTTGAGCTCCGGATGCTCGTGCGCCATGCGAAGAGCGGAATCGAATTCCGTTTGCATGCGGGCTAGCACCTCGAGCGCCTGGTTAGCACGTCCTTCGCGCCACGATCGGAGACGCTGCCCAATCCACTCGCGTTGTTTGCCCGAGGTGACACCCAACCCTTCGCGCATTTCTGCAAGCGCCTTCACCGCAGCTCGACCAGTGCCATTCGCGACACGACCAGTCACTTCCGCAACCCGCTGCGCCCCACGGCTGAGCCCGCCGAAACTGACGCCGAATCCGGGCCCTGCCGCGATTGGCCCATACCGGGTGTGTCCGTAGGTTTCGGCATCCGCGGTCTCCTCATCCCGCGTGATCTCGTCCTCCGTATGGGTTTCCGAATTACCTTCCTCTGGCGTCGGGCGTCGCTCGGCGTCCTGCGCGCGCTCTTGACCCTCCAACACTGTCCCGGCCGCTGGCGAGTCTGCTCGCGGCGGAATCGGCGGCGAGGCGTTCACCAAAGCGCTGAGATCCGGAAATTTCCTACGCTCAAATGCAGCCTGAATGGGCGCCGGAAGATCCTCGTACTTCAGTCCCATGAGATTGACCTGGGACACCTTTCCGTCCGAACCCCGGTACTCGATGACGAACTCTGCATCCTCACCATCGAGCTTTCGTCGAGTTTCTAACCAAGCTTGAAAATTGGCCGCGCCCCGCCCTCCCTGCGCCTTATCCTGCGGCAGCCCCTTTGGCGCCCCCGCAGTCCGCTTGTTCGTCTCCCCTGAACTGCTCACGGCACCCGTAGCCGAGTTCCAGGATTCCAGGGGTGCTCTCGTAGTCCGTCCATCGCCGTCACTCAATTGTTCTGACCGCCCCCCATGCAAAGCGTGCATCAACTGTTGCTCCAGTTCAGGGATGGGGTCGATCGGTTCTGCGTCGATGGTCCCCGATGCCCCACGCGAGGCAAGCACTGTCGGCGCGACCTCCGCACTGGTGACTCGTTCTCTCGAACCGCGGGGCAGAAACTCCCCGGCAGGAATCAGGTCGGAATCTGCACGGCCCGGAAACTCTCCTACTCCATATTGCATGCTCACGAAACGCTCCTACGTCCGCTATCGCGGCTTCACATTTCCTGTATTACTGATCACCTGTTGGTGCAATTCGCTCAACGACCTTGCATGCTCCTGTCGGACGTGTTGTCCGTTGAGACTAGCGAGGACCAGCGCGACTCTTTGCAACAGCTCATAGGAGCGCTCCTCAAGATGCAGGCGTATTACTTCCATGAGAACTTCTTCTCGTTGAAGGCCAATGGGAGTGCGCTGGTTAATATCGCTATACCAGTTGGGATTCTCGTACCGCGATGCAACTTGGAGTTCTACAAACGCATCGGGCGAGATTAGCCCGTCCGCCGTCAGGCCCGGCGGATCGCCTTTGCCCCCCATGTACTGCCACATCTCTCGAACGACTGTTGCCTGCCCGCTGATGGAAGGCATCTTGCCAGTCAAAACAGAGGCTACTGCCGCCTCTGACGGCAACTCCTGTGCGTTCATCACCTTGCGTTCGTTCTCATAGTTTCGTCCAACGGTACTCAGGGACAAACCACTTGGCAGATTGAGCGCGGGCTCCGGATCCACGATCGCTTTCAACAGATCCTCTGTCGCATCGAGCCGCGCCGGCTCAATCGTGCCACTACCTGGAAATAGCGCCTGAGTGGTGACCTTGGAGGCATCGACCTTGTCCAGCATCAGCCGGCGTGATTCCAAGGTGTTGAAGGAGTACCTGTGTTGAGCAAGATCAGTAGATAGCCGATCAGTGACAGCCCGGGTGGTTTGAGACCCTATTTGCATTGCGGTCGCCTGTGTCATGGAGCCGCAAGAAGTGTGAGGGAAAGAAAGCTCGGACTGGAAGTTGATTGTGTTCTGCATCGTCTGTTGGGCCGACAATGTGGTGAGTTGCAGCTTCTCCAGGCGCGCGTAAAGCGAATCCGCCGCGGCCGCCTGCCCAAGGGAGAGCTGTTGTAAGTCTGCATCCATCACACGTGACATACCGGCAATCTTGGAGCCGACGTTCTGGACGACCTGATTCGCAGCGGACGCGACGAACATTTGAGTAGCTATTCCCGCCGGCGGCGTCGTGGTTACAGCGCAAGTTCCAGCACCGATAACACTCGCACCAGGCTCGGGGGTAATAGGAACGTCCCCGAGTTGTGCCCACACAATGAGCGGCATACAAATAAATGACAACAGCAGCAGTCGGAACGGATGTCGCCAACGCTTCATAACTCTGAACTCCGGCGATACGCTCTGTAAGACATCAACCACATCTTAGCTGGAACATGGAAGACGTTAAGCCCCCCCACCAACTCACGCCGACAATGACACCATTTGTATCCTCCGTACTCGCAAACTGGCTCACGGAACAAGGACTTGCCGATCTCATGAGCGCAATCATGAACGCCGATCAGCACGACACGTGGAGCCTCGATAGAGACCCGACCATTATCGGGCGCGAAATGCAGAACCTTTGCGCAGCTCTATCCAACCTCCCGGCCACATTGAACCAGCCCATAGACCCGACCCGCCTGAGCTCTGATTTGACTTACGTTTTGGGGTATCTGCGAACTAGCCAAAGCGTACAGCTGTTATGTCTTTTCAATGCGCGCTGGCCCGGGATCGTTGACAACCTGCTGGGTGGAGTCGCGCACACTCGCCCAGCCGGGGCGGGCCACGTCGAATCTGCCCTCCTCACCAATCGAATCTCGTACTTGGTCCGCCATCACGCCGCTCCCGGAATCTTCAGTCCAGAGAGGCTTTCAGAAGTGAAGGCAGCAATCGCCACGGCACGACTTGCAGGGAGAATTTCATGAGGCCGCAAAGGCACCTCACCGCGCTCGCTCTCGGGATCGCGGTTCTGATGATCCACGAAGCTGTGGCGCAAACGGCTGACAGCCTCCAAAGTCTGGAGGCCCCTTCAAGTCCGCAGATGTGTGCCGCCGTGCGCGCCAATGGCGCAAGCGCCGCCGATCGTCTCAATCTAATCGCAAGCGATGTAGCCGTGAAGACGAAAGCTGCCATTGATGCGTCTAACGGACAAGGCGCGCTTCGCGAGTGCGTCTCAGCCCTATCAGGCCTGCAACAGGGTCTCGATATCCAGCTGCGCTACCCAAACGTGAGCAGTCTTCTAAACAAGATCGTGGAGCGTGCGTGCCACGTAGTTGACCAGGAGGTGACATCGGAAGTGCAGGGGCTACGGTCTCGATTCGGTACACCTGGCGGCTACTTCGGACTGCAAGGTGCCGCGGCGCCTCTGGGTGTGGTCAGCGTGAATACGCAGGATTCTAGCTCGTACGCGGCGAATTGTGTTTGGGACTGGCTAAACAGCCGACAGACGCATTGCCGTTGAGAGCGCTTTCAATAACTCCGTCACGTTACGTTTTAACTCTCAACTCAGGAGATCTATAGTGTTTGAACTCAATGATATACATGGACGCATCCTCTACAGAAGTCAAACTGCACAGACCTGGCAAGGCGCGCTCGTTGAAGCTGTATCTTCTGGCACGGCTCTTCCATCCATTAACCTCGACAACAAAGACCTGGCGGGGCTCGACCTGGCTCGCATCAACGCTCCGGGCGCATCCTGTTGCGGAACTCATTTCCGAAATTGCAACCTCCAGGGCGCCGTAATGCCACGTTCCAACTTCACGGGTGCCAATCTGGGTGAAGCCCATGCAGCAGAAGCGGATTTTAGGGACTCGGACTTCTCGCAGGCGCAACTCGTGGCGATCAACATGCCGAAGGCGCTCCTCGATGGCATTCGGGGGAAGGGGCTGCAGGCCTGCAACGCCATCCTGGACTACAGCAGTTTTAAGGGCGCGGATCTTCCGGCCATCAATCTGAATGAAGCATCCATGCTTAGTACGGACTGGTCCAACGCCAAGTTGCTCGCCGCCAATCTGAACCAGGTGCAAGCAATGCGCTCGCGCCTCGATAACGTCGTGGGCGAGCGCGCGAAGTTCACCAATGCAGATTTGCGTTGGAGCTCAATCAGCGGCAATTTCGCGTTCGCCAACTTCTATGGGGCGAACCTGACGTCAGTGACGTTGGTGGGAGACCTCACGCTGCAGGGCGCTACTTTCGAGGCTGCCCAAGGTGTTGGGCCAAACACTCATGCAGAGGCTGTACACCAGCATCTGCAAGAACGCACCAGGGGGATGAAGCCCGTCCCGACGACCAAACCCAGCTTGGTGAGCACACAGTAGGCGACCACTGCGGCGCGCGTCGACGCATCAGCGCCGGGGTCGCATTCCACGCGGCCTCGGCGTTGGATGGGACCGAGTCCCCACGCCAAGAAGCGCACATAGGGCTACTCGACCGTGGCGCTGGGCCACCATTAGAGCCGTGCTACCCGCATGATCCGGCAGTTGCGGGTCAGCGCCTGATTTCAGCAGAACAGACGCGGTGGACGGCTGGCCGGCCATAGCGGAAAAGATGAGTGCAGTCCGGCCAGTGACGTCCTGCTGGTCCAGAGCCGCGTTCGCAGAGACCAAAAGGTCAACGACCGAGACATGCCCCATCATTGCTGCGTACATCAGTGGACTGCGGCCCAATATATCGAGGCAATGCACCTCTGCCCCACCACTTAACAGGTCGCCTGCGATGTCCTTCAACCCGTAACAAGAGGCCCAGGCGAGCGCGGTCAAACCACCTGGTCCTCGCATGTTGACGTTCACACCCATAGATAACAGGAGTTGCACCGTCTCTCGCTCGGCAGCAAGCGTAGCCAGCGCCAGAAGCGGCATCCCATCAGGAGTGCATACGTTTGGGTCAGCTCCCTGCTGGAGACACTCCTTGACGGGCGGCCAGGCACCCCGGATGGCGGCTTGGATCATATTCGTCGTGATGTTCACGTCGGTCACAACGGCTCCTTGGGTCTCAGGGTTCTCCGCACTTTTCTCGAGATGTCTGTAAGGTATTGCCTTGTCGATAGCTTACGAACGAGTATCTTACGCAAAAACTTTGTCGACTTCATTGAGACTGTACTTTAGTCCTAGATCTGTCGCTCCCCACCGACAGTGTTCAACTGGGTGTCCGCCGGCGACCGAGAGTCTCGTCCCCGCAATGCCCGACATCGGCGCTGTTGACGCTGTCTCTAGCGCCAACTATGTCCACCGAGTTCGCCACCAGCGGACCGTCGAGTTGTCGCGTGAACAGAAAACCCTGCGCGTAGTTCAGCCCGAGTCGCCTCGCCAGTTGCAGTTGCTCAACGTTCTCAATGTGCTCGCCCACCACTTGAATCTTGAGCCTACGGAACGCCCGGATCTGCTCCGCTACTAGAGCTTCGTGTCCACGGCGAGCATGCACAGCGTGCAGCACGCTGCCATCGAGCTTCACGAAGTCTGGACTCCTATCCAGCAGAATCATGCGACCGATTCCGTCATCCCCAGCTCCCACGTCATCGATGCCGAGTACGACCTTGAACCGGTTGCGCAAGTCAGTCAGGAAGTTGGCGGCCGCGCGCTTGCCCGGCAATGGGTCCAGGGCCAGCGGATCCTCAGTCCACTCGAGCGCGAGGTGCGCGCCGCATTTTGCAACCTCGATGAGATTCTCGCGAATTTGAGAGTCGAGCAACTGGTATGTGGAAACGTTGACCGATAGCCGGACAGTTGCATGCCGAGTCAGGACTGAGTCCAGGATCGCAGGGATTGTGGCGTACCAGTCACGCCACTCTGCGGGAGTCGCACACAGTTGACCCGTTGCGCTGCGGCGGCCGCCTCTGTACAGCAATTCCCACCACTCGGTTCGCCCGCTGCGATCGTACCCGCTAATCGGGACAATGGGCTCTAGAGCGTACTTCATGGTTGCTCAGTTCCGCGGCCCCATTCGGGGGCTACTCCCCCGATGACCTGTCGCAAAGGTCGTCGTCGCCACATAGCCGCTAAGAACATCAGGAATTACCTCGCGTACGAAGTATTCGTCGAGTGGAACGACCGTGAGAGAGCGAACCAGGGCCCGGGCGAATTCGGGTCGCAACACCTCGCGATCTTTCGGATCGGCGAGGTCCGGTTTTCTTTCCAGCAGTCGCCGCACGAACCGGCTGAGCGCCAGCGTCCGTGTAGTATCCAAGATGAACTCTGGCTCCAGAATCGCCCGGGCGAAACGCTCAGCGGCGAAAGCGAGTCCATCAGATTCCTGGCGCGAGTTCGCAATCACCCCAGCGGCCCGATCAGCGACAGCTACAGCGAACTGATATGCGAATGTTTGCGCCTCAGCGGCTTGGCCATCCCCAATCAGCAGTTTGAGCCGGTCGGCCCCCTTCGCCGACAGGCCCTCTTGCGACATCGCCTCGACCGCGAGCGGCTCCGCCTCCGTGATCAGCGAATAGGCATAGGACACCCAACCCTCCGCTGCTTTGGCACCCACTAGTCCGTGGGCGTAGATCTCCAGCAGACGGCGCACCGGCAGGCCCAGCTTGGGATTTTGTGGCGCGGGGTTGCCTTCGCGCACGTCATACATATGTCGTGCAAGACGCATGGAGTCGATGGCTTTCGTATTTGAGCGTGGGCATCCGTGTGGACCCGGCGGCGCGCTGGGATCCAGCGTGTCGTAATAGGCGGCATTGCGCTTTAAAAAATCACTGATGCCCAAGTCCCCATAAGGCAAGTCCCGAAACGCGAGCTCCGTGCGCTGCGCGAAGTCATCGACATCCTCATAAACGAACAGATTTCGCACTCGGGTCATCGTCGCAGTGCTGGGCCTGCTGGTATGCGTGCCGTCAATGGCACCCAGGTTGCCAGTCAGGAAAGGCATCACCCGCGGGCCGAGGTCCAGACCTTGAAAACGGCCCTCTTCGCAGATCGACAAGATGTTGTTTTGCACAAACTGGGCCGCGTTGGGAAAGTCGTCCAGCAGCAAAATGCCTGCACCGGCATCCCGCAGTTGAACGATGCGTCTCTCAAGCAACTTTTCCATGTACCCGTAAGAGGTTCCATCCTCCCGGTTGCCTGTGGCCTTCGACGGGATGCCCGCGAAGTCCACATTGCTGACACTCCCGGACATCTCTTGTGTTGTCAGCAGGAAATGCCGTTTCGTTACGACGAAATCATTCGGCGGATTGAGGACAAACTCAAGATGAAGGTGCGCAGCGATCCGACGCCCGACTAGTTTACAAATTGTAGTCTTTCCGTGACCGGGTGGCCCCCACAGCGCTGTGGATGGAACCGTTCGAACCGCCAAAAACTGGGTCCCGGTTTCTTCCTCCCAAGCCTTTTCAACGCAGACATCCCACTCCGGATCTCGCCCACCCGAATGCAATCGCCCCAAACAGTCGAGCAACATTACCGTAAACGCCTCCTTAGGAGTGACCTCCACCAACGGCGTCAACGGGGTTTTCCGACTGCGGCCGTCGCTTCCTTCAGCGCCGTTCGCGGGTTGAGCTGCACCTGTCTTTTGAGCCATCGCGCTTCGCACGTCCATCATCTATCCACTATGCTCTATCTTACAGAGACAACCGAATGAGTGAAGACATGACCGTCGTGGACACCGCAAGAAATACTTCGGGAGGGACACCGTGGAACGCTTGTCCAGATCTTCAATACCGACTGGACGAGGCACGCGTCTATGTGGGGGCCGACGCGCCCATCGAGCACGGCGGGGCTTACTTGCCCCGATATGGAATATTGAGTCTGCTCAGTCGCGACACACCCGGATACGTCTACACACATCCAGCCGTCGCTGCCCTGTGCGATACAGCCTTTACAGATGGGTGTCATGTCTTCTTCTATGGCCCATTTCTCGAAGCGCTCTGTCAAAGCGAACGGGACAATCCCGGGAGTCTCGAACGCGTCCCGATCTGGTGTCACGAGCTAATGCACAAGCTACTGGAGCACCATCGTCGGCTCAAGAATTTCCCGCAATCGATTGCGAACCGTGCAACGGACTGCAGCATCAATCCTCGCATTGCACTCATGCTGCGCGAACGGCATCAGAAATATGGCCCGATCTTTGCGTGTGGCTGCGGGCTGGCGAGCACCGGCGAAATAGAACGCTTTCGAAAGCTATCGGAAGAACAGATCGCCCGTGAATTGATGCAACAGTCATCCTCCGAGAACGCTAAACCAAAACCGGAAGCGGGCGACAGAGAGAAAACGTCGTACGGTTCGGGGGCAGACGTACACACGATACCTCTAGAACAGCTCATTCGAGTTCTTGAGGCGAATCCCGACATCACTTATGTGAAAAACAGTCTACGGTTACCTGATAGCGATCAGAAGCAAGCCATTCGTGAGCTCGAGCAGCAAGCGCATGCCAACACGCTGCAGAAGCTCACTGAAGCCAAACGCCTAATGCAACGCTACGGCGACCGCTATCCGGGCCGGCACGTCGACAGCTATGCCGTAGAGGTACTCGATGAACTCTCGGAGCCTAAGATCGAATGGATCGCCAGTCTTGCAGACCTACTCGCCGGGAGCGGAACCGAGATTGCCTATTCCGATGACTATCCAAGCAGCCTTTTCTACGTGGACCCGCAGGACATGAATCTGCCCAATGAGATTTACCTGGGCGCTCACCTGCCAGCGGAGTCCGACAGTCTAATTCTCAACCTATTCGATACCTCAGGGTCAGTGGATCGAGACATGCTCAAGCGATACGTGGCAGAAGTTCTCGGCAGCCTGGATCGAGGCCGCGGCATCGGCTCAGTCCTCATGTTTTGGGCGGACACAATCATTCGCGGACAACCCCTTCGTATCACGCGGGAGAACGCTCCTGACTTCCTTCGGCATATTGAGGTGCGGGGGCGAGGCGGCACCGACTTCGTTACACCCATTAAAGAAGCCTTAGCGCATCCCGATATCCAACGCGATCTACCCCGCATCCGAGCACTGTTGTACTTCACGGATCTTGGCGCATCACCGCCGGCGCGCTCTCAGCTTCCCGCCAGACTGCCACCCATGGCGTATATCACGACCCCCGGGTGCTTCAATGTAGGATTCGCAAACGCAGTCCGTGACTATGCCCGCGTTATTGAAATCCAAGAACACACCGTGATCGACTTAGATCAACTCAAGAAACCTGCTCCGCACTCGCGCCCCTTTAGTCTCCGGCCAAGACGATAATCGTAGGTCTGTCATATGCCTGGTTGTCGTACTCGCGGATCAATTCTGAGGGTCACGTGACGCCTCCCAGAAATGCAACCTGTAACTCAGGAACTTGGGTAAACCAGAAACTTCACCGAATCGTTCGCACTTCAGATGGTCCGCCGTGCGACTCCGGAACACGGTGCTTCATCCCAATGAAACTCTGCTCTTCTCAAGAGTCTAGTCAGCTCTAGGTCGGCGCGCCCCTCAGCAACCGCTCGTGCGCTCAGACCTGATCTATTTTGAGAGTCCGGATCGGCTCCGGCAACTAACAGGAGAGCGAAGGCGTCGGGATTTGCGGAGCGCGCAGCGTAGTGCAACGCGCTGTTACCAAAGCGATCGGTAGCGGAAACTGTCGCGCCGGCGCTGATAAATGTCTCGGCCATCGCGCCCGATTCTGGGTAACCTGCCAGACAAGCGGCCACCATAAGTGGCGTGCGATGAAAGTCGTCACGCACGTCCACGGCAAAACCCGCCTCAATCGCGCTCCTCACGAGCACGACGGACCCGCGTTGCGCCAAAAGATGTAGGGGTGACAGTCCGCCAGGGTAAATGAGCTCCTTGCCCGCGGCCTTGGTACATTCAATCCCTGTGGCGATATCACCCGTCAACCACACTTGGACAGTTGGGATCAGCGAACCCGCGCCTGGGTTCACCGGACTGATGTTAGGCATATTCGGCGGACCCTGTTACTGTGGCCGAATTGGATTCGTCCCCTTGCTCCTGCGTGTGGCGCGCGGGTGTTGAAGCCGCAGCACTTCGTCTCTGGTAGGTATCGATCACGCGCAACAGGTCATCCGAGGAGTCCGGGTTCAAGGTTTCCGATCCGTCCTGAGGGTCTGCGGGATCTGTGGTCAATGTCCGAAACTCGGCTGGTCCGTCAACGACCGCCAACCTGTGCGGCTCCTTCAACAGCAGCTGCCTCACAGCCCAGTAGTCGATGCGTCGCCCACCACGGTAATCCTGCTGCACGTTGATGGTTTCCACCGCGCCCGCGAGAGTTATGCCTCCGCTCTCATAGACCAGAGGATGGATGGTCCGCGCCCAAAGGGAGATCTCCTCAATTCTTTGGCGGGCCTGACGAACTGCCTTCGGTCGCCGACTGGCGGCCTCACCCTCCGTCCGTCGGGCACAGACCAGATCGCGAGCTGATTGAAAAATCAAGGCACACGCAACGCGACTCATGCTCTCCATCCGCAATCGAGCATCAACCTGTGCCTCCATTGTAGCGTCACTACAGTGACTGCCTTCGTCGGGGTGTAGCTCTGGTGCGTCGCTGAGGCTGCTCATCCTGAATCTCCTTGGTTTTTGCGTTTTCCACTGTGTCTCCGTCTTTTCCGAGCATGCAACGGAGAAGCTCTCGCCGGACCTCAATATCAATGTCTGTCGGCACGGCCTTGGAGTCGACCTGGATCATTTCCTCCACTACCTTCAGCGCACGAGCGCACAGCTGGAGGTCTTTCTCGTGGGGGAACTTTCGATGCGCCTGATCCTTCCAAATCGCCAATTCTCGTTGCCGCTCCGCAAGAGCCTGGCGCAACTCTTGAAGAACCATATCCCTCTCGGTTATCGCATTGGCAATCGCCGAAGGACCCCAATACCTGACTTCCCCACCGCCCGAGGGGAGGAACCACTCAAGCCGCGGGCACGCCGCCACTGCGTCCCAGCCGACCGAAACGCGAACTGGCAGTCCGGCGTAAGTGAGGCCTCGAATGTCCGTGAGTTTGTGTTCACGAACATGCCGCGCGGTCCGCTGGAATACCTCGTGTGACTCCCCCTCGTAACCCGCATCGGAAGGCAAGCCGTCGACTTCCGCCCTGTAACGCCATAGGCCCGAACCATCACCAGCCGGAAGTTTCTTCGTCTGTTCAATCTCATGCTCTGCCCGAAGTATTTTCCCCCCCAGACTCTCGATTTGAGTCTGGGTGCTCGCCAGTTGATGCGCGTGCGCACGGCTCAGGTGACGCAGGCGCGCAAGTCGATCCTGAAGCTCAACCTGCGCCCTCAATATCGGGTTCCCACTGGTGATCGCCACGGTCGCCGCGTAGCTCGGATCCAGCTCCGAATCAAAGGATCGAATACTGGGGTCGCCACGCAAGAGGCGCGAAAATGTCTCCGCCTTGAGGCGCATGGTGTCCCACATGTATCGGTCGAAAGAATCCTTCGTCGTATAGATGATGCGTTTGAGTGCACGGCCGGTTCGCAGTAAGAGAGCGTTGCCAGGGCGACGGGCGCGTCCGTCGCGCTGCTCGATGTCCGAAGCTCGCCACGGACCATCGAGATGATGGACGGCCACAGTAGCGCTTTGCATATTGCTGCCCTCACCCATTTGCTCGGTGGAGCCGATTCCGATTCGGAAAACACGCGATCTGACCGCGTTGAAAAACTTCGCTTTGTCCGCCCCCACGTAGTCATGGACGAATGCGACTTCAGCAGCGGGAATCCCCCTATCGACCAACTTCTGTCGTATGTCGGAGTAGAGGTCGAACAACCGGCCGTTCGGCACACCCAAGTCGCAGAACACCAACTGCACACCCCGGTCAGCGCTCCACTCCTGGTATACCTCGACAAGATTGTCAACGAGGCGGTGCACTTTCGTGCCGTGCCAGTCCTCAGCAGAGGGTTCCAGAAGACGGGCGTCCAATCCCAATTTCCGGCTGTCTGTGACGATGCGCAGTAGATGATCCTCACGCAAATTGACTGTTCCTGCGCGTATTGCCTTTAGCCTTTCTTGCAGCTTCTCAAGGCCCATCTTTTGCGCCGGGGACATCTCGGCAGCTATGTTCGTAGTTTCCATAGCCGGAATGATGACCTCCTGCTCATCACGATCACTGACTGCCAAGATATTCCGTAGAAGCCCCAGCGCTTCGGGCGCGTTCTGCAGTACATATCGTGTCCGTGCGCGAAAGCCTTCCCCGGTAAGCTCCGGTTCGTAACGCACAATTGGCTTTAGAAACAGGTTCGACCACAGGCGAAAGGTATGCATGCCCATTGCCGTCAGTCGAGATGGAGCGAGGTACCGCTGAAGTGTGAACAGCTCCATGAGGGAATTGCTGAGAGGCGTCGCCGTCGACAGGACCACCCCACGTTCCTCGCCTGCGGCCTCATAATGGGATAGGACCTTATCGAGCAGATCGCTGGCCCGTCGCGAGGCTGTGGCACCAGCTTGCAAACTGTCCGGTGCAGTTCCGAGGTTTTTGAAGCGATGGGCTTCGTCCACCATCAGTGAGTCATGTCCCAGGCGTCGCCACTCGTCAGCCGCAGGCGCCTCCTGAGAGCGCAACTCTTGAATTCGCTTGTTCACTTCAGACAGGCGTCGCTTGAAGGTACCCCTCGCGCGGCCACGGGAGACGCGCTCACCCTCCTGCAGCGCTCGGCCTTCCTGGTATAGGTCAGCGAGCTCCGTGTACTGCTCCGACAGACGCAGCTCAGTAAAGGCGCTGTGACCATAGACCACGAGGTCCCAATCCTGGCCTGAGATCGTCTCGATCGTTCTCTCGCGATGCGATACGGACACCTGGTGGTAAGCGACGGTGAAGATCCGCGCACCGGGGTATAGCCGTCGCGCCTGACGCTCAGACTCATCTAACAACTCATCGGGGACGGCCCAGGCGGGTTTCCGGGCCCGACCCAATCGCTTCGACTCCATGGCACAAGCAACTTGCGTAAATGTCTTACCACGCCCGACGGCGCGAGCAAGCAGCAGGTTGCCCTCCATAAGGAACCGCCAAACATCATTTCTCTGATGGGGCAGCAGCTGAATCTGACGATTTAGGCCCGGAAAAGTAAGATGCGAACCGTCGTAGCGCGGCGAGCGGAACCGGTTGTAACTTTCATTGTAGATACTCGCCAAGCGCGTACGTCGTTCTGGATCCATCCACAGAAACTCTGTGAAAGCGTGCTCGAGCTGCGCGAGTCGCTCGTGGGCCAGCAGTGTTTCGTCTACATTCAGTTTCGAGTTCTCGCCGGTTTTGTCATAAATGTCGACCGACCGCTGATTGAACCCGGCTTCGAACAACTTGGGGAAAGGACGGCGCCGCGTGCCGAACTCACTTACGTTGCGCGGATCGGCTGCAACCGCGCCCGAAAACTGCACGGTCCAAGTTCCAGACAACGCTGTGTAGGTGACGCTGGCAACTCCGTGAATGCCGTACAGGTGATCCAGAAATGCTTCAACGACATCCTCCGGTATCCAGGCGGCCCCGAGGCGGACATTGATTTCCTCAGCGGGCACGGCCTCAGCTTGCATCACTGCCAAGGCCTCAACATTTGGTTCGAACGTCTGGTCTCTTTCGGCCCAACTGCGCGCCGCCGTAAGTTTCGAGACAACATCACCTGACAGATACTGAGCGGCCGTCTGCCATTCGCGGGCTACAGGGTCAAAGTATCCCAGTCCGTGTCGAATGAGCTGACGCTCGACGTCGCCTACAGGCTGGGCTAGACAAACCGCAATGTCGCCGGGATCCAGCCTGCCTTGTTTGTCGAGGCTGATGGCGAGCGCATCCGCTAGTGTCGACACATGCGTTGAGCGCTCTCTCGGGTCAAGTACATTGTCGAAGAATATCTCAGCCTTCTCCGCGAGAGCACTTTCGTCCGTATAGATCTCCAACGATGCAATACGGCCACTGTCGGGCTCAGTGGCATACAGGCGACGATTGTGCTCCGCGTTCAGCGGCCCGTGACGACTCAAGAAATCGTCGTAGAGTGTGTTGAGCTTCTTTCGCGCTTGCTGCTGTTGAATCGGGTCTCCGGTCAGGTCATTCTGGCTGCGCAGAGTCTCGTACATTGCATCGCGCAGCTGAATGATTCGAAACAGCGCATCCCCGCTCTTTGCACTCAATCGCTGGAACGCCTCTACCTTGATACCTTCCGCCGAAACTGAGACGACCTCATAAATCAATCCTGCGTGAGCGAGCAGGCGACCGGGAAGCAGCGCGATCGGGTGGCCATCCAGATCGCAAGGGAGCTCCACCATCTGCGTCGTTGCGAAGAAATCAGCCATGCCGTGAGGTGGCTGGATAAGAACCTCCGCTACCCGGACAGTAGGGCGCGGCTCGAAATGAGGCCGGACCTGTCTGTTAGACCGAAAGTCCGCTAGCGATTGCGCCAGGTAGGGTTGCAAAGCGGTCGGCAACTCGCTCCCGTGAACGGCCAGGGCCTGCCCCGTCGAAACCGGCACGGGATAGAGCTGGCCAAAGGTGCCGGTGCGCGGTGCGGAGGAACTCTCCTGGTACCACGAGTTGATGCGGGTGCGCAGACGAGCGCCATGTTGAGCGCGCAGCTCGATATTGGTCAGAGAGAGATATCTAGCGTGAGGGGGTGCCCGCTCGCGGGATCGCCTCCTCCTCAGGACCGCAATGTCCAACGGGCCGAGTGCACTCCTTTCGCGAACCCATGTAAGAGGGATCTTGGCCATGGCAACCACGTCTGCAAGGTCGTGTATTCGCTCCCGCGCAGCCGCTGCAGACCGTTCGAACATGCCTCCATGGATGAGTCCGACAAACAGACCTCCACCTCGCAATCCGGTCACGAGATCAATCAGCTGTTCTTCGTCCTGTCTCAGACGACACACGAAGCTCGCTGTGCGAGCGGACACCCGAGCATCACCTTCGATTTCGGCGACCACTAGGTCCGCATAGCCGGGCGGTAAGCTCGCACTGGCGGCCGCCGGCGACCAATAGAACCCCGGATATGTGGACGAAGCCGCCTGTACTACCGATCGGTCGCACAAGGGTTCGATGCGAGCCTGGTTGCGCACGCTTTCCGGGATGACACCCAATGCGGCAACGCTCGAGGCGCCGAAGAGTGCGAGCGTGTGTATATCCTCTTTGCACAGGGCTCCGACAATCGGCCAAAGTTCACGCCAGAGAGTCTCCTGATGTTTCCACCGAACTGGTAAACGCTCAACACCCCCGGCCTTCTGGGACGCTATAGAACCCGAGGAGGCCAAAGAAGCTGGAGGGAAGGAATTCGCCGCGTCCGCCACGGCCTTTTCCTTCGCAGCAGCGCGTTGCTTGTGTGTCAGAGTTGAGCGCACGTCTGTTACTCGCGACTATCGACGCGGCCTTGCCCGCACGCTGGGAATTCCGGAAAAAGGATCATTGCTCATGCCACCGCGTCGCCCCGCCCCATCCGGCCGTCGCGTGTCTTCGCGGGCGACCGGCTGAGGAGCCAACTCCAGGTGCTGGTGCCTGCCCGACGATCGCACTCCTGAAGGCCCTGTCCTGCCGGGGGCCGACTCTGCGCGCGGTGCCGGTTGAGCACTTCCAGTCTCCTGACGGCTATCAGGTCGCACGACTGTAAGGATTGCATCCCTTGAATACTCCAGGCCGCCCAACAGATCCACGTTCCGACCAGGCCCGAACGGGTCTACGGGGTAGATTGCATTGACATACTGAGCGTTATCTCTTGACTCCTCACTGAGCTTGAACAACACCTCCTTTGCTACGTAGACCTCTCTGTTCTCTTCCTGCTGCTTGAAAGCACGACTCACGTTAAACGTGCCTTCCGTCCTTTGCGCTGCGAAAAACGTCCGCGGACTGAGCAGCCAACGACCAGCAGGCAACAGGTTGAAAGTCATAACCGAACGCGAAAGGTTGCGAATAGCAACGGCGTAGGTATGCACCGAATTCGCTAAATCATCCGCACTTGGCAGCACGTACACGTCCTGTCCGTCTACGACATCACGTTTCCTCCCCAACGCGACCTTGCTAGCCGCAACGACCTCGCCCGCTGCATTGACGCCCCGGAGTAGAAACATAGGCTCACGAAGCTCACGAAGGCTGGCGAGTCTAAAAGCCTCGTCCGCCGCCGCCGATTCGTCAGCACACGCGGCAGACGCTTCCGGGTAAAACACGACAACGTCACCCCATGGACCGCGCTCCGCGGTTCCCCTGCTGGATCGTGAATCAGCGCTGCGACCCCTCGCTCGCCTTGTTGGCAGCCCCGCATCCGACCCTGAGTTCGTTGCTCCTGCTGGCATCACCACACGCATCACCGCGTGGTTGGCTTTGCATACCTTCGGGGCTTCCTCTCTGTTGGACGCAAGAACATTGGGCCAAGTCGAGACGTACACCGAGTGCCCTAGCTGGCGGCAGTTTTTGAATAGAACGATGCCCCCAATTTCAAGACGAAACTCCCGGTTCAGCGCTCTGTAGCCATCTCGCCACTCTGCCAAAGATCGTCGGTTGGGGTTGTCGGCATGTCGATCCCGTGTCGAAAGAATCACCGCGACCACTTCTGCCTCGTGTCCTGAATCTAGGCGCTGCCCCACGGCGGCAACCTCTCCCTGATACTCAGTCCACTCGCGAAGCTGCAGCGGGATGCCAAGCGCGTCCTGGGCATTGCCTCTCGATCCGGTAACAAACATCGGCATTGGAGGATTAGCCCCGCCGGCGGCGTGACGCAGCTGCCGCACGTTTTGGCCGGACAGGGACCTGCGTCACCGGAAGTGAGAGTAGACGAACTCCGCCAGCCTGCCGCGCATCCGCACTGGGTAATGTATGGACTGACGCCGACGGGCCGGGCTTCTCCGCCCGCGGGCTGGCAATCGCCGGTGCGCCAATGTCAACAAGCTGTCTCAGTGCTTTCTCCGCCTCACCACGAGCACGCTCGCGCAATGGGTCGAGCGCCTCCTGAACAGCCCGGCGCTGGCTCAGCTTCCATACTCCCGTCTCGTTCACGGGCAAGCGATAACTATGCTGAGCACATAGATCGGCGATTCGCTTCAAGTCGAGCGCCCGCTGGTACAGAGGCTTTTCGCCCAGAGCCTGCAGCCGCGCCGCCATAGCCTCCGTGTCCAGCGACTTCGTATCTGCCCGCAGCGACTCGATGTCCACTTGCGCCAGCCGACACAACTGCTGCAATCGCTCGTCATCGATCGCAGGCTGATAGGTGACTGACATCAGGGAGAACGGCGGACGTATTCGAGACTTCCTTCTTCGTCCCGAATCATAAAGTAGCTTCTCGCATTCGCCAGTCAGGATCCTGTAGTGCTTATAAAGATGGTCGGCGAGCAGTTTGCACGCAACAATCTGCCGCTCCAGATCCGCAACGCGGGACTCCTCCTCCGGTCCCAACACTTCGAGGGCGGCTGGATCGTTCGTCCGGTCTGGCAAAAAACGGAGCTGACGTTGCCCCAGCACGTGCTCCCAGGTCTTGTCGCCCCCCGATATCACGGCCCCTAGGATCGCACCGTCCCAAGGCACCCTGATTGGCACGATTTCGGCTGCCGCGTAATCGTAGTAAACGATGAGTAGGCCGTCGGTAGCTAGCGGAATGTCTCCTGAAAGACGCGGGGGGGAATCGTGTTCAGCGACCCACAACATCCAGTCATAGTGATGCGTCTGGCACGCGTACTGGGTCGGCGATTGATGCTTGACCTCGGAGGCCGCTTTGTAGTCGACAACAAATATCTTCGTCTTGTCCCCGCTTTTCATCTCAACAACATCGTCTGGATTGGCTCTTGCCCACGGATGGGCCTGCGATCGCGCGCTCCGAAGAGCCTCTACAAGATCGGTTCGGGGGTGCGCATTAAAATCCTGAAGGAACATCTCCCTGAAGTCATCCTCCAGCAGCGATCCCCGCCGGGTGTACTTGTTCGCGGGCTCGATAGATCTGCGCAGCACCTTTTGCGCTACGATTGACTCAACAGTATTGAACAACGCCGGGACACCGAGCTCGCATGCTCCGATCTCCCCGACATCACTGCCCCCGAAACCAAATAGCCGCTGGAAGTGCCAATGAAACCGCTGGGGATCGACAGCCAACGCATCCTCGTACCAACGGGCCGCGTCCTCGAGACGAACTCGAGCGACCTGAGGCAGGCGGGGAATCCACTGCGCCAGGAATTCATCGCGGGACGGAACGTCCTGAGCCGTCATGGCCGCGTTCGGTCCGGTTGGATGTCACCCAGGATTTCTCTTAGCTTCCGCTCGTCAGGTGCGCCAACGTATGTCTGCACGCCATGAGAGGATTGCCATACCAAGGTGGGGGTAGCTCGCGTGCTGTTCGGAGACTGCAGGAGCAGATCGGTGTTATCTCTGACCATGCTGAGGAAGTGCACGTCCTCCAAGGGCGTGATACCACCGACAGAGTGCACCGTGTTGTAGTTCGCCTCATTCTCAGTGAGTCCGGCGAGCCCCTGGTTGAGAATCGCGGCTCCGCGACGAGCCGAGAGCGCACTCTGCGTCCCCACCATTACCCAGCGCAAACGCACCGACGCCGCATTGAACTCCTCAGACAGCCGCGAGATATCCTGATACAGCTGCCAGCAAAAGACGCAATCAGCATCCGCAAATATGGATACCGTGCGCGTGCCCATTGGAAATTGTGTTACAGCACCTGCTGCCTGCGCTCGGCGCAAGAATTGCTCCGAAGTTAAGGCGCTGGCGCCAGCATGAGTTATAGACGTATCCGCAACGTCGCGACCATTGGCATCGAAGAGGTTTCCGATCAAAAGATACTCACCATCGGCAGTAACCCATCCGGTTGTCTGGCGTGCTCCGGGATCGTTGCCTTGAACCACTACTCCAACGAAACCGCGAGGACCCGCGAAGCGTTTGACCATGTGCGCCCGGTTCTCGGATGCCCTCGCTACAAGATTTGAAAGATCAGCGTCAGTATGTACACGCCCTGTCATCGAGCAACTCGACATCAATCCAATGATCAGGAGCATCGGGCAAATTCGCATGATGATTTCCGCTGATGTTCACTATCACATATAGGATAGCTCACATTAAAAATCTGGCAAGCGGGGGTGCCCGAGAGATGGGTCTCAGAGAATTCGAGCCAAAGAGCCTGCGCTACTTGACAGAAACAGGCACCGGGAAAGGAGGAGTCCGGAACTCGCTCGACAAGTGTCCCAAAGGCAATTCCTTGTGGAAGCGGCGCGCGTAAAGGTACAGCGAGCCCGGAGGAACCTCGATCGGTGCGCTCGGTAACGCCCGATTCCTGATTCAAATACGCTATCAGGACTGGACAACTGAAGGTCGGTTGCGCCAAGCCTTTTATCTCGGCTCGCGAACACAAGCGTACGCGCGACGTCCACCGAGAGGGCCGTGTGAAATTCTCTAGCCCGATGCCATCCACTCGGTTCCGACGTCAAAGGGACCTCATACAGCCATGATCCACTGACGGGTCGGTTCCCCTGTTCATTTGGGCGGATCTCGAGCGGCGCGCCCTGACGGATAAGCTTCGGCGTGGTCGGTGAGCTGCGGTTTCAGGACTACAACCCGACCGGTCGGTGGCGTCTGACGCCATCCATCCTGTGTAAACCCTCGTATCTCGACCACCTCCCCACTTGCGGGATAGACCAGGTCAAAACCGCGGATCTCTGTAGTGTTCGGGAGCTTCATCGTTTGGTATCCAACGGCAAAGTAGTTTCTGGCATCTCGGTCATCGGTTCATGAGCCTCTGCTGGGTGCGTGGAGGCGACGAGCGCTCCTGAGGCTGGTGCATGTTAAGACGCGTTGCGCGCATTGCGTGGAGCTCGTCCCGCGTCGGAAATTGGTCGACGCGGAAGCGGATCGGATTGTGCCGTAGCGGGATCAGTCGATTGCCGAGTACCCGCGACATATCGGTCCAGTCGGCGATCTCAAATGTCCCGCCGGCCATATCATGCAGTGCTATTTTGTCTGCCTTCGGGAGCAGCGTAGGCCTATCGCTGCGCCAGATGGTATAGCTCTCGTAGCGATTTCCTGTTGGGAAGAGGCGCACTTCTGCGATCCCCGGTCCGTCCTCGGCATTTCTATATCTGAGAGCCAACACGCCGCTTTGGGCGCGGTAACGATCCACTTCAAACGCCTGCTCGAGATGCAAGAACGCCGGCTTTACCTGCTCAGGTGGCTCGTAAGGTTTCCACTGCCCGTGGTCCCACACTAAGGGCTGAGCGCTTACTGGATAACCTGATTCCTCCAGAGCTACCTGTCCAATTGCGGCCATTTGAACGAGGCCATCCAGATTGTTGCTGCCTGTGACGACTAAGCGGTCGCGGCTGGGCACAAGAACCACCGGTGAACCGTCCAAACGCAGCATGTTGAGAACAGGATGAAGAAAGAGAAAGCGAGCCGCCGCTTCCATGTCCCCCTGTGGCGTGACGTAGACTGACCCGCTGGCCTCCAGCGTAAAGGTCGATTTGCCAAGGTTAGCTATTGCCGCAGAGAAGGCATGCTCACGTGTGACACCCCACTTGGCCAGGCGCGCCTGCGTAACGTATTGCACAGCCGGACCGTCAACAAAGCCAATACAACAGACTATCTCTTCGTTGAAATTCGCATGTGCCAACGCGCTCCGCGGCGCGGAACTAGACCACGCAGCAGTGAAGTCATCATGCAAGTGAAGATACGTGAAATGTTTCAGACTGAGACCTAGATGGGGTTCCGCGGTCGCATAGTCCTCAGGCAAAGGTGGTCGATAGTATTGCTTGGCAAGACTATCAATCTCCGTAATCAGCCGATCGGGGGGAATGCTCTGAGAGTTCCTAAACACCTCGCTCATCCCGATAACAATGTCAGGGGCCTCTCGTTTCTCGCCAATCACGAGACAGAAGATGTCTGCGTCATAGTGTACGGGGCGGGTCTCGCCCGCGCGCTGCAGACCACCAATGAAGTTCCCAACAAATTCGTCTCGCGATAGCAAGAGTGGCTCCCAGTTTCTAACCAGACGTTCTACGCTCGCCTCGCAGAGCTAATGCCCAGAAAACTGCGTGCTGTCGTGAACTGCTGCAGAAAACAATATCTTCATGGACGGGAGTCGTGAAGCACGCGCGCTTTGAAAGAGTCGCAGTTGCAGGCGTCTGTGGATGACCGAGAGCCCTCCGTCAGCGAATGACGCGATCCGCGAATCTGAGGCGGTCGTGATCGGCTACATCGCGCTCTTCGCCGTGGCGATCCAGACCGGCATCATCATGATCATCTTCATTCGCCAGGCGCTGGCGCGCCGAGGCACCGATACACCCTACATGGAGTCGGTGCTGCAGGGATCGGCTCGTGACGGCGCTGGTGATTCCACTGTGGCTATTTGCCACCTTCACCGGTAGTGCGGTCCATTTCAGTCATGTTCTGCGCTCCTTTAAAAGCGGGCTTTCAGCATGATGTAGGCGTGAACGCGGCTCGATCGGGATCACGACTGGGGAAATGTACTAGTAGGTGTCGAAGCCGTGGCGCCCCGCCAAATTGACGCCCGAGAGCGTGACCGTGAACCGGTCGAAATTGTATGAGGCTTGCGCATCCAGCACCGCGTAGCCCGGCACTGACACGCTGTTCGGCAAGTAGTGACTTTTGTGAGCCGAGAGGTGGTCGGCGATGACGTGAATTTCCTTGCCGCGAGGTTGGTTAATCTGGATGTCGGTGAGGAAAGCGACGAACTCAGCGGATGTGTGTCGCTCAGCGGTCTTTCCCAACACCTCTCCGGTCTTGGTGTTGAAGGCCGCATAGAGGGACAAGGTGCCGTGACGGTAGTACTCGAAGCCAGCCCCTCGGCCCTACTGGGAGACAGCGGCAAGACCGGATCTTTGCGATCCAGGGCCTGGATATGGGTCTTTTCATCCACGCAGAACACTGCCGCGTGCGCCGGCGGGTTCAGATACAGGCCAATGATGTCAGCCGCCTTCTTCTCACAATCCGGATCGTTCGAGGCCATGTAGCGCTCGATCCGATGCGGCTTCCAACCGTGCTTGCGCCACACGCGCGCCACCATCATGTGGCTGACCTGCAGCTGCGCGGCAAGCTTACGCGTGGTCCAATGAGTCGAGCTGCTCGGCGCGTGGCGCGTCGATTCCAAAATCCGCGCTTCCAACTCCGGGGTGAGCACGGTAGCCACCCGGCCAATATGCCGGCTATAGAGTCCCGCAAATCGCTTACTCCAGCTGGCCACAAAGCCGCGGCTACAATCGATGCGCTCGGAAGCTTCATCCCACGTGTGGCCTTCGGCCAGCAACAAAATCAATCGTGCTTGTCGGGCATCTTCCGCCCGATCCGTCCGGCTGTTGGCTCGCCGTGTCAGTTCCATACGTTCCGCGTTCGTCAAGATGATGGCGTCTGTCATGCACTCCATTATAGTCTGTAAATGGTTGTTACAGGCCACTAGGGAGCCACATATCCCTCAATCTCGTAGTAGGCTGCCTCGTCATCTGCTGCCTCGACCGGTCTTGCCGAGTTGGTATGCGTCGGCGCATCGGGAACGGCCGCCAGGTCATCCGCCATCAGCGCTTCGCATTTTGCGCCAACGGCGTCCTAGCCACAATGGCACTTACTTAAGGTGAAGGATTAGGAAGATACCCGAGCAGGCGGATCTGTTGGCGCGCTTTTTGTCGAGGTACTTTTAGCCACTGGTAGGATTTAGGTCGTCGTTTTCGAGCTCGCGGTTCGACTCTTCCAGGCCGTTTCCCGACTCTCAACTGTGCAATCGTTCGGAACAGAATCTGCTCGTTCGCTGCGTCTTCGCAAGCCAAACCTCGCGTGATCCATTCCGTCCAAATCTGCACCGTATGTTTGAAGCTCAATTGACGTGGGTGTATCGCCGACTGCTGCGCCGCCTGCACCATCAGCAGACGGATCAGGTTGTAAGCCAACAGATAAACCCACATTTCCTTTTCACACATCTGTGGCGTCTTGCAACTGAGGACCTCCAGGCCCAGCGTAGTCTTGATGTTTCGAAAATCGAGCTCGAGATTCCAGCGACGCTCGTAAAGCGCATTGAGTTCTCGTTTGCCTACGGTTCGGCGGGAAAGCAGGGTGGTGATCAGTACTCGGCAGCCAACTTTGACCTCTCGCACGGTCAATCGCGCTGGAGCTGCCCGATGCTCCTCCCGGCTCATCCATGTCGGGCGCTTTTTGGGCTTGACCCAGCAGGCCAGATGATCCCGAACCCCAAGACGTTTGCCGCATCGGAAATCTGTCACACGTGACCCATGCTGCTCGAACAACACATCCACGCCCAGGGCCTGCAATCGTGCAACGAGAAAGTAGTTGCAGTAGAGAGCGTCGGCCAACAGGACGTCCCCCGCGTGGAATAAATGCTCCAACCGACGAAACGTGTTCAACTCGCCAGCCACTTTGCCTGAGTACGGGCCGGTGGCTACTTCCAAAACAGCACCTGTGGATAAACAGATCACCCCACTCAGGTACATGAGTGGAAACCCAACCCCCTGGGCCTGCAGGTAGTGCTGTGGGTAACAAGCTTGACTCTCCCGCGTATCCGGCATCGAGATCCCTGTCCCGTCAGTGAGCTTGACGACTCGCCCGCGCCAACGCCAGCCTCGATCGGACCGCCCGCACAACATGTCGCCGACCTCGTGCGTCAATGCTGAAACCATTTCCACAGGTAAGCGTTGCCGAGCCTTGCTGTAGGCTCCCGTGCATGCGCTCGGCGCACTCAATCCCTCCGCCACACACTGGGCTATCCACCCATTGACCGCCTTCTGGCAGGAACGGTCCTGCTCCAGCGCTTGCTTCAAAAACATCGATAACGTCACCGTCGGCGGATACTGTCTCTCACGATGATCTGGCAGCAGCGCTTCGGTCTTCTCCAACAGCTCCGAGCTCGTCAGAAGGTTGAAGAAGTCTGCCGTTTGCAATCGGCGCATCGCCCCCTCGATTCGGCTTCGATGTTGCTGTGACCGAAAAGCAGCATTACGATCTCTCAAGGCTGGCTCCGGGGTTGCTGGGTTGGATGTGATCGCGGTAGGGACGCCCGTTTCCGAGCGCCCCCCGCACAAAACCGAGCGGGCCCTATTTAGGCACTCGGCTTCCACCTCGGGTGCTTGACGATGAACCGATCGTTCGGCCAGGGATGAAGGATCTTCGGTATCGGCAGGAATTCGTCAGCCAGACGGTTGATGCGCGCCCACGTTGTACGGTCAGTCTGGCTCCGCTTCTGAAGCACGCGCTTCCAGAGAAACCTCACGTGATCGCGAAATAACATCAGGCTTCGGAAGTTGGTGGGGACAGCGTGATACGCGAAGTACCCGCGTACCACTTGACCCAACCAGCGACCCTGCTCGGGAATCGGCTCATGCATCCGCTGCCGAAGTTCTTCTCTAATGGCTTTCAGCTTCCCACGCATCCGATCCCGCCGCGTCTTCCGCCGGAGCTGGAAGCGGCCGGTCCGGGTACGCCCGCTGATATGTACAAAGCCAAGAAAGGTGAACGTCTCGGGTTTACTCAGTCCCCGCTTAGATCGATTTTCGGCCGCGAAACGGCCGAACTCGATCAATCGGGTTTTCTCCGGGTGCAGCATCAGCTCGAACTGTTCCAACCGCTGACGCACCTCTGCGATAAAACGCTGAGCGTCCTCTTTGCACTCAAACGCCGCGAGAACATCGTCGGCGTAGCGCACGTAAAGGACTTCTCCTCGGGCATTTCGACGTCGCCATCGATCAGCCCACTGATCGAAGCAGTGATGGAGGAAGATGTTGGCTAGCACCGGTGAAATTACGGACCCCTGTGGGGAGCCGACATCAGTCGCCTGCCATTTTCCGCCTTCCAACACCCCAGCTTTCAACCATTTGCGTATCAAGCGGAGGATGCGCGGATCGCCAATCCGGTGTTCAATGAAACGAACGAGCCACTCGTGACTCAACGAATCAAAGAAACCGCGGATGTCGCAATCCAAAATGTGGTTTACCTTCATACGGGTAATTCCGAACGCGACTGCATCCAGCGCATCGTGCTGGCTGCGGCCAGGGCGAAACCCGTAAGAGAACCCGAGAAACGCTTCCTCATAGACTGCATTGAGCACTTCGATCACAGCACGTTGGACAATCTTGTCTTCCAACGCGGCGACCCCGAGCGGCCGTTGTCCATTGCCTTTCGGTATGAACTTCCGCCGCGAGGGCAACGCCCGATAGGCGCCGCTGTGAACGCGCTCATGCAGATCTACGAGTCGGACTTCCAGGGCGCGCTCATACTCCCGCCACGTCAGCCCATCTACCCCCGGAGCAGCATCCCGCTTCAATCGGAAAAATGCCGTCCGCAGAAGATCAATGTCGACATGGTGAAGCAGAGCGGTAAACCGCTCCTTCTTCTGTTGCCTCGCTCGCTCTCGTACACGCGCAAGCCCTGGAGACACGCTTTCCCGGCTCGGTGTCCGGCGCGTGCGGGCCTTGTTCGTGTTCCCCTTGGCCCCATCCCTTCGCTCCACCAACTCCAACGTCGGTCCGTCGGCGTCGTTCGTCGGCTTCTTCGCTACTTCGAATGGGTCTGACTTCTCCAACTCGTGCATCATCGGCTACGGTTCCTCACCTTCCCGATGCGGACCAACCATACTGATGTACAGTGGTCGAACTGGAGATCTCCCGGTTCCCGCACAAAGAGCGTCTGAGCATGCCAGGTTCTACGACCCCGTCGGGTCCGGTATGGTGCTCGCGATTACGCACCACCCGGTGTCGCCTTCCACGTTACCAACTGGCGCGCGACAAACAAGGTGAGAACGGCGCGTCAAGCAGGATGAGAAAGCTGGTTCGGGCGGGAGGTTTCCGGGCGTAGCCCGGGAAGCTCCCGCCCGCGCCGGGGCGGCGGCACCCGGGTGGGTGCTGCTGCCGGTGATCGTGGCTGATCGGGTATGGAGGTGGGGTTCTTTCTGGAGAGGACCTGCCTTCCGTGCCCGGCCGACACATCAACGATCACCAAATGAGGCTGTTCATGAAGTTCCGATTGACCGATTCGACCGCCGTTGCCGCGGCCCGCGCCGGGATCAGCGTCGCCACGGCTTACCGGATTGCGAACGATCCGCGCCCGCCCTCCCAGAAGAAGGAACCCCGAGGCCGACGACGGCCAGATCCGCTGGCCGAGATCTTCGACTCCGAAGTGGTTCCCTTGCTGCAATCGACTACCGGCATCCGCCCGATCGCCATCTTCGAGGAGATGCAGCGTCGGCATCCCGAGCTGCCGGCCCACGTGCGCCGTACCCTCGAGCGGCGGATCCGCTCCTGGCGGGCGCTTAATGGGCCGCCACGGGAAGTGATCTTCAGGCAAGTTCACGAGCCCGGGCGGTTAGGGTTGTCGGACTTCACCGAGATGAGCGATGTTGAAATCCGTATAGCCGGTGGGGTCCTTGATCATCGGCTCTATCATTTTCGTCTGGCATGCTCGGGCTTCGAGCATGCTCACGTCATCCTCGGCGGCGAGAGCTATGTCGCGCTCGCTGAAGGCTTGCAGAACGCGCTGTGGGCGCTCGGCGGGGCTCCCCGCGAGCATCGTAGCGACAGCCTCTCGGCCGCCTTCCGCAATCTGGACCAACACGCACGTGAAGATCTCACCACACGTTACGAGGCCTTGTGCGCCCACTATGGCATGGAGCCGACCCGCAATAATCGCGGCTTAGCGCACGAGAACGGCGCCATCGAGAGCCCACACGGACACCTGAAAAAGGCTCTGCGCGATGCGCTGCTGCTGCGCGGCAGTGCGGACTTTGACGACTTGGCGGCCTATCGAGGCTTCGTGGATGAGATCGTCAGTCGCAAGAACGCCCGTGCACTGAAGCGCATCGACGCTGAGCGGGCGCACTTGCAGCCGCTGCCGCTGACCCGCACCTGCGACTACGAGGAAACCCTGGTGTACGTCACCAGCTCCGGCGGCTTCACCTTGCGCAAGGTGTTCTACACCGTGCCCTCGCGACTGATCGGTCATCGGCTACGGGCGCGGCTCTACGACGATCGGCTGCAGCTGTATTTGGGCGGCACCCAGTTGTTCACGCTCGAGCGCGGACGTGCCGGACCCAACGGCAAGCACGGCCATGTCATCGACTATCGACATGTCATCCACGCCTTGCGTCGCAAACCCATGGCGCTGCTGAACCTGGTGTATCGCGATCAGCTCTTTCCGCGGGAGGCCTACCGGCTCACCTTCGAGCACCTTCGCGAACGGCTCGCCGATCGGGCTGCCTGCAAACTGATGGTGGAGTTGTTGAGTCTGGCCCACGATCGAGCCTGTGAGGGACAGCTCGCCGGTGTACTCACCGAACTGCTTGCCCGACAGGAGCTCCCAGACATGACGGCGCTGCGCGCGATGTTTGCTCCCGACCCGGCGAGCTTGCCCGAGGTCAGCGTGCAGCTGTCTCCTCTGAGTGTCTACGAGAGCCTCGCCCAAGACCCCGTGGGAGAAGCAGCATGAACGAGAACAACATCGATCTGACTCGCCTGGGTCTGCTGTTGAACGAGTTGCGCTTGCCGGCTGTCAAGCACGTGTGGTCGAAGTTCGCCGAGCGCTCCGATAAGGAAGGCTGGCCGGCGGCCCGGCTGCTCATGGCCTTGGCTGAACATGAAATCGCCGAGCGCGACCGGCGCCGCATCGAGCGTCATCTCGGGGAGGCGAAACTGCTGCCCGGCAAGACCCTGGACAACTTCGACTTCGACTCCGTGCCGATGATCTCCAAGGCCCACGTCGCAGCCCTGTGTGCCGGAGACAGCTGGCTTGAAAAAGGAGCGAACTTGATCCTGATAGGGCCGCCCGGTGGAGGCAAATCGCATCTGTCCTCCGCGATCGGGCTCGCCTTGCTGGAGAAAGGCTACCGGGTGTTCTTCAGCCGCACCTCCGATCTGGTGCAGAAGCTGCAGGTCGCCCGGCGCGAGCTTGCCTTGGAAGCGGCGATCGCACGCCTGGAGCGCTTCGACTTGCTCATCCTGGATGATCTGGCCTACGTCGCCAAGGACCAGGCCGAAACCTCCGTGCTCTTTGAGCTGATCAGTGCCCGTTACGAGCAGAGATCGCTTCTGATCACGGCCAACCAACCCTTTGGTGAATGGGGCAAGGTCTTCCCGGATCCCGCCATGACCCTCGCCGCCGTCGATCGCCTCGTTCACCACGCAACGATCTTCGAAATGAACGTAGAAAGTTACAGGAGAAGGACCGCCATCGAGCGCAAACAACACGGAATGGGCAGACCCGCTAACTACGCGACACCGAAGAACGTGGGCACACTGACGCTGCGCGACAATCAACCGACCACGTAGTGCTTGCCAGCGACAAACAGCCTCGTGCATGATCGTCGCGCCGCGACACCGACTATCATCCTGTTTGTCGCGCCTCTCATCCAGATCGTCGCGTCATAACCAACCGCGTCGGCAACCCAAGAAAAGTTATTTCGGGGCTCAATGGCTGGCCTACTCGCTCCCCTACCGACGCTTCGCCGGCATCCTCACGGATACCTGCGCACGGCTCGGGGCCGATGTGACTCGCTACGCCTTCATCGCAGTGGACTCTCACCACCTACTCTTTGCCGGTCTCCCGGCGCACTGGTAACAAACATCCTATCAATCCGAGCCAGCCTTCCTTTTGAATTTCAATCGCTTAGGCCTGCTTGCGAATCTCGCGTTCGCTTAAGTAAGTGCCATTGGTCCTAGCCATAGGCGCGCCACCTCGTAGACTGCTTAAGCTATCGTTGAATAACACACAACAGAGGCGAGACACAGGGTTGCGAATGCAATGGCTCGGAAACTCCTCGAAGAAGGACCCCTCATGGGAATACCGGTTTTGTTTCGATCGGAGATCGGGTTTGCTTCGTCGCCATTAACCAAGAAAGCGCCAAACCGAACACCTTAAATGCGCGTTCAACAATCATTTCGCGCCAGATGCGTGAATCCGGGCAGAAGAAGTGCAGCAAATCCGCACGGATACTCTCGCCCCGCGTTGAAGATGAAACCGTCTGAGTTTGAAGAGATTCGCCACCGGCTGGCGATCGAGGGGCCGCAGTGATCCGGCGAGCCAACATTTTGAACTGTTTGTAACTTGGGTCCGTGTCTTCGGAGATTGCGCAGATTTCGAACGGGGACCGCAGACGGTTACTAATGTGGGCAACGCGTGTTTTGGAGGGCGAGCTGGTGGCGCGTTGTACGACGAGAAGCACGCAGACCGGTCGATTGATTTTGATAATCGAGAAGCGCTCGCGCATTGTGGCGATAGTGTGCTCGAAGCGCCGAAAGGCTTTTATCGCTGAACGTAGTATTTGATCGTGGAAGAGGCGCGCAAGCGCGGTCTTGTCAGCGAGAACATCAGCCGAGAGACGTGCGTGTGCTGATGCTCACAGTAACCACATGACGGTTCTGCAGCTGTTGTGAGCCTTTCGCCGCAGGGACTGTTGCCGCCCCCCGGGGCGAGGAATGGAGCGCGTCCCGAATTGCAGCTGTGTGATGTTGTCCTAGGATGCTGAGTCCGCGATACCGACCAATCTATCCCCACGCCCAGCACGACGACCTAATTCGGAGCTGACGGGGGCACGCTCGCATCCCTCTCGACTCGCGCTCGATGCGGTCGGCAGCCATTAGCTGTGTGCCCATGTCAACGCTACGATGTGGTTTGGGCAGCCAGGCAACCGGGGAAGTGACTCATTTTCGCCGAAACCGCGGGATGGGCAACTTCAATCCGCACTTCTCGGCAATCTAACATCTGAATCGCCTTTGTCCAAAGCGCAAACGGCAGCTGCGGTTGACCCGGGCCCCGCTTACACACCCACTGCTGGATCTGTCGCTCTTGCGCAGCGTCAGCCCGCCCCGATGCCTTCGGCCGTTCGTCGCGCTGCAGAACTGTCCGATCCCCCTGCTGCGTTCGCAGTTCGATTCGAGCATTCGTGCTCGCCTTGCGACGATCTTCTGCCATTCCAAAACCTGCTCATGTTCCATGATCATGTAGTTTCACGCCGGGTTAATAAGCGCCACTCTTGGGCGTGCGGCTTGACCAGTGAATGTGCACGATGCGCCAGCCATTCGCGGATTTGCGCAACACCATGGTCTCGGTCGACACCATGAGAAACGGCTTGTTGCGCTGAGTCCCACTCAGTTGTGACTCACTGGCCACCCAGGCGATATCTCCGACCGCATCGCCCGTGCGAGACAGCAGACGGTGCTTCGCAGTCTTCAAAAAGGCCGCGTCGCTTCCCATATGATGGGAGGCGTACTCCTCGCGTGAGCGCTCGGCCGCGCCGCTTTCGTAAATCAACACCGCCGGATCGAGCAGCCGGCTGGCACCGGCTGCATCATTCGCAGCAAGCGCGCGAAAGAAGGTGTCGACCACCGCACGCGGTTCTGCAGTGCTCGCCGGTAACGGTGTACCCGCAGTCGAGGTGCCGTCGGCCGAATCATCATGCGAATGAGTTTGGGAGCCCACTCTTGCGTAAGAGTGTTCATCCGTGTCGCCGCCCTTGGATGCCGCCCCGTCTTGCGTCGTATCGTGCGAATGTCCTGCATCGGATTTCTCGCCCGACTCCTCAGATCCTCGGCTGTCATTCATCTGCATGCCGGGCATGTTCCGCATCATCTCGTCGTGATCAGCAGGCGCGCTCTTCACTGCCGCTTGGTACTGGGCGGGGGTGAGCTGGGGAAGTGTTCGTATAAAGGCGACCAGGTCCCAGATGAGATCATCGTTATGAGTACGACCCCACGCGGGCATTGCCGTCAACTTGATCCCATGTTTGATGATCCAGAACTGTTGGACGGGGGGTCGCCGGTCAGCGCGGGCCAATTCCGGCGCCTGCGGGTACAAACCCTGGCTGAGCTCGCTCTTCTCCATCCCCGGTGCGAGGTGACAGCTGCTGCACATCTCTCCATAGAGTCCCGCCCCTGTGGTAACTCGTTTTGGATCATCCAAGTCTTTCGGAACGCTGATATCCTGCGCTCGGACAGAGATGGAGCGATCACGCAGGCTCGCGATCAGCCAATAGGTCGGCCTGAGGTGCGGAGCGTCGGCGCCGATGTTATAGAGGCCGCCATAGATCACGGCCGCCCCAATTCCACAGATAATCACCAGAAGAAATCCCGCGAACGCTGCGCTGGGTAAATGTTGACGAACATCGAGCCGGCGTGAATCAGTCACTCTCTACTCCTTCATACATATGCGGCCGGCATGAACGACCGTTCACCTGCCATTGCGTTTGTGCTAGAAAAAAGCGCGAATACCAGCGACAAAACTCGTCACTCGGACGTCCTCGCCGACCCCCCGGGCATAGTCAGCCGTCCTGCCGAAAGAGCGGTCATATGAAATGCCGATGTAGGGTGCGAACTCGCGTCTAATTTCGTACCGCAGGCGTAAGTCCAGCTCGGCCTCTGATAGACCAGAGCCTGTACGAGTCGCCGCCGTGCTCTGCGCCGCAAAATTCAACTCAGCGCGTGGCTGTAAAATGAGTCGGTTGGTGAGCCGCACATCATACGATCCTTCCAGTCGCCCCAGCAAATCACCTTCGGGCGACAAGAAGACCGCGGCCTCGCCTTCAATCCAATACGGGAAGAGGCTCTGGAAACCTGCTGTTGCGTACGTTCGTCCTGCGGGATCAAAGTCCTGGCGCAGACCGACCTGAACGTCTGTATACACACCCACTGCACGCGAATAGAGCGCCCGAATTTCACCATTCTGCGCACCCTCGCCCCGCACACCGATGCCTTCGGTCCTCAACACCAGCCTGTGGATGTCGCCTCCGAACCAGGCTTGCCCATCCCAGCGATAGCCGTCTGGGCCCGGACGTGCCTGGTACTCAAGCAAATCTGCCCAAACTTTCGAGTAAGGAACCGCCCCGCCTCCGTGTTCGCGCTGTAGCTCCTCGCGCGCGCGCGCCATCGCGGCCGAGTCGTAATAGTGTTCAGCCGCGTGATCGCTCGGCGCTGGCGGGGGAGGTGTTTTCGGGATGTTCTCTTGCGCCATCGGTTCATGCTGCGTGTCCGGCATGGTGCCATCCTTGCTGCCCTGATCCTGATCGGACGGTGTTGATTCCGACGGCGTTTGCGTCCCCTGCATTCCAGGCATTTCGTGCGATTTCGACGGAGACGCCGGGCCGGCCTTCATGCCAGGCATGGTGTTCTGGTTTGCCGAGGCTGCAGTAGGCCCCGTCGCCCCGTTGTGTTGAGCAGCGGACTTGCGCTTGTGGGGTGTCTTGCCGGAAGGAGCGGCGGGTATCGGTTTGGGAGCCGGCTTCGCAGCCTCATCCGGCATTGCCATTCCCGGCATCGAGGAATGATCCGGGGTCTGCGCCAGTGCCAAGGCGGCGACACAAAGCTGCATTAAGGCGATCATTGCGAAGCGACTCATGCGCCCACCTGCTCAATCGGCCGCACGGCGAAGGTTTGAAACATGCCCGCGTGCATGTGATACAGCATGTGGCAGTGAAAAGCCCAATCACCCGCATCGGCGGTAAAATCCCACGACACCTTCCCACCGGGCAACACGGTCACGGTATGTTTCCGCGGGCGAAACCCCGCCGGCGCATGCACGAGCTCAAAGAAATGCCCGTGTAAATGGATCGGGTGAGCCATCATCGTGTCGTTGATCAAGGTTACGCGCACCCGCTCGCCTTTGCGGAAAGCGTAGGGTTTGGACGCTTCGCTGAATTTCAGTCCATCGAAACCCCACATGAAGCGTTCCATGTTACCGGTCAGGTGGATGTCGAGCGCTCGTGTTGGAGTGCGAGGATCCGGATTGGGCTCAAGAGCAACGAGATCCTTGTAGACAAGAACCCGGTGTCCGACGCTCTCCAATCCTTGCCCGGGCTCGCCAGTTCGGTCGAGGGGCATCGGGGCAATGCTCTGGACCCCGGGACCCATTTTGACCTGCGGGGCATTCTTAGGGTTGCGCATCGACATGTCCATACCCGGCATATCGCTCATCACATCAGAGCCGCGCGGCTTCGGAGGCGCCATACCAGGCCGTGTTGATCCCATCCCCTTCCCACCTGCTGCACCGTGTCCCATGCCGGCCATGTCCCCCATGCCAGCGGCCTCAGCGTCCTCTCCCATGTCCATCCCCGACATGGAACTCATGTCCATTCCCATGTCTTTCATGGTCGCTAGCGGCCGTTCGCGCAATGGCGGCACGGCGGCGGTCATACCAGCCCGAGGCGCGAGGGTCGCTCGGCCCATCCCGGAACGATCGACGGCCTCGGACACTATCGTGAACGCCTTAGCCTCGGCGGGTTGGACGATGACGTCGTACGTCTCTGCGTTGCCGATCTGAAATTCGTCCACCTGCACGGGGCGAATATTCTGGCCATCCGCTGCAACAACTGTCATCGCAAGACCCGGAATGCGCACGTTGAACACCATCTGCGCCGCCGAATTGATGAAGCGCAACCGCACGCGTTCACCCGGCTTGAAGAGCGCTGTCCAGTTGTCTCTCGGACCATGCCCGTTGACGAGAAAAGCAAGCACAGAGCCAGTCACATCAGAGATGTCGGTCGGATCCATGCGCATCCTGGCCCACTCGATCCGCGCTTTGAGAGTCTGGTCGCGGCCGGCGATGAGACTCGCAATTGTCTGCTTCTGATAGTTGAAGACGCCCGCTTCTTGCTTCATCCGCTTGAACACCGTGTGCGGGTGCATGAAGCTGTGATCCGAAAGCACGATGACGTGCTCCCGATCGTACGTGATGGGATCAGGATCCTTCGGGTCGATCACGATGGGGCCATAGTGCCCTTCAGCCTCTTGGAGTCCCGAGTGGCTGTGGTACCAATACGTACCTGACTGAATCACTGGGAACTCGTAGACGAAAGTTTCCCCAGGTTTGATTCCCGGGAAGCTGACGCCGGGCACGCCATCCATCTGAAACGGTACGAGGATTCCGTGCCAATGGATGGAGGTGTCTTCGTCAAGCTCATTTTTCACCGACAGGCGAACGGTCTGGCCTTCCTTGAGTCGGATTAGCGGACCCGGCACCATTCCGTTGATGGCCAGGGCGTGGCTCGGCCGGCCGTCCAGGATCAGTTTCGCATGCGATATTGTGAGATGGATATTCGTACCCGAGAGCGTCGGCAACGTGGGCGGAATCGCTGGCGTGCCAACTCCTGCCCAGCTGGGAAAGATGTTTCCCAGCGCCAAGCCGCCTCCAACGAGTGAGGCGCCGCGTAACAATTGGCGGCGATCCAAGTGCTTCATGTGATCTTCTCTTCTGGTGACAGTTGAAATAGTTACTTTGCCATTGGCGCATCGACACATGTGCTAGGGGCCGGGGTTCGTCCGGTCTGACAACGGCACAACATAGCCGCGTCCCATTTGGCTTCGCTGTTTGATGAAGTGACCTGCGGCAGTTCGATCGGCTGAGGCCGCAGTTATGTGTTACAACGCCTCAATACGGGCAAGGCAACAGAGACACACACGTAGCAGCGGTACGCCAAGAGAATCCGCACACACAGCGAAGGGCTAAGCAATCGGCGGTCGGAAGAATTCATCCACGCGCGCCTTCGGGGCGAAGGCGTCACGGAGGGGTAGCACGCGGGCGGTGGAAATGCTCGTCATCGCGTGGGGGAGAGTGACGAACAGCGGAACGTAGGTGCAAAAGCATTGACAGCCCGTCACCCGGCAGCAGTCGTGGCGGTTGGCCGGCGCACGTGGGGAGGATGAATGCCTGCCGGAAGCAGCCTCACTTTGACCTGGATGGCTGTTGGATTCCTTGGCCAAATGTGCCGGGCAGTGCTCAGCGGCGCCGCGCGCCGTGACCGCCGTTGCAATGCCCATTCCTCGCGAGAGCGGCCAAGACATGGCCGTGAGCTGAAAGATCAGCAACGCATAAATAATCAACTGCATAGGCCGACGGTACATGCCATGTAGCGTACTCCTGCGCCTGCCTGCAAGGAAGGCTTACCTCGCGCATTCAATGGTGCTGGTCCATACCTGGCTCGCCGCACAGTCAACGCATAAGCCCGGCGACTGCGGTCTCACGATCTACCATGGATTTAATAGCGGAACAGCGCCGTCACGCCCGAATTCTGATCCGGCCGGTGCTACGCTATCCAACAGCAATATGGGTCCGATTCTTGCTACGTTGACGACAACACAACAAGGTGTGATGAATACGTGAGGGCATACGCTCACAGCGCGAGCGAATCCCTGTATGTAGTGCTCCTCATCCGTGGCGGGCAGGTCCGCCGAGCTCACGTCTCATGAGACTATTCGGCAGCCTGAGGCTCAGCAAGACACCGAACACGGCCAATCCGGCGACGAGCAGGAACGAGGCGCCGGGCCACCGCATAACATCGAATAACAAGCCTCCGGCTGCAGAACCCGCCGCTGCACCCAGGCTCGCCGCGGCCGTCTGTTTGCCCAGTTCCGATCCTTGCGCCTTGCCGGCCTTGCTCGAGATCCAGTAGGTCAGGATCGGCGAAAGAATACCGGCGCTCGCGGCTACCGCTCCTATCACCACCAGCATCGGCCGGAAGTCGGAAGCGCGCGGGACAAAGAACAAACCGGCTGCCAGAACAGCGAGGGCCGGCGCGATGAGCCAGCGCGTGGTTTCGGGCTTCACCCAGGGCGAGAATACGATGGCTTGCACGGCGAACATCACCCCGCTGCACTCGCTGAACATCAGGGCAATCTGGTATTGCGTCAATCCGAGTTGCTGTTTTCCGCGAAGCGCCAATCCAACCTCGAACACGCCCACTCCCGAAGAGACGATGAACGAGAGCGAGAGCAGCTTGGTAACGAGCCATGCGTCGTTCTGCGAGGCGGGTGGACTGCGGTTCGGAACGGTATCGTTGCGCTTCGTTCCCGGGACGGTCGTCAGGGTGGCGATCGCAACGAGAAACGCCAGGACGGCGGCTCCCGCCAACGGGAGGGCCAGCGACCCGACCGCGCTGACCAGGGGGATCAGGTTGGCTGCAGTTCGCGCAATGAAGACGCCGAGCATGGGTCCGAGCAGAAACCCACTGATTCCCGCCAGACTGACAAAGGTGAGTCGGCGCGCCCGCGCCTCTTCTGTCGCCGCGAGATCCCCTATCGCAGCCAGCGCAACCGGCGTAACCGCAGCAGCGAACAGGCCGCTTAAGAAGCGCTCGGCATAAACGGCGCGCAGATTCTCGATGAACGCGAAGGTCAACATCGTCGCGCCGAACCCGATCAGCCCGATGAGAAGGATCACACGGCGTCCATAGCGGTCGGACAAGCGCCCCCAGGCTGGAGCGAAAAGAAAGAGCGACAGCGTGTAGAGTCCGGTCAATAGCCCCGTTGCACGGGAAACCCGCGTTGCGTCGCTAGCCGTTCCGACCAGTCGCTCGATCACATATGGGAGGAGCGGCAATACCACGCCATATCCCATAGACACCGTAAAAACCGATAGCATCAGCACAGCCATGGTGCTCATCGGTACGCCCGAAGTTCTCGCAACGTCGCGCGCACTAGGGCTCATCAGACCGGCTCGACGATGAGCTTGGCGCGCATCATGTTCATGCTGCATGTGAAGGTGAACTCGCCGCTCTTGTCCGGCAGAAACTCCACAGCGGATGTCTTGAATGCCGGCAGTTCGCGCGCGATATCGAAGTCCCGAAAGAGAACCTGCTCGCTGCATGCTGCCGTTTCATCGCGACAGAAGTCGAGTCGCACGGATGTGCCCTGCTTCACCACAATCGCATCCGGGGAATAGCCGCCCTTCGCCATGACCTTGATATGCTGAAGACCCGCCTCGGTCACACCGGCGCGCACGGCTTCGCGCGTGCTGAAGAAGTACCAGAGAATCGCGCCGATGAGCAGGCCACCGCCGGCCAGCACGAGGCTTTGTGGAAGGTCCATGATCTTATGCCTCCTTATCTGACAGCCACACCCGTTGCGCGCAGCGCCGACGCACACACACCTTCCCTCAACGGCGGCCGGAACGTCCGCAGCCGCAGGCTGTTTGTCTCGACGGAGACGCTCGAGAAGGACATGGCCGCGCTCGCCAGGTTAGGCGAGAGAAGCCAGCTGGTGAACGGATACAGGAGGCCCGCAGCAACGGGAATTCCGATCACGTTATAGATGAAGGCCCAGAAGAGGTTTTGCTTAACGGTGCGAATCGTCGCACGCGAGAGGGCAATGGCGGTGACCACGCCTCGCAAATCACCACGGATGAGTGTGATCTCCGAGGCCTCCATCGCGACATCGGTGTCCGTACCGACAGCGATGCCGACATCGGCCTGGGCGAGTGCCGGCGCGTCCTTGATGCCGTCCCCCACCATGCCAACACGCTTACGCTCCTGTTGCAGCGCTCTGACCTTGCGTGTCTTGTCTTCGGCCAGCACTTGCGCAAAGACCCCCCGATCGATTCCCATCCGACCCGTACCCGCCGCCTTCATTGCGGCCACCGCTTCGGCGAGTCGAAGGACGCGCCCCTCGGCACCATCCATGCCACCCCACGATCACTTCTCAGCTTGGCGTTGCCCAGCAAGAGCCGACGTCCAGCCACGCTCGCCTCAATGCCGGGGCCAGCCACAGCATTGAAATCGCGCGCTTCCACCAACTCGATGCCGCGCTCCGCCGCTACGCGAACGATCGCCTCGCCTAGCGGGTGCTCCCTGCCGCGTTCGGCACTGGCCACGATCAATTCGGCCTCGGCGAAACCTGGACCTGGTACGACATCTGTCAGCACCGGCTCGCCGCGCGTGATCGTGCCGGTCTTATCGAGCACAACGGTCTGCAAGTAGGAATGAATGCCTCTTAAGGCGCTGGCGACGAGACCATGGACCGAACCGTTCACAATTTGGCTCGCGATCTCGCGCCCCCCCCCCTGCGACGCCAGCGGGTGCATCCCTCCCCTACCAGACGCACGAAGACCTTCTCGATGTCTTCCCTAGAAAGATCCCCCACCAGAGGGCGCGTGCTGCCGCGCCCCCCCCCGCTGGAACAAGGTCCGCAGTGGCAACACTACTTGCCGGCGGCTGTTGCCATCTTCCGGTGCTCAGCCGCGAGCGCCCGCTCTTCCTTCGCGGCTGCTGCGAGGTCGGCTGCGACACTATTGCAGTGTTTGGCCTGAGCCGCGTGCAATGACTTGCCTCCAGCCTGACTGCTATAGGTCTCGCCAAGGTTCTTGTGCATCCCGGCCATCTTCTCGAGCGAGGCCGCTTCGGCTTCGTAGGCTTTTGCGATCGCTTCGTGGTCCGCGGAGCTCTTTGCGGCGGAAATCGTTACCGAATCTGGCACGTCGGCCATTGCCGGAATCCCGCACGATAGTCCCACTACAGCGATACCCACACTCAACATCCCAACTGACCGTTTCATATCTGCGCTCCAACTAAACAGCTTGTTAGTACACTCACGGCAACCCCCGCGCATATCTGCGCATACGAGTCGCGTGTCCATAGACTAGAGAAGTTAGCTGCAAATCTAATCGTGGAGTATGCGTATAGGGCAATTGTGACCGCCCCGCTCCCCCGCGATAGCGCCTTGAATTGCACTAAAACCGTGCAACCCGCACCGCGACGGACATGATCCCCGAAGCCAACAGTGTGGTTATTCCTAGCTTACGATACACGAATTCTCAGCCACGGCACAGTTGTGTCCGCGCCGAGCGCACTGGAGGAGCCTCACAGCCGGGCGAAGCGCAAGCGCAATGATCTCATGATGACTGACACCGAACTCAAACTCATAGCCCCCGCAACAATGGGACTCAAGAGCATCCCGAATGCAGGATGGAGGCGCCAGCATCGATCAGGCTACCGAGCACGTTATATACAAACGCTGGCACGGCATTTTTTAAGGATGTTGCGCATCGTCGCATGACTTAGGAACCGCGCCCGCGCGACGCCGGCGAGATCTCCCTTTACCCACGGTCACGCCGGCACTTGCCATTGCGACATCGGTCCCGGTGCCCATCGTGACTCCCACATCGGCCCCCGCCAGCGCGGGTGCATCATTGACGCCGTCGCCCGCCGTCGCAACGATGGCGACCTTCCTTTGCGCAGGTGGCGAACAATCTCATTCTTTCGCTCTGGGAGGACTTCAGCCCTTATTTCGGTGATACCGAGCTTGGTTGCGACGGCCTGCGCGGTGGTGCAATTGCCACCGGTGAGCATCACGATCCGCACAGCGTTTGCGCGCAAACTTTCGATGGCAACGGGTGTCGTGGCCTTGATCGGGTCGGCCACAGCAATGATGCCCCGCCGCACGCTCCTCAATCGCGACGGACATCGCTTTCGCACCCTCACGCCGGAAGGCTTCTTCGGGCGCCTCAAACGTCGTAATGGGTATACGCAAGCTCTGAAGAAGCGTCGCATTCCATACCGACACCGGCTTGTAACCGGCCGATCATTCGTAGAGCGCTCCGCCGACCGGGGAGTCGGTGCGTCATCGCACACACAATCCCAACTCGTCGCCGTCGAGTCGCAGTTCCGCGTATTCGAACCCGTCAGACCGGCTCGACGATGAGCTTTCCGCGCATCATGTTCATGCCGCACATGAATGTGAACTCACCGCTCTTGTCCGGCGTGAATTCCACGGCCGTGGTCTTGTAGGCCGGCAAGTCACGCGCAATGCCGAAGTCCCGAAACAGTACCTGCTCGCTGCACGATGCGGTTTCATCGCGATAGAAGTCGAGTCGCACGGGCGTGCCCTGCTTCACCACGATCACATCGGGGGAGTAACCGCCTTTCACCGTGACCTTGATCTGCTGAATGCCCGTCGCGGTCACATCGGCGCTGACGGCTTCGCGCGCGCCAAAGAAGTACCAGAGAATCGCGCCGATCAACAGGACACCACCGGCAAGCACGAGGATCTGTGTGAGGTCCATTGCCTTACGCTCCCTTGACAACAGCCGCGTCGGTTGCGGACGTTGCCGATGCGCTCACGCCACCCCTCGAGGGTGCTCGAAACGTGCGCAGCCGCAGGCTGTTAGTCACGACGGAGACGCTCGAGAAGGACATGGCCGCGCTTGCCAGGATGGGCGAGAGAAGCCAGCCGGTGAAAGGATACAGAAGGCCCGCGGCAACGGGAATGCCGACCACGTTGTAGAAGAAGGCCCAAAAGAGATTCTGCTTCACGGTGCGAATCGTCGCACGTGAAAGTGCGATCGCGGTGACGACACCTCGCAGATCCCCGTGGACCAGTGTTATGTCCGAAGCCTCTATTGCGACATCGGTACCCGTACCGATCGCGATGCCGACATCGGCCTGGGCGAGTGCCGGCGCATCGTTGATACCATCCCCAACCATCCCGACGCGTTTGTGCTCCTGTTGGAGATCTTTGACCTTGCGTGCCTTGTCTTCGGGCAAGACTTGCGCAAAGACCCGATCGATTCCAACCTGACGTGCGACGGCCTGTGCGGTTCGTCGATTGTCGCCGGTCATCATCACGACTTCGAGACCCGCGGCCTTGAGTGCGGCCACCGCCTCGCGCGATTCCGGCTTGATGGGGTCGGCTACAGCGAGGAGTCCTGCGAAGCGCCCATCGATCGCTGCGAACATGGGGGTCTTGCCCGCTTCGGCGAGTTGCGAGGCGCGCCCCTCGGCCTCACGAATCCCCACCCCTCGATCACTCATGAGTTTGGCGTTGCCCAGCAGCAGCCTACGTCCATCCACGCTAGCGTCAATGCCGTGGCCGGCTACGGCATTAAAATCGCGCACGTCGGCCACTTCAATGCCGCGTTCCGCGGCCCCGCGCACGATCGCTTCGCCCACCGGGTGTTCGCTGCCGCGCTCGGCGCTTGCCGCGAGCCGCAGTAACTCGGCCTCGATCACACCCTCAGCCGATATAACATCGGTCAGCGCCGGCTCGCCCCGCGTGATCGTGCCGGTCTTATCGAGCACAATGGTCTGCAGTTTGTGCGCAATCTCGAGACTCTCCCCGCCCTTGACGAGGATGCCATATTCAGCACCCTTGCCAATGCCGACCATGATCGCCGTCGGAGTGGCCAGCCCGAGCGCGCATGGACAGGCGATGATGAGCACTGAAATGAAATTCACGAGCGCTATCACGAAGCGCTCATCCTGCGGCCCCACAATGAACCAGGCCACGAACGTTGCGACCGCGATGCACATGACGATCGGTGTGAAGATGCCGCTCACGACATCCGCCAGGCGCGCAATCGGTGCCTTCGACCCCTGGGCGTCCTGCACCATCTTCACGATCTGCTGAAGCGCGCTGTCCTTGCCGACCTTGGTGGCCTCAAAGCGAAAGCTGCCGGTCTTGTTGATCGTGGCGCCGAAGACCTCGTCCCCGGTGCGCTTCTCGACCGGCATGCTCTCGCCAGTCAGCATTGACTCATCGACCGCAGATGCGCCCTCACGCACGATGCCGTCTACCGGGATCTTCTCGCCCGGGCGCACAATCACCCTATCGCCCGGCACCACTTCCTCCACGGGAATATCGAGTTCCCGCGCCTGACCATCAACTTCCCGCAGCACGCGCGCCGTCTTGGCTTGCAAACCCATGAGCCGACGGATCGCCTCACCCGTACGCCCTTTAGCGCGGGACTCGAGCAGGCGGCCGAGCAGAATGAGCGCGATGATGACACTGGCCGCCTCAAAATAGACGGGCATCACCCCTGCTCCGCCCATCGACATACCCGGCATCGAGCCACCTTGCGCCGCGCCTGCAAAGAGCGCCGGCACCACGGTCACCGCCACGGAATACAGATACGCGGCGCCGGTCCCGATCGCGATCAGCGTGTTCATATCCGCTGCGCGATGACGGAACGCTGCCCAGGCTCCTCGATAGAAATGCGCGCCAGAGTACAGAACCACTGGCGTCGTGATTGCAAGCTGCAACCAGTTGATCCAGGGGTGATTGAACAGCGTCAGGTGCCCGTGCGACATGGCGATTACCAGCACCGGGAACGACAGGACCGCAGCCACCCAGAACTTGGCACTGAGCTCGCGATACTCCGCATCGCGTGCCGCGGCTTCGCTGTCGCCGGCGGAAGCCTCATCCGTTGCGGCCGGCATTTCCCGCACACGGTAACCCAACTCCTCGATCGCACGCCGCAGGTCCGCAATCGTCGCGACGCTGGGCAGGTATTCGACACGAACCTGCATAGTGCCCAGGTTGAAATTCGCAGCCACCACACCTTTGGCTCGACCGAGGTGGCTCTCGAGTGGCCGGCTTGATCCTGAGGGGCGCGCTGAATCGTCCACGACAAAATCGGCGCGCGCCGTACCTACGATGGCGTAGCCGACTTGCTTCACGACCTCAATGAGGTCCTTTACCGCCGTATGATTCGGGTCGTACTCGACAGTCGCCCGAGAGGTCGCGAAGTTCACCGTGGCACGCCGAACTCCCGGCGCACGGGCGAGACCGCTTTCGATCCGGCGCGCACAGGCCGCGCACGTCATCCCGATGATCGGCAGATCCACGCGTTCGCCCGCGCCGTCCGGGGTCGATTGCGTGTGCCGTTGTGTGGGGATCGAATTCATCGTCGGTGACCTGCGTAATGCCGCGACACGCCTGCGTTGCCCAAACCACATATTGCCGAACGTGGACGCACTACCTGGCGTGTCTGTAGATGAGCTCGAGCAACTCTTCGTACATCGCATCAGCACTCTTGGCGTCCTTGCGAATCGCCGCAGTAGCACAATGCGCGAGGTGATTTCGCATCAACTCGCGTCCAACCGCACGCAGCGCCTCATGGACGGAGGCGATCTGCGTCATGACATCGGCACAGTAGCGCTCATCCTCGACCATCTTCTGCAGTCCGCGTATCTGTCCCTCTATACGCCGGAGGCGCTTGAGGTTGCTTTCCTTGGCGACGGGATCGACCGCAACCGCCTTGCGTTCGCCCGTCGCGAAGGGTTTGCGGTCCTCAGCCGGTGTCATGGTTGTATGCAGCTGCGATCGGTCAGGGAGCGATGCGCGCGTCGTAGCCCGCCGCCGTCACCACATCGAGGATCGCCTGGGGCGTGTGATGAGCCGGATCGTAGGCCACGGCTGCGGCGCCTACCGAAACGCGCTCGACTTTGACGCCCTCAAGCTGCTCGAGTGCGGAGCGCACGCTCGCGACACAATGACCGCAACTCATGCCGGAAATAGACAGGCTTAGGTGGTTCACGAAAGTCTCTCACTGCAAGACACGATACCCCCTAGGGGTATATGCATACTATATACCCCCTCCCCCTATGTCAAGGGCAGACGCCCGACCGTCCCAGACTCCGAGCAGGTGTCCCTCGACGAGATCCCGCCACAACGAGCCGGCGGCAGCGACTTGCGCACGCGCGATCTCGGCGATGCGCGGACACAAGGCATCGAAGCGGCCCGGGTCCGCGACGCGTGCCTTGACGTCGAGAATCTGCGGATCATCGATCGGGCGGCCGATCTGGCTCAGCAAGTAGCAATCGGCTTGTTCGACGAGATCCGATTCCGCCACGACGGCACATGCGATCCGATTGGCTAGCACGTTGTAGAGCTTGCCGACGTGGCTCACCGGGTTCTTGCCCGCCGCAGCTTCCAAGCTCATCGGGCGGTACGGCGTGATCAGGCCGTTTATCCGGTTGCCACGGCCAACTTGGCCGTCGTCCCCGGCCTCACCGGAAAGGCCGGTCACAGTCAGATAAACACTATCCTGCGTTTTGCCGTCCGCCGTGTTCACCTCAACCTGCACTTCCGCACCGGCCGTCTCGCTCACCGCACGAAGCACGACGGCGCGGATGTCGGCCTTTTTCTCGTGATAGTCGGCGAGATCCACAACGTGCCGTCCCACCAGCGCGCAGGCCACGGTCAGTCGCAACTGCGTACCCTGCCGCGCGCCCATCACCTTAACGTCCTCGCCGACCCACGGATGGCTCGCCTTGACGTCCGGCGCATTCAAGGCTTGCTCAGCGGCGTAGACGGTTTTCTCGAGGACATCAAAGGGTGCGAACCCCGTGCCGAACGAGGTGTCGTTTGCCAGTGCGGCTCCGGTCCGTCCTCGACCGAGAAAGAGCGTCGCGAGCTCGGGCGATGTTGAACGGATGCGTGGGTGAATCCTCACGTGCCGGTCCACTTCGAGATACCGCAAGTTCGCCCTCAACCACGCCCGGCTCGCCTCCACCGCAATCTCGTCTATCGGGATTCCAACGCCGCGATACTGTGCTGTGGCACGGCCCGCGAGGTAGATCTCGATGGGCTCAAGAACTTCGCCACCACCAAACGCCGGACGCGCAGCCCCGCCACACAGCAGAGCCTTGTCGACGTTGTGGTGGAGGATCGAGCCGAAGCGCTCGAGATAGAAGCGCGACAGCGCGATGCTTAGATTCTCGGCCAGCGCATCGCAGATCGTGTCAGGATGCCCGAGCCCCTTGCGTTCGACGATCTCGAGCGGCAGTTGCGCCGGCGAGGGCGTTTCGAGGCGCTCAATGACGACTTCCATATTGCGGGCACTCACTTACGCTGCCAACGTGGCGTCCGAATCAACTCGGCGGTTACGTAACTCATAACGTACAACATTCCAGAAGCATCACCCCAGGTGTCTCGTGCGTCACATCGCGCACTACGCAACACAGAAGAACTTCGCAGGCGGGATCTCGATGCTGAAAGTGGAGCCGAGACCGACAGTCGATTGCACGCTGATCGGGAAGCCCAATAGGGTGGAAATGCGGCGCACAATCCCGAGCCCGAGGCCAAATCCATCGGCCGCCGTGTGCTCGGCGGTTTCGAGCCGGCGGAAGTCCTCGAATATCGTCTGAAGATGTTCGCTCGGAATCCCGATGCCAGTATCGCGCACCGCAAGATGCAACCTCCCATCGGCATTCAACGTGGAATGCAATCGCACCTCGCCACGCGGTGTATAACGAATTGCGTTCGCAACCAGATTGGAAAGCATGCCGCGCAATAGCGCCGGATCGGCGTTGACGATATGGGCACACGGTTCGGTCACGAACGCGAGTGCCTTGGCGCGCGCGAGCGGCCCGAACTGCCGGTCGAGGTACTCAAAAATCTCAGCGATCTGGACGGGCTGCTCGTGAATCTGCAGAGTACCCGACTCGATTCGGGAGATCTCGAGCAACATCTTGAGGAGCTCGCGCATGCGCGCGAGAGAAATCGTCGCGAGCGCCGAAAGTTTCGCAATATCCGGGCATTGCCGGACACGTGGCTCCATCGCATTGATCAGAAGCTCGAGGGTCTGTACCGGTTGACTCAGGTCGTGTGCGGCGAATCCGAGAAACTCCCCCTTGACCCGCGCGACCTCCTCCGCAGCTCTCCTGGCAGCTCGTACCTCACTCAGGATGTGATGTTGCTCGGTGGCATCGCGGACGACGGCAAGCGTCCAACGCTGCCCAGCACGCTCCATGGGCGCGAGGTGAACATCGACCGGAAATTCATGGCCATCGGAGTGACGGCCCATCAATGTCATATGTACATCGCCCATTGGGCGCTTACGCAGTGCGCGATCGTAGGCCTGCCAATGTGCGGCGTGCCAGGCCCGATAGCACTCCGGAATCAGCGTCTCGATCGCCTGGCCCAGGATGGCGGCGGGCTCGACGCCGAACTGATGCATCACGCACCGATTTGCGTAGACGATCGACCCGCTGACATCGATCAGGAAGACAGCGTCCGGCGCCAGATCGACCACTTCGGCGAATGTCGGCAGCGGCGGAGGCGGCATGTGGTTTCCGCCTTTGGGACCAATGCAATTGCTCCCGCAGGCTTCGCGATGCGAGCCCACTCCGAGCATCCCCGCCTGCGCCTGCATGGTGGCCTCTCAGTCCATTCGCTATTCTTTGAGAAGGCTACAGGGCACCCTCGCTTTCCACATCCGTAATTACCGCAGGGCAGGTCGGTCGGTACCCCTGGCGGAGGGCTCGAAGCGCAGGTCCGGTCTCATCCGGGAAGCCGGCGTGTGCCTATCTTCCGGGGAAACCCGCCTTCACCTGTCAGAGAGTACCGCGGCCTGATTCACAGTCGCATGTCGTACCTCGGACCACCATTTCCAAAGAACGTAGATGGCCGGATAGATCAAGAGTGACAGGATCGCGGTCGTAACGATACCGCCCACCATGGGCGCGGCGATTCGCTTCATCACATCCGCCCCGGTTCCGCTGGACCACATGATGGGCAACAGACCCATCAGTATCGCGAAGAACGTCATCGTGATCGGCCGCACACGCTGGACGGCACCTTCCATGACGGCGGCGTCCAAGTCAGCCAGGCTATTCATCCGGCCTTCCCGCTTCCGGTGCTCATAGGCCGAATCGAGGTACAGGAGCATGACCATTCCCATCTCAGCATCGACGCCCGCCAGGGCGATGATTCCCACCCACACTGCCACGCTGAGGTGATACCCGAGCACCCACAGCAAAAGGAATGCGCCGACCAGCGAAAACGGCACCGCGATCAACACGATCAACACCTTGGCCAACGATCGGGAATTGAGATAGAGCAGCACGAAAATTAGCGCCAGCGTAATGGGTATCACATATTTCAGGCGCTGCGCCGCGCGCTGCATCCCCTCGTAGGAGCCACTCCATTCCAATCTGTAACCTGCAGGCAGCTTCACCATCTTGTCGACCTTCTTTCGAGCATCGCTCATGTAGCCACCTGTATCTCGACCCGCCACATCCACGTAGACATAGCCCACGAGCTGCGCCGCTTCGCTCTTGATCGAACCAGGGCCATCCACAAACTTGAGCTCGACCAGATCCCCCAACGGCACTTGAGCACCGGCGGGTGTAGCAACGAGGACCCGCTGCAAGCGTCCCAAGTCATCGCGCAACTCACGCCCGTAGCGAACGTTCACGGGGAAGCGCTGCCGGCCTTCGATTGTCTGCGTGACATTGGCGCCGCCCACGGCGGCCATGACCGTGTTCTCCACGTCCATCACCGACAACCCATAGCGGGCGATCGCCGGGCGATTGATGTTGAAGTCCAGGTAATACCCTTGGCTCACGCGTTCAGCGAACGCGCTGCGCGTCCCCGGGACGTCCTTCAAAGTTGCTTCCACTTCGGAGAGAATCCTCCCGACCTCGGCCAGGTCCGGCCCGAAGACTTTTACCCCGATCGGCGTCCGTATGCCGGTCGAGAGCATGTCGATCCGTCCCTTGATCGGCATGGTCCAGCTATTGGAAAACCCGGTCATTTTCGTGCGCAGGGCTTGATCAAACTCCGCAATCAGTTTGTCAGCCGTTTCGCCTTTACGCCACTGCGCCGCCGGCTTGAGATTCACCACGGTCTCAACCATCTCCAGCGGCGCGGGGTCGGTCGCGGTCTCCGCACGACCGGCCTTGGCGAAGACACTGGCAACCTCGGGGAAACCCATCAGTATCCTGTCCTGCATCTGAATCGTACGCGACATCGTCTGGATCGATGCCGCGGGCAAAGTGGCCGGCATATAGAGGATGGTTTCCTCCCACAGCGGTGGCATGAACTCGCTCCCCAGGCTCCTGTAGATCGGTACAATCGCCGCAATGGCGAGCACCATTACGCCGATCATCACGTATCGAAACCTCAACGCCAGCCCGGCGATCGGCTCGTAAATCCACCGCAGGAACCGGTTGATCGGATTGCGCTCCTCGGACGGAATCCGGCCGCGGATCAGCAGCGTCATGAGGAAGGGGGTCACGGTGATCGACAGCATGGCCGCGAAGAACATGCTGAACGACTTCGTGTAGGCGAGCGGTTTGAACAGCCGACCCTCCTGGTCCTGGAGGGCAAATACCGGCAGAAAGCTGACCGTAATGATCAAGAGCGAGACGAACAATGAAGGTCCCACCTCCCTGCCGGCCTCGATCAGGACCTCCAGTCGCGGACGGCGCAGGTTCTCAGGTTTGAGCTGCTCCCGCTCGAGGTGTTTGTGTGCGTTCTCGATCATCACGATGGCCGCATCGACCATTGCCCCAATGGCGATCGCGATGCCACCCAGACTCATGATGTTGCTGCTCAGTCCGATCCACCGCATGGCAAGCAGCGTCAGGAGAACCGCCAACGGAAGCGTAATGATCGCAACCAGGGCACTGCGCACGTGGAACAGAAACACCACGCAAATCAAGCTGACGATGAGGCTTTCCTCAATCAGCTTCTCACGCAGAGTCTCGACCGAATGTTGGATGAGCGTTGAGCGGTCATAAACGATGACCACTTCTACCCCCGCAGGGAGCGAGGGTTGCACCTGCTCTTTGATTACTTTCTTGACGCGGTTCAAAACGTCATAGACGCTCTCGCCGAAGCGGACGATGACGATACCAGCGGCCGCATCCCCCATTCCGTTGAGGTCCACCACGCCGCGGCGAATGTCTGGCCCGATCTGAACGAAGCCGACGTCGCGCACGAGAATGGGCGTCCCATCGGAGCGCGCCCCAAGGGCAACCATCTCGATGTCTTCGGCCTTCTGGATGTAGCCTCGGCCACGCACCATGTACTCTTTGCCCGTGAACTCCAATACCCGCCCGCCGACTTCCTGGTTGCTGGCACGAATCTGCTCGACCACTCGGTCGATCGGGATTTTGAATGCCAGAAGTCGGTTTGGGTCGATCGTGACCTGATATTGCTTGACGAATCCCCCCACGGGCGCCACTTCAGCCACGCCGGGCACTGCGCGAATCTGGTACTGCACCTGCCAGTCCTGCAGCGTGCGCAGGTCGGCGAGCGAATGCTGACCCGTCTTGTCGACCAAGGCATACTCGAGCGCCCAGCCGACCCCGGTTGCATCGGGTCCGAGTTGCGGCGCGACGCCTTGCGGCAGCTTCCCGGCCATGCCGCTCAGGTATTCGAGCACGCGGCTACGCGCCCAATACAGATCCGTGCCGTCCTCGAAGATCACGGAAACCAAGGAGGAGCCGTAAAAGCTGTTGGCGCGCACCGCCTTGACCTTCGGTGCAGACAAAAGCTGGGTGACGATCGGATAAGTGATCTGATCTTCGATGATGTTGGGACTGCGATCTTCCCAATTGGTCGAGACGATCACCTGCACGTCGGATAAATCGGGGATCGCATCCAGTGGCGTGTTGAAGATCGCCCACACACCCCCCCCGATTACCGCAACCGCCAGCAACAGCACGAGGAATGCGTTACGGGCGCTCCACTCGATGAGGCGCGCGATCATGGTTGCTTTGCCGGGGGCTGCTTGCCGCCATCTTTACCGCCGCCCATGCCTGGCATACCGGCCATGCTGCTGGCGCCGGCTTCCAACCGGCTCTCCGAATCGACCAGGAAGTTGGCCGAAGTCACCACTTGGTCCCCCGCATTCAACCCTTCGAGGACCTGAAAACGATCGCCAAACCCGGCAGGACTGATCTTCACTTCTACCGGCATGAACCGCTCGGCAGACATCGCACGAAATGCAATATCACGCTCACCGGTACGAATGACGGCAGAGGTTGGAACGGTCAGGCCCGCCCCCATGGCATGCTCGATCGTGACGTTACCAAACATACCCGGTCGCAACTGGCCGTCGGAGTTGGCCAGTTCTATTCGCACCTGCGCCGAGCGGGACATCTCATCCACGACCGGATCGATGAACACGACCTTCCCCGCGAGCTGTCGCGGCAACGATGAAACCGATACGGTGACCGGCATTCCGAGGGTGATGTGTGGCAGTTCGTATTGAAAGATCTTCGCTTGCATCCACACGGTAGAAAGGTCGGCGACGACATACAGATCGCTCTGGGCCATCACGTACTGCCCCGCAAACGCCTGTTTCTCCAACACGGTGCCGGAGATCGGGCTGCGCAAAGTCAGTGACTTGCCGGGTACGCCGGTTCGCTCCAGCGCCTTGATCTCATCCTGAGGAATGTCCCAGAGCTCCAGACGGCGGCGCGCTGTATCCACTACCACCTGCTGATCTCCCGGCTGATCGAGCCCACTCCTGGCCCCCTGTAACGCCGAGAGAAACTCCCGTTGCGCTGCGAAGAACGTCGGACTGTAGATCGAGAGTAGCGGCTCGCCGGCCTTCACCTTTTGGCCGGTAAACGAGACGTACAGCTTTTCCACCCAGCCTTCCGTTTTGATGTGCACGTGGGCGACTTTGGTTTCGTTCGGTTGCACGATCCCCACAGCTTGGATCTTCATTCTCAAGGAGGTCTGCTCTACCCGGCCCAGTGTCACTCCGATGCGCTGTTGGACGTCCGGGGAAATCCTGACCTCGGCATACCCGGGCGGCGGCGCCATGGCACTCGCAGCGGGAGCACTGGCCGATTTTGGCATGTCCATGCCCGGCATCGCCCCCGGCGCTGCTGCATGCTTGGCCGCCTGCCCGTTGGTCGGTGTTGGCATTTCCATACCGGACATCCCTCCACCGGCCGCGGTGTCCGGCGTCCCTGCCGTTTGCCCGTGAACATGACTGACGCCCCCCATGATCACCGTAATTCCCAACGCCAATCCGAGCAGGCTTCGGTGTCCGTTCGCTAACATAAAAAAACCTCGTTGGGTTGCTCGGCTATGGCTTGGAAATCACGGCCGGTTGCACCGATGCGGTCGGCGGCTGGCCCAACGTCTCGACATCTACGCCCGCGAGTGCCTCGAGCTGCGCCAACCGTTGCTCGCGCTCGACTTGAGCCTCGGCAACCACTCGCCGAACCATCAGAAGCGTTCGCTCGCTGTCGATCAAGTCCGCAAAGCCGATCGCTCCCGCCGCGTAGGCGTTCCGGGAGCTGCTCACGAGCTGCTGCGCGTCCGGCACGACTCGCTGACGATATAACTGGGTTTGTCGCTCGGCATCGCGCAGCAGATAGAGATTCGCCACAAAGCTTGCCGCGCGATCCTGGCTGGTCTGTCGGAGCATGGCCTGTGCGGACCGTGACATGGCCTGCGCCTCACCGATGGCCGCCCGAATCGCCGGTGTTTTTGTCGGCAGCATCAGCATGGTCCCCAGAGACTGCGAGAGGCTGCCGTTAATGCTGGCGGAGGGACTGAAATCCGGCAGGTAGGCAAGCCTTGCCAACTCGATGGCATCGGCGCGTCCGGCCACCTGTCGCGCAAGAGCCGCGAGTTCCGGGTTCTGTGCCACCGCCACGGCAATGAGCCTCGAGTCATCCGCGGCAACCAAGCGCGGCGCGGGCAGGTTTGGCGCAAGCACCAGCGGCTCGTTGGCCTCGCGCCCGAGCATTCCGTTCAGCATGCTGCGCATGGAATTCGCTTTGGCTTGGAGAGTCGCCAAGTCGTTTTGTGAGGTCTGTACCTCGATCAGCGCTTTGAGCAGGTCCTGCAAGGGACCGCCGGCTTTCGCGCGATCGGCGGCTGAATCCGCGACCAGCTTCACAAGTCGCAAGTTGTCGCGCTCGATTCGAATGAATTCCTCGGTCTGTGCCAACTCCAGGTAAGAGGAGAGCACTCTTCGCTGCAGGTCAAATTTGGCCATCCGAAATCGTTCGCCGGCCTCACTCGCCGCTTCCAAGGCCACCTTGCCTGCAGTCCGGGCTTTGCTTGGCCAGGACAGGCTCATGGCCGGGTCGAAGCCGATGCCCAGCGTCGTGCGGTCCCACGTCTTGAGGTTTTCAGGCGAAAACATGTAGCTGAAGCTGACCGCAAGATTGGTGTTGGGCCAGATCGCGGCCTGGTCTATCCGCGCAAATGCCGCTTTCCATTCGAAGTAGGCGGATTCCAACTCGCCGTTGGCAAGGAACGCGCGGCTCAATACATCGCGCCAGTCAGCGGGTGCCGGTAGAGTGGGCAACTGACGAGCCTCGACAAGCGCCTCAAAGGGCTGCGAAGCCACTGTGAGCTTCGACCTCTCCTCTTGCGTGCCTTGCGGGGCAAGGACACAGCCGCACAGGCCTACAGCCATCGCCACACCCAGCGTTATCGTTGCTCGCTTCATGTTTGCAGGCTAGTCCGTCGCGTGGATCATCAGGAATACGCACAACTACCTAACCCGCCGCGCATCACGGTCGTGGCGGCCATCCACTTGCGGCCGCAAGTTAGGTTGCTGTGTGACTGTGCGACCGGAGCAGGCCCGCTACTGATCGCTGGCCTCACCTACGCACCCGCGATCGGGTGGAACGTACCGCTCCCAACAGAAAAATATTGTAGAGAGGCACCCAGATCAGGGTGATAAACCACCCGTAGCCGTAGCTCTCTGCGAGCCCGAGCGCGAAGCTCTTCCAGCTCAGCCATTCAAAGCCCGGCAACAACTTCAGCCACGACCCGTACATCGCGTGAGACGGGAACCACAAATCGAATGCCACACAGAGGCTGAAGGCGATCGCCAGCAAGAGGCTGGTGGCAAGGCCAGCGGCCCTGAGGCAGATACCTTGGCTCATGATGAATGCCCCTGATGCCCCATGGCCTCATGTTTTTCACCCAGGTACTGATCCGGCGAGGCATCGAACTTGTCCAGACACTCGCGTGAACAGAATCGGTACTGAACTCCTCGATAGATCTTCGCGTACCCGCGGTCTGGCTCAACGCGCATGCCGCAGACCGGATCGACTCCACCGGCCGGTTTGTCCTGAGGGCGATCTGCATTGCCTCGCTGGTGCCCGCCGTGACCGGCATGCGCTCCGCAACCACCCCGCATCATGAAATAGAACAGGACGCCGATCACCAGAAACCAGATCAAGCCGCTCATGTTCAGATCACCTCATCGGACCATGTTCCGCAGGGTTGGATTGTGCTATGAGTTGTTTCCATTGACCCATTCGCGGGAAGAACATGGGCACGCGCTGCCGATACGCACGATATTCGTCGCCGAACTCTTCGATGACCCGCTTCTCCTCCCGCCTTGCGAGCAACACGTACGCGAGCACGATGAGTGGAAAGACCGTGACTGAGAACACTGTTGGCCAATGCACGACGCCCTCACCAAAGAGCCCGATGAAGAGCCCCGAGTATTGAGGATGTCTGACCAAGGCATACAGGCCGTCGGTCGCCAATCGGTTTTGCTGACGGGCACGGTAGAGCTCCCGCCACCCTTGAATGAACAAACCAATGCCCACGAACAGCAGGAGGTAACCGATTACCATCGAGACCATCATGCCGGCCTCGCCCATGCCCAGCAAAGTGGACCACAGATTCGCGTTCAGATTGCGTTTGTCCAAGCCGAAGAAACGCACCAGCAGGTAGATCGTGAGCGGGAATCCGTACATCTCCGCGTACAGCGCAATGATGAATGCCTGCACCAGCCCGGCACTCGCCCACTCACGCCAGGTCTTCGGGGCGAGGTAGCGATAGATCAGCCACGAGGCCGCGACGATCATGAGGGCTGCGAGCGCCCAACTGCCCGAATGTGCAATGAGGTCGGTCATGGCGAATGCTCTCCCGGAAATGCGCTGTCTGTGCCCATGCGCCAGTGTGGCCCACAAAGATCGCGTTTCCTTCGCGAAAGCAGCGAGACTTCATCTCGAACGGGTGCGCCAGGTAGTTATATGTGCTTAATCGTGAGCCTCACGTGGGATGAGCAAACGCGACACTCAATTCACCGCGGAATTCGCGCCCGGATTGTCAGCGGTTCTCGGGGGAGCGTTGGGCCGGGAGATGATCACCATCCGGGGTCATCCCTTTCAGAAATTTGAAAAGGTCGCTGCCCGTGGAAAGGACAAGAGTGGTGTTTCCGGAAACGATCGACCTGTAGGACTGCATCGTTCGGGTGAATTCGTAGAATCCCACCGCTTCAGGGCTCTGGTTGTAAGCCTTCGCATAAATTTCGGTCGCCTTCGCGTCCGCAAGGCCCCGGATCTCCTCGACCTGGCGATAGGCTTCGGACTGAATTTTGTCCAAGTCACGCACGCGGTCGCCGCGTATGCGGGCGGCCTCGCCATTGCCTTCCGACAGGAAGCGTTCCGCGATTTGCCGACGTTCACTGATCATCCGATCGTAGATTTTCGGGCGCACGCTGACGTTGTAGTTGATTCGCTTGAACCGGATATCGAGCAATTCGATACCAAACACCCGAACCTTCTTGGCAGCTTCGCCGAAGATCTGCTGCTCGACCATTTTGCGTCCGTTCTGGATCGGCACCAGTGTTCCCATATCCTGCTGCAGTGCCACGCCGGTCAGGAGGGCATCACGCAGCGGTACACGATCCTTGGTAGTTCGAATGATCTCGATCAGCTCGTGTTTGGCGACAGCGTTGCGGGTCTCGCTGCCTAGAATATCGTCCAGGCGGGACTGGGCACTGCGTTCGTCGTGCAGCCGCAGAAAATACTGCAGGGGATCTGCAATCCGCCAGCGGGCAAAAAGGTCGACCGAGATGTAGAGCTTGTCCTTGGTTGGCATATCGGTCGGGTTGCCGTCCCACTCGAGAACTCGTTTGTCGATGAGGTTGACCTCCTGGATGAAGGGGACCTTCACCTTCAGACCGGCAACCGTCACGGGGGCGCCGACAGGTTTGCCAAACTGGGTAATGATCGCTTGCTCGACCTCGCTGACCGTATAGATCGAGCTCATTGCAACAAACGCCCCGATGCTCAAGGACACTGCAACGGCTACGAGCTTCATCCTGTTCATGGCCGATCCGCCTTCGGGGAGTCGAGGTTCAGGAATGGCAGAATGCTACGGGTCCGTTCATCGACAACGATCTTGGAGCGCACGCTGGGCATCACTTCCTGCAGGGTCTCGATATAGATGCGCCGGCGGGTAACCACGGGAGCCTTGGTGTACTCCGCGAATAAGGCATTGAATCGAGCGGCGTCACCTTGCGCTTCATTGATCCTCTTGAGCCGGTAGCCGTCGGCCTCGCGGATCCGCTGATCCTTCTCACCCTCCGCCAACGGGATCACCTTGTTGTAATCGCGCCGCGCCTCGTTGATGAGCTTCTCTTTCTCCTGCTGCGCCTGGTTGACCTCGTTGAACGATGCCTGCACCGGTTCGGGCGGATTGATGTCTTTCAACTGCACCTGATCGATGCTGATCCCCAACCCGTATTTGCTTGCGAGCGCCTGCATCTTGGTCAGCGCTTCCGTTTCGATTTCCTGTCGGCCAATGGTAATCACCTCGTCCACGGTGCGATCGCCGACAACCTCGCGCATGACGGATTCGGAAACGTCGCGCAGGATCAGCCTCGGTTCCCGAACGTCGAAAAGGAACTTACCGGGATCCGAGATGCGGTATTGAACCACCCATTCCACCAATGCGGCATTCAGGTCACCCGTCACCATCTGCGTTTCCTGCTTTGCTTCGCGAGGAATTTGATACGGATCGGTGGCGCCGGGTGTCGCGAACCCGAATTCCTGCTTCAACTGCCGTTTGACAGGAACGATGGTCGCGACATCGATACCGAACGGGAGCTTGGAATGCAGTCCCGAGGGAACATCCTTGAGATATTTTCCGAAACGCTGCACCACCGCGATGGAGTCGCTCGGCACGGTGTAATAGGCTGTCCAGACGCCCAGGCCGACCAGCGCGAGGACAACAATGACAACCGGTGCACGTAGGGCACCACTCGGCATCCCGTTTTTGAATCGATCCCAGCCTGACCGAACCAGACCTTCGATACTGGGACCGCCTGCCGACCCGCTACTCGAGGCGCTGCCCCGATCACCCTCGCGGCCCTGCCATCGCATTTGAACATCCCCTTTGTGCGCGCACACTACCAGCGGGACGTGCGCTGTGGGATGCGTACTTGCCACAATCCATCGCGTGCACAGCACAATGCAAGAGAAGTGATTTGTTGCTCACTGGAGCGCTTGCGCGCCGGTCACCAGATCGAGGATCTCCGTGGTGATTTCGTCCTGCCGGGCACGAGGCCCTTCCTGGCGGAGCTGCTCGGGCTTCTTGGACACGTTGTCACGCGCCGACTCCATCGCGCTGAAGCGCGCGGCATTCTCACTTGCCAGGGATTCGGTTGCAGCCTGGGTGAGAAGCGCGGCGGGCGAGAGGTTGTGAAGCGGTGGCAACTGCACCGGGTCAGCCGCGAGGGAAGCGAAATCGACCCGAAATAAACAGCGCCGCTCGATCACAGCAGCACTACCCTGACGGTAGCGGGCATATATGACCTCCGCACGGGTGATCTCCCCGCGCGCAATCAACCCATAGAGCTCAGCGGTCAAGCGCAGAATTGTCTGCGGGACGCTTTGCAGGCGCGTCTCCATGGGATGCGACCATGTCAGGGCCCGATGTCGCTCCTGCGCCAGTTTGGCGCCGCGACTGCCGAGGACTAAAGAGCACATCCTGTGCATTGAAGTCCGCCTCGGCCACATCGAGGAGCTGCTCGTGAAAGCCACCGACGAATCCATGTTCGCCCGTATACAGTACGAGCGCCCGGCGCCCTCCAGTGACGCTCCCAGCAGTCGCGGTCTCTGGAATGAGCACCAGGGCCCGACCCATCGCATTCGCCATGGTTCTGGCATAGCGACGGATGCCCGGAAGTGCGCGCTGTGCCTCCTGGAGTCGCATGCTGGCCAGGGAGCGCAAGGCACCCACTACATTGAGCAGCTCGCCCATGTTGGCGACGTGAGCACGGATTTCTGAAAGTTGTGTCACGCCGGCACGCCGGTACTGGAGCTCACCGCCGCGCGCTTCGAGAGACCAAATTCAGATCTCTATGCAACAGGTATGTATGCGCTGTTAGATATGGCCGCGCACCAAATACGACCCGTTGCGCACGGTCTACACCTACTCGAGGTACGCCTCGACGCCATAGCGGCGCATCATACGATGGCTGTTGAAAAGCGAGCCGCACTTTGCAATCGCGCCCTTCATGATCGCAATCCACGCAGGGCGTTGACCGTAGAACCCCGGCAACACGGCGTGCTCGAGCTTCTCGTAGAGCGAAGCGGCGTCATCCGCCACCGAGTGACTCCCGCCATCACCGATCGCCCAACCTGTGATGCCCTCCACGCAACCTTCAATCCACCACCCGTCGAGTATGCTCAGACTGGGCACGCCGTTCAGTGCGGCTTTCATACCGCTAGTGCCCGAGGCTTCCAATGGCGGCTGCGGTGTGTTCAGCCACACGTCAGCACCGGCCACAAGAAGTCTCGCAAGACGCATGTTGTAGTTGGGCAGGAAGACACCCGGCACGTCTGGCAGCAAGGTTTGCAGGTGAGCGTGCAGCGTGCGAATCAGCCCCTTGCCTGCCTCATCATGGGGATGAGCCTTGCCAGCAAAGACGAGCTGGAACGGCCATCGCCGTGCGAGGCTGCGCAAACGCTCCAGATCCGTGAACAACAGGTCCGCGCGTTTGTACTCGGTCATTCGCCGTGCGAAGGCAACGATCGGGCGTGTTGGATCGAGGCTGATCCCGAACTTCAACACTTCCGCCAAGAGCTCGGACTTCGCCCGACTGTGGGCCTGCCAGATGTCCTCATCCGATATACAGCACTCCGCCCGAATCAGGGTTTCAGGTTCGTGGCGCCACCGTGGCACGTGCCGATCGAACAGATCCGCGAATGGACGACTGGTCCAGGTTGCGGCGTGTACGCCGTTGGTGATGGCGTGTATCGGATACCCTGGAAATAGACGCCGGGATGTTTCGGCGTGTCGCTCGGCGACACCGTTGACATACGCGCTCATGTTGAGTGCAAGGCGCGTGAGATTGAGTTCGTTTGCACCGGCGAGCTGGCGCAGCATCGCGGGCTCGATGAACGGACCGGCCACAGCCTCGACCAAATTGTAGTCAAAATGATCGTGACCGGCCTCTACCGGGGTGTGCGTGGTAAAGGTGCACAGCTCGCGGACACGCGGGATGTCATAGGCGGACTCGCCCGCTTGAAGATCGCGCTCTGGATGCGCGGTTCGGCGCAAAAGCTCGATAGTGAGAAACGCCGAGTGTCCCTCATTCATGTGGTAGTGCCACATGCGAAACCCGATCGCACCCAGCAGCCGTATACCCCCAATGCCCAACAGCAGCTCCTGCTTCAAGCGATAGCGGCTGTCTCCGCCATAGAGATAGTGTGTGAGCTCGCGGTCGTCGGGTGCGTTCTCCGGAACATCCGTGTCGAGCAGAATCACCGGCACGCGTATGCCTCTGGCACACTCCTGCACAAACAGCCACCCGGTCAACCAGACGGTACGCCCTTCGATGGGCACACCGACGCGCGCATCGAGTGCCGTAGCACGCGTCGCGGGATCCCAGATCTCGGGTGATTCGCGCTGTTCCCCAGCCGGCGTGAGACTTTGACGAAAGTACCCCGCACGACTGACCAGCGTCACGGCAACGAGCGGAATGCCGAGATCGGCCGCCGAACGCACCGTATCGCCCGCGAGCACACCCAAACCGCCGCTATAAGTTGGGATGTCCGGTTCGAGCGCAATTTCCATTGAGAAATAGGCTATGCGCGCTTCGCGCGTAAACTGCCAGATCACATCGTGGTCGGTCATTGTCGCACTGCCACGCAGCTATTACCTAACCTACCGCGGCCCCGCGGCGCCGCACGTCTTGTTGCAGCTGCCCAGCCGCGCCACCAGCCGACGTAATGGGCAGCGCGAAGAAGAACGTCGTGCCCTCGGCTGCGGTGCTCACGAAATCGATGGAACCTCCGTGAAGCTCGAGAATGGCGCGTGCGATCGACAACCCAAGTCCGGCGCAGCCCGATTCCGAGGGGCGGCTCTTGTCGCCCCGGTAGAAGCGGTCAAACACGCGGTGGCGCTCGCCTTCGGGAATGCCCGATCCCGTGTCGTGCACGGCAACGCGCACCGCCTGCGGTCCGGGCGTGAGGCTCACGGTCACACGACCACCGGCTCGCGCATGGCGCACGGCGTTTTCGAGCAAGTTATCGAACACCCGCTCGATGAGCGAGATGTCGCCAACCACGAGCGGTAGGTTCTTCTGTGGGGGCTCAAAGTCCAGCGTTACGCCACGACGAACGGATTTCGCGAATTTCATAATGACGTCTTGCGCAAGCTCGGCGAGCTGGAACGGCTCTGGCGAAAACGTCACCTGCCGTGCATCGAGCTTCGCGAGCTCCAACAGCCGATCGACCAACCGAACGAGCCGCCGACTCTGTTGAAGCGCGACCGTCAGATAAGCGCGCTGCTCGTCGGCTGAAAGGTTGTCCTTCATCGACAGCGTTTCCAAATGTGCTTGAAGAGTGGTCAGCGGCGTGCGCAGATCGTGCGACACGTTCGTCAGGAGCTCGCGTCGCAGGTCGTCAGTTTTGTGCAGCTCCTGCATCTGCTCGTGAATGCGCTCGGTGAGCTGCACGAACAGCCGCCTCAAATGCTCGATCTCATCATCCGGGCCGCGAACGTCTTTGGACTGCTGCTCCGGCAGCGGAACGAAGCGACCGTCTCGAAACCCCTCGATATCCTGCTGCAAGACTCCAAGGCGGCGGGTCAGAATACGCAGGAACAGGATGCTGCCGCCGAGGGCCAAGAGCGTCGCGGTGAGAATGACGCCCCCATCCTCGCCGATCGCGTACGTCTCCTTGAGCCCAGCCGTCGGGCCGTCATCGCGGCGATTCAAGACCACATACAGGTAGGCCGCCGTGTCATCCGGGATCGACAGCCGGGCGACCGAGAAGGCGTCGCGATGACGCACGTCCGTCGGGTCATCTCCAAGCAGCGGGAATGCCGCTCTCCCGCTGAGAAACCGAGCAATGGGCTCAAGGCCGACGCGTGTGCGCACGATCCGTGCGGCCGGTACCGAGCCGGCCCTGATATTACCCCGCGCATCCAACACGTAGACGTCAACGTTCGGATTGATCATGGCAAAATGTTGCAGAGCGCTCGTCACTCTTCCTTCAGTCAGCGGCGGCTCGGACGCCAACAGTTTGTCGTCGGCATATTGGTGAGCCAGGTTGCGATTAACGATCTGGTCGAATTCAAGATGGTACCGCTCGTGCGAGACGCGCATCATGAAGATCAAAGTGCCCGCCATGAGCGCACCGAAGCTCAGGAACAGCAGCAGGAGCTTTGCGAAGAGCGTCCTGGGCACGATCACGGCGGGATGGCCTCGGGTGCGAATTTGTAACCCACTCCCCAGACCGTCTGCAGAAGGTCAGGATTGGCCGCGTCGCGCTCGATTTTCGCGCGTAGCCGGTTGATGTGGCAGTTGATCGCATGCTCATAACCTTCGTGGCTGTAGCCCCAGACAGCATCGAGAAGCTGCCCACGTGAGTAAACACGCCCCGGATTCTGCGCAAGGTGAAGCAGCAGATCGAACTCTTTGTGCGTGAGCGCAATCGGTTGCCCCCGAACCTGCACTTCGCGCGTGCGGGCATCGATGGAGAGGACTTCGCCGAAGCGCAACGGCCCCCGTGCATCCCGCGCCTGCTCAGACAGCGCATCGACGCGGCGAAAGATCGCTTTGATGCGGGCAATCAGCTCAGCTACGCTGAAGGGTTTCGTCAGATAGTCGTCGGCTCCCATCTCGAGCCCGAGTACCTTATCCACCTCCGTAGCCCGTGCGGTAAGCATGAGCACTGGGGTATACACACGCCCGGCCCTCAGGCGGCGACAGACTTCCAGGCCATCCATGCCTGGCAGCATGATATCGAGCAGGATGAGATCGAACGGCCTCGATTCCGCGATCTTCAGCCCGGTATCCCCCGCGAAGGCTAACTGCACGGTGCAGGAGAGATCTTCCAGGTGGCGCTTGAGAATCTTGGCGAGTTCCTGCTCGTCTTCAATGATCAGTACATTACGGGTCATGGGGTGCTGTCCAGCGTGCTTGCACTGCTAGCCTGATGATACCGCCACCGCGGCCATAGTCTTCTTCAAATGGTCTCGGCGGCTATTCGAAGATGAGTTTTCCGCGGAACATGCCCATCGGACACGAAAGCGTAAACTCGCCCGCCTCTTTCGGCACTCGACCGGCACGACCTGCCCGATCGGAAAATCGGCGGTCTTGCGGAGATCCGCGAAAACGGCCTTCTTCCGAACAGCCCGCCTCGTCAGTTGTAGCGCACCGGCTTGCCGTGCCGCATGAAGACTGTGTCGGGGAAGTGCGACCTGACGTGCATTGCTTATCCATGATTACCCGTGCGGCTTGCGCAGTCCTCTCCAAATCGTCTCGGAAGAGCAAACGAATCCGCCGCGTGGAATGCGCTTGCGTCGGTTGATCCGCCGCGCGGAAAGTACGTAGGTGCACAGCCCCTGATCTGCGACCGTTTTGCGATATTCGTCGTCCACACTATCGTACATGCACACGCAGTGATTCGATTAGGCTGGATCAGCCCCGGGGTGATCCAACTTAGCGGTTCCACGTGCCGGGAGGATCATCATGTTGACTCGTTATGTTGCCGCCGCCGCGGCGCTGTTTGCACTGGCCTCTCTGGGCCTGGCTGCACAGGAGCCGGCGCCGGTAGAGGAGACGCATGAGATCGCGATCGACCAACAGGTCGAGGTCGCCCAATCCATGGCCGCGCATGAAGCCGTTGCCCAACGCTTTGATGCGGAGGCGGCTCGGTTCGAGAAGCAGGCCACCGAGTACGAGCGCGCGGCGAAAGTCTACCGGGGCAAGCCCGATGGCGATCTGAAAACCGAGTGGACTATCCTGGCCACCCACTGCGAACGCATCGCCAAGAAACTCAAGGAGGCGGCCACAGAGGCGCGGGACGCCGCCACCTTGCACCGCAATGTCTCGCACAAGCTGACCAGGTAGACATGCCCAGCGTCAGTACATGCCCTTGCGGCCGCAGAGGCTACAACGCAGACGACCATGACATTCTCCGAATTTGACCTCATTTTGCACGAATGCCAGATGCGGAAACAGGAGCCGCCACGTATGAAGTCACGAGAAAAGTTGACATCTAAGGAGCGCCGTCCGGCAGCCGTTTCACAGCCGGTGGTGCAGAGCGCGTCCGACCAGGATTCAGCACGCGCCGCACCGGTCGAACAACCGGACGCCCGGCACGAGCTGATCGCCCTTCAGGCCTACTATCGCGCCGAAGCGCGCGGTTTCACGCCCGGGGCTGAGCTCGATGACTGGCTCGCCGCGGAGGCTCAGGTGGACAGCCGACCTCGCGAGACCCCGTCGGAAGCCGACGCCGCGCAACGCGCGCGGTGAACGCTGCGCGGTCGAAGCCGGCAGTACACCGCATAGCATCTTGCGATGTCGCCCGAAATGCTAGGCGAGCCGATACACCTTGGCGGGTGGGATCTCGACGCCGAAAGTAGAACCGCRGCCGACGGATGACTGCACCGWTACGGAAAGGCCYAGCAAGYGGGACAAACGCCGYACRATCCCAAGACCGAGGCCGAATCCCTCCCGGTAAGCGTGTCGTGCRGCYTCRAGGCGTTGAAAATCATTGAAGATGATTTGCAGCTGATCGCCTGGKATACCGATCCCCGTGTCGCATACGGTGAGCTGCAAGCTCCCGTCGGCGGCCTCGATGCACCGAATGCCGACCTCTCCATTAGGGGTGTAGCGAATCGCGTTCGCCACAAGATTGGAGAGCATTCCGCGCAACAGCGCCGGGTCGCTCTCTATGACGCGGCCGCACGGCTCCTTTGCGAAGTGCAGTGCCTTAGCCCGCGCGACAGGCCCGAACTGGCGCTCGAGGTCATCACAAATGTCAGCGATTCTGACGGGCTCGAGATTCACCTGCATCGTGCCTGACTCGAGGCGCGAGATCTCGATCAGCATCTTGAGCAACTCGCGCATCCGCTGCAGCGATGTGGAGGCAATCGCGGTGAGCTCCGCAATTTCGGACGCCTGCAACGCGCCCCGCTGGAACGCACCGATCATCAGCTCCAGGCTCTGGACCGGTTGACTCAGATCGTGGGCCGCCATGGAGAGAAATTCGCCCTTGACGCGGGCAACTTCTTCCGCGGCCTGCCTGGCCTGGCGCAGCTCCCTCTCGAAGCGGCGTCGCTCACTCCCGTCGCGAATCACCGCAAGCGTCCATTGATTTCCGTCGGCAGTGATCGGAGCAAGGTGGATGTCGACTGGAAACTCACTGCCGTCGGCTCGGCGCCCGTCGAGTTCAAGGCGAGGATTGCCCATCGGGCGAACCCTTGGATCGCCCGCGTACGTGCTTCGGAGTGCGACATGCGGCCCGCGATGTCGTTCCGGAATCAGTGCTTCGACCGGCTGGCCGATGAGGTCCACGGGCGAAGTGCCGAATAGATGAGCAACCCGCTGGTTCGCGAATACGATCGCGCCCGTGGAGTCGACGAGAACCATGGCATCCGGCGCCTGCTCAATCACCCCGGCGAACCCCGGCAGTGTCCTCATCTCTGTCAACTCCCCACCCCGGCAGCTACGGACGCGAATACCAGATTCACGTCATCATAACGTGTGCGCGGCGCCTGGGTTCAAGCGCCCATGTTTTCACTTGCTAGCGACACTATGGATTGGATAGGGAGTGGAAGCAGTCAGCGGAACGAGTCCCGTAGGCTCAACATCCTCTGCGTCGCGAACGGGTCTGCTCGGATCTATCCTGCGGCGGAGTGATCGGGTAGCCGAGTCCTTCGCGGGCATACTGCGCGGGCGATGCCTCAAAGCGTTGCCGGCTCTCCGCAGTCTCGAAGTAGTAGATCCGCCCCTGATAGATGGACGTCACGGCATGGGCCGTCGGCACGTCCTTTCGCGTCACCGGGTCCAAAGCAACCGTGACGTCCGCGGGATGCGCACCATGATAGCTACTGCCGCCATCGCCGTGGCCGCCGTGCCCGAAGTCGCCCGATCCGGAAGATCCGCCATGACTTCCGAAAGGACCGTATCCTCCACGGCCGAAGTGACGGCCGCGGGTGAACACAAAGAGCACTCCGGCGGCAAGCACAATCCAGAGCCAATTCTGAGTAAGCCAGTCCATGATGATCTCCTGCTGCGCGCTGGGCAGCGCCGCACTACGAGTGTGCTCGCAAACCGTGATATCTGGCATGCGTAGATATCCCTACACCCAACTCACTCCGGCCCCACGGGATCGCTCGTGCTTGAAGTAGAAATAGACGATGAAACTCAGGACCGCGGCGAAAAAGCACCACACGGACACGAAGGTCGCAACATGGATCGCGTACGCCGCCACGAAGGCCACCAATGACGATGCTCCAAACACCTGGATGACTCTTCGACTCGAAAGGAGACTGCTGACACAGGTTGCGATCAGATAGAAGAACATGACCGTGACGATGTAAAAGTGCGGCGACTCATAAACGATGTGTTTGCCGAGCACCCGCGAAGTCACGGGGGACTGGATGATGAAGTACAGCAGGTACAGTCCGACCCCCGCTCCGGCGACCTGGCAGGCAGCCAGGGCCTTCCTGCGCCAGGGGACCGTCTCGAGCAAGCCGACGGCAAAGGGCACGAACATCGGCCACAGGACATGCGAAAACAGCGAATAGACCAGGGTCAGTGTCGTGTTAGGCCATGGTGTTGCGTTTCGGAAAGACAGCCAGATCAAGCCCTCGGTGATCTGCTGGAGCCCGAACAGGAGCGGAATCATGGCGAACGGAATCTCGGTCCGGCGGACGGTGATTCGCAGCGTCACCACCCCCACAGCGGTCAATGCGGTGCCGGCGACAAAACTGGCGGATGCGGAAAAGCACATGGATGTTCAAACGGCCAGGAAAGCACGCTTGCGAAGCAGCTTCCCGTTCACCGGCGACACGATGCCGCGATCAACATGAATCAACTTCCCGTCCTTGGGCGCGTAATGCAGTCGCGACAGAATGTCCTTGATCAGGTTGATTCGGGCGAGCCGCTTGTCATCCGCACGTACCACAGTCCAGGGAGCAGCCCGCGTATGGGTCTGTTGGAGCATGACGTCGCGTGCGCGGCTGTAGTCCTTCCAGTGCTTGAGCGCAGCCTCGTCGATGGGACTGACTTTCCACTGCTTGAGTGGATCCTTGCGCCGTGCGCGCAGGCGCCTGCGCTGCTCCTCACGTGAGATATCGAGGTAGTACTTCAGCAGCCGGATGCCGGAGCGGACCAGCATCTGCTCGAAATCGACCACTGAGGTCAGGAACTCTCGATACTCCGCCCGCGTGCAAAATCCCATCACGCGTTCGACGCCCGCGCGGTTGTACCAGCTACGGTTGAAGAGCACAAATTCCTGCGCGGACGGAAGGTGTGGAATGTAGCGTTGGAAATACCACTGCGTGCGCTCACGGTCGGAAGGTTTGCCTAAGGCCACGACGCGTGTCTCGCGCGGACTCAGATGTTCGACGATGCGTTTGATGGCACCGTCCTTCCCAGCCGCATCGCGACCTTCGATAATGACCAGAATGCGGTCCTCGCACTGGATGAAATGCTTCTGCAGCTTGACGAGTTCGATCTGCAATCGATGCAGCTGCCGCTCGTAATCGTCTCGGTTCCCGGGCTCCGACTTGTGTCTCTTGCTCACGTGGGCAGTGTCTCCGTGTTTTTCCGGCCTACGAGTCCGACCAGCGCGCGGCTCACCACGCGATACGTGCCGCTTGACCCCAGCAGTGGCTCATTCAAATTCACGTCGTCGGGAGGTTCTCGCCCCGTGTCAAAGGCGAGTGCCCACGTCGCTTCGGCCAAGGCCGGCAGTTGAAATTCGCAGGCCTCAGCCGAGGGGTTGAACAGGAAACACAATGGTGGCTTCCCTTCGGAGCGCACTGTGCAACCGAGCATCAGTTTGGAGGCATCCCAGACCGGCTCGTGCCCATCGGCGTCGAACCATTGGAGGTCTTCGCGCGTGTAAAACCGTTCCGCGCGCAATACGGCGTGCTGCCGCCGGAACGCGATGAGTGAGCGGGTAAAGCGAGCAATCTCAGCGTGCGCCTCAAGGCCACGCCAGTCATACCAGGAGATCTCGTTGTCCTGGCAGTACGCGTTCGTATTGCCTTGCTGCGTGCGGGCGAACTCATCGCCGCCCAGAAGCATAGGTACCCCCCGCGAAATCAGGAGGGTGGCCATCAAGTTCTTGATCTGTCGCGTCCGCAACGCAATGATCGCAACATCATCGGTGGGTCCCTCCACGCCGTAGTGGGCGCTGAAGTTCTCGCCCGGCCCGTCGCGATTGTCCTCGCCGTTGGCCTGGTTGTGTGGTGAGGCATACGTAACCAGGTCCGCGAGGGTGAAGCCGTCATGGCAGGTGACGAAGTTGATGCTGTTGACCGGGCTCTTGCCATCGCGCTCGTACAGGTCGGAGCTGCCGGCAAACCGGGTGGCGAACCGCGCCCGCGTGCCGGGATCGCCGCGCCAGAAGCGTCGCACGTCATCGCGGTATTGGCCGTTCCACTCCGACCAGCGCTGCCCGGGAAAACGTCCTACCTCGTATGCACCGCCCGCGTCCCAGGCCTCCGCGATGAGTTTGACGTCGCGCAATACTGAATCTTCCGCGATGCGCTCGAGCAACGGAGCATTGGCTTGAAGACGCCCCTCGGTATCTCGACCGAGCACCGAGGCCAGATCGAAACGGAAGCCATCGATGTGCATCTCGATCACCCAATAACGCAGGCAATCGAGAACGAAGTCCCGCACGACAGGATGATTGCAGTTCAGGGTGTTGCCGACACCGGAGAAGTTGGCGTAGCGATGCCGGTCGCGATCCAGCAGGTAGTAGATGCGGTTGTCCAATCCGCGAAAGCTGAACGTCGGACCCGACTCATCGCCTTCCCCCGTGTGATTGAAGACAACATCGAGAATGACCTCCAGTCCGTGCCGGTGCAGCTCGCGGACCATCGTTTTGAACTCATCGACCTGAGCACCAGGGGACGATCGCGTGGAGTAACGCTCCTTGGGCGCACAAAACGCCACCGGGCTGTAGCCCCAGTAGTTGCGCAGCCGTTCACCGGTCTGGGGATTGCTCCGGGTCAGCTCGCCCGCGAAGAATTCATGGACCGGCAGCAGCTCGATGGCAGTGACGCCCAGACTCTGTAAGTACGGGATCTTCTCGACCACACCCAGGAACAAGCCGGGATGGGTCGCGCCGGAGGATGCGTGAACCGTCAGGCCGCGCACGTGGGTTTCATAGATCACGGTCTCGCTCCATGAGCGCTTTGGGCGGCAGGTGTTCTGCCAGTCAAAGTCGGACTCCACGACGAGGCACTTCGCAACGAAGGGAGCATCATCCGGTAATGCGAGGGTTGCCGAATCCCGGCCCCGCTCCGCACCGTCATCTCGCAGGCGCGCAAAATCCCACCCGGCCGTCCCGACCAGCGCCATCGCATGCGGATCGAGGAGCATGCGCCGTACATCGTACCGATGGCCCTCCTCAGGGGCATAAGGACCGGTCATCCGCCATGTGTACGCCCAGCCGGGGCCGATTCCTGTCACCCCCACGTGCCAGATGTCGCCGGTCCGGTGGCATTCGAAGTCGAGGTCGAGCGCGCGCACCGGGCGAGACAAATCCTTCGGCTCGAAGAGCAGCAACTGTGCGCCGGTCGCATTTCGAGCGAATGCGGCAAAATTCACCCCGCTCCGATGTACGGATGCCCCCAGCGGGAGAGGCCTCCCGCGAGTCACATCGTCGCAGTCCAACGCCTTCATGCCTGTGCGTCATCCGCGCGATGTGTCATTAGACGCCCACTTCCGACATCGTGAGAGTTTGCCGCTATCCGTCGCCACAAACCTCTCGAAATAATCGCAATCTGCGCTTCGTACGGCCAATTCCGTACCATAGCGTGGGTGGCACGCCGTCGAAGGAGCGCCCATCGCGAATGCGCGAATCCTGTGATACGGGAGAGACTGTCATGAGAAAGGCATCGAGAAACGCTATCGCCGCCCTGAGCGTAATACTGATCCTGGGCGCGATGGTGCTCTGGATATGGCCAAACGGGCGACCCGAATACATTCCGGGCATGGAAACCAGCATGCATCACGCATCGATGGAATCGATGCTCCGGGATGCGAAAACGCCCGAGGATCACGAAGCCCTGGCCCAACACTATGAACAAGCGGCACAGCGCCTGGACGACGACGCCTCTCGACAGGAACGGCTCGCGGCACTCTATGCGACCCCGGTCGCCGGTCGGCGTCCTTTGCAAAGCTTCGCCACGCATTGCTTGAACGTTGCCAAGAGCCTGCGGGGGGCCGCGGCAGAAGATCGCGAGCTCGCAAGCCTGCATCGGGAAATCGCGCGCAGCACGAAGTGAAGAGCCCCACGCTCGTGTAACCCCAGGTAGCCGTCGGACAATTTCCTTCGCGCGACTTGGCCCGGCCACGTACCGCATTACGTATTAGTCCGGACGCCCTCCTGCACCTTCTCGCGGTAATGTGCTGCCATAGGGTGGCCACGAACGGCCCCCAGCATGATGGCGAGGAGAATGGATCATGGCGAATCAACACGTAGGTCACGGCTTCGGGCCTGTCGGGGCAAACGCGGCGCCCTCGGCCCCGGTCTCTTCAGGTCTGCGCACGTATCTGCTGCAAGTGTACAACTACATGGCAGCCGGTTTGGCATTGACCGGTGCGGTGGCTTACTACGGCGCGGCCAGCGGCTTCTACGCCTCCATCGCGGGCACGCCGCTCCTGTGGGTCGTTCTGTTTGCCCCCTTGGCGCTGGTGTTATTCCTGGGGTTTCGCATCGAGCGGATCAGTCTCGGTGCAGCGCAGATCAGCTTCTGGGCCTATGCGGGGCTGGTGGGACTATCACTTTCCGGCCTCTTTCTCGTCTACACGGGGGAGAGTGTCGCGCGGGTGTTCTTCATCAGCGCGGGTACCTTCGCGGCAACGAGTCTTTACGGCTACACAACGCGGCGCGACCTCTCGCGCTTCGGTTCGTTTCTGTTCATGGGCCTCATCGGCATCATCATTGCCGGGCTCGTGAATATGTTTCTAAAGTCCTCCACGGTGCAGCTCACCATTTCGGCGGTCGGTGTGATCGTGTTCGTCGGCCTCACGGCTTATGACACGCAGCGGATCAAGGCTCTTTACGTCGAGGGTGAAGACGGGGCAATCGCGGGCAAAAAGGCGATCCTGGGCGCGCTGGCGCTCTATCTCGACTTCCTGAATCTGTTCCTGATGTTGATGCAGCTGTTGGGCAATCGCCGCCGATGAACCACCGATGACGATCCTGAGCGGGGCTTTTGTAAGGCTGGGTGTGTTGATGCCGTTGGCGGCTGGAACCCTTGGTCCGCCCGATGCCCTGCCAGCCGCCGCACTGCGCGCTTGGCGGCTTCAGGTTGGGAGGCGATCCTTGTGTTGACTCGTTACGTTTCCGCCGCCACCGCGGTGTTGTTCGCGCTCGCATCCGTGAGTCTCGCTGTGCAGCCAGCGACGAAAGAGGACACGCATGAGATCACGAGCAACCAACAGGTCGAGCTCGACCAGCCTATCGTCGAACATGAGGCGATTGCACAACGCTTCGAAGCGATGGCGGTCCAGCTCGAGAAACAAGCCGCCGAGCACGAGCGACTAGCCAAACACTATCGCAGCAGCCCGGGCGCGGTTCCGGCCAAGGATGCGGCCAAGCTGGCCGTTCACTGCGATCGCATCGCCAAGAACCTCAAGGAGGTGGCCGCGGACGCACGGGACGCAGCCGCCATACACCGCAATATCTTGCACAGACTGTTCAACTAAACATGCCCCCGGTCGGCTTGCGGCCACAAATGCCGCGACACTGGCTCCTGCGAGGCATGCGCTGAGGGCGCGTGCGCGATTCCAACCTTGGGAAACTGCCTCCACAGTGTGACGGCTACCGGTCCGCGCCAAGCAATGCTTCCACCTTGCGATCGTGTCCATAGATATCCTCGAAGAAGAGCACATCGCCCGCCTCGATTGCGAGCGCCGTAGCGTAGAAAATGATCACAGGAATCGGCCTCGATAGATTCACTCGCAGCGCCTTGTCGCCGTTCATCGCCGCCTCGATCTTCGCCGGGGTCCAATCTCCCGGGGTGTCCCGGAGCACGTGCGCGGCGAGCGCCACTGGATCTTTCACCCGAATGCAACCGTGGCTGAACGCCCGACGGGACTTCTCAAAGAGCTGCCGGGCGGGAGTCGAGCGAAGATAGACGTTGTGCGCGTTCGGAAGCATGAACTTAATGAGCCCTAACGCGTTGTCATCGCCGGGGCGCTGGCGTAAGCGCAATCGTCCTGTGGCGAGCGCCCTGATATTTTCGGGAGTCGCCTTGAGCGCCGTCGCGTCGTCGCCTTGCCCGCGAACGATTTCGAAGTCATGCCGTTGCAGGTACGCCGCATTCGCCCGAATGGCCGGCAGCATCTCCCGCCTCATGATGCGGGTAGGGACATCCCAGTACGGCCGGAAGACGACGTACTTCATGTCGGCAACGAACACGGGCGTACGCATGTCGGTGTATGTCTGACCCACGATGACCGGCATCTGCAGGATACTGGCCGCGCGATCATCCGCCGATTTGAACGCGAACAGGGTGAACTGCGGAATGTTGACGAGGACAGGCGGCGTCTCGAACGGAGGCAGCCACCGCCATCGTTCCAGCGTGATTTCGATCTGCCGAACCCGTTGCGCAAGCGGAGTTGTGAGCGCCGTGAACGTCGCTCTGCCGAGCGCGCCGTCGGCATCGAGCCCATGTCGACTCTGGAAGTGTTTGATCCCGGCAACGAGTCCCGGATCGAGTCTGTTGTCGTCGGAAGCGGGCGCGCTGGCCGGCGGCGGCAGATCGCCTAGCGCGAGCAGAAGCCGGCGCAGCGCAGGGGCGCCCGAGTACGCCTCGCCCGGATTGACGGAGCCTCCGGGGAAGCCAGGCACCTTCGTCAAGTCTGGCTCGGCCGCCAGCTCGCGGTAACGCGTGAGCTCCTGTTTCAGCAGCCGATAGTGAAGAAACGGCGGCTCCCAGGAGGCCAGCAGCTCACCGAGCCGGTCAGACCCGGCCATCTGTTCGAGGACAGCTGCGGCATCCAGGGCCGGTCGGGGCTGCGTCAGGTGAAAACCGCAGGCCCGGGGATCCACACGACCGAAGTGCAGGTGGGTCACGAACCTGAACGCCGCAGCCGACATCGAAACATCGAATCGCGCGCGTTGTTCAAATGCCCAGTCACGGTGAGTAGCGAGTTCATCGAGCTGCTGATCGAGCCGGACGACCGCGTAATCAGCCGGGCGAAGGCCGTACGTATCCGCGGAGCGCAACACCTGAAGCAGATCCGTTGCTTGCCTCGAGACGGTGCCGTCTCGCGTCCAGAAAGGTCTGAAGCCGCGCCGCTCATAGCCCATTCGCAACGCTGCCCGCTCGCGATCGACGACCCGAGGCAACGGATACTCAGCGCGTTCCAGCAGACTGCGGACTGCCTCAGAAGCTGGGTCCACTTCTTCGGCACGGGCGCGAGTGACGTTCAGCACCATCAGCACGAGCATCATCAGAAGTATTAGGAACGGAACTCGTTGTCTTTCATACGCCGTCACGCGTAACACCCCCCGCAACTCTCGCACGGCAACTTTCTCAAGATCACAGGGCGGCCTAACAAAAGCAGTGCGATCGCCGTCGTTCGGGCCCATCTGAGAGCGATCCTGATTCAGGCCGTGGGTGCGGCGGTGACAGCCGCCCGCGAGCGCGCAGTCCGTGCGCAGTCCGCGCGGCGAGTGGGGCGGCGGGATATCACCGCAGTTTCGGTCCAACTCGGCGGCGGTCCTGGATCGCGGCCCTGCAGGACGGTCTGGATCTGCTCGTGGTCAAGCGTCTCATACTGGATCAAGGCACCGGCCATCCGATGCAGCGCGCTCACATTGCCCTCGAGGATGTTTCGGGCGCGGGCATAGTTGCGGTCAATGATCGCGCGCACGGCCTGGTCGATGGCGCGCGCGGTGTCGTTCGAGACGCTCTTGATGAGCCCGGCTCTCCCAGGCAGGAACGGCTGATCGTCCTCACAGCAGGCCAAAGGACCCAGCTCAGTGGACATGCCGTACCGGGTCACCATGCTGCGGGCGATTTCAGTGGCGCGCTGGATGTCGTTGGATGCGCCGGTGGTGACTTGATCAGCGCCGAAAATCAACTCTTCGGCCACGCGGCCCCCGAACAAGGAACAGATGCGGCTGTTGAGGAACTCTCGGGTGTGACTGCTGCGCTCCGCATGCGGCAGATGCACCGTGACCCCCAGCGCGCGGCCGCGTGGGATAATGCTTACTTTATAGACGGGGTCGTGATCCGGCACGTTCAGGCCGACGATCGCGTGGCCCGCCTCGTGATAAGCGGTCAGCTTTTTCTCCTGCTCCGACATACACAGGGAGCGCCGCTCGGCACCCATGACGATCTTGTCCTGGGCCTTCTCGAAATCCTCCTGCTCGACGCAGCGTTTGTCGGAACGCGCAGCGAACAAAGCGGCTTCGTTGACAAGATTGGCCAAATCGGCCCCGGAGAAGCCGGCCGCGCCGCGGGCAAGCGTCTGGGGGCTGACGTTGTCCGCTAACGGCACGGCGCGCATGTGCGCCCGCAGGATCTGCTCGCGACCGCGAACATCCGGCAGCGGCACGACCACTTGACGGTCAAAGCGGCCGGGGCGCAACAGCGCAGGGTCGAGCACATCCGGACGGTTGGTGGCCGCGATGACGATGACGCCCTTGCTCCCTTCGACGCCGTCCATCCTCACCAACAGTTGGTTGAGGGTTTGCTCGCGCTCATCGTTTCCCCCACCCATACCGGCACCTCGGTGACGGCCCACGGCGTCGATTTCGTCGATGAAGATGATGCACGGCGCCTGCTTTTCAGCCTCGTCGAACATATCGCGCACGCGGCTCGCGCCGACCCCGACAAACATTTCGACGAAGTCAGAACCGGAAACCGTGAAGAACGGCACACCGGCTTCGCCGGCAATGGCTCGGGCCAGCAGGGTCTTGCCGGTGCCGGGCGGGCCGACCATGAGCACGCCGCGCGGGATCTTGCCGCCTAGTGCCCGGTACTTACCCGGAGCCTTGAGGAAATCGACCAGCTCAGCGACTTCCTGCTTGGCTTCCTCGACACCGGCGACGTCCGCGAAAGTGATCTTGCGCTGATCGGCCGCGAGCCGGCGTGCACGCGATTTGCCGAAGCTCATCATCGCGTCAGATCCTCGGGCCTCCGGGGGCTTGCGCTGCACCAAATAGATGGCGAGCCCTCCCATCAACAGGATCGGGAGAGCCGAGAGCAGCCACTCGATCGGCCAGGGCGTGTCCTGCGGATGTTCGGCGCTGATACTGATTCCGCTTTGGATCAGCGTTGCGATCAAGGGGCCGTTGTTGGTTTCCGGGCTGAGGGTGCCAAAGTGCGCTCCGCCCTTGAACTCACCCCGGATCCGATCGCCGGAAATGATCACACTCTTGATCGAGCCCTGCTTCACCTGTTCCAGGAAATCCGAGTACGGGATCTCGGAGCTCCTCACGGTCTCTGCATCGGCCGATCCGGCGTAGTTGACGGCCATCTCCTGGGCGATCGCGGCTGATCCGGGAGCGGATAAGAGCAGTGCAACACACAGCGTAGGCAGCAGGCCAAGCGAGTACCGCTCGCATCGTGGAAACATCTTGCTTCCGTTCCCGCCGCGCCTCACGCACATCATGATCATATCCATCCGGTCAGCCGCCATCTGCAAGCACCGTATCGGCAGCGGTACTGGTGCAGCATCCGTAGTTGCCACAAGATACGGCGCGTAACTCCTCGCGCGAACGAAACGCTATCTCCGCGCGAGCGATGCAAGACTTCTGCGCGCGGGTCACGCGGCGGTATTGAGGGTATAGGGGACGCCGGGAGGGTCGAGTCGTCAACTTGCTGAACCGGCTCTCTCGAATCCGGGCGATTCACGTTGATTGAGGCCGCCCGCCCGGAAAGAGAAGCTGCCAAGAAACCCCCCACTCCCACAGCATGAAGCTCGCCAGAGCGACTCGTTCCGCCAGTCCCGGCATTTGGTTGCGCAGAACCGCAAAAACCAGCGCCGCCATGGCGATGGCAGCCACGACGGACGAGGCAAAAGACAGTCGCACGCGTCCCCGCCACCGCCGGCTCGCGGCGAACGCGGCCGAGAACAGGAACAGTGCGATGAGTTCCGTCGGGAAAGACGCCGCGGTGGCTAGACGATGCACGAATCCCGCCGCGGTCGCACGCCCTGCGGGGTCGGTCGGAAAGACAGCCGCAACCAAGAAGCCCACAGCGGCCAGACTAAAGAGCAACACTGCGACAGTGCTCAACGGGCCGGGGGCGAGCGATCTGCGCAGGCCCCGGCTGAGGGCTAGATTTCCGGTGCCGTGTACGGTAGCGCCAAAGACAAACACCCATCCGAGCCGACCGTTGGCGAAAGCACTCACGTAATGGCGTGTCCAGTCGATGTCTTCACCCAACACCAACACATGGAGCGCGATGAGCGCGGCTGCAAACGCGAGCACGCCCAAGAGCCCGGCCAGTCCATATGCCCTCACGCCCACACTCTTATCGCCTCATGCTCTTGAAGAGGCCGCGAACGAGGTTGTGCATCCAGGCGTACACAACGCCGATCACGAACGCGACCACGACAATGCCACAGAAGCCCAGGAAAACTTGCCACGGCGTCGGTGCACCGCTCGGCGGTGTCACGGCGACCAGGTTGATACCATGGAGCAGCGCACCGAAGAAGGCGCGGGCTGTGTCGGGCCACAGAAAAACGGCCAGTGCGCACAGCGGGTACAGGACGCCGGCCGTGAGGCTCAGCGCGAGGCCGGTCCCGAGGGGTCTCATTTCGTACATGGCCGTCTACCTGTCACCATCACCGAACGAATCCCGAACCGGCGAGTCAGGGATCAGCATCCGCCGCGTCGCCGGCGGCGTGTCTCGGATTCGCGCGGCTCGGATTCGCGTGGCGCCGCCGCGAGCGGACGGCCGAACTCTGCGCGTGCGTACTGCTGCGGCGAGGCCTCGAAGAGTTGGCGGTTCTCTGGGGTCTCGAAGTAATAGATACGTTCGCCATAGAGGGACGTGACCGCGCCGGCGATCGAGACGTCCTTGCGTGAGACCGGGTCGATGGCCAGCCCGGAGGCCGAAGACTGCGTGGAATCAACGTTCATGATCGTATCTCCTGATCCAGAGCGTGGATCAACTTGATATGGTGTGGAGTTTGAGCGGCATTGATCGCGCCGGGTTCTCGGGAAGAGCGCAACGTCGTCTCGAACGGTCGTTCTACGTACATATACCTACGATGCGCAGCCGGCGATCGAGCGCGCGCCGGCCCGAACTTCCGCGCTACCTGCCCCACCGTGCCGCAAACACGTTGTAGAGCGGTACGAAGACGAGGCCCGCATACGCACCATAGAGGAAGCTTTCGACGAGCCCCAGCAGGAAGCCCCACCACGTGAGCCACCGAAACGCCGGCAACAGTTGTTCGAGGAGGGCATGCATGTGCAGGTTTTCGGGCACGATGAGTCCATACATCACGCACACGACGAACGTGACCGCGCCCCACGATCCCAGCGCCCACGACACCACTCTCAGGTTCAGCATGATGACCCCCGCTCAATGTTGATGGCGGGCTGGCCGCTTAGTCTCGCCTTCGCCCTTCTCTGGGGGCCGCTGGCCCTCGTCTTGACCCCCATGGCCCCCGTGTCCGCCATGCCCGCCGTGCCCGAAGAGATGCGCGGCGACAAACACCACGAGAATCAACACCCAGAACCCGTTCTGCCGTAGCCAATCCATCCGTATCTCCTCGAGGCGCCGCGAAGTGGCGCGACAGTCAACCCAACGGGCATAGCTATCCCGCATGAACCTCATACCCCGACGCGCCGATCTGACTGCGCGCTCTGGTTGACGATGATAGTGCACACCCTTCTCGAAACTATCGCGATCGGGCCGCAGGTGGCACGCTCCGGCGCCGCTCTTGCGACCCTCGCGAGACCCTTTTGCGATAACTCACCGCTAATCTGACGCTCGAGCGGCCTAAGGCCCATTCTCGTCAACCGGCCGATTTCGGAGACATCAGATGCGTAAATTTCTGGCAACCCTCGCGACGCTGCTCGTAGGGTCGACCCTCGCGGGCTGCGGCTACAACACGCTGCAGCGTAACGACGAGCAGATCAAGTCGAGCTGGTCGGAGGTCGTGAACCAGTACCAGCGTCGGGCAGACCTGGTTCCCAACCTGGTCAACACGGTCAAGGGCTTCGCCGCCCAGGAGCAGGCGATTTTGCTGGGTGTCACCAACGCCCGCGCCAAGGTCGGGAGCATTCAGATGACTCCGGAGCTCATCAACAACCCGCAGGCATTCGCCAAGTTTGAAGCCGCGCAAGGAGAGCTGTCGAGCGCCCTGTCCAGGCTGCTGGTGGTGTCCGAGAACTATCCGCAGCTGAAATCCGATGCCAACTTTCGCGATCTGCAGGCACAGCTGGAGGGTACGGAAAACCGGATCACGGTTGCGCGCAACCGCTACATCGCATCGGTGCAGGAGTACAACGTGACCGTGCGCTCCTTCCCTTCCAATCTGACTGCGAAAGCATTCGGCTACCCGGTGAAGGCCAATTTCGCGGTAGAGAATGAAAAAGCAATCTCTAAGCCGCCCACAGTTGACTTCTCCCCGGCGCCGGCCCGAGGCGAGGGTGAAGGAGCCTCCAAGTGATGACAACGGGCACAGCACGAGCGTTGATTCTTGCCTTCACGCTTTGCTGGTCCTTCATCGCTGCGGCACAAGTGCCGGTCCCGCCCTTGACCGGGCGCATCACCGACCAGACCGCGACGCTCACCCCTGAGCAGCGGGCCGCGCTGGAACAGACGCTGCAAACATTTGAAGCGAGGAAAGGCAGTCAGCTCGCCGTCCTCATCGTGCCCTCCTCCGAGCCGGAGACGATCGAGCAGTACGCCCTGCGCGTGGCGGAGCAATGGAAACTGGGGCGCAAGAAGGTGGATGACGGCGCAATCCTGGTCATCGCCAAGAACGACCGCACACTGCGAATCGAGGTGGGGTACGGCCTGGAAGGAGCGCTCAACGACGCCACCAGCAAGCGCATCATCAGCGAGACTATTCTGCCGCGTTTTAAGCAAGGGGATTTCTACGGCGGCATTACGGCCGGAGTCGGGCAGATCATCCGCGTCGTCGATGGCGAGCCGTTGCCCCAGCCCACGACACCGTCTACCGACAACACCATCGGCCAGACGTTCCCCATCATTCTTCTGTTGGCACTCGTGGTGGGTACGGTGCTGCGCTCGGTCCTGGGCAGAGTTCCCGGCGCGCTCGCGAGCGGCGGGGCCGTAGCCTTCATCGCTTGGCTGGTGGCTGGCACGGCCGTCGTCGCGCTCGCAGCAGGCGTGATCGCGCTCTTGTTCACGTTACTCACCGGCGGCATGGGCGGGCGCGGCACGGGCGGTCACTATCTCGGCGGTTATCATGGAGGACTAGGCCGGGGTGGCCTCGGCGGCAGCTTTGGTAGAGGTGGGTTCGGCGGCGGCGGTTTTGGCGGCGGTGGCGGCGGATTCGGTGGCGGTGGCGCCTCGGGTCGGTGGTAACCATGAGCATCCCTCGCACTGCGCGACATCTCCTCGTGACCCGCCGGCAAGTCCAAAGGGCATTCCCACGCCCAACCCTGCTGGCCATCGAGCAAGCGATCAAGGAAAGCGAGACCGCACATGTCGGTGAAATCCGTTTTGCAGTGGAGGGTGCGCTCGAGGGCATGCCTCTTCTCAGGGGGCAATCTGCCCGAGAACGTGCGATCGACGTATTCTCCCAACTGCGGGTGTGGGATACCGAGCACAACAACGGAGTGTTGATCTATCTGCTACTCGCCGATCGACATGTTGAGATCGTTGCCGATCGCGGCGTTCATGCGCGGGTCGGTTCGCATGAATGGGAGGCCATCTGCCGACAAATGGAAGCCGCTTTCAGACAGGGGCACTACCGGGACGGTGTAGTCAGCGGTATTCAGGCCGTGACACGCCATTTGGCCCAGCATTTTCCCGCCACCGGCGAGCGCCGGAATGATTTGGCGGATAAGCCGGTGCTGCTCTAGCGGCGCGATCGACAGAAGCGTCGCGATTCAAACCGGGAAGCGTACCGATGAGTCTGTTCAAGGTCAGATCCCGGTCAACGCCCGCAATGGGCCCTTCTGAGAATTCCGCGTGGTGGCTGCGACCGCTGGACCAATCCCTAGCCGAGCTGGCCACCGAACCCGCCGGATTATCGAGCGCCGCGGCCCGGGAACGTCTTGCGCGCGTCGGACCGAATGTTTTTCGCGACCGTCCGCAGCGACCCCTCGTGCTGCAATTCCTGGCGCGCTTCGCCAATCCACTCGTGGTCATTTTGCTGACCGCGAGTCTCGTGTCTGCTCTGGCCGGCGAGATCACCAGCTTCGTGCTGATCACGGTGTTGGTAATGCTCAGCGTCGTGCTCGACTTCGTACAGGAATATCGCGCCGACCGGGCCGCGGAGCAACTGCGCGCCACCGTCGCCTTGCGCGTGAGCGTGCAACGGGACGGAGCGAAGATTGACGTGCCGATCAGTGAGCTCGTGCCCGGCGACGTGGTTCTCTTGTGCGCGGGCGACCTCGTGCCCGCTGACGCGCGAGTGCTCGAAAGCCGCGACTTCTTCGTCAATCAAGCCCTGTTGACAGGGGAGCCGTATCCCGTTGAGAAACATAGTGGCGAGATCGTGTCCGGCGGCCCGGAGTTGAACGACGCCACCAACGCCGTGTTCATGGGTAGTAGCGTGATCAGCGGCAGTGCGCAAGCAGTGGTGATCAAGACGGGACGCTCCACCTCGATGGGCTCGATCGCCGAGCAGCTCACGCGCGCCCCGCCACCGACGGCCTTCGATATTGGCACGCGCCGCTTCGGCCTGCTGATCATGCGGCTCACCATTCTGCTCGTGTTGTTTGTACTGCTGATCAACGCCTTTTTCGGACGGCCCTGGTTGGAATCCTTCCTGTTCGCGGTCGCGTTAGCTGTTGGCCTCACCCCTGAGTTGCTGCCGATGGTCGTCTCGGTCACGCTCGCACGCGGCGCGCTTCGCATGGCGAAGCAACATGTGATCGTGAAGCGCCTGACGGCCATTCAGAATCTGGGATCCATGGACGTGCTCTGCACGGACAAGACCGGGACGCTGACCGAAGCCAAGATACAACTGGCACAGGCTGTTGACCCACTCGGCCACGACAGCGCACACGTCCTGGAACTGGCTTATCTGAACAGCCACTTCGAAAGCGGGCTCAAGAGCCCGCTCGATGAGGCGATCCTCCAGCACGAGCCCATCGCCGTGCAGGAGTGGCGCAAGATCGATGAGGTCCCCTTCGACTTCGAGCGGCGGCGCGTGTCAGTGCTGCTCGAGCGCGCAGGCCGGCGAATCCTCGTGTTGAAAGGCGCACCGGAAGACGTGCTCGGGGTCTGTCGCCGCTACGAAAAGGACGGCAAAGACTCGATCGCGGACCTTGATACGGCCGCGCGAGCACGGCTCCAGGAGCGATGCGAGGCACTGCTCCGAGAGGGTATGCGGGTGCTCGGCGTCGCCTGGCGCGAAGTTGCTTGCGATCATCCTCATGCACTGCTGTCGGATGAAACCGATCTGGTGTTCGCCGGTTACGCCGTGTTTCTCGATCCGCCCAAAGAAAGCGCCGCGGCCGCGCTGCGCTTGCTGGGAGAAAGCGGTGTGGTCGTCAAAATCGTCACCGGCGACAGCGAGCTAGTAACCCAGCATGTTTGCGCGCGCCTGGGCATACCGATCAGCGGCATCGTGCTGGGAAGCGAGATCGCGCGCATGGATGGATTAGCCTTGGGCGCACGGGTTGAAAAAGCCAACCTGTTCTGCCGCGTGAACCCCAACCAGAAAGAGCGTGTCATTCGTGCCTTGAAGGCTCGCGGCCACGTGGTCGGCTATCTCGGCGATGGTATCAACGATGCCCCCTCGCTTCACTGCGCCGACGTCGGCCTGTCGGTGGACTCGGCGGTGGATGTGGCGAAGGCCGCCGCCGACATGATTCTGCTCAAGCGCGACTTGCTCGTGCTGCGCGATGGGGTGTTGGAAGGCCGGCGGACCTTCACTAACGTGATGAAGTACCTCCTGATGGGCACCAGCTCGAACTTCGGCAACATGTTCAGCATGGCCGGCGCTGCGCTGTTCCTGCCTTTCCTGCCGATGCTGCCCACTCAGATCCTGTTGAACAACGCGCTCTACGATCTGTCGGAAATCGCCATCCCCCTGGATCGCGTCGATCCCGAGGCCCTCGCCCGCCCCTGCGTATGGGATATGCGCTTTCTGCGCAACTTCATGCTGGTGGTCGGGCCAGTGAGCTCGCTGTTCGATTTCCTGACATTCTATTTGCTGCTCAAAGTTCTGAACGCCACTGCCCCGCTGTTTCAAACCGGCTGGTTCGTCGAATCACTGGCCACCCAGGCGCTGGTCATCTTCGTCATTCGCACACGCGGCAATCCGCTGCGCAGCCGGCCGGACCCACGACTGGCGGCAGCCTCGGTGCTGGTCGTGATTGTCGGGGCGCTGCTGCCGTTTACGCCGCTTGCGTCCCTGCTGGGTTTCGTCGCACTGCCCGCCTCATTCCTGTGGCTCCTGGCAGGTATGGTGGTCGCGTACCTGCTGCTGGTGGAGGTCATCAAGCGGCGGTTCTACCGCTGGGCGGAAACTGCCGCGCTGATCAAGCCATCGATAGCCACGCGAGCGTCTCCAGGAGCGGAGAAAACCGAGCCTGCCACGGGCAGCGCGCGATGAACCATCGAGGCAGTCGGATCGTCAGATCTGCACCCCCAGAAGGTGTTCCCGCGGCTACGATGACCGCGCTCATGCTCGCCGTCTTCGTGGTGTCAATCGGCTATGGCGTGCTGCTGCCTCTTCTACCCTACCTGATTGAGCGGCTCGTTGGAGCGGCAGTCGAGGCGGCGCAAGTTTCCCGGCACACGGGTCTGCTGACCGCTGTCTACACCTTGTCGCTTTTTGTGTTTGCGCCCCTGTGGGGTTGGCTATCCGACCGACGCGGTCCACGAGGCGTACTGCTTCTGGGGCTCCTCGGGTTCGGCATCACGATGCTGGTCTTCTCGTTCGTCGAGAGTCTGGCGGCCGTCTACGCCGAGCGTTTGCTGAGCGGCCTGTTCGCCGCAGCGGTGACGCCGGTCGCGGCGGGTGTCATCGGCCGGTTCACTACGACAGAACAAGGACGCGCGCGCCGGCTTGCGTTTGTTGGCATGGCCAGTATTGCCGGCTTCCTGCTCGGACCGATGCTCGGTGTGTTCGTTACGCGCTTCGCTGTGGGTTTCCTGACCCGCGCCATGCCGGCCGGTTCGGTCGCTATTCCATTGGCCGCGACCGCAGTGCTCGCGTTTCTCACCGCCTGCGCGGTCGCATTTGCCGTCCCCAGCGGCACCGGCCCTGATCGCCCCGTGGAGGATACGGGTGACGCTGTCGTGACGGATGCACGGCTCGTGCCGAAGCTGCTCATTCTCACCTTCATCGTGTCCGCCGGTATCGGAGTGTTCGAGGTGGGCCTTGCGCTTCGCGGCCGACAGGAACTGGGACTGACCCCGTACCAGATTGCGCTGATGTTCACCGAATGCAGCCTGGTGATGTTCGTGGTGCAGGCGATTGTCTTTTCGCCCTGGATCAAGCCGGCGACGACCCGATGGCTCCTTGCGCCCGCGCTGGCAGTGCTGGCGGCGGGATTGCTGCTCGTCCCGCAGGCGTCTGGCTTCACATTGATGCTGGTCGTGATCGGTGCGGTCGCCGCCAGCGCCGGCGTCCTGTCACCGATCCTGACCTACTGGATCTCGGCCAAGGCCGGTAGCGCGCAGGGATGGGAACTCGGCAAGCAGACGGCGGCCACGAGCCTGGGTGTGACCACGGGATCGGCAGTCGGTGGGCTCCTGTTCAATGCCGCAGCGCTGCCGGGTGCGTCCTTTATGCTGGCCGCGCTGCTCGCGGTGTTTGGCTTCGTAGTGAGCCTGAAGCTGCCTCATTTGCTCGTGCCCCGCAGTTCCGGAATGAGCGCTTCTGCGAGCAAGGCCCCCTGAACCGCCCCATGCGCCGCACACCGTCTGTGATCGGACGACTTTCAACAATGGCCGACTCTGCGCCTCAACGTCGAGCGCATATGCGGCATTGTTGTCGCACCGCCGGTCAAACCCACAACATGAGGGTGTCAGAATCCCGGTAGACGAGATTGCTGTCGAGGCGAGCCTGGCTGAAGGCCACTCTTCGCTATCTCGATGTGGCTCGCCGGTGCACCCGTGAGACTACTTGCCGGGTGTGGTTGCCATCTTGCGGTGCTCAGCAGCCAAGGTGCGATCCTCCTCGGCGGCCGATTTGAGGCTTGTGGCAACACTATCGCAATGTTTTGTCTGCCCGGCCTGCAGTGGCTTGCCGCCGGGTTGCCCGTAGGTCTCCGATAAGTTCTTGTTCATCGCAGCCATCTATTCAAGCTTGCCGCCCTGCGCTTCATACGCCTTCGCAATGGCTTCATGCTGGGCAGGGGTTTTGGCGGCGGCTACCGTAGCGGGATCCAGGGCATTCGATGCCCACGCTCCGCTTGACAACCCCAGCGCGACAAGACCGACACTCAACATCACAATTGACCGTTTCATACTTGCTCTCCTGTTGACAATTGGATCGACGAACCTACAGGAGGCGCAACGCGAGACAACCCTACCGTCTCCAACAACGACCACTTTAGACAAAACAATTTCCAACTCCATTGTGGAGTGCGCGTATCTCGTAAGTATCTCGACTTCGCGTGGCCATACTATCGTGCCGGTTAACCGCGTCGGTCTTGCCGCTAGAGCCCCTTCCAGATGCCGAATGCAATCAGGACGATGATCGCGACCATCGGCACGCAGCACAGAACCATCCAGAACCAGCCGCCGCCCTTCTTCCCATCATCCGTCTCGTGTTGCATCGCAGATGCCCTCCTAAACTTAAGGACGTGTTGGCGTGTAGGCGGTACTCCATCCCATCCGCTTGTAGAGGGGACAATAGCCACGGATACCGGTCACGACAAAGTCCACACCCAACGCAATCAAGGCAACATACAGCAGCAGCCACACCCAGGCCCCACCACCGAGCAACAACACCGACGCCCAGACAGCCAGCGCACCGCCGAGAAGCACCCGCAGCACCCGCTCAGTCGTCCCGAGATTCTTCATAACCCGCTCCTCGTCCGTCCTCGACTCGATTCAGGGTCCAGTTTGCGGCATCGAGGATCTCAGAATCATCTCGACGCGGTTGCAATTCCGTCGGGTAATTGGGCGCGAGGTCGCGACGCTGAATCACCCGGACGGAGCAGGCCAGCCCGCCCCGCCGGCACGCTGAGCAAGTCGTCGATCGACACGATTTCCACCAGCGAACCTGTAGTATTGAGTACCTGTCATGCCGTTCCTCGCGCTTTAATCACTTGCGGGCATATCATGGAAAAGTACTGGATCAATCGATATCCCCCGGGCACACCTTCCGAGATCATCGTCGATTCAACCGCGACACTGGCGTCATTGCTCGATCAGAGCTGCGAACGCTTTGCTTCGCTCCCCGCCTTCCACAACTGGGGCACGACGCTGACCTATGCGGACTTGGAGCGCCGCTCCCGGCGTTTCGCCGCGTATCTTCAGGCGAGCCACTTTCGTAAGGGAGACCGGATCGCCCTGATGCTGCCCAACCTGCTTCAGTACCCGGTGGCGCTTTTCGGCGCGTTACGCGCCGGGCTCATCGTAGTCAATACCAACCCGCTCTACACGCCGCGTGAGCTCGAACATCAGCTGAAAGATTCTGGCGCGAGCGCGGTCGTGGTGTTGGCCAACTTTGCGCACGTGCTGCAGAAGGTGGTCGGTCGCACGGACGTTCGCCACGTGATTGTCACGCAGCTCGGAGACATGCTGCATTTCCCCAAAGGTATCGCGATCAATTGGGCGGCGCGCAAGCTCAGGAAGCTGGTGCCCCCGTATCACCTCCAGGGTGCGGTGACGTTCAAGAAAGCACTCGCGGCGGGAGCGACGTCCGACTTCACCCCGCCTCCTATCGGCGGATCGGACGTGGCTTTCCTACAATACACCGGCGGCACCACCGGCGTGGCCAAGGCGGCCATGCTGAGCCACACCAACATGATCTCCAACCTCGAACAGGTTTCGGCGATGTGGCGCTCCGTCATCGAGGACGGCAGGGAGACCATCATCACGCCACTGCCGCTCTATCACGTATTCTGCTTGACTTGCAATTGTCTGACCTTCGTCAAGCACGGCGGCCTGAACGTGCTGATTACGAATCCGCGCGATATCGCGGGACTCATCGCGGAACTGAAGCACTGGAAATTCTCCTTCATTTCCGGCGTGAACACGCTTTACCGGGTCCTGCTGGAACACCCCGGATTCCGGCAGCTCGATTTTTCCAAGCTCAAGCTGGGGATCGCAGGCGGAATGGCCTTGCATCATGCCGTCGCCGATCAGTGGAACAGCATCACGCATCGTCCGCTGATGGAGGGCTACGGCCTGACCGAGTGCTCGCCGGTGGTCTCCTGCAATTTGCCCGAAGCGCGTCGGGTCGGAACCGTTGGGATACCGCTGCCCTCGACGCAAATCTCCATCCGCAGCGCCGATCGGGAGCTTGCGATGGGAGAGGAAGGTGAGTTGTGCGTGCGCGGACCGCAGGTCATGAGCGGCTATTGGAACCTGCCCGAGGAGACTGCCAAGGTGCTCGATCGCGAGGGCTGGCTGAGCACCGGTGATATCGCCGTGATGGATGCTGATGGCTTTCTGCGTATCGTCGATCGCAAGAAAGACATGATCATCGTGTCCGGGTTCAAAGTGTTCCCCAACGAAGTTGAGGACGTGCTCGCGATGCACAGCTCCGTGGTCGACGTTGGCGTGGTCGGCGTGCCGGACGAGCGATCGGGCCAGGCGGTCAAGGCCTTCGTGGTCATCCGTGAGAACGAGACGGTCTCCGTCGAGCGCTTACGCGACTTTTGCCGGGAGCGCCTCACCGCCTACAAGGTACCCAAGTACATTGAGTTCCGCCCGTCACTGCCGAAGAGCAACGTGGGCAAGGTGCTACGGCGCGCGTTGTTGGAAGAACCACAGGCGCACCTGCCTGAAGAGCACGCTGCCGCTCATTGAGTCGATTAGCGGCGCGCGGCTGTGCGCGCCTTCGCGTTTCTGCGAACGAATATCTTGCGAGTTTCTTCGAGCCCCATCAGTCCTGCCGCAAAGGGGAGCATGAGCAGCCAGACGCTGAAAGGCACGTTGGCCGTACCCAACAGAGCATGACCCCACGGGGTGTAGTCGATGAGCGCTATGAGCCCGATCTCCAACGCCACACCGCCGATGATCCAGCGGTTCCCCAAGACGCCTGTTGATAACACGGAGCCCGTCGCGCTGCGACACAGGAACACATTGGCCACTTGCAACACCACGATTGTCGAGAGGTAAGCCGTGGTCGCCTGTAGGTAAAGCGGATCACTTGGGGGCAGCACCTCACCGTATGTCCAGGATCCCTTGGTGAGCACGAAGAAAAACACAGCCAGCGCGGCGGCCGCCTCGAAGAGGCCCAAAAACACGTAGGCACGCAGGGCGACGCCCAGGTTAAACAGGCGCTCTGCCGGCGGCCGCGGCGGTTGTCGCATGACGTGCGGCTCCGGCCGCTCGACACCGAGGCCCAACGCGGTCAATGAATCCGTGCCCATATCGATCGCCAGAATTTGCAGCGGCGTGATGGCCAGCGGGATGTTCAGGAGCACCAGGGCAAGATAAGGAATCAGCTCGGGGACGTTGTGCGCCAGAATGTAGGTGAGGAACTTGCGAATGTTATCAAACACCGCCCGTCCTTCCTCCACCGCGTTCACGATGCTCGCAAAGTTGTCGTCCAGCAGCACGATGTCGGCTGCTTGCTTGACCACATCGCTGCCGATCCGTCCCATGGCGATCCCAATGTGAGCGCTTTTCAAGGCCGGCGCATCATTGACACCGTCGCCCGTCACGGCAACGATATGGCCCTTACGCTTCAGGGTCTCCACGACGCGCCTCTTCTGCTCGGCGGCCATCCGCGCAAAGACGATTTCCGGCGCATCGAGGGCCAACTGCAGTTGAGCCTCGGATAGGGCCCCCACCTGCTCGCCGAGCAACACTGTCACGTTCTCGGATCGCACGAGTCCGATCTCGCGCGCGATCGCCAGCGCCGTGCGAGGATGGTCACCGGTAATCATGACGACCTTGATCCCGGCTTCGCCGCAGTTGCGCACGGCTTCAGGGACTTCGGGGCGCGGCGGATCGTACAGAGCCACGAGCCCTGCGAAAATCAACTCCTCTTCCGCGGCCGCGGCCGCGGCATCGACCGTCCGATACGCAACCGCCAGCACGCGCAGCCCGCGGTCGGCCATGTTCTCCTGTGCCGCGACAATCTTCGCACGCCAGTCGGAAGATAGCGGGCACACATTGCCATTGAGCAGCATGCTGACGCACAGCGGCATGACCGCCTCAGGCGCGCCCTTGCAGTAGAGAGCATGCCGGCCGTCGATGGCGTACACGACCGAGCCTCGAAGGCGCTCGGCGTCAAAGGGCATCTCATCCAACCGGCGTGCATCAGTGCTTTGGGGGACCCGCCGCTGCGAGAGCTGCACCAAGGCGACCTCCATCGGGTCTCCCCAATATTCTGTGCGTTCGCCACGACGGCCGATCTCCAGGCTATGGCACAAGCCGATGGCCTCAAAAAAGGGTTCATAGCCTGCAAAATGAGGATCAGGGGGGTCCGGCAGCGCATCGATCTCGATCACTCTTCCGAGGAACAATGCTTTGATCGCCATCGTGTTTTGAGTGAGCGTGCCTGTCTTATCGGTACAGATCACGGTCGTGGAGCCCAGCGCCTCCACTGCGGGCAGGTGCCGAATCAACACCTGTCGCCTGGCCATCCGCTGTGTAGCCAGAACCAGCGCCAGGGTGAGTGTCGGCTGCAAGCCCTCCGGCACCATCGCGACGATGATGCCGATGGCGAAGATGAAGTCCTGCCAAAACCCGATACCGATCAGATAGCCGACCGCAAAGAACAGCAGTGCGATGAGGAGCGCGAGGCCGACAATGGCACGGGACAGGTGCGCGAGCTCTCGCCGCAGTGGCGAGATGCCGGCGTCGCCGGCCTGGCTCAGATGCGCAATACGGCCAAACTCGGTGCGCATGCCGGTCGCGAACACGACCGCCTTGGCGCGACCTGACACGAGAGCGGTACCGGCGAGCACAATGTTCTTGCTATGCAGAGCATCATCCACGGCGCACGGCTTCGCATCCCGGGGCACCGCCTTCGACTCTCCGGTGACCGTCGCATTGTTGACTCGGAGCGCAAACGCTTCGATCACACGGCAATCCGCCGGTACGGTGACACCCTGAGCGAGCAGCACGACATCCCCAGGCACGATTTCTTCTGCGGCGACCTGGACGACCGAGCCGTCTCGCAGGGCCTGTACTGCGCTTGGAAGGAGTCTGCGCAATGCGGCCAGCGCCTGTTCGACGCGATAGCCCTGCCAGAACGAAAACAAGCTGCTGACCAGAATCACCACGACGATGGCGTAGCCTATGCGCGCCATCCCTTGCCCCGGATCACGCCATTGCGCCAGGAATGACAAACCGGCTGCGATCCACAACACGATGGCAAAGAATTGCGTCAGCTCCCGGAGGAATTCGAGTAACCGGTGCGGCCGCCGCAGCGCCTCCAGTTGGTTCGACCCGAATTCCCGCAGCCGCCGTTGTGCCTCGGGGCTCGCGAGCCCCTGCTCACTGCTGCGTAAGTTGGCCAGTGCGTCGGCAACCGACAGGCGATTGATGTTCATGTCGGCGCAGACGTGCCTGAGTGCAATCGCTCACCGCGGATCGTATCCGGGTAGCTGAAGCCTTTACGCTGCGCCATTCAGGGTGAGCGCCTGCCGGCGGCAGCGGGAGGTGTGCAGTCCGGATGAAAGCACTCGCCGCCGCGGCTCGCGAGCTCCTCGTACTGGCGGTACTTTTCCGTCACCACCTGCTGCGCCTTCGCCAACAACTCTTCGGCCGCCTGCGGGTCGGTGTTGGCGAGCGTCCGGTAGCGCAGCTCGTTGTAGGCATAATCCTTGAGCGGGAGGGTCGGCCGCGGCGAGTCGAGACGGAAGGGCTGGGCACCGGCCGTGCGCATTGCTGGATTGAAGCGAAAGAGCGGCCAATGTCCGCTGGCTGTCGCCAAGTCCTGCTGCTTCATGCCATAGCGCAGATCGAAACCGTGCGCGATGCAATGGCTGTAAGCGATAACGAGCGATGGCCCGGACCAGCTTTCCGCTTCGCGAAACGCGAGCAGCGTCTGCTGCGGATTGGCGCCCATCGCGACTTGGGCCACATACACGTTCCCATACGCGATCGCCTGCAGCGCCAGATCCTTGCGTGCCACGCGTTTGCCGCCCGCGGCGAACTTCGCCGTCGCGGCAAGCGGCGTAGACTTTGACATCTGGCCGCCAGTGTTGGAATAAACCTCGGTGTCAAGGACCAGCATGTTCACGTCTCGGCCGCTCGCCAACACGTGATCGAGCCCACCGTACCCGATGTCATACGCCCAGCCATCACCACCCACGAGCCAGATGCTGCGGCGGACGAAGTGATCGGCGACCGATAGGAGGTTGCGCGCGTCCTCGCAGTCAAGCACGGCGAGCTTGCGCTTTAGCGCCGCGACGCGCTCGCGCTGGGCGCGCAGCTCGGACTCGCGAAGCTGGGGCGCCTCGAGGATTCCGTGCACGAGGTTCTCGCCCACGGCGCTTGCCAACCCTCGCAGCAGCCGCGAGGCAAGTTCCAGCTGCTGATCGGCGGCAAGGCGAAAGCCGAGGCCAAACTCCGCATTGTCCTCGAAGAGCGAGTTGGACCACGCGGGCCCGTGCCCGTCGGCGTCCTTTGTCCAGGCGGCGACCGGAAGGTTCGCGCCGTAGATCGAAGAGCAGCCGGTTGCGTTGGCAATCTGCAGTCGGTCACCGAAGAGCTGCGATAAGAGCTTGAGATAGGGTGTCTCACCACACCCGGCGCAAGCGCCGGAGAATTCGAACAGCGGTTGGAGGAATTGCACGCCGCGCACATTCTCGAAATCGACACGCGCGCGATCGTTGACGGGTAGGCGCTCGAAGAAGGCGATGCTCTCCCGCCCCTCCTGCAGTAGCGGCGCCTTCGGCGCGAGGTTGATCGCCTTCACCCCGGGCTCAAGTGGGCTGTGTGCGGGGCACACCTCGACGCAGATGCCGCAGCCGGTGCAATCCTCCAGGTACACTTCCAGCGAGAAGCGCACATCAGGGTTGCCCCGTGAATTGACCGGCGCCGACTTGAAGCCGGCCGGCGCGCCTTCGAGCCTGTGCTCCCCGTAATACTTCGTGCGGATGACGCTGTGCGGGCAGGCGAAGCCGCATTGGCCACACTGGATGCACAGGTCCGGGCGCCACACCGCCACCTCGTCGGAGATGTTGCGCTTCTCGAACGCGGAGGTGCCTGACGGGAAGGTGCCATCGCAAGGCAACTCGCTCACGCGGATCTCATCGCCACGGCCCAGCATCATTTTCGCCGTGACCTCGCGCACAAACGCAGGCGCCTGCGCCGGGACGATCGGCGGCCGCTCGAAGTGACTCGTCGCCGCGGCCGGCACGGCGACCTCATGCAGATGCGCGAGTGCGCGGTCGACAGCCGCGAAGTTCATGCGCACCACCGCAGCGCCCTTGTCAGCGTAAGTCTGCTCGATCGAGCTCTTGATGCGCCGGATGGCCTCCTCGCGCGGCAGCACATCCGAGATCGCAAAAAAGCAAGTCTGCAGCACCGTGTTGATGCGGCCGCCCAAGCCCGCTTCGCGCGCGACCGCGGAGGCGTCGATCACGAAGAAGCGCAGCCCTTTATCTATTATTCTCTGCTGCATTGAACGCGGCAGCCGATCCCAGACAGCGTCCGGGCCGTACGGTGTGTTGAGTAGGAACGTGCCGCCTTCAGCCGCGAGGTGCAGCACATCGACGCGTTCAAGAAAGCCCGGTTGGTGGCAGGCGATGAAATTCGCGGACTCGATGAGGTACGGCGAGCGGATCGGTCGCCGCCCGAAGCGCAGGTGCGAGAGAGTCTGTGCGCCGGATTTGTGCGAGTCGTAGACGAAGTAGCCCTGCGCGTACATCACCGGATCCTCGGCGAGGATCTTGACGCTGTTTTTGTTGGCCCCCACCGTGCCATCCGCACCCAGGCCAAAAAAAAGCGCACGAACTACATCAGTGCGCTCGAGCGAGAACGCCGCATCAACGGCGAGGCTCGTATGCGTGACATCATCTTCGATACCCACCGTGAAACTGTTTTTAGGTGCGGCCTTCTTCAGCTCATCAAACACCGCTTTCGCTTGCGCGGGATTGAAGTTCTTCGATCCCAGTCCATAGCGCCCGCCGATCACGCGCGGCAGGCTTGCACGGTCGCCGGTGGCGACCGCCTGCGCCAGCGTAGTTAGGACGTCGAGGTACAGCGGCTCGCCGGGTGCACCTGGCTCCTTGGCTTGCTCGAGCACCGCGATCGCCCGGCAAGTCGTCGGCAGCACGGCGATGAAATGCTCCGCCGAGAACGGCCGGTAGAGACGCACCTGCAACACCCCGACCTTTTCACCCGCCTGCTGTAGGAAAGCAGCCGTCTCGCGCACGGTCTCGGCCCCCGAGCCCATGAGCACAATCACACGCTCGGCATCAGGCGCGCCCTCATACTCGAACAACCGGTAGGTGCGGCCCGTCAGTTGTGCGAAGCGCTCCATTGCGGCCTGCACGATCGTGGGCACACGCACGTAGAATGGATTCACTGTCTCGCGCGCCTGAAAGAACGTATCCGGATTGTGCGCCGTACCGCGCACAACGGGGTTCTCGGGCGTCAGCGCGCGGGCGCGATGCGCACGGACAAGATCGTCGCGGATCATCGAGCGGATCTGCACATCCGACAGCAGCTCGATTTTCCGTATTTCGTGCGAGGTGCGAAAGCCATCGAAGAAATGCAGGAACGGCACGCGCGACTCGAGCGTCGCCGCCTGGGCGATGAGCGCGGCATCGTGCGCCTCCTGCACCGAGCCCGAGGACAGAAGCGCAAATCCGGTGGTACGTGCAGCCATCACGTCCGAGTGATCGCCGAAGATTGACAGCGCCTGCGTCGCGAGCGCACGCGCTGCGACGTGGAAGACGGTCGAGGTGAGCTCACCGGCAATCTTAAACATGTTGGGCAGCATCAGCAGCAGGCCTTGTGAGGCGGTGAAGGTCGTCGTGAGCGACCCTGACTGTAGCGCGCCGTGCACCGCGCCTGCTGCCCCGCCCTCGCTCTGCATCTCCTGCACGACCGGGACGCTGCCCCAGAGATTAGTCAGCCCTTGTGTCGACCATTCATCTGCGAGCTCCGCCATCGTTGAAGACGGGGTGATCGGATAGATCGCGCACACCTCGTTAACGCGATAGGCAATGCGCGCCACCGCCGTGTTGCCATCGAGCGTGTCAGTCTCAGGCCGCAGGGAGTGGGCTTCGTTCATGTCGGCTCCGGGATCATCTCGATCGCGTGACAGGGACACGCGTGGAAGCACACGGCGCAGCCAGTGCACCGGTCATATAGATAGCGGTAGCGATGCCCGGGCCCGAGCTTCTCGATTGCCTGCTCCGGACAGGCGGCATAGCACTGGTCGCACTCGAAACAGTTGCCGCACGACAAACATCGCTGCGCTTCAAAGCAAGCTTCGGGCTCACCAATCCCGGCGAGCACTTCGGCAAATCCGTCAACCCGCCGCGAGGGCGGCAGGGCCGGCTGCTCGGCACGGGCGGCGTCGCTGTAGACCGGCAGATGCAGCAGATCGAAGGAAACGCCAGAGTGCTTCGGCGCAGGCTCATAGGCGCCACCGCGCAGCCACGCATCGATGTGACGCGCCGCTTTCTTGCCATGTCCGACCGCGGCGGTCACCGTACGCGCGTTCGGCACGGCGTCGCCGCCTGCGAAGATGCCGGGATGACCGGTCATCATCGATGCCGATACGCTGATGGTACCGTCGGGGAGAAACACGGCGCCCGGAATGTTTTTAAGAAATGCGCTGTCGGTCTGCTGCCCGAGCGCGAGCACGACCGCATCGGCCGAGAGAGTCTCGAGGCGCCCCGTCGGCTGCGGCCTCCCTTGCGCATCGAGCTCCATCGCCTCGACAGTGAGCTCGGACCCGCCGATTTCCTTGATGCTCGTCAGCCACTTGATCTTGACGCCCTCCTCGAGTGCCTCATCGGCCTCGAAGGCATGCGCCGCCATGTGTGCGCGATCGCGGTGATAGACAATAAGCGCCTCCTCGGCGCCTAAGCGCCGCGCGGTGCGCGCGGCATCCATCGCGGTGTTGCCGCCGCCGTAGACCACTACCCGCCGACCGAGGCGCGGCGGCTCACCCGCACCCACACCGCGCAGAAAGCTCACGGCATCGAGCAGGCGCGGCGCGTCGCGCGCCGGAATCTCCACGCGCCGGGATAGATGCGCCCCGATCGCGACGAAGGCGGCATCGAACCGCCCGTCCGCCTTCTCGGCCAGCAGGTCTTCGACCCTGTGGTTGAGCACGATGCGGACGCCCATCGCTTCGATCCGGCGCACCTCCTTCAACAGATCCTCGCGCGGCAACCGGTATGCGGGGATGCCGAAATGCAACATTCCGCCAGGCAGCGGCCCCGCATCGCGCACTTCGACCGTGTGCCCGAGCCGCGCCAGGTGATAGGCCGCCGACAAGCCGCTCGGTCCCGCACCGACCACCAACACACCCTTCCCCGAGGGCGGCGCATCGATCGGCAACGCCCACCCCTCCAGCGCCGCACGGTCGCCCAGGTACCGCTCCACTGCATGGATGCTCACCGCGCTGTCGAGCTCGCCGCGGTTGCAGTGCTCTTCGCACGGGTGATAACAGACACGCCCATGCACGGCCGGCAGGGGATTGTCGCGTGTGAGCGTGAGCCATGCCTCGTGCCAGCGGCCGGAGCGCGCCTGTTCAAGCCAGCCCTGGATGTTCTCACCGGCTGGGCATGCGTGGTTGCACGGTGGGAGCCGATCCGAATACAACGGCCGCTGCGAACGCACGGGCCCCGTCCCTGGCGCCGCCAGCAGATCGACTAAGGGCGTCAAATCGGATCGTCGCGTAGCCACGTTGGCGCGCCCGGTTAATCGGTCCGCACGGTCGAGCGGCTTGCCATGGTAGCGGCGGCGAGTCGCGTCTCCGTCTGTGCAACGTGGCGCGCGGTGGTCGCGAAGCTGTCCGGGTTGAGTGAGATCGAGTCGATGCCCTGCTCCACCAGAAAGCCCGCGAACTCCGGATAGTTGCTCGGTGCCTGGCCGCAGATGCCGATCTTGATGCCACCAGCGTGCGCTTTTTCGATCGCCTGGCCAACAAAACGCATGACGGCCTCGTTGCGCTCGTCGAAGAGCCGTGCCAGATCCCCCGAGTCGCGGTCGACGCCCAACACGAGTTGGGTGAGGTCATTCGATCCGATTGAGAAGCCATCGAAGCGGCGCGTGAACTGTTCGGCAAGAATCACGTTCGACGGCACCTCGCACATCATGTACACCTCAAGGCCCTCCTCGCCGCGTTTCAATCCATTCTCCGCCATGACGGCCAGCACCCGATCCGCTTCCTCCGGTGTTCGGCAGAACGGGATCATGATGATCACGTTGGTGAAGCCCATCTCGGCGCGCACCTTGGCGAGCGCACGGCATTCGAGTGCAAAGCCGGCGCGATAGCGTTCGTCGTAGTAGCGCGAAGCACCGCGCCAGCCGAGCATCGGGTTCTCCTCCTTCGGCTCGAAAGCTGCGCCGCCGAGGAGGCCGGCATACTCATTGGTTTTGAAGTCGCTCAGGCGCACGATCACCGGATGCGGATGGAAGGGCGCGGCGAGCTTCGCCACGCCGCGCGCCAGCGTATCAACGAAGTAGTCTGCTGGATTGGCGTAGCCGCGCGTGAGCTCTTCAATCTGCCGCCGCACCACAGGGTCGGTCACCCGTGCCGGTTCGATGAGCGCCATCGGATGTACCCGAACGAAGTTGCTCACGATGAATTCCAGGCGCGCAAGCCCCACTCCCTTCGCCGGCAATCGCCACCAACGGAAGGCCGCGGCGGGACTTGCGACGTTGACCATCATCGCTGTGCGGGTCGCTGGAATGCCGGCGAGGTCGATCTCCTCCTCCGAGAAGGGCAGAATGCCCTCGTAGACAACGCCCTGCTCGCCTTCGGCGCAGGAAAGCGTGAGTGCGTCACCGTCCCGCAGGACCGCGGTGCCGCGGCCGGTGCCGACGATCGCCGGCACGCCGAGCTCGCGACTCACGATTGCGGCGTGGCTCGTGGTGCCGCCGTGATCGGTGATGATGCCTGCGGCGCGCTTCATGATCGGCACCCAGTCAGGGTCCGTCATCTCGGTGACGAGGATTGCGCCGTCACGGAAGCTTGCGATGTCATCGGCGCTGCGGATCACGCACGCGGTCCCCGTCGCAATCGCCTCGCCAATTGCCGACCCGGTAAGTCGCACTTTGCCGCGCGACGTCAACCGGTAGGATTTGAGCGTGCCAGCGCGGCGCGCCGACTGCACCGTCTCCGGACGCGCCTGCACGAGATACAACTCGCCACTCTGCCCGTCCTTCGCCCATTCCATGTCCATTGCGCGGCCGTAGTGAGCCTCCACGGTCGCAGCCCAACGCCCGAGCCGCAGGATCTCCTCGTCCGTGAGCACGAATGATTGGCGCTCCTTCTGCGTAGTCTCTAAGGTTGACGTGCGCGCGCTGCCGCCAGTGGCGTAGATCATCTTGCGTTCCTTCCCTCCGAGCGTCTTCTCGATAATCGGACGCAGGCGGGCATCCGCAAGTAGCGGCTTGAACACCACGTATTTGTCCGGGTCGACCGCACCCTGCACAACGGTCTCGCCCAGACCCCACGCAGCATTGATGACTGCGGCGCGCGGAAAGCCACTCTCGGTGTCGATGGAGAACATCACGCCCGCTCCGGCGAGATCCGAGCGCACCATCCGCTGCACGCCGATCGACAGTGCGACCTCCAGATGATCGAAGCCCTTCGTCTCGCGGTACGAGATGGCGCGATCGGTGAACAACGAGGCATAGCAGCGCCGGCAGGCGTCCAGCAGTTCGCGCTCGCCGCGCACATTGAGAAAAGTCTCCTGTTGGCCGGCGAAGCTCGCATCGGGCAGATCCTCGGCGGTGGCGCTGGAGCGCACCGCAACGCTCGCCTCGGCCACACCGCCACGACGCGAGAGCTCTCTATAGGCAGCGCGGATCGCGTGCGCGATCTCTGGCGGAAGTTCGCCGTCCAGAAACAGCCGCCGCGCAGCTTCACCGGTCTCGTGAAGCGTCGCGGCACCGTGCTTGAGCGCCTCCAGGCGACCCGTAAGGGCGTTCCGGATGCCATTCGCCTCCACATACGCGCGATAGGCGGCGGCCGTCGTGGCGAAGCCCTCCGGCACGCGTACGCCCTTTGGGACGAGCCGCTGAACCATCTCGCCGAGCGAAGCGTTCTTACCACCGACACGGGCGACATCGGACTTACCGAGGGTCTCGAACCATGCGATGAAGTCGCTGGCGGAGGGCATTTCGGTCGGGGAAGGCTGTGCGGACATCGTTATCTCCTTCATCTCACAAGCGTAACGTCCCGATGCCCAACGCCGTGTTGGTCCGCGCGATTGAGGCGCCGCCGTCGACTTCAGCGTGAGTCAGCGCGCGGATCGCATCGATCGTTTCGGGAATCACGATCGCCTGGTTGTCGACCATGTAGGCATAGAAGAGCTCGTTGCCCTGCACTTTCAGCATGTCTTCCCACAGGGCCACTTCATAGAGGTCGGCGCGTGGCCGGCCGGCATCGGACATCAGCTCCTTCACGGCGTTCAGCGCCGGCAGCCCGTCCGAATAGCGAATGAGCATGATCCGTGTGGAGCTGCGGAACGCCGCGAGCACTTCGTCCTTCGATGCCGGGCGGGTGAGCTCGACGGCCCAATAGTGTAGGTGAGCGAGCGTCTCCGGGACCTTCACCGCCATGGTGATCACATCGAGTTCCGGATCCACCGTCTGCGCGTCCGGTCCCTGGTGGCTCGGAATCTCCGCTTCGGGCACCAGCGTGTTCATGATCCCGCCCTCATGACTCTCCCAGGGATCGGTAGCCCGCCGTAACAGTGTGCCGCGCGCCTTGGCCAGCAGGCCAGCGCGTTTGAGCGCCGAGAGCGTGCGGACAATTGACGTGGTATTGCACGAAACAACACGCGTCGCGTCACGTCCGACTGCGCTCGCGTAATTTGCCTCCGCGACAAACGAGTGTCCTGTTACTGAGTGCTTCTCGCCACCCTCGACAATGAACTTGACTCCGTGTCGCCTGTAGGTCTCCACGTTGCGTGCGGCCACCTTCTTTGGCGTGCAGTCGATAACGACGTCGCATTGACTGAGAAGGTCCTCGAGCGCGCCCGCTACGGCCAGACCCGCTGTGCGCATCATGTCAGCATTCTCCGGCGCGGCGCCGAAGAGCGGCACGCTGCGGTTGATCGCCACGCGTGCGCGCCAATCCGAGACGACATCTGCGACGCCGATGAGCCGCATGTCCTCCTGTTTCGCGACGGCATCAGCGACGCGCTTACCGATGACCCCGTAGCCATTGACCGCAACACGAATGCCGGTCTTTGCAGAGCTCATGCCTTTCCCCTTGACGACTTCGACCACAACAGCACCTCATGATCAGTATGACCGAGCCGAATGAGCGCAAACCTCTCAGAACGGTCTCAGTCATTCTCTCGTACGTATAACTCCGACCTACAAGTATGAAAAATGTTATGGAGTTGCCAAGGCTGGCTTGAATGATTGCTTTACCGCCGCCAATGCGTGCGCCGGCACGGTGGGATCTGACAATTCACCCGCTGCATGGATTTACGTGCCGCAGGGTACCTGCAAGAAGCTCACCACGGGAAGCTTGGAGCCGCCCGCGCAGGCCAAGTAGTTCGACCTTCAAACGAGGCGCTTCGAGCTACACGGCGCTCCCCGCGGGACGGAAGATTCAGCGTGAGCCCAGAGCGTCTGCCCGGCCATTGGACACTGCAGCATTGGCTTCGGAGCCGCGCAATTAGTACCGTACACAAGGGCTCGCCCTCGCGCACAGGATGTGTAGACGGGAACGGAACCGCCTCGCCATCTATTCGCCGTGATGTGCGTAGACTGACGTGGTGCCATCCTTCGCTACCAGATACACATCGTAGGGCTGGATCTTGCCCGACGGGACCTCCATTCCTGGAGAGCCGGCAGGCATCCCCGGGACAGTCAGGCCTTTTGCGTCGGGCCGCTCGCGCAGAAGGCGCTTGATATCGTCCGCCGGCACGTGGCCCTCCACGAAGTAGCCACCCACCTCGGCTGTGTGGCATGAACCCATCGCAGGCGGAATTCCCACGCGCTCCTTCGTCGGTCCGAGATTATYAAWATYGYGTACTTCGACCTTGAAGCCAGCMTTCTGCAAATGACGCACCCACAGCTTGCAGCACCCGCAGCTCTCATTCTTGTACACACTGACCTGGTCGTGCCCGCTCGCCGACGCCTCAGGCGTTCGCGAGCAGGAGGCGAGAGCGAGTAGTGCGAAGATCAGGACCGAATATCGGCTCACGAGGGGAAATGGGCTCAGCATTGGACATACCTCCATCTTTGGGGTTGGACGAGCGTCGTCGGGCATCGTGCGTGTTAACGTGCTCATAGAGGGATTGGCCTCAAGTCAGACCACCCGCTGACCCAGGCTGGACTTCTTGTTTGCTGACGCAGACAGGGGCAATGCCGGAGGACGCATGTAGAGCGCGCGGACAGCTCGTCGCGTTTTCGACAGCAATTGCGGTTCCTCGGTCTGATCGTGATGGGTTCGTGCGGAGTTTGGATGGAGGCAGCACGGTCACGAGACCCGAAGTCCACCCTATGGTCAGCAATCGGCGGCAGTGGCCCCAAATAGAGATTTGCAACAAAGCTTGCGGCGCGATCCTGTCGAAGCATGGCCTGCGAGGACTGTGCCATTGCCTGCGCCTCGTTGATTGCAGCGCGGATCGCCGGGGCTCTCGTAGGCAGCATCACCATGCTTCCCAAGGAACACGACAGGCTGCCGTTGATGCTGGCGGAGGGACCGAAGTCAGGCAGATACGCGAGCCGCGCCAACTCGATGGCATCGGTGCGACCGGCCACTTGGTGAGCGAGTGCGGCCAATTTGAGATTCTGGGCAACTCCAACACCAATAAGTCGCGCGTCGTCGGCGAGAATGGGTCGCGCTGCAGGCAGACTGGGTGGCAGGCCCAGCGGTGCGTCCGCGTTACGCCCCAACATTCCATTCAGCGTGGCCCGCATGGACTTCGCCTTGCTTTCCAGACTGGCGAGCTCGTTCTGAGTCATTTGCGATTCGATCAGCGCCTGCGGCACCTTTGGGCGCCAATACACATCCGCTCAGACTCATGAGAAGCACGACGCCGAGCCCTGCCCCGATAGCTGTCCCCAAGCCTGCGTACCGATTCTGATCGTATCGCATGCATCGAAGTATTGGCCGCAGATGTCGCGAAACCATCGCGAGCCGCGCTTCAGAGCCTAGGTACTTTCCGAAGGGATCTATCCGAGGAGAAAAACGCAGCCGCCGGCCCGAGATCGCAAGCCCGGCGGCCATTTGGCGCATCGCCCGGGCTGCCGTCCGGCAGCCCCAATTGCTACTTGCTGCTATTCAGTTCCTGGGCAATCTTCCGATGCAGACCCGCCAGCTTCCGGTCAAGTAAAGCAGAGTCTTTCAAATCATGTGCAAGCTGGTTGCAATGCTTCTCCATTTCCGCGGAATAGAGTTTCGGAGACCTGTAGCTGCCATAAGTCTTCGCCAACGCAGCGTGAGTTGCCGCTTCTCCGTCGAGACGATCAGCCTCGATTTCGTAAGTACGTGCGATCGCCTCATGATCAGCAGCCGTCTTGGCCGACGAGATAGTGGATACCTCCACAGCCGGCTCCTCTCCGGCGGTCGCTGGTGTGGACAACAACGTGAGTGTTGCCGCACATGCAACCAACATGATCGATGTTTTGTGCATATGAACCTCGCGCAATAGAATAGTCATGGCTATGCGTCCGTTCTGCTCCTACAGGAGCCTCTTGGTACCCCCCACGAAGCTTGAATTCAAGCGGAGTTGTACCTATGGACAAGGACGGACTGATGAAACCCGCTCGCCGTTGAATTCTACTTTAACGGAGAGGTGACCAACGCCTTGGAGGCGGCTGCTATTTGGGACCCACCCTCCGGTTTGACCAGTGAATGTGGACAATGCGCCACCCGTCGGTCATCTTCCTCAAGACCATGGTTTCGGTGGTTACGAGATCCAACTGCTTCTGACGCGTCGTTCTCATGCGTGCCCCGGTGGCAACCCATGCAAGCTCGCCGTGAGCATCCGCGACTCGCGAGAACATTTGATGCCTTGCTGCCTTCAGGAATTGCGCATCCTCCTCCATGTGATGTGCCGTATACTCTTAGCGAGACCGTTCTGCCTGACCACTCTCGTCGATGAGCACGCCTGGATCGAGCCAAGCGCTCGCCGACGCCGTGTCGCCCGCCGCCAAGGCCGCAAAAAAATCACTCCACGACTTTTACCGGCTCATTCGCGCTGGTTGACACCGAGGCGCTCCCGTCTGAAACAGACTCTTCCCCGACGTTCTCTGGAGCTTCACGCTTCCGCAACGCGCCTTGCACCGCCTGCACGACGATAGGCGGATTTGGGGTATGGTTGCGTTTCTCCGTAGGTTGGCGAGTCTCTCGTCCGAAGACTATCGCAAGCTCGCTGGCGAGTCCGCGGCGATGGCTCACGAGCACGATGTGGCCAGCGAGGATGGACGTCTTTCGGATCCCGACGATCACGGACATACTGCGCGGCGTGAGTCTCCAAGCTGGCATCGCTGTGAGCTTGATCCCGTGCTTGATGATCCAAAACATCTCTTGAGGACGGCGAACTGGGCCAGGTTCGGCAAAGTTAGGTGGCCTCGGATACAGGCGGTTCGCGGTTCGGCACCGACCCAACATCGTCACCGCGCGCCGCAATGCTGCGGTCGCGTACCCAGCCGATGAGACAAGATGTCAAGTTCCAATGAGGATTGTCTGCGGCCACGTTGTACGCTCAGGCATGGCCGAGCCCCACCATGACGAGAACCACCGCCGCGAGAATCGAGCTGACTTTCAGTATGCGCACTGCGCCCTCCTTCAGGGCTTGTCGAGCGTAACCAACCTGTTCCAGATCAGAGCAGAGTCGTGACACTGTTCGCGGCGAGTGAACTGGCCGCCGTGCCTTTGCTCCCCCGCACCGTTCTTCCCGCTGCTGCGGCCTTGGCGGCGGAAATTGTGAAATGAATTTGACCCGGCATCACGTGTCCGTCGCCGCTGACAGCGCGCCAGCTGACTACGTATCTGCCCGGGCCCAGTACGGGCACGGGCACCTTTACATCCAAAGTGGCTTTCTCCGCGAGCGGCCCCAGCTTTTGCTTCTGTTCAGCGTCTTTTTGGATCCAGGCGACCGTCAGGCGAGCCGCCTCGGAAAAGCCCAATAGGATGCCTGACGGCGCTGCCGTGATTACACTGCCGTCGGCGGGTGTCGCCTTCTGAAGGTGTGCGTGGGCGTTGGCGACCCGTGGTTCACAAACGAGCAAACGGCGTCTGGCCGCCTTCCCGAATTCTCGTCTACATTCCTATCTGGCTCAGAACCATGCGCGCACCCCGAGCGTGATTTGCAGGTCGCTCGCGTCACCAACCCACTGCGCGTACCCGGGTTGCCGCGGTCCCAAACAAACGCTGCCATGCAACACCCACGTAGGGTACGAACTCCCGACGGAATTCGTAGCGCAAACGGAGGCCGAGATCGAGATCGGACAGTCCCGAACCGACTTGAGGTGCCGGGTCTGAGTTGCCGTAGAAATTGGCCTCGCCCTCCTGTTGGAAAATCAGGCGCTGTGAGACGAGCAAGTCGTATACGGCTTTGAACCTTGCGGCGGTACCCCCAGAAGCGCCGACATACAACGTAGCTTCGACGTCAAACCAGTAAGGCGCTAGGCCCTGCACACCCAAGCCCGCCCAAGTGCGCGGTGGTCCGGAGCCGAAGTCTTCCCTACCGCCCACTTGGACCTCCCACCACCGGCTGATGATGCGGCCCCAAAGCAGCTCCGCCTCCCCGCATGCCGTGCAAGTGAATGGGATGGTGCATCATGCTGTCGTTCATGAGGACAACACGCAGTCGCTCGCCATAGTTGAAGCGCAACGGTCCGCTCCTGACAATTTCTAACCGCTGAAGGAAGACAATGCGATGGGAGGTCGGAATGGCTCGTGCAAGCGCGCCGTGAAGGCATGAGCCCGAGCGGCCGGGAAGAGATAGGACGATGCAATGGCAATGACCACCCATCGAGCGGCAGCAGTCGGGTATTTTCAGCGGAATCTGGGTCTTGGACACGAGGGAAGAAGAGAAACCGTCAAGCGGTGAGCTCGTATTTCTCACCTTCGACGCATGCTCCGGGCAGGGTGGCGCGCTCGCGCCAGAAGTCTGCGCAATTCGAAGGAAGAGCGCGCCCTTGCCGAGGAGCATCAGAATGATGGTCAAGAGTGGCCAGTAGCGCTTCCGAGTCTTCGCTAGACGGGGCGATCGGAGCAGGAAAACGTGGACTCCCCGGCTCCTCACCGTGGCGTATGGCCTACGCCTCGTTCATTTGGCTCGATCCGGTCAGCAGATCCAGCAGCTCGGAAGTGATCTCGTCTTGCCGCGCCTCTCGAACCGACTGCCCTAGCTGTACCAGCCGCTTGGAGACGTTGTCATGGGCGGCTTCCATAGCCGCAAAACGGGCCGCGTTTTCGCTTGCTATCGACTCGGCCGCGCCCTGCGTCAGCAGAGCAAACACGTATTCCGCGAGGAGCCGCTCCAATAGCTCGGCAGATGCCAGATTGTGCAAGGGGGGCGAACGGTTCGGCAACGGCCCGACCACTGCTGGATCAAACGGCAGCAAGGTACGCCGCTCAATGGAGGTCGCCGCTCCCTGGCGGCAGCGAGTGAACATCACCTCAACCCGCGAGATCTCACCGCGGCTGAGCTGACGATATAATTCATTCGTAAGATGATTGATTGTGTCGGGAGCGACTGACACTCTGGTGGCCATGGGTCGTTGCCACACCAGCTCTTGGCCGCGCTCCATCAGTAACGCAGCACCCCGACTACCCAGAACAAATAGTCGATCGTTCGCGGAGAGGATGGCAGCAGCAGCCTGGATCAGATGCTCGTTGAACCCGCCCACAAAACCGTGTTCAGATGCGTACAGCACTAACGCTCGGTGGCCGGACTCTGCAATCACTTCCGGCGCCGGTCCCCGCAAAAGCAAGACGTTACATATGGCCGCCGCCATTGTGTCAGCGTAACTCCTGAGTCCCTGGAGTGCCTGCTGTGCCTCCTGCAGGCGTGCCGCAGAGAGTGAGCGCATTGCGCCCACAATCTCGCGTAGCTCGGTCATGCTGACTACGCGGTGTTGAAGTTCCGCGAAACGGCTCATTTCTGTAGCCCTGTGCTCGCACTACTCGAATCCATGGCCGAATGGGCCAACTCCTGGAGCGTGGCTTTGAGCCGGGCGCGTAGATCCTCGGAAAGCGCCGGAGCCTGATCGTCGAGTGACATTATTTCCGGGCAATGCTCAGTCAACCACGGCCCCAGTCCTGCCCGGAATCTCTTGATCTGCGCCAGGGCGAGAGTATCGAGGGTTCCGTCATTCAGTGCACAGAGCAGCGCGACCTGGACACCGAGAGGCAGCGGGGCAAATTGCGGCTGTCCCAGTACGGCCCGGATGCAGCGCCCGTGTTCGATGGTCCTTCGAGTGCGCTCATCCACCATCGTGCCAAAACGTGTGAAGACCTCCAGTTCCAGGAACTGTGCGTACTCGAGCCGTAGGCTCTCGGACAAGGACTTGAGCACGGGCGCCTGTGTCTTGCCTCCGACTCGGGATACGCTCTTGCCAACATCCACGGCAGGCTTCACATCCTCGTAAAACAGGCGGGGATCCAGATAGATCTGACCGTCGGTGATGGAGATGAGATTGGTCGGAATGTACGCGCTGATGTTGCCGGCCTGAGTCTCCGCGATAGGCAGTGCAGTGAGAGACCCACCTCCGTTCTCCGGCGAAAGCTTCGCGGCACGTTCGAGCAGTCTCGAATGGATATAGAAGATATCGCCAGGATAGGCCTCGCGTCCCGGTGGCCGGCGCAGCAACAACGAGATCTGTCGGTAGGCTGCTGCATGCTTCGACAGGTCATCAATGACGAGGAGCACGTCGCGCCCACGCCTCACGAAGTACTCAGCCATGGTGCAGGCAGCATACGGTGTGATCCACTGTAACCCGGGCGCCGCGTCGGCTTGCCCAACGACGAACAAACATCTTCTCGGCGCGCCGTACCGGCGTACGGCATCGATCACACGCGCTACTGAAGAGCCCTTCTGTGCGACGGCTGCATAAACGCAGATCACATTAGTTGATCGCTGGTTGATGATCGCGTCTACCGCGATAGCCGTCTTGCCTGTTCCGCGATCGCCGATAATGAGTTCGCGCTGTCCCCTTCCCAGGGGAATCATCGCGTCAACAACAAGGATACCCGTGGCGAGAGGCTGCGTTACCAATGAGCGATCGACAATGGGTGGGGCTGGCTGCTCAACAGGCTCGAGTGTCGTATTCTCCAGAGGAGCTTCTCCGTCGAGCGGTGTGCCCAATGGATCGATGACGCGGCCGAGCAACGCGTCCCCAACCGGAACTCGTGCGACACGCCCGGTTCCGCGTACTACAGTACCGGCAGCGATCCTCTCACTGTTTCCAAGCAGCACGCACCCGATTGCATCGGCCGCGAGATCCACGGCGAGCCCCTGGACCCCGCCTTCAAAAACCAGCAGCTCATCGAGTCGTGTCGCCGGAAGGCCGCGAACGATGGCGACGCCGTCGCCAACCTGGACAACCCGGCCGAGCTGCTCGACTCGCACCGCGAGTGGAGCGCTTGCAATGCGTGCCCGACTGCGGCTAGCCCAGTCGCGCAGTTCGTCGCTGAGAGTCGTCATGAACGTCCAGTTGAGAGCGCAACACCGCCAGCGCCCCTCGTCCGGAAAAATCGAGTATCGCGGCAGGAAAATGCAGCTCAGCACCTGATACCAGCTCTGGATTGACTTCAAACTTCATCGAAGCCCGGGTGCCCAGGGTTCGTTCCAGCCTGCTACGGCAATTCGCCACGCTATTGTCGGGTATTGGAGTCGAAGTCACGAGCGTCAGAGCACTCCCATCCGCCAGTTGCCCAACCAGAACCGCGAGGTCCGGTGGGGGCAGACTCTGCAGGTGTCGCTCGAGCCGGTCTATCCACGCGTCGGCACACAGCGCTGCAGGCATTTCAGCGATCACACGCCCTGCAAAATCCGCAGCGAGATCCACCGCCAGCTCACGCGCCTCCGTAAGTAAGCTCTCACGCTCTGCCAGTGCGGCTTCGCGTGCAGAGTCCACAATCGCCTTTGCTTCACGCTCCGCCTGCATCCGTCGGGTCTGCGCGGCCTCCTCCGCGCGAGCCGCCGCTGACTTGAGCGTGCCATCGCGCTCCAACACAATGTTCGCCCGTTGCTTCTCGAGATCGGCCACCTGAGCCTTCGCCTGCTCCTCGATAGCCTTCACCCGCTCCATTTGCTGCTGGACTTCAGCCCTCCGGGCATCAACGAGTTTGAGCACTGGCCGATACAGGAAGCGGTGTAGTAGCCACACCAGAACGGCGAAGTTCACCGTTTGCAGCGCCAGTGTGGACCAGTCGAGGGACATAGGTCAGCGTGCGTACGGGTTCGCGAACAACAGCAGGAGCGCGATGACGAGACAATAAATCGCCATCGTCTCGATCATGGCCAATCCTACGAACAGCGTACGTGATATCGTGCCGGCCGCCTCTGGTTGGCGCGCGATGGCGTCCATTGCCGCGGCGACAGAGCGCCCCTCAGCGAGCGCCGGACCGATGGAGCCAATGGAGACTGCCAAGGCGGCACCGATGATTGTGATGATCTTTGCATCCATAGAATTTCCTCTAACCCTTCTCGGCGCCGCCTACCGCGGCGCCAATGAACACAGTAACGAGTATCGAAAATATATAGGCTTGCACCAGCCCGACTAACAGCTCCAACACCATGAGCGGGATTGGCACAAACAGACCCGCGAGCGCAACGACCATTGCGATGACGAACTCGCCACTCATGACGTTTCCRAACAGGCGMACCATGAGTGAGAACGTGCGCGTCAATTCGGACAGGATGTTGAGTGGGAGCATGATCAGCTTCGGCTTTGCGAAGCTGGCGAGATAACCCCGAATACCCTGGGCACGCATACCGAAGTAATGRACCGAGAAAAAAACGATCAATCCCAGGGCGACGGGTGTCTCGAGCTTGCCGGTCGGCGCCTCGACACCCGGCACCAGGCCGGATAGATTTGCCGCGACGAGATAAAYGAAGATCGTACCGAGCAGRGGCAGAAACGGWCGCGCGTCTTTGCGCATCACCTCTTCGATCTGTCCTTGGATCCCCGTGACGACGACCTCAACTACAGCCTGCGCCCTAGTGGGCTGCATTTGCAGCCGCCGCGTCACCAACCGGCACCCTATCGCAAGGGTGGCCATAATGAGCCAAGTTGTCACGAGCGGCTTCGAGACAGCCACTGGGCCTACATGGAAGAGCACGGTGCTGGTAAGTGGCGAGCCCTGCATGAGTCAAAACCTCCGCGCGCCGCGCATCGCCGTTGACCGGGCCAGCAGGAATCCTACGAAGGCCGATAGTATTGGAACGGCGCCGAACCATGCCGAATATCCCAGCACGGCAATTGCTACCGCACCGCGCCCAACCGTCAAGGCGATCGCCTGAAGCGCGCCACTTCGAGTGGCGATGAGTAATGCGGTACGACGCATTGCAGCGAAATACACAGCGCCGAGAGCAAAACCCAGCGTCACCATTGGTACTACGGAAGCGGCTGTGGACATCGGGAAGCTCATTCGCTGTTGATCCTTCGCCAGGCGATCGCACACCCGAGCACGAGCCCACCCACGAGGAAGCAGCAAGTGAACAAGACACCTGTAGCGAGGTATCGATCAAGGACACGTCCCGCAAATACGCCGAGCAACGTCGGTACTACGATGCTCCAGCCCAACATGCCGATCATGGCGAGGTTTTGGCCTACTGACCGCTCCCCCTCGCGTTTCGCTCGGGCACGCCGCTCATCGCGCAATCTGATGGCTGCTTCCAAATGGTCGTGGTTCTCCGACTGCTGGCTCATTGAGATCGGCCATCGAGTTGTTCGAAGCCGCGCGCACCCGCCATGACGGAGGTTCGCTCGGGCTTCAGATGGTGGTAAATCTGCCTGATTGCAGCGAGATAGAGCCGATAAGCGTCGGCCCGCGCAGTCTGCTCCTCCTCCGCTCTGCGACTAAACGAGGCGAGCACCTCAGTTCTGAGCCTCAGCAGGTCATCATCGGCGATGGCCTCGCGCGTCGCGATCGTAATCGTTCGGCCGTCGTGCACAGACAGCATCCCGCGACGAACCGCCAAGTGGTGCTCCACATTCTCCTGATCACGCCAGGTGACAACGGAGACGGTCAGTGCCGTTACAAAATCGGCGTGACCCGGCAAGATACCAAACGCTCCGGTCTCGTCCTCCGCGCGCAAATGGGTGATCGCGTCGACATCCAAGATAATGGCCAGAGGGGTTGTGACCCTGAGCTTCATGTTTCATGCGCGGTGACAGCCTTTTCGCGCTGTCGCGCCTCCTGCAGATCGCCGACCATGTAGAGCGAACTCTCAGCCCACTCATCCGATTCCCCGGAAAGGATTGCCCGACAGCCTGTAAGCGTGGAATCGAGGTCAACTGACCGCCCGGACTTCCCGGTGAACGCAACGGTCACCATGAACGGTTGTGTCAAAAAGCGCAGCAAGCGACGGGCACGCTTGACCGCCGTTCGATCCGCTGCACTCAATTCTTCGATGCCAAGGAGTGCAATGATTTCCTGGAGCTCACGGTAGTGGGCGATCACTTTCCGCACCTCCTGGGCAACGTGGTAGTGCTCCTCGCCAACGACACGCGGATCCAAAAGGCTCGAGCTCGATGCCAATGGGTCAACCGCCGGGTACATTCCCTCGGCAGCCATCTCCCGCGAAAGTACGATGGAGGAGTCCAGGTGACTGAAAATCTCAGCGACTGCTGGATCCGTGAAGTCATCTGCAGGCACGTAGACCGCCTGGATTGATGTAATGGCTGCCCCAGCCACCGAGGCAATCCGCTCCTCGAGCTCTGCGATCTCACTCGCGAGTGTGGGTTGGTACCCGACGCGCGAGGGTAGCCGGCCGAGAAGGCCCGAAACCTCGGCGCCGGCTTGCACCAGGCGATAGACATTGTCGATGAGCAATAGCACGTTCTCGTGAGCCGTATCCCGGAAGTGCTCGGCGATGGCAAGAGCCGTAAGACCGGCGCGCCATCGGCTGCCAGGGGGCTCGTTCATCTGTCCAAACACAAGAGCAGTCCGAGGCAGCACACCGGATTGTTTGAGCTCGAGCAGCAGCTCATGCCCCTCGCGAGAGCGTTCGCCAATTCCGGCAAACACGGAAATTCCGGAGTGCCGCTCGACCGTCGTTCGAATGAGCTCCATTATGAGGACGGTCTTGCCTACACCCGCACCGCCGAACATCGCGGCCTTGCCGCCCTTTATAAGAGGCGCCAATAAGTCAATGACCTTAATACCTGTGCGGAAGATCTCGAGGCTCGCCCCGAGCCTGTCGATGCCCGGCGCGGGCCCGTGAATGGGGCGGCGTGGCGCATCAACCGGTAACGGTGGCCCCCGGTCGACTAGCGTACCGGTCCCGTTGAGGATGCGTCCGAGAACCCCTTCGCCCACCGGTACTCGGATCGGCTCTCCGGTCGCCGCCACTCGAGCCCCGCGACTCAGGCCGGCTGTGTTGTCGAGAGCCACCGCTCGCACGGTGGTCCCGTCGAGATGTTGGTGCACTTCCGCCAGAACAACACGCTCCAGATCCAGGGTGATCTGGACTGCCTCGTTGACTACAGGGAGCATCCCCGAAGGGAATGCGATATCGATGACCGACCCATGCACGGCCGTGACCAGGCCCAGTGTGTCCGGCGTGCCCATCAGTCCTCTCCGGTAACCAGCGCGCCGTCGACCACTTCGCGCCACATCGTTCCCACGCCGGCCAATCGCGCACTCGCAATGTCCCCTGTGCGCGCCCGCCGCGGCGGTAGCAAGCATGGATCAATCAAGCGAACCTTCAGGCCCGAGAGTGACGACAGCGCACAGCTCAAGTTGTCAGCAAGCGCATCGCAGATCGTGTCGGGATGGCTCAAGCCCTTGCGTTCGACAGATTCAAGCGGTAGCGCCGGCGGCGGCAGCGAGGTGAGCAGTGTGACTTCGGTGTTCATGACCCGCGTCCGTAAAGCCAGCCCGGGGAAGAGCAGTCTGGCAGTGAGACTCACGCACCGCAGCTGCCGATGCCATAAGTATCTTCCGAAAGATTGGCCTGTTTTGCGCCGCATCGGTCGTCTCCGAGGCGTGAAACTCGATAGTTGCAGCCTGCGATGACGCGAAACCTGGCAACAGATACTCAATGAAGGTTGGTTGGGTTCCTGTGCTTCTACAAACCAGGCACCCGTCCGGGTGTTGCGACGTACTGTCCTGAACGCCAAGTCTAGGAGGTAATCGTGAGCGCTGAGGACAATCTTGGTTGGGAGTACTTCGGTCCCGACCCGATGAATTCACCCCGCATGATGGAACACATGGATTGGCACAACGATCCAGCCAACCAGGCCCGGACTGGGAATTATGGACAACGACTCCTGGAGTTCCACAAACAGTATGTCGATAAGTTCGATCAGTTTCGCATCTCCAAAGGACTTCTGCCCGTCTCAGGCTGGGATCCTTCGACGCCGATCCCCGCATATCTGAGTCACGATCATGTGCTGACGGCAGCCCGCAATACAGACAATCCGTTCTCGATCGATCCCAACTGCAAGACACCTGGCTGGGCGACCGTTGCAGGTGGAACAACCCCGGATCCCGTGTACGGGCACACGAGCCTGCTGCAGTTTCGATCAGAGGATGAGCTGGGTCGATCAATTGACAGCGGTTGGCATGGTACTGTCCACAACACGATTGGCGGCGACATGTCGCAACTCCACTCGCCAATCGATCCCATCTTCTGGCGATGGCACCGTTGGATCGACACTGTGCGTGCCACGTGGGCGGCTGCAGCTAACCGAAGACTTCGCATTGAGGTCCTGGAGGCGGTTCGCATCCTGTTCGGCGTCACTAACGACGGCCCAGGGGTGGTCCTCGGGCCGGGTGGTGTTCCCATCCCCATCCCGGGCGGCCCCGGCCCCGTGTTCAGTGGCACCGCTCCGGAAGGGTCCTCTCTGCTCGTCAGTGTGGCGATGGCACAGCTCGCGCTGCTGGTTCAAGACTCGAAGGATCGCGGGCCAATGCTGAAGCTGACAACCGACCTGGTAGTCAAGGAGGCTCAAGATTTCACGGCACGCATGCGGGCACTCGGCGGATGAACCAATCCTTGCGCGATTGCGAGACGTAGCGAAAGCTATCCCCAACGGGAGACCGCCCCATCGATAACGCTCTTCACGCACCAGTGCGCGTAGGTGGAAGCGAACAGAGCACCCAGCAAGCGGCCATGTCCGCTATCAGGAGTCGCGTAGTCAATGAAGACACGCAGCTGGCTCCCATCGCCTTGCGGAGTCAAGTCGAATCCCATGCGATAACCCTTCAGGATGAGCATCCGGGGATTACCGACCGTCTCCCATGACTTCCGGTACGGAGGTGTCCGCTCAACGACACGCTCTTCGATCAAGAGGCGTAAGCCAAGAATGGATCCCACCAGCCGAACGACGGCTCCCTGAGCCCGTCCCTGCCACTCATCGAACTCGTAGTGCATTGCCGAGCCGGCCATCATCCAGCTCGATTTCATCATGTGCTCTCCGAAATGCGCGAAGTTGTCGAGTTGCTCAAAAACCTCCTCACAGGAGCGCTTCAGAGCAAGCGACATCTCAAAGTGCTGGCTCGTCTCTCGAGGAGCCTCTACGTCCATTCCAGACGCAACAGATGATCGCTTCATGTTTTCGACTCCCGTTGGATCTGAGAAGTCAATCGGCGCCGATGCGCGACCCACAACCCGATCCGGAGCGAACGTCCGCGGAGCGGGGCTCGCCCCCGTGACCGCCGCCCCGCCCTTCCCTGTCTCGTCGCGCTGAGACGAATCGGCGACATCCGGTTCGGTACCGGCCTTGCGTGGTTGCGATGTGACCTTCGGCTGACCCGTTTCAGTACGCTCGCGGCGACTCCCGCCGCAACAACCGCCACTCTGACTGCTCATGATCTGCTCCTCATAGAGGGCGCATCTGCCATGTAACGCACGCTATCAGCACGATGTAGGCGGCGAGATGAGTACTTTTCACGATCCGTCCCGCGAAGCTTTTGCGAGTCTGCTGAGAATGTTCGGCGATAGAGCCTCGCTAAGGTCCTAGCGTCAAGGCTGCACAAGGTGAGTTATGTTGCTCTTTAATTTAGTGAACCAGCTCGTTCAGACAGGGCAGCTCACGGTCATCGACGCATCCGGGAAACGCCGTCGATTCGGAACCGCCCATGCGCCCGCTGTCACGATCCGCCTGCACGATCGGCGACTGCATCACCGGCTATTCGTGAACCCCGAGCTGTACTTGGGCGAAGCCTACATGGACGGCACGCTCACGATCGAGCAAGGGTCGTTGTACGACCTGCTGCATCTGTGTACGGTGAATGCGGCTGTCCTGACGCAGCATCCCCTGCAGCGCGTGCGCCAGCGCCTCGATCGGCTCTGGAAGTCCCTGCAACAATACAATCCCGCTGCCCAGGCGCGCGCGAATGTAGCCCATCACTACGACCTGTCCGGTGCGCTATACGATCGGTTCCTGGATCCGGACCGGCAATACTCGTGCGCCTATTTCCCAACGGGCAGCGAAACACTCGAGGCTGCGCAGCGGCGCAAGCAGATTCATCTAGGCGCAAAATTGCTGCTGCGGCCCGGCCAGCAAGTGCTGGATATCGGGTCGGGATGGGGTGGTCTTGGCCTTTTCCTCGCGCAGGCGGCGCAGGTCGACGTGACCGGCGTGACGCTGTCAGAAGAGCAACTGAAGATCGCGCGCAGCCGGGCAACGGCCGCCAGTCTGTCGGATCGGGTGCGATTTCATCTGCGCGATTACCGGCATGAGCGCGGTCCGTACGATCGCATCGTTTCGGTTGGCATGTTTGAACACGTCGGCGCCACACACTACGGGGAGTTCTTCGGCAAGCTTCGCGATCTGCTGAAGCCCGACGGAGTCGCCGTGCTGCATTCCATCGGCCGAATGGCCGGTCCCGGTACGACGAACGCCTGGATCCGCAAATACATCTTCCCGGGCGGCTATTCCCCGGCGCTCTCGGAGGTCCTGAGCGCTGTCGAGCGCGCCGGGCTGTGGGTGACGGACGTGGAGATCCTGCGCGCGCACTACGCGGACACCTTACGCGAATGGTCGCGTCGCTTCGCGCGGCATCGCAACGAAGTCAAGGCCCTCTACGACGAGCGATTCTGCCGCATGTGGGAGTTCTACTTGGCCGTCAGCGAGGTGGCGTTCCGCAATCTCGATCAGATGGTGTTTCAGATCCAGCTTGCACGGTCCAAGGACGCTGTCCCGCAGACGCGCGACTACATGATGGAGTGGGAGCGCCGTCAACTGGCAGACACCCAGCCCGCGGGCTTGGACGAAGTGCGCCAGCGTCGGCTGCGTGCCTGATCCGCTGTTCGCTTCAGGCCATTTCGGGTCCCCGCTGGATGATCAGTACATGTACATATCAGCGCGAGTCGAGATGATTTCGCGACAACCTGCCACTTAGAGTACCGGGGCGCTATGAGATCGAGCTCTTCTTCATCTACAGCGAACAGGGAGCAAAAAGACCATGTACCTCATTGATGGAGGCGGATTGCTGACTATCGCCGCATTCCTTTTGCAGCCTACTGCTGAGCCGCGAGGCCGTCAGCTGGCAGAAATAAAGGCGCGCGCTGGCACCCCGCGCAGGAATGGGGCCCTGTTCGCCTTGGTGCTCGCCTCGTTGGTCGGGTTCGCCCCTGGCGCGAATGCGGTCCCCAGCATGGCGCGCCAGACCGGTTACGAGTGCGCCCGCTGCCACACAGTCTTTCCGGAGCTGACCCGATTCGGCCGGCAGTTCAAGCTGGGCGCCTACGCCGGTAGCTCCCAGAAATGGGACGCCCGTCCGTTGCTGGAGCGTCTACCGGTCGCCGCAGCGCTGCAGATATCCCAAACCAATACCAATAACACGACTGCCGGTGGCGCCATGCCGTCGGACTTCCCTCGTGACCGCGAGCTGCTTCTCCAGACACTGGCCCTCTACTACGGTGGGCAAATCACGCAGAACTCCGGCGCGCTCGTTCAGTATAACTACGATGGCGTGGAAAAGCGTTGGGGCATGGAGATGTTCGATGCCCGCTATGCCAAAGGGTTCTCCGTGGGAGACAAGGAAGTCACTGTGGGGGTAACCCTGAACAACAGCCCTACCGTGTCCGACATCTACAACAGCACGCCCTCCTGGAGTTTCCCCCACACCGACAGTGTGGCCCCCGCAATGCCAGCTTCCACCGTGATCGACATGATGCTCGCCAGCCAGGTCGGCGGCGTCACCGCGTATGGCATGTGGAACGACCTGATCTACGCCGAAGCGGGCGTCTATCGCACAGCAGCCAGGGGCGCGCTGCGGATCCTGGGACACGGCGTACCAACCGACACAGTGTTGACCGGAAACAATCCGTACTGGCGGCTCGCGCTGCAGCGCGAAAGCGGCAAGCACAGTGTTGAAGTCGGCACCTACGGCTTGCGCGCAAAGATTCAGCTGGACTCCGCGGATGCGACGGCGGGTACCAATCTCTTCGAAGACTATGCCCTGGATGCAGGCTATCAGTATATCAACGGCGATCACGCGTTCTCGACACACGCGACCTGGATTCACGAGACGCAACGGTGGAATGCCGGCTTTGCGAGCGGGCTGACCTCCAACGCATCCGACTCCCTGACGACGTTTCGCGCCGATTGGCACTACTTCTTCCGCCGCAAAGTGGGCGGCATCCTCCAGTATTTCAGGACGTCCGGAAGCGGGGACGCGCTGCTCTACGATACCGGGGACGCCGTCATGGGCAGCAGCCGTGGAAATCCGGACAGCCGCGGCTGGGTCGGCGAGGTGAATTACCTGCCCGCTGACAGAATCAAACTGGCCGTTCGTTACACCGTTTTTGAGAGGTTTAACGGGGCTTCCAGGGACTATGTGCCTGGCCGAAGCGCCTCGAACAACGACAACGTGTTTTTCCTGGCCTGGATCCTGTTCTGAATGTTTCCCGATCCATGCACCTCGCATCCATACGACTCAAATTCACTCACGGGAGGATTCCATGAGCACACGCTTCCGTTCGATATTGCTTGGTTTCACCGCGGCCACGTTGGGCATCTCGACCAACTCCTTTGCCGTCGACGTTGACGCCGCCAAGGCGCTGGCAAGGCAAAGCAACTGCTTCAAGTGTCACGGCGTCGACAAGGGGAAGGATGGCCCTGCGTGGAAGGACGTGGCATCCAAGCAGCGGGGCAAGGCGGACGCCGAGGAGACTCTGATCAAGCACATTACCACCGGCCCTAAGGTCAAGTTTCCGGATGGGCACGAGGAAGAGCACACCATCGTCAAATCGAAGAATCCGGACGAGATCAAGAATCTCGTCGACTGGATTCTGTCGCTTCAGTAGCCGCTGCCATGACTGCTGAAAAAAACGGATGGATCAGGCGCGGGTGGAACACGCTGAGGAGGCCGGCCGTCAAATACTCGGTGCTTTCGCTGTTCGGCATCGGGTTTGTCGGCGGGATCATCTTTTGGGGCGGCTTCAACACCGGGCTCGAGGCGACCAACACGCTGCAGTTCTGCATCACCTGTCACGAGATGAGGGACAACGTCTATCAGGAGTACAAGCAGACGATCCACTACAGCAACCGGACCGGCGTTCGCGCGATCTGCTCCGACTGCCACGTGCCGAAGGATTGGTCGCACAAGATGCTCCGCAAGGCGCAAGCGTCCTTCGAAGTGTGGGGCAAGATCACGGGAGTGATCGATACGAAGGACAAGTTCGAGGCCAAACGCATGGCGCTTGCGACAAGCGAGTGGGCACGGATGAAGGCGTCCGGCTCCCGTGAATGCCGCAACTGCCACAACTGGGACGCGATGAGCAGCGATCTGCAGAAGGTGAGCGCCTACAAGCGCCATATGGCCGCGGAAAAGGAGGGCAAAACCTGCATCGACTGCCACAAAGGCATCGCACATCACCTGCCCAAGGAATACCGGGATCCTGACGAAGAGGAGTGATTGGGCCAGCCGCCATTTTGGATGCCGACAACGGGTCAGGACATGTACGTATGGGCGCGAAACGAGATGATTTCGCGACGAGCCGGCGCCTAGAGTGCTGCAGCGCTAAGGCAATCGAACGCGACCTGCGCGCAATGAACGGAGAGGAAAATCATGCATCTCATCAATGGCGGCTGGTTCTGGGGAATGCATCTGTTCTGGTGGCTGTTCTGGTTCCTGATCATCGCCTCGTTCTTTTCGCTGCTCACTCCCGTGCCGCGACACAAGGTGCGCGAGACCCCGCTGCAGGTGCTCCAGCGCCGCTACGCGGCCGGTGAAATCTCCAGCCAGGAGTACGAGGAACGCAAGCAGCGGCTGGATCGGGACACGCCGCCCGGAAAGCGCTGACGCGGTTACGGTATCGCGACGATCCCGGTCAACGAACATCACTCTCAGGCAAGATGCTCAAACAAATGGAACACAGTTCAGCCACTCGAGCGGCGCCCACGGACCCGTCCTGGGCCATCGTACTTGCTGCCGGCAGCGGAACGCGGTTGAGCAGTCTGACTCGCGACACGACGGGCGCCGCAGTCCCGAAACAGTTCTGCTCTCTGGATGGAGCGCAGTCACTGATCGAGCAAACTCTCACGCGCGCATCGCGGGTGATCGACCCCCAGCGAGTCACGGCAATCGTGGCTGATCCGCATCGTCGATATTGGGAACCGGCCCTGAAAGAGCTTCCGCCCGACAACATCGTCATCCAGCCACAGGATCGGGGCACGGCGATCGGCATTCTGTTGCCGGCGCTTCGCATCGCAGCACGCGATCCCGACGCGCGTCTTCTCATCTTGCCATCCGATCACCATGTGGGGGACGAGGCGGTGCTCGAAGACGCCATGCGATGCGCTCTGGAGGATATTCGCGAGCATCCTGCTGGCGTGGCGTTGCTCGGAATTGAGGCTGACGAGCCGGACCCCGAACTCGGCTATATCGTATCGCGTGCCGGCAGTCATCCCCGCCTGCATCGCGTCCACCGGTTCGTAGAAAAGCCCCCAGTCGATGAAGCGCGCCGCCTCGTGAGCGAAGGCGCTCTCTGGAACAGCTTTATCGTGGTCTGCCGTGTCCGGAGTTTGATCGAGTTGCTGTCGCGCGTTTGCCCGGAGGCCGTGCAGGCATTGGGCGCCATTCAACCTCACGATGAGGCCACCTTGCAGCGCATCTATCGCGGTCTGCCGGTGACTGATTTCTCGCGTCACATCGCGACCGGCCAGGAACATCAACTCACCGTGATGGCGGTCCCCGGCTGTGGATGGAACGATCTGGGTACACCACATCGCCTGGCCCAGACATTGGCACGCCGGAGGCCCAGCACCGGCGATACGCGGCCGGCGCGGCTCACCCTGGGCAGTCGGATCAACCTGGCAGACCGGCTCGCGCTGATGTATCCAGCATGGCGTGGCTGCGTGACGCGTGACCTGTGAGCCAGGCCATTGATACCTGACATTCCCTGCGCTGGGTCGCTGCGTGAGCAGGCCAGATAGGAGATTCATGATCATGTACGGAAAGATTCTCGTGCCGATCGACGGCAGTGAAACCGCCAAGCTTGGGCTCAACGAAGCGATCAAGCTGGCGAATAACCAGGGCGGTCGGATCCGGCTCGTTCACATCGTGAATGAATTGATCATGGCCTCACCGGAAGGCTTCGGTACTAACTTCACCCAGATCATCGACATCCTGCGCACCAGCGGCCAGACCATCCTCGCCGACGGTGAGTCTGCGGTACGCGGAGCAGACGTCGAAGTGGACGCCGTGCTCGTGGAAGCCATGGGGGGTCAGGCCGGCGACCATATCGTCCAACAAGCGAAACAGTGGGGCGCGGATCTCATCGTGTGCGGGACTCATGGACGTCGGGGGCTCCGGCGGTTGGTTCTGGGAAGCGATGCCGAGTACATCGTGCGCCACACTCCCGTGCCGATTCTCCTCGTCCGCAGCCGCGAGTCGGTGGGCAAGTAGCGCTCAGCAGCCGCGCAAATCGTCTCGGCCCATCGCACCAACGTCGCTTCTGACTCACGATGGCCGCACAGTTCGATAAGTACGTACGCGCAGCACGTGTGACTGCGACTGTTTCGCGAAATCGGCGAGCGAGACTATGCAGCGTGCCGGGACTGTCTCGAAGCGGCGGCTCGAGCCGAAGCACTAAAGGTGGTACCGGCCCGCACGAAAAACCACAGGAGATCATCATGTTCACACGTCACTTGCTTGCCGCCACGGCCGCCGTGGTGCTATTCACGGTCGGCGGCTTTTCAACCGTCATCGCAAACGACCAGAAGATGCAGATGCAGAGCCCTGACATCTCGACCGAACACCAGCTCGAGATGGCCAAAACCGCGGCGGACCATGAGGCGCTTGCCAAGCGCTTCGAGGACGAGGCGGCGCAACTCGAGAAACAAGCCGGCGAGCATGAACGGCTGGCCAAGCGCTACCGCGGCGGAATGGGCATCGGGCCGAAGACGAACGCGGAGAGTCTTGCGAGTCACTGCGACAGCATGGTGAAGAATCTCCGCGCGTCCGCGCAGGATGCTCGTGAGATGGCACGTATGCACCACGACATCGGGCAACAACTTGCCAAGTGAGAGCGGGGAGCCTCGCTCGGTCCACAACGGCTGCAGCCGATACGGGCCGATGCGAGGCTTTGCGTGATGACCCGTGCCTCGCCCGCAGGGCGGTAGCTGCGCTTTAGGCCGCCATCCCCTGCCCCTCATGTTTCGCCTTATCGTCATTGGTTTCGCGGTACTCGGCTTGCTGACGCACGCGAGTTGGGCGCGACTCAGCCGCCGCGCGCGCGGCTCCGTGCCGCGACATGTCCGCCGAACGCTCGAGCGCCTGGGGCCGCCGTTCGTGAAACTAGGCCAGGCATTGAGCCTGCGCCGGGATCTTCTGCCGGACGACATCGTGGCCGCTTTACAGGGTCTTCAAGACCATGTCGCTCCCTTCCCAGGCACCGATGCCCGGCGAGAGATCGAGCGGGAGCTCGCCCGCCCGATCGAGGAGGTATTCGGCGCGTTTGACGAGACACCCTTTGCGGCAGCCTCCATTGCGCAGGTGCATCGTGCACGGCTCCACGACGGCCGCGAAGTCATCATCAAGGTCCGCCGCCCTGGCATCCGACACGAGATCGAGCGGGACATGCGACTGTTGGTTTCCGTGCTGCGTGTCTGCGGACTCATCGTACCGGCGGTGAAAAAGTACGACGCCGTCTCACTGGCCCACGAGATCTGGACGCGGATGCAGATCGAAACGGATCTGCACCAGGAAGCGCTCAATGTCCGCCGATTCGTGGAAGGCTTGCGCGACCAGCCAACGGTACTCGTGCCGGACGTCGAGGAGGCACTGTGCACGGAAGCCGTCATGGTGCAGGCGTTTAGTCACGGTCGGCGTATCGATGATCCGGCACTCCAGTCAGACGGGCCGCGCCTTGCCCGCGCACTCGTGGATCTGTATCTGCACCAGTTCTTCGTGATGGGGGTGTTCCACGGCGACCCGCATCCGGGCAACCTTTTCGTGCTGCCGGACGGCCGGCTGTGCTTTCACGATTTCGGCGTCGTCGGCCAGCTGACGCCGCCGCTGCGGCGGCAGCTGGCCACGTTCATTCTTGCCCTGGCGCACCAGGATGGGGAGTGGCTGTTCGATGCGGCCTCGGATCTCGGTGTGCTCAGCCCTTCGGTCAATCGCAAGTTCGCGCGTGCGAGCATCGGAGCCATCCTCGCCGAGTATGCGGGCCGGCCCCTGAGTGACTGGTCGCTCGGGGACATCCTGGTACGCATCATGCGGCTCGGCCGCGGCGCGGGCGTCGCGCTGCCGACCAACCTTGCGATCCTCGCGCGCGCCGCCTTGCTGGTCGAGCAGGTGCTGCGGCAGTTGGACCGGAACCTCACCGTGATCGATGCGCTGGCGCATGCGGACCCGCAATGGCTCAGGCGACTCTTCTCGGCCCGGCCCGATCGGGGCGCGCTGCTGCGACTGAAGTCGGAAGCGGCCACTGCGGCACGGCAGCTGCCCACGCTCGCCGCGCAATGGCTGTCCCGTGCGCAACGCAACGGGGGCCGCATACCGATTTCACTCCGTATTGACACACTTCAGACCGCGAGCCGGCGCATGGGGCGCAGCACGGACCGACTCGCTCTCGCTCTCGTCACGCTCGGTCTCTACGTTGCGGCCTCGCTGCTGACACAACACAGCGTCGGCCCGCGTATCTTCGGCGGATTCCCGCTGTTTGGCGCCATCGGCTACGGGCTCGCACTGTGGCTGACGTTTCGCATCATGAGAGGCATTGCCGCCGCCGAGCGGGACACGGGCGCCGAGGACTGATCAGCGTGAACCATGCGGCATCGACGCCGCGGATCACCGACATCGCGCAGGCCGAGTTTGCGCGGATCGATTCGATGTGGCGCGATGCCATCGACGGCACACCTACAACTGTGGTGAGGCAGTTATGGATGGAGCCGTCCTGCAGCCGGTCCGAGTCGACGGTGGTTTACATCATCAATCACCTGGCCACCGCACTTTCGCTGGCTGTTGCTGAGGGTACGCGTTAGCCGCAGCAGCCACCTTTGGACGGACGAGCGTGAGTGGTTTTGGCGGCATCCACGCCATAGCCCGCACCGCTGACTGCAGATTTCAGCTGATCGGGCGAGGTCAGGTTCTCGTCGTAACGCACGGCCGCCTCGCCGGCCGAAAGCGATACGACCACGTTATGGACTCCGGCGATTGCGTTCAACGCGTGCGCTACCTTGCTCGTGCAGCCCTCGCACGTCATACCCGATACTTTCACGATTTCAGTTTGCATGATCATGTCTCTCCTTCACAGGGGATTCAGTAAAGCCATCCCGTATTGCCGATCATCATGCTGAGGCCTGCGCATCTCGAGACTATCGCGAGATGGTCACCATTTGAGCCATGCATTGCGCGCGAGGAGCGCGGCGACGCTCTCTCGACATTCCGAGATCATTTGGCGAGGAGACCTCGGTATTCTCGCCCGCACGGCAATGAACGCCCCCCTCGCCACGATCCTGCATCGGATGCTCCGGCCGGGCGCCGTTCATTGGAAATCGTTGGCGAGACCGGCGGGTCTTGCTGCAGCCCCGAGGACGCGCGCGGGCGGGATCCGGCTATATAACCAAACGCTCCTGAGGAGCCCTAGACATGTTCACGAACTCCAAGGCCTATCTCGTGGGTGGGGGAATCGGATCCCTGGCAGCGGCTGCCTTCATGATCCGCGACGGCAGCCTGCCGGGCGGAAATATTTCGATCCTCGAAGCCACACCGATCCTCGGCGGCAGCCTGGACGGCGCCGGAAACCCCGAGGACGGGTATTCACTGCGCGGCGGACGCATGTTGACCACCGACAACTACGAATGCACCTGGGATCTGTACAAATCAATTCCCTCGCTGAACCACGCAGGCAAGACGGTATTCGACGAAACCGTGGAGTTCAATGAGCAGCACAAGTCGCATTCGATGGCGAGGCTCGTTGACAGCCGTCGCGCGAAGGTACCGGTGACCTCGATGGGGTTCTCCATGCAGGACCGCATCGAGTTGCTGAAACTCAGCCATGCCGACGAAGATGCGTTGGACGCAAGTTGCATCACTGATTGGCTTTCTCCCAGGTTCTTCGCGACTGAATTCTGGTACATGTGGGCCACCACATTTGCCTTCCAGCCCTGGCACAGCGCCGTTGAGTTCAAGCGTTACCTGCACCGCTTCATGCTCGAGTTTTCCCGCATTGAAACGCTAGCGGGCGTCAAGCGGACGATCTACAACCAGTACGACTCCCTGGTTCTACCCTTGCAGACCTGGCTCGAAGCCCAGGGCGTCCGTTTCGTCACCGATTGCAGGGTGACGGACCTCGATCACAAGACCGAAGACGGCAAGTTAGCCGTGACCGGCATCCATTGCCTGCGGGCGCAGAAAAGCGAAGTGATTGCCGTGAATGACGGCGACCTCGTCTTCGTCCAGAACGGCTCCATGACCGATGCCTCGAGCCTCGGGTCCATGACGAGCGCACCCGCCAAACTGACCAAAGCAGACAGCGGCGGTTGGATTCTCTGGGAAAAGCTGGCGGCGGGCCGACCGCAGTTCGGCAATCCTGCGGCCTTTAACAGCTGCATCGCCCAGTCATATTGGGAGTCGTTTACCGTCACGCTGCAGAACCCCGCGTTCTTCGACCAGATGATTCAATTCAGTGGCAATCAGCCGGGCACCGGCGGACTGGTAACATTCAAGGATTCCAATTGGCTGATGTCCATTGTGCTGGCTCATCAACCGCACTTCCGCAACCAGCCTGCCGACGTGCACGTATTCTGGGGATACTCGCTGTTTCCGGACCGGGTCGGCAATTTCGTTCCGAAGCCGATGGCGCAGTGCACCGGCGCAGAGATTTTGCAGGAACTCTGCGGTCACCTGCGATTCGATCTGCAAACCGTTGCATCGGCCAACTGCATTCCTTGCAGAATGCCCTACATCACCAGCATGTTCATGCCCCGTAGGCGCGGCGATCGACCGCTGCCGGTGCCGCGCGGCTCAAGGAACCTCGCGTTCATCAGCCAGTTTGTCGAAATTCCCGATGATGTCGTCTTTACGGTGGAGTATTCGGTGCGAGCGGCCCAGATGGCCGTCTATGAGTTGTTGGGTATCGACCGCAGGATCCCGCCCATCACGCCGCACGACAAATCACTTCGAACGCAGTTGGAGGCGTTGATCAAGGCCTTCAAGTGATGTTGGGTTGTCATCGCAGCCCTCGTGCACTTCGTCAATGAATTGATCCTGGCCTCCAAAGACGCGTATGCCATCAACATCGAATCGCCCATCGAGACGCTCCGCAAGGACGGCGAGGCGCTCCTCAACCGGGCGGAGGCGGCCGTACGCAGCGGTGGGCAGCGACGCCGAATACTTCGTGCGCCACGCATCCGTGCCGGTGCTGCCGGTCCGGAGCCAGTCCGGCGTATCAGGAATGTCGGCGGCGTTTGAGCATGCCGGGCTGGACGACTCTTCCCGCGCTCGGTGCACAGCCGCAGCTTAAGACGCCCTGCTCTACCGGCAACTTCGCGAATGCCTGTGCGCTGAACGTCGGACTGGAATCGTTCGGCATTCGGCTCGAAGGAAGTCGCGCTGAGCAACGGAAATCCACGTCTGCGCTGCTGCGAACAACCGGGAATGATCGTCGCACGATACAAGTTCATGCGGTCGCCGGCGTATCGACTGACTGGGCAGGCGCCACCAATGTTCGCGACCGCACAGACTGTGGCCGCCTGGCAGCCTTTGCATAGGCGCCATGCGGAAAGGATCTGAGAGCGCAGCAGTTCGCAGCGATCCTTTTGCGAACTATACCGGCGATACTTTGCGGTATCTGCACCCCGAACGGGTCGGCAACATCGAGGCAGGAGAGCATCATGACGACAGCAAATGTTTCACGAGGAAACGCCTTTGGTTTACCCCAGGCATTGAGAACTGCTCAGGAAGCGATCCATCTTCCAGAAGTCCAGGAGATGCTTCGCAGACTATCTGAATACAAACTCGGCATTTTCATGCCGCACATGCATGACGAACGAACTGGTGAGTTCCAGCCGCTTCCCGATGACCTCATGCAGGTGGAGTCGGGTTTGGAAGTGTCCTTCCGAACAACCCGGGAAATCGCGAACCAGACAGATCGCTTTATGCCAGTCGGATGGTTCTGGCGTGCCGGTGGATCGGCCCCGCTGGCAGTGTGCGAAATGGTTTCGGAACAAGGAGCGGGTGCTACACAGCGCTACGACAAACACAAGATGCCTCAAGCCTAGTGTGGTCCTTCATCTTCTCGGCCGGCTTCACTATGCCGACGAAGACGAGCGCCTGATGCCTGCTCGTATTCGCATACGACGTCTCGAATCCACACAATGGCCCGGCTTGCGAAGTGAACGCAGATGTAACAGGACACATTGAAGACGAAGCCGAGTAAGGAGACACGATGAAAACGAGCGCTATTGAAGTGCATGAAATGTTGTCGGTGCTGAGCGTCGACGAAGTGGAAAGGCGGATTGGCGAGGTGCCGGGGGTCGAAAGCGTAACCGTGAATTATGCTGCGGGAAGCGCCACCGTGCGCTACGACGAAACCCGACTCGAGGTCGCCGATATCAAATCGGCTGTGCGCCAACGTGGGTATGAGTCCACCTCGCCCGCCGCTGCCTCGGCGAGCGAGGGTCACGAAGGTCATACAGCACCGGGCGCGCCGCCTGCAACCCCCGCACCCGATGCGCCGATAGCTGCCCCGATTGCACCTGCCACCGCGGGCGCCGCGGCGTGAACAACAACACCGAAACCATCCCCGGCCGCGCCGAAACCCGCAGGCGACGAACCGCAAGGCAAGGCGGTGCCGGACAAAAGTAAGGCCGACGCGCATCTTGCGAAGTTGCCGTGACGAGGTTGGTGCTGCCTCGAAACGGCCAGCTTGCAAAGTAACCGGGGATGTAACGAGACATACCGAAGATGAAGACGATTATGGAGGCGCAATGAAAACGAGTGTAATCGAAGTAGGCGGGATGCTGTCGGCATTGAGCGCGCACGGTGTGGAGAAGCAGTTAGGCAAATTGCGCGGGGTCGAACGTGCTGACGTGAATTATGTCTCGGGCAGCGCGACGGTGGTCTATGACGAGACGGTGATCGACCTCAAAGCGATCAAGGCCAGGGTGCATAAGTGCGGTTACCACTGCAGCGGCGAACTCCTGCCCAAGCACCTATGCAAGGCCGAGGATCAGCCCGCCGAAGGTTAGCGACGATGCCACCAACGGCGCCAGGAGACACGATGAAGACAAGCGTCATAGAAGTGCACGCCATGTTGTCGGTATTGAGCGTGGACGAAGTGGAGAAGCGGATCGGCGAGGTGCCGGGTGTCGAAAGCGTTACCGTGAATTTCGCTGCGGGAAGCGCCACCGTGCGCTACGACGAAACCCGACTCGAGGTCGCCGATATCAAGTCGGCCGTACGCCAACGCGGATATGAGTCCGCCGCGCCCGCCGCTGCTTCGGCGGGCGACGGTCACGAAGGCCACACAGGACGGGGCGCCCCGCCTGCGGCCCCCGCACCGGCTGCCCCGGAACCTGTCCCGGTCGCGCCTGCCACCGCGGGCGCCGCTTCCGCAGGCACTGCACAACAAGAAGCGGCGCCGGTGGCGGCACCGTCGACACTGGTGGCTGGCGCACCGAAACTTTCCCCGGCCGCACCGCCCGCCGCACCCGCACCCGACGCCGCGGCTCCCGCAGGCAAGGGCCACGACGGCCACACAGCGCAGGGGGCAATGCCAGGGACTATTGCGCGCGAGATGGGCCACGGTGGCAAGGACCTGCCGGCTATGGTCCGCGACATGCGTAACCGTTTCTGGATCTGCCTGATCTTCACCGTACCGATCTTTGTCTACGCACCGATGGGAGGTGTTTTCAAGCCGCCGGCTCCGCCGTTCGGGCTGGAGCTGAACCTCTGGCTGTTCTTTTTCGCGAGTGCCGCGATTCTGTATCCGAGCTGGCCGTTTTTCGTTTCCGCCTGGCGCGCGCTCAAGACGGGCACCCTGAGCATGGCCGTGCTGGTCGTATTGAGCGTCGGCACTGGGTATCTCTTCAGTGTCGGCACCACGTTCTTCTTCAAGCAAGGCGGGCAGTTCTTCGAAGCCGCAGCCGTCCTGCTGGTTTTCATCCTGCTCGGCCATTGGCTGGAGATGCGCGCCCGGGCAGGCGCGTCTTCCGCGATCAAGGCGCTAATGAATCTCACTCCGGCGAAGGCCTCCGTTATCCGCAACGGCGTCGAGGTTGAAGTTCCGACGGCGGAGGTGTTGGCGGGTGAGACCGTCGTAATCCGGCCGGGCAACAAGATTCCGGTCGACGGCACGGTGGAGACCGGCGAATCCCTCGTCGATGAATCCATGCTCACCGGCGAGTCGATGCCCGTCCAGAAGGGTCCGGGCGCCACGGTGATCGGCGCGACCATCAACAAGAGCGGCAGCTTTCGCTACAAGGCGACCAAGGTCGGGGCCGACACGGCACTGGCGCAGATCGTGAAGCTCGTGCAGGAGGCGCAGAACTCGAAAGCGCCGGCGCAACTGCTCGCGGACAAAGCTGCGCAATGGCTGGTGATTGCCGCGATCGTCTTCGGTCTTGCGACCTTCGCGGTGTGGTTCTGGTTGATCGGAGAGCCGCTCCTGTTCGCGATGACGCTGACCATCACGGTCTTCGTGATTGCCTGTCCGGATGCATTGGGGCTGGCCACACCGATGGCGGTGATGGTGGGAACCGGCCTCGGCGCAATGAACGGCATCCTGTTCAAGAACGCCTCGGCGCTCGAAGACGCCACCAAGCTCAACGTCATCGTCTTCGACAAGACCGGCACACTCACGATCGGTCAGCCGGAGGTCGTGGCGATCGTAACGGCTGATGGAGTCACCGAGGATGGCGTGCTCGCTGCCGCCGCAGCCGTCGAGCAGGGATCCGACCACCCGCTGGCGCAGGCGATCCTGCGCCGCGCCGCGAAGCTCACCATCGCGGCACCCACAGGATTTGAAAGCCTCGACGGAATGGGCGCACGAGCCGAAACCGCCGGCGGAACGGTGTTCCTCGGCAACCGGCTGCTAATGGATACGCAAAAACTCGCGCTCGGTCGCCTGGATGCCGAAGCCACCCGCCTGCAGGGGGACGGCCGTACCGTAGTCCATGTGTCTCAGGCCGCTCGCGTCATTGGCCTGATCGCCATCGCCGATGCGATCAGGCCAACCTCCAAGGCAGCGATCGCAAAACTGCGCGAACGCAAAATCGAAGTGGTGATGCTGACCGGCGACAATGCGGCGACCGCGAGGCGCATCGCCGCCGATCTCGGCATCGACAGCGTGTTGGCCGACGTGCTGCCAGGCCAGAAGGCCGAGAAAGTGAAGGCGCTCCAGTCGACCGGCAAGAAAGTTGGCATGGTGGGCGACGGTGTCAACGACGCGCCGGCGCTCACACAGGCCGATGTTGGGTTTGCCATCGGCGCGGGCACCGACGTCGCGATGGAAAGCGCCGACGTTGTGCTGATGAAGAGCGATCCGTACGACATCGTCGCCGCGATCGAGTTGTCCCGCGCAACGTTGCGAAAAATGCACCAGAATCTCTGGTGGGCGGTGGGCTACAACGTGATCGCCTTCCCGCTCGCTGCGGGAGTCTTATACCCGTTCGTACTCAGTCCGGAGATCGCGGCGCTATCGATGTCCGGCAGTACCCTCATCGTGGCGATCAATGCGCTGATGCTGAAGCGCACCAGGCTGGCAGGCATCCGTCGGCCTGGCAAGACAACGGTGGCCAGCCCCGGTGGCGCGCCGGCCACCGCGGAGCCAGCCAAGGCGGCTACGGTGCCGACAAACCCGCAACCCGATAGGAAAGCAGCCGCGTGAGGGGCAACACCGAGCACACCACCCACACGTCCGCGTCCACCATGGCCGCGCTCATGCTCGCCGTCTTCACGGTGTCGGTTGGCTTTGGCGTCGTGCTTCCCCTGCTGCCTTACCTGATCGAGCGGCTCCTGGGAGCGGGAGCAAAGGCCGCGCAAGTTTCCCGGCACACGGGGCTCCTGACCGCTGTCTACACCCTCTCGCTTTTTCTGTTTGCTCCCCTGTGGGGTCGACTTTCCGATCGACGCGGCCCCCGTGGCGTGCTGCTCCTTGGGCTCTTCGGCTTCGGCGTCAGCATGCTGGTCTTCTCGTTCGTCGAGAGTCTTGCCGCGGTTTATGCCGAGCGTTTCGTGAGCGGCCTGTTCGCCGCGGCGGTGACGCCAGTGGCGGCGGCGGTGGTCGGCAGCTTCAACACGACCGAGCGGGGTCGCGCCCGTCGGCTTGCGTTCATCAGCCTGGCCGGCATTACCGGCTTCCTGCTCGGACCGATGCTGGGTGTGTTCGTGATGCGCTTTGCCGCGGTTTTCTTCACCCGCACTCTGCCAGCCGGATCGGTCGCTGTTCCGCTCGCGGCGACTGCACTGCTCGCCTTTCTCGTGGCCGCCGCTGTCGCGTTTGCCGTGCCTGGCGGCGAGCGCCGCCGTGGGTCACAACAGATCGCGGGTGCCTCGGTCGATAACACCGCATCGCTCGTGTCGAACCTGCTCGTCCTCACCTTTATCGTCTCGGCCGGCATCGGGGTCTTCGAGGTCGGACTTGCACTGCGCGGCAGGCAGGAACTCGGCCTCACCCCGTACCAGGTCGCGCTGATGTTCACCGAATGCAGCCTGGTGATGTTTGTGATGCAGGCAATCGTCTTTTCACCTTGGTTCAATCCGGAAGCGACCCGCTGGCTCATCCCGCCCGCGCTGTCGGTGCTCGCGGCCGGGTTGTTCCTCGTGCCGCGGGCGTCAGATTTTGCGCTGATGCTGGTCGTGATCGCGGCGGTCGCGAGCAGCGCCGGCATACTTTCGCCGATCCTGACCTACTGGATTTCGGCCAAGGCGGGCAGCGCGCAGGGATGGGAGCTCGGCAAGCAGACGGCGGCAGCGAGCCTTGGGATCACCTCGGGCTCGGCGGCGGGTGGACTCCTCTTCAATGTCGCCGCGCTGGCGGGTGCGTCATTCGTTCTGAGCGCGCTGCTCGTGGTGCTTGGCTTCGTCTTGAGCCTGAAGCTTCCTCATCTGCTCGCGCCCCGCAATCCCGGGGTCAGGACAGTTGCAAACGTGACGCGCTCTGTGCGGAATCCATCACGAAAGAAACTCCCCCGCGCAGGCAGCCTGTGAAAACTGTCACAGCATATTCACCGCCGGCGATCGCGACGATAGCGCGGTTCACCGCTCATCGTGAGGAGCGACGATGAGCAAACAACCCCATGGCAGCAAGTCGACCTACGGTCTTCTGCCCACCGCAGACATCGAGGGATTCGATTCCCTGGCCGAGCTTGCCCTGGATATGCGGTCGTCGTGGAATCACGCTACCGACCAGGTGTGGCGGGAGTTGGATCCTCTCCAGTGGGAGCTAACGCATAACCCCTGGGGCGTCCTGCAGACGGTCTCGCGGGAGAAACTCCGGGGTGTTTTAGCCGATCCCGCTTTCCGCAAGAACGTTGACGACCTCGTGCAAGCCAGACGGGACGCAGCAGAGGCGCCGGCATGGTTTCAACGAACCTACCCGCAATCGCGGCCAGGCTGCATTGCGTACTTCAGCATGGAATTCATGTTGAGCGAAGCGTTGCCCATCTACTCAGGCGGGCTGGGCAATGTGGCGGGTGATCAACTCAAGGCCGCAGGCGATTTGGGTGTTCCGGTGATCGGCGTCGGGCTGCTCTATCAGCAAGGCTACTTTCGGCAATTGATCGACGAGGATGGCGCGCAACAGGCCCTTTTCCCTTACAACGATCCAGGACAGTTGCCGATCACGCCGTTGCGCCACGCGAACGGGGAATGGTTGCGGCTGCAGCTCGACTTACCGGGTCACCCGATCTGGTTGCGCGCCTGGCAGGTTCAGGTAGGTCGCGCGAAGCTTTACCTCCTGGACAGCAATGATGCGTCGAACTTCCCGGCGTATCGGGGGATTACCAGCGAGCTTTACGGGGGCGCGCCGGACCTGCGCCTGATGCAAGAGCTGATCCTGGGGATCGGTGGCTGGCGGCTGCTCGCCGCGCTCGGCATCGAGCCGGAAGTCTGCCACCTGAATGAAGGACACGCGGCGCTCGCGGTGCTGGAGCGCGCGCGCAGTTTCATGCAGCAGTCCGGGCAGTCATTCGAAGTCGCACTGGCCGTCACGCGCGCGGGCAATCTCTTCACCACGCACACAGCGGTGGCCGCGGGCTTCGACCGTTTCGCTCCAGCCCTGATCGAACACTGCCTGGGGGGATACGCGCGCAACCAGCTCGGCATTACGCTCCACGACTTGCTGGCCATGGGCCGCCAGAACCCGGACGACTCGTCGGAGCCTTTCAACATGGCCTATCTGGCGATTCGCGGCAGCGGGGCCGTGAATGGCGTGAGCCGCCTGCATGGAAAGGTGAGCCGGCATCTCTTTGCGCCGCTATTTCCGCGCTGGCCGGTGGACGAAGTGCCGGTCGCACACGTGACCAACGGCGTTCACATGCCGACGTGGGATTCGGCGGCGGCCGACGATCATTGGACCGAGGCCTGTGGCAAGGATCGCTGGTTGGGGACGACGGAAGCCCATGCACAGCACATTCGCGCCATCCCGGACGCCAGCCTCTGGCAATTGCGCACCACCAACCGCAAGTCTCTCGTTGAATACGCTCGCGAGCGCCTGTCCCGGCAACTGACCGCCTCCGGCGCGTCGCCCGAGGCGACTGCCGCTGCGAAGCATCTGTTCGATCCCAACACGTTGACGCTCGGCTTTGCACGCCGTTTTGCCACCTACAAGAGACCCAATTTGCTCCTCCACGACCCGGAGCGCCTGCTGCGCCTGCTGTGCCACCCGCAGCGGCCGGTGCAGCTCATCATGGCCGGCAAGGCGCATCCGGCCGACCAGGCCGGCCAGGCCCTGATCCAGCAATGGACGCGGTTTATCCGGCGGCCCGATGCCCGCCCCCATGTGATCTTCCTCAGCGACTACGACATGCAGTTGACCGAGCACCTGGTGCAGGGCGTGGATGTCTGGCTCAACACGCCGCGCCGTCCCTGGGAAGCGAGCGGCACCAGCGGCATGAAGGTGCTGGTCAACGGCGGCATCAATCTGTCCGAACTGGACGGTTGGTGGGCGGAAGCCTACACGCCGGAGGTCGGCTGGGCGCTGGGGGATGGCCAGGAACATGTCGACGATCCCGCCTGGGACGCGGCCGAAGCGGCGGCCCTCTATGACTTGCTCGAACGCGAAGTGACAACTGAGTTTTACACCCGCAACGCGAACGGGATCCCAACTGCCTGGGTGACCCGGATGCGGGAAAGCATGGCGCGCTTGACACCGCGCTTTTCCTCTAACCGCGCGGTGCGCGAATACACCGAGCAATACTACATCCCAGCGGCCTCAGCTTACCGTGAGCGAGCGGCCGACAAAGGCGCTATCGGAGTGCAGGTGGTCAATCAGCGGCACGCGCTGGACCGAAAGTGGGCCGCGGTATACTTCGGCGACGTGAAGGTCGAAACCGATGGCGAGCAACATGAATTTGAAGTGCAGGTGTATCTCGATGATCTCGACCCGCAGACCGTGCGGGCCGAGCTCTATGCCGATGGCATTAACGGCAACGCACCGGTGCGAGTGGAGATGAAGCGCGTGCGGCAACCGGTGGGGGCCTCAACCGGCTACGCCTATCGCGCAGGCGTGCCTGCAGCCCGCCCAGCGACAGAATATGCGGCGCGACTCATACCCCATCACGACGGCGTGACGGTTCCTCTGGAAGACGTTCACATACTGTGGCAGCGGTGAGCTCCAATGCCCGCGGCACACAGCCGACGAGGTCGTCTTCGATGATCTTTCGGGGGACTCAGGCAATCCTACGTTTCCACGTGAAATGCTCATACAGTCCCGCCCAGTACAGACCGAACGCGAAGCCGAAGGCGAGCTCCTCGAGCGGGATGCCGCGCAAAAGCACTCCCGACAATGCGGGAAGATTCCACACCTGCTCGATGTAACCGGGCGCCGCTGCGAGCAGCAGCCACATGAACACTGCGTAGAAAGCGAGAAACAGCGCGCCGCCAAGCAGTGTGTTGCGCGTCAGGTCCGGACGGCACATCACGTTGGCCGCGCCGCCGATGGCGAGTACGGTGATGGCAGGATAGATCGGGTTCCATGAGAAGAGCTTCAACAGCGGAAAAGCGATCATCGGCAGCGTAAGCGCCAATGCGTGGAAGCGATGCCGCCTCGCGGAGAGGCGCTCCGCGTGCGACATAGTCCGCAGATCGCGCCGAGTGATCGCGTCATAGAGCACCGCGCCGATGCCTCCTATCGCGAAACTGAAAATCAAACTCTCGAGATCGAAGCCGGTGCGCTGGGCGAGCTCCAGGAGGCTCGGCGGATTCCAGTATTCGGGCACGAACAGCGGCTCGCTCAGGCCGAGGGGACTCGTGGCCAGGCTCACCTGAAGAATCTTGCGGCGCCGAGAGGATTTCGCCGCGACATAAAGCCCGAGCCAGGGAAGCAGGAAGGCGCTCGACCAGAGCAGCCACACATAGTGGTAGTGCATGTCTCACACACTCATTTCGCGCGAGAAGAACGTTGCGATATCCATAACCTCACGCGCCTTCAGGGTCAGCGCGTAGCGGCGGCGCCCGGATCGGTGCAGTCCGGATGAAAGCACTCGCCGCCGCGGCTCGCGAGCTCCTCGTACAGGCGGTACTTTTCCGTCACGACTTGTTGGGCCTTCGCCAACAGCTCTTCGGCCGCGTCCGGGTCGGTGCTGGCGAGCGACCAGTGGCGAAGCTTGTTATAAGCGTAATCCTTGAGGGGGATTGTCGGCCGCGGGGTGTCGCGTTCGTGCGGGTCCTCATTCCACGTTGCGCATCGACTGTGGCCAGTTGATGAACGCGACGATCCACAGCGCAAGGAGATTGAGGAACGGGAAGAGCACAACGATCGACAGAAGCGGCGAAAAGCCCATGCGGCGCAGAATCCTCCCGATGGGATAGAGAACCACGCCAACTGCCACCGCAGCCACGATCCACTGGGCAATTCCATATCCCTCCATACCGGGCCAGTTCGCGTACATGAGCGTGCTCCCATTGGATGGTCCTGGAGTGTTATCCACAATGATCGTCATTCTTTCTCGACGGAGTCGTAAGTTCGTCTCGCCGGAGGGACACCGTGCGAACACCGGAAATCACTCAGGTTGGATGCCGGGTCAACAGAATTCCGAACACCGCAAGTAGAATGCACAGCAGCGCTGCCACCGTCACTGCGATCCAAAACAAACCCTGTTTCATGCGATGGACTCCAGGCAGCGACCGCTAAACGATATATCGGTCCCAGCCCAAGTAGGAATCCCTCACCCGCCCGCGCGGCAGGGCCAACAAAATCAACAGCACGCCGCTGATCACCCCGTTCCATCTCGCAATCGGTGAGCCCACTCCCTCGAGCAGCCACGGTGCTGCGATCAGCCAGGCACCCAAGGGGATGTTGATGAAGCGCACCGCGCGTCCGACCTCGGCAAAGGCGATGATCGAGAACGTGACGACGAGCGCGCCCACGAGATGATCGCCGTCGGCCATGTGGCCGGCGCTTTCGAAGGTGAGTCGGGTGAACGTGAGCCAAACGCCGATCGCGATGCTGAGCAACAGCGTCACCGGAAAGGTCACGCCGCGAACCGCCTCCCGGACCATCTCGGGCGTGGTTCCCAACAGCCCCTTGGAGTCATCGTCCCGGCCACCTTCCATCGCACCGCCCGTCCAGAAGGTGCGCCAGAACGGCTTGCCCTTGCGCCGTGCGGCGGCCAGGAACTGACCCATGGCGACGAACTCGTTCAGCGAGAACGGAATCATCAGCGCCATGGCGAGTGCGGCGATCAGGCACAGCGTGCACCAGGTGCCGATCACGATCGGCTGGATGATGATGAAGTAGATGCTCACCACTCCCAGGGGCAGGATCAGAATCGCGAGCGCGAGCACCATCCAGGGCATGGTGCGCCAGCGGTCCTTGCCGCCCATCCAGGTCATCACCAGCTCGAGGGTGTAAACGATTGCGCCCAGGGCACCATCGGGGATCGGCCACGCCTTGGAGACACTGGAGGTGATGATCGTTTCGGTTCCGTTCATCACCCCCTTCATGGCCTCATTGCCCGCGAAGAACGGCTCCCAGACCGTGTCGGTGTGGCCGAGTTGGTAAGCCCCGAGCGCGCGCGCGATGAAAAAGCCGACCAGCGCGAACACGCCGATTGGCGTGCGCTGGAGCCAGGTCGAGGGCGTGTAGGCCCAGCCGGGCGGGATATCGGGCTTGCCCATCATGCCTTCCATGCTCATGCCGGGCATCATCGGCACCAGCACCGAGAAGGCGATGACCAGTGCGCCGAGCAAAGTGTCGTTGGCGTAGGCCGCAGGCAACGGCGTCCAGAACACGAGTGGCACGAACAACAGCCAGCCCCCGACGAACGCGTTCACCCACTGCGCCCAGGGGTAGCGACGCCCCGAATGGGCAGACAGCCTGCTCAAAACGATCACCAGCACGCCGCTGATGATGTCACTCCAGGTCATCGCGACGGCGCGCAGCTCGAAGGACGGCAGCCCCCGCTCCGCCATGACGCGCAACTGGTTGGTGTTGGGAACGAAGTCGCTCAGGTAGCCGAGGATGAAGGGGCTGGTCAGCAGCCACAGGCCGAGCATCATGTTCAGGTAATGCGGCCAGAGCATTTTGCGATGCTCCTCGACCATCATGTCCGGATGTTGACCTGCGTGCTGCGCTGCCGCGCTCAGCGGTACCAGTGTCATGCCACACTTGGGGCAACTGCCCGGCTCACCAAGCACGACTTCGGGGTGCATCGGGCAGGTGTACTGCGTTGCCGGGCCGGCCGGCACCGGCTGGCCGTCCATGGCATGCTGCTCATGCATGCTGCGCACCCGCGGGGTCGCGCAGCACCAGCGTCATGCCGCACTTGGGACAGCGGCCCGGTTCGGTACTCGCCACCTCGGGATGCATCGGACAGGTGTACTCGGCGGCCTGCGGCGGGGCTACAGGTTCCAGGGTCAGGTCGCATCTCGGACAATTGCCGGGCGAAGACTGACAGACGTCGGCATGCATCGGGCAGGCGTACATGTCGCAGCCGGACGCGGGGGCAACCGCTGTTGCTCCAGGCGCGGGCGCCCTCGGCACGGCGCGCTTGGGCTTCTTCGTCACGGAGGCGGGCGGCTCCAGCCCGTGCTCGCGGTACCAGCCGACCGGATCGGCCTCCAGTGCCGCCACCATCTTCGGCAGCGTCTGGCGCAATGAACGGCGCGGCGTCCAATCCAGCACTTCACGGGCACGCGTGATATTTAGCGCGTAGTGATCGTTCGCCCGATCGATCATCCAGGGTTTAATGAACGGGTCCTCGCCGGGCATGTGATCCTGCGCCCAGGCACCGACCTTCGCGATCAGCCCGGGGACGTTGTGCGTTTCCGACGACTTGCCATGAATCAAGCGCATGAACGAGTGTTGCAACTCGTCGTAGCTCAGCGTCTCGGGCTCGCCGATCAGGAATGTCGACTCCGGTGGCAGCTGCGCGCGCCGATCTACTGCGCGCTCGATGGCATCCACCACATCCTCCAGATGCACGAAGGACTGGCCGTGGGAGGTCTCACCGGAATACAGGTGCCCGGCCAGTTGCCGCTCGTAGATGCGTTGAATCTGATGCGCCAACGGCGGGGAATGGCAAACGTCATCATAGACGCCGGCAAGGCGCAGGATGACGGCGGGAATGTTACCGCGCTCTTCGTGGATCAGTGCTTCGGTGCGGACCTTGGACTCCGGATAGGCCCAAGTGGCGCCGATCGGCCAATCCTCGGTGATGAACTGCCCCGGCTCACCCGGCCGGTGCACGAGCATGGTGCTCGAGAAAATAAACTGCTCGACCTCGAAACCCGCGCGCAATGCACGCAACAGGCGCCGCGTACCCTCGACCGTAATCTGTTCGTACAGCGGGCTCGCCTTGCCGAGAAAGTCATAGTAGGCGGCCAGATGGATCACTGCGGCGAGATGGGTTCCGTGATGCTCGCGCAGAATCCGCAGTCCCTCCTGCGTGCTCTCCTCCGAGGCGATGTCGACCGCAATGCGCACGCAGCCCGGTGGTGGCGGCATCGGTGCGGTACGGTCCAGGCCCACCACGTCCGTGAAGCGGCCGGTCATCCGCTGCATCACGGCGCTGCCGATCCGCCCGTTGCAGCCGGTAATCAAAACTATTCCTGGTTGTGATTTCATGACTACCACTCCGCGGTAACGCTACAGAGAGCCTACGACACGATGTTCTCGAAACGATCTTGAAGGAATCACATTAGCCTTGCGGCTCGTGGCGGCTCAACGGAGCGCCCGCACGCGACGCCGTGCAGTCCAAAATGGAATTCCTGACTTCACGCGGCCAGCGCAGAAGCTGGGTCACTTTGTGAGCGTGCCCCCGATTTCGCCGGGCCCGCGCGTAGACGCATTTGCAACTCTTTCAAGAAGCTCTCGCCATATCAGTGCGGCACTTTATGGCGGCAGACGCTCAAGCACCAAAGGCTTCCCTCATGTACAAGCGAATTCTCGTTCCGATCGACGGCAGCCCGGCGGCGAGCTTGGGACTCGGCGAAGCCATCAATCTCGCCAAGGATCAGGGCGCGGAAATTCGCCTGGTCCACATCGTCAACGAGTGGCTGATCGTCTCTCCAGATGCCGCGCGCGCCAACCTCGGGGACGTGGCCCGGAAGACGCGCGCGGAGGGGGATGCTCTGCTCGATGAGGGCGAATCGCGCGCGCGCCGCGCCGGTGTCACGGTCAACAGCGTGCTCGTGGAACAGATGGGCTTTCAGGCCGGCGCTTGCATCGTCCAGCAGGCACTCGAATGGCCGGCGGATCTGATTGTCTGCGGCACACACGGCCGCCGCGGCGTGCGGCGCCTTCTAATGGGCAGTGATGCGGAGTACATCGTGCGTCACACGACGATTCCGGTGCTACTGCTGCGCAGCCCGGAAGCGAACCAGTAACCGAACTCTGCGCGTGTCTCTGGACACCTCCGGCCAATGGCCTCCCAGGAGCTATATAGGAAGACCGGATCGCTGGTTTTCCCAAGAACCCTTCGGTACCCCGCTTATCGGCGCGAACCGCGTGCTGGCGTCAGAACGTCACCGGCCTCGCCAGAAACGTATGAGTGCCGAAAACCATCTCAAATCCGATCCCAACACCCCAGCTCGGCTTGCGCGGCTGCACCGGATAGTCCTTTGGCCACAGGAGACTCGCGCGCACCTCCAGCACAAGCCAATCGCGCTTCACGCTCTGTCTGTACGCGACTCTGGCGCCATACTCATGCAGGGGCACAAGTGCTTTGGAATCACCGTCGAACCCGACCGCCAGCGCGAAGGCACGCCGCAACACAAATGCGCGCAATGCCGTCAGCGACGCATAGCCGCGGACTCCTTCGGACTTCTGCGACACCGTCGCTGATCCGGTCCACTGCAACAGCCAGCGCTCTTGAAGAACGCGGCCGAAATCGAGGCGGCTCGTCAGACCGAGCCGCTCACTGTTTTGCCAGAACAACGTCTCGCGCACGGTGAAGATGCCGCTCTGCGCTACGCCGCGTTCGTACATAAAGCTGCCCTTCACGTACGGGTCCAAGGGGAAACTGACGCGCACGCCCGCGCCAGCTGAAAAGTGGCCGCCCTGTCGCGGCCGCTCGCGATACGAAAGGCCTAACAACGTCTGCTCTTCCCCCGGGAGCGCATACTGGCGGGGAAACGCGCCGGATTCCTCTGCACGCTCGGTGACATACTCATCGGGATTTACGCGGCCGATGAAGCCAGCAATTCGGTCGTTGAGCTGCGGCAGCGGTACATCGGCCTGGAACCTCAACAGCGATTGAAGGCGATGGAACCGGTCCCACAGCAGCTCGGGCGCGATGCTGCCGGAGGCGCGCTGGTAGACAACCTCGCCTTGCTCCGAGCCGAACCACCGATCGATTCGCATTGCCGAGCGCCAAATAGCGCCATACAGCTGCTCCTGCGTGCGATCGAGCCATGGCTCGCTCGCTGTTGCGGCGGGCTCGGGCGGTCCCACAGACGGGGCGGATTGCGCATTCGCCTCGGGTGCCACGAGGAGCACAGCTAGCACCAACACTACGCTTGCGCCGCTCAGTTCGAAGACCGTTCGTCCTACCGAGAAGCGTAGCCTTGCCCCAACGCGCGCAACCCACATTTCGTCATCTGCGGTCCAAAATGGAACTCCAGATTTCACGCGGCTAGCTGTTGCCGGGCGCCTCGCTGGAGAGTCGCCGCGGCACAAGCTCGAATGCTTCGTTCGAGACCGCGTTCCACAGCGAGAGGCCTTCGTAGTCGCCGTAATCCCACTCGCGCAAATTCGGCTCCACGCGCGCCGCTGCGCCGAGACCGGCCAGTTCGCACGTTCGGCGCGCGCGCTGTAGCGGGCTCACGAGAACTTGGTCGAAGGCGAGTCCCTGCAACAGCGTGCCGAGGTGACGGGCCTGCTGTTCGCCACGCTCGGTCAACGGCACGTCGGTGTGACTCGTGTGTTGGCCGGTGAGGGTCCACTGCGTCTCGCCGTGGCGAATCAGGTAGATTGGTGCTGCCACAGGGTCGGGTCCCACTTCCAGTTGCGGATCTCCGGCATGTCCTGGCCGTTCAGGTCGATATACTGCTTATGCTCGATCAACTTGTTCTGAAGCCGGCGCTTGAGCTCAAGTTCTCTGCCACTCGTTTGCGGCAGTCGATCGATCGTGTCCATCACCAGGTGGAAGCGATCCAGGTCATTCAACACGGTCATGTTGAAGGCCGTGGTGATCGTGCCTTCTTCCTTGTAGCCGCGGACATGTAGGTTGCCGTGATTGGTACGGCGGTAAGTCAAGCGATGAATCAACCATGGGTAGCCGTGGAACGCGAAGATGATCGGCTTATCTTTCGTGAACAGCCGGTCAAACTCCGCGTCGTTCAAGCCATGCGGGTGTTCGGTGGACGGCTGCAGCCGCATCAAATCAACGACGTTGACGACTCTGATCTTCAGCTCCGGCAGATGCTGCCGCAGGATTGAGACGGCGGCGAGCGTCTCCAGCGTCGGGACGTCGCCGGCGCAGGCCATCACCACGTCCGGCTCGACCTCCCCATCGTTGCTGGCCCAGGGCCAGATACCGATACCCTGCGCGCAATGCTGAGCGGCTGCGTCCATCGGCAGCCATTGCGGAGCCGGGTGTTTGCCGGCGATCACGACATTGACGTAATGCCGGCTGCGCAGACAGTGATCGACCACTGACAGCAGACAGTTGGCATCCGGCGGCAGGTAGACCCGCACGACGGAGGCTTTCTTGTTGATGACATGGTCGATAAAACCGGGGTCCTGGTGGGTGAAGCCGTTATGGTCCTGGCGCCACACATGCGAGGCCAGGAGGTAGTTCAGCGAGGCGAGCTTGCGCCGCCAGGGTAGTTGCGAGGTGACCTTCAGCCACTTGGCGTGCTGGTTGAACATCGAATCGACGATGTGGATGAATGCTTCGTAGCAATTGAAGAGTCCGTGCCGCCCCGTGAGCAGGTAGCCTTCCAACCAGCCTTCGCATTGGTGTTCGCTGAGCATTTCCAGCACGCGGCCGCTCGGCGCCAGGAATTCGTCGTTCGGCTGCGTCGCCGCCTCCCATTGGCGGTGGGTCGCTTCAAAGACGGCCTCCAGGCCATTCGACAGGGTCTCGTCCGGACCAAAGAGACGGAAATTGCGCTGCTCCGTATTGAGCTTTATGACGTCGCGCACGAAACGGCCCAGCACATGCGTATCACCGATGCCGGGAACACCCGGCGTGGGGACATCGACTGCATAATCGCGGAAATGCGGCAGGCGTAGATCCTGCAGCAGGATGCCACCGTTGGCGTGCGGGTTCGCACCCATGCGCCGTTCGCCGGCAGGCGCTAACTCCGCCAATTCGGGGCGCAGCCGGCCTTGCGCATCGAAGAGTTCCTCCGGACGATAGCTTTTCAACCAACTTTCGAGTTGCTGGAGATGTTCGGGCGGTGTTGTCGGCGACACTGCGAGTGGCACCTGGTGCGAGCGGAACGTCCCCTCGATGGGCCGCCCGTCGAGCACTTTGGGGCCCGTCCAACCTTTGGGTGAATTGAGGACGATCATCGGCCAGCGCGGCCGCGCGGTGTTGCCCTGGGCGCGAGCGGATACCCGGATCTGTTTGATCTGCTCGATCACCGTGTCGAGTGTCGCCGCCATGGCCCGGTGCATTGGCTCCGGGTCATGGCCCTCAACGAAGTAAGGAGTCCAGCCGCAGCCCCGCAGGAATTGTTCCAATTCCTCGCGGGTGATGCGGGCGAGAATGGTGGGGTTCGCGATCTTGTAGCCGTTGAGATGCAGAATTGGCAGCACCGTACCATCGGTCACTGGATTGAGGAACTTGTTGGAATGCCAGGCTGTGGCCAGTGGGCCGGTTTCTGCCTCGCCATCGCCAACCACGCAGGCGACTGTGAGGTCCGGGTTGTCGAAGGCTGCGCCGAACGCATGACTGAGCGAATACCCGAGCTCCCCTCCCTCGTGGATCGAGCCCGGGCACTCCGGCGAGGCGTGGCTCGGAATGCCACCGGGAAAGGAGAACTGCCTGCATAGTCGCCTGAGGCCGGCTTCATCGCGGCTGACCTCGGGATAGATCTCGCTGTAGCTGCCCTCGAGGTAGGTGTTGCTGACCACCGCGGGGCCACCGTGTCCAGGTCCGGACACATAAATCATGCTGAGATCGTATTTCTTGATGACCCGATTCAAGTGCACGTAGATGAAATTCTGGCCCGGCGTGGTGCCCCAGTGCCCGAGCAGCATGTGCTTCACGTGTGCGAGCGTCAGCGGCTCGCGCAATAGTGGATTGTCGTACAGATAGATCTGGCCGACCGACAGATAGTTGGCCGCTCGCCAGTAGGCGTCCATCTTCTGAAGCAATTCCGGAGTCAGTGTGTTGTCTTGCATGGTGATGCCTCGCTATGCGCGCCGCGCCCCTTTAGATGCTCCTTGCTCCACATCTCGGAACCGTCTCCAAATCCTCACCGTCTGAATACAAAGACAGCCGACGTGAACAGCACCGTGCCGATGGCCAGCAGTGCAAGCGTCTGGGGCCACAGGTCCGCGAACCCCGCCCCCTTCAGGAACACTCCGAGAATGACTTCCATGTAGTGCCGCAGCGGGCTGGCAAGCGAGGCGATCTGCAGCGCCCGCGGCATGCTTTCCACCGGCACCAGCGTCCCAGAAAGGAACATGATCGGAAAGAGGCCGAAGAATGAGACGAGCAGCGCCTGCTGCAGCGTTCGGGTCACCGAAGCGATCAATACGCCGAGACTGATCGCGCTTACCAGAAACACTCCAGTGAGCACCACGAACGTGGCGAGCTCGCCGCGCATCGGTACATCGAAGGCATGAGCCACGAGCAGGCTGGGGAAGACGGCGAGCAGGCACATCACGAGCGTCGGCAGCGTCTTGGCGACGAAGAGCTCAGTCACGGTCACCGGTGTGACCATGAGCTGCTCGATCGTGCCCGATTCTTTCTCCCGAACGATCGAGGCGGCCGGCTGGATGATGCCGACCATCATTGCCGCGAGCCCCATCATGGACAGCACCATGAACGAGGCAAAGCTGAGATTCTGGTTGTACCAGATGCGCCGCCGCGGCTCGATCGAATGCACGACCTGTCCAAGACGCGCGGCCCAGGCGCCCTCGTACTGATTCAAAATCTGCAAGGCGTAGCCGCGGGCGATGGCGGCGGTGTTGGAGTTGGTCCCGTCCAGTAGCACTTGAACGGGTGCAGGTTCACGGCGCGCGAGTCGTTCGGCAAAGCCGTGAGGGATTACGAGCGCCACGACTGCCTTGCCCGACTGCAGCCACTCGCCCGCCTGCGCCTCGGTCGCGGGCCGACCCGCGGTTCGAAATTCCTGCACCACCGTGAAACGTTCAATGAGCTCGCGGCTGCGCACGCTTTGATCCTCATCGACGATGGCGAGCGAGACATGCTTGACGTCGAAGGTGAGCGCGACCGTGCACATCACCAGCTCAGCGGTGTACAAGTACAGAATCAGGAACAGCATCGCGGGGTCGCGGCAGAACTGGATGGTCTCTTTGACCAGGAGGCTCAGGAAACGGCGACGCATCTCAGGCGACCTTCTTGCGAAAGCGCCAGGTCGCCAGCGCGAAGACGGCGAGCGTATAGCCCACGAGTGCGGCAACGTTGACCCAGACCTCGCGCAGACCTGCTCCCTTCATGACGATGGCGCGGGAGAGGTCCACGAAGTACTGGCCGGGGAAGGTCGCCGCGTAGAGCTGCAGAAGATAAGGCATCGTGAAGATCGGGAACAGAAATCCGGAAAACAGAAATGAGGGCATCAGGGTCAGCACGAGCACGAGCAGCATCGCCACGACTTGCTTGTTCGTCAGCGTCGAGACAAGTAGCCCCAAGCCCACGGTACAAAATACGTAGATCAGCGACACGCTCAGCAGCAGCCCCAGATCGCCGCGAAAAGGAACGTTGAACCACACGAGGCCGAAGCCCATCACGAGCAGGATCTGCACAAAGGCGATCAGACCATAGGGCACGAGTTTGCCAGCGATGAACTCGGCACTCGTGAGCGGGGAGGCGAAGATCTGCTGGATCGAGCCGGTTTCCTTCTCGCGCACCACAGCGAACGCAGTTAGCAGTGGCGGGAACGCGAGCAGAATGACACCGAAGAGGCCCGGGACCACGTAGTTGACACTACGCATCTCGGGGTTGTACCAGACTCGGATTTCCGGGCTGAGTAACGCTCGTGCGGGCGCGGAGACGCCCTGCACGATGGCATCGGCGTAGCTTGCCACGATCTGCGCGGTGTTGGAGAACGTACCATCAACGATGATCTGAACGGCGCTCGCGGCACCGCGCGCACGACGCTCCTGTAACCCACGTGGGATCACGAGTGCGAGCTTGATCTCACCGCGCTCCAGTGCCGCAGCGAGATCCCTTTCGTCGGTGATCTCGTGCGCGAGGGTAAAGTAACCACTCTGCGCGAACGCCTCGACCAAGCGGCGACTCTCTGGTGAGCTATCCTCATCCCAGACGCCGAGGGGTATGTCCTTCACGTCCAGAGTGATGGCATAGCCGAAAAGAAACAGCATCACGAGCGGCATGAGGAGCGATACCCAGATCGTGATCGGATCGCGCGCGATCTCGTGGGTCTCCTTAACAATCACGGCGCGTATGCGGCGCAGGTTCATCAATGTCTCCATCAGAGCGGCTAAGCCGCTTGGCGGGCACGTTCGATTGAGTGCAGGAACAGGTCTTCGACGCTGCTCGCTTCCGGCAGACCCTCGCGCTCCCGCAGCTGCGTCAGCGGCCCAAGCCCAATGAGACGCCCCTGGAACATCAGTCCCAGGCGATGACAGTAGGCGGCTTCTTCCAGGTAATGAGTGGTCACGAACGCGGTGATCCCCTCGCCGGCCAAGTCATGCACGAGACGCCAGAAGCGATGGCGTGACAGAGGATCAACACCCGAAGTCGGCTCATCGAGAAACAACACCCGTGGACGGTGCATTACGCTGCACGCGAGCGCGAGCCGTTGGCGGACGGCACCAGAAATGGCGTTTACTTTGCGGAGTCCGAGCCCCTGTAGCCCTGCCATCTCCACGGCCCATGCCATCGCGGCCCTGCGCGCGGAAGCGCTCAGCTCGTATACGCCAGCGAAGAACTCGAGGTTCTCCATCACCGTGAGATCCGGATACAGCGAGAACCGCTGCGACATATAGCCAATCCGCCGCCGCAACGAGCGGACATCCCGGCGAACGTCGACCCCGGCGACTTCGACCTCGCCCGCTTGGAACCGCTGCAATCCGCACAGAATGCGGATCAGCGTCGTCTTGCCCGCCCCATTGGGACCGAGGAACCCGAACACCTCGCCGGCTTTCAGCTCGAGCGAAACGTCATTGACGGCGATAAAGTCACCAAAGCGGCAGATGACGCCCCGCGTACGGACCGTCATCACGTCTGCCATCGTCTGCGCCAATTCGGGGCCGGTTGAAAATTGCGCGGCAACAGCTGTCACCCCGCGACCGTCAGGGGCCCTTGCCGAACTCCCATCTGCAACCTGCAATGCGTCCGTGCGCTCGTTTGCGGCCGCCTCGCCTGCAGAATGTCCGCTAACGGTTGGCGCCACGGCCGTGAAGAGGTCCTCCAACTGCGGTGCGACCGCTCGCGCGCCGGGCACCCCCGCGGGTAGCGCCGGACTGGCCCCAGTGGGTTTTGCGAGTTGGAAACGCACCTTTCCCGGCAGGCGCGCAAAGCCGCGAACGGCCGCATTGGCCGCGAGTTGCTGCTCCAGGCGCGCGGGCTCCAGCGTATCGATTTCAAACACGGTGCCGGCCACCCGCTCCTTCATCTCTTGGGGTGACCCGAGCGCCAGCGTACGGCCTTCGTGCAGAAACACGAGACGATCGCAACGATCCGCCTCATCCATGTACGAAGTCGCCACCACGATCGCCGCGCCGTTGCGGCGAAAGTCCTCCAGCAACGTCCACAACTCCCGGCGCGATAGCGGATCAACCCCGAGGCTCGGCTCATCGAGTAGCAGCACGCGGGGCTCGTGAATCAGATTCGTGCACAGCGCGAGCTTCTTCTTCATCCCACCGGACAACTGATCAGCGCGCCGACCGGTGAACCGCTCGAGCCCGGCCATCTTGAGCAGCCGCTCGCGGCGTGCCTGCAAGACCTCCGGGCCGACATTACGAACCGCGGCCGCGAACGCGAGATTCTCCTCGACTGTCAGACGCTCGTAGAGCGTGAAGCCCTGCGACATGTAGCCGATACGGGCGGTGACGTCGTCCGCCTGCCTCAAGGAGTCAAATCCCAACACCTGACAATCGCCTGCTGTCGGATCCAGAATCGCCGCGAGCATCTGCAACAGTGTGGTCTTCCCACTGCCGTCCGCACCGACGACCCCGAAGATCTCGCCGGGGGAGATCTCAAAGCTCACCCGGTCGAGCGCCACGACGGAACCAAAGCGACGTCCCAGATCGCGCGCGACCACGACCGGTAAGGAGGATGAAGATTGCGCGTCCATGTGGGGGCCGCTACTCAGCGTGGCACAAAGAGCTGTGCTGGCCAGGCAGTCGCGGGATTCCACCGGATCCAGGCGTCGGCGGGCATTCCCGGCTTGAGCTGTCCTTCGGGGTTGTCGAGCGCGAGGGTTACTCCGAACACGAGCCGTGTTCGTTCTTCCGGCACGTGAATGTCCCGCGGGGTGAATTGCGCTTGCGCATCAACGCGACTCACGCGGGCGGTCAAATAGCGATCCGGAAACGCATCCGTGCGAACGCGGGCCTCGTTCCCGAGACGAAGCTTGCCGATGTCCTTCTCCGGAATATAGATCTTGAGCTCGGCGCGCGTGAGATCCACCAGAGTTGCGATCGGACGCCCCGGTGTTGCGAACTCACCCACTTCGATGGACTTCGTGAGCACGGTTCCCGATAGCGGAGCGGTAATCCTCGTCTTGCCGAGCTGCGATTGCGCGAGGTCGACGGTCTTGTCCATCGACTCGATGCGCGCCGTGGCCTGGGTGATAGCCGCCGTGAGAGTCTCCATGCGGCCCTGCGCCTCGGCGAGCGCATTGGATGCCTGATCACGCCGCTGCACCGGAATCGTGCCATCCTGGGCAAGCGACTCGTAGCGGTTGTAGTCGGTGCGCGCGCTGGCAAGATGATGCTGCGCTGTTCGCAGATCTCGCCCCAGCCGATCGCGTTCTCTCGTGGCGGCCTCGCGCTCGGCCCGCGCGCGATCGAGCTGCGAACGGATGTCTGACTCATCGAGGCGAACCAGCTCTTCTCCCGGCTGGAAGCGGGCGCCTTCCACGAGCTTGCTCTGCAGTACGCGCGCCGTGACCTCGCTTGCGACCGTGACCTCGGTCCCCTCTATGCGACCCCCGCCGTAGAGCAAACCTTCCGGCAAGGCGGGTGGCGTCAGCCATCGATAGAGAACGTACGAGCCGGCCGCCAGCGCGACTAGCGCAATCGGCGTCCACAACCAGGTTCGCTTCAGCATCCCATTACACTCCACATGAATCGGTTTCTGCGTCCACTCTCGGTGGCAGGCTCAGCGCGCGGCAGCTGATGGCGCAACGCCTAGCAATCCAGTGGCACGACGCAGGCGCCACCCTGAAAGCACCGCGTCGTAACGCGCGGAATAGAAATTGAAATGCGCGCGCAGCCGCTGCGTGTCCGCATCCAACACCTCGGTGTTGGTACGCGTGCCGGCCCGGTATTGATTGCGGGTCACACGCAGGTTCTCATCGGCCTGCTCGAGCGCCTTGCTTGCGACCGCGAGACGCTCCAGTGCGGTACTCAACTCGAGATGGCGCTCGTGCACTTCAACAGCGATCCGACTCTGTGCATCGACCACGCGGTCCTCCAGCGCGCGCGCCTGCTCGCGCAGTGATGCCGATTGCGCCCGTGCGACTCCCCCATCAAACGCCGCCCAGCGAAATCCGACTCCCACTGACCACAGGCCCTCGTGGACCTGGTAACGATTGTCCTGGTAGGCATATCCGGCCTGCGCTGCAACTTGCGGCCGAACGGCCGCCTGCGTGCGCTCGGCTTCATGACGCAGAGCGGCGGCCTGCTCCGTGAGTGTCTGCAATTCCGGGCGCTGTTCGAGCGCCACGCGTGTGAGCTGCACCAGGGTCTCCGTGGCAGCGACGGGCTCGAGATCCTCGAGCTCAACGGCGGAGTCCAGCTGTCGATCGAGTAATCGGTTGTACGCCGAGCGTGCAAGGTCAAGCTGTGCGCGTGCATCTAGCGTGCGTTGCTGCGCGTCCGCCAGCGCCACCTCCACGGCTAAGGAATCATTCCGGGCCACAATTCCCTGCTGCAGCAACCGCGTAACGTCAGTGCGATGGGCGCTCAATCCCGATTCGGCCGATAGCACCACCGTCAGGAGTTTTTCTGCCCGCAGGGCTTGAACGTAGGCGGTCGCCACCTGCAGCTTGAGGTCGAGATCCGTGCGACGCAGATCCTCCTGCGAAGCGCGTGAGGTGGCCGCGGCTGCCTCGATCGCCGCGGGAATCTGCCCGCCCGTGAATAGCGGTACCGAGACGACACCACGCAGGCTGGCGTAGCCTCGTTCCTGCTGCGGCAACTCGAAAGACTGTGTCGGGCCGCCTGGGATGAGCGGCAAGGACCCGCGAACCGCGGGGGTTGTGTTGAGTTGGGTGTAGGCCGCATCCATCCCCACGCTCGGCCAGCGCAGCCGCTCGGCGGCCTGCACGGCCAGCGCAGCCGCAGCCGTGTCGCGTTGCGCCGCGGAACGCTCGTGATTGGCGGCCATCGCCGCACGCCAGGCGTCGTCCAGCGTTTCCGCCGGGACCGCTCCCGATCCGAGCAACCCCATAAGAATCACGAGCGGAAGAAGCTCTACTCGAATGACACCCTTGATTGGCTGGCATCTCCATCGGCCGATGGGATGCGGGCGAGCCTCCGGGTCCGCGGACTCACGCATGCGGGGGCTCCGTGGAACGCTGGGCGAGAGCGCCCTCGGACGAGGCCGCCGCGATGGCAGTGGGCGGAATCGGAACCGTCCCTGGGGTCGGCGGCTGCATCGCAACCGGCGGCAAGTTAAGCGTGGGTGACGCGGGCGCAACCCAATTCGAATCCTTGAGAAGAGCATCCAGCATCGCCCGGTCTACGACCTCCTGCTTCAACAGCAGCTTCGCGAGCGCCTCCAAGGTGGAGCGCCTCTCGGTCAGTGTGCGTGTAACGCGCTCGTGCGACTCGCGGATGAGCTTGCCAATCTCCTCGTCGATGAGCTGGGCCGTCTCTTCACTGTACGACGCATGCTGCGACGCCTCGGGTACACCCAAGTACACGCCAGGGCTTGAACCATCGAACGTCACGTGCCCCAGACGCTCGCTCATGCCGTATTGCGTGATCATGTGGCGCGCCATGTCGGTTGCCCGCTGCAAGTCGTTCTGCGCACCCGTCGAGATATCCCCGAATATCAACTCTTCGGCCACCCGCCCCCCGAGCAGCACATCGAGCCGATCGAGCAACTCGCTCCGTTTCAGGAGATAGCGGTCCTCGGTGGGCAGCTGCTGCGTGAATCCGAGCGCACCGATCCCGCGCGGAATGATCGAGATCTTGCTCACTTTGTCGGCGTAACGGCGGGACTCGGCCGTGAGGGCGTGGCCGCCTTCGTGATACGCGACGGTTTCCTTCTCGAGAGGATTCATCACGCGGTTGCGCTTCTCGAGGCCGCCGATGACGCGGTCGAGAGCGGCCTCGAAGTCCTGCATTTCGACAACGGATTTGTCCCGCCGCGCGGCGCGCAGCGCCGCCTCGTTGACGATGTTGGCGAGGTCTGCGCCCGCGAAGCCGGCGGTCTTCGCGGCTACCACGTGCAAGTCAACATCCGGACCGACCATGACATTGCGCGTGTGGACCTTGAGAATCGCTTCGCGGCCCTTCACGTCGGGCCGATCCACCGCGACGGTGCGATCGAAGCGTCCTGGACGCAAGAGCGCAGGATCCAGGATTTCCGGTCGATTGGTCGCCGCCAGGATGATCACGCCCTTGGCGGTATCGAACCCGTCCATCTGCACCAGCAGCTGGTTGAGTGTCTGCTCGCGCTCATCGTTTCCGCCGGTGAACCCGCTCACACCGCGCGCCTTGCCGAGCGCATCCAGCTCGTCGACGAAGATAATGCAGGGTGCCCTCTTTTCTGCCTGCGCGAACAGATCCCGCACGCGCGCCGCACCCACTCCCACAAACATCTCGACGAACTCGGAGCCGCTGATCGAGAGGAACGGCACACCCGCCTCGCCCGCAACCGCCTTGGCGAGTAGTGTCTTGCCGGTACCGGGTGCCCCGACGATGAGCACTCCCTTCGGAATCTTCCCCCCGAGGCGCCGATAGCGGTCGGGATTGCGCAGGAACTCCACGATCTCCATGAGCTCCTCCTTCGCCTCGTCGATGCCGGCCACATCGGCAAAGTGCACACCCGTCTCGGATTGCACATACACCTTGGCCTTGCTCTGCCCGATCTCCATCATCGAGCCCATGTGACCACCACCGCCTGACCGGCGCATCATCAAATTCCACACCGCGAAAAAGATCACAGCGGGCAATACCCACGAGACGAGCGTCGAAAACCAGCGGTTCTCCGAAGCAGCTGTGTAGCGCACTTTGGCAGCATCGAGTTCAGCGGTGAGCTGTGGATCCTCGACACGCCGCGTCACAATGCGATGCGTTTCATCGGCTCGGGGCGCGCTGTTTGGTTGCTGCGCAGGTTGCGGAGCCGTGCTCGCGGGTGGCGCGCTTTTCTGCAACTGCGACAGTGTGCCCGCCGGCTGCTCGATCTTCTGCTTGTCCGGCGTCCCTTGGGGTGCTACGACCGGCTGCGACGCACCCGGCGATTGAGTAGCTTGCTGCGCCTTCATGGATTCGAGCTCAGCAGGAGGGAGCAGCTTGTCGACCCCCTTGAGATCAATCGTCGCCTCGATCGTCTCGCTCCCCACGGTCACGTCTTTGACCTTGCCCGCTTGGAGCAGAGTCTTGAAATCGCTGTATGAGATCGTCTGAACGTGTGGGCTGGCGAAGTACGTCTGCACGGCAAAGAGCAGGACGATCACGCCTATGAAGTACCACATCGAAAATTGCTGTTGCCGTTTGTCCATCAAGCATCTCCCAATATCTTTTGCTCATCACTCACGGTGTGCGTCGCGCGCGAACCGGTTGCGCTCAAGAGACGTCGCACCGGCTCGACGAGCGCGTAGCTGATGTCAATCTCATTCGAGGCGTGCGCAATGGAATTGGTCGTGACGATTCGCGTAGCGCCAGCCTCCTGCAACGCCTCATAGGCGCCCGCCGCAAAGACACCGTGTACGCCCAGACACACGGGCGCCATCAATCCGGCCTCGATCCACTGCCGCACCGTCGCGCGTAGCGTGGCGGCAGAGGAAATGATGTCATCGACGAGTACTGGAGTTCGATCGGCCCAGTGCCGAAGTTCCGGAACAACGGACACGACAACGTCTCGATCGCCCTTGCGCATCTTATCGAGCACCAGGTAAGGACACGGGACAGCTGTGGCGACGTCCCGGACCCACTGTTCACTTTCCGCATCCGGCCCTACGATCAACGGATTGGGAATGTGCTCGCTAACCCACTGCGCCAGCAGCGGGGCGGCGTGCACCACTTCGGTTGGAATCGCGTAGATTTCGGCAAGGGAATGTCGCCGATGCAGATGTGGATCGAGCGTCACGAGCCAATCAAACTGCGCCGACAACACCCGTGCGAAGCTGGTTGACGTGACCGCTTCACCCGTGTGAAAGCGGCGATCCTGTCGCATGTAGGCCAGATACGGCGCGATGAGACCGACATGACGCGCACCCAGCTCTCTCAGGATATCCACCATGAACACGAGCGGCAGCAGGCGCAGGTCCGGCGCGCGCAGCGTGCAGAGGATGGCCACCGCATGGTCCTGCACTTCGCTCTTAATGCGCAGATACGTTTCGCCGTCCGGGAATTCGCGCATCTCGAAGTCCACGGGCTCGGCGTGCAACGCACGACGCAGTGGCTCGGCGAGCTGCTCATTGCCGGGATAAGCGAGCAGCAGCGGTCTCATCTGCCCTCCAGCCGTACGATGTCCGCGTGGCGCGCCGCGTAGCTCAGCGCGTATTCGAGCTCTCCGGGCGCTTCGGCGTGAACGGTGTACAGCGACGCGCCCTTCTCCAGAGGCTGTCCGACCCGCACGTGCAGCTCGATGCCGGCGGATGCAGCGCGGGGTGCACCCGCGAGCTTTGCCACGCGGGCGATGCGCCGGTTGTCGATGGATACGCACTTACCGGCCTGCGCTGCGCAAACGACGTGTGTGAGCGGTGCACGAGGGGGCTCACGCAAGCCTCCCTGCGCACGGCAAATCGCTTCGAACTTGCGCCACGCCGCACCCGACTCAAGAATCTGGCGTGCCTTGGCGAGTCCGCTGCCACGCGCTGCATCCGCTGCGAACTCGAGCGCGCCAGCCGCGAGTGTCAGTGCTCGATCGCGCAAGTCCTCGGGCGCTCCCGGCTCACCGCGCAAAACAGCCACTACATCGCGCGCCTCCAACGCCGGCCCGATGCCGCGTCCCACCGGCTGCGTGCCATCGCTTACGTGCACCTTCACATGAACCTCGAGCGCACGGGCGACCGCCTCGAGCCGCTGTTGGAGCGCGCGCGCGGCCTCTAGGGATCGCACCTTCGCCGTGGCGCCGACCGGCATGTCGATCAGAATGTGCGTGGAGCCCGCAGCGATCTTCTTGGACAACACCGAGGCCACGAGTTGGCCCTCACTATCGAAATCGAGCGGCCGCTCCACGCGAATCAGCAGATCATCGGCCGGACTCAGGCGCACGTTGCCGCCCCAGACGATGCAGCCACCTTCCCGCTCGACGACGCGCCGCATGTGCTCGATCCGCAGATCCACCGGCGCGAGCACTTCCATCGTATCAGCGGTGCCCGCTGGCGATGTGATCGCACGCGAAGAGGTCTTGGGGATGGTGAGACCGGCCGCAGCGACAATCGGCACGACGATCAGCGTTGTGCGGTTACCCGGCAGGCCACCAACACAGTGTTTGTCCACGACGGGCGAAGCAGACCAGGTGAGTCGCTCACCCACCTCGATCATTGCGCGAGTGAGCGCGATGGTCTCAGCTATATCCAACCGATCACCCGCGCACGCCGTGACGAGTGCCGCCAGATCCAGATCCGAATAGTGGCCCGCGACAACATCCGCCAGGATTTCGCGCCATGCAGGCAACCCGACGCGTCCGCCATACACCTTGGCGCGCAGGGCGCTGAGCGACTCGAGTGGCTCCGGATGCGACACCTCAATCCAGGCACCTTCCTCGGCCTGCAACATACGCCAGGCGCTCTCGGAGAGGCTTGCTTCGCCCTCGCCCAGCAGGGCCCCCGAAACTACATTCAGCGTTGCAATAACGTGTCGACCGCCTAGGGCTACGCGCACACGCGTCTGCGCGGCGAACCCTTCTGCACGGCACACATGACAGTCGCGATTCATGTACACCACCGCTTCTTGGTAGGTGTGGATGCCGAGTCGCCGCAGGCTGAGGACCCCGCGCGCGGGCATCTGTCGTGCCTCTTCAGGATTGTGCATACACGCTTGCCGCTTCGCGCGTGACGGTTTCCCCGTGCTCGGCGACAGTCACCTCGCCGATGGCGAGCTCGCGACGCAGGTGCTGCCGTAGCGCATCGGCCGCAACCGGCTCACCGTGCGTGACGAATACGCGTTCAGGGAGGGACGGCGCGCTTTTGAGCCATGCGACGAGTTGGTCGCAATCTGCGTGACTGGATGTACTGCGCAGCTGTGCGACTTCGGCGCGTACGGGAACCCATTCGCCATGGATCTTGATCGTGTCAGCGCCGCCGACGAGCGTGGCGCCGCGCGTGCCGGGGGCTTGATAGCCGGTGAAAAGGATGAGATTGCGCGCATCGGGTGCAAAGGCCGTCAGGTGATGCAGCACCCGGCCACCGGTCGCCATGCCGCTCGCCGAGATGATGATCATCGGCCCGGTAAGAGTATTCAACCGTTTGGATTCCTCGACTGTGTTGACGAAACGCGCGGCGGTGAACATCGCCGTGCATTCCGCCAGCGACAACCGATGTTCGTCGTGATGCGTGTGATAAAGGCGCGTAGCGTCGGTGGCCATCGGACTGTTGAGGTATACCGGCACATCGGCAATTGCGCGACGCGCTTTAAGGCGAGCAATGAGGTGCAGCAACAACTGGGAGCGGCCTACTGCAAAAGCAGGCACCACAATGACGCCTCCTCTCTGCACGGTACGGTTGATTGCGGCGGCGAGCTCCGACTCGGCGTCAACGGCCGCGTGACGACGATCGCCATACGTCGACTCAATGAGCACCCAGTCTGCGGCGGGCGGCGCGGAGGGTGCGCGCATCAGTAGATCATCGGGCCGACCGATATCGCCGGAGAACAACACGCGGCCCGACGCGGACTCTACGAGCACTGATGCGGCACCGAGCACATGCCCCGCGGGTGAAAAGCGAGCAGTGATTCCCGGCGCAATCGGCTCGCTCGCTGACCAGTCAAGCGGACGCAGGAGTTGCAGGGCAGCTTGCGCGTCGGCTTCGGTGTACAGCGGCAGTGCCGGAGTGTGCTTGGAATACCGATGACGATTCGCGAATTGCGCCTCTTCTTCCTGAAGGCGAGCACTGTCGGGCAACAGGATGGCGAGCAGGTCACGGGTCGCTCGCGTGCAGTAGACGGGTCCGCGAAATCCGCCACGCACGAGAACGGGAAGATAACCTGTGTGATCCAGGTGCGCGTGCGTGAGGACGATCGCATCAAGCGCCTTCGGATCGAAGGCGAGCGGCTGCCAGTTCCGTTCGCGCAGACGTTTCAGACCCTGGAACAGCCCGCAGTCCACCATGATGCGTCGCGCATCCAACTCAAGCAGATACTTCGAACCCGTGACCGTACCGGCGGCGCCGAGAAAAGTGAGGCGAAGGCTCATAACTTGTCTTGATTCACGTTAGCCAATGGGAGATCACGGGTGAGCCGGGGCGGTGGTGGCTGCGCCGGAAGGCCCGGGTGGGGATCCGCCGCTTAGGCGGTGGCGTTTGAGCAGCAGGGCATTGACGGCCACCAACACCGAGCTTCCGGACATCGCCAGCGCTGCCACTTCCGGGCTCAGCACCAGCGGATACAACACACCGGCGGCAAGCGGGAATGCGATGACGTTGTAGCCCACGGCCCAATAGAGGTTCTGGTGCATCTTGCGCAGCGTCGCGCGCGCAATCTCGATCGTGCGCACCACATCGAACGGATCGCTCTTCATCAGCACTACATCCGCGCTGTCGATGGCGACGTCCGTGCCGGCGCCCACGGCGAGCCCGACGTCGGCCTGTGTCAGCGCCGGCGCATCATTAACACCATCACCCACCATCCCGACCTTCTTGCCTTCGGCCTGAAGCTTTTTAACCTGCTCGGCCTTCTGACCCGGCAGGACTTCGGCCAACACGATATCGATGCCGAGCTCGCGCGCGATTCGATCCGCGGTGGCGCGGTTGTCGCCAGTGAGCATGGCCACTTGGACGCCCATCGCGCGCAGGCGGGCGATCGCCGCCGCCGAGGTCGGCCGCACCGCGTCGGCAATAGCGATGACTCCGGCCAGCGTCCCGCCGCGCGCGACGAACACGACGGTGCGGCCGCCTCCCTGCAACCGGACCGTATCGGCTTCGAGTCCGCCGAGGGCCACCTTCTCTCCATCCATGAGCCGGCGGTTACCGACGAGGACGGGTGCGCCGTCCACACTTCCCCGGGCACCCATGCCCTCCACAGCGGTGAAGTCCTGAACGGCCCGTAGTTCGATGCCAGCGGCGCGCTTGAGAATCGCCTGCGCGAGCGGATGCTCGGAGCCCTTCTCGATGGCGCCAGCCCAGGCCAGCAGTTCCTTTGGGCTCGTTCCCGGAGCGGCGACGAGATCGACGACCTCGGGCTGACCCACCGTAAGCGTTCCGGTCTTGTCGAAGATCACAATCTGAAGGCGCGCGCCGTCCTCAAGGGCGGCCGCATTCTTGAAGAGAATGCCGTTCTTCGCGCCCAGGCCCGTCGAGACCATCACCGCCATCGGCGTCGCAAGCCCTAACGCATCCGGACAGGCAATCACGAATACGGTAATCGTGAGCGTAAGCGCGAAGAGCAGCGACTGGCCGATCCACCAGAACCAGATCGCAAACGTCACGAGTCCAATTGCAACCGCCACCCACACGAGCCACTGCGAGGCGCGGTCCGCGAGCAGCTGCGCAGGCGCCTTGGAATTCTGCGCGTCCTGCACGAGCTTCACGATCTGCGCCAGCGCCGTGTCGGCACCGACCTTGGTGGCGCGATAGTGGAAGCTGCCGCTCTTGTTGAGCGTTGCGCCGATGACGGTACTGCCGGGGATCTTCTTTACCGGCATAGACTCCCCCGTCAACATGGACTCGTCCACTTGTGAGGAGCCTTCGAGGACTTCGCCGTCCACGGGGATCTTGCCCCCGGGCCGTACGACGATCTCTTCTCCCACGCGTACGTCCGCGGTGGGGACTTCGACCTCCTGGCCGTTGCGGATAACAGTGGCCTTTGGCGGCGCAAGATTGAGAAGGGCGCGGATGGCCTCATTGGCCCCGGCGCGCGCACGCATCTCAAGCCAGTGTCCGAGGAGAATGAACACCAACAAGACGGAGGCAGCTTCATAGAATTGCGGGCCACCCCACACAAACGTGGATCCCACGCTGAAGAGATAACCCGTGCCGACGCTCAGCATGACCAGCACGGCCATGTTTGCGACGCCCTTGCGGAGTGCCCGAACCGCGGCAACGGCAAACGGCCACGTCGGATACAGGATCGCGGCACTCGCGAGCGCAAACAGAACGAGATCGAGATTGAGCGCAGCGGGTAATTTCAGAAGTGCCCCAGAGGCTCCCATGGGCGAGAGCAGAAAGACCGGCACCGAGAAGACCAACGCGATCCAAAAGCGATTGCGCATGTCGCGCGCCATCGTGCGTGCATCCATCCCGGCTCCATGGCCCATCTCGCGCGCCATGGCGTCATGATTTGACGCGTGCTCACTGGCTTTGTGCGCACCATGCGCACCCGGAGGCGCGGTAACAGCGCGCCCGGACTCCTTCGCGCACACGTGAGCCGGCAGGATCTCGCCGTGACAGTGAAGGCCACACTCGCGAATGCGGTTCCTGATGTCTGCGACCGATGTCTGCCCAGGATCAAACGACACCGTCGCCGAACCGGAAACGTAGTTGACGCGCGCTTCGTGAACACCGGGCAGCTTGTTCAACTGTTGCGCGATGAGCTCACTGTCGAGCACCTGCAAAAGGCCGCCCACGTCGACCGTAACGGTCGCGTGCGCCATCTCCTGCTGCTTCATGCCTTCGTGTCTCGTACCCCTGTTGTTCATGCCTACCTATCCTCCGCGAGCCACTGCCGCCTCGTCGTTTCCGTATCCGCGTGCAACGGCCGGGCTCAGTGGCTATGGCCGCCACTTGAAGGGTTGCTCGGCCCCCCCGATCCCGGCGGGCGGGCGCTCTGCGAATCCTCATCCCCGTGGTCATGCCCACTGTGGTGGAAGAGGTGCAGCAGCGGACACGCCGCCAACAGCAAGAACGGGAGGTAGGGCACGAAACCAACCAGGTGAGCGCGATGCTCGGTAATCAAAAAATAACCGGCGATGAGTACGAAGCCGAAAAATACCCACCGGGACACGGTCCGCTGGCGATTTGAGCCATTGGAACCTGCAGGTCCGGTACCGGAATGATTGTGTTGCATGTGAAGTCTCCTCGTCTTTCTCAGTGGTCTCATCAGCCGGATGGACGCTCGTACGCGAAATCCGCTTGCACCGGGCGCGGCGCTCCGGCCCGCAGAATCTCCAGGTGAATGTGCCAAACGCCCTCGCCTTGCAACAGGAAGAAATTGCCGTAGCTCATCGCACCGTTGACCTTCATGGGCTCCAGAAGCCTGTCTGGTTCGTGGTTGTACGAGCGGTTGCCGACGCCGGCACGAATGCGCGCATCCGTGATGCGAGTACCGGTCTTGGCGTCGAACAATGCAACGACGAGGTGGTGTGAGCTGCTGTTGGGTGGCGTGCCGCCATGCAGAGCATTCGGATCGCCGGGCGCCGTGCGGTGTCCCTGTATGAGCTCTGCCGGAAGCACGCCCAACTCGATCGTCATACCGTCGACCGTCTGGGTGTTGCGAGGCAAATCCGTGTTGTGACTACACGCTGCTACGAGCGCGCCAATCGCGACCACGAGCGCAACGAAAATCCGATATCGTAATGTGTTCATGCTCATGTCCTTCCCGTCACAATTTGGCAATCGGCCGACCGCGAGTCACCACAGGCGGGACAGCGGACAACCCATCCGCCACGGACTCGATGAGCGCGCAGATGGCATCGCCACTCGGAACCTGGTCGGGCATTCGACGCCACCGTTCGCTCGCGCGCTGCATGCGATCTTGCAAGCCGCTCACATATCGTAGGCGATCGCGATTCTCGTTCAGTCGCCGCAGGATGATTTCGCGTACCAGTGGACAGGGTGTCTTGCTTTGGTGGCTGCGACGCATGACTTCACGTACCTCCGCGAGCGTGAATCCCAAGCTCTGCGCGGCACGCACGAACCCCACGCGTTTGACATCCAACGGAACAAACAGTCGATAACCATTCGCCGCGAGTCGCGCCGCGCGGATGAGACCCGTTCGCGCATAGAATCGCACGACGTGGGCTTCCACCCCGGCCCCACGCGCGACGTCAGTCACCGTCAGAAACGCGTCGGGGAGCGTGCGGCGGCGCCTCATCATGTCTGCACCTTATGCTCGCGTCTCTCGCTGGCCATTCAGGAATGGCCGTGCGCGGCCGGCCCGTGCGGAAGTCCACCGAAGCGAGGGAGAAAGCGAGGCGTGTGCGCGGCGTAGTCGCGCCAAACCTGTCCGAACTCCTTCTCCGCCTCCCGCTCCTCGAAGAGGGCGAGGCGCACGTACATGGTCACCAGCACCGGGAACATCACAAGTGTGAGAATCGTAGGCCACTGGGCCAGGAATCCGAGCATGATCAGGATGAATCCGACGTACTGGGGGTGCCGCAGGCGCGCATAGACCCCTTGTGTCGCAAGCTGTCCCGCCTTCTGCGCTCGATACAGCGGCGGCCACGCAGAGGCCAGCACCCAGAACCCGGCGATCAGCAGCACGGTGCTTAAAATGTGCAGCACATTGAAGTGCGGGTCGCCCTTGAGTCCGAAGATGGTCTCCCACAGATGCCCGGCGTCGTGAGACATCAAATCCAATCCTGGGGCGCGCGCCTGCAACCACCCCGAGAGCAGGAAAATGGTCAACGGAAAGCCGTACATCTCCACGAACAGGGCGACAATGAAGGCGGAGAACGCGCTGAAGCTGCGCCAATCACGCTTCGTCCGCGGCTTGAAGAAGCTGAACGCAAAGATGATGAATACGGCCGAGTTCAGGATTACGAGGATCCACAATCCGTAGGCCGGTGCGGAATGATTCATGCTGTTTCTCCGTTCTGTTCGGCGCTTGCGGAACTAACGGAGCTATGTTGCCTCCCCTCCGTGGGGAAGGTTTCTCGAAACTATCGCGAATGGGCCTGGGTCAGTAGAAGTCCCTATTCGGGCGCGGCGAACCATTGCGTCCGCCCCATCACCCCGCCATATGCGTGGAATTCCGTATGGTTCAAATCGAGGCGCGGATCGAGCATCAAAGTCGTCGGCAGTTGGTTTGTAACCTACACGGAGACGATGATGACTGTACCCATTGACCCTTCGCGGCGCCGTCCACCGCGACGGGCAGCGGCTTGCGGCAGCGAACAGATCAGTTCCGCGCCGTCGACGCCGCTCGATACGACACCGTATCTGTACCCGGCCACCCGGGGCTGGCGTGAGCCAATGATCCGCAGGGCGGCCTACCTGCGCTCGCTGAATCGCCAGTTTCAGCCCGGCAAAGAACTCGAAGACTGGCTGGCCGCAGAGCAGGAAATCGACAACCTGATCGCGTGCGGCGCGGCGCCGTACCGTTGATGCTTCCGGGCCAGTTGGGCTGAGTCAGGGCGGCGCGTGCGCGCAGGCTGCTACTTCGTTGGCGTGTCGCAGTCGTTCTGAACGCGCGGCAGGTCCCCCCTTCAATGCCTCCCGGATACAGGGGGCTTCCTCGATGGAAGCCCCACTTTTGCATCGTTCATCGTGTCCAGTGGCGTCGAGGACTGTCGTCTTCCCGGAACAACAGTCCGTTTGGCTTGACGCCCACGTTAATCGTCGCCTTCACCCGAAGACTGTCGACATCGATAACCGACACCGTGTTCGCCATTTGATTCGTCACGTAAGCCGTATTCCCATCGCTGGAGAAGGCAATACCGTGCGCCCCGGCTCCTACGGTAATCACGTGCTGTCGTACCGGTGCAGCCTGGCTAAAGAGAACCACTCTTCCAGCCACGTCAGTCACCCAAAGGTGGCCATCCGGGCCAAGCTTGGCGTAACCCGGGGTGAAGCCCAGGTCGTAGGTAAGCCTTACGGCCTGTGACCTTCTGTCAATCGCGCTGACCTGCATGCCCTCTTCATCATCGACATAGACCAGGCCGTTGCGCGCCTGCGATGGAACCACCGGAGTCATGCCGACCGGAATGGTCGCGGAAACCGTTTTTCTAGCAACGTCGATCACGCTCACATCATTGGACATGCCGTCCGCTACGAATGCCCTTCGGCCGTCGGGAGAGAACGTCACTTCGGCAGGCATTTGCCCGACAGCAATGGATTGCTTGGTGGCCAGCGTCTTGGCATCGAGTACCAGAACAGATCCCATCATCATCATCTGGGATGTCCAGATTTCAGTCTGGTCCGGCGAAAAGAGGGCGTTATGGTTCATCGTCGGCAGCAGCGTCGATTTGATCGTGGCTCCCGTTCTGGCATCCAGGACTGCTACCGCACCTGGCATCATGGCTTGCTGCCCCGTGCCGTGCCCCATGCTCAGATCCATGCCGGGAATGGCCACCACCAGCTTGCTGCCATCACGACTCAAGTAGATGTGGTGTGGCCACATCGCGTTCATCAGCTGGATCGTGCCTGCCACCGTGTTCGTCTCCGCGTTGATGACGGAAATCGAGCCGGTCATGCCATCCCCACCATTTACCACGTACACCGCGTCGAACGTGACAGACTGCTGCAGCGGCATGCTCATCGGGGCCTGCATTGGAGCCTGACTCAGAGCCGGTGCGGCAGCTGACAACATGCTCATTAACAACAATACTTTGGTCTTACTCATGGCTTCACTTCTCCCTCCGGCATCTACCGGCTAAAGCCCTTCGAATCCAGGTACACAGGAAAGCACAACGTTCTGATCGGACACTCAAGCGCGAGCGTGTGAGCGCAACGCTGTGACGCAGACCTTGCGCCGATCGCTCCATCGGAACAACTGTGGCCAGATACAGACGTGGCCGTATACAGACGTGGATGAATGTCAGTATGGATTCAGCGACGGGGTGCAGGCGAGCGCCCGGACCTGTCGCAACCAACCGTACGCCCACTCAGAAAAATTAAAACAGGCGGACGGAATCAAACTCTGCGAGCGCAGTATTAAAGGCCATCGGGTTGAGCTCCGCACGCTCTTTTCATAGAGTTGGCGGCCAGCTACGAGCGCCAGGTTGCCGGCGATCCATGATTTGATCACGGTCGTCGGGACATCTCAGGAACGCAAGGGCTGTGCCAGATTGCTCGGCGGCATGCGTAAGCGAAAGTCAAAAGGATTTCTCGAGGTGATCTAAGCCAAATCGACGGGAGAAGACGGAGGATTGGGCGCCCCGGCGCGAAGACACTAACACGATCAGCCTCGCAGCGGTCGCGCGATGGCTTCGATGCCCTTCAAACCGCTCCCAAAGCGCGCAATGGCCTCCCGATGGCTACGCAACTCGCTGTAGGGCAACCAACGCACATCCAGATCGCGGACACGGTTGAATGCCGGACGGGAGAACTGTTCTCTTACAGCCGATTCGCGCTCATCGGGAGCGACCAGGAAGTAGCGCTCCGCGGCGTGCTCGGTTAAGCCGAGTGCCAGATCGAGCATGCGCACGATCCCGGAATAAATACTCGTCGTGTGCTCTACTTCGAATGCGGCAACGACACGGCCGGCGTCCGCCGCGATCCACAGGATGTCGATCAGACGAATCGTGTCAGCCGCTGCGGATTGAGCGAGCCCCTCCGGCAGCTCAGTGAGACAACCGTCTGCGAGTACGCCGGAATCGACCGCGCGGGACCGGTCGTTCGCCGCGACCCACACTTTGAATCCCAATGCGAGGCCCAGGTCGCGCAGCCAGGCCTGCACCTGCGTGTGCGTGAGATCGCTCTCACGCGCGAGGGCCTGCACTCGAGCGTCCTTCATCGACAACTCGCGTACCGCCGCCAAATCCCGCTCCCATCGCGCCCAGGCTTCTGGATCCGGATCACCCGGCGGCGGCGAGTAGCGTCCGGCACCGATGTCGAAAAGCAACCCCGCGACGGCCCCCAGGTCATTCGATAGCAACGTTCGGTAACGGGCGTTGATATCGAGGATGCCTCGGCGCATGGCGAGGTACTCATCCCACCGGCCCAACTTCACGCGGGCACCCGTCAGCGCGTTGTAGCCTTTCACGATCGCCGTATTAAAGGGTGCCACGAGCGTCGGGTGTAGGAAATACAGCAAGTTCGCCGCCGCCGGGCCGAGCCCCTTGATCTTGTGCCCATCGAGTACGTCGATGGCCGCGAGCAGCGCATCCTCGGCGCTGCAGCACAGGCAAGCATCGAGGAAGCGCCCGAACGCCAGCTGATTCGCCCGGTTCTCGTAGATGTCGGGGATCCGCAGTTTTGGCTTCCATAGGAAAGCATGGTCCGCACCCTTGAAGAGCTGGCGTTGCTCGGCAACTGAGGCCACCACCGTCTCAAGGGATGACCCGCGATAGGCGCATCCGAACCGATCGGCGGTGATTTCCTCGATGACGAGCTTCAGTCCGCCGCGGATGGAGCGGAAATTCTTCAACCGCTCTTCCCAGAGAAACCAGCTGCGGTAGGTCCCGTTCGCGTCATCGCGCCAGCGGCGAATCAGATCAGCGGTTGCGTCCATCGTGATCGAGACACCTGTATGGTCATTTGGCTCTTGTCACCGCCCGTCTGACAACGATGCCCCGGTCAGCATACTCGCAGCTGGCGGCGGCGGCTTCAACGCAAGCGCCTCCCGGACGTTATCCTCGGCGGATCGACGTGTTGGGGGAAGGATCGCGCTACTTTTCGGTACCGGTAATCGCAAGCAACAAGCCACGATAGGTATCATTGGCAAAAGTCAGTGAGGCTTGATAGCGCACCGATGCCTCCGCGAAGGAGGTTTGCTCAACTTGCGCATCAACGGTGTTGCCATCCAGCGAGGGCGCCAATGGGACGCGATACTGTGCATCCGCCTCAGGCGACGGGTCCGGAGCCTGCAGGTGCAGGGCCTGGGTCGTCGCGAGCTTCGAGGAGTTGTCACGTTCGGCAACCCTATTGAGGACAGAACGAAAGTCGATATCCCGCGCTTTGTAGTTCGGCGTGTCCGCATTGGCCAGGTTCGAGGCGATGAGTTCGATTCGCTTGGCCTGCACTTGCAGAGCCTGGGCACCTGTTCTGAACTCAGCGTTTAAATCGAAAGGCATGGCGCTTTTCCGTCATTCGGACATTCGATACACGTATCAAGCAAGTCGCGTGCCATTTTGGCCTTGGGCCGGTCAATTCCCTCGATGCGGGTGTGGGCGCGGAACACTGCTCGTCATTTGGTGAGTCTGGTCGCACTGTGGGCACCTGACGGTCCGACTCGTCTTACCTGAATGACGGTGCGAAACGGCGGATTCTTGACGCGCCACTTGAATAGAGGGGGCGGCAAACTGCGAGTCATGACGTGCTGCAGTACGGCGTGGAATATCAGCGCTCCGCTTTTACTTGTGACGCAGGTGACGACCTACTGCACCCTCTTGCGTTGGGAGTTTTTCAGGTTCGCTTCAGGTAGAGCCCCTAAGATCACCCGCTGCCGCCAGGATCGATCGTTATCCGACCGGCCGTTGACGGTCGTTTTTCGCCGTCGACATGAAAACCGACCATGCTCACTTCGCGGATTCAAACTAGAAGGCAGCTTCCAAACCATGAAGTCCGTCCACCTGTTGATTGTGCTCGCCTCGGTCATCGCGGTTGGCACCGCCGCACTGGCTCACGACCGCAAGGCCCCACTCGACAACGACCAGAAGATATTTCTTGCGCAGTATGAGCTCGCGCGGGCGGCGCTTGCCGCCGATGACTTGAGGAGGGCAAAAAAGGCGACCGCAGTCGTCGCGGCACTGACCGTGATTCACCATGAAGCCTCGGGAGACGCGCCTCCAGGGTTCGTACAGGATGCCCGCAAATTGATCGATGCGGCTTCCCTGGAACAAGCTCGCGAGGTCTTCAAGTCGTACAGCAAGCGCGCCGCCCACGTCACGGAGGGCAAGCCGGGTTATTACGTCATTCACTGTACCCTGGAACCAAACGATGATCGCGACTGGGTACAGTCAACGCCATCCCTCGGTAATCCGTATTCTGGTGCGCAGATGCCGCTCTGCGGCGCGCTCAAGAATTGAATGAATGTGTACGATGCACGAGCTGACGGGCGTATTGCACGGCACCATCCGAATAAGATTCGGCATTGGCGAGCCTTCTAGCGCACGGTGCTGCGACGCGATGACCTGCGCAACCGATAGCGAAGTAGGTCAGTGGTGAGCAGACGCATGCTCCGGCAAGAGCGTGAAGTGGATCGTGCCGCCGGCTACATGGCCGTCATCGCTGAAGACTCGCCAGCCCACCTCATAGCGGCCAGGCTGCAATGGCGGTGCGGCCACGGAGAACTGCGAAGCAAGTGTATTGGGCAGCGGCCCCAACGGGCGCCTAGGCTCTTTGCCCTTCTGTATCCACAAGGCCGTCAGGCGCACGGGCTTGGAGAAACTCAGCACAAGGCTCGAGGGTGATGCGGTGATCACGCTGCCATCCGCAGGGCTGGCCTTGTGAAGATACGCGTGTGCGGCCGCGGTGAGACCCAACATCAGCAGGGTAAGCCCGTAGATGAGCGTTGAGATCTTCATAGTGCGCCTCCAAGATCTGTCGTTGCACTGAAGAATTGCGGCGATCGATATCGGTCGTAGAAAACCTGCCCGCTATCTTCAGCTGATCGCCGATTGCCGACGAGCTGCCTGACGGACCGCGTCCAATCTGCAGAACATGAGAAATCTCGCCAACACGCGAACCCTCTAGGCCGGGGTTGCTCCAATTATTTCCGCGGGAGTCAGTGACCATTGGATTCGGGTCCGCGTGCCCAGTCCGCCCTCCTCCGGAAGCAGGCTGAATTGCCCTCCGCTTATTTCGGCGTGAACACGCAAGGCGAGGAGCTCCGGTGTTGTACCCGAGGACTTCTGTGCGACAGTCGATGTCAATCCGTCATCCAACACTTCCAGAACGAGGTGCTCTGAGATCTGCGACAAAGAAACCACTATGTGGCGGGCGTGGGCACGTGTAGCAACGTTGTTTAGCAACTCCTGCACGCTGCGGAAAACTGCCGTATTCAGTCGTTTCGGGACCGCACAGTCCTGCACCGACATTTCCGTGCGGACCTGCAACATGGGATGACTGCGTGAGAATTGGCGGCAGAATTCGGTCACCGCCGAAGCCGCTCCGAAATCATCCAGCACGGAAGGACGCACGTTCATCGCTATCGCACCGGTTTTCCGGATCGCTTCCTGAAGGCCCGTGATCGCGCGCTGCAGTAGAGCCAGAGGCGCACGCAAGCGCGATTGACGTGCCAACTCCACCCCCTGTTCGAGGATGTACTTGACCGCGCTGAGCGACTGGCTTACCGACTCGCGCAGCTGCTGCGCGATCCGTTGGCGCTCGAGCTCCTGAGCGGTTAGGAACTGACGCGACACTGCCGCAAACTCGTGACGCGAACCGCGCAATTGCTCCAGCGCAGCCTGGCAACACACAAGCTCGCTCTGCAAGTCTTCGTTTGAGTGTGCGAGCGCCTCTGTGCGTATCCGTACCTGCAATTCGATCTCGCCTTCCATCGCACTGACGCTTCCCTCTCTCGGCTGCGGCGCGGTTATATCCACGACAACGACAACCGTCAGCGGGTCCCCGGTTGCGATCTCAGAAAACGCGAGTGGTGGCACACGCCACGCGCTCAGATGTAGCACGCGATCAGAGGCTGTCTCGCGGAGATCAGCCTCGCAGGAAGCCTCACGCTGCAGAAAAGCCCAGTATTCGGCAATGATCGCCGCTAGAGCGCACGGTAGCGCTGTGCAGTGGGGATGAAGCAAACCGTGCAGATCGCGACCGAGCACGGCGGTGGTGGATCCGAGCTCCCAGCGCTCGACGGTCGGATTCACCTGCACGATGCGACCCTGTGCGTCCAGCAGGCAGATCAAGCAAGCAAACGCACCCGCCGCGCAGTGCGCGGCATGCTCAGTGCATGTCACCTTGGCCGCATCGCGCGTGGCTGCGCACGGAGTCGCCGAATCGCCGTCCGAGATACCGCTACCCTTTTTGCCGCTCATATGGTTCCCCCCCAGTGACGTTCGCGTTTGCATCGCGCTGCGACCTGCACCTGGCGTTCAAGAGGCGTCCGAGCCCCACCGTGCGCTTTACGGGTCACGCATCTGAGCGCCCCCGAAGCCCACTGTCACGAAGGCCTCTTGCGCTTTTCGGCGCGTCATTTCGAGTCGGAGTACTGCGCGCGAAGCGCCTTGAGCACGCCCTCGAGCTTTTGCAAATTCCCTTGCGTCCCCGGCTTGTCTTTGGCATCCCCCGTGTGGTCAAGGCGTTCCGCGAGCGTGTCCACGAACTTACCTCCCCCTTTGACTTTGACGAGCGCGTCGGCAGACAAGTTTTGCGAGTGCGCGGGCAGTGCGCGCACGAGGTCGCGCACGGCATACGCGTGTACGTGGACAGTCTCGAGCTTGCCACTCGTGATGGCACTGTGGAGCTCGGCGATGTGGCCATCGATGGCCTGCCAGATGCCGCCCGCAGTCGCGGGGATGGCGATCTTTGCTTCCGCTTCCTCTGCCGCGGCAGAAGTACCCACCCAAAGGGTGCTTATACCGAGCAGGGCCGCGAGCGGGAGCTGTTTGATGATTGAAAATCTCATGTTGCTTCTCCTTCAGTAGCGATGGTTGACTTGCGAGCAGCGCGTGCCTCGCGCGCCCGCTCGATGCGGTTATAAAGCGTTGGAATCACGACCATGTTCAGAAACGTTGAGGTGAAGAGTCCGCCGAGCACGACTTGCGCAAGCGGTCGTTCGAGCTCCTTACCCACGGGCGAGCCCCACAGCAGCGGGATCAATCCGAGCGCTGCGGTGGCGGCCGTCATGAGCACTGGCACCAACCGGTCAAGGGTGCCTTGCACGACCACTTCCTCGAGCGGCCGCCCCTCGCGTCGCAGCTGGTTATAGTGTGTGACCAGGATGATGCCGTTGCGCGCGGCGATGCCGAAAAGTGTGATGAATCCGATCACGGCCGCAACACTGAGCTCGGCTCCTGCCAGATACAAACTCACCACTCCACCAATCATGGCGAGTGGCAGATTGATGAGTACGAGCAGCGACTCGCGGAAATTTCCAAATACCTTGTAGAGCAGCATGAGGGAGACGAATACCGCAATGGCGCCGAATCCCGTGAGCACCCGATTGGCAGCCTGCTGGCTCTGGAACTGCCCCCCGTATTCAAAGTAGTAGCCGGGTGGCAATTGCACCTGCTTCGCGATCTTCGCTTCGGTTTCCCCGATCACACTGCCCAGATCCCGGCCCTGCACGTTGAAACTCACCACCACCCGGCGCTTGGCGGTTTCGCGGTTGATGACGTACGGCTCATCCTGCACGCTCACCTCCGCCAACTCGCGCAGAGGCACCTTGCTCCCCGCACCGAGCGCCGGTGCATCGATGAGCAAATCGCGGATGCCGGCAACGCTACTGCGTCCCGGCGCTGCCAGTCGCACGAATAGATCGAAAGTCTTTTGGCCTTCCAGGACTTTCGAGACCGCTGCGCCGTTCAAATACATCTCGACATCCTGAAGCACATCCGCGACGCGCACGCCATAACGTCCCGCACGATCGCGATCCACCCGGATGTTGACCTGCGGCACGCGGATCTGCTGCTCCAGGTTGACATCCACGGCTCCCGGCACACCGCCCAAAATGCCCTGTACCCGCTGGCCCAGGGTGTAGAGTTGATCGAGGTCGTCGCCGAAGATCTTGATCGCCACCTGCGCACGGATTCCCGACTGCACCTCGTCCATCCGGTGCGCAATGAATTGCCCGACGTTGAATACAACGCCCGGAATATTGGCAATGTCGGTGCGCACGCGACGCAGGAGCTCGTCCGCGGACATGCTTGGATCCTTGTCGAAGTCCAGCCGCACGTCGAACTCGCTGAAGTTGGGCGGTTGCGCATCCTCGTCCAACTCGCCACGGCCGGCGCGCTGATCGACCGAGACCACCTGTTTGTAGGCGAGCAAGGCCTGGCGGACCCGGCCACCCAGGCGCATGGATTCCTCCAGATTGGTTCCGGGCAACGCCGTCATGGCGATGATGTAGTTGCCCTCGTGAAACTCGGGCAGAAAGGAGCGGCCGAAATAAGCCAACGGCACCAGCGCCACAATCAGCATCGCCACCGCGATGCCCACGACCCAGCGCGGATGAGCGAGCGACGCCTTGAGCAGCGTGAGGAATCGCGCTTTGAGTGCGATGACGAAGCGGGTTTCGCGCTCGTGTTCCTCATGCGGGCTATCGGTATCGGCGTGTCGCTCCGTCGTATTCACCGGATGCAGCGCCACCGTTTCGTTCACGCGCTTTTCATCCCGACGCACAAGCAGGAAGTAACACAACGCCGGAACCATGGTCACGGCGATGACGAGGGAGGCGAGCACCGAGGTGATGTAAGAGACGCCCAGAGGAGAGAAAATGCGACCCGCCAGGTCCGGCAACAGGAAAATGGGCACGAAAATCATGATCACGATCAACGTGGCGTAAACCACAGAGTTCAGGATCTCCTGCACGGCATCGAACACCACCTCCATCGCCGGTGCCGGACGGGCGGCATTGCGGTTGAGCCGCAATCGCCGCACGACATTCTCCACCGTGATGATGCCGTTATCCACGACCTCGCCGATCGCGATGGCCAGCCCGCCAAGAGTCATTGAATTGATGCCGACGCCCAGCCAATGCATCACGAGCAATCCGCCCACGAACGAGGCCGGCATGGAGATGAACGTGATGAACGACGCGCGCCAGTTCATGAGGAACACGAACAACACGGCGATGACGATGAGCGCACCCTGCAGCAGCGACACATTGAGATTGTGAATCGCCGCCTCGATGAAGTTGGCCTGGCGAAACACCGCGAAATTCATCTCCACACCGGCCGGGAGATCCTTCTTGATGTCGGCGAGCGCCTGCTCCACCTTGCGCGTCGTGGTCAGCGTATCGGCACCGTAGATCTTCGAGATGGTACCGATGACAGCCGGCTGCAGGCCGAAGGCGCCATCGCCGCGCTTGATTTCCCCGCCGAGCCCCACGTCGGCCACATTGTTAAGCGTGATGGGCACGCCCTTACGCACACTGATCACCGTGCGCTGCAGATCGCTAAGCGACTGCACGCGGCCCTGGCCGCTCACGATCAGCTCCTCCGCGCCACGTTGCAGGAAGGCACCTGGAACGTTGATGTTGGAACTCTGCAGTGCCAGGCGCACGTCCTCGGCGCTCACGCGGTAGGCGAGCATGCGAGTCGGATCGAGACGCACTTGGTATTGTTTGACGTCACCCCCGAGCGAGACGACTGAAGCGATGCCGCCCAGTGAGAGAATGCGCGGGCGAATCTGCCACTCGGAGATCGTGCGCAGATCCATCGGCGACACCGTGTGGCTCGCCAGGGAATACTTCACCAGCCAGCCCACCGCGGAAGTGACCGGTAGCATCACCGGTGGCTGCGTGCCGACCGGCAGATTACCGGTGACGGTCAGCATGCGTTCGTTGACGAGCTGGCGGTCGAGATAAATGTTGGTGCCCGCCTGGAAGACGACGATGATGGTGGACAGTCCCACGGAGCTCGAGGAGCGCACGACTTCCACACCCGGCGTGCCGTTGATCGCACTTTCCAGTGGGTAGGTGATCAGGGCTTCGACATCCTGCGGCGCGAGCCCCGCCGCTTCCGTCTGAATGACGACCTGCGGAGGGGCAAATTCCGGAAACACGTCCACAGACATCTGCTGAAGGACGTAGCCGCCCCCAATGAAGGCGACGAGGGTGATGGCGATCACCAGCAATCGGTTGTTGAGCGACCAGGCGATGAGGCGATTGAACATGGCTGTTAGTCCGCCGCTTCGATCTGGCCGCCGGCGAGCCACAGGGTGTAGATTTCCCGCGCCCCTTGGGTGACGACGTCGTCGCCTGGTACAACGCCCGAGAGCACTTCGGAATACTGGTCATCCACGGCACCGAGTGTGACGTCCACTCGATCGTATTTGTCGCCCTGGCGCACGAAGACGAACTTCTCGCCATTCGCCTCAAGGATCGCGGCGTTCGGGACGGTCAGGGCCGCCTCGTTCTGTCCGAGCACGACATCGGCGCGAGCGAACAGGTTCGGCTTGAGCAAACCCCGCTTGTTATCGAGCATTACCCACAACTCCACCGTGCGGGTTTCCGGATCCAGCACGGGACCCACGAGCCCCACGGTGCCACTCAGCAATTCGTTGGGATAGGCCAGCAGCTTCACATAGGCCTTCTGGCCGACGCGCACCTGACCCAAATCCTCTTCGTACACGTTGCCCACCACGCGCATGCGGGTACGTTCGCTCAGTTGAAACAAGGCCGTGTTCGGCTCAACGCTCTGACCTACGATGACGCCACGCGAATCGATGACGCCGTCCATCGACGCAATCACGGGGATCGTGGGCGGCGGGTTTCCGACGGCGCGCGACTGCACCAGCGCGAGCTTCTGGCCCTTGCGTACGGCATCGCCGAGATTTACGTAGACAGCCTGCACGATGCCGCTGATCCGCAGACTGACCTCCGCTTGCGCATCGGGCAGAGCGGCCACTTGGCCATTAACGCTCAACAGTCGGGCCACCGGGCGCAGGTCCGCAGGCGCAGTTTGCAGCCCCAGCGAGTTGATCTGCGCGGCGGTGAGGGAGACCGGCCCGCGTGTCCCGCCGCCCACCTTGATCTGTCCCCCGTGCCCCAAGACGGTCTGCCAGAAGATCGCGGCGATCGCGAGCAGGGCGGCGGCGCCGAGGGGAAGGCGAATGGAAAGCATGTCTAAGGTTCTCCGGGTTTGCCGGCGGATCCTTCCACCGGATGCGTCATGAGGGATGCGTCCGCCACCGTTGCGGCGTTAAGCTGCGCGAGCGCGCGTAGGTATTGGGCAAGGGTGTCGGCGTAGCCGGCGTTGAGATCGTTCTCCTGGCGCTCGGCCTGTACGACATCGGCGATCGACAGTTGGCCGCTGCTGTAGGCGTCTCGGGCAAGCTCCGTGTTGCGGCGGCTGAGCGGCAACGTTCGTTCGGTGTATGAATGCAGCGCAGTGAGGAGCCGGCTCACCTGCTCGTGTAACCCGGCCACCTCATTTCCGATGCGCAGTTGCAGTGCGAGGCCCTGTTCGCGCGCTGTTGTCGCATCCGCGATGGCCGCTGCGCGCGTTCCCTGATTGCGGTTGAAGAGCGGCAGGGGAATAGCGAGGCTCAACATCAGTGCCCTGTTAGCCGGCTGCCCCGGGGCGCCGGAGATACTGAGCTTGTCCTGACGAACCCCCAAAGAGGCGCTCCAGTCCTCCCAGGCGGAGGCTTGTGCCAGCAGCACTTCGGCCTGGGCGCGGTCCGCCGCCAGGGTGAGCAGTCGCAGATCCGTGCGGCGGTTGAGCGCCTGCTCGGTCAGTAGCGGTAGTGGTGGGGGCGAGGTAACGGCAGGCGGCGTCGTATCGATCATGAGCGTCGCATCCGCCCTGTAGCCGACGATGCCGGCGAGTGTTTTGAGCGCCGCACCCCGCTCCCCCGTCAACACCGCGCGCTCCTGGCGCAGCCGCTCGAGTTCCAGCGTGGCCGTGTTCACATCGAGCTCGGAGACCTCGCCCGCCTTTTGCCGATCGGCCGAGACGCTGACGAGTGACTCATCGATTCGAATCAGACGATCGCGCAGCGCGATCCTTTGATCGAGTGCGACGACTTCGTAGTACGCCGCCGCGATGTCACCGAGGAGTTTGCGTTCCGCCTCGTTGACCTCGGCGAGCGCCCGAGCCACGTCCACCGCCGCAACCTCCCGGGCGCGAGCGAGCCGTCCGGTGATGGGAAAATCCTGAGTAATGCCGATCGATCGGCTGTACTCACCCTCGTTGCGGAAGACCTCATCGGACTCGTTGCCGAGAGTGAGCCGGGGATTGGGCCGAAGCCCCGCCTGCGTGCGGCGCCCCAGGGCTGCGTCCACTTGCGCGCGCGCGGCCGCAAGGTCGTGGTTGTGGGCGAGTGCCTCGCGCATAAGCTCGTCGAGCGTGAGGTCGGCCGCCACAAGCGGACCTGAGACAAGCGCCAGCGCACTCGCCCACAGCAGCCACACCCACGCCGCGCGACTGACGCCGCGCGGCCCCTTGAAACGGAACATTGTAAAACGCTCTCCCGCATGCCTGACTGCGTCCGGCTCCGTCGAAAACGCGCGCCGGCTCTTGCCACAGGCATCGGCGCCTGCAGCGGATCTTAGATGCGCTCAGTGGGAGGGGCGTGGGACCAGAAAGTGGCGAAGCGCCGATAGCGACTTCGAGGAGGACCATTGGAAAAAGGCGTGAGCTTGAAGAGAGGTCGGGTGAGCGGAGCGAGCGCGACCGCCAGCAATATCGCCACCAGGATGGACGGCCCTGCCGCCTTTCCCTCTGACGTCAGTGCAAGCGGCCCGACGTTTGCGCTCGAATGGCCCAGGATTTGGCAGCATGTATCCGCATCGTCCTGAGGCTCGGAAACGTGATAGTTCGCGGCCGGCCGTGAGTCTTGCGCGTACACCGCTGCAGAGAGCGCAACCTCCGGCATCTCATCGGGCACCGGACAGATCAGCCGACTCACGACCCACGCGGCGAGGGCGACCCACACCACTACTTGGCGGCAGCCATCGCTGATTGCGGACCGGGAGGGGTATGGGGCTCTCACTTGACCATTATTGGCACACGGCTGATACAAGTCAAAAATACCCGACACACTCGGTCACCCGGCCCCAAGTGGGTCAACAGCGGGCCGTCGAAGCGCATAACAAACAACGCACCCCGGCCGCGTTTGAAACAGTCGAGCACACCTGCGGCGCATGCCGCAGAACGAGACGACGCCCGGCCTGCGCGGCTCACTGTCAAGGGTGAGCCGACGATCGTTGTCGGTGACGACTTCCCAGCTCACCTCATAGCTGCCCGGCATCAAGAGAGGTGCCATCGGCGGGATGAGCGAATCGAAGTCGAACGTGCGCGCCCGTGTCCCGTAAACAAGAGAATCAACCCGCACATGATCCTTAAGGTTGGCATACGGCCTGCAAGACTAACCGTTGCTGTCGCAGACCAGACGAGATCGTCGCCATTAATGGCGTGGACTGCAGTGCACATCCGCCAAGTGACAGTCACGCCGTCGGCTCCCGACAGACCATTCAGAGGTAACTGCGTGTCTCATTCGTCCCACCATTCAAGAGCCATTGAAGGCGCGTGCGCGTTCCCGTCCCGCCCTCTCCCGCGCCTGAACTGAATTGTCCTCCGCTCAATTCTGCGTGCATTCGCGCAGTAAAGAGTTGCTGCTCTGGCGCGAGCGATCGCTCCCCGCCGACCGATCTGGGTCCGGAGCCGTCGTCGAGCACCTCCAGAACGAGTTGCCCCGACGCTTGCGACAGACAGACGCTCACGTGGGTCGCTTGCGAACGAGTCGCCACAATGCTCAGTAGTTCCTGCGCACTGCGAAAGACCGCCGCTTTCAACCGTTCCGGTACAGTCTCGTCTCGCACCGCCAGTGTCTCGCGTACCTCGAGCATCGGATGACTCTTTGCAAATTCGCGGCACAACCAACGGATAGCCGAAACCCCGCCGAAGTCATCGAGAACCGAAGGGCGAACACTCGTAGCAATCGCGTCGATATCTCCCATAGCGTTCTGTAGCTGCAGGATCGCATTCTTCGCCAATCCATCGCGCGCCTCCAGTTGGTATTTGACAGCTCCCAGAGTCTGAATTACAGACTCTCGGAGTTGCCGCGCGATCCAAACGCGTTCGAGCTCTTGAGCCGACATCAGGCGCCGCGCGGCTTCCTCGAGTTCCGCACGTGAAACGCGCATCTGCGCCTGAACGGTCTGACAGTAGACTAGCTCGCTGTGCAGATCGCGGTTTGCGTGAGCGAGCGCTTCCGAAAGTCTGAGCATGCGCACTTCGACCTCGCGACTCCGTGTACGTCGCATCTCGTTGGTGACCCGCGTCGGCGCAACATCTGTAACGACGGCAATGATTGCGTGGGGGTCCCCGGCCAGCAGCTTAGAAACTCCGAGCGAGGGCACGCGCCAGGCGCTCACGTGCAGCACTCGATCCATCACAATATCGCGCACCTGCTCTTCGCAATACGAGTCGCGCAGCACCGCGGCCCAGCACTCGGCCAGGGACGCCGCCAGCGGACACTCGAGTAACATGCATGCCGGATGCAGCCAGCCATGGAGACCTCGATCCGGTAGGCCAGAGAGGGGGTTGAGTTGATCTGAGCCGTGACTGCGGTTCACCCACACCAAACGACCTTGTCCGTCCAACAAACCGACCCACCATCGGAGCGATCCTCGTGATGGCGGTGCGTCCTGCGGGACATCGCTCGCCGCGGCGACTGCCTGCGGCGTGTCTGCGGATCGAAGCGCCGAATCCTCATCTGCCGTACCGTCATTCTCTTTACCACACATGAATTTCCCCCGCGCCCGTCACAGTTGCATCACGTCGAGGCGCTCAAGAGCCACCGCATTCCTTCGCCGGTACCGGTAAGAAGGCACGCGCGAGCCGCGAGCAAGACGCCTCGCCGTGAGGACTGTTCGCTTACGCCCACGGCAACTCACTTGAAATCGGGATACTGTGCACGAAGCAATTTCAGGACCCCCTCAAGCTTTTGCAGATTGGATTCCGTGCCGGCCTCGTCGTTGGCATCCCCGGTGTGGTCCAGACGTTCGGCGAGCGTATCCACGAACTTACTCTCGCCCCTCACCTTCGCGAGCGCGTCGGGGGATAAATTATTCGACTCGCTGGGTAGCGCGCGCACCAGGTCGCGCACGGCGTACGCGTGTACATGCACGCTACCGAGTTTGTCGCTTGTGATGACGTTGTGGAGCTCGGTGATGTGACTATCGATGGCCTGCCAGATTTCGGCCGAAGTGGCCGGTATGCTGATTTTGGCTTCCGCAGGTTCGGCAACTGGGATAGTTGCCGCCCAAGTCAGGCCGATCAGCATGGCGGCGAATACGAACGGTTTGACGGTTGATACTTTCACGTTGCGTCTCCTTCAGTAGCGATGGTAGTTAGTGAGCCTTTCCGGCCGCGCGCGCCTCCCGCGAGCGCTCGATGCGGTTGTAAAGAGCGGGAATCACGACCATATTCAGGACGGTCGAAGTGAAGAGTCCGCCGAGCACAACCTGCGCTGGCGGGTCTTGCAGGCGTTCGCGGCGAAGCCGGTTGTAGTGCGTGACCGTCGGAGACCGACAACTGACCGCTTTGATAGGCGTCGCGACCAGTTCCGTGTTGCGCCAGCTCAGGGCCAGCGTGTGTTCTGTATACGTTGCTGAGATTCAGTCGCGGCTTCGGCCGCAGCCAGGCCTGCGTTAGCAGCCCGAGGACCGCATCCACCTGCGCGCCTGCGGCAACAAGATCATGGTTGCGCGCGAGTGCCTCGCGCATCATCTGTGGGAGCATGAGCCGCGCGGCCGAAGCAGGCGCAGACAGCAATGTTAAGGTGCTGACCGCGACCAGCAGCACAATCGCCCCGCGCGACCAGTCGCGCGGGCCCTTGGAACGGAACATAGTGGAACGCTCTCCGCATTGTGACGCAACCCGGTGGCGTCATACACGCACACCGGCTCGAGTTGCGGGCATCACCGCCCGCGACGAATCTCAAGCGCGTTGAGCAGGAGGAGCGTGGGACCAGAACGTAGCGAAGCGCCGGTAGCGACTGCGCGGTGGCCCGTTCGAGGTGGGAGTGAGTTTTATGACAGGATCTGCAGCGAACGCTGCAAGGAGGAGCCCGATTGCAACAATGGCAATCAGGACGACGGGCGCAAGGTAATTGGCTGGCGAAATCAGGGCCGAGGCCACTGCTATCGCGCTCGAGTCACTGAGCAGCTGGCAGCACAAATCGGCATCATGCTGTTCCGCGGCGAGACTGTGAGCGTGGCCCGAGATCCCCTGCTGATATCCCGCCGGAGTCGGAGAATTCCCCGTGTCCGTATCGGGAACGGGACACACCCACCATCGCAATACACAGGCAGCGATCACCGCCCAGACGACTGCCGAGCGGAAGCCGGAACCGACTATAGAACGGAAGGGACGCAGCACTGCCACACTTCTATTATCGATGCGCTGCTCATGCAAGTCAAAGACCTCCGACCAAGCTGAGCCTAACGCGCCGGCGCCCGGCACTGCACGGTCGCGAAGCGCGATGCGGCTCGGTCCGGCGCCATTTGGTATGCACTGGCACCCTGACCAAACGTGCACCGCGAATGAGAGCGGGATCATTTCGCCGGATCGAGGTCTCGCAGCAATAGATCGCTCGGACGGTAAGCGATCGGTGTGATGAGATCGAACGTTTTGGTATGACTGTAGGAGTGGGTGGTGCGGCGCGCGCTTCGCTTCCAGGAGATCAGCGCACCGATTTGAAAGGTCGTGTTGAGAATCTGCAGGCCAATGAGCGCGGGCTGATGCGTTTGATGGTAGACGATCATCAGTCCGAGGTTGCCGGCTATCCAAGCGGCGTAACCCCTGTGATCCTTCCGGGCGATCAGGACTTGTCCGGCGAGCCCCATTGTAATGATAAACGCTTGCAATACCGACATGTTCTGCCCTGTTCTCTCTAGATGTCCGAGGCGAAATCGAATCGCATCAACGCACGCGCTTCTCATTGCAAAGAACGTGCTATTGCGTTCACGGGACGCGCAACCAATTGATTAAACATCTACATTTTGTTGTCTGCGAATGCGCAGCGCATAGTTTGTTGAATGACGACAAAACATTGGCGATCCGGCTTCAAGTATCGATCTAACCCAACAAGGGCTGACCGATCAGGGACTAACCCGTGCGAAAGAAGCACTGCGTATCGAGCGCAGTGCAAATAACGACCGGGCTGCGCTGAGAAACTCGCGTAACGATCCAGGCTGTGACCGGGGTATTTGTGCCTACTGGCCTTGACCCGTAATCGCGAGCATCAATCCACGGAACGTATCAGTGGCAAATGCGAGCGACGATTGGTATCGCACGCTTGCTTCGGCGAAAGAACTCTGCTCGAGTTGCATATCAACCGTATTGCCGTCTAGCGATGGACCCAAGGGCTGCCGATACTTCACTCCAGTGTCGACATCCGCGTCGATGACCGGCGCGTCCAGGTGCGTTGGTTGAGTCTTCGTCATCGTTGCCGTCGCCCCGGTATCAGCCACTTTATTCAAGATAGACCGAAAATCCAAATCGCGCGCTTTGTAATTCGGCGTATCCGCATTGGCTATGTTGGCCGCGAGCGTTTGCAACCGTTTAGACTGCACGACGAGTGACTGGGCGGTTAATCCCAGCTCAGCGTTCAAGTCAAAGGGCCTTTCGAGAGTCATGTCAGCTCTCCACCAGTATGGGGTGTGGGCTGAAATACAGAGCAATTCACATGCCATTTTCGAGAGACTGCCAAACGAGAGGTGCGGCCAGTCGATAAAATTGAGAACGCAGTCACAATTTGTTGAGTTTCACCCACGATCTGCCAACGAAAGTCGATCAGGAATTCTTGAGCCCCGGTGCCTGGGCGCAGCGCTATGGAAACGCTGCGTCAAAAGCGCCAATAAGTCGTCGCGCTCTGAGATCCAAAAGGACGGCCTTACTGCTGTGCTCGCCTAAAAGCGGTGGAATTCGTAGGCCTGCCCGCCTTGGCGCACAGCCGCATCATTGCGAGAGCTGCGGTGAAGCAACTGACGATTGGTCCCATTTCAATTCATGAGAGTGCGAGTTGCGGCGTTGCGGTGCAACTCCCTCGCAGATAATTTTCCAACTGGCCGTTGCCGCGATCGGCGCAACGAATGGCGGGGCCGCATGAGGATCGTTCAGGAGATCGGCTATGTTGGCTTCGTCAACCATGTAAATCCGAACCCCGCATCAAGTACGCAACTGCATTCCTATTGCGGCTCTTGCCTCGGGGCGGAATTCACCCATGCGCTCTCGGATGTGTGCATCGCGGCGCGCACTCCCCGGTACTGTTTTCGAATGGCCTGCTCGATAACACCTGATATCTCTTCGGCAGTCACCAACTCGCGGGCATACAGGTGTTCCCCCCAGTCCCGGATCAATGCTGGGGTAGGGAATCACTCGGGAGGCGGCGGGCGTTTCGTTCCCCGGCACATTGCGCGACTCAGTGGCGCAATCGGTTACCGCCACAACCAGAGTCATAGACCTTGCTTGCGGCATTAGCGTTACGCGCGCCGCCCCACACGCGAAAGAAGCGGTCTAATGTGTCCGTAACTGTCAAGGGAACCAACTTCGGAGTCGGTTGTTGTAACACTATCCTGACCGGGCTAGCGATGGAAGACTACAAAGCAGCGATGAAGAAGACGGACGATGCCATGATGTCCGCGCAAGGCTCAACGCCTGATGCAGTGTTCGCTCGCAAGATGAGCGCACACCACCAAGGCGCCACTGAAATGGCGCAGATCCAGTTGAAGCATGGATCGGACGCCGATGCGAAGCGAAGCGCCCAACAGACATTAGACGAAAATACTAAAAGCAAGGCTGAGTTGCAGGACTGGCTCAAGTCCCACGGGGTTAGACTAAAGAATGCTAAGACGGGAGCGGCGGCCACAATTGCACCGCCGCCCCCACGAGCGCTCGACTAGCGAGGCATGAAATTCGAGTGTGCTCGCCAGCAAGCGATTGCGTTGTGCAGTCCCGGCTTTTTATCAATGGCCGGGTGCACGGAAGCAAGCGTCCACACCTCATCAGAAGCGCTCGCGTCTACCAGAAGGTGCACGCTGATCGCTGCCGTGTATCCCAACGCAATCGCCTAGCTCCACTTGAGATGCGAAGTGAAAGTGTAGATGCGCGAGCCAGCCCCAAGAGTGCTTACCTCAGCCGCAGATCCAATCGACAGGAACGAGCCGCGGACACCGGCCGTGAACGTTGCCAGCAACCACTGCCCACGAGGCATGTCCGGGTGAGCGTTCAGCACCGGCCGTCTCTTTGAGGACGACGAGAGTGCGATATGATTGTCTATGATCTCAATGATTTGGGACTGTCAGAAAATTCTCTTAAAATCGAGCATAACGCGCATCGGTCGTGGTCCACTCGCCCCCCGATTCCATGGCCAACGCGGCAAACCAGGCAAGCTGCACGTCATTGCCCTTGGTGTTGAAGGCTTGACACACTGATTCAAATGTCGCCCAGTGCTTTTTGCCCGGATTGATGAGGACCGCATTGGGAGACTCGATCAGATGCCGGCAAAAATTGAAAACTTGAGGTAAAGAACTCGGGCGAACAAAGATGCGTGGATGCGTGCAAATCCGAACGACAGCAACGAGGACCTGCGGGACGACGCCGTAGGCTTCGGAACCGTTAATGAGACATTCGACCCATTGTTTTTGCTTCACGTGCCCGGGTGCGTCTGAACGATAGGCGCACACCAGGATGTTGGTATCCAATACGATCAATTCTGCGCTCCCACACGTTCCAATACCGCAGCCGTTTCCCTCAGGTCCACTCCCGCATACGTGCCACCACCCACCACACATTCGGGCAACGAGACCGCGGAGCGAGGGGCAAGTACCTCTCGCGGCACCCACTGTTCGAGAGCCTCTTCAATCATTGGCACCAGTGTCACACCACGTCGCTTTGCTTCAGCTCGCAAGCGATCGATGAGGTTCCCATTGAGTCGCACTGCGTTGAACATTGGCTGTGCCTTCTGCTAACGGCTAGAATTCTGAGGGCGATCCTGGAGGCAATGCGGCTGTGCCGGCTCGCTAGTTGCTATCGCACCTCCGACTCCGTGCAGGCTGCGCCATGACCGGGACCTAGCGGCTCGAAACGTCTCGCACTCTCGAATAGCTTTCTGACGGCCTCATTGATATCGACACAACCCATCGAAGTCTCGATGGTGGCCATTGAAACCTCTCTTTCGCTCACGGTACATCACGTCTGGTTGGTGGCACTGTAGACTTGGTTGCGCCCGGAGCGCTTAGCGCCATATAAAGCCGAATCCGCTCGTTGCATGAGCGTCTCGAGTAAATCATTGGCTCGTGCCTCCGCGACCCCGACGGACAACGTGACGTTTTCCACCGGCTGCTCAGTCTGTGAGCGCCGCAGACGACCGGCGACCAACGTGGTTCGAATCTGCTCGGCCAGCGCCACTGCTCCGGCTTCGGCCGTGTCCGGCAGAAAGACCACGAATTCGTCGCCCCCTAGGCGCGCCGGAATATCAGAGCCCCTCGTTCGGGCGCGCAAGAGCTGGGCGATGGCCCGTAGAACTTCGTCACCACACAAGTGTCCGTGAGTGTCGTTGATCTGTTTGAAACCATCCAAATCGAGCGCAAGTAGCGAAGCACCCTGCAATCCGCGACCGCTGTTGGGCAGAGCGGCAATCGCTTTTTCGAAGCCCCGGCGGTTCAACAGTCCCGTCAGGGCGTCATTGGAAGCTTCGGCTTGGACGCGCTCGAGTCGCTCGGTCAGGCTCAGCACCTCTTGGGTACTGGTTTGGAGCTGGCGCGAGAGGGTCATGTTTGCCGCGTGCATGTGCTGCGTTTCGACCAGCAAGTCCTTGACGATCTCTTGAACGAATTCGACAGAGTCCGGGCGCTGCAGGCTGGAGGACTTAAGCTCGAGCTCTTTGCCGGATCTGTCGTAGGCGCTCAATGAATGGGAGCTTCGTGAGCGATGTGACGATGTGGTGGACTACCGTTTGAGCAAGACGCCGTTCAGCGTGCGAGCACTCACAGTGTGGGTGAAATATCGATCAGACTTTCCCGGGTCGAAGATCTCATCATCATGAAGGTCATTGCTCATCGAGACAAAGACCTGCAGGACGTGGAGGGATTGCTGAATGCACACCCTGACGTGAACATCGACGAGATTCGTCGATGCGTTCGCGACTTCGCAGACGCCACTTCAATGTCGGAAATCATTGTGGATTTCGAGCGCATTTTACAACGACGAAAACAAACGCGCCGCTCCACGACGCGCCCCGCTCCCAAATAAAATACTCTCCAGCCTTGGGTTTTAGTCAAATCGGGGACGCGGCGGGGGCAACTCACTTTGAGCGCTAAAATCCGTGACGTGCTAACCAAAACGTCGCCTCGTTGCTCCCCACCAACCAAAACAAACCCGCAGGGACGTGTGCTTTCAACAGGACGATGTGAACCGCAGCAAGTAATGCAACGACTACCAAGGCGGTGCCGGGTCGCTGCAAGCTGAACAACAAAAGTCCGAAAAGGAATAGCACCGTGGTGGCCTCACCGATGAGGATGCACGCTGCTGCACCCAACGGGCCAAGAAGGAGCGCCGCAACGGCGGTCGCGTAGGCGAATACGACGCCACCCAGAAACTGCTCCCGGATCGCCGTCTCGATGACCTGCAAAGCAAGCCGGGCGCGGTCCTGGATGGCCTCGAGGCCATGCTCCAACGCCTCGGCGTGGGCCTACTTCTGGCCGCTGACGATTTCATGCCAAGCGACGCGCAACTCGTCCGCCTGGACCGGGCTGGTGACCTGCAAGGTCAATTCAATCACCTGGGTCATCGTGACGAGCTCTAAGGGGAGTTGGCCGGTAGCGATTAGGTCGCCATCTATTCTTTGATACAGACAGCGGCGCGAGTCGTGAAGCCACGGCAGCCCGACCTTCGATTCCAAGAGATAGCCCAATTGACGCATGGCTACACGAAGCATATTTTAGCTGCCATGGGAAAGACGAAGCGAAAATCAGAGACCATCTACATCGATCACGACAAGTTCGACGAGCTTGTCGAGCTGTCAAAGAAAACCCGCATCCCGCGCGCGGTGCTTTGGCGCGAGGCGTTGGATGATTTGTTAGCGAAGCACGGAGGGACGAAAGTCCCGCGTCGCAAGACTTGAATTGAACCCAGTCGGCGCCCGGCGGTGCTAGTAACACCGCCGGGCGCCTGCTCCACAGCCCGCCTTATAGGAGAAGGCAGACCATGGCATCCCGACAGTTTATATCGACGGCCCGCCGGGGCCGAAATCGCGCGCCGTCGCTACGGCGCACCCGTTCCATACGACCGAGGCGGAAAGGCGGGGATCAAGAACCCCAGCCTGGAGACTTCGGCCCGCTAAGGACCAAAATCGAGAACGAGCGCGGAGAACTTTTGCGAGCGACATCGGTGCTCAGGTGTCTCTATTCGGTACTGCTGGATTTCGGCCGTGATGAAGATCCGACATATTGTGCAGACGTAGCAGAGGTCGTCTGCCGGCTGGTTCGGGATTCTGTGGACCGACTCGACTCAGTGGTAATTGGGGCCGCTGTTCAAGTGGCCATCAAGCCAGAGGGCGGCAGACAGAAGCGATCCACTGACAAAGCGGGAGTACGGCGGCGGTCGTCGTGAGCGCGCGCCTAAGGGTCAAGCCGCCGTGCCGCACGCAGGGGCCGATCCTGGGCGACGGCGTCGATTGACCATCGGGCAGGTGCGGATATACAATCATCGTGGTATATCCAAGGAGGTCCCTATGCAAGTCTCCAAATGGGGTAACAGCCTCGCCCTGCGTCTTCCTGCCTCCGTAGTCGAGGCGCTGAAGCTGAAGGAAGGCGACCACGTCGAGGTGTTCGTGGCGGACGACCGGACGTTCGGCATCGATCGCGACCGGAGCCGCGAACGCGCTCTCGCACGAATCCGCAAGCTCCGTAAGGCGTTGCCGTCGGACTGGAAGTTCGATCGCGACGAAGCCAATGCTCGATGAATTCCTCGACACCAACGTATTGGTATACGCCTTCACAGGGGACGTGCGCGCTGCGAAGGCGCAACAGTTGCTGGAGCGCGGCTGCCTGATCAACGTTCAGATCCTGAACGAGTTCGCAAACGTCGCGCGACGCAAACTCAAGATGAGCTGGACGGAGCTGAACGACGCGCTTAATGACATCCGCACGCTGTGCCCGACGATCGCTCCGGTCACGTTGGACACTCACGCGGCCGGGCTGCTGCGCGCGGAGCGTTACGGGCTATCAGTGTTCGACGGATTGGTAGTGGCCGCGGCGCTGGAAGCGGAATGCGCGACGCTTTGGTCGGAAGACATGCACCACGGCCTAGTGATCGACGAACGCCTGAAGATCCTGAATCCGTTTGCGGATGGTGAGCCGGGCTCGCCCTGATGCGGCCCGGTATAAAGCCGCCCCCTCCGATGCTCGCAAAGTCTTGTTGCCCATTCGGGCACATAGGTGACACTTCATTCCGCCGGTATAAAACGTTACCGAAGAGCCCGGAATACACCTGTTTTAATTGGCTCCCTGGGTTGGAATCGAACCAACGACCAACGGACTAACAGGAAGCCCTGGTGGATTCGATGAACTCGATCCGGTCATCGGGCTCGACGCCCAAACGCTTCCGAAAGCTCTTGGGCAACGTGACCTGACCCTTGCTCGTTAGCGTGGCGGCCGCCATGGCGGGCTCCGATCAAGATTCCTTACTTGGACGTTAAAGAGAATAGCGCGGCTCTACCCCTGAGGGTCACTTGCAGCCTGCGAGAATTAGGGGGGGTTGGTTGCTCCGGCTGGGTTCGACAGAGGGCCCAGCGGTGGAGGTCGGCCCCGCGCTGCAGCACAGAGCTTCTGTCGCATTCCATTACGACTCGCCGCTGCCGCCACACGCAGACCGCGTCCCTAGCGGAACATGGCCTTACCAACGAGACTCAACCAGATCGGCGAAATGGCTATTAGCCGACCCGCTCCGCCCTCCGCGGCCCCGCTGTATAGACGCTAGATCCCAGCGTAAGCTCTGTCGGCCGTATCGGTCGCACTCGATTAGAGAGCGGACCGAGGTTAGTAATAACATCTTGGCCATGCTAAGGCGGTATCGGACCACCCGCGCCTGTGAATACCGCTGTGCCCGATCTGCGTGAGCCTAGCCCCTCACGTGTGCACGTGAGGGGCCACACCCTTTAGTCACCGTGGTGAGCGTAGACTGACGCAGTGCCGTCCTTCGATACGAGGTAGACATCGTACGGTTGAGACTGACCTGAAGGGACCTCCATCCCCGGTGAGCCGGCCGGCATTCCCGGAACGGTCAAACCTTTCGCATCGGGCCGTTCGCGCAGCAGACGCTTGATGTCCTCAGCCGGTACATGACCCTCCACGAAGTAACCGCCGACCTCGGCGGTGTGGCACGCACCCATCGCAACGGGAATTCCAACCCGTTCTTTAGTCGGGCCGAGGTTGTCGATGTCGTGAACCTCCACGGCAAAGCCCGCATTCCGCAAGTGGCGCACCCACAGTTTGCAGCAGCCGCAGCTTTCGTTCTTGAAGACGGTCACCTGGTCGTGGCCGTTCGCGGAAGTTTCGGGTGTTCGCGTGCAGGCTGCCAAGGCAAACAGAGCGAGAAGGATTAAAGAATATCGACTAACCATGGGAATACCCTCCGTCTTGAGATTGAATGGCCGCGACAAGAGCAGTTGACCCTCACGTCAGACTATCCGCGCGCGCAGGGCGCCCTTCGCGCCTCACGCGCATGAGCCTGTACGCTGCGGGGATCACGAACATCGACAGCAACGGGGCGGTGATCATCCCGCCTACCATTGGGGCTGCGATGCGGCTCATGACTTCCGAGCCGGTCCCGTGGCCCCAGAAAATGGGCAGCAACCCCGCGACGATCACCGCGACCGTCATCGCTTTCGGCCTCACCCGCAGCACTGCGCCGTGGCGGATGGCGTCGTCCAGAACCTCTGGCACCAGGTCGAGCCCTTCTTCCTGCCGCTCCGCTGCCGCCTGTTTTAGATACAGCAGCATTACGACACCGAATTCAGCCGCCACGCCGGCAAGTGCAATGAAACCAACGCCGGTCGCAATCGACAGGTTGTAGCCCTGCAGGTAGAGGAACCACACTCCACCGGTCAAAGCGAACGGCAGGGTGCCCATGATGAGCGCCGCTTCGTCAATGCGTCGGAATGTCAGATACAAGAGCACGAAGATGATGAGCAGCGTGGCCGGCACGACCAGCTTCAGGCGCGCATTGGCGCGCTCGAGGTACTCGAACTGCCCGGAATACGCCACACTCATTCCAGCCTTCAACGGTACTTGCCGTGCGACGGCAGCGCGCAGTTCCTCCACGGTGGAAGCCAGATCACGGCCGCGCACATCGATGTACACCCACCCGGAGGGACGCGCATTCTCGCTTTTCAACATCGGCGGTCCTTCGCTGATCCTCAGCCGCGCGACGGTACCGAGTGTGATCTGCTGTCCCATGTCGGTCAGAATGGGAAGCTGCCGTAAGTTTTCGATTGAATCGCGCAGTTCTCGCGGATAGCGCACGCTGATCGGAAAGCGCGCCAGTCCCTCGACGGTCTCGCCGATCGTCTCGCCGCCGATCGCGCCGGAGACGATGGCCTGGACGTCGGCGATGTTGAGCCCGAACCGCGCGGCGGCGGCGCGGTCTATGTCGACATCGACATAGCGTCCGCCGGTCAGCCGCTCGGCGAGCGCCGAACTCACGCCTTGAATGTGCTTCGCCACCTGTTCGACCTGCTGCGCCACGTGGTCGATGTCGGCAAGGTTGGTGCCGGTTACCTTGACGCCGATGGGACTTTTGATGCCCGTCGCCAGCATGTCGATCCGGTTGCGGATCGGGGGTATCCAGACGGTGGCCAAGCCTGGCACCTTAACGGTCTGATCCAGCACTTCGACGAGCTTCTCGGGCGTCATCCCGGGGCGCCACTGGTCGCGCGGTTTGAACTGGATCGTCGTCTCGAACATTTCCAGGGGCGCCGGATCGGTGGCGGTCTCGGCGCGGCCCGCTTTGCCGAACACCGTGGCGACTTCGGGCACGGTCTTGATCAGGCGGTCTGTCAACTGCAAGAGTTCCGAGGCCTTCTCCGCAGACAGTCCGGGGAGCGCCGAGGGCATGTATAACAGATCCCCTTCCTCCAGCGGTGGCATGAACTCTCCGCCCAGGCGACTCAAGGGCCACGCGGTCGAGAGCAGCGCAAGACTTGCGATCACGATGGTCAGAATCGGCTTTTCCAACACCCGATCGAGCAGGGGACGGTACAGATGGATCAGCCCCCGGTTGAGAGGGTTGCGGGTTTCTTTCGGAATCTTCCCGCGGATCCAGTACCCCATGAGGATCGGTACCAACGTGACCGACAGGCCAGCGGCAGCGGCCATTGCATAAGTCTTGGTGAGCGCCAATGGACCGAACAGCCGGCCCTCCTGGGCTTCGAGCGTGAAGACCGGGATGAAAGAAAGAGTGATGATCAGCAAACTGAAGAACAATGCCGGGCCCACTTCGACCGCCGCCTCCGTCATCACGCGCCAGTGCGCTTCCCCCTGCAGGGATTGCCCGGGATGCGCGTGCGTCCACGCTTCCACACGCTTGTGCGCGTTCTCGATCATGACCACCGCGGCATCCACCATTGCCCCGATGGCAATGGCCACGCCGCCCAGCGACATGATGTTGGCGCTGACGCCCTGGTAGCGCATAACGATGAAGGCGATGAGGATCCCGAGCGGCAGCGAGATGATGGCGACCCCGGCCGAGCGCAGATGCCACAGAAACAACCCGCAGACGATGGCCACGACCGCGAATTCCTCGATCAACTTGTGGGTCAGGTTCTCCACGGCTCGATCGATCAGCTGCGAGCGGTCATAGGTGGGGACGATCTCCACCCCGTGCGGCAGACTCTTTTGCAACTCGGCGAGCTTTGCCTTCACGGCATCAATAGCCGTGCGGGCATTCTTGCCTGAGCGCAGGATCACCACGCCGCCCGCGACCTCACCCTCCCCATTCAACTCAGTGACGCCCCGGCGCATCTCGGGCCCGAGCTGAATGTTGGCCACATCGCCCAATCGCACCGGCACGCCGCCGGCACGCACTCCGAGCGGGATGGCGCGGAAATCATCCAAGGACTTGAGGTAGCCGGAGGCGCGGACCATGTAGTCCGCCTCGCCCATCTCCAGTACCGAGCCGCCAGCCTCCTGGTTGGCCTGTTGGATGGCTTGGATAATCTTAGTATGCGGGATCCCGAAAGCTACGAGCTTTGCGGGATCGAGCACGACCTGGTACTGCTTCACCATGCCGCCGATGCTCGCCACTTCGGCCACATTCGGCAGGGTCTTGAGCTCGTATTTCAGGAACCAGTCCTGTAACGCTCGCAGCTGGCCCAAGTCATGGCCGCCGCTGCGGTCGATCAACGCATACTCGAAAATCCAACCGACGCCGGTGGCATCGGGTCCCAGCGAGGTCTTCGCCGTCGCTGGCATGCGGCTCTCCACCTGATTCAGATACTCAAGGACCCGGGAGCGCGCCCAGTACGGATCGGTCCCATCTTCGAACAACACGTAGACGAAGGAATCGCCGAAGAAAGAGAAGCCGCGCACCGTCTTCGCCCCGGGGACGGACAACATGGTCGTCGTAAGCGGATAGGTGACCTGGTTCTCCACGATTTGGGGGGCTTGTCCTGGAAAGCTCGTCCGCAGGATCACCTGGACGTCGGACAAGTCGGGGAGGGCATCGACCGGTGTGGTCTTCAGAGCCCAGATGCCCCACGCTGCGACAAACACCGCCGCCAGCAGTACGAGGAAGCGATTGCGAACCGACCAGCGTATGAGGTGCTCAATCATGGCTCGGTCCCTCGCTTCTCCAACCGCTCGATCGCGAAGCCATCCTCCGCCCGTCGAAATTTGAAGTGGACCGTGTCGCCCGGTTTGAGCGCGCGGGCCATCTCGGGATGCGCGAGTTTGAACGGCATGGTCATGGCGGGCCATCCCAGGGATTTCACGGGACCGTGCGAAAGCACGATCTCGCGATCGGTGATCGACTCCACCTTGCCGGTGGCTTCGTGCAGCATCGTCGCCGGCGAGTTCATTGACTTGCTGGACGCCATGGGCGCGGCGCCCGCACCCATCGCGCCCTGCGGAACGTCCGGCGCGTTCTCAGCTTCCTTGGCCGCGCTGTTGTTCATCGCGTCCGGGCTGTTCAACCGCGCGAGGACGCCCCGCAAGCTCGCCTCTGAGTCGATCAGAAACTGGCCCGAGGCGACGACGTCCTGATCTTCCTTGAGCCCACCGAGGATCACCGTCTTGCCGCCGGCTTCGGCACCGATCTGCACCTCCGTGGGTTCGAACCGGTTGGCGTCCGCAGCAACGATGACCAGATTGCGCGTACCGGTGCGGATGATGGCTTCCGAGGGAACCCACAGCCGCGGTGTGTCATCGCCTGCGTGCAGCCGCAGCTGGGCAAACATCCCCGGTCGCAGCCGCAGGTTCGGATTGGGTAGCTCTACCCGAACCCGAGTGGTTCGTGTTTCAACACTCGTCTCAGGTAGAATCGCGATGACCCGACCCTTGACCGTCTCACCGGAATACGCGGCCAACTGCGCCTCAACGGACTGCCCGAGTGCGACCACTGCGCTTTGAGCTTCCGGAATCGCGGCTTCCAGCCACACCGTCTCCAGCCCGTTGATCTTGGCCAGTGTGGCGCCGGCACTGACGGTCATCCCCTCGCGAACGTCCAGGGTTTCGATGGCGCCGGCAATCGGGGCAACGATCGTGATCGTCGCCTGCTGTTGCTGGCTGGCTTCGATGCGAGCAATGAGGTCTGCGGGCATTCCGAGCAGCAGCAATCTCTGGCGGGCCGCCTCGATGAGATCGCGATCGGCGCTTCGCACGAGCGCAAGAAATTCCGCCTGCGCTCCCGCCCATTCCGGCACGAGCAGATCGACGAGCGGCGCGCCTCGACGCAGCACATCAGCCGGCGCTCGGTTATACACGCGTGAGACAAATCCATTTGTGCGGCTTTGTACGATGGCGACGTTGCGTTGGTTAAAACCGATGTTACCCACGGCCTCGATCGGCTGTGAGAAGCGGCCGAGCACGACGGGAACAATCCGGAGCCCCAGGTTCTGCACGATGTTGGGGCTGATCTGGACGCCGCCGGTGGCGCCGCCTTCGTCGGCGTACTTCGGGACCAACTGCATGTCCATGAAGGGGGACTTGCCAGGTTTGTCGAAATGTTGGTTAGGAACCATCGGGTCGTACCAATACAGTGCCGGACGATCGGCGCTCTCGGACCCTGCCGAGTTCCCCTGCATGGCCGCACGCATGACGTCCGGCTGGCCACCTCGGTGACGAGCGAGCCAATACCCGCCCGCAGCACTCAACATTGCAACTACGATGATCAGGCCGATCCACGCCAGTGCGGGGACTCGTCCGATCTGTGACCGAAACGTTCCTAGTGCATCGTTCATCGCGAGCCCTCCCCATCCGAGAGCGCCTTGGGGTCCGTTGCACCGGGGCCGTAGAAGAAATAGAGCTTCGCGACGGTCGCGGCGCGCTTGGCGTCCAGCTCGATGTCCTTCAACCGCTCGTCGATCAGTTCGCGGCGCGCGTTCAACACGGCGGTTAGATCCGCTTTGCCGGAGCGGTAACTTGCGAACTGGTAGTCGACCTTCTGCTGCGCCAGCGGCAGACGAGTCTCCCGCAGCCGGGCGAGTTGGCGCGCGGTCATCTGATACTCGGCCAGTTCGGCATCGAGCTCTTCGGTATGGTCGCGCAGCATCGCGTCGCGCTGCGACTCTACCCGGTTGAGCTCCTGGCGCTTCGCAGCGATTTGCGGGTCCTGCCGGGTACGGGCGAACAACGGCAGGTCGAGGGTGAACTGCAAGGAGACCATGTCGCTGAAAGCTGATCCGCGACGACCGTAAGACAGCTCCACACCCCAGTCGGGTCGCTTTGCGGCTTCCGCCTCATGAACTTGGGCTTGTGCCATCTGCGTCATGGGAACAAACACCGCTAACTCGGGGTGCTCATGGACATGACCGCGAAGATGCTCGACATCCAAGGCCAGCGCCGGCGGATTCCCTGCAAGCGGCTCATCACCGGCCGCGCCGGTCCATCGCCTCAGGGTCGCTTTGGACTTCGCAATTTCACTGGCAAGCTCGTCGCGGCGATCCGCGATCTCAGCGGCTTCCTGCTTCGGCGCAACAACATCGGCCGGCATGCCGCGACCGCCCGCGAACTGCGCCTGAACGGACTGCTCGAAGAGTTGATTTTCCCGGTCCAACTCATCAATCAGGGCCCCGCGGCGCTCGAGGTAATAGCGCGCGAGCCAGGCGACTGCCGTATCCCGGCGCACCATCAGGATGCTCACGCGCCGCTCCGCTCTTGCCCGCTCGGTATCGGCCACTGCGACGGCGGCTCGGGACTCCCGTTTGCCGCCGTTGGGCACGTCCTGCATCAGCCCCACCTTGCGCATGGTCATGAAATCGCGAGTCAGGCTGCCCCGCTCCTCACCGGTGACCGGAAGGTTTTCAACGCCGAACGTGAGCTTCGGATCAGGCAGCCTACCCGCCGCGACCGAGGCGGATTGGGCTGCCTCGACGCTCGCGGTCTGCACCGCGATGTCCGGTGAAGAGCGAGTCGCGAGGTCCAGGGCTGCATCGAAGGTGAGTGGCTCAGCTGCCGCGAGGCCGGCAGCTCCCAAAGAACAAATCAACAGTACACATCTGAACATGGTACGAATTCCCAACATGGAAGACTCGAAGGTCGCGCCGCTCGCGTGACGATGAGGCGCGCGAAGAGCGCATGGCGGCGGAGCCCGCCCGCATCCGGCCTAAGATCGGCCTAGATTCGAGCGAGCGCCGGGCAAGCCGGCAGGGAGCCGTTCAGATGAGTCGGGGGGGGGGTCGCCACAGCCCGTTGGAACTGTGGGAGACGATGAGCGCGGGAGGAATTGCGGTTAAGACCGGGCGGGCCGGCGTGACAACCATCGTCACGAGATGTGTTGGCTCGTAGGTTTGCGGGCTCTTGCAGTTATAACCGGCTTTGCAAGCATTGCAGGATCCGTTCTTGCCAGAGCCATCGCCGAACCGCTTGCACGGAGCGTTTTGGTCTGCCTTCCCTGGACAGCAGTCGCCGGCCATGACGACGTGATCGGAGGCTCTCATCTGTGCCTGGCAGCTACACACGTGCGTGATCCCCGCCAACCCGTAACCGGGCAGGGTCAGCAAGGTCAGGAGAACTGTCAGCAGCCTAAGCCTGCGCATGTGTATGGAGACCGGGCATACGGAGAAATGATTTCCCGCCTATCTCGGACATGGTAGCCGGAACCGCCCGGCAGGAACAATAGAGCGATCCATTGTGACTCCTCCACCCTCGCGTGCCAGGAAGATTCCTTCCGTGTGTGCGTGCCATCTCACTCTGCAGATCCGAACACCACGCAAGGGAGGTACATCGGGCCGGCAAGTCCGCCGGCCCGATGTATTCCGCGGATCCGAAGGTGACCTTGTTGTCAATCAACGCCGGTACACGGGCTCACCGGCTGCCTGGAGCGCGGCCAAATGGTATCGCTGCGCCTTCTGATCCCAGCGGTTGGCCAACGTAAAGTAGCCAATGGCGCGTTTCTCGTCAGTACGCATGCGTGCTCGGTAATCGACGGCTACCTTCGCGTAGTAATCGGCCTTGGCCTGTAGATCCGACGGCGTGCCCGAAATAGTAACGGTCGGGGTCGCGGCGAATGCCGCGGAGGTCAACACGTAGGAGCCGACCAGCGCAGCGCTGGCTCCCAGCCTGGTCAGAGTGTGTATGAAACGGTTCATGGTGATTCCCTCATGTCAGAAGTCTGATTGCCTCGGAAGATCGATCAACAGCGGCGCGCTTGTGCACAGCCCAGGAATGATCAACATCGAGTGATCTGAATGAACGATTGATCCGCCCGACACTGAAGTCGAAGCGGTCGCTCGCGGGCGGGAATCTAAAGTCGTAGTCGGCCGGTACGCAGATAAGTCAGCTGCGCATCTGCACGGTGCCCGGCTGTTACGACGGAGGGAATGCCAGCAGCGGTGAATTCCGGTGGGAACCCCGCCCAGCGATCTTCACCGAGCACATCGGGCGAGCCAGAAGCGTAAAGCGAGGCGCGCACACGCGGATCAGTAGGACCGACGGAGAGCGCATACGCGGGGACCGGCGCTGAGTTACAGCACAGGGCTGCAGCGGTGATCCCGACTACTGCATCGCTTCCACGGCAGGTAGAGGGGTCTTGTGCAGGACAACAGGCACCGGTTCCCGCTGAGCAAGCCAGCGCTGGCAGAGCCGTCCCGAGAAGGCCCACCCAGAGAAGCAGTAATGCTACGCGCCGATGCACGAGATACTTACTCCCAAAACGGGGCTTGATAGATTATACGCCGGAAACACAGTTCAATCCCTCAGCTACGCCAGGACGACGGGGAAATTTCGCACCACGGCGCGTCCCGGCGTTTCCGCATTTAGCGAGACCCCATCAGATACCCATGCGCGCGCCAGCAGGCGCTGAGGGTTTGCAGTCCGGGTTTCTCCATCAGTTGAGCATGCGCCTGGAGACAGCGCTTTTGCACGGCCAGGCGATCCTCCGCGGCCGATGCTGCGAATGTGGCGCCAAGGGCGGTCAATACCAGGATGGTCAGCAGAGATTTCTTCACGAGTTACTCCTTCAAAATGGATTACGGCACTAGCTGCCCAGTCTTTTCCAACGATCCGGGCTGCCTACAAAGCTCAATACGCACGACCAGCCCAATCGGTTACATTCCCCCTCAGCTTGTAACCGGCAGCCCGGATGTTGCGAACTAATGGATGTAAGGGCACTCGAGACGGAGTTCCGCACGCTGATGCTGGCCGGGCTGGATGGCGATGGTCGAGCACACCGCGCGCTTCTGACGGTTTTGAGTTCCCACCTGCGCGGCTATTTCAAGCGCAGGTTGGCGCGCATCGACCGAAGCGAGGCCGATGCGGAAGACCTGGTTCAAGAGACATTGATGGCGATCCACACACGCAGGCATACCTATGACCGAACGCAGCCGTTCACGCCCTGGGTGTACGCAATTGCGCGATACCGGCTGATCGACAGCCTGCGCCGGACCAAAGCGTCCGTCAAAGATGTGCCGATTGACGAGCACTTGGGGCTGTTCGTGGACGATGACACCGGTGCGGTGGAGAGCGGTCTTGATTTGGAACGACTGCTCGCGCAACTGCCCGCCAAAACCCGACGTACGATTCAACTCGTCAAGCTCGACGGACTCAGTACGCAGGAGGCCGCGGCACGCTCTGGCAGCTCGCCATCGGCCGTCAAGGTCGCAGTCCACCGCGGTCTGCGCGCGTTGTCACTCCTGGTCAAACCAAGGAACACCCGATGAAGACCGACGAGCTTGTTGAGCTCCTCAGCATGCAGGTCGAACCTGTCAGAGCTACGCACTTGCGCAGGACTCTATGGGTGTCGCTCGCAGTTGGACTCGGTGTAACTGTTTGTCTGATGCTCGCCCTGTTTGGTGTTCCGGCTTACGGATTCGGCGCTACCGATCTTCGCATCCAGGCGGTCTCGTTCTTGTTCACTTTGAGCCTGGTTGTAATCGGGTCGCGCTTCCTGGTTACAGTCGCGCGACCCGGAGAGCCCGGTCGCAAGGCATTGCTCTTGATGGGGCTCGTGTTTCTGGTGTTGTTGTCTGCCGGCCTCATCGCACTCACGTTGTCTCCTCGGGCTGCGTGGCATGCAATGCTGTTGGGTCCACAATGGTCGATGTGCCTGATTTGCATCCCCCTCTTCGCACTCGCGCCCTTCGTGGCGCTCATTTGGGCGCTGCGCCGCGCCGCTCCTACTCATCCGGTCCTGACCGGCGCTACTGCGGGAATGATCGCCGCTGCATCTGGCGCGGCCATCTTCTCCTGTTGCATTCCCGGCAGCTCGCTCCCCTTCGTCACAGTTTGGTACGGCGGCGTCATCGTGTTGTGCGGGCTGGCAGGCGCCGTTATAAGTCCGTGGTTCCTACGATGGTGAGGCGGCGCGCCTGATTCACCTAACGCGCGGCGCCATCCGTGACTAACTCCAGCGTCGGCCGAGCAGCGCGCTCCGCATCCATTAGACAGCCAGCGCAATCGACTGGTGTGGACCATTCATTGTGGTGTGGTCCTGTGCTTGTGACGTGCCCGATCTTCGACTCATGAGCGTATTGGCTGAGGTGCATGGTTCATGCGACGCCGCAGATGCGCATCCCTACCCCTGCAATCCAACGATTTGAGGCAAGGCAAGTCTACCTCCGAACGATCTCCTATTGAGAATTCACTAAATGAGTGACACTTTTATTCGCGGTTGCTGTCCAACCCATCAGCATGCTCAGATGCGGGGTGGCGATGGACGACAAGCAGCGGATGAAAGATCTCAGGCGACGCCGAGTTCGAGGCGCGCGCCTGCTGGAGAGCGGCGTACCCCCTGCCGAGGTGGCTCGCCGCATGAATGTTTCGCGCCAGTCCGTGATGCGCTGGGAGCGAGCGATCGAAGCTGGCGGCATCGAGCGCATCAAACGCCTCGGATCACGCGGGCGACCGCCTCGATTGTCAGACTCGCAGCTGCAAGTGTTGGCGCAGCTGTTGAAGAAGGGCTCAATCTCAGCCGGATATGCCACGGAGATGTGGACATTGCCGCGCATTACCACCCTGATCCAGGAGAAGTTTGCTGTGCGCCTGGCCATCAGCTCGGTCTGGGGCCTGTTGGGAAGGATGGGCTGGAGTGTGCAGCGACCGGCGGGCCAAGCACGCCAGCGCGACGAGCGCGCCATCGCCACCTGGAAGAACAAGAGGTGGCCAGAACTAAAAAAATCGCGGCGCGACAGCGACGAATCATCGTCTTCATAGACGAATCGGGTTTGTCCGAGCGCCCCTGTCGCGCACGCACCTGGGCTCCCCGAGGGGAAACACCGGTTCTGCAATACAGCTTTAGCTGGAAGCAACTGTCCGCGATTGCCGGAGTCAGTTACTGGCGTTTCTACTTCCGCTTGTTTCCCGGCTCGATCAAGAGCCCGCAGATCGTCGAATTCCTGAAAGCTCTGTCGGCTACCATCGGAAGGAAGGTGTTGATCATCTGGGATCGATTGCAGGCCCACCGCTCCATTCTCGTACGCGAGTATGTTGAGCGGCAACGCGGCAAGATCGCCTTGGAATTTCTGCCGGCTTACGCACCCGAGCTCAATCCCGTCGAGTGCATCTGGGGTTACCTGAAGTCGCACGCAATGCCCAACTTCTGTGCTCGCGATCTGACGCATCTGAAACGCCACGCCAGCTCTCGATTGCGCTCCATGCAACGACGTTCCACCCTCGTGACCGCATTCTGGAAACAGGCAGAGCTGTTTTGAGCCGTCACCCATTTACTGAAGCCTCAATAATAGAGGCGGCGATACCTTTCGCGGTACAGCATCTTGTGTCGCTTCGCAGCATCTCTTCGGTCGGGACTCGACCCGTGTCATGACAGGACTGTCGCCCCCCACGAATGGCGCTCGACTCGCCTCCTTATCTTTCGGATCGCTGCGGCGCAACGGGCCAGATGTGTACACTTCGCGTTGTTCACTAATCGTGCCAACAAGGTCGCGAAGATCTAAGGGGATGAAAACGCATCGGGACTTCTGCGCTCGCACCTTTCGCATTGAATGTCCGGTTACAGATCAGTTACTCGAACGTTAACCGATCCACCGCTGCAGGCCGCTCGATGCAACCGCAAGAGCGAGCTGCTCAGCGATCATGCGCCTGCGATGCGCGCTTCATCTGCCAGAGCAGTTCGCCAGAGATCCTCGCGAACGCGAGAGCTTTTCACCGGGATCGGCAACTCCCGTTGCGTACGGACTCAGTCCCTATGAGCCCAGGGTAGCTATATGCACGCAGTAGTAACCCGCCCTCTGATAGGCTCAGCACTGTGAGCTGAAGCCAAGGTATCCTTGGATCACGCAGGGCGGCAGGAATGTCGCCCCAAATCAAGCCCTGTAATCCGCCCTGTCGGCAGGGCAGAACGGGTCCACGGTCGCGGGGCTACCCTGGGGGCAATGCCAGGTTCCCGAATGCGCGCCTCCTTTGCGAAAACCCCGCCTAGCGCTTCCGGTGACAACAGCCCTATTTCTCCTTCAAAAAACGATCAGTCGATTCGAATTTATCTCTTCAAGAAGGATAAATTTCTTGCTGTGAATCAAGGCCGCTTATCTCTCGGGACCACTCAGAAGGTCACCAATTCCCTGACTTAACCGCTCCCACGGACCACCGCGCGACAGATCAGGGGACAGACAACAGACACATAAACTTTTCCCAGCGAGGGCACAGCGGTTGTCGGGATGCGCCGAGCCGGAGAACGATTTCTGTGCACCAGCTACGGAGTGAACGGTTGAAGGAGCGAATTGCGCGCGAGGGCTTCCGTACATCAACTTCGAGGACGAACAGCTCGCTGGCATCGCCGCATGACATCTCCATCCGATCGTAGATGAGTACTACCGCTGATTTCCGGCAAGGAAACCATGACGCAGTACTTCGATGAAATCCGAACTGTGCCTCGAGGGGAAGTCATGTAAGAGCGCACGAGTGGCACGCAGTTGTCATCAGGGCGGCCGAAGAGCTGCTGATAAACCGCCACCTTCATTGAATCCAACGTTCGGCGCACGAACCGCCAAGCCGGCGCGCGAGGGTAACCCGCTCGCGGTATGATAAGGCCAACGCCGTGCCCAAATGCCGCATTTCACTTCAGACCACAAGCCGGCGGCAAATTGCCGTGACTCAATCAGAGCTAATATGTGCAGTGGGTTCGATTACGGCCACACCGGAGGAAGTCATCGGTACTCTAAATGACATCGAGTCGAAGTACGCTCCACTTCAGCTATTTCTTGCTGGGAATCGCGGCCTACTCCGACGCGGGCCTCGGGTATCCCTTGTCGGTTCTCGAAAGGCCTCGCCGCAGGGGCTGCGACGAACCCGCGCCCTCGCCAGGAGATTAGTCGAGCACAATATCATTGTCGTGAGCGGGTTGGCGGCTGGTGTGGACCGGGCGGCACACGAATCTGCAATCGACTCCGGAGGGCAGACCATTGCCGTCATCGGTACTCCCCTCGACCGGTGCTACCCGAGGGAGAACAGCGAACTTCAGCTGCGCATCGCTCGCGAGCAGCTACTGATCTCCCAATTCCGGCCAGGCCATCCGGTGGCTCCAGGGAACTTCCCGATCCGCAATAGAACCATGGCATTGCTCACGGATGCGACCGTGATTGTCGAGGCCGGAGAGAAGAGCGGGTCGCTAGTCCAGGGGTGGGAGGCGTTGCGACTCGGCAGGCTGCTATTCTTACTCGAAAGCATTGCTACTCATCCAACGCTCTCGTGGCCGAAGGAAATGATCCGCCATGGTGCCCAGATCCTGTCGCGAGACAATCTCGAAGTCGCACTTGAGAACCTGCCGGCGTTCACAGCCGCGACCGCCATTGCTTCAGAGACCTGAGTGCATCTAACTCCCACGACATCTGCGTAAAAACACAGGCAATGCCGGTAACTCGCGGGCTCCTGAGGAGCATCATTGCGTTGCTGATAGCGGGAGGTGCCAGGATGGCCCCGGAAGAATCCGATGGCGAGGAGCGCGTCGCAATGTTTAGGACTATGCCTCGGGTGCGCGAGGGTACCCGCCAGGCGCAATTTTCTTCGCGGCGGTGTGCCCGCAGTGTGCCAAGAATTTTTGCAGCAGTTCTATGTTACTGATTTATGGAGTTATGTTCTCAGAGTCGGTCCAGTCCATCATTGGCGCGCACGAAATTCGACGATCTACCATGTTGATTTTAAAAGAGATAATCCCGCGCAGTCGATCCAGGCAACTATAGGGGCGACACATTGTCGGAGCGCTGAGGTCAGTGTGCAAACCGTTGTTCTATTGAGGCATTTGGACGCGCGCCGAATGGGCCACCGCCTGTTGGCGTGAAAAAAGCGGAACTCGGTGTGCCCAGAACGCGAACCGCCGTCGCCACCGCGCACGACAGTGCGCGGCGTAGTCCGGCACACTTTCAGATTACTCCGGACGGGCAGTACAGTACCGGACGTTCCAGCGAGCGAGTATTGTTGGTCGCCGGTGGCGCACTGTCAGTTGGAAGTATTGGGCGGAATCGAGAATACGGAAGCACCATCTCAACAGAGCACGTGGAACCTGCCTTTCGCAGACGACGGCACGCAGCGCTTCCAGATCATACATTGGCAGAGACCTGGTGGATCGGTCGACTAGCTCCGCGCCTCACGCAGCCGCTGTCGTGCAATGGTGCGCCCTGCCTGAGCCGTCGGCCGCGTGTTGATTTCCATTGAAACGGGCGAAGAGATGCCCGGGGCCGCACCTCGTGCCCAATCTCCAGAATGGCCTGGATTTGGACAATCGCGGTAACATACAAACGTTCCAGTCACTGAAGAGGAGCGCGCCTAAACTGTGGACTGGGTGCCGATCATCTCGGTCCCTGTACGACTCGGAGTGACCAAGCCCGCGGCTCCGTATCTGACCGCCGGATCGTTTTCATCATTCTGGGGCATTCATTCACGATCGCACGCTCGAGCGGCGTGGCGAAGCAGCTGAACCTTCGGTCGACTTCGACAGCGAACCCTGCGTTTCTCCGAGCGGCACCCAGATCGCATTCATCTCTGACCGCGATGGTAACGAGGGCAACCTTTTTCTGCTGGACTTGAACAGCGCGCGGTTATCGCAGCTCACTCACACAGCTCCAGATCCTTCGGTACACACTTTGTTTCGACCCGCTCGCTTGGCCGCATAGAGCGCCGCATCGGCCCGTTCGAGCAATCGCTCAAATGTATCACCTGACTTGACAGAGCCGACCCCAACCGAGACGGTGATGTTGCCGACGGACTCGTCTCGATCGATCCGTTTGAGGCGCATCTTGCCGATGGCCGCACGAATCTTCTCGGCAACGGCGATAGCACCACTCACGGGGGTCTGCGGTAGAAGTACGGCAAACTCCTCACCTCCGATCCGGGCCGAGGCATCGCCACCGCGAATACAGGTGCGCAGGATCTGTGCGATCGCGCGCAGCACTTTATCGCCGAGCAGGTGACCATGCGTGTCGTTGATGGTTTTGAAGTGATCAATATCGATGGCTAACAGCGTGGATCCTTCGAGCGTGCCTGAACCATTCTGCAGATCATCGACCGCCCGCGCCAGCCCACGGCGATTGGACAGTCCGGTGAGAGGATCGACCAGTGCTTCCGCCTGAGCCTGTTCGAGCCGGTCGCTGAGTTTGCGAACCTCCTGCGCGGTACGGTTGAGCTCCTTAGCCAGCTCCAAGTTGACCATGCACATGTTCCGGGTCTCATGCAGGAGTTCCGCAACAATGTTGCGGATAAGATCCAGCCCGATCGGACCGTCGAGGCGTGCTGTGTGCTGCTGAAGACTTTGGCCAAAAGAGCTTGCATCCTCACCGGCGGCTGCCACGCCGTGTGAGGCTTCGTGCAGCAGGACTCGAAGGCGTTCTTCGATGCGCTCGAATGTAGCGGTATCGCGTGCTAAGACATATTGAGTGTGGAGGCGCAGGACTTCCTCGTTTGTCAGGGTTGCACCGACCTGCATCCGCGCGTTCAACACTTGCGATAGTTCCGGATTGAGTTGGGCGACATGCTCATACCACAGTGCGTAGTGCGGCGGATGAAAGGGGGCGTTCTGGCCTGACATCAGAGTCAGTGCCGTACGGAGAATCTCGCCGCTTTGTTCACGGGTCTGTTGATAACGCATGTTGTTTCCGCCGCAGACTGTACCTGGCGCGGCACCGGTGGGATGCCCACGCGCGAGGTGAGAGTTGTTCTTCTCGCATTGACACGCCGAACGCTCGGGTCGTGCCGGAAATACCGCCCTTGCGTGCTTCGTGGGGCTCAACCCAGGAGTATCGGTACTCAGGGATCGAGCACCGCACAGCTCGGCTGCCGGCTCGGCATCTCAGACTAAGGTCTTATGATAAAAGCAAACGCTGCGTCGCGGCAGACCTGTAACGCAGTAATTTGATTGGATTGCTGCCATATGCAGCCTCCGCGGCGGGCCGGACGATCATGACCGTAAGGACTACGAATTATAGTCGCTATCAGCCGATGCCGTCGGCGCGGCGCCTCTTCGATGAGAGTCCTATGAGCCCTCGGGGGTGCCCACCCCTGCCTGATGGGTGGGAGAGTTGCCAACCCTCTACGGCGTTAGAGGGCTGGGTTACACGCCGCTCGGGCCGGCGCGACGAGTAGGTCGGAGGCTCCGGCCTCACTTCCAAATTCCGGTGTTGTTCGCCGCGCTGACATGAAAGCGGTACCGGCCAGATGGCAACTGCGAATACAAAGCCGGGCGCCGGCCGCATTCCCGCTCTCATCAACTCACTCCAACTTGTATCGAAATTTCACCTTTTGCGGCGCGTACCGCGCGCCGACATCGCTGTCTCTGTCAATGTATGATCTGAACGCGCTGCTTGCCGGCACGGAGCCAAATGGGGCGAGTCGGTCTTTGAATTGCGACGATTCTCGCCACCAGCGGCATCGTGCTATTCGGCTTCCCGAGCAGACACCTGCTTTCCCATCGGAGAGGCACGTCGTTAACCTCGCCTTAAATATCTGCGCAGGAAATGCTTCGAAGTCGTCGGATGTGTATGGTTACACGATGGAGCGAGTCACCAGGGATTTGGAATCGGTCCGGATTTGCAAGTCAGTGGCAGCGCCCCCTAGCTGCAGGGTGGGTGCCTCATTGCAGGAAAGCGAACGCATAAGGGTCGGCGCCAGCCCACGGAACCGTCTGGGGCCGACTTAGCGCGAGTCGCTGAGCTTGGGTTCGAGCATCGTCGTGCGCGGTGCCCCTTCAGCAAATGACAATCGACGAACCTCTCCACGAAGTGTTGGTTCATGTAGGCTACAAAGACAAGTTGTTGTCGCATCCACTGAGCGAGATTCGCGACGCACTCAGAGTTCATCCAAATTGAACGTTGAGCGTAACCCTACGCCCTCTAATGCCGAACGAAGGCTTCAACGCAAGGCGCGAGATCCAACCCACGGAACCACACACGCGTTGCTCGAGACCGCTTACGGAACGCAGCGCAGATCACGGTATCTCTCCTGAGCAGTTTCAACCTCGGGAGCAGACCACCGACAATTATGCACCGCATTCCTTGGCCAAGCGGTTTGAAGCGCTGCTTCCAGGTCGGCACGATGACCTCAATCCGTGCATCATCGAGATCCTAGTAGCCGGAGGCGCGCGAACTACGCCTATCCTGCGGCGCCGTGCGATGCGATGAAGATCATCGAAAACGGCTTGGTTATGGCTTCTGAACTCTACGTTCACTGGATTATGTGCTGAAAGAATGCAGGCATGTGATTGGCGTCTATTGAATCCCGCCTTCCTTCACCCCACAATGCCCGGGTGTCCCGATCTCACTCAAAGTTGCTCGTCTGGCTCGTCTGCATAGCCTTGGTGGTCATGCGGGTCGGCGCCGTGCACGTGCACTTTTGTGCGGATGGCAGCGAACCCGCGGCCAGCGTGCATGTGGGGGACGATGGCATCCATGACCTCGACCATCCCAAAGGCGTTGGCTTAGACTCCACTCTGTCCGACTCGGACCTGAGCGTGCCCGGCGACACGCTGGTTAAGAAGTTTGACACTGACTTCGAGCTTCCGACGATTGCGGTCGCATTTACACTTCTGCTGTTCTTTGTCGCGGTTGTCCGCTCAGTCCCTGTTGACTGGGGCCCATCGCTCGTCCGCGTCTCCGACCCCACTCGACTCCGTCCGCCCCTACGGGGTCCTCCCGCCTAAGCCTGCTCGATCTGTGCGGGTCGCGTGACCTGCCGTTAACGCGATCCAATCGCGCGATCTAACTCGAGAGGCCATCATGACTTTTTTGTTCGCACGCCGAAGGACGGCGTGTACGGGCATTGCCGTGCTCATTGCCGCGGTTGCCCAGATGTCGGCCGCCTATGGCGCGGCACCGACGAGCGAGCCTGCGGGCACGCTGACTTTGACGGACGCTGTAGCCGCTACATTGGCACGCAATCCAGACCTTACGGTCGGAGCGTACGAACTGCGAGCGGGAGATGCCCGGACGTTGCAGGCGGGTCTGCGGCCGAATCCGGAGGCGTCCTTGGACGTCGGCGGATTCCTGGGTTCCGGTGTTGCCCGGGATGTCGATGAAAAGCAGGCCACACTGACTCTGAGCCAGGTGTTGGAGCTGGGCGGCAAGCGCGGGCGTCGTGTGGACGTTGCCCAGTCTGATCGTACCCTGGTGGGGATCGATCAACAGACGCGCGAACTCGACGTGCTTGCGGAAGTAGCACGCCGCTTCATTGAAGTCGTTGCGGATCAGGAGCAGATCAACTCGTCTCGAGGCGCTCTGCAGCTGGCGGAACGAACCGAGAAGGCGATTGCCGCCCGCGTCCAAGCGGCCCGCACACCTGAAGCTGAACTGAGTCGCGCGCGCATTGCAACGACACGCGCCCGCATCGAAGTTCGTCAGGCACAAAGCGTATTGGAAGGGTCACGTCGGAACCTCGCTGCCATGTGGGGAGGTACGGATGCGCGTTTCGAAAAGGCGCAAGCCGATCTCTACACCTTGCCGCCTTTGGAATCGTTCGAGTCGCTGCGGCAGCTTCTCGACCGCAATCCGGACTTCGTGCGCTTCGCCTCAGAGGCGCGTTTGCGTGATGCGGAATTGCGTCTCGCCCAAGCGCAGTCACGTCCTAACCTCACGGTAAGTGCCGGGCTACGTCGCTTCCAATCGACCGGCGATGTGGGGCTCGTGGCAGGCTTTTCCATGCCAATACCCATCAACGATCGCAACCAGGGGGCGATCGCAGAAGCGCGCGTTCGACGTGATCAAACACAAGCAAGCGAGCGAGCGGCTCGAATCCGGGCGCAGGCGCAATTGTTCGCGCTCTATCAACAGGTCCAGGCGGGACGCGAACAACTGGCTGTCTTGAGGCAAGAAGCGACACCCCAAGCGCAGGCGGCCCTCGAACAAACCCAGCACGGCTACGACCGTGGCCGCTTCTCCTATCTCGAGCTCGCCGCCGCTCAACAGGATCTGCTCGCCTTGCAGATCACCGTCATCCAGGTTGCCGCGGACATTCATCGTCTGACGGCCGAAATCGAACGTTTGACCGGCGAGCCCGTCGCTGCCGGCACCCCATCACAGGAATGACCATGAAGACCTTCAATGCGTCGAAACTGTCCGTCTGGCTCGTGGCCAGTGTGTTTGCAGGCTTGGCCGGATGTGGAAAGAGCCATTCGGCAGCCAATGTTGCACCCGAGTCGGAATCAGCCGCTTCGTCACCCAAGGAGCTCGAACTCACCCCGGAGCGCGCTCGAAACGCGGGCATTGAGACCGCAGTCGCCGGCGAGGCGCAAATTCGAACGACACTGACATTGCACGGAACAATCCGTCCGAATGCCGAGCGCGAGCAGGACATCCGTGCTCGCTATCCCGGCGTGGTGCGCGATGTCAGCAAGCGGGTGGGCGATCAGGTTGCCTCATCCGAAGAGCTGTTGCGTGTCGAATCGAACGAAAGCCTGCAAACCTATCCCATCCGCTCACCGATTCCGGGCCGCATCATTGAGCGCCGTACGAACCCCGGCGATGCGGTCGACAGCAGCACGGTGCTCCTACGAGTAGCCGACCTGTCCAGCGTCTGGGTGGAATTCGCACTCTTCGCACGCGATCTCGGCCAGGTGAGGCCGGGAATGTCAGTCTCCTTCACGGGCGCCAACGCCGATGAGAAAGGCGAAGCACGGATTACGTATGTCGCTCCTGCGGGACAGGCGGATAGTCAGAGTGTCGTAGCGCGCGCAGTGGTGGACAACCGCGACGGGCGCTGGGTCCCGGGGCAGTTTGTGACTGGCGAAGTGGTCATTTCCGACACCAAGGCGCAAGTCGCGGTGTCTCCCGCGGCGCTGCAGGAGTTGCAAGGTAAGACAGTCGTGTTTGTTGAGAAGAACCAGGGCTTTGAACCGAGGCCCGTGCAGTTGGGCAAGCGCTCCCGCAGTGCAATCGAAGTGTTGACGGGAGTTTCAGCCGGTGAGCGGTATGCTGCGCAGAACAGCTACTTGATCAAGGCTGATCGACTCAAAGGCGAGACCGGGGAGGAATGATGATAGACCGCATCATCCATTTCGCCATCGGCAATCGCTGGCTGGTCATGGCGGCGGTCGTCGCGTTTGCCGTGTTTGGTTATTTCCAATACGAGCGACTGCCGATCGACGCCGTGCCGGATATCACCAATGTCCAGGTCCAGATCAACACCCAGGCGCCCGGCTACTCCCCGCTCGAGACCGAGCAACGCGTGACCTTTCTCGTCGAAACGGTCATGGCCGGTCTGCCGAAACTCGAGAACACACGCTCGATTTCCGCATACGGGTTGTCTCAGGTCACTGTCGTGTTCCAGGATGGAACGGACATTTACTTCGCGCGGCAGTTGGTCAATGAGCGCCTGCAGGAGGTGAAAAGTCAGTTGCCGCCGGGCGTGGCTCCCGAGATGGGGCCCGTGTCGACAGGCCTCGGTGAGATTTATCTGTACAGCGTCGTAGCGGACCCCAGGGCCCGCAAGCCGGACGGAACGGCGTACACTCCGACCGACCTGCGCAGCATTCAGGACTGGATCATCCGCCCGCAATTGCGTCAGGTGGCGGGCGTCTCCGAAGTCAACAGTATCGGCGGCAACGCGAAGCAATATCAGGTGGCGCCGGATCCTGCGCGTCTGCTGGCCTATGGGGTCACTCTCGGCGATTTGATCAAATCGCTCGAGGCCAACAATCTCAACGTGGGCGCCGGGTACATAGAGACCAACGGCGAGCAGAAGCTCGTTCGCGTGCCGGGACAGATTGCCGATACCGAGGCTTTGCGCCGGGCAGTGATCGCCACGCGCAACAGCATCCCGGTCACGGTCGCGGATGTGGCGGAGGTCGGACTCGGAAAGGAGTTGCGATCGGGCGCCGCTACGCGCGATGGCCAGGAGACTGTGCTGGGCACGGCACTCATGTTGATCGGCGAGAATAGCCGCATTGTCTCTCAACGAGTCGCGAATCGCCTGGTTGAGATCAACAAGACGCTGCCCGCAGGCGTCCAGGCCGAACCAGTGTACGACCGTACGGTACTCGTCAATAAGACGATCGCCACAGTACAGAAGAACCTATTGGAAGGCGCAATCCTCGTGATCGCTGTGCTGTTCGCGTTCCTCGGGAACCTGCGCGCCGCATTACTCACGGCTCTCGTGATCCCCCTGTCCCTTTTCGCGACGTTCACAGGCATGGTTTCGAGTCACGTAAGTGGCAACTTGATGAGCCTCGGCGCGCTCGATTTTGGCTTGATCGTSGATGGCGCGCTGATCATCGTGGAGAACTGCATCCTGCGACTGGCGCACGCCCAGCAAGAACGCGGCCGACTGCTCGATCGCCCGGAACGGTTCAAGGTCGTTTATGAAGCGACTCGCGAAGTCTTCACTCCGAGCCTCGTCAGCGTGATCGTGATCATTCTGGTCAACCTCCCCATCTTTGCCTTAACGGGCGTGGAAGGAAAGATGTTCCGGCCGATGGCATTCGCGGTCATCGCCGCCCTGGTCGGTGCGTTCATTTTCTCGATTACCTTCGTACCGGCGGCGTGCGCTTTGCTGCTGTCGGGAAAAATTCAGGAGAAGGACAATTTCATTGTCCGTGGTGCCAAGCGTGTTTATGAGCCGATGCTGCGCGCAGTGCTGAAGCTGCGCTGGCCGGTTGCCGGCGTTGCGGTGGTGTTTGTGGTGCTGTGCGGGTGGCTGGCCTCGCGGATGGGAGCGGAGTTCATCCCGAACCTGGATGAAGGCGATGTGGCCATGGAGGCTGTGCGTCCACCGGGAACCGGGGTCGAGCAAGGCGTGCAGATGCAGATGAAGCTCGATCAGGCTCTCAAGAAACTGCCGGAGGTGAAAACCGTCTTTGCGCGCAACGGAACCGCGGAAGTCGCGACCGATGTCATGCCACCTGCTCGATCGGACGTGTATGTCATGCTGAAGCCGCAGAAAGAATGGCCGGATCCGAAGAAACCGAAGGCACAACTACTGGATGAGTTACAGCAGGCGGCGGAGACCGTGCCCGGCACGGTATACGGCTTTTCTCAACCGATTCAGTTGCGCTTCAACGAACTGATTTCGGGCGTGCGCAGCGATGTTGCCATCAAGGTCTTCGGCGACGACCTGTCCACGCTGCTCAAAGTCGCCGCCGAGGTGCAACGTGTGGTGGCTGCCACGGGTGGAGCCGCGGATGTGAAGACCGAACAACTGTCGGGATTGCCGATCTTGTCCGTTCAACCTCGTCGCATCGATCTTGCCCGGTACGGGCTCACCGTAGCGGACGTGCAGGACTCTGTGTCGGCGGCCATCGGAGGCAAGGAGACCGGCCTCATATACGAGGGAGATGCTCGCTACCCGCTCGAAGTGCGATTGCCAGAAAGCATGCGCGTCGATCCCGATGCGCTCTCGCGTCTGCCGCTCGCAAGGCCCAATGGCAACTATGTGCCGCTGGCGGAAGTGGCGGACATTACTTCGATCGAAGGGCCTAACCAGATCTCGCGTGACAACGGTAAGCGACGCATCGTCGTGTCTGCTAACGTGCGTGGACGCGACTTGGCCGGCTTTGTCACGGAAGTGCAGAGCAAACTCGAATCGCAGGTCAAGATGCCACCCGGCTACTTCATTCAGTATGGTGGCACCTTCGAGCAGCTTGCCTCGGCGGCACAGCGACTGCAGACCGTAGTGCCGGTCTCGTTGCTGCTGATCTTTGGGCTCCTATTCATGACATTCGGGTCCGTCAAGGATGCACTGTTGGTGTTCTCAGGCGTTCCGCTAGCGCTTACGGGCGGCATCCTGGCGCTGCTCTTGCGGGGAATTCCCCTGTCGATCACAGCGGGCGTTGGATTCGTCACGCTGTCAGGTGTCGCCGTTTTGAGTGGCGTGGTCATGGTGTCCGCGATCCGCGATCTTCTAAAACAGGGCCTCTCGCTCGAGGACGCAATCATCCAGGGCTCGCTGCTGCGGTTGAGACCCATTCTGATGATCGGCCTGGTGGCGAGTCTCGGGTTCCTGCCGATGGCACTCAACACGAGCACCGGAGCGGAGGTACAACGGCCGCTGGCCACCGTCGTGATCGGAGGCATCATTTCCGCCACTGTGCTGAGTTTGCTGGTGTTACCGTCGCTCTATCGATTGGCTACATCTCAGGGCGATCCCGCTGGTGCGAAAGGTACACGACAGCCAGATTCAGCATTATCAACCCACAACGCGGCGGAGACAGCAACATGACTGGTGGACATTCGCATGGGGCAGTTCGCGAGGGTCATGAGCGAGTGCTCGTAGGGGCGCTCGGGCTCACAGCTGCCTTCATGATTGTCGAGGTGATCGGGGCGCTCTGGACTTCGAGTCTTGCCCTGCTCTCGGACGCCGCCCACATGCTCACTGATGTGGTTGCGTTGGGCATCTCACTGCTGGCGTTTCGACTCGGAAAGAAGAGCGCCGATGCAAAGCGCACGTTTGGCTACGCCCGGGCGGAGATCCTGGCCGCTGCACTCAACGCATCCCTGCTGTTTCTCGTAGCGATCTACATTCTGTACGAGGCCTATCAACGGTTGCGTACGCCGGAGCCCATTCAATCGAGTGCGATGCTCGTCATTGGGACGGTCGGGCTGATCGTGAATCTGATCAGCATGCGTTTACTGCGTAGCGGCGCCGAGACCAGCCTCAATGTGAAGGGGGCGTACCTCGAGGTCTGGAGCGATCTGCTGGGCTCAATTGGGGTCATCGTTGCGGCACTCTTCATCCGCTGGACGGGTCAGCTGTGGCTCGACTCTCTGATCGCAGCCGGCATCGGACTGTGGGTTCTGCCACGCACCTGGATCCTCCTGAAGGAGAGTCTGAATGTACTCATGCAAGGGGTACCCCATGGAGTCGATCTGAAAGCGATCGAAACGGCCTTGATGTCGATCTCTGGAGTGCGGGAGCTCCACGATCTGCACGTGTGGTCGGTCACGAGTGATCGGCACGTGTTGTCTGTTCACGTGCTCGTTGATTTATCCCGGCAATCGGTCGATGCGGTTGTGCGGGATGTCAACACGAAGGCGGACGTCTTCGGCATTCACCACTGCACCGTTCAGGTCGAGTCGGAGAAGTGTCCGACCGAGCCGTGTGAATACGGTGGCGCGCAGACCCATGATGATCATTCACACACAGAAGGTCATGGGTAAAACAACTCCTTCCCGGGCTGCTCTCTCCCGCCATTGGTACGCTTCGCCGCTGACCTGGGTCATTTCAGGCTCGACCATTGCTGCGGTGGCAGTCGGTATTGCGATGGCTTGGTCTCAACTGTTTCCACCACCGCCTGAGCGGGTAGTCGATATGTATCGCACTTCCACTTGCAGTTGCGCGCCGGCATGGATTCGGGCGCTCGAGGCGGACGGCTTCGTGGTGCGGACATCATCAACAGACACTCTTCGTAAAACACGGCGCGCACTCAACATCCCGCCGATGTTGCAGGGATGTCACGTCGGGATCTACCTCAATTACTTTCTGGAAGGCCACGTCGCCCCCGAGGCCGTGCGCGATCTGGCGATCCATCGTCCTGCCGGAAAAGGGCTGGTCACCCAAGCCGCTCTGATGGCGGCGCAACTGAAGGGTCCGACCATCGATCAGAACAGTCCCGTACTGCTGCTGAGTGCCGATGGGAGCTCGACATCCGTTTGGTATCGGCCCGAGAGCTAACGACTGATCACATCCTGGCATGACAGTTCATTTCAACGGTAATCGGTGGAGACACGCAAATGGGTCTTCTGGATAGACTGCTCGGCGGTCACCACAGCGGTGGTGGAATGGGACACGACGACGGTGACCGTGGTTGGGGCGCGCCGGCCCTCGCGATGGTGTGGCCTGTCCCGGTTGCGGGGCTGGGAACCTGTTGTCCAATCGCTTCCGCCCCCAATGTGGCACGTCGCTGATACCCGCTCAGTGCGCGAGCTGCGGCGGCGCTCTGCAGACGGGGGCGAAATTCTGCGGACAATGTGGCAAACAGAGGTAGATCGACACCGGCCCACCCCTGCAGGGTTCATGGCGGGATTGCCTCAGGAGATGAATTCCTCCATGAGAACCAGTCCTAGAAAGCCCACAAAAAACATCGTCGTGATGAGCGGACTGTCCGGCTTTTCATGCGCCTCCACCAAGAGTTCTTCCGTTACGAGATACAGAAGAGCCATCAGTCCGAAGCTGAGGAAAGCCGTGATTACATGCGTCGGGAGTTTACCTACCGGCGCTGCGACGACTGCCCCGAGCGGAAGGAGTAACGCTAACGCCCCTACTGTCAGTGCGATGCGTTGCGCACTGGCGATCGTCTCCCGCAGTTCCGTTACGAGAGTCACACCTAGAAACAAGACCTCCAACGTCAGTGCTATTGTCAGCAAGAAACCCGCCTTCTCTCCTGCAAGGAATGACAGGCCCAACACCACTCCATCAATGAAGATGTCGATCCCAATGGCGCTGAGCAAAGCGAGGGGACCCGTGGCCCGCGCCCCCAAGGACTTCAAAAGCAGCATGACTGCGACCCCACAGGCACCGCCGATGAAAGTGGCGATCGGTGCCGACCCGTGTAGGACCTGCGGTAGAATCTCAGTTGCCGCTGCCGCAAACACCACTCCTGCGGCGAGGTGTTGCATTGCACTCGTGAATGCCGCGCTGGGAGTGCGCGCGAGCGCCACGAGGGATGCCAGCACAACCGCGACGACCGGAACGATTGTATATGTCAGGGCAGTCATGTTTCGCTCCGTTGCCTCATTGAAGCTCTTCCGCTTTGCCGATCGAAATGTTCGAGCGTCGACGATTTGGAGCTACCCGCGAACGTTGCGAGGACGCCCGTCGTCGCATAGCGTTATTCGGCGGGCGATGTGGTTAGGGCGCCAAGCCGCCTGTCTCGGTGGGTAAGACGATACAACGCCGGTAAGACCACGAGCGTCAGCAGAGTGGACGAAACAATCCCCCCAATGACCACGGTCGCGAGCGGCCGCTGCACTTCCGCTCCGGCGCCGACGTTCAAAGCCATGGGAAGGAACCCAAGAGACGCCACGAGCGCCGTGACCAATACGGGCCGCAGACGTGCCGATGCGCCATTGAGAATCGCATCATCGAGTGCGCCACCATCAGCACGTAACTTGCGGATGAACGAGATCATGACAATGCCGTTCAACACAGCCACTCCCGACAGAGCTATAAATCCAACAGCCGCCGAGATTGAGAATGGAATTCCACGCAGGGCCAACGCCACGATGCCCCCGGTCAAGGCGAGCGGCACTCCACTAAAGACAACGAACGCATCCCGAGCGGATCCAAACGCCATAAACAGCAATCCAAATATCAGAACGAGAGTGACCGGTACGACAATGGCGAGCCGTTGGCCTGCAGAAATCAGCTGCTCGAACGTTCCGCCGAATCGTATCCAGTAGCCAGCCGGGGGCTTCACGTCCTGATCGAGACGATTGCGCAACTCGGTGATGAAGCTACCCAGATCGCGCCCGCGCACATTGGCGGTCACGACTACCCGACGCTTGCCGTCTTCCCGGTTGATTTGATTGGGGCCCGGTTGCTCGAGAATCGTCGCTACCTCGCGTAAAGGCACGAACTGGGGCTCCCCTACACGCCAACTCGCCGTTCGCGCCGACTCATTCGTTGCACCATGCTCAGGGCGCGGTACGGGCAAATCTCGCAACGCGACGGGATCCTGCCGCAGATTCTCCGGCAGCCGCACAATGATATCGACCCGCCGATCGCCTTCGATCAAGTTGCCCGCCACAGTGCCGCCGATGGCGGTACCCACAGCCCCTTGCACATCGGACGGATTCAAGCCATAGCGCGCCAGGGCCGTCCGGTCGGGAACCACCGTCAGCATCGGGAGGCCGGTCACTTGCTCTGTTTTTACATCGGCAGCGCCGGCAATTGTCTTGACGGTACTCTCGATGCGATGAGCAATCCGAACCAACGTGTCCAGATCGTCTCCAAAGACCTTGACGGCGACGTCTGCCCGGACACCGGATATCAGCTCGTTGGTGCGCATCTGGATGGGCTGTGTAAACTCGTAGTTGTTGCCTGGAAGACTTTCGACCGCCTCCTGCACCTCGACAATCACGGCCGCTTTCGACTTGCGGGGATCCGGCCAAGCGTCGCGAGGCTTGAGCATGACGTAGGTATCGGCGGTCGAGGGTGGCATCGGATCGGTGGCGATTTCGGCCGTTCCAATTTTGGAAAATACGCGCGTGACCTCCGGCAACGCCATGAGGCGCTTCTCCAACTGCATCTGCATCGTGGTTGACTGATTGAGGCTCGTACCCGGGATGCGTAGGGGCTGAACCAACACGTCGCCCTCATCCAGGCTCGGAATAAACTCCGACCCGAGCCGCGCAGCCAGAATGCCCGTCAGGAGAATCAGCCCCAGCGCGGCGGCGGCGACCGGTATTCGCCAGCGAACGGCCCAGCGCAGTACTGGATCATATCCGCGCCGTACGATTGCGAGCAGGCGATTCTCACCTTCCTGAACTCGTCCGCCCATGAACGCAGCGATGACCGCGGGCACGAAAGTCAACGAAAGCAGCATGGCGCTACTCAACGCAAGGACAACCGTGATGGCCATCGGGTGAAACATTTTTCCTTCGACGCCCGTCAGCGCAAAAATCGGCAAATACACGGCCGTGATGATCCCGATGCCAAATAGGCTCGGCCGAATGACTTCGGCTGTGGCGAGCGCGGTCAGATGGAAGCGCTCTTCCCGCGTCAACGTCCGGTTTCGCTGGTGCTGGGTCATACCGAAGTGGCGCAAGCAATTTTCGATGATGATGACGGCGCCATCGACGACCAAGCCGAAATCCAAGGCCCCGAGACTCATCAGGTTGCCAGATACGCCTCCGCGAACCATTCCGGTGATGGTCATCATCATCGCCAGCGGAATGACCGCAGCCGTGATGAGAGCCGCACGAAGATTGCCGAGCAGGAGAAACAACACGACGATGACGAGCACCGCACCTTCGATGAGATTCTTCTCGACAGTTGCGATCGTACGGTCCACCAGTACCGTCCGATCGTAAACGGCTCTGACAATGACTCCTGCGGGCAAGCTCTTTTGCACTTGCGCCAAGCGCTCGGCAGTGCGCTGCGAAACCGCTCGACTGTTCTCGCCAATCAACATGAATGCCGTACCGAGCACCACTTCGCGCCCGTTCTCGGTCGCGGCCCCGGTCCGCAATTCCCTGCCCTCCCCGACCCCGGCGACGTCCCGAATTCGGATGGGGATGCCGTCGCGCCGATCGAGTACGAGGTCGCGGATCGCCTCGAGGTCGGTCACCTGCCCCGGCACACGAACCAGATATTGCTCGCCGTTGCGTTCGATATAGCCGGCCCCCAGGTTTACGTTGTTGCGAGCGACCGCCTCAACCAGGTTTGGCAGCGTAAACCCATAAGCATTCAGCTTCGCAGGATCCGGGGTAATGTGAATCTGTCGTTCATAACCGCCGATCGTGTTGACATCGGTCACCCCCCGAACCGTGCGCAGTTGCGGCCTGACGACCCAGTCCTGCAGAGTCCGCAGATCCGTAGCAGTCCACTGACCCCCATCGGGCCGACGCGCATTGGCCTGCGCCTCTATTGCATAGACAAAAATCTCGCCCAGGCCGGTAGCAACGGGACTCAGTTGGGGCTCGAGCCCTGGAGGCAGTTGGAACCGTACCTGCTGCAAGCGCTCTGACACCTGCTGACGCGCGAAGTAGATGTCCGTTCCATCATCGAAGACGGCGGTCACCTGCGAGAGGCCGTAACGGGACAGCGATCGGGTGCTCTCCAGGTGAGCGACTCCTGCGAGCGCGGTCTCGATCAAAAATGTAACCCGTTGTTCGGACTCCAATGCCGAAAAGCCCGGCGCCTGGGTGTTTATCTGTACCTGGACGTTGGTGATGTCAGGCGTTGCATCGATCGGCAGCCGGGTGAAGCTCCAGACGCCCAGGATTGCAAGCGCCAGGGCCGCCAACAACATCAGCAAGCGATGCGCAATCGAGAAACGGATGATGCGTTCGAGCATGATCGCAACGCCCCTCAGTCTGACTCTTCGACGCTCGATTTCTCGATGTTCGCCTTGATCAGATAACTCTGCTCGACCACGATCTCATCCCCTGACTGCAGACCTTCGAGAATTTCAACGTGGCGCGAATCGCGCTGTCCCAGTTTGACTCGGTGGACTACATACTCGTCTCCCAGGTGCACAAACACGACATCCCTCCCATCCATTGACTGAAGGGCTGTGAGCGGCACGACGAGCGCCACCGATGTTTCCGAGAGACTCACGCGTGCTCGAACGGCAGACCCGGTACGCCAACGACCATCTGTGTTCGAGATGACAGCACGGGCCACAGTGCTCTGACTGGCGGTCGCCGCGCCGGGCAATATGCGGTCGATGACGGTGGAAATGCGCGCGCCGTCCGACAGGCGCTCGACCTCGACGGGAAGGCCTGCGCGCAAGTGCTCGGCATCCGCGCCGAAGAGATGCAAATCGACCCAGAGTGTGGAGAGGTCAGCAATCTCAAAGAGAGGCTGATCGTTTGCAAGGTCGCCCACCGTCACGTTGCGCACAAGCACGGTGCCGGCGAAAGGCGCGGTCACCGGGTAATCGGACAGACTCATGTTGCTTTCGATCGTCGCCAGAGTCTGCCCGGTGACTACACGATCACCGATGGCCACCTTGACGCTGCGGACGGGACCTGGAAAGCGAGCCACGATCCGGGCGTGCCGTCCTTCGACCGGTGTCAGTAAACCCTGCACTTCGTGTTCATCGCGGATGGTCCCGGGCCCGACCTTCGCAGTCCGGATGCCGCTTTCCAAGGCAACCGCGGCTTCGATGGTCGTGCGATCTGAAGGCTTAGCATGTTCCGTCTCTTCTTTACTGTCAGCTGTCTGGCCTGGCTTCGGGCGCTCCGGCGTTGGACGGCCGCACGCGGCGACGACGATCGTTGCGAGTACCGCAACGAGGAATGCACGGACGATCATGGTCTCGGCTCCCGGGCATCCGGACTCGATTGAATAAATGGCTCGCCTGTCAGCCGTTGAATCTCGATGAGTGCGAGATGCGCTTGCTGCGCTAGGGCCAATTGCCGCTCTCGCGCGTCAATCGCGTCACTCTGCACCTGGGCCCACTCGAGATAGCTTAGTGCGCCGGCGCGATAGGCGCGTTCGGTGGCGACTTCAGCTTGTTTCAAGCGCGGTATCAAATCATTGCGGGACTGATTGACCTCGGTGTACGCATCCATATAGCGACCATGTGCCTCCGCAAGCGTTGCGAACAGGGACAGTTCGCTCGACTGGCGCTCAATCGCGAGTGCATCCAACTCTGCTTCAGCAGAACGAATCCCAGGCTCCGCCCGACGCGAGCTGCCCAATGGAATACTGACACCTGCGACCACCGCCCAATCGCCCAAGTCCTGTAGCCGTCGAACACCCAATTTCCACGACACGTCTGCCGAACGCTCGCTGCGCGCGAGCTGCAACCGCGCTTCGCGCAAGCGGCTTTCGGTGGCGAAGCGTTTGAGCTCAGGAGTCTGTTCGATCAAATTGGCAAGGTCGTCAAAGTCGGGTATCGCGGGCAAGGACATCAGATCTCCCGACAGCGGACGAACCACTGGCTTGCGCTCACCCCACAGCAGTGCGAGACGTCGGTAAGCAGTGACGATCTCCCGCTCGGCGGTTTTTCGTTGGATCTCTGCGCGGGCTTGCGCTGCTTCCGCGGTCAATTTCGTGGATTCGGGCGATGCCCCCGCTTGAACTCGGCGCGCGGCCGCAGTCACTGTACGTGCCCGTTGAGCCACTTCCTCGGCTTTGAGATTTGCCTGGGCCTGGGCGCGGATGACATCGAGGTAGCGACGTGCCACCTCGGCCGTCAAGTCCAGACGTGTGGTCTCGCGCGCCAGTTGTACCGCATCGAGTTGAGTCGCTGCCACCGCCCGACGCGCTTCGCGCTTACCCCCGCGCTCGAGAACCGATGCGAGGCTCAACGTGATTTCGGCCGAATCGGCAGCCGAGGTTGAACCTGTGCCGCCGAAGTTCTCGGCATCCAGAGCCAGGGAGAGCGGCGGCCGCTGAGCGGCAGTCTCTGCCGCCGCCTCGAGACTCTTCTCGCGACTTAGATACAACCGCAGTTCCGGGTGAGTTGCCAGCGTTTGCTCGATCGCCTCAGACAAGCTGAGCGTGGAGGTGTGGTTTGTAGTCTCGGGAGGTTTCGCCGACTCGGCGGAGAGCTCACCGGCCTCAGCCACGCGGACTAGGAGCAATACACAAGTGAACGAGGCGCCAAGGCTTCGACTGAATTGCGGCACTAACGGCCTCCCGCACCGCGAATCGCGTCGACCGGGCGCCTTATGCCAGCAACGCGCGCCTCGCGCAGAATCTCGACGGCCTCCTTGATGACGTAAGCGCCAATGGCGGCTGCAACAATGAGGTCGGCGATTCGCAAGCCCGTAGCCGCAACCAAAACGCCCGAGACAATGACTCCCGCGTTGGCTACCACATCTGCTCGGGTGCAGATCCAGGTCGCACGCAGATGCACCTCTCCCTGTTGAATCGGCCGCAGAATCCACAGCACAGAGACATTGACGACGAGTGCAAGGGATGCCACGCCGATCATCCACGCGCTCTGCGGTTCGCTACCATAGATCGCTCGGCGTCCTACTTCCACGAGAACACCCAAGCCGAGCATCAGGACGATGAGTCCGTTAACCGCGGCTGATCGCGCCTTAAACAGGGGCGATCGACCAATGGCAGCCAGTGCAATCGCATACGCGCCCGCGTCCGAGAGCATGTCGAGCGCATCCGCCAAAAGGCCGGTTGATTGCGCTCGGAGGCCCGCGAGCGTTTCCACGATTGCCATGGCTGCATTGAGTCCCAACGCGATCCACAGCATCCGCCGCTGGCTGGAGTGGGTCGGCTCGACGTGACATCCGCAATCGCTCATTAACCCATCTCGTGCTTGTCTGGCAGCCCGAAGAGAGCGATCCTAAAGCCCGTAGTCGCTACGGGGTCAAGCATGAAGATCGGTGAGGCGGCAGCAGCGAGCGGCTGTCATCTGGAGACCATCCGGTATTACGAGCGCGTGGGGCTCCTGACGAAAGCGGCCCGACGCTCGAACGGCTATCGCGAATATCGAGAGGAAGAGGTCGAGCGGCTGCGCTTCATAGCGCGGGGCCGCGACCTGGGATTTAGCCTCGAAGAGATCCGCACCCTGCTTCGACTCTCCGAGCGTAAAGACATGTCCTGCGAGGAAGTGGATCGATTGGCGCGTCAACAGCTGGCGGAGGTGCAGTCACGCATTCGCGAGTTGCAGGGCATGGCTCGGGAATTGAAACGGACCATTGAATCATGCGTGGGTCAGTCGTGCGGTGAGTGCGCAATCTTAGGTGCTCTGCAGCGTCCTGAATCGCCACAATCGCAAGCTACATAGGTCCCTATGGAATTGCAGTCAACCATAACATGTCCCCAATGCGCGCACGCGCAGCCAGAGACTATGCCGACCGATGCCTGTCAGTTCTATTACGAATGCACCGGCTGCCACACACTGCTTCGACCGAAGCCGGGTCATTGCTGCGTCCTTTGTTCGTACGGCACAGTTGTCTGTCCCCCGATGCAGACCGCGCACCCGTGTTGCGGGGCGCCTGCGAGCTGACGCGGCGCCTCTCAACCTGCGCATTAGAGTATTGATCTCAACATGAGGGTAGACCAAGCGAGCGGCAAGTAATCCCCCGCTCTGGACGAGCCCGTCGATGCATCGTTTGCAAGGCAGACGGGAGTCATTCGCTCGCGGTTCTCAATCGCAGTGCATTGCCGATCACCGAGACCGATGAAAAACTCATGGCGAGCGCCGCGATGAGCGGGCTCAACAACCAACCCGTGATTGGATAGAGCACTCCGGCCGCCAACGGAATTCCCAACGCATTGTAACCAAAGGCGAAGAACAGATTCTGGCGGATGTTGCGCACGGTCGCCTCGCTCAGCTGGCGTGCGCGCACGAGTCCGCGCAAGTCGCCTCCGACGAGTGTGACCTGCGCGCTTTCCATTGCGATATCAGTACCGGTGCCCATCGCAATGCCGACATCGGCCTGTGCCAGCGCGGGTGCATCGTTGATGCCATCGCCCACCATGGCGACTCGATGGCCGCTTTTTTGAAGCGCGGCTATGACGGCGGCTTTGTCAGTGGGGCGCACGTCGGCAACGACTTCATCAATGGGCAGACTGGCCGCTACGGCGTGCGCCGTAGTGTTGTTGTCACCGGTCAGCATCACTAGCCGCAAACCACGTGCCTTCAATGCCTGAAGGGCCGAGGGCATGCTGTCTTTGAGCGGATCCCCTACGGCGACAATACCCGCCAGCCGCCCCTCGATGGCCAGGAACATGACCGTCTGTCCGGTCTTACGAAGTTCCTCACTTTGATCAGGCGTGGCGTCGATGACCACGCCTTGAGCACGCATCAACTCCTCATTTCCCAACGCCAGCCGCCGCTCGCCCCAAGTACCGATAATTCCCTGACCGGTAATGGACTGGAAATCAGTGACAACTACAGGGCTGACGTTGCGTGCCAGTGCGCCGCCCACAATGGCGCGGGCGAGAGGGTGCTCACTGGCACGCTCGAGGCCTGCCGCACAAGCGAGCACAACATCGTCCGAGAACTCGCCGAACGCGATCACCCGACTCAGGGCAGGCCGCCCACGCGTGAGCGTGCCGGTTTTGTCGAGCACGATCGTGTCAATGTTGCGCAGTGCCTCAATCGCTTCGGCGTTGCGGAACAGCACTCCTAACTGGGCACCGCGACCGGTCGCGACCATGATGGAAATCGGCGTAGCCAGCCCGAGCGCACACGGACAGGCGATGATGAGTACGGCCACGGCATTTACCAGTGCATACGCCAGACGCGGCTCAGGGCCGAGTAGCCACCACCCGATGAAGGTGAGGATCGCCATCGTGATGACGGCAGGCACGAACCAGGCCGCGACTCGATCAGCCAATTTCTGCAGAGGCGCGCGCGAGCGCTGCGCCTGGCTCACGAGCGCCACAATCTGCGAAAGCAGGCTGTCTGCCCCGACGTGTTCCGCCTCGATGACGAGCGCCCCAGTTTGATTGATCGTGGCGCCCACAACGCGATCACCTGCGCCCTTTTCGACAGGTAAGGGCTCGCCGGTCAGCATTGACTCATCGACACTCGATTGACCGCTGACGACACGACCATCCACCGGGATCTTCTCCCCCGGTCTGACTCGAAGGCGGTCTCCGACCGTGAGTGACTCCAGAGGTACGTCTTTCTCTTCACCATCATCCGTGATGCGGCGCGCGGTCTTGGGCGCCAGACTCAGGAGCTGCCGGATCGCGGCGCTCGTACGGCCGCGCGCCGTGAGCTCGAGCCATTCGCCCACGAGCACGAGTGCGATGATGGCCGCGGCCACCTCGAAATACACACCGATCATGCCGTGCTCATCGCGCATCGTCGGCGGGAACTGGCCCGGGACAAATGTCGCGATCACGCTGTATGTAAAAGCCACGATGACCCCGAGCCCAATCAACGTGTACATGTTGGGCGAACCGTGAGCCACACCCAGCCAGCCGCGGCGGTAGTACGGAGTGGCGGCCCACATCACTACAGGAGCACTCAACGTCAGCTCCAACATCCGGAGCGTCCACGCCGTGTCGGCCCCGAGGACGCTTCCAAACAGGTGAGGTACCATCGCGATCAACATGACTGGGATGGCCAGTGTCAGCGAGATCCAGAATCGCCGCCGGACGCTTCGGATTTCACTGTCGTCCGTCGTCTCGGTCGGCATCAAGGGTTCCAACGCCATGCCGCACTTGGGGCAATGTCCCGGGCCGATCTGCCGGACTTCGGGGTGCATGGGACACGTGTAGACTGTGCCGACAGAAGCTTCTACCTCCGGTGGCGCCGGAGCTTTCGCAGGTCCTGTCGGTTGATGCCCATTCGTTGCATGCTGGCCGAGCTGGGGCGTCTTGCTCGAGCCGGCCAGATAACGCGTCGGCTCTTTCAGGAATTTGGTGCGGCAACCCGCGGAGCAAAAGCCAAAGTGCTGGCCCGCGTGTTCGGCCCGATGGGGCGAGCTGGCCTCAACTGTCATGCCACACACGGGGTCGATGCTCGCCGCCGGCGAAGACTGACAGCGCGGCGACGGTTGATGTTGGGCGGGATTGTTCATGTCGCAACCTCATCGGTCAGCGCCTTCAGAATTGGGCAGTCCGCCGCTCGACCGTGCCCCGGGCATGCTGCAATCAGTTTCACAAGTCCGTCGCGCACGCGTTCCAGCGCGACGATACGCGCCTCGACGTCCACCAGTTTTGCCTGAGCTGAGCGCTTGACCCGTCCGACGTCACGCTGCGTTGAGAGGGCCAGCAATTCCTTCACCTCCCTCAATGTGAAACCAAGGGCCTGCGCTCGGCGAATAACGCGCAGCCGCGCAAGTTCGAGGTCGCCATACCGGCGATACCCGGACGCCAGCCTCGTGCGCGGTGCCAGGAGCCCATTGCGCTCGTAGTAGCGCACCGTATCGATCCCAACGCCTCCGCGCTTCGCCAACTGGCCGATTCCCAATGCTCCCATCGCTATTCCTCCCCATTCGGCCGTCAGCTTAAACCCCGGACTCAGGTCCAGAGTCAAGGCTCTGCCAGGGTGCCCCCTATCGAGATCGGGATCGATCCCCCCACAGAACGGGCGCTGCCTATTGCGTGACAGCCCTGCGCGCTGCGCTCCCCATACTCGACCCAATGGTCATTCAGGCGAAATGAACTTGGTCATGGCGGCTGTCATGTTCAGCACCCCGAATCAGTACTCAATCTGCAGCCACGGACCGCCCAAAACCCGCTGCGGCGTGCGGTTCGCCTGGGGAAATAGCGAGCCCAGTGCGCCACGGGTTCAGGGCGGCGATAACCAAAAGCACCGTAAATCTGCCGTCCCGGCTTCTCCGTCAAGCGTCCGTGCGCACGCAAGTGTCCATCGGAGCGTTGATCGGTGTTCGAATATCCGGACCTCCTGAAAGACGGTTCCATCAGGTTAGATATTGGATGTTTACTTTCCGGGTGCCGATTGCTCCATCAAGTATCCATGAGCGCGCCAACAGGTCACCCAGTTCTTGAGCCCAGGCTTCTCCATCTGCTGAGCGTGCGCTTTGAAGCAGCGCGCCAATTCGGCATCGGAGGGCAAGCCGGCAGCAGTGGCTCCGTAAGAGCCAGCCAGGCTCGCAATCAGCAGTAGGATGGGTGCATATTTCTTCATGATGAGTCTCCGCAAATCAAACAATGTGAGAATGGGCCGCAATAGTTTCCTCAACGAGTAATACGCATCCACACAGCATTCGGTTACAGCCCCGCTCGGCAGGCGCTACCAGCGCAGCAGCCGCGATCCGATGAGCGCCCCGACTAGGGCGCATGACGTGATGGCACTGCCGTACAACACTGCGGTAGCCAATATCGACACGACGGGCTGGTGCAAGGCCAGCGCCGCCACGGCCATTGCCCCGGCAACGAGCCCGGCGGCCGCGCCGCTCAAAGCCGGGTAGACGGGAGCCCCTCTGCGCAGAGCCCAAAGCAGCGCCGCGAGCGTTGGCACGGCAATGGCGGGAACGCAGATCAGGCAGTTGGCCAACGCCTCTCCGGAGAGCAGCTCGCCCCAGCGCGCGTGCGACTCACGCGCGAGCCCAACAAGGCATGCCAGGAGCAACCCCAGGAACACCGCCCCAATGGGGAGCAGCGCTGTAGACATCCGGTTCCCCGGGCGGCTCGCGACAAACAGCAGTCGTAACCCTGCCGCCACCAGGGCCAGAGTCAGTGCAAACACTCCCGCCTGCAGACCGGGATGATTGCCCTCCAGTCCCTCCAGCGTGGTTCCGTACATGGAACACTGAAGGCACAGAGCGACGGCCATCCCGATCCCGCTAGCGATCAACAGGGCACCTCCCCATTGCCTGCGGGGTGCCGGAGGCACGTTGGTGCTCAGCATCTTGATCAGGTCCTCGGTTTTCACGGAAGACTCCTGTGTCGAACCAGCTTGGATAGCGCCTTGAGGCCCCGATGCACTGACACCTTGATGGCGGACTCGGACATCGCGGTATGCGCTGCTGCTTCACTCACGCTCAGTCCTTGCAATTTGACCAGCTCGATGGCCTTTCGCATCTTGGGCGCCAGTTGAGAAATGAGGGCTTGCAGGTCGAGAGTGCTCTCGGCCGCATTGGAGTCATCGTCGGCGGGTAGATCCGGTACTACGTCGAGTGAAAGCGCGGCCGCCGACGTTCTCGACCTGCGCAGGTAATCAACGAGCCTGTATTGGGCGATCGCATACATCCACGGTGTGAGCGGTTGTGCATGATCGTACGTGTGTCGATGCGTATAGATGGATATGAGAGTCTCCTGAACCAGATCCTCTGCATCAGCAGAAGTTCTGCCAACCCGAGCCAGGCGCCCCTTGAAAAACGACCGCAGTAGGCGGCTCACCCGGCTCAGGAGTGCTTCGGTAGCGGCATCGCTCCCCGCCACGCAGGCGAGCATCAATTTGCGTAGCTCGGGCTCGCTCGAGCCGCTGGTCGCTTCAGTTACGGTGGTCGACATGGTTAATACGCAAGAGCAGCCGGATTGGTTACAGGGCGCTATGGAGAACGGGTTTCAACTGGTCTCGGAGGCAGCCGTACCGCCGACCACGGCAGCCGCCACGCCAGCAGCACCAGCGTAATCCCAAGATAAATCAATGGCTTGTAAGTATCGGCCTTGACCAGCCACAGGTAATGAAACGCTCCCAGAAGCACGGCGGGATAGATCAATCGATGCAAGGTTTTCCAATCCCGCCCGAGGCGCCGTTGCCATCGGTCCGTGGAGGTGATCGCCAACGGAAGAAGAAAAATCCAGGCCGTGAATCCCAGTGCGATGTAGGTTCGACTCCCGAGATCTTCCACCAACTGCGGAAGTGAGAGCTCGAGATCGAAGACCAGGTAGATCGAGAAGTGCAGGCAAAGATACGCGTAAGCCCACAGGCCCACGGTTCGGCGCACCCGAATCGGCTCGCTCTGTCGAGTCAATTTGCGCAGTGGAGTCAGGGCGAGTGTCACCAACAACAACCGCAGCGACCAGTCGCCCAGGTAGTGCTCCAGGAATTCCACCGGGTTGGGTCCGAGCCGGCTGGTCACGGTCCATTTGATTGCGAACACGAGCGGCACGATACCCAGCGCCCACGCGCCCAACTTCCAGAGCACGCTGCGATACGAACCGCGCATCAGAAATTCACCCTGAGATCCATACCGGAGTACAGCGGCGCTACCTCCGGGTAGCCGTTGAACATCAACGTGTCTCGCTTGAAAAGCTCGCCGAGCCGGCGCTCGCGCCTTTGGCTCCATCTCGGATGATCGATGTTCGGATTCACGTTTGAGTAAAAGCCGTACTCAGTGGCTGACAGTTGGTTCCACGTCGTCACAGGCATCCTGTCCGTGAAGCGGATGCGCACGATCGACTTGATGCTCTTGAAGCCATACTTCCAGGGAATTGTCAGTCGCAAGGGCGCGCCATTCTGGTTCGGCAGGACCCTGCCGTAGAGTCCCACGGACAGAAAAGCGAGCGGATGCAGCGCCTCGTCAATGCGCAGGCCCTCGCTGTAGGGGAAGTCAAGAACACCGCGTGCTGTCTCAGGCATCTGCCGCTCGTCCAGCAAGGTATAAAAGGAGACGAACTTCGCCCTCGAAGTGGGCTCGAAACGTTTCAGCAGATCCGCCAAAGGAAACCCTACCCAGGGCGCGACCAGGCTCCACGCCTCGACGCACCGGTGCCGATAGATCCGCTCTTCGAGTGAGTGAGGGCGCATGATGTCTTCGAGATGGATGACTCCGGGTGCCTCGCACTCCCCTTCGACAATTACCGACCACGGTCGAGTCCGCAATGTCGTCGCATTCTGCGCCGGATCCGTCTTGCCGGTACCGAACTCATAGAAGTTGTTGTAGTGGGTGATGTCCTCGTAAGCAGTTATGTTCTCTGACCCCGCCATATTGGTCGTCTTCACCGTCTCCAAGCCGGCCAACGAGGATCTCGCGAGCCCGGAGTCGCCCGACGAGGCTTCGGGGCTGCACCCGGCGAGGGCCAGTCCGGCTGCGGCAGCGCCCATCCGCAGGAACTCACGGCGATTGAAATAAACTGCCTCCGGCGTGATTTCTGTCGGTCTCACCGGATAGGGGTGCGCGATCCTGATCAACATGTCGCCGCCTCCTGCTGCGCAGCCGCCTTGGCCAGCGCACGTCGGTGCAGTAGCAGATACACCGCCGGCAGAATGAGCATGGAGAGCATCGGCGCGGTGATCATCCCGCCAACCATCGGTGCTGCGATACGTCGCATCACTTCCGACCCGGTCCCGTTGCCAAACATGATCGGCAATAGTCCCGCCACAATGACCGCCACTGTCATCGCCTTGGGTCTGACACGTTGAACGGCTCCCTCCTCGATTGCGGCGATCAGGTCAGCCTCCGTGTTGAATTGCTGCTCTTTGCGACGTTTGCGGATGGCGTTGTCGAGATAGATGACCATCACCACACCGAACTCAGCCGCGACGCCCGCGAGGGCGATGAATCCCACGGCCGAGGCGATCGACAGGTTGTAACCCAGGAGATAGAGCAGCCACAGCCCGCCAACCAGTGCGAACGGCAGCGTGCCCATAATCAGGGCCGCCGCACCGAAGTCACGGAATGTCAGATAGAGCAGTACAAACACAATCGCCAGCGTGAACGGCACGACCAACTCGAGTTTCTTCGTCGCCCGCTCGAGATACTCAAATTGCCCAGACCAGGCAATGGAATAGCCGGCCGGGAGGCTCACGCGCTCGCGCACGGCCCTCTGCGCATCGCGGACATACGACCCGAGATCGCGACCGGCGATGTCGACATAAACCCAACCGTTGAGCCGGGCGTTCTCGCTGCGCAGTTGCGGCGGGCCGTCCGTCACTACGATGTCCGCGACGGCGCCCAGAGTTGTTGTCGCGCCTCCGGGTACTACAATCGGTAGTGTGCGCAGTTTGTCGACTGAGTCGCGCAGCTCTCGTGGATAACGCAGATTTATCGGAAAGCGCTGCAGGCCCTCCACCGTCTGCCCAATATTCTCGCCCCCAATGGCAAGCGCAACGACTTGCTGGACGTCAGCGAGACTGAGCCCGAAGCGGGCGGCGCGGACCCTATCGATGCGGACCTCAATGTAGCGCCCTCCCTGGACGCGCTCCGCATACGCCGACCGCGTTCCTGCCACGGTCTTCAGAGTGGTCTCGACCTGCTGGCCGATCTGCTCGATGACCTTCAAATCGGGACCGGCAATCTTGACGCCCACCGGACTCTTGATGCCGGTGGACAGCATGTCGATGCGGTTCCGAATCGGCTGCACCCACAGGTTGGCGAGGCCGGGGATGTTGAGCGCCGCGTTCATCTTGCTGATGAGCTCATCCTGGCTCATACGGCTTGGCCACTCCGACTGCGGTTTGAATTCGATCGTCGTTTCGAACATTTCCAGACCCGCCGCATCGGTCGCCGTTTCCGCTCGGCCCACCTTGCCGAAGACTCGCTTCACTTCCGGGAACTGCATCAACACCTTGTCCGTCTGTTGCAGGAGCTGGCTCGCCTTATCCGCCGATAATCCCGGCAGCGCGGATGGCATGTACAGCAGGTTGCCTTCCACCAACGGCGGCATGAATTCGCTGCCGAGGTTTGCAATCGGTATTACCGTGAGCACCAGCACCATCCCGGCTGCGGCCAGGGCCATTCGCGGATGGCGCAGGACTGCATCCAACAGCGGTTTGTACAGCGCAATCAACAGGCGGTTGATGGGATTGCTGTGCTCGTCAGGAATTCGCCCGCGAATGAAGTAGAACATGAGCACCGGGATCAGTGTCACCGACAACCCGGCTGCCGCTGCCATCGAGTACGTCTTCGTGAACGCCAACGGCGCAAACAGTTTTCCCTCCTGGGCTTCCAACGTGAAGACCGGAAGGAAGCTGAGCGTGATGATGAGTAAACTGAAGAAAAGTGCCGGGCCCACTTCGGAAGCCGCGTCAGCAATGAGCGTCAGCAGCTCCCCTGGCGTCGGTTTCCGGCCCTCATGGGCGTGATTCCAAGCCTCCAGATGTTTATGCGCGTTCTCGATCATGACCACCGCGGCGTCGACCATGGCGCCGATGGCGATCGCGATACCGCCCAAGGACATGATATTGGCGTTGACGCCCTGTGAGTTCATCACGCTGAAGGCCGCGAGCACCCCTAGCGGGAGGCTTACGATCGCGACAAAGGCCGAGCGCACATGAAAAAGAAAGAGCACGCACACCAGCGTGACGACGATGAATTCCTCGACCAGTTTGTCGCGCAGCGTGTCGATCGCGCTGTGGATCAGTTCCGAGCGGTCGTAAGTCGGAACGATCTCGACGCCCTTGGGTAAGCCCTGTTGCAGAGTGGCGATCTTCGCCTTGACGGCCTCGATGGTTTCGAGGGCGTTTTTCCCGGCGCGCATCACGATGACTCCGCCGACGGCCTCGCCCTTGCCATCAAGCTCCGAGATTCCGCGACGGATCTCCGGCCCAATCTGGATCCGGGCGACGTCGCCCAACAAGACGGGGGTGCCGTTCGCACCCAAGCCAACCGGGACCGAACGGAAATCGTCCAGACTTTTGAGATACCCTGTGGCGCGCACCGCATACTCCGCCTCACCCAATTCCAACACCGAGCCACCCGTCTCATTGTTGGAGTCGTTGAGCGCTTGCGCGACGCGACTGATCGGAATGCCGAGCGCCCGCATGCGATCCGGGTCGAGCACCACTTGGTACTGCTTGACCAGGCCGCCGACGCTCGCCACCTCGGCTACATTCGGTACGCTCTTCAGCTCGTACTTGAGGAACCAGTCCTGCAAGGCTCGCAACTGCGAAGTATCGTAATGACCGCCGTGGTCGACCAGGGCATACTCGAAAATCCAACCCACGCCCGTACCGTCCGGCCCCAGAGTGGGCTTGGCTGCAGGTGGCAGACGACCGGTCACCTGGTTCAGATATTCCAACACGCGCGAGCGTGCCCAGTAGAGGTCGGTCTTGTCATCGAAGACGATGTAGATGTAGGAATCACCGAAGAACGAGTAGCCGCGCACGGTGCGAGCTCCCGGCACCGACAACATGGTCGTGGCGAGTGGATAGGTGACCTGGTCCTCGACCACCTGCGGCGCCTGTCCCGGGAACTCAGTGCGGATGATCACCTGTGTATCCGAGAGATCCGGAATCGCGTCCAGCGGTGTGTTGAGAGTGGCGCGTACGCCCCAGGCGGCAAGCAGCACGGTTGCCATCAGGATCAGGAATCGATTCTGCAACGACCACCGGATGAGTTTCGCAATCATGTCAGTTCCCCTGCGCAGACGGAGCCGGCATCAGGGTCTGATCCATAGCCGCGTCCGAGCCGGGGCTCGCGCCGGCCAGGTTGTCAAACGCTCCTCGCAGGCTCGCCTCGGAATCGATCAGGAACTGCCCCGATGCGACCACCCGCTGTCCGGCGGCCAAGCCCTCGAGGATTTCCGAATTGCCGGCGTATTCGGCCCCGACTCGAACCAGCGCCGGATGGAAGTGATTGCTGTCGTCGGCAACGATGACGACACTGCGCATACCGGTTTTGATGACCGCCTCGCTGGGCACCACCAGGACATCTTCGCGGGGGGCGCCAACCAGGTGCACGCCGGCGAACATGCCGGGGCGCAGCAGTCTGCGCGGGTTCTCGACCAGCAAGCGCACTCTCAAAGTGCGTGTCGCGCTGGTCAACTCGGGATATAGGTATTCGATCCGGGCCGGGAAACGCTCGCCGGGGAGAGCGGGCACCGTTGCCTCAGCATGATCGCCCACCTTCAGCCAGTTGGCTTGCGCTTCCGGCACTTCGGCGTTGATCCAGACCGAGTTGAGCTCAGCTAACTGAAAAAGCGTTGTATCAACCGCGGCTGCGGCACCCTGGCGCACTCCGAGATCCATCACATAACCGTCGAAGGGAGCAAAGTAGCTGACCCGCCGTTCCGCCTTTCTCGTCTTCTCGACGTGTGCGATTTGTGCGTCGGACATGCCGAGCAGTTCCAGTCGGTTGCGCGCGGCAGCAAGAAGTCCGGCATCGCCCGAACCGACGGCGATGAGCAATTCGTCCTGGGCCGCCAGCAGTTCCGGGGAATATACGGCGGCCAGCAGTTGTCCACGGCGCACGGAATCGCCCGCTGCGCGCACGGCCAACTGTTCGACCCAACCGGAGGCACGCACTTGGACTGTTTGGATCCGGTGCTCATCGACGGAGACCAACCCAACCGAGTCAACCAGGCGCGCGAGGCGTCCCCGCTCCACCGGTGCGAGGCGCACGCCCAGGTTTTGTACGACGCGTGGGTCGACAGCGACGGATCCGGCCTCCGCAGTAGAACCTTCCTCGCCCGCCAAGCGAGGGACTAGCTGCATGTCCATGAAGGGAGATTTCCCGGGCTTGTCGAAATGTTCGTTCGGGTGCATCGGGTCATACCAATAGAGCGGCTTTGCGCCGTTCTGTGCGCTGTCCCCGGTATTGGGCGCGCCCTGCGCGCACTTGGCGACGAGTTGCATATCCATGAAGGGTGACTTGCCGGGTTTCTCGAAGTGTTGGGCGGGGACCATCGGGTCATACCAATAGCTCACGGTTCCCGAGTCACAGGCGGTCGCGGCGGTCGCGTGCCCATGCTTGCTCCTTGCGATCCACACCCCGATCAGTCCGATTGCGACGAGAGCGGACAGGGAGGCGGCCAGCTTGATGATGGGTCGGCTCACGGCAATTCCCCTGCAGAGACGAAGTATTGGAGGCGGGCTTGAGCCCTGGCAGCGTCAACGAACAGCGCCAAACGCTGGATCTGGATCTCGAGCAGGGTTCGTCGGGCCAACAACACGGCATCGAATGATCCCTTGGCCGCCGCGTAGGCACTGCGCGCCGCCGCGATTCGGCGCTGCGCTTCCGGGATGATCTGTTTGTCGAAAGTGGCGGCACGCTCGCTCGCGTGATGCCAATCGACGTACTCTTCCGTCGCCTGAGCCCGAAGGTCGCGGAGCAAATCTTCTTTGCGGTCTTGCGCCGCCTCAGACCTCAATCGCGCTGCGCGAAGCTCGGGGTCTTGACGTTTGCTGGTAAAAAACGGCAGGTCGAAGGACAACTGGACGCCGACCAGATCGGCGTAGGCGGGTCGATGGCTGACATAGGTTTCGATCGAAAAGTCGGACTTGTATGCCTGTTGTGCCTGCGCGATGTCGTTTCTGCTCGCCTCCACCTGAGCCTGCACTTCTGACACCGCCGGATGTTGCTCGATGGCTGCGATGACCCTTGCGAGCTCCGCGGTAACGGGGGCGGCGTTTAGATCGTCAGCCAACGGTCGCCCGGCCGAACTGCCGATCCAACGTGACAGCGCGGCGCGCATTCTCTCAACGTGGTGCTGCCAATCCTGCTCCTTGTCGTTGGCCAGGTCGGTTTCGACTCTGGCCGCGAGCCAGTCGGCCTGCGCGTTGCGGCCACTGCGATAGCCGCTTTCCATACTCTGCACCTGAAGGCCGTTCTCCACGGCGAGTTCATGCGCGAGACTCAATGCTCGTTCGGCCTCGTATACGTCGAGCCAACTGAGTGCGGTATCGCGCGCAATCACTTTGCGGTCGTTCAACAGACCATAGTGATCCATCTGCGCGTCGAGCCGCTTGCGCTCGCCCTTGAGTTTGCGCTTCGCAGCTCGCGGAAAGTCCTGGGATATACCCACGGTAAACATGGTGAAGCTGTCATCGCGGACGCTGAATGCTTCACCTCCATCGAAGGGCAGGTCTCTGAGACCCACAGACAGCTTCGGATCGGGGAGCTGGGCCGCTGAAACCGCCTGCTGCTCTTCGGCGGCCGCAAGGGCCTCGCGATTCAGGAGGATCGGCTGGTCGGTCAGTGCTAGTTGCATGGCTTCCTGAATCGATAGGGGCGGTCCATTAAGTTGTGAGGCCGCGTGGTACGGATGCGCGTCCTGGGTCTGCAAGGCGGGAGGCGTCGAACTGGGTGCCGGCGGTGTCGGTTCTCCCGCGTACGTGTAGGCGGAGAGCGTGAAAGCGAGCAATCCACACGCGGACGTGCGGCGAAAGGCGCGAAGGCGGGGCTGCCCCAGCCACTTCCCGTTGGGTGTTTGAAACACAGAAGATACCTCGACCTTCAATGAAGGGGCCGCAAAGCGGCCGGCATGCCAGCAAGCTACGAGCGGGGACTCCGGTCAGGAGTCGTGCAGCAGGCCGGTCAAAGGCGCAGACGCGCCGTTGCGAGGTAGGTTGGATGGGTTGGATATCGGGTTGCAGGGCGCTCGACAGGCCGCTGCACCCTCGCGGTGGGATCGAGGATCGCCGCCGCCAACGGGTAAAAGTGAATTACCGGTCCTGTGGATGGATCGACGGGATCGACGGTTGGCGTGTACAGGTCACGTTCGAGCGTCGCCAATGGCCCAGCCGCGGCGTCTGTCGAGGACACCTGATCGCACGACCGGCATGCATGATCAGGCGCTGGGCAACCATGCGTCTGGCGGTGCGGATCGCAGCAAGCTGGGGCCGCAGAGCCTGCCCGCCCACAATCGAGCACAGCGGTGCTTGCCTGAGCCGACAAGCTCAGGAGCATCAGGACCGCTATGATCAATTGACGCGCAAGCATGGTGTAAAGATACCTCTAGCACTCAAAGACGACCAGGCCAGCGCCCAGAAGCTGTGACTCACCCACTTCTTCGTAACCAGCGTAATTTTGGTTACATCAAGTCCCGAGTATTCATTCGAGGCCGGAAATCGGGCTCTCAGGCAGGCATTTAGACCCGCAATCGAGCTAGACCGGGCATATGCCAGGAACATTACAGTGGGCTTTATGTCGCAAGACAGCCGTGAGGCCGCTCAAAGGCGATGGACAGTCTTTTCACCGCCAACCGCCTCCCGAGTGATGCTGCGCCCTCTCCTGACGGCGGCGTCACGTCCGCGGCGGCCAAGGCGACCAGCTGCGCCGACGGCTCGTCCCGGCAACTCATTTTCACTGACTCCCCCCGCCTGCGGGCATCGTGAGTCGAAATAGCACGAGGAAGGCTGCGATCGATAACGCGCACGAGAGTGCCAACATTCCGGTACCAAACCTCTCGATCGCGATTCCGAAGAGAAAGGGCCCCACCGCCTGGCCGATCCGTGCTGGCGCCGCGATCTTGCCGATGCGTGCGTCCTACCCTTGAGCTAGCGCCGCTTCGCTCCCCGATGAGTCGACCGACGAGAAGCCCGAAGAACGCCCACAAGCCGAGACCGACTGAGAGCGCGGCGAGAACACCAACGTAACGTGAACACCGCGAGAAACTCTGCGCGTACCTGTATTCAAAGGAATACGAGACGATCTAAAGGCGCGCGCCGAGGACCAAGGCGCTGTGAAAAACATAACTGAGAAGTTGCGCGCGGAAAACCCGGGGTGAACCGAGGGGCGGCCCTCAAGCGCCTGATCTACATGAACAGGATCAATCAAACACCGCATGGCGCAATCGAGGCACGGGCGCTCAATAACTACGAGACCCGCCGCGCATGCGCGCCCGATTCAAGTTACTCATATTTCCAATAATTAGGAAGTAACTGTAGGGTCGAAAACATTGGCATGCGTGACATTACAATTAGATGATTATGGAATTATGAAATCATAGACCGCAGAATGTTGACTGCGACCTGTGACCGAGACGCGCGGGCAACCTGGCAAACGGTTTCGGACCTTCCTCTACGGTCACCTCGCATGAATTTGGTTCGATAATTTGCTTTGAGGAACGCACAGTCGTGAACTCCAATGCCTTATCTGTTGACTCTGCCCCGGCCGCAGCGACCGCACTGCCGACCGACTCTTCGAACGAGCTTCCGATCCGTACGAACGGCACGCCGTCCGGGTTGCACAAGCCCCACTACGAACACCTATTCTCGGTCCCTTTCATGCAATACATCTGGACCGACATGGCAGCACTGAATGCGGAGTTGCGAACGTGCATTTTGAATCGATCCGCAAGCGATCCCGGCGTCCAGGCGACGAATGCCGGTGGCTGGCACTCCGACTATGGGCAACTGGAGTTTCTCGGGGACCTGCGTAAACCCTTGATTGAGCGAATGCAACTCCTGGCCAACTCCACCACTGACCAACTGCTCACCGAAAGAGGTATCCGCGGGGTTCCATTGAACTGGGCGTTTTGCGGATGGGCCAACGTATCCCCCAGAGGGGCGTTTCACGCAGCCCACGTGCATCCGGGGATGACTTGGTCCGGGGTTTACTATGTCGACGCTGGCGAGGCTGCAGAAGAAGAGGTTAGCGGCCTATTGCGATTCTACAACCCGCTTGCCGCGAACTCGGTCGCATTTCTTCCGCGCTTCATGTCGACGTTTTATGAGATCCGCCCAGTGGCCGGACTCATGGTGCTCTTTCCGAGCTACCTGCTGCATTCCGTACATCCCCACTTTGGCAACCGAGAGCGCATTTCCATTGCATTCAATTTCCGAAACGAGCCCTATCCCTGAGCGCGTAGGATACTCAACCGCAGTGACCGGAGAATCGATAGCCGACTCCTCGGACCGTTTGAATGAGGTGTTCACACCTGTGGCGCTCGAGCGTTTGACGCAAGCGCAGGATGTGCACATCCACCGTGCGCTGGGTGACATACACACCGGAGCCCCACACGTGATTCAGAATCTTGTCCCGCGTGAGCACCTTTTCCGGGTGTGTCATGAGGAACTCGAGTAGCCGATACAATATGGGACTGACCTCGAGTGGACCCACCCTCGAGGAAATACTTCGGCCCATGGAATCGAGTTTGAGGCCATGAAGGTCCACGATGCCTTCGCCTGGCCTCAGTACCACTCGCCGCAACACGGCCTCGATCCGCGCGAGCAGCTCACGGATTGAGAAGGGTTTCGTGACGTAGTCATCCGCACCGCTATCCAGGCCTGCTGCCGTGTCCACATCCCGCGCGCGAGCCGACAACATGATGATGGGTAGATGTCGAGTGTGGGGCCTCGATCGGAGCATTCGTGTGAAATCGATGCCGCTGATCCCCGGCAGCATCCAGTCGATCAACACGAGGTCGGGGAGCGCCACGTTGATTCTAGAAAACGCGGTCGTTGCATCGATGGCTTCATGGAATTCGAACCCGGCCCGGCACAGACCGAACTTGAGCATCTGTCGAATGGCCTCCTCATCTTCGACCACCAGAATCGCTCTGTCGCTCATACCGCTGGTCTCCAGCCGCCACTAGGTTGCACGGGGCTCCCGGCCCGCTCTCATTGGCCATTACTCCAGCCATCGGTCAGCGTCCGCAGGAATGCTGTTAAGTCAGTGATTTCAGCGTCTGTGAGTGCCGGTCCATCCCCGGCCTTTCGACCAAAGGGCACCTTGTTCTCGATATTGGAAACGTAGGCCCCGGGCAGGTCGTCAAATTTCCGTACCAACCCATCGGACCCTCGCGGAAACCAATCCTCGGGTCGAGTATCCCGCGTTGCATAGAAGCGCACCGCGTCCTCCAATCGCTTGACGCAACCGTTGTGGAAGAAAACGGGACGCACCGCTACATTGCGCAAGGAGGGGGTTCTGAACATCCCGCACAGATCCGCTCGGCCGGACAGGTCTGACCGCAACGGACCGCACAGTCCCAGATCATAAAACCGCGGATCGGCGTTGGCGGGAATTGCCGCATTTCTCGGCACTCCCAGAGCGATGTAGCCGTAGTCTGTAAAGGTTGGAAAGGCACCGTTTTTGATGTCACTGGGATGACAACTCGCGCAGTTGCCTTTGGCCGGATCGTTAAAAATGGCAAGGCCCCGCTCTTCCTGCTCCGACAGCGCGGTCTTCCTGCGCAGCCAAGCGTCGTACTTGCTGCTGTAAGGATAGAACTCCGACGGACTCTGCTGATACACCTCGAGGGCCATCAGGATCGCGTTGAAAGCCATCTGGGGCGAGTCGAAGATGTCACGCCCGAATGTATCCCGAATCCGTTCGGCGTAGGCCGAACTCTTGACTCGAGCGACGATGGCCTCCGCAGTGCTGTTACCCATCTCGAGAGGCGAGAACAGCGGCAGCTTTGCCTGATCGTGTGCAGACTGGGAGCGACCGTCCCAAGTTCTGCCGCCAACCGGCCCCTGATCCTCACTGTCGTTTCCGTCGCTTTCGAAGAAGTGCTCGGTGAAGGGAGGAACACTCTGCAGATATCGAAGCGAAGGAACGGCGCGAACTCCACTTTCCCGGCCGTTGGTTCCACCGTGTTGAACCGGAAGATCGTTGTTAGGCCCGAAGGCACGCGAAGGATCGTGGCAAATCGAGCAGGCGAGAGTCCCTGACGATGACAGGGATGCATCGTTGAATAGTAGTTTTCCGATTGAAGTCATACCCGCAACTGAGGGTCGACGCGCCATCACCTGTGCATAGTACGAAGCGGAAGTCGACTCCGATGGGCGCGCAACGCCGACGACACATAACAACATGAAACAAGACATGAATGTGACGTTCACTCGGAGGTTTGTCACAAATGACGGATTGCGCATGCGCAAATAGTACCGGATGAATGCGCCCCGCGTGCAATCTGAAATCCAACTGTCACGAAGTGTTGCGAGCATGCGCTTGCCAACGAACGCTCAGGGGAGATTTCCGACAATGAAACGCATTCAGGTTACCTCGGCGGTGAGTGCCGCCGTCATCACACTCATGGCCTGCGCGAGCAGCGCTCATGAGGACTCGGGTTACGACCGATCCGAGACGGCCGCTCTGCGCGACAAGGTCCAGAATATTGTCGTGATCTACGCAGAGAACCGCTCCTTCGACAATATCTTCGGAAATTTTCCGGGCGCTCACGGACTGGATGACGTCGTCAAACCGAACGGCTCACCCCGACACGCCTACTTTCCTCAACGCGACCGAGACGGCTCGGTGCTTTCAACCCTCCCGCAGACTTGGGGCGGAGTGACCGCAGCCGGTGTCACGCCGGTAGTCACGCAAGCGGCCAGCGGCGGGCTGCCGAATGCACCCTTTGACGTTGAAACGGCGTTCACGCCCGCTTCGGCGGTGGAGCTTTCGACCTTCACCGTGACGCGCGACTTGTATCACCGGTTCTTTGAAAACCAGATGCAAATCAATGGCGGCAAAAATGACATGTTCGCCGCCTGGGCCGATGCCGGTGGTCTGACCATGGGCCATTACGACTATCACAAATCGGCTCTTTACGATTTGGCGCGGGAGTACACGCTGGCGGATGAATTCTACGAGGGCGCGTTCGGAGGCTCCTTCCTGAACCATCAATATTTGGTCTGCGCCTGCGCACCGGAATATCCCAATGCCGACGCGCCGCCCACCGGGGCGCATCCGACAATCGCCGCGATCGACCAGGATGACAATGGTCGATTCTTGCCGCGTCTCACCCTTGCGAGCTCATCGCCGGCCTCCGCGCTCGACGGCCCGCCCTCGTATGTATTGAGCGGCAACATCACTCCCAAGAACTATTTCGGCGATGGTACCTTCCGCGCGGTCAACACCATGCAGCCGCCCTACCAGCCCAGCGGCAACAAGCCTGTTGATGCAACGACCGCGCATGAGCTATATGCAAACAGCAGCGCGGCCACAACGCTACCGCCGCAGACACAGCAAACGATTGGCGATCTGTTAACGAAGCGGGGAGTGTCGTGGAAATGGTATGCGGGCGCGTGGAATGCTGCACTCGCCGATGGTACCCAGGATCCTGCTGCCGCCCGGACGGTCATCTATACACCGTCGACTCCCCGGGCCAGCCCTGATTTCCAGGCGCACCATCATCCATTCAACTACTACGCCGCCTTTGACCCGCAAACCCATGCGGCGGAGCGTCAGGCTCACCTGAAGGACTACTCGGACCTGGTCGCTGATGCGAAGGCCGGCACGTTACCTGCCGTTGCCTTTTACAAGCCGCAAGGCAATCTGAATCAGCACGAAGGCTATGCCAACCTGGATGACGGCGACGCCCACATCGCAGACCTGGTGGCGAAGCTGCAGGCGAGCCCACAGTGGGGTCACATGGTGATCATCATCACCTACGACGAGTTCGGCGGAGTCTGGGATCATCGTGCGCCTCCCAAAGGGGATCTCATCGGACCCGGCACGCGCATTCCGGCCATCATCGTTTCGCCGTTTTCCAAGCGGCATTTTGTGGATCACACCGTATATGACACGGCCTCGATCCTTCGCCTGATCACACGGCGCTACGATCTAACGGAGTTGCCGGGCCTGGTCGCACGTGATGCGGCATTGAAGGCTCACGGCGGCCGACCCATGGGTGATCTCACCGAAGCGTTGGACTTGAAGCGTCGGGGTCGCTGGGACTTCTAGCCTAACTGCGACTCCTAGCAGCCTAATTCCGCCTCGGGTGTACGTGAGGGCACCCGAGGCGGAAGACTCCATGTGATAATCGGATCTCCTCGAGGAGATCCGAGCGACTTCATGTTGAAGCTCACCATTGAGATCATCGGGTGGCTGGCCGCAATCCTGATGTTGGGCGCCTATGTCCTGTTGACCAACGGCCAACTCGACTCGCGCTCCCCTCAATACCAATGGATGAACATACTGTCCGGCGCCGGGTTTGTACTAAACAGCGGTTGGAACGGCGCCTACCCGTCTGCTTGCATCAATGTGCTGTGGGTCGGAATCGGGATTTATGGATTGCTGCGCCTGGGGCGGGATCAGCCTCGGTAGGCCGCGAGCCACGCCTGCGCGGCCATTTGCAATGGATCCCACGGCGAGCTCAGCGGCGGCGTATAACTGAGATCCAGATCGTTCAATGCATCGACTGACAGGCGCTGATGGATGCTCGTCGCGAGCGTGTCGATGCGCTTGGACACCTCGCTGCCATAACTCCCAAACAACTGGCCACCCAACAGCAGCCCGGTGTCGCGGTCCCCTACCAGCCGTACAACCAGCTCGGTCGCGCCTGGGTAGTACGCCTTGTGATCCCACGTCGTCACTTCGATCGCCAACGGATTGAACTGGTTGGCGCGGGCTTCCTCCTCGCGCAGCCCGGTCGCCGCAATGACGCGATTGAAGAGCTTGACGGACTGCGTACCGAGTGACCCTGAGAATTGGCGGTCCCCGCCCAAGGCATTCTCGCCGGCAATACGGCCCTGCTTGTGGGAAGTGGTTCCGAGTGGCAGATAGACATCTCGCTGCAGCAGACGGTGCCAGGTCGTAACACAGTCGCCTGCGGCCCAGATATCCGCGACATTGGTTCGCATGGCGCGATCGACCAAGATGGCTCCGCGAGGATCTGTATTCACACCCGCGGATCGGGCGAGCGCGGTTTGCGGTCGCACACCCACCACCACGAGAACGAGATCGCCCTCGACGTGCGACCCATCGTTGCAGTGGAGTTGGAGTGTTGCACCGTGCTGACTAATCGAAGTCACCGCGACTCCTGTCCGGACATCGACCCCATTCGATCTGAGTAGCGCTTCCACCCGATGTGCGATGGGTTCATCCACCGTACGCATCACCGACGGCAATTGCTCGATGAGCGTGACAGCGAGCCCCCGATGGCGCAAAGCATCCGCCATTTCGAGGCCGATATAGCCCCCTCCCACGATGACCGCAGACTCCGCTGAGGCGTCCAGACGTCGCTGCAGTTCGAGGGATTCTTCCATCGTGTGAAGAAAAAATACGTTGGGCAGATCCACGCCGGCAATGGGTGGCCTGACGGGGGCGGCCCCGGTCCCAATGATGAGCCGGTCGTAGGAATAGCTGTTAGTTTGGCCGGATCGGTGTTGGGTCGTGACGCGCTTGCCGGTCGGGTCAATTCCGACGGCCGTCTCGTCCGTGTGCAGAACGATTCCCAAGCGCTCGATGTCGTCGCGAGTGCGATGCGCCAGGGCATGCCAATCAGCGATCTCCCCGCTCAAGTAAAACGGCAGGCCACAGATGCTGAAGTTGGGAAACGCATCGGCCAGGATCACGCCGATCTCAGCGCCCGCCTCCAGCTCGCGAGCCCGCAGAGCCGCACTGATACCGGCATCGCTGCCCCCGATGATGAGTAGGCGCGAGTTCATCGAGGATTTACCTCCTGGCTTGCCGGATGGGCTGACAAGGATCGATCGAACAAGCCGAGCAGAGCCAATACCGCCAGCGCCGATGACATCCATAGCAGCCGCGCGCCGTAGCGTTCAATCACGACTCCGAAGAGAAATGGAGCGACCGCTTGGCCGATACGCGCGGGCGCCGAGATTTTGCCGATCCGCGCCCCGTAGCCCACCGGTCCGAAGAGAGCCAACGGCAGGGTTCCGCGGATGATGGTGAAGATGCCATTGCAGGCGCCATGGACGACTGCAAACACAGCGATGGCAGGCGCACCGACCACCGCAAGAATCGCAGCCCCGATTGGGTGAAGTGCGCCCGCCACTCGGGCACTCGTCAAGGGCGTTGCCCAACGCTTCGCACTGAATTCAACGATGCGGGCACCCACCTGGGCAGGGCCCATCAGAGAAGCAGCCGCGATCGCCGCCGCCGAGGAAGCACCCATGGCGGCGAAGAGTCCGGGCAAGTTGGTCGCAATGCCGATGCTCACGATTCCGCCGGTCGTAAACACCCATGCGAGAATCCACATCCGTTTATCTGACCGCCCCGCGAACTCGGCTGCGGAGGCCAAGGCGGGAACCTGTGTCGGGATCGGTGGTGGAGTCTGCCTCAACGCCCAGGCATTCAAAGGTAAAGCCAACCCCAGGTTGAGTGCGGCCCAGGCCAGACAGGCGCCTCGCCAGCCCACGGTGTGCTCAAACAAGGCCGTCAGAGGCCATCCCACCGTGCTGGAAAAGCCTGCGATCAGTGTGATTCCAGTGATGGGCGCACGCGCATCCCCTGCATAGAGCCGAGTCAATGCCGCGAAAGCCGCCTCATAGAGTCCGGCGGCCATCGCGACACCGAGCACCAGCCAGGCCGCAAACAGTGAACTGGGACCGCGCGCGAGCGCGAGGAACACGAGTCCGGCAGCCAAGAGCAGGTTGGAGATCACCAGCACACCGCGACCGCCGCGTTCATCGATCAGGCGGCCACAAAGCGGTCCAAGCGCAGCCGTAACAAACAAGGCCGCCGACAACGCCGCGTAAATCCACGGTGGAGTCAGTCCGAGGTCGTGAGCCATGGGCTGAGCGAGGATGGCCGGCAAGTAAAAGGAACAGGCCCAAGCCAGTGCCTGGGTGGTCCCGAGGATGGCGATGATGGGCCAGCGGCTGTGCATGTGCGCTTTGAAGGCTGGCGAATGCGCTTCAGATCGCCTGCAGATTAACCCGCGATTCCAACTTCTCGGCGCTCTCCTTGCGTTCGCTGTACCGATCCGTGAGATAGTCCGCAACGTCTCGGGTGAGAATCGTGAATTTCACGAGCTCTTCCATCACGTCCACTACCCGATCGTAGTAGGACGATGGCTTCATCCGGCCGGCGTCGTCAAACTCCTGGTACGCCTTGGCGACGGAGGATTGATTTGGGATGGTAATCATCCGCATCCACCGTCCCAAGAGGCGCAACGTGTTGACGGCGTTGAACGACTGCGACCCGCCGCTCACTTGCATCACCGCGAGTGTGCGACCTTGGGTCGGCCGCACACTGCCAACCACCAATGGGATCCAGTCGATTTGAGCCTTCATGACGGCGCTGATGGCGCCATGACGCTCCGGACTGCACCAGACCTGCGCTTCAGACCACTGCGACAGCGAGCGCAGCTCCTGAACTTTGGGGTGATCGGCCGCGACCGCATCAGGCAGCGGTAAATCACGCGGGTTGAAGATTCGAGTCTCAGCCCCGAGGGCAGTCAGAATGCGCGCGGCCTCCTCGACGAGCAGGCGACTGTAGGATCGCTCGCGCAGTGACCCATACAGCAATAGCACTCGCGGCGGGTGCGAGGACCTGGGCGACCCTAGGCAGGTTGGATCGATCGAACGGAATGCATCCCCACGAACGCCGACCAACTGCTCCGACGTATCAGGCAACCCGTTCCCCTTGGGCGTTGATCACAACTTCACCGTCTTCCTTGGTGAAAGCCCCTTTTTGCGGTGCAGGCAGGATATCTAACACGACTTCCGAGGGACGGGACAATCGCGTACCCCGCGCAGTCGCGACGAATGGACGGTTGATCAAAATAGGATGTGCCAACATCGCATCCAGAAGCTGGTCATCTGCCAGCGACGGGTCGTCGAGATGCAACTCGAGGTAGGGTGTCCCCTTCTCGCGTATAGCCTGGCGCACGCTGAGGCCAGCATCCGCGATGAGTCGGATCAAGGTCTCGCGATCAGGCGGGTTACGCAGATATTCAATGACTGTCGGCTCGATCCCGGCATTTCGAATCAATGCGAGCGTGTTGCGTGACGTACCGCAATCCGGGTTGTGATAGATCACGACATCGAGACCCTGCATAGGAACTCCTGGGAGCGGATCGGTCAGGCGCTTTTACGTCGCGGGGCCGCGGTCGGCTGACAATTCGCATCACACTCGGTGTCTGCCAGGCTGCAACAGTTCTCGGTGAGAAATGCCACCAGGTCGTTCATTCGTTCGATGTTGGGACTGTAGTAGAGATTGCGGCTCTCGCGGCGGTACTTGACCAGGCCCGCGTGCATCAGCTCTTTCAGATGGAAGGACAGAGTGGGCGATGCTTTATCCAGGCGCTGAGCCAGCTCCGAGGGGGTATAGCCCTCCGGCCCCCGCTTGACGAGCAGCCTGAACACCGCCAGGCGCGCCTCGGAAGCCAAGGCACCGAGGGCCTCAATCGCATCGGTTGATTTCATAGTTTCAAGTATATAGAAATATTTATCGAATGCAACACAGCCGTTGGGCGCCAGATTGGCGCTGACGTGTGACGCCTATGTGGCAACTTTGTGTCAGTGCCGCCCTCGTGTAACCTCCGGCCGCTTGATTTTATTATTCCATATCTATCAAACTATAGGCCGATATCCTCGAAGCGTCGCGATGATGGCATGAATGCAAGAGCCGTTCTTCTCGTGAGTGGCGAGCGGACCTCGGCCGATCTGATCTCATTCGGTTTGAGTTGTGCCGGCTTCCACGTGGTGGATGCGGTGAGCGCGCGTTCGCTCTGGCTCCAACTGCACAATGTCAATCCGGACTTGGTGTTGGTCGAATCGCGGCTGCCCGATTCCACCGGGGCTGGTGTGACCCGCACTCTGAGGGAGAATACCCAGACCGCCACTTGGCCCGTCATCATCCTGTCGGAATCCGAGGACGTGGATGAAAGGATTGAGGCGTTGGACAGCGGCGCGGACGATTACATTGTCCGCCCGGTTGCCGCTCGGGAATTCATTGCGCGCATTCATGCGGTCTTGAGACGCGGGACACCGCGCGTTCCGGACCCGGACCGCACCTTGCGAATCCAGGATCTGTGCCTCGAGCCGGCCAGCCACAGTGTCTCAGTATCAGAACGTCCGCTCCACCTGCCGCGCCTGGAATATCGATTACTCGAGTTCTTCATGCGCAACCCGGAGCGGGCGCATAACCGCTCCGATCTGGCCAAGATCCTCTGGCAGACGGATGAAATCTTCGCGCAAAGAACGGTCGACGTTCACATCGGACGCCTGCGTAAAACCCTCGGTGCTGCCGGAGCCGATCACATGCTGCAGACCGTCCGGGGTGTCGGTTATCGGTTAACGGCGCGACCTGAGTGAACCGGACTGTCACACAACCGTCATACGGCGAGTCTACGCTGCGGAACGATATATCCATTTATCCGGATAAAAGGGTTTTGATGATTCCGCGCGCCCAAGTCAACGCCTATACCGTCGGCGACGCCGACATGCCCCCCTTGGAAATGGAGTCGCTCGCCGCGCTCGCGGCTTTGGCGCAGCGCACTCGGCTGTCGATCTTTCGAATGCTCGTGGAGCAGGAACCGAAAGGCATGGCCGCAGGTGAGGTGGCCCAGAGGGTCGGCGCACCACAGAACACCGTCTCGGCACACCTCGGCGTGTTGGCACGAGCGGATTTGGTGGTCAGCGCGCGACAAAGCCGCAACATCATCTACCGCGCCAATCTGAGCCGGATGCATTCACTCATTCAGTACCTGGTCTCCAACTGCTGTCAGGGGAATCAGACCTGTGCCATCACCTCGCTCGTGCCCTTCTGCGCGGATGGCAGTTGTGATTGCAAAACCCCCGCACACGATTCCAAAACAACACCCAAGGGATAACCTCATGATTCGCTCGCGCACCTCAGGGCTCCGTATCGCCGCGACCGTGCTTCTGGCGACTGCCTGGCTCACCGTTACGCCGGCGCACGCTGAAGACATCACCGGCGCCGGCTCCACGTTCGTGTATCCGATCCTGTCCAAGTGGTCGACCACGTATCGCGCGCAAACCGGTAATCAGATCAACTATCAATCCATCGGCTCAGGCGGCGGCATTGCGCAAATCAAGGCCGGGACCGTCACGTTCGGCGCTTCGGACATGCCGATGAAACCGGAGGATTTACAGAGCGCGGGACTCGGTCAGTTTCCGGTCGTCATCGGCGGCGTCGTGCCCGTTTTCAATCTCGAGGGCATCAAGGCGGGCCAACTGAAGTTCACCGGTCCCCTGCTCGCAGACATCTTCCTCGGCAAAGTAACCACCTGGAACGACCCGGCGATTGCTTCGATCAATGCGGGCGTGAAACTCCCCGCGCAGAAAATCGCTGTCGTGCACCGGTCGGACGGATCGGGAACGACCTTCAATTGGGTGAACTATCTTTCCAAAGTCAGCCCCGAGTGGAAGAGCAAGGTCGGAGAAGGCACGTCCGTCAACTGGCCGGCCGGCGTGGGTGGCAAGGGCAATGAGGGCGTCGCCGCGTATGTGAACCAGATCAAAGGATCGATCGGTTACGTTGAGTTGGCGTATGCAACCCAGAACAAGATGAGCTACGCGGCGGTGAAGAACAAGTCCGGGCAGTTCGTCCAGCCCACTGCCGCGAGCTTCCAAGCAGCCGCCGCTGGCGCCGATTGGACCAGCAATCCAGACTTCTATGAAGTCATCACCGATGCACCGGGCAATGACTCCTGGCCGATTGCCGCCAGCACATTCGTCATCATGTACAAAACGCCGAAGAACGCAGTTCAGTCAAAGGCGGCGTTCGACTTCTTCAAGTGGGCACTCAACAGCGGGCAGAGCGATGCGAAGGCACTGGACTACATTCCGCTGCCGAGCGCCCTGACTCAACAGATACAGACGTATTGGGGCAAGACGTTTCATTGAAGTAGCGTAGTTCTCGGTGGGCTCGCGTAAGAAGGCCGCGAGCCCACTGTCAGCCATCAGGGGATACAATGTCTCAGGTGACCACCGCAGAGACGGCGAACCTGTCTTCGCTCGAAGAGCAGGAACATCGCGATCGGCGTCACGATCGACTGTTCCAACTGGCCGTGACTGGCTGTGCCCTGTTTGTTCTGATCGCGCTCGCGGGAGCCGCGCTCTCGATGCTGTTCGGCGCGCGCGAAGCGTTCTCCACCTTTGGCGTGCATTTCATCTGGGACACTGACTGGGACGCCGTGCAGAAGAAATTCGGCGCGCTGGTTCCAATCTACGGCACGCTGATGACCGCACTGATTGCGATGGTGATCGCCGTGCCCGTCAGCTTCGGCATCGCCTTGTTCCTGACCGAGATCGCGCCGACGTGGCTGCGCAAGCCGGTTTCGACGGCGATTGAGCTGTTGGCGGGAATCCCATCGATCATTTACGGCATGTGGGGATTGTTCGTGTTCGTGCCGTTCATGGCCACTTACGTCGATCCCTGGCTGGATGAACACCTCGGTGTGCTGCCCATCATCGGCCCGGTGTTCCAGGGTCCTCCCATCGGGCTGGGCATGCTGAGCGCCGGAATCGTGCTCGCGGTGATGGTCATTCCCTTCATCTCCGCGGTCATGCGCGAGGTATTCACGACGGTGCCGACTCAATTGAAAGAGTCAGCCTATGCTGTGGGGAACACCACTTGGGAGGTGGTGTGGGATATTGTGCTGCCCTACACGCGCTCTGCCGTCGTCGGCGGCATTTTTCTCGGCCTCGGCCGTGCCCTGGGTGAAACGATGGCGGTGACCTTTGTGTTGGGCAATGCGCACCTGCTCTCACCGTCGCTGCTGCAACCCGGCAATTCCATTGCTGCCACCATCGCCAACGAGTTCACGGAAGCCGATTCCTCAATCTACCTGTCTTCCCTGATCGCACTCGGGTTCCTCCTGTTCGTGGTCACTTTTATCGTGTTGGCGATCGCGCGCCTGATGTTGAACCGGCTGTCCCGGCGTGCAGGAAGTTAAATCATGAACTCCCCTGCCCTCGCACACGGACTCTCGACGACAGACTTGACGCAAGACTCCGCGCGCTGGCGACGTCGACAGCTCAAGAACACGCTCGCGAAGGCGTTTGCGACGGGCGCTACACTGTTTGGTTTGTTCTGGCTCACCTGGATTCTGTGGACAACCTTGAGCAACGGACTTCCGGCATTGAAGTGGGCGCTCTTCACCGAAATGACCCCCGCGCCCGGCTCGGACGGCGGACTGCTGAATGCATTTGTCGGGAGCATCGTCATGAGCGGGCTCGCCGTGCTGATCGGCACGCCGATTGGCATCGCGGCCGGCACCTTCCTCTCTGAGTATGCGCGACATACCCGCCTGGGAGCGACCATTCGATTCGTTAACGACATCTTGTTGTCCGCTCCCTCCATTGTCATCGGACTGTTCATTTACGAGTTGATGGTTCGCCCCATGGGGCACTTCTCGGCACTGGCCGGCGCGATCGCGCTCTCCTTCATCGTCTTGCCGGTCGTCGTGCGCACCACGGATGAGATGTTGCAACTGGTTCCGATCGCCATGCGAGAGGCTGCACTCGCGCTCGGTGTCCCCCAATGGAAAGTGGTGCGTCAGGTGCTCTATCGCGCCGCCATGTCCGGGATCATTACGGGCATCTTGTTGGCGTTGGCGCGGATTTCCGGGGAGACCGCACCGCTGCTGTTCACCGCTCTCAACAACCAATATTGGACGACGAGTCTCACGCAGCCCATGGCGAACGTGCCGGTGGTCATCTTCCAATATGCGATGAGCCCGTACGAGTTCTGGCACGCACTCGCCTGGGCCGGTGCCTTTGTGATCACGATGTTGGTCCTGGCATTGAGCCTGATCTCCCGGGGCGTCCTCCTGAAAAGGAATACATAATGATGAATCAAACTGTTACAGCGGCGCACGGCGGCGCGAGTACTCATGCGGCACCGATCAGCCCCGGACTCACCAGCGCGGCCTTGAGAAGCGTCGAATCCGTCGAATCAGACGCACCCGCCAAGATCCAGGTACGCGGTCTCAACTTCTATTACGGGAATGCGCATGCGCTCAAAGGCATCAGCCTGGCAGTCGCGGAGAAGCGGGTCACGGCGCTCATCGGTCCTTCCGGATGCGGCAAGTCAACGCTGATCCGTATCTTCAACCGAATTTATGCCATCTATCCCAAGCAACGGGCGGAGGGCGAAATCCTGCTCGATGGCCAAAATGTGCTCGATCCAGGCTATTCGATCAACCGGCTGCGCACGCGCGTAGGGATGGTGTTTCAGAAGCCCGTCCCCTTCCCCATGTCGATTTATGACAATGTCGCTTACGCCATCCGGCACTACGAATCTTTGAGCCGGATCGACATGGATGTACGCGTCGAGGAGGCACTGCGCAGTGCGGCGATCTGGGATGAAGTGAAGGACAAGCTGACTCAGAGTGCGTTGGGACTGTCCGGTGGGCAACAACAGAGGCTGTGCATCGCCCGCGCGACGGCTCTCAAGCCGGAGGTGCTCCTACTCGATGAGCCCACCTCGGCGCTCGATCCGATATCGACGGCGAAAATCGAACAGCTCATTGATGATTTGAAGCAGCGTTACACAGTGCTCATTGTCACCCACAACATGCAGCAGGCGGCTCGGGTATCCGACTACACCGGCTTCATGTTCATGGGTGAACTGGTCGAATTCGGGGCGACCCGGGACATCTTTACCAAGCCGAAAAAGAAACAGACCGAAGACTACATCACCGGCCGCTTCGGCTGATCGGGGGGATCGACATGACTCAGACGACCCAACGGCACATTGTGAAAGCGTTCGATCGGGAGCTCGCGGCTCTGGCCCAGAGCATCAGCACCATGGGTGAGTTCGCCGCCCTGCAATTCTCCCGATCAGTCGCCGCACTGTTACATCGCAATCCCACTGAAGCCCAGCAGGTCATCGATCTCGATCGCGAGTTGGATACGCTCCGGCGTGATGTCTCCACGAGCGCCGCTTCCGTCATCACCAAGCGGCAACCGGTGGCAGCGGATCTCGATGAAGTTCTCGCTGACTTCCGGGTGGCAGAAGACTTGGAGCGCGTGGGCGACCTGGCTAAAAATACGGCCAAGCGAGCGGTCGCGGTGGCCAGTCGCGAATTTCCGCCCGAGTTGATTGCGAGCCTCGAATCACTGGCTGGCGCGGCCTCTGATCAACTCAGGGCAGCGCTCGCGGCGTATATTCAGCGGGACGCCCAGCAGGCTCTTGCGGCCCGCTTGCAGGACGAGGCGCTCGATGAACAGCATACGCAGGTTTTCCGGGAGATCGTCTCGAGAGCCAGTGGGGATCAATCCCACGTGGTCGGCTACATTCACCTGGTGTTCTGTGCGAAGAACATCGAGCGTGTCGGAGATCATGCCGCGCACATCGCGGAGGCCGCTTACACGCTCGCGACGGGTCACGCACCTGACACAGAGCGACGGCGCCTCGACGACAGCAGCCTGATTACCGGCGATACGTTTGCCGGTGCCCTGTTCGGCACCGACAAGGCATCCTAGGCCATCGACTCGTAGAGCCGGCTGATCCGACCTCGAATCTCGTCCCGGGCCGTACGGAAACGCGCGCGCATCTGTTCCGGGGTGATGGAAGGGTCACTCGAAGCCGGGTCGGGAATGGGCCAGTGGAGTCGTTGGACCCGCCCCGGCAGCACCGGGCACACCTCGTCCGCACACAGCGTGATGACCAGGTCGGTTGAAGCGGCATCGACGTCGTCAACCGACTTCGAATGATGGCCGGTAATGTCGATCCCGACTTCTGACATTGCCTCGATCGCGTACGGATTCACCTTGGACGGCTGCGAGCCGGCGCTCGAGATTTCAGCTTTTGATCCGAATTGCTGCCGCGCCAACCCTTCCGCCATCTGACTGCGGGCCGAGTTGGCAACACATAGAAATAGAATCTTCTTCATCACGCACGCTCCCGACCCTGTGACACCGAGCCCGCCGCGAACTCCGAATTGCGTCGGACGGCGGCGCCGCGCTCATACCAGCCTTTCGTTCCATTCACGATCCAGACTACGGACAACATGACGGGAACCTCTACGAGGACACCCACGACGGTCGCCAACGCAGCCCCTGACTTGAATCCAAAGAGGCTGATCGCGGCGGCCACGGCCAGCTCAAAGAAATTGCTGGCGCCGATTAGGCAGGAGGGTGCGGCGACACTGTGCACCTCGCCGGCCGCGCGATTCATGAGATAGGCCAGTCCGGCGTTGAAGTACACCTGGATCAAAATCGGCACCGCAAGAAGCGCGATGACGAGGGGCTGCGCCAAAATTTGTTCGCCTTGGAACGCGAACAACAGGACCAGCGTTGCGAGCAAGGCGACCAACGAGAACGGTTGCAATGTCGACAACGCACGGTTGAGAGCAACCGGTCCACCGCGTTTGAGCACGCCGCTGCGGAAACTCTGAGCAATGATGACCGGCACGACAATGTACAAAACGACTGACAGAACGAGAGTCTGCCAGGGTACCGTGATGGCCGACAGGCCGAGCAGCAAGCCGACGATGGGGGCGAAAGCGACCACCATTAGGACATCATTGAGCGCGACCTGAGACAGCGTGAAATGCGGTTCACCGCGTGTGAGCTGACTCCACACAAAGACCATTGCAGTGCACGGCGCGGCAGCCAGGACGATCAATCCTGCGATATAGGAGTCTATCTGCGCGGCCGGCAACCAAGCTCGGAAGACGTGTCCGACAAAAAACCATCCTAGCAGCGCCATCGAGAACGGCTTGACTGCCCAATTCACAAAGAGCGTTACACCGATCCCGCGCCAATGTTCCTTGACCTGATGAAGCGCGCCGAAGTCGATCTTCGCAAGCATCGGGATGATCATGAGCCAGATCAGGACGGCGACCGGCAGGTTGACATGGGCCACCTCTGCGGCCCCGATTGCCTGGAACACACCCGGCAACGCATGGCCAAGCGCGATGCCCACCGCAATGCACAAGGCAACCCACAGACTCAGATAACGTTCGAATCCAGACATTGTGACCTATTCCTGAGTAATCGACTCGTCACGTCGCAGAGTCGTCGCGCCAATGTCATCAAGTTTACGTTGCAATCGTATGCGATCGAGCGAAGAAAGCGGAAGACTCAGGAAGAGTTTTATCCGTGTATCCAAAACTTTGAAAGCTTGCCGGAACGCAACCCATTGATCCACGTCCGTTGGTTTGGCAAGCGCTGGATCCTCCACAGCCCACCGAGCTGTCATCGGTTGACCAGGCCAAACCGGACAGATCTCTTCCGCGGCACGATCACACACTGTGAACACGAAATCCATGACTGGCGCTCCCGGTTGGGCAAACTCATTCCAGTCTTTGCTGCGCGCTCCCTCATGGGGAATGTTCATACGGTCGAGAAGCTCGAAGGCGATCGGGTGCACGGACCCACGTGGATGACTTCCCGCACTGTAGCCACGGAATTGCCCCCGGCTCGTGTGATTGAGCAATGCCTCCGCGAGGATGCTCCGAGCTGAGTTGCCTGTGCACAGAAACAACACGTTGTAGGGTTTGCTGGACATGTGAGCTCACCTTTTGGTTGTGGCGCTGAGAACGCGCGACCGACAAATGGAGCCATGAGGCGCTATTTGATTATTCCAATCATATCGAATTATAGAAGGACGGAAAAGCCCCGCACCTCGAGCGCCGCCGCCTACCTCTTTCAGTGCGGTATTGGCCCCTCGCCAATGAGCTTCGCCGTCAGCGGGAAGAATTTCGCCTGAACCACCGCCTGCTGCCCTTCATACGACAGGACGTATTTGATGAACTCCCCGCTGGCTCCGTCCAAGGGCTTTCCCGGTGGCTGATTGACGTAGATATATAGGAAGCGAGCCAAGGGGTAACGTCCGGCTAGGGAGTCCTCGTAGGTGGGCTCGAAGAATTCCGTTCCTTTGTTGGCGAGCGCCACAGGTCGCACACCGGAAGTCCGCCACCCGATCCCGCTATATCCGACTCCATTGACGTGGTCGGCCACATCCTGCACCACGTCCTGCGACAAATCCTCGTGAACGGACGCCTTGAAATCTGCACCCGCGAGCACGTGTTGCCTGAAAAAATCGTGAGTACCGGAGTTCGCATCGCGGCCGAAGAGCTCGACGTGCTTGCTGGCCCAGTCACCGGTCAACCCCACGGAACCCCAGGTCTCATACGACTCACCTCCTGGGCGCTGCTTTGCGGAAAACAGCCCATCAAGCTGCTGGATAGTCATCTGCCGGATTGGATTGTCGCGGCTCACATAGACCGCAAGGGCATCCAGGGCAATCTTGTATGCTGTTGGCGGATAGCCATATTTCGCCTCGAACGCATGCAGCTCCTCCTCCGTCATCAACCGGCTCATCGGGGCAAGTTGCGACCTGCCCTCGATCAATGCAGGAGGTGCAGTGCCGGAGCCCTTGTCTTCCAGTTGTATTGTGACGCCCGGATACAACTGTCTGAAACTCCTTGAAGATTGCACCATCACATCGGTGAGTGTGTCGGACCCGACGGAGACGATGGTTCCAGCTAAATTCGACTGCTGAACGTAATGCGGAATGTTCGAATCCACCGGGAACGGACGCGCAAAAAACCACCACCAGAGCCACGTTGCCAAACCCATCAGCAAGATGACCGGCACAAGCAGCTTCGGGCGTAGTGAAAAATCAATGTCTGTCCGCGGTAGAGGACCGCCATCAGCGCTATCGAGATGCTTCGTCATGATCAGATCCTCGTGGTGAGTGCCCGGGCTCACAGAGTTATTATTCTACTATTCCAATCTTTTAAAATTATGACACGAGACTGTCATTTGCGCGAGAGCGGATACGCGACGTCTCCGCAGTTCGCGTAGTAATTTAATCAGCGATACGCTTAACTTTTCTCGAGAGACCGGATACAGGCCGCGCCGAATCGGCCGGCGCCGAGCTCACGTGCAGGGGGGCCTTTCGGAATCAGCAGCCCGCCACCGATTGTGGCGACACTGCTGCCCAGGAGTGCGTGGCGCCTGCTCACACATGCCACGAATCTGCTCGTCTGTTAGCGAGTCTTTCGTGACAAGCATCGGGCCGACGCGGGGCACAAGCTTTTGAACTCCGCACTCTGCTTGACTGATTCGCTGATCTCGCTTCGATCAGTATTCGAGTATCCGAGCTTTTGAAAGAAAGACTCGGCCGTCTGGGTGAGCAACACCAGCAACTCAACACCGTCGTCGCAGGCATCCTCCTCCAGCTTTGCAACGAGACGACGTGCGAGACCTCGGTTGCGATAATCAGGTGCGATCGCCAAGGAACGAAGTAGACCTTCGGACCCGTACCGCTCGAGAGCGATGGTTCCCACTAGGTTCCCGGTATCGCCTTCCAACAACCAGATGTCGAGTCGCGGAACGCTTCGTAGATCCTCGGTCGGCAGCCCCGATTCCTCGAGCAAAGCCGCCATCCGCTCGATGTCGCTCGAGTCGCCCCGACGAATGCTAAGCGCGGGATTCATCAGTGCCACAACACGACGATTTGGCTGCCAGCGCCTTCATCTTTGCCTCCGGCACGCAGCATCCGGATTGTGGATTGGCAATTTTGATCGGAACCACAGAGGTCCCATGATTGAAGACGGGCGTGTCTTCGCCGTACACCGGAATGCTCGATAGCGAATGGAACGTCTCCCAGGCGATACCCGTCGGGTCAGTCACCCAATACTTATTCGATTTCGCATAGCAGCAGGGTTGCTCATCTTCCTGGAGCATCTGAGCGTCAGCCGCTTCCAGTTGTCCTTGCATTCCCCGCAACTCTTCGTCCGAATCAACCTGAAAGCCCAGGTGATTGACGCCTAAGGGCTGCCGTTTCATCGAGATCGCAAAGTTGATGCGCGGATCGTCCAACATCCACTTGGCGTAGTCGTCTTTGAGAACGCTGGGTTCGGCCCCGAACATCTGCGAATAGAAGCGAATGCTATCGGTCAGATCGCTGACTGAGACATGAATATGAAAACGCTTCATACAGTTTTCCTCTTGCGGGATGTGATGGGCACGGGAGCGCGGGCTTGCTCGCTGCAGCAGTTCTCGGTGAGAAAACTGAGTAATTCGTCCATCCGGTCATAGTTAGTCGAATAGAAAATGAAACGACCGTCCTGACGGGATTGCACCAGGTTGGCGTGACTCAACGCTTTCAGATGGAAGGACAACGTGTTGGCCGGAATGTCCAGACGTTGGGCAATCTCGCTCGCCGCCAGGCCCGGCGGCCCTGCCTGAACGAGGAGCCGGAAGACAGCCAGGCGGCTGTCCTGCGCGAGAGCACTCAAGGCGATGACGGCATCTTTCGATTCCATGCCTCTAGAATCGTTGAATCATTCGTGCCTGTCAAGGGTGTCGCTATCGCCAGTTTATGGCGAACTCATTAGGGGTCGCGTGAGCGACAAGCCCTGTGAGCTACCCTTCTTGAGCTTCCGTAACCCGAGACCAAACGCACCAGGGATCAAGGCCCACAAGGCAGTGCATGTCGAGCGGACGCTTCATACATCGCTCGTGCCTTGTCAAGACCGCTGTGTACGCTTGGAAACAACAATGCCTTTCAGAATTCGTCGATTTATTTTTTCCTTCCATGCAAGTTGCTTCGACGAAAGTTGACGCTTCAACCGCGTAGACATTAGAAACTCATATTCTTTTTCGTCGTAGAGATAGCCAAATTTACGAGCGTGCTGGATGACGTCGGCATTGGCATTTGCGCGACCGTCTTGGGCAATTCTTTTGAGTCCCTCGAAGAGATTGCCCGTGCTAATCCCGATAAACCGATTGATACAAACATTACCGACATAGGTCGAGTTGCCATTCAGACGATTTCAAATAAAACAGTGTTCTCGGATCTCTTGCCCGCACGGGCAGTGATCCAATTCTTCGGTCAATTCGACGGCTTCGAGGTCCCACTCCCGCCTTGCCAAGTCGAACGTCTTAGCTCTTGAGAGAGGGAGTATGTGACCCTGTAAACGCTCAAAGTTGTGACTGTTGTTCATGGCTCATCCACGATGCCATTGGCTGTGTCGATCGTATCCTCGTTCGAACATCTCGGTATCACTGAGATATAGAACCACCAACACTTTTCCGCCGCTCCCACGCACACACTGTTCTAACACTTCAAACTCGGCCGCGTCGTCATTCCCAAACCAGGCATCGGCAGACTGCTTTCCAGGTGTGACCACTTCCTCACCGCGAGTTAGCAGGCCGTATGCAAATGTATCTGGGTCGAGGTTAGGCTTCAGATACCACCGGCGAGGGACATGCGGAGCGGCACAATACCAATGACGCTTCTGCAGGGAATAGGACGCAACTAGAACCGGTAGAGTGTCCACTTTCGCGAGTCGGATAAGGGTTGCCGCCTGACTCGTCTGGAAGGTCTCGGCAACCTCCTGGATCTGGCCAATGTTCGGCCACCTATAGGCCTTGATCGCCGGATTGAAGAGCGGGCCGGGCATGAGCAAATGCGACCCAAATTCATCGGCCTCGCGTTCGAGCGTGACATTCGACTCCAAATTCGATGTGGGGTCATCGACCCTGCAGCGAAAGGACCGTCCGCGGTGGAGCTCCCAATGGGCGAGTTCGTGTCCAAGCGAGAAACGTTCGCGTCCCCGATAGGGAGAGGGCTTGATGGTTGCGATGGCGCGATCTTCAAACCCGACCAAGGTGGCTTCGCATCCAGTGAGTTCGGCAAAGCGCACAGTCACACCGGCATCGCAGGCAATCGCCTCCAGGTCCAAGACCTTGGCATCCCGAATTCCCAGCTCGTTGATCCGCGCCTCCGCGCGTTGCCCCGGAGTCACAAGTTACCCGAGGATTCCCCAGTCTCCAGCTCACGGATTTGCTCGTAGAGCTGAAACATTTCCTCGTCCGACATTTCTTCCAGCTTGCGGGCCGCGAGCGTGTAACGGGCATCATTGGCGGCGCGACGAATATACGCACGGGCCTCGGCCGGGGATACGCTCTCCGCTAAGGAGGCCACTCCAATACGCGGGCTTGAGGCTGCTCTACTTCGGGCCGCCGCCATGCGCCGACGTCCGGCTTCCAAGCGAGCTCGCTCAAGACGGTTCGTGGCGCGGGCCCTCACATCCTCCACTCGCTCACCCGCCATCACCTCCTTGTCTGACATCGATTGCAGTTCCTCAAAGCAGGCGTCGAGGAGTTGATTCAATTTCTCTTCGTAGCTGGTTTTGGGGTTCATGATCCTTTTCCTTCGGATTCGATTTCCACCGGCATTCGTGTGGCGCGCTTGCGCGCGGCATCGAAGTCTTTGGAGCTAAGGCCCGTTGCTTCTCGTGCTGCTTCGCCACGCAATCCGTCTGCCCAAGCCATCATAACCAGTTCCGCATTGTCATCGCCGGCGCACCGTTGGCTCAGACTCTCAAGCTGTTGCTTCGCAATTTCTTCAACCTCGGGGGACCGGCGATCAATCGCCCGAGCCACCGGCCGTGGGTCATCCGACTCCTCAGTGGGATCGCTGCGATAGGAGCTGTCAATGGGACTCGCCCGACCGGATTTGCGGACATTGCCCGCTTCGCTTCGCATTGCCGTCTTTAGCACGACCAGGGGGGCATGGCCGTTGGGAAAGCGGCGATCGCCGCTGAGAAGTTTCGTACAAACCTCCTGTAGGAGGTCTTCGCTCGACATGCCCGGCAACCGATGACCGATGGCCTGGGCGATCCGTTCGGCCTTCTTCCAGTCCACTTCGCTCATCGCATTAAAGGCATCCAGCACCTCCTGATAGGAGAGCCGCTGCGGATCCGTTGATTCCCATCCCATAGCAATCCCGCCCCCTCCCCCCATCCTGAAGGGCTCCATCGCGAGACTCCCAGGACGCGCGGCAAAAAAAATTCTGCAACCGCGTCCAGGGGGGCTTGCGAAGTAGTCCTATCCATCGAGCCCGGAGCTTTTTGTTCTGAGCCGACCCTACCCGATCACGCGCCTCCCCGCCAGCATGCTGGTGAGGAGGCACCGCGGGTGCCGTTAACTAAGATAGGAACACCGCTTATATGGATTCGACCCAACACAGCGCACGCCAAGTGCGCGTTCATATCGACCAGAAGCCTTACGAGTCCCCGAGCCCGACGACCAGCGTCGCCCTGTACCAGCTCGGGGTGATCGGGGCAGATCTCGGCTTGTACAAGGAAGTCCAGGGCAACCGCGAAGACATCGCGCTGCCGCGAGATGAGTCAGCAATTCACGTACATCAGGACGAGCATTTTCATAGCGGCCCGATCGTGGTGCCCTCCTACACGATCATCGTGAACGCCGAGCAGAAGGTAGTCCGCAAGGCTGTCCTCACTTATGCGGAAGTGGTGACGCTGGCCTATTCGCCCCCCCCAACCGGTCCGAACGTGGTCATCACGGTGCTCTTCAAACATGCGGCCGGACCAGTGCACGAGGGGACGCTGAGCGCCGGCGGTACAGTGAAGGTGAAGAACGGGACGGTGTTCAATGTCCGCGTCTCTGATAAATCATAGCGCCGATCTGAAGCAGCTCAGGGATGAGGGCTTCAACATCGCGGTGATCGGCGGGTATCTGCTGATCAGGGACATCCCGTATGTGACCGCAGATCGGAAAGTCAAGCGCGGCACGCTGGTGTCAAATCTTGATCTTGCGGGCGACGTCACTATTCGCCCGCAAGATCACACTATTAAGTTGATCGGCGAAATGCCATGTCATGCGACGGATGGATCGCCGATGAACGAGTTGGTCAATGAGAGCCAGGTAAGGGAGCTCGACGCCGAAATTACGATCCAACATTCGTTCTCGCATAAGCCCAAAGATGGGTACGCGAACTTCTATGACAAGGTTGCAACCTACGTAGCCATTCTTTGCACGCAGGCGCACCAGATCGACAACAATGCGAATCCGCGGACGTTTCGCGTCGAGGAGCCCGAGGACGAGTCGCCGTTTAACTACATCGATACAGCCTCAAGTCGTGCGGAAATAACCGCGATTGCACGCAAACTCGCGCTGCACAAGGTGGGCATTGTTGGGCTTGGGGGGACCGGCAGTTACATCCTCGACCTGATCGCCAAGGTGCCGATTCGTGAGATTCACCTCTTCGACGGCGATCGGTATGCCTCGCACAACGCATTTCGCTCTCCAGGTGCCCCCACGCTGGATGAGTTGCGCGGGCAACCCTTCAAGGTCGCCTACTTCGCCGCGAAGTACATGCAAATGCATCGCGGCATCCAGCCACACGAGTGCTATATCACGCCGCAAAATCTTGAACTCCTCAGGGAAATGAACTTCGTATTCTTGGCGATCGACAGACCTGACGCGCTCCGACCGATCATCGATCAGCTCGATGCCTGGAGAGTTCCTTACATCATCGTCGGTATGGCAGCCGAGGCGAAGAACGGAGCGATCGGAGCTCAGATGAATGTGACCATGGCTAGCGAGCCCCAGCGCGAACATGTCCGCAAGCGCGTCTCCCTCGGCGCGGTTCAAGACGATGAGTACGACACCAACGTTCAGATCGCTGATCTCAACGCGTTGAATGCCGCTTTCGCGGTGATACGGTGGAAGAAGCTATTCGGCTTTTACCACGATTTTGAACGGGAGCAATTCAGCAGCTATGCAGTGGATACCCATCAGCTAGTGAGTGAAGATCGCCTTGACCCGCGTTGAGAGACTGATTCCGCGGTTCGTCGAGTTCGTGCCGCCGCAACTTGAGGATGGTGTTCTGTACATTTCCTTACCGTATGACACAGCCGTTCATCGGTGCTGCTGCGGTTGCGGTGGAAAGGTCGTTACTCCACTCGGGCCCACCGAGTGGCAACTCATCCGGGACGGAGATGTCGTGTCACTTCGCCCCTCGGTCGGCAATTGGAGCTTTCCCTGCCAATCGCATTACTGGGTCACCAGTAACCGGATCGAATGGGCGCCGCGCTGGAGCCAAGAACGGATCGAGGCGGGTCGCAAAGCGGACCAACAACTCAAGGCGGCGTATTTCGGAACCGCAAATGGACCACCTCCCAACGCCAGCGCGGCGACGAGCCCGCGACCGAAGAAGTGGTGGCAGAGGCTCTGGGCCCGATTCATTGGCTAGCCGGCCGTTGATTAAACCCGGGTCGTTGCCCCCGTCGAGCTTGCGTTGCAGGTAAGCTTAGAGGCGTGAGCCGACGCGTTGCGCGGAGCCGAGTCGGGAACGCGAAGGAGAGGAGACGTATAGGAGACACGGCCCTTTCGCAGTCAGTTAAGTAACTGATTCAGCGAAGTATTCTTTTCCAGTCGGTCCAGTCCATCATCGGCGCGACGAGGCTCTGCCTTCTGATGACCCGTTCCCCGCGTCTCTTGATGGCTCTGACACGGGCTATAGCGCCTTCGACAGTGGGAGAGTTCTACGCTGCCAGAGCGGTTGTCGACTCCCGCTCCATTCGCTCAACTGACTTTTCGCGAGGCTCGATGTTCTGGAGCGCCGCGGGGGGTGGAGGTGCCTCAAGGCGTCGAGTGGCATCTCGCAAATGACGCGACGACAGGTGTGCATATCGCAGGACCATCGAGATGTCTTCGTGACCGAGCAATCGAGCTATTGTGAGGAGCTCTACGTCCTTCATTGCGAGGTGCGAAGCATAGTCGTGCCGAGTGTCGTGCACGCGGAAGTTGACTATGCGGGCTCGTCTCATCAGTCCGCGCCACGCCTTGGTAATGCGACGAATGCGCCCGCCCTTGCGATTTGGAAAGACGAGCCTGTCGGAAGCCCAATCAGGGTGCTGAGATCGCCACGCAAGGAGCGCTTCGCGTACGTCGAGTGTCATCGGCACGGCGCGGGATTGAGAGTTCTTAGTGTTCGCGCCGCGTACGTTGATCAGATCATGCTCGAAATCGAGGTCGCCCCACAGCAAGGAAAGTCCCTCGCTATGACGTAACCCGCTCCCGAGAAACACTCGCGTAAGAGGGTGCAGATAGTCAGTGAACAGGCCGAACGCCGGAAGTTCTTCTCGATGACGGGCACGCAACCACGCGTTACGGTTCTCACGTTTCTGACGACGCTCTCTGTCGCGGTCATCGAGTGCCCGGAAGAGCGAAGACTGCTCGGACTGGCTCAGGAACCGTACACGACCACGCCGGTCAGTCTTGAGACGCTTGACGCAGGGCGCCGGGCCGGGAATCACCTTCCATGCCACGGCCTTGCCGAGGACTGCGCGCAATCTTTGCCAAGCTCGATTAATTGTTGATGGTTTATTTCCGCGCTTGACTTCTTCGATGCGCCAATCTTCGATCACCGGCACAGTGATCTCGTCCATGTTACGTCCCCACCAGCCAGCACCCTTCTTATGACCTTCTTCCTCGCCGTTGCCGAAATCTGCCTTCAGCGCATCGAGGGTAGCCTTATGCGCTTTTAAATGCGCTTCAGCCCACTTGGTATACGAGCCCTCGGTGAATGCGCCCAGCGCTCGTTCGCGTTGCTTCTGGGCCTGCGTGCGAGCTTCCTGCTGCTTCGCCGCTGGATCGATCTTGTTGGCGACCTCCGCCGCCGGTGTCTTGGCTGCCTTTCGCGCGCCGTCGACGCTCAGCGCGGGAAAGTTTCCGATCTTCACGCGACGGCGACGGCCGGCGAAGGTATATCCGTAGTGCCAGCTCTTGTGGCCGCTCGGCTGTCGGCGAAGGATCAGCCCGATCAGCTCCGAGTCGCAAATGTCGTGGACCTTGTCCAGCGACTCACCTCGTTCCTGCAATACCCGTTCGAGGGTCTCAGCCAGAGTATTCGTAATGCGGATGCGTCCAAGCTCGGCCATTTCTAAGTCCTAGGGGGTGAGCTTCCCGGTGAAGCTCTGGTGAAGATCGGCGAGGAAAAGGATTACCCAGGACGGCCAAGGTGTGAAGGGCCGTTTCTATTGACTTCCTGAATAAAATTCGAGGGTTAGAGCAGCCTAAGCTGCACCAGGTTGGGCCTTCCTTGGTATGCTTGGAACCCGTAATCGAAGAGCCAACTAGGTTCGGGACGTAGGTGTCGCAGGTTCAAATCCTGTCACCCCGACCACTGATTTTCCTTGAGTTTTCCTTCCATCTAACAGTGAAATTGGGCACTGGGTCCCATGCTGCGGCGGCTCTGGGCGTTCTGTCCAAAATCACGGAGCCCAAGTCCGTGATGCCGCTTCACGATGGTAGTAACTGAGCATCCCGCCGAGTCGTTCGCGCCGTTTGAGTGCGACGCAAGGGGCATCCATCCCAACTGAGGAGATCAACAACTGATTGCCGAGACCTTGATGGTTACGTTCATTGTGACAATGCGTCAGATATTGGCCAATCGCGTGGCGAAGTGACGCTTGGCTCACGAAAATCATGCGATTCAGGCACTCCTCCTTTATCGATCGGACAAATCTCTCTGCAAACGCGTTTAGATTCGGAGATCGCGGTGGCAAGCGAATAACCTCCGTGCCCGCTCTGCTGATAATCGCCCGGAATGCGTCCGAAGACACTCAGAAAGTCCGTGGCGATCAGGCATTCCCAATGTGCCTTCAAAAACGTTGACCATCGAGTATGCCTACCGCGCTCTGGAGCCGGTTCGAGCCCATTCTCTTTCAGAATGTTGGCGATCGTGCCACGTCCGAGGTGATGTCCCAAATCGCCCAACGCGCCGCGGATTCGCGTGTACCCCCAGGACGGGTTTTCCAGAGCCATTTGCACCACGAGGTCGGTGATGGACGTCATCACGCGAGGTCTTCCCGGACGGCGCCGATGATTGTAATTCCATTTCGACGCAATCAGGTCCCGGTACCATCTCAACAGCGTGTCCGGCGTAACCAGCGTTTCGAGTTCCTTCAGCACTTTACGCCCGAGCAATTGCGCCCTTCGCGCGAGTCGGCGACGCTTCATGTCCGTGAAACGGATACGCCGGCCACGCAAGCGTTCCTTCAGGACACGGTTCTCTTCTTGTAGATATTCAATCACATCCAGTTGATGGCGGTTGACCCAACCGGAAAACATCAGGAGAACTAACGGAAAGGGTGGCAGCAGTCGTGACATCGCCGCTGATTAAATCGACGGTGCGCCTTCGTTGCCCTACTCGGAGCCACAGAGTGAGCGCTCGAATATCCGGACACTACGCGGTTTCACGGCGCATTGAGCGCCACGACTCCATTCGGCACTTCGAATACCTGCTCCTGTCAGCGGTCCGAGGGAAACAGATTTTCCAGGTCCAAAGTAATCACCCGAGTAGCAGCACCCTCAACATGTTGTAAGAAGCCGGGCGAGAATCCGCCGGCGGCGACGTAGAGAAAGAGTGCACCCGGCGCGAGAGCTTCACGGGCCCACGAATAGCCCGACTGGCTCAGGCGAGTCAACATGTCCAGATGTTTGTCATGAAGAGAGGGTCCCACCGGCTTCGTATTCCATTTTACCGCTCCCGTCAGCATTGCACCATCCGTACGACGGGCAACAATGTCTATCTCGGTTTGACGGCGATCACGATCCAAGCCCTCCCATCGGCCCCACTCGCGCACGATCGGCAATTCCATGCGTGGTCTCATTCTAATGTAGGCTTGCTGCGCCACACGTTCGAAGATGTGCCCCATGTAAGCATCCAACTCTGCAGCAATGTGCTTGCGCCAGACCTCCATAGGATTATCGAGCTCCAACTCACTGCGGTACTTTGCGACAATGCTGTAGTAAAAACGAAGTGCCGGATCGGACACACGATATCGGTATGGCTCCGACGAAGACGCACCGAAGTTCCGACTCCCTTCAATCAATCCGAGCTCCATGAGCTTTTCCAAGCGAGTACGGAACGCGAAGGTCTGCGCAAGCCCGGTCTGCATCGAGATCTCGTTACGTTGAGTGGCCCCCAGACCGATGGCACCGAGAATCGCGTTGTATTCACTGAGCTCGCGGAGCCCATGCTCCTGCGCGATGGCGGTCTCAACCTGGATTCGAACGTTACCGTTGGGTGATAGCACAGAACGGACTGCGTTCTGAATGAGAGTCTTGCTCGTATCAATAGTGGCAAGATAACGAGGGGTACCACCGTAGATTCCGTATGCCAACACTCTGTCGCGTGGCTGTTGGAAATCAGCCATGCGTGCGGCATCAAAGTAGTCGAACGGATCGAGTCGCCCCTTCCAGTCCAATCGCCCATATAAAGGATTCTCCGCACCGTCGAGCCTCTCCATGACTCTGATGATCGATCCGCACAAAACGAGCAGGAACGGACGTCCCTTGGGGCGCCGATTGATGTGGCCTTCCCAAACAGCAGCAAGCGCCGAGTCGATGTTCTCGTCTTGTCCCCCATGAAGGTATTGATATTCATCGAGAACCACGACAGTCGGCTCATCGCCGCCTAAGTCCAAGAGGAACTCAAATACCCGCCGCCAAGTAGGGAAATCCTGCATCCGGATGTTCGCGCCGGTCCAACGAGAGATCGCTTCCAGTAGCGCTCGCCGATTCAATTCTGGCGTCGCATCGGAGGCGGTAAAATGGAAGAGGCGCCTCGTTGGAAAGGCGTGCTGCAATAGGAAGGTCTTTCCCACCCGCCTGCGGCCATACAGAACGGCCATAGAGGGTCCTCGACGATCAAGCAGATCTTTGAGTGCCTCCTGCTCCCTTTCCCGATCAATCAGCGCAACAGAACCCATACGGATATCCTGCCAGTATAGTGGCATGCCATTATAGTGGCATGCTAGTACAATGGCACCCTAGAGCGCAACGAGCCGCCCACGTCGCGCCTAGGGAAATCTCGGCTGCTCTGGCTGCTCAAATTCCGAAGGCATCAACCGACGTTCGGGACTTCGTTCTGCAGAAATTTCGCGTGGAAGTATCCAGCTATCCCTTGGAATAGCTATACTGACGTGTAGTAACTTGTCATTACGTGGTGATTTCAGTGCCCTTGAATATTCGGAACGAGGAGACGGAAAAGCTCGCCGCCGCCTTGGCCAAGCTGACGGGAGAAACCAAAACAGAAGCCGTCACCCAAGCACTCAGAGAACGAATTGAGCGCGTACGGCGCAGTCGCACCCGCAAGCGACTGGCGGATGAACTCGATGAGATCGCTTTGCACTGCTCCTCCCTCCCAGTCCGTGATCCGCGCAGCGCGGACGAGATTATGGGATATGACGAGCACGGTCTTCCCCGCTAATGGTCATAGATACATCCGCCGTCATAGCGACCCTCCAAAACGAACCGGAACGACGGAAATTCAACGAAGCAATTGAAGCGTCCGAAACCCGATCCCTGCCCACCGCCTCGTTTGTCGAGTGCTCAATGATTCTCGAATCTCGATTCGGACCGGATGCTGTTAGAGACCTGGACCTGTTTATCGCAAGAGCGCAAATCACACTCGTACCGGTTGATACTGAGCAAGCAGAGATCGCTCGACGCGCTTTCCGAGACTACGGCAAGGGCAGACATCCTGCTGGGCTGAACTTTGGAGACTGCTTTTCCTACGCGCTCGCTCGCTCACTCGGCCAACCCCTGCTCTTCAAAGGAAACGACTTCATCAAAACAGACATCGACTGTCATCCCGCCAGCCAGCCCTGAAATAATCGCAGTGTTTCTGTGCCGAGGCCTGCGACAACGCTCCGGGAAAATTCCATTTCGACGCAATCAGTTCTCGGTACCATCTCAACAGCGTGTCCGGCGTGTCTAGCGTTTCGAGCTCCTTCAACACTTTACGGCCGAGCAATTGCGCCTTTCGCGCGAGTCAGCGGCGCTCCATCGCCTTGGTTGTCATGCGTTAATGTCAATGAGGTCCTTTGCCGTAACCGAGCTAGGGTGGGAAGCGCCCTGCATCCCCATAACGCGGCACTCCTCAGGCAGCGCCGAAGCAGACGTCACGGCGACGAGGGCTCAGCCGGCCCGAAGGCCCTAGGAGGCTCCAGGGACATTCGTGCGTCATCCCAGGCCTGCGATAGGTCCTTCAGCAGTGCCGGATCCACTCGTGCACCTTCAAACTGCAGCGTGTCGGACATCGCTGCACCAATGCGTTCGATGACCTCCTCCGGGCGTGCGACGTTGCAGTGAGCCCGGCCAAAATCGAGTAGCGCCTGACGACGTGGATAGGAGCGCGAATTCGCCAGGTTAAGAGCGAGAGTTCGATCGTACTTAGTAATCTCGCTGCGACCGCCGGACATGTCATAGATGCAGGTCGTCACCACATCGAACAGCGGTGCCAGTCGGATCGAGGCGGGCAGCTGCGGATGCTCGTAAAGCAGGCCGAAATTCTTTAGGTGCCCATCGCCGTTTCTCACCATGACCATGAGCGCGACGTACTCGAAGAAGCGTTGAAGCTGCGGCAGCGGATCGCCCGCCTGACAGTAGAGCCGGATCGCTTTGGCGATCTGCTCATAGCTGCCCTGGTACTTTTCACGATTCAAGCGACCGGTGAGCACTGCCATGTCCTCGAACCCCAGCGGCGCGCTTCTTGGCTGCAGGTCGAAGCGTGTCACCACGAAGAGCCCACCATCATCGGAAAGCTCAAATTCCGGCACGTCGATCCCTGCACGCTTCGCAGCGCTCATGCAGAGAAACTCGTTGGCTGTGAGGTTCGGGTATTCGATGCCACTCGCTTTGACAATGAGATTGGAGTGCGTATGGGTCATCGGCTCGAGTACCGCATGGCCGCTGTCAGCTTCCGGCACGAGCACCTTGGGCTGTACACCTGAGATACCAGAGTCGAAGTAGATAGAAACCAGATGATCGAACAACTCCTGCGATGCAGATTGCCTGAGGAGTTCTCGGCGACTCATCCGCGCATGTGCGCGTTGCCTGGCGTGCCCCGGTTGCGCATAGGTCAGGCGCCCGATCTGCGACCCGCCCACGAGTTCGAGAAGAGACATATCGTCGAGCGGGCCGACCTTGGCGAAGACTTCCTCGATTTTCGACAGCAGGTACCCCTCAGGCTTGTTCATCTCGAAGATGGGCAGCAGAGCGCCGCTCGCGTAGCTCTCCGCGCGAATCGGCATCGACAGGGAGATTTCGCGCGCCCGGTCCGTGCCCGAATAGTTGAAAACGAAGCGCGACTCTTTACGGAGATCGCCCGCTTCGCCCTGGGGCGTGCCCACCACCAAATGTTTAATCTTCATCGGGGAAGGTTTCCTTGAGCCGGTCGAACTCGAGTCGGGTATCGACGATTTGAATGCCCTTTCCCAGGGCCGAGAGCGACCCGAAAAGTACCCCCAGGGACACGTTACGGCCGGCCTCGAGATCAGCGATGGTCTGGCGCCGGCTACCGACCCGCGTAGCCAGCCAGCTTTGCGTGCGGCCGAGTGCCTTTCGCTCGGCACGTAGCCATGCCCCCAACTCAACCGCGTTGACAGCTATATTCATGTTCGATTTATAGAACATTTAGAGGTATAAAGCCTATCAATGTTCTTATAAACGAACAATATGGGGACTCGCTCGTCCCTGGAGACGTCGGCGCGGCCACCAAAAAAGCGCAGGCACCGCCCTATGAAAGCGCGGCGGCGGAATCTCGCGGCTGACCTGACGCGGTGCGGGCACGCAATGGGCACGCACCAAGCGCCAACCCATTGATCCTGATGAACACTCATGATCGCTCAGGGCCACCTAAATCATTGTTTTCGCTAGATTTGTCAGGTGTTCTGGACGCAGTTGTCGCAGGATCAAATCCTGTCACCCCAACCACTTGTCTTTTTTCCATCGCCGATCGAATTGATCCACCTCTCGCTGACGGTGTTGGTCCAGTACTTGGTCCACCTTTTCATTTTTTTGGCACCCCGGGAGGCTCGCCCGCTTGGGGCCTCGGGCTTGGGCCCCTGCCGACATCCCGCTACAGTACCGCGCGCGTGAATCGGGGGTGCCGCCCTCCCCACACCTGCGAAAACGATTGCTGGCCCCGACGGCCCCCCAAAGTATTGCGGCGCAAATTGCGATTCGCTTACGTTGCGCTCTGCTAGCAGCAGATGGAGGTGGGGTGGCTTAACGCGAAGCGGGGGCCGATCGGCAAGAGAAATCCGTCTGCCAGAGATTATACCAACACCTGTTTCCCTGGACACGCTGCCGTGAATTCACTCCGCTGTGTTGTTGGAGTATTGGCGGAGTGCCCGCGCCAGATTGTCTTTTACCTCGTCACACAGCGACGGCGGGCCGTTTATCCGCACCCAGTGCCCGTGGCGAAGGATATCCATGACGAGTTCCTGGGAGTGTCTGTTGGGGACGCGGAGGTCGTAACATCCGTCCGGGAGAAACTCTCCCTGCTGGGAAGGGTGCCATTCTTCGGCAGACACCCAACGGGCGCGCTCGCTGGAGAAATGCAGGATGGCGGTCTTGTCCGCCTTCCCACCGAAGATTCCGTATCCCGTGGTGAAATGATCGTCCAGCTCGGCGCCGGAGATGTCTTTGGCTCTGTCGCCTAGAACCCGCGGACGCTGAATACTATCCATGGAGAAGGTACGTAGCTCACAGCTCTCATCGTCCCAGGCATCGAGGTACCAGGCGTCGCGGTAATGGATGATGCGCCGGGGTGAGACAGTCCGCTCCGAGCGGCGACCCGTGCCGCGCGAGTGATACTCGAGCCACAGTTTTTTTCGTTGGAGCGTCGCAGAGGTCACGACCTGAAACGATTCGCAGACGGGCCGCCCTGCCACCGTGAGAAAGCGCAATCGGGTTGCCGCCTCGCCGAGGTTTAGTCGGCGATGTGAGACTAACTGATCGAGCCGCCGCTCGATGCCGGACACCTGCTCGGCGAGGAAGCAACCGCCGAGGTCCTTCAGCAGCCGTTGGAGCACGGCGAGGCACTGTAACTCAACGGAAGAAAGCCAAAGCCCTGGCAGCTAATATCAGCCCGTTCCGGATTTCTGCCGATAGACGAAGCCAGCTCGCTCGGCATCGAATTCAATCGTTGCTCCGAGATGGGTCCGCAGGAGTCCGATGAGTCGAAACAGAGTGGACCGCGAGCACTCAAGGCGAGCCGAGAGGACGGAATGAATCTGGAAGATGCGGTCGAATTTGTCCATTTTTTAATGAGGGGTCCGATCCTTTCTGCCGGGAAGATCGTGATCGTACTGGCCGATCCAGCCTAATCGCCTGATGGAAGGATTCGATTGCACTTCTATGCACAGGATAGGGTTGCTTCGTTCAGGGAGAGACGGCAAGGGATTCACACGAACTCGACCACGTCCTGTAAATTAGGGCTCAAAGAAGACCGCCAGTAGGTCGATTGACCAATGAGTCGCATGTTTTGGGACTCAAGTGCGTCAGAATCGAAGCGGACAGAGCAGAAGAATGCCGAAGGGCGACATGGACAAGTACAACAATAAGGCAAACACGACCCCCGAGAACCACGCGGACCGGGCACGTGACTGCTGCTACGCGCACTCGACGGGGACACAGGATCGTTCCGATTGGCATCTGCTTTCGGCACACCTTCAGGACTCAGCGACCAGATCCGCTGCGTTTGCCGCGCGCTTCGGTGTAGCGGATATCGGGCATGTCGCCGCACTCCTGCACGATGTCGGTAAATACTCGCGAGCCTTTCAGGCATACCTGAGGGGTGGAGCGCGGGTGGAACACTCTACCGCCGGCGCCAAGATCGCGGCCGAGCGCTGGCGAGGGCCGGTGGGACGGCTTTTGGCATTCTGCATTGCCGGACATCATGGGGGCCTCGCGAATGCATTGGAAGCGGGCACGAGGCGGGCGCTCGCCGACCGGCTGCGGGGCAAGTTTGCGCAGGACATCCCGGAGCCACAGGATCTCTGGCAGAGAGAGATTAGCTTGCCGTCGACTCTCCAACCGCCAAAGTTGATTGTAAGGAGTCCGGATCGCGTCGGATTTCAGTACGCGTTCTTGGTACGCATGCTGTTCTCATGCCTCGTGGACGCGGACTACTTGGATACCGAAGACTTCTACCTGCGTATCGAAGGACGAGAACCTCAGCGAGGCGGATTTTGGAGCCTGCGCGACTTACGCGAGCCGCTGGCTGACCACCTCGGCAAGCTCAGAACGGACGGCGAGGTCAATCAGCTCCGTGCCGAAGTGTTGAGTTACGTAAGGGGACGTGCCTCCGATGAGCCAGGGATCTTCTCGCTCACTGTACCAACCGGCGGCGGAAAAACACTGACATCACTTGCGTTCGCGTTGGATCACGCGATCAAGTACGGTCTCGATCGAGTGATATACGTCATTCCATATACCAGCATCATTGAGCAGACCGCGAATGTGTTTCGTCAGGCACTTGGCGCGGCGGGCGCACGTTCAGTAGTTGAGCACCACAGCGCTTACGTGGACGATCCAATACAAGCCCCCGAGGCTCGCGAGAAGCTGCGGCTCGCAATGGAGAACTGGGACGCGCCGATCGTGGTGACCACAGCGGTGCAGTTCTTCGAAAGTCTCTTCGCCGCTCGTCCCTCGCAATGTCGCAAGCTGCACCGGATCGCGAGAAGCGTCGTGATACTCGACGAAGCGCAGACACTTCCCCTGAAGATATTGAGGCCCTGTGTAGCCGCGCTTGACGAGCTGACACTCAACTACGGAGCGAGCGTCGTCCTATGTACCGCCACTCAACCCGCATTGGCGGAGACTGCAGATCCTCAACGCACGTTCCGCGGAGGGCTGCGCGGAGTTCGCGAGTTGGCTCCAGCTCCCGAACAACTGTATAGCCGCCTCCAGCGCGTTACTGTCCGGGATGTCGGGGTACTCGACGATGAGGAACTCGCAACCCAGTTGCGGGATCAACGGCAGGCGCTCTGCATCGTGAACAATCGAAAGCACGCCAGGGCCTTGTATACGAAACTTCATACCGAGGTTGGCGACGTTTTGCATCTGAGCACGCTGATGTGCGCCAAGCATCGAACTGTCGCCCTAGCCTCTGTACGAAAGGCTTTGAAGGACGGGCAACCATGCCGTCTCGTGGCGACTTCTTTGATTGAGGCCGGGGTCGATGTCGATTTTCCGCTGGTAATGCGGGCAGAGGCCGGCCTCGAATCGATCGCACAGGCTGCAGGACGCTGCAATCGTGAAGGGCGTCGCCCGGCGAGCGAGAGTGAGGTGCGGATTTTCCGCGCTCCGCAGTGGCCGGCGCCAACAGAGCTGCGCCAGTTTGCTCAGGCCGCCGAGGAAGTGCTTCGCCGTTTCCCGGAGGATCCCTTGTCGCTCGCAGCAATCGAAAGCTACTTCCGCCTCCTTTACTGGCGACGAGACACCGATCACGACTCCGGACTCGACGGGAAGGATCTCTTGGGGCGGATGCAACGAGCGCGCTTCGATGTGCCATTCGAGGACGTCGCTGCGGATTTTCGGTTCATCGATTCTCAGCAGGTGCCAGTGATTATTCCCTACGATGGGGCTGCCCGGGCCGCGCTGGAAAGCCTGGCTCGCGCTAAATTCGCAGGAGAGTTGGCGCGCACGCTCCAACCGTATGTCGTACAGATTCCACAGAGGGGCGTGGACCGGTTACGTGTTGTTGGCGCGGTTCAACCCGTCGCGGAGGAACGATTCGGCGATCAGTTTCTCACGTTGATTGCAGAGAGTTTGTACTCAGACGCTGTCGGCTTGTCGTGGGACGACCCCACGTTCGCGGATAGTGAAAAGCTGATGTGGTGAGGCGGTAACACTGGAGGCGCGACCGATGGCTTATGGAGTTCGACTGCACGTGTGGGGTGAATATGCGCTATTTTCCCGGCCCGAGATGAAAGTCGAGCGTGTGTCTTACGATGTGATCACTCCTTCGGCGGCGCGCGGAATTCTCGAGGCCATCCACTGGAAGCCGGCGATCCGTTGGGTGATAGACCGGATTCGGGTGCTGAAGCCGATCAGGTTCGAGTCAATCCGCCGCAACGAAGTGGGACACAAGCTGTCCGCGAGCAGCGTGCTCAAGGCGATGCGAGCGGATTCCACGGCCGGAGTGCCGGTGTTCGTGGATCACGATCGCCAACAACGCGCGGCAACCGTCCTGCGAGACGTCGCGTACATCATCGAGGCACACTTCGAGTTGACCCCGAGGGCGACCGCTGAAGACAACGTGGGAAAGCATCTCGATGTATTCAATCGTCGCGCACGCAGAGGTCAGTGCTTTCACATGCCGAGTCTGGGGGTAAGAGAATTTCCCGCAGCGTTCGAGCTGCTGGAGGAGGATGCGTTGCCGCCGCCCCCCGACCCTGCCCTGTCAGGCGAGCGTGATCTCGGATGGATGTTGCACGACATCGACTACGCGCGCGGCATGGAACCGCGCTTCTTCCGCCCGACGATGCGAGATGGATTAATCGAAGTGCCGTTGCTGCCGGGTCGCGAGGGAAGCACATGATCCTCACGGCGTTGAACGAGTATTACACACGGCTCGTCGCAGCTGACAGAGCTCCACCATATGGATTTACTGACGAAGGCATCTCCGCGGAGCTGGTCCTGGCGCAGGATGGCTGCCTGGTCGCGGTAAACGATATCCGGGATGCATCTGGCAAAAAGCCTCGACCCATGCGCCTGCGCGTTCCGCAGTCGTTCAAACGGCCGGGTACTACCCCGAAACCGTTCTTCCTGTGGGACAAGACAGCTTTTGTTCTCGGCGTGACCGAGGGCGGTGGAAAAGACGAGATCGCTCAGACACCGGAGCAACATGAGGCTTTCAAAGACTTTCATCGGGAGACGCTGTCCGGGTCCCAGGACGAAGGCTTGCGAGCGCTGCTGGCCTTTCTTGGACTCTGGAAGGCCGAGAACTTGAACCGTGAGCCGGCGTTTCCACGCGACCTTCTCGGGCAGAACGTCGTATTCAGGCTGAACGGCGAGCAACGTTACCTTCACGACAGACCCGCCGCTCAGGCGCTGTGGTCCAAGCTGATCTCGGACGGTGAGGCGCACCCCGGTCAGTGTCTCGTGACTGGAGAGCGGGGCCCCATCGCCAGGTTGCATGGCATCGCGATCAAGGGCGTAGACGGGGCTCAGACATCCGGTGCATCAATCGTATCCTTCAATCTCGACGCTTTTGAGTCATACGCAAAGACTCAGGGGTTCAACGCCCCGGTTTCACAAGCAGCAGCCTTCGCGTACTCCACAGCGCTGAATTACTTGCTTCGTCCCTCGGCTCGTAATCGTCAACGGCTCAAGATCGGGGACTCCACCGTTGTCTTCTGGGCTCTTGCCAACAATGAGGCTCACGCCACTCATGCAGAAGATCTCTTTGCCGCAATGGCGAACCCGCCGGACGACGAGCAGGAGGCGGAGCGCGTCCGCGTCGTACTGAAGGAGGTCGCTCAAGGTCGACCGCTGGCCAGGATCGATCCGGCCCTCGAAGCGGACACGCGCTTTCACGTGCTTGGGCTTGCACCCAACGCCGCACGCCTCTCGATCAGATTCTGGCAGGCCGGCACTCTGGAAAATTTTGCTGCGCGTTTTGCCGAGCACTACCAGGATCTTCTCATCGAGCCGCAGCCGTGGCGAACACCACCCGCAGTTCGGTGGCTTTTGCGAGAGACAGCGCCTCAGGGCGATCTGGAGAATGTTCCTCCCCAGCTCGCTGGAGAGTTGATGCGCTCCATTCTCAGCGGCGCGAGATATCCCCGAAGCCTCCTTGCCAACGTGATTATGCGCATGCGGGCGGAGCCTGAGGTCAACCGAATGCAGTTGGGCGTCCGTGCAGCTCTGTGCAAGGCAGTGCTGACACGCGACACCCGCAAAGGATTTCGACAAGCAGAAATTGAGGTACCCACGATGCTGAACGAGACAGACACAAATGCAGGGTATCGCTTAGGGCGAGCCTTTGCGGTGCTCGAGAGCGCACAACGTGCCGCACTCGGGACACAGGTGAATGCAACGATCCGGGATCGGTTCTACGGTTCGGCATCGTCCACGCCGGCGATGGTGTTTCCGATTCTGGTGCGCGACGCGGGCCATCACTTTTCTCGGCTGCGCAAGGACGGCCGAGGGGGCTTGGCTTTCACGATGGAAAGAACACTCGCGAACATCTTGAGCACGTTCGGCTCGGAGTTCCCGCGGAGCCTGCGCTTGGAAGACCAAGGACGATTTGCCATCGGCTACTACCATCAGCGCTTCTCGAGAACGGATGAAGCGGTCAATGGCCCAACCAATGGCGACGAAACAACTACGAATGCGGATTCCAGAAACGGAGAGTGAACATGTCGAGCATTCAGAATCGGTACGAGTTCGTTTATCTGTTCGATGTGAGCAACGGTAACCCAAACGGCGATCCGGATGCCGGAAACATGCCGCGCGTGGACCCGGAAACAAATCAAGGCTTGGTGTCGGATGTGTGTCTGAAGCGCAAAGTACGCAACTACGTGCAGATGGAAAAGGAAGGGAGCTCGGGTTTCGATATCTACATGCAGGAGGGCGCCGTACTGAATCAGCAGCACGAGAAGGCCTATCAGGCTCACAACATCGAGCCTGACAAGAAGAGTAAGCGGCTACCCAAGGAAAAGGAAGACGCACGGGCCCTGACGGCATGGATGTGCAAAAATTTCTTCGATGTGCGCACCTTTGGCGCCGTGATGACTACTGAAGTCAACTGCGGTCAGGTTCGCGGCCCGATTCAGATGGCATTCGCCCGGTCGATCGAGCCGATTGTGCCGCTGGAAATCTCGATCACCCGGATGGCCGTGACGAACGAGAAGGACCAGGAGAAGGAGCGCACGATGGGCCGGAAGTATGTAGTGCCTTACGGTCTGTATCGCGCTCACGGATTCGTCTCAGCGAAGCTGGCAGAGAAGACGGGGTTCTCTGCAGACGATCTGGAGCTCTTCTGGAGAGCCCTTGAGCAGATGTTCGAGCACGACCGGTCGGCCGCGCGAGGAGAGATGAGCGCACGGAAATTGATCCTATTCCGGCATGAAAGCGCCTTGGGCAACGCACCTGCTCACACCCTGTTCGATCGAGTAAAGATCGCGCGGGGTGGCGCAGACGGGGACGTCCCCGCCCGCGGGTTCGGAGACTATCAAGTCATCGTGGATCGCGACACGCTGCCCCCAGGAGTTCAGATCGAGGAGCGCCTCTAGAAGTCCGGCATGACGAGGGCAGCGGTATGGACGACGACGGCATCCCCATCTCAGCACTCCAGCACTTCTTGTACTGCGACCGTCAGTGCGCGTTGATTCATGTCGAGCGGCTCTGGGCCGAGAGCCGCTCGACGGCTGAGGGGAAAATCCTGCACACCCGCACACACGAGACAAGCGAGGAAAACCGTCCCGGGATACGAATAGCGCGTGCGATGCCTCTCGTGAACTGCGCACTGGGGATACACGGCGTCGCGGATGTGATCGAGTTCAGGGGGGATGGGGAAGACGCCGTCGCCTTTCCTGTGGAATACAAGCGCGGGCGGCCGAAAGCTCATCGCGCGGACGAAGTACAGTTATGTGCGCAGGCGCTCTGCCTTGAGGAAATGGTGGGATCGTCAGTTCCGGCCGGTGCGCTCTTCTATGGAAAAACCCGGCGGCGAATGAATGTCTATTTCGATGATTCTCTACGCACACTCACCACCGAGACGATTGATCGCGTCAGAAACATGATCACACAGAGTCAAACCCCTCCCGCCGCCTACGATGCACGTAAGTGCGATGTGTGTTCGTTGGTGGACCTTTGTTTACCGCTGCGTACGGGCGGCTCGCGATCCGCACGCACATGGCTTGCGCGAGCCCTGCGGGAGACCGCCATTCCGGAGTGAGCGCATGCGACGGCACCTGAATACCCTCTATGTGAACACGGACGGCTCCTGGCTTAGAAAGGATGGAGAAAACGTCGTGTTGCAGGTAAAAGGCCAGGAGCTCGCACGAGCCCCCCTGCACATGCTGGCCGGAATCGTGTGCGTCGGGAACGTGTCAATGTCACCGGCTCTGATGGGGCACTGTGCCGCTCAAGGGCTGACAATCACGTTCCTTAGCGTCAATGGGCGCTTTCAAGCCCGGGTGGAGGGTCCCGTCTCCGGCAATGTGCTGCTCCGCCGTCAGCAGTATCGGCTCGCTGAAGGTAACGCAGGAGCGGACATCGTAAGCTGTGTGCTTCTCGGGAAGATACACAACCAGCGCGCCGTAGTGCGCCGTGCGCTGCGAGATCACCGCGAGGGCATGATACCGGACGCGGTGGGTGCGCTCGACCGCGTCGAGCGGCGGCTGGGAAGATTGTTGGATTCAGTTCAGGCGGAGCTGCAGACGATCGATGTGCTGCGCGGAATCGAAGGTGAGGCGGCGCAGTGCTACTTCAGCGTCTTTGGGCATCTCATCCGTTCGGATGAAGATGCGTTCCAGTTCGGCGGAAGGAGTCGACGTCCGCCGCGGGATGCGGCCAACGCCGTATTATCGTTTCTCTATACAGTGCTGACACATGACTGCAGATCCGCGCTTGAGAGCGTCGGGTTGGACCCTGCGGTCGGCTTCCTTCATCGCGACCGCCCCGGCAGACCAAGTCTTGCCCTGGACCTTGCGGAAGAATTTCGACCCGTTCTTGCCGATCGGGTCGCACTGACCCTGATAAACCGCAGGCAGCTCAAGGCGGCGGACTTCCGCTTCTTCGATGGCGGCGGAGTCCTGTTGTCAGACGAGGCGCGAAAGAATGTCCTGGTTGCGTATCAGGAACGAAAGAGCGAGGAACTGCGCCATCCTTTTCTCGATGAGCCGACAACCGCAGGTTTATTGCCGCTCCTCCAGGCGCAGCTGTTGGCTCGTCATATCCGCGGTGACGTCGATGCCTACCCTCCATATCTCTGGAAGTAAGTCCGATAATGATGGTTCTTGTGAGTTACGACGTCAGAACGACTGATGTCGGAGGAACAAAGAGGCTCAGACGGATCGCGCGATTGTGCCAGGACTTCGGCCAGCGCGTTCAGTTCTCTGTGTTCGAGATTCAGGTCGACGCGGCCCAGTGGGCCACCCTGAAGCATCGACTCTGCAAGGAGATGGATCCTGCAGCCGATAGCCTCAGGTTCTACTACCTTGGCAATCACTGGCAGCGGAAGGTCGAACACCTGGGAGCGAAAGCCGTCACTGACCTGCAAGGCCCCCTGGTACTCTGAAGTTCGGGCGAACCTTAAGCGAGCGTCCGCGGACGCGGGGGTTCGCGCGCTGTTTAACAATCTGATTTATCATTCCTTTCTTGCCGCGCCGCAAATGAGGGGCCCCCGGCCGCCCCGGGGAAGGCAGGGGGTTCGCGCAGGGCGGTCGTGGGCAACTGCTGCATCAATGAGATAGGCTGAATGCCGTCGCGCCTCACGCGGGCGCGTGGATTGAAACGTTCCCGTCCCACTGCCATGTGCGCCTCGGTGTCGTCGCGCCTCACGCGGGCGCGTGGATTGAAACAGCACTGGCTGAAGCAGTTGACTGTCGAGGCCATGGTCGCGCCTCACGCGGGCGCGTGGATTGAAACTTGTCGCCCGCGGGCTCGAACGTAATACCCTCGTCGGTCGCGCCTCACGCGGGCGCGTGGATTGAAACGCAAACGGAACGAGGACAACGACAGGCCAGAGCATGTCGCGCCTCACGCGGGCGCGTGGATTGAAACGGACGAGCATCACAAACTGACGCAGGAGATCAAGTCGCGCCTCACGCGGGCGCGTGGATTGAAACACC